>JAESGQ010000003.1_pt1 | contig 2062810 bp, 2009 predicted proteins | sample 9266251 | NCBI WGS metagenome assembly JAESGQ01 (sample SAMN17056778, study PRJNA650883) | algae metagenome | isolation source: Kaiparowitsia implicata GSE-PSE-MK54-09C and co-occurring heterotrophs from... | place: USA: Kaiparowits Plateau, Grand Staircase Escalante National Monument, UT ...
CCGACGCCGCGTTGCCGTTTCAAAGGACGCAAACGTCCAGACACGCCTTATCGCGGGGTGGAGCAGCCCGGTAGCTCGTCAGGCTCATAACCTGAAGGTCGTAGGTTCAAATCCTGCCCCCGCAACCCAATCAAATCAAAACCCCCGTCTCAACCCGAGACGGGGGTTTTGTGCTTCCTGAGCAGAGCAAAGGATCCGCGCCAGATCGCGGAAAGCGAGGTTGCCCTGACCAGCCCTTCTGTGGAGTGCGTCGGAGAGCGCGATCGGCTCTATTTAAGCTGGATATCGAAGCGTCGTTCCAGAACCACGTTGCCTTCATGGATAACCGTATAGCTCGCCTGATAAGTGCCCCGATCCCAGCCGCCTGCCGGTTTCTTGGATCCGGCAAAGACAAGGGACTGCGCCTGGTCTCGCTCAAGCGGCTGGGCTCGTTTCTCGACGAGGGTCTGACCCGAGGGGCTTTTCAAGACCAATGATTGGACATCGCCGGTCCTGAGGCCGATCCCGCGGACATAGGCCACGAGCGCCGGCGCATCCCTATCGGGCCGCTGCCGCTCGGAATCCCCCGCCTCCAGCATCGCCATCGTCACGGCGGTCGCCGCAAAGCCCTCATTCAGGACCACCCGCTGCCTGTAGGCGAGCAGGGGCCGTAGCGAGGGCTGCCAAAGGCTCTGGCCTCCCCCGCACGCGCCGGGCGGGGCGCCGTAAGCGAACGGGTCGGCGATCTGTCCGCGATGGCGGACGGTGAAATGAAGATGCGGATACTCGGTCAGGCCGGAGAGGCCGATCCGCCCGATCGCCTGGCCCGCCTTGATGCGATCACCGACCTCCACGCGCAGGCTGCCGCGAGCCATATGGCAATACTGCGTCTGCCAGCCATCGGCGTGTTCTATGATGATGGCATTGCCGCATTCAGAGCCCTGTACCGCGGCCCGGCCGGCCTCGCGGATGGAGACGTCCGCCATCCCGTCGCGGCGCCGCAGAACGCGGCCGTCGGCGGCGGCGAGCACGTCGACCCCTGCCTGCTGCGCGGTCATCGTCGTCAGACGGAAATCCGTGCCGTTGTGGCCGTCATAGGACCGGCTGCCGCATTCATAGTCCTTGGCAGAGGATGCGGGGTCGGAATCGACATAGTTTTGAATGAAGCAGCTACGCCCCACCTCGCATGCGACCGGCATCCCGAGAAGCGGCGGCTCCTGCGCAAGCGCGCAGGTCGCGAAGACGAGAAGGAAGACGGGCCCGACTGCGCGAAAGCAACTGGCCCCGGTCATGCGATCAAGCTCCCTCATGGCGTAACCGATCCTGCTTAACGCATGGATCGCGGGCAGTCATTTCGTCCGGAAGAAGCTGATCCCGGAAGCCGTCGACGAAGGGTGACAGTGTCAGAATATAGAGCAGGAAAAACTCGATCTGGCGATTGATGCCAAGCTTGAGCATGATGCGCTTGATATAGGTCCTGACCGTCGCTTCGGTCAGATCCAGATTCCGCCCGATCCGCCATGGCGGCTCGCCGCGCAGAATGCGCAGCACGATCCTTTCCTCGGCCCAGGGCAGGCCAAAGGCCGTCGCGATGCGCTTGGCGCCGGCGGCCGGATCGATCTGCGGGATGATGACGAGCAACCGGTCCATATGCCATTCGGTGGGCGCGGCGCCGATCCAGGCGAACGCAAAGGCGCGATGGTCCGTCGACAGCGGAATGATGGTGTTCGCCCAGGTCCGCTCGGAGCGGGACGCCGCCGTATCGCGAAGCGCCTGCTGCATCAGGCTGTTGACGAGGGAACTCGGGCCGGTGAGGGCGCCGTGGTCGAGGCGAACCGGTGTCTTCGCCAGAAGCAGTTGCCGGCCAGCATCGTTCGTTTCGAGGACCCGCATTTTATGATCCACGGTGAATGCGGGAAAGGCCAGCTCCTCCACGAGCTTGTCCAGACTCAGATCCTCGGATCGATGTTGCGTGAAGCCCTGCGTCGTCGCCCAGATGATACTTGCCGCCCGCGAGACGCAGGCGATCTCCGTGGCCGAGAAAGGGAGCGACCGCCAACCCGCCAGGAACACCAGATCGCTCCCATCGCCCGCGGGCAAGCGCCCCGCCAGCGCGTGCACGGGCTCGTCCTGCTCCCTGCCGAGCAGTTCCGTGACGAGCGTATCGGCAGGATCGATGGCGAACAGGCTGCCGCTCTGCCATTCCGGCCTATGCGCCAGACGCGTGATCACATCGGCCGATGGCTGCACCTTGCTGTCGAAGCCTACGCGAACGGCCTGCACTGCAAATCCGCTCGATCGGGAGAGCGTGAGGACAAAGCATCGCTTGCATTCGAGCAGTCCGAGCATCGCCCGTCCGAAGGCTTCGAGAGCGAGAAGCATTGCCGCTTCCGCTCTGCCCGGCTGTGCCGGGGTGGTGGAATCGTCGCGCAACATCGGTTCCTCCCTCTCTGGCATTGATCGCCAGTCGACTTGTTCAGCTCTCCTTGAAAGCGCGATGCATACGGACCATCAGTGGCTGCAGCAGATATTCTCCGAAAGTCCGTTGACCGGTCTCGATGAAGATCTCGACCGGCATGCCCGGCTGAAGCGAGGCGACGTAGGAGGCGAGTTCCGGCGTCTGCTGGAGATCGACCTCGGCCTTGTAGAACGACTTGCCCGTCCTTGGTTCCGTGAGCGCATCGGCCGTCACCATGATGACCGAGCCCGTGAGCATGGGACTGCGTCTCGCATTGAAAGCGAGGATGCGCACGCGAGCCGGCTGCCCGAGCCGCACCTCGTTGCGATCGACCGGCTTGACCTCGCCCTCCACGATCAGGCGATCCTGCGTCGGAACGATATCGAGCAGGGTTTCCCGGGGCGCCAGTATAGCGTTCAAACTCCTCGTGTTGAGGCCAACCACGACACCTCTTTCGGGAGCTTTGACCTCACTCCGAAGGAGTATGTCCCGCGCCGCCGCAATGCGATGCCGCGTGTCGGCGATCCGTTCGCGAGCCGTGTGACGCTGCTTGGCGATATCCTCGAGCCAACCATAGACGAGCTGCCGGCGCTTATCATCCAGCTCGGCGATCTTGCCCCTTGATTGGGCCATGGACGAAGCATTCGTCGTGATCTGCGCTTCGGCGTCAGCTTCGGCGCGCTTGAGAGCGAGAACCTTGGGCTTCCGGGCGAGGCCCTTCGCCAGAAGAAAGTCCGAGTCCTTGATCTCCTCGCGGAGATAGGCGAGCTGCCGTTCCAGGCCTTTGGAACTGCTCTGGAGACCGCGGATCGCATCGTCGAGCTGCAGCATCTGCTGATCAATGAGGTTGCGCTGCCCTTGCAGCGAAGTTGCCCGCGCGGCGAATTCGGAGAGCTGGGTCGCCATCGACGCCTGCGCCTCCCGGCTAGCTGTGTTGATCTGCAGTTCGCCGGGGAACGAAATGGCGGCAGCGCCAGCTTGCTCCGCCTCGAGCCGAGCCTCCATCGCGAGATCGGCGAAGAGCTTCGTTTCGAGGACTCCAAGGTTGGCTTCGATCTGTGTCGTGTCCAGCCGCGCAAGGAGTTGGCCGCGCTCGACCTGCTGGCCTTCCTGCACGAGGATGGCCTTGACGATGCCTCCTTCGAGATGCTGCACCGAGCGACGCTGGGACAAGACCTTCACCACACCGGGCGCGATGACCGCGCTGGCGAGCGGCACGGTTCCGGCCCAGATGCCGAAGATGCCGAAAAGCAGGATCACGAGCACGCAGCCCCACAGGACGAGCGGCCTCGTGGCCGCCCGCGGCTGCTCCAACACCTGCTCCGGATTGAGGATTGCGGCACGGCCTGCCGGGGCGGGCAGGCCGCCATGCACGACGCTTGGCACCCATCGCGACCGAGACTGGAGGTCGATGCCCGGCATCACCGCCTCCCCTCTATGATGTCGGGTTTGGCCTTCTCATCCGGAGCGGGACGCGACTGCCGCATCGGCGTGGCGCCGGCCATGGTCTGCGGCAGCACTTCGCCGGGCGGTCCGAAGGCGACCTGGACACCGTCCCGCAGAAACAGGATCAGGTCCGCGACGGTGAAGAGGCGCGGGCGGTGCGTGACGATGACGAGGGTCGATCCGCGCGCCTTCGCTTGCCGGATCGCCGTGCACAGCGCCTCCTCGCCATCCGGGTCCAGATTGGAATTGGGTTCGTCGAGCAGGATCAGCTTGCGCTTGCCGAAGAGGGCGCGGGCCAATCCGATGCGCTGGCGCTGTCCGCCCGAAAGCTTTCTGCCGTCCCGGCCGATCTCGGTTTCATAGCCGTTCGGCAGCGCCAGGATCATCTGGTGAGCATTCGCTTGCTCGGCGGCAGCGACGACATCGTCATCCGTCGCCATTTCATCGAAGCCGGCGATCGCTTCCGCGACCGTACCGCCCAGCAATTCGACGTCCTGGGGCAGGTAGCCGACATAACGCCCGAGCTGATCCGGGTCCCAATTCGCGAGCGAGGCACCATCCAGCCGGATCGTGCCCATGGTCGGCTTGTCGAGGGCCGCGATCAGGCGCAGGAGCGTCGACTTGCCGGCCCCGGTCGGACCGATGACGACGACGACGCTCGCCGGAGCGCAGCGGAAGGTGATGCCGGCCAGCGCTGGGCGTTTGGAGTTCGGATTGCGAAAGGTGACGGCGTTGAGATCGAGTGCTCCCAGAGGTGGCGGGAGCAACGTTCTGCGTTGGCTCATCAGGGCGGAAGCGGCCGCGCCGCAGATATGAGCCCAGGCCTCGCGCGCCGAGGTCAGCGTGCGCAATCCCGCGACAAGGTGCTCCATCGGCGCAAGCGTGCGGCTGATGATGATGGAACTCGCCATCATGCTGCCGATGAGAACCTCGTTCTGCAGCACGAGCCAGGCGCCGGCCCCGATGGCCGCGACCTGAAGCACGACCCTGACCATGCGTGCGACCGAGGCAATCAGGGCGACCCGCTCACTCGCCTTGACCACGGGCACCAGCGCCTCGTCGTTGAGCCGGACGAATTCGCGCACGGCACCCTGCGTCCATCCCATCGCACGGACCAGATTGGCATGCCGGACGATGCCGTCGAGGGTGCGCTGGGCGCGGTTCGCAGTGCCGGACGCCTGCGCCAGTTCGGAGCGCGCCACGCGCCCGCTCAGTAGGGCCAGCAGCACCAGCAGCAGGGAGCCGATCAGCGCAATCGTGCCGTACCACGGATGAACGAGGTAGAGCACGGCGATGAAGGCCGGCAGGAATGGCGCGTCGATCAGGGTCGCGACGGTGCCGCTCGATAGAATGTTCCTGAGCTCGCGCACCCGGACCATGTCGTGGGTGCCGCCCTCGCTCCGCCTCGCCGGGTCGGTGATCGAAGCCTTGAGAACGAGAGGGGCGAGGAACTGCTCGAAGCCAACCGCAAAGCGGCCAAGCAGGCGATTGCGGAGAACCTCGAAGCATGAGCTGAAGCCAAGCGCCACGACGGCAAGAAGCGTCAATCCGATGAGCGTCTCGACGCTGCCGCTCGTGATCACCCGGTCGAAGACCTGGATCGAGTAGAATGGCAGGATCAGCAGGAGCGCATTGATCGCGACGCTGAAGATGACGACCCACAGCAATGCCGGCCGTCCCGGGATCGCCATGAAAAGAGTGCGACCTCTCAATCTGCCAGTCTCGGCAGCGATCTTGGTGTGGAACCCTGAAGTCGTGCGACTTGCAGACGCGTCGGACATGTATCCTCGGGACTCGGAAAATGTTGATTCCACGTCGCCAGGGCATGATGCCGAAAGTTTAGAACCGATTTTCGGACGTCGTCATGCTCCGGCTCATTAATGAAAAAAGGATTCAAATTTCAGGTGGAGTCGCATCGCGATCCCGTTTGAAACCACGCGGCTCCAGTACGGGGCGGCGAGCCTAAACCGGCGCCCCATGCATTGCGTCAGACCAGTGGGAACGCTTCGGAACTCGCAAAGGTATTGAAGTCGGCGATCGTATCGCCGCTCGCGCCAGTATCGTCATGACTTCGCCTCCCCTGATTTCCAGCATGCCCCATGATTGATGGCCGCAAACCCCGAACGTGCCTTCCAGTGCCGCCGACCGGGGCCGGCCTCGCAGGCTGGCGAAACTAGGGAAGCTAACCCTTCGTCATAATCCCCATTTGGTGACAGAAATGGATTGCGGCGACGGGCACACGCCAGGGCCCGCTTAACGCGAGGCTCCGCCTCCCTCAAACCCGGCTTCCAGGCGCCTGGCGGCCTCGGCGCCAAGGCGGATTGCGGCTAAAGCTCGTGCAGATGACCTTGTTCGAACTGACCGCATCGCAGCCGGATAAATGTAATTCCAGGTGTTCCTAAAGGTAAATCCAAGCCTTACGCGGGATGGCGTCAGAATAGCCTTCACGGCCGTGGCCTTTTGTCTCCAAATGGGGATTGCGCCGCCCCCCTGCCTCTCCGTAGCTTCCGCCACCTTCGCAAGACTGTTCGATCCGTGACGATCGATCCCAGTGCGCACTACTGCGCGCAATGGTGGAAATGTGCATTTGCGAGGGTTCACGTCCAAACAGGGAGCAACCGCTATGGCTATCATCAATGGTACAGCCGGCCCCGATGTTATCCCCCCTCCCGATACCAGTGGCGACGACACCATCAACGGCTTCGCCGGCAATGATACGATCGACGCCGACGGCGGCAACGATACCGTCAATGCCGGGGCAGGCGACGACTCTGTTCTCGGCGGCGTCGGTATTGACACGCTGAACGGCAATGCCGGCAACGACACGATGAACGGGGGCGACGACGACGACGTCCTCAACGGCAATGCCGGCAACGACATCCTGTCGGGTGATGCCGGCAACGATACCGTCAATGGCGATGCCGGCGACGACACCCTCGATGGTGGCGATGGCGACGACGTTCTGGCCGGCGGCGCAGGCATCGACACGCTGAACGGCGGGGCCGGCGTCGACAACCTGGCCGGCGGCGCTGGCGACGACACGCTGAACGGGGATGCCGGCGACGACGTGCTGAATGGCGGCGTCGGAAATGACACGCTGAGCGGCGGCGACGACAACGACACCGTGAATGGTGGCGCTGGCGACGACACGATGAACGGCGATGCCGGCAACGATACCATGGAAGGCGGTGCCGGCATCGATGAGGTGAACGGCGGCGACGGCGACGACACCCTGAGCGGCGGCGCGGGGGACGACACCCTGGATGGTGGGGCCGGGATCGACGCGCTGACGGGCGGCGACGACAATGACAGCCTGAGCGGCGGCGACGGCGACGACACCCTGGATGGTGGCGCGGGTGATGACACCCTGGATGGCGGCGCGGGCATCGACGCGCTCACCGGCGGCGACGGCAATGACGAGCTCAGCGGCGGCTCGGAAGCGGACACGCTCAATGGCGACGCCGGCGACGACACGCTGGACGGCGGCACCGGCGCGGACACGGCAAATGGCGGTGATGGCAACGACACCATCACTGGCGGCGGCGGCAGCGACACGTTGTGGGGCGATGCCGGCGACGACGAGATCAGCGGCGACGCCGGAAGCGACGAGCTTCATGGCGGAGACGGTGCTGACGATCTCGACGGCGGCAACGGCGCCGATGACCTGTATGGCGAGGCCGGGGACGATTTGTTGACCGGTGGAGCAGGCACCGACACGTTCTATTTCGGCGACGGTGCCGACAACCCGTTCGGCGATGACGAGGTCACCGATCTCGACGTCGACGACGAGGACGTCATCGTCGTCGATGTCGTCGATCCGACGACAGTGGTGGTCACCGTCGACGATACCGGCCCCAGCGTCATTCTGGATTTTGGCTTCGGCACGATCCAGATCGATGGCGTTTCCGGCGCCGGCGCGTTCACGTCGATCGCGGACATCAACGACGCGCTCGGGTATGACGCCATTACGCTCGTGTGAGGTCGCATTTCACAAAGGTGGCGGCGCAGCGAGCCGCCACCTCGCGTTGTCGACAGTCTCGTCGGAAAACGTGACTGCCGACAACGACCGTTATTCCCCGGACCGCTATTCCGGCTGGATGCCTGCGGCCTTGACGATCTCGGCCCATTTGGCGATTTCGGAGCCAACGAAGGCCTTGAGTTCGTCGGGCGTGCTGGTCTCGGGCTCGATGCCTGCAGCCAGCAAGCGCTCCCTGGTGGCGGGATCGTTCACCGCCGCCATCAAGGCCTGGTTCAGTTTCTCGACAACGGGGCGAGGCGTCCCGGCCGGCACGAAGGCCGCGAACCAGGCCGCGAGATCGTAGCCCTTGACCCCGCCTTCAGCCATGGTCGGCAAGTCGGGAGCAAGTATGCTGCGCTTGGCCGTCGAGACGGCAAGGCCATTGACCTTGCCTGCTTTGATCTGGGGCAGCGTCGTCGAGATGTCGGCGAAGACAATGTTGATCTGGCCGCCGAGCAGGTCGGTGATCGCCTGCGGATTGCTGCGATAGGGCACATAAGTCAGATCGAGCCCCGCCAGCGATTTCAGCATCTCTCCGGCGATCCGCGACGAACTGGAGCCGGCGCCGAAGGTGAGCTTGCCCGGATTCGCCTTTGCATAGGCGATGAACTCCTGGACCGTCTTTGCCGGGACATTCGGATGCGTTGTCAGGGCGAGCGTAATAGTGCCCAGCTTGCCCACTGCCTCGAAGCTGTTGACGGCATCATAGGGGACGGTCTTCAGGAGACTCTGATTGGCGCCGTGCGTCGTGTTGGTGGTGACCAGGACGGTATGGCCGTCCGGGTCGGACCGGGCGACGTTCTGCGCGGCTATGACGCCGCTCGCGCCCGCCAGGTTCTCGACGACGACAGGACGGCCGAGATTGCGCGAGACATGCTCGCCAAGGATCCGTGCGACCGCGTCTGTCGCGCTGCCTGCCGCAAAGGGGACGACGAACTTGAAGGACTTGGACGGGAAGTCCTGCGCGCTTGCGCCGACGACAAGACCGAATGTCGCGCAAACCGCGGCAGTCATGCGGGATAGCATTCTCATGGGGCTCCTCCTTCTGTGATGGCCGGCGTCTTGGAGTTGCGCCGCTCTGGTCAGGTGTCGGGTATCTCGAGGTCGAGCAATGCCGAGCTCAGGCTCTTGCCGTGGGTGTCGAGCGCCAGCGAGCGCGTCACGCCGCCGCCGAGCGCCTTGCGCAGGACGAAGTTGAGCGCGCCGAGCGAGGGGATTTCGTATCGGGTGACGTCGCCGCGCAGGATGCCGCCGAAATGGGCGCCTACGCGCCCCGCCGTCACATGTTCGACGAGGCGGGGATAATTCGCCTCGTCATAGGCGATGAGCGAGATGCTCGACGTGTCGCCCTTGTCGCCGGTGCGGGCGTGGGCGATGGCGCGCAGCTTCATCTCAGCTCTCCAGAAACTGCACCGAGGGCCGGACATGCTCGCGTGGGATCAGCGTCGAGAGCACGCCGAGAACCTCGCGAACCTGCTTGGTGACGCCGCCACCGCCGGCCGGGCCATTGGTGTAAAGCGTCTCGACCTCGTTCCCGATCAGCAGGGCCTCCTCGGCCGAAAGTGTCCGTCCGGCCACGCGCAGGCGCACCTCGTAGGGCTCGGAACGCTCGGCGCCGGTCGGCAGGCCGGGACCATGGAGTGCGTCGACGCCGATCAGGTCGAAGCGCAGCTCCTCGGCCCTCAGCCCCGTCAGGGCAAACCGCTCGCCTACGATCCTGCCGGCGAGCTCTGCCCGGCTCCGAGCGCCGCTGCCGGCGTAGGAAATCTGCCCTTCACCAACGAACCCTTCGGCCACGCCGAGCGAGACCTTGAGCGTTGCCGGACGCTCTCGGCCACCGGCCCCGCTGATGTGGATTCGGTCGGGCCCGACCTCCTCGACCCGAACCTGGGAGAAGTCGGCGACGACGTCCGGCGTGAAATAGCGGGACGGATCGTGGATCTCGTAGAGGATCTGCTCCTTGCAGGTCCCCGTCGTCACACAGCCACCCGAGCCCATCACCTTGGTGATGATTGCCGATCCGTCTTCAGAGACTTCGGCCAGGGGAAAGCCCAGCTTTGCCAATCCGGGGACGGCCTTGAACCCCGGATCAGCGAAATATCCACCCGTGACCTGGCCTGCGCATTCGAGAACATGGCCGATCAGGGTTGCCTGGCCGAGACGATCCCAATCGTCGAAGGCCCAACCGAACTCATGCGCCAGAGGTCCCAGAAAGAGTGAAGGATCGGCGGCCCTGCCGGTTACAACCACGTCGGCACCGCCGGCGAGCGCAGTCACGATGGGCTCCGCCCCGATATAGGCATTGGCCGAGACCAAAGCTCGACCCAGCGTCGCCACCTCCCGGCCATCTTCGAGGACCCGGTAGGCTCCCTCAGTGACGGTGGTCGCGACATCGTCGCCGGTGACGACCGCGACCTTCAGGCCGGATATGCCGAGTTCGCGCGCCACGGCGCAAATCAGCTCACCGGCGGCCATCGGATTCGCCGCGCCCATATTGGAGACGATGACGGTGCCGGATTCACGACAGGCGGGCAGTACCGCGCGTATTCGGGCCGCGAGCAACGGATCATAGCCGAGACGCGCATCTACACGCCTTGCCTGCTGGGCCAGGCCAATGGTGCGTTCGGCCAGGCATTCGAAGACGAGATAGTCGAGCCGCCCGTGTTCGGCGAGTTCGATGGCGGGCTCGATCCTGTCACCCGAATACCCTGCACCCGCGCCAATTCGAACCTGTCGCATTGATCCTCCGAAGGAGGAGAATGCCGCGATCAATTCATAGTACAATTGAAATTATTCTATCTCAGTGATAGTTTTCAATTATGAATCTGGATATTCGGCAGCTCGGCAGCTTCGTGATGGTGGCCGAGCACGGCAGCTTCACGCGCGCAGCGACGGCGCTCAATCTCTCCCAGCCGGCACTTACCGTTCAAATCCGGATGCTCGAGGCGGGGCTCGGTGTGCGGCTCTTCGACCGCAACACGCGCAATGTCGCATTGACGCGCGCTGGACGGGACCTGTTGCCCGAACTCAAGCGTGCGCTGCGCGAGCTCGACAATGTCCTGCACAGAACCCAGCAACTCGCGCGGATGACCGGGGGGATGGTCCGGATCGCCGTGTTGCCGTCCTTCGCATCGGGTCTGCTGCCGGAGATCATCGCGGGCTTTCGGGCGACCCATGCGGATATCGGTTTTGTCGTGCGGGATGTCATCGCCAGCGGCGTGGTGGCGCTGACCTTGGCCGAGGAGGTGGATCTCGGCATCACCGGCGGGCCGATGGAGGATCCCTATCTCGAGGTGCTCCTGCGGAGCGTGGACCGCATGCATGCCGTCTTTCCGATGGGGCACGCCCTCGACAGCGCGACACCGCTTTCCCTGGCCGAGGTCGCCGAGCACCCGCTCGTTTTGATGTCGCCGGCGACCAGCGTGCGGGCCATTGTCGACGCCGCTATTGCGGCTGCTGGCCTGCAAGCCGAGGTCGCAGCCGAGGCAACCTACATGTCGACGGCCGTCGGCATGGTGCGTGCCGGCTTGGGCGTTGCGATCCTGCCGGAAACCGCGATGGAGACCAGGGCGTTACCGACGCTCCGATCGGCCCTGATCGATGATCCGGGCCTCGTCCGTGAGATCTCCGTCATCAAGCGCAGGGGCAGAACCCTGCCGCCGGCAGGCTCTGCCTTCCTCGAACATATGGCGGAGGCAATAAACTTGGCGCGTCAGCGGCAAGGTTCCTGAACTGCCCTGGCGAACCGACACACAAGGTGTTGAAATCAGGTATTTTGGCGTCCCGGAAGGGATTCGAACCCCTGACCTACGGTTTAGGAAACCGTTGCTCTATCCTGCTGAGCTACCGGGACGCGCGTCAAACCGTGTAGCATAAACACCATGCCGGTGAAGCCTCTTCTTGTGGTGGTTCTTGTGTTGACGCTCCTCGCTGGGGCGGCCGTGGCGAGCGATGCCTGTTCCGAGCTTGCGCCCGACAGCCCGGTGGTCCGCCTGTCCGGGCTGGACGGTGCCGGCGACCCCGTGCTCGCGGACGGGCGGCGGCTTCGCCTGGTTGGAATCGCACCGCGACAGGATGATGCGGAGGCGGCCCGGTTTGCGGCCGGGATCGGCCGTTGGCGCGAGCGCGAGCTGCAGCTCGTCCTGCTCGGCGAAGCCGATCGCTGGGGCCGCCTGCCGGCGCGGCTTTATGGAACGGTCGAGGCCGTGGGCGACGCGCCCCGCGAGCTTGCCGCCGCGCTTTTGAGCGAGGGCGCTGCCTTGCCGCTGCCGGAGGCGAGGCCGGCCCGCTGCGGCGGCGGGGTCCGCATCGCGCGGGCCAGTGCGCAGCGGGGGAAGGCGCCACCGCCGGCAACGCAGCCGGCGTCGGTCGCCATGGCGGGCGGGTCCGCCATCGATGGTCATGATATCGCCGCTCTCAAGGCGCAAGAGGGGCGTCTCGTGCTGTTGGAGGGGCGGATCGCCTCCGTCGGCGAGCGCGCGCAACGGACTTATCTGAATTTTTCGCGCCGGCGGGGGGAGGCCGCGTCGATCGTGCTGTCGAAGACGCTGTGGCGCGAGATGCAGGATGGCGGCTGGACCGCGACCGGGGTGAGCGGTAAACGCTTGCGGGCGCGTGGCGTCCTCTCGGGACGGGACGGGCTCCTGCTCGACGTGACCTCGAAGCTCGCCCTGGAACTGGTCGACTGACGGAATGCTGGCGTTCTGGCGACACGGATTTCTGCTTTGTCCCAAGCGGCTGGCTGCGCTCGCGCTTCCCGCCATGCTGCTCGTCGCCTGCACGGGCGACCAGAGCCCGTTGCTGTCATCGCAGACTGCATCCGGTGGCGAGATCGCCCCGCGTGTCAGCACGGTCCAGCGCGCCTCCGACAGCGAGCATCAGCGCCTGCTCTCCGCCTTCGGCGGCGAGTATCGGGCGCCAAAGGCGCGTGCCGCGCTCGACGAGGTCGTGCAGCGGCTGTCCAAGGCGGGCGAGGGCCAGATCGGCTCCTACGAGATCACCATCCTGAATTCACCGGCCGTGAATGCCTTCGCGCTGCCCAATGGCCGGCTTTACGTCACGCGCGGCCTGCTGGCGCTGGCCAACGACACCGCCGAGATCGCCTCGGTGCTCGCCCATGAGATCGCCCATGTCACGGCGCAGCACGCCGTCGAGCGCGCCGAGCGCGAGCTGGAATCGGCGCTGGTCAGCCAGGTCGTCTCGCAGGTGCTGAAGGATCCGGCGCAGGGTGCGGCCGTGCAGGCCGGCTCGAAACTCTCGCTCGCCAAGTTCTCGCGGCAGCAGGAACTGACCGCCGACCAGATCAGCGTGCGCAATATCTCGCGCGCCGGCTATGACCCTTACGGCGCCGGGCGCTTCCTTGCCGCGCTCGGGCGCAATACGGCCTTTCGCAACAGCGGCCAGAGCCAGAACTCCGACGAGAAGCGGCTGGACATCCTGTCGAGCCATCCACAGACGCCCGAGCGCATCGCCGCCGTCACCGCAGCGGCCCGCCAGATCGGCGCGCCCGGCATCGGTGAGCGCGATGCCGGGCGCTGGCTGTCGGCGATCGACGGGATCGCCTATGGCGACGATCCTCGCGACGGCGTCGTGCGCGGACGGCGCTACCTGAACAGCGCGCTGCGCATCGGCTTCACGGCGCCCGACGGCTTCGGGCTGGAGGCGGCGCGCGACATGGTGATCGGCGTCAGCGCCAACGGCGCCCAGGCGCTGCGCTTCGACTCGGTGACGCTGAAGCCCGACCAGACGCTGCAATCCTATGTCGCTGCGGGCTGGATCGACGGGGTCGAGACGACAGCCATCGAGACGCTCGACATTGCCGGGCAGCGGGCGGTGATCGCGGTCGGCAAGGGCACCGACTGGACGTTCCGCCTTGCTGCCGTCCAGGCCGGCAACCGGGTTTATCGCTTCATCCTGGCGGCGCGCGGCGGCAGCGATCCAGAGCGGCCGATGCGGTCGCTGCTCTCCAGCTTCCGCGTGCTGAGCCCGGACGAGGCGCAGACGGTCAAGCCGATGCAGGTCAGGGCGGTCGTGGCCGCCGCCGGCGATACGCCCGCGACGATGGCGGCGCGGATGCCGGAGCAGGAGCGTGCGCAGGAACTGTTCATGGTGCTGAACGGCATCGAACGGGGCGGTGCCCTCACCCCGGGCCAGCGCTACAAGATCGTCGCCGAATAGCGCGGGCCCGGCAAAAGGGCGATCTTCACGAAGCCGCGATGAGCGGCGCCGACCCCTCCGCATCCGCTCCCAGGCGCTAGGATGCCGCGCCCCATGCTGCGGGGCGAGGGAACGTCGCTTTCAGTCTGCAACGTCTATGCAGGAGGTCATCATGGCGCTCGATCGCCGGATTGTCGAACTCTACGACGAATACACCCACAAGCCGCTCGACCGCCGCATCTTCTTCAACCGCTTGATGGTGCTGGCGGGCTCGGCGGCTGCGGCCGAAGCCGCGCTCGCTTTGCTCGAGCCGAATTACGCCCAGGCCCAGCAGGTTGCGCCCGACGATGCAAGGATCACGACCGAGCGGCTGGACGTCAGCGTCGATGGCGTCGCGCTCAAGGGCTATCTCGTCGCGCCCAAGGCGGCCGGCCGGCGGGGCGGCGCGCTCGTCATCCATGAGAATCGTGGGCTGAACCCGCATATCGAGGATGTGACGCGGCGAATGGCGCTGGCCGGCTTCACAGCGCTGGGGCTGGATTTCCTGACGCCGCTCGGCGGTACGCCGAAGGATGGGGACGAGGCCCGGGCGCTGTTTCCGCGCCTGCCGGCCGAGGATGTCGTGCGGCAGGGCCGGGCCGCGTTGAAGCTCCTGGCCTCACGCCCGGATGCGACGGCCAAGACGGGGGCGATCGGGTTCTGCTGGGGCGGCGGCGTGGTCAACGATCTCGCCGTGGCGGCACCCGAACTCGCAGCGGGCGTGGTCTTCTACGGCCGTTCGCCCAATCTCGCCGGCGTGCCCCAGATCAAGGCGCGGCTGCTGATCCAGCATGCGTCGCGCGATACGCGTCTCGTGCAGGCGCTGCCGGAATACGAGGCCGCGCTGAAGGCGGCGGGCATCCGCTATGAGGCCATCGTCTATCCGAATGTCGACCACGCCTTCCTGAACGACACCAGCGCGGAGCGCTACAATGCCGCCGCCGCCAAGCAGGCCTGGGAGCGCTCGGTCGCCTTCCTCGCCGCGGAGACCGGAGCGGCATAGGCCCGAGGTCAGAACGAAAGAACCCGGCGGTTGCCCGCCGGGTTCTGTTGGGTTCGAAAGGCGTCGCCCGGATCAGGCGGCTTCTTCCTGGATGTCGTCGTTGTCGCTTTCGACATCGCCATCGGCGGCTTCGACGATCTCGCCCTTGCCCGGGCGGCGTGGCGACTTGGCGAGCTGGCCTTCGATCTTCTTCAGAGCCTCGGTCTCGGTGACGTCGTCGACGACCGCGATCTCGCGGGTCATGCGATCGACCGCCGCCTCATAGAGCTGGCGCTCGGAATAGGACTGCTCGGGCTGGGCCTCGGAGCGGTAGAGGTCGCGAACGACCTCGGCGATGGCGACGAGGTCGCCCGAATTGATCTTCGCCTCGTATTCCTGGGCGCGGCGCGACCACATGGTGCGCTTGACGCGGGCGCGGCCGGTCAGCGTGGTCAGGGCCTTGGTGACGCTCTCGGCATCGGCGAGCTTGCGCAGCCCGACGCTGGCGGCCTTGGCGGTGGGAACGCGCAGCGTCATCTTGTCCTTGGCGAAGCTGACGACGAAAAGTTCGAGCTTGAAGCCCGCGACTTCCTGCTCCTCGATCGCCGTGATCTGACCGACGCCATGGGACGGGTAAACGACGAACTCACCCGTCTTGAACCCCTGGCGCACAACAGCTTTCTTCACCATGGACATGCCGTTACGACTCCTGACCGGACCGCTTGACGCGGGCTCGCGATTCTCATCCCCGGCCGGATGACCAGGGACACTCCGCCTGACGCAGGCGGATTTTCACCCACTGCCTCACGCTCCCTCAGCCGCTCGTCTCTTGTACGCCGCCAAGCAAGACATCGATTGCTCCGGCACAGGTGCCGGCGGCTCTCGTCATCCTTTTCTAGGGGGCGCCCCGTTTGTGGAAAACCTCGCAGGGGCATGCGGAACGAATGCGACTGAGGCTATTATGTAGCATAAAAAACACGCCGAATCAAAGGTAAACGCAAGCTCCGCACAAGCTTGTGTTCGGCGGCGCAGGAATGGTTAACGCTGTTTCGCCATTTCGGCAGGCAATTTTGCCTGGTTTTCAGTCACCTTCGCCGGGGTTCGGCGAGAAATGCGCCTCGAGCTTTCCGGGTATGCCGTCGAAGGCCTTGGCGTCAGCCGGCGCATCCTTCTTCTGACTGATATTTGGCCAGCTCGCTGCGTATTTGGCATTGAGCTGCAGCCAGCTTTCCAGTCCCGGCTCGGTGTCGGGCTTGATCGCCTCGGCAGGGCATTCCGGTTCGCAGACGCCGCAATCGATGCATTCGTCGGGATGGATGACGAGCATGTTCTCGCCTTCATAGAAGCAGTCGACCGGGCAAACCTCGACGCAATCCATGTATTTGCACTTGATGCAGTTGTCGGTGACCACATAGGCCATGTCGCAGGTCCTTCCAATCTGCCAGCCGGCCCCATAAACCCCTGGCGGGCTCAGGTTTCAAGGCCGTTTCTGCCCTTGCGGATAGCAGTTGCTTCTCTTCATCAGGCGTTCCGGAGAACGACGTTCCGTTGCTCCCGGCGGGGCAATTTGTTTGCATACAAATGATCGGCATTTTTAGCCGTCGCCGCCATCCTCCGCAAGCGACTGATCGCCGCGCCCGCCCTCGTCCAGCCGCTCATAGAGCAGCCTCGCCTCCTCGTAAGGGCCGCGCCGCTCACCCAGCGACAGCAGGCGCACCACGATGGTCGCATGCGGCAGCGCGAGCGTCAGGACGTCGCCGAGCTTCAGCGCCTGGGCCGGATTGTCGGTCCGGCGACCCTCGACACGGACATGGCCGTCCTCGACCAGACGCACAGCGGCGCCGCGCGTCCTAGCGAAGCGCGCGAACCAGAGCCATTTGTCGAGGCGCTGCCGATCGTCGCGCATATCCGGCCTGCTGTTTCAGTGCGCGAGGGGCACGGAAATGCCCTCAGTTCTTGCGCCCCTCGAGCTGCGCCTTGAGGGCGGCGAGCTTGGCGAAGGGCGAATCCGGATCCGGCTCGCGGTCGGCCGGGCGCGGCCGCGGCGGCTGCTGGAAGCGCTCGCCGCCACGGTCGTCGCGACGTGGTCCGCCACCGCCGCCGGGGCGGCCGTCACGCTTGAAGTCGGGCCGGGGACCGCGACCTTGTTCAGGGCGGCCTTGTTCGGGACGGCCCTGCTCGGAGCGACCCTGGCCCTCGGGGCGTGGACCGCGCTGGCCCGAACGGGGCCGATCGTCGCGCCGCGGCTCACGCTCTGGGCGCGCTGCGGGAGGCGCGCCGCCCTCCGTTGCCGCCGCCGTGGCGGGAACCTGCGTCTCGCCGTCGCGGCGCGGACCGCCGGGACGCGGGCCACGGTTGGGCCGGTCGCCCCTGCGACCGCCGGGCTGCCCTTCGCCGGCTGCGCCTGCGCCCTCACGCGGTCCGCGGTTGCCCTGCTCGGGCCTGCGTCCGCCCTGATGGCGATGCGGACGCCAGACCTCGATCAGTTCGGGCTCGGCCGGCGTGGCGGGGGCTTCGCCGGCAGCGGCGACCGCTTCTGCGTCCGCCGTTTCCGCCGCGGGCTCGGCCGGAGCCGGGGAGAGCGACGACATCAGGTCGGCAGGAACGGGCTCGCGTGCCGGCTCCAGTTCTGCCTGCGTCAGGATCGGGGCATCGGCTGTTTCCGAGGCGGGGGCATCCGTGACAAGCGCCTCTTCGGCCACTGCGGGCTCGGCGGTCTGGTCGAGCTGTGCGGCGGTATCGGGCTCGGCGCTGGCTTCTTCCGGCTGTGCGTCGCTCGGCGCCGTTGCATCGGTGACGGGCTGTTCGCTGGCGGTGCCTTCAGCCTTGGCGGGCTCTGCCACGACAGGCTCTGCCGCAACGGGTTTGGCCGGAGGAGCGGCGAGCGGAACCGTGATGGCAGGGCCGGGCCGCTTGGTCGAGATGTAGCCGAGCGAGCGCAGGATCGAGGCGAAGTCCTCGCCGGCGCAGCCGACGAGCGAGGTCATCGCGCCGGTCACGACGAAGCCGTCCTGATCGGCCGTGCCGGTCGGGGGCTGGCCTTGCGTCAGGCCGGGACGATAGGCGATCGCCGGCCGGATCAGGTCGGCGAGGCGTTCGAGGATGTCGACGCGCACGGCTCGCTCGCCGCAGACGCGGTAGCCGGCGGCGCGGTAGAGTCCCTTGGGGACGGCCTTGTCGACGGGGAAGGATGTCCGGCCCGAGGCAGCGAGATGGGCGATGTCGTCGAGGCCCGAAAGCTCAGGGCCGCCATGCTTCAGCGCCCAGAGCTGGGCAGCGAGAGCGCGCGGCGCGGGCTTGAGCAGGGCCGGAACATAAAGATGGAAGGCGCCGAAGCGGATGCCGAGCTGGCGCAGCGCGGCGCGGCCTTCCTGGTCGAGCGCCTTCATCTCCTCGCCAACCTTCGCCCGCTCCAGCACGCCGAGCGATTCGGCTGCCTGATAGGCGATGCCGCGCGCGATGCCGGTGAGGGTGGTGGCATCCTCGAGCAACTGCAGCGCGCCGAGCAGGCGGGTGACGTGATTCTTCAGCCAGAGCTGGAGCCTGGCCTCGACCTGCTCGCGGGCCTGGCCGGCGAGATGCTCCTCGACCAGCAGGCGCAAGCGGGGCTCGATCGCCTTTTCGCCGGCGATCAGGCGCGCCACCGGCTCGCCGACCCAGCGCAGCAGGCCATCATGCGACAGCACGAAGGCATCGTCGCCGGCGAGAACGACGCGCGCAGCGCGCGCCTCGATCTCGGAGCCGAGCGCCTTCATCGCAGCCATATTCAAGGCTTTCGCCTCCGGCCCGCCGGCCTTCGGGTCCGCCGTGAAGCGGAATCCCTGCAGCATTCCGACGTGCTGGCCCTCGACGAGCACGTCGCCCGTCGCGGTGACCTCAGCCTCCAACATCGCATTCTCCCGCAAACGGCGCAGCAGCACACTGGTGCGCCGATCGACAAATCGGCTCGCAAGACGCTCGTGCAGAGCGTCCGAGAGCTTGTCCTCTACAAGACGCGCAACCCCCTGCCAATGCTCAGGGTCGGGCAACCAGTCCGGTCGGTTCGCCACGAAGGTCCAGGTACGGACCTGCGCGATGCGCGCAGACAGGGTATCGATCTCGCCATCGGTGCGATCGAGCGCCGAAAGCTGGGTGCGATACCAGTCGATATCGAGCCTGCCATGGCGCATCAGACGCAGATAAAGCGTCGTCGCGAGGTCGGCATGCTGCTGCGGCGCGATCTTGCGATAATCGGGCAGGCCGCAGACCTCCCAGAGCCGCTCGACCGCCGGGCGGCCATGCGCCAGCGCCTTGATGTCGGGGTCCCGGGCCAGGATTTCGAGCGTCGTCTGGTCCTCGGCGATCAGGGCGCGGGTCAGGCCCGGCTCGCTCGGCTGCAGGTTCAGGCTGTCGAGAAGCTGGGAGACCGAGCGGAAATCGAGATCGGTATTCCGCCACTGCAACTGCCTGATCGGCTCGAAACGATGATTCTCGATCGCCTCGACGAGATCGGCCTCGAAGGGCGGGCAACGGCCCGATGTGCCGAAGGTGCCGTCGCGCAGGTGGCGCCCGGCGCGCCCGGCGATCTGGCCGAACTCGGCCGGGTTGAGCTTGCGGAACTGATGGCCGTCATACTTCTTGTCGGCCGCGAAGGCGATGTGGTCGACATCGAGGTTGAGCCCCATGCCGATCGCGTCGGTAGCGACAAGATAATCGACGTCGCCGGACTGGTAGATCTCGACCTGGGCGTTTCGCGTCCGCGGCGAAAGCGCGCCCAGCACGACGGCCGCGCCGCCCTTCTGCCGCCGGATCAGCTCCGCGATGGCATAGACCTCCTCGACCGAGAAGGCGACGATGGCCGAGCGCGGGGCGAGCCGCGTGATCTTGCGGTCGCCGGCGAACACGAGCTGCGACAGGCGCGGCCGGGTCACCACATTGACGCCGGGAATGAGCTGCTCGATCACCGGCTTCATCGTGCCGGCGCCGATCAGCATGGTCTCGGCCCGGCCGCGCCGGTTGAGCAGCCGGTCGGTGAAGACATGGCCGCGGTCGAGATCGGCGGCGAGCTGGATCTCGTCGATCGCGACGAAGTCGACGGCGAGGTCGCGCGGCATCGCCTCGACGGTGCAGACCCAGAAGCGCGGCCGCGCCGGCTTGATCTTCTCCTCGCCGGTGACGAGCGCGACCGCATCCACGCCGGCCTTCTCGACGACGCGGGCATAGACCTCGCGCGCCAGCAGGCGCAGCGGCAGGCCGATCATGCCGGTCGGATGGGCGACCATCCGCTCGATCGCGAGATGGGTCTTGCCGGTGTTGGTGGGGCCCAGCACCGCGGTGACGCCATTGGCGCGGACCGAGGGGGGCAGGGAGCGCAGAGGGATCAAGTCGCAGCCGATCGTGACGTGTCCGCTCGCCTGGTCGCGACGCCGATCTAGGCGTCCTGCGATGGCGCGCGGAGTGACTGTGAGATTAGAGCGGGAGCGTGGCTTCAGCGAAGAATCGGCTTCCCCGTTTTCGCGGCGTCCTCCGGAGAACAGAACGAGTCCGGAACGAAGCGGGCCCGAATCGCTGACTCCCGCAGAATCGGGTTTCGTTCCCCCCGAAGTGTTGCGGCGGCGCGCTCGGGCGCCAGCCTGTGTGGAATCGGAACATCGGCATCGCCTGTCCTCTTCTGCGCCGGGCATCGACGGCCGCCTGCCGCAACCTGCGCGCGAGACTATCTAAGCGCTTTTTGCCGCGAAACGAGGGGCGTCGATTTCAAGACCGACGCATGCTTTGCCGATCAGCCGAAAAACGCCGCGAAAACCTCGGCGGCCTCGTCGGGGGCCTCGACATGGACGAAGTGGCCGGCGCTTTCGCAGAAGCTGACTTCGGCTTCGTCGAAATGCTCGGGCACGAAGGCCGCCCATTCGGATTTCAGGATCGGGTCGTGCCGGCCCCAATGAACCCGTGTCGGCTGGTGGATACGCACGGAAGGCGTGGGATGGCCGTCGATCGCCGCAAGGCGCGCGGCGTTCTGGCTGCGATACCAGTCGAAGCCGCCGCGCAGATTGCCCGGCTTCATGAAGTTGTCGATCCAGAGATCGAGCGCCGGGTCGAAGGCCTCCTTGCGATGGCACCAATGCGACAGGAAATGCGAGAAATACAGCGCGCAGTTCTGCCGGCTCAGGCCGACGAGCGCCTCGGCCAGCGGGAGCTGCTGGAAGGACTGGTACCAGACCTCGTTGACATGGCCCTCATGGACCCAGCGCTCGGCGATGCTCTGGGTCGGGCAGTTGAAGAACAAAAGCCGGTCGACGAGCTGGGGGTGGCGCCGCGCCAGCGCCTGGGCGGCATAGGCGCCGACATCATGGCCGACGACACCAACCGTTTCCAATCCGAGCGCTGCGATCAGCGAGGCCATGTCGTCGGCATGGCTGTTGGCGCCGACATCGCTGCGTGGCGTAGCGGATTTGGCGCTGTCGCCGAAGCCGCGCAGATCCGGCGCGATCAGGCGGAAATCGCCATGCAGCCGGTTCATCAGCGGCAGCCATGTCGCCCAGAATTCGGGCCAGCCATGCAGCAGCAGCACAGGTGTTCCGGAACCGACCTCGGCGACATGCAGCGTCGTGTCACGCACCGCGATCTGGCGATGGCGCAGACCGGGCGGAGTGGCGAAGTCGCTGGACATGATGTCTCCCGAAGATCGTTTTGCGTGAGGCTAGCGTCTGCGCTGCCGATGCCGCAATCGCCACCGGGCGCATGAGGGCGATGCAGCCATGCTTCTCCACAGGCGCCGACCTCCTGGCAGGCGCCTGTCTCACGGTGTCGCGCTTTTCAGTGGTTTGCGTGACGGCACTGGCCATGGTCGGCCAAGGCCTCGATGATGGCGCAGTCGCAGGCGGCAACGCCGCCCGAACAGGTCGCGGCGATGCGCTCTAGCTCCTTTTCGAGCGAGCGCAAACGGGCGATCTTGTGGCGGACCTCGTCGAGATGGGCGACGGCGATGGCATGGGCGTCGTCGCAGGCCATGGCCGGATTGTCGGAGAGCTTGAGCAGCGTCCGGATCGCGTCGACGGCGAAGCCGAGATCGCGCGCATGCTTGATGAAGGCGAGACGCTCGACATGGCGGCGGCCGTAGCGACGCTGATTGCCCTCGGAACGGTCCGGCGGCGGCAGCAGTCCGACCTGCTCGTAATAGCGGATCGTCTCGACCTTGACGCCGGTGCGCTGCGCCAGAGTGCCGATCGGGACGACGTGTTCGATGTTCGACGCCGGCTGCATGATGTCCACTCCCGAACCTCTAGTCGCTACAGATTACAGATAGTGCGGATGGTGGCGCCATCAAGCCACGTCCGGGAGCCTCAAAACGAGGGCGGCGTGCAGGCGCTGACGACCTCGCAGGCGACCGGGCCGACGCAGCGGAAGCGGTGTGGCCGGCGGCTCTCGAAATAATAGGCGTCGCCGGGACCCAGGATCCGCCGCTCGTCATCGACCGTGACCTCGAGCCGGCCGCTGAGCACGATGCCGCCCTCCTCGCCCTCATGGGTAAGGGATACGCGCCCCGTATCGGTGCCGGGCTCATATCGCTCCTTCAGGATCTGCAACGCGCGCCCGAACAGGTTCTCGCCGACCTGGCGATAGGAGATGCCGCCCTTGCCGATCTCGACCAGTTCCTCCGCCTGGTAGAAGGCCTGGCGCGGGCGATCCGGCTCCAGGGCGAAGAACTCGGAGAGCCCGATCGGAATGCCGTCGAGGATGCGCTTGAGGGCGCCGACCGACGGGTTCACGCCGTTCGATTCGATCAGCGAGACCGTCGAATTGGTCACGCCGGCGCGCTTGGCCAGTGCGCGCTGCGAGAGCCCATGACGCATGCGCAGATAGCGCAGCCGCGCGCCGACATCGGTGTCGCTCATCGCGGAGCGTTCTCCTTGTTCGATATCTGCAACGTCAGGCCATGGAGGCTTCATAAAAACAGCCTCTTACGGGAACATTGAAACAGACTTGTTGGGCATTGCAAAACGGTGCTCCCTGCCGGGCAGAGGAGATCATCATGACCGTCGCCACGCCGCCCAAAGACTTGTCGAGCGCAAAAGCACTGCAGAACACCCGCTCGCTCGAGAGCTACTGGATGCCGTTCACCGCCAACCGGCAGTTCAAGGCGTCGCCCCGGCTGCTCGCCTCGGCTGAGGGCATGCACTACGCCACCGAGGACGGCCGCAAGGTCATCGACGGCACGGCCGGGCTCTGGTGCGTCAATGCCGGCCATGGCCGCCAGCAGATCACGCAAGCCGTCGAGCGCCAGCTCTCGACGCTCGACTATGCGCCGTCATTCCAGATGGGCCATCCGATCGCCTTCGATTTCGCCGAGCGTCTTGCGGAGATCGCACCGGGCGAAGGCGCAGCGAAGCTCGACCGCATCTTTTTCACCGGGTCGGGTTCTGAATCGGTCGATACGGCACTGAAGATCGCCATCGCCTATCAGCGCGCCATCGGGCAGGGCACGCGGACGCGGCTGATCGGACGCGAGCGCGGCTATCACGGGGTCGGCTTCGGCGGCATCACGGTCGGCGGCCTCGTCAACAACCGCCGCGTCTTCCCGTTGTTGCCCGGCGCCGACCATCTGCGCCACACCCATGACCTGGAGCGCAACGCCTACAGCAAGGGCCAGCCCGAGCATGGTGCCGAACTCGCCGATGATCTCGAGCGGATCGTGGCGCTGCATGGCGCGGAGACGATCGCGGCCGTGATCGTCGAGCCGATGGCCGGCTCGACCGGCGTTCTGGTGCCGCCGAAGGGTTATCTCCAGCGCCTGCGCGAGATCGCCACGCGCCACGGCATCCTTCTGATCTTCGACGAGGTCATCACCGGTTTCGGGCGGCTCGGCACCCCGTTTGCCAGCGAATTCTTCGGCGTCATGCCGGACCTGATGACGACGGCGAAGGGCATCACCAACGGCGCGATCCCGATGGGCGCGGTCTTCGCCAGCCGCAAGGTGCCTGACGGGCTGATGGCCGGGCCGGAAGCCACCATCGAGCTGTTCCACGGCTATACCTATTCGGGCCATCCGGTCGCCTGTGCGGCCGGCATCGCGACGCTCGACATCTATGCCGATGAGGGGCTCCTGACGCGTGCCGCCACGCTCGCCCCGCTCTGGGAGGAGGCGCTGCATTCGCTCAAAGGTGCGCCGCATGTCATCGACATCCGCACCATCGGCCTCGTCGCCGGCATCGAGCTTGCCTCGCGGCCCGGTGCCGTCGGCGCACGCGCCTATGAGGCCTTCGTCGACTGCTTCGAGAAGGGGCTGCTGATCCGCGTCACCGGCGACATCATCGCGCTGTCGCCGCCGCTGATCTGCGAGCCCTCGCATATCGACGAGATCGTCTCGCTGCTACGGGCCGCGCTCGGCAGGCTCGCCTGAGCCGACCCGGCCCTCCTTACTCGTTGATGCTGCGGGGCCGGTCCTGCGACGCTGCGTATTTGGCGCCGCAGAAATTGCGCGCATTGTCGGTCCACTGGCCGAAGCCGGTCGCGACCATGTTGCGGATCACGGTGCAGACATAGCGATGCTGGGCCGGGTTGTTGTGCGGCCCGGCATGGTAGCGCGCCACCGCCATGGTCCAGGTGTCGTGGCGCGCCTTCAGGCGTTTCAGGAACTTGGCCGAGTATTCGACGTTCAGCGCCGGCTCGAACATGGCATCGAGGCTGGGGAACTGGTCGCGATGGTAGTGGTGGTTGATCTGCATGCAGCCGATGTCGATCAACTTCTTGCCCTTGGCGCGCGAGGCCTCGAATTCGGCCAAGGCGTCCTGCTTGCTCGCGCCGAAGAAGGCGCGGCCATGGATGTTGAGCGCATAGGGCTGCAGCGAATTGCGGCGGCCGCTTTCGGTCAGGCCGACCGAATAGAGCACGCCGACGGGGATGTCGTAGGCTTTGGAGATGCGGATCATGTGCTCCTCGCACACGGTCTGCGCAGCCGCAGGCGCCGCCAGGCTACAGATAGCGATAAGGATCGCGGCCAGGGCGGCCAATGTCGCGCGGCTCATGGGTGTCCTCCTTGCTGGTTGTCGCATCCTGCTGCCAGGCCTGACGCTGCTGCTCGCGATCCTCGCGCTCGCGGGATTGCTCGAAGTTGCGGCCCTCGCGGGCGCCCGAGCGGTCGCCGGCTCCGCCGTCCCTGGCGCTGTCCTGCCCGCCGGGTCGCGGATCGGGTCCGGTCGTGTCGACATGGACGGTCTCGACCGAGACCTGATCGAGCGCATAGCCGCTCGCCTTGACGATCTCTCGCAGCGCCTCGCGGTCATTGGCGAGCATCTCGGCGGTCTGCGCGCGGCTCGCCTCGAGCCGGATCTCCATGCCGCCCTGCGAAATCCGCATCTTGACGACGATGCTGCCGAGTTCGACCGGGCTGAGCTGGATATGAAGGATCTTCGTCGGCTCGGCGATGCCGGCCGGCTTGTCGGCGCCGAGATCAGGCACGGCATCGGAGCGCGCGAGACTGAGTTCGGCTGCGGCCTGGCGGATCGGCTCGGTGACCTGCTGGAGCGGCGACAGGCGCATGACCGGCGGGAGATGGGTCTCCTGCCTGATCACCGTGATCGACATCGGCGTCTCGGGGGCAGCGTCTGTGGCGGCGGCCTCGGATTTGCCGGGAGCGCCCTCCGAAGCATCGACGAGGTTCGCGAGGTCGGCCAGCCCGGCCTGGCCGGGCAGATCGACCGGCGCGGCGGTGTCACTGGGCATGACGATGCCGGCTTCGCCGACCGCGGATTTCATCGCTGCCGTCGCCGTGTCGGGAGTTGCCCCGGTTCCGGCCTTGGCGAGGGCGTTGTTCAACGCGGCGAAGGCGTCGCGCTTGGCGCCGGGTTCCTTGCGGCCATCGGGCTGGGCGTCGCGCACCGGCGCCTGCAGGGTGCCGAGCAGCAGGCGGGCCGCATCGTTCGTGCCGGCAGCGGGCTCGGGCTGGGCGGCCGGGGCCATCGCATCCAGCATCAGCCCCGCGGCACTTGCATCGGCGGTCTCGCCGTCTTCGGCCGGGGCGGCGTCAGTGCCCTTGCCTTGTGTCGCGGCTGCGGTCTTTCCGGCTTCCTTGCCGGTCGCCTTGTCGAGGTTCTGGAGCAGGTTGCGGAAGGCCTGGCCGCGCTCGTCGCGACCGCCCGGCGTCAGGCGGGCCTTGGGATCTTTTGCCGTGGCCGCACCGGCTGCTGCGGGCGCCCGGCCCGGCGGCAGGAAGGGTGTTTCGAGGTTGCTCATGGCGTAGCGTCTCCCAGCTTGGCATCGGCTTGCTTGCTGTCTGCGTGCTTGCCGTCTCCTTGGGCAGATCCGTCCAGCAGCGTCTGCGCTTCGGCGAGGCTGCGCTCGGCGTTCGCCACGATGCGCTTCACGCGCGGGTCGAGATCGGCGGGTTCGGGCGTGGCGGTCGGCGTCTGCGTGATGCCGGAGGGGACATCGACGATGTGCGAGGCGACGCGCAGCGCGGTCTGCAGGATCTCCTTCTCCCCGGGCGGCAGCCGCTGCGCGTCGATCTTCTTCAGCGTCTCCAGCGTACCGTCGGCCTTGTCGCTGCCGATGCGCGAGGCCGCCCTGTAGAGCGAGGCGCGCGTGATCGTGGCCTGGTCGGCGCCGGGAATCCGCGCCACCTCCTCGGCGGCGCGGCGCGCCTGCTCGAAGCGGCCACGGACCAGCGCGTCGCGGGCGATGATCAGCAGGACGGCGCGCTGCTGCTCGCGGTCGAAGGCGCGCAGCGTTGCGACCAGGCGGGGAAACTTCTCCGGGTCGCGGCCGATGTCGAAGCGCACCAGCCCGGTCGCGAAAGCCTGGCGGAAATTCTCGGCATAGACCGAGCGGTCGAAGCGCCGCATGTACTGGGCGGTCGCCTTCTCCAGCCGGTCGAGATCGTTGATCTCGGCGGCGATGAAGACCGCGCGCCTGAGCGCGCCTTCCTCGACGAGCGAACCCGGCGACAGGAGCCGAGCCTGATCGAGCAGTTGCAAGGCGCGCTTCTGGTCGTTGCGGAGGATGAGCGTCGCCTGGACGAGGGCGAGGTGCCCGGCGAGCGATTCATGCAGGCTGGCCGGATCGAGCGACATCAGCAGCGTCCGCGCCTGGCCGTTGTCACCCATGACATAGGCCAATGCGCCTTCGCCTAGGCCCTTGGGCAGCCCGGCCGGCTCGCCGCGCTTGAGGAGTTCGGCCAGCACGCCGGGTTGGCCGCCGCTCAGGACGTACTGGACGGCTGCGCGCGTGTTGCGCGGATCGTCCCAGATTTCGGGCGCCTGGGCCATCATGGCCCGTTCGAGATCGCGCAGTAGCTTGCCCTGGGCCGCATGGGCCGTGCGATTGCCCGAGGCCGCCTCGTTCTGGAGTGATTGCAGCGTGCGAACCAGCTGATAGGGCGGCGGCGGCGCGGCCGCCGCAGAGGCGATTTCCGTCTGGGCCCGGGCGGCCGGGGCGGCGAGGCAGAACGCTGCGGCGACACAGAGTTGAAGCGCGAGGCGTGTCTTGCCGGGTCTCGGTGTCACGCCAGGTCTCGGTGTCATGCCCGCTTCTCCCGGATCAGGATTTCGATGCGGCGGTTCTCGGCGGCATTGGGGTTGCCGGCGCGCGGCCTGCGGCTGGCATGGCCTTCGACATGCTCGATGCGGGCCTCGTTGATGCCGCCCTGGATGAGCAGGTCCTGCGCGGTGTGGGCGCGCGCGGTCGAGAGCCGCCAGTTGTCGCTGCGCCCGTCGCGGAAGGGGCGGGCATCGGTGTGGCCGCGAATGACGATCGCACCCTCGCGCTGGTTGAGGACGGCAGCGATGCGCTGCATCGCTTCCACGGTCTGCGGATGCGGGTCGGCCGAGCCGATCCCGAACATGCCGAAATTGGCGTTGTCGGTGAGGCTGATCAGGACCCCCTCATCGGTCTGGCGGACATCGACCTGCGGCTGGTCGCTGCGCTGACTGGCGCCCTTGCCGCTGGCGATGGCGGTGGCGATGGCCGAGGCGACGGCGTCGTCGGCCCGAGCCGTTGTCGCCGCAACGTCGGTGGCGGCGGGGCGCGGCGACATCGGCAGGGTGGTGGGCGACGGCGGCGAGGCCATGGCGGCAGAGGGGTTGGACGCGCCGTCCCTGGCCTGTGCCGGCACGGCGGGCTCGGCTGCGACGGCCTGGGCTGCGACGGTCTCGGCTTTTTGCATCGCGACGGTGGCCGGGACGGCGGCAGATGGGGCAAGGGGCTGCGCCACCGGGGCGGTCGCTGTCGTCGGGGCCGGCGCCGCATCGCCGGCAAAGGCCTCCTGCCTGCTCGGCTTGTCGGTCTGGGGCGTCTGGCGCCAGAAGTTCGGATCGAAGGGATCGCGCAGCGCCTCGCCGCCGTTCATGCCGGGCTTACCGGTGGCACCCAGCGTCAGGGTCGAGGCCCGGTCGGAACCGGGCTCGGGCTTGGCGGCGGCGACCTCGGCCAGGACGGCATAGGGATCCTCGAAGGCGGCCTTGCCCTGGTTGGCATCCTTCAGCGAGGCACTCGGGCGCCGGTCGGAGCCCGTCTTGGCGGCGCCGACCTCGTTGCCGTCATGGCGGCTCGTGCTGTCGACCTCGCCGGGCTCGGCGTCCTGCGGATTGCGGACGCCCTTGCGATCGGAGGTCGTGTCCGAGAGCTTGATCGGGTTGAAGTACTGGGCGACCGTGGCGCGCGTTTCGCGGTTGGTCGAGTTGACCAGCCAGAGCACGAGGAACAGCGCCATCATCGCGGTCATGAAGTCGGCATGCGCGATCTTCCAGACGCCCGTCTTGATCTGGTCGGTCTGCCGGCCCGCGCCGCGCCGGATGATGATGATATCCTGACGGTCGTTGTCCATGATCGCTCGCTTACGGTTCTGCAGGAGGGCCCGAGGTCAAGCCGCGGGTCGGCGGCGCCGGTCGGGGCCCCTGCCTTCGAGCCTGGCGACCCAGGCCTCGATGCGGGTCTCGATGGTGGTTTCGCCGGCCACGATGCTGACATCGGTGGCGTCGTTCTCGGTGAATTCGACCGCGCAGCCGGCGGGGAAGACGTGGCGCAGCGTGTCCAGCAGCATGGCCGGGCCGCTGACGCGGATCAACGTGCCGTCCTCGCCGGCCAGCAGCGGCCGGATCTGATCGATCAGCGCGCGGCTGGCGGCGTCGTGCAGCTCAGCGTCCAGGAAGGGGCGCAGCAGCCGTCCGGTCGCGTCGGAGAGGCTTTCGCCGAGCGCCTGCAGAGCCTCGGGGATCTGGGCCGAAAGCCGCGTCGCGACTTCGTCGGCCCAGGCCTGACGCGCCTGTTCGAGTGCGTCGGCAGCCTCCTGCCGCTGGTGGGCGAGCTGAACCTGCGCCTCAGTGCGCGCCTCTGCGAGCCCTGCCTGCCGGCCGCTCTCGAAGATCGCGTCGAGATCCGGGGGCGGCTCGCGCGGGGTCTTGGGCAGGAATGACGGCAGTTCGATCTCCTCGGGGTCCGCCGCGCCCGTCACAGCCTCGGCGATATCGGCAAGGTCGATCTCCTCGAGGTCGAAGCTCGGGATGAAGTCTCCGGCCGGGCGATGCTTCACGCGCGCTCTCCCTCATGGATCCACTGCTTCAGGATCGCGGCGGCCTGGGCTTCGTCGAAGTCGATGAGCTGTTCCAGCTTGCGGAGCGGCGAGCGTTGCGCGGCGCTGGTGAGGTCGCTGATCAGGTTCAGCCCGATCTCCGCGCCGGCGATCTGGAGCTGCGGATCGACGGCGGCGACGCTGGCCTCATCGACGAGGGTGGTCACGGCTGCCGGAGCGGGGCGCTTCAGGATGGCGTTGATCGAGGGCCGCAGGCCGAACCAGATGATCAGGGCAGCCAGTCCGAGGATCGTCACCGCGTTGATCAGCGTGCCCGACTGGCGCAGCAGCGCCTCGCCGATGCCGATCGGCGCGGTCGGTTCGAGCGTGCGGCTGCCCTGCAGGAAGTCGACCGCGAGGACCTTGATGTTGTCGCCGCGCTGGCCGTCGATGCCGGCAGCCGAGGCGACGACCTGGCGGACATCCTCCAGGCGGGCGTCGATGGCCTCCGGCGTCGGAGCGGCGCCGAGCGATTCGACCAGGCGCGGCCGGTTGATCAGCACGGCGATCGACATCTTGGCGACCGAGTAGCCGTCGCTGATGGTCTGCGTCTTCTTCGAGGAGATCTCGTAATTGGTCAGCTCCTCGCGGCGCTGCTTCTCCTCGCTCGAACGCTGGCCGCCATCGGCGCGCACGGCGCGCTCGGGGACGTTCTGCTCGACCGTGGTCGGCTCCTGCGTCGCGGCGTTCTGGGAGGTGTCGTTCTCGCGCACCACGCGCACCGAGCGCTCGACCTTCGAATCCGGGTTGAAGACGGTCTCGCTGGTTTCCTTCCGGTCGGTGTTCAGGTCGGTGGCGACGCTGATCTCGAAATTCTCGAGCCCGAGATAGGGCGTCAGCGCCTTGCGGACATTGTCCTGGATCTCGCGGTTGACGTTCTGCTGCAGCCCGGCAAGCTTGGAAGTCCCCATTTGACCGGGCTCGCCGCCCGTAGCCAGCAGGGTGCCGTCGGTGTTGAGCACGGTGACCTTCTCGGTGGAGAGGCCGGGCACGGCGGAGGCGACGAGATGGCGGATCGCCTGCGCGACATTGCCGGCGCCGGAGGTCTCGGTGCGGACCACGACGCTGGCCGAGGCCGGCTGCTGGTCGCGCCGGAAGGAGCCCTTGTCGGCCAGAACGAGGTGGACGCTCGCCGCCTTGACGCCGCGCATGAGCTGGATGGTGCGGGCGAGCTCGCCTTCCATGGCGCGGACGCGGGTGATCTCCTGCATGAACGAGGTCAGGCCGAGCGAGCCGAGCTTGTCGAAGAGTTCGTAACCGCCGCTGGCGCTGCGTGGCAGGCCCTTCTCGGCGAGCAGCATGCGCGCCTGCGCCGTCTGCGACGGTTTGACCAGGATCTGCGAGCCGTCGGCGTTGACGTCGAAGACGACGCCGGCCTCCTGCAGGGCCGCGCCGATGCGGTTCACGTCCTCGCGCTGGAGGCCGCTATAGAGCACCGACATCTCGGGGCGGCTGAGATAATAGGCGCTGACGCCGATCGTAGCGAAGACGAAGAGCCCGATTGCGGCCAGTGCCGCCAGGCGCTTGTGGCCGAGTTGCTGGAGGTTGAGCCAAATCTCTTCAGCATATTGGCGACCCGGCATTGTCGTTCCTTTGAGCGTAGGACGTTATGACCGGGAGTGTGCTTGCCCAGCCTTGCGCGAGCATTGCGGGGTGGATCAGTGCCGGGTGGGGCCTTGCCCGCGCGCGTTGGAACTGAATGCGAAAAGGCCACGCTCCGGGAGGAGCGTGGCCTTGTCTGGCGTAGCCGTGTGCCGTTGGCGTCAGCCGCGGAAGAGCGACAGGATGCTCTGGCTGCCGGCGTTGGCGATCGACAGCGCCTGGATGCCGAGCTGCTGCTGCGTCTGCAGAGCCTGGAGGCGGGTCGATTCGGCGTTCATGTCGGCGTCGACGAGCTGGCCGACACCGCGATCGAGCGAGTCCTTCAGGGCCTTCACGAAGTCCTGCTGCAGGCCGATGCGGTTCTTGATGGCGCCGAGGTTGGTGGCGGCATCGGTGATGGAGCCCAGCGCGTTGTCGACGGCCGAGATGTAGGTCTCGAGCTTGGCGAGGTCGGCGGCGTTGTCCGTCAGCGCGGCGATGTCGAGATCGGCGACACTGAAGGTCTCCCAGGCGGCGCCGTTCCAGGCGTCGTAGGACTTGTCCAGGATGCCCTTGCCGGTCTCGGTGGCCGGAGCCGTGGCAAGCGCGACCGGACCGGTCAGACCGCTGTTCAGCGTGACAGTGATGCCGACCGGGTCACCATCAAGCTGGGCGCGATTGGCGAAGACCAACTGGCTGGTGGCAGCGTCGACGCCGACCGTCAGACCCTCGATGCCGAGCTTCATGATGTCCTTGGCGATGCTGTCCAGCGTCGAGTCGGTCGTCGTCGCGACGCTCAGCGTGGCGCCGCCGCCGACCTGCACGGTGATGTTGCCGGCAGCCGCGACGAAGGTGCCGGTGCTGGCGGCAGTGACCACGTTGGTCGCGGGCGCCGCGTCGGCCTTCTTGTCGTAGAGCTTGATCGCCTCGACATCGACCAGGACCGTATCGATCTGGACGACGCCGCCGGCCCGCGAGAAGGACGAGACGACGGACTTCGTGGAGTTGTAGCTCGCCGAGGCGGAGTCGACCGAGATCCAGTTCTCACCGTTGAACACGGCGGAGTCACCGGTGTTCTTGAGCTGCTTCTGGAGTTCGGCGATTTCGCTCTGGATCTTGTCGCGATCGACACCCGGCGTACGGGCGGCGGTCAGTTTGGCCTTGATTTCCGAGACGACTTCGACCGTGCCGTTCAGGCCGGTATACATCGTGTCGATGGTCGCAGCGCCGAGGCCGAGGGCGTCCTGAACCGCGCCGAGAGCCTTGTTGTCCGAACGCATCGTGGTGGCGATGGACCAGTACGCGGCGTTGTCCGAGGCGGTCGAGACGCGCTGGCCGGTGGCGATGCGGTTCTGCGACTGGGCGAGGTTCTTGTTGGTCTGCGTCAGCGTCTGCAGCGCAGTCATAGCGGAGGTGTTGGTGAGCAGGCTGGTCATGATGATGTTCCTCAATCTGAAGGGATTGTTGGGGAACATTCCGGATTTTAACCGGGATGGCAGGGCGGCTTCATGCCTTTGACCTCGTGGGACGCACCCATCGGATTGGTCAACCTGCCATGCATTTGGGTGTAGTGGGCGAAGCTTGCGTGGGGCTGACGCGATGAGGGCGACGATATGAGCCTGGGTGGAATCGGCAATCTCGACTACACGGTGATCTTGTGCAGCCGGATCGCGCAGACGCGCGCCTTCTACCGCGACATCATGCGATTTCCGATCGAGGTCGATCTTGAGAACTGGGTCAGCTTCCGCGTTGGTGCGGCGCTGCTCGCCTTGCGGCCACGCGGCGTCTGGAGCGTGTGCGACGATGGGCCGTCGGTGCCCGGGTCGGCCGCGGTCCAGCTCGCCTTCCGCGTTTCGCCGCCGGCGGTCGATGCCTGCCATGCGGAGCTGGTCGCCAAGGGCGTGCCGATCCTGAGAGGGCCCACCGATCTGCCCAACTGGCGGCACCGGACGCTGTTCTTTCGCGATCCCGAGGGCAACATCATCGAGATCTACGCAGAATACTGAAAAGAGCGGGCAAAAACGGTCTCACTTCACCTTCATCCCGCGGTCGGCACAACCGAAGAATCATGAGTGTATTGTCAAGTGACGCTTGACGCGCGACGCCTGGCAACGCTATGCTGTCGCCGTGGAGATCGAAAGCATCCGGCACAAGGCGCTGCGACATTTCGCCGAGACCGGAAAGGTGAAGGGCCTGCCCGGCAACCTCGTCCTGCGACTCCGGAACATGCTGGCCTATCTCGTTGCGATTGAAACCGTGGTGGAACTGAAAGCGCCGCCAAACTACGGAGCCCCATGAACTGACGGGCGACCGGGCCGGCGTATGGTCGCTCACGGTGATGAAGAACTGGCGCATGACCTTTCGTATCAACGCCGCCTTCGCGATCGAGGATATTGATCTGGAGGACTACCACTGATGGCGATCAAACTGCATCAAAGCTTCGCCGTTCATCCCGGAGAGTGGCTGAAGGCCGAATTCGTCGAGCCCTATGGATTGAGCGTCACCGTGGTGGCCGAGAAATTGGGCGTCACACGTCAGGCGATGAGCGGACTTCTGAACGGCAAGGCCGGTTTGTCGGCCGAGATGGCGATCCGGTTCGAGAAGGCCTTCGGCGTGCGCGCCGACACCATGCTGCGGATGCAGGCTGCGCATGATCTGGCGCGGGTGCGGGCGCATGAGAAAGACATCAAAGTCGAGCGTATCGAGATCACAGCCTGAGGCCGTAACGGCGCCTCACGCTACCTTCTTCGCATAGACCAGGCAGAGCAGCTCGGCGACGACCTTGTAAAATTCCGGCGGGATCATCTGGTCGAGCTGGACGGCGGCGTGGAGCGAACGGGCGAGCATGCGGTCCTCGATCACCGGGATGTCGTTGGCCTCGGCGATCTCGCGGATCTTGAGCGCGATCAAATCGGTGCCCTTGGCGAGCACGAGCGGGGCGCCGCCCTCCTCCTGCACATAGCGCAGCGCGACGGCGTAATGGGTCGGGTTGGCGATGATCACGGTCGCGCGCGGCACGGCGGCCATCATGCGGTTGCGGGCGCGGTCGCGGGCCAGCGACAGCCGGCGCGACTTCAGGATCGGGTCGCCCTCGGCCTGCTTGTGCTCGTCCTTGATCTCCTGCTTGGTCATGCGCAGCGAGCGGCGCCAGAATTTCTGCGTCCAGACGAGATCGATCGCGACGATGACGATCGTCGCCACGCAGGTTGCGGAGAGCAGACGGATCGCGATCGTCAGGATCAGCTCGGGTATCGCGCCGGGATCGCGCAGCATGGCCGTCACCACCGTGTTCTTGTCCGATTGTAGGATGAGCCAGACGGTCACCGTGATGGCGGCGAACTTGGCCAGAGACTTGCCGAATTCAACGAAACCCTGGCGCCCGAAGATCCGCGTGAAGCCCTTGGCGGGGGACAGCCGCGACCATTGCGGCTGGATTCGTTCGAGCGCGAGCTGGGGCGGGTGCTGCAGGAAGGCCGCGCTGAGGCCGAAGACCAGGAAGAGCGCAAACAGCGGCCAGAGAAACAGGCCCGCCTGCATCGCGATATACATGAGCAGCGACGTCGTGTTGATTCGTGTCGAGATGTCGAAGCCTGCCGGATCGGCCAGGAAATCCGACAGGAAGCGCGTCATATCGCCCGCGCCGGCGCGGACCAGGAAAACGCTCCCGATCAGCGTCGCCGCGATGCTGGCGAAGATCGGCGCCTCCTTGGAAGAGGGGGTGTTGCCGCGCTCGACCGCGTCGCGAACCTTCTTTTCGGTCGCTTCCTCGGTTTTGCTTTCCTGGTCCTGCTCGGACACGGCTCGTTACCTGCTCGCTAGATCACGCCGCAATCGGACGGAATCGTCCGATTGCGGCGTGATCGTCGATCGAGAGTTGGAGCATGGCGCGAAAAACCGGTTCCCACCTTTTCGCGCCATGCTCCGGAGATGGGCTGCTCACTGGAAGTAGGCGCCTTCTTCGCGCTCGGGATTGAGCTCGATCTCGCCGCGGCTCGCCATTTCGAGAGCCACATCGGTGATGGCGCGGCGGGCATCGACGACCTCGCGCTGGAGCGCCGGCTCGCCGTTCTCGAGATCCTGCTGCACGATGCGCCGCGCGCGGGCGGCGAGCGAGGACAGGATCTGGTCCCTGAACAGGGCCTCGGTGCCCTTGAGGGCCAGCACGAGCCGGTCTGTCGGAACCTGGTCGAAGATCGCCATCCGGGCCCGGGCCGAGAGCTTGATGATGTCCTCGAAGGTGAAGAGCAGGCCCTTGAGCATCTCCGCCGATTCCGGCCGGACGCGCTGCAGGCTGCCGAGCGCCTCTTCCATGTCCTGGCTGTCCATCTTGTTGAGGATGTCGGCCATGCGGGCATGGGTGTCGGCGCCCTTGTTGCGCGACAGGTTGAGGGTGAAGCCCTCATAGAGCGCCTTCTCGACGATCGCGGCAGGCTGTTCGGCCACGGGCTTGAGGTTGAGCATGCGGCGCATCAGCTCGTGGCGCTTATCGGCGGGCCACTGCGTCATGACCCTGGAGGCGCAGGAGGGCTTGAGCTTCGAGAGCACGAAGGCTGCGGTCTGTGGGTGCTCCTTGGCGAGATAGCCTGCAAGCGCGCTTTCGGGCATCTGCGAGATGCGGTCCCAGATCGAGCGGTTGGCCGCTTCGGCCGACTCGCCGATGATCTCGGTGATCTCCTCGGCCGGAAGCACGCCGGTGAGCAGCTTCTGGACCTCGCTCGGCGAGCCGATCAGGTTCATGCCGCGCGAGAACTGGTCGCTGAACTCGTCGACGAGATCGGCGATGTCGGCAGCGCCGACCGGTCCGAGCTCGGTCGCACGGCGCATCAGCGCGCGGACCTCGGCCGTATCGAGATGCTTCAGCATGCGCCCGGCGAGCGGCTTGCCCATGGCCAGCACCAAGACGGCCGCCTTGCCGGCGCCGCCGAGCGGCAGTGGCCGGCCCGTCACGGCACTGGCCGTCGCAGCGCTGCCTCGGTTGTCTTTCGCGGTCACCGTCATCGACTGTCTTAGCCTCACTCTTCGAACTTGGCCTGGACGCCGACGATCTCGGTCAGCGACACGCCGAAGCGGCTGTTGTCGTCCTCGACGATCACGACCTCGCCACGCGCAACGACGCGGCCGTTGACGACCACATCGACCGGCTCGCCGACGCGGTGGTCGAGCGGCACGACCGCGCCGCGGCGCAGCTTCATCAGATTGGCGACCTGCATCGTGGCGCTGCCGAGCACGACCTGGATCGTCACGGGGATGCGCAGCACGGCGTCGAGATTGAGCGGGTCGTTGGCGACGGCGGGGGCTTCGCCGCCCTCTTCGATCTCGGACGCCGTCGCCTCGGTTTCGATCAGCGTGGCTTCGGCGGGGGCTTCGATGGCGAGATCGGACAGCTTCACGGGCTTGGTCGGCTTCTTCATGGCGGTCTCCTGCAGAGAATGGTGGCGCGAAGGGAACTGTCTCAGGCTGCGCTGGCGTTGCGGCCGGCCCTGGCGGGCGTTTCGATGTTCGCGCAGACGACCTTGATGTCGCTGACGAGGCGGCGCCCGGCATCGATGCGCAGGCCCAGCTCCTCGACGACGTCGCGGCCGCTGGCCTGGAGATCGCGGACGGTCGTCTGGATCGCGCCGAGCGCGGCCTCGGTCTTGCCGAAGACCTGCTGGAATTCGGCGTGGTAGGCGCGCATGCGCTTCAGTTCATGGCGCATCCGCAGGACCTGCAGGCTGGTCAGCAGCAGCGCGGCGAAAAGGACGGCTTCACCGAGATAGAAGATCATCGAAAAACTCCTGTTCCTGGTTGGCGCTGTCCTGGACGCGCAGGACATAGGACCCGTCGCGCTGGCCGAGCTGGCACCAGAAGACGGTCTCGTCGTTGCATTGGAGCTGGATCGGGGAGCGCGGCGAGGACTGCAGCTCGATGACCTGGCCGATTTTCAGCTCGGCGATCTCGCCCAGCGTCATCGGGCGCTCCTCGAGGATCGCCTTCAGCTTGACCTCGGTCTTGTGGACCTCGGTCTGGATCTGCTTCGTCCAGCGCTGGTCCTTGACCGTGGTATGGCCAGAGACGACGCGGGAGAGGCTCTGGCGGATCGGGTTCAGGGCGGTCTGCGGGATGACGACGAACATCTGCCCGCAATTGTCGAGGCCCTGGACCAGGAGCTGCGACTTCACCGCGAGATTGCTGCGGCTGCCGATGGCGGCGAAATACATCCGCGTCTCGACCTGCTCGAACAGGAAGGTCACGTCGCAGACCGGGCTGAAGGCGGCCTGCAGGTTCTTCGCGGCGAGCTCGAACAGCGCCTGCGCCACCTGGATCTCGATGGGCGTGTAGGGCCGCTCGTCGTCAGGAAAGTCGGGCTCGTATTTGTACGGGCGTTCGCTGCCATCGGCGCCGAACAGCACTTCGATCAGCGTGAAGATGAAGTCCCGGTCGAAGCCGATCAGGATGCGTGCATCCCATTCCGGCGAGTGGAAGATGCCGGCGATGGTGTTGTGGGCATGGGCGTTCAGGGCGTCGCCGATCCGCTGGCTCTCGACGTTGGCGACGGAGATGTAGGTCGGCGAGGTCGACATCTGGCGCAGCGCGTCGGCGCAGCCGGTCGCGAGCCTGTCGAAGACCATGCGCAGCATCGGCAGACGGTCGATCGAGATGCCCGTCGATTCGAGGAGCTTGTCCTCGCGGATCGCTTGTGCGGCGGTGCTCATCAGGCGGCTTCCTTCTGGGCGCGGTCATTGGCGGGCGTGCGCTGGCCTGAGCCGCTGATCGTCTTGTCCTCGACCTCGTCGATCGAGGGCCGCTCGGCTGCCGCGATGACCTTGCGGCCGTATTCGAGTGCGACCTGCGGGGCGGCGCCGTTGATGAAGGCGAGCAGGGTCTGCTTCACGACGATGTAGACCCGCGCCTGCTTCTCCCGTGTCGTCTTGATCTTCAGCGAGATCGGCCCGATCACGGCATAGGAGAAGAAGATGCCCGCGAAGGTGCCGACCAGGGCGGCGCCGATGAAGCCGCCGAGCAGCGCCGGCGACTGGTCGATCGCGCCCATCGCCTTGATGACGCCGAGCACGGCGGCGACGATGCCGAGCGCGGGCAGGGCCTCGGAGACGGTGCCGAGTGCGTAATAGGGCTTCAGGGCGTCCTGGAGGTGGCTCGAGATCTCCTCGTCGAGCAGAGCCTCGACCTCGTGGGCCTGGGCCTTGCCGACGATGATCAGCCGGAAATAATCGCAGATGAAGGTGGTCAGGACGCGGTCGGCAAGCACGCTGGGATAGCCCGCGAACAGCGCCGATTCATAGGGCGTCTCGATGTGCTGCTCGATCTCGGCGCGGCCCTTGTTGCGGAGCTCGCGCATCAGCGCATAGAGCACGCCGAGGATCTCGAAATAATGAGCCTGGCTGGGTGCGGCGTTGCGCATCGCCTCCACCACCGCCGTGCCGGTGTCGGCGACCGTCTTCATCGGATTGGCGATGATGTAGGTTCCGACCGCCGTCCCCAGGATGATGACGAGTTCCCAGGGCTGCCAGAGCACCGCGACATGGCCACCCATGGCGGCGAAGCCACCGATGAGCGAACCCACCGCAATCAACAATCCGATTAGTACGCTCAACGCGCCGCTCCTTCTCGCAAACAGCAGATGGCTCGCAAACTGCCGGCTCACAAACTGCAAGTTGAGACGTAGACGAGCTGGCTTGCGTGAAGCTGAAAGGACAGGTTCCGCGCTGGGTCAGGTCCACGCAAGCCTTGCGCGGGAGCATGGCTCAAGAAGATCGGATCGATCTTGTTGCTGCGGAGGGCCCGATGACCACGACAATGATCAGCTATCAGGCGGTCACGCGCAACATCACGCAGTCGCTGGCGCGGACAGCGGCCAAGCCCGACGTCGCCGCCAGTGCCGCCTATTTCGAGAAGAACATCGGCAAGGTGAAGACGCTCGACGACTTCATGAAGGACGACCGGCTCTACCGCTATGCGGTCGATGCGTTCGGCCTGGGCGAGATGGCCTATGCCAAGGCCTTCATGCGCAAGGTGTTCGAGGGCGGCGTGAGCGACTCCAACAGCTTTGCGAACAAGCTCTCGGACAAGCGCTATCGCGAGCTGGCGGCCACGTTCGATTTTTCGGCCGAGCAGGCCGAGACGACCTATTTCGAGGCCAATATCGCCAAGGTGAAGACGGTCACCGCCTTCGTCTCCGAAAGCGGCTCGCGGATGTTCGACTATGCGATCGAGGCGTTCGGGCTGGAATCGATCGTCGATACGCCAAAGGAGAAGGCGGCCGTCGCCGAGGCTCTTCATGTCGGCGTGAAGTCGCCGCTGCGCTTCGCCGATCCGGCGATCGACACAGCGTTTCGCGCGTTCCTGAAGGCCTTCGATTTCGCCGAGAAAGGCCTGAAGACGACCAGCGACAAGGCGATGATGCAGCAGACCGTCGATCGCCACAACAGCGTCGTCAGAGCCGATCAGGCGAAGGTCACGATCGAGAAATTTACGCGCCAGAAGCTGGAGCTCGATGCTGGAGCCAGCAACGAGAGCGTTCGGCTTGCACTGTATTTCCAGCGCAAGGCGCCCGATATCACCGATGCCTACCAGGTCATGGCCGATCCCGCCTTGCTGAAGGTCGTTCAGACGGCGCTGGGCTTGCCAAAGGAAATCGGTGCGATCGACGTCGACAAACAGGCACAGATCTACGCGGCGCGGATCGACTTCGAGGATTTCAAGGATCCGGTGAAGCTGCAGTCATTCATCACCCGCTTCACCGCCCTTGCCGATGCCCAGAATGGCAGCTCGGCTGCGGCGTCAGCCGTCTCGATTCTCGTCGGACCGCCCACCGCGGCGGGAGTGAGCATGGACGTGCTCTTCAGCATTCAGAATCTGCGCCTCGGGGGCCTTTGACCATGCAGCCATCCATCTATGTCGGCCTGTCTTCGCAGCTCGTGCTCGAGAAGCGGATGGAGACGCTGGCGCGCAACGTCGCCAACATGAATACGGCGGGCTTCCGGGCCGAGGAGGTCAAGTTCAGCACCTTCCTGTCGAAGAACGGCCCCGACGGCGTCAGCTTCGCCTCGCCTGGCGAGACCTATATCAGCCGCATCCAGGGCGGGCTCGACAAGACCGGCAACCCGCTCGACGTCGCCGTCGAGGGCGAGGGTTGGCTGGCGATCAACACGCCGGCCGGCACGGTCTATACCCGCGACGGACGCATGAAGATGTCGCCGCAGGGCGAGCTGCGGACGCTGTCCGACCATGCCGTGCTCGATGCCGGCGGTGCGCCGATGCAGCTCGACCCCGAGGGCGGCCTGCCGACGATCGCAAAGGACGGCATGATCTGGCAGGGCGACCAGCAGATCGGAGCGATCGGCCTGTTCTCGATCGATCCGGCCGCCAAGCTGCAGCGCCATGAGAATTCCGGGGTGGTGCCGGACCGGCCGGCGACGCCTATCCTCGACTTCGTCATCAACGGCGTGCGCCAGGGCTATGTCGAGGGCTCGAACGTCAACCCGATCCGCGAAATGACCAAGCTGATCGCGGTGACCCGCGCCTTTGAGAGCGCCGCCAATGCGATCGACAAGAGCGAGAAGGCCGTCGATGGCGCGATCCGTTCGCTTGGCGAGAGCTGAGCAGCCGCCTTCTCTGCCCTCCCGGTTTTGCGCCGTAGCCTGCGGGTCGTTGCCCGCCATCAGACTGGATCGCGATGAACGCGCTGACACGTCTCGAACACTCGCTCGCCGGCGGTCCCTTGCCGCATGATCTCATCCAGGTCAGCGGCAGCGTCTCCGAGGTCACGCCGGCGGCACTGCGCGTGCGCGGCCTGTCGCGCTTCGTGCGGCTGGGCGAGCGCATCGCGCTCTCGACAAATGGCCGCGAAGAACTCGGCGAAGCCATCCGGATCGACCGCGATGGCGTGCTGGTGAAGCCCTTCGCGACCACGGTCGGCGTGGGCCTGGGCGCGCGCGCCAGCGTCGCCGGGCCATTGAGCCTGCGCCCGACCCAGAGCTGGAAGGGGCGCGTCATCAATGCCTTCGGCGAGCCGATCGACGAAGGCGGGCCGCTGTTCCCCGGCGAGGTGGCGATGCCGGCCGAGGGACCGCCGCCGGAAGCGATGAAGCGGGCGCGCGTGACGCGCCCGATCCGCACCGGCGTCAAGGTGATCGACCTGTTCACGCCGCTCTGCGCCGGACAGCGCATCGGCGTCTTCGCCGGTTCTGGCGTCGGCAAGTCGAGCCTGCTCTCGATGCTGGCACGGGCGCCGGGCTTCACGACGATCGTCATCGGTCTGGTCGGCGAGCGCGGTCGCGAGGTGCGTGAATTCCTCGACGACACGCTGGGCGCCATGCGCGCGCATGCCGTCGCGGTCGTTTCGACCAGCGACGAGAGCGCGATGATGCGCAGGCTCGCGCCGAACACCGCGATGGCGGTGGCCGAATATTTCCGCGACCAGGGCGAGGATGTCCTGCTCATCATCGATTCCGTCACCCGCCTTGCCCATGCCGCTCGCGACGTCGCACTCGCCGCCGGCGAGCCGGCGGTGGCGCGCGGCTACACGCCGAGCGTCTTCAGCACGCTGCCGAAGCTGCTCGAACGGGCCGGGCCCGGGGTCGAGGGCACGGGCACGATCACGGGGATCTTCTCGGTCCTGATCGATGGCGACGACCATAACGATCCCGTCGCGGACTCGATCCGCGGCACGCTCGACGGCCATCTCGTGCTCGACCGCGCGATCGCCGACCAGGGCCGCTATCCGGCCGTCAACGTGCTCGGCTCGGTCTCGCGCCTGGCGCATCACGTCTGGACGCCGGAGCAGCGCGGCCTGGCCTCGCGGATGAAGGCGCTCGTCGCCCGCTTCGAGGATACCCGCGACCTGCGCCTGATGGGCGGCTACCAGGCCGGCGCCGATGCCGAACTCGACAAGGCGATCGTGCTGGTGCCGAAGATCTACGAGGCGCTGCACCAGGACATGAGCGCGGCGCTGAGCCAGGACGCCTTCAAGGATCTGGCGAGCACGCTGCAGGGCTGAGCCGCGCCTGTTCTTGGCTCCTCCTAACCGCATAACCGTCATTGCGAGCGCAGCGAAGCAATCCAGAAGGGCGCACTCGACGTCCCCCTGGATTGCTTCGCTGCGCTCGCAATGACGGCTTGCGCCGCGGAGCCTCAGCCGCGGAGCTGGTCCTTGCGGACGTAGTTGAATTCCTTGACCAGCACGTCCTTGACCAGTTCGCCGCCGAGGCGGCCGTTGACGCCGGTCTTCACGGCCTTGAGCAGGGCGTCGATGTCGACGCGTTCGAGGCGCGAGAAATCGACCTGCGCGTTCGAATAGATCGCCCGCAGCGCTTCGTCGCGGACATAAGGGTGGGGCTTCACGGTCATCTGGCGCATGGTGCGCGCATCGGCCGTGAAGACGAACTGGGCGGCGACATAACCCTGGACCTCGCCATTGGCGATGATCGGCACATGGATCAGGGCCGTCTCCTCATATTCGAGGCCCTCGAAGAACGGGGTCTCCGACGCCGGCGGCGCCTCTGCCCGCCAGGTCAAGGCGAGATGGCCCGAGAGCAGGGTGACGCCGCAGATCCACACGCCGAGGACAAGGAGCCGTGCGGTCGTCATGAGGCATGGGCCTTGGCGCTCTGCGCGCCGGCGATGCGCGAGCTGGCCGAATAGGTGCCGTCCGATTCCGCGTCGATCAGCGTGTTCGTCATGGCGGAGGCGATCTCGCGGACCGCATCGAGATGCATGCCGATGGCGAGGCGGTTGTGCTCGAGCTTGAGGCGCAGCGTCGAGAGGCGTGCGATCAGCCTGCCGTCGGTGACCTCGTCGCGCATGGCGCGCATCGCACGGCTGGCATCGAGCAGCAGCCGGCTCTTGATCTCGTTGAGGCGGTTGAAATCGGCGCTGCGCAGCGCCATCAGCTCGGCGGTCTCGTGATCCAGCGCCTGCTCGAGGCGGTCGAGCAAGGACCACATCGCGCGCGATGCGCCCGACGGCGCCTCCAGCTCGACAGGGTGTTCTTCCGTCATGGCGACGAGCTGAGGCACCAGGGCCGGCAGGCCCGATGACTGCGCCTCGACGGGATTCGAAAGGTCGTTGTGGTCGCTCATGATGGGTCAGGCCTGTCGGAAGTTGGAGCGCGTGACCCCGCCGGTGGTGGCGGGCCGCGTCAGGTTGAGGAAGCGCTGTTCGGCTGCGAGCGGGATGGCGAGGTCGCGGGCATTGGCTCCGGCGATCTTGCCGTCGAGAACCTTGTTAGCGGCGGCGACAGCGCTGCCGGATGCGGCGGCCGGGTCGGCGTTGGTTCGCGCGGCGATCGCGGCCTCGACCTTCTCGCGGATGCCCAGCCCGCCCGCCTTGGCGACCTGGTTGGCGATCTGCTCGGAAAGCATGGAGCGCCAGACGCCGCCCGCCGTGCCGCTGCCGAAATTATTCGCCGAGGCTTCCGGCATCATCTGCTCGATGAAGGTCGAGATCACCTGCGCCTCGAACTGCTGCAGCGTCTTGGCGCTTTTGGTCTGCACGGCGTTGGGTGCGTTGTTCAATTTAGCCGGCGCAAGGCTTGCGAATTTCTCGCGCGCGCTGGCAAGGCCGGGAGCGGCTGCCGTCGGTGCAGCCTCGTCCACTGCGGCCGCGAACTGGGTTCCGGCAACGCCTGAGCCCATGCGCTGGAGCCGCTCGAAGGCGACCTGCTGACGGCTCGGGTCTGCGGCGCGCGCGACGTCGAGAATGATATCCGACGGAGGAGAAATCGCCATTGTCACCTTCCATGTTCGGTGAAAGAACCGGGTCGTTGAACGATCTGGTATTCAGCTTGCCCGGTCAGGCTTATTCCAGGCTTGCGCTCAGAGACCTCTCAGAGAGCCGAGGTTTCGCGCCCTGCGGCCCGCTTGCCCTCGAGCGCGTCCATGATCTCGACGAGCGCGCCATCCTGGTCGGCGCGCAGCTTGATCTTGCGGACATGGTCGACGAGGCGGGCTGTACGCTTCTCGCGCCCGGTTTCCGTCAGGACATGCTTGGCCTGTTCGGCCGCGGCCGCGTCGAGCTCCCAGATCGAGACCGAAACGCGGTGCAGGCGCCGGGCCGTCATGTCGGGGAACAGTCCGCTCGCCGGCCCGTCGGCGTTGAGCGAGACGACGAGCGCGCGGGACTCCTCCCGGGCGGCGACAGCCTTGAGCTCGATCGCCTTCTGGCGCCATTCGGCGAGCTTGCGGATGCGCGACTGGATCGCCAGCATCCGCTCGATCGATTTCAGGCGCTTGCCCTGCATGGCGGGTCAACCCCGAATGAGCCAGGCCGAGAAGGCCGTCATGAACAGCCTGAGGGTCTCGGGCCCGGAGAAATAGAGCAGGAACAGGCCGCCGGCGATGACGAAGGGCAGCGAGATGAAATAGACCGGGATCTGCGGCGTCAGCTTGTTCATCACGCCGATCGCGAGATTGACGATCACCCCGTAGATCATGAAGGGGCTGCCGATGCGCAGCGCCAGGTAGAAGGTCTCGGAGGCCCGGTCGGCGATCTGGATCAGGCCGGCCTGGGCATCGAGTGCCGTGCCCGGCGCGATGCGCGTATAGGAGCCGGCAAGCGCGCGGATGACCTCGGCATGCTGGTTCGTCACGAACATCAGCGTCACGGCTGTCATGGTGATCAGCGTGACGAAGGGAGCGGAGGCTTCGGCCTCGTCGATCGGCAGGCCCGGCAACTGGCCTAGCCCCGCCGTCGTCGCCATGGCGGTCGCGATCGTCTGCAAAGCGAGGAAGAAGAGGCGCGCCATCAGCCCGATCAGGGCGCCGGTCATCGTCTCGGAGATGATGATCCGCAGCAGCGTGGCAGGGCCGGGCTCCACGAAGGCGGCGAAGGCCGGCAGGATGAAGGGCGCCAGCGCCAGGGTGACGCCGACCGCGATCAAGAGCCTGAGCCGGACCGGCACGCGCGGGCTCGAGAAGCCCGGCATCAGCATCAGGCAGGCGCCGATGCGGCAGAAGATCAGGAAGGCGTGCAGCACCGTGTCGGGCGTGACCGGCATCAGGAGATGGTGCCCAGCAGGTTGACCTCGAGCCCGCGCGCGATCTCGACATGCGAGAGCACCGGCAGCGCCGGGAAGATGCGCTCGACGATCATGCGGACGTAAGGGCGCGCATCGGGGCTGGTGACGAGCACGAAATGCTGGCCCTGGTCCATGCGGGCGCGGACAGCGGTCGTCGCCTCCGCCGCGAATTCCTCGATCAGGCGCGGGTCGATGTCGAATTCGACGACCTCGCCCTTGGCGTCGCGGCGCAGGCTCTCATGGAAGGCGAGATCCCAGCGATTGCCGAGCCTGAGCATGTTGAGCGTGCCGCCTTCGGTCAGGTCGCCGCAGATCTGCTGGGCCATGCGCATGCGGACATGTTCGGCGATCTGCTCGGCGCGGCGGACATGCGGGGCGATCTCGGCGATGACCTCGAGGATCAGGTGCAGGTTGCGGATCGAGACCCGTTCGGCCAGCAGCAGCCGCAGCACGGCCTGGAGGCTCGACAGCGACATGTGGCTCGGGCAGATCTCGTCGAGGAGCTTCTTGTATTCCGGCCCCAGCCGGTCGAGCAGCGCGCGCATGTCCTTGTAGGACAGGAGCTGCCCGAGGTTCTTGCGGATGGTCTCGCTGAGATGGGTGAGCAGGACCGAGAGCCGGTCGACCGGCTGCATGCCCTCGCGCTTGACCTCGTTGGCGTAGCTCTCGGAGACCCACATCGCCTTGACACCGAAAGCCGGCTCGCGAACCTCCTCGCCCGGCAGATCGGGCATGCGGCCATCGCCGACGACGACCAGCATGCTGCCCGGGCGCATCTCGCCGGTGGCGGCGACGGTGCCGTGGATGCGGAACTCATAGGTCTTGGGCGGCAGCCGGAGGCTGTCGGTCAGCTTGATCTCGGGAACGACGAAGCCATATTGCTGCGCGAATTTCTTGCGCATCTTGCTGACGCGATGCGCCAGTTCGCTGTGGGAGTTCAGCATCTCCGCGGCGAGCTGCTTGCCGAGGCCGAGCTCGATCTCGGCGGTCCTGAGCGATTCCTTGATCGTGTCCTGGGTTTCGCGCGCGACCTCCTCGGCCTCCATCGCACGGACCTCCTCGGCGGCGGCGGCGCGCTCGGCGATGCGCTTCGGGATCGTGTAGCCGACGAAGGCCATTATGCCGCCGAGCAGCGCGAAGGGCAGCAGCGGCAACCCGGGCATCAGCGCCAAGAAGAACATCAGACAGGCGGCTACGAAGAGCGCACGCGGATAATGCCCGAGCTGGCCGAGGATCGCCTGTTCGGCCGTGCCGCGCGTGCCACCCTTGGAGACGAGCAGGCCGGCGGCGAGTGAGACGATCAGGGCCGGAATCTGGGTGACGAGGCCGTCGCCGACGGCGAGCTTGACGAAGACGTCGGCTGATTGGCCCAGCGACATGCCATGGCGGGTCACGCCGATGATGATGCCGCCGAGGATGTTGACGGCGGTGATGATCAGGCCGGCGATCGCATCGCCGCGGACGAATTTCGAGGCGCCGTCCATGGCGCCGAAGAAGGAGCTCTCCTCCTCCAGTTCGTGACGTCGGCGCTGGGCCTCGGGCGCGTCGATCAGGCCGGCCGAGAGATCGGCGTCGATCGCCATCTGCTTGCCGGGGATCGCGTCGAGCGTGAAGCGGGCGCCGACCTCGGCGATGCGGGTCGCGCCCTTGGTGATCACGATGAAGTTCACCGTGACGAGGATGATGAAGACGATCAGGCCGATAACGAAATCACCCGCGATGACCAACCGGGCGAAGCCGTCGATGATGTAGCCCGCCGCATGCGAGCCCTCGTTGCCGTGGGAGAGGATGACGCGCGTCGTGGCGATGTTGAGCGAGAGCCGCAGCATCGTCACGATGAGCAGAACGGTCGGGAAGGACGAGAATTCGAGCGGCTTCTTGATCCAGAGCGCGACCATCAGGACCAGCACCGAAAGCGCGATCGAAAGCGCCAGGCCGAGGTCGATCAGAAAGGCTGGGATCGGCAGGAACAGGATCGACAGGATGGCGATGATGCCGACGGCGAAGCCGATGTCGCGACGGCTTGCCGGCGGCGCGGCGGCGGCGCCCTTGGATGCAACCTTGCCGGTGATGACGTTCTGCGTCGCCATGCTGAGCTTGTGTCCTGTCGTCGGAAAATGCGGGGGGGGCGGAGCGCGGCTTTAGAAGCCGCGCTCGATCCGCCCATAGACGCGTTCGGTGAAGGCGAAGATCTGCGCGCCGGTGAAGGTGCCGGTGGTCGCCATCACGACCAGGATGACGACGATCTTCGGCACGAAGGTCAGGGTCGCCTCCTGGATCTGGGTGAGGGCCTGCATCAGGGCGATCGCGATGCCGATGATCATGGCGGCCGCGACCGCCGGCCCGGCGCCGAGGATGATCGCCCAGACGGCGTCGCGCATCATGTCGAGAGCGTCGGCCTCGTTCACGGACCGCCCCTCACGCTTCGGGCGTGGCGGGTGGGGCAGGCGTGGTGGGCGGCGCGGGAGTGGCGGGCTTCAGCGCCTCAAGGCCGGCGATGATCTTGTCGAGCTTCGCATTGGCCGTGACCGACTGCTCGACCTGGGAGAGGGCCGCGAACTGCTGGACATACTGGGCCGGGTCCGTCGGATTGGTCGGATCCTGGTTCTTCGCCTGCGCGATCAGGAGCTGCAGGAAGGTGTTGTAGTCGCCCATGGCGCTCTGGGCGGAGTTGGTGGTCGACGTGCTGGTGCTCGTCGATGTGCTCGCAATGCTGCTGATGTCCATGACCGCCTCTCGAATGTTGGAAACGGCGCGCCGCATCAAGCGACGTGCGCGTCGAGCCTCGTTGCGACGATCGCGATCTTCTTCGGCATCGTCGGCTCGAAGATAGGCTCCCGAGCCTGCCCGGAGCTTGCGAGGATGGCGGCCTCGACCGGATAGAGCGCCCGCAACTGCTTGAGCGCCTCGAAATAGCGTTCCTCGGCGATCAGCTTGTCGATGTGCTGGAGACCGAAGAGAACCGTCGCGTCCTCGAAGATGCAGGCGGTCGTCATCAGCATGCGGTCGAAGAGCAGCCGGGCGGTGCCGGCGTTTCTCGGCTCGATCAGCATGGTCTGGACGACGAAGTAGAGCTGCCGCAGCGGCGTCGTCGTCTGGTCGGGCTGGATGACATGGGTCTCCAGCAGGAAGGTCGCGTCGTTCATCAGTTCGAGGCTGACCTTGCGATCGAATTTGAGGATCGCCCCGTTGATGTAGATCTTCTCGTTGGCGCGCAGGGACAGGTTCATCGTCGTGCTCATCCTTTACGTATCAGGCCAGGCTGTCGCGGATCATCTTGTTGACGTCGATGACCGATTCGAAGTCGTCTGACTGGCCCAGGCGCAGGGCCTCGCCCTGCCGCAGCGCGAACATGCCGATCGAGATCAGCGAGGCCCGCAGCGCCTCCGGCAAGGCATTCTCGGCGCTGGCAAGGTCCTCGATCAGCAAGGTCCAGAGCCGGCGAAGGAAAGTCACCGCCTCGATCGTCTCCGGCGAGGCGGAGCCGGTCGGACGGGCTTCCTCGAGCATGAAGACGGCCCGGTCGAGCGCACGCCATTCGTTGGCGCGCGCCAGGGCGAAATCATCCTCGGCCACGGCCGCATAGGAGCTGTGATACATGTAGCGTCTCCGGACTGGTTGGAACGGGATTTCGTCGAAGCGGGCGCGCGTCTGCCCGATCGCCGCGGCACAGGGCCGGGCGGCGGTTCGATGCAGCGCGATGATCGGGGCCCCGGCGGCGGTCGCGGCCGGGGATCGTGGTCAGCTCATGTATTTCAGGATGTTCAACTGCTGGATCCTGACAGTGAGCGCGTAGGCGGTGTCGAGCTGCGTCGTGAGGTCGGTGACGCGCACATTCGCTTCGTAGGGATCGACATTCTCGAAGGCCTGGATCTGCTTGACCATGATGTCGCGCTGGATCGTCAGCCGGTCGCTCGAGACCTTGACGCGTTCCTCGATGGCGCCGAGCTGCGCCTGCGTGGCGGTCAGGCCCAGGATTGCCTTGTTGATACTGTCGATGCTGGCATCGACGACCGTCCGGAAGGCATTGCTGTTGAGGTCCGTGGTGCCGAGGTCGTAGGCGATCGTATAGGCCATCGCCAGGTCCCGTGCCGCCTGCGTGTTGGAATTGGTCGAGACCTCGACGACCTCGCTCAGCGAGATGCGGCTGGTCATGTTCTGGTCGAGCGCCGAAGACCAGTTCGCCCCCCAAGCCGGATCGGCGAACTGGGTCGGCAGCACCGTCTGCAGGAAGGTCGTCATGTTGGCCTGCGTGATGTTGGCGGCAGCGGGCGCATCCTGGGCGAAGCCGAAATGGCCGAGGAAGGCGGCATCGATCGCGGCCTTGTTGGTCGCGGCCGGCGTGGCGAAATAATCGGTGACCGGCCGGTCCTGCGTATTGATGCCGGCGAAGATGAACTGCCCGCTGGCCGAGGCGTTGAGCGAGGCGGTCATTGCCTGGAGGTTGTTCTTGGCTTCCGATTTCAGCACGTCGGCGCCCTTGTCGCCGTCGCGGACGCTGATCAGCGTGGCCAGGAATTTCTCCGCCGTCTCGCGCATCCCGTCCAGCGCCTTCTGCGTGACCTCGAGCCGCGAGGAGACCAGGGCGTTGGTGTCGATGATGCCGTTCAGGCGGTTGTACTGGTCGCGCAGCCCGATCGTCTTGCCGGTGCTGCCGCCCAGCTTGAGCCCGATATCGGCATAGCGGCCCGACGAGGATTCCTTGGTCGCGTCGGCCAGGCTGTCTCGCGCCTTCGCCACGGCATTCCGCAGCGTGCCCGAAAGCGAATAGTTGGAAATGAAGCTCGTCTTCATGGTGTTACCTCACAGCCGCGAGCAGTGCCGCCAGCATCCGGTCGATGGTGGTGATCAGGGTCGAGGAGGCGTTGAAGGAGCGCTCGAGCTCCATCATCAGCGTCATCTCCTCGTTGATGTCGACGCCGGTGACGTTGGAGAGCGCAGCCGTCGTCCGCTGCAGCAGCGCCGTTTCGTAGCCGAGCGTCTGCGTACTGCTCTGGCGCCGGGCCTCGATCCAGCCGACGGAGGATCCGGCGAAGCCGACCAGCGTGTCGGTCGGGTCCGCACCTGTCGCGGCGTCGAAGTTGCGCCCGGTTCCCAGCTCGGTCAGCAGGCCCTGGATACGGTCGGGGAAACCCGCCGCTCCGCTCGTGTTGTAGTTGTAGTCCGGATCGAGCGGGGCGGAGATGCCGCCGTCGCGCAGGCGGTCGAGGTTGCCGCCCTGCGAGGGGTCGACGTTCTGATTGATCCGGATCGAAGAGGCCAGGCCGTTCGAGATCGTGCCCGTCGCGGGAACGCCCATCACGGGTTCCGTAGCGGGGGGGATGGGCGGCGCGCCGTAGGTGAACAGGCCGGCCTGGTCGGGCCCGACGCCGGTCTGGTCGCTTTCGGCGAAGACCTCGATCAGGCCGCGCGCGATTTCGTCGAGCTGGCTTTGATAGGTGACGGTGATCTCGTCGCGGACGATGGAGGAGCCGTAGATCTGGCCGGACTTGCTCGGCATGATCGCGTTGGCGCCGGTGACCGGCACGCCGTCGACATAGACCGCGTTGCCGGAGCTGCCGGCGCCCAGCGCGAAGCTCGGCGCCATCGAGACCGTGCGCGGCACGGTCTCGAACAGGGTCACGCCGCCATCGGTGTAGATCACCATGTCGTTGTTGGGGCGCGTCGCGACGCTGATGCCCATCTCCTCGGAAAGCTGGGAGAGAATGCGGTCGCGCGTGTCGAGCTGGTCGGTGATGTCGGCTCCGGACTGGCTGCCCTTGACGATCGCCTTGTTGGCCGCCTCGAACTCGGCGAGCAGGCCGTTGACGCGATCGACGCCGAGCCGCATGTCGGCATCGGCCTGCTGGCGCACGGTGCGGACGGTGTCGCTCGCCTCGTTCAACGTGCGGGCCAGCTCGGTCGCCTTGGCGAGCACGTTCTGGGCGAGCAGCGGGTCGTCCGGCGTCACGCCATACTGCTGCAGCGCATTGGTCAGGTCGCCGAGCTTGGCCGCCAGCGACTGGTCGAGCTCGGGATCGTTGACCGTGGCCTCGAGCTGGTCGAGCGCATCGACGATGGCCTGCTGGCCCGAGGTCGTCGCGGTCGAGTTGAGCTTGGCGGTGAAGAGAACCGAATCCATCGCCCGGCCGATCGAGGCGATCCTCACCGCCCCGCCATAGGTCGTGATCACGGTGCCGGACTTGCGGTTGTAGTTCGGGTCGTCGGCGCCGGCGACGTTGCGCGAGAGAACGGAGGTCTGCGTCGAGGTCGCCGTCAGCGAGGACTGCGCCACGTTCAGGGCTGATGAAAGGCTCATGGGATCGTCCTCGTCTCTCTTTTGGGTCGCTTCAACCTTGCGCTCTGGCTCAGCGCTTCAGGTTGACCAGGACGTCGAGGATTTCGGACCCGGTCTGGAAGACTTTCGAGTTCGCCGTGTAGCTGCGCTGCGACTCGATCATCGCGGTCAGCTCGGTGGCGAGATCGACGTTGGACTGCTCCAGCGCGCCGGCCCGGATCGAGCCGAAGCTGCCGCTCTCGGGAAAGCCGACGATGACGTCGCCGGACTTGTTGTTGACCGAATAGACGTTGCCCGATTGCGGCGTGAGCTGATCGACGCTCGGCACCGTGGCGAGCGGGATGCGGTAGGTGGCGCGGCGTGCGCCGTTCTCGAAGACGGCATAGACGGTGCCGTCGTCGGCGATCTCGACCGTCTCGACCGCGCTCGGCGCATTGCCGTCAACGGAGAGTTCGAGCGCGGTTTCGCCGGTCGCGACCTGCGAGACCTGGCTGAAATCGATGGTCGCCGTGGAGCCGCCGGGGATCGCCACGGTGAAGTTCGCAGGCGCGGTGGTAAGCTGGCCGGTGGGCCCGAAAGCCAGTGCGACGTTCGCCAGGGGGCCGCCGGTGTAAGGGAAGCCGCCTGCCGTTGCGGTCGATTGGTCGAAGACGACAGCCTGCCAGGTATCCGGCGCGGTCCCAGTCTTCGCCATGTAGACATCGAGCATCTGCTTGTTGCCGAGACTGTCGTAGGTGACGATCGAAGCTTTGCTCGAATAGGTGCTGCCGGCGACGTTGTCGGAGGGCAGGGTGCCCGCGGGGATCACCGTGGCGTTGGAATCGAGTACGCCCTTGAACATTCCGGAGACCGTCGGGTTGGCCTCGTAGGCCACATTGGCGAGGTTGATGCGCTCGAGCCCGTCGAGGCTGTTGGCGACGACGGTCGGCTCGCCATTCTGGATCGGGTAGCCCATCAAGTAGAAGCCGGCCGAATTGACCAGTTCCTGGCTGCCGTTCTTCACGAAGGCGCCGGCGCGGGTCATGTACGGCGTCCCGCCGGCGTCGGTGACAACGAAGAAGCCGTTGCCGCGGATGGCAAGGTCCGTCTTCGAGGTCGAGCCCATGATCAGGCCCTCGTCGGAGATCGCATAGCGTGTCGTGGTCTCGACGCCGCCGGAATTGTATTCGCTGTGATTTCCTTCAGAGATCAGCGACGAGAATTCGGTCGAAGCGCGTTTGTAACCAACCGTATTGACGTTGGCGATGTTGTCGCTGACCGCGCCCAGTTTGCTTCCCTGGGCGGCCATGCCCGAGACGCCGGTCCGCATGATACCAAAAATGCTCATCTGCCAAATCTCCAAGCGAAGCTTTCGATTGGCATTCGACATTGATTTGCTTGCGTGAAGCTGTCGGAATACAGCGCGTAAACGTTTAGTAAAATTCATATCTTGGCGAATGCGCGTCCAAGCGCGAATCCACTCATTATACTATAGGGATCACGATCAGGCTCACGCGGCGTCCCGAAACGGCGCATCGACAGCCGCGAGTCCGGTCTCGTTTGAAGTGCGACCGCCTCCTCAAAAATGGACTACGTTTCCGGCTAATTATGTATGGTAAACAAAAAGTATATCTATTCAAATAAATCCGTATACCAGTCTTTAATCTAGGTTTCCGCAGTGTTTTGTCTCGTGACGCGCTGCAGCATTTCAATGTTGACCCTGACGAAAACGTTCCATAGCGTTACTCTGCTTCCAACTCGTCCGAGGCGGAGCAATTCCGATGCTGGGGGGTATCTATGTATATCGTGATCGATGATCGTGCCTTGGTGACAGAGGGCTATCAGTCCCTGTTTACTGGCGAAGGTGTCCCTGCAATCGGTTTTACTCCGTCGCGTTTCCAGGAGTGGGTCGAAGATACGCCGGCTGATCACCTCAAGACCGTTGAAGCATTCCTGATCGGCGACTGCGCCGAGCGCTCGACCTTCCCGACGATGATCCGCCGCCGCTCGCAGGCGCCGGTGATCGCGATGAACGAAGCCAGCTCGCTGGAGAAGACGCTGGAGCTGTTCGCGGCCGGCGTCGACGATGTGGTCCGCAAGCCGGTCCATGTCCGCGAGATCCTGGCCCGCGTGAACGCGATGCAGCGCCGCTCCGAGAAGCGCCGTTCGAGCGATGACGAGGTCGCGGTCGGCGAGATCAGGGTCCATTTCGACGGTAGCGACCCGGAAGTCGCCGGGGAACTGATGGCGCTGCCGCGCCGTGAGCGCCGCATCCTCGAATTCATGATGCGCAACCGTGGCCGCTGGGTGACGAAGACGCAGGTCTTCAACGCCGTGTACGGCCTGTTCGACGCCGAGGTCGATGAAGCCGTCGTCGAAAGCCATGTCAGCAAGTTGCGCAAGAAGCTGCGCACGAAGCTGGGCTATGATCCGATCGATTCCAAACGCTATCTCGGCTACACGATCTCCTGACGCTCCGGTCCCGGCTCCAAGGCCGGGAGCGCCGCGCCGCCAGCATGGGCGGTGCTTTACGCTTCGGCCGCCCAGGCAATTCGCTAAGACATTATTACTACAATTGCCGACAACAGCTTCACGCAAGTCAATCCTCCTAGTGTTGTATTGCAACAACCACGGAGGCTTCAAGTGGAGCCGGTACATCTCTTCGATCTCGCCGCCAAGCAATCGCAATGGCTCGCCGTTCGCCAGAACGCCGTCTCGCAGAACATCGCGAATGCCAATACGCCGCGCTACACGGCCGTCGATGTCGAGCCCTTCGAGGCCATCGTCCGCAAAACGACCCTGTCGGTCGCCGCGACCGCGCCGAACCACATCACCTCGACGCCAGCCGAGACGCTGACGGCCCGGCCGCGCAAGTCGGATAGCTGGTCCACGGTTTATTCCGGCAATTCGGTCAGCCTGGAGCAGGAGATGCTCAAGGCCGGCGACATCAGCCGCAACTACGCCTTCACGACCAACATCGTGAGAAGCTTCCACCGCATGATGATGACGGCGATCAAGGGCTGACCAGCCCCACGCAAGATCTCGTCAGGCTAAATCTTGCCAGAGGTGAGTATAGACCATGATCGACCCACTTGATGCTTCGCTACGGATCGCCGGCGCCGGGCTCCAGGCTCAGTCGACCCGCGTGCGCGTCGTCTCCGAGAACCTGGCCAACGCGCAGGCCACCGGCACGACGCGGGGAGCCGATCCCTATCGCCGCAAGACGGTGACCTTCGAGAACACGATGAACCGGGCGCTAGGCGCCTCGCTCGTCAAGATCAAGGGCGTCGGCGTGGACAGGGCACCGTTCCGTGTCGAGTTCGAGCCGAGCCACCCGGCCGCCGACGACAAGGGCTACGTCAAGATGCCGAACGTCTCGATGCTGCTCGAAATGGCGGACATGCGCGAGGCGAACCGCTCCTACGAGGCCAACCTGCAGATGATCAAGCAGGCGCGCTCGATGCAATCCATGACCATCGATCTTTTGAGGAACGGCTGATGCTCAACGCAATTTCCGCTCTCGCCCCCGTCGCGAGCCAGGTCACCCAGGGCCTGCAGGGTCTCGGCGCTGCCGGCGTCGGTTCCGGCCTCGGCGCTGCTGCGGCCTCCGCCAATCAGGGCGCCGATTTCGGCTCGGTCTTCGCCGGCGTCGCCCAGAATTTCGTCGACAACCTGGCGCAGGGCGAGGCCCAGGCCGTTGCCGGCGTCCAGGGCAAGGCCGCGGTGCAGGACGTGGTCCAGGCCGTGATGTCGGCCGAGCAGTCGCTGCAGCTTGCGATGGCGATGCGCGACAAGGTCGTCGCCGCCTACCAAGAATTCATCCACATGGCGATTTAGAGCAGTTTCCGATCCAGAGGGATCGCTCACTTGCTCTAAGCTTTTGTTTTATCGCGTTTTCTTCACGCGAACCGACCTCCACTTCGCTTGAAAACGCTCGAGAGGAAAGCTTCTCATGAAAGTCCTTGCCATCGCCTCGACCGGCATGAGCGCGCAGCAGCTCAATGTCGAAGTCATCGCCAACAACATCGCCAATATCAACACCACGTCCTTCAAGCGGGCGCGGCCGGAATTCACGGATCTGCTCTACCAGACCGAGCGTTCGCGCGGCGTGCCCAATCGCGGTGGCGACGGTTCGATTCCGGAGGGCGCCTCGCTCGGCCTCGGCGTGCGCGCCGCGGCGATCCGCAACCTGCACATCCAGGGCGCGATGACCCAGACCGGCAACCGGCTCGATCTCGCGATCGACGGCCGCGGCTGGTTCAAGATCACGGCGCCGGAGGGCGAGACGCTCTATGCCCGCGCCGGCACCTTCAACACCAATGCCGATGGCGACATCGTCACGGCCGATGGCTACCTGCTCGATCCGGTGATCCGCGTTCCCGCCGATGCGGTGGACGTGACCGTGAACGAATCCGGCTTGGTGTTCGCCAAGATCCCGGGCGAGGTCCAGCCGCGCCAGCTCGGCCAGATGTCGCTGGCCAACTTCGCCAATGACGCCGGGCTCGAGCCGCTCGGCGGCAACCTCTACCGCGAGACCGTAGCCTCGGGACAGCCGACCGACGGCAACCCGACCGCGATCGGTTTCGGCAAGCTGCGCCAGGGCTATCTCGAGGCGTCGAACGTCGATCCCGTGAAGGAGATCACGGCGCTGATCGCGGCGCAGCGTGCCTATGAGATGAACGCCAAGGTCATCACCGCCGCCGACCAGATGGCCGGCACCGTCTCCAACGGCATCCGGTAAGGAACCCTCGCCATGGCCCGTCCGTCGGTTCGATCCCCGATAATCGCCGCCGCCTGTCTCGGGCTGTTCGCCTTCGGCCCGGCGCTGGCTGCGCCGGAGGGCGTCATGCTGCCGGTGCCGGCGGTGACGCTCTATCCCGGCGACGTCATCAGCGATGCGCATCTGGTCGACCGGGCGTTCCGCACGGCCGCGCGGGTGTCGATCGACAACCGCCTCGCAATCGTCGGCAAGGTGGCGCGGCGGACATTGCTGCCGGGCCAGCCGATTCCGCTGAATGCGGTCGACGATGCCAAGGTCGTGCGGCGCGGCGTGCCGACGCAGGTCGTCTTCCGCGAGAGCGATCTCGTGATCACGGGCATCGTCGAGCCGATGGCGTCGGCCTCGGTCAACGAGATGGTCAAGGCGCGCAACCCCGACACCGGGCTCATGGTCGTCGGCGTCGTCCAGGCGGACGGCACCATTCGCGTCGGGAGCGAATGATGGCGTTTACCTCGCGATTGCTCACACTGGCTTGTGCCCTGGCGATGGCGCTTCAATGCGTCGTGCCGGCCCAGGCCTCGGTGCGGATCAAGGATATCGCCGGCCTTCAGGGCGTGCGCGACAACCAGCTCGTCGGCTACGGCCTCGTCATCGGCCTGCAGGGAACCGGCGACAGCATCCGCAATTCGCCCTTCACCGGACAGGCGCTGCAGTCGATGCTCGACCGCCTCGGCGTCAATGTCCGCAATTCGGCGCTGCGCACGCGCAATGTCGCGGCCGTGATCGTGACGGCGGAGCTGCCGCCCTTCGCCGGACGGGGCAGCCGCATCGACGTCTCCGTCGCCTCGATGGGCGATGCGACCTCGCTGCTCGGCGGCACGCTGGTCGTGACCTCGCTGCTCGCGGCGGACGGGCAGACCTATGCGCTGGCGCAGGGACGCCTGAATGTCTCGGGGTTCTCGGCCCAGGGCGAGGCCGAACGGTTGACGCAGGGCGTCACGACGGCGGCGCGCATTCCCGGCGGCGCTCTGGTCGAGCGCCAGGTCGCCGACCAGCTTTCCAACCTGCATGTGCTCTCGCTCGAGCTGCGCAATCCCGATTTCGTCACGGCGGAACGGGTCGCCGGAGCGATCAACACCTTCACCCGCGAGCGCTACAAGTCGACCGTCGCCTTCGCGCTCGACCACCGCACCATCAGCCTGACGCGGCCAGCGAACATGTCGACCGCGCGCTTCATCGCCGAGATCGAGCGGTTGACGCTGGAGCCGGATTCACCGGCCAGGGTCGTGGTCGACGAACGCACCGGCACGGTGGTGATCGGTCGCGACGTCAAGATCTCCACCGTGGCCGTGACGCATGGCAACCTGACCGTGCGGGTCACCGAGACGCCGATCGTCTCGCAGCCCGAACCCTTCAGCCGGGGGGAGACCACGCAGGTTCCGCGCACCACGATCGAGGCTCAGCAGGGCAATGGCCGGCTCGCGATCATCAACGGCGCCAATCTGCACACGCTGGTGCGCGGCCTCAACCAGATCGGCCTGAAACCCGCAGGGATCATCGCGATCCTGCAGGCGATCAAGACAGCTGGAGCCCTGCAGGCCGACCTCGTCGTGCAGTAGTGCCCACCCTTTCCGGCCGGTTGCTCCCGACTGGGAGACCGGCCGGACGCTTCGAAAGCCGTTTGGACCGTCCCCTTCAGCGCTCATCCCGAGGAGCCGCGTAAGCGGCGTCCCGAAGGATGCTCCAGATGCCTCGGGAACCTCCTGGAACATCCTGCGAGACGCGATCCTTGCGGATCGTTCCTCAGGATGAGGGCCGAGCGCAAATCGCAAGCTCTCTCCGAGGGGTCAGCTTCGCGAAAGCATCGCCAAGTAGAAATCCCGAAGATCATTCAGGCGAGTTGTAAAAGAATGCAGCCGATGAGCACTCTTGCCCTGTCGTTGTTTCCGGCCATGCTGCTGACGCTGAGCGTCGGCCAGGCCGGGGCGCAGACCCAGACGCCGAAAACGGTGCCGGCCACGGCGGTGGCTTCGACCTCGGATGCGGCGAGCTTCTGCTCGGCGCTTCGCGATCCGGCGGCGGAGGCCCGCTTCGCCTGGCAGGCGAACACGCTGAAGGGGCTCGAAACCAAGCTCGCCGATACGCTCAAGAAGCTCGAGGAGCGCAAGGCCGAGCTCCAGCTCCTGACCGACCAGCGCGCCGCGGAAGTCAAGCAGGCCGAGGCGCGCATGACCGAGATCTTCTCGCGGATGCGCCCCGACGCCGCCGCGCTCCAGCTTGCGGCGATGGACCAGGCGGTCGCGATCGCGGTGCTCGGCAAGCTGCCGCCCCGCGCGGCCAGCGCCGTCCTCAACGAGATGGAGGCCTCGCGCGCCGCCCAGCTCGCGGAAGTGATGGGCGGCCGGCGGCCCCAACCGAACAACAGAATGCCCACAACCGGAGTCCAGACCCGATGAAGGCCATCATTCTCGCCGCTTGCGCCGTCACCCTCGCGGGTTGCGGCATGGACATGTCCGAAGTGAACCGCGAGCCCCAGCTCTCGCGCGTCGGCAGCGGTCTCGTGACGCAGCGTGACGCAATCCCGCTGGGCACGCCGCCCGGCCGCGGCGTCGATGTCGCCTTCAACTCGATCTACACGCGCCAGAGCGAGGATCTCTTCCGCGACACCCGCGCGATGAAGACCGGCGATGTCGTCACGGTGAAGATCTCGATCAACGACAAGGCCAAGCTCGACAACAAGTCGGATCGCTCGCGCAACTCGGCCTCGCAGTTCGGGCTCGGTTTCCTCGCCGATTTCAACGGGGCGTCGGGCGACGCCTCTGCGAGCGCGAATGCGAGTTCGGATTCGTCGTCGCGGGGCCGGGGCCTGACCGATCGTTCGGAAGAGGTCGAGATGTCGGTGGCCGCGGTCGTCACCGAGATCCTGCCCAACGGCAATCTCGTGATCAACGGCTCGCAGGAGGTGCGCGTGAACTACGACATGCGCGTGCTCAATGTGACCGGCATCGTGCGTCCGCGCGACATCACCGGCAACAACACGGTGTCCTACGAGAAGATCGCCGAGGCGCGGATCGCCTATGGCGGGCGCGGTCGCGGCATGGAGGTGCAGCAGCCGGCCTGGGGGCAGCAGGTCTTCGACAAGGTCACCCCCTTCTGATGGCTGTGTCCCTGAAACTGCCGGGTGCGCGCAAGCGCCGCGGCTCCTCACGAAAGGCGTTGCTCGCAGCGGCACCCGTCCTGATCCTGACCGCACTGGCGGCAGGTGCGGGCACGCTCTGGGGCATGCGCGTCATCGGCACAGTCGAAAGCACGGTGATGAAGCGGATGGAGGCCGCGACGCCTGACCTCGCCGTCAACGCGCAGATGACCGGGACGCTGGTGCTGAAGCGGCTCGCGCCGATCGTGACCAATCTCGCCGCGCCGGCCAATACCTGGGTGCGCATCGAGGCGGCTTTGCTGATCGAGCAGAAGGCGGCAGCCACCGCCGATCCGCTGATCGGCGCCATCACGGAAGACATCCTCGGCTTCCTGCGCAGCGTCACGGCGCGCCAGATGGAAGGGGCAGCCGGCCTGCGCAACCTGCGCGAGGATCTGCTCGAGCGCGTCGCGATCCGCTCCAAGGGCCTCGTGCGCGACATCGTCATCGAAACCCTGGTTGTTCAGTGATCAAGCTTTTTGCGTCGCTCCTCATCCTGCTGGCCAGCATCGTTGGCGCGCAGGCACAGTCCTTCGGCCTGGACGGGCTGCTGCCGCCGAGCGGCGCCTCGGCTTCCGGGCGCATCGTCCAGATCGTGGCGATGCTCACGGTCTTGTCCGTGGCGCCGGGCCTGCTGATGATGGTCACGAGCTTCAGCCGTTTCGTGATCGCGCTGTCGTTCCTGCGCTCGGGGCTCGGCCTGCAGAGCACGCCGGCCAATCTGATCCTGATCAGCCTGGCGCTGTTCATGACCTTCTTCGTGATGGCGCCGACCTTCGACAAGGCCTGGCAGGAGGGCGTGCTGCCGTTGGTCGAAAGCCGGATCAGCGAAGGCGAGGCCTACACGAAAATCACCGCGCCGTTCCGGGACTTCATGCTGTCGCAGACGCGGCCGCAGGACTTGCGTCTCTTCGCCGACATCGCGCCGCCGAGCATCCGCCCGGTCGACCCGACGCAGGCGGTCGACCTTCGCGTGTTGATCCCGTCCTTCATGATCTCGGAACTGCGACGGGCCTTCGAGATCGGCTTCCTGATCGCGCTGCCCTTCCTGGTCATCGACATGATCGTGGCGACGATCATCATGTCGATGGGCATGATGATGCTGCCGCCGACGGTGATCTCGCTGCCGTTCAAGGTGATCTTCTTCGTCCTGATCGACGGCTGGAACCTGCTGATCGGCGGGCTGGTCAGATCGTTCGGTTGAGGGGGCCGGGCGCCGCCCCGGCCTGCAACCTCGCGGTCATCCCGGACAAGCGGCGCAGCCGCGCCGCTCCGGGATCCATCGTAAAGCTCCGGAGCCCTCCGATGGATCCCGGCGCTCCGCTTCGCTCCGGCCGGGATGACGGTGAGCCCGTGACCGGCCTCCGAGCCCGTCTCCTCGGCTCGCTTACGCCCATTCGCCCTTGCGAAACACCGCAACGTGGCTGCCATCGGCGCGGACGCCGTCGATGTCGACCAGGTTCGAGCCGATCATCCAGTCGATATGGATGAAGCTCTTGTTGCCGCCCTGCGCCGCGATCTGCTCCGGCGTCAGCGTCGCGCCGTCGAGGAAGCATTTCGAATAGCACTGGCCGAGCGCGATGTGGCAGGAGGCGTTCTCGTCGAAGAGCGTGTTGTAGAACAGGATGCCGCTCTGCGAGATCGGCGAGGAATGCGGCACCAGCGCCACCTCGCCCAGCCGGCGCGCGCCCTCGTCGGTGTCAAGCACCTTGGCCAGCACGTCGCCGCCGCGCGTCGCCTTCGATTCGACGATGCGGCCGGCTTCGAAGCGCACCTGGATCTCGTCGATCAGCGTGCCCTGATAGGAGAGCGGCTTGGTGCTGGAGACATGGCCCTCGACGCGCCGCGCATGCGGCGTCGTGAAGACCTCCTCGGTCGGGATGTTGGCGTTGCAGGTGACGCCGTTCTTCGCCGTCGAGGCGCCGCCTTGCCACTCATGGCCGTCGGCGAGGCCGACCGTCAGATCGGTGCCCGGCCCGGAGAAATGCAGCGCCTGGAAGCGCTGGCCGTTGAGCCATTGCGTGCGGGTGCGCAAGCTCGCGTTATGCGTGGCCCAGGCCGCGACGGGATCGCCCGCATCGACGCGCGAGGCCGCGAAGATCGCGTCCGCGAGTTTGGCCACCGCGACATCCTCGGCATCACCAGGGAAGACCCGGCGCGCCCAGGCTGCGGTCGGATAGGCCAGGATGTTCCAGTTGATGTCGAAGCCGGCGATCTTCTCCAGCGCCGGCTGATAGGCGATCGAATTGGCCTTGCTGGCGCGCGAGACCTTGGCCGGGTCCTGTTCGGAGAGCAGCATCGGGTCGTCGCCAACGATGGCGAGGCGGGCGGTGTTGTTGGAGAACGCCTTGGCGACGCCCTCATGCAGCCAGCCGGGCGCCCGGTCGAAGCTGTCGTCGCTGGCGTAGCGGTAGCGGGCCAGCGTGATCTCCTCGTCGGACAGGATCGGCGTGACGAGGCCGGCGCCGGCCTTGTAGGCGTGCTCGGCGATCTTGCGCACCAGCGGCAGTGCCGCGACCGGGGCGGTCAGGAACAGATCCTGACCGGGTTGCAGGTTCAGCCCGACGCGGATGGCAGCCTGCGCCAGCCTGTCGAGTTTCTCGGGGTCGATCGATGCGGGAATGCTGCGCTGATGAATGGTCATGGAGACGCCTGGGCTCATGAGGTCCGGCGAATCTAGTGCAGAGTCGGTGTCGCGCCAATGCACTGGCCGTTCCCCGCATGGTGCGATGCCTGGCCTGCATGGCTGTTCCAACTTGCGGGCTGCGATTTCTACGCGTACATAAATTTCAGAAATTTCTGAAAATACAGATAGACCGGAACATCGATGAAGCTCTCGCCACTCACCCAGGCCTTCGTTCTGCATTTCGGCGAAATGGGCAGCCGCTGGGGCATCAACCGGACGGTCGGGCAGATCTATGCGCTGCTCTATCTCGCCTCCGAGCCGCTTTGCGCCGACGACATCGTCGAACGGCTCGGCGTCTCCCGCTCGAATGTCTCGATGGGGCTGCGCGAGCTGCAGGCCTGGAACCTCGTGCTGCTGAAGCATCTCCCGGCTGACCGGCGCGACTTCTTTACGACGCCCGACGATGTCTGGCAGATCCTGCGGACGTTGGCCGAGGAGCGCAAGAAGCGCGAAGTCGACCCGACGCTGTCGGTGCTGCGCGAGATCCTGATGCAGCATCCGTCTGACGAGGCCGAGCGTCATGCGCAGGCGCGGATGGCCGAGATGCACGGGCTGATCGAGCAGCTCACCACCTGGTATGACGACGTCAAGACGCTGGAGACCGACCGGCTCGCCATGCTGCTCGGCCTGGGCGCGCGGGTCACGAAGCTGCTCGAGGTCAAGGACAGGATCGTCTCGATCGGCCGCCCGCGGCGTCCGGCCGAGAAGGCGCCGGCATCGTGACGGCGGCCGTCGCGAGCGTCCCGGCCGCGGCGCCCATCGATCAAGGCAGCCGCGCCGCCATGCTGATGCAGGCGGCCGGAGCCTTGCTCTGGCTGCCGCAGGCCGCGCTGATCGCCTTCGCCATCGGCGGCGTTGCCGAGGGGGGCGGCGTGCGCGAGGCGCTGCTGCCGGCAGCGGGCGTTCTGGCGCTCGGCGTGGCGCGCGCGACGCTCGAGGCCTTCGGCGGACGAAAGGCCTTCCTCAATGCGCGGGCCAGCCTGTCCAGGCGCCGGGAGCAGGCGGTCGCGGCGCTCGCGGCCGGTTCGCCGCTCGACCGTGCCCGGCCGGCCTCGGGGCTCGCGGCCAGCGTCGTCACCGAACAGGCCGAGGCGCTGGTGCCCTATCTGGCGCGGTTTCGCCCGGCCCGCTTCAAGGCGACAATCGTGCCGCTCGTCATCCTCTGCGCCGTGCTGCCGCTGTCCTGGGTCGCGGCGCTGGTGCTGCTGCTGGCCGCGCCGCTCATCCCCATCTTCATGGCGCTGATCGGCTGGCGCGCCAAGGCGGCGAGCGAGGCCCAGCTTGCCGAGACCGGCAACCTCAACGCCTTCCTGCTCGACCGCCTGCGCGGGCTGGCGACGATCCGCGCACTCGCCGCAGTCGATGCGACCGCACTGCGGCTGCGGGCCAATGCGGAAGACCTGCGCGAGCGGACCATGGCGGTGCTGCGCATCGCCTTCCTATCCTCGGCGGTGCTGGAGCTGTTTTCCGCGCTCGGCGTCGCCCTGGTCGCGGTCTATGTCGGTTTCCACCTGCTCGATGCTTTGCCCTTCGGCGCCTGGGGCGAGAAGCTCAGCCTGGGCGAGGGGCTGTTCATCCTGTTGCTGGCGCCTGCCTTCTTCGAGCCGCTGCGCGAATTGTCCTCGGTCTGGCACGACCGCGCGGCGGGGCAGGCCGCGATCGCGGCGCTCGATGGCCTGTCGCGTGATGGTCTCGCGCTGGTCGGAGGAGTGCAAGCAGAGCGAGAAGCCGGGACTGACCGGGGCGGCGCCGTCGATCTGCGGGTCGAGGGTCTGTGCTTTCGCCACGCGGGAACGGACGATCCCGTTCTCGATGGCTTCGACCTCAGGGTCGCGGCCGGTGAGCATGTCGCGATCCTCGGTCCCAGCGGCTCCGGCAAGTCGACGCTGCTGGCCCTCGTTGCCGGCCTCGCGCCTGCGGATAGCGGCGAGATCAGCCTGGACGGGACAAGACTCGACCCGGCGAGCGCGGCGCGGCTGCGCCGGCGCATGGCCTGGATCGGCCAGCGCCCGCATCTCTTTGCCGGTACGCTCACCGGCAATGTCGCGCTGGGACGCCGGGAACCGGGCGCCAGGTGCGTCACCGATGCGCTGCGAATGGCGGCGCTCGACGGTCTCGCCGCTGCACGGTCCGGCGCTTCGATCGGCGAAGGTGGCGCTGGCCTGTCCGGGGGCGAGGGGCTGCGGCTGGCCCTGGCGCGCGGTGCCGCCAACCCGCAGGCTGGCCTGATTCTGGCGGACGAGCCGACCGCCCATCTCGATGCCGGAACGGCGCGCGAGATCACCGAGCGGCTGGTCGCCTTCGCGGCCGGGCGCACACTTCTCGTCGCGACCCATGATCCGATACTCGCGGCAAGAATGGACCGCGTCATCAGGCTCGATCTCGAACGGCTGGAGGGCGCGGCATGATGGCTTCGCTCCGCTCTCTGCGGCTGGTTTTGGCCTTCTTCATCAGCGAGCGCCGCGGCGCGCTGCTGGGCGGGGCTCTGCTCGCCGCCGCCACAGTGCTGATGGGCGTCGCGCTGCTTGGGCTCTCGGGCTGGTTCATCACCGCGACAGCGATCGCCGGGCTGTCCTCGGCGACCGCGCTCGTCTTCGACGTCTTCGCGCCTTCGGCGGGTATCCGCCTGCTGGCGCTCGGCCGCACCGCCTCGCGCTATGGCGAGCGGCTGGTGACGCATGACGTGACGCTGCGGCTGCTGGCGGGCCTGCGCGAGCGTCTCTTCCGGGGCTGGGCGGGGCCTGGCGCGGCGCGTCTCCTGCTGATGCGCCCGGCGCGGCTGCTGTTTCGCCTCACCGCCGATATCGACGCGCTCGATTCGCTTTATCTGCGTGTGCTGGTGCCGATGGCGGCGGCGCTGTGCACGGCGTTCGTGGTCGCTCTGGCGCTGGCGCTGCTGCATCCGGCGCTGGGCCTCGGCGCCGGCGCCTGGCTGCTTCTGGCGGGGCTCGGCCTTCCCATCCTGGCAGCACTCCGGGCGCTCAAGCCGGCGCGCCGGCGGGCCCATGCCAGCGAGGCGCTGCGGGCGCGGGCGATCGATCTCGTCGCCGGCCAGACCGATCTCGTCATGGCGGGCCGGCTCCCGGCCCAATGCGCGGCGCTGGCTTCGGCGGACCGGCGGCAGGCCGAGAACGACGATGCGCTCAACCGGATCGAGACCGCGGTCGGCATCGGCTTCGGCCTGGCCTCTGCCCTTCTCCTGTCCGGCATGCTGCTGGCGGTGGCGGCGCTTACCGAGGCGGGACGGATCGGTGCGCCTGTCGCGGCGCTCGGCGTGCTGATCGCGCTCGCGGCGTTGGAGCCCTTTGCGGCTTTACGTCGCGGCGCGCTCGAACTTGGCCGCACGCTGTTTGCGGCGCGGCGGATCGGGCCTCGGCTGGCGCCTGTCGAGGCTGCGCCGGTGATCGTCCCTCCGTCGACACCGGGGCTGGCCGTTCGCCTCGGCGGCGTTGCGGTTCAGCATGAAGGCGCAGCGCTGCCTGCCCTTGCCGAGATTTCGCTGTCGTTACGTGTGGCCGAGACCGTCGCCATCGTCGGGCCGAGCGGCGCCGGAAAATCGACGCTGCTCGGCATCATCGCCGGTGAGATCGCGCCGGTGGCGGGACATGTCGAGGCCCTGCCGGCGACGCTGCTGACGCAGCGCAGCGAACTCTTCCAGGACAGCCTGCGCGGCAATCTGCGGCTGGCCGATCCCGCTGCCGATGATGCGCGGCTGATGGCTGCGCTCGCCTCGGCCGGCCTGCGTGCCGATGTCGAGGCGCTGCCTCGGGGGCTCGATACGCGCCTGGGCGAGAATGGCCTCGGCCTATCGGGCGGTCAGGCGCGGCGACTGACGCTCGCCCGGCTGATCCTGCGCGATACGCCGCTGTGGTTGCTCGACGAACCGACCGAAGGTTTGGACGGGGCGACGGCGCGCGACGTGATGAGCCGCCTGCGCATTTGTGCGGAAGGGCGCTGCGTCGTCATCGCAACCCATGTCCGGCGCGAGGCCGAAGGCGCCGATCGGCTGGTCGTCATGGATAGCGGGCAGGTCGTGGCGATGTCGCGGCGTGGCGAACCGGCCTTTGCGGCGACACTTGCCGCGTTGCGGCCGGACTGAAGACGGAATTTCGTTGCCGGCGCGGCAGTCCCGCAGCGCCGGCGGGTATTGGTGGCTGGGGGAGGACGGATATGGACCTCGACATCGTCGCGCTGTCGCGCCTGCAATTTGCGATCACGGCGCTTTATCACTTCCTGTTCGTGCCGCTGACGATCGGCCTTTCGGTCCTGCTGGCGATCATGGAGACGGTCTATGTCATGACCGGCCGCGTGATCTGGCGGCAGATGACGAAATTCTGGGGCGTGCTGTTCGGCATCAATTTCGTGCTCGGCGTCGCCACCGGCATCGTCATGGAATTCCAGTTCGGCATGAACTGGAGCTATTACAGCCATTATGTCGGCGACATCTTCGGTGCGCCGCTCGCCATCGAGGGGCTGATGGCCTTCTTCCTCGAGGCGACCTTCGTCGGGCTGTTCTTCTTCGGCTGGGACAAGCTTTCGAAGATCGGGCATCTCGCCGCGACCTGGGCGGTGGCGCTGGGCTCGAACTTCTCGGCGCTGTGGATCCTGATCGCCAATGGCTGGATGCAAAACCCCGTCGGCTCGGCCTTCAATCCGCAGACGATGCGGATGGAGATCACCGATTTCGCTGCCGTGGTGTTCAATCCGGTCGCGCAGGCCAAATTCGTCCACACGGTCTCGGCCGGCTATGTCGCAGCCTCGATCTTCGTGCTCGGCATATCCGCCTGGTACCTGTTGAAGGGGCGCCATATCGAGCTGGCCAAGCGCTCGATGACGGTCGCGGCCTCCTTCGGGCTGGCCGCGTCGCTGTCGGTCGTCGTGCTCGGCGACGAGAGCGGCTATCTCTCCTCCGAGCACCAGAAGATGAAGCTCGCCGCGATCGAGGCGATGTGGCACACCGAGCCCGCGCCTGCCGCCTTCACCCTGTTCGGCTTCCCCGACGACAAGGCCCGCGAGACGCATTTCGCGGTCCGCATCCCCGGCGTGATGGGGCTGATCGGCACGCGCTCGCTGACCACCGAACTGCCTGGGATCAAGGAGCTCGTCGATCTCGCCAAGGTCCGGATCAAGGAGGGCGTGATCGCCTTCGACGCGCTCCAGACGATCCGCGCCGCCGGCAGCACCGGCGCCGTGCCCGAGGAGGCGCGCAAGGCCTTCGAGGACAATGGCGCGAGGCTGGGCTACGGGCTGCTGCTCAAGCGCTATGTCGACGATCCGCGCAAGGCGACGCCGGAGCAGATCGACAAGGCTGCCTGGGACACGGTGCCGATGGTCGCGCCGCTGTTCTGGACCTTCCGCATCATGGTCGGGCTGGGGATGTTCTTCATCCTGCTGACGGCGGTGTTCTTCGTTTTGTCGGCGCGGCGCATGCTCGACCGCTATCCGATGCTGCTGCGGGTCGCCGTGTTCTCGATCCCGCTGCCCTGGATCGCGATCGAATGCGGCTGGTTCGTCGCCGAGGTCGGCCGCCAACCCTGGGTCGTCGAGGGCGTGCTGCCGACGGCGGCGGCCGTCTCCAGCCTCGGTGCTGGCACGGTGCTCGCCACCATCATCGGTTTCGTCGTGCTCTACACGATCCTGCTCGTCATCGAGATGAAGCTGATGCTGGCCGCTATCCGCAAGGGCCCGGAGCCCGATCACGAGCCGGAAGCCGCCCTCGTTCCCGCCCATCTCGTCGCAGCGGAGTGATGCCATCATGATCCTTCATCAGCTCATCGACTACGACACGCTGCGCCTGATCTGGTGGCTGCTGCTCGGCATCCTCTTGATCGGCTTTGCCGTCACCGACGGCTTCGATCTCGGCGTCGGCATGTTGCTGCCCTTCGTCGGCAAGGGTGACGTGCAGCGGCGCGTGGTGATCAACACGATCGGCCCGGTCTGGGAGGGCAACCAAGTCTGGCTCATCCTTGGGGGCGGGGCGATCTTCGCCGCCTGGCCGCCGCTCTATGCGGTCTCCTTCTCAGGCTTCTATCTCGCGATGTTCGCGATCCTGATGGCGCTGATCCTGCGGCCGGTCGGGTTCAAGTACCGCTCCAAGCGCGAGAGCGCGGCCTGGCGCACGAACTGGGACTGGGCCTTGTTCATCGGCGGCTTCGTGCCGGCGCTGATCTTCGGTGTCGCGGTGGGCAATGTGCTGCAGGGCGTGCCGTTCCGGCTCGATGACGATTTGCGCATCTTCTATGACGGCAGCTTCTTCGGCCTGCTCAATCCCTTCGCGCTGCTCTGCGGCTTACTGTCCGTGGCGATGCTGACGATGCATGGCGCCGGCTGGCTGATGCTGAAGACTTCCGGAGAGGTCTCCGTGCGGGCGCGACGCTATGGCAGCCTGGCGGCGCTGGCGACGATCGCGCTCTTCGCGCTCGGGGGCCTTTGGCTCTGGCTCGGCATCGACGGCTACCGGATCACCAGTGCGGCCAGCACGACGGGGCCGTCCAATCCGTTGCTGAAGACCGTCGCGCTTGACGGCAAGGCGTGGTTTGCCAACTACGCGGCCCGGCCCTGGTTGCTGATCGCGCCTGTGCTCGGTTTCCTCGGCGCCGCGGCGGCTTATCTGGGCCAGCGCGGCGGGCGCCGCGAGGTGCTGACGCTTCTTGCCAGCAAGCTGTCGATCTTCGGCATTATCTCCAGCGTCGGCGTCTCGATGTTCCCCTTCATCCTGCCGTCATCGGTCCAACCGAAGGCTGGCCTGACGGTGTGGGATGCATCCTCCAGCCATCTGACGCTCTTCATCATGCTGGTCGCGACCGCGATCTTCCTGCCGCTCATCGTGGCCTACACCTCCTGGGTCTACCGGGTGCTGTGGGGCAAGGTCGAGGAGCAGGAGATCCGCGACGAATCCGGCCACGCTTACTGAACCGAAAGGCAAAGACGATGTGGTATTTTTCCTGGCTGCTCGGCCTGCCGCTCGCCGCCGCTTTCGCGGTGCTGAACGCGATGTGGTACGAACTGATGGACGATGAGGCGAAGCGCAAGCAGGAGCCTGCGGGTCAAGACCGGCGCTGAGAGACCGGTCCGTGCCTGATCGCGCGGCGCAAGCGGAGCGTCATGCCGTCTCGGCATGCCACCCGGTCAATCCGGCTGGCGCATTCGTCTGAGGCCTCTGTCATATATCTTCGGGAATTGTGTCGCGGCCCCGCCGATGTCCGGGGTCGTCGCGACGCGCTCGCGCATGATGGGGGAGTTTTTCGCCGATGGCCGTTGTCAAAGAGGTGCCTTACCGCACGCAGAACTGGAGCCTCAGCAAGCCGATGGCGAGCGGGCGCAACGGCATCGTCGTTTCGCAGAACCGTGAGGCCGCCGAGGCCGGAGTGGCGATCCTCGAGGCCGGCGGCAATGCGGCGGATGCCGCCGTAGCAGCCTGTTTCGCGCTGGCGGCGGTCGAGCCCTGGAACAGCGGCCTCGGCGGCATCGGCTTTGCGGTCGTGCTCAAGGCCAACGAGACGACAGCCAAGGTCGTGGATTTCGGCCCGGTCGCGCCGCGGCGGGCGAACCCGGCCGATTATCCGCTGACCGGCGAGATCAAGAAGGATCTGTTCACCTGGCCCGAGGTGGTCGGCGACGTGAACATCCATGGCCCGCTCTCCTTCGTCATCCCGTCCTCGGTCGCGGGCTATGCCAAGCTGAAGGAAAGCTTCGGCACGGCGATGCCGGTCGCCGAATTGCTGGCGCCGGCGATCGCGCTCGCCAAACGCGGTCTGGCGCAGGACTGGTACACGACGCTCAAGGTCTCCTCCTCGGCGGCCGTGCTGCGGCTCTATGAGGAGAGCGCACGGATTTATCTGCCGGGCGGCCTGCCGCCGGTGCCGCCCTATCAGGGCAAGCCCGGTTTCTTCCGCCTCGGCAATCTCGCGGCGACGCTGGAGCGCCTCGCCTCGGCCGGGCTCGACGACTTCTACCATGGCGAACTCGCGGGTCGGCTCGCCGCCGACATCAAGGCGATGGGCGGCGTGGTCGATGCCGAGGATCTCGCTGGTTGCAAGGCGGTCGTCCGGGACGCGCCGACGATCGACTGGCGCGGCACCCACCTCGTTCACACGGCCGGCGGGCTGACCGCCGCGCCGACGCTGCAGGCGGTGGTCGAGGGCATGGCTTCCGACAAGCCCGCGCCCGCCGGTCCCGATGCCGAATGGTTCGCGACGCTGTCACGCGTGATGCGCGAGGCTTATGCCAGCCGCCTCGAAGGGCTGGGAGCCGCGCAGGCGGTGAAGGAACCGGGCGATACCTGCACCACCCATCTCACCGTCGTCGATGGCGAGGGCAATCTCGTCACGGTGACGACGACGCTGCTCTCCTCGATGGGCAGCCGCGTCGTGCTGCCCGACACCGGCGTGCTGATGAACAACGGCATGATGTGGTTCGATCCGCGTCCCGGCAGCGCCAATGCGATCGCGCCCGGCGCCCGGCCGCTCTGCAACATGTGCCCGGTGATCGTGACGCCCAAGGACGGAAGCTGGCCGCGCTTCGCGGGCGGCTCGTCGGGTGGGCGGCGGATTCTCGCCAGCGTCTACCAGATGCTGGCCTGGACGGTGGATTGCGAGTTCGGTCTCGAGACCGCGGCGCATCTGCCGCGCATCGACGTGTCCGGCCCGGACCAGACCAGCGCCGATCTGCGCCTGCCGGTCGAGACGCTGGCTGCGCTGGAGGCCGCCGGCCCGCTCGTCGTCGTCGAGCATGGCGTGCTGCCGATCAACTTCGCCTGCCCCAACCTGATCCGGGTCGATGCAGACGGCGCCGAGGGCATCAGCGACGTGATCTCGCCCTGGTCGGCAGCGGTGGCGGCCAAGGCGTAAAATTCTGCCGTCATGGTCGGGCCTGACCCGCCCATCTCGGAAACCAGTGCCATCTGGTTCTGAGATTCTCGGGTCTGCGCTTCGCTTCGCCCGAGAATGACGGCCTCAGACCCGCTTCAGCCCCCACGGATAGGGCGCCGAGCCTTTCAGCATACCGGTCAAGTCCTTGCGATAGGCGGTGCGGATGACGAAACGCCCGAGCGGGATCGCTGCGCTATCCTCAAGCGCCAAGCGGCCGAGCGCGGCGGCGGCTTTCTTCTGGGCCGCCTCGTCTGGCGCATACAGCCATTCCTCGGCCAGCGCTTCGGCCTTTTCGCTCTCATACCAGCCAAACCAGCCCTTGGCGCCCTGGCCACGGACCAGATAGGACAGCGCCGGATTGCTCCAGCCGCCCGTGGAACCGGTGGTGTGGAAAATGCTCCAGCCGCCCTTCTCGACCGGCTCACGGCTGCTGCGGCGCTGGATCACGGTGCCCCAGTCGCTGGCGACGAATTCGACGTTCATGCCGAGCTGCTTGAGCAGTTCGTAGGTCACGTCGCCGAGCGGGCCGATATCGGGGAAATCGGTCGGGTTGATGACCACGACTTTCTCGCCGTTGTAGCCGGAGGCCTTCAGTGCGGCCTTGGCCTTCTCCAGGCTCTGCGGCATCAGGTCTTCGTGCTCGCCATCGTAATAGGACGTGCCGCGCCACCACAGATTGCGGCTGGTCTGCCAAGCCGAGGTGTCGTCGCCCTGAGTGGCGCGCATGTAGTCTTCCTGGTTCACGGCCATGCGGACGGCGGCGCGCACCTTGGGATTGTTGAAGGGCGGCTGCAGGTGGTTCATGCGCATGATCGCGGCGCGGCCCGCCTCGTCGGTGACCTCACGAACGACGTCCGGGTTCCGGGCCAGCATCGGCTGGAGATCGCTGAGCGGGCGTTCCCACCAGTCGATCTCGCCCTTCAGCAGGGCGTTCGCCGCTGTCGCGGGATCGGGCAGGATCTGCCATTCGATCCGCTTGAAATTGACGATTTTGCCGCCGGCATTGCGGCTGGGCGGCTCCGCGCGCGGCTTGTAGGCCTCGAACTTCTCGTAAGTAACCTTGCTGCCCGAGACATATTCGCTCGCGACGAAGCGGTAGGGGCCCGACCCGATGACCTCGGTGACCTGCTTGGCTGAATCCGTCACCGCCAGGCGCTCGGGCATGATGAAGAGCGGCGAGTCGGATTTGGAGAAGACCTCGAGCATCATCGGGAAGGGGCGCGTCAGCTTGATCTCGAAGCTGCGCTCGTCGCGGGCGGCGTAGCTCTCGACGACCCGGGCCAGAAGCTGGCCGAAGGGGTCGCGCTGGCACCAGCGCTTCAGGCTCTGGATGCAGTCGGCCGGCTTCACCGGTGTCCCGTCATGGAAGGCGAGGCCCTCGCGCAGCTTGATCGTCCAGCTTTTTCCATCCGCGGATATCACATGGCCTTCGGCCATCTGCGGCTGCGGCTTGCCGTCGAGATCGTAGCCGTAGAGCGTGTCGTAGACGTAGTAGCCGTGATTGCTCGTCACCGTCGCGGTGGTCCAGACGGGGTCGAGGGCGGTCAAATTGGCCTGCGGCACGAATTTCAGGATCGACGCGGCTTGTGCCGAGGCATGGCCGGTCAGGCCCGGGCCGGCCAGGGTGAGGGCGGTCGCCCCCTTCAGGAAGGTACGGCGCTTCATGGCAAATCCCCTCGATCAATGAATCGCGGCCAGGTGGCCGCTTCGTCGATATGCAAAAGCCTAAGGCAACAGAATCCTAGTCGAAGCCGAGAAAGCCGGGTGAATCGCTGATGCGCGGTCCTGCCGTGAGCTTCGCGATGTCGGGCACCGGTCTGGCGGTCATCGGGTCGCCGGCGAGAGCCTGCTCCAGCGCGGCCGCGACCGCCAGCACCTTGGCGTCGCCGCCGCGCGGGCCGACGATCTGCAGGCCGAAGGGCATGCCGTTGTCGTCGAGCCCGACCGGCAGCGAAATCGCGGGGTGGCCGACGGTGGTGGCGGCATAGGCCAAAGCGAGCCAGTGGAAATAGGTCCGCGTCGGCTTGCCGTCGATCTCAGCCGGGTAAAGCTCCGACCAGGGGCGCGGGCTCAGCGTCACGGCCGGCGACAGGATGACGTCGTAGTCTTCGAAGAAGCCCTGCCATCTTTGGTAGATCGCAGTCTGCTGCTTCAGCGCGCGGGTGATGTCGAGCGCGCCGTAGCGCAGGCCTTCCTCGACATTGGCGCGGACATTGGGACCGACCAATTCGGGTGTGTCGCGCACCCTGTCATGCATGTTGGCGAGGAAGGAGACCGCACGCAGAACCTCGAAGGTCTCGTCGGTGCCGGAGCAATCCGGGGTCGTCTCTTCCGTCGCGGCGAAGAGGCAGGAGAAGGCGCCGACCTTCTGGGCGAAGACCTTGCGGATATGCTTCTCGGTCGGCGCGAAGCCGAAATCCGGGGTGATCGCGACCTTGAGCGCGGCAAGGTCGATGTGGGCGGGTCGCGCGAAATCCTCCGGGCGGCGGATCGTTTTACCGTGGATCGTCGTCGCCAGCGGGTCGGCCGCATCGTCGCCGATCATGGTCGAGAGCAGGAGGCAGAGATCGGGCACGGTGCGCGCCATCGGGCCGAGCACGGAGAGCGGATTCCAGCCGAGCGGGCGCTTCTCGCTCGGCACCAGCCCCGGCGACGGCCGGAAGCCGACGATGCCGTTATAGGCGGCCGGGTTGCGAAGCGAGCCGCCGGTGTCGGAGCCGGTCGCGATCGGCACCATGTTGGTCGCCAGCGCGACACCCGAACCGCCCGAGGAGCCGGCGGCGCATTTCGTCGGGTCGAACGGGTTGCCGGTTGCGCCATAGACGGCGTTGCGGGTGTTCGCGCCGGCGCCCCATTCGGGCGTGTTGGTCTTGCCCAGCACGATCGCGCCAGCCTGGCGGACCTTGGCGACGATGAGCTGGTCCTGATCGGGCACATGATCGCGGTAGAGCTGGCTGCCATAGGTGGTGCGCAGCCCGGCGACGTTCTCCAGATCCTTGACGCCGAGCGGCAGGCCGTGAAGGGCGGGAAGCGCGTCGCCGCGCATCGTGGCCGCATCGGCTTGCCTTGCGGCGGCGCGGGCGCGTTCGTCGTCGCGGGCAACCATGGCGTTGACGGCGGGATCGACGGCGTCGGTGCGCCGGATGCAGCTTTCGAGCAGTTCGCCGGCGGAAAGCTTCTTGGCTCCGATCAAGGCGCGAGCCTCGACGGCGCTGAGTTCGCAGGGTTCAGTCACGTTGGCAGGCCTTTCGCTGACGGCCAGGCCACGCAAGAGGCGTGCCTGAAACCGGCCAGCGCAATCTACGGTAAAGCCGCCCGCCGTGAAGCGCGGGCAGCGCAGGGATCGCCCGCGCGGCCAACGCGTCGCAGGCGCGTCAGCTTCCCTGCCCGCTCATCGCCAGCCCGAGGAACAGCGCCGCGCCGAGCACCGCGACGAAGGCGGCCGCCAGCAGTTCGAGCCCGGCGATGATCCGTGCGCTGCGCAGCGACGAGCCGCCGGCCAGTCTGAGCGCCGCGAATTTGAAGAAGACGGCGAGCGCCGCGAGCGCGCCCGTCGTCAGCGCGGTGCCGAGCGCCATGGCGAAGGTGGCGGCGATGCCGGCCCAGAGCAGCCCTTGCGACGCGGCGAAGACCAGGATGATGAGGGCGCCGGCGCAGGGCCGCAGGCCGGCTGCGACGACGACTCCGGCCATCTCGCGCCAGTTCCGCAAGCGGGCGATCTCGTCGGGGCCGGGCATATGGACATGGTCGCAGGAGGCGTCATGCACCTGCGCGCCATGCCCGAGCGCCAGCAGCGCCCCGGCCTTGCGCCAGAGCACGAAGGCGCCGACGAGCGCGACCAGCGCGAAGCTCGCGCGCTCGATGATGTCGGTGGCGATAGCCATCGTCTGGGCGGTCTGGCGGAGCGCGATGGTCAGCGTGCCCACCAGCGCGATCGCGACCAGCGCCTGCAGGATGGCGGCGGCGAAGCTCAAGCCCAGGCCGCGCCGCAGGCTGCGGTCGTCGGCGACGATATAGCCGGAGATCACCGCCTTGCCGTGGCCGGGGCCCGCGGCATGGAAGACGCCATAGCCGAAGGCCAGGCCGAGCAGACCCCAGAGTGCGGTCGGGCTGGCAGTCACGGCCTTCAAAGTCGCAGTCAGGTCGCGGTAGAAGGCCGATTGCCAGGCGAGGATCATCCCGCCGATCCCGGTCGTCGAGGGCAGGGATTCGCGCGGCAGCGGAACGCCGAACGGATTGCGCGGCGGCGGAGGCGGCGGCGGGCCATAGGCTGCGATCACGGCGGCTAGGAGCGCGAACCCGCCTGCGACGATGGCGATCGCGAGCGCCATGACGATCAGCCGGCGCGAGAGCGCCGGCCAGGGCATCAGGGTTATGCGCGATGCGCTCAAGGACATCCGGCGCTCAAGGACATGCGACGAGCGCGCGGGTCGTCACCTGCAAACCGCTGGTATCGGGGGTGGCGGTGATATCCTCCTGCGCCAGCTTCTGCTGCACGGCAGGGTCGAGCTTCGGCGGGCGGGCGACGCGGACGATGCAGCCCTTGGGGGCATCGCGCGTGATCACCGCGTCGGGCGCATCGACGATGTCGAAGGCGACGAAATAGCTGGGGTCGCCGATCTCGATGCCGAAGGAGCGGTTGGCATGGGCCGGCACCTTCAGCGGCAGCGTGTAGGTCAGCGTCAGGATCTTGTTCTCGAAGACGAGGCCGGCCTCGGCCGGCTGTCCGAATTCCTGGGCCTTGCCGTTGGCCTTGGCCATGGTGAAGAAGCCGACATCAGGCAGCGATTCGACATTGACCTTGGCGAGCTCGGCGAGCTCGTCGGCGGTCAGCTTGCCGTCGCCATTCTTGTCGAGGCCCTGGGTGATGAAGGCCGAATAGGCTTCGTCGAAGCTCCAGATGTGCTTCAGCGCCCTGACCGAGCCGTCGGGCGCATAGAGGATCTCGGCGCGGGCGGAGACGAAGACATGCGGGTGCGCGGCGACCGGGGCGGCGAGGCCGACCATCACTGCGATGGCCAGCAGGGCGGCCAGAGGGACGGCCAGAGGGACGGCAAAGGCGGGGCGTCGTGCCACGGTCGATGTCCTCGGCATGCGCGAAAGCTGGCGCAGCATGGTTAACGCGGTGTAAATCACGGATCGGCAGGCGCGCCCACCGCTGTGGATCGCCGACAAACGCGGCCGAATCGCGGCGGCCGGCCTGTCGGCGGAGGGTAGCGCCGATCGGACGCAGGTGTCGCCTTGCAGCTTGCGTTTCCGGCAACTTGAGTTTCCGACGCCGGCCGACCCATACTGCCTCTCCCTCCTGGAGCCTGGGGCTCGCGAATGGTGTCTGGTCGATTGTGATCCTGCCCGAGGAATTGCGACGCATCGCCGCCTGGTCACGCGACCTGACCGCGGAGGAGTTCGAGGAGGCGCGGCGCGGCATCTCGTTCAGGAGCTATGGCAAGGGCGCCAATATCTGCCATGTCGGCGACCGTATGGAGGCCTGGACCGGCGTCGCCGAAGGGCTGGTCAAGATGTCGACGACGTCGAAGATGGGCAAGTCCGCCACGCTCGCCGGAATGCGTGCCGGCGCCTGGTTCGGCGAAGGTACCGTCATCAAGGGAGAGCTGCGCCGCTACGAGCTGGTGGCGCTGCGCGAGACAAGGCTGGCGCTGATGCGACGCTCGACCTTCCTCTGGCTGTTCGAGCATTCGGCGGCGTTCAACCGCTTCCTCGTCCATCAGTTCAACGAGCGGCTGGCCCAGTTCATCGCGCTGGCCGAGACCGAACGCACGCTCGACTCGACCGGCAGGCTGGCGCGCAATCTCGCCTGGTTGTTCAACCCGACGCTCTATCCCGACGAGGGCCGCACGCTGGAGGTCAGCCAGGAGGAGCTCGGGCTGCTCGCCGGCATGTCGCGCCAGATCGCCAATCAGGGGCTGCAAAAGCTTGCCGATCTCGGCTTGCTCGAGGTCGGCCACGGCAGCGTGACGATCTTGGATGTCGAGCGGCTGGCGCGCTACGAGGGCTGACGCGCAGGGGCGAAGCTGCGCGGTTGCCGCCGTCGACTAGACAACGGCTCCTATCGACGGCCCCCGCGGAAGGCGTGCACCTGTCGAATGGGGGTGCGCGGGCCGCCATATCTGCGAGCCGAGCGGAGATGGGGGACATGGACCGACGTCGCGAAGCGGCGAGGCCGGGTCATCGGTGCAGCGCCGCCGTCGAGATCGGTCGCGGCGAAGCTGTCGATCGGAGGGTCGCAAGAGAGCAGCCTGCCGGTGCCCGGATCGAAATTCGCGCAAGGCTTGTTGTACTGAACACCCCAACGGCTGTCGCTGGGGCTGGAATAGACATACGTCGCCGAAACCGGGCCGGCGGCCGGTCTTGTAGCCTGCTCGTTCCGCTGCCTCGCCGCGTCTTCGATCGCGAAGCGCGTCAAAACGCCGGCCACACCGAATATACCGCCACCGAGGGCGCCGCCGATCAGGTGCAGTGCGGCCTCGTTTTGTGTTCGCTCCTGCGCCTGGGCTCGAGGCGCCGCCGCGACGCTACACAGCGCGACAAGGACAATGATCGGCGCATGGTTCATCCTGTTTGCCTTCCCGCTTGGCCACCGGCATCAGTCGTCATAGGCTTTCTGCTAGATCATCGGGCCGGATACCGTATCCGGCCGGACGATCTATTTCCTTGTTTTCGCATCGGCTCGTTCCGAAAACCGTATGCTGCTGTTCGGGTCGATGCTTTAGCAGCCGGCTCTTTTCTATCGGGCTAAAAAGTTCGGTTAGTGCGGCTTTAAATCCGTCGATGAGCGACGAGCATCGTAACCCGGCAGCGCGCTGCGATGGGAACCGTCCGGATGATCAGGGGGCCGGCGAAAGGATCATGAGCCATCCGCAACCGGACCCGCTCGCTGCACGGAGAGCCGCAGCCTGACAAATACATTCGGATGAGGCTGCAGATAGACCTCTGCAAGACGATAGTCGCCAAAAGACCAATTGTCTGTCAAGCCCACCCTTGCAAAGCTCATGCGTGGCTGCGAGGCTTGCATCAACGACAAGGGCCGAAACGGCCCGAACAAAGGCCGGTGCCATGTACGCCGGCCGCTCAGGGTGGAGACGGACGATGGCAAGCGCGAGCGCCGGCCAGGCGGATACCTTTCCGAGATTGCTGCTGCGCAACGAGCGCGAGCGAGGCGGCCGCGTGGCGTTCCGCCACAAGGATCTCGGCATCTGGCAGTCCTGGAACTGGGCTGAGGTGACCGAGCAGGTTCGCAGTTTCGCGCGGGGCTTGCAGAAACTCGGTCTGAAGCGCGGCGAGAAGGTCGCGATCATCGGCTACAACCGGCCGCGCCTGTACTGGTCGATGGCGGCTGCGCAGTGGCTCGGCGCCGTGCCGGTGCCGGTTTATGCCGACAGCGTCGCCGACGAGATGGCCTATGTGCTGGATCACGCCGAGGCGGTCTTCGCCGTGGTGCAGGACCAGGAGCAGGTCGACAAGATCCTCTCCATCGCGGAACGCCTGCCGAGCCTGCGCCACATCCTCTATGACGAGCCACGGGGCCTGCGCGATTACGACCACGGCAAGCTGCATGCGGTCGACGAGGTTATCGCGACCGGCCGAAAGGATCTCGCTGCGGATTCCGATGCCGCCGCTGCGCTGGAGCGCGAGATGGAGGCCGGCAAGGGCTCCGATCTCGGCATCATCCTCTACACCTCGGGCACGACCGGCCGGCCCAAGGGCGTCATGCTCAGCCATTTCAACGTCATCACGGCGGCCGAGATCGGCTGCCAGTTCGACGGGCTGAACGAGAGCGACGAGATCATCGCCTATCTGCCGATCGCCTGGGTCGGCGACCACGTCTTCTCCTATGCGCAGGCGATCGTCGCCGGCTTCTGCGTCAACTGCCCGGAGGGGCCGGAAACCGTTATCGAGGACCGTCGCGAGGTCGGCACGACCTACGCCTTCGCGCCGCCACGCGTCTTCGAGACCATGCTGACGCTGACGATGGTGCGGATGGAGGATGCCGGCGCGCTGAAGCGGAAGATGTTCCACTACTTCCTCGGCGTGGCGAAGAAGCATGGCGAGAAGATCCTGAACGGCGAGAGCGTTCCGCTCAGCGGGCGCCTGCTCTACGGGCTTGGCGACATCCTGGTCTACGGACCCTTACGCAACCGCTTCGGCCTGACCAACATCAAGGTCGGCTACACCGCCGGCGAGGCGATCGGCCCCGAGCTCTTCAGGTTCTACCGCTCGATCGGCGTCAACCTGAAGCAGCTCTACGGACAGACCGAGGCCGGCGTCTACATCACCATGCAGCCGAATGGCGAGATCAGGGCCGATACGGTCGGGCGCCCCGCGCCGCTGGTCGAGATCCGGATCGACGACAATGGCGAGGTGCTCTACCGCTCGCCCTCGATCTTCGGCGGCTACTACAAGGACCCCGAGAAGACCGCGGAGACGATGACGGCCGACGGCTATGTCCGCTCCGGCGATGCCGGCTTCTTCGACGAGGAGGGCCACCTCAAGATCATCGATCGCGCCAAGGATGTCGGCAAACTCAACAGCGGCGACCTGTTTCCGCCGAAATACATCGAGAACAAGCTGAAGTTCTACCCCAACATCAAGGAAGTCGTGGCCTTCGGGCAGGGGCGGGACTATGCGACGGTCGCGCTCAACATCGACCTGACGGCGGTGGGCAACTGGGCCGAGCGCAACAACGTCGTCTACGCCTCCTATCAGGAGCTGGCCGGGCACGATCTCGTCTACGACATGATCTCGGAGCATGTCGACGAGGTGAACCGCTCGCTTTCCGCCGAGCCGCTGATGGGCGGGGCGCAGATCAAGCGCTTCCTGATCCTGCACAAGGAACTCGACGCCGATGACGGCGAGCTGACGCGCACGCAAAAGGTCCGGCGCGGCTTCATCGCCGAGCGCTACGCGCCGCTGGTGAACGCGCTCTATGACGGCTCGGATGCCGCCGACATTTCGACCGAGGTCACATTCGAAGATGGCCGCAAGGGCGTGATTTCCGCCCGCGTCAAGGTGCGCGACGCCAAGACCTATCCGGCGAACGCCCCCGAACGCCCGATTCCTGCGAGGGCGGCATGAACGCGGAAGCGATGAACGTGACCGGCGATCCCATCCGCGAGAAGGGCGAGGTCCTGCTTTCCGTCCAGAACGTCTCGCTGCGCTTCGGCGGCGTGAAGGCGATCTCGGATGTCTCCTTCGACATCCGCAAGGGTGAGGTGCGGGCCATCATCGGTCCCAACGGCGCCGGCAAGACCTCGATGCTGAACTGCATCAACGGCTTCTACCAGCCGCAGGAAGGGCAGATCACCTTCAAGGGCGAGCGCCGCCACAAGATGAAGCCGCATCGCGCCGCCGCCGCCGGCATCGCCCGCACCTTCCAGAACGTTGCGCTGTTCAAGGGCATGTCGACGCTCGACAACATCATGACCGGGCGCACGCTGAAGATGAAGCGCGGCTTCTTCTGGCAGGCGCTGCGCCACGGCCCGGCGATGAACGAGGAAATCGAGCACCGCAAGGTCGTCGAGGACATCATCGACTTCCTGCAGATCGAGCACATTCGCAAGCTGCCGGTCGGCAAGCTGCCCTATGGCCTGCAGAAACGGGTCGAGCTCGGCCGGGCGCTGGCGATGGAGCCGGAACTGCTCCTGCTCGACGAGCCGATGGCCGGCATGAACCTCGAGGAGAAGGAGGACATGTGCCGCTTCATCCTCGACGTGAACCAGCAGTTCGGCACCACCATTGCATTGATCGAGCACGATATGGGGGTTGTCATGGACCTCTCCGACCGCGTCGTGGTGCTCGAATACGGCCGCAAGATCGCCGACGGCACACCGAGCGAGGTCAAGGCCGACCAGAAGGTGATCGATGCCTATCTGGGAGTGGCGCATTGATGAGTGTCGTTCAGCCATTCTCTCCCAGCCGCGCCGGGCGCAACGGAGCAAACCCATGAGCGACGTCGCCGTGCGGCCCGCGCCGAACCTTCTCGCCAATGGCTGGATCAAGGCCGGGCTGATCCTGGTCGCCATCGTCGTCGCCGCCATCCTCGGCGCGAGGCTCGACGGCTCGGGCACGCTCTACAAGATCTTCATCGATCCGTTCGACCAGATGGTCGCGGCGCCCGATCTCCTCGCCCAGACGATCTGGGAAGGGCTGGTCTCCGGTGTGCTCTATGCGTTGATCGCGCTCGGCTTCGTGCTGATCTTCAAGGCCTCGGGCGTGTTCAACTTCGCCCAGGGCATCATGGTGGTGTTCGCGGCGCTGACGCTGGTCGGGCTCTACGAGAAGGGCGTGCCGGCCTTTCTCGCCGTGATCCTGACGCTCGGCGTGATGTTCCTGCTGGCGGTGGCGATCGAGCGGGTGGTCTTAAGGCCATTGGTCAACCAGCCCGACATCATCCTGTTCATGGCGACCTTCGGGATCACCTATTTCCTGATCGGGCTCGGCGAATCCGTGTTCGGCGGCAATCCCAAGCAGATGATCGCCGACCAGCTCTGGCTGCCCAAGGGCGCGATCGACCTGAAGATTCTCGGCGGGCTGGTCTCGCTGCAGAAGATCGACATCGCCGCGGCCATCATCGCCTCGGTGATGATCGCGGTACTCGCCGCCTTCTTCCAGTACACCCGGATCGGGCGGGCGCTGCGGGCGGTCGCGGACAGCCACAAGGCGGCGCTTTCGGTCGGCATCTCGCTCAACCAGATCTGGGTGATCGTCTGGTTCACCGCTGGCATCGTCGCGCTGATCACCGGCATCATGTGGGGTGCGCGCTCGGACGTCTCCTTCGCGCTCGAGATCGTGGCGCTGAAGGCACTGCCGGTGCTGATCCTCGGCGGCTTCACCTCGATCCCCGGCGCGATCATCGGCGGGCTGATCATCGGCATCGGCGAGAAGATGGGCGAGTTCTATTGGGGGCCGCTGGTCGGCGGCGGCATCGAGAGCTGGCTGGCCTATTTCATCGCGCTGGGTTTCCTGCTGTTCCGGCCGCAGGGCCTGTTCGGCGACAAGATCATCGAGCGGATTTGAGGGCCAAGCCATGTTTTACCGCGAGGCCGGCCAGTTCAAATCCACCTACGCCGCCGACATGGCCGTGTTCCCGATCCGTCAGGACCGGATCGGGCTGGCGGTCATCCTGGCTGTCGCCTTCATCGGCATCCCGCTGATCGGCAACGACTTCTTCATCTCGTCGGTGATGATCCCCTTCCTGGTCTTCTCGCTGGCGGCGATCGGGCTCAACATCCTGACCGGCTATACCGGGCTGATCTCGCTGGGCACGGCGGCCTTCATGGGGGTCGGCGCCTATGCCTGCTACAAGCTGACGACGGCCTTCCCCGGCGTGAACATCGTCGTGCTGATGCTGGTTTCGGGGTTGTTCTCGGCGGCGATCGGCGTGCTGTTCGGTCTGCCTTCGCTGCGCATCAAGGGGTTCTATCTCGCGGTCGCCACGCTGGCCGCGCAGTTCTTCCTGCAATGGGCTTTCGTGCGCGTGCCCTGGCTGTTCAACTACAATGCGTCGGGCGCGATCGAGGTACCGCAGCGCCTGCTCTTCGGCATTCCCGTCACCGGCGCCTCTGCCAGTCCCGAAACGCGCTATTTCGTCTGCCTCGTCCTTGTCATCGTGATGACCTGGTTCGCCTCGAACCTCGTCCACGGCAAGATCGGCCGCTCCTGGATGGCGGTGCGCGACATGGACATCGCGGCCGAACTGATGGGCATCAAGCTGCTCAACGCCAAGCTTCTCGCCTTCGCGGTCTCGTCCTTCTATGCCGGCGTCGCCGGGGCGATGATGATCTTCCTCTGGTATGGCGGCGGCGAAGCGAACGACGTCTTCACCATCCGCCTCTCCTTCAACATCCTGTTCATGGTCATCATCGGGGGGCTGGGCTCGCTGATCGGCTCCTTCTTCGGGGCGGCCTTCATCGCCAGCCTGCCGACGATCATGAAGTTCGGCCTGCCGGCGCTGGGCGTGCCGATGTCGGGCGCGACTGCCGAACACGTCACCTTCATGCTGGTCGGCGCGCTGATCATCCTCTTCCTGATCGTCGAGCCGCACGGCCTGGCGCGGCTCTGGCAGATCGGGAAGCAGAAATTGCGGACGTGGCCGTTCCCCTATTGAGGCGAGAGGCTGCTATGAACCATGGGAGCGATTTGATGAGGTCAAAACAACGGAGATGGGAGGAGCATTGCGCAGGCGATACGTCCGTATCGGCAAGCAATGCGACGCTGCAGCTCCGTTGTTTTCACCTCACCCGTAGGGCGCGGCGCTTTTGCGCGACTGCTGTGTCGTTCTTCGTAGCAAACCGGAAGGTTTGCGTCCTCGAACTCCTTGCATTCGCGCAAAATCGCCAGCGTCAAATCGCTCCCATGGTTCATAGCAGCCTCTAGGGGGACGACCCAAGAAACGATCCGCGTCGGCCTTCAATGACGCGGGCGAAAGCAGACCGGTGGGGGCCTTGATGCCACCGCTGGAGGAAACGAACGGAGGATGACAGCCATGAAGACATCTCATCTGAAGACCCGCCATCTGATGAAGACTGCTGCTCTCGGGGCGCTGCTGGCGGCCAGCAGCTTCGCTGCGCCGGCCTTCGCACAGGACAGCGTCTATTTCGCCAATAACGCCTATCGCACCGGCCCCTTCGCCGGCTCGGGCATCCCGATCGGCGACGGCATGCGCGACTACATCACCATGATCAACGAGCGCGACGGCGGCGTCGGCGGCGTCAGAATCGTCTATGAGGAGTGCGAGACCGGCTACGACACCAAGAAGTCGATCGAGTGCTACGAGCAGGCCAAGTCGAAGAACACGATCGTCTACTCGCCCTGGTCGACGGGCGCGACGCTCGCTGCGATCCCGCGCGCCCATATCGACAAGATCCCGATCCTGTCGATGGCCTATGGCCTCTCGGCGTCGGCCGACGGCACCGCCTTCCCCTGGGTCTTCATCCCGCCCTTTACCTATTGGGACGGGGCTTCGCTGATGGTGAAGCACATGGCCGCCGAACTCGGCGGCATGGACAAGCTCAAGGGCAAGAAGCTCGGCCTGATCCATCTCGATGCGCCCTTCGGCAAGGAGCCGATCCCGGTGCTCGAGAACCTCGCCAAGAAATACGGCTTCGAGCTCAAGCTCTATCCGGTGGCTGCCGCCGACATGCAGAACCAGGGCTCGCTCTGGCTCTCGATCCGCCGCGACCGGCCCGACTACCTCTACAACCAGGGCTGGGGCGCGATGAATCCCACCGCGGTGAAGGAGGCGATCAAGAACAACTTCCCGATCAACAAGCTGGTCGGCGTCTGGTGGGCCGGCGGTGACGACGATGCGCGCGCCGGCGGCGCCGAGGCGAAGGGCTACAAGTCGCTCAACCTGAACGCGGCCGGCACCAACTTCCCGGTCATCCAGGACATCCAGAAATTCGTGGTCGAGAAGGGCAAGAGCCTCGCGCCGAAGGAAAAGGTCGGCGAGAACCTCTACAACCGCGGCGTCTACAACTCGATGCTCGTGGTCGAGGCGATGCGCAACGCTCAGAAGCTGACCGGCAAGAAGGTCGTCACCGCCGAGGACATGCGTCGCGGCCTGGAGACCCTCAACATCACCGAGGCGCGGCTGAAGGAGATCGGCATGGAAGGCTTCGCCACGCCGACCACGATCTCCTGCACCGACCATTCCGGCCACAGCAAGGCCTATGTCGCGGAGTGGGACGGCACCAAATGGACCAAGCCCGGCGAGTGGCTGGAGCCTCTCAAGGAAGAGGTCCGACCGCTGATCGAGGCCAACGCCAAGGACTACACCGACAAGGCCGGCAACTGGCCGAAGCGGACCGAGTCCTGCGAGAAGTCGTCGTGATTTGAACTGTGCGTTTTCCCTTCTCCCCTCGGGGAGAAGGTGGCAGCGCGAAGCGCTGACGGATGAGGGAAGTCTTGCACTCCCTCATCCGTCCTTCCCTCATCCGACCCGGCTGCGCCGGGCCACCTTCTCCCCCGAGGGGAGAAGGAAGGAGCGCGAGATGTCCACCGCCACACTCGAACAACCCGCCACAGCCACCGCGAGCGACAACATCCTGTCGCTGAACAATATCGAGGTGATCTACGATCACGTCATCCTCGTGCTGAAGGGCGTCTCGCTGCATGTCCCGCGCAAGGGCATCGTCGCGATCCTCGGCGCCAACGGGGCCGGCAAGACGACGACGCTGAAGGCGATCTCCAACCTGCTGAAAGCAGAGCGCGGCGAGGTCACAAAGGGCTCGATCGTGTTCGAGGGCGAGCGCGTCGACAAGATGTCGCCGAACGAGCTGGTCCGGCGCGGCTGCATCCAGGTGATGGAGGGCCGGCACTGCTTCGGCCATCTCTCGATCGAGGAGAACCTGCTGACCGGCGCCTTCACCCGCCGCGACGGCAATGCCGCGATCAAGCGCGATCTCGAGAAGATTTACGAGCTCTTCCCGCGGCTGAAGCAGCGCCGCACCTCGCAGGCCGGCTACACCTCGGGCGGCGAGCAGCAGATGTGCGCGGTCGGTCGCGCCATGATGTCGAAGCCGAAGATGATCCTGCTCGACGAGCCCTCGATGGGGCTGGCGCCGCAGATCGTCGAGGAGATCTTCGAGATCGTCCGCCGACTCAATGCGGAGGACGGCGTCTCCTTCCTCGTCGCCGAGCAGAACACCAACATGGCCCTGCGCTACGCCACCTATGGCTACATCATGGAGACCGGCCGCGTGGTGATGGACGGCGAGGCGAAGATGCTGCGCGAGAACGAGGACGTGAAGGAGTTCTATCTCGGCGTCGCCGAGGGCAACAAGAAGTCCTTCCGCGAGGTGAAGAGCTACAAGCGCCGCAAGCGGTGGTTGTCGTGAGGTTCGTGACGCCAATGGTGTCTCGCCGCCCGCGTCGTCATCCCGGGCGCAGCGAAGCGGAGACCCGGGATCCATTCCGGAGCCTGTCCGATCTGCGCTCCGGAATGGAGCCCGGATCGGCGCCGCTTCGCGGCTTGTTCGGGATGACACCGCGAAATGAACTTGATCGTGGCGTGATCCGAGGACGAAACCGATGACCGAGCATCACGACGCTCTCGAGACCCGCTCGCCGGATGAGCGCGAGGCCGATCTGTTTGCGCGGTTGCCGGCCGTGCTGGCGGCCGCGATCAAAGCGCCCGCCTATGCGGAGCGGCTGCGCGGCATCGACCCGGCGGACATCACGGACCGCAATGCTCTGTCCACCCTGCCGGTGCTGCGCAAGGCCGAGCTTCCGGCCCTGCAGAAGCAGGCGCTGCCCTTCGGCGGCTTCGTTCCCGGCCAGGTCGGCGCTTTCGGGCGGCTCTTCACCTCGCCGGGGCCGATCTTCGAGCCCGAGGACACCGGCAGCGACCCCTGGGGCGCAGCGCGCGGCATGTTCGCGGCGGGCTTCCGGGCCGGCGACATCGTGCTCAACACCTTCGGCTACCATCTGACGCCGGGCGGATTCATCATGGATTCCGGTGCGCGTGCGCTTGGCTGCGCCGTCATTCCGGCGGGACCGGGCAATACCGAGCAGCAGATGGAGGTGATCGCCGCCTACCGGCCGAGCGCCTATACGGGCACGCCCGATTTCCTGAAGATCCTGATCGAGGCGGCCGAAAGCCGCGGCGTCGATATCTCCTGCATCAAGCGCGCGGTGGTCTCGGGTGCCGCCTTCCCACCCTCCCTCCAGGCCTGGGTGCGCGAGCGCGGCATCGATGCCTATCAGCTCTATGCCACCGCCGATGTCGGCATCATCGCCTATGAGACGTCGGCGCGGGACGGCATGGTTCTGAACGAGAATTTGATCGTCGAGATCGTCCGGCCCGGCACCGGTGATCCGGTGGAGCAGGGCGAAGTCGGCGAGATCGTGGTCACCAATCTCGACCCGCATCACCCGCAGATCCGGCTCGCCGTCGGCGATCTCACGGCGGTGATGGCCGGCACCAGTGCCTGCGGCCGAACCAACGCCCGGATCAGGGGCTGGATGGGCCGCGCCGACCAGACAGCCAAGATCAAGGGCATGTTCGTGCGGCCCGAGCAGGTCGCGGAGATCGCCAAGCGCCATAGCGAGATCCACAAGCTGCGCCTCGTCGTCGGTCGCGCCGACGAGGTCGATACGATGACGCTGAAGGCGGAGATCTATGCGGAGCCGGCAGGGCTGGTCGATGCGGTGTCCTCGACGCTCCAGCAGGTGACGAAGCTCAAGGGTGCGGTCGAGATCCTGCCGCTCGGCGCGCTGCCGAACGACGGCAAGGTCATCGCCGATGAGCGGCCCGTGGGGTGACGGGCACTACTGGGTTGATACGTTGCCGAACAGGTGCGGGGAACCCTCTCCTTACAGGAGAGGGATCCCGCGCTTCACCACCTGACAGGCGCTTCCCCCTTCGCGAACAGCCACGCATTTGCCCTTGAAAACGGCCTCGACCCAAAGAACCCCCGCCGCGCTGAGAGCGGCGAGGGGTGGGCGCTGGCCAGTACCAGATGCCGGCTTTCGTCGATCAGCGGCCGCTTCGCCTGCGCTGGGTTGCCCCAGAGGATGAAGACGACATGGGAGCGCTTGCGCGAGACTGCGGCGATGATCGCATCCGTGACGGCACCCCAGCCCAGCAGCAGATGCGAGCCGGCTTTCGAGGCGCCCTCGCGCACGGTGAGTGCCGTGTTGAGCAGCAGCACGCCCTGCTGCGCCCACGGCGTCAGGTCGCCGTCGACGGGCGCGGTCAGGCCCAGATCGTCGCTGCGCTCGCGATAGATGTTGACCAGCGAGCGCGGCAACGGCGGCGGGCCGACATAGGAGAAGGCGAGGCCGTTGGCATGGCCCGGCGTCGGATAGGGGTCCTGCCCGAGGATGACGACGCGCGCGGCGTCGAGCGGGGTCAGCGCCAGCGATGTAAAGATGCGCTCGGGCGCCGGCGCGACGACATAGCCGGCGGCGCGCTCGGCATCGACGGCGGCGCAGGCGCGCTCGGCCTGAGCACTGGGCGCGAAAACGGGTAAGTCTCGCCAGCCGCCTGGCTGATCGCTCGCGAGAAAGGTCGCGAGCGCGCTCCGGCTGCTCACTTCAGGACGGCCCGGCCCTCGACCTTGGCGTCGATCGTGCCCAGCCTGCGCAGATAGACCATCACCTCATTGGCCATCAGCTTGCCATCGGTCAGCCCGATCAGCGTCTTGCCGCGCGCCAGCGCCGTGTAGCCGTCGCCGCCCTCCAGCATGAAGTTGTTCGAGGCGACGGTGTATTTGGCGGCCGGATCGATCGGCTTGTCGTCGACGATGACAGCGGTGACGCGCGAGCCCTGCGGCTGCTTCAGATCGGCTTCGAATTTCAGGCCGGAGACCACGGGGAAGCGGCCGGCGCCCTGAGGAGCGTCGCGTAGCCCGTTCTCGATCGCGTCCTTCACATCCTTGCCGGTGATCTCGACCATCACGGTCGCGTTGCCGAAGGGCAGTTCGCTGAGCACGTCGCGGCGCGTCAGCTTATGGCCGATCGGGTACTGCTTGTTGGCGCGGATGCCGCCGGCATTGGTGATGGCGAGCTGTGCCCCGGTCGCGGTCCTGATCGCGTCGGCGATCAGGTTGCCGATCGCCGCCTCCTGCGTGCGGATGATGCCGGTGCGCGAATCGAGCGGGGCAGCGAGCACGGCGACGTCGATGTCGAGCTCCTTCGAGAGCTCGGCTTCATAGCCCTTCACCAAGGCCGCGACCTCTGGGTCGGGCGTCGCGCCGCGCGAGTCGTTGACGCGGAAGGTCGGCGTCCAGGAAACCTGCCGGGCGGCGCCCTCGCCGCGGACGCTGACGGCGATGTCGATGGCGGTGACGTAATTGCCCTCCTCGTTGGACTCGACCATCACGACCTTGCCGTCATAGGCGATGGCGAGATCGTGGTCGTGACCGGTGAGCAGGATGTCGACGACGCGCGAGCGGACGATCTCGTTGTCCATGGCGCGGTCGGCATGGACGACGGCGACGAGGATGTCGGCGCCCTGGCTCTTCAGCGCGCGCGCCTCGCGCCGCAGCGCTTCCATGGTCGAGGAGAATTTCAGGTCGCCGGAATTCGAGATCTGCGGCGTCGGATCATAGGCGGTGCCGATGACGCCGACCTTGAAGCCGCCGAGTTCGAAGATCTGGCTGTCCTTGTGGCCGGGCAGGGTCTGGCCGGCGGCGTCGCGCAGGTTGGCGGCGAAGGTCGGGTAGCTCTGGGCGGCGGTGAGCTTGAGGTAGTTCTCCTTGCCGAAGTCGAACTCATGGTTGCCGGGCACGAAGACGTCGAGCCCCATCTTGTTCTGCATCGCGACGATATGGGCGCCCTGGTCGAAGCCCGACATCAGCGAGGGCGAGTAGCAATCGCCGGCATGGCAGAACAGGACCGGCACGCCCTTGGCGCGCTCCGCCCTTGCGATGCCGGCGGCGCGTGCGAAGCCGCCGCGGCCCTTGTCGTCGCTCATCTTGTAGATGTCGTTGACCAGCAGCAGCGTGAAGGCGGGCGCGGGCGTCTGGGCGATCGCGGCCGGTGCGGTCGCGGCGAGCGCGGCCGGGGCGGCGATGACGCCCAGGGCATTGCGGCGGGTCAGCTTCGGCATGAGTGCTTTCCTCGGCGAGGCGGCGATGATGAGACGTCCATGCAATATCGCAGCCTCGACGCGTTCCAATCAAGCGGCTCGCTGTCCAGCGCTATCGATTGGTCATCTGGCTGCGGATCGTGTTGATCTCGTCGCTGAGATGGGCGTAGTTCGCGGCCGAATCGCGGATGCCTGCGCGGCGATTGCGTTCGGTGAGCCATGGCCCGTCCCGGAACCAGGATGTGAGATTGTCCTTGCGGATGTAGTGGTCAAATGTGGAATCGGGCAATTCCTGCGCATCGACCAGGTACTTCCGGCTCCATTCATCCTCGCGCACCTGCCTGGGCAACCAGTCTCGCAGGATCTCGATGTCGTCGAGCACGTGCAGAAGCTCGTGCTCCCAGATGACGGCAAAGAGCTTCTGGCTGAGGCGGTCCTTGTCCAGGGGGCGATCCTCCTCGAGGACGTGGACTGCGATTGTCGCCTCCAGAACGACATCGCCGCCCTGGAAGCGCCATGAAACGCGGTTCGGAGCCCCGATGCTACGCTGCCATTGCTTGTCGACACCGGGGAAGATGACGGCGAACTCGGCGGTGACCAGACCATGGACCGAGGCCAACTGGCTCGGATTGTTCTTCTGCGTGCCGCTCAGCAGCTTCATCATGTCCTCGCGCCGAACGAATTTCGGCAGGCGCAGGTCACTGGCGGTCAGCCCCTTCGGCGGTTTGATGGCATAGCGCGCCTTCGGCACGATCACCGTGTTAGCGTGGACAATCCGGCTCTTGATCTCGAAAGCGGGGCCCTTGGCTGTGGCCGGCGGCATGGCATCCCTCCCTGCGCATCGGATGTCGGGGCTGGCCAGTTGATCGTCTGCCGGTTCCCGGCTCTTCGCAAGACGGGATCGCCGATGTCGCACCTATCGCATCGGCATTGGACGAAGCCCGGAACTCGTCTAAATCACAGGTCTATGAAAGCCAGCGACATGATTTCTGAGCCTGTGCCGCCCGCCGCGCAATCCGCCGTGCCGGAGCCTGCGGACCACCCGGCGGTCAGGGGCGGGCGCATCGGCGTGCTGCTGATGAATCTCGGCACGCCGGAGGGCACGGGCTACTGGCCGATGCGGGCCTATCTCAGGGAATTCCTCTCCGACCGCCGGGTCATCGAGGAGCCGCGCTGGAAATGGTGGCCGATCCTCAACCTGATCATCCTGACGACGCGCCCGGGCCGCAAGGGCAAGGACTACGCCTCGATCTGGAACAAGGAGCGCGATGAGGGGCCACTCAAGACGATCACGCGCTCGCAGACGGAACAGCTTGCCGCGCGGCTCGGCGCCGAGCTGGGTGATCGCGTCGTCTTCGACTGGGCGATGCGCTACGGTTTTCCGGATGTGAAGAGCCGGCTGAAGGTGCTGCTCGAGCAGGGCTGCGACCGCATCCTGATGGTACCGCTCTATCCGCAATATGCGGCGCCGACCTCGGCCACGGCCTGCGACCAGGCCTTCCGCGCGCTGATGACGATGCGCTGGCAGCCAGCGGTCAGGGTCGCGCCGCCCTATTTCGACGATCCGGCTCATATCAAGGCGCTGGCGACCTCGATGCGCGCCTCGCTGGCCAAGCTCGATTTCGAGCCGCAGGTGATCCTCTGCTCCTTCCACGGCATGCCGAAGGAGTATCTGCTCAAGGGCGATCCCTATTACTGCCAATGCGCCAAAACCTGGCGCCTGCTGCGCGAGGAACTCGGCTTCAGCCCGGAGCGCTTCAAGCTGACCTTCCAGTCGCGTTTCGGGCCGGACGAATGGCTGCAGCCCTATACCGACGAGACGGTGAAGGCGCTGGCCCAGTCCGGCACCAAGTCGATGGCGATCGTCGCGCCGGGCTTCTCGGCCGATTGCCTGGAGACGCTCGAGGAGCTCGATGTCGAGAATCGCGAGATCTTCCTGCACAATGGCGGGGAGACCTTCGCCTATCTGCCCTGCCTGAACGCTTCGCCCGAGGGCATCGATACGATCGAGGCGGTCGTCAGGCGCGAACTGATGGGTTGGGTCTGAGCCGATCGCCGATCCGGCCGTCCGGCGACGAAATCCGCGACGATGGCGGTGACATGGCGCGATTGCAGGATGCGGCGATGGCCGAGCCCCCGCATCGCTTCCAGGCGCACGAAGGGGCCGGCGCCGGCGAGTTCTTCGGCGTGCGCGAAGGGCACTTCCCTGTCGTCGCGGCAGTGGAGCAGCAGGGTCGGCTTGCCGAAGCGCGCGAGCTGATCGGCGCCCTCGAAAGCGGTGACGGGCACGCCGGCGACGCTGTGGATGCGCGCCTCCAGCGCGCTTTGCCCGCGCTGGCCGAGCCCGATCGTCGCGCCGAACCAGCGCGCGACTTCCGCCATCGACGCGGGCGGGGAGATCATCGCCAGACGTTCTGCCGTGACGCGCGGTTGCGCCGGGACGGTGCCGGCCAGCGCCGCAAGCGCGATCGAGCCGCCGAAGGAGTGGGCGACGATCGCATGCACGGGCGCAAAGGCGCGCGCCACTGCGGCTAGGCTGGCCACACCGATCGGCAGGTTGAGCTCGGCGCCGGTCGATTGCCCATGGGCCGGGAGATCGAAGGCGACGACCCGGAAGCCTGCCCGCAGCAACGGCGCCACGAAGGCGCTCATGAAGGCTGATTCGCCGGTCCAGCCATGCAGCAGGATCACGCTAGGGGCGGGCTCGCCCCTTCCGTCGGTCACCGGCTCGAACAGATGGGCCGTGACGGAGCCGCACGGATACGGCACCGATATCCGGGTCGCCCCGTCCAGCCGGGCACCGACGGACTTGACCGCAGGCGTGCGATTGGCTCCCTGCTTGGGGCGAGGTGGCGTGCAGAAGGCCCTGAAAGCGAAGCGACCGGTCAGGCCTGGCGCGATCACGCCGGAGACGCGGACGATGGGCCGGAGCAGGCGGAGGAGCGAGGTGGCCATGGCGCCGATCCTGATTTGTTCAGCCTTGAACGAGTATGTTCATTCATGAACAAAAAGCAAGAGACTTCGCTACCGGAAGGGAAGCCTCGGTTGCTGCCCTGGGATCTGCCGCGCTTTCGCAACTGGATCGCGGTGGCGCGCGTCCATCAGCTCTGGAAGAAGGTTTTCGGAGAGGCGCTGGCGCCGTTGGGAATCCAGCTCGCGCATTACGACGTTCTCGCCAATGTCGCGCATGTGCCGGGGCTGACCCAGCAGGCCCTTGCCGAGAAGCTCCTGGTCGGGCGTAGCGCCATGAGCATGCTCCTGCCGGAGCTCGAGCGCCGTGGATTGATCGAGCGGCGCAGCGACGAGACCGACCGCCGCGTCCGTCGGCTCTGGCTGACGCCGGAAGGCAACGAGTTGACCGAGAAGGCCATGGCCATTCATGTCGCGCGGCTGGAGGCGATGATGACGGTGCTGAGCGATGCCGAATGCGATTCGATCGGCGAGATGATGCGGCGGATCGCAGTGGCGCTCGAAAAATGAGCCGAGGCTCATAGGGAGATAGCAAAAAGGCCGCTCTTGCGAGCGGCCTTCTCAAATTCAGCCTCGATCAGGCCGAGATGCGGTTCACTTCGCCGCGGCGAAGATGCCGACGCTGCTCGCCGTGATGTCGAAGGACAAGGTGCCGACGACAGCCGCACCGCACCACTTCGACCGTCCATTGCCCGAATTGATGCCGCGCGGATCGGCGGTCAGGAGGAAGCAGTCGGCCTTGGAGAGGTCGGTGTCGTGATAGCGGACATCAGCGGTGATGTTCTTCCAGGTATAAGAAACACCGGCGTTCCAATAGGTGTAGTCGGGCAGGTTGGTCGGCGGATTGGTCGACCAGATCGCCACGTTGGTGGTGCCGAGCCAGTAGCGGCCGAGCTCGCCGGAGATGGAGAGGCCCTCGAGGAACGGCAAGGCATACTTCGCGGTCACCGAGCCATAGGTGCCGTGAGCGCCGGTGCCGAGCCAGTCCCAAGCGTAGAAGACGTTGGCGCCGACCGTCAGGCTCTCGGCGAAGGTGTAGGAGGCCTTGCCGTAGACTTCCGTGAAGTCGGTGTTCTTTGGCGTCCAGTGGAACCCGGCGGCGTCGATGAAGGCGCGCTCCCCCGGGTAATAGTACTGCCAGACGCCGACATCGAGAGTGAGATTGCCGAACTTGGGACGGATACCGCCGTAGAAGTCGATCTCGGCGTCGGGACGGGTCGCCAGATCGACATTCGAGGCATAGACGCCGAGATAGAACAGGTTGTTGTAGATCTGCAGTTCGGCGCCGCCCTGGACGGCCGGCTTGCGGTCGGTCTGCGAGATGCCGCGGAAGTTGTAGTCGGTCATCGCCTTGATGCTGACGGCGACGTCGATCCAGGTGATGCTCGGCGGGATCGGGGCGACCGGCGCAGCCTTGCGGCTGGGAAGATCCGAGGCCTGCGCGGCGCCGGCGAAGGCCGCGAGCGACAAGGCCAGGCCAGTGACCGAAGAACGGACGAAATCGAAGACCATTATCTGCTCCGTGCCAATCGAGCCGCGTATTTCGGCGCGTTTCCGCCACAATCTAGGGGGCTGATTCCGATTCTCGGCAAGGCGAGCTTTTTGGCAGGGTGCCCAGTACTTAAGCAAAAGGCCCCGCGGAGCGGGGCCTTTGCGCCTCAGAAATAGTCTAAGCCGACAAAGCGACGTGATGTTGCATTTCCATCACGTCGCGACCCGTGTCCGGATCGCTGCTAGCGCGTCACCGGCTGGCTGGCGAAGGCGGCGGCCGGCTGTTCCAGTTGCGTCGTGCGCAGCTTGTCGGCGCGGCGCGGAGGCAGGGGCGCGCGCACGTTGGTGGGTGACGCGGGGACGACCGAGGCGACGGGCGCGGTGGTCTGCGGCTCGGGCGAAGCGGATCCGCCGATCAGCGGCACGAAGCTGAGAGCGCGGCGATAGAACGGCACGCTTTCCTCGGAAGCTGTCGCGAAGCCGGTGGAAGCGGCCGCCGAGGCGGAGAGCGGCGCGGCGTTGCCGGGCAGGATCCTCGCGACCTGGGTCGCGGCCGGGGCTGCTGCCGGCTTCGGCGCTGCCTGCGCCTTTGCGGGCTCAGGCTTTGCAGGCTCGGGCTTGGCGGGCTCCGCTGCTGCGGCCGAGACGGCGGCGAGCACGGCTTCATTATCGGCCGATGTGGCCCGCACGGTCGCCTTCGTCTTGCCGCTGTCGTCGAGGACGACGACGCGCGGGCCGACGGTCAGCGCATCCGGGCGGCTGACGCCGACATCGCGCGAGGCCCAGGAAACCGAGCGGTTCAGCGAATCGGAGCCGCTGGCGACGAGGGCGGTCTTGAAGGAGCTGTGCTGGTCGCCGTCATCATAGAGCAGCTTGACGGCGGGCGTGCCCTTGGCGACGAGCGCGGCGACCTGCGCCTCATCCTGCTGGCGCTTCTGCTGCACGGCCGGGGTGGACGCGCCGTTGAAGACATAGCGGCCGCCGGAAACGCCGACCTGCGGCTCGTCGCCGGTGACGTCGAAATAGTCGGTGCCTTCCTTCAGGTTCTTCCAGAAGGCGATGTTGGAATCGAGCCGATGCTTGGCGAGGTTCTCCGGGGTCATCCGGAACGGCAGCGCCTGCATCTGGACGGCCCTCTGGCCGGCGTTCTGCGCCTCGCGGACGAGCGCGTAGATCTCGCCGATCTGGTCGTCGGTCATCGAGTAGCAGCCGGCCGAAGAGCAGGCGCCATGCACCATGAGATGGGCGCCGGTGCGGCCATGCGAGCGGTCATAGGCGTTGGGGTAGCCCATGTTGAACGAGACGTAATAGGACGAGTTCGGGTTCATCTGCGCCGGGCTGATGGCGTAGAAGCCCTCGGGGGCCATGCGGTCCCCCTCGCGGATCTTCGGGCCGAGCTGGCCGGACCAGCGGCACATGGGATAAGTCTTGAGCAGGGCGTACTGGCCATCGGCCTTGCGCTTCCAGACCTCGAGTTCCGACTCCTTCTTGTAGGAGCGGATCACGATGGGCTGATCCTTGGACATGCCCTTGCCCGCCATCAGCGTGTAGGTCGCCGACGGGATCGGGATGTTATGGCGGGCGGAGCCGCGATAACGGTCCTCCTCGCAGGCGCCCAGGGTCAATGCAACAAAAGCCAGGAGCGCGAGTTGCTTGAATGCCACGTCGTCAATCCCATCGATTGGTCGGCAAGGAGGAGCGCGACCTGTGACTTCGCAAGACGGCCAAATTGTGCCCGCCGTTCTGTTCTAGAAGCGTTAGCCTTGAAGGTTCCTTACCACACCGACCGACCTTTAGGCCACATGGTCAAGGGCGGGTTAAATCCGCGTGCCTTTGGTTCGCCTCAAGGCGTCCATCGCGCTTCGTCAGAGATTGCGGCCGATCGCCAGGAATTTCTCAGCGCGCCGATCGACGATCTCATCCCTCGACAGCCCCGCCAGTTCCGACAGTGACGCCGAAATCGCATCGCCGGCGCGTCCGATCGCGGCCTGGCGGTCGCGATGCGCGCCACCCGTCGGCTCGTTCACGATCCGGTCGATGATGCCGAACCTGAGCAGGTCCTGGGCGGTGATCTTCATGCCGGTGGCGGCGTCCTGGGCCCGGCCGGTGTCGCGCCAGAGGATCGAGGCGGCGCCTTCCGGCGAGATCACCGAATAGATCGCGTGCTCCAGCATCATGACGCGGCTTGCCGCCGCGATCGCGATGGCCCCGCCCGAGCCGCCTTCGCCGATCACCAGGGCGACGCTGGGCGTGCGCAGGCCGAGCCAGGCCTCGGTCGAGCGCGCGATGGCCTCGGCCTGGCCGCGCTCCTCGGCCTCGATGCCGGGATAGGCGCCGGCGGTATCGACGAAGCTCAGCACGGGCAGGCCGAAACGGTCGGCCAGTTCGATCAGCCGAACCGCCTTGCGGTAGCCCTCGGGCTTAGCCATGCCGAAATTGTGCCGGATGCGGGTTTCGGTCGAATCGCCCTTTTCCTGGCCGATGATGCAGACCGGCTCGCCGCGGAAGCGGCCGAAGCCGCCGACGATCGCCTCGTCCTCGCCGAAGACGCGGTCGCCGGCCAGCGGGGTGAACTCCTCGATCAGCGTGGCGCAGTAGTCCTTGAAATGCGGCCGCTGCGGGTGGCGCGCGACCAGCGTCTTCTGCCAGGGCGTCAGCGCGGCATAGAGGTCCTTCAGCGCCAGGCCGGCCTTGGCCTCGAGCCGGTCGATTTCCTCGGAGAGCGTGTAGCCCTCGCCCTTGGCGTCCAGGGCCCGCAACTCGTCCGCCTTCGCCTCCAGCTCGGCGACCGGTTTCTCGAAATCCAGATAGCTACGCATCGTGATCCAGTTCAGGTTCCGCGCCGGACTGGTCCCTAGCGCCTGAAAGCGTCGTGTGGAACCGGGCTTGCGAAAAGCGGCGGACCTTGGCCGCGCCCCGGCTTTTTTGTCAACCCGGAGGCGTGCCTTCGCGGGCGGTGTCGGTGCGCTGCGTCGGGGTCGGCTGGGGCAGCAGGATCGGGCGAAAGGCGAAGCTGCGGCGTGTCGCGCGCAGCGGAATGCGGCGATAGACCTGCTTGGTCGCATCGATCACATGCACGCCGGCGAAGGGCAGCGCGAGCCCGGCCCCGGCGCGCTCCCAGGCGGAGGCCGAGCGCATCAGCAGGCGGCGTCGCAGCGGCGGCACATAGAGCGCCTCGGTCCAGTTCTCGGGCGCGAATTCGCCGGCGCGCATCAAGGCCTCGAGCTGCGTGCGGCTGAAGGGGCGGCCCTGGCCGAAGGGTGTGCCGTCCATCCGGGCCCAGAGGCCGCGCCTGTTCGGCACGACGAGGATCATGCGGCCGCCGGGCGAGAGCACGCGCCCGACCTCCTCGATCAGGTCATCGGGGCTTTCGGTCTCCTCCAGCGCATGGACGAGCACGACGCGGTCGATCGAGGCCGTCGGCAGGGGTAAAAGCGTCGGCTCGACCAGCGCCGAGGCCGAGAGCCCATCCGGGGGCCAGTTCACCACGCCCTGCGCCGCCGGCATGAAGGCGATCACCCGCTCGGCATTGACGCCGAGGACCGAGAGATAGGGCGTGGAAAATCCCAAGCCGAGCACGCGCTGGCGGGCGCAGTCGGGCCAGAAGCGCAGCATCGCCGTGCCGATGAAGCGCCGCGCCACATGGCCGAGCGGGCTGGCATAAAAGGCTCGCAGATCGGCGACGTCGAGGGACATGGAGCGGGAAGATGTGGTGCCGCGCCGATGCGCGCAAGGGCGAAGGATGGCAAAGCCGTCTCGTGCAAGGCTGGCCTCCGCCGGCGGCATTCGCTATTCGCGAGGGAACAGCCGCGTTCCGGAGCTTCCCATGCCGCTCGATCTCCATGTCTTCCGCACGCTCAGCGACAATGCCGGGGCGCTGCTTTACGACCCCGTGACACAGGCTTGCGCAGCCGTCGACGTGCCCGATGCGGGCCAAGTCCTGGCGGCCGCAAAGGCGAAGGGCTGGGCGATCACCGACATATTCGTCACCCACGCGCATCATGACCACACGCAAGGGGTAGCCGAAGTGAAGCAGGCGACCGGCGCGAAAGTCTGCGGGCCGGCGGACGCGGCGTCGTCGGCACCGCTCGACCGGGTCATCGGCGAGGGTGACACGATCTCGCTCGGGGCTGAGAGCTTCGAGATCTGGCATACGCCGGGGCATTCCGACGGGCATCTCAGCTTCGTCTCCCGCGGGGCCAAGCTTGCTCTGGTCGGCGACGTCGTCTTCGTGATGGGCTGCGGGCGCGTGCAGCCCGGCCAGATGGCGGCGATGTGGACCTCGCTGTCGCGGCTGATGGCGCTGCCCGGCGACACCCGCCTGCTCGGCGGCCATGACTACACCCTCTCCAATGCCCGCTTCGCCACCGCGATGGAGCCGGCCAATGCCGCGCTGACCACAAGGCTGGCGGAAGCGGAGGCGGCCAAGGTCGAGGGGCGTTTCTGGGCGCTGACCACGGTCGCAGAGGAAGCCGCGACCAATCCCTTCTTCCGGGCCGGGGAGGGGTCTCTCGCGGTGGCCGTCGGGCTCGTCGGGGCGCCTGCGGGCGATGTCTTCGCCGCGCTGCGCGAAGCCAAGAACCGGTTTTAGAAAGCGCCATGACCGCGTCGCTGAACGGGCTGACCGCTGCCGAGGTGATCCGGCTGCTCGATCTCAAGCCCCATCCCGAGGGCGGGCACTACCGCGAGACGTTTCGCGATCCGACGGGGTCCGATGGCCCGGACGGGCGCAGCTTCTCGACGGCGATCTATTATCTGCTCGACACGGGCGAGACCTCGGAGTGGCACCGCGTCGATGCGGCCGAGATCTGGCATCACTATGCCGGAGCGCCGCTGGTGATCAGCGTCTCGCCCAATGGGCACGACGCCTCGGCGCATCATCTGGGCACCGATCTCGCAGCCGGGCAGCGGCCGCAATTCGTCGTGCCGGCGGGTTGGTGGCAGAGCGCGACCTCGCTCGGTGCCTGGACGTTGGTCGGCTGCACGGTGGCGCCGGGCTTCATCTTCTCGGCGTTCGAGATGGCGCCGCCGAACTGGCGGCCGACGCCGCGCAAACCCGGAGGAGCGGCCTGATGGCGGAATTTCAGAAGGGGCTCGGTCAAGACGCTCTCGACCAGGGTGATCTCGGCCTGGTGCTCGATTGCGAGCGGCGGATCGTCAATGCCTGGCCGTCACCGGCGACGCTGCTGATCGGCGACTGGGTGGTGCGCTTCGCCAGCGGCTATTCGGGCCGCGCGAATTCGGCCTCGCCGCTGCGGCCGGGCGCCGAACTCGATGAGGCGACGCTGGCGCTGATCGAGGAACTCTACCGGGCCGACGGGCTGCCGCCCTGCATTCGGCTGACGCCACTCGTCGGCGAGGGAACACGGGAGGCGGTGCTGGCGCGCGGCTACCAGGTCAAGGACGCCTCGTTCGGCCTGATCAGGACGCTGGCCGATGTCGTGCCGGAGGCCGAGCCCGATCTGCAGATCGAGGCGCGCCCGAGCAGTGAGTGGATCGCGGGCGTCGCCGCGCGCCAGACCGGGATCAAGACCGATACGGACAAGCTCGCGGCCATCGTCGATGCCGTGCGCCTGCCGGCGGCGTTCGCGACCTGGCTGGTCGCGGGCGAGCCGGTCGCCTTCGGGATGAGCGTGGCCGAGCGTGGCATGGCCGAGATCGGAAGCGTGGTGGTCGATCCCGCTCATCGCGGCCATGGCTATGGCCGGCGCCTCATTGGTGGCTTGATGGGTTGGGCCCGCGCGATGGACAGCGAGAGCGCCTATCTCCAGGTCGACCAGACCAATGCGGTCGCGCTCGGGCTCTACCGCTCGCTCGGCTTCCGCCAGCTCTATGCCTATGAGACGCGGGTTCTCGATTTGGCGGCCTGAACCTCTCCGTCCTTCTCGGGCGAAGCGAAGCGCAGACCCGAGAATCTCTTGTCAGGAGATGCTCGGGTCGAGCCCGAGCATGACGGCAGGCAGCCTCAGCCGAGGCTCGCCCGCTTCACGAAGGCGCCGCCCTTCATGATCAGCGGCATATGCTTGCCCTGGCGGGTCAGCAGCGAGAGATCCTTCAACGGGTCGCCATCGACGACGATCAAATCGGCATGGGCGCCGGCTGCGACCGTGCCGATCTTGCCCTCGAGCTTCAGTAGCTTGGCCGCGACATGGGTGGCGGAGCCGATCACCTCATGGGCCGGCAGGGCGCGGCCACGGATGACGAACTCCTCCGACTGGTACTTGTGCATGTCGCCGAGCAGGTCGCTGCCATAGGCCATGGCGAGTCCGGCCTTCTTCATGACCGCGAGCGAGTTCATGCCGGCGGAGCGCACGACGTCGACCTTGGCGACCGAATCCGGCGGGAAGCCGAGCTTCGGGCCGTCCGAGACGAGCTTGTCGTAGGTGACGAGGGTGGGCACCGCGACCGCGCCTTTCGAGGCCGCGAATTTCGCAGTCTCGGCCTCGATCAGGTTGCAGTGCTCCAGCGAGTGAACGCCGGCCTCGACGCAGCGGCGGATCGCCTCGTCGGTGTAGACATGGGCGGAGACGTAGGTGCCGGCCATCCGCGCTTCCTCGACGATCGCCTCCAGCTCGCTGACGGAGAAGCCGAGGAAGTGGATCGGGTCGGTCGGCGAGGCGCAGCCGCCATTGGCCATGATCTTGATAAAGTCGGCGCCGCCCTTGATCTCCTCGCGCGCGGCGCGGCGGACCTGGTCGAGACCGTCGCAGACGCGGCCGAGCGCACCGAGCTTGTGGCCGGTGACGGGCGTCGAGCGGTCGTCGTAGCGGCCGCGGAAATCGGCATGACCGCCGGTCTGGCTCAGCGCCTTGCCGGAGATGACGAGGCGCGGCGTCGGGAAGTTTCCTTCCTCGGTCGCCTGCTTCAGGCCGAAATCAGCGCCGCCGACATCGCGCACCGTGGTGAAGCCGCGCATCAGCATCTCACGCATGATCACGAGCGAACGGACGGCGACGAGCGAATCCGGCAAGGCGGCGTTCCGGCCGAGATCGGCGACGCCGGCGATGACATGGACATGGGCATCGATCAGGCCGGGCATCAGGGTCTTGCCCTTGAGGTCGATGACCTTGGCCTTGGCGGAGGCAACGGACTTGCCGACCTCGCGGATCGTGCCGCCCTCGACGAGGACGCTGACGGGCGCGCCGGCTTCCGGCGCGGTGCCGTCGACGATGCGGGCATTGGTGAAGAGCGTGCTGGCCATGGGGCTTGTCTCGACAAATTCTGAAAGAGCTGGGGTTCAGCGGGTGAGCAACGCGGTACCGTAGAGGCCGATCGCGAAGACGGTGTGGCCGATGATGTTCATCAGGCGCAAGGTGTTGGCGTTGGGACGCTTCGAGGCGGCGATGCCGGCGCCCATGCCGGGCTGCAGGATGAACCAGCCGCAGCCGACCGTGGCGAGGCCGACGATCAGCGCGGGCAGGAAGGTCGGATCATAAGCCCAGGCAACGCCCCAGATCGCCAGCACGATGCCGGCGAAGAGGATGCCGACGAGGTAATGCGCGATCCAGCCGATGGCGAGTTCGTTGGCGACGGGCTCGGCCCGGCCGATGTCCTCATGGATGAAGCGGCCGCGCGGGAGATGGGCGAACCAGCGCCCGACCATCGCCCAGTTCGGCGCCGGCAGGCCAAGGGCGCGCTTGAGGAACTGCGCCCAGAGATCGAGCAGCGCGGTTGCGCCGATCCCGATCAGCACCGCCCGAACAATGAAATCCACCATGACATCCCCCGGCTGCGCGAACAACCGGCCCCTTCATGCGCCGGTTCACGGCGTCGTTTGCAGCCGGCCCATGGAGCGGTGATCCGCCCTGCGGGTCAACCGGCGACGCTGTCGAAGGCGCCGCGACGGGCGCAGGCGCGCCATGCGTCAGGCGCCGCCGCGACCCGCATCGCGCTGTCTTCGGAACCTCTGCGGGCATCCGGGGGTTGCCCCAGTTGACGCAATTCGGGGGAGAACGAGATGGCCACTGCCACGGCAGGAACGACACGCAGCCGCGAGACACGCCAGTCGGGGCCACATGGCGCCGAAGAACTGCCCTCCGTCAGCGTGACCAGCTACAATCTCGAAATCCGCGACGAGGACGGCTTCGTCGGCGACAAGGCGAGCCGGAGCGCGTTCGTCGAGCATCTCGATGCCTTGCGCCAACATCTGCGCGTGCAGGGCGGCGATCCGCTGAAAGGCGCGACCGTTGATGTCAGCAAGAAGGAGCTGGACGCGCTGCTGAAGGACGGCGACCCGCATGAGGCGGCGCTGGTGCTCAGCGCGATCGAACGCTTCGCGCAGTCGCTCGCCTTCGTCATCCGGCGTTTCGTCCGGCTCAAGAGCTGGGCGCCGGTCGAGCGCATCGTCGTCGGCGGCGGCTTCCGCGAGAGCCGCGTCGGCGAACTCGCCATCGGCCGTGCCGGCATCATCCTGAGCACGGACGGACACAAGATCGATCTCGTGCCCGTGAGCCATCATCCCGACGAGGCCGGGATGGTCGGCAGCGCCCATCTCGCGCCGAAATGGATCTTCGAGGCCTATGACAGCCTTGCCGCCGTCGATATCGGCGGTTCGAACATCCGTGCCGGCATCGTTGATCTGCGCCAGGACAAGGCGCCCGATCTGAGCCGGGCACGCGTCTCCTCCTCCGAACTCTGGCGGCACGCCGATGAGGAGCCGAGCCGGGACGAGGCGATCAAGCGGCTCGGCGAGATGCTGAAGGCCCAGCTCAAGCAGGCGAAGAAGGACGGCCTTCGCGTCGCGCCCTTCATCGGTGTCGGCTGTCCCGGCCTGATCGAACCGGATGGCGCGATCGATCGCGGCGCGCAGAACCTGCCCGGCAATTGGGAGAGCAGCCGCTTCAACCTGGTCGACAGCATCCGCGAGCTCGTGCCCGAGATCGGCGACCACGAGACCCAGGTGACGATGCACAACGACGCGGTGATCCAGGGCCTGAGCGAAATGCCGGCGATGCAGGATGTCGAGAACTGGGCGGTGCTGACGATCGGCACCGGGCTGGGCAATGCGAGCTACCGCAACCGCGCCACGCCGAAGGGCAAGGGGGTCGACAAGGACAAGGCTGCCGACAAGGATAAAACTGTCGACAAGGATAAGGCTTCCGGCAACGAGAAGCCCAAGGCGAAAGATTGACGTCGCCAGCCCCGCGGGAGCAGCTTCGTCGCCGCGGTGCCATGATGATGTCCCGTTTGCGAGGGAATGAGGGGGCCGTCCGGCGTTCCGCTGGAAGCCGTCCCGCCGCTCCCAACCGTGCAGACAGGTCTCGCCCTTGCCCTTCGATCGTTCGCGCCGCGCTTGCCTTGGGAACGGAGCTGTGGCGACGGTCGAGCCAGCACCGAATCACCACCATGCTGAGCGAGGCCGGACCGGAATGGCTGCGCGCATCGGGCAAGCGCCCTCCCTAAAGCCTCGCCTTCATGGCTTCCTCCTCGCTTTGGCGATGCTGTTTGCAGCCCTCCTCAGTGCGGGGCAGGCCTTCGCGCAGCAGCCAGCGGCCGATGTCGCGGCGGCCCGTGCCCGGCTCGATGCGATCCGCCTCGAACTGACCCAGATCGAAACGACCCTGGCGGCTCCGACCGCGACGGAAGCCGAGTTGCAGCGGCAGCGCGGGCGGCTGCAACCTTCGCTCGACCAGCTTCGCCTGCTGGTCGAGGAGCAGACCCCGCGCGTCGAGCAGGCGAAGCTGCGCCTCGACCAGCTTGGCCCGAAACCCGATGCCTCGGCGCCGCCCGAGAGTGCGGAGGTGATGCGCGAGCGCGAGGCGCGGCAGAAGGCCTTCACCGAAGCCGACGAGACGATGAAGATCGCCCGCGCGGCCTTTCTGCAGGCCGAACAGCTCCAGACATCGATCGGCGACCGCCGCCGCGAGCTCTTCGCCAAGGCCCTCTTCGCCGCCGGCCCGACCGTTCTCAGTCCCGATATGTGGGGCAGCGCGATCGCGACGGCGCCGGAGGATCTGCGCGCCTCCGGCTATATCTTCGGCGGCTGGCTGTCGGGCGTGGCCGATTCGATGTCGGGCGCGCGTGGTGGTTTGGTCTTGTTCGCCTTTATCGGGGCGCTGCTGCTCTATCTCGCGCGCCGCCGCTACCTGCCGCGCTTCAAAGCACGCTTCGGCAACACGCAGGACAGCGGCAGCCTGCACTCCCTCTATATCGCGCTGGCCCATGTCGTTGCCGGCGCGGCGCCGCCGGCGCTGGCGAGCTGGCTGATCTACGCCGCCCTCAACACCGCCGGGCTGCTGCCGCTGCGGATCCAGCCGGTGATCGCGGCTGCGGTCGCGGGGCTGGCGATCGTCGCCTTCGTCCAGGCGCTGCTCGATGCGCTGTTTGCGCCCAGCCAGCCGCAGCGACGGCTGGTCAGCGTGATGGATTCGACCGCGCGCATCGTGGTCCGGATGGGGACCTCGCTGGCGCTGGTGCTCTCGGTCAGCAAGGTGCTGGAAGCCTGGCTGACGGCGATCGCGGCAGGTCTCGCCGTCTCGATCATCCTGCGCAGCATCCTCGTCATCATCTTCGCGCTGACGCTGGTGGCGGGCCTCTATCGGCTGCGCGACAATGAGGAGGTCGAGGAAGAAGCCTGTCTGGGCCCCTATGTCGCGGTCGATGGCGCCAGCCTCGGGCCGATCCGCATCTTCGGCTGGATCGTCGGGCTCGTCATCTCGCTCTCCATCCTCAGCGGCTATGTCATCTTCGCCTCCTTCCTGACCGAGCAGGTTCTCTGGGTCGGCATCGTCGCCTGCGTCTTCGTGCTGGCCTATCAGCTCGTGGATCTCGGCATCCCGCAGGCCCTGACCGGAAAGAGCCGGCTGGCGCTGACGCTGAAGGCGGGCCTGGGCATCCGGACCGGCACGCTGGACAAGATCGCCGTCATCGCGGCCGGCGCGCTCAAGCTCATGCTGATCGTCGTCACCTTCCTGCTGGTGCTGGCGCCCTGGGGGCTGGAATCGGCCGATTTCCTGACCTCGCTGCGGGCGGCCTTCTTCGGCTTCCAGGTCGGCGGCGTCACGATCTCACTGTCCTCGATCTTCATCGCCGGCCTCCTGTTCGCGGCGGGGCTCACCGCCACCCGCTCGATGCAGGGCTGGCTCGAGGCGAAATTCCTGCCGACGACGCAGCTCGACACGGGCTTGCGCAACTCGATCACGACGGCGGCCGGCTATGTCGGCTATGCGGCTGCGGTCGCGCTCGCGGTCTCGGCGCTGGGGCTGAGCCTGGAGCGGCTGACGCTGGTCGCCTCGGCGCTCTCGGTCGGTATCGGTTTTGGCCTGCAGTCAGTCGTGTCGAACTTCGTCTCGGGGCTGATCCTGCTCTGGGAACGGCCGATCCGCGTCGGCGACCAGGTCGTGGTCGGCGACGCCGAGGGCATCGTCAAGAAGATCAATGTGCGCTCGACCGAGATCGCAACCTTCGACCGCTCCTCGGTGATCGTCCCCAATTCGAACCTCATCTCCGGCGTGGTGCGCAACCGCGTCCGCAATGACCGCACGGGGCGCATCCTGATCGCGCTGTCCGTGCCGCGAAGCCTGGATTCCTCCGAGGTTCGCAGCATGCTGAGCGAGGTCGCCAACAGTCATGGCGATGTGATGCAGAAGCCGCCGCCGGCGATCATGTTCAAGAAGATCGGCACCGCGACGATGGATTTCGAGCTGATCTGCGTCGTTGCCGATGTCGACATCGTCGGGCGCGTCACCAGCGATTTGAATTTCGCGCTCCACAAGCGGCTGACCGAGATGGAGCCTGCCGCCGGGACGCCGGAGCTGCTGGTCAAGGGGCTGGAAGGCGTCGAGCAGTCGCTGGGCAGCATCGCCGCCGCCGTCACCCGCGAGGCCAGGACGACCGCGACCGCGCCAGCCAAGGGCGCGAAGCCGCCTGCGCCGGCTCGCGGCGGGCGCCGGGCGCCGCCGAAGCTTGCCGACGGCGACGATGAGACCGAGGCGGACCAGGCGCCGCCGCCGGCACCCGCTCCGCCGGAGCCGGCCAAGGACGACAGCAAGGAATGATGCGATGTTCAGCCTCGAACGCGGCGCGGCGAAAGCCCGCCCGATGACCTGTCCCGTTCTCGTCGCGGGAGCGCTCGCGCTGCTGGGCGTCGCCGGCTGCACCGAACCGGCGCGCACCGGCCAGCCGGCCTTCTATCGCGATCTCGGTTCGCCCTCGGCGCAGGTCGATGCGAACGAGGCCCGGGCCATGATCTCGGCCTATCGGCTGAATGCCGGGCTGAACAGGCTGACGCTCGACCCCGCTCTGGTCGCGGCCGCGCAGCAGGAGGCGAGCGCGATGGCGGCGGCCGACAAGCCGGTGCAGGCCGAGGCGGTCAAGGCGCGGCTGGCGCGCAGCGGGCAGGCGGGTGCCGAGGCCAATCTCTCGGCGGGCTACCGACGGCTGGCGGAGGCCTTCTCGGGCTGGCGCGATTCGCCGCAGCACGACCGGGTGATGAAGACGCCCGGCGCGACGCGGATGGGCATCGCCACGGCCTATGCGCCGGGCTCGAAATACCAAGTCTACTGGGCGTTGATTCTGGCGCCGTGATTTTGCCGCCGTGACTTGCCGCCGTCAGGGCATCAGCCCGGTCGGCAGCGGTGGCGCATCCGCTTTCAGCACGATGCCGACGCGGCGGTTATAGGGCAGGTAGGGGTTGTCCTTGACCAGCGGCTCGGTGTCGCCCTTGCCGGAGACGGAGACGAAGCGGTCGCTGGGAACGCCGGCATTGGCGAGGATCTCGCGGACCGCGCCGGCGCGGCCGACGGAAAGCTCCCAAGGGTCGCCCTCGGGCGAGGCGCCCGGCCGCGGTGTCGCCGTGTGTCCGGTGATCGCGATCTTGTTGGGCATGCGCCGCAGCGTCGGCGCCAGCGCCGCGAGCAGCTTGCGCATGCGTTCATTCGGCTGGCTCCTGCCCTCCGCGAACATCGCGCGGCCTTCCTGATCGACGAGCTGGACATCGATGCCGGTCTCGGAGACCTCGACCAGGATGTTGCGCGAGAGCTCGGCGATCTCCGGCATGTCGCGGAGTGCCTGGCGCAGCGAGGCGGCGGCCAGCGCAAAGCCGCGATCCTGCGTCGGCTGTTCCAGGCCGTCGTCATAGGGCGCCTTCTTGATCGGGCCTGGCGTGTCCGTCGCCTCATCCAGCGGCCTGATGCGCGAACTCTTGACGTGCATGCCCGTGGGCACGCCGTCGGCCTCGACGATGCCGGCCAGCCGCATGTCCTTCTGCGCGCCGAAGGCCTCGCGCATCGAGCCCGCGACGATCTGGAGCTTGGCCTTGTCCTGGCTCGAATAGGCCGCGACCATGACGAAGAACGCCATCAGCAGCGCCATCAGATCGGCGAAGGTCACGAACCAGCCGTGACCGCCATGGCCGCCGCGCTTCTTTTTCGCCATCGCTCAGACCCCAGCCATCGCTCAGGTTCCGGTCAGGTGGCTTCCGCCATCTCGGCCCGATGGTGATCGGGCAGATAGGCGAGGAGCATTTCGCGGACCAGCGTCGGTGACTTGGCGTCGCGCATCTGCAGCACGCCGTCGATGATCAGCGTGCGCGAGATTTCCTCCTCCTCGAGCTTGATATGCAGCTTGTCGGCGATCGGGAGGGTGAACATGTTGGCCACCATCGCGCCATAAAGCGTAGCCAGCAGGGCGGTCGCCATCGCCGGGCCGAGCCTGGACGGATCGGACATATTGGCGAACATCGTCACCATGCCGAGAATGGTGCCGATCATGCCCCAGGCCGGGGCGCAGTCGCCGATCGCGCGATAGACCTTCGAGCCTTCGTCGAGCCGCTGCAGGAAGTTGTCGCGGTCCCGTTCCATCGTGTCGCGGATGAACTCCTTGTCGTAGCCATCGGCGATGTAGCGCAGCCCCTGTGCCAGGAAGGGATCCGAGACCTCGGCGGTCTCGAGCGCGACCGGCCCGTTCTTGCGCGCGATTTCGGCGACGCGGGTGATCTCGTCGATCAGTTCGCGCGGATGGATCGAGCGCATGGTGAAGGCGAAGCGCAGGCCCATCGGCAGGCCATGGGCGATGACCGAAAACGGGAAACGCAGCATCGTGGCGGCCGAGGCGCCGCCGAAGATGATGATCGCGGCGTGCTTGTCCCAGTAGGCGGCGAAATTGCCGCCGTCGATCATGATCAGCGCGACGATCGTGGCGATGCCGCCGATAATGCCTGCGCCGGTTGCGATATCCATGGAAGCACCCTGATGCATGCGCGGCCGACGCTGTTGGCCCGGCCCTTCGCACTGCGAAAACCATAAGAGGTGCGGATTGAACGAAGCGTTAAGGTTGAGGCACTTGCCCGGCAAGAACGCTGCGTTAAGAGTTGGGGCATGTCGCTCTTCTCCATCTACATGCGCGTCCTCGGCGAACTCGGTCCCGAGAAGCGCCTTGGAATCATCCTGGCGCTGGCCAATGTGCTGCTGGCGGCGGCCTCTTTCGCCGAGCCGATGCTGTTCGGCGCGCTGATCGACAAGCTGTCGAGCGTGCAGGGCGCCGGGCAGAAGCTGGCCTGGAGCGACATCAGCCCGCTGATCCTGGCCTGGGTCGGCTTCGGCCTGTTCACCATCGGCGCCAGCGTCTTCGTCTCGCTGCATTCGGACCGGCTGGCGCATCGGCGCCGGCTCGCCGTGATGGCGAACTATTTCGAGCACGCGCTGACGCTGCCGCTGGCCTATCACACCCAGACCCATTCCGGCCGCGTGCTCAAGGTGATGCTGGACGGCACCAACGGCATGTGGGCGCTGTGGCTGTCGTTCTTCCGCGAGCATTGCGCCAGTCTCGTCGCGCTGTTCATCCTGCTGCCGTTCACGCTGTGGAAGAACTGGCAGCTCGGCCTGCTGCTGATCTCGCTGGTCGTGCTGTTCGGCACGCTGACGGCCTATGTGCTGCGCAAGACCGACAAGCTGCAGAGCAATGTCGAGGCCTATCACTCGAACCTCGCCGAACGCGCCTCGGATGCGCTCGGCAACGTCCCGGTGATCCAGAGCTTCACCCGCATCGAGGCCGAGGTTCGCGGACTGCGCTCGACCATCGCCAGCCTGCTCGAGGCGCAGCTCCCGGTCCTGTCCTGGTGGGCGATCGCGACGGTGGCGACCCGCGCCTCGGCGACGCTGACGGTGCTTTCGATCTTCGTCGTCGGTGCCTGGCTCCTGATGCAGGGGCTGACCACGGTCGGCGAGATCGTCACCTTCATGGGCTTCGCCACCATGCTGGTCGGACGCCTCGAACAGATCGTCGCCTTCGTGAACTTCATCTTCATGCAGGCGCCGAAGATGCGCGAGTTCTTCGAGGTGATCGACACGCTGCCTGCCGTGCGCGATTTAGCCAGCGCGCCCGATGCCGGCCGGCTTTCCGGCGCGGTCGCCTTCGCGGATGTCTCGTTCTCCTATGACGGCAAGCGCGCCGCGGTGCAGGATGTCTCGTTTTCGGTCGCTCCGGGCGAGACCATCGCCATCGTCGGTTCGACCGGCTCCGGCAAATCCACCACGCTTGGCCTGCTGCATCGCGCCTTCGACCCGCAATCGGGGGCGATCACGGTCGATGGGAAGGACATCCGCGAGATCTCGCTGCTCTCCCTGCGCCGCAACATCGGTGTCGTCTTCCAGGAACCGATGCTGTTTGCGCGCTCGATCCGCGAGAACCTGACGGTCGGCAAGCCCGACGCGACCGATGCCGAGATGATGCAGGCGCTCGACCGGGCGCAGGCGACGGAGGTGATGGCGCGCCAGACCGATGGGCTCGACACGCTCGTCGGGGAGCGCGGCCGCACGCTCTCGGGCGGCGAGCGCCAGCGCCTCTCGATCGCACGGGCGCTCCTGAAGAACCCGCCGATCCTGATCCTCGACGAGGCGACCTCGGCGCTCGACGCCTCGACCGAGGTCAAGCTGCAGAAGGCGCTGGAGGAGGTGATGAAGGACCGCACCACCTTCGTCATCGCCCACCGTCTCGCCACGATCCGCAATGCCGACCGCATTCTGGTGTTCGAGCAGGGCAAGGTCATCGAGATGGGCTCCTTCGAGGAGCTCGTCGCCAAAGGCGGGCGCTTCGCCGCGCTCGCACGCGCGCAGTATCTCGTGACCGACAAGGCGCCCGCGACCGCAGCCGAGGAGCCGGTGAGCCCGCTGGCCGCCAAGATCACACTGGACTGAGACCACGCTCGCCTCGATGGTTGCGCCGGTTGATGGCAGCGTCGTGACGCGATCTCGCGAACAAAACTTCATCCGAATGCGTTAGGTTGAGACAGGCTGCTTCGGCGGCCCGTTTTCGCACGTCCTTTTCAAGCCACATCATTTCGGGATGGACCATTGAGCACCATGATCCTCCGCCTCGCCTGCGCCTGGGCGACCGTTGTTGCATTCCTGCTGTTCGGAGACGGCCTGCTGGGCCAGCTTGGCGCGCCGCTGATCTCGGCGGTGATCTTCGTCTGGCTGCTGGGCGTCATCATCTGGGCGGCGTTCGGGGTCGTGCACGAGGCGGAGATCCTGGCGGGTCGGCTCGGCGAGCCCTTCGGCACGCTGATCCTGACGCTCTCGATCGTGATCATCGAGGTGGCGCTGATCTCGGCGGTGATGCTCGGGGCCAAGGGCGCGCCGACGCTGGGGCGCGACACCATGTTCGCGGTGCTGATGATCGTGCTCAACGGCGTCGTCGGCATCGGCCTCATCGTCGGCGGTCGCCGCCATTTCGCGCAGAGCTACAATCTCAAGGGCGCATCCTCCTATCTCGCCGTCATCATTCCCCTGACGGTGATTCCCCTGGTGCTGCCGAACTTCACCACCTCGACCAACAACGGCACCCTGACGACGCTGCAGTCGATCAGCTTCTCGCTGTTCACCATCGCGCTCTACGGCGCCTTCCTCGTGCTCCAGACGGGGCGGCACCGCTCCTTCTTCCAGGAGCCGAGCCGCGAGCAGGCGCCGCTACCGCGGACTGCCTTGCCTGACGACGAAGCCGGGGAAGGCGATGACGGCCATGACGATCCCGGCGGCGCGACGACGACGCATGTCGTGCTGCTGCTCGCCAACATCCTGCCCATCGTCATCCTCGCGAAGAGCCTCGCGGCGGTACTCGATTTCGGCATCATCAAGCTCGGCGCGCCGGTCGCGCTCGGCGGCATCCTGATCGCGATGGTGGTGTTCACGCCGGAATGCATCGCGGCGCTGCGCGCGATCAGCGCCAACCAGCTCCAGCGCGCGATCAATCTGTGCCTGGGCGCGGCCGCCTCGACGCTCGGCCTGACCGTGCCGGCGGTGCTGGCGATCGGCCTGTTGACGGGACAGGAGGTCGTGCTCGGCCTGTCGGGAACCAATATGGTCATCCTGGCGATGACGCTGCTTCTCAGCACCCTGACCTTTACCGGCACGCGCACCACCATGCTGGAGGGTGCGGTGCATCTCGCGGTGTTCTTCGTGTTCGTGGTGCTGGTGTTCAGCCCGTAGGGTGGGCGGGCTCAAGTCGGTCCGACCCGTTGCGGACCCTTGAACCGACCTCCCGAGCGGGCAAGACTGCCTTACAGACTCGGCGGGGGCGCAACGATGTATGTGACAGTCAACGGTGCGCGGCTGTTCTTCGATGTCGACGGCGAGGGCCTGACCCCTGAGGGCAAGACCATGCGGCAGAAGCCGACCGTCATCATGGTCCATGGCGGCCCCGGCGCCGATCATTCCATCGCCAAGCCCTACTTCTCCCAGCTCAGTGATATAGCGCAGGTGATCTACTACGATCATCGCGGCAATGGCCGAAGCGACCTCTGCGATGAAACAAGCTGGAACCTCGCCCAATGGGGCGACGATCTGAAGGGCCTTTGCGATGCGCTCGGAATCGAACGGCCGATCGTCATCGGAACCTCGTTCGGAGGTTTCGTGACGCTGTCCTACGCAACCCGCCATCCCGGACACGCAGCCGGGCTCGTCCTGGTCAGCACAGCCGCCAAAGTCGATTTTCAACGCGTCTACAGTGCCTTCTAGCGACTTGGGGGGAGTGAGATACGCGCCATCGCTGCCGCCTATTGGGATGCCCCGACCGCAGAAGGACGCGCGTTCTATCGGGAACGCTGCGTGCCGCTCTACGCATGGAACAGGTCCGCCTCGACCGACTGGCTGGCGCGCATCATCTGGAAGAACGAAACCGCCCTTTGGTTCAACGGGCCGCACAAGGAACATGGCCGCATGGATTTCCGGCCAGACCTGGGAAGGATCAGCTGTCCGACGCTCATTCTGGCAGGGGAGGATGACCCGATCATGCCACCGGAGTTCAGCGACGAGATCGCTGCGGGTCTCCAGCACGGCTAGGCAAGCTACCTGAAGTTTGCCGAATGCGGCCACGGCGTCGTGGGAGACAAGCCGGAAGAGGCCATGGCCGCGCTGCGGCACTTCATTCTGTCGATTGCGACCTGACGGAACCGCAGCGTTCGTCCGCGACAGAGGCGCGGACGAAGTCCCGCTCGCCCCCCAAAGCAGCCGCCTACGAGCAACCCCGCGCATCAGGCTCCGGCTGAACCTGCACACTACTCGGCCCGTCAGTGGGCCTGTCCGTTGGCCGCCAACTCGGTCTCGATGAAGGCCTGAACCTCTTCGGCCGCGACGCCATGCGCGATGAAGCTCCTGCCGATGCCGCGGGCGAGGATGAAGGTCAGCACGCCGCGGCGGACCTTCTTGTCCTGGCCCATCGCCGCGACGATCTCCGGCGCGCTGCCGGCGCCGCCCGGCACCTGCTGGAGCGTGCTCGGCAGGCCGACCGCGTCGAGATGGCGCGAGACGCGGATGGCGTCCTGGCCCGAACAAAGCCCCATGCGCTGCGAGAAGCGGAAGGCCAGCGCGAGCCCGATCGCGACGGCCTCGCCATGGACCAGCCGGGCCGAGTCGTATCTGGTCAGCCGCTCCAGCGCGTGGGCGAAGGTGTGGCCGAGATTGAGCAGTGCACGGTCGCCCTCCTCGCGCTCGTCACGGGCAACGATGGCAGCCTTGGCCTTGCAGGCGACGGCAACCGCATGGTCGCGCTCGGGGCCACCGGCGATGATCCGGCTCCAGTTGACCTCGCACCAGTCGAAGAAAGCGGGGTCGTCGATCAGCCCGTATTTCACCACCTCGGCATAGCCCGCCTTGAACTCGCGCTCGCTGAGCGTATCGAGCAACGCTGTGTCGGCGATCACCAGCGCCGGCTGGTGGAAGGCGCCGACCAGGTTCTTGCCATGGCTCGAATTGATGCCGGTCTTGCCGCCGACGGAGGAATCGACCTGCGCCAGCAGCGTCGTCGGCATCTGCACGAAGCGCACGCCCCGGCGCAACACGGCGGCCGCAAAGCCGGTGAGATCTCCGACGACACCGCCACCCAGCGCGATGACGAGGTCGTCGCGCTCGATCTTGGCCGCCAGCAGCGCATCGCAGAGCGCGATGAACTGGGCATAGGATTTGGTCGCCTCTCCCGGCGGCAGGGTGATGCGCGTCGAAGCTATGCCCTCCTGCTGGAGGCAGGCCTCGAAGGCCGGGGCATGCAAGGCGGCGACGCTTTCATCGGTCACCAGCGCGACCTTGGCGCCGGGCGCGAAGCCGGCGATCAGGGCGGCGGCCTCGCAAAGCTGGTGGCGGCCGATATGGATGTCGTAGGCGCGGCCTTCGAGCGCGACCGGAACCACGATCCGGGCGCCGGAAGTGTCCTTCGCAAGGGTGGTCATGGCATCTGCCTTCGGTCGATGTCGGCGCGCAGATGCCGCTCCAGCGCTGTGATCGCCGCGCTGACGACGATATCATGGGGCTCGTCGCGCGAGACCAGCGTCAGATCGGAGAGGGCGTAGACCGGCTCGCGCTCGCCCAGCATCCGGCGCAGCGTCTCCTCGGGATTGGCGGTCTGGAGCAGCGGCCGGTTCGAGCGCTTGCGGACGCGCCGCATCAACACCTCGGGCTCGGCCTTGAGCCAGATCGAGATGCCGAGATCGGCGATGCGCGCGCGCGTCTCGGCGTTCATGAAGGCGCCGCCGCCCGTCGCCAGCACCAGGGGGCTGCGCGTCGCCAGGATGCGGCTGATGACACGGCGCTCGCCGTCGCGGAATTCGGTCTCGCCGCGCTGGGCGAAGATCTCGGGGATCGTCATGCCGGCGGCCGTCTCGATCTCGGTGTCGGCATCGACGAAGGGCAGGCCCAGCCGCGTCGCCAGCCGCCGGCCGACCGAACTCTTGCCGGAGCCCATCATGCCGACGAGCACGATGGCGCGCCCGCCGATCGCGGCGCGCAATTCGTCTCTGTCGAGGCTGTCGATGGGGTCGGCGATGGTCATTCTGGCGTATCCTCGAGAGCCCGTTTAGCATGAGGGATGATGCGGCGTCATGCCCCGCAAAGGCAGGATTCGCCCCGAGCGGGCAGGATTCGGCCGGCTGCCGCGCCGGTTACGCCCCTTGCATCCGGGGGCGGGCATCGGGAATAAGCGATGGGGCTTCCCCATCGGGGATGCGACGCGATTCGAGGGCCGCCCGACCGTGCCGACGCTGTTCAGATTCGTGGCGTTCCTCGCCTTGCTCGGCGGGCTCGTCTTTGGCGGCATGCTCGCGCTGGTCACCTTCGTCGAGCCGGTACCGCGCGAGATGGTCGAGACCGTGCCGCCCTCCAAGCTGCAACCGAAATGAGCCGGATCGCAAGGGCGCGGCTGAACGGCTTCCTCGACATGCTCGCGGCCGAGCGCGGCGCCGCCCGCAACACGCTCGATGCCTATCAGCGCGATATCGACGACTATCTCGAGTTCCTCGGCGGGCGGGCGCTCGATGCGGTCGCGGCCGACGACATTCGCGGCTGGCTGGCCGACATCTCGGCGCGCGGGCTGAAGGCCTCCTCGGCGGCGCGCCGGCTTTCGGCCGTGCGCCAGTTCCATCGCTTCCTCTACACCGAGGGCTTCTCGCCCGGAGATCCGTCGGCCGCGATCGAGGGACCCCGGCAGGGACGCCCGCTGCCCAAGGTGATCTCGGTCGCCGATGTCGACCGGCTGATCGAGACGGCAAGGCTGGCCTGCGAGCGCGAGGGGATGACGCAGGCGGCGCGGCTGCGCGCGCTCAGGATGCGCTGCCTGATCGAGATGCTCTATGCCACGGGCCTGCGCGTCTCGGAGTTGATCGCGCTGCCGCTCTCGGCTGCGACGACGCGCGAGCGCTTCCTCGTGGTGCGCGGCAAGGGCGACAAGGACCGGCTGGTGCCGCTGAACGAGGCGGCACGCGACGCCGCCCGCGCCTGGCTTGCGGCGCTGCGCGAGACCGACGCGGAGGAAAGCCGCTGGCTGTTCCCGTCCGAAGGGGAGAGCGGCCATCTCACCCGCCAGGCCTTCGGCCGCGATCTCAAGGTGCTGGCGGGGGCAGCCGGGCTTTCCGCCTCGAGTTTAAGCCCGCATGTGCTGCGCCATGCCTTCGCCAGCCATCTGCTGCAGAACGGCGCCGATCTGCGTGTCGTGCAGGAGTTGCTGGGACATGCCGACATCGCGACGACCCAGATCTACACCCATGTCCTCGATGACCGCCTGAAGAGCATGGTGCGAGACCTGCACCCGCTGGCGGATGATAGCTGAAGCGAGCCAATGATGACGCAACCCGTCCTGACGCCACTTTCCCCGGAGAGCTTCCGCAGCAAGCCCTGGAAGAATGGCGGTGGCGTCACGCTCGACATCGCCGATGTTTGCGCGCCCGGTGCCGATCCGGCCGCCTGGGAGGGCATGATCTGGCGGCTCGGCCGCACGGCGATCGTCCAGCCGGGCCCGTTCTCGGACCTCACCGGCTATGAGCGGCTGCAGGCGGTGATCGTGGGCTCCGGCCTGGTTCTCGACGGGGCGGACGGCGAGATCGACCTGCGCCAGCCCTTCCGGCCGGTCCGCTACGATGGCGGCATTCCCCTCGTCAGCCGGCTGGAGAACGGACCGGTCGAGGTGCTGAACCTGATGGTCGACCGGTCGCTTTGCGCCGCGGACATGGTCGTTCCGGTCGCGGGTGAGGGTATGGTTCTGACACGTGGAATCCACATCCTCTACGCGCCGGGCAAGGCCGTGACCGGGCGCTGCGGCGCGGAGGCGTTTGTCGTTCCCGGTGGGCACGCCCTGCGCATTGACGCCGAGGCGGATGTCGCGCTGACGGTCGAAGCGGGGCAGGTCCTGCTGGCGACGATTCGGCTGCGCTAGTCGCAGCGAATCGGCTGGGCCTTGCGCGGCAGTTCGCCGATCGCGGGTACGAACTGCCCGGTCTCGGAGTCGAGGATCATCAATACGCCGGTCGCGACGGCGAAATAGGCGCCGTGCAGATGCAAACGGCCCTTGCCCTCGAGGATCTGCACGCAAGGGAAGCTGCGCAGATTGGTCAGCGACTGCTGGATCGAGGACAGGGCGAGACGCTCGACATAGCCGTCCAACGTCTCGTGGCGCCCGCGCCCGCCGGTGCGCTCGGCGGCCGGGCCGATCAGCGTGATCCACTTGCCGATGAAGTCGCCGGACGAGAGCGGCCCCTGCGAATCGTCGGCGAAGGCGCGGATGCCGCCGCAGCGGCCGTGGCCGAGCACGACGATGTGCTCGACCTTGAGTGCCTGCACCGCATATTCGAGCGCTGCCGAGGTGCCGTGGAGCTGGTCGTCGGGCGAAAACGGCGGCACCAGATTGGCGACGTTGCGGACGACGAACATCTCGCCCGGGCGCGCGTCGAAGATCACTTCCGGCGAGACGCGCGAATCGCAGCAGCCGATCAGCAGGATCTTCGGGGTTTGGCCGCTTTCGGCTAGCTCCTCGTAGCGATCTTTTTCCCGGTCGAAACGATCGTCGAGAAAGGCGCGGTAGCCTTCCGTCAGCCGTTCGGGAAAGGGGGCTGCTGGCAAAGGGGCTGCTGGCTTGTCCATGGCTCCTTCGAACAGGAGGCGCGCGGTTTCGTCAAGCGCATGCTGCAGCGCGGGAGGGCCGAGCGTAGTTCATCGCGTTGCGATCTTCGCCTTCAGCCGGCTGACGAGGCCTTGTGCTTCTCCCGTCAGCGTCACCGTCTTGAGGCGCGCAGTCGCGCCGGCGACGAGCGCCACGGCCGAGCGCGGCAGGGCCAGTTCACGCGCCAGAAGCGCGACCAGCGCGGCATTGGCCTCGCCGTCGCTCGGTGCCGCGCGCACTCGGACCTTCAGGATCGGGCGCCCATCGGCGAGGGTCTCGATGCCGTCGATCGCGTCGCGGCCTCCGCGCGGGGTCAGCCTGACCGTTAACCGCAGGCCGTCGCCGGCGACGGACCAGGGCTGCGTCACGTCGCCAAGCGGGCCGGACTCAGAAGACGGCCGGGTAGAGATAGAGCACGATCACGCGCTGGATGAAGAAGATGATCAGCAGCAGGATGATCGGCGAGATGTCGATGCCGCCGAGATTGGGCAGCATGTTGCGGATCGGGCGCAGGACCGGCTCGGTGATCCGGTAGAGCATGTCCCAGACCGTCGAGACGAACTGGTTGCGGGTGTTGAGGACGTTGAAGGCGATCAGCCAGCTCAGGACGGCCGAGATGATGAGCAGCCATGTGTAGATGTTCAAGGCGAGCATCACCACGTCGAGAACAGCACGCATCGGCATTCCTCTTGATCGTCGTTGAACCGCCGTGCCTTGTCCCCAGCCGGCCGGTGAAACTCATGGCGCGGGCAATTGACAGACACGCGACGCAGGGCCTAGAAGGCCAGCGCCTCGGGGCTGTAGCTCAGATGGGAGAGCGCTGCAATCGCACTGCAGAGGTCAGGGGTTCGATTCCCCTCAGCTCCACCAGGCATTTCGTGCGAAAAAGCGATAGCAGAATCAGGCGCTTACAAAAAAGGCGCCTGATCGCTGCGTAGCCACGCATGTACCCTCGCTGTACCCTAAAATCAGATCGGCGGAGGGTGCTTGTTCTCGCACGCCCAATGGGTCCGATCACATTCCCCGCAGATTGCGATTTGCTGAGGCCGACACGGCTCAATGCAAGAGCATGGCTCTGCCTCGGATGGCCAACCCACGGTCGCGCGCCTTAGCCCCTTTCTTTCGAAATTAACTTTCTGTTAAGACTTTCCGGATTCCTTTCCGGTGTTACGGTGTGCCGCCCGCGGCAGCCCAGATCCCGCAATCAGGAGGTTGCCGCATGAAGCGCGCCGTGATCGCTGCAAATGCTGTCCGTTTCTTCGGACTGAGCCGCTACCGCCGCAAAGCGATCCCGCTCCTGATTTCACTGGCTGCGCCGGCTCTGGGCGCCTGCAGCATGTCGCCTGTCGAGACCGCCTCGACGGCTGCCCCCGCGGCAAAGCAGCCCCACGAGGCGCGCAAGCGCGCCGTTGCGCTGGCGAAGGCCGATCCGCGCGAGAGGGACTGCCTGGTCCGCGCGATGTATTTCGAATCGAACCGGTCGAGCGAGACGGGCCTGCTCGGCGTCGGCACGGTTGTGATGAATCGGGTGGAATCGCCGCGATATCCCGAGACGATCTGCGGCGTCGTCGGCGCACCGCGTCAGTTCGCCTCCGGCGTGCTGACGCGTCAGATGGCCGCGCGCGACCTGCCGAAGATCGAGGCCATCGCGGACCAGGTCCTCGACGGTCGGCGCAACGATGCTGTCGGAACGGCCAAGCACTTTCACATGGCCGGCATGCGCTTTTCCTACACCAACATGCATTACGTGACGGTGGCGGGCGGGAACGCCTTCTATCTGAAGGGCGAACGGCCCGAGCGACGTCGCATCGAGGAGCCGAGCTACCAACTCGCTGCGGTCTCCGCGCCTGCGCCTCTCGCCACCACCGCCTCCACGGTACCGACGTCCTTCGCTGCCGCGCCGCTGGCTTTCGCATCGGAAAGGCCCGCGCCGGTTGCCGCCGCGCCCCCAAGCCCGGCTTTGAATCTCGTCAAGAATGCGCGGCTGCCGCCCAGCCGGCCGTTTGATCTCGACCTGCCCAAGAAGACCGCACGCGCCTTCGTCGCGCCGCCCAGCAGCGGCACCCGTCTCGCTGCGCTGATGCCCGACTCGCGTGGCCCTCGCGGCAGCCTGCCGCTGGACTGAGCTGCACTGAACTGCGAGCGCTGCTCCTTGAAGCATCGCCCATAAGCTGGCGCGAACCTGTGCTGCTTCCAGCAAAGCTCGCTGGCCGCTCCGGTCTCGGCCAAAGCCGGCCCGGATCGGGCCGGCGCCTCAGCCCGCGTAGCTGCAGATCCGGTCTTGCTCGACGTCGGTCGCGCTGCGCTTCTCGACGGGCCCGTAGCCGCCGCCGCCGGAGGTTTCCAAGCGGATGATGTCGCCCCTCACGAGCGGCAGGTTATTGATCTTCGAGCCCAGCGCCTGCCGCTCGCCGTTCCGGATCAACCAGAGCTTGCCGGCCCGGCCGGGCTCGCCGCCTTCCAGGCCGTAGGGCTGGAACTTGAAGCGCTCCAGATTGGCGGTGAAGACGGCAGCCGGGCTGTCCACGCGCCATTCCCGGAACAGGCCGAGCCCCCCGCGATGGCGCCCGGCGCCGCCCGATCCGTTGATCAGGCCATAGGCCGTCACGGTCAGCGGCACGTCGGCCTCGATCATCTCGATCGGGATCGAGGCGTTGTTGTGCATGCCGTAGGAATAGGCGCTCAGGCCGTCCTGGTCGTCATAGGCGCCGGTGCCGCCGATCTCGATCTCGACGAGGACGCCGCGCTCGCCCTTTTCGCCGATGGTCTGGAAGGAGCAGACATAGGAGACGCCGTAATAGGCCGCCGGAACGCGCCCCGGCACGGCCTGGTGCAGCGCTCCGAACATCGTCGTCGCCAGCCGGTGCGCGACCGCGACGCGGTTGGCGACGGGGGCGGGGTGGGACGGATTGACGATCAGCCCATCGGGCGCGATCACCGTGACCGGCCGGTAGCAGCCGGCATTGGCGGGAATGTCGCGGTCGGCGATCGCCATCACCGCGTAGTAGATGGCCGAACCGGAAGAGGCGAGCGTCGCGTTGATCGGCCCGGTGGCTTGTTTGCCGCAGCCGGAGAGATCGACGGTCATCTCCTCGCCCTTGACCTCGATGGCCGTGTGGATGCGGATCGGCTCGGGGACGATGCCGTCATCGTCGAGGAAATCCTCGAAGCTGTAGCGCCCGTCGGGAATGCGCCCGATCATGGCGCGCACCGCCCGCTCCGAGCCGTCGAGCAGGCGCTTGCAGACCTCGACGATGGTTGCAGGCCCGAAGCGTGCCGCGAGCCGCTGCATCGTGCCGTGGCCGACCGCGAGCGAGGCGAGCTGCGCCTGGAGGTCGCCCATCAGCATGTCGGGCCGGCGGACGTTCTGGCGCATCATCGCCAGCACGTCCTCGTTCATCACCCCGCCGCGCACCAGCTTGAGCGGCGGGATGCGCAGGCCTTCCTGGAAGATTTCCGTCGCGGTCGCGGCATAGCTGCCGGCCGCCATGCCGCCCATGTCGAGATGGTGGCAGAGCGTGCCGACGATGGCGATGCGCTGGCCGTCCACATAGACCGGGCGATAGGCCAGGATGTCGGGGATGTGCTGGCCGCCGCAATAGGGGTCGTTGGTGATGACGACGTCGCCCTCCGCCCATTGGTCGAGCGGCAGGAAGTCGCGGACGATGGTGAGCAGGCCGGCGCTCATCGAGTTGAGATGGCCGGGAATGCGGGCGGACTGGGCGATGTTGTAGCCGTCGCGGTCGAAGACGGCTGTCGAGTAGTCGAGCATCTCGCGCACGATGGTCGAGCGGCTGGTGCGCCAGACGGTGACGTCCATTTCGGCGGCGGTGGCGGTGAAGGCGTTGCGCAACACCTCGATGGTGACGGGGCCGAGATCCGGGGCCTGTGCGGCAGGGGACATGGTGGCGAGGGACTTGTGGGCGGTCATCGTCGTCTCCCGGTCAGTTCTTGCGGGCGATCAGGGTGCCCATCGGGCCGGGCGCGCAGGCCCATCCCGCGGTGAGCAGGATCGTGGTGTATTCCTCCTCGACCAGAGCCGGGCCGGCGATCTCGCCGGCAAGCGCGCTGCGGCGGAACACGGCGACGTCGCTCCAGGCGCCGTCGAGCAGGACGGGCCGGGTTTCCATTGCCTCGGATGGTCCCGAAGCGACAGCGGCTGCGGCGCCTGTGGTCCCGGACGAAAGCACGCCGATGGCGGCGAGCCGCAGCGCTACCATCTCGACCGGTGCGTTCACATCCGCATAGGAGAAGCGCTGGGCGTGACCCTCGTGGAAATCAGCGATGACGCGGGCGAGCGCCTCGTCAGTGGCCTGCGCATCCGCCCATGGCACGACGAGTTCGGAGGCCTGGCCCTTGTAGCGAAGGTCGGCCGAGACGGCGTAGCGGCGTGCCTCCACCGGCACGCCGTCCTCGACCAGTTGCGCTTCGCCCTGCGCCCTCAGCTCGGCCAGCATGGTCGCGATCTGGGGAAGGCTGGCTGTGGTCGCAGGCATGACGCGGCTGCGGGCGAGGTCGTGGACGATGTCGGAATGCAGGATGCCGTAGGCCGAGAAGGTCGAGGCGTCGGTGGGGAAGACCACCTCGGCGATGCCCAGTTCCTCGGCGACGGGGATGGCGTGCAGGCCGCCGGCGCCGCCGAAGGAGACCAGGCTAAAATCGCGCGGGTCGAGCCCCTTCTCGAACAGGCTGAGGCGCGCGGCGGCCGCCAGGCTCGTATTGGTCACGGTCATCATGCCATCGACTGCCGCCGTCATCGAGAGGCCCAGCGGCTCGCCGACCCTGGTCTCGATGGCGCTGCGGGCGCCGTCGAGGTCGAGTTTCATGGCGCCGCCGAGGAAATAGCGCGGGTCGAGACGACCCATGACGAGGTTGGCGTCAGTGACGGTCGGCTCGGTGCCGCCGCGGTCGTAGCAGACCGGGCCGGGGCGCGAGCCGGCGCTGCGCGGGCCGACGCGCAGGCGCCCGGCCTCGTCGATCGAGGCGATCGAGCCGCCGCCGGAGCCGATGGTGCGGATCTCGATCATCGGCAGGCGCACGGGCAGTTCGTCGATCTCGCCTTGAGTCATCTGGGTGACCGTGCCGTCGCGGACGACGCAGACGTCGAAGCTGGTGCCGCCCATGTCGACGCCGAGCAGGTTCGGCCGGTCCAGCGCCTGCGCCATGCGCAAGGTCGCGAGCGCGCCGCCGGAGGGTCCCGACAGCAGGAGCCGCGCCGGCTGGCGCTTGGCGACGTCGGCGCTGCAGACGCCGCCATTCGACTGCACGAGCAGCAGGCGCGCGCCGATCCCGGCTTCGGCGAGGCGTGCCGTCAGCCGATCGAGATAGTTGCCGACGACCGGCAGCAGGAGCGCATTCAGCACGGTGGTCGAGGTCCGCTCGAACTCGCGGATCTCGGGGCTGATGTCGGAGGAGAGCGAGACCGGGATTTCGGGGAAGCGCTGCGCCAGCCAGGCGGAAAGCTCCTTTTCATGCGCATCGTTGCGATAGGCATTGAGCAGCGAGACCGCGATGCTGGCGGGTGCGGCTGCGGTGATCTGCTCCGCTAGCGTATCCATTGCCGCGAGATCGAGCGGCGTCTCGATGGTGCCGTCGGCGCGCATGCGTTCGACCACGCCGAGGCGCCGGTCGCGCCGGATCAACGGCTCCGCCCGCTTCTGGCGGGCGCTGTAGATGTCGCGGCGGTTGTGGCGGCCGATTTCGAGCACATCCTCGAAGCCCGCCGTCGTGATCAGCAGGCCGGCGGCGAATTTGCGCTCCAGCACGGCGTTGGTGGCGATGGTCGTGCCGTGCAGCAGGATGCGGATGTCGGGCAGCGAGAAGCCGAAGCGCTCGCCCGCCTGCTTCAGGCCGGTGAGAAGGCCGATGGAGGGATCCTCCGGCGTGGTCGGCGTCTTCAGGCTGGAAAGCGCGCCGGTGGTTTCGTTCAGGATCTGCAGATCGGTGAAGGTGCCACCGATGTCGATGCCGATACGGATGAAGGGAACGGAGGTCACAGGTTCTCCAGTCGTCACGATGCGTTGGGGAAAACAGGCATGAGGTCGGGCAGCGGGGCGGTTCAGCGCATCAGCGCGGGCAGCCAGAGTGCAGTGGCGGGCCAGATCATCAGCACGCCGACCGCCAGCAGATAGGCGGCGAGGAAGGGCATGACCCCGGCGAAGACGTCGGTGATCGGTCCGCCCTTGGGTCGCATGCCCTGCAGCACATACATGACGGTGCCGTCGGGCGGGCTGATCTGGGCGATCTCGACCAGCATCGTGACGATGACGCCGAACCAGATCGGATCGTAGCCGAGGCCGACGACGATCGGGAACACCACCGGCACCGTGGTGATGATCATGGAGAAGCCCTCCATGAAGGTGCCGAGCGCGAAATACATGCCCACGATCGCCAGCATGATCGCCCAGGGCGGAACCGGCAGGTTGGCGATCATGCTGGCGACGGCCTGAGGCACGTTGATGATCGTCAGCACATAGTTGAGCAGATAGGCGCCCATGATGATCAGGCCGAGCAGTGCGGTGTTGCGCGCCGTGGTCAGCGCGGAAGCATGCAGCATCGCGAAGGACAACCGGCCCTCGATCAGCGCGAAGAAGGCGGCGCCGACGACGCCGAGCGCGGCGGCCTCGGTTGGTGTCGCATAGCCCGCATAGATCGAGCCGAGCACCAGGACGATCAGCACGAGCGTCGGGACGAGGTCCTGCAAGGCCTTGAGCTTGACGATCAGCGGCAGCGCCGGCGGCTTCTCCATCGGGTTGCGCAGGCCGTGGATGATGATGATCGCGACGAAGAACGCTGTCACGATGACGCTGGGGATGATCGCCGCGATATAGAGCGCGCCGACCGAGGTTTCGGTGATCAGGCCGTAGACGATGAAGGTGATGCCGGGCGGGATCAGGTTGCCCATCGCGCCGCCGGCGGCAAGCGAGCCGAGCACCATGCGCGGGTTGTATTTCGTGCCCTCGAAATAGGGCAGGGCGACCGACCCCATCGTGGCGGCTGTGGCGACGGACGAGCCTGAGATCGCGGAAAACAGGGCGCAAGCCGCGATATTGGTGTGCAGAAGCCCGCCGGGCAGCCGGTTCAGCCAGACGTTGAGCGCCTTGTAGAGCCGGTCCGAGAGGCCGGCACGCAGCAGAATCTCGCCCATCAGCAGGAAGAGCGGCACCGCGATCAGGACGAAGTTGCTCGACGGACCCCAGAAGGTCTGCCCGGCGAAGGCCCAGAACGGCCGGTCGGAGAACATCAGCCCGGTGAGGACGGCGAGAATGCCCAGTACCGCGGCGATATGGACGCCGGCGCCGAAGAACACGACGAAGATCGCGACCAGCGCCAGGATCTCGGCGATCGGCAGCGCCTGGCCGCCGGCGGCCGCGAAGAAGACCACGCCGAGCAGGCCGAGCAGGAAGGTGATCGCGATCATGCCGCCGTCTCCTTGCGGGACATGGCGACGGCTTCGAGAGCCTCTTCCGCCTCGTCGTCGATGCTGCGCGCGCCGAGCAGCGCGACGATCTCGTCGTACTGGCCGCAGAACAGGCTGAGCGCGGCTTCAAGCATGAGCACGGCGATCATCAGCAGGAAGGCCGCCAGGCCGAAGGCCCAGATGCCCTGCGGCAACGCCATGGGGATATGCAGGGCGCTGTTGTCGTGGGCGTCGAACATCATCGATTCCTGGAGGAGATCCAGGCCTGCCCAGGCGAGGAAGGCCGAAAACAGCCCGAGCAGGACCAAAGCGAGAAGGTGAAGCAGGGCACGAGGGCGCAGCGGCATGCGGTTGACGAGGATGTCGACCCGGATATGCGCGCGCTCCGCGAGGGTATGGGCCAGCGCCCAGGAGATGCCGCAGGCCAGCATGTAGCCACTGATCTCGACGGTCGCGGCGCTGGAGACGCCGAAGGCCGAGCGTCCGACGATGTCGGCGGTGATGAAGAGGGCGCAGAGGACGTAGTTCCAGCCCGCCAGATAGGCCATGCCGGTGGCCGCGCGATCGACACCCTTGCGCAAGGCGCGGGCGAAGCGCAGCGGCGCCGGGGCGGCGGCCCCGGCTGCCGCGCCGCTCAAGGCTTGAACTCCACCTTCGAGATCGGCGCGATGACCTCGTTGTAGACGGTGCCGCAGCGGGCGCCGCAGCGCTTGACGAAGCCGGGCAGGACCGTGCTCTCCATGATCTGGCGCACGAGCGCCTTGTCGGCCTCGGTCGCCTTGACCTCGACCATCGAGCGCGCGGCGAGCGAGTGGATCTTGCAGGCGTCCTTGTTGCCGATGTTGCAGTCGATGCCGTCGCGGGTGGCGGCGTCGCCGAGCTTCCAGAGCGCGTCGGTCATCTCGGCGAAGGTCTTGTCCAGCAGGGTCCTGGTGCCGGCGTCGAGCTTGTTCCACCAGGCGACGTTGACCATGTAGCCGGCCACCGCCCAGGACAGCGGCAGGTCGGAAATATGGCTCGCCACCTCCGGCCAGCGCGCGGCGGCGCCGCTGCCCGTGCCGGTGACGGCGCAATCGACGACGCCGCGCTCAAGCGCGCTGTAGACTTCCGGGAAGCCGATCGAGACCGGCTGGCCGCCGAGGGTCTGGACGAGATCGACCAGCGAGTTGCCGAAGGTGCGGATCTTGCGGCCCTTGAGATCCGACAAGGTGGTGAAGGGCTGGCGGCAGAACAGCACCTGCGCCGGGAAGGGATAGGTGATCACGAGGCGCGTGTTGAAGCGCTCCAGCTCCTTGTTGGCGATCGGCAGCATCGCATCGGCGATCTTGCGGGCCATGACGATGTCGGGGCTCAGGCCCGAGAGGTCGATGCCGTCGAGCAGCGGCACGTCGCCCGAGAGCGTGGAGAGCGTGCCGGCGCCGATATCGACCTGGCCGGAGCGGACGAGGCGGACGATTTCGTTGCCGCCGAGATTGCGCTCGGCATGGGAGGAGAGCTGGACCGTGAACTGGCCGTTCGAGGCCTTGGGGAGCCCCTCGCGCAGGAAGGGAATGTCGACGAGGGTGAATTGCGCGCTTGTGGGCAGTGGCTGCGTCACCGCCGAGATCGTCAGTTTGGGCAGGGCGGTCTGCGCCGATGCCATGCCGGATGCCGCGAGAGACGCAAGCAGCGCCCCGCCGGTCAAAATGCTCTTCATCATCGCTGTGAGCCTCGGTTGTTATGTTCCCCTGATGGCCCTGCGCTTATGGCTGTCCCGCTCCCCGGCTCGCCTGTGATCGGCGATTGCTATCCTGAATCGATGGTCCTCTCTTCGCTGGATTCCAGCGCCCGCAGCCGTCTCGACCCCGTTCCTGGCCGCGTTCAAGGGCTGATTTGAAGGCCATTGGCCCCGGCCTGTCGAATTGTGTTTTTGGATCGGGGTGATCGGAAATCCCGATCGGGCCGCGCCTTCTCCTCGAGCATCTTCCCGATCTGGCAGGCGTGCCTCGCCACCAGCGCGGCCAGGAAATTGTTGGGCTTGCGCAGATAGGCGATCTGGAAGCCGTTGGGCGGCAGCGTCACGCCCTCGACCTCGACCCGGCGCAAGCGGCCCCGTTCAAGCTCTTCCCGCACCAGCGCCAGGGGCAGGATGCAGCTTCCCATGCCATCGAGCGCCATGCGGATCATGATCGTCAGCGAGGCGCTGCCCCAGAGGCGAACCTGTTCGCGTCCCTCGCCGGCCAGCGCCCGCTTGATCTCCTCGGCCAGCGGGCTCGAATGCGAGAAGCTGATGATCGGCCATTGCGCCAGCCGCGCCAGCGTCAGCGGACCCTCGCCGAGCGGAAGCTTCGGGCTTACGACCCAGCCCAGAGGCAGATGGCAGAGACGCTGGTTGAACGCGCGCGGATCGGCGACGGGGCCGACCTGCATGCTGAGATCGACCTGCCCGCGCAGAAGGTGCTCCGACAGCACATTGGTGGTGTCCACCACCATGTCGACGACCAGCTCGGGATAGTTGGCGTTGATCACCGAAATCAGCTTCGGCATCAGGCTGTGCACCAGGGTTTCGGCGACGCCAAGCCGCAGCACGCCGCGCACGGCGTCGGCGCGGGAGACCACGGAGCGCGCCTCCGTCATGATCGACAGCATGCGTTCGGCGTATTCCAGCAACACGGTGCCCTCGCGGGTCAGTGTCGTGCGCTTCTGCGGCGGCCCGAACAGGACAGTGCCGAAATGGCTTTCGAGCTGGTCGATGCGCGCCGAAATCGAGGGCTGGGTGGTGTTGAGATGGCCGGCGGCGGCCCTGAACCCGCCCAGGCGCGCCACCCACACGAAGGTTTCCAGGCATTTGAGATCGTTCATGCCTCAGCCTCGCCCCATCGGGGAGGCCGGGGGCACGAATCTGAGCGACGGAACCGGCATGATGATCTGGGCCTCGCTGCGGGATAGCGTTGCCGGCCTCGCGAGAGGGATCGGCGCTACCGTCAGCGGCTAGCATCATCCGTGCCGGAGAGACCGGACCGTCACGCAATGGCCGGGGCCGGGCGGTTTGCGCGGGGCAGCGGCCCTGTCGATCAGAGGCTGTCGCGGGATGCCTCGGATGCGCGCCGGCCCGACCGACGCAGCACCATCATCATCCGAAATTGGGCCGTCTGGCCTCTCAGCCGTGCTCGCACTCGGCGAGATAGGCGGCCTCCAGCATCTCGCGGCAGGCGGCGGCCTGCTCGCGCACGGCCTCCAGCGTGACGTGGTTGCCGATATCGGTCAGATCGCGCAGCGCGAAATCCACAGCCGACAGCAGATCGAGCGCGAGGCCGACCGGGGCCTCTTCCCGCATTACCGGCAGTCGAAACTGCAGAACCTGTCCCATGTCACTCTCACTGCTGGCGAATCGCCGGCAGTGTGGCGCGAGCGGGGTCAGCAATCGGTTAACGCGAGTGGGGATCGGTTCAGTTCTGAACGAAGTTCGTCGGCAGGGCTCGGACGGCCGGACCGCTGAAGGAGCCGGTCCTGGCGTCGCTCGGCTCGGCATGGCTGAAACCGAGTGCTGCGGCCGGGCTCGGGCCCGCGATCGGGGTGATGGCTGGCGCGGTCGTCCTGGCACGGGCGGTCGCGACCGTGACGCTCGTGCCGGCCGGGGCTGGCGTGCGTGCCACCGCTGCGAACAGCGAGTCGAGGCCTGAGCGGTCGGCGTCGTATTGCGCCACGATCGGCGTGGGTGCGTGGCGGGTGGGCACCGACGCTGCCACGGTCACGCCACCGCTCTGCGGACGGCTGGGCGGCAGCGGATGGGTCACCGTGACGAGACGGCCTTCCGGCACGGCGGGCTGCGCGTCGGAGCCGCGCAGCCCCGGAAGGGTCAGCGGGGTCGAACTGCCCGCCAGGGCGAATTGCGCGAGAGCCGCCGGCCGCGTCGGCGGCAAGGGCGCGTTGGTCGGCTGGCCGGCGATCACGGTCTCGGTCAGGGCCGCGATCTCGCCCGGCCGGCGCGGCGGCAGGGCCGCGAGGATCAGCTTCTGATCGGCGGATGCCGGCTGTTGGGCAAAGGCGAGCGCGCCGCCGGCTGCGGGCAGGGCTGCGACCTGCACGGCGCCGTCGCCCGGCTCCTGCGGCAGGGTCAGGCCCCGCGGACGGGCGAGCGGGATCGGGGCATCGACCAGAGACGGCCGGTTTTCCTGCGGCGGCGGAGGGGCTGCTGCGGCATTGACGGGGGCGACGGCCTGGGCTGCCGGCGGCTCGGCAGCGCGCGGTGCCAGCCGCTCGGCGCGTTCCTGTGCGAGCGAGCGCGAAGCAGGCGCGACGGAGGCCACGGCGAAGCGGCCGCCATCCGACGAGTTGCTGTCGACATAGCCGCTGTTGGCATAGGCCATGACGGTCGGCTGGGGCCGCGGCGCGGCGCGCCGGCCACGGGTCGGACGGGCATCGGCCTCTTCCTCGTCGCCGCCGAAGAGCGAGGCCCAGAGGCTCCTGCGACCCGACGAGATCACCGCGCCCTCGTCGAGATCGGCGGCCGCATAGCCGGCGACGGCGCCGCCGCCCGCGAGGATGTCGGCCTTGGCCAGTTCGTAGCCGCCGAGCGGCTGGCCGTCGGCCGGGAGATGGACGGTCTTCTCGTCGGGGAACAAACGCACGAGCTGGTCGCGCGTCATGCGCGGCCAGGAGCGCACCGAGCCGGCGTCGAGATGGACGAAGGGGGTATGGGCACCGGGATAGAAGCCAACGCCGCCGCGCTGGAGCCGCATGCCGGCCTCGCGAAGGCGGGCGGTGGGCGTGTCCGGGAGATAGAAGTCCATCGCCTTGCCGAGCGTGTGCTGGCTGTGCTTGGCGACGGCGCTGGAGCGGCGGCGCAGCATTGAGTTGGTGCCCGGCGAGCGATAGGCGGAAACGACGTGGAAGGGCTGTTCGGAGCCGACGGTGCGCTGCACCTCCCAGGCGACGTCGAACAGGCGCGGATCCATCCGGATCGGCTCGTCGGTGCGCCAGTCGCGCAGGGCCCAGTTCAGCTTCTCGAGAGCTTCGGAGATGTAGCGGCCATCACGCTTGAAGGTGACGGTCGTCTCCTCCTTGGTGTGCATATGCTTGATGGTGATCGTGCGGGTGTCGCCATTGGCGACGGCATCCTGCGTGCCGCGCACGCCGAGCAACAACGCGCCTGCGGCGACGCCCAAGGCCAGCGCCCGACGAAGAACCGGCTTCGAGCGCGACATGAGTCGCCCCGAAAGCATGGCGTTTGACCTGCCCAATCTGCCTGACCCGTCTCGATGCCCCGGCCAAAAAGCGGCGCGATGAACGTGAACGAACAGTTGCGGAGAAGCGTTAACGACTGGTTAGCAAGCCGGGGATCGGCGTGCCATCATTTTCTGCGCCACGCCGGGCTAGCTGTGGATCGTGGCGAAATGGTGCCCATATATCAGCCAGGGGCATGATGCCGGCCTCTGGTGGCGATGGTCAGCAGCGCTGTTCGAGCACTTGGCGCACCATGCGGTGGAAGCCGTAGAGGTCCTCGAAGGTGGTCAGCTTGCCGTCGGGGCCTATGACATGGGTGTTGTAGACGAGGTGGATCGCCAGCGGCTGCGGCAGGTTGATGCGGCGCTCGCCGGAGCCGATCAGGCGCTTCAGCCGCTCATGCGTCCATTCCGGGCCGAGCACCTGGTCGGCCAGCAGGAAGGGATTGTCGACGCGGACGCAGCCATGGCTGAAGGCGCGCCGCTCATTGGCGAAGAGCCGGCGGTTGGGCGTGTCGTGCAGATAGACGGCATGGTCGTTCGGGAACATGAACTTGATCCAGCCGAGCGCATTGCGCTCGCCCGGCGGCTGGCGCACCGAGATGCCGCCGCCCTTGCCGCGCGTCACGACATAGCCGCGCTTGGCCGCGTATTCGGGATCCGCCGCGAGCCCCGGCAGGAACTCCTTCCTCAGGATCGAGGGCGGAACGTACCAGGACGGGTTGACGATCACATGGTCCATCTTGTGCGAGAAGATGGGGGTCGCGGTATCGGGCTTGCCGACGATCGCGCGCGTCTCATGGACGACCCGTCCCTGATCGATGACCCGGACGCGGAACTCCGGCACGTTGACCATGATGTGCTTCGCGCCGAGATCGGCCGGCAGCCAGCGCCAGCGCTCCATCTGGGCGACGATGTCCTGTTCGCCGCGGGCCCGTGCGGGCGTGCCGAGCGCGGCCAGCGTCTGCGGGCTGAGGATGCCGTTGGCGGGTAGGCCGGCCTGCTTCTGGAAGGCCGCGAGCGCGGTTGCCGTCGAGCGGTCGAAGACCGGCTCCTGCGTCGGGCCGAGGCCGAGCCTGGCGCGCACCAGCGGGACGCGCTCGTCGCGCATGCCGAGCTTCAGCGCCGGGCCGGCGGGAATGCGCACCAGCGGGGTGTCGTCGAGGTGCTCGCGCAGTTCGGCGAGCTTGGCCTTGAGGCGACGGTAGCCTTCATGGGGCGGGTTGTAGGCGGCGAGCACCACGCCGGCATCAACGGCGCCGGTCAGCTCCGACAGGACCTCGGTGGCCGACGGCAAATAGAGCGTCGGCGTCAAAAGCTTCGAGAGGCGGCGGGGGTCGACGCGGGCGCCGCGCGCGTCGCGGGCATAGAGGACGGCCAGCCCCGACAGCCTGACATCGGCTTCCGCGAGGCTGCCCTTGTCGCTGGCCTCGAAGGCCGGCAGCGGATAGTCGGTCGGCCGCAGCCCGTCCTCGGTGGCGCGGCCGAGCTGGGCGGTCAGGCGCCGGCCGGCCTCGCTCCAGCCCTTGCCGTCGATCCAAAGCGGCTTGTGGCCGTTCGCCTCATAGGCAGCGAGGATGTCGGCGCGTTCGCGCTCAGCCAGGCGCGGCAGCGCCAGGGCCTCGGTGGCGCGGGCGGTGATGTCGGCGGCGAATTCGGAGGCCGGGGGCAGATCGACCACGACCTTGGGCAGGTCGGGCGGCGCGATCAGCGGCTCGGCCGAGCGCAACGGCTCGGGCGCGGATTCGGGCGAGCCTTGAGGCTTGATAGCCGGGATCAGCGCGGGATCGGCGGGCGGCAGCTCGATCTCGGGGATGTCGAGCGTCACGGGCAAATCTGGCGTCACGGCCGAGTCCGGCGTCGCGGCCGGGACGGGCGGCAGTTCCGGCGTGACGAGCCTGCCATGAGGCTGGGCGGAGGGCGTGACCGCGCCGGTCACCATGCCGGGCTCGGCTTCGGACACGCCGGCGGTCTCGGATTTGGCGTCCCCTGCGGCGCCCGGAGCGCTCTCGGCGCTGGCCTGCGGCTTAGTGGCAGCCGGCTTTTCATCGTCGAGAATGACGAGCGCGGGCTGTTCCGGCAGCGGGATGCCCAGCGTCGGGTCGGTACTGGGGCTACCTTCGGCGAAGGCGGCAGCGCATCCCAAGGAAAGCGCCAGAGCCGAGACGCAAGCCAGATTCGCCCATTGGCGACGACGCATGGTCGCTATCCCTGAATTCTGCCGAGTGTCGCCATTCCTGCGTGACTCGGTCTGTTTCGACAAGATGCGGCAGCGCAACACGCCGCTGCATTCGGTTGGTCGCGGCTCAGGCCGCGTCGGTTTCATCCGCGCTGGTGTCGGCCTCGATCAGCCCGTAATCCTTGAGCTTGCGGTAGAGCGTCGAGCGGCCGATGCCGAGCTTGCGCGAGATCTCGGACATGTGGCCGCGATAATGGCCCAGCGCGAATTTGATGATCTCGCGCTCGAGATCGTCGAGCTTGCGCATGTCGGAGCCTTCGACGAGGTCAAGCGCATTGGGGTCGCGCACCGGCATCTGGATGATGCGCGGCGTGTCGTTGCGCGCCTCTGCCGGCCCAAGCGACGCCGGCGCGGGAGGGATGCGGATGTCGAAGCCTTCCATCTGCGCGGCGATCTGCGGGAATTCCGCGACGGTCAATTCGTCGGCATCGGCCAGCACTACGGCGCGGAACATCGCGTTCTCGAGCTGGCGGACATTGCCCGGCCAGTCATAGCCTGAGATCAGCGACAGCGCCTCGGCGGAGATGCCGCGCAGCTTCTTGCCTTCCTCGGCGGCGAAGCGGGCGAGGAAGCCGCGCGCCAGATCGGGAATGTCCTCGCGGCGCTGGCGCAGCGGCGGCAGGGTGATCGGGAAGACGTTGAGCCGATAATACAGGTCCTCGCGGAACTCGCCCGCCTTGACCTGGTCGAGCAGGCTCTTGTTCGTCGCCGAGATGATGCGGATGTCGACGCGGACGGACTTCTTGCCGCCTACGGGATCGACCTCACCCTCCTGGATGGCGCGCAGCAGCTTGACCTGTGCGTCGAGCGGGAGTTCGCCGACCTCGTCGAGGAAGAGGGTGCCGCCACTGGCCTCGACGAACTTGCCGATATGGCGCTCGGTCGCGCCGGTGAACGAGCCCTTCTCATGGCCGAACAGGATCGATTCGACGAGATTATGCGGGATCGCGCCGCAATTCACCGTGACGAAGGGCTTGCCCTTGCGGTCGCTGGAGCCCTGGATCGCGCGCGCCAGGACCTCCTTGCCGACGCCGGATTCGCCCTCGACCAGGATCGGGATGTTCGACTTGGCGGCGCGCTCGGCGAGGCGCACGACGCGGGCCATGTCGGCGCTCTTGGTGGCGAGGTCGCGGAAGCCGAGCGTGCCGGAATTGCGGCGCTTGATGTGGCGCAGCTCATGTTCGAGGGCGCCGAGCTTGAGCGCGTTCTTCAGCGAGATCTGCAGGCGCTCGGCGCCAACAGGCTTGACGACGAAATCGACCGCGCCGGCGCGCATCGCCTGCACGACGGTCTCGATCGAGCCATTGGCCGTCTGCACGATGACCGGCGTTTCGATGCCGCGCTCGCGCAAGGCGGCGAGCACGCCCATGCCGTCGAGCTCGGGCATGACGAGGTCGAGGACGATCGCGTCGAAGCGCTCGCCACCCGGGCCGGAGAGCTGCTGGACGGCGTCATGGCCGGTCTCGGCGGTGACGACGTCGTAGCCGAAACGCTTGAGCATGGCGTCGAGCAGGCGGCGCTGGACGGGATCGTCGTCGACGACGAGAACGGTGGCGGTCATGACACCTCGGTAACCAGGCAATGGGATGCTGAAATCGATCAGCGGCGGAATCGCTGTTCCGTTCTGGGGCATCCTCGGCCAGAACGGTTAAGCGGTGCTTAAGCGAGGCGCGGCGCCTTCTGGCCAGATCAGCCTCACGACAGCGTTGATCGCGCCACTCGCCCCGCGCATAGAGTTGAGAAAGTCCGCCGAGCTTGCGAGGTGATTCAGAGATGACGATTGCGTTTGACGGGGCGATGCGCGCCAGCGCCGCCGAGATCGCCGCGGCCCGTACCGCCAAGGCGCTCGGGCCCTTGCCGGAGTGGGATCTCAGCCATCTCTACCCGTCGATGGATTCAGCCGTCCTGAAGGCCGATCTCGACCGCGCAATGGCCGAAGCGCAGGGCTTCGCTTCGCTTTATCGCGGCAAGCTCCTGGCGCTGGGCGAGCGCGAGGACGCCAGCGCCGTGCTGGCCGAGGCTGTCGGCGCTTTCGAGAAGCTCAGCGACCTGCTCGGCCGGATCGGCGCCTATGCCGGGCTCGTCTATGCCGGCGACACCACCGATCCGCAGCGCGCCAAATTCTACGGCGACACGCAGGACCGGCTGAACGCGGCCGTGACCGAGCTGTTGTTCTTCGAGCTCGAACTCAACCGCATCGAGCCCGATCTGCTGGCGCGCATCGCGGCGGAAGGCCCGTTGTCGCACTGGAAGCCCTGGCTGGAAGATCTGGCCAAGGACAAGCCGCATCAGCTCGAGGACCGGATCGAAGCCCTGTTCCACGAGAAGTCGATGACCGGGCATGCCGCCTGGAACCGGCTCTTCGACGAAACCATCGCCTCGCTGCGCTTCAAGTTCGGCGAGGAGGAGCTGACGCTCGAACTGACGCTGAACAAGCTGCAGGATGCCGACGGAGCCGTCCGCAAGGCTGCAGCCGAGGCGCTGAGCGAGGTCTTCCGCAGCAATTTGCGCGTCTTCGCGCTGATCACCAATACGCTCGCCAAGGACAAGGAAATCTCCGACCGCTGGCGCAAGTTCGAGGATGTCGCGGATTCGCGCCATCTCGCCAACAGGGTCGAGCGCGAGGTCGTGGACGCCCTGGTTTCCGCGGTGCGCGAAGCCTATCCGCGCCTGTCGCACCGCTACTACAAGCTGAAGGCGAAATGGTTCGGCCGCGACGAGCTGGATTTCTGGGACCGCAACGCGCCGCTGCCGCAGGTCGAGCAGCGCACGATTCCCTGGTCCGAGGCGCGCGACACGGTGCTCGACGCCTATGGCGCCTTCTCACCGGCCATGGCCGGCATCGCGCGGCGCTTCTTCGACGAGAAATGGATCGATGCGCCGGCCCGTCCAGGCAAGGCGCCGGGCGCCTTCGCGCATCCCACGGTGCCTTCCGCGCACCCTTATGTGCTCGTCAACTACCAGGGCAAGCCGCGCGACGTGATGACGCTCGCCCATGAACTCGGCCATGGCGTGCATCAGGTGCTGGCGGCGCCCAATGGCGCGCTGATGGCGCCGACGCCGCTGACGCTTGCCGAGACCGCGAGTGTCTTCGGGGAAATGCTGACCTTCCGCCGCCTGCTCGACGGCACGACCGATCCGAAGCAGCGCAAGGCGATGCTGGCGGCCAAGGTCGAGGACATGATCAACACGGTGGTGCGCCAGATCGCGTTCTATTCCTTCGAGCGGAAGGTGCACGAGGCGCGCAAATCCGGCGAGCTGACGGCCGAGGCTTTGTGCGACCTCTGGATGAGCGTGCAGGCCGAGAGCCTGGGGCCGGCGATCCGGCTGGGGCCCGGCTACGAGCCGTTCTGGTGCTACATCCCGCACTTCATCCATTCGCCGTTCTATGTCTACGCCTACGCCTTCGGCGATTGCCTGGTGAACTCGCTCTACGGCGTCTACCAGAACGCAGCCGAGGGCTTCCAGGAGCGCTATTTCGCCTTGCTCTCGGCCGGTGGCACCAAGCACCATGCCGAGCTGCTGGCGCCGTTCGGGCTGGATGCGCGCGACCCGGCCTTCTGGCAGATCGGGCTCTCGATGATCGAGGGGCTGATCATCGAGCTGGAAGGGATGGAGTAGGGGCGGCGCGTCATGGTCGGGCTTGACCCGACCATCTCGGAAACCAGTGTCCACTGGTCATGAGATTCTCGGGTCAAGCCCGAGAATGACGCGCGCTTGCTAAAACTGCACCCGCAACCCCACCTGCGCGACATTCGCCGTATAATCCGAGCCTTGCGCGGTCGAGTTCAGGCGTTCCTGGGTGAAGCTCGCGCGCACCGAGAAGGTGCGCGTCAGCTTGTATTCGATGCGGGCGCCGAGGCTGGAGAAGTCCTCGCGCAGGCCCTGCCCGTCATATTCGGTGCGGCCGAAGCTGGCGATGCCGGTGACGATCAGGTTGCGGCGCAGCGCATGGGCGATCTCGAGCGAGGCGCGGTGGGCACGCGTGCCGGACGAGCCGGCGATGGTGGTGTCACCGAGTTCGGAGGTGCCACGCAGCGTCACCGTGGTCAGCGGTGTCGGCGACCACAGGATCGCGGCATCGCCGATGAAGCCCCGCAGGTTGCGCAGGCGGGTGTCGTCGTATTTGCGGTTCTGGTAGCCGGCCGAGATCTCGCCGGTGAGCTGGCGGCTGATCTCGAAGGTCGAGCCGATGCGGCCAGTGGCACCGTCGGAGGAGCGCCGGTAGCCGCTCGAATCGACCGGCTCGTCGAACTCCCGGGTGTCGATCTCGCCCTGGACGAAGGGCTTGAAGCCGGGCGTGACCTCGTAAGCCGCGCGCAGGCGCAGGCCATACTGGGTCTGGTTGCGATCCTTCTGGCTGACGATGCCGCCATTGCTGAGCTTGCCGTCCTCATAGTCGCTGCGATCGACCGAGCCGCGCAACGTCATCTGCAGGCGGTTGAAGTCGTGGGTGACCCCGGCCGAGCCGCCATATTGATAGACCAGTGGGCGCCCGGTGACGGCGGCGGTGAGGTCCGGCGAGCCGGGACGCTGCGTGTCGAGCTTCATGCGCGATTCGAGCAGGATGCGGGTATCGCGCGAGGCGTCGAGCCTGAGGTCGAGATTGCCCTCGCCATCGGGCCGCGAGGCGTCGCGGTCGCGGAAGTATTCGCTGTAGCCGCCGCGCAGCTTGCCCTTGAGCTCGTGGACGTTCCAGTCCGATTGGATCTCGAGCTCGCCGTCCGTCCGGCTGAAGGGCGAGCCCTTGCGGTCGGAGCCTGCGCTGCGCTGCGGATTGGTATCATAGCCGATGCCGCTGGTGAGCGCGGGCTTCAGCACGACGCTGCCCAGCCGCAGGCCGAGCGGCGCATAGGGGTCGTCCTCCGGGCCGGCGCGGCGGCGTGGCGGTGGCGGCGGTGGGGGCGCCGGTGGCAGGTTAGTCACCGTCGGTTGCGGCGCGCGGAACTGGCGCTGGGTGACGCCGCGCAGGGAGGTCGCGCGCACCGGCCGGCTGGCGTTGGGCGGAGCGCGGCGCGAGATCGTCGAGGGCTGGTCCTGGATCAGCGCGGCAGGGTCGCGCACCGCTGCGGGCGTTGCCGAGAACGGGTTCGGGGCGGGCTGTTCGGGCGCGGCCTGCTGGGCGACATACGCCGGAACGGTCGGCCGCAACGTCGTCCGGCGCGCCTGCTGGGCCTGGACGGCGGTCGCTGCGAGCGCGAGGCTCGCCGCAGTGACGCCGGTCAGAAGCAGGGTCGTTGCGCGGCGGGACACGAGGCTTTCGTCGCTCCAAGGCATGAGCTAAGGCGCGCCCGGGAGAGCGCGCATGGTTAACGGAGTTAGAACGAACTCGGTTAACGGCGCGTCAATGAAGTGCGGCGCTGCATGCCGATGCTGGCAAGCCCGGCGTTGTCCGTGCTAGAGCGCGCGGCATGACAGCCGATATCCGCGCTTCCGCGCTCCGCACCATCGCGACCGAGCGCGCCGGCCTCGATACCCTTCACAGCGCCCTGGCCAATGGCCTGGGCGAACCCTTCAGCGCGGCGGTGGCGATGATCCAGGCCGCCGGCGGGCGCGTCGTCGTCTCCGGCATGGGCAAGTCCGGCCATGTCGGGCGCAAGATCGCGGCGACGCTGGCCTCGACCGGCACGCCTGCGCATTTCGTCCATCCGGCCGAGGCCAGCCATGGCGATCTCGGCATGGTCCAGCCCGAGGACGTGGTGATCGCACTGTCCTGGTCGGGCGAGACGGCGGAGCTTGCCGCCATCGTCGCCCATACCAGGCGCTTCCGCGTCGGGCTGATCGCCATCACCGCCAATGCCGACAGCGCGCTCGGTCGCGAGGCCGATGTGACGCTGCTGCTGCCGAAAGCGGAGGAGGCCTGCCCCAACGGGCTTGCGCCGACCACCTCGACGACGATGCAGATCGCGCTGGGCGATGCGCTGGCGGTTGCCCTGCTGGAGGCGCGCGGCTTCTCTCGACAGGATTTCTTCATCTACCACCCCGGTGGCAAGCTCGGCGCGCAGCTCAAGACCGTCGCCAGCATCATGCATCGCGACGCGGCGCTGCCGGTGGTCGGTCTCGATGCGGCTGCGCCCGACGTGATCGCGATGATCTCGGCCAAGGGCTTCGGCTGCGCCATCGTGATCGATCCGGACGGAAAGCTTGCCGGCGTGGTCACGGATGGCGATCTGCGCCGCAAGCTGATCGGTGGCAGCCTGGCCCAGCGCGCCCGCGACGTGATGAGCCCGAACCCGCGCCGGATCGCACCCGACGCGCTGGCCGGCGAGGCGCTCGAGATGGTCAACCGGCTGCGCATCACCGCGCTGATCGTGGCGGATGCGCAGGAGCGCCCGGTCGGGCTTGTGCATGTGCATGATCTGCTGTCGCTCGGGGTGGCTTGAGCAGGCAGCGCTCAACCGCGCTGCGGGTCGTTCTCCAGCAGGATCGGGTTGCCATGCGGCGTCGCCTCCGCGGCGCGGGCCCATGAGGCTGCGAGCGCGTCGACGCCGTCATGCGAGGCCAGTCCCTTGGCGATGAGCAGGTGTTCCAGCGCCTCGCACCAGCGCTCGTAATAATCCGAGCCGTCGCGGCAGCCGCCTTGGGCAACCGCTTCGCGGATCTCGGCGCCCAGCGCCTGCGCCCATTCCTCCGCGCTGAACACGCCCTTGTTCTGGAGCGCGACGACGAGCGCGAAGGCCTGGGCCTGCCAGGGTTCGGCGAAGACCGGCCCCTCGGCGTCGCGCGGGATCGGCGTATCGGCGGCCAGCCGCGCCGCGAAGTCTGTGTCAGGCCGGCTCAAGATAGCTCTCCCAGGCCTCGATCGAGACCGATGATGTCGGGTCGGCGTCGCGGCCCCAGAGTTCGGGGCCGGTGAAGACGACGGTGTAGAGCCATTGCGCCGTCTCCGGCAGGCCTTGAGCGCCCGTGTCCGGAAAGACATGGCAGCCGGTGACGCGCTCGATCACGCCCTGCTTGCCGCGGGCATAGCGCGGCAGGCGCGTGTGGTGCTTCGGATGCATCACGAGGGTGCGGACCTCGTCGCCGACCGCGAATTTCGCCGGGGCGGGGGCCTCGCGCTCATAGGGGAAGCCGCGCCGCAGGACGGCGGATACCTCCTCGCCTTTGAGGACGCGCTTGGGCGTCTTCGCGGGGCTGAGCGGCTGGCCCTGTTCCAGTTCCTCAGCCGTGACGAAGCCCTGTGCGACCAGCATCCGGTTCAGGCCGGCGAGCCAGATTTCGTAATAGGACGAGGAGAGATATTGCACCGGCGGCAGGCTCTCGCGGGCGGCGCGGATGCCGTCGATCGTCCAGGCGCCCATCGCCCCGGCCGCGACATTGATCGCGAGCACGCGCTTCTCCCAGTCGGCATGGAAGATCGGTTCATTGGGTTCGGGGCTCACCGGGCCGAAGCCCATCTGCCCGCCGAGGTCCTGCCCGCCGTTCACAGTGCGTCCTCCACGCGCGGCAGCCCTGTGCCGATCATCGCGTCGCGGTTGACGATTCCAGCGAGCTTCTCCTCGGACCAGCCCTCGGTACCGGCCGGGCGCATCGGAATGACGATGAAACGGGTCTCGGCGGTCGAATCCCAGACGCGGATGCGCTGGCCCTGCGGCAAGGTCACACCGAAATCGGCGAGCGTGCCGCGCGGATCGATCACGGCCTTGGCGCGATAGGGCGGCGATTTGTACCAGACCGGCGGCAGGCCCAGCACCGGCCACGGATAGCAGGAGCACAGCGTGCAGACGATCAGGTTGTGCTCCTGCGGCGTGTTGAAGCAGGCGACGATGTGCTCGCCGCCGCGTCCGCCATAGCCGAGCTCGGCGACCGCCGCCGATCCATCCGCCTTCAGGCGCTGCGCATAGGCCGGGTCGGTCCAGGCCTTGGCGACGACACGGGCGCCGTTGCGCGGGCCGACCCTCGTTTCATAAGTCTCGACGATGGCGTCGAGCGCGGCGGGGTCGACATAGCCTTTTGCGACCATCAGCGATTCCAGCGCCTTCACCCGCGCTTCGATCGGCGTGAAGTGGTTGTCGTGATCGTGGTCGTGGTGACCGCTCATGGCACCTTCCTTTTCTGGCAGGCCGTCATTGCGAGCGCAGCGAAGCAATCCAGGAGGCGTAGAGCAAGTCCTCTGGATTGCTTCGTCGCTGCGCTCCTCGCAATGACGTCGTGGGCCGTGTCTTCAAGCAATCCTGATCCGTGCGGCCCGCTCCAGCCTGACCGCGAATGCGATCAGGGATTTGTCGGAGCCCTTGGGGCCGATCAGCGACAGGCCGAGCGGGGCACCCTCGCGCCTGGAGACGGGAATCGAGACCTGCGGGAAGCCCGAGAGCCCGCCGAGGCAGAGCAGCCGGAGCGCGCGGTTGCGGAAATCGTCGAGCTCGTCCTCGCCGGCGGCGGCGAGAGGCGCGATGTCGGGCACCGTCGGCAAGAGCAGCACGCCGTCGTTGCCGAGCAGTTTGGCGAGCTTGCTGCGGAAGCGCTTACGGACGCCTTCGCTCTTCTGGAAATCCGCGTCCGTGATCGCCTTTGCATAGGCGAAGCGATCGGCGACGCCCGGCCCCAACGGCGCGCCGAAGCGCTCGATCATCGGGCCGTCATTCAGCCAGGCTTCGCGGCCCTGGATGCGGCGCGAGGCCCAGTAGAGCGCGTCGAGATCACGCGCGACCGTTACCGCCTGCGGCTCGCCGAGCAGCGGCACGATGCGCTGGACGACGTTGCGCAGCAGGTTTTCGGCTTCCGGCACGGCCTGGGCGAAGAGTTCGTCGGCCAGGAGCAGGCGCGGCGCCTCGGGCAGGGTCACCTTGTCCTTGCCGAGCAATACCTCGCCGACGCGGGCGAAGACCTCGCCGTCACGCGCGAACCAGCCGGGCGTGTCGAAGCTCTCGGCCAGCGGCCAGACGCGCTTGAGCGAGAGGCGGCCATGGCTCGGCCGGATGCCGAACAGGCCGCAGTAGCTTGACGGCGCACGCACCGAGCCGCCGGTATCGGAGCCCAGCGCGAAATCAGCGAGCCGCCCCGCCACAGCCGCCGCCGAGCCGGAGGATGAGCCGCCGGTGATACGCTCGGGCGCGGCCGGATTGATCGGCGAACCGAAATGCGCGTTCTTGCCGTTGAGCGAGAAGGCGAGCTCGTCGGTATGGGTCTTGCCGACGAAGCGTGCGCCGGCATCGAGCAGCGTCTTCACGATCGGCGCGGTCTTGGCCTTGATGCCCGACTGCGCCAGCACGATCGGCGAGCCGGCGCCGGTCGGGTAGCCCTTGACGTCGAACAGGTCCTTCACGGCGAGCGTCAGCCCGGCGAGCGGGCCGGTCGCCGCGTGCTTCACGGGCGCTTCCGGATAGGGGACGAAGCAGCGGAACGGATCATCGACAAGCATCTGAATCAATCCCCTCAGCAGCCTCTGGCATCGCCGTCGGAGCGCGGATCATGCGTCGCTTCGACATGGCCCTTCGGATGCTTCACCAGCATGCCCGCATGACCGAACTGGTCGGAATAGGCTTCCGAGTACTCCTCTACCGGATGGCCCGAACCGGTCAGCCGCGCCAGCAGCATCGGGTCGAATCGGCTCTCCAGCTTGAGCGAGATCGAGCCCGCGCCCCAGGTCCGGCCGAACAGCCAGCGCGGCGCGTCGACGGCGGTCGCCGGGTTCTGGCCGAAGCGATAACGCGACAGGATCTGCGCCTGGAACTGCGGCTGGCCGTCGCCGCCCATCGCGCCGTAGGACATGATGCGGCCGTCGTCGAAGCGGGCTAAGGCCGGAATCAGGGTGTGGAACGGCTTGCGGCCCGGCCGCAGCGGGTTCACCGCCTTCGGGTCGAGCGAGAAGGCGACGCCACGGTTTTGCCAGTTGATGCCGGTGCGCGGCAGGATGCAGCCGGAGCCGTATTCCCAGTAGATCGACTGGATATAGGAGACGGCGAGGCCCGAGCCGTCGATCGCGCCCATCCAGACGGTGTCGCCGTCGCCGGTCTTGAACGGCCAGGCGGCGGCGCGCTTGCGGTCGATCGCGGCGGCTTCGCGCGTGAAGACCGCGTCGGTCAGCACGCTCATGGGATCGACCGTCGCAAAGGCGGGATCGGTGACGATCTTGTCCCGGATCGCGAAGGCGCGCTTGGTCGCCTCGACGAGGCCGTGGTGATGTTCGAAGCCTTCCGCGCGGGCGATGCCGAGCTTCTCGAAGATGCCGAGGATCAAAAGCGCGGCGACGCCTTGCGTCGGGGGGGCGAAATTATAGAGCGTCACGTCGGGGAGCTTGACCGAGAGCGGCTGAACGAGGCGAGCCTTGAAGGCTTCCATATCGGCGCGGGTGACGGGCGCGCCGATCGCGTCGAGATCGGCGGCGATCTCGCGGCCGATGTCGCCGCGATAGAAATCGGAGAGACCGGCTTCGGCAAGCTGGCGGAAGGTCGCGCCGAGCGCCTCGGGCTTGCGGCGCGCACCGGCTTTGGGCTGTTCGCCGCCGGGCCAGAAGAACTCGCTGAAGCCGATCGCTTCCTTCGTCGCCTCGACCTGCTGCGGCCAGGTCCGCAATTCGGAGGCCGAGACCTCGTAGCCCTCGTCGCAGTGGCGGATGGCGTCGGCCAGCAGGTCCTTGAGCGGCATGCGGCCACCGAGCGACTTCGAGAGCGTCAGCGCCGCTTCCCAGCCACTGACCGCGCCCGCGACCGTCAGGGCCGAGTCCGGGCCGCGCTGGGGAATCGTATCGTAGCCCTTCTCGCGGTAGCGCTCGATGGTGGCGAGCGAGCCCGCCGCGCCGCAGGCCTCGATGGCGTGGACCTTGCCGCCGGGTTGATGCACCAGCCAGAAGCCGTCACCGCCGATCGCGTTCATATGCGGGTAGACCACCGAGATCGTGGCGGCCATGGCGACCATCGCCTCGATGGCGTTACCGCCCTCGGCGAGAACAGCGCGCCCGGCTTCCGAAGCGAGATGGTGAGGCGCGGCGGCGGCAGCCGCACCGAAGACAGGCGTATCGATCATCAGGGTCTTTTCAAGCTGGGCTGGGACTACCACTTTGGCCGGACGGCGCGATTTTGTTGCATGCTCCAGCCGGCTTCGCTAGAGCTTGCGCCCGAAAAGTGGCTGCGCCCGCGCGCCACGGTTGAGGACTGAGAGCATGGCCGCAAGGCGCACCAACTGGCGCAACCTAATCATGGTGGTTTCGCTGGGTATCCTGATCGCGGTCGAGCTGTTCGGCGTCGCGCTGGCTTCGGGCTGGGCGCTGGCCGGCCTGTTCGAGCTGGGCGCCATCGTCAGCTATGTGCTGATGGCGCTGTTCTCGGTGCTCGCGGGCTACGCCATGATCAACCTGATGCGCCGCGTGCTCAAGGTCGAGCGGCTGACCGAAGGCGGCTGAGGCTTCAGCCACAAGCCTTCAGGATGACCGGATCGGCCTCATCAGGCAGATGGTCGCCCATCGCCCGGCACGCTCCCCCGACACAAACCTGCCAGTCCGCCGTTGCGCCCGAGCGACGCATGACGATCTCGCGTTGGGGCGGCAGCTTCGGCACCCAGCGCCAGAAGCCGTCGATCAGCCTGGCACCATCGGGCGGGTCCATGCCGGCGCCGGAGCCCTCGACCCGGGCCTCCGTCATGACGAGGCCGGCGGGCGTCTCGCGCCAGACCTCCTCCCACAGCGTCTTCTGCACGGAATGGCGCCAGCGCAGCGTGATCTCGTCGCTGCCCAGCGCGACGATCAGCGCGCCGGCAGCCAGGCACAGGCTCACGCGGGGACCTGCCTCGCCGCCCGCGCGCGCCAGACATGCTGGGCGACGAACAGGGCTCCGAGCCCGAAGCCGACCTCGTCGGTGATCGGCACGGCCGCGACGAGAAGAGCGGCGGCGACGGTTGCCAGTACCCGCTCCCACAGCGCGAGTGGGGCGCGCAGATAGCCGACGACCGCCATGCCCCAGAGCAGCATGGCGAAGCTCGCCTTCGCGACGATGTAGACGACCGAGAGCCAGTAGGCCGCTCCTTCCAGCCCGGCGACGGGCTGAAGCATCAGGTTGGGGTCGTAGACCGCCATGAAGGGAATGACGAAGCCGGGCAGGGCGATCTTCACCGCCTGCACGCCGATCTTCATGCCCGAGACCTTGGCCATGGGTGCCGCCGCGAAGGCGGCCAGCGCCACCGGCGGGGTCAGGTCCGCCATGATGCCGAAATAGAACACGAACATGTGGCTGACGATCAGCGGCACGTCGAGCTGCAGCAGGATCGGGGCGGCCAGCGACGAGGTGATGATGTAGTTCGGGATGGTCGGGATGCCCATGCCGAGGATCAGGCTGAAGACCATCGTCAGGAGGAGCGCCAGGAACATGCTCTCCTTGCCGATGCCGATCAGCCAGGAGCCGAAGATCGTGCCGATCCCGGTCAGCGTCATCGTGCCGATGACGATACCGACCAGCGCGCAGGCGAGGCCGACCGGCAGCGCCTGGCGCGCGCCGTCCGCGAGGGCCTCGATGCAGGATGTCAGCACGTCGCGCCCGGTGGCGCCGCGCAGCACGTTCCAGAGCACGAGCCCCAGCACGACCATGAGCACGGTCGCCATGCTGATCGACATCGAGAAGGCGGAGACCAGGCCGAACCCGACCCAGAAGACGATGCGCAGGGCCGGCGTCGCCAGCCCGGTCGAAATCGCCAAGGCGAGGATCAGCGCCACTGTCAGGGCAAGCCCGATCGCGCCGGCGAAGAGCGGGGTGAAGCCGGCGAAGAGCAGATAGACCAGCACCAGCAGCGGCGCGATCAGGTACCAGTTCTTGCGGATTTCCGCGCGCGCGCTCGGCAATTCCGATTTCGGCAGGCCGGTGAGGCCGAGCTTGCCGGCCTCGAGATGCACCGCCCAGTAGCAGGCCGCGAAATAGAGGATGGCGGGAATGATCGCCGCCTCGACGATCTTCGAATAGGGCACGTCGATGGTCTCGGCCATGATGAAGGCGACGGCACCCATGACGGGCGGCATGATCTGGCCGCCCATCGAGGAGGTCGCCTCGACGCCGCCGGCAAAGGCGCCGGTGAAGCCCGAGCGCTTCATCAGGGGAATGGTGAACTGGCCCGAGGCCACGACATTGGCGACGCCGGAGCCCGAGACCGTGCCCATCAGGGCCGATGAGGCGACGCAGACCTTGCCCGGCCCGCCCTGCTTGCCGCCGAAGGCCGCCATCGAGATGTCGTTGAAGAAATCGATGACGCCGGCGCGCTCCATGAAGGCGCCGAACAGGATGAACAGGAAGATGAAGGTGGCGGAGACCGCGGTCGGAGTGGCGTAGAGGCCTTCCGTGCCGAAGGCCATCTGCTCGATCACCTGCTCGAGGCTGTAGCCGCGATGGTCGAAGGGAGCCGGCAGGTGCTGCCCGAAGAAGCAATAGGCGAGGAAGGTGCCGGCGACGAGCGGCAGCGCGATCCCCATGGCGCGCCAGACGAGCAGGAAGAGCACGGCAAGCGCCGCCAGGCCGACGACCATGTCGGCTTGGGTCAGTTCGCCGGCCCGGTTGACCAGCTCGAGATAATTCCACCAGTGATAGAGGCCGACGGCGAAGCCGATGACGCCGGCCACCCACCAGAACAGGCGGCCCGGCCGCGAGGTCTCGTCGGCATTCGCCAGCAGACCGCAGGCGATCAGCGCGAGGAAGCCGACATGGACGGTACGCAGCACCTGGTTCGGCAAGGTGCCGGTATAGAGCGAGACCAGTTCGAAGGCGCCCAGCATCGCCAGGAAGGCGATGGCCGGCTCGGCCATGGCCTTGCCACGCAGGGCGCCCAGCACGATCCAGGCGAACCAGAGCACGAAGGCGATCCGGATCACGGCGATCGGCGTCAGCCAGGCGACGGATTCGATCAGCCTGAAATCGAGCGGGATGCCGAACGCCGTGACGATCTGGAAGGCCGAGAAGCCCACCGCCAGCCAGAACAGCAGCCGGCCCTTCCAGCCCGTGCCGAAGGTGGCGGGCAGGCCGTGCTCGGGATCGTAGGGGACGGGCGTCGGGGCATGGGCTCCGGCGATGTCGGGGACGGCAAGCGGTCTGGTCTCGTCGCGGCTCATGGCGTGTCGCCCCCGGTCGTCATCGGCGAATCGTCGCCACATTGAAAAGGCGAGGCCGGATCGCCCAGCCTCGCCTGCTTCGAAAGAAGGAAGAGAGGCTCAGGAGCCGACCTTCAGCCCCTTTTCCTTGAAGTAGCGGGCAGCGCCGGGGTGCAGCGGCAGCGGCATGCCGTCGAGCGCGTTCTCGAGCTTGATCGAGCGGGCGGCGGCATGGGCGGCGCCAAGCTCGCCCAGGTTCTCATAGACTGCCTTGGTCATCTGGTAGACGGTCTCCTCCTTCATGCCCTCATGGGTCACGAGATAGTTGACCACGGCGGCGGCCGGCACGGCAGCGGTCTGGCCGGTATAGGTGTTGGCGGGGATCGAGACCTTGACGAAGGGCGGGCCCGCCTTGTCGACGACGGCGGCGGGGACCTCGACCACGGTGATCTCGACCGAGGTCGCGAGATCGCGCAGCGAAGCGACGCCGAGGCCGGCCGATTGCAGCGTCGCATCGAGCTGGCGGTTCTTCATCAGCTCGACGGATTCGGCGAAGGGCAGATACTCGATCTTGCCGAGATCCTTGTAGGACAGGCCGGCGGCGGCCAGGATCGCGCGAGCATTCAGCTCGGTGCCGGATTTCGGGGCGCCGACGGAGAGACGCTTACCCTTGAGATCGGCCAGCGTCTTGATGCCGCTGTCCTTCGAGGCGACGATCTGGACATAGTTCGGATAGATCGCGGTGATGCCGCGCAGCTTCTTCAGCGGGCTCTTGAAGCCGGCTTCCTCGTCACCCTTCCAGGCGGCATCGAGCGAGTCGCCGAGCGTGAAGGCGATCTCGCCCTTGCCCTGCTGCAGCAGCTGCAGGTTCTCGACCGAGGCCTTGGTGGCCTGGACGGTCGGCCGCGTGCCGGGGATCTTCTCGCCATAGATCTTGGAGAGCGCCACGCCGAGCGGGTAGTAGACGCCGGAGGTGCCGCCGGTCAGCACGTTGACGAAGTCCTGCGCGCGGGCTCCGGCCGGTGCGAGTGCGATCAGCGCCGCGGTGGCGATTCCGGCGAGACGCCGGCTGGACATAACCTGTTTCATGCAACCTCCCAGTTGTCGAACGGTCGGCATCGTGTGCCGATCTCACGTTGTTTGTAGATCAGGCGGCGATGCAATTGAAAGGCTCTGCACCCCCGCCATTAGGCGAGGGCCATTTCAGCGTGACGCTTTCGCCATGATTGCCCGCCATCGAAGCGCGGTCGCCTTCCCGCTTGCTTTTGCCCGGTTGCCCTTGCCGCTGGGACAGGCTAGCCCGATTTCAACCCAGACGGCGCTGCCGTCGCCAGCAGAACGAGCCCCGCCCGCCATGCATCCCAGCGCCAGACCGCCCCGTCCCGACCGTCGCATGCTGCTGGCCGGCGCCAGCGCCACAGCGGCCCTGGCCGCGCTCGGTTTTGCGCCGGAGGCGCTGGCTCAGCAGGGGCTCAAGCTCGGAGAGGCCGAGGCGTTCACCTTCGAGACGCTGAAGACGCGGGCGCGCGATCTGGCGGCCCAGCCCTATCAGGCGCCGCCGAGCCCGCGCCCCGATGTGCTGGAGCGGATCGACTACGACGCGCATGGCAAGATCCGGTTCAAGCCGGAGATGGCGCTATGGGCGGACGGCCCCTCGCCCTGGCCGGTGACCTTCTTCCATCTCGGCCGATACTTCCAGAAGCCGGTGCGGATGCATGTACTGGGCGACGGCAAGGCGCGCGAGATCGTCTACGACGAGAGCTATTTCGAGATGCCGGCGGATTCGCCGGCCCGCGAATTGCCTGTTGGTGCGGGCTTTGCCGGTTTCCGCTTCCAGGAGAGCCGCACGGGACATCCCGGCCGCAAGGGCGAGAAGCTCGACTGGAAGAAGAACGACTGGGTCGCCTTTCTCGGCGCCTCCTATTTCCGCGCCATCGGCGAGCTTTATCAATACGGGCTCTCGGCGCGCGGGCTTGCCGTCGATCCGGCCGTTGGCGGCCGGGCGGAGGAGTTTCCCGACTTCACCCATATCTGGCTGGAGACGCCGGCGCCCGGCGCCGAATTCGTCGTCGTCTACGCGCTGCTCTCGGGGCCGAGCGTGGCCGGCGCCTATCGCTTCCGCATGCATCGCGGCAAGGGCGTGGTGATGGAGATCGAGACGGCGCTGTTCCTGCGCAAGGATGTCGAGCGGCTCGGCATCGCGCCGCTGACCTCGATGTACTGGTATTCCGAGAAGGCCAAGGCCACCGCCGTCGACTGGCGCCCCGAGGTGCATGATTCCGACGGGCTCGCGCTCTGGACCGGCACGGGCGAGCGCGCCTTCCGGCCGCTCAATAATCCCTCCCGCACCACCGCCTCCTCCTTCATGGACGAGAGCCCGCGCGGCTTCGGCCTGATGCAGCGCGACCGCGAGGTCGGGCATTATCTCGACGGCGTCTTCTACGAGCGCCGGCCGAGTCTCTGGGTCGAGACGCAAGGGGACTGGGGGAAGGGCGCGGTCCAGCTCATCGAGATCCCGACCGATGACGAAATCCACGACAACATCGTCGCGATGTGGGTGCCGGCCGGCCAGGCCAAGGCCGGCGCGTCCTATGCCTTCCGCTACCGGCTGCACTGGCTCGCCGACGAGCCGTTCCCGACCCTGCTCGGCCGTGTCGTCGCGACGCGTCTCGGCAATGGCGGCCAGCCGGGTACGACGCGCCCCAAGGGCGTGCGCAAGTTCATGATCGAGTTCAGGGGGCCGGCGCTGGAGTCGATCCCCTTCGGCGTGAAGCCAGAGGTCGTGCTCTCGGCCTCGCGCGGCAACTTCTCGTACATCTTCGCCGAGGCGGTGCCGAACGATGTTCCCGGCCATTGGCGGGCGCAGTTCGATCTCACGGTCGAGGGCAACGACCCGGTCGAGATGCGCTGCTTCCTGAAGGCGGGGGAGACGGTGCTGACCGAGACCTGGCTGTATCAGTACCTGCCGTTCTGAACGGGGTGCCGCTCACCCTGCCTTGCGCAGGGCCTCGTTGATCCGGGCCTGCCAGCCCGGACCTGTGGCTCGAAAGCGCTCGATGATGTCGGCGTCGAGCCGCAAGGTGATCTGCTGCTTGGGGCTGGCGACCTTCGGCCGGCCGCGGCCGCGGCGGACCAGCACGCCGCCATCATGGATGTCGGCCCCCTCGAACCATGCATCCGTCAGCTCGGGCGCGTCGTCGGGGTCAACCCAGGTGGCTTTGGTATCGGGCTTGTTCGCGCTCATTGGCTTTCCTCATGCTGAATGATGCGGCGGGCGCTGCCACGATGGGTCCAGACCACCACGACCATGCGTCCGTCGAGAAGGCCGGCTGTGATGAAGCGCTCCTCGCCATAATCGAGCCGATGGTCCGATTGCGTGAACGTGATGCCGGCGAAAATTTCGACGGCCCTGGCAAAGTCCAGACCGCGCTCCCGCAGCGCCGCGTCTCGCTTGGCGTTATCGAAATCGATCTCCACGATTATATGTAACGCCATTAAATGAGATTGCCAGCCATGCACAAGCGAGGTTGGCGTCTCCGCCAGACTCCGCTTGCCCACCGCTCTTCGTAACATTATATCATCTCGCATGGCTCATGCGCACGCCCATCACGCCTCCCGTGCCGTCTCGGAAGATCCGGGCTGGTCGCTGCTGCGGCTATCCGCAGCGGGGCGGATCGGGCTTGCCGGCGTCATCGTGGCGCTAGTGTGGGCCGCGACGCTGGCCGTGATCCTGTGAGTGAGTTTTCGTCCGTGTCCGCCATTCGCCTCACTGACCTGACACTGGGCTATGACCGTCATCCGGCGGTGCATCACCTGTCGGGCGAGATCACTGCGGGCAGCCTGACCGCGATCGTCGGCCCCAACGGCGCCGGCAAATCGACCCTGCTCAAGGGCATCGCCGGCGCGCTGTCGCCGCTCGGCGGCGATGTCTCGGTCTCCAGCGGAAAGCGCCTGGCCTATCTGCCGCAATCGGCCGAGCTCGATCGCTCCTTCCCGATCCATGTCTACGACCTCGTCGCGATGGGGTTGTGGAACAGCGCCGGCATTTTCGGGCGGATCGGGCGCGGTTTTGCCGCCAAGGTCGAGGCGGCGATCGCTGCCGTCGGGCTCTCCGGTTTCGAGCGCCGGCCGATCGGAGCCCTGTCCGGCGGGCAGATGCAGCGCGCCCTGTTTGCGCGGCTCCTGCTTCAGGACGCCGACATCATCCTGCTCGACGAGCCCTTCACAGCCATTGATGCGCGCACCACCGCCGATCTGCTGGCGCTGGTCCAGCGCTGGCATGGCGAGAGCCGCACCGTTGTCGCGGTGCTGCACGACATCGAGACCGTGCGCCGCGCCTTCCCGCATACGCTGTTGCTGGCGCGGGAGACGGTGGCCTGGGGCGAGACCGCCGAGGTTTTGACGCCGGCCAATCTTTTGAGGGCCCGCCGCATGGTCGAGGCCTTCGACAGCCATGCCGCCCCCTGCGAGCGCGACGCGGCGTAGTTTTCGCTGACTTCCAACCCACTGCAAAACAAGGGCGCCGTCATTCCGGGCGGAGCGCAGCGGAGACCCGGAATCCATCCTGGAGCACCGATGGCGCCTTATGATGGATCCCGGATCGGCGCCGCTTCGCGGCTTGTCCGGAATGACGGGGTCGGGAAACCACGCTGTTGATCGCGCTCCTCTACGACCTCTTCATCGGTCCCTTCGCCGAATTCGACTTCATGCGCCGGGCGCTGGTCGGCATCGTCGCGCTGTCGGTGTCGGGCGCGCCGATCGGCGTCTTCCTGATGCTCAGGCGAATGAGCCTGACCGGCGACGCGATGGCGCATGCGATCCTGCCCGGAGCGGCGATCGGCTATCTCGTGGCCGGCTTCTCGCTGCCGGCGATGACGCTGGGTGGGCTCGCGGCCGGTTTCGCGGTCGCGCTGGCCGCCGGCGCGGTGGCGCGGGTCACGGTGATCAAGGAGGACGCGTCGCTGGCCGCCTTCTACCTGATCTCGCTGGCGCTCGGCGTCACCATCGTCTCGCTGCGTGGCTCGGCGGTCGATCTCTTCCATGTCCTGTTCGGCAATGTGCTGGCGCTCGACGACGACGTGCTGATCCTGCTCTCGGGCGTGGCGAGCCTGTCGCTGCTGACGCTGGCCGCGCTCTACCGACCGCTGGTGATGGAATGCGTCGATCCCGGCTTCCTGCGCTCGGTCAGCCGCTCCGGGGGCGTCGTGCATCTCACTTTCCTCGGCCTCGTCGTGCTCAACCTGGTCGCTGGGTTCCATGCGCTCGGCACCCTGCTTGCCGTCGGTTTGATGATGCTGCCGGCGGCGGCGGCGCGGTTCTGGACGGCCGACATCACCCGGCTGATCGTGCTCGCCAGCGGCTTCGCCATGGTCTCCGGCTATGCCGGGCTCGTGGTTTCCTATTCGGCCGGCGCGAACCTGCCGGCCGGGCCGGCGATCATCCTGGCGGCCGGGGTGCTGTATCTCGGCTCGCTCCTGCTCGGCTCGCAGGGCGGGCTTGCGCGACGCCTCTTGCCCCGCGCCCATCTCCAGAGGTAGTGATGTTATAGTGTTGCATCATTTGCCGGAGATCCCCATGCCGAACCGTCGTGCCCTGTTGAGTGGGCTTGCCGCCGGACTGCTGCTCACGGCCATGCCGCTTGCCGCACGCGCCCAGGAGAAGTTACCTGTCGTCGCGAGCTTCTCGATCCTCGGCGATTTCGTCCGCGAGGTCGGCGGCGAGCGGGTCAGCGTCACCACGCTGGTCGGCGCCAATGGCGACGCACATGTCTATTCGCCGACGCCGGCCGACGCGAAGACGATGTCCGCGGCAAAGCTGATCGTCGTCAACGGCCTGAAATTCGAGGGCTGGATGACCCGCTTGATCAAGTCGTCGGGCGCGAAGGCTGCGATTGCGACCGCGACGACCGGGATCGCGCCGCTGAAGGGCGATGAGGATCACGGCAAGGCCGGGCATGGGCACGACCACGATGTCGATCCGCATGCCTGGCAGAGCGTCGCCAACGCCAAAATCTATGTCGGCAATATCCGCGATGCGCTGGTGAAAGCCGATCCGGCCGGCAAGGACGCTTACGAGGCCAATGCGGCGCGCTATCTGGCTCAGCTCGACGCGGTCGAAAGCGAGATCAGGGCCGCGATCGCGCGCATCCCCGCCGACCGGCGCAAGGCGATCACCTCGCACGACGCCTTCGGTTATTTCGTCAAGGCCTATGGCATCGCCTTCATCGCGCCGCAGGGCGTCTCGACCGAGGCCGAGGCCTCGGCGAAGGATGTGGCGCGCATCATCCGGCAGGTGAAGGCGGAGAAGGTGCCCGCTGTCTTCCTCGAAAACGTCACCAATCCCCGCCTGGTCGAGCAGATCGCGCGGGAGAGCGGGGCGAAGCTCGGTGGCCGGATCTATTCCGACGCGCTTTCCGATGTGGCCGGTCCGGCCGGGACTTACATCCGCATGATGAAACACAATATAAGCGAGATCGAAAAGGCGCTCGCCGCCGGCCCGGCCTGATGGTCGCGCCTCCGCTCGCCCCCGCCACGCATCAGGTCGAACCCATGTCCGAGAAAATCCCCGTCACGGTGCTCACAGGCTATCTGGGCGCCGGCAAGACGACGCTGCTGAACCGCATCCTCACCGAGGATCACGGCAAGAAATTCGCCGTCATCGTCAACGAGTTCGGCGAGGCCGGCATCGATGGCGACCTCATCGTCGGCGCCGACGAAGAGATCTTCGAGATGAACAATGGCTGCATCTGCTGCACCGTGCGCGGCGATCTGATTCGCATTCTCGACGGGCTGATGAAGCGCAAGGGCAAGTTCGACGCGATCATCGTCGAGACCACGGGGCTCGCCGATCCGGCCCCCGTGGCGCAGACCTTCTTCGTCGACCAGGATGTCGGCGACGCCACCAAGCTCGACGCGGTGGTGACCGTGACCGACGCGAAGTGGTTGCTGGAGCGTCTGAAGGACGCACCGGAGGCGAAGAACCAGATCGCCTTCGCCGACGTCATCGTCCTCAACAAGGTCGATCTGGTTACGGATGAGGAACTGGCCTCGGTCGAGGCCGCGATCCGGGCCATCAACCCCTATGCCAAGCTGCACAAGACGACGCGCTGCGACGTTCCGATCGACCAGCTGCTCGACCGCAACGCCTTCGACCTCGACCGCATCCTCGACATCGAGCCGGACTTCCTCGAATCCGGGCACCACCACCATCATTCCGACGAGGTGCGCTCGATGTCGTTCACGATTCCCGGCGATGTGGACCCTGAGAAGTTCATGCCCTGGATCAACGACATCAGCCAGGCGCAGGGCCCCAACATCCTGCGCTCGAAGGGCATCCTCGCCTTCAAGGACGAGCCGCGCCGCTTCGTCTTCCAGGGCGTCCACATGATCCTCGACGGCGATCTCCAGCGCGACTGGAAGGACGGCGAGAAGCGCGAAAGCCGCCTCGTCTTCATCGGGCGCGACCTGAACGAGAACGAGCTGCGGCAGGGTTTTCAGGCCTGCGCGGCGTAGAACTCCGTCATTCCGGGGCATCGCGCAGCGATGAACCCGGAACCCACGACCAGGTGAGCCCTTGTCATCGCAATTGCAAGACAATCACCCCGTCGTGGGTTCCGGGTTCGACCCTGCGGGCCGCCCCGGCATGACAATGGTTTGCGAAACACGCGGCCGAAGCTAAAGCGTTGCCCATGGACACGATCACCAAACCCGTCTCGCTGCGCGAGCATGTCGTCCTCGTCGAGGCGGGGGAGCATGTCGTCGGCGCTCAGTGGCTCAAAGCAACGCTGGCGCTGGCGCTCGCCGACGGGCGCGTGCTGCGCTGGACGGATGGAGCGCTCGACAGTGTCGAGGCGCATGCCGGCGGCATCCTCTCCGCCAGCGGCGACGGAGAGCGTCTGATCACTGGTGGCGATGACGGGCGCGTGGTGGCGACCGCTGCCCAGGGTGAGCCGACGGAGATCGCGCGCGACGAAAAGCGGCGCTGGATCGATGCGGTGACGCTTTCGACTACGGGAAGCATCGCCTGGAACACCGGCAAGACCGTCCATGCCCGCGACGACAAGGGCAAGATCCGCTCGCTCGACCTGACGACGACGCCGCAGGGCCTGGTCTTCGCGCCGAAGGGCTACCGGCTCGCCATCGGCCAGATGAACGGCGTCTCGCTCTGGTATCCGAACACCGAGGCCAAGCCCGACTTCCTCGAATGGAAGGGCTCGCATCTCGACGTGATGTGGTCGCCGGACGGGCGCTTCGTGGTCTCCTCGATGCAGGAGAACGCGCTGCATGGCTGGCGCCTCGGCGACAAGCCGAGCCATATGCGGATGACCGGCTATCCGGCCAAGCCGCGCTCGCTGTCCTGGTCGCATGACGGGCTCTGGCTCGCCTCCAGTGGTGCGGATGCCGCAATCGTCTGGCCGTTCCAGGGGGAGGGGCCGCAGGGCAAGGCGCCGCGCGAATGCGGAGCGCGCCACGCCAAGGTCACGCGCGTCGCGTTCCATCCCCGGGCGCTGGTGCTGGCGGTGGGTTATGACGATGGCTGCATCCTGATGATCCGCCTGACCGACGCGTCCGAGTTGCTGGTGCGGCCGGCCCTGCGCGGCAGCGGCATCACCGCCTTCGCCTGGGACAAGGGCGGCAAGCGTCTCGCCTTCGGCACGGAAGATGGCGCGGCCGGCGTGCTGACGCTGCCGGCGGGCTGAGCGGGGCGATGCGCTTCGGTCTGTTCGGCAAAGGCGGGGCTGACAAGGCGCAGGCCTCGGAGCAGGCCGGACGGATCAAAGCGCAGACGCGCGAGATCCTAGGATTGCCGGAGGCGGCCGCGATCGCGGTCAACGAAATCCTCTGCGCCGATCCCGCCTGCCCGGGCACGGAGACCGTGATCCTGGTGATGAACCCCGGCGAGAAGACGAGGGCGTTCAAGCTGCAGATGGCGATGGCGGATGTGACGCCGGAGGCATTGGCGAGTGCTCTCCGGGGGCAGGGCACCTAAACGCGGCGTCATTCGGGACGAAGCTGTGCCTCTGCCCGCGCACTCCCGTCAGCTCATGTCAGGGGCCTCGCCACAGGGCCTTACGGCCGGATGCGGAGGCAGCTAGCGTGACCGTCATGGCTCCGCGTCTCAAATCCCCGCCCACCCTGACCAAGGCCCAGGCCCGAGCGATCTGGCTCAAGGCCCAGCGACTCGACGAGGCCGAGCCTTTCGGAGCAGGGCCAGAGGCGACGCGAGCGGCGGTCGAGCATCTCGGCTATGTCCAGATCGACACGATCAACGTGATCGAGCGCTGCCACCACCACATCCTCCATGCCCGCATCCCGGCTTACGAGCGGGCGCATCTGGCGCAGGCGCAATCTGTCGAGAAGAGCGTCTTCGAGTACTGGACGCATGCGCTGTCCTATGTGCCGACGCGCGACATCCGCTGTTTCCTCGGGACGATGAAGGCGCACCGGGAGGAGCCCAAGCGCTGGTCGGCGGTGGGCGGCCGTGAGGAAACGCGCAAGCTGCTGCGCCGCATCCGCCGCGACGGGGCGCTGACCATCCGCGACATCGACACCGACGTTCTGGTCGAGAAGGCGCATCTCTGGGCCAGCAAGAAGCCGTCGAAGGGCCTGCTGGAGCGGGCCTTCTACGATGGCGAACTCGTCATCTCGGCGCGCTCGGGCATGCTGAAAACCTATGAGCTGCTCGACCGGCATTTCGACTGGGAGAAGCGGCCGGTGCCGGCCTCGGAGCGACAGGTCACGGCCTATCTGCTCGACCGGGCGCTCCGCGCTCAAGGGGTCGTCAGCCTCGATTCGATCTGCCATCTCGATGCACCCAGCAAGAAGGCGGTCGCCGAGCTGATCGAGGCGCGGGTAAAGCGGCGCGATCTCATGCCGGTGCGGATCGCGGACTCGACGATGCCGCACTGGATGCCGCGGGACCAACCTGACCCCGCGGAGGCGCCCGAGGCCGGGCTGGTCCACATCCTGTCGCCCTTCGATCCGCTGATCATCCAGCGCAAGCGTTTGAAGCTGTTCTTCGGCTACAGCCACGCCTTCGAGGCCTATCTGCCGAAGGAGAAGCGCGTCTTCGGCTATTTCGGCCTGCCCGTGCTGATGGGCGATGCTGTCGTCGCGGTGCTCGACCTCAAGACGGATCGTCAGGCCGGCAAGCTCCTGATCCAGCAATGGAGCTGGCTCGATGGTCAGGAGAGCGCCGAGAGGAAGCTCCGGATCGAAGCGGCGCTGGAGCGGTTCGAGCGGTTTCAGTTGGCCAATGGCACGGCCGAGGCGGCGCCGGTCGAAATCGGGGATGCCTGATCACCATCGGCACGGCCGTCATTGCGAGCGAAGCGAAGCAATCCAGAGAGACGTAGAGCCCGTCCGCCCCTGGATTGCTTCGCTTCGCTCGCAATGACGGAAGCGGCGGAGGTCCGTTACGCTCCCAGCAGATCGATCAGATGCGGGATCAGCGGCTCGTCGGCCGGCGGCATCTCAAGCTCCCGGAGCTTGGCGGGGCGGACCCATTTCAGCGCCTGGCCCTCGCGCGAGGCGACCGTGCCCTCCCAGCGCCGGCAGATATAGAGCGGCATCAGCAGGTGGAAATCGGGATAGGCGTAGCTGGCGAAGGTCAGCGGCGCGAGGCAGTCCTCCTTGACGGTGATGCCGAGCTCTTCCGCCAGTTCGCGGATCAGCGCCGGCTCCGGCCGCTCGCCCTGCTCCAACTTGCCGCCGGGAAATTCCCACAGGCCCGCCAGCGACTTGCCCTCCGGGCGCTGCGCGACGAGGACGCGGTTGTCGGCATCGATCAGGGCGCAGGCGACGACGAGGAGCAGTTTCACGAGCGAAGTCTCAATGTCCGGAGAGGATGACCTGAAGCGGTTCCTTCTCCTTACCTGTCACGGTCACGCTGTCATAGACCGAGCCGCCCTCGCGGGAGAATGCGTCCTCATCGCCCCAGATCACCTGTGCCGTGAGGAAATACTCGCCCGGCGCGACCTTTTCGAAGGCGAAGCGGCCATTGGCTTCCGCCTTGGTCGTGCGGGTGTATTCGCCATAGGCCGGGTCGGGATTGTCGTCGCGCGGATAGTCGCGATGCGGCACATATTTGCGGCTGCCGTAGAAATTCCGGAAGCGCTCGCGGGCGTAGGCCGTCGCCGGGACGAGCCTGATGACCTCGCCGGCGGCGTTGACCACCACGCCGCTCGGCTTGGTGCGGAAGGCATGGCCGGTGATGACGGTCGCGCCCGGCTTCTTGATGAAGGCGGCCTCCTCGACGGAGAAGGCGACGGTCGCAGGCTTTCGCTCGACACAGGCTACGAGGAGAAGAGCGCAAGCGAGCGCCAATGCACGTCCCAGCAAGTTCCGCCCCCGCAGCCGCCGATCCCGTGGGGATCATGACGCTGGGGGAGGTGAGGTGCAAGCGGCCGTCACGCCTTCATTCTCGGGCGGAGAGAAGCGCTGGTCCGAGAAACGCCGGGGAGAGATGCTCGGGTCGAGCCGGAGCATGGCGCGGGTTCACGAGCGATAGTCGCCATTGATCTCGACATAGGCCTTGGTCAGGTCGCAGGTCCAGACCGTCGACTTGCCGCGCCCCAACCCGAGATCGGCGGTGATGACGATGTGCTCGCCCTGCATGTAGGTCGAGACAGCCGCCTCGTCATAGGACGGGGCGCGGGCGCCCTGCTGCGCCACCATGATCTCGCCGAAGGAGATGTCGAGGCGGTCGCGGTCGGCCGGCTCGCCGGCCTTGCCGACGGCCATGACGACGCGGCCCCAATTGGCGTCCTCGCCGGCAATCGCCGTCTTGACCAGCGGCGAGTTGGCGATCGAGAGCGCGACGCGCTTGGCCGAGCGCGAGGAAGCCGCGCCTGCGACCCGGACCTCGACGAATTTGCGGGCACCCTCGCCATCCTTGCAGACGAGATGGGCGAGTTCGAGCAGCAGCGAGTTCAGCGCCCGCTTGAAGCCGGAAAGGCGGGCATCGCCGATCTCGGTGATCGCCGGCACGCCGCGCGCCGCCGCCTTGGCCGTCGCGAACAGCATCAGCGTGTCGGAGGTCGAGGTGTCGCTGTCGACCGTCACCGCGTTGAAGGAGCCCTTCACGCCCTTCGAGAGCAGCGCCTGCAGCACCGGGGCGGCGATCGGGGCATCGGTGAAGACGAAGGAGAGCATCGTCGCCATATCGGGCGCGATCATGCCTGCGCCCTTGGCGATGCCGGCGAGCACGACCTCCTTGCCGTCGATCTTGGCCTTGCGCGTCAGGGCCTTCGGGAAGGTGTCGGTGGTCATGATCGCGCGGGCCGCATCGATCCAGGGTCCGTCGGCGACGCGCTTGGCGCAGTCCTGCAGCACGCCCTCGAATTTGGTAGCGTCGAGCGGCTCGCCGATCACGCCGGTCGAGGCGATGAAGACCTCTTCCGGCTTGCAGCCGGCGGCCTTGGCCGCGATCTTCGCGGTCAGCGCGACCGAGTCGCGCCCTTTCAGGCCGGTGAAGGCGTTGGCGTTGCCGGAATTGACGACCACGGCGCGGGCGGAGCCTTGGCTCAGGTTCTCGCGGCACCAATCGACCGGGGCCGACGGGCATTTCGAGCGGGTGAAGACGCCGGCGACCTGCGTGCCCTCGTCGAGCAGGGCGAACCAGACATCCTGGCGGCCCTTGTAGCGGATCCCGGCCTCGGCGGTGGCGAAGCGGACGCCCGGGACGGCTGGAACCTTGGGCTGGCGCTTCGGCGCGAGCGGGGAAACGGGAACATCCTTGCCGGCCATCGTGGCATCTCCTGTGCGGGAGGCTGATGTGCCGCAGCAGAGGAGGGATGACAAGGACGCGATGACATCGCAGCCAGCCATTCCGCGGGGGATCGCGTTTCGCTATGGGCGTGGACATCAATATAGCAGAATGCTAATTTCGTTCTGTGAGGACGGTGATCTACAGCCGGGACGCGACGCGGACGCTCGTCCGGCTGCCGGTGAATGTCGCCGCGAGAATCAAATCCAAGATCGAGCAGTACGCGGCTGATCCGGCGGCTCAGGTCAACAATGTGAAGGCCCTCAAGGGCGAGGCCGGCTATTTTCGCCTGCGCGTCGGCGATTGGCGTGTGATCTTCACGGAAGATGGCGTTGTCGTCGCGATCATTAAAATCGCCCCGCGCGGCTCGGCCTACGACTAGGAGGATTGGACATGACGGTTCAGATCATCACGACGCCGGCCGGCGAACGCCTCGTCGTCGTTCCCGAGGCTGATTACGCGGCGCTCCTTAGCGCGATCGAAGACGCGAACGATGCGGAGATCGTGCGTGTGTTCAGGGAGCGGTTCGCCGCCGGAGAGGAGGAATTCGTTCCCTCCGAGATGGTCGACCGCATCCTCGCGGGCGAAAATCCGGTGCGCGTCTGGCGTGAGCATCGCGGCCTCACTGTCAGCGCGCTGGCCGAGAAGGCGGGGATCGCCCAGCCCTATCTGTCGCAGATCGAGACCGGCAAGCGCGAGGGCACGTTGCAGACGATGAAGAAGATCGCCGATGCCCTTCGCGTGACGCTCGACGATCTGGTCTGAAACGAACAAAGGCCCGTGCTGGAGCGCGGGCCTTGTCAGATGAATCCGAGGGTCTCGACCGCGCTAACAGCCCTTGTCAGGGCTTCTTGGGCTCAGCCGGAGCCGGCGTCGCGGGCGTGGCCGGCTGGTCGAGGCGCTCGACCTTGGCCTTCTCGCGCAGCGCCACGATGATGTCCTGCTGGGCCTTGCGCTCGAGATACTGGTCGATCTGCGGCTTCACCGCCGCGAAATCCGGCAGCGGCTTGGCGCGCTTGTCCTCGAGCTTGATGATGTGCCAGCCGAACTGGCTCTTCACGGGGTCGGAGACCTGGCCCTTGGTCAGCTTGAAGGCGACCTCGGCGAATTCCGGCACCATGCGGTCCTTGCTGAACCAGCCGAGCGAGCCGCCTTCCTTTCCGGAACCCGGATCCTTGGAGAGTTCGGCGGCGACCTTGGCGAAGTCCTCGCCCTTCTTCAGGCGCTCGGCGACGGCCTTGGCCTGGGCCTCGTCCTCGACGAGGATGTGGCGGGCATTGACCTCTTCCTCGGGCGCCATCGCCTTGGTGGTCTCGTCATAGAGCTTCTTGGCGGCATCGGGCGTCGCCGCCTTCTTGGCCTCGGCGGTCAGGTACTGGTCGAGCAGCACCTTCTCGCGGAAATAGGCGAGGCGGGCGGCGAAGTCCGGCGTATCGGCGATCTTCGCCGCCGCCGCGGCCTTGGCGCCGAGCTTGAGGTCGACGAGATAATTGACCACCTCGTCGCGCTTGCGCTCGTCGGGAAGCTGGGCGAGCCGCTCGCCGAGATCCTCGGTGGCGAGCGCGATCTCGCGCTCGGTGATGTTCATGCCATCGACCTTGGCGATGACCTTGTCGGCCTGTGCGAAGACCGGCGTCGCGACGAGCGCGAGGCCGAGCGAGAGCATGCCGAGACGAGACATTTTCATGGGGGATGCCCTTTTGCGAAGTAGAGCCGAAATCTCTGATCGCGGCTGCACTGCCAGTTGAACGCGGCAAAGGCAAGGCGCGCACAGCGCTTGAAACGCAGCATCACGCAGCTTTGCTGATCTGCCGGCGACTTTGCTGCATTCCACGGCGCGTTTGCCGCGCAGCGCGGTCTTGGAAGCGCGCGCCGGAAACCTTACATCGGGGCGAAATCCGGTTGTCTTGCCCGGCCGTCTTGCGCTGCCTTGTCCAGTGCGGGGCGCAGATGCGTCGCAAGGCAGCGCTGGACCCCGCACCCGCACGCGTCTAAACACGCGGTCGCATTGAGAATTCAGGTTTTGGACTGCGCGCGGGAACCCGTCGATGCGGCCCGAGGCAATACCATCGAAAGGCCCAACATGCTTGGCGCGCTCGCAAAGAAACTCTTCGGCTCGTCGAACGACCGACGCGTCAAGGGCTATGGCCCCCGGGTCGCGGCGATCAACGCGCTGGAGAAGGAGGTCTCTGCGCTGAGCGACGAGGCGCTCCAGGCGCGCACCGCCGAGTTCCGGCAGCAGATCGCCAACGGCGCCAAGCTCGACGACCTGCTCGTGCCGGCCTTCGCCACCGTGCGCGAGGCGGCCAGGCGCGTGCTCGGCCAGCGCCCCTACGATGTGCAGCTCATCGGCGGCATGGTGCTGCATGAGGGCGCCATCGCCGAAATGAAGACCGGCGAAGGCAAGACGCTGGTCGCAACCCTGCCGACCTATCTGAACGCGCTCGAAGGCAAGGGCGTGCATGTCGTCACGGTCAACGACTACCTCGCCCGCCGCGACGCGGAGTGGATGGCGAAGCTCTATAATTTCCTCGGGCTGACCGTCGGCATCATCGTCCATGGCATCGAGGACGAAGACCGCCAGAAGGCCTACGCCTGCGACATCACCTACGGCACCAACAACGAATTCGGCTTCGACTACCTGCGCGACAACATGAAATACGAAGTCGCGCAGATGTCCCAGCGCGGCCACCATTTCGCGATCGTCGACGAGGTCGACTCGATCCTGGTCGACGAGGCCCGCACGCCGCTGATCATCTCCGGCCCGCTCGACGACAAGTCGGACCTCTATGTCTCGATCGACAAGGTGCTGCCGGGCTTGGTGGCCGGCGACTACGAGGTCGACGAGAAGCAGCGCACGGTCTCGCTGACCGAGGCCGGCAACGACCATATCGAGGAGCTGATGCGGGAGGCGGGCCTGCTCAAGGAGGGCGACCTCTACGACGCGCAGAACGTTACGCTCGTGCATCACGTCAACCAGGCGCTGCGGGCGCATTCGCTGTTCACCCGCGACAAGGATTATATCGTCCGCGGCGACGAGGTCGTGATCATCGACGAGTTCACCGGCCGCATGATGCCCGGCCGGCGCTATTCGGAAGGGCTGCACCAGGCGCTGGAAGCCAAGGAGCATGTCACGGTCCAGCCCGAGAACGCGACGCTGGCCTCGATCACCTTCCAGAATTATTTCCGGCTCTACTCCAAGCTGGCCGGCATGACCGGCACGGCCGCGACCGAAGCCGACGAGTTCTTCCAGATCTACAAGCTCGAGGTCGTCGAGATCCCGACCAATGTCCCCGTCTCGCGCAAGGACGAGGATGACGAGGTCTACCGCACCTTCGAGGAGAAGGTCCGCGGCGTCATCCGCGAGATCAAGGAAGCCCAGAAGCTCGGCCAGCCGATGCTCGTCGGCACCACCTCGATCGAGCGCTCGGAACTCGTCGCCGAGATGCTGCAGAAGGACGGCTTCCAGCAGATCGACTTCTCGGCGCCCAACGCGCTCGAGCCGATCTATGCGGCGGCCCGCCAGGGCAAGCCGTCCAACTATTTCGCCGTGCTGAACGCCCGCTTCCACGAGCAGGAGGCCTATATCGTCGCCCAGGCCGGCGCGCCGGGCGTCATCACCATCGCCACCAACATGGCCGGCCGCGGCACGGACATCCAGCTCGGCGGCAATGCCGACATGCGTATCAAGCACGATCTCGGCGACATGCCCGAGGGCGAGGAGCGGACACGGCGCGAGGCGGAAATCCGGGCCGAGGTCGTCGATTTCAAACAGCGCGTGATCAAGGCCGGCGGGCTCTACATCGTCGGTACCGAGCGCCATGAGAGCCGGCGCATCGACAACCAGCTCCGCGGCCGTGCCGGCCGCCAGGGCGACCCCGGCCGCTCCAAGTTCTTCCTGTCGCTGCAGGACGACCTGATGCGCATCTTCGGCTCCGACCGCATGGACGGCATGCTGACCAAGCTCGGCCTCAAGGAGGACGAGGCCATCGTCCATCCCTGGATCAACAAGGCGGTCGAGAAGGCTCAGGGGAAGGTCGAGGCGCGCAACTTCGACATCCGCAAGAACATCCTGAAATACGATGACGTCATGAACGACCAGCGCAAGGTCGTGTTCGAGCAGCGCCGCGACTTCATGCGGCAAGCGAGCGTGCGCGAGACGATCGACGATATGCGCCATGGCGTGGTCGAAGACCAGGTGACCCGCCACATTCCGCCCGAGGCCTATCCCGAACAGTGGGACACCGCCGCCCTGAAGGAAGGCGTGATGCAGTTCCTCAACCTCGATCTGCCGATCGAGGAATGGGCCAAGGAGGAAGGCATCGCCGATACCGAACTGCGCGAGCGCATCGGCAAGCTCGCCAATGAGGATTATGCCGCGCGCATCGAGCGCAACACCGAAGAGGTGATGGTCTATGTCGAGAAGCAGGTGCTGCTGCAGACGCTCGACACGCTCTGGCGCGAGCATCTCGTCACGCTCGACCATCTCAGGCAGGTCATCGGCTGGCGCGGCTATGCCCAGCGCGATCCGCTGCAGGAGTACAAGCAGGAAGCCTTCGAGCTGTTCGACTCGCTGATCGGGCGCCTGCGCGAGCAGGTCACCGGCAATCTGATGCGGATCGAGGTCCGCTTCGAGCAGCCGGAGGATGCCGGCATGCCGCCGCAGGACACGCTGCCCTCGCCCTTCGGCGATTACGGCTCCGGTGGTACCCAGTTCGCCGCCATCGAGGGCGATGTCGCCGTGCTCGACCGCAACCCGGACGATCCGTCGACCTGGGGCAAGGTCGGCCGCAACGAGCCCTGCCCCTGCGGCTCCGGCAAGAAGTTCAAGCACTGCCACGGGCAATACGTCTGAGAGCGGGGCCGGGTGCCTTCCGGGGCATCCTCGGCGTCATTCCGGACAAGCCGCGAAGCGGCGCCGATCCGGAATCCATCGGAGGCCACCGAACTCTATGATGGATTCCGGGTCTCCGCTTCGCTGCGCCCGGAATGAAGGCGTGAGGATCGACAGGACAGCGAGCCCCCGATCCTTCGTCGCATCCCTGCGGGGCTGGACGCTGGCGCCCGCTGCGGCGCACACTCGCAGGCAGACAGCCGCGAGTGAGCCCATGCCCGGATCAGCCAGCCATCCCGTCTTGAAGACCAGCGCCGGGCGCTTCTTCGAGGATTTCCATCTCGGTGACGCGATCGTCCATGCGACGCCGCGCACGGTGACCTCCGGCGACGTCTCGCTCTACACCGCCGTCTACGGCCCCCGCTTCGCGGTCCAGTCCTCGGATGCCTTCGCCAGGGCGATCGGCTACCCGGCCGCGCCGGTCGACGACCTGCTCGTCTTCCATATCGTCTTCGGCAAGACGGTGCCGGACATCTCGATCAACGCGGTTGCCAATCTCGGCTATGCCGATGGCCGCTTCCTGAAGCCGGTCTTCCCCGGCGACACGCTCTCGACGACGTCGGAGGTGATCGGCCTGAAGCAGACCTCGGCCGGCGATGCGGGAATCGTCTATGTCCGCTCGGTCGGCCGCAACCAGCAGGGTGAGATCGTGCTGAGCTATGCCCGCTGGGTGCTGGTGCGCAAACGCCAGCCGGGCACGCCGGCCCATGCCGAGCAGGTGCCGGAGCTGCCCAAGGCGGTGCTGCCGGAGGAACTCGGCGCCGGCTGCCCGGCGATCGAACTCACGGCTTATGACGATGCGCTGGCCGGATCGGCGTTTCGCTGGGGCGAGTATGCGGTGGGCGAGCGCATCGACCATGTCGACGGCATGACGGTGGAGGAGGCCGAGCACCAGCTCACGACGCGGCTCTACCAGAACACGGCAAAAGTCCATTTCGACGCCCATGGCGCGCGCGAGACCCGTTTCGGCAAGCGGTTGATCTATGGCGGCCATGTCATCAGCCTGGCGCGGGCGCTCTCCTTCAACGGGCTGGGCAACGCCTTCCACATCGCCGCAATCAATGGCGGGCGCCATGTCGCACCGCTTTTCGCCGGCGACACGGTCTTCGCCTGGAGCGAAGTTCTGGAGGTTGCGGAACTGCCGGGGCGCGGGGATGTCGGGGCGCTGCGGCTGCGGCTGGTCGCGACCAAGAACCGCCCCTGCGGCGATCATCCGTTGAATTCGGGCGACCAGTATGCCGCCGACGTGATCCTCGATCTCGACTATTGGGCGCTGCTGCCGCGGTAGCGCGGGCCCTTCGCGCTTAAAGATTTGGAGTCGAATCGTCTGCGACAAGCGGGTGTCGCGCTGGCGCAACGGCGTATAACGGTAACGAATGACAGATTATGTATTCTGTCACTTCGCTGCGACCGTGCCGCATTGCAGCACGGTTCCGGTTTCGTTACAGAGCCAAACACTCTAGAACGATCCCAAATGGATAAGGCCTGCTGCCGGGCCGCTCTAGTCGGAGAACGATCTTGGCCGAGGTCAAACAGGCGGCGCGTCCGCTTTCGCCGCATCTGCAGATCTACCGTTGGTCCTGGACCATGGCGATGTCCGTCGCCCACCGCGTGACCGGTACGGGGCTGTATCTCGGCACGGTGCTGATCGCCGCGTGGCTGGTCGCCGCCGCGTCCGGCCCGGCCGCCTTCGACACGGCCCAGTGGATCGCAGGCTCCCTGCTCGGCCGCCTCGTGCTGTTCCTCTACAGCTTCTCGCTGATGCACCACATGGTCGGTGGTCTCAGACATTTCGTCTGGGACATGGGCAAGGGCTACGAGCCGCAGACCCGGATGAACATGGCGAAGTTCACGCTGGTCGTCTCGGCGAGCCTGACGATCCTGATCTGGGTCGTCGCCCTGGTCCTGCGCTGAGGAGCCCGCCGATGCTGTCCAATTCATCGATGCGCACCCCGCTCGGCCGCGTTCGCGGCCTGGGTTCCGCCAAGTCCGGCACCGGTCATTTCTGGCTGCAGCGCGTCACCGCCGTTTCCAATCTGATCCTGACGGTGATCTTCATCGGCGTCGTGATCGCGCTGGTCGGCCGGCCCTATCCGGCCGCGGTCGCCCTGCTGTCCCATCCTCTCGTCGCGATCCTGATGCTGCTCTTCATCCTCTCGGCCTGCGTTCACATGCGGCTCGGCATGCAGGTCATCATCGAGGATTACGTCATCAACGAGGGTCTGAAGATCCTCTCGGTGATGGCCAATACCTTCTTCGCGATCGCGATCGGCGCTGCCTGCGTCTTCGCGGTGCTGAAGCTCTCGTTTGGAGGCTGATCCGATGGCGATCACCAGAGCCCGCCCGGTGCCGGCCTATGCCGGCCAGGCCTATGCGATCACCGACCACACCTTCGACGTCGTCGTCGTCGGCGCCGGCGGCGCCGGCCTTCGCGCCACCGTCGGCTGCTCGCAGGCTGGCCTGCGCACCGCCTGCATCTCGAAAGTGTTCCCGACGCGCTCGCACACCGTCGCGGCGCAAGGGGGCGTCGCGGCCTCGCTCGGCAATATGGGCAAGGACACCTGGCAGTGGCACATGTTCGACACCGTCAAGGGCTCGGACTGGCTCGGCGACCAGGATGCGATCGAGTATCTCGTCCGCAATGCGCCGGCCGCCGTCTATGAGCTCGAGCATTGGGGCGTGCCGTTCTCGCGCACCGAGGACGGCAGGATCTACCAGCGGCCCTTCGGCGGCATGACCACCGAATTCGGCGAGGGTCCGCCGGCCCAGCGCACCTGCGCCGCGGCAGACCGCACCGGCCACGCCATGCTGCACACGCTCTACGGCCAGGCGCTGCGCTACAACACCGAGTTCTTCATCGAATACTTCGCCATCGACCTGATCATGGACGAGGACGGCCATTGCCGTGGCGTGGTCGCGCTCAAGCTCGATGACGGCACGATCCACCGCTTTCGCTCGCAGCAGACCATCCTGGCGACCGGCGGCTATGGCCGCTCCTATTTCTCGGCGACCTCGGCCCATACCTGCACGGGCGATGGCGGCGGCATGGTGCTGCGTGCCGGCCTGCCGATGCAGGACATGGAGTTCGTGCAGTTCCACCCGACCGGCATCTACGGCTCCGGCTGCCTGATCACCGAGGGCGCGCGCGGCGAGGGCGGCTATCTCACCAATTCCGAGGGCGAGCGCTTCATGGAGCGCTATGCCCCCTCGGCCAAGGACCTCGCCTCGCGCGACGTCGTCTCGCGCTCGATGACGATGGAGATCCGGGCCGGCCGCGGCGTCGGCAAGAACAAGGACCACATCTACCTGCATCTCGACCATCTCGACCCGAAGATCCTGCATGAGCGCCTGCCGGGCATCTCCGAGAGCGCCAAGATCTTCGCCGGCGTGGACGTGACGCGCGAGCCGATCCCGGTGCTGCCGACCGTGCATTACAACATGGGCGGCATCCCCACGAACTTCCACGGCGAGGTGCTGACCAAGGTCGACGGCAACCCCGACGCGGTGGTGCCCGGGCTGATGGCGATCGGCGAGGCGGCCTGCGTCTCGGTGCATGGCGCCAACCGTCTCGGCTCGAACTCGCTGATCGATCTCGTCGTGTTCGGCCGTGCAGCCGGCCTGCGCTGCGCCGAGACGGTGACGGCCGGCGAGAAGCAGCCGGAGCTGCCGAAGAACTCGGCTGATCTGTCGCTGACCCGCCTCGACAAGTACCGGAATGCCTCTGGGGCTACGCCGACCGCCGAGCTGCGCGGGCGCATGCAGCGCATCATGCAGGACAATTGCGCTGTTTACCGCACCGGCGAGACGCTGGAAGAGGGCCACAAGCTGATCCATCAGGTCTGGGGCGGCATCACCGATATCGGCACCACCGACCGGTCGCTGATCTGGAATTCGGACCTGATCGAGACGCTGGAATTCGAGAACCTGATCACCCAGGCCGTGGTGACGATGGACTCGGCGCTGCAGCGTCCGGAAAGCCGCGGCGCCCATGCCCGCGAGGATTATCCGAACCGCGACGACAAGGACTGGATGAAGCACACCCTGGCCTGGATCGACGACGAGAAGCGGACCGTCTCGCTGGATGACCGGCCGGTGCACACCTACACGCTCTCGAACGACATCGAGTACATCAAGCCCAAGGCGCGGGTGTATTGAGGACGATCTGACAGATGGCCGAATTCAATCTCCCGCAGAACTCCCGCCTCGTCGCGGGCAAGACCTGGCCGAAGCCGGCCGGCGCCTCCAAGCTGACCGAGTTCAAGGTCTATCGCTGGAGCCCTGACGACACCGAGAATCCGCGCACCGACACTTACTTCGTCGACCGCGAGGATTGCGGGCCGATGGTGTTGGACGCGCTGATCTGGATCAAGTCCAAGATCGACCCGACGCTGACCTTCCGCCGCTCCTGCCGCGAGGGCATCTGCGGCTCCTGCGCCATGAACATGGACGGCAAGAACGGCCTCGCCTGCACCACCGGCATCGACGAGTGCGGGTCCAAGGGCAAGGTCGCGATCTACCCGCTGCCGCACATGCCCGTCATCAAGGACCTCGTACCTGACCTGACGCGCTTCTACGCCCAGCACGCCTCGATCGAGCCCTGGCTCAAGACGACGACGCCGGCGCCCGAGAAGGAGTGGGCCCAGGCCAAGGACGACCGCGAGAAGCTCGACGGCCTCTACGAGTGCATTCTGTGCGCCTGCTGCTCGACCTCCTGCCCGAGCTACTGGTGGAATGGCGACCGCTATCTCGGCCCGGCCGCTCTCCTGCAGGCCTATCGCTGGCTGATCGATAGCCGCGACGAAGCAACCGGCGAGCGGCTCGACGATCTGGAAGACCCGTTCCGGCTTTATCGCTGCCACACCATCATGAACTGCGCGAACGCCTGCCCGAAGGGCCTGAACCCCGCGAAAGCCATTGCCGAAGTCAAGAAGATGATGGTGACGCGGCAGGTCTGACCAGGGGTGTCATCCCGTGCGCGCTGCGGCACGTAGTGCCGCTGCGCAGACACGGGACCGTCCTCAGAAAGAGCCACCTTCTCGTCACGCGATCCCGCATCTGCGCAGCAGCACTTCGTGCCGCAGCGCGTGCGGGATGACACGCTGCATCAGTGAATATACCGCCCCGGCGCGAACGGCTTCGGCTCGATCGGCGGCGTCTCCCCGCACACCAGCGCCGCAACCATCTCGCCGATGATCGGCCCGGTCGAGAAGCCGATATGCTGGGTGCCGAAGGCGAGCCAGAGGCCGGGGTTGCGTGGCGCCTCGCCGATCATCGGCAATGAATCCGGCAGCGTCGGCCGCGCACCGCGCCAGGTTTCGCCCTTGAACTCCGCGAGCGGGAAGGCCTCGCGGGCGCTCTTCGTCACCATGTCGATCTGGCGATGCTCGTCGGGCGCATCGCGATGGCTGAGATCGACGCCACTGGTGATGCGATAGCCCTGCTCCATCGGTGCCATGAAATAGGCGGCGTCGACGTCGTAGACCGGGCGCGCCAGGCTCGCGCCCTTTTGCGCCTGGAGATGGCGGTGATAGCCGCGCTCGACATCGAGCTTGCTGTCCAGGCCGAGCGGGGCGAGCAAATCCATGCTCCAGGGGCCGAGCGCGACGACGGCGATCTCGGCGTCGAAGGCGCCCTTGTCGGTCCGCGCCTGCCAGCCGTTGCCGTTACGGGCGAGCTTCTCCACCTGCGCCTGCACGATCCTGCCGCCGAGCTTGGCGAAGAGTTCGGCATAGGCCTGCGTGACGGCGCCCGGCGAATCCACCGAGGCGTTTTCGAGGCAGAGCAGGCCGGCGTGGAAGATCGGGTTGAGCGCGGGCTCGATGCCGGAGATGCCCTGTCGGTCGAGCACCTGCGAGGCGATGCCGTGCTGCTTCAGAAAGTCCTGCTCGGCCTTGGCGGCGGCATGTCCGGCCTCGGTCCGCCAGACCTTGAGCGTGCCGGTCTCGCGCAGGCGGTGGGTGACGCCCGCTTCCGCCATCAGGGCGCGGTGGCGCTCGACCGTGCTCGCGGTCAGGGATTCGAGCGCGGCGATGCGCGCGCTGGCCTGCGAGGGGCGTGCTTCCCACAGGAAGCGCAGCAGCCAGCCGGGTCGGGTCAGCGCCCGTTTCCAGTTCAGGTTCAGCGCGGGGTGGCGATTGCCGAGATAGCTCGCGATCTTGCCGTACAGGCCGGGATTGTTGAGCGGGACGATCGAGGAGCGGGCCAGGACTCCTGCATTGCCATAGGAGGTCTCGCGGCCGGGTTCGCGCCGGTCGATCATGGTGACTTCGAGCCCGCGTTTCTGGAGCGAAAGCGCGCAGGAGACGCCGACCATGCCGGCGCCGAGTACGATTGCTGTACGGGTCACGCGGATTCAGTCTCTGCAGGAAGCTTGAGCCAGTGGTCGAGGAAGCCATCGAGCCAAAGCCGGATCGCCGGATCGTGCTGGTACCAGCCCTCGAGATGCAGGTGCCGGAGCTGGGCGCCGGGCATCAGGGTGCGCTCATGGCCGCGGACACCCCAGCGGCACATCATCGCCGGCGTCACCTCGGGGTGGAACTGGATGCCGTAGCAGCGGCTCTCAGCGCGGATCGCCTGGACCGGGAAATCGCCGCCGGTGGCGAGGCACTCGGCGCCGCTGGGGCAGTCGAAGCCGTCGCGATGCCATTGATAGACGGTGCCCGGCCAGTCGAAACCTGCCTCGACGGCGTGGTCGCGGCCGGCATCGGTCTGGTCGAGCTTGTAGTAGCCGACCTCGGCGCGGCCCTCGCCATGGGTGTAGACGCGGGCGCCGAGATGCTTGGCCATCATCTGCGCACCGAGGCAGATGCCGAGGAAGGGCGCATCCTCCTTCAGGCAGGTGCCGATCCAGTCGATCTCGGTCTTGACGAAATCGTCGGGGTCATTGGCGCCCATCGGCCCGCCGAAGATCACGGCGCCGGCATGGTCGCGCATCGTCTGCGGCAGCGGATCGCCATAGCGGGGTTTGCGGATGTCGAGGGCATGGCCGCGCGCCTGCAGCAGTCGGCCGACACGGCCCGGTGTCGACTGTTCCTGATGCAGCACGATCAGGACTGGCTTGAGCGCAGGCAGGCGACGAGCCGGCGGAACGCGGGATTGGGGCGCGCGGGTCTTGCGGATCGGGCGGGCCAGAAGGGCGTGCTCGGTCATCGCGAGATCAGGGTCGCCCGGAAGCCGACTTGAAGGGGAGATGCGCAGAACGCCATACCATGTCCCGAGAATGGGGTCGCTGTAAGGGAGAGGCAAGCAATTAATGGGCCTCTGTCGGTATGGCGAGGCCGCCCGGAATGCATGCCCTGCCGGGTTCGCAACACTTCAGAAACCAAGATGGCGGAGGTTCAGCTTGACTTGGTGTCGCGTTTTCGGCATGAGAATGAACGTTCATTCTCATTGCTCCAAGGTTCCACGTGCAGTCACCCGTCGCCATTCCTGCGCCCGAACGCGCCCCGTCCGAACGCCAGACCCGCATTCTCGACGCGGCCGAGCGCGTCTTCGCGCGTGCCGGTTTCCATGCCGCGACGATGCAGGATGTGGCCACCGAAGCCGGCATGAGCCCGGGCAATCTCTATCGCTACTTCGCCTCCAAGGACGCGATCATCGCCGGCATGGCCGAGCGCGACCGGACTTTGATCGCGGCCGATTTCGCCGAACTCGACCCCGCCAGGGGCAGTGTGCTCGACCAGTTGGAGACGCTCGGACGCAAGCATCTGGTCGAGGAGCCGCGTGAGAAAGCCATCATCTGCATGCAGATATGGGCCGAGGCTTCGCGCAATCCGGAGATGGCGAGCATGTGCGCCGAGATCGACGGCACCGTCGTCGGCGGGCTGGCCTTTGCCATCGCCGGCGCCAAGGCCAGCGGCGAGCTGCCGGCCGATCTCGACGATGCCCGTTTCCTCCAGGCCATCTTCATGATGGCGGACGGCTTCTTCTGCCGCCGCGCCACCGATCCGACATTCGACCCCGCGATGGCGGCCGACACCTTGTTCAAGGCCATGCGCGGCCTGGCGCAGGTGCTTCTGCTGCCTGAACAAGCGCTGCTGCTGCCCGAAGCCGAGAGCGTCCAGCCGTGATCGCCTCATCCTCTCCCACCCGGAAAGTTCGTCCGATGTCGCCTGTTTCCGCCGTCTCCCGCATCGTCGGCCTGTCGCTGCTGGCGCTCGCCACCGGGCTTGTGTCCGCGGCGCAGGCCCAGACGCCGGCCGCCGCGTCCGTGCAGGGCGGGCCGACGGCAGGCCCCTCCGTGACGGTGACCAAGGCGAAGGTCTCGGAGATCGTCCAGAGCGTCGTCGTGTCCGGCTCGATGATCGCGCGCGACGAGGTCATGGTGCAGCCCGAGGTCGATGGCCTCGCCATCGTCGCGATCCTGGCGGAGGAGGGCGACCGCATCGCCGCCGGGCAGGTGCTGGCGCGGCTCTCGCGCACCACGCTGGAGGTGCAGAAGGCGCAGAACGACGCCCAGATCGCGCGCGCGGAGGCGGCCGTTGCCCAGGCCAATGCGCAAATCGTCGAGGCCGAGGCCAATGTCGTCCAGGCCAACAACGCCTTCGACCGGACCAAGGCGCTGCGCGACAGCGGCAATGCCAGCCTGGAGACCTTCGACCAGCGCGACGCTGCCGCCCGTTCGGCGCGCGCCCGCGTCAACTCGTCGAGGCAGGCGCTGGCGATCACGACCGCCGATCTTGCTTTGGCGAAGGCGCAAGGCCGCGATATCGAGGTCCGGCTCGGCCGCACCGAGATCAAGGCGCCCCAGGGCGGCATCGTCAGCCGCCGCAGCGCCAAGCTCGGCGCGACCGCCGCCATGTCCGCGACCGAGCCGCTGTTCCGCATCGTCGCGGACGGTGCCGTCGAGCTGGAGGCCGAGGTTGCCGAGGTCGAATTGCCCGGCCTGAAACTCGGCCAGCGCGTCGCGGTGACGCCGGCCGGCGCGACGCAGGCGCTGGCGGGGACGATCCGCCTGATCGCGCCGGAGGTCGACAAGGCCTCGCGGCTGGGGCGCGTGCGGGTCGCACTGATCGGCAACCCGCCGGTCGCGATCGGCTCGTTTGCGCGCGGCGTGATCGAGACCGGCCGCAAGACCGTCGTTACCTTGCCGCTCTCGGCGATCACCTATGCCCGCTCGGGCGCGACCGTGCAGAGTGTCACTGAGGGCAAGGTGACCACCAAGAAGGTCCAGCTCGGTCTGGCCGGCGATGGCCGCGCCGAGATCGCCTCGGGTATCGCAGACGGCGAGACGGTGGTGGCGCGCGCCGGCACCTTCGTGCGTGACGGCGACGTCATCACGCCCGTCGCGACGAACTGACGGGAGCGGATCTCGTGAACATCAATTTCTCCGCCTTTTCGATCCGCAAGCCGGTTCCGGCGATCCTGCTCTTCGTCGTGCTCTGCGTGCTCGGGCTGTTGTCGTTCTCAAAGCTGCCGGTGACGCGCTTCCCGAATATCGACGTGCCGCTGGTCTCGGTGACGATCACCCAGTCGGGTGCAGCGCCCTCCGAGCTGGAGAGCCAGGTCTCAAAGCGCGTCGAGGATGCGGTCGCCAACATCACCGGCGTCAAGCATGTGATGTCGACGCTGACCGACGGGTCCTCTGCGACGGTGATCGAGTTCCGGCTCGAGACCAACACCGACCGCGCCGTCAACGACGTCAAGGACGCGATCGCCAAGATCCGCGCCGACCTGCCGCGCACCATCGACGAGCCGGTGATCCAGCGCATCGATGTCGAGGGCCAGTCGATCCTGACCTATGGCGCCTCCTCGACCGGCATGACGCTGGAACAGCTCTCCTGGCATGTCGACGATGTCGTCGCGCGCGAACTGCAGGGCCTCAAAGGCGTCGGCCGGGTCGAGCGCTATGGCGGCGTCGACCGCGAGATCCGGATCTCGCTCGATCCCGACCGGCTGCTGGCGCTCGGCACCACGGCCGGCGAGGTCAACCGCCAGATCCGCGCGACCAATGTCGATCTCGCCGGCGGGCGCGGCGAGGTCGGCGGCCAGGAGCAGGCGATCCGGACGCTCGCCGGCGCGCGCACCGTCGCCGAGCTCGCCGAGACCAAGATCACCCTGACCGGCGGCCGCGAGGTCCGGCTCAAGGAACTCGGCCGCGTCGAGGATTCCAATTCCGAGCCCCGCGCCTTCGGCCGGCTCGACAAGAGCCCGGTCGTCTCCTTCGCCGTGTTCCGCTCGAAGGGGTCGAGCGAGCTTTCGGTCAAGGACGTCGTCGCGGCCCGCCTCGCCGACCTGAACAAGCGCTTCCCGGACATCACGCTCAAACCCATCGACGACGCGGTCGCCTATACCCATGGCAACTACAAGGCGGCGATGGAGACGCTGCTGGAGGGCGCTGCGCTCGCCGTCATCGTGGTCTTCCTGTTCCTGCGGAACTGGCGGGCGACGCTGATCACGGCCATTGCCCTTCCACTTTCAGCGATACCCACCTTCTGGGCGATGGAGCTGATGGGCTTCTCGCTCAACCTCGTCAGCCTACTCGGCATCACGCTGGTGACCGGCATCCTGGTCGACGACGCGATCGTCGAGATCGAGAACATCGTCCGGCACATGAAGATGGGCAAATCGCCCTATCGCGCCGCGATGGAGGCGGCCGACGAGATCGGTCTCGCGGTCATCGCGATCACGCTGACGATCGTGGCGATCTTCGCGCCCGTCTCCTTCATGGGCGGCGTCGCGGGCCAGTATTTCCGCCAGTTCGGCCTGACGGTGGCGGTCGCGGTGCTGTTCTCGCTTTTGGTCGCGCGGCTGATCACGCCGATGATGGCGGCCTATCTGATGAAGCCGGTGAAGCATGAGGAGGCCAAGGACGGCATCGTCATGCGCGGCTATGTCGGGCTGCTCAGGGCGACCACCGCCTCGCGCCGCTTGCCCGTACTGCCGCGCTTCGACGGGACGGGGCGCTGGCGCTCGCTGCCCTTCAACATGTCGTACCTCACGCTGGTGCTGGGCTTTGCCTTCCTCTGGGGCTCGATCCACGCCACCGCGCTGCTGCCGACCGGCTTCATCCCGGACGAGGATACCTCGCGCGTGGTGGCTAGCGTCGAGCTGCCGCCGGGTTCGACGCTGGAGGATACCCGCGTCACCACCGACAAGCTGGTCGATGCGCTCAAGACGATACCCGAGGTGACGAACGTGTTCGTGCTCGGCGGGGCATCGCCGACCGGCCAGCGCGAGGTCCGGCGCGCCGCCGTCACCATCCTGCTGAAGCCGAAGGCGGAGCGCGAGGCACGCCAGAAGGACCTCAAGGTCGTCATCGCCGACAAGCTCGCCAGCGTGCCCGATGTCCGCGCCTGGTATGTCAACGAGCGTGGTGAGCGCGAGATGGCGTTCTCGATCCTGTCCAAGGACGGGCCGGCGCTCGACGAGGCCGTGGCGCGCATCGAGACCCGGATGCGCAAGGTCGACGGCTATCTCAACGTCGCGACCTCGGGTTCGCTGTCGCGGCCTGAGCTGACGGTCAGGCCGAAGCTCGAACAGGCGGCGAATCTCGGCGTCACGCCGGAGGCGATCTCGGAGGCCGTGCGCGTCGCGACCATCGGCGATGTCGGCGCCAATCTCGCCAAGTTCAATGCCGGCGACCGGCTGGTGCCGATCCGCGTCCAGCTCGACGAAGCCGCCCGCGCCGACATCCGCAATATCGCGGCGCTCCGCGTTACCAACGCCAGCGGCGTCTCGATCCCGCTCACGGCGGTGGCCGATATCGGCTTCGGCGAGGGGCCAAGCTCGATCGACCGCTATGACCGCGTCCGCCGCGCCGCGATCGGTGCCGATCTGAAGCGGGGCTTCGAGCTCGGCACGGCGCAGGAGACCTTCAACCAGATCGTCAAGGAGGTCGGGCTGCCCGCGGGTGTCTGGATCGCGGCGACCGGCGATGCCGAGATCCAGGGCGAGGTCGTCGACGGCTTCGTCCAGGCGATGACGACCGGGCTGATGCTGGTCTTCGTCGTGTTGATCCTGCTGTTCGGCTCGGTTTTCCAGCCGATCACGATCCTGCTCTCGCTGCCGCTCTCCTTTGGCGGCGTGGTGATCGCGCTGCTGGCGACCGGCAATCCGGTCTCGATGCCGGTCTATATCGGCCTGCTGATGCTGATGGGCATCGTCACCAAGAACGCGATCATGCTGGTCGATTTCGCGGTCGAGGAGGAGGGGCGCGGCAAGGACCGCCGCACCGCTTTGCTGGAGGCCGGCCGCAAGCGCGCCCGCCCGATCGTGATGACAACGATCGCGATGGCGGCGGGCATGCTGCCCTCCGCCTATGGCGTCGGCGACGGCGGCGAGTTCCGCGCGCCGATGGCGATCGCGGTGATCGGCGGGCTTCTGGTCTCGACCGTGCTCTCGCTCGTCTTCGTGCCGTCCTTCTATGCGGTGATGGACGATCTCTCGAAGGGAACGGGGTGGCTCTTCGGCCGCTTCTTCAGCAAGCCCGAGGACGAGAGCCTGTGGGAGGCGATCCATGAGCACGACGCGCACCAGACGCCGGCCGAGGTGAGCGGAAAGGTGATGGGCAAGCTGCCGCCGCCGCGCTTGGCGGCGGAGTGAAGGGCACGCTACGAGCCGCCGGCCGGTGAGAAGAAGCAGAGCATCTCGCCGGCATCGTTGATGCACAGATGCCATTTCCCATCCGGCGACAGCCGCGCTTTCAGATAGGGGATTTCGAGGACGAGAGCCTTGCGGCGATCCTTCGCCCAGACCGGATGCTGTCCTGGCGCAACCGTCACGATAAAGCCGAATGGGTTCGCCATTACGGCTCTCGGGTCGATCTGGGCGCAATCGGCATTGGAACAGCATTCGAAGGGGTAGTCCCAGCCGCTGGGGGCCTCGTGTGAGCACGTATCCGTCGCTCCGGCCGTCAGCACCAGCGCCGCAGCGATCGAGGCAAGAGCGCGCATGGGCCTCTCCTCGCTTGAAAACGCCTGGCCGAAGGCAGCGGACGCAGCATGCTCAGGGCGGCGAGGCTCCATTGCGTGGAATGCGACAGTACTCCCGATCCGCGCGGGCTGACAGGGAGGGCGTGCCGTCTGGCCCGGAAGCGCGGGTACCCCGGGATTGGCGTCGCTGGCGCGGCTTGTCCGGGGATGATGGTGGGTGACCTAATGCGGGAGCCGTGACCGAACCCCTCCCACAAGGGGGGAGGGGTTTTCCGTTGTAGTTCTTGCGGCCGAGCTGAAGCGCTACAGCGACGGCGAAATCGCTGACCCCCCTCCGCCCGAGGGCGTCGGGGGCTGCTGGTTGCGGCGGTTGAGCATTTCGCCGCGGGACTTGACGATCTGGGCGACGACGACGTCCTGGACGCTCTGGGTGGCGATGCGGCGCACGGCGTCGCGGTCGACCGGGCGGCTGCCGTCGAGCTCGTGGATCTCGATGATCGCCTGGGCGAGCGCATCGACATCGGCCTTGCAGAAGATCATCGCGGCCTTGGCGACGACCTCGGCCTTCTCGTCGGTCGCCAGCATCGGGCCGCCCTCGCGGCCGATGCAGGTCAGCATGCGCGTGCGGATCAGGTCGCGGGTCTTCTCCAGCACCGCCTTCTTCTCGGCCTTAGCCTGGGTGTCGGCCTCGGACGGGCGGGCGGCATTCTGGCCGGCAGCCGGGTTGACCGGCCCGCGGATATTGGCGCTCTGCCTGGCGCATTCGACGAGGGCGGGCAGCATCTCGCCGGTCGAGGTCAGGGCGAAGGTCAGGCGCTGATCATTGGCAACCAGCTCCAGATAGCTGCCATGCCGAAAGGCGTTGATGAGCTGCGAGTTGTCCGGCATCGGAATCGCCAGGAGGGTCGGCGTCTTGACGTCGGCCGTGACGTCGATCCGCGAGCTGCGGTCGAAGACGAGCCGCAGGTTCAGCTTGCTGCCCGGCTTGAGCTTCCAGTTGGGGTGCGAGAATCCGACCAGCCATTTGAGGTCGCCGGTGATCGAGGTGAACATGCGCGTGCCGTTCCGGTAGCCCGCGTTCACGGCGCAATGCGAGAAGGCGCCGGTCGCATCGTTGGTGAAGGCGCCGCCCTTCCAGTTGCCGACGACGATCTCGCCATAGGGGCCGGCGGCCTGCGCCACAGGGGCGAGCAGCACTGTCAAAGCCAGGATAAGTCCACGCACCATGCCCACCTTCGTCGATTGCACGCGCCCAAGGATGACGTCGCGCGCCGCTGATCGCAATCCCAAGAAGGGCAAGAGGTTTCCGGGCCGTCGCTCGCGTCATGCCGACAGCGAAAGCCCCGGCCGGCTCGCGCCGCGGGGTTTTTGATGATCTGCGACCCGGAAAGGGGTGCGCGGAGCCGGGTGGCGGCGCGGGCCTGACCGCGTGCCGGTGTCGGATGTCGGTGTCGGGTGTTGGTGCGGCGGGCTTGGCCGCCATCCGGCTCCGCGCGCGGTTCTCTTTGCAAGGCTTCGGTCGTGCCGGCTTGCCTATGGCCGGCTTTGCGACCGTGCCCCTCCACGACGCCCGACCTGCGAGGGCCTGGCGCCACGGACACCGCCATTCCGCCCGGCCGCACGATGCCTCGCGACAGCCCCCTTGGTCGGGTGGAACGCGGGGAGCATAGGCATGGCTTGGTCAGGCGGGGATTAAGGCGATCGCCGCTGTCTCGCGATCGTAAATGGCAGCAGCCGGTCTATTGCGGAAAAGGCTCGACATAGGTTTCGGCCGTGCGGCCGAAATAGAGGACGCGCCGGCCCGAGAAGGAGACGATGTAGCCGGCACAGCCCGCAGCCTTCGCCTTCCGGCAGAAGCCCTCATAGCTGTAATCCGGCCCGTTCGCCTGTGCCTCGCGCACGGCCGCCTGGATGGCGACGGCGTCGAAATCCGCCGCGACCGTTCCGGGCGTCTGGACATTGTTCAGTTCGACGCTGTCGCCATCCGGCAGGTAGTAACTTGCGACGTTGCGGCGGTAATCGACGAAATAGCCCTCGAAGCCGTCCTCGATCAGCGTCCCGACGATCTGCGGAAAGGACATCGAGCCCTCATGAGATCCGTTCAGGCAGCGATCGGCCGTGGCTATCCGTTGCGCGTCCATGGCGCTTTCCTCTTCATGTCCATGGTGATGGTCAGGAGATCGGCACGTCCTTGAGGCCGTGCCGTTGCGCGAGCGAGCGCAGGATGCGGTCCAGATCGGCCCGGTCCTGCGCTGGCAGATCGGCGAAGAAGGCGTCGTCATTGGCATCGGCGAGCTTCGCCAGCCGCGGGACCAGTTCGCGACCGGCTTTCGAAAGCGCCAGGATCTGCCCGCGCCCGTCATCGGGATTGTCGCAGCGCTCGATCAAGCCTTTCGCGAGCAGGCGCTCGGCGAGTTTGCTGATCGCGCCGCGCGTCATGCCCATCCGCTCGGACAGCCGGGCCGGCATCGCCGTATCGACCCCGTAGAGTTCCCGCAGGAACACCCATTCAGCCACGGTGACGCCGAGCGCCTCGACCCGCCGGGCGAAACCGAACGACACATCGTTGGAGACCAGCCGCAACCAATAGCCGAGATGGTCGGTCAGCGCCGAGGGGTGGTTCGACATCGCTTCCTCGCTTATCGAAGGACAAGATAAAACGATGTTGTTTCCTAGTCAACAAAATTTCCGAGCCGCGGCGACAGCGGATGAAGGAGGATTAAGATGGCCAAGGTGATCGTCTGGAATCTCGTTACGCTGGACGGGTTGTTCGAAGGGCCGACGAAATGGGATCTCGCCTTTCACGGCGACGCCTGGTGCGACGAACTCGCCGATCTCAGCAAGGAATTCGGCGAGAAGGCGGGGCTGCTGGTCTTCGGCCGCGTCACCTATGAGGGGATGAAGGCCTACTGGACGTCGACGGAAGAGGAGGGCGAGACCAAGATCTTCATGAACAGCCTGCCGAAGCTCGTCGCCTCGCGCAGCCTGACGGCGTCCGACTGGAACAACACACAGGTCACTGCGGACATCGCCGGCGAGATCGCGCGCCGCAAGGCCGCGTCGGGCAAAGACATCTATGTCTTCGGCAGCGCCGAACTGACGGATTGTCTGCTGCGGGACGGGTTGGTCGACGAGATCATGCTCTGCGTCGCGCCCGTCCTGCTCGGGGCCGGCACGCCCTTCTTCAAGCCGGGATCGCCCACGCGCAAGCTTTCGCTGACGCAGTCGCGCCCGCTCAGCAACGGCGCCGTGATCCTGACCTATGCGGTGGCGCGCTGAGGTTCAGCCCTTCCGCACCATCAGCACGGCCGCCAGGATTGCGATGCCGCCGAAGGCCTGGGCGGGGGAGGGCTGCTCGCCGAAGAGCGCCCAGGCCGAGAGCACGGCGACCATCGCCGGCCAGACCATGACGAGCGAGGCGGCACTGGCGCCGTAATGGCCGAGCGCCAGCGTGATCAGGCCCTGCCCCATGGCGTGCGAGATGAGGCCGAGAGCGATCACCGCAAGCCAGCCCTGCAGGCTGGCCGGGATGATCGTCTCGCCCAGCGCCAGCGCGGTGACGAGACAGAAGACGGCGCAGATCGCGCTCGAAATCAGGCTGATGCGGCCGGCCGCGGCGCGGTCGCGAGCGCGGCGGACGGCCATGATGTAGGCGGCATAGGAGACGGCGGCGCCGATGGCGAGGCTGTCTCCGAACAGGCCGCCGGGCGCCGGTGCGGCGGTGCCGGTGAATTTCGGCAGCACCAGCATCAGCGCGCCGCCCAGCGCCAGCGCCAGCGCGCCGAGGATGCGCCGACTCGGTCGCTCGGCGAAGAGCAGCCAGCCGCCGAGCACCACCGCCACCGGCGAGAGATTGCCGAGCAGCGAGGCGTTGGCGATGGTCGTGAAGCCGAGCGAGGCGTTGTAGAGGACGACGTCGACGCCGAAGGCGAGGCCGGCCAGCGCGATCGGGAGCAGGGCGCCTGCGGTGGCTGTGGGGCGTCCCGGCCGGCGCTGCTCCAGCCCCATCCAGAGGCCGAGCACCGGCAGCGCGAAGGCCATGCGCCAGAAGCCGGCCGCGGCCGGACCGACATCGGCAAAGCGCACGAACACGCCCGAAAAGCCGATGCAGGTCGCGCCCGCCAGCAAGGCGAGGAACATCGCGAGCGCAGGCGCGGCGGGGGTCGGCAGGGCGGCGGCGGGGGCGGACAAGGTGGAGTCGCTCATGACATGTGTTCTTGGAATTCGTTTCTGACGAGCATGTCCGTCATTGCGAGCGCAGCGAAGCAATCCAGGTGGACGTCGAGCGAGCCGTTCTGGATTGCTTCGCTGCGCTCGCAATGACGATGAGCCTGCTCTACGCCACTTCCTTCCATCGGAAAAACGGATTATTCTGATTTAACCATTCTTAAAAGCGATCGATGGGGGCTGTGCCATGTCCGGGCATTTCGATCTCGCGGCGCTCGACATGCTGGTGGCGGTGGTCGAGAGCGGCGGCTTCACGGCGGCGAGTGCCCGGCTCGGGCGGACGCAATCGGCGATCTCCGTGCGCATCCAGGATCTCGAGAACCAGCTCGGTCACCGGCTGCTGGAACGTTCGCGCCGGGGCGTGGTGCCGACCCATGCCGGCGAACGCCTGATCGCTCATGCCAGGCGGATGCTGGCGATCCAGCGCGAGGCGCTCGACGATCTCGGCGGCAGCAGCGCCTCGGGCCGACTGCGGATCGGCATTCCCGACGATTATGTCGACGCCTTCCTGCGCCCGCTGATCGCGCGCTTCGCAGCCGAACATCCCAAGGTCGAGCTGGAGCTGCATTGCGATCTGTCGAAGCGGATCGAGCCCGCGGTGGCGGCCGGCGAATTCGATCTCGCGGTGGTGACGCAGGATCCCAAGCGCCCGGTCGGGGAGGTGATCAGGCGCGAGCCGGTGGTCTGGATCGCGGCGCGCGGGCATCGGCCGGAATTGCAGGAGACCCTGCCGCTGGCTCTGTTCTCGGAGGGCTGCCGGGTGCGGCCGCGGCTGCTGGCGGCGCTCGGCGATGCGGAGAAGGATTATCGCCTCGTCTTCTCCTGCTCGCACACCTCCGGCATGCTCTCGGCCGTCGAGGCGGGTTTCTGCGTCACGGCCGTCACCGAGAGCGCCGTGCCGGCCACGATGCGCAGACTCGGGCCGGCGGAGGGGCTGCCGGCGCTGTTCGAGCTTTCGGTCGGGCTGATCCTGGGGCCGCAGCCGGGGCTGGCGGCACGCCGCTTCGCCAATGCGCTGCGCGAGGAGATGGCGGCGCCGAGGCTGGCGGCGTGACGCGCCGCATTGCCCTTTCCCCTCGCGATCACTACTGAGACAGCATGAAATTCCTCGACCAGGCCAAGATCTATGTGAAGGCGGGAGATGGCGGCGCCGGCTGCGTCTCCTTCCGCCGCGAAAAGTTCATCGAGTTCGGCGGGCCCAATGGCGGCGACGGCGGGCGCGGCGGCGATGTCGTGATCGAATGCGTACAGGGCCTCAACACTCTGATCGACTTCCGCTTCCAGCAGCATTTCAAGGCGAAGATCGGCGGCCACGGCATGGGTGCCGACCGGCACGGCGCCAATGGCGAAACCAAGGTGCTCAAGGTGCCGCCGGGCACGCAGATCTTCGACGAGGATGGCGAGACGCTGGTCGCCGACCTGACCGAGCCGGGGCAGCGCTTCGTCCTGTGCAAGGGCGGCAATGGCGGCTTCGGCAACGCCTATTTCAAGACGGCGACCAACCAGGCGCCACGCCACGCCAATCCCGGCCTGATCGGCGAGGAGCGCTGGGTCTGGCTGCGCCTGAAGCTGATCGCGGATGCCGGGCTGATCGGTTTGCCGAATGCCGGCAAGTCGACGTTTCTCGCGACCGTGACGGCAGCCAAGCCGAAGATCGCCGATTATCCCTTCACCACGCTGCATCCGGGGCTCGGCGTCGTGCGGGTCGATGGGCGCGAGATGGTTCTGGCGGATATTCCCGGCCTGATCGAGGGCGCCCATGAGGGCCATGGGCTCGGTGATCGGTTCCTCGGCCATGTCGAGCGCTGCCGCGTGCTGCTGCATCTCGTTGAGGGCACGAGCGAACATGCCGGCCAGGCCTACAAGACCGTGCGCAAGGAACTCAGCCTCTATGGCGAGGGACTCGACGAGAAACCCGAGATCGTGGCGCTGTCGAAGGTCGATGCGCTCTCCCCGGAACTGCTCAAGGAGCAGGTCGCCCGGTTGAAGCGGGCCGCCAAGCGGATGCCGATCATCCTGTCATCGGCTTCGGGCGAGGGCGTGGAGGCGGCGCTACGGGCGCTGTTCACCTATGTCGAGGACGCCCGCAAGGCAGAGGCGCGCGAGAATGCGCCGGTCGAGGACACCGGCTGGCGGCCGTAGCCGCCGGCCGGGGCCGTCCTGATCAGCGCGTCGCGCGCCGGGTCGTGCGGACGACGCTCGGCGCAGTGATCGCGCCGGCTGCGCCGCCGACGACCGCGCCCACCGGGCCGGCTACGACAGCGCCGGTTCCGGCGCCGGCTGCGGCGCCGCCGATGCGCTGTTCGGTCGTGTTGCAGGCGCCCAGCGCGATCGTGCAGGCGGCCAGCAGGCCCAAGGTCGACATCTTCATGGTGATTGTTTCCCAGCTTTCGAGTGAGCGGGCAACGCGCCGCTCGTGACTTAAGTTCCGGTCGCTACGGTCCGATTCCGGCAAGCTCCGCAATGGCGCGGGCTTTTCCTTGTCGGGGAAAGGGCTTCAGCCCTTGCGATCTTCGGAAAAATCCGTATACAGCCGGCATCGCATCAGCCGCACCATTCGCGTGGTCGATGAGGGCCGGTCTCCGGTTCGCGTCGCTGATGTCGTTTTCGGCAGGTTCGTTTTTGACCGGTTCGCCCATGTGGGGCGGATCGATGGAGTTGAGACCATGAAGATCCGCAATTCGCTGAAGTCGCTCCGCGCTCGTCATCGCGACAACCAGCTCGTGCGCCGCAAGGGCCGCGTCTACATCATCAACAAGGTCCAGAAGCGCTTCAAGGCGCGCCAGGGCTGAGGTTGCGGCGGCCTTCACGGCCGCCAGCCTCACCTTGCGGACGACGACAAAGCGGGGCGCCTGAGGGCGCGCCCGCTTTTTTGCGTCGGCGGTCTCCGAGACGTGATCCGCCGGCGAATTGACCTGCCGGCTCGCGCGGCTACACTTGCGGACATGATGATCGCCCGCACGCTTTCCGTCGCGTTCCTGCTGGCTGCCGCCATGCCCGCCGGTCTTGCGCAAGCGCAGGACGCCCCGTCGCGGCCGGGCGCCGTAGCGCCCACCGACAAGGACGATAACCCTTCAGTGACGCCGGGGCCGGCGCGCGGGCCCGCCGCGACGCTGGAGCGGCTGTTCGAGCGGCTGGCCGCCGCCAAGACGCCGGAAGAGGCCAAGGGCATCGCCAACCTGATCCAGCGCCGCTGGGCTCGTTCGGGCTCGGCCACCGCCGATCTGCTGATGACCCGCGCGCAGACGGCGATGAAGGGCAAGCAGCTCGAGCTCGCGATCGAACTGCTCGACCGCGTCGTCAGCCTGGAGCCGGACTGGGCGGAAGCCTGGAACCAGCGCGCCAACGCGCTCTTCCTCGCCGGCGATCCGATCCGCTCGATGCTCGACATCGGCGAGGCGCTGAAGCGCGAGCCGCGGCATTACGGCGCGATGATGGGGCTCGGCACCATCCTGCGCCAGCAGGGCGACGACAAGCGCGCCATGGTTGCCTATCGCCGCGCGCTCGAGATCTATCCGCAACTCGATGCGGTCAAGAGCGCGGTCGATTCGCTCAAGATCGAAGTCGACGGCCGCGACGCCTGATATCTTCACAGAACCGAAACGGCCATTGCTGCGTATGCGCAGCATGCTGACCCGTTCTCTCCTCATTGTGTTCGTCCTGGTGGTTGCCGGGCTGGTGCTGTGGTCCGAATGGCTCGGGGCGCAGGCTGGCCGACGCCATCCGCCGACCGGAAGCTTCGTGTCCGTCTCCGGGGGGCGGTTGCATTATCGCGAGAGCCGGCCGAGCGCGGAGTCGCGCGGCACGGTCGTGCTGATCCACGGCGCCTCCTCCGCTCATGCCGATCTGCTGGCGACGCTTTCGCCCGACCTCGGCCATTACCGCGTCGTCGCGATCGACCGGCCGGGCCAGGGCTGGAGCGACCGGCTCGCGGGCGACGCCATGGCCGATCCGGCGCGGCAGGCCGAGGTTCTGATGCAGGGGCTCGATATGATCGTGCCCGAGCGCTTCGTGCTGGTGGCGCATTCGCTGGGCGGGGCCGCGGCGACCCGGATCGCGCTCGACCGGCCGGAGCGGCTGCGGGGGCTGGTGCTGCTTGGCGCGGTGACGCATCCCTGGCCCGGCGGCATCGCCTGGTATCACCACGTGACGGCCCTTCCGGTGATCGGCCCGATCTTCACGCGGCTGGCCGGCGTGCCCGCCACGCGGATGCTGCTGGAGGCCGGGGCGGCCGCCGTCTTCACGCCGCGGCCGGTGACGCCCGGCTATCTCGAAACGGGTGAGATCTCGCTCCTGCTACGGCCGGCCGCCTTCCGTGCCAATTCGCAGGACATCGCCGCGGTCTATGACTTCGTCAGCGCGCAGGTGCCGCGCTATCGCGAGCTGAAGATGCCGGTGGTGGCGATCAGCGGCGACAGCGACGCCATCGTCTCACCGATCATCCATTCGGCCACAATCGCCCGGCAGGCGCCGCAGGGCCGCTTCGTGCTGCTGCCGGGTGTCGGCCATATGCCGCACCATGCCGCGCCGGAGATCGTGGTGGAGGCGATCGACCAGATCGTCGGGCCGAGGTCGGGGCTGGCGCTGAATTGAGGCATGGCGGACTTGCCGAAACGAAGATGGTCGTCTATTTTGTCATGACATTTGTCATGACGTCTCAAGAGTTTGATGCTGCGAGATTTGCAGTTTCTGGATTTCGAATGGGACGCCGGCAACTGGCCGAAATGCGCCAAGCATGGTCTGTCGCGGGAGGACATCGAGGCCGTTTTCGGAGCAACGCCCTTCGTCATTCCGGCTCGAACCGTGACGCCGGAGTTGTGCTATGCAGCGATCGGGCGCGCCGTCGGGCAATTACGCTTTCATCGTATTTACCTTGCGCATGACCGCTTCGGGCGCGCTGATCCGGCCTATTTCGGCTCGCTACATGCACGCGAAGGAGGTGCAGCACTATGAAAGCTTCAAAGGCGCTTAAGCCCTTCCCGGTGTTCGCAACCGATCAGGAGGCGGAAGACTTCGTCGAAACGGCCGATCTGACGGAGTACGATCTTTCCTCCTTCGAGCCGGTTCGTTTCGAGTTCAAGGCCAAGACGGCGACGATCAGCATGCGCGTGCCGCAGGAACTCCTTGACGCGGTGAAGTCGCGGGCGGGCCGCGAGGGCATTCCCTATCAGCGCTTCATCCGCCAGACGCTCGAACACGCGCTGGCGGGGAAGGACAAGAAGGCGTCCTGACGGAGCTTACAGCATCCGCTTAGCCGAAAATCGCATTCCACTTTCGGGCCGATGCTTCACGCCTTCTCGACATGCTCCTTCGCCACGAAGGCGATGCGGACCATGTTGGTGGCGCCGGGGGTTCCGAAGGGCACGCCGGCCACGACGATGATGCGGTCGCCGAGCTTGGCAAAATTCTCGCGCACGGCGAATTTGCAGGCGCGCGAGGCCATGTCGTCGATGTCGCTGGCGTCCTTCGTCACCACCGCATGCACGCCCCAGACCAGGGTCAGGCGGCGTGCCGTGGCGCGGTTCGGCGTCAGCGCGATCACGGTCGAGTTCGGCCGCTCGCGGGCGATGCGGAAGGCGGTCGAGCCCGACGAGGTCCAGGCGGCGATGACCTTGAGGTTCAGCGTATCGGCGATCTCATGGGAGGCCTTGGCGATGGCGTCGGCGCCGGTCTCCTCGGGCTCGGCGCGCTGCGCCTCGAGGATCGAGCGGTAGATCGACTCGCTTTCGACCTCCTCGGCGATGCGGTTCATCATCGCCACCGCCTCGATCGGGAACTGGCCGGCCGCGCTTTCCGCCGAGAGCATCACCGCGTCGGCACCCTCGAAGACGGCGGTGGCGACGTCGGAGACCTCGGCGCGCGTCGGCACCGGGGCGGTGATCATGCTCTCCAGCATCTGCGTCGCGACGACGACGGGCTTGCCCTTGCGGCGGCACAGGCGCGTGATGCGCTTCTGCGTGCCCGGCACCTTCTCCAGCGGCATCTCGACGCCGAGATCGCCGCGCGCCACCATGATCGCGTCCGAGGCGTCGATGATCTCCTCGAGTCGGATCAGCGCCTGCGGCTTCTCGATCTTGGCCAGCGCCAGCGCCCGGCCGCGCACGATCTTGCGCAGATCGGCCATGTCCTCGGGACGCTGCACGAAGGAGAGCGCAATCCAGTCGACGCCTGCCTCGGCCGCGGCCTCCGCATCGGATCGATCCTTGTCGGTCATGGCCGAGACGGCGATCGTCGTGTCGGGCAGGCTGACGCCCTTGCGCGAGGACAGCCGGCCGCCGACGACGACGCGCGTCACGGCCTGCTTCTCGCTCGCCTTCTCGACGGTGAGGCGCAGCTTGCCGTCGTCGAGGATCAGGGTGTGGCCGGGCTCCAGCGCACTCAGGATCTCGGGATGGGGCAGGTGGACGCGCTTCAGCGTGCCGGGCGCCGGATCGGAATCGAGGGTGAAGCGGGCGCCGTTCTCCAGCGTCACCCCGCCATCGCCGCCGAAGGTGCCGACGCGCAGCTTCGGGCCCTGGAGATCGGCGAGGATGCCGACCGGGCGGCGGAACTGGGTTTCCAGCGCGCGCAGCATCGCGACCTTCTCGGGCAGGGTCTCGCGCTGGGTGTGGCTCATATTGATGCGGAAGACGTCGACGCCGGCCGCGAACAGCTTCGCGCACATTTCGGGGGTCGAGGAGGCCGGCCCCAGCGTGGCGATGATCTTGATGCGGCGCTCGCGCTTCATTTGGATGTCCCTCAGGGCCGCGCGGGCGCGCCGCCGGTGGTGTCGGTGAGCTGGATCGTCCAGCTCTTCTGTTCGCCGGTATCGACCTCGAAGAAGCCGGCGCGGTCGTAGCCGCGGGCCAAGCAGTCTTCTATCCCGCGAATGGTGAATTCCTTGTTGCGGGTACACATGACGGATTTGCCGGTCCACTCGCCGCCGCGGTCGTAATCGACGGCGTGGACATAGTAGAAGCGCGCGGCAAGCGTGCCGCGCAGCAGCGTCTCGCAGGCGCGCGGACCGATGTTCCACCAGCCCTCGGTGGTCCAGCCCTGTGCGTCGCGATAGCCGATTGCCACGCCGACGCGGCTGCCGGTGGTGTTGCACATGCGCAGATCCGCCCAGGCAGGGGCCGCTCCGGCGAGCAGGCCGGCCGCCAGCAGGGCGAGGCGCAGTGTCGATCTTTCCGTGCGGTTCATCTCAGGGTTCGATCAGGATGACGCGGCAGTCGTTGACGTTGGTCAGGGTCGGGCCGGTCCGGAGGAGGTCGCCCAGCTTCTCGAAGAAGCCGGTCGAATCGTTGTCGTCCAAGGATCGGGCAGGAAAGAGGCGCAGCGCCTCGGCGCGTGCCAGCGTCGTCTCGTCGATGATCGCGCCGGCGGGGTCGCTCGCCTCGCCGCCGCCGCCATCGGTGCCGTCGGTGTCGCCGGAGAGCGCGACAATGCCGGATGCGCCGTCGAGCGCGATCGCCAGTGCCAGCGCATATTCCTGGTTGGGGCCGCCACGGCCCTTGCCGCGCAAGGTCACGGTCAGCTCTCCCCCTGAGAGGATTGCGGCACGCCTGCCCGCCCGCCTGAGCGACAGGGCGAGTTCGGCGTGGCGCGCGGCGACGTCGCGGGCCTCGCCTTCGAGATCGGCGCCGAGATCATGGACCTCGTAGCCGGCAGCGACGGCGGCAGCATGGGCGGCGGCGATGGCCTCGGTCGGACGCGCGATGATGCGGAACTCTGTACGGGCGAAGGCATCATGACCTGGCTTGGGCGTCTCGCTGGCGTCATCCACGAGCAGGGCCTTGGCCGCCGCGGGGAGATCGAGACCGTAGCGCGCGACGATTGCGCGGGCCTGTTCCATCGTGCTGGGGTCGGCGACGGTGGGGCCGGATGCGATCGCGGTCGGCTCGTCGCCCGGGACATCGGAGATCGCGAGCGTCAGCAGCCGCGCCGGCGCGGCGGCAAGCGCGAGCCGGCCGCCCTTGATCCGCGACAGGCGCTTGCGGACGATGTTCATCTCGCCGATCGGCGCGCCCGAGCGCAGCAGCGCCTTGTTGACTGCCTGCTTCTCGGCCAGCGCAAGCGACCCCGCAGGCGCAACCCAGTTGGCCGAGCCGCCGCCGGAGAGCAGCACGAGCACGAGATCATCTGATGTTGCCGAGGCGGCGAGATCGAGCGCGCGGGTGGCGCTGTCGATGCTGCCCTGGTCGGGCACGGGATGGCCTGCGGCAACCATCGGGATGTGGCGCGTCGTGGTCTCATAGCCATGGCGCGCGACGGCATGTCCGAGGAGACGTTCGGGCGGGAAACCGGAATCGAGATAATGCGCCTCGGCGAGCGCGGTCATGCTGCCGGCGGCCTTGCCGGCTGCGAGCAGGATCAGGCGGCCGGTCGCAGGTGGTGGCGGCAGATGCTCCGGCAGGCAGCCGGCGGGGTGGGCGCGAGCCACGGCTGCGTCGAAGATCGTGCGCGCGTCAGCGCGCATCCGATCAGCCAGGTTGCGGTCAGCCAAGTCGTTGGATCGCTGCAAGGCCGCCCCGTCCCGCCCATCGTTCCAGTCGATCGGATCGACTTTCGTTGCTGATTCTTTTATGTCGCGAGGCGGCGGACGTCATCAGGCTTTTGGCGATATAGTCATACTTTTTCTGGCCCTGCCTGATGCGCGTCATCCGGGCCGATGCTGCCCGGCGCGGGATCCACGCGACTGTTGAGAGATCGCGCGGCCGTCCCGGTTGCGGCTTGACGGCGGGGCCCGCGCGATGCGAACCCTCCGGCCAAATCTCCCCCCATCCAAAATTTCTGCATCATCGAGAAGGATATCAGATGGACGATCCGGTTGCTGGCGACCAGCTGAAGAGCATCGTGGAGCGCATCGAGCGTCTCGAGGAAGAGAAGAAGACCATCGCCGACGACATCAAGGAGGTCTATGCCGAGGCCAAGGGCAACGGCTACGACGTCAAGGTGCTGCGCAAGGTCATCGCCATCCGCAAGCGCGACGCCAATGAGCGCGCCGAGGAGGAGGCGATCCTCGACCTCTACCTCCAGGCCGTCGGCGAGAGCGCCTGAGCGAGCTACGCTTTCAGACAATAAAACGCCCGCCCCGGGAGATCGGGGCGGGCGTTTTTTGTTGGCCGGCGAAGACCGGATCAGGCGGCGAGCTTGGCGAGCTCGGCGTGGGCGTCGTTGATCGCCTGCTGGCGCGCCTCGGGGCCGTAGCCCAGCTTCTCGGCACGGACGAAGGTGACGTCGGTGATGCCCATGAAGCCGAGCATGGTGCGCAGATGCGGCTCCTGCGAATCCAACGCCTGGGCCGGGCCCGAGCTGTACAGACCGCCGCGGCTCAGCACGACGATGGCGCGCTTGCCGGTGACCAGCCCCTCGGGGCCCGCCTCGCTGTATTTGAAGGTCAGCCCGGCGCGCAGCACGTAGTCGAACCAGGCCTTCAGCGTCGAGGGGATACCGAAATTATACATCGGCGCGCCGATGACGATGGTGTCGGCCGCCTTGAGTTCGGCGATCAGGGCGTCGGAAAACGCCTGCGCCTCGACCTGCGCCGCCGTCGCGGTCTGGCCGGCGCGCAGTGCAGCGGTCGTCTCGACGTTGAGATGGGGCACAGGATTCGCGTCGAGGTCACGCTCGACGAGGCGGAGCGACGGGTTCTTCCCGCGAAGCTGGTCGACGGTGGACGAAACGAGCTGCCGCGACACCGAATCCGGGCCCGAAGCGCTGCTGTTGAGAACGAGAACGGAAGCCATGATGGTGATCCTGTCAGCCTGGTTGAAGACGATGCCGGCAACATAGAGGTTCACGAAACGGATCAGAACGCGCATAATCCACACCAGACTGTTGCTTCAGGGGGAACGCGATGTCCGAACTCGACGACATCCGCAGCTTCATCGCGGTGGCTGAGAGCGGCGGCTTCGGCCGCGCCGCGCATCATCTCGGGCTGGCCAAGTCGGTCGTCAGCCGCCGGATCGCGCGGCTGGAGGCCGATCTCGGCACGCGCCTGCTGAGCCGGACCACGCGCGGCGTGGCGGCGACCGAGGCGGGGCTCGAATTCAAGGAGCGCGGCGAGCGCATCCTCGCCGATCTCGTCGCGGCGCGCGAATCCGTGGCGCAGGCCTCGGGCGTGGCGGGCCGCCTGCGTCTGTCGATGCCGCTGACCTTCGGCAACCGCCATGTCGCCCCGGTGCTGGGCGAACTCGCCAGCCGCCATCCCCGGCTGGAGATCGATGTCGAGGCCAGCGATCGCTATGTCGACCTGATCGGCGAGCGCTTCGACGCGGCGATCCGGATCGGCACGCTGAAGGATTCCAGCCTCGTCGCCCGCAGGATCGCCCCGGTCCACGGCATCGTCGCGGCCAGCCCGGGCTATCTGGCGCAGAGGGGCCGGCCGGCCACCCCGCTCGACCTCGCACAGCATGAATGCCTGCTCTACACCGGCACCAACTCCCCCGACTGGACCTTTCGGATGGGCAAGCGCCGCGTGGCGATCAGGCCGGCGGGACGGCTGCGCTCCGACAGCGGCGACACGCTGCTGGAATGGGCGAAGGCCGGGCTCGGCATCGTGCAATTGCCGACCTTCATCGCCAGCGACGCGATCCGCGACGGCTCGCTCGTGCCGCTGTTGTGGGAGTATCCGATGCAGGAGCACGCGCTTTACGTCGTCAGACCGCCGGGAGCCTATGTGCCGGGCAAGGTCAGGGTGCTGATCGACCTGCTGGTCGAGCGCTTCGGCGGCACGCCCTATTGGGACCCCTGCCAGATCGCGGCGCGGGAGCATGGGGTCACGCTGGGGTTCACGCCGGGATTCGAGAGCGAGATCGAGGCGCATCAGCCTGCGTGATCCGCGACATCACGCGATTTGGCGTGGCTTTGCGCGCGGTTGCCGGCAATCTCGTTATTTGTTCGCATCGGCTTTCTCCGAAAACCGCGTCCCACTTTTCGGGCCGATGCTTTGGCAGACCGCAATGGAGGTGACCGATGCTGCTCGTGGGAATGCTGGATAGTCCCTATGTCCGCCGCGCGGCGGTGACGGGCACGCTGCTCGGACTCGATTTCGAGCACCGCTCGGTTTCGGTCTTCCGGCATATGGACGAATTCCGGGCGATCAACCCGCTGATCAAGGCGCCGAGCCTGGTCACCGACGACGGCACGGTGATCGCCGAGTCCCTGCTCATCATCCAGCATTTCGAGGATGTCGCCGGCCGCTCGCTGCGCCCGGTCGAGGGCAGCGCGCGGACACGCGATCTGGCGCTGACCGGCATTGGCATTGTCGCCGCCGACAAGGCGGTCTCAGTCGAGTACGAGCGCAAGCGGCCGGACGCCCAGCGCTACGCGCCCTGGCAGGAGCGCATTGTCACCCAACTCCACACCGCGCTCGACCTGCTCGATGCGGCCGCCTCGCGCGGCGAGCTGACCGCGGGGCCGGAGCTTTTGCCCTGCGACATCGCCGCTGCGATCGCCTGGGGCTTCTGCCGCTTCGTGATCCCGGAATTCGCACCGGAGGAGCGCTGGCCGGCGCTGGCGGCACAGGCGCAGGCCTGCGAGGCGCTCGACGTGTTCAAGGCCTGGCCGATCGACCGTGAATAGCGCGCCCGGCTAGGCGCAGGCGCCGCCGCGCTGTTCACCTTGCCCAAAAATGGCGCATGCGTTGCCACTCCGGCTCTTGCAATCCAGCGGCGAAACGCCATTTTGCGGGCCAGTCAGGGAAGAATCGCCTCCTGGGGTAGCGCACATCCAGCGCTGTTAGCAGGAGATGACAATTGGCTCGTTTTAATAAGACAGCTGCCAAGAAGGCCGGCACCATGACCGGCCAAGGCGAAGTCCGCCGGCTCTGGCCCGCGGAGCGCGATCTGTTCAAGGCGCATCTGCTGAGACTCGACGACGTCACGCGTCGCGAGCGCTTCGGCACGGTCGTCAATGACGACTTCCTCGAGAATTACGCCGTCACCACGTTTGGCGTGGGCGGGCTGGTCTATGCCTATATCGAGGACGGACAGGTGCGCGGCGCCGCCGAGTTGCGCGGGCTCGAGGATATCGTCGCCCAGACCGGCGAGGCGGCCTTCAGCGTCGAGGGCGCATGGCGCAGGCGTGGCATTGGCGGCACGCTGTTCCAGCGCCTGATCACGGCGTCGCGCAATCGCGGCATCCGCACGCTCTACATGACCTGCCTGCCGGAGAACGCCGCGATGCGGCGTCTGGCGCGGAATTTCGAGGCGGATCTCGCCGGGGGCTATGCCGATGTCGAGGGCGTGATCTCGACCGGTGGCCCGACGCCCTTCACCATCCTCGACGAGGCGTTCGATACGGCGCGGGGTTTTGCGGCGATGGCGCTTTCGCTGCAGCGCCGTTTCTGGCGGCCGGCCTTCTTCGGCCGCTCGATGGGGGCGTGAGCCGGGGCGGTTACCGGCTGAGCGTCAGTGCGGCGCCCGATTTCGTCACCGCGCCGTCCATCGCGCCGCCGCCGCTGGTGCGCAGCCGCGCCACCACGGTGCCGCCCTGCTGGTAGAGATAGACCTCGCCGTCGCGATAATCCCAGGCCGTGACCTTCTGGAGGTCGCGATTGGCGCAGCCCGCCGCATTGGCGCGGTAGAGGTCCAGCGCGGGTGAACTCGAAAGCTGCACCTTGCAGGAACTGCCGGTGGCTTCCTTGGCGGTCCAGCTCCCGATGACGCCATCGCGCGAGCTGACGGCGGGGCGGGCGGTGTTCGCGCCGGCGCCGAGCGTGGCGACCTGGCCGCCGCCGCCGCGCAGCGTCGGCACGTCGCCCGGTTGCGGTGCTTCGGTTGCCGGCGTCTGCTGCGGCATGCCCGGAGCGGCGGGGCTGTAATAGGGGTCCTGCGGCGGCGGCAGAGCGCCTGGCTGTGCCGAGGCGACCGGGTAGCCGCCCGGTTGCCCGCCGGCAACCGGATAGCCACCCGGCGGCGGCAGCGGCTCGGAGGTGACGGGAGCGGAGCTGATCGGCGGCGCGGATGGCAGCGTCGGCTGGCCATAGGCGGAGCCCGGGCCCGGCCCACCGACGAAGCGCTGCGAACCGGCGCAGGCGGTGAGCGCCAGCAACGGCAGCAGGCCGGCGGCTTTCAGGGTCATGGCCATGGTCGCGGTCTTCTTGGTCATGAGGCGTCGGTTCCGATCGAGCATGCGGTGCGGGCCTGACGGTTGCGAGGCCGATTGCGTTGAATTCTAGACGATCCCGGTGAACGTGACATGAGCATGATCACGCTTCGCGTCCATAGCGCAGGTGGTTTCGCTTGCGAACCCGCCGCGAGCGATCTGGTTCCGGGCGAGGCTGCGAGGCATAGTCCGGTGACGCACAGGAGATGCCGATGACGCTCGATACGCCGACGACGCCTGCCACCCTCACTCCGCTCAGCCCCCCCTCGATCGCGAAGCCCTTTGCGCGCTACAGCCATGGCGTCGAGGTGCCGGCAGGCTATCGGCTGGTGGCCTGCTCGGGGCAGCTCGGGGTCGCCGCCGACGGCACGATCCCCGAGGATGCGCGCGCGCAGGCCGATCTGTGCTTCGCCAACATCGCCGCGATCCTGGCCGAGGCGGGGATGAAGCTGTCCGACATCGTCAGGCTCAACGCCTATGTCACCGACCGCGCGCATATGAAGGGGTATATGGAGGCCCGCGACGCGCATGTCGCGACGCCGCCGCCCGCCTCGACCCTGGTGATCGTCTCAGGCTTCACGCTGCCGGCGTTCAAGATCGAGATCGAGGTGATCGCAGCGGCGCCTTGAGAGGGGTCTTCAAGGTCATGCAACCCTGATGGTTCTCCACAGCGTCATCCTGGGCGACCAAAGGTCGGCCCGGGATCCATCATAGGACACGACGGAGGCCTATGATGGATCCCGGAGCTGCGCGGCTTCGCCGCTTGTCCAGGATGACGGCGAGGATGAGACCGGGCCAGAGCGCCCTCACCCCGCCTTGCGCTTGTTCTGGCGGTTCTCGATCAGGTCGTCGACGACGGCCGGATCGGCCAGGGTAGAGGTGTCGCCGAGCGCGGAAAACTCGTCCTCGGCGATCTTGCGCAGGATGCGGCGCATGATCTTGCCCGAGCGCGTCTTGGGCAGGCCCGGCGCGAACTGGATCAGGTCCGGCGAGGCGATCGGGCCGATCTCCTTGCGGACATAGGCGACGAGGTCCTTGCGCAGCGCCTCGCTCGGCTTCTCGCCGGTCATCAGCGTGACATAAGCGTAGATGCCCTGACCCTTGATGTCGTGGGGATAGCCGACGACCGCGGCTTCAGAGACCGACGGATGCGCAACGAGGGCCGATTCGACCTCGGCCGTGCCCATGCGGTGGCCCGACACGTTGATGACGTCGTCGACGCGGCCGGTGATCCAGTAATAGCCGTCGGCATCGCGCCGGCAGCCGTCGCCGGTGAAGTACTTGTTCGGATAGGTCGCGAAATAGGTCTCCTCAAAGCGCTTGTGGTCGCCGTAGACCGTACGCATCTGGCCGGGCCAGCTCTCGGCGATGACGAGGTTGCCCTCGCAGGCGCCTTCCAGGACCTTGCCCTCGGCATCGACGATCTCCGGCTTGACGCCGAAGAAGGGCCGCGTCGCCGAGCCGGGCTTGAGCCGGGTCGCGCCGGGCAGCGGCGTGATCAGGATGCCGCCGGTCTCGGTCTGCCACCAGGTGTCGACGATGGGCGCGCGGCGCTCGCCGATGACGCGGTGATACCACTCCCACGCTTCCGGGTTGATCGGCTCGCCGACCGAGCCGAGCAGGCGCAGCGACTTGCGCTTGGTCTTCTTCACCGGCTCCTCGCCGGCGCCCATCAGCGAGCGGATCGCGGTCGGCGCGGTGTAGAAGGTGTTGACCTTGTGCTTGTCGATGACCTCCCAGAAGCGCGAGATCGTCGGATAGGTCGGGATGCCCTCGAACATCAGCGTGGTCGCGCCGTTGGCGAGTGGCCCGTAGAGGATGTAGCTGTGGCCGGTCACCCAGCCGACATCGGCCGTGCACCAGTAGATGTCGCCGTCATGGTAGTCGAAGACATATTGGTGGGTGATCGCGGTGTAGACGAGATAGCCCGCCGTGGTGTGCAGCACGCCCTTGGGCTTACCCGTGGAGCCCGAGGTGTAGAGCAGGAAGAGCGGGTCCTCCGCCTTCATCTCGGCCGGGGGGCAATGGCCCGAGGCCTTGGCCGCCTCGTCGTGATACCAGACGTCGCGGCCATCCTGCATGGTGACCTGGCCGCCCGTGCGCTTGACGACGATGACCGTGCCGATGCCGCCCTTCACCTTGGCGTCGGCGGCATCGACATTCTTCTTCAGCGGCACGGCGCGGCCGCCGCGCAGGCCCTCATCGGCGGTGATGACGATCCTCGAATCGGAGTCCTCGATGCGGCTCGCCAGCGAATCCGGCGAGAAGCCGCCGAAGACCACCGAATGGATCGCGCCGATGCGGGCGCAGGCCAGCATGGCGTAGGCCGCCTCGGGAATCATCGGCATGTAGATGGTGACGCGATCGCCCTTCTTGACGCCCTTGGCTTTGAGGACGTTCGCGAATTTGCAGACCTCGGTGTAGAGCTGCCCGTAAGAGATCTTCTTCGGCTCTGAGGGGTCGTCGCCCTCCCAGATGATCGCCGTCTGCTTGGCACGCGTCGCGAGATGCCGGTCGACGCAGTTATAGGCGACGTTGGTGGTGCCGTCCTCGAACCACTTGATCGCGACCTTGCCCGGCTTGTAGCTGGCGTTGCGGACCTTGGTATAGGGCTTGAACCAGTCGATCCGCTTGCCCTGCTCGCCCCAGAACTTGTCGGGATCCTTGATCGAGGCGGCGTACATCTTCTTGTACTTGGCGTCGTTTGCCCACGCCTTCTTGGCCCAGGCGGCGGGCACGTCATAGATCGTCTCGGTCATAATAGGCGTCTCCCCAGACTTGGGCCGTCCCCCTGCGGGGCGTCTGCTTGGCGTTTTCTGGAGCCGGCCTGCACGGCGGCGTGCTTCAGTCCGCGTCCTTCGAATTGCGCGCATCATAAGGTGCGAATGCGGCGCGGCAAGCCGCCGGACGTCGCACTTTCGTGGCAGAAACACGTCGTTCGGGCGGATTTTGCGGGCAAACAATCCCCGGTGCGTCTTGTCCTATGGTAGCATGCGTCTGCCGGGGAGTGGCCATGCCGAAAAACATCTGCATCTTTTCGGACGGCACCGGCCAGGCCGGCGGCGCGAACCCGATCCACTGGACCAATATCTACCGCCTGTTCATGGCGACCCGCCAGGTCGATCCCGGGGCGCAGATCTGCTTCTACGATCCGGGGCTCGGCGCCAATCCGGACGCAGGCGAACAGCGCAGCCTGTTCCGTCGCTTCAAGGACATGCTCGCCCAGGCCACGGGCTACGGCATCACCGACAACATCATCGACTGCTATGCCGCGCTGCTGGTGAGCCATGAGCCGGGAGATCCCATCTTCCTGTTCGGCTTCAGCCGCGGCGCCTACACGGTGCGCAGCCTCGGTGGCGTGCTCGGTCTTTGCGGTGTGCCGACCGGCCTGCCGAAGGTCGCGCATTGGGACGATTTCGCTGACGCGATCGTCGATCCCGTCGTGCGCAAGCTCGCGACGCAGGCCGTCAGCGAGGTCTATATGATCAAGGACGACACTGACCGGGCGCGCGCGGCCGAGGCCTTCCGGCAGGAACACGGCACGAGCCCGAACCCGCCCTTCTTCGTCGGGGTCTGGGACACGGTTCGCGCGCTCGGCCTGCCGGCGATCGGCAGCATGCCGGGGGCGGCACAAATTCCACGATCCCGTCCTCAACCGCCACGTCGCCCATGGCCGGCAGGCCCTGGCGATCGACGAGAACCGCGAGGTCTTCGCGCCCGAACTCTGGGACGAGACGCAAGCGCCGCCCGGCCAGATCAGGCAGCTCTGGTTCGCCGGCGTGCATACCGATATCGGCGGCGGTTATGGCCTGCAGATGGGGCTGTCCGACCTGACCCTGTCCTGGATGATCGACGAGGCCCGCGCGACCGCACATCCGCTCAAGGTCGAACCAGGCCTGCTCGCCGAACTCAGGCCCGATCCGCAGGGCCTGCAGCATGATGAGCGTGCGACCTCCTGGTTGCCCTGGCGGGAGGGAACGCGGGAGCATTGCGTCGCGCATCGCTTCCAGCCGCTACCGGCGGCGATGGCTGGGGCGGTCGAGCCGCGTCTCAAGGCAGCGGCGGTTCCGATCCTGAAGACGACGGCGCCCTATCGGCCGCGCGCATTGCGCGTGCACCCGCCCTTCGCGTCCTATTACCGGAATTGAAACCCGGCGGTGGTCGGCCTCAGAGGCCGCCCATCCTGCAGACGATGTCCCATTCCTCGTCCGAGACCGGCTGGACCGAGAGCCGGAACGAGGTCACCAGCGACATCTTCGCAAGCTTCGGCTCGGCCTTGACCTGTGCCAGCGTCACCGGCTTGGGTAGTGGCTTCACCGCCTTAAAATCGACGAGAACCCAGGGCTCGCCCGGAATCCAGTTATAGGCTTCCTTGATCACCTCGACGATCCCGACGACTTCGAGGCCCTCGTTCGAATGGTAGAAGAAGACCTGCTCGCCCTGCTTCATCCCCATCAACTGGAGCTTGGCGGTGTGGTTCTTGACCCCGTCCCAATGCGTGCCCTTGGGGCCAGCCGCGACCTGCTGCTCCCAAGACCATTTCGAGGGTTCGGATTTGATGAGCCAGTGGGCCATGGGAGCGCTCTTGATCGGAAGGAGACGGCGAATAGCGAGTGGCGAATGGCGAATGGAAAAGCAAGCGGCGTCCTGTCGCCACTCGCTACTCGCCATTCGCCTCTCCCGGCACCGGCGGCTTCGAGGCCTCGGGGCCCTGCTCGTTCCAGAACCGCACCATCTCGCGAGTCAGCGCGGCGTAGTCCTGCGGCTCCAGCTCGACCCGGACCTCGCCCTCGCCGAAGGGCAGGATCAGCACGAAACGATGCGTCCCTTCCGCCCTGCGGCGGCGATGCTGGATCACGGGACCGGCCGGCACGCGCCCGGCCAGCGCCACCGGCATGCTTTCGGCGACGAGTTCCGAGCCCGTGGTCTTGCGAACCTCGGCAATGCCCTTCGCCACGCGCTTCGTCAGATCCGACCAATCGCCCGCCATCGCAATCTCCCTCTAGAGTTCAGCCCGGAGCGGACGGGCGAGCAGGCCCGTGACCGCGTCGCGCACGCCGCTGGTGCCGGCGATGATGCCCGAGACCGCTTCCGCGATCGGCATCTCGACATGGCGTGTCCGGGCCATCTGCGCCAGGATCGAGGCGGTAAAGGCACCTTCGGCGAGCTTGCCGCCGGCGGCTTCCGCGACGCTGCGCCCCTGTCCCAACGCCAGTCCGAAGGCGAAGTTGCGCGACTGCGCCGAGGCGCAGCTCAGCACGACGTCGCCGAGGCCCGACAATCCCATCAGCGTCTCGCCCTGCGCGCCATGGGCCTCGCCGAAGCGGCGCAGCTCGGCGAAGCCGCGCGCCACCAGCGCGGCGCGGGCGCTTTCGCCATAGCCGAGCCCGATCGCGATGCCCGCGGCGATGGCGAGCACGTTCTTGGCCGCGCCGCCGATCTCGACGCCGCGCGGATCGGCGCTGTGATAGATGCGGAAGGCCGGCGAGCTCAGCGCCTCGGCGAGAGCCTGCGCCAGGTCGGGGTCGTCGGCGGCCAGCGTCACCGCGGTGGGCAGGCCCTGCCCGATATCGGCGGCGAAGCTCGGGCCCGAGAGGATCGCCGGCACCGCGCCGGGGAAAGCCTGCGCGATGACCTGCGTCGTGAACAGCCCGGTCGTCTGCTCGATGCCCTTGGCGGCCGAGATCACCGGCTTGCCGGCGGGCAGAGCCACGGCCAGCGCCTCGCAGACCTGCCGCAGGCTCTGCGTCGGCACGGTCACGAGCAGGGCGTCGGCTGTGGCGAGAGCCTGCAGCGAAGCCGTCGGCACGACCGTTTCGGGCAGCTTCACCTCGGGCAGGCGCGGCGCCTGGCGCCTCGCGGCGATCGCCGCGACCGTTGCCTCGTCACGTGCCCAAAGCAGCACCTTGCGACCGGCGCGCGCGCTGGCCAGGGCGAGGGCCGCGCCATAGGCGCCGGCGCCGACGACGCCGATGGTGCCGAAATCGCTGGCGCTGGTCATCCGGTGGCGCTGTTCGTCGCGGGTGCCGCATCGCGCGGCCGGAGTTCGTCGAGCGGCCAGCGCGGGCGGGCGAGCGCGCTCATGTCGTCGACCATGCCGAGCCGCAGCCGCTCCAGCCCGGCCCAGGCGATCATCGCTCCATTGTCGCCGCAGAGCGCCAGAGGCGGCGCGACCATCGGCAGGCCGGCTTCTGTAGCGAGCCGGGTGAGGCCGCGCCGGATCGGCTGGTTGGCGGCGACGCCGCCGGCCACCACCAGCGTCGAGGGCGCGATGCCGGCCGCGTTGCAGGCGCGCAGGCCCGCCCGCGTGCGGTCGACCAGCACATCGACGACGGCGGCCTGGAAGGAGGCGCAGAGATCGGCGACGTCGCGGTCCGAGAGCGGCGCGATGCGCTCCGCCACCAGCCGCACCGCGGTCTTGAGGCCCGACAGCGAGAAATCCGGATTGGGCCGGCCCTGCATCGGGCGCGGGAAGTCGAAGCGTTCGGGATCGCCCTTCGCCGCCTCGCGTTCGACCGAGGGGCCGCCGGGATAAGCTAAGCCCAGCATCTTGGCGATCTTGTCGAAGGCCTCGCCGACCGCGTCGTCGATGGTGCCGCCGAGCTTGAGATAGTCGCCGACGCCGCGCACGGCGAGAAGCTGCGTGTGCCCGCCCGAGACCAGCAGCAGCAGATAGGGGAAGGCGAGATCGTCGGTCAGCCGGGCCGTCAGGGCGTGGGCCTCGAGATGGTTGATCGCGATGAAGGGGCGGCCCGTCACCAGGGCGATCGCCTTGGCGGTGGTCAGGCCGACCATGACGCCGCCGACGAGGCCGGGGCCGGCTGCCGCCGCGACCGCATCGATATCAGCTGGCTTCAGGCCGGCGGTCTCGAAGGCGCGCTCGACGATGCGGTCGATCGCCTCGACATGGGCGCGCGCGGCGATCTCCGGCACGACGCCGCCATAGGCCGCATGCGCCGCGATCTGGCTCAGCACCTCGTTCGACAGGATCTTGATCTCGCCGGAGCGCTCGACCGACACGATGGCGGCCGCGGTCTCGTCACAAGTCGTTTCTATCCCCAGAACGCGCATGATCGGTCGACAAGGTCTCGGGCAGGGGTGAAGGGGCAAGGGCCGGCGGATGAACGCCCGGCAATCTCGCGCGGGACTACCCTCGTATAGTGTGCGAGCGCGCAGAAGGCCAAGGGGCTCGACTGCGGCCCGGTCGCGTGGGGAACCCGGACGTCGCTCCGCGACTTTGACAAGGAATGCCCCGGGCGACGATCGTCGCGTCGGCAGGCCGGGCGCAAGCACCGGCTTGCAGGTTGCGGCGGCACGCGGGATTGATGCGCCAGGAACCGGTACGATGACCGGGCCCGGGCGACGACAAGGGCGGACGGCAAGAGAGAGGGCAAGAGGAGACCGCATGCGCATTTTCGTGTTCCGCCCTCCGGCCGAGGCCGAGCGCACCGCCGCCGCGATCCGTGCGCATGGCCATGAGCCGGTGCTGGCGCCGCTGTTTGCGGTTTCGCGATTGCCGGACCCGGCCCCCGAAGGGCCGTTCTCCGCGATCGTGCTGACCAGCGGCAATGCCGTTCCGGCGCTCGCCGACCTGCCCCCCGCCTGGCAGGATCTGCCGGTCTTTGCCGTGGGCGGGCGTACCGCCGGCAAGGTGCGCGAGGCCGGTTTCGAGGATGCACGCAGCGCGCAGGGCAATCGCGACGACATGGTCGCCCTGATCCGCGACAATCTGAAGGTGCCGGCGCGGCTCCTGCTGATCGTCGGGCACGACCGCCACGAGGATGTTGCCGACAAGCTCAGCGCCGCCGGCTTCGAGGTCGCGAGCTGGGTTGCCTATGCGGCGGAAGCCGTCGCGACGTTTCCGGTGGAAGCGCAGGAGGCTCTGCGTCAGGGCAGTGTCGATGGCGCCCTGCATTATTCGGCGCGCGGCGTGCGGACCTGCCTGGCGCTGGCGCGCGAGGCCGGCGTCACCGAGGCACTGCTCGACCTCACCCATGTCGCGCTGTCGGCGGATGTCGCATCTCCCCTGATCTCGGCGGGGGCGAGCACCGTGCTGGTCGCCGAGCATCCGGAGGAGGCCGCGCTGCTGGCGGCGCTGGACCAAGTGTCCGCTCGCAATCGCGCCGGCGGGGATGTTACAGAAGGCACGGTCGCGCCTGATGGCGTCGAGACGGACAAGGACGCGATGAACGATCCCGAGACGCCGAGCGGCACTCCTGACGGCAAGCCCGACCCTGGCGACAAGTCCAGCAACAAGACTCGTAGTAGGTCAGGGCGGACTCCGCCGACGATCGAATTGACGGCGCAGGACGCGGCTTCGGCAGAGGTCAGGCCGGAGATCGCCGCGTCGCCGGCCGCGGCCGATGTCGCGCCCGAGGCGGCGCTGCCGACCGAGGCGCTGCCGCAGGAATTCACCGGGCCGGCCCGCACGGGATCCGTTCCCGGCGAGGAACCGGCGGCTGTCGTGCCGCCGCCGCCCGAACCCGCCCGATCGCGGCTTCCGGCGCTCGCCTTGGCCGGCCTCGTCGGCGGCGTGATCGGGGCCGGTCTCGTCATGCTGGCGACGAGCCGCATGACGCCTGCCGTTACGCCTGAGCAGGTCGCGGCGCTGCAAAGCCGCCTCGATACGCTGCAAAGTGCGGCGACGGAGGTCGAGCGCAAGGCTGTGGCGGCCTCCGAAGCGGCCGCGAAGGCCGGTGCGGCCGCTCAGGCGGCAACGACCCGCGTCACCGAGGTCGCGGCGGCACAGGCTCCCGACGCGGTCGCTATCGCGGGGTTGAATGCGCAGGCGCAGCGCGCGGAAGCCGCAGCCGGCACCGCCCGCCAGATGCTCGAACAGGCTTCGGCACGGATCGGCAATGTCGAGACGCTGGCCAAGGCCGCGGCCGCGCCGAGCCCGCAGGCGCTGGCTGCCGCGCGCATCGTCCTGGCCGAACGCGTGCAGTCGGCGCTCGCCTCCGGCCAGCCCTTTGCCGGGGATGTCGCGGCGCTGGCCAAGGGCGGCGGTGCTCCAGAGCAGCTTGCAGCGCTGAACGCGGTCGCGGCGGGCGCACCGACGAAGGATGCGCTGCTTTCGCAGCTACGCACGCATCGGGCGATGTTCGCCCGCGAGATCATGCCGGCCTCTGCCGGCTGGCAGGATCGGCTGCTCGCGCTGGCCAGCCGCATTGTCAGCATCCGCCCGGTCGGCGACACCGGCGCGAACGACCCTGCGACGCTGCCGATGCGGCTCGAAAACGCCCTGGTAAAGGGCGACACGGTCGCGGCTGCGGCTTTGTGGGGGCAGTTCCCCGAGCCGGCGCGCCGCGCCAGCGCCGATTTCGGGGAAGCCCTGCAGAAGCGGGCGGCGGCCGATGCAGCGATTGCGAAAATCGCGCAGGATGCAGTGGCCGCGCTCGGCGTGGCCGGCTGACGGAGGATAGGGGTTCATGGTTCGCGTACTCATCTATCTTGCCGTCTTCGCCTGCCTTGCGGTCGGCGCGGTCTGGCTGGCCGACCGGCCGGGCGAGGTCTCCGTGCTCTGGCAGGGCTACCGGATCGAGACCAGCGTCGCGATCGGTGCCATCGGCGTGGTCGTGCTCGCCATGCTGGCGATGCTGGCCTGGGCCCTCCTGCGCTTCGTGCTGGGGTTGCCGAGCGCGTTCAGCTTCGCCTCCCGCGCCAGGCGCCGGGCGCGTGGCTTCGAGGCGGTGTCGCGCGGCATGGTCGCGATCGGCGCGGGTGATCCGATCGCAGCGGGCCGTCATGCGGTCGATGCACGCCGCTTCGCCGGCGACGAGCCGCTGACGCTGCTGCTGGAGGCGCAGGCCGCCCAGCTCTCGGGTGATCGCGGGCGGGCGGAAGCCGCTTTCAAGACCATGCTCGACAAGCCGGAGACGCGCGTGCTCGGCCTGCGCGGGCTGTTCGTCGAGGCCAAGCGCCGCGGCGACATGGCCGCCGCGCGCGCCTTCGCCGACGATGCCGTGCGGCGCTCGCCCTCGCTGGCCTGGGCCAATGACGCGCTGCTCGATTTCCACACCAATGCCGGCGATTGGCAGGCGGCCCGTACCGCTGTCGAGCGTCGTGCGGCGCTGCGCCTCGCCGAGAAGGCGGAGGCCAAGCGGCAGCGGGCGGTCCTGCTCGCGGCCGAAGCGCTGGAAGCACGCGGCAGCGAGCCGGAGAAGGCGCTGGCGGCCGCGCTCGAAGCGGTCAAGCTCGCGCCCGGCCTGACGCCGGCTGCGGCCCTTGCCGGGCGGATGCTGGCCGAGCGCGGCGACGTCCGCAAGGCGGTCAAGCTGCTGGAGGCCGCCTGGAAGGAGGTCTCGCATCCCGACCTCGCCGCCGCCTATCTTGATGTCCGGCCCGGCGACAGCGCGCAGGACCGGCTGGCCCGGGCGACGACGCTGGCGAAGCTGCGGCCGTCCGATCCCGAAGGCGTCCTCGCGCTGGCGGGTGCCGCGATCCATGCCCGCGACTTCCAGAAGGCGCGCGAGGCGTTGAAGCCGCTTCTGGCCGGCGGCGCCTCGGTGCGCGCCTGCCTGCTGATGGCCGAGCTCGAGGAGGCCGAGCACGGCGCTGCCGGCCGCGTCCGCGAATGGTTGTCGCGGGCGACGCGCGCGCCGCACGATGCGGCCTGGGTCGCCGACGGGCTGGTCTCCGACACCTGGATGCCGGTCTCGCCGATCTCGGGACGGCTCGACGCCTTCGTCTGGACGGTGCCGCCGGCGACGCTCGGCAGCCATGCGCCCGCGCTCGACGATGTGCTGGCCGATCTCGACGATTCGACCCCGCTGATCGAGGCGAGGGCCGAGCCGGTCGAGCCGGAGCCTGTCGTGACGGTCGCGGTCGCTCCGCCCCCACCGCCGCCTGCGCCCGCGCCGGTCGTGGAACAGCCCAAGCAGGAGGCCCAGCTCAGCCCTGCGCCGGTGCCGGAATCCGCGCCGAAGCCAGCCCCTGATGCCGCCCCCTTGCCTGTAGTGGAGACGAAGCCGGAGCCGAAGAAGGCCGTTGCCGAACCCGTCGCAGCGGCTGCACTCGACGGTCGCCTCAAGCCGGTGATCTTCCCGGTCGCGCATGCACCCGATGATCCCGGCCCCGACGAGGTGCCGCCGGTCGAGGACAAGAAGGGCAAGTTTCGGCTGTTCGGGTGAGGCAGCCGGCGAGTCCGACGCGAAAAGGCGTGCGGCCCGCAGCCGCGCAGCCTATAGCGTCGGTCATGACATCCGAAACGAACGTCGAAGCGGCGCCGGCAGATGCCGGCGTCACCCTGCATGTCGCCGCCGAACAGGCGGGCGAACGCCTCGACAAGGCGCTTGCCATGCTCGCCAGCGAGATTTCGCGGGCGCGACTGCAGCAGGTCATCAAGGAAGGCGGCGTGCGCCTCAACGGCGTCGTCGCCAGCGATGGCAAGCGCAAGGTCGTCGAGGGCGACGAGATCACGCTCGTCATTCCCGCGGCGCGGCCGCCCGATCCGGTCGGCCAGGATATCCCGCTCGATGTCGTCTACGAGGACGAGCATCTCATCGTCATCGACAAGCCGGCCGGTCTCGTCGTCCACCCTGCCGGCGGGCATGAGGACGGCACGCTGGTCAATGCGCTGATCGCCCATTGCGGCGAGAGCCTCTCTGGCATTGGCGGCGTGCGCAGGCCGGGTATCGTGCACCGGCTCGACAAGGATACGAGCGGGCTGCTCGTCGTCGCCAAGAACGACCGCGCGCATCAGAAGCTCGCCAAGCAGTTCGCCGACCATGGCCGGACCGGGCCGCTGCAGCGCGCCTATCTCGCGATCGTCTGGGGTTTTCCGCGCCGGCCGCACGGCACGATCGCGACGCAGATCGAGCGCTCGAACAAGAACCGCGAGAAGATGATGGTCGTCGGCGAGGATCGCGGGCGCGAGGCGATCACTCATTACACGGTGATCGAGCGCTATCCGCCGCTGCTCAAGGGCGGCGAGGAGACGGAAGCCCTGGCGAGCCTGGTCGAGTGCCGGCTTGAGACCGGGCGCACGCATCAGATCCGCGTGCATATGAGCCATATCGGCCATCCGCTGCTCGGCGACCAGCTCTACGGCTCGGGGTTTGCGACCAAGGCCAGCCGTTTGCCTGAGGCGGCACGCGAGGCGCTGGCCCTGCTCGGACGGCAGGCTCTGCACGCTGCCGTGCTGGGTTTCGAGCATCCGGTCACCGGGGAGGAGATGCTTTTCGAGTCCGATCTGCCGGCTGAATTTGCAAATTTGCAAGCAACGCTCGCGAAGCTGTGAGCCAATCTGGCTTCATCGCCTCCTTTCCGCCAAGCTCTCTTGGCATATAGTGGTCGTCGGATGCGGAAGGCCAAGGGGGCGCCGCAAATGTCCGGCCCGGCCGAACCCGCGATAGGGTTCCCGCGTTGGGTCTGTTCATGACATCCGAACCTGCGCGAAGGTTGATCGCGCGGTGGGTCTGCCGCCAAGCGGGGGCCCGGTTAGGAGAACGAGCATGGCGAGTGCTTCGCTGCCCGTCCTGTCCGCCGAGGGCGGACTTTCACGTTACCTCGACGAAATCCGCAAGTTCCCGATGCTGGAACCGAATCAGGAGTTCATGCTGGCCAAACGCTGGCGCGAGCATGGCGACCGCGATGCGGCGCACAAGCTCGTGACCTCCCATCTGCGGCTCGTCGCCAAGATCGCCATGGGCTATCGCGGCTACGGCCTGCCGATCGGCGAGGTCGTCTCGGAGGGCAATGTCGGCCTGATGCAGGCGGTCAAGCGCTTCGAGCCGGACAAGGGTTTCCGTCTCGCGACCTACGCGATGTGGTGGATCAAGGCCTCGATCCAGGAATATATCCTGCGGTCCTGGTCGCTGGTGAAGATGGGCACCACTGCCAATCAGAAGAAGCTGTTCTTCAACCTGCGCAAGGCCAAGAGCAAGATCTCGGCGCTCGGCGAGGGCGATCTGCGCCCCGAGCAGGTCAAGACGATCGCGACCAAGCTCGGCGTCAACGAGCAGGACGTCATCGACATGAACCGCCGCCTTGGTGGCGACGCGTCGCTGAACACGCCGCTGCGCGAGGATGGCGAAGGCGAATGGCAGGACTGGCTGGTCGACGACAGCGAGAGCCAGGAGCGGCGCCTCGCCGATTCGGAGGAAGCCGATAACCGTCATTCGGCGCTGCGCGAGGCGCTCGAAGTGCTGAACCCGCGCGAGCGGCGCATCTTCGAGGCCCGCCGCCTGGCCGACGACCCGATCACGCTGGAGCAGCTCTCCGAGGAGTTCGGCGTGTCGCGCGAGCGTGTCCGGCAGATCGAGGTGCGTGCCTTCGAGAAGGTGCAGGACGCGGTCAAGAAGGCGCTGACGCGGATCGAATCGCCGCGCGCGGCTTTGCCGGCGGCGTAGCGGTTTTCAGCCTGCGGAATGAAGTTCAGGGGCGCGGTTTTCCGCGCCCCTTTTTCGTGGGTTCTTTTGACTCGGAACCACACCGTCATCCTGGCCGCAGCGAAGCGGAGCGCCGGGATCCATCGTAAGGCTCGGCGCTCTACGATGGATCCCGGAGCTGCGCGGCTTTCGCCGCTTGTCCAGGATGACGTGGTGCCTTCCGTCCGGGACGATGCGTCCCGGACGGCGTCAATACAGAGCCGGTAGCGGCTGGAGGGGCAGGCGGATCGGGCCGAGATAGACGCGGCCCTCGCGCAGCACGATCGGCGGCAAGGCGGTGAGGCCCGGTGCCACGCCCGGCAGTTGCGCGCTCAGGCGTCCGCCCAGCAGCCCGCCGAGGCCGGCCGCGATGCCGCCCACGGGGATGCCGGCGATCTGCCGGATGCCTGCCAGCGAGGCCTGGACCTGGCCTGCGGGGCGATGGGTCTGGTCGATCAGGAACTGGCCGGTCGCCTCGATGCGGGCCGGGCCCTTGACCGAGACGAGGCGCGTCACCTCGATCTGGCCGCCGGCGGTGCGCCAGGCTTCGAGCGCGTCCGGGTTGAGGCCGATGCGGAAGGCTTCGGCCTGGGTTAGCGTCGCCTGGATGTCGACGTCGCCGGGTTCGGCGATGCCGAGAAGCGCGTCGAGCGCCGGCAGGACCGACCCCTTGGCGGTGATGGCGAGATCGACCGCCTGATCGGCGGCGGGCCGCGTCGGGTTGCGGCGCAGATGCGCTTCCAGCACTGTCGCCTGCCAGGTCTCGGGGTTAAGGCCCGGCGCCGTCAGGCTCGCGCTCGGGCCGGTCAGCACCAGCGAGACCCGCTCCGGGTCGCCGGCGTTGTGCGTCAGGCTGGCCTCGAGCCGCGTCCAGGCGAGATCGAGCTTACGGCCCTCGGGCAGCGTCGCCTGCAGCGGGCCGGTGATCTGGGCGATGACGAGGTTGGGGGTATAGATCTGGCCGACGGCCACGGCCGGACCGGTCTGGACGCGGACGGCCTCGCCCCAGCGGGCGGAGGTCAGCGCCAGCGCGCCGCAGCGCAGCTCGACGCGGAAGGGGAAGCCCGTGACCGTGCGGTCGGTACAGGTCCAGCTTCTCCCCAAGCCCGCCTCCTTCGCCAGCGCCGTATCGACGGCATCGATGACCCGGCCGCGAACCACGAACCAGAAGCCGGCCCAGCCGGCGGCGACGAGGGCGAGCAGCACGAAGGGGGCGTAGAGCCAGAAGCGGCTGCTGCGTCGCCCGGAAGCGGTATCGGTCATGCGGTGGCGGTCCATTGCGCTGAAGCGGCGAGATTGTTAGCTCCCGCAGAACGGGAGCGCCAGCCGCGCGAACAGCGCGTGTGGCTTCTCAACACCAAGCAGGCCGGCGCGGCCAAATTATGGGGCGCGCGGACGTCAGGACGGACATGACCTCGCAATTCGGCGCCACGGAACTCTGGGTCTTCGGTTACGGCTCGCTGATCTGGCGGCCGGGCTTCGATTTCGAGGAGAGCGTCCCGGCGCGGCTGCATGGCTATCACCGCTCGCTGTGCATCTTCTCGCATGTCCATCGCGGCACGCCGGAGCGGCCGGGCCTCGTGCTCGGCCTCGATCGCGGCGGGGTCTGCCGGGGGCTGGCCTTCCGGGTGGCAGCGGCGCGGGCGCAGGAGACGGTCGATTACCTGCGGGCCCGCGAGCAGGCGACGGCGGTCTATCTCGAGCGCCAGATGCCGGTGCGGCTGGAGGATGGCCGGAACATCAGGGCGCTGGTCTATGTCGCCGACCGCAAGCACCTGCAATATGCCGGCCGCCTGCCGCGCGAGCAGCAGCTCGAACTGGTCCGCCATGGCCGCGGCAGCTCGGGCGAGAATCCGGACTACGTCGTGCTCACGGACGAGCACCTGCGTAAGATGGGCATCTTCGATCCCGTCCTGGCAGGGCTGGCGCTGGCGCTCGCGCCGGGCGCGGCACCGCGCCCGAAGCATTAGGCTTCCGTCAGACCTCGGGCATCAAATCGAGGAGCGCGGCGCGGCGGCTGATGCCGTCCTCGGCCAGGAGATGGACGTGGATCTCGCTGGCGCCGGCTTGAGCGACGGCTTGCTGCCAGCGCGTCAGCGCGGCCTCGATGCCGAAGGGGCCGCTGTCGCGGGCCGCCAGGATGCGCCTGTCGGCGGAGACCGCCAGCAGCACCGCATCGGTGAAGCCCAGCGCATGTTCGTCGCCGATCGCGAAGATCGAGGCGACATAGCGCCGGCCGGAACGTCCGCGCCAGGCGGTGAAGCGGCGCTCGCCCAGGCCCGCCGTGCTGCGCATCGGCAGCTCGCGCGCCGTCGGCACCGGCGTGTCCTCTGCAAAGAGATCCTGCGCCCAGGGAGCTTGGGACAAGGAAGCTTGCGCCAAGGGGCCTCGCGCCAAGGGGGCCTGGGCAAACAGGTCGCTCTGGCGCGAGGCGGTCTGGCGATCATGGTGTCGATAGGCGAGGGCGGCCATATCGTTCCTCCTTTGTTCTGAAAACAAAATGAGAACGAACCGGCCTTGAGTCAAGGGGCCGTCGTCGGGCTGGCGGTTGCGGGGATCAGCCCTGCTGCCGTGGCGTGTCAGGAGTCTTGTCGAATGGATCAGGTCTCGGCCAGCGGGTCGAGCCCCAGCTTCGCGAGTTCGGCGCGGCCCTGTGCGAGCAGCCGGTCGCTCGTGGTTTCGATACGCTCCTGCAGCAACGCCTGGAACGCGGCCTTGTCCAACCCCGGCGCGATCGGCGGCAGGATCTCGAGGCGGATCGTTCCGGGCCGGCGCAGGAACTTGCGGCGCGGCCAGTAAAGGCCGGAGTTCAGCGCGACCGGCAGGCAGGGCAGCTTCAGCTCGCCATAGAGATGGGCGACGCCGAACTTATAGGCCGGGGGCGCACCGGCCGGGCGGCGCGTGCCCTCGGGGAAGATCAGGAGCTGACGGCCGTTGTCGCGTAGCTCGACCTTGGCGCGGCGCGTGACCTGGGCGAGCGCACGGGCCCGGCCGCCGCGATCGACCGGGATCATCTTGAACTTGTGCAGGCACCAGCCGAAGAACGGGATCCAGATCAGCTCGCGCTTGAGGATGAAGACCGGATCCTTGAAGAGCGTCATCATCACGAAGGTTTCCCAGAAGGACTGGTGCTTCGCGGCGACGATCATTCCCCCCGCCGGGATGTTCTCGCGCCCGGTGATCTCGTAGCGCGTCCCGGCGACGACCCGCATCAGCCAGAGCGCGGTCGTGGCCCAGGCGACGGTAACCGCGAGCAAGGCGCGCCGCGGCAGCAGCAGCGCCGGAAAGGCCGCGAAGACCAGCCAGAGGGCGAGGTTCACGTAGAACAGGACATTGAAGACGAGGGAGCGCAGGATCAGCATGGCGCGCAAAGAGCTTGCGGCCCCGCCGCCGTCAAGCGTCGAGGCGGGGTTCAGCCGTCCTGACGGCTGTTTTTCGCCTGGCTGCGTCTTTCCTGCTCCGGCCCCATCAGCTCGGCGGGCTTGGCCGAGACCGGCTTGCGGCCACCGATGATGACGGATAGCCGCGAGGTCTCCGGGTCGCTTTCGACGATGCTGCGCAGGCGGGCCGCGAGATATTTGGCGTATTCCGGCACGAGCACCTTCATCGTGCTCCAGCGGTTCCACCAGCCGCCGGTGTCGATCTGGTCGGTGACCACGGGATGCGGCACGAGGCGGGTATTGGGCATGGCATGGGCGAACTCCGCGAGGGTGCGCGGCATGTGATAGTTCGAGGTCACGACCAGCAGCGAGCGAAAACCGTGCTTGCGCAGCCAGCGCCGCGCCTCGATGGCGTTGCCGATGGTGTTGCGGGCGCGATAATCGAGATCGACGCAGCAGGCCAGGAGTTCGCGGGACGACGGGTTGAGCTTGGCCAGCTCCTCGCGGCTGGTCTTCTCGTTGACGCCTGATATCAGCAGGCGCGAACCTCTCTCGGCGCCGAGCAGGCCGATGGCGTCGCCGACGCGCTGCGAGCCGCCGGTGACGACGACGATGGCATCGGTGCGGGGCACGGCCATGGGTTCGCGGCCGGCGATGCCCGAGGCGAAACGAATATAGCCGAGGGCGAGCGCGCCGCCCGCGACGACGAGCAGCACGAGCGCGCTCCCGAGCGCGACGCGCCAGACGCTCACGCGCCGCTCGGCGGCCGGGCTCGGGCTACGCGCGATGTAGGCAAGCCGCTCTTGGACCAGCCGTTCTGCCGGTTGCTCGTGCCTGGTACCGATCATCGCCATGATATCCGCAGGTTACAGCGGCAATCGGGCATAACCGCGGCAATACGGGCACAAGCGCTGCAGCGCAGCAGGCACGGCAGACCGGCCTCCGAGAAGAGCGCCGGCTGGCCCGCGTTTCCATGCGTGTGGATCGACATCACGCTGCCCCCCCGGCCAGCACGCGCAGATAATGCCTGACGGTGAAGCGCGAGACGAGACCCGAGATCGCGGCCACGACCACCGCCACGAGAATGACCGCGACATAGCCGGACCAGCCGATCTCGAAGGCTCCGAACATCGCCTGGAGCTGCTCGGCTTCCGGCGCCGCGCTCCAGCGCGACGACAGCCAGCCGAGCAGGACGATGACGACGATCGCCGCGAGCCCGCCGATCGCTCCGCCCCTGAGGCCCAGCCTGACGAAGCGGCTCTGGAATTCGCGCGCGATGAAGGCGTCGTCGGCGCCGACGAGGTGCAGGACCTCGACGCTGTCGCGGCTGCCGGCCATGGCGCCACGCGTGGCGAAGGCGACCGCCAGCGCCGCTGCCGTCAGGACCAGCAGCACGATCGCCGCGCCGGACATGATGATGGTGCTCGCCATGGTCGAAAGCCTGCGGACCCAGAGGCGATGATCGTCGAGGATCGCGGTTGGAACCTCGCGCCGCAGCGCCGCTCCGAAGGCAGCAAGATCCGGGCCGGCGCCCGATCTGAGCCTGAGCACGATCAGCCGTGGCACGGGCAGCTCGACGAGATCTAGCCCCGCACCGAGCCAGGGCTCGAGCAGCTTGTCGGATTCGGCCCTCGGCACGGCGCGCACGGATTCGATGCCGTCGCTGCCTTGCGCCATCGCCACGGCGCGCGCGATGTCGGCCTCGATGTCGCGGCGCGAATCCGGCCTGATCTGGATCGTCATCTCGTTGGCGACCGCGCCGCGCCATTGCTCGGAGGCGCGCGCGGCGAGCACGGCGGCGCCGGCGCTCAGCGCCGCCAGGAAGGTCAGGATCGCGATCACCGCCATCAGCGCGCGGCCTGCGACCGAATCGACCGGGACCAGCGGCTGGTCGCGCCGCAGATTGCTCGGCAGCGCCCGCTCCTCGTGTTCGAACTCGTGGCTGCGGGGGTCAGGCATCGACATGGAGATGGCCGTCGGCAAGAACGAGGCGCGGCGCGTCGTAGAGTTCCATCAAAGCGAGATCATGCGTCGCGATCACCACGGCGGTACCAAGCGACTGCAGCTCCATGAACAGGCGCAGCAGGCGGCGGCCGAGCGCGGGATCGACATTGCCGGTGGGCTCGTCGGCGAGCAGCAGCTCGGGCCGCCCGATCAGGGCGCGAGCGATGGCGGCACGCTGCTTCTCGCCGCCCGACAGCACTGGCGGGACGGCATGCATGCGTTCGCCCAGGCCGACCCAGCGCAAGAGCTCGATGACCTCGGCGCGGTAGCTGGTCTCCTCCTTGCCGAGCACGCGCAGCGGCAGCGAGACGTTCTCATAGACGGTGAGGTGGTCGAGCAGGCGGAAATCCTGGAAGACCACGCCCATGCGGCGGCGGAAGGCAGTCAGGGTCGCCGCATCGAGCCGCGAGACATCCTGGCCGAACAGGTTGACGAGCCCGCGCGTCGGCTGCAGCGCCATCAGGACGAGGCGCATCAGGGTCGTCTTGCCGGCGCCCGACGGCCCGGTGAGATACTGGAACGAACGCGGCGCGATGCTGAAGTTGATGTCCTTCAGCACCTCCGGGCCCATGCCATATCGCAGGCCGACATTCTCGAACCGAACCAATACCCGTTTCCTCGCCGAAGACCGCGAATCTCTACGGCCGATCCTACACCTCTTGCGCGGCCTCGCGGAAAGCGCGCGTGGCCGGGAGCATGGGCCAGAGTTCTTCACGCGGCGTTAACCAAGATCGCGGCCAATATGCATGCGTCCGCGGTGGCGGGCGCCAGAACACACAAAGCCTGGGCACGCAAGGGAGCCGCCGACCAACGCCATGCTGATCGTCTGCCCGTCCTGCGCCGCTCGCTATGAACTCGACGGGGCCAAGCTCGGCTCCGATGGCCGCAAGGTGCGCTGCGCCAGTTGCCAGACCCTGTGGCATGTCGCGCCCGAGCCGGAATTGCCGGACGTGCCGACCGCCGAGGAGACGCAGGCGCTGCTCAACGAGGAGCTGGAGCAGGCGGCGGCGATCGAGGCGCAGGTTACTGCCCTGGCGGCCGAGCAGGCGGTCGAACCTCCCGACGAGCCGCCCGTTCGCGGCAGGCGTGGCGCCGGCCGGACAGCCCGCAAGGCGTCGGGCAAGGGAAAGAAGCCTCGTCTGCAGGCGGTCTCCGTCTCCGCTGCGCTCTCCCTGGCAGGGCTTGCCCTGCTCGGTGTCCTGCTCTGGCAGCGCGACCGTGCGGTGCGCGTGGCCCCCCAGCTCGCTTCCGCCTTCGAGATGCTGGGGTTTCCGGTCAATGTTCGCGGCCTGAAGCTGAGCGCGGTCGAAAGCGGCCTGGTCGAGGACATGGCCGGTCGTTTCCTCGTCGTCGAGGGCGACGTGACCAACATCACCAGGGGCAACGCCAGGGTGCCGCCGATCGAAGTCGCGGTGAAGGATTCCGCCGGCCAGACGCTCTATAGCTGGAAGACCGACCCGCCGCGCAGCGAGCTGGAGCCCGCGGAGCTGATGCGTTTCCGGGCTCGATTGGCGGCGCCGCCGGCGGCCGGACAGTCGGTTCTGGTGCGCTTCGCGGGTGCCGCGCCGACTGGCGCGGCAAGCGGGCATTAGCCATCGCGCTGCGGCATTCGGCGCATGGCCCTATCCACACCGGCTCCGGCGCTCTAAATCTCCTGACACGATCATTGCATGAACCGCGCTCGCGCCCGGCCCGACGAGGCTGGCTGGCGGCGCGGCGCGAAAGGACGACGAGACCATGTCCGAGCCACGGCGCATCAGGGTGCTTTTTGACGAGGCAGCCATCGCACGCCGCAACGAGGAGATGGCGGAGGCCATCGCCGCGACCGCACCGCCCGATCTGCTGGTCGTCGCGGTGCTCAAGGGCAGCTTCATGTTCGTCGCCGACCTGATCCGCGCCATGCACCGCGCCGGCATGTCGCCGCAGGTGGAGTTCGTGCATCTGTCGAGCTACCGCGCGGCGGCGGTGTCGTCCGGCCAGGTCGAGATCCTCAGGGACGTGCAGAGCGATGTCCGTGGTCGCGAGGTCCTGCTCGTCGACGACATCCTCGAATCGGGCCGGACGCTGGCCTTCGCCAAGGATCTGCTGGCGGCGCGCGGGGCGTCCAAGGTTTCCTCGGTCGTTCTGCTCGAGAAGCCGGGCAGGCGCGCGGTCAACATCGTCCCTGACTATATTGGCTTCGAATGCCCGGATTATTTCGTCGTCGGCTACGGCATGGACGTCGCTCATTCCTACCGGCAATTGCCCTATGTCGGTGTCATCGAGACGGCCGATCAGGCCGGCTTTCCTGGGATCTGAAGCGATGTCGCGCATTCTGGTGGTCGATGACGAGGAACCCTTGCGGACATTGGTGGCGCGCGGCCTGACGATGGACGGGCACACCTGCCTGACGGCGGCCGACGGAGCCGAGGCGCTCGACACGCTGATCGCCGAACAGGGCCATTTCGACCTGCTCCTCACCGACATCCGCATGCCGCTGATGGACGGGATCGCGCTGGCGCTGGCCGCCAAGCAGGCCTTTCCCGACCTCACGATCATGCTGATGACCGGCTATGCCGAGCAGCGCGAACGTGCCCGCAGCCTCGACGCCATCGTCGCCGAGGTGATGACCAAGCCCTTCACCATCGCCGAGCTGCGGGCAACGGTGATGAACGTCATCGAGCGCTCGATCGGCAGCTAGCGTTCACCGATTCAGCCACCAGATCGACAGGTTCAGCAAACTCGCGAAGCCGACCCAGGAGAGATAGGGCCAGAGCAGGTTCGCAGCGAGCCGGTCGAGCGGCCGAAAAGCTGCGATGGTCGCTGCGATCAGGAGCAGCAGCGGCACGATGGCGACAAGGCCCGCAAGCGGACTATTCGCTCCGAAGAAGGCGAAGGACCAGCCGATGTTGAACAGAAGCTGGAGGTGGTAGACAAGCAGCGCGCGCCGGCGGCCGGGCGCCCCGGCCGGGATACGCAGAATGCGGAAGACGGCCAGCGCCATCAGCGCGTAGAGCGCGGTCCAGACCGGCGCAAAGATCCAGTTCGGTGGATTGAAGGGCGGCTTGGCGAGCCCGGCATACCAACCCGCGATCTGTGGGACTGTGGCCGCGCTGCCCAGCAGGGATGCCGCTACGACCGGTAGTATCGCAACGATCAGAGCCGCCCAGAGCGGGGAACGGCGTTCGGACGACTGTCCCGGAAGCGTGTTCATGCTCTGAAGATGATGCCGGTGCGATTGGCCGGCAAGACTGCCTGGCCGCCCCTGCCGAGCGTCGGGCTCGGGACGGCATGCCTGTCGGACATGGAACTTTTTCTGAGAAGCGGAGCGCCGTCGGCCTGGGAGCGCCGGGCGCTAGGTACGCCGTCCAGGGCGGACCACCGCGGTGGCGCGCGCCCGGCCATTTTGCCTCGGCCCGACCACTTCGCGCATCGCGACATAGGTGTAGAAGGACGAGACGTTCGGGTCGTCGTGGAAGACCTCCCGGGCGAAGGCCGCATACGCCTCCATGCTCTCGACCTGAAGCTGGAGGACGAAATCGGCGCCGCCGGTGACATAGGAGGCCTGCCGGATTTCGGGCCGCGAATCCAGCTTGCGCGCGAACGCGTCGGCGAGTTGCGAGCCGCGGACGAGCGAGACCAACACATGGATCGTCACGGGTACGCCGAGCACCGCCGGATTCACGACCGAGACGTCGGCGGTGATGATCTTTTCTGCCCTCAACCTGCGAAGGCGGCGCAGGACAGCGCTTTGCGACAGCCCGACGCGTTCGGCCAGGATGCGGGCCGGCGTTTGGTTGTCGCTCTGCATTTCATCGAGCAGGGCGCGGTCGAACTGATCGAGTTCGGCGATTTTCGTCATCAGCATGTTCCTGATGGCGAAAATAGTCGTATGGCGATGAAAAACACCAGCAATGGTTTTTCGGCGCCCGCTAGAATGATCGCATTTGGTGCGCGAGACGGCTCGGCACGGCATGACGGTTGGAGCGAAGATGAGCACGAAAAGCTGGAGCCCGCGAAGCCTCGCCGCGCAGGCCATGGGCAAGATCGACCCGACGACGAAGGGCGTCGTGCCGCCGATCCATGTCTCGACGACCTATATCCGCGACGAGGACAATGGCTATTCCACCGGCTTCATCTATGGCCGTCCCGACAATGAGACGACGCGCGAGGCCGAGAGCGTGCTGGCCATGCTGGAGCAGGCCAAGGCCGGCGCGCTGCTGTTCAGCTCGGGCATGGCTGCGGCGACCGCCGTGTTCCAGGCACTGTCGCCGGGCGACCATGTGGTGGCATCGAAGGTGATGTACTGGGCGCTGCGCGCCTGGCTGCTGACGGAAGCGACGCGCTGGGGCCTGGTAATCGAGTTCGTCGAGACCGATGATCTTGCCGCGCTCGCTGCCGCCGTGAAGCCGGGCAAGACCAAGCTGGTCTGGGCCGAGACGCCGTCGAACCCGCTCTGGACGATCACCGACATCGCGGCTGCCGCCGAGATCGCCCACAAGGCCGGTGCGAAGCTGGCGGTCGATTCGACCTGCGCCTCGCCGGTGCATACGCGCCCGCTTCTGCTCGGCGCCGACATCGTCATGCATGCCGCGACCAAGGTTCTGAACGGCCATTCCGACGTGGTCGCCGGCGCGCTCTGCGCCCGCGAGGACGACGAGTTCTGGAACCGGATCAAGACGGTGCGCAAGGGCCAGGGCGGCATCCTCGGGCCGTTCGAGGCTTATCTGCTGATGCGCGGCATGCGCACGCTCCATCTCCGGCAGGAGCGCCAGAGCGCCTCGGCCATGACGCTGGCGCAGCGGCTTTCGGCGCATCCGCTGGTGGCGCGGGTGCTCTATCCCGGCCTGCCGCAGCATCCCGGCCACGACATCGCGGCGCGCCAGATGGAAGGCGGCTTCGGCTACATGCTTTCGGTGCAGGTCGTCGGCGGCGAGGCGGCGGCGGTGAAGGCGGCGGCGCATGTCGAGCTTTACAAGCGGGCGACTTCGCTCGGCGGCGTCGAGAGCCTGATCGAGCATCGCGCCTCGATCGAGGGAGCGGGCTCGCCCTGCCCGCCCGACCTGCTGCGGCTCTCGACCGGCATCGAGGATCTCGAGGATCTCTATGCCGATCTGGATCAGGCGCTGAAGGTGGGGCACGCGTAAGGCGCCACCTGCGTCATGGTCGGGCTCGACCCGACCATCTCGGACCAGAGGACACGGGTCATGAGATTCTCGGGTCTGCGCTTCGCTTCGCCCGAGAATGACGGCTGGCATCAACTCCAGATCGCCTTCGCCGCCGCCAGGAGCCGCGTGCGGTCGGCGAGGCCGGTGCGGCCGCCATTGATCCGCTTGGTGACCCGCGCCACGTCGTCGGCATCGGCGGCGACGTTGATCTCGCGCTCGCGCCAATAGGCGAAGGCGATGGAGAGCGAGATCGCAGGCTCCATCGCGCGATCGGGATCGGCTTCGAGATCGATGCCGATGAGTTCGCCGTACCGCCGGTAGTTGAAGCGGCCGGTGAGCTGGAAGATGCCGCGGCCATGGTAGCGGGCGCCGTCGCCGGGCATCGTGTTGCCGAGATCGCGGCGAGCGTCATAACGCTTGAAATAGGCCGGGCCGCCATATTCCCTGAGCGTGCGGAAGCCGTCGCTCTCATGCGCCGCCTGGGCGAGGAAGTGGCAGATGCGCAGGCGCGTCGTGATGTCGTAGCGGGAGGCGAGCCTGTCGAAGTTCTCCGCGATCGGCGCCATGATCGCCGGCTTGCCGGACGGCACCAGCCGCCACAATCGTTCCGCGGTGACGGCCAGCGGGCTGGGGGACGGCGTGGCGGGCGCGGTTGCCGCGCCGGTTCCTCGCATCGACATGGATGGTTCCTCCTCGAAAGGAGGCCATCCTCACTGCGGTCACGAGCCCGGGGATAAGGCGGCTTGCTTATGCCCGCCACTCGGCTCGTCGGATCACGCCAACTGTGCGACCTCAGCCCCCGACGGCGGTGTATTGCGTCTCGATCGAGGAGGCGTGGGCCTCGTGGTCGAAGCCGTAGATATGGATCGAGATCGCATCGCCCGCGCCCAGATTGCGCATGCGGTGGATGTTGGGGCCTGACGGCAGCATGCAGGCGACATAGCCGGCCTGACGCTCTTGTTCTTCCGTTGGGACGGCGCGGGTCGCGTCGATGGCGCGATACCAGGTCTCGGTGACGGTGCCGCTGACGACGCCGAAGCAGCAGGAGCAGTGGTGGTCGTGGATGCAGGTGGTCGCGCCTTGCGCCCAGACGATCGCCCAAACGCTGACGGCGTCGTTGCCGGCAAGGAGGTTGCGGGTATAGCCGGCGGGCTTGCGTTCGAGCGGCAGGCGCTGGACGAGATCGGGCATCGCGACGAGTTCGCGCAGGACGGTGCGGGCCGCAGCGAGATAGTCGCGCGAGAGCGTGCCTTCATCCGTCCGCAGGCTGCGCAGGACGGCTCCGCGCCGCTCCTCGTTCAGATACCCCTGCATGCCGCGACTCTCCTCGATCCAATGACCGGACAAGGATAGCGGAACGTTGCGAAACGGGTTTGCGATCTTGCGGCGAGATGCGCGATGAGTGAAAACGATTGCCAAGTTAGGCGGAAAAGTTAGAAAATTATCGCGCCCTTATGCTTGCGGGCGATCGTTGCATTCCGAAGCGCGCTGGGAGCACCATGGCCAAGCTGGACGCCTTCGACCTTCGCATCCTGGCGCGGCTGCAGGAGGATGCGAGCCTGCCGCTGGCGGAACTCGCCGAAGCGGTCGGGCTGTCCTCTACGCCCTGCTGGCGGCGTGTGCAGAAGCTGGAAGCGGCCGGCTATATCCGCAAGCGCGTCGCCCTGCTGGACCGGGCCAAGCTCCAGGCCGGCGTCACCGTCTTCATCGCGGTGAAGACGGCGCGGCATTCGATGGAATGGCTGGAACGCTTCCACGCCGCCGTGCACGACCTGCCCGAGATCGTCGATTTCTACCGGATGAGCGGCGAGATCGACTATCTGCTCAAGGCCTGCGTCTGCGACATTGCGGCTTATGACGCGCTCTACAAGAAGCTGATCTCGCGCATCGACCTCAACGACGTGACCTCGATGTTCGCGATGGAGGAGCTGAAGTCCACCACCGCGATCCCGCTGGGGTTTGCGGTGGAGAGATAGGTAGTCGGCCTTAGCGATAGGCCAGGTTGAGCCGTTCGGCAGCCGCCTGAAGCCGTTTGTCGCGAGTCCAGAGCGTTGCGCCCGCTAGCCTGGCCGACGCAAGAAGATGAGCATCGACATAGCCTATGCCCAGACCGTGAAGTCGCTCTCTCTCGATCATTTCGAGGACTTCTTCATGCAATGCAACAGGCGCCCGATACTGGCCTTTCAACATCACAATGATCGTTTGGCGCTGGGCAATCGAACCAAGCGCGATCTCGCCAATGACGAATGGATGCATCAGCGCCTGCTTCTGCGTCATCGCATCGCCAAGGCGCGCGTCCATTCTTCGGAGATGGTCGATCCAGATCGACGTATCTACAACGATCACGCCGCGTCGCTGCGGCGACGAGGCGCAGCCGTAGCGTTGGGGTCCGAGCCACCGAGCTTGATCAATCTGCGCGTACTTTCCTGCTGGATCAGTGCCTTCAGAGCTTCTCGGAGGAGAGCCGATTTTTCAGTCAGGCCAGTATAGACCTGAGCCTGCGCAACCAACTCGTCGTCGAGTGTCACTGTCGTTCTCATGGCCGGGGCTCCTGTCACGAGCATCAGATTTAGCATCAGATGATGTTGAAATCCATGCCCCACGAAGGCCGAACCTTATCTACCCGTCACCTTCTGATAGTCCTTGATGTCGGAGAAAGTGACCTCCGGCGCGCGTTCGGCGTCGTATTTCAGCGTGAACTGACTGGAGGCCATGAAGACCGGGTCGCCGTCGAGGTCGTCGGCCATCGAGGACGGCTTGAGCCCGACGAATTTCTGCAGCGCCGCCTTGTCCTCCGAAGAGACCCAACGCGCGATCGAGAACTGGCAGGGCTCGAAATCGACGGGGAGCGAATATTCGACATCCATGCGTTCTTTCAGCACATCGAGCTGGAGCGCGCCGACGACGCCGACGATGGCGGGTGCGCCGTCATGGGGCAGGAAGATCTGGACGACGCCTTCCTCGGCCATCTGCTGCAGGGCCTCGCGCAGCTTCTTGGCCTTCATCGCGTCCTTGAGTTTGACGCGGCGCAGGATTTCCGGCGCGAAGGACGGCACGCCCTTGAAGACGACGTCCTCGCCTTCGGTCAGCGTGTCGCCGATGCGCAGCGTGCCATGGTTGGGCAGGCCGACGATGTCGCCGGCAAAGGCCTCCTCGGCGATCGAGCGGTCGCGGGCGAAGAAGAACTGCGGCGCATTCAGCGGCATCGGCTTGCCGGTGCGGACGAGCTTGGCCTTCATGCCGCGCGAGAGCTTGCCCGAGCAGACGCGCATGAAGGCGATGCGGTCGCGGTGGTTGGGGTCCATGTTCGCCTGGATCTTGAAGACGAAGCCGGTCATCTTCGGCTCCTCGGCCTGGATCGCGCGCTTGTCGGCGATCTGCGCACGCGGGCTCGGCGCCAGCGCGCCCAGCGCATCGATCAGGTCGCGCACGCCGTAGTCGCGCAGCGCCGCGCCGAAAAAGAGCGGCGTCAGATGGCCCTCTCGGAAGGCCTGGAGATCGAAGGGCTTCAGCCCCTCGGCGGCGAGGAAGACCTCCTCGCGCCAGGTCTCGGCTGCGCCATTGGGAAGGAGCTCGTCGAAGAGCTTGTCGTCGGGGCCGGAGACGGCCAGGTCCTGCGCGCTTTCGTCGCCCTTCTGGTTGCGGCGGAAGCTGTTGGCCTTGAGGTCGTAGGTGCCGGTGAATTCGCGCCCGCGTCCGACCGGCCAGGTCATCGGCGCGACGTCGAGCGCCAGCGTCGTCTCGATCTCGTTGATCAGGTCGAACAGGTCGCGCGTCTCGCGGTCGACCTTGTTGATGAAGGTCACGATCGGGATGTCTCTGAGACGACAGACCTCGAAGAGCTTCTTGGTGCGGGCCTCGATGCCCTTGGCGGCGTCGATCACCATGACGGCGGAATCGACCGCTGTCAGCGTGCGGTAGGTGTCCTCCGAGAAGTCCTCGTGGCCCGGCGTGTCCAGCAGGTTGAAGACGTGCCCGCCATATTCGAAGGTCATCACCGAGGTCACGACCGAGATGCCGCGCTGGCGCTCGATCTTCATCCAGTCCGAGGAGGTCTGGCGGCGGCCGGCCTTGGCGCGCACTTCACCCGCGAGCTGAATCGCGCCGCCGAAATAGAGCAGCTTCTCGGTCAGCGTGGTCTTGCCGGCGTCGGGGTGCGAAATGATCGCGAAGGTGCGCCGGCGCGCATGCGGGGCGGCGGCGACTGCCGGCGCATCGGAGGTCTGAATGTCGGTCATGGCGGTGTGAGAACAGGATGAGGCCGGCGAAGTCAATGATGACGGCCCGCATGCCGGTTCCGACCCCGCCCATTACGCCGCATTAATCATTGTCGTCGATGCTAAGGGCCCTAGGATGGCGCGTTCGCGCCGGGCCGACGAACGAGAGACAGCTTTCAGCGATGGCCGCCCTGCGCAGGATCTCGAGCCAGATTTTTGCGAGCGTCGCCCTGCTCGGGCTGGCCGCTGCCATCACCATCGTCATGGGCATCCGGACGCTCAGTGGCTATGCGGCGATGACCGACGAGATGCAGACGGCCTCCGCCCGCATGCTGATGGCTGAGCGGATGAACGGCCTCGTCAATGCGGTGGTGATGGATACCCGCGGCATGATCATGAGCAGCGATGCCGGGGATGCCGAGCGCTTCGCCGGCCCCCTGCTCGCCAACCTCTCCGAAATCCGAACCGTGATGGAGCGGTGGCGGCCTCTCGTGCCGGCCAATGACAAGGTCGCGTTCCAGGCGGTTGCGGACCAGGTCGACGCTTTCGTGACCTTTCGCGAGGAGGTCGTCCGCCAGGGCCGTGCGCAGGGCCCGGCCGCCGTCAATGTATTGAGCAACAACGACGCCAACCGCGCCAATCGCCAGGCGCTGAACGCTTCGCTGCAGCAGCTCGCCGCGTCGAGCGATTCCGCCAGCAGCGTGATCGCGCATGAGCTCGACCTGCTGCAGGCGCAGGGCGTACGCAGCCAGCTTCTCGCAGCCCTGCTGGTCCTGCTGTTCGGCCTGGTGCTGACCGTCGTCGTGGTGAATCGCCGCGTGGTCAGGCCGCTGCGTCTGCTCGCCTCGACGATGCGCCGCATGGCCGCCTCCGAGGCCGCCGAGGACGTCCCGCTGACCGGCCGGCGCGACGAGATCGGAGACATGGCGCGATCCGTCGCCGTGTTCCGGGACCATGCGCGGGCACGCGAGGCGCTCGAAGGCGAGGCCCGCGCGAAGGACGAGGCGCGGGCGAAGCGGCAGGCCAAGCGCGAGCAGCTCATCGCCGATTTCAATGTGCGGATCGATTCCGTGCTGAACACGGTCCGTGTCAGCGCCGAGGAGATGGAAGAGACGGCGCGCAGCCTGAACGCCGTGGCGACGAGCGCGACCTCGCAGGCGAACGAGGCCCGTGGGGCGGCACTCGATGCCTCCGACAATGTCCGCGCCATCGCGGCAGCCTCGGAGGAGCTTTCGGAGTCGATCTCCGACATCGCCGACCGCATCGGCCAGACCGACAGCGTGGTCAGGACGGCCGCGAGCGATGCCGTCCGGGCCCGAACCAATGTCACCAACCTGCTGGGGGCCGCCGAGAGCATCGCCAGGGTCGTCGGCCTGATCCGCGAGATCGCGGCCCAGACCAATCTGCTCGCGCTCAACGCCACGATCGAGGCGGCGCGCGCGGGTGAATCCGGGCGCGGCTTTGCCGTCGTCGCCGGCGAGGTCAAGCTGCTCGCGAGTCGCACCGCGCTCGCCACCGACGAGATCGCCGAGCGTATCGCCGCCTTCGAGAGCGAGACGCAAGCCGCCGTCGCGGCGATCGAGACCATTGCCAGCGTGATGGGCGAGGTGGCGCAGCACACGGTCGCCATCGCCGGCGCGACGGGCCAGCAAATGGTCGCGACGTCCGAGATCGCCAACAGCGCGCAGGCAACGGCCTGCGGCACCGCCGGTGTCGCCCGCCAGATGGAGGGCGTGACCTCGACGTCGCAGACGGCGATGCTGTCGGCGAGCCAGGCGCTGTCGACCGCGGAGAATCTCGCGCGTGAGGCGCAGGTCCTGCGCGGGGCCGTTGGAACCTTCTTCGCCGCGATGAAGGCGGCCTGACGCCGAATCGCAGTCACGGCCGCCGGACAATTCCCCCGCAGCATTCCGTCCTGACGCTTCCGTGACCGGTTCGGACGGTTTTGTGACCGATCCCGGCCGGTCCCGACCGGCCGCCGCCGCATTCGTGGGTTGCTCTGTTCGCGCCAACGAACAGAGGACGGGGCATGCAGCAGGCCAGCCAGGCAGATCCACAACCGACGCTGTCGGTCTTCGATGCCGTCACCATCATGGTCGGCATCGTCGTCGGCATCGGCATCTTCAAGACCCCGGCGCTGATCGCCGGAAACGTCGAAAGCGAGGCCGCCTTTCTGGGCGTGTGGGTTGCCGGCGGGCTGGTCACGCTGATCGGCGCGCTCTGCTATGCGGAACTCGCCGCCGCGCACCCTCATGCCGGCGGAGAGTATCATTTTCTGGGCCGCGCCTATGGCCGATCGATGGCCGTGCTGTTCGGCTGGGCGCGCGGCTCGGTGATCCAGACCGGGGCGATCGCGGCGGTGGCCTTCGTGCTCGGAGACTACGCGGCGCAGATCGCGCCCATCGGTGCGTACGGCCCCGCGATCTATGCGGCCCTGTCGATCATCGCGCTGACCGGGCTCAACGTCGCCGGCACGGTGCAAAGCAAGACGCTCCAGATCGCCGTCACCTTCGTCGAGGTCGGCCTGATCGCGGTGATCATCCTCTGGGGCTTCCTCGGCAGTGCTGGCGATGCCGCGCCGGCCGTCTCCACCGCACCTGAATCCGCTGCGCTCGGCATGGCGATGATCTTCGTGCTGCTGACCTATGGCGGCTGGAACGAGGCGGCGTATCTGTCCGGCGAACTCAAGGATCCCGGGCGCAACATGGCGCGGGTTCTGGTGATCGGAACCGCGATCCTCGTCGCTCTCTATGTCATGGCCAATGCCGCGCTGCTCGGCATCCTCGGGCTGGATGGCTTGCGCGGTTCGCAGGCCGTGGCCACGGACATGATGCGGCTCGTCGCCGGGGATGCCGGGGCCTTGATCGTCAGCCTGGCGATCGTGGTTGCGGCGCTGTCGACGCTCAACGCCACGATCTTCACCGGCGCGCGCGTCTATTTCGCCATGGCGCGCGATATCACGTTGCTGCCGCGTGTCGGCGAGTGGGACCAGCGCGGCCGGGCGCCGGCCAACGGGCTCCTCGCCCAGGGCGGCGTGGCGCTGCTGCTGGTGGCGCTCGGGGCTGCAAGCCGCGACGGCTTCCAGGCGATGGTCGACTACAGTGCACCGGTGTTCTGGGCGTTCCTGTTCCTGGTGGGGCTGGCGCTGCCGATCCTGCGGCAGCGGGAGCCGTCCCGGGTGCTGCCGTTCCGCGTGCCGCTCTATCCGCTGACGCCAGCGCTGTTCTGCCTGAGCTGCCTCTACATGCTGCATGCCAGCCTGGCCTATACCGGCAACGGTGCCTTCATCGGGCTCGGCGTCGTGCTGGCCGGGCTGCCGCTGCTGCTGTTCCAGCGCCGCGCGGTGCAGCCCCCGAGTCCGGCCCCTGCGCTGCTCGTTTCACCTCCCCGTCCGATACTCGTTCAGCAAGGAGAAAGATGATGAAGACGCTTCGAATGCTTGCGGCCGCCTGTGCGGTTTCCATGCTGGCTCTGGGCGCCGCCCAGGCCCAGCCCGCCCAAGCCGGCAAGACGACCGCTACGGTTCCCGCCTACGTGCCGCAGTCGGGCCAGGCCGGGAAGGACGTCGTCTGGGTGCCGACCCAGGACGCGCTGGTGCAGCGCATGCTCGACATGGCCAAGGTCACGAAGGAGGACAGGCTGGTCGATCTCGGTTCCGGCGACGGCCGAACCGTCATCGCCGCCGCCAAGCGCGGGCTGAACGCGCGCGGCATCGAATTCAACCCCGACATGGTGACATTGTCGCAGCGAAATGCCGAGGTCGAGGGCGTGACCGACAGAGTGCGGTTCGAACGCGGCGACATCTTCGAGGCGGACTTCTCCGACGCCACGGTGGTGACGCTGTTCCTGCTGCCGGAACTCAACCTGCGGCTGCGACCCACCCTGCTGAACATGAAGCCGGGCACGCGGGTCGTCTCGAACAGCTTCACCATGGATGACTGGACGCCGGACGAGACAGCGGTGCTGGCGGAGAACTGCTCGAATTTCTGCCGCGCACATCACTGGATCGTGCCTGCGAAAGTCGCCGGCACCTGGCGCCTCGGCGACGGCGAGTTGCGGCTGACGCAGACGTTCCAGATGCTGGAGGGCTCCCTCGTGCAGGGCAGCAAGAAGGCTCCGATCTCGCAGGCGAGGATGAAGGGCAGCGAGATCAGCTTCGTCGTCGATGGCCGGCGCTACACCGGCACGGTCGAGAATGCCCGCATCACCGGCCGCAGCGAGGGCAATGGCGCGGCTCAGGACTGGCAGGCGACACGCAGCAGCACGTGATGCGAACGCGGAAGCCCTGACGCGAAGGCTACCGCCTCAGTTCTTGAGGCGGTAGCCGGTGCGGAAGATCCAGCCGACGATGGCGATGCAGATGGCGAGGAAGACCAGCGTCATGCCCAGGCTGATGCCGACGCCGACATCGGCGATGCCGAAGAAGCTCCAGCGGAAGCCGCTGATCAGGTAGACGACCGGGTTGAACAGCGCGATCGTCCGCCAGATTTCCGGCAGCATGTCGATCGAGTAGAAGGAACCGCCGAGGAAGGCGAGCGGCGTCACGATCAGCAGCGGGATGACCTGCAGCTTCTCGAAGCCATCGGCCCAGATGCCGACGATGAAGCCGAACAGGCTGAAGGTCGTCGCGGTCAGCACCAGGAACAGCAGCATCCAGACGGGATGCTCGATCCGCAGCGGCACGAAGAACGTCGCCGTCAGCAGGATGATCAGGCCGAGCACGATCGATTTGGTCGCGGCCGCGCCGACATAGCCGATGACCACCTCCCACCAGGCGACCGGCGCCGAGAGCAGCTCGTAGATCGTGCCGGTGAATTTCGGGAAATAGATCGCGAAGGAGGCGTTGGCGATGCTCTGCGTCAGCAATGTCAGCATGATCAGGCCGGGCACGATGAAGGCGCCATAGGCGATGCCCTCGATCGCCTGCATGCGCGAGCCGATGGCCGCACCGAAGACGACGAAATAGAGCGAGGTCGAGAGCACCGGCGAGACGACGCTCTGCAGAGGCGTGCGGAGGGTGCGGGCCATCTCGAACCGATAGATCGCGCGGATCGCCTGCCAGTTGATGCCGGTCGTGCTCATCGGCGATCCCTCACCAGGCTGACGAAGATGTCCTCCAGCGAGCTCTGGCTCGTCTGCAGGTCGTTGAAGCGGATGCCCGCTTCTCCGAGCGCGTGAAGCAGCGCGGTGATGCCGGTGCGCTCCGCCTTGGTGTCGTAGGTGTAGACGAGCTCCTCGCCGCCAGCGACCAGTTCGAGACCATAGCCGGAGAGGGAAGCAGGAAGCGTCTCCAGCGGCTGTTGCAGGGTCAGGGTGAGCTGCTTGCGACCGAGCTTGCGCATCAGCTCGTCCTTGTCCTCGACCAGGATGATCTCGCCCTTGCTGATCACGCCGACGCGGTCGGCCATCTCCTCGGCCTCCTCGATGTAATGCGTGGTCAGGATGATGGTGACGCCGTTGTCGCGCAGGCGGCGCACGAGCTGCCACATGTCCTGCCGCAATTCGACATCGACGCCGGCGGTCGGCTCGTCCAGGAAGAGGATGCGCGGCTCGTGGGCGAGCGCCTTGGCGATCATGACGCGGCGCTTCATGCCGCCCGAGAGCATGCGGATCTGGCTATCGCGCTTGTCCCAGAGCGAGAGGTCCTTCAGCACCTGCTCGACCAGGCCTGCGTCCTTGCGCTTGCCGAAGAGGCCGCGGCTGAACGCGACGGTGGCGCGCACCGTCTCGAATGCGTCGGTGGTCAGCTCCTGCGGCACCAGCCCGATCGTGGCGCGGGCTGCGCGGTAATCGGCGATGATGTCGTGGCCATCGGCCCGCACCGTGCCCGTGCTCGGATTGACCAGCCCGCAGATGATGCTGATCAGCGTCGTCTTGCCGGCGCCGTTGGGGCCCAGCAGCGCGAAGATTTCGCCCTGGCGGATGTCGAGGTCGACCGACTTCAGGGCCTGGAAGCCGGAAGCATAGGTCTTGGAGAGGCCGGAAACGGAAATGATCGGTGACATGGGCGGCATATAGGGCAGTTCCGGTGACGATGCGATGGCGCGTAGGCGCAATGCTGCGATGCGCCGTCGGATGGCATGTCCGGCTGTCAGCCCGTGGCGGCAGCGTCGGGCCCTGAAAACGCACATGGCCGGGACGAGCCCGGCCATGTCGATGCTGTCGATGAGCGGAGGCTCAGCGCATGAAGAACCAGAGCAGGATGATGATCGGAATCGGAACCCCGAGCAGCCAGAGAGCAATCGAACGCATTGGAACACCCCCAGTGTACATGTGACGATCTATGCAGGGGCAACGCGGCTCCGACGCCAAATGTTCCGCGCATCCGGAAGGCCAACCGGACGGCCCGGCGGTCGCGAATGGTCTTGATCGCGCGTCGTGTTTCTTGCGGCCACGGTGCGCGCGCCCGCCGGGTCATCCTGATGATCTTGCCGCTGGTTCCGCGCTCGGATGCCACAGCGGCCGGAAGCCATGGGCGAGCGCCGCCAGCGATGCGGGCGGGGTGAGCATGGATACGGTTCCCGTCGGGCGCGGCTCGCGGGCGCCATAGCCGCCGGGACGCCAGACCAGCGCCTCGCCGCCGCGAATGGCGAGCCAGCGCGCGCCGTCGGCGATCATCGCGCCGTCGGGCAGGTCACCGGCGGGCAGGTGATGGATGAGCTTGCGCCGCCCGATGCGCCGCTGCGCATCCAGCAGCCGGTCGATCTCCGGGAAGGATGGCGGGAGAACCAGCCCGGTTCCGCGCATCAGCGCGGCGCGATAGGCGAGCGCGTCGACGCGGCGGCATTCCATGCAGGGACGGTGGCCGGCGGCGAGCGCGGTGACCTCGTCGCAGAAGAACAGCTCGGTATAGCCGCGCGCCCAGACCTGCCGCCGTCGGCCCTTGAAGGCGAGCACGCAGCAGATCCATTGCCGACTGGCATAGCTCCGCTGCGGCAGCGCGCGGGTCTGCGGGTCATGGAAGCGCCCGCCGCGGTTGCCGAAGAGCAGGCCGCGCGCCGGGTCGGCGAAGAGGCTGCCGTCGGGGGCGACGCGGTTGGGCAGCGGCATGGCGGAAACCTCGGGAGTCACGGAAACCCTGTGCGCACCTGACGCGTTCCGACAGGCAACGCGTTCCAGACTGGCGGTCTGGGCGCTGCAGATCCCGGCGCCGCGAGGGAGACGATCATGCTGACCTTCTACCATGCCCCGCAGTCACGATCTTTCAGCATCCTGTGGCTGCTGGAAGAGCTCGGCCAGCCCTATGCCATGGAACTGATCGATATTCGCGGCGAGAACGGCGCGCCGGAATCCTACCGCGCAATCCAGCCGCACAAGAAGGTGCCGGCGATCACGCATGACGGCGTGATCGTCACGGAGCGCGCCGCGATCTCGCTTTATCTCGGCGACGCCTTTCCGCGTTCGGGGCTCGCGCCCGCCATCGGCGACCCGGCGCGCGCCTCCTATCTGACGGCACTGGTCTATACCGACGCCGTGCTCGATCCCGTCATCGCGACGACGGCGCTCGACATCCCCTACAGGCCGCGCGACGTCTCCTTCGGCTCGCGCGACGATGCCGTCGCCCATCTCGAGAAGCGGCTGGCGGACGGCCATGCCGCGGGCGGGCGCTTCACGGCGGCCGACACGCAACTCGGCAGCGCCATCCATTTCGGCATGAACATCGTCGGTGCGCTGCCGAAGCGGCCGGTGTTCGAGGCCTATATGGAGCGTATGCTCGCCCGTCCCGCTTTGCAGCGGACGCTGGCCAAGGAGGAGGAGATGGCGAAGGGCGCCTGAGGGCTCCGTGAAGCGCCCCTCGATTGCCTTGCGGTTTCTGCGATCCCGTCAGTCTCATCTTAACGTTACGTCGAGGTAAGGCCCCCAGCGTAAGGCATTTGAAGTATTTTCCGCGCCATCCAGAGGCCCGACGACGCTCTGACGTCGAAGACTTCCTGACGCCCAAAGACTTGCGGAAAAGCTCGAGCGCCGATGAATGCCTATATCCCCCTGATCCTGTTCACCGTGCTGACCAATGCCGCGGCGCAGCTCATGCTGAAGCGCGGCATGACCGGCGTGGGCGCGCTCGACGTTGCCGGCGACGGCCTGATCTGGACGATCTTCCGGGTGGTCTTCAATCCGTTCGTCTTCGCAGGGCTCTGCACCTTCGTCATCAGCATGGCCTCGCATCTGGTCGTGCTCTCGAAGGTCCAGATCTCCTACGCCTACCCCTTCCTGAGCCTGGCCTATGTCGTGGTCGCGGCCTACGCCTACTTCGTCTTCAACGAGGATCTGGGCGCGGCGCGGATCGCCGGCATCGGCTTCATCGTGCTCGGCACCATCTTCATCGCACAAAGCTGAGGGACATCATGGATCTGATCGTTCGCCTGTTCCTGCGCCTCGGCGCCCTGCTCGAACCGGAACCTGTGCTGACCCCCATTCCCGTGCCGGTGCGCGCTCAGCGCCCGCGCCTGCCCCGTTGAGCGGAGACCGCGCGTGAAACACATCATCATCGGCGGCGACGGCTTCGTCGGCTCGCATCTGGCTGCGGACTTCTGCGCCATGGGCGAGGAGGTGCTGGTTGCCGACATCGCCCGGAGCAACCACGCCCATTACGCCACGGTGCCGTTCCACAAGATCGACGTCACCGACGCCGAGAGCGTCGCCTCGATCCCCCTCGACAAGGACGACCTCGTCTACAACCTCTCGGCCAAGATGCTGTCGCCGATCGTGACGCGGGCCGAGCGGCACGATTTCTTCTGGCCGGTGAACTATCACGGCACGCAGAACATCCTGACATGGATGGAGAAGGCCGGCGCCAACAAGCTCGTACACTTCACCACCGACATGATCTACGGCCATTCGGTGACGGTGCCGCAGGACGAGGACCACCCCGCCCGGCCGCTCGGCGAGTATGGCGAGAGCAAGCTCGCGACCGAGACGCTGGCGCAGAGCTATCGCGACAAGGGCTTCCAGATCCCGATCTTCCGGCCGCGCCTGATCATCGGGCCCGGCCGGCTGGGCATCCTGGTCAAGCTGTTCAAGCTGATCGACCTGAACCTGCCGGTGCCGATGATCGGTTCGGGCAAGAACCCCTATCAGTTCATCTCGGTGTTCGACTGCGCCAGCGCCTGCGTCGCGGCCTGGAAGGCCGGCTTCCCGAACAGTGCCTATAACCTCGGCTCCGACGATCCGCCGCCGGTCAGGAAGCTGCTCGGCGACCTGATCAAGCATGCCGGCTCGAAGTCGATCCTGCTGCCGACGCCGGCCTCGCTCGTCAAGCTGACGCTGAACGCGCTCGATGCGGTCAACATGCCGATCATGGACCCCGAGCAGTACATGATCGCAGACGAGATCTGCATTCTCGACACCAGCAAAGCCAAGCGCGAACTCGGCTGGAAGCCGATGCACCGCGACGAGGACATGCTGCTCGCCGCCTACACCGAATACCGCAAGGGCCTCGAGGCCCATCAGCAGAGCCAGAGGAGCCTTGCAGCATGAGCATGCCCGCTTTCAAGACCGAAGACGCCGCAATGACCGCGCCGGCCCGTCCGAAACTCTACAGCGTCGAGGACGCCAAGAACCTCGACGTCCAGACGGTGAAGGAGCTCTTCACCAGCCACATCAATCCGGGCCAGGTGCATTTCCTCAAGCTGCTCGGCTTCGACAAGATCCTCGTCGATCGTGCGCAGGGCATGCACTACATCACCAGGGACGGCCGCAAGATCCTCGATTTCTTCGGCGGCTTCTGCTCGGTCGCCTTCGGGCACAACCATCCGCGCATCGTCGCGGCCCGGCAGAAATTCCAGGACGAGAACCGCCATGAGATCTGCATGGCGTTCATGTCGCAGTATGCCTCGGCGCTGGCTGCCAACCTCGCCGCGATCTCGCCTGGCGATCTCGACATGGTCTTCCTCGGCTCGACCGGGTCCGAGGCGATGGAAGCGGCGCTGAAGGTCGCCGAGCAGGCGCAGGGTCCCGCCAAGTCCAAGATCCTGCACGCGGCGAACTCGTTCCACGGCAAGACCAAGGGTGTGCTCTCGGTCACGGATTCGACGCTCTACCAGTCGCAGTTCAAGCTGGTCGAGAACCGGGTCAAGGTGCCCTTCGGCGATATCGAGGCGGTGCGGCTGGCGCTGGAGAGCGATCCTGCGATCGGCATCGTGGTGATGGAGACGATCCAGGGCGGCGGCGGCATCGTCGAGGCGCCCATGGGGTTCTGGCGCGAATTGCGGGCGCTCTGCGACAAGTACGGCGTGCTCTGGGTCGCCGACGAGGTGCAGTGCGGCCTCGGGCGCACCGGCCAGTTCTTCGCATTCGAACGCGACGGCGTGGTGCCGGACGTGACCGCGCTCGCCAAGGCGCTCGGCGGCTCCAAGGCCGCGGTCGGCGCGATGATCGCCCGCCGCGAGCTCTACATGAAGGCCTATGGCAAGCCGAAGGTGGCGCTGATCCATGCGCAGGCGACCTTCGGCGGCATGGGCGAGGCCTGCATCTCGGCGATCGAGGGGCTGAACGTGCTCTATGAGGAAGACCTCATGGGCAACGCTCAGCGCCAGGGCGACTACCTGATCGCGCGGCTGAACGAATTGCGCCTCAAGCATCCGAGCCTGCTCAAGGAGATCCGCGGGCGCGGCCTGATGATCGGCGTCGAGTTCCAGGACATCAGCGAGACCATGCCGTTCGGGCTCAAGCACATGGTCGCGCTGCTCGACGACAAGCTGAAGGGCTCGCTCTGCGGCTTCGTCGGGGCGCTGCTGCTGAAGGATTACGACGTGCTGGTCGCCTTCACCGAATACAACCGCAACGTCATCCGCCTCGAACCGCCGCTGATCGCGACGCGCGAGGATTGCGACACCTTCATCAACGCGCTCGACGACCTGCTGTCGCGCGGCATCACCCGCATCGTGACGGATTATCTGCGCAAGGTCGCGGTGTCGAAGGGCTGAGCCGCTTCGACCGAAGCCTGTTCTGGAAAGGGCCGGTTCGCCGGCCCTTTTTCGTTGGCTCCAACAGCAAAACGGCTCCCCGGGAGGATCGGGAAGCCGCTTGCGAAGAGGGTCTGCGAAGCTCGGTTGGTGCCTGGCGACGGCCCTGCGGGTTCCTGGCCCCGGGCCGTCTGCACCTTGATCTCAGTAGTAGCCGCAGACGCGGCGGTAGCCGACGATCTCGCCGTAGCGGTTGATGCGCTCGACCATATCGCAGCGGCGAACGGGGCCGTAGGCGTAGTAGCCGCCATAGGCCGGGCGGGTGGCACCGGCGATGATGGCGCCCGCGGCGAGCGCGCCGACGACACCGGCTCCGACGCCCCAACCGTATCCACGGCGACCCCAGTACCCGGCTTCGGCAGAGGTCGCGGTCAAGGTGGAGGCCAGCGCGAGAGCGGCAAGGGTGGCGGTCGCGATCTTCTTGAAGCGGGTCATCGTCTCGGTCTCCCTGAATTCGTTCGGGGCGAACCATTCGCCCTCCATGCCCGTTGGTCGCGGCGGGCGGCGGGGAGGTTCAAGGCGATGTCAGATTTTTTCGCGGCGATCGAAAAGGGCCAGCTCAGCCGGCCGTGACCCGGCGCCAGAAGCTCGAGGAGAAGCCCGGGTCGATATGGGCAGCGAAATCGCGCCAGTGCGGGAAGGAGGCCTCGAAAGTCGCCGGTGACATGCGGGCATCCTTGTAGGGGTTCACGCGGCCCCCGTTCGCAAGGGTGATGCGGTCGAGCTCGTCGAGCAGTTTCGCTGTGCGCTCGCCGCGATTGGGGAAGTCGAGCGTCAATGTCGCGCCGGCTACGGGGAAGGACATCATGCCTGGCGAGGGGACATCGCCGAAGAGCTTGAGCACGGTCAGGAAGGACGCCTCGCCGGCGGCGAGCGTCCGCCGCAGCATCTCCCCCACCGCGACGCGGGCATGCGCCATCGGGATCGCGCATTGGAACTGGCGCAGGCCGCCGGGCCCATAGGCGCGGTTCCAGTTGCTGACCCGGTCGAGCGGATAGAAGAACGGGCGATAGGCGATGCGCCTCGGCGCTGGCGAGCGTGGCTGCGCCGCGCGGTAGAGCATGTTGAAGGCGCGCAGCGTCAGGCGGTTGATCAGCGGGACCGGCGGTCTGATCGGAAACGGCAGGCTGCGCCGGGGACGGCTCGGCGGCTGGAGCGAGGCCGGCGCATGGTTGGCGCGGAAGAAGACGCCGCGTCCGAAGCCCACACCGCTGGCCAGGGCATCGATCCAGGCGACCGTGTAGTCATGCGTTGCATCGGATTCCGCGGCGATGGCGAAGAAGCGGTCGAGCCCGTCGAAATGGATGGTTTCCTGCTGCATCTCGGCGGAAGCCACCGGCATGAGCTGCAGCGTGACCTGCGTGATCAGGCCGGTGAGGCCCATGCCGCCGATGGTGGCGGCGAAAAGCGTGCCGTTGATGTCGGGCGCACAGGTCAGCCGATGCCCGTCCGAGCGCACCAGCTCGAAGGCGCGGACATGGCGGCCGAAGGTGCCGGCGCGGTGATGGTTCTTGCCGTGGACGTCGTTGGCCAGCGCACCGCCGATGGTGACGAAGCAGGTTCCCGGTGTCACCGGCGGAAACCAGCCGGCCGGCACGACGAGCTTCAGCAGATCGTCGAGCAGGACGCCGGCCTCGCAGGTGACGAGCCCGCTGATGCGGTCGAAGGCGAGGATGCGGCCGAGGCGGCGCGCCATGATCAACCGCCCGCCATCGTTCAGGCAGGAATCGCCATAGGAACGGCCATTGCCATGGGCCAGGACGTATCCGCGCTGCGGCGACGGGTCCGCCAACCAGGCTTCGGGGGCGAGAGGCTGGCTGTCCTGCGCCGTCAATCCGCCCCAGGAGCGTATGTCCGAAGACGCGTCGCTCACGGCAGCAGCGTCGCCGCGACCATGATCACGAGCACGGTTGCGCCGGTGACCTGGCTGCGCCAGTCGCGGATCATGAAGACGAGCGGATCGTCCGGCATGTCCCCGCGCCGCGCCAGGAACCAGATCCGCGCCATCTGATAGAGGATGATCGGGCAGACCAGCCAGATCAGCTCGGGGTGGCGATAGAGTTCCTTGACGGCGGCGCTGTCGACATAGAGCGCCATGATCAGCGCGCAGGTGCAACCCGAGGCCATGCCGAGCTGCGAGAGTGCCTCGATGTCCTCGGCGTGATAGCCGCGCCCCGCCTTCTTCAGGCCGGACTGGTCCTGCGTGATGCGCAGCTCGGCATAGCGCTTCACCAGGGCGAGGCTCAGGAACAGGAACATCGAGAAGGCGAGCAGCCAGGAAGAGAGCGGGATCGCCGCGGCGGCATTGCCGGCGAGGATGCGCAAGGTGTGCAGCGCGGCCAGCCCGAGCACGTCGACCAGCAATTTGCGCTTGAGGACGAAGAGATAGGCCAGGGCCAGGGCGAGATAGGCGCCCAGAGCCAGCAGGAAGAGCTTGGGCTGCGGCAGCAGCCAGGAGAGTGCGAAGGACGTGGCGAGCAGCAGGGGAACCGCCGCATAGGCCTGGCGCGCGGTGATTTCGCCGGCAGCCAGCGGGCGCTTGCATTTGGTCGGGTGGCGCCTGTCGGCCTCGACATCGACGATGTCGTTGAGGAGATAGATCGAGGACGCCATCAGGCTGAAGGCCAGGAAGGCAACGGCGCCATGACCGATCGCCGAAATGTCGAAGACGTCATGGTTGAGCAAGATCGGAACGAACACGAGCCCGTTCTTGAGCCAGTGATGCGGACGCATCGCCCTGATCATCGCAGTCAAAGGCATGGCCTTGTCTCTTCTTCCCTTGCGCCGTTCTTGCGTCCGGGGGCCGATGACATGGTCCGGGCGAGCCTCTTGCGACAGTGAGCCGTTCTGGCTCCTGTCTTACTCGCCGATAAATCCTAAGCTTGGGTGGATGATAGGGTTGGAAGCCGGTCAATTGGCTGCCATGATTAACAGCCGGCTGAGGCCGCGCCTCGATTACTGTCGATTGGATAAACTTAGCCGGGGGCAGGACGCCCCGCAGGCCAGGCCTCGCCCGCAGGGGCGAGGCCTTCATGGGATCGGGCGTTTCCGGAGCGATTGCAGCGCGTGCGCGTCAGGCCTTGGCCGCGCTGGCGGCTACGTCGATATTGGCGACGAGTTCGGCGTCGAGACCGAGCGAGGCGGCCAGACCGGCGAGGAAGTCCTTTTCCTTCGGCGTGTCCGGATTGATGGCGATGCGCGCGGCTGTGTAGATCTGCGCCGCGAGCTCAGGGCTTTCGGCGCCCTCGACCAGGGTCTCGACCGAAGCCGGGTTGGCCATTTCCTTCGCCAGCCATTCATTCGCTTCCTGATCGAAGCCGGCCTCGCGCAGGCCGCCGAGAATGGCGGCGCGCTCATCGGCATCGATCTCTCCATCGGCCGCTGCGGCGGCGATCATGGCGCGGATGAAGACGAGAGCCGTCGCCTCGCTCGCGGCCTCCGGCTCGAAACCGGTGCCGGACGGGGCCGGGAGAAGCTCGGGGCTGCCGGTGTCGAGCATCGGCTTGCCGGACTGGTAGTTCTGATAGGCCTTGTAGGCGAGACCGCCGATCAGCGCGGCGCCGCCTAGCTTGGCGGCTGAGCCGATGACCGACCGGCCCGCGGACGTACCGAAGACGAGCGCGCCAAGGCCGCCGAGCGCAGCGGTGGCCATCGCCGGGTTCTTGTCGAACATCGCCTTGGCTTGGGCCAGCACATCTTGGGCCGAGCGCCCGCCCGTAACCTGTCCCACCGCCTCGCCGGCCTTCTGCTGTACGCCCGTCTGGCGTGCGGCATCGCCGACCCCTTGCGTCGCCTGTTTCAGGATCTGGCCGGCCATACCGGCGAGCCCGCCGACGCCGCCGCTCTTTTGTACCTGCCCTGCAAGCCCACCCAGAATGGAGCCGAGCCCGCCCGTCTGGCCCTGGCCGCCAGGCTTGCCGGCCTGGGTTCCGGCGCTGACGAGGGCATCGAGAAGGGATTTGGCGTTGAACATCAGGTCATCCTCTATCGGCGCCGCGGCTTTGGGCGCCGACCGCATCTAGGAACGGTCGCGCGAAATCGCCAGCCAGAGAGCCCAGCGGCGGGCCGGACGATAGCAGATGTAAGGCGTCGGGCTCAGGCGCTCAGGGCTGGAGCTTGCGCAGCAGCAGCGGCGCGCCGACCGCAGGATCCTTGCGCCACTGTCCGCCCTCGAAGACGAGCTCGACGCTATGACCCTTCCGGGCGACGAGGGCGAGCCGGCCCGCTGCATAGCGCCAGCCGACGGGGTCGAAGATCGTCAGCCCCGTATCCTGGCAGTTGCCCTCGAATGCCGCCGGGGCCTGGGCCTGCGCGCCGGCAGGGGCTGGATCCAGGGCAATGCGACAGGCCTCGCGATTGGCCTGGCGCATCACGGCGTAGCGGCCGGGCAAGCTCTCGGGCGAGGGCGCGCTGGCCGGATCGACGGCGGTCCGGCGCTGGGCCGCGGTGGCGGCCGCCTCCGCGGGCCTGACGGCGGCGCGTGGCGCGGCGCGCGGATGGCTCTTGGGATCGAGCCCGTAGTCCTTGCCGTCCGGTCCCTTGCCCTGGAGACCGGCATCGCTGTCCTTGCGGAAGGCAATGACTGCCTTGCCAAGCGCGTCGTTCAGGCGCGGTGATCCGTCCGGAGCGACATTCCAGGACGCGATACTGCCGAGGATCGGCAAGGCGCGGCGGCAGGTCGCGGGAAAGCGCAACTGGCGGCCATGGGCCGCTTCCTCCGCTCCCAGCGTGATCGTGCATTTGCGCGCGGCGCCGATCTGCTCGAGATCCCAGGCGCCAAGCAGCGGAGCGATCGCCGGGGGCGCCTTGTCGGCGCCGCGCGGGGCTGGCGCGGTCTGCGCCGATGCCACGGCAGGGCAGGCGAGCAGGATGCTCGCCGCCAGCAGCAGGGACCGGTGCGCCGCCGCGCCGCGCAAGGCGCTCAAGCCTTTTTCCAGGGGGTCTCGTAGACGGGCGTCAGCGGTCCCTTGCCGTCGAACCAGGAGGAGAGGTTGTCGACGAGAAGCTGGCCCATCGCCTCGCGGGTATGGACCGAGGCCGAGCCGACATGGGGCAGCAGCACGGCATGCTCGATCGCGATCAGTTCTGCCGGCACGCGCGGCTCGTCCTCGAAGACGTCGAGGCCGGCCGAAAGGATCGTCTTGTTCTGCAGCGCCTCGACCAGCGCCTTCTCGTCGATCACGGTGCCGCGCCCGACATTGACGACGATGCCGTTGGGGCCGAGCGCCTTCAGCACTTCGGCATTGATGATGTGATGGGTCGAGGCGCCGCCGGGCGCGACCGAGATCAGCGTGTCGACATCCTGGGCCATCTCGACCAGCGAGGGATAGTAGCGGTAGGACACGTCGGCCTGGCGCGAACGGCCGTGATAGGCGATCGGCAGCCCGAAAGCCTCGATCCGGTGCGCCACGGCCTTGCCGATGCGGCCCAGCCCGACGATGCCGATCTTGCGCCCGCGCAGCGACGTCGTCAGCGGATAGGCCGCCTTCAGCCACTTGCCTTCGCGCAGATAGCGGTCGACCTGTGGCAACTGCCGGACGGTCGAGATCAGCAGGCCGATGGCGAGGTCGGCGACCTCGTCGGTCAGGACGTCGGGCGTGTTGGTGACGACAAGCCCGCGCCGGCCGGCCTCGGCCGCATCGACATGGTCGTAGCCGACGCCGAAGCTCGAGACGACCTCAAGGTTGGGAAGCGCGTCGAACAGGGCGCCGTCGACCCGGTTATGGCCGCCACCGGCGGCGACGCCGCGGATGCGGTCGGAAATCTCGCGCAGGAAGGCGGCCTTGTCCTCAGCCTTCCACAGCTCGTGCACGGTGAACCGGGCCTTCAACTGGTCGACGGCATAGGCCATCAGCGGGCCGGTCATCAGGATTTCGGTGGCGTTGGGCCGTGTCATGGGGCGCGTTTCCGTAGGCTTCGAGTGATGGTCGGGCGGCTTGATCAGGCGAATATGAATCGATTAAATGTCGGATATTGCGGCTTGATGGAAGCCGCTGGCTTGCTGCGATCGATCGTCGGGCATCCCACCACGCCGCGCGTCGCTGGAAAAGCGCCGATGGTGCATATATAGTATGACTTAATCACGCGGTTTTGTGGATCATCGCCGACGCAGGCGGGGTCAGGAAGGCGAGCGTCGTGTTCAGGCTGTCGATGACGAGTGTCGTCATCCGCGCCGATGCCAGGTCTGCGTCGCGTTGGACGATCGCGTCCAGAACGCGCTCGTGATCGACCAGCGAGGCGACGAAGAAGTCCCGGTCGTCGACCGATTTCAGCAGAAGGGACCATTGCACGGTGGCGGCGACCGCGCTTGCCAGGCACATCAGCGTGGCGTTGTGCGAGGCGGTGAAGACGGCCTCGTGGAAGGCGAGATCGGCGCGGATCGTCGCGTCGGCATAGGGCTGGTTATCGGACATGCCGCGATACGCCGCCTCGATTCGCGCGATGTCGGCGGGCGTGCGGCGCTGCGCCGCCAGCCCTGCGGCGGCAGGCTCGGCAAAACGGCGCAACTCAAAGAGATCGCGGATGAATTTCTCGTTCGGGTCGGCCTCGAAATGCCAGGAGAGGACATCGGGATCGAGCAGGTTCCAGCTATCGCGCGGCGCCGCCCGGGTGCCGCTCTTGGGCCTGGCCTCGACCAACCCCTTGGCGGTGAGCACCTTCACCGCCTCGCGATAGGCGGTGCGCGAGACCGAGATGTCGGAACGCAGATCATCCTCGTTGGGCAGCAATTCGCCGGCCTTGACGGCACCTGTTATGATGGCGACGGCGAGCTTCTGGGCGACCTGGCCGAAGAGGCGGTCGGGATTGAGCGTTGTCGGTCGCGAATAGTCGCGCACCCGCATCGTCTGGCGCCTCTCCCGTTGCGGCCGGCATGGGAATGGACCCGCGTGCCGCCGTGCGTCCGGCGCTTGACACGCCTGTCCGTATCGTATGACTTTATCGCAGATGAAGTCCGGCGCAAGGGACCGTCCTCCTGAACGAGGCGCGGTCCTTAGCCAACGGCAGCCTTCATCGATCGGTCGCAACAGGCCGGTATGCGATGCGACTCGGACTCCGCCGGAAGCGGCGGACCACCGGGTCCACGGGGAAACGAAGTTTAGGAGAGGGCCCACATGGCCTCAGTCCAGATTGCCGACGTGCGCAAGGCTTATGGCGCGACTCAGGTCATCCATGGTGTCGACATCGACATCGATGACGGCGAGTTCGTGATCTTGGTCGGGCCGTCCGGCTGCGGGAAATCGACGCTGTTGCGGATGATCGCCGGGCTGGAGAACATCTCCGGCGGCGAGATCCGGATCGGCCCGCGCGTCGTCAACGATGTGCCGCCGAAGGAACGCGACATCGCGATGGTGTTCCAGAACTATGCGCTCTATCCGCATATGACGGTCGCCGACAACATGGCCTTCTCGATGAAGCTGCGGAAGGCGCCCAAGGCCGAGATCGACGAGCGCGTCGGCAAGGCCGCCGGCATCCTCGGGCTCGACAAGCTGCTCGACCGCTATCCGCGCCAGCTCTCGGGCGGTCAGCGCCAGCGCGTCGCCATGGGCCGCGCCATCGTGCGCGATCCGCAGGTCTTCCTGTTCGACGAGCCGCTCTCCAATCTCGATGCCAAGCTGCGCGTGCAGATGCGCACCGAGATCAAGGAGCTGCACCAGCGCCTGAAGACCACGACGGTCTATGTCACGCACGACCAGATCGAGGCCATGACCATGGCCGACAAGATCGTGGTGATGCATGACGGCATCGTCGAGCAGATGGGCGCGCCGCTCGAACTCTACGACCGGCCGGCCAATTTGTTCGTGGCGGCCTTCATCGGCTCGCCCTCGATGAACCTGCTGAAGGGCACGATCACCGCCGGCGGCTTCGAGACCGAGGGCGGCACGATCTGGCCGATCGGCAGCCATCCGGCCGATTCCAACGGCAAGGCCGCGGTGTTCGGCATCCGCCCCGAGCACATCCAGCTCGATCCGAACGGGCTCAAGGCCGAGGTCGTGGTGGTCGAGCCGATGGGTTCGGAGACCCAGGTCGTGGTCCGCTGCGGCGGCCAGAGCCTCACCTGCGTGTTCCGCGAGCGCATCACCGCCAAGCCCGGGGAGAGCATCCGCATCACGCCCGATACCAATGTGACACATCTCTTCGACGCCGGCACGGGGAAGAGAATCGTGACCTGAAACGGCCGGACAACCCGGTTCAAGACGGCCGCTTGAAGAGCCGTCGAACCTTATCCAGGGAGGATGAACATGCATTTCGATCGCAGATCACTGCTCAAGGGCGGTGCCGCTCTCGGGCTCGGCGGCAGCACGAACCTGCTCGCCTATGCCAAGGCCTGGGCCCAGGCCTCGCCCTTCAAGGTCGAGCCCAACGCCAAGATCAACCTGATGCGCTGGAAGCGCTTCGTCGAAGCGGAAGACGTCGAGTTCATGAAGCTCGTCGCCGCCTTCGAGGCCGCCACGGGCGCCAAGATCACCGTCACCAACGAGTCCTATGACGACCTCCAGCCGAAGGCTTCGGTGGTCGCCAACACCGGCCAGGGCCTCGACCTGGTCTGGGGCCTCTATTCGCTGCCGCATCTGTTCCCGCAGAAGTGCCTCGATCTCACCGACGTCTCGAAATATCTCGGCGACAAGCATGGCGGCTGGTTCCCGTCGGCTGAAGCCTACGGCAAGCTCGGCAACAAGTGGATCGGCATCCCGATCGCGGCCAGCGGCGGCCTGATCAACTACCGCATCTCCTCGATCAACAAGGCCGGGTTCAAGGAATTCCCGAAGGACACCGCCGGTTTCCTCGAGCTCTGCAAGGCGCTGAAGGCGAACAACACTCCGGCCGGCATGGCCTTCGGCCACGCCTCGGGCGACGCCAACACCTGGCTGCACTGGCTGCTCTGGAGCCATGGCGGCAACCTCGTCGACAAGAACGACAAGGTCATCATCAACACGCCCGAGACCGCCAAGGCGCTCGAATACGGCAAGGCGCTCTACGAGACCTTCATCCCCGGCACGGCCTCGTGGAACGATTCCTCGAACAACAAGGCCTTCCTCGCCGGTGAACTGCACACCACCGTCAACGGCATCTCGGTCTATGTCGCGGCCAAGAAGGAAAAGCCCGAGATGGCGGCCGACATGGACCACGCCTATATGCCGATCGGCCCGATCGGCAAGCCGACCGAACTGCACCTGCCCTTCACGATGCTGGCCTTCCAGTTCACGAAGGTGCCCAATGCCTGCAAGGCGTTCATCGCATTCATGCTGGATGCGCCGCAGTTCAACCCGTGGATCGGCGCGGCGCAGGGCTACCTGTCGCACTTCCTGGCCGAGTACGACAAGAACCCGGTCTGGACCGCGGATCCGAAGACGACGGTGTTCCGCGACGTTGCCAAGCGTACGCTGACGCCCGCGGGTCAGGGCACGCTCGGCGAGAAGGCGGCGGCGGCGATCGCCGACTTCATCGTCGTCGACATGTTCGCGAACTACGCCACGGGTCGCGAGGACGTCAAGGGCGCCATGGCCGGCGCCGAGCGGCAGGCGAAGCGCATCTATCGCTGAGCCGCGTTGCCTGACGAGGCGGCCCGTTCCGGCGGGCCGCCACTGGCATCTTTCGCGACACGACATCACAGTCCGGCCTCGCGGCCGGACCGATTTCCCGCATGACACCGGACCCGCGATGGCCAATTCCGCAGTCGAGATGCCGGCCCGCCTGACACCATTCAGAAGCGAGCGCACGGCCTGGCAGAGGCTCAAGGTCAGCTCCAACTGGCTCGGCTTCTGGTACATGATGCCGGCCATGGGCATCCTGATCCTGTTCCTGGCCTATCCGCTGGGACTCGGCGTCTGGCTGTCCTTCACCGACACCAAGATCGGCCGGGACGGCGTCTTCGTCGGGCTCGAGAATTACGAGTGGCTGGCCGAGGACAGCGTGTTCTGGACCTCGGTCTTCAACACGCTGCTCTATACGACCGTCGCCAGCGCCGCGAAATTCGTGATCGGGCTCTATCTGGCGCTGCTGCTGAACAAGCACCTGCCGTTCAAGGCGATGATCCGCGCGGCTGTGCTGATCCCCTTCATCGTGCCCACGGTGCTGTCGGCGATCGCGTTCTGGTGGATCTACGATTCGCAGTTCTCGATCATCTCATGGTCGCTGCGCCAGCTCGGCTGGATCGACCACAACATCAACTTCCTCGGCGACCCCTGGAACGCGCGCTGGTCGACGATCTTCGCCAATGTCTGGCGTGGCGTGCCGTTCATCGCGATCACGCTGCTGGCCGGGCTGCAGACGGTCTCGCCCTCGCTCTACGAGGCCGCGACGCTGGACGGCGCCACGAACTGGCAGCGCTTCCGGCATATCACCTATCCGCTGCTGACGCCGATCATCGCGGTGGTGATGACCTTCTCGGTGCTGTTCACCTTCACCGATTTCCAGCTGATCTGGGCGCTCACCCGCGGCGGGCCGGTCAACGCCACGCATCTGATGGCGACGCTGTCCTATCAGCGCGCCATCATCGCCGGGCAGCTCGGCGAGGGCGCGGCGATCTCGACGGCGATGATCCCCTTCCTGCTCGCGGCGATCGGCATCGCCTGGTACGGGCTCCAGACACGCAAATGGCAGCAGGGTGGCAGCAATGACTAGCATCGATGCGGGCCAGGACAGCCCTGGCCGCCAAGCCAGCCCCGACCATAGCGAGGGCATGGGCTATCTGGAGACGCTGCCCCGGCGCGTCGTCACGACCTATATCCCGCTGATCCTGATCCTGATCGTCCTGCTCTTCCCATTCTACTGGATGGGGCTGACGGCGGTGAAACCCGACCATCAGCTCATCGAGATGGACAAGGTCAGCCCGTTCTGGACCTGGGAGCCGACGTTCAAGCACATCTACAAGCTGCTGTTCGAGAGCGACTATCCGCGCTGGCTCTGGAACACGATGTTCATCGCGACCTGCGCCACCTTCATCTCGCTGGTCGCGAGCGTGCTCGCCGCCTATGCGATCGTGCGACTGCGCTTCAAGGGCGCGGTCACGGTCGGCGCGCTGATTTTCCTGGCCTATCTGGTGCCGCCCTCGATCCTGTTCATCCCGCTCGCCACGGTGATCTACAAGGTCGGCCTGTTCGACACGCCGCTGGCGCTGATCCTGGTCTATCCGACGATCCTGATCCCGTTCTCGACCTGGCTCCTGATGGGCTATTTCAAGACGATTCCCTACGAGCTGGAGGAATGCGCGCTGATCGATGGCGCGACGCGGGCGCAGATCCTGATCAAGATCATCCTGCCGCTGGCGGTGCCCGGCCTGATCTCGGCCTTCATCTTCTCCTTCACCCTGTGCTGGAACGAGTTCATCTACGCGCTGACCTTCCTGTCCTCGACGCAGAACAAGACCGTGCCGGTGGCGATCGTGAACGAGTTCGTCGATGGCGACATCTATCGCTGGGGTTCGCTGATGGCGGGCGCGCTCGCGGGTTCGCTGCCGCTGGTCATCCTCTACGCCTTCTTCGTCGAGCACTATGTGTCGGCGATGACGGGGGCTGTGAAGGAGTAAGCCACGCCGTCATTGCGAGCGTAGCGAAGCAATCCAGGGGCGGCAGCGCCCTATGTTCTCTGGATTGCTTCGCTACGCTCGCAATGACGGCGCAGCCCTTGAGAGACGCAACCAAATGACCGTTACCTCCATCGCCTTCATCGGGCTCGGTGCCATGGGCGCGCCGATGGCCGAAAATCTCGTCAAGCGCCAGTTCCGCGTCACCGGCTTCGACATGCGTGCGAGCGCGCGCGAGGCGCTGGTCGCGGCCGGCGGGCATGATGCCGGCAGCGCGGCGGAGGCTGCGGCCGGGGCCGAGGCGCTCGTGCTGATGGTGGTCAATGCCGCCCAGGCGCGCTCCGTGTTGTTCGAGGCCGGCGCGCTTAAGGCGCTCGCACCCGGCGCCGTCGTCATGCTGATGGCGACATGCCCCCCGGGCGAGGTCGAGGCCATCGCGGCCGAGGTCGAGAAGAGCGGCCGGCGTTTCGTCGATTCGCCGGTTTCGGGCGGCGTCGTCGGGGCGCGGGCCGCGACCCTGTCGATCATGGTCGGCGCGCCCGACGAGAGCTTCGCGCTGGCGGGGCCCGTGCTCGAGGCGATGGGCGACAAGGTTTTCCATGTCGGGCAGAAGCCCGGGCAGGGCGCCGTGGTGAAAACGGTCAACCAGCTCCTCTGCGGCGTCCATATCGCGGTCGCGGCCGAGGCGCTGTCGCTGGCCGAGAAGGCCGGGGTCGACGGCAAGCTGCTGTTCGAGATCATGGGCGGCTCGGCCGCCTCGTCCTGGATGCTGAAAGATCGCGGCCCGCGCATGCATGAGCCGGATCCGGCGGTGACGAGCGCGGTCGACATCTTCGTCAAGGATCTCGGTATCGTGCTGGATGCGGGCCGCGCCGCCAAGACCGCGCTGCCGCTTGCCGCCGCCGCCCATCAGATGTTCCTGGCGACGTCGGGCCTGGGTCATGGCGCCCGCGACGATTCGCAGGTGGTGCGGGCCTATCGCGCCCTCAACGCCAAGCCGGCCAACGATGCCTGAATCGTCGCCCGGCGCCTCAGTTCCGCGGCGGGGTGGTCGTGCCGCGGATGACGAGGGCCGGCGTCAGCAGCAGGCGGCGGGGCGGCGCAGCCGGCTCGGCGATGCGGCTGATCAGGAACTCGGCCGATTTGCTGCCCATCTCGTCCTGGAAATTCCGGATCGTCGTCAGGGCCGGATACCACTGCGCCGCTTCCTGGACGTCGTCGCAGCCGACGATCGAGAAATCGATGCCGGCCTCGCGCCCGCGATGGCGCAGTCCGAGCATCGCGCCGAAGGCGGAGAGATCGTTCATGCAGACGGCTGCGGTGGGCGGATCGGACGCGTCGAGCACGGTCTGGATCCCCCGCGAGCCGTTCTCGCGCGTGCCGTGTCCGGGATAGACCAGGCTCGGGTCGACGGGCAAGCCGTAGCGGGTCAGGACCTCGCAATAGCCGTGATAGCGGTTGCGGCCCGTCGAGATGCGCTGGTTCTCGCAGATGAAGGCGATGCGGCGGTGGCCGAGGCCGATCAGATGCTCCATCGCCAGGATGGTGCCGTGCCGGTCGTCGGAGCCGACGAAATCGAGTTCGTCCGTGATCTCGCGCGAGAGCTGGACGAGCGGAACGCCGGCCGCGATCAGATGCGCGAAGGTTTCCGGCGTGCTGCCGCCCGCGACGCACAGGATCATGCCGTCGGGACGATATTCCTTGAGCGTGTTGAGCACGCGATCCTGCCGCTCGAGATCCTCGCCATAGGTGCCGAGCAGGATCGAGCGGCCATTGGCCGTGGTTGTCTCCTCGATCGCGGCGAGGAGTTCGGCGAAATAGGGGTTGGTGATGTCGTGGAAGCCGACGCCGAGGATGTTGGTGCGGTCGGTGCGCAGCGAGGCCGCGCTGCGGTTGTAGCTGTAGCCCATCTCGCGGGCCATCTGCTGGACTCGGGCGCGCGTCGCCTCCGCCACCAGCGGCGAGCCGCGCAGGGCCAGCGAAACCGTCGCGGTCGAGACCGCCAGGCGATCGGCGATGATCTGCAGCGTGACCCGGCCACGACTGCCTGGAGCGACTGTCGGCGGCTTGACGGGAGACCCGGCGCCAATGGGGCCGCTGCTGGTCATGACGCTCTTCTCCGGCGCCGGAAACACGGCCTTGCGACCGGCATTTGGTCAGGCGTTCCGTCACATCGACACGTCATTCTCATATAAACAGGAGAAATTGAAGATGACTGCAACCAAAGAATCGGTCGGCTTCATCGGCGTCGGGCTGATGGGGCAGGGGATGGCGCGAAACCTCGTCGACAAGGGCTTCCCGCTCACCGTGATGGGGCATCGCAACCGCAAGCCGGTCGAGGAGCTCGTCGCTGCGGGTGCGAAGGAGGCGAAGACCCCGAAGGAACTGGCCGAGAGCGCCACGATCATCTTCCTGTGCGTGACCGGATCGGCCCAGGTCGAGGCGGTGGTCAACGGACCCGACGGCATCGCCGCAGGGGCGAAGCCGGGGACCGTGATCGTCGACTGCTCGACCTCGGACCCGACCGTTACCGTGCGGATCGCCGGGGAGTTGGAGGCGAAGGGGCTGCATCTGGCGGACGCGCCGCTCGGTGGCACTCCGGCGCAGGCGGCGCTGGGGCAGCTTTCCGCGATGGTCGGGACGACGCCGGAGATCTTCGCGCGGATCAAGCCGGCGATCGAGGCCTGGGCGCAGAAGGTGGTGCATCTCGGCCCGGTCGGCGACGGTCACAAGATGAAGCTCCTGAACAACTTCCTCTCGATGGGCTATGCCGCGATCTATGCCGAGGCGCTGACGCTTGCCTCGAAGATCGGCATCACGCCGCAGACCTTCGACAGCGTGCTGCGGGGATCGCGGATGGATTGCGGCTTCTACCAGACCTTCATGCAATATGTGCTCGAGCGCGACCGCGACGCCCATAAGTTCACGCTGGTCAACGGGCTGAAGGATGTCCGCTATCTCGAGAGCGTCGCCAATGCGGCCGGCGTCCCCAATCCGATCGGCAATGCGGTGAAGAACAGTTTTGCGACCGCCGTGGCCGCCGGCAAGGGCGACGACTATGTGCCGATGCTGTCCGACTGGGTCGCGTCGCAGAACGGCATATCGCTGGCCAAGAAAGGCTGAGTGAAAGGCTCGCTCAGGGGCGGGCGAGCAATGCGGCGAGGCTGTCGGTGAGGCCAGTGCTGCCGATCGGCGCCGGCAGAGCGAGATCGCCGCTCTCGGGCTTGGTGGGCTGATCGCGCAGCACCGCCAGCACGGCCTGCATGCCGGCTTCGACCGAGCAGATCACGGGCACGTCGAGATGGGGCTGGATGCGGCCTGCGAGGCCGGCCAGCCCGGCGCCGCCGAGAATGACGGCGCCGGCGCCATCGCGTTCCGCCGTTAACCGGCAGGCCTGCGCCAACAGGGCTATGGCGCTGTCGGGGTCGCGCGCGATCTCGGCGCCAGTCGGGGCCACGGTCTCGATCGCGGCGAGACGGGCACCCAGGCCCAGCGTCGACACGAATTCGCTGAGCATCGGCCCCCAGCGCTCGCCGCCGGTGACGATCGAGAAGCGTTGCGTCAGCGCGGCGGCTGCGAGGCAACTGGCCTCGGCCATGCCGATGACGGGCATCCGTGCCAGTTCCTTCAGCGCGAGCAGGCCGGGATCGCCGAAACAGGCGAGGTAGACCGCGTCGCAATCGCGGCCATGCTCGGCATAGGCCTCGATCGCGGCATGGCCGGCAATGGCAGCAGCGGTCCGGCTCGCGATATAACGCGCCCCGAAGCGCCCGGTGACCGGCAAGAGCGTGACGCCGGCCGGAAGCTGCAGCGCGAGCACGCGCTCCATCAGGGCGGTGACCTCTGCCGTCGTGTTCGGATTGATCAGCAGGATACGCAAGGCGGTCTCGAGGATGGGCGGCAAGGGTCTGTTGGCAAAGGCTCGCCTGCAGGCGACGTGCCAGTCTTCGCCCTACGGCAGCAGCAAGGCAATACCCAGGCGATCAAAGGCCATCAGGTCGGTGAAAGCTGCCGTTCAATGACGGTTCGTGCAGCGGAGAAGCTTGCCTGCGCCTGTGGGACGGCGGCCTGCTGCTGTTCCAGAAGCAGGAGGGCCGCTTCATAGACCTCTCTGATGTCGGCGGCCTGCAGAACGCCCTTTTGAACGAGGCAGCGCAGCAAGCCGGCCATCGTCGCCGAGGAGACCAGATTGCTGGCCGCCATCGCATCGGATGTCGTCATGTGCGTGCCCTCACTGAGCCGGATGCGCCGGCTCCGGCACGTCGTAGCCATCGGCGGCGTAGGAGCCGATCTTGTTGCGCAGGGTGCGCAACGCGATGCCAAGCAGGTTGGCGGCGTGGGTGCGATTGCCTCCCGTTTCTCGTAGCGTTGCCAGAATCAGCTCTCTTTCGACGTCGGCGACCGGCTGGCCGACAAGCTGTTCCACGACGGTCTGCTCAGGGTTGAGCTCGTGCATGGTCACGGTCCTTTCCAAGCCCCCCAAGGCCCATTGGACGCTGCAAGAGGGCGCCCGGATGGTTAAGAAATGGTAAATCGCCGGTGCCAGCGAACGGGCGGCGCTTCGCCCGGTGATCATCTGCCGGACTGAACGGCGATCCGGGCCGGCGTCAGGCGGGCGACGATGCCGGCCACCCGCGCCTCGGCGGGCGATGGGGTGACGGCGCCGACATGACGATGGTGCGCTTCTCCGGTGAGGAAGCGAACCGGATACTCGAAGAATTAGCCAAGTGGGAACAGATACTCAAGGACACATCGCTGGCGCGGCCTAAGCCGCCCTCACCGTGAGGGCGGCTCGCGATGCCCCATCAAACCCAAACTTCTGGAAAACCTTCCAGCAAGCGCCCGCCGCCTTTCAGTCTTCGCCTGACAGAGCAAGAGCGCGCCTATCTGGTCGACCGGGCAAACGGCGCACCGCTGTCGTCCTTTATCAAGGCGAAGCTATTCGATAAGCAGCCGTTGCGAATGCGGCGCACGGGCTCGATTATCGAAGACCGCGAAGCCTTCGCGCATGCGCTTGCCCTGCTCGGCAAATCGGACCTGGCACGGAATGTTGCCAGCCTTGCCCGCGCCGCTGAGGTGGGAGCCCTAGCCGTCGATCCAGATACGGAAGCGACGCTTCTGATCGCTTCCCAACAAATCCAGCACATCCGCACGATGATGATGATCGCGCTCGGTCTGTTCGCGGAGTGCTTCGATGATTCTTAAAGGCTCGCAGCGCGCTTTTGGCCAGAATCTGGCCGCCCATCTCATGAAGCTCGACGACAATGAGCATGTAGAACTGCACCAATTGCGTGGCTTCGTAGCCGACGACCTGAAAGGCGCCTTTAAGGAAGCCGAGGCGATCAGCCGTGGCACAAAATGCAGCCAATATCTTTTCTCACTGTCATTAAGCCCGCCTGAGCAAGAGCGCGTCCCTCCCGCGATCTTCGAACGCGCGATCGACATGATCGAACAGCGGCTCGGCCTTGAGGGGCAGCCTCGTGCGATCGTCTTTCATGAAAAGGAAGGGCGTCGCCACGCCCATTGCGTCTGGTCGCGCATCGATGCCGAGACAATGACCGCGCGCCCAATGTCGTTCTTCAAAAACCGCCTGACCGAACTTTCTCGCGGTCTATATCTCGAACACGGCTGGAGAATGCCAGACGGAATCCGTGATTCCGCCAAGCGCGATCCGACGAACTTCACGCTCGCCGAATGGCAACAGGCCAAGCGCCAGGGACATGACCCGCGCTGGCTCAAGCAGTCTTTGCAAGAATGCTGGGCGATGTCCGACGACCGCAAGGCGCTGGGCCGTGCACTGGAAGAGCGCGGCTTCTTTCTCGCCAAGGGCGACAAACGCGGCTTCGTCGTTCTCGACCACCAGGGCGAGGTCTATTCGCTTCCCAAAGTGCTCGGTATCAAAACGAAAGAGGTTCGCGAACGCCTGGGCGATGGCGACGCCCTCCCAAGCGTCGATGCGACTCAGAAAACGATCGGCTCGCGCATGACCCCGGCTATCCGCCGTCATGTCGAAGAATCGCGGACGCGTTTCCTTAAGCGCTCGGCAACCCTCGGCCACATCAAAATGGAAATGACGCATCGCCATCGCGATGAGCGCGCCAAGTTTGATGAGCGGCAGCGACTGGAATGGGAAAATGAGAACCGCATTCGCGCTGCGCGCCTGCCGAAAGGCCTGCGCGGTCTCTGGCATCGAGTAACAGGCGAATATCGCAAAACGCGCGCATTTAATGAAGCCGAAGCGCAGCGCTCTCGGCAGAAGCAAGCTCTCGAGCGTCAAGCCCTGACGGATAAGCAGCGCAACCAACGCGCCAGCGTCCAAACGCAATTTAAAGAACTCCGGACGGGTCAGGCACAGATGCTCCGCGATCTGCGCCGTGACGTTGGCCGCTTCCTCTCCCTCACGCGGGGCCGAAGCCAGGTACCGGAGCGATCGCATCGCACGGGCCTTGGACTGCGCCTCGAACGATAGCTTCTTTAAACACGGAGAAATCCATGTCTTCGCAGAATGACGAAACTAAAGGCTTGATTATGGTCTTCGCCTTCGTCGGGGCCATCCTCTACACGATGGTGATCTTCGCTATCATCGCGCTGGCATTCCTCTCGTTGGTGCTGACAGTCGTCTGCTTGTTCGCCTGGAATCAGCCGCGCCGTATCGGCAAACACATTCTTACGCCTCAAGAAGCGCGAGGTTTTGTGAAACGCGGATTTATCGGCGCGTTCCTCCTGCCGTCTTTTTGCATCTTTCTGGAGCTGTTCGCGAACGTCCGAATCAACGGCGACTATCTGCTGCACATCGTCCTCGGCGGCTACGCGCTAGGATCAATCGGCATTGAAATTCTGCTCTCGCAGGATGCAGACAATGCCCCTGCTCAGACGATCATTCCCCAAAGCCAGCAGATTGCTCCACCACAACAGCATGAACCCCCGCGCATCCCCTTCCGTTTTGCGAGCTGGGAGGATGAGGACGGGCGATGAGCATCGGACGCGTCGTCCAAATCTATCAATTCTTCTGGATGCTGGAATCCCACGCGCAGCAGCGGCTCGCGTGGGAGGATGCCGAACAGATGCGCATTGCGCGTGTGCGCGCCGAGCATCAAGCCGCCGCGCAGTTGCAGGCGATGTTGATTGCCAATCCGAGCGGCGCGCTCGGCCATGCCAGACTTGATGACGAACAGGCCTTGAAGGATGCGGGGCTGATATGAACGAGTTGACGATCTCGTCGCCGTCACGCCAGCTTCGCCTCGGCATTGAACTCGGCTTCTTCCGGGGCCGTCCAGTCATCTATGACGGCACCGAGCCAGTCGCGATTGATGCGCAAGCCGGAAAAGGAAAGTTGGCCCGGTTTCTCGGAGTCAATTTGGTGTCGCCTCGTACGGCGCACCTCACCAAAATCATCACGGACCCCAAGGACGCCGAATTGGCCTGGGTGTGTTGGAAGACGTTGGAGCGCCAGGGGTATCGCGTCCGCTTTTTCAATCCCGGTCGGCTCCATGGGTATCCAACGGAAAGCTTCAACTTCAACACGCGGCTATTGGAAGTTGCAGCCCGGCCAGAGCTGCGAGGCACTGTCGGCGATGTGGCCTATGACTGCGCAAGCTATCTGGTGCCGATCGATCCGAACCCAAACCACCGCTGGATCGGGCAAGGCGTTCGCACGGCATTCGCGACCTACAACAAGATCACGGCTCTTAATCCCACAGACCGCTGGCCATCAACAGCGGGCGGGCTGTGGGATTTCTTCGCGCGCAGCCGCGAAGATATTCGAGATGATTTCCTCGTCTGGGCGTCCGACAACCGGATGCAGGACGATTGGGGCATGTGCCAACAGCTTGCGGGCCTCACCAGCTCGCAGGATCAATGGAACGCCTACAACTCCGTCATCATCGAGCGGCTGCGGGCGTATCAGCCCGGCAATGCCGCCCGAGCCGCGACCAATCGCAACACGTTCGATCCCGCCGATATGAAACGCGAGCGCACGGCGCTCTTTATCATCGGCTCGGCGCGCAGCGAGACAAGCCGCACCTTCGTCGGCGCGATGACGGCGGCGATCGTTGAGCGCTTTGCCGATGCGCACGGTCCACTGCGCGCCCTTCTCGTTGGCGAGGAATGGGGTCAGCTCTATGTCTCCAACTTCTATGAAATTCTAACGCTCTATCGCCAAGGCGGGATCAATTTCCTCGGCGTGTTCCAAAACGCCACGGCGCAGATTGAAGCCAAGTACGGCAAGGAAACCGCACGTATCTGGAAGAAGGCCGTCGCCCACACGCTCTATCGCGGCCTTCCCGACAGTGAGACGCTGCGCGATATCGAACACCGCTCAGGCAAGACGAGTGTGATGGTGCGCGGCTTCAACGTGAACCAGAACCAGGTGAATGGCTCGGGCGACAATCTCTCGGAGCAATCCCGCCCGCTGCTACAGGTCGAAGACATTCGCGCAGCGACGGGTGGAGCATCCGCGCTACTGGAGGCCCGCGATGAGGGATATTTCGTTGTTGATGTGCCGAATTTCTGGGAACGTCTGGAATTAAGTGGGTATTTGCGCAACGTACAGGAAAAACCCTACAAATACGCTGGCATCTCAACCTAGTTTAGCCTTTTCTCAATCAACTCTACCTCGTCCGCCGTAAGAGAAAATAACTTATAAACTGCGAGATCAATATGCTTTATGTGCATCCTGATTTGACGATCCACTACCGTAGACTGTGCTCCTTTTTTTAGCGCAATTACCGCTTCGGAAATGGTTTCAAGACCAGCCAGGCTTTGGGGATCGGGAATTGGAAGCAATTCGACAAACTCTTTTTTTACCTCTGCAAGCGCCTCACCAGCCTCCGGATTCATGATCTGCAAACACCACGTCATCAGTTTTGAATTTAGAAGGGCCAATATGCCTAACAAGTTCACACAGCCATCGCGAGGCGCGAGCACATGGAGATTGTTCAAACAAAGGAGTTGCTTGTCATCGAGAGCAGCGATGATCTCATCGCCTGTCTGCCTAACCAATATCTTCCTCGCTGCATCAAAATCTGCGGCTGGCCGCGGCTCTGCTAGCCATGGGCCATAGTTTAAGAAGCGCCGCTCTAATGGCTTAATTTCAAACTTCCCAATATCCTTACCCCGGAGATATTGTCGATACTCAGTTGATATCTTGGTAGTTGCGTCAAAAGTTCTCCTTTCGACGATCTCTTTCGTTTGGGCTGGTTTACCTTTTCCGATCTGATATGGCTTTACGCCTACACTGACTTTGAATAGACGCTCAATGGTCAACGGTTGATTGAATACCTTATTCCGTAGCTTGCGCTCCATGTCTGACAAAAATACGTTGATAGGCCTATCGGCGAGCTTCAGCCAATCATCCTGGTTCCCCTCAATGAGCTGTGCTTGCTCAAGGAGGCTTCCTATCGGCTCGCGGGGTACTATATGGACTCGGGGCCGCCCTCCCTTTTTATATCCGTTCTGCAGCACGACAATCTCGGTATCCACAACTACTTTTTTGAATACAGGATACGCGAAATGCACAATCTCTTTTACGCGCGTGTTGCCCATCACCAGCCGTCGCAATTTGTCTTGACGTATATTACTCAGCCATGGATTTGGTATAATCATTCCCCAAACACCTTCTTTATGAAGCAATGTCTTTATACAAAGCTCCATAAAAAGCAGATAGCTATCGAGCTGGTAGGACTGATCTATATAATGCGTCTGGAGAAATTTTTTCTCTAGCGGATACAAAGTAGCCCCATATGGGGGATTGCCTATTACGACGTCGAATTTCCCACCCTTAAATACACCTTCATACTCGTCTTGCCAGTCAAAAGCGTTAATTCTGAATACGTCGTCCTCCGTAAGCACTGGCAATTCGCCCTGACTGTGGAACTCGCTTCCAATCAGGCTGTTTCCGCATTTGATGTTATTTCCCAAATCCGGAAGCGCGCGCTCATGAAATAAAGATAAATTTTTACCGATAGCCTCTCCGGTTTCACCCTCAAGAACCTTGAGCAACAGAGAAAGCTTTGTCACCTCCACTGCCTGCGCATCGATATCCACACCGAATATGTTATTAAGAAGAATCGATTTACGCACTTGAGTCGTTAGCCGCAGCATCCCCTTCTCGGTTTCTCGAAGTTCTTTTTTAAACTTTTTAGCACCACCGTGATTATTGAAGTAATTCAGATGCCAGTCGAGGAGATGCTGATATGCAACGATGAGAAACGACCCTGAGCCACACGCCGGGTCCACGATCTTCAGCTTTTCAACTTGCTTAGGCGTTTTTCCGTCAAGCAAACTGTCTACCGTCTGCTTTACAATATGCTCGACTATATAGCTCGGCGTATAGAATACTCCGCCAGCCTTTTTTACCTCGGGCTTGTCTTCAATGATTACTTTTTTTCCGTCAACACGAATGACTTTACCTAGGAACCGTTCGTAAATTTGACCGAGGATATCAGCGGGGATAACAGAAAATTCGTACGGGTTGGGTGGATAAAGGCTCTCGATAATATCCCGAAGCGGTTCATCATCTAATTTGAGTTTAAGAGTCAGCGTATCCGCATCAGTTGCGTGTTTTTCTTTTGGATTAAAGTGAAAAAGCCCAGAATTATATTTGTCATCCGCGTCTTTAAAAACGTTGACTAGGCGTTGGTAGATTCCCTTTTGTTTGATTAATTTTAATAGACGTTCATATGGCTCAATACCCCTATCTTCGCATATACGAATAAAGATTATTCGATCAATAATGAGCTGAACCGCTAGGTTCAGTTCTCGTTGATGAATATCGTTGTTGCTTAAAATATTGCTCGCCAACGAATGTCGCCAGCTCTCAATTTCTGAGAGAAATTCAACATCAACTGTCGTAGTTCCCTTCTTCTTTGTGTCTGCGAATCTATCAAAGGAGCCTTTAAGTATGGCTTCCTTGGAGAAGAGAGAAGCAATTTCATCCCATTTTTCTTCATACTCCGTATACTTGTAATAATGTAATCTTGCCTTAGTGGCGGAATGACTCTCTTCAGGTTTGTGAGTGCAGTCATACACTGCAAATTCCTCAAAATCTGTCAGGATACTTATTGGTAATTTCGCGCTCCAGCCGTATCGCCTTAACTGAAAGGCTGATTTCGGATCACCACTGATCGATACAGAAGGTTTTTTGGCCTCTACGAAGAATTTTCGCATGCCCCCCACACGAAAAGAGTAGTCAGGGGCTTTCTTCGCGGTGCCTACCAGGACCATGTCTTCGTGGATGACATCTCGATACGCTTCCGCGTAATCATTTTCATTATCGATATCCCAGCCGAGTGCTTTGAAAAACGGATCAATAAAATCTCTGCGAACTTGTGTTTCGTTATAAGATCCAAGTAAATATGTTGACTTCTGTTCTTCAAACCTATTGACTAATTTTTTTACGCTGTCGGGAACTGGCATTTATATTAACGTCTCCATTGGACCAATATGCGTATATTAAGATCAACTAGTGACAGTGTCATTCAGAAAAATGCGTAACAAGCCGTCTTTATGCGAACCGCGCCGATCAAAACGCGCGAATCGATGTGGGTCCATAATTTTAGTAGCCCTTGTCTGGCCGTGCAAAATGCCCCGCGTCGGTTTTGCCGGAGGTCACGTCGTTTGAGACAGGTCGCCACGTCCGTCGTCAGCCCACACTCGCGGCGGCGGCTGTCCCCCGCCTGATTTGGGCCGCTCGTTCCCCGTTTACGCCGTGCAGCCATCTTCACTCCATCGGCAAAGCCAACACTTTCCCTCCAAAGAGCTGATCAACTGCGGCGAGCGCATCACCATCAAGGGATTGTGTTGCCAAAACCGCTAGTCGCTTTTGTGGTCGTGACAGAGCGACGTAAAGCAAATTCCTTGCTCGATAAAAGCCAGGCTGATCTTTAGCGGGCACGTTCCCCGTTGTCAGGTAGGCAAGAAAGCGCGGCCATTGATACTGGTTCCAGCCGCCACTCAGGATTACAAGGACATTTTCGAACTCGGCGCCTTTCACGCTGTGTTTGGTAGCGAACGGCGTAAACCCGTTGACGAATTCGGTGACCGCGATCAGTTCCGCATAAGGCACTGACCTCAAGTCGCGATGGCGCTTCAAGCTTTTCGGCTCATCCTCGGCGGGCTCAGCCCCGATTGCAGCAATTTCATCCTCGCGAGCCGCCAGGCGATCGGGGAGTCGGGGCCGACGGGTCGCCTTCAAATGATCAAGCAAATCGCCGATCGATCCGGCATTCCGAAGGGCGATTAGCGCGTCCATATCCGCCCTCCATTTTAATTTGTCGGCAGTTTGCCGGATTGTGGGTATGCCGCCCATCAACCGGAACATTTCGCCGAAATTTCCAGATGAATACGCTGCACACACTGGCTCAACTGTGTCGGCTAGAAATGCGATGGCCGCGTCTTCCTTCTTGGCAAACGCCTCGTTGCGATCGAAAATTTTAGCGAGATTTGGATAACCCCGCTTCGCCGCGATGGCGTTGTGAGTCAGCATAAGAATCTTCGTTTTTGCTGGGGCGAAGCTCCATCCTTCGTCGGAAAGTAGCTGCGTCATACGCTCAATAGCGTTAGCTGATTCAGATGAGGGCAGTTCTTCTTTTGCATGCGCTGAGTTGACGCGCTCCCCCGCGAAAGCATTGCAATGGAAAAAGCGTGCTTCGCCTTCCGCAGTAGGATCGTTTACTTGCTGCTCTAACTCTGGGCGGAGACGGTTTAGTACATCAACGATGGCGGGGACCGAACGGAAGTTTGAACCTTTATCAATGCCCTCGACATTTGGGAAATCGAGTAGCTGGTAATCCTTGCGATAGATCGTTTGCCAGTGGTCGCCAAATAGGCCAATAACAGGCCCCGTACCGGGAGCAAAAAAGTGCTCTGAAAGTGCCGCCATGACGAGTGGATCTGTGTCTTGATACTCGTCGACAAAAAGGATCGGATAGAGGCTCTTAAATATCTTTTGGAATTTAGAATTGCTGAGCATATCTGAGAGAAAACGCGGGACATCGTCGTGGCTGAGAGTAATACGTTTTTCGTCAATGCCAAAGAAACCAAGATTGTAGTCGACGTCTTGTGTATGGATACCCCCAGCTGCCTCAACCGCTTCTTGCCGATCCACCTGTTTGGCAACGAGTTCCCGAAGGACCTTCTGATAGCGCGATATAAACGCCCATCCGAAACCGTGGATGGTGTTTACAACGATTGCAGGATGTTCCTCGATTTCGTTCGCAATTTCCTGACGCGCAACCTCAGTGAAGGTTATGCAAGCGACTTTCTGGCCCGCCTGCATCAAAGCTGAACCTTGTTCCGCAATGATTTTTTTAAGTGCCGCGACGAGAGAGTATGTTTTGCCTGCGCCTGCGCCGGCTTCGAGTCGGAAGTTCGTGCCATTAGCCAAGCATTGCTCAACGCGTTCCTGAGCACGCTGAGCGGCGGCAGTTGCGGGAGACAGCTCGACGGTCATGGAGCCGCCTCAATATATTCATCGGGGACAATGGGCGGCGGAGCGGCAGACGCGGGAGGCGGTTCGGAAAGCCAAATCAGCCCCTCGCGGATATATCTCGGTACATTCCATTCTTCTTCCATTATAGCGAATTTGATCGCTTCCTCGGACTTCCCGAAGCTCTGCGCGGCCTCAAATGCATTCACCGCTGCATGCTCGTCGTTGGCAATCTCGAAACTATCAAGGTTGGCAAGAATGAGGGCGTCCTCGTAACTCCGAGCGCAGTGCGGCGATTCAATTTCCGGCATTTGATAGGCGATCCGATAGTAGCCGCGAGTTTTTTCAGCAGATGTCTTTGCAATGAGCGCTGTGACAGAAATGTCATTTTCGTTAAACCAAGCTTTAAGCGCACTATTTGATGTAAATTGACCATCTGCACATGGGCATTTCTTACGTTTACCCTCAATAATCTTGACTGAATCGATATCAGTTATAACAAGTGATTTAAGTTCGAGAAATTCGAGCAACGGATAGAAAATTTGAGCGTGCATACCGCCGACTTCCATAGTCGTAATATACTGACGACCAAGCTTCGCGGCGGGCTCTAGGTCGGAATCGACAGACTTGATAATACGCGGCATTAAGATGCGCTCGGTAGCACCTTCTACAAGGACGGCCTTGTCTGCAAAATATAGATCACATTTCGTGAGAGTCATATATTGCTGGAGGAATCTGCGATCCTCTGGGGCTATCGCGTCTGCGCCTTTGCGGAAGTCTTTTACCTTCGTTCGGCGGATTCCCGGCTGAGCCGTAGGCTCATTGAGGAAGTAGCGGATAGCATTGAACTGCGCTGCATTGGCGAGGTGCGACGAGTGGGTCGACACGATAAACTGCACCCGCCATACAGTTTCATCCGGATATTTCTCGGAGAGCGTAGCTATCGCCTCGTTCAACTGCGCAATAAAAACCTCTTGCATCTGCGGATGTAGGTGCGCTTCCGGCTCCTCGATGAAGACAAGATGCGTACCGGGCCTCGTAGGAGTGCTGCGATAAGACTTATGCAGCGCTTCCAGTTGAAGTAAAATGTATATCAGGTTGCGCGTGCCGAGGCCGTTATAACCCTCCGGAAGATGAACGCCGTCTGTGCCCGTGTAGAGTATGCGTGTATTGTCGCTCAAGAGGCTTTCGACGTCGATATTAGTTTGAGGTCGTAGCTCGGTATCATTTAGGCTTGGGAATCCAAAAGTGTTAAGAGCAGGAAGAAGCGCTTTCAACTGCGTGTCAAAATCGCCTTGCATTGCGCCTTCTAGCTGAGCGACGGACGCTTTAAGCTGAGCGGCAATTTCTTGGTCGTCCGGTGAGGCGCTGATATTGTTCGCAGTCTTGAAAAGTTTGTTGAGGAGCTTTCCAATGACATCTGTATCGCCGCGCTTGCCCATATCAAGGGTTCTCTGCGCTTTAACAAATCCAATTTGAAGCAATGCGGAAAGTGGGCCAGTCTTTTCGAATTCCCGGCGGTTGTTCTCATCGGTTGGATCGATCGCAAAAGTCCTAATCGAATACGCCTTTGAGATTGTATCCCGCAGATGACGGAAAAGAGTTGCGTTGGGGTTTTCGTCCCCCTCGATAGGAGGGATATCAAGCAACGAAGCAACTGTTGGGAGGGCGGCGGAGTATTCGATGCGCGCCACCGCCTTCGTGCAATCCGGATCAAGGTCGATTATGAAAGGGGACAGTGGACCCAAATCTGCCGCGTTGGCGTCGTAGATAAATGTGAGCTGGAGCGAAATGACGGGGAGTGCGGCGAGTACCGCTTCCGGTGAATTTCCGCCTGCATCCCTAAGAGCTTTGGCAGCGATGAATTTTGAACGAATCGAAGCCGAGAAATCCTCAAGCCGGAAAGAGCCTTGGTGTTCTCCGAGAAATTTATCAAACACCTCGGTTAGGGAAGTTTTACCGCTATTGTTACGACCCACAATGACGGTGGCCCCCCTCTCGACAGCAATTTCTACGCTCTCGAGTAGACGAAATCCCTCAACGCAAATGCTTGATAGCTTTATCATCTATTCTCTCCCCCGCGCATATCATAAAGTGTCGTGGTTATCTTCACCAGCAGTGTTTGAGCTAAGGTGCTAGCGATCCACATTCTCGTGCATCCAATCCGCGCAGGGTTGGTCAGGTGTCCAGAGGGCTCGAAGGCTCTCGGTCGTATCCATGCGCGAAAGCCTGGTGCAGGGTCCGGGGCGGCATACGTCCCTGGTTGCGCTCCATCGGCAATCACGGTGGCCTGGGCAGGGTCTTGGGGAGGGGCACGGAGGCCTGTCCCTAAGCGCGATGAAACGGCGGACGTTTCGCTTGGCGCATGCAGGCTCGATGCCGGAATGCGCCAAATGCGTGGGGGTGCACGGGGGCGCGCAGCGGCCCCCTGCCAAGATTTGCGGTACTACACCGCACATCTTGCATTCTTCCTTAGCGTCCCTTTCGTTGATCCGATGTGCCGGACTCGCAACCTATTAGTCCAATTCGGTGTGTTCTGCCTTCGCGCGCTTGGCCTGGGTCAATCGCTTCTCGGCTGACACGATAAGACCCTCAAGCCCCTTAATGAGTTCGCGGTGTCCCTCCTCGTTGGAAACACGCATGCGGCGCATCCCCTCGATTTGGCGCTGAACGGTGAGAATGTAGATCAGCTCCATGGAGGCGCGTCGGTTTTGTGGCGGCCGGTTCAACGGGCCTGTGAGTTTGATGACGCGCTTGATATCGAGAAAGTAGCCTTCCGGTGTGAGGTCGGGGTTCTTCGCTCGGAACAATATCTCTCCAAGGTGGGCCGGAAGCATGCGCTCATTGACGCCTTGAAGCCGATTGGCCTGATCGCCTAGACGCCGTGCTGCGGCGCTGAAAACGAAGCCATCGGCATATTCGGTGTCCCGCATGGCTTCGAGAACATCATCGAATTTCGGATAGAAGCCGATCTCGAACAGGCGCGACCGCACGAGATGATAAATCTCGTATATCGTGTTCGGCGCGCGTGGCGATCGTGAGCGCGCTTGCTCGGCAACAAAATCGCTCGCCAGAATGCCCTCTGCATAGGCGCGTATGATTTTCTCAACCTGATAATCGGACAGTTTCTGCCCGACCAGATAGCGCCGTCTCGTCGTCATACTTGCTCGCGATTTTGCACATCGACGAGCGTGAACGAGATTTGTTATTATTCAGTATCTTAGCTCAAACCGCGATCGCCTTTGCTCCGGTTTTGCTGGGGTAACTTGGCTTAGCCAAGTCTTGCCGCACTGTCCCGACGCAGCCCAAATACCATCAAGCAGTGCGGCGATATAGGAATTTAATCCTTGAAAATCGAAACGATTTCCTATACCCTGATTGGTCCTCAAAAGCCAAAAAGAAAGGAGGCAAAAATGACAGTCACTGAACACGCCTCCAGCGGCAATGGACCCGCTCTTTCCCCACATGCCGGGGCATCGCCAATGACTTTTGATAGCGCCCGGTATCGCCACCATGTCGATCGCCTGAACATGCCGGAGGAACGAAAGGAAGAAGTCCTGCGCGCGGTCTGGCAGATCATGCGCACGTTCGTTGATTGCGCGTTCGGTGATGATGCGGCCCAACTTGCGCGCAAGCATGGGGATGAATTGCACGTCGTGCGTGAAGCGCGGCTCCCGACTGTGGTAGGCTCCAAAGATCACAACAACCTAGGAGAGAGTACCCTGAGCGCGGTGTTCAAAAAGCGCGCGGCCAGGGAACGCCGGAAAGAGAAGCGCTAGCCTCATGAATCCCGCCAAGCTGCAAAAAGCCGTCATCTATGCCCGTGTGTCTGGTGCCAAACAGGTACGCGAGGGGGACGGGCTGCGCAGCCAGGAGATGCGGTGCAGAGAATTCGCTTCGTACAAAGGCTACGACGTCACTGACGTTTTTTGCGACGATATCTCTGGAAGCAGCACGGCTCGCCCCGCAATGACGGCGATGATCCAGCTTTTGAAAAAGCACCGTGCGCAGGGGCGGATCGTCATCATCGACGACATCAGCCGCTTTGCGAGAGATGTTCGAGGACATTGGGAATTGCGCGATCTCTTGCGCGCGGCTGGCGGCAAGCTGGAAAGCCCGTCGATTGAGTTCGGTGAGGACTCAGATTCCATCCTCGTCGAAAACTTACTCGCCTCTGTTTCTCAGCATCAGCGCCAAAAGAATGCGGAGCAAACGACTAATCGTATGCGCGCACGTGCAATGGGTGGTTATTGGGTAACAAAAGCGCCTATCGGCTATCGCCTGGAGCGCGTTGCTGGACACGGAAAGCTGCTCGTTCGTGATGAACCTCTGGCGACGATTATCGCCGATGCGATGGAGGGCTTCGCCAGTGGACGACTTCAAACCATGAGCGAGGTAGCCCGATTCCTAGAAAGCCAACCAGCCTATCCGCGTAACAGCAACAACATAGTACATGCCGAGCGCGTCGCTGAGATGTTCGACCGCTGTGTCTATGCAGGCCACATCACACATGAGGATTGGGGGCTTCGCCTTGTGCCCGGCAAGCACGAGCCACTGATCTCGCTCGCAACATGGCAGACGATTCAGGATCGCCGTTATGGCGCGGCCAAAGTGCCATCGCGCAAAGACCTGTCCAACGAATTCCCCCTCCGTGGCTTCGTTTGCTGTTCGGAATGCTCGCAGCCATTGACCGCGTGCTGGTCAAAAGGCCGCAGCGCACACTATCCGTACTATCTATGTGACACGCGGGGTTGCTCCCAGTCGCGCAAATCCATTCGCCGCGAGCAGCTGGAAAGCGAGTTCGAAACCCTTCTGGCGTCCCTAAAGCCGACCGAGGGTCTGTTCAATCTCGCATTCGATATGTTTCGCGATCTGTGGGATGCGCGCCTTATCAGCGCGCGCACACAAGGAGCGTCACTCGAAAAGGACATCACGCTCGTCGAGAAAAAGATCGCTGAGCTTCTCGATCGCGTCGTTGAAGCGTCGAGCAGTTCCGTTGTGCGCGCCTATGAGAAACGTATCGACGATTTGGAAATGCAGAAGGCGATCATGCGCGACAAGATCGCGAATTGCGGCAAGCCGCTCAAGAGCTTCAACGAAACTTATCGAACCGCATTCGATTTTCTCGCAAACCCTTGTAAACTTTGGCATTCGCCGCACATCGAAGACCGTCGTGCAGTGCTTAAACTCGTGTTTGCGGAACAACTTCCGTATGCGCGTGGAGAGGGTTATCGAACCGCCCAAATATCTATGCCGTTCAAGATGTTAGGAGGCACAAATATGGCTGAAAATGCGATGGTGCCCCTGGCCGGCTCCTTATAAGGCGGCTATTGATATGGTTTCGTTGCTTTATTTTAACTGCGCTCCGCAAAAGGCCAACAGAAAGGCCAACAATTTTTTTGAGCTGCGCGGCGAAGGTCGATGGCGCTGGGCGCTTATGTCTCGGCCAATATGTCGCAGACACTCGACCTGACGAGGGGCGGAACCTACGCTCTAGCCCCTTGTTGCGACCCACACACTCCGTGGAGAAAAGCAAATGCTCGCGAAAAACGCCGGGGGCGAGCAAGGAGAGAGCATCCTCCCGGAGGTTAATGCCGATCTGATCCTGCGCGCCATCGCAGCCCTTGAGCCGCTGAAGATCCACCACGATCTGGTTCTTGAGTTAAAGCGGATCGCATCCGGCCCTCCAGAAGCCTGGGCTATCGACTGGCTGGACGGCCTCGACCCCCGACGCAAGACGTTCCTCAGCGAGGAGCACGCTTTGGTCTGGCTGGAGGACCGCAGAGGGTTCAACACCGAATTGGCCACCGCCACGATGCGTCCGCTTTTTGCTCTTTGATATTCGAATTCAAGAATCGCGCTACTCGGCCGCACGCAGCGGTGCAAAGCTAGGGGCGGGCGAGAGTGACCGATGCAGCGCGCGTGGACGGCCAGTAAGTCGTCTCCCGCCTCTTGTGGTTCCCAACTTCGCCCGCAAGGACGTTGCCGTCAGTCACCCGCACGCGGATCTGCCCTTCGCTGATAACGCGGTCGTAGCCTTCTGGGCCACGCACTCGATATTGCGGCTCGTCTTGCTCAGAGGCAGGCAGAGCGCGCACGACCTGGTAGGTGCTGGAGTTGCGTCGATCGGAGAAGCCGTAAAACAGCATCACCGTATCACCGGGATGGAAGAGCTGCGCCGTCGCTTCTGCTTTCGCTTGGAGGAACGACGAAGCTGGCTGGTCAGAGTTATCAAATGCTTAATGCGCCGTCCTCACCGCGCGGGGGAGGTGACTTCCAACATGGCCGCTGTCACTCGCAAGGCGTCTGCTCCGGCGCTTGGCTGGCCGCCATGGCGCTTCAGGTCATCCGCGAATGTCCGGAGTTTCTTCGGCGAGTGCATCCAAAATCTCGTTCGCCGACATTTTCGGCTGGCGGTGAAGGGCTGCGATAAAGCTCAGCGTAAAGCCCGTCAGCGCGATACCCAAATCCTCGGCATCTACATGCTGTGGTTCCTGCTCTGACATTCTTGCTCCTCCACAACTTACCTCAAGCGGTGACCCGACCTGCACTCAAGGGAGCATCGGCTTCACGTCAGCAATCGTCGGGGACCTGGCGTCGCCGGCAGTGAGCCCCGCCCAGTAAAAAATTAACGACATTCCGTCTCACTCTCACCGAGGGCGGAAACGATGACATCGCTAAAAAAGCAATTTGGCATCTTTGCAGCATTGGTCGTGGCTGGGCTTGCCGCAGGTGGCTGGTGGAGCACGTCGCGATTGCAGGATGCGGCGCGTGCTGACGAGGTTGCCTTGCAGGCGAGCGACGCCATCAGGAGCCATCTGCTTGCGACGTTCTACAACGAAGAAATGCGGGTCTTGGCCCATACTGCTGCCGCTCTTCACGACCTTACATCCGAAGAAAGGGTCAAGTTCGAAGGTGCGCTTAAGACCTATTCCGAGAAGATCGAGGACGTTGCAGCCTCATATGCCAAAAGAGCGCGGGAAGAGGTTCAAAATAATCTGCGGCGTCCGCTGCCCGAGCCCCTCCTTACGCTCCTGAGAGATCAGCTGCGCCTGCTGAAGGCGTACGACGACAAGTCGCAAGTCGCATTCAAGGCGCCTCCTCGCAACAAGCTGGAGATGCTGGAGCTGTTTCGACAGCTGAATGACAGCCGTGGGCAAATTGGTCAGCTTCGACGCAAAATCTCTGATGAGTTGGATGGTCATAAGGCCGCTGCCGTCGCAAAGCGCGAGGAGGCGCTTGCGCAAAACCAGATCGCTCTGATCGCTGCCTTCAGCTGGATCACAGGGCTCGTCATGCTCCTGCTGATCACAACGTGGGTGCAGTTGGGGCAATTCGTCCGCTGGGTAAAGCGGTCGATCGCTGATTTTGGCGAGGGGCGGCCGTTTACGCCTACGAAGGTGCGAGAATTTGCCGTCGTTACGAGTTTCTTGGACGAGCTTCAACGGCAGCGCGTTCAGGTGGAGGACGCAAACGGCAAGAACATGCTCTTGACGGAGGCTCGTGAGCATAGGGTTCGCCAACGAGAAGCTGCAGTGGCCGAATTCCAGCGGCAGATTATCGATATAGCCGAATCGCTGGCCGATGGCGCGAGCGGGCTGAGAATATCAGCGCATGAGCTTGATCGGGCGACCGTCGAGAGTGGTGACAGCATCGTAGCCTTGGCTGCAGGAGCTGAGGCAGCAGACATATCTGCAACCGCCGTAGCCGGAGCCTGTGCTGAAATGGCCAGCGTCTCTCAGTCGCTGTCGGAAAATTTGGAAAGCACCTTCCATCTTGTGGCGGAGGCGGATGCGATTTCTCGTGCGACGAATGATCAGGTTACAGCTCTCGAGGCGGGGGCAGCCCAGATCAGCAGTGTGGTATCACTCATCAGGGATCTGGCGGATCAGACCAACTTGCTCGCTCTCAATGCCACGATCGAGGCGGCCCGAGCAGGAGAAGCTGGTCGCGGCTTTGCGGTCGTCGCAAGCGAGGTCAAGGAACTAGCCTCCCGAAGTTCCGCTGCCACGAACAGTATTGCGGCATTGATTGCCCAGATCCAGGCTACATGCTCGAAATCGGCTCTAGATATACGCGAGCTGAGCGAGAAGGTCACGGCAGCCGGCGCCCGGGCCTATGAAATGTCGGCAGCGGTTCAACAGCAGATGACCGCAGTCTCAGGCCTGGCTCATATCGCGGAAACATCGAGCCGTCAGACAAGCGAAGTGCGAAGCAGTCTGCAGGATATCGAGAAGAAGGTCGCCGTTACCGCGCAGGTCGGCAAACTCGTCGAGGCAACCTCGTTGCAAGTTGTAGCGGCGAATAAGGGGGTAAATGCCGCCTTGAGTAATTTCGTGGCCAAGATGGCTGCCTAGCAACGAACGGGGGGTAGTTGACCGCATCGGCGCGCTGCTGAGATCGGCCCGGAAGAGACCTGGCTCTTCCTAAGCGTCTCGGGCTTGGTCGATGAGCCACTCCCGAAAGGATCTCATTGACGAGGTTTCGGAGCGGGACTTGAGGCGAGACAACCAATAGCTGCCGGACGGGGCCAGAATGTCCAACGGCTGAACTATGCGACCAGATGCCAGGTCACGTTCAAACATCGCCACCGGCACAAGGGCAACTCCGGCGCCTTGAGCCGCCGCTTCGACAAGCGAGAGCGAAGAATCGAACATCCAGCCGCGGATGTCTGGAGGCTCCACACCGGCGTGACGAAACCACAAAGGCCACTCCTCTCTACGATATGAGCGGAGCAGATGCATGCCCAGCAGATCACGCACGTTGCGTATTCCAGTAGCTAACGCTGGTGTGCAGACGGGCGAAAGCGGCCCGTCGATGATTTTTACTACATCGGTCCCGTGCCACGCTCCATCCCCGTAACGAATGAACAGGTCCAAACCGTCCGCAAGTGTGTCCGCGCGATTGTTGTTCGTCTTGATGCGCAGATCCACGTCGGGATGAGTGTCGCCAAAGAGCTTCAGCCGTGGCAGCAACCACCCAGTCGCAAATGTTCCGACTACGCCGACAGTAAGGGTCTCGCGAAAGTTGCCAGCGCCGAGTTGGTGCAGCTTTTCGCTCATTCTGCGGAACGCGTCAGTCAACACGGGGAGCAAAGCCTGGGCCTCCTCGGTGAGGATGATCCCCCGTGGCAAACGCTCGAACAGCCTGATCCCCAGGTCCTGCTCCAACGCTTTGATCTGATGGCTGATCGCGGTTTGACCGACCCTTAGCTCCATCCCCGCCTTCGTCAGACTGCCAAGGCGAGCCGACGCCTCGAATGCCCGGAGCGCGTTCAGCGGAAGGCGAGACACATCCATCTGCGTTCTCCATAGCCTTAGAATTCTTCACGTCTATGCGGACGAACGATCATTTGGCTGGGGCACTCAGCCCTCTTACCTAGGCGCGGTCGGCCTACACAGTGTTTTCAAACCAAATCGCACCGACCCACCAGGGAGCAGTTCATGAACCACTCGGTTGATCATCTCCAGCAGGAAACCGCAGGGTTTGTGGGGCGTCGCACGTTTCTCGCCGCCACGGGAGCCGTCGGGGCCCTGAGCTTTCTCTCGCCCTCCACCGCCTTTGGCGCGACGGCTAAACTTGGCCTCGAAGAACTGGAAGCTCGCATCAGTGGCCGCATCGGCCTCTGCGCGGAGGCAGCTGGTCGCCGCGTCGGCTGGCGCTTTGACGAGCGATTTCCCTATTGCTCAACCTTCAAGCTGTTTTTGGCTGCATGCGCCCTCGCACGCGCCGAACGGGGTACCGAAAAGCTCGATCGGCCCGTTCCAATCTTAAAGAGCGACATGGTCAGTCACGCACCTGTTTCGGGTCCTGCGGTCGGTGCAACCTTGACGATCGAGCAGCTCTGCAAAGCCATCGTGGAGGTTAGCGACAACGCAGCAGCCAACATCCTGATACGGGAAATCGGAGGCCTGGATGCTTGGCGAGCGTGGTACCGATCAATTGGAGACAATGTCACCCGCGTGGATCGCCTGGAGACAGAACTGAACACAGCGATTCCCGGAGATCCGCGCGATACGAGCACTCCGGCGCAGTTCGTGGCGAATCTCGAATCGCTTCTCAAACGCGGGCTGCTATCTCCTACCAGCCTGGCCTTGCTCGAAAGGTGGCTTGTGGACTCTCCCACCGGTCCCGACCGGATCAAAGCCGGTGTGCCGCACAACTATCGGGTCGGCCACAAGACTGGGACAGGTCCGAAGGGCACGCACAATGACATCGGCATTATCAGATCACCTGCTGGTCCGACTATTAATCTCGCCGTGTTCTGCACCCAAGCGGTTGATGCATCACCAAGGGACGTGGACCAAGCGCTTGCGGACGCGACCCGGCTCGTCCTGCGCGAACTGGGGCACAGCTAGGCTGGTAAATTCGGTAACGCTGCGGCGTCTCGGCCATACTGCTTTCGGATTGGAGGCTATGTGTCGCCGGTTGACGTCAAACCGGCGATCCACTCGTTGAGATCGGACTCTCGCCACGCAATGGTGTTCACTTCAAGCGAGACCGGGCGCGGAAAGCTCCTGTCCGTCACGCGGCGATAAATCGTAGTACGCCTGAGCCCGGTCTTGGTCTTGACCTCGGGCAGCCGTAGAAGCCGGTCATGATGGGATCTGGCATCATGCTTTCCTCGCTGGGATATTTGAGCGGGCTACCTTCTCGCAACCCCTTCTCGAGAGCCAGTCGCGTGGGCGTGGAACAATAAAGATCGGTTAGCCTTGCGGTTACCCTGACCCGGCTGATCTGCGCACAACGGGGACCGAACGCCAGTCGAAATACTCGCTCCACCCCCAACCGTTCCGCCGATAGATCCGAACTTTGAAGCGCTGCTCCAAGCGCCCGTCTAGTATCGAAGCTCTCCCGTTGGGAACCAGACGCCGAGAGCATCGGGGAATGTCTGACCTCGCTGTCTCCATCGCGAGGCGCTCATGGCAGGCCGAGCCCGCTAGACATCTGCTCGTCATGGCCGTGCCAGTCGCCAAGGCCGTTGTCGCCCTCCTCGCCTTCGTCGCCGAGGGGATCGAGGCGGAAGCCGGCGCCGTATGTCTCGATGGCCGTCTGCTCGCGGTCAGCTTCGCCATCCAATTGGTCGAGAGCGTCGATCAGCCCGGCAATGACAGCCTCGATGCGGCGGCGCGCGTGGAGGTTGATCGCAGGCGACTGAGCCAGGCGGCGATTGCTGGCGAGCACCTGCGCCAGGCGCTCCCCCACGGCCGCAAGCAAGGCTGGATCGGGTCGGGCGGTGATGCGCTCGAATGCGAGGCTCATTGTTCGATCTCCAGCAGACGGCGCGCGTGGTGGAACACGGCGATCAGTCCGCGCGTGGCATCATCGTCCTGCTCGTTCGGAGGTCCGACAAGGTCGAGATGGTCCCCATCCGCCTCCAGCATGACGGCCATGACCGCGATCAAACCTGCGCGAGTTGTGGGCGGAGTGCGGTAGACATCGCCAAGCGCTGCATAGGCCGGGCCGATGGTCTGCGCGGTAGCGGCGTCGCAGGCTTCGTCGTCATCATCGATCGCGCATGCCGCCATGTGAGCGGTCCACAAAGGGCGCCAGCGCTCGATGACCGCGAAGACGGGATCGGCCTTCGCTTGGGCGATGTCCCGCGACCATTGCGCGCTGAGTTCGCTGTGGGAGTGATGGATCATCATGACCGTTTCCTCATGGCGATGACGCGCCGGCCTACGACCAGCTCACCATCGGCAAACACCACAGGCAAATTGCCGTAGAAGCTGAAGGTCGGGAGCGTTACCGGCTTGACGCCGTAGGTCGTGCTAACCGGCGCGGTTTTGCTACTGCGACGCGAGATGCGGACAGGGCTCACGATTGCACCGTCTGGCCAAGGATGCGTTCGGCATTGAGCGCGAGATGGCGGCCGAGTTCGCTGGCGTCAGCCTTGTTTCGATTGGGAAGGCCGGCGACGCTGGTTAGCGCCTTGGACTGGATTAGGAGGCCCTGTGTCGTCTGCGGCTCGATCGCGAAGATTCCCATGGCGACCTGCGCGATGTGGCGCATCGCATGGTCGCGGCACTCATCGGCGTCCTCGTACCCGCTTTCCCGCCTGATGCGTTCGCAGTCGGCGGCGTGGCGCTCGTCCAGCGCGAGCAGATCGGCAGCGCGCTTGTGAAGCTCGCTCCCCTTGGCCCAATGGCCATCCGGCAGCGCGTCGAATTGGTCTACACGGCCGACAAGGCTCGACCGCGAGAGCCGCATGTCGGACGAAGGCCCCTTGAAATCTGGCTTGCCGTCGAAGTCGCGCGGGCACTCCAAATCCATAAGCCTATGCATGGGCCGCTCTTCGGCCTTCACGAACAAGGCAGGCGGGATTGCCGGCATCGCGGCGATGGCTCGCTCTCGGGCCGCCTTCCAATTGTCATCGGCCAAGACGAAGCGCCGCTCGGCCTCCTCCAGCTCGCGCGCCATGCCGATCAGTTCGGGCTCTTCCTGAATGACGGTGCACGCGGCAGGCGGGAGGGCGATGGCCGCAGCGGCGGCGGTCGTAATGCCGATACGGGAAAGGAAGAGGCGTCGGGACACGGACATGATTTGGGGCTCCCTAATTGCAGAGGGCTGGAAAGTCTGATGGCTGGGCGATCAGGCGGAAGCGGCGGCGTGGCGCAGGATCGATGCGGCGATCTGGCCGTGCCAATCCGTGCCAGGGCGAGAGAGCCGGTAAAGCTCGTCAACACGGCTCCAGGCCTCCAAGGCCTGCGCCTTGATTATCAGCCCCTCCATCGTGAAGTCGGGCTGCGCCATGATCAGGGTGATACAGGCCTCCAAAGCCTTGGCGGCAGCAGCGTGCGCTTTCCAAGAGGCGGTGTAGTTCGAGACCTCGCTGATGCGCTTGGTCTCGGCCGCATAGTTCACGGCCAGCCCAAGGCACCGCTCGTCCTCAAGCAGTTCCGCTTCCCATTCGGCCCGGGTGCGCCCATCGACAGGCCCCGCAGTCAGCTTCTTGCCTTTCAGGATACGGCGGGCGCGGTCAGCGCCGTATCGGAAGTGATAGGCCGGGATGAGCCGCCGGGGCTCGGCCTCGCCGCGTCTCCTGAGGGCGCCGCCTTGGAAACCGCGTTCGATGGGATTGCCGTCCAGGCCGGGCCTCCCCGGCTCGGTGATGTCGTCCGGGGCCAGCGGCCACAGCGGCATCCACTTCGCCTCCGTCGCGACCTGATGGGCCTGCGCCGCGCGATAGTGAGCCTCGACCGCCGGGAGTTCCTGAGCCAGCCGGATCAGATCCGGATTTTCCGATGCCGTGGGGCTCGCAGCGGCAGTGGCGGTCGCGGCGGCAGTCGAAGCGGCGGCGAGGCCAAGCAGCATGCGGCGGCGACCGAAGAGGACACAGGACAAGCCGCTAGCGGCTGCCCGAACGATGGCGTTCGACATTGGGTATCTCCTGAGATTTGAAGGCGGTGAAGGGCTAGGCGGCGGCTAGGGCGAGAGAGCGAAGCGTCTCCTCGTCCCGAAGCTTCAGATCAGCGACGACCTTGGCGAGCACGAGCTGCTCGAACTCCTGACGGCTCAGCGTGTGGCGCGAATAGCTGGTGTTGTCCCTGATCAGCCAAAGGCCACCGAGGCTGCCGTTTGTCTGGCAGCGATAGACCGTGCCGACGCCGCAGTTGTGGAGATCGACCAGATACAGACCTTCACCGTCGTAATGATCGATCGGGACGCAAACGACATAATCGCGACGGCCGCGCAACGTCGGCTCCATGTTGTCGCTCTCGACGAGAGCGATGCGGTTGCCGCTCGACGGGAAGGCGTCAGGGCCGATGTCGGGGGCAAAGAGGTCCATGTCTCAGGCTCCGATGCTGGAAAGGGCGGCGCGCAGGGTCTCGATGCGGGCGGCGTTGAAATGCTGGCGGTAGTGCTCGGCCTCGATCTCCTGCCGGATGCCCCCGGCGCCGCCATAGGAGGCGACCAAGGCGACGGCCTGGGCAGCGCGGGCGGCCAGCGCGCGGCGGGCTGCGGCGGCTTCCTCGGCATGGCGACGCAGATCCACGGCCTGCGCTTTGGCGAGCTTCGATGCTTTGCGGAGCCAGTGGGGCTGCTGCTGGCGCTCGGCGATGGTGCGGCACATGCGGAGAGCGAAGCGGCCCTCGCTGTGGGCGCAGCGCATGATGGCGACCTTGTCGGATGTGATGCGGTCAGCGGTAGAAGTGGCGAGGGGCATGCTGTGTCCCGCTTGGCTAGGTGCAAATCCTATCAAACTATGAGACACGCTGCCACTTGCTGTCAATAGCGTACTATGAAAAAATACTGGTCAGCGCACATTGAGGATAGCTATGCTCACAACCGGAAATCAGCTCAGGGCTGCCCGGTCGCTTGTCGATATGGGCCAGAGCGCCCTTGCCGCAGCGGCCGAGGTGAACGTCAACACGATCAGCAGCATGGAAAAACGGGGAGCGAAGACGCTCGCCAGTGGGCTTGACGTTGTCCGGCGGGTCCAGATGGCCCTTGAGGCGGCTGGCGTCGAATTTCTGAATCATGGTCAACCAGGCGTCAGATTGGCGAAGGTGCAGGCACCGTAGAATGCTTGAGCCTCGGCTGCTGGATCGCGCGACGGCGGCCGCCTATTGCAGCCTGACGCCGTCGCGATTTTCGCAGCTCGTCAAAGCCGGTATTTTGCCGGGCCCTATACTCAGAACGGCCCGTTACGACCGCAAAGCAATCGATCGAGTCCTGGACAAATTATCCGGGCTGGAAGAGCCCGCTCAACCTCAGTCGGCTTTGGATACCTGGCTTGCCGAAGATGCAAAGCGCAGCCAACGTTGATCCACCCGATAATGAGCAGGGCGGTAAAACGTGCGTGTTTCTCAAGTTTCCGTCTTCGTCACGCGCCAGGCTGCGGCCGAGCGCCTGATGATTAGCGTGGACACGTTCGACACCTGGGTCCGGTCGGGTTTCGTCCCGCGCGCCCATATCGACCGAGGCCAGATTGTCCGCTGGCATTGGCCGACGATTGAGGAAAGCTTGCTGGGAAAGTCGGAGGTGCCAAGGCCGGATCCCGTTCTGGAAGCGTTGCAGCTCCCGAAGACAACATCCCCCGGCGAGGGATGGACGCCGGAGGCGGCCGAGATGAAGCGGCGATATGAAGCCGCCAAGGCGCAATGGAAACGAGATATCCATTCGCGGCCCCTGTCGAAGAGGGAACGAGACACCTTGCGCCAGTTTGACGGTATCGGAATTGGCAAACTCGTGGAGTATGGAAAGATCAAAGGTCTCGGTATCGGGACAGCAGAGTGTCTAGACGCACGGGGCTTTCTCGAAATTCGGCATCACCCCCACGATCAAAACCGGATAGCCGGATGGGTCTTAACCGGGGTGGGCGAAAAGGCAGTCAAGACGCTTATTGCCGACTCGCTAGCCTCGTCTCGATAGGAGCCGGTGTCGAGCGCGGTTCCGCGAACGAGGTTCAGAGCCTCTTCGCAGACCTTCTCGCTGCGCTCGGCATCGCGTTGGACAACGCGCTCGGACTTGCCGACTGGGGCGGCCGTTTCAGCGGTGAAGCGGGCGGTGTCTGGCAAGTCGCCAACTTGGCGACTTGCTCGGTCCCCCCCGTGCTTGGTCTCGGGGTGCAGCTCTTCATAGATCGCCTTGCGCCGCGCCGTCTGCCTGGCGCGATCAGCGGGGTTCAATTCAGCGGGACGTGATTTCGCCTTGAGGGTCTGTGAGCTTCCTTCACTCGGGAGGAAGGCTGATGGTCAAAACCCTAGATCGAGAACGCATAAGAGCAAACGAAGCTGCCGCAATCCTGGGAATTCAGCTTCGAACGGTACAGGCCATGGCAGCGAGGGGAGAGTTGCCCGGTGCTGCCAAAATTGGCGGCTCTTGGACTTTTAACGAAGCTGTCCTCCGCGAATGGGTGCGTCAGGAAGTTGAGAAAACGAAAGCTCGTGCCCAGAATGTGCGAGGCCAAAGGGCCCTGGATCGCGATAGCATCCACCTTGAATACGAGCGCGCTTTTCGGAAACTCCGAGGCAAGCCGCCCCTAAGCGATAAGGACTTGGTCGATGAAGTTAAGCGTGAGCGGGCGCGGCGAGCCCAACGTGAAGAACGGGCGCGTCTCCGAAAGCTTGCCGAACTTGAGCGCCGCTAGATCCCCTCGCAGCGGTAGTTCAGCCTGTCGCCAGCAGCGCGCAGGCGCCGCCAGGGGAGTAGATTGTCGTCATGCAGCGCACCCATCGTAAATATCGGCCGCCGACTCGGTTGGAACGCGCGCTATGGGCGGCGGTGGTTGTCGTCGGGTCTACGCTCACTTGGATCGTGTTTCTCAGCCCCGTCATAAGTTGGATCCGATCGAGTTGAGGCGTGGCACAGTCATCGTTGGAGAATCCGCCCGCCGGACGGGCGTAACCTTTCGCGGCGGTGAGTACCCGCCAAGACGACAGGTGCTATTCTAACCGTCCTCGTCGTCTTCGTGCCGGGCTTCCCACTTCTCAATCGCCTCGATGAGTCCGATCAGCTCGGCTTCCTCTTCCGATCCCTCGGGGGGCGTCCCCAGTTCGGCGACGCGCTCGACGGCGCGCTCGTGGTCATCGGAGCAGCGGACGATAGCCTTCTTGACCTCTGCCATGGGCTCGATCCCTTCCCGAGCCGGGTGGTTCCGGGTCTCGTAGTTAACCATCGCCGAGGTGATTGCCAGGAATTCGTCCTGGTCGGGCCCATCGGCAGGGCTGCCGCCCAGCTCCTTCAAGCGCTTGATAGCGGCCTCGTATTGCTCGCTCGTCTTGATGGTCATGGTGACGCGGCCCCGCTTGCTGCTCGACCACCCTTGTCGATGGACGCAATGAATGGCCGCTCCCTGCAGGCGGGGCGCCAAGTGCCGGCCGCAAAATCCAAAGCCCGCCCGACTTGGCTGGCTTAGACCGCTAAAACTTTGGCGCGGTCACCGTTTCGGGCGACTCAGGCTCGTCGTCCATTTCCTGAATCGGCTTTGTACCGGGCGGGGGCTCCACCGACACATTGTTCAGCGGAGTATGGACCGGCTGGACCTCTGCCTCCCTGATCTTCGCGGCCTCAGCATCCGAAAGCTTATTTCCCTCACCGTCGCGCATGACATCCTCCCTGTTTCGCGGCGCCCACATTTTAAACCTCGGGCGGCAAACCACCCCGATCGAAAACGGGTATTGCCTCAATTGGACCAGCGAGAGGCTGACCCGATGGAACGTCCTCGGCGGCCTGCCTCACGGCCTCTTCGGATTCTGTCAGACCATCAGGCGTTTCGTTGGCATCGCTGCCTTCATCGTGAATGTTGGTGCGGTCGCTCACCCGCCGACCGGTTGCGATTGGGTCGGCGTCAATTGGGCTCTCCGTGGGCGTCAGCGGGGTGCGCTCGTCGCCTAGCAGCGCTGGGTTTTCGCGGGGCTTTTGCATGGCTTCCTCCTGCAGTGAGGAAGCCGCTGGAGCATCAATTGTTCCCCGCTCAACCTGCGGCCATCGAATAGAAGCATCGCATTGAGATACCCGCTCCGGGCGCATGAAGAACCATGTGAGCGCCCAAAAAAATTCGCGCATTCCCGCTGAGAGCGAACTGACAAAACTGACGAAACCCCTCATTCCTCTCCTGCGTCGATGTCCATGCGATACATCCCGTGGAACTTGTCGGCCTCGTTGCTGCCGGCCGCCACGTTGAGCTGGCTGTTAGCGAGGTGCAACGCGAAATTGAGCACGTCCAGCGCAATATAGATCTGGCTGCTGATAGGAATCTCGCCGCACCATCGCCTGACGGTCGAATGAAACGCGCGTGTTACGGCTTGCATCTCGCGAGCCTTGCCTGGCGACATGCTGCGCTTGGATCGTAGAGCCATTACGCATCCTCGTCGGGGACGGGCCGGGCGCCTTCCGAAAAGAGCCCACGCAGAAAGCCGCGTGAGCACGATCTATTAGCGTCAAAATTCAGCATTTCGCTCTTAGACATCAGCACCAAATAGCTCCGCGCCAACGCATGCAGGGCCGCTCGCTCAAAGCCCTCATGCTCCTCCAGAAGGTCCTCGATCAGCGCTGTGATTTCAGCGTCAATCGAGCTGTCGTGATCTGGCTGATCCGCTGGTTGGGGCTGACATTGATTGTCCTTGCTGCTGAGAACAAAGAAAGAACATTGACCCGCGTGGAGTCAAGGTGAATGTCAACGGATGTAGACGAATGCAGACGGGCGTTGACGGTTAACTAGCTGTTTTTATTGATGTTTATGGTTTCTTCTGTCATGGTATGCCTCACATGCGGAGGCGACCTATGCACCGGACCAAGATCAGGAAGACCGAACATCTCGCGTTCATGACGGACCCGGATCTGCGGGCCACCATCGAAGCGGAGGCCGCTCGTCGGGACGCTTCTGTCTCTCACACAATCCGTTCCCTGATCCGAACCGCGCTGTCTGCGTCCCGCCAATCTTCGCCGATGGCGGAAGCGCGCTGATGGAAGCTCACGTCTTCGCCGACCCCCAGAGCGAGGTCGCCGCTAATCAGGCCGGTAGGGCCATCCTCTCGCGGCAGGATCTCATAAGCCAGCGGACGGACCTTCCCGCCTTCATGCAGGCAATGACAGGCGTGCCGATCGCATCGGCATCGTCATGCCAGATCCTCGGCCTCGCGAACGGCACGCGCTTCGCTTGCTTCGCGCTTCACAACGTCACCCCGACAGGCGAGGCCGAGCTGGTCGTGGCTGCTGACAAGGGGCTGCTACTGCGCTCCTCCCTTCGCTACCTCGCCCACTGGGTCTTCAACGACTTTGGCACGCGGCGGCTGGTGTTCCGCATCCCCGCCGACAACCAACCCGCCCAGGATTATGCGCGGCGCCTCGGCTTCACTTTCGAAGGCCGGGCAACCCGCTACTTCGCCAACGATTCCGACGCGAGCGTGTGGGTGATGTTCCCTCATACCTGCCCGTGGCTGGGAAGGTGACCTGATGGCAGACGCAGACGAGCCGTTCATCTGGGGACAGGGCGGGACGAAGGACTCCCTATCCGCTCGGCGCAAGGTCGCCTTGGCGCTGATGGCCAAAGGCTCCGATTACAGCCCGGTCGCGCACTGGACGCAGGGCCTCGCACGCGTTGCCGATGCGATGGTCGGCGCCTGGCAGAACAAGCAGCTCGATGACCTCGAGAAAACCGGACTCACCGAACAGGCCGGCCGCAACGCCATCCTCGCCGGCGCCGATCCGACCAGTCTCGCAGCATCGGTCCCTATGGCAGGCGGCGCCGCGCCGACCAGCACGGCCGCCGCGCCCAACGTCACGCCCGAAATCAAAGACGGCATCGTTCAGACCGCGGCAGCACTCGGCGCTGATCCTGTCGATCTGGCGACTGCGATTTCTTACGAGACGGGCGGCACGTTCGACCCGACGAAAGCCGGGCCGCGCACGAAATGGGGGCAGCATCGCGGGCTGATCCAGTTCGGAGAGCCGCAGGCCCGCGATCATGGCGTTGATTGGAACAACCCGGTCAGCTCGCAGCTTGGGCCCAACGGCGCGATTGTGTCGTACATGAAGGCATCAGGCTACAAGCCGGGCATGCCCTTCCTGGATCTGTACTCGACGATCAATGCGGGCGCCCCTGGCCTTTACGACCGCTCGGACGCCAAAGCCGGGGGTGCTCCCGGCTCTGTCCGCGACAAGGTCGAGCAGCAGATGCAGGGCCACCGCGCGAAGGCGCAGGCGCTGTTCCGCGCGGCTCAGGCTGATATGCCGACAGAAGGCGCCATGCCTGTCGAAGCGGCCACCGGTCAGCCTGGCTTCGTCATTCCGGAAGGACAGAGGCCAGTGGAAAGCGTTCCCGGCGACGACCCGGCGCAGCTTCGCGCAGATGCGCAGCGTTACGCGCAGAGCAATCCGGAAGCGGCTCGGCAGTTGCTGGCCCGTGCAGACGCGGCTGACGCTGCCGCCGTTCCTGCCATGCTGCCGCCGCCCCGCCCGGCCAATCTGGCGCTAACCCAGGCCTCCGCCCCTTCCATGACGGCTCAGACCTTCGACGCCGTGCAGAATCGGCAGCCGGGCAATCCTGCTTTCCAAGCGCAAGGCGCTTTCCAGCCCTGGATGGGTTCGGCTCTCGCCAACCCTGGCATCACTCAGGTTGCCCGCGCGCTCTCGGCCGCGACCCCGCCCGCTAGGCCGGCTGGGCTGGCGCTTGCCAATCCGCAGGCCGATATGCCCGCGCCCGGCGCAGCGCCGGCCATGGGCCAGTTGCCTGCCGAGGCGCAGCTTCAGCCGGATCTCTCGAATGAGAATGGCGCCGGCATGCGCCAGCTCCAGGTCGCCAGCGAGGATGCGCGGCAGGGCCAGCCCAGCGGCGCGATTGCCACCTCTCCCGTCGAGAGGATCGTGCAGGCGCTCACGGGCAGCGGACAGGCGTCCACAGCCCCGGCCGCCTCGCCTGCCGTCCAGCGTCTCGCCACGGCCTTGCAGGGCTCGTGGCAGGCGCAGCCGGCATCAGCGACGGCGTCGCCAGCGGCCGTCAACGTCGCTGGCGCTCTCGCAGCGCCGACCGCACCCCAGCCCACGACCGCCCGCTTGCAAGCCGCCTATGCCACGCTCAACTCGCCCTATGCGAGGCCGGGAGAGCGTGCCCTGGCGCAGGGCATCATTCAGCAGTCCTTGAAGGGCGCCGAGTTCGAGACGCTGACCCGCCCGGATGGTTCGGTCTATCGCGTCCCGAAGGCGGGTGGCGCGCCCGTCCTGGTGTTCGGGCCGCAGTCGAAGCCGGAAGGCCCGACCGGCGACATGCGCGAATACGACCTGCACGTCGCGCAGGAAAAGGCGGCAGGACGCCAGCCTGAGAGCTTCACAGAGTGGGCGCGCGGCAACAAGGCATCGGGTCGCACATCCATCAACATCGACACGAAGGGCGCGGGCAAGTTCGCCGAGAAGGCAAACGAGCTTCAGGCCAAGCGCTATGGCGAGATGGTGGAAGGGTCTGATGGCGCCCGCACCATGCAGGGCGACCTCGACATGCTGGAGGGCATGTCCAAGGGCATTTCGACAGGACGTGGTGCAGAGACCCGACTGGCCATGGCGCAGTTCGCCAAGGCGTGGGGCTTTGACGACATCGCCTCGGGCCTGACAGGTGGCAAGCTTCCCGAGATGGAGGCCTTCACCTCGCTGATCGACAAGCTCACCCCGCAGATGCGCCAGGGCATGCCGGGCGCAGCGTCCGACCGTGACGTGTCGATCTTCCGCAATGCGCTCCCCTCGATGCTGAAGACGCCGGAAGGCAACCAGATCGTCATGCAGACCCTTCGGGCGATGAACGATTACAAGATGCGAGCGGGAGACCTCGCAGGCCAGGCCCTTCGCGGGGAAATCAGCCAGGCCGATGCCGACAAGGGCATCAGGGGGATGGAACTCCCGTTCGCCAAGTTCAAGGAATACCGCGCAACGCAGGACAAGGCGGGCGCGCAGGGCGGGGCCAGTGCTGCCCCGGCCGCTTCCGCTCCCCCGCCTGAGGCCCGCAAGTCGGTTGGCGGGAAGTCCTACGTAAAGCGCGGCACCGAATGGTTTGAGGAGTGACCTCGATGGCCAACAAAATCACCGATCCCGCACCGCTGCAGCTTCCGGGATCTGACACCGTCCCTACGGCTCGGATCGGTCGTCGCGGATCTCGTCGCCAGCGCCAGGTGACCAACAGCCTGTCCGCGGCATTCGTTACTGAAACGGGAATTTCGATCCTGGCGACGATTGGGTCGAAAAGGCGACCCCGCACCATTGCGGTTTGCGGCATTGTGAAGGTCTGAACCTGTGCCAAACATCAGGATCAATACACTCCCGGCGACGACAAGCGTCCTTGCGGACTCAGTCCTTCCGATGGACGGGCTCACAACGCAGAAGATCAAGCCGGTCGATATGGTCAATGCGGTTCGGCCCTTCGCTTCACAGGCGGAAGCGGAAGCCGGCACGGTCCCCGACAAGGACATGAGCCCGCTGACGACGCGGCAGGCGATCGACGGGCGGCTTCCTTCGTCCACCGCAGGTCGAAGCTTGCTCAACGCTGCCGATGACGCGGCACAGCGCGGTTTGCTGGGGCTTGGAGGCGCCGCCCTCGTCAACATCGGCACCACTGCGGGCACTGCTGCTGCGGGCGATGATAGCCGCATCACTGGCGCCGCGCAGAAGAGTGCCAACCTTTCGGATCTCGCCAGCGCTTCGACGGCCAGAACCAATCTTGGGCTAGGGGCGGCGGCTGTGCTTGGCGTCGGTTCGACTGCGGGCACGGTCGCGGCGGGGGATGACATCCGGTTCGCGGGCGTCGCTGGCATCGTGGACCAAGCGACGGCTGAAGCCGGTACGAACAACACCGGCATTATGTCCCCCTTGCGGTCGGAACAGTTCCTGACGGCTCGATACGCTAATCAGGCGACGGCGGAAGCGGCGTCAAGCCTCACGACGCTGATGTCTCCTGGCAGGACGGCCCAGCTCATCGACGCGCGAAGCATCAATCCGACCGTCAGCATCCCAGCCAGCGTGTCGGTTCACGGCTACACTGCCTCGGACGCCTTTGGCCGGTCGCCACATTTCCTCCAGTCGAATATCTCGACCGACCTCTCAGCGCTCGAACGGTACACTCTCTACGTCGGCAACTATAGCTCGGGCACCGGCGATGGAACCGTGCCGGGCAGCACCTATGCGCTCGGCCTGTCGATGATCAAGACGAACTGGCCGACTTCGACCCGCAAGGGCCAGATGCACGGGCTCCAGATCATCCATCGATCGGGCTTCCACGGCACTGATGACGAGCCCGGCCCCGACACCGGCACGCCTGGAGACAGCGCGGCCATCGTGACAAACGGCGTCGTCTCAGACGGCAACAGCTTCTGCGCGATCCTGGAGGGGGGCTCGCACTACATGCCCGGCGGGGCGGGGACGCCTGGTTCGGTCAAGGCAATCCGGGTGCAGATCGGGGCAATCGCCCATGTGCAGGACATCGCACACGGTATCATCGTCAACGCAACGGCAGGGCCATTGAAATCGGCGTTCTTCGCCTCCAGCATCAACGATGGACCCTATGGCGACGGCTCGTGGGAGAACTTCCTCAACTACGTCCCTGACCTCGGGGCCGGTCCGTACGAAGCGTTCAAGGTCAATCAGAGCGGCTGGCTGATCATGAACAACGGCCCGCTCGGTTCGCCGTCGGGTTCAACCTTCACCTTGCGGGCCGGCAGCGCGGGCGGGGCGGAGTTCCTGAACCACGCTCAGACCATCGTCACCGCGAGCCTGTCGAACACGGGAAACCTCGGCGTTGCGCAGAGCGTCGATCTCACTCCGATGGCGGTCGCTCCACCCTTGAAGCAAGGCCGCATGTATCAGAACGGCGTCAATGGGAAGCTAATGTTCTGTGAAGACGGGGCGTCCTGGAAAGCCGTCACAACCACTTAAGAGGAACCGGTCTTATGCAAATCACTAATGGAAAAGTTGTGCCCGCATTTCAACCCGAACTGATCAAGGCCGCGCTGGCGTTTATGCAGCGGGCCCAGTTGAGCGGACAGGAGGCAGCAACGTTCGTCGCCTCCTGCGACCTGCTTGCCGCCATCGCACAAGGCGACGTCGGAGACACCGTGGGACTGCCAGGTATCAACACGTCACCGGGAGAGATGAAGGACCAGCTCGATGAGCAAAATCAAGGAAGTGCCGTGGGCCGCGCGCGCGAGCCAAGGATTTGACCTCGGAGCAAACCGCTTCGGCATCACTGCGTGTTGGCCGCGTTCACGTCTGCTGGAAGCGAGAAACGAGCAGCCGGCGCAGCACCAGAATGCACTCGTCCGCAATGCGAAAGATGATGGGAAGTAAGTTCTTTGAAACACAGCACCGAGCGGTTTGAGGAGTGATAGCCATGGCGAACAAGGTCACGGACCCAGAACTTCTTCGGCTTCTGGAATCGGGCGATTCGCAGCGGGTCCCAGCGGGCGGCCGAAGGGTTATGGATCCGGTCTTGCTCGCTCAGCTTGAAGCGCCCGAGCTGCCTTCAGCCATGACCATGGAATATGATGCCATGGGCAATCCGACCGGTGGCATGGTCGCGGTTCCCCAGCAGCCGACGATGGGCTATGGCCAGCAAATGGCGAATGTCGGCCGCGTCGTGGATGACGGCATGCGCATCCTGGTCAACGGCGCAACCTTCGGCATCGCGGATCGGATCGCTGGCGGCATGGACGCCCTGACGGGGCAGTCGAGCTATAGCGCCGGTGTCGATGCCCAGCGTGCGCGGACGCAGGCGATCAAGGATGCTAACCCCGTCCTAGCGGGCGTAGGCGAAGCAGCGGGTGGCCTTCTCACAGGCGCCGGCCTCGTCAAGAATGGCATCACGCTCGCCGGGCGCGTCGGCCCAGGCCTATTTCCTCGTTTTCTCGGATATGGGGCGGAGGGCGCGGCTTATGGCGCTGCGTCTGGTGCGGGTAACACCTACAGTGAACAGCCATCCGACTACCTATCGAATGGAATCGAAGGCGCGAAAATCGGTGGCCTGATCGGCGGCGCGATGCCAGTCGTCGGCAGTGCTGCGGGCGGCCTCTATCGCGCAGCCTCTGCGGTCGGCGGTCGGAACATCGAGGGCGTCAATCGCGCCGGCTCGGCCGCTATGCGCGCGGCAGCTCAGGCCGACGAAGCGGGGCTTAGGGCACTCCCCGCCATGGGACCGGAAGCCATGCTGCCCGACGCCGGGCCTTCCATGCTGGGGCTGGCGCAAGGTGCGGCGACTGGCAACGGTCCCGGCCGGTCGGGCCTCGTCAACGCGCTGCTGGAGCGCGATGCCGGCACAGGCTCCCGATTGGCGAATGCGGTGGACTCGGCCATCGGGCCCGCGCCCATTCCCTCGCGTGTCGAGGCGACTATCCGCGCTAATCGCGGCGCGCTATCGCCGGATTACGAAGCAGCTCTCGCTAACGCGCGCGCCGTCGATATGACGCCCCTCGCGCTCGATCTCGAAGTGGCTGCGGTCAATGCTCGAGGTCCGGCGCAGCGAGCCCTCCGTGACGTGCGGGCAATGCTCGATATCCCCGGAAACCCCGGTACGCTCGATCCCCACCCTCGCGCGCTGCTGAGCACCCGTCAGGCCATCGACGGCATGATGACCAAGGAAACGGACAGTAACGTACTCCGTATCCTTGGTGACGCGCGACGTGCGGTCGATGCCGAGGCAGCGCGGGCTATCCCGGGGCTGAAGAATGTCGATGCACGGTTTCAGGAACTCGCTCGACAGTCGGACGGCCTCCAGCGTGGCGGCCAGATCTTCGACGGCGGGAAGACCGCCATCCGCCCCGTCGAGCTTGCCGACGAGATTGCTGCCGGCGTGCGCACTGAAGGCACGCTGGTCGGTCCTTCAGCCCAAGCCTTCACGACCCGCCAAGGTGCACGCGCCGAGCTGGACCGCATAGTCGGAACTCAGGTCAACGACCTCAACGCGATGGAGCGGACCCTTGGGACGCCGCAGGACTGGAATCAGCAGAAGGCGGCAATCGTCTTCGGGCAGGAGCCTGTCGATCGCATCGTGGAAGCGATCCGGACCAATCGGACTTTCCGCAACTCCCTCCAGCGCATCGCCCAAGGCTCCGATACAGCCGCGAGGACTGAGAGCGCCAAGCTTCTGGAGGCCGGTGAAGGCATTAAGGGCGATTCCACCGCAGTCGGCCTCGCCAGCACAGCCTTTCAGCGGATCGCACGAGCGATGATGGGGGCGAACAGCCGGGCGACCAAGGATCAGGTCGCACACGTTATGGCGAGCCCGAACGTCAGGATGATTGCGGAGGCATTGCTTTCCAGCGCGGGCCGGGCGCGAGAGGGCGCCGCAGCCGTCAGTCGCGCTCTGGCCAACCCTGCGTATCTCGGCAGCGCTTCCGCGCCTGGTGGCGGTCGTAGATGAGAGCGTATCCGCCCAGGAGAAGGACGCCGACGGCAAAGGCAACATTCGAGTTTTCGAACAGCCCAATCCAACGATGAGCCAGCCAGGCCGTGAAGAGACCTAGAGCCGTGACAGCGACGAATTGCAGGAAGGTGGTCATGCATCACCAAGATGGTCGCGCGGCCCTGCGTCGTCAATCGGCCCTTGTTGGCATGGGCACTAGCTTCGCCATCGTCGCGGCCGTCATCCTGCAAGGTCTCGTCCGATGACGCCGGCGCGAAATAACGCGGCCAATACGCGGGGCAAACCCTTTGCGCCTGGCAATGCTGGCAAGCCCAAAGGCGCCCGCCACAAGGCCACGCTTGCCATCGAGGCGCTGCTGGAAGGCGAGGCCGACGCCCTTACCCGCAAGGCGATTGAGATGGCGAAGGGCGGCGACATGCAGGCTTTGCGCCTTTGCATGGATCGTCTCGCGCCGCCTAGGAAGGACCGCTCGGTGACATTCGAACTGCCGCCGATCGACACGCTGGAGGATCTGCCGAACGCGACCCGTGCCCTTATGGCAGCTGTGGCGACTGGCGAGCTAACACCTTCGGAAGCGGCTGAATTAGGCAAGCTCGTGGATGCGCATGTGAAGGCGATCGAGGTCACGGACCTTTCCCGCCGTCTCGATGCATTGGAAGGGGCTAAGCCATGACGCACCAGCTCAACCAGCGGCTGTTGAAGCTGGAAGCGCGGCGTCGGCCGGCCGTAGTCATCGTCCCGAAATCCGAGCGGGACGCCCTCGTGCGGCTTCATGGCGCGAAGGAGGGTAAAATCGAAATTGGAAATATGCCCAACGACTTCCTCGCGCCAAACCGTGCGGCCGCCATTGCAGCAGGGCAGAGGGCGGACACATGAACATAAGCGCACGCGTCGCTAAGCTGGAGCAACGCAGATCGATCGGCCGCAGCCATGTCCTGTTTGGCAAGAACCACGAGGACGTCGAAACCCAAGAACGTGACATGATCCAAGACGGCAAAGCGCTTGAAACAGATACCTTCATCAAGTTCGTCACGATCTATGAGGAGCGTCCGCAATGAGCATCGGCGGCATCAGACAGCGCGTGGCCAAGCTGGAGACGGTGCGTGATAGCAAAGGTATGCGCCAGCACGTGCTGGAAGCTTTCACCGATGAGGAAGCGGAGCGGAAGCAGGCTGGGCTTATCGCCGATGGCGTTGCGCGATCCAACGACTTCTTCATCATTCTCCGCCGCTTCGCTGCACCGAACCTCAAAGCTGGTGCGGCATGAAAAGTACCGCCGCCCTTCAACGTCGCATTTCCAGGCTGGAGGCCAACGTCAAGCCCACCGCCGGGCCACCACCCCAGACGCACATTGTGCATGGGGACACGCGCGCCATCAGGGCGCAGAGGGTTGCCGCGATGATCGAGGGCGGCCAAGCTTCCAACGACGATATCTTTATGTTGGTCGTGGCGCCTGGCGAATCAAAGTAAGCACGCCACTGGCGCCAGGCCGGCGGCACCTTCGTATCCGATCAATCGAGCAGTTCGGCTGGCACCTTGCCGCCATTTTCGGACAGCTTCTTAATGACAGCCTTGTGCAGCCAGAGGTTCATCGTGGCGCTGTCGTCGGTGCTGGCGGTATAGCCCAGCTCATGCGCAAGCTCCTTGCGGGCCGTGAGGCTGCTGTCGATCTTTAGAGCCTTCAGCAGGTCGACGATGGATGTCTTCCAATTCAGCTGCTGCCCGCTGTCCTTGACGGCCTTGTCGAGGATGGGGGCGACGTCGACGGACTGGGCTGCCGATGCCGGCCCGCCGCTCGCCGTGGTTGTCCCGCCGCCGATACCAGCCGGCGTCGAAGCAGGGGAGGTGGATGTCATCGAAGCAGGCACGACGGCCCCTGGGACCGGCCCCACGTCAGGCTTCGTAGCGGTGTCAGCCTTTGCCTCGCCGAGAATCGCCTTCTTGATGCTGTCGAAAATGCCCATCTGAACTCTCCTGTCTGAATAGGTCAGATGGAGAACAGTTCGCGTGAGAGGGGATTCCTGGGGAGTCGAGCAAAGCGGGCCTCACATCCAAAGACATAGGGTTTGCAGGGCAGATCGGGTAATGACGGTAGTTACCCGTTCCCGTGCCCCAGGAAATCTCACCAGTGCCCGCATCGAACCCTAGCGCTTGGAGTTCCTCTGCCTTGCGGCGGGCAATCGGCGCCGCTGGCGTCGCCTTGTGGTCATGGAACGTCGAAACCGATGCGTTTGCTATGGATGAGCGGGGCTTCGAACTGTGGAAGGTCAAGAAGAATGGCACCGTGAAGTTCGAGGACCTATCTGCCCGTATCCACCCCGCGGATAGGGATCGGGTCCGGGCAGCCTTCACTGCAACGCGAGCCATCATCGGCGCCTACGAAATCGATTTCCGAATTATCATCGATGAGGACATCCGATGGATCTCAGCGCGCGGCCTCGGTGACGATGCCAATCTCCACGAGGGCTTGGCGTACGGCATCTTTTTGGACGTTACGGGTCGCAAGCAAGCTGAGGAGGGTCATGAACTTCTTGCTGGCGAAATGAGCCACCGCGTCAAGAACCTCCTTGCCATCGCTTCGGGACTGACCCAGATCTCGTCACGGTCTACGACGACCGCAAAGGAGATGGCGACTGAATTGACCGGCCGCCTGACAGCACTCGGAAGGGCGCACGACCTCGTAAGGCCGCTTCCGGGACATCAGGGCACCGCAGCGCTGCTCGGAGACCTACTCGCGGTCCTGCTCTCGCCGTACGAGGACATGGGCGCCTTCAGCGGCCGCATCCGCGTCGCGGTCCCACGCATGGGCGTGGGCGAGGGAGCGGCGACGACGCTGGCACTAGTTATCCATGAGCTTGCTACCAACTCGCTGAAGTACGGCGCGCTGTCGGCCGAGGCCGGGACGCTCGACGTCTCGGGATGCTCGGACGAGAAGGAGATCAAGATTGTGTGGACGGAACGTGGAGGGCCCACTGTGGAACCCCCCAACGGCGCAGGTGGCTATGGTAGCCGCCTCGTCGTTCGCAGCGTTTCGGGGCAGCTAGGCGGCTCGATCGACTACAATTGGTCGCCTGAGGGCGTGATCGTCACGCTAAAGATGCAGGCGAGCAAACTATCGAATTAGGCGGCCTGACGGACGGCGCCAAGCACCGCCGCCTCGCTATAGGGCTTCCGCAGGAAGGTCACCTCTGTAGGCATCTCGTTTGACCCCGGTCGAATACGCCCGCTGGCCACAATAATGGCCACCGGCGGCCAGCGGTCCCTAACGGCGAAGGCGAGTTTCAGGCCATTCATGGATCCCGGCATCTCGATATCGGTGAACACCACGGTGATGTCCGATCGGGTCTCCAGGAAGACGATGGCCTCGTCGGCGTTGGTCGCCTCGATGACTTCGATCCCCGCGTCTTCGATCATCGACACGACGTCCATACGGATCACCGCATCGTCTTCGACAACAAGGACTACCAGTGCGGCCATGGCAAAAACTCACGCGACAGTGGGGCCAACGCCGCAATGAAATGATAGTTGCACCCAAATCTAAAGATATGCCGCTCATTCTTATCCACGGTAGCCGCACCGACCCCATCGAGATTCGCTTCCATTGGGGCCTCGATGTACCGGCCAGCCCGGTAGACCAGCGTCCGTGCCTCATCGTGGATCGCCACGGCATGTCGGCCTTTTCGGGCTTCGGTACCTTTTCCCGCGCCATCTCGCCACAATGGGAACTTAAGGTCGCTACGGATCAACGTAGCCTCGGACGCGCCACCAATTAGAGATTAGCGACGCGTCCCCCTACTTAGCGCGAAGCCTTGTAGAGCTTGGTAGCAATTTCGAACATTTCTTCAGGGGCATAATCAGGCGTGAAAGCAGAAGGAACGCCTGTCAGCTGGTGGATCTTGCCGCCCTCGGGCATGCCGTCTATCACCTCAAGCTCTCCTGGCGGGTCGCCGGGAAGCGCCATTTCGCCATTACCCCAGATGCCAGCCATCTCCTTGTAGTCGTTGGGGCTGAACGTATAGAGCCGACGGTGTGACCCCTCCTGAAGGTACTTCTGGCATTCGGGTATCTTGTCGAGGTTGATATTGGGCGTGGGGAGCATCTTCTCGATCGCAACACCGGTGATCTGCTTGAGCGCCAGAGCATAGGCGTGGGCATGAACCGACCCCCGGACGAGCAAATAACCACAGACTTCTCGACCTGTAGGATCGGTTAGCGTCTCGTAGACCCGCAGCTTGTGCAGGCGCGCGCCGCATTCGAGATGGAAGTTGTGCAGGAGGTCGGTGACCACGTTCCCGGTCGTGGTGACGAAATCATTGTTCCACGAAACACCATTGCTGTTGACGGGCGTGGCACCACCGGCATTCGACAGGAATGCTGCGGCGAGGCGCATATCCGACATGTCAGCGAAAGGAGCACCGGAGATGTCTCCGCCATCGCCGGCATCGCCGTCGTTCTTGTCGGGGCCGTTGGCGAGCATGGCGATGCCGTTGCTAACCAGCTCGACATGGCCAAGCTCCTCGGCCGTGATGGCAGCGACCAGGCTGTAGAAAGGCCGCAGCTTCTCCTTGCTGCGGAAATTGAAGCTCTGGAACATATAATTGTTCAGAGTGGACATCTCGCCGTACTTTCCGCCGAGCAGTTCCTGCAAGGCGGCGGCGGCATTGGGGTCAGCTTTCTTCGGGACAGGCAATTCGGCCTGAAGTTTATCGACGCGCATGAACATGGGCGTTCTCCTGTGCCCCCCGGCCTAGGAGTAGTGGCGGTCTACGTTGGTTGTGGGCATGCGCTCGGGGGAAGCCCCACAAGCATCGGTGGGTAACTGAAGCCGCTTCAGATGGTTCCGCCGGGACCCCGCATCTCCGACATAGATGCGAAGGCGCACGCCATATGTTCCCGGTTTACGGCCTCAGAACGACCTTGATGACGCCGTCCTCCTTGTCCCGAAATTTCTTGTACATCTCGGGTGCGTCTTCGAGGCTCGCCGGGTGGGTTATGACGAAGCTCGGGTCAATCTCGCCAGCTTCGATCTTGGCGAGCAAAGGCTTCGTGTAAGCTTGGACGTGCGTTTGGCCCATTTTGAAGGTCAGGCCCTTGTTCATGGCTGCGCCGATTGGGATCTTGTCGCCCATCCCGACATAGACGCCGGGAATTGAGACGGTCCCGCCCTTGCGGCAGCACATGATGGCCTCGCGCAGAACATGCACGCGATCCGTTGCCAGGAAAGCCGCGGCCTTCACTTTGTCCAGAATGGCATCTGCGGCTCCATGCCCTGACGCTTCGCACCCAACAGCGTCGATGCAACTATCGGGGCCTCGGCCTTTGGTCATGACCATCAACTGATCGTAGATGTCGACCTTGCTGAAGTTCAACGTCTCAGCGCCGCCCGCCTCGGCCATGGCCAAGCGCTCGGGAACCTCGTCAATCGCAATGACACGGCCAGCCCCCATCATGATGGCTGAGCGGATTGCGAATTGTCCCACGGGGCCGCAACCCCAGATCGCCACGGTATCGCCGTTCTGGATCTGGGCATTTTCCGCCGCCATGTAGCCGGTCGGGAAAATGTCCGAAAGGAAGAGGGCCTGCTCGTCGCTGACGCTGTCGGGCACCTTGATGGGGCCGACATCGGCCATAGGAACCCGCAGATACTCGGCCTGACCGCCGCTGTATCCTCCCATCATGTGGCTGAAGCCGAACAAGCCTGCCGGAGATTGGCCCATCGCTTTGGCTGCCATCTCGGCATTGGGGTTTGTTCGATCGCAGGCCGAGAACATTCCTTGGCGGCAGAACCAGCAGTCTCCGCAGCTGATCGTGAATGGCACGACCACGCGGTCGCCAACTTTGAGGTTTGTCACCTCCGATCCGAGCTCCATCACCTCGCCCATGTTCTCATGGCCGAGGATGTCGCCACTCTCCATCGTCGGCTGATAGCCATCGAGAAGATGCAGATCGGAGCCGCAGATCGCGCAGCAGATGATCTTGATGACCGCATCTCTAGGGTGCTCGATCCTGGGATCGGGAACGGTGTCGACGCGAACATCGCCCTTGCCGTGCCAGCACAACGCTCTCATGGGGTCTTCCTTGTTCTGGAGGCCCCCGCCTGCAGGCGCAACGCGTCGTATGGTGGAGCGTTCCGCTCGCTCCCATTGTTTTCATCCGCAACATCGCCGGCGAGATGCGCTTCGAACGCGACAGAGGCGCGCTGAACTTTATGGGCGGCCACTCGTTCAGCCCTCAGATCAATTGGGAGCATGCCGATGCCCATCAAAAGCAGCTACGATATGAGGCGGCGGCACTACGGGCCAATGCACTGAGTGACGCGCCTGAAGGGTCGCCAGCCGCAGAGGAACTGGCGGGTCTCGTTGCCGACCTTCGTGCGTGGGATGACATCCACAAGGGTGAGCAAAAGAACGGCCCCGAGCCGGTAGACGGCCTCACCCGGCCTGACGATATGACCGTGTGTGGTTTGCCTGGAAATCTGGGAAAGCTGCACGCCGACTAAGCGCACCAAAGGTCTGCTTGCCGCGCCCCCCCCAATCGGTCAAGTGGAACTTACTATCGGCTTATCTGTTGAATGCCCGCATCGGAACGATGTCTGCCTCGCTCTCTATTGGATCGCGTCGCCACGGATGTACTGGCCGCAGCCAATCGGAGAGCCGCGATATTCCCGGAAGCCCCGGACCTTCGAAGTCCTGACCATGGTTTAGAGGCCCGACGCCAGCGAGCGGCGGGCTCATCATTTGGAGAGCCGATGCCCGAGGCGACTTCTCATAGCATCCGCGATTTGAGTTTCCTGTTCGACGCACTCCGGACAGCCGCCGGCGATGCCGTGACCGCGCTAGATGCCCAGCCAGGCGGGGCCTCACCTGAGACGTTCCACGAGGCGAACCAGCGGGCTCTCGCTCTCGCGCGTGAGATAGCGGCTGTTCAGGACGCCGATGAGAAATAGCCGGGCTGGGCAGGCATCCAGGATATCGGTGACGCGAGATGGGATGAAGCTCCTGCGCTCGGGCAGCCAGCGTCCCGATGCATCGGCATCGGAACGAGTAGCTCATCGTGTGCGTTGCGTACGCGTGCCAAGTCCGGCCTGACCATGGCCGGCGCTAAGTGAATTGGCTGGGGAGCCTGATGAAGATTTCCAAACACCCGCTCATCCTGGCGGTCCTGTCCGCTGCGTTCGGGGTGCTCGCCTGCTTGGTGGCTGCAAATGTGCTGCCGGAAAGACGGGACCTACAACAACCCCTGCCTCACAATCTTGCGTCGTCCGATGCACAATTCAAGACGTCGATGGCTGCGCTGTTCGGCTCCAACAGCATTCCTGGGAACAAGGTCGAGACGCTCGTCAACGGCAATGAGATATTTCCCGCCATGCTCCGCGCCATGCGCGCGGCGGGAAACACCATTACGTTCGAAACGTACATCTATTGGCGCGGCGACATTGCCGACCAGTTTGCTGACGTCCTAGCCGAGAAGGCACGCTCGGGCGTTAGCGTGAAGGTACTGCTGGACTGGGTGGGCAGCCTTCCTATGGATGAAGGCCTTATTCAGAAAATGCAGACTGCGGGGGTCGAGGTTGTCCGATTCCGCCCCGTAAAATGGCACACGCTGGACCGCATCAACAATCGTACTCACCGAAAGCTTCTGATCATCGACGGCCGGATCGGTTTTAGTGGCGGCGTCGGCATCGGGGACGAATGGAACGGGGACGCCAGAACTCCAGCGGAATGGCGCGACACGCACTATCAACTTGAAGGCCCGGCGGTGTCCGAACTGCAAGCCGCCTTTGCGGAGCATTGGATCGAGGCCACCGGCGAACTTTTGATGGGCGATCGGTACTTCCCGGCGCTGTCACCAGTAGGCGATTTCGACGCACAAGTCGTGATGAGTTCGACGCACCAGCGCAATGTGATGCATCTCATGCTCATGACGGCCCTTGCTGCCGCCGAGAAAAATATCCGAATTGGGACGCCCTACTTCGTTCCCGATGCAATCACGCTCCATCAGCTCCTCGAAGCGAGGAAGCGTGGCGTAGAGATCGAAATCATTGTGCCCGGCCCCAAAACTGATGCTCGTGTCGTCCGAAGTGCATCGCGCCATTTCTGGGGAGAGCTGCTCCGGGCCGGTGTCAAAATCAATGAGTTCGAGCCGACGATGTATCACTGCAAGGTTGTCATCATTGACGGGATCTGGGCGTCGGTGGGATCGACCAACATCGACGAGCGCGCGCTTCGCCTTAACGATGAGGCCAACATCAACTTCTATGACGCACGCTTGGCCCGCAGGCAGATCCAGCTATTCGAGGCCGACCTCAAGCGGTCGATCCCCTATACGACGTCGCAATGGGAGCAGAGGACTCTCACAGAGAAAGCGACTGACTGGCTGTCGAGCCTCTTACGGTCACAGATTTAGCACTTAGAGCGTGCTGGGCTGAAGATGGCACGAGGTCCGGCGACGGCGGCCACAGGATTCGGCGGCGCATCGATCTCCCGCCGTATTTCTGTGGCCGGGGCGATGAGGTCAGGGAGGGGCTTGGCGGGCACGATGGTCTGATGCGCGTAGCGCCATGCCGGTCCCTTTCACGGAACCATCGGCGTGCCTATCTGTTTAATGCGCGGCGTCGGAAACGATGCCTGTCTGCTCTCCGGTTGGTTGCGTTGCCGCGGATGTACCGGCCGCCCAGCGGGAGAGCTGCAAAATTCTCGGAAGCCCCGGACCTCAGAAGTCTTGACCTTGGTCATAGGCCCGTCCCTTCATGAGCGGCGGGCTTTGCACTTTGATGTAGAGCGCGGTCATGCGCACTGGTGGAACAGAACGCGATGGGATCGGTTTCGCTGCGACAGGAGGGTAGCTATGGCCAGCGGCTGGGCTCCGGATGGAGCCGTCCAAGATCAGATCGACGACTCTGTCACCGATGCGGTGAAGCTCGCGCGCTCGCGTCTGCCGACCGGGCCAGGCGAGTTGCACTGCCAGCAGTGCGGCGACGAAATCCCCGAGGCTCGCCGTGCAGCGATGCCCGGCGCCCGCCTCTGCGTGGACTGCCAGTCTGGACAGGACCGCCCCGTTTTATCGTCGGCCTACAATCGACGGGGAAGCGAGGACAGCCAAGTACGTTAGTGGCACGTCGCATCCCCCTGCCGCGCGAATGGCGCTGCCGAGAGTGAACTCCTAGCTGGGTTAGCGGGTCCGGCGGTGTATGCGAGTTCTGAGAACCCGAATACCGTGTCCCGAGCGCCATCACCTGCCGTTGGTTAGAGCCGCCATACTACGGTGCGCCTGCGTCGATTAACGGAGACGCAGGCGCGGCTTAATTTCTAAGAGCAGCCACCGACTTTATGTGGAAAGTTTGTAACCGGTGGAACGATTGGTGGGGCCGGTCGTTTACAGGAGTCGGCGTGGAGCTTATCAGTGCCCGAAATCATGAATGCAGCCGGCGACGTTATGGGCGATCGATATCGCCTGTTAATTGAAGCAGTTACTGACTACGCCATCTATATGCTCGATCCGTCCGGAAACGTGGTCAGCTGGAACCCCGGGGCGAAGCGTTTCAAGGGCTACGAGGCGCACGAAATCATCGGGCAACACTTTTCGCGCTTTTACACGGCCGAAGACCAGTCCGCTCAATTGCCGGCAAGAGCACTTGAAATCGCCCAAAGCGCGGGGCGGTTCGAGAACGAGGGATGGCGCGTCCGCAAGGATGGAACCCGGTTCTGGGCTCATGTTGTCATCGACCCCATCGTCCACCCCAACAGCGGCCGCGCGTTGGGCTTCGCCAAAATTACGCGGGATCTGACGGATCGCAAGAACCATGAGGAGGCGCTGCGGCGTAGCGAGCAGTCTTTTCGTCTCTTGGTGCAAGGCGTCACCGACTATGCCATCTACATGCTCGATGAGTCCGGCACCGTCACCAATTGGAATGCCGGCGCTCAGCGTATCAAGGGATATGGGCCTGACGAGATTGTTGGCCGACACTTCTCGATCTTCTACACGGACGAAGAACGCGAGGGGAAAGTCTGGGAGAAAGCTCTTGCCAGCGCGCGCGTCACTGGCAGCTATCAGACGGAAGGGTGGAGAGTCCGCAAAGGCGGAGAGCGGTTTTGGGCGAGTGTCGCGATTGATCCTATTCGCGACGATGAAGGCATCATAATCGGCTTTGCCAAAATAACCCGTGACATGACTGAGCGGCGAAAGGTGGATCAGGATCTCGAGGCTGCGCGCGAAGCCCTTTATCAGTCGCAAAAGATGGAAGCGCTCGGCCAGCTCACAGGTGGCGTAGCCCATGATTTCAATAACCTGCTGAATGCCGTCGTCGGAAGTTTGGAGCTTCTTCGGAAGCAGGTGACTGACGAAAAGCAACTTGGCCTCATCGCCAACGCCCTTAAGGGAGCTACTCGCGGCATCACACTGACGCAGCGCATGCTTGCCTTTGCGCGCAAACAAGACTTGCAGGTGAGTTCGGTGAATATCTACGAACTGGTCGCCGGGATGACGGATTTGTTAAGCCGGTCTCTGGGGCCCACGGTCGAGCTGGAAACTTCCTTTCCCGCCAATCTGAAGCTGGCCCTTGCCGATGCCAGCCAGATTGAACTCGCCATCCTGAATCTCGCTGTCAATTCACGCGATGCGATGCCCGACGGCGGAACAATCAAGATATCCGGTAGGAATGAAACCGTGCCCGAAGGTGCGGGGGTTTTGAGGGCCGGCGATTATATCCGCCTAGCGGTCAGTGATTCCGGCATGGGCATGGATGCGGCGACACAGGCAAAGGCAACAGAGCCGTTTTACACCACCAAGGGTGTGGGCAAGGGTACGGGGCTGGGCTTGCCGATGGTGCAGGGCACAGCCGCGCAACTTGGGGGGCGTCTGGAGCTTACTAGCGAACTTGGCAAGGGCACGACCGCTGCACTTTGGCTTCCGGCTAGCCAAACACTGTCGGGGATATCGTCAGCCGCGGAACCTGATCCTACACCTGTCAATAACACGGCTCCGATGAGAGTGCTTGTGGTGGACGACGATGCGTTGGTCCTCATGAATACCGTGGCACTACTGGAGGATCTGGGCCATCAGGCTGTCGAGGCTAGTTCCGGGCGCGAAGCGCTCCAGATAATGGGCGAAGACGCCGCTTTTGATATGGTAATTACCGACCAGGCCATGCCGCTCATGACCGGTACCCAGCTCATTGCCGAGCTGAACCGGCAATGGCCTGAGATTCCGATTATTCTCGCGACTGGATACGCCGAATTACCGGAAACCATTCCTCAACACGTCAGACGTCTCGGCAAGCCATTCTGGCAAAAAGATCTAGAACGAGCCTTATCTGATGTTCGTGCGGGCTGACGAGACGGATGTTCGAACTGAACTGCAAACCACTTGTCGTCGGTCCAGTATCGATTGGAGCTTCATATCTTCGAAATTATTTGCTAAGCCGAAAACGTTCGCACCGACGCGGCGCAACGCTCCTCAATCATCGGACTGGGAGCAACGTCTCGATTAAGCTCGATAGGTCTAGGGCTGCTCTCCTTTATTTAGAGCGCCATTCACTACGCCGTACGAGCCCGATTTCGCTCCGGATTGGGTCACGTAACCGACAGCCTCAAGGCCTCGCCGAAGTAACTCACGGACGGCAGAGGCGCGGCTCGGCATGCGGTTGGTGAAGCGGAAATCGTCGAGCGCTTTCAGTTCGTCATCATCGAGCATCACTTGGAGTCGCTCGCCGCGAGCCAGGTCGTTACCTTTGATCGTCTTCTCTGTCATAACCGCCGCCTGATTGACCTTTCTCTGAATGGTTAAGACGCGCTGCTTACTCATTTGTTCCTCTTACTTAAAATCCCAACTGTCACCACTTCCCCAAAATGAGCTAGCTAACCCACTGACACAATTGGAATTTTGTGGCAGGTCAGCTGTAACGGCGTATATATGATTTTCCTCCCGTGAGGTGCCCGATTGTGTTCGATCGGGAAGCGGCTGCCGGCCTTCGTCGCAAGTCGCTCAAAGGCAAAGCGATTTGATTGCTGGCCCTCGTCTGTCGGGCAAAGGACGGACCTTGAAAGCAGTCAGGATGACTCATCATGGCATCATGGTTTTCGCCAATGGCAGCCGGCTTGAAATTAGATATCAATTGGCGGCACCCGGAGCGGACGGGGTCCGCAGCGGTCATGTCATCGGGGATTTGATCACCGTGGATCCAGCACTTCTAACGGGTGGGGTTCGGCTGGTGTGTCAGGATGGTCTGACACTCACGACGTTAATAACTCACCAGACATCGAGAGGAGCAACTTTTGTCGCGACGGTCGCGCAAAACGGGCATGCTATTCCGGTCCTGCTACAGAATATGCCCGCTACAGAAGTAAACACTAGCGGCATCACGATCCGAGATACCCATGGTCGGTTCTGACCAGCCCAGGCGCTCGTCTGCGGCGCCTCTTCAGAAGGCCGGTTATTTTGGAGCCGCTGTTTCCCTCAAGGGGCTTCGGAAAATTGGCGCCTGAATCGTATGGATAATAAACATCAGGATTACTGCGAAAACAGCGATCCATAGCCAGGCATCAAGGCGGCGAAAATTCACGGCGATACTTCACTGAGGGCAAGCGAACTGAAAACCATTCAAATGAAGCTGGACGCCTCATCGAGTGATAACACGAGGCATGCCGCTCCGTTCCCTTGTTGAGCCGAAAGAATTTGTCGCGATGGAAGCAGCCTTGTGACGAGGCGTGGCTCGTGATCAGTCTCGATGCCACACCTGATCCGCATCATGTGCCGGGTCTCCGGGAACGCTTGGCTCATATCGTGATCGGACTTGGGAAGGCGGGCGCAAACACCCGCTCGGCATGGGTTTCAGGGTGGCCGCAGCGGGTGTTGCGAGCCACAATCCCCGCTGCGTCCTACTAGCGGCAGATTCGCGAGCGGCTGATTACGACCTCGCCAAAACGATTGACGCGTCGCTTTTCAACCATTCGACAATCATCACGGAAGCGGCTTCGTACGATCCGGCGCTCATACCCGCCTCGGCGTTCCTCGTACCCACGCCGTTCCCGATAGCGCGGTTCGTCATCAGAGCGCTCGATGCGCGTTTCGACCCGAACCTGAGACTGTGCGGGAGCTGTGATGAGCGCGGTTGCGGCAACGCTCGCAGCCAGCAAGAGGGTCTTGAACATAGCGTATCTCTCCTGATTTTCACGATTAGAGCCCGCCCCCGTGAGGGCGGGCTCCAATGGATCACTCGATGATCTGAACGATCCTGCGGGTCTTCGGCTCGACCAGGACGGTCTGATCGTTGACCACGGTGTAGCGATATTCGGTCTTGCCGTATTTCGCGGGGACCTCGCGATAGGTGACCGTATCGGGCAAGGTCGCACCGACGACGACCTTCTCGCGGTAAGTCACGGAAGGCACCTTCTGCTGGGTCACGTAGGTGCGGAACTCGGTCCGCTGTTCGGTAGCAATGCCACCCACGATGGCGCCAGCAGCGGCACCTCCGACGCCACCCACTACGGCTCCCACAGGCCCCCCGACGATGGCACCACCGACAGCGCCCGTGGCCGCCCCGCTGGCCGCTCCACCGGCGGCGCCGGAGTTCGACTGCGCGAAGGCCGTGGCCGGGACCAGAGCGAGGGCAGCGATGAGAGCGATATTCTTGATCATGGTCTTCTCCCTTTCGAGGAAATGTTGCCCCTCAGTCGCAATCTAAACTGCGGTTAGAAGCGTCAGTTCCATGAATAACCGTTCATAATGAGGCAGTTAGCGTGGCTAAGCTTCCTGCTGGCTTGCCTGATAAGCGGCTACCGAGAAGGGTTTCCCCGCACGCTATTGGACGATGGCCCGCTCAACGGAACCTTTTCGGCAAGCGAGGCTTATCGCACTGGCTGGTACGCGTGGAGGGGACATGATTTCACATATCGCGGTGTTCTTGCTGCCAATGGGCCTCGCGCTGGCAGCTGAAACCGACCCGGTCCCGAACCCGGTCTACACGTGCAAATTCGACGCGGGTCAGATCATCATCGAACAGCCAGAGCCGTCCGGTGACGTGATGGTTGAGGTGCGTGGGCAGGCTCGGCCATACGTCATGGACAAGCTGAAGCTTGTCCCCCGCGACCAGGGTTTGCCCTCGTTTCTCTTCCAACCCGACTTGAAGCGTTGGCAATGGCTCAACGACCAAGGCCAACCGATTGAGAGCGTGGTCTGCACTGAGAAACCCGCGCTCAATACGGGCTGACCGAATTACGGAGCAAGAGCGCACTTGTCGGACGCCCCCCGAACCTCAGCCTATTCCTCACATGGCGCCCAGCGCGGTTATTTTGTGGGGCGGCTGGGATCGATCGGGCTCCACGAACTGGATGGTCTCAATTCGCCATCGACCTCAGTTTTCGAACTTGATGTATCCTTTTTGGCGGGGTGATTTAAAGTTGGCGTGCCCGTGCTAGGCCGTGGCTATCGCTAGCACGACGCGGCTGTCTAACGGTGTCGTCCTTTTTATCAGCCATTTTCGCCTCCAGTCGGTCGGAACCTTGCGGGCCTCGCGGCGGTGCAAGCGTGCGACAGCGCTTTGCCGTTGGCGAAGCGGGCACGCCGCCCGCCGCCGCGATCAGCGCGAAATCTCAACATAAAATACGTCCGATTGTTCCGGCGACGGTCGGCCCTTCCAAGGGCAGAAGGCCTCCCTGGAAAGGGCCTTCCCCAAATGCCACGATCCAAAGCAGTTACCCGTTCCTTGCGGGTTTTCCGCCACTCGCGGAACATCTTCGCCAGCCCTGCGGTTGAGCCGGCACACGCGCCGCGGCGCATCTGTCAATGGGGGCTGTCATGAACAGTATCATCTATCTCGTCGGTCTCGTCGTTGTTGTCCTGGTCGTGCTGTCCTTCCTCGGTCTTCGGTAAGGGGTATCACCATGTCGCTCGACACAACCGACGTCGTCGTCGTCACACCTCCCGGCTCCGAAGCATCGTCGGGGTCCTATCTCGAATGGAGCCCGATCTTCGGCGGGGCCGTGCTCTCGGCGGCGATTTCCACGATCATGGCGGCCTTCGGCTCTGCCATCGGCTTGTCGCTGGTCTCCGCCGAGACCTCGCGCTCGACCAGCATGATTGCACTCGCCATCGCCGGTGCGCTCTGGGCACTCTGGGTGACGGTCTCCGCCTGCGGCGCGGGTGGCTATCTCGCCGGCCGGATGCGCAAGCCGCTCGCCGATTCAAGCTCGCATGAACGCGGCATTCGCGATGGCGCCCACGGCCTCGTCGTCTGGGCCGTCGGCGCGCTTCTCGTGGCCTTCATCACCTCGTCCTCGCTCATGGGCGCGGCCAAGACGGCGGCGACCGGAGCGGCCGCGGTGGCCGGCGGTGCCGGCACGCTGATCAGCCAGCAGGCCGATCCGCTCGCCTCGGCGCTGGACGGCGTCATGCGCTCGAACGGCGCGACCCCGGTGACCCAGGGCGAACGCGAGGAGGCCTCGCGCATCCTTGTCCGCAGCCTGTCGAATGGCAGCCTCGAGGCCTCCGATCGCGAATACATCGCGTCCCGGATGGCGGCGCGGATGAACATCCCGCAGGCTGAAGCCGAGAAGCGCATCGACGATGCCTTCGCCCGCCTGAACCAGGCCAAGGAGACCGCCAAGCAAGCGGCCGAGAAGGCGCGCAAGACTGGCATCATTGTCGCCTTCCTAACGGCGGCCGTCCTGCTTGTCGGCGCCGCCGCTGCCTATCTCGCGGCGATGCTTGGCGGGCGTCATCGCGATGAAGAGATCGACCTTTTCGCGCGATAGCGGCTGCTGGTCGATCCAGAAATAGAGAAGGCGCCTCCGGGCGCCTTTTCGTTACGATACAATCCGCCCCACTTGTATCCGGCATATTGCATAGGCTCGTCGAACACCGGCTAATGCGCACTGCCCAAAGCCACGTCGAAAGGCGCTTGCCGACGACGTCGTCCACGGGACGACGAACGGTCTTTGTAGCGAGAAGCCCCCGCCCTGGCGGTCGGCTACATCAGGTCACTCTGCCTTTAAATTCTCCGCCGACGATTTCCCCGACCGCCTGTCCGCGACAATCTCGTATGAGACCTTTTGCCCGTCGCGCAACTCGCGGAGTCCAGCGCGCTCGACGGCGCTGATGTGAACGAATACGTCCTGCCCGCCGTCATCGGGCTGGATAAAGCCGAAGCCCTTCGTCGCGTTGAACCATTTCACTGTGCCGCTTGCCATGCTGTTCTCCCTCAATGCCGCCAGCGTGGGGACGTCGTTATCAAGAGACAAGTCCATCAAACAGCGCGCATCATTTTTCGGCAAGCCTCAACACGATCCCTAAGCTCAGAGACTGCACCGAGGGAGACAACGGCGCTCGCGAGTATGCTGTTCCAAATATCGCCAGAACGATGCTTCCCATCCTGAGAGCCATTGCGCCAGCCATGCCAGTAGGAGCGTGCGCGATTGTCGCCACAGGGCAGGCCCTCATAGCCGTCGCGATAGCCTTCCTGCATCTCGCCATCATCGAGCCGCGCCAGATCCGTGATGCTGGTCACCGGCTCGCGGTTCGGGTTCTTGAAGTCGGGTTCGATCGTCATTGCGACATCAGTGGATGGTGCTGTTGATCTGAAGGCGGGCAATGCGCTCTGCCTCCTCCCGCGACAGGCCGCAGTCGTATTCTAGGATGGCCGCGCGCTCCTCAAAGGCGGCGGCGGGGTCATCGGACTCGCTGGAAATATTCACGGATTCCCGCTGAGAGCGAACTGACAAAACTGACGAAACCCCTTCCGGACTGCTTTTGTCAGTTTTGTCAGCTCCGTTTCCGGCCATCGCACGATTTTTTTCGTGCTCGCGCAGGCGTTCAAGCCATTTGCTCATTGTCAGCCCTCCGCCTTCAAATTGGGATTCCAGAGGAAGATGGTTGAGGGGCGCCCGGTGCTGTTACCTGCAGGAACCTCGTGGCAGTGGTGGGTGCCAGTCAGCACCTCCAACGAGGATGCCACAGCGTCCCTGTCGGTCAGTCCGCTCCACTGCCTTCGCTGGACATCGCGCGCAGTGAATGCCTCGGGCAGTTGGGAACGGCGCTCCACGATCAGGCGCGCTCCCTCCTCCGACATGGTCTGGCCGGAGGCATACAAGCGGTTGGCATGGCTGCGCAGATAGTCGGCCCAGCCGAGCGCCCGCAGGATGGCGGTGTCCCCGATCATGTCGTCTCCATCACCTTCCATTAGGTCGAAGATGAGGGCGAGGCTGGCGACCGTCTTGGGCATCTTGAGGATATGGCTTTCCAGTGCCGAGGGCAGAGTGCGCGAGCGTGCCTCCTTCTGAATGCTCTCCATCCACTCCCGGAAAGCATCCTGCGCGGCCGGATCGAACCGCATGATGCGGGGCTCGCCATCGGGCATCGCCCGCATGTCCCGCACGTCCCGGAAGATCCGATCGACCTCGATCCGGGCCGAGGCATCTGGCGCCCTGTCCACCCATTTCCATGACGCGCTCGCATCGGGCCAGACAGTCATCTGGAGACGCTGGAGCAGGCCGTCATTGCTGGAGCCTGAGACGGCGCCCCGCACCAGCGGGATGATGCGGGACGGCTGCACGCCGCCGATGATGCTGACGGTGCAGACCTCGATCCGAACCGTGCCACGCCCAATCCGATCGAAGGTGAACGAGCCGTCGCCGTTGAAAGCCTCCAGATAGAATGCGCGCTCGCCTTGGCACTCCTGATCTTCCATTCGAGACAGGAAGCCGGGCAGCTCGTCGCGGATGAGCAGGAGCCCGTTGCGGTTTTCGTTCAGAAGCTCGCCGAGCTTTTCGACCGTCGCATCGTTCACGATCAGACGCGGGCACGGCGGCAACTCCTCTGCGTCTGCATCGGCCTCCTTGAGCAGCTTGCGAGCGCCGTCACGGTCTCCCGCCTTGAAGGCCTTTTCCGCTTGCCGCTTGGCGTCCTTGGCAGCCAAGCCCGCAAGGACTTCGTCATCGGCAATAGAGGCGCGGCGCTGCTCCCATAGCTCGCGCATCTCGTCCTGGAGCATATAGGCCGGTGCCAGTGCCGCTTGCATCGCAGGGGACTTCATCGCCGAGGGCGGGCCGATAATGGCGCCCCAGAGGTTCGGTGTGATGGTCCAGTCGTCATGCTGTTTCGGACGTACCCGGATCTTGTTGCCGACGACAGCCGAGAGCCCGCAGAGCGCCGCGACGGCGACGAAGTCGGGCGGGCTCTGCTGCCTGTCCGACACGTCGAAGACGTACCTACGCAGAGCTTCGGGGAGCAGATCGGCGGTGAACCGGGCGACCGGCGGGAGCGTGCTGACGATGGCCTGCGGGAGAGGCCATCCGCCGCTTCCGCTTTCGACCAGCCGCAGGGCGATGGGCCGCACGCCGGTGCCGAGCGTGAGGCCGTTGGTGTCGATACCGTTACCCATGGGCAGGAGCCTCCGTGCTCGTGTTGTGCGCCTGGAGGTCATTGACGATTCCCACCACGGCGCGGACACGGGCCGTTAGCGATTTGAGGCTGTAGTTGAGGCCGGGGGTGTCCCCGGCCTCCAGATAGGTTTGAGCCATGCCGGCGTGCATGGCGACGAAGCCGAGCTGTTCAAACATGAAGGCTTCGGCATCGATCGCAGGTGACACTGCGGTGAAAGGTCGGTGCTGCATGCTCATGCTGCCTTCCTCTCGATCACTGTCACCGGCACGCTCAGGACGTAGCGGGCATGTGTCCCCGCATACGGCCCGGTATGCTTTTCGTCATGGGTGACGACGTTGATCCCACCACGTCGCAGCTTGAAGACGTAGTGCGACCATCTCGGGCCTGGATGGTCGATCGGCGTGCAACCGCGCTCGCCTGCCGCGATGAGGTTGTCGAGCGCCCAGGCGTCGCGGCCCTTGAAGGTACGCGGCGTCGGATCGCCCTCGATGGCGATGGTGATGCTTTTAGGGCTTGCCATGATTACCGGCCCTCCTGCGGCCCGAGAGAGGCGAGGCGGGCAATCGTCGCAGCGTGAGCCTCAGACACTCGATAAAGGCGCTGAAGCCGCTGGACGACGATGATGGGGGTGTTATACTCGCAAGGCATTCCGGCCAGGAATGAAGCCTTAGCGAGCCCGGCGTCTCCAGCGCCGGGTTTCGCATTTGTGGGGTTCATGGCTCAGGCGTCCTCCTTCACGGAGGCGGCTTCGAGCGAGCGAATGTAACGCTCGACCTCGCTGGCGCGGATGAAGGTGCGCCGACCGTTGCGAACCGCCTTGAGACGACCAGCCGCAAGTTCGGCGTAACCCTTGGTGGGCCGCAGCCCGACCATCGCGATACCCTTCAGAAAAGGGATGAGCGGATCAACAGGGGGAATGAATGCTGTGTCCATCGTTCGTCCTCGGTCACCCGCGTTCAGGGGAACGCAACCGGCGGGTGATGAGACAAAGATGCGCGCTACGGCCGGATACCAGAACCGAAGAGGGCTTCTTAATTTATTTAGGAGATTCAGTAGCTTGGCGACTGTAACTTGATATTTTCCGGCTGGTATTTGGCGAGGCTGGTATGGCTTACCTGGATGGCTTCTTCCAAGGTGGCAACAGCCCCAAATCAATCAGCCGTTGCGAAAGCGGATGGCGGCCCCCGATAATCTGCCTCAGCATCTCTTTCATCTTCGGATTTTCAAGCTTCTCCGCGACGGCCCGAGCTGCTTGAATATCTGAAGCTCCCGCCTTATCGGCTTTGAAGAACCTTTCCAGCTCGCGCCGAATACTGCGAATTTTCAGGGCCGATGCAGCGTCGCGTTCGTCATCGACTTCTACAAGGCGCGTTCGAGTTTCGGACGCTGGCTCTGGCGGCGTCGGGATCGGCCAAAGCGCCAGCGCTTCCACACTTCTGATCGAGGGAGACGACCATTCCGCGCCGCTAGCCGTCGAGCGCAGGGCTATGCCCCTGCCACTCTTGCCCGCAACTATCTCTAGATCCTGCCATTCAGCAGCCGAGATTTCGCGCCGCTTTGGGCCATCAATGGCCGTTCCCGTTATTTGGCCCGCTGCTAGCGCTCTCCACAGTTCGGCGCGCCCCTCTTCTCCCGACAAGAGGATAGGCAATCCAAAATCTCGTTCCGCCAAGGCTGCGTATTCAGGCGCTAGAACTACGGCGGCATCTCCGGGAGCCAGACCGGCGGCGTGTCGAGCCAGGTCCGACCCTGGCGACATGATCCAGGCGACGGCCACGGCAATAGACCAATCAGGCATGACGAGGGGGTCGCGCCTCGCGTCGCTACTGAAGTCTACGGCAACGCTCCCGATTGCGGGAACGAAACGCTGTGGCCATGTGCGCTCGACAGTTGCACGTTCGAAACTAATTTCCGACCAAGGGAAGGGCTGACCCCTGTCGGTTACGAAGCGCTCGTTACCCTGGTGGAAGTCATTCCATTCCGAGGGGTCAATTGGCTTCTTTTCGTGGCCATGATGAGGGCGGCCCTTCGCTTGTACTCGTCCGTCACGCAACGCCAGCAGCAGTTCGTTGACAGAATCCTGAGGTGCGATACGGACTGTCGTCGGCCTATTCAGCGCCCGAGAAACCATGGCGATGGCGAAAGACACAGGACGCAAAGCTTGCATCTCGCTCGTAGCCGATGGGTCGCGGAAAACGATCCATGCTTCCACTTCATTTTGATTGAGATAGCGCCCGCTCATTCGCCCACTCGTCCTGTCACGCCGATTGTTCGCAGCTTATCGACGTGGTCCGCCCACCATTGCGCCATGCGGACCCGCTCATCCCAATATTGGCCACGAGCGTAAGCGCGCCGGGCCTTGTCTTCCTCCTCATGCGCAAGCGCCCGTTCAACCGCATCGGGCGACCACAGGCCCGACTCGTTGAGAAGCGTTGAGGCGCTGGCTCGGAAGCCATGAGAGGTCGCCTGATCGACCGTGTAGCCAAGCCGCCGCAAGGCAGCGTTCATGGTGTTTTCCGACATCGGCCGTTTGACCGATCTGACCGAAGGAAAGACGAGGTCGCAGCTGCCAGATATCTTGCGAACCTCGGCCAGGATTGCGAGTGCCTGCGTCGACAGAGGCACTGCATGAGGGCGCCGCATCTTCATCCTGCCGGCTGGAACGGTCCAGACGGCTTGCTGAAGGTCGAACTCGCGCCACTCCGCAAGCCGCAGCTCTCCTGGTCTCGGAAAGAGGAGCGCCATGAGCCGCAAGGCATGGCGGGTGAGGGCACCACCATTGTATCCGTCAATTGCCCGCAGAAGCGCTCCGAACGCCTTGCCTTCAGTGACGGCGGCGCGGCTCTTGACGATGGGCGGCGTGAGCGCCCCACGAAGTGCAATGGTCGGGTCATCCTTCGCGCGCTGCGTCGCGATGGCGTATCGGAACACCTGGCCGATGATGGACCGGAGGCGCTGCGCCGTTTCATGAAGCCCGCGCGCCTCGACTTTTCGTAGGACGGCCAGAACCTCAGCGGCGCTGATATCGGCGATTGGACGTTTCCCTAGGTCCGGGGCGGCGAGACGAATATGCCAATTGAATTTGTTGACGGTCGCGGACGCTTTGCCACCGGCGACCTTCTGCACCTCCAACTCGGCGGCGACGACGGCGAACGTTGCCTCCCTGTTGGCTTTTCCGGTCAGCTTGGCGAGCTGCTTCTCGGCCGAGGGGTCTTTCCCATCCCTGAGAAGCTGCTTGGCTTCCTCCCGCCTTGCGCGCGCTGATCGGAGATCGACGGTGGGATAATGGCCGATCGTGAATTTTCGCTGCTTGCCGTCGATTCGGTAGGCAAGGCACCAGATTTTGGCGCCTCGCGGCTCGATCCACAGTTGCAGGCCGCCGCCATCGGAGAGCTTCACCGTGCGCTCGGCAGGCTTGGCATTTCTGATGGCTAGATCCGTGAGCGGCATCGCTGTTGGCCTGCACAAGTTGGCTTGTTGGCTTATGGCCTCCAAAGAGCCAACAATTTTGGCGACTGTCAACGCATGGCGGCGGATGCCGGTGAAGGCGCAATCCAGTGATATCAGTGGTTTTGAAGGGTGTTTCGAACGTAAGCGCATGTCAGCGAAGTACGTTTTGGTGCCCCTGGCCGGAATCGAACCAGCACTCCTTGCGGAACTCGATTTTGAGTCGAGCGCGTCTACCAATTCCGCCACAGGGGCCCCTTGCGGGCGGCCGAACTATAGCGATCGGCGGTGTCCGGTCAATCTGTCGCGGCGCAGCAAAAATGCTTCGGCAGCGGATGGACGTGCTGGTGCCCTGACGCTAGAGCAGCGCCATGATCAAGCGCCTCTACGAATGGACCATGTCGCTGGCCGCGCGGCCGAGGGCCGAGCTCTGGCTCGCCATCGTTGCCTTCGTGGAAAGCTCGTTCTTCCTCATTCCGGCCGACGTGCTTTATGTGCCGATGGCGCTGGCGCGGCCGTCGCGGGCCTACCGTTTCGCGCTGGTCGCCACGGTGTTCTCGACGCTGGGCGGCATCGCCGGTTATGCGATCGGCTACTACGCCTTCGAGGCGCTGGCACGGCCGGTGCTCGCCTTCTACGGCAAGCTCGGCGCCTTCGAGACCCTGCGAGCCTGCGCGGGACCGGATACCACGCTGATCCTGCTGACTACATCGGGGCTGGCGCATCTGCCGCCAATCAAGGTCGTCACGATCCTGGCCGGTGCCGTCCATATCGGCCTGGGCTTCTTCGTGCTGTCCTGCGTGCTGGCGCGGGGCTTTCGCTTCTTTGCGCTGGCGTTCCTGCTGCGGCGCTATGGCGCAACGATCCGGCATTTCATCGAGCGTCGCCTGAAAGTGATCGCGGTGGTGGCTGCCGCCGTGCTGATCCTGCTGTATTTCGGCCTCAAGCTGGTCGCAGGATCGGGCCAGCTTCTCTCCTGCTGAGCGCCGGCCCATGACATCCGTCCCTGCTCCCGCCACCCCGGCGCGAGCCCTGATCACTCCCTCCCGCCTGATCCTGCTGATTGGGCTCGGCTGTCTCGCCCTGATCGCCGGCGCCTGGTTCTTCGAACTGGTCTGGGGCCTGCGGCCCTGCAAGCTTTGTCTCGAGCAGCGCCTGCCACATTATGCCGCGATGGGACTGGCGGCCGCCGGTCTTGTCCTCGCTCGCTCCACCCGGCTGCAATGGCTCGTCCTGCTCGGGCTCGCCGGGCTGATGGCCTGGAGCACCGGGCTCGGCGTCTATCATTCCGGCGTCGAATGGGGCTGGTTCGCGGGACCCAATGATTGCGGCGGCGCGGCTGCGCCGGTTGCGGCCGGCGTGCAGGATTTCATGAAGCAGCTCGAGACGACGCGCGTCGTCGCCTGCTCGGAGGCTGCCTGGCGCTTTCTGGGCTTGTCGCTGGCGGGTTGGAACGCGCTGGCGTCGCTCGGACTGCTGGGGCTGGCGCTGACGGGTCTGGTCAGGCGGCCGCGCGGGTAGGGCCGTCGCTCACGGCTCCAGCTCGGAATCCCAGTAGAGATAATCGAGCCAGCTCTCGTGCAGGTAGTTCGGCGGGAAGAGCTTGCCGTTGCGGTGCAGGTCGTTGACCGTCGGGGCGTAGGCCTTCTGCAGCGGGAACATGTCCACAGTGGCCGGCATCTTGTCCCCCTTGCGCAGATTGCAGGGCGAGCAGGCCGCGACGACGTTCTCCCAGGTCGTCAGGCCGCCCTTGGAGCGCGGGATGACGTGATCGAAGGTCAGGTCGTCGCGCGTGCTGCAATATTGGCAGGAGAAGCGGTCGCGCAGGAAGACGTTGAAGCGCGTGAAGGCCGGCGTGCGCGAGGGTTTGATATAGGTCTTCAGCGAGACGACCGAGGGCAGCCTCATGTCGAAGCTCGGGCTGCGCACCACCGTGTCGTATTCGGAGACGATGTTCACGCGGTCCATGAAGACCGCCTTGATCGCGTCCTGCCAGCTCCAGAGCGAGAGAGGGTAATAGCTCAGCGGCCGAAAATCGGCATTGAGCACAAGGGCCGGACACCCATCCGGCGAGGCCATCGGATGCATCACATGCGCCGTCACGCCATCGCACCTCCGCTGATCGGAGCGGGACGAATCCCGCTACGCGATCAATGTAAGCGCGAGACGACAGGAATGTGAAGGGGAAGCAGCCTTAAGAAGGCGGTCGGCTCGGCACGTCGTCATGGTCAGCCTTGAGCCGACCATCTCTCGGGCGTCTCATTCGGCGGGAGATGCCCGGGTCAAAGCCCGGGCATGACGAGGCCGCTCAGCGCGTCGGAATCGGCTTCTCGCCGCGATAGTCGTAGAAGCCGCGCTTGGTCTTGCGGCCGAGCCAGCCGGCCTCGACATACTTCACCAGCAGCGGGCAGGGGCGGTATTTCGAATCCGCCAGCCCGTCATGGAGCACCTGCATCACCGAGAGGCAGGTGTCGAGGCCGATGAAGTCGGCGAGCTGGAGCGGGCCCATCGGATGGTTGGCGCCGAGCTTCATCGCGGTGTCGATCGCCTCGACCGAGCCGACGCCCTCATAGAGGGTGTAGACGGCTTCGTTGATCATCGGCAGCAGGATGCGGTTGACGATGAAGGCCGGGAAATCCTCGGAGACCGAGACGGTCTTGTGCAGCTTGCCGACGAACTCCTTGGCGAGTTCGAAGGTCTGGTCGTCGGTGGCGATGCCGCGGATCAGCTCGACGAGCTGCATCAGCGGCACCGGGTTCATGAAGTGGATGCCGATGAAGCGCTCGGGCCGGTCGGTCGCGGCGGCAAGCCGGGTGATCGAGATCGACGAGGTGTTGGAGGCCAGGATCGCGTCGGGCTTGATGTGCTGGCAGGCGGCGGTGAAGATCTTGCGCTTGGTCTCTTCGCTCTCGGTCGCGGCCTCGATGACGAGGTCGCAATCGGCGAGGCCTTCCAGGCTGGGGGCCGCCGTGATCTTCGCCATGGCGTCGCGGCGGATCTCGTCGCCGATCGCGCCCTTGGCGACCTGGCGGGCCATGTTGCCGTCGATCGTCGCCAGCGCCGCCTTGATGCGCTCCTCGGCGAGGTCATGCAGCTTGACCTCGAAACCGGCCACGGCCGCCACATGGGCGATGCCGTTGCCCATCTGGCCCGCGCCGATGATGCCGATCGTCCTGATCGCCTGAGCCGACATGGTCTGTTTCCATCTCCGGTGTCATCGCTGCCGCTTTCGGAAGCGATGCGGGCTGCCTTGCGTGGCAGCCCGGTTTTCGTTGCGTGGCCGTCTCCGGCGGGATGCAGGCTCTTCGCCGGGGCTACTTGCCGATCTTGGCGAGTTCGGCGTCGAGCTCGGGCAGGATCGTGAAGAGATCACCGACGAGGCCGTAATCGGCGACCTGGAAGATCGGTGCCTCCTCGTCCTTGTTGATGGCGACGATGACCTTCGAGTCCTTCATGCCGGCGAGATGCTGGATCGCGCCGGAGATGCCGACCGCGATGTAGAGGTCGGGCGCCACGACCTTGCCGGTCTGGCCGACCTGCCAGTCATTGGGGGCGTAGCCGGCATCGACCGCGGCGCGCGAGGCCCCCATGGCGGCACCCAGCCTGTCGGCGACGGGCTCGATCACCTTGCCGAAGTTCTCCGAGGAGGCGAGCGCCCGCCCGCCCGAGATGATGATCTTGGCCGAGGCCAGCTCGGGACGGTCGGACTTGGCGACCTCCTCGCCCTTGAAGCTCGACAGGCCGTCATTGCCGGCGGTCGCGACGGTCTCGACCGGCGCGCTGGCGCTGCCATCGCCGGTCGCCTGGAAGGAGGCGCCGCGCACGGTGATGACCTTCTTGGCATCGGTCGCCTGGACGGTCTGGATGGCGTTGCCGGCATAGATCGGCCGCTCGAAGGTGTCGGGCGAGACGATCTTGGTGACTTCCGAGACCTGCATCACGTCGAGCAGGGCAGCGACGCGCGGCATCACGTTCTTGCCGGTGGTGGTGCCCGGCGCGACCAGTGCGTCATAGGAGCCGGCGAGCGAGACGATCAGCGCAGCCAGCGGCTCGGCGAGGCGATGCTCGTAAGATGCGTCCTCGGCATGCAGCACCTTCTCGATGCCGTCGAGCTTGGCGGCGGCGTCAGCCACGCCCTTGGCGTTGTGCCCGGCGACGAGGACGTGCACGGGGTCGCCAAGCGCCTTGGCGGCGGTCAGGGCCTTGCGGGTCGCCTCGTTGAGGCTCTTGTTGTCGTGCTTGGCGAGAAGCAGCGTCGTCATGATCAGAGAACTCCTGCTTCGTTCTTCAGCTTCGAGACCAGCTCGGCGACCGAGCCGACCTTGACGCCGGCCGAGCGGCCCGCCGGCTCGACGGTCTTGAGCACCTTGAGACGGGGCGCGACATCGACGCCGAGCGCCTCCGCGGTGGTCTCGTCGAGCGGCTTCTTCTTGGCCTTCATGATGTTCGGCAGCGAGGCGTAGCGCGGCTCGTTCAGACGCAGATCGGTGGTGACGATCGCGGGCAGCTTCAGGCCGACCGTCTGCAGGCCGCCATCGACCTCGCGGGTGACGTCGATTGAGCCGTCGCCGACCACGACCTTCGAGGCGAAGGTACCCTGCGGCCAGCCCAGCAAAGCGGCGAGCATCTGGCCGGTCTGGTTCGAATCGTCGTCGATCGCCTGCTTGCCGAGGATGACGAGCTGCGGGCTCTCCTGCTCGACGATTTTCTTCAGGAGCTTGGCCACTGCGAGCGGCTCGACCGTGCCATCAACCTTGACCAGGATGCCGCGGTCGGCGCCCATGGCCAGACCCGTGCGGATCGTCTCGGCGGCCTGCGCCGGGCCGATCGAGACCACGATCACCTCGGTCGCCTTGCCGGCTTCCTTGAGGCGCAGCGCCTCCTCGACGGCGATCTCGTCGAAGGGATTCATCGACATCTTGACATTGGCCAGCTCGACGCCGGAACCATCGCCCTTCACGCGGATCTTCACGTTGTAGTCGACAACCCGCTTCACGGGCACAAGGATCTTCATCGTCATCATCACCGTTCAGAAAAGAGGCTGTCGTGACCGCACTGCTACCGGCGGCAGGATCGCGGCATCGCGGCTCTCGGCTGGAATGCGGAGGGACCGTAACGACGCCCGTTTGCGCTTGTCAACGCCGCCATTTGCCCATGCGCGATGCCCCAACCGCACCCCTCAGCCCCGGGCCACGCGCCCGAACAGCGCAACGCCGCGATGGATGAAGAGCGGCGTCAGCGCCGCGCCGGTGACGAGCCCGCCGAGATGCGCCCACCAGCCGACATGGCCCTGCGGATCGAGCAGCGCCTGGACGAGCTGGAACAGGATCCAGGCGGCGATCGCATAGAGTGCGGTGATATGCAGCGGGATCCAGTTGAAGGCGAGGCCCCAGATCCGGACGCGCGGATAGAGCATGAGGTACGCGGCGATCACGCCCGAGATGGCGCCCGAGGCGCCGATCAGCGGCTGGTCCGAGGCCGGGTTCATCAGCGCATGGGCCAGCGATCCGCCGAGCCCGCAGAGGAAGAAGAACAGCAGGAAGCGGCCATGGCCCATGGCATCCTCGACATTGTCGCCGAAGACCCAGAGGAACAGCATGTTGCCGAAGAGATGCGCCAGGCTGACATGCAGCAGGACATTGCTGAACAGCGTCACCCAGGGGGAAGCCTGCAGCAGCTCGGGCGGCAACTGCGCCGCTCCGAACAGGACCGAGGGGATCAGCCCGAAGCCGGCGGCGATCGCGATCTGGCCCTCGGCATTCTGGCGCAAAGTCACCAGCAGGTAGAGCGCGATGCAGGTCGCGACCAGCGCGTAGGTGACATAGGGCGCGCGCATGAAGCGAAGCGGGACGCCGTCATGCAGGGGAATGAACACGCCTTACTCCTAGCGGTTCTGGCCGGGCACCCAGAGCACGTCGCCCCCGGCCCTGGCATTGAGGAAGCGCGAGGCGACGAAGAGGAAATCCGAGAGGCGGTTGATGTATTTCAGCGCCGCCCCGGAAACGGTCTCGCCCGGCATCTGCGCCAGTTCCGCCATCAGCCGCTCGGCGCGACGGCTCACCGTGCGGGCGAGGTGCAGATGGGTCGCCGCCGGCGTGCCGCCCGGCAGCACGAAGGAGCGCAGCGGCGCGAGGTCGGCGTTCAACTGGTCGATCTCGCTCTCGACGCGGTCGACCTGGGCCTGGACGATGCGCAGCGGCTCATAGGCCAGCGGGGCGCCTGTGTCGGGGGTCGAAAGGTCGGCGCCGAGATCGAACAGATCGTTGCTGATGCGGCCGAGCATGGCATCGACCGCCGCATCCTCGGCGGCGGCATGAAGCCTGGAGATGCCGATGCAGGCATTGGTCTCGTCGACCGTGCCATAGGCGGCGACGCGCAGGTCGAATTTCGATCGGCGCGGCCCGGCCGCGAGCCCGGTCGTGCCGTCGTCGCCCGTGCGCGTATAGATTCGATTGAGCTTGACCATCACCGCGTTATAGCGCGGCGCTGCGGTAACGGAAGGTGTCTTCGCGTCGAAGGAGGCGTCCCCGAAAGGACGTCGGCTTCAGAAGCTGTAGCCGAGGCGGGCACCGACATTGGCAGGGCCGCGCGGGTTGCTGCGGTCCGAGCAGCCGGCGGTGCTGAAATGCTCCAGCGTGGCGACGAGGCTCCAGCGGTCGTTGAGGCGCACGCCGAGCGCGGCGGCCTCGCGGGTGCCCGTGTTGCAGCCGAGGTTCAGCCGGTTCTCGGGGATGATCGCGCCGGTCTTGCCGTCGTTCAGCGCGGCGCCGAGGCTGGCCTCGACGAAGACCGTCCTGCTCAGATCGACGGTCCAGGTCGCGCCGGCATAGGCATAGCGCGTGCCGTTGAAATTCGCGCTCGCACCGAGATGGAAGCGCGGGACGAAGGCGTTGGCGAAGCGGTCGGTCAGGGTGAACGGGCGCGGCGTCGCGATCTCGCCGCTGAAGTTGAGAAGACCGCTTTCACGCCCGCCGGGATTGGCGACGGCCGCGCCTACTCGCGCTTCCCAGGACAAAGCGGGGGAGGGCTCGGTGGCGGGAGCGTAGCTGGAAACTCCGGCCGGGAGACCCTGGGCCTGCGCCGCCAGCGGCGAGGCTGCAAGGGAACCAGCGAGGAGCAGCAACGCGACGCGAACCATGGGGAACTGTTCTTCTTGTCGGACAGGCAGAGGTTAAGAAAGCACAGAGACTCGTGGCTGGAATAGGGCAAGATTGCGGCGGGTGGCCGTTCGTTGCCGCCGCAAGCAAATATAAAGTCAAATAAATCAATATCTTGAAGAAATTATGTGGATGGTTGCGCCGCAGGCACTCATGCGCAGCGGGCTGGGGCTCCAGCTCAGCCGGAGCGCCACCAGAGCACGCCGAGAATGACCAGGATCGCGACGAATTGCAGGATGACGCGCAGGCGCATCAGCTTCTGCGAGGTGTTGGCGCTGCCGCCGCGCAGCATGTTCGCCAGCCCGAGCAGGAGAACCACGGCGACGGCGCCGACGGCGAGCGGGACGAGTGAACCGGAGAGTGTCATGCGTCAGCACATAAAGCGCGGCCGGCGGCTTGACCAGAGACGCGGAGCCGCAGGCACCTCCCCGATCGGTCAGCGATAGCGCCGCTGCACGATCAGATGCGCGGCGACCGTCAGGATGATCGTCGCCGTCATCAGGATGAAGGAGATGGCGCCGCCGAAGGGCCAGTTGTTCTGCTGGGCGAACTGGCCATAGACCAGCGGGCCCATCATCTGGAATTTCGGGCCGCCGAGCAGAACCGGAGTGGCGTAGGCGTTCATCGCCAGGATGAAGGTCAGGATCGTGCCGGCGAGGATGCCGGGCAGGGCCAGCGGCCAGAGCACGCGGCGGAACATCGCGGAGGGCCCGGCGCCGAGGCTGAAGGCGGCCTCCTCGACATTGCGCGGGATGCCCTCGATGACGCTCTGCAGCGTCAGCACCATGAAGGGCAGGTTGACTGCGATGATGCCGATCAGCACGGCGTTCTCGGTGTACATGATCTCGAGCGGCTGATCGATGATGCCTAACCCCATCAGCGAGGCGTTGAGCGCGCCCCTGCTGCCGAAGGCGGTCATCCAGCCGGCCGCGCGCACCGCGTTGCCGACGAAGAGCGGCAGCACCACCGAGATGATCAGCAGGTTCTTGAAGCGGCTCTGGGTGCGGGCCAGCACATAGGCCAGCGGGAAGCCCATGATCAGGCAGATGACCGTACAGATCACCGCGACGCGAACGGTGCGGGCGAGCACGTTGAGATAATAGCCGTCGGTGAAGAACTTGACGTAGTTCTCGATCGTCAGCCCGTCGACCATGAACTGGCCGGGAATGAACTGATTCAGCGAATAGCGGAACAGGATCGCGATCGGGCCGAGCAGCCCGATCGCGACGAAGAGCGTCGCCGGCACGACGAGCAGGCCGGCAAGGCCGGTGCGAGCACCGGCGACGGGTTCGGGAGCGGTCGTGCTCATGGCAGAGCTCCGTCATGCTCGGGCTTGACCCGAGCATCTCTGGACGAAAGTGCGAAGAAAACCCGCGCTTTCATCGTCATGAGGTTCTCGGGTCGACGCAAAGCGCCGCCCGAGAATGACGTGCCCATGCCTTGCATCAAACCGGCCTGCATCAGGACTTGAACACCTTGTCCCACCACTCCTTCATGGCGGAGTCGTTCTTGGCGAGGAAGCCGTAGTCGAGGTCGCGGAGCTTCTTCTCCTCCTCCGGCGTGAAGCCGATGCGCTTCTGCAGGTCGACCGGGACATTCAGGCCGGTGACGGTGCCGTTATAGCCCATGTCGACGGCGAAGGCCTCCTGCGGCGCCTTCTCCAGCATCGCGTTCATATAGGCGTAGGCGTTGTCCTTGTTGGGCGCGTTCTTCTGGATCACGAAGCCTGAGACATAGGCCGGGATGCCCTCGACGGGCGAGACCGCCTCGCAGGGGATGCCGGCGTTCTGCCACTGGACGACGCGGGCCTTCCAGATCGCGCTGATGCCGATCTCCTCGTTCTTCATCGCGGCGGCGAAGGCCTCGTTGGTCGGGTAGACGCGGGCGCCGGCCTTCTTCACGGCCATCAGGACTTCCTTGGCCTTGTCGAGGTCGTTCATGCTGGCGCCGTTGGTACCGGCCATCGAAGCCGCGATCATGATCGACTGGTACTGGATGTCGATGAAGCCGATCTTGTTGCCGTGCTTGGGGTCGAGCCAGTCCTTGAAGCCGGTGGGGGCCGGGTTGATGATCTTGGGATTGTAGATCACCACGTTGCCCGAATAGATGTGCCCGATGCCATACGGGTACTTCATCGTCGGCAGCAGGTTCTTGGCGTTCGGGATCTTCGAGTAGTCGAGCGTCTCGATGACGCCGGCCTCGTTCATCTCGTACATGTTGGCGGCCGAGAGGCCCTGGATGTCGACCGTGCCACGCGGCAGGCGGCGCTCGGCGACCATCTTGGCGCGGCGCGGGGCGTCACCGGCCTGGTCCTGCACCACTTCCATGCCCTTGGGCTTGAGGATCGGATCCTCGATGTTCTTGGTCAGCAGGCGGGCATAGTCGCCGCCCCAGGTGCCGACCACGACCTTGCCAGCCGCCTGGGCGAGCGCCGGCGTGCCGAGGCCCGAGGCGAGCGCGGCGGCGCCGGCGCCCTTGAGAAGATCGCGTCTGTCGAATGTGGTCATGGTGACAACTCCCCTTTTGGACGCCCGACGAAGCCTGGACTCAGGCCTCGCGCGGATAGACGAGCCCGGCGTCTTCGGCCCAGCCTATGGTGATGGTCTCGCCCGGCTTCGGCTCGGCGATGCCGGCCTTGTTCGGGATCTGCAGCAGCATCCGGTCCTGATTGGCGGAGCCTTGGCCGGAGAGGCTGACGTCGATGTCGAGTATCGCGCCGAGATAGGAGGCGTGCTCGACGCGGGCCTGGAAGTGGTTGTGCAGGCCTTGCGCCTCGCCACCGACGGCGATCCGCTCGGGGCGCAGGGCCAGGGTCGCTGCGCCGGTGCCGGTCGCCGCCGCGCAGCCGATCTCGACGCCGCCTTTGGTGCGGAAGCGGCCGGGCGCTGTGATCTCGCCGTCAAGGAAGGCGCTGCGGCCGATGAAGCCGGCGACGAAGCGGTCCGCCGGCTTCTCGTAGAGTTCGCGCTGGGTGCCGATCTGGCGGACCTTGCCCTTCTCCATCACCACCAACCGGTCGGCCATGGTGAGCGCTTCTTCCTGGTCGTGCGTGACCATGATCGTGGTCAGGCCGAGCTTGCGCTGCAGGTCGCGGATCTCGACGCGGACCTCCTGGCGCAGCTTGGCGTCGAGATTGGAGAGCGGCTCATCGAGTAGAAGAACGTCCGGCTCCATGGCGAGCGCGCGCGCCAGCGCGACGCGCTGCTGCTGGCCGCCGGAGAGCTGCCGCGGATAGCGCTCGTCGAAGCCGGCGAGCTGCACGAGGCGCAGGGCCTCGGCGACGCGCGGGGCGCGGTCCGCCGGGGAGATCTTCCGCATTTCGAGGCCGAAGGCGACGTTCTCGGCCACGGTCATGTGCGGAAACAGCGCATAGCTCTGGAAGACCAGCCCGCAATTGCGCTTCCAGGGCGGCAGGGAGGTGACGCCGCGCTCGCCGATGGTGATGTCGCCGGCGCTCGGCGCGATGAAGCCCGCGACCATGCGTAATGTCGTGGTCTTGCCGCAGCCGGAGGGGCCGAGCAGGACGAGGAACTCGCCATCGGCGATGTCGATGGTGACGTCGTCGACGACGGTCGTGTCGCCATAGGTCTTGCGCAGATGCTCGATCGACAATCTTGCCATCGCGTCAGACCACCCGGCTCAGCTTGACGTAACGGTCGGTGACGATCATCGCCACGGCGATCAGGACGATCTGGATCAGGGATGCGGCTGCCACGGTCGGATCGATCTTCCATTCGAGATATTGCAGGATGGCGATCGGCAGGGTGGTGCGGCCCGGTCCGACCAGGAACAGGCTCATCTCCAGATTGCCGAAGGAGGTGACGAAGCCGAAAAGGCCGGCCGCGACGATGCCGGGCCGGATGCTCGGCAGCGTCACCCGCCGGAAGGTGGTGAAGGGACCGGCGCCAAGATTTTGCGCAGCTTCCTCGATCGTGCGGTCGAAGCCGACGAGGCTCGCCGTGACCAGGCGCACGACCCAGGGGATGACGACGAGCGTATGCGCCGCGATCAGGCCGCCGATCGAGCCCATCACCGGCAGGCCGGTCGCGATTTCCGTCTCGATCTGGAAGACATAGATCGCCGTGCCCAACACGATGCCGGGCATCACCAGCGGCAGCAGAAGGAGCGTGTTGAAGACGGGACCGAGCACGATGCGGTGGCGGACCAGCGCCAGGCTCGCGGGAACGCCGACGAGCAGGCCGAGCAGCGTCGCGGCCACGCCGACCTGGAGGCTGAGCAGGAAGCCGTTGATGAAGGGTTGGTTGTTGGCCGCAGCCGTGAACCATTTCACCGAATAGCCTTCCGGCGGAAAGGAGGGGATCTCCTGCCGGAAGAAGGCGAGCCAGGTGACGAAGATCAGCGGCAGAAGGATGTAGAGCAAGGTGAGGCCGGCGGCGCCGTTGAGGGCGATGCGGCCGAGGCTCGGGCGGGTCGAGGCGCTCACGCCTTGCCTCCGCGGCGCGACGGAGAACGGCCTGCTGCCTGCGATTCCCTCGCGCTGCCCAACGACACCATTCCCACTCTGGCCTTGCCCAAATCCCGACGTCCGAACTTCTGCCGGATCGCGTCCGAAGGCTGCGGATGCGCCTTGCGACAGTCAATCCGATTCTTCCCTATGCCTCGCATCGCCGTTCCCTATGCGCCGGGGCGCGAGGCGGCTCGGCTCAGTTCAGCGTGTTCTTGTGGAACGCGCCGCCCTTCATGATGACCGGCAGCCGCGCGCCCTGGTCCTGCAGCAGGGCCAGATCTTCCAGCGGGTTGCCGTCGACCAGGATCATATCCGCGAACGCCCCAGCACGCAGCGTGCCAAGCTTGCCTTCCATGCGCAGGAGCTGGGCTCCGACGGTCGTGGCCGAGCGGACGATCTCGATCGGCGTCAGCACCTCGCGGCGCAGCAGGAACTCTCTGGACTGGTCGACCTGGAGCTGGCCGAGCAGGTCCGAGCCATAGGCGACCGGCACGCCGGCGCGCTTGCAGATTTCGAGCGAGCGCAGGCCGCCATCGATGACGAGGTCGTTCTTGGCGAGCATGTCGCCATTCATGCCGAATTCGGCGGCACGTTCCTTCATCGCGTAATAGGCGACGAGATTGGCGGTCAGGAACATGCCCTTCTCCGCCATCAGCTTGGCCGAGGCGTCGTCGATCAGGTTGCCGTGCTCGATGGCGCGCACGCCGCAATTCGCAGCCCGGGTGATCGCCTCGGGCGTATAGGCATGGGCACAGACATAGCGGCCGAAGGCGGCGGCCTCCTCGACGGCGGTGCGGACCTCGTCGAGGCTGAACTGGAGCGAGTCGAGCGGATCGTACGGCGAGGCGACGCCGCCCGACATCATGATCTTGATGTGGTCGGCGCCGAGCCGCATCTGCTCGCGCACCGATTTGCGGACCGAGGAAACGCCGTCGGAGACGTTCATCGTATAGGCCATCGCATTGCAGCACTGGCAGCGCGTGCCGAAATCGGTGCGCCGGCGCGGGTCGCTATGGCCGCCGGTCGGGCCGATCGCCTGGCCGGCGATGAACAGGCGCGGCGCTGCGACATGGCCGGTCTCGACGGCTTCCTTGATGCCCCAGTCGGCGCCGCCGGTATCGCGCACCGTGGTGAAGCCGCGGTCGATCATGCCCTTCATCAGGCCGATGGCGCGGGCCGTCATCAGGGTGAGCGGCATGCTTTCCATGTTGCGGATCACGACCTCGGAGAGGAAGACGTGGACGTGGCTGTCGATCAGGCCCGGCATCAGCGTGCGCCCGCCGCAGTCGACGACGTCGGCGCTCACGGTCTTGATCGGCTTGTCGGAGAGTTCGCGGATCGTGTCGCCCTCGACCAGCAATTCATAGCCGGCGCGCACCTCGCCATGATCGGGCTCGAGGAGGGTAAAATTCTTGAAAAGCAATGAGGCCATCGCGGAATTCCTGCACCGGCGGGCGTTTCGAGAATGCTCCCGCGTCATCGACTGATATATTGAGAAAATTGCTCCCGCTTGTCTACGCACTCCTGGCCGGCGCCTCCGTTCAGCGCCGCGAGCACTGGCGCCGCTGCGGCCTGACCTCGCGCCGGACATCAGGGCGCTACCCGTCGAGCGTTGGCTGGTTCTCTATCGCTATGAGCGCGACGACGTCCAGATTGCGCGCGTGGTCGATGGTTCACGCGATGTTGCAAGCCTTACCTGGCCGGAAAAGCCTGATCGTCTCGACCTCACCGAGACATGCGAGGCCGCTCAACTTGTCACGGCGGCATTCTGGGCCAGCAGGCGGCCGCGGATCGGCATGGAGAGGTTATCGGCGAGCGCGCGGCTGATCGCGGGCAGGCCATCGAGCAGGCTCGGCACGAAGGCCTGCGAGGGCGGCGTGCGCCGGGGCAGGGCGTGCAGGGCGGCCGCCATGACCAGCGGGTCGCGCTCGCCTTCGCCATTCTCGGACGGGTCGTGCAGCACCGTGATCAGCGCGAGTTCGTCGGCCCGCTCGGCGCGGATCGCCTGTTCGAGGCGCGGCTTGACGCGCGGCACGATCAGCGCCGGCTTGTCGAAGGAGAGCACCTCGCAGAAGGTGTTGTAGCCGCCCATCGCCACGACGCAGTGGGCGCGGTTCATCAGCAGTTCGAGGCGCGGCTCGAAGCCCAGGCTCTCCAGCTTGGGGATGCGGGCGATGCGCTCGGCGAAGTCCTTGCGGCGCTCGCGCGACATGAACGGCCCGAACACGATCAGGGCCGGCAAAGCGATCGTCGGGTCGGCCTCATAGGCCGAAATCACCCAATCGATCACGCCTGCGCCATCGCCGCCGCCGCCCGGCGTCACCAGGATGAACGGGCCCTTGGTGATGCGCGGAAAGCGGTTGGGCGGCATCGGGCTCGGCACGGCGCGCTTGAGATAGCCGGTGTAGCGGACCTTGTGGGCGAAGAGATGCTGGTTGGGCAGGCCCCCGAGCGGCTGGTAGATGCCCTCCAGGCCGTAGACGAAGATGTCGTCATAGATCTGGTCGAGCGCCTCGAGCGCACCGCTATGGCGCCACTCCTCGTGCAGCTTGGCGGGCTCGTCGAGCACGTCGCGCAGGCCGAGCACGATGCGCGCGCCGCGGCGGCGCAGGATGTCGAGCGCCGGCACGAGCTCGCCGCGCAGCCCGACCGGCTCCTTGTCGACGATGACGACGTCGGGATCGAAGGAGAGCACGACCTGCTTGATGATGTCGGTGCGCAGGCGGATTGTGTCGTTCAGGTCGAGATTGAGGTGGTGTGGCCCGTAGCGGCCGTCGCTCTGCTTCTCGATGCCGGGGATGCGGACATAGTCGACGCCGTCGCCGAACTGGAAGCTCGAGATCACCGACGAGCCCGAGACAATGATCACTGATATATGAGGGTAGCTAGCGACCAGCGAGTTCGCGATCGCGCGGCAGCGGCGGATATGGCCGAGGCCGAAGGTGTCGTGGCTGTAGATCAGGACGCGCGGCGCATGCGGGCTGCGCGGCGCACGCTCGGCACCTGTGAGGTCGACGACATTGAAAGGCATATCCGCGTCGCCCCCCGCAGATAGGTCAGACGACCTCATGGCGAGGACGAACGCACCTGAGAATACGCGGTATGCTTATAGCGCGTGGCTTGGTCCGATCCAAGCCCGCTCGCGCTTCGGGCGGCGTACGAGCCGAATCAGGGGCAGGAATAACCGCCGGCATCCGGCAGGCAGCGGCTGCCATTGGGCAGCAGAAGCGCGCCGCGTGCATCGCGGGCAACGCGCTCGCCATTGGGAAGCGTGAAGCCGCCGGCGGGGTCCATGGTGGAGCGCGAGCCGTCAGGCAAGGTCACCTCGTTGCCGACGACCGTGATCCGCTTCGCCGGCGAGGCGCGGGGCGCTTCCTCGATCCGCGACAGCCGTGAGGAGGTGCAGGCCGCGAGCGTTGCAGCGACGGCGATGGCGGAGATCAGCTTTTTCATACGCGCTCAACGTTGCGATGTGGGGCTGGTTCCCTCGATTGTAGCCAAGGGAGGCCGGGTGGCAAGTAAGGCAGTCGCGTTCCGGCCCTGGCCCGACAGTTCAATCGATCCGGAACAGCGATCGCGGGTCGGTCGGGATCACGGCCGCATGCCGGGTTGCGCGGGCCAGAAAGGCGTCGAGGAAGCTCCAGGCCGTGGCGTCATGGTCGCGATGGTGCATGAGGACACCGAAGGCGTCGCTGTCCGGGACGGGGGTGATCCGCTTCGCCGCGAGCAGCCGGCAGGCCTCGGCGATCAGATCCTCCGGCTGGCGCCCGGTCCGGCTGCCCCAGTCGATGATGTCGAGATCGGTGTTGCCGAGCCGCGGGCCTCCCGCTGGGCCCAGTCCGTGGCCGCGAAAGCAGGAGAGGCCCGAGAAGCCGAGCTGCGGCAGGAGCGCGGCATGATCGGGGTCGATCCGGTTCCAGGGCGGCACGAAGACGGGCAGCAGGGCCGCGCCGAACAGGTCGTCGAGGCGGCGGCGCGCGGTGTCGATCTCGGCGCTGATGTCATCGGCAGCGCGCAGGGCGCCGAACTCGGACTTCTTCGAGCCTTCGGGCGCGTGGTTGCGGTGCCAGCAGCCGTGCTGGCAGGGCTGGAGCGACGGCATGCTCCGCAACGCGCTTGCAAGGGCAGGCTCCGCCAGCATCGGGATGACCGCGAGCAGGACGGGCAGGCCGAAGCGCTCGCCGAGCGCTGCCAGCCGATCGAGCGCGGGGCTTGGCACACCGGCATCGTCATCCCGCAGCCAGAGCCGGATCTGCCGGCCGGCCTCGCTCCAGCGGTCCAGTTCGGCGTGCAGCGGCTGCCAGATCGCATCGTCGGAGGCCGGCTTCATGATGTTGGCTCTGCCGTGGCGGCATGAGGGCGGGCGGCGCGATTGGCGACGGCCAGGGCCAGCCCGCGTTCCAGGATGAGCGCGGCTTGCGCCGGGTTGCGCTCGATCAGGGCAAAGCGGCGCGCGGCCAGGCCCATCGTCCGGCGCAAAACCCTGTCGTCGAGCAGGTTCAGCAGCGCGGCGGCCAGGCCAGCTTCGTCCCCCTCCTGCGCGAGCAATGCGGTCTCGCCACTGCGGACGGTGGCGGAGACGCCGCCGCTGTCGAAGGCGACGATCGGCAGGCCGACGGCCTGCGCCTCGAGATAGACCAGCCCATAGGCTTCGCGGACGCCCGGCCAGATGAAGACGTCATGCGCGGCCATCTCCGCGACGACGCGATCATGGGGGATGGCGCCCAGCCAGTTGATCCGCCCCTCGGGCAGGCCGGCGAAGGCTCGTTCGATCTCGGCGCGCTGGCGGCCGTCGCCGATGATCGTCAGCGTCCAGGGCCGGTCGGCGACATGTCCTAGCACGCGGGCCAGAGCCAGATAGCTGTTCTGCTTGGTGCCCTCGCGCATCATCGCGACGGTGACGAGGCGTGGCACGGCGGCGTCGGCCGCATGCCGGGGGGGCTCCTGCGCGAAGCCGATGAAGGGTGGCAGTTCGAGCAGGGCGGTGTGCTCGCCGCGCCAGGGCTCGAGCCCCTGCCGGTCGCGATCGGTGAAATGGAGGTGCAGGTCGGCGGCGCTCAGACCGCTACGAACGATCCGGGTGTGAGCGGCCCAGTCGCCGCTGGCGCGGCGCTGCGCATCGCTCGCCTCGGCAACGACATAGGGGATGCCGAGGCGCTCGACGATGGCCGGTCCGAGCAGGTCGGGCGCCTTGTAGTAGTTGTGATAGGTGAACCAGAGCTCGGGGGGCGGGGCGCCGTCCCGCCAGCGCGCGAGCATGGCCTCGGCATGGCTGGCCGCCTCGCTCTGGTGCCGGGCGAGCCGCTGCGCATCGGCCGTCGGCATGAAGTCACGCGCGGCCCGCACCGGTTCGACGACGTGACCGAGCCCCTCCAGCGCGGCGACGAGCTGGTGCGCCATGCGGCGGTCGCCGGAGATGCGGCCGTCGTCATAGGCGTTGAGGGGCGTGTGAAAGGCGATGCGCACCGGGGTCAGGCTCGGAAAAAGGCTGCCGCGCCCTCAGCGATACGGATCGGCTGCATCGCGCAGGCCGTCGCCGAGGAAATTGAAGGCCAGGATGATCAGGATCACCGGCACGACCGGATAGAGCAACCAGGGATAGAGCGCCACCACATTGATGTTCTGCGCCTCGTTCAGCATCACGCCCCAGCTCGTGATCGGCGGTCTGAGTCCGAGCCCGAGGAAGCTCAGCGCGGTTTCGCCGAGGATGGTCTTGGGGATGGTGATCGTCGCCGAGGCGATGAGATGGCTCATGAAGCCCGGGATCAGGTGCAGGCCGATGATGCGGGCGGGTTTCGCTCCCATCAACTGGGCCGCGACGACATAGTCCTCCTCGCGCAGCGACAAGAGTTTCGAGCGCACGGCGCGGGCCAGCCCGGTCCAGTCCATCAGGCCGAGGATGACGGTGATGCCGAAATAGACCAGCAGCGGGCTCCAGGAGGGCGGCATGATCGAGGCCAGCGCCAGCCAGAGCGGGATATGCGGCAGCGACTGCACGATCTCGATCAGGCGCTGGACGACGAGATCGACCTTGCCGCCGTAATAGCCGGCGATGCCGCCGATGACGATGCCGAGCACGAAGGAGACGCCGACGCCAAGCAGGCCGATCGAAAGCGAGATGCGCCCGCCATAGAGGATGCGCGAGAGCATGTCGCGGCCGAGCCGGTCGGAGCCGAGCAGGAAGAGCGTGCCGTCCTCCGGCGGGCAGACCAGCCGCCAATTGCCGGGGATCATCCCCCAGAACATGTAGTCGTCGCCACGGCAGAAGAAGCGCAGCGGCTGCGGCCGCGTGCGGTCGACATCGTATTCGCGCTTCAGGTTCTCCATGTTGAGGCGCTGGATGTAAGGGTAGACGAAGGGACCGATGAAGCTGCCCTCGTGGAAGAGGCGGATCTCCTGCCGGGGTGCGCGGATGAAGTCGGTGTTGCGCGTCGTGTAGTGATAGGGCGCCAGGAACTCGGCGAAGGCGGCCATGGCGTAGATCACCAGGATGACCACGCCCGAGATCACCGCGAGCTTGTGGCGGCGGAACTTCCACCACATGAGCTGCCATTGCGAGGCGAGATAGACGCGCTCCTGCTCTGGAGACATCACCTCGACGGCCATGGGTTCGAATGGGGCGGTCGAGGCCGTATGCGGCAGGGCTGCGCCGTCCGGCGGCAGCGTCGGTGTCGAGAGCTGGCTCACTTGGTCGCCGCCCCCTGCAGGCGGATGCGCGGATCGAGGATCGCGAGCGCGATATCCGAGATCAGCACGCCGATGACGGTCAGGAAGGACAGGAACATCAGGAAGGAGCCGGCGAGATACATGTCCTGGCTCTGCAAAGCGCGGATCAGCAGCGGGCCGGTCGTCTGCAGCGAGAGCACGATCGCGACGATCTCGGCTCCGGAGACGATCGAGGGCAGGATGTCGCCGATGTCCGAGACGAAGAAGTTCAGCGACATGCGCAGCGGATATTTCCTGAGCGCCTTGCCTGGAGGCAGGCCCTTGGCGCGGGCGGTGACGTAATACTGCTTCTGGAGTTCGTCGAGCAGATTGGCGCGGACCGAGCGGATCATGCCCGCGGTGCCGCCAGCGCCGATGATGATCACCGGGATCCAGAGATGCTCCAGCACCGAGGCGGCCTTGGCCCAGCTCATCGGCTGGTTGAGATATTGCGGATCGACGAGCCCGCCGATCGAGGTGCCGAACCAGACGTTGGCGACGTACATGAAGACCAGCGCCAGCAGGAAGTGCGGCACCGCAAGGCCGATCAGGCCGATGAAGGTCAGGCCATAATCGCCCCAGCTATACTGATGCGTCGCCGAATAGATGCCGATCGGGAAGGCCACGACCCAGGTGAAGATGATCGTGAAGAAGGAGACGATCATGGTCAGCATCAGCCTGTCGCCGACGATCTCCCGCACCGGGCGCTGATACTCGAAGGAGTAGCCCATATCGCCCTGGAGCAGGCCTGCGACCCACCAAAAGTAACGCTCGGTCACCGGCCGGTCGAAGCCATACTCTTTCTTCAGGAATTCGATGCGGGAAAGATCGGCCTTCTCGCCCTGCGCCTGCATCTCGGCGGCGAGCGTCTCGAAATAATCGCCTTCGGGCAGGTTGATCACGGTGAAGATCAGCGCGCTGGTGATCAGCAGCGTCGGGATCATCACCAGGATGCGCTTGAGGATATATTTCAGCAGCACGATTCAGCTCTTCGCCTTGTCCAGGTTGGCGGTCTTCGTCTTCGCCGTGTCGAACCAGAAGGTATCGGGCATGTAGCGGCCGAAGAAGGCGCCGGGCTCGAAGCTGTAGAGGCCCTTCTGCGGTACGTTGCGCAGGTCGCGCGAGACGACGACCGGCTGCAGCGTGCCGTTGATCACGCCGATCGCGAAGAGCTGCTCGGCATTGATCTCGAGCATGCGCTGCCAGATCTGCCGGCGCTGGCCATGGGTCACGCTGGCGCGCCACTCGTTGTAGAGCACCACGAGTTCGCGGACCTCGGCCATGTCGGGCTCCTCGCCCTCGCGGCCGCCGCTTTCGAGGAACTGGCCCCAGCGTGGCCAGTTGAACTGTGCCGAACTGGTCGGCGCCAGCGCCTCGGGCTCCATGTCCGCCGAGACGAGGCCGTTATCCATGCCCGCCCAGGCCGACATGATGGTCTGGCCGGCGATGATGCGGCGGCGGAAGACGTCGCGCTGGGTCGAGCGCGGATAGATCTTGATGCCCACCGCGTAGAGATCCTGTTTGATCAGGTCGAGGATGTCGGTCTCCTCGGTGCTCTCGCCGGCGGTCTCGATGGTGAATTCGAGCCGGCGCCCGTCCGGCAGCAGGCGGACGCCGTCGGTGGCGCGCTTGCCCAGGCCGGCCTCGTCGAGGAGCTTGTTGGCCAGTGCGGGATCGTGCTGCATCCACATCTGCGCGTATTCCGCATTGTAGAGCGGGCTTTCGGGCAAAGCGGTGTTGCCGCTCTCCTGCGCGAGGCCGAAGAAGATGACCTTGTTGATGTCGGTGCGGTTGATCGCCACCGACAGCGCCCGGCGATAGCGCAGGTCGCGGTTGAGATCGCGCCAGACCGGGTCGATCGCGTTCATGTTGGGCATCAGGGCGAAGTAGGAGCCCTCGGCGCGCTTCCACAGCCGGACGTCGAAGTTCATCCGCTTCGAGGCGTCCTTCAGGAAGGTGTAGTTGTCGAAGCGCAGATAGCGCGCCTGCAGATCGGCCTCGCCGGCGGCGGCCTTGGCCGGCACGAGCGAGCTGGTGCCGACCGTCAGCGTCGTCTCGTCGACATAGGGCAGTTGCCGGCCGTTCTGGTCGATGCGGTGGAAATAGGGGTTGCGCTGGAAGGTGAACTGCTCAGCCGGCAGCGGCGTGATGTTGCGCCAGGGATCGAGCGTCGGCAGGTCGGGATTCTCCGGCCGGTACATGCGCGAGAGCCGCTCATGCAGCGCGCCCCAGTCGCGAACGCGGGCCTGCTTGACGCGCGAATGCAGCGTCACGGGGTCGGCATGCTCGATGTGGAACTGCTTCAGATAGCCCGAGGGCATGCAGATATAGGTCGGCTGCGCGCCGGCGAGCGAGGGCAGGAAGATCGGGTTGGGCTTGGCCCAGCTATAGCGGATCTCGGTCGGGCTCAGCACCTCGAAGACCGGAGGCTGACCGCCGGCCAGTAGGGCCTGGGGCGGGCCGCCCGGCGAAAGCCGCCGGTTGTTGGCGACATGCTCCCACCAGTAGCGGAAGTCCTCCGCCGTGAAGGGCGCGCCGTTCGACCAGCGATGGCCGGGCCGCAAACGCAGCGTGAAAATGCGGCCTTCCTGGACCTCGTAGCTCTCCAGCACGTCGGGTGCGATCTCAAGATCCTGATCGTAGCCGACGAGCCGCGTATAGCCGTAGAGCGTCATCATGCGGATGTCGCGCTGGTCGCCCATCAGCATCCGCATGGTGCCGCCATGGCGGCCGGGCTGGCGATCCTCGCCGGAGACGTCGACGATGCGGGGCGTCAGCGGCACGCGCTGCGCGATCGGCGGCAGCGTTCCCGCCGCGACCTGCTGGGCGAGGAAGGGGCTGTCGATCAGCTCGGTCGGTTTGGCGGTCGCGGCCGGGGCCAGCCGCGGCAGGCCCGCTGCCGCCAGCGCGGCCGAGCCCAGCAACAATGCGCCCCGGCGTGTCGGACGATGCGCTTTCATCGAGCCACCTCCCGCATCAGGCCATTTCCCGAATATCGGCGTCGGGGCGGGCGAGGACGAAATGACCGTCGCCGAGCGGCAGATGCGTCAGCGCCTCGCCATCGCGGTCGCGCCTGAAGGCAGGCGCCCAATGCGTGGCGTCGGAGGCCCCGCCCGGCGCGGCGAGCTTGAAATCGAGCTTGCGGTCGAGATCGGCGAAGGGCACCGAGCGCAGCAGCGCCTTGGTGTAGGGATGGACCGGCCGGGTGAACAGGGCGTGGCGCGGGGCGATCTCGACGATGCGGCCATTGGCCATCACGGCGATGCGGTCGGCCATGTAGTTCACCACGGCGAGGTTGTGCGAGATGAACAGGAAGGTCAGGCCGCGCTCGGCCTGGAGGTCCTTGAGCAGGTTGAGGATCTGCGCCTGCACGGAGACGTCGAGCGCCGAGACCGGCTCGTCGCAGATGATCAGGTCCGGGTCGAGCGCGAGCGCCCGGGCGATTCCGATGCGCTGGCGCTGGCCGCCGGAGAATGAGTGCGGATAGCGGTTGAGGAAGCGGGGGTCGAGCCCGACATCCTCCATCAGCGCCTTCACCCGCGCGGTCTGGTCGCTGCCGCTGCCCTTGTCGTGGATGGCCAGCGGCTCGCGCAGGATGTTCATCACGGTCATGCGCGGCGAGAGCGAGGAGACCGGGTCCTGGAAGATCATCTGGACGCGGGGTCGGAAGGCGCGCAGGTCTTCCCCCTCGAGACCGAGCACGTCGATCTCGCGATGCCCGTCATCGAAGCGGACCGAGCCGGCGTCGGGCGTGACGGCGCGCATCACGATCTTGCTGACGGTCGTCTTGCCGCAACCGCTTTCGCCGACGAGGCCGAGGCATTCGCCGCGCTGGATGTCGAAGCTGACATCGTCGACCGCGATCACCGTCGCCTGCGTGCCCTTGCCGAAGAAGCTGCGCGAGCCGGTGGTGTAGGTCTTGCGCAGGCCGCTGACGCTAAGCAGCGGGCTGGCCTCGCCCTGGCGTTGCTTGGCTTCGACGGGGCGCGGCGCTGCCGGCGGGCGCGGCCTGGCCTCGCGCAGGGCGACCAGCCGCTCGCCCTCTTCCATGTCGAAATGCGGCGAGGCCTTGAGCAGGGCCTTGAGATAGGGATGCCGCGGGCGGCGGAAGATGTCCTCGACCGGGCCGCTCTCCATGATCTCGCCATGGTAGATCACCACGACCTCGTCGGCCATGTTGGCGACGACGCCGAGATCATGGGTGATGAGCAGGATCGCCATGCCCATCTCGGCCTGGAGATCGCGCATCAGGTCGAGCACCTGGGCCTGGATGGTGACGTCGAGCGCGGTCGTCGGCTCGTCGGCGATCAGCAGGGCCGGCTGACAGATCAACGCCATGGCGAGCATGGCGCGCTGGCGCAGGCCGCCCGAAAGCTCGAAGGAGTAGAGGCCGAAGGCGCGGACAGGATCCTTGAAGCCGACGCGGCCGAGCATGGTCTCGATCAGGCCGCGCGCCTCTCCCTTCGGCATCGGCCGGTGCAGCAGCAGCGCTTCCTCGATCTGGTTGCCGATGGTGTGGACCGGCGAGAGCGAGGACATCGGCTCCTGGAAGATCATGCCGATGCGGCCGCCGCGCAGCGCGCGGATCTCCTTGCCCTCGGCGGGCAGGCCGGCGATGTCGATCGACGTCCCCGGCTCAAGCGGGTCGCGGAACAGGATCTCGCCGCCGGTGATGGCGCCGGCGCGCGGCAGAAGCCCCATGATCGCCTGAGAGATTACCGATTTCCCGGAGCCGGATTCGCCGACGAGCGCGACCGTCCTGCCCGCGGGGACACGCAGGCTGACGCCCTTCACGACATCGCGAGCAAGCCCGTGGACCGTGAAGCCGATACGCAAATCGCTGATCCGCAAGATATCCATCAGCCGCTTTCGCCGGAACGCCTCGTCTTCGCGTTACAAGACCATAACGTCACTAGACGTGGAAAGTGCCGTCTTGCCAATGGCTTTTGACCGCTTCACTCATTGCGCGGGACATTGGCCGCTGCGGATGACATCGGTGCAACGGGGGCCGCGCCGGAAATCCCGGTAGCTGACGCTCCAGGGCCCGTGGTTCGGCGCGCGGTAGGGGCCGAACTTGAAGTACTGGTTTCGATCGAGGCCGGGCCCGCGATGGCCGATATGGCCCGTGACGGTCGCGATGCGGACGCCGTCGGCGATGATCTCGACATGGCCATCGCCGGTAGGCCCCGGCTGCGAGCGGACGACGACGTCGATCCAGCCCTGCTGCGCGGTTGGCAGATCGGCATGGTGCGTGACAGTGATGCCGGGCGCGCAACTGTCGAAATAGGCGGGATAATTCGCCGGCGAAGCGCTGCTCTCGATGGCGACGAGCGCCCGCGTCTGGCGCGCGGTCGGCCGGCTCAGCACCCGCGCCTCGCCCGCGCGGCAACCATCGGGGCGCTGCGGGCCGCCGATCGGGAAGGATTCGATCAGGTCGGTCTCGACGGTGACGCCAAGCCGTCCCCCATAGAGCCGAAGCGCCAGGAAGGGTGAATAGTCGCCATCCGTCTCCGGCAGAATCTCGCGCTTCCACTGCGCCATGACGTAGCGGCCGTCATCCTGCGGCAGCGGATCCTCCAGACGCATGGCGAAGCCGTACCAGACGGGCCGGTCATAGGGGGCGAGCACGTCCGGGCGCTCCCAGACCTCGGCCCGTTCGCTGCAGGCCTCGGCCGGCGAGTTGCAGGAGGGGAAGACGGTGAGCGTCAGGGTGCCGCGCCCGGTCGGGGGATGGCGCTGCCGGAAGTCCAATCGCCCGGCGCGCTGTTCGGGGTTGTCCTTGTAGAACAGGCCGCCGCCGGGCGCGAAGCCGCTGCCCTGGAAACCGTCCTCCAGCACGAGGCGCGAGGGATCGACGGGGCGATCGGCCAGCGCCGGCAGGCACAGAGCGAGTGCCGGGCAGGCGACCCGCAGGAAGAGGCCGAGGCGGTTGCGAAGCGTCCGTCCCATCACGCGATCCGGCGCACCATCATGCGGCCTCCATCCCCACGACCGAACCATGGCTGCCGGAGGACGGCAAGCGCAGCCCGACGCCGTCCTCTCACGATCCCTCGCGCCTCATTGCGCTTGGCGCGTAGCTGACACACATATGACGACAACAGGTCAAGAGACGGGTGCGCGTCAGGGCGTGCCGGACAGGATTGCCGTTGGAGACCAACCTCTTCCGCTATGTCTGGGAGAAGAGCCGCGGCGAACAGATCATCGTCCTGCTGATCATCCTCGCCTCGATCCCGTTCTACTGGGCGTCCTTCGACGTGCCCAAGCGGATCGTCAACGACGCCATCCAGGGCGGGGCGTTCAAGGACGGCAAGACCAGCGCCACGCTGCTCGATTTCAGCTTGAGCCTGCCGTCCTTCCTCGGGGGCGGCAGCTTCAAGCTGTTCGAGGGCTTCCAGGTCGGCCAGGTCGGCCTGCTGCTGGGCTTGAGCGGCTATTTCCTGTTCCTGGTCCTGATCAACGGCGTCTTCAAATACGTCATCAATGTCCGCAAGGGCATTCTCGGCGAACGCATGCTCAGGCGCATGCGCTACGACCTGTTCAGCCAGCTCATGCGCTTCCGGCCGGAGGACATCCGCGCGGTCAAGCCGGCCGAGGTCGCCAGCATGATCAAGGACGAGGTCGAGCCGATCGGCGGCTTCGTCGGCGACGCCTTCATCCAGCCGGTCTTCCTGCTGACGCAGGCGCTGACCGCGCTGACCTTCATCATGGTGCAGAGCGTCTGGCTCGGCTCGATCGCGCTGCTGATCGTGCTGGCGCAAGCGATCATCATCCCGATCCTGCGCCGGGAACAGTTGCGCCTGGGGCGCGAACGGCAGATCGCCTCGCGCCAGCTCGCCGGCCGCATCGGCGAGATCGTCGATGCCGGGCCGACCATCCAGGGCCATGGCGCGACGACCTATATGCAGTCCGACATCGCCGGGCGGCTGGGCCGGCTCTTCGACATCCGCTACGCGCTCTACAAGCGCAAATTCGCAGTCAAGTTCCTGAACAACCTGCTCGCCCAGATCACGCCGTTCTTCTTCTACGCGATCGGCGGCTTCTTCGCCCTGCAGGGCCGGCTCGACATCGGCCAGCTCGTCGCCGTCATCGCCGCCTATCGCGACCTGCCGCCGCCGATCAAGGAGCTGATCGACTGGGACCAGCAGCGCAACGACGTCACGATCAAGTACGAGCAGGTGATCTCGCAGTTCAACACGGACGAGACCGTCGAGCTCGACGAGGCGGACGGCGTCACCCGCCTGCCCGAGACCGGCGAGATCAGGCTCGAGAGCGTGCAGATGCTGGACAATCGCGGCCAGCCGCTCATGACGCCGCTCTCGGCGCGGATCCCGCGCCCCGGCACTGTCGCCGTGATCGGCCCCCATGGCGGGGCGCTCGAGGTGCTCGGCCGCATCCTGGGGCGGCAGGCGATGAGCTATTCCGGCCGGGTCGTCATCGACGGCACCCCGCTGGCGCGCATGTCGGTCGAGCGGGCGAGCCATCTGATCGGCTATGCCGGCCACGAGACCGAGATCATCGCCGGCACGATCCGCGACAACATCCTGCTGCCGCTGAAGCGGCGCCGGCCGAGCCTCAAGCCGACCGGCAAGGTCGCAGCCAGCGAGCACCACCGCTTCCTCGAGGCGATCCGCTCCGGCAACACGCCGTTGCCGTTCGAGGCAGACTGGACCGACTACGAAGGTGCCGGCGTCGCCGATGAAGCCGCGCTCGCGACCCGCGTCAGGGCCGTCCTCGACGTGCTCGGCTGCGCGGAGGACGTGTATGAGCTCGGCCTCGACGGCAAGGTCACCGCGTCGCTGCGGGCCGAGGCGAAGGCGCAGATCGTCGATGCACGCTGGGCGGTGGCGGAAGAGCTTGCCCGCAGCAAGCTCGCGGGGCTGATCACGCCCTTCGACCCCGAACGCTACAACGACAACGCCTCGATCGCCGAGAACCTGATCTTCGGGGCCCGCATGGGGCCGCGCTTCGCCAATGAGACGCTGCTGTTCGAGCCCTATGCCCATGCGATCCTCAAGGCGGAGTCGCTGGTCGAGCCGCTGGTCGAGGTCGGCTCGCGCATCGCCGCGACCGTCGTCGAGATCTTCACCGGCTTGCCGCAGGGCCATGCGTTGTTCGAGCGCTACTCCTTCGGGGCCGGGCTCGATTTCGACAGGCTCGGCGAGCTCACGGTGCTCCTCAACAAGCATGACATGCGGACGCCGCTGGACGCGGTCGCCGAGCGCGACCTCGTCGCGCTGGCGCTGGGCTATATCGAGCCCAAGCACCGCCTCAACCTGCTCGACGAGCGCCTGCAGCGGCGCATCCTGCGGGCTCGCGAGAGCTTTAAGGAGCATCTGCCGGCGGATGCAGCCGAGGACGTGCATTTCTACGACCCCGACAAGGTCATGCTCGGCGCCAGCCTGCGCGACAATCTGATGTTCGGGCGCGTCGGCCATGGCGTCGCCGATGCCGGCCGGAAGGTTGCGACGATCGTGCGCAAGGCGCTGGCGCGGGCGGGGCTCGACGGCGATCTCTACCGGATCGGGCTCAACACGGATTGCGGTATCCGGGGGCGCTTCCTGCCGACAAGGCTGAGGCTCGCCGTGCCGCTGGCGCAGGCCCTGATCAAGGCGCCGCAGATCGCGGTGCTGGACATGGGCGCCTTCCTGGCGGCGTCCAACGAGCCGGACAAGGTCCTCGCACGGTTGCGCGAACATTGCTCGGGCATGACACTGTTTCTTCTTGTCGGGGATGCTAGTCTTGCCGATGGCATTCCGCTGCGGATCGTCTTCAACGGCCCGTCCGGGACGATTGAAAGCGAGGACGGCGAGCATGCCGACCACGCCGCCATTGCCCCCTCGCGACGGCGCAACGGCGTCGAGCGGATGGAGGCACGGTCATGACACTCGAAGCGGATATTTCCTCCCTGGGTCGGCTTCCCCTGTTCCAGTCCCTGCCGCCGCCGCGGCTCAAGCTCGTCGCGCTGATGGGCGAGAAGCTCCATTTCGCTGCCGGCGAGCAGATCATCGCGGAGGGTGAGAAGCCCGAGGGGGTCTATGTGGTCCTTCAGGGCGAGGTCGAGATCTCGCATGAGAGCCCCGATGGGCATGGTCCGCGGCTGCAGCTCAATTCCGGCAGCATCATCGGCGACGTGCCGCTGCTGTGCGGGCAGGCCTATGTCGGCGCGGTCACCGCCAAGAGCGCGGTCAGTGCGCTGCGCCTGCCGAAGGATCTGTTCTTCGAACTGCTTGAGACGATCCCGGATTTCAGCCTGGCGCTGTCGCGCGATCTGGCCTCGCGGCTGTATAGGCTCGCAGATTTCGCGCTTCACGGGGAGAAGGTGCATTGACGATCAAGGTGCCGGCATGAGCCTGCAGCAGACGGCCGCGTCGCGGCGGACCGGCATGGGCGCTGGCATGGAGCAGGTTTCGTCGTGGAGCCGGGACATCCGCTTCGCGTCGGGCATGGTGCTGCTGTTCTTCGTGACGACGCATTTCCTCAACCACGCGGCGGGCATCGCCGGCGTCGAGGCCATGGAGCAGGCGCAGGAGTGGCGCTACTGGCTGTGGCATTCCTGGATCGGGACGGTCGTGCTCTATGGCGCGCTGATCGTGCATCCGTTCTTCGCGCTCCTGCGCGTCGCGCAGCGCCGCACCTTCAAGATGCCGGCGCGCGAGATGCTGCAGATCGCGCTGGGTCTCGCGATCCCGCTCTTCCTGATCGACCATATCGTCGGGACGCGGGTGATGGGCAGCTTCTTCCATCTCGACGAGAGCTATCGCGCCGTCCTGCGCCGGCTCTGGCCGGGCCTTGCCGCCACGCAGTCGCTGCTTCTGCTGCTGGTCTGGGTCCATGGCATCATCGGCCTGCATTTCACGCTGCGTTCGCGCGACGGCTATCAGCGCTGGCGCGACCCCTTCCTGCTCGTGGCGATCCTGATCCCCGTCCTGGCGCTGATCGGCTTTGCCGTCGGCGGGCGCGAGGCCGGCCGGATGGCGATGGCACCGGAGTTCACGACCGACGCGCAGATCGCCATGTTCAACCAGAACGTGACCTGGGGGAAGACGGTATTCTACGGCCTCGTCGGCTGTTTCGTCGGCTTCGTCGGCATCCGCGAGATCCGGGTCCGGACAACCAAGCAGATCACGGTGCGCTTCGTTGGCCATGGCGTGCGCAAGCTCGCTCCCGGGCTGACCGTGCTGGAGATGTTCCGGCGCTTCGGCATTCCCCATGCGGCGCTGTGTGGCGGCCGGGCGCGCTGTGCCACCTGCCGCGTGCTCGTGCTGGACGGAGCCGACAAGCTGCCGGCGCCGGGCATGAACGAGTCCAAGCTGCTGCGCCGGATCGCGGCGCCCGAACGGGTGCGCCTTGCCTGCCAGATCAGGCCGCGCGACGATGTGCAGGTCCAGATCCTGCTGGCCTCGCGGCTCAAGCCGGCGGCGCCGGGCGAGCTCGAACCCGATGCGAGCGTCGGGAAGCGCGGCCTGACGGTGGTCGTAGCCGATCTGCGAGCCTTCTCGGCCCTCTCCGAGCGGCAATTGCCGCAGGAGCTGATCGGCCTGCTCAACCGCTTCTTCGACGAGATGTCCCAGGCCATCACCGCTCATGGCGGACGTATCGACGCCTTCTATGGCGATGGCTTCATGGCCGTGTTCGGGCTGGAAGGCTCGACCGCCAAGGGCGCGCAGACGGCGATCGCGGCCGCCGGCGACATCGTGCGCGCAGTCGAGGCGCTCAATCGCGAGTTCGGCGCGGCGCTGCCGCTGCCGCTGCGCATCGGCATCGGCATCCATAGCGGCCAGGCGATCACCGGCGCGGTCGAGAACGACAGCCTCGGCCGGCGCGAGATCACCGTCGGCGAAACGGTGGCGGTTGCGGCGCAGCTCGAACTGGCGACGCGCCGGGTGCTGGCCGATATCCTGGTGTCGGAGGAGACGATCCGGATCAGCGGACGCAGCTATCGCGGCACGACGGCGCTCAAGATCACGATCAGGGGGCGTGAGAAGCCACTGAACACGCTCGGCTTCGCCAGTGCGCCGGAGATCGCGGAAGCGGAGGACGAGAGCGACGCCGCACCCGACACCCTCGATGCCACGGTGGACGCTGGTGCGAGCGAGGCGGATCTCGTCAAGGGCGGCGATGTTGCTGTCGCGGCCCGGCCTGCGGCGGCCGCGGCGCAAGAGGAGGAGGCTCCGGCGCGAGACGACCCGCCCAAGGCTCCGCCGTCAAAGCCCAGAAGATCGCCGCGCAAGAAGGCTGTGACGAAGAAGGCTGAATCGTCCGACAAGGGCGAGCCTTGAGGCTCAAGCCGGGCCGAAGACAAGGAAGCGCCTGCGGTCGAAGCCGGCGGCCCGCAAGGCCTCGTCGTTGATGGTCAAAGCGAGATCGATGCTCGGCGGGGCAGGGCGGGTCCCCGTCAACGCGCCGATCTGGCCCTGTGCCCGCTCCAGATCGAGCGCGTAGTCGATGACCAGCACATCGGCGCCGGCCGCCAGCGCGAGCAGTTCGGGCGGGGTCGCGCCGCGCCGTCCGAAGGGCTTGAGCGACAGCCCGAGCAGGATGAGGGCGTAAGGGCCTGCCGGGGCGATCTCGACCTCCTGCAGCTTGGCGGCGCGATGGCGCAGGCGGCAGGGCGCGCCGTTCAGTGTCGAGGCGGAGAATTCTGGAATCTTCGGGTCGATCACCGTGACGGTTTCCGGCCGGTGGGTCAGGAAGCCCGAGATCGGCAGGCCGGCGCCGCCGATCTCGATGATATGGGCGCAACCTCGCACCGCATGGGCCGCGAGAACCTGTCGCAGGGCGGCGGCGGCGCCCGCAAGATGAGGCAGCACGAAGCCGGAAGCGGCCGCCGCCCGGTCGCTGGCCTTTACGGGTGCGCTTGCATATGGTCCCGCCACTTTCACCCGCCTTCCGCCAACCCGATCTCGATATTCTCTGCACGGCATGACGCACGACACGCCTCCCGACGCCTTCTATGACATTCTGCGCGGCGTCGCAGCCCTCACCGGCAACGGCGTGGTGGCCGATCTCGCGCGCCTGGTTGCCGACGAGATGCCGCCCGACCTCTGGATCGCCTTCAACCACAAGCAGATCGGCTCGAAGCGCTGGCTGGTCGATGCGCTGGCGCAGGTTCTGCCGCAACCTCAGGGGCCGGTCTGGGTGCTCGGCGCGTGGTATGGCGTGCTGGGCGCGCTGCTGCTCGCCGATGAACGGCTGTCGATTCCGGCGGTGGTCAGCGTCGACCTCGACCCAGCCTGCGCGCCCGTCGCCGAGCGGCTGAACCGCCGCCATGTCGCGGCCGGCCGCTTCCGTGCGCTCACCGCCGACATGATGGCGCTCGACTTCGCGGCCCAGCAGCCTGCGCCCGGCCTCGTCATCAACACGAGTTGCGAGCATCTCGCCGATGTGCCGGGCTGGCTCGCGACCCTGCCGCGCGGCCTGCCGCTGCTGCTGCAGTCCAACGACTATGTCCGCGAGCTCGACCATCGCAGTTGCGTCGCGTCGCTCGAAGCCTTCAAGGCGCAGGCGGGATTGTCGGAGACGCTGTTCGCGGGGGCGCTGCCGACGAAGAACTACACCCGCTTCATGCTGATCGGCCGGCGATGAACTCCCCCCGCATCGCGATCGCGATGAAGGGCTATCCGCGCCTGTCGGAGACCTTCATCGCCCAGGAACTGCTCGGCCTGCAGCAGCGCGGCCTGCCCTTTGCGATCTGGTCGCTGCGCCGGCCGACCGATGTCGACCGCCATCTGATGCACAACCAGATTACGGCGCCGGTGAGCTACCTGCCGGAATATCTGCATGAGGAGCCGGGGCGGGTCCTGCGCGGCGTGCTGCGTGCGCTGCTGCGGCCGGGCTTCGCGCGATTGTTCGGTGTCTTCCTGCGCGATCTCGTCCGCGACCGGACGCGGAATCGTTTGCGCCGGTTCGGCCAGGCCTGCGTGATGGCGCGCGAGCTGCCGGGCGGGATCACGCATCTGCATGTGCATTACCTGCACACGCCGGCTTCGGTGATCTCCTATGCGGCGCTGCTGCGCGGGCTCACCTGGTCGTTCTCTGCCCATGCCAAGGATATCTGGACGACGCCGGATTGGGAGAAGCGCGAGAAGATCGCGTCGGCCGCCTGGGGCGTGACCTGCACGCAGGACGGTCACCGTGAGCTTCAACGCCTGTCCGACCAGGCCGACAAGGTCGGGCTCGTCTATCACGGGCTCGATCTCGCGCGCTTTCCAGCTCCGCCTGCCCGCCCGCCGCGCGATGGCACTGAGGCCGCCGATCCGGTGCGTTTCGTCACGATCGGCCGTGCGGTCGAGAAGAAGGGCTTCGACGATCTGCTGGCGGCATTGGCGAAGCTGCCCACCGACCTGCACTGGCGCCTGATCCATATCGGCGGCGGCGAGAAGCTGAGGACCCTGCAGGCGCAGGGGCGGGCATTGGGCCTCACCGACAGGGTCGCCTGGGCAGGACCGAAGGCGCAAAGCGAGGTCGTCGCCGCGCTGCGTGAGGCTGATCTCTTCGTGCTGCCCTCCCGACAAGCCGGCGATGGCGACCGCGACGGGTTGCCCAATGTCGTGATGGAGGCAGCGAGCCAGGGCCTGCCCATTGTCGCGACCGATTTCGCCGGCATTCCCGAATTCGTGCGCGAAGGTGTCGAGGGGCTGCTGGTCCAGCCGGGCGATGTCGACGGGTTGGCGCAGGCGCTGGCCGATCTGGCAGGCGCGCCGGAGCGGCGCTCTACGCTGGGGCAGGCCGCGCTTGAGCGGTTGACCGGAGCGTTCTCGGCCGCCGCGGGGCTCGACCGGGTCGCCGCCCGGCTGCGGGCCTCTGCCGGGTTGGAGCGATGAGCGCGACGGGTCCGGGCGGCACCGTCCTGATCGCGGTGACGCATCTGCTCGGCAGCGGACATCTGGTGCGGGCGGCGCATCTGGCCCAGGCGCTGGCGGGGAGTGGCTTTGCGGTCACGCTCGCCAGCGGTGGCATGCCGTTGCGGGCGATGGAGGACGAGCCCTTCGCCTTCGTGCAACTGCCCCCGGTCAAGGTCGAGGGCGTGGATTTTCGCAGTCTGCTCGACGAGGACGGTCGGCCGATCGATGCCTCCCGGCGCGCGGACCGGTTGGCATTGCTCGCCGAGCTTGCGACGTCGCTCCGGCCGGAGGTGGTCATCAGCGAGCATTTCCCGTTCGGGCGGCGGCAACTGGCCGACGAGTTCCTCGGCCTGATCGCGGCTGCGAAAGCGGCCAACCCGAAGGCGCTGGTGCTGTCCTCGGTGCGCGATGTGCTGGTGACGCCGCGCCCCGACCGGATCGCTGAGGCTGAGCGGCGGCTGAGCGAGCTGTTCGACGGCGTGCTGGTCCATGGCGACCGCGCCTTCCTGCCGTTGGAGGCGTCCTGGCCGGTGTCGCCGGAGCTCGCCGGCAAGCTGCACTACACCGGCTATCTGGCGCCGCCGCTATTGCGAACAGAGCGAAGCAGGGACGGTGACGGCGAGATTCTCGTCTCGGGCGGCGGCTCGGGCGCAGCACTACCGCTCTTCCGGCTCTGCATCGAAGCTGCCCGTCTTTCCGCTTCCTCGCGGCGCTGGCGCGTCCTCGTCGGTCGTGGCGTCGTGCAGGCAGATTTCGCCGGCCTGCGACGATCGGCCTCGCCCAACGTCACCGTCGAATGGGCGCGTCCGGATTTTCCGCAGTTGCTCGCCGGCTGCGCGCTGTCGATCAGCCAGGCCGGCTACAATACGGTGCTCGATCTCGTCGCCGCCGGCCGGCCGGCCATCGTCGTGCCCTTCGACGAGGGGGCGGAAACCGAGCAGGCGGTGCGGGCCGAGGCGATGCAGCGGGCGGGCCTCGCGCGGTCCTTGCGGCTTTCGGCAACGGAGGCGGCGACGCCGGCCGCCTTCCTCGCGGCCGTCGAGGCGGCGTTGCAGGCGGAGATGCCGCAACCTCTGGCAATCGACCGTGACGGGGCAGGCGCGATCGTCGGCATCATCAGGCGGCTGCTGGCAGCGCGTGGCTAGCGGCGCCGGGCGGCTATTTCCTGGCCCCCGATCTCTCGCCGGCATGTCTCTTGCGAAAGCCCGACCCGGCGCTTTGCGAATTGCCGCTGCAAGGCTTTCGCTCTAATTAGGGAGGTATTGCCTCCCTCCTCGGTCGGCGTTGGGACAACCGGTCATTGCCCGGCCATGGTCCCACGCCCGGAGACTTGATGATGACAACGACGACTGCCGCCGGCCTGCCCGACATGAAGCTGTCGGTGCGCCAGACCTTCGGGATCGATTCGGATCTCGAGGTGCCGGCCTATTCCAAGACCGACGCGCATGTGCCGGATTTCGACCCGGATTACCGCTTCGACCGCGACACCACGATCGCGATCCTGGCCGGCTTCGCGCATAATCGTCGCGTGATGATCTCGGGCTATCACGGCACCGGCAAGTCGACCCATATCGAGCAGGTCGCGGCCCGCCTCAACTGGCCTTGCGTCCGCGTCAACCTCGACAGCCACGTCTCCCGCCTCGATCTCGTCGGCAAGGACGCGATCGTGCTGAAGGAGGGCAAGCAGATCACCGAGTTCCAGGACGGCATCCTGCCCTGGGCGCTGCAGAACAACATCGCGCTGGTCTTCGACGAATACGATGCCGGCCGCCCGGACGTGATGTTCGTGATCCAGCGCGTGCTCGAGCAGTCCGGCAAGCTGACGCTGCTCGACCAGAAGCGCGTCATCCGCCCGCATGCCGCCTTCCGCCTGTTCGCCACCGCCAACACGGTCGGCCTCGGCGACACGTCGGGCCTCTATCACGGCACGCAGCAGATCAACCAGGGCCAGATGGACCGCTGGTCGATCGTGACCACGCTGAACTATCTGCCGCATGACAACGAGGTCGAGATCGTGCTGGCGAAGTCGAAGCACTTCCAGGGCACGCCCGAGGGCCGCAGCGTCATCGACAAGATGGTCCGTGTCGCCGATCTCACCCGCAACGCGTTCATGAACGGCGATCTCTCGACCGTGATGAGCCCGCGCACGGTCATCACCTGGGCCGAGAACGCCGCGATCTTCGGCGATGTCGGCTTCGCCTTCCGGGTGACTTTCCTGAACAAGTGCGACGAGATGGAGCGGACGCTGGTGGCCGAGTTCTTCCAGCGCTCCTTCGGCAAGGAACTGCCGGAGAGCGCGGCGAATGTGGTGCTGAGCTAGGCAAGCGGCCATGGCGCAGTATGAGGGAAGCTGCCATTGCGGACGGGTCGCCTATTCGGTCGAGGCCAGCCTCGACCAGACGATCACCTGCAACTGCTCCTATTGCCAGCGCCGCGGCTCGATCCTGAGCTTTGCACCGGCGACGGCCTTCACGCTCACCAAGGGCGAGGACGCGCTGACCGAGTACCGCTTCAACTCGCAGAAGATCCAGCATCTCTTCTGCGAGACCTGCGGTATCGAATCCCTCGCGCGCGGGGCGATGCCTGACGGCACGGCGACGGTCGCGGTCAATGTCCGCTGCCTGGCCGGCGTCGAGCCGACGGAGCTGCAGCCGACGATGTATGACGGGCGTTCGCGCTAGGGAATGACGATGGTCGCGATCGCGGTTGAGCCAGGTCAGGATGAGACGCGCGCTGCGGTTCTGCGCGGCTTGAGCGCCCATAACCAATCGAAGGTCGGTCCGCGCAATGCGAAGCCGGTGACGATCAGCCTGCGCGACGACAGCGGCGAGATCGTCGGCGGTCTCGTCGGCGAGCTGAAATGGGAATGGCTTTATGTCGATCTGCTCTGGATCGACGAGCGCCATCGCGGCGCCGGGTTCGGCGAGGCGCTGGTGGCGCAGGCCGAGCAGGAGGCCCGGCAGCATGGCGCCAAGGGCGTCTATTTGGGGACGATGAGCATTCAGGCGCCGGAATTCTATCCGCGCCTGGGCTATCGCGAATGCGGCCGGATGGAGAATTATCCGGTGGTCGGTCAAACGCTGCATCATTTCACGAAGGCGCTATGAGCATCTCCAACCGCAAGCCCGGAACGACCAAGGAAGCGCCGGCGGAGCCGCTGAAGCGTGCCATTTCCTCGGCGATGAAGGCGATCGCGCGCAAGCCGGAGATGGAGATCGTCTTTGCGGCGGACAAACCCTCGCTCGTCGGCGAGCGCGCTCGCCTGCCCGAGCCGCCGCGCAAGCTGACGCTCGAGGATGTCGCGATCCTCCGAGGTCATGCGGATTCGATGGCGCTGCGGCTCGCCTGCCATGATGCGAGCGTGCATCGCCGCGCCGCGCCCGAGGGCGATGCGGCGCGCGCCGTGTTCGATGCCGTGGAGCAGGCCCGCGTCGAATGCCTCGGCTCGCGCCGCATGGCCGGCATGGCCGACAACATCACCGCCATGCTGGAGGACCGGTATCACCGTGGCGGGCGCTATGAGGAGATCACCGACCGTGCCGATGCGCCGCTGGAGGATGCGCTGGCGCTGATGGTGCGCGAGCGCCTGACGGGCTTGAAGCCGCCGAAGGCGGCGGAGAAGCTGGTCGATCTCTGGCGCGAGCAGATCGAGGCCAAGGCCGGCGCCGATCTCGACCGGCTGTCCAAGGCGGTCGAGGACCAGCGTGCCTTCGCCCGCACGGTGCGCGACATGCTGGCCTCGCTCGACATGGCCGAGCAGACCTCGCAGGGCGACGAATCGGACGAGGATGAGGACAACCAGGACCAGTCCTCCGACGAGCAGCAGCAACAGGACGGCGAGGCCGAGCAGGAAAGCGCCGGCGAGCGCTCCGAGGTCGAGGTTTCCGACGATGCCACCGAGGAGCTGCAGGAGGGGGCGAGCGAGGCCTCCGATGCGCCCTCGGGCGACTGGGACGACGAGGACGAGAATTCGGACGCCGAGGAGGCCGGCGAGGCCCCGCGCCCGCGCGAGGGCAAGCCAAACGACCGGCCGCAGACCGACTACAAGCCCTATACGGTGAAGTTCGACGAGACGATCACCGCCGAGGAGCTCTGCGATGCCGAGGAGCTGACGCGGCTGCGCGCCTATCTCGACAAGCAGCTTGCCCATCTCCAGGGCGTGGTGGCGCGGCTCGCGAACCGTTTGCAGCGGCGCCTGATGGCCCAGCAGAACCGCTCCTGGCAGTTCGACCTGGAGGAGGGCGCGCTCGACCCGGCGCGCCTGCCGCGCATCATCATCGACCCCTACCAGCCGCTCTCCTTCCGGCAGGAATCGGACGTCAATTTCCGCGACACGGTCGTGACGCTGCTGATCGACAATTCCGGCTCGATGCGGGGCCGGCCGATCACGGTCGCCGCGACCTGCGCCGACATCCTGGCCCGGACGCTGGAGCGCTGCGGCGTCAAGGTCGAGTTGCTCGGCTTCACGACGCGGGCCTGGAAGGGCGGGCTTTCGCGCGAGAGCTGGCTGCAATCGGGCAAGCCGGCCAATCCCGGCCGCCTCAACGACCTCAGGCACATCATCTACAAGGCGGCGGATGCGCCCTGGCGGCGGGCGCGTAAGAATCTCGGGCTGATGATGCGCGAGGGCCTGCTCAAGGAGAATATCGACGGCGAGGCGCTGGATTGGGCCCACAAGCGCATTCTAGCGCGGCCGGAGCAGCGCAAGATCCTGATGGTGATCTCGGATGGCGCGCCGGTCGATGATTCGACACTGTCGGTCAATGCCGGCAACTATCTCGAACGGCATCTGCGCCACATCATCGCCGAGATCGAGACGCGCTCGCCGGTCGAGCTGATCGCGATCGGCATCGGCCATGACGTCACGCGCTACTACCGCCGCGCCGTCACCATCGTCGATGCCGAGGAACTCGGCGGTGTGATGACCGAGAAGCTCGCCGAATTGTTCGAGGAGGATGCGGGGCTGAACGCCAAGCCGTCACGCGGGTCGCGGCGGCTGCATTGAGGGCGATCCCGGCGGTTGCAGAACCCAGCGCGGGGAACCCCTCTCCCGTGTGGGAGAGGGGCAGGGGTGAGGGCCGGACGGTGCCGTATAGGGCGCGGTCAGGTCGAGGTCTGATCGTCGAAGGGCCGACACCTCACCCCTGCCCCTCTCCTTACAGGAGAGGGGTTCCCCGCGCCGACTTCGCCATTGCTGGTGATCTCGCATGCGCCTGACCCGTCGCGTGGCGCTTGGCGGGCTGGGAGCGCTGGCTGTCGCTCCTGCCCTCGCCCAGGTGTCCGAAACCGGCCGCATCCCCGTGGCCGTCTCGGCCCAGCCGATCACCGCCTTCGAGCCGCGCAGTCCCGAGAAGACGCGCTTCGGCAAGCTCAGCTTTCGAGGCGGGCTCGTGCTCGGCGGCAGCCATTCGCGTTTCGGCGGGTTCTCGGGCCTCTGGCGCGGTGCGAATGGCAATGATCTGGTAGGGGTCACCGACAACGGCTTCTGGCTGACGGCGAAGGTCGCCTCGCGCAAGGGCCGGCTGGCGGGGCTGGAAGGGGCGGAACTCGCTCCCATCCTTGGCAGCTCCGGCCGGCCGCTTCACCGCTCGCGTTATTACGATACCGAAGGCCTCTGCATCGCTGAGGGCGTCGCCTATCTCGGCGTCGAGCGGACGCATGACCTGCTGCGCTTCGATTGGGCGGCTGAGGGCGTCATGGCGCGGGCCCGCATCGTGCCGGTGCCGCGCGAGGTCAAGCGCCTGCCGAACAATCGCGGGCTGGAGGCGATCGGCGTGGTGCCGGGCGGCCAGCCGCTGGCGGGTGCGATCGTCGCGATCGCCGAACGTTCGGGCGCCGATGACGAGCCGACGCTGGGCGTCATCCTCGGCGGCCGTCAGCCGGGCCTGTTCAGGGTGATCAGGCATGACGGCTTCGACATCACCGATCTCGCCTTCCTGCCTGATGGCGACCTGTTGCTGCTCGAGCGCTGGTATCGTCCGCTGCGGGGCGTCGGCATGCGGATTCGCCGGGTTGCGGGCGAGCGCCTGAAAGCCGGCGCGCTGCTCGATGGCCCCTATCTGATCGAGGCCGATCTCGGCCAGGAGATCGATAATATGGAAGGACTCTGCGTCCATCCGGAGCAGGGGCGGATCGTGCTGACCCTGATCTCGGACGACAATTTCTCGTTCCTGCAGCGGACGGTGATGCTGGAATTCGAGTTGGGTTGATTGCCGGCCTTGCCCTTCTCCCGCGAGGGAAGCAAAACGAAAAAAGCGGCCTCGCGGCCGCTTCGTTCAGTCGCGAAGAGGCAACACCGCTCAGGCGGTGGCGAGCTTCTTCTCGATGTCGCGCTTCAGCGTCAGGGCGCCGGTCGAGAGATCGCCGGCCGGGGCCTTGATCAGAAAGGCGTCGAGACCGCCACGATGATCGACCGTGCGCAGGGCATTGGCCGAGATGCGCAGGCGCACGGAGCGGCCGAGCGAGTCGGACTGCAGCGTGACATTGACGAGGTTCGGACGGAATACCGTCTTGGTCTTGTGGTTCGAGTGGCTGACGAGGTGGCCGGTCTGGGTGGCTTTCCCGGTCAGTTCGCAACGGCGCGCCATGGTGTCGTTCCCTAAATCCAACCGGCTGGCTCAAACAAAAATGCCGACACGCGACGTGCCGGACATGAGCACCGGAAGTCAAATTGAAGTCGCGGTTCCATAGCCAAGCCCGGCGGGCGCGTCAAGGAAAAGTCATGCGATCCCTGCCAATATCGCTCCTGTGATGCGCAGAGAGCAAGGCGACCTGCTTTGCTGCTCGCCAAACCGGATGAAAGAGGCCACGATTCGGACCGAATCGCAGTGCATGTCCCGATGATCGCCCAGACGATGTTCGCAAAGACCCGGAGGAAGTCGATGAAGCCCGCCATCGCATCGTCCATGGCCGGGTTCCTCGCCTTGGGCATCGCCGCTGCCGCAAGCCTGCCGGCCTCCGCCGCCTCCCTCGATGCGCGCTACGACGTTTCCCTTCTCGGATTGACGCTCGGGACCGCCAGCCTCAGCGGCGGCATCGACGGTTCCAGCTACAAGCTCGATGTCGCGGCCAAGCTGACCGGGCTGATCGGCGGCTTCACCGGCGGGCGCGGGTCGGGCGCAGCCAGCGGCAGCCTCAATGGCGCGAAGCTGTCGCCGACGAGCTTTGCGGTCAGTTCCGCCAGCTCCAGCGAAAGCCGCACGGTGCGGATGGCGCTCGACAGCAACAGCGTCGCTGCCGTCGAGATCGAGCCGCCGATCGACTTCAAGCCCGACCGCGTGCCGCTGAACGACGGCCACCGGCGCAACATCGTCGATCCGCTCTCAGCCTTCCTGATGCCGGTCGCGGGCAAAGGCCTGGCGAACGCCTGCAACCGCACGCTCCAGATCTTCGACGGGGCTGCGCGCTACGACATCAAGCTCAGCCACGCCGGCACGCGCGAGGTGAAGCTCGAGGGCTATAGCGGGCCGGTCGCGGTCTGCCAGGTGCGCTATGTGCCGATCGCCGGCCATCGGGCGCTGCGGCCCAGCACCAAGTTCATGATCGAGAACAAGGACATCAGCACCTGGCTCGCGCCGGTGGCGGGGACCAACCTGATGGTTCCGGTGCGTGTCTCGGTGAAGACGATGATCGGGACGGCCGTGCTCGAAGCCTCGAGCTTCAAGGTCGATCCGGGCGTGACCGCGAGCACCGCCAGGCAGAACTGAGGCGGCAGCCTGCGCCTCAGTGCGCGCTCGACCGCGAGAACAGGTTGATTACCAGTACGCCGGCGACGATCAGCGCCATGCCGATGATCGCGGGTGCGTCGAGCTTCTGCCCGAACAGCACACGCGCGATGATGCTGATCAGGACGATGCCGACGCCCGACCAGATCGCATAGGCGATGCCGACGGGGATCGTCCGCAGGGTCAGCGACAGGAACCAGAAGGCGCTGACGAAGGCCGCGACCGTGACCAGCGAGGGCACGAGCCGCGTGAATTCGTTCGAGGCCTTCAGCGCCGAGGTGCCGATGACCTCGCTGATGATCGCTGCGGCGAGATAGAGATAGCTCACGCGGCTGGGCTCATGCTGCTTTGGCACTCGCCAGGAACGTGCCCATGCGCTCCAGCGCGCGCTCGATGTTCGGCAAGGAGTTCGCATAGGAGAGGCGGATATAGCCCTCGCCATGGACGCCGAAATCCGGCCCGCCGATGGTGGCGACGCCGGCATCCTCCAGCAGCGCCGAGGCCAGTTTCTTGGCCTTCCAGCCGGTCTGCGAGACGTTCGGGAAAGCGTAGAAGGCGCCCTTGGGCACGATGCAGGAGATACCGGGCAGGGCATTCAGCCCCTTGACCACGGCCTTCCGGCGCCGGTCGAACTCGGCCAACATCAATGCCACCGCATCCTGCGGGCCGGTGAGGGCGGCAAGCCCCGCCCATTGCGCCGGCGCGTTGACGCAGGAATGCGAGTTCACCGCGAGCTTGCGGGCGTTGTCGTAGAGGGGCTTGGGCCAGACCGAATAGCCGAGCCGCCAGCCGGTCATGGCATAGGTCTTCGACCAGCCGTTGAGCAGGATCAGCCGGTCGCGGATCTCGGGGTAGCTCAGCAGGCAGACGTGGCTCTCGCCGTCATAGAGCATCTGGTCGTAGATCTCGTCGGACATGATCGCGACGTCGGGGAAGCGGGCGAGCCCGGCGACGAGTTTGTCGATTTCGGCCTTGGGCGTGACGCCGCCGGTCGGGTTGGCCGGCGAGTTGATGATGAGCAGCCGCGTCTTCGGCGTGATCAGCGCCAGCGTTTCCTCGGCGGAGAAAGCGAAGCCGTTCTCCTCGCGGATCGGCACCGGAATCGGCGTCGCGCCGGTATACTCGATCATCGAGCGATAGATCGGGAAACCGGGATCGGGATAGAGGATTTCGGCGCCGGGCTCGCCGAACATCAGGATCGCCATGAACATGGTGACCTTGCCGCCGGGCACGATCATCACGCTGTCGGGCGAGACCTCGACATTGAAGCGCTTGTGCAGATCGGCCGAGACCGCCTCGCGCAGCGGCAGGATGCCATTGGCCGGTGTATAGCCGTGATGGCCGTCGCGCAGCGCCTTCACCGCGGCCTCGACGATATGGTCGGGCGTCGGGAAGTCCGGCTGGCCGATGCCGAGATTGATGATGTCGCGGCCCTGGCGCTGCAACTCGGTGGCGCGCGCCAGCACGGCGAAGGCATTCTCCTCGCCCATGCGGGCGAAGGACGGGACGACATGGAGCGTCATGGCGGCGTTTCCCTGGGCGTGGTCGTTTCGGTCGAGGCCCGCTCGTGCCGGGCTCTTGCCCTCTCTTGGCTCCAAAATGCGCCGCCATGCAAGCCCGCGCGCCGCGCCAGCCCGAGCGAGACGGCAGAGCCGGCCTGCATAAATAGTATGACTATCTCGCGTTTGCGGGCTTGCCCCGGCAGGGCCGATCGGCATGATGGCGTGATTACAATCGTTTGAAGATAGACCGCGTTTGAAGATACGACCGGCAAGCGGCCGCCAGCGCCGCGTCCGCGCGAGAGGAAAGACCAGGATGGCCAAAGCTCCGGAAAGCAACGTGCCGCGCCAGGACCGGCCGGTGGCGACCACAAAGAAGAAGGCGCCGCGCCGCATCAAGCCCGAGCAGCTGCGCTCGAAGGCTTGGTTCGACAACCCCGCTAATGCCGACATGACCGCGCTCTATATCGAGCGCACGATGAATTTCGGCCTGTCTCGCGACGAGCTCCAGTCCGGCCGGCCGATCATCGGCATCGCCCAGACCGGCTCCGACATCGCGCCCTGCAACCGCCACCATATCGAGCTTGCCCATCGCGTCCGCGACGGCATCCGCGAGCGCGGCGGCGTGCCCTTCGAGTTCCCGATCCATCCGATCCAGGAAACCTGCAAGCGCCCGACGGCGAGCCTCGACCGCAACCTGCAATATCTCTCGCTCGTCGAGATCCTCTACGGCTATCCGCTCGACGGCGTCGTGCTGACGACGGGTTGCGACAAGACCACCCCGGCCCAGCTCATGGCGGCGGCGACCGTCGACATCCCGGCGATCGCGCTGCCGGGCGGGCCGATGCTGAACGGCAATTTCCGCGGCGAGCGCACCGGCTCGGGCACGATCGTCTGGAAGGCCCGCCAGATGATGGCGGCCGGCGAGATCGACTATAAGGGCTTCGTCGATCTGGTCGCATCGTCGGCGCCCTCGGCCGGCCACTGCAACACCATGGGCACGGCGACGACGATGAACTCGATCGCCGAGGCGCTGGGCATGACCCTGCCGGGCGCGGCCGCGATTCCGGCGCCCTATCGCGACCGCTACGAGATGGCCTATCTGACCGGCCTGCGCATCGTCGACATGGTCTGGGAAAACCTGATCCCGTCGAAGATCATGACGCGCGAAGCCTTCGAGAACGCGATCGTGGTCAACTCGGCGATCGGCGGCTCGACCAATGCGCCGATCTCGGTCAACGCCATCGCCAAGCATATCGGCGTTCCCCTCGACAACGAGGACTGGACGGCCGTCGGCTACGACATCCCGCTGCTGGTCAACCTGCAGCCGGCCGGCGAGTATCTCGGCGAGGATTACTACCGGGCCGGCGGCGTCCCCGCCGTGGTCGCGGAACTCGTCGCCAAGGGCAAGATCAAGCCGGCGATTACTGCCAACGGACGGACTTTGGCCGAGAACTGCGAGGGCTTCTTCGCCGAGGACCGGAAGGTCATCAAGGCCTATGACGCGCCGATGAAGGCGCAGTCGGGCTTCCTCAACCTGCGCGGCAACCTGTTCGATTCCGCGATCATGAAAACCAGCGTGATCACCCCGGAATTCCGCAAGCGCTACCTCGAGAACCCGAAGGACCCGAATGCCTTCGAGGGCAAGGCGATCGTCTTCGACGGGCCGGAGGACTACCATCACCGCATCGACGATCCCTCGCTGAAGATCGACGAGCATTCGATCCTGTTCATCCGCGGCGTCGGTCCGGTCGGGTATCCGGGCGCGGCCGAGGTCGTGAACATGCGGCCGCCGGATTACCTGATCAAGAAGGGCGTGACCGCGCTGGCCTGCATCGGTGACGGGCGGCAGTCGGGCACTTCGGGCTCGCCCTCGATCCTGAACGCCTCGCCGGAAGCGGCGACCGGCGGCGGGCTCGCCCTGCTCGTGACCGGCGACAAGGTCCGCATCGACCTGAACAAGCGCTCGGCCGACATCCTGATCTCCGACAAGGAGCTGGAGGAGCGGCGCGCGGCGTTGAAGGCGGCCGGCGGCTACAAATATCCCAAGAGCCAGACGCCCTGGCAGGAGATCCAGCGCAAGATCGTCGGCGAACTTTCCGAGGGCATGGTGCTGAAACCGGCGGTCAAGTACCAGAAGATCCACAAGAAGTTCGGCATCCCGCGGGATAACCACTGAGGCGCCGACGAGTGTCCCATCCTCGACCGTCATCCCGGGCTTGCCCCGGGATCCATCGGAGGGCTCCGGCGCTCTAGGATGGATCCCGGATCTCCGCTTCGCTGCGTCCGGGATGACGGCGCGGCTATGGCGATCGGGTGCCATTCCACCCACGCATTGGCGCCGCTCCCGTTGCGCGCGCCTCCGGGGCTGACAAAACGGCGCAAGGCGGACAGTATGGCGCCCCGCTGCAACCGGCTCATTTGAAACGATTTAAAATGGCCTTCTCCCCTCAGGTCGATGCCTTCCGGATGCTGCACGAGGCCGGCTGCTTCGTGATGCCGAACCCGTGGGATGTCGGTTCGGCCCGCTGGCTGCGCGGGCAGGGCTTCAAGGCGCTGGCCTCGACCAGCGCGGGTTTTGCCTTCACGCAGGCACGCGCCGACCAGGACGTGCCGCGCGACATGATGCTGGCGCATCTGGCCGAGCTGGTGAAGGCGGTGCCGGACCTGCCCGTCAACGCCGATTTCGAGAACGGCTATGCCGATACGCCCGACGGCGTCGGCGCCAATGTGAAGCTGTGCATCGCCACCGGCGTCGCGGGGCTTTCGATCGAGGACGCGACGGGGCGTGCCGAGGATCCGCTTTATGAGTTCGAGCTTGCCGTAGCGCGGGTGCGCGCGGCGCGAAAGGCGATCGACGAGACCGGCTCCGGCGTCGTGCTGACGGCGCGGGCCGAGTGCTTCCTGACCAATCACCCCGATGCCCTGGCCGAATCCGCACGGCGCATCGAGGCATATGCCGAAGCTGGCGCGGACGTGCTCTATGCGCCCGTCCCGAAGACGCGCGAGCAGATCGCGACCATCGTCGCGGCGGCGGGAGGCAAGCCGGTCAACGCCCTCGTCTATGGCGATTTTGGCCTCACGGTTGCCGACATCGCCGCCCTCGGTGTGCGCCGGATCTCGATCGGCGGCGCGCTGGCGCGGGCGGCCTGGGCCGCCTTCATCGAAGCGACACGGCTGATCAGCGAGGAGGGCAGTTTCCGGGGCTTTGCCGGCAACGGCCCTTCCGCGCCGCTGAACCCGTTCTTCACCGAAGATTTGAAGGCGCGTTCGTGAGCGGGATGCTCATGCTCGCACCGGCCTGGCTCGGCCTGAGCGGGCTCTGGACGCTCGATGCCAAGGGCCGCAGGAAAGCCGTCGACGCCGAGGATCTCGGCCTGTCGGAGGATCTTGCCGACCGGCTCGAGGCCTGGATGGACGCGTTCGACGCGATCTATGAAGAAGAGCAGGAGGCGCGCTCGCGCTTTCCCAGCGAGGCCGAGCAGCGCGCCTGGGAAGCTGAGGGACAGGCGATCGCCGGCGCGGTCGCGGCAGAACTTGGCCCGGACTGGACGGTTTCGACCGATCTGACGGGCTGGCAGGAGATGACCAAGCCATGACTTCCGTTTCGGCGGACATTCCCGCCAACCCGCTGCTCGAAGGCTGGACGGCGCCGCCTTTCCCGCCCGCGCGCGTGCTCGAAGGGCGCTATTGCCGTCTGGAGCCGATCGATCCGGCGCGCCATCTCGACGAGATCTGGGCGGTGAATGGCGGCCACGACCATATCTGGCAGTGGATGCCGGCCCAGCCGCCGCAGACGCGCGAGGCTTATGGCGATCTGCTGGCGATGATGACGGCCAAGGCCGGCATCGTGCCCTTCGCGATCATCGACAAGGCCGACGGCAAGGCCAAGGGCCATCTCTGGCTGATGGAGATCCGGCCCGAGCATGGCGTCTTCGAGGTCGGCTACATCACCTATTCGCCCGTGCTGCAGAAGACGCGGGTGGCGACGGAGGCGATCCATCTCTGCGGCGACTACGGCTTTTCGCTGGGCTACCGGCGCTTCGAGTGGAAGTGCAACAACCTCAATGAGCCCTCCAAGCGCGCCGCTTTGCGCTTCGGCTTCCAGTATGAGGGGCTGTTCCGCCAACATCAGGTGGTCAAGGGTCGCAACCGCGACACCGCCTGGTTCTCGATCCTCGACAGCGAATGGCCCGCCGTGAACGCGACCTTCGAGGCCTGGCTCGATCCGGCCAATTTCGATTCCGAGGGGCGCCAGAAGGCGCGTCTCGAAAGCTTCAGGGCCAGCAAGGCCTGAATTCCGATCCAAGACTTAAAGGTAGCGAGGACATCATGGCAGGACGTTTGAAGGGCAAGGTCGCGGTCGTCACGGCGGCGGGGCAGGGCATCGGCCGCGCGATCGCGGAGGCTTTCGTGGCTGAGGGCGCGACCGTCTGGGCGACCGACAAGGATGTCGCGCTGCTGGAGGGCATTCCCAAGGCGAAGAAGCGCAAGCTCGACGTGCTCTCGAACAAGGCGGTCGAGGCCTTCGCGGAAAAGGTCGGCCCGATCGACATCCTCGTGAACGCGGCCGGCTTCGTCCATCACGGCACCGTGCTCGACACCGACGACAAGGCCTGGGATTTCTCCTTCGACCTCAACGTCACCTCGATGCACCGCACGATCAAGGCGTTCCTGCCGGGCATGCTCGCCAAGGGCGCGGGCTCGATCGTCAACATCGCCTCGGGCGCCGGCTCGGTCCGCGGTATCCCGAACCGCTATGCCTACGGCACCACCAAGGCTGCCGTCATCGGCCTGACCAAGGCGGTCGCGGCCGATTTCATCAAGAAGGGCATCCGCGCCAACGCGATCTGCCCCGGTACGATCCAGTCGCCCTCGCTCGACCAGCGCATCAAGGACCTCGCCGCCGCAAGCAAGACCACGGAAGCCGCCGCGCGGCAGGCCTTCATCGACCGCCAGCCGATGGCCCGGCTCGGCACGGCCGAGGAGATCGCCTGGCTCGCGGTTTATCTCGGCTCCGACGAGGCGAGCTACACCACCGGCCAGATCCATCTCGCCGATGGCGGCTTCGCTCTCTGAGCGCCAGAAAAACAGGGAGGAAGCCCAATGCATATTCTCGTTCTCGGCGGTGCCGGCATGGCCGGCCGCAAATTCATCGAGCGGCTGGCCAAGGACGGCAATCTCGGCGGTAAGGCCATCGCCAAGATCACGGCGCAGGATGTCGTCGCGGCGCAAGCGCCGGCTGGGGCGCCCTTCGCCTTCGAGGCGGTAGTCTCGGACCTCTCGGTCGAGGGCCAGGCCGAGGCGCTGATCGCGTCGCGCCCGGAACTGATCGTGCATCTCGCCGCCATCGTCTCCGGCGAGGCCGAGGCCGATTTCGAGAAGGGCTACCGGATCAATCTCGACGGGACGCGCTATCTGTTCGAGGCGATCCGCAAGGCCGGCGACGCTTACAAGCCGCGCCTCGTCTTCACCTCCTCGATCGCGGTGTTCGGCGCGCCGTTCCACGACAAGATCGAGGACGAGTTCTTCACGACGCCGCTGACCAGCTATGGCACGCAGAAGGCGATCAGCGAATTGCTGCTCTCCGACTATACGCGGCGTGGCTTCTTCGACGGCATCAGCATCCGCTTCCCGACGATCTGCGTGCGGCCGGGCACGCCGAACAAGGCTGCGTCGGGCTTCTTCTCCAACATCATCCGCGAGCCGCTGAACGGCATCGAGGCGGTGCTGCCGGTGTCCGACCAGGTGCGCCACTGGCATGCCTCGCCGCGCTCGGCGGTCAACTTCCTGATCCATGCTGCGACGATCGACACCAACACGATCGGCGCGCGCCGGACGCTGACGATGCCGGGCTACTCCTGCACCGTCGCGGAGCAGATCGAGGCGCTGCGGAAGGTCGCGGGCGAGGGCGTCGTCGCCCGCATCAAGCGCGTGCCGGATGCAACGATCAACGGCATCGTCGCCGGCTGGCCGCAGAACTTCAACGCTGCACGGGCGACCGGGCTCGGCTTCACATCGGAATCGAGCTTCGAAGAGATCATCCGCGTCCATATCGAGGACGAGCTCGGCGGGAATTTCGTCAAGTAAGATTCAGGCTCGTCCTGCTCGGGCTTGACCCGAGCATCTCCGGATAGAGATTCTCGGGTCGGCGCAAAGCACCGCCCGAGAATGACGCGCGGGCCTCACGCCGGGCAGGGCTCGCCCGGCGTCTCCACCAGATCGACGGGCTCGATCTCGGGTGCGTGCGTCCAGCCGCTGGCGCCCCAGTGCTTCAGCGCCGCCCAGGTCGAGCGGTCGAGCCGGAACTGCTCGCAGGGGAACAGCCCGCCACGCGCCGGCAGCGACTTGAGGAACGAGCCCTCGGCGCGGAAGCCGGACTTCTCCAGCACACGCCGCGAGGCCGGATTGATGACGCGCGTATCGGCCTCGATCGCCGGCATCTCGACGAGCGAGAACAGCGTGTCGATCAAGGCCTGCACGGCTTCCGTGGCGTAGCCCTGGTTCCAGTGCGGCGTGCCGAGCCAGTAGCCGATGAAGGGCACGCCCGTCGCCTGCTTGTGCGCGCCGATCATGCCGATCAACTCGTTGGGCTTCGACCTCGGCGTGATCGCCAGCACGAGATGCTCGCCCAGCGCATTGCCCTTGCGCATAGCGAAGATGAAGGGCTCGACCGCATCCACCGGATAGGGATGCGGAATGGAGGCCGTCATCTCCGCCACGGCTTTCTCCCCGGCCTGGCGCAGAATGGCGGAGGCGTCCGCCATGCGGGGCCAGCGCAGCCAGAGACGGCGGGTCTCGAGCCGGAAGACGTCGTCGCGAGTCAGTTCGGGGAACATTGAGTCTCTCCGTCGGCGCAAACGAAAAAGGGAGCTGGGATTTTGTCCCATCTCCCTTTCGCTGACCTTGGGTGACCCTTGAGAGGGACTTGACCCCTGATCCGTTCCGGTTCGATGGAACCGGCGGATCGAGGAAATTCCCTATCCGCCGTTTATTCTGCGGCCTGTTGGGCCGGGACTACGTTTACGAAAGCTCGGCCGAGTTTCGTCGTGAATCGGACTCGGCCCGCCGTGGTCGCAAAGAGGGTGTGGTCTTTGCCCATGCCGACATTGGCGCCGGGATGCCAGGTGGTCCCACGCTGCCGAATAATGATGTTGCCCGGAATCACGGCTTGGTCGCCGAACTTCTTGACCCCGAGGCGCCTGCCTGCGGAGTCACGACCGTTGCGGGATGAACCGCCTGCCTTTTTGTGAGCCATAACGCCCTACCTCAAAACTGATATGTGTTCTCTAACCCGAATCGGCGGCGAAAGCCAGCCGGTCCGGGCATGAAAGACGAAGCCGAACTGACAGGTGTCGTCAGTAGTCCTCGCCGGAAGCCTGCTCGGCCTGATCGGCCTTGGCCCGGGGGGGCTTACCGGCCAGCAATTCCTTGGCCTGCTCGACCCATTCCTCGCGGGCGGCGCGGCCGCGGAGCTTGAGCTCCTCGTCCCACTTCGCCACGTCGGCCTCGCTCCAGGACGCGATGTCGTTCCAGGAGGTGATGCCGGCGGCGCGCAGCTTCTTCTCGATGGTCGGGCCGACGCCCGAGATCAGCGAGAGGTTCGACGTGTCGAGCGCCTCAGTGGTCGCGGCAGCCTTGGCGGCCTTCGGAGCAGCCTTCACAGCGGTCTTGCCCTTGGTCTCGGACGAGCCTGCCTTGAGCGCGACGGCAGAGGCGTCACCCTTCTTCATCTCCGGCTTCTTGCCGCCGGTGAGAATGTCGGTGATGCGAATGATGGTCAGCTCGGCGCGGAAGCCGCGCTTGCGCTTCGAATTCTGGCGGCGACGCTTCTTGAAGGCGATGACCTTCTCGCCACGGGCCTGCTCGACGATCTCGGCAGCGACCGTGATCTCGGAGAGGGCCTTGGCGTCCAGCGTGGTCTTGTCGCCATCGGTCAGCATCAGCACGGTCCCGAAGGCGACGGTGTCGCCCGGGTTGCCTTCGATCTTGGCAGTGGTGATGCGGTCGTTGGCGGCAACGCGGAATTGCTTTCCGCCGGTCTTGATGACTGCGAACATTTTATCCTCCATGTTCGGCCCTGCCCTGTCATGGTCTCCAGAGAGGCACATGCGGGACAGCTTTTTGGCAGTCGTTACGGGTCGGGTTCGCTCTTGCCGGCCGGGCTGCGCGAACTCGCGAAACCATGAGGCCAAAAGAGATCAGGCGCGGGTTTCCCCACGCCGGATGAGGCTCGATAGTCTGATGACCCCGACAGGTCAAGGGAAAGCGTGGGCGCCTGCCCGAAATATGACGGACACAAGACTTGTTTTGCCCGGGCGCCGCGTGTAGTAACCAGCCCGCTTCGACCGAAGGCGACCGCGGACAGGTGGCAGAGTGGTTGAATGCACCGCACTCGAAATGCGGCATACCTGCAAGGGTATCGGGGGTTCAAATCCCTCCCTGTCCGCCATCTTCATTCCCGTAAACCGTTGAATTAGGCTCGAATCTTCGGAAATGGCTAGTTGCGTCGTAGATTTTCGCGCAACTTATCGTCCTACGGACGATGCAATGCGCGACTATCTCGGCAGACGTGGAATTCGAAGCCGCGCCACCCGGCCTGCTCACTGCTTATCAGCAGGCTCGGCCGATCAGATTGCAGCGACCAACGTCGCAAGCCGCTTCCACCCCTGAGCATACTGGCCTCTTCGGACCGGAACCTATTGTTCTTTTGGCATTGTCGATCTGCACTGCTGCCAAGCCCTACATTCGTTTCACGAGCGCAGCTTGATCGAGGGGTCCGCGCTGGATCCAGCCTATGGCAGTCGCTCCCAGACGATCGTCACTTTTGCCCCACCAGGTCTCTGGAAGTGCTCGGTCATTCGGTTACCCTCGACCTCCATCCGGAGTTCCTTCGTCGTCCGAGCATCGCCGATCCAGTTGGGAAAAGAGGAGCCCTCGACAGTGTTCCCGCTGAAATTGCCCTCCGCATCGACGGTGTATCGGCCATACAGGGCGAGGCTGCCGGCGAGGACGGCCCTGTTTTCCGCGTCGGTTCCGCCCCCGCGCTCGTTCGACTTGAAGCGGGGGATGCGCGGATCATGCATGAATTCGACAAAATGCATGTCGGTCGTGAATACCAGTTTTCCCTGAGGTTCCGGACCATAGGGAAGCAAGGTCTTGCCGTTCACCTCGACTGTCGCGGCGGCCATTCGCCAGGTTCCGCCGACCTTGTTCAAGGTCTGCGCCAGTACTGGGGTAGCCAGGACAAGGGCAGCCATGGCTGTCAGAACTGCTCTGCGCTTGATCATGTCAATCATCCTTACGATCGGCTGCGAGCGCGATGTCGCGCTGGGTTTCGAGTTCTTCGAGACGCCCAGTGAGCGCTGCGCGGATGCTATGATAAGCGGAGCTTCCCAGAGCGAGCCGGAATGGTGGGTGGTCGGCGTCGGCGGCCGCGATCATCGCATCGACGGTGTTGGCGGCATCCCCACGGATCGCGAACGCGCTGCTGGATATGGCACGCCGGACCTCGCCTGCCGGCGTGTGTTCATAGATCTCGGTCGGCTTTGCACAATCGAGAGCCGCGCCGAAGTTCGTGCCCGTGGGTCCCGGTTCCGCGATGATGAAGTCGATGCCGAATGGCGCGACCTCCTGGGCGACGGCCTCGACGAAGCCCTCGATGCCCCACTTGCTGGCATGGTAGAGACCGAAGTTCGGATAGGCGATCTGTCCGCCCTCCGATGACACCTGCATGATGCGTCCGCCGCCCTGGGCCCGCAGATGCGGCAGGCTGGCACGGATGAGCTGGATGGATGCCGTCAGGTTGGTCGCAAGCTGCCGATCGATCTGCTCGTCGGTGAGCTCCTCCGCCGCACCGAACAGGCCGTAGCCCGCGTTGCTGACGACCACGTCGATACGGCCGGCCCGTTCGAACGCCTGATCGACGGCGGCGCGAAGAGCGGCGGTATCGGTCAGGTCGAGCGAGACCACCGAAAGCCGATCGCCATGGGCGTTCGCGAGTTCCGACAGCGTGTCCGTGCGCCGCGCCGCGCCGATGACGCGATCGCCGCGGTCGAGCAGCTTTTCCGTCATGATGAGGCCGAGCCCGGAGGACGCTCCGGTAATGAACCACGTTTTTTTTGTCATCTCATGCTCCTCGCTTTGGTGAGGCAGAGATAGCGCGTCGCCTTTGGTGCTATAATGCGCGCCAATCCGCATGACCTGGTGAGGAGACGTGACCAATGCCGAGGCCGACGCTGACGGATCTCACGGCCTTTGCGGCGGTCGCGGAGCACAGCAGCTTCCGAAAGGCGGCCGATATGCTGGGCGTTTCGCGCTCTTCGCTCAGTCACGCGATCGCAGCGCTGGAACGCAATCTGGGAGCGCGGCTCTTTCACAGGACGACCCGCAGCGTTGCGCCGACGGAAGCGGGAGAGCGCCTTCTTCGAAGGCTGAAGCCCGTGCTCCAGGAACTCGATCTGGCCATCGACGCAGTGGCCGATGATGGCGGGCATCCGAGCGGCACGCTGCGGATCAACGGCGGGGAGGGCGGTATGCGTCAACTGCTCAAGCTGGTCGTGCCGACCTTTCTCCAGCGTTACCCGCATGTGTCTCTGGACCTGATCACCGACGGGCATCTGGTCGATATCGTGCAGCAGGGCTTCGACGCCGGTATCCGGCTTGCCGAGGCTGTGCCGCAGGACATGATCGCGATACCGCTGGGCCGGGATTTCCGCTTCCTGGCGGTGGCTGCGCCGCGCTATGTGGCCGGCGCCGCGCCACCGCTCACGCCGGACGATCTGCGACACCACCCCTGCATTCGGCAACGCCTCCCCAGCGGCAAGCTTTATCGGTGGGAGTTCGAGAAACACGGGCAGGAGATCGCGATCGACGTTCCAGGCGCGATGACGCTCGATCACACGATGCTGATGGTCGAAGCGGCAGCCGAGGGCCTGGGTATTGCGTATGTTCCCGAGCCGGCGGCGCGTCCCTTCCTGGACGATGGGCGATTGATCGCCCTTCTCGAAGACTGGTCGCCCGCTGTCGGCGGGTTACGGCTGTACTATTCCGGCCATCGTCATGTGCCGGCGGCGCTGCGCGCCCTGATCGACGTGATGAAAGCTGCCGGTTCTTCTGCGGCGTAGCCGTGTCCGTGCGTTTCCCCGTGACTTCATGCTCTCGGTCCAGCGGCTTCTTCCGGGCTTCGAACCAAGCCTCGGTCAGGGCGACACTCTCGGCGCCGTCAGGATGGCGGCGATCAGCAGGACGGCGAAGATTCCGGCATTCATCTTCGGCTCCCAATAGCCCATGAAGGCGAAGGTAATCGTGAGCCAGCCCACCGCTGCTGCCAGGCACAGCACGACGACCGGACGTTCGTTGAGAAGGCCGGGTTGTCGCCAGGCGATCCAGAGGCAGATCAGTCCAAATAGCACCTGGCCCAATGCAAATGCCGAGTTCAATCCGTAATAGAGCGTGGTTTCGACGCCGGGCGGCCGTTTGCCGCGCAGGTGTTGCGAAACGACATCGACGAGAAAATGCGCGACGCCGGTGAAGGCCAGCCAGCCGAAGGCGCCGTAGGTGAGATAAGTATGCATGTGACCTCTGGTGAAGGGTTGAATCGCTATGAGCCCGTGCCTGCCGCATCCCGATCGATGCTGGCCGGCAGCAGCCCGGAAGCGCCGAATGTCACGCCGGCGAGCGTCTCGGACAGATCCCAGAGCCGGCCTGCGGCATGGGCGTCCAGCGACACTGCGGGCGACTTTGCCTCGCTCGGATAGCCCCGCGTCTCGCTCAGCCTGTCAGGGCCGTAATAGCCGCCGTTGCGGGCGTCAGGCGACGTCGCCGCGAACAGGGTCGGCAGTGCGCCTTGCGCCGCGGGCTGGAACAGGAACCACAATACCGAGCGCGCGATACCCGGCAGGCTGAGCCGGCCTGGCGCATTGTGCAGGAGGTCTGTCCGCGAGACGCCGGGATGGGCGGCGATACTCGCGAGGCCCCAGCCGTTCGCATCGCTGCGCCGCTGCAGCTCGAAGGCGAACATCAGGCAGGCGAGCTTGGACTGGCTGTAGACCGGCCCGGGCTTGTAGCCGCGCTCGGCTTGGAGATCATCGAAATCGATCGCGCCACTGCGGGCGGCGATGCTGGACAATGTGACGACGCGCGCAGCCTGTACACGCCTCAGGAGCGGCAGGAGATGCGCTGTCAGCGCGAAGTGGCCGAGATAATTGGTCCCGAACTGGAGCTCGAAGCCGTCGGCGGTCGTCTCGCGACGCGGCGGCGTCATGACGCCCGCATTGTTGATCAGGACGTCGATGCTTTGCCGACTGGCGGCGAGCCGCTTGCCGAAGGCGGCGATCGAGGCCAGGTCGCCGAGATCGACGACTTCGAAGCTCACCCTGGCATCCAGCACGTCCTGCTTGATGAGGTCGATCGCCTGGGCGCCCTTGTCTGGGTTTCGTCCGGCGACAATCACTTCGCCGCCAGCGCGGGCGAGCGCCAGCGCGGTTTCGAAGCCGAGGCCGCCGGTGCCGGTTACCACGATGGTGCGGCCGCGTAGGGGCGGGATATCCTTGCTGATCCAATTGCTGGGCATGGTGGGTTCCTTTTTCATGAGGGTCGAAAACGAGCGCCACGAAACCACACCGGCCCGTCTCTCTACATAGATCACGCCGATTTGCTCTTTCACGCTGCTCCCGGGGAGTGTGAGGACAAGCGCGGCATGTGTCCTGGCTCGATCAAATTTGCTCGTAAAATAAATGTTTCCAGATATATAGATCTCTTTACTCTGAAATGAATGCGTTACACTTCAGATATCATGAATTTTTCGATCTAATGCTTTGAGTTTTCCGATTTTGAACTAGGTGACGGTTACATTGGCGAGATGAACCGTATCCCCTCTCGGAATCGTCAGTGGAACCTGCCGTCTTTTCGCCCGATCCAGAATGATTATGAGCGCCGAATACACCGTCAGTGGTCGAAGCCCATCCACCTGCGGATCGCTTGATTTGGTGCCCCTGAACTACATGGATGATCAGATGAGCAAAATGCCGAATACCGCGAAAATCTTGCCTTTTCATACAGGCGAGGGCAGATCGCCTGCGGTAATGAGCCTCTTGCCTAACCCACCTGATACCCAAAGAAGTGTCGTTCCCGCCGCCCTTACCACCGCCGTTACTGATTTCATCGAAGCCCGGGGTGGCGGCGAGGGGCATTTCCAGACGCCCATGAGTGGTGTCCACATCCTGCGCGCTTTTCAGGAATTCATGCCCATTCGCCGGATGTACCGGCCATCTCTTTGCGTCGTATTCCAGGGCGCGAAACAGATCCTGTTTGGTGACACGACGCTCGACTATCACGCGTTGCAGTGCCTCGTTGTCAGCGTCGAGCTGCCGGCCAGGGGACACATGATCGGGGCGACACCTAGCAACCCCTTTCTGGGCATGACGATCGAATTTGATGTGGCGATGCTGCGGGAAGTGATGCGGCAGTTGCCAAGTCCGCCGATACCGAACCCGGATTCCGGTCCGTGCGTTTTTGTCGGGGATATCGACGCGCCGCTGGCCGAATGCATATTGCGTCTAGCCAGGATGGCACAGACACCGGACGCGGTTCCTGTCCTCTACCCGGCCGCGATGCGGGAAATCTGCTACTGGCTCTTGACTGGCCCGTACGGCAGAGAGGTCGCCAAGCTCGCCTTGCCTGAGACGAATACCGAGCGCGTCGCGTCGGCGATCCGCCTGCTGCACGAAAACTTCCGACAGACTCTGCGGGTGGAGCAGCTCGCCGAGACCGCGCGGATGAGCCCGTCGTCGTTCCACCAGCATTTCAAGATGATGACGTCGATGACGCCGGGGCAGTTTCAGAAGCAACTGCGTTTGCTCGAAGCCCGGCGTCTGATGGTGTCCGATGCCGTCAATGTCTCAGAAGCGGCGTATCAAGTCGGCTATGAAAGCGCGTCGCAGTTCAGCCGTGAATACTCCCGGGCCTTTGGCGTCGCGCCGAAGCAAGATGTAGCAAATTACAAGGCCCTGATCGCTTACGGGTCAAGATAAACTAGACTGGACGGATATTTGCACTTAACTAACTGAAACTTGGGCTTTGATATTTCCGAAGTCAAATCTAATGTTTAGCGTATTAATTCCACGAATGTCCCTATAACGGCCGCGCAGGCGAAGTAGCCGCCACAGAAGGGCGCGCTCGCGTATCTGTACGGCGGGCGTATGCATCGGCGAGGACCTGCGCGCCCCCGGCGTGATCCCGCCTCGGGCCCGCAGTCGATCTTCTCGAATGCAGGATCGAGGCCTCGGCCGGCGACCGACTTCAGCAGTCGCACGGCTCGATCCTCGCGCTGCGAGCGGATGGGCAAGCTGCCCCGCAAACTCGACCGGCCGATCAACACCAGTGGTGCGACCGCCACCCGCCGGAACAGGGGGGCTGGGGTCTGCGCATCTGGCTATTCCCAGAAGTATTCAGCGCGATGCCGCTCGATCGAGATCCGATCGAGATCGGGCGGCCGAATTTGAAGCATCAGCGCCGGACCACGCGCCTGCATCGGCAGCGTATCAGCGCTTGCAGGATTAGGCATGTTTATTCAGGTTTCGGGCATTCTGGCGGTCGATCGCTTCCTCTAACCTGATCATGCAAAACAAATTTGGAAATACATAGATGCCGTGTCGGTCTTGATTTTAGAGGATTCTGGTTACCGCAAGATGTGTATCTTGTTTGTTCTCCAGAGCATTATCCTGTTGCACGGATCTTTGCTCATATCGCGCAGGCATCAATCGCTGCGCTCCACGCTCTCTGTTGTTCATAACTTCGTTCCTCCCGATCGGTCTGCTGAAATTGGATTTTCGTCCGGCGCGGCAGAGCAAGCGGGGACGGGCATGAGGTAACCGGTGATGCCCACCGAACGGTGGCGCGCAGGGATCGGCCCCGCACCTTCAACCGCTCCATTCATCGCGAATACGCTTCGCCGAGCACGCTGATCGCTCTGAACGCCGCCCTGCGGTGCGGCCCGCAATGCCGACTTCGCAGATCTATGAACGCAAGCTCATGCTCCTTTCTTCAAAGGCAAATATGATGGCCAGCCGAATAGCTTCAAAAATACCCTTTCGACGAGATCGCACCGCAGGTGTCATCGTTACTGCGAGCGCAGATGCTGCAGCACGATCGATGTATTCTCGCCGACAATTCTGTCTAGCCACATTTGGTGCGCTGTGTCTCTCGGCTTGCGTCACGACCGGTCAGGTTGCGCAGGGCCAGGCTAAGCCAGATTGGAGCCTCGCCGACATGCCCTCGCAAAAGGGGCGCATCTTCCTGGTCACGGGCGGGACGAGCGGGATCGGCTTCGAGAGCGCCAAGGCCCTGGCGGCTGCGGGGGCCCAAGTCGTTATCGCGGCACGCGGCTCGCAGCGGGGCGAGGAAGCGATCGCGAGCATTTTGCGGGAAACCCCCGATGCACGCGTGCGCTTCGAATCGCTCGATCTGGCCGATCTCGCTTCGGTACGGACACTGAGCAAGCGCCTCAATGCGACGCTGCCTCGGCTCGACGGCCTGATCAACAATGCCGGGATCATGGAGCCACCCGAACGCGGCGTCTCGAAGGACGGGTTCGAGATGCAGTTCGCCGTGAACTATCTGGGCCATTTCGCCCTGACTTCGGAGCTGCTGCCGCTGCTGCGCAAGGCTGATGCGCCTCGGGTCGTCACGCTGTCCAGTATCGCCGCCTCCCGCGGCTCCATCCACTTCCAGGACCTGCAGTTCGAGCAGAACTACAGCCCATCGGCCGCCTATGCCCAGACCAAGCTGGCCTGCCTGATCTTCGCCCTCGAACTCCAGCGCCGCAGCGACGCGGCGGGCTGGGGCATCCAGAGCATGGCATCCCATCCGGGGGTGTCGCGCACCGACCTCCAGGTCAATCGCAACGACGTCGTGGGGTTCGTCCGCCGCAACCTGCCGTTCCTGTACCAGCCGGCCCCGCAGGGCGCGTTGCCGACGCTGTACGCGGCCACCGCGCCGGATGCGCTCGGCGGTCGCTACTACGGGCCGACCGGCCTGATGGAGGCGCGCGGCGCGCTCGGCTTCGCTCAGGTGCCCGCCGCCGCCACGGATGCCGAAACGGCGGCTCGCCTCTGGGGCGTCAGTGAAAAGCTCGGCGGCACGCGGTTTCCCTCGCCCGCCCGCTGATCGCCAGCGTTTGGCTCGCACCGCAGACAACGCGCGCGAGCACATGTTCCGAGTCAGGCCCTCCTCTCCCATGAGCCGAACCATGACAGCTGCACCGCACCGCCCACACCTGCTGCAGACCCTGTTCAACCTCCGCCGCGAGGAAGTCGGACCGGTTCTGATCGCAGCGCTGTTCTTCTTCTGCGTGCTGACAGCGCTCATGGTGCTTCGGCCTGCGCGCGACGCCTTGGGCATGGAGCGTGGCATCGAGAGCATCCGTTGGCTGTTCGTCGGCACTGCGGTGGTGACGCTGGCTGTGAACCCGCTGTTCGGGTGGCTGGTCAGCCGCCTGCGGCGGCTGCAGTTCATCGGTGCGACCTATGGGTTCTTCGTGCTGAGCCTGGTCGGATTTTGGTGCTTGCTGACGTACGCGCCCGGCGCGGTCGGCCAGCGCAGCGGCCAGGTGTTCTACGTCTGGTTCAGCGTATTCAACCTGTTCGTCACGATGGTGTTCTGGGCGCTGCTAGCCGACCGCTTCACCAGCGACCAGGGCAAGCGCTTCTTCGCGCTGATCTCAGTCGGCGGTACGCTCGGCGCGATCTTCGGACCGTGGCTTACCTCGCAACTGGCCCGGCCGCTGGGTACCCCGAACCTGCTGCTCGTTGCGGGCGGCTTCCTGCTGCTCGCCCTCGCCATGGCCCGGCTGCTTTTTCGCGTGGCGCCCGATCAGGCGCACACCGACACACCCGCCGAGACGGCAGGATCCGCCAACGAGGCCGAGCGCATCGGCGGTAGCGCCTGGGCGGGCCTGAGTGCGGTGTTCCGATCGCCCTATCTGACCGGTATCGCCGGCTACATCCTTCTGATGACAGTGCTGGCGACCTTCATCTACTTCACCCGCCTGCAGATGGTCGCGGCGGTGGCTGACAACACGGATGCGCGCGCGGCGCTCCTCGGCAGCATCGACATGTGGACGCAGGTCGCGGTGCTGATCCTGCAGATCACCCTGACCGGAAAGATCATCAAGCGCTTGGGCCTTGGTGTGGCGCTGGCGATCCTGCCTGTGGCCACTGCGCTCGGCTTCATCGGGCTGGCGCTCTACGGTTCGTTTGTCGTGCTGATCCTGCTCGAGGCCGCCAATCGCGCCGTGCAGCGCGGCATCACCCGGCCGGCGCGGGAAGCGCTGTTCACCGTGGTCAGCCGCGAGGACAAGTACAAAGCCAAGGCCTTCGTCGACACCTTCATCTACCGCGCCGGCGATGTCGTCGGCGCGCAGACCGAAGGCGTGCTCGGACGGCTTGGGCTCGCCATGGGCAGTCTGGTCGGCGTGGTCGTGCCGCTGGCGCTGGGCTGGGCCGTGCTGGGCCTCTGGCTGGGGCGCGCGCAGACCCGTCTCGCGCAGGGGCCGGAAACGAGCGACGGGCCAAGGCCTGCCTCCAGCGAGCATACCGGTCGCGACATGTCCGTGGTGTCGAGCACGACGCTCCGACGCGGCGACGGGAACAATGAACTTCACCATCAAGAGGAGCAAAAAACATAGCCCATAGAGGCCGCCACGAGATCGCCGAAATCAAGCCAATCAACCTGAAGTATCAGTAAAGAATAGAGAGGATCATGTCATGTCTGAAGTATCTCATAGCAATCATCCGGGCCCCTTTCTGATAGGGCGACGGATCTGCCTCGCGGCTCTGGGTGTGATGCTGAGCGGCGCACTTCCCTTGGGCAGCGCTTGGGCGCAGAGCCCGCCCAAGCCCGATTGGAGCGTGGCCGATATGCCCTCGCAGAAGGGACGCATCTTCGTGGTCACCGGCGGCACCAGCGGCATGGGATATGAGGATGCCAAGGCTCTGAGTGCGGCAGGTGCACAGGTGATCATCGCGGCGCGCAATCCCCAGCGGGGTGCGGAAGCGATCGCGCGGATCAAGCAGGAGGTGCCTGATGCACGGCTCCAGTTCGAAGCCGTGGACCTGGCGGATCTGGGCTCAGTCCGCGATCTGGCCAAGCGGCTCGGCGCCACACTGCCCCGGCTCGACGGGCTGATCAACAACGCGGCGATCATGGCGACTCCCGAGCGCGGTTCCTCGCCGGACGGCCTCGAGATGCAGTTCGCCACGAATTACGCAGGCCACTTCGTTTTGACTGCCGATCTCCTGCCGCTGTTGCGCAAGAGCGACTCCCCACGTGTCGTGACGTTGGGCAGCGTCGCCGTCCATCGCGGGCAGGTCAACTTCGACGACTTGCAGGCCGCGAAGGCCTACGAGCCCTATGCGGTCTATGCCCAGTCCAAGATCGCATGCCTGTTGTTTGCCTTCGAACTGCAGCGGCGCAGCGACGCCGCTGGCTGGGGCATCCAGAGCATGGCCGCCCACCCAGGCATTTCGGTGACCGAGTTGGTGGCTCGGGGGCCGGGCCTGGAGAGTGAATCGGGGCGGCAGTGGTCCGCGATGCGCGATAAGCTCCAGACTGCTGCCCAGGGGGCGATCCCAACCCTGTACGCCGCCACCGCCAAGGAGGCGAAGGGCGGCGTCTATTACGGCCCGACGGGCCCGAACGAGGTTGCCGGACCGCTCGGCCTGGCGACGGTTCCATCCGTGGCTGCCGATGCAGCGGCGGCTGCCCGTCTGTGGACGATCAGCGAACAGATCACCGGCACGCGATTCCCCTCGCGCCGTTGATCGCATCGGGCAACTGCCGGGCATCGGTGACGTCGTCGTTCGGCGAGGGCTTCTTTCTAGAAGGGCGAGCTAACGCCGCCAATGCCGCCGGGACTGTCCTCGCATCCCCCGGCGGCAACCATAAGCTGCGCGTGCCAGGAGCGCGCGCAGCGGCGCCCCCATCGCGCAGGGCGCATCGCAATGCCCCCCGCAGCGTCCCACGAAAAACGAGAGCCGCCGCTCCAAATTCGGGATCAAATACCCCGAAATAACAACCTAATAGCGATGAAATAAGCATCGCCAATGGCGCCACGGTTTTTGTCCAATAACAGAGAGGTCCTATAAATGAACATACGATCTAGCTCGGTAATCTCGAATGATTACATTGTCGGCCGAAGGCGGTTTCTTGTCGTCTTAGGCGTGTTGTTAGGTTTTGCGTCGACCGGCAGCGGAGCGCAGGCGCAAAGCCGGCCCAAACCCAACTGGAGTCTCGCAGACATGCCGTCCCAGAAGGGACGCATCTTCCTGGTCACCGGTGGGACCAGCGGCATGGGGTATGAGGTCGTCAAAGCCTTGGCCGCGGCTGGCGCCAGGGTCGTGATCGCAGCGCGCAATCCTCAGCGGGGTCAGGAAGCGCTCGCACGGATCAAGCAGGAGGTGCCTGACGCCCAGTTGCAGTTCGAATCCGTCGATCTGGCCGATCTATCCACGGTTCGCGCATTGGCCCGGCGCCTCAATGCCACGCTCCCCCGACTGGACGGGTTGATCAACAACGCAGCCATCATGGCGCCTCCCGAGTGCGGCACGTCCTGGGACGAGCTCGAAATGCAGTTCGCCACGAATTATGCAGGGCATTTCGTTTTGACGGCCGGGCTCCTGGATTTGCTCCGGAAAAGCGATTTGTCTCGCGTTGTCACCATGGCGAGCATCGCCGTTCATCGCGGCCGCATCAATTTCGACGACCTTCAATCGACGCAGGCCTACGACCCCTATGCGGCCTATGCGCAGTCCAAGCTGGCATGCCTGATGTTTGCATTGGAATTGGAGAGGCGCAGTGCGGCCGCGGGCTGGCGCATCCAGAGCATGGCCGCTCACCCCGGTGTGGCGATGACCGAGCTGGTTGCACGCGGACCGGGTTTGGATAGCGAACAGGGACGCAGGTGGTCCCAGGGACGGGACCAATACCAGACTGCGGCAGAAGGCGCGCTGCCCGCGCTGTATGCCGCCACTGCCCAGGAGGCGCGGGGCGGAGCCTATTACGGCCCGACCGGTGAGCAGGAAATCCGTGGGCCGCTCGGTCTGGCGACCCTTCCCGCCGCAGCCAGGGATGCTACCGCCGCTGCCCGTCTGTGGACGATCAGCGAAGAGCTCACCGGCACACAATTCCCCGGACATGCCCCTTGATCGCGTCGGGCACCGGCCAACCGCCTGCCAAGCCGCCTTTGGCGCTGCGATTTAGGCTTTTGGGAAACCCGCCCCGCGACCAGCACCCCGCAAAGTCGTTGCACGCCTGTGCGGGCACCGCTCGCAGCGCGAGTCCCGCTGGCCTGTGACGCCCGTGTGCTGTGCAGCCCGTGAAGCCGAACCGATCCACCGCTCACATCCTGGGCGCCGGTGTGCCCAGGAATCCCCCAAGAGTTTGGCCAAAAATGTCCGCTTCGCGTTGCTCGAACCCAGTTCAAATTCTGTTCAACGTTCGCCGCGAGGAGATTGCGCCGGTCCTGATCGCAGCGCTGTTCTTCTTCTGCGTGATGGCCGCGCTGATGGTGCTGCGGCCCGCGCGCGACGCGCTCGGCATGGAGCATGGTATGGAAAGCATGCGCAGGCTGATCATCGTTACCGCCGTGGCGACGCTGGCGATGTATCCGCTGTTTGGCTTGTTGGTCGGCCGCTTGAAGCGGCTGCAACTGGTCGGCACGACCTACGGGTTCTTCGCGCTGAGTCTGGCGGGTTTTTGGGCCCTGATGACGTTTGCTCCCCTTGCGATCGGCCACGTCAGCGGCCAGGCATTCTACGTCTGGTTCAACGTGTTCAACCTGTTCGTCACCATGGTGTTCTGGGCGCTTCTGACCGAGCGCTTCACCAATGACCAGAGCAAACGCTTCTTCTCCTTGATCTCGATCGGAGGCACGCTGGGCGCGATCTTCGGCCCGTGGCTCAGCTCGCTGCTGGCCCAATCGCTGGGAACGCCCAGCCTGTTGTTGGTTGCAGGCGGGCTCCTGCTGCTGGGTTTGCTGGCGGCATGGCTACTGCTGTGGACGGCGCCCGGCCGGGCGACCGGCATCGGCATCTCGACGTCGGCGCGCGCGGACGAGGCGGCAGAACGCATCGGCGGGGACGCTTTTGCCGGCATCCGCTCGGTATTCCGGACTCCTTATCTGAGCGGCATTGCCACCTATGTGATGCTGATGGCGGTGATGGCGACTTTCGTCTATTTCACCCGCCTGCAGATGGTCGCAGCGATTGCCGTCGAGATCGATACGCGCACGGCCATCCTGGCCAGGATCGACATGTGGACGCATGTTGCAGTGCTGGCACTGCAACTCACATTTGCCGGACCGATCATCAGACGCTTTGGTCTTGGCATCGTGCTGGCGATTTTGCCTGTTGCAACCGCGATCGGCTTCATCGGGTTGGCGGTCCACGGGTCGTTCGCCGTACTGGTGCTGCTGGAGGCAGCCACCCGCGCGGTGCAGCGCGGCATCACGCAGCCGGCTCGGGAAGCGCTGTTCACCGTGATCGACCGCGAGGACAAGTACAGGGCCAAGGCCTTTATCGACACCTCGGTTTATCGGGGCGGCGACATGGTCGGTTCGCAGGCCGAGGGCGCGCTGGGTCGACTCGGTCTCGCAATGGGCGGCCTGGTCAACGTCGTCCTGCCAGTCGCTCTGGTATGGGTGCTGCTGGCCCTATGGCTGGGCCGCGCGCAGGTTCTGCGCGCGGCGCGACTGCCGGCGAGCGCAGCGCCCGGGGGTTTCGACGGAGCGCAGGATGATTCCATCCGGCTTCAGGCGCACTCTTTGGCGTTGCACGACGGGAAAGCGGCGATCCACGTCGATCAGGCTCCGAGTGCATCAGGCATGACCGCAGTCCGAGAGCAGCAATCCGAACAAGGTCAAATGGCGATTCAGCGCCGCTAGCATAGGCGTTGCCGCCGCAGGAGCATGTCAGGGCGCGCTCATGGCGAGTTCGACGCCCGAAGCGGTCGAGGTCGAGGCGGCTCGTCGTGTGAACGATGCCAAAAGCAACAGTTCTTTTGCCGGCTCTCTATTTGAGCTGGAAGATCTGCTGGATGAGGCGGCTCACGGGTCGTTCCGGGATTGGGTATCAAAAGCGGCGCCTTCGACAACCGTGCTCCATGAAAGTGCCTGGATGATGCGCAGTCGTCACCGAACGTGGTGCGGCGCGGCGTGCTGTTCTACCGGGCCGGCTGCGGGACGCCATCCCGCCTGCGGCTGGCGATGAAGTCCAGGAATGCGCGCATTGCGGAAGGCATTTGGCGCCGACTGGGATAGTAGAGAAACCAGCTCGGAACACGCGGGCACCAGTCGTCGAGCACCGTGACGACGCGCCCGTTCTCGATCAGCGGCGACGCGTAGTCCTCGAGCACACGTGCCAAACCCAGGCCGTCGCGAGCCGCCCGAACCGCTTGATGCGCGTCATTCACCGTCAGGCGCCCTTCCGGCACGATGGTGACGGGTCGACCATCGCGTTCAAACCTCCACGAGAAGATCGTGCCGCCCGGAAAGCGCTGCCGAATGCAGAAGTGCTGCAGCAGGTCATCGGGCTCGGCCGGGGTTCCCTGCGTTGCCAAATAGCGCGGATTGCCGATGACGATATAGCGAAGGCTCTGGCCCAAGGGGACAGCGATCATGTCGCGAGCCAATTCCCGGTCGAACCGCACGCCGGCATCGAAGCCGCTGTCGACGATATCGACCTTGGCGGCATCACTGATCAGTTCGAGCGCGACATCGGGGTAAGCCTCCAGAAACGGCTTGGCCATCGGTGCGAGAATGAACTCGATGGCCGGCGCAGGGGCGTTGATCCGAACGGTTCCGGTTGGCTTCTGGCGGAAGCTGTTGACCGCATCGACCGCCTCCGACACTTCCGACAGAGCCGGCCGAAGACGTCTCAGGAGTTGTTCGCCGGCTTCCGTCGGCGCGACGCTGCGTGTTGTCCTGTTCAACAACCTGACCCCCAGCCGCTCTTCGAGATTGCGCAGGCTTTGGCTGAGAGCGGAGGCCGAGACGCCGCGATTGGTGGCCGCCTTGCGGAAGCTGCGAGCCTCAGCGACCGCCGTGAAAACCTCGAGTTCAGCCAGGTTGGGGCCTCTCATTGCTAATCCTTGCTCATCAACGCCTGAAGAAAAGCGACCTCATACCGAACAGTCTTACTCCTGGCACGCATCCGATGGATTCGCGGGAGCGTCGCGACAGCCTGACCGTTTACGGACGCGCTTGGCGTCGCATTGATAAGCGCACCTTAGCAAGCCATCCAGCGATAAGTGGCTACAGCCTGACAATACGATCTGCGAGATTGGCTCAGATGTCCTGACCGGAGAAACCTTCGGTGCTTGGCCGATCTGACGACCAAACGAAAGGTGCACCGTGGCCCAGCGTTTCGAACGGGAACCGGCCTATGTCGTCGACCGCCATGCGGCGGTCGATGCTCTCGGACTGCATTACGCCTTCGCCGTCTGCTGTGCCGCTATTTTCGTGGCGGCGAGTTCGTTCGTCGGTGCCGGCCCCGACCCCGATCGACCTCCGGCGCCGAGCGTCGCTGCCGCCTCGGGTGCGTCGGCCGACCTCTACGGATTGCTGGCCTGTGAAAGCGGCAGTCGTCAGCCGTCCTCCTGAACATGCGGGGACGACGAGCGACGAATATGTCGCTCTCGCCATCGGAATCGACCCCTTCACCTCGAATGCCCACCGATCGGACGATGTCGTTCCCGACCGGGCATCCTCTTCTCAAGACAGCGTCAGGGAACAACATGAAAATTACAGCACCTCAGGATCACCTCGCCGGCGCGAGCCGCAGGGACATCGTCAGGGGCATGGCTCTAGGCGCAGCGACGTCGGCCGGGATTGTGACGCTCGCCGCTGGTCCAGCCGGCGCCCAGGGATCTGCCGGCGCAGTCCGGCCCGCCGGAGCCGTCCATCGCCGCAGCCTGCCCAAGGGCGGACCCGAAATCCCGGCGATCGGGCTCGGCACCTTCTTGACCTTCGACGTTGTTCCCGGCCAGCCGCGAACGCATCTGAAGGACGTTTTGAAAACGTACTGGGACGGCGGGGCCCGAGTGATCGACACGTCGCCTCTTTACGGGACCGCCGAATACAGCGTCGGCGACTTCGTCTCCGAGCTTGGCGTCAATGACGACGTGTTCGTTTCAAACAAGATCTGGTCGACAGGCGAGTTCGTCGCTGACGAAAGTCACGCCTGGCGCAGCCTGCAGCAGTCCATGGGCCGGCTGTGGCGGTCCAAGATCGACGTGATGCACTGCCACAGCCTGACCAACGTGGATCCGATCATCCCGATCCTCCAGGCATGGAAAAAAGAGGGTCATGTCCGTTATGTGGGCGTCACTCACCATGAGAACGTTTATCACGAGGCGATCGCCGGCTGGATGGAGCGCGGGATGATCGACGTCGTCCAGGTCAATTACTCGATCTTCAACCGTGGTGCCGAGAATCGCATTTTGCGGATTGCGGCCGATCGCGGGATTGGCGTGTTCGTCAACATGCCGCTCGAGAAAGCCCGCCTTCACAAGGTCGTGGAAAACAGGGCGCTGCCGGACTTCGCCCAGGAATTCGGCGCCAGGACATGGTCGGACTTCTTCCTCAAATGGGTAATCTCGAACCCCGTCGTGACGTGCGCGCTGCCCTCGACGTCGAACCCGGCTCATGCCCGTGAGAACATTGCGGCTTTGACGGGCCCCCTCCCGACCGCCGCAATGCGTCAGCGCATGGTGGCGCACATGGAGACGATTCCAGGCTTCGCCGATATCGGCAAGACGCCCTGGTATCCCGGCAAGCAGTACCAGGGCACAATCCGGCGCGCCCAGGCCGAGGTCAGGGCTCGCATTTGAGTGGCGGGCTGCGTTCAGGCAGCGGCACCCGAGCAGCCCTAGCCATCAACTCGAAACCGAAAAAAACATTGTGAGATCAATCGACAGCTCAAGGGGCAATTTTCAGCGTGGGGAAACGCAATGCAGTGGATACCCTCAGGGTTCACGTCTCATTCTGCTGCTCGTTTCGCTTTTCCTTGTCGGTCTGATCTCCCAGGTTGATCGGGTGCTGCCCTTTGTCATGGCAGAGGCGATCAAGGCCGACCTATCGCTCAGCGATACCGAAATCGGGCTGCTCACGGGCGTAGCCGGCAAAGGCAAAGAGGCGATGGCGACGAGTCTGCTCATGGTTGGTCCGGGCCTTCTGGGGCCAGCCTTGGGGCCTCTTGTCGACGGCATGGTCAGCGATGCGGCGACAGCGGCGCAAATTCCCAATGGTCTCGGTCTTGGGCTCCTCACGGTCCCGGTAGCCTGCGTCCTGACCGGGCTCGCCATGCTGATCGGCGACCAGCGGGTGGCTGCCGCGCTTGGGCGGTTGTAATGCCGCTGGTGCTGGAGAGGTTCGGCACGTCGCCTGCTCATATGCCTCGACTGTCACCCTGCGTGCTCGTCAGGCTGATCGACGAAGCTTCACCGCGGTTTCTGCCTTGCCCGATCTGCGGACAACTCGGCCTGCAGGCGGAGCTGTGTCCGTCGGTCTTACGAAATTGTCACCTGATTTGAGCGTTCATGACGCCAATTTGCCGCTCTCTGGAGGATCAGGCAGGAATTTCGCACTTTCCGATATTCGTGATCGCCCAATGAACTCCTAGCTTCGCCACGTTCTGGAGCGATCCGCCCCGACCTTGGAAGCACGATCTTTCTGAAGGCGACGCCGATGCGCGATCAGCACACCCCAGTCACGGGGCGAAGCGAAGCCTTTGACGCGCGCCACCCGCACCGTCGTTCGACGACAGAAAGGAACGTTGGCCGATGCGTCGATTATCCGCCGCAGGAAATGTCGCCTGCAACCACTACCGCGTCGTTACAGCGGCTCCCGTGATGGGCACGTCCTTACTTCAACTCACTGCCGCCAGACCGGCAATCGCCGTTCGCTGCACCGGCGCCAACGCGACCGGCCGAGTCTGGGAAAATCATCGATGCGGGTGGACCACGACTTACGATATCAGGAGATTCAACGATGAGCTGGTCGTCCGGCTATGTTACCGACCTTGATTATACCCACGGTTATTATCGCGAACTCAGCCCTGCGATGCTGCGGATGATCTGCCTCAGCAATGGTGTCGCCCCGCAGCGAGGCCAGGATTTCCGCTATCTCGAACTCGGCTATGGCCAAGGCATTTCGATCAACATGCACGCCGCGGCGACCGATGCGGAGTACTGGGGCACGGATTTCAACCCGGCCCAGACCGTCCATGCCCGCGCGCTGTCGAGTGCTTCGGGCGCGCAGGTCAACCTGCTGAACGATTCCTTCGAGGAACTTGCGGCGCGCAACGACCTGCCGGATTTCGACGTCATCGCGCTGCACGGCATCTGGAGCTGGATTTCGAGCGACAACCAGAAGGTCATCGTCGATCTCCTGCGGCGCAAGCTCCGCCCCGGCGGGATCGTTTACATGAGCTATAATTGCATGCCTGGCTGGGCTCCGATGACGCCGGTGCGGCATCTGATGATGCTGCATACCGAATTCAGCGGCGCGGCCCTCGACCCCGCGGGCAAGATCGAGGGAGCCCTCGGCTTCGTGCGCGACGTCGCCAAGGCCGACGCGCTCTTTTTCAAGGCCAATCCGATGGTCGAGCGGCAGCTCGACGACATCGGCGGTCAGAACCGCAACTATCTGGCGCATGAATACTTCAACGCCGACTGGAGCCCGATGAGCTTCTCCGAGATTTCGAAATGTCTCGGCGAGGCGAAACTCAGTTTCATCGGCTCGGCTCATCTGCTCGATCGCGTCGACGGTCTGCACCTTTCGGACGAGGGGCAGAAGCTGCTTTCGCAGATCGGCTCTCAGACCCTGCGCGAATCCGTCCGGGACTATCTGGTCAATCGACGATTCCGCTGCGACGTATTCGTCAAAGGCCCGCGCTGGTTGACCAATATCGAGCTGCGCAAGGCCTGGCAGAACGAACGTTTCGTCCTGACGAGTTTCCTTGCGGATGTCCCCAGAACGATTCCCGGACCATTGCGCGGCCTGAACCTGCCGCCCAAACTTTATGATCCGCTCCTCGCGATCCTGTCGGAAGAACGTCACGCCCCGAAGAGCATCGAGCAGTTGAACGGCGATCCGCGGCTGCGGGAGTTCGAGCAGCACGAGCTGGTTCAGGCCATCATCCTGCTGATGGGAGCCGGCTACGTTCAGCCAGCACAATCGATGACTGCGCGGACGGGTACGCAGTGCAAGGCGCTGAATCACTATCTCTGCGACCGGGCTCTGGGCAGCGCCGATATCAACTATCTCGTCTCGCCCGTCATCGGCGGCGGCTTCAGCGTGCCCCATCTCTGCCAGAGCTACATCGCGGCGATGCAGCAAGGGCGAACCGCACCGCGGGATCTCGCCATGTATGTCTGGGACGGCAACTCAGGTGAGCGCCTGATCAAGAACGGCAAGCCGATCGAGAGCGATGAGGACAATATCGCAGAGCTCGTCCTTCTCGCCGACCAGTTCAACGAGCGGCTGGCCCCAATTCTGAAGGCCATTCAGATCATGTAGCGGGCTCGCACAGCCGTCCGGCGCCGTTGGCGTCTCCCAATCGTCGCGAAACCAGGAGCCACTGAATGCCAAACGGAAAAGTCGTTGCGATCACCGGTGCCAGCAGCGGCATGGGCGAAGCGACCGCGCGATACCTTGCTGCCCGTGGTGCCAGGGTCGTGCTGGGCGCCCGCAGCGAGAACAGGCTTCGCCGGGTTGTCGACGACATCGAGGCCGCCGGCGGCGACGCCGTCTTCGCCGCGGTCGACGTTGCCTCCCGCGACCAGGTCGCAGCGCTGGTCTCGCGCGCGGTCGATACGTTCGGACGTCTCGACGTCTTCATTGCCAATGCGGGCGTGATGCCGATCGGTCCGATGGACGACCTCGCCACCGAGGATTGGGAGCGGATGGTCGACGTCAACATCAAAGGTGTGCTTTGGGGCATCGCGGCTGCCCTACCGGTCTTTCGCCAGCAGAACTCAGGCCATTTCATTGCCATCGCATCGACGGCTGCGCGGAAAATCGTCCCAAACATGGCTGTCTACGCCGGGACGAAGGCTGCCGTCGTCGCCATCTGCGAGGGACTGCGTCAGGAGGTGGTTGGCCAACTGCGTGTCACCACGCTGTTGCCCGGATACCGCGACCAGTTTTGCCAGTCATATCCGAGATGATGCGTTGCGCGCCCAACTTGAGGCGGGAGCCGCGATGGCGATGCCTGCCGAGGCCGTCGCTGCCGCCATCGCCTATGCCATCGGGCAGCCCGAAGCGGTCGATATCGGAGAGATCGTCATCCGTCCGACGGCTCAGGCCTGATGCACAAACAGAAACATCATCGCCCCACCTTCGCTCCAAAGTGGAGTGAATGTCCGCCCGGGACAGACAGGCAGCCAGCGATGAACGCGACGACCACGACTGCTTGCCGGGTTCGGGGTCTCGATCTTCGGCGTGCGGCGCTCACGGCAACGCTTAGCCTGGTCCTGTCGGCGTGCGTGCATGGCGACATCGTCGTCGACGCGGGTTATTCCGTCGCGAGAACCGATTTCGTTCTGTCACCGTCGAGCCCCGCTCCCATGGCCGTGCGGCGGAGCGGAACCCGCAACATCCTCGTCCTGACCAGCGGCGGAGCCGACGGAGCCTTCGGCGCAGGCGTGATGACAGCCTGGACGGCCAGCGGCAAGCGCCCGCAATTCGACATCGTCGCAGGCACGTCCACCGGCGCCCTGCAGGCGACGGCCGCCTTCCTGGGGCCCGACTATGACGCCGTTCTCGAGCGCATCTACACCTCAGTTCGAACGCGGGACATCTTGCGTTCGAACGGGCTGAAGACGCTGCTCGGCAGCGGCCTGTACGACCCGTTGCCCCTGCGCCGGCTGCTGGCGGATGCGATCAGCGAGGAGATGCTCGACGCGGTCGCGTCTGCGCACACGGCCGGCCGCAGGCTCTATGTCACGACGACCGACATGACCGCCGGGAAGGCGGTGATCTGGGACATGGGGGCGATCGCGGCGGGCGGGGACAATCGCAAGGACCGCTATATCGACGTGCTCGTCGCCTCTGCGGCAGTGCCCGGCCTGATCGAGCCGGTTTATGTCCGTGATCGCCAAAGCGGCACGCTCGCCGTGCACAGCGACGGCGGCGTCAAGATGCCGGTACCGCTCGAATCCTTCATGCTCGATCGGCGAATGGCCGGACGCAGCGATGTCTGGGTGGTCGCCAATGGCCATGTCAGTCGGGATAGCGCCTTGCGCAGCGAGGCGAGATCCACGCTCCGCCTGGCGCAACGCGGCATTTCGCAGCTTATCCGGCAGTTGATGTACGCCTCGGTTCGCGAGGCCGAAGCCAAGGCGCGTCATGCTGGCGCGCGATTCCATCTGATCGCGCTGCCCGAAACGGTGCCTGAGGCTGCCAACCCTTTCGACTTCAAGCCGGACGAGATGCGGGGGCTGTACGATGCCGGGCGCGAGACGGGGCTTCAGCACTTCGGATCGCTTCAGGCCGCCCGCTAGCAAACCACGTTAAGGGTACACCCGGCCGGGAGCGCGGCCGCCGCCGTTTTGACCAGCCGCATCGCCCGCGCGGTCGCCCCTGTAGGTTGCCGCTGATGTCGACCGCAGCGCGGATGTCGGAGAGCGTCGGCGCCAGCGACGCGACGATGCACCCTCCCGCTTCGGTCAGGTGACGCTGCGTGTCGCCCGCCGGATGAAAACGAGTCCCAGCGTCTCCTCGAGCCGCGGGTCGCCTGACATAGGCTGAGCGCGTCACTCCGCTCCGGTCCATCGGGGCGCAAGTTCTCCTTCCTGGCGACCCGCGGTCACGCCGAGCGCATATCCAACGCCATTGGTTAGCCTGGCTTTCCAGCGTGGTGAGGCATCTCCGGCTTATCGCGACAATGACGCGAGGCTACCTTCTGGCCAACCCTGAAACGGTTCTGATCAGCAAAGGAGAAGCCGAATGTCTTTCGACAAGAATCCCTGGATGGCCAGCGTCTTCAACATCGGCCTGGGCGGCTGGGCTTCACCGGCGCTGTCGGAGCGCGTCGCTCCGGCTGGCAGGCAATAGGAGGGCGCCGTGAAGGAGCTGCAACTGCTCGCTCTCTCATTCATCGCCGGTACCACCTTCATGCCAGTCGACAAGGTCAAAGCGCAGATGACCGCAGAACCCCAGACGCGTCCGCAGCCGGCACGATCCCACCCCTATGTCGGCATGTGGGTCACGCCCGACGGCCATATCCGGCACGAGCTTCTGCCCAACGATCGCTATGACGAGGCGCGCGGAACCAGGGAAAGTGCTTATCGCGGACGCTACGAGGTGCGCGGCAACCACATCGACTACTGGGACGACACCGGGTTCACCGCCGACGGCGAGTTCGTCGACGAGAACACGCTGCACCATGGCGGCATGGTGTTCCGGCGCGCCAGGTAACGACCGCCCGGCTTGGCGGGACCATCGTCTTTCGGAAGACGTGAAGCCGTTCCGGAGAACCCGCCGGCTCCTGTTGCGACACCCAGTTCCATGGAAGGAATCAAACGCATGACCAGAAGCAGCGTTGACCGTCGAACGGTCCTCGTCTCCTCTGCGGCGCTCGGCGTGATCGCCGCGGCAGGCCCGGCGACGGTCCTGGCACAAGGGAGCCTGGCCGCTCCCGCGAATCCGCAGTTTCCCACGACACGGCTGACAGTCAACGGCCGCCCTGCGACGCTCACGGCCGATGCGCGCACGACGCTGCTGGACGGCCTGCGCGAGCAACTCGGGCTCACAGGCACCAAGAAGGGGTGCGACCAGGGGCAGTGCGGCGCCTGCACCATCCTCGTGAACGGCCGGCGCGTGAACAGTTGCCTGACATTGGCGGTCATGCACGAGGGCGACGCCATCACCACCATCGAAGGAATGGGCACTCCCGACACGCTACATCCTCTGCAGCGGGCCTTCATCGAGCGCGACGGGTTCCAGTGCGGTTACTGCACGCCGGGCCAAATCATGTCGGCGGCGGCCGTCATCGAGGAGGCCAGGCGGGGCGCGCCGAGCCACGTCACGGCAGATCTCGCAGGACGGATCGAGCTGACGGACGCCGAGATCCGCGAGCGGATGAGCGGCAACATCTGTCGCTGCGCCGCCTACCCCAACATCGTTGCGGCCATCCGCGATGCAGCCGGAGTGCGGACATGAGACCTTTCACCTATGAACGGGCCAACAGCCCCACCGAGGCCGCAAAGGCAGTGGCCGCGCGACCGGGTGCCAAGTTCATCGCGGGCGGCACGAACCTGCTCGACCTGATGAAGCTCGAGATCGAGACGCCGACCCATCTCGTGGACGTGACCCGGATCGGCCTGGACAGGATCGAGCCGACGACCGGCGGCGGGATGAGGATCGGCGCGCTCGTTTCCAACGCGGATCTCGCATCCGACCCGCGCGTGCGGCGCGACTACGCCGTGCTGTCGCGAGCCCTCCTGGCGGGGGCTTCCGGCCAGTTGCGGAACAAGGCGACCACAGCCGGAAATCTGCTTCAGAGAACGCGCTGCCCGTATTTTTACGAAACCGCCATGCCTTGCAACAAGCGGCGGCCCGGGTCGGGTTGCGGCGCCCTTGAGGGGCTCAGCCGGTCCAATGCGGTGCTGGGTGGCAGCGACGCCTGCATCGCCGTCCATCCGTCCGACATGGCGGTTGCCATGCGGGTGCTCGACGCATCGGTCGAGACGATCTCACCCGACGGAGCCGTCCGTTCGATCCCGATCGCCGATCTGCACAGATTGCTGGGAGACGAGCCGGCGCGTGAGACGACCCTGCGCCCGGGCGAACTGATCACAACCGTGACGCTGCCCCCGCCCGTACGGGGCCTGCACATCTATCGAAAGGTGCGCGATCGCGCGTCCTACGCCTTCGCGACCGTGTCGCTCGCCGCGATCGTAAGAGGTCCCGGCGATACCGCGACTTTGGGGCGCTTCGCCTTCGGCGGGCTCGCACACAAGCCGTGGCGGGTCGAAGCGGCCGAACTGGAAGCAGGCCGCGGAGCCGATGCCGTTGCGGACACCGTGTTGGCGGGGGCCCGGCCCACCAGGCACAACGCCTTCAAACTGACGATCGCGCGCCGCCTTGTCTCGGCCGCCATGGCCGAATCCGCGAAAGGGTAACAGAGATGATCGGGCAACCCATCAACCGCGTCGACGGTATCAGCAAGGTCACGGGCGCCGCGAAATACGCCTATGAGCGCAACGATTTCGGCCGGGCCGTCGTCGGCTTCATGCTAGGGGCCGGGATCGCGAAAGGCCGCATCACCCGGATCGATACCGGCGCGGCCGAGCGTGCGCCCGGCGTCCTCCTCGTGCTGACACACGGCAACGTCGCCAGGCAGGCCCCGCGCAACGGCAACTCGCCCGAGGGGTTTGGCCGGGCCTGGCCGGTGCTCGAGAGCGACCGGGTCACGTTCTTCGGCCAGCCCGTAGCACTCGTCGTCGCCGAGACGTTCGAGCAGGCGAGGGGCGCGGCCGGGCTCATCGAGGTCTCCTATGCGGCGGAGCGCGGGGCCTTCGATCTCGCCTCTCATGCCGGCCGGGCCTACGCTCCCCGAACCGCGAATGTCGGGCTTGCGACGGACTCCACTCTGGGTGACCTCGATCGCGCGATGTCGGAGGGGCCGGTCACGATCGACCAGACCTACACGACGCCGGCCCATTTCGCCCAGCCGATGGAGCCCCAGGCCTGCCTGGCTCACTGGGTGGGGGATGATCTGCACGTCCGCGCTGCCTTGCAGATCGTCGGGGGCGCGCGGCTTGCCCTGGCGCGCACGCTCCAGATCGCGCCCGAGCGCGTGCATGTCGACGCCGCCTTCGTCGGCGGTGGCTTCGGCTCCAAGCTTCGCATCCACGAGGAGGCCGTCTTCGCGGCGCTTGCGGCGCGCGAGTTGCGTCGTCCCGTCAAGGTGGCCCAGACCCGGCGGCAGGTCTTCACGATCACGGGGCACCGGCCGGAAACGATTCAGCGCGTGCGCCTTGCCGCCTCACAAGACGGACGCCTCACGGGCGTCGGCCACGACGTCAACATGCAAGGGACCGAACGGGAATTGTTCGTCGAGCAGACCGCGACGATCATGCGTTCGCTCTACGCGGCTCCCAACCGACTCACCCGGCACCGCGTCACCAACCTGGACGTTGGATTCGGCGAGACCGTCCGCGCGCCCGGGGAAGCTCCGGGGCTCCTGGCCGTCGAGTCGGCCATGGATCAACTCGCCCACGATCTGGGCCTCGATCCGGTCGAGTTGAGGATCCGCAACGAGCCCGAGCAGGATCCGGAGAAACAGGTGCCGTTCAACGGCCGCAGGATGCTCGAATGCTATGCGGAGGGTGCGAGGCGGTTCGGATGGTCCGCGCGCTCGGCCCGCCCCGGATCGCGCCGGGAGGGCGACGACCTGATCGGGCTCGGCATGGCCGCGGCCATCCGGATGCACTTCCAGGGCGCCACGCAGGCCGTGGTGCGCATGGAACGCGACGGGCGTGTCATCGTCCGATCCGACATGACGGATATCGGCACGGGCACCTACACCATCCTCACCCAGGTCGCGGCAGAGGCGCTTGGCGTTCCGCACGGAATGGTAAGCGTGGAACTGGCCCGAACCGGCCTTCCGCCCAGCCCCGGCTCCGGCGGTTCCTGGGGCGCGGCGAACTCCAGCAATGCGGTCCACCGGGCCTGCGAGGCGCTGAAGGCGAAGGTGTTCGGGCCGGCGAATGGGCCGGGAACGGCACCGGCCGGTCTCGCCGCCGAGATTGCAAGGCGGTTTCCCGAGGGTCTCGAAGGGGAGGGGTCCGTGTTGGGAATGGCCAACGATCCCAACTACAAGAACTACTCGCAGCATACCTATGGAGCGAGTTTCGCTGAGGTGGCGGTCAGTGTCACGACAGGAGAGGTGCGTTTGCGCCGCATGCTCGGCGTCTTCGCGGCCGGTCGGATCATCAATCCCAAGACGGCGCACTCGCAACTGATCGGCGGCATGATCTGGGGGGTGAGCTCGGCCTTGCACGAAGCCGCCCATGTCGATCCGCGCTACGGAAACGTCGTGAACGGAGATCTTGCCGAGTACATCGTGCCCGTCCATGCCGACATTCCGGGGATCGAAGGGATCTTCCTCGACGACTTCGACGACAAGGCGAACCCTCTCGGCATGAAGGGCGTTGGCGAGCTCGGCGTCTGCGGTACGGGCGCGGCGGTCGCGAACGCGGTGTTCAACGCCACCGGCGTGCGCGTGCTCGACTTCCCGATCACGTCGGACAAGCTCCTGAGCGGTCTTCCAGGTACTCATTAGTCGGTACCTGGACATCTATGGCGAGGATGAGTCTTCGTCTGACCTCTTCGAGAGCTCTCGACGGGAAATCAATCTGCCTTCGATTGGTTACCTGAAGGATTCCGGCGTGGCCCGCTGCGGATTTCGGATAATGGCATCTGCCAACGTGAGAGACCGGACCCACGAAGCGATGCTTTGGAGGGCCGCCATGTCGATCCCCGTCTCGATGCCCAGCGCCTCGAAATGCGCGGCCAATGTTTCCGTGGCGAGATTGCCGCCGGCGCCGGGCGCGTAGGGACAGCCGCCGAGGCCGCCGACGGCGCCGTCGAAGACGCGAACGCCCAGATTCCAGGCGGCGGCGACGTTCTCGATGGCACGACCATAGGTGTCGTGAAAATGCCCGGCGATCTGCGTCGCGGGCACGACTCGCCGCGTCGCCTCGACCATCCCTGCCGTGCGCTCCGGCGTGCCGCGCCCGAGCGTATCGGAGACGGCGATCTCGTCGCAGCCGATGCCGAGAAGGCGCGCCGAGACCTCGGCCACGGCATGCGGCGCGATCTCGCCCTCATAGGGACAATCGAGCGCGCAGGAGATGTATGCCCGCACCGGGACGCCGGCCTGTCGCGCGAGCGCCAGCACGGGCTCGAAGCGGGCGATGCCCTCGGCAATCGTGCAGTTCGTGTTCTTCTGCGAAAATGTTTCGGATGCGGCCGTGAAGACGGCGAGCGCCTGCGCGCCGGCGGCCAAGGCCGCCTCGGCGCCCTTTTCGTTCGGAACCAGCGCGGAGTAGACGACGCCGGGTCGCGGCGTCAGGCCGGCCATGACCTGCGCATGATCGGCCATCTGCGGCACCCAGCGGGCCGAGACGAAGGCGGTTGCCTCGATCCGGTGCAGCCCCGCATCGGCCAGCATGCCGACCAGCGCGATCTTGTCGATCGTCGAGACAGGGATCTTCTCGTTCTGAAGTCCGTCGCGCGGACCGACCTCGACGATGTTGACGCGGCGCGGCGTCACGTCAGGCTCCGAGATAGGCGGAGCGGACGCGCTCGTCGCGCAGCAGTTCTGCGCCGGTGCCCTCAAGCGTGATCCGCCCGGTCTCGATGACATAGGCGCGGTCGGCGACGGCCAGCGCCAGGTTCGCCATCTGCTCGACCAGCAGGATGGTGACCCCTTCCTCGCGCAGCCGCCGGATCACCGCGAAGACTTCCTTCACGATCAGGGGCGCCAGGCCCAGCGAGGGCTCGTCCAGCAGCAGCAGTTTCGGCCGGCTCATCAGGGCGCGCGCGATCGCCAGCATCTGCTGCTCGCCGCCCGACAAGGTGCCCGCCTGCTGGTCCTGGCGCTCGGCCAGGCGCGGGAAAACGGCGAAATACTTCTCGATGTCGGCTGCGATGGCATCCGCATCGTCGCGGGCATAGGCGCCGAGCATCAGATTGTCGCGCACGCTCTGGTCGCCGAAGACGAGCCTGCCTTCGGGCGAGTGGCCGATACCGAGCCGGACGCAGTGATGCGGCCTGATGCCGGCGATCGGGCGGCCCTCGAAGGCGATTCCGCCCGAGGCGGGCTTCACCAGCCCGGCGATGGCGCGCATCAGCGTCGATTTGCCGGCGCCGTTGCCACCGATCAGCGTGACGATCTCGCCGGTGGCGACATGCAGCGAGATGCCCTTCAGCGCCTCGATCGCGCCGTAGCGCACGCAGAGATCGTCGATGCGGAGCATGCTCATGCGACGCTCTCCGCGACAGCTGCGGCATCGTCATCGGCGCCGAGATAGGCGGCGATCACGCGCGGATCCTTGCGGATCGCGTCGGGCGCGCCCTCGGCGATCAGGGCGCCATAGTCCAGCACCAGCACATGTTGCGAGATGCCCATGACCAGGTCCATGTGATGCTCGATCAGGAGGACGGTGACGCCTGCCTCCTGGATGCGTTTGATGACGTCGCCGAGTTCGTGCGTCTCCTGCGGGTTGAGGCCCGCCGCCGGCTCGTCCAGCAACAGCAGCTTCGGTTGCGAGGCGAGCGCACGCGCGATCTCGAGGCGGCGTTGCAGGCCATAGGGCAGGCTCCTGGCCGGTTCGAAGGCGCGCTCGCCGAGGCCGAGATCGGCCAGCAGCGCCAGTGCATCGGCCCGAGCCCTGGCCTCGGCGCGCCGGCTCGCGGGCAGGCCGAGCAGCGCGGCGGGAAAGCTCGCCCCGACATGGCGATGCGCACCGAGCAGGACGTTGTCGAGCGCCGAGAGGTCACCGAACAGCTTCAGGTTCTGGAAGGTGCGGGCGATGCCGAGGCTCGCGACGCGGTGGGCCGGCTGGCCCGCCAGTTCCTGCCCGAGAAAGCGGATCGAGCCGCTATCGGGCGCGACATGGCCTGACAGCAGGTTGAGCAGCGTCGTCTTGCCGGCGCCGTTGGGGCCGATCAGCGCATGAACCTTGCCCGCCCCGATGGTGAACCCGACGCGGTTGACCGGCACGATACCGCCATAGGCCCTGTAAAGGTCGGAGACGACGAGAAGCGGCCTGCCGTCGCCGGCGGGCGGACGTGCCGCCAGAACCGAAACGCCGGCAGCGGCTTGCGAGCGGTCGAAGCTTTTCGAGCGGCCCCGGAACAGCGCGGCGAGCGCGCCGGCCAGACCATTGGGCATGAGATAGAGCGAGAACAGCAGCAGCGCGCCATAGCTGAAATGCTGCAGGGCCGGCCAGCGCGCCAGCCAGGCGTCGAGCAGGGTCAGCACCACCGCGCCGAGCAGCGGGCCGTAGATCGAGCCCGAGCCGCCGAAGATGACCACGACGAGGAAGAAGATCGACAGGTTGAAGGTGATGAAGTCGGAGTTGAAGTACTGGTTCTGCTGCGCCACCACCGCGCCCGCCAATGCGCAGGTCACCGCCGAGACGACGAAGGCCAAGGTCTTGTAGCGCGAGACCGAGATGCCGACAGATTGGGCGGCGGGCTCGGCCATCTGCACCGCCAGGAAGGCGCGGCCGTAGCGACCCCTCAGCAGCGAGCGCAGCATCAGATGCGTCAGGATGCAAAGCGCGCCGACGAACCAGACCCAGTGCAGATTGGTGAAGGCGCGCCCCGCGATCGAGGGCGCGGAGATACCGTACAGGCCGGCCTGGCCCTTGAAGATGTCGGTCCATTCCGTGACGATCTTCTCGACCACGATGCCGAAGCCGATCGTCACCATGGCGAGACTCGGGCCCGACACCCTGACCGAGGGCAGGGCGATGACCAGCCCGAAGACCGCCCCGAGGCCGCAGGCCAGCAGCAGCGAGAGCCAGGGACTGACGCCCCATTCGACGCTGGCGATGGCCGCCGTATAGGCCCCGACCGCGAAGAGGCCGGCATGGCCGAGCGATTTCTGTCCGGCATAGCCGACGAGCACGTTGAGGCCCGATGCGGCGAGGTAGTTCACGCCGATCGTGAACAGGATCTGGAGATGGAAGTCATTGAGCGGCAGCGTCGGCAGGAGCGCAAGCGCTGCTGCCATCAAAGCGAGCGAGAGGCCGTGGACGAGACCCATCAGATCTTCTCCACGCTGCGCGCGCCGAGCAGGCCGCCGGGCCGCAGCACCAGCACGATGATGATCAGCAGGAAGATGGTGATCTCGCGCATCTCGGCGCGCCAGAGCCCGACCAGCGCCTCGATGATGCCGAGCAGGAAGCCGCCGAGCATGCAGCCGCGCGGGCTGGTCAGCCCGCCGACGATCGCCGCCGAGAAGGCCTTGAGCGCGACGCCGAGCCCGATGAAGACCGAGGCCGTGGTGATCGGCGCGATCAGCATGCCGGCCAGCCCCGCCAGCGAGGACGAGATCACGAAGGCGATGATGACGATCTTCTCGACATTGATGCCGACGATCGCGGCCGCCTGCGGATTGAAGGCGACGGCGCGCAGCGCCTTGCCGAAGCGGGTCTTGCGCAGGACAATGTCGAGCCCGACCATGACCGAGATCGCGACGACGGCGATCAACACCTCCTGCGGCCGGATGCCGGCCCCGGCGATGCGCCAGACCTCGTTGCCGAGCGGCGAGGGCACCGCGATCGACGCCGGACCCCAGACCGCCAGCGCCGCATTCTGCAGGATGATGCCAAAACCGATCGTGCTCAGCACCCAGTTCAGGCCGCCGGCCCCGACGAAGGGTTTGATCGCGCAGTAGTACAGCACGACGCCGATCGCGCCGACGATGGCGACGCTCGCCAGCGTCGCAAGGCCGTAGCTCAGCAAGGTCATCTCGGAGGGAGCGAGATTGCCCCAATGCGGCTTGCCGGCCGCCAGCAGCAAAAGAGAGACGCCGACCAGGCTGCCCGGCACCAGGAAGGCGCCCTGGCCGAAATTGAAGGTCTTGGTCGTGGCATAGGTGATGTTGAAGCCGAGCGCGATCAGGCCGTAGATCGCGCCCAGCGCCAGCCCGCTCGCCAAAGCCTGAAGGATTGCCGTCATCTCGTCTCCGCGCCGTCCGGCGGCTCAGTTGCGTCCCGAACCGCGCCGTCATTCCGGGCGTAGCGAAGCGGGGACCCGGAATCCATCATAGGGCTCAGTGCTCTACGATGGATCCCGGAGCTGCACCGCTTCGCGACTTGTCCGGGATGACGCGGTGTTTTCCGTTGCGGGTCAAACAGCCTTCAGCGCTTGAGATCGGCCGCCGTCAGGGATTTGACGATCTCGTTGTCGACCTTGACGACGCGCCCGTCCTTCCACTGTGCCAGATGAAAATCGGCGACGCCGAGCGCCTCGTGCTGCTCCTTGGAGAAGGGCTTGTCATAGGCCTTGATGATGCCCTGCACCTTGCCGAGGTTCTCCAGCGCCTGCTGGATCTTGTCGCCATCCGTGCTGTTGGCCTGGGCGATGCCGGCCGCGATCAGCATGACCGCATCATAACCCTGCGCCGCCGAGACGAAGGCCGGCATGTTGGGATGCTTGGCGATCAGCCGCTTGTGCAGCGCCACGGCCCGTTCGTTGGCGTCCTCGGTGGTGGAGGCCGCGAAGATCGTCTTCTCCGCGAGCTTGGGTCCCGCGATGTTGATCAGCGGCGTATTGATCGAGCCCCAGGTCGAGAGCAGGCCCGGATAATAATCCATCTTCTCCATGCTCTTCAGCACCTGCGCCGTCGCATCGCCGAGCGAGCCGGAGATCACCATGTCGGCGCCCGCCGCCTTCACCTTGGCGAGCTGCGAGGTCATGTCGGTGTCCTTGGGGCCGAACTTCTCGATCGCCACCGGCTTGACGCCGTGCAGCGCCAGGATCTCGAGCAGGTCCTTGGTCGCCGCCTGGCCATAGCCCGTCGTGTCGGCGACGATGGCGATGTTCTTGGTCTTCGTAGCCTTGATCGCATAGGCGGCGAGCAAGGCGAGCTGCTCGCGATCGACCATCGAGACGCGGAAGATGTAGTTCTGCGGCTCCTTCAGATAGCGCGCGGTGATGTCGGTCGCGGTCGCGACATGGGAGATGACCGGGACCTTCTTCTGCTGCGGAATGTGCAGCCAGGCCAGCGCGTTTCCGGAATTGGTCGGTCCGACGACGGCCGCGACCTTCTCGTTGTCGATCAGCTCGTTCATGTTCTGGATCGACTTGGGAGGCGACGCGACATCGTCGCGGACCACACCGACGAGCTTGCGCCCGAGCACGCCGCCCTTGGCGTTGACGTCCTCGATCGCGGCCTGGAAGCCGTACAGCCCCGCGATGCCGAGTTCGGCCACGCCGCTTGCGGACTGGTCGGCATTGTAGCCGATCTTGATCTCGTTCTGGGCCAAGGCGGGCGCGGCGAGGCTAAGGCTGGTCGTGACGAGCAGGGCACCGAGCGCACGGCGCGAAAGCAGGGTGGTCATGGTGTCTCCTCCGGGGATGATCCGCTTTTCGCGGCTTTGTGTCGTGGCAGGCAGGTGGAAGGCAAGGGCGCGGCGTCAGACCTTCCGGCGCTCGCTGAGAAGTTCGCGGGCGCGATCGACGCGGACGTCATGGGTGCGGGCGAGTTCGGCCGCGATCGCCTCGATCTCGGCGCCCTCCGCGCCGGCGACGATGGCGATGTTGCGGGCATGCAGCGCCATATGGCCGCGCTGGATGCCCTCGGTGGCGAGCGCGCGCAGCGCCGCCATGTTCTGGGCCAAGCCGACGGCGACGGTGACCTCCGCCAGTTCCTGCGCGGTCTCGACGCCCATCAGCCGCAGCGACCATTGCGCCAGCGGATGCGTCTTGGTCGCGCCGCCGACGAGCCCGAGCGCCATCGGCATCTCGATCGAGCCGACGAGTTCGTTGTCCTTCGAGACCTCCCAGGTCGTCAGCGAGGTGTAGCGGCCGCTGCGGGCGGCATAGGCATGGGCGCCGGCCTCGATCGCGCGCCAGTCATTGCCGGTGGCGACCACGACCGGGTCGATGCCGTTCATGATGCCCTTGTTGTGGGTGGTGGCGCGGTAGGGATCGATTGCCGCGAAGGTGTAGGCGTCGAGCATGCCGTCGATCATGCGCTGGCCGGAGAATTCCGGCGTGGCGAGCGCGGCCTCGGGGATGCGCACCGTGGCGCGGGCAAGCCTGAGATCGGCCAGGTTCGACAGGATGCGCAGCCGCACCGTGCCGCCGGTGACGCGCTCGACGATCGGCGCCACCGTCTCGGCCATGGTGTTGACGGTGTTGGCGCCCATCGCGTCGCGCACATCGACGAGCAGGTGCATCACCACGATCGGCCCGCGCGGGGTCTGCGGGAAGACATGGACCTCGATGTCGCGGCAGCCGCCGCCGAGCGAGATCAGCACCTTGTCCCGGGAATTGGCGGCCGCGACGATTTCAGCGCGCGCAGCCAGCAGCTTGTGGCGCGCGCCCTCGGGATCGCTGACGCCGATGAGCTGAACCTGCGCACGCATGATCGGCAGGCTGCTGGAGGTCAGGAAGCCGCCGGAGCCGCGTGCGATCCGGGCCATGTAGGACGCCGCGGCGACGACCGAGGGCTCCTCGACCGCCATCGGGATCAGGTAGTCCTTTCCGTTGACGGTGAAGTTGGTGGCGATGCCGAGCGGCAGTTCGAAGGTGCCGACGACGTTCTCGATCATGCCGTTGGCGAGCGTCAGCGGCAGCGCTCCGGCAGTCGCCAGCAAGGCGCGGTCGCTGGCCGAGAGACCGGCCGCCGCGACAGCCTGGTCGAGCCGTTCCAGGCAGGACAGGTTGCGGTAGTTCTCGATGCGCGAATTCACGGATCGCGCGCCGTCGGCGCGCGCCTCGGCCATCGTCATGGTGTTTCCTCCGCCCGCATATGGGCTTGTCGCCTGCTTGTTGGTTGACAAGCTCCTGCAATCGCCCAACAGGAACAAGGCACAATTACCCGTACGATCTTATTCCGCGTACCAGTCGATCGACTGGTACAATCGGAGGCTGCAATGGACGATGGCGCCGAGGGCAGCCGTACCGACCAGATCATCTCCCGCATCTCTCGTGCGATCGAGGCCGGCCAGTTCCCACCCGGTCGGCGCATGCCGTCGCTGCGCGCGGCGACGCTGGAATACGGGGTCTCCAAGAACACCATGGTCGAGGCCTATGACCGTTTGGTCGCGCTCGGACGGCTGGAGGCGCGGCCGGGCTCAGGCTTCTATGTCCGGGCCGCCGGCCGCAACGCGATCGAGGCGCCGCCGGCGCATATGACGGAGGCGATCGACATCGTCTCGCTGCTGCGCGAGCAACTTCGCCAGACCCATCCCGTACGCGTCGGCGATGGTCGCCCTCCAGCCTCCTGGACCGAGGATTCCGAACTCGGCCGGCACCTGCGCCTCAAGACCGGCAAGGGCGAGCGGCCGATCGAGCATGGCTATGGCGATCCGCTCGGCTATGGCCCCTTACGCGCGCAGATCGGGCTGATGCTGGCGGAGCGCTCGATCCACGTCTCGCCCGAGCAGGTCCTGCTGACCTTCGGCATCAATCACGGGCTCGACCTGATCATCCGGCATCTGCTGCAGCCGGGCGACACGGTGCTGGTCGACAGCCCGGGCTATTATCCGCTCTTCGGCAAGCTCAAGCTGGCACGGGTGGAGATCGTCGGCGTCAAGCGTCTCGCCGATGGCCCCGATCTCGACGACCTCGCGCTGCAGATCGCCCGGCACGCGCCAAAGGCCTTCTTCACGCAATCGGTGGCGCATAATCCCACCGGCGGGTCGATCGCGCTGCCGGTGGCGCATCGCCTGCTGCAGATCGCGGCGAAGCACGATCTCATCGTGGTCGAGGACGACGTCTTTGCGGACGCCGTGCCGGCGGGCCTGCCGCGCCTGGCGGCGCTCGACCAGCTCGAACGCGTGATCTACCTCGGCACCTTCTCGAAGACGCTCTCGGCCAGCCTGCGCGTCGGCTATGTCGCCGCGAGTCCAGGCGTCAGCCGCGCGCTGACCGACATGAAGATGCTGACCGTGGTCAACAGCTCGGGCTATCTGGAGCGGATGGTCAGCGAGCTGATCGCCAGCGGGCAGTACCGGCACCATCTCAAGCGCCTGCGCGAGCGCATCGAGCGGGCGACCGCGCGCACGCTGCAGAACCTCGACCGGCTGCGCCTGCCGGTCTTTGCCGCGCCAACCGGCGGCTATTATCTCTGGGCCGATTTCGAGCCCGGTCTCGACGATCTGGAACTGGCGCGCCTTGCCTCGGAACAGGGCATCTTCGTCGCGCCGGGTACGGTTTTCTTCCCCGATCGCCAGCAGACGCGGCCCGGAATGCGGGTCAACATCGCGTATGGCGACGACACTCGCCTGATCGGGTTCCTGCAGGGTGTGCTCGCGAGACAGGGGAATGCGGGGTCTCCGCAGTGAATCGCACTGCCGTCACTTCGCTCTGCCCGATGACGGTTACTCCTTGGCCGAGCAGTGTTCATTCGACGCCAGATGGCCTGAACAATCGAAGAAATCTGCCTCATCGTCGCCAGTTAGCGATATCCTCTAACCAATGATCATCGATCTCAACCTCGTTTCCGTATTCCTCGCGGTGGCTGAAGCCCAAAGCTTCCGTGGCGCAGCCGAGCGGCTAGGCGTCACCCGTTCGGCCGTGAGCCAGGCCATTAGGAGGATTGAGGACAGGATGGGCGTTGCGCTGGTTCAGCGGACGACGCGAAGCGTCAGATTGACGGAGGCGGGCGTTCAATTGCACGCGCGTGTCGCGCCGGCCATTGCCGAGGTCGAGCTGGCGTTGGACAGCGCTCGGGACCGGAAAGCCGAACCGACCGGACTACTGCGGCTCGCCGTGTCCTCGATTGCCGAGCGGTTCATCTCTGGACCGCTGCTGGCCAGCTTCACGCACGCCTATCCGCGCGTCCAGGTCGATATAACCGTGACGGACGAAGAGTTCGATATTGTCGCGGAGGGGTACGATGCGGGAGTCCGGTTGGGAGAGGTCATCGAGCAGGACATGATCGCCGTGCCGGTTTCAGGCGAGCAGCGCCAGCTCGTCGTGGCCGCGCCATCCTATCTCGAACGCTTCGAGGCGCCGTCGCACCCTTCGCAGCTCTCGCAGCATTGCTGCATCGGCTGGCGTCCGGCTCCAGGTATCGCGCCCTATCGCTGGGAGTTCGAAGAAAACGGTCGGGAGTTCGACGTGGCCGTGAACCCCAGGATCACCACCAACGACATGTGGATCATGGTGCGCACGGCCTGCGCCGGCGGCGGCCTGACATTCGGCCCAGAAGAGATTTTTAGACCCTATATCGAGCGTGGCGAGCTCGTGCCGCTCCTAGAGACATACCTTCCGCCATTTCAGGGCTTCTTCCTGTATTTCGCCGACCGCCGGAACCTGTCGCCGAAGCTTCGAGCCCTCATCGATCACGTGCGATATCGCTCGCCCGCCGATAGCTGATGAGGCGCCATGTGCGGCTGTACGCTTCACACGTCGTCGAGACCTTCGTCATTCGCCCGCGCCATATCCGTCATTCCCTGCGCCATGGCTTCGGACATGCCCCGCTCGACATTGTGCATGTCAACTTACGATGGCCGGCCGGATCACTCTAGCCAGATGGTCGCTCTCCTTGTGGCGGGCCTTCGGCTCCCACGATGATCCGCACCGTCGTGAGCAGAAGCCGTCGTCCGCCTCTTTGAGATAGGCGCCTCGCCGACGCTTCGGCTCAATTGGCGATGCTCGGATCGAGGTTAGCCTAAAGTTGGGCAGACGCCCGAACGTGACGCCATTGGTCACGTTCGTCCATTGAACATGGGCTCGCCCCTTTGCCTTCTGGCCCTTTCCGGAAGCCCAAGATGTCCGGTTTCGGGATGCCTAACCGGCATGCAGCGCGAACCATTCGCAGCGTGGCCCGATCGGGCGATGGCCGGCGGGCATTCAGCTTACCGCCGGCAGCCTGTCGATTAGCTTGTCGAGCGTAATCGGATAGTTGCGCACGCGCACGCCGGTGGCGTTGTAGACCGCATTGGCGACGGCTGCGCCCACCCCGCAGATGCCAAGTTCTCCGACGCCTTTGGCCTTCATCGGCGAGGACATCGGGTCGGTCTCGTCGAGGAAGACGACGTCCTGGTGCGGGATGTCGGCATGGACGGGCACCTCGTATCCGGCAAGGTCGTGGTTGAGGAAGAAGCCGCGTCGTTTGTCGATGACGAGGTCCTCCATCAAGGCCGCGCCGGCTCCCATCGTCATCGCACCGATGACCTGGCTGCGAGCCGATTTCGGGTTGAGAATGCGTCCAGCCGCGCAGACGGCCAGCATCCGCCGGAGCCGAACCTCGCCGGTGGCGGCATCGACGCCGACCTCGACGAAATGGCCGCCGAAGGTCGATTGCTGATGCGTCTTGTCGAGGTCGCCGAACTCGATCGTGTCTTCGACGGCAATGTCGCCTTCGCGCGCGGCGAGGACCAGCGGGACGGCACGATTTCCCGACTTCACAGCCCCGTCTTCGAAGACCGCATCCGCCGAGTTGAAGCCGAGCTTCTGAACCACCGCCTCGCGCAGCTTGACGCAGGCGGCATAGACACCGGACGTCGCCGAGTTCGCGCCCCACTGGCCGCCCGATCCGGCCGAGACCGGGAAGCTCGAATCGCCGAGCTCGACCATCACCTTGTCGATGGACAGGCCGAGCATCTCGGCGGCCGTCTGGGCGATGATGGTGTAGCTGCCGGTTCCGATGTCGGTCATGTCCGACTGGACCGTGACGATGCCGTCGCGAGCGAGGGTAACGCGTGCCCCCGACTTCATCACGAGGTTGTTGCGGAAGGCGGCAGCGACGCCGATGCCGACGAGCCATCTGCCGTCGCGGACGCTGGCGGGCGTTGCCGACCGCTTGTCCCAGCCGAAGCGCGCGGCTCCCATGCGCAGGCACTCGACCAAGCGTCGCTGCGAGAATGGCCGGCTCGGCTTTTCCGGATCGACCTGCGTGTCGTTGCGGATCCGGAACTCGATCGGGTCCAAGCCGAGTTGCTCCGCCATCTCGTCCATGGCAATTTCCAGCGCCATCAGGCCGGGCGCCTCGCCCGGCGCGCGCATCGCGTTCCCCTCCGGGAGGTCCAAGACAGCGAGCTTCAACGAGGTCATCCGATTGGCCCCGGCATAGAGGAGGCGCGTCTGCTGCGTCGCGAGCTCGGGGCCGCCATCCTTCAGATCTCCGGACCAGCTCTCATGCCCGATCGCGGTGATCTTGCCATCGGGCGTCGCGCCGATCCGAATGCGCTGGATCGTCGCCGGACGGTGCGTCGTGTTGTTGAACATCATCGGCCGGGTCAGAGCGACCTTGACGGGTCGCCCGGCCGCGCGTGCGCCCAGTGCCGCCAGCAGCGCGTCGGCGCGGTTGAAGAGCTTCCCGCCGAAGCCGCCGCCGATGAAGGGCGAGATCAGCCGAACATTCGCCCTGGGAATGCCGAGCGTCTTCGCCATGTCTCCCGCACTCCAGGCGATCATCTGGTTCGACGTCCACAGCGTCAGCCGATCACCTTCCCAGCGTGCGATCGAGGCGTGGGGCTCCATCATCGCGTGGCCCTGGTCGGGAGTCGAATAGCTCTGGTCGAGCTTTACGGGTGCGGCTGCGAAGGCGCCCGCAAAGTCGCCGACGGCCGTTTGGGTGGGAGACTCTCCGTCGGCCGGCGCGTTGGGCGCGTGCTCCTTGACGGCAGCGAGATCGAACGCACCCTTCGCTTCGGCGTAGCTGACCTTGACGAGATGCGCGGCAGCGCGGGCTTGTTCGAAGGTCTCGGCGACGACGAGAGCGACCGCTTGGTGATAGTGCTCGATTTCGGGCCCACCGAGCAGCTTGGCGGTGTTGTACTTGCCCTTTTCGAGCTTGCCGGCACTCTCGGCGGTGACAATCGTCAGCACGCCAGGAGCCCTCCGCGCGGCGGCGAGGTCCATGCCGGTGATCTTGCCCTTGGCGATGGCCGAGCCGACGACATGGCCATAGGCCTGGTTAGGGGCGACGTCGTGCTGCTCATAGGCATAGCGGGCCGTGCCCGTTGCTTTGCGCGGGCCGTCGATGCGGTCCAGCGGCTGGCCGATGACCTTGAGACGGTCGATGGGGTTGATCGTGGCGGGTGTGGCGAACTTCATGGCTCAGGCCCTCGCTTCGACAAGCACGGCGGCGAGCGTGCGCTCGACCAGCGGGAGCTTGAAGGCATTGTCATGGGTGGTTCTGGCGTTCGCCAGCAGGCGCTCGGTCACAGCCTTGGCGCCTTGCGGTAGTTGGGCCTCGGCGGCCTCGATCCGCCACGGCTTGTGGGCGACGCCACCCAGCGCCACGCGCCCGGTGCCGTCCGACTGCACGATCGCGCCGACCGAGATCAGGGCGAAGGCGTAGGAGGCGCGGTCGCGGACCTTGCGATAGATATGTTTGCCGCCGACCGGCTTGGGCAGCGTCACCGCAGTGATCAGTTCTCCTGACGCAAGCGTGGTTTCAAGGTGGGGCGTCTCGCCCGGCGGCCGATAGAATTCCGCGATCGGCAGACTGCGCGTCCCACCATCCGGCTTGACCGTCTCGACCTGCGCATCCAGCGCCCGCATCGCCACCGCCATGTCGCTGGGATGGGTGGCGATGCAGGCATCGCTCCCCCCGACAACCGCGAGAGACCGGCTGAAACCGCCGAGCGCCGAGCAGCCGCTGCCGGGCTGGCGCTTGTTGCAGGGCTGGTTGGTGTCGTAGAAATACGGGCAACGCGTGCGCTGGAGCAGGTTTCCAGCCGTCGTCGCCTTGTTGCGGAGCTGGCCCGAGGCGCCCGCCAGCAACGCACGCGAGAGCAGGCCGTAATCGCGCCGGACGCGGGCGTCAGATGCGAGATCGGTGTTGCGCACCAGCGCGCCGATCCTCAGGCCGCCATCCTGCGTGGGCTCGATGGCGTCGAGCGCGAGACCGTTGACGTCGATGAGATGCCGCGGGGTCTCGATCTCCAGCTTCATCAGGTCGAGCAGGTTGGTCCCGCCGGCGATGAACCTGGCATCCGGGCTGCGTGCGGCGGCCGTGGCGGCCCCGGCCGGCGTGCCGGCACGTTCGTAGGTGAAGGATTTCATGCCTTCCTCCCGGACACTTCGGTGATGGCATCGACGATGTTGGGATAGGCGCCGCAGCGGCAGATGTTGCCGCTCATCCGCTCCCGGATCTCGGCTTCCGATCCCTCGGGAACTGCGGTGAGGTCGGCGCTGACATGGCTGGGAACCCCGGCCTTGATCTCTTCGAGGACGCTGACAGCCGAACAGATCTGGCCCGGCGTGCAGTAGCCGCACTGGAAGCCGTCATGCTTGACGAAGGCGGCCTGCATCGGATGCAGGTTGTCGGGCGTGCCGAGGCCCTCGATCGTGGTGATGCGCTGGCCCTGATGCATGACAGCCAGCGTCAGGCATGAATTGATCCGTCTGCCATCGACGATGACCGTGCAGGCCCCGCACTGGCCGTGATCACAGCCCTTCTTGGTACCGTTCAGGTGAAGATGCTCGCGCAGCGCGTCCAGCAATGTCGTGCGGACATCGAGACTGAGTTCGCGCGCAGCACCGTTCACCTCAAAGGAGACGGGCGAAATCACGGGGCCGATGTCCGCCGGGGTCTGTGCGGCGAGCCGCGATGACGACGAGGTCGTCGCGACCGCCGCTGCGGTCGCGATCAGGAGGTCGCGGCGTGTTGCCGCCAGATCATTGAGGAATTGCATGGTCACTCCGGAATTGCCGACACTTGCAGCGGCACCGCGGTGAGCGACCGTCCCAAGGGGGCGCTAGTCGTCGCGATGCCGCGCTATGCGGATGCCTGCACCCCTAACTGCTGAGAGTTTGGAAGCGTTCCAGAAGCAGGAACGAATGGTCTTATGAGCCAGGCTCATCAAACGAGTTCATGCGGCTGTCGCGGGGCCGTAACCCGGGGCTCGTTGGTTCCCTGCGCCCGGTGCCGCAATGCATCCAGCAGCGCGACGGACGCGGGATGATTGCCGGCGGCTGGGAGAGAGGTGGTACCCTTCCCCTGGCGGCGAGAAATCCCAGAGGATGCGGATCGGACGCCCGTGGGCTACATAGGGGAGGATGATGTCGTCGCGACGAGGGGATCGCCGCCAGTATCATCGCGGCCAAAGTGCAGCCCTTGGGATCGAGCGAGACGGCAAGGTCAGGTCCGTTCCGATCGTCGAGGAGGTCGGCAGCGCGGTCACCACCGTCAGGCGGGGCAATTCGTCGTCAGGCGCCGCTGGCGCGCGTTCCGCAGGCCGACGGCACGCTCGTCGCGACGGACTCCTGCCCGCGGACGATCTGATCCCGAGCCTGCTGGCGACATCGGACGTCCTCGGCACCGGCTGGTATGCAGCCGATGTGGCGCGCGTCCAGGCCGGTTCGACGGTTGTCGTCGTGGGTGATGGCGCCGTCGGCCTCATGGCCGTGCTCGCGGCCAAGCAGATGGATGCCGGCCGGATCATCATCATGAGCCGCCACAAGACCCGACAGGACCTCGCCCTCGAATACGGAGCGACCGACATCATCTCCGAACGGGGCGATGAGGGCGTGGCAAGGATCAAGCAGTTGACCGGCGGGGTCGGCGCGGATTCCGTTCTGGAATGCGCGGGCACACAGGAAACGATGTCGCAGGCGCTGAACTGCACGCGGCCCGGCGGCTCAATCGGCTATGTCGGCGTGCCGCACGAGGTCGAGTTCGATGGTCAGAGGTTTTTCTTCGCCCAGACCAACGTGCTCGGCGGGCCGGCTCCGGTGCGGCGTTTCCTGCCACATCTGATGGATCTGGTGCTCCGGCGTGAAATCAATCCGGGCCAAGTGTTCGACGTGGGCCTGCCGATTGCCGATGTGGCGAAAGGCTATCGCGCGATGGACGAGCGGCGCGCCATCAAGACGCTGCTGCTCACCTGAGCTTCTCCGGCAGGGCACGGACCAAGGCGCTCCTCCCTTGGCGACGCATGTCGGGTTTTGGGCGACCTGTCGGTGTCAGCAATTTGATCGTTGCCCGGTTGGAGGCAGCAGTGCTTATCCAGCGGGATTCCGATCCCGCCGCCTGTCGCGGCCAACTGTTTCAATTTCAGCGGCATGGCACGCGCAACTGGCGCGGGGCCGTGAGGGAAGAGCGTCCAGACTGGAAGAGACGATCCGTGAAAGCCCTTTGGCGCTGAACGCGACGTCTTTGACCTGCCATTCACAGGCTGGAGCGGCGGACGGTGAGGTCCGATCGTTCGAACACGGCGGGCAGGAGTTCGACGCCCAGCCCCGGCCCTTCCATCGGCAGGACATAGCCGTCCTCGATCACCGGCATCGTCGTGACGAGTTCGTTGTACCAGCCGGTGTAGAAGGCGCGCACCGATTCCTGGATCAGCGTGTTGGGCTGGCTGAAGGAGGCATGGATCGCCGCGATGAAGCCGACCGGGCCGATGCAGTCATGCGGCGCGAAGGGGCGGTGATAGGTGTCGGCCATGGCCGCGATCTTGCGGCCTTCGGTCAGGCCGCCGGTCCAGCACAGATCAGCCATGACGATGTGCATGGCGTCGCGATCGAGCATGTCCTTGTAGGGGAAGCGCGAGCCCAGCGTCTCGCTGGCGCAGACCGAGACCGTGGTCGAGCGCGCAAATTCGGCGAGCGCCTGCGGCGAGTTCATCCGGATCGGATCCTCGTACCAGCTCGGGGAATACTGCTCGAGCTCGCGGGCGATCTTGATCGCGGTCGGCAGGTTCCAGAGCGAGTGCAGCTCGACCATGATCTCGATCTTGTCGCCGACGGCCTTGCGGATCTTTTCGAAGGGCTCGCAGGCCTTCCGCATCTGCTCCGGCGTGATGAACAGGCCGTGGTTCTCGATCGCGGGCGGGTCGAACGGCCAGATCTTCATCGCCGTGATGCCGCTCTCGAGCAGGCTCTCGGCGACCGCGTCGGCCCGGTTCATGAAGCCGTCGAGATCCTCATAGGGGCCTTCGGTCTCGCCGAGATTCCAGGTCGAGACCGGCTTGATGTTGTGCGAGCGGACATAATTGTAGCCGGCGCAGGTGTTGTAGATGCGCTGCTTGTCGCGGCACAGGCCGCCGAGCATCTGGTGCACCGGCTGGCCGCAGACCTTGCCGAAGACGTCCCAGAGCGCGATGTCGACCGCCGAGGTGGCGCGGGATTCGACGCCGGTCGAGGCCTGCGCCATCGGCAGGTTGGTCATCTCCTTGTGCAGCGCCTCGATATGCAGCGGGTTCTTGCCGAGCAGCCGCATCGCCAGCGTGTCGTGCAGATGCGCCTCGACGGCACCCGCACCATAGAAGGTCTCGCCGAGGCCGATGATGCCGGCGTCCGTGTGCACGCGCACCCACAGCACATTGGCGAACTCTTCCGTCCGAAGCGTTTCGATCGCGGTGATTTTCAAAGCCTGCCTCCCGGTTGCTTTGGTCGGGCGGCCACGCAGGGGGCGCGCCGCTTCTCCTGGGTCTTCGTGACTACAAAATCGAGATCGCGCCGGCGTCGTTAGCCTGGCCGGACACGGTCTTATGGTGAGGGGGCGAGGTGCGAAGATCCCGACCTGTTCGTTCGGGCCAAGCCGTCGGACATCGCGTGCCAGAGGCCGGCGGCGCGTTCGCAACCGGGCCGTCTTCTCCCGGAAGGGAGATCACGCCAAAAAGGGTGTGTGTCCTATGAGGCACTGATGTGCAGCGCCGGGTGGGCCGGGGCGTCGCCCGCGCCGAAGATCTTCGCGGCGTATCTGCGATAGGATTCGCCGATGTGCTTGCGCATGGCCTCGCCGGCGCCAGCCGGATCCTTCGCCCGGATCCGCTCGATCACTGCCGCATGATCGGCGCGGCGGATCTCGATGTTGGTCCGGTCGCCGCGGTCCTTGTCGCGCATGCTTTTGATCGAGTTCAGCAACGGGCTCGAAACGAATTCGAGGACGGACAGGAACAAGCGATTTTGTGCTGCGGTGGCGATCGCGATGTGAAATTCGAGGTCGTGCGCGGCACTGTCCTCGCCTCGGTCATCGGCCTGGTTCATCGCTGCCGCTGCCGCTTCGATGCGCACCAGATCCTCGGGCGTATGACGAAGGGAGGCCAGCTGCGCGGCCTCGACCTCCAACCCAAGGCGCAGTTCCAGGAAGACGAGAATTGATTGTTCGGAAGCGGCGATTTCGGCCCGGCGCAGGCGAAGTGAATCCTGCTGGTTGACGAAGAGGCCCAAGCCGCGCCGACTTTCGACTATCCCGTCCGCCTTGAGATAGGCGATCGCCTCACGAACCACCGGCCGACTGACACCAAGCTGACGCGCCAACTCAGTTTCCGACGGCAATCGCGCGCCGGGCTGCAGCTGCCCTTTCCTGATCGAGCCCACCATGGCGGCGGCGGCGTCGGCAGCAAGGTTCGGTCGCGATCCGATGGATGTCAGCAGCATGGCGCCCCCTCGACAGGACGAGTTTGTCATGCTGTCAGTTGTTTGACAAGCTGACAGCCGTGACGTTATCTGGCCGGCAACGGCGCAGCCACGAGAGCAAGCAAGCGCCTCGGCAATGGAGGAATTCATGATCAAGGTTATACGCCGGGCCGTCTTGAGTGGTGCCGCAGCAGCCGTCGCTGCTGCCGTCCTCGCCCTCCCGGCCGCCGCCCAGGGTGTCAAAACGGCCAAGCTCGGGCATTCGTTCGCGGACTCGCATCCCCGCGCGGCTGCGATGAAACGCTTTGCCGAGGAGGTCGCAAAGGCGACCAATGGCAGCGTCAAAGTCGAGGTGTTTGGCAATGCCACCCTCGGTTCCGAAGAGAAGATGCTCATTGCGGTGCAATCGGGCACGGTCGATTTCTACATGGGTGCGCTTTCGCCGATCGCGACCCGCAAGAAAGAGCTGCAGATCTTCGACTTCCCGTTCCTCTTCGCGAGCGATGCCGAGGCGGCTGCCGTTCTCGACGGACCGGCGGGCCGGCGCCTGCTCGATAACCTTTCAGACATGAACATGCAGGGCCTGGTCTGGTCCGGCGGCGCCTTCCGCAACCTGTCGAACAGCCGGCGCCCCGTCACGTCTCTGTCCGACATGAAGGGCCTGAAGGTCCGGGTGATGCAAAGCCCGATGGCCCTGGCGAGCTTCAACGCGATGGGCATGAACGCCGTCCCGATGGCGTTCACGGAGGTCTACACCGCGCTGGAGACCAAGGCGCTCGACGGTTATGAGCATCCCTTCGTGGATATGTATGCCAACAAGATGTTCGAGGTTCAGAAACATCTCACCATCACCAATCACGTCTATACGCCGGTGGCCCTCGTCGCTTCGAAGCGGTTCTGGAGCGGGCTGACGTCGCAGCAGCAGGCTGCCCTGCAGGCCGCCGCGGAGACGACGCGCGCTTTCCAGCGCGAGGTCGAACTGCGCGAAGGGGTGGATGTCCTCAAGGAGCTCCAGGCCAAGGGCATGGTGGCGACCGAGATGCCGGCTGCCGAACTGGATGCGATCCGCAAGGCGATCCAGCCCGTCATCGAAAAGAACACCGAGGTGATCGGCGCGTCCTTCGTCAATGAATTCTACGGCGAGATCAAAAAGCAGCGGAAATGAGCCCGCGCCCCATAGGCGAGCCGATGGATGCGCTGTATAGCGCTCGCCCATCAAAAATCGAACTGGGAGTTGAAACCGTGAATGACACGACTGTGACGCGATCCGGCTTCATCGCCGCCCTGGCGGCGGCCCTGCTGGGCTCGACGGCGGCTCTCGCGGAGGTGAAGGGCAAGGTCGGGCATGCCATGCCCGATACGCACCCGCAGGCCGCCGCAATGACCAAATTCGCTGAACTGGCCGGCACCTACACCAACGGAAACGTCAAGCTCCAGGTGTTCCACTCGGCCATGCTGGGCAGCGACGAAAAGCAGTTGCAGGCTGTCCAGGCCGGGAGCCAGGAATTCTATATCGGCACGCTGGCGCCGCTCTCCACGCGCGTGAAGGAGGTCCAGGTCTGGGATCTGCCGTTCCTCTTCCAGAACGAGAAGGAGGTCTACGCGGTCCTCGACGGGGCGTCGTCGAAGGCGATCTTCGACAAGATCGCGCCGAGCGGGCTCGTCGGCCTGACCTGGACCGGCATGGGCTTCCGCAACCTGTCCAACAGCCGTCGTCCGGTGAAGACCGCCGAGGACGTCAACGGGCTGAAGCTGCGCGTGATGGCCAATCCCGTCGCCCTCGACACCTGGAAGACGATCGGTGCGAATGCGGTTCCGATGGCCTTCTCGGAGGTCTTCACCGCACTGGAGGTGAAGGCGCTGGACGGGCAGGAGAACCCGCTGCAGCACATGTGGGCGAACAAGATGCAGGAGGTGCAGAAGTACATCTCCGTGACCAATCACGTCTACACGCCGGTGGCTCTCGTCGCGTCGAAGAAGTTCTGGGACACGCTGTCGGACACCGACAAGGCGGGTATCCAGAAGGCGGCGGTGGAGGCGGGCCTCCTTCAGCGCAAGCTGCTGGATGAGGGCGACCGCGACGTCATCACCAAGTTCAAGGAGGCGGGCGTGACCGTCGATCAGGTTTCGACCGACGACTTGCGCAAGGTGCAGGCCAAGGTCCAGCCCGTGGTCGAAAAGTTCAAGGCGCAGATCGGCGACGAGTTCGTCTCCGGCTTCATCGCCGAGATCGCCAAGGTGCGCGCCTCCAACTAAAATCGTGGCGAACTGCGGCCGGCATGCCGGCCGCAGACGTTCCCGCGCCGGCCCGCAGCCGGCCGATCCTGTCGCACGCCGGGCGAGGTGAGCCAGATGAGCAGTCTGCTCGATAGAATGGTGGGCGGCTTTTACCGCCTGATCGAGATCATCCTCGTGCTTTGCATGAGCCTGATGCTGGTCATGGTGTTCGGGAACGTCGTGCTGCGGCTGTTCTTCAACACCGGCATCGACCTTTCCGAAGAGCTGCCGCGGTTTGCGTTCGTCTGGATGACATTTCTCGGCGGGATCATCGGCCTGCATCGGCGCAGCCATCTCGGTGTCGACATGGTGGTGCAGGCGCTGCCGGTCCTCGGCCGCAGAGTGTGCTGGGCGATCAGCCAGGTCATCATGTTCATCTGCGCGCTGTTCATTTTCTACGGCACCTGGATGCAGCACGACATCATCGCCGGAAACGCCTCGCCCGTGGCCCAGATCAGCATGCTCTGGGTCTATGGCGTGAGCTATGTGACGGGCGCGGCGATCGCGCTGATCTGTCTGTCGAACCTTGTGCGCCTGGTGCAGGGCAAGGTTCCAGACAACGAACTGATCGATGTCCACGAGGAGGGCCTCGCGGAAGGGCTCGAGGCCGAGCGCGACATGAAGGCGCAGCAGATGGCTGGAGGAGCCAAGCCATGATCGTCTTCGTCTTCATCACCTCCCTGCTTGGCCTCATGGCACTGGGCATGCCGGTCGCCTTCGCGCTGATCGGGTGCGGCCTTGCCATGATGTTCTACATGGGCATCGACGATCCGCAGATCGTCATCCAGAACATGTGGGACGGCGCCAACAGTTTCCCGCTGCTCGCAGTTCCGTTCTTCATGCTGGCCGGCGAACTGATGAATGCCGGCGGCATGACGCGTCGCATCATCACGATGGCGATGGCCTGGATCGGCCATATCCGCGGCGGCCTGGGCTATGTGGCGGTCATCGCGGCGGTGATCATGGCCTCGCTGTCCGGTTCCGCCGTCGCCGATACCGCCGCGCTGGCCTCCGTGCTGATCCCGCTGATGCGGAATGCAGGCTATGACATCAACCGCTCCTGCGGGCTGATCGCCTGCGGCGGCATCATCGCTCCGGTGATCCCGCCCTCGATCGGCATGATCATCTTCGGCGTCACTGGCGGCGTCTCGATCACCAAGCTCTTCATCGCCGGCATCGTGCCCGGCGTCATGATGGGCATCGCGATCATGTTGGCCTGGCGCTGGAGCATCACGCGAGACAAGCCGCGCGTCGAGCCGAAGCGCACCATGGGCGAGCGCATCACCGAAACGCGCAAGGCGCTCTGGGCCCTCGTGCTGCCGGTCGTCATCATCGGCGGCCTGAAGATCGGTCTCTTCACGCCGACCGAGGCCGCCGTCATCGCCGCGGCCTACTCTCTCTTCGTCGGGCTGGTGATCTATCGCGAGATCAAGTTCGCCGACCTGTTCAAGCTGATGTACCGCGCCGCCGAGACCACGGCTGTGATCATGTTCCTCGTCGCGGCGGCCGGCGTCTCGGCCTGGCTGATCACGACGGCGAACATTCCCCAGCAGGTCGCCGACATGGTGCGGCCCTTCATGGACAACAAGATGCTCCTCACGGCGGTGCTGATGCTGCTCGTCCTGGTGGTGGGCACGGCGCTCGACTTCACGCCGACCGTCCTGATCATGACGCCTGTGCTGATGCCGGTCGTGAAGCAGGCGGGCATCGACCCGGTCTATTTCGGCGTTCTGTTCATCATGAACAACGCGATCGGGCTGGTTACGCCGCCGGTCGGGACTGTGCTCAATGTCGTCTGCGGTGTCGCGAAGGTGCCGATGACGGGGGTGATCAAGGGCGTCATGCCCTTCATGATCGCGCAGATCACGGTGCTCGCGCTGCTGGTCATCTTCCCGCAGATCGTCATGTGGCCTCTCCAGATGATGTCTCGGTAAAGCAGACCAGTCGACAACCACGCTGATCGTGAGGGATGCCGCGGACGACATCGGCGGCGGTCCGACGCTCGCCGTCCAATGTTCACAAGTTGGCGCCGAGCGGTTCAGCCCTGCGCGGACGCCTTCCTGGCTTTGGTGCTCCGCATGGAAGCGGCGATGGTCCAGCCGACGATTGCGATCGTGATCGCGGCAAGGACCGCGGCGATCGGGCGGTCGACGAGGCCGATCAGCCGGCCGTCGGACTTGATCATCGAGTTGATGAAGTACTCCTCCAGCAGAGGCCCGAGCACGACGCCGAGGATGACCGGCGCGACCGGGAAATCGTTCTCCTCCAGCACGAAGGCGAGCACCCCGAAGGCGAGCATCAGCCCGACGTCGAAGAGCGAGTTGTTGATCGCGTAGGAGCCGACGATGGCGAAGAGCAGGATGATCGGCATCAGGACCTTGCGGGGCACGCTGAGCACGCGGGTCGCGACCTTGATGATGGCCCAGCCGAGCGGCAGCATCAGCAGGTTGGCGATGACGAAGACCAGGAACACCGCATAGACGTTCTCCGGGTTGTTGACGAAGATCGTCGGCCCCGGCGCCATGTTCTTCATCATCAGCACGCCGATGGCGATGGCGGTGATCGAATCGCCGGGGATGCCGAAGACCAGCGCCGGGATCCAGGCACCGGCGAGCGAGGAGTTGTTGGAGGCGCCGGCCTCTATCAGTCCTTCGGGATGGCCGGTGCCGAACTTCTCCGGCGTCTTCGAGAGGCGCTTGCTCATGGCATAGGACATCCAGGCCGCCATGTCGGCGCCGCTGCCCGGCTGGATGCCGATCACGGTCCCGAGCGCGCTGCCGCGCAGGAGCTGCCAGGGGTACTGCTTGGTCAGCCGCCACATATTGGCGAAGATCGGGCCGATCTTCCGGACCACTACCTGCGGCGCGCTGCCGTCGCTGACCATGTGGCGCATCACCTCCGAGCAGGCGAACATGCCGACCATCATCGGGATCAGCGAGACGCCGCCAAGCATTTCGGTCGAGTCGAAGGTGAAGCGCGGCTGGCCGGCGGGGTTGTTCATGCCGACCATGGCGATCAGGAGCCCGATCAGCAGCGCGATGCAGGCCTTCAGCGGCGTCGAGGAGCCGATGAAGACGGCCCCGCCGAGGCCCAGCATGACGATCCAGAAGAATTCGACCGAGCCGAAGCCGAGCGCGAAATCGGCGATCGCCGGCGAGGCGAGCATCATCACCGCCGTGCCGAACAGACCGCCCAGCACGGAAAACCAGAGCCCGATGCCGAGCGCCAGCTCAGGCTCGCCGCGCAAGGTCATCTTGTAGGAATCATCGACATAGGCGGCCGAGGCCGGCGTGCCGGGAATGCGCAGCAGGCAGCCTGGAATATCGCCTGAGAAGATCGCCATCGTGCTGGTGGTGACGATCGCCGCAATGGCCGGCACTGGCGGCATGAAGAAGGTCAGCGGAACGAGCAGCGCCGTCGCCATCGTGGCCGAGAGGCCGGGGATGCAGCCGACGACCAGGCCGTAGATGGCCGAGGCGGTGATGACGAAGAGCACATAGGGATCGAGCACCATCCCGATAGCGGTCACATAGGCGTCGAGCATCGCGGCCTCACCAGCGGATGGGTTCGAGCGGCCCCCACGGCAATTGCACGCCGAGGCCGAGATAGAACAGGGAGTGGATGACGAGCGCCGCCGCCACGGCCAGGCCGAAGGCGTGCAACGGGCGCAGGCCACCCGCCAGGAAGAGCGCGGCGAGGACGAGTGCGGCCGTGATCAGGAAGCCGAGCGGTTCGGCGCAGACGATGTAGAAAACGACCGCGCCGGGTACGAGCAGCAGGCGCAGGATAGCCCCGCCATTGCGGGCCCAGTCGGCGCGGGCGAGCAGCGGGCCGCGCTCGACGGCACGCGCGCCGTTGACGGCGAGGATCGCGGCGCAGAGCGCCAGCAGCCCCGAGAGGATGAGCGGGAAAGCCGAAGGGCCGAGAGGCTGCTCCGACGGGTTCGGCAGGTTCCAGGACGCCGCCGCCACGAAGGCCGACAGGGCGAGGAAGACAAGGCCGCCGAAGAGGTCGTTGAATTTCATGGGAGCACCTGGCGCTGCGAGGGCCGGGGAGCGCGGCGGGGGCGCCGCCGCGCTCCCTATCGTCGAGAACGCGTAGCGCCTACTGGCGCAGGCGCAGGCCGAGAGCGCCCATGATCTCGCCGTTCTGCTTGTGCTGCGTCGCGAGGAACGCGCCGAAGGCCGGGCCCTTGGCGAAGGCGTAGCCGAAGCCGCGCTCGGCGAGGAAATTCTTGTAGGCGTCGGAATTTGCGACCTTCTCGGCGACCTCGACGAGGCGCGCCGCGACATCGGCGGGAATGCCGGCGGGGGCCGCGAGTCCGCGCCAGGTGCCGCCTTCATACTCCTTGCCGATCGCGTCCTTGACGGTCGGAACCGCTGGGAAGGCGGAGATCTTGTCCTTCGACATCACCGCCAGCGCCTTGACGCGGCCGGCGTCGAACATCGGCTTGCCCTCGGGCAGCGAGGACGGAACGATCTGGACGCCGCCGGAGGCGAGTTCCTGGAAGCCGGGAGCCGCGCCCTGGCTCGGCACCACCGTGACGCTCTTCGGGTTGATGCCCTCAAGCTGCAGAAGGCCGGCGAAGGCGAGGTGATAGGCCGCGCCCGCGGCCATCCCTGAGAGCTTGAAGTGGCCGACGGGCTGCTTCCTGATGTCGTCGAGTGCGGCGCGCAGATCGGCCCAGGGGCTGTTGGCGGCGACGTTGAAAGCGGCGGAATCGAAGTTCACCAGCGCGATCGGCGTCAGCTTGTCATAGGTGAAGGGCGCCGTGTTCGACCAGTAATAGGTCGTCACCTCGGCCGTCGCGAGGCCGATCGTGTAGCCGTCTGGCTTGGCGTTGACCATTTCGGTGTGGCCGACGACGCCGCCGCCGCCGGTGCGGTTGACCACGTTGACGGGCTTGCCGAGTTCCTTCTCCAGCCCCGCCGCGAGAATGCGCGCGACCGCGTCGGTGCCGCCGCCGGCGGCCCAGGGCACGACCAGGGTGATCGGCCGTTCCGGCCAGGCGGCCGAGGCGGAGACGGCGGTTGCCGCGAAGGTGGCGGCCAGCATCAAAGTCTTGAGCTTCATGGCGTTTCTCCCGGGATGATGGTTTTTTTGTTGGGTTCCGGAGGCATGGCCATGCCGTCCGTCAGCAGATGCCCATGCGTGTAGCCGAGCACTTTCTCCATGGCCTGCCGCGCTGCCGCGGCGTCACCGTCCGCGATCGCCCGAGCGACCGCGGCATGGTTGGGCAGGTTGCCGGCGAAGACGCCGACGGCGATGTCGAAGACGGCGCTCAGGATCGCGTCGATCGCGCCGCGAAAGCTGCGCAGCACCGGGTTGTGCGTCGCCTCGAGAATGGCGAGGTGAAACTGCTTGTCGGCCGCGATCGCGGCCTGGGGATCGTGCTGGCCGGCTTCCATCGCCGCGAACGCCGCCGCGATGCGTTGATGATCTTCCACCGTGGCGCGATGGGCGGCGAGCGCTGCCGCGGCCGGCTCGATGATGGCGCGGGTTTCCTCCAGCGCGATCAGCAGGTCGCGGTCGAGCCCGTCGCCGGTGCGCATCCAGCCGAGCACGTCTCGGTCGAGCAGCGTCCAGTCATGGACCGGGCGCACATGGGTGCCGTGACGCGGACGCACGCTGACCAGGCCCTTGGCGGCGAGTGTCTTCATCGCCTCGCGCACGACGCTGCGGCCGGCGCCGTAGCGCGTTTCCAGCTCGTGCTCCGGCGGCAGGACGGAACCGGGCGCGATCTCGCCACGGACGATCGCGGCGCCGAGCGCCGAGACCATCGTGCCGATCTTTCCGGGTTTGGCTCCGCGCCGCATCGATCGTCCCTGCACTGCCGGAAACCGGCCGACGCTGCGGAAGCTGCCATGACCGGAACTTGCGCGCAACCATTGATCTGATGTTTAACATATGATCATTGAGATCGCGCAGGACGCCGACTCCGGAGGCCGTCCCGCGGCGGGAGGAAAAGAGATGGGCTTCAAGCCGCCATTCACCGGCATCCACGCGATCGTCTATGCGCTGTTCGACGCGCAGGAGCGGCTCGACCGCGAGGCAATGCGGCGGCAGGTCGAGATCTGCATCGGGCTCGGCGTGCACGGGATGGCGGCACTCGGGCTCGCGACCGAGGTCTCGAAGCTCGGCGTCGCCGAGCGCCGCAGCGTGATGGAATGGGTCGCCGAGGATACGGGCGGACGCGTGCCGCTGGCCTTCACGATCTTCGGATCGTCGGTCGCAGAGCAGGTCGAGCAGGTCAGGGCGGCCGAGGCGGCAGGGGCGGACTGGGTGATCCTGCAGCCGCCGATGGTCGGCAGCTTCGGCGCGGCCGAGTACATCCGCTTCTTCGGCCGCGTCGCCGAGGCGACGACGCTGCCGGTCGCGATCCAGAACGCGCCGGCCTATATGGGCCGCGGCCTCTCGGCGGAGGACATCCGCGAACTGGTCGCCCAGCATCCGAATATCTGCCTGGTCAAGGGCGAGGGGGCGGTCGTCGAGATCCGGCACCTGATCGAGGCCACGGGCGGGCACCTGCCGGTGATGAACGGCCGCGGCGGGCTCGAGCTGGTCGATAATTTCCGTGCCGGTTGCGCCGGCATGATCCTCGCGCCGGACATGATCGACTATGCGATAACGGCGCATGCCCGCTTCACGGCAGGGGATGAGTACGGCGCGGAGATGGCCTATCGCGAAGCGCTGCCGGCGATTGTCTTCATCATGCAGTCGCTCGAAAGCCTCATCTGCTACGGCAAGCGCCTGTTCGGCGTGCGTGCCGGCATCGAGATCCACGACCGGGCGCCGGCGCTGCGGCCCAGCTCCTTCGGGCTCGACCTCGTGCAGCGCCATGCCGCGCGGCTGGGGCCCTACCAAACCCTTCGCTGACCGATCTGCCCAAGGAGACGACCATGACGAAGACCGCCACCTCAGTCGAGGAGCCGCTGTTCGAGCGTATCCGCACGGAACTCTACAGCGCCGTGCTCGGCGACGTGATGGATGCGATCGGCCTGACGCGCCAATTCCTGCCGCCGGAGGTCCGCGGCCTCGTGCCGGGGACGGTGATCGCCGGCCGCGCCATGACGGTGCAGGAAGCCGATTGCGCGGTGGATGTCGCCGCGAATGGCGGGGCGAAGCCCTTCGGCCTGATGTTCGAGGCGCTCGATGGCCTGAAGCCCGGCGAGATCTATATCTGCACCGGCTCGTCGCCGACCTATGCGCTCTGGGGTGGGCTGATGAGCACGCGCGCTCGCACGCTCGGTGCCACCGGCGCGGTGCTCGACGGCTATCACCGCGATACGCGTGAGATCCTGGAGCTCGGCTTCCCGGTCTTCTCGGCGGGCAGCTATGCGCAAGACCAGCGCGTGCGCGGCCGGGTGATCGACTTCCGCTGCGATATCCAGTTCCGCAATGGCTGCCGGGTGAGCGCCGGCGATCTCGTCGTCGGCGATATCGACGGCGTCGTCATCGTGCCGGCGGTGCGCGAGCAGGAGGTGTTGGAGGCCGCCTTCGCCAAGGTTCGGGGCGAGAACAGCGTACGCGGCATGATCCTCGAAGGGCAGTCCACGGTCGATATCTTCGCCAAGACCGGGATCATGTGAGCGTGCTCTTCTGAGCAATGATTGTCCGGCTCCGAGCGACGTCCCCGGGCGACGTCCCAATATCTGAGTTGGCGCGGAGCAGGCGGGTCAATCGCTGCCCCGGCTATTCTTTAAGGCGCTGGATCGCCTCTGCGACCGCTGCACCGACGGAGCCGGGCAGCGGTTGGATCGGCAAGGGCGGCGATCCCGCCTTCAGCCCAAGCTGCTCTGCGATCAGGTACATGACGCGCAAGCTGCCATGAGCGCGAAATAGCGACCAAAGCGGTTCGAAGGCCGCATCCGCAGCCAGTGCGGCCGCGCGGTCGCCGGCGCTTGCGGCGCGCGTCAGGCGAAGAGCGGCGGCTGGCAAGAGGCCTGCGACCACGCTGAACCAGGCATCGGCTCCAGCTAGGAGCGCCGAGGCAGCACCCCAGTCGCCGCTATATCCGATGGTCATCCCGTCCCGGCAGGATGACCGAAGCTGACCGATCTCCCGCTCGAAATCACCAGCGGCAGGAAGCGGCATCTTGATCGCCGCAATGTTCGCCAGCTCCGAGAGGCGGGCCAGAAGCTCCGGCGAGAACGAGAAATGGGTCGTACTGGGGTTGTTGTAGATGCAGATGGGCAGGCCGGTCGCGGCTGTGGCGACCTGGAAATGGGCGAAGACCTCGTCCTGCGTCAGCGGCGCATAGGAGACGGGAGCCAGCAGCAGCCCGTCCGCTCCCAAGCGCTCTGCATCCCGTGCCAGTTCGCAGACCCAGGAGGTGCGCATCGCGCCGACGCCTGCGATAAGCGGGACGCGACCCGCAACCGCCTCGACAGCGGCAGCCAGCGCGCGCGAACGCTGGCTGCGGTCGAGATAGGCATAGGTGCCGGTGCTGCCCAGCACGGCGATGGAGTCCACGCCGGCCACGACGAGGCGATCGATCATGACGGCAAGGGCTTGCGTGTCGACCACGCCGTCGGCATCGGCCGGCGTGAGCGGAAAAGCGGAAAGCCCGGGGAAGATCGACGCGTCGCTCATGGTTTCATCCGTTCGCAGGTGATGGCTGCGGACCTATTCGGTTCACGCAGCGTGGAGAGACCCGTCTTTACGGTCAACTCGCCAGGGCGCCGCGGAACAGGCTTGCAGAGAGCGCCAACATCATGACGCCGATCGCGAGATCGAGCAGGCGCCAGGCGGCCGGCTTGGCGAAGAGCGGGGCCAGGAAGCGTGCACCGAAGCCAAGCGACGCGAACCAGGCAAAACTGGCGCTTGCCGCTCCGACGATGAATGGGGTGCGTTCATCGAGGGGCAGGCTTGTCCCGACCGCGCCCATGAGCACGACCGTGTCAATGTAGACATGCGGGTTCAGAAAGGTGAAGGCCGCGGTGCCGGCGAGCGCGGCGCCGAGGCTGATCCCGGGCTTCTGGTCGACCACCAGGGCGGATGGCCTAGCCGCTCGTTTCAGCGCCGAGACCCCGTACCAGGCGAGAAACGCCGCTCCGCCCAAGCTGAGTGCAATCGACAATCCCGGAACGACCGTAAGGGCACTGCCCAGGCCGTTGACGCCTGCCACGATCAGTGAGGTATCTGCTGCCGCGCAGAGCAGGACGATCGGCCAGACATGCTCGCGCCGGAGCCCCTGGCGGAGCACGAACATGTTCTGGGCGCCGATGGCGGCGATGAGGCCGGCGGAAAGAGCGAAGCCCTTGGCGAAGGCAGGAAGGAGAGCGTTGGTCATGGCCCCTTGATGCAACAGGGCTCTGATGTAGGCTAACTAAATGTCCTTATGTAGATTTAGGAAGCCTAATGCTGGATTATTTGTCTCTTGCTGCCGTCGCCGCAGTGGTGCGGGAGGGCAGCTTCGAGAAGGCGGCGGCCGCGCTCGGCGTGACGCCGTCGGCTGTCTCGCAGCGCATCAAGGGGCTCGAAGATCGCCTTGGGGCCATCCTGCTGGTTCGAGCAACGCCCTGCCGGCCCACGGATATCGGTGCCAGGCTGTGCGCCCATGTCGAGCAGGTCCAGCTTCTGGAGAGCGAGGTCCTGGAGACACTGCCTGGATTGACGGTGCCTATGGCTGGGCCCGCGACACTGCGTATCGCCGTGAATGCCGACAGCGTAAGCACCTGGTTTCCTCAGGCGGCGGCGCAGTTCTCCGCTCGGACCGGCGGCTTCCTCGACCTCGTCCTGGATGATGAAGCCCATACAGCCGAGCGATTGCGAACAGGCGATGTCCTTGCGGCGGTGACGGCTGACCCGGCTGCCGTCGTCGGCTGCCGGATTCATCCGCTTGGCCTCATCGACTACGCGGCGGTGGCCGCTCCTGGATTCATTAACCAGCATTTTTCTTCGGGCGTGGCCGAGAAAAGCCTGCATCGGGCACCGATGCTGCGTTTCGACCGTCGCGACGATCTGCAGTTCCGCTGGGTGCGGGAGGCCTGGGATACAGCCATCTCGCCGCCAACGCATTGGACCCCGTCGACCCAAGGCATGCTGGACATGACGCTGGCAGGGCTCGGATGGTCGATGGCTCCCGTTTCGCTTGCCGCCCCGCTGATAGCCACAGGTCAGCTGACCGAGCTTCCGCCGCGGCGGCGGATCGCCGTCACCCTGTACTGGCAGCGGACGAGATTGGCGGTGCGCCTGCTCGACCAACTGACGCAGGCGGTTCGCGCGGTGGCGTCTCACGGGCTTCGATCAGCGGTCAAGGATCACGGTCTGATCAGCCCCGACTGAGGGCGAACAACCTCAAGGATAGCCCTTCCTTCGAACGTCCGCCCCCAGGCGTCACTCCACGTCGGCAAATGGCGCAGCGCGGCCGCGACCCTACTTTTGGCTTGCTGATCGCACGATGCGACCAGCAGACCTTAAGCGCCGCAGGTTCTCGCGCTTCAATACGTTTCAATTCCCCGAGCTGCCGAATGAGGTCAGTCGGCGAATTGGCAAACCGAAACGCTCGCGCAGGGTGCTCTCCTCATAATGGCGCCGGAAGAGCCCTCGTTCCTGTAGAACGGGGATGACGAGATCGACGAAATCGTCGAGCCCGTCGGGCATCGAGGCGGGGATCAGGTTGAAGCCATCGGCCGCGCCCTGCTCGAACCAGGACTGGAAATCGTCGGCCACCGTCTGCGCCGAGCCGATGACGATGCGGTGGCCATGCGAAGCGATTGCGAGAGCCGCCAGCTCCCGCAGCGTATAGTTCTCGGCGCGGGCCTTGTTGAGCAGAAGCCGCACACGGCTTTCGCCATGGATGCGCTCGCCAGGCTCCGGGACAGGACCATCGAGCGGATGCTGCGAGAGGTCGTAGCCCCAGCGGCCCGACAATTGGCGGATGCCGGCGGCGATGTCGGTGTGTTCCTGCAGCGCCGCGAACTTCTCCCTGGCCTCCGCATCGGTGCGCCCGACGATCGGCATGACGCCAGGAAGGATCGGAGGGGGCGCAGCCTGGCGTCCGGCCGCGGCAGCAGCCTCGGCCAGTGCAGCACGATAGGCGAGCGCATCCTCGATCGTGTCCTGGGCGGTGAAGGCAAGATCGGCTTCCGCTGCCGCCAGTCCGATGCCATCTCGCGAGGATCCGGCCTGGACGATGATCGGGTGCCCTTGTGGCGGCCTCGAGATGTTGAGCGGGCCGCGGACGGAGAAATGCTCGCCCTTGTGCTCCAGCAGCCGCACCCGATCGGTATCCAGGAACACACCGGATCGGGCGTCCATCACCAGGGCATCATTCGCCCAACTGTCCCACAGGCCCCGGACCACCTGGACGAATTCGCTCGCGCGAGCATAGCGGGCGGCGTGGTCCGGCAGGGCTTTGAGGCTGAAGTTCTCCGCGGCGCGATCGGACTGCGTGGTCACGACGTTCCAGCCGGCGCGGCCACGGCTGATATGGTCGAGCGAGGCGAGCTGCCGGGCGATGTTGTAGGGCTCTGAGAAGCTGGTCGAGATCGTTCCGACCAAGCCGATCTTCGAGGTCGCGATCGCCAGCGCCGAGAGCAGGGTCAGCGGCTCCAGGCCGCCGGCCTTGCCCTGGGCCGCCGGCTCCGGGCCTGCGAGATTGTCGGCCACGAAGAACATGTCGAACAGGCCTTCCTCAGCCTTGCGCGCGATCCGGATCGCCCAGTCGACATCCTCCGGGTGCCCCCGCGCCGTATCGCGACGCCATGCGGCGGGGTGGCGCCCGAGGGGCTGATGGAACAAGCCGAGATGGAGCTGTCGCGGCTTGCTACTCTTCTGGTCGACGGTTGTCATGAGGGTCTCAAAGCTGTCGAAATCGGTCGGGGTGGCGGTCAGTCGAGGCGCGGGTCGAGATGGTCGCGCAGCCAGTCGCCGAGCAGGATGACCCCGAGTACTGTCAACGTGATGGCGATGCCGGGGAAGGTGGCGACCCACCAGCTCGTCGCGAGATATTGGCGGCCTTCGCTGAGCATCTGGCCCCAGGAGATCTCGGGCGGCTGGATGCCGAAGCCGAGGAAGCTCAGAGACGACTCCGCCAGGATCACCGTGCCGACATTCATCGTCGAAACGACGACGAAGGACGACAGGATGTTGGGCAGGATATGGCGCAGGACCAGCCCGACCGGCCTTGCTCCGATCGCGCGCGCCGCGGCGACATAGTCCATTTCCTTGACGCCGAGGACATCGGCCCTGACGATGCGGGCCGCGCTGACCCAGTTGGTCGCGGCAATGACGATGACGAGCGGCAGCAGTCCGGTTCCCGCGACGAGCGCCACGACCAGCATGAACAGCATCGTCGGGATCGCCAGCATCGCGTCGATCACCCGCATGATCAGCGCGTCTACCCTGCCGCCGGCCATTCCGGCGAGCAGACCGAGGGCGAGGCCGATCAGGCTGGAGAGGGTCACCGCCGCGACGCCGACGGTCAGCGAGGTGCGGGCCCCGAAGAGGATGCGGCTGAGCAGGTCGCGACCCTGGCTGTCCGTGCCCAGAAGATGGCGCGGATTGCCGCCTTCAAGCCAGGCCGGCGGCCGCAGTTTCAGCGAGAGGTTCCGCCTGAGCGGATCGAGCGGTGCGAGGTGATCCGCCGCGAGTGCGATCGCGACGATGACGGCGACGATGACGAGCCCGGCGACCCCCGCCTTGTTGGAGAGCAGTGAGCGGAGCAGTTGTCGCCGCTGGGGCACGCTGGGCGTCGAAAGGGAAACTTGCGTCATCTGCGTCGAAATCCACTCAGCTCCGCAGGCGCGGATCGATCAGCCCGTAGAGCGCATCGGTCGCCAGGTTGATCGTCAAGGCCATGATGGTGATGACGAAGACCGAGATCTGAATGACCGCCATGTCCTTGGTGTAGACCGCCTGCACCACGAGCTGGCCGAGGCCGGGCCAGGAAAAGACGGTCTCGGTGACCAGCGCCCCGCCCAGCAGCGCGATGGCGTGAAGCGAAGTCATGGTCAGTGCCGGGATCAGCGCATTGCGCAGGCCGTGGCGGAGGACGACGAGCGTCTCGGGCACGCCCTTGGCCCGGGCCGTGCGGACATAATCCTGGCCCATGACGTCGAGCAGGCTCGACCGGATCAGCTTGGTCAGTTCGGCGGCAAAACCGGTACCCAGCGTGATCGCCGGCAGGATGAGATGCGAGAACCCGCCGCTGCCGGACACCGGAACCAGCCGCAGCCAGACGCCGAAGACGAGGATCAGCATGATGCCGACCCAAAAGCTCGGCATCGCCTTGCCGAGCACGGTCACGGCCGAGATCGCAAAATCCGGCAGGCTGTTGCGGTTGAGGGCGGCGAAGATGCCTGTCGGCAGGGCGATGAGGACGGCGACGATCAGCCCGCCCGCGGTCAGCGTCAGCGTCGCGGGAATGCGATCGAGCACGATCGGCAGCGCTTCCGAGCCGTAGCGATAGGAGACGCCGAAATCCCCGCTCAGGATGTTGCCCATGTAGCGCAGGTATTGAAGGTACCAGGGCTGATCGAGCCCCCAGGCCGCCACCAGCGCCAGCCGATCCTCCTCGCCGGCATCTTCCGGGATCAGCAGGGCGGAAGGGTCGCCGGTGAGATAAACCAGGACGAAGACGATGAGCGAGACGATGTAGAGCACCGGCAGGAATTGCAGCAGCGCCCGCAGCGGGGAGCGTCCGCTCATGGCCGCGAGACATCCTCGGCGGCTATCATCTCGTCGAAGCGGCCCTTGTAGAGGACGCGGTCGCTGACGCCGTAGATCGACTGCGGAAACAGCAAGCCGATGCGGACCCGCTGGTCGGCGACGATCTGCTGGCCCTTCTGCGAGATCGCGATGCGCTCCTCTTCAGTCCTCGCCTTCTGGACGCTCGCCGAGAGTTCCTCGAAGCGCTCGTCCGACCAGCCGTAATGGCGCTTGAAGTCGTGGACGAAGAGCGACGAGGCGTCGGTATAGGAGCCCATGCCCCAGAGGTAGAGTTCGCCGAAGCCGTCGCCGACAAGCTTGTTGTTGTAGACGGTCCAGTCGAGGACCTCGACCTGGGGACGGAAGCCGACATCCTCGAGATAGCCGGCGACCGCCTCGACGATCTCGCGATCCTTCACATAGCGGCCGCTGGGCGAACTGATCTTGATCGCCAGGCGCTTGCGGCCGTCGAAGCCGGCTTCGCGTAGAAGGGCCTTGGCGCGCTCCGGATCGAAGCGGATAGACTTGCTCAGATCCGGTGCGAATCCGGGAATCGCCGGCGGGAAGAAGCCGCGCGTCGGGGCGCCATGGCCCTCCAGCACCTGCTTGACGATGGCCTCGCGGTCGATGGCGAGATCGATCGCCTCGCGAATGCGCGGATCGCCGGTGACGCGGTCCTTGCCGGTTCGCACATGCAAGGCGAGGTTGCGGGCGATGTCGAAAGTGATCGCTCGCGTGCCCGCATTGGCATTGAGCCGTGCGGTATCCTCCGGCGGAATGTTGACCGCGATGTCCACGCCGCCCGTCAGCAGTTCGGCGACGCGCGTCGTGGTTTCCGGGATCGATCGGATGACGACCTTGTCCCATTTCGGCGTACCGCCCCACCAGCTTGGGTTCTTGGTCAGCACGATCCGGTCGGACTTGATCCACTGGTCGAAGACATAAGGGCCGGTGCCGATCGGCTTCTTGAAGAACTCCTCCTTGCCACCGGCCTTCTCGAAGGCCGCCTTCGGCAGGATGCCGGCGCCGTTGCCGACGAAGGCGTGGAGCAGCAGCGTATCGGGCCCATCGGTCTCGATCACCAGCGTGGTGTCGTTGGGCGCCTCGACCGATTTGATGCGGCGGAACTTGGCCGAATTGATCAGCTTCTTGTCCTGCTGCGAGCGCTCGATCGTGAACTTGACGTCCTGGGCGGTGAACCTGTCGCCGTTGTGCCAGCGGACATCGTCGCGCAGCTTGAACGACCAGTGGACATTGTCGTCGGTGCTCCAGGACAGCGCGAGGCGCGGGCTGAAGCGCAGCTGCCCCTGGCTGAAATCCTTGTCGACCAGATAGTCGTAGATGTTCACCAGCGCCGACTCGGTGCTGTTATTGCCGTGATTGGCCGGGTCGAGCGAGAGGATGTCGTTGCCCTGCGCGATCGTCAGTGTCTGCTGAGCCGCAACCGATTGCACGCTCGCAAAGGCGACCAGCGCCGAGAAAGCCAGGGTTGCCCAGCGGGACGAACCGAACATGCTCATGGAAACGGGCCCTTCCGAAAGAAGGCCTCAACCTAGGGGCTTCGTTCCGGAAAAGGCCTCTGAATGCATGGGGCGGCTTGGGAGAGATGGGCTGACCCACTTGGTCGAAGAAGAATTTTTTTGTGGTCGATGCGCGGCGCAGCGGCGAACCAAAGGCATGAGCGCTGCTACTGGCCATCCGCGGTCGGGATCGGCTGGAAGGCATGAATAGCACCCGCCGCCGGCATGGCCTGACGCTCCATTAGAGAGAGCCGAAGGGTTCCCGAAGGACGGACCCGACTATCGTTCGATCGAACGTCATCCAGCCTAGACAGTGGAGAAGCGGAAGATCGAGACGTGGCGATAGGCTTCACCCGGGTCGAGCCGCGCTGAGGGAAAATCGGGTCGGTTCGGAGCATTCGGCCAGATCTGCGGCTCGAGGCAGAAGGCGTCCGATTGCCGGTGGAGCCGGCCATATTTGCCTTCGACGGTGCCGTCGAGAAAATTGCCCGAATAGAACTGGATGCCGGGCTGGTCGGTCAGGAGATCGAGTACGCGGCCGGATGCCGGGTGAACGACGCGGGCGGCGAGCCGGGGAGGGGTGGTGCGCTCGCCGCGTAGAATGAAGCAATGGTCGTAGCCGCGCGCCAGCCGCAACTGCTCATTCGCCTCCCGGATGCGCGCCCCGATCGCTCGGGGCGCACGGAAATCGAATGGCGTGCCGTCGACCGGCGCGAACGTGTCGAGCGGGATGAGCCTGGCATCGACGGGCAGGAAACGGTCGGCGTAGATGGCGAGTTCATGATGCAGCACGTCGCCATGCCCTGCGACACCGCCGAGGTTGAAGAAACCGTGATGGGTCAGGTTGACGACCGTCGGCCGGTCGGTCGTGGCCTCGAAGGCGATGGTCAATTCGCGCCCGCCGCTGATCCGATAGGTCACGCGCGCGGTGACGGTGCCATGAAAGCCGTCTTCGCCATCGCGGCTGGCATGCGCGAGGGTGACGAACGGCTCCGGCTCGCTACCCACCGCCTCGATCGTCCAGAGCGCCCGGTCGAAGCCGCCAGAGCCGCCATGAAGGCAGTTGCCGCCGTCATTGGCCGAAAGCTGGTGACGGACTCCATCGAGCACGAAGGCTGCGTCGGCGATGCGGTTGGCATACCGCCCGACGGTCGCGCCGAAGAAATCGCGTCGCGCCAGATAGGGTTCGATCCTGTCGTGGCCGAGCACGACATCGGCGCACTCGCCGGCCCGATCGGGGACATGCAGCGCCTGGACGGCTGCGCCGTAGGTGATGATCGAGACGCAGAAGCCTGCCGCTCCACGCAACGATACCCGCTCGACGGCACGCCCGTCCGGCAATCGGCCGAAAACCTCGCGGATGACGGCATCGGACGCGCGAGCGACGCTCATCTTCATCCCTCGAACGCTTCGACGGTCTTGCGCCGGCCGATCATGAAAGCATCGGCGACGAGGGTCAGCGGCACGAGATCGACATCGCTGCGGCCTTCACGCTCCAATTCGACAAACCGGCGATAGATCCCGGCATATTCCTGCTCCGGCGCGTCGACCAGGACCTTGTCGGCGTGGCTGAGCCGGGCTCCACCGGAGTCGAGCGACAATGTCCCCGCATCGGTTTCGACATGGATCGACCAGGTTTGCTGCCCGGTCTGGAGGAAGTCGAACGCCGCCCGGATGGGCGTGCCCGATGCGCTCGCCAGTTCGAGATTGGCGGCAATGGGCGCCTGCCGGTTCGCAGGAAAGGCCAGTTCCGCGCCGGTGACGAAAACCGGCTCGGGCAGGATCGCGGTCAGGATCGAAAGCGCGTTGATGCCCGGATCGAAGACGCCGAGCCCGCCCGGTTCGAAAATCCAGTCCTGGCCGGGATGCCAGACCCGCACATCCTCCTTCCAGTCGATGGTGACGGAACGGACCCTGTGTCGCGCCAGGAAGGCGCGTGCCGGCGCCACGGCCGGGGCGAAGCGCGAATGCCAGGTGGCAAAGAGCGTCAGCCCGCGCTCATGCGCCACGGTCTGCAGCGGCACGATCTCGCTGAGCGTCGCCCCGGGTGGCTTTTCGAGCAGCACGTGTTTTCCGGCAGCCAGCGCCGCGATCGCCTGATCCCGGCGCGGTTGGGGCGGCGTGCACAGGGCCACGGCGTCGATCCCGGGCGCCTGCGCCAGCAACTCTTCCAGCGTGGCAAAATGGGCTATGCCGTCGAGGCTGGCATTGCGGCTGGCGATCGCCACGAGGTCGATCCCGGGCGTCGCCGCGATCGCCGGCAAATGCTGGTCGCGGGCGATCTTGCCCAGGCCGACGATGGCGAGACGGATCGGCGACATCTGTTCAGGCGCTCCTGTTCGGACGAAAGCAACCATGCCTCGGGCCGGGTTCCATCGACTGCGGCAATGTCGCGCCAGCACGCGGCGGCCATGACGGGTCGGGCCAGCCTCGCACAGGACAATCAGCCAACGCGCAGGGCCCGCGTGGGCTCGCCTGAGGTGGCTGCCAAGCCGACCGATTCACGAAGCGTCAGATCGAAAGGCATGATCTTGCGTCGAGGGGCGGACGTCCCGGCTTCGATCTGATCGATCAGCATCATGGCGAGCTCCTCGCCCGCCTGGCGGATTGAGGTCGCGGTTGCCGTCAGGGGCGGAACGAACTGGTCGGCGCTGATCCCGCGGACGCCGTCGTCGTGACAGACGACGGAGATGTCGGAGCCGACGCGAAGCCCATGCTCGGCGATGGCCCGGTAGACCCCGCGCGCCTGGAAGACCGAGCCGCAGATGAAGGCCGTCGGCGGCTCGGGCCCGTCGAGGCGGCGCGTCGCGGTTTCATAGCCGGTCAATTCGGTCATCGAGACGAACTCGATGGCATCGGGCCGGGGCGTCAAGCCGCGCGTGGCGAAGGCGCGAAGGAAGCTTCTCGCACGCGCCGTGGCGTAGCGGAACCGTTCGAGCCCATTCACCACCACGATGTTGCGGTGGCCATAGTCGATGAGCAGGTTGGTCAGGCGCTCGAACGCGGTGTCGTTGTCGGTATCGACGAAGGAATAGGGTTCGCTGATCTCGCTGCGTCCGTGCACCACAAAGGGCAAGCCGAGGCCATTCAGCAGGGCGATGCGCGGATCGTCGACCAGCGGCCGCGTGATAATGACGCCGTCGAGGGTCTTCGAGGAGGCGAGCTTGCGCAGCACCGCGGCCTCGTCATCCTCGAAGGGTGTCAGCAACAGGCTGTAGTTGCGCCGCGTCACGACAGTCGAGATGCCCGCCAGCACATCGACGAAATTGGTTTCGGGGAGTTGCAGCCGCTCCAGCGGGAAGACGAGGCCGATCGCCTCTGTGCGCCCGGTCGCCAGGCTGCGCGCCCGGGCATTGGGTCGATACCCCATCGCCTCGGCGGCGGCGGCGACGCGATGCCGCGTCGTCTCGGGGATGCCGGGATGGGCGCTCAGGGCGCGGCTGACGGTGGATTGCGACAGGCCGAGCGCGACGGCCAGGGTCTTGAGATCGGGGGCGGTCTTATGCAAGCGCTTGTTCTCGCGCGCGGCGTCGTCGCGGGCCGGTTCGTCCTGCACGGTCGAGCGATGTGTCATTTGGCCCGTTGCGTCTCCAGAATGCCATCCGATTTACTCTCGATGTCCCCTGTTGACAAATGCCAACTGCGGCATAGCATGCAAGCGCTTGCATAATAACGCTGGAAAACAGCGACGATCCGGAGGAGACCTTGATGAGCTTGATGACGATCACGCGTCGTTCGATGTGCCGGCCGATCGCGGCCGCAGCCCTGGCCCTTGGCGTGCTCGCAGCGGGGCTCGGCCGTGCCCAGGCCGTCGAGATCCAGTACTGGCAATATGTCTTCGACACCCGCGTCCAGGCGATGACCGAGGTGATCAAGCAGTTCGAGGCCGAGAATCCCGGCATCACCGTCAAGCAGGTCACATTCCCCTATGCCGACTACCAGACGAGGCTGATCGCGGCCAAGGCGGCCGGGCGCAGCCCGGAGGTGATGCAACTGTTCTATGGCTGGCTCGACAATTTCGTCGCCGGCAAGCTGGTCCAGCCGCTGTCGAAGGAGGCGTTCAAGGATGCCGATATCGAGCGGGAGTTCTTCCCGATCGTTTCGGCGATGAAGCGCAATGGCGACTATTACGGGCTGCCGACCGCGGTACGCGCCATGGCGCTGTTCTACAACAAGGACCTGTTCCAGAAGGCCGGGCTCGACCCGGAGAAGCCGCCGCAGACGCTGGACGAGTTCGTCACTGCGGCCAAGGCGATCGCCAAGCGCGATGCCGGTGGCAACTATCAGCAGGTCGGCATCGCCCTCGACATCGCCCGGCAGGACCACAACTGGTGGCGCGAGATTCTCGTGCGCCAGTATGGCGGCGAATCCTATTCGGAGGATGGCAGCAAGGTCGCCTACAATACGGAGGCCGGCGCCAAGTCGCTGGAATTCTACACCAGCCTGCAGAAGGTCCACCGCGTCGGCCAGGAGAGCTTCATGGACGAGGGGCAGGCTGCCTTCCGCGCGGGCTTGGCCGGCATGGTGGTCGACGGCACCTTCCGCGTCGCCTCCTACAAGACGATCCAGTCGTTCAAATGGGGCGTCGCCGAACTGCCGACCGTCGATGGCAAGAAGGCCAATTTCGGCAGCTATTTCGCCAATGCCATCGGCGCTTCGGCGACCGGCGAGAAGAAGGCCGCGGCCGAGAAGTTCCTGCAGTTCATCTCGTCCGAGAAGGCGATGAAGGTCTGGCTGGAAAAGGTCGGCGAACTACCGGCGCGGCGCGCCGTGGCGATGACCGACGCCACATCAAGGATCCGATCTACGGCCCCTTCATCCGCGCCCTGTCCTATGCCTCGACGCCGCCGATGGTCGACGAGGCGGCCCAGCGCCAGGTCTCGATCGACATGATCAACGGCGTGCTGCTGAAGGACACCCCGATCAAGGAGGCGCTGAAGGTCGCGGCTGATCGCGAGCAGGCCATCCTCGACAAGTTCAAGGCCAAGTAAGAGGCGGCCGGCATGACCGCAGCGACATTTCGGCCTCCGGGCGCTGGCCCGGGGGGCGAGCCTCGCTCAGTCCCGGCCGGGGCCTGGGGGCGGCTGCCGATCGCGACCAAGCAGATCATCTGGGCCTGGGCGTTCCTCGCGCTCCCGGTGATCTTCTTCACGGTGGTGCGCTTCTATCCGACGATCGAGGCGTTCTACATCTCGGTGACGGATTGGGACCTGCTGAACGAGGCCAAATTCGTCGGCCTCGACAACTACCGCAAGCTCTTCGCCGACCCGGTGTTCTGGCAGGTCTTCCGCAACACCTTCGCTTATCTCGTCTTCGGCACGCCGATCGCGATCGGGCTGTCCTTCGCCATCGCCTATTATCTCGACCGGGTGATCTTTCTGCACGGCACGATCCGCGCGCTCTACTTCCTGCCTTATCTGACGACGGCGTCTGCGATGGCCTGGGTCTGGCGCTGGTTCTACCAGCCGGTGCCGATCGGCGTGATCAACAGCATGCTCGCCTCGGTCGGCCTGCCGACGCAGCCCTTCCTGCGCTCGATCGAGCAGGCGCTGCCGGCGATCATGGCGACCGCGATCTGGGCCCATCTGGGCTTCCAGATCATCATCTTCATGGCAGGCCTGCGTGCCATTCCGACAAGCTATTACGAAGCGGCGCGGATCGATGGGCTGGGCGAAGGCGCGATCCTGCGGCGCATCACCATCCCGCTGCTGAAGCCGACCACCGTCTTCCTCGTCGTGTTTTCCTCGATCGGCTTCCTGAGGATCTTCGATCAGGTCTACAACATGACCAGCAACGACCCCGGCGGACCGTTGAACTCGACCAAGCCGCTCGTGCTGATGATCTACCAGACCGCGTTCTCATCCTATCAGATGGGCTATGCGGCGGCCCAGACTGTCGTGCTGTTTGCCATTCTCTTCACGATATCGATGGCGCAGCTCTGGATCCTGAGGAGCCGCTGAGATGGGTGACCGAACCAGCAAGCGGGCGCAGGCCTATTCCACCATCCGCCCCGGCAGGATCATCGCCTGGACGCTGCTGTTCCTCGGCGGCGTCGTGATGATGACGCCGCTCCTGTTCATGTTCTCGACCTCGCTGAAATCGGCCGGGCAGGTCTACGATCTGCGCTTGATCCCCGACCAGCCGAGCTTCGCCAACTACGTCAAGGTTCTGTCGGACGGACGGTTTTCCCGCTGGTTCCTCAACTCCGTCGGCATCGCCACGATCGTCACCCTGTCCTGCCTGTTCTTCGACAGCCTCGTCGCCTACACGCTGGCGAAATTCCGCTTTCCCGGCCGACAGGCCGTGTTTCTCGCGATCCTCTCGACCCTGATGATCCCGACCGAGATGCTGGTCATCCCGTGGTACCTGATGGCGAGCAAGCTCGGCTGGATCGACACCTATTGGGGCATCATGTTCCCCGGCCTGATCACGGCCTTCGGCGTCTTCCTGATGAAGCAGTTCTTCGAGACCGTGCCGGATGACTTCCTGGAAGCCGCACGGGTCGACGGACTCAACGAATTCGCGATCTGGTGGAAGGTCGCCCTGCCGCTGGTGACGCCCGCACTCTCGGCGCTGGCGATCTTCACCTTCCTGGGCAACTGGACGGCGTTTTTCTGGCCGCTGATCGTGACGACCGACCACACGCTCTACACGCTGCCGGTGGGCTTATCGAGCTTCGCCGTCGAGCAGTCGATCCAGTGGGAGCTGATCATGACGGGGGCGGCGCTCGCGACCATCCCGACGCTGATGATCTTCCTGTTCTTCCAACGCTACATCGTGCGCGGCGTCATGCTTGCGGGCGTCAAGGGCTAGACCGGCTTCAAAGGTTAGCTGGCTTTTAAAAGGTTAGACATGGGCATTCTGCAGGCCAACGACCACACGCGCTTCCCCGATCCGGTCTATCGCGAGACCGTGCTGCGGCCCTTGTTCGACGGGGCCCGGCTTCACCATGCCGAGGCTTTGCGCCGGATCGACCGGGCCCATCTCGTCATGCTGGTCGAGACCGGAATTCTCGACAAGACCCAGGGCGCGGCGATCGCCAAGGCGCTGCAGGCCATGGCGCGCGAGATCGATCCCGGCGCGCTCGCCTATGGTGGCGATGTCGAGGACTACTTCTTCTACATGGAGCGGGAACTGAAAGCCCGTGCCGGGGCCGACATCGGCGGGCGGCTGCACACGGCGCGCTCGCGCAACGACATCGACCACACCTTCCTGAAGCTCGGGTTCAAGCCCCGTATCGACGGGCTGCTGAGCGCTTGCCGCGGGCTTCTGGCTGCGCTGATCGAGGTGGCGGCGCGCGACCGCGACGTGCTGATCGTCGCCTACACCCATGGCCAGCCGGCCCAGCCGACGACCTATGGGCATTATCTCTCTGCCATCATCGAAGTGCTGATCCGCGACATGGAGCGGCTGGAGGCGGCCCGCGCCATCGTCGATCTCTGCCCGATGGGGGCGGCGGCGATCACCACCTCCGGCTTCCCGATCGACCGGCACCGGGTCGCCGAATTGCTCGGCTTTTCGGCGCCGCTGCAGAATTCCTATTCCTGCATCGCCGCCACCGACTACCTGACCTCGGTCTACAGCGCGATCGCGCTGATCTTCCTGCATCTCGGCCGGACCATCCAGGATTTTCAGTTCTGGTCGAGCTTCGAGGTCGGGCAGCTCTATCTGCCGAATGGCTTCGTGCAGATCTCCTCCATCATGCCACAGAAGCGCAATCCCGTGCCATTCGAGCATCTGCGGCATCTCTCCAGCCAGGCTGTCGGCCGCTCGCGCGCCGTCATCGACGTGATGCACAACACGCCCTTCACCGACATGACCGACAGCGAGGCCGACACCCACGAGATGGGCTACCAGGTCTTCGATGTCGGCCATCGCGTGCTCGATCTGCTGACCGCGACGATCCGCGCCGGCCGCATCGATCCCGAGCGCGTCGCCGTCAATCTCAGCCGCTCCTGCGCCACCATCACCGAACTCGCCGACTGGCTGGTGCGCAGCGAGGGGCTGTCCTTCCGGCTCGGCCATGAGATTGCTGCCGATGTCGCGCGCGCCGTCGTCGCGATGGCGGGAGATCTGCCGAGCGATGGCTACGCCGTCTTCACCCGGGCCTTTGCGCATCATGTCGGCCGCGCGCCCGTGGCCGATGCGGCGGAATTCGCCCGGATGGTGTCGCCCGAGCACTTCGTCGCCGTGCGCGACCGGTTCGGCGGCCCGGCTCCGGCGGCGATGGACGCAGCGCTCGCGGGCTACAACGCAGCGCTCGCCGGATTCGAGGCCCGCGCGGCCGGTGCCACGCAGCACGAGCGCGCGGCGAGCGAAGAGCTCGATCGCTGCATTCTCGACATCGCGCGAGGCGCATGATGGCCAGGATCGAGCTCGACAAGATCTCCAAGCGCTATGGCAGCATCGCCACCGTCCACGGCATCGACCTGACGATCGAGGATGGCGAATTCGTCGTCCTCGTGGGGCCGTCGGGCTGCGGCAAATCGACGACCTTGCGCATGATCGCCGGGCTGGAGGCGATCTCCGGCGGAACGCTTCGGATCGGCGGCGAGGTGGTCAACAACCACGAGCCCAAGCACCGCAACATCGCGATGGTGTTTCAGAACTACGCGATCTACCCACATCTGACCGTGGCGCAGAATATCGGCTTCGGTCTCTATACGGCGAAGCTCTCCAAGGCGGCCAAGCAGACACGTATCCGCGAGACCGCGCAGATGCTCGGCCTCGAGCCCTATCTTGAACGGCGACCGGCCGCCCTGTCCGGCGGCCAGCGCCAGCGCGTCGCCATCGGCCGGGCGATGGTGCGCGACCCCGTCGCCTTCCTGTTCGACGAGCCGCTCTCCAACCTCGACGCCCAGTTGCGCGGGCAGATGCGGCTCGAGATTAAGCAACTCCACCAGCGTCTGCGCAGCACGATTGTCTTCGTCACGCATGATCAGGTCGAGGCAATGTCGCTCGCCGACCGCATCGTGGTCATGCGGGACGGGCGCATCCTGCAGGTCGGCGCACCGATGGAGCTTTACAACCGCCCCGCCGACATCTTCACGGCGCGCTTCATCGGCACGCCGGAGATGAACATGATCGACGCCACGATGGTCGATGGAGGGCTCGATCTCGGCGCCAATGCGCCTGCGCTGCGCCTGTCCGACCTGCCGGGAACAATTGATGCCGGGCGCCCGATCGTCATCGGCATCAGGCCCCAGGAACTCACCTTGCTCACGGAAGGGCGCGACGATTTTCCGATCAGGATCGAGGGAAAGGTCCGCGTTGCCGAACCGCAGGGATCCGAGACGTTCGTGCTGATGGACCTGCCGATCGGCCATGTCGTCGCGCGTGCGCCGGCAAGCGCGGTCCTGAGACCCGGCGACACGGTCGCGTTCGGCGCCTCTCCAAGCAGCATCCGCATCTTCGACAAGACGACGGAAGCGCTGATCGCCTGAGCCGTTGCCGGGATAGGCCTCTTAAACCTTCGTCGTCGCGCATCAGGATCGCGATGCAAGCGGGCCTAACTCGCCTCCCGCCACAACTACGCGATCCGCCTCAGAGTTTGGGGAGCTGTGTCCGAATGTGGTCACCCAACGCCGTTGCAGCAGCCGATGGTCGCGGGTCGGCGAATTCCAATGCGATGCCAATGGAAGGAAGTGGCGGCAGCCCGGCTTGAACCACATGGAGATCGGGTGGCACGGCCGTCCGGGTGAGAACGCTGACGGCGTGTCCGGAGCGGGCAATCGCGATCAGGCCGGCGAGGCTGTTGCTGGCGAAGGCGATCCGGTAGCGCCGGTCGGCCGCTTCCATCGCTTCGCAAGCGGCCCGGTGGTCGAGGGTCATCGGCGCCGACAAGGCGAGCGGCAAGATGGCATGGTCGAGAATGGCGGGCTCTGCTTCGTTGGCAACCCAGACGAAGCGTTCCTTCAGAATGACGCCGCCGCTCTGCGGATCGGGAAGCGAGACAAGAGCCATCTCGAGTTGGCGACGATGCAGCAGCGGACGCAGCTCAGAGGTCGGCGCACAAACCATGCGCAATTCGACATCCGGATGAAGCGCGCAGAAGCCACGCAGCAGGTCCGGAAGGAACGCAATCGAATAGTCTTCCGGGCAGCCGAGACTCAACGAGCCCCTCAGACCCGTTCCGCACATGTCCGAGAGAATCTCGTCATGCTTGGCGAGGAGAGCTTCGGCATGCGCCAGGAGCCGTTGGCCGGCCGTCGTCGGCCGCACGCCCGAGCCGCTGCGATGCAGGAGCGGCTGGCCGATCATGTCTTCGAGGCGCTGCATCTGCATGCTCAGCGCCGATTGGGTACGCCCGACCTGAAGCGCCGCGAGGCTGATCGAGCCCGCGCGGGCGACGACGGTGAAGTTCCTGAGCAGGGGGAGATCCAGGGCCGGCATGACATCAACTTTATCGATATCTGCTTGAAGGAATATCAATTTGCCTGCTGCGGCAAGGCCGATTAGCGCATTGGAACGCCGATTGCAAAACACCCATTGCAAAGAGGCGATCCGAAAGGGCCATCCGATGTCGCACAACGCCGATCCCGCCTTCTGGGCTGCCGCCAAGAAGCATCTGACGCGCTATGGGCCCAGCTTCGAATCGATCATTGCCGAGCGGGCGGAGGGCTCCTTCGTCTACGATGCCGACGGACGCGGCATTCTCGACTTCACCTCCGGTCAGATGAGCGCCGTCCTCGGCCACACCCATCCGGATATCGTCGCGACGGTCGACCGGCAGATGGCCTCGGTCGCGCATCTCTTCAGCGGCATGCTTTCGCGCCCGGTGGTGACGCTGGCGGAGCGCCTGGCTGCGCTGGCCCCCGGGCTCGACCGCGTGCAGCTTTTGACGACGGGAGCGGAGTCGAACGAGGCGGCCATCCGCATGGCCAAGCTGGTGACCGGCGGCCATGAGGTCGTTGCCTTCGCGCAGAGCTGGCACGGCATGACCGGCGCGGCTGCCTCCGCGACCTACAGCGCCGGTCGGCGCGGCTATGGACCTGCCGCCGCCGGCTCCTTCGTCATACCCGCCCCGAACTCCTATCGCCCGCGCTTCAAACATCCCGACGGCAGCAACGATTGGCAGGCCGAGCTGGACGACGCCTTCGAACTGATCGACCGGCAATCGACCGGCAGTCTCGCCGCGTTTATCGCCGAGCCCATCCTGTCGAGTGGCGGCATCCTCGAATTGCCGCCCGGCTATCTCGCTGCGCTGAAGCGCAAATGCGAGGAGCGCGGCATGCTGCTGATCCTCGACGAGGCGCAGACCGGCGTCGGCCGTACGGGCCACATGTTCGCCTTCCAGCGCGATGGCGTGACGCCGGACATCCTGACGCTCTCGAAGACGCTTGGCGCCGGCCTGCCGCTCGCCGCGGTGATGACCACGAACGAGATCGAGCAGACAGCGTTCGAGCGCGGCTTCCTGTTCTACACGACCCATGTCTCCGACCCGCTGACGGCGGCTGTCGGGGTGACGGTCCTCGATGTCGTCGAGCGTGACGGCCTCGTCGCGCAGGCCGGCGACCGCGGCGAGCGCCTGAAGCAGGGCATGCTCGCGCTCCAGCAGAAATACGAATGCGTTGGCGACGTGCGCGGACGGGGGCTGCTGCTCGGCCTCGAGATCGTCACCGACAGGCAGACCAAGGCGCCGGGTTTCGAGCTCGGTGCGCAGATCATGAACGAGGCGATGCACCACGGCTTGAGCATGAACATCGTCAAGCTGCCCGGCATGGGCGGCGTCTTCCGCATCGCGCCACCGCTGACGGTCTCGGACGCCGAGATCGACCAGGGCCTCGCGATCATGTCGGACGCGATCGAGGCTGCCAACCGGGCGCGGTAGGGTCAATCTTCGGAAAGATGCTTCTTGATTGTCCGGAATAGCTGCTTGCGGGCGGACATCCTGCGTCCGCCCGCGGCTTGCACGCCGTCCGCGATCAGCCATGGCCTGGGCGCTGGAAGAGCGGCTGCAGATCCGCCTGGTCAACCGCACCACGCGCAGCGTCGCGTTGACCGAGGCAGGTCAGCGCCTCTACGGGCGCATCGAGCCAGCCTTTCGCGACATCTCGGATGCGCTCGACGACCTCAACAGCTATCGCGACCAGCCGATCGGCAGCTTACGCCTGAACGCCGCCCATCTCGCGACCGAGATGGTGCTGCTGCCCTATGTCACGCGTTTCATCGAGCAGCATCCGGCCGTGACGATCGAGGTCGTCTCCGACAATGCCCTGGTCGACATGGTCTCCGAGGGGTTCGATGCGGGCGTGCGCTTCGGTGAGACGGTGGCGCAGGACATGATCTCCGTGCCGATCGGCCCGCGCCAGCGCTCGGCCGTGGTCGCAGCGCCGGAATTATTCGCGCGTCTTTTCCAGCCATCGGCGCCCGAAGAATTGCGCGACCTGCCTTGCCTGCGATTGCGTTTCGGCAGCGGCCGCTTCTACGATTGGGAGTTCGAGCGCGGCGGCATCGCGTTCAAGGTGGCGGTGCAGGGGCCGTTGGTGCTGAGCGATCAGGGCCATTTGCTGCAGGCCGCGCTGGCAGGGGCGGGCGTCGCCTATCTGTTCGAGACGCAAGTCGAGAAGCATATCAACGAAGGGCGGCTCGTTCGCGTGCTCGAGGAGTGGTGCCCCTATTATCCGGGATTCCACCTCTACTATCCGAGTCGACGCCAGATGCCCTCCACGCTCAGGGCCTTCATCGACTTCGTCCGTGGCGAGCGTGTGGTTCCGGCGTGATCCGGTGCGCGCCCTCAGAGCCTGGTATTCATGAAATCCGGATATGGCTTCATGTCGTTTATGGCGGCTAATTGATTGCTGCCGCTGCGCCTATTTTCCGCTCGACACGGCAAACACCGCCTGTAACGCGCTGGAGATCGAGCGATGAAGAAGCGGACACTCGGGACAAACGGGCTTGAGGTTTCGGCCCTCGGCTATGGCTGCATGGGCCTGGATTTCGGCTATGCGAACAAGGTCAGCAAGGCGGAAGGGGTCACGCTGATCCGTCAGGCGGTGGATCGCGGCGTCACCTTCTTCGATACCGCGGAAGTGTACGGCCCTTTCACCAATGAGGAGATGGTCGGCCAGGCGCTGAGGCCGGTCCGGAACCGGGTGGTCATCGCGACCAAATTCGGCTTCGACTTCGTCGACGGCAAGCAATCGGGCATGAACAGCCGGCCCGAGCACATCAAGCAGGTTGCGGACGCCTCGCTGAAGCGGCTCGGCATCGACGTCATCGATCTGCTCTATCAGCATCGCGTCGACCCCAACGTGCAGATCGAAGAGGTCGCGGGCGCGGTCAGGGATCTGATCGCGCAGGGCAAGGTCAGGCATTTCGGGCTGTCGGAAGCCGGAGCCCAGACGGTTCGCCGCGCCCATGCCGTCCAGCCGGTGACGGCGCTGCAGAACGAATACTCGCTGTGGACGCGCGGCGTCGAGACCAACGGTATCCTGGAGGCCTGCGAGGAGCTCGGGATCGGTCTCGTGCCCTACAGCCCGCTCGGCAAGGGCTTCCTGACCGGCGCGATGAGCAAGGAAACCAAGCTCGGCGAAGGTGACTTCCGCAACATCCTGCCGCGCTTCACCTCGGAAGCGATGGAGAAGAACCAGGCGCTGGTCGATCTCCTGAAGCGCATCGCCGAGCAGAAGGGCGCTACGCCGGCGCAGATCGCGCTCGCATGGCTGCTCTCCCGGAAGCCCTGGATCGTCCCGATCCCCGGCACGACCAAGCTGCATCGCCTTGAAGAGAATCTCGGTGCCGTGGATGTCGTGCTGACGGCTGCCGATCTCGCCGGGATCGCGAGCGCCGCCGCTGCGATCCAGGTCGAGGGCGAGCGCTATCCCGCCTATCTGATGGCGACGACCGGCCGCTGATCCGGGCAAGGGCGCGTCGGATGGACTTCAGCAGCGCAATGTCGCGCCGCAGGACGCTGGCAGGAGCGCTAGGCCTGCCAGCAGCGGTGGCTGGCCTCGTCCCCTCCGGCGCTGCCGCGGCGCCGCAGACCATCGGGTCGGGACCTCTGGTCGCCTACTATTCCCGGACCGGCAATACGCGCGTGATCGCCGAGCAGATCCGTCGCGCCCATCGGGCCGATATCTTCGCCATAGTGACGGCCGTGCCGTATCCCGAGGATTATCAGGAGACGGTGCGGCAGGCCGAGAGCGAGCGCCGATCCGGCTACGAACCGCCGCTTGCGGCAACAGTGCCGAGCATCGCCGCCTATAGGGTCGTGTTCCTCGGCTTCCCGATCTGGGGGATGACAGCACCCGCGGTGATCCGCTCCTTCCTGTCGCGGCATGCCCTGGCAGGAAAGACGCTCGTGCCATTCATCACGCATGGCGGATACGGCGCCGGCAACAGCCTCGAGGTCATCGCCAAACACACGCCCGGCGCAGATCTGCGCGACGCCTTCATGCTTCGCCAGGACCAGGAGCGCGAGACGCTGGCACAGGTCACAGCCTGGCTCGGCGATGTGAAACTCAGCCGATGACGCCCTGGGATCGTCGCGTGCGCGACGCCTCGACAATCCCGATCCTGGGCGCGAAGCTCCGTGTCAGCGGGGCGTGACCGCGTAGCGCAGGTGCACGAGTCCATGCGGCAGTGCTTCGCAGCCCGTCAGCGACAACTGTGCCTTGCCGGCGAGGCCGGTCTTGCCGAACTCGACAAAGCCTTGATGTCCGGCGCGGCCGTCCAGGACCGGTGCGACGAGCAGGCTCAGCTCATCGACAAGACCGGCGGCGAAGAAGGAGCCGCAGATGCCGGCGCCGCCCTCGAGCAGCAGACGGGCAATGCCGAATTCTTGGCCTAGAACCCCCAGCATGGCGGAGAGATCGAACGCCGCGGTCTCGGAGACGAGATAGGAAACGCCGTCCGCCGCCAGTTCCGCCAGATGACTGTCCTGAACCTCGGGGCCGAGCAGCACGACGACATGGTCGCCGCCGATGTCGGGGCCGTCGAAGTGGAGCTTGCCGGACGGATCGAGGGCGACGGCATAGCCGCCGGCGCCGCGGGTTCCGACATGCAGGGGGCGGTCAACCGTCGTGGGGGGCGCTGGGGGATGCGGCGCGGCCTTGCTCATCTCCGCCATCGTCACGCGCCCGACGATCCAGGCATCGCCGTCGAGCTGCTGGTGGATCTGCTCATAGACCTGGGACCACTCGGCTCTGCTTCCGTCCGGGCTCGTGCTGCAACGGCTGAGATGCAGCCCGCCATCCAGCGATGCGATCATGTGGCAGATGACGGTCGGGCGCATGGGAACCTCGTTGAATGTCGAAGACGATCGAGGCCGGGCCGTCGCAGGACGGCACGGCCGGACAATTCATTCTATGTCTTGTGTCAACGGCGCCAGCTTTGCCTCGGCCATGCGCGCCGGCCGGCACCGTGCTGGCAGCAGGGATTGGGGCGCTGCCTCAATCGCTGGAGGCCTCGATCATCCCGTGCGCGCCGCGGTATTCCTCCTCGGTGACGTGCTCCATCCAGACGACATCGGCTTCAGGTTCAGAGCGCGCGATCGTGATCAGGGTGACGGGCTGATCGGGCGAGGCGCCGTGCCACTGCTTCTGGCCGGGTTCGAGCCAGATGATGTCGCCGGGCAGCATAGGCTCGACGTCGCCGCCATCGCGCTGCACGCGGCCCGCCCCCTCGATCACGAGCAGCGTCTGGCCGATCGGGTGGGCATGCCAGGCGGTCCGCGCTCCCGGGCGGAACGCCAATCTCGCGCCCTGATGGCCGCCGTCTTTTCCAAATGGCGCTGCGATCTGCACTGACCCGGTGAAACGTGCCGAGACATCACCTCGACGTTCCCGAGCGGCGCTGCGAGCGAGTTTCATTCGTGAAATCCTGGTGTTCGGGGCGCTCCCCAGCCCTTGGATCACACGCTATCTTGAGACCATTGTGATGATAATCTGCTGTAAGCCGCATGCGGTTATATGCGGAGATCATAAATGCGGCGCGAAGAACTGGTCGACCTGAACGCGTTTCTCGTCGTCGCAGAGGAGCAGAGCTTCACGCGGGCGGCGGCGCGCCTCAGCACCTCCCAATCGTCCCTCAGCCACACCATCCGCCGCCTCGAAACACGGCTCGGCGTCCGGCTGCTGACCCGAACCACCCGGAGCGTCGCTGCGACCGATGCCGGCATGAGGCTGCTGGCGACATTGAAACCTGCCTTCGACAGCATCGGCTCCGAACTCGATTCCATCCGCGAGCTGCGCGACAAGCCCGCCGGCACGATCCGGATCACGACCGCCGAACATGCTGCGGTGACGATCCTGTGGCCGGCGTTGGAGACGCTGCTGCCGCAATATCCGGACATCCAGGTCGAGCTCAGCATCGATTCCGCCCTGCGCGACATCGTCAGCGAACGGTTCGATGCCGGCGTGCGGTTGGGCGAAGCCGTCGCCAAGGACATGATCGCGGTCAGGATCGGCCCTGAGGTGCGTATGATTGTCGTCGGCGCGCCGTCATATTTCGCGACGAGACCGATCCCGCAGACGCCCCATGAACTCGCCGACCATCAGTGCATCAATCTGCGCCTGCGGAGTTCGGGGGCGTTGTATCCGTGGGAAATGGAGAAGGACGGGCGCGAATTGCGCGTCCGCGTCGAAGGCCAACTCGCCTTCAACGAAGTCGGCATGATCGTGCGTGCGGCCAAGAGCGGCTTCGGCCTGGGCTTCGTCATGCAAGACCGGGTGCAGGAGGATCTGGCGGACGGCAGTCTCGTCAGCGTGCTCGACGACTGGTGCCCGCCATTCTCCGGATATCACCTTTACTATCCGAGCCGCCGCCAGCCATCGGCCGCCTTCTCATTGTTTGTCGATGCCTTGCGTTATCGGGGCTGAAGCCGCTGGAAAGCGGTTCGCGGAGGCTGGGCTCAGCGTCGGGATCGTGACCGGGCGCATTTGCAGATTGATGAAATTCCAACATAGCCTCAATCGGAATTGAGCGGCTAATCGCCCTCCGGCTTTGCACCTAGCATCACCATCGAGAATGGAAGGAAACCGACCGCCATGGCTTGCTAGGGGCCGGCGCGCGCGATGGCTCGCGCCGAGGAGCGGGGACCCGTTGGTGGAGCAAATGGCTCGATGAAGATTGCTGTTGTTGCGGCCGGAATCCTGGCTGCGTCTTTCGCTATGGCCCGGCCTGCTTCTGCGCAGGACGCCGCGGCCGGTGAACGCCTGTTCAAGCAACGATGCGCGGCCTGCCACACGGTCCAGCCTGGGCAGAACCGGATCGGGCCGCATCTTTCCGGTGTCGTCGGCCGCAAGCCCGGCAGCGTCGAAGGCGCCCGCTACTCCAAGGGCCTGAGCGCGCTTGAGACGAGCTGGGACGCGGCGAATCTCGACGCCTTCCTGGCCAACCCGCGCACCGTTGCTCCCGGCACCACGATGGCGCTCAGCGTCCCGAATGCCGCAGATCGCGGCAACATCGTCGCCTATCTGCAGGGCCTGACCACGGCCAACTGATCCCAACATCCCAGTCTCGAACCGGAGAGCACCATGGCGAAGCTCAACATCAATGGGAAGGTCGTCGAGGTCGACGTCGAGGACGACACGCCGCTGCTGTGGGTGATCCGCGATCATGTCGGCCTGACCGGCACCAAATACGGTTGCGGCGTGGCGCAATGCGGCGCCTGCACCATCCATATCGACGGGGTCGCGACACGCTCGTGCGCGCTGCCCCTCAATGCCGTGACCGAGGACCAGAAGATCGTCACGATCGAGGGGCTGGGCACGGACAAGCCGCATCCGGTGCAGCAGGTCTGGGCCGAGCTCGACGTCGCGCAATGCGGCTTCTGCCAGGTCGGGATGATCATGGCGACCGCCTCGCTGCTCGCCCAGAACCCCAAGCCGAGCGAGGACGACATCCGCGCCGAGATCACCAATATCTGCCGCTGCGGCACCTATGGACGCGTGCTCGCGGGCGTCAAGCTCGCTTCCGAGCGCATGTCGTCGAACCGCGGTTGAGGGGGCAAGCATGAGTTCCGAACTTCCGACCAATGCCGCCGCCAGCCCTTCGCGCCGTGGTTTCATGTCCGGCGCCGGCGCGGCCGCCGGTGCGTTCAGCTTCGGCTTCTCGTTCCCGATGCGCGGCAAGGCGCTCGCCCAGGGGGCCGGCACGCCGGACGTCAACGGCTGGGTCGTGATCCAGCCCGACGACACCGTCATCATCCGCATCGCCCGCATCGAGATGGGCCAGGGCTCGCTCACCGGTCTTGCCCAGCTCGTCGCCGAAGAACTCGAATGCGACTGGGACAAGGTTCGCTTCGAGCTGGTCAAGCCCGGCGAGAACAGGCGGCGCGAGAATCTCTGGCGCGACCAGTCGACGGGTGGCTCGCGCGCGATCCGCGGCTCGCAGGACTATGTCCGCATGGGTGGGGCTGCGGCGCGCAGCATGCTCGTCCAGGCTGCAGCGCAGGGCTGGGGCGTCAGCCCCGACCAGTGCACCGTCGCGAAGGGCGTCATCACGCATAAGGCGAGCAATCGCTCGACCAGCTTTGGCGCCGTCGCCCAGGTGGCCGCGACCCTGACCCCGCCCAAGGAGATCAGACTCAAGGATCCGAAGGACTGGACCATCGCCGGTAAGCCGGTGAAGCGGATCGATACACTCGACAAACTCAACGGCTCGCTGGTCTACGGCACCGACATCCGCATGGATGGCATGCTCGTCGCCGTGCCGAAGGCCTGTCCCGTCCATGGCGGCAAGCTGAAGAGCTTCGATGCGGCCGCCGTTCAGTCCATGCGCGGCGTCAAGCATGTGCTGCGCGTCGACGACGAGACGGTCGCGGTCGTAGCCGACACCTTCTGGCGCGCGAAGACGGCGCTGGAGGCTCTGCCGATCGAATGGGAGGAGGGGCCGAGCGCCGCCGTCTCCAGCGAGACGATCGCGGCGAAGCTGCACGAGGGCCTGTCGGCGGAGACCCCCTTCGTCGGCAACCGCGCCGGTGACGCGCGTGCGGTGCTGGACAAGGCTTCGCGCGTGATCGAGGCGGATTACAGCTACCCCTATCAGAACCACGCCCCGATGGAGGTGCTCTCGGCGACGGTGCGCTGGACGCCCGAGCGCTGCGACATGTGGGGCCCGACCCAGGTTCCCGAACAGGCGCTCGAAGCGGTCGCGACCGCAGCGGGCCTGCCGCGCGAGGCCTGCGAGGTCCATACCATGCGGATCGGCGGCAGCTTCGGCCGGCGCCTCATGGTCGACTATGTCCGGATGGCGGTGCTGATCGCCAAGCAGGTCCCGAACACGCCGGTCAAGATGATGTGGAGCCGCGAGGAGGACATGGCGCAGGGCCGGTTCCACCCGGTCACGCAATGCCGACTGCGCGCCTCGCTCGACGCACAGGGCAATGTCGAGGCGATGCATATGCGCATTTCGGGCCAGTCGATCATGGCCTATATGCGCCCCTCGATCATGACGGCGAATGGCGACCCCGTGACCTTCCAGGGGCTGATGCCGGGCGGCGCTGAAATGGCGATCGGCTACAGCATCCCCAATCTGCTGATCGACCATGCGATGCATAATCCGCATGTGCGGCCGGGCGCGTGGCGCGGCGTCAACCTCAACCAGAACGCGCTCTATCTGGAATGCTTCATCGACGAGCTCGCCCATGCCGCGGGCGCCGAGCCGCTCGCCTTCCGGCGCAAGCTGATGGCGAGCCATCCCAAGCACCTAGCCGTGCTGGAGGCGGCTGCGAAGGGCATCGGCTGGGAGACGACCAAGCCACCCGAGGGGCGGCATCGCGGGCTTGCGCAGGTGATGGGCTTCGGCAGCTATGTCGCGGCGGCGGCCGAGGTGTCGGTCACCGGCGGCAAGCTCAAGATCCATCGCATCGTCGCCGCCACCGATTGCGGCCATGTCTTGAACCCGCAGCAGATCGACGCGCAGATCTCAGGTTCCTTCGTCTACGGGCTCTCCGCCATGCTCTATGGCGAATGCACGGTGAAGGACGGCCGCATCGAGCAGCAGAACTTCGACACCTACAACGTCATGCGGCTCGACGAGATGCCGGAGGTCGAGGTCATCACCGTGCCGTCGGGCGGTTTCTGGGGCGGCGTCGGCGAGCCGACCATCGCGGTCGCGGCGCCAGCGGTGCTGAACGCCGTCTTCGCCGCCACCGGCAAGCGCGTTCGCAACATGCCGCTCAAGAACATCGACCTCGGCAGCACCTGACGGATGGCGTCGCGGGCATCGGGACATTCGCCCGACGCCCGCGAGGCGGCTCAGATTTCGCGACCGTGCCGAGCGATCGAAACGAACTCCTTGGGGAAGTGCCGAGGCGCTCAATGGAAGCGTCGTGAGCTGAAGTCCCGGCAGAGCGAGCCGGCGCGCGCTATCAGCAGAAGAGGTCAGGCCGTTGCGCCTGATGGTGGCTGCCGGGGAACGGCAACCCCGCTGTCCTGGCAACGGCACGCGCCGCCGAGAGGCGCATTCGCGATCTGCTCGCTGAGGCGTCCGCCCCCCTGCGCGGGGCTGCGCCACCGATGTCGCTCAACCGCAAACCCAGATGAGCCAGAGCCTCCGTTCCTGACGACGGATAGTCGTTCGGTCGGTTCTTCACATCGAATCCGACCTCCCGAATGCCTGCGTCGCAACCTGACGCCCTCTGTCGCCTTTTGAGCGGCCGGATCGGCGCGGGGATCGGACCGGCAAGGGTGAGGACAGCCAGATGCCTGAGGGTGGCAACTCACGAGGCCGAGCGGGACGGCGCGGCAACGCTGCAGCTCGCGACCGATCGGCACGGACATCCGGCCAAGGCCGAGGTCGGTCGGAATTCACGAAGGGACAAAAACGGTGCTCGATAAGACGACCATGGACAAGGCGAGCTCCGAGCAGAGCCTGCCCCACACGCGCACGGCCATGTCGACCGAAGAGCGTCAGGCCGACACGCCCGAGGCCAGGGCAAGGGCCGTGGTCGACGAGTGGGAACACGGCAACGGCGATGCCGGGAATCACGATGCGTTCACGGCTCTGCTCGGCATCATCGCCAAGGCCATCCGTGATGCCGAGAACAGCGCCCGGGCGTCCGCTGCCGCGTCGCCGATCGCAATGCTCGACGGCTATCTGACGCAGCACGCATGGCATCCCTGGTTCGCATGGTGGCCGCAATGGGTTCCCGATCAGGGACGGGTGTGGCTGCGAACCGTCGAGAGGCGCTTCAGCGTCAGGACCTGGAGCAATGGCGACAAGACGGTCATCGTCAACTACAGGCCGCACATCCGGGCAAACGTCTCCCATGTTCGGCGTGCCATCTCGCTCACGTTCGTTGCGGTGTATGTCCTGGGCGTCGCATTGGGGATAGCTTACCTCGCGAGCTCGATCCGCGCAGGTTCCTTCCACGCAGGTTCCATCCCTGCAGTTTCCATCCCTGCAAGTTCCTTCCCTGCTCCCTCTGCGGAATCCACCGGCCAGGAGGAGGAGCGCCCGTGACGAGCTGACATGCGACCAAGGCCCGCAGTTTCGCAGGCGCTCTCCTGAACCTCGCCGTGACCCGCGGAGTTTCTTTGCCTCTCCGAAACGTCTGTTGCGGCATATGGGGGAATTGGCCGTCCCGAGGTGCCCTGTGGAAACGTCGCTCTATCTCCCCGTCAAGCGCTTCCTCGAAAGCCTCGGCTACACCGTGAAGGGCGAGGTCGGGCATTGCGACCTCGTCGGCTTGCGGGCCGACGACCCGTCCGTGGTGGTGATCGGCGAGCTGAAGATGACCTTCAACCTCGAGCTGATCCTGCAGGGCGTCGACCGCATGAGCCTCGGCGACGAAATCTGGCTGGCGGCGGCGCTCTCCGCCAAGGGCAAGGGCCGGGAAAGCGATCCGCGCTATCGCAACCTCTGCCGGCGCCTGGGCTTCGGGCTGCTGGGGGTGGCTGCATCCGGGCATGTCGATGTGCTCGTCTCTCCGACGGCGCCGTCGCCCCGGAAGGATCCGCGGCGACGCTCCCGGCTGGTGGACGAACACAGGCGGCGCCAGGGCGACCCGGTCGCTGGCGGCGGGACGCGCCGGCCGGTCATGACGGCTTATCGCCAGCAGGCACTGGCCTGCGCCGCAGCGATGGCGGCGGCGCCACAACGGCCGCGCGACCTGAAGCCGAGCTGTCCCGATGCGCAGAAGATCCTGCATCGGAACGTCTATGGTTGGTTCGAACGATCCGGGCGCGGCGTCTACGCGCTGACCGAGACGGGGCGTGGCGCCTTGGCGGCATGGCAGCCCGCACCTGCAATGGCTGTTTCGGAATCGAGCGCCGTCTTGGTGCCGCGCTAGACGGCTACGAAGGCGTGGCAACCGCCTCCAGCCAGATCGCGACGGCGACCGCTCCGCCATCGGGCACGCCGAGCGCGCGCTCGCCCAGATAGCTCGCCCGCCCGAGTCTCGGAGTCATCGCGGCGGTTTCCGCCGCGCCGGCCTCCGCGGCCTCTGCCGCCAGAATCCAGGCCTGCGAGGCCGGCAGGCCGCGCCGTGCTGCATCGGTCAATGCGTCGGCTGCGGGCAAAAGCGCATCGAGCATGGTGCGGTCGCCCGCGCGTGCGCCTCCCAGTTCGGCGATGGCCGCGACGCCGGCGGCGAAGGCATCGGCCCAGTCCGCGAGAGTGGTGCTGGGGCCGCTGGCGAGGCGGCGCGCCGCACGCAGCAATCCCACGGCATAGAAGGGGCCCGAACTGCCACCGATGGCGCGGCGCAACTGCGCCGAAAGCAGAGCCAGGACGGCGGCCGCGTCGCCCGATCGGTCGGATGCGCAGCAGGAGCGGAGCGCGGCCGCGGCGCGGTTCATGCTGATGCCGAGATCGCCATCGCCGGCCCGGCTGTCGAGTTCTGTCAGCCGCGGCTCGGCCGCTTCGAGCGCTGCCGCGGCGGCAAGGGCTGCCCTGCGCACCACATCCGCGAGCGTGTCGGCCGAGGTCACGCTGTCGTCCGCCACGGCAGGCTGGGGGGCAGCCACCGTCGCCATGCGGTGCGGGACGATGCCCGGACCGGGCCAGGCCGGAGCCATTGTTGCGGCATCGAGAAGCCTGAGGCTGTCGTCATCGACTTTCATGACGGAGAGCGAGCAGCCGGGCATGTCGAGCGCGCTCAGCAAGGTGCCGGCCCAGGCCCGCTCGACGACGAGCCCGCGCTCGCGCAGATAGGCCAGTGCGCGCCGCGCGACGACGGCCAGTTCCATGGTCGTCGTGCCGCCGAGATTGTTGACGAGCAGCGCGACGCGCGTGCCGGCGCCATGGCCGCCATCGGCGAGGATCGCGTCCAGCATCCGGTCCGCTATTGCATCGGCGGGTGCGATCGCCTGCCGGGAGACGCCGGCCTCGCCATGGATGCCGAGCCCGAGTTCGATCTCGTCCTCGCCGAGCGTGAAGCCAGGCTTGCCGACAGCGGGAATCGTGCAGGCGCCGAGCGCGACGCCCATCGTTCCCGTCGCTGCTGCAGCCGCCCGCCCTGCTGCAGCGACCCTTTCGAGCGGCTCGCCCCGTTCGGCCAGCGCGCCTGCGATCTTGTGGACCAGGACCGTGCCCGCGATGCCGCGGCGCCGTTCCGCTGGCACCGTGTCGCGCAATGCGACGTCGTCGGCGACGACGACGATCTCGGTCGGAATGCCGCCGGCGCGCGCGAGTTCGGCCGCCAGGCCGAAGTTCAGCCTGTCGCCGGTGTAATTCTTGACGACGAGCAGGGCTCCGGCGGGGCCCGCGGCGGTGCGAATGGCCGCCAGCACTGCATCGACCGAGGGGGAGGTGAAGACGTCGCCGGAGACGGCGGCATGCAGCATGCCTTGGCCGATATAGCCGGCATGGGCCGGTTCGTGGCCGGCCCCGCCGCCGGAAATCACGGCGACATTGCGTCGCGAGGGCTCCGGAAGGTCGCTGCGCAGGACAATGTCGTGCTCCGACAGAAGGGCCAGCTCCGGATGAAGCGCCACCAGTCCTTCGAGCATTTCCCTGACGACATGGCGCGGGTCGTTGATCAGCTTCTTCACGGCGTCCTCCCTGACGACTCGTTCGAGCCGTGGCCCAGACTCGTCAACCGTGCCGCCGGGTCAAGCAGGGAGTATCCATGCCAGGGTTTGCGATTTTCAGGTTCTTGTCGGAGGGCTTCGTCCGTCCGGGTGGGGGCGGTCTCCTCGTCAGATATTGTCTCAGATCTTGGGCGGCAACGAGCCCCGATCGAAGACGGGCACGCTGTCGATCGGCCCTTCGGGGCGCTGTCCCGTCGGGATGTCCTCGGCCGCATGACGCACCGCTTCCTCGGATTCGGTCAGGCCGTCCTCCGTGTCGTTGGCATCGCTGCCTTCGTCGTGGATGTTCGTCCGCAGGCTGACCTGATGAATGGCGGCTGCGCCCTTCGCCTCCGCGAGGCGACGGCCCTCGTCTTCGACCTGAAGGGCAGGGTTCTCGCGAGTGGGGTTCATGCGGACTCTCCCTCAATCCATCGTTCGCCGCCCAACGGGCTGGCAGCTTATGCGTTGCGGTCAGTGGGCTGGCACGTTTGGGGCCGAGGCCACGGTCTGCGCGCCGTGCTCGCGCTCCCATTCCCGCACTGCCGCCACGAGCCCTGCCGCCTCGACCGTCTCCGGCGTTCCGGCCGGCAGCACGCTAGCTGCCCGAATCCGTGCCAGGGCTTCATGGTACTCTTCCTCGCTCGCAATGACGATGATCGGGGCATCCTCGGGCAGTTCCATGGCTTGCGTCCTCTTGGGTTCGCAGAGGCAACGCGCGGGCTGCCTCGAAGGTTTCCGAGCAGGGCGCGCCTTCGCGGCTCCATTCTTGACATCGGGACAGGCGCGCCGTCATGTTGCCGGCTGTTCCCAGGGGGGCCTCGCTAGGAGGCTGAGATTCCGCCGGTTCGGGCATAACCCGAGCAACGCGGTGACCCTCCGAACCTGATCCGGTTCATACCGGCGTAGGGATGCGGGACATCGGGTGGATTGCCACCCCTTTTCCAATTTCGCGCCGCAGGCCGGATTCTCAGGCCCCACATAAGGCATCCTGCCTGATCGTGGGCGCCTCGTGGGAAGGCGTGTTTGGACGTGACGGAAGCTGAGATCATCGAGGCCCTGCTGGCCTTCATCGACCAGGGCGAAGGGTCCGAGGCGGAGTTCGAGGAGATGGCGCTTGCCGTCTTCGCCTACCAGTTCGCGAACAACCAGCCCTATCGCCGCTTCGCGATCCAGCGTGGCCGCACCACGTTGACCGTCCGCAACTGGCGCGACATTCCGGCCGTACCGATCACCGCCTTCAAGGATCTGACGCTGAGCTGCAGTCCGCCGGAGATGGCGCAGCGCGTCTTCATGACCAGCGGGACGACGCAGGGCGGGGTCAGGGGGCGCAGCTACCATCCGACGCTGGCGGTCTATGACCGCTCGATGCTGGTGAATTTCCGCCAGCGCTTCATGCAGGGTCTCGAACGCATCGAGATGGGGATCCTGTTCCCCGACGAGGAAGCGATGCCGAACTCGTCGCTGGCGCATTATCTTTCGCTGGCGCAGCGCGAATGCGGAACGTCGGCTAGCGAGGGCTTCATTGGGGCCGATGGCCTCGACCTGCCGCGGCTGATCGCGGCGCTTGAGCGGGTGCAGGCATCCGGCCAACCCTATGCGCTGCTCGGTGCGAGCTACAGCTTCGTGCGTCTGCTCGATGCGCTCGCGGCGGACGGGCGGCGCTTTGCCTTGCCCGATGGCAGCCGCATCCTCGATACCGGCGGCTTCAAGGGACAGTCGCGCGAGATGGGGGCCGATGCGTTCTACGATGCGCTCGCCGCTACCTTCGGCATACCGCGCAGCCGCTGCATCAACATGTACGGCATGACCGAACTCAGCACGCAGTTCTACGATGACGGCAACGCCGTCTGCCCGCCGGTGAAATCGGGGCCGCACTGGATCCGCAGCCGGGTGGTCGATCCGGTCACGGGGCGCGACCTGCCGGAAGGCGCGACCGGCGTGCTGGTGCATCACGATCTCGCCCATTTCAACTGCGTCTCGGCGATCCTGACCGAGGATGCCGGTGTCATGATCGAAGGCGGGTTCCGGCTGCTAGGGCGGGTCGATGGCGCCGATTCAAAGGGGTGCTCGCTCGCCGTCGAGGAATTCCTCAAGGCGGCGCGAGGCTGAATCGTGATCGAGCATGCCGGGCATCTGCCGGGGCTATCGACTGAGGAGGTCGAATGGCGGCCCCTGAGCTTTTCCGCCTGGGGCGAGGCGGTCGAGGTCCGCGTGCCCGTGCTGACGGAAGCCCAGAGCGTCGCGCTGGCGGCCCGTGTGCGGGAGAATGCACGCGCCTATCTCAAGACGCTGTCCGCCGCACAGATCGTCGCGACCATCGACAAGGCGGTGGCGCGGCTGCTCGACCGTGACGATCCGTGGCGGTGCAGGGCCGAGGTGGTGCTGCCGGTCGTGACCGGCTATGACCGGGAGACGGTCCGGCTCGGTTTGTCGGGTTATCTGAAGACGTTCCGGGCGCCGCAACTGCAGCGCTTCCTCGCCGAGGATTTTGCCAATCCCGGCATGCTCGACACCTTCCAGCCGGCGATGAAGGGTGGCTTCACGCGAGCCTACGGGCCTGAATTGCTGCTCCACATCTGGGCCGGAAACGTGCCCGGCCTGCCACTCTGGAGCCTGATCTCCGGCCTGCTGGTCAAGGCGGGCAGCGTCGGCAAGGTGGCGAGCGCCGAGCCGCTGCTAGCCGGCTGGTTTGCGCAGATCCTGGCCGAGATCGATCCGAAGCTGGGGGAGTGCCTGGCGATCGTCTGGTGGAAGGGCGGCGATGGGGCGAGCGAACGGGTCTGGCTGAACGAGGCGGACACGATCGTCGCCTATGGCGGCAATGATGCGCTGGCGGCGATCCGGGGTCGTGCGCCCGTGACGGCGCGGTTCCTGCCGCATGGTCACAAGATCGGCTTCGGGCTGGTATCGGCAGCGGCGCTCGACACGCGCAAAGCCGGGCCGCTCGCGCGCCTCGCCGCGCATGACGTGATGCGTTACGAGCAGCAGGGCTGCTACTCGCCGCAGATGCTCTTCGTCGAGCGCGGTGGACAGGTGTCGCCGCGCGAGTTCGCTGAGCAGGTCTCGCGCGAACTGGCGAGCTTCGCGCGGACCCATCCGCGCCGGACGCTGTCGGTTGCCGAGGCCTCCGGCGTGGCCGCCTGGCGCAGCGCCGAGGAGATGCGCGGCTTCGACAGCGACGGGCGCGCTGTTCTGGGCGATGCCGCGGATGCATGGAGCGTGGTCCAGGTCGAGGCGACGGAGCCGCTGGCGCCGAGCGGTTTGAACCGGACGCTCAAGATCGTCGCCGTGGACAGTCTCGATGCGGTTGTCCCGCTGGTGACGCCGTTCCGCGCCTTCCTCCAGAGCGCGGCCGTTGCGGCCACGCCCGAGGAGCTGTTCCGGATCGCGGCGCTGTTGGGGGAGGCGGGCGTTACACGGATTTCGGCGTTCGGGCGCATGACCGCGCCGGAGGCCGGCTGGCACAATGACGGGCGCTTCAACCTGCTCGACCTCGTGACGATCACCGAGATCGAGCAGTCGGCCGAGCTCGCTGCCGAAGGGTTCGCTCCCTATGTCGATTGAACCGGCGAAGGACGGCTTCGTCATGGTCGACGGGGCGAGCTACCGCTATGGCGCGGAGCCGACCATCGTCGACCGCGTCGACTGGGCGATTCCGCGCGGCGCCTTCCACTGTCTTGTCGGCCGCAGCGGCAGCGGCAAGACCACATTGTTGAAGCTGGCGGCAGGCCTGCTGGCGCCGGATGAAGGCAGCGTGCGGATTGACGGTGTGGCACTGGCGGGGCCGGGCTCGCGGATCGGCTTCGTCTTCCAGCAGCCGACATTGCTCGACTGGCTCAGCGTGATCGACAATGTCCTGCTGCCGCTCTCGCTGAAGCGCAGCCTTCGCCCACAGGATCGCGAGAAGGCGCGGGAGCTTCTCGACCTCGTGTCGCTCGGGGATTATGCGCAGCGGCATCCGACCCAGCTTTCGGGTGGGCAGCAGAGCCGGGTTGCAGTGGCGCGCGCGCTCATCGCGGAGCCCGACCTGCTCCTGCTCGACGAGCCCTTTGCCGCGCTCGATGCGCTGACTCGCGAGGAGTTGCAAGACGATCTGCTGGCGCTGTGTGCGCTCAACGCGACGACCGTGCTCTTCGTCACCCACGACATCACGGAAGCGGTCTATCTCGCCGACCGCGTCGCGATCATGGCTTCGGGCCGGCTGCATCACCAGTTGAGCATCGATCTGCCGCGCCCGCGCCGGCGGGAGATGCGCTACGATCAGCCTTTCAACGCGCTTTGCCGCGATCTGCGGCAGGCGATGGACGCGGCGCCATGAACGCCCGCTTCGCCTCGGCCCTGCTGCTGCTCGCCCTGCTCGCAGGCTGGGAGGTCTGGTGCCGGCTCGGCTCCGTGCCGGCGCTGATCGTGCCGGCGCCGTCGTCGGTTTTCGCGACGCTGTGGAGCGAGATCGCGAGCGGGCGGCTGTTCCCGCATCTGGCGATCACTGCGACCGAGATGGCGCTCGGACTCGCACTCGGCTGCGTCGTCGGGCTCGGCACCGGCATCCTTTTGGCGGAGGCCGAATTCCTGAGGCGCTTGCTGCACCCTTACATCGTCGCCAGCCAGGTCGTGCCGAAACTAGCGCTCGGGCCGCTCTTCATCATCTGGTTCGGCTTCGGCATGGCGCCGACCGTGGTGATCACGGCGCTGATCTGCTTCTTCCCCCTGATGGAGAACACGCTGACGGGCCTGGCCCAGGTCGATCCGTCCAGGCGCGAACTGTTCCGCATGTTAGGGGCAAGCCGCCTCCAGACGCTGCTGCGGCTGAAGCTGCCGAGCGCGCTGCCGGTGATCCTCGCCGGGCTTCGCGTCGCGGTCGTGCTGGCGCTGGTCGGCGCCGTCGTCGGCGAGTTCATCGGCGGCCGCGCCGGGCTCGGCGCCTCGATCATCGCGGCCCAGAGCGTGATGGATTCGAGCCTGATGTTTGCGCTCTTCATCGTGATCACGCTGCTTGGAATGGTCTTCTACCAGGCGGCGCTCCTAGCCGAGCGGCTGCTGCTGCGCCACCATCTGAAAGGATAGCCCGATGTTTGCCTTTAGCCATTTCAGGTTGTCGAACGTTGCCCGGAAAGGGCTCGTCATCCTGGCCGGAGCGAAGCGGAGCGCCGGGATCCATCGTAGGGCTGCCGCGCTTTACGATGGATCCCGGGACGCCCTTCGGGCGCCCAGGATGACGCCGAGGGTAGCGGCTGTCGTCGTAGCGAGCCTGATTGGGATGTCCTCCGTTAGCGCCCAACCCCTCGACAAGATCACGGTTGCCGGCTGGAGCCAGCCGATCAGCGAGATCACCAATCTGCTGGCCGAGCCGGACAAGGGCTTCTTCAAGGCCAAGGGCATCGATCTCGGCTATGTGCCGGGCACCGGCGGCGGCTCGGCGATCCAGAACATGCTGACCGGGCAGGCCGACATCGCCTTCACCGATCCGGCGGCGCTCTATCTCGCGCTCGACAAGGGCGAGAAGCTGGTCGCGATCTACAACATCTATCCGCAGAACGTCTTCAATGTGGTCGCGCCCAGGGCCAAGGGCATCAAGGGACCGGCCGATCTCAAGGGCAAGCGCATCGGCGTCTACTCGCTGTCGAGCGGCACACGGCAGAACCTGCAGGTGCTGCTGCATCAGGTCGGGCTGACGGAACAGGACGCGACGATCGAGGTCACCGGTCTGCTCAACTTCGCGCCGCTCATCCAGGGCCAGGTCGACGCCACCGCCGCGACCGATACCGGCCTGCTCGTCGCGAGGATGAAGGGGTTGCCCGATGTCGACGTGATCGAGGTGAAGGACCATCTCAACCTGCCGAGCGACATCTTCGTCGTGACGGAAGGAACCTATGAGGCCAAGAAGCCGCTGCTGAAGCGCTTCCTCGAAGCCTATCGCGACAGCGCCGCCTGGATGATCGCCAAGCCGGAAGAGGCCGCGAAGCTTGCGGTGACCCGCGCCATCAACGGCCGCGACGAGGCGCTGAACCTCGAGATCATCAAGCTGCGCAACATCTCGACGGTGTCGCCGACCACCGCCGCCAAGGGGCTCGGCCATTTCGATCCGGAGCTGATGCAGAAGGGGGCGGACAGCTTCCGCAAGCTCGGACTGATCGGAAAGCCGCTCGACATGGCCACGGTGGTGAAGTCGGACCTGATCCCGTGAGGCGCTCGTCATGAAATTCCGCGACAGGACGATCCTCGTCACCGGCGCGAGCCGGGGCATCGGCGCTGCCATAGCCAAGGCCTTCGCCGCCGAAGGCGGGCTCGTGATCGTGAACTACCGGCGCAGCGAAGCGGCCGCGCTGGAGGTGGTGGAGACCTGCCGGGCGGTGGGCGGACAGGCAGTTGCTATTGCCGCCGACGTGACCGTGCCCGGAGAGGTCGAGGCGATGCTGGCTCGCATCGCCGAGGAGGCCGGCCGGCTCGACGCGGTCGTCAACAATGCCTTTGCACCTTACATCTTCGACCCGGACAACCGGACGCGCTTCTGGGAGACGCCGTGGTCGGCCTATCAGGCGCAAATCGATGGCGCGCTGAAGGCGACCTACAATGTCTGCCAGGCCGCTCTGCCCTTGATGCGCAAGCGCGGCCGGGGCGCGATCGTCAACATCGCGACCGATCTCGTGGCGCGGCCGAGCATCGCCTATCACGACTACACGACCGCCAAGGCCGCGCTGATCGGTTTCAGCCGCAACCTCGCGACCGAGCTCGGGCCACTCGGCATCCGGGTGAACTGCGTCGCGCCCGGACTGGTCTATCCGACCGATGCGAGCGCCAAGACCCGCGAGGCGGTCAAGGACATGCTGATCGCGCAGACGCCGCTCGGGCGCATCGCGGCGCCGGAGGATGTCACCGGCCCGGTGCTGTTCCTCGCCTCCGACTGGAGCGGCTTCGTCACCGGTCAGACGCTGCTTGTCGATGGCGGGCTGGTGATGGCTTAAGTCTTCGCCGCCTGCGCATCGCGGATCGCGCGCCAGATGCGTGCCGGCGTCGCGGGCATGTCGATGTGGGTGACGCCGAGCGGGCGCAGCGCGTCGAGGATGGCGTTCATTACGGTCTGTGGCGCGCCGATGCAGCCGGCCTGGCCCGAACCCTTGACGCCGAGCGGGTTCGCCTTGGTCGGCACCTCGACCATTTCGAGGTCGAAGAAGGGTAAGTCGTCGGCGCGGGGCATGGCGTAGTCCATGAAGGTCGCGCTGAGGAGCTGCCCGGAATCGGGATCGTAGACGGCCTCCTCCAGCAGCGCCTGGCCGATACCCTGGGCCAGCCCGCCATGCACCTGGCTCTCCGTCAGCAGCGGATTGACCAGCGTGCCGTAATCATCGACCGCGACATAGCGTTCCAGCGAGACGGCGCCCGTCTCCGGGTCGATCTCGACCTCGGCGACCTGCGCGCCATTGGGAAAGGTGATGACGTCGCAGACATTGTCGCCATGGCTCTCCAACGCGGACCCTGTGCTGTCGCGGACATGCCGGGCAATCGCGAAGAGGTCTATCTCGCGCCTGAGACCGTCAGAGCCGGCCTCGGCGTGAAAGCGCCCCTCGGCGAAGACCAGTTGCTCGGCTGAGACCTGCAGCAACTGCGTCGCGACGGGCCGCGCCTTTGCGATCAGGTCATCGGCCGCCATCACCAGCGCGGTCCCGCCGAGATGCAAGGAGCGGGCACCGCCATGGCCGCCGCCGCGCGGGACGCGGGCCGTGTCGCCCTGGACGAGGTTGAAGGTCTCGACGGCTAATCCGAGTTGGGCTGCCGCGACCTGGGCGAAGCTGGTCTCGTGGCCCTGGCCGTTGGACTGCGTGCCGACCGCCATGTCGATGGTGCCGTCGTCGCGCATGCGCAGCCAGGCTTCCTCATTGGGCTGGCCGCGCGAGGTTTCGAGGAAGCAGCCGATGCCGAAGCCGCGCAGCTTGCCGCGCTTCCTGGCTGCCCGCTTGCGCGCCGGAAAGCCCGCTCGATCGGCGGCGAGCAGGACCTTGTCGAGGTTCTCCGCGAAGGTGCCGCAATCGATCGTGGTGCCGAAGGCGGAGCGGTGAGGGAATTTGCGGATGAAGTTGCGCTTGCGCAGCGTTGCCGGGTCGATGCGGAGCTGATGCGCGGCGGCCTCGATCAGCCGCTCGATCAGGTAGTTCGCTTCCGGCTTGCCGGCGCCGCGATAGGCGTCGATCGGGGCGGTGTTGGTGAAGACGCCGCGGACATCCATCGTCATCGCCGGGATGTCGTAGAGCCCGCCCATGGCGGCTGCGGGTGCGTTGGTCGAGCTGCCCGGGCCGAGCGAGGAGACATAGGCGCCGAGATTGGCGAGCGTCTCGACGGCGAGCGCGAGGAAGCGCCCGCGCTTGTCGAGCGCGAGCCTTGCCGTGCTGACATTGTCGCGGCTTTGGATGCCGCCGGTGAAGTCCTCGATACGCTCGGCGCTCCAGCGCACGGGACGGCCGAGCTTGCGCGCGGCCCAGAGCACCAGCGCATGTTCGGGATAGGTGACGTTCTTCATGCCGAAGCCGCCTCCGACATCGGGGCAGGAGACCTGGATCCTGTCGAGTGGCAGGCCGAAGACGCCTTCCGCCAGTTCGCGGCGGATGGCGTGGACCGAGGCGCCGCTGATGTCGAGATGGTAGACGCCGCTGTGTAGGTCGAAGCGGCCGAGCGCGATGCGCGGTTCGAGCGCGGCCGCAACGATGCGGTTGTTGACGAGGTCGCAGGTGACGACATGGGCCGCCTTGGCGAAGGCCTTCTCGACGGCCGCCGGATCGCCGCGGCGGAAGCGGAAGGCGAGATTGCCGGGGGCTTGCGGCCAGATCTGCGGCGCCTGCGGCTCAGGCGCGCTGGCGAGATCGGTGACGGAGGGCAGGATGTCGTAGTCGACGGCGATCTGCTCGCAGGCCTCGCGCGCCAGCGCCATGCTGTCGGCGACGACGAAGGCGACGGGATCGCCGACATGGCGGACGACACCGTCAGCCAGCGGCAGGCGTGGCGGCACGATCAGTGGCTCGACCGTGGCGACGACGATGTAGGAGGGCAGGGGCCCGAGCCCAGCGAGGTCGGCGGCGGTGTAGACGCCGCGCACGCCGGGCAGGGACAGGGCCGCCGCCGTGTCGATCGAGCGAATGCGGGCATGGGCATGCGGCGAGCGCAGCACGGCGGCGCCGAGTTCGCCGGGGAGCGGTCGGTCGTCGAGATAGGCGCCCTTGCCGGTGAGGAAGCGTTCGTCCTCGCGCCGGCGAAGGGAGCGCGGATCGTCGGGCGGTGGCCGCGGGCCGGGTTGAGCCTGGGGGATCATACCGTCAGTCATCGTCAAGTCGTTCTCGTCTCGTCGCCATCGCGTAGCCGCGACCGTGCCGATGCAAGGCGCATGCTGGGGATACGGACAGAGGCCGCATGGCTGCGGCAGTCAAGCCGGTCTGCGCTTGCCGGCATGGAAGCCTGCGCTTCGGCCTGTGATTCCTGAGGTCCGTCACGGTCTCGGGCGCGTGGGCCAGCGCCGAATTCAGCGGTCAAACCAGTCGGCTCCAGATGTAATTTGCAATAGAAATAACTTTGTGTGGCATTGGAGTAATAATAGACTTTATCAAACTAGAATTGGTGCAAATACATAAGGATTCTATGTCAATATTTTGATTGTGAATCATCTGGCAATCGTCATAGACAGTTCCGAATGTGACTGGGGCATTGAAATGACGAATAATTCAAATCTACTTCGCGCAACGGTTTTTCTGATTTCGACTTACTATCCAGCGCTCGGCTATGCGCAGGCGGTTACGGAAGCGGATCGGTCGGCGCCGATCGCGCTGGACCCGATCACGGTGACGGCGACGCGCGGCGAGAAGCAGGCGCTGGACGTGCCCGGCACGGTCAGCGTGATCTCGCGCCAGGAACTCGACGAGCGCATCACCCGCGATACGCAGGACCTCGTGCGCTACCAGCCCGGCGTCAGCGTCAATCGCCAGACCACCAGTACGGATCCGTTTGGAAACTATGGCGGCTTCACGATCCGTGGCGTCGGCGGAAACCGCGTTCAGATGCAGGTCGATGGCTCTCGCGTGATTGAGCGCGTGACCGACGGCAACCGCGACTTCGTCGATCTGCCCTTCCTGAAGAGCGTCGAGATCGTGCGCGGCCCGGGTTCCGTGCTATGGGGCGCTGACGCGCTCGGTGGCATCGTGGCCTACCGGACGCTCGATCCCGAGGATCTGCTGAAGGGCAAGGACAAGCCCTATGCCGTGCGGCTCAACACAAGCTACGACAGCCTCGACCGCTCCTTCGTGAAGACCGGAATCGCGGCGTTCCGCTTCTCGCCGATGCTGGAAGGCATCATCGGCGTCAGTCACAAGAGCGCGGAAGAGGCGAGGCTGACCAGGGCGCGCGCCGATGGCGGGCGCTGGGGCTGCCCCGTGCCGACCTCGCGCTTCCTGGGCTGCGACCGGCTGAACCCGCTCGACGTCACCGTCTGGAACAGCTTCGCCAAGCTGGTCTTCAAACCGACGACCGACCACACCTTCAAGCTGACCGGTGAATACTACGACAGCGATTCGACGGTGAACCAGCTCTACAACTACAACGTCGTGAGTTCGGGTATCCGCAACGGGCCGAACATCCGCAACCAGGTGAAGTCCCGCAAGCGGGTCGCGCTCGAGCACGAATGGCAGGCGGGCTTGAGCTTCCTCGATTCGCTGCGCTGGCAGGCGTCGTTCTCACCGCAGGAACGCACCTACGTCACCAACAACCTGCAGACGCTCGCCAATGGCCAGCAGCGCTTCACGCGCGGCCTGCACGACTATTCCGAGCAGTTCTCGCAACTCGACATCCAGGCGAAGTCGAGTTTCTCGCTGGGCCCGAGCTTCCACCGCCTGACCTACGGCTTCCAGGGCGATATCACCAAGTCCAATTACGAGCGCCGGGACGACGTCCGCAATCTGACGACAGGCGTCACCACAACCTCGATCGCCAGCGGCTTCAACTTCGCGAATGCGACGACGACGCGCGCCGACGTCTATATCCAGGACGAGATCGAGCTTCTGGACGGCCGCTGGACCATCACGCCCGGCGTCCGTTATGCGACCTATAATGTCGATCCGCACCTCGGGCCGGGCTACGTCATCACGCCGGGGAAGGCGCCGCGCGAGATCGACTCGCAGAAGGTGATCCCGCAGGTCGGCACGATCTTCAAGCTGGACGAGACCTACTCGCTCTATGCGCGCTATGCCGAGGGCTTCAAGATGCCGACGGCCGAGCAGCTCTACACTTCGCTGCCCTCGGGGACCTTCAACCTGATCCCGAGCCCCGATCTGAAGCCGGAAAAGGTCAAATCCTACGAGGCCGGCGTGCGCGGCAGGTTCGCCGATGGCTGGTTCTCGGTCGGCGTCTTCCACGCCCGCTACAAGGACTTTATCCAGTCTCTCTATAACGTCCCTGGCACGAACGATTACACCTATCGCAACCTCTCGCAGGTGCAGATCTCCGGCATCGAGGCCTCCGCCGAATATCGCCTGCATGAGCGCTGGCTCGCCACTGTGTCGCTGAGCTACCAGTACGCCAAGCAGCGCCTCGAGGCGGGCTCGGCCATGACGCCCTTCGACGTCAATCCGTTCAAGGCCGTTACGGGCATCAAGTATCTCATGCCGGAATATGGACTCGAGGCAGAGGTGATCGCCACCTTTGCGGGCGGCGCGAATCGGCCCAGCACACCCGACACCTTCGCGCAGGGCGGCTACTCCGTGTTCGACGCCTATCTGAACTGGAAGCCGACCTCCTTCATCACCGTACGCGGCGGCGTGGAGAACATCTTCGACAAGCGCTACTTCGCCAATCTGGTCGGAGGGACGAGCTACGCGAAGACGGCGATTGCCTCCGTCGCCGCAGGAAACCCGCTCGAACTGCAGACCGCGCCGGGCCGAATCTTCAAGCTCGCCGCCACGGCCGAGTTCTGAGAAGCCGCTATACCGATCGGCGGCCGCGTCCGGCCTGACGCCGCCGCCTCCGCGACGCTCCGGCCGAGACCCCGGAGCGTCGCGATCCCATTCACGGAGACCAACGATGACCGATGCCCCCGTTCCGCGCGAAGCCCTTGCGCAAAGCCCCGCCGACATCCTCCCGCTGCTTCCCGCCATGGGCAGGGTGATGCTGAGCACCCGCTTCAACGGCGCCATCCATGAGCGCATGGGCGTGGTCGGTAGCGTCACGGTCGAGGATGGCAAGGCCCGCCTCGCCGGCGAATTCCACGACAGCGTCATCGACCTGTCGGTGGTGACCCGCGTCATCGCCGATCGTTCGGGCAAGATGCGCGACAAGGTGCTGCCCAAGCTCGAATGCCAGGATGCCGCGGGCGAGACGGTGTTCAGCCTGATCGGTGTCGAAGGGCTGGAGCCTTTCGACAAGGCGCTGGCGCCGCTCGGTGCCGGCGTCCGGCTCGAGCCGGTGACGCGCGAGGCCCCTGCCGCTGGTGCCGCGCAGGACGTGCCCGCGGACGATCTCGGCGCCGCCACCTTCGCCGCGATCCAGGCGAATGGCCAGCCGATCGCGATCGATCTGCGCCGCGCCGGACTGTTCCAGCACTGGGCCGGTGCTCTGCCCGAGCCGAAGCCGTCGATGGGCTTCGTCAACATCATGCAGGGCGATTTCCATCTGCACCTCAAGGTCGGCGCCGTCTCCGGTTGGGAGCGCCGGGAGGCGGATGGCGAGGTGCTGCTGCTGGCGCAGGATGCCGACGGGCAGGAGACCGGGCTCGTGCTGCGCGGGCCAGCCGCCGCATTTGCGGGCGTGCCGGCGGCGGTTCGGGACGGTGGCGCGCGTGGCTGAAGCGGGACAGCGCGTGCAGGCGGTCGCGCATCCGCGCGCGAGCTGGCTCTGTCCGCAGAGCGGGGCGGTTCTGGCGCAGGGTGAGCTGATGCGCGCCCTGACCGGCAAGCGCGTGGTCCTGCTCGGCGAAACCCATGATGTCGCCGAGATTCATCGTTGGCAGCTCCATGTCACGGCTTTCCTGCACATGCTGAGGCCCGACATGGCTGTCGGCTTCGAGATGTTTCCGCGCCGGGTGCAGGACGTGCTCGATGCCTGGGTCGCGGGCGAGATGGACACCGCGACCTTCCTCGAACGCTGCGAGTGGAGCCAAGTCTGGGGCTTCGATCCCGGGCTCTATCTGCCGCTTTTCCATTTCTGCCGACAGCAACGCGTGAAGATGCTGGCGCTCAACTGCCATCGCCCGCTCGTTACCCGCGTCGGCCAGTTCGGCTGGGAGGCCATCCCGGTCGAGGAGCGCGACGGGGTGACGCCGGCGGCGCCCGCCACCGATGCCTATCGCGCCTATCTGGAGCGGCTGATGGGCGGTTTCGCGATGGCCGATCGGCCGACCTCTGCGGCATCGCCGGTCAGTGATCACTTCCTACGGGCACAGCAGACCTGGGACCGCGCCTTCGCCTGCGGCATCGCCGACCATCTGGCCAGCGCGCCGGACGACCTGGTTGTCGGCATCATCGGGCGCGGCCACCTCGAATACGGGCATGGCACGCCTTATCAACTCCGCAATCTCGGCATTGATGATGTCGCGGTGCTGCTGACGACCGATCGCGACAGTCATGATCTGGCAACGCTGGCGGGTATCGCGGAAGCGATCTTCCGGCTCGACAGGCCGGAGCCGCCATCGCCGCGGCGCGAACGGCCCAAGCCGGCATGATGGCCGTCCTGCGCCATATCGCCCGGTTGACGAAGCTCTGCATTCAGGGGCCGGGCGGCCTGCTGGGTGTGTTCCAGTTCCTCGTCATCGTCGGGCTCGGCCTGATCGGCGTACGGATCAGCGTCCTGCTGATCACCTGGAACGCCGATTTCTACAACGCGATCCAGAAGCTCGACGTGCCCGGCGTGCTGCAGCAGATCCTGGTCTATTTCGGCCTGACTGCGATCTCGGTCGTGCTGCATCTTTCCTCGGCCTATCTGCGGCGGATGCTGCAGATTCGATGGCGGCGCTCGCTCACCGAGGCCGCGCTCGAACGCTGGCTTTCCGGCAAGGCCTATTGGCATCTGCGCGACCGCACCGAAGCCGGCCTCGACAATCCGGACCAGCGCATCGCCGAGGATTGCCGCATCTTCGTCGACAAGCTCACCGACGAGGCGCTGGACCTGATCACCCGCGTCGTCGGCCTGATTTCCTATGTCACGATCCTCTGGTCGCTCTCGACCTTCGCGCTCGCCTTCACCTTTGCAGGCTTCGATATCGAGATTCCCCGCTACATGGTCTGGGCAGCGCCGATCTATGTCGCGATCGCGACCTTCATCACGCATGGGTTGGGCGCACCGCTGAAGAAGCTGGATTTCGAGCAGCAGCGGCGCGAGGCCGATTTCCGCTTCGCGCTGACGCGGTTGCGCGAGAATGTCGAACCCGTGGCGCTGGCCGGCGGCGAAGCGGCCGAGCGCAGCCTGCTGTCGCGACGCTTCGCGGCGCTGGCCGGGAATTGGCACGCGCTCGCCAATCGCGAGCTGATCCTCGGCTTCTTCTCCCGGCCCTATTTCCAGACCGTGCTGACGATCCCGATCTTCCTGGCGCTGCCGGCCTATCTCGCCGGGCGCGTGACCTTCGGCGGTCTCATGCAGCTACGCTCGGCCTTTCAGAACGTCGTCACCACGCTGTCCTGGTTCATCTTCTCCTACAAGGATCTGGCGCAGCTCGCCGCGACGGCGAGCCGGCTCAGCCACTTCCTCGCCGCCGCCGAGGCGGCGAGCCGGGCGGACGGGACCTCCGGCCCCGAGGTCTCGGAAGGTGAGCGCTTCCGGGCCAGCGGTCTTTCGCTCACGACGCCAGACGGGCGGGCGCTCGCTCCGCTGCCCGAACTGGAACTCGCATCGGGCGAGACCTGCTGGATCGTGGCTCCTTCGGGCTTCGGCAAGAGCACGCTGGTCAAGGCGCTTGCCGGCCTCTGGCGCCATGGCGAGGGCTCGATCGAGCGTCCGTCGGGGTCGGTCGCCTTCGCATCCCAGCAGGTCTATCTGCCACTGGGCAGCCTAGCCGCCGCGCTGGCCTATCCGGCGCTGCCGGAGGCGTTCACCGAAGCGGACTACCGGCGCGCGCTCGGCGCGGTCGGGATGGCGCAACTCTGGACGAGCGACGAGCCGGACTGGTTGCGCATCCGCCATGGCCTGTCGGGCGGCGAGCGACAACGTATCGCGCTGGCGCGGCTGCATCTGCACAGGCCCGCCTGGGTGGTTCTGGACGAGGCGACCTCCGCCCTCGACGCGGTGGCGGAGCGCGATGTCCTGTCAGGCCTGCGCGTGGCCCTGCCTGCGGCGACCTTCATCCTGATCGCGCATCGGCCGCCGCAGGGCATCGGCGCCTATCGGACCTTGCGGCTGGACGAGGCTGGGGAGGATGACCCGGTGGCGCCCGTCCCGGATCAGGCGCTGGCGGTCAGGTAGCGCGCCAGGCCGGCGGTCGAGGAATCGTGGGCGTCGGCGGGCGCCTTGCCCTCGATCACCGGCAGCAGCGCCGTGGCCAGTTCCTTGCCGAGTTCGACGCCCCATTGGTCGAAGGCGTTGATGTCCCAGATGGCGGCCTCGACGAAGACCCGGTGCTCGTAGAGCGCGATCAGGCGGCCGAGCGTGAAGGGGTCGAGCTTGCGATAGGCGATCGTCACCGAGGGACGGTTGCCGGGGAAGACCTTGTGCGGGGCGAGAGTCTCGATGGCGTCCGATGGCAGCCCCTGCTTTACGAGGATGTCCCGTGCCTCCTCCAGCGTGCGGCCCTTCATCAAGGCTTCGCTCTGGGCGAGGCAGTTGGCGAGCAACAGGCGGTGGTGCTGGGTGAGTTCCGGCTCATGGCCCTCGGCCGCGACCAGGAATTCGCAGGGAATCGTATCGGTGCCCTGATGGATGAGCTGATAGAAGGCGTGCTGGCCATTGGTACCGGGCTCGCCCCAGACCAGCGGGCCGGTCGGCCGCGTAACGGCCGAGCCGTCCTTGCGGACGCGCTTGCCGTTCGATTCCATGTCGAGCTGCTGGAGATAGGCCGGCAGGCGCAGCAGGCGCTGGTCATAGGGCAGGATGGCTCGGGCCGGATAGGCGCAGACGTCTCGGTGCCAGAGGCCGACGAGGCCGAGCAGGACTGGTAGATTGCTTTCGAGAGGTGCGCTGCGGAAATGCTCGTCGAGGGCATGGGCGCCGGCTAGGAATTCGCGGAAATGCTTCGCGCCGATGGCGATCATCACCGGCAGGCCGATCGCCGACCAGACCGAGTAGCGGCCGCCGACCCAGTCCCAGAAGCCGAAGATGCGGTCGGCCGCGATGCCGAATGCGCCGACCTTGTCGAGCGCAGTCGAAACCGCCGCAAAATGTGAGCCGACGGCCGTCTCGCCCAGCGCGCCGGCGATCCAGCGCCGCGCGGTTGCGGCATTGGTCATGGTCTCGATCGTGGTGAAGGTCTTGGAGGCGACGATCACCAGCGTGCGCGCCGGATCGAGCTTGCCCAGCGTGTCGGCGATATGGGCGCCATCGACATTCGAGACATAGTGCAGGCGCGGGCCGTCATGATAGGGCGCGAGCGCCAGCGTCACCATGACCGGGCCGAGATCCGAGCCGCCGATGCCGATATTGATGACGTCGGTGAAGGGCGCACCGTCGGCTGCGGCGATCGCACCGCTGCGCACGCCCTCGGCGAAGGCGGCCAGCCGGTCCAGCGTGGCATGGACGTCGGGCATCACGTCGGCGCCATCGACCATCACGCGGCTGCCCGCCGGTGCGCGCAGCGCGGTGTGAAGGACGGCCCGCTTCTCTGTGGTGTTGATCGTCTCGCCGGCGAACATGGCATCGCGCTTGCCGGCGACATCGGCTGCCTCGGCGAGCTTCAGCAGCAGGCCTAGCGTTTCCGAGGTGACGGCGGTTTTCGAATAGTCGAGCAGCAGGTCGTCGAGCCGGGCCGAGAAGGAGGTGAAGCGTGCCGCATCGTCGGCGAAGAGCGCGCGCAGGTTCCGTTCGCGCGTGGCCTCGCGATGATCGGCGAGAGCCGCCCAAATCTCGTCCTGCACGGTTAAGCTCCTGTTCGATCGATTGGGCCGGCCGGCTCGGCAATCCGCGAGGCGGAAAGCCGGCTCCGGAAGGGCGGCCGGAGGGTGGGCCGCGAGGCGGCGGGAATCAACCCTGCTCAGCCCTCGGCGACGCTCAGGTCATGGACGCCATGCTTGCGGATCAGTTCAGCAATGAGGCCCGAGCTCTTCGCCCGTTCGACGAAGCGGGTGAGCCAGGCGATGGCGGCCTCGCTCTCGCCATCTCCCTTCCGGGGAATGCCGATCGCCTGCTGCACGGCCATGAAGCGGCCGTCGAGGATGCGCGCGCCCGGCAGCCCGGCGAGGTCCGAGGTCAGCCTTGCGCGCAGGCCGGCGAGCGCCTCGAGCTTGCGGTCGCGGAAATCGACCAGCGTTTCGTCCATCGTGGCGGTCCGGACGAGTTCGGCCCGGTGGATGTTGCGGTCGAGCCAGAGGCCGTAGGCGGTCTTGCCGGTGACCGCGATCCGCACGCTCGGTGCATCGACCTCGGCGATACTGGTCAGCTTGGAGCCTGCCGGCACGAGATAGGTCGCCTCGATTTCGGCATAGGCGGGCGTGAAGGCGATGGTCTCGGCGCGCTGGGGCTCGGCACCGATCAGGCCGATATCCCATTCATCGCGCATCGCCGCATCGGCGAGCAGAGCGGGGGAGGCATAGGGCACATAGCGCAGCGCGGCGCCGAGATGCTCGGCGACGGCGCGTGCCATGTCGGGCGAGACGCCGGCCGGGCCGCCATCCTCGGTCCGCGCCGAGACCAGCAGGAAGTTCGAGAGGTTGATACCGGCGCGCAGGATGCCGCCGGGGGCGAGGCGTTCGCGCAGGGCCGGGGAGACAGGGCCGAGTTCGCTGTCAAACCGCATGTCGGTTTCCTTTGGAGCGCGTCGCGCCGTCAGGCGGCGGCGAAGGGCGCAAACAGGGTTGCGACCTCGCGATAGACGGCCTGCTTGAACGGGATGATCAGGGCAGGCGTCCTGTCGAGCCGTTCCCAGCGCCAGGCGTCGAATTCGGCCTTGTGGCCGCCGGCCGGGTTCTCGATGTCGATCTCGCTGTCGGGGCCGGTCAGGCGGAAGGCGAACCATTTCTGCGCCTGGCCACGCCAGCGGCCTTTCCAGGCTTCCTTGCCGATGTCGGTTGGCAGATCATAGGCAAGCCAGCCGGGCGCCTCGGACAGCAAGGTGACGGAGGTGACGTTGGTCTCTTCCTGCAGTTCTCGTGTCGCGGCCTGCAAGGGGCTCTCGCCCTTGTCGATGCCGCCTTGCGGCATCTGCCATTCATGGCCTTCGGCGACATGTTCGCGCAGCGATTTGTTGGCGCGCCGTCCGATGAAGACGAGACCCTGCGCATTGAACAGCGCCAGCCCCACGCAGGGACGGTAACCTTCCGGCGGTGTTGGCAGCATCATCTCAGCGATCCGGTCGTTTTCGGGCTGCGCAAGCCGCGTGCCGCGCTGATCGGTACGATCATCAGGTCCTTGCCCTCGAGCGATTGCGCCCAGCGCGCGATGCGCTCGATCGAGACCGGCAGGGCACTGGCGCTGGCGACCGCGACGCCCTGGTCGCGCGCCATCGCCTCGATGGCCGCCAGTTCCTTGTCGATCGCATCGGGGCGGGCGACCGTGTCGATGACGCGATCGACCTTCATCGCGGGTATCTGTGCGCGGATGGCGGAGGAGGCGAGCAGGCTGCGCGCGGACGAGCCGTCATCGACGACCATCAGCCCGCGCCCGGCGAGTTCGCGCAGGATCGGGGAAAGGGCGGCGTCATCAGACGTCAGCCGGCCGCCGAGAAAATTGACGATGCCGACATAGCCGGTGAAGCGGCCGAGCACCCAGTGCAGCCGGTCGATATTATCAGCCGATTTCGGGCCGGTCAGCAGGGTGTGGGGCCCCGGATCATTGTCGGGATAGTCGAAAGGCTCCATCGGGAGCTGGAGGAAGACCTCGTGGCCTTCGCCGCGGGCGCGCTGGACGGTGCGCTCCAGTTCGCTGCCATAGGGGGCGAAGGCGAGCGACACGGCGCCGGGCAGCTTGGTGATCGCGTCCGCCGTGCCGCTCTGGCTGATGCCGAGGCCGCCGACCAGGATGGCGATGCGCCCGGCGACCTTGCCGGCCGGCGGCGGCCCGGCCGGGCGGGCATAGATTTGCGCCGGCGTCGCGCCATCGGGGCCGAGCTTGGGCAGGAGGCCATGGCGGGTGCGCTCCACCAGGCGGCTGTCGGGGGCCGCTGCCAGCTTCACCGTCGCCGGGTTGTCGGGGATGGTGATGACGATGGCGCCGGGCGCGTCGGAGCCCGGACGCACGACGGTGACACCCGATTCGCTTTCGAGCTGGCGGGCGCTGGACTGGCTGCGCGCGACCTGCGTCGCGTCGGGCTGGGAGGCGCCCGGTTGAGACGTCGCGGGCATGGAGGGCGAGGGCGTGGCGCGCTTTTCGATCAGGGCCGTCGCCATCGGCTGGCCGCCATCGGGATCGCGACGAATGGCGACGGTCAACGCGATCGATGTCCAGATCAGGCCGAGCCCGCCGACGCAGGCAACCGAAAGCCAGCGCCCCCAAGGCTTGCCTGGGCGCGTGACGCGGTCCTGGCCGAGCGGCCGGTTGAGCTCAGTGAGCGGCGTTCCGGCCAAGCGAAGCCGTCCTCAAGCTTGCGAAGCGGACCCGAATCAGTAGTCCGCAATCCGAGAGTCTGTCAGATTCGGATCGAATCTGACAGCCTCTCGCTTGCCTTGTCGCCGTTTGGGCCGGGAGGCCCAGTTCGGATCTCAGTTCGGCTTGATCTCAGTTGGGCTTGGGCGCCTCAGTCGAAGGGGCTGGGGCCGGAGCCGCCGCGTCCTTCTTGACGCCGCGGATCTGGTTCAGCGCCGCGATCAACTGGGTGTCCTTGGTCGGGTCGTTGGGGACATAAGAAGCCGAGCCGGACTGTTCGTCCTTGCCGTCCCCAGCCTTCAGATGGCCCTTGAGCGCGGCCTCGCCCTTGTTCTCGGCGAGCTTTTCCTTGAGCTCGGCCGGGATCTCCTGGACGATCTCGATGTCGGGGGTGATGCCCTTGGCCTGGATCGAGGTGCCCGACGGCGTGTAGTAGCGCGCCGTGGTCAGGCGCAGGCCGCCATTGCCGGCGAGCGGGATCACGGTCTGGACCGAACCCTTGCCGAAGGAGCGCGTGCCCATCACGGTCGCGCGCTTGTGGTCCTGCAGGGCGCCGGCGACGATCTCGGCGGCCGAGGCCGAAGAGCCGTTGATCAGCACGACCACCGGCTTGCCCTTGGTCAGGTCGCCAGCCTTGGCGTTGAAGACCTGGGTTTCCTCGGCGTTGCGGCCGCGCGTCGAAACGATCTTGCCGCGATCGAGGAAGGCGTCGGAGACCAGCACTGACTGGTCGAGGCGGCCGCCGCGGTTGTTGCGGAGGTCGATGACGTAGCCCTTGACCTTGTCGATGCCGATGTCGGCGTTGACCTTGTCGATCGCCTTGCGCAGGCCTTCATAGGTCTGCTCGCTGAAGGTGCCGATGCGGATATAGCCGATATCGGCCTCGACGCGCTCCTCGACGGCGGGGACAACGATGGTCGTGCGCGTCAGGGTGAATTCGAGCGGCTCGGGCTTGCCCGGGCGATCGACCTTGAGCTTGACCTGCGTGTTGATGATGCCGCGCATCTTCTCGACGGCCTGGGTCAGGGACAGGCCCTTCACCTCGGTGCCGTCGATCTGGCTGATGATGTCGTTGGCGAGGATGCCGGCCTTGAAGGCGGGCGTGTCGCGGATCGGCTTGGCGACCTTGAGCACGCCGTCATCCATGGTGACCTCGATGCCGAGCCCGCCGAACTGGCCGCGCATATCGGTGTCCATGTCGCGGAAGGACTTGGCGTCGAGATAGGACGAATGCGGGTCGAGCGAGGAGACCATGCCGTTGATGGCGGCCTCGATGAGCTTCTGCTCGTCGGGCTTCTCGACATAATCGGTGCGGATCTTCTCGAAGATGTCACCGAAGAGGTTCAGGCTGCGATAGACCTCCGCCGAGGCCGCGACCGCGCTGGTCGAGGTCAGCAGACGCGTCTGCGTGACCATGCCGGTCAGGCCCGCGCCGAGAACGGCTCCGGCGAAAACGAGAGAAACCTTGCGCATCATCCGCGAACCTTTTCGCCAAGCGGTTTCGTCCACCACGGCGCCGGATCGACCGATACACCGTCTCTTCTGAACTCGATATAGAGAACCGGCTGCCCGGCTCCCGAACCTACGATCGTCGCAGCAGCTTCCGACGTTTCACCCATAACCGCAACCGGTTCTCCCGCGAGGACGAACTGGTTCAGCGCGACGTCGATCCGCTGCATGCCGGCAAGCAATAGATAGTACCCCCCGCCGGCATTCAGGATCAAGAGTTGCCCGAATGATCGGAAAGGCCCTGCATAAACCACCCAAGCGTCCGAAGGTGCCGAAACTAGGGCGCCGGGTCGCGTCTCCAGCGAAATTCCGCGTGTGTTGCCGCCAGCACCGTCCGAATCGCCAAAACCACGCAATTGTGATCCTGCCGCGGGCAGGGGCAGCAAGCCGCGTGCCTCGGCGAAGGCGATCTTGGGGCTGAGCCGGGCGGGATCCTTGAAGGCCAGCGCCGCCATGCGCTGGCGTTGCTCGCGGGTCTCGTTCTCGAGCGCCTGGCGGGCGGAGTCGGCGGCACGGTTGGCGACCGAAATCTCCTTTTCCATGCGCTCGACGAATTCGCGAAGGCTGCGGGCCTGGGCGGCCAGCTCGCCGTCCTGCCCGCGCTGGGCCTCGGCGTCCTTGGTCGCGCTGGCTTCGCGGCTGCGCCTGGCCTCGACCAGCGAGGCGAGGCGCTGGCGCTCGCTCGCGAGCTGCTCCATCTCGGCGGCGATCGCCTTGCGTTCGGTGCCGATCCCCTCCCGGAGCCGGACGAGCTCGCCCAGATCGGTGCCGAGGACTTCGATTTCCTGGCGCAGGTCGGGAACCACGGCGCCGAGCAGCATCGAGGCCCGCACCGCTTCCAGAATATCCTCTGGGCGCACCAGTACGGCCGGCGGCGGGCGCCGGCCGATGCGCTGCAGGGCGGCCAGCACCTCGGCGATCAGCCCGCGCCGACCCTCCAGCGAGCGGCGGATGGCCGCCTCGCTCGACTGCAGCAGCGCGAGCCGCTGTTCGAGCGTGCTGACGCGCTGCTCGGCGCCCTGGGCCCGGGCGGTGGTGTCGAGCAGGGCCTTGTTGAGGGCGGCGCGGTCGGCGCGGATGGCGGCGATCTCGGCATCGAGCTTGGCGCGTGCCTCGGCATTGCCGGCGAGCCGCTGCTCGATTGCCTTCAGCTCGGCCTCGCGCGCCTGCTTCTCGACGAGCTTCTGCATCGCCTCGCGGGCGAGCGCGTCGGGGTCGGGGATCTGCGGCTGGGCGGCGGCGGGAGCGCAGGACAGCGACAGGGCGACAAGCAGGACGCCGGCGCGCCGGGCTGTGTCGGCCCGAGAACCGCGAATCAGATGCCGGAAATGGCTCACGCGCGATGATAGGGGTGTCCGGCCAGAATCGTCATCGTCCGGTAGAGCTGTTCGAGCACAAGGACCCGCACCAATTGATGCGGGATTGTCAGCGCGCCGAAGGCGAGCGTCAGCCCGGCGGCGGCGCGGATCTCGTCGGCGAGGCCATCGGCACCGCCGATGACGAGGCTGGCGGACGCCGTTCCCGCATCCCTGGCGGCTGCGATGCGGGCGGCGAAGGCGTCGCTGCCCTGGCTCTTGCCGCGCTCGTCAAGCGCGATCACCAGCCCGGGCGCAAGCTTCGCCGTGATCGCGGCGGCCTCGTCGCGCTTGCGCTCGTCGGGCCTGCGGCCGCGGCTTTCTGGGATTTCGATGATCTCAGGCCCGGTCAGGCCAAGGCCGCGCCCCAGCATGGCCGCGCGCTCGCGGTAGCGCTCGCAAAGCTCCCGCTCCGGCCCGTCCTTGAGGCGGCCGACAGCGATCAGGGCAAGGCGCATCCGCGCAGCTGGTCGTCAGCTGACCAGGCGCTCATTGGGCCTGTCGGCGCCCCACATCTTCTCGAGATTGTAGAACTGGCGCACTTCCGGCCGGAAGACGTGGACGATGATGTCGCCGGTGTCGATCAGCACCCAGTCGCAGGCGGGCATGCCCTCGACCTTGGGAGTCGGCAGGCCAGACGCCTTCAGTGCCTCGACCAGCGCATCGGCGATGGAGGCGACATGACGGTTCACCCGGCCAGACGCGATGATCATCGCATCGGCGAGCGAGGTCTTGCCTACCAGGTCGATGACCGTGACGTCTTCGGCCTTCATGTCTTCGAGAACGTGCAGTGCGAGGGCTACGCTGTCGGCAGAGGGGTTCTCCGACACAGCGGCCTGGGGAAGCGGCATGGGCTCGGCTTCGCCAAGGGTTGAACGGTTCAGTTCCGTATCCTCACATGTTCGACGCGCTCACGGCGCGACGATGTAAAAATACGCTGGATCAGCCCAAAATTCAATCGCGTTCGGCCTGTTCGCGCAACATCGTCGAAGACAGCTCCGAGCGGCGGCCGTGCAGGAAGATCCAGGCCGGCGGCTTGGTGAGGGCGAGCGCGGCGCCCTGACTTTCCGAAATCCGCCATCGCGACAGCCAGTTGGCGGCAGGTGAGGCGACCGAACTATGGGTCGATCCGGGCCGGTCGATCACCGCGATCGGCATCATCCGGGCGATGGCGCGCCACTCGTTCCAGCGATGAAAATTGGCGAGATTGTCCGAGCCCATGATCCAGACGAAGTTCACGCCCGGGCAGCGCCGCTTCAGCGCCCGAAGGGTGTCGGCGGTGTAGCGGGTGCGCAGCCTCGCCTCGATGCCGGTGACATGGATGCGCGAATGGTCGGCGAGCTTGCGGCCGAAGCGGATGCGCTGCGCCAGCGAGGGCAGCGCGGTGTTGTCCTTCAGCGGATTGCCGGGCGTGACCAGCCACCAGACGCGGTCGAGCTGGAGCCGGCGCAGCGCCGTCAGGCTCGCCATGCGGTGGCCGTCATGGGCCGGGTTGAAGGTGCCGCCGAACAGGCCGATGCGCAGACCGGGAGCATGCGGCGGCAGCCGCAGATGTTCCGTACTCACGAGAGGAGTGCGCGTCGCCGCGGGATCATGAGTCACGGTCTGATCTGGCCGTTGCCGTGGACGCGATATTTGAAGGAACAGAGCTGTTCGACGCCGACGGGCCCGCGCGCATGCATGCGGCCGGTGGCGATGCCGATCTCCGCCCCGAAGCCGAATTCGCCGCCATCGGCGAACTGGGTCGAGGCATTGTGCAGCACGATGGCCGAATCGACCTCCGCGAGAAAACGTGCGGCGGCGGCCTCATCGGCCGTGACGATCGCATCGGTATGGTGCGAGCCATGACGCTCGACATGCTCGATCGCCTCGCCCGGCCCGGATACGACTTTCACAGCGATGATGCGGTCTAGATATTCCGTCGCCCAATCCTCTTCGGTTGCCGGCGTGACGCGGGCATCGATTGCTTGCGTCTGATCGTCGCCGCGCACGGCGCAGCCGGCGTCGAGCAGTGCCGTGACGAGCGGGCGCAGATGCGTCTGCGCGCAGGCCTGGTCGACCAGCAAGGTCTCGGCCGAGCCGCAGACGCCGGTGCGCCGGAGCTTGGCGTTGAGGACGATCTCGCGGGCCATGGCGAGATCGGCGGCGGCATGGACATAGACATGGCAGTTGCCGTCGAGATGGGCGAAGACCGGCACGCGGGCATCGCTCTGGACGCGGGCGACCAGACTCTTGCCGCCGCGCGGCACGACGACATCTATGTTGCCGTCGAGGCCCTTGAGGATTTCACCGACGGCGGCGCGGTCCCGCGTCGGGACGAGCTGGATCGCGTCGCCCGGAAGACCAGCGCTCTCCAGCCCCTGGCGCAAGGCCGCGGCGATCTCGGTCGCGGTGCGGAAGCTGTCCGAGCCGGCGCGCAGGATCGCGGCATTGCCGCTCTTCAGGCAGAGCGCACCGGCATCGGCCGTGACGTTGGGACGGCTCTCGAAGATCACCGCGATGACGCCGAGCGGCGTGGCGACGCGTTCGAAGCGAAGGCCGTTGGGCTGTGTCCATGACGCCAGAACCCGGCCAAGCGGGTCGGGCAGGTCGGCGACGCTGGCGACTGCCTTCGCCACTTCGTCGAGCCTGTCGGCATCGAGCAACAGCCGGTCGAGGAAGGCGGCGTTCTGGCCGGCGGCGCGGGCATCGGTGAGGTCCAGCGCATTGGCGGCCAGGATCGGTCCGGCACGGTCGCGCAGGCTTGCGGCCATGGCCTGCAATGCGGCGTTGCGCCGCGCTTCCGGAGCGAGCGCGATCCGCCGCGCGGCAGCGCGGGCGCGCCGGCCCAGTGCCTGCATCTGCGTGGCGACGTCGCGAGCCGCGTCGTCCATGCGAGCCTCGCTGCTGGTCGAGACCATGCGGAGCGCGCTTTCGCTCGTCATTTCCACCCTGCCAAACGCCATTACCGTGCAACCTTAGCCGACGCCGAGCGCCATGTCGTCCCGGTGGATCATTTCGGCGCGGCCGGGATAGCCTAGGATCGCCTCGATGTCGCGTGATGCCTTGCCGAGGACGAGCCCGGCCTCGGCCGCATCATAGGCGACGAGCCCGCGCCCGAGCACGCGGCCTTCGGGGTCGCGGATCAGCACGGCATCGCCGCGGGCGAAGTCGCCCTCGATCCGGCTGACGCCGACCGGCAGGAGGCTGGCGCCGCCGCGCAGCGCGCGGGCCGCGCCGGCATCGACATGCAAGGCGCCGCGCGGTTCGAGCGAGCCGGCGATCCAGGTCTTGCGCGCCGTCGCGGGCGTCGAGGCGGTCAGGAACCAGGTGCAGCGCCCGCCCGCCATGATGGCGCCGAGCGGATTCTTCGGGCGTCCGTCGGCGATCAGCATATGGGTGCCGCCGGCGGCCGCGATCTTGCCGGCCTCGATCTTGGTGCGCATGCCGCCGCGCGAAAGTTCCGACGCCGCTCCCCCCGCCATCGCGTCGATCTCGGGCGTGATCTTCTCGACCAGCGGGATGTGCCGCGCTTGCGGGTCGCGGGCGGGCGGGGCCGTATAGAGGCCGTCGATGTCGGAGAACAGCACCAGCAGATCGGAGCCGGCCATGGTGGCGACGCGGGCGGCGAGCCGGTCATTGTCGCCATAGCGGATCTCGCTGGTCGCGACCGTGTCGTTCTCGTTGATGACGGGAATCGCGCGCAGGTCGAGCAGCCGGCCGAGCGTGGCGCGGGCGTTGAGATAGCGCCGGCGCTCTTCGGTGTCGGCCAGCGTCAGCAGGATCTGCCCGGCGGTCAGGCCGTGATGGCCGAGGGCCTCCGCCCAGGTGCGTGCCAGCGCGATCTGGCCGACGGCGGCGGCTGCCTGGCTTTCCTCCAGGCGCAGCGGCCCGGAGGGCAGGCCCAGCACGGTGCGGCCGAGCGCGATCGCGCCCGACGAGACGACGAGGACGTCGGCGCCGCGCTGGTGCAAATCGGCGAGATCCTCCGCCAGCGCCGCGAGCCAGGCTTGGCGCAGTCGACCGCGGCCGCGGTCGACGAGCAGACTCGAGCCGACCTTGACGACGATACGGCGGAACTGGCTCAGCGAGGGCGTCTGCACGGGCGAGGGCGTCTGCACGGGAAGGGAACCGGACGGGTTGGCGATCTCGAAGCCTGCGTGTTGGCGAAAAGTGTGTCATTGTAAAGCGTCTGCGCTGGGTGGCCGTCGCGCTGCCAGCGCATTCGCGCGACAGTTGCATTGACAATGAGGTTTCAAGCGCCCATATGGGGCGGGTCGATATTTAGGCCGAACGACGTGGCCCCGCGCATGTGAATGCGCTTGCTGACGACCTTCCCGCTCGAATTCGAAAAGCTGGCGCGTGAATTCCTTCGCGCGCCTTAAACAACAATGCCGTGAAAGGGTTCGTCATGAGCGTCGGTACAGTTAAGTGGTTCAATTCGACCAAGGGTTTTGGTTTCATTCAGCCGGATGATGGCGGTCAGGACGTGTTCGTCCACATCAGCGCCGTCGAGCGCGCTGGCATGCGCGATCTCCGGGAAGGTCAGAAGATCTCCTATGAGCTGACGCAGGACAAGCGTTCGGGCAAGATGTCGGCCGACCAGCTCCGCGCCGAGTGAGACGACGGCCGCGTCGGCGGGCCATGAGATCAGGAAGGGCGACCACGGATGTACTGGCGCCCGCCATTTCAAAGCCCCGATGATGCGGCATGATGAAGGGTCGGGGACATGCCCGGCCCTTTTTCCTTCCTCCAACCGCAGGAGAGACACATGCAGGTTCTCGTTCGCGACAACAATGTCGACCAGGCCCTCCGGGTCCTGAAGAAGAAGATGCAGCGTGAAGGTGTCTTCCGCGAGATGAAGCGCCGTTCGGCTTATGAGAAGCCGTCCGAGAAGCGTGTCCGCGAGAAGGCCGATGCCATCCGCCGCGCCCGCAAGGTCGCCCGCAAGCAGATGCAGCGCGAAGGCCTGATCGCCGCGCCGAAGCCCAAGCCGAAGCCGGTACGCGCTGGAAGCGCACCCGCGCCGCGCTGAATTCGATACCATTCGGGCGCATTTTGGATTATTGCGCCCTCGCGGGCCGACATTGCGCCCGTGACAACCCGAGAGAAGGCCAGCCTTGAAGAACCCGAACGACCGCAGCTTCACTGATCGTCAGGCCAATTCCGCGGCCGCCAAGAAGGCGCTCCTCGAGCGTTTCAAGGCGCGGCCGGGTCCGGATGACCCGATCATGCAGCAGCGACGCGCGGAGCGCGAAGCCGTTGCCGTCGCCCGCGCGGAGCGCGATGCCGAGAAGGCCGCGGCCCGCGCCGAAGCCGAGCGCCTCGCCGAACTCGAGCGCCTCCGCCTTGAAGAGGAAGAGCGCCTTGCCGAGATCGAGCGTGAGATCGCCCGCAAGGCCGAACAGGCCAAGCGCGATGCCGAACGTCCGCGCAAGGTTCTGCTCGAAGCCGTCCAGTACGCGCAGATGCGCGCTGCCGGCAAGGGCGGCCGCCGCTAGAGCCGGACGGTTTCAGGTCGAATCGACCTGAAATCTGAATCCGTCTCTACAGCGAAAAGGTAGAGCATGATGTCGCCCGAAAACCGGTTCCCACTTTTCGGCATCATGCTCTAGACAAACGCCGACGCCGGGCACGTTTTTCGTTCCCGGCGCCATGCTGACGGGGTTTCGCGTGCACGCCGATGGCGGCAGGAGGCTCGGCAGTCGACGACTCCGGTCAAGACCGATACCCTGCGAGGGATAGGCCGTGACCAGCGTGACACGCCTTCCTTCCGGAGCCGGGTCGCTTCGGGCCATTCGGCCTGGACCGTGAATCCGTCTCCCGCAGCATAATTGGAGCGAGCCGCCATGGCGACGCGAGGCCTGTCCCCCGACGAGATCAAGCGTCGCGCCCAGCTCGCTTTCGACAAGGCCGATGCGCGCAAGCAGGAAGCCTCGCGCGCGATGGAGGCTGAGCAGCTCGAACGCGACGCCGTTCTGCAGAAGACGGTGCGCCTGAAGGCGCTGCGTCTTGCCAAGGAAGCGGCCGAGGCTGAAACCGCGGCCATCGTTGCAGCCGAGCAGGCGCGGGCCAAGGCCGAGATCGCCGAAGCCAAGGCCGCCGCCAAGGTGGCAAAAGCCGCGAAGACCGCCACTGCGGTCAAGCGCGTGGCGAAGGCCAAGCCCACGCCCTGACGGCCGTCCCAAGGCCTGCGAACAGCCAGGCCGCATGATGTCGCGGGAGCCGCGGCTCGCGCGTCTGTCAGCGCTCGCGAAAATCCGTCACAAATGGTCCAACTTCGGCGCGGCAGAGGTCTCTGCCTGCGCGAGATCGTATATTCCGATGGCCGCAACGTCACTTCCGGTTGACCACGGCTGGCGATGACGTATGGAAAATCGCCGCAGCCAGATTAATCTCGTTGGCGGTTGAACCTTTTCCACGCTCGCCGCGACCATCCCTTGCGAGCCGGATGTCAGGCCTCGAGGGCAATGCATACGGAATCGGACGAAGAGCTCGTCAAGCGGATCGCCGGCGGCGAACGGCTCGCAATGAAGGTGCTGTTCTCGCGGCACCAGACGCGGGTTTATCGCTTCTCGCTGCGCCTGTTGCGCGACGAGACGATGGCGGAGGATGTGACCGGTGACGTCTTCATGGATCTCTGGCGTCAGGCGGACCGCTTCGAGGGGCGTTCCTCGGTCACGACCTGGCTGCTCACGATTGCGCGCAACAAGTCCTACTCGGCCTTGCGCAAGCGTCGTGACGCCGGCCTCGACGACGAATTCGCCGAAAGCATCGAGGACGAGGCCGACGATCCCGAGGTCGTGCTGCAGAAGCAGGACAAGGGTCTCGCGATCCGTGCCTGCCTCGGCAAACTCTCCCGTGAGCATGCCGAGGTCATCGATCTCGTCTATTATCACGAGAGTTCCGTCGAGGAGGTCGCGAAAATCGTCGGCATCCCCGAGAACACGGTCAAGACGCGGCTCTTCCATGCCCGCAAGAAGCTGGGCGAGCTGCTCAAGACGGCCGGGATCGACCGGGGATGGCCTTGAGACGAATCCGGTCCTGAACCGGATTCGTCATGATCTGCCGATGCGTTGTTGCCATCAATCGAGCCGTCCTCATCCATCGAGCCGTTCTGGAGTTCAGTCATGACCGACGCCATCGCGACCGATCCGAAGCGTACGGAACTCGAACTGCTTCTGCCGTTCTATGCCAATGGCCGCATCTCGGCTGCCGACAAGGCGCGCGTCGAGGCGGCGCTGTCCAGCGATGCCGAACTCGCCCTGCGGCTCGACATCATCCGCGACGACATGGCCGAGACGACGCTGCTCAATGAGAGCCTCGGCGCGCCTTCGCCGCGTGCCCTCGACCGGCTGATGGCCGGCATGGAAGCCGAGCCGCGCAAGCTGGGCCTGCTCGCGGCCGCCAAGGGCGGCTTCATGAGCCGGCTAGGCCATTTGCTCGCGGCCCAGCCGCCGCGCCGGCTGGCCTATGCGGGAGCCGCGGCTTTCGCGCTGGTCGCGATCCAGGGCGTGGCGCTGACCAGCATCGCCTTGCGCGACAGCACCGGCTTCGAGACCGCCTCGGCTCCCTCGCAGTCCTCCGAGCGCTATGTGCTGCTGAGCTTCGCCTCGGATGCGCGGGCCGGCGACATCGCCTCCTTCTTCAAGCGCTTCGACGCTTCGGTCGTCGATGGTCCCCGCGCCAACGGTTATTTCAAGGTCCGCGTCGGCGATGCCTCGCTGACCCAGGCGCAGGTCGATGCGATCGCGGTGCGGATGAAGTCGGAAGCCGCGATCGTCAGATTCGTCGCGCCGGCGCCCTGATGGCGCGGGCCGGTGACGGATGGGCAGCATTCTGATAAGCCGTCACTGCATCGAAGCGCATCGGGAGAGCGCATCATGACGTTGCCCCGCCCCCTGGCCCAGCGATCTCTGGCCCATCATCGCGCCGCCCCGGCCCTGCGGCTGGCGGGCGGCGGCTGCATTGCCCTCATGCTCATGCTGGCTGCTGCCCCGGCCGCAGCCCAGCAACCCGGCTCGGGCAGCGGCAATACGCCTGCCGGGGGCTCTTCAGGCCAGACCCGGACGATCACGGTGCCGCCGGCCTGGCAACTGCCTTCGATCTTCGGGGCGCCGCGCTCCCGCACCGTCGTCCCGGCGGCGGATGAGAACCGCTTCGTTCCCGGCGAGATCCTGTTCGAGCTTGCTCCCGATGCCCAGGCCGAGACCGTGCTGCGGCGCTATGGCGCGACGCTGATCACCAGCCGTCGCGTCGAGCTCGCAGGCACGACGATCATCCGCGCACGTCTGGAAGCCGGGCGCGACCTGCGCGCGGTGCTGACGCAGATGGCCGACGACAATGCCATCGCCGGCGCACAGCCGAACTTCACTTACGAGCTGCAGCAGGAGATAGCGCGGCCGGTCAGCACCACCGCTTCCGGCGGAGCGCGATCGGACGTCCCGACGCTGCGCCTGTCCGACCCGGCCGCGGTTCGGGCCACACCGGCGCCGCGCCGCGAACTGCCGCCGCAATATGTCGTCGACAAGCTCCGGCTCGGCGACGTCCACAAGCTCGCGCGCGGGGCGACCATCCGTGTCGCCGTGATCGATTCCGGCGTCGATGTCGGCCATGCTGAACTGCGCGGCGCGGTCGCCGGTCTCTACGACGCGCTCGGCGAGGAGTTTGTCCCCCATGCCCATGGCACGTCGATGGCGGCGGCGATGGTGGCGCAGGGACAGTTGCAGGGTGTCGCGCCGGCGGCGCGCCTGCTGGTGGCGCGGGCCTTTTCAGGCCGGGCCAGCTCGGCTTCGGCCAGCGGTACCAGCCTGCACATCATGTCGGCGATCGAATGGGCGGTGAACCAGGGCGCCCGCGTGATCAATCTCAGCTTCGCCGGCCCGGAAGACCGCCTGCTGTCGCGCGGTCTTGCCGGAGTCGCGGCCAAGGGCGTGATCGCCGTCGCCGCCGCCGGCAATGGCGGGCCCGGCGCCGCACCGCTCTTTCCGGGCGCAGACCCGAATGTGATCGCCGTCACGGCCACCGATGCCGACGACAAGATCTTCGCGCGGGCCAATCGCGGGGCCTATATCGCGCTCGCGGCGCCGGGCGTCGACGTGCTCGCGGCCGAGCCGCAGGGGCGCTACGCCTTCTCGTCGGGCACCTCGATTGCTGCCGCCCATGTTTCGGGGCTGGTCGCGCTGGTGCTGGAAAAACGGCCGGACCTCGACCCCGCCGGGGTGCGCCGGCTGCTGACCGAAAGCGCTGTTGACCTGGGCTCGAGAGGGCGCGACCCGGTCTATGGCGCCGGCCGCATCGACGCCGCCGCGGCGCTGGCGCGAGCGCTGCCGGTCACCGCCTCGCGGCCCTGAGGCCGCGATCTAGGCCGTCGCCTTCGAGCTGCCTCCCAGGCGATGTGCCGGCTCGTATTGCCCTTCCAGCCGGTTGGCGTGGCGGTGCAGCAGCCGCCAGCCGCCCTCCTCGAAGCGGAAGATATGGGTGACGCGGTTCGTCCACTGCGTCGGCTTGTCCATGCCGGGCAGCGTCACGTTGAAGGTCTCGATGTCGGTCGTATAGGCGAGCTCGGTTCCGACGATGGTGGTGATGTTGCTGTGGCTGACGGTGCCGCCCTTGAATTGCTGTCCGGCCCAGTCCCAGCGCCTGGAGATGTCGCTCCAGCCCTTCTCGTAGCCGCCCCAGCCATACATGCTGGTCGCATCGTCGGCACGCGAACAGATGGCCTTGATCGGTCCGACGTCGCCATTGGCAACATGGGCGAGCGCCACGCGCAGCTTCGCCAGCGCCGCCGGGAAAGCCTCCGCCGACGATGTGCTCGATGATCGTTCCATGGTGGTCTCCATCGGGATAGAAGCCTAGCACGCCGGCAGGTCGATGCATCAACGCCTGTATGCGCGGGTTTTCCATGCAACAGTCGCTTGACCTTCGGCGCCGCATCGGACTGATGTCGGCCCATGGCCCGCCCGAGACTTCTCTTCGTTGCGACTGAGGACTGGTTCTTCGCGTCGCATTTCCTGCCGATGGCGCGGGCCGCGCGCGAACTCGACTTCGATGTCGCGGTGATCGCGCGCGAACGACACCACCGCCGCATCATCGAGGGGACGGGCGCGCGGCTGATCGCGCTCGAAGCGGAGCGCCGCAGCCTCGATCCGCGGGCGCTGTTTCGCCAGGTCGTGACGCTGAGGCGGCTGATCGAGGCCGAGCAGCCGCATATCCTGCATTGCATCGCGTTGAAGCCGATTGCGCTTGCCGGCCTTGCCGGCCGGCTCGCCGGGATCGAGCGGCGGGTCTACGCGCTGACGGGCTTGGGCTTCCTTGGCGCGAAGCAGGGCGCTGCCGCTGCCGCTGCCCGGTTTGCGGCGACGCTTTGGCTGCGAGGGGCGATCGACGGACCGCAGGTCCGCTTCCTGTTCGAGAACCCGGATGATCCGGTCACGCTGGGGCTCGACCCGCTGGATGCCGGCAAAGTGGCGATCGTTGGCGGCGCCGGCGTCGATCCGCTGATCCTGATGCCGGAGCCGATGCCAACGACACCGCCGTTCAAGGTCGCGCTGGTGGCCCGCATGCTCTGGTCCAAGGGCGTCGATCTCGCGGTCGAGGCGATCAGGCTGGCGCGGGCCGAAGGTGCGCGGGTCGAGCTCACCATTCATGGCGCGCCGGACCCTTCCAACCCCAAGGCGATCCCCGAGGACACCTTGAAGCAGTGGGCCTCGCGGCCGGGCATCGTCTGGGCGGGGCCGACGCGCGATATCGAGGGCGTCTGGCGCCAGCACCATCTCTGCATCCTGCCGTCGCGCGGCGGCGAGGGTCTGCCGCGCACCATCCTGGAGGCCGCAGCCTGCGGCCGGCCGATCCTGACGACCGACGTGCCGGGCTGCCGCAGCTTCGTGCGCGACGGGCAGGACGGCATGGTGGTGCCGGTGGACGATGCCGTCGCGCTGGCACAGGCCCTGATCGTGCTGGCCCGTTCCCCGGCGCTGGCCGAACGCATGGGCGCCAGCGCTCGGGCCCGGCTGATCGACGGGCATACCGAGCGCGACGTCATGAACGCGGTCAAGGCGCTCTATCGCGGCCTGCTCAGCCGTCCGACCACGGATGTCGCGGCATGAGTGCGCCGGCCGCCTTGCTCGACAGGCGCAGCTTCATTCTCGAACATACAAGCCTCCTGCCGGTGCCGCATGCGCCGGAGATCAGCCTGCATGTCGCGCAGGAAGCGACGGAGCTTTGGCAGAAGACCGAGGACGAACTGGCGACGATCGGCTTGCCGCCGCCGTTCTGGGCTTTCGCCTGGGCCGGCGGGCAGGCGTTGGCGCGCTACCTGCTCGATGATCCCGCAATCGTGCGCGGCCGGCGCGTGCTGGATTTCGCGAGCGGGTCCGGGCTCGTTGCCATTGCTGCGGCGAAGGGCGGCGCGGCCGATGTCGAGGCCTGCGACATCGACGCCTTCGCGGCAGAGGCGATCGCCCTCAATGCCGCTGCCAACGGGGTCGCGATCACGGTACGGCTCGACGATCTCGTCGGCCGGGACGACGGCTGGGACGTCGTCTGCGCCGGCGACGTCTGCTACGAGCGGACGATGGCCGAAAGCGTGATCGCCTGGCTGAGCGAGCTTTCGTCACGAGGGACGCAGGTGCTGATCGGCGATCCCGGCCGCAGCTACCTGCCGAAGGACCGGCTCGACATGCTGGCGTCCTATCAGGTTCCGGTGACGCGCTCGCTGGAGGATGCCGAGATCAAACAGAGTTCGGTCTGGCGGCTGAAGGGGAGCTGACGGGGCGGCTCACCCTTCGTGCTTCTCCAGGAAGGCCTCGACGGAGAGCGCGCGGAAATCCGCCAGAGCCCCGCGAAGGCGGTCGTGCTCCCAGTCCCACCAGCCGAGCGCCATCAGCCCGTCGGCGATCGCGGCCGGAAAGCGCGGCCGGATCGGCCGGACCGGGTTGCCCGCGACGATGGTGTAGGGCGCGACATCCTTCGTGACGATCGCGCCGCCCGCCACTACGGCGCCGGTGCCGATGCTGCGGCCGGGCAGGATGATGGCGCCATGACCGATCCAGACGTCATGGCCGATGGTCACAGGGGTCGAGCGCCGCCAGTCGAAGAAGCCCGCGTCATCCTCGGCGTCGTCGAAATAGGCGCTGGCGCGATAGGTGAAATGCGACTGGCTGGCGCGCTGCATCGGGTGGTTACGGGGTTGATCCGGGTCATCGCCGCGATCGAGCAGAACTTGCCGATGGTCGTGTAGATGATGTTGGAATCGTTCACGACATAGGAGTAGTCGCCCATGGTCGACTCGACGAAGCTGGTCCGGGCGCCGATCTCGGTGTAGCGCCCCAGCGTCGCCTGGCGCACGCTGGCCGTCGGGTCGATCACGGGTTCGAGCCCGAGTTTCTTGGCTGCCATGTCGTTTCCCCCGGTGGGCGCCTGTCTTGCTCAGTGGCCGAGCGTGAAGCTGTCGAGCAGGCGGAAGCGGCTTTCGCGGTCGTCCTGCCTGAACAACGACAGCCGGTCGATCGCGACCGGCTCGACCGGGACGGCTGCGGCGTAGCCCCCCGACAATGCAGCGGCGGTGGCGGCGACATCGTCATGCGGCAGGGAGCCGGTCAGCGTCATGTGGAAGCGGAAGGCGTCGCCGACATAGGGGTAGCCATAGGCTTCGAGATAGGCGCGATGCGCCGGCGTCAGCGGGCTCGCCAGCCGGCGTTCCAGATCGGCGGCGCTGAGTGGGGCGCGAAAGGGCTCGAAGGCCTGGACGATGTCGAAGGCGAACTTCTGCAGCGCAGGGCTCGGCTCGGCCGGCGTCAACGCGACGAAGCGGCCGAGCGCGGTCACAGCGAGGCCGGCGAGCGGCACGGCGGAGAGGCCGGCCGCGATCTGATGGGTGAAGGCGCGCAGTTGTCCCTCGCTGCGACCATTCGCCAATTCGAAGGGAGCCTTCAGCGTGGCGTGGAAGCCGTAGCGGCGTGGCTCGGCGGTGAGCTCTGGCCAGGCGCCTGCATCGCGGCCGGGCGGGACGGTGAAGGCGACATCCTCTCCGGTGAAGGCGTCATAACCCAGCGTCCCGCAGCCGAAACGCCAGAGCGGGCTGTCGGCGGCGGGCGTGTAATAGACGGCGTAGCGTGGGGTGCTCAAAATGCGCGCTGCCCTTGCGACCAGACGGCGGCGATGACCGGCGTGGGCCCTAGCGCCTTGAAGCGCACCAGATCGGCGCGCAGCCCGGCACGCAGATGGCCGCGATCCTTCAGGCCGAGAATATCCGCGACCTTCCAGGTCACCATGCCCATGGCCTGCGGCAGGGCGATGCCGTGGCCGGCATGCAGCTTCAGCACGGCCTGGAGCAGGCTTGCCGGCACATAGTCGGAGGAGAGCCCGTCGAGCAGGTCCTTCTCGGCGAGCTCCGCGACGGAGACGCCGCCGGAATGCGAGCCGCCGCGCACGACATTGGGCGCACCCGCAATGGTGGCCAGTCCGCGCTGCTTGGCAGCAGTGGCGGCTTCGACCGTGGTCGGGAATTCCGAAATCACGGCGCCCGAGGCGAGGCCCTCCTCGACATGCTCGACCGTGGTGTCGTCATGGGTCGCGATCGGGATGCCGCGCGCGCGGAACATCTCGACGACGGCGCTCCAGTTGCGGCCGACATTGGCGGCACCCTCCTGCTGGCGCACCGTGACGTCCTCCTCGAATTCGGCCTCGGTCTTGCCGTTGCCGATCGCATAGGTCCTGAGATGCTCGATGTTGCGCCATTGGCGCTGGCCGGGCGTGTGGTCCATCAGCGAGACGAGCTGGACGAGGTCATCGTCCTGATAGGGCTCGATGTCCTTGAGCAGGTCGGGGCTGGTCAGTTCGCAGCGCATGTGGATGCGGTGGTCGATGCGGAAAACGCCCTCGCGCCGGCCTTCGGCCAGCGCCTTCATCACATCGGCGAAGATGTCCTTGCGGTAGTCCTTTGCCGAGAAGGGCGTGCCGGCGCAGATCGCGTCATAGACCGTGGTGACGCCGGCGGCTGCCATCTGCGCGTCATGGACCAGCGCAGCCGCGAGCCCGTTCGGCCAGAAGACCTTGGGCCGCGGCATGAAATGCTTTTCCATATTGTCGGTGTGCATCTCGACGAGGCCCGGCGCGACATAGTCGCCGCTGATGTCGATCGCGCCGGGCAGCGAGGACAGACCCTGGTCGACGGCGGTGATGCCGGTTTCGTCGAAGGCGATCGTCCCGGTGACGATCTCGTCCTCGAGGATCAGCTTGGCATTGGTCAGAACGGTCTGCATCAGGCGGCCTTCCGGAAATCGGTGATGTCGAGATAGCGCGTTGCGACCTTTTCGCGCACGGCCTCGTCATGGAAGATCCCGACGATTGCCGAGCCTTTAGCACGGGCCTCGGCGATCAGCTCGACCACGACGTCGCGGTTGGCGGCGTCGAGCGAGGCGGTCGGCTCGTCGATCAGCATGATCGGCGAGGGATCGACGAAGGAGCGGGCGATGTTGACGCGCTGTTGCTCGCCGCCGGAGAAGGTCGCCGGGGCGAGGTTCCAGAGCCGCTCCGGCAAATTGAGGCGCGCCAGCATCGCTTTCGCCCGTTCGCTGGCCTCGTCGGGCGAAACGCCACGGGCAAGAAGCGGGTCACGGACGATGTCGAGCGCCGAGACGCGCGGGATCACCCGCAGGAACTGCGAGACGAAGCCGAGCGTGCGGCGGCGGATGTCTAGCACGGTGCGCGGCACGGCCTGGACGATGTCGACGGGTAAGCCGGCATGGGTGATGTGGATATGGCCGGAGGTTGGTCGGTAATTGCCGTAGAGGATGCGCAACAGGCTCGATTTGCCGGCGCCCGACGCCCCGGCGAGCACCAGCGCCTCGCCGGCCTCGACGCTGAAATTGACATCGCCGAAGACAGGCAGCCGCACCCCGCCCTGGTTGTGGAGGGTGAAAGCCTTGGCGACGTTCTCGACGCGAATCATCGTGGTCATGGGGTCCAGGATCCTGGGATCAGTGCCTTGTCCGGGCGGGGTGACGCGGATGTGACGGGGACGGGCGGCGCAACCGCCCGCCCGGCTTCGGGCAACGCCTTGCCCGCCATCGCCTCGCTGCTCTGGGCTGCGCCCTGCCCGAGAAGGAGGCGCTCGATCTCGTGTCCGGCCACCAGCCTTGCATCGCCGGCCGCACTGAATGCGGACGGGTCGGGACCGGAAAAGCCGGACCAGGGCGGATGGACGAAGCCGCTCATACGCTCAGCACCGCCGAGGTGAGCAACTGGGTGTAGGCGTGGTGAGGGTCGTCCAACACCTGGTCTGTCAGGCCCTGCTCGACGACATGGCCGTCCTTCATCACCATCAGCCGGTCGGTGAGGAGGCGCGCCACCGCGAGGTCGTGCGTGACGATGATCGCGGCGAGGCCGAGATCGCGGACGAGGACGCGCAGCAGGTCGAGGAGCTTCGCCTGCACGGAGACGTCGAGGCCGCCGGTCGGCTCGTCCATGAAGACCAGGCGCGGCTGCGAGACCAGGACGCGGGCGATCTGCAGGCGCTGCTGCATGCCGCCGGAAAACTGGCGCGGGCGGTCGTCGATGCGCGAGCCCGCGATCTCGACGCGCGACAGCCAGTCGAGCGCGCGTTCGCGGATCTGGCCGTAATGCCGGTCGCCACGGTCCATCAGGCGTTCGCCGACATTGCCGCCGGCTGAGACGTCCATGCGCAGCCCGTCGCGCGGGTTCTGGTGGACGATGCCCCAGGCGGTGCGCATCAGCCGGCGGCGCTCCTGCTCGGGCACGGAATAGATGTCGAGCGGCGCGGGCCCGCCCCGGAACAGGACCTCGCCCTCATCGGGTTGGTCGATGCCGGCGAGGCAGCGCAGCAGGGTCGATTTGCCGGAGCCGGACTCGCCGACGATGCCGAGCACCTCGCCCGGCCAGAGGTCGAAGGAGACGTCCTTGCAGCCGATGCGCTCGCCATAGAAGCGGGAGACGCCGGCGACGGAGAGGAGCGGGGCGGGCTCGAGGGCGGTTTCGGGAGGCGTGACGTGGACGGTCATGACTTGCTCTCCTCGACCAACCCGCTCGTCGTCGCATCGCCCAGCATGGCGCCGCGATGGCCCTGTTCGCGACGCGTCTCGCAATGGTGGCTGTCGGAGCAGACGAACATGCGCCCGCCCTGGTCGTCGATCACCACCTCGTCGAGGTAGCTGTCGGTCGCGGCGCACAGCGCGCAGGGTTCGTTCCAGCTCTGGATGCGGAAAGGGTGGTCCTCGAAATCGAGGCTGCGGACGGATGTATGCGGCGGCAAAGCGTAGATGCGCTTCTCGCGGCCGGCTCCGAAGAGCTGGAGCGCCGGCGACATGTGCATCTTCGGGTTGTCGAATTTCGGGATGGGCGATGGCGCCATGATGTAGCGGCCATTGATCATCACGGGATAGTCGTAGGTCGTCGTCACCTCGCCGAAGCGGGCGATGTTCTCGTAGAGCTTGACCTGCATCAGGCCGTATTCGGCCCAGGCGTGCATCTTGCGGGTCTCGGCCTCGCGCGGCTCGAGCTTGCGCAAGGGTTCGGGCTGCGGAACCTGGTAGACGATGATCTGGCCGGCGGTCAGGGCTGCCTCCGGGATGCGGTGGCGGGTCTGGATGATCGTGGCCTCGGCCGTCGCCTCGGTGGTGCGGGCATCGGCGGTCTTCTCGAAGAAGCGGCGGATCGAGACGGCATTGGTGGTGTCGTCGGCGCCCTGGTCGATGACCTTGAGCGTGTCCTGCGGCCCGATGATCGCGGCCGTGACCTGGATGCCGCCGGTGCCCCAGCCGCGGGCGAGCGGCATTTCGCGCGAGCCGAACGGCACCTGATAGCCGGGCACCGCGACCGCCTTGAGCAAGGCGCGACGGATCATCCGCTTCGTCTGCTCGTCGAGATAGGCGTAGTTGTAGGCCGGGCTGACATCGTCGCCCGACAGGGTCTGATGAACGGTCATTCCGCGGCCTCCGGCAGAGCTTCGTTTTCGCCGGCATGACGCTGTTCGCGTTCGCGGCGGATGCGGCGGATCAGTTCGAGCTCGCCCTGGAAATCGACATAGTGCGGCAGTTTCAGATGCTCGACGAAGCCGGCGGCCTCGACATTGTCGGAGTGGTAGAGCACGAATTCGTCCTGCTGCGCGGGATACTCGGCCGCCTCGCCAAACTCTCGGCATTTCAGCGCCCGGTCGACCAGCGACATCGACATCGCCTTGCGCTCGCTATGGCCGAAGGCGAGGCCGTAGCCGCGGGTGAACTGGGGGGCTACGTCCTTCGAGCCGGCGAACTGATTGACCATCTGGCATTCGGTCAGGGTGAGCTCGCCGAGATCAACCGCAAAGCCGAGTTCCTCCGGCACGAATTCGACCGCGACCTCGCCGACCCGGATTTCGCCGACGAAGGGATGGCTGTTGCCGAAGCCGCGCTGGACCGAATAGCCGAGCCCGAGCAGGAAGCCCTCGTCGCCGCGCGCCATGGATTGCAGGCGAACGTCGCGCTCGGCGGGGAAGGAGACCGGCTCGCGTGTCAGGTCGAAGGGACGGGGATCGCCCTCGGGCGGGGTCTCGGGTTCCATCAGCCCTTCCGCGCCGAGAATGTCGGGTACGCGGGGCATGTGAGAATCGAGGGGGGCTGCGTCATGCTCGGGCTTGACCCGAGCATCTCTAGAGGAGTGAGGCTCCTGCAAAGGGCGCCCTTCTCGTCCCGAGATGGTCGGGTCAAGCCCGACCATGACGCCCTTGTCCTCCATCAGCGCGAAGTCGAAGAGCCGGTGTGTGTAGTCGTAGGTCGGGCCGAGCACCTGTCCGCCGGGCAGGTCCTTGTAGGTCGCCGACACCCGGCGGCGGATCGCCATCTGCGCGGTGTCGACCGGCTCCGACGAGCCGAAGCGCGGCAGCGTCGTGCGATAGGCGCGCATCAGGAAGGCGGCCTCGATCGCGTCCCCTTGCGCCTGCTTCAGCGCCAGCGCCGCGAGGTCGGGATCGTAGAGCGAGCCCTCGTTCATGACGCGGGCGCAAGCGAGCCCCTGCTGTTCGCGGATCTGCGCGACCGAGATTTCAGGCACGGCCTCGTCGCCGCGCCGTGCCTCAGCAACCAGATCATGCGTGGCGAGGATCGCGGCCTCGCCGCCCTTGACCGCGACATACATCAGCGAAACTCCCCGATAACGGTCGAGCGCGGCAGGCCGAGCACCGCATCGCCATGGCTCAGCAGCAGATCGATCCCGAGCGGATAGCAGGCGTTGTTGGCCGCGACCTCTGTCCAGAAGCCGGCCCGCAGGCCCGCCGGAGCGATCACGCGGGAGCCGGCGATACCCGGCCCCGTCAGGGTGACCGTCTCGCCGCCGTCGAGTGCCGCGCATTGCACGATGATTGTCGTCGAGCGGTCCGGGAACTGGTCGCTGCCTGCATCGAAGGCGGCGAGCGCGGGCTCCTGCGAGAGCCCGTCGATCACCGCGAAGGCCGCTTTGCCGGGGTCCGGCACGAGCGCGGCGCCGCAATGGAAACGCAGCCAGGCGCCGGCCGGGCCGTTGCGCAGTGCAGGCGGCAGCCAGATCGGGGTCTCGTAATCGGCCAGTGTCAGCAGGGCAGTCACGGTTGCGGCATGCAGGCCATCCGGTGGCATGACGCCACCGGCAACGACCTGTTGCGTACCGGGCTCGGCCAAAGCGGCGAGAAGCGCGCGGAAGGCGCCTTGCGACTGGAAGACCGGGTCGGAGAAGCCCGGGCCGATCAGCGTATCGGTCGTCATCACGCGCCCCTGACCAGAGTGAAGAAATCGACCTTGGTGGCGGCGGCCTTGCGCGAGACGAGGTCGCGGGCGGCGCTCTGCCGGTCGGCTAGATCATGGACGGCATGGTGCAAGGCGCTGCCTGGCGCTTCCGCCTGCAATCTTGCATCGAGGATGGCGGCGAGGCGGGCCTTGCGGGCATCGCGGCCGAGCGCATAGGCAAAGCCCATCGCGCCATCGTCGAGCCTGATGACGCAGCGCGTCACGGTCGCTTCGCCGAGATTGAAGCGACGCCCGGCGCCGCCGGCTCGACCCTCGACCATCACGGTCCCGGTCTCCGGCGCCTTGAGGATGTCGTGATGCGGAATCTCGGGGCCGACGAGGTCAGCGATCTCGGCCCGCGTTGCGCGGGCGAGGACCGCCATCCAGCGCTGCCTTTTCGTCTTGTCGGGGCTTTTCTCTGCGGTTTTGGCCATCATCATCATCCGCCGTCTGGTCGTCCGCTAATGTCTAGACTATAATAGGCTAGTTGCGATGAAAGGTCTATACATTTTGCATGACGCTTTGGTGACTGATGCGGGCGAGGCCGTCGATGCCGGGACAGTTGACGCAGGTACGGCCTGGCGCCGGATCGCGGACGAGCTCGCGGGCTCGATCGGCAAGGGCGAATATGCGGCGGGCGACACCTTGCCGGCGGCGACCGCGCTGGCCGAGCGCTATGGCGTGCATCGGCACACGGTGCGGCAGGCCTTCCGGCATCTGGCGGAACAGGGGCTCGTCACGGTTTCGCGTGGGCGCGGCACGCAGGTCAGCGCGCGGCGCGTGCCTTATCCGATCGGCCGGCGGGTCAGCATGCGCGCCAATCTCGGCCGGATCGGCATCGTCGGGTCGAGCGCGGTTTTGTCCGGTGAGCAGATACTGGGCGAGCCGGAGACCTGCGAGGTGCTGGGGCTCGAACCGGGCGCGGCGCTGTGGCGGCTGGAAGGCTTGAGCCTCGCCGACGGCACGCCGATGGGGACCGGCACGCATTGGCTCTCCGTCGCGCGCTTTCCCGGCTTCGATGCGGCCTATCGCGCGGCCGAGGGCTCGATGACGGCGGCGCTGAAGGCCTTCGGCATCACGGATTATGTCCGCCTCTCGACGCGCCTCACCGCCCGCCTCGCAAGCGAGCGCGAGGCGGAACTGCTGCGGATCGAACCCGGTGCGCCGGTGATGGTGTCCGTCGCGGTCGATGCCCTGCCGGACCTGACGCCTATCCACCTCGTCAGCAGCGTCTTCGCCGGCGAGCGCATGGAGATGGTGATCGAGCCGTTCGCGGAGTGACGATTGTGGATGCTCGTCATTCTCGGCCGGAGCGCAGCGTAGAGCCGAGAATCTCGGGCAAGAGATGCTCGGGTCTTCGCCCGAGCATGACGGGTGTGCTTCACACCGCCCGCTGGCCGATGATCGCGAAGCGCAGCTTGGCCGAGAGGAAGTCGATCGCGGTGACGGCGGCCAGGATCAGCAGGATCAGGAAGGAGACCTGCTGCCATTCGAGCGTCCGGATGGTCTCGGCCAGATAAAGCCCGATGCCGCCGGCGCCGACGATGCCGATGATGGTCGAGGAGCGGGTGTTCGACTCGATGTAGTAGAGCACCTGGCTCGCGATCACCGGCAGCACCTGCGGGATCAGGCCGAAGCGGATCTCGTGCAGCTTGCCGCCGCCCATCGAGGTGACGCCCTCGACCGGCTTGCGGTCGGCGGATTCGATGGCTTCGGAATAGAGCTTGCCGAAGGCGCCGATGTCGCTGGTCATGATCGCCAGCATGCCGGCGAAGGGGCCGAGCCCCACGACATTGATCCAGATCAGGGCCCAGATCAGGGCATCGACACCGCGCACCGTGTCGAGCGAGCGCCGGGCGAGGAAATGCACGATCTTGTTGGCGACGACGTTGCGGGCGGCGATGAAGCCGAGCGGGAAGGCGAGAATCGCCGCCAGGATCGTGCCGAGGAAGGCAATCGCGATGGTCTCGAACAGCGCCTTCACGAAGATGATGGCGCGGGCGAAGGAGCCGGGGTCGGGCGGCAGCATCAGCACGACGAAGGTGCCGAGATTGCCGAAACCCGACAGGATGCGCCAGAGCGTGACCTCGAAGGTGCTGACGCCATAGACGAAGAGGCCGATCATGGCGGCGACGACCGCGCCGGTGATGAGCTTCGTCTTCAGCGAGCCGTCGATGGCGGCCTGGTGGCGGGCGACGAGCGCGGCCTGCTCTGACGGGGAGAGGGCGAGGCTCATTTGCCATGCTCCAGGCTCAGCAGTGCGTGACGCAGCCGCTCGGTGCCGTAGTCGATCAGCATCACCGCCGCGATGATCAGCAGCAGGATGGCGCTGACATCGGTGAAGTAGAATTTTCGGATCGCCTCGATCAGATCCTGGCCAATGCCGCCGGCGCCGACGAAGCCCATGATCGAGGCGCCGCGGACGTTGATCTCGAAGCGCAGCAGCGAATAGCTGGCGAAGTTCGAGAGCACCTGTGGCACCACCGCGAAGCGGATGGTCTGCCACCAGCCGGCGCCGGTCGCGGTCAGGCCGTCGACCGGCTTCATGTCGATGTTCTCGACCACCTCCGAGAAGAGCTTGCCCATGGCGCCCATGGTGTGGATGGCGATGGCGAGCACGCCGGGCAATGGGCCGAGCCCGAAGGCGATGACGAAGATCAGCGCGAAAACGATCTCCGGGACGGTGCGGCAGAATTCGAGGAAGCGGCGGGTGACGAAGCGAAGCCAACCGGATTTGCCGAGATTGGCGGCGGCGACGAAGCAGAGCAGGAAGCCGCCGACCGCGCCGAGCACCGTGCCGACATAGGCGATCAGCAGCGTCTGCCAGAGCAGCTTGAGCCAGCCCTTCCAGCCCCAGAACCACTCGGCCATATCGGCACCGAAGCTGTTCCAGCGCAGGACCGGCATGGTCTCGACGATGTATTTCGGGAAACGCCAGGCGTTCTCGATGAACTTGCCGGGATCGACCTCGGAGCCGATGGCGGCGAGCCAGATCAGGGCTGCGAGGACGGCCGCGCCGATCAGCGTCTGGCGGCGCTTGGCTGCCATCGCGGCGGCATAGGTCGCGGCATGGGCGCGGATCGCGGGGTCGTTGCGGTCGATCGCGAGGGTCATGGAAAATGAAAGTCCGTTGCCGGCGAGGCGCGGGGAACCCCTCTCCTGTAAGGAGAGGGGCAGGGGTGAGGTGTCGGCCGTACGACCAGTGGATCGCCGACATGGCAGCGGGCTGCGGTGAGATCACGGGCAAGGCGTCAAACGGCCTACCCCTCACCCTGCCCTCTCCCTATGGGAGAGGGTTCCCCGCGCCCTCATGACAAGAAGGCGATGGGGCGCCTTACGAGGACTTCTTCTTGCGGAGCGCGTCGACGAACTTGTTCAGCTCGATGATCGGGTCGTAGGCCTTGTTGTCGACGGCGACGAGCGGGCCCTGCTTGCCTTCATAGATCTTGTCGAAGGCGCCCTTGTCCTTGGTGCTCAGGTTGAGCACCGCATCCTTGATCTTGGCCTTCAGATCGGTCGGCATGTCGTTGAGATAGGCCATCGGCGAGTTCACGATCTGCTCGGACTTGTAGATGATCCGGAAATCCTCGGCCTTGACCATGTTCTTGCGGGCCATGCGCAGGAGGTTGGATTCCTGCTCGTCGTTCCACCAGTTGGCGGCGACGTCGACAGTGCCCTGGCCGAGCGCGATGACCGCGTTCTCATGGCTGCCGGTGTAGACGACCTTGCCGAAATAGGTCTCGGGCTCGATCTTCATGCCGTCGAGCGCAAAGCGCGGGACGTTGTTGCCCGAGGTCGAGTTCGGATCGACGAGGCCGAGGTTCTTGCCCTTGAGATCCTCGATCTTCTGGTAGGGCGAGTCCTTCTTCACATAGAAGACCGAATAGTAGCCCTTGGTGCCGTCGATGTTGGTCTCGATCGCGAAAGCGTCGATCTTGGCGCCGGTCATCAGGGCGCGGGCGAAGGAGGAGGGGCCGTACATGCCGATATGGATGTTGCCGGCGCGCTGGCCTTCGATCAGGGCGGCATAGTCGCTGGCGATGCGCAGCGTGACCTTGGTGCCGAGTTCCTTGGCGAGGTAGTTCACGAAGGGGGTATAGCGCTCGACGACGCCCGATGCGTTCTCGGCAGGGATGATCGCGAAGACGAGCTCGGGATATTTCGCCTTCCAATCCTGGGCGAAAGCGGGGGCGGCGAGCGAGGCGGCGAGGCCGGCAGCGGCGAGCGTCAGGGTACGACGACGGGTCAGCATGGTTTGCTCCTGGTGTTGCGATGGCGTTGGTGGTGTCGGATGCCCCTGGCGAACCGGGGACGAGACTCAGGCGATGTTCTGCTTGGCGCGCTGGGCTTCTTCGCTGGCGATGGCGTCGAGCTGGTCCAGCGCCTCGGCGCCTGCGTCCCGGGCCTCGATGCCATAGAGCTTGGCCGCGACCTCGCTGGTGAGCTGGTGCGGCGGGCCGTCGAAGACGACCTTGCCGCCGGCCATGCCGATCAGGCGGTCGCAGTATTTCGACGCGATATCGAGATGATGCAGGTTCGAGACAACAGTGATGCCGTCCTCGCGGTTGATCCGGAACAGGGCGTCCATCACGACCTGGGTGTTGCGCGGGTCGAGCGAGGCGATCGGCTCGTCGGCCAGGATGATCTGCGGCTCCTGCACGAGCGCGCGGGCAATGGCGACGCGCTGCTGCTGGCCACCGGACAGGGTCTCGGCGCGCTGGGCCAGGAGGTGGCCCATATCGAGCCGCTCGAGTGCCGCGATGGCGCGGATCTTGTCGTCGCGCGAGAAGCTCTTGACCAGCGTCAGGGCGGCCGAGCGATGGTTCAGCCGGCCGAGCAGGACATTGGTGAGCACGTCGAGCCGGCCGACGAGGTTGAACTGCTGGAAGATCATCGCCGTGTCGCGCCGCCAGCCGCGCAAAGCGGCGCCCTTGAGCGCGGTCACGTCACGCTCGCCCGAGATGATGCGGCCCTCGCTCGGATCGGCCAGGCGGTTGAGCATGCGCAGCAAGGTTGATTTGCCGGCTCCAGAGCGGCCGATGACGCCGACCATCTCGCCCTTGGGGATGGAGAGCGTGACATTATCGACGGCGGCCTTACCGCCGAAGCGCTTGGTCAGGCCTTCGATGCGCAGCATGACGGCGTTCTCGCTTGCGGGACGAGCATGAATTTGGCCCCGAGGCAGCAAACTGCCGTCGGGTTCACGCTGTTTCATGCAGGAGAGCTAGCCAGTGCAGATGACAGACTGGTGACAGGCCGGGCGGCGGCGTGCTGTATCGTCCGAGACTGTGCCTGGGCTCAGGCGCCGCGCAGCAGCAGGTCGACGCAGGCGCGGACATAGTCGCTGCGGCCAGCCGGGGTCGCCGGCTTGATGCTCAGCAGGCCGCGGACCTGATGGAAGCCGCGGAGCATGCCGATGAATTGTTCGGCCAGGATGCGCGCGCGCTCATCTTCGAGCGGTTTGCCGAGGCCATCACCGATTCGTGAACGCTGCACCAGCAGCGTCGAAAGGTCATGGATCATGCGCATCGCCCCGGCCTCATAGGCGACGTGGCCGAGTTCCGGGAAGCGCACGGCGGCGCTCATCACGAGGCGGTGGAGGTCGAGCGAGGCCGGGTGCAGCATCATCGCCAGGGCATCCTCGCCGAGGCGCGTCAGGGTGCTGCGCAGATCGCCTTCCGACGCCGATTTGCGCAGCGGAATCGTAAGTCTTTCAGTGAGTTCGGTGCAGATCGCCTTGAACAGCGCTTCCTTGTCGGCAAAGTGGCTGTAGATGGTCTGCTTGGAGACGCCGGCGCGCTGTGCGATCTGGTCCAGGGTGACCCGGTCGAAGCCCTCGGCGAGGAACATGTCCGAGGCGGCCTGCGTGATCGCATCGTGCTTGTTCGGCCGAGCCTTCTCGGACGGCAAGCGTCTTGCATCTGGCGCCTCGGTCGCAGAACCTCGCGACGCGGCCGTGACTGTCATGTTTCCGCCCATCGGGCCCCTTATCAAACTGGACCGTCCAGTCTAAGATAAACGCGCAACACCGGAGCGTCCAGTTCTATGAAGCGGCTTGTCTATCTGCTCCTGATCATCGGCCTGGCGGGCGGTGGCTATTACGGTTATCGCCATTTCAAGCAGGGCAGCGCACCAGCGCAGGCCGCGGCTCCCGCCGCGCGCATTGCCGGAGTCCCTGTCGAGGTCGCCAAGATCGAGCGGGCGACGGTCAATGAGGAGGTCGAGGCGCTCGGGACCCTGGCGGCCGACGAGTCCGTCGTGATCGCTCCCGAGATCGCCGGCCGCGTCATCGCGCTCGGTTTCAAGGAGGGCGAGCGAGTCGAGAAGGGACAGCTTCTGGTCAAGCTGGACACTGCGATCCTCGATGCCGAGTTGAAGCAGCTTCAGGCCGATCTCAGCCTGGCGCGCGACACCTTCCAGCGCAACCAGTCGCTGGTGCAGCGCGGGGCCGGTACGCAGGTCGCGCTCGAGCAGGCGACCGCGCAGCTCGCCTCCAGCGAGGCGAAGGTGCAGCTTTCCCAGGCGAAGCTGGCGCAATCGGCGATCATGGCGCCGTTCAGCGGCGTGGTTGGCTTGCGCTCCGTCAGCGTCGGCGACTATGTCTCGGTCGGCAAGCAACTGATCACGCTGACCAATATCGACCCGATCAAGGTCGATTTCCGTGTGCCCGAGATCTTCCTCGCCCAGGTCAAGCTCGGCCAGACGATCAGCCTCAAGGTCGACGCGGTTCCGGGGCGTGACTTCCAGGGCCGGATCTTCGCCGTCGATCCGGTGGTCGACGTCAATGGCCGCGCGATCAAGCTGCGGGCCACCGTTCCCAATGGCGATCTCGTGCTGAAGCCGGGCCTGTTCGCCCGCATCACCATCGTCGTGGACCGGCGCGAGAACGCGATGCTGATCCCTGAATCGGCTGTCGTGCCCGACGGCATCGGCAAAATCGTCTACATCGTCGACAACGGCAAGGCGAAGCGCGTTGCCATCGAGTTGGGCAAGCGCCTGCCGGGCAAGGTCGAAATCGTGAAGGGCCTGACGCCGCAGATGGTGGTCGTGAGTTCCGGACAGATGCGGCTGCGCGACGGCTCGACCGTCTCGATCAAGAATGCCCAGCCTCCGGTGCAGACGAGTGCGCTGCCCGGCTCGACGCCGAGCGCCCAACAATGAGCCTGTTCGAACTCTTCGTTCGCCGGCCCGTCCTCTCGACGGTGCTGAGCCTGCTCGTCCTGCTGATCGGCGCGGTGTCCTATACGCGTCTGACGGTGCGGGAATACCCGAACATCGACGAACCGATCGTCTCGGTGCGGACCGACTACACCGGCGCCAGCGCCGAGATCATCGAGACCCAGGTCACCCAGGTCCTCGAGAACTCGATCGCCGGCATCGAGGGCATCGAGATCATCTCCTCGACCAGCCGCCAGGAGCGCAGCTTCATCTCCGTCCGCTTCCGGCCGGATGTCGATCCGGACGTCGCGGCGTCGGATGTGCGCGATCGCGTCAGCCGCGTGCGCGGCCGCATGCCGACGGAGATCGACGAGCCGATCATCGCCAAGGTCGAGGCCGACGCACAGCCGATCCTGTTCCTGTCGCTGATCAGCGCGCGCCACAGCCCGCTGGAACTCACCGACTTCGCCGACCGCTTCATCACCGACCGCGTGCAGAACATCACCGGCGTGGCCGAGGTGCAGATCCGCGGCGAGCGGCGCTATGCCATGCGCATCTGGCTCGATCGCGCCCGGATGTCGGCCTACAACATCACGGTTCAGGAGATCGAGGCGGCTGTTCGCGCCCAGAACGTCGAGATCCCATCCGGCCGCATCGAGAGCAACAACCGCGAGTTCACGGTCCTCTCCCAGACCGGGCTGACGACGCCGGAGCAGTTCCAGCAGATCGTCGTCAAGGACGTGAACGGCTTCCCGATCAAGCTGCGCGACATTGCCCGCGTCGAACTCGGGGCGCTGGCGGAACGGAATGCCGCCTGGTTCTCCGGAAAGTCCTCGGTGACGATCGGCATCGTCAAGCAGGCGACCGCCAATCCGCTCGACGTCTCCAGCGGCATCCGCGCCGCCTTGCCGGAGATCATCGAGGACCTGCCCGATGGCATGACCATCGCGACCTCCTACGACACCTCGATCTTCATCGATCGCTCGATCCAGGCCGTCTACAGCACGATTCTGGAAGCCGTGCTGCTCGTCGTCTTGATCATCTTCGTGTTCCTGCGCTCCCTGCGCGCCACGCTGATCCCGCTCGTCACGATTCCCGTCTCGCTCGTCGGCTCCTTCGCGCTGATGTATGCGCTCGGCTTCACCGTCAACACGCTGACGCTGCTCTCGATGGTGCTGGCGATCGGCCTTGTCGTCGACGACGCCATCGTAGTGCTGGAGAACGTCCATCGTCATATCGAGGACGGCATGGAGTCGAATGCGGCGGCGATCCGCGGCATCAACGAGATCGCCTTCGCGGTCATCGCGATGACGCTGACGCTGGTTGCGGTCTACGCACCGATGGCCTTCTCGACCGGCCGCACGGGCAAGCTCTTCATCGAGTTCGCGTTGACGCTGGCCGGCGCCGTGCTGGTCTCGGGCTTCGTCGCGCTCACCCTGACGCCGATGATGTGCGCGAAGCTGCTCAAGCACCAGAGTTCGCATGGCCGGCTCTACAACCTGCTCGAGCGTGGTTTCGAGGCGATGTCGCGGGGGTATCGGACCTCGCTTCGTGCCGCGCTGTCGGTGCGCCCGCTGATCGTGCTGCTGGCCGTCTGTGTCGCCGGCGCGAGCTATTATTTCTTCACGAACCTGCGGTCCGAACTCGCCCCCGTCGAGGATCGCGGCACCATCACCGCCATCGGCGTCGCGCCGGAGGGGGCGACGATGTCCTTTACCGCGGACTATGCGCGGCGGGTCGAGGAGTTCTTCAGCAAGATCCCCGAAGTCGAGACCTATCTTGTCATCGTCGGCTTCCCTGACGTGACGCGCGGCATCGCCTTCGCCCGGCTCAAGCCCTGGGAAGAGCGGACCCGCAAGCAGCAGGATCTGGTCACCGAGATCAACCGCGAGCTTTCGCAGATCCCCGGCATCAGGCTGTTCGCGACCAATCCGCCCTCGCTCGGCCAGGGCGGCGCCAACAGCAAGCCGGTCGAGTTCGTGCTGCGCTCGTCGGACTCCTATGCGCAGATCAAGGACTATGTCGATGCAGTCATGGCGGAGGTCGCCAATTCGCCGGTCCTGACCAATGTCGAGACGAACCTGATTCTCGACAAGCCGCAGATCAAGGTCGAGATCGACCGCCAGCGCGCCGCCGATCTCGGGGTCGGCGTCGATGTGATCGGCCGCACCATGGAAACGCTGCTCGGCGGCCGCCAGGTCACACGCTTCAACATGAATGGCGAGCAGTACGACGTCATGATTCAGGTCGCGGGCGAGGACCGCAATACCCCGCAGGCGCTGCAGTCGATCTACCTGATGGGCCGCGGCGGCGCTGTCGTGCAATTGTCGAGCGTGGTGCGGATCGAGGAGAATGTCGCGCCGAAGGAGTTGATCCGCTTCAACCAGCTCCGTTCGGCGACGATCACCGCTGTTCCCGGGCCGGGCTATTCGCTCGGCGATGCGCTCAACGTGCTGGAGCAGGCTGCGGCCAAGGTGCTGCCGAAGACGGTGCAGATCGACTATTCCGGCCAGAGCCGCGAGTTCAAGCAGTCCGGCGCCTCGATCGCGATCGTCTTCCTGCTGGCGCTCGGCTTCATCTATCTCGTGCTCGCGGCGCAGTTCGAGAGCTTCATCGACCCGGTCGTGATCATGGTCTCGGTGCCGCTGTCGCTGACGGGAGCGCTGGCGGCGCTGTACTTCACCGGCGGCACCATGAACGTCTACAGCCAGATCGGGCTGATCACGCTCGTCGGCCTCATCACCAAGCACGGCATCCTGATCCTGGAGTTCACCAACCAGCTTCGGGAGGAGGGCAAGGAGATGATCGACGCGCTGGTCGAGGCGGCCGAGCTTCGCCTGCGGCCGATCCTGATGACGACGGGCGCGATGGTGCTCGGCGCGGTGCCGTTGGCGCTCGCCCATGGCGCCGGCGCGGAAAGCCGCTCGCAGATCGGCTGGGTCATCGTCGGCGGCATGACCTTCGGCACGCTGCTGACGCTCTATGTGGTGCCGGTCGCCTATTCCTATCTCGCGAGCAAGACGCGGGCGGTGCATGGGCCGGCGGCACATGGCAGCGAGCACGGAACTCATCCGCAGCCGGCGGAGTGATCGCGCCGGCTGCTAGACGGCAGGCCGATAGCCGCTAGCGGATTTGTCTATTCGCCATCGCCAGCCGGGATCATTAAGCCGGTACAGGCGGCAGCGTCACGAGGACACCTAACCAATAAGCTGCTCGCCTTAAGGGAGAGACGGCATGGCTAGGTATGGCAATAGGGCGATAACGGTCCTGGCGCTCGCGGCAACCGCGATCATGGCGGCTCCGCCCGCGCAGGCTCAGGGCTTTCCCAGCAAGCCGATCACCATGCTGATCCCCTTTGCGGCCGGCGGCCCGACAGATGTCGTCGGGCGCCTGGTCGGCGAACATATGAGCCGCACGCTCGGCCAGCCGGTGATCATCGAGAATGCCGTCGGCGCGGCCGGCACGCTCGCCGGCCAGCGGCTGATGTCCTCGCCTGCCGACGGGCATGTCATCCTGATCGGTCATACCGGGACGCATGCTGCCGCCGTCTCCCTCAATCCCGGCCTGAAGTACCGGCCGGTGGAGGATTTCGCGCATGTCGGGCTGGTCAACACCAATCCGATCTTCCTGACCGTCCGCAAGACGCATCCGAGCAGTACGCTGGGCGATTTCGTGACCTGGCTTAAGGCGAACGAGAAGGCGGCGACCAACGCCCATGCCGGCGTCGGTTCGGTCAGCCATACCACCTGCCTGCTTTTCAATAGCGTCGTGGCGGTGAAACCCAATGGCGTGCCGTATCGCGGCACCGGGCCGGCGATGAACGATCTCGTCGCGGGGCAGGTCGATTACCTCTGCGACCAGGCCGTCAACGTCGCGCCGCAGCATCGGGCGGGAACGATCAAGACCCTGGCTGTCGCCTCAGAGGCGCGCGCCACCGCGTTGCCGGACGTGCCCACCAGTTCGGAGGGCGGTGTTCCCGGTTTCAAGGTGGAGGTTTGGAACGCCATGTTCGCGCCGAAGGAGACGCCGCCCGCGGCGATCGAGAAGCTCAACGGGGCGCTCAAGGCCGCGCTCGCCGATGCCACGCTGAAGGCGAAACTCAACGAGCTCGGGGCGGAAGTGCCTCCGGCCAACCTGCTTGAGCCGCAAGGTCTGCGCGCCTTCGTCGCGGCGGAAATTGCGCGCTGGGCGCCGATCATCAAGGCCAGCGGCGTGACGGTCCAGTAGCTCTGTCCTGATGTTGCAGGCCTTCATTGCAGTCTCACTGAGACGCTTTCGCTGGCGCCGGTTCCGTCGATCACCGAGATCCGCATGAAGCCCTTGCCCGATGGCTGCCAGACGGCTTCGCGACGCCGTGTCGGGCTGAGCACCGGCGCGCCGTCGACCAGCCAGGTATAGGGCGGCGCGCCGCCCGCGACCTTGAGGTTGAGCTGCGTCTGGCCGTCCGCTGCCGAGGCGGCGAGGTCGATCTTCGCGCCTTCGGGCGGGAAGGCGAGCCTGAGCGTCGGCGTCGTCATCGCAGCCATCGTCTTGGGCACGTCCTGGCGCAGATGGCGCAGCGGCGCCGGCAGATGGGCGCTGCTCGCGACGATGCTGTCGGGTGGCTGTGCGAAGGGGCGCGGATCAAGGCCGAGACGGGCGAAGGCGTCGAACAGGATCGGTGCCGCGACACTGCGCCCGACCAACCCGGGCACGGCGCCGTTGTCGGCCCGGCCGACCCAGACGCCGATCGTATGCTTGCGGTCGAATCCGACGGCCCAGGCGTCGCGATAGCCATAGGAAGTGCCGGTCTTGTAGGCGATGCGGCCGGGCACGGCGTTGAGCGGCGGCGGGGCGCCTAGGAGCGTGTCGGCGACATACCAGGCCGCGACGGGCTCGACGAGCCGTGGTGAGGCAACGCCCTTGCGCCGCTCCTCCGCCCTCACTCTCAGTTCGGGAACCTCGCCGCCGCGCGCCAGTCCGACATAGAGCCGGGTCAGGTCCTGCAGCGTGATGCCGAGCCCGCCGAGCCCGACCGCGAGGCCGGGCGGGCCGCCCTCCTTCGGCATCGCGACCGAAACGCCAGCATCACGCAGGCGCGACAGGAAGCGCTGCGGGCCGAGCGCCGAGAGCAGTTCGACGGCTGGCACGTTCAGCGAGAGCTGGAGCGCCTTGCGGGCCGAAACCATGCCCTGGAAGGTCATGTCGAAATTCTCGGGGATATAGATGCCGTAACGTGCCGGCCGGTCCTCCAGCATCGTCTCGGGATGGGCGATGCCGTTGTCGAAGGCGAGCGCATAGATGAAGGGCTTCAGCGCCGACCCCGGCGAGCGCAGCGCCCGCGTCAGGTCGAGCGAGCCGGCGCGCTCCGCCGCGAAATAGTCGACGCCGCCGACGGAGGCCCGGATCTCGCCCGTCTCGTTGTCGACCGCGAGGATGGCGATCGAGACCTGGGGGCTGAGCCCAAGGCTGCGCTCGCGGGCGAGGCCTTCGAGCCCGGCCTGGAGGCGCGCATCGAGGCTCAGCCGATGGCTGCGGGTGGCGGGCGTCTCGGCGACGACCTGCTCGGCGACATGGGGGGCGAGATTGGGGAAGGGCTTTCGTGCCGTCGGCAGCGGCTCGTCGCGCGCGGCCGCGACTTCGGACGGGGTTGCGAGACCGGCCTGCTCGACCCTGGCCAGCACGCGGTCGCGCGCCTTGCGGGCGGTCTCGGTGAAACGGTCCGGCCGGCGTGTCTCCGGCGATTGCGGCAGGGCGACGAGCAGGGCGGCCTCGGCGGTCGAGAGCCGCTTCGGCTCCTTGCCGAAATAAGCGAAGCTCGCGGCGCGCACGCCTTCGAGATTGCCGCCGAAGGGCGCAAGGGTGAGATAGAGATCGAGAATCTGCGGCTTGCTGAAGCGCTGCTCCAACTCGATGGCGCGGACTGCCTGCCGGAGCTTGGCCGCGACGCTGCGCTCCTCGCGCGGCTCCAGCAGGCGCGCGACCTGCATGGTCAGCGTCGAGCCACCAGAGACGACGCGCCCGTTCAGCAGCATCTGGCCGGCGGCGCGGGCGAGGCCGAGCGGGTCGATGCCGGCATGGCCGTCGAAGCGCTTGTCCTCGAAGGCCTTGAGCATGGCGAGATAGCGCGGATCGACATCGTCGACACCGACCGGAAGCTTCCAGCGGCCGTCAGCAGTGAGGAAGGGTCGCAGCAGCCTGCCCTCGCGGTCCAGCACTATGGTCGAGCGGTCGGTCGCGGCGGCGAGATCGAGCGGCGGGAGGGTTGCGGCGTAGTGGAGGAGGGTGGCGGTCGCGCCGGTTAGCAGCAGGGCGAGGGAGGCGGCGGCGACCTTCAGTTTGCGGAAGCGATGGGGCGCGAACCCCTCCCCCTTGTGGGGAGGGGCAGGGGTGGGGGGCGGAAAGGCAGGCTCGGGGATTTCGTCGCTGCTCGACTGCTGATCCAACGCATTATTCGCAAGCCGCTCACCGAGCGGGACGCCCCCCACCCCCAGCCCCTCCCCACGAGGGGGAGGGGAGACGCCCATATTATGGTCGTCCGAGATCACGCCCCGCCTCACCGCGCAGACACAATATCCACCGTGCCGAAGGCCGTCCGCCCGAACCTGTCAGGCCGGTACATGTCCTCGATCACGGCGGCGGGGGCGACATAGCGGCCGGGCGAGACGGCGCGCGCGATATAGGCGACCGTATAGGCGAGCTTCTGGTTCGTGCCGCCCGAGCGTTCGAAGGCCGCGACATAGCGGTCGTCGCGCGCTTCGGTATGGACCGGGAACACCTCCTGCTTCAGCCAGTCGAGGCCGGCGACCGAGGCGCCCTCGGTGAGGTTGGCGTTCTCGATCTCGAGCCCGGCGGGGACGGGGTCGACCAGCAGCAGCCGGCCATAGCGGCTCGTCGGTTCGGTCACCGTCAGCGCGACGACATAGCGCTCGTTCTGGCGCAGGCGGGCGGGATCGGCCCTCTCGCCCGTCATCGTGTAGAGCACGCGCTCAAGCCCGAAGCCCTGGTTGAGCGCCGGCTCGGTCCCGGTCGGGATGCCCGACACCGTGATCACCGCCTGCGCGGTCGCCGCGCCGGGATTGGCGACGGTCAGGGGCTTCGCTTCCAGCGCCTCGGCCGAAATCGTGCGGTAGAGCGCGCCCTTGCGCTCGACGCCATCGACGGTCAGCGTCATGCCCTCGGCATCCTTGGCCATGGCCTGCGCCGCCAGCACCATCCACATCTGCTCCTGCGTCGAGGTGTAGCGCGCGCTGTTGCGGGCGCTGTCGAGGGCGGCGGCGGCGCGGCTGATGTCGGCACGCTCGCCGGAGGCTTCGGCGATCAGCGCGAGCACGGCTGCGCCATCGCGCAAGCGCGAGCCGTAATCGGGCCGCGACAGGCTGTCGTCGCCGCGCTCCTGCAGGCCGGCCAGCGCGCTGGTGAAGGCGGCGCGGCCGCGACCGCGATCGCCCAGAGCGGAGAGCGCCGCGCCGATCTGGGCGCGGGCCAGAGGCGTTGCGAAATCGGCAAGCTTGTTGTCGGCGAGATAGCGCAGATCGCCCATGACGGGCCGGCCGTTGCGGGCCAGCACATAGAGCGCATAGGCGATGCCGGCGGCCTCCTCCTTCACGATGTCGCTGGTGTTGACGACCTGGTTGCGCAGCCGGTCGAGCGCGAGGTTGAAGGCGATCTGCGGCACGGCGAACTGGCGCTCGCGGGCCCGCGTCAGGAAATCCGTGGTGAAGGCGTCGAGCCAGAGATCGTCGCCGCCGACGCCCCAGAGGCCGAAGGAGCCATTGGCGCCCTGGCGCGCCAGCACGCGCTCGATCGCGTTCTGCACGCGCTCATCGGCATTGGCGTCGAGCGCGAGATGTTCGAGCGAAGCCAGCCGGTTGACGTGCAGCAGCGGCAGAGCGCGGCTCACCGTCTGTTCGGTGCAGCCATAGGGGTAGCGGTCGAGCGCCTTGAGCAAAGCGGGCACGTCGAGCGAGGCGAGCGGCGAGACCGAAACCGAGACCTGGCCGGAATTGGGCACGAGATCGGCCATGAGATCGGAGGAGACCGTGATCGCGCCGCCATTGCCGGGGATCGGACGCACGATCCGGCGTGCGATCGTGGCAGCCGAGGGCTGCACGCGGACGGCGAGGTTCTGCACGGTGCCGACGCCGCCGGGGCCCGAGATGCGGACATCGAACTCGGCGCGTCCGAGCCCGGCTGCGGTCACGGGAATCGTCATCTGCGACTTGGCGCCAGCGGCGAGCTGGATCGTGCGGCGCGTCGCGTCTGCAGCGACCAGAACCGGGCCGCGCACGTCGAGATCAACGACGTAAGGACCGGCCGGCCCCTCGACATTGTCGACCTGGAGGTGGAAGCGCGACTGGTCGCCGATGGCGAGGAAGCGCGGCAGCGTCGCCTGGGCTACGACCTGGTCGCGGACGATGACGTCCGTGCTGGCCTGGCCGGTGCGGCCGGCCGACCAGGCGACTGCCATGACGCGCAGCGAGCCGTTGAAGGCGGGCAGCTCGAAATCGATCTTCGCCACGCCATCGGGGCCGACCTTGACCACGCCGGAGTAGCGGGCGACCGGCTCCTGCGTCGGCTTCTCGCCTTCGAGCGCGGGCGCGGCGTCGCCGCCGGTGCGGATCGCGCCGCGCACGCCCTGCATGCCGTCGATCAGAAAGCCGTAAAGATCGCGCAGCTCATGGCCGATCTGGCGCTGGCCGAAGAAGAACTTGCTCGGGTCGGGGCTCTCGAAGCGGGTCAGGTTGAGGATGCCGACATCGACGGCCGCGACCGTGACGAAGGCCTCCTCGCCGGCGCGGGCGCCGGTGACCTTGACCGGCAGCGACAGCGTCGAGAGCGGGCGCACCAGATTGGGCGCGCCGAGATCGAGCGAAAGCGTGCGGCTGTCCTTGCCGATCTGGAACCAGGACAGGCCGATGGCGCGGCCGGGCAGGCGCTGGGCGGCGGTGTCCATCGGGCGGTGGGCGAGCACGACGAGATAGGCGCCTGCACCCCATTCGGCCTTGACCGGGATGCTGGTTGTGGTGCCGCCCGGCGTGACGTCGATGGTGCGGAGCTCTGTAACGCGGTCGCTGATCACCGCCAGCGTCGCCTTGCCGGCGAAGCGCGGCGCGAGGCGCACCTGCAGGCTCTCGCCATCGGCGTAAGATGCCTTGTCGAGGGCGACGTCGAGCACATCGGGCGTATCGGCGGTCTTGTCCGCCTCGTAGCCGACGCTGAAGGAAACCGAGGTTTCGGTGGAGTCGGGGCCGTCCGACGTCACGTCGAGCCGGTAATTGCCCCACTGCACCGGCGTTGCGATGCGGGCGGGGCTGCCCTCTGCGACCGCGATCTCGCCATCGGCGACGCGGCGGGTCGTCTTCACGCCCTCGAAGTTCCAGCGGCCGTCCTGGAAGAACCACTGATAGTTGCGGGTGACCTTGGACAGGGTCCATTTCACGCCGGGTCGCGCCAGACGCCTTCCGTCGCCATTGGCCATGATGACGTCGAAACTCGCGGCCTGGCCATTGCCGAGTTCGCCGTCCTTGAACGCCTTCCTGACGCCGATGGCCGCGCCCTTGGGCACGATCGGCAGGGTGACCGAGCGGGCGATGGCTCGCCCGCCGGGCTCGCCGACGCGGATGGTGAACTCGGCTTCGAGCGGGCGGTTCGTCTCCGGCTGCGCGACCGGGTTGGTCACGGTCACCTTGCCGGCGGCGTCGGTGGTGGTCGCCTCCTCGAACTCCGACTGGATCGCCTCGAAAGCCTCATCGGTCAGGCCGACCTGATAGCCGGCGAAGCCCGGGATCGCCGATTGTCCGGCGGCCCGGATCGTCATCGAGCCGTTGACGTCGAGCGCCGAACCCGGCGCGCCATAGAGATAGCGCGCGCTCACGTCGATCTCGGCCGGCTCGCCGGCCTGAAGCACCGGGGCTTTGGCTGCCAGCGTCAGTTCGAGGCGTTCCGGGACATAGTCCTCGACGAGGAAGGAGACCTCGCCGATCGCCGGGCCCTTCGGGTCGGCATAGGCCTGGACCCGCCAGGTGCCGGTCGCGGCGCCGGAGATCAGCGGGATCGAATGCGCGCGACCGCCGGCGCCCTGGTCCTCGACCTGGCGGCGGCGATATTCGACGCCGTCGGGGCGCTTGACGACGAGCGTCAGCGGCAGGCCACTGACCGCGGCGCCGCGCGCATCGCGCAGCAAGCTGGTCAGGAAGACGGTCTCGCCGGAGCGGTAGACGCCGCGTTCGGTGTAGAGGAAGGCGTCGAGCCCGGCCGGTGCGACGCGGCCCTTGACGCCGCGGTCCGAGAGATCGAACGCCGTCTGCTTCAGGTCGAGGAAGCCGTAATCCTCCCCCAGTCCCGCCGTGACGATGCCCGGCGCGTTGCCGCCCTGGCCCTTCGCGAGGCCGGCATCGAAGCGGGCATAGCCATTGGCATCGGAGCGAACCGTCGCCAGCACCTCGTTGTTGCGGGCAAGCAGGCGCAGTTCGGCATTGGCGACGGGGGAGGCGTTGGCGAGCGAGCGCACCAGCACATGCACGCCGTCGGGGCCGGAGAAGGAGGTCAGGCCAAGATCGGAGACGACGAACCATTGCGTCGCGCGCGTGGTGCCGTCGTCATAGCTGTCGCCATCGCCGTCAGAGGGAGCTGCCGCCTTGCCGCCGCTCGGCTTGGCGAACATCACATAGATGCCGGGCTTGAGCGCGCCGACCGCCTCGATGACCGGGAAGGCGGTGACCACATCCTTGTTGAGTTCGGACTTCACCTCCATCGAGCCGGTCCAAACGCTCTGTCCCTTGTCGCTGGCGATCTGGCTGGCTGAATAGGAGCCGAGCTGGCCGAGGAAATCGTCGGAGTGCACGGAGTTGATCAGGTTGCGGTCGCCGATGCGCATGACCTCAAGGTCGAGCCTGTCGGTGTTAACCGAGACGACCGGAACGCCCTGCTGGCCGGTGCGCGGCAGGACATAGTTCTTGCCGGTGAAGCGCACGGAAGGGGTGCGGTCGCGGACATAGACCTCATAATCGGCGGATTTCAGCAGCTTCTCGTCGGGAATCGCCGAGGGCACGCCCTGGCGGATGACGAAGGCGTAGCGCTCGCCATGGCGCAGGCCGTCGACGCAGATCTGCTTGTCCTCGGCCGAGACCGCAAAGTCGCCCCTGCCGCCGGAGATCGCGACGTAAGGAGCGAAATCGACGCGGCCCCGCGCCAGCGGTTCGGAGAATTCGAAACAGGCGCGAGGCGAGGCTGCGTCGGCATCGACCTTGTTGGAGGTCAGGCGGAAGCCGCGCTGCTCGCGCAGGGCTTCATAGGCGGTGCGCAGCGAGGCGTTGTCGATGAGGTCGAGGCTGAGCCGATAGGTTGTCAGCGCGGGGCGCCAGAGCTCGTTCTTCTCGAAGAGGCGGGCGAGCACGCCGAGCGACGCCGCCTCGTCATTGCGGCCGGTCGAGCGCTGATAGGCGAGGTAGGCGGCGCTGATGGCGCGTTCGCGCAGCTCCCAGCGCTCGCGATAGTCGCGCGGCTCGATCGCATTGGCGGCGCGCGCCATCAGGCGCCAGCCGGCGGCGTTAGTGGGTTCGGCGACGACGGCGGCATTGGCCTGGGGGAGGGCCGCGCGGGCATCGCCGCGCGCGAGCGCCGCTTCGCCGGTGCGGATGGCGTCAGCGGCCGGGCGGACGCCGGCGGAGACCTCGCGCTTCAGCCGTTCCTCCAGCCGCTGCCCGTCGGCGGCGAGATCGTTGCGGACATAGGCCTTCTGCGCGATCGCCGGATGGGCTGCCAGCGTGAGGCCGAGGAGGAGCGCAAGACGGGCGAGCAGGGTCATCGTCGTTCCTCTACGTCGGGTCCATCCGACAGCGTCGGCGAACAAGGCTTCAGCCCCATCACGGCGGGAGACCGGGCCGCAGGCTATCACCGCGCCACGGGCGTTCAAGTCATGCGAATGAAGGTCGTTGCGGAGCGGGCATTGCGGATCGTATCGCCGCTCGACCTTCGGGTCACCCGACAGTTGCGGCGCGTCATGTTCTGGCGCTCAATACGTCCGCTCCGCCTTCGAGGACGAGATCCATGCTGCGCGCCCGACTGCATCACCCGCGAACCGAGCAGGTCCGAGCCGTCGTGCTGTCGCTCGTCCTGCTGAGTGTGCCGCTCGCCGGTGCGCAGGCCCAGGCTCCGGCGGCGGCACCCAATCCACAAATCACGGCGGCACAGGCGAGCTTCGAGAGCCTGCCCGAGGCGGAGCGCAAGGCGATCCAGACCGACCTAATCTGGACAGGCCATTTCAACGGCGCGGCCAGTGGCTCCTATGGACCGCTGACCTTCCGGGCGATCAACGCGCTGAAGGCTCCCTCGCGGGGCGCGCCGGACGGCACGCTGAACCCGGCCGAGCGGCGTGCGCTGGCACAGGCGGCGCAAGCGGCGCGGGATGCCGCGGGTTTCCGGCTCGTCGCCGACGATAAGACCGGCGCGCGCATCGGTATCCCCACGAAGATCCTGCCCAAGCGAGATGTCTCTCCCACAGGCAGCCGCTGGCAGAGCGAGGACGGCAAGGTCACGCTCGACACCTCGGCCACGCCGCCGGGCGAGCCGCTAGAGGCGGTGTTCGAGAAGGCGACGGCGCCGACCCCGAACAATCCGGGCCGGAAGATCACCTACAAGCTGCTGCGGCCTGACTTCTTCGTCGTCACCGGCGAGACCCCGACGGGCAAGTTCTATCGCCGGCTGGCGGCAGGACCATCGGGCCTGCGCGGTTTCTCGATCGGCTACGACAAGGCGCTGTCGGGCGCGATCGACAAGCTGGTGATCGCCATCGGCACGAGCTTCGACCCCTTCCCGACCGGGCCGCTGCCGGCGGCGTCCGCCGTGGCCTCCGCGTCTCCGTCAGGCCCGGCGGTTGCGACCGTGCCGGTGCGGGTCACGGAGCGCTATGGCGTCGGTCTCGCGGTGGCCGATCGTGTCGCGGTAACGGCGGCTGCCGCGATCGACGGCTGCCGGTCATTGCGTGTCAGCGGCCGCGCCGCCAAGCTGCGCGGATCGCCCGAGGGAGGGCTCGCTTTGCTCGATGTCGAGGGCGGGGCGGCCTTCGCGGTGCCGGGCCTGCGGGCGGAGGCACCGGCCGAGCGCGAGAACCTCGTGCTGGTCGCTTTCGGAGACGATGGCGGCAAGCGCGCCGCCGTCGCCCTGCCGGGGCAGGGCGTCCGGATCGGGGCCGGCGTCGCCGTGTTCGCGCCGCTGCAGCCGGGGCAGGCAGGCACGCCGGCGTTCGACCGCCAGGGGCGGCCTGCGGGCCTGGTCACGGGCAATCCATCGGACAAGGTGCTGATCGCCGGCGTGGCGCCGCAGCGCGCCTATGCGGTCGCCGACAGCGCGGCCCTGCAGGGGCTTCTGACCCGGGCCGGCCTGACATCGCAGGTCGCGGCTCCCGGTCCCGAACTCAGCACTGGGGCGGTCGTGGACAAGGTGGCGCGGTCGGTGCTGCCGATCGTCTGCGGATTGTAGAATTCGCCCAAAGAGCAGTTGTCTCGGCCGCGACAATCGGATCAGATGGTCGAGTCTCAGCAAGAGCGCCCCGTCGATGACGAGGAGCGCTCGCACATTAAATCGATTTAGGGAGATGCAACAAAGATGGACGACAGCATTAGCAGACGTGGCGTGCTCAAGGGCGCAGTCACCTTGAGCGCAGCGAGCCTTGCCGCTCCGGCTCTGGCGCAAGCAAAATGGCCGGCTCGGCCGGTCACGCTGATCTGCCCCTGGGGGGCCGGCGGCGGTACCGATGCGGTGGTCCGGATCATCGGGGCGCTTCTCGAAAAAAGCTTGGGCCAACCCTTCAACGTCGTGAACCGGACCGGCGGTTCGGGCGTCGTGGGGCATTCGGCGATCGCGACCGGGGCGCCCGACGGATACACGATCGGAATCATCACCTCCGAGATCGCCATGATGCACCATCAGGGCCTGACCGAGCTCAACCCGTCGAGCTACACCCCGCTGGCGCTCATGAACGAGGACCCGCCGGGCGTGCAGGTCACGGCCGACTCGCCTTACAAGGACATCAAGGCTCTGGCGGACGCCATCAAGGCTGCGCCTCCTGGCAAGTTCAAGGCGTCGGGCACCGGCCAGGGCGGCATCTGGCACCTTGCCCTGATTGGCTGGGTCACGGCGATGGGCCTGAAGCCGGATCACGTCTCATGGGTGCCATCCAACGGCGCCGCTCCCGCCATGCAGGACCTCGCGGCAGGCGGGCTCGATCTCGTGACCTGCTCCGTGCCCGAGGCGCGCGCGATGATCGATGCGAAGAAAGCGAAGTCCCTCGCGATCATGGCCGATGCGCGTAACCCTCAGTTCAAGGACGTGCCGACGCTGAAGGAAACGCTCGGCATCGACTTCACCGTCGGGTCGTGGCGCGGCATCGGGGGGCCGAAGAACCTGCCGAACGATGTCCAGCAGATCCTCGGAGCCGAACTGAAGAAGATCTACGAGTCGAAGGAATATGCGGATTTCATGAACGCCCGCGGGCTGACCATGAAATACGCCGACGGGCCGTCCTTCGCGTCTTTCATGGCCGCCAGCGACAAGACGATGGGTACGGCCTTAACCGCCGGTGGCCTCGCCAAGAAAGCCAGCTGATCGACTGCGTCTCCCGCCGGCTTTAGCAGCCGGCGGGAGACGCGTCTCGATTGCCCACTCGGACGCCGTGCGTCCCGCCCGCCCATGTCCAGCGAGCCCCATGCAATGCTCCTTTCAGATCGCCTGACCGGCGGCGCCCTCGCGGCGCTCGGCTCGGTTGCCTTCTTTTACGGTTCGAAGCTGCCGCCGGTTCCCGGCCAGCAGGTCGGGCCATCCGCCTTTCCGATGGTCGTCGGGGCGGGGCTGGTGATCTGCGGCGCGCTGATCGTGCTCGGCGTCGGGCGCCATTTCGAGGAGGTCGCGGAGGCCGATGTGGCGAGCCACACTGCGCCCGAAATGCTCGAACCGCTGCCGGCCTGGCGGAACTGGCTGGCGCTGCTGCCGCCGGCGCTGGTGCTGTTCTATGCGCTGGCCTCCGAGCCGCTCGGTTTCCTGCCGACGGCGGCGATCATGGTCGGCGCGGCGAGCTTCGCCTTCGGCGCAAAACCGAAGCTGGCGATCCCGATGGCGATCGTCGCGCCCTTCGCCATCAACCTGATCTTCCTGAAGTTGCTGCGCGTGCCGCTTCCCGGCGGCCTTCTGCCCTTTCCCTGGTGATGCGATCATGATGAACACCATCATCCAGGCCTTCGGGCTCGTCTTCGCGCCGGATGTGCTGATCGCGATCTTCGCATCGGCCGTCTACGGACTCGTCGTCGGTTCGCTGCCGGGCCTCTCGGCCACCATGGCGACCGCACTGCTCGTGCCCGTCACCTTCTATCTCTCGCCGATCGCGGCGGTGGCGACGATCATCACGGCATCGGCCATGGCGATCTTCTCCGGCGATATTCCCGGCTGCCTGCTGCGCATTCCCGGCACGCCGGCCTCGGCCGCCTATACCGACGAAGCCTATGCGATGACCCGAAAGGGGCAGGCGGAGACCGCGCTCGGCATCTGCCTGTGGTTCTCGGCGCTCGGCGGCATCGCCGGCACGCTCTCGCTGATGGTGCTCGCCCCGGTCCTGGCCGAGTTCGCGCTGTCCTTCTCGACCTATGAGAATTTCTGGCTCGCCATGCTCGGCCTGATGTGCGCGACGCTGGTCGCGCGCTCCTCGCCGATGAAGGCAATCGCCTCGATGCTGCTCGGGCTGCTGATCACCTGCATCGGCATCGACAATCCCGGCGGCGTGGCGCGCTTCACCCTCGGCTCGACCGATCTGCTGGGGGGAATCGAGGTGATCCCCGCGCTGGTCGGCGTCTTCGCGCTGGCCGAGGTGATGCGGGCGATGACGGGGCGCGAGCCGCCGAAGATCGAGAATCGCCGGCTCGGCGGCATCCTCAAGGGCCAGTGGGAACTGACCAAGAAATACCCCAAGCAACAGGCGCGCGGGAACATCGTCGGCATCATCATCGGCGTCCTGCCGGGCGCCGGCGCCGACATGGCGGCCTGGGTCAGCTATGCCATGGCGAAGCGCTTCTCGAAGACGCCCGAAAAATTCGGCACCGGGCATCCCGAGGGGTTGATCGAGGCGGGCGCCAGCAACAATGCCTCGCTCGCATCGGGCTGGGTGCCGGCGCTGCTGTTCGGCATTCCCGGCGATACGATCACCGCGATCGCGATCGGCGTGCTCTACATGAAGGGGCTGAACCCCGGCCCGACGCTGTTCACCGAGCAGGCGTCGAGCATGTATGCGCTCTACATCATCTTCATCCTCGGCAACATCATCATGATCCCGCTCGGCATCATCATGATCCGCCTCGCGAGCCGGGTCGTGGGGGCGCCGCGCTCGGCGGTGATGCCGGTCATCATGGTGTTCTGCGCGGTCGGCGCCTTCGCCACGGCCGGCAACAACCTGTTCGCGGTCTATTGCGTCGCCGCGTTCGGCCTGCTGGGCTTCGTGATGGAGAAGAACGGCTATCCGGTCGCGGCGATGGTTCTGGGCATCGTCATGGGCACGATGGTGGAGCAGAGCTTCGTCACCTCGCTGATCAAGTCGGACGGCTCGATCCTGCCCTTCTTCAGCCGCCCCGTCGCGAGCGTGCTCGCCGCCATGACCTTCGCCGCTCTGCTCTGGCCGGTGTTCTCCTGGGCCATGGACAAGATGAGGGGCCGGCGGGCGGTGGCGGCCTGAGCGCTTCTTGCCAGCGCTGCAACGGTTGCTCGCCGGCTCGGATTAGCGAGCGCATTTCGCATTCAGGTCAAGGCGCGAGAACCTCCGCAAACCCCACCCCCCTCGTGGGGAGGGGCAGGGGTGGGAGCGTCCCGCCTGGTGAGCGCGTTTAGGGAGAGGCGGAACAGCATAAGCGATACCGCTATCGGCGAAGGTCATCGCCCTGGCTTTCCGCCCCCCACCCCTTCCCCTCCCCACGAGGGGGAGGGGTTTCGGGCGCGGTTCCGGCCTCAATCACCGAGGATTCTGCTTCACTGCAAACTGATCTAGCGTTTCAGGAAGGCGGCGAATGCGGCCTGTGCTTCCTCGGAGCGCAGGCGCTCGCCGAAATGCTGCGCTTCCGTGGCGATCGTCTCGGCGACGCTGGCAGCCTGACCCCGCTTCAGCAGCAGCTTGGTCAGCGCGACCGATTGCGGCGGCAGGGCGGCCAGCGCCTTGGCCTTGTCGAGCGCCGCCGCCAGCGCCGTGCCTTCCGCAACGACGGCGTTGAGAAGCCCGGCATCGAGCGCCGTTTCAGGTTCGAACGCCTCGGCCAGCATCAGCAGTTCGGCGGCGCGCTTCGAGCCGGCGACGAGCGGCAGCAGATAGCTCGACGCGCCCTCGGGCGAGAGGCCGAGCGCGACGAAGGGCATGCGGAAGGTCGCGCCCGCGCCGGCGAAGGCCAGGTCGCAATGCAGCAGCATCGTCGTGCCGATGCCGACCGCGAAGCCCTCGACGGCGGCGACGACCGGCTTGGTCGCGGTCGAGATCGAGGTCAGGAAATCCATGGCGATGCGGGCGCCATCGCCGCCCGAGGCGGCGAAGTCGCGGATATCGTTGCCACTGGTGAAGCAGCCGCCGCTGCCGGTGATCAGGATGGCGCGAATCTGCGCGTCCGCCTCGGCGGCAGCGAAGGCCTCGATCAGCCCGACATAGCTGGCACGGTCGAGCGCGTTCTTGCGCTCCGGCCGGTTCATCGTGATCTGGATGACGCCGGGAGCCACGATTTCGGTCAAAACGGTGGTCATCGGCAAATCCCATCCCTGCGGTCGGCCGATGATCCGACGTGTACCGGATACCAGGCTCGTGATTGTCTTGCGGACAGGCTTGGCATGGCCGTTCGCCGGGGGTCAAGCGGCGGTCCGGCTTGACAAAAGCCGCCGGCCGGACTTCCTCCTTCGCCCTCAATCGGCCAAATGAATCGTGCCGGGACAGCAGGGATATGCGCTGATGGAGACCGTCCGGCTCGCCCGCCATGGCGAGATCGCGATCGCGACGATCGACAACCCTCCGGTCAACGCGCTCGGCCAGGCCCTGCGCTCCGACCTTGCCCGCGCGGTCTCCGATGCGGGTTCAGACCCGGGCATTGCAGCGATCGTGATCGCCGCGAGCGGTCGCGCCTTCATCGCCGGCGCCGACATCAGCGAATTCGGCAAGCCGCCTGTCGCGCCCTTCCTGCCGGATGTGCTCGACGCGATCGAGACCTGTCCCAAGCCGGTCGTCGCGGCGATCCAGGGCGTCGCGCTCGGCGGCGGGCTCGAGGTCGCGCTCGCCTGCCATGGCCGCGTGTCGTCGTCGGCGGCGATGCTCGGCCTGCCCGAGATCAAGCTTGGCCTGATCCCCGGAGCGGGCGGCACGCAGCGCCTGCCGCGCCTGATCGGTGCCGCGAAGGCGTTCCCGATGATGCTGTCGGGCGAGCCGGTTGCCGCCGGCAAGGCGCTGGAACTGGGGCTGGTCGACGAGGTCACGGGCGGCGATGTCGTCGCGGCGGCGGTAGCGCTTGCCCAGGCCCTGGCGACGCGCGGTGTGCTGGAGCGCGTGCGCGACATCACGACCCGCCTGACCTCGGCCGATCGCGAGGCGTTCGAGGCGCTGGCGGCGGACGCCACGAAGAAATCCGGCGACATGCCCAATGCGATGGCGCTGATCGAGGCGGTGCGTGCCGCCGTCACTCTGCCCTTCACTGAGGGGCTTTCCATCGAGCGCGCGCTGTTCACGAAGCTGCTGGCCGATCCGCGGTCGAAGGCTCTGCGCCATGTCTTCTTCGCCGAGCGCGAGATCGCCCGGGTGCCGGGCATCGGGCCCGAGGTGAAGCCGCGCCCGATCGCGCAGGCCGCTGTGATCGGGGCCGGCACGATGGGCGGCGGCATCGCGATGTGCTTCGCCAATGCCGGTATTCCGGTGACGCTGATCGAACAGGAGCAGGCGCAGGTCGACAACGGGATGAACCGCATCGCGGCGATCTACGAGATGTCGGTGACGCGCGGCTCGCTGACGCCCCAGAAGCGCGACGAGCGCCTTGCGCTGATCACGCCGGCGGTCGGTCTCTCTGCCGCGGCCGAGGCGGACATCGTGATCGAGGCGGCGTTCGAGGAAATCGGCGTCAAGCAGCAGATCTTCGCGGCACTCGACGCCGTCGCGAAACCCGGCACGATTCTCGCCAGCAACACCTCCTATCTCGACATCCCCACCATCGCGGCCGCCACCAAGCGCCCGCAGGACGTGCTGGGGATGCATTTCTTCAGCCCGGCGAATGTCATGAAGCTGCTCGAGGTCGTCCGGCCGGAGGGCGTCGCCGATGATGCGATCGTCACCGCGACGGCGCTCGGGCGCAGGCTCGGCAAGGTTCCGGTCGTGGTCGGCAACGGTTTCGGCTTCGTCGGCAACCGCATGCTGGAGGCGCGCACCCGCGCGACAGAGCGCCTGCTCGTCGCCGGTGCCTTGCCCCATGAGGTCGATGCGGCGCTGACCGGCTTCGGCTTCAAGATGGGCCCTTGCGCGATGGCCGATCTTGCCGGCAACGATATCGGTTGGCGCTCGCGCAAGGCGCGGGGCACGAGCGCGGCCGTCGCCGACACGATCTGCGAAGCCGGCTGGTTCGGCCAGAAGACCGGGCGCGGCTATTTCCTTTATCCCGACGGCGCCCGGGCCGGGCAGCGCGATCCGGAAGTCGAGGCCCTGATCGCGCGGATTTCGGAAGAGCAGGGCGTGACGCGGCGCAGCTTCACGGCAGAGGAGATCCTCTCGCGTCTGCTCGACCCGATGGTCAATGAAGGCGCCCGCATTCTCGACGAGGGGATCGCGGCGAGGCCGGGCGACATCGATGTGATCTGGCTCAACGGCTACAACTGGCCGGCCTGGCGCGGCGGGCCGATGCATTGGGCCGACAGTGTCGGGCTCGACGTCATTGTCAAACGGCTGGAAGCGCAGGCGGCGGAGACGGGCGACAAGACGCTCGAGCCGGCGCCGCTGCTGAGGCAGCTTGCAACCGAGGGCAAGGGTTTCGCCGACCTGAAGACGAAGACCGTCTAATCTCGCCGTCGTCCCGGGACCGCGGCAGAGACAGACAACAGAATCAAATCCGACCAAAGGGATGAAGCGTCCATGACCGAAGCCGTCATTGTCTCCACCGCCCGCACGCCGATCGGCAAGGCCCATCGTGGCGCTTTCAATCAGGTCCGAGGGGCCGATATGGCGGCGCATGCGATCCGGCATGCCTTGCTGCGCGCCAAGCTCGAGCCCGAGGCGGTCGAGGAGGTGGTGATGGGCTGCGGCTATCCGGAAGCCGCGACCGGCGGCAATGTCGCGCGCCATGCGGCTCTGGTCGCAGGCCTCCCCGTCCAGTCGGCCGGCGTCACGGTCAGCCGCTTCTGCGCCTCGGGGCTGGAGGCGATCGCGCATGCGGCGCGGCGCGTGATCCTGGATGGCGTGCCGGTCGCGGTCGGTGGCGGGGTCGAGTCGATCAGCCTGGTGCAGCCGGTGGTGCGGCGCGATCTCACGCTGAACGACTGGCTGCTGGCGAACAAGCCTTCGATCTACACCTCGATGATCGAGACCGCGGACAATGTCGCGCAGCGCTACGGCATCTCGCGGGAGGAGCAGGATGCGTTCTCGCTGGAGAGCCAGCAGCGGACGGCCGCGGCCCAGCAGCGCCGGCTGTTCGACGACGAGATCGTGCCGATGAACGCCGTCATGGCCGTCACCGACAAGGCCACGGGCGAGGTCAGCCAGCGGGAGGTCACGCTCGACAAGGACGAGGGCAACCGGCCCGACACCACGCTGGACGGCCTGCTCAAGCTCAAGCCCGTGCGCGGCGAGGACGAGTTCGTCACCGCCGGCAATGCCAGCCAGCTTTCGGATGGCGCCTCGGCCAGCGTCGTGATGTCGGCGGAGGAGGCGAAGCGGCGCGGGCTGTCCCCGCTCGGCATCTTCCGCGGCTTCGCCTCGGCCGGCTGCGAGCCCGACGAGATGGGTATCGGTCCGGTCTTCGCGGTGCCGCGCCTGCTCGAGCGAAACGGCCTCACCGTCTCCGATATCGACCTCTGGGAGCTGAACGAGGCCTTCGCCTCGCAGTCGCTCTATTGCCGCGATACGCTTCGCATCGATCCCGACAAGGTCAACGTCAATGGCGGCGCGATCGCGATCGGCCATCCCTTCGGCATGAGCGGGGCTCGCCTCGTCGGCCACGCGCTGCTGGAAGGCCGCCGCCGCAAGGCGCGCTATGCCGTCGTCACGATGTGCGTCGCCGGTGGCATGGGCTGCGCGGGATTGTTCGAGATCAACCAGGGCTGATCGCTCCAGCCTGCCTTGGCGGCGCCATTGTCACGAGGTTGTTGCCCGCCATAGCTTTGCTGCAGCGCCACAACGCGAATTTGGAGATCGGCCTTGGCTTCTGGACTGTTTGCGCTGCTCGACGACATCGCCGGCATCGCCAAGGTTGCCGCCGCCTCGGTGGACGATGTCGTGGCGCAAGCCACGAAGGCCGGGGCCAAGGCCGCTGGCATCGTCATCGACGATGCGGCGGTGACGCCGCGCTATGCGGTCGGTTTCGCGGCGGCGCGCGAATTGCCGATCATCTGGCGGATCGCGGTCGGTTCGCTGAAGAACAAGCTGTTCTTCCTGCTGCCGGGCGCGCTCATCCTCGCCCTCGTGGCGCCCTGGCTGATCACGCCGCTGCTGATGGCTGGCGGTGTCTATCTTTGCTACGAGGGCGCCGAGAAGATCCTCGAACTCGTTGTGCCGCATGCGGCCGCGACACCGGAGGAGGCCGGCAAGGCCGCGCTCGACCCCAAGCTGCTCGAGGAGCAGAAGATCGCGGGAGCGATCAAGACCGATTTCATCCTCTCGGCCGAGATCATGGCGATCACGCTTTCGACCGTCTCCACCGCCTCCTTCGCGATGCAGGCCACCGTTCTCGCGGTTGTCGGCATCGGCATCACCGTGCTCGTCTATGGCGTCGTCGCGCTGATCGTGAAGGCCGATGATGCCGGGCTTGCGCTGGCGCAGCAGCGCTTCGCGCCGGTGCGGCTGCTGGGGCGTGGCCTGGTCATCGGCATGCCGCATTTCCTGACGGCGCTCGGCGCGGTCGGCACGGCGGCGATGCTCTGGGTCGGCGGCGGCATCATCATCCATGGGCTCGAAGAGTTCGGGCTCACAGCGATAGGCCATGCCAGCCACGGGATCGCGGTCACTGCGGCCAAGGCTCTGCCGGCGCTGGGTGGCGCGATCGAATGGCTCGCCGGGGCAGCTTTCTCGGCCGTTTTCGGGTTGGTCGTCGGCGGCATCGCCATTGTCGCGATGCATTATCTGGTCGAGCCGGTGCTGAAGAGCGTGCGCCGCCGCTGAGTCTCGTTCAGTCGAGCCAGGTCGTGAAATTCTCGACCGGCTCGCGCTCGGGCACGAGGCCGTTCTGGGGCGCATCGGGGTCGGCACGGCCGATGGCGATGCCGCAGACCACGACCTCGCTCTCCGGGATGTCGAGTTCGCGCCGCACGATGGGGTGGAAGCGTGCGAAGATCGCCTGCGGGCAGGATTGAAGGCCGTTGCCCTGCGCTGCGACCAGCAGGCTCTGCACGAACATGCCGAGATCGAGCCAGGAGCCGATCTCCAGGTCGCGGTCGACCGTCAGCATCAGCGCGACCGGCGCGCCGAAGAAGCGCAGATTGGCAGCACTCTGGCGCTTCATGCCGGCGGTGTCGCCCTTGGTCACGCCGAGCAGCCCGTACAGATCCCAGCCGACCTTGCGACGGCGCGAGAGATAAGGCTCGCGGAAGGCCTGCGGATAGTAGCGATATTCCTCCTCGGCCGGCAGATCGGGCGAATCCAGTGCAGCGATCAGCGCCGTCTCCAGCCGCTCGCGCGTCTGCGGGCCGATGATACGCAGTTTCCAGGGCTGCATGTTGGTGCCGCTCGGGGCTTGGGCGGCGACTTCGATCAGGCGGCGGACGAGGGCGGGATCGACCGGATCGGACAGGAAGGCGCGCACGGCGCGGCGGCTGGTGATCGCGTGCTCGACGGCTTGGGCGGCGTTGGGCGTCATCGTCTCACCTCGTCATGGTCGGGCTTGACCCGACCATCTCGGAAACCAGCCCGTCACCGTCCTGAGATTCTCGGGTCGCCGCTATGCGGCGCCCGAGAATGACGGTCGAAGCGCTCTACCCCGCCTTGCGCGCGCCGAGAAACGCCGCGTGCTCCTCGACCAGTCCGCCCGCGAGCGCCTTGGCGATCAGCGCGCGGGTATTGGCTATCCCATAGATCGCGGCGAAGGAGCCGAAGCGGGGGCCCTGATCCTCGCCGAACATGACCTGATAGATCGCCTTCCACCAGTCGCCGGAGACACCGGGACGTTCCGGCGTCGCGTTCTTGGCGGTCAGGTTCTGGTAGCGCGGGATGGCGCGGGCGACGTCGAGCGCGGTGTCCTGCACCGTCTCGGCGCTCGCATCTGCCGGCAAAGCGGCGAGTGCGGCGTCGAGCGCGGTGAAGGCCTGGCGCTCGGTGTCGTCGGCGAGACGATAGTTCTTCGCCGGCTTCACGAAATCGCGGAAATAGGCGATCGCATAGCCGACGAGCGCATCGAGGCGAGGATGGGTCTGCGGCGAGATGCCCGGCGCATAGCGCTGGAGGAAGCCCCAGAGCACGGCCTTGTCCTCGGAGTTCGCGACCGCGACGAGGTTCATCAGCAGACCGAAGGTGATCTGCGTGCGCGGCGCGTTCTCGCCCTCGCCGGTGACGATGACCTCCGGCTGCGGCGGCTCGCCATGGTGGAGATGCCAGACCGGATTGCCGAGGCGGTTCTTCCAGTCCTGCCGCTCATAGCCGCCGAGGAACTGCAGATATTCGTCGACCGCACGCGGGATGACGTCGAAATGCAGCTTCTTGGCCTCGCGCGGGCGCTGGAACATGTAGAGCGCCAGGCTCTCCTGCGGGCCGTACTCCAGCCATTGCTCGATGGTCAGGCCGTTGCCCTTGGACTTCGAGATCTTCTGGCCCTGCTCGTCGAGGAAAAGCTCGTAGTTGAAGCCCTCCGGCGGCTGCGCATCGAGTGCGCGCGCGATCTGCGAGGAGACCCTGACCGAGTCGATCAAATCCTTGCCGGCCATCTCGTAATCGACGCCGAGCGCGACCCAGCGCATCGCCCAGTCGGGCTTCCATTGCAGCTTGACGTTGCCGCCGGTCACGGGCGTGACGAAGCGCTCGCCCGTCGCCGGGTCGGCCCAGGCGATGCTACCGGTCTCGACATCGATCTCGTCGATCGGCACCTGCATGACGACGCGCGTCACCGGATGGATCGGCAGGAAGGGCGAGTAGGTGGCCGCGCGCTCCTCGCGCAAAGTCGGAAGCATGATCTTCATGATGGCGTCGTAGCGCGCCAGCATCTTCAGCAGCGTCGCGTCGAATTCGCCGGCGCGGTAGCTGTCGGTCGAGGACTTGAACTCGTAGTCGAAGCCGAACTGATCGAGGAAGGCGCGAAGCCTCGCATTATTGTGCCGCCCGAAGCTGTCATGCGTGCCGAAGGGGTCGGGCACCTCGGTCAGGGGCTTGCCGAGATTGGCCGCCAGTAGCTCCTTGTTGGGGACGTTGTCGGGCACCTTGCGCAGGCCGTCCATGTCGTCCGAGAAGGCGATCAGCCGGGTCCTGATCGTGTTGCCCGTGAGGACGCGGAAGGCGTGACGGACCATCGAGGTGCGCGCGACCTCGCCGAAGGTGCCGATATGCGGCAGGCCCGAGGGGCCATAGCCGGTCTCGAAGATCACCTCCTTCTTGCCCGATTTCTCGATCCGCGCGACGAGCTTGCGAGCTTCCTCGAACGGCCAGGCGGCCGAACGCTGGGCGGCGTCCACAAGGGCGGGGTCGAAAACGGGCATTTGGGCTGGTGTCCTCTCCGTAGCGTCGAAAATGCGAGGGACGGGCTTTCGCAGATTGCGAAGGGGGGCGTCAATGCATCTGATCCGTCACGGCGTCGCTGGAGGTTGTCCAAGCGGTGGCCGGGTATAGGGTGTCGCCCTTCTGGCCTTGAGAAGGATGCCCGCCTTGGATCGCGACCTGCACGAAACCCTGACCGCCTGGCGCCGGCATCTGCATGCCCATCCGGAGCTCGGCCGCCATGAGAAGGCAACGAGCGCCTTCGTGCAGGAAAAGCTCGCCGAACTTGGCGTTCCGTTCACGGCGGGCATCGGCGGCCATGGCGTGGTGGCGACGCTGAAGCGCGGCGGCTCGGAGCGCACGGTCGGCTTGCGCGCCGATATGGACGCTCTGCCGATCGCGGAGGCCAACGACCTGCCTTACAAGTCGGGCACGCCGAATGTCATGCATGCCTGCGGGCATGACGGACACACGACCGCGCTGCTGGGAGCTGCGGCGTTGCTCTCCCGCGACGAGGGCTGGAGCGGCACAGTCCAGTTCGTTTTCCAGCCGGCCGAGGAAGGGGCCGGCGGTGCGCAGGCGATGCTTGCAGACGGGGTGCTCGACCGTTTCCCGATGGAGCGCATCTTCGGCCTGCACAACTGGCCCGGCCTGGAAGCCGGCACGATCGCGGTGCATCGCGGGCCGGTGATGTCGGAACCCGGCCGCTTCAAGATCACGCTCACCGGTACGGCTGGCCATGCGGCCCTGCCGGAGACGACGCGCGATCCGATCGTCGCCATGGGGCATCTCATCGTTGCGCTGCAGACGATCGTCTCGCGCAATGTCGATCCGATGGAGTCGGCGGTGGTCTCGATCGGGCAGGTGCATGGCGGGCTCGCCTCGAACCAGATCCCGACCAGCGTCTTCATCGAGGGCACCTTCCGTACCTTTGTGCCGGCGGTGCGCCAGCGGCTGCTGGCGCGGCTCGGGACCATCGCCCGGAACATCGCCGCGACCTTCGAGATGACGGCCGAGGTCGAGACGATGCACGGCGTCGCCACGGTCAATACCGCACCGGAGGAGGAGTTGGCCGCCGCCGCCGGCGAGGCCGCCGGCCTGACCGTCCGGCGCGACCTGAAGGCGAGCACGACGGGAGAGGATTTCGCCTATTTCCTCGAGCGCCTGCCAGGCTGCTACATCTGGATCGGCAACGGGCCGGTCAAGGATGGCGGCGAGCTCCACAACGACCGCTACGACTTCAACGACGCCATCCTGCCGGCGGCGTCGGGATGGCTCGCGGCGGTGGCCAAGCAGGCACTGAAGGCCAACGCTTCGGCGTGACGGCAACCGTCAAAACGGGCTCACCGGGAAGAAACGCAGATAGAGCCGGGCATAGGTGCCGTCGTCCCAGAGCGATTGCAGCGCATAGTCGAGGGACCGTTTGAGCGGTGCCTCGTCCTTGCGGACGAGGAAGCCGACGCCCTCGCCGAAATAGCGGCTTTCGAGGAAGGGGCCGCCGGTGAAGGCGAGTTCGTTGCCGCCTGTTCCGGCCAGTAGCAGCGAGAGCGCGACGCCATCGGCGAAGACGAACTCGGCATCGCCGCTGCGCAGTGCTGTGATCGCGCCTGCAAGCGTGCCGGTCTCGCGGCGCTGGACGAAGGGCAGGAGCCGCTCCAGGAAGGCCTGATGTGCGGTGCCGCCGACCACGGCGACGCGCTTGCCCTGCAGGCTGCGGGTGTCGAGCTCGGCCTGGGCGTTGCCGCGCGTGGTCGCGAGGCGGGCGGGGCTGCGGAAGTAGAGATGGCTCGCGGCGAAGCGGGCGCGGATCTGCGGCGTCAGGTTCACCGCCGCCGCCAGCACGTCGCCGCGTCCCTCGGCCAGCGAATCCAGCAGCGTGTCGAAGCGGCGGGCCTGCACCGTGCAGGTCCAACCGAGCTTCTCGCAGGCGGCGCGGGCCAGTTCGACCGAGAAGCCGGTCAGGGCGCCGTCGGGGCCGGCGAAGTGCAGCGGCGGGTAGTCGTCGTCGGTCAGGAAGCGGATGACGCGAGGCGGGCCGGGCTCCGGCCGGTCGAGCCTGATGCGCTGGTCCCAGAAGTTCGGCACGGTGACGCGCGATTGCGGCTGTGCGGCTCCGGCAAACAGGATGAGCTCAAGGCAGAACAAGCAGATGAAAGAGGCGAGCCGCTTCATTGGCGCATCTGGCGCGATGGGGTGGCCATGATCAAGGGGGAGTTCGCGCGGGAACCCCTCTCCCGTGTGGGAGAGGGGTAGGGGTGAGGGCAGGACGGTAAACCAGTCGGACGGCGACGGCGCCGCGGTCAGGGCGCACCCTATCGACGTCTGGCCGACACCTCACCTTGCCCCCTCGTTACAGGAGAGGGTTCGCCGCGCCTTCCCTGCTCCCCTTGCCTTATGTCCGCACAGTCTCGGCTGTCGCCTTCGCCCCGGTCTCGAACAGCGCCGCCAGATGCTTCTCGACCGGCCCGGTGAAGCGCTCCTCGCGCGGCAGGTCGCTGCCGAAGATCGCCTCAATGCCGAGCAGGGACTGGCTCAGGGCCGCGGCGTTGCGGCCGGCGGCTTTCGCCTTCTCGGCGAAGGTTGCGGCAAGCGGATCACGGACATCGATCGTCGCGCCCTTCTCGTCGGTGCCGCTGACGTAACGCATCCAGGCGGCGACGCCGAGGGCGAGATGGTCGATCGGGGCGCCGGCCTTCAGCCGGTCGCGGATGGTGCCGAGCAGGCGCTGCGGCAGCTTCTGCGAACCGTCCATGGCGATCTGCCAGGTGCGGTGGCGGATCGCGGGATTGCGGAAGCGGGCGAGCAGCGCGTCGCCATAATCCGCGAGGACGACGCCCTGCGGCGCCGGCACGGTCGGGATGATCTCTGCCCAAAGGCCTTGCAGGAAACCGGCAAGCACCGCATCGCCGCTCGCCTCCGACACCGTCTCGTGGCCGGCGAGATAGCCGAGATAGGCGAGGCTGGAATGCGCCCCGTTGAGCATGCGCAGCTTCATGAACTCGAAGGGCGCGACCTCGGAGACCATCTGCGCGCCGACACGATCCCAGGACGGGCGGCCCGCAGTGAAGACGTCCTGGATCGCCCATTGCCGGAAGGGCTCGCCGATCACGGGGGCGGCATCCTCGGCGCCGATCAGGCCGGCGACCTCCGCGATGTCGGTTTCGGTCGTGGCTGGTACGATGCGGTCGACCATCGTCGCCGGGAAGGCGCCATTGGCCTCGATCCACTGGCTGAGCGCGTCGTCGCTCAGGGCCGCGAAGTCGCGCACGAGCCCGCGCAGCACGCCGCCATTGTGGGGGAGGTTGTCGCAGCTCAGCGCCGTGAAGGGGCCAAGCCCGGCAGTGCGGCGCGCTTTTAGCCCGGCGACGAGAATGCCGACCGCCGAACGCGGGGCGCCTGGGTTGGCGAGGTCGTGGACGATGTCGGGATGGTCTGCCTTGAGCCGGCCGGTGGCGGGGTCGTGGCAATAGCCCTTCTCGGTCACCGTCAACGAAACGATGCGGGTTTCCGGCGCGGCGAGGCGCGCGATCAGCGCCGCCGGATTCTCGGGGGCGACGAGGACCTCTCCGACGCAGCCGATGATGCGCAGCTCCGGTCCGGCCGGCGCGCGCTTGAGCAGGGTATAGAGCCCGTCCTGCGGTTGCAGCCGGTCGCGCTGGTCGGGTCGTTGCAGGCTCGCGCCGGTGATGCCCCAGGCGCCGAATTCCAGCTCCAGCGCATCCTCGGTGTATTCGCAGAGATGGGCGCGGGCGAAGGCTCCGAGACCGAGATGGACGATACCCGGGGTCAGACGCGAGCGGTCATAGGCGGGGCGGCGCACCGTGCCGGGCAGGGAGGCCAGCGCTCTCGTGGTCAGTCTCGTCAACGGAATGCGCCCGGTAGCCAGAGGGAGAAGGCGGGGACATAGGTGATCAGCAGCAGCACCGCAACGCTGGCGCCGTAGAACGGCCAGATCGTCCGCATGCTCTCGCTGATCGATACCTTTCCGATAGCGCAGGCGACGAACTGGACCGAGCCGACCGGGGGCGTGTTCAGGCCGATGCCGGCGTTGAGGATCAGGATGACGCCGAAATGCACGGGGTCGACGCCGATGGCCTTGACGACGGGCAGGAAGATCGGGGTGCAGATGATGATCATCGGCGCCATGTCCATGAAGGTGCCGAGCACCAGCAGGATGACGTTGATGAGCAGCAGGATCACCAGCGGGTTGCTCGAGATCGACTGCATCAGTTCGATCGTCGCCTTGGGCACTTCGAGGAAGGCCATCAGCCAGCCGAAGGAACTCGCTGCGCCGATGATGAGCAGCACCATCGCCGTGGTGCGGACCGCGCCCAACGTGGCGTGGGTGAAGCCCTTCAGGTCGAGCCCGCGATATACGAAGATCGTGACCAGCAGCGCGTAGATCACGGCGATGCAGGAGGATTCGGTCGCGGTGAAGACGCCGGAGCGGACGCCGCCGAAGATGATGCCGATCAGCAGGATGCCGGGTAGTGCTGCGACGAGGAAGCGCGCGACGGTGAGGAAGCCCGGGAACACGTCGGCCGGATAGCCGCGCCTGACCGCGACGGCCCAGGCGGCGATCATCAGCGCGAGGCAGAGCATGAGACCCGGCACGACGCCGGCGGTGAAGAGGTCGGCGATCGAGATCGTGCCGCCAGCCGCCAGCGAGTAGATGATCATGTTGTGCGAGGGCGGGATCAGCAGCGCGATGATCGCGGCATTGGCCGTGACGTTGACGGCGTAGTCGGCGGCATAGCCGCGCTTGACCATCTGCGGGATCATGATGCCGCCGACGGCGGATGCGTCTGCCACCGCCGAGCCGGAGATGCCGCCGAAGAGCGTGCAGGTGATGACGTTGACCTGGCCCAGGCCACCGCGGAGATGGCCTACGAGCGAGGACGCGAACTGGATCAGCCGGTCGGCGATGCCGCCGCGGATCATCAGGTCACCGGAGTAGATGAAGAACGGGATCGCCAGCATGGCGAAGGCGTTCATGCCGGTCGACATCTGCTGGAAGACGACGACCGGGGGGATGCCGATGTAAAGCACCGTCGCCATCGAGGAGAGACCGAGGCAGAACGCCACCGGCACGCCCATCAGCAGGAGCAGGGCGAAGGAGGTGAAGAGGATCGTGATGGCCATCGATCAGGCCTCCCCGCCAAGACCGTTGGCGTTCAGCGGCATGGGCGCGAGTTCCTCGCCCGTGAGGAACAGGAGCAGTTTCTCGATGGAGAACAGCGCGATCAGGCTGCCGCCCGCGATGATCGGGACATAGTCCCAGCCCTTGGAGATGCCGATCATCGGCAGCCGGTCGCTCCAGACCTTGGCGGCGAGCTCGGTGCCGTACCAGACCATGGCAAAGGCAAAGAGCGTCACCAGCACCTCGTTGGCGATGATGAGCACGGTCTTTGCGTTGCCACGCAGGTAGTGCAGCCCGACATCGAAGCCCATGTGATCGAGTTCGCGGACGCCGACGGAACCGCCGAGCAGGATGAACCAAAGCATCAGGAACAGCGAGGCCGGCTCGCCCCAGGTCGGAGTGGCATTCAGGACGTAGCGCCCGAACACGGTCCAGGCGACGATCGCCGTCATCGCGATCAGACCCAGGCCGGCCGCCAGCAGGGCAATCAGGCTGAGGCGTGCATTGATGCGCGTGAGCATCCGGGCGAAACCGGTCATCGACATGTCCTGACGTTCGGGCGGGATATGAAAAGGGGCGGCGGAGGAGGCCGCCGCCCGGGATCAGATGAAGCGGATCACTTGACCGCCTGGATCTTGGCGACGAGGTCCTTGAGAGCCGCATCCGTGACGAACTTGTCGTAGACCGGCTTCATCGCGTCGATGAAGGGCTGCTTCTCGACCTTGTTGATCACGGCGCCGCCTGCCTTCACCTTGGCTTCCGAGGCCTTCTCGCGGGCGTCCCAGAGTTCGCGCATCTTGGCGACGGATTCCTTGGCGGCCGTCTTCATGATCTCCTGGTCTTCCTTGGAGAGCTTGTCGAAGCTGCGCTTGGACATGACCAGCACCTCCGGCGAGAGCGAATGCTCGGTCTCCGAATAGAACTTCGAGACCTCGTAGTGCTTGGTCGATTCGTAGGACGGCCAGTTGTTCTCGGCGCCGTCGATGACGCCGGTCTGGAGCGCCGAATAAACCTCGCCGAAGGCCATCGGGGTGGCGTTGGCGCCGAGCGCCGAGACGAGCGCCACGAACATGTCCGACTGCTGCACGCGGATCTTCATGCCCTTCATGTCGGCAGGCGTGTTGATCGGGCGTTTGCCATTGTAGAAGGAGCGCGAACCGGAATCGTAGAAGGCGAGGCCGATGAGGTCGTGCTTCTCGAACTCCTTCAGGATGCCGTCGCCGATCGGGCCGTCCATCACCTTCCGCATGTGCTCGACGGACCGGAAGATGAAGGGCAGCGAGGGCACGTTGGTCGCCGGGATCAGGTTGTTGAACGGCGCCATGTTGATGCGGTTGATGTCGATCACGCCGAAGCGGGTCTGCTCGATCGTGTCCTTCTCGTTGCCGAGCTGGGCCGAGTGGAAGACGTTGATCTTGATGCGGCCCTTGGTCCGCTCTTCCAGCAGCTTGCTGATGTGGCGGACGGCCTCGACCGTGGGATAATCGGTCGGGTGGATGTCGGTCGAGCGCAGGGTGGTCTGGGCCTGCGCCTGGCCGGCGACGGCGGCGATGATGGCTGCGCCCGCAAGCGCGGACAGGTTGCGTCTGGTTAGCATGACGGTCTTCCTCCAGGTGGTATGTGCCGGATTTTTCCGGTCGTTATTGCCCCGTGATGGGAGTCCTGCCGGCACCCGCCGGCGGGACCTGCTTTCAGAGAAATTCCTCCCGCATCGGCGTGAAGGAATCGACGAGCTGCCCGGCCTCGACCGCGGTGACGCCGTGGACGAGGTTTGCGGGCACGAAAAAGGTGTCGCCGGCGACGAGCCGCTGCGTCCTGCCGTCGATGGTGACGTCGAAGACGCCGCTCTCGACATAGGATGCCTGGCGGTGCGGATGCTGGTGCGGCTTGCCGATGGCGCCGGCCTCGAAGACGACGCGCACGACCATGAGGTCGGCCCCATAGGCCATGATCTTGCGCTTCACGCCGGGCTCGGTGGGCTCCCAGGCGATGTCGGCGTCATGTTGAAAGAAAGAGTCGAGACGATCGGTCATCGGGCGAGCCAGCCTCCGTCGACGGGGATGATGGCGCCGTGCATGTAGGCGGCGGCGTCGCTTGCGAGGAACACCGCCGCGCCGCCGATATCCGACGGCTTGCCCCAGCGCGCGGCCGGGATGCGGGCGAGGATGGCGCTGTTGCGGTCGGGATCGGCGCGCAGCGCTTCCGTGTTGTTGCTCTCGATGTAGCCGGGCGCGATGGCGTTCACATTGATGCCCTTGGCCGCCCATTCGCAGGCCAGCAGCTTCGTCAGCCCGGCGAGCCCGCTCTTGCTCGCCGTGTAGGAGGCGACGCGGATGCCGCCCTGGAAGGAGAGCAGCGAGGCGATGTTGACGATGCGGGCCGTGCGGTTTGCCTCCACGGCGGCCTTGGCGAAGGCCTGGGCCAGGAAGAAATTCGCCTTGAGGTTGACGTTCATGACCTCGTCCCAGTCGCTCTCGCTGAAGTCGAGCGCGTCGGCACGGCGGATGATGCCGGCATTGTTGACGAGGATGTCGAGCGGGCCGGCGAGATCGGTCGCCTGTGCGATCACGCGGGGCGCGATGCCCTGCTCCTGCAGATCGACCTTGAGAGCCTGAGCGTCGCCGCCGGCCTCGGCGATCAGCGCCAGCGTCTCGTCCATACCGGAGCGCCCTGCCGCGACCACGATCGCCCCGGCCTGCGCCAGCGCCAGCGCGATGCCCTGGCCGATGCCGGTATTGGCGCCGGTCACCAGGGCGGTGCGCCCCGTGAGGTCGAAGGGCGAGGCCGTCGCCATCAGCGCAAGCTGTCCACGGGGGCTGCGTCCATGTCCGTGAACTCGACATTGTCGCCGGCCATGGCCCAGACGAAGGCGTAGTTCGAGGTGCCGCAGCCGCAATGGATCGACCAGTTCGGCGCGATCACCGCCTGCTCGTTGGCGATGAGGAGGTGGCGGGTCTGCTGGGGCTCACCCATGAAGTGGAAGACGCGGTGGGCCGGGTCGAGGTTGAAGTAGAGATAGGCCTCCATCCGCCGCGTATGGGTGTGGCAGGGCATGGAGTTCCAGACCGAGCCCGGCTCCAGCGCCGTCATGCCCATGACGAGCTGGTTGGTGCCGGTCGTGTTCGGCATGACGTATTGCCGGATGGTGCGCTTGTTGGAGGTTTCCGACGAGCCGAGATGGATGGTGTTGGCGTCGGCCTTGCGGATGAGCTGGTGGGGCGCCTCGCGATGGGCGGGTGCGCTGGTCAGGTAGAACTTGGCCGGGTTGGCGGCGTCGGCGCTGGCGAAGGAGACGTCCTTCGCGCCGAGGCCGACATAAAGCGCGTCGAGATTGGGAAGGTCGAAGACCGTGCCGTCGACGGTGACGCTGCCGGCGCCGCCGATGTTGATGATTCCGAGCTCACGCCGGGCGAGGAAGAAGGGCGTGCCGGTGGGCGCGAAAGGATCGAGCGTCAGCGGCTTGGCCGCGGGCGTCGCGCCGCCTACGATCATGCGGTCATAGTGGCTGTAGGTCAGCGTGACCTCGCCGGGCACGAAGATGCGCTCGATCAGGAAATCCGCGCGCAGCGTTTCGGTGTCGTAACCCTTGACGTCGCGCGGGTGCGAGGCCTGGCGTTCGTCGATCTTGGTACCGGTCACAGGCGATAGGCCTCCTTGGCCAGTCGGTAGGCGAGGTCATAAGCGACCTCCACGGCCTCGTCCTCGTCAAGCCGGTGCTCGGCGACGAGCTTGGCGAGATAGGTGCAGTCACAGCGGCGGGCGACGTCGTGGCGCGCGGGGATCGAGAGATAGGCGCGGGTGTCGTCGTTGAAGCCGACGGTGTTGTAGAAGCCGGCGGTCTCGGTGGTCAGTTCGCGGAAGCGCAGCATCGCTTCGGGCGCGTCGAGGAACCACCAGCCGGGTCCGAGCCTCAGCGCGGGGTAGTGGCCGGCCAGCGGCGCGAGCTCGCGCGAATAGCTGGTCTCGTCGAGCGTGAAGGCGATGACCGTCAGGTTCGGCTCGTTGCCGACCGCGTCGAGCAGGGGCTTCAGCGCGGTGACGTAGTCGGTCTGGCGCGGGATGTCGGCGCCCATGTCGCGGCCGAACTCGGCAAATAGCGACGCATTGTGGTTGCGCGAGGAGCCCGGATGGATCTGCAGGACGAGTCCGTCTTCGAGGCTCATCTTCGCCATCTCGGTCAGCATCTGGCCGCGGAAGAGATCCGCCTCCTCGGCCGAGACCTTGCCCTTCAGCACCTTGGCGAAGAGCTTTTCGCATTCGGCCTGCGAGAGGTTGGCGGTGCGGGCGGTGGCGTGGCCGTGGTCGGAGGAGGTCGCGCCGCGCTGGCGGAAATAGTCGCGGCGCTGGCGGTGGGCGGCGAGATAGCCGGTCCAGCTCGTCGCGTCTTCGCCCGTCAGCGCGCCGAACTGCTCGAGATTGTCCGCGAAGCCCTCGAATTCGGGATCGACGACGCTGTCGGGGCGATAGGCGGTGACGACCTTGCCGCCCCAGCCCGAGGCCTTGATCATGTCGTGCCACTTCAGGTCGTCGAGCGCGCCTTCGGTGGTCGAGATCGCCTCGATCTTGAAGCGCTCGAACAAGGCGCGCGGGCGCAACTCCGGCTCGTCCAGTTTCTCGGCAATGCGGTCGTAGATCTTGTCGGCGTTCTCCGGCGAAAGCCGCTCGTTGATGCCGAAGACGGAGGAGAGCGCGTGCTCGAACCAGAGCCGGGTCGGCGTGCCGCGGAAGAGATACCAATGCTTGGCGAAGAGGCGCCAGACGGCGCGCGGATCGCTCTCGACCGCGGCGCCATCCTTGCGGGGTATGCCGAGCTGCTCGAGCCGCACGCCCTGCGAATAGAGCATGCGGAAGATGTAGTGGTCCGGCTTGACCAGCAGGGTCGCGGGGTCCGGGAAGGGTTGATCCTCGGCGAACCAGCGCGGGTCGGTGTGGCCATGCGGCGAGATGATCGGCAGATCGCGAATCGTGGCGTAGAGCCGGCGCGCGATGCCGCGCGTCACGGGGTCTGCGGGAAACAGGCGATCGTCGTGAAGCAACATCGGATCGGCACTCTCGGAGCGGACTTTTGGCAGGCTTGCGCGGACCATAAGCACCGTCAGGGTGCGGGGTCAATATACTAATATACTAGTATGTCAAACCACCCCGTGCTATCCGCAAAAGGGTGCAGATGCCGGGCGGCATGGTCGCCGCCCGGCTTGCGGAGAGGCGCAGGGGCGGGAACAAGGCAAGGCGATGTCGCAGATTATGATCCCCCGGGATGCGAGCCAGGATGCGGGCGATGAGAGCCCGCGCCGCGAGCGTCGGCGCCAGCCGCTGGGCGGGGTGCCGTCCGGTCGCTCGACCGCCGCCTCCATGGTCCAGGACGAGCTGCGGCGTGCGATCCTTGCGATGGAGATCGCGCCGGGGGCGGCGCTGGTCGAGAAGGAACTGACCGCGCGCTTCGGCACCAGCCGCACGCCGGTGCGCGAGGCCCTGATCCGGCTCAAGGAGGAAGGTCTCGTCGAGATATTCCCGCAGGCCGGCACATTCGTTGCGCGCATCCCGACCGAGGCGATCCCCGAGGCCGTCTTCATCCGCCAGGCGCTGGAATGCGCGACCGTCGAACTGGTGGCGCGGACGGGGACGGAACAGACCATCGCCATATTGGACGCGACGATCGCGCGTCAGCGTGAAGCGTTCGAGCGGGGCGACCAGGAGGGCTTCCACCTCGCCGACGAAGCCTTCCACGAGAACCTCGCGATGATCGCCCGCTATCCCGGCATCTGGAAGATCGCGCATGCCGCCAAGAGCCAGATCGATCGTTGTCGCCGCATGACCCTGCCGGTGCCCGGCCGCATGGCGATGGTGATCCGCGAGCATCTGTCGATCGTCGATGCGCTGCGCCGGCATGACGGCCCGGAGGCGGAGGTCGCGATGCGCCGGCACCTGGGCACGCTGCTGCCGGACCTGCTGCATCTGCAGGAGCAGTATCCCGACTATTTCGTCTGAGGCTGCACCTCTCGTTTGAAAGGACTGCAGGCGCGGAGCTTGCTTGACTTGGCGATGCGGCGGATGCCGGCGCGGGTTGCGCTGCGCGGCCGTGCCGTTTTCAGATCAGCGTGGCATGAATCAATGCCACGCTAAGCCATGCCTGACGAGGACGATTGCCGATGACCGATCCTGCCGATCTCAGCGCCGTCGAACTGCTCGACGCCTATCGCTCCAGGGCGCTTTCGCCGGTCGAAGTCACCGAGGCCGTGATCGGCCGCATCGAGGCCTGCGAGCCGCAGCTCAAGGCGCTCTATGCCTATCAGCCGGAGGTTGCGCTTGCAGCCGCCAAGGCTTCGGAGGCGCGCTGGATGAGGGGCGAGGCGCTGCCGCTCGACGGCGTGCCCGGCACGATCAAGGAGAACATCGCGACGAAGGGCACGCCGATGCCGATCGGCACGGCAGCGCGCGATCTCGTGCCGATGCCGGAGGATGCGCCGGTCGCGGCGCGGCTGCGCGAAGCCGGTTTCGTCATGCTCGCCAAGACGACGATGCCGGATTACGGCATGCTGTCCTCGGGCCTGTCGAGCTTCCATGAGCTGGCGCGCAATCCCTGGGACCTGACAAAGAATCCGGGTGGCTCTTCGGCAGGTGCGGGCGCTGCGGGTGCGGCCGGCTACGGCCCCTTGCATGTCGGGACCGATATCGGCGGTTCGATCCGTTTGCCGGCGGGATGGTGCGGGCTCGTCGGCCTGAAGCCCAGCTTCGGTCGGGTGCCGATCGATCCGAGCTATTACGGCCGGGTTGCCGGCCCGATGACCCGCACCGTCGCGGATGCGGCGCTGATGATGCGCGAGATCTCGAAGCCCGATGCGCGCGACGGCATGAGCCTGCCGCCCCACGAGATCGACTGGCTGTCGATCGACATGGACGTGACCGGGACGCGGCTCGGCCTCCAGCTCGACCCCGGTATCGGCTTGCCCGTAGAGCCCGAGACGAAGGTCGCGATCATGGCCGCTGCCAGGGTGTTCGCAGCGGCTGGTGCTATCGTCGAGGAGGCTCCGGCCTTCCTGACGCGTGAGATGCTGGACGGGCTCGATGATTTCTGGAGCCAGCGTGCCTGGGCCGATATCGGCGCGCTCACGCCGGAAAAGCAGGCGACGGTGCTGCCCTACATCTTCGAATGGGCCAAGCGCGGCCAGACCCTGTCCGGCGATCGCGTCTATCGCGGCATGAGCCAGATGCTGGCGATCAAGGATGCGGCCCTGAAGCAGAGTGCGCCGTTCGACTTCGTGCTTTCGCCGGTCGCACCCGTACCGAGCTATGCAGCCGAGCTGGCCTCGCCGATCCATGATCCGCACAAGCCCTTCGAGCACATCGTCTTCACGCTGCCGGCCAACATGTCGGACCAGCCTTCGATCTCGGTCCATGCCGGGCTCACAGTGGGCGGCCTGCCGATCGGCCTCCATATCACCGGCCGGCGTTTCGACGATCTCGGCGTGCTCAGGATGGCGCGGGCGTGGGAGAGATTGCGCGGCGCCGAGGTGCCGTGGCCGAAGCTGCCGCGCTGAGCGCTGCCGGCGGGGCTGCGCCCCTCGCCGGCCCCGGCTCGATCAGAACAGCGCCGTCGGCGCCAATTGGGCGACGAACATCAGGACCAGTGCGGCGAGGCCCAGCGCTCCACCCGTCCAGGCGAGCAGGGCGATGCCGGTGATGATCGCTGCCGAGGAGACGACGATCGCGATCTGCAACAGGCCGGAGACGATGTCGTATTTGTCGTCGCGGGCGCTGGAGATGTCGCGCTGGGCTTCGGCCGCCTTGGCGCGGGCCATCAGCTCCTTGCGGCCTTCATTGGTCTCGGGCTCCGAATCGTAACGGGCGGCGGTCGCCTTCCAGCCGTCGATGCGCTTCTGCAGGCGCTCCCGGACGGCAGAGTCCGTGGCGCCGGCAAGTTCGACCTCCATCGCCTCGGCCGCCGTGCGCAGCGTGGTGCCGCGAATGGTCTTGGCCTGGAAGAAGGCCCAGAGATTGGAGGCCTCGACGTTCTTCGCCAGCGCATCCTGCTCGGCGTTCTTGCCGCCGATCTCGGAGAAGGCGAGCATCAAAGCCAGCACGGCGATCAGCAATGCGATGCGCTTGTTGCCGCCTTGCGGGGCTTCGGTCTCGGTCGACATGAATCAGGCAGGCTCCGGTCAGTGGGCGCTGCGCTGTACGTCATTCCGCTGCGGCATCAAATGGCTTTTCTGCCGGGGCGTGCGCTCCGGCAGTTCAGCGCCCTGCGCGCGGATGGGCGGCGTCATAGGCCGCCATCAGGCGGGCCGAATCGATGCGGGTGTAGATCTGGGTCGTCGAGAGCGAGGCGTGGCCGAGCAGTTCCTGGATCGCGCGCAGATCGCCGCCGCGCCCGAGCAGATGCGTCGCGAAGGAATGGCGCAGCGAATGCGGCGTCGCCGAGGAGGGCAGGCCGAGCGCGCCGCGCAATCCCTCGACCGCGAGCTGAATAATGCGCGGCGAGAGCGGGCCGCCCTTGGCGCCGAGGAAGAGCGGGCCGTCCGGCGGCAGCCGCCACGGGCAGAGCGCAAGATACGCCGAGATCGCGGTGACGACGACGGGCAGGACAGGGACCATGCGGGTCTTGTTGCCCTTGCCTATGACGGTGAGCGTGTCGCCGGCATTTGCAGGGGCCTGCGCGCGGGTCAGCGAAAGCGCCTCGGAGATGCGCAGGCCGCAGCCATAGAGCAGGGCCAGCACGGCGGCGTCGCGGGCGAGGATCCATTGCTCGCGCTCCTCGCCAGCCCGCGTGTCGGCCTGCGTGACGGCCTTGGCGGCGCTGGCCTCCAGCGGGCGTGGCAGCGATTTTCCGATACGCGGGCCGCGCGTCGCCGCAAAAGCGGCAGCCTTCAGCTTGCCGGTGCGCTCGCCAAAGCGCGCGAGCGAGCGCAGGGCCGCGAGCTGGCGCATCAGCGTGCGGTTGCCGACGCCGTCGCGGCGGCGCCTGCCGAGGAAGGCTCGCAGATCGGCGGGCTTCAGCGCGGCGATGTCGGATAGCGAGGGCGCGCCGCCGAGATGCTCCGTGAGGAAAGTGGTGAACTGGCGCAGGTCGCGGCCATAGGCTTCGAGCGTCTTGGGCGAGAGCCGGCGCTCATGGGCGAGATGGCCGAGCCAGTCGCGGCAAAGGGTGTCGAAATCGGTCATGAATGCGCCTGCCCTCGACCGTCATGCTCGGGCCTGACCCGAGCATGACGGCTCTCCCTTAACGCAGTGCGAATCACGTCCTCGGGCAGGCGAAGGGCATGAAGGTGCTGGCCATGCCTTGGTTCATACCCATGATGACCATGACATTGGCGAGGTTCAGCTCCTCGGTGCTGCGCGGGCAGACCTCGCCCTTGATGCTGCAGCCGGATGCGAGGAAGGCCTCGTGGGCGTCGAGGAAAGGTTGGCCGAGTCCCTTCCTGCCGAACTTCGCCAGCGCCTCGGCATAGGCCTTGGTGTAGCGCTCGCATTTGATCGCCGGCCAGTTTTCCGGCGGGGCCGCTTGCGCGATGCCTGGCGAGGCTGTGGCGAGGACGAGGCCCGTCGCGAGCGCGAGGCCGATTGGATGAAGGGAAATTCTCGTCATGGATCTGCTCGTCACGGGGCCGGCGTCTCACGGCGAGGGGATGCTCCTCGCCGGCAGGGCGGCAGACATCACGCGATCGGGGCAAAGCCAAGGCAGGCGGTTGTCGCTCCCGGCGCGAGAGGTTAGGCAGGCGCGATGAGCGGCGGCGCGGAGCAGATGGCGGAAGGCGGCACGGTCGATGTGCTGATCCCGCTCGGGCTCGACCAGGCCTATAGCTACGCGGTTCCGCCTGGGCTGGTGCTCAAGCCGGGTGATGTCGTGCAGGTGCCGCTCGGCCCGCGCGAAACCGTCGGTGTGGTCTGGGAGACCGGCTCCGGGCGTGGCGGCAACCTCAAGAAGGTCACCGGCAAGCTGGACATGCCGCCGTTCGATCCGGCGCTGATGAAGCTGGTCGACTGGGTCGCCTGGTACACGCTGGCCCCGAAGGGCTCGGTGCTGGCGCTGGCACTGCGGCGGCCGCCGGACGACACGCCGGAGCGGCCAAAGCTCGGCGTGCGTCTGGTGGGCGCGCCGCCGGCCCGGATGACACCGGCTCGCGCGCGGGCCATCGCTGCTGCCGAGGGCGGCCTGCTCATGGCCAAGAGCGCGCTGGCCGAGGCGGCGTCCGTGAGCTCAGCCGTGATCGATTCGCTGGTCGACGCCGGCACCTTCGCCGTCGAGCCGCTGCCGCGCGAGGCGGTGGCGGCCATGCCCGATCCGGATCATGCACAGCCAAAGCTGTCCGAGAACCAGACGGCGGCAGCGGCGGCGCTCGTCGCATCGGTCAGGGCTGCAACCTATGGCGTGACGCTGCTCGAAGGCGTCACCGGATCGGGCAAGACCGAGGTCTATTTCGAGGCGGTGGCGGAAGCGATCCGGCTCGGACGGCAGAGCCTGATCCTGATGCCGGAAATTGCCCTGACGGCGCAGTTCATCGACCGTTTCGAGGCGCGCTTCGGCGTGCGTCCCGGTCTGTGGCATTCGGCGGTGACGGGGCGCCGGCGCGAGCGGCTGCAGGCGGCGATTGCGAGCGGCGAGGCTAATGTCGTGGCCGGGGCGCGCTCGGCGCTGTTCCTGCCCTATCGCGATCTCGGCCTGATCGTCGTCGATGAGGAGCATGAGGCCGCCTACAAGCAGGAGGACGGCGTCGCCTACCACGCCCGCGACATGGCCGTGGTGCGCGGGCGGATCGAGAACGCAGCCGTCATCCTGACGTCGGCGACGCCCTCGCTGGAGACCCGCGTCAATGCCGAGCGCGGGCGCTATGTCCATCTCAAGCTGCCGGAGCGGTTCGGGGGGCGCAGCCTGCCGACGCTCGGTCTCGTCGATCTGCGCCAGGACAAGCCGCCGCGCGGACGCTGGGTCTCGGACGCGCTGGCCAAGGCGATTGCGGTCAATCTGGAGGCGGGCGAGCAGTCGCTGCTGTTCCTGAACCGCCGTGGCTATGCGCCGCTGACGCTCTGCCGCGATTGCGGGCATCGCTTCCAGTGCCCGAATTGCTCGGCCTGGCTGGTCGATCATCGTTTCCGCCGCGCGCTGGTCTGCCATCATTGCGGCCATGTCGAGCGCCGGCCGAACGAATGCCCGCAATGCCATGCGGCCGACAGCCTGACCGCCTGCGGGCCGGGTGTCGAGCGGCTGGCGGAGGAGGTCGCGACGCTGTTCCCGCAGGCGCGGGGCATCGTCCTGTCGAGCGATTTTCCCGGCGGCACCGAGCGGCTCAAGACGGAGCTCATGGCAGTGGCATCGGGCGAGTTCGACATCGTCATCGGCACGCAGCTCGTCGCCAAGGGCCATAATTTTCCGGGCATGACGCTGGTCGGGGTGATAGATGCCGATCTTGGCCTGACCTCGGGCGATCCGCGCGCGGCCGAGCGCACCTTCCAGGTGCTGCGGCAGGTGACGGGGCGTGCCGGGCGCGGCGAAAAGCCGGGTCGGGCCCTGCTGCAGACGCATGATCCGACACATCCCGTGCTGAAGGCGCTGATCTCCGGCGACCCGGAGCGGTTTTATGCCGCAGAGGCGGCGTCGCGGGAGGCTGCGGGCCTGCCGCCCTTCGGCCGGCTTGCCGGTCTGATCGTTTCTGCCAGCAGCCAGGCCGAGGCCGAAGGCCATGCAAGGGTACTGGCGCGTTGCGCCGAGGCGCCGGGCGGGGTGAGTGTGCTGGGGCCGGCGGAAGCGCCGCTGGCGGTGCTGCGCGGGCGCCATCGCATGCGTCTGATCGTGAAAACGGAGCGCGATGTCAATCTTCAGGACTACCTTCGCGCCTGGCTCAAGCGCGGCGGCAAGCCGAAGGGCTCGGTGCGGGTGGCGGTCGATATCGATCCGCAGAGTTTCCTCTGAAGGAACGCCGGCTTCGTTTGAAAGCCTGAAAGGACGGGCAAAACCGTGGCCGGGATCGCCATCAACGGATTGCGCGCCCCAAAACCGCATGCTAGTGCACCGCCACATTTAGGTCGCGAAGCCGTCTTGCCGGGTTCTCGTCCATGATACATCGCAGCGCCAGGACATCGCACTCCACCTTCGCGAGAGGGTCGCCGGGAGCAGTCCTATGAACCGAGAGATTTGACGCGTGGCTGAAGGCGGATCGCAAGGATCACTGGTTTCGGGCGTAGCCGGTCGCTACGCCACGGCCCTTTTCGAACTGGCCGAAGAGGCCAACGCCATTGACGCCGTCTCCGCCGATCTCGACAGCTTTTCCGCGATGCTCGCCGAGAGCGAGGATCTGCGCCGCCTGGTCGGCAGCCCGGCCTTTTCGGCCGAGGAGCAGACCGCCGCGATCAAGGCGGTTCTCGCCAAGGCCGGCATCTCCGGCATCGCCGCCAGCTTCATCGGTCTCGTCGCCAGCAAGCGCCGCCTGTTCGCGCTGCCGGGCATGATCGCCGGCTACAAGGCCCTCGTCGCCGATGCCAAGGGCATCGTCAGTGCCGAAGTCACGCTCGCCGAGGCGCCTGCGCCCAAGCGTGTCGAGGAAATCCGTGCCGCGCTCGCCGCTGTCGCGGGCAAGGCCGTCGATGTCGCGATCAAGGTCGATCCGGCGCTGATCGGCGGGCTCGTCGTCAAGATGGGCTCCCGCATGGTCGACGCCTCGCTGAAAACCAAGCTCAATTCAATTCGTCTTGCCATGAAAGAGGTCGGCTGATGGAAATCCGCCCCGCTGAAATCTCCGCGATCCTGAAGGCCCAGATTTCGAACTTTGGGTCCGAAGCCTCCGTCACCGAGGTCGGCCAGGTTCTCTCCGTCGGCGACGGCATCGCCCGCGTCTACGGCCTCGACAAGGTCCAGGCCGGTGAGATGGTCGAGTTCGAGAGCGGCGTGCGCGGCATGGCGCTCAACCTCGAGAGCGACAATGTCGGCGTCGTGATCTTCGGTTCCGACCGCGAGATCAAGGAAGGCCAGACGGTCAAGCGCACCGGCGCGATCGTGGACGTGCCGGTCGGTAAGGAGCTGCTCGGCCGCGTCGTCGACGCGCTCGGCAACCCGATCGACGGCAAGGGCCCGATCAAGGCCAAGCAGCGCTCGCGCGTCGACGTCAAGGCGCCCGGCATCATCCCGCGTAAATCGGTGCATGAGCCGATGGCGACCGGCCTCAAGGCGATCGACGCCCTGATCCCGATCGGCCGCGGCCAGCGCGAGCTGATCATCGGCGACCGCCAGACCGGCAAGACCGCCGTGGCGCTCGACACGATCCTGAACCAGAAGGCCAATAACGACGGCACCGACGAGAACCAGAAGCTGTATTGCGTTTATGTCGCGATCGGCCAGAAGCGTTCGACCGTCGCGCAGTTCGTGAAGGTGCTCGAAGAGCGCGGCGCGCTGGAATATTCGATCGTCGTCGCCGCGACCGCCTCGGACGCCGCGCCGATGCAGTTCCTGGCGCCCTTCGCCGGCTGCGCCATGGGCGAGTATTTCCGCGACAACGGCATGCATGCCGTCATCATCTATGACGACCTTTCAAAGCAGGCCGTCGCCTATCGCCAGATGTCGCTGCTGCTGCGCCGCCCGCCGGGCCGCGAAGCCTATCCGGGCGACGTGTTCTATCTCCACTCCCGCCTGCTCGAGCGCGCCGCCAAGATGGGCGACGAGGCCGGCAACGGCTCGCTGACCGCGCTGCCGGTCATCGAGACGCAGGCCAACGACGTTTCGGCCTATATCCCGACCAATGTGATCTCGATCACCGACGGCCAGATCTTCCTAGAGACCGACCTGTTCTACCAGGGCATCCGCCCGGCGGTGAACGTCGGCCTTTCGGTGTCGCGCGTCGGCTCGGCCGCGCAGACCAAGGCGACCAAGAAGGTCGCCGGCAAGATCAAGGGCGAGCTCGCCCAGTATCGCGAAATGGCCGCCTTCGCGCAGTTCGGCTCCGACCTCGATGCCGTCACGCAGCGCCTGCTCAACCGCGGCGCCCGCCTGACCGAGCTCCTGAAGCAGGCGCAGTTCTCGCCGCTGAAGATGGAAGAGCAGACGGTCGTGATCTATGCCGGCGTCAACGGCTATCTCGATCCGCTGCCGGTCAACAAGGTCCGCGCCTTCGAGGACGGGCTGCTGGCGCTGGTGCGCGGCAAGCATGTCGAACTCCTCAACGAGATCGGAAAGACCAAGGACCTTTCGGACGCGAATGCCGCGAAGCTGAAGGAACTGGTCTCGGATTACGCGAAGTCGTTCTCGTAAGGCCTCCCGTCATGGTCGGCCTTGTGCCGACCATCCACGCCTTGCTCGCTTCGGGCAGGGCGTTGGTGGGATCGAAGTGGGTGCAGACGTGGATGCTCGGGACAAGCCCGAGCATGACGGGGTGAGACAAAACCTATGCCTTCATTGAAGGACCTACGAAACCGCATCGCTTCCGTGAAGGCGACGCAGAAGATCACCAAGGCCATGCAGATGGTCGCGGCTGCCAAGCTGCGCCGGGCGCAGGCCGCGGCCGAGGCTGCCCGCCCCTATGCCGAGCGCATGGAGACGGTGCTGGCCAACCTCGCCTCGGGCGTGACCGGGTCGAGCGCGCCGAAGCTGATCTCCGGCACTGGCTCGGACAAGGTGCATCTGCTCGTCGTCTGCACGGCCGAGCGCGGTCTGTGCGGCGCCTTCAACTCCTCGATCGCCAGGCTCGCCCGTGACAAGGCGAATGCGCTCAAGGCAGAGGGCAAGACGGTCAAGATCATCTGCGTCGGCAAGAAGGGCTACGACATCCTGCGCCGGCAGTTCGAGAAGGACATCATCGAACTGATCGATCTGCGCGCCTTCAAGCAGGTCGGCTACGCCAATGCCGAGGGCATCGCCCAGAATATCCTGACGCGCTTCGCCGCTGGCGAGTTCGATGTGGCGACGCTGTTCTTCTCGAAGTTCAAGTCGGTGATCTCGCAGATCCCGACGGCGCAGCGGATCATTCCGGCCGAAATTCCGGCGGAGGCACCGAAGACCGACGCGGTCTACGATTACGAGCCCGACGAGAGCGAAATCCTCGAGACGCTGCTGCCGCGCAACCTCACGGTTCAGGTGCTGCGCGCGATCCTCGAAAATGCCGCTTCCGAGCAGGGCGCGCGTATGTCGGCGATGGATTCCGCCACGCGCAACGCCGGCGAGATGATCAAGAAGCAGACGCAGCTCTACAACCGCTCGCGCCAGGCGATGATCACCAAGGAACTGATCGAGATCATCTCCGGCGCGGAAGCGCTATAACCGCCTTAGACGGCCGACTGGGCTCCCGGAGCCCAGAGGCCTTTTCGACACGCTGAACGCGAATCCGAGGTTCTGAACCATGGCCAAAGCCGCTACCAAGAAGACCGCCGCCACCGAGAAGCCCGCCAACACCGGCACCGGCCGCGTCGCGCAGGTCATCGGCGCCGTCGTCGACGTGCAGTTCGACGGCGAGCTGCCGGAGATCCTGAACGCGCTCGAGACCAACAATCTCGGCAACCGCCTCGTGCTCGAGGTCGCCCAGCATCTCGGCGAGAACACGGTCCGCACGATCGCGATGGACTCGACCGAGGGTCTGGTCCGCGGCCAGTCGGTCACCGACACCGGCTCCCCGATCATGGTTCCGGTCGGCGACGAGTGCCTGGGCCGCATCATGAACGTCATCGGCGAGCCGGTCGACGAGGCTGGCCCGATCCTGACCACCGCGACCCGCGGCATCCACCAGCCGGCCCCGTCCTATGCCGACCAGGCGACGGACGCGCAGATCCTCGTCACCGGCATCAAGGTCGTCGACCTGCTGGCGCCTTACGCCAAGGGCGGCAAGATCGGCCTGTTCGGCGGCGCCGGCGTCGGCAAGACCGTGCTGATCATGGAGCTGATCAACAACGTCGCCAAGGCCCATGGCGGCTACTCGGTGTTCGCCGGCGTTGGCGAGCGCACCCGCGAAGGCAACGACCTCTATCACGAGATGATCGAGTCGGGCGTGAACAAGAAGGGCGGCGGCGAAGGCTCGAAATGCGCCCTCGTCTACGGCCAGATGAACGAGCCCCCGGGCGCCCGCATGCGCGTCGCCCTGTCGGGCCTGACCGTTGCGGAAGACTTCCGCGACAAGGGCCAGGACGTGCTGTTCTTCGTCGACAACATCTTCCGCTTCACGCAGGCCGGCTCGGAAGTGTCGGCGCTGCTCGGCCGCATCCCGTCGGCGGTGGGTTATCAGCCGACGCTGGCGACCGACATGGGCAACCTGCAGGAGCGCATCACCACCACCAACAAGGGCTCGATCACCTCGGTGCAGGCGATCTACGTGCCGGCCGACGACCTGACCGACCCGGCGCCCGCGACCTCCTTCGCGCATCTTGACGCCACGACCGTGCTGTCGCGTTCGATCGCGGAAAAGGGCATCTATCCGGCGGTCGATCCGCTCGACTCGACCTCGCGCATGCTCTCGGCCGCGATCGTCGGCGAGGAGCATTACGCCATCGCCCGCCAGGTCCAGCAGATTCTCCAGCGCTACAAGGCGCTGCAGGACATCATCGCGATCCTGGGCATGGACGAGCTCTCGGAAGAGGACAAGATCTCGGTCGCGCGCGCCCGCAAGATCGAGCGCTTCCTGTCGCAGCCCTTCTTCGTCGCCGAAATCTTCACGGGTTCGCCGGGCAAGCTGGTCGCGCTGGAAGACACCATCAAGGGCTTCAAGGGCCTGGTCGAAGGCAAGTACGATCACCTGCCGGAGGCGGCCTTCTACATGGTCGGCTCGATCGACGAAGCCGTCGAGAAGGCCCAGCGCCTCGCGGCCGAAGCGGCCTGAGGCGCGTCATTCTCGGGCTTGCCCCGAGAATCTCTGGATAGGAAGACGCTGGTTTCCGAGATGGTCGGGTCAAGCCCGACCATGACGAGCCCGGGAGAGAGTACCGATGGCCACCTTCAAGTTCGAACTCGTCTCGCCCGAGCGCATCCTGTTCTCCGGCGACGTCATCAGCGTCATCGTCCCTTCCGTCGAGGGCGAGATGACGGTGCTGGCCGGCCATGCGCCGCTGGTCGCGACGCTGAAGGCGGGCATCGTCTTCGTGCAGACGACCGACGCCAACGGCAAGGAGTTCTTCGTCAATGGCGGCCTCGTCGAGGTCAACCATGCCGCGACGACGATCCTGGCCGAGCAGGGCCGCTTCATCGAGGACGTCGACACCGCCGTTCTCGATCAGGAAATCCTGACCGCCGAGATGAAGTATACCGGCTCGCATGACGACGACGAGAAGAAGCGCCTGCACGACACGCTCGTGCAGCTCCGCGAATTCAAGCACGTCTTCGAGCAGCGCAAGGCGGCGTAAACGGCTCTGCCTTCTCCCCTCGGGTGAGAAGGTGTCTGCGCAGCAGACGGATGAGGGAAGGGTCGCGCAAGCGGCCCTTTTTGTTGGCGGAGTTGCAGGGGGGCTTGTCCATCGTCATTGCGAGCGCAGCGAAGCAATCCAAGCGACGTCGAGCGCTGCCGCTCTGGATTGCTTCGCTGCGCTCGCAATGACGGGAGGCTCACTCCCCCATCGCGATCAGGCTGGCGTTGCCGCCGGCGGCGGCGGTGTTGATCGTCACCGTCTGCTCGGTGGCGAAGCGCATCAGGTAGTTGGGGCCGCCGGCCTTGGGGCCGGTTCCGGAAAGGCCGTGGCCTCCGAAGGGCTGCTGGCCTACGACCGCGCCGATGATGTTGCGGTTGACGTAGATATTGCCGGTCGAGAGTTGGCTGGTGACCTGCTCGACCGTCGTCTCGATGCGCGAATGCACGCCCAGGGTCAGGCCGTAGCCGGTCGCCTCGATGTCGTGGATGACCTTGTCGAGTTCATCGGCCTTCCAGCGGACGACATGCAGGATCGGGCCGAAATGCTCACTGGCCAGTTCGGCGACGCCGCCGAGCGAGACGACATGTGGCGCGACGAAGGTGCCGCCGAGCGCCGGCGCCTCACCGGCCCAGGCGACGCGGCCGAGCTTGCGCATGGCGTCGACATGACCGTCGAGTCGATGCTTGGCGGCGGCGTCGATGACCGGGCCGATATGGGTGTCGATGGCGCGGGGATCGCCGAGCTTCAGCTCGCGGGCGGCGCCGGTGATCATCTCGACCATCTTGTCGGCGACGTCTTCCTGAACGACGAGCAGGCGCAGGGCCGAGCAGCGCTGGCCGGCGGAGCGGAAGGCCGACATCACGACATCGTCCGCGACCTGTTCGGCCAGAGCGGTGGCATCGACGATCATCGCGTTGAGGCCGCCGGTCTCGGCGATCAGTGGGACGATGGGGCCGTCCTTGGCGGCGAGTGCGCGGTTGATCGCCCGGGCGGTCGCGGTCGAGCCGGTGAAGGCAACGCCGGCGACATCCTTGTGGGCGACCAGCGCGGCCCCCAGAGCGCCGTCGCCCGGCACGAGATGCAGGGCGGAGGTGGGGACGCCGGCTTCATGCAGCAGGCGGATGGCCTCGGCCGCGATCAGGGGCGTCTGCGGGGCCGGCTTGGCGACGACGCTGTTGCCGGCGACGAGCGCGGCCGCGATCTGGCCGGCGAAGATCGCGAGCGGGAAGTTCCAGGGCGCGATGCACAGGAACGGTCCGCGCCCGCGCAGGACGAGCCGGTTGTCCTCGCCGGTCGGGCCGGGCAGGGCGGTCGGGCTGGCGAATTTCGACTCGGCCTCGGCGGCGTAATAGCGGCAGAAATCGACGGCCTCGCGCACCTCGGAAAGGGCATCGTCCAGCGTCTTGCCAGCCTCAGCCTGCAGTAAGGCGAGCAGTAGGCCGCGGCGCGCTTCCATCAGATCGGCCGCCTTGCGCAGAGCGGCGGCGCGGGTGCGAGCGGGGGTGGCGTTCCAGTCGGCAAAACCCGCCTTCGCTGCCAGCATGGCGCGTTCGGCCAAGGCAGTGTCGGCCTCGCGAACGCGGCCGATCACCTTGTTGTCGATCGGCGAGCGCACGTCGCGCGCGGTGCCGCCTGTCGTCTTTCCGCCGATGATCGGGCCAGCCTCGGGGAATGGCTTGGCCGAGGCGGCCTCGATCTCCGCCAGAAGGCGGTCGAGGCTTTCGGCATGGCCGAGCTCGACGCCCGCCGAGTTCTTCCGGGACGGGCCGAAGAGATCGGCCGGCAGCGGAATGCGGCGATGGCGCGCGGCACCCGCATTGCCGATGATGTCGGCGGGCGGCACCAGAAGCTGAGCCACGGGCACGTCGGGATCGCCGGAGACGCTGACGAAGGAGGAGTTGGCGCCGTTCTCAAGCAGGCGGCGCACGAGATAGGCGAGCAGATCCTGATGCCCGCCGACCGGCGCATAGGTGCGGCAGGCGAAGCCGTCCTGCCCCGCCAGCAGCTTCTCGTAGAGCGCCTCGCCCATGCCGTGCAGGCGCTGGAACTCGAAGCCGTCGGAGCTGCCCGCCATCTCGGCGACGGTGGCGACGGTCTGGGCGTTGTGCGTTGCGAATTGCGGGATGATGCGCGGGCGCAAGGCCAGCAACTGCGCGGCGCAGGCCTCGTAGTTCAGATCGGTCATCGCCTTGCGGGTGAAGACCGGATAATCGGGCAGACCGCGCTCCTGGGCGCGTTTCAGCTCTGTGTCCCAATAGGCGCCCTTGACGAGGCGGACCATCATGCGCCGGCCATGGGCCTGCGCGAGCGCACCGATATGGGCGATCACTGCCGAGGCGCGCTTCTGGTAGGCCTGAATCGCGAGGCCGAAGCCATCCCAATCCGCTAGCGAGGGATCGGCCACGACGGCGTCGATGATGTCGAGCGAGAGTTCGAGCCGGTCGGCCTCCTCGGCGTCTATGGTGAAGTTGAGGTCGTAGGACTTGGCCTGCTGCGCGAGCTTGACGACCTTGGGCGTCAGCTCCGCCAGCACGCGCTCATGGTTGGTCGCGTCGTAGCGTGGATGCAGCGCCGAGAGCTTGACCGAGATGCCCGGCCGGTTCGGTAGCGGCTCGTTGCCGGCTGAGCGGCCGATGGCGTCGATCGCGGCGGCGTAGGACGCAAAGTAGCGGTCGGCATCGGCTTGCGTGCGGGCGCCTTCGCCCAGCATGTCGAAGGAATAGCGATAGAGCTTGCCGCTTTTCGAGCCGGCACGCTTCAGCGCCTCCTGGATCGTCTGGCCAAGGACGAAATGGTTGCCCATGACGCGCATCGCCTGACGCGTGGCGGTGCGGACCGTCGGCACGCCCAAACGCTTGGCGAGGCCGCCGATGATGCTGGTCGGCGTCTCGCCGGGCTGGATGACACGGGCGGTGATGCCCAGCGCCCAGGCCGAGGCCGAGACCAGGAACGCATCCGACTTGGACTCGTGATGGGCGAAGTCGCCCTGGCCGAGCTTGTCCTCGATCAGCCGGTCGGCGGTGGCGGCGTCCGGCACGCGCAGCAGCGCCTCGGCCAGCACCATCAAAGCGAGACCCTCCTTGGTGGAGAGGGAGTATTCGCGCAGGAGTTCTTCGATGCCGCCGAGGCCGACCTTGCGGGTGCGGATCGCCTCGATTAGCCCGGTCGCGCGCGCATCGATCCGCGCCTTTGCGGCCGGTTCGCGGCGGGCGTCCGCAAGCAGCCGCGTCGCGATCGCGCCGTCATCCTCGGCGAAGGTCGCGCGGAAGGCGGGGGGCGTGGTGACAGGCGCGGCCATGGAAACGGCTCCGAAGCTGGGTGGTCGGGATGATCTGAAGCATCGGGGGTTCATGGCCGCAGATCAATTGGCTATTTTGTGTTAGTTGCCGCATATTCTCCCGCCCTGACTGCCTCTTGCCGTGATTGATCCCGTGCTCGATCGAACCGACCGCCGCATCCTCTCCCTGCTGCAATCCGATGGCCGCATCGCCGGCGTCGAACTGGCCGAGAAGATCGGCCTGTCGCCAACGGCGATCGGGGAGCGGCTCAAGCGCCTCACGCGTGAGGGCTACATCACCGGCTATCGCGCGACGCTGGATCCGCTGAAGCTCGGCCTCAATCTGCTCGTCTTCGTCGAGGTTTATCTCGACAAGACGACGCCCGATGCGTTCGAGCGCTTCGCCGCGGCGGTGAAGCACGCGCCGGAGGTGTTGGAATGCCATATGGTGGCGGGCGGCTTCGATTATCTGGTCAAGACCCGCGTCGCCGACATGAACGCCTATCGCCGTTTTCTCGGCGAGGTCTTGCTAGCGCTGCCGGCGGTGCGCGAGACCCGCACCTATGCCGTGATGGAAGAGGTCAAGACCGACGGAGCACTGCCGCTTTGAGCGGTGGATTGCCCATGTCGAATGCCCAATTTTTACGCAATTTCAATTTTTCAGTGACGCTTTCGGCTTGACCTGTCGAAAGGTTCCGCCAGTCTGAAACGAGCGGTTGCCCGGCATGGTGCTTGCTGGGCGGAGCGTGATTTTCGAAACCTTTCATTCCCATTCGTTCGTCCGGAGCCAGAGATGTCCAGCGTGCTGCCTGCCCTTGTTGCGTCACTGTCGCGGCGCGCGGTCCTGAGCGTTGCGGCGGTATCTGCGCTCGCCGCGGCTTGCCTGTCGGGCCAGCCGGCGCAGGCGCAGACGCCGGTGCGCTTCACGCTCGATTGGCGTTTCGAGGGCCCCGCCGCGCTGTTCCTGATGGCGATCGAGAAGGGCTATTTCAAAGCCGAGGGGCTCGACGTCACCATCGACACCGGCAACGGTTCGCGCGAGGCGATTCCGCGGGTCGCGTCGGGCACCTATGATGTCGGCTTCGGCGATGTGAACTCGCTGATCCGTTTCCGCGACGAGAATCCGGCCATCGATCTCAAGGCCGTGATGATGGTCTACGACAAGCCGCCCTTCGCGATCGTCGGGCGCAAGAGCCGTGGCATCACGGCAGACGCCAAGAGCCTGGAAGGCAAGAAGCTCGGCGCTCCCGCGGCCGACGCCGCCTTCGCGCAATGGCCGATCTTCAAGACCGTCAACAAGCTCGACGACAGCAAGATCCGGCTGGAGAATGTCGGCTTCCCGGTGCGCGAGCCGATGCTCGCCTCGGGCGAGGTCGATGCCGTGTTCGGCTTCGCCAACTCCTCCTACATCAACCTGAAATCGCGCGGCGTTCCGGTCGACGACATCGTCACCATGCTGATGTCCGATTACGGCGTCGAGCTCTATGGCAACGTCGTCATGGTCTCGCCGAAATTCGCGGCCGAGAAGCCCGAGGCCGTGCGCGGCCTGCTGCGGGCGATCACCAAGGGCGTCAAGGACACCGTCGCCAACCCGGAACTCGGCGCGCAGCTTGTGATCAAGCGCAACGACGTCGCCAAGGTCGAGGTCGAGCTGGAGCGGCTCAAGATGACGCTCGAGCAGAACGTCATGACGCCCTGGGTCAAGGCCAATGGCTTCGGCGGCATCGACAAGGAGCGCTGGGCCAAGGCTCTCGACCAGATCGCCCTGACCTTCACCTTCAAGGACAAGGCCAAGGCGGGCGACGCCTTCACCGATGTCTTCTTGCCGGCCTCGGCGGAGCGGGTGTTCTGAGCTACATCCGCTTGCCGGACTGTCTCCTCCCTTCCCCCTGGTGGGGCAGGGATGGGGATGGGGGGCGAGCGACCGGGTGAGTGGTTGCTCGTGAGCGCTGGTATGGCGGTCATGACTGAAACCCCGATCTCTTGCTCTGACTTTCCGCCCCCCACCCCTAGCCCCTCCCCACGAGGGGGAGGGGGAGCGCCCTGCCTGACCCGGAGTTCGTTTGACCGCCTTCGTTGAACTTCACGATGTCACCCATGTCTATGGCGGCGGAGATGGGCCGTCGGCGGTCGAAGGGCTGTCGCTGAAGGTCCGGGAGGGCGAGTTCGCGGCGATCGTCGGCCCGTCCGGCTGCGGCAAGTCGACGATGATGAAGCTCGCCACCGGGCTGCAGCGGCCGAAGTCGGGCAGCGTGATCGTCGATGGGCGCGAGGTCGTCGAGCCGATCAAGATCACCGGCATGGCCTTCCAGAACCCGGTGATGCTGCCCTGGCGCACGACGCTGCAGAACCTGCTGCTGCCTCTGGAGATCGTCCAGCCGCATCGCTCGCGCCTGCGCGCCAACAAGGCGGAGTATGTCGCGCGTGCCGAAATGCTGCTGGAGACGGTCGGGCTCAAGGGCATGGGCTCGAAGTTTCCCTGGCAGCTTTCAGGCGGGATGCAGCAGCGCGCCTCACTGTGCCGCTCGTTGATCCATGAGCCGAAGCTGTTGATGCTGGACGAGCCGTTCGGCGCGCTCGACGCTTTCACGCGCGAGGAGCTCTGGTGCGTGATCCGCGACCTGCATGCGCAACGCGGCGTCACCGTCATCCTCGTGACCCACGACCTGCGCGAGGCGGTGTTCCTCGCCGACCGGGTGTTCTGCATGTCGGCGCGACCGGGCCGGATCATCGCGGAGCGCGAGATCGGCTTTGCCCGCCCGCGCGATCTCGACATCACCTACACGCCGGAGTTCGCCGGCATCGTCCACGAACTGCGCGGCCATATCCGCGAGGCGAGGGCGGTTGCATGAAGCGCTCGACCTGGCTCCGGCTGGCGCCCTATCTGTTCACCTTCGCGTTCTTCGCGATCTGGGAAATCGCTTGCCGTGTCTTCGCGATCTCGGGCTTCATCCTGCCGCCGCCTTCGGCGATCTGGGCCGCGCTCGTGCAGTACCAGAAGCCGCTTTACACCAACGCCTTCCACACGCTCTGGATGACCTCGCTGGGCTTCGCGCTGTCGATCGTGTTCGGGCTGGCACTCGGCCTCCTCGTCGGTTCGTCGAAGCTGATCTATGCGGGGCTGAACCCGCTGCTGGTCGGCTTCAACTCGATCCCGAAGGTCGCGGTGGTGCCGATCCTGGTGATCTGGTTCGGCGTCGGCTGGCTGCCGCCGGTGCTGACCGCTTTCGTGATTTCGTTCTTCCCGATCGTCGTCAATGTCGCGACCGGTCTCGCCACGATCGAACCCGAGACCGAGGACGTGCTGAAGGCGCTCGGCGCCAGCCGCCTGGACATCATGACCAAGGTCGGCATCCCGCGTTCGCTGCCCTATCTGTTCGGGGCGCTCAAGGTCTCGATCACGCTGGCCTATGTCGGCTCGGTGATCGGCGAGCAGAATGCGTCCAACCTGGGTTTGGGCAATCTGATCACGCGCGCCTCGGCCGATTTCAACGTGCCGCTGATCTTCGCCGCGCTGATCGTGCTGGCCGTGCTCGGCGTCTTCCTGGTCGCCATCGTCGATGTCGTCGAGAGCCGTATGACCGGCTGGGCGAAGCGCTCGCAGATGGGCAACGCCTGAAAGCCCGTCCGGGAACGCTACTGCGGCGGCCCTCTGACGCGGCCTTCTGCGCTTCCGGTGCTCACGGACAGATGTCCGCTGCGCTCCGGTTCTCGAAAGCCACGCCAGCCGACTCGCCGCAGCGCGTTTCGAGACGGACTTTGAGAGCGTCCATCTGGCGAGAGCCGGATCAGACCATCCCGGTGCTCTTGAGCTGCTGATAAGCCTTGAGGATTTCCTGCAGCGTGCCCTCGCGCGAGCGATCTCCGCCATTGGCGTCCGGGTGGAAGCGCTTCACCAGTTCCTTGTAGCGGGCCTTGATCGCGACGGGATCGGCATTCTCGTCGAGGCCGAGCGCTTCGAGCGCCTTGCGCGCGATGACGCCGACGCGCGGCTCCGGCTGGGCGGCCGTCTGCGCCCGCCGGGCGCCGAAGATGTTGAAGGCGTCCTGGACATCGGGCTGCTCGGTTCCGCCCGCGACGCGGCCCCGCTGCGCCATCCGTGCGGCCTTGGAGTTGACGCCGAGCTTCCAGGTCGGGCGATGGCCGATGGCGGCGTCCTTGGCGTATTCGGCCAGTGCCTCGTCGTTCATGCCGGCGAAGTAATTGTAGGTCGCGTTGTAGGCCTTCACATGCTCCATGCAGAACAGGAAGAACTTGCCCTCGCGGCCGCGGCCCTGCGGCGCACGGAATTCGCCCGGCCTTTTGCAGCCGGGGTGGTCGCAACGCGGCGCATCGGATTCCTGGACCTCTTCCGCTTCGGAAGGGCCGATCCTGATGCGATCGAACAGGCGCGAGTTGAAGTTCATGGTCGAATGGTTATGAAACGCGGGATCGGAACCGGCAAGTGCAATGCAGCATGCATCGCATCTGCGCGGCGGGAGTGGGCCACGAAAGACGGCCTTGGGACGGATCAATTAAAACGGTGTCGCGATCATGACCGGAATGGCTGAACGGATCACCAACAAACTGGAACAGGCGCTTTCGCCTGAGCGCCTGAACGTGATCGACGAGTCGCACCAGCATCAGGGCCATGGCGGCTGGCGCGAGGGCGGCGAAACCCATTTCAAGGTTGATATCGTGTCCGAAGCCTTCGCCGGCAAGAGCCGGCTGGAGCGTCATCGTCTGGTCAACGCCGCGCTGGCGCAGGAGCTGGCAGAGCGGGTCCATGCGCTGGCGATCGTCGCGCGGGCGCCGGGGGAGGGCTGAGCCGCGCTACGGGCTGATCAGCGTGACGGTCGGAAAATAGCTCCGATAGCGGCGCGGATCGCGCGTCAGGAGTGGAAGCTGCGCGACGGTGGCGTGAGCGCCGATGAAGAAGTCGGGCAGGACGCCTGTTCGCGTGCCACCCGAGGTGCGATAGCGTCGAAACGCCTTACCGGCGAGAAAGAGGGCTCCGCGCGGCGTTGCCGTTAGGGCGATGCCGGTCCGAGCGAGGGCGACATCGACATCATCCGGCTCGGCGAAGCTGACAGACAACTCGGCGTAGACAATGTCGTTGATGATCAGCGGACCATTCAACGCTAGCCGATCCAGCTGCACGGCGGACCAAGCGGACCAGCGCGGATCGTTGGTAAAAAGATCGAGCAGAATGTTGGTGTCGATCAGCGTCACTCAATCATCGCCGCGCAGCATTGCCATGATCTCATCGGTGCTGGGGCTCGACGGCAAAATTCCGCGTGCAGCATCGAAGGGATTCTTACGCGCCAAGCCATCCACTTTCAGCAGGACGACCTTGCCGTCCGCGTCCATCTGGAAATCGACGGCATTGCCGGGCTCGATGCCGAGGCGATCGCGCACGGGCTTGGGGATGGTGACCTGCCCCTTGCTGGTGACTGTCGTCGCCATGGCGTCCTCCGTATTACCAATCTGAGTCAAGGTAATACTCGGCGCTCCACGCCGCAAGCTTGCCGGTGGGTCGCTACGCCTTCGGCCGCTCCGGGGTGAAGGCATAGATTGCCGCCGAGGCCAGCAGCAGTGCGGCGAAGATCCAGTGCAGGTGGGCGAAGGTCGCAGCCGCGTCGAGGCCCGCGGCGCGCTGGCCGGCGATGAACCAGCCGGAGCCCGACTGGGCCAGCGCAGCGCCGGAGATGAAGAGGAAGTTCACCGCCGTCATGCCGCGCCCGAGCAGATGGGCGGGGAAGAACAGCCGCGCATGCGCCATCAGGATGGCGTAGGTGAAGCCGACCGCACCGATCAACGCGAAGAGCAGCGTGGCCACGATGGCCGAGGATGCGCCGCTCGCCGCGAGAAGGGCGAAGGCCGCCGCGGTGCCGACCGTGCCCCAGAGCACCAGCGGCTTGACCTGCCCCGCCCATTTTTCCAGCCCGCCATAGATGAAGGCGCCGGCCACCATGGTGAGTGCCATGGCCGTCGCGGCATTGCCTGCCGCGACGGCATCGAGCCCGTGTACATCGACCATGAAGGGCGCGACCCAAAGTCCGCGCGCCGTCGCCAAGATGGCGTAGCCGGTGAGCGTGATCGGCGCGAGCAGCCAGAGCGGGCGCTGCTTCAGGATGCTGGCGAGGCCGGCGATCAGGCCTTCCGCCTTGCCCGACGCGCTTTCCGCCCGCGGCGGATCGCGGATCAGCAGCCCGGCCAGCGCTGTGGCGACGAGGAAGCAGCCCGCCATCGCCAGCATCGACGGCCGCCAGCCATAGCTCGCGGCAGCGATGGCGAGCGGTGCTGCCCCGACCAGGTTGCCGAGCGAGCCCAGCCCGATGAAGACCGAGGTCAGGAAGGCGAAGCGCGAGGGGGCCGCCGTCCGTGCGAACAGGAACAGGCTCGCCATGAAGATCGGCGAGCAACCGATGCCGATCAGCGCCATGGCCAGCGTGCCGGTGAAGGCGCCGGTCGCATAGGCGAACAGGAAGGCGCCGAGCGTGCCGATCGCCATGGCCGCCGTCACGGTCCGGCGCGGGCCGAGCCGGTCCAGCGCCCAGCCGATCGGGAACTGCGACAGCGCGAAGGCCGAGAACCAGGCCGCGCCGAGCAGCCCCAATTCGCGCGGGCCGATCGCCAGATCCGTCATGACGGGGCCGGCGATGACGCTGAGAAACGACCGATAGAAGATCGACAGGAAATAGGCGGGCAGCAGTGCGAAGAAAACGGTCACCGGCAGATCAGTTGGTTGGCGAGCAGGCTGGGCAGATCACTTGATCCGCTCAAGCACCGAGACGTAGTTCGCCACCGCCGAACCGCCCATGTTGAAAATGCCGCCGAGGCGAGCATCCTTGAGCTGCATGCCCTCGGGGGCCTCGCCGACGAGCTGCATGGCGCTGAGCACATGCATGGAGACGCCGGTCGCCCCGATGGGATGGCCCTTGGCCTTGAGGCCGCCGGAAACGTTGACCGGCAGCTTGCCGTCCTTCTGCGTCCAGCCTTCCTTGATGGCGCGGGCGCCGTCGCCTTCCTTGGTCAGTCCCATCGCCTCGTATTCGATCAGCTCGGCGATGGTGAAGCAGTCATGCGTCTCGACGAAAGAGAGATCATCGAGCGTGACGCCGGCTGCGCCGAGTGCCTGCTGCCAGGCGCGCGCGCCGCCCTCGAACTTCAGGATGTCGCGCTTCGACAGCGGCAGGAAGTCCTGGACATGGGACAGGCCGCGGAAGCCGACGGCGCGGCGCATGCCGAGCGCGGTCTCCTCGTCGGCCAGCACGATCGCGGCGGCGCCGTCGGAGACGAGCGAGCAGTCGGTGCGCTTCAGCGGACCGGCGACATAGGGGTTCTTCTCGCTCTCCTCGCGGCAGAAGGCGTAGCCGAGATCCTTGCGCATCTGGGCATAAGGGTTGTCCACGCCGTTCTTGTGGTTCTTGGCCGCGATCATCGCGAGCGCGTCCGACTGGTCGCCATGGCGCTGGAAATAGGCGGCGGCGATCCCGCCGAAGACACCGGCAAAACCACCCTGGGTGTGGCCTTCCTCGGCGAGGTAGGATGCCTTGAGCAGGTTCTTGCCGATCTCGGGGCCGGGCGTGGTTGTCATCTGCTCGACGCCGACGACAAGGACGATCTTGGCGGCGCCGGCCTTGATCGCGCGGACGCCCTGATGCACCGCGGCGGAGCCGGTGGCGCAGGCGTTCTCGACACGGGTCGCGGGCTTGAAGCGCAGCGCTGGATCGGCCTGGAGCACCAGTGAGGCGGTGAAGTCCTGGGCGGAGAAGCCGGCGTTGAAATGGCCGAGCACGATCTCGTCGACCTGGTCGGCGGTGATGCCGGCATCGATCAGTGCATCGGTCGCGACCCGGACGACCAGGCTCTCGATGGTTTCGGCATCCTGCTTGCCGAACGGCGTATGGGCCCAACCGACGATCGCAGCGCTCATGGCATTTCTCCCATACCGATTTCGATATTTGCCGATTTCGACGTTATCCGACTTTGACCTCTAATTGCGCTTGCAGAACGCGCCTCGCAAGCAGGCAGTCATGCATTCCGGCCGTGCGTGGAAAGAGGGACCATGATGCGGACCGGGCGCTCACAGCGCTGTCATCAGCAGCAGGCCGACGCCGCCGCCGATCATCGCCATGCCCGCCATCTCGCGCCGGCTGGTGCCTTCCGAGAAAATGCGGCGCGAGGCGATCTGGGCCAGCGGCACCTCGATGAGGGCCAGCGTGCGGACATTGGCGGCGCTGGTCAGCGAGAATCCGATGAACCAGCATTGCGATGCAGCCGCCCCGAGGAAGCCGGCCGAGAGCGATTTGCGCCAGTTCCGCAGGCTCGAAACCAGAGCGGGCCGGTTGGCGACCAGCATGTAGAGCGTCAGCAGCAGCGTCTGCAGGAAGAGGCCGAGCGCCAGAATCGTCGTCGCCCGGATGAAGAAGCCGCCCTCGGGCAGCGCCTGGATCGCGCCGCGATAGCCGATCGCCGAGAGCGCGAAGAAGGCGCCGGCGCCGACGCCGAGCAAAGCGGGGCGCAGGCCGGCGCGGGTAAGCTTCTCGCCGGGTTTCCAGGAGACCAGCACGACGCCCGCGGTGGCGACGAGGATCGCCGCGAATTTGGTGAGGGTGAGCGCATCGCCCAGCAGCAGCGCGCCGAAGATCGCGACCTGAACGGGCTCGGTCTTGGTATAGGCGGTGGTGACGGCGAAGGAGCGCTCGCGCATCGCAGCCAGCATCAATCCGGTCGCCGCGATCTGGGTCAGGGCACCGAAGACCGTGTAGCCAAAGGCGCCGGTATCGATCTGCGGCGGCAGGCGGCCGGCCACCAGGCAGACGATGACGAGGAAGATCAGCGCGAAGGGCAGGCCGAACAGGAAGCGCACCTGCGTCGCGCCGACGACGCCGATGATCTCGGTCAGGGAACGCTGTGTGAGGTTTCTGGCCGTCTGCAGCAACGAGGCCGCGATGGTCGCGGGAATCCAGAGGAGGGCGAGGCTCACGCGGCGGGTCCGGTCGGTCGAGGGCGGTTTGTTGGTCGAAGACGTTCTTGGGGACGATGTTGGGCTTGTGAACTCTTGCCTGCGACTAGGCAAATCGCTCCGCTGGGGGTAGGTATGCGTCCATGGGCGGGCCAACGTGTCACGGCCGTCTCGAAAATGCCGCATGCGTCGCGTTGAAACCCTGCGCCTTCAACCCTCGTAAGACAGGTTCAAGACCCGCCCGATGATCGCTTCCCGCTTTTCCGCAGCCCTCGTCTTCGGGCTCGCCCTCACCGGGTCGGCCTCGGCCGGCACCAGCCTCGTGATCGACGCCGCCAGCGGCGCGGTTTTGTCCAGCGAGAATGCGGGCCAGCCCTGGCATCCGGCGTCCACGACCAAGATGATGACCGCCTATCTGGCGCTGAAGGCGGTTCGCGAAGGCCGCCTCGGCCTGGAGACCGCGATCCCCGCCTCGAAGCGGGCGGCGAGCCAGCCGCGCGTCAAGGTCTACATCAAGGCCGGGCAGGAGGTCACGCTCGACAACGCGCTGCGCATCATGATGGTGAAGTCGGCCAACGACATCGCCTATGTCATCGCCGAGGGCGTCGGCGGCGATGTCGAGACCTTCGTCGGCATGATGAACGCCGAGGCCGCACGGCTCGGCATGCGCGACAGCCATTTCACCAACCCCAATGGCTGGCACGATCCCGATCAGCAGGTCAGCGCCCGCGACCTCGCCATCCTCGCCATGGCGCTGATGCGCGAATTCCCGGATTATTCGGATTACTGGAACACGGCCTCCGTCCAGCTCGGCAAGCAGGTCCTGAACAACACCAACGGTCTCGTCGGCCGCTATTCCGGCATCGGCGGCATGAAGACCGGCTTCGTCTGCGCCTCGGGCTTCAATGTCGTCGCGACCGCGACGCGCGGCGGCCGCACCCTGATCGCGGTGGTGCTCGGGGCATTGTCCGGCACGGAGCGCACCATCAAGGCGGCGCAGCTTCTCGACGACGGCTTCGGGAAATGGGGCGGTGCAGGCTATAGCGTCGCCTCGCTGCCTTCGCAGGGCGGACGCGCTTTCAACATCTGCGACGACGTCCGTCGCAAGGGCGGTGGCGCTGCACTGGCGGATGACGCCGACAGCTCGGGCCCGATCGCAGCCCAGGCGCCGAACATCGGCGGCAATGCCGAGGATGGCGGCCGCTTCGCCTCGGCGTCCGCGTCGAGCTATGCCAGCACCTCCCTGCTGAGCCGCTCGCCGTCGGGCCGTGTCTCGCTTGGCCCGCGCGCCCAGACAGTGCCTGTGCCGGTCGCCTTCGGCCGCACGCCGGCTTCGGCTTCGGCGCCGCTGGCGGCCAATGTCTCGGGCGGGGCGGACAGCCGCGTCGCGCGCGGCGCAGCTCCCGTCCTCGCGCCGTCGGCGCCGGTCGCGGCTGGCCTGTTCGGCAGCCAGACCGGTGGCCTGTTCGCAGATCGGGGGCGCACTGCCTCCAGCAATGGCGGCATTCCCGGCGCGACCACGGCCTTCGCGCCGTCCGCGCCCGAGACGGCACAGCCTGCCGAGCAGAACGGACCGCTGCGCCTGCAGGGTGCGATCAAGCCGGGTGCCGCGGCGCCTGCCAGCCTGCGCGCCGGCGCAGCAGCCAGGATCAAGCCGACTGCCCGCCCGCCGGCCAAGCCGCTGCTGGTGAAGCCCTCGCCCAAGGCCGATCCGGCGACGGCCAAGGCTGTTCAAGACAAGGCCTCGCAGGGCAAGCCCGCGCAGGCGGCGGCGAAGCCGCAACCCGCCAAGCCGCAGGCTGTCACCCCACAAGTGAAAAGCAAGGCCAAGGCCAAGCCGAACGACGCCAAGCCGAACGACGACGCCTGAGCGTGATCCCTTGATCGCCGACTCCGGCACTTCCGCCAGGCAGGGCATGCTGATGGCGCTGGCTGCCGCCGGCGCCTATGGCACCAACATCGTCAGTGCGCAGATCGCCGGTCAGGCGGGCCTCAACGGCCCGCTGCTCGTGTTCTACCGCGTCTTCATCATGCTCGCGCTGGTCGGGGCCGCCGTCACGATCTGGCGGGCACCGCTCGTCGTGCCACATGGCGAGCGACGGGCGATGCTGCTGTTCGGCGTGACCAGCGCGCTGGTCGGCTCGGCCTATCTGTCCTCCGTCGCCTTCCTGCCCGTCACGGTCGCCGCGGTGGTGTTCTTCACCTATCCCGTCCTGATCGTGCTGGCCGAGCCTTTCGTCACGCGCCTGCCGTTCCGGCCCGAGCGGCTGGCTGCGGCGTTTGCGGCTTTCATCGGCGTCGCGATGGTCGTGGGGCCGGAGATGCATGGGCTCGATCCACGCGGCCTCGCCCTGGCGCTCTGCGCCAGTCTTGCCGCCGCGACGCAGTTCTTTGCCGGTGCCGCCCTCTCCCGCACGGCGCTGTCGGCGCGGCTGTTCTGGTCGCATCTGCTGATCCTGCCGGTGACGGCGCTGATCCTGGCGATCACCGGCGGTTTCCTGCCGCCCGACGCCTTCGCACTCGCGCCGATCGCCGCTGCGGTGACGATCGGCGGCTATCTCGTGGGTTTCCTGTTCCAGGTGATCGCCCTGACCCGGATCTCGCCCGGCGCCGCCGGCCTCGCCTTCTGCGCGGAGCCCGTCTGCGCCGTGCTGATCGCGGCTCTGGTGCTGGGGGAGCGGCTCGCTCCGCTGCAATATGCCGGCTGCGCCCTTGTCGTCGCGACGCTGGTGATTAATGTAACACTAGAACAAATGAGGCGCTCTCCCGCGCCGGCCTGACGCAAAGCGTGACGACCATGACAAGCCCGCCGGTCCGCCCGGACCCTCTGCCGTTGACCTTGCTGACCGGCTTTCTCGGCGCGGGCAAGACGACCCTGCTCAACCGGCTGCTGAAGGATCCGGCGCTCGCCCAGACGGTCGTGATCGTCAACGAATTCGGCGAGGTCGGGCTCGACCACCTGCTGATCGAGGGCGTCGAGGACGGCATGATCCTGCTCGATTCGGGCTGCCTGTGCTGCACCATCCGCGACGACCTCATCGTCACGATGGAAGACCTGCTGCGCCGGCGCGACAATGGCCGGATCAGCCCGTTCAGCCGCGTCGTCATCGAGACGACGGGCCTCGCCGATCCGGCGCCGATCCTGAACGTGCTGATCAACCATCCCTATCTGGCGATGCGCTTCCGGCTCGACGGCGTGGTGACGCTGGTCGATGCGGTCAACGCCATGGCGACGCTCGATGCGCATGAGGAGGCACGCAAGCAGGTCGTGGCGGCGGATCGCCTCGTGCTGACGAAATCCGATCTCGTGCCGAACCTTGCCGAACTCGCCCCGCTGCGGCAGCGGCTGGCGGTGCTCAATCCGGGCGTCGCCCTGCTTGGCGCGGGTGCCGCGGCCAACTCGCTGTTCGGAGCCGGGCTCTACGATCTCGCACGGCGCCCGGCTGAGATCGGGCAGTGGCTCGCGCGCGAGACCCTGCCGGGCGGTGGTCACGCGCATGACGGCCACCATCATCACCATGATCATCACGGTCATCATCACGGTCACGACCATGGGCATGGGGATCACGGCCATGATCATGTTTATCACGACGTCAACCGCCACGATGCCAGCATCCGGGCCTTTGCGTTGACTGCCGATGTGCCGATCCAGCAGGCGACCGTGGACCTGTTCTGGACGCTGCTGCGCTCGGTGCACGGGCCCAAGCTCCTGCGCATGAAGGGGCTGGTGCAGGTGGCCGAGCATCCCGACCGGCCGCTGCTGCTGCATGCCGTGCAGCAGATCCTGCATCCGCCCGTCATCCTCGATGCCTGGCCCGATGCCGACCGGCGCTCGCGCCTCGTTCTCATCGTCAGGGATATCGAGGAGGCCGTCGTGCAGCGGCTCTGGGCGGCTTTCCTGGGTCAGGTCCAGGGCAGCGCAGGCCGGGAGACCGTCACCGCCTGAGACGGTCGCGTTGGCCCTGTTCTTGAAGCCAACCCTGCGACCGATCGAGGTTTACGTCGCGGCTCGCCAATTTGGCACAGCCTCGCGCCAGATCGGTCCAGCGCAGCGGTGAGCGGAGTCGGATGAACCAGATCATGGCTTTGAGGGGCGCCCCGGCAGGCAGTGCCGGAGCTGGCGCCGGTTACGCTCCAGCGCCGCGACCCGATGCGCCGATCACGATCGAGACCCGCCCGCTTGCGGCCTGCGCCGACATTGCCGAGGCCTGGAGCCAGCTCGCCGGCAGGGCACTGGAGCCCAACCCTTTCCTCGAGCCGGCCTTCGCCCTGGCCGCGGCCCAGCACCTCGTTTCCTTCCGCGACGTGGTCGCGATCCTGGCCTGGCAGGGAGGTACGACCGATACGCGCCGCCGCCTCGTCGGGCTGATCCCGTGCTGCCGCCGGAACGGTCTCTTCGTGCCTGATGCGCTGATCGGCCTGTCGGACCGACGCGTCTTCAGCGGCGCCCCGCTGCTCGACAGGCAGCAGGCCAGGGCGGTGATCGAAGCGGTGCTGGACCCGCGTCGCCAGGGTGTGATCGACGGACGTGGGCTGATCCTGCGTGCGGTCGATCTCGATGGCGGGCTGGTCTTGGCTCTGCGCGACGCGACCAGGCACGCGGGCCTGACCGCGAGCCCGCGCCCCGCGCTCGGCGCTTCCGTGGCCACTCCGTCGTTGGGGCAGATCAAGGCCTTGCGGGAAGCTCTGGCGCGGCATGGCAAGCTGAAGCTGGTCGAACCCCGGACACAGGCAGGCCTGCGCGACGCGGTCGAGATCATCCTGGCGATGGAGGCGTCCGGACCGCGCGCGCAGGCGGGTGCGGCGACGCTGCAGGACACGCGCGAGGTCGGCTTCCTGCGGGCGATGACGCGTGGTCTTGGCCGCGTCCGGCAGTGCCGGATCGGTCTCCTGATGCTCGACGACCAGCCGATCGCTGGCGCGATCGTGCTCGGTCGGGGGGCGCGCAGTTGGCTCTATCTGAGCGCGCAGGAGGAGACCCATGTGCCGCTCATGCCGCTGCAGGTTCTGCTCACGATGATGCAGGAGGCGGCGCCGGCTCGGCTGATCCTGCGTCCTGACGGCCTGTCCGCCAGCGGGGAAGGCGGGCTCTCGCTCGGTGACCTGCATCTGTCGCATGGCGCCGTTCGCAAGCCGCGCGATCTTGCGGGCCGCGCCCGCGACGTGTTGCGGGGCTCGCTGTTCAGGCTTGCGCGTGTCAGGCTTCCGCGCGCAGGAGCCGCCTGATGATCTTGCCGGTCGTGGTCAGCGGCAACTCGTCGCGGAAGACGATCTCGCGCGGATATTCATGGGCTGAGAGCCGTCGCCGCACGAAGGCCTGAAGCGCGGCGGCGAGTTCAGGCGTGCCTGCGTGGCCGGGTTTCAGCACGATGAAGGCCTTGACGATCTCGGTGCGCAGCGCGTCCGGCTTGCCGACGACGGCGGCGAGCGACACCGCCTCGTGCCGCAACAGGCAGTCCTCGATCTCGCCCGGCCCGATGCGATAGCCCGAGGAGGTGATGACGTCGTCATCGCGGCCGACGAAGCGGACATAGCCGTCCTCGTCCTGCACCGCCTGATCGCCGGTCTTCATCCAGTCACCTATAAATTTCTCGGCCGTGGCCTGCGGATTGCGCCAGTAGCCGAGGAACATCACCGGGTCGGGGCGGCGCACCGCGATCTGGCCTTCCTCGCCGGTGTCGCAGATGGTGCCGTCCGGGCGGATGACCGCGACGTCATGGCCCGGGACGGCCTTGCCGATGCAGCCCGGTCGGCTGACGCCGATCTGCGCACAGGAGGCGAGCACGAGATTGCACTCGGTCTGGCCATAGGCCTCGTTGATGGTGAGGCCGAGCGCCTCGCGGCCCCAGGCCAGGGTCTCGGCGCCCAGCGCCTCGCCAGCGGCGGCTACCGTCCGTAGGGCAAAGGGAAAGCGCTCGCGCGGTCGTTCGACGCTGCGCAGCATCCGCAGTGCGGTCGGCGGCACGAAGGCGTTGCGGATCTGGAGGTCCGCCATCAGGCGGAAGGCCTCCTCCGGCTCGAAGCGCGTCACCGGCCGCGCCACGACGGCGACACCGAAATGCAGCGCCGGCAGCAGCATGTTGAGGAGGCCGCCGGCCCAGGCCCAATCCGCCGGCGTCCAGGCGAGATCGCCCGGCTGCGGCATGAACTCGTGCGGCATCTGGACGCCCGGCAGATGGCCGGGCAGGACGCGATGGCCATGGAGCGCGCCCTTGGGATTTCCCGTGGTGCCGGAGGTGTAGATCATCAGTGCCGGATCATCGGGGCTCGTATCGACGACGGTGAAGTCGGGGCTGGCGTCGGCCAACAGCGCGTCCCAGCCCAGCGCGTCGCGGTCGGCGCCGTCGATCGAGATGGTCAGCGCCAGCTCCGGTAGGGGCTCGGCGATCTGCCTGGTCTTGGCGAGCCCCCCTGCGTCCGTGATCAACACCTTCGCAGCGGAGTCGCCGAGCCTGTAGGCCAGCGCATCGACGCCGAACAGCGCCGCCAGCGGCACGGCGATCGCCCCGAGCTTGTAGGCGGCGAGATGGGCGGTGAGCACGCAGCGGCCCTGCGGCAGCAGGATCGCGATGCGGTCGCCCTGCATGACGCCGCGGGCGCGCAAGGCGTTGGCGAGCCGGTTGGAGTCTTCGCGCAGTCGGCCGAAGCTGACCGGCGTCACCTGCCAGTCGCCGGAGACCTCGATGATTGCGGTGCGGTTGCGATCGATGGCGGCCCAGCGGTCGCAGACATCGGCGGCGATGTTGTAGCGCTGCGGGATCTGCCAGCGGAAGGCGTCGCGCAGCGCCTGATGGTCGCGGAGGTCGGGAAGGATCAAGCGGGGTATCCGGGAAAAGGGGCGGCAAAATAGGCAGGAGCCGGCTACCTGTCACCGTGACGCTACGCCATGTACTTCACGGCCTGGAGGCATTCCGATTGTTGCAGCGGGCGGCGCCTGTCAGGCCCGGGTTTTCGCAGCGAGGCCGGCGACATCGGCGATGATGCCGTCCAGCTCGAAGTTCTTCGGCGTGTAGACGGCCGCCACTCCCATGTTGCGCAGGGCGTTCTCGTCGTCGGGCGGGATGATGCCGCCGACCACGACGGGCACGTTCATTCCGGCGACGCGTAAGCGCGCCGTGACGTCGCGCACCAACGGCAGATGCGAGCCGGACAGGATCGACAGTCCGATGATGTCGGCTTGCGTCTCCTGCGCCTGTGCCACGATCTCCTCGGGCGTCTGGCGGATGCCGCCATAGCTGACCGCCATGCCAGCGTCGCGAGCGCGCACCGCGATCTGCTCGGCGCCGTTGGAATGGCCGTCGAGGCCGGGCTTGCCGACGAGGAAGCGCGGCGTGCGGCCAAGCTTTTCCGTGGCGCGGGCGACGGCAGCCTTGACCGTGGCGAGGTCGGCATTGTCGCCGAGCTTGGCCGTATCGACGCCGGTGGGCGCCCGGTATTCGCCGAAGATCTCGCGCAGCTCTTTCGCCCATTCGCCGGTGGTGACGCCGGCCTTGGCGCAGGCGATCGAGGCCGGCATGACGTTGCGCGCTTCCTTCGCCGCCGAAGCCAGTTCCGCCAGCGCGGCTTCGGCGGCCTTGGCGTCGCGGGCGGAGCGCCAGGCCTTGAGGCGGCCGATCGCCTCCAGCTCGACGGAATCCGGCACGGTGACGACATTGCCTTCGCCGGCCGAGAGCGGGGAAGGTTCGCTGTTGGTGAATTTGTTGACGCCGATGACGATCTGCTCGCCGCGCTCGATCGCCTCGATCCGGCGGGCGCCGTTCTCGACCAGCGCCTGCTTCATGTAGCCGGTCTCGATCGCGGCCAGTGCGCCGCCCATGTCGTCGATCTTCGCGAGTTCCTCGAGCGCGGCGGCCTTGAGGTCGGAGACGCGGGCGTCGATCACGGTCGAGCCGTCGAAGATGTCGCCGAATTCGAGCAGGTCGGTCTCATAGGCCAGCACCTGCTGCATCCGCAGCGACCATTGCTGATCAAAGGGGCGCGGCAGGCCGAGCGCCTCGTTCCAGGCGGGAAGCTGCACGGCGCGCGCACGGGCCTTTTTGGAGAGCGTGACGGCCAGCATCTCGATCAGGATGCGGTAGACGTTGTTCTCCGGCTGCGGCTCGGTGAGGCCCAGCGAATTGACCTGCACGCCATAGCGGAAGCGGCGCATCGCCTCGTCGGCGACGCCATATCTGCCGAGCGTGATCTCGTCCCAGAGCTCGACGAAAGCGCGCATCTTGCAGAGCTCGGTGACGAAGCGCATGCCGGCATTGACGAAGAAGGAGATGCGGCCGACGACCTCGGGGAACTCCTCTGCCGAGACCTCCGGCCGTGCGCGGATCGAATCCAGCAACGCAATCGCAGTCGCCAAAGCGAAGGACAGCTCCTGCACCGGCGAGGCGCCGGCCTCCTGCAGATGGTAGGAGCAGACATTCGTCGGGTTCCATTTCGGCAGTTCGCGGGCCGTGAACACGACGATGTCGGTGGTGAGTTGCATCGAGGGACGCGGCGGGAAGACATAGGTTCCGCGCGACAGGTATTCCTTGACGAGGTCGTTCTGGGTCGTGCCCTGCAGGACCTTGCGATCGGCGCCCTGCTCGTCGGCCACCGCGATGTAGAGCGAGAGCAGCCAGGCCGCCGTCGCGTTGATCGTCATCGAGGTGTTCATCTGGGCGAGCGGTATCTGGTCGAACAGCGCCCGCATGTCGCCGAGATGGGAGATGGGCACGCCGACCTTGCCGACCTCGCCGCGCGACAGCACGTGGTCCGGATCGTAGCCGGTCTGCGTCGGCAGGTCGAAGGCGACCGAGAGCCCGGTCTGCCCCTTGGCCAAGTTGTTGCGATAGAGCTTGTTCGATTCCGAGGCATCAGAATGACCGGCATAAGTCCGGAATATCCAAGGTTTGTCGCGTGGCGCGGGTTGGTCGCGCCTGCTGCCGGCGGGGTCGATCGCGTTCATGCCGTTCCACCCTCTTTTCAGAGCAATCTCAATGTTGCACTGCGGCGAGAATAACGCCAGAGGGGCGGTGAAGTCGCTTGAGACCTTCGGATAAGCGCTGAAACAGCCCTAACCGCGCCAGGGAACGCCGAATGTCAGCGTTATCGGCAGTTCCGTGACGGCGCCGGCTGCGAGCTGGATCGCGCCGGTTCGCCGGTCGAGCGGCTCGTCCGGGGCCGAGGGCGAGGGCAGGCCGTGCCAGGGCTCGATGCAGATGTAGGGGCCGTTCGGCTTCGTCCAGATGCCGAGATGCGGCATCGCCGGGAAATCGACCGCGACGCCCGGCAGGCCGTCGGCACCATACCAGGCACGGCTGCCGGCGCCTTCCGGAATGATCAGCGCATCCTCGACGAACAGGGCGTGGTCGAGCGTCAGCACGCCATCGACAAAGGCAGAGGGGTGAAGGGCCGGCGCGCGCTGGCCGTCAGGGCCGAGACGCAGATGTGAAGGGCTCGCGCCAATGCCGAGGCGGATGCGATGCAGCCGGCCGTCCGCATCCGGCAGCGGCCAGAGGAAGGCCGGGTGATAGCCGAAGCAGAAGGGCATGGTCCTGTCGCCGGTGTTGGCGATGCGGGCGGTCATGGTGAGCGACGCGCCGTCGAGCCGGTAGGTCATGTCGAGCGCGAAGGCAAAGGGATAGGCCTGCCTCGTCTCGTCATTGTCGGTGAGACGCAGCGTGCAGGATGCGTCGTCCTGCGCGGTGAGTTCGAACAGGCTGGTGCGGGCGACGCCATGGCTCTTGATCGGGTAGCGCTTGCCGTCGATCAACACCTTGCCGTCCGGATGCTTGCCGATGACGGGGAAAAGCAGGGGCGAGCGTCCGGCCCATATCGTCGCGTCGCCGTTCCAGAGCCAATCCCGGCCCCTTGCATCGGTGACGGATTGCAGCTCGGCGCCGAGCGGGGCGATCACAACGGTCAATCGGTCATTGGCGAGCTGGATCATCGGGGGCTAGTTGCTCGTGCCCGGCAGCCGTGGCAGCGGCATGAACTCGACGCCTTCCTCATGCAGCATGCGGGCATCCTCGGACGTCGCCTCGCCATAGATCGGGCGGCTGTCGCTCTCGCCGTGATGGATCTTCAGCGCCTCGTCGGCAAAGCGCGGACCGACATGCTCGGCGTTCTCGGCGACGTGCTTGTGAAGGTCGGTCAGCATCTGGCGCAGCGCGATCTCCTGCTCGCCCATCAGGGCAGCAGGCGCGGCCGGCGCCGGTGTGGGCGCCGCCGCCACGGGCGATACCTGCGGCTCGACCTCGATGGCGCGGGCGCTGCGATCGGTGCGGGCGACGTTCGGTGCCATGATGGCCCGATCGACATGCTTGCTGCCGCAAAGCGGGCAGGCGACGAGGCCGCGCCGCACCTGATCCTCGAAGCTCGATGAACTGGCGAACCAGCTTTCGAATTCGTGGGCGTTGTCGCAGACCAAAGCGTAGCGGATCATGTCAACTCAACCATGCGGCAGGCATTCGCCGCGAACCCCTGGCAGAAGAGATAGGTGCCGGCTCTTCCGCCGCAAGCGTATGGCGGGCGGCGCTGCGGCTCACGCGGCCAGCAGCTTGTCGAGCTCGCCGCGGGCGTCGAGCTCATGGATGTCGTCGGAGCCGCCGACGTGTTTCTCGCCGATGAAGATCTGCGGCACCGAGGTCCGGCCGCCGGCGCGAGCGGTCATGGCCTGCCGGAGTTCAGGCTTGCCGTCGACGGCGATCTCGTCGAAGGCGACGCCCTTCTTCGTCAGCAGCGACTTCGCCGCGCTGCAATAGGGGCACCAGGCGGTGGTGTAGATGGTAACGGCAGGCATGTCGGCATCCCGCATTGTTGCAGTGCATCCCTATGTAGTGCGTCTTCACGCATTCGTCACGGCTGCATCACGACCCGTCCGTGACGACCCTGGCGAAGGTGAGGACGTCGACCGCGCTGGCGCCGGCCCGCAGCAGGGCGCGGGCGGCGGCGTTGGCGGTCGAGCCGGTGGTCAGGACGTCGTCGACAAGCAGGATGCGGCGGCCCTCGATCTGCGGCCTCGCATTGGGCAGGACCCTGAAGGCACCCTGCAGGTTCTCGGCGCGCTGGGTTCGCGTCAGGCCGACCTGCTGGCGCGTGCGTTTGACGCGGGCGAGTGCCAGCGGTGCCAGCGGGACGCCGGACTGTCGCGCCACCACGGTCGCCAGCACGGCCGCCTGGTTGAAGCGCCGGGTCCAGAGCCGGGTGCGATGCAGCGGCACAGGTACGACAAGATCGGCATCGGGCAGGAGCTCGCGGCCGGCCTGCGCCATCATGCGGCCGAGCGTCAAAGCGAGATCGGTGCGGTCGCCATATTTCAGGCGATGAATCAGTTCGCGCGCCGTGCCGTCGAAGCGGCAGACGGCCCGGGCCCGCGCAAAGACCGGAGGGTCCGCGATCGCGGCCGGCGAGACCAGCCCTTCGCCGAGATCGATCGCGAAGGGCGTGCCCAGCCGCTCGCAATAGGGCCGCTCGATGAAATCGATCCCGCCCCAACAGGTGGGGCAGAGCGCCTGCGCCGCGCCGGTTGCGGCCTGGCAGGCGATGCACGAAGGGGGATAGACGATGCCGACGGCGCCGCGCAGGCCGGCACGGAGCAACGCCGTGCCGTGCCGGATCGGGTTCCATGCTAGAGGCGCGGAGAATATTTTTCTCGTACCTGCCGCCGCAAGATGATCGTTTCTCTCCGGATCGGCCAGTTCCGCGGCGAATTGGTCTTGTTTTGGGGCTGGGGGATCGACCACCCTGTCATACCGCACTGCGGCACCCATCTAAAGGACGGACGATCCCGCGGCCCGCAGTGTTGATCGCAGTGCCGATCGCGGCGACTGTCCCGCTCACCATCCGGTCTGGCGTTTCCAAGGACAATTCCATGAGCCACTCAGATCCGTCTGTCCCGGCGCTGTTTTCGCCGTTCAGCATCGGCGACATCGCCGTCAAGAACCGCATCGTCATGGCACCGCTGACGCGCAACCGCGCCACCCGCGGTAATGATGCCCCCAATGCGCTCAATGTCGAGTATTATCGCCAGCGCGCCGGCGCCGGCCTGATCATCACCGAAGGGACGCAGGTCTCGCAGCAGGGCCAGGGCTATGTCTGGACGCCCGGCATGTATACGGCCGACCAGGTCGCCGGCTGGAAGGCGATCACCGATGCCGTCCATGCCGAAGGCAGCAAGATCGTCGCCCAGCTCTGGCATGTCGGCCGCGTCAGCCATGTCTCGCTCCAGCCGGGGCAGCAGGCGCCGGTCTCGCCCTCGGCGCGCGTGGCCAACACCAAGACCTATATCGAGAGCGGCTTCGCCTCCGTCTCGCCGCCGCGCGAGCTGGCGCTGGACGAAATCCCGCGGATCATCGCCGACTTCGTCACCGCGGCCGAGAACGCCAAGGCGGCCGGGTTCGACGGTATCGAGTTGCACGGCGCCCATGGCTATCTGATCGACCAGTTCCTGCGCGACGATTCCAACACGCGCACCGATGCCTATGGCGGCTCGATCGAGAACCGCGTCCGTTTCGCGCTGGAAGTGGTCGAGGCCGTTTCCAAGGTCTTCCCGAAGGGCCGCGTCGGCATCCGGATCTCGCCGGTGAGCCCCGCCAACGATGCCCGCGATTCCGATCCGCAGGCGCTGTTCACTCATCTGGTGACGAAGCTCAGCGAAGCCGGCATCGCCTTCATCCATGTCGTCGAGGGCGCGACGCGCGAAGCGCGCGACTACCTGCCCTTCGACTATGGCGCGCTGCGCCGGGCCTTCAAGGGTGCGTATATCGCCAATAACGGCTTCACCCGCGAGCTGGCGATCGAGACCATCGCGAATGGCGAGGCCGACGCTATCGCCTTTGGCCGCCTGTTCATCGCCAATCCCGATCTGGTCGAACGGCTGCGGCGAGACGCGCCGCTGAACACGCCGGTTGTCGAGACCTTCTATGGCGGCGACGCCAAGGGCTATACCGACTATCCAGCCCTGGCTGACGCCGCGGCCTGAGAGGCGCTTGCCAGCATTCGGGCGCAGCCGGATTCGGCACAAAGAGGGCGCGTCGTCGATGCGCCCTCGCGAATTTTGCTGCCTTGGCGCAAAAACAGTTGCAGCGCAGCCGAAGCCCGATTACACAGCAGCCCTTGCCGCGCTGCTCCCATCGTCTAGCGGTTAGGACGTCGCCCTCTCACGGCGAAAACTGGGGTTCGATTCCCCATGGGAGCGCCATCGGCCGCTAAGCTCTTGAAGGGCTTAACCTCCTGAGAATGTCATAGGTTCGGTTCTTATCGAGCGCGGCTTTCAGCCCGCTCGGTTGGGAGAGCGCCCGCGCTGCGCGCCCATTCCGCCCTGGTCATTCCGGATGGCCTGGTCATTCCGGATGGATCGTGTTCGGTCTTCGCGGCGATCATCATGAGCCCCTGATGGCGCCGCCGAAGTCGGTTCCTATCGGCAGCCCGGCAGCGCCAGACCGGCCATCGACACCAGCATGATCGCGAGCAGCGACAGGCCATCGAGCGTCAGCGCCGTTCGCGCGAGGAAGCCGTCTACCCCTTCGATGTGGAGCCGTCGGCGCTGACTCCCGCCGTGAACGGCAAGCGCGACGACTGCGAGAACGGTTACAGCGGCGATGACGAGCGCATGCCAGTGCCCGGCGGCCGTCCGACACAGCACCGACTCCAGAGCGTAGACGATGATGAAATGCGCGGCCCAGATTACGGGTCCCAACAGCGTGGCAGCGGCACGTCCGGCAGGCAGGATCCTGTTCGTCATGACGCGACCATCCGCGGGAAGCCGTGCGTAAGCAGCAGGCCGAACAGGGCCTGTCCGATCGCATAGGCCCAGAACAGCGAGAGGTTGTCGAACACCACGCGCCGGATCGATGTCAGGCGGCCGGCGACCGTGCGCGCGATGGCAAAGCCCGCCATGACCACGACGGCCGCTACGATCTGGAATTGCAGCGCGAGGTTGGCATAGACCATCGCCGCATAGCCGCTGGCCTGCGGCCTCAGGCCGCTACGCCAATGCGACAGGCCATCGAGCGCCAGCCCTGACAGCAGGGCCAGGACACCGATCCCGATCAAAAGGGAGAGGCCGGCTTTCGGCGTTCCCGACCTTCGCAGCAGCAGATGCGCGCCCCACAGCATCACACCGCTGGCGGCCAGAAGCGCGGCCGGTCCGAGCGGCGACCATGGCGATGGCAGCGCCGCGGCTTGCGGCCAGGTCTGCGGCGAGACGGTCCAGAGATAGAGGTAGCCGAAGAGATAGGAGAGATAGAGGGCGGCGGCGACCAGGATCAGGATCACCATCGCCCACCAACTGTGCGAAAGCGTGCCGGAGGCATAGGTCGGCAGCACGATGCCACCGCCGATATCGACGGGCTCGGTCGGCGCAGGGTCGCTGTCCCACATCCAGACGATGATCGAGACGACCGCGAGCAGGCCGCAGATCGAAGCCAGCGTCACCGCCTTGACCGTGAGCAGCAGGAAGAACCCGGCGGTGAAGATCGCCGCCGAGAGATGAGCCCAGCCCGGCCCACTCAGCCGCATCAGATATTGCGGCTGCGCCTCCACGGGCGAGGTGACGATCGTCTCGCGGGCGCCGGTGAGCGTTCCCGGCAGGTAGTAGCGCCCCGCCTCGACATCCTGCGCCAGGCCAGCCTGGGTCCAGAGCGGCTCCCGGCTCGCGACAGGGGGAATGCTGCGCAAGCCGAAACTGTTGTTCGGCAGCCAGTCCAGCGTGCCGCCCCCCCAGACGTCGCCGGCCGGCTCGCCGCGCGTGAGGCGCAGGTTGCGGGCCACGTCGATCAGGAAGACAAGCACGCCTGATGCAAGCATGAAGGCCCCGAGCGTCGAGACAAGGTTGAGCGTGTCCCAGCCCATTCCGGCCGGATAGGTATAGACCCGGCGTGGCATGCCGATCAGCCCGGTAATATGCATCGGCAGGAAAGCGATGTTGAAGCCGCCAAAGATCAAGCCGAAGGCCCATTTCCCGAGGCGCTCGGAGAGCGGCCGCGTGCTGAAGGCCGGCGTCCAGTAGTAGACCGCCGCAAACAGCGGGAAGACCATGCCGCCGAACAGCACATAATGCAGGTGGGCTACGACGAAGTAGCTGTCATGGGCCTGCCGGTCGAACGGCACCATCGCCACCATCACGCCGGTCAGTCCGCCCAGTGTGAAGATCAGTAGGAAGCCGATGACGAAGAGCGAGGCGACGGTGATCTTGAGCCGGCCGGCCGCCATGGTCGCGATCCAGGCGAAGATCTGGATGCCGCTGGGGATCGCCACCGCCATGCTCGCCGCGGAGAAGAAGCCGAGCGAGCGGGCCGGAATGCCGGTGGTGAACATGTGGTGGACCCACAGGCCGAAGGAGAAGAAGCCGACCGCGATCAGCGCCACCACGATCAGCCGGTAGCCGACGATCGGCGTGCCGGTCATGGTCGGCACGATCATCGAGACCATGCCCGCCGCCGGCAGGAAGATGATGTAGACCTCGGGATGGCCGAAGAACCAGAACAGGTGCTGCCAGAGCAGTGGGTCTCCACCGCGCTCGGCGATGAAGAACGGCCAGTCGAAGGCGCGCTCGAGTTCGAGCAGGATCGTCGCCAGGATCACGGCGGGGAAGGCGAAGACGATCATGCCGGCGAAGATCAGCATGGTCCAGGCGAAGATCGGCATCCGCGCCAGCGTCATGCCGGGCGCGCGGGTCCGCAATATGCCGACGATGATCTCGATCGCGCCCGCAATGGCCGAGATCTCGATGAAGCCGATGCCGAGCAGCCACCAGTCGGCGCCGACGCCGGGCGAGAAGCGCAGCCCCGTCAAGGGCGGGTACATGAACCAGCCGCCGGACGGCGCGACGCCGAAGAACAGCGTGCAGAAGAAGACGGTACCGCCGACGAAATAAGCCCAGAAGGCGAAGGCGCCGAGCCGCGGAAACGGCATGTCGCGCGCGCCCAGCATCTGCGGCAGGAGCAACACGCCGATCGCTTCGACGGCGGGCACCGCGAAGAGGAACATCATCACCGTGCCATGCATGGTGAAGATCTGGTTGTAGGTGTCCTGAGACAGGAAATCATTGCCCGGCGAGGCCAGTTGCAGCCGGATCAGCAGCCCGAGGATCCCTGCCGCCAGGAAGAACAGGAAGGCGGTGGCGATGTAGAAATAGCCGATGATGGTGTTGTTGACCTCGCTGACGATGCGCCAGCCTTTCGGTCCCGCCCAGACCTTCTCGAGTTCTGCAAGCTCGGATTCCGGTCGCGGCAAGGGGTTGGGGAAGATCCGTTCGCCCGCTGGAGCCTTTGGGTTCGATGTCATGTCAGGCTCGCGAGATAGGCCGCCAGGGCTCGAAGCTCATCGTCCGAAAAAATCTTGAACTCGGGCATGAGATTGCCGGGCTTGACCGATTGTCCGCTCGCGATGAAGCGGGCGAGGTTTTCGGGCGTGTTGGGGATCGTCGCCGCAGCCAGGAACCGCCGCCCGCCGATGCGCGAGAGATCGGGGCCTATGACGCCGGAGGCCCGCGTGCCGCGCACCGCATGACAGGCGCCGCAACCGGCGGATTCGAAGAGGGCGCGCCCGCGCTCATGCCCGTCAGGCGGCACGACGGGGTTTGCGAGCCAGGCCTCGAATTCCGCCTCCGGCACGGCGACGATCTCCAGCGCCATCAATGCATGCGGACCGCCGCAATATTCCGCGCATTGGCCGCGATAGATGCCGGGTCTGTCGGCCTTGAGCCTGAGCGTATTGGTCCGCCCGGGGATCATGTCGAGCTTGCCAGCCAGACTCGGCGCCCAGAAGGAGTGGATGACGCCGGCCGAGCGCAGCACGATATCGATCTCGCGCCCGACGGGAATCCTGAGCTCGTTGGCCTCCGCGATCGATCGTCCGTCAGCCCCGGCATAGGCGACGCGCCACCACCATTGCTCGCCGGTGACCTCGATGCGCAGAACCGCCTGGCGATCGCTCGCGATCGTCTCCCGCATCAGCCAGACGCCATAGCCCAGCAGCACGGTGAGCGTCACCACGGGGAAGGCGATGCCGCCGAGCTTGATCGCCCGGTCGGAACCCAGCAGCCGACGCGCCCGGTCCGATCCGCCGATCGCCAAGGACAGCGCCGCGCAGACGATCAGCAGGATCACGCCAGCGCCGGCAAACAGGATCCAGGTCAGCAGCGCGACCCGGTTCGCCTCGTCGCCGGCCGGCGCCAGCGCGGACTGCATCTCGCTGCAGCCCGACAGCGCGAAGGCGCCGGCAGCGATGCAGGGCAGGGCGCGGCCGGTCATCGGCCCGGCTCGTCGGCAATCGGAGCGGCAGGCGGCAGACTGGCGAAATAGGCCGCGAGGTCGTCGGCCTGTTGCGCGCTCAGCCGGCGCGCGATCGGCGCCATGATCGCACCTGTTTCGCTGCGGTCGTTCATGCCCGCGCGCCAGACGCTCAACTGGCCGGCGAGATAGCGCGCGGATTGGCCGGCCAGGCGGGGATAGGCCGGCAGCGCCCCGGGTCCGTGGCAGCTCAGGCAGGCGGGAACCTCGCGCGACGGCACGCCCTCGCGTGCCAGAACCGCGCCCCGCTCGATTGCGGCAGGGTCGGCGGATGCACGATCGCGCGCTACGGGCGCAGGCAAAGCGGCATAATAGGCCGCAAGTTCGTCGATCGCGCCGTCCGAGAGGCCCGACACGACAGTCTGCATCACGCCGCTTGGCCGCTCGCCGGCCGCATAGGCGCGCAACGCGGCCGCAAGCATGGTCTTGGACTGGCCATGCAGGGTCGGCACCAGGCGGCTCGGCGGGGCCTCCCTCGCGCCGTGGCAGCGTGCGCAGGCGTCGATGGCATCCCGTGAGCGTCGCCCTGTCGCGATCGCGGGACCGTCCGGCGGGTCGGTCACGACCTCGCCCTGCGCCAGCGCCCGGTAGCCTTTCTCGTCGAGTGACGGCAGGCGGCGCATGAAGGCCACCAGCGCCCAGACCTCGTCCTCGCGCGCCAGAGCCGGCCAGCCCGGCATGCCGGTATATTTCAGGCCGTGTTGGACGATCCAGAACAGCTCACCGTCTTTCCAGAAGCCGACTTTCTCCGAGAGATCGGGCGGAGCCGGGAGCATGCTGGCGGAAACCGGAGTGATCGGGATGCCCGGCGCGCCATGGCAATAGGCGCAGCCGCCGTGGAAATGGCCGGCACCGAGCCGGATCAGATCCTCGTCATCCCGGCGCACGAGCGTCGTGTCGGGCGCGCGGGCCTTGACCGAGTTTTCCATGCCGAAGTGCAGGAAGAGTTCGACGATGCGGAAATGGCCGGTGCTGGCGGCGACATTATAGACGCCAAGCCAGGCGAAGAGGACGACGCCCGCCAGCCCGGCGGCCAGGAGGGCCAGCGCCGTGAGACCGACGCGCCGCCAGCTCGCAAGCAGCCAGAGGCTGAGGGCTCTAGCGCGGTTGAGCAGCGACATCGCCATCCGCCTCGCCGAGGTCGAGCCGCAGCAGCATCTGCGCCGCGAGGATGACGCCGGCGACCAGATAGCTGAGCGGGCAGGCCGTGATCATCAGCAAGCCGGCGAGCTGCTGATCGGCCAGCGTCGAGGGCCCTGTCGTGCACAGGGCCAGCGCGAGGCCGGGCAGCCCGTAGAGATCGCGCGGGGCGAAGATCAGGAGTACGCCGAGAAGGCAGGCGAATTTGCCCGTCAGCATCAAAGCGGCCAGCGAGCGCCATCCCGACGATGCTCCAGCGGCAATGACGGCGCTCCAGAACGCGACGGCAGAAATCGCCAGCAGGATGAACAGGGTGGCCTGCAAGGCGGCTGAGCTCGCCGTCACCTGCTGCACCGCCGGAGCGTGCCACGCCCAGAGCAGCAGCATCTGAAGCATTCCGACCATCCAGATGGCGTTAGGCCCAGACTGCGTGAACCGCCCGGCAAACAGGAGCGCGGCGAGCGGAGCCAGAACGTTCATCAAGGCGAGATGCTGCAGCATCTGCAGCGAGAGGGGCCCTATCTCCACCAGCGCGACGGTCACTGCACCGAGGGTGGCGACCAAAAGCGAACTTGTCACGACCGCAGTCGCGCTATGGCGCAGGCCGACGATGTTACGTTGGTCGAGAATGCGACGCTGCAACCTGTGTCCCCCTTCGACCGGCAACGAGCCGCGGGCGCAGGAGTTCCCTGGGCGCAAGCGCGGAGCGTGGGAAAGGGCGCGAACCACGCGAACAAAACGCCGAGGCTCACGTTCACCTTGCATGATCCGGGTGGCCCCCGTGCCGCCTTCACACGGGAGGACACCGTCATGCCAAGCGCAACCCGAGTCATTCTCTTCGCCAGTGTCGCAGCGTCGGCCCTAGGCCTCGCTGCCTGCAACAGCCAGGCGGTTCTGCCAGAGGAAGCGGGCTATGGTCCGAATCCGACGCTGCCCGAGCCCACATCGTCCTGGTTCCCGACGGTCAAGGTCGCCGATGCGGTCGGCTGGAAACAGGGCGAGAAGCCGACCGCCGCCAGTGGCGGGCAGGTCACGGCCTTCGCTACGGGCCTGCAGCATCCGCGCTGGCTCTATGAACTGCCGAACGGTGACATCCTCGTGGCCGAGAGCGACGCCCCACCCAAGCCGGAAGGCAAGAGCGGCGGCATCCGCGCCTGGGTCCAGGGCCTGTTCATGAAAAAGGCGGGGTCGCAGACGCCCAGCGCCAACCGGATCACGTTGCTGCGCGACAAGGATGGCGACGGCGTCGCCGAAACCAAGAGTATCTTCCTGGAGAACCTGACATCGCCCTTCGGCATGGCCCTGGTCGGCAACCAGCTCTACATCGCCAATGCCGATGCCGTGGTGCGCGTCCCCTATGTCGAAGGCGAGACGAAAAGCGCGGCCGCGCCGGTGAAGGTTGCCGAGCTTCCCGCCGGCCGCAACCATCACTGGACCAAGAGCCTGGTCGCCAGCCCCGACGGCTCGAAGCTCTATGTCGGCGTCGGATCCAATTCCAATGTCGCCGAGAATGGCATGGCCGAGGAGGAGCGACGTGCGGCCGTGCTCGAGATCGATCCGGCGACCGGCGCGACGCAGGTCTTCGCCACCGGACTGCGCAACCCGGTCGGCATCGACTGGAACCCCACTACCAATGAGCTGTGGGTCGCGGTCAACGAGCGCGACGAGATCGGCGACGACCTCGTGCCCGACTACATGACCTCGGTGAAGCGTGATGGCTTCTATGGCTGGCCCTACAGCTATTACGGCCAGAATGTCGACAAGCGGGCCGAACCACCCCGGCCCGATCTCGTCGCCAAGGCGATCAAGCCCGACTACGCGCTCGGCTCTCATACTGCGTCGCTCGGAATGACCTTCGTCAAGGATGCACGCCTGGGGCAGGGCTATCAGGGCGGCGCCTTCATCGGTCAGCACGGTTCCTGGAACCGCAAGCAGCCGGTGGGTTACCGCGTCATCTTCGTGCCCTTCGTCGACGGAAAGCCGTCGGGCATGCCACGACCGATCCTGACCGGTTTCCTCAGCGAGAAGGGCGAGGCGCGTGGGCGCCCGGTCGGGGTATTGGTCGATCAGCGTGCCGGACTGCTGGTGGCCGACGATGTCGGCAATGCGATCTGGCGGCTCACGGCACCGACCAGTTGACGACGAGACAGCAGCGGGCACCGGCCGGTGTCCGCCTGTCCCTGCGGAACATCCGCTGGGTCCATCCGTATAGCTTCAGCAAACCGCTGCCGGTCGCTGGAGCCCGCATGATCACCGTCAACCCTGGCAAGACCGCTCTCCGCATCCCCATCCTGCTGGCGGTGCTCTCGTCATTGGCCGCGCCTGCGATGGCGCTCACGGCCGAAGAGGTGAATGCGGTCACCTTCGCGGAGAGGAACAGGCAGGCTGAGCCTGGTCCCAACCCGTTCATCGTCAAGGCGCAAATCCTGCTTAGCCGCCGCAGCGTCTCTCCAGGTGTGATCGACGGTGTCGACGGCGAGAATTTCAGCAAGGCGGTGGCGCAGTTCCGGCGGCAGGAAAGACTTCCCGATGGCGACGAGATCGACGAACTGGCCTGGCTGAACCTCGGCGGCGAGATCACCAACGACGTCATCGCCGAATATGCTTTGACTGACAAAGACGTCGCCTACGATTTCGCTGACGAAATCCCGCGCGATTATGCCAGGCAGGCCAGGATGAAGCGGTTGTCCTATACCAGCCCGCAGGAGATGCTGGGCGAACGCTTCCACATGAGCGAGTCGCTGCTTGGCGCCCTCAATCCGAAACAGGCGTTCTCGCAACCCGGGACGCGCCTGCTCGTGGCGTCGGGGCGGCGGTCGCCCGAGAAGGGCGCCGCGATGCGGGTCGACGCGGTCAAGAGCACGGGAATGGTCGTCGTCTTCGGCGCGGAGGACAAGGTGCTGGCGAGCTATCCGGCGACCATCGGCAGCGAGGTCACCCCTTCGCCGTCGGGCGAATACACGATCGAGCGTGTCGCACGGAATCCGAACTACACCTACGATCCCGAGAAGAATTTCCAGCAGGGCAAGAACACCGAAACGCTCGTCCTCCCGCCAGGCCCCAATGGCCCGGTCGGCACGGTCTGGATCGCGCTGTCGAAGCCGACCTTCGGCATCCACGGCACGCCCGAGCCTGCCAAGGTCAGCAAGTCGACCTCGCATGGCTGCATCCGCCTGACGAACTGGGACGCCGAGGAACTCGCCGACCTCGTGAAACCCGGCGTCCCGGTGCGTTTCGTGGATTGATCGCCATCATCGCGGCAGCGGCCATTCGCAGCGGCGATCGTGGGGGCCTTTGTGCGCCAAGAGCCGCGTTACTTCAGGATCTGTCAGTTGGCGGTCCCGTGACGACGTCATCGAGCGCGTCGGCAACCGAGTCCTTCTTGTCGGACGGCAGCAAAGTCATCAACAGGATGAACGCCGCAAAGATAAAGCAGACGGCATTGGTCAGGATGAGCGGCCATTGTCCTTGAGCGATGCCATAAGCCGTCCAAAGTACGAAACCCGTGGTCGTCAGCGCGTACATCGGGGGCGAGAGCGAAGCGGTATCCCGCGTGCGCAGGATCTTGAAGGCCTGCGGCACGAAGCTCGATACAGAGCAGGCCGCGGCGAAGAAGCCGATGACGGAGACGACATCCATCGCCTTCAGCTCGGCTTGAGCAGGGCTATGCCGAGCGCCTCGACCTTGCGGCGGCGCAAATGGCCGGGCATCTCGGTGAGGATGACCTCGAGCGTCGGCCGCACCTTGCCCTTGAGCAGATGGCCGCCCTTGGTGCTGCCGTCCCTCAGGCCGAGTACGGCATGGGCATGCAGGCTGGCGCGGCCATCATCGCCCTCCGCGATGTCACCGATCAGGCTCAGCACCTCCGATTGCTCGGCGAGGGGGATGTCCTCGTAGGATTTCGTGTTGAAGTCGAAGAAGCCGAGGGTTGCACTCTCGAAGGCGCCGATCGCCGTGATCGAGGCCGCCGTCATCGCGTGCTCATCGGCGAAGCGGCTGATGCAGGCAAAAGCCTCGTCGCCAGCCTCGAGAACCAGGGCGAAAACGCGCTTGCCGTCATCCTCGGCCAGAAGTGTGCTGTGCATCTCGTTCATCCCTGGATGAGCAGATCAACTGCCGTGCGGCCCGGCCGGCTCAGTGGCATTCTCGGTTATGCTCGTGGGCCTGGTTCGGCGTCCTGCCCATCGTTCCACGGTGTGATCGATCGCCAGCAGCAGCACTGCAAGCGCCGTGGCTGTCAGCAAGATCGGCCAGTCGCCCCGGCCCGCCGCGCAACCCAAAGCAGCGGTAACCCAAATGGCTGCAGCCGTCGTAAGCCCCTTGGGCGTTTGCTCAGCTTTTGAGAGCGTTATAACGCCTGCGCCGAGGAAGCCGATGCCTGTCAGGACACCTTGGACGACGCGGCTGGCGGCATCGACCTGGCCCTCACCTGTGAAGATGGCTGCTGCGGTCGCCGTGCCCAGTCCGACCAGGCCGAAGGTGCGAATGCCGGCGCTCTGTTGCTTGAGGGTCCGCTCCCACCCGACGACGACGCCGGCAGCCATGCCAGCGAGAAGACGCAAGATAAGATCGAACTCGTCCCAGATCGTGATCTCCATCGCTGTCTAACGATTGAAATGGCGATTTGGTTGCACTGTGTGATTCCGTGGCGGCCCGAGCCGGCCGCTGCCCGCTTAAGGGTAGGCAGGCGGGACATTCGCGCAGGATGTCGACAGCCCCTCCGGCGTTCATCGCATTTGCAAATGGCGTCCGATTCCAGGCTGGCTCGACACGCAGCCATTTTCCGCCACCAAAGTCCCGCGCAGGAACGTCAATGCGGCGCGCCCGATCGTTTCGCGGCCCTCGAACGGGGTGACCTTGCCCAGCGACTGGAACTGCCCGCCTCGCACCGGCTCGCGATGAGCGAGATCCAGCACGACGAGATCGGCGTCTGCCCCAACGACCAGGGCTCCCTTGCGGGGCCAGAGGCCGAAGGCGCGTGCGGGGGCCTCGCAGGCCAGCTTGACGTAGTGCTGGAGTGTCAGGCGCCCCGACGCGACCTCGGTGAGCATCAGGCGCATCGAGGTCTCGACGCCGGGGAAGCCGGGTGAGGTCTGCCAGATCGAGGCGCGCTGCTTTTCCTCGGCGGGATGGGGGGCGTGGTCGGTCGAGATCATGTCGATCGTGCCGTCGAGCAGCGCTGCCCACAAGACGTCGGCATGGCCGGCCTCGCGGATGGGCGGCTTGACCCTCAAGGCGTTGCCGCCGGCCCGCTCGGCATCATCCATACTGAGCAGGAGGTAGTGCGGGCAGGTCTCGGCCGTGATGTCGATGCCGCGACGCTTGGCCTCGGCGATGACCGGGACCGCATATTTGCAGTTCTCATGCGCGATATGGATCTTGCAGCCGGTCCATTGCGCGAAGAGCGCGATGCGCTGGACCGCCTCGACGGTGGCGATGTCCGCATGCTGGGCGAGATGGGCGGCGAGGTCGTCGCGGCCGGCCGCCTTCATCTGCTGCCCGCGCCAGTTCAGGATCGGCGTGTTCTCGGCATGGACCGTGCAGCGCAGGCCGGTGACGCGGATCTGCGCGAGCGCATCGAGCACGGCGCCATCACTGGGGCAGGGCACCAAGGGGTTGTCGCTGCCGAGGAAGAGCTTGAAGGCGCTGGCGCCGGCCTCCGCCATCGGCCGGAGTTCGGCGATATTGGCTTCGCCGACATAGCCGTAGACGCCGAAATCGACATGGGCCTGCGGCGCCGCAATGGCGATCTTCTCACGCACCGCCATGGCATCCGCCGTTGGCGGGTTGGTGTTGGGCATGTCGAAGATCGTGGTGATGCCGCCGACAGCCGCGGCCGCGGTTGCCGTCGCCCAGGTTTCCTTATGCGAGAAGCCGGGCTCGCGGACATGGACATGGACGTCGAGCGCGCCGGGAATGAGCGGCCGCCCGTCGGCATCGATCGTCTTTCGCGCCGACGGCATCGCATCGCTGCGCCCGATCGCGATGATGCGACCGTCTTGTACGGCGACGGCACCATGGCGGCTCGCCTCGGGCGTGACGAGCAGCGCATCGTGGATGACGAGATCGACGGTCGCGCTCATGGGACGGCTCTGGCGATGGCATCGGCGGCGGCAAAGAGATCGGCGTTGCGGGCGCGCAGGCTGCGTTCCATTCCTTCGATCTGCGCCAATGCGGCCTCGGCATCGAAGGTCGTGATGCGTCCCTGGTCGAGGACGATGCGACCATCGACGATCGCCGTGGTTACGGCCGCGCCCGTTTCGGCGAAGACGAGCTGTGCGGCGGCATCGTTCAGCGGGCGCCACCAAGGCGCGTCGAGCCGGTAGAGCACGATGTCGGCGAGCTGCCCCGCCGCGATCTCGCCCAACCGGCCCGCGAGCCGCATCGCGCGGGCTCCTTCCAGCGTCGCCATGCGCAAGGCATCGCGCGCGCTGACCCATTGCCGCCGATCGGGCAGGTCGGATCGGTGCAGCAGGGCCGCAGCACGCATGGCCTCCTGCATGATGAGATTATCGTTGGCGCCCGAGCCGTCCGTGCCGAGCGCGACGGGCACGCCGGCCGCCAGCATCTCGGGCGTGCGCATGCGGCCCGTGCCGATGCGCGCATTGCTTTCCGGGTTATGCACCGCGACGGCCCGCCGGCGCGCCATCAGCGCGATGTCGTCGTCATCGAGCCAGATCGAATGGGCGCAGGACCAGCGGTCCGACAGGATTTCGAGACGTTCGAGATGCGCGAGCGTGCTCTCGCCATAGCATTCGCGCGCGATGCGGGCCTGGGCACGCGTTTCCAGCAGATGGGTATGGATGCCGAGATCGTGCCGCTCGGCGAGCTCGGCGCAGAAGATCAGGGCCTCGTCGCTGCAGCGATCGGGATTGGACGGTGCGGGGCAGACGCCGATGCGCCCGCCGCGACCGTGCCAGCCGCCGACCAGATCGGGCATCTGCTCCTTCAGTTCCGCGAGGGGATGCGGGGCGAGCAGGCCAGAGCCGCCGACAAGCTCCGTGACCGAAGCGGGTATGTCCACGCCGGCGGGCAGGATGTCTGCGAAGACGCCGTCGAAGAAGCGCATGCCGAGCGTGGCGCGAAGGCCCGTCTCCTCCCAGGCGCCGAGCGCGGCCTCCATATCGGCCGTGCTGAAGCGCTGGCCGGGAAAGTGATCGATGAGCGCGGTCGTGCCGGTCGTCAGCATCTGCACCGCCGACAGAAGAACCGCGAGCCGGATCTCCTCGGGCGTCCGCCGGGAGGTATGGGCCTGCGTCAGCCACATGAAGGCCGGATGGCTCAGTCCATCGGCGAAGCCCGACATCGTCGACGACTGCGAGTGCATATGCGCGTTGACGAGCCCGGGCGCGGCGAGCAGGCCGCGCCCGTCGATCTCGCGCCCGACCGTTCCCGGCACTTGGGGCGGCACCTCGCCCACGGCCACGATGCGATTGCCGAGGATCAGGATGTCGCCGCTCGGCGTGGCGGTCGAATCCGCGCCGGCGAGGATCGTCACATCGCGGATCAGGATCGAGGTTTCGCTCATGCTGCGCCCATGAGGTCGATCGTCTTGCCGATGCCTTCGGCCTGTGCCCGCGCCACCAGCGCGCTGGCAAGCAGCAGGTCCTGCAGCGGCAGGCCCATCGACTTGAAGATCGTGAGGTCCGCGCCGGGGCTCAGCGAGGGCGGGCTGCCGGTGACGGCCCCGATCTCGGCGCGGATGCGGGTGGAATCGAGCGCGCTGGAGGCCTGCGCCAGCACGAGGTCGCCCGCCTTCTCGAAGGCGTCGGCACGGGCGTCGAGATAGATGTCGGCCCGGCGGATCAGGGCATCGTCGGCTTCGCGCGCGTTCTTGCGGTTCGCACCGCCGAGCACGATGCAGGAGCCGGGACGAGCTGCCGCGCCGGGAAAGACCGGCGTATCGGAGGTGGTGACGGTGATGACGATCTCGCTTGCGGCAACAGCTTCGGCCGGTGTCGCGTCGACGAGCAGTTCAACGCCGGCCAGCGCGGGCTCCCGCGCGAGGCTGTTCGCGAGCGCCGCCAGCCGCTCCGGCGAGCGGCCGACCAGATGCAGGCGCTTCAGCGATGGTCGCACGGTCTTGAGATAGAGCGCCGAAAGCGGCGCGCTCCTGCCGGCGCCGAAGATCGCGGCGGTGCTGGCATTCGGGGCGGCGAGCCGGTCGATCCCGGCGGCGAAGCCGGCTGCGGTGCGATGCTCGTTGAACAGGCTGGCCGAGATCAGCGCAAGCGGCTCGGCACGCTGCCAATCCCAGAGGGTGAGCAGGCTCGCCCAGCGGCGCGGGGCGTCGGGCCCGTCGGCGTGGGAGTGGACATTGCTCTTGATCGACAGGCTGTCGGGCCCGGCGCTGCCGGTGAGCAGAAGGCAGCCGCGTTTGGGCCCCTCGGCGCGCAGATCGCCGCGCAAGGCGGGCGCGCCTGCGCCGGCGCTCAGCCGGTAGGCCTCCATCGCGAGCGCCACGGCTGCTGCCGGGCGGATCAGCAGCCGCACATCGGCCTCGCTTAGCACGATCATCTCAGAGATATCCGTTCCTGATCGCGTGCGAGGGGACTTTCTCCCCTCGCACGCTGAAGGCGTGGTGTGTGCTTCGGCGCGTCTCAGCTCTTGGGCACCGGCAGCTTGCGTTCGGCCGCGGGCGGCAGGAAGGAGCGGTTGAAGACCTCCTCGACCTTGGGCGTGCTCTTGAGCTCGAAGGCTTCGCCGATCTGGGCGATCGCCTTGGCCATGCGCTCGTCGGAGACGTCGCCGGCGCCTCGCTTTTCGGTCTCGGGCGAGAACATATGCGCCTTGTAGGTGAACTCGATGCGCCTGGCCTCGATCTCGGCGTTTACCGTCGGCTCGACGCGGTTCATCACCTTGCCGCCCTCAGCCGGGTTGGCGGCCAATTCGATCATCGCCTTGTTGATCGCCTTGACCAACCCCGCCACCGCCTTGGGGTTCTCCTTGGCGAGCTTCTGCGAGACCATCACGCCGTTCGAGTAGGACTCGATGCCGAGGTCGGAATACATGATGAACTTGTAGTCCTTGTCGGGATTCTGCTTCATCCCGATCAGGTTCATGTAGGAGGTCACGGTGAAGACGAAGCCGCCGTCGACCTGGCCCTGAACCATCATCATCTCCTGCACAGAGGGGGCGATATTGACGATCTCGACCTTGCTGGCGTCGATGCCGTTGAGCTTGGCGAAGATCGGGAAGAGCCGCTGCGTCGCCGAGCCGGCCGGCGAGGTCAGCTTCCTGCCTTCCAGATCCTTCAAGGTTTTGATGGGTCCATCCGCCTTGTGGATGATCGCGAAGGGCGCCTTGTTGTAGATCATATAGACCATGACCGGCTGTTCGCCCGGCTTGTTCACGGCCTGCTGGATGATCGCGTTCATGTCGCCGAAGCCGGCATCATAAGCGCCGCCCATGATGCGGGTCACGGTCGCGGCCGAGCCGTCGCCCTGGTCGATGGTGACGTCGAGGCCTTCGGCGGCGAAATAACCCTTCTCCTTGGCGTAGAAATACCAGGAGTGGATGCCCTGGTACTTCCAGTCGAGGGTGAAGCGGATCTTGGTGGGAGCCTGCGCCAGAGCGGGCGCGGCGAGGCCCATGGCGGCTGTGATGGCGGCGGCGAGTGTGGCTTTCAGGAAATGGCGGCGCATGCAGGGCTCCTTCAGGAGTGGGGCGGCGGACAAGTCAGGCAGAAGCGAGGTCGGTCTTGCGGTGGGCCCAGCCGGTGACGCGGTGCTCGATCAGCGAGAACAGCACGTAGAGGGCGACGCCGAGGCCAGCGAGGACGAAGAGCCCGGCGAAGACCAGCGGCACGTTGAAGCTGGATGATGCGATCATCATCATGTTGCCGATGCCCCGGTTCGAGGCGACCGTCTCGGCCACGACCGAACCGACGAAGGCGAGCGTGATCGCGACCTTCAGCGCGGCGAAGAAATAGGGCATCGCGCGCGGCAGGCTGACATTCCAGAGGATGTCCCATTTCGACGCCTTGAGCGTCTTCATGACATCCTCGAGCTCGGGCTCGACGGTGGCGATGCCGGTCGCGACGTTCACGACGATCGGGAAGATGCAGATGATCATCGCGGTGAGGATCGCAGGCACCGTGCCGGCGCCGTACCAGAGCACGAAGATCGGCACGACCGCGACCTTGGGGATCGAGGAGAAGCCGACCAGCAGCGGATAGGCGGTGTCATAGGCGAGCTTCGACGACCCGATCAGGATGCCGAGCAGCAGCCCGATCACGACGCCGATGCTGAAGCCGACCAGCGTCGTGTAGAGCGTCTGCCAAGTATGCGGCCAGATCGCCGGCCAGTACTGGATCAGCGCCGCGATGATCTGCGTCGGGCGCGGCAGCAGGATGTCGGAAATGCCCGCCATCAGGCAGAACAGCTCCCAGAACACGAAGACGCCGATGATGAGCGCGGTCGAGGCGCCCTTTTCGCGGATGATCTCCCAGACCCGTTCCATGCTCGCGCTCCTCAGGCCTGTTTCGGGGGATGGCTGACGATGCCGGTGCCGCCGCGCGCGCCGACGATCATCGCGCGCAGGCGCTGGTTCAGCGCGACGAAATCGGGCTCGAAGGTCATGTCGATGGTGCGCGGGCGCGCGATCTCGACGGGCGAATCGTCGAGGATGCGGCCGGGCCGCGCGCTCATCACGCAGATGCGGTCGGCGAGATAGGCGGCCTCCTTGAGATCATGCGTGACCAGAAGCACGGTTAGCTTCTTGGAGAGCCAGAGGTCCTGCATGATCGCCCAGAGCTCCTCGCGAGTGAACTGGTCGAGCGCGCCGAAGGGCTCGTCCAGCAGCAGGAGGTCGGGGTCATGGATCAAGGCGCGGCAGAGATTGGCGCGCTGCATCATGCCGCCGGAGAGTTGCCAGGGATATTTATCGCCGAAGCCGCCCAGGCCCACCTGATCGAGCAGCGCCTCGACGCGGTCGCGGTATTCGGTCTTGCGCTTCGCCCGGTATCCCTGCCGGAAGGGCGGCACGATCTTCAGCGGCAGCATGACATTGTCGCGGATGTTGAGCCAGGGCAGCAGGGTCGGGTTCTGATAGGCCATGCCGATGCGGATCGGCGTCGCGCCGATTTCGCGGCCGGCGACGAAGACATGCCCCGTGGAGGGCTTCAGCAATTCACCGACCATCTTGAGGATGGTCGATTTGCCGCAGCCGGAGGGGCCGACCAGCGCGACGAACTCGCCCTCGGCGATCTTCAGCGAGGTCGGCGCCAGGGCCTGCACCGCCTTCTCGCCCCGGCCATAGGTGATCGAGGCGCCCTGGAATTCGATGAAAGTCGCAGCCTGTGCGGCTGGCGCGGGTCTGATGTCGGTGAGGCTTGCGTTCACGACCCGGCTCCCGTTTCGGCGATGGCAGGCGCCTGCAAACAGGCGGCCAGCGTCTGGTCGGCGTTGCGCACGGTCGCGGGCGGCATGGCCTGGATACCCGTGACCTGCCGGCCCCAGCCGCTGGTCTCGGCAACGAGTTGCCGGTCGCGCTGGACGAAGCGGCCGCGCACCAGCGTGTGGATCGGCACGCCGGTGACGCTGACCCCCTCGAAGGGCGTGATCTTGCCGCGCGAATGCAGCGCCTCGGCGCGGATGGTCTCGGTGCGGTCCATGTCGACGACGGCGATGTCGGCTTCGGCCCCGGCCTCGATGCGGCCCTTGGCCGGCCAGAGCCCGAAGGACTTCGCCGGGTTCTCGGCCGACATGCGGACATAGTGCTCGAGCGTCATGCGACCCTTCGAGACCTCGTTCAGCATCAGCGGCATCTGCGTTTCGACGCCGGGGAAGCCGCAATCGGCCTCCCAGATCACGGATTTCGTCTTCTCCTCGACGGTGTGCGGGGCGTGGTCGGTCGCGATCATATCGACGACGCCCGATTGCAGCGCAGCCCAGATCGCGGTCGAATCCGAAGCCTCACGCACCGGCGGGTTGACCCGGATGATCGAGCCGAGCCGCGCATAGTCGCGGGAGTCGAGCAGGAGATAGCAGGGGCAGGTCTCGCCGGTGATCTCGACGCCGCGTGCCTTGGCCTCTGCGAGCGGGCGCAGTTCGGCGGCGGACGAGATGTGCAGGATGTGGATGCGCGCGCCGGTCCATTCAGCCAGTTCCGCGGCTCGGGACACCGCTTCTGCGGCGACGATCGCTGGCCGCGCCGCGATATGGGCGAGCGGGTCGTTGCGGCCGGCCGCCATCAGGCGTTGCTGGCGCCAGGCCATGATCGAGGCCGTCTCGGCATGGAGCGAGATGCGCAGCCCCGACGGCGCGATGATCTCGAAGCCCTCCAGCATCGCGCCCGTCGAGGGCGAAGGCAGATTGCCGAAGGTGTTGCCCATGAAGCATTTGAAGGCGTTGACCCCGCCGTCGATCATGCCCTGGAGCTCGTCGATATTATCCTCGGCGAGCAGGCCGTAGATGCCGTAATCGACATGGGCCTTGGCTGCAGCCTCCTGCTTTTGCCTCAGTTCTACGACCGAGCGCGTCGGCGGGTTGGTGTTGGGCATCTCGAAGACGGTGGTGGTGCCGCCCATCGCGGCAGCCGCGCTGCCCGTGCGCCAGTCTTCTTTATGGGTGTAGCCCGGCTCGCGGAAATGAACGTGCACGTCGATGGCGCCCGGCAGCAGGAACTTGCCGGTGACGTCCACCGTCTCGCGGGCGGCCGGCATCGCGGCGGGAGCGCCGACAAGCGCGATCAGACCGTCCTTGATCGCGATATCGGCGGCAAAGCGCGTCTTGCCGGTGACGACCGTGCCGCCTGTCAGGACGAGGTCGGCAATGAAAGGCGTTTCGCTCATCGGGGCGCTCACAGCATGGCCCAGCCGCCATCGACCGGCAGGTCGACGCCGGTGATCTGGCGGGAGACGTCGGAGGAGAGGAAGAGGCAGGCATTGGCCACATCCTCGTCGGTCGAGACGCGCTTCAGCGCATAATCGGCGGCGTGCTTCTCGAAGGCGGCCTCCTCGGAGATGCCGAGGCGCGCGGCCATCTCGGGCACGACCTTGCCGCGGAACCGCGGGCCGTCGACCATGCCCGGCGCGACGCAGTTGACGTTGATGCCATAGGGGCCGGCTTCGAGCGCGAAGCTCTTGGTGATGCCGCGCAGGCCCCATTTCGAAGCCGAATAAGCCATGCGCCCGGCCCGTCCGCGCATGCCGAAGGTGCCGCCGACATTGACGACCTTGCCGCCACGCTGCGCGATCATGGCCGGCAGGCAGGCGCGCATGGTGTTGAAGCAGCCGCGCATGTTGAGATCGACGATTTCGTCGAACTCCTCTTCCGTGGTTTCCCAGCCGGTCTTGCCGATCGGGCCAGAGCCGCCAGCGACGTTGACGAGGATGTCGATTCGCCCGCCGAAGGTGCTCTGCGTCTGTGTGATCGCGGCGTCGCAGGCCGTGCCCTTGGTGATGTCGCAGGCGATGACGATGGCCTCCGCGCCCTTCGCCCGGACCTGGGCGGCAACCGGCTCGATCGCCGCCACATCGCGGCCGATCAGCGCCAGCTTGCAACCCTCGGCCGCGAAGGCCCGCGTGACGGCCGCGCCCATGCCCTTGGCCGGGCCGGTGATGACCGCGACGCGGCCGGTGAGGTTCAAATCCATGCGTATGCTCTCGACATCAGAGGGGGCGCAGTCGCCCAGGTACTTCGGTGTCATTCCGGGGCGCCCCGCAGGGGCGAACCCGGAATCCACGGGCAGGGGCGAGACCGTCCCGACCCTTATGTTTCACCCGGTCGTGGGTTCCGGGTTCTCGCTGCGCGAGCCCCGGAATGACGGGAGGGCCTCAGGTCAGCTTGGTGATGCGGTCGGCCAACGGTGGCAGGAAGGACCGGCTGAAGATCTCGTCGGGCGCCGGCACGCGCGGCAGGCTGTCGGCTTCGACCACGACGGCGATCGATTTCCTGAAGCGCGCGTCGTCGACATCCCCGATGCCGATCTTGGCGGCCTCGGGATGGCTCATCTCGGAGGCCAGCGTCGCGACCAGGCGCTCCTTCTCGACCGCCTTGTTGATCAGGGGCTCGCGCTTGGCGACGGCCTCGATCGCGGCGTCGTTGTCCTTCAGCGTGTCCTTGAGACCGCGATCGATCGCGCGAAGAAGGCCCTGGAGCGCCTTCGGGTTCTCGGTGGCGAGCTTGCGCGAGGCGATCATGGCGTTGGAGTAGAGGTCCATGCCGTAGTCGCCGAAATTGATGAAACGGAAGTCCTTGGCTGGATCGATGCCGACCAGCTTGGCCGAGAAGGCGATGGTGTTGACGAAGCCGAAGACGCCATCGACCTGCCCGCGCTGGAGCATCTGTTCGCGTAGACTGGGCTGCATGTTGGTGATGTTGACCTTGCTGGCGTCGATGCCGGCGAGCTTGGCGAAGGCGGGGAACAGCTTCAGCGCACCGTCATTGGCAGGGCCGCCGATGGTGCGGCCCTCAAGATCCTTCGGCGTCTTGATCGGGCCGTCGGCCTTGACCGCGATGGTGAAGGGCGGACGGTTGTACAGAGCCGAGATGGCCAGCGGCGTGCCGGCGCCGGCCTGGCTCTTGGCCACGAGCTGGATCAGCGCATTGATGTCGCCGAAGCCGATGTCATAGGAGCCCGAGGCGACGGCTCCAACCGCGGCGCCCGAGCCATTGCCCTGGTCCATCACGATCTCGAGCCCTTCCTCGCGGAAATAGCCCCTGTCGTCGGCCAGGAAGAACCAGCCCTGCGGCCCCTGATAGCGCCAGTTCAGGATCATCTTCAGCTTGGTCGGGGACTGGGCGAGTGCCGGACGCGGCAGGGCGGACGCGAGGGCGGCCGCACCGGCGGCAAGGCTGAAACGGCGTCGGCTCATCGATGCGGTCATGCGAGATCTCCCGTCGCGGCCACCGTGCCGCTGCCTGACGGAACTCTATGGCGACTTGACCGATGCCGTCTTGTGCTGACTTCTTGCCAGATGTGTTCGAAAAATGCATCGCTCTGTAGGACGCCCTTGCCATGAAGCATCTTCGCCTGCTGCGCTATGTGGATGAGGTCGCGCGCGTCGGCTCGATCCGAGGGGCGGCCGAGCGGCTCAACATCACCGCGTCGGCGCTGAACCGGCGCGTGCAGGATGTTGAGGACGAACTCGGGACGAAGATCTTCGAGCGGCTGCCGCGGGGCGTGCGGCTGAATGCGGCCGGCGAATTGCTGATCCGGCACATCCGCAGCCAGCTCGCCGACATCAGCCGCGTGCGCTCGCAGATCGAGGACCTGTCGGGCTTCCGGCGCGGCACGGTGTCGATCGCCTGCAGTCACGCACTGGCGCATGACTTCCTGCCCGTCGAGATCGCCTCCTATCGCAAGGCCTTTCCGCTGGTCGAATTCGACGTGCGTGTCGCGAGCCATGGCGAGGCGCTGCGGGCGCTGGCCAGCTATGAGGTCGATCTCGCGCTGATCTTCCGCCTCGACACCAGCATCGGCTTCCAGATCATCGCCTCGGCGGAGCAGCGCCTCGTCGCCATCATGCGGCAGGATCATCCGCTGGCGCAGGATGGCAACATCCGGTTGCGCGAATGCAGCGGCTATCCGCTTGCACTCCCCGACCGCAGCTATGGCGGGCGCCAATTGCTCGACCAGGCGGTCGCGAGAAGTTCGTTCAAGCTCGCGCCGGTGATCGAATCGAACTCCTTCGAGTTCCTGCGCAACTATGTGCGGCTGGAGGACGCCATCACCTTCCAGATCGAGATCGGCGCGCCGGCCAGCCTGCGCCACCGCGACGGGCTGATCTCGCGTCCGGTCGACGAGCGCGACATCCAGCCGGCGCGCTTCGCGATGGGCCAGTTGCATGGCAGGCCGCTACCCGTGGCGGCGGCGAAATTCGCCGAACAGCTTGCCGCGCGTCTGGAGACCGGTCGACCTAAAGCCACTTCGGAACGGTGACGCGCTCGAACCGGCCGAGCCCGTCGAGCAAGGCGGCGGGCTCCTGCGCGAGCACGATGCCCTGGCGATGGGCCGGCGGCAGGAAGCCCTGTGCGATCATGTGGTCGATGAAGCCCATGAAGGGCTGATAGTAGCCGGCGACATCGTAGAGACCGGCGGGTTTGTCGAGCTCGCCGAGCTGGTTCATGGTCCAGGCTTCCATGAACTCCTCGAGCGTGCCGATGCCGCCGGGCATCGCGATGAAGGCGTCGGCGAGTTCGGCCATGCGCTCCTTGCGGCGCCTGAGCGTCGGCACGATCTCGGCCTCGGTCAGGGACGGATGGAGATGGCCGAGTCCGGCCAGGCGCTGCGTGATGATGCCATGCGCCCGCCCACCGGCTGCCAGCACGGCATCGGCCACGATCCCCATCAGGCCCTTATGCGTGCCGCCATAGACGAGCGTGATGCCGCGCTGCCCGAGCTCGGTGCCCAGGGCTCGGGCGGCCTGTGTGTAGGTTTCGCCGAGGCCCGTGTTCGAGCCGCAGAACAAAGCGATGCTGGAGATGGCGCGCGTCATGACGCCGAATGCGTCGACCGCTCCTGAATTGCAAGCCCCGGCACGGGGGACTTTCGGTGGAGCCAGCGCGAGGCCGGCGTTTTCATCGCCTTGTCATCCGCGGGCGTTGTGCTGCAAAGCGGCAGGTGCGATCTGGCGCGCTCCTTGCGAGCGCTTGCGACCTGACGAGGACAGCATGACGAAGACGATCCTGATCTCCGGCGCCACGGCCGGTTTCGGCGCCGCCACCGCGCGGCGTTTCATCGAGGCCGGCTGGAAGGTGATCGGCACCGGCCGCCGCGCCGACCGGCTCGATGCGCTGAAGGCCGAGCTGGGCGAGGGGTTCCACGGCGCCGCTTTCGACATCACCGACGAGGCGGCGATGGTGGGCGCGCTCGCCGCTCTGCCCGAGCCCTTCAAGGCAGTCGACGTGCTCCTGAACAATGCCGGCCTCGCGCTCGGCACCAGGCCGGCGCCTCAAACATCGCTCTCCGACTGGAAGACGATGATCGGCACCAATGTCACAGGGCTGGTCGCACTGACGCATCAGCTCCTGCCGGAGCTGATCGCGCGCAAGGGCGCGATCATCAACATCGCCTCGGTGGCGTCGAACTGGCCTTATTCCGGCGGCAACGTCTATGGCGCCTCCAAGGCCTTCGTGCGCCAGTTTTCGCTGGGATTGCGCTCGGACCTGCATGGCAAGGGCGTGCGCGTGACCTCGATCGAGCCCGGCCTGTGCGAGAGCGAGTTCACCCTCGTTCGCAATGGCGGCGACCAGGCGGCCTATGACGCTCTCTACAAGGGCGCCAACGCGCTGCAGCCGCAGGACATCGCCGAGACGATCTACTGGGTCGCGACGCAGCCGGGCCATGTCAACGTCAACAGCCTCGAACTCATGCCGGTGAGCCAGTCCTTCGCCGGCTTCCAGGTCCATCGCGAGGGCTGAGCCGTGGCTTATGATCTCGCCGTCGTCGGCGCCGGCATCGTCGGGCTGGCCCATGCGCTCGCGGCGGCGCGGCTGGGGAAGCGTGTCGTCGTCGTCGATCGCGATGCGCAGGCGAACGGTGCGTCGGTCCGCAATTTCGGCTTCGTCACGGTCACCGGACAGGAGGCCGGCGATTGCTGGCGGATGGCGCGGCGCGCCCGCGACATCTGGCAGGAGATCGCGGCGCCGGCCGGGATCGAGCTCCTGCAGCGCGGCCTTGTTCTGGCCGCGCGCCTGCCGGAATCGGAAGCCGTGATCGAGGCCTTCCTGGCGACCGAGATGGGCGAAGGCTGCGAGCGGCTCAGCGTGCAGCAGGCGCAAGGTTTCGTGCCCTGCCTCAGGACGGATGCCGCGCGCTTCGCGCTCTACAGTTCGCATGAGGTGCGCGTCGAATCGCGGCAGGCCGTGCCGCTGGTCGCGCGTTATCTCGCCGAGCAGTTCGGCGTCGATTTCCGTTGGTCGACCAGTGTCGTCGCGGTGGAGGCGCCGCGGCTGATCACGGCCGATGGCGGCATCGTCGAGGCCGAGACGATCGTGGTCTGCCCCGGCGACGAATACACGGCCCTGTTTCCGGAACGGATCGCGGCCTATGGCGTCACTCGCTGCAAGCTGCAGATGATGCGCGTCGTGCCGGCCGCGCCCGTCGCGCTGAGCACCGCCGTGATGTCGGATCTCGGGCTCGGGCGCTATCTCGGCTATGCGGCGCTGCCCGAGGCGGAGGTGCTGAAAGCGCGGCTGGATGTCGAGATGGCGGCCAAGCGCGAGAACGGCGTCCATCTCATCGTGACGCAGTCGGCTGACGGCTCGCTCGTGGTCGGCGACAGCCATCACTACGCCGCGACGCCGGACCCGTTCGGATCGAGCGCCGTCGACGATCTCATCATCGACGAATTCGACGCCGTTCTCGACCTGCCGGGACGCGTGGTCAGCGAGCGCTGGATTGGCACTTACGCCTCGGCCCCCGGGCGCTGGCGCTTCACCGACGCGCCGTCGGATGCGGTGCGGATCGTCATCGTCACCGCCGGCTGCGGCGCCTCGACGGCGTTCGGCATCGGCGAAGAAACAATCGCGGATCTCTATGGGAGGACGGCATGAGCCGGTTCAAGGCGGTGGTATTCGACTGGGCGGGCACGACGATCGATTTCGGCTCTTTCGCCCCGATGGGCGCCTTCGTCGAGACCTTCGCCAAATTCGGAGTCGAGACGACGATCGCGGATGCGCGCAAGCCGATGGGCCTGCCCAAGCGCGCCCATATCGCCGCGATGCTGGCGCAGCCCCATATCGCGGCGGGCTGGGAGAGGGCGCAGGGTTCCGCACCGGACGAGGCGGCGATCGATGCCGTCTACGGAATCTTCGTGCCGCTGAATGAGTCGGTGGTGAAGGACTACTGCACGCTTGTACCCGGCACGCTCGACGCGGTCGCCCATATCCGTGGCAAGGGCATGAAGATCGGCTCGACCACGGGCTACACCCGCTCGATCATGGAGCGCGTGCTGCCGCTCGCCGCCGCCCAGGGCTATGAGCCCGATAATCTCGTCTGTGCCGACGATCTGCCGTTGGGCCGTCCGACGCCGATCGGCATGTACAAATGCTTCCTCGACCTGATGGTCTTTCCGGCCTCGGCGATCATCAAGGTCGACGACACCGAGCCCGGCATCGCCGAGGGCGTCGCCGCCGGCTGCGTGACGGTGGGCCTGACGCTCTCGGGCAATGAGGCGGGGCTGACGCCGGAGGAGCTTGCCGCGCTGAGTGCGGCCGAGCGGCAGGCGCTGCATGAGCGCGTCGCGGCGAAGCTCATCGCTGCGGGCGCCGACCACGTTATCGGCACAGTGGCGGAATTGCCGGCGTTGATCGAGCGGCTGGAGGCCGAGGGCTGAGTGAAGGCGGGCGGGGCGCGTCATTCCCGGGCGAAGCGCAGCGCAGACCCTGGGAAGCTCGGGACGAGAAGACGCAGAAGCCTCCTTCGCAGGAGATGCTGTCGAGCCCGAGTGACGCGCGGGCGAGACGCGGGATCGATCGCCGGTGACGGGGCGTATCAACTCTTAAACCCGCCGACAGGCCTGGCTCCCTCGCATTCCTCGTCTGCATCATCACTCCATTGCTGAACCAAACTCTGCGGCAGCCGGCCCATTTCTTGCCTGCCGTAGACAAGGCCCCACGCAGAGGGGCGCCAGAACGGGGATCAGCCATGTCGAACATGCAGAAAGCCGGCTCGATGCGTCGTCGCGACGTGCTCAAATTGGCGGCGGCCGGCGTCGCCATGCCGGCGCTCGTCAGCCGCGCAGCTCTCGCTTCCTCCGGCGAGATCAACATCATGATGTGGTCGGACTATCTGCCGGAAAGCTTCGTCAAGGGCTTCACGGCGAAGACCGGCATCAAGGTCAATTTCACCGGCATCGGCTCCAACGACGACATCCTCAACAAGATGAAGGCCACCAACGGCCAGGGCTTCGACATCGTCACCCCGACCGTCAATCGCAGCCCGCTCTGGGCGGAACTCGGCCTGCTTCAGCCCTTCGACATGAAGAAGGTGGCGATCGAGCGAGTGAATCCGGCCATGGCGCTGGGCGAGACGCATTGGAACTTCGCCAACAAGGGCGTCCATTGGCTGCCGCATATATGGGGCACGGAAGGCGTCGCCTGGCGCACCGACAAGTTCACCCCCGCTGGCACCGCGCCGTCCTATTACGATGTCTGGGATGACGCCAATGCCGGCAAGACCATGGGGCGCGGCCACTCGATGATGCTGGGCCTCGGCCTCGGCATGGAGCGGCGCGGCGAGATGGCGCCGGGCTCGATCTGGGAGGCCTACAAGGCACCGGAGAAGATGACGGAGGTCTGGACCAAGCTGACCGAGACCGCGATCAAGAAGAAAAAGAACATCAAACTCGTCTGGAACGATGCCGACGCGCAGAAGAACGGCTTGCTGAACGAGGGCGTCATCGTCGGCCAGACCTGGGACGGCCCGCCGATCGCGCTCAAGACTGCGGGCGAGCCGGTGATGTACCGCGCGCCGGTGGAAGGCGCGATGGCCTGGGTCGACGGGCTGGCGCTGCCGATCGGCGCCAAGAACATCGAGCAAATCTATGCCTTCATCCAGGCCTGCTACGATCCGCAGCTCGCCGGCGAGGCGATCAAGACCCATGGCTACAATTCGCCGGTGGTCGGCGCCGACAAGTTCGGCGGCGAGACCTATGCCAGGAACTTCGCCGATGCCTATCCGGGGGATGCGCTGGCCAAGCTGAACCCGTGGCCGGCCGAGGCGCCCTGGTATGCCAAGGCGCGCAGCGAGTTCACCAACAAGTTCTTGAGCGCCTGATCCATCCTACGACCCTCTGACCCCTCCTCGGCGTCATCCCGGACAAGCGGCGAAGCCGCGCCGATCCGGGATCCATTCCTGAACGGTTCAGGCATGGGTCCCGGGTCTCCCTTCGGTCGCCCGGGATGACCAGCGTGAGGGTCGAGCTCATGGATTGATTGGATGGCCGCTTAGCCGAGACCTCCCGCCTCAGGATCCTCATGACGAAGGATGTCGTTCTCGAACACGTCTCGATCCGCTTCGGCGGCTATACCGCCGTCGACAACGCGCATCTCATGATCAAGGGCGGCGAATTCTTTTCCTTCCTCGGCCCTTCCGGCTGCGGCAAGACCACGCTGCTGCGCTGCATCTCCGGCTTCGTCGCGCCGAGCGAGGGGCGCGTCCTGATCGGCGGCAAGGATATGAGGAATGTCGGCCCCAACAAGCGGCCGACGGCGCTGATCTTCCAGAACCTCGCGCTGTTCCCGTTGCTTTCGGTCGCCGAGAACATCGCCTTCCCGCTGGAGGTGCGCCGTGTCGGCCGCAAGGAGCGGCGCCGCCGGGCGGACGAGCTGCTCGAGTTGATCGCGCTGCCCGGCACCGGCGACAAGAAGATTCACGAGCTCTCCGGCGGTCAGCGCCAGCGTGTCGCCATCGCCCGCGCGCTCGCCGCCGATCCCGACATCCTGTTGCTCGACGAGCCGCTCTCGGCGCTCGACCTCAAGCTGCGGCAGCATATGCGCACGGAACTGCGCGCGATCCAGCAGCGTGTCGGGCTGACCTTCATCTACATCACCCATGACCAGGGCGAGGCGCTGACGATGTCCGACCAGGTCGCGGTGATGAATGCCGGCGTGGTCGAACAGATCGCCGATCCCCGGACGATCTACGAGCGCCCCAAAACGCCTTTCGTCGCCTCCTTCGTCGGGGAGACCAATGCGATCCAGGGCATCGTGATCTCGCAAACCGGCCGGCTGGCGACGCTGGATACGCCGCTCGGCCCGCTCACCGGCCAGGCGGCGGGCGGGCGGACCTATCTGTCGAAGGAGCGCTGCACGCTCTTCGTCAGGCCCGAGCAACTTGTCATCTCCGAGACGCCACCCGAGGCGAATGTGATCAAGGCGAAGCGCGTCAACGAGGAGTTCGAGGGCTCGATGCGCACGCTCCATCTGCAGGCCGGCGGCGAGATGCTGCGGCTCTATCACATGAATGCTGCCGCTTCGGCCGCACTCGATTCCGGCGATGGTCTCGTCACGGTGTCATTCCGCCCGGAACAGGCGACCGTTCTTCCGACCGCCCCCGTGCCGGGCGGCTGATGCGATGAGGAGCTTCTTCCGCGAATTCAGCCATCGGCACGGGCTCGGCGTGGCGCTCTTCGTCGGCACCGGCGTGCTGTTCTGGATTATCGTGCTGATCGTGCTGCCGCAGATCTCGATGCTCGACGTCTCCTTCCGCCACAGCCTGCCCCGGTCGGAAATCGGCGGGCCGAAGGACGTGCATACCCTCGCCAATTACAGCTATTTCCTGTTCGGGAACGGCTCCGGGCTCAACAGGCTCGACATCGGCGTGCTCGTCAAGACGCTGATCGCAGCCGTCTTCGTCACGCTGATCGACATCGTGATCTGCTATCCGATCGCCTTCATCCTCGCTCATTCCGCCACCGGGGTCGGGGCGCGGCTGATGGTGATCGGGTTGATCGTACCCTTCTGGATCAACGAGATCCTGCGCGCCTTCGCCTTTCGCGTTCTGTTCGGCGCGACCGGCGTGATCAACGGCGTCGGACAGGCGCTGGGCCTCTGGTCCGCGCCGGTCGACTTCATCCGCGCCGATGTCGCCCTCTATGCTGGGCTGGCCTATGCCTATGTGCTGCTGATGGTGTTCTCGATCTACAACGCCGTCGAGACGCTCGACCGCAACCAGATCGAGGCGGCCCGCGACATGGGCGCGAGCTGGTGGCGCGTGCACTGGCGCGTGGTGTTGCCGGTCGCCAAGCCGGGCATCGCATCGGGCGCGACCATGGTCTTCATGCTGACGGCCGGCGCGCTGGCGGCGCCGCAGATCCTCGGCGGGCCGTCCAATCTCTGGTTCACGCAACTGATCTACCAGTGGTTCAACGATGCCGGCGACTGGCAGCGCGGCTCAGCCTACGCCACGATCCTGCTCGTGGTCTGCCTCGTCTTCGTCTTCCTGATGATGCGGGTCTTCCGGGTCTCGATCGGAGCGATCGGGCGATGATGCGCGGCTCCGGTGGCGGCCTGTTCTCGCTTTGCTATGCGCTGCTGTTCTTCACCTTTCTGTTCGGTCCGCTGATCATCATGGTGATCACGGCCTTCAACTCGTCGTCCTTCCCGCGCATCGTGCCGTGGGAATGCTTCACCACCGAATGGTTCGGCGTGCTGATCCGCAACGAGCGGCTGATGTCGGGGCTGTGGACCAGTCTCGGCATCGGACTTGCGGTGGTTGCGGTCTCGGTGCCACTCGGTCTCGCCGGGGCGCTCGCGCTGGCCGATCTCGGGCCGAAGCTGAGGGCAGGGCTCTATGCCGCGCTGATCACGCCGATCCTGATCCCCGGCGTCGTCATCGGCATCTCGACCATCGTCTTCTGGGGAGCCGTCGCCCGCAGCTTCGGTGCCGGCTACGATTCACCGCTCTTCAACGGCATCTTCCTGACCCTGCTGGGCCAGGTCAGCTTCGTCGCCTCCTATACGATGCTGATCTTCATCTCCCGCCTGCAGCGCTTCGATCCCCTGCTGACGGAGGCTGCGCTCGATCTCGGCGCCAGCCCGGGTCAGGCCTTCCGCAAGATCCTGCTGCCCTTCCTGAAGCCGGCGATCGCCTCGGCTGCGTTCATCGCCTTTCTGGCATCGTTCGAGAACTACAACACCACCGTCTTCACCATCCTCTCGGGCAACACCTTCACCACGGCGCTGGCCTCCAAGGTCAGGCTCGGCACCGATCCCTCGCTGTCCGCGCTCGCCGTCATCATCATCGCGATCACGCTCATCGGTGCGATGGTGAAGGAGGCCGATACGCGCCGGCGCGCCCGGCTCCGCACGGGCCGGGCCGGGGCCTCGGCCTATGTCAATCGGGTCACGGAGACGCTGGCCCATCCGGTCACCATACTGGTGCTGCTGGCGGGCATCACGGCGTGGCTCGTCTGGGAGGGCAGCCGCCAGGACGCTTCCGCCTGCCGGGCCGAAATCCTGAGGGAAAAGCAGGAGAACCAGGAGCGTCTGCTGCGCGAGCAGCAGGAGCGGATGCGCCAGTTCCAGCAGCAGGCGCCGGCCAGCGCGGCGCCCCAGGCACCGAGCAATAATCCCTCGCCCTTCGGTGGCGCCTTCAACCCGAATACGCTGGCGCCTCCGGCGGCTCCGGCTCCCGTGCCGGCATCTCCTCCAGCGAGTGCCAATCCGTCACCTTTCGGGGGGGCCTTCGATCCGCGATCGCTGGCCCCGCGGCCATAGCGGAACGGCGGTCGCGCGAGGGCTCAGGATTCGACGTTGCCTGCGGGCCGTTCGAGGTCCGCCACCCGGTATCGGCGCCCGCTCCACAGCCGGATGAGATGCCGAACCAGACCGGCGATGACGACCACCAGAGGCAACGCAAAGACGGCGCTGTCACTGAATGCGAGCCACAGCGTCAGGCCAATCGAGCCTATGAGGGCGAGGATCGGAATGAACATCACCATCTCGAAGAGGTAGGCTCATCAACGGCGGGCTCAAGGGACGGGCCGATGATATGCTTAGCGGAATCTTGCCGTCAGGCCCGATATTGGCCGATGCGTCAGACCGGCACCTTGAGATGGTGGAGGCGCAGGGGCTGGCGCAGCAGGTAGCCGCCCTTCACATGCTCGGCGAGGATGTAGAACCGCTTCATCACCTTCTCGCGCTCCTCCAGCGCCCTGTCCTTGCGCGAGGGATCGACTGCAACCACGCGGTCGATGAAGTCGGAGACGGTCGGATAGATTTCGACCCGGTCGTATTCGCTGCATTCGGCCAGGAGCAGGGGCCCGTCCCGGAGGGCCGTGGCGATGGCCTCCTGCGCCGCCAGCCGGATCAGCGTCTCATCCTCGATCGGCCGCATCGATTCGAAGAACGTTCCTTCGGGCAGCGGCTCGACGATGATGACATTGCCGCCGGGCTCGACGATCCGGGCCGCTTCGGTGAGTGCGCCGATCATGCCGGGCGCCGGGACATGGTGCAGGCTGTTGACGAAGATCGCCGCATGCATCGCGCCATCGACGAAGGGCAGGCTCTCGGCGCCCGCCTGACGCAGGATCGCGGTCGGTGCGGTCTTGCGCGCCTCGGCGAGCGCCTCCGGGTCCGGGTCAATGCCAGCGACCTTGGCCCCGAGTTCGGCCAGCGCGTTGAGCAGGGCGCCGCGCCCGCAGCCGATCTCGAGGATGCGGCGGTCCTCGAGCGGAGCGAGGATCGTCCGGAGGATCCTCAACGTATCGTTGATCGGGCGTGCTGGCATGGCCGGCCAAGCCTAACGCATGACCACCGGGGCGAGGCAAGCCTTCGCCCGGCGGCCTGTTCAAAACTCGCCGCTCCCCGTTGCCGGCACCGGCTTCGATCAGGCGACCAGGGTCGCGAGCTTGGTCAGGTCGATGTTCGCACCGCAGACGAGCACGCCGAGGCGTTCACCCGCTGCGGGCTTGTAGGCGCCGCAGAGCAGGGCGCCCAGCGCCGCGGCGCCACCGGGCTCCACCGCGAGCCTGAAATCACGCCAGAGCGTCGCCTGGGCCTGCGTGATCGCCGTGTCGGGCACGAGTGCGACATGGTCGACGCTGTCCTTGCAGACCTCGTAGACGAGCGGGCCGACATTGCGGGCGCCAAGCGAATCGGCGGCAACGGAGGCGACCTTGACGTCGACGGGGCCCTTGGCCTCCAGTGCCGCCTGCAAAGCGCGCGAGCCCTCGGGCTCGACGCCGACGACCTTGACCTTCGTGCCGGCGAACCAGGCGGCGATGCCGGAGATCAGCCCGCCGCCGCCGACGGCGACCAGAACGGTGTCGAGATCAGGCTCCTGCTCCTGCCATTCGCGGCCGAGCGTACCCTGGCCGGCGATGGTTTCCCGGGCCGCGAAGGGGTGGATCTTGAGCGCGCCGGTTTCCGCCACGAAGCGGTCGCAGGCCGCCTGCGCGTCGTCGTATTGCGCGCCGCCGATCACGACCTCTGCGCCGAAGCGCCGGATCGCCTCGATCTTCGCGGAGGGCGAGATTTCGGGGACGAAGATCGTGGCCTTCACGCCTCGCGCCCGGGCAGCATAGGCGACGGCAGCGCCGTGATTGCCGCCGGAGGCCGCCGCCACGCCGGCTGCGGGCACATCCAGCGAAAGCAGGTTGTTGAAGGCGCCGCGCGTCTTGAAGGAGCCGGCATGCTGCAGGCATTCGAGCTTGAGCGAGATGTCGGCATCGGAGCCGAAGGCGCCGGTGCCCAGCCGCATCACGGGGGTGACGCGGGCATGGCCGGTGATGCGCTGCGCGGCCGCCTCGATCATCGGGCGGGGAACGGGACGGTCGGTCATGATGGTGTCCTGCGCTGGCGTATGATCGGGCCGATAGGTCCAGATCGCGATGGGAAGTCCGTGGCTATCGCGTCGCGGCGGATCGGGGAAGGGCTTTCCGCGCCCGGCGAGGATGTGCCGGGCGACGACCAGTGCCGCGAGTGCATCGAGCGCGTCGTCCGCCGCCGCCCCTTTCGGGGGCCGCGCCTCGACGGTCGCAAGCGGCAGGCCGGCCGCAACGAGGAGGGCCTGCCGCTCGGCCATGCCGGCGGGGTTGACCGTGCCCTTGATCTTCTTCGGGTGGACCAGGGGCGCGCCCCGCATGGTCGCGAAGGCCAGTTCCGGGTGAACCTCGTAGACGCGCTCGCAAAACGTCGGCTGGGTTCGCAGCAGGGCGTCGATCTCGCGAATGCGTGGGAAGAGGTGGAAGCCTTGCTGCGAGACCTTGCGCGGCGGCTGCGACGTCGCCAGCGCCCGTCGGCAGGCGTCGCCGTAGTCCAGCGCCTCGACGGCTGCACGGGCGGGAATCGAGAAGACGGAGGATTGGCGCTGGCCGAGCAGTGGCCGCACCAGTTGCTCCGGACCCCGCCCGGAGCCGTCGATCGCGTCGGGCAGGCCGACTGGCATGTCGACGCCGATCAGGGCCGGCCTCTCGGCCAGGAGTTCGGCGAAGCCGCGGACCACGCGCAGGATCGGCGGCGTGTTTGTCTCGAGATCGAGGATGGCCGCGATCCAGCCCGCCTTGCAGCCGTCCACCCCTGCGACCCAAACCATCCTTAGCCTCCTTCATTCGCCTTTCGCAGAACTGACGTTGCATGCGCGATGCGTCTAGTGTGCAGTGCAATGCAGCTTGGTCCACTGGCGTCAGGAGAGACCCCATGCCGACGATCCGTCCGCGCCGCAGCGTGCTCTATATGCCCGGTTCGAATGCCCGCGCCCTCGAAAAGGCCCGCGACATTCCTGCCGATGCCCTGATCCTCGATCTCGAAGATGCCGTCGCACCCGAGGCGAAGGCTTCAGCGCGCGATCAGGTTTGCGCTGCCGTCAAGGCCGGCGGCTATGGCCGGCGCGAACTCGTCATCCGCACCAACGGCGTCGACACGCCCTGGTTCAAGGACGATCTCGCCGCTGCGGTCGAAGCCAATCCGGCTGCGATCCTGATCCCCAAGGTCTCGGCACCCGAGACGCTGCAGCAGATCGGCGCGCAGCTCAACGGGCTCTGGGCCGAGCCGGCCTTGCGGGTCTGGGCGATGATCGAGACGCCGCTCGCCATCCTCGACGTCGAGAGGATCGCGCGGGCGGCACGGGATCCGCGCGCGCGGCTGTCGTGCTTCGTGATGGGCACCAATGATCTCGCCAAGGAGACGCGCGCCCGCTTCGTGCCCGGCCGCGCGCCGATGCTGCCCTGGCTGACCAGCGCGATCCTGGCGGCGCGAGCCTATGGCATCGACATTCTCGACGGCGTCTACAACGACATGAAGAACGAGGACGGCTTCAAGGCCGAATGCGAGCAGGGCCGCGACCTCGGCTTCGACGGCAAGACGCTGATCCATCCCAGCCAGGTCGCGCTGGCAAACTCCGTCTTCGCGCCCGATGAAACGGAACTGGCCCAGGCTCGCTCGATCATCGCCGCCTTCGCCGAGCCGGAGAACCAGGGCAAGGGCGCAATCCAGCTCGGCGGCCGCATGGTCGAGCTGCTGCATGCCGAGATGGCGAAGCGGGTGGTGGCTTTGGGCGAGGCGATCGGGGCTTAGCACCCGTCATGGTCGGGCTTGACCCGACCATCTCCGGACGAGACGGCGGGCAACGGAGACGGAGCTTCGTCCGGCACGAGATTCCCGGGTCCGCGCATGGCGCGGCCCGAGAATGACGGCCTTACTTCTTCGCCGCCTTGGCGCGATCCATCGCCTCGACGATGAGCTGCTTGGCCTTGGTGGCGTCGCCCCAGCCCATCAGCTTGACCCATTTGCCGGGCTCGAGATCCTTGTAGTGCTCGAAGAAGTGCTGGATCTGGTCGAGCGTGATCTTCGGCAGGTCGGTGTAGTTGTGGACGTTCTCGTAGCGCTTGGTCAGCTTGGGGACCGGCACCGCGATGATCTTCTCGTCGCCGCCGCCCTCGTCCTCCATCAACATCACGCCGATCGGCCGAACCGCGATGTAGGAGCCCGGGATCAGCGGGCGCGTATTGGCGACCAGCACGTCGCAGGGGTCACCGTCCTCGGAGAGGGTGTGCGGGATGAAGCCGTAGTTTCCGGGATAGCGCATCGGCGTATAGAGGAAGCGATCGACGAAGAGCGTGCCGGCTTCCTTGTCCATCTCGTACTTGATCGGCTCGCCGCCGATCGCCACCTCAATGACAACATTGACTTCGTCGGGGGGATTCTTGCCGATGGAGATGGCGTCGAGGCGCATTGTCTTGGAACCTGTCAGGATTTGGAAACGGGCGTCTTATGAGGGTTCGCGCGGGAAACGCCAAGCCCGACCTTCGCACCAGGGTAAACCTCGCCGATTTGCGTGATTCCCGCAGCGCTGGTATCGGGCGCGTCATGAGATGTCATTCGAGCCGCGCCAGCCATGCGACGCATGGGGGCCGCCCGTGCTGAACCACCTGCGTCCCGACGAGGAGCGCTATGCGCGGCGCATGGCCCGCATCGCGCGCTGGGACCGGCCGATCGAGGGCCGTGGCCAGCGTTTGCGCGCCTGGGCCAATATGCTGCTGGTCGACCACGGCATCTTCCGCCTGGCCTATCTGAACGCGCACAGGGTCACGCCGCGGCTGTGGCGGGCGGCCCAGCCGGCGCCGGGGCAGATCGCCTGGTTCGCGAGCCAGGGCGTCAAGACCATCGTCAATCTGCGCGGCGGGCGCGAGCACGGCTCCTGGCCGCTGCAGCGCGAGGCCTGCGAACGGCACGGCATCGCGCTGGTCGATTTCGTGCTGCGCTCGCGCGGCGCGCCCGAGCGCGAGACCATCCTCTCGGCCCGGGATTTCTTTGCGACCCTGAAAGAGCCGGCGCTGGTTCACTGCAAGTCGGGCGCGGACAGGGCGGGCTTCTTCGCCGCGCTCTACCTCCTGATCCATGAGGGCCGCCCGCTGGCCGAGGCGATGCGCCAGTTGTCGCTGCGCTACGGCCATTTCCGTTTCGCCAAGACCGGCATCCTCGACGCGTTCTTCGATGTATACCGCGTCGAGGGCGAATCCGAGGGCATCGCCTTTCTCGACTGGGTGCGCGACATCTATGATCCCGTGCGGCTCGAAGCCAGCTTCAAGCCGGGCTTCTTCTCGTCGCTGCTGGCCGACGGGCTGATCCGCCGGGAGTAACTTGGCGCTCAGCGCGCCGCCCGCGTTCCCGGGACGAATTCATCATCCCCAGCCGGGGTCTCGTCCTGTCCAAGCCAGACGAACAGGACATGGGCGGCCGCGCGCGCGATCGAGATCACTCCGACCGCGTATAACAGCTCCGACGACAATGCGCCGAACCACAGGATGGTGGCGATGATCGACAGCAATGCGATGGCATTGGCCGCGAGTTGCCATGTCGTGTTGCGGGAGAGGGCGGCAATCTCGTGCAGCGGGTTGAACAAGGCGAGGCCGCCATAGAACAGCACCATCACGGCGATGACATCGCCCACGCCTTGCCATTTGCTGTCGTCGAACACGCCGCCGAACAGATGCGCGCCGATCGCGATGGGCACGAAGAGCCCGATGGCGCCTGCGACGAGGGCAAGCGTTGCCCAGCGTACCCAGAATTGCCGCCGCGGCCCCTCCAGGCTGCGGAGCCGGTTGAGCAGCAGCGGGCCCGATATCGTTCCGAACATTTGCGTGGGTACGTCCAGCAGGCGCATCGCGAGCGCGACATGGGCCGCCAGCAGCGGATTGGCGGCATAGGGCAGGGCCAGGAGCGGCGCGACGGTGAAGCCGAAGGAGAGCAGCGCCGAGGGTAGCAGGATGCGAGGCGCGTCGCGCCACCGCCTCGCCGCCCAGACCAGCCCCCGCCGCGACCAGAGCCGCGGCCGGGCCAATGCGAACAGGCTGTGGCGGCGGCGCCTCAGAAGATAGGCAGCCGCCGTCACATGGCCGAGCGCATCGGCGAGAAACAGTGCGAGCGCCTTGGGCCCGAAGATCGCGATCAGCAGCAGCATGACAATGGGCTGGACCAGGGCCTGGACCAGATTGCTGTTGCCGATGGGCCGGAAGTCTCCCTCCGCCGTCGCTTCGGCCCAGAGCAGGCGCAGCACTGCGCGGGCGGAGAGCGAGAAGAAGAAGATCAGGGCGATGGCAGGGGCAATGCGCCCGATGCCTACGAGGATGGCCAGAACCACGGCGACGAGGCCGAGGAACGCGGCGCCGCTGGCCATGGCGAGTCGAAAGGCCAAGCCGAGTTGGCTGCGGTCGCCATTGCGAAAGAAGACCGCCTCGAGCCGCATCAGAGCCGGGATGGAGACGAATGTCACCGCCGCAGAGAAAACCGCGAAGGCGGTGAAGATATGCGGGGGGCAGAAGATGGCGGCGACCAGCAGCCCCCAGACCGAAATCAGCCGGGCCTGGACGAAGCGCAGGCCAAGCATCGCGGCTGAGCCGAAGCCCTGGCGCAGCGCGGGGACACGTCTCGCGACGAAGCGCCGGCCCTGCGCAAGGGCGAGGGCCTGGCGGCTGGGCGGAAAGCTCGCCCGCTCCAAGATAACATGCGCGACCATGTCGACATCCACGGCTGGACCATCGGGCAGGCTGTCATCCTGCGAGTCGCCATGGTTGTCGGACGACGCCTCGTCGACAGTTGCGCTCACGCTGGCTTGGCCTTGGAAGCTCAAGGCTGCGCCAGCATGGTTAATGGTTGGTAAAGATGCGGCATGACGAATCGGTGATGGAGGCCTCGCGCCCGGGTCGGGCGCGAGGAGAGACCCCACAAATCAGGCCGCGCGATGGCCGTCAGACGAATTTCGTCTTCAGGCTTTCGAAGCGCTCCAACTGATCCGGCAGCAATGCACGATTGGCGTCTCGCCGCACGAAGATCTTGAACATCACGTCGCCGGCGCCGTTGAAGAACTGCACCGAGCACGCGCGGCGTCCCTGTCCCGAGGCGCGATCGACGAGATAGACCGCCTTGCAGTTCTCGGCCTTGATATGGCCGCCGATCGGGCTGTCGCCATGGATATTGTAGTAGCCATGGCCGAAGCTGCCGACCGGCAGCGTGCCGACGCATTCCAGCACGACATCGGGCGTGTGCATGAGGAACAGCACCTCGCCCCAGGTCGCAAGATCCTGCCAGACGGCCTCGAAGCGCTCGGCCGCGACGAAGAGCCGCTGGTCGGCCGGAAGCTGTTCGAGCGCGGTCTGGGTCGAGACGCCCGCCTCGCGGGCGATCGCCTCGATCAGCCCGTCGGGCTTGGCTGCGAGCAGGTCGCGGACGCGCTGAATCGCATCCTGTGCCGGAGCAGCGGCTTCGATGGTCGACATGAGCTTGGCCTTACTCTGCCGCCTGGAGGGGGCGGTGCGGATTGGTCTCGCTCAGGACGGTCTCGAACCCCTCGAATTCGGGGTGGCCGAGGAAGAGCGGCTTCTCGCGCTTCTGGCCGGCATTGCGGTGCGAGTCCCGGAACTGCTCCGACTTCGTCCAGGCGGTGAAGTCCTCCTTCGAGGCCCAGGTGGTGTGGGAGGAATAGAGCGTGTGATCCTCCTTCTCCGGCCCCTTGAGCAGGTGGAAGGCGAGGAAACCGGGCATCTCGTCGAGGCGGGTCTTGCGCGACGACCAGACGGTCTCGAACGCGGCTTCCTCACCCTTGGCGACCTTGAAGCGGTTCATGGCGATGAACATCGGGATCTTCCTGTTTTTCTGGCTCTGGCCCGGCGGGTGACATGGCGCGAATGACATGGCGATCAGGCGTGGTCTCGCGACGGCGACGCCGCGGCGGCGTCGCAGGCCATGTCGCAGCCTCGCCTTGCCCTTGACCGCTTCTAGTAAAGCTGAATATCAACGTCAATAACGCTGACGTAGTTCTCAGTTTTGAATAATTAAAAACTAGGAAGTACTTGGCGAACTGGCAATAGCAGCGTCGGAATCGCAGCTCTTCGACCTTTGGGCAAAGGGGCATCGCCGGCTATCGGGAGATCCACATCATGGTCGCGCGCACCGCCCTTCCGGCAGACCGGTATCGGCAGCCCGACAGGCGCGAGCTGTCCGCCGCGATCGGCCTGACGCTGCTCTCCGCCTGCAGCCTCGTGCTGCCGGCCGGGTTCGTCAGTCCGGCGCTTGGCCAGGCGCCGGAGCGCATCGTCGCGGTCGGCGGCGTGATCACAGAGGTGATCTACGCGCTCGGCCTGCAGGATCGGATCGTCGGCGTCGACTCGACCAGCCAGTTCCCGGCGGATGCGCTGCGCGACAAGAAGAATGTCGGCTATGTCCGGGCTCTCTCGGCGGAGGGCGTGCTGTCGCTGAAGCCGTCGCTGGTCATGGTGATCGAAGGCGCCGGGCCGCCCGGCGCGGTCGCTCTGCTGAACGAATCCGGCGTCAAGATCGCGCGGATATCTGATGAGACCAGCGCCGAAGGCGTGGCGGCGAAGATCGAGGCGATCGGCGCGGTGCTCGGCGCTTCGGAGCCGGCGGGCCGGCTGGCGGCGCAGACGCGCACCCGCTTCGAGGAACTGGCGACGCTGCGCGGCGCCATCACGAAGCAACGCCGGGTGCTGTTCGTGCTGTCGCTGCAGAACGGCCGCGTCATGGTCGGCGGGCGCAACAGCTCGGCCGACGCGATCATCCGCCACGCCGGTGGCGTCAACGTCGCGGATGGCATCGAAGGCTACAAGACGATGACCGACGAGGCGATCATGGCCGGTGCGCCCGACATGATCCTGATGATGCGCAACAGCAGCAGCCACAACACCACCCCCGACGAGCTCTTCGCGATGCCGGCCTTCGCCGAGACGCCGGCGGCCAGGCAGAAGCGGCTCACCACCATGGACGGGCTCTACCTGCTCGGATTCGGTCCGCGCACGCCGCTCGCCGCGCGCGACCTGATGGCGGCGATCTATCCTGAAGCGGCGATCCCGCCGCTGAAGACCGCGAACGCCCCGTGACGCTCGCCGCCCCACCCGTGTCGACCCTGCCTGCCGGGCTCGCAACGCTGATCGCGGGGCGGCGCCGGCTTGCCGGTTTCGCTGTGGTCGGGCTGGCGCTGGGCTGCCTGCTGCTGACGCTGGTCGCGATCGGCCAGGGGGCCATCGCCATCCCGCCCGGCCGCGTCGCCGAGATTCTGTGGGCGCGGCTGACCGGCGACACCGCGCTGCTCGAAGGCCGCGACGTTCTCGTCGTGATGAACATCCGCCTGCCGCGCGTGCTGCTCGGCCTTCTGGTCGGCGCGGGGCTCGCTGTGTCGGGCGCCCTGATGCAGGGCCTCTTCCGCAACCCGCTGGCCGATCCCGGCCTCGTCGGCGTCTCGGCCGGCGCGGGACTGGCCGCGGCTGCGACGATCGTGCTGGGGGATCGTTTCCTCACGGGCACGCTGATGAAGCTGCCTTTCGCGGTGCTGCCCTTCGGCGCCTTCTGCGGCGGGCTGATCTCGACGCTGGTGCTCTATCTGATCGCGACGCGCGAGGGCCGGACCTCGGTCGCGACCATGCTGCTGGCCGGCGTTGCGCTCGGCGCGCTGGCGGGGTCGATGACCGGGCTGCTCGCCTTCATCTCGGATGACCGCCAGTTGCGCGACCTGACCTTTTGGTCGATGGGCAGCCTCGGCGGTGCAAGCTGGACCAAGCTGACGGCGATCGCGCCGATTATCATTCCGCTGCTGCTTGCCATGCCGCTGCTGGCGCGCGGCCTGAACGGGTTGATGCTGGGCGAGGCGGAGGCTTACCATCTTGGCATTCCCGTCCAGCGCATCAAGGCGCTGGCGATCCTGCTGGTGGCGCTCGCGGTCGGGGCCAGCGTCGCATCGGCGGGACTGATCGGTTTCGTCGGCATCGTGGTGCCGCATCTGATCCGCCTGGCCGTCGGCCCCGATCATCGCCTGCTGCTGCCGCTCTCGGCACTCGGCGGGGCGATCCTTCTCGTCGGCGCCGATATCGTCGCCAGGCTGATCGTGGCGCCGGCCGAGTTGCCGCTGGGCATCGTCACGGCGGCGATCGGCGCGCCGTTCTTCCTGTGGCTGCTGCTGCGCCGCTCGGGGCCGCTCGATGTCTGAGGCCGGGACCAGCGATGCCATCGTCTCCGCGCGCGGGCTGAGTTTCCATGCCGGCGGGCGGGCGCTGGTCGGCGACGCCACGCTCGACCTGGTGCCGGGCTCGACCACGATCCTGATCGGCCCCAATGGCGCCGGGAAATCGACGCTGCTGAAGCTCATGACCGGCGAGGCCAAGGCGTCACGCGGTCACGTCACCATCGACGGCGAGAACCTGCATGCGATCCCGGCCTGGCGGCTCGCCTGCCAGCGTGCGGTGATGGCGCAGCATGCGCGGCTGGTCTTTCCGTTCAGCGTCTATGAGGTGGCGAGCCTCGGAGTCGACGGCATCGGCCGGGCGCTGACGCGCCAGCGGCGCGAGGCGGTGGTCGGCGAATGCCTGGCGGCGGCGGGCGTGCTCGATCTCGCCGGCCGGCGCTACCAGACGCTGTCGGGCGGCGAACAGCAGCGCGTGCAGTTTGCCCGCGTGCTCTGCCAGATCGAGGCCGGGCGCAGCGTCGCCAGCCGGCAGGCGCTCTTCCTGGACGAGCCGATCGCCAGCCTTGACCTCTGCCATCAGCTCGCTTTGCTCGACATGGCCCGCGGCATCGCGGCGCGTGGCGTCGCAGTGCTGATCGTGCTGCACGACCTCAACCTGGCCGTGACCTATGCCGATCATCTCGTGGTGATGGATCAGGGCGCGATCATCGCGCAGGGCGCGCCGGCGAAGACGCTGGATGACGCGCTGCTGCGCCAGGTCTTCAAGGTGAACCTATCGCTCAGCCGGGCACCGTCTCCGGGCCTGCCCTTCCTGCTGCCGCAGCAGCACCGGCTGAACCCCGCAGCCTGATCGCGCTGCCCGGATTCAGAGCCGATTCATTCTGAATCGCGGCTTCACCATATCGCTCAACCCGTGATTCAGGGGAGCGGCGCCACATCTCCCGCCAGTTTTTCCGTGCGGGAGGTTGAACCATGACCAGACGCCTCGCTTCGATCGACATGCTGCTCGCGGGCGCAGTGGCGTTGCCGCTCACGTTTCTGGGCACTGGCCCGGCTGCGGCGCGCGAGATCGTGCAGGTGCCCGATGCGCGCTTTCACCCCGGGACGATCGTCATCCGCACGGGCGAACGGCGGCTCTATCTCGTGATGGGGCGCGGCGAGGCGATCCGCTACACCATCGCCGTCGGCAAGGCCGGCAAGCAGTGGCGCGGCGTCAAATATGTCGAGGAGATGCAGGTCGATCCGGCCTGGAGCCCGCCGGCCTCGGTGAAGCGCGACAATCCCCGCTTGCCCGACGTCATTCCCGGCGGCTCGCCGCGCAATCCGATGGGCGCACGCGTGATCGGGCTCGGGCCGGGCGGGGAATATGCCATCCACGGCACCAACATGCCCGGCACGATCGGCACGGCGGCGTCCTATGGCTGCTTCCGCATGCACAACAACGATGTCGCCGATCTCTACGCCCGGGTCCGCATGGGCACGCCGGTGGTGGTCCTGCCCTGACTTCGGGTCGCTAAAGCGGCACGCCCGAGGGCAGGGGCTTGCCCGTGAAGAAGGCCTCGAGGTTGCGCAGCAGCAGGGCCTGCTGGGCGGCCTGGGCGCTGTCGGCCATGGCGGCGATGTGCGGCGTGAGGACGACATTATCGATCGCCTTGAGGCGGTCGGGGACGTTCGGCTCGTTCTCGAAGACATCGAGGCCGGCGCCGGCGATCGCACCCGCCTCTAGCGCATCGCACAGCGCCTCCTCGTCGACGGCGATGCCGCGCGAAATGTTGACGAGATGGCCCTTGGGGCCCAGCGCCTGCAGCACTTGTGCGTTCACGGCGTGGCGGGTTTCCGCGCTGGCGCGGACGGCGACCATCAGCACGTCGGACCATTGGGCGAGGCCGAGCAGGCTGTCCTGATAGAGATAAGGCAGTTCCGGGCGCTGCGAGCGGTTGTGATAGCCGATCTCCATGCCGAAGGCGGAGGCCATCGTCGCGATCCGGGCGCCGATGGCGCCGAGCCCGTAGATGCCGAGCTTGCGGCCCGCGAGGCCAGGCACGATCGGCATGCGCTCGATCGCGTTGCCGAGCCAACGGCCAGAGCGAATGAAGCGGTCGCCCTTGCCGATCTGGCGCACGCTGGCGATCATCAGGCCCATGGCGAATTCCGCGACGGCTGCGGCGTTGGCGTCGGCAGCGTTGCTGAGCAGAACGCCTTGCGCTTTCGCATGCACCTGGTCGACGCCCTCGATACCCGTCCCGTAGCAGGCGACGAGGCCGAGCTGGGGCAGCGCTTTCATCAGCGCCGCATCGGTGCGCCAGCCACCGACGGTCAGCAGCACGCGGGTAGCCTCGGCGCCCGGGGGCAGGGCCTCGGGCGTCGGACGTTCCATCGGCCCGAGCAGTTCGTAATCCTCGCGCAGCCGCGCAACCAGCGTGGCAGGCATCTTGGGGGCCATCAGAATCGTCGGCTTCATCGGTCGGTGGGCTCCAGCTCGGATGCTGCATCGCAGCATTTCAGAGCCCCCGCCTCAACCCGCGCGACCGCTGGGGTGGCATCCTCCCCGCGCATCGCAGGGCTGCTGCGGCGTGCGTCCGAAAATGCGGTGCAGCCCCTCGCATGCGACAAAAAAGCGCGTTAACGTTTGGTGCGCGACAGCAACAGACCGGGCGCAGCGCCGTCCGGCTCAACAGGGGCTACAGATGGATCATCTTGCCGACGTCAAGAAATTCGCCAAGAAGGCGCTCAACGAAGCGGCCTTTGCGGGCATGTCGAAGTCCTATGCACTCGTCATGAGCAAGCCCGACACCCGCTACGTCGCCTGCTCGGATCCGGGCGAACTGGAGCGCGTCCGCGAGAATTTCCTGAAAAAGAAACTCGGCTTGAAGACCGCCGATCTCGACGCCTCTGTGAAGGCGATCTGCGAACACATGAAGGCCGACAAGACCAAGTCCCGCCTGACCTTCTATTATCTGCTCGCGGAGCATTACGGGAAGCTCGACCTCTTCGTGAAGAAGTGACGGCGTCATCCTCGGGCCTGACCCGAGGATCTCTCCAACGAGAGCTTCTTCTCCTGAGATGGTCGGCTCAAGGCCGACCAAGACGCCCGCAACGCCGATCAGCGATAGAGATCCGCCCGCGTCAGCGGCAGTCCCGAGGCGCCCTTGCGGCGCTTCGAGACCAGGGTCTGGTTGACCAGCGCACCGCCACGCTCGAAGGCGAGCGAGCAGCCGGCGAGGTAAAGCAACCACATCCGCGTGCGCTCGGGGCCGATCTCGGCCTCGGCCTGCACCTTGTTGGCCTCGAGCCGCTCCCACCAGAGCCGCGTCGTGCGCTGGTAATGCTCGCGCCAGCCCTCGACGTCGTGGACCTCGAAGCCGTAGCGCTCGAGATTCGCGATCGACATGCCCAAATGGTCGAGTTCACCGCCCGGGAAGATATAGCGTACCAGGGCACGGTATTCGGCCGGCATCTTGTTGAAGGCCTTGTCGGTCTTCTTGGCGCGGCGCGAGATGGTGTGGTGCAGGTACAGCCCGCGCGGCCGCAGCAGCCGGTTCACCGCCTGGAAATATGACGGGTGATTGGCGATGCCGACATGCTCGAACATGCCGATCGACGAGATCTTGTCGAACTGCCCCTCCATCTGGGTGAAGTCCTTGAGGTGGAGGGTGACCTTGTCAGACAAGCCAAGCCGCTCGACCTTCTCGCGGGCCAGCGCCAACTGCTCCTCGGCCAATGTCACGCCATGGGCCTCGACGCCGTAATGTTGCGCTGCATGGCAGATCAGCGCGCCCCAGCCGCAGCCAATATCGAGCATGCGGTCGCCGGGTTTGAGGCGCAGCTTGCGGCAGATCATGTCGAGCTTGTCGCGCTGGGCCCGTGCGAGGTCGTGATGATCCTCGGTGAAGTAGGCGCAGGTGTAGACCATCTCCTCGTCGAGGAAGAGCCGGTAGAATGCGTTCGAGACGTCGTAGTGATAGGCGATATTGGCCTTGTTGGTGGCCGGCGCGCCGTCGCGGGCGATCTCGTCGCCCTTGAGGTGACCGACGCTGCTCGGTGCGGCGCCCGGCGCGAAGATGAAGCGGCGCAGCACGTCGAAGACGGCGCCCTTCGGGATGTTGCGGGCGAGGCGCCGGACCTTGCCCTCGGGCCGCGCGGTGGCGAGATCGAAGATCGAGCCGTTGAGCAGGGCGATGCGATCGGTCACATGCAGGTTGAGCAGCGTATCGAGCTTCGGCTTGCGGACGAGCGCCGCGACCGCGCCGGAATCGCGGATGGCGATGGCAAGCCCGTCTTTCGGCCAGCCGGCCGGAATACTGCTGCCGTCCCAAAGCTGGAAGCCGAGCTTCAGCCCGAGTTTCTCATGCGCCTGCGTGAGGAGCCGCCGCAGCGCGGCGAGGCGTTTCTGGTCGCTGTCCATGCTCTAACCATTGGGTATCCGGTCGCGACGTGTTTGGCCGGGCGCGGCGCGATTGGCAACCACCGTCGCCGGGAGCGCGGCCAGCCTTTCCGGCGCAGCTCGCGCCGTCCCATTTTATGTGGCGGTCGTCTGGCGTATGCCGAGCCCGGATGACGCGGCTGCAAGCCGTCGCGCATATTCGGCCGGGATTGGTTGATATATAAGATGAGCGGTGCAGAGCGTTCGATGTCATAGCGGGTTGACGTGGCTATCACGCCGCTGCGGCCGCGGAATTTGCGTTGAACCAAGGATTTTGAAGCGCAGGAATCTGCATGCCGATATATGTGGGCTCGCGTTTGAATGTCTGGCCTGGGCCGATGCTGACGATCGATCCGACGCAATTCACGAGCGGCAGATTGCGGGGCATGGAGCCGGGTACGCCTTGCGCTGCGGGCGGCCCGTCCCGGCAGCCGCATGGATGGCGCATGCTGGTTAGGCGGTTCATGTTCCGCGGCGACGGGTTGCCATCGCAACCTGTTGCAGCGATGCCAAGCGGCCGGCGCGGTCCAATAAGATGACGTCGCTGACCTGACCGCGACGAGGGAGGATTTCCAGTGATCTATGAAGAGCGCGACTATCGCATCAAGGCCGGTAAGCTCGGTGAGTTCGTGAAGATCTATGGCGAGTACGGGTTGCCGCTGCAGAAGGAGCATCTGGGCACCTTCATCGCCTATTTCACCACCGAGATCGGCGAACTCAACCATGTCGTCGCGCTGTGGAGCTACAACAGCCTCGACGAGCGCGCCGCCAAGCGCAAGGCGATGCTGGCCGATCCGCGCTGGCAGGATTACCTCAAGCGGGTCGATGGGCTGATCGACATCCAGGATACGCGTATCCTGACCCCTGTTTCCTACTCGCCGCTGCAATGAGTGCCGCTTCTGTGTCCGGCGCCTTCAGCGTCACGACGAAGGATGGCGCGGTCCTGCAGGCCTTCTCCGAGGGCGAGGGGCCGGTGCTGCTGCTCGTCAGCGGGCTCGGCGGCACCGCCGGTTTCTGGAAGAGCAATGCGGCGACGCTGGCGCGATCCTTCCGCGTCATCCGCTTCGACCAGCGCGGCATCGCGGCCAGCACGCGCGGCACGGCGCCTTGCACCATCGACCAGCTCGCGCTGGACTGCCTCGACGTGCTCGATGCCGCCGGCGTCGAGCGGGCCGTGCTGCTCGGGCATTCGACCGGCGGCTGCATCGGCCAGGCCCTGGGGCGGATCGCGCCGGAACGGCTCGACGGGCTGATCCTCAGCGCGACCTGGCTCAAGCCGAGCCGCTATATGAGCGGGCTCTTCGGCGCGCGGCGCTCGATCCTCGAAGACAATCCGCAGGCCTATGCCGCAACCGCCGTGCTGATCTCCTATCCGCCGGTGTGGCTGGAGGCGAACTGGGGCGTCTACGAGGCGGCTGTGGCCGCCGCGCCAGCCTCCGTTGAGGCGCGGCAGGTCGTGCGCGAGCGCATCGACGCGCTGCTCTCCTTCGACGATTCGGCTGATATCGCCGCGCTGCCGATGCCGACGCTGGTGCTGGGTGCGCGCGACGACATGATCGTGCCGTCCTTCCTACAGGAGGAACTGGCGGCGGCCCTGCCCGGAGCCCGCAAGATCCTGCTCGACAGCGGCGGGCACTTCTTCCCGGTCTCGCGGCCCGATGCGTTCACCGCCAAGGTCGTCGAGTGGATCGGAGAGCTCAAGTGAGCGCCCGCCGCGTCGTCCTGATCGGCTATGGGTCGATCGCCGGCGACATCGCGGCGGCGTTGCTGGCGGCGCGGGAGCCCGGCTATGCGCTGGGCGTGCTGCTGCGCCCCGGCTCGCCGTCGCGGGCGCGCCTGCCGGAGGGTGTCGCGGCGCTGTCGGGGCTCGACGAGGTCGCGGCCTTCGCGCCCGATCTGGTGATCGAGGCTGCCGGCCATGAGGCGGTGCGGGGCAGCGTGCCGGGCTGCCTCGCGCTCGGCCTGCCCGTGCTGATCTCATCGATCGGCGCGCTGCATGACGAGGCGTTTTTCTCAGGCCTCGTCGCCACGGCGCGGAAGGGCGGCGGGCGGCTGCTGCTCGCCTCGGGTGCGCTTGGCGGGCTCGACTATGTCCGTGCCATCAGGCACGCCAAGCAACTCGATCTGCGCTACGAATCGCGCAAGCCGCCTGCCGCCTGGAGCGCGGAATTGCAGCGGCTGGGGCATGATCCGGCGGCCCTGTCGGAGCCGGTGACGCTGTTTTCCGGGACGGCGCGCGAGGCGGCGGCGCTCTACCCGCAGAACCTCAATGTCGCGGCGGCGCTGGCGCTGGCGGGGCCGGGCTTCGAGGCGACCGGCGTCGATGTCGTCTGCGACCCTGCCGCGACCGGCAACATGCATGTGGTGACGGCGAAGAGCGAGTTCGGCACGATGTCGCTGGAAATCGCCAACCGCCCTTCGCCGACCAATCCGAAATCCTCCTGGATCGTCGGGCAGGCCTTGCTGGCGGCTGTCGAACAGCATTTCTCGCCCGTGGTGATGCTGTGAGCACGCGCTGCCTGCCGCGTCACGGGACCACCGGATGGAAGGCAAGGCCATGAGGCTCGAGGGCAAGATCGCGATCATCACCGGGGGCGGCTCCGGCATCGGCCATGAAGCCTGCAAGCTGTTCGCCCGCGAAGGCGCGACTGTCATCGTCGCCGATCGCGATCTCGCGGCGGCCGAGCGGGTCGCAGCCGAGATCGCGGGGCAGGGCGGCAAGGCTGCTGCGCATCAGGTCGATGTCAGCAAGGAGGCCGAGATCGCGGCGATGATCGCCCGGGCGGTCGCCGATCACGGCCGCCTCGACATTCTCGTCAACAATGCCGGCTACGGCATCGCCGGCACGGTGGTCTCGACCTCGGAAGCCGACTGGAACGCGCTGATGGCGGTCAACGTCAACGGCGTCTTCCTCGGCTGCAAACACGCGATCCCGGTGATGGCGAAGCAGGGCGGCGGCGCGATCGTCAACACCGCCTCGGCTGTCGCGAATGTCGGTATTCATGAGCGGGCAGCCTATGTCGCCTCCAAGGGGGCGGTGGCGGCGCTGACGCGCGCCATGGCTGTCGACCATGTCGATGCTGGCATCCGGATCAACGCGGTCGCGCCCGGCACGATCGAATCGCCCTATTTTACCAGGATTCTCAGCGGGCCCGACGGCGCCGAATTGCGTCGCGGCCTCGAAGAACGCCAGGCGATGGAGCGTCTTGGCCAGCCGATCGAGATCGCGCAGGCGATGCTCTGGCTCGCCAGCGACGATGCCTCCTTCTGCACCGGCTCCGTCATGGTTGTCGATGGCGGTTGGACCGCACGCGGCGACCGGAAACCCAAAGCCGATCGCAAAACAGACAACGATCGCAAACCAGAGAACAAGGCCTGACACATGTATGGACTTAACGGACGCAAGGCGATCGTCACCGGCGCGGCGCATGGCATCGGCCGGGCCATTGCGGCACGGCTGCTGGCGGAAGGCTGCGATGTCGGCATTTTCGACCTCGACCTTGCGGCGGCAAAGGCGGCGGCCGAAGCGCTTGGCAAGGATGGCGGCAAGGTCGTGGTCGCGGCCGGCGACGTTTCGTCGAAGGACGACGTGGCGGCCGGCATCGGCGCGCTAAAGGATGCGCTGGGACCGATCGACATCCTCGTGAACAATGCCGGCATCTGCAAGGTCGGCAAGCTCTTGGAGACCACCGAGGCGGAGTGGAAAGCGACCTTCGGCATCAATGTCGACGGGCTGTTCCATGTCACCCGCCAGATCGCGCCCGGCATGGTCGAGCGCCGCAGCGGCACGATCGTCAACATCGCCTCCTGGATGGGCAAGTCGGGCGTCGCGGCCTATGGCGCCTATTGCGCCTCGAAATTCGCGGTGGTCTCGCTGACCCAGTCGCTGGCGCTTGAGATCGGTGAATACGGCATCCGCGTCAACGCGATTGCGCCTGGCCTCATCGTCGATACCAAGATGCGCGACGAATCCGAGATTCAGCGGGCCGCCGAGGGCCTGCCGACCGCCAAGGACCGGGCCAAGGCGATCCCGCTGCGCCGCGCCGGCCTGCCGTCGGACATCGCCAAGACGGTGGCCTTCCTGGCCTCCGACGAAGCAGACTACATCACCGGCGAAACCATCAGCGTGACCGGCGGCATCTGGAACGACTGAGCGGCTTGCTCGCGCTGGCCTCCCCAAGAGCCGGGGAGGCCAGCCGTGGCAGCTCTTACTTGGCGCCGGCGCTGACGAAGTTGCGCATTTCCGGGGTCTGCGGATTGGCGAAGACCTCCTTGGAGGCGCCGCTCTCCCAGATCTTGCCCTGATGCATGAAGATCGTCGTGCTCGCGACGTTGCGGGCGAAGGCCATCTCATGGGTCACCAGCAGCATGGTCATGCCGTCCTTGGCGAGCTTCTCCATCACCAGCAGCACCTCGCCGGTCAGCTCGGGATCGAGCGCCGAGGTGACCTCGTCGAAGAGCATGACCTTAGGCTGCATCGCCAGCGAGCGGGCGATCGCCACGCGCTGCTGCTGGCCCCCCGACAGGTTGTCGGGGTAGCTGTCGAACTTCTCGGAGAGGCCGACCTGCGCCAGGACTTCGCGGGCCAGCGTCTCGGCCTGCGCCTGGGGCACGTTCTGGGTGATCTTCGGCGAGAGCATGATGTTCTGGCCGACCGTCAGATGGGGGAACAGATTGTAGCTCTGGAAGACGATGCCGACATCCTTGCGCAATTCGCGCAGGTGCTTTGGATCCTGGTCGACGACATGGCCGGCGACCTCGATGCGGCCTGAATTGATCGCCTCAAGCCCGTTGATGCAGCGCAGCAGCGTGCTCTTGCCCGAGCCCGAGCGGCCGATGAGCGCGACGACCTGGCCGGGCTCGACGGTGAGGGAGACGCCTTTCAGCACCTCCAGATCGCCGAAGCGCTTGTGGACGTTTTCAATGAGAACGGCTGGCATTCATCACCTTCTCGAGATGGCGGCTGAGCCTGGAGAGCGGGAAGCAGATGGCGAAATAGATCGCCCCCACCAAAGTGAAGATCTGGAAGGCTTGATAGGTCGCGTTGTTGACCAGCATGCCGGCTCGCATCAGATCGACGAAGCCGACGACCTGAACGATCGACGTGTTCTTCACGAGCTGGACGAGGAAGCCGACCGTCGGCGGCAGCGAGATCCGGATGGCCTGCGGCAGAATGATGTAGCGGTACTGCTGGGGCGTGGTCAGCGCTAGCGAGGCCGACGCCTCCCATTGCTGGCGCGGCACGGATTCGATCGACCCGCGCCAGATTTCGGCGAGATAGGCCGAGGCGTAGATCGCCAGCGAGGCCGATGCCGCCAGGAATGGAGGCAGCTCGATGCCGGCGGCCGAGAGCCCGTAATAGCTCATGAACAGCACCATGAGGACGGGGATCGATTGGATCACCAGGATGTATCCGGCGGCGAAGCGGCGCAGCAGCTTGGATCGCGACAGGCGCATGATCGCGAAAACGCCGCCGATGATGCCGCCGATGACGAAGGCGATGACGGTGAGCGCGATCGTCCAGCTCGCCGCGCGCAGGATGAAATAGGCCTCTGGCCAACCGAAAGTGGTCATCAGGCGGCCTCCGCCTTGGCGTCCAGCCGGGCCAGCCCGGAAACCTGCGGGAATATTTTATGCCCGAGCCAGTTCAGGAACAGCTTCAGCGAGAGCGCGAGAACGAGATAGATCGCCGTGACGACGATGTAGGTCTCGAAACTGCGGAACGTATCCGCCTCGATGATCGCGGCCGTCCCCGACAACTCCTGCACCGAGACGAAGGAACAGATGCTGGAGGCGAGCATCATCAGCACGAACTGGCTCGACAGCGCCGGCCAGACGCGGGCGAAGGCGGGCTGCAGCACGACGTATTGCAGGACCTGGCGCTTGCTCATAGCCAGCGCCAGGCCGGCCTCGATCTGCGATTTGTGGATCGAATCGACGCCCGCGCGGATGATCTCGGTCGCATAGGCGGCGAGGTTGAGGGTCATCGCCAGCAAGGAGGCCTCGAGGCCGTTCATGCGGATGCCGATCTGCGGCAGGCCGAAGAAGATCATGAAGAGCTGCACGAGGAAGGGCGTATTGCGCATCAGCTCGACATAGGCGTCGACGACATAGCCGGCCCAGTTGCCCGCAAGGCTGCGCATTGCGGTCATCAGCGTCGCCAGCACGATACCGAGCCCGATCGCCACGAAGGACAGGCCGATCGTCAGCATGACCCCGTTCAGGATCATCGGCCATCTGGAAATCACGTCTTGGAAGAGCAAAGGCGCGCTCCTTCAGCCTTCTGAGGCGAGAATCGCCGGTGCGCCGAGGCGCACCGGCTCGTTGATGTGTCGGATCAGAAGGTCGGGAGCGGGGGCAACGGGCTGCCGACCCACTTCTGCGAAATCGCGTCGAGCTCGCCGTTCTGCTTGACGTAGTAGATGAAGTTGTTGAGCCACTGGCGCAGCTCGTAGGCGTCCTTGCGCATGGTCATCGAGTTGGGCTGGACACCGAATACGAATTTCAGCTCGGTCTCGGTTTCGCCGCGCGCCTTCATTGCCGCGTTGGCCTGGGCATCGGGCCCGGCGATGGCCTCGACCTGTCCTGAGAACAGCGCCTGCATCACGGTGGCGTCGTCCTCGAAGCGGAGGATGGTGAGGTTGAGTTCCTTCTCGCGGCTGGTGAACTCGCGCTCGACACTGGAGCCGCGGTTGACGCCGACCTTCTTGCCCTTGAGATCGGCCCAGGTTTTGATCGCGACGTTCTTCTTGGCGTAGATGCCGGTCTGGAAGGCGCTGTAGGGGATCGAGAACATCACCGCCTTGGCGCGCTCGGGCGTGGGGGCCAGCGTCGCGACGAGGAAATCGACCTTGTTGGCTTCGAGCGCCGGGATGCGGGCCGGCGGGGTGAGCTGCACCATCTCGACCTTGACGCCGAGATATTTGCCGACCAGCGCGATGACGTCGGCATCGTAGCCGATCGCATTGCCCTGAGAGTCGACGGAGCCATAGGGCGGGGCGCCGATCAGCACGCCGATCTTGACCGAGCCGCGCTTGATGATGTCGGTCACCGACTGGGCGGAGGCCTGTCCGGCGGCCAGCATGCCGGCGCCGAGCGCGAGCAGCGTCCCGGCGATCTTGAGATGTTTCATGAGTTTCATGGTGCCGTTTCCTCGGTTTGGCGTCGGGTCATGTGTTGTTGCTCCGGCTTCGTTTGGCCGGTTTGCTGACGATCAGGCGCTGGGGATGCCTTCTCGCACGACGTTGGTGAGAGCGGCGCCGGAGAAGCACCGCTTGATATTGTCCGCCATGGTCTGCTGCCGGCGGCGGATGGTGCCGTCCGTCCAGCCCGACATGTGCGGTGTCATTAAAACGTTTGAAAGCTCATGGAAAGCCAGTTTCGATGGTAAAATATTAGGCTCGGTGGGATTTGGGTACCGATACCATGTGTCAATGATCGCACCGCCGATCCGGCGCGCCTGAAGCGCCTCGAACAGCGCCGTCTCGTCGATGGTGGGGCCGCGGCCGACATTGACGATCACGGCGTCCGGCTTCATCGCCGCCAATGCCGTCGCGCCGACAATGCCGATGGTGTCGGCCGTCAATGGCACGGAGACGACGACGACATCGACAGAGCCGCAGAATTCCGTGAGCTTGTCGAGCGTGAAGGCGCGGTCGACCAGATCGGAGGTCGCGACCGGGCTGCGGTTGGCGACATGGACCTGCATCTCGAAGGCCTTGGCGCGGCGCGCGATCGCCTTGCCGATATGGCCGAAGCCGAGCAGGCCGATGGTCTGACCTGCGATCTCGCCATGGATGCGGTCGGGCGAGCCGGCCCAATAGGCCCAGTCGCCCCGGCGTAGCCTGGTGTCGGCGTCGGCCAGCGGAATGGCCCGGGCGAGCAGTGCGCTCATCACATATTCGGCAATCGCTTGCTCATGGCCGAAGCAGTTGCAGACGTTCACCTGCGCCGGAAGCAGCCCGAGGTTGACCGCGTCGTAGCCGGCGCCGGGTACATGGAAGAGCTTGAGGTTCTCCGGCAGGGGCAGGCCGGCGTCGAACTTCACGCCGATGATCGCGTCGGCCTCGGCATAGGTCTGGCTGTCGGCCGGTGTCGCGAGAACGTCGGGCAGGATACGGACCTGTGCGTCGCCACCGACGAGCTCAGTGAAGCCTTTGCTGAAGGAGGCGGCGTTGTCGCCGTGAAAGATGATGCGCATGGCGGGCAGCTTCTCGTTGGTCCTGTTGTTCGGATATGTCTTGAGTCAGGTGCTCAGCAGCGGTTCGACGCTGCAATCGAGCAGGGAAGGGTCGATGCGGGTTTCCATCTCGTCGAACATCCCGTCGACGAAGGCGATCAGCGCGTCCGAGGCCGCGACGGCGCGCTCCGAATTGCGCGTGGCGATGGCGTTCAGGACGGAGAGGTGATGGTCGATGGTGCCGTCGAGGCTGGGCCTTTGCGCCATATGGGCGTGATAGATGAAGCCGATGCGCCGGTAGATGGTGTGGAGCGGCCGCAACGTGTGTTCGAGGAAGGGCTCTCCGGCGGCGGCGAGCACCATCTGGTCGATCCTGCGGTCGAGCACGTTGAATTCGGCGAGCGTCAGCCCGTCGCGTCGCTCGCGCAGCAGGCGCTCCAGATGCAGCATCTGGTTGCGATGCGAGGGGCCGGCGCGCTCGGCCGCGAGCCTGATGACGAAGCGCTCGATGTCGCGGCGCAGATGTAAAAGCACGCGTTCGCGGGCGAGGTCGATCGGCGCGATCTGCAGGCCGTGGCGTGGACGGATCACGATCAGTGTGTCGGCGGCGAGGCGGTTGACGGCGTGATGGACGGGCGTGCGGCCAAAGCCGGTGATGTCCTGGAGATCCTGCATGGCGAGGAAGCGCCCGGGTGCGAGCTCGCAGCGGACCAGCAATTCCTCGATGCGCTGATAGGCCAGCTCGAACAGGTTGACGCGGTTGCGGCGCTGCGGCGTGCCCGCTTCATCCGCCTCCACCAGTTTCGGCCGGCTTGCGCGCTGCGCCATGTCGTTCCTCCGCGGCGGAGCTCGTTTGATGGCTCCCGTGTTGGAGGCACACTAAACATATTGTGATATTTTACAAGCACTCGTATGGTGGCCTCGTTCTGTCGGGGTTCGCCGCATTGCGGGTCCTGCCGGATCGACATCAACCACAGCGTTCAGCGGCCGGACCGGCTGTCGAAGAGCGCGCGCCGCCAGGGAGGCAGGCCTTGAAAATCACCGCGATCGAAACGCTGCGGACGGAAGAGTTCGCCAATGTGCTGTGGGTGCGTGTCCACACCGATGCCGGCATCATCGGCCTGGGCGAGACCTTCTATGGTGCGGGTGCCGTCGAGTCACATCTGCACGACACGCTGGCGATGCGGCTGCTCGGCAAGAACCCGCTGCATATCGAGGCGCTGCACCGGGAGATGACAAACCTGCCGATGGCGCAGGCCTCGACCGGGGTCGAATCCCGCGCCACCTCGGCGGTCGACATCGCGCTCTGGGACGTCTTCGGCAAGGTCTGCGGCCAGCCGGTGCACCAGATGCTCGGCGGCCTGTGCCGCGACAAGCAGCGCATCTACAACACCTGCGCCGGCTACAATTATGTCCGCTCGCACAACATCAAGCCGGTCTCGACCTGGAATCTCGGCGAGACCGAAGGCCCCTATGAGGATCTCGACGGCTTCATGAACCGGGCCGACGCGGTCGCCGAGAGCCTGCTCGAGAGCGGCATCACGGCGATGAAGATCTGGCCGTTCGACCCGCCCGCGATCGAGAACCACGGCCTGTTCATCACGCCGGAGCAGATGCGGAAGGCCTGCGAGCCCTTCGAAAAGATCCGCAAGGCCGTCGGCGACAAGATCGAGATCATGGTCGAGCTGCACTCGCTCTGGAACCTGCCGACCGCGATCAAGATCGCCCGCGAGCTCGAGCAGTATTCCCCGAGCTGGTACGAGGATCCGATCCGGATGAACTCGCCGCAGGCGCTCGCCGAATTTGCGCGCTCGACCACGGTCTCGGTCTGCGCCAGCGAGACGCTGGGCTCGCGCTTCCCCTACAAGGACATGCTCGATCGCGACGCCATGCACATCGTCATGGCTGATCTGTGCTGGACCGGCGGCCTGACCGAAGGCCGCAAGATCGCGGCCATGGCCGACACCTATCACCGCCCCTTCGCGCCGCATGACTGCATCGGCCCGGTCGGCTTCATCGCGGCGATCCATGCCTCCTTCAGCCAGCCCAACACGCTGATCCAGGAATCGGTGCGCGCCTTCTACACAGGCTGGTACAACGAACTGGTCACGACGATGCCCACCATCGAGGACGGCTATGTCCTGCCGATGGAAGGGCCGGGGCTCGGCGTCGAACTCCTGCCCGCCGTGTTCGAACGCTCCGATCTCACCGTCCGCCGCTCCAGCCTGTGAGGATCAGATGACCAATCCGCTCTTCGATCTCACCGGCAAGACGGCGCTCGTCACCGGCTCCTCGCGTGGCCTCGGCCGCGCCATGGCGGAAGGGCTCGCCGTTGCCGGCGCCCGCATCCTGATCAACGGTACCGACCCGGTGCGGGTCGCCGAGACCGTGTCGCAGTTCCACGAGGCCGGACATGCCGCCGAGCCTGCCGCCTTCGACGTGACTTCCGAAGCCGACATCATCGGGGCCTTCGACACCTTCGATGCGGCCGGGATCACCGTCGACATCCTCGTCAACAATGCCGGCATCCAGTTCCGCAAGCCGATGGTCGAGCTTGCCACCGCCGACTGGCAGCGCGTCATCGACACCAATCTGACCTCGGCCTTCATGATCGGGCGCGAGGCGGCCAAGCGCATGATCGCGCGCGGGCATGGCAAGGTGATCAATATCGGTTCGCTGACCAGCGAACTCGCGCGAGCGACGGTGGCGCCCTACACGGTCGCCAAGGGCGGCATCAAGATGCTGACCCGGGCCATGGCGGCGGAATGGGCGGAACACGGCATCCAGGCCAATGCGATCGGGCCGGGCTACATGATCACCGACATGAACCAGGCGCTGATCGAGAACCCGACCTTCGATGCCTGGGTCAAGGGCCGCACGCCGGCGAGGCGCTGGGGCAAGCCGGCGGAGCTGGTGGGGGCCACGGTCTTCCTGGCCTCGGCGGCGTCCGATTACGTCAACGGCCAGATCATCTATGTCGATGGCGGAATGTCGTCGGTGCTGTAGGGGGCGAATGGGGCGTCCGCTGCGCGCCGGGCGCCCCTCGCGCGACAACATATGCCAGAAACGCAAAAAGCGCCGGGAAACCCGACGCTTGCGGCATTCTCATATGCTATGTGGCCTGCTGTCGGTTGGTTCATGTCGCCTAAGAGCTTCCGCAGGCGGTCAAGGAACAATGGCCCTAGGCGAACGACACTGCATCCAGCAGAATCGACTTAATCGGGCACCCGCGCGGGCAGCCTCTGTGCGACGAGTTGGCCGTCGTTCGTCGCTCGATTATTACTTCGACAGAACGATTCGGGCTTGAGCGATGGCAGACAACGGGGACTTGTTCGATCGAGGTGCTGGACCAGTTCGATACCATATGGGTGGATTCCCTCCTCCCGAATTAGATTGGGCAAGGTTGGTTCCCTTGATTGGGAAGGCCAACGCCGCGCTTGCGCGATACGACGGGCTCATCGCGGCCATCCCGAACGCATCTGTTTTGCTTTCGCCGCTGACGACCCAAGAGGCCGTGCTTTCTTCAAAAATCGAGGGCACGAATGTTACGATGGGCGAGGTACTTGAGATTGAGGCTGGCGTTGACGGCGAAATTGCCCAACCGAAGCGCGACGATGCGGAAGAAATCCGAAACTATCGGCGGGCGTTGAGTTTTGCCGCCAACGTGGTCGCTGAGCGGCCGCTTTCACCGCACGTCTTGAGAGAAGCGCACGCGCTTTTGATGGATGGCGTCCGTGGGCGAGACAAAGACCCCGGTGCATTCAGAAATGAGCAAAACTGGATTGGCCAAGCCGGCTGCCCCATCGAGCAAGCCTCATTTGTGCCGATTCTGCAGGAGCAGCTTCAGGGCGGGCTCGACCGTTGGGCAGGTTATGTTGGCGATCATCAACAACCCGACCCGCTCGTGCAGTTAGCAATTATTCATGCTGAGTTTGAGGCTTTGCACCCGTTCAAGGACGGAAATGGCCGCTTGGGCAGGATGATCATCCCACTCTTCCTTTTTGAAAGGGGAGTGCTTAGCGGTCCAAATTTCTACATAAGCGGATATTTGGAAGCCCGAAGAGATCAATACATCCAGTTTCTTAGATCCGTTTCCCGTGATGGAGCGTGGACGGAATGGTGTGAATTCTTTCTGGAGGGCTTGATCCAACAGGCTTCGGAAAACCAAGCAAAGGCTCAGGCTATCTTGGAGTTGCATCAGAGGATGCAACGCCAGGTGGTCGAACTGACGCATTCTCAGTTTTCTGGCTTGGCCGTAAATTTCCTGTTCTCGAGGCCCATTTTTTCCAGCACTCACTTCGTTGATGGATCCGGTATTCCGCGGCAGTCGGCACTACGATTTCTACCAGTGCTGCGAGACGCGGAAGTGCTCCGGGCGGTTCGTGAGGGCGCGGGGCGCAGGGCGGCAATTTATGCGTTCCCGGAATTGCTAAACATCGCCGAAGGACGGTGGGTGCTTTGAGTATCACGGATTAAGAGCGAAAAAATTTTTGTATCATGAAATTGGTTTTATGATACTCAAGCGCGCTAGATGCTAACGCGTGATACTCAAAGCATTACGCTTCCAACTTCGAACTTAGGCGCTGCGAGAAAGCGTTTGCACGACCTGCGCAATTACAGGACGCCAAGCGTGTGCTGGTGTTTGAGTTGTTGGCGGCGTTGCGCATCCATGGCGATTCGTTCCGTCTCAGTTTGGCAAGCAGACCTGAGCACTCGCCGGCTCGCAAGCGAGAGTGGACTTGGAGATATCGAGATTCTGGGGATGCCTGGCGTCCCTAGGGGGCGCCTCTGAGCGGCCGTCCTACATTTTTTGCCGGCGTCGGCCCCATGTGGACCCGCAGCAAAACGCCGCCCGGTTAAGGCGGCGGTATAACTGTCTAAGCATTCGATTTAGCTATGATGTCCTGGAGCGGGAGAAGGGATTCGAACCCTCGACCCCAACCTTGGCAAGGTTGTGCTCTACCCCTGAGCTACTCCCGCATCAGGACATGGCCGCGTCGTTTCCGCCGCGGAGGCCGGCTTATTGCCCCAAAGCGGTGCGCGTTGCAAGCGCCTTGTTGCGGAAGTTTCATCTTTTGCGAAATAGGACGGGATACCCGCGTCTGGCGGTCTCCCGGTCGGCCAAAACGGTACTTGTGGCCGGCTTTCTGGAGCGTTAGGCATCGCGGGCGAGCCTTTCTAAGCCTCCCCTCCAGGTCGAATCCGACGCCAACCCGATGCTACAAACCGCTCCCATCACGACCCATCTGACTCCAGCCGAACTTTGCGCTCATCTCACGCAGCGCGGAATCGCGTTCGAGCGTATCGATCATGAAGCGGTCTTCACCGTCGCCGAATCGCAGGCGCTGCGCGGCACGCTGCCGGGGCTGCATTCCAAGAACCTGTTCGTGAAGGACAAGAAGGGCCGGCTCTTCCTGGTCTCGGCGCGGGAGAATGCCCGCATCGACCTGAAGCGCCTGCACGAGACGCTGGGCGCCAGCGGGCGGCTTTCCTTCTGCTCGGCCGAGGTGCTGATGGAGAAGCTCGGCGTCACGCCGGGCTCGGTCACGGCCTTCGCGGTGATCAACGACCGGGCAGGGGCGGTGACGATGGTGCTCGACCGCAATCTCGCCACCGGCGAGGCGATGAATTTCCATCCGCTGATCAACACGGCGACGCTGCGGATCGGCTATGACGACATGCTGGCGTTCCTGCGCGACACCGGCCACGAGCCGATGATCGTCGATTTGCCGGTTCCCGATGATGGACAGAACGGCTGATCCTCCCCATCTATGGTCCGGGCGCGGCAGCGACCGAACCACCCATTTTCTGATTTGAGCGCGACGAAGGACGACCGATGCTGGTCAATGGCGATGCGGCCGAGCAACCCGGCCTGATCAAGGACACGACGACTCAAGGCTTCCGGCAGGACGTCGTAGCCGAGTCGATGAACCAGCCCGTGCTGGTCGATTTCTGGGCGCCCTGGTGCGGGCCTTGCAAGCAGTTGACCCCGGTCATCGAGAAGGTGGTCAAGGAGGCGCGCGGCAAGGTCCGGCTCGTCAAGATGAACATCGACGAGTTTCCGGAGATTCCGGGTCAGCTCGGCATCCAGTCGATTCCCGCCGTGATCGCCTTCAAGCAGGGCCAGCCGATCGACGGCTTCATGGGCGCGCAGCCGGAAAGCCAGGTCAAGGCCTTCATCGAAAAGCTGGTCGGGCCGATGGGGCCGGGCGCGACCGAGGAGCTGATCACGGCGGCGCAGGCCGCTGTCGAGGCGGGTGATGCTGCCGGCGCGAGCGAGCTCTATGCAGGCGTGCTCGAGCTGGAGCCCGAGAACGTCGCGGCCATCGCCGGCCTGGCGCGGTTGCATCTCGACATGGGCGACATCGAGGGCGCGACCGGCATCCTCGGCATGGCGCCGGAGGCGAAGGCGGCGGATCCGGCAATCGCCGCGGTGCGCGCCGCGATCGAACTCGCTGAACAGGCGGCCGCGCTGGGCGACACCGCCGAGCTCGAGGCGAAGGTCGCAGCCGATCCGAAGGACCATCAGGCCCGCTTCGATCTCGCGCTGGCGCTGAACGCCCGCGAACGCCGCGAGGAGGCTGTCGACCATCTGATCGCCATCATCAAGGCCGATCGGAAATGGAACGAGGACGGCGCCCGCAAGCAATTGCTGCAGCTCTTCGAGGCCTGGGGGCCGATGGACGAGCACAGCATGGCGGGCCGGCGCAAGCTCTCGACCCTGTTGTTCTCGTAAAGCCCGAGGAGCTGCCGCCGATGGGCATGAACGCCGTCTACAAGGGACCCCAAGATTGCCCGTCGGTGATCCCGGTCTTCCCGTTGGGCGGCGCGCTCCTGCTGCCGCGCGGGCAGATGCCGCTCAACATTTTCGAGCCGCGCTACATCGCGATGATCGACGATGCGATCAGGACGCATCGCGTCGTCGGCATCATCCAGCCCGAGCCGGAGAACGGGCGCCAGTCGGCGACGCCGCCGCTGCTTCAGGTCGGCTGCCTCGGCCGGATCACGCAATTCGCCGAGACCGGCGACGACCGTTACATCCTGACGCTAACGGGCATCGCCCGCTTCCGCATCGCGGAGGAACTCCCGGTCACGACGCCCTACCGGCAGTGCCGCGTGACCTATGACGATTTCAGCATCGATTTCACCGCCCGCGCCGGGGAGGACGAGGTCGACCGTGCCGCGCTGCTCAAGGCGCTGCGTGCCTTCGCCAAGGCGAGCGATCTCAAGATCGACTGGAAGGGCGTCAACGAGGCGCCCAACGAGGCGCTGGTCAATGCGCTCTCGATGATGTGCCCGTTCGGGCCGCGCGAGAAACAGGCTTTGCTGGAGGCGCCGAGCCTCAAGGAGCGCGCCGAGGTGCTGGTCGCGATCACCGAGATCGAGCTGGCGCGGGGCGGTGGCGACCCCGAGACGACGCTGCAGTGAGCGGAGCGCCAGCGAGTTCCGGGATGCGAGCGGTCTCGTATCCACCCCGCCGGGCGGTCGCCGCCTGGCTGTTCTTCGACTGGGCGACGCAGCCCTTCTTCACGCTGATCACGACCTTCGTCTTCGCGCCGTTCTTCGCCGCGGGGCTGGCCGCCGATCCGGCGCAGGGGCAGGCGCTCTGGGGCTATGCGACCGGTTTCGCGGGATTGTGCATCGCGCTGCTCTCGCCGCTGCTCGGCGGCATCGCCGACCGCACCGGGCCACGCAAGCCCTGGATCGCGGTGTTCGGGGCGCTGCTGGTGCTCGGCTCGGGCGCGCTCTGGTTCGCGGTGCCGGGTTCGCCCTGGGCGGTGCCGATCGCGCTCTGCGGTTTCGTGGTCGCGACGATCGGCGCCGAATTCGCGACGACCTTCAACAATGCGATGATGACGCGGCTGGTGCCGCCTGAGCGGCTCGGCTGGCTCTCGGGCACGGGCTGGGCGATCGGCTATCTCGGCGGGCTTGTGTCTCTCGGCATCACGCTGGCCCTGCTGGCGGCCGATCCCATCACCGGCAAGACGCTGGCGGGGCTGACGCCGCTGCTGGGGCTCGATGCCGCCGCCCGCGAGGGCGACCGCTTCTCGGGGCCGCTGACGGCGCTCTGGTTCGTGGTCTTCGTGGCGCCGATGTTCCTGCTGACGCCGGATTCGACCCGGACCGGCATGAGCCTCGGTGAGGCGGCACGAGGCGGCGTCGGCCGGCTGAAGGCGACGATCGCGGAATTGCCGCGCCTGCCCTCGCTCGGGCGCTTCCTGCTCGCCAACATGATCTATCAGGACGCGCTGGTCGCGCTGTTCGCGTTCGGCGGCATCTATGCCGCCGGCGTGTTCGGCTGGCAGACGATCGAGATCGGCATCTTCGGGATCATGCTGACGATCACCGGCACGCTCGGCGCCTGGCTTGGCGGCAAGGTCGATGACGCGATCGGCGGCAAGGCGGTGGTGCTTGGCGCGATCGGCTGCCTGCTGCTGGCGTGCCTGGGCATCCTGTCGCTGGCGCCGGATCGAATCTTCTTCTTCGTGGAGGCGGTGCCGGCGACGCCCGGTGACGGGCTCTTCGCCTCGCTGCCGGAGAAGGTCTATCTCGGCCTGGGCCTCCTGATAGGCCTCGTCGCGGGGCCGCTGCAGGCTTCGTCGCGCAGCCTGATGGCGCGACTCGCGCCGCCCGATCGCATCGGCGAGTTCTTCGGACTGTTCGCGCTGTCGGGTAAGGTCACGTCCTTCCTGGGGCCGACGCTGGTTGCGCTGGCGACGACGGTTTTCGCCAGCCAGCGCGCGGGGCTCGCCGTGCTGATCGTGTTCTTCCTGGCTGGTGGGGCGCTGCTGGCTGGCGTCAACGTGAAACGGGCGCCGTAGGGGCATGTCATTCCGGGGCGGCCCGGAGGGCCGAACCCGGAACCCATGACGGGGTGCAACGCCGGCCGGATTCGAACCTCTGTCGAGAGCCCAGTCGTGGGTTCCGGGTTCAGGCGCTGCGCGCCTGAACCCGGAACGACAGTCCTCACCGAACCAGGATGTTCCGGAACTGCCAGGGATCGCTCTCGTCGATATCCTCCGGGAAGAGGCCGGGGCGACCGTCGAGCGGGGTCCAGTCGGTGTAGTAGCCCTTTACCGGGCCGAGATAAGGCATCTGGATATCGAGGCAGCGGTCGAGATCCATCTCCTCGACCTCGACGATGCCCGCCGTCGGGTTCTCGAGCGCCCAGACCATGCCGGCGAGAATGGCCGAGGTGACCTGCAGGCCGGTTGCTGTCTGGTACGGAGCGAGCTGGCGGGCCTCCTCGGTCGAGAGCTGCGAGCCGAACCAATAGGCGCCCTTGTCGTGGCCGTAGAGCAGCACGCCGAGCTCGTCGATGCCGTCGATGACCTCGTTCTCCTCGAGGATGTGGTGCTCCTCCTGCGGGCGGCCGGCATTGCCGAACATCTCGTGCAGCGAGAGCACCGCGTCGTTCGCGGGGTGATAGGCGTAGTGGCAGGTCGGCCGGAAGACGGCCCGGCCAGCTTCGTCGCGCACGGTGAAGTAGTCGGCGATCGAGATCGACTCGTTATGCGTCACGAGGAAGCCGTATTGCGGGCCGGGCGTCGGGCACCAGCTCCTGACCTTGGTCTCTGCGCCGGGCTGCATCAGATAGATCGCGGCCTGCGAGCCGGTCTCATGGCCATGCGCATTGGGCGGCATCCACTTCTCATGCGTCCCCCAGCCCAGCTCGGCTGGCTGGACGCCTTCGGAGATGAAGCCCTCGACCGACCATGTGTTGACGAAGACGCCCGGCGGCTTGGGGTTGCGCGAGCGCTGCGTGTCACGCTCGGCGATATGGATGCCCTTGACGCCGACCTGCTGCATCAGCCCGGCCCATTCCTCGCGGGTCGTGGGCTGCGGCACGTTGAGGCGCATGTCGGAGGCGATGTTCAGCAAGGCCTTCTTGGCGAGCCAGGAGGCCATGCCTGGATTGGCGCCGCAGCAGGAGACGGCGGTCGGCGAGCCCGGCGTGCGGGCGCGCTTGGCGGCGAGCGTCATCTCGCGCAGCGCGTAGTTCGAACGCTCGGCCGGGCCCTTGCTCTGGTCGAAATAGAAGCCAAGCCAGGGCTCGTTGACCGTGTCGATATAGAGGGCGCCGAGGCCGGAGCAGAATTCCATCAGGTCGCGGGAGCCGGTGTCGCAGGACAGGTTCACGCAGAAGCCCTGGCCACCGCCTGCCGTCAGCAGGGGTTCCAGGATGGCCTTGTAGTTCTCGGGCGTCAGGGCTTCCTGGATAAACCGGATGCCGCGCTCGTCGAGAAGGGCGCGGTTATCGTCATCGGGTGCGATCACCACGAACCGGCTCTTGTCATATGTGAAATGCCGCTCGATCAGCGGCAGCGTCCCGCGGCCGATCGAACCGAAGCCGATCATCACGATCGGGCCGGTGATCTCTCCGTATACGGGCCAATTACTCATTCTCGGGTTGTCTCCTTCTGGGGTAGCGCTGTTCAAAGGATGGCCGCGCGGAGCCATCCCGGGCTCGTATGGGCGAAGCGCCGCCACGTCAATGACGCAAGCGGTTCGCGCCCGGGCTAGTGACCGCCGGGATAGTCGGCATCGAGTACGAAGGGGTAGGGCCCCGGGAAGCGTTCGACATAGGCCGTGTGCGTGACGAAGCCCGCAGCCTGCCGGAACGAATGCAGCAGATAGGCGGGCGGTTCCATGTGGAAGGTGGCGTCGCTCGTCTCCGACAGATCGAGCGTGACCTGGTGCGTCACGCTGGGTGCGATCTGGGCGATGGTGCCGGTATAGCGCGTCACGATCGGGCGATGGTGATGGCCGCAGAGAATGCGCTCGACATTGGGGTGGGCTGCGACGATCGCGGCGAAATCCTCGGCGCCGTCGAGCAGCCGGATCGCATCCATATGCGCGATGCCGCAATCGAAGGGCGGGTGGTGCATGAAGATCGCCACCGACTTGCCGTTGGCTTCCGACAAGGCCTTGTCGAGGAAGGCGAGCCGCTTCGCGCAGAGCGCACCGGCGCTCTTGCCTGGCAGCAGCGTGTCCAGGCCGATCAGCCGCATTGGCCCGAGATCGGCGACGAACTGGACGAAGCCGCCGTCGAGAACCTGCCGCTGATCGAGCGCCAGTCCTTCGATCAGCGTCTCGCGGCGATCATGATTGCCGGGGACCAGCAGGACCGGAATATCGAGCGGAGCGAGCATGGCCCGCAGCAGCGCATACTCCTCCGGAAGCCCGCAATCGGTCAGGTCGCCCGTGATCACCAGCACGTCGGGGCGGGGGCTGAGCCGGGACACGACATCGAGCGCGCGCTCGCTCAGCGCGTTGGTTTCGGAGACGCGATAGGCGGGCTTGCCGCGCGGGCGGATATGCAGGTCGGTGATCTGGGCAATGAGCATGGGGGTCTGATGTCCGGAACGCCGTCATGGCCGGGCTTGACCCGGCCATCTCAGGCAGGAGAGCGATGAGGAGATGCCCGGGGCAGGCCCGGGCATGACGCCGATCGCGCGCGTCAGTTCGTCGGCAGCTTCAGCGCGGTCTGCTCGACGTAAGGCCGCATGATCTCGTCGGCCTGCTTCTGGGCGGCGGCGAGCGCCTCCTTCGGCTGCTTCTTGCCGGAGAGCACGGCGGCGAGTTCGTCCTCGATCGCCTTGCGGACGGGGACGGTCTTGTAGGTCGCGAACCACGGCTTGGCGAAGGCGAGCTGGCTGACCGCGATGCCGGCGTCGGGGTTCTTGGCGATGAAATCCTTCATCTCGGGCGTGTCGTAGGCGGCCTTGTTGGGAGCGAAATAGCCGGTGGCGCGGCTCCACCAGCCGGACTTCTCCGGTGCGGTCATCCAGTTGATCAGCGTCCAGGCGGCCTTGCGGCGCTCGCCCTCGACCCCGGTCGGGATGACCAGCGAGGCGCCGCCGATCGGAACCTCGTTCTTCACGTTCTTCGGGACGAAGGCGACCTTGTAGGGGAACTTCGCGTTGTTGCGGATATGGGTCAGCGAACCCGTCGAGAGCAGCATCATCGAGGCCTGACCGGAGAGGAAGGCCGAGGAGACCGCGCCGCCGGCCTGCACGCCGGCCGGATGAACCTTGTGCTTGCTGACGAGGTCGGACCAGAAGGTCAGCGCGCCGAGCATCGAGGGCGTATCGTAATAAACCTCTCCGCCGTAATCGACATTGAACCACTGGCCGCCATTGGAGTGGGTGAAGGCCTGCAGGATCCAGCCGCCGTAATCGTAGTTCGAGGGCATCATCATGCCCCAGCGGGTGACGCGGTCGCCGTCGCGCTTGGTCAGCTTCTTTGCGGTGGTGACGAGTTCTTCCCAGTTGGCCGGGAGCTTGTCGGGGTCGAGGCCGGCCTCCTTGAGGTGGTCGGTGTTGACGTAGAGCAGCGGCGTCGAGTTGTGGAAGGGCACGCCATAGACCTGACGGTCGAGCACGGCGTTGCCATGCAGGGCGTCGAAGAACTGGCCCATGAACTGGTCGTTGCTCTTGCCGTCTGCCTTGATCAGCGCGTCCATCGGCTGGATCTCGCCCTCGATCTTGAGGTCGAGCAGGAAGTTGGCGGACATGATGACGGCCGCCGGCGGCTTGCCGGCCTTCATCGCGGCGCGGGTCTTGATCAGGGTCTCGTCATAGGAGCCGGTATAGACCGGCGTCGCCTTGATCGAGGGGTTCTTCTCGTTGAACTCCTTGAGCAGGGCCGCCATGTCGCGGGCGAGCTGGCCGTCGACCGGGACGGGGAAGAACAATTCGATCTCGGTCTGGCCTTGCGCGAATGCAGGGGAGAGCGCGAAGCTCGCAGCCAGCGCGGCGCCGGCCAGTACTGTGCGGCGGGTGGTCGTCATGGTGATTTCCCTTACTTGATGCCGGAGGAGACGAAGGAGTTGACGAAGGCGCGCTGGAAGAGTGCGAAGGCGATGAGCAGCGGCGCGCTGACCAGCAGGGTTCCCGCAGCGATGACGCCCCAGGCCTGCGCGCCCTCGGCGCCGCGGGTGAAGGAGGCGAGGCCGACGGTGAGCGGGCGCAGATCGGGCGAGTTGATCACCATCAGCGGCCAGAGGAACTCGTTCCAGTGGGCGGTGACCGAGACGATCGAGAAGGCGACGAGCGAGGGCTTCGCCAGCGGCAGGTAGATGAAGCCGATGCGCTGGAAGACGCTGGCGCCATCGATGAGCGCTGCATCCTCGAGTTCGCGCGGGATCGCCCTGAAGGCCTGGCGCATCAGGAAGGTGCCGAAGGCGGAGGCGAAATAGGGCGCCATCACGCCGAGCAGCGTGTCGTAGAGGCCGAGCTTGGCGATCGTCGTCAGATTGGGCACGATCAGCACGACCGGCGCCAGCATGAGCTGGAGCAGGAAGAGATAGAAGCAGAGCGTCCGGCCGGGAAACTCCAGTCGCGCGAAAGCGTAGCCGGCTAATGTGATCGTGACGATCTGCACGGCGAGGATGCCGAGGCTGATGATCGTGGTGTTCAGGCCATAGCGCGGGAAGTCGGCGGACGCCCAGGCCTCGCGGAAGTTGGCGAGCGTTGGGATGTAGGACGGCACGAGAGAGGCCATGCCGGCGCCGATGCTTTCGGGATTGAAGGCGGCGACCAGCATCCAGAGGAAGGGCACCATCCAGAGCGCCGCGATCAGCAGCGTCGCGGCATAGCCGAGCTTCGGTGAGATCTCACCGGTCGCGACGCCGGTGCCGGCATGGCTGGCGCTGATCTGGCTCATGTGTCGCGCTCCCCGAAGGAGCGTTCGAGCGTGCGCAGCGAGGAGGCGGTGACGGCGAGCAGCAGGGCCAGCATCACCAGTGTGCCGGCGGCCGCGCGCCCGGCATCATAGTTCTCGACCGCCTGCTGGTAGACGTAGAACAGCAGCAGGTTGGTGGAGTCGGACGGACCGCCCTTGGTCAGGACGAAGACATGGTCGACCTGGGTGACGACATTGAGCAGGCCGATGACCAGCACGAAGCCGATGGTCGGCTTGAGATAGGGCAGGGTGACATAGCGCAGCCGCTGCCAAGGGCCGGCGCCGTCGAGGATCGCGGCCTCATAGGCGTCTGCCGGTACGGCCTGCAGGCCGGCCAGGAAGAACAGCATGTAGTAGCCCGCGTTCTTCCAGATCGTCAGCGCCATGATCGACCAGAGCGCGATATCGGGATCGCCCAGCCAGTTCGGGCCGGAGATGGCGAGCTTGGCGAGGTGATAGTCGATCAGCCCGACATTGGGCAGGAACAGGAACAGGAAGATCGAGGCTGCCGCGACCAGCGGGATCAGCACCGGCAGGAAGAACAGCGCCCGGAACAGCGCGTTGACGCGGCTCGATTTCACCAGCGCCATGGCGAAGCCCAGCGCCAGCACGAGGCTCGGGATCACCGTGCCCAGAGCATAGACCAGATTGTTGCCCAGCGCCTTGCGGAAGGCTGCATCGGCGAAGAGCTTGAGGAAATTGTCGAGCCCGACATAGGCTTGCGGACCGCCGACGCGGATCTGGCCGTGCAGCGACTGCCACAGCACCTGAACGACCGGCCAGTAGGTGAAGAGCCCGAGGAAGACGAGCGAGGGCGCGAGCATGGCAAAGGCCAGCACGGTGGCCCGGCGCGGTCGCCAGCGCGGCGCGCTCCAGTCCCTCGCCTTGCCTGCCGTGAAAACCGCTTGCGCCATGCACCCCACCTTTGGCGGGGTCATGGCGGTGCGCGACGACGAAGCGGTTACGGATCGATGACGGATGCGTGACGGGCCCGGCGAATCGCCAGGTCCGTCACGGTTATCCTCAGGCGGCGCGGCGCGCCGGCTCTGTCAGCGGTGCCGTCTTGTCGGACAGCCCCGTTGCAACGAGCACGCCGGCAGCACCAGTGAGCGCGCCATCGCGCAGTTCGAGACCGAGGAAGCGCTCGCGTTCGACCGGGCCGGGCATGGCGAGATCGCGGGTCAGGTCGCCGGAGAAGCCGAAGCGCTCGTAATAGGCGGCGTCGCCGACCAGCAGCACGGCGCCATGGCCGCGGCAGGCCGCGCGCCAGATCGCCTCGCGCATCATCGTGCGGCCGAGGCCCTCGCCCTGAAGTTCCGGCGAGACCGCAAGCGGGCCGAGCAGGAGCGCAGCCTTGCCGCCCGCCTCGACATGCCAGAGCCTGACCGTCGCCACGACGACGCCATCGCGCTCTGCCGTCAGGGCCAGGCCTTCAGCCGGCAAACGATCCTCGCGGAGCCGTTCGCTCGACTTGGCGGTGCGGCGCTCGCCCAGGCAACGGTCGAGCAGCGCCTCGCGGGCGGGAACATCGGCAGCGATTTCGTCGCGGATCGTGATCATGACGCACCTCCGGCCGGAGCGCCTGCAAGCCTGCAGACCTTCCCGGCGCCGCGCGAGCGCGGCCACAAGACTCAAGGGATGTGTGGAAGAGGGTCCGGCGGGAGCCACGTCCGCGCGCGACCATTCTTGGAGGCGCGAACGCTCCGCCCGAAACCGTTGGGCGGCCTGCCGATCATGGCAGGGCGCTTCGCCGGACCCGATTGGTGAGGGAAGGGCCTGTTCAGCCCTTCCGCGTCAGATGACGTACTGCCTCAGCGGCGGGAAGCCGTTGAAGGCGACGGCCGAATAGGTCGTCGTATAGGCGCCGGTGCCCTCGATCAGCACGCGATCGCCGATCTCCAGGCTGAACGGCAGCATGTACGGGGTCTTCTCGTACATGACGTCGACCGAATCGCAGGTCGGGCCGGCGAGCACGCAAGGCACCGTCGCATCGCCGTCGCGGGCGGTGCGGATCGGATAGCGGATCGCCTCGTCCATGGTCTCGGCGAGACCGTTGAACTTGCCGATGTCGAGATAGACCCAGCGGACGTTGTCGTCCTCGGCCTTCTTCGAGATCAGCACGACCTCGGCCTCGATCAGGCCGGCTTCGCCGACCATGCCGCGGCCCGGCTCGATGATGGTCTCCGGGAGCTGGTTGCCGAAATGCTTCGACAGCGCCTGGAAGATCGCATCGCCATAGGCCGGAACGCCCGGGATCGGACGCAGGTAGCGCGCCGGGAAGCCGCCGCCGAGATTGACCATCGACAGCGAGAGCCCACGGGTGGCGCACTCCTTGAACACCGCCGAGGCCGAGGCCAGCGCGGAATCCCAGGCGTTCACATTCGCCTGCTGCGAGCCGACATGGAACGAGATGCCATAGGCAGTCAGGCCGAGGCGATGGCCATGCTCGAGCACGTCCGCGGCCATTTCGGGCACGCAGCCGAACTTGCGCGAAAGCGGCCAGTCGGCGCCGGCGCCGTCGCAGAGGATGCGGCAGAAGATGCGCGCGTCCTTCACGCCGGTCTTGTCAGCCGAACGGGCGACCTTCTCGACTTCCGCCGTGCAATCGACGGCGAAGAGGCGCACGCCGAGCTCCATGGCCCGCGCGACGTCACGCTCCTTCTTGATCGTGTTGCCGAAGGAGATGCGATCGGCGGTGGCGCCGGCCGCGAGCGCGAGCTCGATCTCGACGACCGAGGCGCAATCGAAGCAGGAGCCGAGCTTGGCCAGCAGGGCGAGCACTTCCGGCGCAGGATTCGCCTTCACGGCGTAGAACACGCGCGTGTCGGGGAGGGCGCGCGAAAAGGCATGATAGTTCTCACGGACGACATCGAGGTCGATGACGACGCAAGGACCGTCCTCGCGACGGGTACGAAGGAACTCACGGATGCGCTCGGTCATGAGACGCGTCTCCCTCCGGCGCAAGCGGCGCCGATGCGACATGAAGCCGGCTTGAGTCGCTCTGGCGATTCACAGCGCGTTGGAGACGCCGCGAGTCACCGAACGAAACGTCCGGACCCTGGTAACCGTCGCTTGGGGAAGCCCCCGCACGCCCGGCAATGAAGGACAAGCCTCTTCGGTGCTGGTCTTTGGAGGACCAGCGAGACCAAAAAAAGCCCGTTCCGTCGTTGCTTTAAGCTGCGTCCCCCGTGGAGATTCGGGGTTCGCCGGTTTCGCCTCCGGCTGCCAGTCGCTGTTCGGAGAACAATTCCCTTGGGGGGAACCGGGAGGCGTGATTTGAGGGGATATCCATCCCCCTCCATCCGTCCTCCAACTCCTGGCGGCTGTCCGGCCTCTTGTCCGGATGCCCACCGACTGACACGCGGCCACAGGCACGTGCGAATTGGGTGAGCTGCATATACGGACGATGGACCCCGGGTACAAGTTTTTTCTGACGGCCGGGCGCGGTTTTTTGACGAACGCGATCCGGCCAGGCCGTCGATAGAAGCGTTGGCGCCTCAGGTGCGTGGCGTTGTCTTGCGGCCTACTCCCGCGCCTCGCTGAACCGGATCCGGTTCCCGAACGGATCGGGCACCTCCAGCGTGCGTCCGCCCGGTCCGTCCTCCTGGATGCCGGGCTTCGAATAAGCGTAGCGCTTGCCGATCAGCTCGGCGCGATAGGCGTCGACGCCCTTCATCCTGACATAGACGGTGGAGCCCGGGCTGGCGTCGCCATGGTGCTCGGAGAGGTGCAGCGTCAGGCCCGAGCGCGAGACCTGCATGTAGATCGGGAAATTGGGTCCGAAGCGGTGGTCCCAGTCCATCGTGAAGCCGAGGAAGTCGAGGTAGAATTCCCGGGCCTTCTCGACATCGAAGATCCGCATGATGGAAATGCCCGGCTCCAGGCTGACGCCGGTGGGGTCGGCTTTCGCCGGGCCGGGCCCGTCGCGGTATTCGCCGAAGCTGGCGGAGGCGGTGTTCCAGTCGGCATAGCCGAACTGCCGCGCGACGAGTTCCAGTGTTTCGGAGTGGGAGAGGTCGACCTGCCGGGAGGCAAGGGCCTCGCGCAGGGTCCTGGCCATCAGCTTCGCATCGCGAAAGCTACGCATCGTCGTGATCCTTCACGTTAAGCGGACGAAACGATCAGGGCTCGCGTTGCTGATTGCCGTCCACCGAACGATCGGGATCGGGAAAATCACTTCGGGATGCATTCACCAAACCCTTGCGGGCGCGAGCGGCTGGCTGCATCCGGCCAGAGCCCGACTCTAAAAAGCGTGGCCCGCGTCTGTCAACGGGGCGTTGCGGGGGCGCTGCCGCGCCGATCGCAAGATGCAGCCCTAGACCGGCCCCAATTCCTCGCCTAAGTCACTGGCAGGCAAGCCTTTGACAATCCGACCCCGCGCCGCCCCTGCGGCGGCGCGACGAGACCACGGACCCACCATGACCTTGACCAATCGCCGCCGCGTCCTGGCGGGGCTTTCAGCCGCGCTCAGCCTCTCGGCGGCCCCGTCCGTCCTGCTGGCGCAGCAACCCGCGGCGCGGCCGGACCCGGCGCCCGAGCCGCCGCAGCCGCGCTTCGGCTTCGAGGAGGTGGTGCGCCGCGCCCGCGAGATCGCCGCCGTGCCTTATGATGCCGGCCCGAACCTGCCCGAGCCGCTGTCCCGGCTCGATTTCGATTCCTGGCGCGACATCCGCTTCCGGTCGGAGCGGGCCCTGCTCTCGCAGAACGGCTCGCCGTTCCGGATGCAGATGTTCCATCCGGGCTTCCTGTTCACGCGCCCCGTCGTGGTCAATGTCATCCGCGACGGCGTGGCGACGCCGGTGCCCTATTCGGCGAACCTGTTCGACTATGGCCGCGTCAAATTCGACAAGCCGCTGCCGGTCAATCTGGGCTTTGCCGGCTTCCGGCTGCACTACCCGCTCAACGACCCGCGGGTCTATGACGAGCTGATCTCCTTCATCGGCGCGAGCTATTTCCGCGTGCTCGGCCGCGAGCAGCGCTACGGCCTGTCGGCGCGCGGGCTTGCGATCGGGGCCGGTGTGCCGGGCGGCGAGGAATTCCCGATGTTCCGGGAATTCTGGGTCGAGACGCCCCAAGCCAATGCCGAGCGCATCACGGTCTATGCGCTGCTCGATTCAGCGTCGGTCACGGGGGCCTATCGCTTCCACATCTATCCGGATGTCGATGCGGTCGTCGATATCGGGGTGACGCTGTTCCCGCGCAAGCCGATCGAGAAGCTCGGCCTCGCGCCGCTGACCTCGATGTTCTTCACCGGCGAGAACGATCGCCGCTTCCATGACGATTTCCGCACCGAGTTGCATGATTCCGACGGGCTGATGGTTCATTCCGGCACCGGCGAGTGGATCTGGCGGCCGTTGCGCAACCCCAGGCAGCAGGCGGTGTCCGCCTTCGTCGAGCGCAATGTCCGGGGCTTCGGGCTGATGCAGCGCGACCGCGTCTTCGAGCACTACCAGGACCTCGACCTGACCTATGAGCTGCGCCCGTCCTACTGGATCGAGCCGCAGGGCGACTGGGGCGAGGGCGTGGTCGAGCTGATCGAGATTCCGACGACCGACGAGACCAACGACAACATCGTGGCGCTCTGGGCGCCAAAGACGCCGCTGGAGCCGGGGCGCGAATTCTCCTTCGGCTACAAGCTGACGGCGATGATGGATTCGAGCGACCTGCATCCGGGCGGGCGCATCATCAACACCTATCAGGCGCGGCCGAAGGCGCTCGGCTCGGGCGAGCCGGTGCCCGCGGGTGCGCGGCGCTTCATCGTCGATTTCGCCGGCGGCGACCTCGACTATCATCTGCGCCAGCCGGAGAAGGTCGAGATCGTGCCCTCGATCGCCTATGGCCGGATCGACCGCGCCTTCATCGTGCCGAACCCGAAGACTCAAGGCTTCCGCGCCTTCATCGACATCGTCGTCGAGCCGGGTCAGCTCGCGGAGATGCGTGCCTTCCTCAAGAGCGGCGACAAGACGCTGACGGAGACCTGGAGCTATCCCTGGCGGGCGGAAGCCTAGGTATCGGCGAGGAGAAGCGGAATGGACCAGGTCATCGACAATCCGGCGGAGAGCCGCTTCGAACTCGCGCTTCCCGAAGGCATGGCCATCATCGCCTATCGGCTGGAAGGCGAGCGCATCGTGCTGGTCCATACCGAGGTGCCCCAAGCGCTGTCGGGGCAGGGCGTCGGCTCGCGGCTCGCCAAGGGCGCCTTTGAGTTGATCCGGACGAGCGGGCGCAAGGCCGTGCTGCGCTGCGAATTCATTCGCGGCTGGATCGTCAACCACCCCGAATATGACGACATCGTCGACGGCTGAGGCCAGGAAGGACGCAGCATGGGCCTTTTGGTCGACGGACGCTGGCACGACCAGTGGTATGACACGGCCAAGAGCGGCGGCCGCTTCCTGCGCCAGGACAGCGCCTTCCGCAACTGGGTGACGCCGGATGGCGCGCCTGGCCCGAGCGGCAAGGGCGGGTTCGCGGCCGAAGCCGGGCGCTATCATCTCTATGTTTCGCTGGCCTGCCCCTGGGCGCATCGCACATTGATCTTCCGTGCGCTGAAGGGGCTTAAATGCTTCATCGACGTCTCCGTCGTGCACTGGCTGATGCTCGATCAAGGCTGGACCTTCGCCGCGGGCGAGGGCGTCGTGCCCGATCCGATCGGCGGTGCGCAGTATCTGCACGAGGTCTACACGAAGGCCGATCCTGAATATACCGGCCGCGTCACGGTGCCGGTGCTCTGGGACAAGGCGACCGGCAGCATCGTCAGCAACGAATCCTCCGAGATCATCCGGATGTTCAATGCTGCCTTCGACGGCATCGGCGCGAAACCGGGCGACTATTATCCCGAGGCACTCCGGCCTGAGATCGACGCGCTGAACGAGCGCATCTACGCGACGGTCAACAACGGCGTCTACAAATCCGGGTTCGCGACGACCCAAGCTGCCTATGAGGAAGCCGTGCAGCCGCTGTTCGAGACGCTCGACTGGCTGGAGGAACGGCTGGACGCGCGGCGCTTCCTGACCGGCGACGCCGTCACCGAAGCCGACTGGCGCCTCTTCACCACGCTGATCCGGTTCGACGCCGTCTATGTCGGCCATTTCAAGTGCAATATCCGGCGCATCGCCGATTATCCGCGGCTGAGCGCCTATCTGCGGACGCTGCTTCAGGTCGAGGGCGTCGCGCCGACCGTCGATCTCGGCCATATCAAGCGGCACTATTTCGAGAGCCACCGCACCATCAATCCGACGGGTATCGTGCCGGTGGGGCCGGATCTGTCGGGTTTGCTTGGAGGCTGAAGCCGACGCTGCGTCATTCTCGGGCGGAGCGAAGCGCAGACCCGAGAATCTCTTGCAGGAGATGCTCGGGTCGAGCCCGAGCATGACGCAATCTTACGCCTTCTTGCCGCGCGCCGCCGGGCGCTTCTTGCGCCCATAAAGCTCCAGCCGGTGGCGGACGAGTTCGTAGCCCAATTCGGCCGCGATGCGGCGCTGCAGTTCCTCGATCGCGTCGGAGGAAAACTCGATCACCTCGCCGCTTTCGACGTCGATCAGGTGGTCGTGATGCTCCTGGTCGGCATGCTCGTAGCGCGAGACCCCGTCCTCGAAGGCGTGCCGCTCGATCGCGCCTTGCGTCTCCAGCACCTTCATGGTGCGATAGACCGTAGAGAGCGAGAGCGTCGGATCATGCGCGAAGGCGCGGGTGAAGATGCCCTTGGCATCGGGATGGTCGTCGGCTTCCGCCAGCACGCGCAGGATCAGCCGGCGCTGCTGCGTCATCCGCAGCCCCGCATCCCTGAGTTGGCCCTCGAAACCGGCCACGCGCTGCTCCACTCCCGTCATGACGCCGGCATAGCAACTCTGCGTCGCATTTGCAAAAACTCCTTATTGCAAATCACTCGCAACTGCATTGACAGATGCAAGTGCGTTGCAATAGCGTGATGACATGAGTGGACATCCGACAGGAGAGCACATGCGTTCGCGTCGATCTTTCATGGGTTGGTCGTTCTTGGCCAAATCGCTGCTGGGCCTGGGGGCTGTCGCGCTGTTGGCTGGCGGACTGGTAGCGGGCTCCGGCGCCGCATTCGCTCAGCCGAAGAAGCTGCGCGTCGTCACCACCTTCACGGTGATCCAGGACATCGCCCAGAACGTCGCCGGCGAGGCCGCGATCGTCGAATCGATCACCAAGCCCGGGGCCGAGATCCATGACTACCAGCCGACGCCGCTCGACGTGGTGAAGGCGCAAACGGCCGATCTCGTGCTCTGGAACGGGCTGAACCTCGAGCGCTGGTTCGAGCGCTTCTTCGAGAATGTGAAGAGCGTGAAGAGCGCGGTGGTCAGCGACGGCATCGAGCCGATGGGGATCAAGGACGGGCCCTATGAAGGCAAGCCCAACCCGCATGCCTGGATGTCGACCCGGAATGCGCTGATCTATGTCGAGAACATCCGCAAGGCGATGACTGACGCCGATCCCGCCCAGGCCGAGACCTATGCCCGCAACGCCAAGGCCTATTCCGAGCGGATCAGGTCTGTCGATGCGCCCTTGCGGGCGCGGCTCGACAAGGTGCCGGCCGACAAGCGCTGGCTCGTCTCGAGCGAAGGCGCCTTCAGCTATCTCGCCCGCGACTATGGCTGGCGCGAAGCCTATCTCTGGCCGATCAATGCCGACCAGCAGGGCACGCCGCAGCAGGTGCGCCGGCTGATCGATCTCGTCCGCAAGAACAAGATTCCGGCCCTGTTCAGCGAGAGCACGATTTCGGACAAACCGGCCATACAGGTCGCCCGCGAGACCGGCGCCCGCTATGGCGGGGTGCTCTATGTCGACTCGCTCTCGGCCGAGGATGGGCCGGTGCCGACCTATCTGAAGCTGCTCGAAGTGACCGTGGACACGATCGCGAAGGGTTTTGGCCAGTGAACATGCGTGCGGCTGGCTTGGCCGGCGGTATCGCCGTGACGCCCTCGATTTCGGTCGAGGGCGTCACGGTGCGTTACGGCAATGGCGTGACGGCGGTCAACGATGCCTCCTTCGCCTTGGAGGCGGGCACCATCTGCGCGCTGGTCGGCATCAACGGCTCGGGCAAGTCGACGCTGTTCAAGACACTGATGGGCTTCTTGAAGCCGGCGCTGGGTTCGGTCTCGATCGCTGGCCTGCCGGTGCGCCAGGCGTTGAAGCGCGGGCTCGTCGCCTATGTGCCGCAGGCCGAGGAGGTCGACTGGACCTTCCCCGTGCTGGTCGAGGACGTCGTGATGATGGGCCGCTACGGCCATATGGGCTTCCTGCGCATTGCGGGACAGGCCGACCGCGACGCCGTCGATCAGGCGCTGCGCCGTGTCAACATGCTGGAGTTCCGCAAGCGCCAGATCGGCGAATTGTCCGGCGGGCAGCGCAAGCGCGTCTTCCTGGCGCGAGCATTGGCGCAGGGCGGCCAGGTCATCCTGCTCGACGAGCCCTTCACCGGCGTCGACGTCAAGACGGAGGACGCGATCGTCGCGCTGATGCGCGAACTCCGGGCGGAGGGGCGGCTGATGCTGGTCTCGACGCATAATCTCGGCTCGATCCCGGATTTCTGCGACCAGGTCGTGATCATCAACAGGACGGTTCTGGCGGCCGGACCGACCGAGACCACCTTCACCCATGACAATCTCCAGCGCGCCTTCGGCGGTGCGCTCAGGCATTTCCGCCTCGGCGGCGCCGATCTGCATGATGACGCGGATGAGCGGCGCGTCACCGTCATCACCGACGACGAGCGCCCGCTGGTGCTCTACGGCAAGCGGGACAGCGAGACGCTGGCCGGCGGCAAGGCGAATGGCGAGGCCGCCGACAGCGCGAAGGCAAATGGCGCGAAGGATGACGCGCCGTGATCGAGCTGCTGCTGGAACCGTTCGGCTATCAATACATGGTCCGGGCGATCTGGGTCTGCGCGCTGGTCGGCGGGGTCTGCGCCTTCCTGTCCTGCTTCCTGATGCTGAAGGGCTGGTCGCTGATGGGCGATGCGCTGGCGCATGCGATCGTGCCCGGCGTCGCGCTCGCCTATCTGCTCAAGGTGCCCTATGCGGCCGGCGCCTTCTTCTCCGGGCTCTTGGCCGCACTCGCCATGGCGTTGGTCCGGGTGCGCACGCAACTGCGTGAGGACGCGGTGATCGGCATCGTCTTCACCACCTTCTTTGCGGCGGGGCTTTTGATCGTCTCGATCAATCCGACCTCCGTGAACGTCCAGTCGATCGTGCTCGGCAACATCCTCGGCATCTCCGACGAGGACGTGGTCCAGGTCGCGATCATCGCCACCGTCTCGCTGATCGTGCTGGTGGCGCGCTGGCGCGACCTCATGCTGGTCTTCTTCGACGAGAACCAGGCGCGCTCCGTCGGGTTGTCGCCGACGCGGCTGAAGATCCTGTTCTTCATGCTGCTCAGCGCCTGCACGGTCGCGGCCCTGCAGACGGTCGGGGCCGTGCTGGTGATCGCCATGGTAATCACGCCCGGCGCCACCGCCTACCTGCTCAGCGATCGCTTCGGCCGGCTGATCTGGATCGCGGTCGGGCTCGGCGTCGTCACCAGCGCGGCTGGCGCCTATGCCAGCTATTTCCTCGATGGCTCCACGGGCGGGCTGATCGTGGTGTTCCAGACGATCCTGTTCCTGCTCGCCTTCGTCTTCGCGCCCAAGCATGGCCGGCTGGCCGCTGCGCGGGCGGCGCGGGCCGTGTCGGAGCCGGCGCCATGAGTCTTGTCGAAGCCTGGTTGATCGCGCCGTTGGTGCATGAGTTCATGCAGCGCGGGCTCGTCGTCGCGGTGCTGGTCGGCGTCGTCTGCGCCGTCCTGTCCTGCTTCCTGATCCTGAAGGGCTGGTCGCTGATGGGGGACGCGGTCTCGCATGCGGTGCTGCCGGGCATCGTGCTGGCGCAGATCGCAGGGTTGCCGCTGGCGGCGGGAGCTTTTGTGGCGGGCCTCGGCTGTGCGCTTTCCATCGGCTATCTCAAGGAGAACAGCCGGGTGAAGGAGGACACGGTGATGGGCATCGTCTTCTCCGGCATGTTCGCGCTCGGGCTGGTGATATTCGTCAAGGTCGACAGCGACCAGCACCTGCTCCACGTCCTGTTCGGCAACATGCTCGGCGTGCGCTGGGCCGACATCGCCGAGACGGCGGCGATCGCGGTGCCGACGATCGCGATCATGCTGGCCAAGCGGCGTGACTTCCTGCTGCTCGCCTTCGATCCGGCGCATGCGCGGGCGATCGGCCTGCCGGTGCGGGCCCTGAATTTCGGCCTGCTGATGCTGCTGGCGCTGACCATCGTCGCGGCGCTGAAGGCTGTCGGTATCATCCTCGTCGTCGCCATGCTGATCGCGCCCGGCGCCATCGGCTTCCTGACGACGCGGCGCTTCGATGCGATGCTGGGGGTGGCTGTTGCCGCCGCGACCTTGTCCAGCGTACTTGGCACGATCCTGAGCTATCACCTCGACGGCGCGACCGGCCCCTGCATCGTGGTGGTTCAGGCGGTATTCTTCCTGATGGCGCTGGGGCTCAACCTGCACCGTTCGGCGCGGCGCGCGGCCGCGACGATCACGCATCCGTGATCGAGGGCCGGTGGAATAAAGCCATCGTGTTTTGCGTTCCTGACCGTGCCGCTCCTCCTGGTGAGGCGCGGGATTTCAGGCGCTTTGCGCAATCAGGCCGCAATACAGGAGCCGATATGACATTCGATGCCGATCAGAATCGCCGGATCTTGTTGCGAGTTCTGCTGGGGTTGCCGGTTGCAGCCGTTCTCGGGATCGCCGCGACTGCGGCGCGCGCGGACGACGATGATGACGATGATGACCGCCGCGGCCGGCGCTTCCGCCGCAGGCGGCGCGATGATGATGATGACGACGACGACCGTGTCTATCGCAGGCGTCGCGTCCGCAACCGGGATGACGATGACGACGACGACGATTGAGCGCCACGGCATCTGAGGCACTTGGCCCCGCCGCTCTTCAAGCCGCGGGGCTTCTGCGTTCAAGCCGCCTGCAGCCCTGAATTGTCCTGCGCCCGGCTGACCCTGATCGTCTGGGCGAGGCACTGGCAGTTGAACTGGCTGGTCAGGAAGGCGATGTCGGCGGCGTCGCGGCCGCTGGCGATCCGCACCATGCCCTCGATCGGGGCCAGCCGCGTCGGATCGACGAGCCACCATTGCCCGTCGAGATAGACCTCGAAGATCGCGTGGAAATCCGGCGGGTCGAGGTCGAGCGCATAGGCGCTCACCGCCCGCGCCGGGATGTTGAGCGCCCGCGTCAGCGCGATGCCGAGATGGCTGAAGTCGCGGCAGACGCCCGCCCTGTCGATGAAGGTCTGTTCGGCCGTGGTCTGGGCGTGGCTGACGCCGTGGACATAGTCGAGATGCTCATGCAGCCAGTCGAGCACGGCGAGGATGCGGGCGCCGCCGGCCTCGATCGTGCAGAATTCACGCTGGGCGAAGCGCATGAACTCGTCCGAGGGCGAGAACCGGCTCGGCAGCAGATAGGGCAGCACATCCTGCGGCAGTTCCGACCAGTCGTGCTGGCGCGCGCCTGCGCCCAGCGGAATGCGCTCGCCATTGTCGACCAGCGCCCGGTAGCTGATCTCGACCTGGCCCGACAGCGCGGTGCGGAAGCGGCGCTCGCCGGTGATCGGGTCCTGGTCGCGGACAAGCACCGCATCCGACGAGATCACCAGGCTTTCCGAGATGATCGTCTGGTCGGCCGAGCGCGCCGCTTCGATCGCCGCGATCACCTGCGTGTCGCTGTCGAAGCCATAGCTCAGCGTCGCCGACAGGTTGAGTTTCATGGTCGCCCCCGGGTGCATCGCAAGATCGAAACCCGGCCAACGCTATCGAGGTGCGGAAGTTCCGCCGATCTCAGGCGGCTTTCGCCACCCCGATCTCCGGAGCGATGCTGGCGAGGATTTCGAAAGACCGTTTCCGCGCCGCATGGTCGAAGATCGGCGCGGTCGCCATGATCTCATCGGCCTGTGTCGCTGCGATGAAGGCGCCCAGGCTCCGCTTCAGGGTTTCCGGCGAGCCGATGAAGGCGTAGCGCAGCATCGAGGAGACATGGGCCTTCTCGGCCGGCGACCAGTAGGCGTCGATGTCGTCGAGCGGGGGCTGGAGCTTGCCACGGGCACCCCTGACCATGCCGACGAAGCGCTGCTGCAGCGAGGTCGCGAGATAGCGCGCTTCGGCGTCGGTCTCGGCCGCGATGACGTTGATGCCCGGCATCGTATAGGGCTTGTCGAGCTGTTCGGAGGCCTTGAAGCGCTCGCGATAGACCGCCAGCGCTTGGATCAGCGCATCGGGCGCAAAATGCGAGGCGAAGGCATAGGGCAGGCCGAGTTCGGCGGCGAGCTGCGCGCCGAACAGGCTGGAGCCGAGGATCCAGAGTGGGACGTTGAGGCCTGCGCCCGGCACGGCCTGGATCGCCTGGTTCGGTCCGGCCGGCGCAAAATAGGCCTGCACCTCGAGCACGTCCTGCGGGAAGGAATCCGCCGACATCGGGTTGCGCCGGAGCGCGCGCATGGTGAGCTGGTCGGTGCCGGGCGCGCGACCGAGACCGAGATCGATACGGCCCGGAAAGAGCGCTTCCAACGTGCCGAACTGCTCGGCGATAACGAGCGGCGCGTGGTTGGGCAGCATGATGCCACCGGCGCCGACGCGGATCGTCTTGGTCGCGGCCGCGAGCTGGCCGATCACGACTGCGGTCGCTGCGCTGGCGATGCCGGTCATGTTGTGGTGTTCGGCGACCCAGTAGCGGGTGTAGCCGAGGGCTTCGGCATGGCGGGCGAGATCAAGGGAAGCGCGGAGCGCGTCGCCCGGCTCCTGGCCTTCGCGGACGGGAACGAGGTCGAGGACGGAGATGGCGACCATGAAGGGCCCCTGCTTGGGCCCCGTTGCCGGTGCCGATGGCGTTGGCCGTCAGATGGGGTGTTGGGCAGCGCCGGTCCAGAGGCGGCGCCGATCCGTCATGGCGCGTCTGCGTCGGCGTTCTGGCTGGGGTGGTGCGGTCCGCCGGCCAGCTCTGTGCGAAGCGTCGATGCGATCCGGCCATAGGCGTGTTGGTAATCGAACGACGTCTGGCGGTGGGCTTCTGGTATCCTTGCTTTTCTGGGCCCGGCGCTGGAAACGGTTGGAAACACTTCCGGCCACGACCTTGCCGTGAGCCGAAGCTAGAGCCGGTCCATGACCCGAACCCCGCATATCCTCATCGTCGAGGACGACCGCGAGATCGCGACGCTGGTGTCGCGCTTCCTGCGCAACAATGATTTCCGCATCAGGGCCGTCCCCAACGGGCGCGAGATGGATGTCGCGCTGCGCGACGGGCGCTTCGACCTGATCGTGCTCGACCTGATGCTGCCGGGCGAGGACGGCTTGAGCCTGTGCCGCCGCTTACGCAATGACGGCTCGATCCCGATCATCATGCTGACCGCCAAGGGCGAGGAAATCGACCGCATCCTCGGCCTCGAGATGGGCGCCGACGACTATCTGGTGAAGCCCTTCAACCCGCGCGAACTGCTCGCCCGCATCCGCGCCGTATTGCGGCGGGCCGGCGGTGCGCCCCCACCCGAGGTCGGGGAAAGCTCGGTGTTCGCCTTCGCGGGCTGGAAACTCGACAAGGCCGTCCGGCGGCTCTTCAATCCGCAGGGCGAGCGCGTCGTGCTGACGGGCGCGGAAATCGACCTGCTGCTCGCCTTCTGCGAACGGCCGCGCCGGGTTCTGTCGCGCGACCAGCTTCTCGACCTGACGCAGGGCCGGGCGGCGGCGCCGTTCGAACGCTCGATCGACGTGCTCGTCAGCCGCCTGCGACAGAAGATGGAGAGCAATCCGCGCGAGCCCGAGTTGATCCAGACCATCCGTTCTGGCGGCTACATGTTCTCGCCGGAGATCCAGTCGCCGCCGGAGACCGCGAGCGGATGAAACGGCTCCTGCTGCGGCTGCTGCCGGCGCGTGCGGCCGCGCAGATCACGGTCATCGTCGTCGGCTCGCTGGTGCTCGCCAACCTCGTGACGATCGGCGCGCTGATCGTGCTGCTGCCGCCCGAGCTCAAGCGCCTGCCGAACCTGCCCTATGTGACCGAACTGGTCGCGCTGGCGCGGCAGGTCCAGGTCGCGCCGACGCCCGAGGCGCGGCAGATCATCATCGAGACGGCGCTTGCCGCCAATCCGCGCCTCTCGCGCCTGCCGGCCGAGGCCCGCGCCACGGACCGGAGCCTGCACAGGCCGGATCGGGAGATGCTGAGCGCTCTGGAGGAGGAGTTCGTGGGCATTGCGCAGGTTCTGGTGCTCGATTCGCGGGAAGGGCGGCGAGGACCGCCTCCCGTCGGTTTGCGCTTCGCCGACGGCTCCGGTCTTGCGATGGCGCCATCGCCGATGACGCCGCCGCCGCGCGGAACGGCTTTCATCGTCTATCTGATCGTGATGCTGGCCTCGCTGGCCACGCTCATCGGGCTGCTCTCGCTCTGGGCGGCCCGTGCCGTGGCCTCGCCGCTGTCGCGCCTGGCCGAGGCGGTCGACCGTTTCGACCCCGACCGCGACGACATCGCCGCTGCCGAACAGGGGCCGAGCGAGGTCAAGCGCCTCGCGCGCGCCTTCGGCGAGATGGCGGCACGCATCCGGCGGCTGGTCGACGACCGCACGCGGATGCTGGCCGCCGTCAGCCATGACCTGCGCACGCCGATCACGCGGCTGCGGTTGCGGGCCGACGAGATCGGCGACGACAAGCAGCGCCGCGCCATCGTCGCCGATCTCGCCTTGATGGAGCGCATGGTCGGCGGAGCCCTGTCCTATCTGCGCGAAGGGCGCGCATCGGGCAGCCTGGCGGCGACCGACATCCCGGCTCTGCTTCAGACAATCTGCGACGACTTCGCCGATCTCGGCCACATCGTCGTCTTCGAGGGGCCGATGCGGGCTTCGGCTCTGTGCGATTCAGACCAGATGACGCGCGCGGTCACCAATCTCGTCGATAATGCGATCAAGTTCGGCGGCAAGGTCGTGGTCCGGCTCGACGACAGCCAGTCCGACGTCATCGCCATCTCTGTCGAGGATGACGGGCCGGGCATCGCGCCCGACGAACGCGAGAAGGTGTTCGAGCCGTTTTATCGCAGCGACTTGGCGCGGACCCTCAAGCAAGGCAGCGGCTTCGGGCTCGGGCTTTCGATCGTGCGCGCCATCGCCGAGGCGCATCGCGGCGAGCTCACTTTGGCGGAACGGCAGGGAGGCGGCCTCTCGGCTCGCATCGCCTGGCCGCGCCGCCGCTAGATCATAGGGCCGAGTATCGTATTCGGCTTTATGATCTAGCGCTTTGTTTTTGCATCGGCTTTAGCCGAAAACCGCATTCCACTTTTCGGACCAATGCTCTGGCGGAACGCGCTGGCCCCTGACGCGTTGTCCTCGCATGACCCGCAAGCCGGGCCTCAGCGTTCACAAGGGGCTGCCATGACGACGAGTACGAATCCCGCCAAGGAAAGCCTGCGCAAGGAGCAGCGGGAGCAGCGTCAGGCCAGCCGCAAGCAGGGCAAGGACGCCGAGCTCGACAAGGCTCTGGAAGGCACCTTCCCGGCGAGCGACCCGGTTGCAGCGCAGGCGCCGACCAAGCCGGGCGCCAGCCGCAAGCGCCACTGACGGCTCGCGTCAGGCGCGCTGGTAGAGCAGCCGCGCCCTGATAGTGCCGTCGAGCGCGCGGATTTCGCGCAGTATGTCGCGGGCGTCAGCGCCGATGCTTTCCGCTTCCATCACGACGTAGCCGACCTCGCCGTCGGTCTGGTAATTCTGCGCGGCGATGTTGACGTTGCGGTTGGCAAAGACGTCATTCAGGCGCCTCAGCATGCCCGGCACATTGCGCTGGACATGGATGAAGCGCGTGCCGACGGCGCGCGCCGCCAGTTGCACCTGCGGAAAATTCACGGCGCCGACCGTCGAGCCGACATCCGAATAATCGACCAGCTTGCGCGCGACCTCGGCGCCGATGCGCTCCTGCGCTTCCTCCGTCGAGCCGCCGACATGCGGGGTCAGGATGACGTTGGGCAGGCCCTGCAGCGGCGAGACGAAGCGATCCTTGTTGGAGGCCGGTTCGACCGGGAAGACGTCGACCGCAGCACCCGCGAGATGGCCGCTCTTGAGCGCCGACGCCAGCGCATCGAGATCGACCACGGTGCCGCGGGAGTTGTTGATCAGGTAGCTGCCCGGGTTCATCGCGGCGATCTGCTCGGCGCCGATCATGCCGTGCGTCTGCGGCGTCTCGGGTACATGCAGTGAGACGATGTCGGCAGAGCCGAGCAATTCGTTCAGACTGTCGACGGGCTCGGTATTGCCGTGGCGCAGGCGATCGGTCTGATCGAAATAGATCACCCGCATGCCCATGGCCTCGGCCAGCGTCGAGAGCTGGCTGCCGATATTGCCGTAGCCGACGATGCCCAGCACCTTGCCGCGCACCTCGAAGGCGCCATCGGCGGATTTGTCCCAGCCGCCGCCATGAGCTGAAACCGAGCGGTCGGTGATCTTGCGCAGCAGCATGACGATCTCGCCGATCGTCAGTTCGGCGACGCTGCGGGTGTTCGAGAAGGGTGCGTTGAAGACCGGCACGCCGCGGCTGCGGGCCGCCTGGAGATCGACCTGATTGGTGCCGACCGAGAAGCAGCCGACCGCGAACAGGCGGCTGGCATGGGCGAAGACCTCGTCGGTCAACTGGGTCCGCGAGCGGATGCCGAGCACATGCACGCCCTCGACGGCCTTGAGCAGGGCATCGCGGTCGAGCGCCTTGGGCAGGCGCGTCATGTTGGTGTAGCCGGCATTCAGCAGCAGCTCGGCCGCGGAATCGTTGATGCCTTCCAGCAGCAGGACCTTGATGCGGTCCTTGGACAGGGACAGGCGTTCGCTCGGTATGGTCATGGGGATTTCAGTCTGGCGGCGGAGCGCCACGCTATAGACCCCGCACCGCGCCTGAGAAACCGTTTCTTCGCATGAGCGCTGCGCGAATGGGCTGCGGGCTAGTTTTTCTCGACCACCAGCGTCGCGCCCTCGACGCGGACGACGCGGACTTCACTCCCCGCCAGCAGTTCCGGGCCGATGACGCGCCAGGACGAATCGCCGACTCGGATGCGGCCCTCGCCGCCGATCATCGTCGCGTCCAGCTTGAACACCTTGCCGACGAGCTGGCGGCCGCGGTCGTTGAGGCCGGTGGCCGCATCGGGCTCCTCGCCCTTGCGGCGCGTCAGCAGGCGCCCGACGAAGACGCTGACGAGGCTGAATCCGGCGAAGACCAGCGCGGCCGCCTGCCAGCCGATCCCCGTTACTCCGACGACCGCGCCGGTCAGCAGCGCCGCCAGCCCGAGCCAGATCAGGAAGACGCCGGGGGCGAACACCTCGCCGCCGATCAGGACGAGGCCGAGGATGACCCAGCCCCAGGCGCCCAGCCACAGGATCGAGGACAGCATCGCTTTCTCCTCAGACGCTGCGGCCGGTCGGCGGCACGGAGCCGGCGCGTCTGGCTTCGGCTGCATCATCGCCGAAGACGGCGCGGGTGAGCTGGGCGATGCCGCCGACGGTGCCGGCGAGCGCGGCAGCCTCGATCGGCACGATCACCACCTTGCTGTTGGGGGCGCTGGCGATCGCTTTCAGCGCGTCGGTGTAGCGCTCGGCGATCAGGAAGTTGGCGGCCTGGATGTCGCCCTTGCTGATCGCCTCCGAGACCATCGCGGTTGCCGAGGCCTCGGCCTGGGCCGAGCGCTCACGCGCCTCGGCGTCGCGGAAGGCGGCTTCCTTGCGGCCTTCCGCGGCGAGAATCTGCGATTGCTTCAGGCCCTCGGCCCGCAGGATTTCGGCCTGGCGCATGCCGTCGGCCTCGAGCACGGCGGCGCGCTTCTCGCGCTCGGCCTTCATCTGGCGGTTCATCGCGCCGACGATGTCGGCCGGCGGCAGGATGTCGCGGATCTCGATGCGCGTGACCTTGACGCCCCAGGGCGAGGCGGCAGCATCCATGACGCGCAGCAGCCGCTCGTTGATCTCGTCGCGATGCGAGAGCAACTGGTCGAGGTCCATCGAGCCGACCACGGTGCGGATATTGGTCATCGTCAATGTGACCAGCGCGTCGTCGAGCGCGGAGACCTCGTAGCGCGCCTTGGCGGCGTCGAGCACCTGATAGAAGGCGGCGGCGTCGATGCGGACGCCGGCATTGTCCTTGGTGATCGCCTCCTGCGAGGGAATGTCGAGCACCTGCTCCATGACATTCACCTTGTGCCCGATGCGGTCGATATAGGGCACGATCAGGTTGAGGCCGGCGCTGAGCGTGCGCGAATAGCGGCCGAAGCGCTCCACCGTATAATTGTAGCCCTGCGGCACCGTCTTCACCAGGAAGGCGAGGGTGATGATGACGAGCAGAACGAGCACGACGACGAAGATGCTGAAGCCCGACAACGTATCCATTCAACGCTTCCCCTGATCAGTCCGGTCGCTGCAGCATTCCGCAAAGCCATGCAACCTGACGATTGCGACAGGCCAATGCAAGTTCGTGCGACGGGTGTTCGCTGGAACGGAGCCGGCGAACCCGAAGCGCAAACGCGATTTTGGCCGTTTCTGCCATGACAGCGGCAACGTTGGCAGAAAGTGCCATTGTGTCTGTCGTTTCCCGAGCGATTGCGGTTCACACCGCCAGCGCATTTCGTGCATGATCGGTGTCTTGCTGGAGTGTCGACCATGTCCAATCCGCGCTTGCCCGAAGATCCCCGTCTCCCGATCCTGGCCGAGCTCGAAAAGAAGATCCTCTGGCTGGCGTCATGGACAATCCACAACGCCAACCATCTGCGCGAGAGCACAGACGGCATGAAGGTCGGCGGGCATCAGGCCTCTTCGGCTTCGCTGGCGACGATCATGACGGCGCTCTACATGGCGGCGCTGCGGCCGCAGGATCGCGTCGCCGTGAAGCCGCACGCCTCGCCGATCTTCCACGCGATCAACTACCTGATGGGGCTGCAGACGCGCGAGAAGCTCGAGAATTTCCGCGGCTACAAGGGCGCGCAGAGCTATCCCTCGCGCACCAAGGACATCGACGACGTCGATTTCTCGACCGGCTCGGTGGGCTTAGGCGTCGCGCAGACTTTGTTCTCCTCGCTGACGCAGGATTATGTGAAGGCGCATGGCTGGGCGAAGGATCGCCCCGAGGGCCGCATGGTCTCGCTGATCGGCGATGCCGAGCTCGACGAGGGCAACATCTTCGAGGCCCTGATGGAGGGCTGGAAGCACGGGCTGCGCAACACCTGGTGGGTGATCGACTACAACCGCCAGTCGCTCGATGCCGTTATCCGTGAGGGGCTCTTCGACCGTTTCGAGACGATGTTCCGCAATTTCGGCTGGGATGTCGTGACGCTGAAATATGGCAGGGTCCAGCAGGCCGCCTTCAAGGAGAAGGGCGGCGAGCGGCTGAAGGCCTGGATCGATTCCTGCCCGAACCAGCTCTATTCGGCGCTGACCTTCCAGGGCGGTGCGGCCTGGCGCAAGCGCCTCATGGACGATCTCGGCGACCAGGGCCCGGTGACCAGGCTGATCGAGAGCCGTTCCGATGCCGAGCTCTCCAGGCTGATGTGCAATCTCGGCGGGCATGATTTGCCGTCGATCCTCGAAGCTTTCGAGGCGATCGAGCACGACCGGCCGGTCTGCTTCCTCGCCTATACCGTGAAGGGTTTTGGCCTGCCGCTCGCCGGGCACAAGGACAACCATGCCGGGCTGATGACCAAGGAGCAGATGGAGGGCTTCAAGGCCGCCAATGCCGTCCGCGCGGGCCATGAATGGGATCTGTTCGAGGGGCTCGGCCTGCCCGAGAGCGAGATCCGCGCCTTTCTCGACAAGGTGCCGTTTTTCGCTGAAGGACGCCGCCGGCTGAGCGCACCCGTGCTGCCGGTGCCGGCGAAGCTGGAAGCCGGCATCCAGCCGGTGATGTCGACGCAGATGGGCTTCGGCAAAATCCTGGACGAGCTGGCGAAACTTGGCGGGCCGCTGGCGGACCGCATCGTCACGACCGCTCCGGATGTCACCGTCTCGACCAATCTCGGGCCCTGGGTCAATCGGCGCGGTCTCTTCGCCAAGGCCTCGATGGCCGACACCTTCAAGGACGAGCGCATCCCCTCGATGCAGAAATGGGAGTTTTCTCCCAAGGGCCAGCATGTCGAGCTCGGCATCGCCGAGATGAACCTGTTCATCAACCTCTCGGCGCTGGGCCTCTCGCATGCGACCTTCGGCGAGCGGCTGATCCCGATCGGGACGCTCTACGACCCTTTCATCTCGCGCGGGCTCGATGCGCTGAACTATGCCTGCTACCAGGATGCGCGCTTCATGGTGGTGGCGACGCCGTCAGGCGTCACGCTGGCGCCGGAAGGCGGCGCGCATCAGTCGATCGCGACGCCGCTGATCGGCATGAGCCAGGATGGCCTGTGCGCCTTCGAGCCGGCCTTCGTCGACGAACTCGCGGTGATGATGCGCTGGTCCTTCGAATATCTGCAGAAGGATGGCGAGGGCGATCCCGATGAGCGCACCTGGCTGCGCGACGAGACAGGCGGCTCGGTCTATCTGCGCCTCTCGACGCTGCAGGTCGAACAGCCGCAGCGGGCGATGACGCCCGAACTCGAAAGCGAGATCATCGACGGGGCCTACTGGCTGCGGAAACCCGGCCCGAACGCCTCCGTCGTCATCGCCTATACCGGCGCGGTCGCGGCCGAGGCGATCAAGGCCGTCGGCCTGCTCGGAGAGGACCGGCGCGATGTCGGGCTGCTTGCCATCACCTCGGCCGACCGGCTCAATGCCGGCTGGCAGGCGGCCGAGCGCGCGCGGCAGCGCGGCAATCACCGCGCGACCAGCCATGTCGAACGATTGCTCGGCGACCTCTCGCGCGATTGCGGCATCGTCTCGGTGCTGGACGGCCATCCGGCGACACTGGCCTGGCTCGGCAGCGTGCATGGCCACAGGCAGAAGGCGCTCGGCGTGGAGCATTTCGGCCAGACCGGCACGGTCGCAGACCTCTACCGGCATTTCGGCATCGATGCGAACGCGATCGTCCATGCCGCGCAGGCGGCCGCACCGGGACGGCCGGTGCGCTATCTGAAGGCGCTGCCCTAGCCCACTCCCGGGCCGGAGCCCTCGTCTCCACGGCGCGGACTTTCCTCGCCTTGCTCGCGGCCGTTGCATAGCGCCCATTCGACCCCGCATTGCGGGATACCGATGTCCTTCAGCATGACGTCGTCGGCGCCTTGCAGTTGCCTGCGCTCGCGCCGACGATCGAGGGCGGCTTCGAGGCGCTGCAACAGTGCCCATGCCCGTATCCATGCGTTCTGCGCGGCTTGGTTGGCTTGCTGTTCGGTACCGTGCGCCACCACGCGTCGCGGGGCGTTCGTGGATTTGGCTTGTTCGGGAATGAAGGTCGACATGTCGGCGTCCTCTCGATGGGCTTGATCGGCGATGCGTGCCGTTCAAGGATCGGACGGTGTGGTGCTGTCACCGGACATGTTCCCGCCGGTGCCGGCCGCACGAAGCCGTGACACGTTCGCTGACACGGTGCCGCAACGACTTGGCGACGATTGACTCGAAGGTGACAGCCACTCCTGAAACGTGAGGCCGTGCCATGGGCGTTACGATCAGACTGCTGGGTGAACCGGCCATTTTCGATGCTGCCGGATGTCCCGTCGCCATGCGCGGCCACAAGGTCTGGGCGCTGCTGGCGCGGCTGCTGCTGGCGCGGGGCGCGATCGAGAGGCGGGAACTGGCGGCGGAACTCTTCCCGCAGGCCGATGATCCACTCGGCTCGCTGCGCGGGTGCCTTGCCAGGCTACGCAGGGCTCTCGGTTTGCCCCGGATTCTGCGCGGCGATCCGCTGAAGATTGTCCTTCCCCCTGACTGTGATGTCGATCTCGCGCGGGTGGACAGGCATGACTTCGACATCGAGCAGGCCGGCCTTCTGCTCGAAGGAATGGATTCGCGAGCCGGCCCCGAATTCGCGACATGGCTCCTGGTCGAGCGCTCGCGCCTGGCAAGTCTGGTCGAGTCCCGTATCCGGCAGGAAACGCTTCAGGCGCTCGCCACGGCGGAGCCGGACAGGGCCATCCGTCTGGCTGGCCTCGGTGTGCGACGCTCGCCCTTCGACGAAGGCGCGCATGTGCTGCTGGTGAAGAGCCTCGCGATGGCGGGCCGCGATGAAGCCGCCCTCGACCATGTCGCGGCGACGGAGGCACTGTTCTCCACCGAACTCGGTGAGCGGCCATCGCCGGCGCTGCGCAGTGCCGCGCGTCGTTTGATCTCATCGCCACCACTGGGCATTTCCCGCACGGCCTTCGTCGGTTCGCTGATGGCGGCCGGGCTGGCCGCCCTGTCGGCCGGCGCGAGCGATGCGGGGATTGATTGCCTGCGGCGCGCCGCGCAGGACGGCGGCGCGTTGGGAGATCCCCACCTTGAGTGCAAGGCTCTGCTCGAGCTTGGCGCGGCACTCGTCCACGCGGTTCGTGGTCATGCCGAGGAAGGCTCGATCTTCTTACGACAATCGGTCGAGCTTGCCGGCGCGCGCGGCTATTCCGACATCGCGGCGACCGCGCTGCGTGAACTGGGCTTCGTCGAGGCCAAGGCAGGGCGACGGCCAGCCGCTGCCGACAGCCTGTCGCAGGCGCTTGCGCTGGCTGGAGAAGGCGAGAGTTTGGCCGGAATCCATGCCGTCACGGCGATGAACCTCGCAGACTGGGGACGGGCCGGCGAGGGGCTGGAACATGTTGCGCTTGCGATCGATCATGCCCGCAGCTCCGGCAATAGCCGACGCGAGATCTTCGCGCTCAGCATCGGTGCGCGGACGCTGATATCAATCGGGCGGCTCGAAGAGGCGAGAATCTGGCTCAATGCCTGCATTGCGATGGTCGAGGAGCAGCGCTGGCTCGCCTTCCGACCCTGGCCCGTCGCACTGCTCGGCGAGGTGCAGATATGTCAGGCCCAAAGCGCCGCATCTGGTCGGTCGACGCTGGAGGAGGCCTTCGCGTTGAGCTGCCAGCTTGGCGATTCCTGTTGGGAGGGTGCCGTGGCGCGCGTGCTGGCGCTGTCATTGATCGCCGAAGGCGAGCGACCTCTCGCTGCGGAATGGCTTGCCGAGGCGCACAGGAGATGCACGCGCTACTCGGACAAGTACGTCGCGATCGAGGTTGAAATTCTCGCGAACCAGACCGAGAACAGCCAGGCGCTCGGGCAAAGCGATCAGGCCGATGCCTTTGCCCGGAGTTGGCTCGTGCTCGCTGCGCGTAGCCATATGGACGGCCATGTCGAGCGGGCCGCGCATTTTCTTGCTGGCGGCCGCAAATCTGCCGGACGTCGCGGCGAGGCGCGAGGTCCTGGCGATGCGGCTGCGGGACTGGCGCAGCCGTAAAGACGCTGCGCTCAGAAGCGCGGCGTCTCGAAGGTGTTGGCGAAGGGATTGATGCCGGCGCCGATGCGGGCGGGCAGGGTGTCCTCGCCAAACCAGCTCCCGACGCTGGAATAGGCCGGGGCCGAGGCGAAGTGCTGGCTGGCATAGCGGTTCATCGAGCCGACCGGGACGACGTTGCCCATGTCGAAATAGCTGCGCTTCTGGACGGTGACACGCAACGGCCCGCGACGGCTCTGCGCTTCCGCGATCGTGACCAGAACGGTCGAGGCCGCGATCGAGACCGCAAAAACGGCGGCGAGGTGCTTGAGCGAACGCATGGCGACGACATCTCCGGAGCAGCGGTTGTCCGCTTGACGTAAGGACGAAAACTTCACGATGAAGCCTATCCTACCGTAGTTAACGAATTTGTGAGCGGCTCTTCAGCATATCGATGCATCAACGCTTCGGCTGTGGCTTCGTCGACACGATGGCTGCGCTCTTCGTCCGCAGCGCGGGCGTCGCGCCGTCGGCGTCGAGCCAGGAGGCCTTGCGCCCGGAAGCCGAGAGGCGCGGCGGGGCGCAGCCCGGCTGCCGGTTCAGTTCCGTGCGGGCGAAGGCGGTGCGCAGGGCGCGGTCGTCGCCGGCGTTGAGCAGGTCGATGCGATCGATCAGGCAGACGAGTTGCTGCCGGTCGGCGGGTTTGCCCTCGCCGCCGCACCACCAGCCGCTCATCGACAGCGGCATGACCCCGGCGTCCATCCGGAAGGCGATGCAGGCGCGGCTGACTTCACCGTCGCTCAGCGTCGCGTCGGCGGTCTCGACCGGGCCGAAGCGGGTCTGGATCGCGCTCGGCATGCCGCTGCGCTGCACCGACATGGCGCGAGCGGCGGCCTCGCGGACCAGCGCGATGATGAAGGGCTGAGAGAGGTCGCCGCGATCATGCTCGACGCTCAGGCGCAGCAGCAGATGGGCTTTCGGCTCGGCAAAGCCGCCGAAGCCCAGCACGTCCTCGCGCTGCGAGCCGTCGTGGCTGCGGCGGGATTCGAGGGTCGCGGAGGCGCGGTCGAGTTCGGGCGATTCCAGGCCGAACATCGGGATCGGCTTGGTGATCGGGAGCCAATTTTCCCGGCTGCCGGGACTCGGGCGCGCTTCCTGCCGGACGTCCCGGACGGGGCGGGCTTCCTGGGCTGGCGGCAAAGCGAGGCTGGCGATGGTCACCTCGCGCTCGGAGGAGAGGGCGGTGACGAGCGCGGCGGTCAAGCCGATGCCGGTCGCGGCGGCGGTGCTTCGCCAGACCAGCCCGCTGCCGAGCCGCAGGCCGGGAGCACGCAGCAGGACGCGCAGATGGCGCAGGCCGGCAAGGCCGCGCCAGATATATCCGAAGCCGGTCTCGATGCGGTCGGCGAAGCGGATCAGGGCGGCGGCGACATCGACCGCCGCGAGCCGGGTCCATAGCCCGGCCACCGATGCGCTGCCCAGCCATGACCGGACATCCCCGATAGCGGGCCAGGTCAACCGGAACCGGTTGAGCAGATGCGATGCGATATGACCCGACACAACCCCAAACCCGTGTTTCCGCGCTGCTCCCCAGCGGCGCGGTTGTCCTCACCCGCGCTCAGGGTGACAGCGGGGGAGTCAGCGGGCCGTTACCGGCCGCGGGGATTCGCGGCGCAGCGTGAACAGCGGGTCAACAGGCAGGGTTAATGCGCATCGGGGCTGGTCCGGGGCCGGTGAGCCCGGACGGGCCAGATTGACTTTTCGTCGCCTACGGTGTTCTCACATGAGCGTGGCATGTGGGGCTGAGCGCCCTGGATGACACTGCGAAGCTTCAGCCTTTCGGGATTGGCCCTGTGACTGTCCGTCTCACGACGAAACGCACGACCAAACCGGCGACCGGGACCACCGGTACGCCGCGCTGAAATTCGCCTCGGTTCCGGGCCCCTCCCCCCCGGCGGGGGCATGATTGCCGAACCCGCCTCTCAAAAATGGCGGCCGGCGCCCAGGGGGAGACCAAACCGGTTCATCCAAAAGGAACAAGATCATGAGCTTCAAGGTCGCGATCGTCGGCGCCACGGGCAATGTGGGCCGCGAAATGCTGGACATCCTGGCCGAGCGGGCCTTCCCGGTCAGCGAGGTCGTGGCGCTTGCCTCCTCGCGTTCGATCGGGACGGAGGTCTCGTTCGGCGACAGGACGCTCAAGTGCAAGTCGCTCGAGCATTTCGATTTCTCCGACACGGATATCTGCCTGATGTCGGCCGGCGGCGAGATCTCGAAGGTCTGGTCGCCCAAGATCGGCGCGCAGGGCGCAGTCGTGATCGACAACTCCTCGGCCTGGCGCATGCATCCCGACGTGCCGCTGGTCGTGCCGGAGGTGAACGCGGCCGCCGCCGCCGGCTTCACCAAGATGAACATCATCGCCAATCCGAACTGCTCGACCGCGCAGCTCGTCGTGGCGCTGAAGCCGCTGCATGACAAGTTCGGCGTCAAGCGCGTCGTGGTCTCGACCTATCAGTCGGTCTCCGGCGCCGGCAAGGAGGGCATGGACGAGCTCTTCAACCAGACGCGCGCCGTGTTCTCGGCCGGCGAGGTCGTGACCAAGAAGTTTCCCGCCCGCATCTCCTTCAACCTCATTCCGCAGATCGACGTCTTCATGGAAGACGGCTTCACCAAGGAAGAGTGGAAGATGATGGCAGAGACCAAGAAGATCCTCGATCCGAAGATCAAGCTGACCGCGACCTGCGTGCGCGTGCCGGTCTTCATCGGCCATTCCGAGAGCGTCAACATCGAGTGCGAGAAGCCGGTGACGGCCGACGAGGCGCGCGAGATTCTGCGTGCGGCGCCCGGCATCCTCGTCATCGACAAGCACGAGCCCGGTGGCTACATCACCCCGCATGAGGCGGCCGGCGAGGACGCGACCTATATCTCGCGCATTCGCGAGGATGCGACCGTCGAGAACGGCCTCGCCTTCTGGTGCGTCTCCGACAATCTGCGCAAGGGCGCGGCGCTGAACGCGGTGCAGATCGCCGAGGTGCTGATCAACCGCAAGCTGATCCAGCCGCGCCAGAAGGCGGCCTGAGACGCGGGGCGTTCCGGCATCTTTCGAACGAGGCGGGCTTCGCGGCCCGCCTTTTTCGTTGACGGGGACCGGGCGCGCAACCGGCTTCCCGCGCGCTGCTGCATGCAGGACGTTCGTTCTTTGCACGACGAAATGAAGCCGGATCGACTAACGTAACGGCTCAATTCGACGCATCCAAGACGTCTGGAAACGCCGCTTCTTGCCAAACGTCCCCCATCCTGAGTCGACCCCCTTGCCGAAAGGGGCCGCAGCGCTGCCGTTTCGCCGTGATGCGCCGCTGCGCGGCATCGGCCTCGTGCTGGTGACGGGCATCTTCTTCAACGCCGCGGATGTCGCATCCAAGGTGCTGACGGCGGAGATCTCGCCGCTGCAGGTGATCTGGCTGCGCTACGGCACCTTCACCGCCATCATGCTGGCCGTGGTCTGGCGCGCCGGCGGGAGCAGCCTTTTGCGGACGCAGCGGCCGATGCTGCAGTTCCTCCGCGGGCTCGGTGTGACCCTGTCCTCGATTCTGTTCGTGATGGGCCTGCGCTATCTGCCCATCGCCGATGCGACGGCATCGAGCTTCGTCGCGCCGCTCTTCGTCACGGCGCTGTCGATTCCGATCCTCGGCGAGACGATCGGCTGGAGGCGCTGGACGGCGACCCTGGTCGGTCTCTTCGGAGTCCTGATCGTGGTGCGGCCCGGCGGCAGCGGCTTTCAATCCGCCTCACTCCTGCCGGTGGCCTCGGCGCTCGCCTGGGCCTTCGCGATGATCATCACCCGCATGATGAGCCGCACCGAAAGTCCGCTGACTACGCTCGCCTATTCGGCGATGATCGGCTTTGCGCTCGTCAGCCTGTTCATGCCTTTCGTCTGGCAGCCGCTGACATGGGAGTTCCTGCTGATCGGGCTCTTCATCGGGGTGTCGTCGACCGTCGGACACTGGCTGCTGGTCTCGGCGTTCCGCTACGCGGATGCGTCGCTGCTGGCGCCGTTTTCCTATCTGCAACTGCTGTGGGCCTCGATCCTCGGCTATCTGGTGTTTTCGGCGCTGCCCGACTTCTGGACCCTGGTCGGTGCGGTCATCATCGCCTGTTCGGGTCTCTATACCGCGCATCGCGAGCGGCTTCGTGCCAAGCTCATCGTTGGCGGATGAGGTGCGGCGTCCCATCTAGAGCGGGCGACGCTGCTCCCGACGGTTGATTTTCATGACATTCCTGAATGCCTCTTACGGCGTGAGCCGCCGCAGCCTGCTCGGTTCCAGTGCGGCGCTGACGCTCTCTGCCTGTTCGCCGCTCAGCGCCCTCAATACGTTGATGCCATCCGATGGCGGTTCTCAGCTGGCGGTCCGCGACGTCGCCTATGGCGACGATCCGCGCCAGCGGCTCGACGTCTATGTGCCCGAGGGCGCGACGGGCAACGCGCCTGTGATGATGTTCGTCTATGGCGGCGGCTGGGACAATGGCAGCAAGGCGGACTACGCCTTTGCCGGGCTCGCCTTGGCTTCGCGCGGCTTCGTGACGGTCGTGCCGGATTACCGGCTGGTGCCGCAGGTGCGTTTCCCGGATTTCGTGGATGATTGCGCACAGGCGCTGCGTTGGGCGCAGAGCAATGCGGCGAGCCATGGCGGTGATCCCCGCCGCCTGCATCTCTCGGGCCATTCGGCCGGGGCCTACAACGTGATGATGCTCGGGCTTGACGGCCGCTTCCTTGCCCGCGCCGGTGTTCGTGCGGGTTCGATCCGCAGCGTGGCCGGGCTCGCCGGGCCGTATGATTTCCTGCCATTCGATGACCGGCGTACGCGGGCGGCGTTCGAAAGCTATCCCCGGCCGGCAGAGACGCAGCCTGTCAATTTCGCCCGGCGGAATACGCCTCGCATCCTGCTCGCGACCGGTGATGCCGACACCACGGTTTATCCGCGCAACACCGAGGCGCTCGCCCGCAAGCTGCGCGCCGCGGGCGCGGCCGTCGCGGTCAAGGTCTATCCGGGCGTCGGCCATCCCGGCATTGTCCTGGCGCTCGGGCGCAGCTTCCGAGGGAATGCTCCAGTGCTGGACGATGTCGTCCGCTTCGCTATGGGTTAGCGAGGGCTGTCGGCGCTCGCCGGTGTGCTCCCGCCGTAGCGCGCGAGGAACATTTCGACGGCCGCCGCCACGACGCGCCGGATCTCCGCCTCGGACGGTGGCTCGCGAAGGGCGTTGAACAGGCGCGGCCTCAGCATCGTCGACTGGCAGAGGTCGATGAACTGCACGGCGGCGAGATAGGTGTCGTCGATCGCCAGCAGGCCCTGTTCGACCTTGCCGGCCAGGAATTGCGCGAGGCGATGGGCGCCTTGCCTGGGCCCGCGATCATAGAACTCGCGGCCGAGATCCGGCATCCGCTCGGCAACGCCGATGACGATGCGATGCGCGCTGATCGCGAAGTCGGCGCAGAGGAGACGCACGAGCCCCTCGCCGAAGCTGGCAAGGGCATGGCCGAGATCGGGATCGTCGTTCAAGGCGGCATAGACACCCTGCTTCTGCACCTCCCGCTCGCGCTCGATCAAGGCGACGAAGAGATGCTCCTTGTCGGCGAAGTAGACATAGAGCGTGCCCTTGGAGACGCCCGCAGTGGCTGCGATCTCATTCATGCTCGCGGCGTCGAAGCCCTGCGCCGTGAACACCGCATGCGCGCCGTCGAGGATCTGGCGGCGCTTGTCGGGATCCATGCCCGCGACGCGTCGATTGCGCGCGGTCGGCTTAACGATCGGCTCAGCAGTCTCGTCCATGGTCCCGTCCGGCAGCCAGAAGGCCTGCTTGAAAAAGAATCGAACCAATCGGTTCGATATGACTTGATATGCGCGAAGCCTCGCGCTATTTCAAGCTCAATCGAACCGAGCGGTTCGAATTGTTTTCTTCAGGACAAAGCCATGTCTGCCGAGACAAGCCCTCTTCAGCGCCGCGACCGGCTGCAACTGGTCGATCCCGTCGCGGAGGTCACGCCGGCGCCCGCCGAGGCGCGACGCGATGCCGAGAGCTCGCCCAAGGAGGCCGTGACGCCCGCGACTCCGCCGCCCAAGGGCAAGGCGCTGCGGCGTGCCGGGCTGATGCTGCTCGGAACCGCTGTGATCGGCGCCGGCCTCTGGTTCGGCGGTGACTGGTGGTTCAACGGCCGCTTCATCGTCTCGACCGACGATGCCTATGTCGGGGCGGAGATGGCGACGATTTCGGCCAAGCTTGCGGCGAACATCGCCTCGGTCTCGGTGGTCCAGAACCAGCAGGTCAAGGCCGGCCAGCCGCTGGTTGCGCTGGATGACGGTGACTGGCGCATCGCGCTGGAGAGCGCCCGCGCCAAGAGCGCGACGGCGGCGGCAACGCTCGCGCGCATCGACAGCCAGATCGAGGCCGGCCGCGCCAGCCTGCTGCAGGCGCAGGCGCAGGAGAATTCGGCGCAGGCCGGGGTCACACGCACGGTCGCCGATTTCGAGCGTGCCAACAGTCTCGCGGCCAAGTCCTACGGTTCGCAGGCGACGCTGGATGCGGCAACTGCCGCGCGCGACCAGGCCAGAGCCTCTCTCGTCAGCGCCCAGGCCGGTGTCGCCGCGGCGCAGGCCAATGTTGAGGTGTTGAAGGCACAGCGCGTCGAGGCGGCGCGCCAGGCTGACGAGCTCAAGGTTGCCGAGCAGAAGGCGGAGCGCGATCTGAGCTTCACCAAGGTCAACGCGCCGATCGACGGGCTCGTCGCCAACACCAATGTCCAGCTTGGCGACCTCGTCAGCGCCGGCAAGCGTCTGATGTCGATCGTCCCGCTGGACCAGGTCTATGTCGATGCGAACTTCAAGGAGACGCAGGTCGGCCCGCTGAAGATCGGCGACCGCGCCACGATCACCGTCGATGCGCTGCCGGGCCAGGTCTTCGAGGGCACGGTCAGTGGCATCGCCGGTGGCACGGGCTCGGTCTTCACCCTGCTGCCGCCGGACAACGCGACCGGCAACTTCACCAAGATCGTCCAGCGCGTGCCGGTTCGCATCGCGCTGGCGCCGGAGGCGCTCGGCCAGCATGTGCTGCGGCCCGGCATGTCGGTGGTGGTGAAGATCGATCCGCGTCCTGCGGGCCAGCGCAAGCCTGATTGAACTCGAACGCGGCCGTCATTCCGGGCAAGCGAAGCGCAGACCGGCGTGAGGTGAAAAGCGAGATGCCGTCATGGCCACCGCGACCCTGACCAGCCCCGCCGGCGCGCCGCCGGCCGACGACGCCATTCCGATGCGCCGGATCTTCGCCTTCGTGGCGATGATCTTCGGCATGTTCATGGCGATCCTCGACATCCAGATCGTCTCGGCCTCGCTGGCCGAGATCCAGGCGGGGCTGTCGGCCTCGTCGGACGAGATCGCCTGGGTGCAGACGGCCTATCTGATCGCGGAAGTGATCATGATCCCGCTGTCGGGCTATCTCAGCCGGGCTTTGTCGACGCGCGTCTTCTTCACCATTGCGGCCGCCGGCTTCACCATCGCCAGCGTGCTCTGCGCGCAGGCCTCCTCGATCAACGAGATGATCCTGTGGCGCGCCGTGCAGGGCTTCATCGGCGGCGGCATGATCCCCGGCGTCTTCGCCGCTGCCTTCACGATCTTTCCCGCCTCGAAGCGCCCGATCGTCTCGCCGCTGATCGGCCTTGTGGCGACGCTCGCGCCGACGATCGGCCCGACGGTCGGCGGTTATCTGAGCAGCGCGTTCTCCTGGCACTGGCTCTTCCTCGTCAATGTCGTGCCCGGCATCTGCGTGACCATCGCTGCCTGGACGCTGATCGACTTCGACCAGCCGCAGAAGGGGCTTCTGAAGCGGTTCGACTGGCTCGGGCTTATCGGCATGGCCGGCTTCCTCGGCAGCCTCGAATATGTGCTGGAGGAGGGGACCCGGCTCGACTGGTTCGAGAGCCATGAGATCGTGTTCTTCACCGGCGTCATGCTGGCCGGCGCGGTGCTGTTCTTCTGGCGCGCGCTGACGCGGGACGATCCGCTGGTCGATCTCTACGCCTTCAGAGACCGCAACTTCGCCTTCGGCTCGCTGTTCTCCTTCTGCATGGGCATCGGCCTCTACGGGCTGACCTATCTTTACCCGGTCTATCTCGGGCGCATCCGCGGCTATGACGCGCTGCAGATCGGCGAGACGATGTTCGTCACCGGCCTGTGCATGTTCCTGACGGCGCCGATCGCCGGCAAGCTCTCGCAGAAGATCGACCCGCGCGTGCAGATGATGATCGGCTTTGCCGGCTTCGCGCTGGGGACCTATATCGCCACCGGAATCACCTCCGACTGGGATTTCCACGAACTGCTGGTCCCGCAGATCCTGCGCGGTGTCTCGCTGATGCTGTGCATGGTGCCGATCAACAATCTCGCGCTGGGCACGCTGCCGCCGGCGCAGCTCAAGAATGCTTCGGGGCTCTACAACCTGACGCGCAATCTGGGTGGTGCGGTCGGGCTGGCGGTGATCAACACCCTGCTCAACAGCCGCACCGACCTGCATATCACGCGGCTGCATGAGAGCGTGGCTGCGGGCCGGCAGGTGGCGGAGGAAGCGATCGCCCAGACGATGCAGCGCTTCCTCGACTATGGCGATGCCGCCGAGCAGATGGCGCTCGCGCTGATCAATCAGCGCGCCCATAAGCAGGCGCTGATCATGGCCTTCGGCGACGTGTTCCTGGCTCTGACCGTGATCTTCGGGAGCCTCGTGCTGCTGGCACTGTTCATGCGCAAGCCGCCGGCTGCGGCACCGGGCGGTGGCGGAGGAGGCCACTGAGGCAAGCAGCCTGAGGGCATTTCATCACGGCTTCGTGCGGCTCAATGCACAGTCGGATGACGCCATGCCGCACCCGCGAAGATTGACATCGACTGATCATTGCGACAAATATAATAACAATATCAGTAGTTTAGATGTTTTCTAAACTACGGGCCGGTCATTCCGGCATAGTGGAAGGCGTTGTCGATGAGCGTTTCGTCCCTGAAGGATCAGGACCAGCAGCGGGTCATGGCGGATCACATTCCGTGGCCCCAGAAGAGCCCGGCGTCCTGCCCGATCAGCGCTGTCAAAGCGCGGCTGCGCACCGCCGGCCTGCGGCCGACCCGGCAGCGCATGGCGCTCGGCTGGCTGCTTTTCGCCAAGGGCGACCGCCATGTCAGCGCCGAGATGCTCTATGAGGAGGCGCTGCGCGCCCGCGAGCCGCTTTCGCTCGCCACCGTCTACAACACGCTACGCCAGTTCTCGGAAGCGGGCCTCTTGCGCCAGGTCTCGGTCTCGGGCCCGAAGACGTTCTTCGACACCAACGTCTCCGAGCATCATCACTTCTACAATGAGGACGACGAGACCGTCGTCGACATCCCCGGCTCGATGATCCAGGTCGCCGGCCTGCCGGAGGCGCCGGAGGGCATGGTGATCTCCTCGGTCGAGGTCATCGTCCGCCTGCGCCGCGCCGATGGCCAGGAAATCGAAACCAAGATGCCGCTCTCGCATCTGGCCTCGCACCACTCCTGAATCTTCGCAAGTGATCGTTCCGACGTGATCGTCTGCTCCTGCAACGTCCTGTCCTGCTCCCAGATCAAGGGCACCATCGCCCCTGACGGCTCCGGTCCGAGAACGGCCGGGGAGGCGTATGACTGCCTGGGTTGCAGCCCCGATTGCGGGCGCTGCGCGCGCGAGGTCCGCGCCATCCTGGCAGAGGCCCGCGCCGCCTGCATGACGCAGTGCGGTTCGTGCGCTGCACGCGATATCGAATGCGCGGTCCATGTCTCCGTCGGGCAGATGATGGATGGGCTCGTCGACAACGAGCGCGCCGCCGCCTGAGGGCGAACGAATATCCCGGCATCGAATATCGCGGTCAGGCCGCCTTTTTCGCTTCCCTTCTGAAATTCGCTGCCCTACATTAGGATCATTCTAATGTATTGCTCGGGAGCGGCGCCATGAAGGGTGACAAGAAGGTCATCGAATATCTCAACAAGGGGCTTCGCTCGGAGCTCACGGCCATCAATCAGTACTGGCTGCATTACCGCATGCTGGACAACTGGGGCCTGAAGGAGATGGCCAAGACCTGGAAGAAGGAATCGATCGAGGAGATGGTCCATGCCGACCGCTTCGTCGACCGCATCCTCTTCCTCGAAGGCTTCCCGAACCTGCAGACGCTCGACGCGCTGCGCATCGGCGAGAACGTCAAGGAGGTCATCGAATGCGACCTCAAGGCGGAGATCGAGGCGCGCGCGCTCTACCAGGAGGCGGCCGGCTACGCCCGCGAGGTCGGCGATTACCCCTCCGAGCAGCTCTTCAAGGATCTGATGACGGATGAGGAGGGGCATATCGACTTCCTCGAGACGCAACTCGAGCTGATCGCGCGCATCGGCCTCGAACTCTACACGCAGAAGCATGTGGGCTCGCTCGACGAGGGCCATTGAGTCCACGGCCCGTCAGGGCAGGATCAGCGAAGCCGGCTCCGTCATGCGGCGCCGGCTTTGTCATATGGGTGTCTCGCAAGCGTGCCGTGTTCGTGTCAAAAGCCGATTGCGGCGATAGGCGAGAAAGCTGGACATGAACGCGACGGTGATCACGGTGAGCGGCGCTCCGGGGCATCGCTTCAGCAAGCCGGTGCAGGGCTCGATCCGCCTGCTGCAGGGGCTCGGCGTCGAGGGCGACGCGCATTGCGGCGAGACGGTGAAGCATCGCTCGCGCGTCGCGGTCGATCCGACGCAAGCCAATCTCCGCCAGGTCCATCTGCTGCATGCAGAACTGCTCGACGAGCTGAACGCCGCGGGCTTCGACGTCGCGCCCGGGCAGATGGGCGAGAACGTGCTGACGCGCGGCTTGGATCTGCTGGGCCTGCCGGTCGGCGCGCGGCTGCGACTGGGAGCTGACGCGCTGGTCGAGATCACCGGCCTGCGCAACCCTTGCGCCCAAATCGAGAGGTTCCAGCCGGGGCTGCTCGCCGCCGTGCTCGGGCGTGATGCCCAGGGGCGGGTGGTCCGCAAGGCCGGGATCATGGGTATCGTGCTGGAGGGCGGGGAGATCCAACCGAACGATGCCATCGAGGTGATGCTGCCGGCCCTGCCGCACCGGGCGCTGGAGCGGGTCTGAGCGGGCAACAATAGGAGAGCTGTATACGTCTCGAAAGCCTGCCGCTTTCCTCGTTCCACAAGGCTTTGCCGCTGGCCGAGGGCGACTTCGCGCTTGCGAGCCGGAGGAAGTCAGCACTCAAATACAAAGAGAGGCTGGAGTCTTGCCGGAAAAGTCCGCTCCCGACCCAACCAACTCGGACCTCGTGCGGGACGCCATTAAGCGACTGGAATGCAAAAAGCGGAATTCACCGAGTTTCGATAGACGTCGCAGTTTGGCCCACCGGACCCTCGCAGGCCCCATTGCATGCCACCCAGGATCAGGCTGGGACCAAGCCGCGCACCACGCGAAACATCATGGGAAATGATCGGGGTCCATCCGGCAAGCCAACCAGATATCCGGCACGAACATGCTGTTCGATCGAACCGCGGGCGTCATCCGAAAGTGCCATCAACATGCCTGTGACGCTGCCCGGGCCGTCGGTGAACGTCGCCCAATAATCTGCGAAAGACTGATACTCGCAATCCACGACAACGGGAACCTCCGTCACGTCGGCGAGGCCGATCTTCCGCCACAACGCCGCCTGACCGTTAGGCCAGAATTGCGCGCGCCCCGCCCGCATGGATCTCATCCTGGCGACTTCGGTCTCAAGCACAGCACCGGTGTTATAGACGAGGTCGAAGGCGGGCATGCCGCCAAAGAACTGGGTAACAGCGGACGCGACCACGCCGCCCGGACGGGTCACGCGCTTCATCTCGGCAACGACCTGTTCAATTTCCGGGATAACGTCCAGGGCCAGCGTGGAAACGGCCGCATCGAATACGTTATTGTTGAACCGCATGTGCCGGACATCGCCGTGTTCATAAGCGATATTGGGGTGGGATCGACGAAGGCGGGCTCCTTCCAGGTATCCCTCCGATGCATCAATACCGATCACCTCCGCGCCCGTCTCGGCCAGTGCTTTCGTCAACACACCTGTCCCACAGGCTACATCGAGTACGCGACCGCCCGGAGCGACATTGACATGGGCGAGAAATGGGCTGGCCAGATGTTCGCTCCAGCGCCCCATGAAAGCCTCGTAGACGTCGGAATCAGCCCAATTATATCGTAGTTGTGCGGTTTCCATGACTTGCCACCCCTCAATCGCGGATGGACTTTAACACGGTCATATAGGCCGCGGGCATCCAGGTCGAACGGCGGGTATGCGCACAATACGGGCGAACTTCGTCCTCGCGATAACGGCCACCTCCCATCCACAAGAGACATTCGACGTGCCGGGCTCGACCTCCCGCGGCCAAATAAAAAGCCCGCCGGCGATGAGCCGGCGGGCCTGATCTTCGATCTCGTCCTGGCTTCAGATGAAGCTGACGTTCGCTGCTTCCGGGCCCTTCTTGCCGGCGCGGATCGAGAAGCGCACGCGCTGCCCGTCCATCGGCGGCTGCAGGCCGCTGCGGCTGAGCGAGGAGACGTGAAGGAACACGTCGGGTCCGCCCTGGTCGGGCGCGATGAAGCCGAAGCCGCGCTCGGAGTTGAAGAATTTCACGGCGCCGTCGAAGGGGCCTTCCATCGGGCCGTTGTCGCGGTTGCCGAAGCCGCCGCGATCGGCATAGCCGCCACCGCCGCCGCCGCCATAGCCGCCGCGATCGCCGCGGTCGGAATAACCGCCGCCACCGCCATAGCCGCCCCGATCACCGCCGCCACCATAGCCGCCGCGATCACCGCGGTCGGCATAGCCGCCACCACCGAAATCATCGCGGGGGGCGCGGGGAGCGCGCGGCGCCGCTTGGGTCGCTGTCGAGGAATCGATCTCGTGAACGGCGACGACCTGAAGGCCGCGGCGACCTTCGCCGAGGTCGCAGACGATGGTGGCGCCGGGCAGCAATGCCTGCTGATCCAGCGGGCCGATCGCCGAGATGTGAAGGAAGACGTCGCCCGAGCCATCGGCTGGCGAGGCGAAACCGAACCCCTTTTCAGGGTCGAACCATTTGACCTTGGCTTCGATATTTTCGTGCGTGACGAAGGGCTGAGCGGCAGGAGGCGTGCGACGATCGTACATGGAGCTTCAAGGATGAGTGACCGGGAACAGGCAATCTAGCGCAAGCAAAGCGTGTCGTCATCGGGGGCGGGCGGGTAAATTATCGTTAGCCGGATCGACCGCGCCGGGGCTGCCGGAGCGGCGCAGGCAGCCGTTGCCTGCCCGTTGCTCTAGCCCTGCCGATCTGCCCTGGCGAGCACCGACTGGAGCAGGACGTCGAGTCCGGGTCCGAGGTCGTCGCGCGTGCAAAGCTCGCCGTTGTTGTGGGTGATGCCGCCCTTGCAGGGGGTGAAGATCATCGTCGTCGGCGCGTGACGGGCGATGAAATAGGCGTCGTGCCCGGCCTGGCTGAGAATATCCATGTGGCGGTAGCCGCGTGCGGTCGCCGTGGCGCGGACCTGGTCGATCAGTTCGGGGGCGAAGATGCGCCCGCCCCAGGTCCAGACATCGAGGATCTCGACACCGCAATCGGCCTTGGCCGCAGCCTCGAAGGCGGCCCGGCGCATCGCCTCGGCCATGACGGCCGAGGTCGTCGGATCGGGATGGCGGACATCGCCGACGGCCTGTGCCCAGTCCGAGAGGATGCCGGGCTTGTTGGGCCAGGCGACGAGGCGCGCTGCGGTCGCCTTGCCGCCGGTGCCGGCATGGGTCCAGCCGAGGTCGTCGACCGCGACGAGGAATCGCGCGCCGGCGATCAGCGCATTCTTGCGCCGCTCCATCGGCCAGGGTCCGGTATGGGCGGTCTCGCCCTTGAACTCGATCAGCATGCCGGTGGAGGGGAAGCCGCCGGTGACGATTCCGACCTGCATGCCCTCGCGGTCGAGGATCGGCCCCTGTTCGATATGCAGCTCGAAATAGGCGTCGAAAGCGTGGGGCTTGTCCTCCATCTCGCCGAGATAGCCGATGCGGGCGAGTTCCTCGCCGATCGACTTGCCGTCCTCGTCGCGACGCCCCTGCGCCCAGTCGAGCGCATAGGCGCCGGTGAAGGCGCCGGAGCCGACCATCGGCGGCGAGAAGCGCGCGCCTTCCTCATTGGTCCAGTTGACCACCTCGATCGGCCGGCGGGTGCGATGGCCGATCGCATCGAGCGCGCGGCAGACCTCGAGCCCACCGAGCACGCCGAGGATGCCGTCGAACCGGCCGCCATTGAACTGGGTGTCGAGATGACTGCCCATCACCACCGGCGGCAGGCTGTCATCGCTGCCGGCGCGCCTGGCGAAGATGTTGCCCATGCCGTCGATGCGGATCGTGAGGCCGGCCTCGCGGCACCAGGCGACGAACTGGTCGCGAACCTCCTTGTCCGCGTCCGATGCCGCGAGCCGCGAGAGGCCGCCCGGCCGGCCGGGACCGATCTCTCCCGAGCGTTCGATCGTCGCCCAGAAGCGATCCATGTCGATGCTGGCTTTGACTGGCTGTTCCATGGGGCTCGTCTTCGGTGGGTGCGGAAAGGGGTGACCCGCCGCGGCCACCGGTGAGGCCGTGAGGGGCAGAAGGCGGCGACTATCGGGCGCTGCCGGGGAAGGGAGCAAATAGATATTGGCGATGCCTGATATTGCCGGTGCCATTGCCGTAGCGCGCCCCGGTCAGCACAGTGCGGCGAATCGGATGGGCGGATCATGGTGACCAGCGAAACCGACATCGTCATCCTCGGCGGCGGGCATAACGGGCTGGTCTGCGCCTTTCACCTCGCCCGCGCCGGCCTGAAGGTCACTGTTCTCGAGCGTCGGCATGTCGTCGGCGGCGCGGCGGTGACGGAGGAGTTCCATCCGGGGTTCCGGAATTCGACGGCGAGCTACACCGTCAGCCTGCTCAGGCCGGAGATCATCGCGGAGATGGAGCTGGCGCGCCATGGCCTGCGCATCGTCGAGCGCCGGCTGGCGAATTTCCTGCCGCTCCCGGACGGACAATACCTCGCCGCCGGGCCGGGGCGCACCGCTGCGGAGGTCGCGAAATTCTCGACCCGTGATGCCGAGCGTCTCTCGGCTTACGAGGATCGGCTCGAAACGGTTGCCGCGGTGCTCCGCGACCTCGTGCTGCGGGCACCGCCCAATGTGACGGAGGCCGGCTGGCGCGCGGCGCTGCCGGAACTGATCGAGGCCGGCCATCTCGGCCGACGCCTCGGCGCGCTCGCCACCACCGCCAGGCGCGACGTGCTGGATCTTTTCACCAAATCTGCGGGGGACTGGCTCGACGGCTGGTTCGAGAGCGACCCGATCAAGGCGCTGCTCGGCTTCGATTCCGTCGTCGGCAACTATGCCAGCCCCTATACGCCGGGCTCGGCCTATGTGCTGCTGCACCATGTCTTCGGCGAGGTGAACGGCCGCAAGGGCGCCTGGGGCCACGCCATCGGCGGCATGGGCGCGATCACCCAGGCGATGGCGAAGGCCTGCGTGGAGGCCGGCGTCACGATCAGGCTCGATGCGCCCGTTGCGGAGGTGCTGACCGCAGGCGGCCGGGCCCTCGGCGCGGTAACGGAGGCCGGGGACGTCGTCCGGGCGCGGGCGGTGGTCTCGAACCTGCATCCGCGCCTGCTCTTCGCCAAGGTCGACCCCGCGACGCTGCCGGCGGATTTCGCCGAGCGCATCGGCCGCTATGCTTCGGGCTCGGGCACGTTCCGGATGAACGTCGCGCTGTCCGAACTGCCGCGCTTTTCCAGCCTGCCCGAAGCGGGTGACCACCTCACCGCCGGCATCATCATCGCGCCGAGCCTCGGCTACATGGACCGCGCCCATGCGCAGGCGCGGCTCGATGGCTGGTCGCGCGAGCCGATCGTCGAGATGCTGATCCCATCGACGCTGGACGACACGCTGGCCCCGCCCGGCCGCCATGTCGCGAGCCTGTTCTGCCAGCATGTCGCGCCGGTGCTGCCGGACGGGCTGGCATGGGCGGACTGCCGCGAGAGCGTCGCCGATCTGATGATCGAGACGGTCGACCGCCATGCGCCCGGCTTCAAGGCCTCGGTCATCGGGCGGCTCGCGCTCGGGCCCGCTGATCTCGAGGCGCGCTTCGGGCTCGTCGGCGGCGACATCTTTCACGGCCGGCTGACGCTCGACCAGCTCTTCTCGGCGCGGCCGGTGCTCGGCCATGGCGATTACCGCATGCCCGTGCCGGGGCTCTATCTCTGCGGCTCGGGCGCCCATCCCGGCGGCGGCGTCACCGGGGCGCCGGGCCGCAACGCCGCCATGGCGGTGCTGGCCGACCGCCGCCGCAGGCGCTTTTGAACCGGCGCAAGGTTTCGCTTGGGCCGCGATGGGTCCGAGCCGCCGAGAAGCGAGCCTGACAAGTGACCATTCCAAGCAGATGGAGAGGTCACAAATGCAAACGATCCTGATTGCCGGCACGTCCTCGGGCTATACGGCCCGGAGACTGCTGAACAAGTCAGCCAGCAAAGGAGCCCTGATCATGGATCTTCTTCTCGCATTCGCGCCTTTCATCGTCTTCGCCGTCAGCGTCACGACGCTCGGCTCGATCAGCGCTTTGCTGATCGGCGCGCTGGCATCCGCGGTCGTGATCGCGCATGGACGCCTGACGGGCAAATCGCCCAAGCTCCTCGAGGTCGGCGCTCTTGCCCTGTTCGCCGGGCTGGCCGCCTTCGCCTTCTGGACGGGCGATGAGCTGTTTCTGGTGGCGGCAAAGTTCTGGGTCGATCTCGGACTGTTCCTGATCGTGATCCTGTCGATCGTGATCGGACGCCCTTTCACCATCCAGTACGCGAAGGAGAGCGTCGCTCCGGAGCTCTGGAGCAGTCCCGCGTTCATCCGGAAGAACTACGTCATCTCCACGGCTTGGGCGGCGGCCTTCCTGGCGATGGTCATCGCCGAGCTGGCCATGCTGCTGTGGCCTGACCTCCCGCATCAGCTTCCGGTCTTGGTGATCGTTCTGGCCCTGGTCGCGGCATTCAAGTTCACGGCGCATCATCGCAAGGCCGGATCGCACACGCCCATTCCTGGTGGCTGACGTTACGATATGCAGATTATCGAAGATCCGATGCCGTCACACTGACCGGAGATCGCCTGATGCCCCAGTCTGCCGCCTCCATGCTGATTGTCGGCGCCGGGCCCGTCGGGCTCTCGCTGGCGATCGAACTCGCCCGCCATGGTGCGCGCGCCGACATCATCGATGCGGCTCTGGAACCTTCGCCCTTCTGCCGGGCCATCGGCGTCAGCCCTCGCACGCTCGAAATCTTCGAAAGCATGGGCGTGGCGCAGGATATCATAGCGGCCGGCCTCCAGATCACCGGTCGCCGTGCGATCATCCATCGGGGTGCAGACCCAATCGTCCATGACGAGGTCATCGACCTCCGCGATCTGCCCTACAGCCATTATGGTGTGCCGCAGAACCGGACCGAAGCCGTTCTCCAGCAAAAGCTCACCCATCTGGGCATCGAGGTCGAACGTGGTTGCAGGCTGGCGGGCCTGGAGGAGACGGCTGACGGCGTGACGGTCGAACTTGAGCGGAAAGGCCATATCGAGCGCCGGCGCTACGACTACGCGGTCGGCTGCGATGGCGCCCACAGCGCGGTCCGCAAGGCACTCGGACTGGCATTCGATGGCGATGCCTTTCCCTATGACTTCATGCTTGGCGACGTCGCGATCGATTGGGATCTTCCACGCGGAATGACGCTGCAGGCGATCAGGCCTGCGATCGATGCCGCGCCCGACTTCTTCGTCGCTATCCCCTTGCCCGAACGAGGCCGGTACCGCGTCTCGATGATGGCGCCGCTCCCGCCAGGCAATCCGCCCGGAACGGAGGTTGCGCACGGCATTCAGTTGGAAAGGCCGGGAGCGACCCTTGCGCAGCTTCAGGAGGTCGCGAACAGGCTGGTCCCGGGCCAGCCGGTTCTATCGGACATGCGCTGGTCCTCGCTCTTCCGGATCAGCATGCGCCTGGTGGCGCGATATCGCAGCGGCAATGTCCTTCTGGCGGGCGATGCGTGTCATATCCACCCGCCGACCGGTGGTCAGGGCATGAATACCGGCATCCAGGACGCCTGCAATCTCGCCTGGAAGCTTGCTCTCGTCTCTCGCGGTCTCGCATCGGCGTCGTTGCTCGACAGCTACGAGGCCGAGCGGCGGCCCGTGGCGGCCGGCGTCATCGAAGACACCGTGAGGCGCAGCCTGAGCCTTGGCAAGCCGGCCGAGCCGCCGAACCGGCTGCACGACACGCAGATGCTCGTCAGCTACGCCGGCGGGCCGCTCGCGCGGGGTGAGGCAGGGGGCACGCTCAAGCCGGGCGATCGATTGCCGGACATCCAGGGCCTGCGGCATCGGGGGATGGGGTTCCCCTTGCGCCTGTTCGACCTCGTGAGGGGGCCTCGTTTCACGATCCTGGCGTTTCCCGACACAGAGGACTTTGGCAGGCTCGAGACGATCGCTGCAGGTCTGGCCGCGACCTGGTCGGGGGTGTTCGCGACCGTGGCCTTCCTCCGCGCCGGGCAAACATGGAACGATCCACCAGGGATAGCGGTCGTAGAGGACGCCAACGACGCGATGCGTGCCCTGTTCGATGGGGCTGCGCCGTCCCTCATTCTCCTGCGGCCCGACGGGTATATCGGGTTCATGGGTGCAATGGCTGAGGCGCCAGTACTTGAATATCTGCAGTCGGTGGTTGGCTTCCACCAGTAACAATCCGAAGGGCGCCTGGTCCGGCCCGGCCGCCCTGCAGCTCTTCGAGCATGCGATGTGCGACGTGGAGCGGCTGCCGGTCCGCGAGGTCGTCTCGGCCTGCCACTACATCGCAGACCTGGCGCTGGGGCTCGGCGAGGTGGTCTTCGACGATCTGAGCGAGACGGCCCTCGATGCTCGGGGTCTATGACGCGGGGCCATATGCGCAGCGGAAGCCGACATAGACGGCGTAGAAGTCGGCGGCCTTCCACTGCATGGCGTCCGATTTCGTCTTGCCGGCGTCGTACCACCAGGATCCGCCGGCCGTCAGCGCCTCGTCGCCGCGGCGATCGGCGAGCCATTCCCAGACATTGCCGCCCATGTCGTAGAGGCCGTTGACGCCGCGCCGGGTCTCGCCGACCGGGGCCTGGCGTTCCCAGCGGTCGCCCGCAGTGGTGTTCATTCCTTCCGACGTCGCACCAACGGGATAGGGATAGGTCCGTCCCAGCACGAAGCCGTCGGTCGGCGTTCGGCGCCTTTCCGTGTAGGCCGCCTCCCGCCACTCGGCCGCCGTCGGCAGCCGTCCCCCGACCGCGGCGCAGTAGTCGCGCGCCTCGTTCCAGCTCACATGGGCTGCGGGATCGTCAGGCCGCCCCGGTGCGCCGGAGGGAGTCCGGAAGGTCCAGCCTTTCCGACGCACCCAGCCGCCGACGAACTCGAAGCCCCCGCCGTCTCGCTCCGCTTTCGTGACGATCTTGCTCGCCGTGGCATGGCGCTCGAAGGCGGCGATGGTCACTTCCGTCGCGTCGATCGAGAAGGCTCCAAGATCGATCCGCTCGGCCGGCTGAGCCTGGGCCGCCAGCGTCGCGATCAGAGCCGCCACCTGGGCGACGACGACGGCTCCGATCCTGTTCATCGGCGAGCTCCCGGGATGCGGTCGGTGCTGCGAAGCATGGCGGCATTCTGCTCAGGACAGGCGCTGGCGCAACTGCGCCTGCGAGCGCCGGATCAGGCCTTGATACATGGCGTTCTTGCCAGGATACCAGGGCATGCGGGCGATGCCATCGAATCCCGGGATCGTTTCCATGTGTCGGACCATGCGCTGCCGCATCGCCTGATCGGGCAGAGGTCCGCGCAGCGCGCCGACATTTTCGGCCGCATGAGCGGGATCGGACGTCGCCGGCAGCACGCAGGTCACGGCGGGATGCGACATCGCCCATTTCAGGAAGAACTGGGCCCAGTTGGTGGCTCCGAACTCCCTGGCGAAATCGGGCAGGGGCCGGCCTTGGACGACCTGGAACAGCCTGGCCTTCTCGAAGGGCATGTTGACGAACACCGCCACGCCCTTCTCCTGCGCGGCCGGCAGGATGCGCGTCTCAGCCGCGCGGTTGAAGATCGAATAGTTGACCTGGACGATGTCGAGATTGCCTGCCTCGACGAGATTGGCCAGCGGCTCGTGATACTGGTTCTCGTAATGCGAGATCGCCGTATAGCGGATCAGCCCCTCCTTCTTCCAGGCGCGAAGGTAGGGCAGCAGCACGTCGACATTGACCAGGCTGTGCACATGCATCACGTCGATCGTCTCGCGCCACAGGGCGCGCTGGGACAGCTCCAGGCTGCGCCGGGCCTGGCTCTCATCGGCGAGGTATTCGCCGGTGGCCCAGACCTTGTTGGCGACGATGATCTGGTCGGTGATGCCGAGCGCGGTCGCAAGCTGACCGACCGAATACTGGGCGCTGCCATAGAGCGGCGAGGTATCGATGACGCGGGCGCCGGCATCGAAGTAGGTTTTCATCACCTCGCGGAGATTGTCGCGCTTGGCACCGGGCAGCAGATCGAAAACGATGAAGGTCCCGAGTCCGATCGCGGGGATCGCCTGTTTGGTCGACGGGATGATGCGGGTCGTGATCGGGCCGGCGGTGCTCGCTGCGCCTGTTGCCGCTGGCGGAGCGGATTGCTGCGCCTGAGCGAGCGTGATCGGCGCCGCTGCCGTCGCCAGAGCGCCGGCCGCCGAGGCGCCCAGGAAGCGTCGGCGGTTGGTGGCGAAATGCGATTTCGAGGTCGTGTCCATCCGGGTGCTCCGTCGTTGGGCTGTCGCTGTGGGGGTTGATGGAGCGCCCCGCGACAGCCGTCGCGCCGGATTCCGCTCACGACATCCTGATCCTGACCTGAATCGCGCTGCATTGCACAAGTGGAAGCTCTCGACCGATATTGAAGGCTTCACGGAGCTTGGAATGCAGCCGGTGTCGAGCCAGACGACGATCGACCGATTGAGCAGCCGGCCCGATGGCTGGCGCCGGACCGACTGGCATGGCGGTTCCTTCGAGACGGCGCGGCGGCCGAGGACGCCGCTGGTCGAAGGCTCGATCCGTTCCGACCGGCATCTGGTCATGGTGACGCTGCGGGGCGGCGCGGATCGGCATGAATTCCGGACCGCCGACGGATCGCGCTATGACGGCCCCGATCGGCCCGGATCGCTCTCGTTCCTGCCGGCCGGATGCGAGCGCCGCCTCCGTTTGCACAACGTCGCCTGGCAATGGGCGGCGATCGGGCTGGACCCTGAACAGCACGCCGCGCTCGAACGGCTCGGCCCGTTCTGCGCGGACGAGGACGTTTTTGCCCTCGGCCTGATGCAGGAGCTGGAGCGTCTCGACGCGCTCGAAGGCGAATTGGAGCCGGCCTATGGCGAGACCATGAGCCTGGCGCTCGTGCGCTATCTGTCGAGTCGCTTCGGGCGCGGGCCGGGAGAGCCGGCCGCCCGCCTCCTGCCGGCCTGGCGCCTGAAGCGGCTGAGGGAGCATACTGACGCCCATCTCGGCGGGGCGATCCGCATCGCAGACCTCGCCGCTTGCGTGGGTCTGTCGGAGGGACATTTCCACCGGGCCTTCCGCGCCACGACGGGCCGGACGCCATTGGCCTTCATCCAGCAGCGGCGGGTCGAAGCGGCGATCCGGCGCCTGACGACGGGCACGGCCTCCGTCACGGAGATCGCTTTCGAACTCGGCTTCGGCAGCCCGACCCATTTCGCGCGCGTGTTCCGCAGCCATACCGGACGCAACCCAGCGGATTTCCGCCGTCTGCATGCACTCGATTAGCCGGGGTCGAACATGATCGGTCGGCTTTGACCCGGTGAATAGCTTTCGCTGCCGCAGGGCGTGCGGCCGGGCTGCTCGCAGCGCGTCGATCGTGCTGTCCGGTCACGCGCAAATGCCTTGAGGATGTCGAGCATGAAGATGCCGTCCTTGGCTGACGCCGCGACATGGCAGCCCCTGCATTGCGACTGCTCGCGCAGGGGACGCGACGCATCGCCGGCTGCGACCGTGCCGTAGCGCCAGACCCCGTTCACCCGCCGTTTGACGAAGACGGAGCCGACGATTCCGGGCTGGTAGTAGCTTTCCATCAGGAGCGTCGCGCCGTCGCCAGGGGGCTGGCCCTGGCGCAACCGCTCCAGCGTCGCCAGGTCGACCAGCATCTCGCGATAGGCTCCGTCGGGGCGCTCGACCCGGGCATAGCGCAGGAGGCCGGCCTCGTGGCCGGCCGGCTTGCTTCTCGCCTGGTCGATCGCAGCGGCGACGCTCAACAGGAGCGCCGCAGCCGCGACCGCGAAGCCCGCCTCAGCGCGCCAGGACGACATGATGGACGCCATGCGGCATCGGGATGCGCCCGAGCCGCTCCAGCCGCGGCTGCGCACCCTTGACGACCCGGAAGGTCTCCAGGCCAGGGCCGGTCTCGGCGGTCGCGCCCTCGTGGCCCTGGAAGACGGTGGCCAGAAAATGCTCGCCGGACAGGTCGAAGGCGCCGCCTTCGGGCAGCACCCCGTCCATCGGATAGTCGGCGATCTTGGTCAGCGCGCCGCTATCCGTGTCGAAGCGCAGCAGCGTCACCGAAGAGTGGCGCTGGAAGCGCGGCGAGGCCGGCGAGAACGCGGTCGTTCGCATGTTGATGGTCGCGACCAGCGTGCCGTCCGGGCTGATCGCGAGGCCCTCGGCCGAGTTGTCGGTCTCGACGTCGGCGATGCGGAGATGGCGCGGCTCGGAGGCCTCGGCCTGGCCGGCCAGCCGGATGACGGAGAGGGTGGAGGGCGTGCGGGGAATGCGCCCGTCGAGATTCGTCGCGGCGAAGTCCCGCCCCCAGTTCGAGGTCAGGTAGAAGCGGCCGTCCGGCGAGAAGCGCCCGACGAAGGGGTCCGGCCCGACGCCGACCGGCTCGCCCCAGGGGCGCAGGCCGGACCGGCCGTCGCTGTCGGACACCGCGAAGAACGCGACCCGGTTCTGCGTGTTGATGTTGACCGCGAGGATGCGCCCATCGGGATGCCATTGCACATTCGTTGCGGCGACGCCGCCGCGGGGCCCCGACGCCTGCCCCGTGATGCCGAGATCGCGCAGGTCGAAGCGTTGCACGGCGCCGAATGAACCGTTCTCGTAGCGGGTCAGCTCGACGACGCTGGCGTCCGGCGTATTGGACACCGTCGCCACGCTGCGCCCGTCGGGGCTGACCGCGAGCGCCTCGGGAAAGGCCGAGATCTCGCGCGTCGCCGCCAGGCGCGGCCTGGTCTTGTCGGAGAGGTCGATGGCGGCAAGCTGCCGGCCGGGTGGAAGGTCCCGCACCGTCTTGCCGTCGGCCGGCCGCCGGCCGAGCCGTTCGATGACGAAGGCGGTGCGGCCATCCGGCGTCAGGCCGAGAACCTCGGGTGCGGCCGTGACGGAATTGGAAACCGGCAGTGTCGCAAGCGAAGCCTTTTCGCCCGCAAGCGACAGTACCGAAAGCTGGTCGGCGAAACCTGCCTCCGCAGGTGCGAGCTGCCCATTCTCATAGGTCCGGCCGACGAAGTCCCCGTCCGAGATCGCGACAATGCTGCCGGCGCGGATCGATGTCGCGAAGGCGGGGAGTTCGGTGGCGCCGGTGGTTGCGCTCAGCGCGGCCGCCAGCGTTGCGCCCAAGATCAAGGTTCTCGAAATCGTCATGGCAAGCCTCCAGTTGCAACGCCTCTTGCGGCTGATGAAAGCTGGTTGGCCGACTGATCGAATTCCAATAGAAATACGCATCGCCGTGAACGGAATTCTGGATCAGTGCCGATGGACATGCGCTCGCTGGCCTGTTTCGTCGCGGTTGCCGAGCGGCGCCATTTCCGCAAGGCGGCGCTTGAACTGAACATGACCCAGCCGACGTTGAGCCAGCGCATCAGGGTCCTCGAGGGCGAGATCGGAACGCCGCTATTTGTGCGTGATCGCCGCAGCGTCGAACTCACAGCCGCCGGTCAGGCCTTTCTCGAACCCGCGCGCGCCGCCCTGGCCAATGCGCGTCTCGCCCTGCGACAGGCGCGCGAGGCACAAAGCGGCGCAAGCGGCCGCCTGCGCCTGGGCTTCACGGTGATCGCCTTCTACGGTGTGCTTGCGGCGGCAGTCCGCGAATTCCGCACCCGCTATCCAGAGGTGAAGGTCGAACTGGTCGAGCGGAACTCGCCCGATCTGGAGGCGGCCCTGATGGCCGATCAGATCGATATCGGCATCCTGCACCCGCCGCTGGCGCACAAGGAACTGGGCATGCTGGCGCTCCCGGGCGAGCGCATCATGCTGGCCCTGCCGGCCAGTCATCGGCTGGCGGACAAGGCGGTGGTCGCGATGGCCGATCTGGCCGGCGAGCCCTGGCTGGTGGCGCCACGCAGCATCGGGCCGCGCTTCTATGACCGGACGATCGCGCATTTTCAGGCCCATGACATCAGCCCCGCCATCGTGCAGGAGGTCACGCCGATGACGACGCTGGTCGGGCTGGTGGCGGCGGGTGTCGGCATGGGCTTCGTCACGGCGGGGATCGCCGCCGCACCCCGACCCGCCGTCGTCTTTCGCCCTCTCGACCCGGAACCTCCGACGCTGCCGCTCGCGGCCGCCTGGCTCGGATCCCAGCCGAGCCGCACCGGCCGCCTGTTTCTGGACCTTGTCGTGAATCCGACCGGATAGCCTTCCATCGTTCCGGGCGCGCATTCACTGGCGCTCAAAGCGGATGTTCCAGCGGTTGCAAGAGGGCTTCTGACTGATTGACTTCGGATTGGCATAACGGAAGCCGCCATTTGCGCCGTGCTTGGCGTGTTACCGGCGAGGATGATGGAGGCGGAGCTCAAGCCTTGGCTGGTCAGCGTCCTGAAGCCGTCCACCGCCGCTCGCGGAGCCTCCACGCTACTTGGGCACGCCGTTGATGACGAAGAGGGCCCGGATAAACTGATCGGGCGGGAAGCTCCCGAAGCTTCGGGCATAGATCTTCTTCACACGATCCGTGCGATAGAGATCTGCCAGCGTGGCATCGACGAGCAAGCGCAGCTTGTCATCGCCACGCGGCAGGGCGAGCGCATAGGTCTCGAACGTGAAATACTGGTCGGAAAGCTTCATGCTGGAAGGATTTCGGCTGTTGAGCAGATGATAGTTGAGGATCCCGCGATCCGCGAAATAAGCATCGATCTTGCCCTCGGACAGGCTCCGGACCCCGTCGGGATGGGTCTGCATCGGAACGATCGCGGCCTCGATCCCGAGTTGCACCAAGGTCGCCTTCAGGACTTCCTCGGTCGTCGTGCCCTGGAGTACGCCGATCTTCTTGCCACGCAGATCCTCAAGCCGGATCAGTTCATTGACCCGATGGAGAACTCCGGCGCCGTCAATGAAAGTCGGCAGCGAAAAATCCACGATAGCGCGCCGCGACATGGTCACCGATGTCGGGTCGCAAAGTAAGTCGATCCTGCCATCGCGCAGCGCCTCCAGACGCGTCGTGGACGAGACCTCGATATACTCGATCTTGAGTGAGGGGATATCCTGCGCTTGCTTCACCCCGGCGGCGATTTCGCGACAGAGGTCGACGATATATCCAGATGGCTCGCCGTTGCTCGCCCTATAGGAGTAGGGAGGCGCATCGACCCGGAAGCCGAGCCGCAGCGTACCTGTCTCGCGGGCTCGTAACAGGGTGTCGGCCGCCAGGCTGGCGGTCGAGATCGCCATGCATAGAAGCGCGATCAAAAAGGCTCGCATGGCCCGTCCCCGTCCTTGGCAAGCTGGTACGATATGCGAGATTTTTGACCAATGTAACTCAGTCATGCGCCGCGACTTGCATTTCCGGCAGGCGCGGTGCGGTTGCGGATCGTTAGCCCATGATCAGAACGGGTTGACGTAGTTGGTGATCGCGATCTGCCGCAGCAGCACCTTGCGGATGACATGGGCCGCCTGGACGCGATCGGTGAAGATCGCGGCATCGCCCGCGCTGCCCGCCGGCAGTGCCCTGGCATAGGCGTCGTCATCCAGCCGCACACGCACCACGAAGGGAGCGGCCTGGATCGCCTTCGGGGTGACCGCGAGGCCCGAGGTCTGGACCTGGCCCGACGCCAGCGCCTGGAAGACGGTCTCGACCTTGCCCGTCTGCACCGTGCCGGGCGTCATCTTGAAGGTCAGCTCGACCGGCTGGCCGGCGGCGAGATAGCGCGCATCGATCTGGTTGATCTCGACGCCGATGACCGTGTCGGACGTATCGATGAAGGCCATCACCGGCGCCAGGGGCAGGTTCGAGACGCGGGCTCCCTTGCGCAAAGCGAGGTTGGTGACGTAGCCGTCGGCCGGGGCGCGAACGGTCGTCTTGTCCAGGTTCCATTGCGCGCCATCGCGCTGGGCCCTGAGCTGGTCGACGGCGGCCTGCCGTTCCTCGACATCGAAGGCCCGGCCGGTCCCTTGCGTCTGGAGCTGCGTCATCTGCGACAGCCGCAGTTCCGCCAGCCGCAGTTGGGCCTCGATGGCGCGAAGTTGCGCCTCGAAGGGAACGGGGTCGATGCGGAACAGGGTGTCGCCGGCCTTGAGGGGCCGGTTGGGCTGGACCGGAACCTCGATGACCTCGCCGGCGACATCGGGAACGATCGCGACCGAATTCCGCACGACGAGAGCCGGGCCTTGCGGCGCGCCCCAATTCATCGGGATGAACAGGCCGATCATCAGCAACAGGAACACGATGAGCGGCGAGACCTTCCAGAAGAGGTTGAAGGGCACGACCCTCAGCTTCACCAGGATGAAGAGCAGGGCGAGATAGGTGTTGAGCAGGACGACGATCATCGCACGGCCTCCTCACCGCGAGCGGAAGGCACGGAGGCGGTGGGCACGTCGACATAGGCCCAGATCAGGACGACCGGCCAGAGCACGAAGCCGAGGAACAGCGTCACCCAGCCGCCGACCGTGACCGCCTCCGCCCAGGGATGATGGCGCTTGCGGGCGATCATGCCGGGCAGCATGGCCATGAAGACGATGACGAAGGCCGTACTGAGCAGCAGTACGACCAGGACGATCCAGGCGAAGATGTCGAGCGGGCTCACGAAGTCCTCCTGCGATCGGGTCAGCCGGGGATGGCCGGGTTCAGTGGCGGCAGCGGATTGGTTTTGGCGCGAGACGTCCACCGGGCTCGGTGCGTGCGCGCGATGGCTTGCGACAGTTCCGCTCCGCAGGTCGCGCTCCAGGACACATCGGTGCCGAACAGCGCGCGCTCGAGCGTCTCGATGAGTTGGCGCGTGCGGGGATCGGCTCGGATGCCGTCGGCAGCCGCAGGTGCCAAACGGTCGAGCCAGACTGCGAGCGCATGATAGGTTTCGGCGGCGTCGCCGGAGGCCGCTGCCCGCTTCAGTGTCTTGCGAGCGGATGCTTCAGACGAGCGCCGACGTTGCGCAAGCGCATTCCAGCCTGCCTTGAATCGCCGCCAGAACATGGCGGCAGATGCGAGCAGCAGAACGGCCCCGAGGCCGATTGCCGCCAGGAAGACCGGGCGTCGCAACCAGGTCTCCTCCGGGTCGGCAGCAGCATCCGCCTCTCCGGCAGCAACCGTGACGGTGAGACCCGGGAGCGCTTCGGTTCGCGCCTGCTTGCTTGCCATGTCCCACCAGGGCTGCGACAGCTCCGGCAAGGTGTAGTGTCCCGGCTTCTCGAAGACATAGGTCACCTTGTCGGTCCTCTGCCCATCGACCGTGCCCCTGTTGCTGCGGTCGTCGATGATGGGCGGATCGACATAGACGCGGACACCGTCGGGGGCCGTGAAACGGAACTCGGCCATGCCGAGAGCTGGGACCCCGCTCGCCTGCCGGCGGATCGTCCTGGTGATCGCGCCGCCTGCCCTGATGCCGGCCGAAGCCGGATCGGGCGACCAGCTTTCGCTGGCCGTCACCTTGTCCGCGACGAGAACGGGGCCGGAGGCATCCAGGCCCGGCGGCACTGTAACGGTCATGGCGAGGGCCTTGCCGATCGTGGACCCTGCCGGATCGCCATTGCGGTCGAGCAGCGTCACCTCGGGGGCAGGAATGGCGATCTCGCCGCCACGGCGTGGAAAGACCAGGAATTCGAAGCTCTGGCCGACATAGTCCTGGCCGTCGATGCGGTCGCGGATCGTTACGGCCTGCGTCTCGAAACGCAGGATCTGAGCGCCGGCCGCATCGCCCAGCCGGACCAGCGGCGGATACGGCATTTCGCCGGGGAACATGACATCGACATGCAGGCGCACCGGCTGGCCGATGACGATGCCGGCGGTCGGAGCGAGTGTCGTGCGCACGAGCGGGGGGCTGCCTGGCGTTTGGGCCAGCGCCAGAACCGGGGTCATCATCAGGAGCAGGGCGACAACGAGCCTCATGGTGGTGTCTCCGCCGGCGCGGCCTGGAGCTGGTAGGCGAATTTCGCGCGCAGGAAATCGGCGGGCCTGGTCTGGACGCGTTTCAGCCAGAGCGCGCGGACGGCCTCGTCCGACATCGGCGTGGCCGCCGCGACGGTGGTGTCCTCGCCACCCTTCTTGGTCTTGTCGAAGACGACCTGGTCCGGGCGGGAGTCCGTCTGATCGGTTTCGCCGCCCTCGGTCTTCTTCCGCTCTCCGCGGATGCGGGCGATCTCGCGATTGTTCTGGGCCTCGCGCCAGCCCGGACGCAGTGCGAGGGCGCGGTCGTAGCGCGTCAGCGCGTCGTCGTACTGGCCGAGCATGACGAGCGCATTGCCCTGGTCGAAGGCGCTCTCGGCATTTTCGGTGGCGGCGAAGGCTTGTGCCGCAGCCTTGAAATCGCCCGCACGGAACAGGGCGATGCCGCGCCAGATCGGGGTTTCGAAGGCCTTGGCTGCTTCGGCTGGGCGATTGGCGTGCATCAGCACCCGGCCGCGCTGGTCCGGCGTCAGCCAGAGCCTGTCCCAACCGACGCGATAGCCCGCCAGCAGGAGCAGAATGCTGGCTGCCATGCCGATGACCGCATAGGGCGAGGCGATGAAGGCGCGGGTCGTTCTCATGACAGCACCCAGCCGCGCCGGAACCAGAGCAGAGCCAGAAGCGCGATCAAGGGCGTGAGCCAGTAGCCGGCCTCGCGCCAATGCTGGCCTTCGCCATCAATGCCGCGAGCCTGATCAGCCCGGTCGAGGCGTCGCACGACCGCGGTGACGTCGGCCTGATCGGCGGTTGTCGCCACGATCGTCGCATTCAAAGCCTGCGCCGCCGCGCTCGACCCGCCAGTCCCGCTCGATGGCGGCCGCAGCGACAGGATGGTCACGGGCAGGTGGCTCGTCGCTGCCGGCGGGCCTTTCGCGCCGGGCGCGACCTCATCCGCCATGATCAGGATCGAGCCGCCATCGGCCTGACTGGCGAGCGCGCGCGTCGCCAAAGCGAGAGCCCCGGCCAGGTCGTCGCCCTCCTTGGGCATGATCTCGGGGGAGAGCGATTTGGCGAGGTCGAGCACGACCGTGCTGTCGGGCGTCGGCGGCAGGACGAGATGCGCCGAGCCGGCATAGGCAACGAGAGCGGTCGAGGCGCCTTCGCGGGCGGCGAGGATGTCGGCCAGCTTCTGCCGCGCTCGGTCGAGCCGGGTCGGCGCGAGATCCTGCTCCAGCATCGACGGCGTGACCTTCAGCACGACGGCAACCGCGGGCTTGGCTTCGGCGAAGGGTGAGGGCTCGCGCTGCCAGGCCGGGCCGGCCACGGCCAGCGCCGTCAATCCTAGGACGAGCAGCAGGGCGTTTGCCGGTGTCACGGCCGCCCGCCTGTCCGCTCCGACGACGAGATGGGCCAGGAGGGCCGGATCGATCACGCGCTGCCATGTCCGAAGCGCGTCGGAGCCGCGGCGCTCGAGGAGCCAGAGCCCGATGGCCGGCAGCAATGCGAGCAGCCAGAGGGGGCGCTCGAAATGAAACGGTGCGAGCGCGGCGATCATGGCGCGGCTCCCGCAGTCGACCGGAGGGTCGAGGGTCGGACGCTGCGCCGGCGCCGCAGCAGGAGCGCCGCCTGCGCGCTCAGGCTCAGCAGGAGGCCGGCGCCGAGCGGAATCCAGTAGATGTCGCGCCTCGGGCGGAAGCTGACCGTGTCGATCCGGCGCGTCTCGATCTGGTCGAGCTGGCGATAGATGTCGGCGAGCTGCACGCGGTCGAGCGCACGGAAGAAGCCGCCGCCCGTGGCGCTGGCGACGTCCCTGAGCGCGGCCTCGTCGAGCTTGTCCTCGCCGGCGGCCTGCGGATCGCCGACCGCGACGGTGTGGATGACGATGCCCTTGTCCTTGGCGACGCGCGCGGCCTCGACGGGGGGCACCTTGCTCGTCGTGTCGTTGCCGTCGGTCAGCGCGATGATGGTCTTGGCCTTGACGGTGCTGCGGTTGAACAGGCCGATGCCGAGCCCGATCGCGTCGCCGAAAGCCGTGCGCGGGCCGGCCATGCCGACGGCCGTATCGCGCAGCATCGCCCGGCAGAGATCGAGATCCGTGGTGAAGGGCACGAGCGCGAAGGGCGCATCGCCGAAGACGACGACGCCGACGCGGTCGCCCTTCCGGCGCGACAGGAAGTCGTCGAGCACCTGCTTCACCGCGGTGAGCCGGTCGACGGTCTTGGCCGAGGCATCGACGAAATCGGCCGTGTCCATCGAGCCGGAGAGGTCGACCAGCAGGAGCAGGTCGCGCGTCGGCAGGTCGCGATGCAGCGGCGGGTCGATCCATTGCGGCCGGGCGAGCGCCGCGAGCGCGAGCAGCCAGAACAACCCGGCCATGATCAAACGGATCGCGCCGCGCCGCGCCACCACGCCGCCGGAAACAGGTTTCTGCCCGCTCAACCGGGCGAGCCTGTCGAAGAACGGTACGCGCAAGCCGGGTCGCTGCTCGGCATGGGCAGGCAGTCCAAACCAGACCGCCAGCGGCAGGGGCAGGAGAAGGACGATCCAGGGATAGGCGAAGGAGAGCATGGTTACGCCTCCGCCGCGATGCGGGCGCGCTGGCCGTGGAGCCAGGCCCTGACCTGAGCGAAGAGAAGGCGATGCTCCGGTGCCGTAGTCGAACTATCCGGGTCGAGGAAACGGCGCAGATGTTCAGCGATGGCATCGGTGCTCGCGCCTTGTGGCGCCGTTCGGGCGATGAAGCCCGTCCAGTCGGCTCCCGTCAGCGATGCGACCTGTTCGCGGCCATAGCGGACAAGGGCGACCCGCTTCAGGATCGACGAGATGGCCGCGGCCCTGGCCGGCGCGTCAGTGCCGGAAGCTGACGAAAGCGCATCGAGTTCGGCGATCGCCTCGCGCAGATAGGCGTCGGCGCGGTAGCGGTGCAGCGCCCGCCATGAGAACACCGCGAGAGCCGCTAATCCCGCAGCCGCGAGAATCCAGCTCCCGATGGCTGGCGGCCAGAACGATACGGGCGGCGGCAAGGCGAGGTCCGCGAGATTGGCGAGGTCTCCAGGGTCGGCGCTCATGGCGGTGCCCGGCCGCTTGCGGCTGCCAAAGCCTGGGATTGGCGACGGCCGATCAGCTCGCGGAACTGCTCGGCGACATCACGCGTCGTCGAAATCGGCAGGATCGGGATCGCCCGGCTGCGGGAGAACTGCGCGAGCCGGGCCCGCCATTGCGTGTGGTCGGTGGAGAAGCGCTCGCGCAAGGCCGATGCGGAGGCGTCGACTTCGATCTGCGCCCGTCCGGAACTGAATGTCGCCGGCCCGATATCGGGCAGATCGCCTTCGAGCGGATCATGGATGAAGATCGCGAGCACGTCGTTATGGGCGCAAAGCTCAGTCACCAGCCGCGTGGTCTCGTCATCCTCTCCGGCGGCGTCCGAGATCAGGCAGATCAGCCCGTCATGCTTGACCATGCGGACGGCGATCCGCAGCGCCTCGTTCAGGTCTCCCGCCGTCGCCTCCTGTGCCGAGGGGTGCGCCAGCGCCGCATTCTGGCGGGCGATCTCGGAGAGAACGCGGACGACGCCCTGGTCGCGCGCCTGCGGCTTGACGGAGACGATGCCGGCCTCGCCGAAAACCACCGCTCCGACCCGGTCGCCGAGCGAGGTGACCCGCCAGGCTGCAAGCGCGGCGGCCTCCGCCGCCGCGACCGACTTCATCGCCCGCCGGCTGCCGAAGAACATCGTGCTGCGCTGGTCGACCAGCAGCAGGACAGGCCGGTCGCGCTCTTCGGAATAGACCCGGACATGCGGGCTGCCGAGCCGGGCCGTGGCGAGCCAGTCGATGGTGCGAGTGTCGTCGCCCTCGTAATAGTGCCGCAGTTCCTCGAAGGAGAGGCCACGGCCGCGCAGGCGCGAGGCATGGCGGCCGGCGAGCAGGCTGTGCACGGGCTGGCGTGGCAGGAAGCTGAAGCCGCGAGCTCGGTGCTTGAGGCGAAGCAGTTCGTCGCGCGTGACGAAGGCGCGGGCCCCTGTGATCGGAGCCTTGCCGCCGGCCCTTGCTCTCTCCCGCATCAGCGCCATGATCGGCCTCGTTCAAACGGCGACGGCGACCTGCCTGATCACCTCGTCCAGCACGGTGTCTGCGGTCATTCCGTCGGCTCCGGCCTCATAGGCCAGCGACAGCCGGTGGCGCAGGCAGTCATGCGCCACGGCCTGGACATCCTCGGGCGTGACGTAGTCGCGCCCCTTCAGCCAGGCGAGGGTCCGCGCGCAGCGATCCAGCGCGAGCGAGCCGCGCGGGCTGGCACCGACGGCGATCCAGTTCTTGAGATGGTCGCCGAACTCCGCCGGCCGGCGCGTCGCAGCGATCAGCGCGACCATGTAGGCCTCGACGACATCCTTCGTGACGACGCGGTCGATCTCCGCCCGGGCGTCGAAAATGGACTGCTGCGGGATTTTCGCAGGGGGCGGTGTGGGGCTCGCCTGGGTGGTCGCGCTCTCGGAACGGACCAGGCGCATGACCTTCACCTCGTCGGCGTCGGAGGGGTAGTCGATGCGGATATGCATGAGGAAGCGGTCCATCTGCGCTTCCGGCAGGGGATAGGTGCCTTCCTGCTCGATCGGGTTCTGCGTCGCGAGCACCATGAACAGCGGCGGCAGGTCGTAGCGCTTGCCGGCCACGGTGACGTGGCGCTCCTCCATCGCCTCGAGCAGGGCCGACTGGACCTTGGGCGGCGCCCGGTTGATCTCGTCGGCCAGGATGAGGTTGCCGAAGACCGGGCCCTTGCGGAATTCGAACTGACCGTCCTGGCGCAGGATCTCGCCGCCGGTGACGTCGGAGGGCAGGAGATCGGGCGTGAACTGGATGCGGCTGAAGTCGGATTCCAGGTTCTTCGACAGGCTCTTGATCGCGCGCGTCTTGGCGAGGCCGGGCAGCCCTTCGATCAGGGCGTTGCCGTTGGCCAGCAGCGCGATGACGATGCGCTCGACGACGCGCTCCTGCCCGATGATGTCCTGGTTGATGCGGCCCTGAAGCTCAAGAATGGCATCACGCGGCGTGGTCGCCGCTCTCGGCATCATCGCTCCGGGCATCATCGCTTTCCGCTCAGTCATGCGCGAGATTCTGAACAAAGAAAGCGATGAGTCATGCCCGTAACAGTTACATCACCGCTTTCTGGAAGCCTGCCCGGCCCAGCCAGGCTTCCAGCCTCAAGGCGTCTGCGGAAGGACGTCGTTTCCGAAGAAGTCCGTCTGCCGGGGGCCGCTGGTCTGATTGGCCCGGACATAATTCGGGCCGCCGCCGCCCGGAGCTCCCGGGCCCGGATCGAGATAGCTGCGCTGCGCGGGCAGGGGCATCGCGACCGGCGCGGAGGACGCCTGTGGTGGCTCGGAGGATGTATTGCAGGCGGCCAGAGCAGCGCAGCACAGAAGCGTAGCAGGCAAGCAGCAGTATTTTATCATATTCCTCATCAAATCCTCACTGGGTCAGGATAGCCGCAGGTTTTTGCGGAAATTTCGAAAGATGGCGCGCGTGCTACGAACTCGGGTACCGAAATAGCTTGCCGACCACCGCATCGATCCGCATCTTGCGCGGCGGCTTGGCCGCCGCGCAAGATGCCGTTTCAACGGGGCTTGATGCGTTCCAGATCACCCAAACGCTTGAGAGCGGCCTGCTGTTGCAGGAAGCCATAGTTGATGTTGGAGGCGTTCAACGAACCTCCCACTTGGAATGGATACTGGTCGAAATCGGCGAAAAACGCTTTCACCTTCGCCTGGATCGGCACAAGCAGCCACATCTGCTGGCCGATGAACTGCATCGCCCCGCCGCCTTCTTTGATGCCGCGTTCGTAAGGATCCATGCGCAGGTTGGTAATGCCGGCCCAGGACGTGACCTCCCGGCTGGCTGTCGCGATATTACCTTCGGTATTGACCGCAAAGCTGGCCTTCCAGTCGTTCCAGCGGACGGCATTGAGATTGCCGGCCTGGTCGAAATAGAAGATTCCGTCGCGCGGGGGTTCCTTCACGTCCCCTTTCAGGAAAGGCATGAAATTGTAGCCGTCGAGGTGGACTTTGAAGGTTTTCGTGCCGGACTGGAAGCCGGTCTTCATCTTCTCCTTGATGTCTCCGAGCCCTGCGGCGGCGCAGAAGGTCGGAAACCAGTCGATCAGCGAGATGGTCTCGTTGACCTGGGTGCCTGGCTTCACGACGCCAGGCCAGCGCACCATCATGGGAATGCGGAAGCCGCCTTCCCAGGTCGTGCCCTTCTCGCCTCGGAATGGCGTCATCGCTCCATCAGGCCACAGCGCGAGCTCTGCACCGTTGTCGGTCGTGTAGAGCACGATGGTATTCTCGGTGATGCCGAGATCGTCGAGCTGCTTGAGAAGCTGCCCGACATGACCGTCATGCTCGAGCATCCCGTCCGCATGAATACCCTTGCCGGTCTTGCCCATCGAGTCCGGCTTGAGATGGGTGAAGACGTGCATGCGGGTCGAGTTGAACCAGCAGAAGAACGGCTTGTTGGCCTTGGCTTGGCGATCGATGAAGTCCTTGGCGCCGGCCAGGAATTCCTCGTCGATGGTCGGCATGCGCTTTGTGTTGAGCGGTCCGGTATCCTCGATCTTACCGTCGGCGCTGGTCTTTAGGACGCCGCGGGGACCGAACTGGCGCCTGAAGTTGGCATCCTTCGGGTAGAAATAGCCTTCGGGCTCTTCCTCGGCATTCAGATGGTAGAGATTGCCGAAGAACTCATCGAAGCCGTGCTTGGTCGGCAGGTGCTCGTCGCGATCACCCAAATGGTTCTTGCCGAACTGGCCCGTCGCATACCCCGCCGTTTTCAGCGCGTCAGCGATCGTCGGCATCCAGTCCTGGATGCCGTGGGGGTCGCCCGGCATGCCGATCGTCAGCAATCCGGTGCGGAACGGCTCCTGGCCGAGAATGAACGATGCGCGGCCAGCGGTGCAGCTCTGCTGGCCATAGGCATCCGTGAAGATCGCGCCTTCGCTGGCGATTCGATCGATGTTGGGGGTGCGGTAGCCCATCAGGCCCATCGTATAGGCGCTGATCTGGGGAATGCCGATGTCGTCGCCCATGATGACGAGGATGTTCGGGATCCTGGTTGTAGCCGTCGGCGCCGGCCTGGGCGAGGGGGCAGGTTGTTGTGCAGTAGCAGTCGAGCCGACTCCGGCTGCCGTCATGAAAGCCGTGCCCGAGATCAGGAGCTTCCGTCGGTCAAGACTTCCTCTCTCCTTTGCGGAAACCGTTTCCGCATGCTGGTCCAGATCCGTCTTCATCGTTTGTCCTCCTCTGTTACGGGGTCGGTCAGTCACGAAGTGGTTCTGACGACACATCGGAAGCCGACATGGCTGGTCGAGGTGTCGATCGGTTCGGCGTGGCGCGCTGCGGGGCGGTAGCGGCGGCAATAGTTCGGCGCGCAGAGGTGGGAGCCGCCTTTCAGGACATGGCGCGGTATCCTGATCTCGGGTTGACGCGGGTCGTAGCTCTCCGCCTCCGGCCCGCCGCGCGGGTTCTGCGGCACGCAGCAGGCTTTTGGCGCGTCGCCCTGATGACGTGTCGACCAGAAGTCGGAAGTCCATTCCCAGACATTGCCGATCATGTCGTAGAGGCCGTAGCCGTTGGCGGGAAACGCCTTCACCGGCGAGGTCCGGGCGAAGCCATCCTCCTTGGTGTTCTCGTTGGGGAAGCTGCCTTGCCAGATGTTCGCCATATGGCGTCCTTCCGGCATCAGCTCGTCGCCCCAGGCGAATTCGGCGTCCTCGCGGCCGCCCCAGGCGGCGAATTCCCATTCGGCCTCGGTCGGCAGCGACTTTCCGGCCCAGGCGGCATAGGCCTCGGCATCACGATAGGCGACATGCACCACCGGGTGGTCGTCGAGGCCCTTGATCGAGGAGCCCGAGCCATAGGGTTTGCGCCAGGTCGCGCCGAACTTGAATATCCACCATTGCGACCAGTCGCGGGTGTCGACGGGATGCGTCGGCGGGTCGAACATCAGCGACCCTGCCCGCAGCATATGCGGCAGCGCGCCGGGATAGTCCTTCGGATCGGGTGCGATCTCCGCGAAGGTGACATGGCCGGTCGCCTCGACGAAGGCGCGGAACTGCCGGTTCGTGACCGGCGTCTCGTCGATCCAGAAGTCATCGACACTGGCGCGGTGGCTGGGCGCCTCTTCCGGATAGTGGCGGTCGGAGCCCATGCGGAAGAGGCCGCCCTCGATGCGTCGCATGCCGTCGAGTGCGGCCGGCCTGTCCAGAACAAGGCCGGTCACGGCCGCCGCTCCGGTGGGAAGACGGTTTTCCAATCCGCCTTCATGTCGACGATCGTCCAGCCCTTCGCCTTGCCCTCATCCAGCGCCTTGTCGAGCTTGCCGATCCGGGATGTCCGATCATAGGCCCATTCGCGCTCGGCATCGGTGTGATGCAGGATCAGGGCGAGACGCGCCCCTGGACCTGCCGTCGTGTACTGGAGCATCTGCAGGTCGCCGTCGGAGTTGCCGAAGGCCAGGATCGGGCGCCGGCCGATGAAGCGGTTGATGCCGACGGGCTTGCCCGGACCGTCATCGATGAACTCGACCTTGCCCTGCTTGAAGAGCTCCGGCTTGCCGTCGCTGCCGAGGCGGAACGTCACCACGCCGGAGGATCCGACGACCTGTTCGGGCGGGATGCCATAGGTCTTCTCGGCGAAGACCCGCATCAATTCGACGCCGCCGCCCGAGACGATGAAGGTCTTGAAACCGTTGGCCCGCAGGAAGGCGAGCAGTTCGAGCTGCGGCTGGTAGACCAGCTCGTCGTAAGCGCGCTGCTTGGTCGGGTGCCGGGCCGAGGCCAGCCAGTTGGTCACGGCCGTCGCGAACTGATCGGTCGTCATGCCGGTGTGGGTCGCCGCCATGATCTGCAGCAGGCCCTTCTCGCCGGACGCCGCAAGGCCTTTCAGGTCGCGGTTCAGGACGGAGCGGAAGGGCTCCTTGTTCTTCCAGTCGGGGTTCTCGGCGGCGCGGCGCTTGACCTCGTCGAAGGCGAACTGGAGCTGGAAATAGGCCGGCTGCTCGGCCCAGAGCGTGCCATCATTGTCGAAGGTCGCGATCCGCTCGGCCGGCTTGACGAAGTCCGGGCCGCCCTCGCGGGTCACCTTGGCGACGAAGTCGAGGATCGCCTGCCTGGTCCTGCCGTCGTTCCAGGATGGCAGCGGGTCGCTCTGGGCGAAGGCCGGGGCGGCCAGGCCGCAGATGAGCAGCAATGCAGTGAAGGCGGCGCGCAGCTTGGACATGTCGGCTCTCACTCGCGTCTGTGGCAGCGGCTCAGGATGCGGGCTGCGGTTGCGGGAAGGTCCATTTGCCGTTGAGGATCTCGGCGCGCGGGCGATAGAGCCGCACCGTGTAGTTCCAGCCCGGCATCGTCGGCAGGCAGTTGGGAATCTTGCCGTCGCAGCCGCCGAACTGGATGGCGATCGAACCGTCGGCGCTCTTCTGCGCGGTCAGGTTGTTGAGCGCGTAGGCGTCGTAAGAATTCTTCTGAAAGTAGCCCTCGGCGTTGTAGAGGCTGACCGACCAGAAGCCGTTCACGGGCACGTTTTTGACGTCGAGCTTGTAGACCGTCTTTCCGTCGTTCCCGCTCGGCGTGATGTTGAGATAGACCGCGTCCTTGTCGGGATTGCCGCCCCAAGCGGATGCAGACCCGATCAGGTGCCGGATCGGATCGACCTGCTTCTTCGTGCCAAAGGCCTTCTTGAAATCGGGAATTGTCGAGCCGAGCACGATCAGGGCGTCGCGCACTTTCTTCTGGCTGGCCTGATCCCAATTGGGCGTCTGGAACGTGCCAGCGGTCTTCTGGCTGGCCTTGATCGCATCCTGCAGCGCATGGACCTGCTGGACATCCTTGGCGTCTGCGGGATCGACCAGGGTTCGAATGCCGACGACGACATAGCGCGTACCGACGCCAGTCCGGATCACCAAGGCGCGGCCGAGCAGATAGACATAGGCGTCGGCGACCGTCTTCTCATCAGGAGGAGCGGGTGCCTGTGAGAATGCCGGCACGCTCAGGAGCATCGCCAGTGCGACGCAAGCCGCATGGACGAGTCCACGTCGATAGAACAACGTCATGGCTCGCAGTCCTCGTTCAGATTGTTGAGCGTGCAGGCGTCCATAGCCAGTGGTTCCTGATCCTCAGGCCACTCCCTTTCGTGATCTCGATGCGGGAATCGGCCGGAGATCACGGTTGCGATCGCCCTATTTTGGCTTTGCCGCCTGATCCAGGTTCCGCATCAGGGCGGCAACCATCTGGTCGACGCTGAAGCTCGCGGGCCGCTGACTCGGCGGATAGTCTGTGAAGGTTTGGAGGAAGGGCGCGACCTTGTAGACGCCGTACTGGATCAGATAGGCGTTCTTGGCGAGCCAGTCATAGTACTGGTCCGAGACCGTATCGGCGCGCTCCATCGGATCCATGCGCAGGTTGAAGACCTTCGGTGCGCGCAGGCAGGTGAAGGGGTTTGCCCAGACCTGGAATCCGCCCGGCACGCGCTGCTCGCAGAACACGATCTTCCAGTCGTTGTAGCGATAGGCGACGAGTTCGCCGTCATCGTTGAAGTAATGGAACTCGTTGCGAGCGGATTTCGGTTGCTGGCCGGTCAGATAGGGAAGCTGGTTGTAGCCGTCGAGATGGACCTTGGCCTGCTTGCCCTCGAGGGTCGTACCCCTGTGGAGCTTGTCCTTGATCTCCGGATCGCCTGCGGCGGCAACGAGCGTCGGGAACCAATCCAACCCCGAGACCATCTCGTTGGAAACCTCGCCGGCCTTGACGCGGCCCGGCCAGCGGATCATCGCCGGGACACGGAAGGCGCCCTCCCAGTTGGTGTCCTTCTCGCTGCGGAACTGCGTCGTCGCCGCATCCGGCCACGACCATTGGTTCGGGCCGTTGTCCGTTGCGTAGACGACGATGGTGTTGTTGGCGATGCCGAGATCGTCGAGCGCCTTGAGCAGCTTGCCGACATCGCGGTCGTGCTCGATCATGCCATCGGCATAGTCGTTACCGGGCATGCCGCTGATGCCTTTGTTAGCCTCGCGGACATGGGTGTAGACATGCATCCGCGTCGTGTTCATCCAGGTGAAGAACGGCTTGTTGGCCCTCACCTGACGCTGCATGAAATCGATCGCGCCGGCGGTGGTCTCGTCGTCGACTGTTTCCATCCGCTTGCGCGTCAGCGGCCCCGTATCCTCGATCTTGCCGTCGGCCGAGGCCTTGAGAACGCCGCGCGGCGAGCTTGATTTCACGAAGGCCGCATCGTTCTTCGGGTAATAGGGGCGCTCCGGTTCCTCCTCGGCGTTCAGGTGATAGAGATTGCCGAAGAATTCGTCGAAGCCATGCCGGGTCGGCAGATATTCGTCGCGATCCCCGAGATGGTTCTTACCGAACTGGCCGGTCGCATAGCCGAGCGGCTTCAAGGCCTGAGCAATGGTGATGTCGCGATCCTGCAAGCCCACCGTCGCGCCGGGGATGCCGACCTTGCAGAGGCCCGTGCGCAGGCAGACCTGCCCGGTGATGAAGGAGGAGCGCCCGGCAGTGCAGCTGTTCTCTGCGTAATAATCGGTGAACAGCATGCCTTCCTTGGCGATCCGGTCGATGTTCGGCGTTCTGTAGCCAACAAGACCTTGCGTATAGGCGCTGATGTTGGACTGGCCGATATCGTCGCCGAAGATCACGAGGATGTTGGGGCGGGCTGGTGTCGGCGCGGGCGCCGGCTGGGCTTTGAGCGGACCTGTCGAAAGGCCCATCACCACAGCCAGCGCTGCGGCGGCCATGAATTTCTGGCGTTCCATGAAGCACTCCCGATTCCGGATCGCCGCTCTGGGTCAGGCTTCGGGTGTGAGGACGCCAACCCAAGCGCGCGAGGCAACGCTGCCATGGCAGGCGCAGGTGCTTAAGGCTGTAACGGTTACGGAAACCGGCCTTGTCAGGCGCGGCAGCGAAGGCTGTTCATGGCGCTCGCCATGCCAGGCCGAGTTCCTTGCACAGCGATGCCACGACCATGTCGGCAATGCCGTCGATGGCCGCAAAGCAGGGCGTGGACGCCGCGCGATGATCGCGGAAATCGCAGCACTTGATCTCGCCATTGCGCAGATCGGTCGCCTGCCAGGAAAAGCGCCGGTGGTCGCCCATGCTGCGAACGACGATATCGAGCGAGACGGCGTCTCCCGGATTGGCGAACAGGTCGTTGAGTGAGGCGTTGGCCGCCTTGCGCTCCTCGGGAGGCATGGCGAAGACCTTGAGGCGGGCCTGCCGCAGGCGGATCGCCAGCGCATCGGCGAAGAGCTCTCCGCGTAGCGCCGTTTCACTGTCGGCTCGCACCGTACGATCCTTGATCACGACCATCCGGCGGTGCTGGTCCGCGCGGACGCCAGGCAAGGCCTCCGACAGGTCTTCATCGTCCTCGAGCGCGGTATCCTGCGACCAACTGAACACCGGGACATAGCTGCCGGGGGGAATGGAGATCCGAACCGGCAAGTCCACACCGCTCGTCTCATAATGCGCCGTGAGGGCCGAGCGCAGCCGCGTCGCCTCGATGCGGACGATCGGATCGACATTCGGATCGAAGGTCTCGTCGCGGCCGAAGACATCGACGCCGATCAGGTAGGCCTTGATACGATCGGCCTGGCCCGCCACGGTCTGGTTGACGACGAAGGACAGGAAACGGCGGTTTCGCTCCGACAAGCGCAGGGACGGGGACTCCAGCAACGCATCGAGGGCGCCGAGGATGGCTCCAGCCGGAGGTTGCAGTGCGTGCCGGGCCGAGATTCTCGCATCCATCGCTTCGCCTCCAAAGCCCGGATTTCGTCTCGTCGTTTCCGATCATGATGATGGCGCAAAGAATTGGTCGCGACAAGCAGACATGGCTCGCGCGAGCCGTTGAAGATCGCGGGTTGTATTACGAAAGCCTGTTCAGGATATCTTGCTCTGTATCCTTCGCCAGGGCCTGATACTCGCGCGCTCGTGCAGGCCCGATCTCGGCTGGGGATTTGCTCCAGTATGCCACCGCTTCGCAGGCGGCCTCATAAGCCTCGCACAGCTCAACCAGCCGCGAATCCCGCGAGAAACGCTGCCGCAGTTCGGCGCGCCGCTCGGGCCACCGGAGCAGCAACCGCGCCAGCCCTCGCTTTTGCGCTTGGTCCATCCAGACCTCCCCGGCACGACAGAACCGGACCTTCCGCGATACTGCGCCAGAAGCGCCGGAGATGCAGATTTAACGGTTACCGACTGTCCAGGGCGGCCTCGCCTACCGCTACTCGAGCGCGATCACGCATGACCGTCATGCCTGGAGCGCACGAATGTTACGGTCACCGAACGGACGTAGCTCGACAGGCGGTTTCGTCGTGTCTTACTGTGATGTTTCGCCGGATTCGGTCGATTCGATGTGGTTTCAAGCTGGGGGGCGATATCGTGAAGCGATTGCAAGCCGCTTGCGTTGGAGCCCTGGCTTGTCTCGGCATCGGCCTGCCGGCCGGCCCGGGGCATGCCACGGAGGGCGGCGCGAGTCTTTATGTCTCCGGCCTGCGGGGTCCCACGGCCGGCATCGTGCCGCCGCCGGGCTTCTATTTCGAGAACGACTTTTACAGTTACTCCGGCCGGCTTTCGGCATCGACGCGGACCCAGATCGGCGGTGCGGTCTTGGGCAACGTCAAGGTCGAGGCCCGCGTCAACTTCATGACGCCGACCTGGGTCACGCCCGTCGAAATATTCGGCGGCAATCTGGGCTTTGCCGTCACGCTGCCCTTCGGCACGCCGCGGATCAGTGCCGGGGCCCTGATCGCGGCTCCGCGCCTCGGGCGCGTCTTCAGCTTCTCGCAGCGCGATGCGACGTTCAATCTTGGCGATCCGGTCGTCTCCAGCTTCGTCGGCTGGCATTCCGGCAATTTCCACTGGCAGGTCGGCACATCGGTCAGCATTCCCGCCGGCGCCTACCAGGAAGGCGAATTGTCCAACGTGGCCTTCAATCGCTGGATCGGTGACATCTATGCAGCGGGAACCTGGCTCGACCCGAAGATCGGGCTCGATATTTCAGGTGCCGTCGGCTTCGAGATCAACGGCAAGAACAATGCGACCGACTACAAGAGCGGCAATGCTGTCCATGCCGACCTGGCGATCAGCCAGTATCTCAGCAAGGCGTTCTCCATCGGCCTGCTCGCCTCGCATTACCAGCAGATCACGGGCGACAGCGGCAGCGGGGCCTCGCTCGGCGCCCATAAGGGGCGGGTCACGGCGCTGGGCGGCACCATCGCCTACAGCTTCGAAGTGGCAGGAACGCCGATTTCCGCGCGGCTGAAGGTTCTGCGCGAGGTCAGTGTCGAAAACCGTCCGCGCGGCACGATCGCCCTCGTCAGCGTCGCTTTCCCGATCGGCCATGTCCCCAAGGCATCGCCGCCTCCAGAGCCGGTGGTCGTCAAGCACTGACGAACGTCCTCTGGCGAGCGAGCGGAAGCTTCCCGCGCTGAGCTTTTCTCGTGCAGTCAGACCAGCGCGCCGGGACCATCACCAGGCTGGGGAATCGACCCATCACGAACATGATCGCGAGTTCCGCGACCATGAACGGCAGCACGCCCCGGGCGACAGCATCCATAGGACTTGCGTCAATGATCCCCGCTCACCGGCGCTGCCGGGTTGGTGACGGAAAAACCGGGCCAGTTCGTGTGGAAGATGCTCCAGCCGCCGCGCTTCACGCTCCTTGGAGGTGCGTCGCTGGACGACGGGGGCCCAATCCATCGTCTGCACGTCGACATTCAGCCCGAGCCGCTTGGGTCGGTCGGGCTTGATATCGCCGAGTGGCGAACGGCTGCGCGGCTCTCGCCAGTGCTGCGATTGCGAGGCCAGAACCAAAAGCCCCGGAAACCGCTTTTCTGAAGCGACGTCCGGGGCTTGGAAAATGGTGGGCGCGACAGGGATCGAACCTGTGACCCCTACGATGTCAACGTAGTGCTCTCCCGCTGAGCTACGCGCCCGTCTGCCGCGTCGGGATCTCGTCGCGGCTGCCGGAACAAGGTGTCGCCGTTGCCGGCTGACCATGTTGCGAGGTGTGCGGCTATAGCCGCTCGTTTCGTGGCTTGCAAGGCGCTTTGTGGAGAAAGTCGCACCGAAGCAAGACCAGGCCGGAACGCCTCAGGCGGCGAGCAGTTTTTCGACCTCGTTCACCAGTTCGCGCAGGTGGAAGGGCTTGGAGAGCACCTTCGCATCCTTGGGCGTCTGCGAATCGGGGTTCAGCGCCACGGCGGCGAAGCCGGTGATGAACATCACCTTGATGTCGGGGTCGAGTTCGGTCGCACGCCGCGCCAGCTCGATGCCGTCCATCTCGGGCATGACGATATCGGTCAGCAGCAGCTCGAAGGGCTCTTCGCGCAGGCGGTTATAGGCCGAAAGCCCGTTGTCGAAGGACGCCACGTCGTAGCCCGCATTCTGCAGGGCCTTGACCAGGAAACGGCGCATGTCGTTGTCGTCTTCGGCGAGAAGTATCTTGGTCATGGGCCTGCTATGTCCGTCCCGTAAGGCCTGTCTTCACAGATAAGTGCCGCGGCCAGGCGACCCTTGTCCCATTCTCTGGCGCCTGCGCCCATTTCCAGGGCCAGCGCCGGCAGGGTTATCGGCCCATCCCCGTGCGTGGAACCCTACGTTTCTATAAGGCACCACCATGGTAAACAACGGGTGAATCCGCAGCCGATGGCGGCTGTGCGCGCGCGGCGCTTCAACCTCGCTGTTTTGTGTGCTTGTGTTGAGGGGCATGAGCACCCTTTCCACCCCTTTTCCGCCCGGCCCCGAGGACGTCGTCGCCGAGATCGAGCGGCCCTTCACGCTGTACCAGCCCGCGCTCCACATCGTGCCGGTGGTGGTCGATGTGCCCCATGCCGGGCGACGCTATCCGCGCGCCTTCGTCGATCGGGCGCGGCTGCCGCTGCGCTCGCTGCGCCGCTCCGAGGACGCTTATGTCGATCAGCTCTTCGCACGCAGCGTCTCGCTGGGGGCGCCGCTGCTCGTCGCCGAATTCCCGCGCGCCTATCTCGACGTCAATCGCGAGCCCTATGAACTCGATCCCCGCATGTTCGATGGTCGCCTGCCGCCCTTCGCCAATACGCGCTCGATGCGGGTCGCCGGCGGGCTCGGCACGATTCCGCGCGTCGTCGGCGACGCGCATGAGATCTATTTCGGGCGCATTCCGGTGGAGGAGGCGCTGGGGCGGATCGATGGGCTCTACCGGCCCTATCATGCCGGCCTGCGCGACCTCGTGCAGCGCACGCAGCGCTCTTTCGGAACCTGCATCCTGGTCGATGCCCATTCGATGCCGTCGAGCGGGCTCGATCGCGACGGGCCGGTCAAGCCAGACGTCATCCTGGGCGATCGTTTCGGAACCAGCGCCGCGGCCTATATCACCGACATCGCCGAGGCGGCCTTCACCAGGCTCGGCCTGAGCGTGACGCGCAACCGGCCCTATGCGGGTGGCTTCATCACCGAGCATTACGGCGCGCCGAGTTCGGGCGTTCACACGCTGCAGATCGAGATCAACCGGGCGCTCTATATGAATGAGGCGACGCTGCTGCCGCATGCCGGCTTCGGCGCGCTGGAGCAGGCGATCGCATCGGCCATGGCGGATTGCTTCGCGCGCTGGAGCGGCTGGCTCGAGGAGTTCCGGCAGGCGGCGGAATAGGCGGGGAGCCCGACGTGTCGGCCGAACTTCCGGGGGCGAACAGCGCCAGCGCCTGAGTTGCCGTGGCAACCCAAAAAAAGGGCCGCACACTTGCGTGGCGGCCCAAGTCTAGGGAGGAAACGCCCAAGGAGGGCAACGAAGGCTTGAGGTGATCGCCCCTTCGCAGTGCACAATATGACGGTGCAGTGCGAAAAAGCAAGTGGCCTGACCACAATTCCGAGCGAGCAAGCGTCGCATGGGGCATGCGTCCAGCGCAGGACAAACGGCAATGAGGGTCGGTCACCTTGCCTTTCACGGGCTACTTGCCTTTCAGGAGCTGCCCGCCCATCAGGGGCGTGACGATGGCGAGCGGCGGCGGGACTGCGCGTCGTGCAGCGATGGGGGGCTTTTCATGAGTGCGGTCGATTTCGGAGCTTTCGTCGCGGAGCTTGCGACGCAGTCCGGCCAGGCGATCCTGCCGTTCTTCCGGGCGCATCATGCGATGGAGGACAAATCGGCCGGCGGCGTGTTCGACCCCGTGACCGAGGCCGACCGCGCCGGCGAGACGATCATGCGCCATCTCATTCAGCGCAGCTTCCCGGCTCATGGCGTGCTCGGCGAGGAGTTCGGCAATGAAAACACCGATGCCGAATATGTCTGGGTGCTCGACCCGATCGACGGCACCCGCGCCTTCATCTCCGGCATCCCGGTCTGGGGCACGCTGATCGGCCTGACCCGCGGCGGCACCCCGGTCTACGGCATGATGCACCAGCCCTTCACCGGCGAGCGCTATTCCGGCGACGGGCGCGAGGCACGCTATGAAGGGCCGGGGGGGGCGAAGAACCTGCGGACCCGGCAGGTTCCGGGCCTTTCAGCCGCGACGCTGATGACGACATCGCCGGCGCTGTTCAAGGGCAAGGAGGCGGCGGCCTACCGCCGCGTCGAGAGCCAGGTGCGCCTCGCCCGCTATGGCTGCGACTGCTACGCCTACTGCATGCTGGCTTCGGGCCATATCGATCTCGTGATCGAGAGCGGGCTGAAGCCCTACGACATCGTCGCGCTGATCCCGATCATCGAGGGCGCCGGCGGCGTCGTTACCTCATGGGATGGCGGCAGCGCCGCCGGTGGCGGGCGCGTCATCGCCGCCGCCAGCAAGCCGCTGCATGAGGCCGCGCTGGCGCTGCTCGCCGGCTGAATCGGCCCGCTCGGCGTCGAGGTTCGTATCCTCGCCGGGGATGAAGGCGTCGAAGGCCGCCCAGAATTGCGCCCTGATCGCGTCGCTTTCCATCAGGATCTCATGCCTTGCCATCGGCAGGATCAGCGCCTGACCGGTCTTGAGGCGGGCGGCGAAGCGTTCGATCGCGGGTGTCGAGACCACCCGGTCACGGCCTGAGGCGATGACCAGCGTCGGCACCCGGACCTCGCGCGCGGCGTGCGGCGCATTGAGCCGCGCCATCAGGCGAAAGGCGTTGCGGACCCAGGCGATCGTCGGATCGCCGATGCTGAGATGGCGGGCGGCCGCCGAGAGCGCGCTGTTACGGGCATAGCGATCGGGGTCGCCGGTCAGCCGGTTGCCCTCGAAGGGCTTGGTCGCGATTGCGGTGTCGCCGCCGCCGGGCACGAAGGCCCGACCGAAGCCGAGCCAGAACAGCAGGCTTGCCAGACGGCTCGCAGCCTTCGGGTTCTCGGTGATGGTGAGGTCCAGCATCGGCGCCAGCGCGACCAGCCGCGAGACCGGCAGGGCATTGTTACGGGCAGCGTCGAGGCAGAGCGCTGCGCCCATGGAATGGGCCAGCACAAAATAGGGGCCGGGCAGCTTTTCGCGCATCTCTGCCATGGCGAGCGCGAGATCGGCCTCGTAATGGCGCAGGCGGCCGATATGGCCCTTGCGTTCGCGCGTGACGAAGCGCTGCGAGCCACCCTGGCCACGCCAGTCGAAGGCCAGCACATGAAAGCCGCGGCGGCGCATTTCGGCGACCGTCTCGCTGTACCGCTCGATGAACTCGGCCCGGCCCTGAACGAGGACGACCGTGCCGCGCACGGACTTCACGGAAGGCCGCCAGCTCGCAAAGCGCAATTGCGCGCGATCGCGCGTTTCCGCGAACCAGACCTTGCCATGGCCGGGCACCGGGTAGTCGGGATGAGCGAAGAGTTCGGCGTCGGCCATTCCGGGCTTTCGTGGCGGCAGGCTGGCGAATCGCGACATGCGTCGGCAGCCTGCGCAGGCGTATCTATGCCCGCCGTGACAGCCTCTTGAAAAGCCGAAAACACCTTCCCAACTCAGTGTGGCGCAGGCCGGAACCGGCTGCGCGAACCTGACCTAAGCCCGCGCTCATGACGAGGCGGGCTGGACCAAACGTCGCTTCCTCTGGAGGACAACATGCGTCACTTCGATCTTTCCCCGCTTTATCGCTCGACCGTCGGCTTCGACCGCCTGTTCTCGTTGCTCGACCAGGCCGGCAGCACCGATGCCGCGCCGAGCTACCCGCCCTACAATATCGAGCGGACCGCCGAGAACGCCTACCGTATCACCATCGCGGTTGCGGGCTTCGGCGAGGGCGACCTTGCCATCGAGAGCAAGGAGAACGCGCTGACCGTGCGCGGCGAGAAGCAGGCCAACGACCAGGCCGACAAGCGCGAGATCCTGCATCAGGGCATCGCGGCACGCGCCTTCGAGCGTCGTTTCCAGCTCGCCGACTATGTGCAGGTCACCGGCGCCAGCCTCGAGAACGGGCTGCTCCATATCGATCTCGTGCGCGAGATCCCCGAGGCCAAGAAGCCCCGCCAGATCGCCATCGGCGGCAGCAAGGCCAGGGTGATCGAGGCCAAGGTCGAGACCGCCAAGGCTGCGTAACGCGCCGGCGGCCATATCCTGAATACAGAGAGGGCGCTTCCGGGGAGACCGGAAGCGCCCTTTTCTTGTGCCGAGCTGACAGGCAGCTTGCTGAGTGTCCCTTCAATCCAGTGGCGTGACCGGCACGGCCGGCGTTTCTGGCTTCGGCGTCGAGGGCGTGGCGTCCTGCGTCTGGACCGGCGGCAGTTGCGTCGGGATGCCGGGCTGTTCGGAGCGGGCGAGCGGCGGCTCGCGTTCGGTCGTTTCAGTGCCGCGCACGTCGCTGGGATTGACGAGCCTGGGCTTCTCGGCGCCGGTGGCGGGGTCGCTCGGACCCGGCGTCGGCGCAACCGGCAGGGCGGGGGCGGGCGGGGCCTCCGTCGCGGGCGCGGTGGCCGCAGCCGGGGGCTTCTCGGCCGGAGGCGCGGGTTCGGCGTGCGGCGGTGCAGCGGGCGAGGGCGGAACCTCTGTCGCCGGCGCGGTGGCGGCAGCCGGAGGCTTTTCGGCCGGAGGCGCGGGTTCGGCGCGCGGCGGTGTAGCGGGCGAGGGCGGAACCTCTGTCGCCGGCGCAGTGGCGGCAGCCGGTGGCTTCTCGGCCGGCGCTGCGGGCTCGGCACGCGGCGGAGCCGCCGGGGCCGGGGGGATCACGGTGGCGGGCGCGGTCGCCTGGCCCGGCGGTTTCAGGGAGGGCGGCCGTTCCGGCGGGCGCGGCACGGGGCGGGGCTGCGGCGGCCTGGCCTCGTCGCGGGGATCGACGCGGGCGACACGCGGCGTGCCGCGCGCCGGCCCCTGCAGCACGATCTGGTCGAGCAGGTCACCGCTATAGGGATCGAGGACCAGCCTGACCCGTGCGCCCGTCCGGGTCCGGCCGTCGATGACATAGGCGGAGGCTGTCCGGACCGTGCGATCGACCTGTGCAAGGCCGAAGTCGCGCGCCGCGATGCGGCTGGCGGCGCGCGGCGGGATCTGCGCGGGTGGCCGGGGTGCCGCGTAGCGATAGCTGTAGCCGTAACCGAAGCGCTGCTCGAGATAGGGTGCGTCTTCCTCGTAGAGATAACGCTGGGCCGATGCGGCGCCGGCCGTACCCGCCAGGGCGCCGGCGACCGCCAGGCCCATCAGCACGGTGCGCTTCGGCGCGGGCGAACGAAATGCCATAGAGTCATCCCTTCCAAGCACTGAAATCCAGCGTCAGTCTTCGTTAGGGATTGCGGCATGCTTGGGGCTGGAATCGGGACGGAGTTCAGCCTTCTTATGCGTCGATCAACGCAATCAGTTGGTCGACCTGCTCTTCCCGCGTCGCAAAGGACATCACGAAACGGCCGACGACCTCGCCCTGGGTGAGTGTGACGCCTTCGGGCAGGGCGCGGTCCGACCACGTCAGGAAGCCGACGCCGGCCGCCTTCAGCCGCGTTTGCAGCGAAGCCGACAAGATCGGAAACACTTCATTGGCCTGGCAGGGCCAGGCCAGGCGCGCTGGGCCGCTCTTCTCGAGAGCCTTCGCCAGCTTCGTGGCCATGGCATTGGCGTGGCGCGCGAGGTCGAGCCAGTGCCCGTCCGCCAGCAGGCCCTCAAACTGGGCGCCGATGAGGCGGCCCTTCGACAGGGTCTGGCCGGCGCGCTTGCGGCGCCATTTCATTTCGCCAGCCTTGGCGGGATCGAAGAAGATCACGGCTTCCGCCGCCCAGGCGCCGTTCTTGGTGCCCCCAAAAGAGAGCACATCGATGCCGGCCTTCCAGGTCATCTCGGCCGGGCTGCAGCCGAGCGTGACCAGCGCATTGGCGAAGCGTGCGCCGTCCATATGCACGGTGAGCCCGCGTGGCGCTGCGGCTGCCTTCAGGGCGCGGATTTCTTCGAGGCTGTAGATCGTGCCGCATTCGGTCGCCTGGGTGATCGAGAGCGCCTGCGGCTGGACCTGATGCAGCGCGCCTTCGCGGAACCGGGTGAGGGTCTGCGTGACCAGATCGGGCGCGATCTTGTTGCCGGCGCCGGGCAGGCCGATGAGCTTGGCGCCGTCGCTGAAGAATTCCGGCGCGCCGCATTCGTCGTCGGCGACGTGGCTTTCCTCATGGGTCAGCACGGCGCCCCAGGGGCGGGTGATGCTGGCCAGCGCGAGCGCATTCGCCGCCGTGCCTGATGTCACCAGGAAGACCGCGACCTCGCGCTCGAAGATCTCGGCGAAGCGCTGCTCCGTCTTTTGCGTCCAGATGTCGGTGCCATAGGCGGAGGCTGCGCCGTCATTGGCGGCAGCGATGGCCGCCATGACGTTCGGGCTCGCGCCGGCGGTGTTGTCGCTGATGAAGTTCATGCCTCTGCGATAGAGGCGCCGCGCCGGCCTGCCAAGCGCATGCGCGCGAGGGGGCGTTGCATGGCATGCCGGGCCGATCGGCCGGGCGGTGGTGGGGGCGCCGATGAAATCTCACCAGAACAAGAACCGTGCGGCCTGACTCCGGCTTTCGTGCCGGATATGTCCCAGCATTTTGCCATATCGCAATAAAATGTCGTTACGCTGCGAAATCGGCTCTTGTGCAGACATTAGAATTCTGGCAAATTCGTCGCGATAGGACAGTGTTGCTGTCCCATTTTTCACCGCGACGACCGCAACCCAAAGGGTGACGGTCACGCCAGCGCAACGGAGCGGAACGATGACGAAGGGCACGGCAAAACACGCCAAAGCCATCCGTACGCGCGCCGCCCGCAAAGCGGCGACCTAAGACAGGCGCGGCAGGGCGACAAGCCCTAGCGCCTGCGGAGGACGCGGGCGCCCCGAGAATAGCGCAAGCAAACCTCCGACAGACGAACGGTCCGGCCATGTTGGCCCCATCCTTGCTGCCGGCTCCCTGGGGCCTGCGCGGCAGCGATGCGGTCCGGCACGGCGGAAGGATTATATGGACTCAAAGGTGCCTCCCGGCGGAAGCTGGTGGGGCATTGGCAAGCGGGGTTTGACGATGAGCGAAACCAGCCAGTCGAACGGTGCCATCCTGGCCGGCACCAAGCCTTTTGAGCGTTTCCCGGAGGTCCGCGATCCGGCCATGCCGGTGCGCCAGGGTCTTTATGATCCGTCGATGGAGAAGGATTCCTGCGGCGTCGGCTTCATCGCCGACATGAAGAACCGCAAGAGCCACGCCATCGTCGAGCAGGGCCTGCAGATCCTGCGCAATATCGATCATCGCGGCGCTGTCGGTGCCGATCCCAAGCTCGGCGACGGCTGCGGCATCCTCACCCAGATTCCGCACCGCTTCTTCAGCGAGGAATGCGCCAAGCTCGGCATCGAGCTGCCCGAGGTCGGGCACTACGCGATCGGCCAGTTCTTCATGCCGCAGGAGGCCGGCGACCGCGCGGTCTGCGAGGAGATCGTGGCGCAGGCGGTCACTGAGGAGGGGCTGATCTTCCTGGGCTGGCGCGACGTGCCGGTCGACAACAGCGATCTCGGCGAGGCCGTGCTGGAGACCGAGCCGGTCCATCGCCAGCTCTTCGTCGGCCGCCCGGCCGAGGTTGCGAGCGAGGAGGATTTCGAGCGCAAGGTCTATGTCCTCAGAAAGTCCGTCTCCAACAAGGTCTATCAGCGGCAGGACCGGGCGACCGCGACCTATTACCCGGTCTCGATGTCGGCGCGCACCATCGTCTACAAGGGCATGGTGCTGGTCACCCAGCTCGGGACCTATTTCCAGGATCTGCTCGATCCGCGCTTCGAGAGCGCGCTTGCGCTCGTCCATCAGCGCTTCGCCACCAACACCTTCCCGTCCTGGCGGCTCGCCCATCCCTACCGGATGGTCGCCCATAACGGCGAGATCAACACGCTGCGCGGCAACGTCAACTGGATGGCGGCGCGGCAGGCCTCGGTGGATTCGGAGTTGTTCGGGGCCGACATCTCGAAGCTCTGGCCGATTTCCTATGAGGGCCAGTCCGACACCGCCTGCTTCGACAACGCGCTCGAATTCCTGGTGCAGGGCGGCTATTCGCTCGCCCATGCGATGATGATGCTCGTGCCGGAGGCGTGGAATGGCAACCCGCTGATGAACGAGGAGCGGCGCGCCTTCTACGAATATCATGCTGCGCTGATGGAGCCCTGGGATGGGCCGGCCGCCATTGCCTTCACCGACGGCAAGCAGATCGGCGCCACGCTCGACCGCAACGGCCTGCGGCCGGCGCGCTATCTCGTCACCGATGACGGGCTCGTCGTGCTTGCCTCCGAATTCGGCGTGCTGCCGATCCCGGAGGAGTCGATCGTCGAGAAGTGGCGCCTGCAGCCGGGCAAGATGCTGCTGATCGACCTCGAGCAGGGCCGCATCATCGGCGATGACGAGATCAAGACGACGCTCTGCCTCGCCAATCCCTACAAGGACTGGCTGAAGCGCACCCAGATCGTGCTCGAAGACCTGCCGCCGGTCGAGGCGCGGGCGTCGCGCACCGACGTGCCGCTGCTCGATCGTCAGCAGGCTTTCGGCTACACGCAGGAGGATGTCCGCCTGCTGATGGCGCCGATGGCGGTGACCGGCCAGGAAGCGGTCGGCTCGATGGGGACGGACACGCCGATCTCGGCGCTCTCGCTCAAGTCGAAGCTGCTCTACACCTATTTCAAGCAGAACTTCGCGCAGGTGACGAACCCGCCGATCGACCCGATCCGCGAGGAGCTGGTGATGAGCCTGCTCTCCTTCATCGGGCCGCGGCCGAACATCCTCGACCTGGAAGGCACCTCCCGGCGCAAGCGCCTGGAAGTGCGCACGCCGATCCTGACCAATGACGATCTCGAAAAGATCCGCTGCATCGGCCATTACGAGGATCGCTTCGACACCAAGACGATCGACTTCACCTATCCGGCGCGCGATGGCGCGGCTGGCATGTTGACGGCGGTGGAGCGGCTCTGCGAGCGCGCGGAGGCCGCCGTCCATGGCGGCTACAACATCATCATCCTCTCCGACCGGCAGGTCGGGGCCGACCGCATTCCGATCCCGGCGCTGCTGGCGACGGCCGCGGTGCATCATCACCTGATCCGCAAGGGCCTGCGCACCTCGGTCGGTCTCGTCGTCGAGTCCGGCGAACCGCGCGAGATCCACCATTTCTGCTGCCTCGCCGGCTATGGCGCGGAGGCGATCAACCCCTATCTCGCCTTCGACACGCTGCTCGATCAGCACGAGCAGGGTGCGTTCCCGACCGAGGTCGACGCCTATGAGGTGGTGAAGCGCTACATCAAGTCGGTCGGCAAGGGCGTGCTCAAGGTCATGTCCAAGATGGGCATCTCGACCTACCAGTCCTATTGCGGCGCGCAGATCTTCGATGCGGTCGGCCTCAAGAGCGACTTCGTCGAGCGCTACTTCTTCGGCACGGGAACCGCGATCGAGGGCGTCGGCCTCGACGAGATCGCCGAGGAAAGCGTCAGCCGCCACCGCGATGCCTTCGGCGATGCGCCGGTTTACCGCAACAGCCTCGATATCGGCGGCGAGTACATGTACCGCATCCGCGGCGAGGACCATGTCTGGCAGCCCGACGTCGTCGCCTCGCTGCAGCATGCGGTGCGGCTCAACGCGCAGGACCGCTACGAGGACTTCGCCCGGCAGGTCAATGACGAGGCCCAACGGCTGACCACGATCCGCGGTCTGTTCAAGCTGAAGCTCGCGGCCGACGACGCGCGCCAGCCGGTGCCGCTGGAGAGCGTCGAGCCCGCGACCGAGATCGTGAAGCGCTTCGCCACGGGCGCGATGTCCTTCGGCTCGATCTCGCGCGAGGCGCATGAGACCATCGCCATCGCGATGAACCAGATCGGCGGCAAGTCGAACACCGGCGAGGGAGGCGAGGAGGCGATCCGCTTCAAGCCGATGGCGGATGGGCGTTCCAAGCGTTCCGCGATCAAGCAGGTCGCGTCGGGCCGCTTCGGTGTCACGGCGGAATATCTCGCCAATGCCGACGTCATGCAGATCAAGGTCGCGCAGGGCGCCAAGCCCGGCGAGGGCGGCCAGCTTCCCGGCCACAAGGTCGATGCCAAGATCGCCAAGGTCCGGCATTCGACGCCGGGCGTCGGCCTGATCTCGCCGCCGCCTCATCACGACATCTATTCGATCGAGGATCTGGCGCAGCTCATCTTCGACCTGAAGAACGTCAACCCGGCGGCCGACGTCTCGGTCAAGCTGGTCTCCGAGATCGGGGTCGGCACGGTCGCGGCCGGCGTCGCCAAGTCGCGTGCCGACCACATCACCATCTCGGGCTTCGAGGGCGGCACGGGCGCAAGCCCGCTGACCTCGCTGAAGCATGCCGGCTCCCCCTGGGAGATCGGACTGGCGGAGACGCAGCAGACGCTGGTGCTGAACAAGCTGCGCGGGCGCGTCGCGCTGCAGGTCGATGGTGGCCTGCGCACAGGCCGGGACGTGGTGATCGGGGCGCTGCTGGGCGCCGACGAGTTCGGCTTCTCGACCGCGCCGCTGATCGCGGCCGGCTGCATCATGATGCGCAAGTGCCACCTCAACACCTGCCCGGTCGGCGTCGCGACGCAGGACCCGGTGCTGCGCAAGCGCTTCAAGGGCCTGCCCGAGCACGTCGTCAACTATTTCTTCTTCGTCGCCGAGGACGTGCGCAAGATCATGGCGCAGATGGGCTTCACCCATCTCGACGAGATCGTCGGCCGCTCGGACCTGCTCGACAAGCGCGATGCGCTCGACCACTGGAAGGCCAAGGGGCTCGACTTCACCAGGCTGTTCCACAAGGTCGACATGCCCGGCGTGGCGATCCGCCATGTCGAGTTGCAGAAGCATCCGATCGACGACGTGCTCGACCGCAGGCTGATCGAGGGTGCGAAGGATGCGGTCGAGACCGGAACGCCGGTGACGCTCTCTCACCCGATCTGTAATGTCGACCGCAGCGTCGGCGCGATGCTGTCGGGCGTCGTCGCCAAGAAGTACGGCCATGCCGGTCTGCCGGACGACACCATCACGGTGAAGCTCAAGGGCACGTCGGGCCAGAGCTTCGCAGCCTTCCTCGCGGCGGGTGTCACCGTCGAGCTGACGGGCCAGGCCAACGACTATGTCGGCAAGGGCCTCTCGGGCGGCAAGCTGATCGTGAGGCCGGACCCGGCCTCGAAGGCGGTGCCGGAGCGCTCGATCATCGTCGGCAACACGGTGCTCTACGGCGCGATCGCGGGCGAGGCCTATTTCCGCGGCGTTGCCGGCGAGCGCTTCGCGGTGCGCAACTCCGGTGCCGTGGCGGTGGTCGAGGGCACCGGCGACCATGGCTGCGAGTACATGACCGGCGGCGTCGTCGCCGTGATCGGGCCCACGGGCCGCAACTTCGCGGCCGGCATGTCCGGCGGCATCGCCTATGTGCTGGACGAGGACAAGAGCTTCGCGGCGCGCTGCAACCTCTCGATGGTCGATCTCGAACCGGTCGAGGAGGAGGAGGACCTGATGGAGCGCCTCCACCACCATGGCGGCGACCTCGAGCACAAGGGCCGCATCGACATGGCCAACATGTCGGGCCATGACGAGGAGCGCCTGATGCAGATGCTGACGAACCATGCCGACTATACGGGTTCGGAGACGGCGCGTCGCATCCTCGACAACTGGGCCGACTACCGGACCAAGTTCGTCAAGGTCATGCCGGTGGAATACCGCCGGGCGCTGCGCGAGATGGAACAGGCGCGCACGCTGCAGGCTGCCGAATAGGACGACACGTCAGTCCCGGCCGGATTCGTCCGAACCGGGATCTCATCAGGACAGGCGCCCCGGGCAAACGGGGATGCCCGGCTCAAGGCTGGGCAGGACGGCGAGAGACAAGACATGGGCAAGGTCACCGGCTTCCTCGAATACGACCGGCAGGAGCAGAAGTATCAGCTCGCCGGCGATCGCATCCGCCATTTCCGGGAGTTCACGCTCCCGCTGGAGGAGCGCGACGTCAAGAAGCAGGCGGCGCGCTGCATGGATTGCGGCATCCCGTTCTGCCATGGCCCGACCGGCTGCCCGGTCCACAACCAGATCCCGGACTGGAACGAGCTGGTCTATTCCGGCGGCTGGGAGGATGCGCTGCGCAACCTCCACTCGACCAACAACTTCCCGGAGTTCACCGGACGCATCTGCCCCGCGCCCTGCGAGGAGGCCTGCACGCTGAACCTCGAGAACATGCCGGTGACGATCAAGACGATCGAGCAGGCGATCGCCGACAAGGGCTGGCAGGAGGGCTGGATCGTCCCGGAGGTCGCTACCGTCCGTACCGGAAAGCGCATCGCGGTCGTCGGCTCCGGTCCGGCGGGCCTGGCCGCCGCGCAGCAGCTCGCCCGCGTCGGCCATGAGGTCCATCTCTATGAGCGCGAGGCGCGGGCCGGCGGCCTGCTTCGCTACGGCATCCCCGACTTCAAGATGGAAAAGAAGCACATCGACCGCCGCGTGAAGCAGATGGAGGCCGAGGGCGTCACCTTCCACTACAACGTCAATGTCGGCGTGACTCTGCCCTTCTCGACGCTCACCGACGAGCACGACGCCGTGCTGATGACGGGCGGGGCCGAGGCACCGCGCGATCCGGGCCTGCCGGACACCAACCTGCAGGGCGTGCATTACGCGATGCCTTACCTGACCCAGCAGAACAAGCGCACCGGCGGCGAGGATGTCTCGGCGATCACGCCGATCCTGGCCGGCGGCAAGCATGTCGTGGTGGTCGGCGGCGGCGATACTGCGTCGGACTGCGTCGGCACGGCCTTCCGCCAGGGCGCGCTCTCGGTGACCCAGCTCGACATCCGGCCGATGGCGCCGGAAATCGAGGACAAGCTGACGGTCTGGCCCTATTGGCCGACGAAGTTCCGGACCTCGTCCTCGCAGGCGGAAGGCGCCGAGCGCGAGTTCCAGGCGGCGACGCTCGGGCTGGAAGGCCGCAACGGCCGGTTGACCGGCGTGAAGTGCGCGCGCGTCGACGAGAAGCGCAAGCCGATCCCGGGCAGCGAGTTCATCCTGCAGGCCGATCTCTGCTTCCTCGCCATCGGCTTCGCGGGGTCGCTGATCGAGGGCATGATCGCGCAGTCGGGCGCGGCGGTCGACAAGCGCGCCAATGTCATCGCTAACGAGACCGATTATCGCACCAGCACGGAGAACGTCTTCGTCGCCGGCGACATGCGCCGCGGCCAGTCGCTCGTCGTCTGGGCGATCCGCGAGGGCCGCCAGGCTGCGCACTCGATCGACAAGCACCTGATGGGCGAGACGATTCTGCCGGTGTGACGGGCGTTCGCTGGGCATAGAGCGCGGGGAACCCTTCTCCCGGATGGGAGAAGGGCAGGGATGAGGGCCCGCCGCTGATTGTTAAGGCGTGACGGAGCCGTGGCGCCTGATCGCTGCGACGGCACACCCTCATCCGGCGCTCCGCGCCACCTTCTCCCCTCCGGGAGAAGGGAAGACGGCGTCGTGCCTGCTGCCTTCACCGTGGCCAGCGGTGGTCGTCCATTCGCCCCGGCTTCGGCTCGGGCAGGAGGCCCTCTCCGAAGATGCGGTCGAGCTGGCTGGAGATCTCGCCGCGGCCGCGCGCATCGGGGATCGAGACCAGCAGCGCCTGCTCGCCCTGCACGGCGCCGCCGGTGAGCGGCAGGATCGGCCCCGCCAGCGGCTTGGCCTGGAGCGCGGCCGGCAGGCTGATCGACGGCAGGCCGCTGACCATCCGGTCGATCAACCGCTCGACGCCGCCGGGCTGAAGCTCCGGGTTGCTCGGCGCGCCGGTGTCGGGCGAGACCGGAAGCGCGATGACGTTGCCCTGCGCGCCCGGCTCGAACATCCGGCGCACCAGCACATCGACGAAATGGGCTGCCTTGCGGGCGCCCGCCGCGGTGAAATGGATGCCGTCGCCCAGTCGCAGCCGCATGGTCTGGCCGGAGACGTCCGGGCCCATGGCGGCATAGCGGTTCTCGGCATCGACGAAGGCGCCCCAGAGATCGACATATTGTCCGCCGGCGCGCTCGGCCTGCTGGCGATACTGCTCGTTGAAGGTGACGAAATCGGCCGAGAGCCTGGCATTCTGCACCGGCGGTGCACCGACCCAGATCAGGGGGATGCGCTTGGCGGCGAAGACCTGCGTCACGGCATTGATGCGCTCGCGGTAGAGTTCGAGCCAGCGCGGGCTCAGTGGCTCATGGACCGTGTCGCCCTCGCGAAGGGCCTGCCGGTCGTTCAGGCCGATCATCATGACGCCGAGGCTGATCTTCTGGTCGCCGGCCAGCAATTCGGTCGCGACCTTCGGCCAATCGTAGAAATCGCTGCGGACGAGGCCCGAATCCGGCCTGGCCTTCTGGATCACGGCGAGGTCCGGCCGGTCCTCCAGCGCCTCCTCGAGCCCGTCGGCGAGAAGATGGGCCAATGAATCCCCGATGACAAGGATGTGATGGGCGACATCGACCTTGGGGATGACGGGATCGTCGCGGACGACGACCGGTGGGGGCGGGCGGCGGCGCACGACCGGCGCGACGCGCTGACGCTGGGGCTGAACGACGGGGGGCGGCGGGGGTTGCTGCCAGAAGAACTGGAAGAAGCCGCGCTGCTGCTGTGGTTGCTGGCGATATTGCTGGGCGAGCGAATTCGGCCCGCCGGTCAGGAGCAAGAGGCCGGCAGCCGCCAGAAGCATGAGGAGGGAGCGCAAACGCATCGGGCTCTCGATCCCGCGCCGATGACCGGCATGCCGGTTATATAGTCCGGAATGGCGCCGGCGTCAGCGTGAACCGCGCATCTTCGCCAGGAGGGCCGGCGTCGGCCAGCCATCGGCGATCTCGCCATTGCGGAGTTGATACTGCCTGACGGCCTCGCGCGTGCCGGTGCCGATGCGTCCGTCGGCGTCGTGATTGTAGAGGCCCTGCGCCTTCAGCCGGCGCTGGACATCCTGCATGCCTGATTTGTCGAGGCGTGGCGCCTGGATCGGCCAATCGGCCTGGATCGCCGGGCGACCCATGATCCGGTCGCCGAGATGGCCGACCGCGAGCGCGTAGGCGTCCGAGGAGTTGTACTTCTTGATGACGTCGAAATTCTCGGTCAGCAGCATCACCGGGCCGCGATGGCCGGCGGGGTAGAACAGGCGCGCCTCGCCCGAAGAGGGCAGGCTGCGGCCGTCAGCGCGGCGCACGCCGGCCGATGCGAAGCTGGAGAAGCTCGCCTTGTTCAGCCTGTGGTCGAAGCCCTCCGGCAATGTCACTTCGAGGCCCCAGGGCAGGCCCTGCACCCAGCCATAGCCCTTGAGATAATTGGCCGTCGAGGCGAGCGCGTCGCTGGTCGAGTTCCAGATGTCGGCATGGCCGTCGCCGGTGAAATCGACGGCATATTTGCGGTAGCTCGACGGCATGAACTGGGTGTGGCCCATGGCGCCGGCCCAGGAACCGCGCAGCTCGCGGCGCTCGACATGGCCCTCTTCGATCAGTTCCAGCGCGGTCAGGAGTTCGTCGCGGAAGAAGTCGCCGCGATAGCGCAGATGGGCGAGCGTCGCGAGCGAGCGGATCGTGTCCTTGTCGCCCTTGAACGAGCCGTAATTGGTCTCCATCCCCCAGACGCCGAGCACGATCTCCCTGGGCACGCCGTAGCGCGCCTCGATCTGCCCCAGCACGCCTGCATTGTCGGCGGCGGCGTCGCGGCCGCGCGGGATACGCGTGCCGCCGACCGCGCTATTGAGATAGCCCCAGATCGGCGCGGTGAACTCGGACTGCTTCTTCGTCAGCGCGACGAGCGAGGTATCGGGCGTCACGCCGCGAAAGGCGGCATCGAATGTGGCGCGCGAAATTCCGCGCGCCTGGGCCAGCGGCCAGAGCCGCTGCAGAAAGGTGTCGAACGATGCGTTCGCGGGGGCTGCCGGCGCCGGTCCGGCGTCCCTGGTGCGCGCGGCCGAGGTGCTGATCGAGCCCGTCGTCTGCGCGAGCGCCGGCGCGAGGCTGATCAGGGCCGTGGCGGCGATGACGGACAGGCGCATGGGACACTCTGGGCAGGCTGGAGAGCAGGATCGCTTCAGAGCGCCTGAACAAGATTAACCAAAGGTTAAGCGTCGCTGCAAGGCCGCCAATTTGCTGCCTGTCGCATTGGCGCCGACGCGGATGTGATTTGACAAAACGGACAGGTTGGCCGAGCTTTGCAGCATGGACAGCCATCTCCAGTTCTGCCGCGGTCGCCACCGCTCGGGCAATCTCATTGCGGGCCATTAGCCCCGCGCCCGCCGCGCTGCGCGCTCCGGGTTCGGGGCCGATGCCGCGCCATTTGGCGCCTCAATCCTAGACCCACTCCACCCTTTCGGACAGTCGCGAGACGGCGCGGTCGATCGACCTTCGCCGCCGGCTGCCGAGCCATTTTTCAGGATTTGTCATGACTCACTCCACAAAGCGCTCGCCGCGGCCCGCCATCGTGCTCACCGCCGAGGACCATCTCATGCTCAGCCGGGCCGTCGCCGGCGCCGGTGAGGGCCTGGCCGATCTCGCCGCCGCGCTCGGCCGCGAGCTCGATCGCGCCCGCATCCTGCCGGAGGGACGCAGTTCGGCCGATCACGTCCGCATCGGCAGTGGCGTCACCTTCCGCGACGAGGCCTCCGGCAAGGAATCCACGATCACGCTGGTCCGGCCGGAAGAGGCGGATGTCGATGCCGGCAAGATCTCGGTGATGACGCCGGTCGGCGTGGCGCTGATCGGCATGACGGCCCAGAAGTCGATCGATTGGGCGACGCGCTCGGGCGAAATCCGCCGCCTGACGGTGACGGAGGTCAGGGAGCCGGCCGATCTGGCGGTGGCGGGCTGAGGTCGCTCAGAGTGCGTTCCGCGTCCTGAGCTTGTCCTCCCAGCTCAGGGCCTGGCGGACGATCTCCTCGAGGTCGTCATGCTCCGGTTGCCAGCCGAGCTCGGTGCGGATGCGGTCGGCCTTGGCCACGAGCGAGGCCGGGTCGCCGGCGCGGCGGCCCGAGAGCCTGACCGGGAAGTCGACGCCCGAGACCTGCTTGACCACGGCCACGACCTCGTTGACCGAATAGCCCCGGCCATAGCCGCAGTTCAGCGTCAGGCTGGCGCCCCCAGCGCGCAGATGGTCGAGCGCGGCAAGATGCGCGCGGGCGAGGTCGGTGACGTGGATGTAGTCGCGGATGCAGGTACCGTCGGGCGTCGGATAGTCGGTGCCGAAGACCTCGAGCGCGGCGCGCTGGCCCAGCGCCGCCTGGCCGGCGACCTTGATCAGATGGGTGGCGTTGGGCGAGGACTGGCCGGAGCGGCCCTTCGGGTCGGCGCCGGCGACGTTGAAATAGCGCAGCACGACGAAGCCCAGGCCGTGGGCGCGGGCGACGTCGGAGAGCATCCATTCGCTCATCAGCTTGGAGCGGCCATAGGGGTTGATCGGGGAAAGCGCGATCTCCTCCGGCACGGGGCTGATGGCGGGTTCGCCATAGACCGCTGCGGTCGAGGAGAAGATGATCCGCTGGACGCCGCCGCGCACGGCGCTCTCCAAAAGGCTGCGCGTCTTCACCGTGTTGTTAAGGTAGTAGCCGAGAGGATCGGAGACGGATTCCGGAACCACGATCCTGGCGGCGAAATGGGCGATCTCGGTAATGCCATGCTCGGCGATGACGCGCTCGACCAGCTCCTGGTCGGCGATATCGCCCTGCACGAGCACGGCCTCCTTCGGCACCGCCCACCAGAAGCCGGTCGAGAGATTGTCGAGCACGACCACGCTCTCGCCACGGTCGAGGAGTTCAAGCACCATGTGGCTGCCGATGTAGCCGGCCCCGCCCGAAACCAATATCGCCATCGCAGAATGCCATCTCCCGCCGCCAGAAGGCCATCATTGCGCGAAAAGCGTTGACGGGTTCTCAAGCTCGCTCTGGTATTAGTCTGTCGTGACCGTCTCCACACAAGCTGCGAGCCGGTCGCTCTTCCACCCGCACCGCCGCAGGCATCCGAGGCCGAGGCGCCAATTGGACCTTCCATGACGAAACGCATCCGCAAGGCCGTCTTTCCCGTCGCCGGTCTCGGCACCCGCTTCCTGCCCGCGACCAAGGCGATCCCGAAGGAGATGCTGACCATCGTCGATCGTCCCGTCGTCCAGCATGTCGTCGACGAGGCGCGCGCCGCCGGCATCGAGCATTTCGTCTTCATCACCGGGCGCAACAAGGCCGTGATCGAGGATCATTTCGACCTCGCCTACGAGCTCGACGACACCCTGCGCAAGCGCAAGAAGACGAAGGAGCTCGAAGGGCTCCTGGCCGATCTGCCGGCCGCCGGCGCCACCAGCTTCACGCGCCAGCAGGCGCCGCTCGGTCTCGGCCACGCGGTCTGGTGCGCCCGCGACATCATCGGCGACGACGAACCCTTCGCGCTGCTGCTGCCGGACATGCTGCATCACACCCATGGCAGGGGCTGCCTCGCCGAGATGATGGACGCCTACGCCAAGCATGGCGGCAACCATATCGCGGTCGCGCCCGTGCCCGACGACCAGACCCATCAATACGGCATCGTCGGCGTCGAGAACCGCGAGGCCAAGGTCTCGAAGGTCACCAAGATGGTGGAGAAGCCGGCCAAGGGCACGGCGCCGTCCAACCTGCACATCACCGGCCGCTACATCCTGCAGCCGACGATCTTCAACCTGCTCGCCAATCAGGAGCCCGGCGCCGGCGGCGAGATCCAGCTCACCGATTCGATGATCGCGCTGTCGCGACTGGAGCCGTTCCATGCAGTGCGCTTCGACGGCGATATCTACGATACCGGCTCGAAGATCGGCTTCCTGACGGCCAACATCGCCTATGCGCTCGACCGCGCCGATCTCGGCCCGCAGGTCCGCCAGGAGATCGAGCGGCTGCTGGAACGCTGATGCGCCCCGGGAACCGCGCAGGTGAGTGAAGCCGGCGTCGTCTTCGACCGTGCGCTCGGCCGCCTGCGCCTGACGCGGGCGCTTGCGGCTGACTATCCGGACTTCCTGCTCGAGCGCGCGACGCAGGATCTGGAGGAGCGGCTCTCTGCGGTGCTCCGGCAGTTTAGCGTGGCGGCAGATCTCGGCACGCCGTTGCCGCTGGCCGCGCCGGTCCTGCGCGCCAAGGCGGAGGTGCTGCTACGCATGGCCGAGGCGGCGGGCGGCCCTGCCGATCGCGCGGGCGATTTCCTGGGCGATCTCGAACGCCTGCCGCTTGCGCCGGGCAGCCTCGATCTCGCGGCCTCGCTGCTCGCCTTGCAGGGCGTCAACGACCTGCCGGGCGCTCTGATCCAGATTCGGCGTGCCTTGCGGCCGGACGGGCTCTTCATCGGCTGCCTGCTCGGCGGCCGGACGCTGAACGAACTGCGGCAGGTGCTTCTGGAAGCGGAGGCCGAGACATCGGGTGGCGTCAGTCCGCGCATCGCGCCCTTCGCCGATCTGCGCGATCTCGGCAGCTTGCTTCAGCGGGCTGGCTTTGCCCTGCCCGTCGTCGACAGCGAGGTCGTGACCGTGCGCTACCGCGATATCTTCGGCCTGCTGCGCGATCTGCGTGGCATGGGCTGGGGCAACGCGCTCAGTGCCCGCCGCCGGACGGGAATGCGCCGGGATACGCTGATGCGCGCGGCTTCCCTCTATGCCGAGCGCTTCGCCGATCCGGACAGTCGCTTACGCGCGACCTTCGAGATCGTCTGGCTCTCGGGCTGGGCGCCGCATGAAAGCCAGCAGAAGCCGCTGAGGCCGGGCTCGGCCAAGGCGAGGCTCGCGGATGCGCTGGGCGTGCCGGAGATCGGCACGGGCGACAAGGCGGGCGGATAAAGGGCGGGGGGACGTCGTGAGCGAGAAACGGGAGCGGCTCGGCCGCGACGCCTTCGGCCTGTTCCGCACGGTGCCGACGCGCTGGGCCGACAATGACGTCTACGGCCACGTCAACAACGTCGTCTACTATTCCTGGTTCGACACGGCCGTGAATGCCTGGCTGGTCGAACGTGGCTTTCTCGACATCGCCGGCAGCGCGACCGTCGGCCTCGTCGTCGAGACGACCTGCAGCTATTTCGAGAGCGTCGCCTTCCCGGAGATCGTCGAGGTCGGGCTCGGCGTCGAGCGGCTGGGCACCAGCTCCGTGACCTATCGGATCGGCATCTTCCGCGAGGGCGGCGAGCGGGCGGCGGCGCAGGGCCGCTTCACCCATGTCTATGTCGATCGCGCCACGCAGCGCCCCGTGCCGATCCCGGCGGATCTGCGCGCGGCGCTGGAAGCTCTCACATCGTCAGGCGGATCTGGCTGATCTCGCGGGCGATGGCGTCGATCACCGGGCCGATGCCGGTTGCGTCCTTGACGTTGTAATACATGTCCGGCTTGGAGGCGCAGCCCTTGAGGAGATCGGCGTTTCCGTCGATGACGCGGATTGTATAGACTTGGATGCCCGAGACCTTCGCGGAGTCGCAGGCCGCCTTGGTCTTCGGATCGATCAGAGCGGCCTTGTTCGTTCCGCGCGGCATGTCCTTGGTGAACCGGTTGTCGGTGTTGTCGCCGTCGGTCAGCACGATCATGTATTTGGTCAGGCGCGGTGTCCCGGTGTCGGCGGCTTCAGGCAAAGGTACATTCCGGCTGAGCGTCGCCAGTCCCCAGGCGATGCCGACCGTGACGTTGGTGTTGCCGACGGGGCGCATGGCGGTGACGGTGTCGCGCAGGTTTTGCCAGTTGTCCGTGAGGGGACGCAGCTCGGCCAGGCCCGTGTTTTTGGTGACGGGCGTCGCGCATGTCGTGGCGGGATATTTCGCGTCGAATGCGCCGGCGCTGGCGTCGCTGGTGTCATATGGCGCGTCGCGGTCGGCGACGCAGCCCTGCCAACCCTGCTTCTGGACGAGATAGGCGGGGTCCGAGGTCTGGGTCTTGAAGCGCAGCCAGTCCTCGTCCTTGTAGCTCAGCGGCAGGCGAACCTGTGTCTCGAACGGAACGATGGAAACCCTGATATTGCTCGGCGTCGCATTCGATGCCTGCATCGTGTCGATGAATTTGTTGGTCGCCTTCTTGAGCTCGTCCATCTTGTTGGCACGGTCCATGGAGCCGGTGTTGTCGAGCACCAGGGCGACCTCGATCGTGTTGGTGCCCCAGGCCGACTGGGCGGTCGAGGATACCGGGATCGTGTCGAAGCCGATGACCTTGGTCAGGCTGGTATCGACCGAGGTGGTGGCGGTGACATCGACGGTGCGCGCGGTCCGGTTGATCGCCACGGTATAGGTGCCGAGCTTGGCGTCGGAATTGCCGGCGAGATTGGCGCGGATCAGCGATTCGGCGCGGATCTTGAGCTGCGCGTCGGTCAGCTTCGTGGCCTCGCGGGCGACCATCAGCGCGGCCGAATCGACGGCGGCGTTCAGGCTCGCCTTGGCTGAGCTGGCGCGGGCGTAATCGACCGAGGCGCCGGCGATCCCGATCATCGGCAGGGCGATGAATCCGAACATGACCGCGACATTGCCGGAGGCGTCTTTCCCGAAACGAGACAAAAGCGACATGAACTGTTCCTCCCCGGCACGAGCCGCCCCGTGCCGGGGACAACAGCGCAGATCGCGTGCCAGCAGGGCGGTGCGGCGCGGGAATGCGTTGTCTCAGCCCGTCAGGCACGCTATGCCCCGCGCATCGAAGACGTGCGGCGATTGAAGATCTGCCGCGCCGCCAGAACGCCAGGGACCGTCGCCTGTGATTCCCAACGATATCAAGATCACGCCGCAGCTCGTGGCCGAACATGGCCTGAAGCCGGACGAGTATCAGCGCTTCCTGCATCTGATCGGGCGCGAGCCGTCGATCACCGAACTCGGCATCGTCTCGGCGATGTGGAACGAGCACTGCTCGTACAAATCCTCGAAGATCCATCTCAAGACCCTGCCGACCAAGGCGCCCTGGGTGATCCAGGGACCGGGCGAGAACGCCGGCGTCATCGACATCGGCGACGGCCTCGCCATCGTCTTCAAGATGGAGAGCCACAACCACCCGTCCTTCATCGAGCCCTATCAGGGCGCGACGACCGGCGTCGGCGGAATCCTGCGCGACGTCTTCACCATGGGCGCCCGTCCGATCGCGGTGCTCGACGCGCTGCGCTTCGGCTCGCCGGATCATCCCAGGACCCGCCATCTGGTCTCGGGCGTCGTCGCCGGCGTCGGCGGCTACGGCAATTCCTTCGGCGTGCCCAATGTCGGCGGCCTGACCGGCTTCCACAGCCGCTATGACGGCAACATCCTGGTCAACGCCATGGCGGTCGGCATCGCCCGGGGCGACGAGATCTTCTACGCCAAGGCCTCGGGCGTCGGTAAGGCGATCGTCTATCTCGGGTCCAAGACCGGCCGCGACGGCATCCATGGCGCGACCATGGCATCGGCGGCCTTCGGCGAGGGCGGCGAGGAGCGGCGCCCGACGGTGCAGGTCGGCGACCCCTTCGCCGAGAAGCTGCTGCTGGAAGCCTGCCTCGAGATCATGGCTGCCGGCCATGTCGACGCGATCCAGGACATGGGTGCGGCGGGCCTGACCTGCTCGGCGGTCGAGATGGGCGCCAAGGGCGATCTCGGCGTGGAACTCAACCTCGATGCCGTGCCCTGCCGCGAGGACGGCATGAGCGCCTATGAGATGATGCTGTCGGAGAGCCAGGAGCGCATGCTCATGGTGATCAAGCCGGGCCATGAGGAGGCGGCCGAGGCGATTTTCAAGAAGTGGGGGCTGGATTTCGCCGTCGTCGGCCACACCACCGACAATTTGCGCTTCGTCGTGAAGCACCAGGGCGAGACCATGGCCGATCTCCCGATCAAGGAACTCGGCGACGAGGCCCCCGAATATGACCGGCCCTGGATCGAGACGCCACGCCAGCAGCGGATCGCGCCCGAAAGCGTCGAGGCCCCCCTGACCAACGCGCAGGCGCTGCTGAAGCTGATCGGCTCGCCGGATCTGTGCTCGAAGCGCTGGGTCTGGGAGCAGTACGACACGCTGATCCTCGGCAATTCCGTGGTGACGCCCGGCGGCGATGCCGGCCTGATCCGGATCGAGGATGGGCCGAAGGGCCTCGCCATGACGGCCGACGTGACGCCGCGCTACTGCGAGGCCGATCCCTTCGAGGGCGGCAAGCAGGCGGTGGCCGAGGCCTGGCGCAACCTGACCGCGACGGGGGCGACGCCGCTCGCCGTCACCGACAACCTGAACTTCGGCAATCCGGAGCGGCCGGAGGTGATGGGCCAGCTCGTCGGCTGCATCCGCGGCATCGGCGAGGCCTGCCGGGCGCTCGACTTCCCCGTCGTCTCCGGCAACGTCTCGCTCTACAACGAGACCAACGGCGTCTCGATCCTGCCGACCCCGACCATTGGCGGCGTCGGCGTGCTAGCCGATATCACCAAGCATGCGACTGTCGCCTTCAAGGCCGAGGGCGAGACGGTGATCCTGATCGGCGAAACGCAGGGCTGGCTCGGCCAGTCGGCCTATCTCGCGACGATATGCACCCGCGAGGAGGGCGCGCCGCCGCCGGTCGATCTGGCGGTCGAACGTCGCAACGGCGATTTCGTGCGTGGCCTGATCACGTCGCAGCGCGTCACCACCTGCCACGACCTGTCGGATGGCGGGCTTGCCGTCGCGCTGGCCGAGATGGCGATGGCGGGCGGCGTCGGTGCGGTGGTCGAGCGGCTGCCGGCCGGGCCGGTCCATGCCGTGCTCTTCGGCGAGGATCAGGGGCGCTATCTCGTGACCGTCCCGAAGGCCGCGACTGATGCCGTCCTATCCGAGGCGAAGGCCGCCGGTGTGCCGGTACTCGCGCTCGGCAGCACGGCCGCCGGCGCACTCACCCTGCCGGGCGAGGCTTCGATCCCGCTGGCCGAACTGCGCCAGGCCCATGAAGCCTGGCTGCCGGCCTATATGGCTGGCAAGGCCGCCTGAGGAGATCAGCCATGGCGATGGATGCCCACGACATTGAGGCGATGATCAAGGCGGCGCTGCCGGATGCGGTGGTCGAGATCAAGGATCTCGCCGGCGACGGCGACCATTATGCCGCAACCGTGACCTCGGCGGCTTTCAAGGGCAAGACGCGGGTGCAGCAGCACCAGATGGTCTATGCCGCGCTTCAGGGGAATATGGGCGGCGTGCTGCACGCCCTTGCGCTGACGACGGCGGTTCCCCAAGATTAGGTGATCCGTTTCACGGAGGCTGAGATGCCTGCCGATACGCTTTACGAGGACGATATCGTCACCTGGGCCGCACAGCAGGCGCAGGCGATCCGCGAACTCGTGCGCTCGCGGCCGGAGCTGTCGAACTCCATCGACTGGGAGAATATCGTCGAGGAGATCGAAACCTTGGGCCGCAACGAATGGAAAGGCGTGGCATCGCAGCTCCGCGTGGCCCTGGAGCATGTCCTGAAAGAAGTTTGCGATCCCGACGCGCTTTCAAGAATGGCTTGGCGGATCGAGACGCGGACCGCGTTGAGAGAAGCCCGCGACGACTTTCTACCGTCCATGCGTCCGCATTTGGACGTGGATCGCATCTGGGAGAAGGCTTTTGCGCGGGCCATTGACGCGTTGCAGCCCTACGGAGTGCGCGTTCCTCCAGGCATCCCGGAGCAGTCGCCGTTCCGGCTCGATGACCTGTTATCGCCTGACTTCGATCACCTTCGCGGCGTCCAGATCGTTATGAGAATGATCGACCGGGACCGGACCATCACCAAAGGAAATTAGACATGACCGACGTCAACGCCCGCATCGATGCCGAAGTGAAGTCCGCCGACGTGGTGCTCTTCATGAAGGGCACGCCGCAATTCCCGATGTGCGGCTTCTCCGGCCAGGTCGTGCAGATTCTCTCTTACGTCGGCGTGCCCTTCAAGGGCGTCAACGTACTGGAGGATCAGGAGATCCGCGAGGGCATCAAGGCCTATTCGAACTGGCCGACGATTCCGCAGCTCTACGTCAAGGGCGAGTTCGTCGGCGGCTGCGACATCACCCGCGAGATGTTCCAGGCCGGCGAACTGCAGACGCTCCTCGAGGAGAAGGGCATCACGGTGAAGCAGGCGAGCTGAGGTTCTCCGTCGCGCGGCGGGCCTCAGGCCGCCGCGCACTCCTGGTGAGGCTTCAGGACCCGCTCTTGCGAGGGCGGGTTTTTTGCGAGCTTGCCCGCAGGCCTGATCGGCCGGCGGACCAGTTCCCCGCCGCAATTGGGACAGGCGCCGTTGAAGCGCTCTTCTGCGCAATCGGCGCAGAAGGTGCATTCGAAGGAGCAGATCAGCGCGTCTCGGCTATTGGGCGCGAGATCGCGGTCGCAGCATTCGCAGTTCGGGCGCAGTTGCAGCATGGCGTCGTTCCATCGTGAAGGGTGCGATCCTGCCTCGCTGCCTCGCTGCATGCCAGCGCGATGATGTGATGCATCTCATCAGGACCGTATGCAGACCCGGCCATCTCGGCATTCTCCGTCAGGTCATGCTAGTGTGGGGCAATGGGCCCTTATCTCACCTTGCGCGAGCGGCATGATCGCAAGCTGGCCGGCTACCGGGATGCGGTCGAGGCGCTGAAGCCTGAGCTCGCCGCCTATGCGCGAGAGCATGGCGGCCGCTTCGTGCTGTTCGGCTCGGCCGCGCGCGGCACACAGCATGACGAAAGCGACGTCGATATCCTCGTCGATTTTCCGGGCAGGGCATCGACGCCGGCTTGCGCCTTCGCGGAGGCGCGTTGCTGGGCGCTCGGCGTCAGGCCGGACGTGCGGCCGCTCGACTGGACGTCGGACGGGGTGGTCGCCCGCGCGCTAGAGGAAGGCATCGTTCTGGGATTGCCGACATGATGGCCGAACGCTGGAGCGATGCTGGGCGAGACCTGGCCTCTGCCAAGCGTCATTTTGCATCTGCTGTCCGAATCTATCGGAATTCGCCGGGCACGGTCGAGACGGAAGCAGGCTATGACGCCGCGATGGCGCTTCAGCATGCCATGCTGGCGGGCTATACCTCATTTGAAACGGCGATACGTCGTATTCTGGCTCTGATCGGTGAAGAGACGCCGGTCGGTCCAGATTGGCATGCGACTTTGCTGGGACGCATATCGTACCCGATCGAGGATCGGCGGCCTGCCATCCTGAGTTCCGAAGCCTCGAAGGCGGTCGCTGAGTTGATGCGATTCAGGAACGTCGCAATGCACGCCTATGACAGCTTCGACTTTGGTCGTGCCAATCCGGCCGTCGAAGCGGCCGAGGTCTTCCTTGCTCGGATCGATGACGAAATCGCAGCTTTCCGCGCGGCGATCGACCCGGACTGAGCTCTACTTCACCAAAAGCCAATCCTCGATCACGAGGGCATCGAGCCCGCTGGTGTAGAACATCAGGATAGCGTCTTCTGCCGTGTGCAGGATCGGCTTGCCCATGATGTTGAAGGAGGTGTTCAGGATCACCGGGACGCCGGTCATCCCGTGGAAGGCCGAGATCAGCGCGTGATAGCGAGGATTGCGCTCCACGGTCACACTCTGGAGCCGCCCGGTGGCGTCCTCATGGACCACGGCGGGCACGCGATCCCGCACCGCATCCCTCCAGACCAGGGTGCGCTCCATATAGGGCGCGTCCTGATAGCGCTCGAACCAGTCCGGTGCATGTTCGGCCAGGATGGACGGGGCGAAAGGACGGAAGGCCTCGCGGTATTTCACTTTGGCGTTGAGGATGTCCTTGGCGTCCGCCGGGCGCGGATCGGCGATGATCGAGCGATTGCCGAGCGCGCGCGGGCCGAATTCGGCTCGGCCCTGCACCCAGCCGATCAGCTTACCCTCCGCCAGCAGCTTTGCCGTGACGGGGGCGACCTCTTCGGGTGCGAGCCTGCGCAGGCGTGGCTCCCAGGCCTGCATTCGCTCGAAGGGTTCGGTCGAGACGGTCGAGCCGAGATAGGGCGAGAGCGGGCCCTTCGGTGCGCGCCAGTCTGGATTGGTCTCGGCATGGGCGAGCCAGGCGGCACCGATGGCGTTGCCGTCATCGGCAGGCGCGCTCGGCACGAAAACCTCCGTGAAACCGTGGCGGCCGACGATCCCCCCGTTGAAGGAGGAGTTCAGCGCGCAGCCGCCGGCGAGCACGAGATTGCCTGACGGCACGAGCGCCGCGGTCTCGGCGAGCAGCGCGTCCATCATCTCGGCGAAGACATCCTGCCCGCAGCGGGCGAGGTCGGCCCAGCCCTGTTCGAGCGCGTCGCTCGGGCGCAGGCGCAGGATCTCGGCGCAGACCTCGCGCACGACATCGGCGTCGGCGAAGGAGAGCCTGTGCCCGTCGATCTGGTAGAGGCGGCGCAGCAGCGCCATCAGGCGCTCGTCGCTGCGGCCATAGGGTGCGAGCCCCATGATCTTCCATTCCTCGCCCTTGGCCTGGTCGAAGCCGGCGAGATCGGTGACGAGGCCGAAATAGAAGCCGATCGATTCACGGCCGCGATGACGCTTCACCTCCCGGATCTGGCCGTCCTCAAGTGCGAAGATGGCCGATGCGCCGATCTCGCCCATGCCGTCGACGATGAGGCAGGCGGCGTCCGTGAATGGAGAGGACCAGCAGGCGTAGGCTGCATGGCTGAGATGGTGGCCGTAGCGTTTCAGCCCGGTGACGTTGGCCTGGCCGAAGGCGCGGTCGAGCCCGAGCAACGTGCCGATGCCGGCGCGCTGCTGGCCTTGATGCAGCGAGGCGATCAGGGCCCGCTCGGTGCGCTCTGGCACCAGCGAGCGATTGAGTTCGGGCGAGAGCTTGAGCAGGGCTTCGAGCGAAAAAGAGCCGGTGCGGCTCATCTGGTCGAGGAAACCGGTGAAGTCGTCGCCCCAGCTCGATGCGATCGTGACCTCGGCATCTTCCGGGATGTAGCGCTTCAGCAGCCCTTCCATGCGCAGCACGGAATCAGGCTCGCAATTGGGGGCGCGCTTGTATTGCAGATAACGCTCGGTCGCCTCCGCGAACAGCACGCCGCCGTCAGGGCCGATGATCGCGATGGCAGGGTCGTGGAAGGTCGTAGCAAGGCCGATCGTATAGGTCATGGCCAATAGCGTATCATGACAATCGTGAGTTATTTCCTGTCGCTGTCGCGCGGGGGATCGGCCGCCGACAGGGCGGCCCGAGGCGGCGGCGTTTGCATGGCGGCGGCCCTGCGCTACAGATGGCGCGTACACGCCGATGACCTTCGCCTCCGGGAGACAGCAGCATGACGTCCATGTCCCGACGGGCCTTTGTTGCGGCAATTCCGGCTTTTGCGGCCGGGCTGGCATCCCCCGTTCGCGCGCAGGTCGGTCCGACGGCCGGCACCGCTGCGACGCTGTTCCAGAACGTGCGCATCTTCGACGGAACGGGAAGCGTGCTCTCGGCGCCCTCGCATGTGCTCGTGCGTGGCAATCTGATCGAGCGCATCTCGACAGCGCCGATCGCCGCTGAGGCCGGCACGGCGGTCATCGCGGGCGGCGGGCGGACATTGATGCCCGGCCTGATGGACATGCACTGGCACGCGATGCTGGTGCGCTCGACGCCGGCGCAGTCGCTCTTCGGCAATCTGGGCTTCAATTATCTGACGGCCGGCGCCGAGGCGACCGACACCCTGATGCGCGGCTTCACCACGGTTCGCGACATGGGCGGCCCGTCCTTCGGCCTGAAGCAGGCGATCGATACCGGCGTGCTGCCTGGTCCCCGCATCTATCCGTCCGGTGCGGTCATCACGGTGACCAGCGGACACGGCGATTTCCGCCAGCTGACGGATCTGCCCCGGAAGCCGGGCACGCTGTCGCGCATGGAGGAGACCGGCGGCAGCATGGTCGCCGACAGTCCCGACGAGGTGCGGATGCGCGTCCGCGAGCAGCTCATGCAGGGCGCCTCCCAGATCAAGCTGACGGCGGGCGGCGGCGTCGCCTCGCCCTTTAGCCCGCTCGACGTCTCGACCTTCACTGCCGAGGAAATCCGCGCCGCGGTCGAAGCAGCCGAGAACTGGGGTACCTATGTCACGGTGCATGCCTACACTCCGGCTGCGATCGCGCGCGCCATTGCGGTCGGCGTGAAATGCATCGAGCATGGTCACCTGATGGACGAGGCGACGGCGAAGCTGATCGCGGAGAAGGACATCTGGCTGAGCACGCAGGCCTTCCCGGACGAGATGGCAGAGGCGTTTCCGCCAGGCTCCTTCGAACGACAGAAGGCCTATGAAGTCTTCGCCGGCACGGAGAAGACCTTCGAACTGGCGAAGAAGCACAAGCTCAAGGTCGCCTTCGGGACGGACATCCTGTTTTCGCCGCAACTCGCGACGCGGCATGGCGAACTTCTGGCCAAGCTCGGCCGCTGGTTCACGCCCGCCGAGGCGCTGACCATGGCGACCGGTACGAATGCGAAGCTGCTGACGATGTCGGGCCTGCGCAATCCCTATCCGGGCAAGCTCGGTGTGGTCGAGAAGGACGCGCTGGCGGATTTGCTGCTGGTCGACGGCAACCCGCTGGAGAACCTCAACCTCGTCACCGATCCGCGCAAGAACTTCGTAGTGATCATGAAGGACGGCAGGATCTACAAGAACACGCTGCCCGGATGATGATCCTGCGGCGGCGATCTGCTCTCATGGGCGCTTCATCGCCGCTCCGATCAACGCCTTCGCATCGGCGCTCGCCCAATCGGCCGGGCCCTGGAGGATCGCGAGTTCGCAGCCTTCCGCATCGACGATCAGGCTGACCGGCATGCCCTCGACCTTGCGGGCGGCGCGCAGGTCCTGGAAGACCTTGGCCTGCGGATCGGCATAGTAGGGCAGGGCGGTGATCTTGCGCTCGGCCAGCCAGGCCTTCGGCTTGTCGAGGTTGCGGGTGTCAATGTTGATCGCGACGACCGCGAAGTCCTTGCCGCCGAGCGCGCCCTGCAGCGCATCGAGCGCCGGCATTTCCTTGAGACAGGGCGGGCACCAGGTCGCCCAGAGATTGACCAGCAGCGTGCGGCCCTTGAAGGCTGAAAGCGAGGTCGGCGCGCCGTCGGGGCCATTGAAGGCGAGGTCCGGCGTCGGCATGGGCGCGGCATTGACCTGAACGGCGGCGACCTCGCCGCGCGCCAGCGGCGCCATCCGTGCTGCCGTCGCACGGGCGGCACTGCAAGAAGCGGAATTGCCGGCATCGCCCGCGACGGAGTAGAAGGCGGCTCCGCCGCCGAGCGCGACAAGCGCCAGCGCTCCGAAGGCGGCGAAGATTTTCGATCGTGACGTCATCGCACGTCCTCAAAGCAGGAAAGACCGTCGTGAGCAATCGCATGTGGGGTGGGCGTTTCGCCACGGGACCTGATGCCATCATGGAGGAGATCAACGCCTCCATCGATTTTGACCAGCGCCTGTGGCGCCAGGACATCCGCGGTTCGCTCGCCCATGCGGCCATGCTGGGCGAGACCGGCATCCTGACGAAGGACGATGTGGCTGCGATCAGCACCGGGCTCAAGCAGGTCGAGGCCGATATCGGGGCCGGCAGCTTCACGTTCTCGCGCGCGCTCGAGGACGTCCACATGAATGTCGAGAGCAGCCTGAAGGACCGGATCGGGGCTGCCGCCGGGCGGCTCCACACTGGCCGTTCGCGCAACGACCAGGTCGCGACCGACATGAAGCTCTGGGTGCGCGACACGCTCGACCAGCTCGACGAGCAGATGGCCGATCTCCAGCGCGCGCTGGCCGAGAAGGCCGATGCCCATGCCGGTTCGGTGATGCCGGGCTTCACCCATCTCCAGTCGGCGCAGCCGGTCACCTTCGGCCATCACCTGCTCGCCTATGTCGAGATGCTCGGCCGTGATCGGGGCCGCGTCGCCGATGCGCGCGCCCGGTTGAACGAGAGCCCGCTCGGCGCGGCCGCGCTCGCCGGCACCTCCTTCCCGATCGATCGCGAGATGACGGCGAAGGCGCTCGGCTTCGACCGGCCGACGGCCAATTCGCTCGATTCGGTCTCGGATCGCGATTTCGTGCTGGAGACGCTCGCGGCCGCCTCGATCTGCGCGATGCATCTGTCGCGGCTGGCCGAGGAGATCGTGCTCTGGGCGACGCCGCAATTCGGCTTCGTGCGCCTCTCCGACGCCTTCTCGACCGGCTCCTCGATCATGCCGCAGAAGCGCAACCCTGACGCCGCCGAGCTGGTGCGCGGCAAGGCGGGGCGCGTCTTCGGGACGCTGCAGTCGATGCTGACGATGATGAAGGGCCTGCCGCTGACCTATTCCAAGGACATGCAGGAGGACAAGGAAGGCACCTTCGACGCCCTCCAGACGCTGTCGCTCTGCCTCGCCGCCATGGCCGGCATGGTGCGCGACATGCAGCCCGATCTGAAGGTGATGAAGAAGGCCGCCGGCATGGGCTATGCCACCGCGACCGACCTCGCCGACTGGCTGGTGCGCGTGCTGAAGATGCCGTTCCGCGACGCCCATCACGTCACCGCGCGCCTCGTCGGCATCGCCTCCGACAAGAAGGTCGGGCTGGAAAAGCTCTCTCTCGCCGAGATGCAGGCGGTAGAGCCGAAGATCACCGAAGCGGTCTTCGCGGTGCTCGGCGTCGAGCAGTCGGTGAAGAGCCGGGTCAGCTATGGCGGCACGGCCCCGGCCAATGTCCGCCGCCAGGCCAAGCGCTGGCTCAAGAAGCTCTCGACCAAAAAGGCGTGATCCTTCCGTCATGCTCGCCCTTGTGGCGAGCATCCACGTCTTTGTCATAGCGCTCGACCGGCGAAGACGTGGATGGTCGGGACAAGCCCGACCATGACGGATGGGCGTTCTCTTCCTAGTGACGGGGTGCGGCGTTGAAGCCTCGCATCCGCAAAGCCTCGCCTCCGCCGTCATCCTTCGCTACACTCTCCGCCACGCTTCGCCCGATGTTTGCTTTCGCCCAAGGGTTCGCTTACGTGCTGCACTCCCGCCTGAAATTCGGCCGCGCCGTCCTCGTCGCGGGCCTGCTCGCACTCGCGCTCGGGGCCTGCGGCCGCAAGGGGCCCCTGGAGGCCCCGCCGAACGCGACCGGCGCCATCGACCTGCCCGATTCGCAGATCGGCGCGGTCGAGAACGAGGCCGCCTCGCTCGGCCAGACCTCGGTCCTCGCCAGGCCGCCCAGGGCCAACCGTGCGATCACCGTTCCGGAAAAGCCCTTTCTGCTCGACCCGATCCTCTAAGAGCCTCCGATGCATCATTTCAGCTATCGCGACGGCTCCCTCTTCGCGGAGGACGTCGATCTGCGCCGGATCGCGGACGAAGTCGGCACGCCGGTCTATGTCTATTCCTCGGCGACGATCGAGCGGCACTACCGGCTGTTTGAGGCGGCGGTGAAGGCGGCTGCGCCCACGGGTCAGGCCCATGTCTTCTACGCCATGAAGGCCAACGGCAATCTCGGCGTGCTGAAGACTCTGGCCGTGCTGGGCGCCGGCGCCGACACAGTCTCCGAGGGCGAGGTCCGCAAGGCGCTCGCCGCCGGCTTCCCGCCCGAGCGCATCGTCTTTTCTGGAGTCGGCAAGAGCGAGAGCGAATTGCGCTACGCGGTCGAGGCCGGCATCTACCAGGTCAATATCGAGACGGAAGGCGAGCTCGACCTGCTCTCGCGCGTCGCGGCTTCGCTGGGCAAGCGCCAGGAGGCGGTGTTCCGGGTCAACCCCGACATCGGCGCCGGCGGCCACGCCAAGATCACCACGGGTTCGTCCGAGAACAAGTTCGGCGTCTCCTTCGAGGAGGTCGGCCGGCTCTATACCCGCGCCGCCAACATGCCGGGCGTCCGGATGATGGGGCTCGCGGTCCATATCGGCAGCCAGATCCGCCAGACGGATGCCTTCGAGGCCGCCTACACCAAGATGGTGGCCCTGGTCGGTAGCCTGCGGGCTGAGGGCCATCGCATCGACCGGCTCGACCTCGGCGGCGGGCTTGGCATCCCCTACGAAATCCCCAGGGATTTCGACCATGGTCCCGGCCTGATCGAGGCCTATGCGGACATGGTCGGACGGGTCACCAAGGGGCTCGATGTCGAGCTCGGCTTCGAGCCGGGCCGGCTGATCGTCGGCAATGCCGGCGTCCTGATGACGCGGGTGCTGCACCTCAATCCGCGCCCGACCAAGCAGTTCCTCGTCGTCGATGCGGCGATGAACGACCTCGTCCGGCCGGCGATGTACGAGGCCTATCACGAGATCTGGCCGGTGTCGGAGCCGGAAGCCGGCGCGACCGAGGTAGCCTATGACGTGGTCGGCCCGATCTGCGAATCGGGCGACACCTTCACCGCGGGCCGCGTCCTGCCGGCGCTGCGGCCCAACGACCTGATCGCCTTCATGACCGCCGGCGCCTATGGCGCGAGCATGTCCTCGACCTATAATCAGCGCCTGCTGGTGGCGGAAGTGCTGGTCAAGGGCGGCGAATATGCCGTCACGCGGCCGCGCCAGAGCTATGAGGAACTGCTCGGCACGGATCGTGCACCGCCCTGGCTCGCATGAGCATGACGCCGAAAAGTGGGAACCGGTTTTTCGGAGCACGTCATGCTCGAAAGTCGGCGTTCGCGTTCACGAAACGTCGAGCAGGCTGTATGTGACCGGCCTTCGCTCTGGCCTTGCCACATTCCCGTGCTAGCGTCGGGGACGCGGCAGATGTCCAGGCGGAGATTTCCCAGCGGCATTGGGGGCGGCTCGGAGCGACGGCATGAATGAGGCGCAGCGCCGCAAGGCGCCGGATCGGATCGAAGGCGTGCGGCAGCGGCTGGCTCGCCTCGCCATGGCGTCGCGGGTTTCGCTGGGCTGGGAACGGCTCTGGCCACGGCTCTGGCTTCCTGTCGTGGTTCTCCTGACCTTTCTTGCCGTGTCCTGGTTCGGGCTGTGGACGCATCTGCCCTGGCAAGGGCGCGCGATCGGCCTCATCCTGTTCGTGGCGGCGATGGCCGCCAGCCTCTGGCATGTGGCGATGACGGCGCTGCCGACGCATCGCGATGCGCTGACGCGGCTCGATCAGTCGCTGACGGGCGGGCATCGCCCGGCCTCGGCGCTGGAGGACAGCCTCGCGGTCGGCGCCAAGGACCCGGTTTCGCAGGCGCTCTGGGCCTTGCATGTCGAGCGCCAGAGCGCGCGCATCGCCGGATTGAGCGTCAGCCCCCCGCAGCCGCGCATGGCGGGCCGGGATCGTTACGCGCTGCGCGCCGTGCCGCTGATGGCCGCCGTCACCGCCTTCTTCGTCGCCGGCCATGAGACCGTGCCGCGGCTGCGCGCGGCGTTCGACTGGCGCGGGCCCTCGCTGCCGGCGCCCGCGATCCGCGTCGATGCCTGGATCGACCCGCCGGCCTATACGCGCCTGCCGCCGATGCTGATCGATTTCGCGAAGCTCACGAGCCCGCAGATCAGCGCGCCCGAGAAATCGACGATCGTCGTGCGTATCGCCGGCAAGACCTCGATGGATGTCGCAACGACCGGGCGGCTCGACGTGCTGCCGCCGGCCGATGCCAAGGGTACGGAGGTCAAGACGGCTGACGGTAAACCGGCTGCGGCCGCCAAGCCGGCGACAGGCGATGCCCCCGCCGTGCTGGAGAAGCGCTACACGCTCGCCGGGAACGGCACGCTGCGGCTGACCGGCGGCGGCGCGCCGGGCACGACGCTTTCGATCACCGCCATTGCCGACCAGCCGCCGCAGGTCTCCTTCATCGAGCCGCCCAAGCCCGTCACCGGTGCGCAGCCGGGCGGGCTTTCGATCGCCTATCACGTCAAGGACGATTACGGCCTCGCCTCGGTCGAGGCGACGGTCGAGCGCAGCGGGCCACCCTCGGCCGGGCGTTCGCTGGTCGAGGCTCCCAAGCAGACGCTGAGCGTGCCGTCCTCGCCATCGGGCGAGGAGGAGATGAAGAGCACGGTCGACTTCTCGGCTCATCCCTGGGCCGGCGCCAAGGTCAGGATGACGCTGGTCGCGCGCGACGAGGCCGGCCAGGAAGGGCGCAGCGAGCCGGTCGAGGTCGTGCTACCGCAGCGGACCTTCGCCAAGCCGTTGCCCAAGGCGCTGGTCGAGCAACGTCGCAAGCTCGTCATGGATGTCGACGACCGTCGCAAGGTTCAGCTTGCGATGGATGCGCTGATGATCGAGCCCGAGCTCTTCATGAAGGAGACAGGCGTCTATCTGGGCATGCGCATGATCACCGAGCGGCTGCGCCGCGCCTCCAGCGACGACCAGTTGCGCGAGGTCGCGGAGCTGATGTGGGCGCTGGCGCTCCAGCTCGAGGATGGCGATCTGTCCGACGCCGAGCGGGCGCTGCGGGCCGCGCAGGAGAACCTGCAGCAGGCGCTGGAGCGCGGCGCCTCCGAGGAGGAGATCAAGAAGCTCACCGAGGAGATGCGGCGGGCGCTCGACCAGTTCATGCGCCAGCTCGCCGAGCAGATGCAGCGCCAGCAGCAGAACGCCGATCCCAACCAGATGTCGCAGCTCCCGGAGAACTTCAAGACGGTGACGCCGCGCGACCTGCAGAACATGCTCAACCGCATCGAGGAGCTGTCGAAGCGCGGCGACATGGCCGAGGCGCAGCGCCTGATGGAAGAGCTCAACCAGATGCTCAACAATCTCCAGATGGCGCGTCCGGGCCAGCAGGACCCGCGCCAGCGCGAGATGAACCAGGCGCTGTCCGATCTCGACCGGATGACGCGCGAGCAGCAGCAGTTGCGCGACGAGACCTTCCAGCAGGAGCAGCAGCGCCAGAACCGGACGCAGCGCGGCCAGCGCCCCGGCCAGCAGCAGGCCCGCCCGGGCCAGCAGGGCCAGCGCCAGCAGGGGCAACGCGGCCAGCAGGGCCAGCGCGGTCAGCAGCCCGGCGAACAGGGCGAGGACGGCGAGGACGGCGAGCAGGGCGAAGGCCAGCAGGGCGAGAACGGCCAAAGCGGGCAGGGCGGGCAGAGCCTGGCCCAGCGCCAGCAGCAGTTGCGCGACCGTTTGCAGGACTTGCAGCGCCGGATGCGCGGCATGGGGGCGCCACAGCAGGGCGAGCTCGGCGAGGCCGAGGATGCCATGGGCGAGGCCGGCGAGCAGCTCGGTCAGGGCCAGGGCGAAGGCGCGCTCGATGCGCAAGGGCGGGCGCTCGAAGCGCTGCGCAAGGGCGGCCAGAACCTTGCCCAGCAGATGCAGGGCCAGCCTGGCGAGGGCGGAGAACCGGGCGAGGGCGCCTATGGCGAGCCGGACGGGCAGCCGGCGGGGCGTCCCTCGGCGCAGCAGCGCGGCCGCGAGGATCCGCTCGGCCGGCCGCAGCGCCAGCGCGACTGGGCCGATGGCCGGGTGCGCGTGCCGGGCGCCGACGAGAGCGCCACCCAGCGCGCGCGCCGCATCCTGGAAGAGCTGCGCCGCCGTCTCGGCGACCCGTCGCGGCCGATGGAAGAGCTGGATTATCTGGAGCGCCTGCTCAGGCGGAATTGAGGGGCCGTGGCGTCATGGTCGGGCTTGACCCGACCATCTCGGAAATCAGAGGCTTTGCGTCATGAGATTCTCGGGTCTGCGCTTCGCTTCGCCCGAGAATGACGGAGGGGTCAGGCTTTCGACCGCTCCCAGCTCGCCACCAACGCCCCGACCACGATCAGCACGCAGGAGATCGCGAGCAGCCAACTCGGCTGGGCATAGCCCGCCAGCACGAGCACGATCGTCGAGAGCACCGGCGCGGCATAGGAGGCGACGCCGAGCAGGGCAACGTCGCCCTGCTTCATGCCGATGTCCCAGACCACAAAGGCGAGCCCGATCGAGCCCAGCCCTAAGCCCAGCACTCCGGCCCATTCGACCGTGCTCAGCGACCAGAGCGTCGTCTCGAAAGCGGCATGACAGGCGAAGGCGGGAATGGCGCAGCCGAGCATGGTGATGCAGAGGCTTTCCGAGGGCACCGTGGCGAAGCGGCGCGAGACCACGGAATAGCTTGCCCAGACGAAGGCACCCAGCGCCGCCAGAACATGACCGAGCGCCAGGCCCTGGCCCGATCCGAGACCGCCCGAGATCAGCAGCGCGGTGGCGGCCAGGCCGATCAGCGCGCCGATCAGGTGGCGGAGCTTGAGCTTGCCGCCGGGCAGCAGCGCGGCGAAGAGCACGATCAGCAGCGGCCAGAGATAGTGGATCAGGTTGGCCTCGGCGGCCGGGGCCGTCTTCACGGCGGCATAATAGAGCGCGGTGTCGCCGAAGGGCCCGTAGAGCCCGAGCGCGAACGAGGCGGGCGTCGGCCGAATGCGGGAGAGCTGGCCGCGCGCGGCGGTGATGGCCAGGATCAGCAGCCCACCGATCACGAAGGTCATGCCGACGAGCTGGAAGGGCGGCACGCGGCCGCTCATCGCCGTGAATAGGGCCAGCGTCGACCAGAGCAGGATGGCGAGGGCGCCGATGAAGGTGGCGGTGCGGGAGGTCATGGGGCTGGTGCGGTCGGGGCGCGTGGCCCCTGTGAACGAGCCGCTTCGATAGCAGGCCTCGCGCGGAATGCAGCAGCTTTTTGCAGCTCTGGCCGGGTCTGCCGCATCGCAGCACGGCTTTCACGCCATGGACGCCATGATCTGGACGCTTTGCTTCTGGATTGACCAACGCGTGGCGCCGGATCATGCGTCTGCCATGACAACGCTATCACTGCCCGCCACCGAGCGCCGCCCCCTGATCCCGATCCTCGTCGCGCTGAGCGTCGCGCATCTGCTGAACGACCTGCTGCAGTCGATGATCCCGGCGCTCTATCCGCTGATCAAGGAAAGCTATCAGCTCGACTTCATGCAGATCGGGCTGATCACGCTCGCCTTCCAGGTGACGTCGTCGCTGCTACAGCCGCTGCTCGGCTATCTCACCGACAAGCGGCCCTGGCCCTATGCGATGGTCGCCGGCATGGGCGCGACGCTGGTCGGGCTGCTGACCCTCGCCTATGCCGCGAGCTACGGCATGGTGCTGCTGGCAGCGGGGCTGGTGGGCCTGGGCTCGGCGGTGTTCCATCCCGAGGCGACGCGGATGGCGCGCCATGCCGCTGCCGGCCGGCAGGGCCTGGCCCAGGGCCTGTTCCAGGTCGGCGGCCATGCCGGCTACGCGATCGGCCCGCTGCTCGCGGCTGCGGTGGTGGTGCCGCGCGGGCAGGCGAGCCTGGCCTGGTTCTCGATCGTCGTGCTGGTCGCGATGACGCTGATGTCCTGGACCGCCTCGCGCTACAGCGCCTTCCGGCGCAGCCAGCCGAAGGGCCAGGGCGACGAGGTCGCCGGCCACGGCCTGTCGCGCGGCCGCGTGCTGTTTGCGATGACGATCCTGATCCTGCTGCTGATCTCGAAGAACGGCTACAATGCCGCCTTCACCTCCTATTACACCTTCTACCTGATGACGCGGTTCGAGATCACGGTGCAGCTCTCTCAGATCATGCTGTTCCTCTATCTCCTGGTCAGCACCTTCGGCGTCATCATCGGCGGCATGGTCGGCGACCGGATCGGCCGCGACCGGGTGATCTGGCTTTCCATCGTGGGGTCTTTGCCATTCGCACTTCTGCTGCCCCATGCCGATTTGTTCTGGACCGGCGTGCTCAGCGTGGTCATCAGCTTCGTCATGGCGAGCGCCTTCTCGGCGATCCTGATCTACGCGATCGACCTCGTGCCGCACCGGGTGGGACTGGTCGGGGGGCTGTTCTACGGGCTCTCCTTCGGCCTCGCCGGCATCGCGGCCGCCGTGCTGGGGGCACTGGCCGACCGCATCGGCATCGTCGAGGTGTTCAGGATCACAGCCTGGCTGCCGGCGCTGGGGCTGCTGACCTTCCTGCTGCCGAAATCGGCGCGACGGGTTTGAAACGCCCCTTTTTCGCGCGTCGACGCACGGAACCCACATTTCGCACCTAGCGTTTCCGCTTGATCCGGCCGCCTTTCGGCGGCCATCTGCGCAGGAGACATGCCGTGCTGGTTCAGATTGGAACGCTGATTGCCGCAACCAGCCTGATCCAGCTTGCCAATGGCTTCTTCAACACCTTCCTCTCGCTACGACTGACCACCGAGAATTTCGGGGCGACCGCGACCGGCATCGTGCTGAGCGCCTATTTCGTCGGGTTCACCATCGGGGCGGTCGGTTGCGGCAACGTGATCCAGCGCATCGGCCATATCCGGGCCTATGCGGCCTTCGCCGGGCTCGTCGTCATCGGCGTGGCGGTGATGCCGCTCTTCGTGTCGCCCGCGGCCTGGATCGCCTGTCGCGTGGCGATGGGCATCGGCTGCGTCGGCCTGTTCATCACCACAGAGAGCTGGCTCAACGCCAAGGCCGAGCCCAGCCAGCGCGGGCGGGTGTTCTCGACCTATATGGTCGGCACCTTCCTGGCGCTGGCGATCGGGCAGCTCGTCATCGCCAAGCTCGCGATCGAGTCGGCCGCGGCCTTCCACGTCGTCGGCGCGCTCTTCGCGCTGGCGCTGGTCATGGTCTGCACGACGCGGGCGGAGGCTCCCACCACCGTCGCCGAGGGCGTCTCGTTGCCCTATGGCGATCTGACGCGGCAGGCGCCCGTCGCGGTCGCGGGCTGTGTCGTCAGCGGCATCATCAGCAGCGCCTTCTATGCGCTGGTTCCGGCCTGGATGCTGAACAACGGCATCGCCCAGGGCACGATCGCGCTGTTCATGCTGGTCGCGGTGCTCGGCGGGCTCGCCTTGCAGGTGCCGGTCGGGCGCCTGTCGGACAGGAATGATCGCCGGCTGGTGCTGGCGGGGCTGGCGGTCGGGTTCGCGGCGGCGGCCGTGCTGCTGGTGCTGCTGCCGACGCGGCTTGCGACCGTGCTGCCGGTGGCAGCCCTGCTCGGCGGCTTCATGTCGACGCTCTACCCGGTCTGCGTCGCCCATGCCTTCGACCGGATGCCGTCCGACCGCGTGGTCGCGGTCAGCGGCCGGCTGATCCTGGTCAGCGGCTTCGGCTCGGCGCTAGGGCCGGTGCTGGGCGCCGGCATCATGGCGCGCTTCGACATCAACGGCCTGCTCTACTTCATGGCGCTGATGACGCTTCTGCTCGCGGCGCTCGTGGGCCTGCGGGTGCGGGTCAGGGAGGCGCCGGAGAAGGTCGAGCGGCCCTTCGAGATCATCGATCCGATGACCGCGCCGATCTCGCAGGAGCCGGAGGCGACCGAGGCGGATGGGTCGCCCCGGCCGGCAGTTGCGTGACAGACAGAGTTGGGCCTGACGGTCAGGCCATGTACTGCCCGCCATTGACCGTGAAGGTCGCGCCGGTGGCGAAGGCGCCCTGCTCGGAGGCGAGGAACACCACCATCGCGGCGATCTCCTCGGGCTTGCCGAGGCGCCCGGCCGGGATGCCGGCGATGACGCGCTTGAGCGCTTCCTCCGGCATGGCCGCGACCATGTCGGTGCCGATATAGCCCGGCGTGATCGCGTTGACGGTGATGCCCTTGTTGGCGTTCTCCTGGGCCAGCGCCTTGACGAAGCCGATATCGCCGGCCTTGGCGGCGGAGTAGTTGACCTGCCCCATCTGACCCTTCTGGCCGTTGATCGAGGAGATCACGATGATGCGGCCAAACGAGCGGGCGCGCATGCCCTCGATGACCGGCCGGGTCATGTTGAAGAGCGAATCGAGATTGGTGCGGATCACGTCCGACCAGCTCTCCCTGGTCATCTTGTGGAAGAAGCCGTCCTTGGTGATCCCGGCATTGTTGACGAGGATGTCGATCGGGCCCAGCTCGGCCTCGACCTTGGCGATGCCCGCCGCGCAGGCGTCGTAATCGCCGACATCCCATTTGAACACCGGGATGCCGGTCTCGGCCTTGAACTTGGCGGCCGCCTCGTCATTGCCGGCATAGCTGGCGGCGACCTTGTGGCCGGCCTCAGCCAGGGCCCGGCTGATCGCCGCCCCGATGCCGCGCGTTCCCCCCGTGACCAACGCCACCTTCGTCATGTTCCGTTCCTCCTCATGGCGGCGTTCGCGCCGCGCTATTGTTCCGACAGCTTCAGATCGGGCGTGTAGGACCCGTCGACATCCTTGATGATGGCCTGTCCGCAGATGACGTGACCGGCGGTCGCGTCGAAGGTCAGGGTCGGGTTCCCGTACAGTTCCCAGCCCTGGCTCAACGCTTCCGAGACCCGATGACAGAAGGACGCGTCATCGGGGCCGGTGAGATAGCGATAGAGCGTGGTCTGCTTCGGCACGGCCGGGACTAGCGCTCCAGCGCCATGGCGACGCCCATGCCGCCGCCGATGCAGAGCGTGGCGAGGCCCTTCTTGGCATCGCGCTTGGCCATCTCGTGCAGCAGCGTCACGAGGACGCGGGCGCCCGATGCGCCGATCGGATGGCCGATCGCGATCGCGCCGCCATTTACGTTGACGATGTCGGGGTTCCAGCCGAGATCCTTGTTGACCGCCAGCGCCTGCGCCGCGAAGGCCTCGTTGGCCTCGACGAGGTCGAGATCGGCGATCTTCCAGCCGGCCTTCTCCAGCGCCTTGCGCGTCGCCGGGATGGGACCTGAGCCCATGATCGCCGGGTCGACGCCGGCGGTCGCCCAGGAGGCGATGCGGGCGAGCGGGGTGAGACCGCGCCTGGCGGCTTCCTTCGCGGTCATCACGACGAGCGCGGCGGCGCCGTCATTGATGCCGGAGGCGTTGCCGGCCGTCACCGTGCCGTCCTTGGAGAAAGCGGGGCGCAGCTTGGCCATGGCCTCGACGGTGGCACCATGGCGGGGATATTCGTCGGCGTCGACGACGATGTCGCCCTTGCGGGTCGAGACCGTGAAGGGGACGATCTCGTCCTTGAAGCGGCCGGCCTTCTGCGCGGCCTCGGCCTTGTTCTGCGAGCCGACGGCGAATTTGTCCTGCTCCTCGCGGCTGATCTGCCATTTGGTCGCGACGTTCTCGGCGGTCGTGCCCATGTGATAGCCGTGGAAGGCGTCCCAGAGGCCGTCCTTGATCATCGTGTCGATGAACTTGGTGTCGCCCATCTTGGTGCCGTTGCGCAGATGCGCGGCGTGCTGCGACATCGACATCGATTCCTGGCCGCCGGCGACGATGATGTCGGCATCGCCATTGGCGATCTGCTGCAGGCCGATGGCGACGGTGCGCAGCCCCGAGCCGCAGAGCTGGTTCAGGCCCCAGGCGGTCTTCTCCTGCGGGATGCCGGCGATCATCGCGGCCTGACGGGCCGGGTTCTGGCCCTGACCCGCCGTCAGGATCTGGCCCATGATGACCTCGTCGACCTCGCCGGCTTCGACCTTGGCGCGGGCCAGCGCTTCCTTGATCGCGGCCGCACCCAGATCATGGGCGGGGGTGTTGGCGAAAGCGCCGTTGAAGGCGCCGACCGCGGTGCGCGCTGCGCTGACGATCACGATGTCCGTATCGGCCATGGGGGAAAATCCTTAGCTGGTTGTCGCGACGGCCCCATCGCTCCGGGCCGCCTGGTTCGAAGGGCACCTTCGAAGCCCGCCGCGCCGCCGTCAAGTGAGCCCAAAGAGATCATTCTGCGGGCATAGCAAGCGGGAGCATGTTTGCCCTGCCGTAAAGACGGGCAAAGGCTGTCATGCTTTAGTCTTGTTTTTGCGCTGCGCGCTCAAAAAACTTGCGACGGCCGGCCGAGCGGCTACCATCGTCTTTGGGAGACCGTCAGTCCGGCCGTCGCGCGATCTTCGCGAGAGGGTACGGGCCAACGTGAATGCAGGATTCTGATGGCCAGCGACAAAGAACCGACCGTCATCAAGAAATACGCCAATCGCCGTCTCTACCACACCGGCACGAGCTCTTACGTGACGCTGGAAGATCTTGCCGGGCTCGTCAGGGGCGGCGAGGATTTCGTCGTCTATGATGCGAAGTCGGGCGAGGACATCACCCGTTCGGTATTGGCACAGATCATCTTCGACGAGGAAGCGAAGGATGGGCAGAACCTGCTGCCGATCGCCTTCCTGCGCCAGCTCATCCGCTTCTATGGCGACAGCATGCAGGCGCTGGTGCCGCGTTATCTCGAATTCTCGATGGACAACCTGACCAAGGATCAGGGCCAGTTCCGCGAGCAGATGGCCAAGGCCTTCTCCGGCGGTGCCTTCGGCGGCGGCGCACTGGATGCGATCCAGGCCCAGACCCGCGCCAACATGACGATGTTCACCGAGGCGTTCCGGGTGTTCAATCCCTTCGCCGCGGCGGCTGCCGCCAAGGCGCAGGAGGAGAGCGCCGCCGCCGGTGGCGCGGCCAAGGGCGATGATCTCGGCGACCTCAAGCGCGAGCTGAGCGAGATGCGCGACCGCCTGGACAAGCTCGCCAAGACGAAGTGAGACGCGGCGCCTCAGCGCTGCATGGCGTGGCGTGAAGCCACGCCGTCATTGCGAGCGTAGCGAAGCAATCCAGAACGCCCGCTCGACGGTCCCTGGGTTGCTTCGCTACGCTCGCAATGACGATCGCGATTTCCGAAGCGCCGGTGCCGGTGGGCTAGCCGGCGGCGAATCTGGCCTCTGCGCCCGCGGCCGGACGCCGCAGTTCGGCGCGTCCCATCAGGTGTCCCTGCAGGTAGGTCACGCCCCAATCGGCGAGCATGCTGGCCTGCAGCTCGTCATCGACCCATTCGGCGACCGTCTCGACGCCGAGATGGCGGGCGAGGTCGATCAGGGTGCGGACATAGAAGCGGTCGTCGGTCGAGCGGCGCAGGTTCTGCGTGAAGGTGCCGTCGATCTTCAGCACGTCGATCGGGAAGGCGCGCAGGTGCCGCAGCGAGGTGTGGCCGGCACCGAAATCGTCGATGGCGATGCGCGCGCCGTGGTCCTTGATCTGCCCGAGCAGCCTGGCGATCCGCGCCGGATCGTCGATCGTGGCGGTTTCCGTGATCTCGACGACGAGGCGCTCGGCGATGCCGCGCGCGCCGCTGGTGCAGGCGAGAAAGGCATCCAGCCATTCCGGATCGGAGAGCGAGCGCGGGGAGACGTTGACCGAGAGCGTCAGCGACGGCTCGCTGGCGAGCAGGCCGACCGCCAGTTCGAGCACGCGGTGATCGAAGAGCCGGACGAGACCGCGCCGCTCGAGCATCGGGATCAGCTCGGCCGTGGCGAAGAAGGCGCCGTCACGGCCGAGAGAGACGCGCAGCAGCGCCTCGTGGAAGGCGACCTCGCGTGACTTCGCCCGCACGATCGGCTGCAGTGCGAGTTCGACGCGGCGCTCGTTGAGGGCGGCGAGCGCGCGGACGTCGAAGCCTGTGCGGTCGTCGGCCGATTCGCGGCCCTCCTGCCGGCGTGCGATCACGGCGGCGTCGGCAGCACCCGCCTTGGCGCCCGCGAGCGCGTTCTCGGCGGCCGAGAGCAGCGTGCCGGCATGGCTCGAAAGGTCGGGCGCGATGGCGGCGCCGACCCGCAGGCGCACAAGCGCGATGCCGCGGGCGGTCTCGATCGCGGCCTGCGCCACCGCCTTGCTGAAGCGCCTGGCGGCAGCCTCGATCTGGTTGTGCGGGCAGCCGGTGAGCAGGATCGCGAAGCGGTTGCCGGAATAGCGCACGAGATGGTCGCGCCGGCGCGTCACCGAGCGCAGCCGGTCCTGCACCACGCCGATGATCTCGTCGGTGGCCTCATGGCCGAAATCGTCGTTCAGCCGGGCGAGTTCGTCGATCGCCGCGACCAGCACGACGATGCCGCGCTCGGCCGGCAGATGCTCGGCCAGCGTCGCGCCGAGGCGTTCGAGCAGCGCGGAACGGTCCCCGAGTTCTCCGGTCTGGACCACCAGCTCCTCGGGCCGCACCTGGCGCTCCAGCCTGAGCACGCCGCGCGCGCAGGCGGGGCGGCCATCGGTGCCGGCGAACCAGCGTCCGGCATCCTCGACCCACATGCTGCGTCCGGCGAGTTCGGCTGCATAGCGCGTGCGGTAGATCACGCCCTCGCCCTGGTCGTGGCCGCCGGAGGAAAAGATCGCATCATAGCGGCTGCGGCCGCTGCCGGGCTCGACGAGGCCGGCGAAGCCCAAGCCGCGGGCCATGGCGGCTTCAGGGATTGCGCCCAGCACGTCGGCCGCATTGGGGCCCCAGGTCAGGGCGTCGCTCTGGATGTCCCAGCTGTAGACGACTTCGCCGATCGAGGAGAGGAGGTTGCGCGGATCCACGCGGCTGTCGTCACGAGCATTGAAGATCGACGGCACGGGCATCGCGTGGGGGCCTCGGTGGAACCGGATGGTGGACACCGAAGCTTGTGCCGGGCCGTCCGGTCCTGACGGGATGGGAAATGTCCCGAAACGATGCGGCCGACACGATTAATGCACCGTTAAGTCTGGCCGGCCGATTGCAACTTTGCCCTTCGACGCAGCCCTTTGCGTTTCGGAGTGGCACATGCCCGATTCGGGGTATCGAGAGTGGGATGGCGAGCGCGCGGCGGCAGGCGTTGCGATGCTGCTGCTGCAACTCGCCGCCAGCCAGGCCGAGATCGGGCCCTTTGCCCGTCGCGAACGCGAGACGCCGGAGGCGGCGGCGAGGCTCTACCGCGCCGCCGCGATGCGGACGCGAAGCGGCGGCCTGATGCGCGGCTGAGGGCTGCCGCGACGTTCATTTCAGACAGGACGGCAGGGCGCCGCGCAGGGAATGGCGGCGCGCAAAGAAAAAGCCGGCCTCGCGGCCGGCTCACAACGCTGCAGGGCAGCGCCTCGAAGCTGAGACCTCGGGGGTCTCAGGCCTCGGGTTTCAAGCCTCAGACTTGGCCTTCAGCACCTGGCGACCGCGATACATGCCCGACTTCAGGTCGACATGGTGCGGGCGGCGCAGTTCGCCGGAGTTCTTGTCTTCGATATAGGTGGGCTGCTTCAGCGCGTCGGCCGAGCGGCGCATGCCACGCTTCGACGGCGACGTCTTTCTCTTCGGAACGGCCATGGTACTCTCCATCGTGCCGCCGCTCGGAAGCGCTGCCCTGAGGCCACGCCACCGTCACGACGACGGATCAATCTCGTGAGGCGTTGCCCATACACGCTCGGGCGCGCGATGGCTAGAGCATTGCGCGAAAAAGTGGGAACCGGTTTTTCGCAGGAGCAATGCTCCGATGTGATTCAGTGCTGGATCGCGTTTCGCGCGAGCATCCGCGGCATTGGTCAATCCGGCACGGCGCAATCGCCCAGCGGACCGAGTTGCCCGACACGGCGCTGGACGCGCCCGGCCGCCGATTGCAGACTCCGGGTCGGGCGAGCGGGGTTGCGGATGATCGGGTTGGGCAGCGCGCCGGCGAGCCGGGCGGCTTCCGCCGCGTTCAGGCGCGAGGCCGGCTTGCCGAAATAGCGCTGGGCCGCGGCTTCGGCACCGAACAGCCCCTCACCCCATTCGGCGACGTTGAGATAGACCTCGATGACGCGCTGCTTGGGCCAGGCGAGGTCGATCGCCATGGCCAACGGTATCTCCAGCGCCTTGCGGACATAGGAGCGGCCGGGCCAGAGGAAGACGTTCTTGGCGGTCTGCATCGTCAGGGTCGAGGCGCCGCGCGAGGGGCCGTCCTCGTCGTCCAGCACCGCATTCAGCTCGACCCAGTCGACACCGCCATGGCTGCAGAAGCGCTGGTCCTCGGCCGCGATCACGGCGCGCACGAGATTCGGCGAGATCGCCGTCAGAGGCACCCATTGCCGCTCGACCGGCTGGAGCGTCAGCCAGCGCCCGAGCATCAATGTCGAGGGCACCGGCACGAAACGGTAGAGCAAGAGCCCGAGAGCGAGCGCGGCGAGCAGCGTCAGCCCCGCGCGCACGAGCCAGCGCAGGCCGCGGGCCAGGATGCCCCGCCGCGTGGTCGCTCGCTCTGCCGCCATTGCTGTCATGCCCCCGCCGATTGCCCCCACTACTAGCCCCGCCGGGCTCCCCCACTGGCTTGACGGTTCAGCCGCACTCCTGCAAGCCCCGCCGGTCAGCGAACGCGAGGCCACCGCAGGAGTTCCGCCCATCATGAGTTCCGCGAAGTCCTGCGACAGCGATACCCGCGACGGCAACGGCGATGGCGATCTCGCCGCGCGGCTGGCGCAGACCGCCGGCGAGATCGAGGCGCTGCTGGACGCGCTGCTCGGCGACGCTGTAGGCGAGGGCGAGATCGCCCGCCCGGCCCGGCTGCTCGCCGCGATGCGCCACGGCGCGCTCGGCGGCGGCAAGCGGCTGCGCCCCTTCCTGAGCGTCGAGACGGCCCGCCTCTTCGGCGTTGCGCCTGCGCAGGCGTTGCGGGCCGGCGCTGCGGTCGAGCTCGTCCACTGCTACTCGCTGGTGCATGACGATCTGCCGGCCATGGACAATGACGACACCCGCCGCGGCCGGCCGACGGTTCACAAGGCGTATGACGAAGCCACCGCGATGCTGGCCGGCGACACGCTGCTGACCTTCGCCTTCGAGGTTCTGGCCGCCCCGGCGACGCATCCTTCCGGCGATGTCCGCGCGGCGCTCGTGCTGACGCTCGCGCGCGCTTCGGGGCTGGGCGGCATGGCGGGCGGACAGATGCTGGATCTCGCCGCCGAGGGGCGCTTCGAGACCGGCACTGCTGCCACACTGTCGGAAGCCGCGATCCGCCGCCTGCAGGCGATGAAGACCGGTGCGCTGCTGGCGGCAAGCGTCGAGATCGGCGCCGTGCTGGGCGGTGCCTCGGCTGACCAGCGCGCGGCGCTGGCGGCTTACGGCCGGGCTCTCGGCGCGGCTTTCCAGGTCGCCGACGACATCCTCGACGTCGAGGCGAGCCCGGAGCAGCTGGGCAAGGCTACGGCCAAGGACCAGGACAAGGGCAAGGCGACGCTGGTCTCCGCGCTCGGGCTCGATGCGGCCAAGCGCGAGCGCGACGGCCTGAGCGCGCAGGCGGTGGCGGCGCTGGAGGGATTTGGGCCGGAGGCAAACGTGCTGCGCGCGGCGGCACGGTTCGCGGCAGAGCGGACGAGCTGAGGGGGCAGGTTCGACCCGTTTCTGACATCCCGAAGGTCTGCTCCTGGGCGATGCAATGAGATCGGCAGCCGCGCGGCCGGGCTACCCGAAGCGGTCGCGATAGGCGGTAGGCAAGCGTAAGCTCGACATCCCTGAGATCGAGGGTTGGATCGGCTGGATACCCCTGTTGATGGGCATCGGCATGGCCTTGCTAGGCGCCACTGAGCTCAATCCCAAACGGACTCTGAGGCGGCCGAGGCGCCTTGTCGTCAGCGAAAGAGGTTCGGGGGCAGCGGCGGCTCCGCATTGAGCAGCGTGATCGTCACCCGTCGGTTCGGCGGGAGATAGGGATTGTCGGGGAAGACCGGCTCGGTGTCGGCGCGTCCCACCACGGAGAAGAAGTGGTCGCTAGGGAGCCCGGCGCCCGACAGGATCTCGCGCACGGCGAGCGCGCGCCGGGTGGTGAGGCTCCAGGGTTCGACGGCCCCCACCGAGCCCGGGCGCGCGGCGGCCGTGTGGCCGGTGACACGCAGGCGGTTGGGCATCCGGCGCAGGGTGGGCGCGAGCGCCTCCAGCACGCGACGGGTGCGCTCGTAGGGGTCGACCGAGCCCTCGCGAAACATGGAGCGGCCGTCCTCGTCCACGAGGGAAACGTCCACCCCCTCCTTGGTCGGCTCGATCACGATGTTGCGCGACAGCTCGGCAATTTCGGGCATGTTCTGGAGCGCCTGCCGGAGGCTGGCTATGGCGCTGTGGTTGGCCTGCACGCTGGCGGCCGGGCGGCTGACCTCGCGGTCGCGTGCGTTGCCCCACCAGCGCCTGTCGTCCTGCGCGGTGGTGCCCGTCGCCGCGTCGCGGGGCGCCGACGACTTGTTGCCTGACTTGTCCAGGGCGGTGCCCATCAGGATGCCGCCAGCGCCACTGGTGCTAGGACTCAGAGCCGTCGTCGGCGCAAAGTATTCCGCCAAGCCGTCCTTCTGCTCCTGCGTCGTCATGCTAATCAGCCACATCAGCAGAAAGAACGCCATCATGGCGGTCACGAAGTCCGCATAGGCGATCTTCCAGGCCCCGCCGTGGTGCGCATGAGCGGCCTTCTTGACCTTCTTGATGATAATCGGCTGGATGGGCTTGGTCATCGAGTCCCTACTGGAGATTGAGCCAGATCTAGGCGGGCAGAGCGGCGGTTGCCGCTTCCACTTCGTTGAAGGTCGGGCGGACGTCGCTCATCAGAGCCTTGCGGGCAAATTCTACCGCCATCACCGGCGGCTGGCCGCTGATATGGGCGAGGAGACCCGCCTTGAGTGAGAGGTAGTATTTGGATTCCGCCTCGAAGAGGCCCTTGAGCGACTGCGCCATGGGCCCGAAGAAGCCGTAGGCGACGAAGACGCCGAAGAAGGTGCCGACGAGCGCGCCGCCGATCAGATGTCCCAGCACTTCCGGCGGCTCTTTGATCGCCCCCATCGTCTTGATCACGCCGAGCACGGCGGCGACGATGCCGAGCGCCGGTGTTCCGTCGGCGAGCGACTGCATGGCCGAAACGATACGCTCCTGCTCCTGGTGGTGCGTCTCCAGTTCCTCGTCCATGAGAGCGTCTATCTCGTGGACGTTGTTGGCGCCCAGCGTCACCATGCGCATGTAGTCGCAGACGAACTCGACCGCATGATGGTTCGCTGCAAAAGTCGGGAAGGCGTTGAACAGCGTCGACTCGCTCGGATTTTCAATGTGCTGCTCGACCGCGAGCAGGCCCTTCTGCTTCACAAGCTTGTACAATGAGTACTGCATCCCCAGCAGTTCGACATAGCATTCCTGCTTGTACTTGGGGCCCTTCACGAGCGTGCCGAGCATGGCGGGCACGGCCTTGAGCACCGGCGCGGGGTTGCCGATGATGAAAGCACCGACCGCTGCACCGAGAATGATAACAAACTCGTATGGCTGCCAAAGGACCTCGAGGTGGCCACCCATAGCCGCGTAGCTGCCGAAGACGCAGACGAAGACGATGATTGTGCCGACGATCAGCCGCATGGTTTGCCACCCTCGCGCCACGGCAGGTACAGCCCGCGCGAAGCAACTACTGGTCCGAATGACCGATCAAGGTTAACGGCGGGTTTAGAGCCATGGGCCCGCAGGTTTGTAAGCGTCGTCCTCCGGCCACGGCTTTGAGGCTTGGGGCGGCAGAGTAGGAAATCGGCGTGCAATGAGTCTCCGCCAATCCCGGCGATCGGCGTCCAATAGGGGACCGTTTCCCGGAGTCATCTACGCTGCGCCGCTTTGCTGTGGCGCGGCGAGGCTGAGGATGACGCGGGTGAGAGCCAGGTGGGCAACGTGTGCGAGCGCTTCTTCGCGCCGACGCCGCGCTTCGCAAGCTACAAGGAACTGAACGCCTGGCTTGCCGACCGCTGCGTCGCGCACGCCAAGGCGACGGCTCCCCCTCGGTTCCGTGGACTATCTGGGATGCCTCTGATTACGCTCTCTCGCCGGCGCCAATCCAAGCCTCCGGACAACGCTATCGAGTCGCTGGAAAGCTGACCAAGAAGGTTGACCGCATATCGGACTTTTGGCCGATGCTTGCTGAGTGCCGCAGAACAGGACTGTCACGTCCGCTTGGGGTCGCCAGCTAGCACTGGCGCAACGACGAGTGTCCGGATTTGGGCGATCTCCCAATGTCCGGTTGTGGCGCGATCCGGCTGGTGCAGGTGATCGACGTCAACTTCAGCTCTCCACCCATGACGGACGTTGCGAACGTCAGGTTTCGCAGAGCAAGCTGCTGCTATGCGAGCGAAACGATCTCGCCGTCCTCCTTGGTGAAGCTGGCGGGCTTTCGCTCCAGCAGTTCGAAGACGATTTCTGACGGGCGACAGAGCCTGACGCCCTTCGGCGTCACGACCAATGGTCGGTTCACCAGGATCGGGTGCTCGATCATGGCGGCGAGGATGCGGCTTTCATCGACCCCGTCGTCGAGCAGGCCGAGGTCGCCGGCCGGGGTTCCCTTTTCACGCAGCAACTGGCGGAAAGTCAGCCCGGCCTCGCTTGCCAGCTTGCGAAGCTGGGCCGGCGTCCAGCCGATTTCGAGATATTCGACGATCTCCGGTTCGTAGCCGGCAGCGCGGACCATCTCGACGACGTTGCGGGACGTGCCGCAGGCGGGATTGTGGAAGATCAGGACAGTAAAATCCGTGTCGGTCATGGCGCATGCTCTTGCCTGAGGAGCCAACCGAACGCCAGCATCGCAACAAGCGCGCCTGCCAGTTGGGCGAGAATGAAGGTGGGAACAGATGCGGGCGCGATGCCCGCGAAGGTGTCGCTGAGGCTGCGGGCGATCGTCACCGCCGGGTTGGCAAAGGAGGTCGAGGCCGTGAACCAGTAGGCGGCGGTGATGTAGAGGCCGACCGCCATGGGCGTGAAGTCGGGTCGGAACCGGACCGTGCCCAGAATGGTCGCAACCAAGCCGAATGTCGCGACGGCCTCGGAGAAGGCCTGGGCAGGCCCGGCGCGCAAGGTCGTCGAGAGCTGAAACAGCGGCTCACCAAACATCAGATGGGCGCACCAGACGCCGAGCACCGCGCCGAGGAACTGGGCGAGTGAGTAAGCCGCGGCCGGTCGCCAGGGCATCTCGCGGCGGAACACGGCCACCAAGGTCACGGCTGGATTGAAATGTGCGCCCGAGATCGGCCCGAACACTGTGATCAGAACGACGAGCACAGCGCCGGTGGCCACAGTGTTGCCCAGCAGGGCCAGGGCGACATTGCCGCCGGCGAGGCGCACGCCCATGATCCCGGAGCCCACCACGGCGGCCAAAAGCAGAGCGGTTCCCAGTGCCTCGGCGAAGAGGCGACGCGGCAGGTCGAAGGCGGCCATCGTCAGGCATTCACTTTCGGCAGGCAGGCGCCCGCGCAGTCGGCGGCCCTGGCGACGATGTTTTCCAGCGGCGCGCAGATTTCCGGGGCGCCATTGCAGCAATCGTCCATCAGGAAGCCGAGCAGGCCACTCATGGCCGCATAGTCGGCCGAGTAGATGATCGAACGGCCCTCGCGGCGCGAGATGATCAGCCCGGCATGCGAGAGCACGTTGAGATTGGCCGACAGGGTGTTGGGCAGGGTGTCCAGCGTGCGTGCGATCGCGCCAGCGGCGATGCCGGCCGGGCCAGCTTTCACCAGCAGGCGAAAAATCGTCAGGCGACCTTCATGCCCCAGGGCGGACAGGCTTGCGACGGCGGCTTTCGATTCCATATTTCCACTATGATCGAAATATGAGACAGATCAATGACGAAATTGGAGTCCGCTGGCATGACCGAGTTCCCCGCCTTGCAGTCGCAGTTCCTGCTGCCGATCGATCAGGGCAGGCTGGAGGCCCAGGCACCTTCCACCCATCCACCTTCCACCCATCCGCCTTCCAGCCATCCGCCGCGCATCTTGCTGCTTTACGGCTCGCTGCGGAAGCGTTCGTTCAGCCGCCTTCTGACTGAAGAGGCGGCCCTCATTCTTCAGCGACTGGGCTGCGAGACCCGCATTTTCGATCCGCGCGATCTGCCGCTCCCCGACGCCACCGGGCCGGACCACCCCAAGGTGCAGGAGCTGAGGGCGCTGTCGCTGTGGTCCGAGGGCCAGGTCTGGTGCAGCCCGGAGCGGCATGGCGCGATCACGGGCGTCATGAAGTCCCAGATCGACTGGATTCCGCTGGAGGTCGGAAGCGTCCGTCCGACCCAGGGTCGCACGCTGGCCGTGATGCAGGTCAGCGGCGGCTCGCAGTCGTTCAATGCGGTCAACACGCTGCGCCTGCTCGGTCGCTGGATGCGGATGATCGCCATCCCCAACCAGTCATCCGTGGCCATGGCGTATAAGGAGTTCGACGAGCAGGACCGGATGAAGCCGTCGGCCTATTACGACCGCGTGGTCGATGTGATGGAAGAGTTGGTGAAGTTCACGCTGTTGACCCGCGACCGCGCCGACTATCTGGTCGATCGCTACAGCGAGCGTAAGGCTGACGGCCGGATCGCCGAACAGGTCGAACTCGGCGCGGCAGCGATGGGGCACGAGGCCAAATCGCGCTAGGGATTTCGTCTCCCGCAGAAGCTGGGGCCTGCTCGTGACCCCACAATGCTCCGATCCGGCAGCATCCAGCCTCAATCAATGACGTGGTCGGCACCGCCGAGGAGCGTGCCCGGAAGATCAAGGCTGATGCGTTTCGCCGTATTCAGGTTGACCACGAGTTCGAAGGTTTCCGGCCGCTCGACCGGCAGATCGGAGGGCTTGGCGCCTTGAAGTATCCGCGCCGTGAAATAGCCGACCCGCTTGACGCTATCGGCGAGTTTGGGGCCGTATGAGAACAGCCCACCCGCCTGCGCGAACTCGGTCCAGCCCGAAAGCGCAGGAATCTTGTGCCGGATCGCGAACTCGGTCGTTATCTTCCGGCTCTCCAGCATGACGCTGTCGGGCAGGAATACCAGTGCGTCGGGCGGAGTGGCATCAAACTTTGCGAGCGTCTCGACAGCGTCCCTGACGCTTCGGGTCGGGACCCATTCGAGCTGCATTCCAAGTTTGCGCGCGGTCCGCTCGGAGGTCAAAACCTCAAGTTCATAGCCGGGGTGCATCGGGTCGCCCAGAAGCAGCACGCGTTTGGCGTTCGGGGCGGCCTCACGCAGGAGCTCAAGGCGCTTGGCGTTCAGCTCGGCCGCCATGAAGGTGACACCTGTGAGGTTGCGGCCGGGTCTGGACAGGGCGCTGGTCAATCCCGCGATGATGGGGTCGCCACTGAAGCCGTAGACCACCGGGATGGTCGTGATGTCGCGAACGCCGTAGATGGCGCCGCCCTGGGTCACGATGACAGCCGGCTTCATGGCAACAATCTCGGCCACGACCTTGGTAAGACCCTCGCCCCGGTCGCCGTCGGCTGAACGGGGAACAACCTGCACGTTGCGGCCGTCGACGAAGCCCTGGGCCGCGAGGCCGGCATGGAAGGCCTGCAGATACCGTTCGACTTGGCTAAGCGGGTAGATGGACAGCCAAGCGACAACAGGCAGGTTCCGCCCTGTTGCCGGCGAGGCCAATGTCACAGCGGCCACAGCCAGGAAGGTCCGCCGACTTAAGGGAGCAGGAGCCATCATCTGGAACCCTCGCGGGGTTGGCACCATTCAGGTCGAGTATGAGGCGGAGATCGCTACTCGACCAGCGGCATTTTTCGAAACAGGCGCCTACAAGGGGTGGCCGCTTCCAAGCAGGCGCCGGAGGCCGCTACCGATCGAGACCGTACCGTCGTCGGTTCTCGCACGATGTCCCGAGAAAGGAGCGAGCAGGACTCACGGGCGATGCTGACGCAGGTTACAGGATCCCACCCAAGAGCCAATCGCCGCGTCGGGCGCCTGCAGGTCTCGCGGGCCGAGGCGTCTCGAGTGGGCCGCCGGCCGGAGGCCGGGACTGCTCAGGCGGGCTCTCGCCTCCCGCTTTTGCTGATTCGCGAGGGCGAAATCGGACTCGTCAAGCCGGTATTTGGTCGCTAGCGTAGAGGGCTTGGATCCGGAACGGGGAGGTGGCTATGCCGAACGCCGATGCCGTGATGATCTTCTCCTGCGAGGAGCGCAAGGCCGCCGTCCTGAGAGCGGCCCAACTCCTCAACTGCGCGCCGGGAACCGAGGAAGAGCGCGAATTCGAGATGCTGACCCAGGCCATCGTCGAGTACGACATCATTCAGGAAGCCCAGGCGCCGGTCGAGATACCACCCGGCTTCATGCCGTTCATCCGCAGCCGACAGCCGGTCGCCGGCAAGCGCGCGTAAGACTTGCCAGGCCAAGTTCCCCTATCGGCCGGAGCTGGATAGGCCGAAGCCTCAGCGCCACCTACCGAACGCGTCCGCCAGCGTCTGGCTGCCGGGTCCGCCCTTCTCGAAGGTGATGATGCCGCGGCGGCCCGAGGCGAAGCGGACGGGAACGTCGATCCAGGCCCGGTTCAGGATCAGGTCGGTGTTGCGCTCGACCTCGACGGGCACATTCGAGAGCGCAGCGACGAAGAGGTTCTCGCCGAGCGCCGAATTGATCGCCGAAAGCGGCGCGCCGCGCTCGCTTTCCTCGGTCTTGAACTGCGGCACGCCGACCTCGCGCACGGCTTCCGTCGCCGGGTCGCCGGTCGAGGTGAAGCGCATGCCGATGATGTGCGAGGCAGGAAAGGCGGTGTCGGTGTTGCGGCGGATGGTGAAATCGAGCGTCAGCCCGATCTCCGCGATCTCGACGGTGGCGCGCACGATCGTCTCGACCGGGCGGCCCTGGCCGACGCTCTCGCTGTCGAGGCGCCAGAAGACGCGGCCGTTGACGGCACGGGGCGTCTGCGGGCTGGCAGGGTCCTCGGTGTAGAGGATGGCGCGCTGCGCGACCGCGATCTCCTGCGAGGGCGCCGTCGTGCTGTTGCTGGCCGGGCGCTGGCTGGGGGCAGGGGTGCCGGCGTCGCCGACGCGTTCGTTGATCTTGCCGGCATTGTCGGGCTGCGCCGGCTGGACCGGGGTTTCGACCCGCGGCCGCTGCGCCGTCTCCGGCGGCTTGACCTTGTTGACGTAATAGGCGGCAGCCGCGATGGCCGCCACGGCAATGGCGACGCCGGTCGCGACGACGGCTGTGCGCAGATGGCCGGGCTTGACCCGCTTCTCGCGCGGCGGCGCGATGCGAGGCCGCATGACCTGCGGCTCGGCCGGCTCCCGCACGGCTGCATCGAGGCGCTCGTCATCGTGCCCGGATTCGGTCTGGGCCTGGGCCTGGGCCGGCAGCGGCCCATGTGGCCGGGGCGCGGCCGTGGGAGGCTGCGGCGGCTCGACCGGCCGCGGTGCCGGCGGCTCGGGTTCCGGCTCTGCGGGCAGCAGCGGCGCGAGGTCCGGCTGGGGCGGGGTGTCGTCGTAATCGGCCTCGATCCGCGCCACGGCCTCGTCGAGCGACAGCCGCTCGCGCATGATCTCGGCCTCGCCGAGCGGCGGGTCGAGACTGCGGAGCTGGGCCACGAGGGCGGCCCTGGCACGGTCATAGATGGCGTTGCGCGCCGCCGGAGACGTGTCGGGCAGCCCGGCGACCGCTCGTGCCAGGATGGGATAGAAGTCGGCCATTGGCCTCACTTGTCGTTGTTGGGCGGCCGCGTCAACCCTCGAAGGGGTTGTGAACGAGGATCGTGTCGTCGCGCTCGGGGCTGGTGGAGAGCACTGCCACGGTCGCGCCGATCAGTTCCTCGATGCGGCGGACATATTTGATCGCCTGCGCTGGGAGCTCCGCCCAGGAGCGGGCGCCGGCGGTCGAACCTTCCCAGCCCTCGATCGTCTCGTAGACCGGCTCGACTCGGGCCTGGTCGCTCTGGCCGGCCGGCAGGTGCTCGAGGATCGCGCCGTCGAGCTTGTAGCCGGTGCAGACCTTGATCTCCTTGAAGCCGTCGAGGATGTCGAGCTTGGTCAGGGCGATGCCGTCGATGCCGGAGGTCTTCACGGTCTGGCGCACGAGGCAGGCATCGAACCAGCCACAGCGGCGCTTGCGGCCGGTGACGACGCCGAATTCCTTGCCCTTGGTGCCGATCAACTCGCCGATCTCGTCGAAGAGTTCGGTCGGGAAGGGGCCCTCGCCGACGCGGGTGGTGTAGGCCTTGGCGATGCCCAGCACATAGCCGACGGCCGAGGGGCCGAGCCCTGACCCCGTCGCGGCCTGGCCGGCGACGATGTTGGACGAGGTCACGAAGGGATAGGTGCCGTGGTCGACGTCGAGCAGCGCGCCTTGCGCACCCTCGAACAGGATGCGCTTGCCGGCGCGACGTTCCGAATCGAGCAGCGCCCAGACCGTATCGGCATAGGGCAGGACCTGGGGGCCGATCTCCTTGAGCTGTCCGAGCAGTTCGTCGCCGTTGACCTCGGCGATGCCCAGACCGCGGCGCAGTGCGTTGTGATGCGCCAGCAGGCGCTCGATCTTGGCCTCCAGGATCGCGGGATCCTTCAGGTCGATCACGCGGATGGCGCGCCGGCCGACCTTGTCCTCATAGGCCGGGCCGATGCCGCGCTTCGTCGTGCCGATCTTCAAGCCGGCATTCGAGGTCTCGCGGAAATGGTCGAGTTCGCGATGCAGCGGCAGGATCAGCGTCGCATTGTCGGCGAGGCGCAGATTCTCAGGGCTGATCGCGACGCCCTGCTTGCGCAGCCGCTCGATCTCCTCGACGAGATGCCAGGGATCGACCACGACGCCGTTGCCGATGACCGAGAGCTTGCCGCCGCGCACGATGCCCGAAGGCAGCAGCGAAAGCTTGTAGACGACGCCGTCGATGACGAGGGTATGGCCGGCATTGTGGCCGCCCTGGAATCGGACCACGACGTCCGCCTGGCTCGACAGCCAGTCGACGATCTTGCCCTTGCCCTCGTCGCCCCACTGGGCGCCGACCACCACCACATTTGCCATGGTTCAGGTGTTCCTGCTTGTCTTGCGTCTGCGGGTCTTGCTCGTGTCATTCCGGGCAAGCGCCGCACATGAAAAACCCCGGCGCAAGACCGGGGTTCCAAGGCAGGTTCTTGCAGGCCCTCATGAGCCAACCGCGCGCCAAGGTCAAGCTTGGCACACATGGAAGGCGCGCCCGCCAGCGTGTAGAAGAGGCTGCGGCGGCCATGAGCACGCCTTGCTGGCAGGCTTCATGCTTGCCTCGCGAGGCCGGCTCGGCGGCCGAATCACGGATGCGCGTGGCGCGCGCAAAGGGGACACGAACACGATGACGACGGTACTCGACACCTGGCTCGAACGGCACCATGCCGAGTTCAGCGCGATCCGGCAGGACATCCACGCCCATCCCGAACTGGGGCTCGAGGAACACCGGACGGCGGCGCTGGTCGCGGCCAAGCTGCGCGAATGGGGCGTCGAGGTCACCGAATCCGTCGGCGGCACCGGCGTCGTCGGCGTCATCCGCGGCAAGCGGCCCGGCCAGCGGGCGATCGGCCTGCGCGCCGACATGGATTGCCTGGCGCTGGAGGAGCAGACGGGCCTGCCTTACGCCTCCCGGCATCCGGGCAAGATGCATGCCTGCGGCCATGACGGCCACACCACCATGCTGCTGGGCGCGGCACGCTATCTGGCCGAGCATCCCGATTTCGCGGGAACGGCGATCATGATCTTCCAGCCGGCGGAGGAGGGGCGCGGCGGCGCCAACGCCATGCTGGCCGACGGACTGTTCGAGCGTTTCCCCTGCGATGCGATCTACGGGCTGCACAACTCGCCGGGCCTTCCGGCCTCGCATTTCGGCACCACGGTCGGGCCGTTCCTGGCCTCGGCCGATAGCTGGAAGGTCACCTTCCACGGCGTCGGCGGCCATGGCGGCTCGCAGCCGCATCTCTCGACCGACATCACCTATGCACAGGCGCAGTTCGTGCTCGGCCTGCAGGGCATCGTCGGCCGCAACGTGCCGCCGCTCGATACGGCCGTGATCAGCGTCGGCTACATCCATGGCGGATCGACCGAGGCCGCCAACGTGATTCCGTCCGAACTGGTGCTGGGTGGCACGGCACGGACCTATTCGGCCGAGATCCGCGACACGATCGAGCGGCGCATCGCCGAACTCGCGGCTGCGACGGCCCTGGCCTGGGGTTGCAAGGCGGAGGCGCATTATCACCGCGGCACCAGCCCGCTGATCAACAAGGCCGAGCAGGTCGAGGTTGCGGTGGCCGCGGCGTCGGCTTCCGTCGGTACTGATCATGTCGATGCCAAGATGCGTCCAGGCACCGGCGGCGAGGATTTCGCCGAGATGATGCTGATCAAGCCCGGCGCCTTCATGCGGATCGGCAACGGCGTCGCGGCGGACGGCTCGTTCAAGGGCCTGCACACGCCGCTCTACGACTTCAACGACGCGATCATCCCCGACGGCGTGCGCTACTGGGTCAATGTCGTGCAGGAAGAGCTCGGCATGCAGGAGCAGGCGGTCGCGGCGTAAGGCTTTACTCGCAAACTCAGCCGTCATCCCGGGGCAAGCCCGGGATGACGGCGATAGTGGTGAACCCGCACAGCGTTCTGCAGGGCTGCCCTCCATTCCCGTCGGTTGCGCGGCTCGGGGCCCTCGCTGTAAGCGGCTCATTTCCTCGAACCACCCGGTCTCCGCGATGCAATCGCTTTCGATCTCGACCCTCACGATCTGCGGCATCGAGGAGTTGCCGGCGCACAGCGTCCGCCGCGTCACCCATGTGCTCTCGGTGCTCGATCCCGACCGCGCGGAGATCGATGCGTTCGGCACCTATGGCGAGCACAGCCGCGTGACGCTGCGCTTTCACGACATCATCGATGCCGCGCCGGGCAAGGTCCATCCGGAGCCTGAACATGTCGACCAGATCTTGCAGTTCGGCGAGAGCCTGCGCGAGGGCTTGAGCGAGCGGGTCGAGGGGCATCTCCTCGTTCACTGCCATATGGGCATCTCCCGCTCGACGCGGCGATGCTGACCCTGATGGCGCAGAACGATGGCGAGGCCAGCGAGGACGAACTGTTCGAGCGCTTGCGCGGCGTGCGTCCGCAGGCCTGGCCGAACTCGGTGATGATCGGCTTTGCCGACGAGCAGCTCGGCCGCGACGGACGGCTCGTCGAGGCGCTGCGCCGGCATTACGGCCAGCAGCTTACGCTCCAGCCGCAGTTCACCGACTGGATGACGCGGCTGGGACGTGGGCGCGAGCTGGCGATGGCGGTTTGAGGCATAGCGACGTCATGCTCGGGCCTGACCCGAGCATCTCCGGACAGGGAGCCGGAGCCTCTTCCCGAACAAGATTCTCGGGTCTGCGCTTCGCTTCGCCCGAGAATGACGAGGGCTCAACCGCCGTCAATTCGTCGACCGCGGCAGCGGCACGGGCCCCGGCAGCGGCTGCTGGGCGTAGGTGACCTCGCGGTCCCCCGGCCATTTGATGCGATAGGCGACCTTGATCTCCCTCTCCGCGCCGGGCGCGAGATCGAAGGTCCAGGCCGAGACGCCGCGCTTGTCGCCGACCTGCTTTTCGGTCGGCGGCGTGGTCTGGGCGGCAATCGTCTCGATCGTGATCGCGGTGCTTTCCGAGAAGGGGATGCGCTCGGTCACCGTCACCTTGACCGGTTGGGCGTGCAGGCTCTTCACCACGGTCCTGAATTCGCGCAGGTCGGTGCGGGTCTGGCCGAGCCAGGTCGGCTCGTTCTCGCGGCGGCGGATGGGCGCGCGGGAGACCTTGAGCTTGTCGTCGGCGCCGAAGCCAAGCTCGACCTTGTCGCCCGGCGCCACCAGTCCAATACGGCCGCGCCCGATATAGGTGCCGTCGCGGTGCAGCGCGACCGTGCCGGGCAAGAGGGCTGCCGCCTCCTCATGGGTGAAGGCGGCTTCGAGATAGGCGGTCTCCTCGAGCTCAGGCGTGATGCGGGCGCTCAACGTCGGCTCGACCTTGCCCTGGCTCAGAACGACCGTCTTGGAAGAGCCGTCCTGCGGGATGCTGACGCGGCCCGGAACCTGGAAGCTCGCCTGATAGGCGCCGGCCTCGATCTGCGCGGTCTGGACCTCGGCCACGACCGGGGCAGAGACGGATCTCTGGGTTTTCTCGGTCTGCGCCATGGCCTCGGCCTCGGCTTTCGCGCGCGCCGCTGCCATGGGGGCGGGAGCCGCGCCGACGCGCGGGCGGCTCTCGTAGACCACTGGCGGTTCGAAGAACATCACCTGCATCGGGGCAAGCTCGGGTGCGCGGGTTCCGCCGGCCGAACGCGTGGTCGAGAGCGTGAGCGCGACGTCGCCCCAATCCTCGCCGGTGCGCTGGCGCAGTTCCGCGCGCCGGACGAGATCGAGCGCGGGCTTGGCCGCGCCGCTGCCGGTGGTCAGCCTCGCCTCGTATTGCGGCGTCCAGCCGGCGCCGCCGACGCGGTAGGTGACCGCGAACTCGGCCGCGACGGGGGCTGCAGCCTCGACCGCGATGGCGATGTCGCGCTTGGGCGCGCCCGGTTTGCCGGATTGCGGCCTTGCCCGCTCAAGCGCCGCGATCTCGGCATCGACATCGCTGGCGCGGGTACGGACGCCGCGCAACTCTTCATGGACCTTGACCAGCGAGGTGCCGATCGCGTCGAACACGGCCGGCCAGTCGGTGACGGGCAGGGCCTTGCCGTCGGGGCCGAGCTTGTCGGGGCCGATTTGGGCGAAGCGCTCGATGGTGGCGCGCTTGGCCTCGATCGCGCTGATGCGACCGAAGAGCGTGTCCTTCTCCTCGCGCAGCGCCTTGAGCTTGCCCTCGATCACCGTGTCGAGCACCGGGCGGGCCTCGCCGGGTGTCAGGCGGACATCGACGGCGCCGACTGCGAAGGCGCCTGCACCCTTGCCCTCGACGCGGATCGAGGCCGGGTCGATCGTCGCGGGCAGGCCGCGCAGCACGATCTGCGAGGCGCCCTGCAGCAGCTCCGCCCGGCCGAGCCGCGTCACGACGGCGCCGTCCGGATAGACGGTGACGCGATCGATTCGAGAGGAAAGCTCGGTCTCGGCCGCGCCGGCAAGGCCGGGGGCGAGAACCAGAGCGGCGGCAAGTCGGGTCATCATAGTGTGCTATCCCCTCAGACAATCACGAGGCCGTGATAGGCGGGTTCGAATTCGGCGCGGCCAAGGCGGAATTGGGCCGGATTGCGGACAGCATCACAAGGGCGCTGCCGCCCAGCATCCTGCATTCGAGGGAGGCCGCGGCCGGGGGGCCGTTTCGGCGCCTGCCTGAACGAAAAAGCCCTGCCCGGATGGGGCAGGGCTCGCGTCGATGTGATGGCTGCGTCGCCGGCTCAGAACTCTTCCCACCCGGCGTCGCTGGCGCGGCTGTTGGCGACCTTCCTGGCTGGCGCCCGCGACTGGACGAAGGCGGCCTCGGCGATCTGGCGCAGGCGGACGGGCTCGGCGGCCGTCGGCGCGGCGCGGATTGGCGCCGGCTGGCGGTAGGCGACGACGGTGCCCGCTCCATCCTGCCCGGTCCTGAAGGCGGCGACGAGGTCGTTGAGCTGGCCGATCCGGCCCGTGAGCGAGCCGGCCGAGGCTGCGCTCTGCTCGGCCAATGCGGCGTTGGCTTGCGTCATCTCGTCGAGATGGGCGACGGCCTGGCTCATCTCGTCGATGCCGTTGGCCTGTTCGCCCGACGCCGCCGAGATCTCCGCGATGGTGGCGGCGACCTTCTGCGAGGCACCGAGAATCTGGCTGAGCGCTTCGCCCGCCTGGCGCACCAGCTTGACGCCCTCGCCGACCTCCAGGTTGGAGGAGGAGATCAGTGCCGAGATGTCCTTGGCGGCAGCGCTCGAGCGCTGGGCGAGGGTGCGTACCTCGGAGGCGACGACGGCGAAGCCCTTGCCGGCATCGCCGGCGCGCGCCGCCTCCACCGCTGCGTTGAGCGCCAGCAGGTTGGTCTGGAAGGCGATATCGTCGATCACCCGGATGATGTCGGAGATCCTGGTCGAGGCGGTTTCGATCCGCGCCATAGCATCGACGGCCTGGCCGGCGATCGTGCCGCCATTCTGTGCGGCCTGCATCGCCTCGTCCGCGACGGCCGCGGCCTGGCGCGAAGCGTGAGCGGTGGCCTTGACCGAGGCGGCGAGCTCCTCGGTCGTCGCAGCGGTCTCCTCCAGTGAGGAGGCCTGTTCCTCGGTGCGCTTCGACAGGTCGTCGGCGCCCATGTTGATCTCGCGGGCCGCCAGCCCGACATCGGCCGTCGTCGCCTGGATCGTCTTCACGGTCGAGGACAGGCGCTCGACGGTGTCGTTGATGGCGGTCTTCAAATCGGCGAAGCGGCCGTGATAGGTCCCGTCGACGCGGTGCGTCAGGTCGCCGGCGGCGATCGCCTGCAGCGCACTCGCGAAATCGCTCGTGGCGCCATCGACGACGGTATTGATCTCGTTGATGCCGGCGACGAGCTTCTGCATCTGCGCGTCGGCCTGGTCGATCTGGAGGCGGGCCGAGAAGTCGCCCGCCGCGGCCGCCGCGACGACGTCGCCGACATCGGAGACGACGGCCTCCATCGACTGCACGCGGGCAAGGCGCGCCGCTGCGGCAGCCTGTTCCTGCTGCTGCAGCATCGCGACCTGCTCGCTGCTGTCACGCAGCACGCAGACCGCCTGCGCCATCGTGCCGATCTCGTCCTTGCGGTCGAGGTGGGGCACCGCGACCTTGAGGTCGCCATGCGTCAGCGACGCCATCACGGCGCTGAGGTCGAGGATCGGCCTGGTCAGCGAGCGCTGGGCGAAGAACACGGCGATCAGCAGCGAGCCGAGCAGCGTCACGCCGAGCACGATCGGCAGAGCGATCTGCGCCATCCGGGTGAAGCTGGCGGCATCCTGCGCCAGTGCGTCGCCGGCTGCCTCGTTGCTCTTGGCGAAGGCCACCAACAGGTCGTTCAAGGATTTGCGGTTGGCGCGGTTGGCGTCGTTGTTGCCCTGCGCGTTGGCCGCCGCCGTCGAGACCTCGCGGCCGAGGCGGATCGTCTCCGAGCGGAAGGTGATGAAGTCCGCGATGGCCTTCTCGATCGCCCGTGTCTGGCCGCGTTCGGCTTCGCGGGCGATCCGGGTCAGATCGGCCGCCAGCGCGCGCAATTGCGGGAAGCGGGCCTCCATGCCCTTGGCGAAGGGTTCGGCATCGGCGGCGGCCTTCGACATGTAGATGCCGCGGGCGTCCATCACGACGCCGAGGACATGGCCGTTGATCCGGTCGGTCGTGAGAGCAAGGTCGGCCTGGACGGCGGAGCGCTGGTTGAGGTCGCTCGAACGCGACAGGGCCCATAGACCAAGAGCGGAGGAGAAGGCGGCGCCGAGCGAGATGATCGTCAGGATCGCGATGATTTTGATGCGGATCGATTTCAAGGCTTCTTGCCTTTTTGTTGCGATGCCGATGTTCGCATCGGCCTGATTTCGGGAATTTAGGCATCGTCCCGACGCAGGAGGATGGGTCCTTCAGACCTTTTGTCTCGCAAGCATCTTGTACAGTAAGGGCGCGGCTAAGTTTAAAATTGTCTTAAATGGATTTATTGTCTGCCAACGCTCAAGTTGTTCAACCGCCGGCCTGCGGTTCACAATCTGGACCTTCAGAAGAAGCGAATAGACGAGAATGCAATCTCGGATTGCATTCTCTTGGTTATGCATATCGGTACGGCTGCAACGCTAAGCCCCCGCCGCACCGGCGGCAGAGGCGGGACGGCCGCCTGTTCAGCCCCGTCCGCGCGCGCTCGCCTGGGGCTGGACGCGGTGCGCCAGGAAGTTGCGCAGCTCGGTGACGCGGCGCTGGTCGTCCAGCACCTCGGCATCGAGGCCATGCGCCCAGGCGAGGTCATGCCGGGCCGGCGTGGCGTCGAGCGTGCGCAGATCGGCGAGCCAGTCATGGGCGGCGGCCTCGTCGGCGCGAAAACCCTCCTCGATCAGGATCGGGACCATCCGGCCGAGGATCGAGGCGACCTGGCGCAGCGGAAATTCGGGATGGTACTGCACGCCCCAGAAGGTGCCGCCATCATGGCGGATCTCGGCGGCCTGAACCTGGCTATAGGCGTTGGAGGCCAGGATCGTGGTGTCGCCCGGCGGCAGGGCTACGGTGTCGAGATGGATCGCCGGGGCGTCGAAGGCGGCCGGGCGCCCGGCCAGCAGCGGATGGGCGCGGCCGGCCTCGTTGGGTGTGATCTTGCGGGCGAAGCCGACCTCGCGGCCCCTGGGGTTGCGCGTGACGCTGCCGCCGGCGGCTACCGCACCCATCTGGATGCCCCAGCAGGAGCCGAAGCAGGGCGTGCCGCTGGCATAGATCGCGCGCATCAGCTCGATCTGGCGGGTCACGGCGGGCTCGATCTCGTAGATGTGCAGGGTCGAGCCGGTCAGGAAAATGCCGTCATAGCATTGCAGCCCTGCGCCGTCGGGCAGGTTCGCGCCCTCGTCGGCCGGCAGGCAGATATCGGCGATGGCACCGGGCACGATCGCCGCGACCTCCGCCGCATAGGCCTCTCCGAACGACACGCCGTAATCCGCGGCGTGGCGCTGGCGCTGCTCGCGGGTGTTCCCGTCCACGAAGAGGAGGCGGAGCGGGCGGGCTGAAACATCGATCATGGGAGATGGCCGGGAGAAGACTGCTGCAGAGGGATGCGCCGGGCGCCGGGCAACCGTGCGCCTCATCCCACATGACGGGAAGGGCACGCAAGGCTATTGCAGATGCCCGTCATTGAGCAGGCCGCGCCGTTGTCCCCAGCCAGAACCCTGCCGCAGCGCATCTGGGGCAATCCCTATCCGCTGCTGGTCGTGACGATGCTGATGTGGGCGGGCAACTCGATCGCGAGTCGCCTCGCCGTCGGCAACATCCCGCCGATGGCGCTGACCTCGCTGCGCTGGGTCTTCGTCTGCGCGGTGGTGCCGTACCTGCTGCGGCATCAGCTCGCCGAGCACTGGTCGGTGCTGCGCCAGCGCTGGCGCTTCATCGCGGCGATGGGCCTGCTCGGCTTCACGGTCTTCAATGCGCTGATGTATATCGCCGGCTACTCGACGACGGCGATCAATATCGGGATTCTGCAGGGCGCCATCCCGATCTTCGTGCTGATCGGCGCCTTTGTCGTTTATCGCACGCCGATCGCCCCGCTCCAGGCGCTCGGTGTCGGCGTCACGCTGCTCGGCGTCGCGGTGACGGCGAGCCGCGGCGACATCCATGTTCTGGCGAACCTCTCCTTCGCCAGGGGCGATCTCTACATGATCATCGCCTCGATGCTCTATGCCGGCTACACGGTCGCGATCCGCAAGCGCCCGGCCGTGCCCGCACTCGTCTTCTTCATTTCGGTAGCGAGCTTCGCCTGCCTGTTCTCGCTGCCGCTGCTCGCGCTGGAGGTCGCCACCGGCCATTTCTACTGGCCGACCGCGAAGGGCTGGGCAATCCTCGCCTTCGTGGTGCTGGGGCCCTCGATGCTGGCGCAGGTCACTTTCCTGCGCGCGGTCGAGCTGATCGGGCCGGGCCGGGCCGGCGTCTTCACTAATCTCGTGCCCGTCTTCGCTCCGGTGATGGCGGTCGCGATCATCGGCGAGACGCTCGCGCCCTATCACGGTCTGGCGCTGCTGCTGGTGCTCAGCGGCATCTTCATCGCCGAGCGGCTGGGGCGGCGGGGCTGACGCTCCGTCGTCATGGTCGGGCTTGACCCGACCATCTCAGGACCAGCGCCTTCTCGTCATGAGATTCTCGGGTCTGCGCTTCGCTTCGCCCGAGAATGACGGAGCCCTCTCTTAGCGCAGCGCCGCCACCGCAGCCTTCGCCACGGCGGCATGGGCCGCCTCACGCTGCTTCGCATCGGCGGTCGAGCCCGCCAGGTAGACCGCGATGGCGAAGACCCGGCCGCTCGGCAAGGTGACGAGCCCGATGTCGTTGGTGGCGTGATTGACCCCGTCCATGGTCAGGCCCAGCCCGGTCTTGTGGGCGAAGCGTGCGCCCTGGGGCAGGCCGGCGCGGATGCGGTCGGGACCGCTCTTCGTCTCGGTCACGATCTTGTCGATCAGGGCGCCGTGGGCCGGATCGCGCAGCCAGTTGCCCTTGGCCTGGGCCTCGACGAAGAGGACACTGGCATCCGGCGTGGCGCTGTCGCGCTTGTCCTTCAGCGCGGCCTGCAAGGCAGCCTGCCGCTTCTTCGGCTCGAGCGCGGAGAGCTTCGCGCGATAGGCCGGCTCGTCGATCACGTCGGTCCAGGTGAAGCCGGGCAGGCCGAAGACTTCGGGCTGGAATTGCCGCTCATAGCGATCGACCGAGATGCCCTGAACGCCGCCAGCCTTCAGCATGGCGGTGACGACCTTCGGCCCGCCGATCTCGCGCATCAGGATATCGGCGGCGGTGTTGTCGCTTTCGCCTGCCGCGAGCGCGATCAGTTCCCGCAGCGGATAGGCGTTGCTCTCGCCCTTGAAGGCCTTGGCGAGGGGGCTGTGATAAAGCGAGAACTCGCTGCGCTTGATCGTGATCTTGTCGTCGAGCTTGAACTTGCCGGCCTCGACCGCCTGCAGCGCAGCGATCGCCAGGGGCCATTTGAACACGCTCTGCATCGGAAAGGACTCGGTGCCGCGATGCGACCAGGTCCTGCGATCCTTCAGGTCGAGCAGGGCGACGCCGAGCCGGCCCTTCGATTCCCGCTCGATCGCGGCGATCTCCTTGTCCAGCTTCGCCTTGTCCCAGTCGGCGAAGACAGGCGAGGCAGCAAGGCAGGCGAGAGTGAAGGCGGCGGCGCGAAGCATGGGCATCTCCTGTGAGCGGCGCGCACGGGAGAGGGTGATTGCGGCATCAACGCGGCGGCGGCAGCTCGCAGGAGCCGAAGGCCAGCTCGTCGCTGCACATTTCCAACTCGATCGGGCAGTCGCAGTCGAGTTCGAGGAAGTCCGGCAAGAGCTGCTTCAACCGCTCGCGCAGGGCGTCCAGCGTCTCGGCTTCGGTGACGATGCCGCTCTCGTCGGTTGCGACCGCGTACCAGACGCCGGCCTCCTCGTCGCGACGGACCTCGAACTTGACTGGCGCCATGGCCGCATCCTTGCGGGACGCGACCATGGCGCGAAGGCCTGCAAACCGCATGGCGTCTAAAACCGCAGCCGCCGCGCCCGCTTGACCATCGGGATCTCGTGGATCTTGGCGAGCAGTTCGTCGGAGATCGCCTCGTCGACCGCGACATAGCAGATCGCGTCGCCGCCGGGCTTGTCGCGGCCGAGCGAGAAGGTCGCGACATTGACGCCGGCCGCTCCGAGCAGCGAGCCGAACTGGCCGATGAAGCCCGGCTTGTCGGCGTTGCGGACATAGAGCATGTGCGGGGCGAACTCGGCATCGACCTGGATGTCGCGGATTTCGACGATGCGCGGCTTGCCGTCCTGGAAGACGGTGCCCGAGGCGTGGCGCGGCATGTCTTCGGCATCGACGACGATGCGGATGACGCTTTCGAGATTGCCGGCGACCTCGCGGGTCATCTCCTCGACGACAATGCCCTTCTCCTTCGCCACCATGGCCGAGTTGACCATGTTGATCTCGGGCAGGAAGGGCCTGAGCACGCCGGTGATCGCGGCCGCCGAGATCGCCTTGAGGTTGAGATGGGCGACCGCGCCCTCATACTCGATGCGGATGCCCTTGACCGGTGCCTCGGTGAGCTGGCCGAGGAAGGAGCCGAGCTTCTCGGCGAGCGCGACGAAGGGCTTGATGCGGGGCGCCTCTTCGGCCGAGATCGAGGGGAAGTTGACGGCGTTGGTGATCGCGCCCTTGAGCAGATAGTCGCTCATCTGCTCGGCGACCTGCAGCGCGACGTTCTCCTGCGCCTCGTTCGTGCTCGCGCCGAGATGTGGCGTGCAGACGACATTGTCCAATCCGAACAGAGGGTTCGATTCAGCCGGCTCGGCCGAGAAGACGTCGAAGGCGGCGCCCGCGACATGGCCGGACTTGATGAGGTCGGCCAGCGCCTGCTCGTCGACCAGCCCGCCACGGGCGCAGTTGATGATCCGCACGCCCTTCTTGGTCTTGGCGAGGTTCTCGGCCGAGAGGATGTTCTTGGTCTTCTCGGTCATCGGCACGTGCAGCGTCATGAAGTCGGCGCGCTTCAGAAGCTCGTCCAGCTCGACCTTTTCCACGCCGAGCGCGACCGCGCGCTCGGGCGAGAGATAGGGGTCATAGGCGATGACGCGCATCTTCAGGCCGATGCCGCGCTCGGCGACGATCGCGCCGATATTGCCGCAGCCGATCAGGCCGAGCGTCTTGGCGGTGATCTCGACGCCCATGAAGCGGTTCTTCTCCCACTTCCCGGCCTGGGTGGAGACGTCCGCCGAGGGGATCTGCCGGGCGAGCGCGAACATCATGGCGATGGCGTGCTCGGCGGTGGTGATCGAATTGCCGAAGGGCGTGTTCATCACGATGATGCCGCGGGCGGTTGCGGCGGGGATCTCGACATTATCGACGCCGATGCCGGCGCGGCCGATCACCTTGAGGTTGGTCGCGGCTTCGAGCAGCTTGGCGGTGGCCTTGGTGGCCGAGCGGATGGCGAGGCCGTCATACTGGCCGATGATGGAGAGGAGCTTGTCCTTGTCCTTGCCGAGATTGGGATCGAAGGTCACGTCGATGCCGCGATCCCGAAAGATCTGCACGGCGGCGGGGGAGAGGGCGTCGGAAATCAGGACTTTGGGGGCTGTCATGAGGATGGCTCCGGCTGCGCGGCGCTGAGGCGCTCTGCGCTTGCGTGAATGGGAAGGGCGTCATGGCCGGGCTTGACCCGGCCATCTCGGGACGCGAAGGCGCGAGACGGCGCCTCTTCTCGAAAGAGATGGTCGGCTCAAGGCCGACCATGACGGCCTTGTCAGGCCGCCTTCTTGCCCAGCCCCGCCTTGGCCTCGGCAAACGCATAAGCCACCCAGGGCAGCAGCGCCTTGAGGTCGCGCGACTGCACGGTGGCGCCGCACCAGATGCGCAGGCCCGGAGGGGCGTCGCGGTAATGGCCGAGGTCGAAGCCGGCGCCGGCCTTCTCGATTATCGACACGACCTGCTTGGCGAAGGCCGCCTGCGCATCCGCCGGCAGCGAGGTCACGGCCGGGTCGGTGAACTTCAGGCACACGCTCGTGTTCGAGCGCGTCTTCGGCTTCACGGCGAGGAAGTCGATCCAGTCGTTCTCGCGCACGAATTTGGCGATGACGCGCAGGTTTCCGTCGGCGCGCTTCACGAGGCCGTCGAGCCCGCCGACCTTCTTCGCCCAGGCGAGCGCATCGAGATAATCCTCGACCGCGAGCATGGAGGGCGTGTTGATCGTCTCGCCCTGGAAGGTGCCCTCGATCAGCTTGCCGCCCGAGGTCATGCGGAAGATCTTCGGCAGCGGCCAGGACGGCTTGTAGGTCACCAGCCGCTCGACCGCGCGGGGCGAGAGAATGATCATGCCATGGGCGGCCTCGCCGCCGAGCACCTTCTGCCAGGAGAAGGTGGTGACATCGAGCTTTTGCCAGTCGAGCGCTTGAGCGAAGGCGGCCGAGGTCGCGTCGCAGATCGTGAGCCCCTCGCGGTCATCGGCGATCCAGCTCGCATCGACGACGCGCACGCCCGACGTCGTGCCGTTCCAGGTGAAGACGACGTCGCGGTTCTTCGTGTCGACCTTCTTCAGGTTCGGCAATTCGCCATATTCAGCCTCGAAGGTGCGGACATCGGCGAGCTTGAGCTGCTTGACGACATCGGTGACCCAGCCGGCGCCGAAGCTCTCCCAGGAGACCATGTCGACGCCACGGGCGCCGAGCAGCGACCACAGCGCCATCTCGACGGCGCCGGTGTCGGAAGCCGGCACGATGCCGATGCGGTAATCGGCCGGCACCTGCAGCACCTCGCGGGTCAGGTCGATGGCAAGCTTGAGCTTGTCCTTGCCGACCTTGGCGCGGTGCGAGCGGCCGAGCGCCGCGTCAGAGAGGGCTTTGAGGGACCAGCCGGGGCGCTTGGCGCAGGGGCCGGACGAGAAATGCGGCACGCGCGGACGCGTGGCCGGAACAGTATTCGCCATCGATGTCTCCATCCTTACAGATGGGCGCGCCACGGTGGGGTGGCGTGTCCCGAGACGGGGGTTAGGATGGAGGGGGTGGGGGAGTCAAGCGGGGGGCGGACTAGCGCCTTAATGGGACGTCGGTCACTACCACACGTTTAGAAGCGTCATCTATACCTTCCTTTTTGAGTTTTTCTATGAATGATTCTGCGATTGTTTTTGCATAGAGCGTCGGCCCAATAATTATTTTGTCTATTAAATCTTTTATTGACGCGCCCATGAAATTTCTTTCGGGTATATTACGCAATGGAATCTCATATATTCTCTGCGGTATTCCGTTGACCACTCTGTAGACGGGTTTCAAAATTTCAGATGGCCATATGGTCGGGGAATGTATTACTCTCCATTCCCTTTCTTCCGAAAAGCCGGGATGTTTGGTTGATATTACCGCAAAATGGAATACACTCAATAAATACGCTCTCATTAAATTTAACTCGATATTTTTTAGTATCTCGATGTTATTTTCAATCGCGCCGACTAGTTCGCTGAATTCTGTCTGAAATCCACCTATGTCTCGGTAAAGTATAGGGCTCGTGTATGCCCCGATCGCTTGAGATTCTTCGACGAAAACCTTGTTTTTGAACACAAACGCAATGTTGGTGTTGCCGCCATACGCCCTCCACATCGACAAGCGGCCATAAAGATCTTCATCTGTTTCGTCTGGGCCGATATTGCCGTGTTCGCTTATGGAAATCATATAGGTTGAATTAATTTGATGTTCGGCGAGATTTTCAACAATCATATCAACATAATCTGGCAGTGAGGGCTCGCACTGTTCGAGAGCTAGCTTCAATCTTTTGCCGAGTTCGTGCTCGTATAAGTAATTTTTTATGCAATCCAGTCCGTGTTGAATTTCAGAAAAATCATTCATCAATCTGTAATCACGCAACCAAACGCATCTATTTTCAAGTATAGATATGCCTGCTTCTGCGCTGGTGTAATGGACAAATCTTATGTTGCTGTGTTGTACGTTTTTGCGGCGACGGGTGGCGTACGGAAATAATATAGCCTCAATATCCATTTCATCGCACTCACGGGTTTGAAATCTGCGGACGCCGCCGGGGCGGCGATACGATGTGTAAAGAATCGTATGAGGCTTATAACTCAATTTGGGTGCTTCATGAGGCTTTGCATCACGAGCGAGTGCGTGGCTTAGCAAGACGACGCGGTTGCGGCGAAGGGCGCGGGGAACCCCTCTCCTGTAAGGAGAGGGGCAGGGGTGAGGTGTAGGCCCCTGGACCAGTGGGGCGCAGACCACCGCTGCTGAAGCGAGCCTCTCGCGGTAAACGGCCGACACCTCACCCTGCCCTCTCCTTACAGGAGAGGGTTCTCCGTCGAGGTTCCGGCTGCTTCGCGGATAAGGGCGATGACCGCGTCGCGGTCGTTCAGCACGAGGTCGTTGCCGAAGCGGACCACAATGAAGCCATGGCGCTCGATCTCCAGCGTGCGTGCAGCGTCGTAGTCGCGCTCGGCATCATGCTGCGCGCCGTCGAGTTCGACGACGAGCTTGCGCTGGAAGCACAGGAAATCGACGGTGTAGCCGAGCAGCGGCACCTGTCGCTGGAACTTCAGCCCGTCGAGACGCCGGGCGCGTAGCAAATCCCAGAGGATGTCTTCGGGCTTTGTCGATTGCCGGCGGAGTTTTCTTGCAAAGTCCTGTCGCTCCGTCGCCATCGCCCCCCACCGTCCAACGGCCGACACCTCACCCCTACCCCTCTCCTTACAGGAGAGGGGTTCCCCGCGCCTCTATTTATCCCCGCCCGCAATAGCACCTCCATAATCCGCCCACCTCATCCCCGAGGGGCAGCCATCCGGAGGTGTGCCGTTGGTCGGGATGGGGGCGGCGCCTGCGGCTGGTCTCACAAGCCGGGCTCGGGAGGCTGCGGGAACCGCCCTGGGGGTACTACGGCCCCTGTGCGAGGAGCTCGCTGGAACGGTCGGTGGCATCAGGCCCTCGCCCCATGCCGGAGTAGACGCGACGACCCGATGAGGGGAACTGGCGTCGAAACGGCTCGCGGCGCGGGCAAGCCTTCGGCCTGATAAGCGCGGCCCGCAGTCCAAAATCGCCGACGAGCGGAGCGCCACGGGGCGTGCGGATGGTGGCTCAATCCATCCGCGCCGCATCCTGGCTCAAGGATCGCGGATCACTCTCGCGCCTCGCGGCGCTCCGCTGCCCCTCGTTTTTCAGCCGCCGCGTGGAAGCGCGGGCGGGGATTTGGCGTGCGTCCCTTCTCCCCTCGGGGGAGAAGGTGTCTGCGGAGCAGACGGATGAGGGAAGGAAGCGGGGCGGCGCAAGCGTCCCTCATCCGTCAGCGCTTCGCGCTGCCACCTTCTCCCCCGAGGGGAGAAGGAAGGCCGACAGCAGCCCGACCATGACGGGTGAGTGCCTGACGAACGCCCTCAATCCCCCGTCACCGTCATCTCGGCGTCAACAGCCTTCATCTTCGGGTTGGCGGCGCAGAAGGCCCTGATCCGGGCCTCGACGGCGGCGGCCTCGCGGTTCGTGGCGGAAGCTTGCGCCTTCGGCTTGTGGCTGATGGTCTTGAGCCAGGCGGCGCAGCTCAGCTCCGGGTCGGTGATCGCGGCGGGCGCGGGGGAGGCGAGCAGGAGGCAGGCTATGGCCGCAAAGAGCGCGCGGGAGAGGATGGGCATGGCGATCGTCCTGAAGGGGCGGCTTTACGTTTGCGCCGCTCCTGCACGCCATCGCCGCCGCATGCAAATGCGATTGTCGCGGATGCGATGCGCAAGCAGGGCAGGGGAAGGCAAGCGTTACGTTTCGTGATAGGCAGCGGCCCATTCCCCCCAGACAGGTTACGCGATCATGGCCAAGAAGACCCCCGAACAGCTCGCCCGTGAATTCGAGGGCCGCAAGGCCAAGGGGCTGGCCAAGGGCGGGGCGGCGTTCTGGCCCAACATCATCGCCAATGCCGTGCTGAAGCTGACGGCGGCACGCGCCGAGATCACGGTCGCCGCGCTCAGCGAGCTGATCGCGAAGGACGCCGAATCCGCCGAGGCGACGCTGAAGGCGGGCGCAACCGAGGCGCTGGCGCGGCTGCGGCAGGCGGTCGCGAAGGCGGAGGGCTGAGGCTTCAGCCGGGCTCGCCGGCGATGACGCCTTTGCGCAGCAGGAAGCAGCCATAGGGCCGGGGGTCTCCGACCTGCACCACGGCGAAGGCCCGCCGCGCCGCCTCGTAGAAGGCGAAGCGCTCGATGCCGGCGGCCGGGGCGGATTTGCCCAGCGCCCGGTCGAGCTCGCGCTGCACGGCTGCCTGCACGGCGGGAATCGCGGTGGGGTCGCCGACGACCTGCATGCGGCGCACCGGATCGGCCTCGAAATCGTCGATCGGCAGCACGGAGAGGATGGCACGCGCGGCGTGCTCCATCGTCAGCCCGGGCAGGCGGATCAGCTTTCCGCTGGTGGTGGCGCTGGCGATCGTCTGCGCCGGGTGGTTGGCGTCGACCAGAGCGAGATCGTCGCCATGGCCCATCGCCGCAAGCAGCCAAAGCAAGTCGGCGGAGAGGACTGGGTCGAGGTTCTTCAGCATGGCCATCGGCTCATTTCGGTTGCCGCCCACGGCGGGTGAGATAGGTCCGGGCGGCGTTGCCGCCGAAGATGGCCTCGCGCTCGCTCTCGCTGCAATGGCTGAGCAGGGCGGTCGCGGTCTCGAACCAGCGGGAATAATCGGCCCGCAGCGTCACGACCGGCCAGTCGCTGCCGAAGATCAGGCGCTCCGGCCCGAAGCTCGCCAGCAGGTGCTCGACCACCGGGCGCAGCGTCTCGATCGTCCAACCGGCGGCGGCCTCGGTGACGAGGCCCGAAAGCTTGCAGAGCGCTTGCGGATGGGCGGCGAGCGCATCGATGCCGTCGCGCCAGGCGGCGAGGTCGCCGGTCACGAGATCGGGCTTGGCGGCATGGTCGATCACCACGGCGAGGCGCGGATGCCGTGCCAGCATGGAGAGCGTGGCGGGGATATGCTCGGGCTTGAGCAGGGCGTCGAAGACGAGGCCGTGGGCGATCATCGCCTCGAAGGCCGGGGCGAGTGCGGGACGGGCGAGCCAGCTTTCGTCCTCGATGTCCTGCACCATCGGGCGTAAGGCCACGAGGAGGGGATTGGCCGCCAGCGCCGCGATTCGCCTGATGATGTCTAAGGCTTCGAAATCCGACCAGCCGACGACGCCGGCAATGAGCGGGGTCTTCGCGGCGATGCCTAGCAGGAAGCGCGTCTCGGCCTCGGTTGGGGCGGCCTGGATCAGGATCGTGCTGGAGATGCCGTGGCGGGCGAGCAGGGGAGCGAGGTCGTCGGGCCCGAAATCGCGGTGGATCGGCCCCAGCGCCGGAGTCAGCCAGCCATAATCGCCGCGCGCGATCTGCCAGAAATGCTGGTGGGCGTCGATGCGGGGCGTGCTCATGCCGGCACCGGCACATCGGCACCGAGCAGCGCTTGCGCCTTCAGCTCGGCCCAGAGAGCGGCGGGCACGGGCTGCGACAGCTCGGCGATCTGGTCTTCGACCTCGGCCGGCGAGACCGCGCCCATGACGAGGCTCGCCACGGCCGGATGGCCGAGCGGGAAATGCAGCGCGGCGCGGCGCAAGGGGACGCCATGGCGCTCGCAGACCGCCTGGATCGCCGCGACACGGGCGAGGATCTCGGGCGGGGCGGGGTTGTAGTTGTATTTCGCCGTTGGCATCGGGCCGGTGGCGAGGATGCCGGAATTGAAGACGCCGCCGAGCATCAGGCCGATGCCCTTCTCCAATGCGAGCGGCATGAAGGAAGCCAGTGCCGGCTGCTCTAGCAGCGAGTAGCGGCCGGCGAGCAGCATGGTGTCGAAGTCCCCGGTGCGGGCGAAGCGCTCGCACATCGCGGCCTCGTTGACCCCAACGCCGATCGCCTTGATCGCCCCCGAAGCGCGCAAGGCTTCGAGCGCGCGATAGGCGCCGTTCATCGCTTCAGTGAAGCGCTGCTCGATCATCGCCTCGCCATGCGTCCAGACATCGACGTCGTGGATCAGGACGATGTCGATCCGGTCGATGCCGAGCCGCAGCGCCGATTGTTCGAGCGAGCGCATCGCGCCATCGTAGGAGTAGTCGAAGCGCATCCCGTGCGGCAGGCCGCCGAGATAGCCCGAGCCGTCGCCGCGCCCGGCGAAGGGTTCGGCGATGCGGCCGATCTTGGTCGAGATCGCGATGCCCTCGCGCCCGGCCCGGCGCAGGGCTGCGCCGATGCGATGCTCGGATAGGCCGTGGCCATAAAGCGGGGAGGTGTCGATGAGGGTGACGCCGCCGGCAATCGCGGCCTCGACGGTCGCCACGGCCTGCGCCTCGTCGAGCCGGGCATAGAGATCGCCGAGCGGGGCTGCACCAAATCCAAGCGTCGAGACGGGCAGGCCGCTGCGGCCGAGCGGGCGCGGCGCGAGGGCGGTGACGGCGGGCATGCGAGGCGTTTCCGTTATCGTTGGTGGCACTATGTGCATACCAACATGTTAGCTTGCAACCGTCTTGGAACCGGATTAGCGTTTGCCCCAAGATGGTGGGCGCGACCGGATGAAATCCGGGGCTGCCTGCCGCGTCAACAGGCCCGCAAAGGGCTGGATCACAAGTCCAGGGAGGACGATCGATGAGCGAGACCATTCTCAAGCCGACCCGTCGTGCGCTGATGCGCGGTGCCGCGGCTTTGGGCGCCACAGGGGCGATCTTCTCGCCGCTGGTGCTGCGCGAGGCGCGCGCGCAGGCGGCCTTCAACTGGAAGCGCTTTTCCGGCACGACGATCGACGTGCTGCTGGTCAAGAACCCGCGCTCGGACCTGATGCAGGCCGCCGAGAAGGAGTTCACCGAGCTCACCGGCATCAAGGTCTCGGCCGAGCAGGTGCCCGAGCAGCAGCAGCGTCAGAAGGCGGTGATCGAGTTCGCCTCGGGCAAGCCGAGCTTCGACGTCAGCGGCATCTCATTGCACGTCCAGAAGCGCATGGCGGCCAAGGGCAAGTGGTTCGAGGACCTGACGCCTTACATCAAGGACGCCTCGCTGACCGCGCCCGATTTCAACTTCGAGGATTTCGGCGCCGGCCCCGTGGCCTATGCGCGCCAGGCCGACGGCTCACTCGATACGATCCCGTTCTTCGTTGATTACTGGATGGTCTACTACAACAAGGAAATCTTCGACGCGAAGGGCGTGGCCTACCCGAAGACGATGGATGAGATGGCCACCGTCGCGGCCAAGCTGCACGATCCCGCCAAGGGCATCGCCGGCTTCGTCTCGCGCGGCCTGAAGAACGCCAACGTCCCGGTCTGGGCGAGCCTCGTGCTCGGCCAGGGTATCGAGACGACCTCGCCCGAGGGCAAGCTGCTGACCGACACGCCCGAGGCGGCCTGGGCTGGCGAGCTCTACAAGAAGCTCAACAGGGACACCGGCCCGGCCGGCCAGGTCGGCTTCAACTGGAACGAGTGCCAGACCACTTTCATGCAGGGCCGCGCCGCGATGTGGCTCGACGGCATCGGCTTTGCCACGCCGCTCGAGGATCCCAGCAAGTCGCGCATCGTCGGCAAGGTCGGCTACGGCATCACGCCGCCGGGGCCGAAGGCGCATCACGCCGGCATGTTCGCCGACGGCATGGGCATTTCGCGCGGCTCGCAGAAGAAGCAGGCGGCCTGGCTCTATCTCCAGTTCATGACCAGCAAGGCGCAGCAGCTCGCGATGCTGAAGGCCGGTGCCGGTGCGCCCGGACGCGCCTCGGCCTATCTCGATACCGACGTCATCTCGCAGTCGAAGTTCGGCAAGCAGTATTTCGAGTGCCTGCTCGGCTCGGCAAAGGTCGCGCGTGCGGCGCTGCCGCAGATCGTGCCTGTGACGGAGTTCCGCGATGTCTTCGGCGTGGCGCTGACCAATGCACTCGGCGGTGCCGATGTCGCGGCCGAGCTGAAGAAGGCGACCGAGACCTTCGCGCCGGTGCTCGCCAAGAGCGAGCAGGGGTGAGGGCGACATCCGCCGGAAGAAGAGCGCGGGGAACCCTTCTCCCGGATGGGAGAAGGGCAGGGATGAGGGACCGCCGCTGATCGCTGAGGTGCGACGGAGCCGTTGTGTTTTCTACTGCAACGGCAGGCCCTCATCCGGCGCTCCGCGCCACCTTCTCCCATCCGGGAGAAGGAAAGAGGCGTGGAGCTTGTAACAGATCGTCGATGACTAAATGACAGCTACCACCACGTCCCTCCCGGCGACCTCGGCTGCCCCGCCGCAGCCTGCACCCTTCGCGCACTCGGCCGATTTCACGCCGCGCTACTGGCTGTTCGCTGCGCCCGCCGTGCTGGTCGTGGCGACGGTGATCGTGTTCCCGTGGCTGTTCACGCTCTACATGTCCGGCCACGACTGGAAGATCGGCGGCGGACCGGAATTCGTCGGTCTGCAGAACTTCGCCGAGCTGTTCCGCGACACGCGCTTCGTCGAGTCGATGGGGCATACACTCTATTTCACGGTCTTGGCGGTCGTGCTGCCGATCCTGTTCGGCACGGCGGCCGCACTGGTGTTCCACCGCGAATTCCCGTTCCGGGGCCTGCTGCGCACGATCTTCGTGATGCCGATGATGGCGACGCCGGTCGCGGTCGCGCTGGTCTGGACGATGATGTTCCACCCGCAGCTCGGCGTGCTGAACTACCTGCTCTCGCTCGCCGGCGTCGGGCCGCAGCCCTGGGTCTACTCGCCGAATGCCGTCATCCCGACGCTGATCCTGGTGGAGGTCTGGCACTGGACGCCGCTGGTCATGCTGATCGTGCTCGGCGGTCTCGCCGGCCTGCCGCGCGAGCCCTACGAGTCCGCCCTGATCGACGGCGCGAATGACTGGCACATGTTCCGGCACATCACGCTGCCGCTGGTCTGGCCCTTCATCATGGTGGCGATCGTGATCCGCACCATCGATGCGCTGAAGGCCTTCGACACGATCTTCGTGATCACGCAGGGCGGGCCGGGAACGGCCTCGGAGACGCTGAACATCTTCCTCTATCTGCAGGCCTTCCAGTTCTACAAGATCGGCTACGCCTCCGCCGTCGTGGTGATCTTCTTCGTCATCATCATCATGCTCTCGCTGCTCCTGCTCTATGCGCGGCAGAAGTCGAAGTGGAACGCGTGATGAAGCGCCTCGCCACCAAGCTCGGCTTCTACGCCTCCGTCTTCGTGCTGGTCTCGCCGGCGGTGCTGGTCTTCCTCTGGATGATCTCGCTGTCGTTCAAGAACGAGCTCGACAACACCGCCTTCCCGCCGGTCTTCATCCCGAACCCGCCGACGCTGAAGAACTATGTCGACGTCTTCGCGCAGAACAATTTCGCGCTTTATCTCTGGAATTCGATTCTGGTCACCGGCGGCGCGGTCTTGATCGGCCTCGCCGTCGGCGTGCCGGCCGGCTACGGCATCGCGCGGGGCAAGGCGACGAAGTTCGCGATCCTGATCCTGGTCGCCCGCATGACGCCGGCGCTGTCTTATCTGATCCCGCTCTTCCTGCTCTTTCAGATGACGGGCCTGGTCGGCACCATCACCGCGCTGGTCATCACCCATCTCGTCATCACCATCCCGATCATCGTCTGGATCATGATCGGGTATTTCGAGAACGTCCCGATGGAGTTGGAGGACGCGGCGCGCATCGACGGCGCCACCTCCTGGCAGGCCTTCCGGCACGTCGCGCTGCCCTTGGCCATGCCCGGCGTCACAGTGGGCGGCATCCTCGCCTTCATCTTCTCCTGGAACAACTTCATCTTCTCGGTCGTGCTCGGCGGCAAGAACAGCCGCACGCTGCCTTCGGCCGTCTACAACTCGCTCACCTTCGAGCAGATCTCCTGGGGGCCGCTGGCGGCCGCCGCGCTGCTGGTGACGCTGCCGGTGCTGCTGGTCACCGTGCTGGCCCAGCGCCAGATCGTCGCCGGCCTCTCGGCCGGGGGGCTCAAGGATGGCTGAATTCGCCTTGCTCCCTACCTACCATCTTACTAACATGTCAGTAATCGCGTCACGCTGCGCCACATCCTTGTGAAAGACACGGTCCATGCCCCTCGACCCCAATCGCTTCGGCCTCTCCTGCGCCATCACCACCCCGATGCGGGAGGGCGGCGGCATCGACCTGCCGCGCCTGGTCAAGCATGCGCGCCATGTGCTGGCGCAGGGCTGCGACAGCGTCACGCTCTACGGCACGACCGGGGAGGGTGCCGCGCTTGGGCTGCCGGCGCGCGGCGCGATGATGGGCGCGCTGATCGGCGCCGGCATCGATCCGGCCAGGCAGATCTATGCCGGCGTCGCCGCCTCCTCGCTGCATGAGGCCGTGGAGCAGGGGCGGCTTGCGCTCGATGCCGGCGCCAAGGGCCTGCTCGTCGCGCCGCCCTTCTATTTCAAGGGCGTGAGCGACGCGGGGCTCTATCGCTGGTTCTCGCAGCTCTTCGAGAAGCTCGGCCCCTCGGTTCGCAACGTGATCCTCTACCACATCCCTTCCGTGACGGCCGTCGACATCAGCGTCGGCCTCGTCCAGCGGCTGAAGACGGCCTTCCCCGGCATCGTCGTGGGCGTGAAGGATTCGTCCGGCAGCTATGCCAATACCGAGGCGCTGCTGAAGGCGCATGGCGAACTCGCCATCCTGGTCGGCGATGAGCGCCAGCTCGCCAAGGCCGTGCGCAACGGCGCGCAGGGCACGATCTGTGGCGTCGCCAACCTCGTGCCGCATCTGCTGCGCCCGATCGTCTATGAGGGCAAGGACGATCCCACCGTGAACGCGCTGGTCGACGAGATCTGCTCGCATCCGGTGCTGGCTGCCGTGAAGGCGCTGGTCGGGCATTTGCATGGGGATGCCGGCTACGGCGCGATGCGTCCGCCGCTCGAGGCGCTTGACGATAGCCAGCGCCAGCGGCTCTTCGCAGCCTTCGACAGGATCACGCAGGCCAAGGCGGCCTGAAGGAGTACGTCTTGAGCCAGCCCGAGCAGGATCCGCGCGAAGGAGAACCGCTGAAGCTGAGGGAGCGCGCCTATGCCTCCTTCACCGAGCGGCTGCTGGCGCGCGAGATCAAGCCCGGGCAGTTCGTTACCCAGCGCGAGCTGGTGGCGCTCACCGGCCTGCCGCTCGGCGCGATCCGCGAGCTGATCCCGCGGCTGGAAGCCGAGGGGCTGATCAAGACCGTGCCGCAGCGGGGCATGCAGGTCGCCCATGTCGATCTCAACCTGATCCGCAACGCCTTCCAGTTCCGGCTCTTCCTGGAGAAGGAGGCCACCGCGCTCTATGCGGCGAACGCCACTGATGAGGAGATCGCCGAGCAGCGCGCCCGGCACGAGGCGATCATCGCCCGGGCCGAGGCCGGCGGCGATGCAGCCCTGATCGAGGATGCCGAGGATGTCGACCGGCTGATGCACGAGGCGATCATCGACCATCTCGACAACGACATCGTCTCGAAGGCGTTCCGCGTCACCTGGCTGAAGATCAGGCTGATCCGGCAATACGAGACGCGCATCCAGAACCACATCCTCGTGCCGGTGATGCGTGACCACCTCAAGATCATCAGCGCGATCGAGGCGCGCGACCCGGTCCGCGCTGCGGAGGAGATGAGCATCCATATCGGCAACGCCCGCACGCGGGCGATGAGCTACTGACGAGGCAAGCGACCCGAGATCACTCACAGACTTTCAACGAGCCGGGCAAACCGGCCGTACCCCGGAGGGAAACGACCATGACGAAGCTGACCAAGCGCGAATTTCTTGCAGGCTCTGCTGCCCTCGCCGGCGGAGCCATCGCCATGCCGACCATCCTGCGCGCGCAGGCCACCGTGCTGCGCTGGGGCGAGATGCTGCCGGCGAACCATCCGCAGGTGCAGATGGTCGAGCGGATCGCCAAGCAGGTGAAGGAGAAGACCTCCGGCCGCGTCGACATCCAGACCTTTCCGGCCGGCCAGCTCGGCTCCGGCAAGGACATGATGGAAGCGGTCGCCTCGGGTGCGCTGACCATGACGACCGATGGGGCGGCCGCGCTCGGCGCCTTCCTGCCGCAGCTCTCGGTGGTCGAGGCGCCCTATCTCTGGCGCGACGCGGCCCATATGTCGAAGGTCGCCAAGGCGCCGGTCTTCGCGCAGATGAACGCGGAACTCGAGAAGAAGCGCGGCATGCGCATGGCCGCCGTGACCTATTACGGCAAGCGCCACCTGACCACCGGCGCGAAAGCGGTGAAGAGCGCCGCCGACGTCGCCGGGCTCAAGCTCAGGGTACCGCCGGTCGATACCTTCCGCGCCATGGTCGAGGCCTGGGGCGCCAAGGCGACGCCGGTGAACTTCAACGAACTCTATCTGGCGCTGAGCCAAGGCGCGGTCGACGGGCAGGAGAATCCGCTGCCGACGATCCACAGCGCCAAGCTGCAGGAGGTCCAGAAGCACCTGATCCTGACCGGGCATATCATCACGCCGCGCCTCGTCATCGTGAACACCGATTTCTGGAAGGGGCTGAAGGAGGCCGACCGCACGGTGCTGGAGGCGGCCATTGCCGATGGCGTCATCTGGCAGGACGCCGAACTCTCGACGCAGGAGGGTAGCCTGGTGGCGACGCTGAAGGCGGCCGGCATGACCGTGACCGAGCCGGATCTCGAAAGCTTTTCCAAGCCGGTGCTCGCCACCCTGCCGAAGCAGTTCGAAGGCAAATGGGGCAAGGGCACCTGGGACGCGCTCGCGGCGCTGTGAGGCCTGATCCTTCTCCCCTCGGGGGAGAAGGTGTCTGCGAAGCAGACGGATGAGGGCGGTTTCCCTCTGCCTCGTCCGTCAAGCCAGATCCTGCCTTCCCTCATCCGTCAGCGCTACGCGCTGCCACCTTCTCCCCCGGGGGGAGAAGGGTTCTCGTCCCAGGCAACCGCTCCGATGAAATTCCTCCTCCACCTCTCCGACCGGATCGTGCGCTGGTCCGCCGTGGCGCTGCTGCTGGCGCTGCTGGCGGCGGTGCTGCTCGGCGTGCTCTCGCGCCAGCTCAACGCGCCGCTCGCCTGGACCGACGAACTCGCGCAGTACCTCTTGGTCTGGACCGGGTTCGTGGGCTGGATCATCGCGGCGCGGCGGCGCTCGCATATCCGCATCACGGTCTTCGCCGAGAAGCTGCCCGAGGGCGCCGGCCGCCTGCTGGAGATCGTCACGCAGGTCGCGATCATCGTTTTCGCAGGCGTGCTGATCCGCTATTCCTTCGGGCTGATCGAGCGCAATTGGGACGTCGAATCGATCGCGCTGCCGGTCTCCAGTGCGGCGCTCTACGTCGTCATGCCGCTGGCCGGGCTCGCGCTGATCCTGCAGGCCGTGGCCGAGATCGCCGATGTCGTGGCGGGCCGGAAATTCGCGGCGCCTGAACCCGGAAGCCAGCCGCTATGACCGCCGTCATGCTGCAGATCCTGCCGGTCTGGTTCGCCTCGCTGCTGATCGGCGTGCCGCTCTTCGTCTCGATGGGGCTGGCGGCGATCGCCTTTGCCTTCATGGGCGGCTTCCCGCTCGGCATCGTGCCGCAGAAGATCGCGCAATCGGCCAATTCCTTCCCGCTGCTGGCGGCGCCGCTGTTCATCCTGATGGGCAACATCATGAACTCGGCCGGCATCACCGACCGGATCTTCACCTTCGCCACGGCCTGCGTCGGCTGGCTGCGCGGGGGGCTGTGCCACGCCAACATCCTCGCGAGCGTGATCTTCGCGGGCATGTCGGGCTCGGCAGTGGCCGATGCCGGCGGCGTCGGCACGCTCGAGATCAAGGCGATGAAGGACGAGGGCTACGACGCCGAGACGGCGGCCGCGATCACGGCGGCGTCGGCGACGATCGGCCCGATCATCCCGCCCTCGCTGCCGATGGTGATCTACGGCGTCTCGGCCGATGTCTCGATCGGCGGGCTGTTCCTGGCCGGCGTCATCCCCGGCCTGCTGATGGCGGGCGCGCTGATGGCGATGGTCGTCCATGTCGCCCGCAAGCGCGACCTGCCGCGCCATCCCTTCCCCGGCATGGCGCAGCTCTGGGTCGCCTATAAGGAGGCGCATTGGGCGCTGATGACGCCCGTCATCCTGTTCGGCGGGATGATGGCGGGCATCTTCACGCCCACCGAAGCGGCGGCCGTTGCCACCGCCTATGCGCTGGTGCTCGGCCTGTTCGTCTATCGCAGCTTCGATCTGGACGACCTGCCGGAGCTGGTCGTGCAGACGGTCGAGACCACCGGCGTCGTGCTGGCGCTGGTGATGACCGCGGCCGCGCTGGGCTGGTGCCTGTCGATCTCGCGCATTCCGCAGGTGGTCGGGCCGATGCTGGTCGATCTCGCCGGCAGCCCGCTGATGTTCCTGCTGATCGTCAACCTGCTGCTGCTCTTTGTCGGCTGCTTCATGGAAGCGCTGGCGGCGATGCTGATCCTGATCCCGATCCTGACGCCGGCGGCGGCGCAGTTCGGCATCGACCCGATCCAGTTCGGGCTGATCTTCGTGCTCAACCTGATGATCGGGACGATCACGCCGCCGGTCGGCGTCGTGCTGTTCGTGACGTCGAAGATCGCCGGGATCAGCTTCGAGGCGATGTCGCGGGCGATCGTGCCCTGGCTGCTGCCGCTGCTGGCCGTGCTGGTTGCGATCACGCTGTGGCCGCCGCTGACGACCTGGCTGCCGAACCTCGTGATGGGGCGCTGAGCGGAGAACGGGCGGCGGCGCTCAGTCCTCGCCGTCTTCGCCGCCGGTCTTGAGGTAGCGATCGACATCGACCACGACCTTGCGGTCGAGCTCGCCGATCGCCTGTTCGTCGCGGCCTTCATAGGGGATCGACAGGAGGACGTGGCGGATGGCGTTCAGCCGTGCCCGCAGCTTGTCGTTGCCGCGGATGATATGCCAGGGCGCCCATTTCGTCGTGCTGCGCGCCAGCATCTCGTCGAAGGCCTCCGAATAGGCCTCGAAGCGCGGGATCGCCTCGAAGTCGATCGGCGAGAGCTTCCAGCGCTTGAGCGGGTCGTGCCAGCGGGCATGCAGCCGCAGCATCTGCATTTCCGGGCCGATGGTGATGAAGAGCTTGATCAGCCGGATGCCGTCGCGTGCCAGCATGCCTTCGAAGGCGGGCGCTTCGTTCAGGAAGGTGTCGGTCTGGGCGGGCTTGCAGAAGCCCATGACACGCTCGACGCCGGCGCGGTTGTACCAGGAGCGGTCGAAGAAGACGATCTCGCCGGCCGTGGGCATCTGCGCGGCGTAGCGCTGGAAATACCACTGCCCGGCCTCCGTGTCGGAAGGCTTCGGCAGCGCCACGACGCGAGCCTGGCGCGGATTGAGATGCTGGGTGAAGCGGGCGATGGTGCCGCCCTTGCCGGCGCCGTCGCGCCCCTCGAAGACGATGACGATGCGCTCGCCTGTCTTGTGCGTCCAGTTCGCGAGCTTCTGCAATTCGATCTGCAGCGGTTCCAGCTCCCTGTCGTAGCGCTTGCGCTTCATGCGCTTGCCGTAAGGGTAGTCGCCGCTGCGAAAGGCGGCATCGACGATCGCGGCGGGCAGTGTTTCGACTTCGGGGTCGAAGGCCTTGGCACGCCCTGTCTTGCGGATTGCAGGTTTGCCGCCCGAGGCCTTGTTGCCTGAGCCCTTCGGGGTGGCCGTCTCGGGATCGACTTTGGGAACGAGCCGGATCGCCCCCTTCAGCCGGCTTCCGGAAATGCTCTTTGCCATCGCATCGATCCTCATGGGTGGCGACAGCCTAGACCGCGGATCGGCCGAAGGGAATTGACGTGCGCCGGGCTTACGATCAGGAAGGGCGGCCCGTGTTCCGCAGCCGGCCCGTCGGCCGTGGCGCAGCGCGCGTCGAGGTTTCCCAGCATGCCTGATGCCGTCGATCCCAACGCCCCTGCGACGCATGCCCTGATCGAGGCGATGGGCTCGGCCGTCGTCCTGCTCGATGTCCAGGGTGTCGCCCAGGCCCTGAGCCCGGCGATGCGGGCGCTGATCCCGGCGCTCGAGACCGGGCAGCCGCTGACGCTCGTGATGCGCGATCCCGATCTGATCGAGGCGATCGACGGCGTCGCCCGCCAGGGCGGCCGGCAGGTCATCGAATTGGTCGAGCGCGTTCCGGTCGAGCGCACCTTCCGGATCCATATCGCGGCGCTGGCCGGCATCGGCTGGCGGCGGCCGGTGGTGCTGACCTTCGAGGATCTGAGCGAGCAGCGCGTCACCGAGCGGATGCGCGTCGATTTCGTCGCCAATGCCAGCCATGAGCTGCGCACGCCGCTGGCCTCGCTGCTCGGCTTCGTCGAGACGCTGCAGGGGCCGGCGCGCAACGATGCCGGGGCGCGCGACCGCTTCCTCGCGATCATGCGCGAGCAGGGGCTGCGCATGGCGCGCCTCGTCGACGACCTGCTGTCGCTGTCACGGATCGAGCTGCGCGCGCATCTGGCGCCCGAGAATCCGGTCGACCTCACCGGTATCTCGCGCGAGATCGTCGATTCGCTGACGCTGATGGCGCGCGAGCGCGAGGTGACCCTGACGCTGCGCGCGCCGGCCGAGCCGGTGCGGGTCGCGGGCGACCGGGACGAGCTGCTGCGGCTGATGGAGAACCTCGTCGAGAACGCGATCAAATACGGCAAGCGTGGCGGCGAGGTCGTGATCGATGTCGAGGACGGGCCGCTCGAGGCCAGCGTCGGCGTGCGCGACGACGGGCCGGGCATCGCGCCCGAGCACCTGCCGCGGCTGACCGAGCGCTTCTACCGCGTCGACACGAATGCGAGCCGGGAGGCCGGCGGCACCGGGCTCGGGCTGGCGATCGTCAAACACATCGTCCTGCGCCATCGTGGCCGCCTGACGATCGAGAGCGCGCTCGGCCAGGGCGCGACCTTCCGTGCCGTGCTGCCGCGCTTCGGAGCGCCGCCGCGCAAGCCTTAACGGTAGCTTTATGACAGAGTACGTGACGAAGTGTCATGAAGCTGTCATGCAGAGGGTGTTCTGAACGGCTCGCTAAACGTGCGATCCAGAGAGGACATCTCAATGCGCAAAATTCTCATTCTCGCGGCCGCCACGATCGGTCTGTCCGGTGTGGCCCAGGCTGCCGATATCACGGGCGCCGGCGCCACCTTCCCCTTCCCGATCTATTCGAAGTGGGCCGAAGCCTATAAGAAGGAGACCAATATCGGTCTCAACTACCAGTCGATCGGCTCGGGTGGCGGCATTCGCCAGATCAAGGCCAAGACGGTCGCCTTCGGCGCCACCGACGCCCCGCTCAAGGGCGAAGACCTGACCAAGGACGGCCTGATCCAGTTCCCGACCGTGATGGGCGGCGTCGTTCCCGCGATCAACGTCGCCGGCGTCGAGCCCGGCAAGCTCAAGCTGACCGGCCCGATCATCGCCTCGATCTACCTGGGCGACATCAAGAAGTGGAACGACCCCAAGATCGTCGCGCTCAATGCCGGCGTGACCCTGCCCGACGCCAACATCAACCCCGTCTACCGCTCGGACGGATCGGGCACGACCTTCGTCTTCACCGACTACCTCTCCAAGGTGTCGCCTGACTGGAAGTCCAAGGTCGGCACCAACCAGTCCGTCCAGTGGGCCGTGGGCATCGGCGGCAAGGGCAATGAGGGCGTCTCGGCCTCGGTCAAGCAGGTCGCCAACTCGATCGGCTATGTCGAATATGCCTATGCCAAGCAGAACAAGCTGAACTTCGCGCTGATCCAGAACGCCGACGGCAACTTCCCGGCCCCGGACGACAAGTCCTTCCAGGCCGCCGCCGCCAACGCCAACTGGAACGAGGCTCCCGGCTTCGGCATCTCGCTGAACAACCAGAAGGGCGCGCAGGCCTGGCCGATCACGGCCGCGACCTTCCTGCTCGTCCACGCCAAGCCGGAGAAGCCGGAAGAGGTGCAGGCCGCGCTCAAGTTCGTCGACTGGGCCTTCAAGAACGGCGACAAGCTCGCTCTCGACCTCGACTATGTGCCGCTCCCGGCCACCGTCAAGGATCAGGTCCGCAACGCCTGGAAGGGCGTCACCGACCCGGCCGGCAAGCCGATCTTCTGATCGCAGCGATCCCAGGCGAAGCGGGATCCGTCCCGCTTCGCCACTTCCTCTCTCGGCCCTCATCCCGAGGAGCGGCGGATTTCAGATCCGCTCCTCGGGATGAGGGCGCGATCAAGAGAACCCGCAGTCCTGGTGCATCTTGCCTCGTCCGTCCTGCCTCGATTTATTCTGCTATGACCGGAGTTCCACGGATGACAGCCGTGACTGACCAGATGAGCATTCCGGCAGGGTCCGCCCAGCGGAAGACGCCGAAGGGCACCTTCGACCTGATCTTCCGCAACGCCAGCCGAATCTCGGCGCTGTTCGTGCTGGTTCTGCTCGCCGGCATCATGCTGTCGATGGTGATCGGCGGCTGGCCCGCCTTCCGCGAGATGGGGCTCGGCTTCCTGACCTCCAGCATCTGGGACACGCAGAACGACCAGTACGGCGCCTGGCCCGCCATCGTCGGCACGCTGTCGACTGCGCTGATCGCGCTCGTCATCGGCGTGCCGCTCTCGCTCGGCATCGCCGTCTACCTCACCCAGCTCGCGCCGCCCTGGTTCAAGCAGCCGGTCTCGACCGCGATCGAGCTGCTCGCCGCGGTGCCGTCGATCATCTATGGCATGTGGGGCCTGTTCGTCTTCGTGCCGCTGTTTGCGGCCTATGTGCAGATCCCGCTCTCCAACATCGTCGAAGGTCTTCCGATCGTCGGCACGGTGCTCTATTCGCGCTCGCCCTCGGGGTTGGGCATCCTGACGGCCGGCATCATCCTGGCCTTCATGATCATCCCCTTCATCGCCTCGATCACCCGCGATATGCTGGACCAGATCCCGTCGGTCCTGCGCGAGAGCGCCTATGGCATCGGTGCGACGACCTGGGAGGTGGTGCGCCATGTGCTGGTGCCGCAGGCCGGCGTCTCGATCATCGGCGCGATCATGCTGGGCTTGGGCCGCGCGCTCGGCGAGACCATGGCGGTGACCTTCGTTGTCGGCAACGCCAACCGGCTCTCGGGCTCGATCATGGATCCGGGCTCGACCATCGCCTCGCGCATCGCCAACGAGTTCAACGAGGCCATGGGCCTGCAGCTCAACGCGCTGATCGCCTTGGGCTGCATCCTGTTCTTCGTCACCTTCGTCGTCCTCGTCATCGCGCGCATTCTCGTGTCGCGCGTCAAAGCCTACTGAGCGAGCCCGGTCATGAGCCTGACGACACCCTCCACCGTCCGCGCGCTGCCTCATGCCGAATGGGGCCGCGTGCGCCAGTCGCGCCGCACCGCCGACAAGGTCATGCGGGTCACTGCCGCGGGCTTCACCTTTCTGGCGATCTTCGTGCTGTTCTGGATTCTCGGCATGCTGATCGTGAAGGGCATCGGCGGCCTTTCCGTCGCGACCTTCACGCAGATCACGCCGGGTCCGGGCTCCGAGGGCGGCGGTCTCGCCAATGCCATCGTCGGCTCGATCGTGCTGACCTTCCTCGGCATCGTCGTGGCGACGCCGATCGGCGTGCTCGCCGGGACCTATCTCGCCGAATACGGCAAGGGCTCGAAGCTCGCCGACCTGATCCGCTTCATCAACGACATCCTGCTCTCGGCGCCGTCGATCCTGATCGGCCTGTTCGTCTATGTCATCATGGTCGAGCCGCTCGGCGGCTATTCCGGCTGGGCCGGCGGCGTCGCTCTCGGCATCATCGCGATCCCGGTCATCGTGCGCACGACCGAGGACATGCTGCGGCTGGTGCCCGGCCCGTTGCGCGAGGCCGGTTCGGCGCTCGGCGCACCGCCCTCGGTGGTGATCACCGCGATCACCTGGCGTGCGGCGAAGTCGGGCATGGTCACCGGCATCCTGCTGGCGCTGGCCCGTATCGCCGGCGAGACCGCGCCGCTGATCTTCACCGCGCTGAACAATAATTTCTGGTTCTCGCCCAGTCTGTCGGGCGGCGTTTCCAACCTGCCGGTGACGATCTATCAGTTCGCCTCCGCGCCTTACGAGAACTGGCAGCAGCTCGCCTGGGCCGGTTCGCTGATCATCACCATGTCGATCCTGCTGCTTTCGCTCATCGCCCGCCGCATCGTGCGCGGCGGCAAGTAACAGCAGCACCATCCAACGACCGTCGCGTCCGATCCGAAGGAACCCTTCGATGCTTTCGACCCTCGAACTCAGCCCGCAAGCGCTCGACGCCGATGCTCCGATCCGTATCGCGGTGAAGAACCTCGATTTCTACTACGGCGAGCATAAGGCGCTGAAGAACATCAATCTCGATTTCCGCGACCGTCACGTCACGGCGCTGATCGGCCCGTCGGGCTGCGGCAAGTCGACCCTGCTGCGCATCTTCAACCGGATCTATTCGCTCTATCCCGAGCAGAAGGCGACCGGCGAGGTCATGCTCGACGGGCGCAACGTCATCTCCAACGAGGTCGACGTCAACGAGCTGCGCTCGCGCATCGGCATGGTCTTCCAGAAGCCGACGCCGTTCCCGATGTCGATCTACGACAACGTCGCCTTCGGCATCCGCCTCTACGAGAAGCCGCCGAAGTCGGAGCTCGACGACCGTGTCGAGGGCGCGCTGCGCCGCTCGGCGCTGTGGGACGAGGTCAAGGACAAGCTCAAGACCTCGGGCATGGGCCTGTCGGGCGGCCAGCAGCAGCGCCTCTGCATCGCGCGCACCATCGCGCAGAAGCCGGAGGTGATCCTGTTCGACGAGCCGACCTCGGCGCTCGACCCGATCTCGACCGGCAAGATCGAGGACCTGCTGGAGCAGCTCAAGACCGACTTCACCATCGTCATCGTCACCCACAACATGCAGCAGGCGGCGCGCATCTCGCAGTACACCGCCTTCATGTATCTCGGTGAGGTGATCGAATTCGCCGAGACCAACACCATCTTCATGAACCCGCACAAGAAGCAGACGCAGGACTACGTTACCGGCCGCTTCGGCTGACTCGCTCGCGCTGCACAGGGACAAACGCCGATGACCGAACATATCGTCCGCTCCTACGATGCCGAACTCGAGGCGCTGCGCCGCAGCCTCGCCGAGATGGGCGGCATGTCCGAGCGCATGCTCGGCGATTCCACCGTGGCGCTCGTCCGCCGCGACACCACGCTCGCTCAGAAGGTGATCTCGGCCGACCAGCGGCTCGACAACCTGCAGCGCGATGTCGAGGAGCGCGCGGTTTTGACCATCGCGCGGCGCCAGCCGCTGGCCAATGATCTGCGCGAGCTGATCTCGGCGATCCGCATCGCGTCGGACATCGAGCGCGTCGGCGATCTCGCCAAGAACATCGCCAAGCGCGCGGTGGCGATCTCCGGCCAGTTCTCGCCGCCGCATCGCGCCGTGGTCGGGCTGGAGCATATGAGCCGGCTCGTCCAGGCCCAGCTCAAGGACGTGCTCGACGCCTATGCGGCCAATAACGAGCAGAAGGCGCTCGAGGTCTGGCATCGCGACGGCGAGATCGACGCGCTCTACACCTCGCTGTTCCGCGAGCTCCTGACCTATATGATGGAAGATCCGCGCAACATCACCTTCTGCACGCATCTCCTGTTCTGCGCCAAGAACGTCGAGCGCATCGGCGACCACACCACCAACATCGCCGAGACCATCCATTACCTCGTCACCGGCGAGTCGCTCGACCTCAACCGTCCCAAGCTCGACACCACCGACATCAGCGTCGAGGCGGTGACGGGGAGCTGACGTCTTGCCCAACACCAGCGCGTCATTCTCGGGCGAAGCAAAGCGCAGACCCGAGAATCTCATGACGAGAAGGCGCTGGTCCAGAGATGGTCGGGTCAAGCCCGACCATGACGTCAAGTTCACCAACGGAAACGCGCCATGCCCGCCCGCATCCTGATCGTCGAGGACGAAGAGCCGCTCACGCTGCTGCTGCGCTACAATCTCGAGGCCGAGGGCTTCGAGGTCGACAGCGTCGCGCGCGGTGACGATGCGGAACTGCATCTGCGCGACTCGACGCCCGATCTCGTGCTGCTGGACTGGATGCTGCCCGGGCTCTCCGGCATCGAGCTCTGCCGCCGCCTGCGGGCGCGCCGCGATACCGAGCGCGTGCCGATCATCATGCTGACCGCGCGCGGCGAGGAGACCGAGCGGGTGCGCGGGCTCGCCACCGGCGCCGACGACTATGTCGTCAAGCCGTTCTCGCTGCCGGAGCTGATCGCGCGCATCCAGGCGCTGCTGCGCCGGGCCAAGCCGGGCCATGTCGCCGGGCTCCTGACCGCGGGCGATCTCGAACTCGACCGGACGACGCGCCGCGTGCGCCGCTCCGGCGAGGAACTGCATCTGGGACCGACCGAATTCCGCCTGCTCGAATTCCTGATGCAGGCCCCCGGCCGGGTCTATTCGCGCGCGCAATTGCTCGATGCGGTCTGGGGTCGGGACGTCTATATCGACGAGCGCACCGTCGACGTGCATGTCGGGCGCCTGCGCAAGGCGATCACGCCGGGCGACGCCAAGGACCCGCTGCGCACGGTCCGCGGCGCAGGCTACGCCTTCGACGAGACCTTCGCGCGGGTTTGAGGGCTGGCGTCATTCTCGGGCGGAGCGCAGACCCGAGAATCTCTTGCAGGAGATGCTCGGGTCGGGCCCGAGCATGACGAGCCAGATCACCGCGGCGCTGCGATGATGATCGCCGCGCCCGCCAGGCAGACCAGACCGCCTGTGACGTCCCAGCGATCGGGCCTGAAGCCCTCCACCGCCCAGAGCCAGGCGAGCGAGGCGGCGATATAGACGCCGCCATAGGCCGCGAAGGCTCTGCCCGCGGCAGCGCTCTCGACGAGCGTTAGCAGCCAGGCGAAGAGCGCGAGGCAAACCAGGCCGGGCAGCAGCCACCAGACCGGCTTGCCGAGCCGCATCCAGCCCCAGACGGCGAAGCAGCCGGCGATCTCGAAGAAGGCGGCGCCGAGATAGGCGGCGATGGTCGGCATGGAACGTCCTGTCTTGCGGCTGCGGGTTTCGCCCCGGGCGGCGAAAGTCTAGAGCGTCATTGCGAGCGAAGCGAAGCAATCCAGAAGGGCTCGCTCGACGGCTCCTGGATTGCTTCGCTTCGCTCGCAATGACGGATCAGCGCCCCGGCCGTGACGGCATGGCGCGGGAGAGACCAACATGCCCTCGCGCGACATCGCCATCATCGGCGCCGGCCCTGCGGGACTGATCGCGGCCGAGCGGCTGGCGCAGGCCGGCCACCGCGTCACCGTCCATGAGCGCATGGCGTCGCCGGCGCGGAAATTCCTGCTCGCCGGACGCGGCGGGCTCAACCTGACGCATTCCGAGCCGCTGGATGCCTTTCTCGGCCGCTACGGCGCGGCGCAGCCCTGGCTGGAGCCCGCGATCCGCGCCTTCCCGCCGCAAGCGCTGCGCGACTGGGCCGATGGCCTCGGCGCCGAGAGCTTCGTCGGCTCGAGCGGGCGCGTCTTTCCCAAGGCGATGAAGTCCTCGCCGCTGCTGCGCGCCTGGTTGCGACGGCTCGATGCGCTCGGGGTGAAGCTCGAAGCCGGCCGGCGCTGGACCGGCTGGAGCGCCGAGGGCGCGCTGACCTTCGAGGCGGGTGATGGCGCGGCTGTGGCCCTGACGCCCGATGCGACGCTGCTTGCGCTCGGCGGCGCGAGCTGGCCGCGACTGGGCTCGGATGGCGGCTGGGTTCCGCTGCTGGCGGAGCGGGGCGTCGCTATTGTGCCGTTGCGTCCGGCCAATGGCGGCTTCGCCGTCGACTGGTCACCGATGCTCCGCGAGCGTTTCGCGGGGGCGCCGCTGAAGCGCATCGTCCTGCGCTTTGCCGGCCAAGAGGTTGCGGGCGAGGCGATGATCGACAAGGACGGCATCGAGGGCGGCGCGATCTATGCGCTTTCAGGCCCCCTGCGCGAGACGATCGAACGCGAGGGCAGCGCCGACATCGCGATCGACCTGCGCCCGGACCTCGACCTCGCGCGCTTGACGGACAAGCTCGGCAAGCGCCGCAAGGGCGAGACGTTGAGCAACCATTTGCGCAAGGCGGCGGGGCTCTCGCCCGTGGCCGTCGCCGTGCTGCGCGACAGTGTCGGTGGGCGGCTGGACGAGGCGCCCGAGGCGCTGGCGGCGGCGATCAAAAACGCACCCCTGCGGCTGCTCGGCCCGATGCCGATTGCACGCGCCATCTCGTCGGCCGGTGGCATCCAGGCTTCCGAGATCGATCCGCAGTTCATGCTGACGCGCCTGCCCGGTGTCTTCGTCGCCGGCGAGATGCTGGACTGGGAGGCGCCGACCGGCGGCTATCTGCTGCAGGGCTGCTTCGCGACCGGCGTCGCGGCAGCGGCGGGAGTGGAGGCGTGGTTGGCGTCCAGGTGACGGTTCGAAAGTCAGCGCGGGGAACCCCTCTCCCGTAGGGAGAGGGGCAGGGGTGAGGGGTCGGTCCCTGACACAGCAGCCGTGAGTTGACCGCGAGCTGACGGTGTCGGCCCCTTGCCCCCGCTGGTCCAACGGCCGACACCTCACCCTACCCTCTCCTTACAGGAGAGGGGTTCCCCGCGCTTTTTCACCCCAGCGGCGCGCTTACCGCCCCGCCGCTGCGCGCTCCAGATTAAGCGCCAGCAGTCGCGCCAGCGCCTCGTCGGTGGCGATGTTCTCCGGCCAGCCATAGGCGGCAGCGACGGCCCGGTCGAGTGCCTCGTGCAGGGCTGCGAGCCAGGCCGGGCGCTGGTTGTAGAGATTGGTCAGCGTCCGCTCCTTCAGCTTCACCGCCGCCTCCACATTCTTCGGGACGATGCGATCCGGATAGCGCCGCGGCTTCTCGCCTCGCGCCGCGGTCGGAACCACCTCGGGCACGATCTCGACGAGGTCGGGCGGGTTGAGCCAGGCGCGCCGCTTCTCGTCGAGCGCCTTTGCAGCCTCCGCGATGCGGACGGCGCGCGGATCGTCGGCATAGGCCGAGGCCGGCAGGTTCGGCGTCAGCCCCTCGGGGAAGGGGAAGGTTTCGAAGCAGGTTTCGTTGTTATAAGTCGGGTCATTTCCGATGCCATGCCAAGATGCTAAACGCAGTGACCAAACCTCGTGCAATGCGGACTGGCAGAGGCCCAACCAAACGTCGTCGCCCTTTGAGAAGACGTAAATCCGGGAATCGGGGAGGACCGATTCAGACGACCAGCTAAATATTCTATACTTAGCAACACGAGGGGTAACTAGAACGCGAGGGATTGGCAACATGTTCGGCTAACGCAGGACGCGGTTCGACATGTCGCCACCAAGCCTCCGCATAGGCCTTGCGGTTGTTCGTCGCCCGAACCGGCTTCACATGTTCTGCGACATAGGCGAACGGTGCTTCATAAAGCGCAGCTTCATCTTCGTTCATCGTCCAGCCGAAATCGACGATCCACATGTCGCGCGGCCGACGTGTGACATCGAGCCCGTTGATCCAGGGCCGCAGCACGTCGCTGTTGGGGCGTCCGTTCGGGTTCAGCGGCTCGTTCAGCCATGCCCGCGCCAGATCGCCGGGAATGTCGAAGGCCCCGCCCTTGGTGTCGCCCATGAAGGCGACCCCCGCATTCTCCTTCAGCCGCCGCGCCTTCGTCAAATCCGCCGCCTGCGCGCTCAGATCAGCGTTGATCGCGCTGACCGGCAAACCGTCCAACGCCAGCCCCTCGCCCTCCTCGCGGGCGCCGAAGCAGACCATGCTGACACGCACCGCAGCGCCGTCGACGACCCAGGACTGGTCGGCCCAGGCCTCGAAGATCGGTGCGTCGCTGACCATGCGCTCGATCACCCTGCGATTGGCGCCGCCCCGGATCGAATTGGTCGAGACGAGGCCGGCACGCCTTGTCTGGCCGGTCGCGATCTGATGACGGGCTTTCTCGAACCAATAGGTCACGAGATCAGCCTCGCGCGGCACCTTGCCGTCGAAGACCCTGAACAGCGTCTCGACAGCGTCGTCGCCGAGCCCGGCGCGCAGCCTCTTGCCGCCGAGGAAGGGCGGGTTGCCGACGATGAACTCGGCCGCCGGCCAGAGCGCTTCGATGGGGACGCTCGACGCGAACCCCTCCCCCTTGTGGGGAGGGGCAGGGGTGGGGGTCGCGCCGCTTGGCGAGCGCTCACCAAGTGGGACCACCTCCAACTCCTCCCCACAAGGGGGAGGAGAGGCGCGTCCCTCGTCAGGTCTCCCCCAATTCACCAGCGCATCCCGGCGTTCGATGGTGTCGAGCTTTTCTAGGATCGGCTCGGGCCGGTGGGTCAGCCCGTTGGCGATGCCCCACTGGATGTCGCCGATCCAGATCACCGTGCGCGCGAGTTCGGCGGCGAGCGGGTTGATCTCGATGCCTCGCAGGATGCGCGGCGAGACGCGCGGCAGCGGCCGGCCAAGGTCGAGCGTCTCGCATTCGAGCAGCGCCTTCCATTCGAGGTCTTTCACGGCCTGCAGCGCGAGATACAGAAAATTGCCGGAGCCGCAGGCGGGGTCGAGGATCGACAGGCTGCAGAGCCGATCGATGAAGGCGTCGCGCACCACCCTGGCGGCCTGCTCCGGCGTGAGCCGTCGGCGGGTCGGCTTGCTGCCCGAAGGCGCGGGCGCATCGACCATCGGAGGGGTGGCCGAACCGTCGAGATAGCCCGCGATCTGCGCCTTCGCCGCCGCCCACTCCGTCCGCAGCGGGCGCATCACCACGGGTTCGACGATCTGCATGATCTTCGCCGGGTCGGTGTAGTGCGCGCCGATCTGGGCGCGCTTGTCGGGATCGAGAAAACGCTCGAACAGCGTGCCGAAGATGGTCGGGTCGATCAGGTCCCAGCGAAAGGAATGCAGCGCCAGCAGCAGGCCGAGCTCGTCGGCCTCCAGCGCCAGCGCGCGCCTGCCGTCGAAGAGGCCGCCGTTGAAATGTCTGATCTCGGTCAGGTCGAACTCGCCGCCGTTCTCCATTTCGGCGAAGAGCTTGTCGAAATAATCCTTGGCCTTGGACGGCCGCCTCAGCGCGGTCTCGATCAGCCGCCGCAGCAGCCCTTCGGGCAGAAGCTTCACGCTGTTGGCGAAGAAGCAGAAGACGAGCTGGTTGACGAAATGGGCGACCGCCTCCCGGTCCGGGTTGCGGTGCTGCAGCCGGTCGGAGATCGTCTGGAACTTGTCGGCGGCGTCGCGCGTCAGCGAGGCGCGGGTCTGCTTCGGGCGCAGGAATTCGGGATCGTGGAAGACGGCGCGCAGAAGCGCGAACTTGTCGGGGTCGGCGAGCTGCTCCAGCTCGAACTCGTATTTCGCCGTGACCGTGTTGGTCCAGCGCGTCTCGATGCGGAAGCGAACCGTGTCGCAGACGACATGCAGTGGCGGGTTGTCGAGCGCCGAGGCATAGCGGGTGAGCTGTTCCAGCGCCGCGCCGAGATCGCGCTTCTTCTTCTTGTATTCCCAGGCGAAGAAATCGCGCTTCCAAACATCGGCGAAGCCGTCGCCGCCGCCGGTCTTGGTCGCGCCCTTCTCGAAGGCGTATTCCTCGCCCCGGGGGTCGGCCTCGGCCGGCGTCTGGTGGCCGAAGAGCCGGCAGAGATCGAGGAAATGCTCCTGCGCGGCGGCGCGCTCGGTCAGCGCGACCGGCTTCCACTTCCGGATGAATTCATGCGGGGTCATCGTGATCGGAGCGCGGCAATCCATGGCCCGTGCCTAGCATGAATTTTCGCGCCGTCATCCGTGCCGGATGTGGAAAACAATGGGTCGAGCGCCCTGGCGCCGCGATACAGGCCCCACTCCTGTCAACTCCTGTCACCAATCCGCCCGGTCATGCGCCGCAGCCCCTCGCGCCGGGCGCGGAGTCGCCCCATATTGCCGCCATGGCCAAGAGCACCGACAAGACAAGCATCGACAAGACCGCCGCGACGTCCCCAGCCGCAGACGCCAAGCCGAAGGCGGCGAAGAAGCCGTCCAGCACCCGCACGCCCAATTCCAAGGCTTCGCGCCAGGAGTTGAAGCCGCTGGAGGGCTATCTCGCCGATCTGCTCAATCCGGCGATCAATCGCGGCAATGCGGTGCCTGGCGGCGCGTCGGGGTTCTCCGATCAGCCGCAGGCGGGCTACGAAGCAAAGCCGAACTACGCGCTGGAACGGCCCGGTGGCGAGGAAAGGCCGAAGCGCAAGCTCTCCAAGAAAGCTGATTCCGCCTTCATCGGGGCCGAGGGCGCGGCCGCCGCGACCGCGACCTCGCTGCAGGCTCTGCTCGAGACCGGCAGCCCCTTCATCCAGCCCGGCAAGCCGTGGACGCCGCACCGGCCCGAGCGGCCGGACAAATCCGAGGGCGGCATCCGCTTCCGGATGAATTCGGAATACGAGCCGGCCGGCGACCAGCCCGCCGCCATCGCCGAACTGGTCGAGGGCATCTCGCGGCAGGAGCGCGACCAGGTCCTGCTCGGCGTCACCGGCTCGGGCAAGACCTTCACCATGGCGCAGGTGATCGAGAAGACACAGCGCCCGGCGCTGATCCTGGCGCCGAACAAGACGCTCGCGGCGCAGCTCTATGGCGAGTTCAAGAGCTTCTTCCCCGACAACGCGGTCGAGTACTTCGTTTCGTACTACGACTACTACCAGCCCGAGGCCTATGTGCCGCGCTCGGACACCTTCATCGAGAAGGAGTCATCGATCAACGAGCAGATCGACCGGATGCGCCATTCCGCGACGCGCTCGCTGCTGGAGCGCGACGACGTCATCATCGTGGCGTCGGTGTCCTGCATCTACGGTATCGGCTCGGTCGAGACCTATACGGCGATGACCTTCGGCATCAAGCTGGGCGAGCGCGTCGAGCAGCGCCAGCTCATCGCCGATCTCGTGGCGCTGCAATACAAGCGCACGCAGCATGATTTCACGCGCGGCTCGTTCCGGGTGCGCGGCGACGTGATCGAGCTGTTCCCGGCCCACTATGAGGACCGCGCCTGGCGCATCGGGCTGTTCGGCGACGAGGTCGAGCAGATCAGCGAGTTCGACCCGCTGACCGGGCAGAAGACCGCCGACCTCGAATTCGTCAAGGTCTACGGCAATTCGCACTACACCACGCCGCGCCCGACGCTGACGCAGGCGGTGAAGTCGATCAAGCAGGAGCTGAAAGGCCGGCTCGACGAGCTCAACCGGGAAGGGCGCTATCTCGAGGCGCAGCGGCTCGACCAGCGCTGCACCTTCGACATCGAGATGATCGAGGCGACCGGCTCCTGCAACGGCATCGAGAATTATTCGCGCTATCTCACCGGCCGCCGCCCGGGCGAGCCGCCGCCGACCCTGTTCGAATACCTGCCCGACAATTCCCTCGTCTTCACCGATGAGAGCCATGTCACCGTGCCGCAGATCGGCGGCATGTATCGCGGCGACTTCCGCCGCAAGGCGACGCTGGCCGAATACGGCTTCCGGCTGCCCTCCTGCATGGACAACCGGCCGCTGCGCTTCGAGGAATGGGACGCGATGCGCCCGCAATCGGTGCATGTCTCGGCCACGCCGGGTGGCTGGGAGATGGAGCAGACCGGCGGCGTCTTCACGGAGCAGGTCATCCGCCCGACCGGGCTGATCGACCCGCCGGTCGAGATCCGCCCCGCCAAGCACCAGGTCGCGGACCTGCTCGACGAGATCAAGGAGGTCACCGAGCAGGGCTATCGCACGCTCGTCACCGTGCTGACCAAGCGCATGGCCGAGGATCTGACCGAGTATCTGCACGAGAACGGTGTCCGTGTCAGATACATGCACTCCGACATCGACACGATCGAGCGCATCGAAATCCTGCGCGACCTGCGGCTTGGCGCCTTCGATGTCCTCGTCGGCATCAACCTGCTGCGCGAGGGCCTCGACATCCCCGAATGCGGCTTCGTCGCCATTCTCGACGCCGACAAGGAGGGCTTCCTGCGCTCCGAGACCTCGCTGATCCAGACCATCGGCCGCGCCGCCCGCAATGTCGACGGCCGCGTCATCCTCTATGCCGACCACATCACCGGCTCGATGGAACGCGCCATCGCCGAGACCAATCGCCGCCGCGAGAAGCAGGAGGCCTACAACCTCGAACACGGCATCACGCCGCAGACGATCAAGCGCGCCATCGGCGACATCCTCGGCTCGGTCTATGAGCGCGACCATGTCACGGTCGATGCCGGCATGGGCACGCCCGTCGCCGGGCACAACTTCAAGGCGGCGCTGGCCGATCTCGAAAAGCGCATGCGCGAAGCGGCGGCCGATCTGGAGTTCGAGACGGCTGCGAGGCTGCGCGACGAGATCAAGCGCCTGCAAGCGACGGAGCTGGCGATCTCGGACGATCCGCTGGCGCGGCAGGGCGATGTCGAGGCGTCGGCCGGGAAGTACAAGGGCGAGCGGTCCTATGGGGCGAGCGCGAACCTGCCGCCGACGCGGGCGCGCAAGCCCACGGATGAGGATATGGGGCCGCACAATTGGGGCGGCGGCGAGGGCCGCCCGGTGGCGAAGATGGCCCGGCCGAAGAAGCCGACGCTGGATGAGATGGGGCCGAGGGTGGAGGCGCGGCCGAAGGGGGCTGGGGAGCGGGGGCGGCGAGGATAAATTACGTTCTGTATTCGTTCCAGAAAATAGTAGCAACCTAGAGTTGGATATGCTATTTTACCCAACTTGATTCGGATTGAATCATTCCAGCACGCATAGGCCCCACGATGGAAAACAAGACGCTAGCCCTTAAGCTTTTCTTGGACACGTTGGGTGTATCCTCCGATATTAACTCGGTGGATGATCGCAAACGAGTTCAGAAGGCGGTTTATCTAGGTCAATTATCTGGGGTTGATCTGGGCTATCGTTATAGTTGGTATCTTATGGGTCCCTATTGTTCGGCTTTGACAAAAGATTATTATGCGTTGGCCGATGATTTGGCTGCGGGCGATGATCTTTCAAAGGGCAAGACCCTTAGGGCGGACTTAAAGGCAAGGCTCCAGAAGATTAAACCCTATATTGAAGTTCCTAACAGCGTGAAGCTTAGTCAAGAGAATTGGCTGGAGCTTTTGGCTTCGTATCATTTTCTACGCAAAGTTAGTGGTCACTCAAAGAAGGAGGCGGAGCGGCTGCTCTCTGAGAAAAAACCACATGTTGCTCAATACGCAGCGCAGGCCGAGTTGATGTTGGATCTGGCTTAAAGAGGGGGGGATGGATAATTATAATATAAGAAGAATTGCAGATCCAGTTCATACTAGCATCGGCTTAAGCAAGCTAGAGCTGGATATTATTAATGCACCCTCCTTTCAGAGGTTAAGGAATGTTAAGCAGTTAGGTCTAGCGTATCTTGTTTTTCCTGGCGCTGACTATTCGAGGTTTTCGCACTCAATAGGCGTTTGTCATGTAACAGGAAAGATACTGAATGCTCTGGTAGAGAATTGCCCAAATGTAGAAATTACTCCGTCAGAGATACAAAATTATCGACTTGCCGGCCTTCTTCATGATGTAGGACATTACCCTTTTTCACATACTACTGAACACGCGATTGCTAATTTTTATAAAGGACGAATGTTTAGTGATGACGACCATTTGGATAATGTTTCTGACGATGACTTTGAGTATCTGACGCATGAGCAGGTTGGCAAAGAAATTCTAGAAAATGATAGTTATATTCGTAGTCTTCTGACCAATGCAAATATTTTGCCGGAGGATATTTATTCTATATTTTTGAGAGAGAGGCCAATAAGATTTAGCAACATGATTAGTTCTGATTTGGATGCTGACAGGATAGATTATCTTTTGCGAACTGCGCATCACACTGGCCTGCCTTATGGAAACATAGATTTACCTTATCTTTTGACGCAGTTGAGGGTCGATTCCAATGAACGTATTTGCCTAACAGAAAAAGGAATTAGGACGGGAGAGCATTTTTTATTAAGTCGTTACTTTGATTACTCTCAGGTCGCTTTTCATAAAACTGTTGCCGCGCTCGAGTTGGTGCTTTCTGATGTTGTATCTCTTCTTCTTGAAAAGGGAATTATTCGATTCACTCGTAGTAATATTAAATCGCACATAGAAAGCGGCACATGGCCGTCAGTCGATGATGGCGTAATTCTCAGTTATATCGCTAAATTGTCGGCGGATGACAGCGATCCTATAGCTCAAAAATTGGCGGATTCGATTGTTCTGCGCCGCCCTCCAAAGCTGGTTTGGGAGACGAGCTATTTGGGTGATAGGAGCAAAAAGAACGATTTTGACTTTAAGAAAAGAATTTTACGCGAAAAAAAATCAGCCATTGCTGCCAAATTCAATATCCCGGAAAAATTCATATGGGTTTGGGATAAGCCAGGAATAACGCTTACAAAAATTGGATCAAGAATTTCTGTTGGCAGCATTAATGAATTGGGAGAGGCTGATAAGGATAAATATGAGCAATCCATAAGGATTTGCGATAATGGCGGAGAATCAACGGAAATAATGAATAAGAATAACTCACTTATGAGTATTGTTTCGGACCAAGCTCTGTATTCTCTAAGGATGTATATTTTATTCGACGAATTGTCGATCGGTTCAAGGCGCGAGGTAGAGCTCTACGTCAGAAATCAGATGAGCTGATGGATATTCGGTTCGTCAGGATAATTTCGTAGCGATCGGGCCGCTGCTGTCAGAGGGCTCTGGTCGGTCGCTTCCTGCGAGGAGAAGCGGCAAAGATAGCCTTACCTGAACTCACAAAGCCATAAGGCCTTCTGCGTAGGCAAAGGGCCCTCATCCGGCGCTCCGCGCCACCTTCTCCATCCGGGAGAAGGAAAAAAGAGGGCGTCATTCTCGGGCGGAGCGCAGCGCAGACCCGAGAATCTCCGGCCAGATGAGGCGCCGGAGACATCTGGTCATGAGATGCTCGGGTCAAGCCCGAGCATGACGGTGCGTTACGAATCTTATCCCCGCTTCCCAAACCCACGCCTATCCTGCCGCCACTCCACCCGACCAAGGGGGCTGTCGCGAGGCATCGTGCGGCCGGGCGGGGTTGTGGTGTTCGTGGGCGGGGCCGTTGCGGGTTCCCGTCCATGGAGGGGTTTTCGTCGTCCGGATCGCGGCGGGTCCGGTCTCGTGCCGAGACATCAAAGCACGGCGAAGACATCACAAGAGAACCGCGCGCGGGGTCGGGTGGCGGCTGTTGACGCTGCTTCGACACATCGACACCGACACCGGCACGCAGTCGTCGGCTGCGGCGCCACCAGGTCCCGCGCATCCCCTCGGATCGCACCAGCCCGAAAACCCCGCGGCGGCAAGCCGGACGGGGCTTTCGGTGCGTGGCCTGTCCGAGGCGTTTGCAGGCAGGGCGCGGGGAACCCCTCCCCCTTGTGGGGAGGGGCAGGGGTGGGGGTCGAACGACCGGGCGAGCGATCACCAGGCGGAACCACCCCCATCCCCAACCCTTCCCCACAAGGGGGAAGGGAGGCGCCTTTGCCTGACGGCGCTCCGCCCGGGATGAGGTGCGATGATCGTCAGGCGTTCTCAGCGGATGCGACAGGAGCGGCGCAGGTTGCGGGCCGCGACCTCGTCGCCGAGCGCCGAGCCCTCGCGCCAGTATTCGCAGGCCTTGTTGCGGTCGCGCGGGACGCCGCGGCCGCCCTCGTAGAGCACGCCCATATTGGTGTAGGCGCCGGGCGTCTTGGCATCGATGGCGCGCTGGTAGTAGTCGATCGCCCGGCCATAGTTTCGCCCGGTGCCGCGCCCTTCCGCATACATCGCGCCGAGCTGGACCAGGGATTCGCTGACGCCGGCCGTCACGGCCCGCTCATAGAGCGCCATGGCGAGGCCGGGGTCGCGCTTGATGCCCGGCCCGCCGGCCAGCACGATCCCGGCGAGATCATGCATCGCGCCGGGATGGCCGAGTTCGATCGCTTGCGGTAATAGGTCGCCGCATCGGCGGTGTTGCCGCTCTTGCGGATGGCGCGGGCGAGCTGGAACCAGACGCGGCGCGGCGCATCGGGGACATCGATGGCCTTGCGGCAGGCCCGGATCGCGGCGCCGGAATCGATCGTGCCATAGGTCACGCCCGGCATGGCGGCCGGTTTTTCCTTGTCGGCCGGGGCGGCGGCGGAGCGGTCGCAGGCATCGATATCGGGCGAATCCGCGGCCTGGACGGGCTGGGGACGCGGCGGGGCCGCTGGTGGTGCGGCAGGCGCGGGAGGCGGGACCGCGATGGCCGGCGGCGCTGCCGGGGGCGAGGGAGCCGGGGCATTGGGCGAGGAGATCGGGGCGCCGTCGAGGATCACCGCGCGCCCGCTCGGGCCGGGAGCGGGAGCGCCCCTGGCGAGCGTCGCGAGCTTGATCTCGGCCAGGGCCTTGTAGGTGCCGGTGAAACGGCCGGCGGCGACCTGGTCGAGATAGGCCTGGAACATCGCTGCTTCAGTGCTCGCCTGGATCGTCTGCCAGAAGATGTCCTCGGCCGAGAGCTGCGCTTGAGCCAGGACGAGCGGGCGGTCGGGCGCCTGCGCCATGGCTTGGCCCGTGACTTGGCCGGCGAGCATGATGGCGGCGATCAGGAGGACGGGGCGAAGAGCGGTCGGCATGGGCATCTCCGGCTCGAATTCGGTTAGCGCGCGCCGCAGGAGGCCGCTTCGAGCCTGGCTGCATCGGCATTGCCGGCGGCTGTGCCCTGGCGGAACAGGTCGCAGGCCTTGCGCGTGTCGCGGATGACGCCGCGCCCGGCGAGATAGGCCTGGCCAAGCTCCGGATAGACGCTGGGTTCGCCGAGCTTGAGGGCGAGATTGTAGAAGGCGATGGCCTTGGCATGGTCGCGGCCGGCCCCCTGGCCGCTGGCATAGATCTGCCCGATCCGGACGATCGCGACGGTGACGCCCGCATCGGCGGCGCGATAGAACAGCGCCATCGCGCGGGCGGCATCGCGCGTGCGCCCCTCGCCGGCAAGGGTGCGCTCGGCCAGCGTGAAGAGCGCGAGCGGGTGGCCGAGATCGGCGGCCTTCTCGATCAGGCCGACGGCATCGGCCCGGTTGCCGTTGGCCTCCTGCGCGCGGGCGAGCTGGTAGGTGATCCGGCGCGGCGCATCGGGCTGGGCGGCGGCCCGGGCACAGGCGGAAACCGCGTCAGCGGCGCCGGATGCGTCGAGCGTCGTGCCCGCCACGCCCGTTGGCCTGTCGGGATCGCGTGGATCGGCAGCGCGGCTGTCGCAGGCCGTGACCTCCGCCGTGTCGGTAATCGGTGCAGGCGCGATCAGCGCCCGCTCGGACCGCCCACCGGGAGCCGGTGGGGGCGCGGGGGGCGCTGTCGCGGGCTGCTGCGGCCGGCCCTGGCCGTCCTTCAGCGAGGCCAGCTTCAGCTCGGCCAGCGTCCGGTAGATTCCGGAAAACGCGTTGCTTCGGACCTGGGCGAGATAGGCCTCGAACATGGCCGGCTGCGTGCTGTCGCGGATCGACTGCCAGAACACATCCTCGGCAGCGGCATTGCGCGCCTGCGGCGGGCTGGCCGGCTCGGGCGGCTTGATCTCGATGCGGGCCGAGGGCAGGGCGCCGGTCAGCGAGACGCGCCCGACGATGCCGTCGTAATAGGCCGGAACCTGCTCATGGCCGACGCTGCGCGCGAGGTCGCGGACCTTGCCTTGCGTCTCCTTGGCGATGTCGATCAGCGAGAGTTCCGGCCGCTCGATCAGCGGCAGGAAGCTGCGCACGAAGACCGAGGTTCCGGCCTTGTCGGTCGGCGAGAGGCGGTCGAGGGCCTCCTGCTTCGAGCCGGCGGAGAACATGATGAAGACGCCGCCGCCGGCCTCCATGCCGGCCAGTCCGCGAGAGCCGGCGAGCGCCCGCGTGCCCGGCCGCAGGAAGGGGTTGTTGCGGCAGGCGTCGAGAATGGCGACGACGGTGCCGGCGCCGCGCGCGCGGAAGCGGTCGATGATGTCGGCGGCGTTGAAGGCGGCGTCCTTGATCAGCCCGGCCTCGCCCTCGCGGGCGGCGGGCACGTCGACCGGCAGCAGCCAGTTCTGGCCGTCGATCTCGAAGCCGTGGCCGGAATAATGGAAGACGACGGTGTCGCCGGGCTCGATGCGGCCCTCCACCGTGGTCAGCGCCCGGCTGATCTGGCGCTTGCTGCCGTTCTCGACGATCTCGACGGAGAAGCCCGCCCGCGTCAGCCCGTCCTTCATGGCGCGGGCATCGGCGACGCCGGCATTGAGCGGGGGGATCTCGGCATAGGCGTCGTTGCCGATCACCACCGCGATCTGCTTGGCGGAGGCGTGCGTCAGCGTTGCCGCGACGGCAATCGCGGCCAGCAGAATGCGCATGATCGGCCTGGCGGGCATGGTCCCTCCGACAACCAGACGCAACAAGGACGCATCGGGAGCGCGCGCGCCTCATTCATTTGAACGAGAGCCTCCCGAAAAATGCCCGGCGCTGGGTCGCGCCTTGCGCCGCCGTCATCGGCGGGCGCTCGTGCCGGGGTTGCGATGGCGGCGGGGCTGCCGTAACCGGGAAGTCCCGCGCCGCAGCATCGATCTCCCAGCCCATGATCTTCCCGCCCGCATGACAGCCTCGATCACCGAACGCTATGCTGCCCTGGTCGAGTCCGGCGCCATCGAGCGCGATCCGGCGCAGGTCGCCGTGGTCAGGCGGCTTCAGGCTCTGGCGGAGGCGCTGGCGGCGCAGCGGCTGGCGCGCAAGAGCAGCGCGCTGGGCTGGCTCTTCGGCAAGAAGGTCGATCCGAAGGATGTGCCGAAGGGGCTCTATATCTGGGGCTCGGTCGGCCGCGGCAAGACCATGCTGATGGACCTGTTCTACGACTCGGTGGCGGTGAAGCGGCGCCGGCGCGTGCATTTCCACGAGTTCCTGGCCGATGTGCATGGCCGCGTCCATGCCTATCGCCAGCGCCTCAAGGCGGGCGAGGTCAAGGATCCCGATCCGATCGGCCCGATCGCGGCGGAGCTGGCGGAGGAGACGCGGCTGCTCTGCTTCGACGAGTTCACCGTGACCGATATCGCCGATGCGATGATCCTCGGGCGGCTGTTCACGGCGCTGTTTTCGGCCGGCGTCGTCGTGGTCGCGACCTCGAATGTCGAGCCGTCGCGGCTCTATGAGGGCGGTTTGAACCGCTCGCTGTTCCTGCCCTTTGTCGCGCTGCTGACCGAGAAGGTCGAGGTTCTGAAGCTCGAGGCGCGCACCGATTTCCGGCTGGAGAAGCTTGGTGGCGCGCCGGTCTATCGCGTGCCGGCCGACGAGACGGCGAAGGGCGCTCTCGACGAGGCCTTCCGCAAGCTCGCGGGCGTGGCGCGAGGACAGAAGCTGGTGCTCGACGTCAACGGGCATGAACTCGTCGTTCCCCAGGCGGCGGGCGGGGTGGCGCGGGCGAGCTTCACTGACCTCTGCAGCCAGGCCTATGGCGCCTCCGACTTCATCGCGCTGGCACAGCGCTTCCATACGCTGGTGCTGGACGAGATCCCCGTGCTGGCCGACGAGCAGCGCAACGAGACCAAGCGCTTCATCATCCTGATCGACACGCTCTACGAGCATCATGTGAAGCTGGTCGCCTCGGCCGGGGCCGAGCCGCATGAACTCTACCGGGCGAAGTCCGGCCGCGAGGCGTTCGAGTTCGACCGGACCGTGTCGCGGCTGATCGAGATGCGCTCGGACGACTATCTCGGGCTGCCCCATGGCCGGGCCGACTCGGCGGCTTCAGGCGACAGCGGCGGGCTGGTGGAGACCTGATCGTCATGACGATGCGCGAGCCGAGCGAGACGCGTATCCTGACGGTGGCGAGCGAGCATCTGCGCCAGTTCGGTCTGAAGCGCTTCACCGTGGTCGCCGTCGCCGAAGAAGCCGGCATGACACATGCCAATGTCTACCGCTATTTCCCTTCCCGCGCGGCGCTGGTCGATGCCGTCGTCGATGTCTGGCTGAAGGCGACCGAGCGGCGCCTCGCCGACATCGCCGACGGGCCCGACCCCGCCGACGACAAGCTGGAGCGGCTGATCCTGGCGCTGGCCAAGGCCAATCGCGACCTCTTGACCGAGGAGCCGCATCTCTTCACGGCGCTGTCGCAGGCGGTGGCGAAGCGACATGCCATCAGCCGGCGCAACCGGGCCCGGGTGCGCGCGCTGTTCGAGCGCGTCATCGACGAGGGCATCGCGTCGGGCACCTTCGAGCCGCGCGACCGCGACCGGGCGATCGCCTTCGTCATCGACGCGACGCATCGTTTCATCCACCCTGCCGCGCTGGAACTGGATTCCGACGTGCCGCAGGCCTCGATCGACATCCGTCTGGCGACGCTGATCCGGGTGACTTTGCGCGTGCTGATCGGCGGCATCGTCTGAAGAATCCTGTGACGAATTACAGTTTCTGTAAATTGTAATTGCGTCTTTCTCGTGCAATTCTGGCTGTTGTAGTCTGGGCCGTCTGGCCAAGTCGTTGAAAACGCTCAGGGAGCGTCGGGGCGATTGAGGCAGGGCTCGCTTGCGCGGACGTTGCCGGTAGGACAGGGCAAGGGTTGCGGCAAAAGGGCCTCTTGGGCCAAAGGAACCCACGGTTTCGCCGGTTCTCCGGCATTTCGCAGCGTCAGGACAAAGGACTAGGCAATGGCCCGCAAGAAGATCGCGCTCATCGGGGCCGGCCAGATCGGTGGCACGCTCGCCCACCTCGCCGGCTTGAAGGAACTCGGCGACATCGTCCTGTTCGACATCGCCGACGGCATCCCGCAGGGCAAGGGCCTCGACATCGCCGAGTCCGCTCCGGTCGACGGCTTCGACGCCGGCTACAAGGGCACGAGCTCCTATGAGGACATCAAGGGCGCCGACGTGATCATCGTCACCGCCGGCGTGCCGCGGAAGCCCGGCATGAGCCGCGACGACCTGATCGGCATCAATCTGAAGGTGATGAAGGCGGTCGGCGAGGGCATCAAGACCTACGCTCCCAAGGCCTTCGTGATCTGCATCACCAACCCGCTCGACGCGATGGTCTGGGCGCTGCAGAAGTTCTCCGGCCTCAAGCCCAACATGATCTGCGGCATGGCCGGCGTGCTCGACTCCGCCCGCTTCCGCCACTTCCTGGCCGATGAGTTCCAGGTCTCGGTCAAGGACGTCTCGGCCTTCGTGCTCGGCGGCCATGGCGACGACATGGTGCCGCTGGTACGCTACTCCGGCGTCGCCGGCATTCCGCTGCCGGACCTGATCAAGATGAAGTGGACGACGCAGGAGCGCATCGACGCCATCGTCGACCGGACCCGCAAGGGCGGCGGCGAGATCGTCAACCTGCTCAAGACCGGCTCGGCCTTCTATGCGCCGGCAGCGTCCGCCATCGCGATGGCCGAAAGCTATCTCAAGGACCAGAAGCGCGTGCTGCCGGCCGCGGCCGCGCTCAAGGGCCAGTACGGCGTCCGCGACATGTTCTTGGGCGTGCCGGTCGTGATCGGCGCCAAGGGCGTCGAGCGGGTCGTCAAGATCCGCCTCAACAAGGCGGAGCAGGAGATGCTGTCGAAGTCGGTGGCTTCGGTGCAGGGCCTGATCGAGGCGTGCAAGGCCATCGATTCGTCACTGGCGTGACCTAGAACGGGTGGGATGATGGCGCCGCCAGCGCGCCCGTCATCCCGCCCATTCGCCATCCAAAATTCGCTTCCAGGGAAACCGAGCACATGAACATCCACGAATACCAGGGCAAGGCCGTCCTCAAGGAGTTCGGCGCGCCCGTCTCCGCCGGCTTCCCGGCCCTGACGGTGGCGGAGGCGGTCGAGGCCGCCAAGAAGCTGCCCGGGCCGCTCTATGTCGTGAAGTCGCAGATCCATGCCGGCGGTCGCGGCAAGGGCAAGTTCAAGGAGCTCGGATCCGACGCCAAGGGCGGCGTCCGGCTGGCCAAGTCGGTCGAAGAGGTCGAGAGCCACGCCAAGGAGATGCTCGGCAACACGCTCGTGACCGCCCAGACCGGCGAAGCCGGCAAGCAGGTCAACCGCCTCTATATCGAGGACGGCTCGGACATCGAGAAGGAGTTCTACCTCTCGGCGCTGGTCGACCGCGAGACCTCGCGCGTCGCCTTCGTCGTCTCGACCGAAGGCGGCATGGACATCGAGGCCGTCGCCCATGACACGCCCGAGAAGATCGAGACCTTCTCGGTCGATCCGGCCACCGGCATCATGCCGCATCACGGCCGTTCGATGGCGCGCATCCTCGGCCTCACCGGCGACCAGGCCAAGCAGGCCGGCGCCGTGCTCAGCCAGATCTACACCGCGTTCGTGGCCAAGGACATGGACATGCTGGAGATCAACCCGCTGATCGTGACGACGCAGGGCCAGGTCAAGTGCCTGGACGCCAAGATCTCGTTCGACTCGAACTCGCTCTATCGTCATCCCGAGATCGTCGCCCTGCGCGACACCACGGAAGAGGACGCCAAGGAGATCGAGGCCTCGAAGCATGACCTGGCCTATATCGCGCTCGACGGCACGATCGGCTGCATGGTCAACGGCGCCGGCCTCGCCATGGCGACGCTCGACATCATCAAGCTCTATGGCGAAGAGCCGGCGAACTTCCTCGATGTCGGCGGCGGCGCCTCCGAAGAGAAGGTGACGGCGGCGTTCAAGATCATCACCGCCGACCCGCAGGTGAAGGGCATCCTGGTCAACATCTTCGGCGGCATCATGAAGTGCGACGTCATCGCGCGCGGCGTCATCGCCGCGGTGAAGGCGGTCGGTCTTCAGGTCCCGCTGGTGGTGCGCCTGGAAGGCACCAACGTTCAGGAAGGCAAGGACATCATCTCGTCGTCTGGCCTCAACGTCATTTCGGCGGATGATCTCGACGATGCCGCGCAGAAGATCGTCGCCGCGATCAAGAAGGCCTGAGGAGAAACCATGTCCATCCTGATCGACAAGAACACCAAGGTCATCTGCCAGGGCTTCACCGGCAAGAACGGCACCTTCCATTCCGAGCAGGCGATCGCCTATGGCACGCAGATGGTCGGTGGCACCTCGCCGGGGAAGGGCGGCAGCTTGCATCTCGGCCTGCCGGTCTTCGACAGCGTCCACGAGGCCAAGGCCAAGACCGGCGCCGACGCGTCTGTCGTCTATGTCCCGCCTCCGGGCGCCGCGGATGCGATCTGCGAGGCGATCGATGCGGAAATCCCGCTGATCATCTGCATCACCGAGGGCATCCCGGTGCTCGACATGGTCAAGGTCAAGCGCTCGCTGATCGGCTCCAAGTCGCGCCTGATCGGGCCGAACTGCCCCGGCGTCGTCACCGCCGGCGAGAGCAAGATCGGCATCATGCCGGCCAACATCTTCAAGCCGGGTTCGGTCGGCATTGTCTCGCGCTCCGGCACGCTTACCTATGAAGCGGTGTTCCAGACCACGCGCGAAGGCCTCGGCCAGACCACGGCCGTCGGCATCGGCGGCGACCCGGTCAAGGGCACCGAGTTCATCGACATGCTCGAGATGTTCCTGGCCGACGAGAAGACGACCTCGATCGTGATGATCGGCGAGATCGGCGGCTCGGCCGAGGAAGACGCGGCGCAGTTCATCAAGGACGAGGCCAAGCGCGGCCGCAAGAAGCCGATGGTCGGTTTCATCGCCGGCCGCACGGCGCCTCCGGGCCGCCGCATGGGTCATGCGGGCGCGATCATCTCGGGCGGCAAGGGCGGCGCCGAGGACAAGATCGCGGCCATGGAAGCGGCCGGAATCCGGGTCTCGCCCTCGCCGGCGCGCCTTGGAAAGACCTTGGTCGAGGTGTTGAAGGGCTGAGGCAAGGCAGGGGCGTCACAGTCGGGTTTGGCCCGGCTATTTCGTCCCGATCTGGACCTCCCAAGCGATGGTCGGGCCAAGCCCGACCATCATGATTAGACGAAGCGGCAGGCAGGAAAAGGCAGAAACGACCATGGCTCGCCAGGACATCAACGAGGCTCTCGCGCAGACGGGTTTCCTCTATGGCGGCAACGCGGCCTATATCGAGGATCTCTATGCCCGCTATCAGGCCGATCCGAAGTCGGTCGACGAGCAGTGGCAGGGCTTCTTCGCGGGCTTGAAGGATGAAGGCTCGGCCATCATCCAGAACGCCAAGGGCGCCTCCTGGAAGAAGCCGAACTGGCCCGTCGTCGCCAACGGCGAACTGGTCTCCGCGCTCGACGGCAACTGGGCCGTGGTCGAGAAGGTCGTCTCCGACAAGCTCAAGGGCAAGGCGCAGGCCGCCGGCGCGACGCTGTCGCCCTCCGACGTGCAGCAGGCGACGCGCGATTCCGTGCGCGCGATCATGCTGATCCGCGCCTACCGGATGCGCGGCCATCTCCATGCCAAGCTCGATCCGCTGGGGATCGAGCAGGTCAAGGATCCCGAGGAGCTGTCACCGGCCGCCTTCGGCTTCGGCGAGGCCGATCTCGACCGCAAGATCTTCATCGACAACGTGCTCGGCATGGAATTCGCCAGCATCCGCGAGATGGTCGCGATCCTGCAGCGGACTTATTGCAGCACGGTCGGCATCGAGTTCATGCACATCTCCGATCCCGAGCAGAAGGCCTGGCTGCAGGGCCGGATCGAGGGGCCCGACAAGGAGATCGCCTTCACCAAGGAAGGCAAGAAGGCGATCCTGAACAAGCTCGTCGAGGCGGAAGGCTTCGAGAAGTTCATCGACCTGAAATACACCGGCACCAAGCGCTTCGGCCTAGATGGGGCCGAGTCGCTGATCCCGGCGCTGGAGCAGATCATCAAGCGCGGCGGTGCGCTCGGCGTGCGCGACATCGTCTTCGGCATGGCCCATCGCGGCCGCCTGAACGTGCTGACGCAGGTGCTGGGCAAGCCGCACCGCGCGCTCTTCCACGAGTTCAAGGGCGGCTCCTTCGCGCCTGACGACGTCGAGGGCTCGGGCGACGTGAAGTACCATCTCGGTGCCTCGTCGGACCGTGAGTTCGACGGCAACAACGTCCACGTTTCGCTGACCGCCAACCCGTCGCATCTCGAGATCGTCGATCCCGTCGTGCTCGGCAAGGTGCGCGCCAAGCAGGACCAGTTCGGCGACATCGTCGAGCGTTCCAAGGTGCTGCCGCTGCTGATCCATGGTGATGCGGCTTTCGCCGGCCAGGGCGTCGTGGCCGAATGCCTCGGCCTGTCCGGGCTGAAGGGCCACCGCACCGGCGGTTCGGTCCATTTCATCATCAACAACCAGATCGGTTTCACGACCTATCCGCGCTATTCGCGCTCCTCGCCCTATCCGTCCGACGTGGCGAAGATGGTCGAGGCCCCGGTCTTCCATGTGAACGGCGACGATCCGGAAGCGGTGGTCTTCGCCGCCAAGATCGCGATCGAGTTCCGGCAGAAGTTCCACAAGCCGGTCGTGGTCGACATGTTCTGCTATCGCCGCTTCGGCCATAACGAGGGCGACGAGCCGGGCTTCACCCAGCCGCTGATGTACCGCAAGATTCGCGCGCACAAGTCGACGCTGGAGCTGTATTCGGCCAAGCTCGAGGCCGAAGGTGTGCTTAGCCCCGGCGAACTCGACGAGGCGCGCGCGGCCTGGAAGGCCAAGCTCGAGATCGAGTTCGATGCCGGCCAGGCCTTCAAGCCGAACAAGGCCGACTGGCTCGACGGCCGCTGGGCCGGAATGAAGGCGATCCGCGCCGACGAGGACGATCCGCGCCGCGGCGCGACCGGCGTTCCCGCCGCCGTGCTCAAGGAGATCACCGAGAAGATCACCGCGGTTCCGCCGGGCTTCAACGTCCACAAGACGATCCAGCGCTTCCTCGACAACCGCCGCAAGGCCGTCGAGACCGGGCAGGGCATCGACTGGGCGACCGCCGAGGCGCTGGCCTTCGGCTCGCTGCTGCTCGACGGCAATCCGGTCCGCCTGTCGGGCCAGGATTGCGAGCGCGGCACCTTCAGCCAACGCCATTCGGTGCTGATCGATCAGGAGACGGAAGCCCGTCACACTTCGCTGAATCATATCCGCGACGACCAGTCCCGCTACGAGGTCATCAACTCGATGCTCTCGGAAGAGGCCGTGCTCGGCTTCGAATATGGCTACACCCTGTCGGAGCCGAACGCGCTGACGATGTGGGAAGCGCAGTTCGGCGACTTCGCCAATGGCGCGCAGGTGGTGTTCGACCAGTTCATCTCGTCGGGCGAGCGCAAGTGGCTGCGCATGTCGGGCCTCGTCTGCCTGCTGCCGCATGGCTATGAGGGCCAGGGTCCGGAGCACTCCTCCGCCCGTCTCGAGCGCTTCCTGCAGATGTGCGCCGAGGACAACATGCAGGTCGCGAACTGCTCGACACCGGCGAGCTACTTCCACATCCTGCGCCGCCAGCTCAAGCGCGACTTCCGCAAGCCGCTGATCCTGATGACGCCGAAGTCGCTGCTGCGCCACAAGCGCTGCGTCTCGACGCTGGACGAGCTGGCCGAGGGCTCGACCTTCCACCGCGTGCTGCATGACGACGCCGAGCGCGGCAACTCGACGACCAAGCTGGTCAAGGATTCGAAGATCCGCCGCGTCGTGCTCTGCTCGGGCAAGGTCTATTTCGACCTGCTGGAAGAGCGCGAGAAGCGTGGCATCGACGATGTCTACCTGATGCGCGTCGAGCAGCTCTATCCGTTCCCGCTGAAGTCGCTGGCTCATGAGCTGTCGCGCTTCAAGGGCGCCGACGTCGTCTGGTGCCAGGAGGAGCCGAAGAACATGGGCTCCTGGACCTTCGTCGAGCCCTATCTCGAATGGGTGCTGGGCCATGCCGGCTCGAAGTCGAAGCGTCCGCGCTATGTCGGGCGCCCGGCTTCCGCTGCGACCGCGACCGGCCTGATGTCGAAGCACGTCGCCCAGCTCAACGCCTTCCTGGACGAAGCCTTCGCCGGCTGATCTCCAGACACCAGAACGCCAGACAAAGACACGAAACAGAGGCCTGACATGGCGACCGAAATCCGCGTACCCACCCTCGGCGAATCCGTCTCCGAGGCGACCATCGGCAAGTGGTTCAAGAAGCCTGGCGACGCCGTGAAGGCCGACGAGCCCCTGGTCGAGCTCGAGACGGACAAGGTGACGCTCGAGGTCAACGCGCCGGCCGCCGGCGTCCTCGGCGAGATCGTCGCCAAGGAAGGCGACACGGTCGGCGTCAGCGCGCTTTTGGGCATGATCTCGGCCGGCGACGGCAAGGCCGCCGCTCCCGCGGCCAAGGCTGAAGAGAAGAAGGCCGACACCGCCGTGGCGCAGGCCTCCGGCAAGGCCGGCGAGACGACCACTGCCGCCGCCGAGAAGAAGGCCGGCGAGGTTGCCGGCGACACGCAGATCAAGCCCGCGACCAAGGCTGCCGATTCCGGCCCGGCGGTCTCGCGGCTGGCGGCCGAGAGCGGCGTCGATCCGTCGAGCGTCGGCGCCTCGGGCAAGGACGGCCGCGTCACCAAGGGCGACATGCTGGCCGCGATCGCCACCGGCCCTGCGGTTGCAGCCTCCGCGCCTGCGGCTCCGGTTCAGGTCCGCGCGCCGTCGGCCCCGGACGACGCCTCGCGCGAAGAGCGCGTCAAGATGACCAAGCTGCGCCAGACCATCGCGCGCCGCCTCAAGGAAGCGCAGGCCACCGCCGCGATGCTGACCACCTTCAACGAGGTGGACATGTCGGCGGTGATGGCGCTGCGCAACCAGTACAAGGACGTGTTCGAGAAGAAGCATGGCGTGAAGCTCGGCTTCATGGGCTTCTTCGTGAAGGCCTGCGTGCAGGCGCTGAAGGAGATTCCCTCCGTCAACGCCGAGATCGACGGCACCGACATCGTCTACAAGAACTACTACCATGTCGCGGTGGCCGTCGGCACGGACAAGGGCCTGGTCGTGCCGGTCGTGCGCGATGCCGATCAGCTCTCCATCGCCGGCGTCGAGAAGGCGATCGGCGCGCTCGGCAAGAAGGCCCGCGAGGGCACCCTCAAGATCGAGGACATGCAGGGCGGCACCTTCACCATCTCGAATGGCGGTGTCTATGGCTCGCTGATGTCGACGCCGATCCTGAACGCGCCGCAATCGGCGATCCTGGGCATGCACAAGATCCAGGAGCGCCCGATGGTCGTCGGCGGCCAGATCGTGATCCGCCCGATGATGTATCTCGCGGTCAGCTACGATCACCGCATCATCGACGGCAAGGAGGCTGTGACCTTCCTCGTCCGCATCAAGGAGGCGCTGGAGGACCCGGCGCGTCTCGTGCTGGATCTCTGAGGACCGTCGCCATGCGGGATGGCGCATCGATGGCGACCCTGATCGTCGCGAGCGTCGTTCTGCTGCTGGTCTATCTCGTCGTGCAGGTGAGGTCCGTCACCCGCGAACGGGGCTCGGCCTGGAACACCGGGGCGCGCGACGAGGGCAGTCAGCCCATGGGGGTTTTTGCGGGGCGGGCCGACCGGGCCTTCCGCAATTACCTGGAGACATTCCCTGCGTTCGGGCTGCTGGCGCTGCTGCTGATCGTGTTGCAGCGCGCGGATGGAATTGGTGTCGCCGGCGCACTGCTCTGGCTGGCGGCACGTGTGATCTACCTGCCTCTCTACCTCGCCGGCGTGCCCTATCTACGCACCCTGGTCTGGATCGCATCCATCGTCGGGCTCCTGCTGATGGCGGTACGTGCGGTCACCTGAACTGGAAGGAGACGTTCATGTCCTTCGTCACGGATATGCCCGCGCGCGAAGCGCCCGCTTGCGCGATCCCGACCCTTTCCCGATCCCTCGCCTGAATCCATCGAGAGAACCAAGATGTCCTACGATCTCGTCGTCATCGGAACCGGCCCCGGCGGCTATGTCGCCGCCATCCGCGCTGCCCAGCTCGGCCTCAAGGTCGCGGTCGTCGAGAAGCGCAAGACCTTCGGCGGCACCTGCCTGAATGTCGGTTGCATCCCCTCCAAGGCGCTGCTGCATGCCTCCGAGATGTTCGAGGAGGCTTCGCACACCTTCCCGAGCCTCGGCGTCGTCGTCGGCAAGCCCAAGCTCGACCTCAAGCAGATGCTCGTCCACAAGCAGGAGACGGTCGACGCCAACGTCAACGGCGTCGCCTTCCTCTTGAAGAAGAACAAGATCGAGGCCTTCACCGGCACCGCCAACATCCCGGCCGCCGGCAAGGTCGTGGTCACGGCCGCTGATGGCAAGACGCAGGAGCTGGAGACCAAGAGCATCGTCATTGCGACTGGCTCCGAGGCGATGGGCCTGCCGGGCGTGGAGATCGACGAGAAGACCGTGGTGACCTCGACCGGCGCGCTGGAGCTGACCTCCGTGCCGAAGGAACTGCTGGTCGTCGGCGCCGGCGTGATCGGGCTTGAGATCGGCTCGGTCTGGAGCCGGCTCGGCGCCAAGGTCACGGTCGTCGAATATCTCGACCGCATCCTGCCCGGCATGGACGAGGAGATCGCCAAGCAGTTCCAGCGGATCCTGACCAAGCAGGGTTTCGAGTTCAACCTCGGCTCGAAGGTGACCAAGGTCGAGACCGGCAAGAAGGGCGCGACTGTCACGGTCGAACCGGCCGCCGGTGGCGAGGCCAAGACGCTCTCGGCCGACATCGTGCTGGTCGCGATCGGCCGCCGGCCGAACACGGACGGTCTCGGGCTCGATGCGGCGGGCGTCGCCACCGAGCGCGGCCGCGTCGTGATCGACGATCATTTCAAGACCAATGTCGCCGGCATCTATGCCATCGGCGACGTGGTGCGCGGGCCGATGCTGGCGCACAAGGCCGAGGATGAGGGCGTCGCGGTCGCCGAGATCATCGCCGGCAAGCATGGCCATGTGAACTATGACGCGATCCCGAGCATCATCTACACCGCGCCGGAAGTCGCGGCGATCGGCAAGACCGAGGAAGAGCTGAAGGCGGCGGGCACCGCCTACAAGGTCGGCAAGTTCCCGTTCACCGCCAATGCCCGCGCGCGCGCGATCCGGCACACCGATGGCTTCGTCAAGTTCCTGGCGGATGCGGCGACCGACCGCGTGCTCGGCTGCCACATCATCGGCCCCCATGCGGGGGACCTGATCGCCGAGGTGACCGTGCTGATGGAGTTCGGCGGCTCGTCGGAAGACCTCGCCCGCACCTGCCATGCCCATCCGACCCTGTCGGAAGCGGTCAAGGAAGCGGCGATGGCGGTCGACAAGCGCCAGATCCATATGTGAGGGCGCGCGGATACGGCCCGCAGCTTGGTTGCGGGCTGTGTCCGTGCGAGAATAGGCTATGACGAGAGATCAGGCCACCTTCGAACTCGCGCGCCGCGCCGATGCGTTGCGCGCACGCGGAGCCGAGGCCGCGTTCCTGTTCGGCTCGACCGCACGCGGCGAGGCGCGTGAAGACAGTGATCTCGATGTCTTCATCGATGTCATGCCGGGGCGGAAATTCTCGCTGATCGATCTTGCAGGGATGCATGCCTTCCTCGTCGAAGAACTTGGAATCGAGATCGATCTGACGACGCGCAAGAGCCTGCATCCGAAGCTCCGTGATCAGATCGAGAGCGAAGCAGTCCGGATATTCTGATGGCGCGTGACATCGCCATCGTCCTGCACGAGATTCTCGACGCTATTTCTCTTATCGAGGAGGCGGCTGCCGGGCATGACCTTGCCAGCTTCAGTGCCGACCGCTTTCTTCAACGCGGAACCGAGCGCTTGCTGGAGATCATCTCGGAGGCGGTTCGGCATCTACCCGATGACCTGCTCGCGTCGCGGCCAGATATCGCCTGGCCCGGCATCCGTGCCATCGGGAACCTGATGCGGCACGAGTATTGGCGAACTGATCCTGATATCGTTTGGAACGTCGTCAGTGGCGATCTGCCGGAATTGCGGGCGGTGATCGAGGGTTTCCTGCGGAGACAGGGCTGATGGCGATACGGGTGCTCAGTCGCCCCGCCGCGCCTTGAACGCCGTCAGCGTGTTGCGTAGCAGGCAGGCGATCGTCATCGGGCCGACGCCGCCTGGCACCGGCGTGATCGCGCCGGCCACATTCACCGCTTCCGCGAAATCGACGTCCCCAGTGAGCTTGCCGTCGGGCATGCGGTTGATGCCGACATCGATGATGGTCGCGCCGGGCTTGATCCAGTCGGCCTTGACGAAATGGGGGCGGCCGACGGCAGCGACAACGATGTCGGCGCGGCGCACGACGGCGCCTAAGTCCCTCGTGCGGGAATGCGCGATCGTCACGGTGCAGTCGGCCTGGAGCAGCAATTGCGCGACGGGGCGGCCGACAAGTTCGGAGCGGCCGATCACCACTGCTTCGAGTCCCGACAGCGACGGCAGGACGTGCCGGAGCAGGAGCATCGACCCGAGTGGGGTGCAGGGCACTAGCATGTGCTCTCCGCTTGCCTTGCCGCCGGCGAGCCTGCCGGCATTGATTGGGTGCAGGCCGTCGACATCCTTGGCAGGGTCGATGGCGTCGATGATGGCGCCTGTGTCGAGATGCTTGGGCAGCGGCAACTGGACGAGGATGCCGTCGACGGAATCGTCTGCATTGAGTTCAGCGAGTTTGGCCAGAAGCTCCGCCTGGCTGGTGTCGGCCGGGAGGCGATGCGCGACCGAATTCATGCCGGCCTCGGCGGAGAGCTTTTCCTTGGAGGCGACATAGACGCGGCTTGCCGGATCGTCGCCGACGAGGACGACATGCAGGCCAGGCACGAGGCCGCGCTGCGCCTTGATGGTGGTGATCTCGGCGGCGATCTCGACGCGCAACGCGGCGGCGATGGCCTTGCCATCGATCAAGGTGGCCTGCGGCATGGGGCTAAGTCTCCGTCGGCGGGGAGCCGCCCTCATGCGCGATCGACGGGCGCACCACAAGCCCGGATGCGACGCTCGCTATCTCAAGCGCGCCGCCGGCTTGCCCGCATGCATCTTGTCCGGGTCATTGGCGGCCGGTATCGATCGTGCATGGCCGAGACCTGTGCAGAGGCCGATGGAGATACCGATCCCGTGACGACCGGCTTCGCCGCGCTTCCTGCTTCGGACCGCTTTCGCCTGACCCGCGCCCGCGCGCCGCTCTGCCTCGTCGAGGCTGGCGGGCTCGCCGCTGACCGCGACGGGCTCGCCCTGATCGACATCGGGGTGGAGGCTGGCCGCATCGCCTCGATCCTGCCCGCGGGAACCGAGGGGCTGCATGACGGGCCTGTCGTCGATCTGGACGGCGGCATCGTGCTGCCGCGCCTCGTCGACTGCCATGTTCATCTCGACAAGGGGCATATCTGGCCGCGCCAGCGCAACCCGGATGGCAGCTTCATGGGCGCGCTGAACAGTGTCATGGCCGACCGCGAGGCGAACTGGTCGGCGCCGGACGTGCGGGCGCGGATGGAGTTCGGCCTGCGTTGCGCCTTCGCCCATGGCACTGCCGGCTTGCGCACGCATATCGATTCGCTCGGCAAGCAGATCGGAATCTCCTGGCCCGTGCTGGCGGAACTCAGGGCGGAATGGGCGGGACGCATCGCGATCCAGGCCTCGCCGCTGTTCGGCATCCAGTTCGCGCTCGACGAAGGCCATGTCGGCGATGTCGTTACGGCCGTGAAGGCGCATGGCGACGGCATCTTCGGCTGCGTCAGCTACATGATCCCGGAGCTGGACGCGGCGCTCGACATCGTCTTCCGCACCGCGATCGAAAACGGCTTCGATCTCGATTTCCATGTCGACGAGACCAATGATCCCGCCGCGCGCTCGCTGGAGCATATCGCCGATGCTGCGATCCGGCATCGCTTTGCGGGCAGGATCCTCGCCGGGCATTGCTGTTCGCTGGCGCTGCAGGAGCCGGAGGCCGAGGCGCGCATCATCGCCAAGGTCCGGGAAGCCGGGATCGCCGTGGTCTCGCTGCCGATGTGCAATATGTATCTGCAGGACCGCGCGCCCGGCCGCACGCCGCGCTGGCGCGGCGTCACGGCGCTGCACGAGTTGAAGGCGGCCGGCGTGCCCGTGATGATTGCCTCCGACAACACCCGCGACCCGTTCTACGCCTATGGCGACCTCGACCTGATCGAGGTGCTGCGCGAGGGCACCCGCATCCTCCAGCTCGACCACGCCGGAAACGACTGGGCGAATGCGGTGGCGCGGACGCCCGCCGCGATCATGGGGCTGGACGGCCGGGGCGTGTTGTCGCCGGGCGGCGCGGCCGATCTGATCCTGACCCGCGCCCGCGACTGGACCGAGTTCTTCGCGCGCCCGCAGGCCGACCGGACGATTCTGGTGCAGGGCCGGGCGATCGACACGACGCTGCCGGACCATCGCGAACTGGATCACCTGATGGGCAAGACCGCATGACCACCCGCTACGACATCGCCGCCCTCAAGCAGCGTCTCGGCGGCATCCGCACCGAGGAAAATCCGGCGCTGGTGAAGCAGAAGAGCCGCGACTTCTTCTGGTACTCGCCGGTGCTGAAGCGCCAGCTTGACCATGTCACGGCGGATATCGTGGTTTCGCCTGCGAGCGAGGCGCAGGTGCTGGAGGTGCTCGCCGCCTGTCATGCGCTCGGGATTCCGGTGACGCCGCGCGGGACGGGAACAGGCAATTACGGCCAGGCGATGCCGCTCTCGGGCGGGGTGCTGTTGGACCTTTCGGGCTTCAACAAGGTGCTGGAGATCGGACATGGCCGCTATGTCGCCGAGCCCGGCGCGGTGATGGCGCGGATCGACGAGGAAACCCGAGCCCATTCGCGGCAGGAACTCAGGCTCCACCCCTCGACCTACCAGACTGCCTCGATCGGCGGCTTCATTGCGGGCGGTTCCGGCGGCGTCGGCTCGATCAAATGGGGTGGCCTGCGCGACTGGGGCAACATCATCCGGCTCAAGGTCGCGACGATGGAGGCCAACCCGCGGATTCTGGAACTGGCGGGCGAGGATCTGCACAAGGTCGCCCATGCCTATGGCACCAACGGCATCATCACGCAGGTCGAGATGCCGCTGGCGCCGGCTTATGACTGGGTCGATGCCATCATCGGCTTCGCGTCACTCAGGGCTGCGACCGAATTCGCCAACCAGCTCGGCGAACAGGATGGGCTGGCGCTGAAGAACCTCTGCGTCGTCGCGGCGCCGGCGCCGCATGATTATTTCCTGCGCCACCGCAAGTTCCTGCCGCGCGACAGCCATCTGGTGATCGTGATGATCGCGGATTTCGCGGTCGAGTCGCTGCTGGCCTATGCGCGCCGGTTCAAGGGGGCGGAGTTGCTGCTGCGATCGGACAGGCTCTCAGTCGAAGACGCCAAGGGTTTGCCGCCGGCTTACGAACTCGGCTGGAACCATACGACGCTGCGGGCGCTGCGTGTCGATCCGGCGATCACCTATCTGCAGGTGCTCTATCCCTTCCCCAACCAGGTCGAGCTGATCGACAGGATCCATGCCCGCTTTGGCGATGAGGTCGTCTGCCATCTCGAATTCGTCCGCTTCGACGGCAAGGTCACCTGCTTCGGCCTGCCGCTGGTGCGCTTCACCACGGAGGAGCGGCTGGAGGAGATCATGGCCGTTCATGAGGAGATGGGCGCGCCGATCTTCAATCCGCATCGCTACACGCTGGAGGAGGGTGGCATGAAGCAGACGGACGAAGCCCAGCTCGCCTTCAAGCGCGAGGCCGATCCGCAGGGGCTGCTCAATCCCGGCAAGATGATCGCCTGGGAGGATCCGTCCTACGATTACCGTTCGGGCGGCACCTTCCTGTTCCGCAGCCTGTCGGAAGCCGGGGTCGGCTAAGCATGCGCGTGCTGGTGCTTTACGCCCATCCCGATCCGGAAAGCTATGGTGCGGCGCTGCACGGCGCGGTGGTCGAGGGATTGCGCGCGGCCGGCCACGAAGTCGATGACTGCGATCTCTATGCCGAGGGGTTCGACGCCGTGCTGAGCCGGGTCGAGCGCGTCGGCTACCATGACCTCTCGAACAACACGTTGCCGGTTGCTGCTTATGTCGCGCGGCTGCAGGCGGCCGACGCGCTGGTGCTGTGCTTCCCGGTCTGGAACTTCGGCTATCCGGCCATCCTCAAGGGCTTCTTCGACCGCGTCTTCCTGCCGGGCGTCTCGTTCAAGCTGGTCGATGGCACGGTGAGGCCCAATCTCTGGAACATCCGCAGGCTCGTGGCGGTGACGACCTATGGCGGCTCGCGCTGGCGCGCCTTGCTGATGGGCGATCCGCCGCGCAAGCTGGTCTGCCGGGTGCTGCGGGCGGTTTGCCATCCCGCGATGCGGCCGCGTTATCTGGCGCATTACGACATGAATCGTGCGACGCCAGAGAGCCGGGTGGACTTCCTGCGCTCGGTCGCGGAAAAGATGCGTGCTCTGTGACAACTGGCGTATGACTGTCATCACGCTGTCATCTTGGCAGGCGAACAGGCAGCCGGCGAAGCGACTTCCTGATCCGCATAAGGATCGAGCCCAGGACCGAGCTAAGGACCGCGCAAGATGACCAAGGCACTCGAAAAGAGCGTTGGCCGGGCCTTGCTCGTCACGGCTCGCCTGCATCGCGCGCGCATGGGCGAGAGGCTGAATGCGCTCGGCCTGTTTCCCGGACAGGAGCAGGCGCTGAAGGCCTTGCAGCCGGCGCCGATGACGATGGGCGAACTGGCGACGCTGCTGCGGGTCAAGCCGCCGACCGTGTCCAAGACCATCGGCCGGCTATCGTTGCAGGGGCTGGTGACGCGCGAGGGTGGCGGCCGGGACGGGCGGCTGGTGCAGGTTGCGCTGACGGAAACCGGCCACAAGACCGCGATCGCGCTCGATGCGGTCTGGACCCAGGTCGAGGACGAGCTGCTCGACAAGCTCGACGGCAAGGAGCGCAAGCAGCTCCGCAGGCTGCTGCGCAAGGCCGCCAAGGGATTGTCCAAGGCCGGCGTCGAGGTCGACGATCCTGACGCCGATGGTGACGAGGTCGATAGCGACGCTTGAGCCGCCCGCAGCGTTGCGCGATCGACCCTGATACGCGCATGGAGTGCATGCGTTCAGCCGCTGGCCAGAGGCTATAAATCGGTTAAATCTTGCTCCGTCATTCTCCCCGCGCATGACGGGATCCGCATTGCCCGCCGCCTCGTCCCATCTTCCGGAAACCGGCCGGACGCGCCTGATCGCGATCGGGCTGATCTGCAGCGCCGTGCTGTGCTTCGCCCTGCTCGACACCAGCGCGAAATGGCTGTCGGGGCATATGGACCCGGTTCAGGTGGTGTTCGCGCGCTATGCCGGCAGCATGGCGCTGGTGCTGATGCTGCTCAACCCGTGGAGCCATCCCGGCGTTCTGCGCACCAGGCGGCCCTGGCTCCAGGGCATCCGCTCGCTATTGCTGCTGGGATCGACGGCGCTGAACTTCGTCGCGCTCAAATATCTCCAGCTCGCCGAGACCGTCTCGATCATGTTCGCGGGGCCGCTGCTGGTGGCGCTCGTCGCCGGACCGATGCTCGGCGAATGGCCCGGTCCGCGCCGGCTGGCGGCGATCGCCGTCGGTTTCCTCGGCGTGCTCGTGATCACGCGGCCGGGCATCGGCGGCATGCATCCGGCGGCCCTGCTCTGCGTTGTCGGGTGCATCTGCTACAGCTTCTATGCGCTGGCGACGCGGCAGCTCGCGGCCTACGACCCGCCGGAGACGACGATGATCTATTCCGGCGTCGCCGGGACGGTGGCCGTGCTGCCGCTGATCCCGTTCTTCTGGCAGACGCCGCAGACGCCGTTCGTCTGGCTGGTGATGCTGGGTACCGGCGTCTTCGGCGGCTTCGGGCACTGGCTCCTGATCCTGGCGCATCGGCTGGCGCCGGCGACGGTGCTGGCGCCGTTCATCTACTCGCAGATCGTCTGGATGATCCTGCTGGGCTGGTTCGTCTTCGGGCAGTTCCCCGACGGCTGGACCTTCGCGGGCGCTTCGATCGTGATCGCGTCGGGGCTCTATTTGCTCTATCGCGAGCGGGTGCGGAAGCTGCCCGACGCAGCCGCTCGGATCGACTGAGCAGCCCCGTCATTCTCGGGCGGAGCGAAGCGGTGACCCGAGAATCTCTTGCGTGAGATGCTCGGGTCAAGCCCGAGCATGACGTTTCCTCAGACCGTGACCTGGGTTCCGACCTCGACGACGCGGCCGGTCGGGATCTGGAAGAAGTTGGTCGCGTCGGTCGCGCTCTTGGTCAGCGAGATGTAGAAATTGTCCTGCCAGACCGGCATGCCCGATTGCGGCGAGGCCTTGATCGAGCGGCGCGACAGGAAGAACGAGGTCGACATGATGTCGAACTTGAAGCCCTGCTTGCGCAGGATCGCGAGCCCCTTGGGGACGTTGGGGCTCTCCATGTAGCCATAGACCAGATCGACCCGCCAGAAGTCGTCGGTGATGCGCGAGAGGCGCACGCGCTCCTCTTCCGCGACGCGCGGCGTGTCGGCCGAGCGCACGGTCAGGATGACGTTGCGCTCGTGCAGGACCTTGTTGTGCTTGAGGTTGTGCAGCAGCGAGGCGGGCGCCGTCTCCGGGTCGCTGGTCAGGAACACCGCCATGCCCTTGACCCGATGGGGCGGGCTCTTGGAGAGCATGCCGACGAGTTCGAGCAGGGGCACATCGGTCTTGCGGGTCTTGTCGAACAGGATCTTGGTGCCGCGCACCCAGGTCCACATCAGCAGGACGAGCAGCGCCGCCATCATCACCGGGACATAGCCGCCGCTCAAAAGCTTCAGCATGTTGGCGGCGAAGAAGGCGACGTCGATGATGAGGAAGGGCGTGATCACGGCGATGGTCGCCACCAGGCTCCAGCGCCAGCCCTTCCAGATCACGATGAAGGCAAGCAGGGAATCGACCACCATCGCGCCGAAGACCGAGATGCCATAGGCGTGCGACAGGTTCGACGAGGACCGGAAGGTCCAGACCAGCAGCAGGACGACGATCAGCAGGATCGCGTTGATGCGCGGGATGTAGATCTGGCCGGAGGTCTGCTCGGAGGTGTGGCGGATTTCCAGGCGCGGCAGCAGGCCGAGCTGCACGGCCTGCCGGGTCAGCGAGAAGGCGCCGGTGATCACGGCCTGGCTGGCGATGATCGTCGCGATCGTCGCCATGATGACGAGGGGCAGGATGAAGCCCTGCGGCGCCAGCTTGTAGAACGGGTTGTCGATGGCGGTGGGGTCGGAGAGGATCAGCGCGCCCTGGCCGAGATAGTTCAGCCACAGCGCCGGAAACACCAGCCAGATCCAGGCGCTGCGGATCGGGCCGCGGCCGAAATGGCCCATATCGGCATAGAGCGCCTCGGCGCCGGTGACCGCGAGGCAGACTGAGCCGAGCACGGCGAGCGACACGCCCGGATGGTCGAAGAAGAAGCGCAGGCCCCAATAGGGGTTGATCGAGGCGAAGACGCCGATGTCGTCGGCGATATGGTAGATGCCGAGCCCGGCAAGCGTCAGGAACCAGACCATCATGACCGGTCCGAAGAAATTCGCGACCTTTGCGGTGCCCCGGCTCTGGACCAGGAACAGCGCGATGAGGATGCCAGAGGCGATCCACACGACATATTCATCGAGCGCGGGTGTCACGAGCTTGATGCCTTCGACCGCCGAGAGCACCGAGATCGCCGGGGTGATGACCGCGTCGCCGTAGAATAGGGCCGCGCCGGCCATGCCGAGGAAGAGCACCACGCCGCCGCGCATCCGCCCGAGCGCGCGCTGGGCCAGCGCCACGAGCGTCAGCGTGCCGCCTTCGCCGTTGTTGTCGGCGCTGAGCAGCAGCACCACATATTTCAAGGTGACCACGACGACGAGCGACCACAGGATCAGCGAGAGCACGCCGATGATGATGCCGCGCGGGATCGGTGTGGTCAGCGCGATATCGACCGCGCCGCCATGTCCGCCCGAGGCCATTCCGGTCGCGGCCAGGACGGTCTCGCGCAGCGCGTAGAGCGGGCTGGTGCCGATATCGCCATAGACGACGCCAAGCGCGCCGAGCGCCAGCGCGGCGTAGCCGCCATGGCTGTGCTGGGAGCCGCCGGCATGGCCTGCGCCATGTCCGTCGTCCAGGCCGAAACGGGAATCCTCCGTCCTGAGGGTCGGGGGATTCGTCTGGTCATGCCCCATAGGGGATCTCCGCGCGCGCTGCGGTGCAGCGAAAGGCCGGGGCCTCTAACACAATGCCGTCAGCGCGCAAAGGCGGGGGTCTGCCGGCGATGCCGGGCAGGCGGGGTCATTCGGCTGCATTGGCCTGTCCGCCGTAACGCCGCGCCACGTAATCATCGACCATCACCTTGAAGTCCTCGGCGATGCCGGCGCCGCGCAGCGTCCTGACCTTCTTGCCGTCAACAAAGACGGGCGCCGTCGGTTCCTCGCCCGTGCCCGGCAGGGAAATGCCGATATCGGCGTGCTTGGATTCGCCGGGGCCGTTGACGATGCAGCCCATCACCGCGACGTTGAGATTTTCGACACCGGGATAGCGCGTCTTCCAGTCGGGCATGGAGTTGGCAATCCAAGTCTGGATATCCCGCGCCAGTTCCTGGAAGACGGTCGAGGTGGTGCGGCCGCAGCCGGGGCAGGCGGCGACCTGCGGCACGAAGGCGCGAAAGCCCATGGTCTGGAGCAGTTCCTGCGCTGTCTTGACCTCGAGCGTGCGGTCGCCGCCGGGCTCGGGCGTCAGCGAGAAGCGGATCGTGTCGCCGATGCCCTCCTGCAAGAGGATGCCAAGCGCGGCCGAGGAGGCGACGATGCCCTTGGAGCCCATGCCGGCCTCGGTCAGGCCGAGATGGATGGCGTAGTCCGAGCGGCTGGCGAGCATGCGGTAGACGGTGATCAGGTCCTGCACACCGGAGACCTTGGCGGAGAGGATGATCTTGTCCTTAGCCAGCCCGATCTCCTCGGCGCGTACCGCCGAGAGCAGGGCGGACTGCACCATCGCCTCGCGCATGATGGCGCGGGCGTCGAGCGGACGGGGCTGGCGGGCATTCTCGTCCATCAGCGCGGTCAGCAGCTCCTGGTCGAGCGAGCCCCAGTTGGCGCCGATGCGGACGGCCTTGCCGTGCCGGATCGCGAGTTCGACGATCTGGCCGAACTGGCGGTCCTTCTTGTCCTTGAAGCCGACATTGCCGGGGTTGATGCGGTATTTCGCCAGGGCCTGCGCGCAGGCCGGATGATCGGCCAGCAGCTTGTGGCCGATATAGTGGAAATCGCCGATCAGCGGCACGTCGATGCCGACGCGGTCAAGCCGTTCGCGGATCTTCGGCACGGCGGCCGCTGCCTCGTCGCGATCGACGGTGATGCGGACGAGCTCGGAGCCCTGCCGTGCGAGCGCCGCGACCTGGGCCACGGTGCCGGCGATGTCGGCGGTGTCGGTGTTGGTCATCGACTGGACGACGATCGGCGCGCCGCCGCCGACGGCGACGTTGCCGACCATCACCGGGACGGTGAAATGACGCGCCTGCGGGCCGGAATGCTCGGCCGTCAGGCAGGGGAAAGCCCGCTCGTTCATCGGATGCGCGCCGCCTTTTCCAGTCCGATCATGTCCGCCGCCCGTTCATGCCCGGTTCTCCCGGCAGTGTTCGCAGCGGCCGACGATCTCGACGACCTGATGCGAAGGCGAGAATTGCCTGATCTGGGCGATGGCCGCGACGGCCTTCTTCATGGCGGGCGAGGAATCCTCGTCGACGCCGCCGCAGGCCTCGCAGATCAGGAAGGCGACGACCTCGTCGGCGCCATGCCCATGCAGGCAGGCGACATAGGCGTTGCGCGAGGAGAGCCGGTGGACGAAGCCCTGCTCGACCAGGAAATCGAGCGCGCGGTAGATCGAGATTGGTGCCAGGCGGCGCCCACTGGGCGGCGAGATCCGGTCGGCCAGGTCATAGGCTCCGACCGGGCGATGGTCGGCGTGCAGCGCTTCGAGAGCCTTGGCGCGGATCGGCGTCAGGCGCAGGCCGCGCTCGCGGCAGATGCGCTCGGCCCGGGCCAGGGCCTCGGCGGCATGGGCGCGGTGGTCATGCGCGTGACGGCAGCCGTCTCCGTCATGGGAGGCAGGCTCGTCATGGCCATGTAGGTGGGCGTGTGGCTGCATTTTCGTCATGTTGCGTTGCGAAGGGTCATCGGGCAACGTGCGGGCCGTCCTGTCCAGGTTGTCCTGTCTCGGCGACATTGCCTTGTTCGGCCCAGAACCTAAGCATTTTCCTACCGATTGTCAGGAGCCTTGAAGCCAATGTTTCTCAAAGACCGTGCGGCCGTCATCACGGGTTCCACCTCCGGCATCGGGCTCGCCTATGCGCGGGCGCTGGCCAAGGAAGGCGCCCATCTCGTCATCAACGGCATCATGCCCCCGGCGGAGGCCGAAAAGCTCCGCTCCGATCTCGAAAACGAGTTCGACGTCAAGGTGCTGTTCTCGCCCGCCGACATGACCAAGCCCGACGAGATCGCGGGCTTCATCGCGCAGGCGGAGGCGGAATTCGGCGCGGTCGACATCCTCGTCAACAATGCCGGCATCCAGTTCGTCTCTCCGATCGACGAGTTCCCGATCGCGAAATGGGACCAGATCATCGCGATCAACCTGTCCTCGGCCTTCCACACCACCCGCGCCGCGCTGCCGAAGATGAAAGAGAAGGGCTGGGGCCGCATCATCAACACGGCCTCGGCGCATGCCTTCGTCGCCTCGCCCTTCAAGTCGGCCTATGTCGCGGCCAAGCACGGTATTGCCGGCCTGACCAAGACGGTGGCGCTCGAGGTCGCGACCAAGGGCATCACCGTGAATGCGATCGCGCCCGGCTATGTCTGGACGCCGCTGGTCGAGAAGCAGATCCCCGACACCATGAAGGCGCGCGGACTGACCAAGGAGCAGGTCATCAACGATGTGCTGCTCGACGCGCAGCCGACCAAGGAGTTCGTCACGGTCGAGCAGGTGGCGGCGCTGGCCGTGTTCCTCTGCACCGACGCCGCGAAGTCGATCACCGGCACGACGCTGCCGATGGATGGCGGCTGGACGGCCGCGTGACCGGGCGCAAGAAGGCGCCCGCCCATCTCGTCGGCCTCGCCGGGCCGAAGGCGGAGAAGTCGGTTTCGCTGGCGCTTCAGGGCGGCGGCGCGCATGGCGCCTTCACATGGGGCGTGCTCGACGCGATCCTCGAGGACGGGCGGCTCGCCATCGAGGCGCTGTCGGGCACGAGCGCCGGCGCGATGAACGCGGTGGTGCTGAGCGAGGGCTGGATCGAGGGCGGGGCCGAGGGCGCGCGCACGAAGCTCGAGGCGTTCTGGCGGGCGATCAGCGTCGACGGCAAATATGGCGGGTCGGAGCGCTCGCTGATCGACACGCTGCTGGGCGCCTGGGGAAGCACCAATGGCGTGCCACCGGGCATGATCTGGTTCGAGATGTTCTCGAAAGTGGCCAGCCCCTACGACATCAACCCGCTCAACATCAATCCGCTGCGCGGCGTGATCGCCGACCTGATCGATTTCGACAAGGTCAGGGCCTGCACGCAGGTCAAGCTCTTCATCGCCGCGACCAATGTCCGCACCGGCAAGATCAAGCTGTTCAACGGGCCCGAACTGACGGCCGACCACCTGATGGCCTCGGCCTGCCTGCCGATGCTGTTCCAGGCGGTCGAGATCGGCAAGGAAGCCTATTGGGACGGCGGCTATATGGGCAATCCGGCGCTCTACCCGCTGTTCTACGAGGCGGCGGGCGACGACATCCTGCTGGTCCAGATCAACCCGTTGTTGCGCAGGGACCTGCCGACCAAGGCGCGCGACATCCAGGACCGGCTGAACGAGATCACCTTCAACGCCTCGCTGCTGCGCGAGCTGCGCGCGATCGAGTTCGTCAATCGCCTGATCGACGGCGGCAAGCTGCCGAAGGACGAATACAAGCGTGTCCTGATGCACCGGATCGACGGCGGACCGCCGCTGGCGGAGATGACATCCTCCTCGCGGCTGAACTCCGACTGGGATTTCCTGCTGCGCCTGCGCGACATCGGGCGCGCGGCGGCGCGGCGCTGGCTCAAGCGCAATTACGAGGCGATCGGCAAGGTCGGGACGCTCGACCTGAAGGCGGCGTTCTCGTGACGCCTCAGCCGCTCAGAGCGAAAGCCGGCGCACGCTGCTGGCGTGGACGACGGCGAGAATTCCCACCCCGGCAGGCGCTTCTTCGTAGAGAATGATGTGGGAGCGATGCTCGTGCCGGCGAACGCCCGGCGCGATCGTCTCCGCCTGGCGCCCCATTCGGGGATGGCGGGCCAGGAGTTCGAAGACGCGTTCAAGTTCGGCGAGATATCCCTGTGTCTGGTTCTCGCCGAACCGCTCATACCCAAAAAGCGCGATGTCGTAGAGGTCGGCCTCGGCGCGCTTCGTCAGGCGAAAGCTAATCATCCCGGCCTGCCCGCTCCAGCGCTGCGCGCCTGGCGTCGGCAGAGATGTCCGCGACCGTCCTGTCGCTGGTTCCGCTGGCGCGCGATTCCGCCACGATGCGCTGAAGATCGGCCAATGTCAGTTCCGGGTGAGACCGCCGCTCGCGGTCGCGCCTGACGAGATCGCGGACATAGTCGCTGGTGCTGGCATATTCGCCCTGCCTGATCTGCGCCTCGATCCATTCCTTCATCGGGTCCGGCAAGGAAATCGTCATTGTCGCCATGGCGCACCTCCTTATGCTACGCTATCGGAAATAAGATCATTTCACAAATAATCTTATTCTGCCGCGTCTCGGAAAAGGGCTCTCCGGGGGACTCCTGCGTGCGCGGTTCGGCATCCATCGAAAGGCTTTTGCATGTCCCAGCTCATCGTCACCGCCGGCCCCTTCACCTTCGGGGCCAAGCTCGAAGCGGAAGCCGCGCCGAAGACCTGCGCCGCCTTCCTTCGCCATATGCCGTTCGAGAGCAAGATCGTGCATGTGCGCTGGAGCGGCGAGGGCGTCTGGATGCCGCTGGGCGATCTCGACTTCGGCGTCGGCTACGAGAACCACACCAGCTATCCGGCGCCTGGCCAGATCATCCTCTATCCCGGCGGCATCAGCGAGACCGAGATTCTGCTCGCCTATGGCGGCGTGCATTTCGCCAGCAAGATGGGCCAGCTCGCCGGCAACCACTTCATCACGCTGACCTCGGGCCTCGAGAACCTCTACACGCTCGGGCGCAAGACGCTCTGGGAAGGCGCGCAGGAGATCAAGTTCGAGCTGGTTTGAGGCAGCCTCGTCATGCTCGGGCTAGACCCGAGCATCTCCTGCCAGAGATTCTCGGGTCTACGCTTCGCTGCGCCCGAGAATGACGGCTGCGTGCTGAGCGCGCCGGTTCAGGCCGCCGGCTGAGGCTCAGCCATCGGCGGCTCCTCGCGCGGCGGCTCCGGGGCCACGCAGAGCGCCAGCATGGCGCGGGCGATCTCGGCCTCGCCCATGATCGTCAGCGTCGCGCCGCATTTCGTCAGATGCGCCACCTCGGCATCGGAATGGGCGCGGGCGACGATCGGCAGCGCCGGGTTGTCGCGGCGCGCCTGCTCGCAGACCTGGCCGGCTTCGAAGCTCTGGGGGATGGCGACGAAGAGCCGCTTCGCCCGACCGAGCCCGGCGGCGGCCAGCACGGCGGGGTCTGCCGCGTTGCCGAGCAGGAGCTCGGCGCCATCGCGTTTGGCGGCCGCGACCGCATCGCCCTGCTCCTCGATGACCAGCACCTTCTCGCCGCGCGCCAGGAGGCCTGCGCCGAGCAGGGCGCCGACGCGGCCATAGCCGACGACGACCATGTGAACATCGAGGCTCGTCGGAACGATGTCGAAATCGGGCTTCGCTTCCGGCTCGGCCTCAGCCGTGCTCGGCTTGGGCTTCGCCGGGCTGGCCTCCGTCGCGAAACGATCGACCAGGGCAAAAAGCACCGGGTTGAGCAGGATCGAGAGGATCGCGCCCGCGAGGATCAGGTCGCGACCCTGCTGCGGCAGGATGCCGAGCGAGACGCCCAAGCCCGCCAGGATGAAGGAGAATTCGCCGATCTGCGCAAGCGAGGCCGAAATCGTCAGGGCCACGGCGTTGGACCTGCCGAAAGCCCGCACGATCAGCCAGGCGGCGAGGGACTTGCCGACGAGGATGATCGCCAGCGTCGCCAGCAGCGGTCCCGGTGCGCGCAGCAGGATCGCGGGGTCAAACAGCATGCCGACGGAGACGAAGAACAGCACCGCGAAGGCGTCTCGTAGCGGCAGCGATTCCTCGGCTGCGCGCTGGCTGAGCGGCGATTCGCTCAGGATCATGCCGGCGAAGAAGGCGCCGAGTGCGAAGGAGACCCCGAACAGGCTCGCCGCGATGAAGGCGACGCCGAGCGCCACCGCGAGCACGGCCAGCCGGAACAGCTCGCGCGAGCCGGTATGGGCGACCCAGTGCAGGATCCAGGGAATGACGCGCCGCCCGACGACGAGCATGAAGGCCATGAAGGCGATGACCTTCATCAGGGTCAGGCCCAGAACGCCCCAAAGGCCCAGATCGAACTGCCCCGACAGTGGCGGGGGCACGCCGGGACGCGAGCCGTTCAGCGCATCGGCGACGGCCGGGATCATGACCAAGGCGAGAACCATGGCGAGGTCCTCGACGATCAACCAGCCGACCGCAATCTTGCCCTTCTCGCTCTGGACGAGCCGTCGCTCCTGCAGGGCGCGCAACAGCACCACGGTACTGGCGACCGAAAGCGCCAGGCCGAAGACGAGGCCCGCCACCCAGGTCCAGCCCAGCAGCAGCCCCAGCCCCATGCCGAGCAGCGTCGCAACGCCGATCTGGACGATGGCGCCGGGAACCGCGATCGTCTTGACCGAGAGCAGATCCTTCAGGGAAAAATGCAGGCCGACGCCGAACATCAGCAGGATGACGCCGATTTCGGCGAGCTCGTTGGCGAGGTTCTGGTCGGCGACGAAGCCCGGGGTGAAGGGCCCGACGGCGACGCCGGCAACGAGATAGCCGACCAGGGGTGAGATGCGGAGTTTCTGGGCAAGAGCCCCGAAGACGAATGCAAGGCCGAGGCCCGCGACGAGGATGGCGATCAGCGGGCCGTGATGCATGGGTCTCCCGAAAGGATGCGCGACGAAAGGCGAATGGAGGGGCGTAGGTGAACATGCCGACTGCGCCCGGTGATTTCAACCGCCGGGCTGTCGCACCGGGCATTTTTACGCAGGTGAGGGCGGGCGCTGCCAGCCCTGCGCAAGCACCGGCCTGATTGCTTGTCAGGCCCTTGTCACGGCTTGGGTTTTTCGAGCAGGATCTGGCCCTGCTTCTCGACACCGATCTTCAGCTTCTCGGCGAAGACGGCGAGCACCCAGGGCAGCATCACCTCGACGCGCACCAGAGCCTGCTCGACATCGAGCCGGCCGCGCACGGTGTAGCCGAGGGCGGCGACGCCGAAATGCAGGCTGTCGCCTTCCCAGCGCTCCTCGACGAGCTGCATCTTCACCATTCCGAGCCGGTCGCGAATGCGGTCGATGCCCTCGCGCAGGCGCGCCACCGCGCCCTCGCGGCCGAGATCATGGGAGACGGTGATGCTGACGGGCTTGGCCATGGGGCTCCCTGCGCGCGGATATGTCTGCACGTTCAGAATGGTGTCGGGGGCGGACGATTTCCAGAAGGACGGCCGTGCCGAGGACGCGACCTGATCGGTGCATTGGTGGCGCATAAACGAAACCGGCCGGCGCGATGGGACGCGGCCGGCCGGTGGGAACTGAAAAAGGGCGTGGCCTGAGTCAGATGTCGCGGTCGTGCAATCGACGCTGGCCTCGTTCGGTGAGGCGCCAGCGTTCCCCGGTGGCCTCGACGAGGCCCCGGCCCTTCAGGGCGTGGAGCAGCGAGACATCGAAGACAAAATGATTGGTCTGGTCCTCGATGCTTTCGAGTGCGATCCATTCGGGGTCCGACATCACGCAGGGATGCTGGATCAGGAGTTGCTGAGCTTCCATGAGCGTCTCCTTGGCATGCCAGTGGGTCGCCGGGAGAAATCGCATCCAATCTTGGCCGCGTGATGACTGCAAGTGGCCCTTCGATGGCGGCAATGTTTCTGTTTTCGCATGCGAGCGCTTTCTGGGCTCCGGTCGGGAACTCTCGCGCCGGTGCGCGGTTCTCTTCACGGGAGCTCGCAAATCTGCGCCGGCCGACATCCGCTGGCGACGAGCCCAATGCATCCGACCGCGTCCGCACAATGGAGACACCGCGATGGCGACCATGAACACCTTCCCGCCCGACGTTCCCAAGAATTCCGATTTGCCCAAGAATGCGGACGAGGTCCGCGACGATATCGAGAGCACCGTCGGCACGGTGCGTGCCAAGGCCTCCAATCTGGCCGAAAAGGCGACCGAGACCGTCCGCGATGGCTATTACCGTGCCAAGGATGCGATCACCGAGACCGATCCGGCGGAGCTCGCCCGCGAAGGCGGCGAAGCTGTCAGGGATGCCGTAGTGCGTCATCCGCTGGCGGCGTTCGGGCTGGGCGCGCTCAGCGTCGGCCTGATTGCCTGGGCCGGCCTGCGTGGTTCCTCCTCCTCGCGCTTCGAACGCTACGAGCCGGATTATGGCCGCTGGAGCCGCCTGCTGCAGAGCTATGGCAGCGATGCAGCCGAGGCGGGGGAGAGCGCGCTGAAGAGCGGCGAGAAGTGGCTGCGCAGCAATAGCGGCGGCGCCCGTGACCAGGCACGCGACTATGCCAGCCAGGCGCGCGATTATGCCGACTATGGTGGGCGCATGATCGCCAAGCGCGCCGAGCGCGAGCCGATCGCGGCCCTGCTCGGCGTCGGCATCGCCGTCTATGTGATCGGATCGCTGCTGAGTTCGGCGGTGGCCACCGAAACCACCCCCCCACGCAAGCGCACGACCAAGCGCTGACGGGAGCGGCCGGCCTCTCGGGCAGGTCACAGCAAACTACAAAGAAAAGCCCTGCCGCATCGCTGCGGCAGGGCATTTTTTTTGACCAGGTCGGCGGCTACCTCAGGCGGCTGCCGCGTCGAAACTCACCACCAGCCACGGCGACCGTAATAGCCACGGCCGTAATAGCCACGGCCATAGTAGCCGCGATCGGCCGAAGCCGCGATCGCGCCGCCGATCACGCCGGCAGCGACACCAGCGGTGACGGCGCTGGCGGTCTCGTTGGAGGCGCGGCGGTTTTCGACGTAGTTCGCGGAGCGGCACTGCTGATAGGCGCGGGTGCCCGGGCGGAAGCCCTGCGACTCGCAAGTGACTTCAGCATCGGCCAGCGACTCCTGCGCAGTCTGGCAGCCGGCAAGCATAGCCGCCATAGCCCCGACGATCAGAATGGTACGCATTTTTGGTCCCTTTTTGCAGCCTCCCAACGGCTGCCGGGGACTAAAATGCAGGAGCCGGGGGAGGTCAAGCAAAACCGCGCCATTTGGGTTAAATCCGTGTGCGAAGTTGCTGCAATACTGCGTCAATCAGCCTTCCGCGCGGGTCTCTTGCCAGGCTCTCGGTCAGGCCTTGCGCGCCGGCTTCTCGACGGGCTTGCCCGAGCGCTCAAGGCTCGCGATCTCCAGAGGGGGCATGCCGGATTTCTCGGCGATGACGCGGTCCTGTTCCATGATGGCGTCGCGGGCCGGTTCGTCGCCGTCGAGGCCGCCGAGAAGGGCGGTCGGGACCCGCCGGTTGGAGCGGCGCGAGCCATCGACATAGACGACGTCGAACATCACGAATTCGGCATCGAGCGGCTTTGATTTCTTGCGGGCCATGGCAGGCTCCTCTTCGGCAATGGGCAGAACCGGCGCCGCTCGGCGTGGTCGCGAAGGCGCGTCGCGTAAGGATCGCGCGCGACGCAGGCGAAAGCGGGTCCGGAGGATGATAGGGGACGCCTAGACCATGGACGGTCGCTGCGCAATCCGGCCCGCCCTGCCGAAACCGCAGGCGCCCCCGCGAGTTCCGGACTTGCCGAAGCGCCGCCGAGGCCCTTAGGTCGCTTGGACTCAAGCCGTCCGACGAGGTGCCTTCCCCTGTGAAAATCCTGATCTTCGGTGGCGCCGGCTTCGTCGGTCTCAACCTCGCCGAGGCCATGCTGGGGGCGGGGCATGATGTCGTGGCGTTCGACCGTTCCGCGGTGCCCGAGGCGACGATCGCGGCCTTCGCCGGATTGCCCGGCCGGTTCGAGATGCGGCTCGGGGATGTCACGGACAGCGCTGCCGTCGCTGCCGTCGTGCGGCCCGGTATCGATCTCGTGGTGATGGGGGCGGCTATCACGGCCGGGCGGGAGCGCGACGCGCAGATGCCGGCTGCTATCCTGCAGGTCAATCTGCTGGCGCAGGTGCCGATCCTCGACGCGGCGCGGGCGGCGGGCGTGCGCCGGGTGGTCAATCTCAGTTCGGCTGCCGCCTATGGCGCGGCCGGCGAGCGTGTCGATGAGCTCGCCGAGGAGACGCCGGGCGATCCGGTCGGCCTCTATGCCATCACCAAATGGGCGAGCGAGCGGGTCGGTGCGCGGCTCGGCGATCTCTGGGGCATCGATTTCGTCAGCCTGCGGCTCAGCGGCGTGTTCGGCCCCTGGGAGCGAGCGACTGGCGTCCGCGACACGCTGAGCCCGCACTGCCAGATCCTGGCGGCGGCCGCGGCCGGCGAGGCCGCGATCCTGCCGCGTGCGGGGCTGCGTGACTGGATCTATGCACCTGATGTCGCCGATGCCGTGCTGGCGGTGGCGGGCGCATCCAGGATTGGCCACGGCGTCTACAATGTTTCGACCGGCCGCCGTTTCAGCATGCTGGACTGGGGCCGGCGGCTGGCCCGGTCCTTTCCGGGCTTCGTCTGCCGGCTGGCCGAGCCCGGCGAGGCGGCGACGATCGATTTCCATGGGCCATCGGACCGGGCACCGCTCGCCGTCGAGAGGCTCGCGACCGATCTGGGTTGGCGGGCGAAGACAGAGGGGCTGGATTCCGCCGACCGGCTCGCCGCCTGGTGGCAGGTACATGGACGAAACGGGGAGAGTGGCTGATGAGGCTCGAAGGGAAAGTCGCGCTCGTCACCGGCGCCGGATCCGGGATCGGGCAAGCGATCGCGCTGCTCTTCGCCCAGGAGGGCGCGCGACTGGCGCTGGTCGATCGCGACGAGGCGGGTCTCGCGGAGACGGCGGCGCAAATCGCGGCGGTGGGCGGCGAGGGCTTGGTCCAGAGCGGCGATGTCGGATTGCCCGGCTTCGCCGATGCGGCTGTCGGTGCCTGCGCCGTGCGCTTCGGGGGCCTCGACGTGCTGGTGACGGCGGCGGGCTTCTCCTGCGGCGGCACGGTGACGACGACGGCGCCCGAGGATTGGGATGCCGTCTTCCGCGCCAATGTCGGTGGCACCTTCCTGTTCGCGCGGGCGGCGATCCCGCTGATGAAAGCGCGCGGCGGCGGCGCGATCGTGACCTTCGCCTCGCAGCTCGCGCTGGCCGGCGGGCGCGGCAACAGCGCCTATATCGCCGCCAAGGGCGCGATCCTCAGCCTGACCCGGACGATGGCGCTCGACTATGCCGGCGACGGCATCCGCGTGAATGCGATCGCGCCGGGTGCGATCGATACGCCGATGCTGCGCCGCAGCTTTGCCCGTCATGCCGATCCTGAGCCGGTGCGCGAGGCCTCGCGCAACCGTCATGCGATGAAGCGTTTCGGCCGGGCAGACGAGGTCGCGCAGGCAGCCCTCTATCTCGCCAGCGATGCCTCCTCTTTCAGCACGGGTACGACGCTGGTGGTCGATGGCGGCTGGCTGGCGGCATGAACGCTGCATCGGATGCGACCATGAAGCATGATGGCCTTTCCCTTCTCGAAAGCCGCATCGCGGCCGATCTCGACCGTACCGCGCATCCGCGCGCAGCCTGGCTGAAACCCGTCGCGGCGCCTGACGGCACGCCGGCGCATGACGTCATCATCGTCGGCGGCGGCCAGTCCGGGCTGGCCACGGCCTTCGGGCTGCTGCGCTCGCGGGTCGACAACATCCTCGTGCTCGACAAGGCCCCGGCCGGGCAGGAAGGACCGTGGCGCACCTATGCGCGGATGCACACGCTGCGCAGCCCGAAGGACTTCACCGGTCCCGATCTGGACATGCCGAGCCTGACCTACCAGTCCTGGCACGAGGCCAAATTCGGCGTCGAAAGCTGGGACCGCCTCGGGCTGATCCCGAAGTCGGACTGGGCGGATTATCTCGACTGGTTCCGCGATGTCGTCGGCATCCCCGTCCGCAACGAAGCCGAGGTGGTCGATATCGCGCCGACGGATGGGCTGCTCGCGGTGACCGTCCTCGGCGACGGCGGAAGAGAGACTTTGTATGCCCGCAAGCTGGTGCTCGCGACCGGCCAGGAGAGCATGGGCGACTGGAGCCTGCCGGCGCCGATCGCGGCGCTGCCGCTTTCGCGGCGGGCCCATTGCGCGGAGGCGATCGATTTCGACGCGCTGGCGGGCAAGCGCGTCGCCGTGATCGGCGCCGGCGCCTCGGCCTTCGACAATGCCGCGACCGCGCTGGAGGCCGGCGCGGCGGAGGTGCATCTGCTCTGCCGCCGGCCGGAGGCGCAGGTGGTGCAGCCCTATCGCTGGCTGACCTTTCGCGGCTTCCTGCGCCATCTCGGAGATCTCGACGATGCCTGGCGCTGGCGCTTCATGAGCGCGATCATGGCCCTGCGCGAGGGCTTTCCGCAGGCGACCTATGATCGCTGTGCGATCCATGACGCTTTCCGGCTGCATCTTGGCTCAGCCGTCCTGAGCGTCGTGGATGGGGCAGGCGGTGCCGAACTGGTGACGCCGTCGGGCTCGATCGACGTCGATTTCGTGATCTGCGCGAGCGGCATCGAGATCGATCTCTCGACGCGGCCGGAGCTGTCGCGCTTCGCCCGCAACATCGCCTCATGGGCTGATCGCTACATGCCGCCCGCAACCGAACGCAACGACCGGCTCGGCCGCTTTCCCTATCTCGCAGACGATTACGCGCTGAGCGAGCGCGTGGCGGGCACGACGCCCTGGATCGCCGACATCCACCTGTTCAGCATCGCCTCGACGATGAGCTTCGGGGCGTCGGGCTCCTCGATCAATGCGATGACGACGGCCGTGCCGCGGCTCGTCTCGGGGCTGACGCGGGGGTTGTTCCGCGCCGATGTCGAGCGGCTCTGGGATGAGTTTCAGGCCTATGACGAACCGCAGGCGGTGGTCCGGCCGCGGGCCTGACAACGCCTGAAATCGCGGGGCATGGCACCGCGCTTGCATCATGTTCCGTTCGGAACCAACCTGTCGATCGCGTTCAAGAACAATGAGGGGACAATCATGACCATCATGCGGACGGCCTGCCTCGCGGCCGCGCTCCTGACGTCGACGGCCCTGCCGGCGCTGGCCCAGACTCGCGCAGAAACGCTGCGCCATGTCACCGGCGCGGCCATCAACACGCTCGACCCCAACATCCCGGGCTCGACCCGCGAGGCCTTCGGCCTGTCGCTCCTGACCTATGACCGTCTGCTCTCCTTCGGCAAGAAGCAGCTCGACGGCAAATGGGTGTTCGATCTCGACAATTTCAAGCCGGAGCTGGCCGAGAGCTACACCGTCAGCCCGGACGGGCTGAAGATCACCTTCGCCCTGCGCAAGGACGCCAAATTCCACGACGGTACTCCGGTCACGGCTGAGGACGTGAAGTGGTCGCTCGACCGCGCCGTCACCGCCAATGTGCTCGGCAAGGGCCAGCTCCTGACGGGCTCGCTGACATCGGCCGATCAGTTCAAGGTCATCGATGCCCACACCTTCGAGGTGACGCTGCCCAAGCCCGACAAGCTCGCGCTCGCCAATCTCGCCGTGGTCTATCCGGTGATCTTCAACTCCAAGCTCGCCAAGTCGAAGGCGACGGCGGAAGACCCCTGGGCGCTGGCCTGGCTGAAGGAAAACACCGCCGGCTCCGGCGCCTACATCATCGAGAGCTTCAAGCCGGGCGAGACGACGATCCTGCGCCGCAACCCGGACTGGAAGCGCGGCTCGGCCGAGAAGCCGGCGAGCTTCAAGCGCATCATCACCCAGACCATTCCCGAGGCTGCGACCCGCGCCAACCTCGTCGAAAAGGGCGACGCCGACATCGTCATCGATCTGCAGGCGACCGATGCGGCCGATCTCGAGAAGAAGGGCAAGCTGAAGGTCATCTCGACGCCGCAGTACAACTCGATCACCTTCGTCTCGTTCAACAACCAGATGGCGCCCTTCGACAAGCTCGACGTGCGCAAGGCGATCGCCTATGCGCTGCCCTATGACGACATGTTCAAGGCGGCGCTGTTCGGGCGCGGCGCGCCGCTCTATGGCGCGAGCTGGGCGGATGGCAAGGCGCCGACGGGCGCGATCTTCCCGATCCCGCAGCCGGTGAAGACCGACCTGGCCGAGGCCAAGAAGCTTTTGACCGCGGCCGGCTTCCCCGACGGCTTTTCGACCACCTTCTCCTTCAATGTCGGGCAGGCCAGCACGGCCGAGCCGATGGCGGCACTGCTGAAGGAATCGCTCGCCAAGATCGGCATCAAGGTCGAGATCCAGAAGCTGCCGGATGCGCAGATGTCGACGCTGATCAACGAGAAGAAGGTGCCGTTCTTCACCGAGGGCATCGTCGCCTGGCTGCCCTCGATGGATTACTTCTATCGCAACTTCTACATCGGGCCGATCCGCTGGAACTACGCCTCGCTCGACGACGCCAAGATCACGGAATGGGCGCAGGCCGCCCGCTTCGAGCCGGACATGGCCAAATACGCCGCCTACGGCAAGGATCTGAACACGCGGCATTTCGAGCTGATGCCGCAGGTTCCGCTCTGGCAGCCGGCGCAGGACGCGGTGATGGCGTCCTCGATCGAGGGTTATGTCTACCAGTTCCACCGCCAGATCGACTTGCGCGATCTCAGCCGGAAGTGATTTCATTGGCTATCCGAACCTCCGTCGTCATCCCGGAGGGAGCGAAGCGAAGCTCCGGGATCCATCGTAGGGAGCCGTCTTGCCCTATGATGGATCCCGGAACTGCGCCGCTTCGCGGCTTGTCCGGGATGACGGTGTGGTTCTGCCGCAATGCGATAGGGACCTGACATGTCCCAACTCTCCACCACCGCGAAACGGGCTGGCTGGCGCTTTGCTTCGTCGCTGCCGGCGCTGTTTGGCGTGCTCGTCTTCACCTTCCTGCTGATGCGCGTGCTGCCGGGCGATCCGGCGGTGTTCTTCGCCTCGGGCCCGAGCGCCGGCAAGGAAGAGATCGAGATGATCCGCAAGCAGATGGGGCTCGACAAGCCCGTGCCGGAGCAGCTTGTGCGCTATCTCGGCGATATCGGCTCAGGCAATCTCGGCCGGTCCCTGACGACCGGGCAGCCGGTGCTCGCCGATCTGAAGTCGCGCCTGCCGGCCTCGCTGGAGCTGACCCTCTCGGCGCTGCTGATCGCGCTTCTGACCGCGATCCCGCTCGGCGTCGCGGCGGCGCTGCGGCAGGGCTCGTGGATCGACCATGTCGTGCGCTTCATCTGCGCGCTCGGCGTCTGCGTGCCGACCTTCGTCTCCGGGCTCCTGCTGATCTACGCCTTCTATTACCTGCTCGGCATCGCGCCCGATCCGACGGGGCGTGTCGACATCTTCACTTCGCAGCCGCCTTTGGTGACCGGCTTCCTGCTGATCGATTTTGCTGTTGCCGGCGACTGGGAGGGCTGGCGTGCGGCCGCCTCGCAGCTCGTGCTGCCGGCTTTCACCATGGCGCTGTTCGTCGTGGCGCCGCTGGCGCGGATCACGCGCGCGGCGATGCTGGCCTCGCTCGGCAGCGATTTCGTGCGGACCGCCCGCTCGCTCGGCCTGCCGCCGCGCAAGGTCATCGTCACCTATGCGCTGCGGAATGCCTTGCTGCCCGTGCTGACGATTGCCGGTATCGTGTTCTCGACCATGCTCGGCGCGAATGTACTGGTCGAGAAGGTGTTCTCCTGGCCCGGCGTCGCCTCCTACGCGCTCGATGCGCTGCTCGCCTCCGACTACGCGCCGGTGCAGGGCTTCGTGCTGCTGATGGCGTCGATCTTCGTCGTGGTGAACCTGACCGTGGATGTGCTCTACGGCATCGCTGATCCCAGGGTGTCGGTGGAATGATTGCCTGCCTCCAAGCCTGTCATTCCGGGGCATCGCGCAGCGATGAGCCCGGAACCCACGACCGGGTGAGCCGCGTCTCGCCGTCATTGCGAGGAGCGTTAGCGACGAAGCAATCCAGGGGCGGCAGTGCTCGACGTCCCCTTGGATTGCTTCGCTGCGCTCGCAATGACGGGGAGGGCTCGCCCAGTCGTGGGTTCCGGGTTCGCACCTTCGGCGCGCCCCGGAATGACAGTGGGAGGCGGCCATGACCTCCGCCACCTTCCGCCACACCGTCTGGATCCTGCGCGGTAACCCGGTCACGGCGGTTGCCGCTGCGGGCGCTTTCATTCTGTGCGTACTTGCGATCATCGGTCCCTGGATCGTGCCGTTCGATCCGATCGCGTCCGACGTGCCCAACGCCCTGCAACCGCCGAGCGCGAAATACTGGGCCGGGACCGACCAGCTTGGCCGCGACGTGTTCAGCCGGCTGATCGTGGCGGCGAGGCTCGATCTTGCCATCGCGGCGTCGGCGGTGACGCTCTCCTTCGTGCTCGGCGCGGTGGTCGGCGCGCTCTGCGGCTACACCGGCGGGCGGCTCGACCGCTATGTGGGGCGCTTCGTCGACGTGCTGATGGCGTTTCCGCTGTTCGTGCTCGCCATGGCGATGGTCGCCGCGCTCGGCAACCGGGTCGAGAACATCGTCATCGCCACCGCGATCATCAACCTGCCCTTCTACATCCGCTTCGCCCGGGCCGAGGTGAATGTCCGGCGCAATGCCGGCTGGGTCGAGGCGGCGCGCGCCAGCGGCGACAGCCATGTCTCGGTGGTGCTGCGCTTCCTTTTGCCCAACGTGCTGCCGGCGATGGCGGTGCAGGTCTCGCTCAATCTCGGCTGGGCGATCCTGAACGCGGCGGGCCTCTCCTTCATCGGGCTCGGCGTGTCCGCGCCGACGCCGGAATGGGGCATCATGGTGGCGGAGGGCGCGCGCTTCATCTCGACCGGAAAATGGTGGCTCGTCGCCTTTCCGGGGCTGGCGCTGATGCTGACCGTGCTGTGCTTCAACCTGCTGGGCGACGGCCTGCGCGACATCCTCGACCCGCGCATGCGGACGTGAGACGCATGACAATGGCTGAGGGCGGGCCGCTGCTCGCGATCGACGATCTGCATGTGACCTTCTCGACCCGGCGCGGGCTGGTCGAGGCCGTGCGCGGCGTCTCATTCTCGGTCGCGGCGGGCGAGACGCTCGGCGTCGTCGGCGAGAGCGGGTCGGGCAAATCCGTGACGGCCTTCGCGGTGACGCGCCTGCTCGATGCGTCCGGCCGGGTCAGCCGGGGCAGCATCCGCTTCGGCGACGAGGACATCACCAGGGCCTCGTCGAAGCAGCTTCGCCGGCTGCATGGCGCGGCGATCTCGATGATCTTCCAGAATCCGCGCGGCGCGCTGAACCCGATCCGCACGGTCGGCCAGCAGATCGCCGACGCGATCGGCGCCCATGAGCGCATCTCGGCGGGCGAGGGCCGGGCGCGGGCGCTCGACCTGCTCAAGGCCGTGCTGATCCGCGACCCCGAAAAGCGGCTCGACGCCTATCCGCACGAACTTTCGGGCGGCATGTGCCAGCGCATCATGATCGCGATGGCGATCGCCTGCGCGCCGAAGCTCCTGATCGCCGACGAGCCGACCACCGGCCTCGACGTCACCACGCAGAAGACGGTGATGGATCTGCTGGCGAAGATCACCGCCGAGCGCGGCATGGCGATGATCCTGATCACGCATGATCTTGGCCTCGCCTCGCGCTACTGCCAGCGCGTCTGCGTGATGGAGCAGGGCAAGGTCGTCGAGGAGGCGCAGCCGCTGGCGCTGTTCAGCGCGCCCCAGCACCCCTATACGCGCCGCCTCGTCGCGGCCTCGCCGACCGCGACCTCGACGATCGCTGACCTCGCGCCGGAAACCCTCAGCCCTCATCCTGAGGAGCCGCGACGCGGCGTCTCGAAGAATGTTTCAGCGGGCTCTGGAGCATCGTTCGAGACGAATCCTGCGGCTTCTCCTCGGGATGAGGGCTCGCCTGGGGAAGCGAAAAAGCGCCCCCCCGGCACGCCGCTGCTGCTCGAAGTGCAGAACCTCGTGAAGCGCTACGACCGTGGCGTGATCGCGGTGAACGACGTCTCCTTCTCGATCCGAGCCGGCGAGAGCCTCGGCCTCGTCGGTGAATCCGGCTCGGGGAAGAGCACGATCTCGCGGCTGGTCTGCCGGCTGATCGATGCCAGCGCGGGCGAGATCCTGTTCGATGGGCAGGCGATCGGAACCCTGGCGGCGCGCGATTTTCACCGCTCGCGCTTTCGCAAGGACATCCAGATCGTCTTCCAGGATCCGACGGACAGCCTCAACCCGCGCTTCAACGCCTTCGACTGCATTGCCCATCCGCTGCGGCGGCTGCTCGACATGAAGGATGGCGCGGCCCTATCCGCCCGCGTCAGCGAATGCGCCGAACGCGCCGGCCTGCCGAGCGAGTTGCTGGAGCGCTTCCCGCATCAGCTCTCGGGCGGGCAGAAGGCGCGCGTCGGCATCGCGCGCGCCATCGCCTGCCGGCCGCGCCTGCTCATCCTCGACGAGCCGACGGCGGCGCTCGACGTCTCCGTCCAGGCGGTGATCCTGCAACTGCTCGACCGGCTCAGGCGCGAGGACGATCTGGCGCTGCTCTTCGTCAGCCACGACCTCAACGTTGTCCGCATGATGTGCGAGCGCACCGTGGTGATGCAGAACGGCGCGATCGTCGAGCAGGGCGAGAGCCTGGCCCTGTTCAGCGCGCCGCAGACGGACTACGCGAAGACGCTGCTCGATGCGGTGCTGCATCTCGGCGGGCCGACGGTGCGGTGAGATTCAGGTGACGCAGCCTTGAATTTGCGGCAAAGCGGCTGATCATGGCGGCTGCCGCTTTTGCCATCATCCGAGGACAGGCCCCGATGCCGCGACGTCTCCTGCTGCTGCCCGCCCTGATGGTGATTGCACCGATGCTCGCCGCCTGCGCGATCCCGACCTCGCGCTCGAACATCGTCGTGCTGACGGACAGCAAGGCAGTGGTCGAGCCCTGCAAGTCGCTGGGCGAGATCGACGGTGCCTCCGAGCTGCACTCGATCCTGGTTCTCGACAAGGCGCGCGACGCGACCCTGGCCCGGCTGAAGATCCGGGCGGCGGATCTGGGCGGCACCCATGTCCTCACCACGGTCGCCGACATCAAGTGGAAGGGCCCCTCGACGACGGGGACGGTCTACAAGTGCGGGGCGTGAGGGGCTGACGCCTCGTCATGATCGGGCTTGACCCGATCATCTCTGAAACCAGCCAGCTTGTCGCAAGTTTCTCGGAGCAAGCCCGAGAATGACGCGCTGGAGCGGGCCGCTCAGCGCCTGACCAGCTCGACCCGACGGTTGAGCGCCCGCCCGGCCTCATCCGCGTTGGAGGCGACGGGCTGGTCGAGCCCCTTGCCGAGCGGGTTCAGTCGCGCGCGGTCGATGTTGTAGCGCAGCGACAATTCGGCGACGACCGAGAAGGCGCGCATGTCCGAGAGCTTGAGGTTGTAGCCGGCGCCGCTCTGGTTGTCGGTATGCCCGACGACGTCGAGCCTGAGATTCGGGCTGCGCTTCAGGAGATCGGCGATCTGCTGAAGCTGCGGCTGCGATTCCGGCCTGATGTCGGCCTTGTCGAAATCGAACAGGATGCCGTAGATGTTGATGCGGCCGCGCGCATCGATCTCGCGGCTCATCTCGTCGGCCTGCACGACCTTGATCATGCCCGTATCCATCTTCGTGCTCTCGATGACGCGGGCGATGACGACGCGGCCCCTGCTTTCGTCGTCGCCGAAGGCGAGGCTGACATGCACGGTGCCGGCGGGCCGGCTCAGCTTGGCGTAGAGGTAGCGGCCGCCGCCACGTCCGAAGAAATTGCGGACGAAGTCGCCGAGATTGAGCTTCGGCAGGTCGGTCTGGCCATCGAGCGCAAGGCCGAGGAAAAGGCCCGAATAGGTGCCGTCCGTGAAGCAGTCCCTCTCGGTCGAACAGGTGAAGACCACGTCGAAGCCTTTGCCCTTCAGGCTGGCCTCGTAGTTGCGCAGGGCTTCCAGCGTGGTGCGGCCCGGCGGCAGGACGTAGTAGAGCGTCGTGATCTTGCCCTCCAGCGTCTCCCAGCCGGCGCCCTTCTGCTTCGTCGAGCCGCGCTCGGCGATGGGGCCGACGATGATGTTGGCCTCCTCATAGGCATCGACCTTGTAGCCCGTCTGCCTGGAATCGCCGTAGCGGCCGAGCAGCGGGTGGTCCTGGGCGGAGGCGGCGGCCGGGGCCAGCCAGGACAGCGAAAGCGTGAACAGGAGCAGGGCGGTCTTCATCGGGGCTTTCCGCGTCCTTGGCGGGACCGGCGCGTCCGGGCGGCGAACGGCGTCCCTGAAAGAAGGTCCGCCGACGATGGCGAGGGCGGCGCACCCTCGCGTCATCCATTTGAAGGATCGCGCCTGTGAAGGAGCGCGCGATCAGCGGCAGCCGCTGCGGCAGCGCACGGCGCTGAACAGTGCCGGCCCCTCGCGGAGCGTGACGACATCGATCACGGTCGTGTCGCGCCGCCAGGTGAAGACGCATTGCGCCATGCCACTGCCGGCGCAGGCGAACATTTCGGGGCGCCCCTCGCAGCGGGCGTCGCCGCCCTGGCAGGTGTCGGCGCCGGGCAGCGTCACCGGCACCCAGCCCTGCGCCTGAAGGGATTGGCGGGTGCGGGCATAATCCTGCTCCTTGCGAAGCCTGGGCAGAGGCTCGGCCGCGAGCGCGGCGACGGAGGCGGCCAGCAGCAATGTCAGGGCGATCGGAAAGCTTCTCGTCATCGTCGCCTCCGGCTGTCGCCTTCAGAGGTGGTCGCTCGCCTTCACCGGGGCGCGGCTGGCCTCCTGCGCCTCGTAGAAGGGCGGCAAGGTCCCGACGCCGGCCGTGCTGGCCAGAAGCCCGCCCGGAAAGATCTCGACGGCGTTGCGCAGCTCGCGGACGGCGCTGTTGTAGAAGCGGCGGGCGGCACTGATGTTGGCCTCGACCTCCGAATAGGCCCGCTGCGCCTCGATCATGGGGCCCGACGAGGTCAGTTCCGGATAGTTCTCGGCAATCGCGAACAGGCGGTTGATGTCGGCGCCGAGGCTGGCCTCGACCTGGAATTTCTCGCCGACCTTGGCGAAGTCGCGCTCGCCCAGCCGCGGCAGCGCCTGGGCGCGCAGTTGCGTGATCTCGTCGAGCAGCGTCCGCTCATGGTCGAGGAAGCGGCGTGCGATGGCGAGCACGTTCGGGATCAGGTCGTGGCGTTGCTGGAGCTGCGCGTCGATGCCGCCCAGCGTCTCGCCGACCTTGTTGCGGCGGGTGACGATGACGCCGTACCAGACATAAAGGACGACGCCGGCGCCGAGCGCGAGCAGGATCAAGGCGAGGGTCATGGCGTCGGGTTCCTTGGGGCGGGGCCGGGCCTAGCAAGGCGATCCTGCGGCGCGCGGACGGCGACATGCATGTCGATCATCGCGTCCGCCAGGGTGAAGACCGTGGCGAGATCGGCCTCCAGCCTGGCAAGCTGCTGGGCGGCGACATGGGATTCCAGACCGGGCGGCTCGAACAGGCTGCCCGGCGTGATCGAGGGCAGGGCGAAGACCATGCTGTCGCCGTCGAGCAGGAATTGCGGCGGCAGGAAGGAGTGGCCATCCGCCATGGCCAGCAGCCGCTCCATCACGGCCGGGGTCAGCACGGCGCGGCCTTCGACCTGGTCGCTCGCCCAGGCCGTGTAGATGTCGTCGAAGACGGGGTCTTCCAGGTACAGTCGTTGCAGGCCGGTCTGCGGCTGGCGGCCATCCCTGTCGCGCAGGACGGTGATGCCGCGGAACGGAGCCGAGACGGTGATCTCGACATAGAGCCCCTGGAACAGCGTCTCGTCGTTCTTGCTGCTGTTATTCTTGCCGCCCTTGCGCGTGACCTCGAGCTCCGTGATGCGGATCGGGCGGCCGCGATAGGTGCCCGTGAAGCTGTCGTCGGCGCTCAGGCTGTCATGGGCCGGCAGGAAGCCGGCGGCGATGGCCGGGCCGAGATCCGGCTTGGTACCGATGCTGTGGCGAAGCTCGCCATAGGCGGCGAGCAGGCGTGGCAGGGTTTGTTGCTTGAAGGCGAGCGCATAGCGGCGGCTCGGTCCGCTGACGGCCCAGATCCAGGCGCCACCGCCGCCGATCACTATCAGGATGATGAAGGCCACCATCGGAGAACCCTGCGATTTGCCGCCGCCACTGGTCATGGCGAAGAAGAAGAGCGCGGCGGCGGCGAGGCCGAGAGGGACGAAGATCAGCGTGCGCCGCCGCGCCTCGGCCGCGAGCCTGGCACGGAGGCCCTCCAGCAGTGTGATCTCCGCCGCGAGCGGATGTGCCGGCGCGCCGCCCGGCATGGCGGCCAGACGCGCCGGCGCCAGGGGCGGCTTGCGGTAATAGGCCTTGATGATCGCCCAGGCGCCGAACACGAAGATCGCGACGACGAGGAACGGCACCGCGAAGGAGGCGAGGGCGGCCAGCAGCAGGAAAGGCACCCCGAGCAGCGACCAGGCCGTGCCGGAGCCCGCCGCAGCGATCAAGAGCGCGAGCAGGCCCAGCGCGAACGGCCCCAGGATGACCGCGAGCGCGACCGTCGTGACGAACCTCTTCGCCTTGCGCTGCTGGTGCTGGAAGCCCACCGCCGTCGTCGGCCAGCCCTCCTCGGGCTGCCGTGGCGCGACCCTGGGCCGAGGCTTGTCCATCCCGCTGGGATCCTCCGGCTCGCCGATAAAGCCGGATCAAAGCGGTGCGCGCGGCCGTTTGCGTCCTTCAAATGAAGGATCGACCGGGCTCAGTGCCTGGTCAGCCACGCGTGCTCGGTGGCGTTGTGGAACTTCCAGGTCCGTTTCGGGCCTGCCATGACGTTGAGATAATACAGGTCGTAGCCGTGGCAGGTGGCGCAGGGGTGGTAGCCCTTCGGCACCAGCACGACGTCGCCATCCTCGATCGCCATGGCCTCGTCCAGGCTGCGGTCATCGGTGTAGACGCGCTGGAAGCCGAAGCCCTGCGGCGGGTTGAGCCGGTGGTAATAGGTCTCCTCAAGATAGGATTCCCGCGGCAGGTCGTCCCGGTCGTGCTTGTGCGGCGGGTAGCTCGAGGTGTTGCCGGCCGGCGTGATGACCTCGACGACGAGGAGCGAATCCGCCGGCTCGTTCTCGGGCAGGATATTGGTCACATGGCGGGTGTTGCTGCCCTTGCCACGCACCTCCTGGCCGAGATCGTCGGGCTTGATCACACGCACCGGCAGGCCGCCGTTCAGGCCCGGCGCCGTGCAGATCGCGAGCTCGAGATCGGTCGTGGCCGTGACCGACCAATCCGACGCTTGAGGGACGTAGACCGACCAGGGCTTGCCCTCGAAGGGCGACATGCGCAGCCCCAGCTCGCCCAGAGCCTTGCCGCCGGCCTCGACCTCGCCCTTGCCGGTGACGAAGACGAGGCAGGCTTCGCGATCGCCGGTCCTGGCGGAGACCGTCTCGCCCGGCTTCAGGCGATGCAGGTCGAAGCCGACATAGGTCCAGCCGGCGCTCTGCGGCGTGACATGGGTGACATGGCCATTCGAGCCGGCGGGCTTGATGCGGAGATGGGACATGGGGGCGGTTCCTATCCGATACGGGCTCGTCATGCTCGGGCTCGACCCGAGCATCTCTTGCCGGAGATTCTCGGGTCTGCGCTACGCTTCGCCCGAGAATGACGCGGTGTTCAACCCAGCCCCGCTTCCTTGATGAAGCGGCTCAGATTGGCGTGACCGAGCTTGGCATATTTCGCCGGCTCGGCCTTCTTCGGGTCCTGCTCGGCTTCGACGACGATCCAGCCGGAATAGCCCTGCAATTCCCGGAGCACGCGGACATAGTCGATCAGGCCGTCGCCCGGCACGGTGTAGACGCCGGCGAGCACGGATTCGAGGAAGGACCAGTCCTCCCTGTTGGAACGCCACATCACCGCCTCGCGGATGTCCTTGCAATGGACATGGTGGATGCGGGCTTTCCAGTGGCGGGCGATGCGGGCCGGGTCGCCGCCGCCCCAGGTGGCATGGCCGGTGTCGAGCAGCAGGCCGACGGCAGCACCGGTCACGGCCATGAAGCGGTCGATCTCGGACTCGGTCTGGACGACCGTGCCCATATGGTGGTGGTAGACGAGCTGGAGGCCGTATTCGGCCTTCAGCGCTTCGGCAAAATTGGTGTAGCGCGCGCCGAAATCGGCCCAGCCGGCCTTGGCCAGCACCGGGCGGGCGGAGAGTGGTTTGGCTATGTCGGAATGGATCGCGTTCGAGGTCTCGGCCGCGATCAGGACGGTGCAGCCCATGTCGCGCAGCAGTGTCGCATGGGCCTTCACGGCGTCCATCTCGGCGGCGACGTCGCGGATCAGCAATTCGGTCGAGTACCAGCCCGAGACGAGCGCATGGCCATGCGCGTCGAGGATCGGCTTCAGCTTCGCCGCCTCGCGCGGGAACTTGTTGCCGAGCTCCATGCCGGTGAAGCCAGCGGTGCGGGCCTCGCTCAGGCAGGTTTCGAGCGGGATGTCGCCGCCGATCTCCAGCATGTCGTCATTCGACCAGCCGATGGGGTTCGCGCCGATGCGGATCATGTCGTTTCGTCCTCGATGGTCTTCAGGCTCAGGTCGATGGTGCAGGGTGCGGGGAACCCTCTCCCATAGGGAGAGGGTAGGGTGAGGGGTAGGCCGTTGGACGCGTGGCCTGTGACCCGACCGCTGCTGCGGTGAGGGACGTGCGAACTGGTCCAGGGGCCTGCACCTCACCCCTGCCCCTCTCCTTACAGGAGAGGGGTTCCCCGCGCTTATTCACCGACACGCTGCTGCTTCCGGCGCTCGTCGTAACTCGCCCGTGCCGCCCGCACCTCGGCACGTTCGCTCACCTCCGGCACCGCGACATCCCACCAGGTGCCGCCGGCGCCGGTCGAGATCAGCGGGTCGGTGTCGATGACGATGACCGTGGTGCGGGGATTGGTCTTCGCCTGGCCCAGCGCGGTTTCGAGTTCGGCGATCGAGGCGGCCTTCACCGCGATGGCGCCGAGGCTCGCGGCATGCGCGACGAAGTCGATCTCGGGCAGGGTCTCGTGCCGGGCATCCTTCAGCAGGTTGTTGAACGAGGCGCTGCCGGTCGCGTTCTGCAGGCGGTTGATGCAGCCGAAGCCGCGATTGTCGAGCAGGACGATGGTCAGTTTCAGGCCGAGCATCACTGAAGTCGCGATCTCGGAGTTTAGCATCAGATAGGAGCCATCGCCCACCATGACGACGACCTCCTTGTCCGGCCGCGCCATCTTGGCGCCCAAGCCCCCGGCGATCTCGTAGCCCATGCAGGAGAAGCCGTATTCGCCGTGATAGGAGCCCGGCGGCCCCGCCTGCCAGAGCTTGTGCAACTCGCCGGGAAGACCGCCGGCGGCGTGCAGCAGGATGATTTCGGAGCCGAACGTGCGCTGGACCGCGCCGATGACCTGCGCATCCGAGGGCAGGGTGGCGTTGGTGGCGGCGGTGACCTCGTCGGCCGCCTTGCGCCAATCGGCTTTGCCGGTCTTGGCGTTCGTGGTCCAGCTCTCGGGCGCCTGCCAGTTGCCGAGCGCGGCGAAGAGTTCGGTCAGGCCCTCGCGGGCGTCGCCGACGAGTGGCAGAGCGCGATGCTTGCCGGCATCGAAGGGCTGGACGTTGAGGCCGATGATCGCCTTCTCCGCGGCGCCGAACAGCGCCCAGGAGCCGGTGGTGAAATCCTGCAGGCGGGTGCCGACGGCGAGGATCAGGTCGGCCTCGGCGGCGAGGCGGTTGGCGGCCGTCGTTCCGGTGACGCCGATCGCAGCCATGTTGAGGGGCGCGTCGTCGGGCAGGGCGGACTTGCCGCCTTGCGTCTCGCAGACAGGAATGCCGGTCGCGGTCGAGAAGCGGGCGAGATCGTCCGAGGCACCGGAATAGAGCACGCCGCCGCCGGCGATGATCAGCGGCTTCTTCGCGGCCTTGAGGGCGGCTGCGGCGAGATCGAGCTCGCTGCGGTCGGGGCGTGGGCGGCGTGGCGTCCAGAGTCGCTCGGCGAAGAAACTCTCGGGGTAGTCGAAGGCTTCCGCCTGCACATCCTGGCAGAGCGCCAGCGTCACCGGGCCGCATTCGGCCGGATCGGTCAGCACCTGCATGGCGCGGGCAAGCGCCGGGATGATCTGCTCGGGCCGGGTGATGCGGTCGAAATAGCGCGAGACGGGGCGGAAGCAGTCATTCGCAGAGACGGTGCCGTCGCCGAAATCCTCGACCTGCTGGAGCACGGGGTCGGGGACGCGGCCGGCGAAGACGTCGCCCGGCAGCAGCAGCACCGGCAGGCGGTTGACATGAGCGAGCGCTGCGGCCGTGACGAGGTTGGTCGCACCGGGGCCGATCGAGGTGGTCGCCGCCATGAAGCGGCGGCGCATGTTCGCCTTGGCATAGGCGATCGCCGCATGCGCCATGGCCTGTTCGTTATGGGCGCGGAAGGTCGGCAGGCGCTCGCGCTCGTGCCAGAGCGCCTCGCCGAGGCCCGCGACATTGCCATGGCCGAAGATCGCCCAGACGCCGCCGAAGATCGGCAGGCGCTCTCCGTCGATCTCGGTCATCTGGCGGCTAAGGTAGCGCGTCAGCGCCTGCGCCATGGTGAGGCGGACGGTGCCAGTCATGATCGGTCTCCAGGAGCGGAAAGCTATGCCGCCTTGCGGCCGCGCGTGGCAAGCCAGAGGTCGGTCAGGGCGCCGAAGCGCCGGGCCATGTCGGCTGTGGCCGCCTCGTCATCGAGCTTGCCGGAAAGCCAGCCCTCTGCGGCCGACATGAAGATGGTCCGGCCGACGGCGAAACCCTTGACGATCGGCGCGGCGGCCGTGGCGACGAAACCGGCCTTCAGCTCCTCTGTGGGTGCGTCCAGGCCGAGCAGGAGCACGCCGCGGCACCAGGGATCGTTCTTCGCGATGGTCTTCTCGATCGCGCTCCAGGCGGCGGGCGAGGATTGCGGTTCGAGCTTCCACCAATCCGGCTTGATGCCGAGCGCGTAGATCTCATCCAGCGCGCGAGCGACGGTGTCGGGCCCGAGCGGGCCGTTCTTGCCGGCGATGATCTCGATCAGCAGTTCGCGGCCGACCTTGCGGGCTGCCTCGAACAGGCCACGCAGCTTGTCCTGCTGGGCCTGCTTCAGCGCCGGCTCGTCATTGGGATGGTAGAAGCACAGCGCCTTGATGCAGTGGTCGACCGGCCAATCCGGCAGCAGCGAACCAATGTCCTGGCTGGTCTCGAAGCGCAACGGGCGCGAGCCCGGCAATTCGACGGGGCGACCGAGCCAGGAAAAAGGATGACGGGCGAATTCGAACATTGCCTCGCGGCCATGCTTCTCGTCGAGCAGCATGCCATAGCCCGGCCGGCCGGCGGCGACGCGAGCGGCCGCCTTGACGGCGAGCACCTTGAAATCGCGGATGCGGGCGGGGTCGGCGCCGAGCTTGGCGGCGACGTCTTCAAGCTGCGAGCGATGGTCGCAAGCGAGAGCCATCAGCGAGGGGATGTCGCGCCGGCGCGTCGTCGCCCAGTGGATGTGGTTGATCGCCTCGTCCTTGCGCAGCGCCCGGTGCGGGCTGCCGTTCTTCAGGAAATATTGCAGCTCCGCGAAGGTCGGGCTCTCGGGCGAGCAGAGCAGGCGCGAGACCGCGAAGGCGCCGCAGGCATTGGCCCAGGTCGCTGCGGTCTGCAGGCTTTCGCCGCCGAGCCAGCCGCGCAGGAAGCCGGACATGAAGGCATCGCCGGCGCCGAGCACATTATACACCTCAATCGGGAAGCCCTTGCCGATGATGCCGGCTTCGAGATCGTCGGAAATTGCGCCCTCATAGACGATGCAGCCCATCGGGCCCCGCTTGAGGACGATGGTGGCGGAGGAGAGCGCGCGGATCGTCTTCAGTGCCGGCAGGAGTTCGCTCTCGCCCGAGGCGATCAGCACTTCCTCTTCCGTGCCGACGATCAGGTCGCAGCCCGCCAGCACGGTCTTCATCCGGGCGGAGACGGCGGCGGAAGCGATGTAGCGGTTGTCGCCCTCGGCATGGCCGGCGAGGCCCCAGAGATTGGGGCGGTAGTCGATGTCGAGCACGACCTTGCCGCCCTGCGCGCGCATCAGACGCATCGCCTTGCGCTGGGCAGCCTCGGTGTTGGGCTTCGCGAAATGCGTGCCGGTGACGACGATGGCGCGGGCGGTGGCGAGGAAAGCCTCGTCGACGTCGTCTTCCTCCAGCGCCATGTCGGCGCAGTTCTCGCGGTAGAACAGCAGCGGAAAGGACTTGTCGCTCTCGACCGAGAGGATGGCGAGCGCGGTCAGCCGGGTCGGGTCCGTCTTCAACCCGTCGAGATTCACGCCCTCGCGATCGAGCTGCTCGCGCAGGAAGCGGCCGAACTGCTCGTTGCCGACGCGCGTCAGCAAGGCCGAGCGCAGGCCGAGCCGAGCTGTGCCGATGGCGATGTTGGCCGGGCAGCCGCCGACGGATTTGGCGAAGCTGGTGACGTCCTCGAGCCGCGAGCCGATCTGCTGGCCGTAGAGATCGACGGAGGCACGGCCGATGGTGATGACGTCGAGCGCCTGCGCTGGTTCGCCCTGCGATCCCGCCATGTGTTTCTCCCGGCTTTCCCTGCCCTTGCCATACCCACGGCTCGCCGGTTGCCCGATGGCTCCGCCGATGCGTCGTCTACGAAATGATAATTCTACGGTACAGTCAATTCGGAACGTATGTTCCTGATTGCTTTATCCCGTACGGGCCGGGTTTTTTGTTTCAGCATCGCCTGTCCCGAAAACCGCATTCCACTTTTCGGGCCGATGCTCTAGCCCTTGCGGCGGTCCTTGCCGGGCTTGCGGTCGCGTCGGGCGTCGCCGATGCCGACCGCCAGCGCCATCGACAGCGCCATCGTCGCAGACAGCGTGCGGAACCCGCCGAAATCGGCCTCCGCGACCTCGAACCAGATCGTCGCGAACTGGACAAGCGGCGAAAACGCGCTGTCGGTGATGGCGATGACGGGCACGCCGCTCTCGGAAAGCAGGCGAGCCTCGTCGATCGTCTCCGCCGCATAGGGCGAGAAGCTGACCGCCAGGGCGACGTCGCGTCTGGTGGCGAAGGAGAGGATCTCGGGGCTCAGGCCCGCCGCCGATTCGACGAGCTGGTTGCGGACGCCGAGCTTGCCGAGCGCATAAGCCATGTAGCTCGCGACCGGATAGGAGCGGCGCCGGGCGAGGATGTAGATCGTCTCGGCGCCGGCCAGCGCCGCGATGGCGCGATCCAGCGCCGCCTCGTCGAGGGAACGCGCCATCAGGTCGAGCGAGGTGCCCGAGGCGGTCAGGAAGCCCTCGAGGATGCGGTGATTGGCGCCGTTGCCGCCGACATCGGCGCGCAGCGCGCTGAGGCGTTCCTCATAGCTCGAATTGCGCTCGCGCAGGCGCTCGCGAAAGACGGTCTGCAGGCTGGTGAAACCGTCGAAGCCGAGATGCTGGGCGAAGCGCACCAAGGTCGAGGGCTGGACGCCGGCTGCGACCGCGATGCTGGCGGCGGTGCCGAAGGCGATCTCGTCGGGATTATCGAGCGCATAGGCGGCGACCTGGGCGATGCGCTTGGGCAACGACTGGCGGCGGCCGAGGATCAGCGCCCTCAGCCCGTCGAAATCGCGAGGGAGCCCGGAGGCCGTCCCGTCATCCATCAATCGAGCCTCTGCATCAATCACGCCTCTGCATCGTTGGAACGATTCTCATCGTTCTGGCAGTGCGAGCCAAATGGATCAAGTGTTCCATGGCTGGAATATCGCTCGCGGATTCGGCGGCATGGCTGGCCCTGCGGGGGCGGACATGGCACGCGGGGTGCAGGCTCGCGCCATAGGACGGCGATACGGACGGTGACTGATGAAGATCCTGCTGCTCAACCCCAACACCAGCGAGAGCCTGACTGCGCGCCTCGTCGATGCGGCCGCACAGGTCGTCGCGCCCGGAACGGCAATCGTGCCTGCGACGGCGCCGCGCGGCGTTCCCTACATCTCGACGCGGGCGGAAGCGCAGATCGGCGGCGCGATCGCGCTGGAAATGCTGGCCGAGCGGGCGGGAAGCTATGACGCGGCGGTGATCGCGGCCTTCGGCGATCCCGGCCTGTTCGCGGCGCGCGAATTGTTCGAGGTGCCGGTCGTCGGCATGGCCGAAGCGGCGATGCTGACCGCCTGCATGCTCGGGCGGCGCTTCGCCATCGTCACCTTCGCGACCGCGCTCGGCCCCTGGTATCAGGAATGCGTCGAGATGCATGGCATGACCGATCGCTGCGCCGGCATCCGCATGCTCGACGGCGCCTTCCGCTCGATCTCGGATGTCCAGGAGGAGAAGGAGGCGTTGTTGGTCGCGCTCGCCAATGATGCGGTCGCGAGCACGCAGGCCGATGTGGTGATCCTCGCTGGCGCGCCGCTGGCGGGGCTGGCCGCGCGGGTGCGCGAGCGCATTCCGGTGCCGGTGATCGACCAGGTTCAGGCGGCGGTGAAGCAGGCCGAGACGCTGGCGCTGCTGCGCCCGCTCAAGGCGCGCGAAGGCAGCTTCAAGCGACCTGCGGCGAAGGAGAGCACGGGTTTGCCGGGGGCGCTGGCGGACTGGATCGCGCATCGCGCCGGATAGGCCTACCCCATCACCCCGACCGAGCAGGTCTGTCCACCATCGACGGGCAGGCAGACGCCGGTGATGAACTTCGCTTCGTCGGAGGCCAGGAATACCGCCGCGTTGGCGATGTCCCAGGCGGTGCCCATCTTGCCCATCGGCACGAGCGCGTCGCGGGCGGCGACCATCTCGTCGGCCGAGGCGTATTGCCCGGAGATCTGCTTGTAGATCATCGGCGTGTCGATCAGCCCGGGCATGATGCAGTTCGCCCGGATGCCCTGCCTCGCATACTGCATGGCGAGCGCCACCGTCGCCTGGTTCACCGCCGCCTTGGTGGCGTAATAGGCGAAATAGGGGTAGCCGACCCAGCGGATCGCCGCGATCGAGGAGATGTTGACGATCGCGCCGCCGCCACCGGCCAGCATATGCGGGATGACGGCCTTGGAGCAGCGATAGACCGGGCCGAGATTGAGGTCGATCGCGGCCTTGAACTGCTCCTCCGAGAGTTCGACGGGCCCGCCCATATGGGTGACGCCGACATTGTTGTGCAGGATGTTGATGCGGCCGAAACGCGTCATCGTGGCGTCGACGACTGCATCGATCGAGGCCTGCTGCGTGACGTCGGCGGCAAGCGCGATGGCGATGCCGCCCTCAGCCGTGATGATCGCGGCGGTCTCGTCGGCCGCTTCCTGGCTGATGTCGATGCAGGCGATGCGGGCGCCCTCGCGGGAATAGGCGACGGCCGCCGCCTTGCCATTGCCCCAGCCGGCGCCGGAGGAACCGGCGCCGAAGACGATGGCGATCTTGCCCTTGAGGCGGTCGGCCATGGTGCGGTTCTTTCTACGCGATGAGTGCGTGCGGACATGCGCGGGAACCCCTCTCCTGTAAGGAGAGGGGTAGGGGTGAGGTGTAGGCCGGTTGACCAGTGGGTCACTGGTTTCACCGCGACGGCGGTCAGGCCACAGCAAAGACGTGCAACGGCCGACACCTCACCCTGCCCTCTCCTTACAGGAGAGGGTTCCCCGCGCCTCTTGCTCTCGTCCGGTGTCCGAGAATGACGCGTGGCGGTGGCCTCAGCTCAGCGAGCCGCCGACGGCCTTCTCGAGGATGGCCCAGGCTTCGTCGCCATACTTCTTCTTCCACTCGGCGTAGAAGCCGGCCTTGCGCAGGGCGTCGCGGAAGGGGTCGGCCTTGGTCTCGTTGATGGTCATGCCCTTGGAGGCGAGATCGCCCTGCAGGCCGGCATTGAGCTTGGCGACGTCGGCGCGCTCCAGTTCGGCGGCGGCGTTGAGGTTCTTGGCGACGATCGCACGGAGATCCTCCGGGAGGCGCTCCCAGGCGCGCTTGTTGCCGAGGAACCAGAAGCCGTCCCACATGTGGTTGGTGATCGAGAGATATTTCTGCACCTCGAACAGCTTGGCGGTCGAGATGATCGCGAGCGGGTTCTCCTGGCCGTCGACGACCTTGGTCTGGAGCGCGGTGTAGACCTCGGCGAAGTTGATGCTCGCCGGCGACGACTGGAAGGCGGTGAACATCGAGGTCCAGAGCGGCGAGACCGGCACGCGGATCTTGAAGCCCTTGAGGTCGTCGGGCGTGTTGATCGGGGCCTTCGACGAGGTCATCTGGCGGAAGCCGTTGTCCCAGATCTTGTCCATGACGACGAGGTTGGCCTTGCCGATCTGGCCGCGGACGTAAGTCCCGAGCTCGCCGTCCATCGCCTTCCAGACGGCGTCATAGTTCGGGAAGGCGAAGCCGATGCCGGAGACCGAGGCGTTGGGCACCAGCGTCGAGAGGATCAGCGGCGAGAGCGTGAAGAACTCGACGCCGCCCGAGCGGACCTGGCTCAGCATGTCGGTGTCGGAGCCGAGCTGGTTGTTGGGGAAGATCTGGATCGCGACGCGGCCCTTGGTCTCGGCCTTGATCTTCTCGACCGCCTCGTTGGCGCGCACGTTCATCGGGTGCGCGATCGGCAGGTTGTTGGCGTATTTGTAGGTGAATTCTGCGGTCTGCGCGGAGGCTGAGCCGATATGGAAGGTGCCGATCGCGGAGGCGGCGGCTGTGCCCTGCAGCAGGGTGCGGCGTGAAATGGTCATGGTCGTTTCTCCCGGGAATGCGTTGTCGTTCGTGAATCTGCCCGGTCGTTGCCGGGAAGCTGGTGTCGGCATGCTGTCGGCGTCGCGTGTCTCCGTCACAGCACCCAGGTCGAGATGCCCGGCACGACCGCGATGATGACGAGGCCTACAAGCAGCGCGATGAGATAGGGCCAGATCGCGCCCATCGCCTCGTCGGGCGAGACGTTGCCGATCTTGCAGGCGATGTAGAAGCCGATGCCGATCGGCGGCGTCATCAGGCCGATGTTCATGGCCGTGACCACGACCATCGAATAATGCACGTCGTTGATGCCGAGGTTCTTGGCGATCGGGAACATCAGCGGCGCCATCAGCACGATCGCGGGCAGGCCCTCGAGCACGCAGCCGAGGATCATGAAGACGACGATCGTCACCGCCATGAAGGAGAGCCAGCCGCCGGGCAGGCCGATCATGAAATTGGCGAGGTCGCGGGCAAAGCCGGTCTGGGTCAGGGCCCAGGCCATGGCCAGCGCCGTGCCGAGGATCATCAGGATCGCGCCCGACAGGGCGGCGGTCTCGACGAACATCGCGTAGAACTTCTTGGGGCTGATGCCGCCATAGAGGATCATGCCGATGATCAGCGCATAGAGCACCGCGATGGTCGAGACTTCGGTCGCGGTGGCGACGCCGCCGCCGACCGCGCCGCGGATGATGAAGGGCAGCACCAGCGCAGGCCCGGCGATCAGCACGGTCTTGCCGATGACGGCGAGCGAGACGCGGCGCACGCCCTTGAGGTCCTCGTGGCGCGCCTTCCAGCGGGCGAGGACAGCCAGCGCCAGCAGCAGCACCATGGCGATGGCGAAGCCCGAGTTGAACAGGCCCGCGATCGAGACGCCGGCGACCGAGCCGAGCACGATCAGCACGATCGAGGGCGGCACGGTGTCGGCCATGGCGGCGCCGGTGGCGAGCAGGGCGATCAGCTCCTTGGGCTGGTAGCCGCGCCGCTTCATCTCCGGGAAGAGGGCCGGCGCCACGGTCGCCATGTCGGAGACCTTCGAGCCCGAAATGCCCGAGACGAGAAAGAGCGAGCCGAGCAGCACATAGGACATGCCGGCGCGGACATGGCCGAGCATGGAGGCAAGGAAATCGACGATCGCCTTGCCCATGCCGGTGGCATCGAGCACGCAGCCGAGCAGGACGAAGATCGGCACCGAGAGCAGGATGATGCTCGACATGCCCTCGTCCATGCGGCCGACCATGACGATCATCGGCACGCTGGTGGAGAACATCAGGAAGCAGAGCGTGCCCATGCCGAAGCAGAAGGCGATCGGCACGCCGGCGACCAGGCAGAGCGCGACGACGCCGAGCAGGAAGATCAGGATATTGCCGTAGCCCAGCCCCTTGAAGGTCGGGGTCAGGAGCCAGAAGGCGACGCCGATGGCGACGACGAGTGCGGTCGCGAGCACGAGGTCGCGGAGCGTCGAGGTCCGCACCGCATGGCGGAGCGCCAGCAGCGTCATCAGGATGATGCCGGTTGCGATGGCCGAGACGCGCCAGCTATTGGGGATGTTCAGGGCGGCCGAAGTGACGAAGCTTTCCTCGATCGCATAGTCGATTGCCGGATAGACCATGGCCAGCAGGAAGGCCGCGACGACCAGCAGCGCGAAGGTGTTGGCGAAGCCGCGCAGGCGCTCGGGCATCATGCCGACGAAGAGCGTCAGCCGCAGATGCTCGTTGCGGTCGATCGCGATGGCCGAGCCGAGCATGGCGAGCCAGAGGAAGGAGATCGAGGCGACCTCGTCGATCCAGATCACCGGCAGCGAGAAGACATAGCGCGAGGTCACGCCGAGCAGCAGCACGCCGATGATCAGCGCGACCAGCCCGGCCGCGATCATCTCGATCGGGCGCATGAATGGAGAGCCCGGACGGACATCGTCCAGATCGGCGAGATCCTCGGGCAGGGCGATCCTGTCGGCGACGTCGACCATGATGCCGGCTCAGCCGCGAACGCAGGCGCGGGGCGCGGCGACCATTGGGTCAGCCAGCGGCATGGTGGTGGCGGGCACGGAGCCGGCTCCCTCACGGGTTGCCTGCATCGACATCGGTTCTTCCTCCATGCGCGTCGATCTTGTTGGCTTGTTGGGCAGCCGTCGACGCGGTCCATACTGTGACCGGGATCACATCAGGTCGGCGCGGAGATTACACGACAGCGACTGCATTGCAATCCGGAATGGGGCGATCTAGGCTCGTTCGACAAGAATAAGGTCCATATCATGGATCGGGCTCGAGGAAGCCAAGGTGGCACCATTCAACGAAGCGCGCGCCGGGATGTCCGGTTCGCAGAGCGTCGACCGCGCTCTGCGGCTGCTCGCACTGATCGGCCGGGAGCCGGCCGGCGGGCTTCCGCTCGCGGAGATCGTGACGGGCAGCGGCCTCAACAAGCCGACGGCGCGACGGCTGCTGTTGGCGCTGATGCGGGCCGGATTGGTCGAGCAGGAGCCGCAATCGCGGCATTACTGCCTCGGCGAGGAGGCTTTCGTGCTGGGCGTGCTGGCGGCGCGCCGGCACGGGCTGCTCGAACTCGCGATGGAGAGCCTGCGCCGGCTGTCCGACGTGACGATGGATACGAGTTTCCTCTCGATCCGGCGCGAGAACTATTCCGTCTGCCTGCATCGGGAGGAGGGCACCTATCCGGTGCGGACGCATGCGCTGCAGGCCGGGTTGCAGCATCCGCTCGGCGTCGGCGCGGGCTCGCTCGCCATGCTGGCAGTGTTGCCTGACGATGATGTGGACCGAATCATCGCGGCCAATACAGCGGTCCTGCTGACGCATTATCCGGGCTTCGCGCCGGAACTGATCCGGGGCGATCTCGCCTTGGCGCGAGAGCGTGGCTTTGCGGTCAATCCGGGCCGGCTGGTCGCCAGTTCCTGGGGCATCGGGGCGGCCTTCCGCTATCCCGACGGGCGCGTCGCCGGAGCGCTCAGCCTGGCTGCGATCGACAGCCGCATGCAGCCGGCGCGGCAGCAGGAACTCGCCGGCCACCTCGCGCTGGAGGTCGCACGGATGGAGCGCCTATTGGCTGAGATGTTTGTGTCGGGGCGCAAGACGACGAGCCGGGTCGGCCGGCCTGCGGCCGCGCCGATTGAGGCGAGACGCGCGTGATGCGACTGCGCTTACCCAAAGACCATATCGATATGGGAGTGCCTTGAATGGCCGGATTGACGTCTTCCACCGCCCCTGCCGGCGGCGTTGTCCCGATGACGCGGCGGGTGATGAATCTCGGCCATATCGCCGCGCAGAATGCGCGCCGGCTTGCCGATCACGCGGCCTTCATCTGGGGCGGTCTGACACTGAGCTGGGCTGATCTCGACGCACAGGTATCGGCGCTGGCGGCCGGTTTGCGGGCGCGCGGCATCGGCAAGGGCGACCGCATCCTGGTTCATTCCAAGAACTGCGACGCAATGTTCGTCTCGATGTTCGCGACCTTCCGGCTCGGCGCCGTCTGGGTGCCGACGAATTTCCGGCTGCTGCCCGACGAGGTCGCCTATCTCTCGACCTCCTCGGGCGCGAAGGCCTTCCTCTGCCATGGCGATTTTCCCGACCATGCGGCAGCCGTCGCGAAGGCTGCGCCCGCGCCGGAATTCACCTGGCGGATCGGCCCCGGCAGCTTCGGGGAAGACGATGTCGAGGCGGTGATCGCGCGGCATACCGGCGAGCGCGTCAGCGATGTCGCGGTCGAGCATGACGACCCGTGCTGGTTTTTCTTCACCTCGGGCACGACCGGGCGGTCCAAGGCCGCCGTGCTGACGCATGGCCAGATGGGTTTCGTCATCACCAACCATCTCTGCGACCTCGTGCCCGGCACGACCGAGGCGGATTCCTCGCTGGTGGTGGCGCCGTTGTCGCATGGCGCGGGGGTGCATCAGTTGATGCTCGCGGCGCATGGTGCCACGACGATTCTGCTGCCGACCGAGCGCTTCGACATCGACGAGGCCTGGAGGCTGATCGCGCACTATGGCGTTACCAGCCTGTTCACGGTGCCGACGATCCTGAAGATGTTGGTCGAGCATCCGGCGGTCGACGTCCAGGATCACTCCTCGCTGCGTTATGTGATCTATGCCGGCGCGCCGATGTATCGCGAGGACCAGAAGCGGGCGCTAGCCAAGCTCGGCAAGGTGCTGGTGCAGTATTTCGGGCTGGGCGAGGTCACCGGCAACATCACCGTGCTGCCGCCCTCGCTGCACGAAGCCGAGGATGGGCCGCAGGCGCGCGTGGGAAGCTGCGGCTTCGCCCGCACCGGGATGCAGGTGCAGATCCAGGACGACGACGGCCGCGAGGTCGGGCCGGGCGTCCAGGGCGAGATCTGCGTCATCGGCCCGGCGGTCTTCGCCGGCTATTACGACAACCCGGAGGCCAATGCGAAGTCGTTCCGTGACGGCTGGTTCCGCACCGGCGATCTCGGCCATATGGACGAGCAGGGCTTCGTCTACATCACCGGCCGGGCCTCGGACATGTACATCTCCGGCGGCTCGAACATCTATCCGCGCGAGATCGAGGAGAAGATCCTGACCCATCCGGCGATCGCGGAGGTTGCGGTGCTCGGCCTGCCCGATCCGGTCTGGGGCGAGATCGGCGTCGCCGTCTGCGTCTGCCGCAGCGGCGAGCGGGCGAGCGAGGCCGAGATCGCGGGCTTCCTGTCCGAGAAGATCGCCCGCTACAAGATGCCCAAGCGCTTCTTCTTCTGGGATGCCCTGCCGAAATCCGGCTATGGCAAGGTGCCCAAGCGCCTCGTCCGCGACGAACTGGAGGCGCGCGGCGAGCTCGAATGGCTGAGGGGGCAGGCTTCGTGAGGCGGATCGAACAGCCCGGCACCGGCACGCCCGAGCGCATCCAGTGGGCGGAATGCCATGGCCTGCGCTTCCCGATGACGCTGCAGGCGGGGCTGCCGCTGCTCGAGGCTGTCAGGCGCGGCTTTGCGGCGGCGGGCTTCACCTCCGGCGTGGCGAAGCTCGACGGGCTTGCGCTCTCGCCCTTCGCCTATGTCATGCCGGCGCTGTCGCAGACGCCGGATCACGCGGCCTTCTACAGCGAGACTTTTCGGCCGGCGGGTGTCGTCCGGGTCGAAGTGGGCGCGATGACCTTCGGCCTGCGCGACGGGGCGCCGTTCTTTCATGCCCATGCGCTCTGGGTGGAAGGCGACGGCAAACGCGGCGGCGGGCATATCCTGCCCGACGAGACGGTGGTCACTGAAGCGATCACGCTGCCAGCCGTCGGGCTCGACAGCGCAGCCTTTATCGCCGAGCCCGATCCGGAAACGAATTTCAAGCTGTTCGGTCCGAAGCTGGCCGAGTTGCTGGGCGCGACGCGGGAGGGGCGCTTCTTCGCGCTGCGGGTCAAGCCGAATGTCGATTTCTGCGGCGCGCTGGAGCGGTTCTGCGCCGAGCGCGGTATTGCGCGCGCAACGATCCATGGCGGCGTCGGCTCGACCATCGAAGCGCGCTTCGTCGATGGCGGCAGCGTCGAGAATTTCGCCACGGAGGTCGCGATCACCTCGGGGCGGATCGTCGATGATGGCGCCGGCCCGCAGGCCGAGATCGACGTGGCGCTGGTCGATTTCACCGGCGCGATGGCGAGCGGGCGCCTGAAGCGCGGCGACAATCCGGTGCTGATGACCTTCGAGCTGGTGCTGGAGGTGGGGTAGGGCGCTGTCATTCTCGGGCTCCTCCCTTCCCCCCTTGTGGGGAAGGGTATGGGGATGGGGGTGGTTCCGCTTGGCGAGCCCTCACCAGGCGGCGCGACCCCCACCCCGACCCCGCCCCACAAGGGGGAGGGGTTCCCGCGCCTTCAGTTCTCCGGGAGGCGCTTCTGCGCAATCTCCATCTCCCGCAGGTTCTTGCGCTGGATCTTGCCCGTCGCCGTCATCGGCAACTCTGTCACGAATTCGATCTCGCGCGGATACTGGTAGGCGGCGAGGCGTTCGCGGACGAAGGCCTGGATTTCGGTCGCCAGGGCATCGGAGGGGACGATCTCCGGCTTCGGCAGGATGAAGGCCTTGATCAGTTCCGTGCGGACGGGATCGGGCACGCCGACCACGGCGACCATCAGCACGGCGGGGTGGCGGATGATGCAGTCCTCGATATCGCCGGGGCCGATGCGGTAGGAGCCCGACGAGATGATGTCGTCGTCGCGGCCCTGGAACCAGAAATAGCCGTCCTCGTCGCAGGTGCCGGTGTCGCCGGTCAAAAGCCAGTCGCCGGCGAATTTCGCGGCGGTGGCCTCGGGCTGGCGCCAGTATTCCAGCATCATCACCGGGTCGGGGCGGGCCACCGCGATCAGCCCGGCCTCGCCAGCCGGCAGCGGTTCGCCCTGCGGTGAAACGATCGCGACGCGGTGGCCGGGCACGGCGCGGCCCATCGAGCCCGGCCTGACCGGAAACAGGTCGGCGCAGTTGGCGACGAGCAGGTTGGCCTCGGTCTGGCCATAGAACTCGTTGACGGCGAAGCCGAAGGTCTCAGCGCTCCACTCCAGCATGTCGGCGCCGAGCGTCTCGCCGCCGCTGCCGATCGAGCGCATGGCATACACGAAGTGGCGGGGATCGCGGACCTGGCGCATCAGCTTCAGCGCGGTCGGCGGCAGGAAGGCGTTGCGGACCTTGTGCCGCGCCATCAGGTCGAAGGCGGCTTCGGGATCGAATTTGCGGGCGCGCGAGGCGAGCACCGGCACGCCGCAATACAGGCTCGGCAAGAGCACATCGAGCAGGCCGCCGATCCAGGCCCAGTCCGCCGGGGTCCAGAACAGGTCGCCGGGTTGCGGAAAGAATGATTGCGGCATCTGCACGCCGGGCAGATGGCCGAGCAGGACGCGATGGGCATGGAGTGCGCCCTTCGGCTTCCCCGTCGTGCCGGAGGTGTAGATGATCAGGGCCGGATCGTCGGCGCGGGTGTCGACGGCTGTGAAATCGTCGGAGGCCTTCGCCATCTCGGCCGCGAGGTCGAGGTGGCCGCGGGCGCCGTCGACGACGAAGATGCGCCTGAGATCGGGCAGGGCATCGCTGATCGCCTCGATCTTGGCGAGGTTCTCGGCATCCGTGATCAGGGCTGCGGCGCCGCTGTGCTGGAGCCGGTGTTCGAGCGCCTCGGGGCCGAACTGGATGAAGAGCGGCAGCGCGATGCCGCCCATCTTGTAGACGGCGAGATGCGCCATCGCCGTCTCGGGCCGTTGCGGCAGCAGGATGCCGACGCGCTCGCCCGCACTGATGCTATGGCCGCGCAGCATGTTGGCGATGCGGTTCGAGGCGCGCTTCAGATCGTCGAAGGACCATGTCGCGACGCCGGCCGCATCATCCTCATAGATCAGTGCCGGTTTGCCGCTGCCATCGGCGTGGCGGTCGCAACAGGCGACGCCGATGTTGAAGCGCTCGGAAATGTCCCAGCGAAAGCGGTCGAAGGTCTCGCCATAGGTCGCGTGGCGTTCGAGCATCATCCTCACCAAGTTGTCGTTGTCGCCGACGATTTGGCTTGCGGCCAGCGGCGCTGGCAAGTGCGTGACGGCGGCACAACCGCCCTGACAACGACATTGTTTGATGTTATACATTCCGTAGAACGGAGGCCGTCATGAACGAAAGCGTCAAATCGTCTGCGGGGGAGGTCGTGGGCGATGTGGTCCAGCTTCGCAAGATCGGCAATTCGCTCGGGATCATCCTGACGAAGGATATCCTGGCGCGCTTCAGGCTGGCCGAAGGGGACCGCTTCACGGTGGTCCATCAGCCGGACGGCGAGGTCAAGCTCGTCCCCTATGACGATGTCCACGCTCGGGGAATGGAGATTGCGCGCCGGTCGTTCAAGAAATATGCGGCGACCTATCGCGAACTCGCCAAATGAGCGAGCCCGTCTGGGTCAATGTCGCGCTTGCGATCGATATTCATTCGGAACAGCTCTCCTTGTTCGGTGGACCTGCGGGACTGCGCGACCGGGCTTTGCTCGAATCGGCCTTGGCACGGGCACAGAACAAGTTCGCCTATGGTGAGACGGACCTCGCGGTTCTGGCTGCTGCCTGTGCTTTCGGCGTTGCGCGAAACCATCCCTTCGTCGACGGGAACAAGCGCGCAGCATTCGGCTGCATGATCGTCTTTCTCGGTCTCAACGGCATCGATCTCGATGTCGAGCCGGCGATGGCCGCCGCCGCCATCCTCGCGCTGGCGGCGGGCGAGGTCGATGAAGACGGGCTGACGCGCTGGCTCCGCGACAACTGGCCGAAGGATGCGCCGGCATGACTACTCCGATCTGGATCGAAGCCGCCATCAATGGTCCCTGGGGCAAGGAGCGCCAGCCCGGTATTCCGATCACGATCCCTGAGATCGTCGCGGACGGAATCGCTGCCGTCGAGGCGGGGGCTGCGATCGTGCATCTGCATGTCTATGACGTCGAGACCGGGCGCCAGCGCGACGACTGGGAGCTCTATGCGCAGGCGATCGAGGGGATCCGCGCCAAGGTCGACGCCATCGTCTATCCGACCATCCCGATCCTCGGATCGGGCTATGCGGGGGACATGATCGGGTCCGGCCGCTACACCCATCTGGAGGAACTGGCGAAGCGTGGGCTCGTCGAATGGGGCGTGCTCGATCCCGGCTCCTGCAACTGGACGACCTTCGCCGGCATCCTCTCGGGCGAGCCGGGCTTCATCTATCAGAACCCCGGCGAGCATATCCGCGAGGGGATGGCAGTGGCGCAGGCCCACAGGATCCATCCGAGCTATGCGATCTACGAGCCCGGCTTCACGCGGCTCGGCGCGGCGCTGGCCAAGGCCTATCCCGGCATGCCCAGCCCGATCTACCGGCTGATGTTCTCGGATGCCTTCGCCTGGGGCTTCCCGCCGCGCGACTGGGCGCTCGACGCGCATCTGAAGCTCTTGGCCGAGGATGCACCGGACGCGCCGGTGATGATCGCGGGGCTGGGCGTCGACCTGACCGGGCTGATCCCGGCTGCGGTCGCGCGCGGCGTGCATGTCCGCGCCGGGCTCGAGGATGCGCCCTTCGGCTGCGCGCAGACGAACGCCGCTCTGTTGAGCGAGACGGTGCGGCTGGTCGAGGCGGCGGGCGGACGGGCTGCGAGCGCAGCGCAGGTAAGGGCGGATCTGGCGCAGCGCGAGACGAAGCGTCGGACGTAGCGTCAACGCGGCCATTCGTGCCAAACTGGTTTGCCGGCGCCTCGGGGCATGCCTCACCCGGCATGCAACGATCAGGTTTCTGCCATGAGCCCCATCGCCGTCGGCGTCATCGCGTTTCTTTGCGTGTTCGGCGGCGCCGGCACGGGCATGTTGCTGCGATCGCGGTTGCCGGATCATCATCTGGGGCCCGAATCGCGAGATGCGATCAAGCTGGCGACCGCCATCATCGGCACCTTGTCCGCGCTCGCGCTCGGCCTCCTGATCGCCTCGGCGAAGCGGACCTTCGACGATGCCGGCGCCGACCGGCGGACATCATCGGCGCGCGTCGTGCTGCTCGACCGGGTGATGGCGCAGTACGGTTCGCAAACGGCGGAGTTGCGTGCCCAGCTCAAGGCCATCATGCAGGCGCGGCTGAAGGCCGAGCAGGACGATACCGGCGACCTTTCGATCAGCGAAGGCCTCCAGATCGAGGCGGCCCAGAACCGGCTGAGGAATCTGGTGCCGCAAACCGAGGCGCAGCGTGCCCTGCAGCAGCGTGCGCTTCAGCTCAGCGGGGATCTCGCCGAAGCGCGATGGGTTCGCGCGGAAAGCGAAGTGGGGGGATTCCCGACCCCTTTCCTGGCCGTCCTCATCATGTGGTTCACGCTGCTCTTCGCCTCGTTCGGCCTGCTGGCGCCCGGCAACGGCACGGTCGTCGCGACGCTGTTCATCTGCGCCATCTCGGTGAGTGCGGCGCTGGTGCTGATCATCGACATGGACCACCCCCATCTCGGCTTCATCCGCGTCTCGGACGTGCCCTTCCGCTGGGCCATCGAGCGGATCGGCCAGCCCTGATGCCGTCCCGCGCGAAGGCTCGGGACGGCTGCGCCCGTCGCTTCCCTCAGGCCACGGCTGCCCTGGGTATATTGGTCTCGCTGCGACCTTCGAAGGCAGCCATCGCGGCCTGGACGCCACCGCTGCGATGGGGAACGCCGGCTGCCGCCAGCCCCATCTCGACGCCCGACAGCGCGCCCAGCAGCGCCAGCTCGTTGCACTCGCCGAGATGGCCGATGCGGAAGATCTTGCCGGCGACCTTGCCGAGGCCGGAGCCCAGCGAGATGTTGTACTTCTCCAGCGTGATCTTGCGGTAGCGGTCGGCATCGTGACTCGGCGGCATCAGCACGGCCGTCAGCACCGGCGAATGCTCGGCGGGGTTCTGGCAGAGCACTTCCAGCCCCCAGGCCTCGACGGCGGCGCGGCAGGCGGCGGCGAGGCGCTGGTGCCGGGCGAAGACGGCGTCGAGCCCTTCCTCCTGCAGCATGGCGAGCGCTTCCTTGAGCCCGTAGAGCAGGTTGGTCGCCGGCGTGTAGGGGAAGAAGCCGCTCGCGTTGATCTTCACCATCTCCTGCCAATCCCAATAGGAGCGCGGAAGGCTGTTGGCCTTCGAGGCGGCCATCGCCTTTTCCGAGATCGCGTTGAAGCTGAGGCCGGGCGGCAGCATCAGCCCCTTCTGCGAGCCGGAGACGGTGACGTCGACCTGCCACTCGTCATGCCGGTAGTCGACCGAGGCGAGAGACGAGATGGTGTCGACCATGAACAGGGCCGGGTGGCCGGCGGCGTCGATCGCCTTGCGGATCGCGCCGATGCGGCTGGTCGAGCCCGTCGAGGTCTCGTTGTGGACGACCATGACGGCCTTGATCCGACGCGACTTGTCCTCGGACAGCCTCGCCTCGATCGCGGCCGGGTCGGCGCCACGGCGCCAGTCGCCCGGGATGAACTCGACCTCGATCCCGAAGCGGGTGGCGATCTGCTTCCACAAAGTCGCAAAATGGCCGGTCTCCGCCATCAGCACGGTGTCGCCGGGCGACAGCGTGTTGACGATTGCCGCTTCCCAGGCGCCGGTGCCGGATGCCGGATAGATCACAACAGGCTGCGTCGTCTTGAAGACGGCCTTGCAGCCTTCCAGCACATGCTTGCCGAGCGCGGCGAACTCGGCGCTGCGATGGTCGATGATCGGCATCGCGATGGCGCGCAGGATGCGATCGGGAATCGGGCTGGGGCCCGGAATGTGCAGGAAATGCCGACCCTGTTGCGCGCTCATGCTGATCCTCCTTCGGCATCCTGGTGCGGTTCGCGCCGCCCTCATTGCCTCGGCGCAAAATTGCATTCATTTTCTGCTTTGGCAATCTCGTGATCGCGCTCATAAATGACGTATTCGCCCTCGACAGGGCTATCCTGCTGAACTAGCGATGATTCATGGCGAGCACGGTTCTGGACAGGCGAGGCGACGACGGCGCGGCAGCGGCTTCCGCTGCGCCGGGCGAGGTTTCGCGCGCCTCCGCCTCTCTTCATGGCGAATTGCTGGCCGCGCTGCGCGACTACATCGTCGAGGGTAATCTCGAAGATGGTGCGCGCGTTCCCGAGCGGCTGCTCTGCGACCGCTTCGGGATTTCGCGCACGCCGTTGCGCGAGGCGCTCAAGGTGCTGGCCGCCGAGGGGCTGATCGATCTCCTGCCCAACCGCGGCGCGCGGGTGCGTGTTCTCAGCGCCGATGATCTGCGCGAATTGTTCGACGTCATGGGTGGGCTCGAGGCGCTTGCAGGCCGGCTGGCCTGCGAGCGCATCAGCGACGACGAGGTCGCCGAGATCGAGCGGGTTCATCACGAGATGTACCGCTTCTATTTGCGTCGCGAGATGCATGGCTATTTCCAGTGCAATCAGGAAATCCATCGCATGATCGTCGAGGCGGCCGGCAATGCCGCGCTGCAGGCTACCTATGCGAGCTTCGCGGGGCGGATCCGGCGGGTGCGCTATTCGGCCAATCTCGCCACCGATCGCGACCGCTGGGGCGAGGCGATGCGCGAGCATGAGGCGATGCTCGATGCCCTGCGCCGTCGCGCCGGCAGCGAATTGAGCGACATCCTGTTCATTCACCTGCGCAACAAGCGCAAGGCGGCCCAGGCGGGTGCTCCGCGTTAGATCGCGCGACTGCGTTCTTCGGGTATCTTGGATCGCGCCGATATCCTCGATCGGTCGTCATTTCAGTCCGATCTCATTTTCAGATTGAATGCAAAATTATTTGCTTCTAGGCTGGTCTCCACGACGCCGTAAGAGCGCGATCCAAGGGAGATGACCAGCATGACGAAGCATTGGCTTGCCGCATCCGCATTTCTCCTGACCGGCGCGATGCCGGTCTTCGCCTGGGAGCCGACCAAGGCGATCGAGATCATCGTCCCGTTCTCGGCCGGTGGCGCATCCGACCAGATGGCCCGCACCATCCAGGGCGCCATCCAGAAGCACAAGCTGACCTCGCAGCCGATCATCGTCGTCAACAAGCCGGCCGCCGGCGGCGCCGAAGGCATGCTCGAGATCCAGAAATCGACCGGCGACGCCCACAAGCTGATCACCACCTCCAGCGGCCTCTACATGACGCCGATGGCGACGAAGCTGCCGCTGAACTGGACCGACTACACGCCGATCGCGATGATGGCGCAGGACTCGTTCGTCCTGTGGGTCAACGCCAAGGCGCCCTACCAGAATGCCGGCGACCTGATGGCGGCGGCGAAGACGGCCTCGCCGCCGATGAAGGTCGGCGGCACCTCGTCGAAGCGCGAGGACAACCTGATCGTCTTCGCCATGGAGAAGGCCGGCGACACCAAATTCGCCTATATCCCCCACACCAGCGGCGGCCAGGCCTCGACCCAGCTTTCGGGCGGGCACATCGAGGCCTCGACCAACAACCCGGCTGAAGACGTCGCGAATTGGCGCGGCGGTGCGACCCGGCCGCTCTGCGTCTTCTCCGACAAGCCGATGGCCTATTCCGAGAAGGTCGCTGACGGGAAATCCTGGGCCGACATTCCGACCTGCCCGTCGCAGGGGCTGAACGTCACCTACCAGATGCTGCGCGGCATGTTCATGCCCGGCAAGGTCACCAAGGAGCAGCAGGCCTTCTATGTCGACCTGTTCAAGAAGGTCTCCGAGACGCCGGAATGGAAGGAGTACCTCGCGCGCGGCGCGCTGGTCCCCGACTATCGCGACGGCGACGCCTTCGTCTCCTTCCTCAAGGAGGACGAGGCCAAGCACGCCAAGCTGATGAGCGATGCCGGCTTCATGGCCAAGTGAGCGGTTGCGCCACCGGCCCTGCCGCTTCTCGTGCCGTCATTCCGGGCGCAGCGAAGCGGAGACCCGGAATCCATCGGAGGGTGCTGAGCCCTACGATGGATTCCGGATCGGCGCCGCTTCGCGGCTGGTCCGGAATGACGGTGCGGGAGGTGAAGAATGTCCGACCTGACTGACGAGCTTTCCCCCCGCGGCCTCTCCCGCCGCCCTGTCGAGCGCATCGTCGCGGCGGTGCTGATCGGGCTTGCCCTTGTCGTGCTCTATGATTCCTACGGGCGCGGCGCTGGCTGGGACAATGGCCCGCAGAACGGCTTTTTCCCCGCTCGCGTCGGCTGGCTCTTCCTGGCCGCCTCGCTGTTCATCCTGGTGCAGTCCTTCCGCTCGCCTGTGGATGGCGTCTTCGTCACCTATGCGCAACTCGGGCAGGTCGTGCGCGTGCTCGGGCCGCTCGTCCTGTTCGTGGCGCTGATCCAGCCGCTCGGGCTCTATGTGGCGGCGGCGATCTTCATCGTGGCGTTCATGGGCATCGTCGCGACCTCGCGCTGGTATGCGATCGGGCTGACGGCCGTGCTGGTGCCGCTGGTCTGCTTCTGGGTCTTCGAAATCCAGTTCCGCGTGCCGCTGCCCAAAGGCCCGCTCGAGACTGCACTCGGCTATTGAGGTCGCGCTGATGGATGATTTCTCCTCGCTGATGGCCGGGTTCCAGGTCGCGCTGTCCTGGCAGAACATCGGCTTCATGGCGATCGGGGTGGTGCTCGGCATCATCGTCGGCGTGCTGCCGGGGCTCGGCGGGCCCAACGGCGTCGCGATCCTGCTGCCGCTGACCTTCGGCATGGACCCGACCTCGGCGATCATCCTGCTCTCCTCGATCTACTGGGGCGCGCTGTTCGGGGGAGCGATCACCTCGATCCTGTTCAACATCCCCGGCGAGGCCTGGTCGGTGGCCACGACCTTCGACGGCTATCCGATGGCGGTGCAGGGCAGGGCGGCGGAAGCGCTGACGGCGGCCTTCACGGCCTCCTTCATCGGCGCGATCTCGGGCGTCATCCTGATCACTTTCGTGGCGCCGCTCGTCGCCTCGTTTGCGCTGCGGTTCGGGCCGGCCGAGTTCTTCGCCGTTTTCCTCCTGACCTTCTGCTCCTTCATCGGCATGGGCCGGGACAACCGCTCCAAGATCCTGGCCTCGCTGTGCATCGGCTTCCTGCTGGCGGCGGTCGGGCTCGACTCGATCTCGGGCGATCTGCGCATGACCTTCGGCTCGATGGAGCTGATGCGCGGCTTCGATTTCCTGATCGTGGTGATCGGCCTGTTCGGCGTCAGCGAGATCCTGTTGACCGTCGAGGAGGGGCTCGTCTTCAAGGGCAAGCAGGCCCGGATCGACCTCAAGGTCGTGCTCCGGACCTGGGCGGGGCTGCCGCGCTACTGGGCGACATTGCTTCGCTCGGCGGTGGTCGGGATGTGGATGGGCGTGACGCCGGGCGGCGCGATCGCGGCATCCTTCATGGGCTATGGCCTCGCCAAGCGCTTCTCGAAGCGCGGCAAGAACTTCGGCAAGGGCGAGATCGAGGGCGTGCTGGCGCCCGAGACGGCGGCGCATGCGGCCGGCACCGCAGCCCTGCTGCCGATGCTGGCCCTCGGCATTCCCGGTTCTGCGACGGCCGCCGTTCTGCTCGGCGGGCTTCTGGTCTGGGGCTTGCAGCCGGGCCCGCTGCTTTTCGTCGAGCAGAAGGAGTTCGTCTGGGGGCTGATCGCCTCGATGTATCTCGGCAATATCGCCGGGCTGATCATCGTGCTCGCGACGGTGCCGCTGTTTGCGGCGATCATGCGGGTGCCGTTCTCCTATGTCGCGCCGGTGATCCTGATCGTCTGCGCGATCGGCGCCTACACCATCTCGAACTCGATCTTCGACATCTGGCTGATGCTGCTGTTCGGCATCGTCGGCTATGTCTTCAAGAAGCTCGACTATCCGCTGGCGCCGCTGGTGCTGGCGCTGGTGCTCGGCGACCGGGCTGAGGATGCGTTCCGGCAGGCGCTGCTCGGTTCGGCGGGCTCGCTCAACGTGTTCTGGGCGAACGGGCTCGTCGGCACGCTCGTCGTCCTGGCGATGCTGCTGCTGCTCTGGGGCCCAGTCTCGGATCTGATCGGCGCTGCGAGCCGGCGCGGGCGGGCGGAGAAGCCGGCGGCGGCGGAATAGCGTCGATGGCCTTGGCGTATGAACCATCTCGTCATCCCGGGCTTGGTCCGGGATCCATCGTCAAGCGCAGTTCCCTACGATGGATCCCGGAGCTCCGCTGCGCTGCGTCCGGGATGACAGCGCGGATGTGGATCGGAACTGCGATACGATGAACCAGGCCGCGCTCACCAAATCCCACGCCCGCAATCTCGGACTCGAACGCCGTCTGACACAGGCTCTGGAAGGCGAAGTCCGCTTCGATGCCTTCACGCGCGGGCGCTATGCGACGGATGCCTCGATCTACCAGATCATCCCGCAGGGCGTGGCCTTCCCGAAGTCGGAAGCGGACATCGCGGCGGCCCTGACGATCGCGGCCGAGCATGGCGTGCCGGTGATCGCGCGGGGCGGTGGCACCTCGCAGAACGGCCAGCCGATCGGCGAGGCGCTGATCCTCGACATGAGCCGGCATTTCAACGGCATCCGCGCCTATGATCCGGCGGCGCGCACGGTCTCGGTCGCGCCCGGCCTCGTGCTGGAAGCCCTGAACGCGCATGTGAAGAAGGACGGGCTGTTCTTCCCCGTGGAGCCCTCGACGGCCAGCCGTTGCACGCTCGGCGGCATGGCCGGCAACAACTCGTCGGGCGCGCGCTCGCTGCGCTACGGCAAGATGGTCGACAACGTGCTCGGCCTGAAGGCGATGTTCCATGACGGCGAGGCCTTCGCGCTCGGCGAAGGGCCGGTCGGCGACAATGCCTCGGTCCGCGCGCGCAATCTGATGACGCGAATGATCGCCCTGGCCGACCGAAACCGCGAGGGAATCGAGGCGATCTTCCCGAAGGTGCAGCGGCGCGTCGGCGGCTATAATCTCGACGAGCTTCTGCCGGCCCATCCCAATCTGTCGCATCTGCTCGTCGGCTCGGAAGGCACGCTTGCGATCACCACCGAGGCGACGCTGAAGCTCTCGACCCTGCCGCAGCACCGGGTGATGGGCGTCTGCCATTTCCCGAGCTTCCGCACGGCGATGGAGACGACGCAGCATATCGTGGCGCTCGGCCCGGTCGCGGTCGAGCTGGTCGACAACAATGTGCTGGTGCTGGGCGCCGACATTCCGCTCTTCGTGCGCACGCTCGCCGACATCACCCGCGGGCAGCCGAACTGCCTGCTGCTGGTCGAGTTCGCCGGCGACGATCTTGCCGCGCTGAAGCGCGACCTGAAACGCCTCGACCAGTGCATGGCCGATCACGGCTTTCCGGACGCCGTCGTCGAGGTGGTCGAGCCCGCCCGGCAGAAGCCGGTCTGGGACGTCCGCGAGGCCTGCCTCAACATCATGATGTCGATGAAGGGGGACGGGAAGCCGGTCTCTTTCATCGAGGATTGCGCCGTCCCGCTCGAACATCTCGCGGATTATACCGACGCGGTCACTGCGCTGTTCGAGCGGCACGGCACGCGCGGCACCTGGTATGCACATGCCTCGGTCGGCTGCCTGCATGTGCGCCCGATCCTGAACATGAAGGACGAGGCTGGTGTCAGGGCGATGCGCGGCATCGCCGAGGAGGCCTGCGATCTCGTGCGCCGCTTCAAGGGCTCGTTCTCCGGCGAGCATGGCGACGGCATCTCGCGCTCGGAGTTCGTCGAACCGATGTTCGGGGAGCCGCTGACCCGCGCCTTCGAGCAGGTCAAGGACGGCTTCGACCCCGACAACCGGCTGAACCCCGGCAAGATCGTGCGGCCGCTGCGCATGGACGACCGCAGCCTGCTGCGCTTCGCGCCGGGCTATGCGACGCCGGTTCCGGCCGAGACGGCGCTCGACTGGTCCGATTGGGGCGGTCTCGGCGGCGCCGTCGAGATGTGCAACAACAACGGCACCTGCCGGAAAATGTCCGGCGGCACGATGTGCCCGTCCTATCGCGCGACCCAGGACGAGACGCATGTCACGCGCGGGCGGGCGAACAGCTTGCGGCTCGCGATCTCCGGGCAGCTTGGTCCCGACGCCTTCACCTCGCCGGAGATGAAGGAGACGCTCGATCTCTGCGTTTCCTGCAAGGGCTGCAAGCGCGACTGCCCGACGGGCGTCGACATGTCCAGGATGAAGATCGAGTTCCTGAGCCATTACCATGCCAAGCACGGCCTGCCGCTGAAGGAGCGGCTGATCGCCTTTCTGCCGCGCTATGCGCCCTGGGCGGCGAAGCTCGCGCCGCTGATGAATTTGCGCGATCGCATGCCGCTGCTGGCGCGACTGAGCGAGCGCTGGCTCGGCTTCAGCGCGCGGCGCTCGCTGCCGGTCTGGCGCAGGCCCTGGAAGCAAAGCGGGGCAGCGGCCACGCTGGAGCAGGTGCGCGGCGACGGGCGCGACATCGTGCTCTTCGGCGACACCTTCAACCGCTATTACGAGCGCGAGAATCTCGAAGCCGCCGAGCGCGTGCTGGCGGCGGGCGGCTACCGGCTGCACCGGGTCGAGGCTGCCGATGGCGGCCGGCCGCTCTGCTGCGGGCGCACCTTCCTCTCGGCCGGGCTCGTGGACGAGGCGCGCAAGGAGGCGCGGCGGACGCTCGATGCGCTCGGGCCTTATGTCGCGAAAGGCGCGCGCATCGTCGGGCTGGAGCCGTCTTGCCTCCTGACGTTCCGCGACGAGTTTTCCGCGATCCTGCCAAAGGCCGAGGTCGAGCCGGTGGCCAGTGCCGCCTTCCTGTTGGAGGAATTGCTCGCAGCCGATCTCAAGACGGGCACGACCAGCCTGCCGTTCAAGGATCAGGGCGCGCGCGTCGCCCATCTCCACGGCCATTGCCACCAGAAGGCCTTCGCCGCGATGGGGGCTGTCGAAGCGACGCTGCGCGCGATCCCGGGCCTCGAGGTCAAGCCGATCGAATCGAGCTGCTGCGGAATGTCGGGCGCCTTCGGCTATGGTGCGCAGACGATCGACGTCTCGCTCGCCATGGCGGAACTCTCGCTGCTGCCGGCGGTGCGCAAGGCAGGCCCCGGCGACCTCATCGTCGCCGACGGCACGAGTTGCCGCCATCAGATCCATGACGGCGCCCAGCGCGAGGCGCTGCATGTCGTGCGTGTGCTGGACATGGCGCTTGTAGACATGGCGCTCGCGCATGTGGCTGCGGCGCGCGGCGACATGGCGCCGGGCGACCCGGCGCGGGATGATCGCTCCGGCGCGTGAACACGACCGCGACCGACATCAGAAAGGCCGGGCAGGGCGATCAGCTCCTGCAACCGGCTCGATCAAGGAGGATATGAACCAATGGCATTGCCGCTCGAAGGCATCAGGGTGCTCGACATCTCGCAGGTCATGGCCGGGCCGTTCTGCTGCATGCTGCTGGCCGATATGGGCGCCGACGTGATCAAGATCGAGCCGCCCGGCACAGGTGACTCGACGCGGCAATCGATGGGGTTTCGCCTCAAGGGCGTGGACAGCCCGGGCTTCCTGGCGCTGAACCGCAACAAGCGCAGCATCGCGCTCGACCTCAAGCAGGACGCCGATCGCGAGGTGCTCTACGCGCTGGTCAAGACGGCCGATGTCCTGATCGAGAATGCGCGCCCCGGCGTCGCCGGCCGGCTCGGGATGGACTACCCGACGCTGCGGGCGATCAATCCGCGGCTGATCTATGCCAGCATTTCCGGCTTCGGCCAGACCGGCCCCTGGTCGCAGCGGCCGGGCTTCGATCTGATCGCGCAGGCGGTCTCCGGCGTGCTGAGCTCGAACGGCCTGCCCGGCATGGAGCCGTCCAAGAACTCGATTCCGGTCGCCGATCTGGGCGCCGGGCTCTTCACCGTCTATGCGGTGCTGAGCGCGGTGATCGGGCGCCAGAACTCGGGCGAGGGGCAGTTCGTCGATGCCTCGCTGTTTGAGGCGGCGCTGGCGCTCTCGGTCTGGGAGACAACGGAACTCTGGGGCACCGGCAAGGTGCCCGCGCCGATCGGCTCGGCCAACCGGATGTCGGCGCCCTATCAGGCGGTCGAGGCCTCGGATGGCTGGTTCGTGATCGGTGCGGCCAATCAGGGCCTGTGGCTGAAGCTTCTCAAGGTGCTTGGCCGTGAGGAACTGCAACTGGACGAGCGCTTCTCGACCAATGCCGCCCGCCTCGCCAACCGCCTCGCTCTGATCGCGGCGATGGCGCCGAGCTTCGCCGGCCGGACGCGGCAGGAGTGGATCGATGGGCTGCTGGCGGCCGGCGTGCCGGCGGCCCCGATCCTCGACTATGCCGAAGCAGTGGTCAGCGAGCAGGCGGTGGCGCGCGAGATGGTGCAGATGGTGCCGCATCCGGCCGAGGGCGAGTTCAAGGCACTCGGCTTTCCGGTGAAGCTCAGCGCCACGCCGCAGCAGATGCGCCTGCCGCCGCCCCTGCTCGACGAGCATGGCGAGGACATTCGCCGGGAATTGGTCGAGATGGGGCTGCTGGCTCCCGAGGCGGGGGCGGGCGCATGAGCGGGGCGGGCATCATCCTCGAAAAGCGGGGCGAGGTCGCGCATGTCGTGATCGACAACCCTGCCGCCCACAATGCGCTGACCAGCCAGATGTGGCTCGAACTGCGCGATGCGGCGCTTGCCATCGCAGATGATTCCACCATCCGCGTCGTGGTGTTTCGGGGCGCGGGCGGCAAGGCCTTCGTCTCGGGGACGGACATCTCCGGTTTCGCGAAGTTCACCTCGGGCGCCGACGGCGTCGCCTATGAGCGCAATGGCGATGCCTGCATGCGCGCGCTCGACGAGATCCCGGTGACGACCATCGCGGTGATCGACGGGTGGGCGGTCGGCGGCGGGCTGAATATCGCCTCGGCCTGCGATTTCCGCATCGCCACGCCCGATGCCCGCTTCGGCTCGCCGATCGGCCGCACGTTGGGCAACTGCCTGTCGGCCCAGAGCCTGGCGCGTATCGGCGCGGCGGTCGGTGTCCAGATCGCCCGGCGCATGGTGCTGCTCGGCGAGATCCTGACCGCGCCGGAGCTGCTGGCCTGCGGCTTCCTGCTGCGTGTCGTCGAGTCCGATGCGATGCAGGCCGAGATCGAGGCGCTGTGCCGCCGCGCCGCGGAGAACGCGCCGCTGACGACGCGCGCCACCAAGACGATCCTCCGCGAATTGCTGCTGGCCAAGCTGCCGGATGACGAGGCGACCATCCGCCAGGTCTATGGCAGCGACGATTTCCGCCGTGGCGTCAGCGACTTCCTCGCCAAGACCAAGGCAGTGCCCGGCTGGACGGGCTCCTGAAGCGACCGGAATTCGCGGCGCGACGATCCGAGCCGAGAGCGGGCATGCCAGCAACGCTCGATAAAACCGACGCAACGCATTGCGAGAGGGTTTGACTGGCGTTTTCCGGCAGGCATACTGCATACAGAATAAAGACAGGCGGCCGCCCCGAATGAGCCGCCTGCGATCAGGGAGAGAAGGTATGGCTTGTCTGCAAGGACGAGGGGCGCCGGCTGACGCCGGCTCGATGCGCCACCTGGCGGTTGAGTTCGGTGGGCCTGCGACATGAGCGACGTCGCCCCGCGCCCCCGCATCGGCTTCATCGGCATCGGCATCATGGGCGAGGCGATGGTGCGCCGGCTGCTCGATCTCGGCTTCCCCGTCACGGTCTGGAATCTCGAGCCCAAGCGGCTCGATACGGTGGTTCCGCATGGAGCGGTCGCGGCCGAGACGCCGGCGGCGGTGGCAGCAGCAAGCGACATCGTCATGCTCTGCGTGCTGCATATGGCGGCGGTCGAGCGCTGCATCCTCGCAGAGGACGGCGTCGCCTCGGCCGGTGCCGGCCCGGCGCTGGTGATCGATTTCTCGACGGCCGATCCGGAAGGAACGCGCGCGGTTGCCGAGAAGCTGAAGGCGCTCACCGGCGCGGGCTGGGTCGATGCGCCGGTCTCGGGCGGGCCGCAGCTTGCCCGCACGGGCGGCATGACGGTGATGGCCGGCGGCTCCCAGGCCGATTTCGACAGGGCCAGGCCGATCCTCGAACAGATGTCCGGCAACCTGACCCTGATGGGGCCGGTCGGCGCAGGGCAGACCACCAAGATCATCAACCAGGCGATCGTCGGCACCGGCTATGTCGTGATGGCGGAGGCGCTGATGCTGGCGGAGGCCGCCGGCATCGATGCCGCCCGCCTGCCGCAATGCCTTGCCGGGGGGCACGCGGACAGCAGCCTGCTGCAGCGGCTCTATCCGCAGATGCAAGCCCGCGCCTTCGATCCGCCGTCGAGCTATGCGCGGCAATTGCTCAAGGACCTCAAGGCCGTCTCGGCCTTCGCGCAGGGGCTCGGGCTCGATCTGCGGGTGATCGAGAAAGGCGTGCAGCGCTACGGCGACTATGTCGCGCTCGGCCATGAGATGTCGGATTCAGCCGCCGTGGTGAGGCTCTACGAGCACGACGCGGCAACGCGCGGCAAGGCCGGGTCATGAGCGCCCTGCCACCGCGCCCCAAGGCGGTGATCGACGCGCATCATCATGTCTGGGACCTCGCCAATGATTTGCCCTGGCTGAAGCACAGGCGCGTGTTCTTCCGCTATGGCGACTACACGCCGATCTGCCGCGACTACATGCCGGCCGATTACCGCGCGGACACGGTGGGCTGGCCGGTCGTGGCTTCCGTTTATGTCGAGGCGGAGTGGGCGCGGGACAAGGCCGCCGAGGAGAGCCGCTGGGTCGCCGCCGTATCGAAGGCGGAAGGGCTACCTTCGGTCGTCGTCGCCTGGTGCGATTTCGCGGCGCCCGAAGCGGCAGCGCTGCTGGCCTCTCATGCATCCGTGCCAATCGTTCGCGGCATCAGGCACAAGCCTGCTGCAACGGCCACGCCGGCCGAGGCGAAGCGCGGCGCTGCCGGTTCGATGGACGATCCGGTCTGGCGCGACGGTTATGCGCTGCTGGAACGGCACGGCCTGTCCTATGATTTGCAGACGCCTTGGTGGCATCTCGACGCCGCGGCCGATCTGGCGCGGGATTTTCCGGCGACGCAGCTCGTCATCAACCACACCGGCCTGCCGGCCGATCGCAGTCCCGAGGCGCTGGCTGCCTGGCGCAGCGCCCTGGAGAGAGCGGCAGCCGAGCCGAACGTCGCGATCAAGATCTCCGGCATCGGCCTGCCCGACCAGCCCTGGACGTCTGAGGCCAACGGCCCGGTCATCCGCGATGCCATCGCCATCTTCGGCAAGGACCGGGCGATGTTCGCCAGCAATTTCCCCGTCGATGGCCTCGTCGGCGATTTCGACACGATCTTCTCGGGCTTTCTCGCGGCAACGACCGCTTTTTCGGAGAGCGAGAGGGACCAGCTTTTTCACGGAAATGCGGAGCGAATCTACCGGATCTGAGCCGCCGGATCGCACAAGGCTCACCATAAAAAACAGGGAGAGAACCGATGTTGGAGGAGACCATGGACAAGAGACGGACATTGAAGGGCTTCGCGGCGCTTCTGGCGCTCTCGATCGGGTTTGCGGCGCCCGCCGCCGCTCAGGTGACGATCCGCTACGCCCATGTCGGCTCGGAAGGCGACATCCAGTACTGGTACGCCGATGAATTCGCCAAGCGCGTCGAGAAGCGCACGGATGGTCGGGTCAAGGTGCAGGTCTTCCCGAACTCGCAGCTCGGCGGCGCGCAGGAGACCGTCGACGGCGTGCGCAGCGGAGCGATTCCGCTGGCGCATCACGAGTTCGCGTCGCTGTCCCGGCTGATGCCGGATATCGCGTCCTTTGCGGCGCCCTTCGTCTATCGCGACGGTCCCCATGCGATGGCGGCGACCGACCCGGCCAAGTCCGAGGTGATGAAGGAAATGTCGGACAAGCTCGTCAAACAGGCGAATGTCCGCATCATCGGCCGACTCTATCGCGGCGCCCGCCAGATGACGGCGAAGATGGCGGTCTATTCGCCCGCCGATCTGAAGGACAAGCGCTTCCGCGGCGTGCCGCTGCAGCTCTGGACCTCGATGATCAAGGGCATGGGGGCGGTGCCGACGCCGGTGGAGGTCGGCGAACTGCCGACGGCGCTGATGACCGGCATGGTGATCGGCCAGGAAAACCCGCTGACCATGATCAACGCCAACAAGCTCTACGAGGTCCAGACCCATGTGATGCTGACCGGGCACATGCAGAACGTGCTGCCGGTCTTCATCAATGAGCGGACCTGGCAGTCGATCCCCGAGAAGGATCGCGCGATCGTGGCGGAGGTCGCAGCCGAGGTCGGCGAGGAGACGCTGAAGCTGGGCATGGAAGCCGAGGTGCAACTGATCGACGAGCTCAAGAAGAAGGGCATGACCTTCATCACCGAGAAGGAGGGGCTCAAGGTGGACGAGTTCCGCAAATCGGTGGGCGCGCAGGTCAATGCCGATTTCCCGAGTTGGGCCCCGATCACCCAGCGCATCGCCGCCGTGAAGTGAGACGAAGGCCGGGGCTTGCCGCTCCGGCTTTTTCTTTCCTCGCTTGCCCTTTCGCCCTGCCGACGAGGCCTCTCTTGCAAACCTCCGATATCGTCTTCGACGCTCCCGTCGCCCTGGCGGCGGTCGACAGCCGCAGCTATGCGATCGACCGTGCGGTCGAGCCCGTCCGCTGGGTCTTCCGCTGGGGCAGCCTGGTGATGCTGATCGCCATGGTGTCGCTGCCCTTCATCCAGGTGGTCTCGCGCGAAATCTTCGCCGCGCCGATCATCGGCGTCGAGGAGCTGGCGCGCTTCATGCTGATCTGCTCGGTCTTCCTGGCGCTGCCCTATGTCGTTTCCGCCGGAGCCAATATCCGGATGGAGGAGATCGTCGCGATGTTTCCGGCCGGCGTCGTACGCGCCGCCAAGATCGCCGGGGCCGTCACGGCGACGGCCACCTTCGCTGCGATCGCCGTGGCGAGCTTCGTCGCGATCGGCGGCAATCTCGACAATTCGACGCCGACGCTCGGCATTCCCTACTGGGTCTTCCTCGGCGCGGCCTTCGTCAGCTTCACGATGACCACGGTCGAATGCGCGATCCAGACCGTCAAGGTGATCCAGGGCAAGCCGCTCTACGTCACCTTTCCGCAGGAGCACGAGCCCGAAGAAGAGCTCGATCTGCCCGAAGAGATGAGGCCCTAGAGTATTGCTCCGATCCCATTGGATCGAAGCAATACTCCAGTCCCTTGTTCGACGCGTTTTCTTCACGCGAACCGGTATCCACTTCGCTCGAAAACGCTCTGAGGCGCAAACCGATGTCGGTGACCATCATCCTCGCCTTCGTGGCGCTCTTCATCTTCGGCTTTCCGGTCGTCGTCGCGATCGCGGTGCCGGCCCTGCTCTATATCCTCCTGGCGGGCTTCCCGATCGAGCTCGTGGCGCAGCGCATGACCTATGCGCTGGATTCCTTTCCGCTCGTGGCGGTGCCGGTGTTCATCTTCGTCGGCAGCCTGATGAACCAGAGCGGCATCACCAGCAATATCTACCACTTCGCCCATACGCTCGGCGGCCGGGTGCCGGGCGGCCTGGCGCAGGTCAACGTCATCGGTTCGCTCGTCTTCTCGGGCACATCGGGGGCCGCACTCGCCGATATCGGGGGGCTCGGCCGCATCGAGATCCGCGCCATGGTGCGGGCCGGCTTCTCGCGCGCCTATTCTGCGGCCATCACCGGCGCATCGGCGATCGTCGGGCCGATCTTTCCGCCCTCCATCCCGCTGATCATCTACGGCTCGGTCACCAGCGTCTCGATCGTGCAGCTCCTGGTCGCCGGCATCATGCCGGCCCTGCTCTATGTCGCGTTCCTGATGCTGACGGTGGCCTGGCTGGCGAAGCGCCACAATCATCCGCGCTCCAAGCGCTGGCCGACATTCCGCGAGCTCTGGAGCTCGTTCTGGCCGGCGGCACCCGCGCTGATGACGCCGCTGCTGCTCGTCGGCGGCATGCTGGGCGGCTATTTCACGCCGACGGAGGCCGCCTCGCTCACCGTCGCCTATATCCTGCTCATCGCGATCGTCTTCTATGGTGGCATCAGTTGGGCGAGATTGCGCTTCGCGCTGTTCGACACGGTCAAGACGACATCGGCGGTTCTGGTCATCGTTTCGGCCGCGGCGCTGTTCGGCTGGATCCTGACCGTCGAGCAACTGCCGCAGACCTTCACCCGCAGCCTGCTCTCGATCTCGACCGATCCGCTGATGCTGCTGCTGATCGTCAATGTGCTGCTCTTGATCGTCGGCATGTTTCTCGACAGCACAACGGCGACGCTGCTGGTCGCGCCGCTGGTCTCGGCGCCGCTGGTCCTGGCGGGTGTCGATCCGGTGCATCTCGGCATCATCTTCGTGTTCAACCTGATGATCGGCCTGCTGACGCCGCCGATGGGGCTGGCGCTGTTCCTGCTCTCGGACATCGCCAAGACCTCGATGCCGGCCGTGCTGAAGGCGGTGCTGCCCTTCTACATCCCGCTGTTCGGCTCGCTGGCGATCATCACGCTGTGGCCGGAGCTGACGCTGTGGCTGCCGAAGATGCTGCGCTGAACGACGCGGGCATGATGCTCGATAGGACGGCGCGCGGCATTGGTCTGCGGCGTGGCGCGCCCTACATAAGGGGCCCCGACCCGAAAGCGCTGTGCCCCATGTCCGAACGCGACTCCGAAGCCAACCGCTTTTCCGCCCGTGCGGCGCGCTATGCCCGCGTCGGAGCCAATGTCGGCGGGGTCGCGGCACGGATCGCGGGTACGCGGCTGTTCGGCATGGAGGGGCGCAATGCCTCGAATGCCGAGGCGCTCGCCAAGGCGCTGGGCGGCCTGAAGGGCCCGATCATGAAGGTGGCGCAGCTCGTCGCCACCATTCCCGACGTCGTGCCGCCGGAATATGCCGCCGAACTGCAGAAGCTGCAGTCGCAGGCACCGCCGATGGGGGCTGCCTTCGTCAAGCGCCGGATGATGGCGGAGCTCGGGGCGAACTGGCGCGAGCGCTTCGGCGAGTTCGACCTGAAGCCGGCGGCGGCGGCCTCGCTCGGGCAGGTCCATCGCGCGACGACGAAGGACGGCGCGGCGCTCGCCTGCAAGCTGCAATATCCCGACATGGAATCGGCTGTAGAGGCCGACATCGCCCAGCTCGACATCCTGTTCGCGCTGCACCGGCGCATGGACCCGATCATCGACACCACGGAAATCGCCAAGGAGATCGGCGCGCGGGTCCGCGAGGAACTCGACTACCAGCGCGAGGGCAAGCACATCGCGCTCTATCGGGACATGCTGGCGAATACCCCGGAGGTTCGCGTGCCGGGGCTGGAGGCCTCGCTCTCGACGCGGCGGCTCCTGACCATGCGCTGGCTCGACGGCGACGGCATCCTGACCCACAAGCAGGACGACCAGCAGGCGCGCGACCGGATCTCCACCGCGATGTTCAAGGCCTGGTGGCGACCCTTCAGCCATCACGGCGTCATCCATGGCGACCCGCATCTTGGCAACTACACGGTGTTTTCGGAGGGCGCCGCGGCCGAGGGCATCAACCTGCTCGACTATGGCTGCATCCGCATCTTCCCACCCTCCTTCGTCGGCGGCGTGGTCGATCTCTATCGCGGGCTGCTGACGGGGGACGACGCCCGCGTCGTGCATGCCTATGAGACCTGGGGCTTCAAGGGGCTGACGAAAGACCTCGTCGATACGCTGAACATCTGGGCCCGCTTCATCTACGGGCCGCTGCTGGAGGATCGCGTCAGGCGCATCGCCGAGGGTGTCAGCCCGGCCGAGTATGGACGCAAGCAGGCGTTCCAGGTGCATCAGGCGCTGAAGAAGCGGGGCCCGGTGACCGTGCCGCGCGAATTCGTCTTCATGGACCGCGCCGCGATCGGGCTCGGCGGCGTCTTCCTGCATCTCGACGCGGAGCTGAACTTCCACCGCCTGTTCGAGGCGGAGATCGAGGGGTTCAAGGTCGAGGCGGTGGCCGCCGACCAGGCCTCCGCGATGGCGAGGGCCGGGCTCGTCGCAGTGACTTAGGATGTTTTGATATCCGAAGCCCTCATCCCAAGAGACTGGCCGCTCAACTCCTTCGGACAGGTTTTAAACTGAGGCGTCCAATGGCTGAGAGTATCCATCCCTTTGACGGGTCGCATCTGGCCCGGATCGAGCCTGACGACCGCCTCGTGGTCCTTGCCCGGACGATACAAGCGCGCACTCCCGGAGCCGAATCCGAACTCAAGGACCGCGTCGTCAACTGGGCGCGCTTTGGGGAGACATGCCTCGGGCAGGCGCTCTATCGGCATCGCTCTGTATTTCGGAACGCGTCGGAAGCGGCTGTGTGGAGCCATCTCGAACTGAGCTACTTTCGAGACATCGTTCACGCCGATGCCATTCACGAGCTCGTGGCCGAGCAGCAACCGCCGGAGACCCATCTGCTGCGCGCGGAGATTCTTTTGACCACCCCCTCGGCCTTCGTACTGCCGCGAAGCTGGCGGGGCTCAGCCGACCGGCCCGAACGGCAGGCATCGCTGGAATATATCGAGGTGAAATCACCCTATCTCAGCGAATACAGAGAGATCATGCGGAAGTATATCGGACCGGCCGCTGCGAAGCTCGTCCAGGCGAACAGGATCGGGACGTTCAGGACAATGGAGACGGCGGCAGTGCTCTACCGTGACCCGGCGCTCAGGATCGACTGGAACCAGATTCATCTATGCGAAGTGGATGCCCACGGCTTCAATGGGTTCGGCCAGGAGTTCGATGCCGCGCTCCGCGAGGTTTCGCCGGATGGCGGCTTTGCGGCCGTCTTCGCCGGCCTCGACCGCATGCGCACGATCCCCCGTTGGACCTTCAACGATCCCGTGGTGGAGGCGGACGCTGCCGTCGCCCGCGAAGGAAGCGCGGTGGACTGTCGACCGTGAACAGCGGTCGGAAACCAAATATGGCGCGGCGGGGAAAAGCAGGCCATTGATCGATTGACGCCCGGAAAGCCTGACCAGGGCGCGTTTCGAACACTCGCACGATAGGGGCGCAATCGTTGCAGCCGGCCTGTCCGCCTGTTTCTGGCCTATTTGGAACCTCCAGCCTGATTCGGCGCTTGCTTCGGCGGCATCGAGCAGTCTAGATCGCGCGCTTCCTCCCCAGCGTTCCGGAAGCGCTCCCTGCCATGGCCACCACGTCTTCGCCCGTCGCCATCATCATGGGCAGCCAATCCGACTGGGCGACGATGCGCCATGCCGCCGAGACGCTCGATGCGCTCGGAATCGGCCATGATGACCGCATCGTCTCCGCCCACCGCACGCCACTGCGCTTAGTCGAATTCGCCACGGGCGCGAAGGCCGAGGGCTTCAAGGTGGTGATCGCGGGTGCCGGCGGTGCCGCCCATCTGCCGGGCATGACCGCATCCCTGACGCCGCTGCCGGTCTTCGGCGTGCCGGTCGAATCCAAGGCGCTGTCGGGCCAGGACAGCCTGCTCTCGATCGTGCAGATGCCGGCCGGCATTCCCGTTGGCACGCTCGCCATCGGCAGGGCCGGCGCCGTCAATGCGGCCCTGCTCGCGGCTGCCGTGCTGGCGCTTTCGGACGACGCGCTGGCCGCGCGCCTCGACGCCTATCGCGCCCGCCAGAGCGCCGCCATTGCCGAGCGTCCCGTGAAGGACGAGGCGTGAGCGCGCTGGCTTTCGAGGGCTTGGCGCCCGGAGCCGTGCTCGGCATCCTCGGTGGCGGCCAGCTCGCCCGGATGATTGCGCTCGCCGCGGCCGATCTCGGCATCCACTGCCATATCTTCGCGCCCGAGTCGGAGAATCCGGCCTTCGACGTCGCCGCTGCCCGCACCGTCGCGGCCTATGAGGACGAGGCGGCGCTGGCCCGCTTCGCAGGCGCCGTCGATGTCGTGACCTATGAATTCGAGAACGTGCCGGCCGCGACGGCCGCCTTCCTCAGCCAGCGCAAGCCGCTGCATCCCGGCGCGCGCGCGCTGGCGGTGACGCAGGACCGGCTCAGCGAGAAGAGCTTCGTCGCCGATCTCGGACTGGCGGTGGCGCCGTTCCGTGCTGTCGATTCGCTGGCCGATCTGGAAGCCGCCGTCGCCGCGCTCGGCCGGCCCAGCGTCCTGAAGACGCGCCGCTTCGGCTATGACGGCAAGGGGCAGGTCAAGATCCTGCCGGGCAGCGATCTGGCGCAGGCCTATGAGGCAATCGGCCGCTCGCCGGCGGTGCTGGAAGGTTTCGTCAGCTTCGCCCGCGAGGTCTCGGTGGTTGCAGCGCGCGGGGGCGATGGCTCCTTCGCCGCCTTCGATCTCTGTGAGAACGAGCACCGCGACCATATCCTCGCCTTCACCCGTATCCCCGCCCAGGTTTCGGCCGTGACGGAAGCCGCCGCAATCGAGGCTGCCCGCAAGATCGGCGCGGCGCTCGGCTATGTCGGCGTCTTCGCGGTCGAGATGTTCATCGTCGGCGAGGGCGCAGGAGAGAGCGTCGTCGTCAACGAGATCGCGCCGCGCGTGCATAATTCCGGGCACTGGACCAGCGAAGGGGCGCAGACCTCGCAGTTCCACCAGCATGTCCGCGCCGTCTGCGGTTTTCCGCTCGGCTCGGCACAGCGGCGCGGCCGCGTCGAGATGGAGAACCTGATCGGCGATGCCGCCCTGCGCTGGCGCGAACTTTTGGCCGAGCCCGGCGCGCATCTGCATCTCTACGGCAAGCGGCAGGCGCGAGCCGGACGCAAGATGGGGCATGTCACGCGGGTTTGGCCCGAGGGGCAGTGAGCCTGTCGACAGTGCGAGTCCCGGTCGTCGTTTTCAGCGATTTTCCCGCCTTTCCGGCGTGGACAGCCAGAATGAATTCTGTTATCCGCACGATCCTCCGGTCGATCTGCGTCGCAGTGTCGCCCGCCCCACTTTTTAGACCAACCCGCTAAAGACGGACAATCACGTGCAGGTTCTCGTTCGCGACAACAACGTCGATCAGGCTCTCCGCGCTCTCAAGAAGAAGCTGCAGCGCGAGGGTGTTTTCCGCGAGATGAAGCTCCGCGGCCACTACGAGAAGCCCTCCGAGAAGAAGGCCCGCGAAAAGGCCGAGGCCGTGCGCCGCGCCCGCAAGCTGCAGCGCAAGAAGCTCCAGCGCGAAGGCCTGCTGCCGGCGCCTGTGAAGCCGAAGCGCCCCTGATTTTGGTCGCTGCGGCAGCGCTGGTGCTGCCCTGTGATGATGGAAGGCCCGACTGCGCCTGGAGCCTTGCTCCGGGCGCAGTTGCTTTTCCTGCGGCGTTAACCAAACCTTTGGCACAATGCGGGCGTTCTCTTTACCGGGGCGCTGTCGGTTGGGGAGCGCGATGACGCTGTGTCGATCCGATGCGGGACGGCACGGCAGATGAAGCACGGAACCAAACCGATGGGACAAAGCATGATGCGTGGCAGGAACTGGCTGGCTGTGGCGGGCATGGCGCTTGCGCTCGCGGGCTGCGACACCGTCTCGAGCATGTCGGGGCAGTCTGTCGCCGAACTCGACACGGCTTCGGCAGCCGAAGCCAGCGTCAATATCGGCTCGCTCTCGGAAGTGGTCAGCCGCAACCCCAACGACCCCGGTGCCTACAACACGCGCGGCGCGGCCTACGCCCGTGTCGGCCGATATTCGGATGCGATCACCGACTTCACCAAGGCGGTGCAGCTCAACCCCAACCTCGCCTCGGCCTATACGAATCGCGGCCTCGCCCTGCGCCAGAGCGGCCGCACCGATGCGGCGCTGGCGGATTTCAACCGCGCCACCACGGCTTCGCCGAATTACGCCCCGGCCTATATTGCCCGCGCCAACCTGCTGCGTGCCCAGGGCAACAGCCAGCAGGCGCTGGCCGATCTCAACACCGCGATCCGGCTCAACCCGGAATCGGCCGAGGCCTTCCATGCACGCGGGCTGGTCTACCAGAAGGAAGGCCAGCACCAGTACGCGATCTCGGATTTCGACTCGGTGATCGACCGCAATCCTTACAACGCGCCGCCCTACATCGCCCGCGGCCAGAGCCTGAACGCGGTCGGTAAATATGATGCGGCGCTCGAGGACTTCACCGCTGCGCTCAATGTCGACAACCGCAATGCCGATGCCTGGGCCGGCCGCGGCTTCGCCCAGGAAAAGCTCGGCCAGCGCTCCGAGGCGACCCAGAGCTATCAACGCGCGCTCGGCCTCGACGGCAACAACGCCCTCGCCCGCGCCGGGCAAGGGCGGATGGGCGGCGGCGGGCTGTTCCGGAGCTGAGGCCGGGACGACTCGTCATGCTCGGGCTTGACCCGAGCGTCTCCTGCAAGAGATTCTTGGGTCTGCGCTTCGCTTCGCCCGAGAATGACGGCGCGAGCCAGCGCGCTACTCCACCAGCCGGCTCTCCGCGCCCTTGAGCGCCCCGCTGGCGGCATCGGCGAGAAAGCGCCTGACCTCGGGCAGCGAGCCATAGGCCGGCAGGTCCTCGTGGCGGCCCTGCGGGAAGCGCAGGAAGCGTTTGGGGGCGTTGGCGAGGCCATAGAGAGCCTCGCCCTGGGCGAAGGGGATGATGCCGTCGCGCAGGCCATGCAGCACCAGCAGCGGCGCGCGCACGCGGCCGATCACGGCCTGCGACTCGAACTGGTCCAGCATCAGCAGGCGGATCGGGACGTAAGGGTAGATGCCCTGCGCGACCGAGGCGGTCGAGAGATAGGGCGCTTCCAGCACGACGGCCGCCAGCGGCGCCTCGGCTGCGAGCTTCAACACGACGCCGGTGCCGAGCGATTCGCCATAGCCGATCAACTGGGAGGCGCCGAAGCGCTCCGCTGCGGCGCCATAGAGGGCACGCGCGTCAAGATGCAGCCCCTCCTCGGTCGGGCTGCCGGTCGAGCCGCCATAGCCGCGATAGCTGACCGCGAAGAGGCCGGTGCCGTCCTCGGTCAAGGCCTTGAACCGGCCGAGACGGCCCGGCCGGCCGAGATTGCCGGCATTGCCATGGAAATACAGGACCACCGGCTTGCCCGAGCGCGGCGGTACGACCCAGGCGACCAGCCGCTCGCCGTCGGCCGTGGTCAGCGTCACCTCCTCCGCGCCGGTCAGCCCCGCCTGGGCGACGTCGGCGCGGGCGGGGTCGCGCGGGAAGACCATCTCGCGCTGCCGCAGATAGAGCATGGCGAGCAGGGCGAGATAGGCGCAGGCCGCGGCGGTGAGGCCGAATCTCAGCACTCGCAGGATCATCGCCACATGCCGCCCAAAACCAAAAGGGCCGGCATCAAGCCGGCCCTTTGCAGCGATGTGATGACGGCGCGCCTCAGTGCGCCATCGCCTTGACGATCTCGTCGGTGACCTTCTTGGCGTCGCCGAACAGCATCATCGTGTTGGGCCGGAAGAACAGCTCGTTCTCGACGCCGGCATAGCCGGCGGCCATGCCGCGCTTGATGAAGAGCACGGTCTTGGCCTTCTCGACGTCGAGGATCGGCATGCCGTAGATCGGCGAGGCCTTGTCGGTCTTGGCGGCCGGGTTGGTGACGTCGTTGGCGCCGATGACGAAGGCGACGTCGGCCTGGCCGAATTCCGAGTTGATGTCCTCGAGTTCGAAGACCTCGTCATAGGGCACGTTGGCCTCGGCCAGCAGCACGTTCATGTGGCCGGGCATGCGGCCCGCGACCGGGTGGATGGCGTACTTGACCTCGACGCCTTCCTTCTTCAGGAGGTCGGCCATCTCGCGCAGCGTGTGTTGCGCCTGTGCCACCGCCATTCCGTAGCCCGGCACGATGATGACCTTGGCGGCGTTCTTCATGATGTAGGCGGCGTCATCGGACGAGCCCTGCTTCACGGGGCGAGCCTCGACCGCGCCACCGGCGGCGGCCGCCGCATCGTCGCCGCCGAAGCCGCCGAGAATGACGGAGATGAAGCTCCGGTTCATCGCCTTGCACATGATGTAGGACAGGATCGCGCCCGAGGAGCCGACGAGCGCGCCGGTGATGATCAGCGCCATATTGCCGAGCGTGAAGCCGATGCCGGCCGCGGCCCAACCCGAATAAGAGTTGAGCATCGAGACGACGACGGGCATGTCGGCGCCGCCGATCGGGATGATGAGCAGCACGCCGAGCGCGAAGGAGACCAGCACGATCAGCCAGAAGACCAGATGGCTTTCGGTCTTCAGGAAGACCAGCAGCAGCACGACGAGCGCGATGCCCAGCCCGATATTGATGCCGTGGCGCTGCGGCAGCATGATCGGCTTGCCGCTCATCCGCCCGTCGAGCTTGAGGAAGGCGATGATCGAACCGGTGAAGGTGATCGCGCCGATGGCGACGCCCAGCCCCATCTCGAACAGGCTCGCGCCCTTGATCTGGCCGACATTGCCGATGCCGAAGGCGCTGGGCGCATAGAGCGCGGCCGCAGCCACCAGCACCGCGGCGAGGCCGACCAGCGAGTGGAAGAAGGCGACGAGCTGCGGCATCTGCGTCATCTGGACGCGCTTGGCCATATAGGCGCCGATGCCGCCGCCGATGGCGATGCCCGCCACGACCAGGAGCCAGCCCGAGAAGCCGGCCGGCGGGAAGAAGACGATGGTCGTGGCAATGGCGATGCCCATGCCGACCATGCCGTAGAGATTGCCCTGGCGGGACGTCGTCGGATGCGACAGGCCCCGCAGGGCCATGATGAACAGGACGCCGGAAACGACGTAGAGCAGGGCGGAGAAGTTCGCGGCCATCGGCGCTCAGCCCTTCTTCTTGTACATGGACAGCATCCGCTCGGTGACGAGGAAGCCGCCGAAGATGTTGACCGAGGCCAGGACCAGCGCAAGGAAGCCGAAGATCTTGGCCCAGACCGGCCCGTCGCCGAGCGCGGGCAGCGCCTCGACGCCGACCGCCAGCAGGGCGCCGACGACGATGACCGAGGAGATCGCGTTGGTGACCGACATCAGCGGGGTGTGCAGCGCCGGGGTCACCGACCAGACGACGTAATAGCCGACGAAGACGGCGAGAACGAAGATGGCGAGGCGGAAGACGGTCGGATCGACACCGACCGCGGCGCCGGCGGCATGGGCTGCTTGCTCGGCATAGCGCTCGGCGAGTTCTGCCGCCTGCCGCGCCAGCACGGCAGCATTGCGGGCCTGTTCGACAGCCTGATCGGGTGCAGGATTAGCCATTGGTGACGCTCCCCTCGGCGACAGGCACGGGCTCTGGTGCAGGCGCTGCTTCAGGCTTGGTCTCGGCCTTGGCTGCGAAATTCGGATGGATCACGGCGCCGTCCCTGGTCAGGGCGGTCGCCTTGACGAGTTCGTCGTCCCAGTTCACCGCGAGCTTCTTCTCGGCCTTGTCGATCAACGTCTCGACGAAGGCGAAGAGGTTCTTGGCGTAGAGCTGCGACGAGGTGGCCGCCAGCCGGCCGGGCACGTTGAGATGGCCGACGATCTTGACGCCGTTGGCCGTCACCGCGATCTCGCCGGGCTTGGCGAGTTCGCAATTGCCGCCGCGCTCGACCGCGAGATCGACGATGACGGAGCCGGCCTTCATGCTCTCGACCATCGCCGCCGAGATCAGCTTCGGAGCGGGGCGGCCGGGAATCAGCGCCGTGGTGATGACGATGTCCTGCTTGGCAATATGGCTGGCGGTGAGCTCGGCCTGCTTGGCCTGATACTCCTTGGACATCTCCTTGGCGTAGCCGCCGGCCGTCTGCGCCTGCTTGAACTCGTCGTCCTCGACGGCGAGGAATTTTGCGCCGAGCGATTCGACCTGTTCCTTGGTGGCCGGGCGGACATCGGTCGCTGTGACGATGGCGCCGAGGCGGCGCGCGGTCGCGATCGCCTGCAGGCCGGCGACGCCGACGCCCATGATGAAGATGCGCGCGGCCGGCACCGTGCCCGCCGCCGTCATCATCATCGGCAAGGCGCGGCCATATTCGGCGGCGCCGTCGATCACCGCGCGGTAGCCGGCGAGGTTGGCCTGCGAGGAGAGCACGTCCATGACCTGCGCTCGGGTGATGCGCGGCATGAACTCCATGGCGAAGGCGGCGACATTGGCTTTCGCCAGTGCGCCGAGTGCCGGCTCGTTGCCGTAAGGGTCCATGATGCCGACGACGAGCGCGCCTGCCGGCAGGCCGGCGATCTCGGCCTCGGCCGGGCGGCGCACCTTCAGGACGATGGCCGCGCCGGCGACCGCCTCGGCCGCGCTGGCGGCGATGCTCGCGCCCGCCGCCTCATAGTCGGCGTCGTTGATGCCGGAAGCGATACCCGCGCTCTTCTCGACGACGATCTCGGCTCCGAGGCCGATGAATTTACGAACGGTTTCCGGCGTCACTGCGACGCGGGTTTCCGCCCCTTGCGTTTCGGCTGGCACGGCAATGCGCATGGCGGCGGAACCTCTCGGGCGCTCTGTGGCGGGTTCAGTGTGAGGCGGGCAGGAGCAGCAGCGCCAGCAGCATGAGGACCAGAGGCACCGCCGGAGCCTTCCAGCCGATCGACTTCGCGGCAATGCCGACGCCGGTGGTGACGAGCGTCAGCAGCGTGCCGATGATCGCGATGCCCCAGGCATGCTTGGTGCCGCCGACGGCGAGCACAGCCACGATGGCCAGGCAGGCGACGGTGCCGACTTCGGCGAAATGCACGAAGCCCTGATAGGTGCGCTCATGCTCGCGGTAGTCCATCTGCGGAATGTCGTCGGCGTGGTGTCCGTGGCTGGCCATGGTCTGATCCCCATAAAACGGTCGTCGCATGCCTGTAGCGCACCTGCGGGAGGTGGGCAACGGAGTGCCTGAAAAGCCCTTCCGCAGGGCAACATAGACGATGTGGTGGTTGCGGCTCTACAGCGGCCCTGCGGTCATGTAAATCGATTTAGACAGAGGAAATTCCTCTTTATGATGCCAAAAAGAGCATTTTTTACGCGATGATGTCGGGCGTCAGCGCGTCCTCGATCTGCGAGATGCGGTCCTTGAGGTAAAGCTTGCGCTTCTTCAGCCGCTGCACCTGGATCTGGTTGATCGGCCCGACACGTTCGAGCGCGTCGATGGCGCTGTCGAGGTCGCGGTGCTCTTCGCGCAGGCGCGCCAATTCCGCGGTGAAGGCCTCGATCTCGTCCGGGCTCAACTCGAATCCCATTGCCATCTCATCATCGCCGCGATTGGGGGCGACTATGCTGAGACGCCGGCTGCGCCGCAAGTGCGGCGACGCCTGGCGCGGGCGTGACGCGTCCCATTCGCGACACCCCGGAAAGGAGTCGGTCACGATCACAGAATCTCATGGTGCGGTGCGAGATTGGCCCGCAGACGTGAAGCCGGCTCTATGTCAGACTGCCTCTGTCAACCGCTCATCAGGAGGATCCAGATGTCGCTGCAGACCCATCTCGTCGAACTCGAACGCAAACATCGTCAGCTTGAGGAAGCCATCGCCCAGGCCGCGGCCCGCCCCTCTTCCGACGGTCTCTCCGTGGTCGAGATGAAGCGGAAGAAGCTGCTGCTGAAGGAGGAGATCGAGCGCGTACGGCAGACGATGCCGGATCGAACGCTGCATTAAGGCGCGTTGCCGGGCAGATGCGGCCCGGTCGAAACACTGGACGATGCGAGATTAGCCGGCCCCCCAAAAGGGGCCGGTTTTTTTGTAGGAGATGAGCGCCGTGCGGTTTGCGGAACTTCTGCCGCAGGCTCTTGTTGGGTCTCTTAGGCCAAGGAGAGACCATGCGATCGCACGCCGACAAACACCCGACGACATCAGACGCCGTCGTGCCTGCGCCCCCGGAACGGATACGCCCCGGCCGCTCGCGTCGCGATGCGCTGGCGCTGCTGCTGTCTTCCTGTGCGATCGGCCTTCACCCCGCTGCGGCGCAGACTGCTCCGGCGGCCGGCTCCCAGCCGACAAGCTTCAGCTATGACGACGTCGTCCGCCAGGCACAGCAGCTCGGCAGCCGGCCTTTCGATCCGGGCGGAGTCACGATTCCAGCCGAGCTGTCGAAGCTGACCTATGACAGCTATCGCGAGATCCGCTTTCGCCGGGACAAGGCCTTCTGGCGCGAGGGCGGCTCGGATTTCCGGCTGCTGCCGTTCCATCTCGGCTTTCTGCACGACAAGCCCGTGCAGTTGCACATCATCAATCACGGCACCGCGATCCCGATTCCGTTCACCACCGGGCTGTTCGAATACGGCAAGGTGCCCGTGCCTAAGGGCCTCTCGCCCTCGCTCGGTTTCGCGGGCTTTGCCGTCACGACCAATCTCAACGATCCGAAGGTGCAGGACGAGGTCATCTCGTTCCTGGGAGCGAGCTATTTCCGGCTGATCGGGCGCGGCCATCGCTACGGGCTGTCGGCCCGCTCGCTGGCGCTCGATGTCGGCGGCGCGCAGCCCGAGGAGTTCCCGTTCATGCGGGCTTTGTGGCTGGAGGAGCCCTCGCGGGACACCTCCGAGCTGGTGATCTACGCACTGCTCGATTCGCCCTCGGTCGCCGGCGCCTATCGCTACGTCGTCCGGCCAGGGAAGGACACGCATGTCGACGTCACCGCGACCATTGTCCCCCGGACCCAAATTGCTCGGCTGGGTGTCGCGCCGCTGACGTCGATGTTCCAGGCGGGGGAGGGCGACCTCGCGCAGCGCACCGATTTCCGGCCCGAGATCCACGATTCCGACGGGCTGATGTTGCAGACGGGGCGCGGCGAATGGATCTGGCGCCCGCTGCGCAACCCCAAGGCGCTGCGCATCTCGAGCTTTGGCGACCATAACCCGCGCGGCTTCGGCCTGATGCAGCGCGATCGCGACTTCGGCAACTATCAGGACCTCGAGGCTCACTACCATGCGCGCCCGGGATACTGGGTCGAGCCGCAGGGCGAGTGGGGCGAGGGGCGCATCGACCTCATCGAGATCCCGACCGTCAACGAAGCGTTCGACAACATCGTCGCCTGCTGGACGCCGAATGCGCCCCTGGCCGTGGGACAACCGGCGGAGTTCCGCTACCGGATATCGGCGCTGTCGACGACCGGGCATCTCCACCCCTATGCCCAGGCCCGGCACAGCTTCAACGGTTCGGATATCGAGGACGGCCATGCGGACGGCTTCGGCAGGAAGCGCTTCATCGTCGATTTCGCCGGCGGCGACCTTGCCTATTACCTCTCCGATCCGAGCCGGGTAGAGATCGCCGCGTCGACGACGGGCGGCACGATCGCGGCGACGATCCTCGACGCCAATCCCGACGCGAAGGGCTTCCGCGCGATCGTCGATGCGACGCTTCCCGACGGCCAGACGGCGGAGCTGCGGATGTTCCTGAGGGCGCGCGGTCGAACGCTGTCGGAGACCTGGACGAGCACCTGGTCAGTGCCGGATGCGCCCGCGGCGGGGGCGCCCGCCACGGCCGTCAAGAACTAAGGCGTGTCGTTCGGCAGAGGCCGCCTTGTCGCTGGGGCTCATCCCCGAGCGCGTTAGTTCTCGGCATGGACGGAACTTTGGGGATGCGATCGCGGTTCAACAGGCCAGGGCGCTAAAAGCGGAGGACATCGTGGGCATTCTCGGGACGATCATCATAGGCTTCGTGGCGGGCATCATCGCCAAGTTCATCACACCAGGATCGAACGAGCCGTCGGGATTCATCCTGACGACGATTCTTGGCATCATCGGCGCTTTCGTGGCGACTTATCTCGGCCAAGCGCTGGGATGGTACGGGCCGGGCGAGGGAGCGGGCCTGATCGGTGCCGTCGTCGGCGCGATCGTCGTCCTCTTGGTCTGGGCGATGCTGTCGAACCGCAAAAGCGCGGTCTGATCCGAATTTCCCTCAACCAGGAGATGCGATCGTGGACAACAATTCGAGTAGCGGATTTCCGTCGCTGACCGCCCTGCTGGGCCTGCTTGCCGTCGCCGGCTATCAGAACCGCGACAAGATCGGCGAATGGCTGGGCGGTGCGACGCAAGCCGATGGCGGCGCGAACACGGTGCCCGGCCAGGCCGGCCCCAACACAGCGCCCGGCCAGATCGGCACGGCGAGGAACGAGGGCGGCGTTCTCGGCAATGTCGGCGGCATGCTCGGTGCAGGCGGTATCGGCGGCATGCTGGGCGAGCTGGTCGACCGGTTCAAACAGGCCGGACAGGGCGAGAAGGCCGATTCCTGGGTCCGGCAGGGTCCGAATCAGGAGGTCGAGGCACCCGATCTGGAACAGGCGCTCGGTCCCGAGATCATCGACACGCTGACCCGGCAGACGGGGCTCTCCCGCGACGAACTGCTGGCGCGCCTGTCGCGCGTCCTGCCGCAGGCCGTCGACAGTTCCACGCCCGAGGGCACGCTCAGGCGCGCCTGAGCCTAGCTACGCGGGCGCACCGGAGATGGCGCGGCAGCTATAAGGCCCGCGCCATTTCCCGCAGCCTGAATTTCTGGATCTTGCCGGTCGAGGTTTTCGGAACCTCGGCGAAGACGACCGTCCTGGGGCATTTGAATGATGCCAGCAGGCCCTTGCACCAGGCGATGATCTCCGCCTCCGTCGCGTTCGCTCCGGGCTTGAGTTCGACGAAGGCGCAGGGCGTCTCGCCCCATTTCTCGTCGGGCCGCGCCACCACGGCAGCGGCCTGGATGGCGGGATGCTTGTAGAGCGCATCCTCGACCTCGATCGAGGAGATGTTCTCGCCACCTGAGATGATGATGTCCTTGGAGCGGTCCTTGAGCTGGATGTAGCCGTCGGGGTAGCGCACGCCGAGATCGCCGGTGTGGAACCAGCCCCCAGTGAAGGCGGCTGCAGTCGATTTCGCGTTCTTGAGGTACCCCTTCATCACGACATTGCCGCGCATCATCACCTCGCCCAGCGTGGCGCCGTCGCGCGGGACGGGCGCCATCGTGTCGGGGTCGAGCACGTCGAGCCCTTCCAGCGCCGGGTAGCGCACGCCCTGTCTGGCCTTCAGTGCCGCCTGCTCGGGAGCGGGCAGGGCATCCCAGTCGCCGTTCCAGTCATTGACGACGGACGGGCCATAGCATTCGGTCAGGCCGTAGAGATGCGTGACCTCGAAGCCGGCCTGCTTCATCCCGGCGAGCACGGCTTCGGGCGGCGGCGCGGCTGCAGTGAAGAAGGAGACGGTCTGCGAGAAGGCGCGGCGCTCCTCCTGCGGCGCATTGAGCAGGGCCGACATCACGATCGGCGCGCCGCAGAGATGGGTAACGCCATGGTCGGCGAGTGCATCGTACATCGCCTTGGCCCGGACCTGGCGCAGGCAGACATGGGTGCCGGCGACGATCGAGAGCGACCAGGGGAAACACCAGCCATTGCAGTGGAACATCGGCAGCGTCCAGAGATAGACCGGATGCTTGCCCATGTTGCCGGTGATGATGTTCGAGGTCGCGAGCAGGTTGGCGCCGCGATGATGGTAGACCACGCCCTTGGGGTCGCCCGTCGTGCCGGAGGTGTAGTTCAGCGTGATCGCGTCCCATTCGTCGGCGGGCATCTGCCAATCGAAATCCGGGTCGCCCCCGGCGATGAACGCCTCGTATTCGATTCCGCCCAGCCGCTCGCCCGGCCCGTCATAGACGGGGTCGTCATAGTCGATAACCAGCGGCTTCGCCTTGCACAGCTTAAGCGCTTCCTTCATCGTCTTCGAGAATTCGCGGTCGGTGATCACCACCTTCGCCTCGCCATGGTCGAGCGAGAACGCGATGATCGCGGCATCGAGGCGGGTGTTCAGGGTGTTCAGCACGGCGCCGCACATCGGCACGCCGTAATGGCATTCGAGCATGGCGGGCGTGTTCGGCAGCATCGCTGCTACGGTGTCGTTCTTGCCAATGCCGTGGCGGGCGAGCGCGGAAGCCAGCCGGCGCGAGCGCGCATAGAACTCGGCGTAAGAGCGCCGCAGCGGCCCGTGGATGATCGCGATGTGGTTGGGGAAGACGGACGCCGCACGCTCCAGGAAGGGCAGCGGCGTCAGCGGCTGGTGGTTCGCCGGGTTGCGGTCGAGATCGGTATCATACGCTGAGATCGTCATGCTCTCCCCCTCACGCGGCAGCTCTTTGGTTGCGCATCGGCTTTCCCGAAAACCGCATGCCACTTTTCGGGCCGATGCTTAGCCTCTGCGGGCCTTGACCGTAATCCATCCCTTTGTCCGATGGCGCGCAAGGCCAGGGACGCTATCGGCTGGCGGACAGACCCCGCCAGCCATAGGCGACCTCGCGCAGGGTGATCTCGCCGCGCCGCTCGCTCTTCTCGCCAATGACGGTCGCGCCCATGCGCTCATAGAAGCCCCGCGCCGAGGCGTTGTCGGTGAGGACCCAGAGGCTCGCGGCATCATGCCCGGCGTCGCTCAAGGCGGCGAACATCTCCCGCATCAGCCGCGCCCCGAGGCCTCGCCCCTGATGCGGGCGACGGACATAGACGGAGCCGATCTCGCCACTGAGGCCCTGCGCCGCCAAGCCGTCGTCGCGCTGCGGGCCGCAGGCGCCGAAGCCGATGACACTGTCGACCGAGGTGGCGACGAAGACGGCGTCGAGCTGGGCGGCCGGGAGATCGGCGAGCATCCGGCTCCAGCTTCGCTTGCGCGCCTCGACCGAGAGGGCGGTCAGCATCTCCTGCGGCAGGAGGCCGGCATAAGTCTCGCGCCAGGAGGCGACATGGACCTCGGCGATCGCGCCTGCATCCTTTGGCGTCGCATGCCGGAGCGCGTGGCCGTTTTCCATCACGTTGCCAGGAAGGCCCTGATGCCATCGACAATGAGCTTGAGGCCGACGGCGATCAGGAGCCAGTAGATGATCGTGTAGAAGCGCTCGGCCGGAACACGGCGGACCAGCCAGACGCCGGCCATGGTGGAGGCGATGGCGACGGGGAACAAAGCCAGCGAGGCGGTGAGGTTCTGGGCCGAGAACTGGCCGAGCGCGATGTAGGGCGCGAGCTTAACCAGGTTGAGCAGGGCGAAGAAGATTGCGCCCGTGCCGACGAAGACGCCGGGAGGCAGGCGCTGCGGCATGATGTAGATCTGGAAGGGTGGTCCGCCGGCATGGGCGATCATGCTGGTGAAACCCGACACCGCACCCCAGAAGGTGCCGGCGCCGAAACGCGGCCGCGCGACGGGGCCCGATGCCTTGCCCTCGCCCAGCATGCGCCGCAGGGCGAAGCCGATCGAGATCACACCGACCGCGAAGCCTACGGCAGCGTCGGAGACCCTGGCCGCCAGCAGGTAGCCGGCGAGGACGCCGAGCGTGGCGCCGGGCAAGAGCGTCACCAGGTTCCTCCGGCTGAACTCCCGGCGATAGGACCAGACGGTAACGACATCCTGGGAGATCAGCAGCGGCAGCATGATCGCCGCGGCCTGGATCGGCGGGACGAGGAGCGCCATCAACGGCAATGAGAGCAGGCCAAGCCCGGAGAAGCCGCCCTTGGCGAGGCCCATCAGGATGACGGCCGGCACCATCACGGCGAAGAAGGTCAGGTCGAAATTCATGTTCGGAAGCGCTTCACGGGCGCGTCACGACGACGCGGCGCCCAGCCGGAGGGAATCCTGCTGGGCGAAAGTCTGACGGCCGGGCGCTTGCGCCTGCGGGGTCGAATGAGCACGATCCCGCGCAAAATGAGCCTCCGCCGCTGCCGGTTCCGGAGCGGGGTGTAGGCCAGAAACCGCGCAAGAGGAACGCCTCCGATGAATGCCGCGCATGCAAATGGCTATGCCTCGACCTATGCACGCTGGCAGGCCGATCCCGAGGGCTTCTGGAGCGAGGCGGCGAAGGCCATCGACTGGATCAAGCCGCCGCAGCAGATCTTCGACGCTGGTGCCGGCGCCTATGGGCGCTGGTTCCCGGACGCCACCTGCAACACCTGCTTCAACGCGCTCGACCGCCATGTCCGGGACGGGCGCGGAGCGCAGACCGCGCTGATCCATGACAGCCCGGTCACGGGCACGAAAACCGTCTACTCCTACGCGCAGATGTTGGACGAGGTCGGCGCGCTCGCCGCCGTCCTGCAGGATCTCGGTGTGGCCAAGGGCGACCGCGTCGTCATCTACATGCCGATGATCGCCGAAGCGGCCTTCGCCATGCTCGCCTGCGCGCGCATCGGCGCGGTGCATTCGGTGGTGTTCGGCGGCTTCGCGGCGAAGGAACTGGCGACGCGCATCGAGGACGCGACGCCGAAGGTGATCCTGAGCGCGACCTGCGGCATCGAGCCGAGCCGTGTCGTCGAATACAAGCCGCTGCTCGACGAGGCGATCGCGCTCTCCTCGCACAAGCCGGATGCCTGCCTGATCCTGCAGCGGCCGCAGGTCGAGGCCTCGATGCATGCGGTGCGCGATAAGAACTGGCGCATGCTCGTCGCCGCCGCCAAGGCCAATGGTCGTAAGGCGCCGTGCGTCGAGGTCGCGGCCACCGATCCGCTCTACATTCTCTACACCTCGGGCACGACCGGCCGACCCAAGGGCGTGGTGCGCGACCATGGCGGCCATATGGTCGCGCTGAAATGGACGATGGACAATCTCTACGGGGTGCAGCCCGGCGAGGTGATGATCACGGCATCCGATGTCGGCTGGGTCGTCGGCCACAGCTACATCGTCTATGCGCCGCTGCTGCAGGGCGCGACCTCGGTGCTCTACGAGGGCAAGCCGGTCGGAACGCCCGATGCCGGCGCCTTCTGGCGGCTGATCGCCGAGCACAAGGCGGTGGTGCTGTTCACGGCACCGACAGCCTTCCGCGCCATTCGCAAGGAAGACCCGGAGGCCAAGCTGCTCGCAGGCTACGATCTCTCGCATTTTCGGGCGCTGTTCCTTGCAGGCGAGCGGGCCGATCCTGATACGCTGGTCTGGGCGCAGCAGGTGCTGAAGGTGCCGGTGATCGATCATTGGTGGCAGACGGAGACCGGCTCACCCATCGTCGGCAATCCGATGGGGCTGGAGCTGCTGCCGGTAAAGCCGGGCTCTCCGACCGTGCCAATGCCGGGCTATGAGGTGGCCTGCCTCGACGAGGGCGGCAGGAAGCTGCCCGCCGGGACGATGGGTGCGATCGTGCTCAAGCTGCCGCTGCCGCCCTGCGCGCTGCCGACGCTCTGGCAGGCCGACGAGCGCTTCAGGGAGGCCTATCTCACGGCCTATCCCGGCTACTACAACACCTCGGATGCCGGCTTCATCGACGCCGACGGCTATGTCTTCATCATGGGCCGCACCGACGACATCATCAATGTCGCGGGCCACAGGCTCTCGACGGGCGGCATGGAGGAGGTGCTGGCCTCGCATCCTGCCGTTGCCGAATGCGCCGTCGTCGGCATCCGCGACGCGGTCAAGGGCGAACAGCCCTGCGGCTTCGTGGTGCTGAAATCCGGCGTCGTCGAGAGCCCGGATGTGATCGAGCGCGAGTTGGTCGCGCTGGTGCGCGAGAAGATCGGCCCGGTCGCGGCCTTCAGGCTGGCGCTGACGGTCGGGCGGCTGCCCAAGACGCGCTCGGGCAAGATCCTGCGCGCGACGATGAAGAAGATCGCCGATGGCGAGGACTACGCCATGCCGGCGACGATCGAGGACCCTGCCGTGCTGGATGAGATCGGCGTCGCCGTGAAGGCGAAGGGGTTGGGATAGAGTCTGCTGTGTTTTCTTCCGAACCATGGCGTCATCCCGGGCTTGCCCCGGGATCCATCGGAGGGCTCCGGAGCTCTACGATGGATTCCGGATCGGCGCGGCTTCGCCGCTTGTCCGGAATGACGGTGCGTTTTCGTGAAAGTCAGCACGCTCTTGGTCGGGGAGCCCGACCTCTTATGCGTTCTTGTGAGGAATTGTGAGGTTTGCTAAATTGGGGACATGAAATCCGATGCCATGCGCCCCCTCACCATTTCGTTGTCGCCCAAGCAATTGTCGCGGCTGAGCCGGGCTGTCGAGAGCGGCGCCTATGCCTCAAACAGCGAGGTCGTGCGCGACGCGCTGCGGCTCTGGGAACAGCGTGAGGAAATCCGCGAGCTGGAGCTGGCGCGGCTGAAGCAGGCTTATGAAGAGGGGATTGCGAGCGGGGAGCCGGTCGATGGCGATGAGGCATTCGCCCGCATTCGCGCCAATGTGTTCGGCAAGCGAGACGCGTGACGGACGATGGGTTTTCGCGTTCTACCGCAGGCGATGAGCGATATCGAGGCCATCGCAGCCGGCATCAACGTCGATAGTCCTTCAGCGGCACGGCGCTGGATCGATGCACTCTACCGCCGCTTCGGACATCTTGGCGATATGCCGGGCATGGGTACGACCCGCCCGGAGATTGGCCGGCGAGTCAGACTGTCCGCTCGGCCACTACGTCATTTTGTATCAGGAAGAGGCGGACGGGGTTGATATCGTCCGCGTCGTCCATGGCAAGCGGGATCCGGAGACCTGGCTTTAGGCGCAAGATCTCCTAAAGCCCTCTCAGGCCTCGTCGTCCTCTTCGACCGGACGCTTCATCTGCTTGAGCTTGGCGAAGACGGAATCGACGTCGATCGCCGCCTCTTCCTCGCGCTTGGGCTTGCCCATGTCGGCGAAGGTCTGGTTCAGCGGAGCCGGCTCCGGTGCCGTCGTCTCCTCGGCCGGGAGCAGGGTCGAGCCGGCCTCGGCGATCGCGGCCGGGCGGTCCTTGGCGGCGCGGCCGACCTCGAAGTCGAGATCGATCTGCGAGCAGAGGCCGAGGCTGACCGGGTCGATCGGCGTCAGCGTCTGGGCGTTCCAGTGGGTGCGGTCGCGGATCTGGGCGATCGTCGACTTGGTCGTGCCGATCAGGCGGATGACCTGCGCGTCCTTGAGCTCGGGGTGGTTACGCAGCAGCCAGAGGATCGCGTTGGGACGGTCCTGGCGCTTGGAGACCGGGGTGTAGCGCGGCCCCTTGGCGCGCTTGATCTCGGGCACCTTGACCTTGCGCTCGGCGAGCTTGAGGTGATGGGCGGGGTTCTTGGCGGCGCGCTCGAGTTCCTCGCGGGTGAGCTGGCCGGAGGTGATCGGGTCGAGGCCCTTGATGCCGGCGGCGACTTCGCCATCGGCGATGCCGCGCACTTCCAGCGGATGGAGTTTGCAGAACTCGGCGATCTGCTCGAAGGTCAGGGACGTGTTCTCGACCAGCCAGACCGCGGTGGCCTTCGGCATCAGCGGGGGATTCGACACGGGCTGTCTCCTGAATTTCGAAAGCCGGCGATCGGGCCGGATCGGCCTCGCGGACAAGGGTTCTCATGCGCCGACCGGCCTTTCCGGCCGGCCATCCAAATCATCGACGATGAACAGGATGGCGCGCCTTATAGGCGAGGCTAGGGCGGCTGTCCAAGAAAAACGATGTTGATGCGCCCCGGATACCGGCAGTGGCGTTGCCCTGCCATCGGTCCTAGTCTGCGCGCCGTCTTGCGTGGAGGGAGGCCCCAATGTCGCTATTTTCCGACGATGACCGTCCGAAGCCCAAAATGGTCCATGAGATCGGGCAGGACCTGTCGATGCTCTCGCTGGCCGAAATCGACCTGCGGCTCGAGGCGTTGAAGGCCGAGATTGAGCGCCTGACCGAGGCGCGGCTCAAGAAGGCGGCGTCGCGCAGCGCGGCAGACGCCTTCTTCCGGAAGGCCGACTGAAAAAGCGGCAGTTTCCGGCGGCGTTAACGGGTCCTTAACGATTCCAAAGTATGAATGGAGAGGTCCAGATTGTCTGGATGTGAGTGGCTCCTGCCCGCTCTGTTTGACGCCTCCCTGTTGACCTTCGAGCCGCCCCCGGGCGGCTCTTTTTTATGGTCTGTAGCTCCGTTAAGGTTAACCACACCTTACCGGCGCGGCGGCGGCCCATCGGCGCTATCCTTGCGACATCGGCGGCATGAACCGTGACGCGTGCCATGCGGATACGGGGTTGTGCCGATGGGAGACACCGCAATGAACGATCTCATGATGCTCGAGCCGGCTGCCGACGAGGGCGCGATCTCCTTCGCACGAGGCTTCGTGAAGTCGGATGCCTTCATGGCACTGTTCCGGGAGGGGATGGGGCTCGTCGAGCAGACCGCGGCCTATCTCGACGGCGACGGCCGGGCGGCGTCGGCTGCGCTGCCGCGCGAGGTCGCCTTGTCCTATGCGACCGAGAGCATGCGCCTGACGACGCGGCTGATGCAGATCGCGTCCTGGCTTCTGGTGCAGCGGGCGGTTGCCGAGGGCGAGATGACCGCCGAACAGGCGCGCGCCGAGAACGACAAGGTCAGGATTCCCGAGCAGATCATGTCGGCGGTCCAGATGGAGACCGAGCGGCTGCCGCAGGGCCTGCGCGACCTGATCGAGCATTCCTTCCGGCTGCAGGCCCGGATCCGCCATCTCGAAGGGCAGATGTCGGGCAAGGTGCGGGCTGTCGAGAAGGCCAATCCGGTCCAGGACCAGCTCGCCAGCCTTCAGGCCCGTCTCGGCCTGGCCCGCTGAGTCCAGGGGCGGCGGCGCCGAGATCGGAGCGCAACAGTCATAGGCAACGAAAAAGGCCCGGTCGAAAGACCGGGCCTTTTTGATTCAGATCAGCGCGGGCGGCACAGCCCGCCGCCAGATCACTTCTTGCCGAGCGCGCCGATCGCGGAGAAACGCGAGTTGAAGCGCGAGACACGGCCGCCACGGTCCAGCATGTGCTGCGTGCCGCCGGTCCAGGCCGGGTGCGTCGTCGGATCGATGTCGAGGTTGAGGGTGTCGCCCTCCTTGCCGAGCGTCGAACGCGTGAAGTATTCGGTGCCATTGGTCATGACGACCTTGATGGTGTGGTAGTCGGGGTGGATGCCGGTCTTGGCCATGGCTAAATCCTCAAACGTCGATAAACGGGCGTGGTCGACAAGCAGGCAAGCCTGCCCGGCCCGTCGAATAATTCGTATGAGCCTGTCGTGAAGTCGCGTGCACATATCGCAGCGCGGCCGACAGCGCAAGCAGAACAGGACAAAGACGCGTGCCCGAAGCCGAAAAAGACGAGAAAAAGCCGCGGCCAGACTTTCGTTCGCTCGCATCCTTCTGGCCCTATGCGCTGAAGCACAAGGGGCGCATCGGGCTGGCCCTGCTGGCCCTGATCGTCGCCTCGGTCGCGACGCTGGCGCTGCCGGTGGCGGTGCGCCGGGTCATCGATGTCGGCTTCTCCGGCGGCGAGCAGCGTCTGGCGAACAGCTATTTCATCCTGCTGACCGGCGTCGTCGCGGTGCTGGCGCTGGCGAGTTCGGCCCGCTTCTATCTCGTCATGACCGTCGGCGAGCGCATCGTCGCCGACCTCCGCTCGGACGTGTTCGCGCATCTGACGCGGCTGGAGCCGGCCTTCTTCGATTCGAGCCGTGCCGGCGATCTGGTCTCGCGGCTGACGGCCGACACCACCCAGATCAAGTCGACCTTCGGCTCGACGGCTTCGATCGCGCTGCGCAATGCGATCATGACCATCGGCGCGCTCGGGTTGATGATCGTCACCAGCCCGCAGCTCTCGGCCATCGTGATCGGCGCGATCCCGCTGATCGTGCTGCCGCTGGTCTTCTCGGGCCGTTCGGTGCGCCGCCGTGCGCGGGCGGCGCAGGACCGGCTGGCGGATGCCTCGGCCTTTGCCGCGGAGGCGGTCGGCGCGATCCGGACGATGCAGTCCTTCGGCGCCTCCAAGCAGACGGCGGCGCGTTTCGCCTCGGCGTCCGACGAGGCCTATGACGCCTCGCGGGCGGCCACGGCCTCGCGGGCGCTGCTGTCGGGTGTCGCGATCTTCCTGGTCAGCGCCAGCGTGGTCTGGGTGCTGTGGACCGGCGCGACCGAGGTGTTCGAGGGCCGCATGACCGGCGGGCGGCTGTCCCAGTTCGTGCTCTACGCCGTGCTGGCGGCGAGTTCGCTCGGCCAGCTCTCCGAGGTCTATGGCGAGATCTCGGCGGCTGCCGGCGCGGCCGGGCGGCTCGGCGAGATCCTCGCCATGAAGCCCGCGATCGCGGCGCCGCCGAACCCCAAGCCGATGCCGGAGCCTTCGCGCGGCGAACTCGCCTTCGAGAACGTCTCGTTCAGCTATCCCGGCCGCAGTGTCGGGGCTTTGTCGGAGCTCAGCTTCACGGTGCGGCCGGGCGAGCGCGTCGCGCTGGTCGGCCCGTCGGGCGCCGGCAAGAGCACGGTGCTGCAACTGGCACTGCGCTTCTTCGACCCGGCGTCCGGCCGCGTCGTCATCGACGGCATCGCCGGGCCGGAGGCCGATCCCGAGGCCTGGCGTCAGCGCTTCGCGCTGGTGCCGCAGGAGCCGACCGTGTTCGGGGTCTCGGTGCGCGACAACATCGCCTATGGCCGCCCCGATGCGACGCTGGCGCAGGTCGAGGACGCGGCGCGGCTGGCCGCCGCCGACGGCTTCATCCGCAGCCTTCCCGACGGTTACGAGACCGTGGTCGGCGAGCGCGGCGTGACGCTGTCTGGCGGCCAGCGCCAGCGTCTCGCCATCGCGCGGGCGGTCCTCAAGGACTCAGCCATCCTGCTGCTCGACGAGGCCACGAGCGCGCTCGATTCCGAAAGCGAGAAGGCGGTGCAGGATGCGCTGGATGCGCTGATGCAGGGCCGCACCACGCTGGTTGTGGCGCATCGGCTGGCGACGATCCTCTCGGCCGACCGCATCCTCGTGATGGAGGACGGGCGCGTGGTCGAGGAAGGAACCCATGCCGAACTGACCGCACGCGGCGGGCTCTATGCCCGGCTGGCGGCGCTGCAGTTCGGGCTGGAGGCGGCCTAGAGCAAGGGCCGGACTGGCCAGAATGACGGTCGGATCCGAGTATGAGCGGGAAGGCGGCCCTATGAGCCGCGGGCGGATCATTCAAATAAATGACGTTAAGGCAGCTTGTTGCAGATCGGATGTTTGGCAGCGCTGACATGTGAAAGGCGAGAGACATTGCCATGGGTATCCGAACCCCAGACTCCTACTTTACCGACCCGAAGGAAAAAGAACTGGCTCTTCTCGTCTGGGAGAAGGGAAAGCATAAACTCGCCAAAGGATGGACGGCAACGCCTGTCACCAACGTGTTTCTGGCGGTCGAGAAAACGCCGAACGTTCGGATTCTCGTCACCGCCAGCGACTGGATCAGCCAGACGCGTGCCGAAGGGCAGAGCTGGGCCATCGACGACGTCAATCGCGAACTCGGCAAGCCGGAAGGCTACTTCGATCGGGAGGCATGCGCCAATGTCGAGCACGTCTATCGCGCGGCCTATCTTTCCGTCGTCCTGACCCCGGCCGCGAGCTTTCTGGGGGCAGGGGCCTATGAAATGGTGATCGATCCGTTTCTCAAAGAGCCGATCATGCGCGCCGCGAGGGCTTATGAAGCGAATGACGGATTCACCGCGTTTCGTGCCGTCTGGTGGCAGCTATCGCCGTTGGGCATCGCCTCGCGCCTGCCCGAATCCTTCAAGCGCAACGGCAGCCAGTTTCTCTACATCGATCTCAAAGGTTGGATGATGGCGGCCGAGTACTGGGATGCTTACGCGACCGACCCCGCCAACTATGGCGAGAACGCGCCGGAATTCGATGCAAAGGCGCAGATCCAGAAACTCAAGCTCGGCATTCAGGCCGTGAAGGCGAGCCTCGACGCGCAGAAGGCGCGCACGGCGCCTCCGGAAGCGACGATTAACCCCGCCGATTTCATGCCGGATACGCCGCCGACAAAGGCGGGTGCCATGCTCTCGCAGATCTCGAAGGAGCGATATGGCGTATTCGAACTCTGGCCGCTGATCTGGAAGTACAATCAAAAGACCATCGGCAACAATCCAAACCGCGTGCCGGTCGGAACGGTGCTCAAGATCAAGAAGAAAGAGAAGTACACGTCCGACGAATTGAAATTCGCTCGCGAGAACTGGAAGAATTGGGCGGCTTTGAAATAAGGCAGAGTACGTTAGCCAGGTGGCGTCGTGTCATGCTCGGGCTTGACCCGCGCATCTCGGAAACCACTGTCTTCTCGGCCTGAGATTCTCGGGTCTGCGCTTCGCTCCGCCCGAGAATGACGTGTGCGATTCAGCCCGCCGCCCCGTGCGTACGCGGATAGGCGCTGGGCTCGGGCGACACCCAGCCCGCCAGCAGCTCCGGCTCGGTCCTGAAGATCTCGACCTTGAGCGGATAGCAGGCGGCGGTGTCGCTCGAATGCGTCGCGCTGCAATCGCCGCCCGGGCAGGCGGAGAGCGCGCCGAGCAGGTCGATCTCGGCGAAGAACTCGATGTAGTCGCCCGGCCGCACCGGGCTCGCCTTCATGAAGTACTGGTGCGTGTCGCGGGTGAAGCCGGTGCACATGAAGACGTTCAGCACGTCATGGACATGCATCTCAGCCTCGCGCACGGCTAAGCCTCTCGCCTTGGCCAGCGCCCGCGTCAGGTTGGAATGGCAGCAATGATGGTAGTCGCCGCCGGAGAGGAGGCGGTTGGTGTAGGGGTCGCAGCGCGTGCCGATGACATCGTGGATGCCGCCGCCATCATCGTCCCAGCCATACCAGGACAGGGTGTCGTGGGTGATCGTCGCCAGCGGGCGCAAGCGAGGCAGGTTGCTCCAGAGCCGGTCTCCGGTCGAGACATGGGTGGCGTGGAGCTGGCGGGTCTTGCCGCTGAAGAAACGCTCGCCGAGGTCGTTGGCGTTCCACAGGTTGAGATCGCCGACCTGCGGGCCGTCGATGCCGATGATCCGGAAGAAATGCCCCTTCGGAACCTGGAAGGCGCCCGCATCGCGCGGCGCCACGAGGACCTCGTCGATCTTCGTCAGGTGCTGCCGGGCGCGCCCGAGCATCGCCATGTCCGCCACCGGCAGGGCCTCGACGGGATAGCAGACCGTCAGGGGCCTGGCCCGGCGTTGCGCGGCGTCGGCGGGTTCGGCTATCGGCATGGCAATTCCCAAATCCGGCATCGACGCTCTCAGCGCTCGGTGATCTTGAACTCGATGCGGCGGTTGCGGCGCCAGGCGTCGTCGGTGTTGGCGACATCGAGGGGCTGGTACTCGCCGAAGCCGGTGGCAGCGATGCGGTCGCTGGGCAGCCCCTTGCTGATCAGATACTCGACCACCGCGATGGCGCGCGCCGATGAGAGGTGCCAGTTCGAGGGGAATTGTGGCGAGCGGATCGGCCGGTTGTCGGTATGGCCGTCGACACGCAGGATCCATGGGATATCCGGCGGCATCTCGCGGCCGAGGTCGATCAGGATGGCGGCGAGCTTGTCGAGTTCGCCACGGCCCTCCGGCTTCAGCACGGCCTGGCCGACGTCGAAGAAGACCTCTGACTGGAAGACGAAGCGGTCGCCGACGACGCGGATGTCGGGCCGCGTGCCGAGCACCTGGCGCAGGCGGCCGAAGAAGTCCGAGCGGTAGCGCGCGAGTTCCTGCACGCGCTGGGCCAGAGCGACGTTCAGCCGCGAGCCGAGTTCGGAGATGCGGGCCTGCGATTCCTTGTCCTTGGCCTCGGAAGCGCCAAGTGCCTCCTCCAGCGCAGCGAGCTGGCGGCGCATCGCGAGGATCTGCTGGTTGACCATGTCGACCGTCGATTGGGCGCGGGCGGAGAGCTGCTTTTCGGCCTCAAGCGCCTTCTGGGCCTCGCCGAGCTGGGCGGTCGCATTGCCCGGCTGCGCATTCAGCATGTCCTGGATGCGGCCGCGCTCACCCTGCTCGCGCGCCAGCGAGGATTGCAGCAACTGCAGGTTTTCCTGCGCCTGGCGGTTGGAGGAACGCTCCAATGCGAGAAGGTCGGTCAGCTCCGAAATCTGGCGGTTGAGCCGGTCGAGCGCGGTGTCCTTGCCGGTCAGCTCCTGCGAGAGGAAGAACTGGCCGAGCACGAAGACCGAGAGCAGGAAGACGATGCCGATCAGCATCGTCGACAGCGCATCGACGAAGCCCGGCCAGAAATTGACCTCTTCGCGACGGTGCGAGCGGGAAAGGGCCATCGCGGTCAGGCTCCTGCAGGTTTCGAGGCGGCAGGCGTGGGGAGCATCATCAAGGTTCCGTCACATTGTCGACGGTAAGGCGTTCGAGCAGCCGCTTCAGATCCTTCTCGCGCGAGGCCTGCGCCTCGACCCAGTCGCGGATCAGTTGCTGCTCCGAGCGCATGTGCTGGACAAGGCCCTGGATGCCCTCGGCGAGATTGGCCAGCGCCTGCGTCGCGGCGCGGTTGTTGGCGCCGCTCTCGGTCATGGCGACGCCGAGCCGGTCGAGCCTGTCCGAAAGCGGGTCGCCGGTCAGCGGCTGGAGGCCGGCGAGCGGGGAGGTGCCGACGGTGGCGGTTCGCGTGCCCAGCCAGCTCTCGACTTCGTTGCGGAAGCGGCGCTGCGCCTGGGCGACCTGCAATTCGAGGAAGCCGAGGATCAGCGAGCCGGCGATGCCGAAGAGCGAGGACGAGAAGGACAGGCCCATGCCGGCGAGCGGGGCGGCAAGGCCGGCCTTGAGCTCGTCGAACAGCACGCCGGCCTCGGCGCCGGTGCGCAGCGACTTGATGACGTTGCCGACCGAGGAGACCGTGTCGAGCAGGCCCCAGAAGGTGCCGAGCAGGCCGAGGAAGACCAGCAGGCCGCCGAGATAGCGCAGCACCTCGCGCCCGTCGTCGAGCCTGACCGCGATCGATTCGAGGACGCTTGCGGCCTGCGACGGCGCGAGGCTGCGGTTGTCGAGCGCCGTCAGCACCGGGCCGAGCGGCGCGATGACCTGCCCGCGCTTGATCTGCGCCTGGCCGGGGTCGGCAGCGAGGCGCGTCGCGGCGCGCGCCTCGCTGTGGAGGCGCCAGAGTTCGCGCAGCGCGATCAGCACGCCGACGAGAAGCGAGCCGAGAATCAGGCCGTTCAGGCCCGGATTGGTCATGAAGGCCGACGTCAGCCCGGCCTGGAGGATGAAGCCGAGGAAGCCGATCAGAACGAGAAACAGGACCGCGCGGATGACGTAGCGCAGGGGCCGCGAGAAGCGGGTTTCGTCCCGCACCGGCGCGGCCATTGCCGTCTCGGCCGCCAAATCCTCATTCGCCATGCTTCGTCTTCCGTTCGCAACCGTGCCGCGGCGGGAACTGTCGCCTCCCATGCCGCGATGATCAAGCGCGAAAGATCAAAGACATATGACGATCTGCCGACGGCCGGAGGTTGCCGGCGCCGTTCAGACCGCCTTGAGAGCGGCCCGCAGCGCCTGCTCGCCGATCTCGTTGCCGCAGATGATGTCGCGCGCCATGGTCGGCTGCTTGCCGTCGAGCGTGCCGAAGGTGCCGCCGGCCTCGCGGATCATCACGGCACCCGCCGCGAAATCCCAGGTGTTGAGGTCGCGCTCCCAATAGGCGTCCATGCGGCCGGCCGCGACATAGGCGATGTCGAGCGCGGCGCAGCCCATGCGCCGGACATTGGAGAAGCGCGGCATCACGGCGCCCAGCTCGCGCAGGAAGAGCGGGTGTCCGCCCTTGCCGATATGGGGCACGCCCATGCCGATCAGCATCTCGCTCGGCTCGCGGCGGCCGGAGACGCGCATGCGGCGGTTGTTGACATAGGCGCCCTTGCCCTTCTCGGCGAGGAAGAGCTCGTCCTTGGCGGCGTCGTAGATGACGCCTGCGATGAACTGGTTGTCGCGCTCCAGCGCCACCGAGATGTTCCAGTGCGGAATGCCGCGCAGGAAGTTGTGCGTGCCGTCGAGCGGATCGATGTGCCAGCGGTTGCTCTCGTCGGTTCCGGCAACCATGCCGGCCTCCTCCATGACGAAGCCATAGCCAGGACGCGCCTTCTCCAGCGCCGCGCGGATGATCTCCTCGGCCTTGGTGTCGGCCTTCGAGACGAAGTCGCCCGGGCCCTTGGCGAGGACCTGCAGGTTCTCGACCTCGCCGAAATCGCGCTTCAGCGAACGGGACGCCTTCATCACGGCGTCGGTCATCACGGTCATCAGGGGGGAGCGGATCATCAATAACCTCGTTCGCGCCATCCGGCGCTATCGTGCGGCCAATCCCATGAGAAGCCGTGAAAACAGCCCTTGAAACGTGATGGCTCAACAATCAGTGGAAATTCAACCGGTCACTTGCTCGCCTGTCAGGGCGACGTCAAGGCCGCGCCTTCGATCCGGCTGGCCGCGAGGCGCGCCGCGCGCCCCTGCTGTTCCGGTGTCAGGCGGTCGAAAAGCTGATCGAGGGCAGGGTCGTCGAGGCCTCGCGCCCGCGCCGCCAGATGCCAGGCAGCCGCCTCGATCGAGTCGGGCGGAATGCCGCGACCGATCTGGTAGAGGCGCGCGATGCGGTTCTGCGCGATCGGGTTGCCCTTGCCGGCGGCGCGCAGGAAGAGCTTCGCCGCAGCCGTCTCGTCGCGGGCGACGCCGGTGCCGTTGAACAGCATGATCGCGTATTCGATCTCGGCTGGGAGGTGGCCGGCGCTCGCGGCCTTCGCCATCCATTCGGCCGCCACGACGTCGCTCTTGGGCATGCCGCGCCCCTGTTTCGCCAATGTGCCGAGCGCATGCAGGGCGTCGGGGATGCCGCTCTGGGCGGCGATCTCGAGGTTCTTCACGGCGCGGCCGTCATCCTCTGCCTGCCCGGTCGCGAGCAAAGCGAGCGCGAGATTGTAGTTGGCGGCGGCGTGGCCCGCGGCTGCCGCCTGCCGCAGCAGGGTGCCGGCGCGGGCCGGGTCGGCGCGGCCGCCGGCATCGTCGAGCAGGGCGATCGCCAGCGCATAGGTCGCGTTGATGTCGCCGCGCGCGGCGGCGCGGTCATACCATTCCGTCGCAACCTTCTGGTCGGTCGGCACGCCGAGCCCCTGCCGGTAGAGCTCGCCGACCAGCGTCATCGCGGCGGCGTCGCTGCTGTCGCCCTCGATGCGCTTCAGTGCCTCGCTGAGGGCGCGGCGGTAATGGCCGGTCTGGTAGGCGGCATAGGCGTCGTCGCGCTCGGCTGCCGCGGCAGGAAGCGTCAGGGGCAAGCCGGCGAGCAGCAGCAGGCGGGCAAACAGCAGACGGTTTGCAAGACCGCGGCGCAAGCGCCTCATCTCGCGGCTTTCCGGGCGGCGCGGGCGGCTATGGCCTCATTCGCCTCCGCGACGAGGGCGCGGATGTCGCGGCCCTCCTCGAAGGCCCAGGCTCCCAGCGCGACGAACTCGGCGCCGGTCTCGACCAGCGCCGGCACGGATTCGGGGTCGGGCGCATAGGCGACGCAAGGCGTTTCGAAGATCTCGGCCCACCAGCCGGCGCGCTCGATCACGGCCGGCAGCGGCGGCACGCTGCCGTCGGGGCGCGGCTCGCCGAACATGACGTAGTCGACGCCGGCCTCGCCGATATCCATGGCGTCGTGCCGGGCGCGCAGGCCGCCGGCGCCGATAATACGCTCGCCCTTCAGGCTGGAGCGCGCCTCGGCGATGGCCTCAGGGCCGCCGGTGAGATGCACGCCGTCGGCGCCGCCGCGCGCCGCGACCAGGGCGGAGGCCTCGACCACGAGCGCGACATTGGCCGCCTGGACGGGGCCGGCGAGGCGCTTGACGCGTTCGATGCGGCTGCGCTCGTCGCCCTCGGTGAGGCGCAGCAGCACGGCCGCGAGATCGCCGCCGGCCTGGGCCTGCATCAGCTTGAAGGCCATTGCGTCGGCATCCGCCACAGGCGGGGTGACGAGCATCAGGCGGGTGGGTGGATTCTGTATGGTCATGATCTTGCGCGCAAACGGCCCGCGACCGCGTCCAATGTCAAGACGCTGAGGCCGGCAACGAGGCTCCAGAAGGCCGATCCCACGCCGAACAGCGTCAGGCTGGAGGCGGCGACGGCAAAGGCGATGACGGCGGCGAAGCGTTCCCTGTCGGAGGCCATGGCCTGGCTGAGCGCGCCGGTCAGCGAGCCGACGAGGCCCAGACCCGCGACCGTCACGATCAGCGCCTTGGGCATGGCGACGATCAAGGCGAGCAGAAGACCCGCGCAGGCGGCGATGACGAGATAGGCGAGCCCATAGAGAATGCCGGCCTTCCAGCGCTGGGCCGGATCGGGATGCGTGTCGGGGCCGGTGCAGATCGAGGCGCTGATCGCGGCCATGTTAACCATATGGGCGCCGAAGGGCGCTGTCAGGAAGGAGGCGAGCCCTGTCACGAACAGGCTGGCGGCCGTCGGCGGCTTGTAGCCGGCCGCGCGCAGGACGGCAAAACCCGGCAGGTTCTGCGCCGCCATGGTGACGAGATAGAGCGGGACGCCGACGCCGAGCATGGCAGCCATATCGAGGCGCGGTGTGACGAATTCGAGGCCGCTCAGTGCCAGCGGGCCGGCGGGCCAGTTCGAGAGACCGAGGCCGAGGCTCAGGACGATGCCGGTGACGAGTGCCGCGATCACGCCGAGAAACGGGCTGACCAGCCGCGCCAGCAGGAAAACCGCGAGCAAAGGCAGGACCAGGCCGGGGGAGACCCGCATCTCGTCGAAGACCGCGACGACGAAGCGGAAGATCACGCCTGCCAGCATCGCGGCGGCGATGGGCATCGGGATCTTCTCGATCAGCGCGCCGAGCGGGCGGAAGGCGGCGGTCAGCATCATCAGCACGGCCGCCAGCAGGAAGGCGCCGACGGCGGCCGCCATGTCGAGCCCGCTCGTCGCGGCGATCAGGGCTGCGCCCGGCGTCGACCAGGCGCAGATCATCGGCATCCTGTAGCGCCATGACAGCCAGATGCCGGCTGCGGCCTGGGCGATGGCGAGGCCGGCGATCCAGGAGATCGCCTGACCGGGCGTCGCGCCAACGGCCTGCGTCGCCGCAAGCACGACCGCGACGGAGGCGGAGAAGCCGACAAAGGCCGCGACCAGCGCTGAAAAGACGATCGACATGCAGGACCTGAGGCGGGAGCACGGTTGAGCGGCGAGGCGGGTGCCTCTTCAACCAGAAAGTGCCGCTGGCCGGAAGAGCCTGCGCGAGCGGCCGGCATGTCCGGCGCGCCTTGCGTCGGGCATTGTCACCGCAGCGTCACCGCTGCTGCCTATCTCTCGACTTCCTCCAATGCCAATCTGACGCTTCTCAGGACCGACCCCATGAGCGACGAGACCAAGAGCGACGAAACGAGTTACGAATCCACCTTCGGCGCCAGCATGCTCGAGCATGAGGATGCCGAGCCGCGGAACCCGAGCGACAACGCGACGATGGGCGAACTGATCTCGCAGCGCTTCTCGCGCCGCGGGCTGCTCAAGGGCGCGCTCGCGGTTTCGGCGATCTCGGCGACCGTCGGCACGCTTGCGCTGGAGACGGCCGATCAGGCGCAGGCGCAGGGCGTGAAGTCCGCCTTCTCCTTCAAGGAGGTCGAGGTCGGCGTCGATGCCGACCACCATGTCGCCGAGGGCTATGACGCCGATGTGCTGCTGCGCTGGGGCGATCCGATCACGGCGGATGCGCCGGCGTTCGATCCCGCGAAGCAGACGCCGGAAGCCCAGGCCAAGCAGTTCGGCTACAACAACGACTTCGTCGGCTATCTGCCGATGCCGGGCGCGGCCGACCCGTCCGGCCATGGCGTGCTCTTCGTCAATCACGAATACACCAACCCGCATCTGATGTTCCCGGGCGTCGTCGAGATCAAGGACGGCAAGCCGGTGATGAAGAACGCCACGCCGGAGCGCTTCAGGATCGAGGCGATGGCGCATGGCGCCACCGTCGCGGAGATCCGCCGCACCGACGGCAAATGGGCGCTGGTGAAGGATTCCAAATACAACCGGCGCATCACGGTCGCGACCGAGATGCAGCTTTCCGGCCCCGTCGCCGGGACGGAGCGCGTCCGCACCGGGGCCGATGCCACCGGCCGCAAGGTTCTGGGCACGCTGAACAACTGCTCGGGCGCGATGACGCCCTGGGGCACTTTCGTCACCGGCGAGGAGAATTTCCACGGCTATTTCTCGGGCAAGCTCCCGGAGGGCCATCGCGAGGAGGCGAATTACAAGCGCCTCGCCGTGCCGTCCTCGCCTTACGCCTGGGGCCGCTTCGAGGAGCGCTTCGAGCTGTCGAAGGAGCCCAACGAGGCCAACCGCTTCGGCTGGATCGTCGAAGTCGATCCCTTCGATCCGAACTCGGTGCCGAAGAAGCGCACCGCGCTCGGCCGCTGCAAGCATGAGGGTGCCGACAACATCGTCGCCAGGGACGGCCGCGTCGTCGTCTATCTCGGTGACGACGAGCGCTTCGACTATGTCTACAAATTCGTCACGGCCGGGCGCTTCGACCCGAACAACCGCGCCGCCAATCTCGACCTGCTCGATTCCGGCACGCTGTATGTGGCGAAATTCTCGGCCGATGGCGCCGTCGAGTGGCTGCCGCTGGTCTTCGGCCAGGGGCCGCTGACGGCTGCCAACGGCTTCCAGAGCCAGGCCGACGTGCTGATCGAGACGCGCCGCGCCGGCGACCTGCTCGGGGCCACCAAGATGGACCGGCCCGAGGACATCACGCCCAACCCGGTGACGGGCAAGGTCTATGTGATGCTGACCAACAACACGAGCCGCCAGGACGAACAGATCGACTCCGCCAATCCGCGCGCCAAGAACGCCTTCGGCCACATCATCGAGATCATCGAGGATGGCGGCGACCACACCGCGACCAAGGGGCGCTGGGAGATCCTGCTGAAATGCGGCGACCCGTCGGTCGCGGCGGTCGGCGCCAGCTTCTCGACGGATACGACGAAGAGCGGCTGGTTCGGTATGCCCGACAATGCGGTGGTCGATTCAGCCGGGCGGCTCTGGGTCTCGACGGATGGTAACAACCTGCCGGAGACCGGGCGCACGGACGGGCTCTGGGCGGTCGACACGGAAGGGCAGGCACGGCGCACCTCGAAGCTGTTCTACCGCGTGCCCCATGGCGCCGAACTCTGCGGCCCCTGCTTCACGCCCGACGATACGACCGCCTTCGTGGCCGTGCAGCATCCGGGCGATGACGGCCCGGACTGGCCAGAATTCGGTCGCCGTTCCTATTACGAGGATCTCTCGACGCGCTGGCCCGACTTCAAGCCGGACATGCCGGTGCGGCCCTCCGTGGTGGCGATCACCCGCAAGGGCGGGGGCAAGATCGGGGTTTGATCGGGGGCGTCATGCTCGGCCTTGAGCCGAGCATCTCCTGAAAGTGAAACGCCCGGCAAAGCGCCGGGCGTTTCCTATTGCATCATCGGCTAGAGATTCTCGGGTCCGCGCCTTGCGCGGCCCGAGAATGACGGCCTGGCCTCAGGCCGCCTTCTGCGAGCCGAAGGTCGGGTCCAGTTCGCCCTTGGCGTAGCGCTTGGCCATTTCGGCGGTGGTCGCGACGCGCTTGATCTTGCTGGCCTGGCCGGCGGTGTTGAACTCCTGCAGGCGCAAGGAGCAGAGCCTGCTCATCGCCTCCATGGCGGGCTTGAGGTACTTGCGCGGGTCGAACTCGCCGGGGTTTTCCGAAAGAATCTTCCGGATCTGGCCGGTCATCGCCATCCGGTTGTCGGTGTCGATGTTGATCTTGCGGACGCCGTGCTTGATGCCGCGCTGGATCTCCTCGACCGGTACGCCCCAGGTCTGGGGCATCTTGCCGCCATACTGGTTGATGATGTCTTGGAGATCCTGCGGCACCGAGGAGGAGCCGTGCATGACGAGGTGCATGTTCGGCAGCTTGGCGTGGATCTCCTCGATGACATGCATCGCCAGGATCGCGCCGTCGGGCTTGCGGGTGAACTTGTAGGCGCCGTGCGAGGTGCCCATGGCGATGGCGAGCGCGTCGACCTTGGTCTCGGCGACGAACTTCACCGCCTCCTCGGGGTTGGTCAGGAGCTGGTCGTGGGAGAGCTTGCCCTCGAAGCCGTGGCCGTCCTCCTTCTCACCCTCGCCGCTTTCAAGCGAACCCAAGACACCGAGCTCACCCTCGACCGAGATGCCGCCGAGATGGGCCATGTCGACGACCTGCTTGGTCACGCCGACATTGTAGTCCCAGTCGCCCGGGGTCTTGCCGTCGGCCTTGAGCGAGCCGTCCATCATCACCGAGGTGAAGCCGGCCTGGATCGCGGTCATGCAGGTCGCGGCCTCGTTGCCGTGGTCGAGATGCACGCAGACCGGGATATGCGGATAGATCTCGGTGACGGCGTCCATCATGTGCTTGAGCATGATGTCGTTGGCGTAGGAGCGGGCGCCGCGCGAGGCCTGGATGATGACGGGCGCGTCGGTGGCGTCCGCCGCCGCCATGATGGCCAGAGCCTGCTCCATGTTGTTGATGTTGAAGGCGGGCACGCCGTAGTCGTTTTCGGCGGCGTGATCGAGCAACTGGCGGAGCGTAATGCGGGCCACGATGGAACTCCCCTTGAAGGCGATGGATATGGGGAGGGTTTAAAAGCGAACTGCGACAAAGGTAAAGCGAAAGCGGGAAAGGCTCTTAAAATCAGCCGCCGCGCGCTTCGAGAGCGGCGACGCGCTCCTCGACGGCGGCAAGTTCCTCGGCGAATTGGCCCGCGGTCGCTTTAGCCATGACAAGCAGACCTGCCGTGTCACGCCGCTGTTTGCGGACGAGATCCTCCAGAACATCGAAGCGGCGGCCATGCTCCGCTTGCGTTGCTTGAATGGTCTTCAGGATTTCGAACATCGCTGTCTGCACGTTCTCGCTCACGGTGGGCTCCCGCTTCACAATAAGAACATAGCATAAACACGCGCTGCCGCAAGGGCAGCGCGTCGTTATCGATCACGCCTTCCGCAGCGCCTCGACGCCCGGCAAAGCTTTGCCCTCCATCCATTCGAGGAAGGCGCCGCCCGCGGTCGAAACATAGGTCAAATCATCGGCCACGCCGGCATGGTTCATCGCTGCGACGGTATCCCCCCCGCCGGCGACAGCGACGAGATGGCCCGCCTTGACGCGCTTGGCCGCCGCCTTGGCGACGGTCACCGTCGCGGTGTCGAAGGGCGGCAATTCGAAGGCGCCGAACGGCCCGTTCCAGACCAGCGTCTTGACGGTGTCGAGCTTGAGCACGACTTCGGCGACGCTGAGCGGGCCGGCGTCGAGGATCATCTCGTCGGCGGCGACCTCGCCGACCTGGACGACGCGATGGCCGGGATGGGCCTTGAACTCGCGGGCGACCAGCGCATCGACCGGCAGCATGATCTCGCAGCCGGCAGCCTTGGCCTTCTCCTCGATCTCGCGGGCGGTGCCGGCCAGGTCATGCTCGCAGAGCGACTTGCCGACATCGACGCCGCGCGCGGCGAGGAAGGTGTTGGCCATGCCGCCGCCGATGACGAGGACATCGACCTTTTTCACGAGGTTGCCGAGCAGTTCGAGCTTGGTCGAAACCTTGGCGCCGCCGACGATCGCCATGACCGGGCGAGCCGGGTTGTCGAGGCCGGCCGAAAGCGCCTCCAGCTCGGCCTGCATGGTGCGGCCGGCGAAGGCTGGCAGGACATGGGCAAGGCCCTCGGTCGAGGCATGGGCGCGGTGCGCGGCCGAGAAGGCGTCGTTGACGAAGAGGTCGCCATTGGCGGCCAGCGCCTTGACGAATTCGGGGTCGTTCTTTTCGTCGCCGGCATGGAAGCGGGTATTCTCGAGCAGCAGCACCTCGCCGTTCTTGGCGGCTGCGACGGCCTTGGCGACGTCGTCGCCGATGCAGTCGGCGACGAAGGTGACGGGCGCCCCGAGCGCATGGGCGAGTGCTGGCACGACCTGTTTCAGGCTGTTTGCCTCGTCACGGCCCTTGGGCCGGCCGAAATGGGCGAGCAGGACGACCTTGGCGCCCTTGGCCGACATCTCGCGGATCGTCGGCAGGATGCGGTCGATGCGGGTTGTGTCGGTGACCTTGCCGTCCTCCATCGGGACGTTGAGATCGACGCGGACAAGCGCACGCTTGCCCGCGAGGTCGGCGTCGTCGAGCGTCTTGAAGCTCATTGCGGCAGCAAGCCTCCGAACAGGCCGGGCACGCCGAATTTCAGCACCAGGATGGTGAGGACAACCGTGAGGATCGCGGTGACGATCGCGGTCGCGAACAGCGTGCCGGCGCGCGGCGTCGCATCGACGCGCTGACGCAGGGCCGCGATCTCGTTGCGGATGCCGCCGATGTCGAGCGCGCCGACCGCGCTGTCGACCTTGCCGGCGGAGCGTTCCAGCGAGCTTTCGGCGCGGTTCAGCACCGCCTCGTAACGCGCGAACTTCTCTTCGATGCGCGCGGCCTTCTCCTCGATGCGGGAGAGCTGGTCGAGCTTGCGCGGCTCCGTCGCGGGAGCCGGCGCTTCCGTCATGGCCGGTGCCGGGGCCGGCGCCAAAGTCGGGGCCGGGGCGAGGATGGGCTGCGGCGCGGCATAGGACGGTGGGGCGGATTGCGTCACGACCGGGATGGGCTTGAGCTCGACCTCGGATGCGGGAGGCAATGGGGGCGCCACGGTGGGCTCGATCTTGGCCATGTTCGGTCCGTTCCTGGCTGTTCAAGGACAAGGCCACGCCCTGGGGGAGGAACGTGGCCTTGATAAGACGGTTGCGTCTCGTGGCTATCGCCTCAGAGCAGTTTGCCCATGGCGACGGCAGTGTCGCTCATGCGGTTCGAGAAGCCCCACTCGTTGTCGTACCAGGCGACGACGCTGACGAACTTGTCGTCCATCACCTTGGTCTGGTCGAGCGCGAAGGTCGACGAGGCCGGATCGTGGTTGAAGTCGATCGAGACGTTGGGCTGGTCGGTCACGGCCAGGATGCCCTTGAGCGGGCCGCGCCGGCTCGCCTTCAGGATCGCCTCGTTCACCTTCTCGACCGTGGTCTTGCGCTTGGCGATGAACTTGAAGTCGACCATCGAGACGTTGGGGGTCGGCACGCGCACCGAGGAGCCGTCGAGACGGCCCTTGAGCTCGGGGATGACGAGACCGATCGCCTTGGCGGCGCCGGTCGAGGTCGGGATCATCGAGAGCGCGGCGGCGCGGCCGCGGTAGAGATCCTTGTGCATCGTGTCCAGCGTCGGCTGGTCGCCGGTATAGGCGTGGATCGTGGTCATGAAGCCCTTGTCGATGCCGACGGCGTCATGGAGCACGCGCACGACCGGCGCGAGGCAGTTGGTGGTGCAGGACGCGTTCGAGACGACGACATGGTCGCTGGTGAGCTGGCCGTTGTTGACGCCGAAGACGACGGTCAGATCGGCACCGTCGCAGGGGGCGGAGACCAGGACGCGCTTGGCGCCGGCTGCGAGATGGGCCGAGGCCTTCTCCTTGGTGGTGAAGATGCCGGTGCATTCCAGCGCGATGTCGACGCCCAGCGCCTTGTGCGGCAGATCCTTGGGATCGCGCACGGCGGTGACCTTGATCGGGCCGCGGCCGACATCGATCGTGTCGCCGGAGACGGTCACCGTGCCGGGGAAGCGGCCATGCACGGAGTCGAAGCGGAAGAGATGGGCGTTGGTCTCGACCGGGCCGAGATCGTTGATCGCCACGACCTCGATATCCTTGCGCTTCGACTCGATGATCGCGCGCAGAACGTTGCGTCCGATGCGGCCGAAGCCGTTGATCGCCACCTTGATCGTCATCTCAAACCTCTCCTTCGCCTGTTCACGGCGCTCGCACGCCATTCACCGGGGCAATTCGGCCAAAGCGTGGCCGAGCGCAAGGGAAAACCGTCATTGCGAGGAGCGAAGCGACGAAGCAATCCAGAGCGGCAGAGCTCTACGCCTCCTGGATTGCTTCGCTGCGCTCGCAATGACGATTGATCAGCCGTTGTGACGCTTGATCGCGGCCTCGACCACTGCCTCCGGCGTGATGCCGAAATGCTTGTAGACGTCCTTGTAGGGGCCGCTCGCCCCGAAGGAGGACATGCCGACGAAGACGCCGTCATGGCCGATCACGGCGTCCCAGCCGAAGCGCACGCCGGCCTCGATCGCGATCTTGACCGGGGCGGTGCCGATGACGGCTTCCTGCGTCGCCTCGTCCTGCGCCAGCAGCAATTCGAGCGAGGGCACGGAGACGACGCGCGCCTTCACGCCCTTCTCGGCCAGGAGCTTGCGGGCGGCCACCGCGATCTCGACCTCGGAGCCGGAGGCGAAGAGCGAGACCTGCGCTTTGCCGCCTTCGGCCGCCAGCAGCTCGTAGCCGCCCTTGGCCGAGCGATTGGTCGCGGTCGCATCGGTGCGGAGCTGCGGCAGGTTCTGGCGCGACAGCGCCAGCACCGTCGGGCCCCGGGTGTTCTCGAGCGCGAACTGCCAGGCCTCGGCGGTCTCGATCGTGTCGGCCGGGCGGAAGACATGCATGTTCGGCATGGCGCGCAACGAGGCGATCTGCTCGATCGGCTGATGGGTCGGGCCGTCCTCGCCGAGGCCGATCGAGTCATGGGTCATGACGTAGACGACAGGCAGGCCCATCAGGGCGGCGAGCCGCATCGAGGGGCGGGCATAGTCGGCGAAGACGAGGAAGGTGCCGCCGCCGGTGCGGAAACCGCCATGCAGCGTGATGCCGTTCATCGCGGCGGCCATGCCGTGCTCGCGAATGCCGTAGCGGACATAGCGGCCCTTCGGGGTCTTCGGCGTGAAGTCCTCGGCCGCCTTGGTGCGGGTGTTGTTGGACGGCGTCAGGTCGGCCGAGCCCATCACCAGTTCCGGCATCACCGGGATGATGGCCTCCAGCGCCAGTTCCGAGGCCTTGCGGGTGGCCACAGCCTGCGGGGCGGCGATCAGCGCCTTTTTATGGGCGAGGATCGCCTTGTCGAGCTTGCCGGGAACCGTATGGGCGAGGCGGCGGTCGAATTCGGCGCGCTTGCGCTCTGAGAGGGCACCGAGGCGGCCCTTCCACTCGGTGTGGGCGGCGGCGCCCGCCGTGCCATGGCCGCGCCAGGCCTTGAGGATGTCGGCTGCGACCTCGAAGGCGCCGCCGGTGATGCCGAGCGCCTTCTTGGCGGCGGCGAGTTCCTCGGCCCCCAGCGGCTCGCCATGGGCCTTGGAGGTGCCGGCCTTCTTCGGCGCACCGAAGCCGATCACGGTCTTGCAGGCGATCATGGTCGGCTTGTTCGACTTCTGGGCGCGGCGGATCGCGGCCTCGATGGCGTCGGGGTCATGACCGTCGACGCGCTCGGAGCGCCAGCCGCAGGCCTTGAAGCGGGCGACCTGGTCGACATTGTCGGAGATCGAGAGCGGGCCGTCGATCGAGATGCCGTTGTCGTCCCACATCACGATCAGCTTGTTCAGCTTCTGGTGGCCGGCGAGCGCGATCGCCTCATGGCTGAGGCCCTCCATCAAGTCGCCGTCGGAGGCCAGCACATAGGTGTGGTGGTCGACGACCTTCTTGCCGAATTCGGCGGCGAGCATGCGCTCGGCCATCGCCATGCCGACGGCGGTGGCGAGACCCTGGCCGAGCGGGCCGGTGGTGGTCTCGACGCCGAGCGTCATGAAGTTCTCGGGGTGGCCCGGCGTCTTCGATTCGACCTGCCGGAACTTCTTGAGATCCGCGATCTCCATGCCGGGCACGCCGGTGAGATAGAGCAGGGCGTAGAGCAGCATCGAGCCATGGCCGGCCGAGAGCACGAAGCGGTCTCGGTCGGGCCAGCGCGGATCGGCCGCGTCATACTTCATCACCCGGGTGAAGAGCACGGTCGCGACGTCGGCTGCGCCCATCGGCAGGCCGGGATGGCCGGATTTCGCCTGCTCGACGCCGTCCATCGCGAGCGAACGGATGGCATTGGCGAGCTTGTCGTGCTGGGCACGGTCGATCGTGGTCATGAGTATCTCAGGCTCCGTCTGGCGGGAGGACGAGGCCGCGGCCAAATCCTGCTCAGGCGGCAGGCCGGGACGGTCCGAAATTCCGATGTGGTCTCGTCGCTTTGAATGGTGGCTCGATTAGGCCGCTGGCTCGCTTCGAGTCAATTCGTCCTGACGCAGTCCCGACGAGCAAAGGCGTGTCTCGTCGTCGCCTTGCTGCAACCGCGAAGTCAGCAAGAAGGTCCAAGCCCTTGGGATCATCAGGCATCTTGGCCGGTCCGATTCCCGTTTTCCAGCGACTTGGTCTAGGGTTCCGAATCGTGTGAGCCGGCTTCGATCTGAAGGGAGAGCGAACGTGGCGAGCCTGATGCTGGAGAATGCCCTGATGCGTCTCGACGGCGCCCTGGCACAACTCGAGGCCGCAGCGCGGCGGCGTGTCGAAGCCGAGCGCGGGCGGGCCAATCTGGAAACGGAACTGGCGCTGATGCAGGACGACCGGGCGCGGCTGGCGGCCGAGCTCGACGGCGCGACGGCGCGGCTCGGCGATGTCGAGACCGCGGCGGCCGATGTCGACCAGCGCCTGGAGCGCGCCATGAACGTCATCGGCGCCGTGATCGCGCGCGCCCAGCCCGAGGCCGAGCCGCTGGACGCGGCCGGCGAAGAGATGGGCGAAGCTGAAACAGACTATCCGGAGCCGACTGAGCCCGGCCCCGGCCTCCGGGAGCCAAGTCTTCGGGAGCATTAAGCGGGGAGCGCCATGCCGCAAGTCAATGTCACCATCGCCGGCAAGGCCTATCGCATGGCCTGCGGGGAGGGCGAGGAGCCGCATCTGGAAGGCCTCGCCCGCATCTATGACGGCAAGATCCAGGAGATGCGCGAGGCCTTCGGCGAGATCGGCGACATGCGGCTGCATGTCATGGCCGCGCTGATGGTGGCCGACGAGGTCTCCGAGTTGCAGCGGCGGGTTGCGAGGCTCGAAGCCGACCTCGCGTTGACCCAGGGCGATGCCGGGTCGGCCGACCGGCGCCTCGGCGAGGTGGAGGACCGCGCGGCGGAGGCGCTGGTCGTCGCCGCGGAGCGGATCGAGGGCGTGGCGCGCAGTTTGATTCCGGGCCCGGTGGGCTAGGGTGCAGCCCCCAAAGCCTTTCATCCAATCGACGCGAGATAGCCAGTTCATGACGACCAGATTGCGGGTTGCTGTTCTCCTGGGCGGGCAATCCGCCGAGCATGACGTCTCCATCCTCTCCGCCGGGAACGTGGTGCGGGCGATCGACAAGGCGAAATACGACGTGGTGCCGATCCTGATCAGCAGGTCCGGGCAGTGGAGCCTGCTGGAGCTTCAGAACGGCGTACTGCCCGATCCGATCCCCGAGGGCGGCGCGGAGATTTGCTTGTTGCCGGGCGGTCGTGGCCGGCTGCTCTGCCTGCCGAAAGGCGGCGCACCCGAGGAATTGCCGGCGATCGATGTCCTGTTCCCGGTCCTGCACGGGCTGAATGGCGAGGACGGCTCGATCCAGGGGCTGGCACAGATCGCGGGCGTGCCCCTGGCCGGTTGCGGCATCCTGGGATCGGCGACGGCGATCGACAAGGATATCGCCAAGCGCCTGCTGCGGGAGGCGGGACTCCTTGTCGCGCGCTCGATCACCGTCCGCCGCGGCGAGACGCCGTCCTTCGACGAGGTCAGCGCGGCGCTCGGCCTGCCGCTCTTCGTCAAGCCCGCCCGGCAGGGCTCGTCGGTGGGCGTCAGCAAGGCGGCGACGGCGGATGAATTCCGCGCCGCTCTGGCCGTGGGCTTCAAATACGACCAGAAGCTGCTGGTCGAGGAGTTCATCCAGGGACGCGAGATCGAATGCAGCGTTCTCGAACAGGCGGGGGCTGAGACCATCGTCTCCGTCCCCGGCGAGATCGCACCCGCGGCGAGCCACGGCTTCTACACCTACGAGGCCAAATATCTCGACGCCGACGGCGCGGCGATCAACATTCCGGCCGACCTGCCCGACGCGGTCGCGGAGCGGATCCGGGGGCTGGCGCTGCAGGCCTTCCAGGCGCTCGGCTGCGACGGCATGGCCCGCGTCGATTTCTTTGTGCGGCGCGACATGAGCGCGGTGGTCAACGAGATCAACACGATCCCGGGCTTCACCGATATCAGCATGTATCCGAAGGCGCTGGCGGCAAGCGGCATCGCCTATCCCGACCTGATCGACCGCGTGATCCAGCACGGGCTGGCACGGGCGAGGGCGGCGGAAAATCAGGTCGAAGCATGACCTGCCCTCAACTCGCCACTGGCGCTTTGCCGGCGCATTCCCTACATTGGTTCGGCTGGGCTGCCTGGTGCGTGCGAGGAACTGTATTCCCGGGCCCATACGACTCCCTAGGGAGCTGTCCCTGACCGGGTCCCTGGACCCGGACACACGGCGCCCACCTACTTTAGTAGGTGTCCCGGGATCGAAATCTCCACGGCCGAGGTGGCTCAGCACTGTTCCATGACGGACACGCCTTTCCCCCCCGAAGCAGCCCTGAACAAGGCAGCCCTGCGTGACGCAGCGCTCGCCCGGCGCGATGCGCTCGACATCGACGACCGGCTCGAATGGGACCCGCTGATCGCGGAGCGCGTGCTGGCGCTGCCGGTGTTCGGCGAAGGGGCCGGCCCGGTTTCCGCCTATTGGCCGATGCGTTCCGAGGCCGATCCGCGCCCGATCCTCGAAGGGCTGCATGAACGCGGCCTGCCGCTCTGCCTGCCGGCGATCGTCTCGAAGCGGATGCTGTTCCGGCGCTGGGTGCCTTATGAGCCGATCGTGCCCGGCGGCTTCGGCACGCTCGTGCCGCATCCCGCCGAGCCGGAGGTCGTGCCCGCGATCCTGCTGGTGCCGCTTGCCGCCTTCGACCGGCGCGGCTACCGCATCGGCTATGGCAAGGGTCATTACGACGCCAAACTCACCGAACTTGCACCCGTCGTCAGCATCGGCATCGCCTATGCCGCGCAGGAGATCGAGGCGGTGCCCGACGAACCGCATGACCGGCGCCTCGACTGGATCGTGACCGAACGCGAGACGGTTCGCTGCAGTTGATTCCGGACTGCATTCGGGCGACGGAAGGTCTTTGCTCCCTCCCGGACTCGCTCCCATGCGTTTTCTCTTCCTCGGTGATGTCGTCGGCCGCCCCGGGCGGATCGCGGTGCAGGAGCGTTTGCCGGCCTTGCGCCGGGCCTGGGCGCTCGACTGTGTCGTGATCAACGGCGAGAACGCGGCGGGGGGCTTCGGCATCACGGAAGCCATCTGCGACGAGTTGCTGGCGGCCGGCGCCGATGCCGTCACGCTCGGCAACCATTCCTGGGACCAGCGCGAGGCGCTTGTCTTCATCGAGCGCCAGGACAGGCTGGTTCGCCCGGCGAATTATCCGAAGGGCACGCCGGGGCGCGGCGCCGCCGTGATCGAGGCGAGGAACGGCGCGCGCGTGCTCGTCGTCAACGTGATGGGGCGCATCTTCATGGATGCGCTCGACGATCCGTTCCAGGCGATCGAGCGCGAGCTGTCGGCCTGTCCGCTGGGCGAGGTGGCCGACGCGGTGATCGTCGATTTCCATGCCGAGGCCACCAGCGAGAAGCAGGCGGCGGGGCATTTCCTCGACGGCCGCGCCAGCCTCGTCGTCGGCACGCATACGCATGTCCCGACCTCGGACACGCGCATCCTGCCCGGCGGTACGGCCTATCAGTCCGACGCCGGCATGTGCGGCGACTATGATTCGGTGCTCGGCATGCAGAAGGAGGAGCCGGTCAGGCGCTTCCTGCAGAAGACGCCGGGAGCGCGGCTCGAGCCTGCGACCGGGGAGGGCACGCTGTCTGGCGTCGCGGTCGAGATCGACGATGCCACGGGGCTGGCGAAAGCGGTCTGGCCTGTGCGGCTCGGGCCACATCTGAGCGAGGCGGTGCCGCCCTGGGCGCAGGGCTGAGGCCGCGCGACCTCAGGCGGCGTGGCTGCGCTTCATCAGGCCGTCGAAGGCGGCCGACAGCGCGGCGGCTTCCCGCGCGAGCGTTCCCGCCACGTCGAGCACCTCGCCGACGCTGCTGCCGGCCGCGACGGCGAGATCGCTGACGCCGCAGACGGTCTGCGCCACCTCCTGCGTTCCCACCGCGGCGAGATCGACGCTGCGGGCGATCTCCTGCGTCGCCGAGCGCTGCTCTTCGAGCGCACCGGCGACGGCGGAGGTGGTGTCGTGCATCTGGTGGACAAAGCCGACGATGCTCTCGATCGCTAACACGGCCTCGCGCGTCGCGGCCTGCATGGCCGGCACCTGGGCGGCGATCTCGTCGGTCGCCTGGGCCGTGCGGGCCGAGAGCTGCTTGACCTCGGTCGCGACCACTGCGAAGCCCCGTCCGGCCTCGCCGGCGCGGGCGGCCTCGATCGTCGCGTTGAGCGCGAGCAGGTTGGTCTGTGCCGCGATCTCCCTGATCATCTCGACGATCGAGCCGATGGTCTGTGCGGACTGGGCCAGGCTCTTGACGATGATGTCGGTCTTGATCGCCGCCGCATTGGCATCCTGCGCCATGGTGGCGGCGCGCATCACCTCGAAGGCGACATGGTCGAGCGAGGCCGACAGTTCCCCGGTCGCGCTGGCGACGTTGTGGACGTTGGCGGAGGCATCGTCGGAGGCACGCGCAGCCGCGATGGCCTGGCTGCCGGTGTCCTGGATGACATGGTTCATCGTGCCGGCCAGCGTCTCGACCTTGCCGGCTCCGGCGTTCACGGCCGCGACCACCTGGCGGACGGTGACCTCGAAGGCGGCGATCTCCGTGCGGGTTCGTTCGCGGTTTTGGCGCTGGACCTCGGCATAGGTCTCCAGCAGCAGCTCGAGATCGAGCGCGGTCGCCTTGTTCAATGCGGAACGGAGCGCGATGCGCCGGCCAAGTTCCTTGCTGCGCCAGCGGCCGAGCCGCGAGAGCGTGTCGCGGTCGAGACCAAGCTCGGCCCCGATCCGGTTGGTGACGATGGCGTGGCAGATCGCGACCGCATAGGCCGGCACGTCATGCTGGTGGAAGGCCGTCGCAAGGCGATGGGCCGATTCCATGAAGCCGTCCTGCAGCTCGCCGGATGCAAGCCTGATCCAATGCGCCAGGCGAGCTTCATGGACCTCGGGAATGCGCAGGGCGCGTGCCGTTTCCGGCCAGGGCGCGAACTGGTCGTGGAGATCGACGAGCAGCGCGGGCAGGCGGGTGCGCGCGAACTCGGCCTGGCCGCGGAGCACGGCCATGTCATCCGGCCCGATCTGGAAGGCGCGAAACCGCGGCTCCTGGTCCGCGATTGCACTGCTGGAGGAGGGGTTCATAAATGTCCGCGTCTTCGGCGCCTCATCGGGCGCTACCGTCCTGACACGACAGTGGAAGCGTTCGGCAAACAATGGCTTTACGAAATGCAGAAAGCCGACCTGATGCGCCGTCGCGAGTGGATAACGGGGGATGGCGTGCGGTGGCTTGCTAGCCGGCAAGGGCGGCGCTTATAAGCCGGGCTTCGTCCGCCCGGTCGATCGACGAGGTTTGGGCGGCCTATATCGACATGACAGCAGAGGCTCGGGTTCCATGGCCGGTCATTCCCAGTTCAAGAACATCATGCACCGCAAGGGCAAGCAGGACGCGGTGCGTTCCAAGCTGTTCTCGAAGCTCGGCCGCGAAATCACCGTGGCCGCCAAGATGGGCATGCCCGACCCCGCGATGAATCCGCGGCTGCGCATGGCCGTGCTGGCGGCGCGGGCGGAAAACATGCCCAAGGACAACATCCAGCGCGCCATCAACAAGGCGGCGGGCGGCGAAGGCGACAACTATGACGAGGTCCGTTACGAGGGTTATGGCCCGGGCGGGGCCGCCGTCATCGTCGAGGCGCTGACCGACAACCGCAACCGCACCGCATCGGCCGTGCGCTCCTACTTCACCAAGTCAGGCGGAGCGCTGGGTGAGAGCAATTCGGTCTCCTTCATGTTCAACCGCGTCGGCGAGATCAGCTATCCGCTGGAAGCAGGCGATGCCGACAAGATCATGGAGGCCGCGATCGAGGCCGGCGCCGACGACGTGATCTCCGAGGAGAACGGTCACACCATCCTGTGCGCCTTCGACGCGCTGAACGAGGTCTCCAAGGCGCTGGAAGCCGCGCTCGGTGCGCCGGCCTCGGCCAAGCCGGTCTGGCGCCCGACGACGTCGGCGCCGCTCGACGAGGAGAAGGCGGCCTCGATGATGCGGCTGATGGAGGCGCTCGACAATGACGACGATGTCCAGAACGTCTTCGCCAATTTCGAGATCGCCGACGACATCATGGCGAAGCTGGAGGCCTGAGCTGGGCGCGTCATTCTCGGGCGAAGCGAAGCGCAGACCCGAGAATCTCCGGGCGGAAAGGGCGTCAGAGGCCTTCTCGTCACGAGATGCTCGGGTCAAGCCCGAGCATGACGGTGCGGTTCAACGCCCCACCACTGCATCCCACAACGGCAGGCTGACCAGCGCGCTGACGAAGATCACCCCATAGGCGATGCGGCGGAAGGTGATTTCGTTCGCCAGGCGGAAGCCATGCGTTCCCGCCCACATGCCGGCGCCATAGACCGCCATCAGCGGCAGGGCCATCATCAGCGCCGTCATCGTCAGGATGTCGTTGCGCCAGAGGATGGCGCCGCTGACCAGCGTCGAGATGCCGAAGAAGGTCTGCAGATTGGCGCGCGTCTTGTGCCGGTCGTTGCGCTGGGCGCCGAGCCAGAACACCGCGAGCGGCATGCCGCCGATCGAGGCCATTCCGTTGAACAGGCCCGACAGCACGCCGACGCCGAGCGAGAGCGGGATGCCCGGCCGGCCGTGATAGCGCCAGCCCGAGGCCATCAGCGCGACGGCGGCCAGGATCAGTACGGCCAGAATCCAGCGCATCGTCTCGCGATCGAGCCAGATCAGCAACCAGATGCCGGCAGGCAAGGCGAGCGTCGCGGTCAGCAGCAGCGGCGCCACCTCGCGCCACTCGGCCTGCCTGGCATTGCGGGCGGCGATCGGCAGGGCGAAGGGTAAATCGATGCACCAGATCAGCCCCAGCGCCGCCACCGGGCCGAGCACCATCGAGGCCAGCGGCATGAACACCATCGCGAAACCGAAGCCGGTGAAGCCGCGCACGAGGCCGCCGAGCAGCGTCGCCGCCAACAGGACGGCGAGGCCCGATGTGGAGACGCCGGGAAACAGGTGGCTGAGGAGATCAGTCATGATGCCGGAGGTTGCGGAGGGGGCCAGGCGGGTGATCCTTCGCACCAACAGGCAAGCGAGCGTCAGGACAACCCCTCTCCCTGTGATGCGACCGATGCGCGGCGTTCATCGATTGGCGGCAGATGGAAGGGGATCGTTAGGAAGCGCCATGGAACAAAGCGTGTCCAAGGTCTAGGCTAACATCGACATGAACCCACCGATTCGCATTCTCGGCATCGACCCCGGCCTCCGGAAGACGGGCTGGGGCGTTGTCGTTTCGGAAGGCAGCAAGCTCGGCTTCATCGCCTGCGGCTGCGTCGAGAGCGAAGCGGCTCTGCCGCTGTCGGAGCGGCTGCGGCAGTTGCATGAGGGGCTGACGCGGATCATCGCCTCATTTGCACCCGACGAGGTCGCGGTCGAGGAGACCTTCGTCAATCGCGATCCGCAATCGGCGCTGAAGCTCGGCCAGGCGCGCGGCGTCGCTCTCGTCGTGCCGGCGCTGGCCGGCCTGAGCGTCGCGGAATATGCCGCCAACCTCGTCAAGAAGACGGTGGTCGGCGTCGGCCATGCCGACAAGAAACAGATCCAGATGATGATCCGCGTGCTGCTGCCCAAGGCCGAGACCAGATCGGCCGACGCCGCGGATGCCCTCGCGGTCGCGATCTGCCATGCCCAGCATCGCGGTATGCGCACCCTCGTGGCGCAGATGCGGGCTTCATAGGATTGGGGGGCTGAAGCATGAAGAAGCGGCGGAGCCGACAATGATCGGCAAGCTCAAGGGCCTCATTGATTCCTATGGCGAGGATCATGTCATCCTCGACGTGCAGGGCGTTGGCTATGTCGTGCAGTGCTCGGCGCGGACGCTGCAGCGTTTGCCCAAGCCGGGCGAGGCTTGCGCGTTGTCGATCGAGACGCATGTGCGCGAGGATGCGATCCGACTCTACGGCTTCATGTCCGACAATGAGCGCGACTGGTTCCGGCTGATGCAGATGGTCCAGGGCGTCGGCGCCAAGGTCGCGCTCGCCATCCTCTCGACCTTCGAGCCCGGCGCGCTCGCGACCGCGATCGCGACCAACGACAAGGCGGCGGTGTCGCGGGCGCCCGGCGTCGGGCCCAAGCTGGCGCAGCGCATCTGCGCCGAACTCAAGGACAAGGCGCCGGCCTTCGGCCATGTCGATCCGGGTGTGGCGCAACTCGCCGGCGCGCTTGCAGACAGGAAGCTGCCGCAGCCGGTGGCGGACGCCGTCTCGGCGCTGAGCAATCTCGGCTATCCGCAGGCGCAGGCGGTGGCTGCGGTCGCGGCTGCGGCGCGGGAAGCGGGCGAGGGCGCCGGCACGGCACAGCTCATCAAGCTCGGGCTGAAGGAGTTGGCGAAGTGAGTGCCGGCCGCCTGACCGTCAAAGCGGTCGAGGACAAGACCGCCTTCCTCGCGCTGATGCTGGCGAGCTGGGGGTCGCACAGCATGATGATCGACCTCACCGTCTATGACTGCGCGACGCTCGACCTGCTCGGGGTCGCCGGCAAGGACGGGGTCTTCATGGCCTATGCGAGCTGGACGATGCGCGGCGATGTGGGGCTGCTCTGCGCGCTGCATTCGGTTGCGCCAGGGCAGGGCGCGGCGATCCAGCTGCTCGAGGCGGTGAAGGCGGCGGCGCGGGCGCGCGGCGCCATCAGGCTGAAGGCGATGCTGACCAACGACAACATGCCCGGCCTCGCCTTCTACCAGAAATGCGGCTTCCGCTTTTCCCGGCTCCATATCGAGGCGATCGACAATTTCCGCTCGGTGGTTCCGACCATCGTGCGGACGGGCTACATGGACATTCCGATCCATGACGCGATCGAGCTGGAGATCGCATTGTGAGCGAAGCGCGCCGTCCCGGCCTCCTCTCCGCCGAGAAACGCGACGACGACAGCGAGACCTCGCTGCGGCCGCTATCGCTCGTCGATTTTACCGGCCAGGCGGCGGCGCGGGCGAATCTCCAGGTCTTCATCGAAGCGGCCAAGTCGCGCGCGGACGCGCTCGACCATGTGCTGTTCGTCGGGCCGCCGGGCTTGGGCAAGACGACGCTGGCGCAGATCGTGGCGCGCGAGCTCGGCGTCAGCTTCCGCTCGACCTCGGGGCCGGTCATCGCCAAGGCCGGCGACCTCGCGGCGCAGCTCACCAATCTCGAAGAGCGCGACGTGCTCTTCATCGACGAGATCCACCGGCTCAACCCGGCGGTCGAGGAAATCCTCTACCCGGCGATGGAGGACTACCAGCTCGACCTGATCATCGGTGAGGGGCCGGCGGCGCGTTCGGTCAAGATCGACCTGCCGAAGTTCACGCTCGTCGGCGCGACCACCCGCGCCGGCTTGCTGACGACGCCGCTGCGCGACCGCTTCGGCATCCCGATCCGGCTGCAGTTCTACACCGTCGAGGAGTTGCAGAGCATCGTTGCGCGCGGCGCACGGGTGCTGGGCGTGCCGATGTCGGATGACGGGGCCAACGAGATCGCCAAGCGATCCCGGGGCACCCCGCGTATCGCGGGCCGCCTGCTGCGGCGCGTGCGCGACTTCGCCATCGTCGACGGCGATGCCATCGTGACGAGGACGGTTGCCGACAAGGCGCTGAAGCTGCTCGACGTCGATCCGATCGGCCTCGACCAGATGGACCGGCGCTATCTGACGACGGTCGCGATCAATTTCGGTGGCGGCCCGGTCGGGATCGAGACGATCGCGGCCTCCTTGTCCGAGCCGCGCGACGCGATCGAGGAGATCATCGAACCCTTCCTGCTGCAGCAGGGCTTTATCCAGCGTACCCCGCGCGGCCGCATCCTGACGCCGCACGCCTTCCGGCATCTGGGGATGCCGGAACCCAACCGCGAGGCGGCGCAGTTCGGGCTGTTTGGGGACGGGGAGGAGTAGGGACCGTCGGCTGCGATTGTTGTCCACCTCCCGCATTCGGATGATGCGCATCGCAATCGTGCGGCTTTTCATCATGGGGGATTAGTCCGCATTGATGGAGATGGGACAATGAGGATTGCGATAGCGATGCCCTGCGCAGCGGCGGGCGCTTATCTGCTTGGCACAATGTTGGCGCAAGCTGCCGAGCCCGGTCCCGAGGCCCCCATCCGCGAGGCCTATGCCGTCACCGTGCGCCAACTCGCCGGCTCCGGCCCCAATCCGGTGCCGGCGCCCTGGCAGCCGCCGCATCGCGACAAGCTGATGAGCAAGGGGCTGGCGGCTCTGTTCGCGCGGGACGAACTCTATCAGGAGGAGGCCGGCGAGATCGGCCATGTCGGCGCCGATCCGTTCATCAGCGGGCAGGATGGCGAGGTGAAGAACCTGCGCGTCAGCGTGACGGAGGCACCCGCCAACGGACGGGCGCTCGTCACCGCCTCCTTCCGCAGCTTCAAGCAGCCGGTCAGCGTGCGCTTCCGCATGGTCGAGGAGGGCGGGGCCTGGCGGATCGACGACATCGTCAACCGCGTCGACGGCAAGGACTATCCGGTCCGGGCCGAACTCTCGCAGCCCTATGAGTGCGGCTCCTTCATGAAGAAGCCCTGCAAGCGCTGAATGCGCGCAGGGCTTCGTCGTCTTGCCCTCGCCGTCCCGGCTCCGGAGGTCAGCGCGCGAATTTGGAGCGGTGCATTGCCGAGCGCTGGCCGGCATGATCGAGCGCGCCGGACTTGGCCGTCTTGCGGGTCGGAACCGATTTCATGCCGGTGTCGGCGGTGCGGCTCTTGGGGCGCTGGGTAGCCTGCTGACGCATCTTCAGCGCCAGCGCCTTGCGCGCGAGGCTGCGCTGGCTCGGCTGGCGCAGCTTCTCGGTGCGGCGGGTCTGCTCCGCTCCGACGCGCTTGAGCGCGACAGTGAGGGCGTCGGCCTTGGCCTTGGTGCCGGTGTTGTCGGAAGCTGCGTCCGCGCCCTGTGGCGCGACCTTGCCGCGGAATTCGCGGCGCTGCCGGCGGGCCCTGTCGCGGGCGCGATCACGGCGCTCGCGCAGGTTCTTCGCGAGATCCTGCAGATCCGCGTCGGGCACATCGCCGATCGCCTTGCTGCGGGTGCGGGCGACGAGGTCGAACTCGCCCTTGTCGAGGAGCCGTTCCAATTGCTTGGTCGATAGCGACATGGGTTTTTCCTTTTCTTGTGGTTCTGGTCTCCCTGGGAGAACAACGTCCATGCGGTCGGGTTCCCCGGCGCAAGGCTATCTCCCCCTCCCGACTATGCCGCTGCGCGCCCAGCGTTTAAAGCTCGCACCTCCCGCCGCCCTTTTCCCGCGATGCCATGACCGCCTTTCACAGCCTTTCCGTCCGCGTCTATTACGAGGACACGGATTTTTCCGGTGTCGTCTATCACGCCTCCTATCTGCGCTTCATGGAGCGCGGGCGCACCGAGCTGATCCGCTCGCTCGGCATCGCGCAGCGCGAATTGTTCGACGGCGAGACCGCGCTGGGCTTCGCCGTCCGCAGCATGACGATCGAGTTCATGCGGCCCGCCGTGATGGATGATCTGCTGACGATCGAGACGCGTTCGGTCGCGGCGCGCGGCGCGACCATGGATGTCGAGCAGCGCGTGCTGCGCGGCGAGGAGGTTCTGGTCACGGCCAAGGTCAAGGTCGCCTGCGTCGGCGGCGGGCGGGCGCGACGGATTCCCGATGGCCTGCGGCTGCGCCTGGGGATCGAGGATTGAGACTTGATCGACGGCCGCACCGCCCCATGTTAGCGCTCTTCACATGAGCTGGAAACGCGACAAGCCCGAGCAGCCGCCGCGCGGTTATCACCATGGCAACCTCAAGGAGGAGCTGGTGCGCGCGGCGATGGGGCTGATCGGCGAGAAGGGCCCCAACGGCTTCACCTTCGCGGAAGCCGCACGGCTCGCGGGCGTCAGCCCGGCCGCGCCCTACCGGCATTTCCGCGACCGCGACGACCTGCTGGCCGATGTCGCGACGCGGGGATTCGTGGTGTTCGAGGCGGCGCTGGCGCGCGCCTGGGACCAGGGCCGGCCCGATCCGGAAACGGCCTTCCACCGGCTGGGGCGGGCCTATCTCGCCTTCGCCCATGACGAGCCGGCCTATTATTCGGCGATGTTCGAGGCTGGCGTGTCGCTCGATGCCAGCCCGGAGCTGCGCGCCGCGGCCGACCGAGCCTTCCACAACCTGCGCGCCGCCTCCGAGGCGCTGATCGCCCTGCTGCCTGCGGGCAAGCGCCCGCCCTCGCTGATGATGGCGTTGCACGTCTGGTCGATGTCGCACGGCGTCGCCGCGCTGTTCGGACGGGCCGATGGCGGGCGGCGGCCTCTGCCGATGTCGGCGGCCGAGCTGCTGGAGGCCGGCATGCTGATCTATCTGCAGGGGCTCGGCCTGGGGCGCGACACGGCGTGAACGCTGCGCCAGGCGCGGCCTGTACGGCCGGGCGGCGATCGCCGATAAGGCGCCATCCGGATTGCCGGAATCGCTCGCCGGTTCGCGGCGGCACCGGGCCGGCCCCTATCGGAGACAGGACATCATGATCGAGACTTCGGCAGCAGCTTCCGGGACAGCCCTCGCAACCCCGCCCGCATCCAGCCCGTTTCCGCTGCAGGGCCGGCCCCTGTCCTGGCAGATCGGAGCCGTGATCCTCGGCACGCTGTTCCTGGCGCTCTCATCCTACATCAAGGTGCCGATGCTGCCGGTGCCGATGACGATGCAGACCTTTGCCGTCACGCTGGTCGGCGCGCTGATGGGCTGGCGCCTGGGCGGTTTGACCATCGTTGCCTGGCTCGCCGAGGGGGCGCTCGGCCTGCCGGTGCTCTCCGGCGGCGCTGCGGGCCTGCAGCATTTCGTCGGGCCGACGGGCGGCTATCTCCTGGCCTTCCCGATCGCCGGCATGCTCGTCGGCTGGCTGGCGCAGCGCGGCTGGAACGGGCGCCGCGTCGGGCTGGCCTTCGCGGCGATGCTGCTGGGCAATGTGACCTGCCTCGTCCTGGGCGCGGCATGGCTGTCGACGCTGGTGGGTTTCGACAAGGCGCTGATGGTCGGCGTCGTGCCCTTCCTGGCGGGCGCGGTGGTCAAATCGGCGCTGGGCGCGGCGACGCTCAAGGTGCTTGCCAGGGGATAAACCGGCGATCGGCCGACCCGGGATCGACAATCGATCCCGGTATGCAGCCCCGGTTCGATAGGTCGCGCCGGGCCAACCCTCCTCCTTCCAACTCGAGAGGCCGCCAACTCGACAGGCCGCATCTTGACAAGCCGACCGCCGTCGCCCATTTATGTAAATGTGATTTACATTCACGCTCGGTCATAGTGAGGGAACGATGCCAATCGTCGAGAAGCTTGACGAATATGGGAAGGGAGCCTGGATCGCCTTCGCGGTTCTCGGTTTCATCGTCTTCTGGCCCCTGGGTCTGGCGACCCTGGCCTTTCTTTATTGGAGTGGACGCATGGGTTGCGGAATGGGCGGCGCTGACCGCTACGAGCACAGGATGAGCCGCCTGCAGGGCAAGATGGAACGCCTGCGCGAGCGGATGGGCGGCGGCGAGGGCGGGCGCGGCTTCGGCGGCGGCTGGCATCGCGGCCCGTCGAGCGGCAACCGCGCCTTCGACGAATATCGCCAGGAGACGCTGCGCCGCCTCGAAGACGAGCAGAAGGAATTCCAGGACTTCCTGGGCCGGCTGCGCATGGCCCGCGACAAGGCCGAGTTCGACCAGTTCATGGCCGATCGGCGTGGCGACAGGCAGGCTGGTGACAGGCAGGCTGGCGACAGGCCAGAGCCGCAGGCGAACGCCGGCTGAAGCCTCCGCTTCCGGCTGCCACGACATCTCAAGCGCCCGCCCCGGGAAACCGGGGCGGGCGTTTTCGGATGCCGGCATGAGCCAAAGAGTCGCTGCCTTGCCCGCGTATACCCGGCATTAACCTTGCTGGAGGCTTAACTCGTTCACGAGCATGCGTTTCGCAGGAAACCCCGTTTCGGCCCATCTTTCGCCGGATTCAAAGGCGATTGACAGACACGGCATTCCCCGGATCGCGGATCGGGCGGCGTCGCGGGGTCACCCGTGGCGCGTATGGCGGGGCGTTGGCCGGGAGACCGGCTGAAGCCGCCAGGCAAAAGGAAGACAGGATGAACCCCGCCGACGTCGCGCAGGCCGCGCCGCAGATCGACATGTCGTTCTGGACCCTTTTCTGGCACGCCCATATCGTCGTCAAGCTCGTGATGATGGGTCTGCTTGCCGCCTCGGTCTGGTGCTGGTCGATCATCATCGACAAGACGCTGCTCTACCGGCGTACGCGCAAGGAGATGGACGCCTTCGAGGAGGTGTTCTGGTCCGGCCGCTCGCTGGAAGAGCTCTATCGCGAGCTTGCCGCCAAGCCGGTCTCCGACATGTCGGCCGTGTTCGTCGCCGCGATGCGCGAGTGGAAGCGCTCCTTCGAGAATGGCGGGCGCTCGGTCGCAAGCCTGTCGCAGCGCATCGACAAGGTGCTCGACGTGACGATCCAACGCGAGATCGAGAGGCTGGAGTCCAAGCTGCTGGTGCTCTCGACTGTCGCCTCGGCTGCGCCCTTCATCGGCCTGTTCGGCACGGTGTGGGGCATCATGAACTCATTCACCGCGATCGCGGTCTCCAAGAATTCCTCCCTCGCCGTCGTGGCGCCCGGCATCGCCGAGGCATTGTTTGCCACCGCCATCGGCCTCTTCGCCGCGATTCCGGCGCTGATGGCCTATAACAAGCTCCAGTCCGAGGTCGCCAAGGCCTCGAGCCGGCTGGAAGCCTTCGCCGACGAATTCTCCGCGATCCTGTCGCGGCAGATCGACGAGCGGCTGGCGGCGTAAGGGGACATCGAGACCATGGGTATGTCCGCTGCATCCGGTGCCAGGTCCGGGGGACGACGTGGCCGGCGCGGCCGCCGTCACGGCGCCATCGCCGAGATCAACATGACGCCGTTCATCGACGTCATGCTGGTGTTGCTGATCATCTTCATGGTCGCGGCGCCGCTGATCGCGACCGGCGTGCCGCTCGACCTGCCGCAGACCGGCGCCAAGCCGATCAATGTCGACCAGAAGCCGATCACCATCGCGATCGACGGCAAGGGCCAGATCTTCCTGCAGGACCAGGCGACGCTGGAGCCCGACCTCGTGACCAGGCTGCAGGGCCTGGCGAAGCAGGGCTTCGACGAACGGATCTATGTGCGCGGCGATCGCATGGTCGATTACGGCCGGGTCGCCTCGGTGATGTCGACGATCACGTCGGCGGGCTTCAAGCGGGTCGCGCTCGTCACCGAGCCGGCGACGCGCTGAGGCCGATGGAAGCGAGGGTTCAAGGGCTGTGAAGCTATCGACCTCCGAACCGGGCATGGTGATGTCGGCGCTCGGCCACGCGACGTTTCTCGTCGCGGGGCTGCTGGCGTTCTCTTCGCCTGCGCCGCTGCCGGAGAACGAGGAAGCGATCGCGGTCGAGATGGTCGATGCCAGCGCGCTGAACCAGGTCACGCGCGGCGAGCGCAAGGCCGAGAAGGTCGAGGCGCAGCCGATCCAGCGCGCCGAGCGGACGTCGGAGATCGTCGAGCGCAAGGAAGAGGGCGAGGCCAAGCAGGACGCACCGGCGCCGCCGAGCCGCCCGGCCGAACTCAAGACCGCCGACGACAACGCCTCGGCGCCGATGCCGCCTTCGCGCGCGGCGCTCCTGCCCAAGACCGAGCCGAAGGTGACGCCGCCCGAGCCGGTGAAGCAGCCGCCGCAGAAGACCGCGGCGCAGGCGCAGGCCGAAGCCCAGCAGCGTCGCGACGAACTGGCCAAGCTCGCCGAGGAGGCCGAGATCGCCTCCAAGGCCAAGCAGGCCGAGGAGCAGGCCAAGGCTGCGGCAAAGGCGAAGACCGAAGCCGAGGCGCAGGCCAGGCAGGAGGCCGCCGCCAAGGCCAAGGCGGAAGCCCAGGCCAAGGCTGAAGCGGCGGAAGCCGCCAAGGAGAAGGCCGAGCTCGCCGCCAAGGCGAAAGCCGAAGCCGAAGCGAAGGCCAAGATCGCCGCTGCCGCCAAGGCCAAGCAGGAGGCCGAAGCCAAGGCGAAGCGCGACGCCGAGATCGCCAAGAACTTCAATCCGAGCGACATCTCCAAGTTGCTCCAGTCGAAGGAGCAGGCCCAGTCCACGGGGGCGGCGGCGCCGCAGGTGAATCGCACGGCATCGCTGGGGACCGAGCGCGGCGCGTCGCAGAAGCTCAGCCCGTCGCTGCGCGGCCAGCTGATCGGTATCATCCAGGATCAGCTCATGAAGTGCTGGAACGTCCCGATCGCGCTCGCCAATGCGCGTGGCGCCGTGGTGCCGCAGGTCCGGATGAAGCTGAATACGGACGGCTCGCTCGTCGGCCAGCCGGGCGTGGTCAACTCCTCGTCCGATCCCCTTTTCGCGGTTGCGGCCAGTTCGGCCCTGACCGCAACCCGCCGCTGCGCGCCTTTGCGCATCCCGGCTCAATTCGCCGCCTATTATGACGATTGGCGCGATGTCGTCGTCAATTTCGACGCAAGGGACGTGCTGTGACCCTGATCGACCGCAATTCTCTCCCGCTTCTGCCGGCTGCGCCGACGCGCCGGCGGCTGCTGGCCCTGGCCGGTGCGTCGCTGCTCGTTCCCGCAGCGGTGTCCTTCATGCCTGCGGCAGCCCGGGCCGAACTCGTGATCGACCTGCGCGGCGGCACGTTCCAGCCGCTGCCGATCGCGATTGCCGATTTCGCCGGCGAGGGCGGGATCCTGGTGTCCGGCGTCATCACCAACAACCTCAAGCGCTCGGGCTATTTCGTGCCGATCGACAAGGGCCGCCATCCCGACAGGAACCCGCCCTTCGATGCCGCGCCCGAGTTCGGCGCCTGGAAGGCGGCCGGCGTGCAGGCACTGGTGACGGGCCGCGTCTCGCGCGACGGTTCGGGCCGGATCAAGGCCGAGTTCCGGCTCTGGGACGTGACGACGGGCACCCAGACCGACGGGCAGCAGTATTTCACCGACCCGAACAATGCCCGCCGCGTCGGCCACATCATCTCGGATGCGATCTTCACCAAGATCACCGGCGTCGGCGGCTTCTTCGACACGCGCGTCGTCTTCGTCGACGAGTCCGGGCCGAAGGAGAACCGCCGCAAGCGGCTCGCGATCATGGACCAGGACGGCGCCAATGTGCGCTACCTGACCGATGGCTCCGTCTCGGTGGTGACGCCGCGCTATTCGCCGGTGTCGCAGGAGGTGACCTACATGTCGCAACGCATGGGCGAACAGCCACGCGTGCATGTGCTGAACATCGAGACCGGGCAGCGCCAGATCGTCGGCAATTTCCCCGACATGACCTCGAGCCCGCGCTTCTCGCCCAATGGCGCGCGCATCGCGCTCAGCCTGCAGCAGGGCGGCAACGCCAATCTTTATTCCATCGACATCGGCTCGCGCACGACGATGCGGCTGACCTCGACGGGCGCGATCGATACCTCGCCGTCCTATTCGCCCGACGGCACGCAGATCGTCTTCGAGAGCGACCGGGGCGGCTCGCAGCAGCTTTATGTGATGGGTGCCGGGGGCGGCGAGGGCAAGCGCCTCTCCTTCGGCCAGGGCTCCTATTCGCAGCCGACATGGTCGCCGCGCGGAGACCTGATCGCCTTCACCAAGCGCGGCGCCGGCGGCTTCGCCATCGGGGTGATGCGGGCGGATGGTTCGGGCGAGCGCCTGCTGACCGAGGGCTTCCACAACGAGGCGCCGAACTGGGCACCCAATGGCCAGTACATCATGTTCTTCCGCGACCCGGGCGGGCAGTCCGGCGGCAAATTGTACATGGTCGACATCACGGGCCGCGTCGAAGTGCCGGTGCCGACGCCGGCCTTCGCCTCGGACCCGACCTGGTCGCCGCTGTTGACGGCGGCGCGCTGAACCGACAGCCGACCTGGCCCGCTCCTCAAGCCGCCCGGCCCTCGCCGGGCGGCTTTTTTGTGCGCCAGGAACGAAATCCCGCAGATGACGAAAAAAGCGTGATTTTTGCGGGGCAATGAAGGTCATGCCACGCTCGACCAGTCAATTTTCGGCGCGATCGATCCGTTTCGGACAGGCGCCAGCGATGCGCCGGCCACCAAATGTGCAATCGCATGGCACATGATGACCGATCATCTGGTTGGAAGACAGATCAGGTCACAAAGATGCCGAAGTCTCTGTTCATATCGCGCATTGTGTAATGCATAATGTTGAAAAAATGGAGCAAGAGAACCTTTGACGTTAAGTAACAACGCGCGCAGGCGCCGCAACGAAATTCGGATGGACTTCATACGGCCGCAGGTTGTGTGCTTGCGATCGAAAATTTTTCTTGGTTGATGCTCCCTCGCGCTGGCGGCGGCGATACGGTCATCGTTTGCCACGCCACGGTAAATCTGTCGGCTAGCCTCCTTCTTGCGGTTGCCTGATGCCGCGATCCGCGCGGTCGCCCACGTTGTCGCCATTGGTGCAGCGCTAGCTCGCACCGGCCCAAGCCTCCCAAAAAGACCCAGTCAAAGAGCCGCTGATGCTGCCGCCGATCGAACGGCGCCGCGAACGCTCGGCTTGCCCTTACCCCGGAGTAGACCCCATGAAGCGCATCGTCCCGGCGACGCTGCTCGCGCTTGCGGCTTTTGTGCCGTCCGCCAAGACCACGCCGATGCCTTCGCTCATCCTCTCAAGCGTTCCTGCCGGCATCGACGGCGACACGCCGCGTATCAGTGGGAATCCGGTTCGCCTGGACGACATCGATGCCGAGGAGATCGGGCTTCTCGGCAAGCCCCACGACCTGCCGGGGCTGGTCGCTGTCAGCTTCGCCCCCGATGCGATCCGCGGCGACGCGCAGCCGGCCGATCCCGCCCCGTCCGAGACTTCGCTGCCCCGGGGCGAACTGCTGGGGACCGCTGACGGAGCGACCCCGGTGATTGCGGTGCATGCCGCGCTCAGCTCGGCCACGCCGATGAGCGAGCGCAACGCCAGCGCCACCACTCCCGTGACGTCGCCCGCTATCGCGGCGCTGCGTGAGATCGACCCGGAGCCAAAGCGGATCTATATCGGGTTGATCAAGCCCGAGGACACGGCGCGCGAACAGCGATGCCTCGCCGAAGCGGTCTATTTCGAAGCGCGCTCGGAAGTGGAAGAGGGGCGCGCCGCCGTCGCCCAGGTCGTGCTCAACCGGGTCAAGAGCGGGGTCTATCCGGGTTCTGTCTGCGGCGTCGTCTACCAGAACCGTCACCGCAAGCTTGCCTGCCAATTCACCTTCGCCTGCGAGGGCAAGCCCCTGCGCGTCACCGAGACCGAGCCTTGGGAGGCAGCCGTGCGCATCGCGCGCGACGTCTATGAGGGCAGGATCTACCTCGCGGAGGTCGGCGCCGCGACGCATTATCATGCCGACTACGTTCGCCCCACCTGGGCGAAGAAGCTGAAGAAGATGGACGTGATCGGCCGGCACGTCTTCTATAGCTGAGGCTCGGGGGCCTCGGCGACACGGCTCTCCGATGGGTCTCGCGGCATGTGGCGGCGAGGCCACAGCCCTGATGGCAAATGCCTTTCGCCATCATTGGTTAACCATACGCCGCAATGCCGCCACTTCGCCTTGTTCTGGCAAGGTCTCGTTTAGGTTGACGCTTCATTGATGAACGCAAGTGCATCGCAGCCTTGCTGATTCAACCTCGTCCGTGAAACGCGCCTCGCACAGATCGAACGCCCCGGAGTCCATCATGTTCGCCACCCTTTTCTCCACTGGCCGTGCCGTCCGTTTCGCCGCGGCAATCGCCGCTTCGCTGGCGCTCGGCGCCTGCGCCAACAACCAGAACGCGGATGGCGGCTTCGGCGCCGGCGGTGCCGCGACGCCTGGCAGCGCGCAGGACTTCGTCGTCAATGTCGGCGACCGCGTCTTCTTCGAGACCGACTCGACCGACCTGACGCCCACGGCCGTCGCGACGCTCGACAAGCAGTCGGCCTGGCTGCAGCGCTTCCCGCGCTACACCTTCGTCGTCGAGGGGCATGCCGACGAGCGCGGCACCCGCGAATACAACTTCTCGCTCTCGGCGCGCCGCGCCCAGACCGTCCGCGACTACCTGTCGTCGCGCGGCATCCAGGGCAACCGTATGCGGATCGTCTCCTACGGCAAGGAACGTCCGGTGGCCGTCTGCAACGACATCTCGTGCTGGTCGCAGAACCGCCGCGTCGTGACGGTGCTCGACGGTGCGGGTGCCGGCGGCGGCGTCTGACGGTTCGGAGCGGAATCAGCCAAAGGGCCGGCGCCTTCCCGAAAGGAAGGGGCCGGCCCTTTCATATTTTGGCCGTGGTCATGACGTGTTATAGGCGCGCCTTCTCGCTCAACCCCGGTTTTCGAATGATGCTCCGACAATTTCGCCTCGATCGCAGGGTCCGTTCCGGCCTTGCCGCTCTCGTGCTTGGGGTGGCGGTATCCGGCCTGAGCCTGCCCGCGAAGGCGCAGGACGCCGCCGATCTGGTGGTGCGGACCTCGCGGATGGAGAATCAGATCCGCCAGCTCTCGGGGCAGATCGAGCAACTCCAGTTCGAGAACAAGCGCCTGAGCGACCAGCTCCGCAAGTTCCAAGAAGACGTCGATTTCCGCCTGAACGAGCGCGGCGGCGGACGCTCCAGCGGCGCGGCCGCGCCGGGCAACGCTCCCGCTCCCGCCGCGGCACCCCGGCCGCAGCCGCAGCGCCGGGGCGATGCCTTCGATCCGAGCGTGCAGCAGGGCGCGGCCGGTGCGCCCCGTCCGCTCAATGGCAGCATCGGCGCGATCATCGAGGACGAATTTGCCGAAGGCGGCGCCGGCCAGGGGCCGCTCGACCTGCAGGGCGTCGGCCGCAACGTGCCGCAAGGTGGATTGCCCCCCCAGACCGCTCCGCGTGGGCCGAGCGTCGCCGCCGCCAGCGGCCCGGCGAGTGCCAAGGAAGCCTACGACCTCGCCTATGCCTCGATCCTGCGCAAGGAATACGAGCAGGCCGAGATGGGCTTCCGGCAGTTCCTGCAAAGCTATCCGCGTGATCGTCTCGCCGTCGATGCGACCTACTGGCTGGGCGAGAGCTATCTCCAGCGCAAGCGCTTTCGCGAGGCGGCCGAGCAGTTCCTGAAGGTCAGCAACGACGCGCCGAAATCGACCAAGGCGCCCGAAAGCCTGCTGCGGCTCGGCATCGCCCTGAACGGCCTCGGCGCCAAGGACCAGGCCTGCGCGACTTACGCCAAGGTCGGGGTCGATTACCCGTCCGCGCCGAATTCGGTGCGGCAGGGTATCGAGCGCGAGCGGCGGCGTTCGGGCTGCGCTTGAGCGCCGTCCCCCAGACATTCTGCGATCATCCGCCCGTCGGCGGCCGTGAGGCCGCCGACCTGTTCTCCAGTCTCTCGGCAGAGGCAAGGCTGCTCGTCGCGGTCTCCGGCGGGCCCGACTCGGTCGCGTTGCTGGCCCTGCTCGCCGAATGGGCCCGCGAGCCAGGGCGCCCGGCGCTCCATGCCGCAACCGTCGATCATGGCTTGCGCGCCGCCTCGGGCGAGGAAGCGCAGGGCGTGGCCGCGCTGTGCGACAAGCTCGGCGTTCCCCACCGCATCCTCCGCTGGATCGGTCCCAAGCCGGACACCGGCCTGCAGGAGCGGGCACGCGCGGCCCGCTACGCGCTTCTGGCGGATGAGGCGGAGCGGCTGGGCGGTGCGGTGCTGGTCACGGCTCATACGCTGGACGACCAGGCCGAGACGCTGCTGATGCGGATGGCGCGCGGCTCCGGCCCGTCTGGGCTTGCGGCGATGCGGGAGCGGATCCGCAAGGGGCCGATCACGCTGGTGCGCCCGCTGCTCGCCGTGCCGAAGGCGCGGCTCGTCACGACAGCGCAGGCGCAGGGGCTGCCCTTCGTCACCGATCCGAGCAATGGCGATCCGCGCTTCGAGCGTGTGCGCTGGCGGTCCCTGATGCCGGGCCTCGCCGATGAGGGTTTGAGCGTGGAGCGGCTGGCGCTGCTGGCGCGGCGCATCGCGAGGCTGGACGAGGCGGCCGCGCTGCGCGCCAAGGCCCTGCTGCCGGAGCTGCGGTTGCCGGCGCCGGCGGGTGCGGCTCCCGTGCTGCGGCTGCGCTTCGAGGCGCTGCTGGCCGAGCCCGAGGAGATCGTGCTGCGCGTTATCGCGCTGGCGCTGGAGGATGTTGGCTGCGAGAGCGGTGGCACGCGCCGGCTGGAACGGCTCGAGGCCTGCGTCGAGGCGCTGCTCAGCGCCGCACAGAGGAGAGCCCGCGCGGCCCGGACCTTGTCCGGCTGCGTGCTTTCGCTGGGTCTCGACGGGGTGCTGACCCTGCAGCAGGAAGGGCCGCGCAGACGCGGTGTTCACCCTGCGACGTCATAAGACCGCGCCGTTTTTCTGTTTCCCTTGGCAAGGGCCCCTGTCGCACCTAGATTAGTCAAGCAAACTCTCGGCCTCTTCCGGTTGGTCCGGCAGGCCTGATCGGACTGGTGATGAATCCGAATTTCCGTAATTTCGCCCTCTGGGTGGTGATTTTCCTGCTCGTCTTGGCGCTCGTCACGCTGTTCCAGAGCCCGAGCCAGCGCGCCAGCACGAACGAGATCCCCTACAGCCAGCTCATCAACGAGTCTGAGGCGGGCCGGATTTCGAACGTCGTCGTGGCCGGGCAGGAGATTTCCGGCACCTTCTCGGACGGCCGCAGCTTCGTCACCTACGCGCCCTATGGCGACCCGGCGCTTCTGAAGACGCTGGCCCAGAAGGGCGTGCAGGTCTCGGCCCGCGCTCCTGCCGAGGGCACGCCCTGGTTCATGGCGCTGCTGGTCAACTCGCTGCCCTTCGTCATCTTCATCGGCCTGTGGATCTTCATGTCCCGCCAGATGCAGAACGGCGCCGGCCGCGCGATGGGCTTCGGCAAGTCGAAGGCCAAGCTCCTGACCGAGGCGCATGGCCGCGTCACCTTCGAGGATGTCGCGGGCATCGACGAGGCCAAGGAGGACCTGACCGAGATCGTCGAGTTCCTGCGTGACCCGCAGAAGTTCCAGCGGCTGGGCGGTCGCATCCCGCGCGGCGTGCTGCTGGTCGGCCCCCCCGGCACCGGCAAGACCCTGACGGCGCGTGCCGTCGCGGGCGAGGCCAATGTGCCGTTCTTCACGATCTCGGGTTCGGACTTCGTCGAGATGTTCGTCGGCGTCGGCGCCAGCCGCGTGCGCGACATGTTCGAGCAGGCCAAGAAGAACTCGCCCTGCATCATCTTCATCGACGAAATCGATGCGGTCGGCCGTCATCGCGGCGCCGGTCTCGGCGGCGGCAATGACGAGCGCGAGCAGACCCTGAACCAGCTCCTCGTCGAGATGGACGGCTTCGAGCCCAACGAGGGCGTCATCATCATCGCGGCCACCAACCGGCCCGACGTGCTCGACCCCGCTTTGCTGCGTCCGGGCCGTTTCGACCGCCAGATCGTGGTTCCGAACCCAGACGTCGCCGGTCGTGAGAAGATCCTCAAGGTCCATGTCCGCAAGGTGCCGCTGGCGCCGGATGTCGACCTGCGCATCCTCGCCCGCGGCACGCCCGGCTTCTCCGGCGCCGACCTGATGAACCTCGTCAACGAGGCGGCTTTGCTGGCGGCGCGTCGTGGCAAGCGCATGGTCACCCATGCCGAGTTCGAGGACGCCAAGGACAAGGTCATGATGGGCGCCGAGCGCAAATCGATGGCGATGTCCGAGGAAGAGAAGAAGCTCACCGCCTATCACGAGGCCGGCCACGCCATCGTCGGCCTTTATGTGCCGGCGGGCATCCCGGTCCACAAGGCGACGATCATCCCGCGCGGTCGCGCACTCGGCATGGTCAAGTTCCTGCCGGAGGGCGACCGCTACTCGATGAAGTACAAGGAGTTCACCTCGCAGCTCGCGGTCGCCATGGGCGGGCGCGTCGCGGAGGAGATGACCTTCGGCCGCGAGAACGTGACCTCGGGCGCGACCGGCGACATCCAGCAGGCGACCAAGATGGCCAAGGCCATGGTCACCCAGATGGGCTATTCCGACGAACTCGGCATGGTCGCCTATGGCGACAACCAGGAAGAGGTCTTCCTGGGCATGTCGATGGGGCGCAGCCAGAGCGTTTCCGAGTCGACGGCGCAGAAGATCGACGCCGAGGTCAAGAAGCTGGTCGATACCGGCTATCAGGACGCCAAGAAAATCCTCACCGATCATCACGAGCAGTTCGTGGCGGTTGCCGAGGCGCTGCTCGAGTTCGAGACGCTGACGGGCGAGGAAATCCGCGACCTGATCGCCGGCAAGCGCCCTTCGCGCGATGCCGACGATACCCCCTCCGCCCCGCGCGGATCGGCCGTGCCGAGCGCCGGCAAGGGCCGCAAGCGCGGCGAGCCGGATGCCGGGCTGGAGCCGCAGCCGCAGGCCTGAGGCAAAGCTTCTAGGATTGATCGGACAGGGCGCCTCGCAAGGGCGCCCTTTCTCTTTTTGGGCGTTGCTGCCGCTGGCCTTAGAGCGCGCTGACTTTTGACAAAAACGCACCGTCATTCCGGACGCAGCGAAGCGGAAATTCGGGATCCATCGGGGTTCCGTGAAAAATCAGCAGGCTTCTATCCGAGCCTCAGCGGGACATGCCCCGGCTGGCCCTGCCGCGCCTCGTCGTGGACGACGAAGGTGTCGCGGCCGCTCTGCTTGGCGCTGTAGAGCGCCATGTCGGCATGGCCGGCGGCCTCCACCAACGGTTCGTCGGGCGCGACGAGGCAGGCGCCGATGCTGACCGTGACGGGTAGCGACACGCCCTCGACCACGACGACGGGCTTGTCGCGCATGGCGGCGAGGATCTTGGCGGAGACCGCGTTCAGCGCCTCAAAGCTGGTATCGCCGAGCAGGACGAAGAATTCGTCGCCGCCCCAGCGTGTGCAGAGGTCGTAGTTGCGCAGCAGCGCACTCATGCGCGCGACCACTTCGAGGATCACCCGGTCGCCGGCCTGGTGGCCGTGGATGTCGTTGATCGGCTTGAAATCGTCGATGTCGATCAGCAGCAGGCCGATCGGTCGCCCGCTGCGCCGCGCCCGGTTCTGCTCCGTCGCGAAGGCCTGCTCGAAGCCACGGCGGTTGAAGATGCCGGTCAGCGGATCGAGATGGGCGAGGCGCTCCAGCTTCTGCGTGCGTTCGCTGACCATCTGCTCGAGCCGGTCGGTATTGTCGCCGACCGCCCGGGCCATCTCACCGAAGGCACGCGCGAGGCGGCCGATCTCGTCATTGGCCTGATCGGTGACGACATCGTCGAAGCGCCCGGATTGCACGCGTTCCACCGCCGCCTCCACCCGCGCCAGCCGGTCCAGAACGCTGCGCTTGAACAGGATCGTCATCAGCACCGCCGCGGCGAGCAGCATGGCGCCCAGCAGCAGCGCGATCGGGGTGAACAGGCGTCGGTCGATGATCTCGTCGACGTCCATGATGGTGACGTTGAACCAGCCGAGCCGATCGAGATAGCCGACGCCGACGAGCGCTTTCCGGCCCTCGATCTGCATGAAGCGGGAACGGACCAGCGCTCCCCCGGCAGCGACCTGCTGCATCATCTCTGCCAGCGCGCTGCGATCCCGCTCGCCGTCGAGTAGCAGGAAGATCGTCTTCTTGGCCTTGATGTCCTTGGTCAGGCTGTGGAAATCGACCAGCTTCGGGTCCCGGTGGGCCTGCACGGCGCCGTTGCGGTCGACGAACATGCTCTGCACGCCGGTCTGCGGGATGTCGACGACCTCACTGATGAACTGGCTGAGATCGACGCCGGTGCCGATGACGCCGAGGACGTGTTCGCCACGCCGGATGATGCAGTTGATCCAGACCTTGGTGACCCGGAGATTGTCGTCATGGTCGACATTGAGGTGGCAGCCCGACCCGAACGCCGTCGTCTTGTAGTACCAGCCGTCGCGCGGGTTATCGCGCGACAGGGTGTAGCGCTTGCGATCGCGCTCGTAGTTGTTGCCCTTGTCGTTGAAATAGTAGTTCCCCGAGCCGTCGAGCACCGCGAAATAGCTCTGGTCCTTGAAGGACAGCCGATAATGCTCGAGTTCGGCCAGGCCGCGCTCGGCCTTGGCCGGATTCGTCTCGTCCTGCGCCCATTCGAGGATGGCTGGCGAGCGGGCGACGGTCTCGGCCAGCGAGACCTCGCGCATCAGGGAGTCGAGGCCGCGATAGCGGTCGAACAGGATCTGCTTCTCGGCGAAAAGCGTGCCGAGCTTCACCACCGTGCTGTCGACGAGCCAAACGAAGACGCCAGCCGCCGGCAGGGCGATCGCGACCAGGATCGCCAGCGTCCAGGCCAGCACCCGGGCCCTGAGGCCGCGGGGCAGCCGGATGGCTCCAGCGATGGCTCTCATCGATCTGACGCCTCCTCGCGCCGGCCGCTGCCGATCCAGGCGAACCGCAGAGCGGAGCTCCTGTTGGGCAGGTTTCAGATCATCGGACCAAATATTTGTCCCGATGATCTAAAGCTTTGTTTTTGCATCGGCTTTCTCCGAAAATCGCATTCCATTTTTCGGGCCGATGTTTTAAGAATCCGCCAACGGCCTTTGCCGGCAGCGGTCCCATCCCCTCAGAACAACCCTTCGATCCGCCCCTGCGCGTCGATGTGGATACGCTCGGCGGCGGGCGCGCGCGGCAGGCCGGGCATCGTCATGATGTCCCCGCAGATCGCGACGACGAAGCCGGCGCCGGCCGACAGCCTGACCTCGCGCACCGGGACGATATGACCGCTCGGCGCGCCGCGCTGGGTCGGGTCGGCGGAGAAGGAGTATTGCGTCTTGGCCACGCAGACGGGCAGGCGGCCATAGCCGCCCGCTTCGAGCTCGGCAAAGCGGGCCCGCACCTTGGCGTCGGCGGAGATGCTGTCGGCGCCGTAGATTTCGCGGGCGATGAGTTCGAGCTTGTTCCAGAGCGGCAGGGTATCGGGATAGAGCGGTTGGAAATCGGCCTTGCCGCTCTCCGCGAGGGCGACGACCTTGCGTGCCAGTTCCTCGCAGCCGGCGCCACCTTGCGCCCAGTGCCGGCAGATCACCGCTTCGACGCCGAGATGGTTGCGGCAGTAGTTCGCGATCAGCTCGTGCTCGGCGGGCGTGTCGCTGATGAAGTGGTTGATTGCGACGATCGGCGGCACGCCGAATTTGCGGATGTTGCCGACATGCCGCGTGAGATTGGCCAAACCGGCCTGGAGCGCCACCAGATCCTCCTGGCCGAGCGCCTCCTTGGCCATGCCGCCATGCATCTTGAGCGCCCGCACGGTCGCGACGATGACGGCGGCGGCGGGCTTCAGCCCGGTCTTGCGGCATTTGATGTCGAAGAACTTCTCGGCGCCGAGATCGGCTCCGAAGCCGGCCTCGGTCACCGTGTAGTCCGAGAGCTTCAGCGCGGCGCGCGTGGCGATCGCCGAATTGCAGCCATGGGCGATGTTGGCGAAGGGGCCGCCATGGACGAAGGCGGGCGTGCCTTCCAGCGTCTGCACCAGATTGGGCATGAGCGCATCCTTGAGCAGCACGCTCATCGCGCCGGTCGCCTTCAGCTCGGCCGCGGTGATCGGCCGCTTGTCGCGGGTGCGGCCGACCACGATCCGGCCCAGTCGCGCCTCGAGATCGGTGAGGTCGGTCGCCAGGCAGAAGATCGCCATCACCTCGGAGGCGACGGTGATGTCGAAACCGTCCTCGCGCGGGAAGCCGTTGCCGGGCCCGCCGAGCGAGGAGACGGTCGAGCGCAGGGCGCGGTCGTTCATGTCCAGGGCGCGCCGCCAGGCGATATGGCGCGTGTCGAAGCCCAGCGCGTTGCCCCAATAGACATGGTTGTCGATCATCGCCGCGAGCAGGTTGTGGGCGCTGGTGATGGCGTGGAAGTCACCGGTGAAATGCAGGTTGATCTGCTCCATCGGCACGACCTGGGCATAGCCACCGCCGGCCGCGCCGCCCTTCACGCCGAAGCAGGGGCCGAGCGAGGGCTCGCGCAGGGCGATGACGCAGCGCTTGCCGATGCGCGAGAGGCCATCGCCGAGCCCGACGGTCGTCGTGGTCTTGCCCTCGCCGGCCGGCGTCGGGCTGATGGCGGTGACGAGGATCAGCTTGCCTTCGGGCCTGCTCGCGAAATCCGCGATCTCGTGCGTATCGACCTTGGCGATGAACTTGCCATAGGGGTTGAGGGCGGCTGCCGGAATGCCGGCGCGGCCGGCGATGTCCGCGATCGGCAGGAGCTTCACCGCGCGCGCGATCTCGATGTCAGTCGGCATCCATATTCCTCTGCTACGCCTCGTCCGCCGTCTGCATCGCGCCACGGAATCGTTTCCGCGACACTGCCGCGAAACCGGATATGCTGCCACTGCTTTCGCTGAAACCGGAGGGGGACAACGGCAGTATGAGGGCTGGGGGATATGTCATTTGATGTGCGTCATATCGGCCGGGCCTGCTAGTCCTGCCTGGAAAGGGCGACCGGGGCTTGTCTGGTTCGATACGGACTGGCAAGCAGCGCAGATTCGGCCTGGAACGTGAAATGATATCGGTCGGCTCGGGGGATACGGCCATGGCTGAGCGATTGTGGCCCGTCGGTGGCGGCGAGGTGGGGGCTATGCTGCGCGCATGGACCGGAGCCGAATCCGCATTGGGACCTGTTTCGGATTGGCCGGAGCGCCTGAGATCGTCTTTGCAGCTCGTCCTGGCTTCGCCGACGCCGATGGTGATCTTCTGGGGGCCGTGCGGCCTGCTGCTCTACAACGATGCCTATGCCGTCATCGCCGGCGCGAAGCATCCGGCTATCCTCGGGCGCGGGCTGCTGGATGCCTGGCCGGAGGTGGCCGATCTCCACAACGAGGTGATGAAGACCGTCTTCGCCGGTGGGGCGCCCTTGTCCTATCGCGACCTGCCGCTCGTCCTGCATCGCCATGGCGTGGCGGAGGATGTCTGGCTGAATGTCGATTACAGCCCGATCCTCGACGATGCCGGCGCAGTGCTCGGCGTGCTCGCCGTGGTCATCGAGACGACGACGCTGGTGGGCGCACAGCGCGAGCGCGATGCGGCCGAGCAGGCGTTGCGCCGCCGCGAACGGGAACTCGCCCAGGTCCAGAAGATCGGCAAGGTCGGCGGTCTCGAGGTGGAGTTGCGGGAGGGCTTCCGCAACAAGCGCTCGCCGGAATATCTGCAGATCCACGGGCTGCCGCCCGAGGCCGTGCATGAGAGCCATGAGGACTGGGTCAGGCGCATCCATCCGCAGGAGCGGGCGGTGGTCGAGAGCCATTTCCGCGAGACGATCGCGGGAACCGCACGCGACTACCAGATCGAGTACAGGATCATTCGCCCGTCGGACGGCGCGGTGCGCTGGATTTCGGCCATCGCCCAGATCGAGCGCGATGAGGCCGGGCAGGCCGTGCGGCTGATCGGGGCGCATCTCGACATCACCGAGCGCAAGGAAGCCGAAGCGCAGCAGGGCCTGCTGATGCAGGAACTGGCGCATCGCGTGAAAAACACGCTCGCCATGATCCAGGCCATCGCCTCGCAGACGCTGCGGGGCGCGACCTCGCTGGAAGCCGCCAACGAGGCCTTCAGCGCGCGGCTGGCGGCGCTGTCGCGCGCGCATGATCTGCTCGTCGCCGGCCACCGGGCCAATGCGCCGATGGCGGATATCGCGGGGAGCGTCGTCGGCATCCAGGGCGACCCGGCACGGTTCACGATCGGCGGACCGGATGTCGTGCTCGGGCCGAAGGCTGCGCTCGCATTGACGCTCATGCTGCACGAACTGGCGACCAACGCCGTCAAATACGGTGCGCTCTCGAACCAGTCGGGGATCGTCGCATTGTCATGGCGCATCGACGAGATCGACGGCGCCGGCCAGTTCCGCCTGCGCTGGCAGGAGAGCGGGGGACCGCCGGTCGTCGCTCCGTCGCGGCGCGGCTTCGGCTCGCGCCTGATCGAGCGGACCTTTCCCGCCGCGCAAGGACGGGCGGAGAGCGCTTATCTGCCGAGCGGCCTCGTCTTCACGCTGGATGCTCCGCTCGAGGCGCTGAGGGACGGCGAAGGCGAGAATGGGGAGCAGGACTGATACAGGAGGGGGCGGTGCATCACGCTTCAACGAAAGGGCCCCCGCTTTTGCGGAGGCCCCAAGTTCGGTTATGGCGTTGCGGCGTCCTCAGAAGGTGCTGAAGCGGTAGTTCAGGCCAGCGCGAACGATGTGGCCGGTGTTCTCCATCCTGGACACATAGGATCCCGGGGCGAGCCCGAAGTTCTGCTGGTTTACGGCGACGTTCTGCTTGCCGAGGTCGTAGTAGAGATACTCGGCCTTGAGCGAGAGATTGTTGGTGAATGCGTATTCGACGCCGCCGCCGACGGTGTAGCCGACCTTGATGTCGCTCTTGCCGCCGACATAGTCGATCTGGCTGGGGATGGCGGCGTTGAAGAAGGTCGCGCGGTTCGAGACGTCGCCATAGGCCAGACCGCCTGTGGCGTAGACCAGGACGCGGTCGAAGGCATAGCCCGCGCGCAGGCGCACGGTCCCGAGATAGTCGAGTTCCTGGGTGAACACCGAGTTGGCGTTGCTGGTGCCGATACGCGACGTGCGCGACGAGATGTCGGTGTACTGGATGTCGGTTTCGGCGCCGATCACGAAGCTGCCGATCTGGTAGTTGTAGCCGATCTGCGCACCACCGATGAAGCCGGTTTCGTCATTGGAGAGCGACGACGGACGACGCTCGGCCAGGACGTTGCCGATCGTGAATGGCGCGGTGCCGTCGGTGCTGATGTTGTTTTCCGTGAAGACGGCGCCAGCGTTCACACCTGCGTAGAAGCCGGTCCAGGTGAAGATCGGTGCAACGGGGGCATAGACCGGGCCCTTGCGCGACGGCAGGTCGGCGGCAAACGCCGTTCCCCCCAGCGCGACGAGCGCCACGGCGGTCAGGATATTCTTGGTCATGGTAGGCACTCCGGTAAAGTCGGTCGCTTGTCAGGCGAGATTGTCGTCGCAGGTCGATATCCTGACCTCGGGGGCTCCTGGAGGCTATGACTGCAATGACACAGAGACATTCAATCGCTTCAGCAAGGCAGTGTTGCGATCACATCGCTGTGAACGCAGGGCTGTTCATAAGAAACGATCGAAGTTCTTAAGCGGCATCAAGATGTTCGGCCGCCTTGGCGGCATGTTTCTAAATCACCTGTTCCGGGCGCCATACCTTTGACAGGTCAGCCCGCAAAAAGATGGGCATTCTGCGGAAACAGGAATTTGCGGGCCTCTGCGTCGAAATCCGCCTTGAAGGCGAAGGCGTCCTTGAGAGCGACGGCGCGCTGGGCCGCCGGGCGCGCCGAGATCTCGTCGAGATGGCGTTTGACGTGCGGGAACATCTCGACCCATGCGTCTCCTACAGCGAAGCCCAGCCGCGTCGCCCAGCCCCAGACTGACATGTCGATCAGCGTGTAGCTGTCGCCCAGCATGTAACGGTGCTTGGCGAGCTGCGCGTCGATGATGCCCCAGTGGCGCTCCGCCTCGCGGGCATAGCGGTTGATGGCATAGGGGATCTTCTCCGGCGCGAAGCGAGAGAAATGCACGGCCTGGCCGCAATAGGGGCCGATGCCGGTTGCGACGAACATCAGCCAGGACAGCATCTCGCCGCGGGCCTTGGGCGTGTTCTCCGGCAGGAACTGGCCGGTCTTCTCGGCGAGGTAGAGCAGGATCGCGTTGCTGTCGAAGACCGTGACGTCGCCATCGGTCAGCGCTGGCGTCTTGGCATTGGGGTTGATCGCCAGGAATTCCGGCGTGAACTGCTCACCCTTGCGCGTGTCGACCGGGACCATCTCGTAAGGCAGGCCCGCCTCTTCGAGGAAGAGGGCGATCTTCGCCGGGTTCGGCGAGGGGTGGTAGTAGAACTTGATCACGCGGTGACCTCCATCGCTCGGCGTCGCTTGAATGGCCGGCAGCTTAGGCCGGCCATGCGCCGCTTGCCCATCTCGATTTCGTTGCCAGTTATGAGCGGAGCGCGCGGCGCCGGCACTCGCCTGCCGTCGGCACGCCATGCTACCGGACGCTTGCGACCTCGTGACCAAGGACAAGATCATGCCGACCCGCCCCGTCATGCTGATGATCCTCGATGGCTGGGGCTGGCGCGAGGAGAGTGAGAACAACGCGGTGCGCCTGGCGCATACGCCGAATTTCGACAGGCTCTGGGCCAGTTCGCCGCGGGCCTTCCTGAAGACCTCAGGCCTCGATGTCGGGTTGCCGGAGGGCCAGATGGGTAATTCCGAGGTCGGCCACCTCAATCTCGGCGCCGGCCGGGTGGTGATGCAGGACCTGCCGCGCGTCAACCAGGCGATCAAGGACGGCTCGATCGCCCAAGTGCTGACGGCTTCGGGATTGATCGCCGCGCTCAAGGCCAGCGGCGGCGCCTGCCATCTGCTCGGCCTGGTCTCGCCCGGCGGCGTGCATGCCCATCAGGACCATGCGGTGGCGCTGGCGCATGTGCTGGTGGGGCAGGGCATTCCGGTGCGCGTCCATATCTTCACCGATGGGCGTGATACGCCGCCGCGATCGGCCGCCGGCTTCGTCAGCGAATTCATCGCCGCCCTGCCGCCGCAGGCCGGGATCGCCACGCTCTCGGGGCGTTATTTCGCGATGGACCGCGACAATCGCTGGGAGCGTGTCGAGCAGGCCTGGCGGGCGATGGTGCTGGGGGAGGGGCGTGGCTTTGCGGACGCATCCGCGGCGATCGCGAGCGCCTATGCCGAGGGCGTCAATGACGAGTTCATCCCGCCGGCCGTGATCGGCGGCTATGGCGGCATGCAGGACGGCGATGGCCTGCTCAGCTTCAACTTCCGCTCCGACCGGATCCGCGAGATTCTCGATGCGGTGCTGTTTTCCGATTTTGCCGGATTCGCGCGGCCGCGCCGGCCGCTGCTGGCGAAGGCCGTCAGCATGACCTCCTACAGCGCCGAGCTCGATCAGGTCATGCCGGCGCTGTTTGCTCCGCAGACGCTGGCCAACGGGCTCGGCGAGACGGTCGCCAAGGCTGGCCTCGCGCAGGTCCACATGGCGGAGACGGAGAAGTACCCCCACGTCACCTATTTCTTCAACGGCGGCGAGGAGACGCCGCTCACCGGCGAGGACCGGATCATGGTGCCCTCGCCGAAGGTCGCGACCTATGACGTGCAGCCGGAGATGTCGGCGCCGGAACTGACCGAGCGTGCGGTGCAGGCGATCGATTCCGGGCGCTATGATCTCGTCGTGCTGAACTTCGCCAATCCCGACATGGTCGGCCATACCGGCGTGCTCAGCGCGGCGATCAAGGCTGTCGAGACCGTCGATGCCGGGCTCGGGCGCATCGCGGAGGCGATCGCGCGGGCCGGAGGGGCGATGCTCGTCACCGCCGATCACGGCAATTGCGAGCTGATGGTCGATCCGGTGACCGGGGCTCCTCACACCGCCCATACGACCAATCCGGTGCCGGTGATGGTCGTCGGCAGCGAGGCTGCAGGGCTGGCGGAGGGGCGCCTCGCCGATGTCGCGCCGACCTTGCTGGCACTGCTGGGCGTCGCTCAACCGGCGGAGATGACGGGCCGGTCACTGCTGCGCTGAGAGGTCTCGCTCAGGCTCAAACGAAAGCAGCGCGGACCGGGGTCCGCGCTGCTGGGGTGGTTTGCCGAAGCTTCAGTATTTGCGGACGGTCGGCGCGTAGGCGATCGGACGCTCGACCGGGCCGCAGCAATCCGGCTCGCCGAAGTTCCAGCGCATGCCGATCTTGATGTCGTGGCTGTCGATGTCCTTGGCCTTCAGCGGGGCATAGTTGTCCGGCAGGAATGCATTCTGGATACGCCCGGACTGGGCATCGCCGAGGTTCAGGTAGCGATACCCGATTTCGAGCGTGAGGTTCTTGTTCACCTCATAGCCGAGGCCGGCCATCAGGGCCCAGGCCACGCCCGATTTTGTGCCGCTGCCGGCGGTTCCCAGCGTCGAGCCGGTGAGAGAGCCGGTGAGAGCTCCCTGATCGGTCAGCCCGGTGATACGGTTTGAAGCATAGCCGATACCGGCACCGATATAGGGCGTCAGGCAGTTCCAGGTCCCAAGGTCGACATAGCCGTTGAACAGCGTCACGATGGACGACAGGTTGCCCTTATAGGTGTTGCTGAGCTGGGCAACACCGCCGTTGGCCGCGAAATCGACCCGGTCGCTCACGCCGATCTGGCCGGCCCCGCGATACTCCACCGTGCCATCGAAGCGCAGCCAGTTGTTGAAGCGGTAACCGATGCCCACGCCGGCGAAGACGGAGTGGTTCTTGGTTTCACCGAAGAAGCGTCCACCCGGCGTGGAGTCGATCCCTTCTTGAGAATATTTGCTGACGTTGAGTTCGCCGACGCCGATGTCGCCGCGCAGGTAGAAGCCGCTGCTGATCGTGCCCTTCAGGCCAAGCGGCTCCGGGGGCGGCGGCGCGGGGTAGGCGAGGTCGGCGGCCGCGGCGGCGGATGCCCCGAGCGCCATGGCGCCTGCCAGCGCAAAAGTTTTCAGGCTGCCCATGGCAGTGTCCCTCGAGTTTGCGCAGCGCCAAGAACGCAGCCCGCGCGTGTTACCGACAGGACGACCATGCCAATGATTTCTTAAGCGAGAATTAAGCTTAGCAATTAACCTCAAGAAAGTCTGAAATTCGGCTGAATACTTGCCGAATCGTTAATGGCAACGGCGCACGCCAAGAGCACAAGCAACCTGGTCGTCATTCCGGACAAGCCGCGTCAGCGGCGCCGCTCCGGAATCCATCGTAGAGCCCAATCCTTGGAAGAATTGGCCCCCGATGGTCTCCGCTTCGCTGCGCCCGGAATGACGACGCGCGTGAGGGGCGCCGAGCGTGCTACGCCGCGGCCGTCGTCACGGCATCGACGATGTCGTCGACCGCGCGCATGACGAGATCGGGGTCGTCGCCCTCGGCCATGACGCGGATCACCGGCTCGGTGCCGGAGGGGCGGATGACGAGGCGACCGCTCTCGCCGAGCATCAGTTTGGCCGCCTCGATGGCGCTGACGACACGCTTCTCCGACAGTGGCTGGCCCTGCTTGTAGCGGACGTTCTTGAGGATCTGCGGCAGCGGCTCGAAGGCGTGGCAGACCTCGGAGACCGGCCGGTCCTGCCGCTTGACGGCTGCCATCAACTGCAGCGCTGCAACGAGGCCATCGCCGGTCGTGCCGAAATCGGAGAGGATGATGTGGCCGGACTGCTCGCCGCCGAGATTGAAGCCATGGCTGCGCATGTGCTCGAGCACATAGCGGTCGCCGACGGCGGTGCGGGCGAGGCTGAGGCCCAGGCCGGCCAGATAGCGCTCGAGACCCAGATTGGACATCACGGTCGCGACCACGCCGGGCTGCGACAGGCGGCCATCCTCCTGCCAATCGCGCGCGATCACGGCCATGAGCTGGTCGCCATCGACGACATGGCCCAGCTCGTCGACGATCAGCACACGGTCGGCGTCGCCATCGAGCGCGATGCCGATATCGGCACGCAGCTCGCGCACTTTGGCGATCAGCGCCTCGGGGGCCGTGGAGCCGAGATCCTTGTTGATGTTGAAGCCGTCGGGGTCCACGCCGATCGAAATGACCTCCGCGCCGAGCTCCCAGAGCGCCTCGGGCGCGACCTTGTAGCCGGCGCCATTGGCGCAATCGATGACGATGCGCAGGCCTTCCAGGCTCATATTGCGCGGCAAGGTGCGCTTGGCGAACTCGATATAGCGCGCATGGGCGCTGTCGATGCGCTTGGCCCGGCCGAGCGTCGGCGAGGTCGAGAGGCGCGGGGTGAGGTCTGAGTCGATCAGCTTGGCGATTTCGCTCTCGACCTCGTCGCTGAGCTTGTAGCCATCGGGACCGAACAGCTTGATGCCGTTGTCCTCATAGGGGTTGTGGGAAGCCGAGATCATCACGCCGAGATCGGCGCGCATCGAGCGTGTCAGCATCGCCACCGCGGGCGTCGGCATCGGGCCGAGCAGCATCACGTCCATGCCAACCGAGGTGAAGCCCGCGACCATCGCGTATTCGATCATGTAGCCGGAGAGGCGGGTATCCTTGCCGATCACGACGCGGTGCCGGTAGTCGCCGCGGTGAAAGGCCAGACCCGTCGCCTGGCCGACCTTGAGGGCGAGGTCCGGGGTGATCACGCCATTGGCGCGCCCACGGATGCCGTCGGTCCCGAAATATTTGCGTGTCATCGTGATTTACGTCCACATCGGGGACTGAGCCCGTTCCAGCGCGTTTTATAGCGGGAATTGATTTCCGCCTTCTCACAAATTGTGACGAATCCTATCCGGCGCCCCCCGGCGACTGGACAGGATCAACGCGCGCGCACGGATGCCCGCTCACCCGAAGGCGAGCTGGACCTTCATCGCCTTCGATTTGTCGGCGGCGAGATCGAAGGCCTCGACCGCGCGCTCGACGGGGATCGTGGCCGTCAGCAGCGGCGAGAGGTCGATCGTCCTGGAGCCGATCATCGCCACCGCCCAGTCGAATTCCTCATGGAAGCGGAAGGAGCCGCGCAGGTCGAATTCCTTGGCGACGACGACGTTCATCGGCAGCGTGAAATTCCCGCCGACGCCGATCTGGACGATTGTCCCGCCCGAACGCAGCACGTCGAAGGCGCCCGTCAGCGCGTGCTGGTTGCCCGACGCCTCGAACATCACGTCGAAGGCGCCTTTCTCGGCGCCGTACTCGGCCTTCAGCAGGTCGGGCTGCGCCATCACGTTGATGGCGCGGCTGGCGCCCATCTTCAGCGCAGTCGGCAGGGGGCCATCGACGACATCGGTCGCGACGATCTCGGCTGCACCCGCAGCCTTCGCCGCGACGATGGCGAGGATGCCGATCGGCCCCGAGCCGGTGACGAGGACGCGCTTGCCGAGCAGCGGGCCGGCGCGCTTGGCGGCGTGGAGGCAGACCGCGAGCGGTTCGGCAAAGGCGGCTTCCGCGGCCGTGACATGATCGGCGACCTTCACCGCCTGGCGTTCCTCGATGACGAGCATTTCGCGGAAGCCGCCCTGGACATGGGGGAAGCGCATCGCGCTGCCATAGAACAGCATGTCGGTGCAGTGCTGCTGCAGGCCCATCTGGCAATAGCGGCAATGGCCGCAGGCGCGGCTCGGATTGACGGCGACACGATCGCCGACCTTGACGCGCGTCACCTCGCTGCCGACCTTTTCGACGCGGCCGGCGATCTCGTGGCCGAGGATCAGCGGCTCGCGCACCCGGATCGTGCCGAAGCCGCCATGCAGGTAATAGTGCAGGTCCGAGCCGCAGATGCCGCCGGCCTCGATCTTGACGCGAACCTGCTGCGGGCCGGGCTCTCCGATGGCGATCTCGTCGACGCGGAGGTCCTTCTCGGCATGGATGACGACGGCGCGCATGACGGCTTCTCCCTGCGAGGGTGGCGAGGTCTGTCCTCGCAGCCTTCCCTCATTGTCTAATCGTTTGAAAGATGCTTACCGAAAGCGGCAGCGCGGTTGCAAACGCAAACTGCCGTGCACGCCTTCATCGTCGCGAGGATCGGCCATGTCTCTGTCGCTGTTCAGTCTTGAGGGCAAGATCGCCCTGGTCACCGGCTCGGGGCAGGGGATCGGCCTCGCCTTGGCGGAGGGCCTCTCGGAAGCCGGCGCGCATGTCGTGCTGAACGGCCGCGACAAGGCCAAGCTGGAGCGGGCGGCCCAGGCGATTTCGGCGGCCGGCCGCAAGGTTTCGGTGGCGCCTTTCGATGTCACCGATCACGTTGCTGTCGAGGCGGGGGTGGCTGCGATCGAGGCCGAGATCGGATCGATCGACATCCTCATCAACAATGCCGGCATGCAGAAGCGGGCACCGATCACCGAATTCCCGGTCGAGGGCTGGCATGAGGTGATGGCGACCAACCTGCATTCGGTGTTCTACGTCACGCAGGCCGTGACCAAGCGCATGGTGCCGCGTCAGCGCGGCAAGATCATCAGCATTGGCTCGGTGATGAGCGAGCTCGGCCGCGCCACGATCATCCCCTACACGGCCTCCAAGGGCGCGGTGAAGATGATGACGCGCGGGCTGGCTGCCGAGCTCGGCAAGCACAACATCCAGGCCAACGCGATCGGGCCGGGCTATTTCACCACCGAGATCAACAAGGCGCTGATCGCGGATGAGGCCTTCACGGCCTGGGTCTCAAGCCGCACGCCGGCCGGGCGCTGGGGCGAGACGAAGGAGCTGATCGGCGCCGCGATCTTTCTGTCCTCGGCTGCGTCCGACTACGTCAACGGGCATCTGCTGATGGTCGATGGCGGCCTGACCGCAGTGGTCTGAGGGGCTGCGTTCGATCGGTCGCTGGCTTCAGCTTCGCCCCTATGAGGACGGGCGGCTGGCGCGCGCCTTCTCGGCGCGCTGCTCGAACTCGTCCCGGATCGCCTCGATCTTCTCCTCGTCGAGCTCCTCCAGATCCATCAGCTCCTCGCGCGCGCCCTCGATCTTCGAAAGCAGTTCGTCGAGCTTGATCTGCATCGCGGCGGTGTCGCGGTTCTGGCTGTTCTGGATGATGAACACCATCAGGAAGGTGACGATGGTGGTCGAGGTGTTGATCACCAGTTGCCAGGTGTCGTTGAAGCCGAAGAACGGCCCCGACACCGCCCAGAGCAAGATGACCGAGAGCGCGACGAAGAAGGTCTGCGGCTTGCCGGCCCAATGGGCCGTCACCTGCGACAGCCGCGTGAAGAGCGAACGGCGCGGCTGCTGTTGATTGGCCATGGCTTGCCCCCGGAGCGCTGGAACGGCGCAGCCGATCAACACCCGGGGCAGGTATGCGTTCCCTCGGTGCGTTCCCCAGAGGTGGCTCAGGGAGCCGTCAGCCGCTGCGCATGCCAGGCGATGTGCTGGGCCATGAAGGTCGAGATGAAGTTGTAGGAGTGGTCGTAGCCGTCACGCATGTGCAGTTCGAGCGGGATGCCGGCCGTCGCGCAGGCCACATCCAGAAGTTGCGGCCGCAAGCCTTCGTCAAGGAAGCTGTCGGCGGTGCCCTGATCGACCAGCAGATCCTTGACCCGATGGCCGTCCGCGATCAGCAGCGTCGAGTCATAGGCCCGCCAGCTGCGCTCGTCGGGACCGAGATATTTCTCGAAGGCGGGGCGAGACCAGCCGGCGGTCGAGGGCTGGACGATCGGCGCGAAGGCGGAGACGGAGGTGTAGCGCTGCGGATTCTTGAGCGCGAGCGTGATCGCGCCATGGCCGCCCATGGAATGGCCGAAGATGCCCTGGCGGCCCATGTCGACCGGGAAATGCCGGGAGACGAGGTCCGGCAGTTCGTCGCGGATGTAGCTCTCCATCCGGTAGTTCTTCGCGTAGGGCTCCTGGGTCGCGTCCAGATAGAAGCCGGCACCCGCGCCGAACTGCCAGTTGTCCGGCTCGTCCGGCACGCCTTCGCCGCGCGGGCTGGTGTCCGGGCAGATGATGGCGATGCCGTTGGCGGCGGCGGCCGCGCGGTACTCGCCCTTGTCCACGGCGTTCTGATGCGTGCAGGTCAGCCCCGACAGATACCAGAGCAGCGGAACCGGTCCGTCCTCGATCTGGTGCGGCAGGTAGATCGCGAAGGTCATCGGGCAGGCGCAGGCCGCGCTGTCATGGCGATAGACCCGCTGCGAGCCGCCGAAGGCCTTCGAGGAGGAGAGGAGTTCCATGCGGGGTTCCTTTTATGGTCATGGCACGACGCCTGTCATTCCGGGGCGGCCGAAGGCCGAACCCGGAACCCACGACCGGGCGAGCCCTTGCCCGGTCGGCCTATTCAAGCGTCGTACCCAGTCGTGGGTTCCGGGTTCAGCGCTTCGCGCTGCCCCGGAATGACAGAGGTGGTGCTTCAGTGCCCGGCAGATAAGGCCGGAAAACGGCGTGCTCAGTAGACCACGACACTCCTGATCGACTTGCCCTCATGCATCAGGTCGAAGCCGGTATTGATCTCGTCGAGGGAAAGCTTGTGGGTGATCAGGTCGTCGATGTTGATCTTGCCCTCCATGTACCAGTCGACGATCTTGGGCACATCGGTACGCCCGCGCGCGCCGCCGAAGGCGGTGCCCTTCCAGACCCGCCCCGTGACGAGCTGGAACGGCCGCGTCGCGATCTCCTTGCCGGCCTCGGCGACGCCGATGACGATCGACTCGCCCCAGCCGCGATGGCAGCATTCCAGCGCCTGGCGCATCACATCGGTGTTGCCGGTGGCATCGAAGGAGAAGTCGGCGCCGCCGCCGGTCAGATCGACGATCGCCTGCACGACCTTGTCGTTGCCGATTTCCTTCGGGTTGACGAAGTCGGTCATGCCGAACTTCCGGGCCATCGCGACCTTGGCCGGGTTGATGTCGACGCCGATGATCTTGTCGGCGCCGACCATGCGGGCGCCCTGGATGACGTTGAGCCCGATGCCGCCGAGCCCGAACACCACGACATTGGCGCCCGGCCAGACCTTGGCCGTGTAGATCACCGCGCCGATGCCGGTCGTCACGCCGCAGCCGATATAGCAGATCTTGTCGAAGGGCGCGTCCTCGCGAACCTTGGCCAGGGCGATCTCGGGCAGCACGGTGAAGTTGGCGAAGGTCGAGCAGCCCATGTAGTGGAACACCGTTCCGCTGTCGCAGGAGAAGCGCGAGGTGCCGTCGGGCATCACGCCCTGGCCCTGCGTCGCGCGGATCGAGGTGCAGAGATTGGTCCGGCGCGACAGGCAGCTTTTGCACTGCCGGCATTCCGGCGTGTAGAGCGGGATCACATGGTCGCCGACCTTCAGCGTGGTGACGCCGGCGCCGACCTCGCGCACGATGCCGGCGCCCTCATGGCCGAGGATCGCCGGGAACTTGCCCTCCGAGTCGAGCCCCGACAGCGTGTAGGCATCGGTGTGGCAGATGCCGGTCGCCATCACCTCGACGAGAACCTCGCCGGCCTTCGGTCCCCCGATCTCGACGGTCTCGATCGTCAGCGGCTTGCCGGCTTCCCAGGCCACGGCGGCACGTGTCTTCATCGGGTGTTTCCTTCTTTTCGAGCGTTCATTTCAGATAGGGACGGATGACGCGCATGATCTCGGCGATGGAGTCCGGGTTCTCGTCGCTTCCCTCGGCCGGGCGATCTGATGCCTGCATTGTTTCACGCAAATGCATTTCGAGCACCTCGGCCATGAGCCCGGTCGCGGCGCCGCGCAGGGCTGCGAGTTGCTGCAACAGCGCGCGGCAATCCTCGCCACGCTCCACGGCCAGGATCAACGCATCGGCCTGGCCTCTGATCCGGCGCAGGCGGGTGACCGCGCGCCGCTTGTCTTCGGGGCTGTGAGGCATACTGCAGCCATACTGGGGTGGAGTATCTCTACCTGTCTGCAGATAGGATACTGGCCCCGAGTATGTCAACGCGATGGCGGGCCCGCGCAAAACGAAAAAGCGGCCGCGTCGCCGCGGCCGCCTTCTGGGGCAGATTGAAGGGCCGGGCCGTCAGAAGCTGTAGGCGGCCTTCACCTTGACGAGTTGCTGGCTGAAATTGGTCAGGTCGAGATTGCCGGGCTCGCCCTTGGCCTTGCCCGCGACCTGGACGTTGTAGGCCGCCGAGATCGCGAACTGCTTCGTCGCCTGCCAGAACACGCCGGGGCCGGCGAAGGTGGCGTAGCCAGCCTCATTGCCGAAACCGAGCGTGTTGTGGGCGCGCTGGTGACGGACCTCGCCGCTGAGATAGACACCCTCCAGCACCTGCCAGGCGAGCGAACCGGCGACGGTGAAGGTCGATGAGCGCCCATAAGGATCCGGCCCGGTCCAGGTCAGGTCGTGCGAGAGGTTGAGCGCGGCGTAGAGCTTGCCCGGAACGAGCGTCTTGTCGGCGAAGAGGCGCAGGCCCGTATTGTAGGTGGTGAAGCGACCGGCCCCGTCCGGGTCGATCCGGTTGAAGCTCGGATCGATCACGGCGGTCAGGCCGATGCCGTGCATGTCGCGGCCGAGGAGCTTGTACTTGTTCTCGATGCCGGCGCCGAAGCTGCGCTCGTCGGCGCTGATGCCGGCGAAGGAGGAGCGCGAAAAGCCGCCGAGCAGATAGGGGCCGACCTCGAGGCAGGGCGCGAGGCCGTAGGAGCCCTGAAGCTGCAGGCCATGGCTGTTGGACGAGCCCAGCCGCGTGCCATAGGCGCCGCCATAGGTCAGGCTGGCGCCGAAGGAGCCGGGATCGGCGACATCGGAGCCCGTCGTGAAGCCGAAGGCGTCGGTCGGGATGCCCTCGCTCTCGGTACAGGCGGAGGCGACCGGCGGCGCGACGGGAGCGCCCTTGCGCGAGGCCAGGTCGGCGGCGAGCGAGACGGTCGCTGTGCCGGAGAGGAAGGCGGCAAGGGCAAGATGCTTCAGCGACATGGGGCAGGTTCCGGTTGCGTCGGGAGGCGATTTTATGCAAATGCGAATGATTTGCAATATGGGGTCGAGGCCGAATGTGATGCAGCTTGCCCCGCCGGGCGACGGGTGGCGAGGCCTCTCGGTTCAAGTAAATGTAATAAAGTTACATGTTGCAGAGCCGCAACATCCGCGGCCGGCTCAGCCCGGCGGCGTCAGGGCTCGAATCCGGGCGAGCGCGAGGGGCGCGATGTCCTCGAGTTCCTCCAGCGACTTCCAGGCGGCGGCATGGACCTCCTCGATCTGGGCGACGAGCGGCAGTGCCGGATCGGCCAGGAAGAGAAATTGCAGGTCGTGATGGATATGGGCGGGCTCGGCCTTCGCCGGCTTGCCGGGCACGTCATGGCTGTCGATGAAGAAGGGCAGGTCGCCGCCGTCGTGCCAGGGATGCAGCGCCAGGCCCTGAACGCCGGTTTCCTCCAGCGCCTCACGTGCCGCGGACGCCGCGAAGGTCGCAGCATTCTCCCAATGGCCGCCGGGCTGGAGCCAGCGGCCGATCACGACATGATCGATCAGCAGGATGCGCGCATGGTCGGGCGACAGCACATAGGCGCTGGTCGTGACATGACCGGGCCAGGTGTCGCGCCGGTCGAGCGCATCGCCCTGGCCGATCTGCCAGCGCAGCAGCGAGAGGTGCTCGCGCGGGCCGGCGACCTCGGCCCTGTAGCGCGTCACGGCCTCGGTCAGGCAGTCGAGAAAGCTGGTGCTCATCAACTCGCAATAGACGATTCGCCTTTGCCGTGCAGCCATGGCCTCGGCGCAGGGCGACGGTTGCGCAGCCGAATTCGGCAAATTTCTAAAGGTTCCGTAGCTGTCTTCCCGTGATTTGCTTGCGTCGCGCCGAGAGTTGTGGCTTTGAGCGTGCGCTTTCCAATAAGGTTTCAGATCTCGGTGCAGGACCAACTCGTCTGTCCCTATTGCGATGCCGTGCTCAATGGCAACGCGCTGTCGTGCCGCTGCTGCGGCCGCGACCTGACGCCGGTCCTGCCGCTGCTGCGCCGCCTCAACGCGGCCGAGGCGCGTCTCGCCAGCCTCGACGCCGTCGAGGGGCGCCTCGCCAGCCTTGAGCAGGCGCAGGAGAGGCGTCGTTTCAAGGCCGAGGCCGCCGAGGCGGCCGAGGACAGCGCGGAGGTGGCGGAGACGGCCGAAGCCCCGCGCCCCTTTCTGACGCCCTCCCGCAGGCGCTTCTGGGTGCTTCCCATCGGCTTTGCCGTGCTGATGGCCGCCTACTGGATGGTGGTGCTGGGGCTCGACCTGTCGCTGTCGGTGCTGCGGCTGGCTTCGATGATCATCCCGTTCGGCACCGGCCTGCTTTATTTCGGCGTCCGTCCGCGCCTGTCGGGTCTCGATGCCAGCATCGCCGTGCTGTTCGCGATTTTTTCCGTCGCGGCGATGAACGCGTTGCTCGGTTGGATCGACAACATCCCGTTGCTGCCGCAAGGAGTCTCCGCCTGGCGCGAAACGTTGTTCTACGCGCTGAGCATAGGCGCCTCCATGTTCGCCGGCATGCTGCTGCGCGTGACGCAGGCTGCCTTGAGCGCAAAGGGCCTCGCCTCGGTGCCGGCACTCCGCAAGGGGCTGCTGGCGGTGAACGGCAAGATGCCGATGGACACGCTCAAGGCGCTCGAGACGACGATCCTTATGGCCAGCACCGTATTGTCCATTATCGCCGGCGTGATCGCCGGCCTTCTGGGAGTGAAGTGAAACGATGACCAAGACGACGTTCATCCGGCACATCCTGCCTGCCATTCTGATCTCGACACTGGCGCTGAGCGCAGCGCAAGCGGCCGAGCCAGTCCACCTCATCACCCGCGAGGAGGCCGGATTGCCGGCTCCGGACGCGGGCGGCGGGGCCGTCCGCAACCTGACCCGCGGGCCTGGCATCGACACGCAAGGCACGCTGGGCAGCGGCATTGCCGGCAAGCCGCTGCGGCTGGCGGTGAAGTTCCTGCCGAGCAATGGTGTGCCGATCGATCCCGAAAGCGTGCGCGTGATCTATCGCCGCCAGCCGGCGCTCGATGTCACCACCCGGGTCAAGGCCTTCATCACGGCGCAGGGCATCGAGGCGCCGGCCGTGCTCGTGCCGCCGGGCAAGCACGTCATCGAGATCCAGGCCGTCGACAAGGAAGGGCGCATCGGGCGCAGCCAGATGACGCTCAACGTTGCGCCGGCGCAGTAGGGCGGGCTGCTGCGGGCCGTCTGCCGGTATTCCCGTGTCGCGACGACCCTCCTCCAAAGCGCGCGCGAACCTCGACGCGAACCCCTCCCCCTTGTGGGGAGGGGCAGGGGTGGGGGTAGTGCCACCCGGTGCACGGGCAAAGAATTGGACGCGACGGCAACAGCGGCAGCGCTCAACAAAGACTTCGATCGCACCTGCTTTCCGACCCCCACCCCTTCCCCTCCCCACAAGGGGGAGGGGCTCCCGCGCATACCCAATCCCCGCCCGCGTCGCAGCGTTCGGTTCGAAAACGCGGGGCAGCGGAGCGCCGCGAGGCGCGGGGGTATCGGGCCGCATTCCTTGAGCCAGGATGCGGCGCGGATGGATTGAGCCACCATCCGCACGCCCCGTGGCGCTCCGCTCATCGGCGATTTATGACTCCGGGCCGCGCTTATCGGGTCGATGGCTTGCCCGCGCCGCGAGCCGTTTCGACGCCAGTTCCCCTCATCGGGTTGTCGCGTCTACTCCGGCGTGGGGCGCTGGCCTGATGCCGCCGACCGTTCCAGCGAGCTCCTCGCGCAGGGGCCGTAGTACCCCCAGGGCGGTTCCCGAAGCCTCCCGGGAGTGGATCGTAACTTCACCCGCAGGCGCCGCCCTCATCCCGACCAACGGCATACCTCCGGATGGCTGCCCCTCGGGGATGAGGTGGAGGGAGGATAGGGGCGGTGTGGAGGGGCGGGGATTACTATTCCACACCCTCCCTCATCATTGGTCGCCCTTGTGGCAACCATCCACGTCTTCGCTGATCGAAGGTGGTGTTCAGGACGTGGATGCCCGGGACAAGCCCGAGCATGACGGGGAGGCGAACCGCGACGCCTCTTCCCTTCTCCCGGATGGGAGAAGGTGGCGCGAAGCGCCGGATGAGGGTGTGCCGTTGCAGCAAGACGGCGCAACGGTTCCGTCGCGTTCAGGCAATCAGCGGCGGGCCCACCCAGCGACGGGGCCTGGCGCCGCGCTGTGCGACAAGCGCAGCGCCCGAGCCAGTCGCTTCAAGTTGTGTGGACGTTCGCCCTCTCGCGAGTACCTAGCTGAGATGCGCCATACTGCGAGCCACAGGCATCGCTCCAGATCAACCCAGACAGGTTGTGGCGACGCGGTAACACTCGCAAAAATATCGGAGGTCTTCCGATCCATCTTGCCTGCGGCATATTGTTCCACTCGTTGAATCCTGATCGACTGGGTCGGTTGATGGAAATCCCTGAGTCATTTCATTGGTGGGCGCTCGTCAGCAGCCGTTGTTGAGGGCCAGGATATTCAAAGTTTTGGCGAGGTCTTGGAATGATTGCCGATCGTCCTGGCTTTTTCACTCCGCGATCCTCTCGCACATGCCGCCGCAACTGGCTCGGTTCGACAGCGTTGCTGGGATTGGCACTAACGATCACTTCCGCTGCCATCGGCAGTGCTCCCGCATTCGCGGATGGTGGATCTGGCGGAGCCGGAGCGACAAGCGCGGGAGCAGGAGGCGGGGGCGGCGTCGATGATTTATCGATCGGTGGAACGGGCGGCGCCGGGACTGCAGGCACGGCCGATCCGGGCGGCGGCGGCGGCGGCGGTGGTGGCGGCTCTGGCGGTAGTCAGAGTCCTGTTCTGGGTGCTGGAGGGGCTGGCGGCGCGGGAAGCGGCGGTGCTGCGGGCGGATCGGGGGCGACCACCGTAAACCTCCCTGCGGGGAATGGCAATCCGGGCGTCGCCCCTGGCGCTGGCGGTGGTGGCGGTGGCGGCGGCTACAACAACACCATCGGCGGAAGTGTAACGTCGGGCGCGAATTTCACGGCAAGCGCCGGCGGCAATGGCGGTGCCGGGAACGGCAGCGGCGGCGGCGGCGGAGGCGGAGCCGGCGGCGCTGAGACCATATTCACAGCAACTGCAACTTATAACATCTCGATTACCAACCAGCGGATAGGCGGGGCTGGCGGTACTGGCGGGGCCAGCTTACTGGGGTTCGGTGGTGCAGGCGGTACCGGAGGGGGCGGATCGGCTTTCCTTGGCGGCGGAACACTGAATGTAGGGGCAGGAGCTCTCGTGAGTGGCGGCGCCGGCGGTGCCGGAGGCGTGGGTGGCGCCGGCAACGGAGCGAATGGCGCCGGTGGTGTCGGTGTTGCTGGCTCTAATCTTACGATTAACAACAGCGGTACGATCGCGGGCGGACTGAATGGTGACGGCGTAACACGCGCTAACGCCATCACCTTCACCGGCGGCAGCAATGTGCTGCGCTTCATGAACGGCACGGCCGGATTGAACGGCAACATCGGTCTCACGGGCGCGCTGACCTTTGACCAAAGCGGCATCGATGCGACCATCGCCAATGTCATCACAGGTAGTGGCGCGGTGACGAAGTCCGGCACCGCGATGGTCACGCTCTCTGGTGCCAATACCTATACCGGTGGGACGACGATCAATGACGGCACCCTGTCGATATCGTCGGACGCCAATCTCGGTAACACGGCGGGCGCGGTGACTCTCAACGGCGGCGCGTTGCAGGTGACTGGGTCGGGAGTCATCAGCACGACACGCAACATCATCCTCGGAGTCGACGGCGGTGGCTTCGATATCGCCGCCAACGACGGCGTGTTCATCCTATCGGAACGCGTCACGGGGCCCGGCCGCCTGAGCAAGACCGGCGCCGGCTGGCTGAGCCTAAATCACGTCAACGACTACAGCGGCGGCACGACGGTTTCGGAGGGGATCCTCGCCGTCCAGGCCACGGGCGCGCTCGGCACGGGGTCGGTCACCATCGATGCGGCCGGCGCCAGCTTCGCCACCATCCTTTTTGGAACTTCGGCGAGCGCTGGGACATTGCGGATCAGCCTTGCCAATGCGAACAGCTCTCTGACCTTTGCCGATAGCGCATCCGCCGGCGACGCGACGATCGACAATATCGGCACGGTCCGCTTCAATGACGATTCAAGCGCAGGCAATGCCAGGATTACCAATAGCGGCCGGCTCTACTTCGAGAGCAATGCGACGGCGGATCATGCCGTCATCACCACTGCCGGCGGACGGGTGGATATCTCCAATCTTGCGTCGGCCGGCATCGGCATCGGTTCGCTCTCCGGCGATGGCGCGGTGTATCTCGGCGCCAGGACGCTGACGCTCGGCGGGCTCGGAACCAACGCGACGATCGGCGGCATCATTCAGGATGGCGGTGGTGCCGGCGGCACTGGCGGCAGCCTGATCAAGACCGGCTCCGGCACGCTGATCCTTACCGGCGCCAACAGCTATACCGGCGCGACTACGGTCAATGGCGGTACGATGATCGTCAACGGCTCGATCGCGAGCTCGTCCGGCCTGACGGTTGCGGCTGGCGGCACGCTCGGCGGATCGGGTGTGCTGCCCTCGACCACCGTGCATGGCACGCTGTCGCCCGGCAACTCGCCGGGGACGCTGACGGTGAGCGGCGATCTCGTGATGGGGGCAGGTTCGCTCTATCTCGCCGAGATCCAGGGCGCCGTGGCCGACCGGATCGATGTCGGCGGCACGGCGAGCCTCGCCGGCACGCTCAGGCTGGTGCCGCTGGGCGGCGCCTACAGCTTCAACAGCGCCTACACCCTGCTCTCGGCAGCAGGCGGGCTCGGCGGCACGAGCTTCAGCCCGGTCGATACGACCGGTACGTTCGGCGACGGCGTCACCACGGCGGTGAGCTACACCGCCAACGATGTACTGCTGACGCTGACGCCGAAGCCGCTGGCGACGCTTGGCGTGCAAGCCCCACGGAATGCCTATGCCATCGCCACGGCGATCGATGGCTCGGTGGCAAATGGCGGCGATCCGTCCTCGCTGTTCGGGATCTACAACCTGCCGGCGGCGGCTATTCCGGCCGCGGTGAACTCGCTCTCGGGCGAGATCCACACCGCCGCGCCCGCGATGGCGCATGTCGCCTCCGACCAGTTCCTGCGCACGATGCTCGATCCGACGGCCGCAGGGCGGCTCGGCGATGCCGGTGCGGCTCCGGGAACGGCACTGTTCTCGGGCCTCGTGCGCAAGGGCGCGGATCGGCCCGCCCGCCCTGAGCGGCTCGACGTGCCGTTCTATTCGGTCTGGGGCTCGGCCTATGGTTCCTATGGCCGCACCGACGGCAATGCCGCGATCGGCTCGGCCAGTCGCAGCATCGACGACGCCCATCTGGCGGCCGGCATCGATGTCCGACTGATGCCCGGCACCGTCGCCGGCATCGCGGTCTCGGGCGGCACGGCGCGCGCCTCGCTGCCGGGCCTGCTCGGCAAGATCGATGCGGATGTCTTGCAGGCCGGCCTCTACGGCGTGACGCAGCTCGGGCGGGTGAAGCTCGGCGGCGCGCTGAGCTATGCCCGGCTGGAGAACGATGTCAGCCGCGCCATCCCGGCCCTGGGTTCGAGCCTGTCCTCTTCCTATGCGACGACGGCGTGGAGCGGGCGGTTGCAGGCGAGCGCCGCGCTACTCAACTGGAACGGCTTCTCGGTCTCGCCCTTGGCGGCGGTCCAGGCGACGCGGGCGCGCAGCCCGGCCGTGACGGAAGCGAATTGGGCGGGAGCCAATGCCGGGGCGCTGGCGTTGAGCAGGCGCAGCGACGTCACCAGCCGCAGCGAGCTTGGCGTGCAGCTCGATGCCGATAGCGTGCTCGGCGGCGTGCCGGTCACCGGCTATGTCCGGGCGGCCTGGGCGCATTACTTCCGCCGCGATGCCGACCTGACCGCGAGCCTCGCCGGCCTGCCCGGGGCGAGCTTCACTGCGACCGGCGCCGAGGCCGACCGCAACAGCGCGCTCCTCAGCGCCGGCGTCATGGCCAAGCTCTCCGAGCGCGTCTCGCTCGGCCTCAACCTCGATGGCGAACTCTCGGCCAACAGCAACCGCATCGGCGGATCGGCACAGCTCAGGGTCAGCTTCTGAAGGTGGCCCCGGCGGGCACCAAGCTCCGCCGGCTCTGCACTGCTGGACCCATCCCGACCTGCGGTCAGCAGAGGCATCATGGTGCGAGATCGGTCTCGCGCTTGCCCTTTGCGAAGGTCGGCTTTCCGGCAAGCTCCCAAGGCCCGGTTGCAGTGAGCCGCGAGGCCGTCAGGTTCGTCGATGGAATGGCAGAAAACCACCCACAACAGAAGGAGGGCGCCGCCTCGCGGCGGCGCCCTCGCATCTTAGCAGCTCAACCCCTCATAGCTTCCCATAAGCCGGCACGGTCAGGAAATCCTCGAATTCCGGCGCCAGCGACAGCTTCGAGAACAGATCGATCGCCTCCGGGAAGCGGCCCTTGTCGTAATTCTCCGCGCCGACTTCGCCCTTCACCCGCTCCATCTCCTCGCCGAGGCAGCGCTTGAACAGCTCGGGGGTGACCTTGGTCCTGCCGTCGACCTCGACGCCGTAGCTGACGAACTGCCAGATCTGGGCGCGGCTGATCTCGGCAGTCGCGGCGTCCTCCATCATGTTGTAGATCGGCACGGCGCCGCGGCCGCGCAGCCAGGCTTCGAGATATTGCACGCCGACGCGGATGTTCTCGCGGAAGCCCTCTTCCGAGCGCGTGCCCTGGTGGACTTCGAGCAGGTCCTTGGTGCCGACATTGACGTCCTCGCGGAGCTTGTCGAGCTGGTTTTGCTGCGGCATCAGCCGGTCAAAGACCTCCATGGCGACGGGGACGAGGTCGGGATGGGCGACCCAGGTGCCGTCATGGCCGTTGCCGGCCTCGCGCTCCTTGTCGGCCTTGACCTTGGCGAAGGCCGCGGCATTGGCCTCCGGGTTGTTCTTGACCGGGATCTGCGCGGCCATGCCGCCCATCGCGAAGGCGCCGCGGCGGTGGCAGGTCTTGATCAGCAGGAGCGAATAGGCGTTCAGGAAGGCCTTGGTCATGACGACCTGCGAGCGGTCCGGCAGGACATAGGCCGGGTTGCGGGCGAGCTTCTTGATAAAGGAGAAGATGTAGTCCCAGCGGCCGCAATTGAGGCCGGCCATGTGGTCGCGCAGCTCGTAGAGGATCTCGTCCATCTCGAAGGCGGCCGGCAGGGTTTCGATCAGGACGGTGGCCTTGATCGTGCCGAGCTTGAGGCCGAGCGCGTTCTGGGCGGCCACAAAAACGTCGTTCCAGAGCCTTGCCTCGAGATGGCTCTCGAGCTTGGGCAGGTAGAAATAGGGGCCCGAGCCGGCCGCCAGCGCGGCCTTGGCGTTGTGGAAGAGATAGAGCCCGAAATCGACCAGCGAGCCCGACGCGATCTCGCCGTCGATCTCGATATGCGCTTCCGGCAGGTGCCAGCCGCGCGGGCGGATGATCAGCACGGCGGGTGTGGGGCCGAGCTTGTAGCCCTTGCCCGTCACCTTGTCGGTGAAGTCGATGGCGTTGGCCCAGCGGTCCTTCAGGTTGATCTGGCCCTCGACCATATTGGCCCAGACCGGCGAGGAGGCGTCCTCGAAATCGGCCATGAAGACCTTCGCGCCGCAGTTCAGCGCGTTGACGATCATCTTGCGATCGACGGGGCCGGTGATCTCGACGCGGCGATCCTGCAGATCGGCCGGGATCGGGGCGACCTTCCAGTCGCCTTCGCGGATGTGGCGGGTCTGGCTAAGGAAGTCGGGGGTCTCGCCGGCATCGAAGCGCTTCTGGCGCTCGGCGCGGAGCGAGAGCAGGCGCTTGCGCGTCTCGTTGAAGCGGCGCTGAAGCTCGGCCACGAAGGCGAGCGCGTCATGGCTCAGCACCTCGTCATAGCGATCGCCGATGGCGCCCTTGACGACGACGCCTTTCGGCAAGGTGAGGGAAGGCTGCGACATGACCGTTTCCTTTTCGACGCGGTGCCGTTTGCGAGGCTGCGACGGTTATGCGGCGAAAGCAGGTTTCTCGAAATCCGGAAAAGAGCGAGATCACTTTTGCCAAATTGGAAAAAGTGAAGCGGACACCGCGAGAACGCTGCTGCACTGGAGCAAAATCGATACGAAAATGTCTGGAAAATCGGCAAATCGACGACTTGCAGACAATTTGACAGATTGATTTCAGCCCCACGCAAGCCCTGCGGGCGCGTCCTTGGAGGCTGCGAAGGCTATAAGGGGGGAATTGGCAATGGGTCTGCAAGGCTTGCTGCTGAAGCGTCTGCGTGCGCTGCGTTCCGACGAACGTGGCAATGTCATGGTCATGTTCGGCTTCGCGCTGGTGCCCGTGATCGGGCTGACCGGCGCCACCATCGACTATTCTCGTGCCACCTCGGCTCGTCAGGTGCTCAACGCCGCGGTCGATTCGGCGGCGCTGATGGCGGCACGCGATGCCGCCAGGCTCTCCGATTCCGAGGTTCGGACCCGGATCGAAAAGTGGGTCAAAGCGAACCTGCACGGCGATAGCGTGAAGGGCTTCACGAGCACCACCACCGTGATCGACCGCACGGCGCGCACGATCGCCATCGAGGCGCAGCTCGACATCGATACCAGCCTGACGCGGGTCCTCGGCAAGGACGCGATGACGATCAAGAGCAATTCCCAGTCGACCTGGGGCACGAACACGATCGAACTGGCGCTGGCGCTCGACAACACCGGGTCGATGGACTCCTCCGGCAAGATGACCGCGCTGAAGACGGCGGCGACAAACCTGATCGACATCATGAAGGATGCGACGACGGAGACCGACCAGATCAGGATCTCGATCGTGCCCTTCGCCACTCAGGTCAAGATATCGACCGGGTTCAAGGATGAGGAGTGGCTGCGCTTCGACCAAAGGAAGTGCACGAGGGATCGCTGGGGGACCGAGACCTGCGGCCCCCGGATCACCAAATCGACCTGGACCGGCTGCGTCAGCGACCGCGACAAGCCGAACGACGTCAGGGACAACGAGCATGTCCTCAGCTACGAAACGCTCTATCCGGCGGATTACTGCGCGCAGTCATCGCTCGCGCCGATCGTGCCATTGACCTCCAATTGGGAGATGCTGAAGACCGCCATCAACGGCATGACCCCGGTGGGCAACACCAATGTCACGATCGGCGCGATCTGGGGTATGGCGACGCTGACGCCGGGTGTTCCGTTCACGCAGGCGCGCCCCTTCGTGACGCCGCGCCTGAACAAGTACATGATCCTGCTGACGGACGGCGATAATACGGAGAACCGCTTCAAGGATAGCGGCAGCGAGATCGATGAGCGCACCAAGCTCGCCTGCACGACCGCGAAAACGGCCGGGATCAAGGTCTACACCGTGCGCGTGATCAACGGTGATCGCACCCTGCTGCAGAACTGCGCCAGCGAGGCGAGCATGTATTACGAGGTCAACAGCGCTTCGCAATTGACCCCGGTGTTCCAGCAGATCGCGCGCGAGATCAGCCAGGTGCGGCTGACGCATTGAGCCGGCCCGGGCGCGGTCACCCGGGCGCGAGCGCGGCGAAGCGTTCGAGGAAGCGATCCTGCGCCGCTTGCGTATCGAGCGGTGCGAGCAGGGCGGTGACAGCGCGCGGCAACGCCTGCGGGCGGCCGAAATAGCGCAGCGCCTCCTCGCGTTCGAAGCCGGCGAGTTCGGTCGCCTCGAGGAAGGCGGCGATGGTGTCGGCCTCCTTGGTCTTGCGCTTGAGCAATGCGGGCGGCACGGCCGGCAGGCCGAAGCGCAGATGGATCGCGTCGAGCAGCCGCATCTCCACGGCCTTGTAGGCATCGCCCATCACCACCTTGAAGGGCGAGATCATGTCGCCGATGACGTATTCCGGCGCATCGTGCAGCAGCGCCATCAATCGCCAGGCATCGGACCAGTCGGGATTGAGATGACCGGCAATGGCCTCGACCAGCAGGCTGTGCTGGGCGACCGAAAAGGAATGCGGCCCCTGCGTCTGGCCGTTCCAGCGCGCGACGCGGGCGAGACCATGGGCGATGTCCTCGATCTCGACATCGAGCGGAGAGGGATCGAGCAGGTCGAGCCGGCGGCCCGACAGCATGCGCTGCCAAGCTCGGGGCGGGGCGGGAGCGCGGGCCATGCTCAGGCGGCGGGCCGCACGTCGCGCGCCAGCGCGGCACATTCCTGCCAGCGGAAGCAGCCGGTGAGGTGGTCGTTGACCAGCCCGCAGGCCTCCATGAAGGCGTAGACGATGGTCGGGCCGCAGAAGGTGAAGCCGGCCTTCTTCAGCTCCTTCGCCATCGCCTCCGAGAGCTTCGTCTGTGTCGGCACTTGCCCCTGCGAGCGGAAGCTGTTCTGCAGCACGCGGCCGTCGAGATGCTTCCAGAGGAAATCGGCGAAAAGCTCGCGCTCGCTGACGGCGAGATAGGCGCGCGCACTCTTGATCGTGCCCTCGATCTTGCCGCGATGGCGGATGATGCCGGGGTCGGCGAGCAGCCGCTGCACATCGGCCTCGGTAAAGCGCGCGACGGCTTCCGGCTCGAAATTCGCGAAGCCGGCGCGGAAGGCGTCGCGCTTCCTCAGGATGGTGATCCAGGAGAGGCCGGCCTGGAAGCCGTCGAGGATCAGCTTCTCCCAGAGGGCACGGGAATCATATTCGGGCACGCCCCATTCCGTGTCGTGATAGGCGAGATAGAGCGGATCGGTGCCCGGCCAGCGGCAGCGGAATTTGCCGTCCGGCCCCTCGATGGCGATGCGTTCCTCGACTGCGGGGGCGGCCTCGCTCATGCTGCGGCTCCGAAACCGGCCTCGCCGGGGAAGGGGAAGCGGATGAAGCCAGGCTTGGCCAGCGTGAAGGCCATCCCGCCGCCGAGCAGCGGCTCGCCCGCGGCAATCGCATCCGCGACGCGGTCTAGCCGCAGCATGGCAAGGGCGCGACCATGGGCGGCTGAGCCGACCTTGCCCAGGGCCTTGCTGCCGGCGGTCGCTTCCGCCCCGGTTTCCGCCGCGATGCCCTCGGTGAAGACGATCGGCACGACACGGGTGCGCGCCGTGCCGCGATGTTGCATGCGCGACACCACCTCCTGGCCGATGTAGCAGCCCTTCTTGAAAGAGATGCCGCCGAGCTGGTCGAGCAGCGCCTCATGCGGGAAGGTGTCGCCATAGGCGAAGTCGCGGCCGCCAGCGGGGACGCCGAGCATGATGCGCCGGGCTTGGTAGGCATCGGCTGCTGCGCTTGCGACCGAAGCGACATCGTTGCGGTCGGTGATCGCGCGCTCGCCGAGCGCCGGCAGGCGCGGATCGGCATAGACGAGGCCGGCCTCGTCGGGCAGCGAGAAGCCGCCGCTCGAGGCGACGACGGCCGCGATCTCGCTGAGATCATCGAGCGCGACCTTGGCGCGCAGCTTGTAGAGCTTCAGCCGTTTCATCAGATCGGGCACCTGCAGGAGCGGCACATCGAGGAGAAAGCCGCCGCGGTCCTCCTCCGGCACCGCGACAACGATAAAATCGCCGATGATCTTGCCTTGCGGTGTCAGCAGCGCGCCGTAGCCGGCATGGTCCAGCGTCACCGCGTCCATGTCGTTGGTGACGAGGTTCTGCAGGAAGTCGCGCGCATCCGCGCCGCTGACGCGGATGACGCCGCGATCGACCAGATGGGTGGCGGGCATTTGTAATCTCCGCTGCGCTCGTCGTGACGGTAGCGCTTGCAAATGGTTCTCCGGCCGATAGGTAGGCCGTGTCAGCCGCTCGCTCAACCCGGAGACCCGCCATGCCGCAAACCTTCGACTTCATCCTCAAGGGCGGCACGGTTGTGAACCATGACGGGCGCGTGCAACGCGACCTCGGCATCACCGCGGGCAAGATCATGGCGCTGGGCGATCTCTCGCGCGCCTCGGCCGGCGAGATCGTGGATTGCACGGGCCTGCACATCCTGCCCGGCGTGATCGATTCCCAGGTGCATTTCCGCGAGCCCGGCCTCGACCACAAGGAGAATCTGGAGACGGGATCGCGCGCTGCCGTGATGGGCGGCGTGACCTGCGTCTTCGAGATGCCCAACACCAATCCGCTAACGACGAGCGAAGCGGCGCTCGCCGACAAGATCAGGCGCGGGCGGCATCGCATGCATTGCGACTTCGCCTTCTGGGTCGGTGGCACGCATGAGAACGCCAAAGATGTTCCGGAGCTGGAGCGTCTGCCGGGGGCTGCCGGGATCAAGGTGTTCATGGGCTCGTCGACGGGCGACCTCCTCGTCGAGGACGATGCCGGCGTCGCCGAGATCCTGAAGCGCACGCGCCGGCGCGCCGCCTTCCATTCCGAGGATGAGGGCATGCTGCGCGAACGGATGGGGCTGCGCGTCGAGGGCGATCCGGCGAGCCATCCGGTCTGGCGTTCGCCCGAGGTTGCGCTCACCTGCACGAAGCGGCTGGTCAGGATCGCGCGCGAAACCGGCGCGCGGGTACATATCCTGCACATCTCGACCGGCGACGAGATGCTCTTCCTGAGGGATCACAAGGACGTCGCGACGGTCGAGGTGCTGCCGAACCATCTGACGCTGGTGGCGCCCGATGCTTACGAGCGGCTCGGCACCTACGCCCAGATGAACCCGCCGATCCGCGACGACAGCCACCGCCAGCGCATCTGGTGGGGGGTGGAGCAGGGCATCGTCGACGTGCTCGGCTCGGACCATGCGCCCCACACCCATGAAGAGAAGCACCACGCCTATCCCGCCAGCCATTCCGGCATGCCCGGCGTGCAGACTCTGGTGCCGATCATGCTCGACCATGTGAATGCCGGGCGGCTGACGCTGGAGCGCTTCGTCGACCTGTCGAGCCATGGCCCGCAGCGCATCTTCGGGCTTGAGGGCAAGGGCCGGATCGCGGCCGGCTACGACGCCGACCTGACCATCGTCGACCTGAAGCGCCGCGAGACGATCACCAACGCCTGGGGCGCCTCGAAATGCGGCTGGACGCCCTATGACGGCGTCACCGTCACCGGCTGGCCGGTCGGTACCTTCGTGCGCGGCAACAAGGTGATGTGGGAGGCGCAGATCGTGACGCCGGCGCAGGGCGAGCCGGCGCGCTTCCTGGAAGCGCTGCCACGCGGCTGACCGTCCGTTTCGGAAGGCATGCAGCTGGAAGGGCGGGGCGGCACGTCGGATAACGGCCGTCAGCGTCGATCGTCGTCGTCCGGTGCCTTCTTTAGGCCGGCTTCGAGATCGGCTTCGCGTCGGTGGATGGCCGCGGACATCGTGACGAGGAAAACCAGCCATCCGGCCAGGAGCGCGAGGGCGGTGATCCAGAGGGGGGCCGTCACCCAGCGCCAGGGCAAGTCGATGGAGCCGCCGAGCTTTGCCGCCGCCAGCATGAGGGTTAGCGCCGTGATCGCAGCGGCTACCGCTCTCACCATTTTCCGCCCCGACTGACCGCATCGTCTCCGCGGGGGAGCATGCGGTTCTCTTTATAGTTGCTCCAAGCATAGCCCCTTTGCTGCAACCTGCAATGGCAGGGCCGGCCAGGGCAGAGGAGGCCTGTCGTCGTTGCGCCGCAACAGCGCCCTGATCCGACGTTTCGGCTAGTGGGCGTCAGGCGAGGGAGGCGGTCCCGACGATGCGCCACTGATCGATCGGGACGTCTTGCCCCGAGGTGACGACGCAGAGCCGGTCGAAGCGGATGGGGCGACCCGCAAGCGAGGTCGCAACCTCGGCCGCTGCTTCCGCCTTCAGCGCCGCCGCGACCGGACCGTAGAGCAGCGAGACATGCGGCATGAAGGCCTCCGTCGCCTGGCCGTCGAGCTGCTGCTTCAGTGTCGCTAGCGACGGGGCGACGGCGAAGCGTGCATAGAACGAGCGGAAGAAGGCCTCGCTCGTCTCGATCCCCGCCACGATTTCCGAGAATGCAGCGACCTTGCTCGCCGTCTCCGCAATCGCGGCCGTGAGCGCCGGCAATGGCATGTCGGTGTCGCCCCTCACCGTCAGATGCGGCGTGAAAAGCGGCGTGCCGAACCGCTGCGAGAGGCCGGTCACGATGCCCGAAAGCAGGCTGCCGTCCTGGGCGGCGGGCATCAGCCAGATGGAGTGGATCGGCGCTGTCATCAGAGGTTCACAAACCTATTGCACACGGTCGCTGCGGAGCGTTATGTTTGATCCAAGCGTATCGGAAATGGAAGATGCATTCCATTCATTCCGCATAAGATCGCGACCAGGGAGATGGCGTCTTGCCAACGGATTTGCCCAGCGGGCCGCGCAGCGGCGCGGCCATTGCCGTGCGTGATCTGCAGGTCGCCTATGGCGGCACGCGCGTGCTGCACGGCGTCAGCATCGACTTCACGCCGGGCAGCTTCACCGCGCTGCTGGGCTCTTCCGGCTGCGGCAAGACCACGCTGCTGCGCTCGCTTTCCGGCTTCGTGCCGGTGGAATCCGGCTCGATCGTCGTGGGTGGAAAGGACGTCGCCGGACTGCCGCCCGAGAAGCGCGGCATGGCGATGGTGTTCCAGTCCTACGCGCTGTGGCCGCATATGACCGTGCTGCAGAATATCGGCTACGGGTTGAAGCTGCGCGGCGCCTCCCGGGCCGAGATCGCCAGCAAGGTCTCGACCATGCTCTCGATGCTCGGCCTCTCCGGCTATGAGGAGCGCAAGGTCACGGCCTTGTCGGGCGGCCAGCGCCAGCGCGTCGCGCTTGGCCGGGCGCTGGCGATCGACCCTGGCATCCTGCTGCTCGACGAGCCGCTCTCCAATCTCGACGCCAAGATCCGCATGACGATGCGCCACGAAATCCGGGCGATCCAGCAGCGGCTCGGCCTGACAGCCGTCCATGTCACGCATGACCGCGAGGAGGCCATGACCATGGCCGACCGGCTCGTCATCATGCAGGCGGGCCGGATTGCACAGGTCGGCACGCCTGAAGAGGTCTATGATCGACCGGCGACCGCCTTCGTCGCGAATTTCATGGGGGCGGAGAATGTCCTGCCGGTGCGCGTCGAGCGCTCGGAAGAGGGCGCCCGCCTCAGTGCCGGCGATGCGTCCGCGCATTTTGGCGCGGGTACGGCGGAGGCTTTGCCGACCGGCGAGGCCGTCGCCTATTTCCGCGACGACGTCGCCCGGCTCGACGCCAGCGACGCTGCCGCGGGCGGGGACCTGCTGGTGCCCGGACGGATCGCCGCGCGGGCCTATCCCGGCGGCGTCTACCGCTATCGCGTCGAGGCCGCCGGCCGCCAGATCACGGTCGACGACAGCGACCGCCACGAACTCGGAACCACCATCGGCCTGCGCATTCCGCTGCAGCGCCTCCACATCTTCCCGGCGTCCGAGGCCGGGATCGCCGCCTGAGCACATTCGACCTAACCAGGAGTCAGACCCATGCGCATCCTCACGATTGCCTGCTCGCTCGCAGCGCTGATGGTGGCTTCGCCGCTTTCGGCACAGACGCTCAACGTGGCTTCGGCCGGCGACCAGAACATGGTCGATTACGTCAAGGACTATCTCGGGCCGATGTTCGAGAAGGCCAATCCCGGCGTGAAAGTCGTCTCGGTCGGCACCGGCCCGGGCGATTCCGGTTCGCAGAAGATCTATGAGAAGCTCGACGCCCAGAAAGGCGCCGCCACCACCGACTTCGACGTCGTCGTGATCCACCAGAAGGCCGCCGGCCAGATGGTCAAGGAAGGGCTGCTGAACAAGTACACCGGCAATGTCGAGACGGCGAAGCTCGCCACCGGCGACAATGCGAAGAACGCGCTCGGCACCGATGTGGGCGGTTTCGTCATCCCGATGTTCCAGTCGCAGACCGCGCTGGCCTACAATGCCGACATGGTCAAGACGCCCCCGGCGACCTTCGCGGAGCTCGCCGAATGGGCCAAGAAGAACCCCAAGCAGTTCGGCTATAACGGCATCAAGGGCGGCATGTCCGGCGTCTCCTTCGTCGCCGGCTGGGTCTATGCCTTCGGCGGCGACGCCGACAAGCTGATGAAGGGCCCCTACGACGCCGCGACCAAGGCGAACTGGGACAAGGCCTTCGCGGACCTCAAGGCCTTCAACGCCAACGCCGTCATCACCCCCGGCAACGCCGGCACGCTCGACATGCTGAACCGCGGCGAGATCGCGATCGGCCCGGTCTGGGTCGACATGTTCTATTCCTGGCAGGCCGACGGCAAGCTGCCGCCGAACATGAAGCTGAAGCTCGTCTCGCCCGGCATGCCCGGCCAGCCGATGTACTACGCCGTGCCGGAGAAGTCGGCCCAGAAGAAGCTGGCCGAGGCTTTCATCGCGCTCGCCACCTCGCCGCAGGTGCAGGCCGACGGCATCGTCAAGAAGTTCAATTGGTATCCCGGCATCGACGCGAAGAACCTCGAAGGCAAGCTCGACAAGGCCGCCTGGGACAAGCTCTTCACCGACGTCACGCCGGCGGAACTCGCCAGCAACGGCAAGCCCTTCCCGATCGCGCCCTACTTCAACGACATCCTCGAAGGCTACGAGAAGAAGGTCTCGAACTGAGGTTCGCGTCCGACACCGCGTCATTCTCGGGCGAAGCGAAGCGCAGAGCCCTGAGAATCTCTCAGACCAGCTAGCTGGTTTCCGAGATGGTCGGGTCAAGCCCGACCATGACGCAAGCCTCCGGCCCGGCACGACGCCGGGCCGTTCCTCTTCGAAGAAGCGCAGTGGAATGAGCCTTTCCCAACGCAACCTCGCGCTGATCCTGATCGCACCCGGCCTGATGCTGGTCGTCGCGCTGTTTCTGTATCCGCTCTGCTTCTCGCTGATCTCGGCCTTCACCAAGGACGGTTCCTTCACGCTGGAATGGTTCGCCAAGGCCTTCGAACTGTATTCCACCGACATCGTCTTCACGGTCGTGATCGTGCTGGCCTCCTGCGCGCTGACGGCAATCGCCGCCATCGCCATCGCGGGCACGCTGACGCTCGGCGAGAACCGCGTCATCGTGGGGGTGCTGAAGGCGCTCTACCGCTGGCCGCTGTTCATCCCCTTCATCGTCGCGGCGCAGTGCATGCGCACCTTCCTCGCCAAGAACGGGCTGATGAACAACACCTTCGTCTCGCTGGGGCTGATCGAGCCGCTGCAGGCGGTGAGCTTCCTCGACTGGCGCGGCATCATCGCGACCTTCGTCTGGAAGCAGACGCCCTTCGTCGCGCTGCTGCTGGCCGGGGCGCTCGCTTCGATCGACCGGGCGACGCTGGAGGCCGGCCGTAACCTGGGCGCCTCGCGGATGCGGGTGCTGCTCGAGCTGGCGCTGCCGCAGGTGATGCCGACGCTGCTGGTCGCGCTCGTCCTGTCCTTCGTGACGATGCTCTCGGTGCTGTCGGTGCCGATGATGGTGTCGGGCTCGCAGCCGACCATGCTGACCGTCGACATGGCTTTCCGCATCAATGCCTATGGCGACTACGCGACGGCGAATGCGCTCGGCGTCATCACCTATCTGATCTCGGCAGGCGCCGCGATCCTCTACCTCAAGCGCGGCATGTCGCAGGAGGCGCCGCGATGACCCGGATGGCCTCCTCCTCCGCCCGCATGGTGCTGGCGGTCTCCCTGCTCGTCGCCTTCGCCTTCGTCCTGATCGGCCCGTTGCTGAACCTGGCGCTCTGGTCCGTCGCCGAGCGCTGGTACACGCCCTACAAGCTGCCGGTCGTCTATGGCACCCGTTACTGGGAGCAGGTGTTCAGACCGACCGGCGATGCCATGGTCTCGCTCGGCACGAGCGTCTGGATCGCGGTGCTGACGGTCGTCTTCGCGCTCGCTTTGTCGATCCCGGCCGGCTATGCGCTGGCGCGATTGAAGCTGCCGATGCGGGCTCTGTTCATGCTCGCCTTCCTGCTGCCGCAGGCGTTTCCGTCGGTCGCGATCTACATCAATGTGGCGCGGATCTTCTACCAGATCGGCATCAACGGCACGGTCTTTGCCGTCGTGCTGGTCCATGCCGCCCACGGCCTCGTGTTTTCCGTCTGGATCGCGGCTGCAGCCTTCGCTGCTGTCGACAGGGACCTCGAACTCGCCGCGCGCAATATGGGCGCCTCGCCGTTGCGCGCCTTCTTCACCGTGACGCTGCCGCTGGCGGCGCCGGGCATCATCGCGAGCGGCATCTTCGTGTTCCTGGAGTCGCTCGACGAGTTCACCGGCACCTTCTTCGTCGGCGTGCCGCAGGTCACGACGCTGCCGCTGCTGCTCTACAATGCGGCGATGGGCGGCAATTATCAGGTCGCCTCGATCACCGCACTGATCCTGCTCGTGCCCTCGGTGCTGTTCATGCTGTTCATCGAGCGCTTCCTGCGGGCCGATGTGCTGGCGAAGGTCGGCGCCTAGCCAAGTGGTGCATGGCTGCTTGGCCGCCAATTTGCTTTCACGGCTGGCATGACGACGCATGCCAGCCGGAGAGCCTCGATGACCATGAACCGCCGCAGCCTGCTTCTCGGGGCCGGAGCCGCTCTCGCCACGCCCAGCATCGTGCGGGCGCAGGGCGCCAAGGTCGTGCGATTCGTTCCGCAGGCCGATCTGCCCAATCTCGACGCCGTCGCCGGAACGCAGCTCGTGGTGCGAAATGCGAGCCTGATGGTGTTCGACATGCTCTACGGCATCGGCGCCGACCTGACGCCCAAACCGCAGATGTGCGAGGGCCACGAGGTCTCGGCCGACGGCAAGACCTGGACGCTGAAGCTGCGGCCGGGGCTGACATTCCATGACGGCGAGCCGGTGCTGACCAAGGACGTCATCGCCAGCATCAACCGCTGGATGCCGCGCGACGGCATGGGGCAGATGATCCAGTCCCGCCTCGACGCGCTGGAGGCGATCGACGATCGCAGCTTCCGCTTCCGCCTGAAGGCGCCGTTCCCCAAGCTGCTCTACGCGCTGGGCAAGAGCAACACGCCGCTGCTGGTGATCATGCCGGAGCGGATCGCCAAGACCGACCCCTATACGCAGATCAAGGAATACATCGGCTCGGGCCCGATGGCGTTCAAGCGGGACGAATGGGTCTCGGGCTCGCGCGCCATCTTCCAGCGCTTCGCCGGCTATCAGCCGCGCCAGGAGAAGAGCGACTGGCTTGCCGGCGGCAAGATGATGAATGTCGATCGCGTCGAATGGCTGACGATGCCCGATCCGGGCACGGCCGCGAGCGCGCTGCAGAACGGCGAGATCGACTGGTGGGAAAATCCCATCGCCGACCTCGTGCCCATGCTCGCGAAGAACAAGGCGATCAAGGTCGGCATCGCCGATCCGCTCGGCAATGTCGGGGCGATGCGGATCAACCATCTGCTGCCGCCCTTCGACAACAAGCTCTGCCGCCAGGCGCTGCAATGGGCCGTCAGCCAGGCCGATTACATGCAGGCCATCGTCGGCGAGGAGCCCTCACTCTGGAAGGAGATGCCGAGCTTCTTCACGCCGGGCACCTCGCTCTACACCGAAGCCGGTGCCGAGCGCCTGAAGGGCCCGCGCCAATACGACAAGGCCAGGGAGCTGCTGAAGCAGGGCGGCTACAATGGCGAGAAGGTCGTCATGCTGGTGGCGACCGACGTGCCGATCACCAAGGCGCAGGGCGACGTCACCTACGACATGCTCAAGCGCATCGGCGTCAATGTCGACTACCAATCGCTCGACTGGGGCACGGTCGGCTCGCGCCGCACCAGCAAGAAGCCGATCGCCGAGGGCGGCTGGCACATCTTCTTCAGCTGGCATTCGGGCGTCGATTGCATCAACCCGGCGCCCTACAAGGGCGTCAGCGCCAGCGGCGACAAGGCCTGGTTCGGCTGGCCGAGCAATGCCGAGGTCGAGCAGAACATCGCCGCCTGGTACGACGCGCCCGATCTCGCCGCCGAGAAGAAGGCGATCGAGGCGGTCAATCGCATCGGCATGGACGAGGTCACCTTCATCCCGACCGGCTTCTTCCTCGGTCACTCTGCCTGGCGCGATACGCTGTCGGGCGTGACGCAGGCGCCGTTCCCGCTGTTCTGGGACGTGCAGAAGAGCTGAGCGATCAGGCGTCTGCCGCAGGCCGGTTCGCCGCGGCCTGCGCGCCGATCTGCTGGATGAAGGCCTGCAAGGCGGGGCTGCGTTTCTCGCCCTTGCGGAAGGCCAGCGAGATGCGGCGCCGGATCTCGGGGACGATCTGGCAGACCCAGACGTCCTGGAGGTGGTGGCTCGCGCGGAGCCCCGGCAGCATCGAGATGCCGCAGCCCTCGCGGATCAGCGCCACCGTGACCTCGAAGCCCCTGCAGCGCGCCACGATATGCGGATTGAAGCCGGCCGCCTGGCAGGCGGCGGTCAGCATGCGCGTATAGGTCGAGGATGCCGTATCGATCGCCCAGCGCTCGTCGCGGAGTTCCTGCAGGGTTGCGGTCGCTCGGCCGGCGAGCGGGTGCTGCTTCGACACCATGACGTTGAAGACGTCCTCCATCAGCGGGATCGTCTCGACATTGGGATCGAGCGCGCCGGCGGGGACGTTCAGATCGTCGATGATCGCCAGATCGGCCTGCCAGCTTCTGAGAGCGGCCAGACTCTCGGCTGGCTCCATTTCGTCGAACTGGACGGTCAGATGGGGATGGAGCCGAAGCAACTCGCGCACCGTTCCCGGGATCAGCGCCGCGGCGACGGAGGGGAATGCCGCGACGCGGATTTCGCCGGCGATCTGCTTCTTCAGCTCGGCGATCTCGGCGCGGGCCGATTCCACTTCCGCGAAGATGCGCTCGGCCCGCTCGACGAGGTGCTGGCCGGCCAATGTCAGGTGGACGCCGCGGCCGCGGCGCTCGACCAGGGCGACGCCGACCTCTTCCTCCAGCAGCGCGATCTGTTGCGATACGGCCGATGGCGAGACATGGAGCGCCTCGGCGACCGCCGCCATGGTCCGGCGAAACGACAATTCGCGCAGCGCCCGCAATCGCGCGAGGTCCATCGTCCAATCCCGTTTACGAGGGTCAAATGATTAGCAAAACTGCATCTATGGGCAAGTGCTATTAACTTTTTCTGGATTGGCGAAACGGCTAGGGCTTCTCGCACGCAGCCATCGCAGCTTTCCGGATTCCGCCATGACCGATCAGACGCAGGCCTTCTTCACCGCGGCCGTCCATGAGCGTGATCCGCTCATTGCCCAGGCGCTGGATAACGAGCGCAGGCGCCAGCAAAACCAGATCGAGCTGATCGCGTCCGAGAACATCGTCAGCCGTGCCGTGCTCGATGCGCTCGGCCATGAGATGACCAACAAGACGCTGGAGGGCTATCCCGGCAACCGCTTCCATGGCGGTGGCGAATTCGTCGATGTCGTCGAGCAGGCTGCGATCGACCGCGCCAAGGAGCTGTTCAACTGCGGCTATGCCAATGTGCAGCCGCATTCAGGGAGCCAGGCCAATCTCGCCGTGTTCTTCCTGCTGCTGAAGCCCGGCGACAAGGTGCTGTCGCTGGATCTGGCGGCTGGCGGCCACCTCTCGCATGGCATGAAGGGCAATCTCTCGGGCCGCTGGTTCGAGGCCCACAGCTACAAGGTCAATCCGCAGAACGAGGTGATCGACTATGACGAGGTCGAGCGCACCGCGGAGGAGGTCCGTCCAAAGCTCCTGATCGCCGGCGGCTCGGCCTATCCCCGCGAGATCGATTTCGAGCGAATGGCTAAGATCGCCAGGAAGGTCGGTGCCTGGTTCCTGGTGGACATGGCTCATATCGCGGGTCTCGTCGCAGGCGGGGTGCATCCCTCGCCCTTCCCGCATGCCGACATCGTCACCTGCACCACGACCAAGACGCTGCGCGGCCCACGCGGCGGCCTGATCCTCACCAACAACGAGGACTGGTTCAAGAAGCTGCAATCGGCCGTCTTCCCCGGCGTCCAGGGCTCGCTGCACAGCCAGGTTCTGGCGGCGAAGGCGATCTGCCTCGGCGAGGCGCTGCGCGACGACTTCAAGGTCTATGCGGCGCAGGTCAAGGCGAATGCGAAGGTGCTGGCGGCGACCCTGATGGAGCGCGGCGTCCGGATCGTGTCGGGGGGCACCGATACCCATCTCGTCCTGCTCGACCTGTCGAGCAAGGGGCTGAACGGCAAGCAGGCCGAGGTCGTGCTGGCGCGCGCCAACATCACCTCGAACAAGAACCCGATCCCCAATGACGGCCCACGGCCGGCCGATTGGGTGGGCATGCGGCTGGGGGTCGCGGCAGCCACCACGCGCGGCATGAAGGAAGATGCCTTCGTGACGCTCGGCAACGTCATCGCCGACCTGATCGAAGCCGAGGCGGCGGGCAATGCGGACGCCGCCGTCGCGGCCGCCAAAGCCGAGGTCGCAAGGCTCACCGTCGCCTTCCCGGTCTATGCCGGGTGATGTGCCGGACAGCGTGAGCGATCGCTCCCGATGCCCCGCCGCGGTACGCGCGGCGGGGCATTTTTGATTTGGATCAAAGTCAAATTGGCGCGCCGAATGTAACTGGACAGTGAGGCTTCACGGCCCTTATCTTTGATTGGAAAGTCTCCAATCAGCGGCATCGCGGCATATGGCCCGTGCCAGTTGCGAAATGGGGCTGCGCGAGATGGCAGAGGTGCCTGATACGCAAGTGCCGGTTCGGGCGAGCAAGCGCGAGGAGCTGCTTGCGTTCCTCGTCCTGGCCGTCCTGATCTGGCCCGTCATCGCGGTCGGAATCGTCGGCGGCTACGGCTTCCTCGTCTGGATGTCGCAGATCGTCCTCGGCCCTCCCGGCCCTCCGCCGCGTTGAGGGCCGCCCATGTCAGCGCGCGAGCATGGCATCGACCGGCGCGACTTCCTCAAGGGACGCGTCGCGCCCGGTGAGGGAACCGGGCAGCCCGGGTCCGCACGCTTTCTCCACATCGCCAGCGCCGTCGTGACGGCGCGTGCCGAGGACTGCCCGGAGGTCGCCCGCCGCATCGCGGAGATGCCGGGCACCGAGATCCACGGCATCGAGGGCACGAAGATCATCGTGGTGATGGAAAGCGAGAACCATGGCGAGATCGGCAGCCGCCTGACGGAAATGGCGCTGATGGACCGCGTCTTCTCGGCCAATCTCGTCTTCGAGCAGATCGAACCCCTGAACGACCATGGAGTCGACCGATGACGGTTTCTCGTCGCGACATCCTCAAGGCTCAGGCGGCCGGCATCGCGGCGATGGCCGCCCATGTCGGCGGAGCAGCCCAGGCGCAGCCGGTGGCGGGTGGCGTCGATGCGCTGCAGATCAAATGGTCGAAGGCGCCGTGTCGCTTCTGCGGGACAGGCTGCGGCGTCATGGTCGGCGTCAAGGAAGGCCGCGTGATCGCCACCCATGGCGACATGAAGGCCGAGGTCAACCGCGGCCTCAACTGCGTGAAGGGCTATTTCCTCTCCAAGATCATGTATGGCGGCGACCGGTTGACGCAGCCTTTGCTGCGCAAGAAGAACGGCGTCTACGCCAAGGACGGCGAGTTCACACCGGTCTCCTGGGAGGAGGCCTTCGACACCATGGCCGCCAAGGCCAAGGAGACGCTGAAGGCGAAGGGGCCGACCGCGCTCGGCATGTTCGGCTCCGGGCAGTGGACGATCTTCGAGGGCTATGCCGCAACCAAGCTGATGCGGGCCGGCTTCCGCTCCAACAACCTCGATCCGAACGCCCGCCACTGCATGGCGTCCGCGGCCTATGCCTTCATGCGGACCTTCGGCATGGACGAGCCGATGGGCTGCTACGACGATTTCGAGCATGCCGACGCCTTCGTGCTCTGGGGCTCGAACATGGCGGAGATGCACCCGATCCTGTGGACGCGGGTGACCGACCGCCGCCTCGGGCATCCGCATGTGAAGGTCGCGGTGCTCTCGACCTTTACGCATCGCAGCTCCGACCTCGCCGACATCCCGATCGTGTTCAAGCCGGGCACGGATCTGGCGATCCTGAACTACATCGCCAACCACATCATCTCGACCGGACGGGTGAACAAGGACTTCGTCGAGAAGCACACGACTTTCGTGAAGGGCGCGACCGACATCGGCTACGGGTTGCGTCCCGACGATCCGCGCGAGGTCAAGGCGCGCAAGGCGGAGGATGTGACCGCGACGACGCCGATCGATTTCGCCGCCTTCGCCGCCTTCGTGAAGGACTACACGCTGGAGAAGGTCTCGGCGCTGACCGGAGTCGAGCCCGGCTTCCTGCAGCAACTCGCCGAGCTCTATGCCGATCCGAAACGCAAGGTCGTCTCGCTCTGGACCATGGGCTTCAACCAGCATGTGCGCGGCGTCTGGGCGAACCAGATGGTCTACAACCTGCACCTGCTGACGGGGAAGATCTCGGAGCCCGGCAACAGCCCGTTCTCGCTGACCGGCCAGCCCTCAGCCTGCGGCACAGCGCGCGAGGTCGGCACCTTCGCCCATCGCCTGCCGGCCGACATGACGGTGACCAATCCCGAGCACCGCAAGCATGCCGAGGAAATCTGGCGGATTCCGCATGGCATCATCCCGGAGAAGCCGGGCTACCACGCCGTCGAGCAGGACCGGATGCTCAAGGACGGCAAGCTGAATTTCTACTGGATCCAGGTCAACAACAACCTCCAGGCCGCGCCCAACAACAGCGGCGAGACCTATCCGGGCTATCGCAACCCGGAGAACTTCATCGTCGTCTCCGATGCCTATCCGACCGTGACGGCGATGGCGGCCGACCTGATCCTGCCGGCCGCGATGTGGGTCGAGAAGGAGGGCGCCTACGGCAATGCCGAGCGGCGTACCCATGTCTGGCACCAGCTCGTCAACGCGCCCGGCGAGGCGCGCTCGGATCTGTGGCAGATGATGGAGTTCTCCAAGCGCTTCACCACGGATGAGGTCTGGCCGGCCGAGATCCTCGAGGCCAACCAGAACTACAAGGGCAAGACGCTGTTCGACGTGCTGTTCAAGAACGGGCAGGTCGACCGCTTCGGGCTTTCGGAACTCGACCCGGGCTATGAGAACCGCGAGGCCAAGCAGTTCGGCTTCTATGTCCAGAAGGGCCTGTTCGAGGAATATGCCGCCTTCGGCCGCGGGCATGGCCACGACCTCGGTCCCTACGACCTCTATCACGAGGTCCGCGGACTGCGCTGGCCGGTGGTGGACGGCAAGGAGACGCTCTGGCGTTATCGGGAAGGGCTCGACCCCTATGTCAAGCCGGGCAAGGGCGTCGAGTTCTACGGCAACAAGGACGGCAAGGCGCGCATCATCGCGGTGCCCTATGAGCCCCCGGCGGAATCGCCGGATGGCGAGTACGATCTGTGGCTCGTCACCGGGCGCGTGCTCGAACACTGGCATTCCGGGTCGATGACCATGCGCGTGCCGGAGCTCTACAAGGCCTTCCCGGGCGCGCGCTGCTTCATGCACCCCGAGGACGCGCGCAAGCGCGGGCTCAACCAGGGCGCGGAAATCCGGATCATCTCGCGGCGCGGCGAGATGCGCACCCGCGTCGAAACGCGAGGCCGCAACCGCATGCCGTCGGGCGTGATCTTCGTTCCCTGGTTCGACGCCAGCCAGCTCATCAACAAGACGACCCTCGACGCGACGGATCCCATCTCCAAGCAGACGGATTTCAAGAAATGCGCGGTCAAGATCCTCGCGGTCTGAGCGTGATACGCTCCTCGACCGGCCTCGGGGCTGCGCTCGCAGCCTTCGTCGTCCTCACCGTCGGCGCGCTCTCCCAGGAGGGGGCGCCGATCAGGATCGTGCCGCGCGTCACCGGCACTGCGCAACCCATGGAGCTCGATCGTGTGCCCGCGCTCGGCCGCCCGGTCGTCGACGACGTCAAGCGGATGCGCAACTATCCCGAGCAGCCTCCGGTGATCCCGCATTCGATCGACGGCTACCAGCTCACGCTCAACACCAATCGCTGCATGGACTGCCACAAGCGCGAGTTCACCGAAGGCTCGGGCGCCCCGATGATCAGCGTCACCCATTTCCAGGACCGCGACGGCCAGGTGCTCTCCGACGTGACGCCGCGGCGCTATTTCTGCACCGCCTGCCATGTCCAGCAGACCGACGTGCAGCCGCTGGTGCCCAACCTGTTCCAGGACGCCAAAGACGTCGGCCGGAAGCCCTAGACCCTAGCGGAGCGCGGAGATGGCAAAGCTCAAGGCCCTGTTCCTGTGGGGCTGGAATTGGGTTCTCTGGTTCTGGCGCATCATCAGCCGGCCAAGCGCCTATCTGCCGCTCGGTTTCCTGACGCTCGGCGGCTTCGTCTGCGGCGTGATCTTCTGGGGCGGCTTCAATACGGCGCTGGAGATCACCAACACCGAGAAGTTCTGCACCTCCTGTCACGAGATGCGCGACAACGTCTATCAGGAGCTGCAGTCGACGGTGCACTTCTCCAACCGCTCGGGCGTGCGCGCGACCTGCCCAGACTGCCACGTACCGCACAACTGGACCGACAAGATCGCCCGCAAGATGCAGGCCTCGAAAGAGGTCTGGGGCAAGATCTTCGGCACGATCTCGACGCGCGAGAAGTTCCTCGACATGCGGCTCGAACTCGCCAAGCACGAATGGTCGCGGCTGAAGGCCAACGACTCGCTGGAATGCCGCAACTGCCACTCTTCCGCGGCGATGGATTTCACCAAGCAGACCCGGCGTGCGGCAGACATCCACAGCCGCTTCCTGATCCCCGGCGAGAAAACCTGCATCGACTGCCACAAGGGCATCGCCCATCTCCTGCCGGACATGACGGGCATCGAGCCGGGCTGGAAGGAGCCGCCCGAGAACCAGGGCAAAGGCAGCGCCTCCTGGCACGGACCGGAGCGCGCCGTGCGCTCCTATCTGGCCGAGATCGAACAGCGCTGACCCGGCCGGCCTCGGATGTCGCCAGCATTGCGTTCGGCTCGTCTCGTGATCTCTCCCCGATTGCAAATCTCTGCGGGGTGACCGCATGGCGGAGATTGCCCCTGGGGGGAGGACAATCATCTGAAACCCGTTATGGTTCCAGGTGGGAACAATGATCCTGGCAAGCAATGCCGGGACGGGACTGGAAACCGGGAGGAGAAGACGTGCTCAAGAAACTGGCATTCACCACCGCGCTGACCTTTGCGGCCTTGACGCTGCAGGTCCAGGCGCAGGAGCCGCGGCGTGGCGGCACGATCCGCTTCACCGCGCCCTATGCGGCGTCCTTCGTCAGCAATGACAGCCATGTCTCGGTGCAGACGCAGGACGAGATCTATGGCCGCGCCCTGCATCGTGCGCTGTACAAATGGGATTCGACGCAGAACAAGCCGGTGCCGGAACTGGCGACCGAAGTCACCGCCTCGCAGGACGGCACGGTGCACACCTTCAAGCTGCGCCAGGACGCCCTGTTCCACAACGGCCGCCAGATGACCGCCGACGACATCATCTGGACCTTCAACCGGTTGATGGACGGCTCGAAGAGTTTCCCCGGCGCTCGCTATGTCCGCCAGATCAAGGGCGCGGTCGAGGTCGAGAAGGGGCAGGCCAAGGAGATCGCGGGCCTCAGGAAGATCGACGACTTCACGCTGGAGATGACCTTCATCCAGCGCACCGAGCCCGGCTTCCTCTACATGTACGCGATCACCTCGATCTATCCGGCGAAGGAGGCCCAGGACCCGAACTTCTTCAACAAGCCGATCGGGTTGGGGCCGTTCAAGTTCGTCGAGCATGTGCCCGGCTCGCGCATGGTCTTCGAGCGCTGGGACAAGTTCTTCCACAAGGGCAAGCCCTATGCCGACCGGCTCGTCCTGCTGCCGATGGGCGAGGCGGCCGCACGCGACGTCGCCTTCCGTAACAAGGAGATCGACGTCTCGATCCTGGGGCCGACGCAATATGTCGCCTATCGTGCCGATCCGAACCTGTCGAAGGGCATTCTCGAGGTCGCCGAGGTGTTCACCCGCAACATGGGCATGAACCGCGACCTCAAACCCTTCGCCGACAAGCGGGTCAGGCAGGCGGTCAACCATGCCATCGATTCCGAACTCATCATCAAGCGGCTGGTCCGCGACAAGGCCTATCGCGCCACCGGCTGGCTGCCGCTGTCCTCGCCGGCCTATGACAAGGACATGCAGCCCTACGCCTTCGATCCGGAGAAGGCCAAGAAGCTGCTCGCGGATGCCGGCTATCCCGACGGCTTCGAGTTCGAATGGACCGCATCGCCCAATGAGAGCTGGGGCATGCCAATCGTCGAGGCGGTGATCCCGATGCTGTCGCGGGTCGGCATCAAGGTGAAGGCGAAGCCGATCGAGGCGGCGGCGCTGGGCGGCACGATCTCGAAGGGCGAATACCAGGCCTATATCTGGTCGAACACCTCCGGACCCGATCCGCTGACCTCGCTGCGCTGCTTCCATTCTTCGACGCCGCAGAGCGCCTGCAACTACACCAGGGTCAACAATCCCGACTTCGACAAGCTGATCGATGCCGCCGCCTCGACCGGCGATCAGGCGAAGCGGATCGACCTGCTCAAGCAGGCCAACAAGCTTCTCTATGACGAGGCGCCGGTCTGGTACTTCAACTACAACAAGGCGGTGCTGGCCTATCAGCCATGGCTGCACGGGCTGCAGGGCAACGCCACCGAGCTGGCCTACCAGAACTACGAGGATCTGTGGGTGGACGAGACATCGCCGGCGGCGAAGTGACCCTCTGAACGCGGCAAAGCGGCGGGCAGCCCTGGCTGTCCGCCGGACCCGAATGCGCGGCCCCGGATCACACGCCCATGCTCCCCTATGTCGTAAGGCGCCTGCTGCAAGCCCTGCCGATCCTGCTTGCGGTCGCAGCGCTGATCTTCCTGCTGTTCAGCGTCATCCCCGGCAACTTCGCGAGCACGCAGATGGCCGATGGCCGCGCCGTCGTCGATGCCGAGCAGGTGGCGCGGATGAACACCCAGTTCGGGCTCGACGATCCGCTGCCGCTGCGTTTCGCCAAATATGTCGGCAAGCTCGCCATGCTGGATCTCGGAACCTCCTTCCGCACGCGCCAGCCGGTGACGCGTGGGCTGGGCGAGCGCCTCTGGCCGAGCTTCCAGCTCGCCATGGCGGCCATGATCTTCGCCATTCTGCTCGGCGTGCCGCTTGGCTTTCTCGCCGCGGTGAAGCCCGGCGGCTGGATCGACATCGCCTCGATGGTGGTGGCGGTCTCCGGCCTGTCCCTGCCGAAATTCTGGCTCGGGCTGCTTTTGATGTACCTCTTCGCGCTGACGCTGGGCTGGTTTCCGAGCTTCGGCTATGGCGACGGCAATCCGCGCTACATCGTCCTGCCGGCGATCACGCTTGGCGTCGCGCCGCTCGCCCTAATCGCCCGTACGACGCGGGCGGCCGTGCTCGAGGTCAAGAATGCCGACTTCATCCGCACCGCGCGGGCCAAGGGCGCCGGCGAGATCCGCATCATGCGCTGGCATGTCGCGCGCAATGCGATGGTGATCGTGCTGACGACGCTCGGGCTGCAATTCGGCTCGGTGATCGGCCAGGCGGTCGTGGTGGAGAAGCTCTTCGCCTGGCCGGGGCTGGGCTCCCTGCTGGTGGACAGCGTCTCGCTGCGCGACATCCCGATGGTGCAGGGCTGCATCCTCGCCATCGTGCTGTTCTTCCTCGTGGTGAACATCGTGGTCGACGTGCTCTGCGCGCTGATCGATCCGCGCATCAAATACAGCTGAGGCGCGACCGATGAAATTCCACGCAAGTCTCTGGATCGGCGGCTTCTGCTTCGCACTCGTCGTGATCGGCGGTTTGTTCGCGCCCTGGCTGGCGCATACCGACCCGGTCATGGACGCCAACCTGATGAACGCCGAGACCGCGCCCGGCGCCCAATTCTGGTTCGGCACCGATGCGCAGGGCCGCGACATCTACAGCCGTGTGCTCTATGGCGCGCGCATCTCGCTGACCGTCGGCATCGTCTCGCAGTTCATCAACACCCTGATCGGCGTGGCGCTGGGGCTCTCGGCCGCCTATTGGGGCGGCTGGTGGGACGATTTCGTCAACGGCCTGACCAATCTGATGCTGGCGATCCCTTCGCTGATCTTCGCGCTGGCGATCATGGCGATCCTGACGCCCGGCCTGACCAGCCTGCTGATCGCGCTCGGCCTGACGAACTGGTCCTTCACCTGCCGCCTGACGCGGGCGGCGGCCCTGTCGGTCAAGCAGCAGGGCTATGTGGAGGCGGCGCGCTCGCTGGGCTATGGCCACATCCGGATCATGCTGACGCAGATCCTGCCGAACATCGCGGGCCCGATCATCGTCATCGGCACGCTCGGCATGGGTGGGGCGGTGCTGGCGGAGGCCTCGCTGTCCTTCCTCGGCCTCGGCATCCGCCCGCCATTTCCAAGCTGGGGCTCGATGCTGTCTGATGCCCGCGACCAGATCACCACCGCGCCCTGGATCTCGATCTTCCCGGGGCTGGCGATCTTCGTCACCGTGCTCGGCCTCAACCTGCTCGGGGACGGCCTGCGGGACATCCTCGATCCGCAGTCGCGGACGAACAAGGCCTGAGCCCTGAAGGGCGGCGCTGGGCTTTTGGATCGGGCTGCTGGAAGGCTGGCTGGGGCGGGAGGATACTCAGCTAAGAAACCGCCTGCAGCTAAGTCATTGATTATACTTGTCATTGGCACTTGATGACGCTGCTTGTGCTACACTGCTGTGTCACATTTCGCAATAAGAATGTGGGGTCATCACCATGTGGTAGCGCATCTGGGCCAGGCCCAGAATTTGAGATCGATAAGATGTTGATCTAGAAATCCGTACTGGTAGCAGTCGCGTGAGCACCATTGGCGAGACGCCGCACTTGCATCATTCGCTGTACGGGCGACCCGACGCGATCACAGAATGACATAGCCGAGGGACGCAGGCATCGATTTAATCACGAGCCCAACGCCATGCGATCTTCAGGCAAGCACCTCCGTTCGAACGGTTGATGTCGAAGAGTTACGAGCAGTTAAACAGGCGAGTGCGGCATTCATCTGCAGCCAACTTGTCACTTGCCCTGGAGAGGACTCGAGCCTACTGGTCAGTCCCAAATTCCTTGAAAAAAAGGAAATCTGCCGACGATTCCATCCCTGAGTGGGAGTTTAGAGTGGGACCGGTCAATACTTAGGATAGCGGACTTGATCCATCTTGCAAGCGCCGACGCTACCGGTTGATCCGCTGTAAGGCGTTTCATTTCTCCCCGCAGGTTAGGATGGTAGCGGAAGAGCGGCTCATGCTGCCCCCAAACAGAACAAATCGGGTTGAGCTATCAAGCTACCGCCAGGCGGGTATGACACTGGGGCCCAATAGGGATGGCGGCGGCCCAGACGCCGCTCGCTTTTTCTTGGAATGACTGATCGCGGCGGGGGCATCGTCGGCTATCTCCTCGGCAACCGCCATCAGTTCAAGGCGAACGACTGCAGAAGGGTTGTGTCGGATACGTGCCGGCCGGGCACAAGACGACAAGATCAGACGCCTCAGCATCGATGTAAATCCGTGTCCCTCAACCGGGGCTGGTCGTGCTTGTCAGACGTCCCGCTTCGCAGCAGGCGAGCGCCACATGATATAGACCACCGACAGAACGACGATCGCTGTGCCGAGCAGGACATGTTGCTGCGGCATGTCGGCGAAAAGAACGAATCCGATGAGAACACCCCAGCCGAGCTTCGTATATTGCATCGGCGCGACGGTCGCGGCGGGTGCGAGCCGCAGCGACTCCACCATGAGGAACTGGCCCAAGGCGAGACTGGCGCCAGAGAGAATCACCAGTGGGATGTCCGGGAGATCCGGGACCCTGCCGATTGCGAGCGCGACCGGAAGCCCGACGACGAAATGAGCACCGACGACCGCCGCCACCATCATGCTGCGCGGCTCGCTGCTCGCAATGCTCCGCAGGAGAAGGACGACGCAGGCGCTGATGCAGGCACTGAGCAGAGCCGCTCCCTGACCCACCGACAGCGGCGCGACGCCAGGTTGCACCATCACTAGCATGCCACAGAAGCCGACCATAACGGCGATCCAGCGTCGCAAGCCGACATGCTCGCCCAGCAACGGTGCCGAAAGAGCGGTCACAATCAGCGGAGCGCAAAAGATGATTGCGTAGACATCGGCCAGAGGCAGCTGCGAGAACGCGTAGATATTGGTGAGCGCGCCAAATCCAGCCAGCAGGCCCCGCATCGCCAACCGGCGCGGGCTGTTGATACTCGAGATGCGAAATTGGCCGGTGGCGAGGAGGGCCGCAATGACGATCCCGCCACCGACAAGCGCCTGCATCGAAATCACCTGAAAGACAGAGTACTTCGCGGTGAGAAGCTTGGCGCAGGTATCGTTGACAGTGAAGACGGCCTGTGCAGTCACGGCGATGAGGAGTCCGCGCGCCACCGGCGAAAGGTTCATGCGCACGCGCCCTCCTGAAATGAGGGCCGCAACGATCGGCGGTGGCAGGGCTTCCGGGGGCTCACGAAGCGGCGTCTGACAGTCAAGAACGGGCCCATTCGCGCAATGAATCGGCGCCTAGACGGGCCCGTTCCGCAACTGGCAGCGAAGCATGCGCCGCAACGGGGATCTCGAGCGAGAGCGGCGTCCCCGGTGGCAGCGCGGCGATCAGGCCGTTTAGAGGAATGACGCCTTCGCCCGGCAGAAGCCGGCCGCTGCGTGCCTCTTCGACGAGCTGTTCCGGTGGTGGAGCGTCGGCCGAGGCATCACAGAGCTGGAGATGGGAGACGATCCCGCGTGGCAATGCGACGACGTCGGCGACGCTCGCTCCAGAGCGCTGGACATGCAGCGCGTCCAGCACGATGCGCGCATTGGCGGCCCCGGACTCCGTGACCAGTTCAGAAGCCTCCTCGAGCGTCCGAATCGAGCGGAACAGCATGAACTCGACGCCGATCAGCAGATCGAATTCGGCGGCGACGGCGCAGAGCGCGGCGAAGCGCTCTATGGCTTCTCCCTGACCCATCCCGCCCGGCCCGATCGCCGGCTCATAGCCGAGGCACGACATGCGTGAGGCGCCGATGCGCGCGGCAGTCTCGAAGGTTCGGCGCAGGCAGTCGCCCGACGGTTCGTGGCCGAGTACGAGCGACTCCGTGTCGAAGATGCCGACGCCGTTGTCCCGGCAGGAGGAAATGATCGCTCGGACCATCGCCTCGTCGCCGACGACCTCGAATTTGAGGGGTCGCAATGCGCCGGAACGCAATGGCAGCCCGACTGCGCCGAAGCCGGCTAATGCTGCGGCCTCGATCAGAGCGACCGGGCCAGCATCGTTCATGCCGAGCTGCGCTAAGGCTATTCTTCGCAGGTCCATCTTCGTCATCAGTCCCAGAACGGAGTGGCGTCATCCGCGCCGGCGGCGATGTGCCGTGCGGCCAGATAGGCAAAGACAAGCGCGGGCCCGAGCGTGATGCCCGGGCCGGGATAGGTGCCGCCCATAATTGACTGCATGTCGTTGCCGACGGCGTAGAGTCCCTCGACCGGGCTGCCACGCTCGTCGAGCACGCGCGCCTGCGGATTGGTGCGGAGTCCCCGCGCGGTGCCGAGATCGCCGCTGTGGAGGCCCACGGCGTAGAACGGGCGGGTCGCGATCGGCGCGAGGCAGGGATTTGGCTTCACGCCCGCGTCCCCCAGCGCTTTGTTGTGGCTCGACGCGCCCCTGCCGAAATCAGCGTCGGTGCCCGCTTCGGCAAAGCCGTTATGTCTTGCAATCGTCTCCGTGAGCGTCGCCGGCGCAATCCCCATGCGGGCCGCGAGCGCTGCGATGTTCTGCGCCTCGATGAGATAACCCGACGCGACCAGCTTGCGGTTGCCGCGATGCGCCGGGAACGGGCGCGCCATGCCGAGTCCGTAGCGGCGCAGCGCGGCTGCATCGCAGATCAGCCAGGCCAGCGGTCCGCCGGGCTTAAGCGGCTTCAACGCCTGCAGAGCCTTCCCGAAGCGGTGATAGGAATCGGCCTCGTTGGTGAAACGCCTGCCCTCGCGATCGACCGCGATGATGCCGGGCTTAGCCCGGTCGAGCGTCAGATGCGCGAAACGGCGCAGTGCGCCCGAGCGGGTGCGATCGACCGAGACCGGCGTCCAGAAGAAGGAGCCGGCTCCCGCCTCTCCCAATGCGCCCTGCGCGCGTCGCGCCGCCGCGATACCGTCACCCGTCGCTGTCTCGGGCAGCATGCTGTAGTGCGGCGAGCCGGTCTCTCGCCGCTCCGCGGCGCTCATTGCCTCGTCCCAGGCGAAGCCTCCCGTCGCGAGCACCACCGCTCGGCGGGCACGGACCTGTTTCCGTTCGCCCCCGGCGCGCTCCACCACCACCCCGGTCACGCCGCCACCCGCATCGCGCTGGAGATCGACGACCCCGGCATTCAGCACCACGGGCACGCCGCGCTCGAACAGCGTTGCCGCCAGCCGGGCGACCAGCGCACTGCCGACAACGAGCCGGGTTCCGCGCGGCCATGTCAGGCGGTCGCGTGCATAACGTGCGATCAGTCGCAGCCCGGCCAGTGTCGCCGGAACCTCGCGCCCAAACCGGAGCAGCGCCTGCACATCGGCGCGGTTGACCATCATCCCGCCGAAGACGAGATGTGTCGCCGGCGGCGCGCGTAGCTGCGCGAAGCGCGGGCCAAGCAGCCGCCCGTCGAACTCACGCACGTCGAGCACCCTGCCGGCATCGACAGCGTCCTGCTTCTCGGGATGATAGTCCGGCGCGATCTTGCGCAGATCATAGCGCAGCTGCGTGTGGCTCTCGAAGAAGCGCAGCGCCGCATCGGCATTGTCGACGAAGGCCTCGCGCAGCGCGGGGGGGGCCGCATTGCCGACGACGGCGTCGAGGTAACTCAGTACCTTCTCGCGGGAATCGCCCATGCCCTGCGCCGCGGCCTTCTGCGTGAGCGGCAGATACATCGCCGCGCCGGAGAAGGCCGTGGTGCCACCGAAGCAATCGGCCTTCTCCAGCACCAAGACATCGAGCCCATGGACGCTCAGCGCAGCCGCCGTCGCCAGCGCGGCGGCACCGGAGCCGGCGACCACGACATCGACCTCCTCTGGAAGCGCGTCCGCCATCGACCTGCCCCTTCGGCCCGTCAGGCGGCTGCGCGCGACTGCACCCGACCGGCCGGCGGGATCGCCACGGCCCGGCAATCCTCGATCAGCTTCTGGACGAGGAAGTTGTCCTCCGGCGTAACCCAGAGCGGCGTGGCGTTCTCGATCGCATCGACGAAATGCTCCAGCTCCTTGACGAACTGGTTGACGCCGACGACCCCCGGCAGCGCGACATCCTCGCCGTTCACGCGATAGCCCGTGCCGGTCAGGATGATCGAGCCACGCTCGGTCTCCGCCTCGATCCGCAGCCGTCCGGCATCCGTGATCATCAGCCCGTCGTCGCAGACGGGCGGATAGGGCGACCAGGAACTGAACACGCTGGCGGTCACGCCCGACGGCGAAACCAGCGAGGTAAAGAAGGTATCCTCGGTCGGCGCGTCGAAATGGACGTTGTCGAGCTGCGCCATGCGCGGGGTCAGCGTCTCGCCGACAAACCAGGTCGCGAGGTCGAGTTGATGGATCGCGTTGACAAGCAAGGCGCCGCCGATCACCGGCTCGCTGCGCCAGCCCGCCATGGAGGGCTTGCGGACATTGGTCGAGAGATGCACTCGGCGAACCGGGCCGAGCGCACGCAGCGCATCGAGGAAGCCGCGGATATGCGGATTGGTGCGCAGCAGATAGCCCGGCATGATCGTCACGGGAACCGTCGCGGCGAAATCCGCGAGCCGGCGCGCCTCGGCGCTGTCGGAGGCCATCGGCTTCTCGCACATCACATGCTTGCCGGCACGCGCCAGCCGCTCCGTCAGCGGCGGATGCAGATGCGGCGGCAGCGCGAGCGTCGCGGCGTCGATCGTGTCGAGGTCGAGCTGATCGGCCGAGGCCAGCGCCTTGGCGCCGACGGACGCCGCTTGCGCCGCACAGCCTGCGCCGGGGTCGACCAGCGCGACGATCTCGTGCCCCAGCTCCGACAGGGCGGTGACATGGCGGGACCCGGCCCAGCCGAGCGATCCGAAGACGGCGAATTTCATCGCTGCGATTCCTTGCTGGAAATGTGGCTGGACGTGTGCGAACCGATCTCAGCGGGTGGCGGGGACGAGCTCGGCCCCTGCCGGCTGCGCCGCTGCGCGCGGCAGGGTCGAGAGCGTGATCGACAGGAAGCGCCAGCCCTCTGCCGTCCTGACGAACTCCGCAGCGCAGTCGCCGACAGCTGTCAGCCGGCCCGGGCCCTCGCGCCAGTCCGTGACCAGGATGAAGGACTTGCCGACCGCATGGTCGGCGTCGCGCCCGGGTTCGATCACCATGTCGGTCTGCTGGTGGCGAACGAGACCCTTGAACATCTCGCGGCGACTCTTTGCCATCTCGATCAGGTCGGCGCGTCCGACAACAGACCCGGCCGGATTGCCGAAATTGCCGTGCTGCTTCGCACCGGCATTCAGGCGCGTGAACGAGCCGTCCTGTGCGAAGATGCCGGCCCAGTTTTCGGCTTCGCCGTGATTGAAGTAGTGGCAGTAGAGCGCGTAGAGCCGCACGATCTGACGCTCGTCATGGGCCGGCAAGAACCTCCGGTTCATCGATATCCTCCCGGTTGCGCATGGCTGGGCCACGCGCCCTCGTCCCTGGTTACGATGCCGGGACGACGCTTCGAGTTGCGATAGCAGCCGCGCTGCGCGACGGTCCAAGACGATCTGCGACTGCTTGAGATGCTGCCGGGCTATGGCTGCACGGACGCAACGGGCGCGCCGGCCTATCGCCACCGGCGAGAAGCTTTGGTTTGATCTGCCGAAGCGAAGCGGTCTTTTCGCCGGCAGCGCCTTCCCGCTAGCGTTTCCTCTGCAAGGTCGGCGTATGCCGCCCGCGCCAATGACGAACAAACAACGGGGAGGATCATCATGCAGGACAAAAGCCTGACGCGACGGCGCGTGCTCGCGGTTTCGGCGGGGGCGGGTTTGTCGGTCGCCATGCCGGGCATCCTGCGCGCCGCCAGCTATGCGACGCAGCCCGTACGGCTATTCGTCGGCACCGCCGCCGCCGGCACCATCGATCTGGTAGCGCGCCTGCTGGCGCCGACCTTCAAGGACATACTGGGCCAGCCGGTGCTGGTCGAGAACAAGCCGGGAGCGGCGACCACGCTCGCCACCAGCTTCGTCGCGGGCGCGAAGCCTGACGGCCACACCCTCTTGCTCTCCAGCTCGGCAGCGCTGGCGGTCCATGCCGCTAGCGTCACCAAGCCGGCCCATCTCGGCGACGACCTCAGCCATGTCGGCATGGTCTGCGACGGCGGCTTCGTCTACGCGATCCACAAGGACGTGCCGGCGAGCAACGTCCCCGAATTCGTCGCGCTGGCGAAGGCGAACCCCGGCAAGTACCGCTTCGGCGCCACCGGCCCCGGCGGCAACATCCACCTCTCCGGCGAGCTGTTCTGCCTCAACACCGGCATCCGCATGGTCGCGGTCCAGTACGCCAACGCCGGGATGCGCGCGAACGAACTCCTATCCAACCAGACCCAGCTTGGCATCGGCGGCGGCGCGGTGCTCGGCCAGCACATCCGCTCCGGCGTGCTCAAGGGCCTGTTCGTCGCCAGCGAGAAGCGCGACGCGCTCTTCCCCGAACTGCCGACCTCCGTCGAGCTCGGCATCGCGGGCATGCAGAACATCACCAACTGGGTCGCCCTGCACGGCCCGAAAGGCATGCCGCCCGACATCATCGCGCAGCTCAACAAAGCGCTTCAGGTCGCCATCGCCAAGCCTGAGATCGTCTCAACCCTTGCCGGCAACGGGCTCTTCACGACGCCGGGTACGCCCGAAGCGCTGACCGAGCGGCTGAGGAGCGACTACGCCGTCATGGTCGACGTCACGAAGCGCGGCAACATCCGCCTCGACTGATCCCTCCGCGCGGCGCCGCGGCCGGGCACGCCCGATCGCAGCGCTGGACGAGCCTTTTCCGCATCCTCCCAACGAAGGCACATGGCGATGCTGTTTTCCCGACGTCGGCTTCTCGCCCTCCCCGCCGCACTCGCTGCATCCGTCGCAGCTCCGGCCGTCCTGCGCGCCGCGAGCTTTGCCAGGCAGCCGATCAGGCTGTTTGTCGGCACGGCAGCGGCCGGCAGCAACGATCTCGTGGCGCGGCTGATCGCGCCCACCTTCAGGGAGATCTTCGACCAGCCCGTGCTGGTCGAGAACCGCCCGGGCGCCGCGACCACGCTGGCCGCGGGCTTCGTGGCAAACGCCAAGCCCGACGGGCACACGCTGCTCGTCTCGAGCGCGGCGGCGATCGCCGTCCATGTCGCGAGCGTTAACAAGCCGGTGAACCTCGTCGAGGATCTCAGCCATGTCGGCATGGCCTGCGACGGCGCCTATGTATATGCGCTGCACAAGGACGTGCCCGCGGCGGATGCGGAGGCGTTCGTCGCCCTGCTGAAGCGCGAACCGGGCAGGCTCCGCTATGGCGCTACGGGAACGGGCGGCTCGATCCACATGTCGGGCGAATTGTTCTGCCTCAACACCGGCACGAAGATGACCGCGGTGCAGTACACCAACGCCGGCATGCGCGCGAACGAACTGCTCGCCAACCAGACCCAGCTCGGCATCGCGGGCGCCGCCGTGCTCGGTCAGCATATCCGCACCGGTGCGTTGAAGGGCCTCTTCGTCGCAGGCGAGCAACGCGACAAGCTCTTCCCGGAGCTGCCAACGTCCCGCGAGGTTGGCATCAAGGGCCTTGAGACGATCTCCAACTGGTTTGCGCTGCACGGCCCCAAGGGCATGCCGGACCACATCATCGCCCAGCTCAACGACGCGTTGCGCAAGGCGCTGGCCAAGCCCGAGACGGTGCAGGGCTTGACGGCGAGCGGGCTGTTCCCCACGCCAGGCACGCAGCAGGCGCTGATCGAGCGCATGAAGCTCGACTACAGCGTGATGAGCGACGTTGCCAAGCGCGGCGGCATCCGCATCGAGTGACGACCCGGCGGGCGTCTCAATCCGGTCGTTCGGCGAGCGCGACCATCTCACGGCGCGCGATCAGCCAGCGTCCCTCCTGCTTGACGAGCTCGTCCCGGCAGTGGGCGACGACGCGTGGCGCGGTCAACGGGGACGGCGGCTGGAACGGCGCGTCGAAGCGGTAGACCAGGATACAGCAGCGCGCCGTGGCGCTGGTCGGCGAGAGCAGGTCGACGACCAGATTCGTGACGAGATGCAGGGTCTTGCGAGAGGCCGGCCGCGCCGCGAGCCTCGCTCTGATGGCGTCGTGGCCGACCACCTCGCTGCCGCTCGCCCAGACGCAGTCCGGCGTGGTCAGCCCGACCAGATCCTCGTGACGCCGCTCGTCGAGGCAGTCGGAAAAGCGCGTGACCAGTCGGGTACAGGCGCTTTCGTCGTCGCGGTCGTCCATCGCTCACCCCAGTTTCGCGACATGGCCGAAGCGGTCATGCGAGACATAGACCTCGCCGCGATCCCGGCCCGCTTCGATCTCGCCACGCATCTGCTGCTCGACAGCTTCCGCGCGCTCGGCATCAGCGACGATCCTGGCGAGGTGCCGGCGAGGGAGGATGGCGACGCCGTCCTCGTCGGCATGGACGATGTCGCCGGGATGGATCGTCACGGCCACGCCCGACTGGCCCGGCAGCGAAACAGGGTCATCGACCGAGGTGTAGGCGAAGAGCTTCCCGCCGCTCAACGGGGTGACGAAACCGGCGAAGGTCGGCAGGCCGGCGAGTTCGGCGGCATCGCGCGAGCCGCCATCCGTGACCACCCCGATGCAGCCACGCTTGCGCCAGCCGGCCAGCGTATTGCCGCCGAGCACCGATCCGCCCGTGAAACCGCCGGTGTTGACCACAGCGACGCTACCCGGCGTCAGCCGGCGGTCGGCCTCATAGATCAGCCGGGCGGCACCCGTCAGCGGCGAGCGGTCGGGCGCTTCCTCGCCGGTAAAGCATATTGCCGGACCGGCGAAGCGTTCGACCGGCGCCAGCGGGCGGATCGCGCTGTGCAGGATGCGATGGCTCAGCCCGGCATAACCCATCACGTCGCTGACGACGGCGACCGGGACATGCCGCAGGCGCTCGCAGAGCGCCAGGATATCTGCTTCCGACACGGCGTTCATGGGCGCACCCTCATGCTGGAACGGCTACGGTGTTCACCATAGGCGGCTAAGGCGTGCAGGTTCGCGCGTCAAAGACCGTCTCTGTTCACGAGGCAGTTGGTTTCGTTGGGCTCCGCAATGCCGCCGATGAAGTTCGCGCGAAAGCGAGAGCCAGGCGTTTTTCATTGGAGCAGACCGACTTCGAAACACTTGGATGTTGCCGGCACTTGCCATCACTGTGCGGCCGTGGAGATTTGAGACATGGATGATATCAAGCTGACTGGCCGGATCGCGGCCGAACGTATCAAGGCGTTGCGGGTGCCGCGTGCGCCGGGCGAGGTCATCGCCGCGCTGAAGGCGATCGAGGTGCCGACGGAACTCGTGTCCGATGCGCTCGACGATCTCGGCATCGATGCCGTGCTCAGCGCCTCAATCCTGAAGCCGACCATCGCCGGCAGCATCATCGTCGGCCCGGCGCTGACGCTGCGCAACGTTCCGCTGCCGCAGTCGCCGCTGGCGACGATCGAGGCGAACCACCTCAACCGCCAGGCCGATTTCGAGGCGCATAATCTGACCCAACCGGGTGACGTCCTCGTCGTCGAGGGCGGTCGCTACATCTCCAACATGGGCGGCATCTCCGCGACCATGGCCAAGCGCCAGGGCAGCGCCGGCACGATCATCTGGGGCGGCATCCGCGATGTCCGCCACTCCCGCAGCATCGGCCATCCGATCTGGTCGACCGACGTGACCGCCAAGACCGGCCGCTGGCGGCAGGAGACCATCGAGATCAACGGCCCGGTCAATATCGGTGGCATCGTCGTCCGTCCAGGCGACATCGTCTGCGCCGACGACAGCGCCGTCTGCTTCATTCCGCGCGACCATGCCGAGGAAGTCGTCCGGCGCGTCATGGCCCGGCTCGAGACCGACGAGGACAGCATGCGCTTTCTGGCCGAGGGCCGCGCTATCACCGATTTTCCGAAGCCGGATCCGGCCGCCTTCCGGGAATGAGACAGGCCGGACCGGACGAGAAACGTCCGGCCGGAGGGGCATAGATGCCGCCACCGCAGGGAGGAACCTCGATGACGATACTGATGATCGACCGCCGCAAGCTCCTGGCCGGAGCCGGCATCGCCGGTGCGGCGGTGATGGCGCCGGCCGTGCTGCGCGCCCAGTCCTACGCTAAGAAGCCTGTCCGCATCGTCGTCGGCAACTCGGCCGGCGGCAGCAACGACATCCTGGCGCGCATGGTCGCCCCCGTGATGGCGGAGGAACTCGGCCAGCCGGTCACGGTCGAGAACCGGCCCGGCGCAGCCGGCGGCCTCGGCCTCTCGGCCGTGGTCAACTCCGCTCCCGACGGGCACACGCTGTTCTGCTCGAGCATGGCGATCGTCGCCACCCGCCACACCTATGCCAACCCGGTCGCCGACCCGGTGACCGACCTCGAGCACATCACCACGCTCGGCACGGCCGATTTCGTCTTCAACATCAACGCGGATGTCCCGGCAAAGGACCTTCAGGAATTCATCGCCTACTCCAAGGCCAATCCCGGCAAGCTGAAGGTCGGCTCGCCCGGCCAGGGCGGCGACATCCATCTCCAGGGCGAGCTGTTCAAGCTGCGCACCGGCATCGAGATGAACACGGTGCATTACAGCCAAGTCGGCGCCCTGCTTAACGACGTGCTGACCAACCAGATCCAGCTCGCGCTCAACGCCGTGCGGCTGGTCGCGCCCCATATCAAGGCCGGCAAGCTGCGGCCGCTCTTCGTGGCCAGCAAGGAGCGCGAGCCGCAGATCCCCGACGTGCCGACCTCGGCCGAACTCGGGCTCAAGGATCTCGACGTCATCACCACCTGCTTCGGCATGCATGCGCCCCAGAAGACTCCGCAGCCGATCCTCGACCAGATCTACAAGGCCACGGTCAAGGGCATCGAGGTCAATCGCGAGAAGCTCGTCGGCAGCGGCTACAAGCCGCTCGGCGACTCGCCGGAATCGTTCCGGGCGCGCATCGACGCCTTCGACCGGGTCTTCGCCGAAGTCGCCAAGGCGGCGCATATCAAGGTCGGCTGAGCCATGGGGCTGAGCGCCGCGCGCAAGATCATCGCCCGTGCCGCGGGGCGGCGCGAGATCGCGACCGGCGACCATGTCGTGGTCAGGCCGGACTGGACGATGACCTACGACCCGCAGGCGGGGCCGCTGCGGCAGCGCTGGGCCCGGCACTGGGGCGACGAGGCGCACATCTTCGCACCCGAGCGGCTGATCTTGGTGGCGGACCATTTCATGGATCTCGCCAACCCGGTCCATGCGCAGAAGCAGGCCGATCTCGACCAACTGGCCCGGCAATTCGGGATCGCCCATTACTACCCGGTCGGCGCCGAGAATTACGGCGTCTGCCACGCCCTGCTGCCGGAGGAAGGGCTCGTCCGCCCAGGAGAGCTCATCTGCGGCACGGACAGCCACTCCTCGACCTACGGCGGCTTCGGCGCGCTCGGCCTGAATATTGGGCTCGATGCGCTCGAGGGCATCGTCGCGCTGGGCGAACACTGGATGGAGATTCCGCGCGAGATTCGTGTCGAGATCTCCGGCCGCTTTCCCGAGGGCGTGACCGCCAAGGACGTCATCCTGAAGCTCTGCGCCGACCTGACCGGCGATCCCCTGGTGTTCGGGGCTGCGATCGAGCTCGATGGAGAGGCGATCCAGGCGCTCCATCCCGAGGAGAAGCTCACCCTCGCCAACATGGCGCAGGAGATGGGCGCGCGCTGGATCCTCGTGCCCGCCAACGATACCGTCCAAAACTGGGTGGCGGGCCTCGGCGCCGAAGGCTTCGCCCCCGTCCTGCCCGATCCGGACGCCGCCTATGAACGCGTGCTGCATTATCGCGGCGAGGCGTTCGAGCCGATGGTGGCGCTGCCAGGCGGCCCCGAACGCGCCGTCGCCATCGCCGGGCTGGGGCCGACGCGCTTCAACGAGATCTTTGTCGGCTCCTGCACGGGCGCCAAGCGTTACGATATGGAGCGCTTCTTCGAGATCGTCCTCGCCGGCGAGGCCACGGCGCCCGACGTCTCGGTGATGCTGGTGCCGGCGACGCGCAAGACGCGGGACTGGATCTTTTCCGACCCGGCCCGCGAGCGCTGGGCGAAGGATCGCGCGATCAAGCTGGCCGACCAGCCGGGCTGCAATGCCTGCGCCGGCATTCACGGCTACCTCGCAGGAGAGACTGCAGTGCGCATGTCGACCGCCAACCGCAACTATGCCGGCCGGGCCGGCTCGCTGGGCGCGCAGATCTATCTCGGCTCGGCCGAGACCGCGGCACGGGTCGCGCTCACCGGCAGGCTGGGCTGATGGCCCGCCGCCGCATCGTGGGCCCGGTCTTCGTGATCGAGGGCGCGGTCGAAAGCGACGCCATCCTGGCGCCGCGCCATCTCGGGCACTCCGACCTCGCCGACATGGCGCGCAACTGCTTCGCCGATCTGAATACGCCCATTTCCTTCGAGCCCGGGCAATACCGGCTCGTCATCGCCACCTGCCTGTTTGGCGTCGGGCTGGTGCGCCCGCCGGTGCCCCTGGCGCTGCAGGCCGCCGGCGTCGAGGCGATCATCGCCCCGTCCATGTCGCCGCTGTTCTTCGAGCACGGGCTGAACGCAGGCGCTATCCTGCCCCTGGAAGCGAAGCTGCCCCGGCTTCCGCAAACCGGAGCTCTGGTCGCATTGACGCTGGACGGCGAGCAGGCCGAACTGGCCTGGCCGGACGGCAATCTCGCCTTCCGCGGTCGCCTGCCCGGCTGGGCGCTGGACGGACGCTCATTGATCGACACGCTGCGCCGCCGCGCCAAACAGGCCGGCGGCCTGCCCGCCCTGCAGGCCAGCCTGCGCGCGCGCAATACGGACGCGTAGCCGGCCTCAGTGCCCCAGCCCGGCGAGGAAGCCGCTGGTCGCCTCATAGGCGCGGCGCGCTCGCTCCGGCCCGGGAAGCCCCTTCACACGCTCATGCGGCACTTCGGCCTCGAGCTCGACGCCAGAAGAGGGCAATGCCTCGAGCAGCGCGGCCAATGGCAGCTCGCCCTCGCCCGGATAGAGCCGCCCTGCCCGCATCTCGGCATAGAGGTCGGCAGGCGCCGCCAGCGGCGCGTCACAGAGCTGCAGCGCGACGATCAACGCCGGGTCGATCGCCGCCATCTGTGCCGGTCCGCCGCCCGAGCGGGCGAGATGCAGCGCGTCGATGACGAGCCCGGCTGCCGGGCTGCCGGTGGCCGTCATGATCGAGGCGGCCAGCGGCAGATCGGGCACGTTGCTGACGGGAATGAATTCGAGCCCCACCCGCATGCCGAAGCGCTGTGCCAATTCGCAGGCTGCGGCGAGGTTGGCCGTCGCCAGCGCGGTGTCGGGCGTGAAGCAGTTGGCGACCATCACCCCAGCACCCAGCGAGGCGGCCGTCTCCAGCACAGCCTCGTAGTCGCGCGGATCGGTCTCCGGCACGAAGCGATAGGTCGAGACATTGGCGAGCGCGATGCCGGCATCGTCCAGCCGCTGGCGCAGTTCGCGCACCGCGACGGGGTTGCCGACGAGGTCCGGGCAGGCATCGCCGGGCCGGTGACCGGTGATGCGCAGCCCCACGGCCGAGAAACCGCCGGCGGCCGCGGCCTCGACCGTTTCCGCGAGGCCCAGATCGGCGAGGTTGAGATAGCCGCAGGTTAGATGCGCCGCCATGTCAGCCATCCTCGCGGGGCCGCGGCCCTGGTACGCCGCCGAACATCGACCACGCCTGCGTCACCATCGTGCCGGCATCGACCGCGAGGTTGGCGCCGGTGATGCCGGAGGCGCGGTCGGAGATCAGGAATTCGGCCGCTTCCGCCACTTCTCTCGAGATGACCAGCCGACCAAGCGCGGTCAACTCCGGCGGCGACACGGAATAGCGCTTGCCGGTGGCGATGCGCTCGGCAACGCGTTCGGTCATGACAACGCCCGGCGATACCGCATTGAACCGCACGCCGCTGCGGCCCCATTCGGCCGCCATACTCTCGTTGAGCAGGTTCACCGCCGCTTTCGAGGTGCAATAGGCGTGCATGCGGGCTGAGCGATAGGCGTTCCAGGAGGACAGGGTCACGATCGCCCCTGCGCCACGCGCCGCCATGCGTTTTGCAAAAGCGACCTGCACCAGGAAGGTCCCGCGATGCACGAGCTGCGTAATGCGGTCCCAGTCCGCGATCGGCATCTCCTCCGCCGGGCGCAGCTCCTGGAAGGTTGCGGCGGAATGAACCACGGCCTTCACCGGCCCATGCGTAGCCTCTATTGCCGCCGCAGCCGTCTCGACATTGTCCGGGTCGAGAATGTCGATGAGCTGGATATGCCCCCCGCAGGCATCGGCCACTGAGCGCGCCGCCGCCTCGTTAATATCCGCCACCACGACGCGCCAGCCGCGCTCGACCACGACCTCGCAGATCGCTCGGCCGATCCCGCCGCCGCCGCCCGTAACCACTACCAGCGGCTTGTCCGCTCCATCGCTCATCGTCGCAATCCTTCGTCGTTAGTGGCCCGCCGCATCCTCGCGGATCATGGCGGCGCCCTTTTCGGCGACCATGACCACGCTGGAATGGGCGTTTCCGATCGGGGTGTTCGGCATCACCGAGGCATCGATGACGCGCAGGCCGGAAATGCCGCGCAGCCGCAGCCGCGCATCGACCACGGAGGCCTCGTCGTCGCCCATGCGGCAGGTGCCCGTGAAGTGCAAGCCCGAGGTGCCGCGCTCGCGGGCGAAGCCGAGGATCTCGTCGTCGCGCTCGATCTGCGCGCCCGGAAAGGTCTCCGCCTTGCTCCAGCGTGCGAGCGCGGGCTGCGCGAACAGCGCCCGGATCGTCCTGACGCAGGCGATGATGGCGTCGCGGTCGCTCTCGGCGGAAAGATAGTTCGGGTCGATGGACGGCGCGAGGCGGGTGTCGGCGCTGCGGGCGAGCACCGTGCCCCGGCTGGCCGCCGGCGAGGGCCAGCCGCCGATCGTCATACCGGGCTCCTTCTCCAGCACGCCGGCCGAGGCGAAGCTGCCCGGCGCGAAGCTGAGCTGGGCATCCGGTGTCGGCGCATCGGGCCTGGTGCGCAGGAACACGGCGGCCGCGCCGGCCCCCATCGTCAGCATGCCCGAACCGGCAAATGCATATTTCAGAACCTCCTTGACTATGGGCAGGCCGCGCGTGCGCTCGTTGATGGTGGTGATGCCCCGCACGCGATGCCCGACGCGCACCATGTAGTGGTCGCGCAGATTGCGACCCACGCCTGGCGAGGCGACCGCGGGCGCAATCCCCAGCGTCGCCAGATGCGCGGGATCGCCGACGCCGGAGGCCTGCAGGATCTGCGGCGAGCGCAGTGTCCCCGCGCTGACGATGACCTCGCGCCGCACCGAGACCCGGCGCTCCTGCCCGTCCCGGAGGAAGACGACGCCGCTGGCGCGCCCGCCCTCGAACAGGATGCGAGCGACCGGCGCATGGGTCAGAACCCGGAGATTGGCGCGGCCCCTGGCGTCGCGCAGATAGGTCTGTGCGGGTTGGGCACGGAAGCGGCCGCGCCGGTTTTGCTGGAACAACGCCACGCCTTCGCGCTCGCCGCCGTTCATGTCCGGATTATGCGGGATGCCGAGCCCCTTGGCGGCATCGATGAAGGACTGCGTGAGCGGATGCACGATCCGGAATTCCGAGACCGGCTGCGGCCCGCCGCGCCCGCGCGAATAAGCGCTCTCGCCTTCGAAATCCTCGGCGTTGCTCAGGAATGGCAGCAGCTCGTCGTAGCGCCAGCCCTGCGTCTTCCAGCCATCCGCATCCGAGCGCTGGACCCGGACATGTAGCATGCCGTTGATCGAGCCGCTGCCGCCGAGCACACGTCCCTGCGAGATCTTCAGCGAGCGGCCGTCCGCATGTGCCTGTGGTTCGGTCTGGTCGAGCCAGTTGAAGCGGGCGTCCTGCTGCAGGTTGAGGCAGGTGGCGGGAATATGAATGAATGGGTGCCAGTCGCGCGGGCCGGCTTCGAGCATGAGGACCGCGTTGCGGGCATCCTCGCTCAGCCGCGCCGCGACTACGCAGCCCGCCGATCCGCCACCCACGATGCAATAATCGACCTCGATTGGCTCGTCCGCAGCCATGATCCGTTCCATGAACTCCACAGCGTCGAGGGTCGCGCCAGCGCGCATCGCTCGACAGTCGCGCCGTTCTGTCCCACCAGCCGCCTGTCGTCCAATAGCAAGACGGTCTGCCTTCCAGACCTCGTTGCTCCAGTCGGGTGGAACCCGACCGGCACGTCTCCTCCCAAGTGTCGACGGCATCATTCGATGGTGACGTTGGCTTCCCGCGCGGCACGCCCGAACGTCTCGTGGTCGGTCGCGATCCGCTTGACGAAGTCAGCCTGCGAGCTGCCGACAGGCCTCACGCCATAGCTCGACAGCTTCGACACGACGTCCTTGTCCGCGAGAAACGCTGCGACCGCCGCGCGTAGTGAGTCGAGCACCGCCGTCGGCGTGCCCTTGGGCGCATGCAGGCCAAACCACGTCGTGCAGCTCTCAAGCTCATTCAGCCCGGCCTCACGCGCCGTGGGGACATCGGGGAATTTCGGGTCCCGCTTCGCCCCCATCACCAGCAGCGGACGCAGCTTGCCGCTGGCGATGTGCGGCTCGACCATGGAGATCATGTTCGAGCTCATCTGCACCTGGTTGGCGAGCAGCTCCGGCATCATCGCCGCGGCGCCGCGATAATGCACCGGCTGGATCTCGACGGAGGCCTGCTGCTTGAAGAGCTCGTTGCAGAGATGCTGGTTTCCGCCCGCGCCCGAATCGCCATAGCGCAGCTTGTTCGGAGACTTCTTCACCAGCTCCACGAAGTCCCGGATGTCGCGCGCCTCGACCTGTGCGTTCACGACGAGCAAGTTGTCGCCTCCACCAGCATGGTGATGTGCTCGAGATCCTTGAGCGGATCCATCGGCAAGTTCTTGTAGGTGTGCGGCGACATCGCGATCTGGCTCACCGACGAGAACAGCAGCGTATAGCCGTCCGGCGCGGCCTTGGGCACTGCGTCCATGTCGAGATTCCCGGCCGCTCCGGTGCGGTTCTCTACGATGAAGGGCTGCTTGAGGCGGTCGGCCATGTAAGTCGCAGCCATTCTCGCCACGATATCGGTGACGCCGCCGGGCGCGAAGCCGACGATGAGCCGGATCGGCCTGGCCGGGTAGCTCTGCGCAAAGGCGTTCTCGGTGCGGGTGACGATGACGGACCATCGGTTCCGCACGCGGTCCGGGACCATGCCCCTTCCTCTCGGGCATGAAGCGATGCCAGCGCTCCAAGTCTGGCTAGCAGACAGAAAAGCTATTTCGGCCGCCTTCCGATCTCTCCCATAAATCGCTGGGTCGAAGTCGCCCTACCGATGCCGTGGGTCCCGCTGCGCGATGTCGCCGCTCGGAGCCTGGTCCAGTCGGGACGGGCCCACCGACGAACGCCTTTTGAGCCACCGACAGCGAGACGCAGACGACACGGCCTATCGAAGCAACTGGATCGCGCCCCGGCTCCCCGGAAGGAACGCGACGATCGGGAGGAAAACATGGCTAAAGCGGTACGCATGGTCGCTGCCCTCCTCGGCAGCCTCGGCCTGGCCTTCGCGGCCATCGCCACTTCGGTCGCGGCGCAGGATTATCCGTCGCGGCCGATGAGGCTGATCGTCGGCTTCCCGCCCGGTGGCGGCACCGACGTCTTCGCCCGGCTGCTGGCGCCGCATCTCGCGGAGCAGCTGGGCCAACCGATCGCGGTCGAGAACCGCTCAGGCGTGAATGGCGGCCTCGCGACCGAGCACGTCGCGCGCTCCGCGCCGGACGAACACACGCTGATGATCTCGACGAGCTCGGTGATGGGCACCGGCCCGCATGCCTTTCCCAACAGCCCGGTGCACCCGGTCAGGGATCTCGGCCACGTCACCATGCTGGCCGAGAGTTCGTACTTCCTCGTTACCAACCCCGGCCTGCAGGCCAAGTCCTTCGCCGACTTTATCGCCGCGGCGAAGGCGGCGCCCGGTAGATACGTCTTCGCCTCGCAAGGCATCGGCTCGGCCGGACACATCACCGCCGAGTTGCTCCAACTGCAATACGGCATCTCGATCAAGATCGCACAGTATCGCGGCGGCGGCGCGGTGGTTACCGACCTCCTGGCCGATCAGGTCCATCTCTCGATCTTCTCGGCGCAGATGTCGGAAAGCTACTTCAATTCCGGCCGCCTTGGCGCGCTCGCCATCATGGCGAAGGCGCGTTCGCCCGGCTCCCCGAATGTGCCGGCCTCCACCGAGCTCGGCGCCAAAAGCCTCGACCAGATCACCTATTGGGCGGGCCTGCACGTGCCGAAGGGCACCCCCGAGGCGGTCATCACCCGCCTCCACAAGGCGGTGACGGAATCCTTCAAGAACCCGGCTTTTCAGGAGCGCATGGCGGCCGCCGGCCTGACCCCTATCGCCAGCGCACCGGCCGACTTCGTCACCCGCATGGAGTCCGACCTCGAGATGTACGGCGCGATCTTCAAGGCCGCCAACATCAAGGTCGAATGACCGCCGCCCGGCGCCGCGTCCGCAACGCGCCACCGGGCTATCTCATCCAAAGCACGATCGTCGGAGCGATGAACCGGACATGTCCAGCAGCCGAGCCACCCTGGCCTATTTCGAGAACTGGTCCGACGATGCGGCCGCATTGCCGCCGCTGCAGGCGGCAAGCGGCCTGTCCCTGCAGCGACTGCGCTACGCCGATGAGGAAGGCCTCAACTGGGAGGCGTTGTCGGGCGCCCATGGCTACCAGATCGCCGCCCGCGTCGAGCTGAAGGAGCCGTGGTTCGCCAATGCCGAGCTGCTCCGCCGCTGCCCGAACCTGCTGGCCGTGACGTCCACCGGGGCCGGCTACGACGTCATCGATGTCGATGCCTGTACGGCTGCGGGCGTCATCGTCTGCAACCAGAGCGGCTCCAATGCGCGCGCGGTCGCCGAGCATGCGGTCGGCCTAATGCTCGCTTTGTCCAAACGCATCGTCGCGACCGACACGGCCGTGCGCACGGCGCCGGACACCGACCGGTTCCGCTTCACTGGCAACAACCTCGAAGGCAAGACCGTCGGCATCCTCGGCCTTGGCAATATCGGCCGCATCACGACGCGCATCTGCAGGGAAGGGTTCGGCATGCAGGTGATCGCCTATGATCCGCTGCTGTCGCCGGTGGAAATCGCCGCGCGCGGTGCCCGACACGCAAGCCGCGACGAGGTTTTCCATCTGGCCGATTTCGTCTCGGTCCATTGTCCTCGCGCAGCCGACACTTTCGGCAGCATCGGCCAGCGTGAATTCGCGCTGATGAAGCCGACCGCGTTCTTCATCAACACGGCCCGCGGCGGCATCCATCGCGAGGACGACCTGGCGGCCGCGCTGACCGCAGGTGAGATTGCCGGCGCCGGCCTCGACGTCTTCCTGCACGAGCCGCCGGCGCCGGACCATCCGCTCATGCGTTTTGAGAACGTCATCGCCAATCCTCACATCGCCGGCATGACGGCCGAATCGCTGACCTGCATGTCACAGTATGCCGCCTCGCAATGGCTCGACATCTTCGCAGGGCGAATGCCGCCGCGGCTGGTCAATCCCGACGCATGGCCGCGTTTTCGCGAACGCTTCCGCGCAGCTTTCGGCTTCCTTCCGGCAGAGCTGACCGAAGCCGCGTGAACTCGCGCGTCCCATCCTCACTCCACGAGGCTCCGACATGACGTCACTATCGCTCGCCCATCTCACCATCGCCGAGGCGACCCCGAGCGAGCTTGCCCTCGCGGCGGCGGAAGCCGGCTTCAAAGCGGTGGGCCTCCGGATCACAGGTTTTGCGCCGGACGGCCCGGGACCGGACCTCGTCGGCAACCGCGCGCGCATCCGCGCGCTTCGCGGTATCCTCGGCGATGGCGGGCTCGGTGTCACCTCGATCTGTACCTACCGGCTGACGGACGAACGCGCAGCGAGCGACTACGCCGCCGTCTTCGAGACCTGCCGCGAGATCGGTGCGGACACCGTGTTAGTGACATGCTTCATTCAGGACCGGCGCCAGGCGCGCGACCGGATCGCGGAACTGGCCGCACTGGCCGCACCGTTCGGGATCGATCTTGGGCTTGAGTTTCTCAAGACAAGCGCGCTGCGCAGCCTCGGCGACGCTGAAACGATCCGCTGCGAGATCGGCTCCACCAATCTCGGGCATATCATCGACGCGCTGCATCTGCAGCGATGCGGCCATACTCCGTCAGAGTTGCGCGCGCTCCCAACGGATTCTCTGTACGGCGTCCAGATTTGCGATGCGCAGCTGTCGACGCCAACAGGTGACCGCGTCCTGGCCGAGATCCGCGACAGGCTCTATCCGGGCGAAGGCGAACTCCCCCTGTTCGCTCTGCTCGACAATGCCGGCCCAAAGGCCTGGGTCGAAATCGAAGCGCCGAAAGCTCAGCATGCCGGGCGAACCATTGCGGAAAGGGCCGCTTTCGCCTTCTCGTCGGCCAGCGCGTTGATGACAGTCTATGCGGGTCGAGAGCGAAGGCAGGCAAACTGACGACCTGCTGCGGCGCAGAGGGGTCTCTGCGCCGGGCCCAGAGCAAACAAAGTGTTCTCGCTCCCTAAACCTCTTTGCTTTTGTGCCAGCGACCGCAATTCGACAGTTTGACAGTCGCACCCGGCGCCCTTGCCACATCACATGGGCACCTAACCGATATCCGGCGGCGAGCCTGACAGCGCTGGGCTTGGAATCGGCTACCGAATGAGGATTTCGCATGTCCAACCGTTCGCGTCTCGTCATCATCGGAGCCGGCACCATGGGGCGGCATCATCTGTCCATGGCGCTGGCCAATCCGGAATTTGAGGTCGTTGGCGTCGCCGATCCAGTCGCGGTGCTGGACAGCTACAGAGGCAAGGGGCTGGCGACGTTCGCCGACCATCGCCGCATGCTGGACGAACTCGCTCCCGATTGCGCTGTGGTCGCCACGCCTAACGTGTTCCACGTTCCGGTAGCGCTGGATTGCATCGAACGCGGCGTGGCGACGCTGGTCGAGAAGCCGGTCGGTGACACCATGGCTTCCGTCCGGCGCCTGCTGGCGGCGACGGCGGCGAGCGACACCCCGGTGCTGGTCGGCCATCACCGCCGTCACAATCCGCTCCTCCAGGCGGCCGCGGCCCATATCGCGGAGGGCGGCATCGGCAAGCTCGTCGCCGCTGTGGGGTTGTGGTTGCGCCGCAAGCCCGACGCCTATTACCGCGAGGCGTGGAAGACGAAGCCCGATGGCGGCGGCGTGCTGCTGATCAACACGATCCATGACGTCGACTGCCTGAGAATGCTCTGCGGCGAAATCGACAGCGTGCAGGCGATGACGTCCAATGCGGTGCGCCAATACGAGGTCGAGGACACCGCCGCGATCACATTGCGCTTCGCCGGCGGCGGGCTTGGCACGATCACGGTCTCGGACGCGGCGGTCGCGCCCTGGTGCTGGGAAATGACCTCGCGGGAAGACCCGCGCTTCGCGCACGTTCCGGAGAATTCGTACCTGATCTGCGGCGCGGAGGGCTCGCTCGCCGTGCCCACCTTGGAGACTTGGTCGAACGCCCCGGATGGCGGGCGCGAGGCAGCCTTCATGCGCCAGCGGCTCTACTATGTCGCCGCCGATTCCATGACCGAGCAGATGGCCCATTTCGCCCGTGTCACACGACGCGAGGAGGCACCGCTGGTGACGGTCGACGATGCCGCCAGGACCTTGGCCGCGACACTCGCCATCTCGCAATCCGCCCGGCTCGGTCGCGCGGTCGCCATGACGGAGATGCTCGCGGCCTGAAGCCGCGCCGACGACAGCAAACGACTACAAACGACAACACGGGCCATGAGCCCGGAAACAACCAGGAGGAAAGAAATGAAGAAGCTAGGTCTCTCCCGCCGCGCTCTGCTCGCAGGCACTGTCATAACGCTGAGCGCGAATCCGGTTCTCGCCAAGGACTTCCCGACGCAGCCGATCCGGCTGATCGTCGGTACGGCCGCCGCCGGGCTGAATGATCACGTCGCACGCCTCGTGGCGCCGATCATGGAACGCGAACTCGGCCAGCCGGTCATCGTCGACAACCGCCCCGGCGCCGCCAACAAGCTGGCGCTCGGGCTGGTCGCGAAGGCCGCACCGGACGGTCACACCTTGCTCGTCTCCAGTTCCGCCGTCCTGGCGACTGCCGTCACCCACAGCGCGATGCCGGCCGACCCGATCAAGGATCTCGAGCATATCAGCATGATCGCTGACGGGTCCTTCACCTTCACGGTGAATGCCAAGGTGCCGGCCACGAATGTGAAGGAGTTCATCGAGCTCGCCAAGAAGGAGCCCGGCAAGCTCAAATTCGGCGCCTCGGGTTCGGGCAGCGCCATCCACCTCTCCGGCGAGGTCTTCGCGCAGCGCGCAGGCATCAAGCTCGTCGCGGTGCAGTATGTCTCGGCCGGGCAGCGTGTCACGGACCTGCTCGCCAACCAGATCCAGATGAGTATCAACGCCATTCAGGTCACCGGCCCCCATATCAAGACCGGTGACCTCAGGGCGCTGTTCGTCGCCAGCGCCGTGCGCGAGCCGGGCTTCCCCGATATCCCGACATCGGTCGAACTCGGCATTCCCGATGTCGACAAGGTCTCCAACTGGTTCGGACTGCACGCTCCGAAGGGAACGCCGGCGCCCGTGCTGAAGGCGCTGCAGGATGCCGTCGTAAAGGCTGTCAGGGATCCGGGCGTGACGGACAAGCTGGTCCAGGGCGGCCTGCGGCCGATCGGCGACACGCCGGCACAGTTCCTGGCCCGCCTGCAGGGCGACGAGAAGATCTTCCGCGAAGCGGCGATCTCGGCGAACATTAAGGTCGACTGACATGGACAGGGTGGTCAGGAATCAGGACATCGCCGGCGGGCTGATCATCGTCGCGCTGGCGGTCGGCTTCCTTTACTTCGGCATGAACCTGCGCTTCGGCCAGGCAAGCGCCATGGGGCCGGGCTTCCTACCGCGCCTGCTAGGGACCGCGATGGTACTGCTCGGCGGCGCGATCTTCGTGCGCGGCTTACTGCGCGCGACACCGCCGGCGGAGTGGCCAAGCTGGCGTGCAACCTTCATCGTGGTGCTCTGCCCGATCGTCTTCGGCATTCTGGTTCCGCTGTTCGGCCTGGCCCTGTCCACCGTTCTGACCGCGCTTTTCTCGCGGCTGGCGCAAAAGGCCCGCTGGCGCTGGAGCGTGCTCGTCACCGCTGTCGCGATCTCGATCTTCAACTGCGTGGTCTTCGTCTACCTGCTGAAGCTGCCCATCAAGCTTTGGCCCTGAGAGGGCATCATGGATCTTCAAATCGACAACCTCCTCTTCGGGTTTTCGCAGGCGCTGACCTGGCAGAACCTGCTGTTCTGCTTCATCGGCTGCGTGCTCGGAACGTTGATCGGCGTTCTGCCGGGCATCGGGCCGCTGGCGACAATCTCGATGCTGCTCTCGATCACCGTCTACTTCCCGCCGCTGACGTCGCTGATCATGCTGGCCGGCATCTATTACGGTGCGCAATATGGCGGCTCGACCACCGCGATCCTTTGCCGGATCCCAGGTGAATCCTCCTCCATCATCACCTGCCTCGACGGCTACGAGATGGCCAAGCAGGGGCGCGGCGGAGCGGCGCTTGCCACGGCGGCGCTAGCCTCCCTGTTCGCGGGCATCGTCGGAACCCTCGTCATCACCCTGTTCTCGCCCGTCCTGGCGAAGGTGGCGGTCTCCTTCAACGCGCCCGAATACTTCGCGCTCATGCTGCTCGGCCTGATCTCGGTCGTGGTCTTCAGCCAGGGCTCGCTGCTGAACGCCCTCGCCATGGCCTGCGTCGGCGTCATGCTCGGGCTGGTCGGGAGCGACATCGAGACGGGCACGGCGCGCTTCACGTTCGGCGTGCCGGAACTGTCCGAAGGGCTCAATCTCGTCGCAGTAGGCATGGGTCTCTTCGGGCTCGGCGAGATCATCTCGAATCTGAGCCGTCATCACCGTGGCGAGGACATCTCGGTGATCTCGAACGTCAATCGACTCTGGATCACACGGCAGGAGTTCCGAGAAGCTGCTCCCGCCGCCGTGCGCGGTACGGGCATCGGCTCGCTCCTGGGGCTGCTTCCGGGCGGCGGCGTGCTGCTGAGCACCTTCGCGGCCTATATCGTCGAGAAGAAGATCAGTCGCACACCGGCGAAATTCGGCACCGGCGCGATCGAGGGTGTCGCCGCTCCCGAGGCGGCCAACAACGCCGCCGCCCAAACCTCCTTCATCCCGCTCCTGACGCTCGGCATCCCCTCGACGCCGACGATCGCCCTGCTGCTCGGCGCCATGCTGATCCAGGGCATCCAGCCCGGGCCGCAGATCATCACCGAGAAACCGGACCTGTTCTGGGGCCTGATCGCGTCGATGTTCATCGGCAACGTCATGCTGGTCGTGATCAACCTGCCCATGATCGGGCTCTGGGTACGGCTCTTGAAGATTCCCTACGAGATCATGTTCCCGGCGATCATCATCTTCTGCTGCATCGGCACGATCTCGCTGGCCAACAGCATGACCGATCTCGTGGTCATGTCCGGCTTCGCCTTCCTCGGCATCTTCCTGCTCGCCTTCGGCTTCCAGCCTGTGCCGATGCTGCTCGGCTTCATCCTAGGGCCGCTGGCCGAGGAAAACCTGCGTCGCGCGCTGGTGATCTCCGACGGCAGCTTCACCGCGTTGCTGTCGCGCCCTATCACCCTGGTGCTGTTCCTGCTTACGGTCATGATGCTGCTCTCGGTCCTGATACCGGCGATCCGAGAGCAGAAGGACGCGCAGGAAGACTGACGGCGGCGAAGGCCGCCGCACAAGCAAAAGGCCGGCGCGGTGCGCCGGCCTTTTCCGTTCTCACGGAGACCTCCGCTCCGGCTATTTGCGGGCCAGCGCGTGCGGCTCGATCAGCAGCTTGATCGCCTCCATCGCCACCAGATAGCCGCTGGCGCCGAAACCGAAGATCACGCCTGTCGCCACTGGCCGAACATGCGAGAAATGCCGGAAGGCACGGTCGGCATGGCGATAGGAATTGTTGAAGTGCAGCTCGATGATCGGGCAGCTCAGGATGCGCAGCGCATCGGCGATGGCGATCGAGGTGTGCGTATAGGCAGCGGGGTTGATGATGACGCCGTCGACCTTGCCGACCGCCTGCTGGATCCAGCCGATCAGCTCCGTCTCCGAATTGGACTGACGGAAATCGACCTCGAGCTGAAGCGCGGCCGCCTTTTCGCGCACCGCCGCCTCGACGTCGGCCAGGGTGGCGCGGCCATATAGTTCGGGCTCGCGGACGCCGAGCATGTTGAGATTGGGGCCGTTCAGGCACAGCACGGTGGGATGGGGCATGTATATCGTCTCCGGGTGAGGACCTTCGGCCGGCCGGATGCCGTCGCCGGGCCCGCCGAGGATTAGGCACTCTCAGGGCTGGCATCCAGAAGCGCTTCGCTCTTCCTGCCAGATGCGGCGCCACGCAACGAAACCGTCTGGCTGGGCAAGCCAAACCGTCTTTTTCTCGGCCGCTGTGCTCTGGCACAGATCGGCTTCCCTTTCGAAGGATCAGGCCGATGATCTCCGTCTCGCATCTCACGGCGTTGGATGCGCCACCCGAGGACTTCATCCCGGCGGCGGCCGCGGCGGGCTTCACCGGTGTCGGGCTGCGCATCCTGCCGCCGAAGCACGCGCCGGGGCGCTATCCGATCGTCGGCGACGCTGCCCGCACGGGGCGCTTGCGGCAGCTCGCACGGGACTACGGCATCGCGATCTTCGAAGCGGAGTCCTTCGGCATCGATGTCGATACCGCGCCCGCGGAGTTCGAGCCCGCCCTGGCCACGGCGGCCGAGCTGGGCGCCCGCTTCGTGGTGTCGGGCGGCATCGACCCCGACGAGAACCGGTTGGCCGCGCGCTATGCCGAGCTTGCGGAACTGGCCGCGCGCTACGCCATCGTTCCGGTGATCGAATTCATGCCGTCGCGGCCGATGCGCAGCCTCGGCGATGCGCTGCGCGTGCTCGCAAAGGCGGGCCATCCCAATCTCAAGCTGCTGATCGACACGCTGCATCTCGCACGCTCGGGCGGCGCGGTGGCGGAGGTCGCGGCACTCGATCCGGCCCTCATCGGCTATGTCCATCTCTGCGACGCACCGGCTGCTCATCCCGGCGAAAAGGGCCTGACGGCGGAAAGTCGCGAGGGCCGGCTCTTCCCCGGCGAGGGTGGATTGCCGCTGTCCGAGCTGATGCGGGCGCTGCCGGCGGACATGCCCGTCAGCGTCGAGGCACCGCATCGTGACCATGGCGACCTGTCACCCATGGAACGGATCGCGCTCGCCGGCCCCGCTACCCTGCGCTTCATCGAGGCCGTCCGCGCAGGGCCGTAACGACGCCGACACCGCTGGGCGAGAATCCACGCTGGTCTTCGCCGGGCGTCGGGGTATGATCCGACCAACAAGAATACTGATCAGGGTGGACGCCATCAATCTTCGCCAGCTGCGATACCTCGCCAAGACGATCGAGGTCGCCAACATCACCCGTGCGGCCGAGCAGCTCAACGTTGCCCAGCCCGCGCTTGGCCTGCAGATTCGCCAGCTCGAGGACGAGCTGGGCGTGCCTTTGCTCGTGCGCCATTCGCGCGGCGTCTCGGCAACGGCCGCCGGCAAGGTTCTCTATGACAGGGCCTGCGAGATCCTGCGCGCGGTCGACGACGCCAAGCGCGAGATCAAGGGCTTCGCGGGGTCGATCGACGAAAGCGTCCTGCTCGGCCTGACGCCCGGCATCACGAACCTCGTCGGGGCAGAAATCCTGGTCGAGGCGCAGTCCGACCTGCCCAACGTGCATCTCAGCATCTTGGAGGAGATGAGTTTCGTTCTGGTTGAATCGCTCGAGCGCGATGAAATCGACATGGCGCTCGCCTACGAGGTCTCCGAGCGGTCGGGCTTCGTCCGCACGCCGCTGATCGAGGAGGAGATGCTCTTCGTCAGCGCTTCCGGAACGACGGATTTCGACGGCGACGGCATCGAGTTCGTGCAAGCTCTGAGCCACCCGCTGGTGCTCGCCGGCGACCGTGATCCTGCGCGCCGCATGGTCGCCGCCGCCGCAGAGAAGCTCGCCCTGCCGCTCAACGTGGCTTTCGAGGCCTCCTCCATCGCCATGATGAAGAGCCTGATCGCGAGCGGCAAGGCCGTGGGCATCATGCCCTTCGGCAGCGCGGCGGACGAAATCCGCCGCGGCGAGCTGTTCGCGCGGCGCATCCGCAACCCGGCGATCGTCCGCACGCTCTATCTGGTGCGGTCGAGCCGACGCGCGCCCTTTCGCGCCGAGCGCGAGATCCAGGATTTCATCCGCAGGATCACGCTGCGCTTCGCCAGCGATCTCGGCCCGCTGGGAAACAAGCTACCTGGCCTCGAACGCAGCGGCCAGCCTGAGCTCGTCGCGGCGAAGTGAGGACGCGTCTCGTGCTCTTCCTTCAGATCTTGAAGGCTTCCGTCGTTCCAGGGTGAAACAGCTCGTCGACATCGACGAGACGGCTGGACAGGCCCTGCGCGTGATGATGGTGCACGAACGCTTCCAGCACATGGCGGTTCGCCGGCAGGCCATAGGTCCAGAAGGCCGAGCCCATGAAGCTCTTGGCACGCCGCAGCTGTTCCTCGATGAAGGGCAGCGTCACCTTCGTCGCCGAGGTGTCGGCCAGACGCTCCAGCGCGATCTGCTTCGACTGCTCGAAAGCCTTGAGCACGGCCATCGGCAGCCACGGATGGGCATCGGCGATGGTCTTGCGCACGCCGATGATGTGCATGATCGGAAAAATCCGGGTGCGCTCGTAGAACGCCATGGCCTCGGCCGTGGGATCCTCGAACAGCCAGGTCAGGTCCTTGTTGTCGGGCGTGAAGCTGGTCGGCGCGCGCGGACCCATGAAGGCGTCGATCTCGCCCGCGGCCAGCATGTCCCGCAGCGTCTGCTCCGGGCCGATATCCTCGACAGTGACGCCCGGCGGCAGCGCGGTCTTGACCTTCTCGAGCCGGCCGGGCTCCTCCAGACCGCCACGCACCCAGCGGATATCGGACAGCTTGACGCCGTAATCCTCCAGCAGGGCGCGTGTCCAGACATTGGCCGAGAGCTGCCATTCCGGCGTTCCGACGCGCTTGCCGACAAGGTCCTGCGGCCGGCGGATGCCCGCATCCCTGCGCACGATGATCGAGGTGTGGCGGAACGCGCGGGAGACGAAGGCCGGAACGCCGACATAGGGGCTATCGCCGCGCGATGTCCGCAGGACGAAGCTGCTCAGCGAGAGTTCACAGATGTCGAAGGCCTCGTGGCGCATCGCGCGGAAGAACATCTCCTCCGGCGACAGCGTCATGATCACGGGATCGACACCGTCGATACGGGCGACGCCGTCGATGAGCGGGCGGTTGCGGTCATAGTCGCCGATAGCGACCGACAGGCGCAGCTGGGTCATCAGTTCTGGCCTCCGGCGGCACGCGTCAGCGACGCGACCATGGCTGGGGTGTAGCCGGGCTCGGTGCGGACATCGACGACAGCGACGCCGCCTGCATCGACATGGGCGACGGCCCGCCTCAGCGCCTCTTCCAGTGCGGCATTGTCCTTGACCGGGCCGATGCCGAGGGCGCCCTGCGCGGTGGCGACGCCGGCGATGTCGATCTCGGGGTCGGCCATGCGCTGGCCGATCCACTTGTTCTCGACGGGCCGGCCGCGCATGCGCGCGACCCGCTCCTGATGGACCTCGTCGTTGAAGAAGGATTGGTTGTTGGCGACGATGATCAGCAGCGGGATGCGGTAATGCACCGCCGTCCAGACCGCGGTCGCGCCCATCAGGAAATCGCCATCGCCGCCGACGCAGACCGGGAGGCGGCCGCTGCCGCGCAGAGCAAGCGCGGCGCCGACCGAGATGCCCGGCCCACCGCCGATGCCCCCGCCACCATCCGAGCCGAGGAAGTCGAGCGGATGGCGGAAGGGCCAGAACGCGCCGTCCCAGCCGAGCGGCAGATGAACGAAGGAAACCTCGCGATCCCCGGCCACCTCGTGCAGCCCGGCGGCGATGTGGCCCATCGTCACCGGACCGCCCGTCAGGGCAGGAAGATTGGCGGGAACCTGACGCTCGTTGCCGGGCCGCGATCCCGCACTCTCCGGAAGCACCTCGAGCAGTTGCGCGACGACCTCGTCGGGATCGCAGGCCAGCATCAGGTCAACCGGCGGCAGCGCCTGATGATCCATGCTCCAGCCATTGTGGACGACATGATCTTGCGAGACCTGGAGGATCATCGGCGCCGGCTCGCCATCGGCGAAGGCCGCCGACAGGGTTCCGCCCAGATCGACCCAATCCAGGCTCAGCACCACATCGGCCTGCCCGAGGATCTGGCGCGCTTCGGGGACGGCGTAGATGCCGGGTGCACCGGCATGCAGCGCATGGTCCGTCGGGAACGCCGCGCCGATCTTGAGATCGGTGAGGACGCGTGCGCCAAGCCGCTCGGCCAGCGCCACGCGCCTGTCCCAGGCCGCGACGTTGCGCGAGACCCGGCCGGCCAGAATGACGAGCCGCTTGGCACCCCGGAGGATGGCTGCGACCTCGGCGATCTGCGCCCGCGAGGCGCTGACGGTGACCGGCGGACGATAGCGCGCGGACGTCAGGGGTGGCAGCGGCTTGGTGATCGCCTCCTCCTGGAGACCGGCGTCGAGATTGACGTAGACCGGCCCCTTCGGCGCCGTGTCGGCGATCCAGGCGGCGCGCAGGATCGATTCCCGCGCAGACACCGCGGAAGCCGGCTGATCGTCCCATTTCGTGTAGTGGCGCACGATCGCGCCCTGGTCGCGCGCGGTGTGGATCCACTCGATCCAGGGGCGACGATGCGAGGCGTCGACCGGGCCGGTGGCACCGAACAGGATCACCGGCATCCGGTCGCACCAGGCGTTGAACACGGCCATCGTCGCGTGGAACAGGCCGACATTGGAATGGGCCGCAGCCGCCATCGCCTTGCCGGTGACCTTGGCATAGCCATGCGCGATCGCCACCGCATGCTCCTCGTGCAGGCACAGCAGGAGTTGCGGCTGCGCATTGCCGAGATGGTTGACCAGGCTGTCGTGCAGGCCACGGAAGCTGGCGCCGGGGTTGATCGCGATATAGGGGATGTCGAGCGAGCGGATCGCTTCCGCCATCACGTCGCTGCCGAAGGCGACGGCCGAATTCGACAGACCTGCCGGCAGTTCGACCGCCGCCGGATCGCTCGCCTGCGCGGCACTCTTGGGTTGGCGCTGGGTGCTGCTCATGTCCGGACCGCATCCTTCAGGTTTGATCTCGTAAGGTTGATCTCGATCGAGCGATGGCCGAAGCCATGGCGCCGCGAGGCCTGGGGTGCATATCGGAGCGATTGACGGCTCCGATCAAAGACCGATGTTCTTGGTCTGAAGTCAGATTTCGTTTGGGCGACAGCGCAGGACTTAGCGGCGCGCCGCAAAACGGACGTGGACGTTCTTCTCGCGCGTGAAGGAGAGAAGTTCCTCCAGGCACTCCTCGCGGCCGATGCCGGATTGCTTGAAGCCGCCGAACGGCGCGCCGAGGAAATGCCGGCTGACCTCGTTGACCCAGACGAAGCCGGCATCGGTCTCGGTCGCCGTTCGCAGCGCCGCATTGAGGTCATTGGTCCAGATCGAGCAGGTCAGCCCGACCTCCAGCGCGTTGACCTCGCTCATCATCTGCGCCTCGTCGCGCCAGCACAGCACGGACAGGACGGGGCCGAAGATTTCCTCCCGCGCGATCCGCATGTCCGGCCTCACATCGGTAAAGACGGTAGGCTCGATGAACAGGCCATTCGCCAGTTCCGGCGCCTGCGGCCGTCCGCCGCCATGCAGGAGACGCGCGCCTTCGGCCTTGCCGGCCTCGATCAGCCCCAGAATGCGATCATACTGGGCGCGGCTGGCGATGGCACCCATCGTGGTATTCCAGTCTTCCGGAAGGCCCGGCCTGAATGCGCCGATGCGCTTAGCGAGCTCCCCGAGCACCGCGTCATGGATATCCTCGTGCAGGAAGGCGCGGCTGGTCGAGCCGCAGGACTGGCCGCACCAGGCGAAGTTCATGCCGGCGATCATGCCGTCCGCGACCTGTGCCGGATCCGCATCGGGAAACGCGATCAGCGCATTCTTACCGCCGAGTTCGAGCAGGACCGGCTTGACCTGCTCGGCCGCGGCACGCATGACCGCGCGCCCCGCGGCGACGCTGCCGATCAGGGCGACCTTGGCGACATCGGGATGGGCTACCAGCGCCGCGCCGGCTTCGCGGCCGCCGGTCACGACATTGAAGACGCCGGGCGGAAACAGATCCACAACAAGTTCGGCGATGCGCAGGGCCGAGAGCGGCGCCTGCTCGGGTGGCTTGACCACGACCGTATTCCCGGCAGCGAGCGGCGCCGCTGACTTGCCGGCCGCGAACATGAACGGATGGTTGAAAGGGATGATCCGGGCCACGACACCGAGCGGCTGACGGATCGAGACATTGAAGCGGTCCGGCCCCATCGGGATCGAGGCGCCCTTCATCTCGGTCACGAGGCCGGCAAAGAAGTCGATCTGAGAGGCTGCGATCTCGGCATCGCCAACCATCGCGCGTGCCGGATTGCCGCAATCGACCGCGTCGAGGATCGCGAGTTCATGGGCGTTCTCACGGACGATGGCGGCGAAGCGGCGCAGGATACGCGCCCTTTCGAGTGGCGGCATATCCCGCCAAGCGGCAAAGGCCGCCTTGGCCGAGGCGACGGCAGCCTCGACATCGCCGGCATCGGCATCGGCGCAATGTCCCAGAGGCGCCCCGCTGCCGGGGCTGAAGACCTCGAAATCCCGGCCGGAGGCAGGCTGGTGCCATGCACCGCCATAAAACAGGCCGCGCTGAACCGGCAAAGTCGCTCTTTCGGGCAGTGGATGAAGCGGGTCGGCAAGAGCGGTTGATGCGGCCATTGTGCCTCTCCAAAGTCAGAAGTCGTGCTGGATCTGACTACGGCGGTCGTACCCGGCGCGTCCAAAAGCAGATTGCTATATCTCCCAGACAGATTGATTGAGGCGACATCGCACTGGATCAAGACTACGCCCCCGGATGCACGGACCTCGGAAGCGTCTTGCGACGCGGGCGACTGGTCATGTCCCCTTTCCGTCACGACCCAGGTCAAGCTGACCGACCGGCTTCGGGAGCTCAACAAGGATCAGTACGGGTGCGTCACCGTCAGCGCCGACGGCTATCCCTGTTCCGATCGAGGCTTCGACAACTGGATGTTCCAGCACATCCTGCCCGTCGGAGAGCCCCTCGCGGGCTCGCCGGTCAAAATCGCCAACAAGTGCCTTCCGGTTCGGCTGCCCCGCGGGCTCTCTAAGGATGAATTCGAGGAGCGCCTCCATCTGTACATGGAGGACGCTTCGCTCAACGCCTGGCTCAAGACGCCGAAGCGCAGGCGCACTGCGCGCAGATCGGCTGCACGCCTGAGGAGTTCACGCGCGGCATGGCCTATGGCTTCGGCGACAGCGCCCGCTGGAGCGAGGCCAAGGAGTTCTACTTCATGCGGCCGAAGTCCGACGACGCGGATCGGCTCATCCGGATCGCCGAGGTGATCATCCACGACTGGGTCATGAACCCGGCGTCCAGGGACAAGCTCGTCAGCTACAAATCGCTAGGCCAGGGTTACGTCGAAGCTTTTCGTAGCCGACAGGCGCAGCAGCGTTACCGGAGCCGTTTTCTATTGGAGCCGGCTCGCGCCTGGCGGGACGGCGGGCCATATCGCCAATGCGAGAGGCCTGGACGACATCAACTGTCTCCCTGGGCTCTCCCTGCGGCCTCCCTTCGCAAAACTGAGGGGAAGGCCGGGGCCTGCCCGTGGAAGCCGACCAGGGGCTGGCTCCCAAGCCTCTCCCTGTAGCTTCCCCTCATAAAACCCAGGGGAGGGCCGGGGCTTGGCCGGTGGAGCCAAACAAGGACGGCGTCCCTGGGCTCTCCCTGCGGCGTCCCCTCACAAAACGCAGGGGAGGGCCGGGGCTTGGCCGAGGGGAGCCAAACAAGGACGGCGTCCCTGGGCCTTCCCTGCGGCGTGCCCTCAAAAAACCAAGGGGAGGGCAGCGGCTTGGCCGGGGGAGCAAGGATAGTCAGTCCCTGCGACGTCTGGGCTTCTGAACCCGTGAGAGCGCGTTCGCTCGGCTTGATCCGGCACTTGCTCGCGAGCATCGTCGCAAGGGCAAGGCGACGGGCTTGGTATAATCTGGATGATCGCGGCAAGGCGTGCAACGGCGCTTGAAGGGCAAAACGAACGCTGTTCGGCCGCACAATCAACGCTCCGAACAGTGCCGAACCGGCTGTTGCCGTCGTCATTTATTCCGTTGTCTTGCGGCTTTTGCGGGCCCACGGCGCGTGCTGTTTTGCTGCGACCCACGGAATGATGTTTACCGGCTGCGCGGCGATTGCCGCCGTAAGGACCGGTATCTTCTTCATGTCCTTGGCGATAGCCTTGAGCTGAAACGCGTTGGCATAGCGCTCCGTGGTCTCACTCTTTCCGCCATGTCCCATCATGTCGGCCCGCATTTCGTCGCTGACCCGCTTCTGCTTGAGCTCGTCGTTGAAGGCATGACGCAAGGGGTGTGCCGTGATGCCGACCAGCTTCGCTTTGGACCATTCGTCATAGTAGCGGTCCCCCAGCGGGCTTCGGCTGGAAGGCGATCGCAGTTCCGGAAACAGGAGCTTATATCCGGTCGCCTTGATCCGATCGGCATATTCGATGATGCCTAGCCGAAGCAGCTCTGGATGCAGCGGTAGAAAACGTCGCGACTGCGCGTTCTTCAGGCGCCGGATCTCGTTGTCCCACACCTTGACGTGCGCGATGCGTTCGCCCGTTTCCGCGACCGGCATGATTTCGTCGACGAGGAGCCCGCAGAACTCTTCACGCCGCATCCCCTGATAATAGGCAAACAGGGCCCGAAATACGCCGCTCGATGATAGATGTTGTCGCCTGGTTCGAAGGGCTCGTCCCAATCACGGCAGCCCAGGTACACGGGCTGGGTAAAGAGCTGCGCAATGATCGGCTGCTTGGGAATCTCTCGCTGGTCCCGCGCTCGACCCGTGCTTTTGGGTTTGAACCTCGAGAACTTCAGCTCCGCATCGAGCTTCGTTCCTTCCAATCTGACACGCTCCAGCAGCTGATCGAGGAACGTGAAGTGACGCCCGAGGGCGCCCGCCTCAAGCCCGCGTTTCGAGACCGGCAGAGCGTTCGCCTTCCGTTTGAGCTCGGCGATGGAGGCCTTCAGATCCGCAGGCGACTTTCCGTATGACTTTCCGAGTTCGTGGAGCAGGAACTGCTTGAATCGATGAAGGTGCGGCTGCCTGAGGTCGCGTAGGTCCCCGATCGAGCACTCCTGCCTCAGGAATCGATCGAGAAGATCGCAGATTGAAAAGAACTGGCTCTGCGTCTTCGCCGTCCATTCCTCCTTTTTCACCTTGTCTTTCGAGAGGCTCCGGGCGACGTCCATGACGCGAAGGCCAGTCGTGGCCTCACGCATGTCGGATGCAGTATCGTCTGCGACCTGTGGCGGGCCCCCCAGTTGCCGAGGCGCCGTCATTGCGCTCTTGGCCTTGCCGTCATGCCCCGTGTCGAGCGCGCTGGTTGCGCCGTGGGTCGACCACGCGATCGAAGGAGGAGACGTCTGCGCCTCCTCGACCAGAGCCGCGAAGTCGAACTCGTCCGTCTCGGCCGGCAGCGTCTTGAAGGCGGCCTCGCTTTGCGCCCGCGCATAGAGCCGCTCGGCCCGGGCGATATTGTCCGGGTGAGGGGGGCGCACCGATTTCGACCAGGATCTTGCCGATCGCATGCAGCATATGAGCCACGCGTTTGGGCGAGGAATGCCATCCGACCGCATCGGAGATCGCAGCAATCTCGGCATCTGTCAGGCCTGCAGCGGCCATGGTAAGCCGGTCCTGATCGCGCACGACCGCCGGAGATCCCTGCTCCGCAAGCATCCGGAAGCTCCAGCCGTCGACGAGGGCAAGCCTGCGATCGCTTTGCGCATCGACCGCGCCGGCGCCGGGCAGGGCGAATGCGCGCCGAATGATCTCCTCGTGGATCGCAAACGAGCGCCGGAAGAAGTCCTTGAGCTGGTCCTTTGTGACCAGTCGGCGGAAAAGGACATCACCATTTTCTCGGCAGCCGCATCGAGTTGCGCTGCGAGATATCGCGCAGATTTTAGTTCCCGTGTCCTTAAGCTGACGACGACGCAGCGCTGATTCAGGCGTCTTGCCAGATCAAGGGGCAGGCGACGCCGCCAGTAATAAACCGCGCCGCGCCGTTCGAGATGAGATGCAACCGCCACGTGCCTGCCTCATGTGCCAGACCTGTGTGCCATACCCCTGTGCACCAACTGGTGGAATCATCCCCAGCTAGCGCGTCGAGGGGAGCATTCTCAGTGACTTAGCGGAGGCTGGCTGGGGCGGGAGGATTCGAACCTCCGAATGGCGGTACCAAAAACCGCCTTGCTGCAGCAGGAATGTATAAACGCATTCCTGCGGAAATCCCTAGCCTGTCGGCATTTTCGGCGGTAAATGGTTGTCGGTCCTTTTTCCGACGATGAATTTCGTGGACAATTCATGGACAGCTAGTGGGAGCGCGCTTTGCCTACACCGGAGAACCTGCCCGCTGGCTTTGAGCGCTTGCCCTCAGGAAGCTTGCGCGTTCGAATTCGCCTTACGGGGCACAATCCTGTCCAGAAGACTTTTCCGCTCCGGGGAGAGGGCCCTGCCCATCGCAAGCGGCAGCTGGATGAGGCAAGGACTTGGGACGCGACGACGCGTCAGAACCTTGATCAGGGTACGCATATCGACATCTCTCAGATCAAGGACTTGACCGTAGGAGACGTGCTGCGTGCCTTTCGAGACAAGGGGCTGGCAGGCAGCAAAGAGAAGAACGCGCGCAAGGATCTGAACAGGATCAAGCAGGTGCTCCTTGACGATATTTCGTCGGTTAGAGTTCTGCAGCTGCAAACATCTCGGCTGGCGGCGTACCGCGACGAACTCATAGAGCAATACAGGGCGAAGCTCCGCACGCGAGCGGAGCAAAAGCAATCGAACTTGCCAAGCGACCTGGATGGATCAACGCCTGAATCCAGGCCAGTTGAGACTGAAAAGACCCCAGCGAGGTCGACACTCGTCAACAAAATTGGCGTCATTTCGCGCGCAATGAACTATGCGCGCGAGAACATCCATAGTGCAATTCCCCGCGTTGCCTTGCCCAGAATGCCCCGCGCGACGCCTGGACGCGACCGACGTGTAAGCGAGGACGAACTCGAAGCGATTCTCCGTATTGGCGACACGATCGATCCAGTGATCCCGCACATCGTAAAATTTGCGATCGCCACCGCCTTGAGAAAGGAAAAGATCCTAGAGTTTCACGAAAGGCTCGTGACCGAGATCGGCTCCGGTTACCAGGTGATCAAATATCCTCGCGGTGAAAAGCCTGAAAAAGGGGTCGGTTTCATACCAGTAACAAGCGACCTCCGTTCGCTCATCAACGAGGCCAAGTCGGCGCTTAAAGTCGCGGACCCATCAGCACGGCTTTTTGATATCGGGGAGGCTCGGTTCGACAACACTTGGCAGGAGACCCTGGCTCAGGCTGGGATTAAGGACCTGCACTTCCACGATTTGCGTCACGAAGCCACGAGCAAGTTCTTTGAGAACGGGCTTGGGATGATCGAGGTCATGTCGATCACCGGCCACAGCACTACCGAGATGGTGAAGCGCTACAGCCATTACTCGGCTATCAAGATCATTAAGAAGCTCGATCGGGGCAACGATCTTGTCGCTCTCATGGAAGAGCTGTCGCACCTCATAAATGTTTTCCTTCGCTCCGGCGGCGAGCGAACGGCGCTCGACAAATTGGTAGCGACAACGGCCAACGCGATGGGCCAAGCCGCCTGAGCCGCGGCTTTTATGGCAGCTTAGGCTTTGGTTGGAGGCTTGCGTCTAAAACGGTCGACATTTCGCTGACGGCCGACCTTTCTAGGAGGCGTTTTCGACTGGGGCTGATCATCTGCTGCATCGGGTGCCAACCAGGCACGGGCCTGGTTCAGGGAAATGCGGACCACAGAGCCGCGACGAACGGAGCAGGGCAAACCGTCTCTCACCCATCGGACAACCGTCTGTCGGCAGACGTTGACCCTCTCGGCCAACTCCACGGGCGTCAGAAATTCATCAGAGGACACGGGGCAGACTCGTGGCTTGAAATGCCACCTCCAGCCTGCCAGCCTTTGGACGTCTCGCCGTGGCTTAATGGCGAGAGTGGTGTGTCGACCGCGATCAAGATTTATGAAAGGGTCACGGTGCCAAATCGGGGGGGCGATCGACGCACCAGTACGATCTCGCATGAAAATGGTGCCGGCAATAGGACCTTGCGAAGTTGGTTAACAGGGCACTTCTGAACGATTTTGGAGAGTGCCGGTCAACCCGCGTGGAAGCGGTCGCGCCGCTGGCTTGCGCCGCCCAGCGACAAACACGCGATGCAGAGCCGGGATGACATTGGCGCAAGTTCCTGTTATACACTGTATTACAATTGAGGTATAACACTTGAGCAAAGCCGAGCTGTCCGACCCGATCGCGTTGCGGATTCCGGTCGATGTCCTGACCGACATCGAGAAGATCGCGACGGCTTCCGAACGCACGCGTTCCTGGGTGATCGTCCGGGCGCTGAGGCTTTATCTGGCCGGCGAGGGAGCCGACTGCCTCGCGATCCTTCGTGGGCGTGAAGAAGCCGCAGCGGGTAGTGGTCATGACGCTGATGACGTGCTCGCGGAACTGGAAAGCGTCGTTCGCGGTTAGGTCGCTTGATGAAGGTCCGGCTGTCGTCGGAGGCGAGAGCCTACGTCGCCCAGGAAGCACGGTACCTGCGGGATCGGAGCGCCTCTGCGGCTCTCAAATTCAAGGAAATCGTGGACCGAGCAATCCTGCTGATCGGGCAGCACCCCGCTGCTGGCTTTCAGCAATCGGGCGTTCCGATCAAGGGATCGCATCGCGTCGTCATCGGGGGTTACCTCTTCGACTATGACATCATCAACGACGTGGCCTGGATCCAGAACGTAAGGCACTCCCGGAACTCCCCAACCATCCCGATCGAGCCCGATGCCGATTATGAGGAACCTGACCCGGCAGCCGATCGAACACCCGGCAAGCGATGAGCGTCTCAGACCTTCTTACGCGGACGACGCCGCTGCCCGTAGCCTTTCCAGATCGCTGACGGTGATTGATCCGTCGCGGCGAGGGCAATCAACAGGACTGCGTCCCGTTGTCGATGCGACGGGCATCCTCACGCCAGGCCATCTCGTTTGCATAGCTCGCTAAGTGCGGACCAGCGATGTGGTGGTGGACCCCGATCTCCGCCCGCCTGATCCGGGAGAAGAAGCTCTCGGCTCCGTTGCCGTCGAGAGCCATACTATAAAGCTGATCGTGCCCCCCCCTGTTCCCTCAGTACCATGTCAAAGCCGGGATCAGACGGCCTCTAGAACGAACGCCGAGCCGCCGCGCTACCACTTTTAAAAAAGACGGGCAGCTGTGGCCCGATACGGTCAAGTGAGACGTGTACATACTTTCGATACAACAGGTCTTGTACTCATACCGAACTTTCTCAATTCGTCGTATCGAGGATCAGAAGGCCAGGATCGCGCAAAATGTGGCGCCTCAGACAATAACAGAGAGATTTTGGTTGAGCCTGAGTCTCAATTTCTCGTCTCAGTTCTGATCCGATTATGACGTTGCATGACGAATCCGTTCGCTTGGGGTGTGTGCCCTCAGCGACCGCGATCCAGCCGTTAAGGGACTGGACGGAGACGCACAGCAGCTGGCTCGCCCGTGATATGAGCGTCGCGGGATGGCGCTGGACAATACCGAAATCTAGCAACCCTTGCCATTCCCACTAAGCGTGCCGGCACGCCGAACTTCGAGCGAGCCCGTTCAATCGCCCGCGGCAGTGGGCCGACGAGTGGCGATGGATCCCGCAAGCGGCTATAGACAGTTGGCTGATCTACCAGTTGCGCCGTTACAAAAATGAAATCGGCCCCGGGAGCGCTCCTCCCCGAGGCCTTGAAAACTAGCACCGCCAGAAATGCTTCGGCGGATGCAGGCGCTAGCTGCTAAGCGACAATTTTGGCCGTTGATCGCCGATATCCTGCTTCGATTTGTTTTCCGCTTCCAATCGCATCACGGTCAGAGATAGAGCCTGGATGTGGTTGGCCATGATAGCGATCGTGGCCCTTAGCGATTGAACGCTAGCGTCCCGCCTTTCGGCACGTTGAGCGGCGGTCAGCGTCTTGCTGGGGCGACCTTGGTCCAAGAGGTGCTTGGCGACCCTCTTGTTCCATTCCTTCCTTAGCTCCGGATCGCGATACGCGGTCGCGCGAGAGACACCGGCCGTCTTTGCCAGGTTGTCGAACGAAAGGTCGATTTGGGCATCGCTGCGGGCCGCCTCGAGGAGTGTCCCCATTGTGGAGACCAGAGCGTTGCGATTCTTACTGAGCATGATGTCGATCCGCGGACTCGATGGCGTCGATGATGGCCTTGTATTGCGTTTTTTTTGACCGAAGGATCTCGCGTTGAATGGGGGACAGCCGATTGCGATTGGCCAGCCGCTCGACGTCTGCCAGCGCCACCTTCCAGACGCTTACATGCTTGCGTCGCCAACAGGCGTTTTCGCAGTTCGGATCACATAGTCCGCGAACCGGTTCGTCATGGATAAAGGAGTTCGTCTTCTCCATGCACTTCGCCCGCGAGGGATCAAAAAAGCAATCGGCGAGCAGTCCGGGATAAAAGCTCTTCGAAAGATGGGCCAACATATTTTCGCGGCGGCCGGTCTCGACGATCATCCCCGGATAATCGCCGATCTGATCGCGAATAAAATCGAACTCCGCACCAAGGACCGAAGCCATGGGGCCAGCCGTCTTCGACCCAGCTCCATCGTCGGTGTACATTTCAACGATGTCGGCCATTCGCGCGAGAGATCTTTCCTTCTCGATTTCCTCACGGAATCCGGATCCTGGCGCTCCTGCATATCCCTCGAACATCTGTACCGAGGCGTGGCCGTATTGAAGCATTCCGGCGACGATACCGAACGGACGATTTGCGATGTACCACGCGATCGTCCGACGGAACATCTTGGTCGTAATCGGACGAAACTCGTGGATCGGTATCGATGTCAGCTCGGCGTGGCCAAGGAAGGGCGCCATCGTCGTGTTGATGTGATTTATGAAATCCCTGATGTATCGATTGATTTTATTCGCCAGGCTGATCTTTTTGCCCTTCCGGATGCGGTTGAATGCCGTGAACAGCAACAGCGAACCAGCTTCCGTCCGTTCGTGCATGCCCAGCTCTTCCATGACCGCGATCGCCTTCGACACGAGCGGCAGGACGATCCAGGTTCGCGGCTCTCCGTCAACAGCTCGGCCCTTATACTGCTTCGAGCGCGCGTAAATGCGGATAATGTTGCCTTCTTTATCTCGCAAAATCTCGATCGGCCGAGTAGCCATGGCCTGGATTTCACTATCTCTCATCCCCGAAAGATAGGCGCAGATGATGTAACATGCCGCGATGAGGTTGCGGCCTTCCAGATGAAGCTCATCGCCACTCCTAAAGGGAGGGCGCCAGGGGCGACCAAATTCCGGTACGATCGAAGGCAACGAGAAAAGCGTGCCAGGCAAGTTCCGATTGTGCTCGACGGCTGCCTCTTTCAAGCGAATATCAGCGCGCTTGAATGTCATCTTCAAGAAGGTCGTTACGCCCTGTTCCGCGATCTCCGGCTCATCGCTCAGATTGTCGATAACGAACTTGAGACGACCCTCGAACAGAACGCCTCTATGAGCCGGATCCCAATCCAGCAATTTCACCGTATGGTTCGCGGCAAAATCATTGATGCAGTTTAGGAGCGTTATGTCCCGCGAAAATTGCTCAACATAGGCTATTGACCAACGAAGCAGTGGATCCATGATACGTTGCGGGATCCTCGGCGTCGAATTTTCTGAGCTGCTCTTGACGTCGGCAATTATGGACGTCGACTTTCCCGCCCAAGGGAGGAACTGAATGCGATCTTCCGAAAGCATTCCGGCGCTTTCATAAAGCCAAAACACCACGCGCAATTTTTGTGCTATTACCGCACTGGAGTGGCCGCAATCATATCTTAAATATCTGACGTATCTATCAAGAAAGTCCTGACGAATATCGACGAGCCGAGCTACAATGCTCAAATCCATAAAATTATAGAGATCTTTTAGGCCAAGAAGCGTTTGGTGAACAGTAAATGCGGATGGCGGCGCCACACGGCGCTGGATCTGTACCGGTTGTAGCGGCGCGTTGAGTCGCTGCATCGCCATTTCGCGGGCTGTCAAATTGCGGACAGGGTCGCGAAAATGCTCCGCGAAATTGAACCCGAGGGTTCCGGCGTTTTCGCGATATATAAGGGCATCCAGCTTCCAGTATTGATCCGCGAAACGCGGATCTTCAAGGCTGTCCTTGCGGATGCGATCGCGGGCCTTGCCGGTGACAACGGGCTGTTCGTCTTTCCAGAAGCGCGATGTCAGTTGGTCCGTGCTGGGAGTGAGGTCCATCTCTACCATCCTTTCGTCAGTTCGGCGGGCAGCCAGAGCAGTTGACTGTCTTCGGACGCAATTGCCCGCGCGTCTTCGAGTTGCTTTGAGGAAAACTTGGGCAGGATGTTCACAGTTATCTGGCCGAAGGCGTAGCCGTATCGTGAAGCCCATGAGCCGAGGTCCAGGGCCTGGCGCATGAAGATCACGTGGTCGAGAAAGGCTAGGATCGCAGGGAGGTTCGCAGCCGATATCACGGCGTTCTTGCAGGTCAGGCACCCCCACACCGGGCTTTGGCAATGCGGCGTGGTCGTACCGGGTTTGTTAAACGGCGAGTTCGTAATGTCCTTGCACCCGGCCATCCAGACGTCATCAAGATCGGACGCCTGGTCCAGGGGCTCCTCATCTGGATCGATTTCCTCGGTGAGGATTGTCGGATGCATGGCATTATTCAGAGCGGCAAGAAGCGCTTCCTCGATCGTGCGCTCGTGGATCTGCTTCATCGCCTCGACGTTGGCGTAGTGAAAGTCATGGATGCGGGGTGAATGGTCGCCAGCCAATCTTGCGGTTGTGGGGGACGATTTGTAGCGCTGCGCTTTGTATGTTTTGCGTAGACGAGCGAGCGCTATTGTGCGGAGCCGTTGGCCATCATCGCCGAACACCGGGTATTTTTCGCAGAAGCGAGTGCAATCCTGCGATTTGATTTTCAAGCGTCTGATCTGGTCGAAACCGCTGGGGGTCTGCTTGCCGTACCCCACCAGTAGCCATTGCGCCTCGCTCGGAGCCGCAACTTTACGCGCCGACGAGGTCAGTTGTTGGGCTAACTTGATCAGGCCCGGGCCCGTCCAACCGGTGCCCGTCGCCGGGCATCTGACGGCTTGCTCCTCCTCATGACCCGTACGGCGCTTCACATAGCGAACATCCGAATAGCTCCCGGACTCGTTTGCCAGGCAGTCGTTCTTCAGCTCCCTCACGGACTCGATTGGAATGCCGGTCAAAAGTGAAATTGCGATAGTGAAGGCAGTCAGATCCGTGCTGTTCAGGTACAAGAGTTGGTATAGATCGACAGGAGACTTTGTTAGCCCGCTTTCATCCAGGCTCCGCGCGAGTCTGTTTTGGAATTTTCCCAGTAGGCGTTTGCCCATGATCGGGCCGTTCTCTTCCACGAATTTGAGAAAATCATATACGTTCCTATGGTGTTTGCTGATCCGCCTTTTGGTTTCATATTCCGCTGGGGCGGCATTTAAACGCTCGCGTGCCTCTTCGATTTGTCGAGCGGCCGCGTCCAACAGTTGCTCGGCAACATAATCGGAGTAGGGCTCACGACGTTTGTCGTCGCCGAGCAATCCTCGTCGCGTAGTCGTCAGGAGGCGTTGCGCCAGGGTAGGCGGGAGTTCAACATACTCCCCAGCCAGCCGAATGAGGCGGACCAGATGGGCCGTGGTTGTATAGGCGTGCCGAGAGGTGGAGCCGTGTTCCTCATAAAGGAAATCCTCGAAGCCATCGATATCGTCACTCGTCACTTCGACGAACGAGGTCAGGATCCTGTCATCGGCTGCCAACCAAAGCCCGAATTGCCTGAATGCATGGGCATAATGCTCGACTGCGGCAGGCGATTTGATCGATCCAGTGACTTTCAATTCGCTACGTAGAACCTTGAGGAATTCACGTGCCCAGACCGGATGGCTGTGGGTCGTCAGATTCATCGAGGCGTGCCGGCCGTTGCTGAAAGCCTGACTCAATCGAAGGTCGGGAAACTGCTCACTCATTGACATTGTCCCTTCCTGCGGGAGCCGGGCTGAGCTCCGCCCAGCCCTCAACTTCGCCGTCGATAATTTCAGATGCCTGTTCGACGTAGGTTAGGTAGATTCGAGTCGTCGCCTGGCTGGCATGACCGAGAAGACGCTGAAGCTCTGTGAGCGGATCAGCGATCAAGCTGTTATAGGCCTGCGGACTAGAAGTCTTACGTTCGTGCCGCAGATTCTCGATGTTTTCACAGGTCGCTTCAATCAGCTGAGTAAGCTTATAGATCGCGAACGTATGACGAAGCGTGTGTGGTGATACCCTCAGGATAATACCATGCTCTTTCTCCAAATGAGCGCGGGCGCGCGAGAACACGGCATTGAAACAGGCCGGACTCGCCGGCAGGCCCGATTCCTGAAGCCACAGCATGCTAGGAGCGAGCAGATGAGACCGGTGATCTACGGAATACATCAGCTTCCGGCGGGCAATCGAGATATCTTTGTACTCCATCGATTTCCATGCGCGACCTGTCGCGGCCTGGCACTCGTTCGAACCTTCTCCCCTTACCCGGATCATTGAGTGCAGGTTTGTGTAGCGGTCGTAGTGTTCCGCGCGAGCTATGCTCGCTCCCCGGTCCTCATCCAGGTATGGCGCGATGACATCGCGGAGAACTCGCCTTGGCACGAGAACGGATCGCGGCCTCTGCCCCTTCGTGGTTTTTCCACCGAGAGTCATCGGAAGATGCCTCTTCAGGAAAGCAGCTTTCTGCTCCGGAATCGGAAGCTCCTTCAGCAATAGCGCGCTGTTCTCCGTAAGCCGGATACCAGTCGTGACAGCAAGTTCTGCAAAAGCGACGTTTCGCAGCGTGGTCTGCGATCCTGAGCCGCCGAGCTCACGAAGGCCCTTATCGCGGAAGGTCTTGTAATCGCTTATGGAGATGCTCTTGATTATTCCCAGTACGGGAACCGTGTCATGCCCGGCTCTCAGGATGTGGCGCCGGATGTTTCTTCTGACCGCCTTTTTTCGGGCAGCGAAAACATCGATTCCGCCGTTCTTCTCAGCCCACCATTCGGTGAACCGACTAAAGGCCGCCATTTGACGTCGCCAGGTGGAACTCTCGATGGTCTTCTTCGTGTCAGAGAAGCGTTCGTAGATACGACGTTTGCGAAAATAGAGGTCGAACTCGTCAGGGCCTGCCGCCTGCAAGCTTTCGCATTTCGTTTCTGTCAGTAGAAATTGTTCGAATTGCCTCAAATCATAAGCATAGCCGCGCCATGTTTTCAGCGAGACGGAACTGTTCGCGAGCGAAAGCAGGAAGGCATTGATGACGCTCTTATACTGCCCGTCCGTATCCAGGAAAAAAGGCATGCCGTCGGGCACGTACTGATCGCGCAGCGCTCGTCTAGCGATTGCCGGCAGTGAGTAGGGTTCCCCACCGATTTGAAGGGGCTTGCCATCGACCAGGATCGACGCATTCAAGCTGTCGCTATTGGTGTAGAAGACGGTCATAGACAGGCCAGCGTGCGTCACGACCCAGTCGGAATGCGGGTATGCGGCACGGAGTAAGACATAGAGACGCCCATCTGCGGTATCGTGTAACTGCAGCATTGGCGCGACCTCCTTTCGCAATTCTTGATGGAAGCTCAGGCAGGTGCCGTTGTGGTTAGCTTTCGTTGATCAGAACATTGAGATTTGCTTGTTCCGAGGTAGGCTAATCGCAGGCCGGCCCGTGCGCGGTCGAGCTACAGTTCGACGATGAAATGCGGGTCGAACTTCACGTTCTCCCGACCATCAGACAACGGGTAGCCCGCCGGGTTCGCGACGATCCTCGTGCTGCCGACCAGGTAGTCGTGGTGTCGGTGATCGTGGCCATGCACCCAAAGCGCAGGCTGGTATTGCATGATGATGCCGGCGAGGTCGGACGCGAAGGCCGGTGAAAGAGGATCGCGCTGAAACTCCGGAGCTACCGAATTGCGGTGCGGAGCGTGGTGGGTGACGACCACCGTTGGGCCCTCGAAGTCCCGCGCGAGTCTGGCCTCGATGAAATTTCGGTCCTGACGATGGAGAGCCAAGGTGTCCTGGGGGCGAAGCAGGTGCCGCTTCTCACCGTGGAGGATGCTTATGCGCCGGTAGTCGTTCATCCTGCGCTGGGCATATTGCTTGGCCGCGATCTGTTTTCCCAGCAATGCGAAATCAGTCCATAATGTTGCCCCGATGAAGCGCACTCCGTCGATCACTACGGTGCCAGGATCGAGCAAGTGAATGCCCTTTTCAGCGGCCAGTTTGCGGCCTTCTGTGCGGACCGACGTCAGCTCATACCCGTAGTATTCGTGATTTCCATTGACGACAACGATCGGCTTTCCCCGGAGAGCACCGTTCTGCTGGGTCGATAGCCAGGTGATCGTGTTGTTGACTGGTTTCCAGGTGTCGCCCGCGAATATAGCGACATCGAAATCTAGGTCGCCGGGAAGATCGTAACTTTCGAATTCCAGATGTAGGTCGCTCATGACAAGCAGTCGCATCTCGTGATCCTTGGGTGGTTGGTGGGGACGGGTATTGACAGCGAGGCGATTTCTTCGCATCCAAATTGCTGAAGCTGGGGGTCAGCCGCCAAGCTCAGCCTCGAGGTAGCCGCGAACCCGATCGAGCGAAGCCATGTCGCCGCGGGCCATCAACTGAAGGGGCGACTGGCCGTCGAACACCGCATTCGGTCGGTGAAGCCAGTCGAAGCTCCGCCTTGGATGGATGAAGATCCGCCGCACACAGGCGTGGATATCGACTAGGATGGTCAGGCGCTTAAGAAACGCATCGAAAGGCTGGTCGGGCCCACCGAGTATCAAAGGTGCGAGCGTTGTCGGCACGCGCCAAGTGCGGATAAGCCTGGTGCCGGCGCGAGTCAAAGCTGTGACTTCTGCCAATGTAAGCTTTCTCATGCCCCAACCAGCTCCATGAATTCCTCGCCGGAGAGGGCGCGGCGCTCGCAGAGGGCTTCGGCCACTGCCCTGAGCTGATCCTGGCGGGTCGTCAGGATGACCATGCACCTTGCGTCCAGGATGCGAAGCTCCGCTTCGACCAGGTCTCGGAAGTGAGGATCGTCGAGCAGCTTGAGCGCTTCGGACGTGGCGGCGCGATGCAAGAGGCTGGAGCCGAGCCCCAAGGATCCATGGATGGCCGCAACGATGACATTGGCGGCATGCAGGTCGGTCCGAGCGCCGTCGCAGGGCTCTCCAAGCAGCAAGAGCTCGGCGTTTCGCCCGGCTAAACCAATGATGACGTGATCCTCAAGGCGCTTGCGCGTCGCCGCCCTGCCGGGAAGCTCGATCGAGGCACTGCCGAGACCATCGGCCTGCCGGATTGTCGTGAGGTGTTCGACGTGCTTGCCGAGGGCGAAGGCTGCAACAGCATGCCCGGCCTCGTGGATGCTAATGCGGCGCAGCTGTTCCGGGGTGAGATCATGCTGGGTCAGAAGCTGCACTAGGTCATCGACAGTCATCTCGCGTTGCGCGTTGCGAGCGGTGGCCGTGGCTGTCTTGACGAGTCGGGCAACGTCGGCACCGCTTGAACCCTGTGCGAGGCGTGCGATTGGAATCAGGTCGGTTTCGGACAGGCGCTCGCGAAGATGGTGCCGGATTATCCCCACCAGTGAGACTTCGTCGGGAAGCTCGATGCGGAAGTGGGCTTCCAAGCGGCCGGAGCGTATCAGGGCACTGTCGAGCCGCTCGAACATATTTGTGGCCCCCAGGACCACAACGCCTTCTCTTTGGTCATCAAGTAATTTCAAGAAGTGATTTACAACGGTTGTCCACCAATCTCGATTACGATTAGATAAACTGGCTCGATCTGGCAGGGCGTCGAGCTCGTCAATGAAAAGGATTGACGGTGAGGATTCGCGAGCCTCTTTGAAGGCGCGTGTCAAACTCTTGATGACTCCGCCGAGATATCCGTCGGAGTCATTGAAAATCTGACCGAGACTGGTCGAGAAAAATGGGATCTGACAGGAGCGGGCGAGGGCGCTTGCAAAGAAGGTTTTGCCTGCACCCGGCGGGCCGTGGAGCAGGGCGGCGCTGGAGATCTCTGCCCATTCTAGTTCGCCACGCCGGTAGGCCTGGATATCGCGAGCCAGCTGAAGGCCCCACTCCTTCTCAGCTCCGTAACCGCTGAGCTCTTCGAGCCGGGGACCGGGAGGCAGTTTTCGGATCCTGGCCTGGCTCAAGCGGTCGTGAAGCGTAGCCAGGCGCGAGTTCGCGCGACGGGCGCTTTCGCGCCACCGGATCGTTGCGAGGAGCGCGCTTGCTGGAGCCAGACCGATCTGTTCGGGCACTTTGTCGATGGATCCCGAGCCGAAGGTCGCGCGGATCATGGCGGCGATATGGGCCCGAGTCGGGTGCTCGACCTTCACGTGGTAATCGAGTGACGCCAGCACCGCGTCCTGAATGTTCGCCAAGCCGTTGACGGCCATGATGACCATCGACTGGCCGCTCATCGCAGACGCCCGCAGAACGGTTTCCTGCGTTTCGCCCTTGGATTTCTCGCTCTGTTTGCTGAGGAACTGCGCGTTGCTGAACAGCCGCCTGGTGGCTGCGAAGATGAGGTCGAGCCAATCGTCGGCAGGCACTTCCACCACGACGATGACCGATCGGCGTTGCCTCAGATCACGCTTCAGTTTGGGCGGGCAAGCGTCCCACAACATGAGGCGACTGAGTCTCTCGGCTGGAGTGATCATTCCGTGGGGCAGGTATCGACGCCGGAGGCTATCGCGAGGCTTGGGCTCCTGTTCCGGTTCGCTCTCGTCCTCAAATTCGGTCGCAACGATTGGGCTACTCATCGGAGCCGTCCTCATGGAGATTTGCCGGTTGCCAGCTGTGGTAGCCGTCCATGCGACGGCCAGTGACCAAGTTCGCGGCTCCCGCCGGCGAGAAGACATCGATGTCGCGAATGAGGATCAGAGCGCCGGCGTCGGGAGCGTGGACGAGGCTGCCGTCGGCAAGAAGGCGACGTCGAAGTTCCGCGCTTCGTTTTGGCAGCGTGTAGTGGATCTCGTGAGATATCCGGGCGCCGGCCAAAACGCGCATACTGCGATCGGCCGATTTGATCGCGAAAGCATGGCAATGATCGCGCTTCAACTCGTACAGTTCGTCGCCGACTAACGGTGCGATTGGTCGTGGCCCATCGATGTCCCTGAACTGGCGCAGGCGCTCCTGAAGCGAAACGGAGACCGCGACCATGCCAACCAGCGGTTCGACCGGACCGAGCAGCAGCAATGCATCACGCAGAAAGCGCTCTGCGCTGATCTGGACGTCCACTGGCAGGGGAGGCAGGGTCGGGCTTCGGTTATCGACCTCGACCAGGCCGGACTGGTGCAGGGTCCAGATGAGGCGTTGCTCGATATAGGCGGCGACGTCTTCCCGGAGCTGGTCATCCGCGCTGGTGATGGCTGCGATCTGAACGTACCGCGCGTCCAAACGGTCGCGTTCATGGCCATCGAGCCTGTTCAGGAGGTGTCGGGCCTCTCCAACATATACTCTGAGCGCACAATCTCCGGTTGCGGTGCAATCAGAAGGTAGATGCCGCTGCGATGAAGCTCGGGCCAAGTGGAGACCCGCCGTAAAGCGTCCCTTGGGAACGTCAGGACGATGCAATCGCTGTTGCCCAGGCGACGGATCGACGGACCAATCGCATCGCGGCTTTCGAGGATGAGATGGATCGTGCGAGCGCGCAGATAGGGCGTGCCCGCGAGCGAGTGGTGAAGCATTATTAGTGGTCCTGGAGTTAGTTTCGCGCGTGCAAGGTCATGCGCACGGAGCGCCAAGAACAATCTGATCTCAGTGGTTGAGGATGGAGGAGAGTCGGACGGAGCGCTTGAAGGGGCGAAGGCCTGAAAGGGCCGGAATCCGGACTCGAAAGGTAGCAGGTAGCGAGTACTGCTACCGTCGTTACTTATCGATTGACCAGGTTTCGCTTGAGCCGATGGTCGGCAGCCAGCCGATTGGAGCTGTCTCCGAAGCAGGAGGCGGATCGAGCCGCAGCTCACCATCGAGGGAAAGATCGTCTGGCGGGTCGAGGAACAGGACACCGCAGGAGACGAGTCCGAGGATGGCATCGAAGCTATCCACACCGGATCCACAGTGCTTCAGGCAATCGCGAACCCGAGCCTGGCCGACAGCGGAGAGGTAGGCAACGACACGGTCGTGATCAGAAGGTTCGATGTGCGTTTGTGCCGATTGAGCGATCTGGAGAGCGTTGGACCAATTCGGCTCGCAACGTAGCTCCTCCGGCGTGGCGGAGAAGAGCCAGAAGTTGCGGCGAAGGAGGACGGCGTCGAGCTGATTCCAACAGTAGCGATACGTAGCGGAGCGGCGGGCTCTGGGCGGCTCAGCGCAAACAACGAAACCACCTGCTCTATGGCGCAACATGTACGCAGCGACATCGTCGAGTTCACGAGCCAATTTCGTGGGAAGCGCGGTTCTGAAATCGAATTCCGCATAGCTATAGCAATTCGGGTCTGCCTCCATGTGAACCAACAATTCGAAGGAGCCCGGTTTGGAGCAAACAAAGGATCCAGAAGCTTTCGTGCTTCGAAATTTCATGACTGGCTCTCGTAGTGGTTGTGGGAGTTGTTGGGGGCAGGGTCCTCCAGTCGATAGAAGCGTGAAAGTGTTCGGGCCCAACGCTTCTCGGGGTCCAACAGGAAGATCTGCGAGGTTGTAATGGGGCCGTCTAGCAACGTCGGGTGACCGGTGCAGTGTCCGATCATAATTTCCGATGGCCGAGTCGCCAGCCGATAGCGACGCAGCACAGGCGCCGAGGCTAGCTCTGCTGGCGCGGGCGTGATGCCTTTGACGATACCATCAAGGTCATCGGCCAATTGTCTCAGCAACTCGATTCGCCTCAGCATGTAAGCGAGTTCGGTCGGGCTTTTGAACATGGTCACAGGTCTCGACTCCTGGTTCGCACAGGCAGTGGGATCGCGCTCCGCTCGGTGGCGTAGGTGCTCAGGTGGGAAATCAGCTGGCGGTCTCAGCTCCCGCAAACGACACGGCGTGCGACATCGTTTCGGAGGAGTCCGCACGCCTGCGAAATCCTGGTGCAATTTATGAATTGATTGCGTAATTCTTCGTCCGCCGACCGCGGGGCTGCAACGCCCTCTTAACCAAGCAGCCCGCAGTGTTCTGCAGGAAACGGAGTGGGGGCGGCACCGGATGGCTGGCCGAAACTCACTCTACGCAACAGCGCGGGCAGGGGATGGACGGGGCGGCTTTCAAGCAGGCGTTGGCGCGGCTGGGCTATTCGCAGTCCAGCTTTGCGCGCGAGCACCACCTGCATTTGCGCACAGTCCAGAACTGGGCGCGGAATGGGCCGCCCGAATTCTTAGTGCCGATCATCAGCGCTTTGATACGGCAGACGATCGAATCCCCACTTTCGCAGGAGTGGGCATCGCCGGGGGCTGCGGCGTCCGAAGGCGCGCGCGCCCTGGATATGTCTCTTCGCTCGCTGCTCCAACGTGCAACACACGCAGGTTGGCCTCGTGAAGTGGTCCTCGCCAGTGTGATGACCTGGGTTGGGGAGCAGGTCATTAACAAGCGGTGATGTATCTCTGATACGACTTTTAACCGTGAATTCTTACCAAGTAGTTAACGAAACGCGGGCTGACTGCGTTTACGGTCATCGCTTGCACGTCTGCAGACGAGCCGTGGCATTTTTGGCAGCGGAGCCTTGGGCTAACCAGTTCGACGAGGGCAGCGAAGCAGCTTGCGCCGCGCCGATTTTCGGCTATTCGGGGCGCCCTTTCTCCAGAATAAGCGAGATTTTCTAGACGCCGATTGACTTCGCCCGACCTTCTTCCCTCAGGCGGATGAGCGCCTTCCATGTGTCCACATAGAGCCCGCGGTCCGGGGCCGGCCAGTGGATGAGATACAAGTCAACATAATCGACGCCGAGACGCCCGATGCTGTCGTCGAACGCCCTGAGAGTGGAATCGAAGCCTTGTTCGGTGTTCCAGAGTTTCGTTGTGATGAAAACGTCCTCGCGCGGCACCTCCGACTGGCGCAGTCCCTCGCCGACGCCCTGCTCGTTCTCGTAGATGGCGGCCGTATCTACGTGGCGATAGCCCGCCCGTAGGGCAGCCGAGACCACGCTCGCGGCATGATCATTGGCTGTCCTCAACACTCCAAGGCCAATCTGTGGAATTGCGCGGGTGTCGCTGAGCATCAGCCTCGGTTGTTCATCCATTGCGCGCTCCAGATCGTCGTCCCTCGCTGATGCGAGGCAAAATTCAGACGCCTTCGCCGCATAGGCCGACGGCAGGGCGGCAATCAATCGATATGACGTCATGCCTGTGTTGCAGGTTGCAGGGTTGCCCGTGGCTCAGCTGAACTGTGCCGGGACGCGCCGTGCGAACCCGCTTCAACATCAGCGGGCAGAGATCTGCGTCCCCCCTCATTTGACCATGCAGGCAGACCTTGACCCGTTAAAGAGCGATATTGGCGCGATTCGCCCGAGAGCGGAGAAGGCGGTTCTGGCCCTAAGCGGACGCGCGGAAGGTCTGCTTTCGGGCAGCGCGATGAATTTGCGGGGGCGAGCTTCGACGCAGCCATGATTGTTTCGGTTCCGTACACGGCTGGCGATTGCCAGAAGAATTCAAACTAAAACCGCGGTAGCGAACGCCAGGGCGAGCCCGGCTTTTGAAGCTGGCTAGCCCGCGCGAATGGCGATGACATCCTCGGCCGCCCACGACAACCGAACATCGGCAGCGATGTGCAGATCGTCCGCATAATTCCGCCCAACTGAGGTTTCTTCGCCCGACCGCAGGGCGATGCGGATCCAATAATGGCTGCCCCGAAATGCGAGCGCCGAACTCTTCCGTGTGAAATCTGCTTGCCCGCCGGCTCGACCCAGATTTTTTCCGGCCTCAGCCCCAGCTCGATGCGGGCGCCGACCGGGACATTCGGCAGGCTGGATCGCGAGATCGACACAGCGCGGTCGTCGATCAGGACGACTCGTCATCGACACGGGTGACGGAGCCGGTGAAATAACTCAGCTCTCCGACGAAGTTGGCGACCGTCTCGTTGACCGGGCGGCAATAGATCTCGCTGGGCGGGCCGACCTGCTGAATGACGCCTTCCGCCATCACCGCGACCCGGTCGGACATCATGAACGCTTCGTCCTGATCATGCGTCACATAGATCGCCGTGATGCCGGCCTGCTGCTGGATGTCCCGGATCTCGATCTGCAGCCTGTCGCGCTGAGCAGGACCGGAAGCAGGGCGGCGCTCCTCACAGGATCGGCTTGCCGCCGGTCACGGCAATAATGGCGCCCGAGACATAGCTCGAGAGGGGGTCCGCCAGCATGACGTAGGCGGTAGCAAGTTCCGCGGGTTGCCCGGGTCGCTTCATCGGCACCTGCTTTCCGAAGTTCGCGACGGTATCGGCCGGCATCGTCGAGGGGATCAGCGGCGTCCAGATCGGCCCTGGAGCGACAGCATTTGCACGAATGCCTTTGGCAGCCAGCATCTGAGCCAATCCCCCGGTGAAGTTCTGGATCGCGCCCTTCGTCGTGGCGTAGGCCAAGAGCGTCGGGTTGGGCATGTCCGAGTTGACCGAGGCCGTGTTGATGATGGCACTGCCGGGCGGCATGTGTGCTACGGCCGCCTTCGTAAGATAGAACATCGCGTGGATATTCACGGCGAAGGTCAGCTGCCATTCATCGTCGCTGATATCTGCGATGTCCTCGAAAGTGGCCTGATGGGCGGCATTGTTCACGAGGATGTCGATCCCGCCCAAATCCGAAACGGTCTGTTGGACGAGCTTGCGGCAATGCTCGGGTGACTGGATCTCGCCCGCTACGAGCACAGCCTTCCGCCCGGCTTTTTCCACCCAGCGCGCCGTGTCGCGCGCGTCCTCGTCCTCGTCGAGATAGGAGATCAGGACGTCGGCCCCCTCACGGGCGAAGGCTATTGCCACCGCACGCCCGATCCCGCTGTCCCCTCCGGTGATGAGTGCACGTTTGCCCTGGAGGCGACCGGATCCACGATAGCTCTCCTCGCCGTGATCGGGGCGAGGATCCATAGCAGCGGTTTGGCCTGGCATGGATTGCTGTTGTTCCGGAAATGGAGGCTTCGGATAATCGGTCATCGCGGATCTCCGTTTCAATATCTGTCGCCATCGAAACGCGGTTTCCTTCGGGTTTGATCCACGAGAAATCACCACAAGCCACCGGAGAAATGGATTGAACGGCGGCCAGCCAAGCCTATCTCGTTGGTAGAGCCGGAAAACTGAGGTGAACCATGGCGAGCGGTTGGGCTCCGGATGGAGCCGTTCAAGACCAGATCGACGACAGCATCACTGATGCCGTGCGTCTAGCGAGGGCGCGCCTACCGACCGGGCCGGGCGAAATCCATTGTCAGGATTGCGGCGACGAAATCCCTGAGGCTCGACGCAGGGCGATGCCGGGCGCGCGCACCTGCGTTGCCTGTCAGTCTGGCCACGATGCAAAGCCCGTCATGAGCGGGTACAATCGTCGTGGCAGCAAGGACAGCCAGCTCAAGTGATCAATGTCGGTCGCTGCCTGTGGCGCGCGTTGGGAGTTGGGCTGAAACAGCGGCGTGCCCATCCTGGGCAGTCTTGGGCTCCCGTTGCTCCCAACCAAATACGCTCCGCCCGCCATACTCTTCCGAACGTCGGCGTTCCTCGGTCACATAATCGTCCAGTGTCGGGCCCGTGGCGATACGCTCCAGCCTGCGACTCTCGCGGTCGAGTCGGACGATCGCGGCGAGGCGATCCTCCTCGCCGAGCTTGGCCCGATCGACCGCAGATCTCAGCACTGTAATCGTCTGGTCGTAGACCTTGGTCGGCACGGCGAAGGGGTGACGGTCCTTGCCGCCATGCGCGAGCGAGAAGCGCGCCGGATCGGCGAAGCGGCACGGCGCGCCATGAACCACCTCGGCCACCATCGCAAGCGAGCGCACGGTGCGGGCCCCGATGCCGGGCACGAGCAGCAGGTCCGAGAAGTCAGCCGGGGCGCAGTTGGCCGCTGCAGCGAGCGCTCCATGAAGACGCCGCGCGATCACATCATTGGCCGGACATCGTGATGCACCGGCATCACCAGATGAGGCAGGGCGAGTTGCGCTAGCGAGAGGGCAGGCGGGACGCGGTCGCGTTCCAGCGCAGCGAACTCCCTGACGATGGCGTCGGGCCCGATCTCGCGCAGCATTGCGACCTGGCCCTGTCGTGAAGAGGCCGCGCGCGCATCGGTCAGGTTGATGATCTCGCCCTGGTTTTTGCCGTCGATAGCAGCGTGGGGCGCCTCGACGAAGCTTCCGAGGCCTTCCGACTGCCAATGATAGCGGCGGGCAAGGCCGCCATCGCCGTTCATGCCTTGCTGCACCACGACCCATTGGCCATCATCGGTGACGAAGAAGCCGTGCAGATAAAGGTCGAAACCGTCCTGCACGGCGGCGCTGTCGACCTTAGCGACGAGGCGGCTTGCCTTGGCCAAGGCGTGTCCATCGAAGCCGACTTGGGCACCTATCCGCTCCAGCTCGATGGGCGTCTGCCGGGAATGCCTGCCTCGCCCACCGCAGACATGCAGGCCGAGCTCGCCCGAGAGCGGAGTCAGCCCGCGCTTCAGTGCGCCGATCACGCTCGTGGTGATGCCGGAAGAGTGCCAGTCCATGCCCATAACCGCGCCGAAGGATTGGAACCAGAAGGGATGCGCCAAACGCCGCAGCAACTCGTCACGGCCATAGTGATGGATAATCGCTTCGCAGATGACGGCGCCGAGACTGGTCATGCGCTGGGCGAGCCAGGCTGGAACACGGCCGTGGTGCAAAGGCAGATCGGCACTGCCGGAGCGACGCGTCATGCCGGACTCTCGCGAACGAAACGGGAACTTTAGATAGCGCGATCCGGCCGATGCTGCCAAGGGGAAGCATCATCGCTGCCGCCCCGTTAATTGCGGGCTCGACGCACGGCCACCCCGAATTCATGGAGGCGACATGAAGCCGATGACCGCGAAAGTGCAGGGTATGATCGAGCCGATTCCCCGGGAACGCCTCGGCAACTGGCTTGTTTAGGAGGTGCCACTTTGGAACGGCGCCAGCTAGGAGATCGTCATGCCAGCGAAATCAGCAGCTCAGCAAAAGGCGGATGGGCGCCGCCTTGGCCGCCAAGCGCGGCGACATCAAGAAGAGCGAACTCAAGGGTGCGTCCAAATCGATGGAGAAATCGAACGAACGCGAACTCCACGATCTCGCCTCGACCAAACGCAAGGGCAAGCCCGAGCATGTGTCAAAGTCGTGAGTCGCCTTTAGGCTGCGACCGCAGCTCAATAGCCGCAAGTGAGCGTCCCCCGTCATTGCAGTCGTCCTCGATCACGAGGCCTACATTTTCAGCCATGACGCCGTCGTCGTGACGCCGGTCATTCTCGGCTGAAGCCGACGCGGTTTTGGCCAAGGTCCAAGGGGTGACGTCGCACCTAAGGTCAGGACTCATTGCTCACAACCAGAAGATGACGGCAGCAGCGATGCAGATGGCTGAGAAGAAGGTGTGGCACATCGGTCGTAGCGGGTTGCGTTGCGTCTCCAGTCCTCGAGTTTTGCGAACAGGTTCTCGACCTTGTGGCGCTGGCGGTAGAGCACCTTGTCGTAGGGATAAGGGATCTTCCGGCTTTTGCTCGACGGGATGCAGGGTTCGATACCCTTGGCGACGAGCGCCTGGCGGAACGGGGCGCTGTCGTAGCCTCGGTCGGCGATGAGGGCCTTGGCCGGTGGCAGAGCGTCGAGCACGAGGCTTGCGCCTTTGTGGTCGCTCATCTGGCCTTCGGAAAGCAGCATGATGATCGGCCGGCCTTCATCGTCGCAGACGGTGTGGAGCTTGGAGTCAGCCCGCCTTTGGTTCGCCCGATACGACGGGGAACAGCCCCTTTTTGAGCAAGCTCGCCGCCGTGCGATGGGCCTTGAGATGCGTGGCGTCGATCATGATGCGCTCAGGTCTCGGCCCTTGCCCGGCGAGGCCGGCGAAAATCCGGTCGAAGACGCCCAGCCTGCTCCAGCGGATGAAGCGATTGTAGAGCGTCTTGTGCGGCCCATAGCCCTTGGGAGCGTCCTTCCATTGCAGGCCGTTGCGGATCACGTAGACGATTCCCGCTCACGACACGCCGGTCATCGACCCGCGGCACGCCATGCGACAACGGAAAATACGCCTCGATCCGCGCCATCTGGCGATCGCTCAGAGTTCCAACAGAGTGCCCGCCGATTGGTCGACGAGCTGATCTTCGTCAGCAGTCGTCCGTCTTGGTGACAATGCTGGGCCATGGGGGGATGCAGCACAGCCACACGGCGCCAGCAAGCCAGCGCAACCTCAAGACGCCGGAACGCGCCTTTGGTTCCAGGATGTCTGAACGAAAAGTACTGGTCGACGGAGACTGGACATCTCTAGGGAACGGGTGTCGAAAAATGGCCCGGCTTGCCGAAGCGAGACCGGGCCAGTTGACCAATACGGCCGGGGCTACCAACTCCGGCCGATCACCAGGATCCGACGCCTGATGACAATGATTGAACGCTGTAAAAATGGAATTGTTTCGGGGACTTAAACGAAAAAGGGCCGCCGCTCCCGAAGGAACGACGGCCCAAGTTTAGGGAGGAAACGCTCAAGGAGAGCCGCCCCTTACGAGGGCGAGGCGACGGCCGGCGCTAGGCCGGCAATGGCGGTACGCACACGACGGGAAGCTCCTGCCAGATCGTCCAGAGCCCGTGCGGCATCCGGTAGTTGATCTGGCCCGGATCGTGAGCCCCTTAATCTGTCGAAGTCGCTTGGAATCAGGACGCATAGATCATTGCGCCCCAGCCCGAGCGCGCTCGCCTGCGGATTTCTTAGCAACCCGGCAGCCGGCGAGCAGGCAAGCGAAGGCAATCGCCGCGAGGACGTGCTTCATGGTGGTGCTCCGTTGACGATCAGCGTGGAAAGGGGAACGGCTCGACATGCGCCGAGTTGAAGGAAAGCGAACCTTAAAAGGACGACGCAGATGCCCGAAGACCCCCCATCGCCGCGCAGATTGGGCAAGGCAGCAATTGTGGTCGTCTCTGCGATCATCCTGATGGTCGTGGCGATCTTCATCGGGCTGAACCTTCAACATGCGAAGACTCAGCGCGAAGAGCAGGCAGGGCAAGTCGATCCGGCGCACGCGCCCAAGACCGAGAAGGATCTTGGATCCTCTCCGGTGCCGCGCAGGTAAATTAGCCCTACGAACCAGGCGTCTGCCGGCCCTGCAGCACAGCGACATGCCGATCGAGCCAGAGTTGCTACTCATCGTATGTGCGGCGTAGCCCCTCATCGTGCCGACGGCGTCATTCAGCACGATCGAGGGATGCCGCGCACGAACCTCCCGGCCGCTTCGAGCGGGGACAATGGCTCTTGTCGAGACCAGGGGCCCGGTGGTTGCCGGAGGTCCAACAGACGATGATGCCCTCGATGCGGGCCGCGGGCATCCAATCGAACGGAGCGCCCCCGGGGACCCCGAGGCTCAGTCTTCTCCGCGACCGCGGCTTGCAGGACCTTGACCGTCTGCGGCCCCACGACACCATCGGAGGATGGCCATACGCGTCCTCGGCCCGGCGACGCCATCGACGACAAGCAAATTGCCGAGCGAAAGCAGCGCCGCATGCACGTTGCGAGTGTTCATCAAGATGTCTCCGGAAAGTCCGCAGTTTTCGGACAAGCCCGATTTCAGAGGTGGTTAACCGTCTCGGCGTCTCGCTGGGGATTGCCGCTGCGCATCGTTAGACGCCAGCCGCCAGAACGCCGACGGTTGCCGCTGCGCAACAGGAAAAGCGGGCTTGCCTATGCCGACGGATGATCCACGCTTCGGGTGTGAAGCGTGTGGGGCGCTCGCCGTGCACTTGCCCGAATGGTCACACGAGAAAATGGTGATCACGTGCGGAGGTTGCGGGGCGACCCTGGCCGCGGTTGGTGAACTGCGCGAGAGGCTGATCGCGGCCTTGGAAGAATATGAAGATCAGCCTGCAATACGCTGCGGGAGGGATCGCGCACAAGAGCCGTAGAAGCAGCGCGCGCATCCTCCATGGCGACAAGGGCTACGACAGCAAAGCCATCCGTCGTCAGGTCGAGGAGGACGGCACGATGCCCAACCCGCCCAAGGCCAACCGGCGTTGGAAGAACTGCTTCTCGTCGGTCCTCTACCGCGACCGAAACGCCATCGAGCGCATGTTCTGTCGCCTCAAGGATTGGCAGCCCCGTCCGGAACCATGAGACGCGCCCAGCGGTTCTGCGCAGGTAAACCGAACGTTTGAGAGCAGCCAAATGACATGCGAAAAAGAGATACTAAGGGCAGCGGCTCACAAAAAAACGGGTCCTCAAGCTGACGCAGCTGGCCAGTACGGACACGAGCGCGTCCCCCAATCCGAGCGGCGTCGTCAGTGCCAACCCCGTCGTCCTATCAGGCGACGGGGATGCCACATCTGGCAGCGGGCACGGGCGGGATCGTGATGGAAGCCAGTCGCCTATCGCAAGTCGGGCAACAAGGAGGGTCAGCGCGTCGACGACCTTCCCTTCGCCGGGAAGCCAGGCGGCGCTGACAAGAAGGGAATGGGAGGCTGTGAGTAGGGTGCGGGGTTCTTCCCTCGGGGCTTGGCGAGCCGACCCTAATCGGCAATTTAAGCGCATCTCGACGGGGGGACCCACGGTCGTCGGGCTAGCCGCCGGTGCACACTGATCTCCCTAAAGATCGTGCACTGGCGGCGACCGGATTGCCCCCCAGCCGCCCTTGCAACTGCCGAGCCCAGCAACAAATCAATGATGTCGTGTCACATGGGGCCAGCACCGTCCTATGGCCCTTTTGTTGGAGGGCGTCACCATGAACCAGGATGTCAATCGCGCTCAGACCGATGTCTTCGTAATCGCCAACCCCACGCAGTTCCGAGAAGCGCTAGCGCGCCTGCGCTATTTGGAAAAGTCCGCCAAGGGCTCGTCACTTGCGCGGGAGCGCGACGCGTTGGAACTGGCCGTTTCTCGCTATTTGGCATTCAGCGGTCGCAGCGCGGATAGTGCGCAAGCAGGAGAGGAAAGCGCGCAAAGCGAACGCGGATGAACCCCGTGCCCCTCCTTCAAACGACAAGCGTCGCCGGAACCGGTCGAGGGCCCGCTGCTTCAGATCGGTTTTGGTCCTCGGCCGTGGCGACCAGGGTCGGTACGATACTGGCCAGCCGCGCCCGCTCGTTCTGAGCCGTGGAGACAGGAATGGCCGACATCCTCCCAGGCGGCGTCCAAAGTCCGCCTGGGCCCGAGCGAGGTCCACAGGACGCCTCGAACTTAGCTGCGGTGAGTAAGGGTGGTGGATTTTGACTTCATCAGTGAGCGCTGTCAGCCTGATGACCCAGCGTCATGAAAGGAGAAATAGCATGTTCACCAAGTTCAAATCTGCCCTTACGGCTGCCATTCTCGTTGCCGCGTCATCTGCGTTTGCCCAGGATGGATGCCGGCAAGTTCAGACGTCGTGCACGCAAATGAAGGCTCGTTGCGACCAGAACTGTCAAAGCGCGAGAAATCCTTCGGCCTGTATGGGTGCTGTCTGCGATGCGACGTTGAACAACTGCAAGCAGACCGGCATCTGGAAAGCCTCCGGCACGATAGCGTGCTGGAAGACCAACAATAAGAACTGACGCCCGGCTGCTGAGTAAAGGGTTCAGGCCGCGCCTGGGGATAACCCTAACGTCTCGAGTTCTTTGCGCGCTAAAATGACGTAGAGTTATCTCCTATGTGTCTTAAAGAGGTAAAGTTATGTCCAGGGCGAGTACAATTTTCTCTCCAGGGATCTGGTCGGTTTGGCTTCGCGCGTTTGCGGTCGTTGCGATCGGCGCCGCGCTCGTCGTTCCGTTGTTGATCGACTAACACGAACACCATCCGTACGCTCTCGAGATGAGCCAGAGCCCCACTTCCTGAGACACCGAGACAGTCAAATCATCTGACGACGGACAATCGCGAGTTAGTCGGTCTGCGCCATGCCACATAACTTTCCGTCGATCACCTGCGGACGGCCTCTCCGTCAGCATGCCATTCCTGATCGTTTGGGAAGCGATCGCGATAGGTGGCGGCAAAACCCCGGGGGTGTTCGCAGCCAGGCCGTCGACGAGCGAGCTGTGCTGCTTCACCAGCAGCTTCCATTCCTCAGATGTCAGCGCCTCTGCCGCGCTGGCCAACATCTTCCGGTATGATTTCAACGTCGCATCTAGGGAGCTGGCGATGCGGAGGACCGGGTATCCATCTCCCGGCTGAAGGCCGTGTCCAAGATGGCGGCCGTCACCTTGACGGGATGTCCTTCCCGGTGTGGTGAGCCCGCAGCTGTACGAGTCTCCAGTCGATTTCCATGGCATCCCCTCGCTGGCCGGCACATCGTCGGTGCGGGGATTCGGCGTCAAACGCGGTTTCGATTACCACTCCAGATGAACATACAACCAACTGGTTTGTATTGCGCCTTGGGGCGACCGTACCTTCTTCTGAAAATGAACGCCGCGTGAACACCTTTTTATTGTTCGCTAGACTACGCAGTTTGGAACCTTAGTAATTTAGCCGAGTTATCGTCCCGGCTGCCAACCCGGGATCGTCCCGACGTATGGCGGCGAGGAGACGTCATTATGATCAAGCAGATTGCTTTGGTTCTCGCTCTGGCCACAGTCCCCGTCGTCGCGGTCGCGCAGAATCCCCCGGGTGCGCAGGGTGGCGCGGCGAGCGGCGCACTCACCGGTGCAGTGGGCGGGGCCATCGTCGGCGGTCCGGTTGGGGCCGTAGTGGGCGGCGTCGGCGGCGCCGTGGTCGGTGGGATCATCGGCGACAACACCCCGCGCTTCCAGACCTATGTCACCGAGCAGCGCCGGCCGTCGTATACCTATGCCGAGCCGGTCGTCGTTGGCGCGACCCTGCCGCGCCAGGGCGTGACGTATTACGAAGTCCCGCGTGAATACGGCGCGACCACCTATCGTTATACCGTGGTCAACAACCGCACCGTGCTCGTCGATCCCGACACTGGACGCATCGTGCAGGTCATCGACTGATTTTCGCGTCGCGAGGGGCCCGCTCCGAAGGTGTCCGGCCCCTCGCTCACCTCTGGCTCATTTTGATGGGGATTTGGATGCGACGCATGTTGTCGGTACTGGACGCATGTTGTCGGTACTGGTCGGCTCGGCGGTCCCGTGCATCCTGATGGCAACATCAATTGGCGCGGAGCATCAAGGCAAAAGCCACGGTTCGCCTGATCGAGCGCACCCGTCGGATAAAAAGGAACTCGCGACTCCGAAACCACCGGAGGCGCTTCCGACACCCATTACCTCGGGCGCCGAATGAGGGAAGTGCGAGTGGTTTACCCTGGGTGGACGGCCTCGAATTAAGCTGCCTGCTGGATTACTCCCTAGGAAACCTAGGCGAAGCGAGGGCTAACGGGTTTTGGGTATCGGCAATCTTATCGGCCGCATGTTCGGCGGCAAGGACAAGTACGACGGCGGCACGCCCGTCCAGATCGTTCAGCGCCAGTTCAACCGGACGGCGACGGCTATCGCCTTGCTGCTCCAGGAGAGGCTGAGCGAGGCGTCCATTGGCCCGGAGCGCTGGACCGCTGGTCGTGTCTCGCTGGCCAGCGCCGCCTACGCCTTCTTCATCTATGCGTGGTGGAACCACCTTGAGAACGGCTAGGACGCCGACTTCCTGGCTGCGTCGAACCAGGCGCTCTTCGACTCGGTCGACGACATCGTCCAGCAGGAGGGCAGCGACCAGGAGGAGATCGCTCATGTCGTCCGCATGGCCTTTCTAGAAATTCAGGCGGCCTTTGGGCGCATGGATGCCGGCGACGTCCAGTCCGGTGAGGCCTTCTCCCTTCGGGTGCAGCAGATGCTCATGTGGATCGCGCTAACGATGCCGGCGACATCGAGAAGGCGCTCGATCCGCACTCGGCGCAGCGGCTGACCACGCTGATGTCGGAGACATTTACAGGTCTCGGACAGGCCGGTTAGGCTTAAGCCCCCCGCTGCTCCATCGCCATAGCGTGCAGCTTCCTCGTCGCCACCTCGTCGGTCTGCAACTGATCGATCATGACGCCGAAGGCCGCGAGGACGATTTCCTTTTTCTTCGCGTCGGGTGCGCCTTGCGCACCGCCTTGAACAGATCGTTCGCGTTGTCGTAGCTGTGGACCAGGCGCAGCAGGGTCACGCCGATCTGGTAGTGGCCGTCCTTCATATGAAACACTCACTGACTGATAACCTGCCGCCATCAGCCGCTACATAGCGGCAAAACCGCGATGCTGCCATGTCTTGAACCTCGCGGGCCGGCTGGCGTTGACCCGTCAAGAACCCATTCGGGGTCACGGGGAGGCCGCTATGAATGAACCTGCATTCAAGACACGTCCTGCGCAGCCGTACGTCGGCAAACGCGTCGTCATGGCGATGAGCGAGTTGGAGGAGCGGGTTCCGGCGCTGATGCATGAAGTCGCCGAGTGGATGCGGACGCACGGGCTGAGCCCGTCCGGTCCCTGCTTCCTGCGCTACATGGTCATCGACATGCCGGATCAGATCGATGTCGAGGTCGTGTTTCCGCTTGACGAGTTGCCGGACATCGACGGACCAGTGCTCAGGGGCACATTGCCCGCGGGGCGATATGCAGAGGTCTCCTTCACCGGGGTCGTGAACGGCATCCAGGCGAACAAGCGCTTGATCGAGTGGATAGACGAGCAGGGCGAAGAGATGGACTGCAAGCGGACCGACGACGGCGAGGCCTTCACCGGCCGCATCGAGACCCTGCTGACCGATCCCGAAGCGGAACCCGATCAGGCCAAATGGCAGATCCAGGTCGCGATCAAGATCTTCAGCAATTGACCAGCGCGTCCGTCACGACGTTCATATGCTCGACGCCTTGAGGGCTATCGGCTCTACGCGGCCCCGGGCAACTCGACCGCAAAGACGGAGCCTGCCCCGTCGTCGGACCGTTTCACGGTGAATGTGCCACCGAGCTGGTTCGTCAGGCTGCCGACGACCTTCATGCCTAGGCCGGATCGCGCGAACGGGTCGAAGGATTTGGGGAGCGCCGCTCATCGCTGACACACATCACGTAACTGATCTCGCCATGTTGCTCGAAGGCAACCGTGATCTTGCCCTCGCCATGCGTGGCAGCGTTCGTGACGAGCTCTTCAAGATGAGCCCCAGCGGCGCGATCTGCTCCGTGGGCAAATCGGCCGTGATCGCCTCTACGACGATGGGCCCACGCCCCTCGGGCAGCATGTCGGACAGGTCTTCACACAAGCGCCTGAGGTAGGTGGCGCATTCCGTCGTCTCGACCGTATCGCTCATATAGATGTGCTGGTGAACCCGCGCGACGGCCGCCACGGCTCGCGGCCAAGGCCAGCTCGGCTGAAGGCGCCGTCGGGCGGGGTGTCCAGGATGTCGTAGCGGCGTACCGCCATCATTCCGGCGGTTTTCGTTTTCGGGTATGATCGAACGCGGAGACGTGTCGACGAGGGTCATGGATCGGTTCCCTGAAAAGGTGGCAACTTTGACCTCCATCAGGAGTCGCCGGCTGGCGCCACCTGTTTTGACAGATCGACAATTCCGGTTCCGCACGCTCCGTGATTTGGAATGGAACTAAACTGGGCGGGACCCCGTTCTCCGGGCATCGCGGCACCGCCGCAACCCATCGGGAGACCACCATGAAAAAGTTGATCCTCGCTTCGTTGATCGCCACGGCGACCTCCGTCGGCGCCATGGCCCAGACGGCCACGACCTCGCCGGCTCCGACCCCCGCGCCGGCCGACGCCAACGCGCCCTTGCCGGGCGCCAACAGCTTCACTGAAGCCCAAGCGAAGAGCCGCCTCGAAGCCAACGGCTACACCAACGTGATGGACCTGAAAAAGGACGACAACGGCGTCTGGAAGGGCAAGGCGACCAACGCCGGCGCCTCGGTCAACGTCTCGGTCGATTACCGCGGCAACATCGTCAAGAACTGACGGATGCTCCTCTCACCACGACCTTTGGAGACCAACATGAACCGCACGATCACACGTTCCTACGACAACTACGAAACCGCAGCCGAGGTCGTCGAGGATCTCGAAGACGCCGGCATCGCCTCTTCCGACATCAGCGTCGTCGGTCGTGACGAGCGCGCCAAGGACAGCAACGCGGCCGAGGGCGCGGGCATCGGTGCCGGTGTCGGGGGAGCGGCCGGACTGCTCGCCGGTCTCGGCCTGATGGCCATCCCGGGCGTCGGTCCCGTCGTCGCTGCTGGCTGGCTTGCCGCCACTGCCGCCGGTGCGGTCGCAGGCGCGGCCACCGGTGGCCTGATCGGGTCGTTCACTAATGCCGGCGTCGACGAAGATGAGGCTCACTACTACGCGGAGACCGTCCGGCGCGGCGGCACCGTCGTCTCGGTGAAGGCTTCCGACGAGCACGCCGCAACGGTCGTGAAGATCATGGACGAGGCTACCCCAATCGATCGGGAAGCCCGCACCGCGCAGTACCGCCAGGAGGGCTGGTCGCGGTTCGACGAGAACGCCGATCCCTACGATCGGCAGGCAACCGCTTCCGGCCGCATGACGCCGCCGGTCGTCTGACCGTCGACGCTACGGACGCTGAGGCCTTCGGAGAAATCCGGGGGCCTTTTTTATGGTGGCATGAGCTCCGTGTTTCAGTCGGGTTGCGCCCCATAAGGCGGACAGTGGACAAGTAATTGACCGGAGAGCCGGGCTTTCCCGCCGTACTGTTGGCATCTGCGACCGCTTTCGGGCGGTGCCCCGAGTCTAATACTGGCGCCGCGCAGACGCAATCCAGCGCTCACTATCCACAAATCAACGAAACGCGTCAGCTTTGACTATGTCTACTAAAGGCGCGGTCATCACAGCGCTCTCGACGGCCGCTGCCAGTTGAGCTTGGGCGAAGGGCTTGCCAAGGCGCGGGAGGTCGGAAAGACCGTTATCGTCGGGGATCTCGGCATAGCCGGAGGCCAGAATGATCGGCAGTTCGGGGTACGACGTGCGAATCCGACGCGCGAGTTCCGCGCCTGTCATACCAGGCATGGCGTGATCGGTGATGACCAGATCGATGTGCTGCTCAGTGGTGAGCGCCTGAAGAGCTTCAATGCCGGACATGACTTCAATCGCGGTGTGGCCAAGATCTTCCAGCATCGCCGCAGTGCCCATGCCGACCAAGGCGTCGTCGTCGACAACGAGAATAGTGCGCGCCATGAAAGCTGGAGCAGCGACTGGCGCATTGACGACTAAGACCGCGTGAGACGCCGTCTCGGTCGCTATCGGCAGCCACAGATCAACCGATGTCCCTACGTTTGGGTCGCTCGATATGGCCAGCGTTCCTCCCGATTGAGCCGCCAGACCATGGACCATCGACAAGCCCAGCCCGGTGCCCTTGCCTGGACCCTTGGTCGTGAAGAAAGGCTCGGCAGCCTTGGCCAGCGTGGCTTCGTCCATTCCACAGCCTGTATCTGAGACCCGGATCCGCACATAGTGACCAGGCTGCAGATTTGGCCGCGGACGTGGGGCCGAAACAATCATTTCTTCGGCGAACAAGGTAATGACGCCACCATTGGGCATGGCATCGCGCGCGTTCACAGCCAGGTTAAGAAGGGCAAGTTCAAGCTGATTTGCATCGACGAGGGCAGCCGCCAGCTGAAGCGGCAACTGGTTTGCGAAGCTCACTCCTGGTCCGACCGCCCGCTGTAGCAGGTTCTCGATCCCAGCCACGACCCGGATAACATCGACCGCTTGCGGCTTCAGTTCCTGACGTCGGGCAAAGGCGAGCAGGCGCTGGGTGAGGGCCGCCCCGCGTTCGGCCGCTTGGATCGCGTTGTCCAGCAAACGGCCGTCGCGATCTTCAAGCAGTAGGCGCTTCTTCAGCAGATTGAGACTTCCAAGAGCCGCCATTAACAGGTTGTTGAAGTCGTGGGCGACGCCGCCGGTCAATTGCCCGATTGTATCGAGCTTCTGCGCCTCGAAAAGCTGTGCAAGTGCTTCTTCGCGTTCCCGGGTGCGCTCCTCGATCCGGTGCTCGAGCTGTTCGTTCAGATGCACGAGTTCAGCCGATGAGGCCTCGAGCTGTGCGGTTCGCTCGGCCACCCGCCGTTCGAGTTCCGCATTCAGCCGTTCCAACTCGCGGGTCTTGCGGAACAGCTCGGCGAAAACTTTGACCTTTGCGCGGAGCAGTTCCGGCACCACCGGCACAGAGACGTAGTCGACCGCGCCAGCCTGATAGCCGCGCAGCCGGTCGGGCTCCGCCATCATAACTGCGGAAACGAAGATGATGGCCGTCTTCTGGTAACGCGGATGTTCGCGGATCATCGCGACGAGCTCGAAGCCGTCCTGGTCCGGCATGCAGACATCGACCAGAATGACCGCGACCTCCGTCTTCAGCAGGTGCTCCAGCGCCTCGCGGCCCGACTTGGCCTTGATCAGCGTCTCTCCGAGCTCGGCCAGGATGACCTCATAGCTCAAGAGCTTCGCCGGCTGATCGTCGACCAGGAGGATATTGACAGGTTCCATCGCGAATCCCCCTATATTCAGCGATGTAGCCACATCCGGAGCGATGACAACAGCTGTTCTGTGTTGACGGGTTTGGCGAGATAGTCCGACGCGCCTGCTTCAAGACATTTCTCGCGGTCGCCCTTCATCGCCTTGGCGGTCAAAGCGACGATCGGCAACCTCCTAAACGCAGGATTGGACCGAATCACCTGCATCGTCTCGTAGCCGTCCATCCCCGGCATCATGATGTCCATCAGGACGATAGCGACCTCCGGCTGGGCGTTGATAATCGCGATAGCTTCATTGCCCGTCGTCGCAGTCAGCACGTTCATTCCGCGTCGCTCCAGAACGCTGCTCAAGGCGAAAATGTTGCGTGCGTCGTCGTCCACCAGCAGCACCGTCTCGCCGACGAGATCCTCGTCTGAGCTGTGCAGGCGTTCGAGCATGGCCTGTTTGGCGGGTGGCATATCGGAGACGACCCGATGCAGGAACAGGGCAGTCTCGTCGAGCAGGCGCTCGGGCGACTCCACGCCCTTGACCACGACGCTGCGCGCCATGGTGTGAAGCTGCGCATCCTCCTCCGGCGACAATTCGCGCCCGGTGAAGACGATGACCGGGACGTCGGCGATGGCGGCATCGTCGCGGATGCGCTCAAGCACCTCGAACCCGGACATGTCGGGCAGCTTCAGATCGAGCACGACGCAGTCGGTTGCGCCCTCGCTCAGGATTTCGAGCGCTCTCGCCCCGGTGTCGACGCTGGTGATGTCGATGTCGTCATGGCCGAGAAGCTCGGTCACGCCCACCCGCTCACCCTCATTGTCCTCGACCAGCAGGAGCTGCCGGCGGCGCGGCTTAGCATAGACCTTCAATCTGGCGAGAGCCTTGTCGAGTCCCTCGCTCGTGGTCGGCTTGTTCATGAAGGCAAAAGCGCCGCGGGCCAGACCATGCTGGCGGTCTTCGTCGAGAGTGACGATCTGCACCGGGATATGCCGGGTCGCCGGGTCCTGCTTGAGCTGGCTGAGGACCGTCCAGCCCAGCATGTCGGGCAGGAAAACGTCGAGCGACACCGCCGTCGGCCGATGCTCCCTCGCCAGCGCCAGCGCGTCGGCTCCGCGCATGGCCACGAGGACCTTGAAGCCGTTGTCGCGGGCGAGATCGACCAGCACACTGGCGTAGTGCGGATCGTCTTCGACGATCAGCAGGATTGAATCGCCTGGTGCGATGATATGGCGATCGTCCTGAATCTGTTCTGCGACCTTGTCGACGAGTCGTCCGGCCGTCAGCGCCGCGATCGACACCGCAGCCGCATTCAGGGCCTCCATCTCACCGGCGCGCACGGCCGCCGCGGGCGATGTGCCCACGAACGTCAGCGGCAAGTAGAGGGTAAAGGTGCTGCCGACATTTGGGATGCTGCGCAGCTGGATCTCGCCGCCGAGAAGATTGGCTAATTCGCGGCTGATGGCGAGGCCGAGCCCGGTGCCGCCGTATTTGCGGCTGGTCGAGGCGTCCGCCTGCTGGAACGCCTCGAAAATGATCCTCTGTTTCTCAGTCGGGATGCCAATGCCGGTGTCCGTCACTTCGAAAGCGACAACAGCGGGCGCGCTTTTCAGTGACGTATTGTCCGCACTCCAGCCACTTTTGACCGGCGAAACGGTCAGCCTGACGCCGCCTTGGTCGGTGAACTTGAAGGCGTTGGACAGGAGGTTCTTGAGTACCTGCTGCAGCCTCTTGGAGTCGGTGATGATGCTGCGCTCGAGATCCGGCGCCAGCACCACCTCAAAGGAGAGTTTGCGGTTTTCGGCCTCATGACGGAACGGCCGCGTCATGACGTCGAGCAGGCTGTTGAAGAAGATTTCCTCGGCATCGACCGAGACCGTGCCGGACTCGATTTTCGAGAGGTCGAGAATGTCGCTGATCAGGTTGAGCAGGTCGGTCCCGGCGCCGTGGATCGTTCGGGCGAATTCCACCTGCTTGCCGGAAAGATTGCCGTCTGGGTTTTCGCCGAGCTGCTGACCGAGGATCAGGATCGAATTCAGCGGCGTGCGCAATTCATGCGACATGTTGGCCAGGAATTCCGATTTGTATTTCGAGGTGAGCGCCAGCTCTGTCGCCTTTTCCTCGAGGGCACGCCGCGCCTGCTCGATTTCCTGGTTCTTGGCTTCGACCTCGACATTTCGCTCGGCGAGCTGCTGGGCCTTCTGCTCGAGCTGCTCGTTGGTCTGCTGAAGTTCTCTTTGCTGGGTCTGGAGTTCGCCGGCGAGCTGCTGCGACTGTTTGAGCAAGCCCTCGGTCTGCATCGTCGCCTCGATCGAGTTCAGCACGATGCCGATCGAGGTCGTGAGCTGGTCGAGGAACGATAACTGGAGGTCGGTGAAAATCCCGATCGACGCGAGTTCGATCACCGCCTTGACCTGGCCTTCCGACAGCACCGGCAGCACGATCGCGCTGCGCGGCTTCGCCTTGAAGACGCCGGAGCCTATCGGCACGATGTTCTTTGGCATGTCGGTGATTAGGACGCGCCGCGCGTCGCGCGCGCATTGGCCGATGAGGCCATGGCCCATCTGCAGGCGTTCGGGATGTCCCTGCACGGGATCGTCGGCATAGGTCGACAGCAGACGCAGGCTGGGCGCGTCGGCATCGGTATCGACCTGGTAGATGACCCCGTGCTGTGCATCGACGAGCGGCGCGAGTTCGGACAGCAGCATCCGGCCGACGGTCGAGAGGTCGCGCTGCCCCTGCAGCATGTTAGTGAAGCGCGCGAGGTTCGTCTTGAGCCAGTCCTGGTCGGTGTTGCGGTCGGTCGTCAGGCGCAGATTGCCGATCATCGTGTTGATGTTGTCCTTCAGCTCCGCTACCTCGCCGCGGGCCTCGACCTGGATCGAGCGCGTCAGATCGCCCTTGGTCACGGCGGTGGCGACCTCAGCGATGGCCCGCACCTGAGTGGTCAGGTTGGCCGCCAGAAGGTTGACGTTGCCGGTCAGGTCTTTCCAGGTGCCGGCGGTGCCGGGCACGTTGGCCTGGCCGCCTAGGCGACCCTCGACACCGACCTCGCGCGCCACGGTCGTGACCTGATCGGCGAAGGTCGCGAGCGTCTTGGTCATGTTGTTGATGGTTTCGGCCAGCGCGGCGACCTCGCCCTTGGAGGCGACGGTGAGATTCTGCTCGAGATCGCCATTGGCGACCGCCGTCACCACCTTGACGATGCCGCGGACCTGCTCTGTCAGGTTGGCAGCCATGACGTTCACGGTATCGGTGAGATCCTTCCAGGTGCCGGCGACGCCGGGCACCTGCGCCTGCCCGCCGAGCTTGCCTTCTGTGCCGACCTCGCGGGCGACGCGTGTGACCTCGCCAGCGAAGGCGTTGAGCTGGTCCACCATGGTGTTGATGGTGTTCTTCAGCTCAAGGATCTCGCCCTTCACATCGACCGTGATCTTGCGCGACAGGTCGCCGCGCGCGACGGCGGTCGTCACCTCGGCGATGTTGCGGACCTGCGTGGTGAGGTTGGCGGCCAGCAGATTGACGTTGTCGGTCAGGTCTTTCCAAGTGCCGGCCACGCCCGGCACGACGGCCTGGCCGCCGAGCCGCCCGTCGGTGCCGACCTCGCGCGCGACGCGGGTGACCTCGCCGGCGAACGAGCGGAGCTGGTCGACCATCGTGTTAAGGGTGTCTTTCAGCAGCAGGATCTCGCCGCGCACGTCGACCGTGATCTTGCGCGACAGGTCGCCATTGGCGATGGCGGTGGCGACCTCGGCGATGTTGCGAACCTGGGCTGTGAGATTGCCGGCCATCGAGTTCACTGAGTCGGTCAGGTCCTTCCACGTACCGGCGACGCCAGACACCTGCGCCTGTCCGCCGAGCTTGCCTTCTGTGCCGACCTCGCGGGCGACGCGCGTGACCTCGCCGGCGAAGGCGTTGAGCTGATCGACCATCGTGTTGATGGTGTTCTTCAGCTCGAGGATCTCGCCCTTCACGTCGACCGTGATCTTGCGTGACAGGTCGCCGCGCGCGACCGCCGTCGTCACCTCAGCGATATTGCGGACCTGCCCGGTGAGGTTGGAGGCCATCGAATTGACGTTCTCAGTCAAGTCCTTCCAGGTGCCGGCGACGCCGGGAACCTGGGCCTGGCCGCCGAGCTTACCGTCGGTGCCGACCTCGCGCGCGACGCGTGTCACCTCGGAGGCAAAGCGGTTGAGCTGGTCCACCATCGTGTTCAGGGTTTCCTTCAGCTGAAGGATCTCGCCTTTCACGTCGACGGTGATCTTGCGCGAGAGATCGCCATTGGCGATGGCGGTCGAGACCTCCGCGATGTTGCGGACCTGGGCGGTCAGGTTGCCGGCCATTGAGTTGACGCTGTCGGTGAGATCCTTCCAGGTGCCCGCCACGCCGAGCACGTTGGCCTGGCCGCCCAGACGTCCCTCGGTACCGACCTCGCGGGCGACGCGCGTCACCTCGCCGGCGAAGCCGTTGAGCTGGTCAACCATCGTGTTGATGGTCTCCTTAAGCTCGAGGATTTCGCCCGAGACGGTAACGGTAATCTTCTTGGACAGGTCGCCCTGCGCCACGGCGGTCGCGACTTCGGCAATGTTGCGGACCTGGCCGGTGAGGTTCGACGCCATCGAGTTGACCGAATCGGTCAGGTCCTTCCAGGTGCCGGCGACGCCTTTGAGCTGCGCCTGGCCGCCGAGCTTGCCTTCGGTGCCGACCTCGCGCGCGACGCGAGTGACCTCCGAGGCGAAGGCGTTGAGCTGGTCGACGGTGGTGTTGATCGTCTCCTTCAGCTGAAGGATCTCGCCCTTCACGTCGACGGTAATCTTCTTGGAGAGATCGCCATTGGCGATGGCGGTCGAGACCTCGGCGATGTTGCGGACCTGCGCGGTAAGGTTGCCGGCCATCGAGTTGACGTTCTCGGTCAGGTCCTTCCAGGTGCCGGCAACGCCGCGGACATTGGCCTGCCCGCCGAGTCTGCCCTCAGTGCCGACCTCGCGCGCCACGCGCGTCACCTCCGAAGCAAAGGCGTTGAGCTGGTCGACCATGGTGTTGATGGTCTCCTTGAGATCGAGGATCTCGCCCGACACGGTCACCGTAATCTTCTTCGACAGGTCGCCATTGGCGATTGCTGTCGAGACCTCGGCGATGTTGCGGACCTGCGCTGTAAGGTTTGAGGCCATCGAATTGACGTTGTCGGTGAGGTCCTTCCAGGTGCCGGCGACGCCCGGCACCTGCGCCTGGCCGCCGAGGCGACCCTCGGTGCCGACCTCGCGCGCCACGCGCGTTACCTCGCCGGCGAAGCCGTTGAGCTGGTCGACCATCGTGTTGATGGTCTCCTTCAGCTCTAGGATTTCGCCGGAGACGTTCACGGTGATCTTACGGGACAGGTCGCCGCGCGCGACTGCGGTGGTGACCTGGGCAATGTTGCGAACCTGCGCGGTGAGATTGCCGCACATGGCGTTGACGGAGTCGGTGAGGTCCTTCCAGGTGCCGGCGACGCCTGGCACCAGGGCTTGGCCGCCGAGCTTGCCTTCGGTGCCGACCTCGCGGGCGACGCGCGTCACTTCCGACGCGAAGGAGCGCAGCTGGTCGACCATCGTGTTAATGGCTTCCTTTAGCTGCAGGATCTCGCCGCGCACGTCGACGGTGATCTTCTTGGACAGGTCACCATTGGCGACGGCGATCGTCACCTCGGCGAGGTTGCGGACCTGCGCCGTTAAGTTCGAAGCCATCGAATTGACGCTCTCGGTCAGGTCCTTCCAGACGCCCGTCACCTCGCTGACCTGCGCCTGCCCGCCGAGCTTCCCGTCGGTGCCGACCTCGCGTGCCACGCGCGTCACCTCGGAGGTGAAGACGCTGAGCTGCTTGATCATGGTGTTGACGATGGTTGCGGAACGCAAGAACTCGCCCTGGAGCGGACGGCCATCGACATCGAGCGGCATGGTCTGCAGGAGATCGCCCTTGGCGACGGCGGTAATGGTGCGGGTGACCGCCGTGGTAGGCCACAGCAGGTCGTCGATCAGCGTATTGACTGATCCCTCCATGTCCGACCAGGCGCCGCCCGACAGGCCGAAGCGAACCCTGGTGCGCGTTTTGCCGTCGCGGCCGACAACCTGCCCGACATGCTCGAGCTGGTCGGCCATGCGCTCGTTGGCGGCGACGATGTCGTTGAAGTTGTCGGCGATCTTGCCCGCGAGCCCGGTCTGATTGCCGGGGAGCCTGACGTCGAAGTCGCCCTGACGCATCGCCTGCAAGGCCTCCAGCAGTTCATTCAGATCAAGAACAGACTCGTCGGCGGCGGCCGCTATCGCCACGCCGGCCAACTCAGCGTCGGGCGCCTTATCGTTTCTGGAGCCGCGTCCGTTTGAATTAGCCTTTGAACGGGGATGCGTCTCTGTCATAGCCGGCTCCATCCGGCGCAGCCAATGCGCCAAGCACGACGCTAGCGCCGCTTGAAGCGAAACTCGATCGAAAACTGGCGCGATGAATGTCACCATCCGGTAGGCCATGACGGATGTCTGGTTCCGGGCATCTCCCCAATGTCGGGAAGTGGCGCACCCAGTCCCTTAGGCCGGCCTGGAGGACCGTCAGCAAGCCAACCAACCCGGTCCTTTTCCGTGCAAAGCGCCTCGAGGCAGCCTCGCGCCACTAGCTGCCGTTCGACGTTCGCCAGGAAGCGGACCCTCGCATCGCGGGCGAGCTAGCCACCCGCTAGCCGCCCTTAGCGCCCATTCGTAATCGGCTCCTGGAAGACCGGTCGCATCCGAGGTCCGTTTTCCTGCGTAGTCGACGGATGACTGCGAGCGCGAGGTTAAGGCCCTGGTTGAGGCGATCATGGAATGGGTTAGACGATGATCCTGCCGCTACCCGAACGTCGGGTGGTTACCGCTGGATGAATTGATCTCCACCCGGCTCAGGGAATGCCGCAACAAAACATTGGTGGTTTAGTGCCAGCATCTTCTTCAGGCCGACAGAACGTCGGCGGGAGCGGCATCGTGGAATTAGGTAACATTAGGAATTTCGCCCGGAACGATCGCGGCGGCGTGTTGACCATGTTCGCGATCGCCTTGCCCGCGCTCCTAATGGGGGCGGGTGTCGTGGTCGACTACGGTATCCTCTCCACCCAAAAGACCGTTTTCCAGCTGGCCGCCGACTCCGCGGCCCTTGCAGCCGCGAGGGAGTTCCGGCTGGCCAACGCCAGCGCCGCGATCGTCCAGACCGTCGCGGAGAAGTTCGCTACCACAGCGTTGCAAACGGCCAAGCAGACGGGGAAGGTGGCGGCGAGCGTCGATCCCAAGCGGATGTCGGTGACGGTCGAGATCACCAACATCGCCAGCACCAACATCATGCACATGTTCGGCAGTAGCGCGGTCGAGGTCGGTGCCAAGGCGACGGCACGCGTCCAGGGCAGCGCCTCGATCTGCGTCATCGGCCTGGAGCTGGACAAGAAGGAAGCGATCTACCTGGAAAAGGACGCCAAGCTGGAGGCGCCGGACTGCGCCGTCTACTCGAACTCGCGGAAGCGCGACGGCCTGAAGGCCATGCAGAATTCGTCGATCAAGGCCCGCTTCATCTGCTCGGCCGGCGGCAGCTACAAGGACAAGTACGACGCCTTCTCGCCGGCGCCGACCCTGGACTGCCCGGTCATCAACGATCCTCTCGCGTCGCGTCCGGCGCCTCCGATGGGAGGCTGCACCGCGACGGATCTCAAGATCACCGCGACGACGACGCTTTATCCGGGCACCTACTGCGGCGGCATCCGTATCTCAAAGACCGCTGTCGTCAACCTCAGCCCGGGCATCTACGCCTTCAAGGATGGCCCACTCGACGTCGCCGAGGGTGCAGCCCTTGTCGGCCAGAACGTTGGCATCTTCCTCAATGGCAAGGGCTCCGTCGTCAGGTTCGACGCCAACACGCGGATCAGCCTGACGGCCCCGAAGGACGGCGCGCTCGCGGGCATCCTTTTTTTTGAGGACCGTAACTCCCCGGTGGACCAGAAGCACGAAATCCTGAGCGACGACGCAAAGGTGCTGCTGGGTACGATCTACATGCCGCGCGGCGAGCTCAATATCGGGGCTAACCAGCCGGTCGCCGCCGAATCCGCGTATACCATCGTCGTCACAAAGCGCTTCACCCTCTCGGCCGGCCCGACCATGGTGCTAAACACCCGATACGGGTCGACCGACATTCCAGTGCCGGCCGGCGTGGGGCCGGGAGCAACCGCTCCGCAACTGACACAGTGACGTCTGCAACGATGACGGCTGCCGTCGCCCGCAATATGATCCCTGCCGATCCGACGGCCCGGCGCAGGCACATGCGGCAGCGGCTCGTCTGCACCGCCTATCTGGAGATCGACGGGCTGCGACCCATCGTTTGCATCGTTCGCGACCTGTCGGACGGTGGCGCGCGGCTTCGCGTTCCGCTCGACTTCGATATCGACGGCCCGGTCGTCCTGCACGTTCCGGAACTCGGCTGGAGGCGGCCGGTACGGATCATATGGAACCAACGTCACACCATCGGAGTCGCATTCGAAGCTGCCGCACCATGAATCTTCGAGAAGCTCGACGTCCTTTGGATCTTGAAATTGCACCTGCTCTCAAGCGCACACCTTTACTACCAGCCCCAGGTCACTTCGGATGGTAAGACGCTCGTCGGCGTCGAATGCCTTCTGCGGTCCGTCGATGCGGAAGGTAGGGTATCGGGTCCGCAGGCTATTCTCGGCAGCATAGAAGGCGACGTGCAGGCCGATGCGGTGGACTGGTGGGTCATCCGCCAAGCCTGCACAGACGGGCTGCGCTGGCCGAAGCTGACGATCGCGATCAATATCAGCGCCCGGCAGTTTCAGTCTCCAGATTTCGCGGGGCAGTTCTTGGCATTGCTCGCAGAAGTTGGCGTGCCCGTAGGGCAGATCGAGCTAGAACTTCTCGAAAACGGCATCATCGAAAATTTCGAGCGCGCGATCGCGACGATGAATGTCCTGCGGCTAAGCGGCATCCGGATCGCGCTGGACGATTTCGGCACGGGCTATTCAAGCCTCGCGTATCTGCAGAAACTTCCGATCGACAAGCTGAAGCTCGACAAATCCCTGATCGACGGGACTGGCGAACTCAAGGCGGCAGCCATCGTCCAGGCCGTTACCGCCCTGTCGCGAGCGCTGGGGCTGAAGGTGGTGGCGGAGGGCGTCGAAACCGTCGCTCAGCAGCAGTTCCTGCGCGTGGCCGGCTGCCATCTTCTTCAGGGCTATCTGTTCTCGCCGGCGGTGCCCGCCACCGAGATCGACGCATTCATCCGCGACGGCTGGCCCGCCAGTCGCTAATCGCGCCTGCGGACGCTCGTCAACTCGTCGGATCAGTGCACTTAACATGTCAGGCGGCCGCGAGGGCACGGTGCGCCCGGACCAAAAAGCGGATCTGGTGACCCAGGAGCCGCCAGTTCACAGGCTTGCACATGAAGGAGGTGGCGCCGGCCGCATAGGCCTGGTCGATCGAGACGATATCCTCGCGCCCGGTGATGACCATAAGGGGCAAGGCGTCAAAGCGGCGATCTGCGCGAATCCGGCGGACCATCTCGATGCCGTCCATGCCCGGCATGTCGACATCAATCAGCGCCACGTCGAACATGGCTTGCTTCAGAAAAGCGAGTCCCTCCTCGGCTGAGGCGGCTGTCGTGATCTCGGCATTCGGAGTCGCCAGATATACGGCGCAAAATTCCCGCTGGATCGGATCGTCATCGACCGCGAGGATCGCTACCTGATCGCACAGCACATAACTGAATGGAACGCAGTTTTGGTCTGTCATCGTCATCGCATCACTCCCGAGGCACTGTTCTGGTGCCCAGTCCGATGACCTTTGACGAGAGATGCAAATAAACGGTTCCGCATCCCTCCAAAAATGGGTGGGGTTGTTTGTGTTTGGGAAAGCATAGGCAGCCTATCGTCGCGTCATGTCGTTGCGTCCTCACCTATCCATCCGCCTCCGGTTGATCTTGCTCGTCGTCGCGTCGACCTTGCTGGCAAGCGGGATTCTGATCGGCGTGTCGGTCTGGCGCGAGACGGAAAGCTACGGCCTGTCGCGGCGCGATGCGCTGCTGAGCACGGCGCATGCGATCTCGGCAGCGGCGTCCCGCCCCGTCGCCGATAATGATTCCAGCGCCGCCTATGAGGCGATCACCGCGATTGGCCGGATGAAGGGCATCACCTTCGCCGGCATCGAAACGAGCGACGGAAAATCGCTGGCGGATATCGGCGCGACCGAGCAGCTCGCCGGGGACCTCGTCGTCGCCACGCCCGACACGCGCTGGACCTTTCCGGCGATCCTGCAGAGCAGGTCGATGGAGGCCGTCGTCCCCATCATCCATGGCGGGACACAGGTCGGCAGCCTCAGGGTCATTGCCGATACGCAGGATCTGCCGGCGGCGATCAGGACCGCTGTGGAAAGCATCCTGCTCACGGGCGCAATCGCGACGCTGTTTGCGGTCGCGCTGGCTCTTCGCCTGCAGCGGCGGATCACAGGGCCGCTCGGCGCGCTGACGCAAACCATGTCGCGCGTGCGCCAGGAGCACGATTATACGGTTACGCTCAATGCCGAGTCCCGCGACGAGATCGGCATGCTGGTCAACAGCTTCAATGGGATGATCGGCGACATCCGCGAGCGCGACCGCAGGCTCGCCGACCACCGCGACCGGCTGGAGCGCGAGGTCTCGGACCGGACGGCGGACTATCAGCGCGCGGCGCTTTCGGCCGATAAGGCAAATCAGGCCAAATCGGATTTCCTGGCCACGATGAGCCACGAGATCAGGACTCCAATGAACGGAATCCTGGTCATGGCGGAGCTTCTTGCCGCCGCCGAACTGCCGAAGCGCGCGCGCCGGCAGGCCGAAGTCATCGCACGCTCGGGCACCAGCCTGCTCGCGATCATCAACGACATTCTCGACATCTCGAAGATCGAGGCGGGCAAGCTCGAGGTCGAAACCCTCGATATCGACCCCGAGGATTCGGTCGAGGCCGTCCTGCAGCTGTTCAGCGACCGGGCCCACTCAAAAGCGCTGGATCTCTGCGGAGCGATCGAGACCCCGCCGGGCCTGTGCGTCAGGGCCGATCCGGTCCGCCTCGGCCAGGTTCTCGGCAACCTCGTCAACAATGCGCTGAAATTCACCGAGGCCGGAGGCGTCACCGTCCACGTCGCCCAAGAGAGCAAGGACCGGCTCCGCTTCTCGGTCCGCGACACCGGGATCGGTATTGCCGCCAACAAGGTCGACACGATCTTCGAAACCTTTTCGCAGGCCGACCAGTCGACGACGCGCACCCATGGCGGCACGGGTCTCGGCCTGTCGATTGCACGGCAACTGGTTGCAGCGATGGGCGGGGCGCTGAGCGTCGAAAGTGAGGTCGGCCGCGGCAGCAGCTTTTTCTTCACGCTTCCGCTTGCGGCTTCGTCAGGCCCGGTGGCTGAGCCTGCCGTCGCCGGCACCGGCAAGACCGCTGTTATAGCCCTGCATCAGCACCAGACCGCAGCGATGCTAAAGGACTTGCTGGCCGCCGCCGGGTTCGCTGTTCGCCTGCTCGACGGCTCCCCGCCGCAGGGCGTCGCCAAGGCCGATCTCGTCATCGCCTCGCCCGATCGCCTGGCAGCCTTCAGGGAGCACGGCAGCGCGATCATCGTCCTGGCCGGCGCCAGCGAGGATGTCGACGGGCTGATCGCGGCCGGCGCCGAGGATGCCTTGCCCTGGCCCGTCCAGCGACGTGACGTCGCTGCTCTTATCCATTCGCTCCAGATGGGCCAATCCTTGGGCCAGCCCTGGCGCCGCGCCGATCCCGCTCATGCCGAGACGGCCACGAGCGTACAATTCCCACAGATGCGGGTCCTCGTCGCCGATGACAGCGAGGTCAACCGCGAGGTTGCCGATGCCGCGCTGCGCCGATTTGGCATTGTCGCGCGCTTCGTTAATGACGGCGTCAAGGCCGTTGCGGCCGCTGAGCGCGAGTCCTTCGATCTCATCCTGATGGATGGCAGCATGCCCGGGCTCGACGGCTTCGACGCCACGCGTGCCATTAGAGCGCGTGAAGCCGAAACCGGTCGGCCGCGTGTCTCGATTGTCGCCCTGACCGCTCATGTCGTCGGTTCGGCCGGCACGGCCTGGCGCGATGCCGGCATGGACGGCGTGGTCTACAAGCCTTTCACGCTGCTCCAGCTCGGCAGCACGATCGCGACTTTCGCCACGGCCTCGACGGGGCCGGCCGCCGCGCTGGCGCCATCCCCCTCATCACCGGCGGTCGAGGAGGACTATCTCGACGAAGCGGTGCTGCGCGACCTGATCGAGATGACCAACGGATCGCTGGAGACAGTCCGCCGGATCACGGACCTCTACAGGGTGACCTCGCTCGAGGAGGTCGAACGCCTGGGCTCGGCGACGCAATCAGGCGACAGCGACCTAATTGCAAAATGTGCCCATGCGCTGAAATCGATGAGCGCCAATCTCGGTGCAAGACGCGTCGCCTCTGCCGCAGCCGAGATGGAGCGCACTGCCCGTGACGGTCTCGCACCCGTCGGCGACGACGCGTTCCGGAACCTCCACGACATCCTCCAGCAGACGCATTCGCGACTTAATGAGGCGATGGCGAAGGCGGCCTGACAATGAGTGCTTTAAGGAAATCGCTTCGCCTATCTAGCAGGCAGCTTAATTCGAGGCCGTCGGGCCCGGGTAAACCACTCGCACTTTTCTATTATTGGTTGGCGACATGTCCCGCACCTGGTTCACCGCTGACATGTATTTTGGCATGCCCACATCAACGAGCTTTTCAATCAGGTCGTTCGCCGACATCCAGATGGAATGAGTAGGGGCGATGTTACCTGAATTAGGCCATCGGGCCGACCGATGAACACCCGAGCCGCTCAATGTTTGGATTTTGCATCTGCTGCCAATAGTCAAAGTGAGCGGCCGAAAAGCGGACCTTGCGAAAGTCTGCTTGCGATCATGCTCGTCATCTGCCGCATCTGCCGCATCGGCCACGGGATCGGGTAAAGGAAACTCCAATGCCTGGGTCTCGATCAGCGGGATTTTCAACCACGGTCCATCGGCCTCCGGGCCATGGTTCTCAGCCTCCGCGATGACCGCTGTGACGAGCGCGTCGGCTTCCCCGCAATGATCTTGATGCTCTTGTTGACCTTGGCTGCGTCATGGTCGTCGGGGCGGTCGGTCTGGATCGACGCTAGCTGCATGACTTGGGCGGCAAAGCCGGCCGCCAACTGGGCAATGGGATCGGGCTTGCTGTCCCGTCCGAGGAAGGTTTCGCGAACGCGATCGATGGGGTCTTCGATCGCCGTGGGTAAACCTGCGCGCGCCACCCTGGAAACGAGCTGCGCATTCTCGTAGGGGAGCCGGTAGATCATCCGCTCCGCGTTGGTCGCATCGGGATCGAGATCGAGCACGCCGGACGGGCATCCTGCGGACGATCTGACGGGCTCTTGATGACCTCGGCCGAGGGGCCGGAACGAAGCATCCTCTGGGCACACATGACGCAACTCCTACTCAGGGGAGTCGGAACGGCGGCGCCTGCGAATCGTTCCGCATAACCTTACGGAACCCAGTGGCGCGAGTTAGGTTACGTTGCGGGAGGTGCCAGCCCATGCCGATCACCATTTCCAGCTACGAGGAGTATGAGGCCGCCTGCGAGCGAATCGACGCGCTCTCAAGCTGTTTGGAGAACACGCCGGAAGAGGTCGAGTTGCTTGCCCTGATCGACGCTGTGGAACTCTGGGAGGACGCCCATGACGCCCCAGTATCGCGAGACTAGAGTGCGGCGACATCCTGAGATTCGACCGTGCCCACACGCGACCTCGAGAACCACCCCATGGCCTTTTCCCTCCTCGCCGGTCGGGAGGTCGACACCTCGTCCGAACAGTGGAAGCACGAGTGCGAGGTCGCTTACCTGGCCGACCTGAGCGCGGAGAGGCGCAAAGCCATCCTAAACGGCGTCTTAGGCGCGGAAGGTGACGACGCCCGCGGGATCAAGCAACATCGTGGCGATCCAGCGGCAACTGGTCAGCGAGATTGATCGGCTGAGGGCGCTCCCGGCCCGGGGCTGAAACGAAAAAGGCCCGCATCTGCCGAGTCAGTATGGGCCAGTGTCGAGACAGAGGCCCGATAGGGCGGCAGTGGCGCCATTTGCCGTCTTGACGAGAGAACGCCCAGTTCCAAAATTATCGCCAGCCGCGAGCTCACTGCGGCCACTGAACCCATGTTGCTTCTAGGAGGATATGGCTTTGGCACCACCTTCCGATCAATTCGAGCGCCCTGTCGTTGTCTTGACCCGCTTCGGCGTGCCGACCGCGGTCTCGTCGGCGATGGAGGCATATATGTTCATAACCGATTGGCCAGTTTCCCAGCGCGACGCTGCGCACGCATTGGTGCTCAAGGGGTGTCTGGCCGCGGTGCGGGGTGACATTGAGACCGAGACGGCCAGGGGTATGTTCGCCTCGTGGGCAGAACGGCGCGATATACTGGCCCCGGATGTTCCAGCATTTGTAACCAGCCTCCCCGGCACGTCGCACGGGGCTCAATAAACGAAAAAGGCCCGGCCTCCGTTGGGAGTGCCGGGCCTCTGACCGTCGTCGCGCGTTGGCGAACGGCCGCTACCGAAAAACTGACTACCGCCCAACCGGAGCGACCGGTACATCCGCGGCTCGCGCTGGTCGGCGGTAGAAGCGTGCGGCAATGCCGGGCCTTGGGGGGATGCAGCACAGCCACACGGCGCCAGCAAGCCAGCGCAACTTCAAGACGCCGCAGCGCGCCTATGGTTGCGGGTTCTATCGAGCAGGTTAATCGGCTGCGTCCTGCAACGATCGGGCCTGGAAAAGCAGCACGACGTTCTGCCTGAGTTCGTCCTCATCTAGCGTCGACGTCGCACAGCCGGCGATCAGGTAGGCCAGCCTCAACCGCTCAGCCTCGCGCTTGGGCTCAGGGATGCTTCCTTCGACTTCCTTCCATGCGGCATCCATCACGGCATAGGCTCGCGCCAGATCCGATGGATCTCTCAATGACGAAAAGGGCATGGTCCTCCCCCAAAAGACAACAACGGGGGGGAATTTAGAAAGTCCTACGTGCCCCGCAAGAGGCCTCGCAAACGAAAAAGGGCCGCCGCTCCCGAAGGAACGACGGCCCAGTGCAGAGGGGAAGCTAAAGGAACGCCCGAGGCGACGAAAGGTTCAGCCCTCCGCGGTCGCGCCTCCCGGTCTTTCTCTTCGACGAGGCTCTTCAATAGGCCGCGAGCTTCGCGCTGATCCGCTCGATCTGCGGGTCGATCTTCGTCTCGCCGACGATGGCGCCGACGCCGGCGGCGATCTGGCCCCAGGCGGTCGGATTGTTGGCGGTCTGGCAAGCGGACAGGACGCACGCGAGCGCCAGCGCCGCGAGGGTGCGGACCATGATGGATCTCCGGGGTGGTGAGGATGGCGGCGGGCCCGGCCGCTGCGGGCATGTCAAATGATGGTGACGCGGCCGTGCGCTTCAGCAGAATAACGCAGGGGAAACGGGGCAACGCACATGAAGAAGCGTTCGATGTCGTACTATGTCAGGCGTGCTCGATTGAGGAAGATCATAGACGTCGACAGATTTGAACGGGCGATGGCCGCCAGGGGGCTGAAGCCCGCGAACGAAAACAAGCAACTGGCGGCTCGACCTCAAGCTTCGTCCGTCGACATCGGCGCGCCCGCGGCGCTCAGCAGCACACGGCCACCGAGCGGCTTGGGATAGGACGACGGCCCGCGCAAGCCGAGGAGGCGCGACTTGTCGAGCCGGGCAATGGTGATTGCGTTCGACTGGTTGCCGCCGAGCACGTGCAGATAGCCTTGCGCATCCTCGCCGGCGTAGAGGCCGACATGGCCGGAGGTGCCAGCCTTCGATCCCCGCCAGAACACCAGCGCGCAACCGAGGGCCGGAATCGCAAGAGAGCCGCCGAGCTTCAGCCAGTTCCGCGCCAGATAGGGGTTCCCCGGCAGCTGCTCGTCGGGCAGCGTCAGGGCGATGCAGGTCTCGATCGCGTTCCCGCACCAGGGCAGCTTGGCTGGGTCGCCCAGCGTCTCGCCGTCGCTGCGAAGCCACGACATCAGCTTGCCGCGGTCGCGGGCCTCCTGCAGCCCCTTCCGGCGCAACAGTTTCTCGTGCCAGGGCGGCGGCGGCTTCGGATGTGGTCGGCGCGGCTTGCCGGCAGCCCTGAGAGCGTCCTGGAGAGCCTCCCATGTCTTGGGGCCGGCAATGCCGTCGATCAGGCCCGGCTTAAAGCCAAGCGCGATCAGCGCGGCTTGCACCTCGCGAGTATTCATTGCGATGTCTCCGGAAATTCGAATTTTTCGGGGAGCTCTATTTCAAGGGCGTTTAACCGTTCCTACGTGTCGCTGGGGATGCTGAAGCGCATCCATCGTGTCGGTGGATCATAGGCCTCGGCAGGTGCGACCGTTCCGGCGCCGGGCCCGTATCAACCTGCGAAAGATCCTGACGACCGTCGCCTTTGTCGACGCGGGGGATGGGGATGTGCGGAAAGGCTGGCGAGAAAGACCGACTAAGGTCGGCAGACAAGATTCCGCCAATGGAGATATTCTCTTGCGAGGCGAGCGGGACGGTACAACTATATTCGCATTCCCGCTGCCTATCGCAACGAGATCGCTCGAAAGGCGACGATAACTGATTGATGCCTGTCTTAAATATTATCGGGATGGTCGCGGTTTATTGCAAGCAACGACATTTTTTGTAAAAGGCGTATTGTCGTCATTGGTTTGCTTTTTGCGGCGACCAAGCCTGTTCGACCGCGTAAATTAATCAAGGATTTCGGCCGCGACTTATTTCCCCAAAGCCTTCGATCCGACGCCTGTCGGATCGAAGGTCGGGAATGTCCCGATTTCCCTCCAGTTTGCCCCTAGTAATTGAACGGTCTCGGAGGTGCCCTGAGGGCGCCTAGCGGCGCCAGTGACTCGAACCATGCGCTGCCGCCTTGCGAAGCGCGCCGACTGAGACCTGTCATTTGACATTGCGCCCGCAGCGGTCGGGTAGAGACTACGCATGGAGGATACCCCATGCGTCAGAGTACAGGTCACAGTTTGCAGTGCGTCGACTTCGCCATCACCAGCAGCGATCAGTTCCGCGAGGCGTTGGTACGTTTGCGCTTTTTGGAGAAAGCTGCCGAACAATCTTCGTTGGGCCGTGAGCGAGCCTCGCTTGAGCTGGCGATATCACGATATTTGACATCCCGTGAACGCCCCACCGATTGAGGTTGGGCTAGCAGCCGAGACGACGATGAACTCAATAAGGCCGGGCCAAACCTCACTTGAAAGAGCCTTTGAAATAGCAGGGTCTGGCGCCTGCGCGTGTGTCGAGGACATCCGCAAGCAGTTGGTTCGCGAGGGCTTCGACAAGAACCAGGTCTGCGGACCCCGGCTATCACGTCAACTCTTGGATATTGCGCGGCGATCTCGGCCCGTCGCCCAGGACGCGATCTGAACCGTCCCTTGCCGTTGGCCCATGTTGAAGATGGGAACCGATCCAACGCGGTCGCGTATCTAGAGCATTTACATCCCACCGCATGTCGAAGCGCTGTGCCAGGAGGATGGATCTTGCCAAACATCAACTCTTTGAGCCCCAACAAGACGGCGCTGGAGCGAGCTTGCGAGATCGCGCGATTGGGGCGCTGCAAAACAATCCAGGACATCCGGATTCAGCTGCGCCGCGAGGGTCTGGAGCTTGCCTCGGATCATACCGGTCCGGTCCTTACCCAGCAGCTCCTCGGCATAGCTCGCCGAGCTCGTGCCGCGGCGCGGGAGGACGCGTGAACCCGTCCACCTAGCTGAAGGAACGGCGTTATGGCCTGCCACGGGTTTCGTGGACGGTCAGTTTAGCTAATCCCAGCTTCTTTTCGAAATCGATCCGGCTGATGTAGCCGATGGTCGAGTGCCTGCGAACGGCGTTGCAGAACCGCTCGATGTAATCGAACACGTCGGCACAAGCATCGTCGCGTGTCCGATAAGCCATGCCTCTGATCCGTCCGGTCTTCAGCGATGAGAAGAAGCTCTCGATCGCGACGTTGTCCCAGACATTGCCCGAGCGGCTCATCGAGCAGATAACGCCGTTGTCGGTCATGAGCTTCTGGAACGGCTCGATGGCATACTGGCTGCCCTGGTCCGTTGTGCAGCAGGGCATCCGGCTTTCCCCGGCGCCAGATCGCCATCATCCGCGCATCGCACCAGTCGAGCGATCATCTCGGCCTTCATCGAACAGCCCACCAAACGGCGGGAGAAGCGGTCGATGAAGGCTGCAACGTAACGCCAGCCATCCGTGGTCCATATATAAGTGAAGTAGGCAATCCAGCGCTGGATCAGACACGCTGCGCGGAGCGTATTAGGCGCGATCGCAGATCGTAGGCCGTCGGCCTTGCGTATCAGCCTCTCGATGCGATGCAGGCCGCAATCGATGCATTCCGCCAGCACGTCCCGCCAGACGCGCCTGGCACCGGGAGTGCGATCCGAACCAAGAAAGCTTGCCCGGACACTCGCGCCAATCTCCTCGTCGTCGCGTGCACGCCGGCTCGGCGATCGGTTGAGCCAGGCATGGAAGCCCGAGCGCGACACATCCAGCGCTTCGCAAAGCCGCGCCACCGGCCAGACACCCCGGTGCTTCGCAATGAACGTGAACCTCATGTTGCGTCCTTCGCGAAGTAGGCTGCGGCCCCTTTTTACGATGTTGCGCTCCCGCCGCAGCTTCTCGATCTCTAGCTGCTCCGGCTTCATCTGGCCGTGACCGGGAAAGGTCTGCGCAGGATCGGCAGAAAAGGGCTTCCCCCATTTGAGCAACTGGTTCTCATCGACATCCAAGTCCCGAGACGCCTGCGCCACCCTCACACTGCGATCCTTGATCAGACATGTTTCGCCGCCCGTTCTAGCCCGCAAACTCGCGACGCCGCACGCCCGGCACCGAAACAGATCTCGCGCGTTTCCTGGTTGAAGCCGCTGGAGCGGCACGGGAGTGCGATCATGTTTGATTTTTTTGAGACCTTCTCAGCCCGCTTTAGGGAGCAGTCGCGGGAGTTCGAAGAGGCGCTACGACGTGTCAGTTCAAGACGGCTCGGGAGTCTAATCGAAACCGCCCCAGTGGTCGCTTCCGCGGTGTCCAAGCCTACTGGAATCGAACCGAACAACACGACCCCATTGCCTTCAACGCTTGGTTTGACGGACCCAGCAAAGGGAGGCAGAACCTTCGCCTGATAAAACTAACGGCGCCGGCTCGATCGTAGTTGGTATGTGGATCTAACAGTTCTATCTGACTTGTGATGTTCGCAGCGCGGCGAAAGCCGTGCGATATGTATTTTTGCAGTGTTGGACACTACAGTTCGCCACTTCAGCACCGGGAAGCAATTTAAGGGAATGGAATCGCGAGCTAGTCATGCGCTGGTAGGCCTGTTCACGCTCGCGATTTTGGCTGCGGCCTTCGGATTCGTCTATTGGTTCAGTAGCGGTCCCGGGGACAAAAAGGTGGATGTCGGGCTGATCTTCAACGATAAGGTGTCGGGCCTTGGGCGCGGCTCCAGCGTGCTTTTCAATGGTTTGCGCGTCGGCGAGGTGACGCAGATCGCCCTCCGAGCTGACGACCCGCGGCAAATTTATGCAGTAATTAAGGTTGCACAGTCGACGCCATTGCGCGTCGATACACGTGCCCGCCTTGAGGCTCAGGGACTGGCCGGCGTCGTCGCCGTACAGCTCCTTGGTGGCGATCCCCGTTCGGCTGCCCTGACCCCACATGCGGGTCAGCCACTTCCGACGATTATTGCGGAACGTTTCGAAGATATAATCGAGACGGTGCGCACCTTCGCCAAGCACGCGGATGACGCGCTCGGTGGCGTTGAGGGCCTCCTCAAGGACAGCGCAGGACCAATCGCTGAAAAAATTAGGGAGGCGGAGCAATTCACGGCCGCGCTCGCCGACGATTCAGGCAGTGTGGACAAATTGATGCAGAGTATTGGCGCGGTCGCCGAATTCGTTGCACCGCTGACGGATAAGCTGGGCTCATTCAGCCAGCAGCTGAGTGACGCGATGCGCTCTATCGATCGAAAGAACGTCGCCTCGGTTGTCGATGACGTTGAGAAGTTCGCAGTGACGCTGGGAGGCGCCAGCGGCGAAGTCACCAAAGCGGTGAACGACGTCGCTTCAATTTCGGAAAAGCTCAACAGGGCGGCCGATCAGGTAGAGGGCGTTCTGAAGGGTGCGCAGGCCTTTCTGAACACGGCCACCGGTAAGGACGGTCGCAATGCCTTCTCCGATGTCAGTGATGTGGCGAAGTCCATCCGTCTGCTTGCTGAGAACCTAGATAAACGCACGGCAGAGATCACCGCGGAAATCAGCCGCTTTACTCGTACCAGCCTGCGCGGCATCGGAACTTTGTCGACCGACGGACGGCGCGCCCTTACGAGCTTTGGCCGTACATTGCGGGAGGTCGAGCGGGATCCGCAGCAGCTGATTTTTGGCAGCAAGCCCCAGCTTCCTCAATTCAACGGATCTCGTTAGACATTCCCCGCTGCGGCAGCCTCGAGCAGTGGCGCCGAGCTTTCTCGCAAGTCCCTTCGGGTGAATGATCGCGCCGACGCCTTCACGACCTATCGCCCGAATTTGCGCCGCCGGGAAAAGCGGAACTGCGTGAACTTGGGCGGGTTGAGTCAAAAACCCGCCGAGGAAAAATGCTTTGAAAATATTCTGGTGGGCTTGGGCTGTGTTGACCGGAGGCTCGGTGCTCGTCGTCCTAGTAGCCTTTGTCCTCACCTCTTAGCGATACTATCGACGGTGACATTTTCAACGTTGTCTCTGCGTCCGGTGTGATAGAACGGCACACATGCTCGAATGCGGTCAACGAGCAGAGGCCTCATCCACCATTACACACCACCATTGTTCCGGATGCACCTCTTAAGCTCTGCGAACCCGGTTCGCGGATAATGCCTATGAGATGCGCTATGTTGCGCGGCTCTGCGCCGGCCGGGAGGCTTTGGATTAGTCGCCATTTCGAATGAACCCACGCCGCCTGACCGCGTTGAGAGAGTTCATTCCGTTGGAGCAGCGGCTCCATTCTCCAGATCGATTGAGCTGCATGGACACAATCGAAACGCACCGGCTAGTTTACGCATCAACATTCAATTTGGGACGTATTGATAGCGCGCCGATCGCCCTCCGCGATATCCTCTCAGCATCCCGGCGCAACAATGCCAAAGATGGCATAACCGGTTATCTGATTTTCGATGGCGAAACATTTCTTCAGATTTTGGAGGGACCTCGTTCGGCTATCGAAGTGGTGGTTTTAAGGATTGAGAACGACAAGCGGCACCGGGCAATGACCGTATTGGGCTTCAAGCCATCTTCGGGCCGCCTCTTCCCTGACTGGTCGATGGCCGCATATTTGCGCTCAGAAGCCCATCAAGAGGTGTTCACGCGCCATGGCTTTGCGGGCAAAATCAACAGGAGCACACTGTCGGACAACAGAGTGGTGAGCCTGGCGATTGAGTTGTCAACCCTCACAGTCTGATGCGGGATGGAGCACTTCCTTCACATGGGGGTGGCCGGTGAACGCATGCATTTTTGGCCACGTCAGTCAGAAGGGGAAATAGCGTTTGCGCACGCTAACAGCAAATCTCAATATCAGCGTCGCAAAGCGAAGCTTCCAGGACAGCCATATGTTCGTCTGAAATCCGAACGCCAGCTACGATGACCTTTTCGACACGCCCTTCGCGGGAGTCACGACGGAGGTCTACCAGCCCAGCTTTAAGTGAAGGGTAATCAACTCTGTAGACGGCCATGACGGAGAAGCCGGGCTTGACGTTTTGGCGAACGGTAATCGAGCAGCGCTCATCATATAGTGCAACCAGATTCCACAGAGGATGATTCCATCGTTTTGAATCCCAGATTTCGGCGGCCAAGCGCAGCCTGACGAGTTCGGCCATTTCAGGTGTGCCTTCAAGGCAGCCTGTCAAGCACTCCATGCGTTCGTAATCTGCTGATATTGATGATCGGCTTCGACTGCGACGAGGGGCATAGACCGCCTTTGGATGTGCGCTAAACGTGGCCCCCGAGGAGCGTATGCCTGATTGATCCTGCTAAGCCATGTCAGGAACCTATGTAGCGCGCGCCTTGCGGTCGTCATTTCCCATCCTGCGCTTACAGAGATGGTCGGCCCACTCCGCATAACTCGTGTTCTTCGCCAGGAGCCGGTTGAGGTCAGGCGCGCCATCCGTCCACCAGACCGGGCCGCGTTCGCCAAGCGCGACCTTCGCCGCATCGACGGCGGCCCGAGCGACCTCAATGTCTCCCTGACCACGCTTTGCATCCTTCACCGCGCGGCGCGCATCCATCAGAGCATCGACAAGCTCTTGCCGACGCTCCTCCGGGATCGCCGGGTTCGTAGACCGCCACAGCCTGCCGGCGACGACGAAATAGCGGCCGTCCGGCGTGGTCGGATGCGCGCGACTGGTCACGCCCGACCCACCACGGGGACTTCGTCGATCCGTGTCGTGTATCGCGGAGAGCGCATGTCGAACTTTGTGACCCAGGCTTTGCGTTGGCGCGCGATACCGGCTGCGGCGGAGAACACAACGCCACGACCGTGCTTCTGGTTGCAGTCATCCAGAGCGTCCATCAGCCGCCCGCTCTTCTCACGATCGAGGCTGCCGATGAGCGCGCGCTGCGAGGCCTCTAGCGGGACAATGTCCACGGTCACCAAGCCCGCCTTGGCGTAGCGATACCCGCTCTTCCAGATCCGGCGCGTCCCCCATTTCGCTGCCCGCACCAGCACCAGCGTGTCGTTGCTCGCCTCTGGGAAATCCACCGTCGTCGATACCGAGCGGGACGGGCCTCGATCATGTGGCGAGGTATGGAAGAACACCGTGACGTGGTCGGTAGCCAGGCCGTGGTGGCGGAGCTTTTCACCGAGACGGGTCGCATGTGCCGCAATGGCTTCCTGCATCATGTCGAGGTCGTCCACCCGACCGGCAAATGACCGTGTCACGGCACAGCCTTTCCGGGTCGGCGCGACCGTCTCCAAGTCGATGCATGACTGGCCACGCAACTCATGGATGATCCGCTCGCCGACGACGGTCAGCGTCTTCCTGGCGAGCTTAGGATCGAGCGCAGCAACGTCCGCTGCCGTCCTGCAACCGAAGGCGCCGAGCTTGGCTTGGCTTGCCCGCCCGATGCCCCATACGTCGTCCAGTGCGACCAGAGGCAGCCACTCGCGGCGCGCCTCATCGCTGGTTAGATCGCACACGCCGCGAAGCTGTGGGGTGCTCTTGGCTATCTTGTTCGCCAGCTTCGCGAGCGTCTTGGTCGGGCCGATGCCGACGCAGGTGGGAACGCCAGTCCATGTCGAGACCGTCGAACGTAGATCGCGGCCAAGCTCCTCTCGCTGCTCAGGTGCGACAGGCGTCATGTCCAGGAAGCTCTCGTCGATTGAGTAGATCTCGATATCAGATGCGAAGCTCTCGTAGACGGTGTTCATGCGGCGGCTCATGTCGCCATAGAGCGTGTAGTTGGACGAGAATACGACGACGCCCTCGCGCTTGCAGAGGTCGCGGATCAGGAACATCGGCGCGCCCATCTTGATCCCGAGCGCCTTGGCCTCTGCTGTTCTAGCGACCGCACAGCCATCATTGTTGGACAGCACAATGACGGGCCGACCTTTCAACTTGGGATTGAAGACGCGCTCGCAGGAGCAATAGAAGCTGTTGCCGTCGATCAGGGCGAACGAGCGCTTCATCGCCGGAAGCGCCGCACCGTATTCGTCACGACGCCGAAGATGGCGATCTCGGCATCCGGGCCTGGCTCATACTCGGGATAGCGCCGGTTGCCGAAGGCGAGACTTGAGCGCCCCCCTGCGATCCGGACGATTTTGATCGAGCGCTCGCCGTTCACATCGACCACCACGGCGTCACCATCACGCGGCACAAGGCTGCGATCGACGGTGATCAGGCTGCCGTCGAAGATGCCGACATCGATCGCGCTATCTCCAGCCACCGTCATGATGAAGGTGGCTGGCGCGTTTTGGATCAGGGTTTGTGATAGATCGATCGGCGCATCCAGATAATCGTCCGCCGGCGACGGGAAGCCCGCTCTGACAGCCTTCAGATACAACCCCAGAAAGATCGGTGGTCCGATGACGGCCGGCGCAATGTGCATTGATGCGAACCCCTATGAATAAGAACATAAAAGGAACAGACGCGGCGGGTGAGTCAAGTTGCGAGTTGGCAACAGGCTGGTTCCTGGCACATCGGATATTCGCCTCAACGCCCGCCCGCAGCGATCAACGCGGCCTGTAGCAGCGCTTCAACAGGTCCTGTAGCTCGGCGAAAAGGTCCATGCCCCCTCCTGAGTCAACACGGTCAAATCGTTCGGCGGCATGAGGGCCCGATTGGCCGGAACAAACCAAGAGCATGAGTGTTTGCGGAGCGAAACCATTTCCAAGGATCGAAATGTTCCGCGCTTTGCTCATCACAGCCTTTGCCTCCATCCTTTCCATCAGCGCTGCCAAGGCCGAAACACAGGGGCATGGATCGACTCGCGGCCTATCTGGCTTTGAGCTTGGAACGCGCTTAAGCAGCCGACTCGATGTCAAGGTCCCGCAGAGCGATCAGGCTAAATCTGGCGCGTCGGGAAAAGGCGCAGTGAGTGAAGACGAACCCGCGAAGAAATCTCCGATCCGCAAGGTGCGCGTGATTTACTAAGCTCACGCCGCCATAAAAAAGGCCCCGCCAATCAAGCGGAGCCTCCTTCGACATAACCGGAACCGCTAGTCACGGCTTCGTGCTGGAGTTTCCACCGCCTGCCGGATTCGGCGTGCCGACAGGTGCGGGCTGCGCCGGCATGGTACCGCCCGGGCTAGCCGGCGGGTTGCCCGGCGCTCCAGCGGCGCCACCCCCAGCGGGGTCCTTGTTGACGCCGGTCATGGGAGTCGCGGGCATGGATGCACCGCCTGGTGCCGGCGTGGGAGCCGCGCTCGAAGGCTGATTGTTGTTCGGAGCGTTGACGGGGGGCTGAGTCGATTGGCCGAAGGCTACCATCGGTATGATGCCGAGACCGACGACGAGAGCAATTGTTTTAATCATGGGTATTCTTCTTCTCCGTTTGATCCCCAGCTTTCAGACTAACAACGGAACGAGCTATGGACAGTTCCACCTACGGCCGTTCACGAGCACTTGATACACGCCATACGAGTGCTTCCATATCGCCATAGCGTCGGTAGCCCGGCGGCTCCCCTATCGAATCGCCAGACCGGACTCCGCCACCCTCTGACACGTGGAACGATTCGCCCGCCCTCCCGTTGCGACTCCGTGTTCAGTTCGGAGTTGTGTCATGTGTGCCCAGCGAATGCTTCGATCCGGCCCTTCATCTGAGGTGTTGCAAAGCCCGCTAGAACGAGCGCCAAGCGCGCGCCAGGGCATGCTCGATCTTGACCCCAGCACGAGTAACGCGGAGCGGATGATCTACCGCCTCGCATATGAGAATGCGCAGCTCGTCTCCAGGTTGGCACGCGCGGGGTTGCCCACGGCCATCGAAGACCCCATCGATCGCGTGCGCGAGACCGAGTACGGCCGGAACAGCAAGCCAGATCCTATCGCTCAGTTGGCTCAAAGCTTTGCCGCTCAGGTCGTCCAGATGTCGTCGATCCAGACCGATCATCCCGACGACCAGGACGCAGCCAATGTCAACAAGAGCATCGAGATGATTGCCGAAGAAGCCGACGCGCTCGTCACAGCGATCATCGAAGATGCTGAGGAGCACGGGCTGGAGGCATCAGGACCGTGGCTCAAAATTCCGCTGGTCGACACGCAGGCATTCGAAGTTCCTACGCCCGACCCCGCTGCCGACGAAGCAGACGACGTGCACGATCGGAAGCTGAACTCTTAGCATTTGCGCCTTCTATTCGAGTGTTGCGTGTGGAGTTCCGGTTGTGTGCGCGCGTCGCGTCTTGCGTGTCGGCCCTGCGGTCGACGCTGTCCGTAGCCCTGCCAACAAGGGAGAGACGCGCGTCAGCGGAAGCTCCTGTTCGATCCTATGCCAGAGCGGGTCGAGCCCTGCCTGGCACTGATGGCCTGCAAGCCGCCGGCCGGCGACGATTGGGCGTTCGAAGAAAAATGGGACGGCTACCCCTGCGCCATCCATGTCGAGCCAGGCCGGGTCCGCGTAATCAACACGCAGCGGCCATGTGGAAGTCCCGCTTTTCCCGACATCGCGCGTAACGTGCGCGAGCTGGGGCTCGACAGCCCCATCTGGACGGAGAAAACGACGGGGTCGAGTTCCTCAAGCTGGCCTGCTCCTCGGGGCTTGAGGGCATCATTGCCAAGCGCCGGGATGCGTCGTACCGATTCGGCCGTTGGTTATGAGCCCTCATTTGTTGCACTCGGCGGCCTCGGAAGCCTGTTACTCGCGGCTTAGAGCGATGCCGGGCTGACCTACGTCGGGAACGTTGGACCGGCTTCACGACTGCCTCGGCGACGGTGCTACGGCGCATGCTCGACAAGTTGGTCAGCGACCAGCCGGCTCTTCCTATCAAGCAAAAAGGCATCCGCGGGATTCGGGAGCCATTGCCTGCCGAGATCCAGTTCCGGGGCTGGACGAACGACGGTAATGTCAGGCACCCGTCCTACAAGGGCTTGCGCGCCGATGAAGACGCGGTGGAGGTTTGCAAACTATCTTGATCAACGGGGCGCGTGCCAGCCATTAAAGTCCTGAGGCGCTTCGAACTTGCAATCACCGTTCCTGCGGTGACGGCTCCTGCGACGGCAGCCGCGATAGCCGTCGTGCTTTCCCGTGACATTGCATTTCGGGAGGGCGGGTTGCTGTGAGGCGAGGATTTGAGAGTCACTTTCGTGCTGGGCCGTCCTTTTAGATAGAATGCCATTCCGACCGAGACGAGGGCGGTGCCGAGCAATGACGCGGCAATGATAAGGCTCGCGGCGACGCCGCCGTAACGAAACATGAGAAACGAGTGTATCGCATCGAGAGCGTAGCCAGCGGCAAAAATTGCGATAAGGCCGCCTACCGCCATCAGGCAGTAGGTAACGAGCTTCTGCTTCAGAGCTGCGAGCAGCGGGGCAATCAGGCCGACGGCGAGCGGGCCCACTATCTCGCTGCCCAGAAGCCAAGAACGACGCCAGCGGCAGCTGCCCAGCCGAGAGCCCGGAGGGGACGAGCGCGCACCTCGTTCATCAGCAGCTCCTGAAGTTCACTCACGCGCTCGATTGCCATCTCGGCCATCTCGTTATCGAACTGATTTTCCGCAGCACCGGGCGTGACTGGAGCTTGCATTGACACAGGGTCGCTCGCCGGGAACGTACCCTGCAGCGCATCGTGAAGTTCACCGTCGGGACCTTTATCGCGGGCAGCCTGGCGCTGGGCACTTTGTTCAATTTCCAAGCTCGCGACGGCGGGGTTGTCGGTGTGCATGCTGCGTCTTTCTGTGAGGGCTATCCCGATAACATCGGGGACAACCCACTAGTTCCGAACATCGACCACGCTATCGACGTCATGGACCAGTGACTGCACTCAGGCTTGTCACCCCTTCCGATCTGCCGCGTCGGCGCCCCGCGCTCCCACCGGCATTGGAGGGCCTTCCTTACTCAGTTCGCTGCCCCTGCGCGGGAGGCTAATGCAAGAGCCTTTGCCTCTGGAACTGTCATCGCTGCACAATAGCCGCGGAGCCATCGCGGGATTGTCTCTTCCTCATGAAGCCATCGAAGCACCCTTCTTTCAGGGGCGTCGATCAGCCAGCTCAATTCCAAGGGCGTAAGTCCGAGCGAGCGGACAGCTTCTCTCAATTCGATCCCTGTCATCCGATTACGCCGGGTCACAGCGGCTCGCCCCTGGCCGGATCCAAGCGCCACGGGGTTGCGTCATCGTGGGTCTTGTCCCACTCGAAGATAGCCTCGACGAGCGCTTCCAGCTCAGCGTCTTCCGGACTACCCTCATTGCAACCGAAGAGTTCACGAACGCGCTGCGTAGCCGCTTCATACTGCTCGACGGAATGGATATTGTCCGTATCCGTGCGATGAACGGCCGGGTCGATCGGCGCTCCCTCTGCCTCAATATCGGTGCGCATGGCGGGTACTCCTGCCTCTGAACTAGCTGTCCGCCGCCCGCCCGCGCAAGGGGCCGGGCTTTTTGGCGGATTTCCCAGATGTCTTCGTTCGCCGCTTGGGGGTGACGTCCTTCGCTCGTTTGGCGCGCCCCTCGACGTTAAAGCGATAGATGCCATAGCCGATCGCGCCCATTATCAATGCCGGCGTTGGAAGCCTGGTTGCCAACAGCGTGAGCGGCACGGTTAAGCTGTCTGGGATGTTGCCCTTGGCCGCATCGCGCGCGATCAACGTCCCTGCCAGACTGGCCAGCGTAGCTTTGATCATTTTCAGCGCACTGCGTAATGCACGACCAGCCACGCGACGCCGACTAGAAGCAGGCCGCCGATGAGCACCGCGAGCACAGGCATACCCAAGAATCCCTGGCGCCCCTCGACGGGCGTTTGAACGGCCGGATCGGTAGTCGAGTGTCTATCAGCTCGCATTGGCTGGATGGCTTCCCCGCCATCGCTCTCGCTTTGCCGGGCGGCACGCGCGTTCGTCTCTCGGATGTCGGCGTCCTGGGAATTGCTCATGTTACAGCTCCATTCAAATCGAGCATGATGCGCTCACATGGGAGTCAGACTACCCAGACACCCCATTGTTCCTGAAGCGCTGATCTAGGCCCTGGCCCCCCATCTCCTGCTCGGCGTCACGCGTTGGCAGAGTTTCTTCCGAAAGTGCCCACCAACTCAGCGAACCAACTGGCAAGCCTCAGTGAAACTTGCGCCAAGTAGGCCAAGAACACCGCCGATTTGGAACATCCGCTACGCCGGCTCACTTGATCTGGCGGCGTCGGGCAGCATTCCGCTGGCAGGCGCCAAGGCGTTGAGCACCGCGAAGCTTTGCGGATACGGCATGGAACAGCACACGAGGGTCAACGTTTGACCTGTGCTGTGAGGAGCTGACCCAATGCCGAAATTCGTGGTTACGACCGATGAGGGCGACGGGACGAAGCCTGCCATCGAGAGCATCGCATATCCGACCGAGAAGGCCGCGACCGACGATGCTCAAATCTCCCTGTCCGACATGGCCCGCGAGAAGCTGCCGAATGGATCTCATGCAAAATTCAACGTGAAGGTTGCTGACGAGGCGGGCGATGAGATCTATGCCGCCTCGCTGACCTTCGACGCGAAAAGTGGCCCAGAGGCCAGGCAAGCCAGCGAAGAGCAGGCGGTTGCGGATGATAAGGCCGCGGATGAGGTCGCCGCAGCCATTCGAGCAATCGGTGCTGTTCCCAAATCTTAATGTTTGGCGACGCCACGCGCTTTTTTGGCCTCCTCGGTGAGTTGCTTCATCAGCGCCGGCCCTTCCACCTGCCGGCCGTCATAGCCCTCTCGCTCCAACTGCTTTCGGATTTCGGAGGCCGTGCCCACTCCGCCCTCGCGAGCATCTCAAGGCACGCTCCAGTGTGGTTTTCTCGCTCATGCCAGCGTCATTTGCTTGGACCTCGCAACCTCACAGCCGTCGCTAGGGCGGGCGCGCTCTTCATTCCAGCGTGACCGCGATGACTTGGCGACTCTCCACCTTCTGAATAAGCCTCGGCGCCGCAAGGAGGACCTTTTTAGACCCGGCTCCTCCACCAGTTCAGCGGCGACTTTGAGGGGATTGCGTTGAAAAAGTCCGCAGCAATACTTCGAACGAGATCGGCTGGCCCGAGCGTAGAAATTTCATCTCTCCTCAGACGGCATTGCCAGTCTCGGAGGGCATTGCCTGAAACGTGAAGCACGTTCTTCTCCGCCAAGCACCAATGCCAGGGGAGTTTCGCGCCGACCGGACTTTTTCAACACAATCAGGGAGAACCAGAAGTGTTGACGCTCCATCTGTTCGGGCCAGGCGGCCACCTTGCCCTTACGCGGACGGGTAGAGCTTCACCCGACACAGCATGAAATAATCTTCCATGCGCTTCCAATATAGGTAACTTCCAACCGAGCGCTGTCTTGCCTGACTGATGACACTTGCTTCTTCCCATGCCTCGATGGTGGCTGCGTGTGCGCCTTACGCCCCTTCATCGGCCAACCCTTGGGGATGGTCCATCGCCCGGTTGCCCGGGTGGTAATCAGCAGCACCTCATATCCGGTCTCGGCACGTCGCAATGCCAGAGCTCCCACCTGCGCTCGAGGCTTTGCGGTCAAGCGCTTCGCTTTCTTCATCCTGCCTTCGACTCCATCAGAACCGAGGTTTAGACATTCGGCTAGGGCGTGGCGAGAAGCGGCGAATCGATGGCGAGCATGACCCGGATTCGACTAGTTTCCGGTTTGTTCGCAATCACGCGTTGTACCGCAAGGCTGCTCACTAGCCTGAGCGGGCGGAACACAGAACCCGGAAAGCGGTTTGGCTTCTCATCAGTGGGGAGTGTGAGTTGGAAAAGCTGAAGGCGTATCGCCAGAAGCGCGATTTCGAGAAGACCAAGGAGCCTGATGGCGAAGCATCCGTCGCTGCTTCGAACCGCCTGCGGTTCGTGATCCAGAAGCATGACGCAACCCGTCTGCACTATGATCTACGGCTGGAACTCGATGGAGTCTTTAGATCCTGGGCGGTGACCAAAGGTCCATCGCTCGATCCCGGCGACAAGCGGCTGGCCGTCGAGGTCGAAGATCACCCCCTGCCCTACGGCGATTTCGAGGGCACCATCCCGAAGGGGCAGTATGGCGGCGGAACGGTCCAGCTCTGGGATCGCGGCTACTGGGAAGCCGAAGGCAAACTGAGCCCTGAAAAGCAACTTGAGAAAGGCGAGCTCAAATTCGTACTCGAGGGTGAGCGTCTGCACGGCAGCTTCGTCCTCGTCCGCATGCGCCACGACCGCGATGGCGGTAAGCGCACCAACTGGCTCCTGATCAAGCACCGCGACGAGCATGCCGTCGAAAGCCATGGCGACGCGGTCTTGGCCGACGACAAGTCGGTCGCCTCAGGGCGCAGCATGGCAACCATCGCTGCAGGCAAGGGACGCTCGCCCAAGCCCTTCATGCTGGAGGAGGACATTCTTGCCCCTGATGCGGAGTGGGACAGTCGGAAAGGGCTCGCGGCCAACAAGAGGCATGAACCGGCCAAGCCCGCCTCCAAGACCAAGTCTCCCTCGCCCAAGGCGCCTGCCACCGGGAAGTCCGTCGCTCACGTTGCCCTGCCATCCTTCATCGCGCCACAGCTCTGCCGGAGCATCGAGCGTCCTGCCAGCAGCAGCAAGTGGGTCCACGAGATCAAGTTCGACGGCTATCGCATCCAGATGCGGGTTGGCGCCGGCAAGGTGACCTTGAAAACGCGGAAAGGTCTGGACTGGACCCAAAAGTTCGGCGCGATCGCGAAGGCCGCCAAGGGCCTGCCAGACGCCATCATCGATGGTGAGATCGTTGCGCTCGACAGCCACGGCTCGCCCGATTTCGCGGCGCTCCAGGCGGCGCTTTCTGAGACCAAGACGAATGACTTGGTCTTCTTCGCGTTCGACATCCTGTTCGACGGACCTACGGACTTGCGCGAACAATCGCTGCTGGAGCGTAAGGAGCGGCTGAAGGCTTATCTTGACGATCATGCCGACGGGGTCGTGCTGCGTTACGTCGAGCATTTCGAGACAGGCGGCGACGCTGTCCTGAAATCGGCCTGCAGGCTGTCCCTGGAAGGCATCGTCTCCAAAGCCGTCGATGCGCCTTACGTCTCCGGACGAAGCGACACATGGACAAAGTCCAAATGCCGGGCCGGCCATGAGGTCGTGATCGGAGGCTGGTCCACCACCGAAGGCAAGTTCAGATCGCTGCTCGTCGGCGTCAACCGGGGACCCCATTTCGTTTATGTCGGCCGTGTCGGAACTGGCTACAGCGCGGCGAAGGTCGATGCGCTACTGCCGAGGCTGAAGGCCGTCACGGCGAAGGCATCGCCCTTCACGGGCGTAGGCGCACCCAAGCGCGAGCCGGGCGTGACCTGGTTGAAGCCGGAGCTGGTCGCCGAGATCGAGTTTGCCGGCTGGACCGGTGACGGCATGGTCCGCCAAGCGGCGTTCAAGGGACTGCGCGAAGACAAGCCGGCAGACGAGGTCGAGACGGAGCTGCCTGCCGATCCGGCAGAGACGCAGACGCCTGAGCCCAAGCCCTCTCGCGCTCGCGGGCGCGGTGGCAGGGCCGTTGTCATGGGCGTTGGCATCAGCCACCCCGACAAGCCGTTGTGGCCCGATGCGGAAGACGGCCGGCCCGTCACGAAGCAGGATCTGGCCGAGTATTTCGAAGCGGTCGGCGAGTGGATGATGCCGCACATCAAGGGCAGGCCCTGTTCTCTGGTTCGCACTCCTGATGGGATCAGCGGCGAGACCTTCTTCCAGCGCCATGCCGGCATGGGAACATCGAACCTGTTCCAACTGGTTCACGTCTTCGGTGACAAGAAGCCCTATCTTCAGATCGACCGGATCGAGGCGCTGGCTGCGGCAGCCCAAGTCGGGGGTATCGAACTTCACCCTTGGAACTGCCTCCCCGGCGATCCAGAAACGCCCGGGCGCCTCGTCTTCGATCTGGACCCAGGGCCGGGCGTGACATTTGTCGACGTGATCGATGCAGCCAAGCAGATGCGCGAGCGGCTTGAGGTCCTCGGTCTGGTCAGCTTCTGCAAGACCACCGGGGGCAAGGGCTTGCACGTCGTCGTGCCTCTGGCCTCGAGAAAGCGCGCCAGCGTCGATTGGCCGGCGGCCAAGGACTTCGCACGGCGGGTGTGTGCCGAACTGGCAAACGAAGAGCCATCGCGCTACGTCATCAACATGGCCAAGCGACTCCGAAACGGCCGCATCTTCCTCGACTATCTCCGCAACGACCGTATGGCGACCGCTGTCGCGCCCTTGTCCCCCAGGGCGCGTCCAGGCGCCCATGCGTCGATGCCGCTGACCTGGTCACAAGTGAAGGCTGATCTCGATCCGAGCCGCTACACCGTCAGGACCTTGCCCGGCCTGCTGAAGAAGACCAAGGCCTGGGAGGGGTACGACGACGCCGCGGGGTCGATCGCAGACGCGATCAAGAAGCTTGGCAAGCGCGCTGAGGCGGCCTGACGAGTACCGGCGAGCTATCGACCGGAACGAACGGCCACAGCCCGCGTTCACCGGCCATTCGGGAGAGAAGACCATGGCGCCGCGGACATTCTGGAAGGGCTATCTGAAGCTATCGCTCGTGACCTGCCCGGTCGCGATGATGCCGGCGCGCTCCGAAAGCGAAAAGGTCCGTTTCCACACCCTCAACCGCAAGACCGGCAACCGCATCCAGAGCAGGTATGTCGATGCTGTCACGGGAAAACCCGTTGCCGATGACGACGAGGTCAAGGGCTATCCGAAAGGGGATGACGATTACGTCGTCCTGGAGGATGAAGAACTCGATTCCGTCGCTCTTGAGAGCACCCGGACGATCGACATCCAGACCTTTGCCCCGCGCTCTTCGGTCGGCTGGATCTGGTACGACGCGCCCCATTATCTCGTGCCCGACTCCAAGGTCGGCGAGGAGGCGTTCTCGGTCATCCGCGAGGCGATGAAGCGGACGAAGACGGTCGGGATCTCCCGCGTCGTGCTTTATCGCCGGGAACGCGCCGTGCTGCTCGATGCGCGCGACAACGGCATTGTCCTGTGGACGCTGCGCTATGGCGACGAGGTCCGGCCCGAGAAGGACTATTTCGCGGGCATCAAGGATGCCGAGCCAGAGGCCGACCTTCGACCTCTCATGGACAAGCTGATCACGACACGGACGAAGGACTGGTCGCCCGACCTGGCAAAGGATCCCGTTCAGGACGAACTGCTGGCCATCATCAAGGCCAAGCAGAAGGGTCGCAAGCCCACGAAGGCGGCGAAGCCTCAGGCCAGTGAAGGCAATGTCGTGAACATCATGGAAGCGCTCAAGCGGAGCCTCGAACCTCGCAAGAAATGATCAGCTGGCCTTTTTACGTGGTGCCTCCTTGGCCGCGGTCGGCTTTGCTGACTTCTTGCCGGCCCCGCCTTTTGCGCTCTCGCGCAACGCGTCCAGCAGACTGACGACCTTGGTCGGCTCGGGCTGCTTCTGGGGCTTGATCTTGCGTCCTTCGATCTTCGCCTGGACGAGCTCGGCTAAGGCGCTCTCGTAGCGGTCGTCGAATTCCTTGGGATCGAACTCACCGGCTTTGGTCTTGATGATGTGCTCGGCAAGTTCGAGCATCTCGTCATCGATCTTGATCGCGGGCACGTCGCTAAAGGCGTCCTCCGCCGACCGCACCTCGTAGTCGAAGTTGAGGGTCGTTGCGATCAGTCCCTCGCCATGCGGCCGGATTAAAATCGACCGCATCCTTCGAAAAATCACGGTCCTGGCGAGCGCCGCCGACTTCTGGCCCTTCATGCCCTCGCGGATCAGCGCGAAGGCCTCGGATGCGACCGGCGTGCTGGGCGATACGTAGTAGGGCTTGTCAAAGAAGATGTCGTCGATCTCGTCGCACGGCAGGAACGTCTCCACCGTCAGTGTCTTGTCACTTTCGGGGATGGCGGCTGCGATCTCTTCGGGTTCGAGGATGACGTAGTCGCCGTTGCCCTTGTCGTATCCCTTGACCTGATCTTCGGTCTCCACCGGCTTCCCCGAGACCTCGTCGATGAACTGGCGATGGACGCGGTTCCCAGTCTTGCGGTTCAGGGTATGGAACGAGATCCTCTCCGATGTGGACGCGGCCGTGTAGAGGGATACCGGACAGGTCACTTCGGCAATCTTGAGAACACCCTTCCAGACAGCACGCGGAGCCATGGCCGTTCCTTGATTTGCGTCACCGGTCGACGCAATCGAGGAACTAGCTGGCGATGATCATGGTTCCACAGGGAGAGTCCAAGAAAGTCCGTCAGATGTCGAACCAGGATGCCGTCATCGTCAAAGCGCTAAACGCGGGCCTGCGCCGGTTGCTCGTTGCGGCATTCGCCCATGAGAATCCGGATGGCAAATCCGAAAGAATGCCAGCGCTTCGTCATGCGCTGGAGCGAGAGATCAAGCGTCTTGTGATACGGGGCATCAGCCATGATGGGGAGGATGTTGAGCTGACGATGGCGGTTCGGAAGGGTCTGCAGCTCTACCTCAACGCCGCTTATCGGGAAGCATCCGAGCACCTGCCGGCTCCAGATACGATGCAGTGACAGGCGCGCAGTGCCACCATCGCTTATTTGGAGCTTTCCTCCTCAAGGATTTTCAGCAACGCCAGCGATCCAGCATCCAACCTGGCAGCGAACCACCGATCGAGGGCATCGCGAAAGGGACCGTTCTGGCGCTGAGACGCTACGGCGAAGAGCGTCATCGAGGAATGGAATTTCAGATCGTCCGGAGAACCAAAAATCTGCTGCAGTGAACGATTGCTGCTGGCAAGCACGGCCTGCGTGACCATTTCGAGGCGCGGCGCAAGAAGCGGGTGCGCGAGATAGGCGCGCGCTTCCTCCAGCGAAGCGATCCCGTAGAATTGCGCCGTCGATGTGCGGCCAAGACCGCGCAGTTGCGGGAAGATAAACCACATCCAGTGGCTGCGCTTGCGGCCCTCGCGCATCTCGCTGAGCGCAGTGTCGAATGTTGTGGCTTGTGCCTCCACGAAACGCAGCAAGTTGAATGTATCCTGTCCCATCCTATGATCCCCTCGCAGGTGACCGTCGGCGCCTCGCACCATCGGAAAGCTCGATCCAGACAGGAGCGTGGTCGCTCGCTTTTTCCCAGCCGCGAACGTCGCGATCAACGCCGGCAGTGACGAGCCGTTTCGCGATCTGCGGGCTCAGCATGAAATGATCCAAGCGCAGTCCGGCGTCGCGGCCCCACGCATTCCGCAGATAATCCCAGAACGTATAGATGCGTTCATCGGGATGCAGGGCACGAACGGCGTCGGTCCAACCCTGGCCGGCCAAGGCGTGGAAGGCGTCCCGAACCTCTGAACGGAATAAGGCATCGTCGCGCCAGCGTGCGGGGTTATAGACGTCCAAATCCGTCGGGATCACGTTGTAGTCGCCGACCAGCATGACGGGGACGTCCAGTTCCAGCAGCTCTAGCGCGTAGCTCCTCAGGCGTTCGAGCCAGCGGAGCTTGTAATCGAGTTTCGGGCCGGGCGCTGGGTTGCCGTTGGGCAGATAGAGGCATCCGATCAGCATGCCGTCGACGGCCGCCTCGATATAGCGGCTCTGATCGTCGTCAGGATCGCCGGGCAGGCCGCGCCGGGTCTCGATCGGCTCCTTGCCACGCGCCAGGATCGCGACCCCGTTCCACGCCTTCTGACCTTGCCAGATCGCGCCGTAGCCGGCCTTCTCAATCTCCTGACGGGGAAAGCGCGGATCCGGCGCTTTCAACTCCTGCAAGCAGACGACGTCGGGCTGCGCTTCCTCGAGCCAGCGCAACAGAATGGACAGGCGTCCGTTGACACCGTTGACGTTGAACGTTGCGATCTTCATCAACCGGGCTGACCCGTAATCCGACCGGCCCAGGCGGAAACGGCCTCCGCCATGGTCTGAAGATGGTCGGCCGCCGTCAGCCCCGAGATGCTCTTTCGGGGCTTCAGGTCGTGGTCGCCGTCCTCAAGCCAGAGGATGTCGATGGCCGAGGAGAGCCGGTATCCTGAAACGTCCTCCCGGGTGCCGAACGGATCCCGCGTTCCCTGCACGATGAGCGTGGGCGTTCTCAGCTCAGCGAGATGCTTCGTTCGGACCTGTTCGGGCTTGGCTGGTGGATGGAAGGGATAGCCGACGCACAGAAGACCCCGAATGCAGCCGGAGGCGAAGAGCTCGGCGGCGACCATGCTGGCGACGCGTCCACCCATTGATTTGCCGCCAATGATCAGCGCTCCCTTCGCGCCGAGCGCGCCCACAGCTGCGACGTATTCCGGGTTCAGCGTCTCCGCTCGCGGTGGCGGCTTGCGACCGGCCTCCGTTCGCCTCGCTGCCATGTAGTCGAATTCGAACCGGGCCACCCGCAAGCCCACGCCGCCCAGCGCCTTGGCGGTAGCAGTCAGAGTGCCTGAATCCATCGGCGCTCCCGCACCATGAGCCAGCATGACTGTGATGCGGGCGTCTTCTGGTCCGTCGAACAGGACGTTCATAGCCGCTCCCTCTGGATCAGGCCCGAGTCCGCCCCTGTGGCCGATCGCGCTACTAAACAGCACCTGAACCGCCGTCGCCCTAACAAAGGAACCGCGGCAAGGGCTGGCCTCATAATTTAACGGAGCAACCCATCCGCCTCGAACGCGTCCCAGCCTTCCAACTGGGTGCGCGTGACCTCGTTCCCACCGTCCCCCGCTTCGCCCGCTTTGTTGGGACGACCCTTGGCCAACCTCGCCAGCGCGGCCTTGCCGGCGGCGCGCCGTCGGTTCTCGGTTGCAGCCAGAGCATCCTCCTCTCTCCAAACGACTAGGAGATCGCCATCGAGAAGGTCTTCGATGTGCCTAGGGTCGAAGACGTGGAACGTTACGGTTTTGGCGCGACCGCGCAGCTTTACGGTGCGCGTTCCGGCGCTGTTCAGGCGACCGTCCTTCAACCATTTGTGACGCTCGCGCGGAGACATCGTCAGGATGTCCTCCGCCTCGCTCGGCAGGACGGGCGAAGCTTCGATCCCGTCCAATGCCTTTGAAATGGTCGCTGAGGCGGCGTCGAACTCGTCCTGCTCGGTCTCGGCCATGCTCAGCACGATACGACCGCTGGTCGCCACAACGTTCTTCCTCGTCTTCCAGGGCAGACGGCGCCTGACCTCTCGCTCGATCCCCTTCAGCCTGACCGACGAGCCGAGTGTTGCCGCAGATAGCAGCGGCCACTCGGCAATGAGCGAGGGAGAGGCTTCGACAGCGTGCTTGTGAGGCATCCAGGGGCCAACGTGAGATCGCTAGGGCACATGGTGAACCTGGACCGATCGCGTGTGTTCCAGAACGTAAGAAATTAGGGCTCGCATCGACTACGTCACAGCAGCCGCGACTGGGCCGGCTCGATAAGTGCTACATCTTGCCTATCCCCGCGCCGTACGAGCTCGGTCGCGGCGCTGAAGCGGAGATCAATGTCGCGATCACCTGATAGCTCGCGCAACTCAGCGATGCCCAGTTGATCCCAGCCCTTGCCCCGATCTGGCCCCGACGGCACCCGCGGCAGTAGCCCGGGCTCGCTGCTCCAGGATAGAAGTTGCTGAAGCGAAGCCTCGTTCAGCATGTCGCGCAGGTGATGCGCGGTGACATAGGCATCCGGCATAGCGCGGTGCGGAGCACATGAAGATCGTCGAGCGCCTTGTGGCGAGCGACGTGCAGGGCGCGGCGCACGCCCTCATGCAGCACCTCAAGGCGGCTTGCGGACGCGCTATCGCCCGCGTCGACATCATCGCGGGTGATCTGGAGGTTTCCAACCTTTCCTACATGCACCGGCGCGAATGACGCGCCTGCTGTACTACGATGGAAGCCCAGGTAGCCCTCGGTGGAGCCATAGTCGCCGATGCCGGTGCGCTCGACGTAGCGCGTATAGGCGGCCCGGTCCTCGGTGCGGATGCGGGACGCCCAGCGGCGCAGGATTGTCGCCGTCATTCGCGAGGACCCAAACCGCCGAGGCTGCTGACGACATCGGCCACGGCGGCGTCGCATTCCTCGCCCTCGCGCTCGATGTCCTCCTCAGTCTTCGCGCTAAAGCTCAGCCCGGCTCGATAGATCTCCTTGCCCACCTCGTCCTCGACCTTGACGCCGAATTCGGCGTGTTTGCCGTCCGGCAGCTTCTCGCGGGCCATGTCGCAAGGGCGATCTGGGCGTCGTCAGTTGCCGCCTTGGCGCTGGGAAAGTGAATCGGGTCGTCGGAATGCTCGCCGTCGGAATTGTCGGTCGTGATCGTGAATTTAGGCATCGCACTGGTCTCCGGCCACCTTGGCCCAGCAGCGAAACGGCGAAGCCAGGCGTCCTGTTCCAGCTTGCCGACCTGCGGCGATTGTTGCTCCATTCTGGAGTGGGAAAGCCGGCTCGATCCACCCGCCGCCGATGCGGGATTAGGTCGCCGCAGCCAAGATCTCGATCTGGTCGATCCCCTCCAGTGCCCTCAGCAGGTCCTGTTCCGCGTACGGCTTGCTCAGGAAGACGGTCCTCTCCGGCATGTCGGAAGCCAAGGGAGAGATGCGGCCGGACGCCAGGATCAGCACTGCGGGCGGCCAGCGCTTGCGGATGGCGTGGATGAGCTTCAGGCCGTCCATGGAGCCGGGCATCTCGATGTCGGAGAAGACGGCGCGGATCTCGGGGCGGGATTCCAGCAGCACGATGGCGTCGTCGGCGTTGGATGCCTCCACAACCTCGAACCCGGCTTCCTCGATCATCGCGACCGTATTCATACGGATGATGGGTTCGTCTTCGACGACCAGAACGAGGATTGTCATTGATAACTTTCGGCTGTGTCAATTAGCCAACTGACGCCGAAGGTACTTGTTGCCCCCGGATAGAAAGAATTGTCCTGATCATCCTTAGCGAACCCTTAACTATGGTCGCTAAGCTACCTGGCCTGCGGGAACCCGACCGAAAAGACCGAGCGCGCGCCATCTTCGGACCGTTTCAGGGTGAACCTGCCACCGAGCTGGTTCGTCAAACTGCGGACGACCTTCATGCCCAGGCCGGATCGCGCGAACGGATCGAACGATTCCGGCAACGCCTCGCCCTCGTCGCTGACACACATCACGTAGCCGGTCTCGCCATGGTGCTCGAAGGCGACCGTGATCGTGCCTTCGCCATGCTTGGCGGCGTTCGTGACGAGCTCGTTCAGGATGAGCCCCAGCGGTGCAATCTGCTCGGTGGGCAGCTCGGTCGTGGCCGCTTCGACGACGATGGGTCCGCGCCCATCGGGTAGCATGTCGGAAAGGTCCTCGCAGAGACGCCGCAGGTAAGCGGCGCATTCGGTCGTCTCGACCGTGTCGCTCATGTAGATGTGCTGGTGGACCCGCGCGACGGCTGCCACGCGGCCCGCTGCCAAGTCCAGTTCGGCCGAGGCCGGCTCGTTGCCGAGGCTGCGGCCGTGCAGCTTCAGCAAGGCCGCGACCATCTGAAGACTGTTCATGACGCGGTGGTCGATCTCCTTGGCCATCATCGCGGAGCGCCTCAGCGCGTCGTCCTTCTCCTCGATGACCTCTTCCAGTTTGGAGACCGCGCGCCGCGCGGAAAGCCTGAGCTCCATCTGGTCCATCACCGTGGCAGCCAGATCCTTCAGCGTCTCGATCTGGTCCTGGCTGACGGTGCGCGGCTCCTTGTCGATGACGCAGAGCGTCCCGAGGTTGAAGCCATCGCTCGTCTGGAGCGGCACGCCGACATAGAATCGAAGGCCGAATTCGCTCGCGACCAGCGGGTTTGCCAGCGAGCGCGTGTCCGTCTTCGCGTCGAGCAGTATCCAGGGTTCCGACTGGAGGATCGCCGACGCACAAAGCCCCGGCTCCCGGTCGATCTGATCAGCGTCCAGCCCATGATGCGACTTGAACCAGATCCGGTCGTTGTCGACGATGCTGATGATGGCGATCGGTACGTTGAAGAGCCGCGAGGCGATCGCCGTCGTCCGATCGAATGCGCCGTCTGGCGGGGTATCCAGGATGTCGTAGCGGCGTACCGCCATCATCCGCGCGACCTCGTTGTCCGGAACGATCGAACGCGAGGGTCTGTCGACAAGCGTCATGGACCGTTTCCTTTGAAGGCAATCTCGACCTCCATCACGTGTTTGACGGAGTCGCCACGTCTTTTGACAGGTTGGACGCAAGCGCGCCGGTGACTTCCTCACCGCTCTGATATGAAAAGGCCCGCCGAGTCTCCTCGACGGGCCCTTGGATAGATGCGGCGATCAGGCCGCCTTGGCGGTCTTGCCCGTGGCGGTGGAGTTCACCGTGCCGCTCAACTGGGTGAGCAACTGATCGGTCTTGGTCTCCTCGCCAAGGGTCTCGTCCAGAAGCTTGACCGCATCCTTGTGGCCAAGCTGCTGGGCCCAGGCCTTCAGGGTGCCATAACGGGCGATCTCATAGTGCTCGACCGCCTGCGCCGAAGCGACCAGGCCGGCGTCGAGGGCAGGGCTGTCCTCATACTCTTCCATGACGGCCTCGCCTTCCTTGAGGATGCCCAGGATGGCATCGCAGGTCTTGGCACGCGGCGTCTTGCCGATGAGCTCGAAGACCTGGCTGAGGCGCTCGATCTGCTCGGCGGTCTCGGCCTTGTGTGTCTCGAAGGCCTTCTTGAGCTCGGCCGACTTGGTTGCCTTGGCCATCTTCGGCAGGGCCTTCAGAACCTGCTTCTCGGCGTAATAGACGTCCTTGAGCATGTCATGGAACATGTCGTCGAGGGTTTTGGGTGCAGTCGTGGCCATGGAAGGTCTCCTAGTCCGGTGGGTTTGTAGGCGTCGTGATCAGATATCGAACTTGTCGCGGGCGCGGCCACCGACCGTGGCGCCGTAACTGGAAGCCAGCGCGCCGATCAGCATCGCGATGAAGGTCGCCAAGGCGAACGATGCGGCGGCCTTGCGGGCGGTGTCGGCAGTCTCGCGGGCGGTCTGCTCGGCCTTCGCGGCGGTCTCCTTGGCCTTCGCGATGGCATCGTTGATGCGCTTCTCCGCGTCCGGCTGGCTGATGCCGGTCTGGGCTGCGATGACGCTGGCGATGTAGGTCTTGTCGGCCGGCGCCATATCGCCGTTGCGGATGCTCATGGCGACGATGCGACCGACCTCGGCGCGGGCCGGTGCGGTATCGGTCGCAGCGGGAGCTGGGCGATCGGCACGGAATAGGGTGTCCGTCACGTATGCCGAGGGATCAAAGCTCGACAGGTCGACCCGACCGGCTGCCTGGCTGGCGGCGCCGGAGACGGCAGAGCCGAGACCCGATGCGGCGCTGGCGCCGAGACGGGCGGTCCCCCCGATGACGGCCGATGCGGCCGAGGCAATGAGGATGGTGCTGACGATAGCGCCCACGGCCCAGGTCATGAAGCCGTGCGCGGTATCGCGGAAGGCGACCTCGTCGGTGTGAAGACCGACGCGCTTGGTGCGAAGGCGCCCGGCGAGGTAGCCGCCGGCGCCCGCAGAGATCAGGTGGACCAGCGCGAGCCAGATCATGGCGGCGATGCCGAAGGTCATCGCGGTGACGCCCGAATTCGTCCAGGGCGAGACCGAGGTGAAGCCAAGGCCTGCGCCGGCGCTGAGGAGCATCAGCGAGACGGCTGCGCTGACGACGGCACCCCCGAGGACGGCGCCCCATGAAACTGCGGAAGACGCGCGAACGGTCGAGGCGTCAGCGACGCCGCGTGAGGTGAAGTCTGTCATGTCGGTTGTACTTTAAGGGCGACGCCAAGGCGTGCATGGCAGGCGGCCCGTTGGCCGCTCGTACCCCAGCAACTGCTGCTGAAGTCATGTGTTCCGTATGAAGTGCTGCATTCTCTAGGATGCAGCACTTCGTGGCGATCCGTCGGATCAAGGCTAAGTTGACTTCAATCGCCCGGATCGCGCCGCCGCTCAAGCCCGGGACTTAGCTCCGTTTGGCGTGCCGGCGAACGGAAGATCGTCGACGCTCTGCCCCTTCGTGTTGGCGGATTTATTGTTAGGTGCTCGGCTGCCGTCTTGGTCTCGCCCGTGCCCGTTGCCCGACGTAGCGTCCCCATCGCCCGAAACCACGGTCGGGTTTGCGCTAACGACGCCGCTTGGATTGGGCGACGCCTGCGCCTCGCCGTACTGGCCAGCCGCGTCAGCTTGAGGACCAGTTTTTTGCTGTGCCTCGTGCCTGAGCTTTGATTTCTCGCGGGTCATAAGTCGGCCTTTCAGTCTGAGTTATGGAAAGTGCGGCCGGATTATTTGATCGAAGATGCGATCAGAGTTTCGCAGGCCTGCCTGATATCGTCGGGAGGCACCATGTCCTCCTGCAAATGCCATTCGGTTTCGTCGCGCCGGCGCCCGCTGATTTGCATCAGGCGTGCGATCCAGTCCTGCCCTGCACAATGCTTCGCAAGATCGAGAGCGTAGTGTCGTCCCGTTCGAAACACGCGTTCTTCCATGCCCGGGCGGAAATTGTTTTTGTCATGGTCGGGGACGCGTACGTCGTCGAGAGCGTCTGGCTCCTGCGCATTCGATGCTGCGGCGGAATTCAATGGCTTGATCGACATGGCGATGCTCCTGCAGGCAAAAGGACCGAATGAGGCCTTTGTTCCGCAAGCTCACGTTTGACGATAAGGGTTGTCCCGGAATGGTCACCGAACCTGTTCACCCTCCAAAGCCACGGTCCATCGCTAGAACTTAAAAGATGGATTGCTGGGGAACGGCCGAGCACACACTGCGTTGCGCCAATCAGGCGGGGGCCTCAAGAATAAGGAAGACCCCCATGAGAGCGCTGTGCTGGCACGGCAAGGGCGACGTGCGCGTCGATACAGTTCCCGACCCCAAGATCGAGCATCCCCGCGATGCGGTCATCAAGATTACCTGCTGCGCGATTTGCGGCTCGGACCTGCATCTTCTCGACGGTTACCAGCCGACGATGGAGAGTGGTGACATTCTCGGCCATGAGAACATGGGCGTCGTGATGGAGCTTGGATCGGAGGTGACCAACCTCAAGGTCGGCGACAGAGTCGTCGTACCGTTCACAATTAGCTGCGGTGATTGCTGGTTCTGCCGGCAAGGCCTATTCTCCGCCTGCGACCGGACGAATCCGAATGCCAAAATGGCGGCCGAGGCGATGGGACAATCTCCCGCGGGCCTGTTTGGCTTCAGCCACATGATGGGCGGCTACAGCGGCGGCCAAGCCGAATATCTGCGCGTGCCCATGGCCGATATCGGCCCCATCAAGGTACCCGACAGTGTCAGCGACGAGCAGGCACTCTTCCTCTCCGATATTTTCCCGACCGGCTACATGGCGGCAGAGAACGCTCAAATCCAGAATGGCGATACCGTCGCGATTTGGGGTTGCGGCCCCGTCGGCCAGTTCGCGATCCGCTCGGCCATCATGATGGGCGCAGGTCGCGTCATCGCAATCGACGAGGTCCCGGAGCGTTTGGCCATGGCCGAGGCCGGCGGAGCGGAGACGCTGAACTTCAGCAAGGTCGACATCTATGACGAGCTGATGGTCATGACGAAGGGCAGAGGACCGGACAGCTGCATCGATGCCGTCGGGTGTGAAGCCTCGGGGCATGGCGCCGCAGACGCCATTCTCGACAAGGTGAAGGCCGCCGCGTTCCTCGCTACCGATCGGGTCCACGTTCTTCGTCAAGCCATCATGTGCTGTCGTAAGGGCGGGACGATTTCGATTCCCGGCGTCTATGTAGGGATGGGCGATAAGATTCCGATCGGCGCCGCCATGAACAAGGGTCTGACGTTCAAAATGGGCCAGACACACGTCCAAGCCTACACGAAGCCTCTGCTCGCCAAGATCGAAGCGGGCGAGATCGATCCGAGCTTCGTCATCACCCATCCAGCCAGCCTCGAAGACGCTCCCGAAATGTACAAGAAGTTCCGGGACAAAGAAGATGGCGTCATCAAGGTCGTGCTGAGACCATAACTCGCTGAACAAGTGCCAGGTACGCGGCGCCAGCCGGCGTACTTTCACTTCGACGCTTGAAGATGTGTCGACCTGAGGAACCATCCGACACGGCTTCCGTTACCCCACCGATGCCCTGCGGAATTTCCCCTAGCGCATGCCCACAACCACTGTAGACCGCCACTACTCCTAGGCCGGGGGGCACAGGAGAGCGCCTATGTTCATGCGCGTCGATAAGCTGCAGGCCGAGTTGCCTGTTCCGAAAAAGGCCGACCCCAACGCCGCAGCCGCCCTGCAGGAACTGCTGGGCGGAAAATACGGCGAGATGTCCACTCTGAACAATTACATGTTCCAGAGCTTCAACTTCCGCAGCAAGGAGAAGCTGCGGCCCTTCTACAGCCTGGTCGCGGCGATCACCGCCGAGGAGCTAGGTCACGTCGAGCTGGTCAGCAACGGCATCTGCATGCTGGCCAACGGCCCCGATAAGAAGGACGGCGACGCCGGCGACGGCGGTGATATCTCGACGGCCCCGTTCAAGGACATGTCCGACATGCGGCTTGCTGCGGCGTTCCTGTCGAACGCCGGTGGTGCCACCCCGGTCAACAGCAACGGCGTGTCGTGGAACAATGATTTCGTCACTACGACCGGAAACGTGGTCACCGACCTGTTGCACAACTTCCATCTGGAATGCGGCGCGCGGCTTCACAAGCTACGCGTCTATGAGACCCTTACGGATCCGACCGGCCGCGAGGTGTGCGGGTACCTTCTGGTGCGCGGTTCGGTTCATGCGCACGCCTATGCGCTGGCGCTGAAGCAGATCACCGGCGTCCAGATCGAGAAGATGCTGCCCACGCCGAACATCAATCTCGACAAGATCCCTGAATGCCAGAAATACCTGCAGGAGGGGTCGCATCGTCGGCTGTATACGTTCAGTCCCAACGACTACAAGGAAATGGCCGGCATCTGGGGCAACGGTGAAATGGCGCTTCCCGGCGATCCGCCGGGCGAGCTCGAGGTTATTGATGGCATGCCGGAAGGTGGCAAGATCCAACAGTTCGTCGGCGTCCCTTCGGCTTTCACCCCGGACTACGCTCCGGAGGAAATGTTCGAGATCGCGACCAAACTCTACAAAGCCTCCCGCTAGGGGCGATGCAAGCGCCGCCAGTCCAAGCTGGCGGCGCTCTGCTGTTAGCAGCGATTAGTTGCCGAACGCGTGCACTCTCTAGATGCATTCATTAACGATGCGCGAATGCGCATATGTGCGCAACTGCTGCGTTGTGCGCTGCAACAAAAATTCGCCTGGACGCAGAGCCTGAAAGATTCAAGCTCGATCCGCTCCAGAAAATGCCGGGACTAAACATCTAACTCGCCCGTTTTCATCTGCGCGTCACTGTGATCGATGAGGGCAAGAGCCGCGCCCTTTTAATTCCACGCAGCCATAACCTTCCCGGTTTTCCTGATGGGATTTCAGGCCACGAAATATTGTCGCGGATGCGTAAGCATGCGCGCCTGTATGGCAGCGACCTGGTGGAGGGCCGTGTCGACGATATCCGGGAAACGCCTACGGGATTTGCCGGCGAGATATTGGGGAGGCCCTGGTCGGCGCTAACCCGCTCTGCTTCGAGAGGAAGATCGTGCGTTGGCTCTCGCGCGCCTACTGGGCGTGGAGCGCTTGGCGGCGACCTCGCGAGCGCGGCTGGACGAAGCGCTCGTCCATGAAGCCCGCTATATCGCTTCGACTGAGATCAACAGCAGCTAGGCAGGTCGCGAACTTCGGAACGCCCGCTGGGGCCTTATTCCAGGTTGGTGGAAGACGAATGCGCGCGAAACCGGCTCAACGTTCAATGCCCGGATCGAAGGCGCTGCGACCAGCCGGGACAAGCGCCGCTGCATCATCCCGGCCAGCGCGTTCTATGAATGGACGGGGCCGAAAGGCGAGCGCATCCCTCATCGCATCAGCGCAGCTGACGGGGGCTTCTTGGCTTTCGGCGATGCTTCGGCCCAAGGATTTCGAGGCTTGGCTGGATGGAAGCGGCTCATCCTCAAGGAACCGATATCGAGGCCCATCGGATAGTGTCCGGCGAGACAAGCATCGGGTAGGGATGCTGTTTCGAGATTCAGGAAACGGAATCATATTCCGCAGATGATGGTGGCAACGCTACAGAGCAGAAAGATGGCGGAGACCTCTCGTCGCAAGAATGCGGCGGCGGGCATCATCGACAAGTTGCGTGCATATGCTCTTAGGGAGGGCGGCCGCTTCATCGTCTTCGGATCGTCAACGTCAGGCGAGATGCGTTACGACAGTGACATCGATGTCCTCGTTGATTTCCCTCCTGAGAAGGCTGCTGCTGCCATTGTCTTTGTGGAGGATGTTTGCGCGGAGCATGCCATCCCCGCGGACATCCTCGATGTCGCGACGACGAAGGAGACCTTCGTGCAGCGAGCGCGAGCCAGTGGGCAGTGCCTGCCATGACGGATGCCAGGTGGGTTGAGGTCGAAGACGACTTAGCGTCGGCCTGCAAACATTTTCGCAACGCCGCGCGTCTTTACGACGAAGGCGGGTTCGAAGCCGAAGGCCTCAACGGATACAAATCCGAAATGGCTCTCCAGCATGCGATGCAGTCAGGTCACACCTCACTAGAGGGGGCGTTGAAACGCATCCTGGAAATTTTCGGAGAGGAACTTCCGAGCGGAGCAAACTCGCATGCTGACCTTTTAAAGCGCGTGACCCGATCGCTTGAGGTGGAAGGCCACGAACGCCCGGCAATCCTATCGGGAAGCGTCGCAAGAGATGTGGACGAGACCAGGCGGTTCAGACACCGGGCCCCTCATGACTACGACAGCTTCGAAGCGGATCGCGCCCTGCCGGCAGTCGAAGCTGCGAGACGTCTGGCTGAAAGCCTCGGCCCGGCGATCGAAGCTTTCAAGGCCGTGATTGACCCGCCATCGTCTGGCTGTAAGCGCTAAGCAGCGTCGGCTCCGGATTTGCGTCGTCCCCGTGCGCTTTAGCGCAGACGAGCTGACTGCGATCGTGCAACGAGGCGTCGTAGCGGCAGCTAGGCCCATGACTTCTTACTGGTCAGTTTCGGTAAAGGACGCGCTCCTAATGTGCCGTTCAGCGCGGTCGCCGCGCTCAACGTAAAGGAGTTCTAGAATGGTTATGTCGGTGAGTTCGGCGCTCGGTGCTGCGGGATATTCGTGGGGAACAGGTGGTAAGGACCACGACAAGGACGGTAATATCACACGCGAAGAGTTCAAACTGCCAGTCGAACCCGGAACTGGCACGATAGTGCCTGCCGATCTTCGAGCTGCAGGTTCTCTCGACGACGCTTTTAATTCCTATGACCACAATCGCGATGGCATTATCGACGCGGACGAGATCAACTTCGGTTCGACCCCGCAGCGGGAATATCCTCCTGATCGATTTCATAACGATTGGGCGGACAGGCTGACGGCCATTCAGGCACAACGCTACTTCGATAGTGTCAATGCGGACAATGCGAGGTTGGCAGAGGTGTGGGGCCTCGAGGTCCAAGGATCTGAGAAATTTGGGGCACCCTAGATTGTCATGCTGAGCTGCTCACCGTTGGCGAGACCGAGATAAGCCAAGTCAGGAGCACTAATCAGCGACGGGCGGCGGTCTGGGGTCGCGATGCCCGAAACGCTTTGTCACAGCTTATCCGTCAAGGCGTCCGATGCGCCGTCGAGACGGTGGACCGGGTTGGGCGCGCTTTTGCTACCCACCTTACACCGGCTGGCCCTGATGTTAGACGCGAACCGATCCGTCAGGGCTTGGCCATTCCCTACAGGCGCTGGAGCGGCGCTCGATACGCTGAAGCCTATGTCGAAGCGCTCGCGGCCGATCTTGGCATCCATGTTGGGAAGTTTTTCGAGCCGGACCGCTGGGGCCGTAGCGGGCGCATGTGAGCAACCTGTCCGAGTGGCATGGCCTCGCGCTGGCTCAGGCGTGACCCGAGGTGGGTTTGACGCGCGCGGCAGCGAGTAAACGTCCGAGGGATCTCAGCGACTCGCGATGTTGCTAGAGGGGCGACCTGCTCGCGATGTTGGCTCTTGGGGTTCGCCGATCGGCCAGCCGTCTTTTTTCCGACGTTTAGGCGTCGCATCATGGCCAGCTAGCGACATGGGCAAAGGAATGCATGGCCAATCCATGGCCAATACGACTGCGTCTCAGAGTCGCTCAAAGTCGCTGACCGCGATCGGCAGAATATGAAGTCTTTGAAAATACACGATAATTGGCTGGGGCGGGAGGATTCGAACCTCCGAATGGCGGTACCAAAAACCGCTGCCTTACCACTTGGCGACGCCCCAATGCGCCGCGCCTTCTAGAACGCGTCGGGGCCTTGCGCAACCTGCCAGATGATCACCGGATGCAGCGCGTTCAGCCTGGCCCCGGTGCGACGCCCGTGGGCATTGCGGATAATTCGACATCGATAGGCCTGAGGCCTGTTGCGCCGCGCCGCAGCGCTGGCTATAAGCCCGCCACCAGTTGATCGGAGTGTGGCTCAGCCTGGTAGAGCACCTCGTTCGGGACGAGGGGGTCGCAGGTTCAAATCCTGCCACTCCGACCATTGGTTTTTCAAGGGTTAGCCGCTCCCGAAGCGCGGCGCCCGACCTACCCTGACAATCCGCCGATGCACGTCCGCCCCCATCCAGGACGGGGCGTGGAGGCTTGCGGCACGGGCGATACGGCTGACTGTCGCCCGGTGGTCATCCCGGCCTTTGCTCTCTAGGGTAGGTCACCACCACCAGCGGAATCGATCATGAAGCGCGCCTTCCAACTCCTCGGCATTCTCGGACTGGCGACGCTGCTCGCAGGTTGCGACAAATGCGGCAATCTCGGCCCCTTCTTCACCGGGCCGGAGCAGAAGACCTGCAGCAGTTCCAGCCCCAACGGCTGAACGCGACCAACGCTTTTGTCCAAACGATCGACATGAAAAAGGCCGGGGCATCGCCCCGGCCTTTTTCATGTTCGGCAGTGCGGCAGGTTCAGCCGCGGCGCTGCAGCACCGACCAGCCGGCACGCGCCAGGCAGGCGACCAGAGCGAGCTTGACGAGGTCACCCAGCAGGAAGGGCTGGACGCCATAGGCGAAGGCCTTGGCGAAGCCGACGCCGGTCGTGCCGGCCGCAATCTGGGCGCCGAAGGCGAGCCAGCCGAAGCCCAGCAGCATCATCACGATTTCGGCCGCGACGAGGCCGCCGATCAGGCGCGCCAGCGAGGCATCGCGCGCGGCAGCCCAGCCGGCGATGGCGGCAGCGGCCACGAAGCCGAGGAGGAAGCCGCCGGTGGGGCCGACCAGATAGAGCGGGCCGGCGGCAACCGGCGGCGTGTTGGTGAAGACGGGGAGGCCGGCGAGGCCATAGGCGATGTAGAGCGCGACCGTCGCAGCGCCGAGGCGCGAGCCATAGGCGGCGCCGAGGCCGAGCACCGCAAGCGTCTGCAGCGTCATCGGCACCGGCCAGAACGGCACCTTGATCTTGGCGACGAGAACCAGCAGCAGGCTGCCCGCGACGGCGAGCGCAACATTGCGCAGCAGGGTCGCGCGCGGGCCCGAGATGGCAGGAAGGGCCGCGCCGGCCAGCGTCGGGGCTTGAAGGGGAAGCATCTGCGCCATGGGCATGTCGTCCTGTTCGCTCAAGGCCGCGCCGCGCGACCGTCTTTTCCGTCTATAGAAAATGCGGCAAAGCCCCACAAGCGGCGCGCCGCGCGTAGTCGTGCCAAGCTGGAGTGCAGGATCAAGCATGAGCGACGAGATCGAATTCGACCGCAGCGCCACGATCCCGCCGGGCGAGGTCGCCAGGCTGTCGCCGCTGGTCCGGCGCGTCATCGCCGGCAATGGCGGGCCGATGACCTTCACGGGTACCTGCAGCTACATCGTGGGGCAGGGCAGGGTGGCGATCATCGATCCCGGTCCCGACGACGCGGCCCATGTGGCTCGCCTGCTGGCGGCGGTCGATGGCGAGACTGTCAGCCATATCGTCGTGACGCATACCCATCGCGACCATTCCCCCGCCGTGCCGGCGCTGAAGGCGGCGACGGGCGCGACGGTGGTCGGCTGCGGGCCGCATCGCGCGGCGCGCGAACTGGCCGAGGGCGAAATCAACCGGCTCGATGCCGCCGCCGACCGCGACTATGCGCCGGATCGTGAGATGACGGATGGCGATGCGGTCACCGGGCCGGGCTGGAGCCTCACCGCCGTCGAGACGCCGGGCCACACCGCCAACCATCTTGCCTTCACGCTGCCGGAGGAGGGCACCTTGTTCTCCGGCGACCACGTCATGGCCTGGTCGACCACGATCGTCGCGCCCCCCGACGGTTCGATGGCGGCCTACATGGCCTCGATCGAGAAGCTGCGCGGCATGGAGCATGGGTTGTACCGGCCGGGCCATGGCGGCCCGGTGACCGAGCCGCAGCGCTTCCTGCGCGGGCTGGTGCAGCACCGCCGCCAGCGCGAGGCGGCGATCCTCGGGCGCTTACGGGCGGGCGACGAGATCATCGCCGCGATGGTGCCGCCGATCTATCAGGGGCTGCCGCCGGCCCTGCACGGCGCAGCCGCTCTTTCAGTGCTGGCACAGTTGGAGGATCTGGTGCTGCGCGGCATCGTCATCTGCGACGAGCCATTGCCCTCGCTGGCGAGCCGCTACCGGCTCGGCTGAACCTCAGCGCGCATCGACGAGCAACTCGACCTCGTCGGAGAAGGCTGCGATGCGCGCGGCGTTGACGCCGAGATCATGCGGGCCGATCCGGGAGGCTGACCGGATATCGATGCGGCTGCCATCGGCGCGCGGGCGGATGCGGATGGTGATGTCCTCCGCAGTCCGCAGGATGCGCGCGCGCGCCACGGCCTCGATGCGTCCCGCCCCGCTGCGTCCGCCCGGCCGCGACGATTCCAGTACCTGCCAGCCGCGCGCGAGAGCAGCGCGGCGCGCGATGTCGAAGGCGATTTCGGCCGGTACCTCGAGCACGATCGGCACCGCCTTGGGATAGGCCTGCCGTTGGATGCGACGGCGCAGCGGCGGAACATCCGGCGGCACGCGGCCGCCGCGGGCATCGAGCGCCACGCGCGAGCGGCTGAAGGCCGGCGCATCGTCGATATCGGTCGAGACATCGGCCAGGGCCGGCAAGGTTACAAGCCGGAAGCCGGCATAGCCCGCCGGGGCCAGCATCAGCACGCAGAGCAGGAAAGCGCCCGAGGCCATGCCGACGCCGCGATGGCCGGACTGCCAGATCCGGGCGAAGGCCAGCAGCGACAGGACCAGCGCCAGCAAGACGAAGAGATAGGCCGCCGCTATGGGGGCAAGACCCTGGAGGCTGGGCTCGCCGGTGCGGAAGACGAGGAGCGCGAGCAGCAGCACCGCAAGCGAAAACCAGGCCAGCCGCCGGCTCCAGAGCGCGGCGCGCGAGACAGGTTCCTCGAAGACGAGACGGCGATGCATCGGCCATAGGTGACGCTGCGGCTGCCGGAAGGCAAGACTGGAGGCCGGGGAGGGCTTGCGGGGGAGAGGCTGCAAGCAGGGCGCATCTCGCCTCTGACGGCGAGATGGTTTAGGCGTGACCTTTCGTTATGGGGGCAATGCCGTGCCAGACTCGAAGATAGCGCCGCGTGCAGACGCGACCGAGCCGGACCGCGTCTGGTTCCGCTTCATGCGGCTGCACCAGCGCATGCTGATCCAGATGACGGGGCGCATTCGGGCGCTCGGCCTGTCGATCCCGCAATTCGACCTGCTCTCGACCCTGACCGAGCGCGAGGGCATCAGCCAGAACGAACTGGCCGAGCGGCTCTATGTCACCAAGGGCAATGTCTCGGGCCTCGTCGACCGGCTGGTGCAGGCAGGCCTCGTCGAGCGCCGTGCCATCGCCGGCGACCGGCGCTCCTACGCGATGCATCTGACGCCGGAAGGCCGCAGGCTGGCGGAAGCCGGCATCCGGACGCAGCGCGAATTCGTGGCGCAGACGCTGGGCAAGCTGCCGGTGCAGGACCTCGCGGAACTCGACCGTCTCGTGCTCGCCTGGCGCGACCTCGCGCGCGCGGCGGATGAAGCGTAGGACGCGAGGCGTAGGGCAGGGCCGAAGGTCAGGCGCCTCCCTCAGGCACTCAGGCGGGTCTTCTCCACGACCTGCCGCCCGCCGGGCAGATCGCGCAGCACGAGGCGCTCATCGGCGCCGATCTCGCCCAGCACCGTCTCGCCATTGGCGGTGAGGGCCGTGGCAAGCTTCCTGACGAAGACGATGACTGGGCGGTTGCCGGCTGCGGCCCAACGCTTGAGCTGACCGTAATAGGGTTCCTTGCGCCAGGCCTGGGCCGCGCCGGGATCGGCCTGCACGAACAGCCAGCGCGTCGTTGCATCCATGGTCAGGACGAAGCGGGCCTTGTCGGGCTTCCAGTCGGGGCCGAGGAAATCCTGCGTCATCCAGAGGCAGAGGAAGGCGCGGCACTGCTGCGGGCGTGCCTCATAGATCTTGCAGCCGCGCCCAGGCAGGCAGTTGGGGCACCAGTTGCCCGCGGTGGCTCCGGCGTCCGGCACATCATAGACCTTGCAGCAGAGGGTACAGCTTCCGCAGGCCCGGCCGGGGGCAGGTCCGCTCGTCATCGTTGCCGGGTCGATCATTCCACGTCTTTGTCAGGGTTCCAGACTGCTGGACCATGGCGAGGCCACGGCCGGCTGGCAAGCATCCGCGCCCGACCAGGTGCTTGAAGGATCGCGCGCCCATGGCATGCCCTGCGCCAGAGTCTGCACCGATGCGCGTGAAAATCGCTCAGCGCTTGCGTCGCGGGCGGTCTATGATCGCAGAAGCCGCCACTCGCATCAGGGAAACGCACGATGCTGTCCAACCTCGCCGTCCGCGACATCGAGACCCTCGTCCATCCCTATACAAACCTCGCCGCGCATCGCGAGACCGGCCCGCTCGTGCTGGAGAGCGGCAAGGGCATCTATGTCTACGACTCGGCCGGCAAGGAATATATCGAGGGCATGGCGGGGCTCTGGTGCACCGCGCTCGGCTACTCCAACCAGGAGCTGATCGAGACCGCCTATGAGCAGATGAAGAAGCTGCCCTTCCAGCACATCTTCGGCGGGCGCAGCCATGATCCGGCGATCGAGCTGGCCGAGAAGCTCAAGGAAATCTCGCCGGTTCCGATCTCCAAGGTGTTCTACGGTGCGTCCGGCTCGGATGCGAACGACACCCAGGTCAAGATCGTCTGGTACATGAACAATGCGCTCGGCCGGCCGCAGAAGAAGAAGATCATCTCGCGGCTGAAGGGCTATCACGGCGTGACCGTCGCGTCGGCCTCGCTGACTGGCCTGCCGAACAACCATATCGACTTCGACCTGCCGCTGCCCGGCATCCTGCACACCTCCTGCCCGCATCACTACCGCTTTGCGGAAGCCGGCGAGAGCGAGCAGGATTTCTCGTCGCGCCTGGCCGCCGAACTCGAGGAGATGATCCTGCGCGAGGGGCCCGACACGGTCGCCGCCTTCATCGCCGAGCCGGTGATGGGCGCCGGCGGCGCGATCACCCCGCCGGAGGGCTATTTCGAGAAGATCAACGCGGTTCTGGCGAAATACGACATCCTCTTCATCTCGGACGAGGTCATCACCGGCTTCGGCCGCACCGGCAACATGTTCGGGACCGAGACCTATGGCATGGCCGCGGACTCGCTTTCCTGCGCCAAGCAGATCACCTCGGCCTATTTCCCACTCAGCGCGGTGTTGATGAACGAGCGGATCTATGAGGTTCTGGTCGACCAGAGCCGCAAGATCGGCACCTTCGGCCATGGCAACACCTATGCCGGCCACCCCGTCGGCTGCGCCATCGCGGTCAAGACGCTGGAGATCTACCAGCGCGACAAGATCGTCGAGCATGTCCGCAACGTGGCTCCGACCTTCCTGCGCCGCCTGAACAAGCTGGAGGAGCATCCGCTCGTCGGCGAGGCCAGGGGCGTCGGCCTGATCGGCGGCGTCGAACTGGTCAAGGACAAGGCGACCAAGGCAGCCTTCGAGGCCAAGAAGGGCGTCGGCGCGAAATCGGTGGTGTTCGCGCAGCAGGAAGGCCTGATCCTGCGCGCCATGGGCGACCGCGTCGCCTTCTGCCCGCCGCTCGTTATGAAGGAGGCCGAGATCGAGGAAATGTTCGACCGCTACGAGCGCGCCCTCGACAAGACGCTGAACTGGGCCAAGGCCGACGGGCTGCTCGCAGCCTGAGGCCAGCTACGGGCGCTGCAAATTCCCTCGCCGTTCTGTCGAGCCGACAGGACGGCGTTCCCATATCGATCTTTGGAGCGCTGCGTTGCAGCAATTCGTTCACGATTGTGGCGTTAGCTTACGAAGCGACACAAATCGCCTTGAACAGATCACGATGGCGCCGTGGCGCCGTCCCGATCGCGGGTCAGGGTGGTTGCATGACGACGGCCAGGAACCATCGTCATTTTGTGTGGCCAATGAAGTCGAGACCCATGTCCTCCGCCGATCCGCGTCGCAAGATGCAAACGAATGCGAGTTTCCACGATGCATCCGCTAGGGAGGCTTACGCCTCCTGGTTCCGCCCGATTGCTTTTCCCGCGGTGGCGGCTGGAACAAGACGCCCGGCTGCCGCGTTGGATACTCGAGCGAAGGATGAACCATCCCGGCCTGCCGGTGTCCTTCGCCACGGTTTTGACGACTGAACTTCCTAGACGCTTTATCGAGACCCTCCATGCTTGACCGGCGCAGAGTCCTCAAAACTCTCGCCGGTCTTTTTTTGGCTTTTGCCGGCACCGGCGCCTATGCCGCCGCCTGGGAGCCGGTGCGCCACGGCGTGACCCGCTACCGACTGACGCCGCGCGGCTGGCCACTGGGCCGGCGCCTGCGACTGGCGGTGATCTCCGATCTTCATATCGGCTCGCTGCATGTGCCGCTCGCGCGCGTTGCCGAGATCGTCGATGCGACCAACGCCCTGAAGCCCGATCTGACGCTGCTGCTCGGGGATTTCGTGGCGAGCCGAAAGCCCGTCGCCTCCGATCCGCCGATGCGGGACTGGGCGGCCGAACTGGCGCGGCTTCAGGCGCGTGACGGGACCTTCGCCGTGCTCGGAAACCATGACTGGTGGCAGGATTCGGCGACGCAGATCGCGCGCGCCGGTCCGACGCGGGTCGGCCAAGCCCTGGAGCAGGCCGGCATCCCGGTCCTGGAGAATCGCGCCGTGAGGCTCTCGACCACTGACGGTCCGCTCTGGCTGGCCGGTCTCGGTGACCAGATTGCCTTCCTGCCGCGCCGGCGCGGCCTGCCGCACGGGCTTGACGATCTTGCGGGCACGATCGCGCAGATCGCTGATGACGATGCGCCTGTGATCATGATGGCGCATGAGCCCGACGTCTTCGCGCGCATGCCGGATCGCGTTGCGCTGACCCTGTCGGGGCACACCCATGGCGGGCAGGTCCGGCTGCTGGGCTGGTCGCCGATCGTGCCGTCGCGTTATGGCAACCGCTACGCCTACGGGCATGTCCGGGAGGGTGGCCGCGACCTCATCGTCTCGGCAGGGATCGGCACGAGCCAATTGCCGATCCGGTTCGGCATTCCGCCGGAGATACTGCTCATCGAACTCGGCTGAGCAGAACCCGGCTGAGGCCGGCGAAGACCTCGGGCAGACGAAGACCTCGGGCCAGACGAAGACCTCGTTGCCCCGCCTTGTCAGCTAAGTCAGCTCACGACGACCTTGGTGCCGTTGGGCACGCGGTTGAACAGGTCGATCACATCGATGTTGCGCATGCGGATGCAGCCGGACGAGGCCGAGCGGCCGATCGTCTCGGGCTCGTTGGTGCCATGGATGCGATACAGCGTGTCATGGCCGTTCTGGTAGAGATAGAGCGCGCGGGCGCCGAGCGGATTGTCGGGGCCGCCTTCCATGCCGCCGGCGCGGGGCGCCAGATGCGGCCAGCGCGCGATCATCTCGGCGGGAGGCGTCCAGCGCGGCCACTCGGCCTTGCGCTGGATGACCGCCTCGCCCGTCCAGCCGAAGGCCTCGTCGCCGGTTGCGACGCCGTAGCGGATCGCCTTCTTGTTCGGCAGAACGTAATAGAGATACTTCTCCTTGGTATCGACGACGATCGTGCCGGGCGCCTGGCCCGTCGGGTCGGCGATCTCATAAGGCAGATGCGTGATCTGATGCTCGAACTTCGGCACCAGCGCGATGTATTCGGCATCGCGGGCCGACAGTGCCGGAGCGTTCACGCTCTTGTACTGGCACGCCCCCAGCAGGGTCGACATCGCCAGCGCAAGAATCACGGTCTGTTTCATGACGTCCTCAGAGCGGCCCGAAGGCGATCTTTATGGTGAATGCAGGGTTAATGCTTCGTTTCCGCCGCGACTGGCAGGAGCATCGCCTGTTCGCCGATGCTCTAGGCTCGAAACCAACATGGCGCAATTTGGGTTCCCGACGGGAACGCCGAATCAGGCGTTTCGCAGCGCACCGTGGCCATCCTGCCACGCTCTGCTCTCCTTGATCTGACGAAAAGAGGCCTGCCCGGTGACGACGCTCCTGATCACCCACCCCTCTAGTCTCCGGCATGAGACGCCGCCCGGCCATCCCGAGCGCGCGGATCGCCTGCGCGCCGTCGAGGCCGCGCTGGAGGACGAGCGCTTCTCCGCACTGATTCGGGAGAGTGCCGCGCTCGGCTCGCTCGACCTGGTGACGCTCTGCCATCCCGGCGACTTCGCGGAGGCGATCCTCGCCGCCTCGCCGGAAAGCGGCCTCGTCCAGGTCGATGCGGATACGCTGATGTCGCCGGGAACCGTCGACGCGGCGCTGCATGGCGTCGGCGCTGCGGCGCAGGCCGTCGACGAGGTGATGACGGGGCGCGTGGCAAACGCCTTCAGCGCGATGCGACCGCCGGGGCATCATGCCGAGAGCGTCAAGGCGATGGGGTTCTGCTTCTTCAACAACGCCGCCATCGCGGCCCGGCATGCGCAAAAGCGCCATAGTGCAGAGCGCGTGGCGATCATCGACTGGGACGTGCATCACGGCAACGGCACGCAGGAGATCTTCTGGGACGATGCGAGCGTGCTCTACGCCTCGACCCATGAGATGCCGCTCTATCCGGGCACGGGCGCTGCCTCGGAGCGCGGCCAGCACGGCACCATCGTCAACGCACCGCTGCGTGCAGGCGACGGGTCGGCGGCCTTTCGTGAGGCCATGGAGACGGCGCTGCTGCCGCGGATCGAGGCGTTTGCACCGGACCTGATCGTCATCTCGGCCGGATTCGATGCGCATTGGCGCGATCCGCTGGCCAATCTCAACCTGAAGGAGCCGGATTTCGCCTGGGCGACGCAGAGGCTGATGGAGATCGCGGATCGTTCCTGCGGGGGACGCATCGTCTCGATCCTCGAGGGCGGCTACGACCTCGAGGGGCTTTCCCGTTCGGCTGCCGCGCATGTCACGGCGCTGATGCGGGGCTGAGAGGCTCGCCCGGGGGCGCGACGGCGATGAAGCCGCGTTCATCGCGGGTTCAGTCGTGTCTGAACATGAGAAACATGCTAGTGGGATGCCGTGTCGCGGCAGGTCGCTCGGCCGGGGGTTCTACCGGATAATCGCATCGGGGAGGTGCGCTTTTCGGATCAAGATGAGGTGCGGGAAGGGATTGCCGCGTATGAAGGCACGCGAGGTGGCGCTGCTCTTCGATATGCCAACCTGATCGCAGCGGGGCGCGATGAACGATATGAGCAAGCTGTCGGCGACGACAGAGCTGGCGGCTGCGAATCCGCTCGCCATGATGGCGGGCGAGAAGCGGCCCGATCTCCTGCGCGACGAAGTGCTGGGCGAGATTTTCGCGGTGACCGTGGCGGCGCGCCGCGCCCAGCCGGCGCTGGTCGATGCGTCGCGCCGCCTGAGCTATGACGAGGTCTGGGCTGCGGCCGGGCGGCAGGCGCGCGGGCTTGCGCTCGCCGGCGTCGGGCCGGGCGATCTCGTCGGCCTGTGGATGCCGCGCGGCATCGACCTGCTGATCGCGCAGATCGCGATCACGCGGGCCGGCGCGGCCTGGGTGCCGTTCGACGCCGAGGCGCCTGTCGATCGCATCGCCGTCTGCCTCAACGATGCTCAGGCCAAGGGGATCGTCACCGCCGCCGAATGGCAAAGCCGGGCTGCCGGCACGGAGCGCGCCGTCTGGACCCCCGAGGCATTGGCCGCCGGCGACGATGGCGTCGCCATGCCGGCGCGCGCCGCCGGGCTGACCAAGGACCATGCAGCTTATCTGATCTACACCTCGGGCTCGACGGGCACGCCGAAGGCGATCGTCATCAGCCACCGCAACATCTGCCATTTCCTGCGCTCCGGGAACGCGCTCTACGGCATCGATGCCGACGACATCGTCTTCCAGGGCGCCTCGGTCGCCTTCGATCTGTCGATGGAAGAGATCTGGACGCCCTATCTGGTGGGCGCGACGCTGCATGTCGCCTCGCCGGAGATGATGGGCGACGCCGAGAAACTGCCGGCGCTGCTCAGCGAAGCCGGCGTCACCGTGATCGACACGGTGCCGACGCTGCTCGGCATCCTGCCGGCCGACGTGCCGTCGCTGAAGCTGATCCTGCTCGGCGGCGAGGCCTTGCCGCCTGCGACCGTGCAGAAATGGTCGAAGCCCGGCCGGCGCATCCTGAACACCTATGGCCCGACGGAGGCGACGGTCGTCGCCACCGCCGCCGAGGTCACGCCTGGCGAGACGGTCACGATCGGCCGGCCGATCCCCAACTACACCGCCTACATCGTCAACGAGGCGATGGAAGTGGTGGGGCGCGGCGAGCAGGGCGAGCTGCTGATCGGCGGCCCCGGTGTTGCCAAGGGCTACCATGGCCGCCCGGAGCTGACGGCCGAGAAGTTCATCGCCAACCCGTTCGGCAATCCTTTCGGCAGCGACGATCCGGTGCTGTATCGCTCTGGCGACGCCGTCAGCCTCGACGAGAACGGCAATATCGTCTTCCACGGCCGCATCGACGACCAGATCAAGATCCGCGGCTTCCGCGTCGAGCTTGGCGAGATCGAGTCGAAGCTCACCGAGGAGCCCGGCGTCAACCAGGCCGCCGTGGTGATGCGTATCGACGACGAGATCGAGCGCCTCGTCGCCTTCGTCGTGGCCGAACCCGGCGTCGCCGTCGATGGCGCGGCGCTGCGTGCCTCGCTGCGCGACCAGTTGCCGCCCTATATGGTGCCGGCGCATTTCGAGGCCGTCGGCTCGCTGCCGCGCATGGTCTCCGGCAAGGTCGACCGCCGCATGCTGAAGGCCGCGCCGCTGACGGCGCCGAGCGCAACGGCTGAGCAGGAGCCGCCGCGCAATGCGACCGAGGCCGCCCTGCTCGAAGCCGCCAAGCGCGTGCTGGGGGCATCGAGCCTGCCGCTGGAGGCGGACTTCTTCGTCGATCTCGGCGGCCACTCGCTGCTGGCGGCGCGCTTCATCTCGATCGTCCGTGAGAGCCCGGCCTATGCCGGCATCACGCTGCAGGACGTTTATGGCGCCCGCACATTGCGCGGCATGGCGGCCCTGCTCGACGGTCGCGGCATCGCCGAGACGCAGGACCTCTCCTTCACGCCGCCGCCCTTCATGCGGCGCTTCCTCTGCGGGCTGGCGCAGGCCGCCGTGCTGCCGGTCATCATCGGCCTCGCGACGGCGCAGTGGCTCGGCATCTTCGTCACCTACATGCTCCTGTCGGGCGAGGATCTGCCGCTGCTGGGGCAGGTCTTCGCGCTGCTCGGCGTCTATGTCGCGATCACCATCGTCACCGGCCTGATCGCGATCGCGCTGAAGTGGATCGTGCTCGGTCGCACGAAGCCGGGAGTCTATCCGCTCTGGGGCGTCTATTATTTCCGCTGGTGGTTCGCTGCCCGCGTCGCCGGCCTCGTCCACATCAAATGGCTGCAGGGCACGCCGGTGATGCGGATGTACTGGCGCCTGCTCGGCGCCAAGGTCGGGCGCGACGTCATCATCTCCGATTATGAAGCCGGCGCGATCGACCTGATCGCGATCGGCGACGGCGCGAGCTTCGGCTCGAAGACGACCTTCGCCAATGGCGAGGCGATCGGCGACAAGCTGATCATCGGCCGGATCACCATCGGCCGGGATGTCTGCGCCGGTGCCTCCGTGGTCCTGGGCCATGATTGCGTGATCGACGACCATGCCGAGATCGGCGACCTGACGGCGATCGCGCCGGGCCTCCATATCGGTCAGGCGGAGATCTGGGACGGCTCGCCGGCCCGCAAGACCGGCATGGTCGATCTCGCCGCACTGCCCCCGCAGGCCGAGGCCAGCCCGCAGCGCCGCGCCGCGATGACCGCGTTCTATGCGCTCATGCTCATCGTGCTGCCGCCGATCAGCCTGCTGCCGATCTTCCCGGCCTTCTGGCTGTTCGACAAGATCGACGACTGGATCGCGACCTGGTCGGAGATCAGCTATCTCTGGTACCTGCCGATCCTGACCTGGCCGACCGCGATCGGGCTGATCGCCTTCACCGTGCTGCTGATGGCGGGTCTGCGCTGGGCGATCCTGCCGCGCGTGACCTCCGGCTCCTATTCGATCCATTCGAGCTTCTACGCCCGAAAATGGACGGTGGCGCTGGCGACCGAGGTGACGCTCGAGACGCTGTCCTCGCTGTTTGCGACGATCTACATGCGCTTCTGGTACCGGCTGATGGGCGCGAGCATCGGCAAGGGCGCCGAGATCTCCACCAATCTGTCGGGCCGCTACGACCTGACCGGGATCGGCGCCGGCAATTTCATCGCCGACGAGGTCGTCTTCGGCGACGAGGACATGCGGCGCGGTTACATGCGTCTCGACATGACCCGCACGGGCGAGCAGGTCTTCGTCGGCAATGACGCGGTCGTGCCGCCGGGCGCGGTGATCCCCGACCGCGTGCTGATCGGCATCAAGTCGAAGCCGCCGGCCAACGACCAGATGCAGCCGGGCGACACCTGGTTCGGTTCGCCGCCGATCAAGCTGCCGACGCGGCAGAAGGTCGATCTCGGGGCCGACTGGACCTACAAGCCCTCATGGCAGAAGCAGGTGGCGCGCGGGGCATTCGAGGCGCTGCACACCTCCTTCCCGGCGATGCTGTTCATCACCTTCGGCACCATCGCCGTCGATCTCGTGCTGCAGCAGAAGATCAACGAGCAGGACTGGATCGGCCTCGTGCTGTCCTTCATGGGCGTGGCCATGCTGATCGCGATCGCCCAGGCGTTGATCTGCGCCGCGATGAAATGGCTGATGATGGGCGTCTACAAGCCCGTGATGAAGCCGATGTGGTCGTTCTGGGCGATGCGCACGGAAGCGGTCGCAGTGATGTACTGGGGTTTGGGCGGGAAGGTGCTGTTCGACTATCTGCGCGGCACGCCGTTCCTGCCCTGGTTCCTCAAGCTCTTCGGCGCCAAATACGGCAAGGGCGTCTGGCTCGACTCGACGGATATCACCGAGTTCGACTGCATCACGGTCGGCGATTTCTGCACCGTGAATGCCCATTCCGCCCTGCAGACGCATCTCTACGAGGATCGCGTCATGAAGGTCGGCCGGGTGAAGCTGGGGAAGGGCGTCTGCATTGGCGCGGGCGCCACCGTGCTCTACGACACCCATGTTGGCGACTATGCCCAGGTCGGGCTGCTGACGGTGATCATGAAGGGCGAGAACCTGCCGGCGCATACGCGCTGGGAGGGGGCGCCGGCCGTGCCGGCGAAGGCGACCGGGGCGCATTGAGGCCCGCGTTCAGATGCCGGAACCGACCAGTTCGGTCGGGCAACCAAGGCCGGCGCCGGCTGCTGCGAGCTTGATATCGCGCGTGCAAAGCGTCAGCGCATGGGTCTTCGCGATGGCCAGATGTAGCGCATCGCCTGCCCTCAAGCCGTCACGGCTCCGACGAGCCAAATCAGCCGCGACGCGAAACTCATCTCGAACGACCGGCAGGATGTCGAACTCTCCGGCGGTGAGCGTGCCGAATTGGAATTGGGCTTCGTCTCGAAGGCTGCTGGAAATCTGACGCAACAACAGCTTGCGCGACAGCGCGGCTGAGAATTCGGTGACGACCCAGTCGCTGACGACGAAGCGCAATCCGGCCTGCTTCGCGAGCCAGTTATAGACAGCGCCGGAAGCCTCCTCGTGGACGAGGGCGGAAACGACGAGCGACGTGTCGAGATAGAGTCTCAATAACGGGCGTCGTCGCGGAGCCTGCGCATGAAGGTGCCGGCGTCCTCTTCCTGCATGGGCTGGGTCTTGACGAAGGCCCTGAGTCTCTCGACATCAAGCGGCTTCTTAGCCTGCTCGAAGGGGACCAACTGCGCCACTGGCTTGCCGTGCTTGGTGATGCAGACCGTTTCGCCCGCTTCGGCCTCCTCGACCAGAGCGCTGAGCTTGGCTTTCGCCTGTGCGAGATTGACCGTTTTCATTCTCGCTCTCCTGACCAGAAAACTGGTCATAATATGAGAGGCCAGCCGCCACCTTGCAAGCGCTCGGTTGCGCCGGGGTTTCCCGCGCTATCTTTAGCGCTTAAGAGCCTCATGCAGATTTCGTTCAGGCCTCCCATGTCCCACAATACCTTCGGCCATCTCTTCCGCGTCACCACCTTCGGCGAGAGCCATGGGCCGGCGATCGGCTGCGTCGTCGATGGCTGCCCGCCGCTGCTGCCGCTGACCGAGGCCGACATCCAGGCCGATCTCGACCGCCGGCGCCCGGGCCAGTCGCGTTTCACCACGCAGCGTCAGGAGCCGGACCAGGTCCGGATCGTCTCGGGCGTGTTCGCGCGCGAGGGCGACGGCGTCCAGGTCACCACCGGCACGTCCATCGGGCTGATGATCGACAATGTCGACCAGCGCTCGAAGGACTATTCCGAGATCAAGGACAAGTACCGGCCCGGCCATGCCGATTTCACCTATGACGTGAAATACGGCATTCGCGACTATCGCGGCGGCGGGCGCTCCTCGGCGCGCGAGACGGCGATGCGGGTAGCGGCCGGCGCCATCGCGCGCAAGCTCGTGCCCGGCATGATCGTGCGCGGGGCGCTGGTGCAGATGGGCCCGCACAAGATCGACCGGAACAACTGGGATTGGGACGAGATCGGCAACAACCCGTTCTTCTGCCCTGACGCCAGGGCGGCGCAGTTTTTCGAGGGGTATCTCGACGGTGTCCGGAAATCCGGTTCCTCGATCGGCGCGGTGCTGGAGATCGTCGCAGAGGGCGTGCCGCCGGGGTTAGGGGCGCCGATCTACGCCAAGCTCGATGCCGAGATCGCCTCCGCCCTGATGAGCATCAATGCGGTGAAGGGCGTCGAGATCGGCGACGGTTTCGGAGCTGCCGAACTCTCCGGCGAGGAGAATGCCGACGAGATGCGTGCCGGCAATGACGGCAAGCCGCTGTTCCTCTCCAATCATGCCGGTGGCATCCTCGGCGGCATCTCGACGGGGCAGGCGATCGTGGCACGTTTCGCCGTGAAACCGACATCCTCGATCCTGGCGACGCGCGCCACGGTGACCCGCACCGGCGGCGAGGCCGACATGTTCACCAAAGGCCGCCACGACCCCTGTGTCGGCATCCGCGCCGTGCCGGTCGGCGAGGCTATGGTCGCCTGCGTGCTGGCCGACCAGTATCTGCGGCACCGGGCGCAGGTCGGTGTGATCGAGCCGAGGTGGCCGTTTCAGGAATAGCGCGTTTGCATCATGCACGCCGTCATCCTGGGCGACCGAAGGTCGTCTCGGGATCATGGGGCGCCGCAGAGTCCTATGATGGATCCCGGAGCTGCGCTGCTTCGCAGCTTGTCCAGGATGACGCGTGTATGAATTTTCAGTGTTGCTGAAATTTATCCGGAGCTTCATTGCAACTGAAGTCCCGTCGCATTAGCTTGCTGCCATGAAACTCGACGTCTGGCTCACCCAGCAGAAGATCGGCCGCAGTGCCTTTGCCAAGCAGGTCGGCCTTTCGCCGGCGAGCGTCACTGCGCTTTGCAACGACCAGGGCGCCTGGATTTCGCGCGAAAGCGCCGAGCGCATCGCTGCCGCCACGGGCGGTTCCGTCACCCCCAATGATTTCCTCGGCCTTGTCGGGCCGCGCGAGGCCACCATGTCGAACAATGTCGCATCCACCATCGAGGCCTTCGCCCGCGGCGAGATCGTCATCGTCACCGATGACGACGATCGCGAGAACGAGGGCGATCTCATCGTCGCCGCCTCGCTCTGCACGCCGGAGAAGATGGCCTTCATCATCCGCAACACCTGCGGCATCGTCTGCGCGCCGCTGACCTCGGCCGAAGCGCGGCGGCTGCGGCTCGACCCGATGGTGTCGTCGAACGATGCGCCGCTCGGCACCGCCTTCACCATCACGGTCGACGTCAAGCACGGGCTGACCACCGGCATCTCGGCCGAGCAGCGCTGCAACACGGTGCGCGCGCTCGCCAACGGCAATATGGGTGCGGCCGATTTCGTCCGGCCGGGCCATGTCTTTCCGCTGATCGCCAAGGATGGCGGCGTGCTGATGCGCTCGGGCCATACCGAGGCCGCCGTCGATCTCTGCAAGCTCGCCGAACTGCCGCAGGTCGGCGTGATCTGCGAACTCGCCAATGACGACGGCACCGTGATGAAGGGCGCGCAGATCACGGCGTTTGCCCAGAAGCACGGGCTCAAGCAGATCACGGTCGCCGACCTCATCGCCTATCGCCAGTCGCGCGAAAAGCTGGTCGAGCGGGTGCACTCCTTCCCGGTCAAGACGGCCTTCGGCGAGATGACCGGCCATGTCTACATCACGCCCTTCGAGGACACGCAGCACTTCGCCTTCGTCATGGGCAAGATCGGCGATGGCGAAAAGGTGCCGGCACGGCTGCACCGGGCCAATGTCGTCGAGGACGTGCTGGGCGGCGCGCCGTCGATCCAGTGCGTGCTGAAGCGCTTCCAGCAGGATGGGCGCGGCGTGCTGATCTATCTGCGCGACGGCTCGGCCGGCGTGCCGATCAAGAGCGTCGAGGACGGGTCGGATGCGCTGCGCTCGCAGCAATGGCGCGAAGTCGGTCTCGGCGCCCAGATCCTGCGCGATCTCGGCGTTGGCTCGATCGTCAACCTCGCCTCGTCGCCGCGCTCCTTCGTGGGCTTAAGCGGATTCGGGATCGAGATCGCGGACACGCAGCCGCTGGAGTGAGAGGGGCCATTTTTGTCGTCGCATCGAATGTTTCCGAAAACCGGAAACCACTTTTCGGTCCGATGCTCTACACCCAGTCGGCCCGGTTGCCGGTGACGGTCAGGATCTTGCCCTGCCAGATCTCGACCATCGATGCCTTCTGCGGCGGTACGGCGCCGACCAGGGCCAGGATGGCGCGGGCGACGCCGCCATGGCTGACGATGACGGTCTCGCGCTCCAACTCTTCGAGCACGGGCCGGACGCGTTGCGCCAGCATGCCGTAGCTTTCGCCGCCCGGGGGCACGAAGCTCCATTTGTCACGTTCGCGCAATTGCGCCTGCTCGCGCTCGGCCTTGCGGATGTCGCGCCAGGTGAAGCCTTCCCAGGAACCGAAAGTCAGCTCCTTCAGGCGATCGTCGGTGCGGTAGGCGCCGGGCGCCAAGCCCAGCGTGGTGCGCAGGATGTCCATGGTCTCGCGGGCGCGATGCATGGGCGAGTGGATGAAGTCGAGCGTGGCGAAGCCCGGGGCCAGCGTGCGAAGCCGCTCCGCTGCCTCGGCAGCCTGCTGCCGGCCGAGTTCGTTGAGAGGGATGTCCTGTCCGCCCTGCAGGCGGCCCTCGCGATTCCAGTCGGTCTCGCCATGGCGGATGAGGATGAGCCGGTGCGGGAGCGTGATCGGGAGCATGGCCGGGCTTCTGCACGCTGCCGGCAGCAAGGTCAAAGCGTCGTGCCGGATCGGGGCCATGCGTCGCGGCCATGGCGGCGCTCAGTCGTTTCCATTGGCCTGTTGCAGTGCGGCGGTCTATAGGCGGCTCTCCGCCCTTTCGGATGGTTCCCGATGCCGCCGGCTCTCACCTTGCCCGATGGTCGCAGGCTCGCCCTCGACGCCGCGCCCCTGCTGATGGGGATCGTCAACATCACGCCCGATTCCTTTTCCGACGGCGGCAAGCTCCGCGATGCGGCAGGCGCGATCGCGCATGGCCTGAAGCTCGTCATTGAGGGCGCCGACATCGTCGATATCGGCGGCGAATCGACCAGGCCGGGGCATGCTCCTCTCGACGCTGCGATCGAACTCGCCCGCGTCCTTCCGGTGATCGAGGGGCTGCGCGCGCGGATCGATGCGCCGCTCTCGATCGATACATGGAAGTCCGAGGTCGCAGAGGCCGCGCTGACGGCGGGTGCCTCGATCGTCAACGATGTCTGGGGCGCGCAGCGCGACCCGGCCATTGCCGGCGTCGCGGCCAGGCATGGCGCGCCGATCATCCTGATGCACAACCGCGAGACCGTCGATCCGGCGCTCGACATTCTCTGCGACGTGATGAGCTTCCTCGAGCGCTCGATCGCGATTGCGCTGGCCGCCGGCGTGCCGCGCGAGCAGATCGTCGTCGATCCCGGCATCGGCCTGTTCGGCAAGACGCCCGAGCAGTCGCTGCTGCTGATCCGCAAGCTGGCGAGGCTCAAGGAACTCGGCTGCCCGATCCTGCTCGGCGCCTCCCGCAAATCGGTGATCGGCGTCATCACCGGCCAGAGCGTGCCGGCCGATCGGGTCGCCGGCAGCGTCGCCGCCCATCTCTATGGTGCAACGCAGGGCGCCAACATCATCCGCGCCCATGACGTCGCCGAGCATGCGCAGGCGTTCAAGGTCTGGGCCGCCATCTCACAGCCCTCGGAGCCTCGCCCGTGAGTGAAACCGGCATCATCCTGATCGAGAAGCTCGATATCTACGCCTATCACGGCTTCTTTTCCGAGGAAGAGCGGTTGGGCCAGCGTTTCGTGCTCGATCTCCTGCTGGAAACCGACCTGCGGGCTTCGGCGATCAGCGACGCGCTCGCCGACACCGTGAACTACGGCAAGGTCGTCGGCGTGGTCACGGAAGTCTTCACCACCCGTCGCTTTAATCTGCTGGAGGCTGCGGCGCGGGCGGTGGCGCAGGCGATCCTCGACGGCTTTCCGCCGGTCAGCCGCGTCGAGGTCACCCTGCGCAAGCCCGCCCCGCCGATCCACGCCACGCTCGCCAGTGTCGGCATCACGTTGAGCTACCGGCGTGAGGGTTGAGTCCGCGCTCGGTCTCGGCGGCAATCTGGGCGATCCGGTTGCTGCCTTCGCGACGGTGCTGAAGCGGCTGGAGCGGCACGCCGGCGTGTCTGCCGTCCGTCCCTCCAGCGTCTACCGCACGGCGCCCTGGGGCAGGCTCGACCAGCCCGAATTCCTCAACATGGCGGTCCTGGTCGAGACGACCCTGCCGGCGCGGGCGCTGCTCGACCTCTGCCTGGATCTCGAACGCGAGGGCGGACGCGAGCGCCGTGAGCGCTGGGGGCCACGCACCATCGACATCGACATCCTGACCTATGGCGATGAGACGATCGACGAGCCCGGGCTGCAAGTGCCGCATCCGCGCATCGCCGAGCGCGCCTTCGTGCTGGCGCCGCTGGCGGAGATCGCGCCGGAACTGAGGATCGACGGCCGCTCTGTCGCGGTTCTGCTCGATGCCGTCATAGACGAAACGATCCGCCGCGACGGCGTCGCGACGGATCGTTTGAAGGTTCTACTGGCGGGCTAGCCTCACTCGCCCTTGTCGAGCGAGATATCCGGCGCGGTCGGCACTTTCATGCCGACGACGTGGTAGCCCGCATCGACATGCAGGATCTCGCCGGTGATGCCGCGCGACATGTCGGAGACGAGGAACACGGCGGTTTCGCCGACCTCCTCGATCGTCACCGTACGGCGCAGCGGCGAGTTGTATTCGTTCCAGCGCAGGATGTAGCGGAAATCGCCGATGCCCGAGGCGGCCAGCGTCTTGATCGGCCCGGCCGAGATCGCGTTGACGCGGATCTTCGAGGGACCAAGATCGGCGGCGAGATACTGCACGCTCGACTCCAGCGCGGCCTTGGCGACGCCCATGACGTTGTAATGCGGCATCCACTTTTCGGCGCCGTAATAGGTCAGCGTCAGCATCGAGCCGCCATCGGTCATCAGCTTCTCGGCGCGCTGGGTGACGGCGGTGAAGGAGTAGCAGGAGATCAGCAGCGACTTGGTGAAGTTCGCCTCGCTGGTCTCGACATAGCGCCCGGTCAGCTCGTCCTTGTCGGAGAAGGCGATGCAATGGACGACGAAGTCGAGCTTGCCCCAGAGCTTCTCGATCTCGGCGAAGACGGCGTCGATCGACGCACCGTCCGTGACGTCGCAATGACCGACGACCTGGCCGCCAAGCTGCTTGGCCAGCGGCTCGACACGCTTCTTCAGGGCATCGCCCTGATAGGTGAAGGCGAGCTCGGCGCCGGCGTCGGCGGCGGCCTTGGCGATGCCCCAGGCGATCGAGCGGTTGTTGGCGACGCCCATGACGAGGCCCCGCTTGCCCTTGAGAAGATTGGCGGTCGGCCGGGCGACGGCATTGGAATCAGGCATCTGGGACCCGCGAACTGGATAAAGTTGAGGGTCTCTTAGAACATGACGCCAGAAGTGGAAACCGGATTTGGCAGCGTTGTGCGCCGGCCAGCAGCCGGCGCCCTGCTTTCACCGAATGCTATTCCGCCCGCGCCTTCATCAGCGCGGTCAATTCCGCGTCGGTCTCGGGCATCTCGATGTCGATGGCGACGAACAGGTCTCCCACCGTGCCGTTCTCGCCCTTCAAGCCCTTGCCGCGCAGGCGGAAGGATTTTGTCGTGCCGGTCAGCGGCGGAATCTTCATCTCGACGGCGCCGGTCAAAGTCGGCACATGCAGCGGCCCGCCGAGGACGGCTGTGGCGAGCGGCACGGCGACGCGCGTGCGCAGGTCGTTGCCCTCGATGGTGAATCGCGAATCCGGCTTGACCCTGATCGTCATCAGCACGTCGCCGGCCTGGCCGGAGAAGGGATCGGTTTGGCCGAGGCCGCGCAAGCGCATCACCTTGCCGTCGGCGACGCCCTCGGGGATCGTGACCTCGACCTCGCGCCCGCCCGGCAGGCGGACGCGTCGCGTTGCCCCAGTCACGGCCTGGGCCAGCGTCACATCGAGCGTGAAGCTCTGCTCCGGAGGTTTCTGCGCCTCGGGCCGGGCCTTGTTGGCGCGCCGTGCCGCATCGCCGAAGAGCGAGCCGAAGATGTCGGAGGGATCGAAGCCCGGGCCAGCGCCGCCGCCGCTACCACCGCCGCTTCCGTAGGGATGGCCGCCACCTTGGCCGAAATTGAACTCGAACCCGCCGGCGCGTCCGCCGCGCCCTGCGCCCATGCCCTCGAAGCCCTGGAATTTGGGCTTGCCCTCGGCATCGATCTGGCCGGCATCGAACTGCTTGCGTTTGGTCTCGTCGCCGACAATCTCGTAGGCGCCGTTCAGTTCGGAGAAGCGATCCTGCGCCTTCGGATCGTCCCGGTTGCGGTCGGGATGCAGATCCTTGGCGCGGCGGCGATAGGCCTTCTTGATATCCGCCTCGCTCGCAGTGCGGGCGACACCCAGAACCTGATACGGGTCGCGCATTCATGAACCCCATTGGCAATGCTGACGGGCCGGCCGGGACGCGCGTCGGGGCCAACCTTGATCTGTGAGCCATATCTGGGAATGGTGTGGCCTGAGCGCAACAGCCGGACGCACATGATATGAGCCGGCGTCGCTATCAGGTCGTGCCCTTCCAGGGCTCCATGTCCTTGACCATCCATTCCCCGCCCGAAGGCCGGCAGGCTGTGCCCTGGAGTTTGGCCGGTCTGGTCTGCGTCTGCACGTTGGCGATGAAGGCGCGGCAGATCTCGTCCGAACGCAGGAACGGACCGCCGACGGGGATGAAGGAGCCTTTGGCGCCGGTTTGCGGGTTGTCCCAGGAGACGGCGGCGCCATTGCCCTGCGGATCGAGCGCCACCGCCATCGCGCCATCGGCCCGCCGGATATCCTCGGGGCCGAGTTCGGAGGACAGCGAGGCGAGGGGACCGGGCTTGCTGGAGCCGCGCGCCGGCAGCACCGAGGAGGTCGTCGCGACGTCGTCTTCGGCCTTGCTGGACAGGCCCAGAATCGGGAACGAGACCGAACATCCGGCCGCGACGAGACCAAGGCAGGCGGCGCCTGCGGCAGCGAACCGGCGCATGGCAGAAGCGCGCTGCGGAAGGCTTTGGAACCCCCTCGTCGCTGCCCTATATAGTCGTCCCGAACTGACCAAGATCACCGCCCGCGCTCGCCCAAACGCAACACCTTAAAATCACCGAGGATTAGACACGTGGAACGGTTAACGAGCGGTGACTTCACTGGGGAACAGGACCCTTTCGCGCTGTTTCAGGACTGGTTCGATGAGGCGAAGAAGTCGGAACCCAACGACCCTCATGCCATGGCGCTCTCCACCGTCGACGCCGAGGGCATGCCCAATAGCCGCATGGTGCTGCTGAACGGGCGCGACGGCGAGGATTTCGTCTTCTATACGAACACGCAGAGCCAGAAGGGCGAGGAACTGCTCGGCCAGCCAAAGGCCGCCGCCCTGTTCCACTGGAAGAGCCTGCGCCGCCAGATCCGCATCCGTGGTAACGTCTCGATCGTCAGCGACGAGATGGCGGATGCCTATTTCCAGTCGCGCCCGCGCGACAGCCGGATCGGTGCCTGGGCGTCGCAGCAGTCGCGCCCGCTGGAGAGCCGTTTCGCGCTCGAAAAAGCTGTCGCGATCCACGCCGCCAAATTCGGTGTGGGCACGATCCCGCGGCCGCCGCACTGGACCGGTTTTCGCATCACGCCGGTCTATCTCGAATTCTGGAAGGACGGCGCCTTCCGGCTGCATGACCGCGTCGTTTTCCGCCGTACCACCGTCGGCGAGCCCTGGGCGCGCGCCCGCCTTTATCCTTGAGGACACCAAGCCAGATGGCGATGCCCAAATTCGACTTCCCCAAGACCGAGGCGGGCAAGCGCCCGGTGATGCTGCTGACGGGGGCGAGCCGCGGCATCGGCCATGCCACGGTCATGCAGTTCGCGATGGCCGGCTGGCGGATCCTGTCCTGCTCGCGCCAGGCCTTCTCCGACAAATGCCCCTGGCCCTCGGGCGCCGACGATCATGTCCAGATCGATCTCGGCGACCCCGAGGACACGATGCGCGGCATCGCCGAGATCAAGCGCCGGCTCGCAGCCGAGGGCGGCAAGCTCAATGCGCTGGTCAACAATGCCGGCATCTCTCCGAAGGGGCCCAAAGGCGCCCGCCTTGGTGCGGCAACGACCTCCTTCAACGACTGGCACAAGGTCTTCCAGGTCAACTTCTTCGCGCCGATCATGCTGGCGCGCGGGCTGCTCGACGAACTGACAGTGGCCAAGGGCGCGATCGTCAACGTCACCTCGATCGCCGGCTCGCGCGTCCATCCCTTCGCAGGCGCCGCCTACGCGACCTCGAAGGCGGCGCTCGCCAGCCTGACGCGCGAGATGGCCTCGGATTTCGGCCCGCTCGGCATCCGGGTGAACTCGATCTCGCCGGGCGAGATCGATACCGCGATCCTCTCGCCTGGCACCGAGAAGATCGTCGCGACCCTGCCGCTCGGGCGCCTCGGCAAGACCGAGGAGGTCGCCCGTGCGATCCATTTCCTCTGCACCGACGCGTCGAGCTATGTCACCGGCGCCGAACTGCACATCAATGGCGGTCAGCACGTATGACCGAGGACCGCGCGCGATGAGCGGCGAGGGCGGGCAGGTCATCCGCTTCCCCGCAGCGGGCAAGGCGCCGGCCCGGCCGGTGCTGGCTGCCTCGGTCGCGGTCTTCCGCGACGGCAAGGTTCTGCTCGCGACGCGGACGAAGCCGCCGGCCGACCAGCTCTGGTCGCTACCGGGCGGCAAGGTCGAGGCCGGCGAGACGCTGGAGCAGGCGGCACTGCGCGAACTGGAGGAGGAGGTCGGCGTCTACGCGCGCATCGTCGGCTTCAACCGCCATGTGGAGATTTTCGGCCGCAACGCGGCGGGTGAGATCACGCATCATTTCGTCGTCGCCTCCTTCGTCGGGGAATGGCTTTCGGGCGAACCGCAGACCGGCCCCGAGGCCGGTGCGGTGATGTGGGCCGATCCGCTGAAGCTCGGCGGTCTGGCCACGACGCGCGAGCTGGCCGATGTGCTGCGGCGCGCCCGCGGCATCCTGATCGAGGCCGGAGACGGCGCATGAAGCGGGCGGCGCTGTGCCTGCTCGCCTTGCTCGCCGCGCTTCCTCCCGGTGAGGCTCTGGCGCAGCAGCGCCCGCCGGCCGCGCCGAAGCCGGCAGAATCAGCGCCGGCGCCTGCACCCGAGCCGCCGCCACCGCCCTATGAGCCGCAATTGCTGAAGCTCGCCGAGATCATGGGCTCGCTCGCCTATCTGCGCACGCTCTGCGCCGGCAAGGAGGCGCAGGACTGGCGCGACCGCATGACCGCGCTGGTCGAAGCGGAAGGCCGTACGCCTTTGCGGCGCGAGCGCCTGACGAGCGCGTATAACCGCGGCTTTCGTGCCTATGCGCTGACGCATCGCAGTTGCACCGCCGGCACCCAGGAGGCCTCGACGCGCCTGGCAACGGAGGGAGAGCGCCTCGCCCGCTCGCTGGCGGGCCGTTATGGCGGATAGGTGACAGGGCGCTGCGAACCGCCGTTTTGCACCGGATTCTCCAGGCCGCGTTAACCTTTCCTAAACGGGGCGGTAGCGTCCCGCGCTGGCACGGCTTATGTTCCAGACGACGTCGAGCGTTGCGAAGCGGGCCGAAACTGGCGCGATTCGCACCACGCGAAACGGAAAATCGCGCGATAGAACGCTCAATCAAGCAAGCCGCAGAGTCTCGCCTTCATGTCCATCATTTCCGACGACCTGCCGCTCGATATGACTCTCGCCGAGGACAGCCACGACGCACGTCGTGTCGCCTATGGCTATGTCGAGGATGCCTTCACCGAAGCGCAGCAGGATGGGCTCGACAGCGATGCGCTCGCCCATGCCGCGCTCTTCGCCGCCTTCCGCGCGCTGGTCGAGACCTATGGCGAGGAGGCGACCGCCGTCTTCGCCGAGGCGCTGCCGGACAAGCTGCGCACGGGCGCCTTCAGCAGCGGGACTCGGCACTGAGCCGGGCCTGCGACGCGCGCTGCATGGCTTCGCCTCGCCGGCCGCTTTTCATCTCCGTTGCCCTTGACGGTGCCAACGGGCCATCTATCGTGAACTCCGATCAAGGTTCTTCGGTCGATTCCGACCGAAGCTAAGAGGGAATTCGGTGAGGCGTTCCACGCCGAAGCCGAGGCTGCCCCCGCAACTGTAAGCGGCGAGCTTTCCGTCCATCGTCCACTGGCGCAGCCTGCGCCGGGAAGGCCGGCCGGAGTCAGCGTCGACCCGCGAGCCAGGAGACCTGCCCTGATCGACTGAACGGTCTTTCGGGCGGGGTGTCCTGATCGGTCGTGCGCGAACGGGGCCGGGTCTTTTACATCCCGCAAGCTCCTCGCGCGCGTCCGTCGCATGCCCCTCAATCGTCACGGGGTTAGCGATGATGCAGACATCTTTCACCACCAGCCATCGGCGCAGGCCGGAAGCGCGCCCAGCCAGGTTGCTTGCCGGCGGCACGAGATATTGTAATGTTATTACATATCAATTAGACGATGAGCCCGGCGAGGCGCGCCCCGCCTCGCCAACCCACCAGCATTTTCGTCCGGACCTCAACATGACCCGATCTGCCCGCGGCCTGCGCCGTTGCCTGCATGCGCTTGCCCTGGCGCTTCCGTTCCTCGCCGGCGGGGTCGCCTCGGCCCGGGCCGAGGCGACGCGTTATCCGGTCACCATCGAGAATTGCGGGCATCAGGTCTCCTTCGACAAGGCGCCGAAGCGCGTCGTGGCGATCGGCCAGACCCAGACGGAGATCCTCTACGCCCTCGGTCTCGGCGACCGGGTCGTCGGCACGGCGGTTTGGTTCAGCCCGGTGGCGAAGCGCTTCGAGGCTGCGAATGCGGGGGTGAAGCGGCTCGCCGATAATGATCCGAGCTTCGAGGCGGTTGTGGCGCAGGAGCCCGATCTCGTCACCGCGATGTTCGAATGGCATGTCGGACCCAACGGGATCGTCGGCAAGCGCGACCAGTTCGCCAAGCTGAAGGTGCCGGCTTACGTTTCGCCGACGGATTGCGTCGGCAAGGACAATTCGGGCGCCGGCGACGGCGTGCGCACGCAGATGTTCACGATGGAGCTGGTCTATCGCAACATCCGCGAGTTCGGGCAGATCTTCGATGTCGCCGACAGGGCCGAAACCTTGATCGCGGAACTCAAGGCGCGCGAGGCCAAGGCCGTGGCGGCCGTCGCGGGCAATGCCGCCAAGGACATTCCGGTGACCGTCTGGTTCTCGAGCAAGGACGTGAAAGGCGATGCCTTCCTCGCCGGCAAGAACGGTGTGCCGGCCTATATCCTGGCCAAGCTCGGCGCGCGCAACATCATCACCACCAATGAGGAATGGCCGCTGGTGGGCTGGGAGAGCGTCGCCGCCGCCAACCCCGCGGTGATCGTCGTGGTCAAGATGGACCGGCGTCGCTTTCCGGCCGATGACATCGACCTGAAGCTGAACTTCCTCAAGACCGATGCCGTGGCGAGCAAGCTCGACGCGGTCCGCAACAACCGGATCGTCGTGATGGATGTCGGGGCGACGCGCGCCGGGCTCGATACGGTCGACGGTATCGAGGCGCTTGCGAGCGCCATCCAGAGCTTCGGCCTGACCAAGTGAGCGTCTTGCAGGTGAGACCGGCCCGGTGAGCCACGCGCCGATCGAGCCCAACTGGCCGGCGCGCATCGCGATCGCGCTCGCCGCGCTGCTGGCGCTGGTGACCGCGATCGCGCTGGCCGTGACCATCGGCGAGATGAAGATCCCGCTGTCGACCGCTTTCCAGGCGCTCGGCAACGGGCTGTTCGATCTCGGCTATCCGGTCAGCGCGATCCAACAAGGGGTGATCTTCGACTACCGCTTAAGCCGGGCGCTGCTGGCGGCGCTTTGCGGCGGGACGCTGGCGCTGTCGGGCGCGATCCTGCAGGCGCTGCTGCGCAACCCGCTGGCCGAACCTTACATTCTCGGCATCTCGGCCGGCGCCTCGACCGGCGCTGTCGCGGTGATGATCCTCGGATTCGGCGGAGCGGTGCTGACGATCTCGGGCGGGGCGTTTCTCGGGGCCGTTCTGGCGCTGCTGGTCGTGGCGCTGCTGGCGACCGGGGCGGGCGGTTCGAGCGACCGCGTGATCCTGGCCGGCGTCGCCGGCTCCCAGCTCTTCAATGCGGCGACGGCGACCATCGTGACCACGCTGGCGAATGCCGAGCAGGCGCGCGGCGTGATGTTCTGGCTGCTGGGCAATTTCGGCGGTGTGCGCTGGCCCGATGTCTGGGTCGCGACGCCGGTGGCGCTGATCTGCTTCGGCGTTTGCATGCTGCACGCCAAGGTGCTCGACGCCTTCGCCTTCGGGGCGGATGCGGCGGCCTCGCTCGGCGTGGCGGTGACGCGGGTGCGGATCGTGCTGTTTGCGACGACGGCGGTGATGACGGCGACCATGGTCAGCATCGTCGGCACGGTCGGCTTCGTCGGGCTGGTCATTCCCCATGCGGCGCGGTTCCTGGTCGGGCCGGCGCATGCGCGGCTGCTGCCGGCCTGCCTGGTGATCGGCGCGATCTTCATGATCCTCGCCGACATCCTGTCGCGCATCCTGGTGCCGCAGCAGATCCTGCCGATCGGGGTCGTGACCGCGCTGTTCGGCGCACCGGCCTTCGCATTGATCCTCTACCGCGCGAGGCGTCCGACATGACGCTCGCAGCGCACGACATCCGCTGGAGCGCGGCGCGGCGGATGATCGTCGATGGCGTGACGCTGCGCGCCGAGCCCGGCCGGATCCTCGGGCTGATCGGCCCCAATGGCTCGGGCAAGTCGAGCCTGCTGCGGCTGCTCTGCCGCCTGCGCAAGGTCGAGAGCGGCGTCGTCACGCTCGATGATCGCGATCTTGCCACGATGGCGCGGCGCGACCTCGCCAAGCGGCTCGCCTTCGTCGAGCAGCAGGCCTCGACCGAGGTGCAGCTCTCGGTCTGCGACGTGGTCAAGCTGGGGCGGACGCCGCATCGCGGCGCGCTCGCCTCCTGGACGGACGCCGATGAGGCTGCCGTCGAGGCTGCGCTCGAGCGTGTGGACATGAGCGAGCGGCACGACCAGCTCTGGCACACCCTGTCGGGCGGCGAACGCCAGCGCGTCCATATCGCCCGGGCCCTCGCGCAGGAGCCGCGCGAGCTCATCCTGGACGAGCCGACCAACCATCTCGACATCCAGCACCAGCTCTCGATCCTGGCGCTGCTGCGACGGCTCGGCGTGACCTGCATCCTCGCCTTGCATGACCTCAATCTGGCATCCCTATTCTGCGACGAGATCGCGGTGATGCATCAGGGCAAGCTGGTGGCAGCAGGCGCGCCGCCGGAGGTGCTGACCGAGGATCTGATCGGCCGGGTGTTCGGCGTCGCCGTCAGCATCCGCGAGGGCGCCTCGGGGCGGCGCCATATCGAATACCTGATCGAACTATCTGACGAGGGGACTGCACGATGAGCGAGATGACGCAGGACGCCGTCACGGCCTATTGGAGCGCCCGGGCGCCGCAATTCGACGGCGTCGCCTCCCATGTCGCGCAGCGCGAGACTTGGCGCGAAGTGCTGGAGGCTGCCTTCGAGGCCGAGGGGCCGAAGGACGTGGTCGATCTCGGCACTGGAACGGGCGCCTGTGCCCTCATCGCCGCCTCGCTCGGCCATCGCGTCAGGGGCTATGACGGCTCGCAGGGCATGCTCGCGGTCGCACGCGCCGCGGCGCAGGCCGTCAAGCTCGACGTCGCATTCGAGACGTCCGTCATGGACGAGGCGGAGATCGAGCCTGCTTCCGCCGACATCGTGACGCTGCGCAATGTTCTGTGGACGCTGGAGCGTCCCATGGACGCGCTGCTGCAGGCGCATCGGACCTTACGCCCGGGCGGAATGGTGCTGGTCTCGGACGGGCTGTGGTCGGTCGCGCCGCAATACCGCTCGACCTATGAGCCTGCTCTGGCGGCTCGCCTGCCGCTGCATGATGGGCTGACCGAGGCGCTGGCGCGGCAGATGCTGGTCGAGGCCGGTTTCGGCGAGCCCCTCTCCTGGCAGCACCTGTTCGCGACCCCGCCCTATCCGGGCGATGTGCCGATGTTCGTGCTGACGGCGCGCCGGGGGTAGGGCGCGAGAGGTTGGTTCATGCCGACATCGTCCCTATCTGATGGTGCCGGGAACAATCGCTGGCGCGTGCCGTTCCGGCTCGGAAGAGGATGACGATGGATGTGCTTCAGGCCGACCCGGTGATCGAGAACGTCGCCGGAAATCGTTTCGAGATGGCGTTTCCCGGTGGGCTCGCCTTTGCCAGCTTCCGCCGCGACGGCGATCGGCTGATCGTGACCCATACCGAGGTGCCGGCCGCGTTCAACGGGCAGGGGCTGGGCTCGCAGCTGACGCTTGGCCTGTTCGAGAATGCGCGGGCGACGGGGCGCCGGATCGTGCCGGCCTGTTCCTTCGTTGCCGCCTGGGCTCGTCGCCATCCCGAGTTCTCCGACGTGCTTGCGCGCTGAGCCGTGATCGTCACTCACGTCATTGTCCTGACCTGATCATGCCCAGATCCACAGGAGAGCAGGAGCTTCGTGCCGCCTTCAAGCGGCTTGAACGGGATCTGCCGCATCGTCTCGCATCGGCGTTGCGCTGGCTGCGTCATCCGTCCTCGCGCTGGGCGCGGCTGCCGGCTGGCATGGTGTTGATCTTTGGCGGAATTTTCTCGTTCCTGCCGATCCTCGGCGTCTGGATGCTGCCGCTCGGCCTGATGCTTATCGCGGCCGACGTGCCGTTCCTGCGGCGGCCGATGGCCCGCTTCACCATGTGGGTGATCGACCGGGTCGAAGGTTGGCGGAAGAAGCGCGGCTAGCGTCCACGGGCTCCTCCTGTCGGTTCAAGGCCGCCTTCCGCATGCTGGTGCCGCTTGGCGGCCGGCTGACCGCACTGTCGCCGGTCGTTCCGGACGGAACATCTTTGCCAGCCCTAGGGTTAAGCCCGCACACGCGCCTTGGCGCATCTTTGAATGGGGGCTGTCATGGACAGTATCATCTATCTCGTCGGTCTCGTCGTGGTCGTCCTGGCCATCCTGTCCTTCCTCGGTCTTCGGTAAGGGGTATCACCATGTCGCTCGACACAACCGACGTCGTCGTCGTCACCCCTCCTGGCTCCGAAGCCTCGTCGGGGTCCTATCTCGAATGGAGCCCGATCTTCGGCGGCGCCGTGCTCTCGGCGGCGATCTCGACGATCATGGCCGCCTTCGGCTCCGCCATCGGCCTGTCCTTGGTCTCCGCGGAGACCTCGCGCTCGACCAGCATGATTGCACTCGCCATTGCGGGTGCGCTCTGGGCACTCTGGGTGACGGTCTCCGCCTGTGGCGCGGGCGGCTATCTCGCCGGCCGAATGCGCAAGCCGCTCGCCGATTCAAGCTCGCATGAACGCGGCATTCGCGATGGCGCCCATGGCCTCGTCGTCTGGGCCGTCGGCGCGCTTCTCGTGGCCTTCATCACCTCGTCTTCGCTCATGGGCGCGGCCAAGACGGCGGCGACCGGAGCGGCCGCGGTGGCCGGCGGTGCCGGCACGCTGATCAGCCAGCAGGCCGATCCGCTTGCGTCGGCGCTGGATGGCATCATGCGCTCGACCGGCACGGCGCCGGTGACCCAGGGCGAACGCGAGGAGGCCTCGCGCATCCTCGTCCGCAGCCTGTCGAATGGCAGTCTGGAAGCCTCCGATCGCGAATACATCGCGTCCCGGATGGCAGCACGGATGAACATCCCGCAGGCTGAAGCCGAGAAGCGCATCGACGATGCCTTCGCCCGCCTGAACCAGGCCAAGGAGACCGCGAAGCAGGCGGCCGAGAAGGCCCGCAAGACCGGCGTGATCGTCGCTTTCCTGACGGCGGCCGTGCTGCTCGTCGGCGCCGCTGCCGCCTATCTCGCGGCCATGCTCGGCGGGCGTCATCGCGACGAGGAAATCGACTTCTTCGCGCGTCGATAAGTGACGGCCTGCACAACTGAACATCGGAAGGCGCCTTCGGGCGCCTTCCTTTTTGTCGGGCGAACCGTCCTTCGTCATCGGGCTGTTCGGCTTTGTCATTATATATTATAAGTATATGTATAATGATCGAGCGAGGGGACCGCCGATGGCCGCGAAGATCACCGACACCCTCACCGTTGCGGGCCAGCCGGAGTTGCAGGCGTTCTCCGGCCTCGCAAGCGACGGTTTTACCGCCCTGTTGAATCTCCGGCCGGATGGCGAGGATCCTGACCAACCGGGCAACGCTGCCGAGAAGGTCGCGGCCGAGCGCGCCGGGCTCGCCTACCGCTTCGTGCCGGTGACCGGCGCGACGATTACGACCGCCGACATCCGCGCTTTCCAGCAGGCGCTGCGCGAGGCCGCGGGGCCGGTCCTCGCCCATTGCAAGGGCGGCACGCGTGCCTTGACCCTGCATGTCCTCGGGGAGGTGCTCGACGGGCGGATGCAGCGCGGCGAGGTCGAGGCCTTCGGCCGGAGCCATGGCTTCGACCTGTCGGGGACCACGCGCTGGCTGGAGCGCGAGGCGCAAAGGCGCGCGCATGTCGAGGCCTTCTACGAGCCCGGCAGCGGCAGCATCCAGTATGTCGTCAGCGACCCCGCGACGCGGCGCTGCGCCATCATCGATCCGGTGCTGGATTTCGACGAGAAATCCGGCTCGACCGGCACGACCAGCGCCGATGCGATTCTCGCCTATGTCGCGCGCGCGGGCCTGAGCGTCGACTGGATCCTCGACACCCATCCCCATGCCGACCATTTCTCCGCGGCGCATTATCTCAGCGGCAACACAGGTGCGCCGACGGGGATCGGCGCGCATGTCACCGGCGTGCAGAAGCTCTGGAAGGAGACCTACAACTGGCCGGAACTCGCGACTGACGGTTCGCAATGGGATCGGCTCTTCGCCGAGGGCGATCGTTTCAACATCGGTTCGCTCGAAGGACGGGTGATGTTCTCGCCCGGCCATACGCTGGCATCGATCACTTACGTCGTCGGCGATGCCGCCTTCATCCACGACACGCTGTTCATGCCGGATGCGGGCACGGCGCGGGCCGACTTTCCGGGCGGAAGCGCCAAGACGTTGTGGGCCTCGATCCAGGCGATCCTGGCCTTGCCCGACGATGTCAGGCTCTTCACCGGGCACGACTACCGGCCCAACGGCCGAAACGCGAAATGGGAAAGCACCGTCGCCGAGCAGAAGCGTGGCAATCCCCATGTGGCCGGCATGGACGAGGACGGGTTCGTCAGGCTGCGCGAGGCGCGCGACCGGACGCTGCCGATGCCGAAGCTGATCCTGCATGCGCTGCAGGTGAACATCCGCGGCGGCCGCCTGCCCGAGCCCGAAGCGAATGGCCGGCGCTACCTGAAATTCCCGCTCGATGCGCTGAAGGGAGCAGCCTGGTGACGGTTGTCGTGACCCTGCCGCGTGCCGCGATGGCGCCGGGCGACATGGAAGCCCGCGCGAGCGAGGCGGCTTCATTGTTGAAGACGCTGGCGCATCCGGCGCGTTTGATGCTCGCCTGCACGCTGGCGGAAGGCGAATACGCCGTCGGCGCGCTGGAGGAGAAGCTCGGCATCCGCCAGCCGACGCTCTCGCAGCAGCTTGGCGTGCTGCGAGATGCGGGCGTCGTCGAGACGAGGCGGGAGGCCAAGCAGATCTTCTACCGGCTGACCGAAGCCAAGGCCGCGCGTCTGATCGAGGCGCTCTATGCGATCTTCTGCGCGGAGGAGGCACGGCCGTGACGGCTTACTGGCCTTCTGGGGTGGTTTCGCGGGCTTTCAGCCGGCAGAGGACGGCGACGGGCCTCTCATGATGACGAGGCAGACGATGCCGAAGCAAGCCGCCAGCAGGAAGCCGAGATCGAACCGGCCCGTCGCCGCCAGCACCACCGCGAAGACGGCCGGCGAAACGACATAGCCGAGGAAGATGATCAGCGTCGCGCCGGCCGAGGCCTCGCGCACGAGATGGGCGGGGCTGGCGCGCGCGATCTCGGACAACTGCACGCCGTTCCAGCTCGATACGGTGATGCCGGCGACGGCCGCGAGCAGGCACAGCGCCGGATAGGACCAGCCTGGTCCGACGAAGGCCATGGTCAGCGAGGTCAGCCCCGAGGCCAGCCCGATCAGGGCGAGCAGCCGGCGCGGCTGGCCGAAGCGGTCGGCGACCCAGCCGAGCAGGATGCGGCCGATCACGCTCGCCGCCTGCATGATCGCGAAGACGACGCCTGCCGCGCTCAGGCTGTAGCCCAGCCCCGAGACGGCGAAGGTCATGAGATAGGCAAACCAGACGCCCTGGCCGACCGCCATGCAGGCGCCGGCGGCGCCGAGCCGGAGCAGCGCGGGCGAGGCCGTCAGGGCCGAGAGCGAGGACATCAGGTTGGCCGGCGAGAACAGGGTGCGCAGCGCCAGCGACTGGTCGCGCTTGCGGTCGGCGTCGAGGCCTGCGCGCATCGGCTGGACGCAGAGAATGACCACCAGCACGAAGGCGCCGGCGGCCAGCAGCGAGATGCGCCAGCCGAAGGCTTCGGCGATCGGTGCGAGCGCCACGCCCGCGACGATGCCGCCGACGGGCACGCCGGCCTGCTTGATCGAGAAGATCATCGCGCGGCGGTTCGGCGGGGCGGTTCGGTGCAGGATGTCGTTCCCGGCGGGTGACGAGGGTCCGTAGCCCAATCCGATCAGCAGCGAGGCCAGTCCGGCCGCCAGCGAGAAGGGCGGCAGCAGCAACACGAGCCCGAGAATGCCGAGGAGAAGGCCGCCCTGCAGTGCGCGCACGGAGCCGAGCCGGTGCAGGAAGGGCGCGCCGAGCACGAGAAAGAGGATCGAGCCCAGCGTGTTGAGGCTGGCGAGATAACCCACCACAGCGTCCGACCAGCCGCGCTCCAAGGCCAGGGCCGGTGCGAGCGTCGGCGGGATGCGCGAGAGGAAGGCCGTCGCCATCTGGACGGCGACCATGGTGACGAGTGCCGTCACCCAGGACGGCCCCTGTCCGGCGGCCTCCGCTGTTGCGGGAGGTATCTTCGAGGGGGCGTTCACGCGGCCTGCTCGCGCCAGCGCAGGCAGGCGACGCCGTGATCGGCTTCGAACTCGACCTGCGGTTCGATCTCGGCGCAGGCCTGGATCGCCAGGGGGCAGCGCGTGCGGAAGCGGCAGCCGGAGGGGACGTTGGAAGGGTCCGGCGGTTCGCCCTGCAGCGTGAAGTTCTCGGTGACGCGTGGCCCGCCGATGCGCGGTGCGGCTGCCAGTAGCGAGCGCGTATAGGGGTGGCGCGGGGCGCTGAAGACATCGGCCGTCCTGCCGATCTCGACGATGCGACCGAGATACATCACGACGACGCGGTCGCAGATCGAGCGGACGACGGCGAGGTCATGGCTGATGAAGAGATAGGTCAGGTCGAATTCGCGCCGGAGATCGCGAAACAGCGCCAGCACGGTCGCCTGGACGGAGACGTCGAGGCCCGACGTCGGCTCGTCGAAGATGATGAGCTGCGGCCCGAGCACGAGGATGCGGGCGAGGCCGACGCGGCGCTGCTGGCCGCCGCTGATCTCGTGCGGATAGAGATCGAGATGGGCCTGGGGCAGGCCGACCGCCTTGACGATCGCCTGGACGTGCTCCTCGCGCTTGGCGCGCGACCAGTCGGTGTGGATGATCAGCGGCTCGTGCAGCGAGCGGCGCAAGGTCCAGCGCGGATCGAGCGAGGCGCCGGGGTCCTGATAGACATATTGCAGCTTCGCCCTGACGGCCGCTGCACGCTTCTGGCCCGGCGACGCGATGCGTTCGCCCGCGAGATGGACTTCGCCTTGCGTCGGCTCGTGGATGCCCATCAGCGTCTTGCCGAGGGTGGACTTGCCGCAGCCGGATTCGCCGACGATGCCCAGCACCTCGCCTTTCCTGACGGAGAAGCTGACATCGTCGAGCGCGCGCAGCGTGCCGACCTTCCGGTTCAGGAAGCCGCGCACGGGGAAGTGGCGGGCGAGCCCGGAGACGTCGAGCAGGGCTGGCGATGGCTCAGGCATGTGAGGCTCAAACATGCGCGGCCTCGGTGCTGGCGGTCACGGGATGATGGCAGGCGACGAGATGGCCGCCTTCGTGTTCTGTCAGCGCCGGCCGCGTCTCGCGGCAGATGTCGGTGACGCGCGGGCAGCGCGGGTTGAAGCGGCAGCCGCCGGGCGGGGTAAGCGGGCTCGGCACGCCGCCGGGGATGCCGACCGGGTCGCGCCCCGGCTCCGGCAGGCTGTCCAGCAGCATGCGGGTGTAGGGATGGCGGGGATTGGCGAAGAAGGCCTCGCGTGGGGCGATCTCGGCCGTCTGGCCGGCATACATCACCACGACGCGGTCGCAGATCTCCCAGGCGGCGCCGAGGTCATGCGTCGTGAACAGCACGGAGACGCCGCGCTCGACCGCGAGCCGGCGCAGCAGGCCGAGGATCTGCGCCTGGACGGTGACGTCGAGCGCGGTCGTCGGTTCGTCGGCGATGATGAGGCGTGGCTGTGGCAGGAGCGCCATCGCGATCATGACGCGCTGACGCTGGCCGCCGGAAAGCTCGTGGGGATATTTTGCCAGGATCGCACGGGGCTTGGGCAACTGCACCGCGTCCAGCATCGCGATTGCGGCCTCCTCATCGGCGCGGCGATGTCCGCCGAAGCGTGCGCCTTCGGGGCGAGGCGCCTTCCAGCGCATCAAATCGGCGATCTGGGTGCCGATCCGAAAGAGCGGATTGAGGCTGGCGAAGGGATCCTGCGGGACGAAGGTGACGACGCGGCCGCGGATGTTCTCCGCCGCCTTTCCGCCGCGCAGCATGTCGACGCCGTCGAGCCGGATATGGCCGCTGCCGATCTCGGTGAGGCCTTCCGGCAGGGTGCCGAGGATGGATCTTGCAAGCGTCGTCTTTCCGCAACCGGATTCGCCGACGAGGCCGACGATCTCGCCGGGCTTGACGGCGAGGTCGATCATGTCGAGGACCCGCGCCGGGCCCTTCTCCGTGCGGAAGCTGAGCGAGAGCTTGCTGATGTCGAGGAGCGCGCTCATCGGCTCAGACGCTCCTGCGCGTGCGCGGATCGAGGATGTCGCGCAGCCCGTCGCCGAAGAGGTTGAAGCCAAGCACGGTCAGGAAGATCGCGATGCCCGGCGCCAGCGCATACCACCAGGCCTCGGGCAGGTATTCGCGGCTCTCGGCGATCATGCGACCCCATTCCGGCGTCGGCGGCGGGGCACCGAGGCCCAGGAAGCCCAGCGTCGCGGCGGTGAGGATCGTTGCGCCCATGCCGATCGAGGTCCGCACGATGATCGGCGAGGCGATGTTGGGCAGGATGTGCAGGACAATGACGCGCCAGGGTGAGGCGCCGAGCGCCACCGCGGATTCGACGAAGACCTCGTTTCGCATCGAGCGCGTCTCGGCATAGACGAGCCGCGCCCAGAACGGCCAGTAGGTCAGCGACAACGCCAGGATGACGTTTTCGATCGAGGGGCCGAGCGTCTGCGCGATGGCGATGGCGAGCACGATCTGCGGCACGGCGAGGAAGATCTCGGCGACGCGCATCAGCGCATCGCTGAACCAGCTCTGGTAATAGCCGGCGATCAGGCCGATCGGCACGCCGATGAGCAGCGCCGAGCCGACCGCAATGCCCGCCAGCATCAGGGTGATGCGGGCGCCGAAAAGCAGGCGGCTGAAGATGTCGCTGCCCATGCGGTCTGTGCCCATCAGGACCTCGGGGGCGGGAGGGAGCAGGCGCCGCTCGATGTGGAAGTCGAAGACGTCGTTGGGGTAGGGCGCGAGCCATGGCGCGAAGATCGCCGCCAGGATCAGCAGGCCGAGCAGCGTCGCGCCGAGCAGGGCGGCCTTGTCGCGGGCGAAGCGTTTGACAAGATCCATCAGGCGGCTCCGCGCGGATCGATCGCCGCCTGCAGCATGTCGACGAGGAGATTGATGAAGACGAAGAGCGCGCCGGTGCAGAGCGTGAAGCCCATCACCGCGTTGTAGTCGGATTGCAGGATCGAGCGGACGGCATAGGCGCCCAGGCCCGGCCAGTCGAACACCGTCTCGACCACGACCGCACCTGCCAGCAGGATGCCGAAGATCAGGCCGAGCTGCGTCACCGTCGCGGTCAGGGCCATGCGCAGCACGTATTTCCAGACGATGACGCGGCGCGGAAGGCCCATCGCCGTCTGGTAGGCGACGGAGGGCGAATTGATCACGCCGATGACGCCGTTGCGTGTGAAACGCACCACGGTCGCGGCAGCCGGCAGCGCCAGGGTCATGGCGGGCAGGATCATGTGGCGCAGCGCCGAGCCCAGCGCCTCGCTGTCGCCGGCGATCAGCGCGTCGACCACCATCAACCCGGTGACGGGCTCCGGCGGAAAGCCCTCGAGTCGTCCCGACAGCGGCAGCCAGCCGAGCTTCATAGAGAACAGGAACTGCAGCTGCATCGCGAACCAGAAGGAGGCGACCGCCAGGCCGGAGACGGTGACCACGCGCAGCACATGGTCGAGCCAGGAATTGCGGTGCAGCCCGCAGAGCACCCCGAGCGGGATACCGATGATGGCCGCGATCAGCACCGCGACCAGGGTCAGCTCCAGCGTCGCCGGCAGCCTCGTCGTCAGGTCGTCGACGATCGGCTGCTGGGTGAACATGCTGACGCCGAAATCGCCGCGGGCGACGTCGCGGACATAGTTCAGGAACTGCACCGGCAGCGGCTTGTCGAAGCCGAAGCGCTCCCGGACCTTCTGGACCTGCTCGACCGAGGCGTTCTCGCCCGCCGCGAGGAAGGCGGGGTCGATCGGCACGACGCGCGAGAGCGTGAAGACGATGGCGAGCAGCCCGAGCAGGGTCGGGACGAACCAGATCAGCCGGTTGGCGACCATGGAGAGCCAGTTCATACGATCGTCCCTGCCATCGGCCCCGTGGCCGTCATCGCTTCTGCGAGGCCCAGCGGATGTCCTGGCCGTTGCTGACCGGCGAGAAGCGGATGCCCTCGACCTTGCTCGAATAGGGCCCGTACCATTTGGTGTTGTAGACGAAGATGCCGGCGGCATCGTCGTTCACCATCTGGGTCATCTCCTCGTAGAGCTTCTGGCGCTCCTCCTGGCTGCCCGAGACGAGCGCGCGGTCGAGCCGCTTATCGAATTCCGGGTTGCTGTAATAGGAGAAGGTCCGCGTGCCGTGATAGCGCGTGCCATAGAGCTCGCCGACCCAGTTGTTGGGATCGACGTAATAGGTGCTCTTCCAGAGCGGGATGATGTCGGCGTGGGTCTGGGCGGCGCGCATCCTCCCTGAGACCACCGACCAGGGCGAGACCTCGACGATCACCTCGACGCCGATCTGGCGCAGCGTGTTCTGGAACAGCGTCGCGGCCTGCTCGGATTCGCTGAAGCCGGCGAGCGCGTTGATGGTGATCGGCCGCAGCGGCTGCGTGACCTTCTTCAGCTCTTCGCGCGCCTTGTCGAGATCGTAGCTGTAGCCCTTGAGGCCCGCCGGCGTGCCCCAGATCGGGTTGGGGTTCGGGCCCGGATTGCGCGAGACCGAGCCCTTCATGATGTTGGCGATGAAGCCGTCATAGTCGAAGGCGTAGGCCAGTGCCTTGCGAAAATGGACGTCGTTCATCAGCGGCTTGCTGTTGTTAAGCGCCAGGATGAAGACGCGCAGCGATTCCTGCTCGATGATCTGGACGTTGGGCGACTGGCGCAGGCGCTGGATCTGGTCGTAAGGCAGGTAGCCGTCGGCTCCCTGGTAGTCGCCGCGGATCAGGCCAAGCACGCGGGTGTTGGTCTCGAGCACGGTGCGGAATTCGAGATCGTCGAAGGGCTGGCCGGTCCATCCGGCGAAGTGCTCGGGGAAGCGGCGCGCCGTCCAGCCGACGGCCGGATCGTGGCGGCGCAGCGCATAGGAGCCGCTGCCGGCCTCGTTGCGGGCAAGCCAGGTCTCGGCCCAGTCGCCGTCCTTCTCGTTGGCCTTCACCATCGCGCTGTTGACGACCAGGATGTCGGGGACGGTGGTCAGGAAGATCGCCGAGGGCTGGGTCAGGTTGAAGACGACGGTGTGGGTGTCGGGCGCCGTGGTCGAGCCGGGCTTGATCGCGTCGAGATAGAGGCTGGCCGGACCCTTCTTCAGGGCGATGATGCGCTCGATCGAATAGATCACGTCGGCGGAGGTGAGCGGCTTGCCGTCGTGGAACTTGGCGTTCTGTCGCAGCTTGAAGGTGTAGACCTTGCCGTCTTCCGAGACGGTGTGGCTCTCGGCGAGCCAGGGGATCATCTTGGGCGGGTTGTCGACCCAGCGATAGAGCCCGTCATAGAGGTTGAAGCGGGTGGCGGCGCGGGCCGTGTCGAAGATCGTGTGCGGGTCGAGATTGTCGTAGGGGCTGTTGTTGGCATAAACGAATTTGCCGCCGGCCTGAGCGGAGGCGCCATTGAGGCCCACCGTGGAGAGGGCGACGGAGCCAAGAACCGTCTTCAAGGCATCTCTTCGTGTCGTCGTCATGCCATCCTCCAAAAAAGTGACTGGTTTCAGGGGCTGCCGGTTACGGACAAGACCTGTCCGGTGATGAAGTCCGCATAGTCGGAGGCCAGGAACATCACGGCATGCGCGATGTCCTGCGGGGTGCCGCCGCGGCGCCGCGCGGTGCTGGCGATCATCCCGTCCTGCCGCTCCGGTGAATAGGACTGCCACTGGCGCTCGTAATCGGGGCTGGTGCGCTGGAAGCCGGGCGCGACCGCATTGACGGTGATGCCGAACGGGCCGAGCTCCTGGCCGAGCTGGCGGGCAAGCCCGATCTCGCCGGCCTTGGCCGAGGCATAGGCCTGGATGCCGGTCAGCGAGGTGCGAAGCCCTGCGCCGCTGGCGATGAAGACGATGCGGCCCTTGCCGGCCCGCTTCATTCCGGGCGTCACCGCCTGCGCAGACAGGAAGGCGCCGGTCAGGTTGACGTCGAGCACGGCGCGCCAGGCGGCCTCGTCGACATCTTCCAGCGGCGTCGCGCTCTGGCCGAGCACGCCGCCGGCGACATAGACCAGCACGTCGGGGCTGCGGCCCGACACGGTCGCGCTCTCGCTAACCCAACCGCGAACCTGCGCCTTGTCTAGCAGGTCGAGCTGGGCCTGATGAGCCGGGAGCCCGGCCATCTCCTCGCGAAGTCGGTCTCCGGCAAAGACATTGGCGCCGCGGCCTGCGAATTCCTCGACGATGCCGCGTCCGATGCCGCGTGCCGCGCCTGCGATCAGGACGGTCTGTCCGGCGAAATCGATGTTCATGCGGCTTCCCCCAGACTGCGCGGGGCGATCTGCGGATAGAGCTGCAGAAGGCTCGCATAGGCACGCTGGATCGCCGCAACGGAATCGGATTTGGCGGCGGTGTCGGCATTCACGAGGGCGAAGATCTCGTGCTTCAGGAAGAAGCGCCATTCGATCGGCAGGGCGAAAAGCGTCTCCGAGAGATGGTCCCAGGCTTCGTTCGACCAGATCGTCTCGAAGGACAGACGCTCCTCGTCGAAGACGAGACCGCTCGGGCGCTCACCCGGCTGGGCGCGCAGGGCTTGCGTCGCGGCTTCGTCGAGAATGCCCTCCCGCAAGATGACGCCATAGCGGCGGGCGCCTTCCTGCGAGACCTTGCCCTGCGCGACGTCGTCCATGACCTCCGCGACGGGACGGGCGAAGGGATCGCCCCAGCCGCCGGCGCCTGCTGCCGAGATCATCAGGATGTCGCCAGGTGCACAGCGCACGACGTCGGTATTGCCGAGGCTTTCCTCGCGTTCGGTGCCGGGGTTGCGCAGGAAATTGCAGGTCGCGCCGGGTTCCCCGCCTTCGAGCCCCCAGCAGGAGAAGCGCACCCGGTCGCGGTTGCGCGCGGTGACGACCGAGTTCGGCGTGAACATCTGGAAGGTCATCTGCGCCGCGAGGCCGCCGCGATAACGCCCCGCGCCGCCGGAATCGGGCACGAGCTCATAGCTGAGCACGCGGATCGGCACCTCGGCTTCGGTGATCTCGATCGGCGTGTTCTTCAGGAAGGAGTTGGAGCCATCCTGCCCGTCCTCCTTGGCCCAGCCGCCGCCGCCGCCGGTGATCGGGTTGATCGAGGCCATGGCAAGGCGCCCGGTGCGGCTGTCGGTGGTGCGGACATTGAGGATGCCGCCGCCGCCCGCCGGCCCCGCCGGCAACCTGTCGGGCAAAGCGAGCGAGAAGGCGCCGACGACCATGCCCTGGATGCGGGCGCAGGTCAGGCTGCGCATGCCGGTCGCTGCCGGATAGACCGGATTGACCACCGAGCCTTCGGGCAGGATGCAGCGCACCGGCCGCAGCAGGCCCGCATTGAGCGCGACGGTCGGGTCGAGCGAGTAGACGACATAGTTGTAGCCGACGAGCGGCAGGATATGTCGCGGCAGGCCGCCGGTCGGCATGTTCAGCGCCGATTGCAGCTGCGGATCGCTGCCGGTGAAATCGAACACCGCCTCGTCGCCGCTGACGCGCACGGTCAGTTTCAGGCGGCAGGGCACGCCGCCGGGGCTGTCCTCGTCGATATAGTCGGTGAAGACGTAGTCGCCATCCTGCATCGAGGCGAAGAGGCGCCGCGCCTGCCGGTCGGCGAGGTCGAGCACACCATAGGTCGCGGCGCAGACGGTCTCGACGCCGAAACGGGCGATGGCGTCGCGAACCTTGCGCTCGCCGGTCTTGAGCGAGGCGATCTGGGCCTTGAGGTCACCCCAGTTCTGGTCGGGCATGCGGACATTGCGCAGCATGATGGCGAGCACCTGCTCGTTCATCACGCCCGCTTCGACCAGCTTCATCGGCGGGATGCGGATGCCCTCCTGCTGGACCTCTGTCAGCGCCCGCGACAGCGAGGCCGGGACCGCACCGCCCATGTCGGTGTTGTGGATATGGCCGACGGCGAAGCAGACCAGCGTCTCGCCCTCGAAGATCGGCATCCAGAGATGCACGTCGGGCGCATGGGTGCAGACATAGCCGGAATAGGGATCGTTGGTGATGCAGATGTCGCCCGGCTTGTAGTCGGCGATCGCGTCGATCGCGCCCTTGTAGTCCAGCCCGATGAACCAGGTGGCGCCGAGGTCCTTGGGGCTGGCGAAGGTCTGGCCGCAGGGCGTGGTCAGGCCGCTGGTGAAATCCTCGGTCTCCTTGACGAAGGCGGAATGCGCCGTGCGCAGCAGGGTGTAGGCCATGCTTTCGGCGGCGGCCTCGAAATGGCTCTTCAGGATCTGGAGCGTGACCGGATCGAGCCCGGTCTTGATGTCGGGGGTCTTGATGTCGGAGGTCATGGTGTGAGCCGTCACGGCGTCCGCTCCTTGCTCAGGATGAGGTTGCCATAGCCATCGACCGAACCGGTGAAGCCGGGCGGCGCCCAGGTCGTGGTGTCGTCCTGGAGGATCACGGCGGGGCCGGTGAAGCGGCTGCCGGGCTTGAGGTCGCGGCGGCGGAGCAGGCCAGCGGCGATCTCCCCGCCGCGATGGGCGACCATCACGGTTCCCTCGGGGGCCACGTCGATCGGGGTGACCTCGCGCTCGGGGAAGGAGGGTTTGGGGGTCTTGCCGGCGATGACGACGCGGAGCGCAACGAGCTGTACCTGCGCCTTCTCGTCGGCATGGCCGTAGATCTCGGCATGGCGGGCGTGGAAGGCTTCGATGATCGCCTTGTCATCCTTAGCCGAGATCCAGCTTTCGGCGATCGGCGTCTCGATCTCGTAGGACTGGCCGCGATAGCGCATGTCGCCGGAGATCGTCAGCGTCGCTTCGCCGTCAAAGCCCTGGCCCTCATGGCCCTGGCTGCCATGCAGCCAGTCGCGCGCCTCCGCGACGAGCCCTGCCAGCGCCTGCCCGATGGCCGGCATGGTCGCGGCGTCGACGTCGAGGAAGGTGACGCGGACGAAGTCGGAGCGCAGATCAGCCAGCAGCCCGCCGAGCGCGGCGAGCACACCCGGCGTCTCCGGCACGATGACGGTCTCCATGCCCATCGCCTCGGCGAGCAGGCAGCCCATCATCGGCCCGGCGCCGCCGAAGGCCAGCAGCGCATAGCCGCTCGGCTCCTCCCCGACCTGCGAGAACAGCCGGCTGACCTCGCGATACATGTTGGCGACGGCGAGATCGATGATCGCTTCCGCCGTGGCGGCCGGGCTGCGCGCGAGCCCTTGTGCCAGCGGTTCGACCACGGCGAGCGCTTTCGAGCGATCGACATTGACGGCGCCATAGCCGAGTTCGGCTGCCCCCAGCACGCCCTTGACCGCGAAGGCGTCGGTGATTGTGGCGCGCTCGCCGCCGCGTCCATAGCAGGCGGGGCCGGGGGTCGAGCCGGCGCTTTCGGGGCCGACGCGCAGCACGCCGAGCGAGTCGACGCTGGCGACCGAGCCGCCACCGGCGCCGATCGAGGAGACCGAGACCGTCGGCAGATAGATCGGATAGCGCCCGACCAGTTCGCCGGAGCGGAAATCGGGCATGCCGTCGCGCAGCAAAGCGACGTCGGCGCTGGTGCCGCCGATATCGAGGCTCATCACGCGCGGGAAGCCGGCGCGTTCGGCCACAAAGCCGGCGCCGATGACGCCCGCCGCCGTGCCCGAGAGCAGCATCTCGATGCTGCGCTCCTTGCCGGCGGCTGCGGTCATGACGCCGCCGTTCGACTTGGTGATCATCGGCGCGGGCTTAACGCCGCGCTCGCGCAGGGCCGCTTCGAGCCGGCCGATATAATGCGAGACGCGCGGCTGCACCGAGCCATGGATGCAGGCCGTGATGGTGCGCTCGTATTCGCGCACGATCGGCCAGACATCGGCGGAACAGAACACCGACAACTCCGGCCGCAGGCGGTTCAGCGTCTCTTTGACCAGCCGCTCATGGACCGGGTTGGTGTAGCTGTGCAGAAAGGCGAGCACGATGCCTTCGGCGCCGGCGGCCTCGGCTTGCGCCAGCGCAGCCGCGATCGCCTCATCCGTCGGCACGATCTCGGCCTTGCCGTCGGCATTCATGCGCTCGCGCAGCGGGATGACCCGGTCGCGCGGTACCAGCGGCGGCGGACGACGCGAGAACAGGTCGTAAGGGTCGGGAATCTTCAGCCGGGCGAGTTCGAGGACATCGCGGAAGCCTTCGGTGACGAAAAGGCAAAGCCGCGCGCCGGTGCCCTGGATGATGCTGTTCACGCCCACGGTCGAACCATGGGTGAAATAGCTGACCTCCTGCGGAGCGATGCCGAAGCGGCGCTCGATCTCGTCGAGCCCCAGCAGCACCTCGGCGCCCGGCGCATCCGGCCGCGACAGCACCTTCAGCGTGTGCAGCGCGAAGGACGCCTCGTCGAAGACGCAGAAATCGGTGAAGGTGCCGCCGATGTCGACGCCGATGCGATAGCCCACGGCTCAGCTCCGTTCGGTCGCTGCGGAGACGTCAGGCAAGCCCTGTGCCGTCATGCCCGCTTCATCTGCGCAGTGGCGCGCGATCTCGGCATGGGTCGCAAACCAGACCGAGCCCTTGGCCTTGGCCGCGCGGATGACCTCGTCGAGGATCCAGATGCGCGAGCGGTGGCCGATCTGGTGCGGGTGCATGGTGAGCTGGAGCAGCCCGCCCTCCTGCGCCGCGAGATCGAGTTCGCGCAGGAAGATGTCGAGCACCATCTGCGGGCCGCCATGGGGCCGCAGCGCCGCGAACCGGTCCATGCTGAAATAGACCGCGTCGTCGCGAATCCATTCGACGGGGATCTCGACGATGCCCGAGGGCTGCCCTGCGTCGAGCAGTTCATAGGGCTCGTCATCGGCCATCAGCGAGGAATCGTAGAGCAGGCCGATCTCGCGGATGATCTTCAGCGTCCAGGGACTGAAATCCCAGGAGGCGGTGCGCATCCCGACGGGCCTTGAGCCTGCGAGCCTGGTCAGCACGTCGCTGGCGCGCAACGCTAGATCGCGCTCGGTGTCGTGGTCGAGCCCCGAGTTCAGCTCGTGAATCCAGCTATGGATGCCGATCTCGTGGCCGGCGGCTGCAACCGCCTCGATCTCGCGCTCGTTCAGCATCGCGGCGACCGCGGGCATGAAGAAGCTCGCGGGTACGCCATGGCGCCGCAGCATCGCAGGATGCGCGGCATGCCGGCGCGCGCGCCATACTGGCCCTGGCTCAGCTTGGAATAGGAGCGGCCGCCATTGCGCAGCTCGATGGTCTCGTGATCGCTGTCGAAGGAGAGCGCCACGGCAAAGGCCGCGCCATCCTTCCAGCGCGCCGGCTTCAGCGAGCGCCCGGCCCGGACATGCTCGACCGCCCCGCGCCAGACCTCCTCGGGCCAGGTCCAGGGATCGGTCTTGGGAGGCACGGGGGAGGTCATTGGCTGGCGCTCAGCAATTGAACTGGAAGCCGTCGACGACGAGCGCCTGGCCGGTCATGAAGCAGGGCTCGGATGCAGCCAGAAAGAGCACGAGCTGGGCGACGTCATCCGGCTTGCCCATGCGCTGGAGCGCGATGCCGGCCTGTGCGAGAGCGGCGCCGCGCTCGCGCGTCAGCGTGTTGCCGAGTTCCGTCTCGATCACGCCCGGGCAGATCGCATTGACCAGGATCGTCGGGCCGAGTTCCTTGGCGAGCGCCTTGGTCATGCCGATGATGCCGGCCTTGGCGGCGGCATAGGCGAAGCGGCTGACGGCGGCGGTGACGCCGCCGGTATGGGCGTTGAGGGAGGACATCGAGACGATGCGGCCGCTCCCTTGCGCCTGCATCACCGGCGCCACGGCGCGGATGTAGTTGAAGCAGCTCTTCAGGTTGATCGCGATGGTGCGGTCGAACTCGTCTTCCGTGATCTCGATAATGCCCTTGGGCATCGAGCGGCCGGCATTGTTGACCAGCACATCGATGCGGCCAAAGCGCGCGACCGTCTCGTCGGCGATGCGCTGCGCCTCAGTGAAGGAGGAGACGTCGGCCTCGAAGGTCAGGACCTCGCGGCCGGCCGCGCGGATTTCATCGGCCGTGCGATCGAGTTCGGGGCGGAGCAGATCGACCAGCGCGATGTCGAAACCGGCCTCGGCCAGCGTCCTGGCGCAGGCCCGGCCGATGCCCCTGGCGCCGCCGGTCACGATCGCCACGGACGGGTTGCGTACTGCCGTCATCTGTCGAATTCACTCCACTGAGGATCTTGAATTCATCTCGATTGAAGGGGAGCGTATCGTCGGCTAATTTGTTCGACAAGCTGGATCGGGTTCACATATATGAATACTGAAGTGAAGTCGGCGGCCCGCATGCTCGACCTTCTCGAGTATCTGGCGGGCTGTGCGGAGCCGGTGAAACTCAAGGACATCGTCGCCACCCTGGGCTTTCCCAAGAGCAGCGCGCATGCGCTGGCGCAGACGCTGGTTTCGCGCGGCTACGCCATCCAGGATACGGCCGAGCGCTATGTGCTTGTGCATGCCAGCCGGCACCGCTCGGCCACGCGCGCCCATGAGGCGCGGCTGCTCTCGGCGGCGCATCCGGTGATGGAGGGCTTGCGCGACGCCTCGGGCGAGACCGTGGTGCTGGCGGTGCGCAACACGCGCGGCGAGGCCAAGCGGCTGGCGAAATGCGTCAGCCGGCAGGCGATCCGCTTCGATGTCGATCTCGACGGCCAGAGCGATTCCTACTGCACCGCGACCGGCCGGCTTCTGCTGGCGCATTGGGACGAAGGGCTGGCCAATGCCTATCTCGCACGCGTGCCACTGCTGGCGCGCACGCCGAAGACCCCGACCGATCCCGACCTGATCCGCGCCCTGTTCGTCCGGATCCGGGAGGAGGATGTCTCGATCTGCGACGAGGAGCATGTGCTCGGCTCGACCGGGCTCGCCACGCCGATCAGGGCGCGCGACGGCAGTGTGGTCGCAGCCCTGAATCTCGGCGCCGTCACGATGCGCTACCATCAGCGCAGCGACGAGCTGATCGCCATGCTGAAGGATGCCGGTCGGTTGATCAGCATGCGGCTCGGTTATCGCGAGGCGTGAGCCATTGGCTCGGCTATCGCCAATCGCGCCAGATACCATGCCCGTCGGCGATCTGCGCCAGTTGACGCATGCGCGGCTCATGGTGTCTGGCCGGGAGGTCGATGTGGTAAAGGCGCTCTTAATCCCTCGCGCGATTGTGCCTCGGTACGCAATCGAATCCAGATATTATTCAGCAGTTTCGCGCATCCGCTTAGCCGGATGGCGCGTATTGTGGCAAACAGCGCTGGTCGCAGAACGCGGCTGAACGAACAGGGATCAAGTTCGATGTTGAGGGGGACAGAACCTCTCCAGATCTGGGAGGTCATTTCATCGCCGGCTGGTCACGCGGCGCTGCAATACGCTGCCGAAAGCGGAGCGCCGCCGCTGGAGCCTCTGATCGGGTTGATCGAGGAATGGTGGGGCAACTGGCTCGACGATGATCGCGAAGACCATCTCCAGCGCCTGCACAGCATGGTCTCGCGCCTGATGGCGGCCGACGGCTGGGAGGAGGCGGGCATCCGCCCGGTGCGTTCCGGCCGCGTGATCACCGAGGCGATGACCTTCAGGAAGGCCGGCTACGCCACCCTGCAGTAGCGCGACTGCTTCGCTCGAAAATGCTCTGGCGTCAGGCCGACAAGGCTTCGCTGCGCTGGCCGAGCCCTGCGATCCAGCCAAGCTGGCAGTCGATGCAACGTTCGCGCTCATAGCCGGAGACGATGGTGGCGCGCGCGGCGCGGCGCAGCCCGCCCAACATGGGGCCCCTGCGAAGCGCCTCCTCGATCCGACGCGCCAGCGCAGCCGTGTCGTGGAAAGGCGCGAGCAGACCATTGGTGCCGTCGGTGATCACCTCCCGAACCGGCTGCGTGTCGGAGCCGACGATGAGGCTGCCGCAGGCCATCGCCTCCAGCAGCGACCAGGAGAGGACGAACGGCACGCTCAGATAGACGTGAGCGGCCGAGACCTGGAACAGCCGGACCAACTGGTCGGGGGCGAGCCAGGGAATGTGGACCATGCGATCCGCCAGGCCGGTCTCGGCCAGCATCACCTCGCGCCAGCAGCGCCCGTCCTGCCGCGCCCGGCCATAGCCCGGCCCGTCGCCGCCGACCGTCACGAACAGCACATCCGGCTGGCGCGCCGCGACCAGCGCAGCCGCGCGCATGAACTGAGGATAACCGCGATAGGGATCGAGATCGCGGGCCGCAAAGGTCACCACCGGATCGCCAGGCCGCAGCACGCGTCCATCGGGGAGACGCAGAACGGCGTCCGGATCAGGACGGCAGGCGTTCGAGTCGATGCCGTCATGGCAGACCGCGATGCGCTGGCGCAGATGCGCGGGATACTGGTGCTGCTGCCACCGGGTCGGCGTGTAGGCGGCGTCGAGCGTCTCCAGCGTCAGCAACTGCGCCGCGTTGCGCATGCGGATGCGGTGGCGTTCGGCGCTGGAGATCGCGGCTGCGGGATCGAAATCGAGATCGGACCCCGTGCTGTTGTAGTAGTACTCGCAATAGCCCATCAGCGGCACGTCAGGCAGCGCATCGCGCGCAAACAGCAACCCGCCCCAGCCAATATGGCCGATGACGACATCGGGCGGGTCGGTCTGGGCGAGCCGGCTCAGCACACCGGCCACGGCCTCGCCGGTGCGCATGTGATAATCCGTCGCCGCCAGCGCGGCATGCGTCGTGGTCGATTGTCCGACCACATAGGTCAGTTGCCTGACGCCCGCCTGCTCGGGCGCCGCATGTTCCGTCACCAGCGTCACCTCCGCGCCCTCGGAAACGAGGCGCGCGATCAGGTGAGCGAATTGACCAGATCCGGAACGATGAACGAATAGGACATGCATGACGCGAGCACGACGCCTCCAAAACGCAACGAATCGCTCCACCACTGCTCCAGCTTGCGCAGCGTGTCGTAGGTCGTCTGAAGATCAGCCTCGGCGTTGAACTCGAGATTCTGGCAGAACGGGCTCGAATCGTCGATCAGGCGCAGCCTCTCGCAGAGCATCTGTCCCTTGAGCGAAAGCGATATGCGCGCAAGCCGCCGGTCGCGTGGCGAGGCTCCGCGCTCGAGATAGCCGCTCTCGACCAACTGCTTCAGGTTGTAGGAGGCGTTGGACCCGATGTAGTGGCCCCGGTCCAGCAGATCGCGGACCGCGATCTCGCCCTGCCCGATCGTGAGCAGTACCATGACCTGCGACGGCGAGATATCGTCCACGCCGAGCTTGGTCAATTCCAGCCGCATATAGTCGAGGAACCTCCGGCTGACCCGCTCGATGACACGCGCGAGATCAAGCGGAGAGACCGCGACACGCGACGATGCGCCGTCCGCGTCCCGTTGGGGTTCGGCTGGCTTTGGGTGTTGGCCGTTCAGCATTCTGTCCAGGAATTGTTCGCTGCTATGCGGTTTGGACTGCATTTCCTACTCCGCCTGCTGTCAAAATGGGTGACCCCGACCCGAACGAATCCCACACCGAGGAGTAGCCTACACGCAAAGCACATGCCACCTCCGATCGCGACATTTGTAGATTTTATCTACCCATATGTCCATTCGAACTGTTTCGATTTTCAAATTGTTTCGTTTTTTTGCCTTAATTGTCGATATTAACCGGCGTTTACAAGGCAATGATCTGTCATTGTATTGCCATGACTGTCGTGTCAACCTTCCAATTGGCTGGTGGGAGGTTCTGCTCTGCGCCGGCTCCTTTCCAATTGCGGGCTTTCGATCCGGAGATCTGAATGAAGGCGAAGACACTGGCGCCGGACGCGCTGATCCGCGGCCTGCAGCGATCTTTCGCGGGAGGCCTGGCTTACGCGGGCTTCCTCAGCCTGTTCGTCAATCTCCTGCTGCTGATCGTGCCGCTGTTCATGATGCAGGTGCAGGATCGCGTCGTCGTCAGCCGCAGCTATGACACGCTGACAATGCTGCTCGTCATCGCCGTCGGTGGGTTGATCCTCTACGGCGTGATCGAGTTCCTCCGGTCGCTGGTCTTCCAGACGATGGCGAGCATTTTTGCGCGGCAGCTCAACCTGCCGGCGTTGCAGGCAGCGGTCAGCGCCTCCCTGGAGCAGGGCTCCGGACAGGCGACCCAGGCCATCCGCGACCTCAACGACATCCGCTATTTCATCGCGAGCTCGGCGGTGGCGACGCCTCTCGAAGCGGCCTGGTCGCCGATCTTCCTCGCCGTGCTCTTCGCTCTCCATCCCGTCTACGGCCTCGTCGGCATCGTCTCCCTGGTGATCCTGCTGGTGCTCGGCGTGCTCTCCGACGTGCTGACGCGGCGCGTGCTGAAGGAGGCCAATGCCGAGGGCGTCGCCAGCATCAACGAGGTCGGCGCGAGCCTGCGCCACGCCGAGACGATCGAGGCGATGGGCATGCTGCCGGCGCTCGCCAACCGCTGGCGCACGCAGCAGCTTGCGATGATAGAGCACCTCGACGTCGGCACGCGGCGCGGCAAGTTCATCGCCGCCCTGACCCGATCCTCGCGCATGACGATGCAGCTTGCGATCTATGCCACCGGCGCGGTGCTGATCATCCGCAACGAGGTGACGGCGGGCACGCTGATGGCCGCGAGCATCCTGCTCGGCCGCCTGCTTGCGCCTTTCGATTCGATGATCGCCGACTGGCGCCAATGGGTGCTGGCGGCGACCGCCTGGACTCGGGTCAAGGAGCTCTTGCAATCGCGCACCTCGCAGCGCCAGACGGTGCCGACGCCGCCGACACAAGGCGATCTCGTCGTCGATCGTGTCGTCTTCGCTCCATCAGGCTCGGAGCAGACGGTGATCAAGAGCGTGTCCTTCTCGCTCCAGCCCGGCGAGGTGCTCGGCGTCGTCGGCCCGTCGGGAGCCGGCAAGTCGACATTGGCGCGGCTGATGGTCGGCGTACTCAAGCCGAATGTCGGCGGGGTCTATCTCGACGGCCACAATGTCTATCTCTGGGAGCGCGGCTCCTTTGGCGCGATGGTCGGCTATCTGCCGCAGTCGGTCTCGCTGCTCAACGGGACGATCGCGGAGAACATCGCGCGTTTGCGCAAGCCCGATCCGCACGCCATCCTGGAAGCCGCCCGGATCGCGGGCGTTCACGAGCTCATCGGGCGGCTGCCGCTCGGCTACGATACCCATGTCAATGATGGCGACTTCAAGCTTTCGGGCGGCCAGCGTCAGCGTATCGGCCTTGCGCGCGCGCTTTACGGCATGCCCCGGCTCATCGTGCTCGACGAACCCAATGCCAATCTCGATGCCGAGGGCGAGCAGAGCCTGATCCGCGCCATCAACGCCGCGCGGGAGGCCGGGGCGATCGTGATGCTGATCGCCCATCGCCCGTCCGTGATGCAGGTGGTCGACAAGATTCTCGTGCTGCGCGAGGGCCGTATCCAGCAATTCGGGCCGCGCTCCGCCATCGCCGGAATGATCACGCCTGGCGGCCTTGTCGAAATCGAACCCGCCAACAAGCCGTCGGCCCCCGCGGCCGCCGCTTCCATTCGCGAGGTGACGGCATGACCGGGCGGGCTTTGATCACGCTGGAGGGCCGCGCGCTCGCATTGTCGGCGCTGCCGGAAGAGCAGGAGGAGGAGCGTCAGCCGTCGCTGCGGAGCCTGGTTCTGGCGGGCGTGACGGCGATCGGCGTCGGCTTCGGCGGCTTCGGCGCATGGGCGGTGACGGCGAAGCTCGACAATGCCGCGGTGGCGAGCGGCGTGGTCGCCGTCGATAGCAAGCGCAAGACGGTGAGCCATCTCGAAGGCGGCGTTCTCAAGATGCTGCTCAAGACCGAAGGCGAGCGCGTCGTCAAGGATGAGCCGCTGCTGCGGCTCGAGGATATGCGCGCCGGCGCCGAGCTGCAGCAGCTCCGCGGCAAGCGCGTCGGGCTCGAGGCGAAGCTGGCGCGGCTCAGGACCGAACAGGCCAATGCGGCGGAGGTCGACTTTCCCGACGACATCGAGAGGGACCAGACGCCGATCGCACGCGAGGTCGTCCGCGCCGAGCGAGGGCTCTTCAAGGCGCGCACGCAGGTCTATGACGGCAAGATCCGCATCCAGCAGCGCGTCATCGAGCAGCATCAGGCAGAGTCCGAAGCGCTTCAGGCGCAGATCGACGCGATCCGATACCAGCGCACTCTGATCGACGAGGAGACCCGCGTGATGGCGGAGCTCTACGAGAAGCGCTACGCCAAGCGCACGCAGCTCGTGGACCTCCAGACCAGGCAGAGCGAACTCACCGGCCGCGCGGGCGAGAATGCCGCGCGAAAGGCCAAGGCCGAGCAGCAGGTGGCAGGTGCCAATCTCGAGATCCTCTCGATCAGCCTCGAACGCCAGAACGAGGTGGCCAAGGAGATCCAGGACAGCCAGCTCATGCTCTCGGAGGTGAACGAGCGCATCGTCCAGGCGGAGGACGTGCTGCGCCGGCTTGTCCTGCTGTCGCCGCAGGAGGGCATCGTCGCGAATATCCGGATGAGAACGGCCGGCAGCGCGATCGCGGCCGGCGAGCCTATCCTCGATATCGTGCCCGAGCAGGAGCCGCTGGTTGTCGAAGCCAAGGTCGACCCCCGCGACATCGACGTCATCCGCGTCGGCGCCGAGACGCGCATCCGGCTGACGGCGTTCAATTCGCGCCTTCTGCCGCCGCTGCTGGCGAAGGTGAGCTATGTCGCCCCCGACCAGCTCGTCGACGAGAAGACCAACGCGGCCTATTTCATCGTGCGCGCGGAGATCAGCCCCGAGAGCCTGCGCGAAAATAAAATCGCGCTCCATGCCGGCATGACCGCGGAGGTCCTGATCGTGAACGGCTCCCGCAGGGCGGTCGACTACCTGCTTGCGCCCTTCACCGACAGCTTCAATCGCGCCTTCCGCGAAGACTGACTTATCGCTTTGAATCAATGAGATAAATCTCAGTTATTTCGCATATGCAGCATTCGATGGAAATGAGATCGAGATTATATTTCGATTTTCCATGCTAATTCGTTTGAAGCTGCAAGTATAATCCTATTGAAATGATGTTTAAATCGTGGTGCGTCGCAAAATCGTCAGAATTAAATGCTTGCTGCACTGCATATATTGAGTACTCTTTGAACCGTCGAGCGATGATGTGCAGCATGTGCATCGTCGGAATGGTGTCGGATCCGGCCTGCGGCGATGTGGTCGTCGGGCTTCGGGGGCACCCTCAGATCGCCGAGGAGGTGACTAATGGCTACAATCGAAGGAAGTGCTTTCGACGACTTTTTAGTGGGAAGTCGATTCAGTGACGTGATCTTCGCCGGGGCAGGGCATGACGTCGCCCAAGGTGGAAGCGGGAACGACACGCTGTTTGGCGAAGAGGGCGACGACGTTCTCTTCGGCGGCCAGGGTGACGATGCGCTGTTCGGCGACGAGGGCGACGACGTTCTCTTCGGCGGCCAGGGTGACGATTTCATCAGCGGAGGCGCCGGTGACGACGCGCTGTTCGGCGGTGCCGGCAGCGATGTCCTGCAGGGTGGCGCCGGCAACGACCTTCTCCAGGGCGGTGCGGGTGCAGACATCCTCCAGGGTGGTGCTGGCGACGACATCCTCCAGGGTGGTGCCGGCAGCGACATCCTTCAGGGTGGCGCTGGTGACGATCTTCTCCAGGGCGGTGCCGGCGACGATCTGCTGTTCGGCGGTGCCGGCGACGACATCCTGTCGGGCGGTGCCGGAGCCGACATCTTCAGCTTTACCGGAGGGGGCGGCAACGATGTCGTGCTCGATTTCCAGGCCGGCGACGATCTGCTGAAGATCTCTTCCGACATCAACGGGACGGGTATCAGCTCCGCCGAAGATCTGGCGGCGCGTACGAGCACTGTTGGCGGAAACGCCATCATCGATCTCGGCAATGGCGACACCCTGACCCTGGTCGGTGTCACGGCCGAGGATATCCAGAGCGATCCGAACTCCTACTTCACGGTCGCCTGACGATTGTCATCCGCGGCGCCGGCCTCGATTCCGGCCGGCGCCGCTCCCAGCAGGGTCGGATTTCATGCTCTCACAAGCGCCCGTCGTCGTCGCGGATTCATGCCCGACGCATCTCGAACTGCACCGGCTCGGCGGCTCGATCTTCCTGCTGTGCTGGACGCGCGAGGTCTCGCCTTTCGGCAAGCCCGCGATCGCGCTTTCCGGCCATGGCAGGCGGCTTCCGTCAGCCTCGATCATGCTCGGGTTGCGGGATGGGCGCGAGCGGCTTGCGGTGGCGTTCCGCCATAACGGCCATGATGGCATCGTTGCGACGCTATCCGACCAGGGCCCGCAGGGCGACGTGACCGCGACGTTCGACCCGGCACTGGTCCATAACCTGGCTGAGCCGGGGGAGATCCTGCAGGACTTGACGGCGAAGGCCAGGCTGTCGCTTGCCGGCGCATTGTCGGGACCGTGGCCCGCGCTGTTCGGTCTGACGGGGACCGCGCAATATCTGTCGTTTCTGCGCCAGTTCCTCACTGTCCTTTTCCCGAAGACCGCCCCCGCCATGCCTGTGGCGACGCTCGTCGAAGGCAAGCTGCTGTTCGAGACCGCGCTGCAGTCCGAGTTTGGCCCGCTCCGCGCAGCCGCGCGGCTGGACGGTGCCGGGCTCACCCGGCTCGACCTGTGCTCGCGGCTCGGCTCGGCCGACCGCAAGGGGCGGCACGAATTTCACTTCGTCCTGGACGAGCCGCCGATGCGCGGCGGCGGCCTGCTGATCCTGCAGGGAGAAGGCGGCCTGGTCGTCCGGACCCTACCCCCCCGGCAGCCCGCGCAGTCTTTGGCGCGCTGGTGGGCGAGCAAGGCGGCGAGCCGCGACGGCCTGCGCAACTGGCTCGTCGAGCAACTTGCCGGCCTCTCCGAGCAGGGGCGGCTTCTCGCCATCGAGATGCAGAGGCGTTTGCCGCTCGCCGTTCAGAGCGTTCATCGCAACGACGATCTGCCGGCGGCGGAACTCGATCTGGCGGTCTGCAACAAGGCCGGCCTGCTGATGGGTGGCTGGTTGCGCGACCCGGACGGGCTGCTCGACGAGATCCTGCTGCATGGTGGCGGGCGCGCACCGATACCGATGCTCGACCGCCTGCAGCGCTTTCCGGCGCGACTGCCTCCCGGCCCGGACGGAACGGTGCGGCCGGCGATCGGCTTTGCGGCCCTCGCGCCGCATTATGCGGCGGGCGCACCCGTCTTGCAGCCGCGCTGCGAGGTGAGGCTGAAATCCGGCACCACGCTCATTCTTCGTCCACCGGTACAGCCGGCCGATCCGGCCGCCATCAGGGCAAGGGCGCTCTCGGCCATTCCGCCACAGTTCCTCACGGCAGATGCGCTGGAGACGACGCTGGCGCCCCTTCTGGCGGCGTGCCAGGAGGAGCTTCACGAGAGCCAGCCCGAGCCGCAGGTTCGGGGCTTCGGCAGCCAGATCGCGACGCCGGCCGTCTCTGTCGTGATCCCGCTCTACCGCGTCTATGAATTCCTGCGCGTGCAGGTCGCGGCCTTCGCGGGGGATCCCTGGTTCGCCGGCAAGGCCGAGCTGATCTATGTGCTCGACTCGCCCGAGCACGAGGCGGAAGTCGCGCATCTGCTCGGCGGTCTCCACCTCGCCTACGGCCTGCCGATGCAGCTCGTCGTGATGGGGCGCAATGGCGGTTTCTCGGCGGCCTGCAATGCGGGCGCCAAAGCGGCGCGCAGCCCGGTTCTGGCGCTGGTGAACTCAGACGTGATCCCGGCCGCCAATGGCTGGCTGCCGATGCTGATCGAGAAGCTCAACCCGCGCGACAGGATCGGGGTCGTCGGCCCGAAGCTGCTTTATGACGACGGTTCGCTGCAGCATGCTGGCCTGTTCTTCAAGCGCGACAGCAAGGGCACCTGGCTCAACCATCATTACTTCAAGGGCATGCCGTCGGGCTACGCGCCGGCCAATGTCGAACGGCCCGTGCCGGGCGTGACGGGGGCTTGCATCGTGATGTTGCGGGAGCTGTTCCGCGATGTCGGCGGTTTCGACCACGGCTACGTCATCGGCGACTATGAGGACAGCGACCTCTGCCTGAAGGTCCGCCGCGCCGGCTTCGGCATCGTCTATGTGCCTAGCGTGGCGCTCTACCATCTCGAACGGCAATCCATTTCCAAGAGCGGCGATTACATGCGCGGCGTCGCCTCCCAGCACAATGCCTGGCTCCACACGCGGCGCTGGGACGCACAGATCGACGCGCTGATGGGCGCGATCGACGGCACGGCGCAGAACCTCGTCCCGCGCGAGCCGGCACCGCGGGAGAGCGCTTTCATTCCCCGCGTCAATCTCAGGAGAGCGACAGCAGCATGACGGCGATAACGGCCCTGAGACAGATCGCGCCCGAACAGGGGGCCCCGGAGGGCATCAGCGGAGCTGAACTCGACTACCTGATGGCGTCGGTTCAGACCAACCGCTTCCTGCCGCATCCCCCGCCGGGTAGCATCTTCGTCGGCGATGGCGATTATCGCGCGATCGGGGCGGAATTCCTCGGCCATTACATCCGCCTGGGGCGGCTGCGCCGGCATGAGCGCATCCTTGATATCGGCAGTGGCATCGGGCGCATGGCGGTGCCGCTGACGCAGTATCTCGATCCCGAACGCGGCAGCTATGACGGGGTCGATCCTGTCATGGAGGGCATCCTGTGGTGTGCCCAGACGATCACGCCCGCCTATCCGCGTTTCCGTTTCCAGCGGCTGGACATCGCGCATCCGCTTTACAATCCGCAGGGTTCGCTGCCGGGCACGGAGGTCCAGTTCGGCTTCGCCAATGGCAGTTTCGACTTCATCACGATGGTCTCCGTCGCGACCCATCTGCCGCCCGACGAACTCGTCGTCTATCTGAACGAGGCCTCGCGGCTGCTCGCTCCCGGCGGGCGACTGTTCCTCACGGCCTTCGCGATCGACGGCGCGAGCACCGGCCAGGAGCGGCTCAAGTTCAAGCGCTGGCAGGACGGGCCGGGCTGGTATGCGATCGAGGAAGCGCCGCTCGCGGCGGCCGGCATCGATACCGATTACCTGCTCGGCGCGGCAGGTGATACCGGTCTTGCCATCGAAGGGCTGCGGCGCGGCCATTGGCGCGGCATCAACGCCGCCCATTACCAGGATCTGCTGATCGCGACGAAGCCCGGGGGCGGGCAATGACGCGCCGCATCCTCGTCGTCGCGCATAACCATCCCGACCTGCATCCCGGCGGGACGGAGATTTTCGCCCATGATCTCGCCCAGGCCTATCGCGAGCAGGGCTGCGAGGTTCTGTTCCTCGGCGCGACCAATGCGATCCATCGCCAGCCGCATCCCGGGACCGCGTTTCAGGCGACGGGCGAAGCGGGCGACCTGCTGCTCTGGAGCGGCCATTTCGACCGGTTTCATCTCAGCCAGATCGACCACTACGGCACGCTTCAGGATCTCGCGACGCTGCTGACCGAGTACCGGCCGGACGTGATCCACGTCCACCACCTCGTGCTGATCGGCGCGGAATTCCTGGCGCTGGCGCGCCGGCTGCTGCCGCAGGCTTCGATCGTGATGACGCTGCACGACTACTACCCGATCTGCCACCATGACGGGTTGATGGTGCGGCCGACCGACAAGCAGCGCTGCACCGGGGCCTCGCCGACCTCCTGTCACGGCTGCTTCCCCGAAATCGGCTCCGACCGGTTCCTGCTGCGCGAGCGCTTTCTGAAGACGCATCTGGCGGCCGTCGACCGTTTCGTCGCGCCGAGCCGCTTCCTGCGTCAGCGCTATGTCGAATGGGGCCTGCCGCCCGAGAAGATCGAGGTCATCGCCAATGCGCGGCCGGCGCGGGGCGTTGCCGCGCATCGTGCGACCAGAGGGCGACGCGGAAACTTCGGCTATTTCGGCAATCTCAACCCGTGGAAGGGTGTACTGCCGCTGCTCCAGGCGGCGAAGCTGGTCGCGGCTCGGGGCGATGGCGATTTCACGCTGCGCATCCATGGCGGGGCGCCCTTCCAGAGCGAGACCTTCACCACAGCGCTTGGCCAGGCGTTTTCGGAGGCCGGCGGCGCGGTCACGCATTGCGGGCCTTATCGCCGCGAGGATCTGCCGGAGCTGATGGCCGAGATCGACTGGGTGGTGATGCCATCCGTCTGGTGGGAGAACGCCCCGCTCGTGATCCAGGAGGCGTTCCAGCATCGCCGCCCGCTGATCGTCAGCGGCATCGGCGGCATGGCGGAGATGGTGCGCGACGGCGTCGACGGTCTGCATGTCCGGCCGGGCGATCCTGCTGACCTCGCCCGCGCCATGCGCCGCGCCCTCGACGAGGACGACCTCTGGCAGCAATTCGTCGACGGCATCGCCGAGCAACCGGCACTCGCGGACTGCGCGGCCCGGCATCTCGCTCTCTTCGACAACCTCAAACTTGCGGAGGCTGCATGACGGTCATCCAGAACCGCGACGACACGATCCGCCTGCCGAATGTCACGCCGGCCCGCCTCAATGGCCGCGTCGACGCCCTCGACGGCAACCGGCTGCATGGCTGGATCTGGGACGAGGCCCGGCCGGAGGAGCATCTCGTGGTCAGGGTCTCGCGGGATGGCGCCCTGATCCAGGAGAGCAAGGCCGATCAGAGCCGCATCGACCTGCGGCGCAACGGTATCGGCGATGGCCGGCATGCCTTCTCGATGGAGCTCGACGATGCCGCCGTTGCCGCGCGGAACGCGCTGACGATCGTCGGCGTCTCCGAGACGACCGGAGTGGAACTGGAGCTGCGGCTGCCGCCGCCGGCCGAGCTTGCCGCGGAGGCGGCGATCGCCGTGCCGCTGGCGCGCTTCTTCGATCGCGTCGAGGCGCTGATCGCGCTCAACCGGCGCACGCAGCTCGCGCAGAAGGAACTTGGCGAGAAGCTGGACGCGATCACCGTGCAGCTCGAGCAGGGGCGCCCGCCTGCCCGCGATGCCGAGGCGGATGCGGCTGCGGAAGGAGAGATCAGCCAGCGCCTGGCCGAGATCGACGTTTTCCAGCTCCGCTTCGATGCGACGCTGAGCAGCTTCGACGAGCGGCTGACCACCATCCGCAAGGAAGCCCGTGCCCCGCTGCGGCAGGTGACGATCATCCTCAGTTTCCTGTCGGGGCTGGCGGCGGTGATGTCCTTTGTCACGCTCGCCGTGCTTCTGGTCCGAAGGTGACATGATGAACGAGGTGATCGTCCCCGAAAGAACACGCATCAGCCCGGCTCCAACGGTGGCCTGGACGCCGCTCGGCGAGAACGCGATCCTGATCATGGGCGCCTGCGACGCGATCCCGGGCAAGGTACCGGTCGCGATCGACGGCAATCCGCGCAATCGCGTCGAGACGATGGCGCTGACCTGGCGCCGGCCGCAGGCCGATCCTTCCGTCGGGGTGGGCTTCATCTGCCTGGCGCCGGCACCGTTGCCGGACCGGCCCGGCGCAGGCGCGATCCTGCTCGGCCGGCCGGGACGGCCCTTGCGCCTGATCCTGGCGCCGAAGCCGCTCGCCCTGCCGGCCTTCCTCGACACGCTTGCCGAGGAAGCGGGGCAGTCGTTCCCGACCGTCGTCGACGGGCTGCTCGAGGTGTTGCTGGCCGGCAAGTCCAATCCGCGACGGCTGCGTGCGGTCGGGCTTCTCCTGCAATCGGTCGCCAAGCCCGGCGGTTTCATCGAAGTGATGGGCGCGCTCGACGACAGCGTCTTCCTGCAAGGCTGGACCTCGAATTTCGCGGCGGGGCGGACGAAGCTGCTCGTCGCCCATGGCGGCCTCTCGCCGGCCGCGCTGGAGGCCGGCACCTTCGAGCGCGACGACCTCGGCGACGGCGCGCGCGGCTTCTTCGGCCTGCTCGAGGACTGCCCGGTCCGCCACCCGGGCGAGATCGAGCGCCTGTATTTCCGCGGCAATGACGGCTGGCGGGCCCTCGAGGTCTATGAGCGCCATGTGCTGCTCGAACCGATCACGGTTCCCGGCCATCTGCGCGACGGATTGCAGAACGGCATCGCGCCGCAGGCCACGACCGAGAAATTGCGGCGGGCCTCGCAGCGCTTCGACGGGCGCGACACCGTGTGCCTGCTGGATGTGCCGGTCCGCGCCGGCATCGACGACGCGACCGTCATCGAGGATGCCGGCGTGCTGATCATCGGCTGGCTGTTCGACCCGGAGCGGAAGGTCAAGGCGGTGACCTTGCGCAGCGGCTCGCAGTCCTGCGTCGTCGATCGTCTCTGGACGCGCGTGCAGCGGCCCGATGTCACGGCCGCCTTCATGGAGGATCCGCGTTTCGGGCCGGCACTGGCGGCGCGGCGCAACAGCCACGGCTTCATCGTCTTCGCACCGAAACTCATCCCGGAGCCAGGCCAGCCGCTTTACCTCGAATTCGAGATCGACGGCACCGGGCCGGCCTTCCTGCCGCTCGACCCGGGCCGCGGCCAGGCACGGCGGACGCTGGAGCGAATCTTCGGCCTGCTCGATCCTCGCTCCTCGACGGCCAGCACCGTCGTCGAGCGGCAGGTCGCGCCGGCCCTGCAGGCCGCCGAGATCGCTCCGCCACGCGCGGTGGAGACCCTCGATGTCGGCGCTTTCGATGCGGAGGCGCCGCTCGGTCTCGTGATCGGGCTCGACCACCGGCATCGCGAGCTTTCGGCGTTGTTCGCGCTGCTGGCCATCGATCCCGAAATCCGTCCGTTGCCGATCGTGATTGCGGCGCCGGCCGAGAGTTTCGACCGCACCGGCGCCGAGGCGCGGCGCCTGGCGCGCTTCTACGGGCTCAAGGTTCGGCTCGTGGTCGTCGAGGGCGTCGAGGATGCCTGCGATGCGCTCGAGGCCGGCGTCCGCGCCTGCCGCTTCCAGACGGTGGCGCTGCTCTCGGGGGCAGCCCAGATCCGGATGCCGGGATGGCTCGGGCGGCTGGAGCGGGCCTATCGCGGGCGGGGCGGGCAATGCGTTGCGAGCCCGACCCTGCTGTTCGAGGACAATTCGATCCGTTGGGCCGGCGCCTGGCTCGAGGGCGAGGGGGCGGACCGGCACGTCGTCAACCGCTTCGTCGGCTATCCGCTGGACGCGATCGGCAATCTCGGCCCGATGGAGGTCGCGGCCGGCGCCAGCGAATGCTGCGTGCTGTCGCGCGCGGCTTTCCTCGAGGTCGGCGGCTTCGCGCGCAACTACTTCACCACCGCCGAGAAGGGGCTCGATCTGTGCCTCAAGCTCAGGATGAGCGGGGCGCCCTCGCTGTGGGTGCCGGAGGTCGAGGTCTATGTCGTCGACGATGGCGAGACGCTGCGACCGCATATCGGCGCGCTTGCGCAGCTTGCCGACCGCACCAGCTTCGACCGTCGCTGGGCGCTCGCCATTTCCAACATGAGAGGATGATGATGCGCGTACTCGTGGTATCCCATGCGCATCCGTCGCTGTCGCTCGGCGGCGCGGAAGTCGCTTCCTACAATCTCCACAAGGGGCTTCAGGCCAGCGACGGCGTCGAGACCCATTATCTCGCCCGCACCGGAGCGCCGACGCAGCGACATGCGAGCACGGCGCTGATGAGTCTGCGCCAGCGCGGCGGCGAACTGCTCTACTATGCCGAAGACTACGATCACTTCCTGATCTCGAACCGGGCAACCGAGGAGATCGAGCGCGATTTCGTGCGGGTGCTGCGCGACCTGAAACCCGACGTCGTGCATTTCCACCATTTCATCGGGCTTGGGCTCGAATGCCTGTTCGCGGCGCGCGACACGCTGCCCGATGCGCTGATCGTCGTGACCTTCCACGAATATCTCAGCATCTGCCACCATCACGGCCAGATGGTGAAGACCGGCGCGTTCAAGCTCTGCTACCGGGCCTCGCCGACCGACTGCAACGCCTGTTTCCCCGACATCTCGCCGGCTCGCTTCCTGGCGCGCGAGACCTTCATCAAGGGCGTGCTCGGCCTCGCCGACCATTTCATCTCGCCAAGCCGCTTCCTGGCTGACCGCTACAAGGATTGGGGCCTGGCGGAGGACCGCTTCTCGGTGATCGAGAACGGCATCGACGTCGCGGCGGTCGCGCCGCCGCGTCCGTTGCCGGACCCTACGGCACGACGCTCGCGCTTCGCCTATTTCGGCCAGTTGACGCCCTATAAGGGCGCCGATGTCCTGATCGACGCCGTGACGCGCATCCCCGATGCGGTCTGGGGCGAGGATTCAATCCTGCTGGTCTATGGCGGCAATCTCGAGCGCCAGCCGCAGGCCTATCAGGACAGGTTCGCCAAGCTCGTCGAGAGCGCTGGCCGGCGTGTCCGCTTCTGCGGAGCCTTCCAGAACCACGAGATGCCGAACCTGATGCGTTCGGTGGATTGGGTGGTGATGCCGTCGGTCTGGTGGGAGAACTCGCCGATCGTGATCCAGGAGGCCTTCTTCCACGGCCGGCCGCTCCTTTCCAGCAATCTGGGCGGCATGGCCGAGAAGATCACCGACGAGGTCGACGGCCTGCATTTCCGCGCGGGCAGCCCGGAGGATCTCGTCGACTGCATGACCCGGGCGTTGACCGAGCCCGATCTCTGGTCCCGCCTGCGCGGCGGCATCACCGCGCCGCTGAACCATATCGACTGTGCCGCGACGCATGTCGCGCTCTACCAGCGCCTCATTGCCAAGCGGGGCGTGCCGATGCCGGAAAGCCGCGCGGCGACGCCGATGATCGCCTGACGTGAGCCGATAAAAAAGGGGAGAAAACAATCATGGCCCGCATCCTCGTCATCAGCCCCTCAGGGGAGGTCTACGACCACGACAACGTGCGCTGGTACGACTATGCCAATCTCGCCGAGCATATCGACCACTATCACAATATCGGCGATGCCTTCGTCTTCGATTCTTCGCTCAAGCTCCTGAACTTCGATCGGCTCGACGTGCTGCCGATCGAGCAGGTCGATACCGCGGCGATCGACCGGGCGAATGCCGAATACGACTACGTCTTCCTGCGCGGCTCGAACTATGTGCACTCCGAAATGGAGTGGGGCCAGGCGCCCGAAGTGCTGCGCCGTTTGAAGATCCCGGTCATCGCCTTCGGCATCGGCGCCCAGGCGCCGGTCAGCGGCAAGCTCGAGCTGAGCCAGGACACGAAGACGGTGCTGCGGCTGATCGCGGATTCGACGGCTTCCGTCGGTGTGCGCGGCGCCTACTCCGCCGATGTGCTCGCTGGCCTCGGCATCAAGAACGTCCGCATCATCGGCTGCCCGACGGCGTTTCGCGCCAATGATCCCGATCTCGCGATCAAGCTGCCGCCGCTCGATCAGGTCAGGACCGCGGGCGTGACGCTGCGGCGCGAGGTGTCCACGACCTATGCGCAGGATATCGGGCGCTACCTCACCTTCCATCGCGACCTCGTCAAGGCGATGGCGGGCCGGTTCGACGTGACGCTGATGGCGCAGGGCGAGGCCGAGGAGAAGAAGCTCGCGCTCGGGACCGCCGCCCAGAAGGAAGAGGCCATCGCCGCACTGCGCGAGAACGGCTGGGCCAATGAATGGTATCTCGATGACGAGATGGAGCGGCTCTACCGCAGCCGGATGTTCTACTCCGATGTCGTCGCCGATTACGAACAGCTCGTGCGCCGGCTCGACCTCGTGCTCGGCTACCGGCTTCACGGCAATCTGATGGCGCTCGCCAACGGCACGCCCTCGATCTACTTCACTTATGACAGCCGCACGGTCGAATTCGCCGAGACCTTCAGGATTCCGAGCTTCGACGTCTTCTCGGGCCAGGAGTTCCGGCTGGAGGAGTATTGGGAACAGGCGCGCTTCGACCGCTTCAACGCCGCCCATCGCCAGGTTTATGGGGCGATGCATGATTTCCTGGCCGAGAACCGGGTCGACAACAAGATGCTCAAGCGGGCGACCGCGCCGGAGCGCAAGGTCGCATGAGGCTGTCCCGGACATCGTTTTCGGGGCTGCTCGCGGCGCTGCTGGTCGCGGCGGGATCGCTGGCGGCTGCGGCACAGCCGACGGGCTATCGCGTCGAGATCGCGCCCGAGGCCGTCGAGGAGACGGTCTTCGACTGGTCCAGCCAGCGCTGCGAGCAGTGGCATATTCCCGATGCGCCGTTGCGGGCCTACAGGGACGACCGCAACGAGGTCGTCGCCTTTGCGAGCCACCACCGCAGCCGCGCGATGACCGGTCCCGGGCTGGAGCGGCTGGCGACCTCGTGCGCCGTCTCCTTCGAGGGCAAGCATAATGCCGACCCCAGCGCCTACAGCGATTTTAGTTGGATCGGCGCGACCTGGACCGGCAATGGCCGCGACGTCGTCGCCCTGATGCATGACGAGTATCACGCCAATGAGCATCCGGGCGCCTGCCGCTTCAGGGAGATGATGAGCTGCTGGTACAATGTCGTCACAGCGGCGCGCTCGCGCGATGGCGGACGCAGCTTCACCCCCACGCAGCCGCCATCGCTGGTCGCGGCCCCGGCCTTCCGGCAGGAGGTCGGCCAAGGGCGGCATCGCGGCTTCTTCAACCCGTCCAATATCGTCTCGCATGATGGTGCCTGGTACACGCTGATCGCGACGACCGGCGGCGAGGGGCAGAAGCGCGGCGTCTGCCTGTTCCAGACGACGCAGATCGAGAATCCGGCGTCGTGGCGGGCCTATGACGGGGCGGATTTTTCCCTGCGCGCGGTCGATCCCTATCGCGAGGATGCGGCACAGGCGAAGCCCTGCCAGCCCTTGAAGCACCTGCCGACGACGGTGGGTTCGGTGACGCGGCACGAGGCCAGCGGGCTCTGGCTCGCCATCTTCCATCTCGGCCCCGATCCGGCGCAGAAGGTCGTGGGCGGCCGCGTCGCCTATAGCTGGTCGCGCGATCTTCTCACCTGGACGCCGCTGCAGACGCTCGTCACGCATCCGACGATGTGGAGCAAGGATTGCGGCGACCAGGCGCGCTACGCCTATGGGGCGATCGCCGACCCGGCCTCGACCTCGCGGAATTTCGAGACGACGGGCAGCGAGCCCTTCCTGTTTATGACGAAGATGCGCGTGTCCGACTGCAAGATCGGGCCGCAGCGCGACCTCGTCCGGATCAAGGTCCGGATCGTGAAGGAGACACCATGAACGCGCCAGTCCGCGATCTCACCACCGCTGCTTCGATGGGGCAGGCCATGAAAATCCTGCGCGCGACGACAAGCGAGGTCGTCATCTCGGTCAGCCGCCCCGCGGGCAGCGGCTGGCCGGCGCTGCGCCTTCTGCTCGACGGGCAGGACTACGCCACGATCCATCCCGGCGCGCTCGTTCCCGGCGATGCCACCGTGGCCGAGCTGACCATCCCCCTACCGAAGCTGCCCGATGGGCGCCTGCGTTCTATCGCCGTCGCGGATGCCGCGACCGGCCTGCTCGCACCGGGCTCGCATCTGCGGCCCGTCGCCACGACGAGGGCGCTTCGCGCGCTGGTGATCTATCCGGCCGGCGAGGTCTATGACCACGACAAGGTGCGCTGGTATCGCGCGCCGATGGAGAAGCTGCTCTCCGACTACTTCAACATCGGCGACATGATCGTCTACGACTCGACGCTGAAGCTCCTGCGCTACGCGCATCTGGAGCCGATGAAGATCATGAACCCGACCGAGGCCGACATCGAGCGCTACGCCAGCGAGTTCGACTATGTCTTCGTGCGCGGCTCGAACTTCATCCATGAGAAGATGGAGTGGTTCCGCGCCGTCGAGGTGCTGGAACGCGTCAAGCTGCCGGTCTACGCCATCGGCGTCGGTGCCCAGGCCAGCCAGAACCGCGCCATCGACCTGCCCGACGGCTCGAAGCGCTTCTGGCAGATCGTCGGTGACCGCTGCGCGTCGATCGGCGTGCGCGGCGCCTTCAGCGCCGAAACCTTGCGCCATAACGGCGTCAAGAATGTCGATGTCGTCGGCTGCCCCTCCATCTTCCGGACGCGCCAGCGCGATCTCGCCATCAAGGTTCCCGACCAGCGCGAAATCCGCAAGGTCGCCTTCAGCCTGCGCCGCGAATTCGACTCGAGCTACACCGCCAATCCGGAGGCCTATCTGCGCAACCAGCGCCAGGCCCTGCTCAAGGTCGACAGCCAGAGCGAGATGGTGATGTCCTCGCATGGCGAGCAGGAGGAGAAGGCCTTCTTCCTGCGTGACGAGACCGCCAAGGCCAAGGCGGTGGCCGAATTCGTCCATAGCGGCTGGTGGGATGGGCCCGACGATGCGCGGATGCGCGACATCTATGAACGCCGGCTTTTCAGCTTCTTCGATGTCGAGCGCTACGACGCCTTCGCCCAGGGGCAGGATCTCGCGGTTGGCTACCGTGTCCATGGCGTGCTACCGGCGGTGGCGCATGGCGTGCCGGGCGTGCTCGTCGCCTATGACACGCGCAGCCAGGAGCTGGCCGAGACGCTGAAGATCCCCGTCGTGCCGGAAGCCGCTCTGGCGGATGGCGGCTGGCGCGCGGTCTATCAGGAATCGGCGCTGAACGCGCTCTCGAAGTCCTATGCGCAATCCTATGACCGGATGAGCGGCTTTCTCGACCGGAACGGGATTCCCCACCGGATGTGAGGCCGAACCACGCCGGCGGGGCGCGCTGCTCCGCCGACACAACCGAGGGGGACCGCGGCGCAGCGCCGGCGGCCATAGCGGCAGGAGAAGACGATGAGGATCGAATACGACGCCGGCACCGCGCTCTCGATCATGCGTGCCAATCCCGTCCGAGGCTGGACCTCCGGCAAGGCCGATCGCATGGCCAAGGACCGGCTGACGACGGGCGATTTCCTCGATATCGATCACCGCGCGAAGTTCCAGATCGACCCGTCCTGGCCGATCTTCACCATGGGTTCGTGCTTCGCCCGCGAGGTCGAGAACGTCCTGATGATGCGCGGCCTGTCGCTGGTCACCAAGGGCCATGGCGTGCCGGCCGAGCATTTCGAGACCTGGAACGCGACGACCGGGCGCGGCGGCGGCGCCAATGGCGGCGAACTGAGCCGAGGCGCGCTGAACAAATATTCGGTGCGCTCGATGACGCATGAGCTCAGGCGCGTGCTGCTGGGCGAGACCTATCCGAATGACGGGCTGATCGAGCTCGCGCCGGATCAATGGTTCGATCCGCATGCGAGCGGCCTGCGTCTGCTCGACCGCGAGACCGCCTTCGCCAACCGCGAGCGCCTGACGGCCGCAACGGCGACGATCAAGCAGGCCCGCATCTGCTTCTTCACATTGGGCTTGACCGAAACCTGGCTGGATTCCGAAACCGGCCTGGCCATGAATGCCCATCCCGGGCCGGCCTGGCTGGCGCGCATGCCCGAGCGGTTCCGTTTCGTCGATTACGGCTATGATGCGACGCTCGCCGACATGCTGGAGATCATGACGATGATCCGCACGCATTGCCATCCGGAGATGCGGTTCATCGTCACCGTGTCGCCGGTGCCGCTGGGGGCGACCTTCAAGGATGCCGACGTCATCGTCGCCAATAGCGGTTCGAAATCGGTGCTGCGGGCGGTCGCGGAAGAGCTCTACCGGCGCTTCGATTTCGTCGACTACTTCCCGAGCTACGAGATCGTGCTCAACTCGCCGCGCGCGCTCGCCTTCCAGGAGGACCAGCTCCATGTCGCCCGCGACATGGTGGCGGGGGTGATGAGCACCTTCGAGCGCAGCTATTTCAGCGAGGCGGCGCAGACGAAGGCGGCCTGACCGGGCTGCATCGATCTTTCAGATCAACCGAGGCCAGCCTGCATAGGGGCCGCCGCCGCGCGCAAAGGGCGCGCGGCGGCGATGATTTTACACGGACGCATGTCCGCAACGAGGTTCTGCGATGGCGATTTTGGTTTCGGGCGGGGCCGGTTACATCGGCAGCCACATGGTGCTTGAACTCCTCGACCGTGGCGAGAGCGTGGTCGTGCTCGACAATCTCTCGACCGGCTTCTGGTGGGCCGTGCCGAAGGAGGTCGTGCTCGTGCAGGGCGACATCGCCGACCAGGAGCTGGTCGCGCGCATCATCGCCGAGCATGGCATTACCGAGATCGCCCATTTCGCCGCCAGGATCGTGGTTCCGGAATCCGTCTCCGATCCTCTCGGCTACTACCTTAACAACACGGTGAAGACGCGCAGCCTCTTGGAGAGCGCCGTGCGCGGCGGCGTCCAGCGGATCATCTTCTCCTCGACCGCGGCAGTCTACGGCGAACCCGCCATCAGCCCCGTGCCGGAAGAGATCGAACTCAACCCGATCAACCCCTATGGCCGCTCCAAGCTGATGAGCGAGTGGATGCTGTCCGACATCGCCCGGGCGCACGGCCTGGGCTTCGTCGTGCTGCGCTATTTCAACGTCGCCGGCGCCGATCCGAAGGGCCGCTCCGGCCAGTCCTCGCCCAACGCCACCCATCTGATCAAGGTCGCCGGCCAGGCGGCGCTGGGCCAGCGCGCCGCGCTCGAGGTCTTCGGCACCGACTATCCGACGCCCGACGGCACCTGCATCCGCGACTACATCCATGTCACCGACCTCGCCCGCGCGCATCTTTCCGCGCTCGACCATCTGCGCGCTGGGGGCAACAGCCTGACGCTGAACTGCGGCTATGGCCGGGGCTACTCGGTCAACGAGGTCGTGGCCGTGGTCAAGCAGGTCTCGGGCGTCGACTTCCCGGTGAAGCTGTCGGGCCGCCGCGCCGGCGACCCGGCCTCGCTCGTGGCCAAGGCCGACCGCATCCGCACTGAGCTCGGCTGGCAGCCGGAGCATGACGACCTCGAGGAGATCGTCCGCCAGGCCCTGAGCTGGGAGGACAAGCTCAGGACAAGGAACGCCGCCTGAGCTGCCCCGATCTCAGATCGCCACGCCATCAAACCCTGGACGGGCGATGACGGGCAGGGAGGCGCGGGCTGCCGCTGTTTCGACAATGGCGGGCCACCACGTGATCTCGCTTCCGCCGAAGATCGCCGCGCGCTCGTCCGGGCGTGCCCGGAAAAAGGGATAGAGCGCCTCGACCCGGGGCGCCGCCTTTGCATAGTCGAGCTGCGACAGCATCACCGGTTTGGCGAGCCCCGGATAAAGCCGCGGCGGGCTGACCACCGTATTGCCCCAGAGCCGGCGATAGAACGGGTAATGCTCGGGCCTCACGGCCGCCAGCATGATGTCCGCGTTGAAGTGTTCCATTGCCAGCCAGGGCAGCCGCAGCGTCAGATAGGCGAGCTCCGGCAGTTCGCGCGACCACTGAGCATCGGCCACGAAGCGCGTCGGATCGACCAGCACGCGGCCAGCCGCGATCTGCGGCAGGACCGTGTCCGGGAAGACGCCGGCGGTGGGAATCTCGGGGAGGCCGGGCACGCAGATGTTGAGGCGGATCGCGCCCGCCAACTCGCCATCGACATGGACGCCCAGGACGAGGCAATTCGATTGCTCATCGACCGGGTCGGTGAAGCGCTGCTCTTCGTTGGGAGCGATGGCGCCCTCGCGCAGATAGGCGCGATAGCGCAGGCGGAAGACGTTTTCACGGTCTTGGCGGCCAACGGCCATACGGTACTCGACCCGTTCGAGGGCGCGCATGACGCGATCGTTCAGGGACAACGCTTGATGAGCGACGGCGTGGACCATGATGCGACCGCGGATATGGTTAATCTGGATTAACCATCGTCGCCGCGGGGCTGCGTCGTCAAGCGGCACCCTGCACAAGATTCAGTCTGCCGCGGGATCGCTTGCAGCAGCGGACGACGAAGCGTGACAGCCGCGTGACCTCGTCGCTCAGATCTTGCTGTCGTCGTCGACGAGGGCGCTCAGGGTGCGTGCCGGTGCAGCGGCAGGCGCTCGACCGAAGCCGTCAGCGAGCGTGCCGCGAAAGCCGATATCAGGTCGCGAACCAGGGGCGTCGGCTGGGGTCGAGCGAGCAGATAACCCTGGACCTCGTCGATCACCCCCATCTTCGTCAGGCCGTCGAGCTGCTCGACCGTCTCGACGCCCTCGGCGACGACGGTCAGCCCCAGCTCCTTGCAGAGGCGCGCGATACCGACCAGGAGCGTCTGGTCCTTCTGCGTCTCGCGCCCGCCCGAGACGAAGGAGCGGTCGATCTTGATCTTGTGCAGCGGGAAGGACTGGAGATAGCTCAGGCTGGAATAGCCGGTCCCGAAATCGTCCAGCGCGATCTGCACGCCGAGGTCGCGCAGCTTGGTCAGCGTCGACATGGCCTGCGCGTCGTCATGCATCAGCGCCGATTCCGTCAGCTCGATCACGAGGCGCGAGGGTTTCAGCTTCGACCTCGCGAGCGCGACCGCGACGTCCTTGACGATGACGTCGCCGCGGAAATGTGTTGCGGAGATATTGACTGCGACCGAGACGCTGGCCGGCCATCGCATCGCCTCGCGGCAGGCCTTGTCGAGCACCGTCCGGCCGATCTGGTTGATCAGGCCGACCTCCTCGGCGATGCCGATGAAGTCGCCGGGGGCGACGATGCCGCGCTCGGGATGACGCCAGCGCAATAGCGCCTCGCAGCTCATGATCCTGCCGGACCCGATCGCGACGATCGGCTGGTAGAACATTTCGAACTGGTCGTGGGCCAGGGCCTCGCGAAGGTCGAGTTCCACGATGCGGCGCGTGCTGGCGGCCTCGATCATGCTGCTGTCGTAGAAACGCGCGCAACTGCGCCCGCTGGATTTGGCGGCATAGAGCGCGAGATCGGCGTTGCGGATGACGATGTCGGGATCGCGGCCGTCATCGGGGCTGATCGCGATGCCGATGCTGGCACTGCTGACGATGGCGTTGCCGTCGATCTCGTGGGGCAGGCTCAAATCGGCGCTGACGCGTGCCGTGATCTGTTCGAGCGCATGGCGATCGACGAGATCGGGAATGACGACGACGAATTCGTCGCCGCCGAGCCGCGCGATCAGGGATGCGGCACCCAGCAGCAGATTGAGCCGACGCGCGACCTCGACGAGCAGGGCGTCGCCATAGGGGTGTCCGAGGGTATCGTTGACCTTCTTGAAGTGGTCGAGGTCGATGAACAGGATCGCGAAACCCTGGTCCGGATTGGCCATCAGCGTCTGCAGATGCGTCTTCAGCAGGCTGCGGTTCGGCAGGCCGGTGAGCGGATCGTAATGCGCGAGCTGGCGGATCGTGTCCTCCTGCTGGCGCTGCTCGGTGATGTCCTCGATCACGACCACGGTGCCGGTGACGCCCGACGTCCGAAAGGTCAATTCCAGGACGCGGCCATCGGCCAGGCTCGCGGTCAGCCGCGCTTCGTGGTGATCGCGCAGCGCCAGGCGCGCGGCCAGCACGAGGCTGCGCAACTGGGCCCGGCCGATCAGCCCGGCGCGCTGGCAGCGGACCAGGAAGCGCCCGATACCGCGGCCAGGCTCGGCCAGGCCGGCTGGCAGCCCGACGATCGCGGGCAGGCGCCGATTGACGATGGAAAGCCGACCCCCTTGCTCGAACATGCACAGTCCGTGCGCCATGTTGTCGAGCGCGGCCTCGAGGCGGGCTGCCAGCAAACGCTCGCGCTTGGCCGAGATGACGGCGGTCGTCAGCGTCGCGCGCAGCTTGTCGGCGATTGACTTGAAGCTCAGCAGGAACGGCGCGAGCACGCAGGCGACCACCGCATAATGGGCGTGGCCGGCAAGGACCAGTCCGGCAAGCAGCGGCACCCCGGCGCAACTGAGCTGGGTCGCGACCAGCATCCGGCTGCCATAATTGCGTCCGGCGACGCCGATCATGTTCGCCAGCGTCATCGAGAAGGCGAGAAGCTGGACCGGCGGGCTCGCCTCGAGCGCGAAGGTCAGGAACGACCAGACCCCCAGCACGAAGACATAGAGCGATGAGAAGACGGTGTAGCGGAACTCCCAACGGGCAGCACCGTCGCGGTCTCGCATCTGCTGGGCAGCGGCCTTGAACTGCGCGACATCCGCGGCCCGGGTCAGCGTGAGGCACAGCAGAATGACGGCGCAGACATAGAAAGCCCGATGACCGGTCATGCCGGCGCTGAGAAACGCCGCCAGTACCGTGCCGCTGGACCCGATGATCAAGGTCCTGGGGTCGGCATAGAGCGAACGCACCAGAGAAATATAGACCTCGTCGCGTAATCCCTGATCGATCACACGAGGGGAGGTTTGGGGAGGCATCGGTCATCCCTACAAATCAAGTCCCGAGCAAGATCGCTGCTGACCGTTAAGATGTAGTTGTGGCCCTGCCGATGCGAATTCGCGATCCGCGATTACGTTCCGGCGCTCGACCGGAATGAATTAACAGGTCGGTTAGGCTCCCCGTGCAAATGTTCGCACAGACCAGCATTGCGGCACGATCGGAGATGATCGATGACATTTTCAATCGGCCGCGTCGTCCTCCTGACGAAGGGGCCGGCGGGCCTGCCCTGTGCCTCCTGCCTGTTCGACCTCGGCGAGGCCTCGGGAATGGCCGGCGCCGGGACGTGTCCGTTGAAGAGCGCGCTGCTGCGCCGCCTTGCGGGACGTGCGTCTGCTGGCGTTCCCGGCCGCGACACGTCCTGCGACGCGTTCACGGCGGGGTTCTGCGAGACCGAGCCCGATCAGGCGTTCGTGACCGAAGCAGCGGGCCTCAGGGCGCGGTTGTCCTGACGGGCTATGGTCGCGCCGACAGCATGCAGATCTTGCGCGCCACTTCGAAGGATGTCTCGAAGGCCGGGATCGGCAGGAATTCGAAGCGCGAGTGGAAGTTGTACGCGCCGGTGAAGAAGTTCGGAGTCGGCAGCCCCCGGGCCGAGAGCGCCGCGCCATCAGTTCCACCGCGCATCGGGATCAGCTTCGGCTCGATCTTCAGTTCCGCCAGGGCCGATAGCAGCAGGTCCACCGAGCGGCGGTCGTCTCCGAGGCTGTCGGCGATGTTGCCATAGGTGTCGGTGACGCTGCATTCGACGCGGCCGGTCGGATAGCGCGCCGCGATCTCTGTCGCGACATCGGCGACACGCCGCTTGCGTTGTCCGAAACGCTCCCGGTCGAATTCGCGGATCATCACCTTCAGGCGTGCCTGGCTGGTATTGGCGACGATGTCGTTGAACCAGAAATAGCCTTCGCGGCCTTCGGTGCGCTCCGGCGTTTCGGCGCGGTCGAACTCAGCCATGAAATCCTGCGCCATCAGCAGCGGATTGACCATCACGCCCTTGGCCGACATCGGATGGGCGCTGACGCCGGTGAAGACGAGCTCACCCGTTGCGGCATTGAAATTCTCGATGACGACCTCGCCGACCTCGCAGCTATCGATCGTGTAGGCGAAATCGCAGGCGAAGCGGGCGAGGTCGAGCGCCTTGGCGCCGCGCAGGCCGATCTCCTCGTCGGGGACAAAGGCGACGAGGATGTCGCCAGGGGCATCCTCGGGACCAAGCGTCGCCAGCAGCGTCATGACGATGGCGATGGCGGATTTGTTGTCGGCGCCGAGCACGCTGGTGCCGTCGCTCGTGATGATGTCGGCGCCCATCCAGGGCGTGATCTCCGGATGCTCGGCGACGCGCAGCCAGATATCCTGCTGCGGGTTCAGGCAGAGATCCTTGCCCTCGAAGCGCAGGATCTGCGGGTGGATGACGGGCGACAGGCCGGAATCGACCGTGTCGAGATGGGCAATGAAGCCGATCTTCGGTGCTCCCGGCTTCGTGCCGCGCTTCAGCGCAGTGACGGTGGCAAGGTCGTCGACGACGACGTTCTCGAGGCCCAGCACGCGCAGTTCGTCTGCCAGCTGGTTGGCAAGAGTCTGCTGGCCAGGCGTACTTGGCAGGGTCGTGGCTTTCGCATCGCTCTGGCTCTCGACCGCGACATAGCGGAAGAAGCGCTCGATCAACTGCTCGCGAATGGTCATGGCGTCTCCGATGCCGTCGAATGACGCCGGACGTTTCGCGTCAGGCGCTCAGCGGTTGCTCCCGCATACCGAATTCCCGGCCGGGAATCGAGGCGAGCAGCGCCTTCGTATAGGCATGCTGCGGATTGCCGAAAACCTCGCCGATCGGGCCGGCCTCGACCACTTCGCCATTCTTCATCACCGCGACGAGGTCGCAGACCTGTGCCGCGACGCGCAGGTCGTGCGTGATGAAGACGATCGAGAGACCGAGCCGCTGGCGCAGATCGGCCAGCAGCTTCAGCACCTGCGCCTGGACGGAGACGTCGAGCGCCGAGACCGGCTCGTCGGCGACGAGGACGCGCGGCTCCAGCGCCAGCGCGCGGGCGAGCCCGATGCGCTGGCGCTGGCCGCCGGAGAACTCATGCGGGTAGCGATCGGTCGCCGCCGGATCGAGGCCGACCAGCCCGAACAGCTCCTTGGCACGGATCATGGCCTGTGGCCGCGGCGTGCCGTGAACGATCAGGCCCTGCGCCACCGCCTCGCCGGCCTTTCGGCGCGGGTTCAGCGAGGCGAAGGGGTCCTGGAACACCATCTGGATATGGCGGGTCGCTTCACGCAGCTCCGCTCGCGTCAGGCTGGCGATATCGGTGCCCGCGATGCGGATGGCGCCGCTTTCGGGATCGATCAGGCGCACAAGGCAACGCGCCAGCGTCGACTTGCCGGAGCCGGATTCGCCGACGATGCCGAGCGTCGCGCCTTTCGGCAGCACGAGCGAGACATCCTTGACCGCATGGGTGACGCGCTGCCCACGTCCGAGGAAGCCGCCGGTGCGATAGGTTTTCGAGACGTGCTCGATGGTCAGGATCGGCTCGGCGGCGAATTCACGCGGGGGCGGCGCCTTCAGCGGCGGCACGGCGGCGATCAGTTGCCTGGTATAGGCGTGCTGCGGGTTGTCGAGCACCTCCGCCGCGGTGCCCTGTTCGACGACCCGGCCCTGACTCATCACCGCGACGCGGTCGGCGATCTCGGCGACCACGCCGAAATCATGCGTGATGAACAGGACGGCCGTGCCCTTGCGCTTCTGCAGGTCGCGGATCAGTTCGAGGATCTGCGCCTGGGTGGTGACGTCGAGCGCGGTCGTCGGCTCGTCGGCGATCAGCACCTTCGGGTCGAGCGCGAGCGCCATGGCGATCATGGCGCGCTGGCGCTGACCGCCGGAGAGCTCGTGCGGATAGGCCTTGGCGGCTGCGAGCGGATCGGGGATGCGGACTTCTTCCAGCAGGGCCTGAACCCTGTCCCTGATCTGCGCCTTGCCGAGATCGGTGTGCAGCTCGAACATCTCGCCGATCTGGTCGCCGATGGTGCGCAGCGGGTTCAGCGCCGTCATCGGTTCCTGGAAGATCATGGCGATGCCGGCGCCCCTGACCTTGCGCATTTCGGGCTCGCTGAGGCCTGCGAGATCGCGGCCCTCGAACAGGATGCGCCCGCCATCGATCGCGACGCCCGGCGGCAGCAGCCGCATCACGGCGTTCGCCGTCATCGACTTGCCCGAGCCGGACTCGCCGACGACGCAGAGGATTTCGTTGGCCTGGAGGGCGAGCGAGACCTCGCTCATGGCGTGCGGCCGGTCGGCGTTCTTCGGGAGCCGGACGCTGACCGCGTCGAGGGTGAGGATCGCGCTCATCGGCCCTTCAGCCTCGGGTTCAGGGCATCGTTCAGGCCTTGGCCCACGAGCGAGACGGCGAGCACGGTGACGAGGATGGCGACGCCGGGAATGGCCGAGACATACCATTGCACCCGCAGCACGTCGCGGCCGGCACCGATCAGGTTGCCCCAGGAGGCGACATTGGGGTCGGAGAGCTTGAGGAAGGCGAGCGCGCTTTCGAGCAGGATCGCGATCGCCATCACGACGCTGGCATAGACGATGACCGGCGGCAGGGCGTTGGGCAGGATCTCGCCGAAGATCAGCTTGACGTCGCGCAGACCCAGCGTGCGCCCGGCCTGGACGAATTCGCGGTTGCGCAGCGACAGGAACTCGGCGCGCGTCAACCGCGCCGAGGCCGGCCAGGAGACGATGCCGATGGCGACGGTGACGGTTGTGATGGTCGAGCCGAAGACGGCGACGAGCACCAGCAGCAGGATGAAGTTGGGCAGGGTCTGGAAGGCCTCGGTGACGCGCATCAGCGCGGTATCGACCCAGTCGCCGTAATAGCCGGCGAAGGCGCCGATGGTGATGCCGATGAACACCGAGATGACGGTGGCGACCAGGCCGATCAGCAGCGAGATGCGGGCTCCGTGGAAGATCTGGGCGGCGATGTCGCGGCCGGAATTGTCGGTGCCGAGCAGGAAGCGCGGATTGCTGAACGGCCAGATCAGCGGCCGCCCGGCCAGCGCCAGCGGATCGCGCGGATACAGCCAGTCGGCGCTCAACGCCATCGCCAGGACGAGGATCAGCAGCAGGAGGCCGATCACGGCCGGCGGGCTGCGGAAATAGAGCTTGAGGAAGGACACGACTCAACCCCCCGTCGTGATGCGCGGGTCGAGCCGGGCATAGAGCAGATCGACGATGAAGTTGACGACGATGACCAGCAGCGCCGAGACGAAGACGATGCCGAGCAGCGTGTTGAGGTCGCGCTGGATGACCGATTCATAGGCGAGGCGGCCCAGGCCCGGCAGCGAGAACACGCTCTCGACCACGACCGAGCCGCCGAGCATCGTGCCGGCCTGCAGGCCGATCAGCGTCACCATCGGCAGGAGGGCGTTGCGCAGGACGTGACGCACCACGACGCGCGTCTCGTCCATGCCCTTGGCGCGGGCGGTGCGGACGAAATCGAGCGTCAGCACCTCCAGCATCGAGCCGCGCATGATGCGCAGGTAGATCGCCATGTAGAACAGGCCGAGCGTCAGCGTCGGCAGGACGAGATGGCTGGCGATGTCGAGCGTGCGGCGCCAGCCCGTCAACCCGACCGTGATGTCCTCGAATCCTCCGGCCGGCAGCCATTGCAAATAGATCGAGAAGACGACGATCGCCATCAGCCCGAACCAGAAGGTCGGCATCGCGTAGAAGACGAGGCCGAGTGTCGAGATCAGCGTGTCCGGCCAGCGGTTGACGCCGCGCGCGGCGATGACGCCGAAGATCAGGCCGAAGAAGAAGGCGAGCGAGAGCGAGGCCGTCATCAGCAGGATCGTCGCCGGCAGGCGCTCGGCGATCACGGTCGCGACCGGTTTGCCGTAGATCGCCGAGAAGCCGAGATCGAGCCGGACGAGGCGCCAGAGATACTGGCCGAGCTGGGCCCAGGCCGAGACGTCGAGCCCATAGAATTCACGCAGTTGCCGCGCTGTCTCGGCATCGCCGCCGCCCATCTGCGCCATCAGGGCATCGACCGTGTCGCCCGGCGCGAATTGCAGAAGGGCGAAGACCCCGATCAGGATCAGCACGAGGGTCGGAATCGAGGCGGCGAGACGCCGCCCCGCAAGGGTCAGGATGCGCATGGGACCGACTTTAGCAGACCGCTTCGGAAGACGAAGCCTTCACTCGGCCAACCACAGATCGTGCCAGGAGCTCGAACCCCAGCGCGGCGTATTGGAATGGTTGCGCGCCTTGGCGCTGATCGCGGTCAGGAAGATCTGCTCGATCGGCGTCCAGATCGGAATCTCGGTGTTGGCGAGGCGGACGAAATCGCCATAGAGCGCCTTGCGCTTGGCGACGTCGACCTCGGTGGCCGCGTCGTCGATGATCTTGTCCATCGTCGGGTTGGTCCAGTCCCACTGGTTGGTCCAGGGCGCGCCCTTGGGCTGGCCGGAGCGGTACCAGACCGTGGTCGAGACAGCCGGGTCGTTGCGGTACTGGTGCCAGCCGGTGGCAAGGTCGAAGGCATGGTCGTCATAGACCTGTTTCAGGAACCCGCCGCCATCGGTGCGCACAACCTCGACCTTGATCCCGACTTCGGCCAGCGACTGCTGGATGAAGGTGGCGAACAGGGTGATGTCCTCGCCCCAGGGTGCGGGCAGGAGGCGCAAGGAGAAGCGGGTGCCGCCGGCGCCGGCCTTAAAACCGGCTTCGTCGAGCAGCTTGGCGGAGAGCTTCTTGTCGAAGGCGTATTGCGGGCCGTTATCGGCCGGATAGAAATCGGTCGAGACGGAGGGGACCGGGCCGGTGCCGGGCTTGGCGTAATCGCCGAGGAAGTTCTCGATGAAGAAGGGAATGTCGAGCGCATGCGCGATGGCGCGGCGCACCCGGATGTCGGCGAGCTCCTTGCGGCGGAAGTTGAACTCGACCGTGTTGGTGCGGGCGTTGCCCTCGTTGCCCTTGGTCGAGACGATGAAGCGCGGATCCTTGCCGAGGCGGGCGGCGTCCGAGATCGTCAGGCCCGAGAAGGGGCTGTAATGGATCTGGCCGGCTTCCATCTGGGCTGCGGCGGCCGCACGGTCGGTGACGACGCGCCAGACGATGCGGTCGAGATAGGGCGCATTCGGGCGCCAGTAATCGGGGTTGCGGTCGGCGATGACGTGCTGGCCGCGCTCATAGGTGGCGAACTTGAACGGGCCGGTGCCCACGGGTGCGAGGTTCACCGGGTTCTGGCGGATGTCGCCCTTGCCCTCGTAGAGATGGCGCGGCGAGACATAGCCGAGATCGGGCAAAGCGCGCAGCAGCAGGCCTAGCGGCATCGGGCGCTCATAGCGGAACACGGCGGTCAGCGGGTCGGGCGTGTCGACGGCTGTGAGGAAGAGCTGCAGCGTGGTGCCGTAGTTCAGGATCTTCTTCCACATCTCCATCGCGGTGAACTGCACGTCGGCGGAAGTGAAGGGCTTGCCGTCATGCCATTTCACGCCGTCGCGCAGCTTGAAGGTGATGGTCTTGCCGTCGGGCGCCGCTTCCCAGCTCGTGGCGAGCACGCCGACGGGGTTGCCGGCCGCGTCGAGATCGACGAGCTGCTCCTGGATCTTGCCGCCGATGATGTAGACGCCGGTCGAGGCCTGCAGGCTCGGGTTCAACTGGCGCTGCTCGGCGCCGTAATGGACCGTGAAGACGCCGCCCTTGCGCGGTGTCTCCTGCGCGAACAGCGAGCGCATCGGGAAGGCGACGCTGGAGGCGATGGCGGCGCTGGTCAGGAGCGCGGCGCGGCGGGTCATGTCCATGGGGAAATCCTCGTTCGTGAGGGCATGCTGAGGGAAACGATGCGAGCGGCGAGCGCGACCGTCAACGGTGGTCGCGCCGAAAAAGCAGGCGTGCGTGCTATTGCGGCAGGAAGCTCACGACGATGCCGTTGGCGGCGCTTGCGGCCACGCTCACCGCGCCGTCATGGGCAGTCGCGAGAGCGCCGAGCGCGGCCTTCGCGCCGTCGAGATCATTGCTCGCCAGGACGATCGCAGCCGCGCCCTCGCTCGCCGCGCCCTCGCGCACGGCCGCGGGGTAGCGGCGCGTGAAGCCGGCGGCGTCGTAGAACAGGATATCGGCGCGCTTGCCGCCGGAGGGCACGAGCCAGCCGTCGCCATCGGCACGGGCGGGCTCATCGATCAGGCGGCCGAGATGCTCGGCCGCGGCCTTGGGATCGGAACTGAGAACTTCGAGGCGGACGATCCGCTGTACGCCGTTGGCATGATCCAGCAAACCGGGAATCCACACCGTCTCCCGGGTCAGGTGTTGGCAGGCGAAGATGCGCAAGCCGCCCGGCTGCTCGTTCAATGGCCAGCGGAAGACGTTGAACCTGGCCTCTCCAGTGCCGCCGCCGGGCAATTCGACCGGACGGCCGAAATGAATGGGGCCGAGCGCGTAGAAGCCGCGACTCTTGAGTTCGGCCGCGCCGGCCGCGGCGTCATCGGTGGTGAAGGCGGCGCGTTCGAGGCCCTCGCGCTTGGCGAGATAGTCGCGCGTCGGCTTGTTCTGCTCGGTTTCGGTGAGGATGCCGAGCAGCTCGACATAATCGTCGCCGAACATGATCGTGTAGTTGCCGGTGCCGAGGATCGGCGAATGGGTGCCGCGCGGCGAGACGGTGAAGCCGAGGCGCTGCCACTGGGCGGCGGCGGCATCGAGATCGCGAACGGTCACCACGACATGATCGAGGCCGAGAATGTGCTTGAGCGGCATGATGGCCCTGATCTTAAAATCCGTTGGAGGCCGAGTTCATCCGAAGAGACGGCGTGGCGCAACCACCTGCCTCGACGTTTCCGACAGCCCCCTGTTGCATCGCACACATAGAGGTTGGGGGATGAAAATTCCAAGTGGAGAATGATATATCGCGAATTTTGGAATAACGTATTCGTTTGTGTGGTCTTTCATGGAAGATCTATCTCTGCTCGGCCCCTGGGTGAAAGAACCCCCCTCTTGCCTCAACAGGAAGGGGCGGCAAGGATGCGCCCGACCGGCCGTTTCGATCCCGCGCCGGCTGAACACCATCTGGAAAGAAAACGCATGGCCGCTTCCGCCTCCGTCACCTGGCCACCCTCGCTCTGGGCCGCGACGGCACAAGCCGGTCCCGCGCTGAGCCCACTCGAGGGCGACATTCAGGCGGATGTGGTGGTGATCGGTGCGGGCTTCACCGGATTGTCGACCGCTATCCATCTGCGCGAGAGCGGCGTCGAGGTCGTGGTGGTCGAGGCCGCGGAGCCGGGCTGGGGCGCATCGGGGCGCAACAACGGCCAGGTGATCCCAACGCTGGCGGGCCATGACCCCTCGGCGATGGTGGCGCGTCATGGCGAGGCCGGCGAGCGCTTCAACGCGGTGCTGCGCGACAGCGCCCAGTACCTGTTCGACCTCGTGCGCAAATACGATGTACCGGCGGAGGCGGAACAGGCGGGCTGGGTCCAGCCGGTGCATTCACCGGGACGGTTCAAGCTCGCCGAGAAGCGCGTGCGCGAATGGTCGGCGATCGGCGCGCCGGTCGAACTGCTCGACCGCGCGGCGACGGCGCAGATGCTGGGGTCAGAGGCCTGGTTCGGCGGCTTCTGGAACCGGACCGGCGGCCATATCAACCCGCTGGCCCTGGCGCGCGGGCTGGCCGAGGTCGCGCTGAAGCTCGGCGCGACGATCCATGCACGCTCGCCTGTCGCCAGGATGGGGCGCGAGGGCGACCGCTGGGTGGTCAGGACGGCGAAGGGCTCGGTGACGGCGCGCGCGCTGGTGCTGGCCACGAACGCCTATACCGGCGAGTTCGAGCGCGGGCTTGCGCCGGAGATCGCCGAGGAGGTCATCCCGGTGCTGTCCTGGCAGATGGCGACCAAGCCGATCAGCGACAACATCGCCAAGACGATCATCCCCGGCCGGCAGGCGGTGTCGGACACGCATCGCGAGCTTTATTTCGCCCGTTGGGATGCGCGCAACCGGCTGGTGACAGGCGGAGCGGCGGTGTTCCCGGGTGCAGGCGGCAACAATCTGCGCGGGCCTGTCGGAGAGCGACTGAAGCGGCTCTGGCCGCAGCTTGGCGAGGTCTCGTTCGACTATGTCTGGTCGGGCTATATCGGGATGACGCCGGACGATGTGCTGAAGCCGCAGGTGCCTGGCTATCCGCGCATCCATCAGCTCGGGCCCAACGGCTTCGGCTGGGTCGGTTGCAATGGGCGGGCGGTCGCGCTCTCGATTTCGCTCGGGCGCGAACTGGCGCAGGCGACGCAAGGCGTGCCGCTGGGAACGCTGGGCCTGCCGCTGTCGGAGCCGAAGGCGCAGCCGATGCGGGACGTCATCCGCCGGATCGCGCCTTTCGCCCTGCCGCTCTACCGGGCGCTGGATGCCAGGGAGATTTAGAGTCTGATGATTTCACTCGGCAACACGCCGTCATCCTGGGCGGCCGAAGGCTGTCCCGGGATCCATCATAGGGCAGCGACGGTGCGCTATGATGGATCCCGGAGCTGCGCCGCTTCGCGGCTTGTCCAGGATGATGCGGTGTTTCCACGCAGAATTACCATGCTTTAGGGCAAAGCCGCAAAGGGCTGTGCCTCCAAGAAGGCTCGCGCGGCCCGCATTGAGCCGGGTTCGAGCGTGGCAATGCGGGCCAGCAGGTCCTCAACGATCTCGACCGGCGAGGCGCGCCTCGATCGCACCAAATCGGCCAGTTCATGGGCCGAGAGCGAGGAGAGCCGGCCGGTGTCGGTCGTGTCCATCGCGGGCTCTCCGATAGGCGCCGCTGCCGGTTTCAGGCTCGTTTCTCCCAGGCTTCGACATCGAGGAAGGTGCTCTGGTAGGAGGCGCCTTCGCCGATATCGGTGAGACGGTCGGAGCAGAGCATGTTGACCGTGCCGTCGACCGCCTCCGTGCCCGGACGCTGGCCGGGCACGAGGATGACGCCGGGCTGGATCTCGTCGGCGACGCGCAGCACGAGACCGATCGCGGCGCGGTCGTTGAACAACCGGACCTTGGCGCCGCTTTCCAGGCCGCGCCGTGCGGCATCCTCAGGGTGCAGCACGCAGAAGGGTTGGCCCTCGCGCTTGCGCAGGAAGGAGACGCCTGAGAAAGCGGTGTGCGGCTGGAAATAGGAGGGGGCCGTCAGCAGGCGCAGCGGCCAGGTGCCGGCATCGGCGACCTCCTGTTCGTCGGGCTGCCAGTCCGGCATCGGCGAGACGCCCTGATCGGCGAGCGCCTGCGAATAGATTTCGAGCTTGCCCGATGGGGTGCCGAAGCTCTGGCCGGCGGCCGGGGCCACCTTCACCGGGACGCCATCAAACAGGCTCGACGGCTCGACGGCAGCGACCGCGCCGGTCGAGCCCTTGAAGAACTCCGGCAGGATCTCCTTCTCGCTCTTGGAGAAGATCGGGTCGGTCACGCCCATGCGCCGGGCGAGTTCCTGCGCCAGCCGGAAGTTCGACCAGGCCTCCCCCTGCGGCGCGACGGCCGCGGGCGAGTACTGCATGTAGTAATTGCCGTAGCCGCGGTAGAAATCCTCGGTTTCCAGATAGGTGGTCGCGGGCAGGACGATGTCGGCGTAAGCCGCCGTATCGGTCATGAACGGGTCGTGGACGACGGTGAAGAGGTCCTCGCGCGCGAGCCCCTCGCGGACCTTGCCGGCTTCGGGGCAGGTCACGGCCGGGTTGTTGGCGGCGACGAAAAGCGCGCGCAGCGGCGGGTCGCGCATCTCCAGCAATTCGCGCCCGAGCAGGCTCTGGTTGACGAGCCGGGTCGTCGCGGGGCCGGAGGGCGGCTTGCGGACGGCGGAGAAGTTGAAGTCCATCGAGCCTGCGGTCAGTAGCAGCGCTCCGCCGCCGGGGCGGCCATAGGCGCCGGTGACGGCCGGCAGCGTGGCCACCGCGCGCAGGGCCTGGCCGCCGCGGGCAAGGCGCGTCATGCCCTCGCCGATGCGGATGAAGGAGCGCTTCGCGGCGCCATACATCGCGGCGAGCTTCTCGATATCGGCGACGGAAAGGCCGGTGACCTCCGAGACATAATCCGGCGTGAAGCGCGGTACAGTCTCGCGCTCCCACTGGTCGAAGCCGAGCGTGTTCGCCGCGAGATAGGTGCGGTCGCAGAGGCCGTCGCGGACGAGGATATGGACGATGCCCAGCGCCAGTGCCGCATCGGTGCCGATGCGGATCGGCAGGTGCCAGTCGGCGCTGGCGGCGGTGCGGCTGCGGCGCGGGTCGATGACGACGACCCGCACGCCCCGTTTGCGGGCGATTTCGAGCTTGGCCCAGAAATGCACGTTCACCGCCATCAGGTCGCAGCCCCAGGCGATGACGAGGTCGGAGTCGACGACGGATTCAGGGTCCGCGCCGCCGACGGGGCCAAGCGTCATGTCCCACGCGGTTTCGCAGCAGGAGTCGCAGACGGTGCCGGCCTGCAGACGGCTGGTGCCCATCGCATAGAACAGGCCGTTGACGATGTGGCGGTTCATCTGGCCCTGATGGGCGCTGTAGGCGTAGCCGAGCAGGGCGAGCGGCCCCGATTCCGCAATAATCGCCTTCCACTTCGCGGCGATCTCGTCGAGCGCCTCGTCCCAGGTGATGGCCTCGAACTGACCGGAGCCTTTCGGGCCGGTGCGGCGCAGCGGGGTCTTCAGGCGCTCGGGCGAATGCACCAGCTCAGCATCGCGGTTGACCTTGGCGCAGGCGAAGCCGGCGGTGAAGGGCTGGTCCGGATCGCCCGAGATCTTCGTAATCCTGTCGCCCCCGACATGGGCGATGAGGGAGCACATGTCGGGGCAGTCATGGGCGCAGGCCACGCGAACGGTCTTCATCGGGCATCCTCGATCCAGCATGACCGCGGACATATTCCGGGCATGCGCGCCAACGTCAGATCCGAACTAGAAAAGGTGCAATGGCCACTTTGCGTGGAGCCGGCGGGCCACTTTGCACGCGTCTCGACGATGCCGGCGCGATCGGCGCGACAGGCCCGGACAGCCTGCTACGGAGTGTCTGCCCGGATCGTTGCGGTTTCGTGGGCCTGCGCCGTGAAGCGTGCGGGAGCGCCCGGTCTGCCGTCGCTGACCGATCTGGCGATGCGGCCGAGTTCCGCCGCTGCGGCGCGCAGCTTGTGGTTGTCGAAGCCGGAATAGCCGAGCACGAGCCCCTGCCGGCGGGGCGCAGCAATGTAGTGCGGGCTGACCGGCTTGACGATCAGGCCCTGCCGCCGCGCGGCTTCGGCGACGGCGATGTCGGAGGGCCCGTCGCGGAAATGGATCACGAGCTGGATGCCGCATTCCGGCACCTCGATGTCGACGAGATCGCCGAGGTGTCGGTCGATCGCCTCGACGACGACGTCGCGCGCCTCCTTGTAGCGCTGGCGCATCCGCCGGATATGGCTGGTCAGGAAGCCCTGCCGCATGAACTCGGCCGTCATCGCCTGCTGCAGCGTCGGCGGCGAACGGTCGCTGAGGAAGCGCGCGCCGCGGAAGACGTCGATCAGATGGTGTGGGACGACTGCAAAGCCGAGCCGGATACCGGGAAACAGCACCTTGCTGAGCGTGCCGACATAGACGACGCAGCCGCCGCGATCGAGCCCCTGCAGGGAGGCGAGTGGGCGGCCGGCATAGCGGAACTCGCTGTCGTAATCGTCCTCGATGATCCAGGCGCCGGTCTGCGAGGCCCAGGCCAGCAATTCGAGGCGGCGCGACATGCTCATCACGGCGCCGGTCGGGTACTGGTGCGAGGGCGTGATGTAGACGGCGCGGGCCTGGCTTGCAGCGGCGATGCCGGCGGCGACGTCGAGCCCGTTCTCGTCGACGGGGACGGGGACGAGCCCGGCGCCTGCCGCGGCGAGGGCCTCCCGCGTCGCGCCATAGCCGGGATCCTCGACCCAGACGGGGTCGCCGGGGTTGAGCAGGGTGCGGATCGACAGGTCGATGGCCTGCTGGGCGCCCGACAGGACGATGACCTGCTCCTCGTCGCACTGGACGGCGCGGGCGGCACGCAGATAGGCCGCTATCTCCCGGCGCAGCGGCGCTTCGCCGCTGGGATCGGCATAGGACAGGTTGATCGGATCGAACTGGCGCATCTGCTCGGCGCCGATCCGCCGCCAGGCCTCGACCGTCTTGGCATCGACCGAGCAGCAGCCGGCGGCGAAGGGCAGGCTGCCGGGCGGCGTCAGTTCCGCCGCGAAGCGGCCATAGCGCGCGCCGGCCACGGAGACGATCTGGCGCGGAGCGGAACCATCGGCGCCTGCGACTTGCGTCGGTGTGACGATGGCCGAGGGCACGTCGTCGGAGACATAGGTGCCGGAGCCCTCGCGGCCGACGACATAGCCCTCGGCGAGGAGCTGGTCATAGGCCGAGACCACGGAGGTGCGCGAGACCTTCAGGCGCAGCGCGAGATCGCGGCTCGAGGGCAGCTTGCTGCCGGGCGCCAGGGTGTTGGCCACGACCGCCTCGCGCAAAGCGAGATAGATCTGCTGGAAGATCGGGCGCGCGCTGGCATGGTCCAGGGTCAGGTGGAACAGGTCGGACCATTTCGCGCGGGACGGCTTCTGTCGCATCGGGCGGGCTCCCCCTGGAGCAATTCCAAGCAACCGCCATGCCATGTCAAGGCACGAGCCGCCGAAAGTGGCCTGCTTGATTGCGTCGCAACTGGCTCTTCTGGAAACCACTCTCCTGCGATTTCGTGCTGCTGCGCCCGATCCTGCCGCCCCGGAACAGCCATGCCGTACGTCGTCACGGAAAACTGCATTCGCTGCCAATACATGGATTGCGTCAGCGTCTGCCCGGTCGATTGCTTCCGCGTGGGCGAGGCGATGCTGGTCATCCATCCCGACGAATGCATCGACTGCGGTGTCTGCGAACCGGCCTGTCCGGCCGAGGCAATTCGTCCCGATGACGACAAAGAAGGGATACGATGGCTTGCGTTCAACGCCCGCTTCGCAGAGGAGTGGCCTCGCATCTGCGAGAAGGGCACCCCTCCTGAAGATGCCGACGACTGGCGCGGCCGCTCCGGCAAATCCGCGATGGTCTTCGGCGCAGAGGGGCCTTGATCGCTAAAGCGCGGAACGAAACGGGTTGGACTGAAAGAAGCGAGCATGAGCAACCAGTATGTCGAGAAGGTCCTGTCGGTTCATCATTGGAACGACACGCTGTTCAGCTTCCGCGCGACCCGCAATCCCGCCTTCCGCTTCGAGGCCGGCCAGTTCGCGATGATCGGCCTGTTGGTCGAGGGGCGTCCGCTGCTGCGCGCCTACTCCATGGCCTGCGCGCCCTATGACGACGAGCTCGAATTCTTGAGCATCAAAGTCCAGAACGGTCCGCTGACCTCGCGGTTGCAGAAGATCGTGCCCGGCGACGAGGTTTTGATCGGGCGCAAGGCGACCGGCACGCTGCTGCATGACAATCTCGTGCCGGGCCGCAACCTGTATTTCCTCTCCACCGGAACGGGTCTCGCGCCCTTCATGAGTCTGATCCGCGACCCCGCGACCTATGAGCGCTTCGAGAAGGTCGTGCTCGTGCATGGTGTCCGGCTGGTGTCGGAACTGGCCTATGAGAATTTCATCCGCAAGGAACTGCCGGCCGACGAGCTGATCGGCGAGATGGTCTCCTCGCAACTGATCTACCATCCGACGGTGACGCGCGAGGCTTATCCGAACCGTGGCCGCGTCACCGAGCTGTTCGCCTCCGACGACTGGTTCGCGTCGCAGGGCCTGCCGGTGGTCGATGCCGAGCATGACCGGGTGATGCTGTGCGGCAGCCCCGCCATGCTGGCCGACATGAAGGTCATGCTGGAAGGCAAGGGCTTCGTCGAGGGCTCGAGCTCGACGCCTGCGAGCTATGTGGTGGAGCGCGCCTTCGTCGAGAAGTGACGCGAGGCATCGCCGCACGGCGGAGGGGGCTGCGATGGATCAGGCCGGTGATCTGGACGCGGAGATCCGCTCGCGCTTCGGCGAGGATCCGGAGCGGACGCTGCGCGACAACCTCGCTGCCGTAGAGGAGCGGATCGTTGTGGCCTGCGCCCGCGCCGGGCGGGCACGCTCGGCGGTCCGGCTGCTTCCGGTCAGCAAGACAGTTCCGGTCGAGGTCGTCCGGCTGGCCGTCGGCATCGGCATGACCACCCTCGGCGAGAACAAGGTCCAGGAGGCGAAGGGCAAGGCCGAGGTGCTGGCCGGGCTCGGCGTCGACTGGAGCGTGATCGGCCATCTCCAGACCAACAAGGCGAAGGCGATGGTTTCCTTCGCTTCGGAATTCCAGGCGCTGGACAGCCTTCGGCTGGCGGCTCTGTTGCATGAGAGCCTGGTTGCGGCGGGGCGTACACTCGATGTCTTCGTGCAGGTCAATACCTCCGGTGAGGAGAGCAAGTACGGCATTGCGCCGGAGGAGGCCGACGCCTTCGTCGGTGAACTCGGCCGTTTTCCGTCGCTGAAGCCGAAGGGCTTGATGACGCTGGCGATCCTCAAGGGCGGCGCCGAGGAGGTGCGGGCCTGCTTCCGCCGGCTCCATGCGGTGCGGGAGCGGCTGCAGAAGACGAGAGCTGACTGCGGCATCAGCCTGCTCTCTATGGGGATGACCGGCGATTTCGAGATCGCGATCGAGGAGGGAGCCGATATCGTCCGGGTGGGGCAGGCGATCTTCGGCAAGCGCCCGACCGCGGATGGCCATTTCTGGCCGGGGCTGCTGCCGGTGGCCTAAGCGCTCTGGCCAGCCACGATCCGGCGATGCTGCCCATCCATTGTGCAGCCGGCGAGATTTCGCCCTTGGAGCCGCGGAGCGGGCGTGATTACCTGCGCCGTCTCGCAAGTCCGCCCGGAGCCTTCGCCTCATGTCGCCACGTATCGCCTTCGGCGGTTTCCTGCACGAGACCAACACTTTCGCACCAAGCAAGGCGCCGCTCGACGCTTTCATCCAGGGCGGCGGCTGGCCGGCTCTGGCGCGAGGCGAGGCGATTCTCGCCGCGGTCGACAAGGTCAATGTCGGCGCGTCCGGCTTCGTTACGACGGCGCGCGGGCTGGGCTGGGAGATGGTGCCGACGCTGTGGTGCGCGGCGAGCCCCTCGGCCGAAGTCACGGCCGAGGCTTTCGAGACGCTGCTGGGCGAACTGGTCGAAGCGATCACGGCGGCGCTGCCGCTCGACGGCGTCTATCTCGACCTTCACGGCGCGATGGTCGCGGAAGGCTTCCCCGACGGCGAGGGCGAGACGCTGCGGCGGGTGCGCGAGGCCATCGGGCCGGATGTGCCGCTGGTGGCGAGCCTCGACCTGCATGGCAATGTCACGCAGTTGATGGTCGACAGCGCCGACGGCCTCGTCGCCTATCGCACCTATCCGCATGTCGACATGGCGCTGACCGGCAGCCGGGCCACGACCTATCTCGCCCGGCTGATCGGCACGACGAAGCGCGATGCCAAGGCCTTCCGCCAGATCCCCTATCTGATCCCGATCGCCTGGCAGGCGACGGCGATGGAGCCGTGCCGGACGATCTATGGCGAGCTTGCTGCGCTCGAAAACGAGAGCGTCCCGACGCTCTCCTTCCTGCCCGGATTTCCGGCCGCCGATTTCGCCGATTGCGGGCCGACCGTCGTGGCCTATGGCGCGACGCAGGAAGATGCCGACCGCGCCGCGGATGCCGTGACGGCCCGCGTGATGGCGAGCGAGGCTGCGTTCAACGGCAAGGTGTTCGAGCCCGACGAGGGCGTTCGCGAGGCGATGGCGCTGGCGACTGGGGCGACCAAGCCAATCGTGATCGCCGACACGCAGGACAATCCCGGTGCCGGCGGCGATTCCGACACGATGGGCATGGCGCGGGCGCTGGTGCGCAATGGCGCGGTACGTGCCGCCATCGGCCTGATCGTCGATCCGGAGGTCGCGGCGCAGGCGCATCAGGCCGGCGTCGGGGCGACGATCAAGGCGGCGCTAGGGGCAAAGTCCGGCATTCCCGGCGATATTCCGCTCGAAGGCGAGTTCACCGTCGAGCAGCTTTCGGATGGGCGTTTCGTTGCGCCCGGCCCGTTTTTCGGCGGTTCGCGGATGAATCTCGGGCCTTGCGCGGCGCTGCGCATCGGCGGGGTCCGCATCGTCGTCGCCTCGCGCAAGGCGCAGATGGCGGATCAGGCGATGTATCGCCAGGTCGGCATCGAGCCGACCGAGCAGGCGATCCTCGTCAACAAGAGCTCGGTGCATTTCCGAGCCGATTTCGAGCCGATCGCGCAGGCGGTGCTGGTCTGTGCCGCGCCCGGCCCGATGCCGGTCGACCCCTCCGTGCTGCCGTGGAAGCATCTGCGGCCGGGCTTGCGCACGGCGCCGCTCGGCCCAGTCTTCGGCTGACCATCTCCTTCCCTTCCGGAGTCATCGCTTCATGCCTGCCCTTCCCGAGATCGACGCCTTCAAGGACGACCTCGCCGCCATCCGCCGCGACATCCATGCCCATCCCGAGATCGGCTTCGAGGAGGTCCGCACCTCCGGCATCGTTGCCGAGAAGCTGGCTTCCTGGGGCATCGAGGTGCATCGCGGCATTGGCGGCACCGGCGTCGTCGGCATCCTCCAGGGCAAGGGTGGCCCCGGCCGGCGCATCGGGCTTCGCGCCGATATGGATGCGCTGCCGATGGACGAGACGACGAACCTGCCCTGGCGCTCGACCGTTCCCGGGCGGATGCACGCCTGCGGCCATGACGGTCACACCACAATGCTGCTCGGCGCGGCGCGCTACCTCGCCGAGAACCGTAATTTCGCGGGCACGGCCGTGTTCGTGTTCCAGCCGGCGGAGGAGGGGCTGGGCGGCGCCCGCGCCATGCTCGCCGACAACCTGTTCGAGCGCTTTCCCTGCGACGAGATCTACGGCATCCACAACGCGCCCAATCTCGATCCCGGCCAGATCGCGGTCTTTCCCGGGCCGGCGATGGCCGGCGCCGATTTCTTCGACATCAAGATCACCGGCAAGGGCAGCCATGGCGCCATGCCCCATGTCGGGCGCGACCCGGTCATCGTCGCGATCTCGCTCGCCGCTGCCTTGCAGACCATCGTCAGCCGCAACGCCGATCCGCGCGAGGCCGCGGTGCTCTCGATCACGCAGATCCATACCGGCTCGGCCTATAACGTGATCCCGGAGGAGGCAGCGCTCGCCGGCACGGTGCGCACCTTTGCACCGGAGATCGCCAAGCTCGTCCGCGAGCGCATGCGCGAGATCGCGGCCGGCATGGCTCTGAGCTTCGGCGTGCAGATCGATGTCGAGATCCGCTCGATCTTCGACGTACTGGTCAATCATCCGGCGCAGGCGGAGGCGACCGCTGCCGTCGCGGCCGAGATCGTCGGCGCGGGCAATGTGCTGACCGAGCCGAAGCCGGTGATGGGCAGCGAGGACTTCGCCGACATGTTGCGGGTCGTGCCCGGCGCCTATGCCTGGGTCGGGCATGCCGGCAGCGTGCCGGTGCACAACCCCGCCTTCGTGCTCGATGATGGCATCCTGCCGATCGGCGCGAGCCTGCTGGCGCGTCTCGTCGAGACGCGGACCGTGGCCTGAGGGACGTTTCACCATGCCTGCCGATTTCCGCCCCGCGGACCTGCCGCTGAAGACCGATGCCCTGGTCGCCGGGCTCAAGCCCTGGATCGAGTGCGAGAGCCCGACCTTCGACGTCGCTGCCGTCAACCGGATGATGGATCTCGCCGCCTCTGAGCTTGCGGCCGCTGGGGCGGTTGTGACGCGCATCCCCGGCCCGCCCGGGCTGGGCGACTGCGTGCGCGGTGACTTCCCGCATCCGCGTCGGGCTGAGCCGGGCATCTTGATGATGTCGCATCTCGACACCGTCCATCCGGTCGGCACGCTGAAGGTCCTGCCGTTCAAGCGGGAAGGCTCGCGCTGCTACGGGCCGGGCATCCTCGACATGAAGGGCGGCGCCTATGCCGGGCTGCAGGCGATCGTCGCGCTGGCTAAGGCCGGGGTCGAGACGCCGCTGCCGGTCAGCGTGCTCTTCACCAGCGACGAGGAGATCGGCAGCCCGGGCACGCGCGAGATCATCATGGCGGAGGCGCGCAAGCACCGCTTCATCCTCGTGCCGGAGCCGGGGCGGCCGGGAAATGGCGTGGTCACCGGGCGCTACGCCATCGCTCGCTTCAACCTGCTCGCAGAGGGGCGGCCGAGCCATGCCGGCTCGCGGCTGAAGGACGGACGCTCGGCGATCAGCATGATGGCGAAGCAACTGCTCGCGATCGAGGCGATGACCGACGAGGACTGCACCTTCAGCGTCGGCGTGATCTCCGGCGGGCAGTGGGTCAACTGCGTGCCGACTTCATGCAAGGCTGAAGCACTGAGCATGGCAAAAAGGCAGGAGGATCTCGACCGAGGCGTCGAGCGCATGCTGGCGCTTTCGGCTGAGAACGAGGACGGCACGCGCTTCACCGTGACGCGCGGGGTCACCCGCCCGGTCTGGGAGCCGGATGCCGAGACGCTGAAGCTGTTCGGGCTGGCGCGTGAGATCGCCGGCGAACTCGGCTGGGCGCTGGAACACGGCTCGGCCGGGGGCGGCTCGGATGCGAACTTCACTGGCGCGGCCGGCATCGCCTCGCTCGACGGGCTCGGCCTGCTGGGCGCCGGCTACCACACGCTGGAAGAGCATATCGAGGTGGACAGCCTGGCACAGCGGACAAGGCTGTTGGCCGGTTTGCTGGCTCGGTTGACCGGCTGATCACGCCGGGCCAGCATGCCTTGCTTGTGGCACAGAGCCTGCATGCAGCTGGCGCGGGAATAGAGCACTGAAACGGGTGAGGGAAAAACCAGCATGGCATGGCGTTTGAAATCACTCGTGGCAGCTGCGGCGCTCGTCGCCGGTGCGTCGCTCGCGCAGGCGCAGACCACGCTGAAGGTGGTGATGCATTCCGACGTCAAGATCGTCGACCCGATCTGGACCACCGCCTATATCGTCCGCAACCACGGCTACATGATCTACGACACGCTGTTTGCGATGGACGAGGCGGGCGCGATCAAGCCGCAGATGGTCGACAGCTTCACCGAGTCGCCGGACAAGCTGACCTACAAGTTCACACTGCGCGACGGTCTCACCTGGCATGACGGCAAGCCGGTGACGCCGGAGGACTGCATCGCCTCGATCAAGCGCTGGTCCGCCAAGGATCCCGTCGGCCAGAAGCTGATGACCTTCGTCGACACGATCACCGCCGACGATGCCAAGAGCTTTACGGTCAAGCTGAAGTCGCCGACCGGCCTGCTGATCTTCGGCCTCGGCAAGCCCTCGTCCAACGTGCCCTTCATGATGCCGGAGCGCGTGGCGAAGACCGATCCGAACACGCAGATCTCGGAATTCATCGGCTCCGGGCCCTTCGTGCTCAAGCAGGACGAATGGAAGCCCGGCGACAAGATCGTCTACACCAAGTTCAAGGACTACAAGCCCCGCTCCGAGCCGGCTTCGGGCCTCGCCGGCGGCAAGGTCGTGAAGGTCGACCGCATCGAGTGGCTCGCGGTTTCCGACCAGCAGCAGGCTGTGAATGCCCTGCTCGCCGGCGAGATCGACATGGTCGAGCAGCCGGCCTTCGACCTGATCCCGCTGGTGCAGGGCGACAGCAACATCAAGCTGTGGAACTACAACCCGCTCGGCCTGCAATACACGATGCGCTTCAACCACACCCAGCCGCCCTTCGACAATCCGAAGGTGCGCCAGGCCGTGACCTATGCGCTCAACCAGAAGGACTTCCTCGAAGCGACGGTCGGCAATCCCGACTATTACGACGCCTGCAAGGCGATGTTCGTCTGCAAGACGCCGCTCGCTTCCGAGAAGGGCATGGAGGGCTTGCTCGAGTCGAACTTCAAGAAATCGCAGGAGCTGCTCAAGGAAGCCGGCTATGACGGCAAGCCGATCGTGCTGCTGCATTCGACCGATCTGCAGTCGCTGACCAATCTCGGCCCCGTTGCCAAGCAACTGCTCGAGAAGGGCGGCTTCAAGGTCGATATGCAGTCCTCGGACTGGCAGACGGTGGTGTCGCGTCGCGTCCGCAAGGATCCGGTCGACAAGGGCGGCTGGAACCTGATGCAGACCTCCTGGGTCTCGGCCGACATCCTCAACCCGGTGATGGCCGGCTTCTTCAATGCGAGCTGCGACAAGGCCGCCTTCGGCTGGCCCTGCGACGAGCAGATGGAGAAGCTGCGCGACGATTTCGCCCGCGAGCCCGACGCAGCCAAGCAGAAGGCCATCGCCGAAGCCGTGCAGATGCGCTGGCGCGAGGTCGTCACGCATGTGCATCTCGGCCAGTACAATGTGCCGATCGCGGCGCGTAAGAACCTGTCCGGCATCCTGACGGCGCCGGCGCCGGTGTTCTGGAATGTCGAGAAGAAGTGAGGTGGCGGCACTGATCGCGCGGAACCGGCGCTGATGGCCGGCTACATCCTGCGGCGCCTGCTGGCGACGATTCCGGTCCTTGTGATCGTCGCCGTCCTCGTCTTCCTGATGCTGCGGTTGACGCCGGGCGATCCGGCGGCCGTCATCGCCGGCGACAACGCCACGACCGAGCAGATCGCGCTGATCCGCAATCGGCTTGGCCTCGACCAGCCGATCCTGACGCAGTTCCTGATCTGGGCCGGCAATCTGCTGCAGGGCAATCTCGGCGAGAGCTTCTTCTTCAAGAAGCCGATCGGCGAACTCATCGCCGGCCGCATCGAGCCGACGCTGTCGCTCGCCTTCGCCACCATGCTGATCGCGATCTGCGTGGCGATCCCGCTCGGCGTGCTCGCAGCCTACAAGCACGGCTCCTGGATCGACCGCCTCGTCATGGGCTTCTCGGTTCTGGGCTTCTCGGTGCCGGTCTTCGTCATCGGCTATGCCCTGATCTATGTCTTCGCGATCACGCTGGGCTGGTTCCCGGTGCAGGGCTACCAGCCGATTTCGGGCGGGTTCGGTGGCTTCGTGCAGCGGCTCGTGCTGCCGGCGGTGACGCTGTCGGTGATCTATATCGCGCTGATCGCGCGGATGACGCGCGCCAGCGTGCTCGAGGTGCTGAACGAGGATTACATCCGCACCGCGCGGGCCAAGGGGCAGGTCGAGCGCAAGATCCTGTTCCGCCATGCGCTCAAGAATGCAGCCGTGCCGATCGTCACCGTGGTCGGCATCGGTATTGCGCTCCTGATCGGCGGGGTGGTGGTGACGGAGAGCGTCTACTCGATCCCCGGTCTTGGACGCCTGACGGTCGATGCGGTGCTGGCGCGCGACTATCCGACGATCCAGGCCGTCATCCTGCTGTTCTCGGGCGTCTATGTCGGCATCAACCTTTTGATCGACCTCGCCTACAGCTTGTTCGACCCGAGGATCCGCTATTGAACGCCGAACCCAGCATTCTCGCGCCGGTCGCGGCCGAGCCTATCGCGCCGGCGCGGACCGTGCTGATGCGGCTCGTCCGCAACCCCGTCGTCGCGATCGGCGGCACCGTGCTGATGCTGATGACGCTGCTCGGCTTGTTCGCGCCGGTGCTCGGCACGATCGATCCGACCGCAATCAATCCCAGCACGCGCAACCGCGTGCCGGGGTTCGAGCGGACGATCCGCGCCGATGACGGGTCGACGACCACCTTCAAGCACCGCATGGGCACGGATTCGCTCGGCCGCGACGTCTACAGCCGCGTCGTCTACGGCGCGCGCGTCTCGCTGTTGATCGCCGTTTCGGTGGCTTCCGTCAGCATCGCGATCGGTCTCGTGATCGGGTTGATCGCCGGCTATGTCCGCCCGCTCGACGGCATCATCATGCGCTTCATGGACGGGCTGATGGCGATACCGGGCATCCTGCTCGCGATCGCCGTGGTCTCGCTGTTCCGCAGCGGGCTGACCGCGGTGATCATCGCGATCATCGTGCCGGAAATCCCGCGCGTCGTGCGGGTGGTGCGCTCGATCGTGCTGTCGGTGCGCGAGGAGCCTTATGTCGAGGCCGCGATCATGGCCGGCACGCGCCTGCCCAAGCTGATGGTGCGCCACATCCTGCCCAACACGATCGCGCCGCTGATCGTGCAGGGCACCTTCATCGCGGCGTCGGCCATCCTGGTCGAGGCGATCCTGTCCTTCCTCGGCATCGGCATCCCGCCGGAAATCCCGACCTGGGGCAACATCATGGCCGAGGGGCGCAACCTGTTCCGCGTCTTCCCGCACAACATCCTCTATCCCGGCATCTTCCTCGGCCTGACCGTGCTCGCGGTGAACATGCTGGGTGACGGTCTGCGCGATACGCTCGATCCCAAGATGGCCGGCCGATGAGCGACGCACAGACACCCGTCCTCGAGATTGCGGGCTTGAGCATCGCGCTGCCCGGCGGCGGCGACCGGGCGCGCGCCGTCGACGACGTCTCGCTCAGCGTTGCTGCCGGCGAGATCGTCTGCGTCGTCGGCGAGTCCGGCTCGGGCAAGTCCGTAACCGCGTTTTCCGTGATGGGCTTGCTGGCCAAGGTTCTCAAACCGGTCGCAGGCGCGATCAGGCTGGAGGGCGAGGACCTTCTTAGCGCGTCGCCACAGCGGTTGCGGGCGCTTCGCGGCGATCGCATGGCGATGATCTTCCAGGAGCCGATGACGGCGCTGAATCCGGTGCTGACGATCGGCGACCAGATCGAGGAGGTGCTGCGCATTCACACCGATCTCGGTCCGGCCGAACGGCGCGCCCAGGTTCTGGCCATGCTGGAATCGATGCGCCTGCCCGAGCCCGAGCGGATGCATGCCTCCTATCCGCACCAGATCTCCGGCGGCCAGCGCCAGCGCGTGATGATCGCCGCCGCGCTGATCCTCGATCCGGCGCTGCTGATCGCCGACGAGCCGACGACGGCTCTCGACGTGACGACGCAGGCGCAGATCCTGCGGCTGATCAAGGACATGCAGGGACGGCGCGGCACCGGCGTGCTGTTCATCACCCATGATTTCGGCGTCGTCGCCGAGATCGCTGACCGCGTTGTGGTGATGGAGAAGGGCAAGGTCGTCGAGCAGGGGCCCGCCGTGGACATCCTGACCAGGCCGCAGCACCCCTACACCCAGATGCTGATCGGCGCCGTGCCGAGCCTGAAACCTGCCGACCGTAAGCCGGTGCTCGGCCCGCTGGCGCTGGAGACGGTCGGGCTGGCCAAGACCTACAGCTCCAAGGCGCTGTTCGCGAAGGAGCGCGTCGTGCATGCCGCGAAGGACGTGGCGATCAGGGTCCGGCGCGGCGAGACCGTCGGCATCGTCGGCGAATCCGGCTCGGGCAAGACGACGGTCGCGCGCTGCGTCGCCCGGCTGATGCCGCCGAGCGAGGGCGCGATCCTGGTGCCCGACATCGACATCGCCACGCTTTCTGAAGGACGCTTGAGGCCCTATCGCCGCAAGATACAGGTCGTGTTCCAGGATCCGTTCCGCTCGCTCAATCCGCGCCGCACGGTCGGCGCCTCGATCGTCGAGGGGCCGATGAATTTCGGCCTGAGTGCGAGCGACGCGATGCTGCGCGCACGCGAGCTGATGACGCTGGTGGGCTTGCAGCCGGCGGCGCTCGAACGCTATCCGCACCAGTTCTCGGGCGGCCAGCGCCAGCGCATCGCGATCGCGCGCGCGCTCGCGATGGAGCCCGAGATCCTGATCGCCGATGAGGCGGTCTCGGCGCTCGATGTTTCCGTGCAGAAGCAGGTCCTGGCGCTGCTGGCGGATGTGCAGGAGCGCTTCAACCTGGCGATCCTGTTCATCACCCATGATCTGCGGGTCGCAGCGCAGATCTGCGACCGGATCGTGGTGATGGAGAAGGGCGTGATCGTCGAGCAGGGCGCGACCGCGCAGGTCTTTTCCGCGCCGGCTCATGCCTATACGCGCGCCCTGATCGAGGCCGCACCCGGCCGGGATTTTGCGACCGGCGCCGTTGACGCTGTGCGGGCCTGACCGGATAGTCCCGCTCCTTCCCGGGTCATAGAAGCGAGCGCCATGGACGACGACATCCTCTATGCGGTGGAAGGCGGGGTCGGCACGATCACGCTGAACCGGCCCCAGGCGCGCAACGCCCTGACCTTCGCGATGTATGAGCGGCTGGCCGCGATCTGTGGCGACCCGGCCGCGCATGGTCAGCCGAAGGTGCTGATCGTCACAGGGGCGGGCGACAAGGCCTTCGCGGCGGGGACCGACATTTCGCAGTTTCGGGCCTTCGACAAGCCTGAAGACGCGCTCGCCTATGAGAACAGGATCGAGCGCGTCATCACGGCGATCGAAAGCTGTCCGATCCCGACCATCGCGGCGATCGCTGGCGCGGTCACGGGCGGCGGCGCCAGCATCGCCTGCGCCTGCGATCTGCGGGTCGCGGCGCCTTCGGCGCGCTTCGGCTTTCCGGTCGCGCGGACGCTCGGCAACTGTCTGTCGATGGCCAACTATGCCCGGTTGGCTGCGCTGCTCGGGCCGGCGCGGGTCAAGGACATCGTCTTCACCGCGCGGCTGATCGAGGCGGAGGAAGGCCATCGCATCGGCCTCTACAACGAGATCGTCACCGACCATGCCTCCCTGATGGCGCGGGCGCAGGAATTGGCGATGCTGATTGCCGGCCATGCGCCGCTAACCATGCGAGCGACCAAGGAGGCGTTGCGCCGCCTCGGCAGCGGCGTGGCGACGGCGGCTGGCGACGGGGACGACCTCGTGGTGATGTGCTATTCCAGCGCGGATTTCCGGGAGGGCATGGAGGCCTTTCTCGGCAAACGACCGCCGCAATGGCAGGGCAAGTAAACGGGGCAAGCGCGCGCGCTGTGGCCAGGGTCGGGTTTACGATCGGCGGCGGAATCCCCTATATCCCCGCCGAACGGGAGCGAGAGCGGTATTGCCGGCATCTTTGAGATTTCTGGTGACCGGCGGGGCGGGCTTCATCGGCTCGGCCGTGGCGCGCAAGCTGATCGCGGAGACCGGCCACAGCGTCTGCGTCGTCGACAAGCTGACCTATGCCGGCAACATGGCCTCGCTCGCATCCGTGTCCCGCGATGCGCGCTTCCGTTTCGAGAAGGCCGATATTGGCGATGGCGAACGGATGCGCGCGATCTTCGCGTCGTTTTCTCCCGACATCGTCATGCATCTGGCGGCGGAAAGCCATGTCGATCGCTCGATCGACGGCCCGGCGGCCTTCATCGACACCAATATCGTCGGAAGCTTCGTCTTGCTGCAGGAAGCGCTGCGCCATTGGCGCTGGCTCGCGCCTGAGCGCCGCGAGCGCTTCCGCTTCCACCACATCTCGACCGACGAGGTCTTCGGCTCGCTCGGAGCCGAGGGCTTCTTCCGCGAGGACACGGCCTATCAGCCGACCTCGCCTTATTCGGCCTCGAAGGCGGCGTCCGACCACCTGGTTCGCGCCTGGCACCACACCTATGGTCTGCCGGTGCTGGTCACCAACTGCTCGAACAATTACGGGCCTTACCATTTCCCGGAGAAGCTGATCCCGCTGATGATCATCAACGGGCTCGAGGGCAAGCCGCTGCCGGTCTATGGCAACGGCGCCAATGTGCGCGATTGGCTCTATGTCGATGACCATGCCGATGCCTTGCTGATGGTCGCGGAACAAGGCGTTCCCGGCGAGACCTATGCGATCGGCGGGCATAACGAGATGGCCAATATCGATGTGGTCAGGTCGATCTGCGCCTTGCTGGACGAATTGCGCCCCGATGCGGCCGGCCCGCATGAGCGGCTGATCTCCTATGTCACCGACCGGCCGGGGCATGATGCCCGCTATGCAATCGATGCCGCCAAGATCGGGCGTGAGCTCGGCTGGGCGCCGAAGCAGAGTTTTGCGAGCGGCTTGCGCCGGACGGTCGAATGGTATCTGGCCAATGCCGGCTGGTGGAGCGCATCCGGTCCGGCGTCTATCGCGGCGAGCGGCTCGGCGCGGGCTGACCGCCGGCAGCCAGAGGATCGTGAGCATGCTGCATGTCGAAGCAACCGCGCTGCCGGATGTGAAGATCATCCAGCCGAAGAAATTCGGCGATCATCGCGGCTTCTTTTCGGAGACCTATAACCAGAAGGCCTTCAGCGAGGCGGGGATCGACCTCGTCTTCGTGCAGGACAACCATTCGCTTTCGCCGGCCGTCGGGACGTTGCGCGGCCTACATTTCCAGTCGCCGCCCTTCGCGCAGGACAAGCTCGTTCGTGTCGCGCGTGGACGAATTCTTGATGTCGCCGTGGACATCCGCGCTGCCTCGCCCGATTTCGGCAAGACCGTCGCCGTCGAGCTCTCCGCCGAGAACTGGCTGCAACTGCTGGTGCCCGCCGGCTTCGCGCATGGCTTCGTCACGCTCGAGCCCGATACCGAGGTGCTCTACAAGGTCAGTGCGCCCTATGCACCCGCTCACGACCATGGCCTCGCCTTCGACGATCCGGCGCTACGCATCGACTGGGGCTTGCCGGCGGACAGGCTGATCCTGTCGGAGAAGGACCGCAGGCATCCAAGATTGGCCGATCTGCCGCGGTATTTCGACTGATGACACTTCGTATCGCCGTCACAGGTTGGACCGGCCAAGTCGTCTGCGCCATGCTGGAGCGCGTACCCGTGGGCGTCGAGGTCATCGCGTTGCGCCGCCCGGACCTTGACCTCGCCGTCCCGAAGACGGTCGCGCCGGCCTTGCGCGCGGCCAGGCCCGACGTCATCGTCAACACGGCCGCCTATACGGCCGTGGACCAAGCCGAGAGCGAGCCCGACCTCGCCATGCGCGTCAACGGCGAAGCGGCCGGCGAAGCGGCGCGGGCCGCGGCCGCGCTTGGCATTCCCGTCATCCAGCTCTCGACCGACTATGTTTTCGACGGCGCGCTCGACCGGCCCTATCGCGAGGATGACGCGACCGGCCCGATCTCGGCCTATGGCGCGAGCAAACTCGCCGGCGAGCAGGCGGTCGCGGCGGCCACCAACAATCACGCGATCCTGCGCACGGCCTGGATCTACAGTCCCTTCGGCAAGAACTTCGTGCGCACGATGCTGCGGCTGGGGGCGGAGCGCGACGAGGTCGGCGTCGTCGCAGATCAGGCGGGATGCCCGACCGGTGCGCTCGACATCGCCGATGCGATCTTCACTGTTGCGCGCAACCTGACCAGCCGGACGGACGACGCTTCCCTCCGTGGCGTGTTCCATATGAGCGCGGCGGGCGAGGCCGTCTGGGCCGATGTCGCCGAAGCGATTTTCGCCGAACGGGAGCGGCATGGCGGCAAGTCGGTCCGGGTCAAACGCATCGCGACGGCCGATTATCCGACACCGGCGCGCCGGCCGGCGAATTCCAGGCTCGATTGCGGCAAGCTCGCGCTCGCCCATGGCGTGCGGTTGCCGGAGTGGCGGGGAGCGCTGCGGGCTTGCGTCGCGCGGCTTCTCACAGACGAACGGGCAGGGCAGGGATCATGAAGGGCATCATTCTGGCCGGTGGCTCCGGCACCCGCCTGCACCCGATGACGCTGGCGATCTCGAAGCAGCTTCTGCCTGTCTACGACAAGCCGATGATCTATTACCCGCTGACCACGCTGATGCTGGCGGATATCCGCGAGATCCTGATCATCTCGACGCCGGCCGACCTGCCGCATTTCCAGCGCCTGCTCGGCGACGGTGCGGAATGGGGCTTGAGCCTGGCTTACGCCGAACAGCCGTATCCCGGCGGGCTGGCGCAGGCTTTTCAGATCGGCGCGGATTTCGTCGCAAGCGGGCCCTCGGCGCTGATCCTCGGCGACAACCTGTTCTATGGTCATGGACTGCCTGAGATGATGGGCCAGGCGCGCAAGCGCGAAACCGGCGCTACCGTCTTCGCCTATCAGGTGCGCGATGCCGAGCGTTACGGCGTCATCAGCTTCGACCCGCAGGGCAAGGCGATCTCGATCGAGGAGAAGCCCAAGGTTCCACGCTCGAACTGGGCCGTGACCGGGCTCTATTTCTACGATGCGCAGGTGGTCGAGATCGCGGCCTCGCTCAAGCCTTCCCCGCGCGGCGAGCTCGAGATCACGGACGTCAACCGGGTCTATCTCGAACGCGGCCAGCTCTCTGTGGAATCCATGGGCCGCGGCTTCGCCTGGCTGGACACCGGAACACCCGACAGCCTGCTCCAGGCCGGGGAGTTCGTCCGCACGCTTGAAAGCCGCCAGGATCTGCGCATCGCCTGCCCGGAGGAGATCGCCTGTCGCCGGGGTTGGATCGATGCCGGCCAGTTGGAGGCACTGGGCTCCAGGCTCGCCAAGAGCGATTACGGCCAGTATCTGCTGCGGATGGCGGCCGAGATCGCACAAGCGCCGAAGGGTTAGTTCGGGACGATGACTTTGACGATGGCTGCCATTCCGGAGGCCGGCGCGCCTGCGCCGATGGTGTTCTTCGACCGCGACGGCGTCCTCAACCAGGATGTCGATTACGCCTTTCACATCGACCAGATCGTCTGGGTCAAGGGGGCCTTCGCGGCAGTGCGCAGGCTGAACCAGCTCGGCTATCGTGTCGTCGTCGTGACCAACCAGTCGGGTGTCGGGCGCGGCTTCTATACGGAGGAGGATGTGCGCGTGCTTCATGTTGAGATGGCGCGCGTCATGGCGCAGAACGGGGCGCGGATCGACGCGTTCTACTACGCGCCGCATCATCCGGAAGCGACGGTCGCGGCCTATCGCGCCGACCATGAAGACCGCAAGCCGCGTCCCGGCATGCTGCTCAAGGCGATGCAGGCTTTCCCAACAGAGAAGCGGCGTTCCTTCCTGATCGGCGATCGCACGACCGATCTCGACGCGGCGAAGGCCGCGGGCGTCGCGGGATTCCTGTTCAAGGGCGGCGATCTCGACGCCTTCGTGACGGAATGCCTGGCCGCGCTATAACGGGGCGACCTCGTCGAAGAAGCCGACCGGCCCCATTTGCCCGCCCTTCAGGACGATATCGAGCCCATCGAGGCGCGGGTCGTCGCTATGGGTCCGGCAGAGCGGCGCGCCCGGCACCAAGGCGGCGCGATAGGACAGGCCCCAGATGTCGAGCGACTTTACGGCGAGGCTTGACGTGTCGCCGCCGGCGACGACGAGACGCCGGATTGCGGCTGCGCCCATGATGCCGCGCAGCAGTCGGCCCGTCGCGAGCGCGACGCTTTCGGCATTGCCCGGCGCCTGCGACGGCCGATCTGTGACGAGCATGACATGATGGCCGGCCGTGAGCCGCGCGTGGACATCCTGTTCGAGCGCGACGCCATAGGCGGGCTCGGAGAGCAGGCTTGCGGTATCGATGCCGAGGCGCTCATAGACCGATGACGCCTCGGCCTGCGCGCGCGTCACCGGCGAGAGGCTGCCGACGAGGGCGAGCACCGGGCCCGTGCGCGGCGTGTCCCGTGTCGAGATGGCGGCGGCTTGCCGGGCGCCCGGCCATGCCGTCGCCAGCGCCTGGGCGACGCTGCTCGGGCCGATGGCGAGCATGGGGCCGGCTTCCATCCGCCGCCGCAGCAGTCGGCCGATGACGGCGAGATCCTCGGTGCGCGCAACGTCGAGCAGCACGGCATCGGGAGCTGAGGCGAGGCGGGAGGCGAGCGTCGTCTCGGCCTCGCTGCCTTCATAGCTGCGGTAATCGACGAGCTCCATGCGCTCCAGCCCCTGCACGGCCAGATGCAGACGCAGATCGGCTTCGGCCATGGGCGTCACCGGGTGGACGCTCATGGTCGGGTGGCGGTCGATGCGGTGGACGGGGCCACCGCTGCCGGCCGCGGCGAAGAGATTGCCGAACAGGCAGTAGCGCCCGAGATTGGGTTGGCCGCCGACGATCGGCAGGAAGGGATTGGCGAAGTACGGGCGTAGCGCATGCGCGGCTGCGCCGAGGCTGCCGACATGCGGCGCGCTATCGAAGGTCGAGCAGCATTTGTAGTGGAGGATACCGATGCCGGTTCCGGCGAAGAAGCGGCCCGCCGCGGCGAGTTCCGTCGCCATGGCGTCCGGCGTCATGGAGCGCGTCGCGCCGGCGATGCCGATCGCGTCGAGAGGGCCTGCCGCCGTCAGTTGCTCGGCTGTCGGGATGCGCAGGAACAGCAGTGCCCGGATGTCGCGCTCCGCCAAAGAGGCAAGCGTATCGGTCGCGCCGGTGAAATCGTCGCCATACCAGCCATAGGACGGGCGGGTCGCTGCCATGGCGGGGCTCACCCCGTGACCTTGCCGAAGAAGTCCAGCGCCTGGCGGAGTTCCGGATGGGAGGCGGCGGCGTCGGTCAGAGACTGGCCGGCTGCGACCGCCTCCCAAGCTTGGCGGATGCTGGCGACGCCGGCAGCCGGGCCACCGGGATGGGCGAGGATGCCGCCGCCGGCCATGAAGAGCAGGTCGGAATGGCCGATGGCGTCGAAAGTCGGCTGCGCGGTGCCGGCCCATTGTCCCGAGGAGAACGCGGGGAGCACGCGGTCGTCGATGCCGTCACTCAGCGGCGTGACGCAATCCTTCGCCGAGGAGACGACCTCCTCGTCCTCCTGCGCGAATTTGCCCTGCAGGCCGTGGACATGCATGTGGTCGACGCCGGCCAGCCGCCAGAGCGTCTGATAGGCCTGGAAAGAGATGCCAAGCAGGGGGTGGCGGGAGAAGGCGCCGAAGCCGTTGCGGTGGCCATGCAGGGCGAGATCGGTCGCGCGGCGCAGGGTCTCGATCGCCGAGAAGCCGCACCAGTTCAGGCTCGCCATGACGCAGGTGCCGCCCTCGCGCGCCACCAGATCGGCATGGCGCTTCATGGCATCGGTCTCGTCGGTGATGTTGAAGGCGATCATCACTGCCTTGCCGGTGCGGTCCTGATGGCGCCGGACTACCTCCATCACGGCCGGCACGCGCTGCGCCAGCGGGGCATGGACCGGATCGGCCGAGATCTCGTCGTCCTTGATGAAGTCGAGGCCGGCGGCGCAGAGCTTGCCGACCAGCGCGGCGGTCTCTTCAGGGCTGAGGCCGACATTGGGCTTGATGATCGAACCGACCATCGGGCCTGCCGTCACGCCGGTCAGCCTGCGCGTGCCGGCGATGCCCTGGCGCGGCATCTGAAAGCGGCTACGGAAGGACGCCGGCAGGGTGATGGTGTCGAGCCTCAGGCCGGTGACCTCGCCGAGATCATAGAGGTTGCCGGCGACGATCGAGGCGAGCGTCGCGAGATTGGCACCGACATTGTCGACGGGGAAGGAGATCGTGATGCCGGCTCGGCGCCAGGGCCCGGAGACGCCCTTCTTCGCCAGCCAGGCATTGGGCAGGCTGGGCTGGACAACGGTTTCCAACTCCTCGACGGCCGTCACGACCGCACGGGTGCGGCTACGCAACTCGTCGGTCTCGCCGGCGACGCGGGTGAAGGTGCCGCTCGATTGCTCGCCCGCCATGATCTCCGCGACCTTGGCGGGGTCGAGCGGGGTCTCGATCAGATAGGTGGCTTCGAAGCGTTCGGCGGTCATTTCAGAGTTCCGGTGTTCGGCTCGCCGTCATTGCGAGGAGGCGCAGCCGACGAAGCAATCCAGGGGGACCGAGCGCGACCGTCTGGATTGCTTCGCTGCGCTCGCAATGACGAGGAGGTCTCGCTTCGCTCAGAGCTTGCTCAGATCCGGGAAGGGGCGCACCGGGTCGCTGCCGTCCCAGGTCTCCGATGCCTCGCGGATCAGGCGGAACATCTCGCCCTTGGGGCCGGCGACTTCGGAAAGCTCGATCACGGTGCCCGGGTGGTAATGCGTGTCGAAATAGACGAAGCGGCCGCGTTCGCCGACTTCGCCCGACATCACCGCCTTGAAGCCCTGCTTCGTCAGTCGATCGAGATCGGCGTCGTAGTCCGAGGTCCAGTAGGCGACGTGCTGCAGGCCGGAATGACCGGCGTCGGTGAAGTCCTTGTACATCGACGGCACGGCGTTGCGGCACTGGATCAGCTCGACCTGGAGCGGGCCGGAATTGGCCAGCGCGACCGAGTTGTGCGGCTCGTAGGCCTCGCCCTTGTAGCGGTAGTTTTTGATCGGGACCTTCGGATTGTAGAAGAACGGTCCGACGCCGAGCACGCGGGTCCAATAGTCCATCGCCGCCTCGATATCGGGGACGACATAGCCCGCCTGGCGGATCTGGCCGAAAAAGCGGCTCATGGGAATACCCTTGTGCTTGTCAGTTGCTGAGAGGTCAGGACTTCAGGAAGCCGATCGAGATCCACGGCACGGCCGCGACGAGGATCAGGCCCAGGAACAAGGCGAGCATGTAGCCGCCGATGTATTTCAGGCCTTCGTCGGGATTGACCTTGCTGATCGCGCAGGCGCCGTAATAGCCGACGCCGAAGGGCGGGGCGAAAAGGCCGATGCCCATCGCGAAGATCACGACCATCGCATAGTGGACCTCGTGGACGCCGATTTCCTTGGCGATCGGGAACAGCAGCGGGCCGAACAGCACGATCGCCGGGATGCCTTCGAGCACCGAGCCGAGGATGATGAAGGCGACGATCGAGATCGCGAGGAAACCCCAGGTGCCGCCGGGCACCGCCGCCATGGCGCGGGCGAGATCCTGCGAGAAGCCGGACTGGGTCAGGCCCCAGGCCATCGCGGTGGCGCAGCCGACGATGAAGATGATCGCGCCGGTGAGCGAGGCGGTGTCGGCGAGCATGCGCGGCAGGCGGCGCCAGTCGAACTGGCGGTAGAGCAGCAGGCCCGCCAGCACCGAATAGGCGATGCCGATGGTCGAGACCTCGGTGGCGGTGGCGACGCCCTCGACGACAGCGGCGCGGATGACGAAGGGCAGGGCGATGGCGGGCAGCGCGATCAGGCTGAGCTTGCCGATCTCGCGCCAGGAGTACCGGGCGACATGGCTGAGATCCTCGCCGCGATAGCGCCACCAGACGACGAAGCAGAGCGCGATGCCGAGCACGAGCGCTGGCAGCATGCCGCCAGTGAACAGCGCCGCGATCGAGACGCCGGTCACGGAGCCGATGGTGATCAGCACGATCGAGGGCGGGATCGTCTCGGTCTGCGCGCCGGTGGCCGAGAGCAGGGCGACGAGGTCGCCGGGCTTCGCGCCGCGCTTCTTCATCTCGGGGAACAGCACCGGCGCGATCGCCGCCATGTCGGCGATCTTCGAGCCCGAAATGCCGGAGACCAAGTACATCGCGCCGACCAGCACATAGGACAGGCCGCCGCGGACATGGCCGAGCAACGAGGCCAGGAACTGGATCATCGCCTTGGCCATGCCGGTCATCTCGATCAGCGCGCCCAGGAAGATGAAAAGCGGCACGGCGAGCAGGATCAGGTGGCTCATGCCCTCGTCGAGACGGCCGACCATGACGATCAGCGGCGTCGTCGTCGTGCAGGCGAGATAGCCGAAGGTGGCGAGCGCGAAGGAAAAGGCGATCGGCACGCCGGAAAAGACATTCAGCGCGACGACGCCGACGAAGAAGACGATCAGGTTGAGCTTGCCGAGCGGCTTGAGCGCCGGGCCCGCGAGCCAGAACAGCAGGACGAGCGCGGCGGTGATGCCGATGGCGAGCAGGACAGGCTTGAGCGAGCCGAAGCGCAGCAGGCGGAAGCTGGCGGCCAGCAGCATCAGGCCCATGCCGACGGGGATCGCCGCCGCGCGCCAGGCATTGGTGATCTCGAGCGCCGGCGTGACGATGAAGGTCTCTTCCTCGGCGTATTCCAGCGCATGCGGCAGGATCAGCAGCAGGAAGGCAATCGCGGCGGTGATCGCGAGCGCCTCCAGCAGGGCTCGGGTCGCCGGCGAGACGCGCGAGACCAGGCCGGTCATGCGCATGTGCTCGCCGCGCCGGAGTGCGACGACGGCGCCGAGCATCGAGAGCCAGAGGAACAGGATCGAGGCGAGTTCGTCCGACCAGACGAGAGGCACATGGAAGACGTAGCGGGCGGTGACGCCCGCCGCGAGGATGATGATCTCGACCAGGACGAGCGCGGCCGCGACGGCCTCGACGCCGGTGCCGACGACGTGGTCGAGACGGTTCGCCATCCGGCCGATCCCGGTGGTCGGGACCGGCGAGGGGGCGTGCAGTGTCGCGGTGTGGGCGTCCATGGCAGCGGCGCTTTCTCGTGATGGGGTCTTGGCGCCGCGCAGGCTTGGACGGCCGCTCAGGCGAGCTTGCCGACCGCGTCTTCCAGCAAGGCCCAGGCATCGGCACCGAAGCGCCCCTGCCATTCCTTGTAGAAGCCGGCATCGCGGAGCTTGGCGCGGAACGAGTCGGGATTGGTCTTGTTGAAGGCCAGCCCCTTGGACTGGAGATCGGTCTGGACCGTTTCGTTGAGCGCCTTGATGTCGCCGCGCTGCTTGACGCCGGCATCGTTGATGGCGTCACCGACGATCTTCTGAATGTCGGCGGGCAGGCCGCGCCAGGCGCGGCCATTGGCGATGAACCAGAAGCCGTCCCAGATGTGGTTCGAGACGGCGCAGTTCTTCTGCACCTCGAACAGCTTGGCGACCTGGATGATCGGCAGCGGATTCTCCTGCGCGTCGACGACCTTGGTCTGGAGCGCGGAATAGACTTCCGAGAACTGCAGGCTGGCGGGGGCCGCGTCGAGCGACTTGAACATCGAGATCGAGAGCGGGCTGACCGGGACGCGGATCTTGAGGCCGGCCATGTCCTTGGCCTGCTCGATCGGCTTGCCCGATGTCGTCATCTGGCGGAAGCCGTTGTCCCACATCTTCTCGAAGGCAAAGAGGTTGAGTTTGGAGATCGCCTCGCGGACATGGGCGCCGAGCTTGCCGTCCATGGCCTTCCAGACCTGATCGTAGTCGGCGAAGGCGAAGCCCACCGCATTGATCGCGGCGACCGGCACCAGCGTCGCGATGACCAGCGCGGACGGCGTGAAGAAGGTGATGCCGCCATTGCGGACCTGGCTCAGCATGTCGGTGTCGCCACCGAGCTGGTTGTTCGGGAAGATCTTGACCTCGACTCGGCCGTTGGTCTCCTTGGCGATGCGCTCGGCGGCCTCATGGGCACGGACATTGAGCGGGTGGCTGAGCGGCAGGTTGTTGCCGTATTTCAGCTCGAACTCGGCCGCGCGGGCGATATGCGGCATCCCGATCAAGGGGATGGCGGACGAGGCGGCGAGCGTGTGCAGAACCTTGCGGCGCGTGAATACAGTCATCGAAACCTCCCTGGATCGCCTTGCGATCTGATTGATTGCCGTCTTCTTGCCGGGACGATAGGAAGGTGTCGTGATGTCCGTCAAACTCAATTCTTGATGCTTTTTGATGTGATTTGAATGACCAGCAAGATTCGACCCCTTTCTGCCGCTATATCGGATACGACTTTCGTCGAAGGCGCCCCGCGCCGACGCGCATCGGCGCGGATCGACGACGTGGCCGAGCGCGCCGGCGTCTCGACCGCGACGGTCGACCGGGTGCTGAACCAGCGGCCCGGTGTGCGCGCGGTAACGGTCCAGCGCGTGCTCAAGGCTGCCAGCGAGATCGGCTACACGATCGACGACGCTCTGCCTGCCGGAGCCCTCAGGCCGCTGCGGCTGGCCTTCCTCCTGCCGGCTGGCTCGAACCGCTTTCTCGGCATGGTCGGTCGGCAGATCGCCGGCTCGCAGGAGCAACTCGCCTCGTTCAACATGCGGGCGCGGGTCGACTATATCGAGAGCTTCAAGCCGGAACTGCTCGCCCAGCATCTGAAGAAGGTCGGTCGCGATGTCGACGGCGTCGCCTTCATGGCGCTGGAGCATCCGACGGTGCGCGAGGCGGTCGACTGGCTGGCGGAGCGCGGCGTGCCGGCCGTGACCCTGATCTCCGACATCGCCAACACCAAGCGCGTCGCCTATGTCGGGCTCGACAACCGCTCGGCGGGGCGCACGGCCGGCTATCTGCTGGCGCGTTTCATCGGGCCGAGGCCCGCCAAGGTGGCGATGATCGCCGGCAGCCTGAGCTATCGCGCCCATGAGGAGCGCGAGATGGGCTTCCTGCACCTGTTCGAGGACCTGTTCCCGGCGATCCAGGTCGTTGGCCTGCGCGAGGGCCATGACGAGGAGGCCAGGAACTACCGCCAGACCAAGACGCTGCTGGCGCAGCACCCCGACCTCGCCGGCATCTATAATATCGGCGGCGGGCCGGAGGGCATCGCGCGGGCGCTGAAGGAGGCGGGGCGACAGGACGAGGTCGTCTTCGTCGGCCATGGCCTGACGCCCGACACGCGCAGCCTGCTGATCGAGGGGGCGATGGATGCGGTCATTACCCAGAACCCGCAGGCTGCGATGATGGATTGCGTCTCGATCTTCGCCAATCTGCGGGCCGGACGGCCGGCGTCGCAAGGCGTGGAGCGGCCACGCACCGAGATCGTCCTGCGCGAGAACCTGCCCTAGCTGGAACCTGCCCTAAATGGAGGGAGGCTTGCAGTGACAAAGCCGCGAGAAACGTCCGTTCTTGCGCCAGATGATGCGAAATGATGCGTCGATCACGAAGCCGAAGTGGCATGGTGTCGAAATCGATCGATTTGCCCCTGATTTACGCAGGTGCTATTGGCCCCGATATTGCTGGCTCAATTTTATCTATTGATCGGCAGTGGGGAGAGTTTGATGACCAACCTGCCTGCGAAGGCGCAATTCTCGGCCTGCGAATGCGGCTCGCCCTCGATCGTCATTCCCGCCGATATTGCCGGTGATGCCCCCGTCTCCTGCGGTGGGTGCGGGCGCGTGATCGGCTCCTGGCTCGGTTACAAATCCTTCGTCAGCCGCTCGATCAACCTCGAATCGCACGGCTTTCCGAATACGCCGCTGATCTGCGTCGACCCGATCATGACGCCATCGGCGGAGGATGCGCTGGCCGATTCCTGAAGTTCGGGCGGCGCCTTGGCGCTGCGGTTCGAACTCAGCTCTTCGCGGTTGCCGGGCTGCTTTTCTCGGGCAGGTCGAGATCGACCGTGACCTCCGCCCGGATCTGCTCCAGGCAGACGTGGTGCGCGAAGATCTGCGCGAGCTTGCGGCCGTCCCCGACCTGGGGGTGGGAGCCCTCATCGGCAAGCACGGCGATCTCGCGGGCCATCGCCGCGGTGTCGCCGGCCGGTACCAGAATGGCCGTGCCGTTCAACACGTCGTAAAGCTCGGTGCCCTTGTCGGCGGTAACGAGCACCGGCTTGCCGCTCGCCAGCATTCCGGCGAGCTTCGAGGGCAGGACGAGATCGGCCATGCCTGCCTGCTGCGGCAGGATATGAATATCGGCCAGACTCAGCAGTTCCGACAGCCTTTCGGCCGGCTGCAGCGGCAGGAAGCGGACATTGGACAAACTGCCATAGCGCGCGAACAGGCTTTTCTTCTCCGGCCCTTCACCGGCGACGACGAAGAGAACATCGGTCCTGTGCGCGAGCAGCTTCGCTGCCTCGAATGCAACTTCGAGCGCCTGCTTGGCGCCGATATTGCCCGAATAGAGCGCGACCTTGGTGTCGGCCGAAATGCCCAATTCGGCGCGGTAGCTGTTCTCGCCGACATGCGGCTTGATCCGGCCGAGATCGACCCAGTTGCGGATGATCGACATGCGATCACGCGGCACGCCCTTGTCGGCGAGCCGGTCGGCCATGCGGTGCGAGATCGCGATCACGCGGTCGAAAGCCTTCAGCGTCAGGCGCTCGAACAACCCGGCCGCCTTCTGCAGGATGCCGGGTTTCAGGTGGCCGACGGCGAAGGCGGCGTCGATCTCCAGATCCTGCACATGCAGGACCAGGCGCGAGCCGACGAGTTTGGCGGCGAGGATTGCTGCAGGGGCGGAGAGCAGGGTCGGCTCGACGCAGAAGACTGCGCGGGGGCGCCGCCACAGGATCTGCCAGATGACCACCGGCAGCGAGGACACGGCAAAGGAGATCGGTGGCACCAGCCGCCAGATGCCGCGCATCTCGTCGCGCAGCAGCAGCGGGCAACGGATGACCTTGACGCCGACGATCGTATCGGAGGCATAGCGCGAGGCGGAATAGGGCGGTGCGACGCGCCAGCCGGGGTAATGCGGTGGAGCGGTGACGACCAGCACGTCCTGTCCGTGCGAGGCCAGGAAAGCGCCGATCTCGCCGGAATAGAGGCCGACGCCGGTCGGCTCCGGCGCATAGTTCATTCCGTAGAACAGCGTATCCAGCCGAGGCATATCTTACTCCGTCCGGCAGGCTGCAAAACCCGCAGCCATGCGTATCGACACATCTGGTGCAGCGCGGCAACGTCCGACGGTCGGATGCTGATCCGAACCATCGCGCCATGGTTGACCCAAGGGCGTTTTTGCACTGCACAAGGGGAAAGCTATCGCTCCTGTCGACAGGCAAAGCAAGTCTCGTGCTAATGACACAGGGCGCAGCCAGCGAGCATGAAGGTTAACGAACTGGCCGGGATTGGTGAGCCAGCCCAGTCCCGAATGGTCTGTCCAGTTTTCCCGACGATCATGTCAGTACGATGAAATTCGCCTTATCGGAGCCGATCATGGCGCTTTCTGTTGCATTTGGCGTCTCTTGCATCGATGGCATGAAGCGTGATGTGGGCGTTGCGGGCCGCGTGTTTTCCGGCCTGCGGCGAGGGCACAGTGCTTCGGGCCGGTAACCCTAATACATCATTACCCTCCGTCAACCGCGTCTGGTGGCTTAGACGATTGCCTACCGCTACGGGATATGTGATTTGTGCATTGCAGCGTCAGGCGGGCCCGCTCAAACGGGTGGCCGATGTTGATATTGGTCAGGCTCGTGCGCGACTGCGGACCGGCGGAATCTGGAGGACGGTATGGACAGGTCTGGGGTTGGTAAGGTTGCGCTCATCACGGGTGTGACGGGGCAGGACGGTGCGTATCTTTCCGAGCTGCTGCTCGAGAAGGGCTACATCGTCCACGGCATCAAGCGTCGCTCCTCCTCCTTCAATTCGGGGCGCATCGAGCACCTCTACCAAGATCCGCACGAGAAGGATCCGCGCTTCATCCTTCACTATGGCGACATGACGGATTCGACGAACCTGATCCGCATCGTCCAGGAGGTTCAGCCCGACGAGATCTACAACCTCGCGGCCCAGAGTCACGTCCAGGTCTCCTTCGAGACGCCGGAATACACCTCGAACGCCGACGCCACCGGCACGCTGCGCCTGCTCGAGGCGATCCGGCTGCTCGGCCTGACCAACAAGACGCGCTTCTACCAGGCCTCGACCTCGGAACTCTACGGCAAGGTCCAGGAGATCCCGCAGAGCGAGAAGACGCCGTTCTATCCGCGCAGCCCCTATGCCGCGGCCAAGCTCTATGCCTACTGGATCGTGGTCAACTACCGCGAAGCCTATGGCATGCATGCCTCGAACGGTATTCTGTTCAACCATGAGAGCCCGCTGCGCGGCGAGACCTTCGTCACCCGCAAGATCACCCGCGCCATCGCGGCGATGCATCTGGGCTATCAGGACAGGCTCTATCTCGGCAATCTCGACGCCAAACGCGACTGGGGCCATGCCCGTGAGTATGTCCGTGGCATGTGGCTGATGCTGCAGCAGGACGAGCCCGACGACTATGTTCTGGCGACAGGCGAGACCACCATGGTCCGCGATTTCGTCACGCATGGCTTCAAGCAGGTCGGCATCGACATCGCCTGGCAGGGCGAGGGCGTCGACGAGAAGGGCCTCGACGCCAAGACCGGCAAGGTCCTTGTCGAGATCGACCCGCGCTATTTCCGCCCGACCGAGGTGGAGCTCCTGATCGGTGATCCGTCCAAGGCCGAGGCCAAGCTCGGCTGGAAGCACGACACCAAATGGCAGAAGCTCTGCGAGGAGATGGTCACATCCGACCTGAAGGTGGTCGAGCAGGAGCGTCGCCGCAATGCCGAGTGATGCCTGGCCGAGTGAGGCCGCTTTCGATCTGACGGGCAAGCGCGTCTGGGTCGCGGGACATCGCGGCATGGTGGGGGCGGCGCTGGTGCGCCGCCTGCAGAGCGAGAATTGCGAGATCGTCACGGCCGGCCGCAGCGACGTCGATCTGCTGCGCCAGGACCAGACCGAGAGCTGGCTCAGCAAGAACAAGCCCGACGTCGTGATCGTGGCAGCCGCCAAGGTCGGCGGCATCCTCGCCAACGACATGTTTCCGGCGGATTTCCTCTACCAGAACCTGATGATCGAGGCGAACATCGTCGAGGCCTCGCGTCAGGCCGGCGTCGGCAAGCTGCTCTTCCTCGGTTCGAGCTGCATCTATCCGAAGTTCGCGCCGCAGCCGATCCAGGAGGATTCGCTCCTGACCGGGCCGCTCGAGCCGACCAACGAGTGGTATGCGATCGCCAAGATCGCTGGCATCAAGCTCGCCCAGTCCTATCGCAAGCAGTATGGCTGCGATTACGTCTCGGCGATGCCGACCAATCTCTATGGTCCGGAGGATAATTTCGACCTCCAGTCCAGCCATGTCATGCCGGCGCTGCTGCGCAAGGCGCATGAGGCCAAGCAGCGCGGCGACACGCAGATCACGATCTGGGGCACGGGGACACCGCGCCGCGAGTTCCTGCATGTCGATGACTGCGCCGATGGGCTCGTCCATGTGCTGAAGCATTATTCCGGTTTCGAGCACGTCAATATCGGTTCGGGCGAAGATGTGACGATCCTCGAACTGACGGAAGCCGTCTGCGAGGTCGTCGGTTTCAAGGGCGAGATCGTCAAGGACACGACCAAGCCCGACGGGACGCCGCGCAAGCTGATGAGCGCCGACCGGCTGCGGGCCATGGGCTGGGCGCCGAAGATCGGACTGAAGGAGGGCATCGCCCAGACCTATCAGTGGTTCCTCGCCAATCGCGCCTGAGAGCGCGGTTTCGGCCTCTCCGCGGACTTCTTATCCCCGGTCTCCCGTCAGGGCGTAGGCTCAGGCCTTGCTCGACGGGAGAATTTCATGCGCGATTTCTACGAAGCCTTTCCCCATAGCTCGGCGCGGCTCGCGCTGGCGCCGACCTTCTCCGATCACGTCGAGGATGTCGTGCTCGATGCCGACATGCTCGTCCGCGTCGCCATTCCATCCGGCGCCCGTTTCGTGCTGGCGAGCTTCGACGGCGCCTTTCGCATCAAGCCCGGCACGATCTCGACGACCCTGAGCCTGCCTGCCGCATCGACTGGCAACGGCTCGGGCAGCGAACTCAATCCCGGTGCGCGCCGCATTCCCGATCGCCTCGCGGACGGCTCGACTGTGCCGACGCATCTGTGCCTGCGCGCGCCCTTCGCGTGCAAGGGCTCGCTGGCCTTTTACGCGTAAGGGGCTGCTGCGATGAACGCATTCAACCTGCCGCCCGCCTTCGGCTTCGAAGGCAGCCGCGTGCTGATCGCCGGCGGTGCTGGCCCGCTGATCTTTGGGCCGGCGGCCAACGCCGCCTGGTTCGACCTGATCCGGCCGGTCGTGCTGCCGGCGGGCACGCTGCAGCCAGGCTCTGCGCTGGAGCTCGACCTGCTGGTCGATTTCCAGGCTCCCAACGCAGCCGGCCGCGCCATCAAGCTCGACATCAACGGCGTGCTTGTCGGGCAGGCCTTTCCAGCGGCGGCCATGGGCTGCGCGAGCATCAAGTTCCCGTTCTGGGTCGGCAACGACGCGCGCTCGCTGGCGGCCTATGGGCAAAGCTTCAACGACGTGCTGTCGCCTGCCGCAGGGCAGGGGGCGCCGTTCTCCAGCCATGCGGCGGCGCCCGCGATCATCGCTGTCGATCTCAGCGGCGAGACGACGATCCGCGTGCAGGCGCAACCGAAGGGCGGCGATGTCTGCCGGGTCGCGGGCATCTGCCTGACGCAGCGCCGAATGCCGGGCGGAGCGGGGCAGATGCTGCCGCTCAATGCCATCTCCTGCTGGGGCGACAGCCTGACCTCCGGCCTGGGGGCGACCACTCCGATTGGCGGTTGGCCCAGCCGCCTGCGTCAGACGCTGGCGGGGCGGGGCGTCAGCAATTTCGGCGTCGGCGGCCAGACGGCCGCTCAGGTGATCGATCGCCTGGTGGCGGACCGGGTGATGGGACGCCATGGCATCATCATCGGCTGGCTGGGGCGCAACGATGTCGGCGTAGCCGGCGATCTCACGGCGGCGGTGATGACGCAGCATTTGCGTGCCGTCGCCAATCTGGCTGGTGGAGCGACCTACCTGCCCGGGACGATCATTCCCTCGGCGACGGACACAGCCGGGTCGGCGAACCATAACGCCATCCTCGCCGCCAATGCCGCGATCAGGGCGCAATATCCCAATGCCATCGACTTCTTTGCGGCCCTGGCGACGGAGCCAGACGGCACCGTGGCAGCGGCGAACAGATCCGACACGGTGCATCTCAACGATGCCGGCTATGAGATCGCCAGGACGACGGTGCAAACGAGGCTCACGGCCTTCGACCTTTGATATTTGGGTCTCTGACGCAGCCTGCCCGTCAACAAAAACCACCCGGCGCCGCTTTGCGCCGGGTGGCTTCAATTGAAAGACTGCTGCGGCGTTGCCGCGGGGCTGATCAGAGAATGGTCAGTTTGGCGGCGACGAATGCCACCAGCGCAACCCAGCCGAGATTGAGCACGGCGCCGACGCCGATCAGCGCGACACCCCAGTTGGGGCCCTCAGTGCTGGCAATGGCATCGGCGGAAGCGGTTTGGGCAGTTTGAGGCCAGGCCGCGGCGTCGATTTGCGAAGTCGTCATCCGAAATCTCCTATGGGCCAAGAAGCAGCGGAAAAGCCGGTCAATCGGGACGGCCTGAGCCGAACACCTCGATCAAGCTCCTCATCGCAAATATTGTGCCATGCGGTAAACATAATGTTGCACCGCAATGTGGCATCTTCATGAAGGCGCTGCGCGGCCGGCGCCGATGCTCTGGCGGATCAGTGCTGTGCGGGAGCGGCGACGGGCGCCACTGCGCGCGGCTTCTGCATGCCCAGCGCCGACAGGGCGGCGTTGCCCAGCGCGATTCCGGGCAATTCGACCCAGCGATAGGTCAAGGCCGAGATCGGAATCGAGATCGCCAGCGTGGCGGCCATCAATGCCAGGGCCGAGAGCGGCCAGGACAGAAAGATCAACAGGCCGAGCGTTACGGCACCTACCGTCGCAACGGCGGCCATGACGGGGAAATGCAGCAGATAGAGGCTGTAGGAAATGTCGCCCAGGGCAACGAAGGGGCGCCGCGACAGCCAGCCGAACGCCTCGCGCCGGGCGACGACGAGGGTGATCAGCAGTGCGGCGGCAAGGCCTTCGACGAGGCCGGGCAGGGGCGCGTGATAGGCGGTGGTGAAATCCCAGCCGCCGACGAGCCGGAAGGCCGACATCACGACGAGGCTCGCCAGCGCGGCCAGGCGGGCGCCGGTCAGGCCAAGGCGCGTGCGGACCGGCTCGACCAGATGCGGAATCGCCGCGCCGATCGCAAAATGAACCATATAGGAGGCAGCGACCGCCGCACGGCCGTGCTGAGGCAGGACAAGGCTGAGGACCGCCAGTACGAGGATCGCGGCTCCAAGCGGGACCGGGCGGCCGCGGGTGGCGATGGCAAGGCCGAGGACGAGAATGGAGCCGAGCAGTTCCACGGTGATCGACCAGATCGGCGGCACGAGATAGATGCCATAGGCCGCGAAGGACAGGAGCGCACTCTTGGCGCCGCCATCGGCCGCCAGGAAATACTTCGCGGCCCATTCCGAGCGGCCCGGCACGGCCACGTCATGGTCGATCACGGCCAGCAAAGCGAGCGAGATCAGGCAGGCGATCCAGACCGCCGGATAAATCCGGAAGAAGCGCCGCAGGATGAAGCGCGTCGAATCGACCGGGCTCAGTTGCGTCCGGCCGATCGAGGCGGTCAGGACATAGCCGCTCAGCACGAAGAAGGCGACGACGGCGGCATGGGCGTTCAGAAGCGTCTCGGCCGCCGCATGAAAGCGCTCGGGCATGGCGAAATAGAACAGGCAGTGATGCAGCAGAACCACGAGGGCGGCGAGACCGCGGACCGACTGGAGTTCCGCAACGTGATGGTGACGAACTGCCATTGACGTTCCCGCAGTGCAGCATTCTAGTGTCTATGCGAAGCGCTTCGGTTTCTCAACAGGTTGTGCATTGTCGCAATCGTGACGTCGTGGTCTGCGAAAGCGCGTCGGAAAACTGGGCGTTTCCATACAGCAACGCAACTCGGGCAAGGCGGGCTGCGGAGTTGCAAGCTTACTGGGATTGCGGGGTTCAGGCTGATAATGAAGGTGCTGTTCGACTATAAGATCTTTAGCCGGGCCCGGTATGGTGGGATTTCTCGCTATATATGCGAACTTGCTCAGCATCTCAAAGATGAGCAAGTGGATGTGACGCTCGGCGCTCTGATTCATACGAATGGTTTCATAGAGAATGTCTCTGGTGAAATACGAAAATCTTATGAAGTGAGAAAGTTTCCACGAAGCACGAACGTTCTTGATTTTGCAAACAAGTACATTTCAATATTTGCTTATAATGGCATAGATCCTGATATTTTCCATCATACGCAGTACAACATTGATATAAACACAAACAAATCGAAGTTTGTTGTAAGTACAATTCATGACATGATTCACGAATTGTATCCAGATGATTTCCCCAACAACCCGACGGCCCGGGATAAACATACGATTTTCAAACGGAGTGATTCGGTTATCGCGATATCTCATCATACAAAATCAGATATGATCGATAAATTCGGGTATGACCCCCGAAAAATTTCGGTAATCCATCATGGAATTCAGCCATTGCCGCGCGGCAAAGATGAACCGGCATTCCACTTTCCCTATGTTCTGTTTATCGGCCAACGTCAGAAGTACAAGAACTTCAGCAATTTTCTCAAGGCGTTCGAGCTAAGCAGTTCGTTGCGTTCCGATTTTCGGATCGTCAGTTTCGGTGCCCTCGATTTCACGGCTGAAGAGCGCAGTATGATTGCTCGGCTTGGTCTGGAGGGGCGGGTTCTATGGGCGAGTGGCGATGATGCCGCGCTCGAGAACGCCTACAGGCATGCCTCATGCTTCGTTTACCCATCGAAGTACGAGGGGTTCGGCATGCCTTTGCTGGAGGCGATGATCAGCGGATGCCCGGTTGCATGCAGCGATGCCAGTTGCTTCCCGGAAATCGCGGGGCCGGCCGCGGAATACTTCGATCCCAACGATCCATCCGGACTTGCGGGTGCGATCGAGCGGGTCGTTGGCAGCGGCGACCGTCGCGACGCGCTTATTCGTTCCGGATACGAGCGTGCCGCAGAATTCTCTTGGGCCGCCACCGCCAAAAAGACAAAGGCAGTCTATAGCCAGCTTCTCTCGGGTTGAGGAGGCGAAAGGGGCATCAGGCAGGCTCTGCGCGAAACAGCAGATGCGCCCCGCTCTACGCCGGCGGACGCGGAGCGCATGTCGTTGCGCGTCAGGTGTTTCTCAGGTTCGCGCCCGTTTCACCGAGAACAGCGCGGTATTTCGAATGCTGACCGCCAGGACGATGTTTCCCACGATGTAGCCTGTCAAGGTGGCCGAAACCAAGCCATCGAGGCCGAATGTCGGGACGAGCGCGAGCTTGAGCCCGAAGGCAACGATGGCAAAAGTCAGAGCTCCCAACGCCTGCTTGCCGATGATGCCGCGCGCATTAAGGAATATACTGAAAGCCGCGCCGGCCGCCTCGCACGATAGCCAGATCGCCTGCAATGCGTATGTCGTCGTGAACTGATGAACGGTCGTATTGAGCCAGAGCGCGGCAATCTGCTCTCTGAACGAGAATATCAGGAACGACGCCGAAATCGCATAGGTGGCGGTAATGGTGAACCCGGTCAGAAATGCGCTTTTCAGCTTCTTCAGTTCATGTCCCGATGAAAGATACGAGTATGCCGGCCATGCAGCCATGCCGATGATGGCGCTGCCGATCTGAACGATCTGGTACATGCGCTGCATGATCGCCAAAGCTGCGGCTGCTTCTGCGCCCATGAGGCGGGCAATTATGAAATAGTCCAGCAGCCAGGCAAATGTTCTTGTCAGATTCAACAGAACGAAGGAGCCGCCCGTCGATAGGAGCCTCTTGGAGAAAATGATGACTCGTTTCGGTTGAACGCGGTTGGATGATCTTGTCGATACGACGATAGCCGCCGCTACGATCGCAAGTGTCGTAGAAAGCTGCGCGCCAAGGCTCGCTAGGAGCAGTCCCTGAAGCCCCAGCTGATATCTTGCACCGACTACGACACCGATCGTGGCGGCGATATATCCTAGGGTTCGCGCGATGTTTGCCAGCCATGCGCGCTGCAGGCCGCGCAAGGCTTGCGTCATGGCGTTGACGGGAAAGCTGAGTGCGAGAAGCCAAGCAAAGGCCTGAAGAAATTCAGGCAGATCGGGAACTGCGTCTTTTGACGAAATTCCAAAAAGCCTATAAATATCAATTAGGTGTAACGCGGCGTGGGTAATGATCACAATGATCGCCGAGACGATCATTGTGGAACTCGCGAGCCCGACAAGCACGGTGCGTATCAGCGTGTCGGAGCCCCGGCGCATTGCGCGAGCCAACGCGCCAATCGCGGCGTTGCCGAGCCCAAAATCCATGAATGCCAGCGCGGCTGTGAGGCTGAAAACGGTGGCCCAAACGCCGAACTGGGTTTGTCCTAAATACGTGTAAAGTATTTTTGTCGATACAATGACATAAATGAAACCCGACGCGGCCGCAATTCCATCTGTGATGGCTGAAAGCGCTGCAGATCGAATGACGGCAGAGTTGGAGAACTTGTTGATATTGTTTTTTAATCTATTGAGCATGATCTGCCTGCATTCAAGTCAGCGGTGCGGCGCATTGGCATAACGGGCGCGTGCTCAGCGATAGGCATCCGCCGTCAGCAGATGGTTCCCGACATAATCCGCCACGCCCTCTTCGAGCCTGTGGAAGGGCTTGTCGTAGCCGGCCTGACGCAGCTTCCCCATCTCGGCTTGCGTGAAATACTGGTAGTTGGCGCGGATCGAGAGCGGCATGTCGCGATAGGCGATCTGCAAGGGCTTGCCGGCGGCGGCGGCCGTCGCTTCCATCAGATCCTTGAAAGAGCGGGCGCTGCCGGTGCCGAGGTTGAAGATGCCGCTCGTACGCGCATCCTGCCAGAGCCAGAGCATCACCGCGACGCAGTCGGCGACATAGACGAAGTCGCGCAACTGCTCGCCATCGGCATAACCTTCCTTGTGCGAGCGGAACAGCGTCACCGGCTGGCCCGCGGCGATGACGCTCGCGTTCTTGGCGACGAGGCTCTGCATGTCGCCCTTGTGGTATTCGTTCGGGCCGTAGACGTTGAAGAACTTGAGGCCGGCCCAATGCGGCGGGCGCTCGCCTGCGGCCTCGGCCGCGAGCGCCCAGCGGTCGAAGGCGTGCTTCGACCAGCCATAGAGGTTGAGCGGGCGCAGTTCGCCGAGGCGCTCGACCTCGTCGAGGAAGCCCTGCGCGCCATCGCCATAGGTCGCGGCGGAGGAGGCGTAGATCAGCGGCGTCTTGGTGCGGGCGCACCAGCGCCACCACTGCATCGAGGAGCGCAGATTGGTGCGCAGGATGTCGTCGGCGTCGGTCGCCGTGGTCGAGGAGTTGGCGCCCATATGGAAGACAGCATCGGCGCCCGGCAGGCCGGCGAGGAAGGCTTCGACCTCGTCGGGAAAGACGATGTCGAGGAAGCGGCTCTTGGCGATGTTGCGCCATTTGCCCTCGCTGCCGAGCACATCGACGATGACGATGTCGTGGCGTCCCTGCGCGTTCAGCGTCGCGACGAGATTGGAGCCGATGAAGCCGGCGCCGCCGGTGACGATGATCATGCGGAAGCCTTGGTTGGGGCCGGATTGCCGTCGCGCCCGGCTGCGGCGAGCCGCGTGGTCGAATGGCCTGCCATCAACTGCGCCAGCACGACGCGGCCGCCGCGCGCCTTGACGATATGACCGCCGACGACCTGGTCCTCGGGGTAGTCGGCGCCCTTGACCAGCACGTCCGGCTGAAGCGCCTCGATGATGGCCAGCGGCGTTTCCTCCTCGAACAGGATCACGGCCGCCACCCCCTTCATCGCGCCGATGACCTCGGTGCGGGCCTGCTCGTTCTGGAGCGGGCGGGTCGGTCCCTTCAGCCGCTTCACCGAGGCGTCGGAGTTCAGCGCCATGATCAGGCGGTCGCAGGAGGTCGCCGCCTGGCGGATCAGCGAGACATGGCCGGGATGGATCAGGTCGAAGCAGCCATTGGCGAGGCCGACGCTCAGGCCCTGCCGTGCCCAGGCGGTGCGGAGCGCGACAGCCTGCTCGAGCGTCATGGCGTGGCCGTCCGTGGCATCAGCGGGGGGCAGGACGGGATCGAGCGCCTCCGCGATCTCGCGCCGCGAAACCGTCGCCGTGCCGACCTTGCCGATGACAATGCCGGCGGCGTGGTTTGCCATCTTCATTGCGGTCGCGATCTCGAAGCCGGCGGCGAGCCCGGCCGCGAGCACGGCGATGACGGTGTCGCCGGCGCCGGAGACGTCGAAGACGTTGCGCGCGACGGTGGCGAGATGGATCGGCGTGCCCTCCGCGGGAATGAAGGACATGCCTTTTTCCGAGCGGGTGACGAGGATGTCCGCCCCCGTCGTGGCATAGGCGCGGGCTGCGGCCGCGACGACCTCGGCATCGCTGTCGCAGGGCAGGCCGGTCGCCTCGCTCAGTTCGCGCCGGTTGGGCGTCAGGATCGAGGCGCCGGCATAGGCCGACCAGTCGCGGCGCTTGGGATCGACGATGACGCGGCGGCCATGCTGGCGGGCCGACGCGATCGCGGCCGCGATCACGGCGTCCGACAAGACGCCCTTGCCGTAATCGGAGAGGATGACGATGTCGCTCTCGGCGATCGCGGTGCGCGCGGCTGCGGAAAGCTGCGCGGCGAGTGCGGGGCTGACGGGCGTGGTCTCCTCGAAATCCACCCGGATCATCTGCTGGCCGCCGGCGACGATGCGCAGCTTGCGGGTCGTCGGCCGGGTCGGGTCGGCGACGAGGCCGGAGGTCTCGACCAGGCTGGAGGCTGCGAGCGCCCCGATCAGCATGTCGCGGGCTTCGTCGGTCCCGGTCAGGCCGACCGGCCGGACACGGACGCCGAGGGAGGCGATGTTGGTGACGACGTTGGCCGCGCCGCCCGGCACTTCGCGCTGGTTGCGGGCGCGCAGGACCGGCACCGGCGCCTCCGGCGAGATCCGCTCGACCGCGCCATGGACATAGCAGTCGAGCATGACGTCGCCGATGACGGCGATGGCGATCTGGTCGAAGCGATCGAGAGCCATGGTTGCAGGGATTCCGGAGGTTTCGTTCGATGCGATAATCAGGATGCGGGGATCAGTATGCTTGGGCGGCGTCGGCTTCCACCGCCGCGCCGAAGATGTGGTAGAGCGAACTCGCCGGCATGGTCTCGAGAGCGGGCGTTCCGGAGGCGTCGAACTGGTCGATCCAGCCGCCCGGGACGGGCTTGCCGAGATAGCCGTCCTGCAGCATCGCCAGCGCATGCTTGGCCTTATCGGCTGCGCCCGCGCGGCCGATGCGCTGCTCGGAGAGCCAGGCCTTCGCCCATTCCGTCTGCGGCCAGAGCCGGCGGCTGCGGCGGCGCGGCTTGCCGTCGATATCGGCCTCGTCGATCAGGAAGCCCGTATCCGCCTCGGCAGTCAGTTCGGCGGCGTCGATCAGGGCCGAGGCGAGCGGGCCGGGCGGGAGGCCAGCCGCGGTCTCGTAGCGGCGCATGAGCCAGCACCATTCGGCCTGATGACCGGGCTCGACGATGGTGCCGGTTTCGCCGATGGCCGGTTCCCAGGCGTCGTCGAAGAATTCGCGCAGCATCGGGGCAGGACGCAGGAAGCGCGCTTCGAGCATGGCATGCAGCTTGTGCGCGCGCTCCAGCGCGCCGGGATAAGCGATGGTCTCGTGCAGAGCGAGCATCGCCTCGAAGAGATGCATATGCGGGTTCTGGCGGCGGGGCAGGCTCGCGGGAACGCCTTCGCGGTAGGAGCCGTCAGGGGCCAGCATGGCCTCGTCGAGGAAGGCGAGGGTCCGGTCGATCAGCCCCTTGACCTGGGAATCGCCGCTCGCCTTGCCGTACCAGGCCAGCGCCAGCAGAACGAAGGCATGATCATAGGCATCCCGCAGCGGGTTCTCGATCGTGCCGTCGGGCTGGAGGATATGGGCGAAACCCGGCCGCCCGTCGGCCGCGCAGGTCTTCTCGATCATCCAGTCGAGCGTGTTGCCGGCAAAGGACAGCCCATCATACCAACCGAGATCGGCTGCATGGGCATAGCAGTAGATCTGGCGCGCCTGGACCCGGACCCGCTTGGGCACGTCAAGGTCGGGCGTGCCATCCCAGCGCAGGCGTTCATGGACGCCGCCGAAGGTCTCGTCGCGCCCTGCGGTCGCCCAGAGCGGCAGGGCCTCGTCGCGCAGCCATCGGGCGAGGGTCGAGATCGGCGCCGGCATCGTGGGGTCCCCTGGATCCTGCGCTTCCGTAACGGATGCGCTGCGGTGCAGCATGGGCATCTGCCGGCACGGCCGGTCAAGCGGCGTTGGCGCGATTTATGCTGGCGCCATGACCAAAGATTGAAATTACCTTAACGACATCGCGTAACGTCAAGTTGGTTGAAGGCCGGATCGAAACATACTAGACGAGCCGTTAACGCCATCCACGATTGGGACCTATCCGTGGCGATCGACTTTACCGCCTCCGCCGGCACGCGCCGTATCCGCAACACCTGGTTCCGCTACGATTCCATCGGCGTCTTCGTCATTGCGGCGGACGTGGCGGCGATCCTGGCCGTCAGCGTCCTGTCCGGCTTGATCTACAACAGGTTCGTGGTCGGCGTTCCCGCCGAAATCTGGGATTCGATTGCGCTGGGGCTGCTGTTTTCGGCGCTGTTCGTGCTGCTGGCACAATTGCGCGGCCTCTACCGGCCGCTCGAACTGTTGAAGCCGTTGCGCCAGGTCGGGCGTGTCTTCACGCTTTGGGCCGGGGTCGCCGGGTTCCTGATGCTGATCGGCTTCTCCCTCAAGATGGGGCACACGGTTTCGCGCGGAGCGACGATCTCCTTCATCGTGTTCGGCGTGATATTGATCGGCGGCCTGCGCTTCTTCTGGAACGCGTTCATGGTGAAGGCGCTTTCGAGCGGTTCCTTCGCCACGCGCCGGATCGCGATCATCGGCGACAGCGCGCATATCGAGGACATCAAGCTCGCTCGCAAACTCGCGCCTTTCGGCTTGTCGGTGGTCGCGCGGGTCGGCCTGCCGGATAATCGCATGCAGGATGCCGCCGCGGCCGACCAGACCATCGCCGATGCGATAACGGCCCTGCGCGGCTCGCATGTGGAGGAGATCGTGGTGGCGCTCGACGGCAGCCGCCTGGACCTGGCCGATCGCGTCATCGCGCGCCTGCGCATCCTGCCCCTGCCGGTTCGCCTCATGCTGGATTCGCGGCTCGGGGACATCGTCTCGCGCCCGGCGCAGCGTTTCGGCAATCTGGTGGCGGTCGAGATGCACCGCGCACCGATGACGGCGGGCGAGCGCGGCACGAAGCGGGCGCTGGACATCGTCTTCGCCAGCGGCGCGCTGTTCATGATCTCGCCGCTGCTGATCCTGACGGCGCTGGCGATCAGGCTCGACAGTCCTGGTCCGGTCCTGTTCCGGCAGACGCGGAACGGCTTCAACAACCGGCCGTTCAAGATCCTCAAATTCCGCAGCATGCGGGTGATGGAGGATGGCGCGACCGTGCGGCAGGCCTCGCGGCACGACGCGCGCGTGACCCGCGTCGGCAAATTGATCCGCCGGCTGAGCATCGATGAACTGCCGCAGCTCTGGAACGTGCTGCGCGGCGAGATGTCGATCGTCGGGCCACGCCCGCATGCGCTCGCGCATGACGCCCATTTCGAGAAGCTGATCGGCGACTACCCCTATCGCCAGCACGTCAAGCCGGGGCTGACCGGCTGGGCGCAGGTCAATGGCAGCCGCGGCGAGACGCCGACCACCGACTCCATGGCCGAGCGCGTGAAGCTCGACATCTGGTATGTCGAGAATTCGAGCTTCTGGCTCGATATCCGCATCATCGCGCGGACCTTCACGGCGTTGCTGAACGTCAAGCACACCTATTGATCGGGCGCTTGCGCCAGGCCGGCGCATACGCCGATTGCTGGGCCCGGAGCGGCCGCGTCGATGGCGCTCAGGCCGCCGGCTTGATCCTGACCACGCGGTAGGGTGTCTGGTGGATGCCCGTGATCAGCGATGTGTTGGGAACCCGCTCGGTGCGAGCGATGGCGTCGCGGGCCTTGTCGAGATAGGCGCGGTCGATGCGCCAGCGCGCGAGCCGGCCCCGGTTGCGCCAGACGATCTCTTCCCCGTCGCGTAGGGTCTCGTCGAGGACAAATTCGAGCTTGGGCAGAGCCGCGCCGTCATGGGCCATGGCCGGGAAGGCACCGAGCGTGAAATCGTCGTCGAAGACGGCGAGCGGGATGTTGCGGTAGCGCGCTTCGATCAGGCGGCGCGCCTGGTCGACATGATCATCGAAATAGGCGAGCACGCTGCGCCCGGCATAGGGAGCGAGATCGAAGCTCGTCCAGTCCTTCTCGACATAATCGACGCCCGGCAGCCGGAGCCGCAGATTCGACAGGTCGATGTCGAAGCTCACGACCTTGGCCTGCGGGGCACCGAGGGACAGGGCCCAGGAACTGGCGCCGGTGTATGTGCCGCTGTCGATGATCAGCTCCGGCGCGATGGCGCGGGCCAGCAGATAAAGCCACAGGCAGTTGTTGTAGCGGCTTTCGCCGAGCTGCAGCCTGAAGGGCGAAACCAGATAGGCGTCATAGAACGTGGCGATCTCGGCTTCGATGTCGATCTCGGTCTTGACCTCGAACAGGCTTTGCGAGCCGAGCCATTCCGCGATCTGGCGCGTCATGGCGGCGTGCATCGCCTGCAGATGCGCAGGACTTTCGAGCCTGTCGTCGAAATCCAGCGTCCTTGGGACGATGGCCAGGCCGAAACGGCCGACGACAGTATTGACCGACCTGACGATATCGCCGCGCCAACTCATGACCGAGCCTTCCACATCTTCAAACTGTCGGGATGGTGCAAACTACAGGCCGTGGAGGAGCCGAAGAACAACCGCATGCTCCCGATCGAAAGCCGGATCGGTGGTTCTCTTGTCCTGTCTTGCCGCAGTTTTCGGTTGGACCGTAGGGCCAACCTGTCTTCATGATTTATCTTAACATATTGGGATGCGGCGGGTTGGCATCCCCGAGACGCTCAAGTGGCCTGCCAGGGCCGGGGACAGGAGCCAATTGGGACGCCATCGCGTCGGCATGCTTCTTCTCCCGGTGTATCTTCGAAATCGTCGGCATCACGATCATGCTGAACACGCGCCCGGCATAGAACATCGCCACCGTGAGCAATGCGAAGTAGACGATGAACTCCTTGAAGACGACGGCCAGGGCGTTCCGCTGCGTCCAGACCGCGTAGTAGAGCGAAGCCATTGCCAAGGCGCCCCAGAGGCCGGCAGGGCTGTCGCCGCCGCCGCGGACATAGAGATAGCGAAAGAAGCAGATCTGCAGCAGGACGACGAGGACGACGCCCGTGTGGCCTCCGACCATGAAAGCTTCGCCCAGGAAGGAAAAGCCGTAGCCCTGGCCGTAACTGGCCTCGAGCGCGTTATAGGCGAAGCTGAAACGGTCATTGGCCGAGGTGTAGAGTTCGGCCGCGTTGGATGGCAGCAGGAAGCGCGGCACGCTGTACATCCACGCCATCAGATAGTCGGCGCCGTTGTCGAGCGGCGTGACGAAGCGCGTCACGGCGGACGCCGCCGTCGCGTAGAGATAGACCGTCTCGCTGCCGACATAGACGCCGATGTCGGAGAAGAAGTTGCCCCATTCCGCCAGGCTCAGCATCGCCTCGATCCCAAGGGAATTGATGCGCAGGAAGCCGAGATAGCAGAAGAACAGAAACCCGATGACGGCGAGCGCGATCACGAGCAGGACCTGCGGTATCCGACGCGGCCGCCAGTAGAACGCGAAGATGAACAGCGCCGGCTGGATGAAGTATTTCCGCTGGCCGATCCCGACGGCGATGAGCAGGAAGCAGAGTACGGGGATCGCCAGGAAATAGGGCGAGAGCGGATGCCGGCTGGTCAGGATGAGGCAGATCGAGCCCAGACAAAGCGGCACGCACAGCATATAGAAGCCGTTGCCGGCTTCGAGCTGCTGGGTGAAGCTTTCGCTGTAGCTGACATCGCCGCCGAGCACGAAGCCGCGTGTCGCGATGACCGCGCAGATCAGCAGGATCGCCAGGATGCCGGCGATGGAGCCGCCGACGAGGCAGGACATCGAGTCCGCCATCGGCAGGACGGGCTGAACCGACGGCGTTCGCAGGAGGAGGGTGGCGACGGCGACGCCGAACATCGTGGCGATCTGCCCGGCATTGAAGACATCATAGGCGTCGGTGAGATCGAAACCCAGGGTCGAGCCGGGCGAGGCGGTATCGGCGATCGTCGGGATGAAACTGTACAGGAACATGACCAGCACGAAGATGATCACCGGATCGTTCAGAGCCCGGCGGATCAGCATCAGATTGACGGCGAAGAGGCCGGTGAGCGCGGCCAGCGGCCAGGGCGTGCGCGTCGCCAGTTCGTTCTGTGCAAGCCAGGTCACGCAACCGATCATCGCATAGGCGAGGGAGACGTGAATGACCGTCTCGTCGAGGGCCTGAGACCTCGACAAGCCGATGCGCGCCTTCGAGCGGCGCCCTGGCTTCATCACCTCATCCATGTCCGCAACACAAGCATTGCGCGGTTAAGATTCAATCCTTTTGGACGCAATTGCAGGCGATGACGGCGTCGAGCCAGAGTTGCGCCATCTGTCTCACGCCCTCGGCGCCGAGATGGTAGTTGTCGAAGCGGTCCGTCACGATGTCGCCGTCGGGGCCTGAGGCATAGCCGGGCTGCTGCGCCAGTTCGCGCTGGGCGGCGCGCAAGGTTTCGTTGACGCCATCGGCGCGCGTCGCCTGAGCCACGAAGATCGGCGCGTCGACGCCGGCCTGCCTCAGGCGATCCATCACGACGCCGAACTTCGCCTTGTAGACCGCAGGGTCGATGCGCGGGTCGCTCTCGCCCTGCTGCCAGAACACGGCGGCGATCCGGGCGCCCCTGTCGCGGACGGACTTCACCTGCGCGAGCGCAAAGCGATCATAGCCGTTGTCGCTCCAGTTCGCGATCGTCGAACCGCCCCAGCTTGCGGAGATCACCGTGACCGAGCGCCCGAAATGCTGCCTGTAGCGATCGGCGAAGAGCGGCCACTGGCTGCCGCGCGTGCCGTCTCCGCCGATGACGGGGTCGTAGAGCGTGTAGCATTTGCCGTCCTGATAGGCGCGGGCGCCCTCGTCCTTGGCCCGAGTATAGGCATAGGCCGCATTGGCTGCATTGCTCTGCCCGATCACCAGAATGACCGGGCTGGCGGTCAGGTCGCAATCGCGTTCGGCCTGGTAGTCCTTGTTCGGCTGCCAGCGGCCCACGGGCGGCAATTGCAGGTATTTCGCGCCCTTCCGCATCATGTCGGTGAAGGTGCTGCGGGTCACGATACCGACCAGGACGAAGCTTCCCAGCGCGATATTGGCGCCGAGAGAGCCCAGGAGCAGCAAGATCAGGACTAATCGCATGCTGCGCCTCTAGGTTTTCGTTTCGGCATTATCAAGCGGCATATCAGCGCAGCAACGTCAGCTCCGCCATTGCCGCGCGAGAAGCAAGACGATCAGCATGACCATCGCCAGATTGACCGCGACCAGGGCCCAGGCGATGCCGGTGATGGCGAGGGCCGTCGGCAATAGGAAGCAGAGGGCGACGGCGCCGATGCTCAAGGCCAGAAAGGCATGCGAGGCGGTGAGGTGCCGGTTGATCGCGGCCAGTGGCGCAAAGCCGGCGCTCCAGACCATCTCGGCAGCCACTGCCAGGAGAAGCAGACTGAAGAAGGGCTCCACCAAGGGTACCTTGCCGCCGGTCCAGTGTTCCAGCAGGAGCGCGCCCAGCGCGTGCAGCGCCGCGCCATAGACCAGCGTCGAGGCGCAGACGAGGCCGGCACCGACCATGACGAGCCGACGGAAGCCGCCATGGTTGCCCGCTCCGTGGAGGCGCGAATATTCCGGCGTCAGGGACAGGGTGAGGATGTTGGCGGCCGAGACGCCGAGCCGGGCGAGCGTCCGCGTCGTCGAAAAGACCACGACCTCATGCGGCCCCGCGATGGAGCCCAGAACCAGCACCGGCCCCTGGCCGATCACCGCATGGCCGGCAATGTAGCACATATAGCTCAGGGAGGGCCCGAGCAGCCGGTGCATTTCCTGCGGCGCGCGCTGCTTCAGGCTCAAGGTGAGCCAGGGCGCGATCTGGCGAAGCCAGACGAACATGGCGATCGTGAAGACGAGGCGGCTGATCAGCATGGCGAGCGCGGCCATGACGAGATCGCCGCCGAGCCAGGCGGCGGCGCCTGCGAGAACCGTTTCCGCGAGACGTGCGGCCGCTCCCCACAGCACCTCCTGTGCCGGTCGGCCGACACAGCGGGCGCCGGCGGAGCCCAGGAGCATGAACTGATAGAGCAGGACGTTGGCGCAGAGCAGCAGCAGCACGGTCTTGGCCTGCGTCTCCGTCATCGCGGCAAGCGGCCAGAGAGCTGTCAGCCTGATCAGGCCCACGCCCAGCCCGATCGCCGCCGACACGACGAGGCCGATGACCGCGAGCAGGGCGAAGATGCTGTGATAGGTACGCAAGGCGGCGTCGCGCTGCCCCCGCGCGACGCTCATGGTCATCTCGTTCTTGGCGATGGCGGTGAAGCCGAAATCGGTCAGGGTCAGATAGGTCGGGATCGCCGAGAGCAGGAGCCAGGCGCCGTAGCGCTCGACGCCCCAGGCCGAGAGCAGCACCGGCACCATGAGAAGTTGCGTCGCGACCGTGACGGCCTGGTTGGAAAGCTGGGCGCCGATCGTGCCGGCAACCCGGCCCCAGTTCCGGCGGCCCGCGGGGCTCGCATTCGTCATGTCGCTGTCGCGGCACCAGCGACCGCGCGCTGCCACAGGGTCAGCGTCGCCTCGCAGACCTCTTCGACCGCGATGGCGCGCATGCCGTCCATCCGGTGGATGATGCGATGGGCCTCACCAAAGGGATGCCATTTGTTGGGGGCGTTGAAATCTCCGAAAAGGCCGATGCAGGGCACGCCGCGCGAAGCCGCGAGATGCAGGGGACCTGAGTCATGACCGATGAAGAGGCTGGCCCTGGCCAGCGCGGCGGCGCATTCGCGCACGGAGAGCTTGCCGCAGGCATCCACGGCAGGGCCCGGCCACAGCGCCTGCAGCGCGAGGGCGCGGGGCGAGTCCGATGGGGCGCCGACCGTCAGCAGGCCGATGCCGGGCAGGGCGTCGCCCAAGCGCGTCATCAGCGCGGCCCAGTTGGTCTCGCCCCAGTCCTTCTCGATGTCCTTACCGCCCATGTTGATCGCCAGGAAGGGGCGCTGGGCGAGAGCTGCGACGGCAGCCTCCCCGGCGGAGACCTCATCCGGTTTCAGGCGCAGATCCCATGACGAGGGCACAGTCGGATCGGCTGCGCCGAGCGCCGCCATCTGCCGGATCAGCCGGAGGCATTCCTGTTCCAGCAGGCCGGTCTTGGGATCGACGCGGTTCTCACGGACATCCGCGCGCAGGGGGATGCCGACGATCTCGGTGAAACCGCAGAGCCTAAAGAAAAGCCAGTCGCGATAGACCGAAAGGGCGCTGCGCGGTTCGGCGAGATAGATCAGCGTCGTCGCCCTTGTGGCACGCAAGCGCCGGAACAAGGTCCAGACAGGTCGCAGCGAGCGCAATCCGATCGGATACTCGATGAAATCATCGATGAAACCGGCGTCGCCAAGTACGGCAGGGACGCCGGCAGCCTTCGCGGAGACCGACATATTGGTCAGCAGCGTTCGACGCGCATTGGGAAAGGCAGTGAGGATGGCGTGCCAGCAAGGGAGCGATACGATCGTATCGCCAAGACTGCCGAGGCGAAAGATCACTATGGTGTGCGGCTGCATCTGTTCGGTCGATAACCAAGTAAGGATATATTGCTGGCCAACGGCCGCTGTCCGGTGAGAGCATGACATGGACCGGCTGCGGTATTTTGCCTGACGAAGACCTACGCTCTGGCTGCGATCAAAGAAGAAGTCAACCAAAGGGGAGGCAACGCAAACCGCAAGCAATTCTCGGGCTATGCCGCGCATGCGCCTTGTCGGCTAAATAATCGTCATCGCGTGGCGATTGGTTGGTCAGTATTCGAGCGTGTTGCCTGCGCATGGTGCCGGCATGTCGTTGCCAAAACGGGCGCGCGAGGCTAAGGCCATACCTGTGTGAACGGGTAAGGTGGGGTGCCAAGTGAGCCAAAGCGCAAAGTCAGCCATTGATGCGGTCGGCGAAGCACGCAAGGGCTCAATCAAGATGCGGATACTCCACATCCTGCCGACGGCTTCGCCGGTTTTCGGCGGACCGATCGAGGGCGTCATACGCACCTCGCTGATCGACGAGAGTCTCGGCTACGTCCGCACCATCGCAAGTCTCGATCTTCCCGACGATCCCTGGGTCAAGGAGTGCCCGATCGAGGTCGTGGCGCTCGGCAAGCGCTCCTATAGCCAGAATCTCGGCGGCACCTTCTGGGAGCGTTATGGCCAGACCCCGCACATGGTACCGTGGCTGATCGAGAATGCGCCGAAATACGACGCCGTGATCGTCAATGGCTTGTGGAACTATGCCAGTTTCGCCGCGCGCCAGGCCTTCAAGGTCAACAAGGTTCCTTACTTCGTCTTCCCTCACGGCATGCTCGATCCGTGGTTCAAGAAGACCTATCCGCTCAAGCATGCGGTCAAGCAGGCGCTGTGGCTGTGGAGCGAGGGCAAGCTGCTGCGTGACGCGCAGCGGGTCTTCTTCACCACCGAGGATGAGCGCGTCCTGGCGCGCGGCACCTTCACGCCCTACCATGTGCGCGAGCAAGTGGTGGGATATGGCACCGCCGACGTGCCGCCGCCCGACGCCAAGCAGGCGGAAGCCTTCGCGGCGCTCGCGCCGGGCGTCCAGGGCAAGCGATTCCTGCTCTTCCTCAGCCGCATCCACAAGAAGAAGGGCTGCGACCTGCTGATCGGCGCCTTTGCCAGGGTCGCCGAGAAGTTCCCCGACGTCGAACTGGTCGTGGCGGGCCCCGACCAGGTGGGCCTGCGCAAGGTGCTGGAGCGGCAGGTCGAGCAACTTGGCATGGCCTCGCGCGTGCATTGGCTCGGCATGGTCAAGGGCGATGCGAAATGGGGCGCCTACCGTGCCTGCGAAGCCTTCATCCTGCCGTCGCATCAGGAGAATTTCGGGATCGTCGTCGCCGAAGCCATGGCCATCGGCCGGCCGGTACTGATCTCCAACAAGGTCAATATCTGGCGCGAGGTCGAGAAGGGCCAGGCCGGCTTCATAGCCGAGGACGACGAGGACGGAACCGTCTCGCTGATCGAGCGCTTCCTGTCGCTGTCGCCGGAGGAGAAGGCGCGCATGGGGCAGGCGGCGCGGACCTGCTTCGAGGAGAATTTCGACGTGAAGAACACGTCGCGCACCATCACGACTGCGATCACGAACGCCCTGAAGCGCAATGAAGCCGCTTGACGCCAAGGTCGCATCCTCTGTCTTCGGTGCGCCGAGCTTCGGACTGTCCAACCGGATCGTGCGGGCGCTCTGGCATATCGTCTGGCTGCTGCTCGCCTCCTGGACGCCGCCGCCGATGCATGGATGGCGAAGGTTCCTGTTGCGGTTGTTCGGCGCCCGCATTGCATCGACGGCGCGGATTTACCGATCGACGATCGTCTGGCTGCCGTCTCATCTTCAGATGGGCGAGCATTCCGTCCTCGGGCCAGGTGTAAATTGTTATTGCCAAGCTCCGATCGTGCTCGAGGATTTCGTTTCCGTTTCGCAAGGTGCGCATCTGTGCTCGGGAACACATGATGTCGATGATCCTCTTTTCCAATTGATCGCAAAACCTATTCAGATTAAAACCAATTCCTGGGTCGCAGCCGATGCTTTCGTCGGCCCCGGTGTGACAATCGGGGAAGGGGCTGTCCTGGGTGCGCGGGCCGTCACCTTCAAGGATCTGGAACCCTGGACGATCTATGTCGGTAATCCCAGCAAGCCGCTCCGTCTTCGCAAACAGTTCGATCGCGCATCCAAAAGACAGTTTTCCACGTAAGGCTCACTGCGTTCGCCATGCGTCGTTGCATGGAATTCCTTTCGTGGAGGGTCATGCGTGACAGACAGGCGGCTTTTGATCACCGGCGGTTCAGGCTTCATCGGAGCCCAGTCGGTTCAGGCCGCGCTTGCCTGCGGGTTCTCGGTCCGGAGCCTGGACCTCGCGGCTCCGAACGTCGCCGGTCATGAAACCCTGTTTCAACGCGTCGATGTGCGCGACCGGGAGGCCGTGTGCCGCGCTGTCGAGGCGTTCGCACCCACGCATATCCTCCATCTGGCCAGCGATATCGACATCACGATCAGCCGGCTCGAGGATTTCGTCACCACGATCGGCGGCACCGCCAACATCATCGAGGCGGCGCGGCGCCTGCCTCATCTCAAGCGCATCATCCACGTCTCGACGCAGTTCGTCTGCAAGCCGGGGAAGCATCCGAAATCGGAAACGGACTACGATCCCTATACGCTCTACGGCGTGGCCAAGGCTGAAAGCGAGCGTCTGTTTCAGGCGAGCGGGCTGCCGTTCCTGATCACGCGACCGACGATCATCTGGGGGCCGCGCCACCCGTCCTTTGCCCAGAATATCTGGCGCTACATCGCCAACGGCGCCTATCTGCATCCCGTCGGCCTGAACCCGATCATGCGGTGCTATGGCTATGTCGACAACGTCGCGGCCCAATCCATCGCCTTGCTCGACGGCGATCCGGGTGCGCGCCGCGTCTTCTATCTCGGCGACGATACGATCGACTACGACATGTGGGCCGATGCCTTTGCCGTGCCCCTGACGGGTCGGCGCGCGCGGCGCATCCCCCTGCCGCTGCTGGCGGTGGTCGCCGCCGGCGGTTCGGCGCTGCAGGCCGTCGGCGTGCGCTCGCCGATCGACCTTGGACGCTATCACCGGATGACGACCTCGTCGGCGATCGACCTGTCGCCGACCTTCGCTATCGTCGGCCAGCCGACGGTCGATTTCGACACCGGCGTGCGCGAGACGCTGAAATGGCTGGTCGAAACCGCGCCGGAGACCTACCGGATGGTGGGGCCGGCCGCGGCACCCGCGTCGTTCCAGACCAAGTTCATGGCTTCCACGCCGGCTGAACTTGGTGGGCCGGGCTCTTCCGCCCCTCCGCCGGCCTGACGGGGATGGATGCTTCCGTTGCGGCCGGGCCCGGTCGTACGACCACCCTTGGTGTCTCGAAAGGCGCATCGCGTGAACTGCTCGGCGTGCAGTATCTGCGTGGTTTTGCAGCGCTTCTGGTCGTGGCGTTTCACGCCACGCTGCTGATCGGCGATCCCGCTCTCCTGGGAAGGCCCGGTCCCGGTCTCCTTGCCTGGGGCTATCTGGGCGTCGATCTCTTCTTCGTCATCAGCGGCTTCATCATCACCTATACGGCGCTCGATCCCGCGACCGGGGCCGCCAGCATGGCGTGGCGCAGCTTCGCATGGCGCCGCTTCCTGCGCATCGTGCCGTTCATGTGGTTTTGCGTCCTGGGCTATCTGGCGCTGCGGCTGCTCGGACGTGGGCTGGATGCGCCGTTCGCCTCCTATCTGCGCGCGCTCGTCCTGTGGCCGGTTGGAGAGCTGAAGCCGGATGTGATCTGGACGCTTCGGCATGAGGCGCTGTTCTATGCCGTCTTTGCGTTGACCTTCCTGGGCCCGCCACGTCTGCGGCCGCTCTTCGTCGTCTGGGCGCTGTCGCCGCTGCTGCTCCATGCGGTGAGGCCGATCGGCACGGTGGAAAGCGAGCAGGATCTGCTCGAATTCATCGCCAACCCGGTCAATGTCCAGTTCGGCATGGGCGTGCTTGCCGGCCTTTGCCTGATCCGGGTCCGGCGCGGGGCGCCTGTCGTGGGCTTTCGGGCCTTCAGCGACTGGCGTGGCTTCGTGGTGATCGGCGTTTCGTCTCTGGTCCTGCTGGCGATCGGCCAGGCGTTTTCGCTCGCGATCATGACGGTCCGCGGGACCCTGATCGCGGGCGCAGTGGCATCGATCATGCTTGCCCTGGCTATCATCGTTCCGTCGCCTGCCGGTGATGGGATGGGGCCAGTGGCGAGATTCGGCCGGCTCGTCGGGGATGCATCCTATGCGATCTATCTGACCCATGTGCCGGTGCTCGTGGTCGTGATCGGTGGTTTGGCCAAGTTGGCTCCGAACTCCGGCTGGGGGCTGGCGATGGCGGTCGCGACACTGGGCTCGATCGTCGTCGGCATCGTCGTGCATGGCCTGGTCGAACGGCCGTTGTTGAGAGCCTTGCGAGCGCGTCATCGCGTCTCGCAGGGTTGAGGCAGATGGAGCATGGCGGCTCCGCTCAGTGTTGGAGGCGACATGCAGGAATACGAGCTGGACGTGCGGTGGCTTGCACGCAGGGCCATTGCGGTCGCGCTGTGCCTTGCCGGAATGGCGTGGGGCGCTCAGGCGCGCGTCATCGAGGTCAAGCCCGCCGTGCCAGGTGGTCCTTCTGCATTCGATCTCATCCAGTCCGCGTTGAACGAAGCCCGGGCAGCGCGGCAGTCCGCGCCCAATGAAGTGTTCACCCTGCGGCTGGCGAGCGGAATCTATCGCCTGGAGCGCCCGATCATCATCGAGCCGCGCGACTCCGGTCGCCCGCAGGCACCCTTCATCATCGAAGGCGCAGCCGACGGCTCCACACGGATCTACGGCTCCGTCGAGGCGACCGCTCGCCCAGTGACGCCTGGCGATCTCTCCGGCAAGCCGCAGCCACCGCGGCCGGTGCAGGTGATCGACCTGTCGGCGCTGGCCGACAAGCAGCCGCTGGGGCTCGTCGCGCGCGGCGCCTATCTGGGCACGCCGACCTCGCATTTCGAGCTGTTCCAGGGCGATACCCGGTTTCGGCCATCGTCCTGGCCGCGCACGGGCTATACCGAGAACATCGCGGTGCGAGCCGATCCGGATTCGCTCGGCTCACGCGTCAAGCTGCCGCCATCGGCGTTCGATCGTTTCAGGGACGAGACGGCGCTGCAGTTCGGCGGCTACTGGATCGCCGACTGGGCCTACGAGGCGCAATCGATGACGGGCGTGGACATAAGCGCGGGCGAGTTCCTCGTCAGCCGCCTCGTCGCGACGCTGCCGGTCCGGCGTTCGGTGCCGCTGCGCGTGATGAACGCGATGAGCGTGCTCGAGCATCCCGGCAGCTATGTGCTCGACGCGGCCGGCAAGCGGGCCTTCGTCGTGCCGCTGAGCGGCGCGCCGCCGGCATTCGACCTCGCCGTCGCACGCGAACTGCTGGTTCTCGCGACCGTCCAGAACGTTGTCGTCCGCAATCTCGCTTTCGAGCGGACGCTCGGTACGCCGGTACGGATCGAGAATGCCTCCAACATCACGGTCGAAAACTGCCTGTCGCGCAACACCGGCAATCGCGGCATCACCGTCACCGGCGGTCGCAACGTCACGATCAGGCGCTGTGTCGTCGCCGATACGGCCGAAACCGCCGTGCTGCTTTCCGGTGGCGACAGGCGCCAGTTGACCGCCGCCAAACATGCCCTGGCCGACAGCATGATCGTCCGTTTCGGCCAGGATTCGCCGACCTATCGGCCGGGCGCAGAGATCCAGGGCGTCGGCAACAGCGTCACCGGCTCCTTCTTCCGGGATTCGGCGCATTCCGCGATCGTGCTGACGGGCAATGAGCACCGCATCGCCGACAACGAGATCACCGATGTGGTGAAGGAGACGAACGACGCGGGCGCGATCTATATGGGGCGCGACTTCACCGCGCGCGGCAACAGCTTCACCGGCAACTACCTTCATGACATCGCGGACCCGAAGAACCAGCGCAAGGCGGTGATCGGGATCTATCTCGACGACCAGTTCAGTGGCGCCACCATCACCGGGAACGTCTTCCACAGGGTCAATGTGCCCGTCCAGCTCGGCGGCGGCCGCGACACGCTCGTCGAGGGCAACGCCTTCCTCGCGCCGCAGCGTTCGGCGGTCCTGTTCGACGACAGGGGCACCAACAAGCAAAGAGCCATGGTGCTGACCGGCGAACTCAACACAAAGCTCCAGGCCATGCCGTTCCGCCAGCCGCTCTGGGCGGCGCGTTACCCGGCGCTCGCCGAACTGCCGGAGAAGCAGATCGGCGTGCCGCTGAACAACATCGTCCGCCGCAACGTCATGCTCGGGCGGACCGTCATCGAATACGAGACGGCGAGCTCCAGACCCTATCTGAGCGCGACCGAAACGATCCAGGTTCAGGCGCCGGCGGCAGCGGGTGCGAATGCGAGCGCGGCTGACCTGCTGGCCGCGCTGGCTCAGGCCGATCCCGCTGTTGCCGGGTTGAACCTGGTTCTGGCAGAGAGGGCAAAGGCGCTGCGCGACCTGCCCTTCGGATCAGCCGCAGCATCACAACCGGAGCCGAAATGATGACCGTGAGAGACGAGACCGATGGCGCTTCCAAGGCCGCCGCCGTCGCGCCCGTGCCCGTCACGCTGTCGGTCATCCTGACCTCGCATAACCGGCGCGAGCTGACTCTGGCCGCCCTGCGATCGTTGCGCGTTGCCACGCCTGCCCATGTCACGACCAAGATCGTGCTGATGGATGATGGCAGTTCCGACGGCACGGGCGCGGCTGTCGCGGCCGAGTTTCCCGAGGTGACGGTGCTGCGCGGCTCCGGCGATCTGTTCTGGAACCGGGGCATGCTTGCGGCCTGGAGCGAGGCCGTGAAGACGCAGCAGGATTTCTTCCTGTGGCTGAACGACGATCTCGCGATGAACCCGACGGCCCTGGGCGAGATGCTGGATCATCACGCCCGGATGCGCGCCGTGCACGGGGAGAAGATCGTCATCGTCGGCAAGACCGTGAGCCCCAGCACGCAGGCCGTCACCTATGGCGGGTTCTGCGTGAATGAGGGCATCTCGAAGCTCAGCTTCAGGCGCATGCGCGACGACGAGCCCGTGGCGCGGACGATGAACGGCAATCTCGTGCTGCTGCCGGCGCGTGCGCGTGACGATATCGGGCTGTTGAGCGAACGCTATACGCATACCTTCGGGGACATCGATTACGGGCTGAGGGCCACCGAGGCCGGCTACAAGATCCTGCAGGCTCCGAACCCGGTCGGCTTCCAGGAGTACAACGTCGAATACAAGCGCAAGATCTCCACGCTGAGCCGGGCGAACTGGCGCTTCATCCTTTTGCACCCCAAGGGGCTGCCTTGGCGCGAATGGCTGTATTTCTGCCGCCGCCATGGCGGCATGCTATGGCCGGTCAACTTCGTGACGCGGTACGCCAAGCTGATCGTCGCCGGCTACAAGTGAGATGATGCGGCCTTGGGCGCCGGTTCGGCCCGCAAGGCCGCTCCGGCCAGTGCCAGCACGGGAATGGCGTAGCCCGCTGTCTGCAGGCTGAAATCGACCAGCGAATGCAGCGTGCCGACGATCACGACCGGCAAGGCGACCTTGGCGATCGATTCCGGCGATGAGATGAAGCGCCGCGTCAGCGCAACGATCAGCACGCACCAGGCGAGAATGACGAGGCCCGCGAGCGGCAGGCCGGCCTCCGCCGCGAGTTCCAGCGGCGTGCTGTGAGCGGTGTCCCAGACGCCCCAGATGTTTCCGCTGGTGCGATAGGCGGGAAAGGCCGCGCCGAAGGCGCCGATTCCGACACCGAACCAGGGATTGTCGCCGATCATCTGCAAGGTCGCACGGTAGGTGTCGATGCGCCCGCCGCCGGAGAAGCCGAGCAGATCGAGCCGGGCGAACAGCGCCGCGCCCATCATTTGGAGCAGGATGAGCAGGGTGATGCCCGGCACCAGGAGGCGCCGCCAGATTCGACCCGGTCTGTGATCGAGCGCGAGGAAGGTGCCCAGCAAGGCAAGGCAGCCAAGCCCGACGCCGACCCGTGAACGCGTGAGCAGCAATGCGGCGGTGCAGCCGATCAGCGCGGCGAGGGCAGGCAGATCCAGGGTGTCGAGCTGCCAGACCGCACGGCGGATGCCGTGGCCGTCGATGTCGCTGCGCGAGAAGGCGCCGCTACGCTGGATCACCACCACGAGCCAGGCCAGGGCACCGGCCGCGAAATAGTCGGCGGCCGTGTTGGCGTTGATGAAAGGCCCGGTCACCGCACCGACATAGCCGAGCCGTTCACGCCAAAGGATCAAGCTCGGCTCGATGCCCGTCGAGACGATCCCGAAGACGGCGTAGGCGACGACGCTGTAGCGCAATGCCACGACCACCGAACGGCGATGCTGTGCGCTATCGCAGCAGATCAGGCCCAGCATGAAGGCGAGGAGAGCCGCCATCGGGGGGGCTATGCTGTAGAGGGCCTGCGTGCGAACGGTTGCGGCCGAGCCCTGGAGGGGTATGCCGAGCGCTTCGCTGGCCTGCATCCAGATGGGGTGTATCGGAGCCAGGAATGGCCGCACCGCCAATTGTTCGTGCAGGATGAAAAGATAGGCGAGGACGATCAAGGCGGTGCCGGCGAGCCACCACGCCGTCATCCGGGACAATCCCGCCAGGGGGGCGATCAGAACGGCCGCCGCGAGCCAGGCGCACCAGAAGGCGGCGATGGCCAGATCGCTTGCGCCGAACAGCGCGGGCGCCAGGACCAGAGCCAGGATGAACATGCGGAGCACCAGCCGGTGCCGCGTCCAGGCGTCGGGCGAGGGCAAATCTGATAGTTTGGACGAATCCGAGGCGCGCGCGTCGGCCGGATCAACGGATGCCGGTGCCGTCAGCATTTCCGGAGCGGGCGAAATTGTCGCCGCGGCGCCATTGGGGGCTGGCGCGGTCGCGCGCTCGGCCTTCGAGGCTTTGGGCTTTGCCCGTGCAGCAGGCTTGGAGGCTGTCGCAGGCTTGGAGGCTGTCGCAGGCTTGGAGGCTGTCGCAGGTTCGGAGGCCGAGCCCTTGTTGCCTGGCCTCCCGCCTTTCGTTGCCGAACCGGCAGGGGCTGCTCGAATCGGCTTCTTTGCCTTCGAGGCCGGTTTCCCCGGACGATCAGGCCCGTCCATCGTGGTCCTGTGTTGTGGTCAGCGCCGGCCCCTCGGGAGGGCCGGCGCTGAAAGCCTTCAGAGGCCGCGCGGATTGCCGGCGTTCATCAGATTGTAGCGCAGGATCACCGAGTTGCTGCCCGTCGAGACCGCGCCGTTGGTGGTCGCCAGCGCCAGGTTCAGAATCTGCAGGAACTTCGTCACCTGCACGGACTGGGCATTGGCCACGAAGATCACGTCGGCGTTGCGCATCTGCATGCGCGAGGCCAGAAAATAGCCCGTCGGATCGCGGAAGCTGGCCGAATAGATCACCGGAATCTGGTCGCCCTGGAACTTGTCGACCTCGATGCCCAGGCGACGCGCGACTTCCCGCGGCTCGCGGCGATACAGGAACACCGAACCCGGATCCGCCTGCGCGTCGAGAAGGCCGCCGGCCTTGGCCACGGCGTTGGCAAGCGTAATCCGCCAGGCGTCGAAATTGAACTCGCCCTGTTGTCCCGATGCGCCGAAGGCGAGGAATTTCTGCGCTTCGCGATAGACGTAGATGCGGTCATTGGGTTGCAGATAGATGTTGTTAGCCGGCTGTGAGATCAGATTCTCGAAGGGCACCGTGGCGCGCTTGCCGCTGCGCTCCAGCACGACCCAACTCTCATAGCCCTGCGCCTTGATGCCGCCGGCGCGGGTGATCGCGTCGGTGATCTTGTCGCCTGCGCCCGAAGCCGGCGCGGGGAAACGGACGGGACTGTTGACCTCGCCGAGAACGGTGACTAGACCCGTGCGTTGCTGCGACAGGGCGACGATGACCTGCGGCTCGATGGCGCGGTTGCGGATGCGATCGACGATCGTGCGCTGAACCTCGACATTGGTCCGGCCGGCGGCGGGGATCGAGCCGGCGAAGGGCACGCTGATATTGCCGTCGCTGTCGATCGCCTGCTCGGGCAGGTTGACGAAGTTGCCCGGCCGTACGCCGGCCTCGTTGGGAATGAAGAGGCCGCCGGCGGCCGCCTCGAAGATCGTCACGCTGACGAGGTCGCCGATGCCGAACTTGATGTTGGCCGAGGGACGGCGATCGGTGAAGGCACCGGCGAGGCCTTTAGGCTCGTATCGCGCCAAGATGTCGACGGCCGCCTGATTCAGCGAAACGAGTGCAAAAGGCAGCGACTCACCCGGCTGTTCCGCCTCGATCGAGGCGGCGGTGGGTCCGGAGCTGGGCAGCGTGCTGCAGGCCGTGAGAAAGGAGGCCACGACAACTGCCGCAGCCCCTCTGCTGAAATGTATCATCTGGTCTCGCTTCAATATCACGCCGCGATGCGAGAACGCTGCCATTCGACAAAATCCCCACAATGGCACCCTAAACTCCCGCAACGTCATTTTCTGTTGCATCGCAGCAACATGCCAATAGAAAAGTCTACGTGACGGCGCGGTATCGCGCGTGGTTTATCGGCTAAGGAACTTGATGACGCTTTCGCGGGCTGGATGATTCGAGTGTCAAGATGATACGCTTCGGCAATCAGGGAATAATTGCTTATAGATTAGGCGGATCTGCAGCGGTGGCATCTGTTCTGTTGTCTGGGTGTGCAGGCCGCGATTCGCGGCGTGCAGTCATGGCGTTGCTTGCCCGGGCGTTGGTGGCGCTTCCACTGGCGGGTCTGGGCGGTGGCGCATGGGCTCAGGGGGCGCTGGCGCCTGGGCCGAGCGTCGAATCGGCGGGCTGGAGGTTCGCGCGCTCTCAGGCTGCGGGTGGTGGCAGCGCCATATCGATCATGCGGACCGTCGATCCGTTGAGGTCCGATTTCGAGATCGCGGGACTGATGTTTCGCTGTGCGGAAGGCGGCACCGACGCTGTCGTGATCATGCTCACGCCGTTCAAGCCGGATGCCAGGCCAAAGGTCGGGATCGATCTCGGTGGGGTGCGCGTCGATGTCGAGGCTTCCGTGCTGCCGTCGGGCGCGGGGTTGCTCGTCCCGCGCGAACTGATGAGTGTCTTCACCGCCAGGGAGAAGGTGACGGCCGATCTGCGCATCGAGGTCGGTGCGGGCGCCAAGCCGCTCGTCGGAGTCATCGGCAAGCTTTATGCGGCGCCAGCGCTGCAGCGCCTGCAGGCGCAATGCTCGTCATCCTGATGCTCTTTCGAGCATCGGCCGGACGTTCCGTTCAGTCGGGCAGCGCGCCGTCGATGGCGGGGGCCGCATCGGCGAGTTCGAGAAACACGGCCATGCAGCCGAGATGAGCGATTGCCAACCACATCAGCATTGTCATTAGGCCATCCTGGCTCGTGACCGAACTCTCTCGCCTCTCCGGGGTCCCTGGGTGGGTTCCGTGGCCGAGCTGCATGCTGTTTAGGGCGAGTGGGCTTAAAGAAATCCTGATGATCTTGTTCGTCTGACGTAATGGCAAACCAATCTCTAATTTTAAAGGTAGATTTACTGCGGGATCACCTATTTTGTTTGGGGATTCTCGATTGATCTATAGCGATAATCGCTATTTGATTGGTTTATTGTTCGTTTATAGCGGCGGCTTTGTTTGTTTCCGGCGATATTTCCGTAGTCGTCGGTCTGCTTTGGCCTTGTAGATTGGCGTCTCCGCGAGGGGCGCCGTGGGTGACTGGCGCTGTCGTGAGCTTCGGCCATTGGCACGAAACATGCCCATTGATGTGCCGTCATCTGGTGATGTCACGGCGATTTGCTTTGACGCGCCTGTTGACAGCGCGTGCCGTGTTGGCGACTCCGGCGTGTCACATCGGGGCGCCATGAACGGCATGGGAAGAGTTTCGTGACCAGCATGACGAGGCGGCCTGCTGGGGCAGGCCTTGCTGCTGCGGACGTGACGCTTGCGCCGCTTCGACGCGTATAGAGGAATGAAGATGGCTTCGCATGCAGCAGGTTTGGTTCGCCCGGTCATCATGTGCGGCGGCTCGGGAACGCGGTTGTGGCCGGCCTCTCGCGAGGCTTTTCCAAAGCAGTTCGCGCCCCTGCTCGGCGAATTGTCGACCTTTCAGGAGACGCTGTCGCGCGTCAGCGACCCTGCGCTGTTCGGCAGGCCGCTGATCATCACCAACAAGATCCATCGCTTCATGGTGGAGCGGCAGATTGCCGAGATCGGTCTGCAGGCCGACATGCTTCTCGAGCCTGTGGCGCGTGATTCCGGCCCTGCGATTCTGGCGTCGAGCCTTTCGGTCGCGGGCACGGATCCCGATGCGCTTGTGCTCGTGCTGGCGGCCGACCATGTCGTGCTCGACGTGCCGGCTTTTCGTGCAGCCGTGGCTGCTGGTGTCGAGGCTGCACGCGCCGGCAAGATCGTGACCTTCGGCATCATCCCGAGCAGCCCTGCGACGGGCTACGGCTATATCGAGGCGGGTGCGGTCTCGGCCGGGGAGGCGCGCGACGTCGTCCGTTTCGTCGAGAAACCGGATGCGCAGACGGCGCAGCGCTATGTCGATGACGGCTATCTCTGGAATTCCGGCAACTTCCTGTTCCAGCCCGCCACGATGATCGGCGAATATGCGAGCCACGATGCCGAGAGCGTCGCGACCGTGCAGGCTGCGATCGACAAGGCGACGACCGACCTGGGCGTGCCGGTTCTCGACGAGCCGAGCTTCGTCGCGGCCAAGAAGATCTCGATCGACTATGCCGTGATGGAGCGCACCAAGCATGCTGTCGTCGTCGCCGGCGATTTCGGCTGGTCGGATATCGGCGGATGGGATGCGCTCTGGGCCGTCTCGCCGCAGGACGGCAACGAGAATGTCGCGATCGGCGACGTGACCTTCATCGGCAGCAGCGGCAGCTATGCCTCGAGCGAAGGCCAACTGGTCGCGGTGCTGGGCATGCGGGACACGGTGGTCGTGGCGACGCGCGATGCCGTGCTTGTCGCCGAGAAGGGGCGCTCGGGCGAGATCAAGGGGCTCGTCGATCAACTCAAGAAGGCGGGGCGCAGCGAGGCGACGCATCATTCGCGCGTCTACCGGCCCTGGGGCTGGTATCGCACCCTGGAGCAGCAGGAGCGCTTCCAGGCCAAGCGGATCGTGGTCTATCCCGGCGGCCAGCTTTCGCTGCAGAGGCATCTGCATCGCTCGGAGCACTGGGTCGTGGTCAAGGGCACGGCACGGATCACGCTGGACGACAAAGTCCGCGATCTCTCGGAGAACGAGTCGATCTACATTCCGCGCGGCACCGTGCATCGGCTCGCCAATCCCGGGCGGATCGACGTCGAGATCATCGAGGTTCAGACCGGCGCCTATCTCGGCGAAGACGACATCGAGCGGCTCGAGGACGTCTACAACCGGGCGTGAGGGACGAGAGCGGCAGGTCCTTCGGAAGGGGCTCACGGAATGTCGGTCCGCAAATGGCGCAGGCGATGGGGCGGTCTTGCCGTGACGGCCGTGCTGTCTGCGGCGGTCGCGGGGTTTGCCGTGGTCGCGTTCGAGCACTGGGATGCCGCCCAGGGCGATTCCGCCGTCGGCTCGATCAACCCGGTGCGGCCGGTGGAAGTCGTGGATGCGCAGACGCAGGCGCCGCCTGCTTCGGTGCCGATGGCGGTCGCTGCGTTGCAAGCCCCGCCGGAGCCGCCCGCCAAGGTGCAGGACAGCCTGTCGGTCGCGCCCGAGCCCGAGCCGGTTTTCGAGGATGTCGAACTGGAGGCGCCCTATCTGATCGTCGACGGGCATCGTTTCACGGCCGGCCGCTGGGCGATCACGCTCAAGGACATCACGGCGCCGCACCGCGACGCGATCTGCCTGGACAAGGATGGCATGCTGTTCGCCTGCGGCCTGCAGGCGCGCGCCGCGCTCAACAACCTGCTGCGCAAGGGCAAGGCGACCTGCCATGTCCGGCTTCCGCCGATCTATGGCCGGTTCGAATCCACCTGCCAGGTGGCCGATGGCGATCTCGCGGCAGCGATGGTGGCGCAGGGCTGGGCGCGGCCAGTGGCGGAGGCCGAGGATCGGTTGACTGCGGCCATGGAGACAGCCCGCAAGGCCGAGGCCGGGCTGTGGAATGGTGGCTGGCGGCTGCGAACGGCAGCACCAGTCCCCTGATCGTATAATGAAGGTTATCTGATTATGAATCGTCTTGGAAAATTTTTTCTTGTCACCTATATTTTTGGATTATCCTTCTTAGCGATTGAAGAGGCGGTAAATTATCTGAAACTTGTTGATTTTCCTTTATATACTACTGACAATGATTTTGGTTATCGAGTTTCTGATAATCAAAGCGGCATTTTTATGAGAAGAAATTCTTGGTCGTTTCAAGAGAATGGTCTTTCAACATTCTATCCAGATTCTTCTAGCGATAAAGTGATTCTTATAGTTGGCGACAGCGTTGTCCTTGGCGGTAACCAGATTGATAATCACTATAGATTAGGCAGTATATTGTCTCTCTATAAAGAATCAAAGGTAATTTCGGCTGCCGCTGGAAGTTGGTCTCTGCTTAATGAGATTTCGTTCGTTAAAAAAATCGGTATTGATTTATCTCAGTTTTCGACAGTTGTATTTGTCCTCAATTCAGAGGATTTTGGCCAACCGTCTATATGGAAATCAGAGCTTAGCCATCCAACGCATCATCCACTTGTCAGCTCTATTTATCTGTTTATGAAATATATTTACCCAAGGCCGCCAGCGGCTTCCGTAGATACGAAATCGCCCCGCCAATGGACCGCAGAGTGGCCGGGACTGCTCGCTTCGATTCCGGGCAAGGTCATTGTCGTAAGTTACCCCACGAAGCGGCAACTCACGAATCCGAGTGAAAGGATAGCCGAACTCGCGCCTGCGATTGATACGCTACGGGCCCTCTCGGGTGATCGGGTTCAAATTCTGGACGTTGCCGCTGACGCGAGGTGGAATGCTAGTCTTTATAGTGACAACATTCACCCTACACGGGCCGGCAATCAGGTTCTGGGAGCAATAATCGCCGATGCGTCGCGATGACGTTCTTAGCTGATACGTCTAGCTGAGTTCTGTGCGTGTCTGGCGGTGTCTGCGCTGAAGCAGACTGAGCCGCCCGGGTCTCCATTTTTTTGTCTCGCCATGAGCGAGGTTGCTCTTTGCGTGGTCAGCCGGCTCGTGTGTTCGAGCGAACATTAGAAATGAATTGTAAAGCGAGAACGTAAACAGCATCACCGCGAGCTTATCGGGAGCGAGGAGTGCCCCGTTAAATATTCCGCAGGCAAACAAGTATATTCGAGATACACCATTCTTCACGCTCGAAAAATATAAGAAAAGCAATATGAATCCATAGAATCCAAAATCAAATAGAAAGTTCATCAATCCGTTGTCATGATAACTTAATGGCCGAATTCCTTCCGGGACGTATTCCTCTAGAACAAAATATAGCTTATAGAATGGTGTTCCCGTTGGGTAAAGACTTAGATAATCCGCGATAATAGAGAGTGGTCCAAATATACGTACGTAACCAGACAGCTCGGCCGACTGGTCAGATATGGTCATTATTCTTGAGATAAATGACTCTAATACGTCATAAAAAATGATACCAAGAACAGACGCTGAAATCATGCCGACGACAATAACTGATGCGCCGATTTTCTTGAGTCCTGGTCGATCAAACGCAATTAGAAGAGATATGGCGATAAAGAATGAAAGGCTTTGGCAGATTAGAGCGAGAACTGCTACTAATATAATAAATATCCTTGGGAGAATCCATTTTTCTGCAAGTGGAAAAAGTGCGAATGCAATTGAAGTAAGGATGAAGCCCATATACGACGGCTCTCCAAATGTTCCGGTTGGTCTTATCTTAGAATAAATAAGATCAAGCTCGCCAGGGAGAGTACCTTCGTTGACAACGAAAAATTCTTTTGGGATTCCGAAATATATCTGTCGACTTAAAAATAATATCTGGACTAGTGACAAGCAAAAGTAAAAAACTATGAGCAGATAAATGGTTCTTGTATATATTTTTACTGATCGCTCTGATAATTTTTCTCCAACAACGCCAAATCCGGCAATCATTAATGTTAGAACAACGACTTCACGGAGTGCGCGTTGTACATCTTGGCCATCCACTCCAGCGGGATAATTCATTGGCATGATGAATGCCAGCATGCACAGCAACGTGCGAATAGGATGTTGCACCATTGATGCGAGCAGTTCGTTCGACCATTTGGTAAGAACGAGCAATGCGAGCACGATAAAGCCCGATGCATAAAAGCCAGCGCCGATCTGCAGGAAGGGGATGAGCCCAAAAGCAAGAAGATACGTCACGTTTCGCCCTGATTTCCAGCCGCACCCCTCAAGGGAGCAGCCCTCCGATATGGCCCGAGATGGACCTCCCTCGTCCACGCGCATAGGAGACCATGCTATACCGCACTGCCGCATAAATCCATCGCGCTTGCTCCGCCTCCTGCTGTTGATGCGAAGGGCAGGGCGCTTTCAGTCGAAGGTTTTCGCGGCGGGAGGCATGCCCGAGAGCAGGTCGTAGGAGCGTGTCCGGCCGGCCTGCCTCGGATCGAAGATGGGGAAGCCGAGCGCGATCGCGGGTGATTCCGGCTTCAGCCGGAAGTCATTGGCGCCGGCATCGACAAAAAGCGGATCGGCGACCAGCGAATTGGCGTCGCGGCCGAGGCTGCCCGTCCAGGTTGCCCAACTGGTCCCGTCCGCACTGTCCGGCGGGCGGCCGTTTCGTGTGCCGTAGACGTTGCGGTCCGAAGTCAGCAGCGCCTTGTTCCAGGGCCCGCGAAACAGCGTTCCGGGCCGGCGCCAGTCGACGATGTTGCCGATGAAGACGAGCGAATTCTGGTGCTCGCCCGGATCGATGCCGATCGCGCCCGTCGCGCCGGCGCGGGCGAAGATGTTGTTGCGGACGGTGACGTCCCTGCCGATATGCAGGAAATAGCTCTCATGCGAGGTGTCGTGGACGAGATTGCGCTCGTACACGATCTGGCTCGAGCCCTCGTCGGAATAGAGCCCCCAGCCGCCATAGTCGAAGGCGCGGACATCGCTGATGACGTTTTCGCTGACCACCGTGCCCGGCGAGATGCCCATCGTGTAGATGCCGCCCATATCCGACAGCACGCCCTGGCCGAGCTGCGTGATGCGGTTGCGGAAAATGAAATTGTTGTTGGTGTAGCTCTGGCCGAAGCTCAGCGTGCCGCCAGCCTGGATGCCGGTGTAGTAGGTGTCGCGGATCTCGTTGTCGCGCACGACATTGTGCTGGGCATTGGCGATCCAGACCCCGGTGCCCGCCGGATCGAGCCGGCCGAGGCCGGAGAACAGGTTGTTCTCGACGAGGTTGCTGGCGGTGGTCTTGTCACCTTGGAATGTCAGCAGCTCTGCATGGGTCGTGGACGAGGCGCCGGTGCCGATCTCCATGCCGCCGGCGCCGAGATCGACGAACTCGCTGTTGACGACGCGGCTGAACATCGTGCCTGGCCCGAACGAGACGCCGTAACCGGCGACGTTGCGCACCGCGATCCTGTCGAACGTCACATTGCGAACGCCGGTGGTGACGATCGTCGCCGGCATTCCGGTGGCGCCGAAGCTGAAGGACGCTCCTGCGGCTGGCGTCACCCAGTTGCTGTGGGCGAAGGTCAGCCCCTCGAAGCGCAGATTGGAGGCGCCGGCCCGCAGGATCAGCGCGTGTTCGAAGCGCGGTGCGATGACCTCGGTCGTTTGCGGGGTCTCTCCGCTGCGAGGCAGGTATGTCAGGATGCCGGTCTGGCGGTCGAGATAGAACTCGCCCGGCTCGCTCAGCGCCTCGCGCAGATTGTCGACGCGATAGCGCGCTCCCTTTGGCAGCTTGTACCAGTTCTCCCGCGTCTTGCCCTTGAGCCAAATTTCGCCGTTGGCCTCGTCGATGCGTCCGGGGCGCAGGCGCGAGACGCTCCAGTTGTGGAAGGCGATGATCTCGATATCGGGAGAGTTCTGCCACTCCTGCCGCAGGTCACCCGGCTTGAAGCCGAAGCGGTCGAAGCCGTGGCCGCGCACGGCATCGGACGGCGCGACCTCGCGTTCGATCCGGTAATAACCCGTCTTGGGCAGATGGGGGCGCGAGCGGCGGACGCCGTCGGCATAAAGATGGGTGAAACTCCAGCCCTTGGCGAGGACATCGGGCAGTTGCAGTGTCCAGCGCCCTTGAGGCGAGACGGACCAGCCGCTCAGGCGCAGGCCCGCGCTGATCAGCGGTTTCTCTCCCGGATAGGCCTTGTAGATGATGGGGGCTTGCGGCGTGCCTGCATCAGCCGCGCCGAGGATGATCGGCTGATCCAGGTGATAGGTTCCGCCCCGGATGGAGACCGTCAGCGGTCCCGGCTTGCGGTTGGCGGCATATTTCTTTCCGCGGACGATCTCGACCGCGCGCCCGATCGTGGCGACGGGGCCGTCGCTGCCGCTTGGGGATGCCAGATTGCCCGACCAGTCATCCCGGCCCAGAGGCGAGACGAAGACATCGGCTGCATCTTCCGGCTGGGCTGTGACAGGCCCGATTGTCGCGAGCAGGCAGAGACAGGCGAGAACGAGTACCCGCACGGTCATCTTCTGCGGGCGGCGTCCCGTTGGTCGATCGTCAGATCTCGGCGGATTCATGATCCCGTCCAATCATTCGCGCTTCCCTGTCGCGAGATCACCACCTCGGCGATCGAGAGAGTATCTGCCCTCTCGACCTTGGTGCAGCCATTTTGCCGCGCTGCACAATAATCTCGTTGACACGAAATGGTACCGCCTCCAAGCCTGCCATGTCGGGCGTTCGCCTTTCCCCGGACGATAGGGATATCCATGCCTGCCGAATGCGCCGGTAGCCTATGAGAATTGGTACCGCCTGCCTGTGGGCGAGCCTGTTTGTCGTCGCTTCGTTGCCGATATGGGCAGGACCGTTTCCTCTGGGAATGCTGGCGATCATCGCAGGCATCGGCATGGCTTTCGTCCTCCGCGATATTGCTGCGGAGGATCTGGCATTCCTGGGTAGCGTCGCCCGCCTCCCGATGATCGCGATGGCTGCGTTCGTCGGCTTCGTGCTGCTGCAGATGTTGCCGGCCGGCCCCTTGGCTCATCCGATATGGGACAGCGTTGCACCTGCTCTTGGGCGAAGCGTCTGGGGAAGCGTCACGGTCGATACGGGGATGACGTTTCTCGGGGCGCTGGCGGGCGGCACGCTCCTGGCGCTGTTCGCCCTGGCGACGACGGTCGGCATGGCCCGCGACCGGGCGAAGACAATGCTCTACCTGCTCGTTGCCCTGAGCTGTGCTGTCGCGGCGCTGGGCCTCGTAGCGCCACTCATAGGCATCGATACCGAGACAATTGCGCAGGCGCGCTCGGCCATGCCGCTTTGCCTGGTGATCGCCGCCGGCGGCATCGCCGGGGAGGTCGAGGTTCATCTCGGCCAGCGGTCGCGCGGCCAGGGAGAGCTTCGCTGGCCGCCGCGGCTGGTCACCCTGCCGCTATGTGCGGTGGGTCTGGGCCTGTCGCTCGGCGTCGGGTTGGCGACCGGGCCCAGTTTCGTCGCGGCCTCGGCCGCAGGCGTTCTTGTGATGATCTCACCGTTCATCGCGGTCTCGACGCGAACGGGCATATGGGGGGTGATGGCCGTCGTCCTGACGGCCGCGGCGGTCGGCCTTGCGCTCACCAACCATCTCGGCCTCGGGGCCGGGCAGCCGCCGGCCGGCCGCGGCCAGACGCAAGCTCTCGATACGGCGGCCCTGATGCTCCAGGATGCCCCCCTGCTGGGCACGGGGCTCGGGACCTTCGAACGGATGGCGGAGATCTACAGGCTGCCCGGTGACAACGTCCTGCAACCGACAGGCATGATCCGTCTCGGCATCGAAATCGGCCTGCCGGTCTTGCTCGTGCTGGTCCTGCTCGGCCTTGTGGCGATCTGCGTCCTGCTCAAGGGAGCGCTCATGCGTGGTCGCGGACGGGTCTATCCCGCGCTGGGCGCCGGGGCAGGGGCCGCCCTGCTGGTTCAAATGGCGTCTTCCGAGACGGCCCCGGGCTTCCTGAGCGCGTTCTTGCTCGCGCTCGTCGGCGGGCTTGCCTTCGCGCAGTCGAAAAGCCGCTCGAAGGCGCTCTAAGACGTTGCTCAGCTCACCAGTTCGGCGGGCTTGCGAACCGTCGACCAGATGGCGCCATTCTGGGGGGACTGAACCCGAACCCACTGGTATGGCGTGCGCGACCAGGGCCGCAGGGCGCCGGTCAGGTTGTCCAGCACGAGGTCTTCGCCATCGAGGCGTACCACCAGGACGAGGTGATGCTCGCCGGAGGGGATGACCACCTCCGCCAGCAGCAGGCGCTCCGGCGGCCAGCCCTTCTGTCGCAGGAGCGAGCGCTTGGTGATGGCATAGTCATTGCAATCGCCGGCCTTGGGGGCAATCGTCCAGCTATCGAAGGGCGCCGCGCCGACATAGCGGCGAGGCGCTATGGAGCGGTTGACCATCCGGTTGACTTCCTGCGCTTCGGCCTTGCTCGGAACGAAGGGTGCTTGCGGCTGCTCCGGCAGGACAAGTTCCGCGTCATGCACGAACATCTGATATTTCGGGGTGCACTCTTCCTCGTAGCGCCGGCAAAACCGAGTGTAGGCCAGCGGCGCCAAGGTCGGGGCGTCGAATTCGACACGGCTCGTCGTATTCTCGCTCGGCTCGCGGTATGAGGCCTGAGCGGTGAGGGAAATACAGATGCTCGCAAACGCGGTCAGAGTTGCGATGGAGACACGACTAATCTGCATTGATCTAGCCCCTGGTGACTTTCTTGGGGGCTTTTGTACATGCGGGATCATAGGATCGCGTTTGCAATTCAAGTCGAATCTCTGTACTAGAGTTCACCTATTGTTAAGCCTCCGATCTGCCCGAGATTTCTCGCTGAATGCCGTTCTTCCGTAAGCCATCGAGCGCAGCATCGGTCGCTGCCCGTCCGGCCTTGCCCGACGGGTTGCGCGTCTACGCCATCGGCGATGTGCATGGCCGCCTCGATCTTTTCGACGATGTCCTGGACAAGATCGACCGGAACGAGCTGGACAATCCGATCGCCCGGACCCTCACCATCGTGCTGGGGGACATGATCGATCGCGGGCCGAAATCGCAGGGCGTGGTGCAGCGCATCCTGACGCTGTCGGCGCGTCGATGGATGCTGGCGATGCGGGGCAATCACGAGCAGTGCCTGCTGGACTTCCTGGAGAATCCAGAGGTTCTCACGTCCTGGGGCCAGTGGGGCGCGTTCCCGACATTCCTGTCCTATGGGTTGAAGCCGAACAACAATCCGGATGCGCAGAGGCGACGCGAGCTGCAGGCTGAGCTTCGGGCCGTGCTGCCGCCGGCCCATCTCGCCTTTTTCCGCGAGTTGCCGATTTCGTTTTCCTGCCACGGCTACTTCTTCGCCCATGCGGGCGTGCGCCCCGGTGTCGCCCTCGACAAGCAGCAGTCGGAGGATCTGCTCTGGATCCGCGACGAATTCCTCGACTACGGCAAGCCGTTCGAGCGGGTCATCGTTCACGGCCATACTCCGGTGCCCGAACCGGAGGTTTTGCCTCATCGCATCAATATCGACACCGGCGCCTATGCGACCGGGCGTCTGACGTGCCTGGTTCTCGAGGGTGACAGGATCGGCTTTCTCTAGGTACAGCCCGCTCGTTTTGCCTGGCCTGATTTCGATCCTTTCGACGGCCAAATCTCATCTGTTCCAAGACAGGCGGGTCGAGCGTTGGGCATGATATGACGGGCGGCCCGCTTCGGTGGGGCGATGGTCGTTGAAGTCGTTGAACGAGTCGAAAGGCCCTCCTCGGTGATCTCGGAACGAAAACAGTTCACGCGATTGGCTCCGGCCGTGCTTCTGGGCCTGGCGGGTCTATGGCTGGTCCTGCAGCAGGCCGCGCTGGCGTCGGGAGGCGGCGGTGCTGCTGCGGTGATCGGTGTGTTCCGGGGAGACCTCTGGGCCAAGCGAACGCAAGCCGCCATGGCTGGCGGGCAGGCCGATGACGCGATCATGGCCTCTGCCGGCCGCTGGGTGACGGTTTCGCCCTTGTCCGGCGAGGGCTGGCTCGCCATGGCGGAGCGATTGCCTGCGAGCGAGGAGGCCCGGAAGCGGGATGTCATCGCCATGGCGTTCGCGGCTGGGCCTGGCGAGGTGGAGCAAATGCCGCGCCGGCTGGTGGTGGCGGCTGGGTCGACGGCGATCACGGATGCCATGATCGAGCAATATGTCCGCAGGGACATCAGCCACCTGTTGAATCGCGCGCCTCGGGGCGAGCAAATCCTGCGGGATGTCGATCGGCAGGCCTCGCCCCTGGGGCGTTATCGCCTGCGCGCAATGTTCGTGGACATTTCTCCGGTCTTTGCGGCCTCGCTTCCGATCTATTGATGCTGGATCGCCGCGGCCTGCCAATGGCAGGTAATTGGCCGGGTCGAGGCCGGTGGTATCGTGTCTAACTTGTGTCATGGAGCTTCAGCATGATGCGCGAGCCTGGGTCATGGCGCGTGTTGGGGCCGATTTTCCTCAACGGAGCATCGTTAACGAATTATGATATTGGGAGTTGCGATTGCGCGCCGAAGGAGCCAAAGACTGCAAGTTGAGTAACATTGGGGGCTTCCTTCATGGCATGGATCATCCGTTCTACGCTCATCGCTGCCTTTGCCGTCGCTGGGCTTTCGCAGGCCTCTGCGGAAGTGTGCCTGCCGGGCGCACAGCCTGCGCCAACGGCTCTCCTCAATGCGTTTCGTGACAACCCGAGCAAGACATTGCTCGTCGATACGCCCCGCCAAAGCCTGGCCGCTACCGTGAGTTCGATCGTCGCTGCCGACACGACCATGGCGCCCCAGGTCATCGCGCTGCTGGCGGGCCTGCCTTCCGAGCAGGCCGGGCCGATCGGTGCGGGGCTTGGCCAGGCCGTGATGGCGTGCCGCCAGAACTACCCCGGCGATCAAGCCAGGGTCGAAGCCGCAACCTTGGTGCAGCAGGCGCTCGCGGCATCGGATAACAGCTTCGCGCTTGCGTCCTACAATACGGCTGCGCAGAATATCGCGACGGCCGCGGTCGCCGCGGCCGGCGGCGGTGGAACGCTGGGCAGCGCGAATAATGGCGGCATTCCGACCGGCGGGCCCAATCCTGGTGGGCCGACGCCTGGTTCATCTGCCACACGCAACACGGCACCATCCTTGCTTGGTGGGATATCGTTCGGCTCGCTATCGATTCTACCGGTCAGCGCACGCTGACGAGTGGTCCGCACGGGTCGTGATTTTCGCACACAGGTTGCGCCCCTGACCGCGCCGCTACTGAGGTTCATCGCGCATGCTGCAGTCCAAGATCGACTCGTCTGGTTCGACGTTCCAGATTGCCTCGTCGCGTGAGGCTTTTGCAGCTCTGATTGGAGTTGTCCGCAGGCATCTCCCGATTTTCGCGATTACTCTGGGCTGCATCCTGCTGCTCGGCCTTGCCTATCTCCTGACCACGCCTTCGCGCTATACGGCCGCCGGCTTGATGGTGATCGACACTCGCAAGGTCCAGGTTCTGCAGCAGCAGCAGGTGGTCGGCGACACGCCGCTCGATGCCGGCTCGGTGCAGACGCAGATCGAAATCCTGAAATCCGAGAACATCAGCCTCGCGGTCATCAAGAAACTGAAGCTCGATGAGGATGCGGAATTCATCGCCCCGGGCGGTGGACTGCTCTCGATGGCGCGGGGCCTGGTGTCGCGGTTCCTGCCGCCTGCGCAGGAAGCCTCGGAGTATCAGAACACCCGCCGCGCGCTCTCCTATTTCGAGAGGCAGCGGACGATCACGCGTGTCGGCCTGACCTATGTCATGGAAATCCGGTTCCGCTCGACGGATCCGGAGAAGGCGGCGCGGATCACCAATGCCATCGCCGAAGCCTATACGGTCGACCAGCTCGAGGCGAAGTATCAGGCCACGCGCAACGCCAGCGTCTGGCTTCAGGATCGCATCCAGACCTTGCGGTCGCAGGTTGCGAGCGCCGAGCGGGCCGTCGTCGATTTCAAGGCCCAGAACAACCTCGTCGCCTCCAATGGGCGGCTCGTCAACGACCAGCAGCTCTCTGAGATCAACACCCAGCTCGTGACGGCACAGGCCGCGAGCGCCGAAGCCAAGGCCCGTCTCGACCGTATCGAGGACGTGCTGCGGGATCCGGTTGCCAGTGGCGCCGTGTCCGACTCGCAGCGCAACGAGGTCATCATCAAGCTTCGCCAGCAATACGGAGACCTCCAGGCTCGCGAGGCCGATTGGTCGCGCCGTTATGGCCGGGATCACCTCGCCGCGATCAACCTGCGCAACCAGATGGAGCAGGTCCGTCGCAACATGAACGACGAGGTTCTCAAGATCGCCCAAGCTTATCGCAGCGACTACCAGATCGCGGTCGCGCGGGAGCAGGCGTTGCGCGCGAGCCTCGATTCCGTGATCGGGGAATCCCAGAACACCAGCCAATCGCAGATCCAGCTCCGCGAGCTCGAGAGCAACGCGCAGACCTATCGGACGATCTACGACAACTTCCTGCAGCGCTATATGGAGGCCATCCAGCAGCAGTCCTTCCCGATCACGGAAGCCCGGCTGATCAGCCCTGCCGCTGTGCCCCTGCAACGGAGCGAGCCCAGCACGCTCATCGTCGGCCTGGTCTCGATCATGGCCGGCCTGATCGCGAGCTTCGGAATCTGCTTTCTGCTCGAGTTCGGCGACAGCGCCTTCCGGACCACGGCGCAGGTCGAGGACCAGCTCAAGGCCACCTGCCTCGGCATCCTGCCGGCTCTGGCGCTGGCCGTCCCGCGAAGGCCCGCGCCGCCGCCGACGTCGGAGCGGATATTGGCGACCACGGAGATCATCAACAGCTACGTCGTCGATTCGCCGTTCTCGCCCTTCACCGAGACCCTGCGGTCCCTCAAGGTATCCGTCGACATGGCGTCGTCGCGGGACGCCATCCGGGTCCTTGGCTTCACCTCGACGCTGCCGGGCGAAGGCAAGTCGACGATCTCGTCGAATTTCGCGCATCTGATCGCGCATGGCGGTGCACGCTGCATCCTGGTGGATGGCGATCTGCGCAATCCGACGCTCAGCCGCAGCCTCGCGCCGCATGCCAAGCGCGGTCTCATCGATCTCGCCCTCGGCAATGCAAAGCTCGAGGACGTGGTGATGCGCGACGAGCGCACGGGAATGCTCTTCCTGCCGGCGGGGGACACCCGCAACACGGTGCACACCGCCGAATTCCTCGGTTCGGAGGCGATGAGCCGCGTCATTCAGGACCTGCGGCAGCTCTATGACTACGTCGTGCTGGACCTGTCGCCGATCGCGCCGGTGGTCGATTCCCGGATGACGACACGCTATGTCGATTCCTATGTCTTCATCATCGAATGGGGGCAGACCAAGACCGACGTGCTGGAGCATGCCCTGGCGAATGCACCGGAAGTCTACGACAAGATGCTCGGCGTGGTGCTGAACAAGGCCGACATGCGCAAGCTCGGCCGCTATGAGCGCGGGCGCAACGACTACTATTTCCGCAAGTATTACGCCAAGTACGGATATCTGACCCGCGACCAGGTATGAGCGCCGGCGTTCATCCGATCGGGATATTCGGCGCGCGGCTTGTCGTGTCCGGACTCGCCGCCGCCTGTTTGATCTGGGCCATCGGCGCGGGCACGACGTTCTGGTCGCAGGCCGGTGTCGATGGCATGGCGCGGCAGACGCTTCGTGGAGAGGTCTTCCGGCCTGATGCCGTGCGCGGCCTGATGCCCGATGATCGGTCTCCGGAGCTCGTGGAAGCAAACCGCAGCGGGCGCCTCGGTGAACGGCCCGACAATCTCCGCAATCTCGCGGTGCTCCAGCTCTCCCTTGCCGAGGCTGCTGCCGCCAGCGGTAGCCCCGATGCGCTGTCGGATCTGCAACGGCTTCAGGAATTCACCATCGCGGCGCTGTCGGCGTCGCCGGGGGATGGCTTCCTATGGCTGGCATTGTTCTGGGCGAAGAGCTCGGCCGAGGGCGTCACCAGCCGAACGCTTCCGTTACTGAGGCAGTCCTACCTGCTTGCGCCGCATGAAGGCTGGGTCGCATTGCGGCGGATCAGATTGTCTCTGGCGGTTTACCCAAGCCTGCCGCCGGATCTGGCCGAGCATGCCTTGCGGGAATTTCGCGACCTCGTGGCCTCGGGCTTCGAGATCGTCGCGGCGGATATTCTGGTCGATGTCGCCCCCGCGCTCCGGCAGAAGCTCGTCGACGGTCTGTCGGCGCTGCCCGACCGCAACCGGAGAAAGCTCGCGGAGAACCTCAAGGCGCGCAACCTGTTCGACGTGGCCGTGCCGGGCATCGAGCGAAGCGAACCGCGCCCGTGGATGTGACGGGCGCCGGCTGATCGTTACAGGCGATAGCGAGGACCGTGCTCCCTCCAGCCGCAAGGCCGCGCCGACAGTACGGATCATCCATCCTGTAGCGCTGGCCAATGCTGCGGCGTGCTTGTGCCCTGCCACGATAAGCCAAAAGGTTTGCCGGCCTTGGTGCGCCCGGCGAGCTCGATTGACGGTTGGTAAAATTCCATTAAAATTTTAAGCAATTCGATGCTACGGACTCATGGTCCGCGATCCGCCGACCGATCGAACGCCGCGAACCAGCGGTACCCGAGGTCAGCATGTCGTGGGTTCGGTATTCTCGGGGGCCTGTCTTGCTTCGCAATTTGCCAGCTCTGGCCAGAACGAGGCGCTGCAGCCGATCGGATGCAGGCCGAGCGCTTGCGGGCCTGCTGACCGAAAGCGAGGCTTCCGGCTCCTCCGTCTTCCTGTTGGGCGCAAGCCCTGCCGTCGTCTACGATCTGCGCGATTGCCTCGCTGCCGTGCGTCCCGGGCTGCGCCTCGCGGGAATCTGCGATGGCGATTTCGACGGACCGGTCTGGGCGGAGATCATTCGCCATGTCCGGCGTGCGAAAGCGGATGTCGTTGTGGTCGACTTTTCACCGCGCCGGTTCGACGAATTCCGGCGCGATCATGCAGGTGCGTTCCCGGCCGCGTCTCTCGTCAACCTTCCCGGAGCATTCGAGGCGTTCCTCGAAGCAAGGGGCGAGCATGGCATTGGACGTGCGCGGGGGCCTGTCGGCCGCTTCGCCCTGTATCTGGCGGCGACAAGCCGCTTTCCCCGTATCCTGCTGCGCCAGCTCGCCCGAGAGCGCCTGCGTGCGCTCGGGAGCCTCGTCGGTGTGGCAACCGCGACGCAGCAGAACCGCTGAGAGCCTGTTGCCGGCTGGCGTCAGTGCGCGTTCATGAACGCCTTCTTGCTCAGCACGGTCCGGAACAGGATCGCGATGTCGAGCCAGAACGACCAGTTGTCGATGTACCAATGGTCAAAGGCGACGCGCTTGGCCATCTTCTCGTCAGTGTCCGTCTCGCCGCGCAGGCCGTTGACCTGGGCCCAGCCGGTGATCCCCGGGCGGACATTGTGGCGCCGTGCGTAGAGCGCGATCTTGCGTTCGAACTCCTGGTCATGCGCCAGCGCATGGGGGCGCGGCCCGACCAATGACATCTGCCCGGCGACGACGTTGAGCAATTGCGGCAGTTCATCGAGGTTGTAGCGCCTGAGCACGCGGCCGATGCGGGTGACGCGCGGGTCGTTGCGCGTTGCCTGGACGACGACGTTGCCGTCGTCGGTCGTCGTCATCGTTCGGAACTTGAAGATGCGGAAGGCCTGCTGGTTGAAGCCGTAGCGGCGCTGGCGAAACAGCACCGGGCCGGGCGAGTCGAGCCGGATCAGGGCGGCAATGGTCAGCAGCATCGGTGCGGCCAGGATCAGGATCAGCGAGGCTGCGAGGACGTCGAAGCTGCGCTTCAGGGCGATTTCCGCAAGCGATAGCGGCGGCCGCGTCAGCCGCAGGCTCGAAAGGCTGCCGGTGCGGACGATATGGGGTGTCTCGAAGCGATCCATGATCTTCTCGGGTGTGAGATGGATCGCGACGGGGAGGTTCATGAAAGCATCGACACAGGCGTCGATAGTCTCCTGGTCCGACCAGGGCAAGGCGATGAACACCGAATCCGGCCGTTTCACCCGGCAGTTGGCCACGGCGCTGGCGAGATCGGCGGCGAGCGCGGCTGCCGGATCGGCGATGCGGCGCGCGTCATTTCCACGCAGGAAGGCGACGTCGACGATCGCGAAGCCGACATTCCAGGGCTGGTGACGCGAGACGAACGACATCACATCCGCCTCGCGGCCGATCAGGAAGACGCGCTCGCTGGTGATGCGCCCGGTCTTGCTGGCGATGGAGACAGTGCGGACCATGGCCGAGCGTGCCAGCGCGATCACCGGAATGCCGGCGAGATAGCTCGCGAGGATCACGACGCGGGAATAGTGATCGACGATCTTGGCCAGGAAGAGGATGGCGACGAAGGCGACCAACGTCACGTTCCAGGCCGAGAAGGCCGAGGCGATCTGCCCCTTGTTCGAGAGGTAGCTGGCGAGCTGGTAGCGGCCGCGCATGGCGTTGACGAACACGAAGATCGCCGCAAGCATCGTTGCCAGCTCGAGCGTGATCTGGTCTGCCGGAACCGTCCCATAGATCTGCAGGTGATAGGCCAGCGAGACCAGCCCGACCGTCGCCATCACCACGAATCCGTCCGTGATTGCGGTGACCAGCCAAAGCCAATGCCGCAAGCTATTGGCACGTTCCTCGGTTGCCGTGCCCGCGGCGAGGTTCAGTTCGTTGACGGTCATATGGCTCGATCGCTCCCGCATCGCGCACAGCCTGGTCTGTGCGGTTCTGGATGCTCCGGTCCGGCACAACGGGCCGGCGGGCGCATCCGCGAAAGCAATCGCAAACGGCATGCCGCTACGGCATGCCCCAGATTGGCAACTGCCTGGCAAAACCGCCGTCATTTTCAGCGGCGCGGCGCGGGCACGGTGCGTTGCGGGATGGCGGTGTGGTTCGAGTGTTCCATTCTGGAACAGGCCCGCACGATGTCTGGGCGTCGAATCCGGCGTAGCTCAGACCGGATCGGGCCGAAGCGTCAGACAGCCCGGCGCAGGCCGCGCGCGAACTTGTCGGTCAGGACAGCGAGTGTGGCTCCGGCCATGGCGCCAAGGACCTTGACGACGGCGTCATGGGGCTTGCCGTGTCGCGTTGGTTCAAGAAGCTGGGCTGCCTCGAGCCCGATCGCGAGCCCGATCGTCAGGGCGAGGACGAGGCCGCGCCGTTTCGGATAGGCTAGGGACAACGTGCCCGACAGGAGAAGGAAGGCGAGGAAGCGTTCGATATCGGGGCCAGCATCCGAAAGATGCGGCCGGCCTCCGACCGGCGCCAGCGTGACGAACGCAATGGCCAGCACCGCGCTCCAGCCGATGACGGTTGCGATCCGCCGGAGAGTCGTTTCGATGTCGTTCAAGCGTTGCGTCTCGTCTCTTCGATCCCAGCGCTCCCCGCAAGCAAGGATCGCACCGTCCGGCTTCGCTTGGACACGCGCGGGCCGAGGGTCTCATGAAGATGGGTGTTGCCGGGAAGGTCCGACATGAATTCATAGCCGGTCATCGCTGGCGAGTCACCTGTCATATTGCGGTGCAGCATAGTTCCGCGACAGATCTCCGTTGGCGTGTCGGCTGCGTCCGCGCTACCTCTCGGCAGCCATCCATGCAAGGGAATCATCGATGACGATCAGCGCTGTCACACCAAGGAGCAGGCGGATCGCGCGCGGCGGAAAGGCGATCTATGGTGCGCCGCTCGGCATCCTGATGCTGGAGGCACGGTTCCCGCGCATCCTCGGCGATATGGGCAATGGTGCGACCTGGCCGTTTCCGGTGCTTTACCGGGTCGTCGGCGGCGCCAGCCCCGACAAGGTCGTGCTCAACGGGGCGGCCGGGCTGCTGCCGGACTTCATCGCGGCGGCGCAGGAGCTCGTGCGGCTCGGTGCGGAAGCCATCACCACCAATTGCGGCTTCCTGTCGCTGTTCCAGCGTGAGCTGGCGGCTGCCCTAGGCGTGCCGGTCGCGACATCCTCGTTGATGCAGGTGCCCTGGGTGCAGGCGACGTTGCCGCCGGGCAAGCGCGTCGGGCTGGTCACGGTTTCGGCCGGCAGCCTGAGCCCTGCGCATCTCGAAGGCGCGGGCGTGCCGCTCGACACGCCGGTGACCGGCACCGAGAACGGCGTCGAGTTCTTCCGCGTGCTGATCAAGGCGGAAAAGGACGACATGGATGTCGATCTGGCCGAGCGGGATGTCGTCAACGCGGCGCTCGACCTCGTCGCGCGAAATCCCGATGTCGGGGCGATCGTGCTGGAATGCACGAACATGCCGCCCTATGCCGCCGCCGTGCAGGCGGCGACGGGGCTGCCGGTCTACGACATCTATTCGATGATCACCTGGTTTCATGCGGGCCTACGGCCCCGCGTCTTTGGCTAGGATAGAAGCGGGCCTCATGCCTCGCATCTTCGGCTGAGCGGGGACAAAGCGGGCAGGTTATCCCCGCCCTGCGGGAGGGGCGGATAGTGCGGTTCTCATTCGCCGTCCGAACCCTCGCGAGGCCCCATGACCGCAACGCCGCGGCTTATCCTGCCCCTGCTCGCCGCCGGGCAGGCGCAGAAGCATGTCACCCATAACGACGCTTTGACGCGGCTCGACGCGCTGGTCCACCTCGTCGTCGACAGTCGCACCCAGGCCGCGCCACCGGGCACGCCGACGGAACTCTCGGCCTATATCGTGCCCGGCGGAGGCAGCGGGGCCTTCGCCGGACGCACTGATCAGGTCGCGCTGTTCGAGGATGGCGGATGGACCTTCCTGACGCCCCGTCCCGGCTGGCAGGCCTGGGTTGCCGACGAGGGCGAGCACAATCTCTGGACCGGGACGGAATGGCGGCGCGACAGCCCGCTCAGCGGCCTCGGTGCCAGCTTGTGGGGCGTCAACGGCACGGCCGACGCCACGACGCGTTTCGTCGTCCAGGCGCAGGCGAGCCTGTTCAACCATGCCGGGGCCGGACATCAGGTGAAGCTGAACAAGGCGGCGGCGGGCGAGACGGCGAGCCTGCTGTTCCAGGACGGCTATTCCGGCCGGGCCGAGATCGGGCTTGCCGGCGACGACGATCTGCATCTCAAGGTCAGCGCCGACGGCTCCGGCTGGGCTGAGGCCCTGGTGGTCGACCGGACGACAGGCGAGGTGGCATTGCCGGCGACGCCTTGGGCGGGCGCCCAGAACCTGCTGATCAATGGCGACCTGCAGATCAACCAGCGCGGCTTCGCCGGTGGCGTGCTCGCGGCCGGTGCCTATGGATTTGATCGCTGGAAGGCAGGGCCGGCGGGGGCGACGCTGTCACTGGCCGGGTATGCGTTGACGCTGCCGACGGGGGCTATCGTCCAGCCGGTCGAGCCTGCGTTGTGGGGCGTTGCATCCTTCGCCGGCCTGCCGTTGACGCTGTCCGTGGAGGGGCTGGCGGGAGGGAATCTGTCCGTTTCAATCGGTAGCGTGTCCGGCGTGATCACGGCCGGGAGCGGGCGGCGCGGCGTGACCCTGACACCTGCGGCCGGCGATACGGGGCCGTTGGCGGTCTCGATCGCGCCGGCGAGCGGGGCGGTGACACTGGCGCGGATCAAGCTCGAATTTGGCAGGCGGGCCAGCGGCTGGATGGCGCGGCCTTCAACGATCGAGGAGGCGCTTTGCGCCCGCTACTACTGGCGGCATGAAGCGGCGCTCGCGCTCGATGCTTATCAGGCTGCGGGCGGTGCCGCGCAGCAGGCCATCATGCTGCCGGTTCGGATGCGGGCCGTGCCGTCTGCCGCCTTCGCCGTGACAGGGGCGACGAATGTCACGGCTGGCAGCGAGGTGTTGACGGTTCTGTCGCGCCGAGAGGTGAGGGCGGGCGTGACCGCTGCCGCGACGGGACGCGTACAGGCGTCGTTCGGGAGCATCGCCTTCGATGCCGAACTCTGATGGGATGTATCAGTCCTGATAGATGCCCTTCACATAAGCGTTGATGGCGGCGATGTCGGGCAGGGCCCCGCCATTGCGCGCGCGCAGATGACCCTCGTGCCAGTACCAGTCGTCGAAGCCGACATTCAGCCTGTTGTATCCGGCCTCGGCGAGAAGCACGCGCATCGTCTCGCGGCGCGGCTCGGCGAAATTGTGCTCGATGGTGAAGAGCGCGATCTGGTGGCGGGCGAGATCGATCGTCCGGAGGATGTCGAGCTCGGAGCCTTCGGTGTCCAGCGAGACATAGTCGAAGCCGCTGCCGGGCCGGCCGTCGGCAGCGTCCATCTCATCGAAGGTGATGGTTTCGACGGTGATCAGGCCGTTCTGGCTGATCGCCTGCCGGCGATGCTCGGCATAGCCGTCGGCCTCGGCATATTCGGCGAGCGTGCCGATTTCCTGCGAGGCGACGAAAGACAGGAATTGACCGCCCTCGCGATGCACGGCCCGCTCCAGGCAGGTCGCGCGGCGGCTGGCCGCCAGCTTCGCGAACAGGAGCGGGTTCGGCTCGACCAGGACGCCGCCCCAGCCATGATCGGTTTCTAGAAAATAGGTGTTGCTGTGGAGCACGCCGTCGAAGGCGCCGATCTCGGCGAAACGACCGCCGCGCCGGCCCAGGCACATCGCCAGCACCCAGCGCTCCTGCTCGATCTGGGAGTGGGTGGGGGTGTCGAAGGCGGCCTGCCATGAGAGGCGAGGCGAGAGCGGCGCGGATGGCACGATGAGGATCTCGCGGGAGCGGGACGACAGCGTAGGTCAGCACGCTCACGGAAGAAACCGCCCACGGCGCTCGTCATTGCGAGGAGCGCAGCGACGAAGCAATCTAGGGGCCGCCTTGCTCTACGAAACTGGATTGCTTCGCTGCGCTCGCAATGACGACCCGATCAATGGATCTCCGGCTCCGGAATCTTCGCGGTGCCTTCCAGATAATCGAAGTCGCAACCCTTGTCGGCCTGGCGGATATGGGCGGCGGACATCTTGCCATAGCCGCGCGGATAGTCGCGGTCGGGCGGCGTCCAGGTCTTCAGGCGCTCGGTGATCTCGGCGTCTGTCAGATTGACCGCGATCGTGCGCGCCTCGACATCGACGCTGATGATGTCGCCGGTCTGCACCGCGGCGAGCGGGCCCTTGATATAGGCCTCGGGGGCGACGTGGAGGACGCAGGCGCCGTAGCTGGTGCCGGACATGCGGGCATCCGAAATGCGCAGCATGTCGCGCACGCCCTGCTTCAGCAGCTTGCGCGGGATCGGCATCATGCCCCATTCCGGCATGCCGGGCCCGCCGACGGGACCGCAGTTCTTGAGCACCATGATGTGGTCGGGCGTGACGTCGAGGGCCTCATTGTTCACCGCCTTCATCATCGCATCGTAGTCCTCGAAGACCAGCGCCGGGCCGGAATGCTTGAGCAGGCGCGGCTCGGCGGCGGACGGCTTGATGACGCAGCCATCGGGCGCGATGTTGCCCTTGAGAACGGCGAGCCCGTTGGCCGTCGAGACCGCCTTGTCGAGCGGGCGGATGACGTTGTCGTCATAGACGGTCGCGAGCGAGATCGTCTCCGCGATCGGCTTGCCGGTGACGGTCATCGCATCGGTGTGGAGCTTGCTCTCGAGCTGCTTCAGCAGGGCGGGCAGGCCGCCGGCATAGAAGAAGTCCTCCATCAGGAAATCGCCGGAGGGGCGCAGATTGGCGATGACCGGGACGGTGCGCGAGAACTTGTCGAAATCGTCGGGCGTCAGCGAGACGCCGGCGCGGCCGGCCATCGCGATCAGATGGATGATCGCGTTGGTCGAGCCCGCGACCGCCATATGCACGGTCAGGGCGTTCTCGAAGCTCTTGCGGGTGAGAATCCGGTCGGGCGTCAAATCCTCCCAGACCATCTCGACGATGCGCTTGCCGGCAGCGGCGGCCATGCGCGGATGGGCGGCGTCGGCCGCAGGAATGGCGGAGGCTCCCGGCAAGGTCAGGCCCAGCACCTCGGCATGGCTCATCATGGTCGCGGCGGTGCCCATCGTCATGCAGGTGCCATGCGAGCGGGCGATGCCGCTCTCCATGTCCTTCCACTGGTCGTCGGTGATGTTGCCGGCTTCCTTCTCGGCCCAGTATTTCCAGACGTCGGCGCCCGAACCCAGCACCTTGCCGGCCCAGTTGCCGCGCAGCATCGGCCCGGCCGGCACGAAGATGAAGGGCAGGCCGGCGCTGCAGGCACCCATGATCAAAGCGGGCGTGGACTTGTCGCAGCCGCCGAGCAGCACGGCGCCGTCGAGCGGGTGGGAGCGGATCGATTCCTCGGTCTCCATCGCCAGGAAGTTGCGATAGAGCATGGTGGTCGGCTTCTGGTACTGCTCCGAGACCGACATCACGGGGATCTCGACCGGAAAACCCCCGCTGGCCCAGACGGCGCGCTTCACCGCATCGGCGCGGTCGCGCAGATGGGTGTGGCAGGGGTTGATCTCGGACCAGGTGTTGATGATGCCGATGACCGGCTTGCCCATGAATTCGTCATGGCCGAAGCCCATCTGCAGCGCCCGCGAGCGATGCCCGAAGGAGCGCAGGTCGCTGGCGCCGAACCAGCGCTTCGAGCGCAGCGTGTCGGGCGTCTTGCGGGGATGGGACGGCATCGGTGTTTCCTTCGGGCTTGTTCTTTTCGTGACGAACCGGCCTGTCATTCCGGGGCATCGCGCAGCGATGAACCCGGAACCCACGACCGGGTGAGGCCATGTCAGCGGGCACGATCGGCCAGTGCCCCGTCGTGGGTTCCGGGTTCGCGGCTTCGCCGCGCCCCGGAATGACAGCCGTGGTTTACTCCGCCGCAACCTTCGTCGCGTTCCAGCCGGAGACGATGGCGCGCAATTCCGCCTTCTCGGCCGCGTTCAGTTCCGGCAGGCCGGGCAGGCGGACGGGGCCGACATTCGTGCCGAGCAGGCCGAGCGCTTCCTTGACCACGGTGACGTTGGCGCCGTTGCCGTATTTGGTGCGCAGGGTCTCGAAGCCGGCGATGGCGTCGACCTCGACGCGGGCGGCGGCGTAGTCGCCCTTCTCCAGCGCGTGCCAGACGGCGAGTGAGCGCTCGGGAGCGACATTGATCAGGCCGGAGGTGAAGCCGCGGGCGCCCAGCGCATAGAAGGGCGCGGCCCAGCCTTCGGCGAGGCCGCAGATCCAGTTGGCGCTGGTGCCTTGCGTGGCGCGTACGCATTCGGCGAGCAGCATCATGTTGTTGGAGGCGAACTTGACGCCGGCGACGTTGGGATGCGTGGCGACGCGGACCAGATCCTTCACGCCGATCGCGTCGGAGCGGATATAGGCGACGAGCGGGATCGTCAGCGCCTCGGCGATGGCGATGATGTAATCGGCCTGGGATTGCGGCGCGGCGAAGGGGTCAAGCGGGTGGTGGACCATCACCGCATCGCAGCCGGCCGTCGCAGCCAGCTTGCCCGTCGCGACCGCTTCCCTCAGCGAACGGCCAATGCCGGCCGTGACCAGCGCCTTGCCGGCGGCGGCCTGCGCCGCCACCGCATGGCTGCGTACGACTTCGTCGGTCGTCATCGGATAGAATTCGCCGGTGTTGCCGGCGGAGACGATGTTGTGGATACCGGCTTGCGCGATGCGGGCGACGATCTTGCCCGTCACCGCCCAATCGGCCTCGCCATCGGCGCTCCAAGCGGTGACATGCACGCCGGAAATGCCGCGCAATGCGCTCCTGATCTTGTCATTCGTCATAGTTCAATCCTTCCGCATCGGCGCCGAACACCTGCCGCACATGGGCTTTCGCCGAGCGGACGATGTGGGCGCGCATCCGTTGTTCCGCGAGCGCGGGCTCGCGTGTCCTCAGCGCATCGAAAATCGAGCGATGTTCCTCGAAGCCCTGGCCCCGCTCGGAAGGCTCGGACAAAAGCGCGATGCGCTGGGCATGGTCGTACATGCGCTGTCCGTCGAGCCTGCGCTCCAGATAGGTGCAGCCCGAGATCCGGTGGATCGCGCCGTGATAGGCCTCGTTCAGGATGACGAGGTCCTCGAGCGCGCTGTGCTGCGTGGCATGCGCCATCTCCTCGATCAGCCTGGCGATCTCGGCGATGTCGGCGTCGCCGATCCGGTTGGCGGCGATATGAGCCATGACGCTTTCGAGCGCCGCGCGGCCGAGCGCCATCTCCAGGGCCTGGCGCGCCGAGAATTCGACGAAGACGCCGCGCCGCGCCTCGGTGCGAACCAGCCCTTCGCTTTCCAGCTTGCGGATGGCGTCCTTCACCGGCGTCGTGCTCACGCCGAGCATCTCGGCCAGATGGCGCTCGTTCAGCCGTTCGCCGTTGCGGAACTGGCCGGCGACGATCGCCCGGCGCAGCCGCTCATGCACATGCTCGCGCAGGGAGCGCAGCAGATGCGGGGCGACGGGTTCGATCGTGAGCGTCTCAGACATCGTGGTTCCGAAAGGCGGCGTCGGCACTGGCCGCGAATCCTCAGCTTGAGGGTCGCGCGGCCCTGACGCCATCACCGCATCACTCACCACAAAGGACAAGCGGCGACAAGTCTGAAATTTCAGATTTCAAATCTGGAATCATGTGCTATTGCGGCTGCAAGGGTTCGGGAACGGACCACGCCGGCCGCGAATGCGCCGGTGCGAGGACACGCAAAACGGGAGGAAGACCAATGACGATGACACGCAGGACGATGATCGTCGCCGCCGCATGCATGCTGGGCGCACCGGCCGCGCTGGCGCAGGCGGCGAGCTACCCCGGAAGCAAGGTGGTGACGATCGTCGTACCCTTCGCTGCAGGCGGCACGACCGACATGCTCGGCCGCGTCTTGGCGGACCGGCTCGGCGCCCGGCTCGGCGGCAAGTTCATCGTCGAGAACCGGGTTGGCGCCGGCGGCAACACCGGCGCTGCGGCCGTCGCCCGCGCCGAGCCCGATGGCTACACGCTGACGATGGGCACGGTCTCGTCCCACGCGATCAACCCCGGCGTCTATGCCAAGATGCCCTATGACCACATCAAGGATTTCGCGCCGATCTCGCAGGTCGCCAGCGTCCCGAACATCCTGATGGTCAATCTCGACCTGCCGGTGAAGACCGTGCCGGAACTGGTCGAGCTCCTGAAGAAGAACCCTGGCAAATACTCGTTCGGATCGTCGGGCGCCGGCACCTCGACCCATATGGCGGCCGAATTGTTCAAGGTCTCGACCGGTACCGACATGGTGCATGTGCCCTATCGTTCCAGCGGGCAGGTGACGCAGGATCTGCTCTCGGGCCAGATCCAGATCACCTTCGACAACATCACCATCGCCTGGCCGCATGTCGAGGCCGGCAAGATCCGTGCGCTGGCGACGGCGACGCCGGAGCGTCTGGCCGTAGCCAAGGACCTGCCAGCGCTGGCGGAGTTCATCCCGGGCTATGCCGCAGCCTCCTGGCACGGCTTCTTTGCGCCGTCGGGCGTGCCCAAGGACATCGTCGCCAAGCTCTCGACGGAGGTCCAGGCGATCATGCGCGAGCCGGCGGTGGTGGATCAGATGAAGAAGCTGGGCGTCGATCCCGTCGGTTCGACGCAGGCGGAGTTCACGGCCTACATCGCCTCGGAAACCAAGCGCTGGGCCGAGGTCGCTCAGAAGGCGAATGTCCGCATCGAATGATCGAAGGGCCGATCATCCCGCCAGCGCGGCCGCCTGACGCGGCGGCCTGCGCTTCCGGTGCTCACGGACCGACGTCCGCTCCGCTCCGGTTCTCGACCGCCACGCCATTCGTCTCACGCTGACGACATGCTCGACCCTTCGCTGGAGCCTTAGCCAAAATCATGACTGCCCTCACCGACGAAAACCGCGCCAAGCTCAAGCGCGTTTCGACCGCGACGCTGACGACGGCTCTGTTCAAACGCGGCTTCCGCAATGTTTTCATCCAGGACGTGCGGCCGCTGAGCCAGAAATCCGAGAGCATGGTCGGGGAGGCCTTCACGCTGCGCTACATCCCGGCGCGCGAGGATCTCGACCATCTCGGCACCTTCGAGGGCACGCAGCATCCGCAGCGGCGCGCGGTCGAGGATTGCCCGGCCGGCCATGTCATGGTGATCGACAGCCGCAAGGACCCGCGCGCGGCCTCGGCCGGCGGCATCCTCGTCTCGCGGTTGATGCAGCGGGGCGTCGCCGGCATCGTCACCGATGGCGGCTTCCGTGACTCGCCGGAAATCGCCGGTCTGGCGATCCCGGCCTATCACAACCGCCCGAGCGCGCCGACCAACCTGATCCGCCACCACGCACTCGACATCAACGCGCCGATCGCCTGTGGCGACGTCGCGGTCTATCCCGGCGACATCGTCGTCGGCGACGGCGAGGGCGTCTGCGTCATCCCCGCTCATCTCGCCAACGAGATCGCGCCGGAGGTCTATGAGCAGACCGCTTATGAGGACTTCGTCGCGGAGCGCGTGCGCGGGGGCCAGGGCCTGTTCGGGCTCTATCCGGCCAATGCGGAGACCAAGGCCGAATTCGCCAAATGGCGGCCGGGCTGGTCCTGACCGCCTACCCGGTCCTCGACTGAAAGACGGCGAAGCCGGCCGCGACGGGCTGAAAGGGACGCTGCCGATGCGGCGCGTCCCGCCATGACCAGAATCATAAAAAACTGGAGGGAACAATGGTTGAAACGTCGCGTCGTCAACTGCTCGCGGGCGGCCTCGCCGCCGCCGGCTCCGCGCTCGCCGGGCCGGCGCTCGGTCAGGCCTTTCCGTTCAAGCCGAACCAGCGCTATCCCGACCCCTCGGTCGAGATCCTCGATCCCAGCTTCGCCAAATACCGAATCTATTCGAGCTCGATCGAGCAGGTCGCCAGCGACATGCGCTGGGCCGAGGGGCCGGTCTATTTCCCGGAAGGGCGCTATGTCCTCGTCAGCGACATCCCCAACAACCGGATCATGAAATATGACGAGGCGAACAACAGCTTCACGGTCTTCCGCGACAAGGCCAACTTCGCCAACGGCAATGCGCGCGACCGGCAGGGCCGCCTGATCACCTGCGAGCATTCGGTGACGCGTCGCGTCACCCGCACCGAGAAGAACGGCAAGATCACGGTGCTGGCCGATGCCTTCGAGGGCAAGCGCCTGAACGCGCCCAACGACATCGTGGTGAAGTCCGACGACACGATCTGGTTCACCGACCCGCTGTTCGGCATCAGCGGCGAATGGGAAGGCTCGCGCGCCAAGCCGGAGCAGGCGACGACGAACGTCTATCGCATCGGCACCGACGGCAAGCTGACGGCGGTCGTCACCGACCTGCTGAACCCCAACGGCCTCGCTTTCTCGCCCGACGAGAAGAAGCTCTATGTCGTCGAGTGGCGCGGCACGCCCAACCGCAGCATCTGGAGCTTCGACATCGACGCTCAGGGCAAGGCGTCGAACAAGACCAAGGTGGTCGATGCCGCCGATTTCGGGGCGCTCGACGGCTTCAAGGTCGATCGCGACGGCAATCTCTGGTGCGGCTATGGCAGCAACGGCGTGCTGAACGCTGAGGCGGCGGATGTCGGCGGCCGCAAGGTCTTCAGCCTGCGCGGCAAGCCGGAAGACCTCGACGGGGTCATGGTGTTCAGCCCGGCGGGCAAGCCGCTGGCCTTCATCCGCCTGCCGGAACGCTGCGCCAATCTCTGCTTCGGCGGCCCGAAGGGCAACCGCCTCTACATGGCGAGCAGCCACTCGCTCTATGCACTCTATGTCGAGGCGCATGGCGCCGTCTGAGCGCCGGCGAAAGCTCCCTACGGTGCCGGCGAGCCGATACCATAGAACTCCCGATACCAGGCGACGAAGCGGGCGATGCCTTCCTCGATCGGCGTGTCCGGCCTGAAATCGACCCGCGCCATCAGGTCGGAGACGTCGGCATAGGTTGCGCGCACGTCGCCGGGCTGCATCGGCAGATGCCGCTTGATCGCCTGTTTGCCGCAGGCGGCCTCGATCACCGCGATGAAGCGGTCGAGCGGCACGGGGGTGTGGTTGCCGATATTGTAGATGCGCCAGGGCGCGGCGGCCGTTGCCGGGTCCGCTGCCTGCCCGGTCTTCGCGGACGCGGGCTCCGGCGGCAGGGCGGCCAGCCGGACGATCGCCTCGCTGATGTCGTCGACATAAGTGAAGTCGCGGCTCATCTCGCCTTCGGCATAGACGTCGATCGGCTTGCCTTCGAGGATCGCCTTGGTGAACTTGAAATAGGCCATGTCCGGCCGGCCCCAGGGGCCGTAGACCGTGAAGAAGCGCAGACCCGTCGCCGGGATGCCGTAGAGCTGGGAATAGCTGTGCGCCATCAGCTCGTTGGCGCGCTTGGTCGCGGCATAGAGCGAGACCGGATGGTCGGCGCCGTCATGCTCGCTGAACGGCACCTTGGCGTTGGCGCCATAGACCGAGCTCGAGGAGGCATAGACCAGATGCGCGACCGGGTTGTGCCGGCAGGCTTCCAGCACCGAGAGAAAACCGTCGAGATTGGAGTGGGCGTAGGCGCGCGGATTGTCGAGCGAGTAGCGCACGCCGGCCTGCGCCGCGAGATGGATGACGACATCGGGTTTGAAGGCGGCGAAGGCGGCCTGCAGCGCGTCGTAATCGGCGATGTCGATGGGCTCGAAGCTAAAGCCGTTGCGCGGCAGAAGCTGGTCGAGCCGGGCCTGTTTCAGCGCCGGGTCATAATAGGGCGTCAGGTTGTCGATGCCGAGGACCTGGCTGCCCCGGGCCAGCAACGCTTCCGTCACATGGAAGCCGACAAAACCGGCGGCTCCCGTCAGAAGCACGCGCTGCGTTGAAACCATGGCTGTCAGGCTCGCCGCCCCTCAGGGGGAATGATGGCCGGAGATCGCCGAAATCGATCTCCGGGAGGCCAAATCCAATGTTTCAGATCGCCGCGCCTGTCAATGAAGCGGGGCGGGAGCGCTGCGGCAGTGGTCGACTGGCTCCGCCTCAGACCACGAGATCCTTGGCGGGGACGGGTTCTCCGCGCGAGACATGGGCGATGTTGGCGAACATGCGCGAGACCGTCGGGGCGAAATTGTCCGCTGCCATCGCGGCGAGATGGGGCGTAACCACGATATTGTCGAGCGTCAGCAATTCGCTGTCCGCGGGTAGCGGCTCGACCGAGTAGACATCCATCGCGGCGCCCGCGATCTCGCGATTGCGCAGCGCTACGACCAGCTCGGCTTCGTTGACGACGCCGCCGCGCGCGCAGTTGATCAGCACGGCGGTCTTCTTCATCGCGGCCAAGGCCTTGGTGTCGATCAGGTTGGTGGTTTCGGGCGTCAGCGGGCAGTGCAGCGAGACGACGTCCGACTGCGCCAGGATCTCGTCGATCGAGGCAAACTTGACCCCGAGCGTGGCTTCCTCGGCTGCGCTCAGCGGCTGGCGCTTGGAATAGAGGATGGTGCAGCCGAAGCCCTTGAGCAGCTTGGCGACATTCTGGCCGATCGCGCCGAAGCCGACGATGCCGACGGTCTTGCCCGAGAGCATGAAGGTCTCGCCCGGCAGGTGACCCGTGCTCCAGTGGCCCTTCTTCAGCTCGGCATGGCCGTAGCCGATATAGCGCAGCGACGACAGCATCAGCCCGAGCGCGAATTCGGCGACGGGGAGTGCGTTGCTGCCGGTCGTGCGCGCGACCTTGATGCCGAGTTCCTTCGCCGTGGCGACATCGATGTTGTCGTAGCCGACGCCCCATTTGTGCAGCAGCTTCAGCTTCTTCGCGGCACGCAGCACATCGCCGGAGACCGCGACCTGGCCGGAGATGGCATAATCGGCATCAGCGATGATCTGCTTCATGTGCTCATCGCCGCGTTCGGTGCCATGGGTCAGCACGAAGCCCGGTGGCAGCAGCGCGCGCAGCCTGTCGGCGCGTGCCGGGGTGGTCATGTCGAGGAGGCAGATGGTTTCGGTCATCGGGCAGGTCCAATGCAGGTCAGTTGTAAAAGGGCGCCTGAACTGCGCCGTCATTCCGGACAAGCGGCGAAGCCGCGCCGATCCGGGATCCATCGAAGGGCGTTACTCTCTACGATGGATCCCGGGTCTGCGCTGCGCTTGCCCGGGATGACGGAGCGGTTCGGACATATTCATGGAGAATCAGATGGTGAAGCGCGCTCCGGCGCGTGCGAGGCCGCCGGAGATGGCGACGGGGGTGCCGTCGGCGCGCCAGCAGGCGGCGCCGGTGAGCGTGCCGTCCTCGTTGAAGCGGATCGCGTTCATGCCGCCGGCGATGCGCGGCATCCGGACGATCCGGTGTCCGCGTGCCCGGAGCGCCTCGGCGACCGTCTCCGGGAACGCTTCCTCCAGTTCGAGCGCGCCGCCTTCCGTCCAGATGCGCGGCGCCTCGACTGCCTCCTGCAGGCTCATGCCGTGGTCGATCAGATTGACGATCGCCTGCAGGGCGGAGGGGAAGATGCGCAGCGCGCCGGGCAGGCCGAGCGCGAAAGCAAGCTTTGCGTCCTTCAGCACGATCATCGGCGCCATCGAGGTGAAGACGCGCTTGCCCGGCGCGATCGAGAGCGCGCGGCCGGGATGCGGATCGAAATTGAACATGTAGTTGTTGGTCAGCATCCCCGTGCCGGGGATCTGGGTGCAGGCGCCGAAGAGGCCGTTGATGGTCTGTGTCGCGGTCGCGACGTTGCCCTCGGCATCGGCGACCGTGACATGGGTGGTGTCGTTTGACTCGCCCGGCGCGAGCCCCGGCGACCAGGCTTTCGCCTGCTGCATCGCGATGAGCGCGCGGCGCTCATCCGCATAGGCCTTGTCGATTAGCCTGGCGACCGGAACCTTGACGAAGGCGGGGTCGGCGGTGGCGACGGCGCGGTCCGCGAAGGCGATCTTGAGCGCTTCGGCCAGCAGATGGACGCCATCGGGCGAGCCGAAGCCGAGCGCGCCGATGTCGTAGCCCTCGAGGATGTTGAGCATCTGCGCGATATGGACGCCGGAAGAGGCCGGCGGCGGCGGTCCGACGACCTCGTAGCCGCGATAGCTGCCCCGGACGGGCTCGCGCGTCTCGACCTTGTAGGCCATGAGATCGTCCTGCCCGATCAGGCCGCCATTCGCCGCCATGAAATCGATCAGCGCCTTGCCGAGCGGGCCGTCATAGAGCGCGGCCGGGCCGCGCTCGGCGATCAGGCGCAGGCTTGCGGCATAGTCGGCCTGGACCAGCCGGGAGCCTGCGGGAATGGCCTGGCCGTCTTTCAGCAAAAGCGCTGTGAGACCGGCGTCGCGGGAGAGATCGGCGACATTGTCGGCGATGCAGTTGGAGAGATAGGGCGTCACCACGAAACCGCGCTCGGCCAGCGCGATGGCGGGCTGGAGCACATCGGCCAGGGGCAGCGTGCCGAAGCGCGCCAGCGCCTCGCACCAGCCGGCGAGAGCGCCCGGAACGGCCACGGCCTTCGGGCCGACGACGTTCTCTCGGTCGCGGACATCGCGCTGCTTGCCGATCTCGTCGGAGAGGCAGTCATACATGTCCGCCGTCGCCCGCAAAGGCGCGGTCGCTAGGCCGTCGAGCACGACATGGCGGCCATCTGCCATGCGGATATGGCTGAGGCCGCCGCCGAGGATGCCGACCATCATCGGCTCGACCACCGTCAGGGCAAAGAGCGACGCCACCGCCGCATCGACCGCATTGCCACCTGCAAGCAGCATCTGCGAGCCCGCGGCCGAGGCGAGGGGGTGATTGGTCACGACCATGCCGCGCGAGCCGGTTGCCGGTTTCTTCTCGCAGGCGAAGGTGGTAGCGCGCGGCGGGGGAGCGATGGCGTTCATAGGCTCTGACCTCAGCCCTTGGCCGCGGCGAGCGCGTCCAGCACCATCTTGGTGGCGCCGGAGATGTCGCCGAGCTTCTCGCCCTTGCGGACGCGGTCCTGAGTGCGCTCGCCGCGCTCCTGCCGGGCGATCGCCGCATCCGCAATGGCCTCGGCCTCGTCGCGCGGCAGCACGAGTACGCCGGATTCGTCGGCGAGGATGACGTCGCCGGCCTTGACCGGGACATTGCCGCAGGAGATCGGCAGGTTCAGCGTGCCGCCGAGATTGTAGAGCCGCGTGGTGATCGGCGACATGCCCCGGCACCACATCGGGAAGTCGCTGTCCTCGATTTCGGTCAGGTCGGTGCAGGGGCCGTCGACGATGCCGCCGATCGCGCCCGCCGCCTTCGCCGCGACCGTGACGCCGCCGCCCCAGCAGGCGTGCTTGTCGTCGCCCAGCCTGTCGACGACGAGGATGTCGCCGGGGCGGAGCAGGCCGAGCGTATGGTGCAGCAGGGTCGAATCCTGGCCGGGGATGGCGAGCGTCACGGCGGCGGCGGCGATGCGCTTGCCGCGCAGCAGCGGCTGGATGCCGCGATCCATGAAGCCCCAGTGCTGGGAATGGCCGATGGTGGCGGTCTCGACCCGCTGCAGCTTTTCGACGAGGGCGGCCGGGAGCTGTTCCGGCATGGGGGCGATACGGTAGTCCGGCATGGGTTTTTCTCCTATTTGCCGACGGCGCGGGCGACGCCGACGAGGCGTTCGACCGCGACGACGACGATCAGCGTGGCGATGATGAGGACGACGGACAAAGCCGCGATCAGAGGGTCGGTGCGCCCCTCGACATAGCGCACCATCTCGACCGGCAGCGTCGCGGCGCGCGGGCCGGAGATGAAGAGCGAGATGACGGTCTCGTCGAAGGACAGCAGGAAGGACAGGCAGGCGCAGGCGATCAGGCCCGGCGTCGCCAGCGGCAGCGTCACGCGACGGACCACGCGCCAGGGCGAGGCGCCGAGCGTCGCGGCGGCGGCCTCGATGTCATCAGGCAGGTTGGATAGCGCCGTCGTCATCATCCGGATGACGAAGGGCACCGTCACGGTCATGTGGCCGAGCACGAGGCCGGGAAGCGTCGCCGTCAGCCGCCACGGCGTGAAGAAGAGCAGCAAGGCGAGACCCGTGATCAGCGTCGGCAGCAGCAGCGGCGCCAGGAAGAAACCGGTCAGTGCGTCCTTGCCAGGGAATTCGCCCTTAGCCAGCGCCAGCGCAGCGGGAACGCCGATCGCGAGGGACAGCAGCGTCACCACGCAGGCGACCTGCACGCTCAACCCGAGAGCCGAGAGCAGCGGCGCATGCGCGGCCAATGCCTGGAACCAGCGCAGCGAATAGCCGGAGGGCGGGAACAGGATGAAGCTGTCGGCCGAGAAGGCAAGCATCACCACGACGATGATCGGCGCCAGGATCAGCGCATAGACCAGCGCGGCAATGCCGGAGAGGACGGGGCCAGCGCCGTTCATCGCCTGAGCCCCCGGGCCAGCAGGTTCGAGAAGACCAAAAGCAGGAGCAGCAGGCCGAGCGTGTAGATTGCCAGCACGGCCGCGACAGGCCAGTTGGTGTTGGTCGTCGCCTGTTCGAAGATCTCGGTCGCCAGCACGAAGACGCGGCCGCCGCCGAGAAGCTTCGGCGTGATATAGGCCGACATCGAGAGCACGAAGCCCAGCCCCGCCGCCAGCGCGAGCGCCGGCAGGCTGAGCGGCAGGGTGACCCGCCAGAAGGTTCGCAGCGGCGAGGCGCCGAGCGAGCGCGAGGCCTCCTCCAGCGTGCGGTCGAGCTGGCCGAAGCCGGCGAGCAGCGCCAGGATCATATAGGGCATGATGCTCTCGGCGAGGCCGATGGTGACGCCGGTCCAGTTGAAGACGAGCTTCATCGGCGCCGAGATCAGTCCGAGCGACTGCAGCGCCGTGTTGACGAGGCCGCGGTCGCCGAGAATGGCGAGCCAGCCGAAGACGCGCACCACGCTGGAGATCAGCATGGGCAGGATCGCGATCACCGCGAGCAGGCCGCGGAAGCGCGAATTCGTGCGGAACAGGAACAGCGAGAGCGGGTAGGACAGCGCCAGCGCGATGGCTGTCGAGGTCAGCGAGAGCTGCAGCGAGTTCAGCGTCAGCTCGAAGGTGAAGCCGTCGGCGAAGGTGTCGGTCGCCGTCTTCAGCGACCAGGCTTCGACCATCGCGCCGGTCGGCCCGACCTCGTTGAAGCCGTTGCGCAACAACAGCAGCGTCGGCCAGGCGTAGATGGCCAAGACGAAGAGGCCCGCCGGAACGAGCAGCAGCGGGAGGCGTGCGGCTCCGGTCATGCCGCCTCTCTTGCGAAGGGGAGGCTGTCCCGGGCCTGCCAGACCACGGCGACCTCGGCGCCCTCGGTCGGCGCCGCCGTGCCGGATGGCATCTCGACGGTGAGCTGCCCGCCCGCGCCCTCGACCAGAACCTCGACATGGTCGCCGACGAAGACGCTGCGCAGGACGCGCCCCGCAACGCGCACGGTCGTGCCACTGGCTGGCTCCGAGACGGGCACGAGACGCATGCGCTGCGGGCGCACGAAGAGATCGAACTCGCCTTGCGGCGGCGCCGCGATCGGCTGGGCTGCGCCCCAGAGAACCGCCTTGCCGTCCGCGTCGCGCGTGGCCGGCAGGGCGTTGGCGCGGCCGACGAACGCGGCGACGAAGCGCGTGGCGGGGCGCTCGTAGATGTCCTCGGCCGTGCCGATCTGGGCGATGCGGCCGCGATTCATCACGGCGATGCGGTCGCACATCGTCAGCGCCTCGACCTGGTCATGGGTGACGAAGAGCGTGGTGATGCCAAGCGAGCGCTGGATCGAGCGGATCTCGTGGCGCATCGTGTCGCGCAGCTTGGCGTCGAGATTGGAGAGGGATTCGTCGAGCAGCAGCACGGAGGGGTGGATCACCAAGGCGCGGGCCAGCGCGACGCGCTGCTGCTGTCCGCCGGAGAGTTCGCGCGGACGCCTGCCGCCGAGGCCGGCGAGACGGACCAGCGCCAGACCTTCTTCGACCTGCCTGGCGATTTCGGCCTTGGCGACGCCGCGCTCCTCCAGCCCGAAGGCGACGTTGCGCGCGACCGAGAGATGCGGAAACAGCGCGTAGGACTGGAAGACATAGCCCATATTGCGCTTGTGCGCGGGCAGCCGCGTGATCTCGCTGCCGTCGACGCGGATCGTGCCCCGATCGGGGTCGATCAGCCCGGCCAACATGCGCAGCGTCGTGGTCTTGCCGCAGCCGGAGGGGCCGAGCAGGGCGACGGACTCGCCCTTCTCGACCGAGAGCGAGACATCGTCGACCGCAATGGTGCCGCCATAGCGTTTCTGCAGGCCGGCGAGTTCAAGATAGCTCATGGCAGAACCCGCATCTTGTCGGGAGCACAACATCTGTCATTCCGGGGCGCCGCCTTGGCGGCGAACCCGGAACCCACGATTGCGCGATGCGCTGGCAGCCTTGGGTTTCCGGCCGAGCCCGGTCGTGGGTTCCGGGTTCGGCCTCCGGCCGCCCCGGAATGACGGAACTGCACCACGCACATCACCGCGCCGCCGTGATGACTTTGCGGCGCCAGCGGTTGTTCCACTGGTCGCGGACCTTGAGGATGTCGTTCCAGTCGACTGGGATCATGTTGGCGCGGCTTGCCGGGGCCGCTGCCGTGCGCGCCACGGCCTTGGGATCGATCTGCGCCTTGGCATTGGTCGGCGCGTAGAACATCCGCTCGGTGAAGGCCTTCTGCGCCGGCTGCGACAGGGCGTATTTCACGAAGGCGGCGGCCGCTGCGCGGTTCTTCGAGCCGGCGGTCAGGTTGATCGTGTTGATCTGGAAGACCGAGCCCTCGGGTGGCAGCAGCGTGCCGATGCGGCCGTTGGACTGGTCGCCATAGAGCTGCGAGCGGGCGTTCCAGCCGGTCGCGACCTTCACCACCCCGTTCAGAATCAGCGAATAGCCGTCCGGATTGGGCTCGAAGGTGTTGATCGAGGGCGCGAGATCCTTGAGGCGCTTCATCGCGGCGTCAATCGACTTGCGGTGGTCGCCGCCCTCCATCTTCTCGACCATGGCGGTCAGCGCCAGGCCCTGGATGTTCGGCGGGGCCGAGAGTGCGATCTGGCCCTTCAGGTCGGGCCGCCAGAGATCGGCAAGCTTGGCGAGCGGCGGCTTGAGGTTCTGGGTGTCGTAGACCAGCACGAGATGGTCGAAGGTGACGGCCGGGCCGAACTCGCCGCCGGCCGCGCGGGCCTCGGGCGCCAGCTCTTCGAGAACCGGGAATTCGGCGGGGCTAAGCTTCTCGAAAAGGCCCTCGATGTTGCCGATGCTGGAGGTGGTGACGTCCATGATGGCGACGTCGATCTGCGGATCGGCCTTCTGCGCGCGCACCGAGCCGACCATCTGCGCCGAGGTGCCACCCGGCGCGTAGTTGACCTTGACGCCGGGGTTGGCGGCCAGGAAGGGCTCGATCACGGCCTTGGTGTAATTGTCCTGGAAGATGCCGGCATAGGACATCAGCGTGATCTGCCCGCTCAGGGTCTGAGCCCGCAGGACGGCCGGCATGGTGATGGTGGCGAGACCCGTCTGGAGAATGAGGCGGCGTGTCGGCATGAAGACCTCCTGGGATTTGCGCCCTGGCGGGCAAATGAGAGCGGCGCCGCTGATCGCGCGGCGCCGTTGTCGTCAGGCCGGAACCTGGCTGGCGAAATGCGCGATGAAACGGGCGCAGATGTCGGTCAGCTTCTCGGTCAGGGCGACGCCGGTTTCGGCCGAGCACAGGCGCGGATCACCCTTGGCGACGCCGAGATTATAGGTCTCGTCATATTCGTTGGGCATCGCGACCTCGTGGCCCTCGAAGCTGGCGAGGCCCAGGCCGGTGAACGGAAGGTCGAGCACTGGGTCCTTCTTCAGCGGCTTGCCGTCAGGGATCAGGTCCTTGCGGATCAGCTCGGGGAAGAGATGCAGGCCGATCGAGGTCAGCGGGTCGGAGCCGTGCCCGGCGACGGCCGCGGCCTTGTCGGCCCCGCCGAGGATGCCCGGCAGCAGGCCGTAGCCGATCCGCCAGAGATAGAGGCTCGGCAGCACGATCTGCTCGCGCTGGTAGAGTTCGCGCGCGACCTCCGAGATCGGCCCGACATTGCCGCCATGGCCGTTGATGACGATGATCCGGGTCAGGCCGTTGCGATGCAAGCTATCGATCATCTCGGCGATGACGGTGGTCAGCGTCGCCTGCGAGATCGCGATGCCGCCGACCATCGGGCCGAACCAGTCGGCGCCGCCGAAGGGCAGGACCGGCGCGACCAGCGTGCGCGTGCCGGCCTTGCTGGCGCGGATCGCGGCGAGTTCGGCGATCTTCTCGGCGAGCAGGTAGTCCCCCATCGGGGCATGCGGGCCCTGATCCTCCTGGCTACCCATCGGCAGCAGGATGATCGGGTTATCCTTGTAGATCTCGCGGGCCTCCCCGCCCGTGATCGTGCCCATATGGACGAGGGGATCTGTCTTGGCAGCCATGGGCTTGGTCCTTGCTGGTTTGGATTTAGTTGAGATCAGCGGCCGGCGGTGCGTGGATCGAGCGCGTCGCGGAGGCCGTCGCAGAGCAGGTTCATGGCGAGGATGGTGAGCGTCAGCGCCGCGCAGGGCCAGACCAGCAGCAGCGGAGCCTGCTCCATGGTGGCGCGGGCGCCGCGGATCATCAGACCCCAGGACGGGGCCGGCGGCACGACGCCGAGGCCGAGGAAGGAGAGGCCGCTCTCCAGCACCACCGCCGCGGCGACCGCGAGCGAGAGCTGGACAAGGATGGGGCCGGCGATGTTCGGCAGCACCGTGCGCAAAAGCAAATAGGAGGGACGGGCGCCGAGCGCCCGCGTCGCCTCGACATAGTCTCTGCCCTTCACCGAGAGCACCTCGGCATGGGTGACGCGGGCGAAGCCCGGCAGATAGAGCACGGAGAGCACGAGGATCAGCGTCGCGGCGCCGGGCCCGAGCAGCGTCACCACCAGCAGAGCGAGCAGGATCGGCGGAAAGCACAGCACGATGTCCATGCTGCGCACCGAGAGGAAGGCCGCCGCGCCCTTGCCCCAGCCGCCGATCAGCCCGAGCAGGACGCCGATCAGGCCCGCCGTCAGCGCCGAGGCGAAGGCGACGGTGAGGCTCGTCCGCGCACCCCAGATCAGGCGCGAGAACACGTCGCGGCCGAACTCGTCGCGGCCGAGCCAGGATCCCGCCATCGGCCCGGCCAGCCGATTGGCGACGTCCTGCCGGATCGGATCGGGCAGGGCAAAGAGCGGTGCGCAGAGCGCCGCCAGCACGATGAGTGCGACGACGCCGCCAGGGAGCCAGAGCCGTTTCATGCGTGCGCCACCGTCATGAGTGGGCAACTCTTGGATCGAGCCAGGCGTGGATCACCTCGACCATGAGGTTGATCAGCAGGAACAGTACGGAGATCGTCAGGACGATGCCGACGACCATCGGGTAGTCGCGGCCCTCGACGGCGCGCAGCAGCGGCGTCGACATGCCCGGCCAGTTGAAGACGTATTCGACCAGCACCGTGCCGCCGAGCAGCGTGCCCATATGCAGGCCGAGCACGGTGACGACCGGGTTCAGGGCGTTGCGAAGGACATGGACGAAGATCACGCGGTTGGGCGAGAGCCCCTTGGCGCGGGCGGTGCGGACATAATCGTTGGCGAGCGCGTCCAGCATCGCCGCGCGCGTCATCCGGAACAGCACGGCCGCGAGCCCCTTGGCAATCGCGATGGCCGGCAGGGTCAGCAGCTTCAGGTGCTGCGCGGGATCCTGCGAGAAGGCGACGAAGCCGCCCGCTGGCATGATCCGCAGCGTTTGGGCGAAGAGCAGGACCAGCAGCGTGCCGACGACGAAGACGGGCACGGCCAGCAGCAGCGCGGTCACGCCCGAGGCGATGCGATCGAACCGGCCGCCACGGTCGAGCGCGGCATAGACGCCTGCCGGCACGCCGACGAGGATGGCGATGACCGTCCCGGCCGCGATCAGCTCCAGCGTGCGCGGCAGCCGCAATGCGATCTCGCTGAGGACCGGATAATCGTCGACCAGCGAGGTGCCGAGGTCGCCGCGCAGCAGGCCGCCCAGAAAGGCGGCGTATTGCACGAGGATCGGCCTGTCGAGGCCGAGCTTCTCGCGTAGTTCGGCCACGGAGGCCGGGTCGGGAGAGACGCCGCCAGTCGAGAGCAGAAGCTCCGCGGGGTCGCCCGGCACCATGTGCAGCGCCAGGAAGACGATCGTCGCGACGAGCCAGGCGAGGCCGATGACCGTCGCCAGCTTGCGCGCAAGCCATGCCGCACTCATCCGAAATAGGTCTCTTCGAGCATGTTGCCCGAGGAGTTCGAGAGGGCGCCGGGCAGGTTGGTGAACCCCATCACGCCCTTGTCCATGCCATAGCCCTGGGAACGCCAGGCGAGGCCGACGAGCGGCACCTCCTCGAGCGCTGCGCGCTGCATCTCCTTGTAGATCTCGACGCGCTTGGCTTGGTCGAACTCGGCGCGGCCCTTGGCGAGTGCGGCAATGGTTCGGGGCGCATCGACCTTGAAGGAGCGGCCATGGCTCGGCGAGAGCGTGGTGTCGAGCACCACCGTCAGCCCGTCCGGGTCGTTGTTATCGGAGGAGACGCCGTGGATCGCCATGTCGTACTGGCCGCGCGAACCGCGCGAGACCCGCGTCGACCAGTCGGGAAGCTGCAGCTCGCACTGGATGCCGATGGCGGCGAGATGCTGCTGGACGATCTCGGCGGTGTCCTTGTGCATGCCGAACTGGGCGGTGGCGAGCAGCGTGGTCTGGAAGCCGCTGCCGAAGCCGGCCTCGGTCAGCAGAGCCTTGGCGCGAGCCGGATCGTAGTTCCAGCCATGGGCGAGCTCCTTGTCCCACCACGGCGTGCCCTCGACGATCGGCAGGCCCTCGAGCGGCTTGCCCCGACCGAAGAAGGCGACCTTGACGATGTCGTCGCGCCTGACGGCATGGGCAACGGCGCGACGCACGCGCGGGTCGTTGAAGGGCGGCTTCGAACCGTTGAAGAGCACGTCCATGAACGGCCCTTCCTGATTGTCGAGCTTCAGCCGCGGATTGGCCTCGACGGCGTCCATCGACTGCCACGGGACGTATTCGATCATGTCGACGTCGCCGGATTGCAGCGCGGCATAGCGCAGGTTCTCGTCGGCATAGACGACGAATTTGATGCCCTTCAGCTTGGGAAAGCCGGGCTTGTAGAATTTGTCGAAGGCGGCGATCTCGACGGAGGTGCCGCGCTCCTGGCCGACGAGCCGGAAGGGACCGGCGCCAATCGGCTCTGCGGTCGTCGATTTCCGCGACAGGATGAAGGTGTTGTAGTTGCCGAACCAGCTCGGCAACGTCGCCTGCGGGGTCTTGGTCACGAGGCGGATGGTCGTCGGATCGGGGATCTCGATGCGCTCCACGCTCTGGAACTGCGAGCGCATATAAGCGGTCGATTTCTCGCCGGCGATCTGCTCGATCGACCATTTCACGTCCTCGGCCGTGACCGGGTCGCCATTGTGGAAGAGGCAGCCGGGCCGCAGCTTGAAGACCCAGGCGCCGTCGCCATCGAGCGACCAGGAGGTCGCGAGCTCGCCGCGCAATTCGCCGTTGGGACCGTAGGAGACGAGGCTGCGGTGGATCAGCATCTTGACCGTGCCGGCGGAGGCGCCGGTCGAGACCCAGGGCTGAAGATTGGGCGGGAAGGCGGAGAGGCCATAGCGCAGGATGCCGGCGGCGCGCTGGGCGCGGGCGGGGCTGGAGAGCAATGGTAGGCCCGCGAAGGAGGCGGCCATGCCGGCCCCTAGCACGGTGCGGCGTGAGATCGTCAGGGTTAAGTCCGTCATGGGCTTTCTCCTCGCTGTCGTCGTGTCGCCGATGCGCTTGATGCGTCTGTCCGGCGTCCCCGTTCTGGCAAGAAGAGCGCCATTCGCGCCGCGTTGCCAGTCCCCCTGCGCATGTGTGTCATGCGTCATGTATACGTGACGGATTTTTGATGTCGGCGCAGGAAAGGCTAGATTGAGAGCGAAATGCACTCATGCGGAGGTCGCAGACGGTGAATGTCATGACGCCGTTGCCGGCGCAGGAAGCAGAGGGGCGCCCGGCGCGGGAACGCGTCTATGCCTATGTCCGCGAGCAGATCCTGCGTGGCGCTTTCGCTGGGGGCTCCTTCATCGAGGAGGAGGAGATCTCGTCGGCGATGGGCGTCTCGCGCACGCCGGTGCGGGAAGCCTTTCACCGCCTCGAGGCCGAGCGCTTCATCGATCTGCTGCCGCGCCGGGGCGCGCTCGTACGGCAGGTGACGGCGCAGGAACTCGCCGATCTCTACGAGACCCGCCGCATGATCGAGGGCTACGCCATCGCCCGGATCTGCCGCGAGAAGATCGCCTTGCCGGCGAGCATGGAGGCCATTCTGGACCGCCTCGACGAGATCGGCCATGGCGACCATTTCGCCCGGGTCGAACTCAATCGCGAGTTCCATTTCGTGATGGTCCGGGCTCTCGGCAACGAGGTGCTGTCGGAGCTCTACCATTCACTGGGCGCGCGCCAGCAGCGCGTGGCGATGCGCGCGCTCGCGGCAGATCCCGGCCGGATCGAGCGCATCCGGCGCGAGCATCGCGATTTCATTGCCGCAATGCGCGCCCATGACGAGGTTCGCGCCCGCGCCGTGCTGGAAGAGCATCTTCGTCCGGTCGTGGGCGTCGTCTCGCAATTGCCGGGCTATGCGCCGATGGCCGAGCGCTGAGAGCCGGCGACGCTCAGGGGCGGGGTCCCCAGCGCAACACACGGTCGAGTTCCTCGACCCTCACGGCGGCGGTGTGATAGTCGCTGTCCGCCGGCCAGCCGACATCCCAGACCTTGAATGTCCCGGCCCCGTCATGGCCGATGACCCAGAGGAAGTGATGCTTGTTCTCGGACCTGCGGACGATGAGGATACGCTCCTGGTCGACCCAATCCGCCATCTGCCCGGAGCTCGGCATGGCGAGCCAGTCGCTGCGGTCGGGGCTGTGGGCACCCATGAAGGCGATGTCCTTGCGGTTCAGCATCCGCGAGATGTGGCCGGAGTCGAGATCGCTCGCGTTGCGATTGGCATAGCCCTGTCCGTCATTGAGCGACATCCATGCTTCCAGCGTCGACGGCGTCATGGCGTTCGCCGCATAGAAGCCCATCAAGGGATAGCCCTTCTGCTTGCGCAGATCGTGAACGCGCTGGACCTCCGTGGCCGGGATCCTCACGCCCTTCCATGACAGCGCGCAGGCGATGCAGGTCAGCAGGCAGCCCTTGCCGTGGATGGTGTCCGTTTTGGACTTGTTGAGTGTCTGCTTCAGCCACTCGGCCCCGCCCTGGAAGAAGAGATGTCGCTTGTCCGGATTGAAGTATTTCGCTCCGCCCGAGCCGTAGGACGACGAGGAAGACGGGGCCGGCGACCCGGCGCTGGCGCCGAGCAGGGCACGAATCTTCCGCCAGGTCCGGCCCTCGGGCTCCATCACCCCGTCGGGCTTCACGCCCGGCCACCAGCGCTGCTGGAACTTCTCGATCGCGGCGATCAGCGCGCCGACGTCCTGCTCCCGCATGCCTGTGCTGCCGCCATTGACCAGGGCGATGCCCTGGAAGGCATTGCGGGCGGTGTCACGATCCTGCGGCCGGTTGCCGCCGCGACTGAGGCAGTTCCGTCCGACCGGACCGTTCAAAAGGTAAGTCATGGCGCTCTCCGTCCTTTGGATGCCGCGCATCCGTCAGGGGAGTAGACATCGACGCGCCAAGACCGGCTGTTCCGCCGGGAACAGAGGGCCGTACGGCGGTTACAGCATCCTGCCGCGCAGGGCCGTGGCGGCGCAGGAACGCGCTCGCCGGACTCGATGAGCATCTGCGCCCGGTTCCGGGCGTGCTCTCACGGCCGCCGGGTTATGTGCTCACGGGCGGACCCGACGAGGGCGATCACCTCGCTGCCTTGCTATCGCATTGGCTAGCGCCGCCGGTTGGCGGCGGCGGGGTCGGACGCGAAGGTCGCCACCGACATGGTCGGCAGGTCGAAATAGTCGCGCGTCGTCGCATAGCCATGGCCACCCATGCGGCCGACCGCATCGAGCGCTGCCGGATCGACATGGAGATTGCCGGCGTCGACGGTGTCGGCCCGGAAATGCGCGTAGACGACCTCGCCGAGGATGATCTCGCGCGAATTGCCGATGCCGAGCGTGGTGTGATGGCGGCATTCGAAGGCGGCCGGTGCCTGGCCGATCCAGGGGCAGGGCACCTTGACGCCGGGCATGGCGGTCAGACCGGCCGCAGCCAGCTCGTCCGTCCCCGGCTCGAACGGCGTGGCGCAGATGTTCATGCCTTCGATCAGCGCATCCGAGACGATGTTGACGGTGAAGGACAGCGTCTCCCGGACATTCCGGCCGGTGTCCTTTTGCGCGCCGGTCGGGCGGTACTCGACGCCGAGCGCGAGGATCGCCGGATCGGCGGAGAGGCAGTTGAAGAAGCTGAACGGGGCGGCGTTGACGACGCCCTTGGCATCGACCGTCGTCACCAGCGCGATCGGGCGCGGGACGACCGCGCCGATCAGGAGCTTGTAGCGCTCGCGCGGGGTGAGCTTGGCGAAGTCGAAGGTCACGGTCTTCGCAGCCTCGCCCGCCGGGGCTGTCATGGTGGGCGCGTCGGTCACGGGGGCGTCAATCCTTCGCTGACGGCATAGGGCGCGAGCACCTCGCGGATGTCGCGCTCGCCGCGCGGCGTCAGCAGGGCCCGCGTCACCACGGCCTGGAGATGGTGGTCCATCAGATGGGCGGCGCGTGCGGCATCGCCGGCGCGCAGCGCCTCGATCAACTGGCGGTGCTCGGAGACGGCGCATTCGGAGGAATGCGGCCGGCCATAGATCGCCAGGATCAGCGAGCAGCGCGACGAGACCTCCTGGACATAGCGCAGCAGCAGCGCGTTGCCGGTCATCTCGGCGAGCTTGATGTGGAATTCGCCGGCCAGCCGGATCGATTCCGGCCCGTCCTGGCCATGCGCCTTCTCCTCGAGCCCGACATGGGTCTCGAGCTCTGCCGCCTGCGCCGGCGTCAGATTGCCGGCCAGCGTCTCTGCCACCATGCGTTCGAGGCCACGGCGGACATCGAAGACGTCACGCGCCTCCTCCAGCGTTGGATAGGCGACCGAGGCGCCGCGATTGGGCTTCAGTTCGACCAGCCCCTCGACCGCGAGGCGGCCAAAGGCTTCGCGCACCAGCGTGCGGCTGACGCCGAGCTGTTCGCCGATCGAATCCTCCGGCAGCTTCATGCCGGGCTTGAGCGCCTGCTCGATGATCGCGCGGCGCAGGGCCTTGTAGACCGATTGCGCGCGCTGGCCGGGTTGGCGGTTCTCCGACATTTTTGCCGACATCTTCGCCCGTCTTTTCTCTGGTTCGGCTTTTTGGGGCTCACTCCATGTCACGGGATTCGGCTCCGCTCCAGTTTTCCGCTTGTCCTGAATTATCGTATACAATGCGCTCAATCAATCGCATGCAAGATTCCCGATGTCGAGCGGCCGAACCGCAACCGCCGGCCGATGTCGGGCGAGGTGCCGAGCCCGATCGCGCCGCCGCCGGGCTGCGCCTTCCATCCGCGCTGTCCGAATGCGGTCGAAAACTGCCGCGTCGAGGCGCCGCTGCTGCGACCCATCGGTGGCGAGTTCGTCGCCTGCCATCTGGCCTGAGCCCGCTCGGCCGGAGACGGTTCCTATTCGTCGCATAGGAACTGTCTATTAGGCCGCCGGTCGCCGGCTGACCTATGGTCGAGGCAGACAGCCCGCGTCGTCATCCCCGCGATGGCGACAGGCCACCAATGCGGCCGACCTGCAAAGCAGGCGGTGCGGCGGACGGGCTCGCCGACCATAACAACAGGGGATCTGATCGATGGCACGTTTCGGAATTGGATCGCTGCTGGGCGGTGTCGCCCTTACGCTCATGGGAATGGCGGCGCAGCCGGCCCTGGCCGGCAAGGCCGACGACACGTTGAACGTCGCCTTCGCGCTCGAGCCCGAGGCGCTCGACACCTACAAGATCGCCGGCCGCGAGGGGCTGATCCTGGCCCGGCACATCTATGACGGGCTGCTCTACAAGGATCTCGACACCGGCGAGATCAAGCCGGCGCTGGCTTCCGCCTGGCGCTTTGTCGATCCGATGACGATGGAGTTCGACCTGCGGGAGGGCGTGACCTTCCACAACGGTGCGAAATTCAGCGCCGACGACGTCGTCTATACCCTCAACACCGTGCTCGACCCGAATTACGGCACGCGCTTCCGGATCTCGGTCGACTGGATCGAGAAGGTCGAGAAGGTCTCCGACTACAAGGTCCGGATCAAGCTGGCCAAGCCCTTCGCCGGTGCGATCGAGATGCTGGCCGATGCCCTGCCGATCTATCCGGCGGCCTATTTCAAGGAGGGCGGCTCGGCCGGCATGGCGGCCAAGCCCGTCGGCACCGGCCCCTACAAGCTCACCGAAATGACGCCCGGCATCCGCTATGCCTTCGAGCGCTTCGACGGCCATTATGCCGGCAGCCCCAAGGGCAAGCCTGCCATCGGCAAGATCGTGGTGCGCACCATTCCCGAGCTGAACACGCAGTTCGCCGAGCTGATGGCCGGCAAGCTCGACTGGACCTGGCGGATTCCGCCCGATCAGGCGGCCAGGCTCGCCAGCCGCGTCCAGATCGTCAACGGGCCGATCATGCGCATCGCCTATGTCGGCATGACCGTGGCGGGCAAGGGCAAGGACCATCCGACCAAGAACGTCGCGGTGCGCCGCGCCATCAACCACGCGGTCAACCGCGAGGCCATCGTCAAGGCCTTCGCTGGCGGCGCCTCGCAGGTGCTGAACGCGGCCTGCAATCCCAAGCAGTTCGGCTGCGCGCAGGACGTCGTGAAGTATGACTACGATAGCGCCAAGGCCAAGGCGCTGCTCACCGAGGCAGGCTTCCCGAACGGGATCGACATCGAAATGGTCTTCGCCGCGATGCCGCGCCCCGTCGCCGAAGCTGTTGCGTCCGATCTCGGCAAGGCCGGCATCCGCGTCACGCTGAACGAGCAGCAATTCGCCGCCGGCGTGCAAAAGTGGCGTGCGGGCGAGCTGCCGGCCTTCTTCACCAACTGGGGCAGCTACGGCACCGGCGACGTCGCCTTCATCATCTCGAACTTCTTCGGCGGCGGTGCCGACGACATGGTGCAGGACAAGGAGGTCATCGACCTCGTGACCGCGGCCGACCAGGCGCAGGACCGGGCGCTGCGGCAGGACAACTACGCCAAGGCGCTGAAGAAGATCGCCGATCAGGCCTATTGGCTGCCGATGTACGACTTCAACATCAATTACGGCCTGTCGCAGTCTCTGGTGTTCAAGCCGCATCCGGACGAGTTCGCCCGCTGGTGGCTGTCGAGCTGGAAGTAACGTTTCACTTCCAGCCGACCGTCATTGCGAGCGCAGCGAAGCAATCCAGGAGCGGCAGCGCTCTACGCCCCTCTGGATTGCTTCGTCGCTGCGCTTCTCGCAATGACGCCGGACCCTTGCGGGGTATGACAGCGCTTTCGGGAGCTGCTACCGCGCAACCTTCAAACAGCCTCTGGACGAAAACGCCATGCTGCCTTTCCTCACCCGCCGCCTGATCGTCGCTGCGCTCGTCGCGCTCGCGGTCTCCGGCATCGCCTTCGGCCTGATGTTCGTCGCCGGTGATCCCGCCGTCGTGCTCGCCGGCCAGGCGGGGCGCGCGCAGGATGTCGAGATGATCCGGCAGGCCTATGGGCTCGACCGGCCGCTTCTCGTCCAGTTCGTCTCCTGGCTGGGACGCGCGCTGACCGGTGATTTCGGCACGAGCATCTATTTCAACCTGCCGGTCGCGGCGATCATCGGGGAGCGGCTGCCGGTGACGCTGGTGCTGGGCAGTGCCGCCTTCGTTCTGGCGATGCTGGTCGCGGTGCCGCTCGGCATCCTCGCTTCGCTGAAGCCCGGCGGCTGGCTCGATCGTTTCGCGCTGCTGCTGGCCGTGACCGGGCAGGCGATCCCGAGCTTCTGGCTCGGGCTGATCCTGATCGTGGTCTTCGGCGTCTGGTGGGGCATGGTGCCGATCTCGGGCACGGAAAGCTGGCAGGGCTTCATCCTGCCCGTGATCGTGCTCAGCTACTACGCGATGCCGGCGCTGATGCGGTTGACGCGGGCGGGCATGATCGAGGTGCTGGGTGCAGACTATATCCGCACCGCTCGCGCCAAGGGGGCGGCGCAGACACGCATCCTGCTGGTCCACGCGCTGCGCAACGCCGTGCTGCCGCTGGTGTCGCTGGCCGCCGTGCAGTTTGGACTGATGCTGTCGGGCTCGATCGTGATCGAGAGCGTCTTCGCCATCAACGGGCTCGGCCGCCTCGCCTGGGAATCGCTGCTGCGCAGCGACCTGCCGGTCGTGCAGGCGATCATCCTGATCCTCTCGCTGGTCTACGTCACGCTCACCACCGCTGCCGACGTGATCAATGCCTGGCTCGACCCGCGGCTGAGGAGCGCCTGATGACGGTCCTCGACCGAGATTCGCAAGCTTTGCCCCATATCCTGCAGCGTCGCCGGCTCTGGCGCCGGGTCCGGCGCGAGACCGGCATCCTCATCGGTGGCGGCCTGCTGGTGGTGCTCGCCCTGATCGCGCTGCTGGCGCCCTGGCTCGCGCCGCACGATCCGATCGCGCAGGATTTGACCAAGCGGTTGCTGCCGCCTTTCTGGCAGGCCGGGACCGACCCCGCGCACTGGCTCGGCACCGATCATCTCGGGCGAGACTATCTCTCGCGGCTGATCTTCGGTGCGCGGGTTTCACTGAGCATCGGGCTCGGCGTCACGCTCTGCGCAGGGGCGATCGGCACGATGCTCGGCCTGCTCGCCGGCTATTTCGGCGGCCGCACCGACATGGCGATCAGCTTCATCATCACGACGCGGCTGTCGCTGCCGATCGTGCTGGTTGCGCTCGCGGCGGTGGCGCTGGGCGGTGCCTCGCTGCAGACGCTGGCGATCGTGCTCAGCCTGCTGCTCTGGGACCGTTTCGCCGTCGTGGTCCGCGCGGCGACGCAGGGGCTGCGCAGCCGCGAATTCGTACAGGCCACTCGCTCCTTCGGTGCCTCGCATCTCTTCCTGATGCTGCGGAGCATCCTGCCGAACCTGCAGAACACGCTGATCGTCGTGGCGACGCTCGAGGTCGCCAATGTCATCTTGCTCGAGGCGGCCTTGTCCTTCCTTGGCCTCGGCGCCCGCCCGCCGACGCCGTCCTGGGGGCTGATGATCGCGGAAGGGCGCGAGCAGATCCTGTTCGATCCCTGGCTGATCGCGCTGCCGGGCTCGGCGCTCTGCCTGCTGATCCTGGCGGTCAATCTCCTGGGCGACGGCGTGCGCGATGCGCTCGATGCCACGCGCGCCTGATCCCGACCCGTCGGAGGACGAGCGGCACGCGCCCTGCATGCCGGAGGCCGAGACTGCGCGGACGGAAGCGCGGCGCGGCGGGGGCTGGCTTGCGATTCCGTTCCGCGGGGGCGACAAGGGAGCTTCGCGAGAGGAGCCCGGCGCGCAGCCGGGAAGAGGGTCCGTGACGGCGAAGCGCCCGAAACTGCATCACCTGAACTGGAACCTCCTGCACACGTTCCTGGTGATCGTCGAGGAGCGCAGCATCACGCGTGCCGCGGACAGGCTCCTCGTCCGCCAGCCCTCGGTCAGCGCGGCGCTGCAGCGGCTGGAGGAGACGCTCGGCGGCCAGCTCGTACAGCGCGACAGCCGCCGCTTCGTCCTGACCAAGCGCGGTGAGCTGCTCTACAAGGAATGCGTCGACATCTATCGCAGCGTCGCGCGGATCGGCGACAAGCTCTCCGAGGAGCATGACGAGCTGACGGGGCTGGTGCGGATCCAGGTCGTCACCCATGTCGTCCTGCCGGCGTTCGACCGGGCGCTCGCCCGGCTCAACCGCAAGCACCCCTCCGTCACCGTCCGTATCGACGTCGCCAACAGCCACGACATCGTGCGCTCGGTTTCGCAGAAGCTCAGTCCCTTCGGAATCTGCCTGCTGCCGAATCCGCTCGCCGGCCTCGCCTGCCGGCGCCTGCTGCGCGAGGAGTTCGGCATCCTGTGCGGGCGCGACCACCCGCTCCATGGCCGCCGCGACGTGCCGCTGCACGATCTGGCGGAGGAGCCTTTCGTCGCGCTGGCCTGCGGGCAGGACGGGGCGCTGGAACCGATGGTGGCGCTGCGCGAGGGTGCCGGTCTCGGCAACCGCACGGTCGGATCGAGCCCGAATCTGGAGGAGGTCGCACGGATGATCGCCGCTGGCCTCGGCATTGGCATTCTGCCGCTCGCCTCGGTGCAGGAGGCACTGGACGCTGGCACGCTCTGGAATCTCTCGGGCGCTGGCCATGATCTCGGCGCCGATCTCTATCTCGTCAGCAGCCCGACGATGGAAATGAGCGCCGCGGAGATCGCCTTCCAGAGCCTGCTCGAAGTCGAGATCGAGGTGGAGGAGACGGGCTCCGCGCCCGCCTTCGAGGATTATCTGTCCGGCGCCGCCTATCCTGCCGCCTGACGCGCAATGGGAGCATGCCGGGATTGCCGGCATGCTCCTGCGCCGGCGTTGCCTGGACCCGTCAGCCCGGCAGCATCTGCATCGGCGCCGGGAAGTAGCGGAAGCCGTCGCCGGCCTTGGCGAGGTTGCCGAAGCCCGGCCAGGCGAAGTGATAGGACATCACGGGCGTCTTCTCCTCGGCGAGTATCGTCAGAAGCTTGACGCGCGACTGCACCGCCTGCTTGGGATCGCTGTCATAGGCGAATTCGAGACGCGGATTCTCGGTCAGCAGCACGGCATGATGGGTCAGGTCGCCGAGGAAGGCGAAGGACTTTCCGGCCGAGGCGACCTTGAAGATGTGGTGGCCGGCGGTGTGGCCGGGCGCCGCGATGGCCTGCACGCCGGGCAGGAACTCCTGCTGGTCCTTGAAGAAGACGATGCGGTCGCGCACCGGCAGCAAATTGGCCCGCGCATGCTCGATGAACGCCTTGAGCGGCGAGCCGAGCTTGCTCTCATCCGTCCAGAAGTCGAAATCGATCTGGCTGATATGGATGCGGGCATTCGGGAAGAGCGCCTTGCCCTCGGCCGTGCAGATGCCGCCGATATGGTCGATATGGGCATGGCTGCAGACGATGTCGTCGATGTCGCCGGGCTTGATGCCGGCCTCGTCCAGGCTCTTCAGCAGGCGGCCGGTGGTCGGGCCGAAGGCCTTCGAGAACCCCATGCCGGTGTCGAACATGACGAGGCGATCGCCGAAATTCACAATCGGGATGTTCTGCTCGAGGACAACGTTGTCCTTGGGCAGGAAGCTGGTCTCGAGCAGGCTGTAGACCTTCTCCTTGGGCACGCCGAGGAAGCTGGAACCCGGGTCGCCGAGCGGCAGCGGCCCGTCGGAGACCACCGTGACCTCGGCCGAGCCGAGCATGAAGCGGTAGAAATAGGCCGGCTGGGTTTTGGAGAGCGGCGCCTTCGCAAGAGCCGGGGCGCCGAGCGGAAAGGCGGCTCCGGCGGCAAGGGCCGCCGCCGAGCCCAGGAACCCCCGACGGCTGGCGGACGGCAGACGGAACTGGTCGTTCGACATGGCATTTCCTCCTGTGTGCTGTGGGTTCCGGCGTTGGCCACCGGCATGTTGTCGTTGGTCGTGCGGAAGCCCGACCAGGCCGCGATCCGCCCGCGCGGGACGATGCACTGGCGCCGAAGCCCGGACCAATATCGGTTCGCTCTAGCGGCCATAACGCAAAGCTGCCGCTACGGTAGAGGTTGGGCGCGACCTAGTCACGGCCGCATCGCGCGGCTATTGAGGCAAGCGGCACCCCGCACGGTCATTGCGAGACGAAAACGGCGATGGATCTACGCCAGCTCCGCTATTTTGCGGCCATTGTCGAGCAGGGCTCCTTCTCAAAGGCGGCGACGAAGCTGCGCGTGGCGCAGCCGGCGCTCAGCCAGCATCTGCGCCATATGGAGGATGAACTCGGCGTCGCGCTGCTGCATCGCGGCACGCGCGGCGTCCTGCCGACGGAGGCCGGCGAGCGCCTGCTGACGCGGGCCCGCGTCATCCTCGCCGATTTCGGGGCCCTGCGCGAGCAGGTTCGCGGCGAGGCCGAACTGCCTGGCGGCGAGGTCCGGATCGGCCTGCCCGGCACGGTGAGCGAGCAGTTCAGCGTGCCGCTGATCCAGGCGGCCCGCGAGCGCTACCCGGCGATCCGCATCCGCATTGCCGAGGCGATGAGCGGCTTCGTGCTGGACTGGCTGCGGCGCGGCGAGGTCGATCTCGCCATGATCTACTCGACCTCCGATCCGAAGGGGCTGGGCATCCACCATGTCCTGACCGAGGAGCTCTGCCTGTTCTCGGCGACCGGAGCCGCCGGCCAGCCCGCTGCGCCCGGAGAGACGGTCGCGATGGCCGATGCCGCCGCACTGGAACTGATCCTGCCCGGGCTCGGCCACGGCCTGCGCGACCAGATCGACGGGGCGGCCGGCGAGGCCGGCGCGACGATCCAGCCGGCGATCGAGATCGAATCCTACAGCCAGATCAAGCGGCTGGTGGAACAGGGCTTCGGATACAGCATCCTGCCGCGCATGGCCGTTGCGGCGCAGGAGAAGGCCGGGGTCTTCCAGACCTGGCCGCTTTCCCGCCCCTCGCTCTATCGCAAGGTCTATTTGGCCTATTCGACGGAGCGGCCGATGCCGGCGGCGGCACGCGCGATCGGGCAGCTCTCCTGGGAAATCCTGCGCGGCCTCGTCACCGACGAAACCTGGACCGCGACGCTCGGCGAAGATGGCGGGCCGCCGACCCTGTACGGCTAGGCGCGATACCCCGGCTCCTGGCCAACATGCCGTTTGGAGGGCTTTGTCGCATACGGGCTAGAAACCGTCGTATTTCGGCATCTGCCGATGGGGCCGGATCGAAACTCTAGCGGCAAGATCAAAAGGGGACCTATCAGTCATGAAACGTCTTGCCACTCTCGCACTCGTCTGCGCCGCTGCGCTCGCGGCGCCCCTTGCCGCGCTGCCGGCGCTGGCCCAGGACACGCTCGCCAAGGTCAAGGAAAAGGGCGTCCTCACCGTCGGCGTGAAGAACGACTACAAGCCCTGGGGCTTCCTCGAGCCGTCGGGCAAGATCGTCGGGCTTGAAATCGATCTCGCCCAGGCCGTCGCCGACAAGATCGGCGTCAAGCTCGAGATGCTGCCCGTCATCGCCGCCAACCGCATGGAATTCCTGAACCAGGGCCGGATCGACATGATCCTCGCCACGCTCGGTGACACGGCCGATCGCCGCAAGATCATCGGCATGGTCGAGCCGAACTATTACGCCGGCGCCACCAACGTGCTCGCGCCCAAGAGTGCCGGGTTGAAGAAGTGGGAGGACCTGAAGGGTCGCAAGGTCTGCGCCGTGCAGGGGGCCTATTACAACCGCCGTGTCACCCAGATGTATGCGCCCGAAATGGTGGTCTTCCCCTCGGTTCCCGACGGATTGAACGCGCTGCAGGGCAATAACTGCGTCGCCTTCCTCTTCGACGACACGCTGATCGTCTCGACGCTGTCCGGCGGCGATCCGAAATGGGCGAACTACGAGATGCCGCTGGTCTCGGAGGACCCGCAGCTCTGGGCGATCGGCATCCGGCTTGCCGATGTCGAAGGGCCCTTCGGCAAGCTCCTCAAGGAGATGTCGGGTGACTGGCACAAGAGCGGCAAGCTGCTTGAGCTCGAGACGAAATGGGGCATCAAGCAGAGCCCCTACCTGATCGAGACCAACAAGAAGCTGAAGGCGGCGTCGTAGTTTCTCGTCATTCTCGGACGCAGCGCAGCGAAGATCCGAGAATCTCATGACGAGAAGGCGCTGGTTTGCGAGATGGTCGGGTCAAGCCCGACCATGACGGCTCGTCTTCAGGATTTCTCACGATGATCGCCGCCTTCTTCGAGCGCCTGAACGAGACGCAGGGGCTGAACTTCTCGGTCTTCTACGACGCGTTCGACGGTTCCCGCTTCCTGACCGGGCTGTGGACGACGAGCTATATCTGCGTCGTCTCGATCCTCGCTTCGCTGGCGCTGGGCCTGGTCGGCGTCTGGGTCGCCGGCAGCAGCTCGCGTCTCGGCCGGCTGATCGTGCGCTTCTATGTGCAGTTCTTCCGCAATACGCCGCCGCTGGTGCAGCTCTCGTTCTTCTATTTCGCCGTCGGCGGGCTCTTGCCGCGCGTGTCGGACGGTTTTGGCGGACAGTCGCCGCTGGTTTCCGGCACGGGCTGGGCGATCATCGCGTTCTCGCTGTTCGCGGGGGCCTTCAATGTCGAGATCTTCCGGGCCGGGATCGAGGCGGTGCCCTCGACCACGGTCGAGGCGGCGGAATCGCTCGGCTACACCCGGTTGCAGCTCTACATCCATGTCGTGCTGCCGCTCGCCTTCCGCATCTGCCTGCCGGCTTTGAACAACAACCTCGTCAACCTGGTGAAGACGACGACGCTCGCCTACGCCATCGGCGTGCCCGAACTGCTCTATGCGGCATCGCAGATCTGGTCGGAGAGCTTCAACGTCCGCGAGATGATGAACGTGCTGCTGGTGACCTATGTTCTGCTCGTCGGCGTGCTCGTCTTCGTGATGGGACGCTGGGAGAAGGCTATGCGCATTCCCGGATATTCGACATGAGAGGCCATCCCGAAACGCTACTCCGGCGGCCGTCTGACGCGGCGTTCTCCGCTTCCGGTGCTCACGGACAAATGTCCGCTCCGCTCCGGTTCTCGAACACCACGCCAGCCGGCTCTCCGGAGCGCGTTTCGAGACGGCCTCCAAGGACGGGGGTAACCGACCTTCCCGTGTTGCTGCCCTATCGGGCGCCGGCGCCGATCGCGCCGTCCGGTCTGGCCGCGCCCGTTCTGCTGGGCGGCGGAACGCTCGCAGCCTTCGCCATCCTGTTCGGGGCCTCGCTCGCTTTGGCGCAGGTGACGGCTCGCCCGGCGGGTGAGAGCGCGGTCACGGTGCTGCTGCGCTGGGCACCGCTGATCTTCCAGGGCTTCCTGTTCAACATCTTGATCAGCTTCCTCTCGATGGCGCTCGGCACCATCGTCGGTTTGCTGGTGGGCATCGCGCAGGTTTCGCTCGTTGCGCCGTTGCGCAAGACCGCCTGGGGGCTGACCCAATTCTTCCGCAACGCGCCCTGGCTCGTGCTGCTGTTCTACGCGATGTTCCTGCTGCCCTTCGAGTTCAGGATATTCGGCCTGACCATCGCCTTTCCCGCCTGGGTCAAGGCGATCATCGGGCTGGCTTTGCCGGTCGCGGCCAATGTCTCGGAGATCGTGCGCGGCGGTATCCGCTCGATTCCCTCGGGCCAGTGGGAATCGGCCGAGGCGCTCGCCTTCACCCGGCGGCAGACGATGTGGATGATCATCCTGCCGCAGGCGTTCAAGCGAATGATCCCGCCCTGGATGAACCTCTATGCCATCCTGACCATGGCGACGACACTGATCTCCGTCGTCGGCATCCAGGACGGGTTGACGATCACCCGCGCGGCGCTCGTCGCTGAGAGCCGGCCCGAACTGATGATCCCGATGTATCTGCTGCTGCTCCTGATGTTCTTCGCCTATTGCTACCCGATCGCACGGGCGACGCTGGCGCTGGAGCGCCGCTTCAACGTGAAGGCCTAGACGGACATGGCAAGCCGGCATCAACTGGGCGAGCCCGTCGTCGTGGTCGCGGGCGTGGAGAAGTCCTTCGGCGCCTTTGCCGTGCTGAAGGATGTCAGCCTGACCGTGCGGCGCGGCGAGACCGTCTGCATCATCGGTCCTTCCGGCTCCGGCAAATCGACGCTGCTACGCTGCATCAACGGGCTGGTGCCGATCAGCAAAGGCTCGATCACGCTGGCCGGGCGCGAGGTCAACGACCCAAAACTCGACAAGCTCGGCTTGCGCCGCGATGTCGGCATCGTCTTCCAGCAATACAACCTTTTTCCGCACAAGACCGCGCTGCAGAACGTGATGATGGCGCCGATCCATGTGCTCAAGCAGGACAAGGTCGCGGTCGAGGAGAGGGCACGCAAGCTGTTGGCCAAGGTCGGCCTGTCGGACAAGCTCGCGAGCTATCCCGGCGAGTTGTCGGGCGGGCAGCAGCAGCGTGTCGCCATCGCCCGCTCGCTGGCGATGAGCCCCAAGGTCATGCTGTTCGACGAGGTCACCGCCGCGCTCGACCCCGAGACCAAGAAGGAGGTTCTGGTGACGATCCAGGAACTCGCCGCCGAGGGCATGACCTGCATCCTCGTGACCCATGAGATGGGCTTTGCCCGCGAGGTCGCCGACCACGTCTACTTCACCGATGGCGGGCTGATCGTCGAGCATGGCGCGCCGGCCGAATTGTTCGGCGCACCGCGGGAGGAGCGCACCAAGGCCTTCCTCGACAAGGTGCTCTGAGCCGGCGCGGTGTCGCATTCGGCTCGGGCGCTGTCGCAAATCGACCGCCTGACGAAAGGCCGGCCGAGAAACAATGCCGGTGTCATTCTGGAAACGAAACGCGCCATGGCTTCGACCATCCCGCCCGATCCGAAATCCGTCGCCGGCAAGGCCCTGCAGGTCGAGGAGCGCACGCAGCTTCTCGTGATCGGCGCCGGGCCGGCCGGACTCGCGGCCGCGATCGAGGCGGTCGGACAGGGCCTTTCCGTCGTGCTGGTCGACGAGAATCCGGTCTCCTTCAAGGCGATGGGCGACGAGGTGCCGCTGCATTACGGGCAGGGCATGTCGGGGCTGGCGCGCAACCGCAACGCCATGCTGGAGGCCTTCATCGCCTCCGAGCCGCAGATCGAGATCGCCTTCGAGGCCGGGGTCGACGTCCGTCTCGGCACCGCCTGCTGGGGGCTCTACGCCAATGGTCCATCGGTGAGCTGGCTGCCGGGCCTCGTCGCGGGCTTAAACGACGAGGAACGCTCCTGGATGCTCCAGGCCGATCATGTCGTGGTCGCCGCCGGGCGTCGCGACATGGGGCTCGGTTTCCCCGGCTGGGAGAAGCCCGGCGTGATGGGGGCGACCGCCGCCGCGTCGCTGGCAGCACGCTATGGCGCTCTCGCGCCGCGCCGGGTCGTGGTGCTGGGCTCCTCGACCGAGGCCGTGACGGCGGCGCTGTCGCTGCGCGAAGCCGGCGTCGAGATCGCGGCCATCGTCGAGCAGGCGGCGGAGCCGTTGGCTCCAAGCGACCTGATCGCTGCGCTGCGCAAGGGTGGCATCGAAATCCTGACCGGCCATGTCGTGCGTGAGGCTCTCGGCCGCGACGGGGTCGAGGCCGCTCTCGTCAGCGCGGTCGACGCTGCTGGCCGTGCGACCGGCGCAGAGCGCGAGATCGCCTGCGACGGCATCGTGCTCGCGGTCGGAGCGACGCCGGTCGTCGACCTGCTCGACGCGCTGGGCTGCAAGGTCGCGTTCCAGGCCGGACGCGGGGGCTATGCGCCGCTCGTGAATGCCGATCAGCGCACCAGCCTTCGCCCCGTCTTCGCGGTGGGGGATTGCGCCGGCATCTGGGCGTCGAAGTCGCTGGACCGAGGGGTTGCCGAAGCCGAGGGCCGCCGTGCCGTTGCGGCGATCATCCGCGATCTGGCGCTCGATGACGGGCGCGCCGTACCGGACGCCGTCGTGCCCGACGCTGCTACCCATGACATCGGCGCCTATCGTCTGGCCTGGGTGCGCGCCAGCGTTATCGAGGCCAAGGCCGAGTTCCCTGTCTGCCAGTGCGAGGAGGTGACGGCGCGCGAGATCCTCGAGGTCCGCCCGCCGCGCTATCTCGACTGGCAGAACGAGCGCCGCAACGATCGCTCGCTTTCGGCATTGCTCGGCGAGGAGCCGCCCAATCCCGACCAGATCAAGCGCCTGACCCGGGCCGGCATGGGCCCCTGCCAGGGCCGGCGTTGCCGCGAGCAGGTCGCAGCGCTGCTGGCGCTGGGCGCGGCGATGCCGCTGTCGTCGATCCCGCTGGCCGGCTACCGCGCGCCGGTGCGGCCGCTGCCCCTCGCCATCGCAGGCCAGATCCCCGAGCCGCCGGAGCAGGCGGAGCATTGGGACACCTGGTTCGGCATGCACGCGCAATGGCGCCCGTTCTGGGACGTGCCGGAGTTCTACACGGTCGCGAGCAACGACGCGACCGGGCCCGTGGCGAGCGAGTGAGGCCGGTCGTGAGCGAGATCAAGGGAGCGTCGGTCGTCATCGTCGGTGGCGGCGTCACAGGCCTGAGCGCGGGCTGGTGGCTGGCGCGGGACGGCGTGGACGTCCTCGTCATCGAGAAGGGCATGATCGGCTGGGAGGCGTCGGGCCGCAATGGCGGCGGTTGCTCGCACCATCATTCGCCGCTCTTCCTCGAAGAACAGCGGCTCTGGCCGCAGATGGACGAACTGCTCGGCTATCCCACGGAGTTCAGCGGCAGCCGGGTGCGGCTGGCATCGAGCGAGCACCAGATGGCGCTCTATGGGCGGGCGCTCTCGAATGCGAAGCGGCAGGGTTTCGAATCCGAAATCCTCGACGTGAAGCAGATCAAGGAATTCGTGCCGCTCGCCGGCGAGAACATGGTCGGCGGCTATTTCTACAAGTTCGGCGGCCACGCCAATCCGCACCGTACCCTGCAGGCCTATGCCTGGGCGATGCAGGATCATGGCGGGCGCGTGATGCAGCACTGCGCCGTGACGGGCTTCCAGATGGCGGGCGGCAAGGTAAGCGGCGTGGAGACCGAACGCGGGTTCGTCGCTTGCGACCACCTCGTCATCGCCGCCGGTCCCCAGACCGGGCGGCTGTCGGCCATGCTGGGACATGAGGTGCCGGTGGCCTCCGCCCGCTGCGAGATGGTCGTGACCGAGCCATTGCCGCTGATGCCCTATGGCGGCGTCGATGGGAACGGCCTCTATGGACGCCAGACGCTGCGCGGCAACCTCGCCTATGGCGGCGGTCCGCATGAATGGCTGGACATTGCCGGCAATGCCGCGCCGGCGAAGCCGACGACACCGCTGATGGGCCATATCGGCCGCCGGCTGGCCGAACTCCTGCCCAAGGCGGCGCATGCCCGGATCATCCGCTCCTGGGCTGGCGTGATCGAGAACACGCCCGATGGCCGGCCCGTGATCGACCGACTTGCTTCGCAGGACAATGTCGTGGTGGCGACGCTGTCGAGCGTCGGCTTCGGCCTGTCGCCGGCGAGCGGCCACGCCATCCGCGACCTGGTGATAGACGGTGCTTGCTCCTTCGCGGACATCTCCTCCTTCAAGCTGTCGCGTTTCGCGCAACTGGAACCGAACTGGCGGGAGTTGCAGGGCTGGCAGGCGCTGGCGGCGGAAGAAGCGATCGCTGCCTGAATCGAGGCGCAGTCACATCCTCCCCGTCATCCCGGGGCTGCGCGGCTTTGCCGCTTGTCCGGGATGACGTCGCGGGTGTTGAAGCCGGTTGCAGCTATGAGAGGGCGATCGTCACATCGCTTCGCGGCCGGGACGAGCAGGCGAGGATGAAACCTTGCGCTTCCTCCTCCGCCGAGATCCCGCCTTCGTGCTGCATGGCGACCTCGCCATCGACCAGGTTGACCCGGCAGGTGCCGCACATCCCCGAGGCACAACCGCAGGGTATGACGATGGTCTGGCGCGTCGCGGCTTGCAGCAGCGTCTCATCGGCGCGGGCGAGGAAGCGCTTCTCGCCCAACTGCACGGCAAAGCCCGTCTCAGGCGCATCGGCGAGCGCCGGTACGGGCGCGGCAGGCGCGACGGCGCCGAAATGCTCGATATGGAAATACTCGCGTAGGCCGCCTTCGGCGGCGTGGATCAGTCGTGCCTCGTCCATGAAGCCGGACGGGCCGCAGCAGAACACCTCGCGCCGGCCGAAATCCGGCACTGCGACCGAGACCAGGCGCCGGTTGAGGCGGCCGGAGAACCCGAACCAGCCCGGCGCTGGACGGCTGACCAGCATGGCGACCTTGAGGTTGGGCATGCGGCGCTGGAGATCGGCCAGCTCCTCGGCGAACAGGATGTCGGCGGGCGTCCGCGCCGCATGCAACCAGGCAATATCGGTGTCCGGAGCGACCTCGGCCAGATGACGCAGCATCGCCATCAGGGGGCTCGCGCCAGAGCCGGCCGAGACCAGCGCGATCCTGTCGGTTTTCCGGGAGGCGATGGTGAAGCGTCCGCGGGGGCTGCGCGCTGCGATCGTGTCGCCGGGCGACAGCCGCTCATGCAGCCAGCGCGTCGCGCGGCCCTGCGCATGCGCCTTGATGGTCATGGCGAGCGTGTCGCTGCCGGGAGCAGATGCCAGCGAGAAGGTTCGGAACAAGGTCTCGCCGTCGATGGCGAGCCGCAATGTCATCGACTGGCCAGCCTCATAGGCCAGTGGGCCGGTCTCGCTGCGGAACAGAAACGTCTTGATGTCCGGCGTCTCAGGCCGGATCTCGACCAACCTTAGCGAGAGTAAATCCACCTCGCTCATTCCGCCGCCATCCTGACGGGCGAGGGCGCGCCGACGAAGGCTTCCATCTTGCCGGCATACCAGTTGGCGAAGTTGGTCAGCATGAATTCGGACGGCGCGTAGGGGCCGGGCCGATAGGCCATCGAGCGGATGCCGCGATGATTGACCTCCGCCAGCTCGGCGTCCTGCGCGTTGGTCGCGATCCAGACCTCAGTGAGGCGTTCGATGTCGTAGTCGACACCCTCGACCGCATCCTCATGGACGAGCCAGGTCGTGCGCACGGCCGTCCGGTCCTGGCCGAGCGGCAGGACGCGGAAATGGATGATGTGGTCGGAGAGGAAGTGGTTCCAGTTGTTGGGCGCGCGGAACATCCTGACCGAGCCAAGATCGGGCTCGGTGAAATCCGCCAGCAGTTTCTTGCAGCCCGGCCCGCCATCCATGGTGAAGGAGACCGCGCCCTCATGGAAGGGCAGGCGGATGCAGCGGAATTCCTCGCCGCCATCGGCGGGCTTGTGGGGGAGCCCGAGTGCGTCCCATTTCGCGGTCTTCCGGTCCATCAGATCCTTGAACTGGGCCGGACCGCGCGGATCGTCGGGCAGCGCGAACTCGACCAGGGTCACCAGCAGTTCGGGATGATTGCCGGCGCAGTGATAGCATTCGCGGTTGTTCTCGATCACGAGCTTCCAGTTGGCCTCCTCGATCAGCGTCAATTCGAAGGCGACCTTGGTGCGGTCGGGCATATGCGGGGCGATATAGGGCGTCACGCCGGCGCGGAAGCGGGCGAGGTCCGGCGGCGTCTCGGCGAGGCAGATATAGACCATGCCGCAGATCACCTCGGCATGGACGGGGTGCAGCCCGTATTCGCTGCGGTCGAAATCATCAGGCATCTGGCGGGCGTTGAGCAGCGAGCCGTCGAGCTCGTAGACCCATTGGTGATAGGGGCAGACGAGGCGCGTCGCGCGGCCCTTCTCCTTGCCGCAGATGCGCGAGCCGCGATGCCGGCAGGAGTTGTGGAAGGCGCGGACCTGCCCGTCGCGGTCGCGCAGCACGACAATCGGGTTGTCGCCGACGGAGAGCGTCAGATAGTCGCCGGGCTTCCTGATCTCGCAGGAATTGCAGGCGAACAGCCATTCGGTCTCGAACACGGCCTTGAGATCGGCCTCGTGCATCGCCGGATCGACATAGAAGGCCTGCGGCAGGCTGAAGCCCTCGCGGCGTTCGGCCAGAAGGCGGCTGATGCGGTCGCGGTCGATCATGGGGCTTTGGCTCGCGGCTGACGGACTGCTTGGGATCATCGGCCGGATTGCGGCATCGCGGCCGGAACATTGCGACCTTGCGGGCAAGCTTTGCGACGCGCCCCGTCGTTTTCATTGTAACAATGTCGGAAAGCCGCTTTTCTGGAGCGGCATTACAGATGATGCTGCTTCAGCTCCGGTGTCATCCCGGACAAGCCGCGCAGCGGCGCCGATCCGGGATCCATGCCGGAGCGCTTGCCGGCAAGGTTCCGGAATGGATCCCGGGTCTCCCTTCGGTCGCCCGGGATGACGGCGCGAACCGTTGATTGAAACTGGAGCGATGCGATATGCCCCGAGACACGGCCGCAGGCACGCGCATCGTCACCCTGCTCCTCGTCGAAAGTTTCTCGATGATGAGCGTCGCGTCTGCGATCGAGCCGATGCGCTCGCTCAACCGGCTGATCGACCGCGAGGCTTGGCGCTGGCGGCTGGCGAGCCTCGATGGCGGCGTGCTGGCGGCCTCGAACGGCATTCCGCTGCCGACCGAGGCGGTCGAAACGGCGCTCGCAGGAGCGGACTACCTGTTCGTCTGCGGCGGCCTGCGTATCCAGTCGGTCGATGAGCGGCGCTATCTCGCGATCCTGCGCAAGGCTGCGCGCAGCGGCATCGCCGTCGGTTCGCTCTCGACGGGTACCTATCTGCTGGCGCGCGCCGGCTTGCTCGACGGCTATCGCTCGACGATCCATTGGGAGAACCGCCCGGCCTTCCAGGAGGAATTCCCGGACCTCGTCTGCACCGACAAGCTCTACGAGATCGACCGCGAGCGCCTGACCTGTTCCGGCGGGACAGCGGCCATGGACATGATGCTGCATCTGATCATCGAGCGTCATGGTGCCGATTTCGCGCGCCGCGTCGCCAACCAGTTCCATCATGACCGCATCCGGGACGAGCGCGACAACCAGAGTGGAGGTCGGCAGGAGCGTCTCGCCAGCCTGCCGCCGCCGGTGCGAGCCGCGATCCGGCTGATGCAGCGCCATGTCGAGGACACCATCTCGATCGCGGAGATCGCCGAGAAGACCGGCATGAGCGCGCGCCAGATCGAGCGCCTGTTCCTGCGCTATCTCGAGATGTCGCCGGCGCGCTATTATCTGTCCTTGCGGATCGACCGGGCGCGGGAGCTGCTGCTCTATTCCGATCGGCCGATCCTCGAGGTCGCGATCGCAGCCGGCTTCACCTCGACCTCGCATTTCGCGCACTGGTTCAAGCGGCTTCAGGGCGTGCGGCCGTCGCAATTGCGGGGGCGTGGGCCAGGGGATACCGAAACCGGCCCCGTGGCCAAGGCCGCGGCCGCCTCTTAACGCGCGCTCTGGAGCGTCGAATCCGCGACGTTCCATGTCGCATCCCCGGCCCAAGGCTGGAACCGTTCTGATCGACACTTCCCCGACAAGGCGGATAACCGTCGAAGGGGAACAGCGTGGAGACGATCGCCTTCATCATGGCGAATCTGTCAGTGATCGGGCAGCGCATGCTCGAGCACGTCTCGCTCGTCGGCGTCTCCGTCGGCGTCGCGATCCTGACCGGCGTCCCGATCGGCATCCTGATCACGCAGAGCCGAGTCTGGGCCGACCGCGTGCTCTATGTCGCCTCGGTGATCATCACCATTCCCTCGATCGCGCTGTTCGGCATCCTGATCCCGGTCTTGTCCCTGATCGGGCAGGGGATCGGCTATCTGCCGGCGGTGATCGCGCTGATCCTCTACGCGCAACTGCCGATCATCCGGAACACCTACACCGCGATCATGAATGTCGACCCGGCCCTGCGCGAGGCGGCGCGCGGCATGGGTATGACCACGCTGGAACGCCTGCGCCGGGTCGAGCTGCCGCTGGCCCTGCCGGTCATCATCAACGGCGTCCGCAGCGCCGTGGTGCTCAACATCGCGATCGCCGCGATCGCGACCTATATCGGGGCAGGCGGGCTGGGCACCTTCATCTCGCGCGGCATCTCGCAGACCGATATCCGCCAGCTCCTGACCGGGGCGCTCTTCGTCAGCCTGCTCGCGATCATCGCCGATTACGCCCTGCTCGGCGCCCAGCGCCTGATGACGTCCCCCGGATTGAGGCTGCGATGATCCGTCTCGAGCAGGTCTCCAAGCATTTCGGCACGATGGTTGCCGTCGACCGCATCGACATGGAGGTGCCGGCTGGCGCCGTCTGCGTGCTGCTGGGGCCTTCGGGCTGCGGCAAGACCACGACGATGAAGATGATCAACCGGCTGATCCCGCCGACTTCGGGCAGGATATTCGTGGACGGCAGGGATACGACCGGGGTCGACGAAGTCACGCTTCGTCGCTCGATCGGCTACGTCATCCAGCAAATCGGCCTGTTCCCGAACATGACGGTCGAGGACAATATCTGCGTGGTGCCGGACCTGCTCGGCTGGCCGCGAGCCAAGTCGCGCAAGCGCGCCTCCGAATTGCTCGATATGGTCAATCTCGACCCGTCGGTCTTCCTCAAGCGTTATCCCAAGCAGCTCTCCGGTGGCCAGCAGCAGCGCGTCGGCGTGGTCAGGGCACTCGCCGCCGACCCGCCGGTGCTGCTGATGGACGAGCCCTTCGGCGCGATCGACCCGATCAACCGCGAGGTCATCCAGGACGAGTTCATGAAGCTCCAGGCGGAGCTGAAGAAGACCATCGTCTTCGTCAGCCACGACATCGACGAAGCCGTGAAGATGGCGACCCGGATCGCGATCTTCCGCGACGGCAAGCTGATCCAGTACGACACGCCTGACAACATCCTGGCTCATCCGATCGACGCTTTCGTCTCGGAGTTCGTCGGCTCCGACCGGACCTTGAAGCGCCTGCGCCTGATCAAGGTGACCGATGCGATGATGGCCGAGCCGCCGCGCGTGCGGGCCGAGGACACGCTCGAGACGGCGGTCAAGCTGATGGACCAGCACGGCCATGTCTCGATCGTCATGGTCGGCCCCAAGGGGAGGGCGCGCGGCGTCGTCCGTCATGATGCCGCACGCGATCTCAAGGGGCTCGTCGGCGAGCATCAGGAGCCATTGCCCGGCGTCGTCAACGTCAAGGACGATCTGCGCTCGGCCGTCTCGCAGATGTTCACCCATGGCGTGACCTGGCTCGCCTGCGTCGACGATGACGGCTTCTACAAGGGCTACATCACCCAGAAGAGCATCACCCAGGTGCTCGGCGCGACCTACAGGGACCGCTGAGATGGCGGCGACCGGGCTCCAGACCGCGTGGCGCCTGCTCCTGATCGCGGGCGTGTTTGCGTGCGGGGCCTGGCTGCAGGCGAACGGGCTGCTGCCTGCCATCCTGAAGCATCGCGGCGACGTGCTCTATCTGATCCGGCAGCATCTGGCGCTGGCCGCGGTGTCGGGCGCAATCGCGATCGCGGTGGGCATCCCGCTCGGCATCGTCCTCACGCGGCCGCGCTTCGAGATCTTCGCCGATGCGGTGACGCAGATCGTCAATCTCGGCACCACGATCCCGACGCTCGCTCTGCTGGCGCTGTCGATGTCCTTCCTCGGCATCGGCGCACCGCCTGTCATTTTTGCGCTCTTCGTGCTGACCCTGCTGCCGATCGTGCTCAACACCATCGCCGGACTGCGCTCGGTGCCCCAGCCGCTGATCGAGGCGGCGCGCGGCATGGGTATGACGCCCTCCCAGATCCTGCGCCGGGTCGAGCTGCCCAACGCCGTCTTCGTCATCCTCGCGGGCATCCGCACCGCGCTCGCGATCAACATCGGCACGGTGCCGCTGGCCTTCCTGATCGGCGGCGGGGGCCTCGGCGAGTTGATCTTCACCGGCATCGACCTGATGGAGCCGAGCATGCTGCTGGCGGGCGCGATCCCGACTGCGCTGCTCGCCGTTGGCGTCGATTTCCTGATCGGCCAGATCCAGTTCTGGCTGGTTCCCAAGGGCGTCAACCCGCTGCGCTAAGCGGGACTTCTTCAAACCAACGATAAAAGGGGATCATCATGCACAAACGCACATTTCTCGGACTGGCAGTCATCGGTCTTTCGCTGGCGCTGACGCCGCTTGCGGCCCAGGCCCAGACCATCGTGGTCGGCGGCAAGAATTTCACCGAGCAGCAGATCATGTCGGAGATGACGACGCAGTTGCTCAAGGCCAAGGGCTTCACCGTGGACAAGCGCGCAGGCCTCGGCACCGCGCCGCTGCGCCAGGCGCAGGAAGCCGGCCAGATCGATGTCTACTGGGAATACACCGGCACCTCGCTGATCACCTTCAACAAGGTCACCGATAAACTGGACGCCAGCGCGACCTACGCCAAGGTCAAGGAGCTCGATGCGGCCAAGGGGTTGGTCTGGCTCAACCCGTCCAAGGCCAACAACACCTATGCGCTCGCCATGCGCAAGAAGGACGCCGATGCCAAGGGCATCAAGTCGCTCTCCGACCTCGCGGCCAAGGTGAAGGGCGGACAGGCGACGAAATTCGGCTGCAACGCCGAATTCTATGCCCGCCCCGACGGGCTCGGCCCGCTGCAGACGACCTATGGCTTCGAGTTCGGTCGCGAGAGCACCGTGCGGATGGATACCGGGCTGGTCTATCAGGCGTTGCGCGATTCACAGGTCGATGTCGGGCTGGTCTTCGCCACCGACGGGCGTGTGCCGGCCTTCGACTTCGTCATCCTGACCGACGACAAGGGCTATTTCCCGACCTATGCGATGACGCCGGTCATCCGCAAGGAAACGCTCGACAAGAACCCGAAGCTCGGCGAGGCGCTGAACGCACTCTCGGCCAAGCTCGACGACGCCACCATGGCAAAGCTCAACGCCACGGTCGATGTCGACAAGAAGAGCGTCGAGGAGGTCGCTGCCGGCTTCCTCAAGGCTCAGGGCCTGGTTTGATCGGTTGCAGGTGGAGGTGAACCCCTCCGCCGGCTCCGGGCCGGGATCATGCCGCATCTGACCGTCGCCGCAGCCCAGATCGCCTGTCGCCCCGGCGATGTGCAGGCCAATCTGGTTGGTCATCTCGCCCTGATCGAGATGGCACGGCAGCGCGGCGTCGATCTGCTCGTTTTTCCCGAATTGTCCCTGACCGACTACCTCGCCGCGCCGGATTGCGCGGCGCTGGCGATCGGACGCGACGACCCGTTGCTGGCAGATCTCGCCCGGGCTGCCGGCACGATGGCCGTCTCCGTGGGCTTCATCGAGCGCGACGGGGCCGGGCGCTTCTTCAACGCGCAGGCGCTGCTGCATGGCGATAGCGCGCTCGTGCATCGCAAGCTCAATCTGCCGGGCTATGGCGCGCTGCGCGAGGACCGCGTCTACGCGTCAGGCGAGGTCCTGACGCTCGCGCCGCTCGGCGGGGACTGGCGGGCGGCGACCCTGATCTGCGCCGATAGCTGGAACCCGGCTCTGCCATGGCTCACGGCCCTTGCCGGCGCGAACCTGTTGATCCTGCCGGTCGCCTCGTCGCGCGGCGCGGTCGATGGCGGCTTCGACAATCCGCGCGGCTGGGAGATCAATCTCGGCCATACCGCGATGAGCTACGGTTTGCCGACGATCTTCGCCAATCATTGCGGCCGGCGCGATGGTTTCGACTTCTGGGGCGGCTCGCGCATTCTCGACGCCTCCGGGCGCGTTCTGGCGCAGGCGGGCGAGGAGCCCGGGCTGATCACAGCAATCATCGATTCCGGGGATGGCGAGGCCGCGCGCACGAACCTGCCGACGATCCGCGACAGCGACCCCGCGCTTATCCATCGCCTGCTCGGCGACCACCTGTCCTCCACGAAAGATTGAGCGATGTCGACGCTTGCCTTCATCCATGACCTGCGCCTCGCGGACCTGCCGGCTGATGTCGTCCATCAGGCACGGCGCTGCCTGCTCGATCTGATCGGAGTCGCGGCGGCCGGTCGGCAGACCGAGCTTTCGCGTATCGTGCATGGCTTCGCGCTGCGCCAGATGGGCACGAGCGAAGGCGGCGCGAGGCTGATCTTCGACGGCCGTCGCGCCAGCGCGGCAGGCGCCGCCTTTGCCGGGGCCTCGACGATCGATTCCTTCGATGCCCATGACGGGCATCCGCTGACCAAGGGCCATGCCGGCGTCGCGATCCTGCCGGCCTTGCTTGCAGTGGTGGACGCCGAAGGGATGATCGAGGACTGCCGGCTCAATGGAGCGGAACTGCTGACGGCGCTGGTCGTCGGCTACGAGATCGCCACCCGCGCGGGCATCGCCCTGCATGGCAGTGTCAGCGACTACCATACCTCCGGCGCCTGGAACGCGTTGGCCTGCGCGGCTGTCGCCGCACGCCTGCTGAAGCTCGCCCACGAAACGACCCGGCACGCGTTGGGAACGGCGGAATATCACGGCCCGCGCAGCCAGATGATGCGCTGCATCGACCATCCGACCATGCTGAAGGATGGTTCGGGCTGGGGCGCCTTCGCCGGCGTCTCGGCGGCCTATCTGGCGCAGGACGGGTTCACCGGCGCGCCGGCGATCACGATGGAAGCGCCCGAGCAGAGTGAGATCTGGGGCGATCTCGGCTCGCGATGGCGCATCCTAGAGCAGTATTTCAAGCCGCATCCGGTCTGCCGCTGGGCGCAGCCGGCGGTCGAGGCGGCCGCGACGCTGGTCGCCCGCCATGGCATCGCGCCGCAAAGTATCGTTCGCGTCGAGGTCGAGACCTTTCTCGCCGGCGTGAAGCTCGGGACGGCGGTGCCGACGACCACAGAAGCCGCACAATATGCGCTCGGCTTTCCACTCGCCGCCTTTCTGGTGCATGGGCGTCTGGGTGCGGCCGAAATCGGCGCTGCAGGTCTCGCCGATCCGGCGATCGCCGCGATGATCGGCAAGATCGCGCTGTCGGAGCGGGAGGAACTGACCCGGGCCTTTCCCGCGCGCCGGCTCGCAGTGGTTCGCATCACCACCACAGCCGGCAACGTGCTGACCTCCGAGATCACGGCCGCGCGTGGCGATGCCGACGCGCCGCTTTCGGATGCGGAGCTGATCGCGAAGTTCCATGCCCTGGGAGAGGGCCACGATCCGGAGACATGGCGCATCATCGCGGAAACCTGCATGCAGGGCGATGAAGGTGCGGCGGCGTTTGCGGCTGTGTCGCAAACCCTCCTGGCTCCGGCCGGCGCATTTCATGAACCGGCGCGACGCGCCGCGTCGACTTGATCATCGACCGGGAGGCTGGGGCGTCAGAGCAGGCGCGCCGTCCCCTCCATCCGCAAGCGCCCATCGGCGCCCTCCGTCCAGGTCCGGATGGTGCCGTCATCCTGCCGGCGAGCCTTCACGCTGAAGGCGGAGCCGGCGATCAGCGGGCTGACACCGCGATAATCCAGCTTGAGGGTTGAACGCTCGGCCAACGTCGCCGCGATGTTGAGCATCAGCGTCGCCTGGATCGGGCCGTGCACGACGAGGCCGTCATAGCCTTCCTCCTGCGTCACATAGGGCAGGTCGTAATGGATGCGGTGGCCATTGAAGGTCAGGGCCGAGTAGCGGAACAGCAGGACCGGGCCGGCCTCGACCTCCCACTCCAGATCCGCCGCCTGCGGTTCGCCCGGCGCAGGCGCGGCGGCTGCGGCGCTCGAAGCCTCGCGGTAGACGATGTTGTGGCGCTCGCGCAGCGCCAGTCCGCGCGGGGTCGAGATCTCGTGGTCGACGGCGACGAAGCAGAGCGGGCCGGTGCGGCCTTCCTTGGCGCTGACATCGCCCATGCGCGAGCGGCGCGTGACGAGATCGCCCTCGCGCAGCGGCGCCAGCGTCTCGATGCTGCCGCCCGCCCACATCCGGCGTGGCAGCGGCACGGGTGGCAGGAAATCGCCCTTGGCCGGGTGACCGTCCGCGCCCAGTGCGGCCATCGGCGCGATCGGCGGCGCGAGGCACCAGTGCAGGGCGAGCGGCGCATCGCCGGCCGCGCAGGGGAAAAGATGCGGAGCGAAGGTCGCGGCGTAGCTCGCGATCAGGCGCGGCGTGACGAGGTCGGAGGCTTCCTCGGTCTTGCCGATCCAGGTCTTGAGATGGTCGATGTCCATGGTGGTTCCCATGACAAGAAGGCGGGGGAACCCCTCTCCTGTAAGGAGAGGGGTAGGGGTGAGGTGTAGGCCAGAGATCGCTGGCGTGAAGGGAGCGGCGGTCGGGTCTTCGCTTCGCTGGTCGAGGGGCCGTCCCCTCACCCTACCCTCTCCCTCCGGGAGAGGGTTCCCCGCGCCTCTCCGAAAATGAGACTGAGTCCGCTCAATACGACCTCGGCATGCCGAGCACATGCTCGGCAAGGTATGACAGGATCAGGTTGGTCGAGATCGGCGCGACCTGATAGAGCCGCGTCTCGCGGAATTTGCGCTCGATGTCGTATTCCTCGGCGAAGCCGAAGCCGCCATGGGTCTGGATACAGGCATTGGCCGCCTCGAAGGAGGCGTCGGCCGCCAGCATCTTGGCCATGTTGGCCTCGGCGCCCGGGTTCTCGCCGGCCTCATAGAGCCGGATCGCCTCGCGCACCATCAACTCGGCCGCGCGCATATTGGCGTAGGCCTTGGCGATCGGGAACTGGATTCCCTGGTTCTGGCCGATAGGCCGGCCGAAGACCTGCCGCTCCCTGGCATAGGCAGAGGCCTTCTCGATGAACCATTTGGCGTCGCCGACGCATTCGGCCGCGATCAGGATGCGCTCCGCGTTCATGCCCGACAGGATGTAGCGGAAGCCCTTGCCCTCCTCGCCGACGAGGTTTTCGGCGGGAATCCGGACATTGTCGAAGAAAACCTCCGTCGTGGCGTGGTTCATCATCGTGCGGATCGGCCGGATGGTCAGCCCGGCCTCCAGCGCCTCGCGCATGTCGAGGATGAAGACCGAGAGCCCGTCGGTGCGCTTGGCGACCTGGTCGCGCGGGGTGGTGCGCGCCAGCAGCAGCATCAGGTCCGATTGCGCCGCGCGGCTGGTCCAGATCTTCTGGCCGTTGACGACGTAAGTATCGCCGTCGCGCCTCGCTGTCGTGCGCAGGCTCGTCGTGTCGGTGCCACTGGTCGGCTCGGTGACGCCGAAGGCCTGCAGGCGCAATTCGCCCGAGGCGATGCGGGGCAGCCAGGCCTGCTTCTGCGCCTCCGAACCATGGCGCAGCACCGTGCCCATGACATACATCTGCGCGTGGCAAGCCGCGCCGTTGCAGCCCTGGCGCTGGATTTCCTCCATGATCACGGCCGCGGCCGAGAGCGACAGGCCGGCGCCACCGTATACTTCCGGGATCAGTGCCGAGAGGAAGCCGCTTTCGGTCAGTGCCGCGACGAACTCGGCCGGATAGGCCATCTCCCGGTCGAGCCTGCGCCAGTATTCGCCGGGGAAACCGGCGCAGAGACGCGCGACGGCGTCGCGGATTTCGGCATGGTCTGAAGCGTGTTGCATAAGCTTGGTCTGTCGTTTCCCGATTTAGCGGCCGGCGCCGAATTCAGCCCGGATCGTCTCGTCATGCTGGCCCAGTGCCGGCACGGGCCGCATCCGCACACGCGCGCCATCGACGATCGCGGGTGGGGCGAGAACCTCGACCGGACCGGATGGGGTCTCGACCGCGAGCGCCGTTGCGGCCGGGTGGGTGATGAGATCGCCGACGCTGGAGACCGTGCCATAGGCGATCGCGTAACGGTCGAGCGCCGCTGCGACTTCGGCGAAGGGGCGCGTCGCCAGCAGGGCCTGTACTTGCGCATCCACGGCGTCGCGCTGACGCACCCGCAGCACGTTCGTGGCGAAGCGCGAGTCCTCGGCCAGCGCGGCGCTGCCGAGAACCTCGCGCGCCAGGATCTGCCATTCGCGCTCGCTCTGGATCGAGATCAGCAAATTGCCATCGGCGGTCGCGAAGACGCCATAGGGAGCGATCGAGGGATGGGCGAGGCCAACACGCGGCGGCTCGATGCCGCCATAGCGCCTGGTCAGATAGGGCACATTCATCAGGTCGCCGAGCGTATCGAACAGCGAGAGCTGGATGGCGGAGCCCTGACCCGTCTTCGTCCGCCGCAGCAGCGCCTCCAGGATCGCGGCATAGGCGGCCTGGCCAGTCGCGATGTCGGCGATCGAGACGCCGATTCGGGACGGGCCCGAGGCTTCCGTGCCGGTGATGGCAGCGAGCCCCGATTCAGCCTGCACCAGCAGGTCATAGGCCTTGCGGGTGTGATGGGGCGTGCCCGGCGCATAGCCCGAGACGTCGCAGGTGATCAGCCTGGGATAGCGGGCGCGCAGTTCGGCAGCGCCGAGGCCCAGCCGCGTGGTGGCGCCGGGCGCGAGGTTCTGGATGAAGATGTCGGCCTTTGCGAGCATGGCCTCGACCATGGCGCGGTCGTCTGCCTGCTTGAGATCGACGCGGCAGGATTCCTTGCCCCGGTTCAGCCAGACGAAATAGGAGGACAGGCCTTTCGCATAATCGTCGTAGCCGCGTGCGAAGTCGCCCTCGGCGCGTTCCAGCTTGATCACCCGCGCGCCGGCATCGGCCAGCTTGCAGGTCGCGGTCGGGACCGCCACGGCCTGCTCCAGCGCAACCACCAGAATTCCCTCAAGGGCGTCAGTCATCGTTCCCGCGTTCCGTCAGCAATCGCGGCAGACGGGGCGTCGAACAAGGGGCGAAGTCAAATAGGGTTTTGCGATGAGGGGCATAGCGAAATCCTCGCTGCCCCGCGATCTCCATAGATAATCGCTATGGCCCTCATCGTTTTATCCTACTTGTCCTGATGGACCGCCCATGCACCCCTCTGCCGCCAGGCAGCGTGCCGCCCAAGAGCGCGCTCCAGAGGAATTCAGGGAGAAGGCACGATGGCAATCAAGGGATCTGCTGCGGTCGCATGCGTATTGGGGGCGCTGATTGCGCTGCCGGCGCTGGCGCAGGACAAGCCGAAGGAACTCGTCGTGGGTATCGCGACCTTCCTGTCCGGGCCGGCCTCGGTCTTCGGGGTGCCGGGCAAGAATGCGGCGGATCTGTTCTTCGAGGAGATCAACGCCAAGGGCGGCATCCTTGGCGTGCCGGTGAAGCCTGTTTATGTCGACGAGGGCGCCGGCACCAACCAGCTCATCTCGGAATATCGCCGCGTCGTGCAGGACCAGGGCGCGCAGGTGATGTTCGGGGCGATCTCGTCGGGCTCCTGCAATGCGCTCGCGCCCGTCGCCGAGGACCTCAAGGTCGTCAATGTGATGTGGGATTGCGGCACGCAGACGATCTTCGAGGAGGGCAAATGGAAGTATTCGGTCCGCACCGGCGGCCATGCCGGCTCCGAGATGATGGCGACGCTGCTTTACCTCATGAAGATGAAGCCGGACTTCAAGACGGTCGCCGTGGTCAACCAGGACTATGCCTGGGGCCGTGAATCCTGGGCGCTGCTGCAGGCCGGCCTCAAGGCGCTGAAGCCCGACGTCAAGGTCGTGGCCGAGCTGTTCCCGAAATTCGGTGCGCCCGATTTCTCGACCGAGATCACGCGCCTCTCGGCGCTGCGGCCCGATGTGGTGATCTCGACGTCATGGGGCGGCGATCTCGACACCTTCGTCCAGCAGGCGGCGGCGCGCGGGCTGCTGAAGCAATCGACCTTCGTGCTGCCGCTGGCCGAAAGCTCGCTCGAACGGCTGGGCGCCGTGCTGCCCGAGGGCGTCATCGTCGGCTCGCGCGGCGACCATTATTTCCTGCACCCCAAATACAAGAACACGCCCGAGATGCAGGGCTTCGTGAAGGCCTACAAGGCGAAGACCGGCGTCTATCCGATCTACCCGACCTTCCACATGAACCAGGCCGTGACCGGGCTGGTGAAGGCCTATGAGAAGGCCGGCGCCGCCAACGGGGGCAAATGGCCGAGCAAGGAGCAGGTTATCGCGGCGTTCGAGGGGCTGGAGTTCAAGTCGCTGACGGGCACGATCACCGTTCGTTCCGACCATCAGGGCCTCGAGGACCAGATGCTCGGCACCACCAAGCGCGTGCCGGAATACCCCTTCGCGGTCTACGACAAGATCGCGCTCTATCCGGGCAAGCTGGTCACCACGCCGGTCGGCGAGAAGTCGCTCGACTGGTTCGCCAAGGTGAAGCCGGAGCTGGGCAGCGACCCGTCGATCGAGACGTTCGATTACGTGAAGTAGCGCGCTGGAACCTCGGCCTAACCCCTCCCCCCTGTGGGGAGGGGCAGGGGTGGGGGTCGCAAAGCCGGAACGATCGAAGTCGTCGTTGAGCGCTGTCGCTGCTGCCGTTGCGTCCAGTTCTTCGCCCGCTCACCGAGCGGTGCCACCCCCACCCCTAACCCCTCCCCACAAGGGGGAGGGGGACAGGTCGCGGAAACCCAATGCCTCCTGAAATGCTCTTTCTCGCCGCGCTCGACGGCATCGCCTATGGCTCGCTGCTCTTCCTCGTGGCGGTCGGGCTGTCGCTGATCTTCGGCGTGCTCGGCGTGCTCAACGTCGCCCACGGTTCGTTCTATGCCATCGGCGCCTATGTCGCGGCGAGCGCCGTGCTGGCGGCCGCCGGCATGGGGCTGCCGACATGGGCTGCCTTCCCGCTGTTCCTGATCTCGGCCATCCTCGTCGGCGTGGTCGTCGGCGGCACCGTGGAGGCGCTGCTGCTGCGGCGGATCTACGGCAAGGAGGAGGTGCTGCAACTTCTCGTCACCTTCGCCGTCTTCATGATCCTGGAGGATGCCCAGAAAGTCGTCTTCGGCACCCAGCCGCTCTTCGCCAATGCGCCGATGAACTGGCTCGGCACGATCGAGGTCTTCGGCATCTATTACACCAACTACCAGCTCATCCTGATCCCGCTGGTGGCGCTGGCCGTTCTGGTCGGCCTGCGACTCTTCCTGCGCCGGACCTCGTTTGGCCGCGCCATCATCGCGGTGACGCAGGATCGCGAGGCGGCGATGGCGATGGGGATCAATGCCACGCGCATCTACCTTTTCACCTTCATGATCGGGGCATCGCTGGCGGCGCTCGGGGGCGCCTTGTCCTCGGCGACGACCTCGCTGACGCCGGGCATCGGCTCGGGCATGATCGTCCTGTCCTTCGCGGTGGCGGCAACGGCGGGCCTTGGGCGCATCGAGGGGGCTGCGGTCGCGGCGTTGATGATCGGGCTTGGGCGCTCGGCGGCGGTCTATTTCGCGCCGGAGTTCGACGTGCTGATCCCCTATCTGATCATGGTCGTGGTGCTGCTGATCAAGCCCGAGGGCCTTTTCACCACGCTGCAGACGAGGAAGGTCTGATGTCGCGCCCGATCGTCATCGGCGCGGTGCTCCTGATCGCGCTCGTCGTCTTCCCGCTGATCTCGCCCTGGTCGACGGTCATCCTCACCGTGGCGCTCTGCGAGGGGCTGGCGGCGCTCGGCATCCTCGTGCTGCTGCGGGCGGGGCAGGTCTCCTTCGGGCACGGGCTGTTCTTCGCCTTCTCGGCCTATGTCGTCGCCTTCATGGCGGCCGCGAAATTCGGCCATGAGGTGCTGCTGCTGGTGCCGATCGCCACCGCAGCCTCGGGGCTGGTCGCCGCGCTGGTCGGGCTCTTCATCGTGCGCTACCGGGCGATCTTTTTCGGCATGCTCAACCTCGCCATCTCGATGGTGTTCTTCTCGCTGCTGGAGAAGCTGTTCTCGATCACCGGCGGCGCCGACGGCAAGCGCGTGCCGCGCCCGACGCTGGCGGGAATGACGCTGGAGCGCGAGACCTTCGAGTTCTGGATGTTCTACATCACCTTGGCGCTGGCGGCGGTCGCTGCGATCACTGTCGCGCGCTACCTCGTCTCGCCCGGAGGCAAGGCGCTGGAGGCGATCAAGTCGAACGAGACGCGGCTGGAATATCTCGGCGTCTCCAGCCGCAAGGTGCTCTATGGCGCCTATCTGGTGTCGGGGCTTCTGGCGGGGCTGGGCGGCGCGATCATCGCGCTGGTGTCGGGCCATGTCACGCCGGAACTGGCCTATTGGGTGCGCTCGGGCGAGTTCGTCTTCATTGCCATTCTGGGCGGTGTCGGCGGCGTCGCCGGGCCCTTCCTTGGGGCGCTGATGTTCCAGATCATCCGCGGCTATGCGGCGGTTTATGCGCCGGAAACCTGGCATGCGGTGCTCGGCGTGATGCTGCTGATCATCATCTTCTTCGCGCCGAGCGGGCTCTATGGCCTGATCGCCGGCCGCAGGCGAACCGCCTCGGCGAAGGAGGGCACGCGATGAGCGAGTTCATCTTGGAGGCCCGTGATCTCGAACTGCGCTTCGGCGGCGTCCAGGCCGCCAACGGGGCGAGCCTGACGGTGCGGGCCAATGAGCGCATCGCCATCATCGGCCCCAACGGCGCCGGCAAGACCACCTTCATCAACCTTTGCACCGGCTATCTGAAGCCGCAGTCGGGGCGGGTGTTCTTCGCCGGGCAGGATGTGACGGCCTTGTCGCCGCGCGCCATCACGCGACGCGGGATCGGTCGCTCCTTCCAGATCCCGCAGCTCTTCACCGACAATACGGTGATGGAGAACCTCCTGCTGGCGTTGAGTTCGCGAGAAGGCACCTGGTCGCCCTTCCAGCGGCTCGACCGCCATCCCAAGCGCGATGAGATGGTCGCGCTGCTCGACAGCGTCGGCCTGCGCGAGACTGCCGAGCGGCCGGTGCGGGAACTGCCGGAGGGCATGCGCAAGCTGGTCGACATTGCGGTCGCGCTCGCGCTCGACCCGAAGCTGATCTTCATGGACGAGCCGACCTCGGGTGTTTCCAGCCATGAGAAATTCCAGGTCATGGATACGCTGACCCGCGCGCTCGACGCCCGCGCCACCACCGCGATCTTCGTCGAGCACGACATGGACGTCGTCGCCCGCTATGCGGGGCGCGTCGCCGTCTGGTCGGGCGGGCGCATCGCGCTCGAAGGCACGCCCGACGAGATCCTGAACCATCCGGAGGTCCGCGAGACCGTGATCGGGGTGGGGGTGTAGCCATGCTGGAGATCAAGGGACTTTCGGCCGAGATCGAGGGCGTGCAGGTGCTGCGCAAGGTCGACTTCGCGCTGAACGAGGGCGCGACGGTGGCGCTGATCGGCCGCAACGGCGCCGGCAAGACCAGCCTGCTGCGTGCCATCATGGGGTTCATGAAGGTCACCGCAGGGGACATCGCCTTCGACGGTCGGCCGATCCTGACGATGCCGCCGCATGAGCGGCCGCGGCTCGGCATCGGCTATGCGCCCGAGGACCGGCGGCTGTTTTCGAGCTTCTCGATCGAGGAGAACATCCGCCTGCCGGCCGAGGTGATGAAGGTGCCGGCGGCAGAAATCACGCGGCGGCTCGATGCCATTTACCAGGTGCTGCCCGAGCTCGCCGATCTGCGCCACCGTGCGGCGGCGGGGCTTTCGGGTGGGCAGGGCAAGATGGCGGCGCTGGCGCGGGCGCTGATGGTCGGCACGCGCATCATCCTGCTCGACGAGCCGTTCCAGGGGCTCGCGCCGGTCCTGGCCCAGCGCTACGCCGCCGCCCTGCGCGCCCTGCGCGACAGCCATCCCGACATCGCCTTGCTCATCACCGAATCCAATCCCAGTCTGCTGCGCAGCTTCGCCGAGCGCGCCTATGCGATCGAGCGTGGCGAGGTCACGGAAGTGGCCGGCGGGCTGGCGGCGAGTTCGCTCGAAGCGGCGGGTTTGCATTAAGGCATCGCGTGGGAGTTCGGCGCGTTGAGCGCCATGGTTGGACAATGAGATGCGCAAGATATACATTGTCGTGAGTATATCCGGAGGCAGTCATGCAGGTCGCTCGTTGGGGAAACAGTCTGGCCGTGCGCTTGCCCTCGTCGGTGGTCGAAGCGCTCGATCTCAAGGAGGGCGATGACATCGAGATCCGGATCGCAGGCGAACGCGCGTTCGACGTGGAGCGTGACCGGAGCCGTGAACGCGCATTGGAGCGTATCCGCCTGTTGCGCAAACCTCTCCCCCCCGGCTGGCGCTTCGATCGCGAAGAGGCCAATGCCCGGTGACGTCGCCGCACGAGTTCGTCGATACGAATGTGCTGATCTACGCGTTCTCCGATGACCCTCGTGCGGGCCGCGCGGAGGCGCTCCTGGCGAAGGGGTGCGCGACCGGCGTGCAGGCACTCAACGAGTTCGCAAATGTGGCTCGCCGGAAGCTGTCGATGGAGTGGAGAGACGTGCGGGAGGCACTCGACGCTATCAGGGTTTTGCTGAAGCCGATTGCTCCGCTCGCTATCGAAACGCACCTTGATGGCATTGAGCTTGCGGAACGATATCGGCTGTCGGTCTACGACGCGATGATGATAGCAGCAGCATTGCGTCTCGGCTGTGCGACCTTCTGGTCGGAAGATATGCAGGACGGGCTCGTGGTCGATGGTCGCCTCACGATCCGGAACCCATTCCTTGCCCAATCGACGTGATCCTCAGCCGCCCGGCGAGGCATCGATCGCGCGATGCGAGCGCGAGACCGAGTGACCGCCTCCTTTCAGGATGCGGGCCGAGAATCGAATGTGCCTCCATGGCGGGGCGTGGACAGGAGCAGCAACATGACCCAGCACTTCATCAACGGCCGCCATGTCGCGGGCCGCAGCGGCGAGACCATGGCCGTGCTGGCGCCGGCGACCGGCGAGGAGTTCACCCGCATCGCCTGTGGCACGGCCGATGACATCGACGATGCGGTGAAGGCCGCGCGTGCCGCCTATGAGGGCGCCTGGGGCAAGTTGACCGCAGCCGAGCGCGGGCGGTTGATCGCGAAGCTTGGGCTCAAGGTTCTCGACCATTTCGACGAGCTCGCCCGCGCTGAGGCGCAGGACACCGGCAAGCCGATGGCGCAGGCCCGCGCCGATATCGATGCGACGGCGCGCTATTTCGAGTTCTATGGCGGTGCGGCCGACAAGGTGCACGGCCACATCATCCCCTTCCTCAACGGTTACAGCGTCAACGTCATCCACGAGCCGCATGGCGTGACCGGCCACATCCTGCCGTGGAACTACCCGGCGCAGATGTTCGGCCGCTCGCTGACGGCGGCTCTCGCCATGGGCAATGCGGTCGTGCTGAAGCCGGCCGAGGAAGCCTGCCAGACGGCGCTGCGGCTGGCGGTGCTGGCCTCGGAGGTCGGCTTCCCCGACGGCGCGATCAACATCGTCACCGGCCGCGGCCATGAGGCGGGTGCGGCGCTCTCGGCCCATCACGGCATCGACTTCATGTCCTTCACCGGCTCGCCCGAGGTCGGCAAGATGGTGCAGCATGCCTGCGCCGAGCACCTGATCCCCTGCACGCTCGAACTCGGCGGAAAATCGCCGCAGATCGTCTTCGACGACGCCGATTTCGACGCCGCAGTGCCGATCGTCTGCAAGGCCATCGTCCAGAACACCGGACAGACCTGCTCGGCCGGCTCGCGCGTGCTGGTGCAGGAGCGCGTCTATGACGACTTCATGGGGGCGGTGGCGAAGGAGTTCACCAAGCTGCGCGCCGGTACGCCGGAGATGGATCTCGACTGCGGCCCGGTGATCAACGCCAAGCAGCGCGGCCGCGTCCAGAGCTTCATCGATCAGGCGCGCGAAGCCGGTATTCCGGTGATCGCCGAGGGCCAGATCGCGCAGGGCGTGCCGAATGGCGGCTTCTACGTCACGCCGACGCTGTTCGGAAAGGTGCCGCGCGGCAACCGGCTGGAGCAGGAGGAGGTGTTCGGCCCGGTGCTCGCCGCCTTCCCCTTCACCGATGAGTCCGATGCGATCAAGCTGGCGAACTCGACCGAATACGGGCTTGTCGCCGCCGTCTGGACCAAGGATGGCGGCCGCCAGCAGCGCGTCGCCAAGAAGGTCCGGGCCGGGCAGGTCTTCATCAACGGCTATGGCGCCGGCGGTGGCATCGAACTACCCTTCGGCGGCACCGGCAAGAGCGGCCATGGCCGCGAGAAGGGCTTTGCCGCGCTGGAGGAGTTCGCGGTGACCAAGACGATCGTGCACAAGCACGGTTGATCGGATGTCATTCCGGGTTCGCGCCTGCGGCGCGCCCCGGAATGACCGGCCCTCACATCATGATGACATGGCGGATGGTGCGGCCTTCGTTCAGGGCGTCGAAGCCCTCGTTGATGCCGTCGAGCCCGCTCTGGCTGGTCATCAGCTTGTCGACTGGCAGCTTGCCGCGCAGGTAGAGCTCGACGAAGCGCGGGATGTCGCGCACCGGGATGCAGGAGCCTACGTAAGAGCCCTTCAGAGTGCGCTCCTCGCCGACCAGGCGCACGGGGGAAAGCGAGAGCGTGTGGGTCGGGTTGGCGAGCCCCGCCGTCGTCGTGGTGCCGCCGCGCCGCGTGATCTGATAGGCGAGGTCCAGCGCCTTGACCGAGCCCGCCATTTCCAGCCCGTGATCGACGCCACCCTTCGTTGCGGCGCGGATGGCCTCGACGACGTCCGACGCGCCGGCATTGAAGGTATCCGTCGCCCCCAGTTCGCGGGCGATGGCGAGCTTTTCCTCCGAGAGATCGACCGCGATGACGCGCGCGGCGCCACAGGCGGCCGCACCCAGCAGCGCGCTCAGGCCGACGCCGCCGAGGCCGACGACCGCGACCGTCTCGCCGGCCCTGACCTTGGCGGTGTTCACGGCTGCGCCGACACCCGTCAGGACGGCGCAGCCGAACAGGGCCGCGATCTCGTGGGGGATGTCCGCTTCGAGCTTCACCAGCGAATGGCGCGAGATCACCGCGTATTCCGCAAAGGCGGAGACGCCGACATGGTGATGCACGGGCTTTTCGCCGATCGAGAGCCTACGCCCGCCGCCGAGCAATTCGCCGACGCCATTGGCGGCGTTGCCGGGCTCGCAGAGCGCGGGGCGGCCCTCGCTGCAGGGCGAGCAATGCCCGCAGGAGGGCACGAAGACCATGATGACGCGGTCGCCCCGCTTCAGGTCGTGCACGCCCTGGCCGGGCTCCACCACCTCGCCCGCTGCCTCGTGGCCGAGCACCATCGGGACAGGCCGAGGCCGGTTTCCGTCGATCACCGAGAGGTCGGAATGGCAGAGGCCTGCGGCCCGCACTCGGACGAGAACCTCGCCCGGACCGGGCGGCGCGAGCTCGACCTCTTCGATCGAGAGCGGACGGCTTTTGGCATAGGGCGCGGAAACCGGGCTGGCGTTCAGGACTGCGGCGCGGATCTTCATGCAGGCATTTCCTCCACGAGCTTCTTGGGTGGGCTTGTTGAGCGCCATCGGGCCGCAAAAGCCGAGGGCTGTCAAAGACCGAATCGTGATCCGCGCCATAACGCGGGCGCATCCGAGATACGGCCTGCACTGCCCATAGGATTTCCGTCTGAGCGGGATCGTCAAAACGAATTGGCCGCGAGGCTGCGACCCCTCCAAAGATGGCGGTCTCCAGAAAAGACGAGGAAACACCATGAGACTGAAGGGCAAGACGGCGCTGATCACTGGCGCCGCGCAGGGATTCGGGCTCGGCATCGCCGAGACCTTTACGCGCGAGGGCGGGCGCGTCGCCGTGCTCGACATCAACGGCGAGAAGGCCAAGGAGGCAGCCGCGGCGATCGGCCATGGCGCCATTGCGATCGCTTGCGACGTCGCGAAAGCCAGCAGCGTCGATGAGGCCGCCAGGACGGTGATCGCGAGCTTCGGAAAGCTCGACATCGTCGTCAACAATGCCGGCATCAGCCACCGCAACCAGCCGATGCTCGACGTCAGCGAGGACGAGTTCGACCGGGTCTTCGCCGTCAATGTGAAGTCGATCTACCTGATGGCGAAGGCGGTGGTGCCGCATTTCCGCGAGCATGGCGGTGGCGTCATCCTGAACATCGGCTCGACGGCGGGGCTTCGTCCGCGTCCTGGGTTGACCTGGTACAATGGCTCGAAGGGGGCGGCGAACCTGTTGTCCCAGTCGATGGCGGTGGAACTGGCGCCGGATCGCATCCGCGTCAACGCGATCGCGCCCGTCGCGGGCGAGACGCCGTTGCTCGCCACCTTCATGGGCGAGGACACGCCCGAGAAGCGCAAGGCCTTCACCGCGACGATCCCCTGGGGGCGCTTCTCGACGCCGCAGGACATCGCCAATGCTGCGCTGTTCCTGTGCTCGGACGAGGCCGAGATGGTCAACGGCACCGTGCTCGCGGTCGATGGCGGCCGCTGCGTTTAACGCTTGAATGCCGGCTGCGTCGGTCTTTCGACCGATGCAGCCGGCGGATCACGCCGCCTTGTCCTTCATGCCGCCATCGGTCAGCCGGTACCAGGCGATGATGGCCGAGACGTAGAGTTCGTTGAGCGCGTGCAGCGGCAACGGCGTGATCGGCACGACGGGGAAGGGCAGGCGGCTCCTGTCGCCGCTGGCGATGTACTCCGCCATCGCCTTGCCCATGGCGCTCTGCAGCCCGACGCCACGCCCCATGCAGCCGATATCGACGAGCAGGCCAGGCTCCGGCTCGTGCAGATGCGGCAGGAAATCGCGGGTCAGCGCGACGCGGCCGCACCAGCGGAAATCGAACGGAACACCCTTCGCCTGGGGATACATCTTGCCGACGACCCGTTCGAGATGGGCCCAGTCGGAGGCGTCCTTCGGCTCGCGGAAGGGGCCGCGCCCGCCCATCAGCAGCCGGTTCTGATGGTCCTTGCGGAAATAGAGCAGCAATTGCCGGGTGTCGGAGGTGACCTGGCCCTCGGGCAGGATCGTGCCAGCGAGATTGTCCGACAGCGGCTGCGTCGCCACGATGAAGGAGTTCGGCCGGATCACGGTCTGGCGCAGCTTCGGGATCAGGTCGCCGGTATAGCCATTGGTCGCGACGACGACGCGCGGCGTGGTCACGCTCGCGCCCTGTGCGGTGCGGACGGACCATTGCGTGCCGTTCCGCTTCAGCGAGACGACCTTGCTCTGGCCGTGAATCGTCGCGCCGGCCGCGATGGCGGCCTTCGCCAGCCCGCGCGCATAGGCCAGCGGCTGCACACCGCCGGCGCGCCGGTCGATCCAGCCTCCGAGATAGCGGTCGGTGCCGAGCAGCCTTGCTGCCGCATCCTTGTCGAGGAATTCGGCATCGACGCCGCGCGCCTGCCATTCGGCGGCGCGGCGCTTCACCGTCTCGACCATGGTCGGCGTGTGCGCTCCTTGAATCCAGCCGGCGCGCTTGTGCGGCACATCCATGCCGTGCCGGGCGATCAGGTCGAAGACCAGATCGGCCGTCGAGCCGACGAAACGCGTCAGCGCCTCGCCCGCAACGGGGCCGAATTTGGTGATGATCTCGCTCGGATCATATTTGATGCCGGGGATGACCTGACCGCCATTGCGGCCCGAACCGCCCCAACCGGGCTCATGCGTTTCGAGAACGATCACCGAGACGCCTGCCTCGGCGAGATGAAGTGCGGTGGAAAGGCCTGCGAAGCCGGCGCCGATCACGCAGACATCGGCCGTGGCATCGGCCGCGAGCGGCGGCGTCGGGGCGGCTTCCGGCGCGGTCGCGTACCAAAGGGACGGGCTGAGCGGATAGGGTTCGGCCATGGAGGCCTCCTTCAGATCGGACGCAGCACGCGGCGCAGGAAGTCCTGCGTGCGCGGATGGGTCGGCGCGCTCAGGACCTCGCGGGCGGGGCCCTGTTCGACGATGACGCCGCCGTCGAGGAACAGCACGCGGTCGGCGACCTCGCGGGCGAAGCCCATCTCATGGGTGACGACGAGCATGGTCATGCCGTCATCGGCCAGGCTCTTCATCACCTGCAGCACCTCGCCGACGAGTTCGGGATCGAGCGCCGAGGTCGGCTCGTCGAACAGGATCGCCTTGGGCTGCATGGCGAGCGCGCGTGCGATGGCGACGCGCTGCATCTGCCCACCCGACAACTGGCCGGGATAGGCGTCGACCTTGTCGGCGAGGCCGACGCGGGCGAGCAGTTCTCGGCCCCGCGCAGTCGCCTCCGCGCGGGGTTCTTTCTTCACGAAGATAGGGCCCTCGACGACGTTCTCCAGCGCGGTGCGATGCGGAAACAGATTGAAGCGCTGGAACACCATCGCCATCGCGGTACGGATGCCGATGATCGAGGGCTCGTCGCGCTCGACGCGTTCACCATCGATATTGATCGCGCCGCCATCATAGGATTCGAGCCCGTTGATGCAGCGCAGGATGGTCGACTTGCCCGAGCCGGAGGGGCCGATCAGGCAGACGACCTCGCCCTTGTCGACGCTGGCTGTGATGCCTTTGAGCACCGGGAAGGCGCCGAAGCTCTTGGTGACGCCGGCGATCTCGATCATCGGGCGGCTCATCGCCTCGTCCCCTTGCCGAAGCGTCGCTCGAGCCAACTGACGAAGCCCATCAGAGGCAGGCACATTGCCAGATAGAGCAGGGCGACGAGCGAATAGACGGTCATGTTCTTGAAGGTGGAGGAGGCGATCAGCGTGCCCTGCAGCGTCAGTTCGGCGACGGTGATGGTCGAGGCCTGCGAGGAATCCTTCAGCATCATCACCATGATGTTGCCGTAGGGGGGCAGGACGACGCGGATCGCCTGCGGCAGAATCACGCGCCGCATCGTCAGGGCCCAGCCCATGCCGATCGATTGCGCCGCCTCGATCTGACCGTGGTCGATCGCCTCGATGCCGGCGCGGAAATTCTCGGATTGATAGGCCGAGTAGGCGATGCCGAGGCCGATGATGGCGGCTTGCAGCGCCGACAGGGCAATGCCGAATTCCGGCAGCACGAAATAGATGTAGAAGAGCTGCACCAGGATCGGGATGCCGCGCAGCGTGTTGACGATGACCTTCGCCAGCGTCCCGAGCCAGCCGATGCCCGACACCCGCATCAAGGCCCAGACGAGGCCGAGCACCGTCGACAGCGCGAGCGACCCCAGCGCCACGATCAGCGTGAACTTCACGCCTTGTAGCAGCAGCGGCAGGAACTGGGTGGCATCCCTCAGGAAGGTCTGCATGGGGTTCTGTCAGTCAGAGGATTCTTGGCGTTGCTTGCAAACCTCAGAGCGTCATCCCGGACAAGCCGCGAAGCGGCGCCGATCCGGGATCCATGCCTGAACGGTTCTGGCATGGATCCCGATCTCCGCTTCGCTGCGTCCGGGATGACGGCTCTGGTTGGCGAATGGTGCAGCGAGACTACGCCAAGCCCCACTTCGCCAGGATCTTGTCGACCGTGCCGTCGGCCTTGAGCTTGGCGAGGCCGGCATTGATCTTCTTCAGCAATTCGCCGTCGCTCTTGCGCACGCCGATGCCGACCGAGCCGGAGACGACCGGCTTGTAGGATTTGACGATGCGGACCTTCGGGAACTGCCCCTGCGAGAGGTTGTAGGCGATGATCGGCAGGTCGAAGACCGCGGCCTGGACGCGCGCCGCGTTCACGTCGGCGAGGATGTCCGGCAGGGTCTTGTAGAGCTTGACCTCCGAGAACAGGCCGGATTTCTGGAGAACGTCGACATAGGCCGTGCCGATCTGCACGCCGATCGTCATGCCCTTCATGTCCTCCAAGGTGACGTAATCCTTGGTGTCGGTCGCCGGCACGATCAGGCCTTCGCCATAGGTGTAGATCGGGTCCGAGAAGTCGATGACCTCCTTGCGCGGCGGCGTGATGTACATCGCGGCGGCGACGATATCGACCTTGTTGCCGGTCAGCGACGGGATCAGCGTCGAGAACTGCATGCCCTCGACCTCGACCTTGAAGTCGGAGACCCCGGCGATCGCCTTGATCAGGTCGACCATCACGCCCTCGATCGTGTTGGTCTTGGTGTCGAGGAAGGTGAACGGGCTGCCTGTCGGCGTCGAGCCGACCTTGAGCACGGACTGCGCCTGGGCGGGACAAATTCCGGCAGCCACGGCGCTGCCCGCCAGCATGGACAGAAAGGTCCGACGTTCCATCGCAATGATCCCCTGCTTATTGCGCGCGTTTTGCGCGGCCACCATGATTTTCATGAGCATGAAGATACGAGCATAGGACAATCTTGTCGGCAAGCTATTTCACGTGCATGAAATAACAGCGACGAACGGAGCCTTCATGAGCAGCCCTGCCGCTACGACATCCCGGCCAGAGGTCGATCAGCAGATCGGGGCGGGCCTGCGCCGCCTGAGACGGGAGCGCAGCCTTTCGCTCGTCGATCTGGCGGCGCGCACCCATTTGTCGATCGGCTTCCTGAGCCAGATCGAGCGCGGGAAATCCTCGCCGACGCTGCGCGCGCTCGTGAGCATGGCGGATGCGCTGGGCATCGGGCTCGGCGATCTGTTTCCGCCCGCCGGGGTCGCCAGCGACCAGACCGCGACGATCGTGCGCGGTGCGGCGCGCAGCGAACTCCAGTTGTGGCGTTCGGGAATCCGCAAGCAATTGCTGACGCCGCACACCGAAGGCTCGAAGCTCGGCCTCTACATCGTCGAGATGGAGCCGGGCGCCAGCACGGGGGACGAACTCTACACCCATGGCGGCGAGGAGGCGGGGCTGGTGATGAACGGCGCGATGGCGCTGAGCGTCGAAAGCGAGAGCTGGACCCTGCAGGAGGGCGACAGCTTCCGCTTCCTGTCCTCACGCCCGCATCGCTTCGCCAATGCGGCGCAAGGCGAGACGAGGGTGCTCTGGGTCAATTGCCTGTGAAGATCTCCTGAACCCCTGGGATCACGCGCCGGGCGCCCTGCTTCGCAGTGAGGCCGGCAGATCAGAACCATCCTGGCCCCCTGACCGTTACACAGGCCGCGACGCTGCCGCAGACGATCACCCGGAACCGGTCTTCTGTTTCAGGATGAGCGCGATGCTGACGAGCACGACGGCCATGCCGGCCAGCGAGAGGGGCGCCGGAATCTCGCCCAGGATCAGCCAGCCGAGGAGGATTCCGACCACCGGATTGACATAGGCGAATGTCGAGGCAACGGCCGGGCTGAAATTGCGCACCACCTGAATGAAGGAGATCAGCCCGATCACCGAAGCGAACAGGATCAGGAATGCGAAGGCGCCGAGCTGGCCGTGGCTGGGCGCGTGGGGCATCGGGGCCCCTTCGACCAGCACTGGCAGCGCCAGGGCCAGCGCGGCGGCGCCAATCTGGTAGGTCGCCGTCCAGGCGGGCGGGCTGCGCCCCATCAGCGGGCGTTGCAGCGTGGTGCCGGCAGCCCAGGCCAATCCCGCTCCGCCCAGCACGATGACGGTCGTCAGCGCATGCTCGGGCTCGACGATGACGGCGTTCGTCGCGAGCAGTGCCGGAGCCATGACGAGCCCCAGACCGGCGAGCCCAACCGCAAGGCCGATCAGAACCTCGGGTCGCGGCCGCGCATGGCCGGCTGCGACGTCGAGCAGCGTGCTCCAGAGCGGTATCGCGCCAAGCGCCATCACGACGAAGCTCGAAGCCGCATGCTGCGAGGCCATGGCGGCGAGCCCGTTGCCGCCGACCCACATCAGGATGCCCGAGAGGGCGCATAGTGCCAGATCGCGCCGGGACAGGCGCGGCGGCGGGCCGGAGATGACGGCGCTGATCGCCGCCAGCAAGATGGCTGCGGCCCAGAGGCGCGCCGTCTGCAATTGCAGGACCGTGATCGTCGCGGGCCCGCTGAGGCAGATCTTGACCGCGAGATAGGCTGCCCCCCAGACGAGGTAGATGACGAGGAGATGGCCGTAGGACATCAGCGACGGGGAGGGTGATGAGGTGGCGATCGCCGCCTCGCGCGTGTTCATGATGGGGATGCCCGCTGATGGATGGTGCGTCGCCTGATGCCGTCAGCCCGGCAGGGCGATGCCGCGCTCGAACAGCCGCCCGGCTTCCGGCATGGCGTCGTCGATGCCGGCAAGGCGCAGGCTGTGCCAGGCCATCGCGTGATTGCTCGACGTCACCGGGATGCCGATACGGGCCTCCAGCCGGGTCACGGCCTCGGCGACACGCAGGCTGGTGCAGGAGACGAAGATCGCCTCGACGCCGGGCTGCGCCGCGAGCCTTTCGGCCGCCGCCTCGATCGATGCGACCGAGATCAGCGCCGCCTCGCGGTCGTCCGGGCGGTCGAAGGTGGCGTAGGCCGGGACGCCGATGTCGCGCGACTGGAAGTAGCGGGCGAGATTGGCGTTGATCACGGCGGAATAGGGCGTGAGCAGGCCGATGCGTCCGACATTCAGCGTCGCGAAGGCGGCGAGCGCGCCGGTCACGGGGGTGGTGCAGGCAATGCCCGGCCTGACCTTGCGGATCTCTTCGAAGACATAATCCTCGCCGAGCGTCATGGTCGCCGAGGTGCAGCCGAAGGCGACGACGTCGAGCGGAAGACCGGGCAGGATCAGCTCCGTGCAGGGCGCGATGCGCGGGCCGATGGCGCGCAGCGTCTCGAGCGTGATGTCGGCATCGTTGAACAGCCGCGCCTCGTAGAAGGCGATACCGGGGCTGCGGATCAGCGAACGGTATTCGTGCTCCAGCGTCTGGTCGGTGGCGAGCACCACGAGACCGATCGCGGCGCGTGAGCCGAGCGGCGCGTCGAGCATGGAGGCCATCACCCCGAGATCGAGAGGCGCGGCGGCAGGAGAGGGTGCGGCGAGCGCGGACATAGGCGCGGTCCTTTCGCGTTCAGGCGGCCAGCAGGCCGTCCAGCGGGATGGCGGGGGTGCGGCCGGCGATCAGGTCGGCGGTGATACGGGCGCTGCCATGCGACATGGTCCAGCCGATATGGCCGTGGCCGGTGTTGAGGAAGAGGTTGCCGTAGCGCTGGCGACCGAGGAACGGCAGGTTCGTCGGCGTCATGGGGCGCAGGCCCGCCCACATCTCGGCGCGATCGTAGTCGGCGCCCTCAGGATAGAGCTCCTGCGTGACACGCTTCATGAAGGCGAAGTCGGCCGGCTTGTGGCTCTTGTCGTAGCCGGCGAATTCGGCCGTGGCGGTGACGCGGATGCGATCGCCGAAGCGCGAGATCGCCACCAGATTGTGCTCGTCGACTGAAGCCAGGCTCGGTGGCTGCGGCCGGTTGCCGACCGGGATGGTCAGGGAATAGCCCTTGATCGGGTAGATCGGCAGCGACACGCCGATGCGGCGCGCGAGGCCTGCGCTCTGCGAACCGAGCGCCAGCACATAGGCGTCGCCCTTCACCGTGCCCTTGTCGGTGACGACCTGCGTGATGGCCTCGCCGGCGGTCTCGATTCCGGTGATCGTCGTACCCGTCTGGATCTCGCCGCCCCGCGCCGCCACGGTCGCGGCGAGCGCCCGGGTGAACAGGGCGGAGTCGCCGGTCTCGTCGGTCGGGCAATGGATCGCGCCGGCAATCTTGTCGCCCATCCCGGCAAGCGCGGGATCGAGCGCGACCACGCCGGCACGATCGAGGACCTTGATGATCTGGCCGTCGGATTCCAGCAGCCTCATCTGCTGCACGCCGCGATCGAGCGCTTCCTGGCTGCGGTGGAAATAGAGGATGCCGCGATCATTGCGGTCATAGGCGATCGTCTCCTGCCCGATCACCTGCTGGAGAACCGCCTGGGAATAGGCCGCGAGCCTGTGCTTGAGCAGCGTGCTGCGCCTAGCCTTGGCCTGGGTGCATTCCATCAGGAAGGCCCAGGACCAGCGATACAGGTCCGGATCGGCCGAAAGCTTGAAGCGCAGCGCCTGGTCCTTGAGGAACAGCGATCTGAGCAGAATCATCGGTGCCTTGGGCGAGGACCAGACGAAGGAATGGCCGGGCGCGATCATGCCGGCATTGCCCCAGCTCGTTTCCGCCGCAACCTGCGGATTGCGCTCGATCAGCACCACCTCATGGCCGTCCTTCTGGAGCTGATAGGCTGTCGTCACCCCGACGACGCCGCCTCCCAGCACGATGATGCGCTTTGCCATGCTTCCTCCTCCCCGACGGTTCTTGTTGTCAGGCCATTCTCAATGCGCGCCGAGATAGAGGCCGGCGAGTTCGGGATTATCGAGCAGTTCCGATGCGCGCTGCTCGATGGCGACACGGCCCAGCGACAGCACATAGGCGCGCTCCGAGACGGCCAGTGCCTGAGCCGCATTCTGCTCGACCATCAGGATCGTCATGCCGGTGCGGTCGCGGATGCGCAGGATCTCGTCGAAGACCTCGTCCATCATCACGGGCGAAAGGCCGGCCGAGGGTTCGTCGAGCAGCAGCACGGCCGGGTCGGCGATCAGGGCTCGCGCGATCGACAGCAGCTGGCGTTCGCCGCCCGACAGCGCCGAGGCGCGCCGGTCCCGCTTGTTGGCCAGCGACGGATAGCTCTCCATCAGCGCGGCGAAGCGCTGCCGGCGCTGGGTCGGCACCAGGAAACGGGCGCCGAGCAGGATGTTGTCGGCGACGCTGAGCGTGGTGAAGACGTTGTCGGTCTGCGGCACGAAGCCGACATGATGGGTGCGTATGCGCCGGTGGACCGGCACGGCGGTCGCATCCTGCGCGTTGATGTAGACGTTTCCGGCGCGCGGCGGCACGAAACCGCCTATCGCCTTGAGCAGGGTCGATTTCCCGCAGCCATTGGGGCCGAGGATCGTGACGATCTCGCCCGCCGCTACGCGCAGATCGAGCGCATGCAGGATATCGGGGCCGTCGCCATAGCCGGCGCGCAGGCCCTCGACCACGATCATGCCGTCGAGTTTGCTCATGCCCGCACCTCTGCCGGCACCTTTGCTGGCGGTTTCTCGGGGGAGGGCGCTACGCGCCGGGCTGCGGCGCGGCCGAGATAGGCCTCGACCACGCGGGGATGGTCGGCGAGCTCGGCCGGCGGGCAATCGGCGATCAGTTCGCCGCGATCGAGCACCACGCAGCGCTGGCAGAGATTGCGCACGAAGGCCATGTCGTGCTCGACGACCAGCAGCGTCACGCCCTGGGCATTGGCCTGTTTGAGCAATGTGACGATGCCTTCGCGCAGGTTCGGATGCACGCCCGCCGTCGGCTCGTCCAGGCAGAGGATGTCGGGCCTGTTGGCGAGGGCGGCGGCAATGGAGAGCAGCTTCTTCTGGCCGCCGGAGATGGCACTCGCCGGCTGATCGGCGACGCGCGTCAGCAGGAGCTGCTCCAGCAGTTCGTCGGTGCGAGCGCTGGCGCGCAGGCTTCTGCCGGCCAGCGCCGCGAAGATGCCGGCATCGGAGCGCTCGGCGGCGAGCAGCACCTCGCGGACGCTCATGCGGGTCGGCATGCGCGGCAACTGGAAGGTGCGCACCAGGCCGCGCCGGGCGATCTCGGAGGCCGGAAGGGCGTCGATGCGCTGGCCGCCGAGCGAGACGTGGCCGGCATCCATGGTGATGAAGCCGGTGAGCACGTTCAGCAGCGTCGACTTGCCGGAGCCGTTGGGACCGAGCAGCCCGACGATACTGCCGCGCGCGATGGCGATGTCGACATCATCGAGCACGACATGGGCGCCGAAGGCCTTGCGCAGTTTCTGCGCCGACAATGCGATCTCAACCACGGACGCTGCCCACTTTCTCGGGGATCAGTCCCTGCGGCCGCAGCAGCAGGAAGCCGAGCAGCCCGCCCCCGATGAGGGTCAGGCGCATCGCGGCGACGTATTCGGACGGCAAGGCGAAGAAGTCCTTGGCGAAGGGCACCGCCGCGAACAGCACCTGGGTGAGGATCGCGCCGATGACGACGCCGGCATGGCTGCCGAGGCCGCCGATCACCACCATCGTCCAGATCACGAATGTCTCGGTCGAGAAGAGCTGATCGGGGCCGACGAAGGTCATGTAGTGCGCGAAGAGGAAGCCCGAGAGCGCGGCCGGTACCGCCGCGACCAGCATGGCGCGCCGGCGTAAGCCGTCGAGGTCATAGCCGAGCGAGGCGGTGAATTGCGGCTCCTCGCGCATGAGGCGCAGCGAGAGCCCGAACTTGCTCTGCGTCAGCCGGTGGAAGAGCCACCAGGTCGCGAGCAGCAGGGCGACGGTGACACCGAACAGGATGAGATGGCCCTGCAGCCGCGAACTGGCGGCGAAGAGCGGCGGAATGCCGCTGATGCCCTGCGCGCCGCCGGTCAGCCAGGTCTCGTTGGTGGCGATGGTCAGCAGGATCTGGCCGATCGCGAGCGTCGCGATGCCCCAGTAGTCGGAGCCGAGACTGCGGCCGAGCCGCGCGAAGAACAGCGCCAGCAGGCCGACGAGCGCAAGGCCGAGCAGAAGGCCAGCGACAGGGCCGAGCCGGTTGTCGAAGGCGAGCGCCGCGCCATAGGTGCCGCAGCCGAAGAGCGCGATCTGGCCGAAATTGACCAGCCCTGCAAAGCCCGCCTGCAGGTTGAGGCTCAGCGCCAGCAGCCCGTAAAGCGCCGCGATGGTCGCGACGTGGAGCGAGAATTCAAACACGCTTGACCTCGTTCACGAACAGGCCGTAGGGCCGGAACAGCAGGGCGACGACCAGGATCAGGAAGGAGGCGGCGGCGATGTAGTTGACGGGGATGAACAGGAAGGACTGGCCGAGCAGCGGGCCGAAATTGATCGTGGCGGCGAGCGTCTCGGCGAAGGAGATGACGAGCGCGCCGAAGATCGCGCCCATCGGATTGCCGAGCCCGCCGAGGATCGCAGCGGCGAAAACCGGCAGCATCAGGTCGGGGCCTAGCAGGATGTTGAGTTCGCTCTTGATCGCGATGCCCGTGCCGCCGAGCGCAGCCAGCACGCCGCTCAGGAAGATGATGACCCGGACGACCAGGCGCGCATCGATGCCCGTCGCCCTTGCGAGATCGGGATTGGCGGCGGTGGCGCGCATGCAGCGGCCGATATCGGTGAAGAACAGCAGCAGAGAGAGCAGGATGAAGGCGCTGACACTCATCCCGAGCGAGATCATCTGCGTCAGCGTGACATTGCTGCCGCCGATGTCGAAGGGCGCCGTGATCGCGAAGTCGAAATGGCGGGAATCGGGACCGGCGGTGACGAGCAGCGCTGCCGTGAACAGCATGCCGACCGCAAGCGATCCGATCATCGCGATGGCGGAGCCGGATTTCAGCAGCCGCTCGAAGACGAGCACGTTGAGCACCACGGCGAAGACGCCGACCACGATGCAGGCGATGACGACTGCGGCGGGAAACGGAATGCCGCTGCGGGCGACGAGATAGGCCAGGAAGGGTCCGACCGTCGCGTATTGGACGAGCGCGATGTTGGGGAACTTGACCAGGGAGTAGCCCGCGCTGAGCGCGACCGCGACGAGCGCGATGTCGCCTGCCCGCAGCAGGAGATCGACGATGAACTGGATCATGCTGTGCCGAGCCTTGCCGGAGCGTTCGCTGCGATGGGCCACCCGGCCCGCATGGGCGGGATGGCCGGTATCGGAGCAGCGGTCAGCGCACTTCCATTCCGTCCGGTCCGCGCTTCAGCTTCAGATAGGGCTGAAGGGAACGCTGGCGGTCGGCGTCGAAGGCGATCGTGCCCGTGGCGCCCTCATAGCTCTTGCCGACGTCCATCAGCGCGGCCTTGACGGCTTCGGGCTCGGCGCTGCCGGCCTTGTTAGCCGCAGCGGCGAAGATCTTCACGGCATCATAGCCGTAGCCGCTGAAGGAGGTCTTGAAGCCCATGCCGTATTTCTTCTTATAGGCCTCCTCATAGCCCTTGCCGTTGGCGCCGATGAAGTTGAGGTCCATGCCGTACTGGCCGGTGATGAACTCGGGCTTGCTGTCGGCGGTGCACATCGTGAAGTAGATCGCGTACCAGGGCGTCTTGTTGACGCCGAGCTCGAAGGACTCGCGGTTGATCAGCGCGGCGTCCTTGCCATAGGCGGAGTAGATGAAGGCGTCCGGCTTGAACTGGGCCGCCTGCTGCAGTTCGCGGCGATAGGAGGTCTGGCCTTCGGTATAGAGCAGGGTCGACATCACGCTGCCGCCGATCTTCTCGAACTCCTCCTTGAAGCCCTCCGCCATGCCGTGCCCATAGGCATTGTTGGGACCGACCACGACGACCTTCTTCCAGCCCATGGCGAGCGCATCGGCCGCCGAGAACTTGCTGGAGACCGCCTCTAGGCCGATCACGCTGAACGAGGTCGGGCCGATCTGGCGGACCTTGTTGCTCGACGAGCCGACATTGATGTGGATCTTGCCTTCCTGCATCAGATAGGCCGCCATCGGCAGCGTGATGCCCGACGAATATTCGCCGATCACGGCTGGAACCTTGTCGACCGCGACGAGCTTCTTGGCCGCATCGAGTGCGGAAGGCGGGCGTCCGCCGGAATCCTCGACGATGACCTTGAGCGGCTTGCCGAGCACGCCGCCTGCGGCGTTGATCTCCTCGACTGCCAGCTCGATGCCGCGGCGCTGATCCTCGCCCTGGGTCGCGCTGGCGCCCGAAAGCGGGATGACCGCGCCGATCGTCGTTTGTGCCGCCGCCGGAACCGCGGTCAGAAGGCTCGTCGCCAGAAACAGTGCTGCACGCATGTTGGTGATCCCCTCTTCACTGCCGGCGTCGTTGCGCCCTGAAGTGAGTACACTTTATGATGCTCCCGTTGATGCACAATCTGAAATGTTGTGCAGGCACTGCCTGATCGCTTGGCAAACAGGGCGATTTCGCGACAAAACGGGTCGATTCCGGCGATTTTCGCAGCAGGCCGACGAGAGCGTCTTGGCTTGCCGCCGAACCCCGTCAAGTCTCACGCGGATGGAAATAGCCCGCACGAGCGGTCGTGAGCGGTGCTCAGGCGGCCTTGCCGAAGAATATCAGAGCGAGGCCGCGAGTGGCGACATCGACGGCGTGAGCCGAACTCAGCCTGATATGCTTTTCCAGAATGGCCGCGCCCTTGGCGGCGTCGCGGCGGCGCAGGGCATCGATGATCGCGGCGTGCTCCTGGTAGCTTTCGGTCCGCTGCGCGAACACTTCGAGGTTGACGCGCCGGAAGAACCGGATCCGCGAGGCCAAGGCCTCGAGCGCAGACGCCATCTGCGCATTCTTGGACAATCGCGTCAGCGCCATGTGAAAGGCCTCGTCGACGAGCGCGACCTTCGCCCAGGAACCCTGCTCGTTGAGATCGCTATGCTGCTCCCATGCGGCGACGGTCGCCTCGACCTCGCTGTCGGAAGCCCGCTCGCAGGCCAGTCCGAAGGCGGCGCATTCGATGGCGGCGCGCAGTTCGTAGAGGTCCCGCACCGCTTCGGGCGTCAGGTTGCGGGCGTAGAACCCTTTGTTGGGCACCGAGACAACGAAGCCGTCGCTTTCCAGCCGGTTGAGGGCAGCGCGAACCGGGGTGCGGCTGACGCCGAGTTGAGCGGCCAGTTCGACCTCGTTGATCTTCTCGCCGGGCCGGAAGCGGAAGTCGATCGCGAACTCCTTCACGATCCCATAAACCCGCTCGACACTGTCGGCCGCACGTCCGCGCGGCTTGGTCTGGGGGCTCTCCCGGCTGGCGTCGGGGGCCTTCGCGCTCTTTCGAGTGGCCACTATGCATCGCTCCTATCTGCCGCGCTGACCTTGGCAGGGACGACGGCCAGGCCGATCATGGAAGCCTGCATCGCCGGCGGCGTGCACTATCTGGACATCACCGCCGAGTTCAACGTCTACGCACTGGCCGAGTCCCTGTCGAATGCGGCTGCCCGGGCCGGCGTGATGCTGCTGCCGGGGGTGGGTGGGACGTCGTGCCCAGCGATTGCCTCGCCGTTCGCACGGTCGCGCAGGTCCGCAATCCCCGGTGCGTGTCGCCCTGCAGGTGGCCGGCGCGATGTCGCGGCTCGGTGATCAGCGCCGGCGAGATCATCTCCGTTGGTCTGCTTGTGCGCGAGGACGGGGTGATCAGGGCCAGGCCCGACGCCAAGCCTGCGACGGCGCGGAAGCCCGCCGCGGCGATCGCCTCCAGCTTTTCCTGAAGCGCGCCTGACACGCAGACCGTGGCGATCGACGGGATCATGGCGATTCTCCTAGTAGCTGAGACGCGCGTGGCTGCGCAGCTCGTCGGCCGTGGTGGTCGGGAAGCCGAAGAATTCGAGATAGGCCGGGATCTGCTCGAACAGCATGTCCGTGCCGATCTGGAAGGCGCAGCCCCGCGCGCGAACGGCCTCGAGGAAGGGCGTGATCTCCTGCTTCATCACGACCTCGCCGACGAACGTGCTCGGCGCGATGCGGCCGACATCGACCGGTAGCGGATCGCCCGCCTGCATGCCGAGCGGGGTCGCGTTGACGACGATGTCGCAGCCAGCAGGGTCGGCCGAGCCGACGACGAGCCCGAGCTGCGGATGATGTGCGCGCAGGCGCCCGGCGAGGCCCTGCATCGTCGGCAGGTCGGCATCGAACAGTCCAATTTCGCCGACGCCGGCCTTCGCCAACGACGCTGCGATCGCCGAGCCGACACCGCCGCAGCCGACGACGAGCGCACGCGCGCCCGTCACCATGCGGCCCTTGCGCAGGACCCCGCGCACGAAGCCCTCGCCGTCGAACATGTCGCCGATAAGCTGGCCGTCAGGGCCAAGGCGCACCGCGTTGCAGGAGCCAGCCACTTTCGCCGTGGTCAGGACCTCGTCGAGCAAGGCGATCGTGGTGACCTTGTGCGGCATGGTGATGAGCGCGCCATGGATGTTCGACAGCCGGAACACCAATCTCAGGAAGGCGGCATAGTCGGGGGCCTTGCAGCCCATGGGAACCACGACGGCGTCGATGCCCCGGCTCTCGAAATAGGGGTTGTAGATCATCGGCGCCTTGAAGGTCTCGGTCGGATGGCCGAGATGGGCGATGAGCTTGGTGGTGCCGCGGATCATGCTGCAGGGCCTTGATCTGGGTTCCGGGGGCGGTCGTTCGCAGAGCGCTCGCGCGATCGTCCGTCAATGCCGGGACAGGATTTCGCCCAGGAACTGTTTCGTCCGCTCATGCGCCGGATTGCTGAAGAAGACCTCGGGCGGCGCCTCCTCGACAATCTCGCCCGACGCCATGAAGATCACGCGATCGGCGACCTGCCGCGCGAAACCCATCTCATGCGTGACGCAGATCATGGTCATGCCCTCTTCGGCCAGCGCGACCATGGTGTCGAGCACCTCCTTGACCATCTCCGGATCGAGCGCCGAGGTCGGTTCGTCGAACAGCATGACCTTGGGCTGCATGCAAAGCGCCCGGGCGATGGCGACACGCTGCTGCTGCCCGCCGGAAAGCTGGGCCGGGTATTTCTCCGCCTGCTCGAGGATCTTGACCCGGGCGAGCAGCCGGCGGGCCGTGGCCTCCGCCTCCACCTTGCTGGCTCCGAGCGAGCGCATCGGGGCCAGCATGCAGTTCTGCATCACGGTCAGATGCGGGAACAGGTTGAAGTGCTGGAACACCATGCCGACCTCGCGGCGGACGGCGTCGATGGTCGTTGCGGAGTCACTGAGAACGGTGCCGCCGACACGGATCTCGCCCTTCTGATAGGCTTCGAGATGGTTGATGCAGCGAATCAGCGTGGATTTGCCGGAGCCCGAAGGTCCGCACAGGACGATCTTCTCACCCGTGCGGACCGACAGGTTGATGTCGCTCAAAGCCTTGAACTCGCCATACCACTTCTCGACCGCCGCCATGGTGATCATGGCGGTCGTCGACGCAGCGGGCATACGCGCTGGCTGGCTGGTCATGTTCAAGGCTCCGATCCGTCCCGATGCGTCAGCTCACCGCGAAGGTGATGCCTTCGAGGCTGTCCGGGAACTTGTGCACCGGCACCTTCATCCACTTGTCGTAGACCTTCTGGAGTTCGCCATTGCCCTTGATCTTGTCGATGAAGGTGTTGATCGCGGCGTTGATCTCCTTCTCGCCCTGACGGGTGCAGGCGCCGTTATAGAGGTTCTGGAATTCAAGCTTGTTCTCGAACTCGCCGGGGCGGGCCTGCTCGATGCGCTGGACGTAGAAGATGTTGCCGCCGAGGGCCTGGACTTGCCCTGAGACCAGCGCCTGGATCGACGGTGCGTCGCCGTCATAGCGCCGGATCGTGGTCGAGGTCGGCGCATTCTTGGTCACCTGCGTGTCCTGGGCCGCGCCCTTGGCGACGCCGATGGTGAATTTGCCCATGTCCTCATTGGTCTTGATCGTGTCGCTCTTCTTGCCGATCAGCACGATCGTGTTGGCGACATAGGGCTTGGAGAACTGCACGACCTTTGCGCGCTCGGGCAGCATCGCCATCGTGGCGAAGAGCACGTCGACGCGGCCCGTGGTCAGCGCCGGGATGCGGTTGTTGACCTCGAGCGGCACGAACTCGACGGGCACGCCGAGCTCCTTGGCGAACAGCGTGGCGATGTCGGCGTCGAGGCCATCCTGCTTGCCGGCGCTGGTGACGAAGCCCCAGGGCGGATTGTCGCCCTGGATGCCGACGACGAGCTTGCCCTTCGACTTGATTTCGGCCGGCGTCACGGCGAGCGCCGGCTTCAGGATCAGCGCGGGCGTCGCAAGCGCGATGGCGCCGCCCAACAGGACGTGGCGGCGGTTCGGCAGGCCTGTTTTCGTGATGGTCTCTGTTTTCGTGATGGTCATGGCATCTCTCCCTGGTGGAACATGGCCTTGTGGCCTTTGGTGGTCGGCTTTCGGTCTCAAGATCGGCGGCGCCGCTATCGGGTGCTCGCCGCGAACTGACGTTCCAGCCGCGCGCCGTAAAGCGAGAGCGGCCAGCACATGATGAAGTACAGGGCGCCCACGATCCCGAAGACGAGCAGGGGCTGGAAGATCTGGTTGGAGATGATGTTGCCGGCGCGGGCGAGTTCGGTGAATCCGACGATGGCGGCCAGCGAGGTGCCTTTGATGAGTTGCACCAGGAAGCCGATCGTCGCCGGCAGCGAGATCCTGATCGCCTGCGGCAGGATGACGTCCTTCATCCGCGAGACGTATTTCAGACTGAGCGCCTTGGCGGCCTCGGTCTGGCCCTTGGGCACGGCCTCGATAGAACCGCGCCAGATTTCACCGAGATAGGCGCTGGCATGCAGCGTGAAGCCGATCGACACTGCGACCCATGAATCGAGCTTCAGCCCGATCAAAGCGAGGCCGTAATAGACGACGAAAAGCTGCATCAGCAGCGGTGTGCCCTGGAAGATCGCGATGTAGCCGGCGGTGATCCGCTCAAGCAGCGGAATGCCGGAGGTGCGCGCCAGTGCGACCCCGAGCCCTGCCACTCCTCCGCCGAGGAAGCCGATGGCGGAGAGCAGCACGGTCCATTTCAGGCCGGCCAGGAGGAAGAGGAATTCGTTCACGCCCATGCCGACCGCCTCACTTGATCGGGTAGCTGAAATAGCGCGACGAGATGACCCCGAAGACGCGCATCAGCAGCCAGGACATGACGAGGTAGAACAGCGTCACCGTGCCGTAGACCTCGAAGCTTCTGAAGCTGTCGGACTCGATGCGCTGCGCGACGGAGGTCAGTTCATAGGCCGAGATCGCGGAGGCGACGCTCGTGGTCAGAGTCAGCAGCACGAACTGACTCGTCAGCGAGGGGAAGATCGCGCGCAGGGCCGGCTTGAGCACGATCAGGCGGAAGACCTGTGCCTTGTGCAGCCCAAGCGCGAGACCGGCCTCGATCTGCCCCCTGCCGATGGACTGGACGCCGCCGCGGATGATCTCGATGGCATAGGCGCCGCCGTTGATGCCGAGCGCGATGATCGCCGTCGGGGTCGGGTCGAGCCGCAAGCCAGCCAGCGGCAGGGCGAAATAGATGAAGTAGATCTGCACCAGGAAGGGGGTGTTGCGGATCACCTCGACGAAGGCCTTGACCAGCCAACGCACCGGCTTGATGCGCGAGTCACGCAGAATCACACCGCCGATTCCGATGATGGTGGCGAGGACCATTCCGCCCAGCGCCAGCCAGAGCGTGCCGAGGCAGGCTGCCAGCAGACCCGGCAACCCTTCCAGTACAGGCGTGAAATCGAGCTTGTAGGTCATGGCGCTCCCTGGACGGCCGACCTTCTCGATGGGTCGATCCGCATGCTGTCGATCGCAACGGCGCCTCTCATCGGACACCTTGAATGCGGCGGGCGAAGTCGCTTGCACAACCGCCCGCACAGGTTAATTGTACGAGATGGTTCAATTGGTCAAGACAATTAACTGCCCGGTCCATTTGCGCATGCGCCCATTGCGTGAGAGCAGTGCATGCGAAAGCTGGAGCCGGCTTTCTGAAGATGGCGGATCGGTTCCCTGACCACCGCGGCGAGCGTGCTTCGAAAGGCGCGAGATGAGTGAACTGGCCCCAGCCGCGAAGCGCGCGGCAAGGAGCGGCAAATCGCCGGGCTGGACGCAGGACCCCGACGGCGTCCGCCGCGATATCCTTGCGGTGGCCCTGGCCGAGTTCGTCGAGAACGGGTTGACCGGTGCGCGCGTCGACGAGATCGCGGCCAAGACCTCTACCAGCAAGCGGATGATCTATTATTATTTCGGCGACAAGGAGGGGCTCTACCGCGCCGTTCTCGAAGCGGCCTATGCCCGCATCCGGAATTTCGAGCACAGCCTCGATCTCGCCGCACTGCCGCCGCGCGAGGCGATCGCGACGCTGACGGGGTTCACCTTCGACTATCACGCCGACAATCCGGACTTCGTCCGCCTCGTCATGGTCGAGAACATCCACCATGCGCGCCATCTGGAGAGCTCCGCCAAGATCGGCGAACTGAACCTGTCGGCGATCGACATGATCCGGGAGGTCTATCTCCGCGGGCTCGCCGAAGGCGTCTTCCGCGAGGGCCTCGACCCGATCGACATCCACCTGACGATCAGCGCGCTGAGCTTCTACAACGTCTCGAACCGCGCCAGCATCAGGCAGGTCTTCGGCCACGACATGGCAGCGCCCGATGCGCGCAGGCGCCGGCGGCAGAGCGCCATCGAGACCGTCCTTCGCATGCTCTGCCGCTGATCGCATGACGTTTTCGGGCTCAGCCGGGCCCGACCATGCCGGCCATCGCCTGGATCGAGCTCGTAGCCGGCTGCGCCGAAGCCGATAAGGATTCCGGTCGCGGTCCGGGAGATCAGCGAGTTGCGGTAGATGCTCTCGCGGGCATGCACGTTGGAGATGTGCAGCTCGATCTTGGGTCCATCGAACATCTTCAGCGAGTCGAGCAGCGCAATCGAGGTGAACGTGTAGCCCGCCGGGTTGATAATGATGCCGCAAGCCTCGATCCGGGCCTGATGCACGCTTTCGACGAGCTCGCCTTCAAAATTCGTCTGACGGAAATCGACCTCGAAGCCCAGCTCTGTCGCCTTGGCCTCGCAGCGTTCCTGAATCTGGGCAAGCGTTGTGGTGCCGTAGATCGCCGGCTCCCGCTGACCCAACAGATTCAGATTCGGTCCGTTTAGGACGAAGATGCGCTTGCTCATTCCTACGTTCCAAGATGCGCTCTCTCTGCTGTGGCCCGAGCGGATTCTGCGATCGGACCGTGAAGCGCTAAGAAGCAAGATTATCTCTCATGATTCTTAATTCACCTTATATTTTCTGAATCGTACGATAATCCAAAATTCCTCGGCGCCAGGCATTGCTCTGGTGTTGCCGGATGGGTCATCGTACGATCGCGCCATGGCACAAGCGGCAATGGACATCGCAGGCGAGGATTCCCCGTCCGTTTCGACGGGCGAGCAAGCCTATGAGCGCATTCGCGCAGACATCATCTTCGGGCAGCTGCGCCCTGGGCAGCGCCTTAGGCTGGAGAAGCTTCGTCCGGCCTATGCTGTCGGTATCGGGACGTTGCGCGAGATCTTGTGCCGACTGGCGCCAGAAGGGCTTGTCACGGCCGAGGGCCAGCGCGGCTTTCAGGTCGCGCCCTGCTCGGCTGAGGATCTGAAGGAGATCGCTGCGCTCCGCCTGCTGATCGAAAACCACGCGCTGGCTCAGTCTTTCGAAACTGGCGACATGGAATGGGAAGGGCGCGTCGTCGCCGCCCATTACAAGCTGGCGCGCATGGAGGCGAACCTGCTGGCGGGCGATACTTCGCAAACGCAGCAGTGGAAGCGCTACGACTGGGAGTTCCATCAGGCTCTGGTCTCCGCCTGTGGTTCCAAGGCGCTGCTCGAACTCCACTCGCGGCTCTATGACCGCTACCTCCGCTATCAGATGGTCTTCGGCATCTTTCGGGGCGCGATTGCAGCCGACGAGCACAAATTGTTGCTCGCCTGCGCGTTGAAGCGTGACGTTGCAGAGGCGCAAAACATCTTAGGCCGGCACATCCGGGGCTGCGTCGACTTCGCAATGGAAAACCATTTGCTGCAATAGGGTGTGCTGAGAACGCTGACATGCGAGGAAGGCACGTTCAGGCCCAAAGCCATATCAACGTGCTGCGCATCTTACGGCACGCACGCGGTGGCGGGCCGCTGCCGGAATGGCTCGCCGCGGGGACGGCGCGGGCAAGATGCCTGCCAATGGTCGCTTTGTAGCTGTGCGCCAGAACCACCGATGCGCCCAAACATTCTCGGCCATCTGTATCGCCGTCATCTTCTGGCTCTGATCAACGAGTCCTGAGCCTAGTCGAGTGGGCGTAGATCTTGTCTCAATACGAGGTTTGATTTGCCCATTTTCGTCCCTGCGCTGGGGGGCATCGTCGTTGCTTAAGACGAGAATCACCGCCAGCAATATTATTGTGATAAATATAACACATCTCTGTACATGGCAGCAAATGCCCCGTTAGGTCTCTTGATTAAGCTATTATCTCCTGTACCGTAACCTTCCCACAAGGCCTCGTGGAGACGTCGGCAATGGTTTCGATGGCTATTGCGAGAATTATTCTGGCCACTTGCCTCTTGAACGTTGCGGCATCAGCGCAAGCAGTTTCGAGCGAGCGAGAGGAATATGATCGCCTTTTCAAGGCAGCGCTGGCAAATCCCTCAAATCTCGACGTAGCCTTTCAGTTCGCCGATCTGGCGGCCAAGCTCAACGAATACGAGGCTGCGATCGGTGCACTCGAGCGTATGATCTTCTTCAATCCAGGACTGCTTCGTGTTCGGCTCGAACTGGGCGTCCTCTACTTCAAGCTCGGCTCATATGGACAATCGAAGACCTATCTGACCTCGGTCCTGGAGCCGGCGAATACGCCGGCTGATGTCCGGTTGCGGGTCCAGGGTTTTCTGACGGAGATCGACCGGCGCCAGCAGGTCAGCCAGTTTTCCGGCTTTGCGCAGATCGGTCTGCGCCATCAGACGAACGGCAATGCCGGTCCGAACAATCTCAATGTGCGGGTGCTTGGATTCGATGCTGTGCTCGACAGCCAATTCGGTCGGAGGCCGGACTGGAACGTCTTCGGCGCGACGGGTTTGCGCCATGTCTACGACTTCGAGACGCAGGGCGGCGATACCTGGGAGACGAACCTTGCGGGCTACGGCGCGTGGCAGCAGCGGTTGACGAGGCTTGATCTGCAAATCGGCGAGATCAATACCGGCCCACGCATCTCGGTGCCCGGCGACATTCTGCCCGGCTGGAACGTCCGCCCCTATGGCATATTCGGCGGCTTTGCGCTCGCGCGGAACCCTTATCAGAGAACGATCGGCGGCGGCATCTCGACCAGCCTGCCGATCGGGACGAGCATCGTCGAGATCGGCGCGGAGACGCGTCGGCGAGTTTTCTACGACTCGGACATCTACCCCACCGCCAGCGAGCAGACCGGAGAGCTGAAGACGGTCTATGGTGCCGTCTCCTATCCGGTGATGGCGGGCCTGCGCCTCCTCGCGCGCGCCAGTGGCGTCGCGAACGACGCCGGGTACCGCTTCAATTCCTATCGGCAGGCCGGGTTCGACATCGGCTTCTCGTGGGAGCTGCCGTCCATCCTGCCTCAGATTCCACGCAACTGGACGCTGACGGCGTTCATCGGCGGATTCAATGCGAATTATCGCGAGGCGAACTTCGTGATCGACCCGAACATCCGCCGCAAGGATCGGGAATTCCACGTCAACGGCGCGATCGACATGCCGATCACCGAGCATTTCGGGATCAGCACGCAGCTTTCCTATGCCAATAACAGGTCCAACCTGCCGAACTACCGCTACAAGAACTTCTCGGTCAGCTTCGGGCCGACGGCTCGTTTCTAGAGGAAAAGCGGCATGAACCCGAAGCTTCTCCTTGCCTTGATCGGCTGCTCCGCGGGCCTCGTCCCACTCTCGGCGCCGGCTCAGAGCGTCGGCGTGGTCGGCGCGGTCAATCCCGCGAGCCTCGGCGCGCCGCCCGGCGCCGCCCCACGGACGTTGAACCTTGGGCAGCAGATCATTTTTCGCGAAAAGATCACGACGACCGCGAGCGGATCGGTGCAACTCGCATTCCTCGACAAGTCGACGCTGACGGTGGGGGCCAACAGCAACGTCATCATCGACGAGTACGTCTTCAACCCTGCAACCGATACCGGCAAGATGACGGTCTCCGTCGCGAAAGGCGTGATGCGCTTCGTCGGCGGCCAGATCAGCCACGGTGGAAACGCGCAGATCAAGACCCCGACGGCAACGATCGGTCTGCGGGGCGCGGCCGGCTCGGTCACCGTCGGGGCCGACGGTGCGACGACCTATAATCACCATTTCGGGCGGGCGACGGTTCAGACCGGTGCGGGCGTCCAGGTGGTGGCACGGCCTGGCTTCAGCGTCACGGCCGCATCCGCCAACACTCCGCCCTCCGCTCCTGCGCGAACTCCGCAGAGCAACATCGACCAGGTGACGACCGCGACGCTCAGCAAGCCGACGCAGACGGGCGGCTCGACGCAAGCGCCAACCGATACGCAGGCGCAATCGCGGCTGGGCACGACGCAGATCGGCACAGATCCCACGCGGAGCGTCCCTGTCCAGTCGTCTACGGCGACCTCGGTGCGCTCGACGACCGCCGAGGTCGCCGCGCTCACGAGCGGCAGCCAGACGGCGCGAGTGATCCAGAACGCAACGACGGCGGCGGCGGTGGATCAGGTCAGCGCCCGCGTTGCTGCGCCACGCGCATTCACGCTGATGACGCGCTCCTCGACGGGCGCTTTGCCCTATCTGTCCGCACTGTTCGTGGGGCCTAACGCCGGATCGACCGTCATGACGCCGATCCTGGCCTATCGAGCGGGCGGCTCGGCGGCGGACAGCGAGCGCAGCAGCTTCATGCAGGTCAGCCTCTCGATCAACGGCCAGGGTCGCAACCAGACCTCGCAGATGGTCGTGGCATCTGGCGCGCTTTATCAGCGCGGCGGCGTGGGCGGTCCCTACGAGATGGCCGGGGGCTTCTCTGGATCGACGCGCAATGATGCCAACGGAAATACGGGCCATACGCGCGGCGCGATGACCTCCGTGCCGGGTGGAATCGCGCTGGACCAGGACCAGATCCCGACATCCGTCACCTTCGACCAGAACCAGATCAATCGTTCGACAGGCCAGCGCTATTCTGCGTTGGCACGTGTCGGCGGCTCCATCGTTCCCGTGACGGGGAACGTCGACTACACCTATAACGCCACGGCCACACAGGCAGCGTCTGCCTCTGCCTTGGGGTCCAACCGACCGGCGGCAACATTGAGCGGCTTCGCGGCCGGCATCTTTCAGTTTTCCCGTTGGGCTGACGACACCGACAACTCCCTCCTCCAGACGCGCTCCTATGCGCCGATCCGCAGCAGTGGCGCTCCGTCCGACGTGCTGATCACGCTCGATCCGTCGACCTCTCGTGCCTTCGCCAACATCAAGGTCGTCCAGACCGGATCGTTCACGACGCTGCGCGAGGCGAACTATGAGTTCGGCGGACTCGAAGCCAATGGCCGCGCCCGCAGCGCCTATATCGACATCAACAATTTCGCCCTGCGATCACGTGTCAGCGACGTCAATGTCGAGACGGACCAGACCCGCACGACATCGACCTACCGGTCGACCTCTGGCAGTGGGACCTATGGCGGCTCGACCGCGACTGGCGGCGCCGGCGCCGGCGACCTCAGTCTGCTGACCTGGGATACGATCGCCCAGCAGGACCCGACCGCGGGCGCCCGGTTCTTCCCGGGCACCAATCTCTGTGCCTGCGAATACACGAAATGGGGCTTCTGGAGCGCCAATATGGGGCGCTACACCGGCGTCGGTACGCAAGTCGAAAGCGAGCGCGGCAATCTCCTGCTCTGGGTCGCCGGTCAGTTGGCTGGTCCGTCCTCGATTCCGACCTCGGGCATCGCCACCTATAACGGCCATGCGATCGCCAACATCTACGAGAATCTCGGAACCCGCTATCAGTACATCGCCGCAGGCAATTTCAGCAGCACCGTCAACTTCGGCACCCGGACGAACAGCCTGACAATCAGCAACCTCGACGGGCTGACCTATAACGGAGTGGGATCGATCAATCCCACCACGGGCGTCTTTCAGGGAACGATTTCGAGCGGTCCGGCTGGCGCATACGGCACGGTGTCGGGTCCGCTCGTCGGGGCCTTCTACGGCTCGGGTGCCACCACACCGCAGGAGGTCGCAGGCCAGTTCAACACCTTTTCTTCGGCCACCGACGGCGGTGGCGGCAACCGCTATTTCGCGAGCGGGATCTTCCTCGGCAGACGATAAAGCGGATCTGCGCGCATGGCAGCGCGTTACAGCCGGTCCTATCTCGCCCTCGCCGTTGTCACCACGGGCCTCGTGCTCATGGGGCCACTTCTGGCGCCGCGCGCGGTCGAGACGGTTCGCAACTTCGTGTTCGACCGGTTCCAACAGGCCGCGCCGCGCGCCTGGAACCCCGATCTACCGGTCAGGGTGGTGGATATCGACGAGGAATCGATCGGACGCATCGGCCAATGGCCCTGGCCGCGCGCGCGCCTCGGCCAACTCGTCGACCGTCTGCGTGACAAAGGCGCCGCCGTCGTCGCATTCGATATTGTTCTGTCGGAGCCCGACCGCACGAACATCCCCACCCTGCTGGCCCAGATCGAACCACTGGAGCTACGCGAAGAGCTGGCGCTCAAGCTCGAGAATGTGCCGACCAGCGACGCCGTCTTCGCGGAAGCCTTGGGCAAGCAGCCGACAGTACTGGGCGCGATTGCGACGCATGCGCGCGAAGGCGCCGGATCACCGCAGAAGTTCGGCTTGGCCTGGGCGGGCGGCGGCGGCGAGGCGTCGTTGGTGCGCTTCGCGGGCGCGTTGCCGCCGCTGCCGATTTTCTCGGACAGGGCGGCAGGCGTTGGCGCGCTGAACTGGCTGCCCGATACCGACCAGATCGTGCGCAGCGTGCCCCTTTTGGTACGGGCTGGCGACACGACACTGCCAGGCCTCGCGCTGGAGGCGTTGAGGGTGGCCCAGGGCGCCTCGACCTATCTGGTCCGGACCGCACAGGCGAGCGGCGAAACGAGCATCGCGCAAGGCGCCGGAATCACCGGCATCCGCGTCGGCGAGATGCTGATTCCGACGGGCCCGCGCGGCGAGGTCCGCGTGCATTTCTCGCCGCACCAGCGCGAGCGCTTCATCCCGGCCTGGAAGCTTCTCTCCGAGGAGGCGGGCGACGAGAGCAGGCTGGAAGGAGCCGTCGTCTTCGTCGGCGCCAGTGCCGAAGGGCTGCTCGACCAGCGCGCGACACCGCTCGATCCGCTGGTGCCGGGCGTAGAGGTCCATGCGCAACTCACCGAAAGCCTGCTCACTGGCGCATTGTTGAACCGGTTCGACTGGGCCTCCGGTATCGAGATCGCCGCCGCCGTGCTGCTCTGCATGCTGATCTTCACGCTGGTAAAGCTGTTCCCGCCCCTGGCCGCAGCCGCGATCAGCATGCTCGTCATCGCGTCCTTGATCGGCGTGAGCTGGTTTCTGTTCCGCAGCCAATCGCTTCTGGTCGATGCGGCCTATCCCAGCGGGTCGGTGCTCATGGCGCTCGGCGTCGGCGTGGTCCATTCGCTGTGGACGGAGACGGCGCAGAAGCGCGAAATCCGAAACGCCTTCGAGCGCTTCGTCTCGCCGGCCGTCGTGGCGCGGTTGTCGCGCGATCCCTCGCGCCTCGTGCTGGGGGGCGAGATTCGCGAGATCACGATCCTGTTCTCGGACATGCGCAGTTTCACGAGCCTGTCGGAGACGATGGACGCGCAGGAACTGACGCAGTTCATGAACGATTATCTGACCCCGATGTCGGACCTCGTGCTCGCGCATGGCGGGACGATCGACAAATATATCGGTGACGCCATCATGGCGTTCTGGAATGCACCGCTCGACGACCCGGATCATGCGCGCAATGCCGTGAAGTCCGCGCAGGCGATGCAGGTCGCGCTCGAAGGGCTGAACAAGACCTGGCAGGCTAACGCTCAGGCCAGCGGAAGGACGTTCCCGATCGTTTCGATCGGGATCGGCCTGCATCTGGGATCCTGCTGTGTCGGAAATCTTGGCTCGTCGAGGCGCTTCGACTATTCCGCCATTGGCGATCCCGTGAACGCCGCATCCCGCCTCGAAGGCCTGACCAAGGGGCTGGGGCTCAATCTCCTCGTCTCCGACAGCGTCCGAAGCCAAGCGCCTGAAATGGCGTGGCTCGACGTCGGCTCCTTCAAACTGAAGGGCAAGAACGCGGAGCTTCGTGTCTTGACGATTCTCGGTGACGCGGAGATGCGCGAATCCGTCGCGTTCCGCGAGTTCGAGGCGCGGCAGAATGCGTTCCTTTCTGCTTATGCCGCCGGCGACCTGACGACGGCGGCAGCCATCGCGCTGAACCTGGAATCCTTTGCCGGTGTCGATTTCCGCAAGCTGCATGCGTTTTATCGCAGCCAGATCGGCGTCGGCTACGAGCGTGTCGGAGACCGGCCCTGCTTCGTGATGCTCGACAAGTGAATATGCAGGCAACGATGCGGCCGGATGACGATCAGTCGATCAGGATCACGAAATCGTCCTGCCGCGCGAAAAAGCTTTCGGGTTGAAGCGCCCGAAGCTGCCTGTCACGCGCGTCGAGCATCGCGTCTGACAGGCGCGGCGCATGATGAACGCAGGCCAGCCGTCTGGCCCCCGCCGCCGCCAGCAGGCGCAGACCGGCCTGCCATGTCGAATGTCCCCAGCCGCGATGCCTGGCATAGTCGGAGGCCTCGTCCCACATCGCATCATAGACGACCAGATCGGCGCCGCGGCAGAAGGCGACGAGTTCGGGGTCGGGGTCGGCATGCTCGTGCTCGAGATCCATCAGGATCACGAGACTTCGCCCGGCATGGCGGAAACGGTAGCCCGCCGCTCCATCGCCATGTCGCAGGCCCGTCGTTGCGATGTCGAGGCCGTCGAGCGCGAGAGCCTGCCCCGGCGCAAATTTCCCGACCGAAAGCTGGCACGGCATCTGGTCCAGACCGAGCGGAAAGTACGGCTCCTGAAACAACGCCGCGAGCTGCGCCTGCGGATCGTCGCCCACGGTGTCAGGTATCAGCATCGAGACCTTGCCCTTCATCCCGAGCAGCGGCGTAAAGGAGGTCAGCCCGATGACATGGTCCAGGTGAAGATGGCTGAAGAGGAGAGTGACGTCACTTTCGCCTGCAGCCGCGAGGGCATCACCCAGACGGCGCAATCCGGAGCCGGCATCGACGATCAGGCGCTGGCCGGCGATCCTGACCTCGAAGCAGGTTGTATCGCCGCCATACCGGGCATAGGAGGCACCAGACACCGGGATTGAGCCGCGCGTGCCCCAGAAGCGCAGCCCGAACGAACAGGAGAGCAGACCGACCTGCTCCGTCACGGCTCACCCGACTCGCGCAGCAGGCGGCCACTCATCGTCACCACATTGTCTTGCAGACGCTTGACCATCAGCCGCGTCACGGAAAACGTCATCTCCGGAAACTCGACCATCAAGGCGAGGAAGACTTCCTTGCGCAGCTTCAAGGTGATCAACTCGGTCGTGGCCAGGATGGTGGCGGACCGCACATCGCCTGTCACAATGCCCATCTCGCCAATGATGACATGATGATGCACTTGCGAAACGAGCACGCGCTGCTTCTCCGGCCCTATCAGCACATTCGCGGAACCGGAGACGATGACGTAAGCGGCATCGGATTCATCGCCTTGCTCGAACAGCACGTCGCCTGCGGCAAATACCGTTCGCTCACTGGTGAAGGCCAGTAGCTTGATCCGGGCAATATCGAGATTTGCAAAGATCGGCACGGCCGCAAGCGCCCTGACCTCGGCATTGTCGGTCGCGTCGGCTTCCTCATCGAGCCCGGCCGGCGCCGGCACGACCTGACCGGGAAGAGACACGAGCCGGGCTCCGTCGAAAGTCACCGCGATATCCATAGGCCCCGCCGCGTCCGCGCCGCGCCCGGCCACGATCAGCGAACGCCCCTTCATTGCGAGTCGGATTCGCTCCAGGATGGCCTGCGCTTCAGTCTGACTGAAGCTGCCCAGCGCATTGTTGAGGATCAGCATCGCCGGTTGCTTGATCAGGCAGCGTGCGAGCGCGACCTGGGCCTTTACGACCGGGAACAGCAGACGCCCGGCATAGCCGGCGGGCTGCTCAAGGCCCAGGCGAAAGACTTCGCCCTCGAGGCCGAAAGCGAGAAGCGCATCGTGGATCGCCTCGTCGGCGCGGGCGCCCGCTCCTGCCGCACCATGCGCAACGAAGCCGAAGAGCAGGTTCTCTCGCAGCGGGGCGGCGGCGCAATACTCATAGGGGTCATAAAAGTCGATGACTCGCATCATCTCGGGCGTGGCGCGCGCCCGAAAAGCGTGACGAGCGAGCAGGATACGACCCTGCACTGCCTCGTCGAGAAGACCGAGGCGGTGCCGCGGCTCGGAATAGAGGAAGGCCAGGCCGATGAAACGTACCTCATCGTCATGCTCGCCCAACCCAGCATCGATGCGCGCCAGGCGCTCGCGATACTCGAGAAATTCGTCGGCCCCGATGAACGAGAATTGCTCGAAGAGCACATGGTCGGGGGTCATGTCGCGGAAGATTTCGAGCATGGTGGCGGCGATCCGCTGGCCCATCCGGCTCAAATCTTCGGTGAGCGCCAGTTCGTCCAGAATGCTGCGCGTGAAGGCCTGACTCGCGAGCCGCGCGCCAGCGATTTCGGCGTCATTAGGTACGCCGAAGAGCACGTTCTCGCCGATCGTGGCGTTCCGAGCGTAGGTGTGTGGGTCGTAGGGTTCGACGACGTCCTCGGCTCCTCGCTCGGCCAGAATAGCCCAGACCTTTCTTCTGAGGGCATCGATGTGGTTTACCAGGGTCGCGGATTGGCCCCCGCCGAGCTTGCTCGCCAGACCGTAGTTGAAGACCCTATCCGCCAGGCCGACCGTTCGCAGGACCTCGATCAGCCGCACATCGAGCATCGCCGGATCGGCTGCGCCGGCAGCCATGTGGTCGATCGTCCACCCGGAAGGGTTCTGGGCATCCGCAGCCGGGCGGCGCAACCCGTACAGGATGTTGTCGCGCAGGGTTCCGTCGAAAATGGCGGGTTCCGGCCCAACATAGGCCAAATTTCGCCCACGCATATCGTCGGACATTGCGCTGATCGGCATGCCGCCGAGGTTGAGCGTCCCGTCGCTCGGCGCCAGCCAACCGCCCAGCAACTGTGCGAAGCTGCTGGCGCCTTCGCCCGCGCCGGAGACGGCGATGTGCCGGCAGAGGGGCAATGTCAGGGAAACGCGATCCAGCATGCGATCGCCCGTCGGGCTCACGAGGCTCAACCCCTGTGCGGTGATCGCGCCGCCCGCCCGGAACTCCATGCCTCCGCTCGCAGCGACGTCGGCGGTCGCAAGGGGGCCGACCAGTGCGAACTGCTCCGTGACTTGGGCAAATTTCGTTTCGACATCGAGTCGCTGCTGATCCCAGTCGATCAGTTCCTTCACCGGCGGTGGCAAATCGCGATAGGCGCCGATGACCGCGACGAGCTGCCCGATGCCGAGCTGCCCCGTGAGCGCCGCATAGCCTCCGATGGTGTAGAACATGAACGGCGTGAGCTGGGCCAACAGATTGTTCAGCGCCTTGACGGCGAATTTCCGACCATAGAGCCGGTAGCGGATCCCGAAGAGCGCTTCCAGCCTGCGTGCTACCAGGCCTTGCTCCACTGCCGCCGTGCCGTGGTTCGAGACCTCGCTCAACGTCTCGACCACCTCGCCGATCTTGCCTGCCAGCGAACGGGACTCGATCTGACGCTGCTTGCCGAGCCTGATCTGCTCCCGCCGCAGCCGCGGCACGATCACGGCCTGAATGAGCACCATGAGGGCGGCGATGACCCCCAGCAGCGAGTTCTGGATCACGATGAAGACGAGCGCCGTCATCGCCTGACCGCCGAGAAAGACCGGCTGGATGAAGGCGTCTCCGACGAAGCCTCCGATCGGCTCGACCTCGTCCTTGATGATCGACGCCGCCTCGGATGGCTTCAGCCGCTGCCGCTGCTCGGGACCGGATGAAAGCAGCGCCGAGAAAAGATCAAAACGCAGGCGCTGCAACAGTCGCTCGCCAAGCGCGCCCTTTCGCATGTTAATGATGTACTTGAAGTATCCATTGACGAGAATCAGGAGAAGGAAAAGCCCTGCAAGGGCGAAGAGATAGGATAGGCGATCGAGCTTAAACCCTTCGAAAGACAGTAAATTTCCGAAGATCGGAAATGAAATATCAGTATTGAATGCCAAGAAATCGATCGTACTTTTTTCGTCTGAGAATGCCTTACCTTGAATTGCGCCCGAAATGATGTGCCGCGGCAGATCCAAAGATATATAATAGAATGGAAACGATAGAACAACGACAATCAAAATCTTGATCTGCTCAGCCGCGCTATTGCGCCAAATATATGGAAAAAGGCGCATCTTAGGCTTCAGCAGTCCCGCAGCGGACGAATGATCAGGATCTGAAGATATAAAACAATACGATCACTCGAATGGTCAACCGCATTGTTCGCCACATCGATGGAAAGAGCCGGTTTCATAGCGGCCGAGCAACACCAAGACGTCGTATCGCCTCGGCTTTGTGGTCCCTTCACCTACGGAAGCGGGTAGAATATCTCGACGATTTAGACGTCACGTCCGGAAGCCAGAGGGGCGCCTTCCATCTCCGATGAAGACGGTGTCGTCGCCCGAGCCTGCTTCGAGCGTGTCTTTGCCTTCGCCGCCGAGCAGGATGTTGTTGCCGGAGCCGGCATCGACGACGTCATTGCCGGCGCTACCCTCGAGGCGATCCACCACGGACCCCGCCCTTCAGCACGTCAAATTTCGTTTTGCCCGTGCCGGAGACGCGGCGATATCCGCGGACGGATCGCCGCGATCTAACCAGGCGATCCAAGACCGTATCGCCCGGCAGGTCTACGAACCCGGAGTGCGCCAGCCCTCCGAACGCGACCTCTGCGTCGATCTCGGGACCTCGCATGTGTCGCTGCACGAAATTCTGATCCGCCTGGAGGCCGAAGGGCTGATCTATCGGGAGGAACGGCGCGGGTGGTACATCTCACCCCAGCGCGTCAGGAATGGATCGTCTCGAATGCCGTCAATCGCACCGGCGCTGGCGACGGAGATGCGGGGACGGTCAACCCTGCGTGAACGCAAAGCGAACATTCGCCCCCGATTTTGTACGGTCTTTGTCGAGGCGCGGTGCGGGCGGGCAGGGTCGGATAGCACGAGGAAAGCGGCGGGTTTTCGCACTTCTTCGGCCACACCAAAACCGGCTCAAAATATGCCGATTTTCATTCCGCTGGGCTTAAGTCTTTGATTTAATTGACCCGCCGCCGTAGCGGGGGATGGTAGCGGGAGAGGGACTCGAACCCCCGACACGCGGATTATGATTTTGTGTACTATCTTTGATAATGTTTGATTATTCGCGCCGACGTTGCAACCGTGTTGCATCAGTCGATCAAAGACAGGGCTGCATCCGCCATTTCGGAGCCAGTGTCATCGCTTGGAAACAGATGGGAATACGTGTCGAGCGTGACCGTGATCGACGAGTGTCCCATCCGATCCTGCACGACCTTGGCGGGCAATTCGAGCCCTCCGTCCGTCTTCCGATTGATCAGCCAAGACGCATAGAAATGCCGCAAGGCATGCAGCCCTTCGTATTTGGCCCGCATCAGCATGACACCATTCTCATCAACCTTGCCGGAGGGCACGACAACCCCGGCACGCTCCCATGCAGGAATGAGCCCGCGCCGCCTGACGTTGGCCAGAGACTCGACGTTGCCGGCTCCGGTCGGGAAAGCAAGCCCCTGCTCTCCCTTGGGACACTCGCCCTGCCACTGCTTCAGGACGTCGGCGAGAAGGGGAGGGACTGGGATAGTCCGCCAGCCGCTTTCCGACTTCGGGGATCCGATCTCGTTATATCGGTCGGCTCGCTGGGACACCGTAACTGTCCGCGCCTCAAGGTCGATATCGGACCAGCGCAGGCCACGAAGCTCGCTGGCCCGAAGCCCTGTGAATATCGCGGTCATTAGGAGAGGGCGCCACCGCCCTTCCAGAGCTGCGACAAGTGCCTTGATCTCGGCCCTTGTGGGGATGTCCTCGCCGATCTTCAAACGTCCGTCATGGCGCTTCTCAGACCGCCGCTCCTTGCCCTTCGTTTTCGATCGCCCTCGTTCACGGATGATGTTGCGAGCCGCCAAACCGCGATCCATGGCGTCGCCAAGAATTGCGCCGAGGCTGACTCGGACCTTCTTGACCAATGCGGCTGATTTGCCGTTCCTTCGAAGCTGGTCTTCCCAAGACCGCACAGCGGCCACCGTGAGCTTAGAGACGGGCAGGGCGCCGATCAGCGGTTTGATGTGCAATGTGACGTGCTGCTTGTATTGCGCGGCTGTGGACCGTTCGAGCCCCGCCTCATCGACACTATCTAACCAAAGCTGGGCGACCTCCGAGATCGTCGCCGCCTGCGAGTCAGGAATATGAAGACCCTGTCCGACTTCGTGCTGTGCCTTCGACAGAAAGGCGCTGGCGTCCTTCTTAAGTGCAAATTGCTTGAAGCGCCGTTTGCCTGCTGCATCGCGATAATCGCAAAGCCAGGATGTCTTGCCCGAGGGCATCGTTCGTTTGGTGACGGTGGCCATGAGCCACGCTAGACGACACGCGGAGTTAGTGCAACGCGTTGCAATGGCGCAACACAAACAACGCCAGCGCGGAACACGCGCGAATTAACTTGCTTTTTCGGATTTTTTATGGTCTACATTTTGATTGCGAAACACATGTATCGCAGGATCGACCTGCTGTCAAATTAGGATGTTTGGTTTTGGGTGTCAACCATTATTTTTTGGAGGGGCTAAGTGTCTGTTGCAAATGACAATATCGCAGGAGATGTCCTGCGCGGCGCCGACGCCATTGCGGCCTTTATGGGGTTGCCAAGGCGGGCCGTCTATCACGCCGCGTCGAAGAACACCCTTCCCGTCTTTCGGCTGGGTGAAACGATACTGGCCCGGAAGACCACCCTGCTCTCGTGGATACAGGACCAAGAGCAGGCCGCTCGCTCGGCGAGGGCGGCGGCGTAGCCTTCCCACACAGCCCACCCCCACCTCGTCCGCAACCTGCCGTCGCGACAGGTTGCGGACGTATCAGAAACGAAACGTGCCCATACCGGGCACGGCCAATCCCGCCGCTTCGGCGGCATTTCACCTGTAACCACCACAATCAGTCTGGGAGGACTAATTGCAAATCGTTTCATACTGGCCCGTTGTCGGCGACGACCGGGTCAAAGGTCATTTTGATGTTGAGGTGTTGGAGGGGCTGCGCATCTGCGGCCTGAAGCTCATTTTGAATGAGCAGGGCCGGTACCGCACGGTTGCCCCCAAGCTGGGCACGCGGCGGACGATTACGTTCCTGCCGGAAGTTGCCTCGCAGATTACCGGCGCCGCTGTGGCCCGACACAAGGGGCTGCAGCCTAATGCCCAGCACTGAATCCGCGCAGCCTGAAGGCTCATACCGGGTTGACCCCGAGGAAGCCTACCCGACGAGCCCGCGCCTTTCGGGGATAATGGAGGAGTGGGAGGCCACTAAGGCGCCGAACCGCGTCCTAACGCCCGAGCAAGACGCCCATAACGAGCGCATGCGGCTGCGCGGACAGGTCGGGCGGCTGGCGCTGGAAGGTGACTATAAGGCTATTGCCGAACTCACCGGAAAGCCGCTGCCGGCCGCTAATGACAACGACCCCTCCGCAATCAAAGGTGCGCCGCTTCCCGTCGTCTGCCCGGCCGACTGGCACGGCCAGCCCGTTCCCGAGCGCGAATGGTTCGTGCCGGACCTCATCCCCTCGCGGCAGGTAACGATCCTGACGGGTGACGGTGGCGTGGGCAAAAGCCTCGTGGCCCTGCAGGTGGGCACAGCCGCTTGCTTGGGAGTCGACACCGTCGGCCTGTCTCCCAAGCCGTGCCGCGTGCTGTATCTCGGCGCCGAAGACGAATCTGACGAGTTTCACCGCCGCCTGGCGGACATCGTCGCCGCGCACGGCCGCACGCTCGCGGACCTCACCGACTTCCGGCTGATCCCTCTGGCAGACCGTGACGCACTCTTGGCGACGCCCGACACCAAGGGCGTGATGCAGCCGACCGCCAACTTCGAAAGCCTGAGCAATCACATCGCCAAGCACGCTCCGGGCGTTGTGTTCCTCGACACGTCGGCGGACCTCTACGGCGGCGACGAGATTAAGCGCGGTCAGGTTCGCCAGTTCGTGGCCATGCTCCGTGGGCTGGCCATCAAGTGGGACTGCGCGGTGGTGCTTCTTTCGCACCCGTCTGTGTCCGGCATGCAAACCGGCTCAGGCTCGTCGGGCAGCACCGGCTGGAACAATAGCGTCCGTTCCCGTCTGTACCTCACGCGACCGGAGGGTAAGGACGCCGACCCTGACCTGCGCGTGCTTAAGACCGTCAAGGCCAACTATGGTGCAGTTGGCGACGAGATGTCGCTGCGCTGGCGCGCCGGAGCCTTCGTGCTGGACGAGGGCCTGCCTGCGGCTGAACTCGCGTTCGTCACAAAGCGCCACGAGGAGGTGCTGCTGGCCGTATTGCGGAAATTCGCCGACCAGGGCGTCAACGTAAGTGCGAACACCGGGCCGACATACGCGCCCTCCAAGATCGCGGGCCAGCCGGAGGCGAAGGGTATCAGCCGGAAGCATCTAGCCGACGCAATGCAGAGGCTGCTCGACGGCGGTCAAATACGCATGGTGACGGATGGTCCGGCGTCACGTCAGCGCAGCAGATTGGTCATTGCCAGCCCTTCCAACTGACCTTCCAATCGGCTTCCAACGCTTCCAACGGCTGTGTGTGAATATACCCCTTATACCCCACCGCCGGTTGGAAGCGCCCGGCCCGGTTGGAACCGAGCCACGCTGCCAACGCTAGCATCGCTGTCGAGCAACAAACTTCCAACCCGTGGGTTAAGGCCAAAATCGAGGAGTGCGACATGGATTTAACGATCACACCGGCCAGTGCTGTGAGATGGGAGATGGTTGATCTCTTAGGCCGATCAGCCGGGCATATTGAATTGGCGCTCGCTGGCGGGTTTCGGATCATACCATCGGCGCGTGCTACTGCTGAGATGGCGGCAGTGGCACGTGGTCCGCACGCGTCGTTAGACAGGGCTCTGTCTGCGATCGAGACGGCGACGCGCGGCACATGCAGGATGGCGCCGCCGGCCGACACTGAAAGCGTCATCGATGAGTAGGGGTGAATCACGGGTCTCCCACCGCCAGGGCCCGGAACTGTCGCATCCTCGAGCACGAACGCTATTCCAGATTTTCCCTCGCGTGCGCGCAACGCGCGCAAGGCACTATAGAATTGGAGCGGGCCGCTGCTGCTCGCTTCGCACGTTGTCATTCTCCGCAGGGTAGGGGGTCTTTGCATTACGCAAGACGAACTCTTTGGCTTCTTTCCTCGCCCGCCTTCTCTTTTCGTGGGCTCGTTCTATGCTTGCTGCAAGACGCAACCGACCCGAACGCTTGTGCATTGGCCCCTCAATTCTTGTTATATGTTTAGTGGAAATAAGCAGGCCAAGCGCAACGATTGACTAGACACGCATCATCAGGGCAAGTCCAGCGGGATTTCTTACGACATGTTTTAAGCACGGGGAGGGACTGGGTATGGTGGCAAACGGGGCACTATTCGCCTTTGGCTGACATCAGAGGGGCCCGGGGTATGGCAGGTCTCTGCCGCTTTTGACTTTCACCGCACCCGCTGCTCCGCCACGCAGAACTATTTTTGGAGTTTTGATTATTTTGATTGCTCGCCAACCGTTTTCTTGACCCGCAATGGTGAGCGGGACTAGATTTAGACGCTACGGTCAATGCACCCACCACATATAGCGTCAGAGGCTCGCTGACGGCCTTCGGCGCGGCTCCGCTGCCTGACTACCTAATACTTCACGATTGCCGCACACGGCCCGCTCTGGGCCGGCAAACCACATTCAACCAAGACCGCGCAAAGCGGCTTTCATTTCTCTTGGGGAACACCAAATGACCATTACTTACTACCAAGCACCCGCTAATTCGAATGACGCCGCAGGGCGACGCGCTATCCTTGATCAGTTGCGCGCTGCCGACAACGACAACACGCCGCCGCCTCGCTTGAACGCGGATGACGACCGCGCCGCCCTTCTGAAACCAGAGTTTGCGGCCCGCTTGCTCTGGTTGCGCTTGCGCGAGGTGAGCGAGTCAACCGGCGAGGCGACGACATGGATGGCGGCTTCACTAATCCACGATGACTCGATGCCGGCCACTGCTGAGGCGTCCGGCGAAAACCTCTGGAGCGTCGACAAGCTGATGCAGGCCGCGCAAGAGGGCGTTGACTTCCATGAGCAACACGGCCGCATTGTCCCGTACAGCAGCCGGGCCGGCGCGTTGGAGTATAGCGGGCACACCGGCAGACTGATCCGTTGCGGCGCGCTGGACATTGCCGACGACACAAGGTGGGCTGCCGCCAACGACGATGAAGCCAAGCAGGCGCCGGAGGTCAAGTCGAGCGAAGTTGAGATCGTCGGGGGGATTCGGCGTCCGTCGAGCGACAGCGAGCCCGAACCCGATGAACTTCAGGCCGTCGACGTTTTCATCGAAGGCGCATCCCAGGCCGTGCGATGGCATCGCGGAAACGTCAGAACTTTCGATCGCAGGGCGCCTCGGGCGGGCTCGATAACTGGCATCCGACACCGCATGGCCGAAGGCCGGGGAGTTACCCTGACCCGTCCTCGTAACAAGGACGGCGCGTTCCGAGACAGAAAGACCACCCCGCCTGAGCCCATCATGTCGTCTACCGGCGAAGACGTTCTAGACGCCCGGCAGCGCCTTGCCGGGCTGATCAGCATCCTGAGCGAACAGACCGTAAATGTGCTCGACTATTCAATCGACGCACCAACTTTTCAGAGCATCGGCGAGATGTTGGGCAAGTCAGGAGATTATGCAAAACGTTTTGGCAGGAGAGCGATCGTCAAAGCATGCGCCGAATTGGATACTGTCCTGCAAGTATTGCAATACAAATACGCTGCTTGAGAGTCACTTTCCGCAGAGTTCTGCGCCTATTCGATAGGGAGACAGTTCTTCTCCCTGCAGTTCCCAAACTTACGGCCTCGCTTCGGCGGGGCCGCTTTGTTTGCTCCATCACCCGCCACACCGCATTTTGAAGGACTATTCATGGCGACGCTTAATCGCGTGCTCGCCAACATCGAGCAACATATTGGCTTTCCGACCAGTCGAACCCGGCAAATCGCCAGGCGCCTCGCGGAAGCGAGCATCATTCCCTCCGGCGGCCCGCGTCGCTCTCCCGAACTTACTCAGGACCATTTCCTGGCACTTGTCGCCGCGTCCGCCGTGGACAGCGGCCTCGGCGACGTCCTCACCTCGCACCACCGTCTGTTCGCAATGACGATCGGCGGCCTTCCGATCACGGCAGATGTGCCCGAGCAGCTTCACGACACAGCCTGGCAGCGCCTGCAAGTCCTCGTCGAGCTTGCTCTTGGCGATCTCGACAGCCAGCGCGATGTCGTCGAAACCCAGATCGAATTTGTGGCGTCACCCGTCGCCGAGATCGTCATTCGCGAGCGAGACGGAAAGTCTGTGACCTTCCACGAACCCGGACATCTTCGCGGCGCCTGGCGGGCCGGCCATCGCCGCTGCGTTAAAATCCGCGGCGGCGCGCTCGTTACCGCAGCCCGCTCCATTTTCTCATAGGAATCCACATGGCATTTTTGAAGAGAACGACGGCACCATTTCGCGTGCCGTCGCTGACAGACGCGGACGCCGAATACGCATCCGTTCTCACGTTAAAGCACGACTTGGACTCGCGCCGCGCTGCGGTCGAGACAGAGCTTCGCGATATCGCAAAGGGTAAGATCCCGGCTGCTCTTGTAGAACAAACCACTGCGGCGCGCCGGGCTCGCGCCGTCGAGCTTCTGGGCGACCTGGCGCCTGCGAACGGCGACATCCATCTTCGCCCGTCAAACGCTGATGTACAGGCTCGCGCCGAGGAACTCCGCGCTGAGGCCGGGGCGATTGATGCGGCGCTCGGAGTCATCGTATCAAAGCTTGCTTCGGCAAAGGCCGCCGCCGAGCGCGCGGTTTGCGACGCGACTCGTGATGCTTATTACGGCGCCTACCGCGAACTTGCTAAAGCCCTTGCCGCTGCGCAGCGCGCCCATCGCGTGGCGATCAGCATCCGTGACGACTTGGACGTCGAGGGCGTCCAGCATGCCGGGCATCTGCCGGTACCTTCGGCAATCCCGATGCTCGGAAATCCGTTCGAACGCAACGTGAAGCTGGACCGGTGGCTCCAGGAAGCCGTTACAGCCGGCCTAATCAAGTCCGAGGAGACCAACTGATGGCGAAGACTGAGTACGCCGACGCGCAGGCCCCGGATCTGCCGCACCGGCTCACATTTGCCGGAAAGACCAGCGAGCGCACCGACTTCGACGCCAAGGAATTCGCGCGAGCCATTGTCCGCAGCCGAAAGCCGAGGATAACAACGGCAGACCGCGAAGCGCGCTTGCGTCGTGCGGAGGCAAGTCTTGCACGGCGTTGAGACGCGCGCCGGCTCTGCGACATTCTCAGGCAATGTCGCAGAAGGCTACGCGGTTGTTTTCGGGCAGAAGGAGGCGATGGGCGAGTATTATATTGAGAGCGTGGCCAAAGGTGCCTTCAAGCCTAAGAACTATTACCGAAGCGACGTTCTTGCCCTATGGAATCACAAGTGGGAGTCGGTGCTCGGTCGCCTTTCGGCGGGCACGCTGCAGTTGGAGGAGCGTCAGCACGGCTTGTGGTTCCGGCTGCAGTTGGATGAGCGATCCCCTGCTGGCATGACGGCCCTGTCGGCGCTCGACCGCGGTGAGGTCTTCGGTTGCAGTTTCGGATTCAAAGTTTTGGCAGAAAGTTGGACGGATCCTGAGAACTCACTACCCGAGCGCGTCATTACAGACGTCCTCTTGTACGAAATCAGCCTGTGCCCGATGCCAGCCTACGAAGGCACTACCGTTTCACTGGTCCGCAACGCCAACGACAACGCTCAGTCCGCTGTGCGCCGCATTCGCCAGAAGGTCGAAGCCGCGCATAGGCTGCGAGGCATCCAATGATCGGTGAGGTTGTATCGGTGTCGGTGCATGGCGCGCGGATCCAGTCCGACGGCAATCCGCCCATGTTCGTCCACCGCAGCGCCTTCGGTGACCACGCCCCCGGTGTTGGCGATCTGGTCGAGTATCGGCCATTTCGCACGCAGGACGGCACCACTATCGCGACGTGCGCGAGGCCCGTCACAGCCGAACAGGTCGAGGTCGCCAGGTGCCTCGGGTGACGGGCCGCAGCGAAGCGGCCGCGGGCTATCGCAAGCTCTACAAGACGGCGGCCTGGCAGAAGCTCCGCGCTCACAAATTGACGCTCGACCCGTTGTGCGAGCGCTGCCTTCTATCCGAGGTGGTGACAGAAGCGGCCGTCGTCCATCACCGAGAGGGTGGGCATAAGGGCGACGAGGCCAAGTTCTTCGATCTGGAAGGCTTGGAATCGCTCTGCAAACCGCATCATGACAGCGACGGCCGGCTCGAGGATATTGGCAGGACCAAGGTCCGGTACGGGGCGGACGGCTGGCCCCTGTAGCCCCCCGGGGGGGACATCGGTTTTGTAAACCGGTGCCTCCAAAGGGGACCGCGAGGTCCGGTTTACGCGCGCAAACCCAATTCAAATGTTGAGGGTAGCGAGCCGGAGAACCTACGCCCCGCCCTTCACTCCGGGGGGCATCTCCCGCGGCATTCGAGGTTTGTCAGCCTCGCCACTGTCGCGTTCCGTGCCCGGTGTAACCGACGTTTTCCTTAGCGCGTCCTTGTCGGGGGCGCCTTGGATCGACTTCACCTTTTCCTGTTCTTCAGGCGACATTTTGTTTCCAGAACCGTCGCGCATGGGTGCCTCCGTGTTTGCCCCCATGCGCTCAACGATCTGGTTGCACAGCAGTTCCGCGCGTAGGCTGAACTAGGGCGCTATCACGCTGCCTTGCGGCGCGTTGTCTTCTTGCGCTGCTGGCCCAAACCCATCTTCTTGGCCAACTGCGAACGGGCCTCAGCATAGGCCGGCGCGACCATAGGATAGTCGGCAGGCAGACCCCACTTTGCGCGGTACTGCTCCGGCGTCATGTCATACTTGCTGCTGAGGTGACGCTTGAGCGACTTAAATTTCAAGCCGTCCTCGAGGCAGATGATGGCATCCGGCGTGATCGACTTTTTTACTGAAATCGCTGGCACGAGCTTCTCCGAAACCGGCGCCGCTTCTTCCGCGCTGCCGAGGGAGCGGAGCGCGCCATAGGTGCTCGCGATCAGGTCAGGAAGATCGGTCACGGGGACCGAGTTGTTGGTTACATAAGCGGCAACGATGTCGGCGGCCAGTTCGATTAGGTCTTCGTTATTGTCGGACATTTCTGCCTCCTGTTTTGACCTTCGCAGTTCCAGATATAGCGGCGGCGAAGGTGGCTTTCTGTCAGGCTCATTTGGCGTGACTTGTCGCAGAATCAATATGCGATTTCGCATCTTATCAGATGATTGCTGATTACAGCAACAACGCGCGCTTTCGGCGCAATTATACGCAATAGACTCATCAGATTTTGCGCTACGGCGCTACGGAACCCCATGGACGTAGAAAAACTCAGCCTCCTCTTGGAAGTTCAAGGCTCTCGCTTCGAGCAGCAGCTCAAACGTCAGAACGCGCAGGCTTACCGGATCTTTCGTCAATTAGAAGACCGCGCCAGCGCAATGGAAAAGGGCGTCGGCGCGTCATTCACCGGGCTCGGCAAGCGCATCGGTGGAGTGTTCGCCGGCATCGCGGTGGGCTCTGCACTCAATGATATCCGCAAGGCCGGCGACGAATACACCAAGATCATCAACTCGCTTAAGGTTGCTGGTGTTTCGAGCGGTGCACTGGCGGGTACGTTCGGCCAGCTTTTCGAGATCGCGCAAAAGAACGCTACACCTCTCGACACGCTGGCCCAGTTGTACGGTCGCGTCAGCCAGGCACAGACCACGCTTAAGGCGACGTCAGGCGAGATCATGCAGGTTACCGAGACTGTCGCGCAGAGCCTGCGCGTAAGCGGTGTCTCGGCGTCTGCGGCTAGCGGCGCGCTGCTTCAGTTGGCGCAGGCATTCAGCAACGGCAAGGTCCAGGCCGAAGAGTACAACTCGCTTCTCGACGGCGCTTATCCGCTCCTCCAGGCTGCGGCCGCAGGCATGCAGCAGGCTGGCGGCGACGTATCGAAGCTCACGGCGCTGGTCAAGGACGGCAAGGTTAGCAGCGAGGGCTTCTTCAGGGCCATCCAGGCCGGTGCGCCGCTGCTTGAACAAAAGCTCGCAGGCGCTGCCGATACGACCGAGCAGGCCATGCAGCGCCTTCGGAACGAGTTTACGGTCGCCGTAGGCAAGTTCGACGAGGCCACCGGCGCGAGCCAGAAGCTCACCGGCGCGATGGGTGGCGTCGCGAATAGCATTGCCCCTATCGGTACGGCCGCGACCGACGCCGCGCTCAAGGTTGGCGCGCTTATCGATGCTCTCGGCAACCTGGCGCGTCAGGGCGGCTCGGCGATCAGCGGCGCGCTTGCATCGGCGCAGGCGGATACCGCGAACACACAGCGCACCATTCTTGAGGCGAAACTGCGCGGCGCCATCGGGCCCGAGCGTACCGGTATCGAGGCGCAGCTTAAGGCGCTGGATCAGGGCGCGCAGAACCAGTCGGCGAAGTGGGCGCGTGCCGCTGATGAACGCGAGCGGTTCATTGACGCGGGCAAAGCCGCCGGCGACTTCGGCAATATTCCGACACCGCAGTCGCTTGGCGGTGATGGGACGACTGACTCGCCAAGGCTGACGCGCCTTGGCGCGGCGGCAAAGCCGGTCATCAAGCCGATCGACAATGACAAGTTCAAACCCGCTGGCGACAAGGACGGCAAGGGCGGAGGCGGCTCGTCGAAAGACACGCTGGACAGCTACGAGAAGGCCCTAGTGGCCTCCGAAAAGCGGCGCCAGGCGCTGCTGCTCGAAGCCGAGATGGAAGGCAAATCGACCTTCGCAAAGGCCAGAGCCCGCGAGGCACTAGAACTCGAGACCGCAGCCAAACGTGCCAACATCCCCGTCACCGAGGCAATGCGCCAGAAGATCGAGGAAGCCGCAACTGGATACGCCAACGCCAAGGTGAAGGTGGAAGAGGTCCAGAAGGCGGTCGAGGGCTTCAACGACGCGTCAAAGTTTTTCGGCGACGGCATCACCGACGCGCTGGGCGACATGATCATCGACGGCGAGAGAGCCGCCGACACCATGAAATCGTTGGTCAAACAACTCGCCCAGGCCGCGCTGCAGGCTGCGCTGATGGGCTCCGGCCCGTTGGCGGGCATCTTCGGAACCAGCACCGGCACGAGTGCCCCGGGCGGCATCATTGGAACATTGAACGGAGGACGCGCATGAGTGCGGTGGCGATATTTTTGGATGAATCCGCAGCGTGGCTGGCAACCGACGGCGTCACCTACCAATACGGCGCGGGTCAGGTCGACACGATCCAGCAAAAAGCCTTCCCACTGATCCATCTGGGCTGCGTCGTGTCCGTCCGCGGCCCGCAGGCGTACGCACACAAGCTTATGCCGGTCCTGAATTCTCGCTTCGCTTCGTTTGAGGATCTGGTCGAGGGCATGCACCTGGCGGCGTGGGTCGTCCACGAGGAGATCAAGGCCGAGCTGGCTGAGCGCTATGGCAATCCCGAGGTCGAGGTGTACGTCGTCGGCTGGTCGCACGATCGCGGTCGGGCCGAAGGACATGCGATCGCCAGCCATGCGCTGTGGGGCGAGCCTTGGCGGCGGCTGGAGGTCGACCGCTTTGCCTGCGCACCGGCGGTGGAGATGTCAGCGGAAACTGACATTCCGGCTGCCGCGATGGACGTCATCCAGCGCCAGCGTGCCGAGCGTGATGAGCACGGGCACTGCTGCGTTGGCGGGTTCGTACAGCTCACCAAGGTAACGCCTGACGCGATTCATGGCGCGATCATTCACAGGTGGCCCGATCAGATCGGCGAGCCGCTGGGCGAGGCTGCCTAAAAATCCTGCCGGTAGTTCATACAGGCGCGCGTTCGTCTGTGAGCGGCGATCGAGGCCGGCAGCAGTATGGGTAATCGCCGCGATAGCCGGCCCGGCGCAGCAATGTGCCGGGCCGTTACAGTTTTTCAGCCGCCTTCGGGCGGCATTTTCATGGGTTCATATGCCAAACGATACTGCATTCTTTACATTTTCAACTGAAGAAGACATCAGCTATGTGCTCGAGTTCTCGGGCATTGTCCTTACCAGCCGCACATTTTCCGTAGCCATTAAGGACCGGGCGTCGAACACTACCCGCGCGACTCTGACAATCGGGGCGGGGCTCACCGTCACGGGCACGAACGTCATCTCTGCCGCCGTCGCCAAGGCTACGGCGGCTGCATGGCCCACGGGTGAGTACTCTGCCGACTTGGTGGACACCACTGGCGGCGCCAATGGCCGCATTATGGCGGTGCGCTTTGTCCGCGATGTGCCCGGGCGGCTTGTGCAGGGCGTGCGCGACCGCAAGGCGTTTGTGACGTGGGGCCCAAATAAAGCGTACGTGACGGCGACTGGCGCGATCGGCCCGGCGGGACCTGTGGGGCCTGTGGGCGAACAAGGCATTCAGGGCGTCCAAGGCGTCCAAGGTATCGCCGGTGAGATCGTCGCCGTTACCGCGGAGACGTTGGCCGCCGGTGAAGACGCCACGGTCTCGAACGAGGGGACCGAAGAGCAGGCCGAGCTACATTTTGGGATCCCGCGCGGCGATCAAGGCGACAAGGGCTGGTCGCCTGAATTCGCGGTCGTCATAGACGCGGGTCGTCGTGTGCTGCAGGTCGTTGACTGGGCGGGCGGCGAGGGCACAGAGCCCGCATCCGGCGACTATGTCGGCGCCACGGGATTGGTGAGCGACATCGCCGATGCGGTCAACATCCGCGGCGACCAGGGGCCCACCGGCTCGGTTGTCGACGGCGACAAGGGCGACATCACGGTTGCCGACGGCGGCACGTCTTGGACGATTGACGATGGCGCGGTGGATGAAGATGCGTTAGCTGACGAGGCGGTCACGCTGGCGAAGATGGCAGACCTGACAGCACCCGCCATCATCGGTCGCACCACGACCGGAGCGGGCGTTCCCGAGGCGCTGACGCCCGCGCAGGCCCGGAGCGTTACGGGCCAAAAATGGGTGGACGTTTATGACAGCGCTGTTTCCGGCGCATCCGTGACGGCTATTCCCATCCCGCTCACGGGAGGGTTCAGCCAATACCGCATCCGGGCTAATATTATACCAGCGGGCGTGGACTTCAGCGCAATCTTCCGCATCAGCACAGATAATGGGGCTACATACCGCTCTGGCGCGTCGGATTATTCCAGATGGGGCAGCGTTGATGGCGGCGGGGTCGTTACGGCCCTTGCTGCGACTAGCAACACCTTCGGCTATTTCGGCTGGACGATGGACACCGCTGCGCCCCATGTCGGCGCCTCGGTAACCGCTGTGTTTCGCCAGGGGACGGGCACGACGGTCTGCATCATGGAAGCAGACGGCTCATCCTATGACGGCGCCAATCTGTGCGGTTCATACCTTCGCTCGGTGCTGGCATCAGGTGGCGCGGCTACGCACATCGCCATTCTGGTGAGCGCGGTCGGCGGCCTATTTGCGGCTGGCACGCGCATCATTGTCGAGGGCTGCTGATGTCAAAGGTTTGGCGCGACGGCAAGGCTGTCGATATTTTGGAAGGTGAATTCGGCCCACTGCCGGCACCTGGCCCCTTCCTCGACGACTATCGCCGGGCAATCCAGTTGCATGTCGACGGGACCGCGCAACAGCGCAGCTATGACAGCGGGATCACCTGCTCATCTTATGTGAACTCGACGAACCTGGCATGGGCCGCCGAGGCTGCGGCATTCGTAGCCTGGCGCGATGCGGTCTGGGCGCACGCTTATGCCGAACTGGCCAAGGTTGAAGCTGGCCTTCGTGAACAGCCGAGCGTTGCCGAGATCATCGATGAACTGCCGGTGATCGGATGGCCACAATGAGGAATGACATGGAAAATCAGCCTACCTTCACCGTCAAAATCAGCGCGCCGAGGGCCGTTGGATTTGACCGAGTCGTCGTACTCTGGGGCGAAGGCGACGGCGTGCCGGAGCATGTCGGGCTCGCCGAGCATGATCCGGAGAGTGTGACGATCGAACTTATGCCGGCGGAGTAGGGGCGGCGTCGGCTGTGCGCGTGCCGGGGCGGGCCGGGGCAAACTACCGCCCTTTAGACGGATGTTCAAAGAAGGCAACCGCGGTGATTTTTTCCTTCATCACCTTCGGATCAAGCGATTGGATGCTCATAAGCATAGGTCTTTGGAATCCCATTAGGGCAACTTCATACAGAACGATGCGGTATGATCCTTGGATTTCTTCTACAATCTTTCGGCTCTTGAACCGCCCCTCAATGAATGTCTTGGCTTCCGCGTATTGATCTGCCTCGACGGTTACGCCGCAGCTACGGCTTACCCCGTCGGGCATGTTCTTTTCGGCATATGTAACGACGAAGGATTTATCCGTCGCGGCCAATCCCCAGCCCTTTTTAGCGTCGAGATTGGCCATGCGCAGCATATCCAGTTGCATAGGCATGGATCGTATCTTGAATTGAGAGACAACAGCTTCGATGCTTTTCTCTAAAACGCTCACATCCAGCCGACTTCCTATGCAAATGTGCTCAAAAAGCCCAAGTGTGTTTGGCATTTCTTCTGCGCGTATCACGTTAGGCCAAACCATAACTAGCGCCGCCAAATAAATGATCCGCAAGTGCATAAATCCTTCTGATCGGGCGCAGTGCTATAAAGCAGAGCACCGTATCACCGACGCCGCGCTCATAATACAGATAGGCGACACCTACCGCTTGCCTTCCACTGGCATCCGGTTCTGGTCAACGCGGATTTGTGGGGCCTAGTCGTCGGTCAGGCGGCACGCAATCCATTCCTCGCTTGCCGCGCGCGGAAGGGGCGCCTGCGGACCGGCTATTTGAACCTGCCGTCGGGGCATCCTCCGAGTTTGGCGAGCAGGCTGTCGATGTTGGCCTTGGTTATCCGATCTACCGGATTGTCCAGCGCCGGATAGCCTGCCACAGCTTCTGCCCGAGTCTGCTTCTGACGCAACATAGGTGGCCGCCCCAACCTCGGCGGGGGGGCATTGCGGCGATCACCTACCACTTGCCGTTTTCCCAATATTCCGCTGCGGCCGATGCGGCCAGCGCAGTACGGGCGCCACGCTGCCAAAGGCCGAAAATCACGTGACCTAAATAATCGCGCGCGTCCGGCTGTACGAGTAGTGCGACGGGAGCCTTCGCGTTGATCACCATCCACGCGTCATCGAATGCCGCGCTCATCAGAGCGAGACCATCAGGTTCGGTCAAGGTCGAGTGGTATGGCATGGCGATCCTCGCGGCTCACCCTAGCACGTTCCGGGCAGTCCCGTTGGGATATTGGTCAGGGCGCCGTTAGGGGATGGGCTTAAGTTTCCCCGCCGCTGCAGCCTCCTCAATGCCGGCGACCTTCGGCTCTACAGCCACCGTAAGCGTGTCCATCGGATCGACCGCGCCAAAGAACTCCGCCGCGGCAGGGCCCACAAAATCACCATCGGGATCGATCTGCCAAAGCCTGATAATGATGTGCGCCAGCCGTTCACGCTGCGCGCTTTCTCTAAGCGGGTCGCGTGTTCCTTGGTCCCCTATCGCCGCCCAAGTTTGATCAAACGCGTGAGAGAGTCGCGCCAGTACTTCGGGCTCGGCGACGATCGAACGAAACGGCATTTTTCCCCCTGCATGCGTTGTAGCACGTTTGAGGGGGCGCGGGCCGGTCAAGGGGTGGCGTCGTCCTCGTCAGGCTCAGGGTCGCGGAAGATGGGCTTGATGCGCTTAGCCTTCGTCTCCCAGCCCATCAGTTGCGTCAGCCTTTCACCCAGAGAAGGCTTGGGGCTATCCTCCTTGGACGCCTCGTAAAAATCCGTCATGAGCAGAGTCGTTTCGACAACGCCTCTCGTTAGCTCACTGGGCTCAGCCGGGCGCGTTAGGATCAGCCAGTAAGAACGCGCGAACATTTCCGTGACGAACAGGCGCTGATAAACCACTTTCGAGTGGTAATCGTCGACATTGTTTAGATCGGCAAAATGGTCCCCTACATCGGGAATAGTGCCGAGATCTCTGATGTAGAACGTACCATAGGCAACGGGTCGCCCGTCCTCGGTCGTTTGCATTATCCTGATGTGCGGGTGCTGGTCGTCTTCTAGTCGGTCAAGCATGCTTCAACGCCACGCCCGGGCCGGTGGCGCGGTCGGTCATGGGCGCTTGCCCTTGCCACGTGCCCGCCCAATTACCGCAGGCTCGTCCGTAAGCGCACCACGGCGCTCGGCCTTTTGCTGATCGGTGGCGTCCGAGCCGCTGAGAGCGTCGTCCACGGCCTCCACGGCCTGTGAACGGACATCGGCCGCGCTGGCTTGCATTTCAGCCTCAGTGGCGGCAGGGCGGGCAGGTTGGCGCAGCTTCACAACGCCTTCGCCGCGCTCGTCGTCGATGAACTCCACGCCGGCGGCTTGGAGGGCTGACTTGATCGCCGTGAGTGTGCTCAGACGAGGATCCGTCAAGCCGCGCTCGATGTTCTTGACGCTCATTTCAGATACGCCTGACGCGGTGGCCAGGTCCGTCTGCTTCCAGTCTAAAAAGGCCCGTGCGGCCCTAATCTGCGCTGCGCTAATCATGAACCTAGCGTAGGTCATAATTACCGCTGCGGGAAGAGATGTGTCTCTGAGGTTTGTTTTATGGTTGACGGTTATCAAACTAACCCTTACGGTTAATTCATCAACCGCAAGGAGCCCCGCCCATGCCGTCCATCGCTGGAAACTACAATCCCGACGCCGAACCGTCAGCGGACTACACGCCCCTCCCGGCCGGTGAATACACGCTTGAGATCGTCGAGAGTGAGTACAAGGCCACGCAGAGCGGCACCGGCATGGTGCTTGGCTGCAAGGCCCAGATTGTTGGCGGCGACTACGACGGGCGTCCGTTCTATCTGAACTACGACCTCGAGAACCAGAACGACATCGCGGTTGAAATCGGGCAGCGCGACTTCGCGGGCCTGCGGCGTGCGACGGGCGTGGTCGAGCTAGACGATTCGGAGCAGCTCCATTGGCGCCCGTTCCGCGTGAAGATCGGCGTGCAGCCTCACAAAAAGACCGGCGAACTCCAGAACGTCGTGAAGCAGTACCTGTTTGACGACGCTCTAGCCACCAAGCGGACGCCAGGCTTGGGGCTGGGGGGCTTCGACAAACCCGGCGTCCTGCCACCGCGGTCCGGAAGCGGCAGCCTGCCGCATGTACCGTAACGTTAGGGCAGTATTAGGGCGTCCTCGCATCCGGCCCGTAGACGCCGAACCGCTGCGGGGCTAAGGCGCAACAGCCCGGCGTCCGGCCGCCAGGGTCTAGGTGGCAGCCCGACGCATATGCCTTAACGTTACGGCAGGATTGCGGCGCGGGCGCCGCTCAATTGGTGTATGGAAACGAGCGGACGGCAACCTGCGGAAACGCCAGACGTCGCCGCAACGACGCCCGTCAGCTTCGGCTGGCGGGCTTTTCTCCTTAATGCTTCTGATTTTCGGCGGACATCAAATAGCGGGAGACGGCGAGTTCCAGCGCCTCGCGCTCGCGGCCTTCGTGGCTCGCCGGTTTCGCACCATCCAGAATTCGGATGCGTGACAGAGCCTCCCGATATTCATGTGCGGTTGAGACCCGTAGAATGTACTGGACGTCGTCGCGGCGGTCGGCTTCTTGATTTTGCATAGCGAGCCTCCTGAGGAGACCAGCCTACGCCTACCGAGCGCACGAGTGCCAGCGAATCATCCGCAAGGGTGGCGGGTTTCTTAGTGCTGGAATGCTTTGCGACACGCGGAATCGGCGGAATCACGTGTTGCAACGTGTTGCAGGGACTTAATTGCAACACTCAAAATCACGCGGAATTCGCGGAATATGTTGCATGTTTTGGGGTTTTTGCAACACGCCCCCCTCGGCACCAAAATTCTCTAAGTCATTGTTTTTGCTTAGAGAAGGATGGTAGCGGGAGAGGGACTCGAACCCCCGACACGCGGATTATGATTCCGCTGCTCTAACCAGCTGAGCTACCCCGCCGCACGGAACGGACCGCCATGAACCGGCGTGCCGTCGTGAGGGCGCGATATAGGGGGCCGGCCGGGTCCTCGTCAAGCCTTTGCAGATGAGAGCTTGGCGGATGAGAGCTTGCGCAGCCGCACCACCTTGAAATAGCCGGAGCCGACATGGACGGTCTCGTAGCGGCCCGTCCTCGCCGCCCAGCCGGTCAGGCGGCTGACCTTGAAGTCGGAACTCCAGCCGACGGCCCGGGCGAGAGGGGCCAGAGCCGTCCAGACCGCCGCGAACGGGCCGCCATCGTCGACGAGGCGGCTCGAGATGATGATCTCGCCGCCGGGCTTGAGCACCCGGTCCATCTCGGTCAGCGCCTGTTCCGCATCGGGCACCAGCGTGATGACGAACTGCGCGGTGACGGCGTCGAAGCGCTCTTCCGCAAAGCCGAGCCGGCAGGCATCCATCACCATCAGGCCGCGGACATGCGCCAGCTTCTGGCTCACGACCTTGCGGTTGGCGACCTTGAGCATGTCGAGCGAGAGATCGGCGCCGAGCACGCGCGAATCGGGGCTGAAATAGGCGAGCGTCAGGCCGGTGCCGACGCCGATCTCGAGAATGTCGGGGCCGCAGGCGCAGGCCGCCTCGACCGCCTCGCGCTGAGGCCCGGCCAGCAGGCGCTGGTAGATCCTGTCGTAGATGCGCGCCCAGATGGCGTAGACGCGCTTCTGGCTTTCGAGATGGTCGGGCACCGGCATGGAGCGGCTCGCGGGATCGGGAGGGGTGGAAGCGCCGGCGGGCCGGCTTCAGGACAAAGCGAGGGCAACACCGGGCTGCGACGCGGGAAGTGAGAGCTGCGGCCGCAGGATGGTGCCGCCGCCGAGCACGCGCGCGCCCGGGCCCGCATCGGCATAGATGACGCAGGCCTGGCCGGGCGAGACGCCCTCCTCGTCGGTGGCGAGCTCGACCTTGAGGCCGGCATCGTCGCGCGTCAGCCTCGCCTCGCGCGGCGCCCGTGTCGAGCGCACGCGTACGGCGACCTCGAGCCCCTCCGGCGGCAGCGCGTCCAGGGGCATCTCGCCGAGCCAGTTCAGATCGCGCAGCCTGACCTCGCGGACGTTGAGGGCTTCGCGCGGGCCGACGATGACGCGGGCCTCGTCGGCGTCGAGGCGCAGCACATAGAGCGGTTCCGCTGCGCTGAGGCCCAGGCCCTTGCGCTGGCCCACCGTGTAGCGCAGCACGCCGTCATGGCGCCCGAGCACGCGGCCGTCGAGATGGACGATGTCGCCCGGACGCGCCGCGCCCGGCTTCAGCCGCTCGATGACATCGGCATAGCGGCCATTGGGAACGAAGCAGATGTCCTGGCTGTCGGGCTTGTCGGCGATGCCGAGGCCGAGTTCGGCGGCCAGGGCGCGGGTCTGGGCCTTGTCGATGCCGCCGAGCGGGAAGCGGAGCAGGTCGAGCTGCTCCTGCGTCGTCGCATAGAGGAAATAGCTCTGGTCGCGATTCGGGTCGGCCGCCCGGAACAGGCCGCGATGGCCGTTTGGCAGTTCGCGGCCAACGACGTAGTGGCCGGTCGCGAGCGCATCGGCGCCGAGTTCGCGGGCCAGCCCGAGCAGGTCGTGGAACTTGACCGTGCGGTTGCATTCGACGCAAGGGATCGGCGTCTCGCCGGCGAGGTAGCTCTCGGCGAAGCGCTCGATCACCGCGTCGCGGAAGCGGCTCTCATAATCCAGCACATAATGCGGGATGCCGATCTGCTCGGCGACGCGCCTCGCGTCGTGGATGTCCTGGCCGGCGCAGCAGGAGCCGGCCCGGTGGACGGCGGCGCCATGGTCGTAGAGCTGGAGCGTCACGCCGATGACCTCGTAGCCCTCGCGCTGCAGCAGCGCCGCGACCACTGATGAATCGACACCGCCCGACATCGCCGCGACGACGCGCGTGGCCGCAGGCGGCTTGGCGATGTCGAGGGAGTTGCGGGGCGTCGTCATGAAAGGGTGCGGATTCCGGCGTGAAAGGCGGACTATGGCGGGCTCTATACCGGCTTTGGCGTGCCGCTGCCAGCGGCGATGGGCAAAACCTGCCGCCCGGCCGGGGCAGGGCGGTCGATCTTGCCGCCGTGCTCGCCGGCAGAGTCCGCCTAAGGCATTGAAATATCTAACCCGACCTCTGGCTTGGCATTTGCTGGTCAGCGATCGGGGTGCTCTCGTGCCCATTGTCCGGATGAACCGATGTCGATTCAGCCTCTGTCGAATTCCTCGCCTACCGTCGAGCCCGCGATCCAGCGCCGGCGCGCGGCCGAGCGCGATACAGGGGCTGAGAGGGAGAGCTTCGTCCTGCCGCGGGAGGAGGCTGCCTCCGAAGTTGCCGCGCCTGTTCGGGAGCGCGCGCGGGAGACGGCCCGGGACACCGGCGAGGCGCGTCGCGCTGCCGATGAGCCGACCACGCCTCCCGAGAAGCCCTCCGAGACGGCCGCGAAGCCCGCAACCCAGCAGGCCGCTTCCGAAGCTGATGCCAAGGCATCGGCCACCGAAACGGCCAAGCCGTCCGGAAAGACCGCCGCGACCGCGCCAAATGCGCAGCAGGCGACGCCCAATCCCGACATCGGAGCCTTGGTCAGCATAGCGGTTGCAGCGCAGGCCGAGGGTCAGCCCGCGATAGCGGGCAAGACCGTCGGGACCACCGGTGAAAAGCTCGAAGAGGCAAAGCTCGAGGGCGAAGCCGGCGCGGTTGCTGCGGAACCAAAGGGCGAAGCCGTTGCCGTCGTCGTTGCGCCCGTTGCCCAGCCTGTCGCATTCGTTCCGCCCGTCCCCGTTCCGACGCTGCCGATCGAGCCCGCGGCTCCTGAGGCTGGCGCGGTCGGGGAGGGCGATCTGTTGTCCGGCAAAGCCGGGCCCGCCGCGGCTGCTGCCGCGCTATCGCTTGCGGCGGCGCGCGAAGCCCTGCCCGATGTGGCTTCGGAGACGATCGCCTCCGCCGTGACGACGACAGGTGCCGTGCCTTCGCCCGCGCCCAAGCCCGGCATGTCCGTTTCGGCATCCGAGACGTTGCCGTTGCCTGTCGATGGCGGCGAGATCGCCACGTCCGAGACCAAGCAGCTTCAGGCCCAGACACAGACTCCGGCACCTGTTCAGGCTTCAGCGCCAGCGGATCTGAAGCCGATCGAGGCTCTCCAGCAGGCGTTGAACCCGATCGACCTCTCGGCACTGGGTCAGCAAGGCGGCGCCAGGCCGGAACCGCTGCGCATCCTGACGACGCCGGAGCAGATCGCCGCGCAGGCGCCAGTCGCCACGCTCAACCATCAAGCGTCCGAAGGCCAGCCGACGCCGCTTCATGTGCTGCCGATCGAGATCGGTCTGCGGGCCCTTGCCGGCGCACGCCAGTTCGACATCAGGCTCGACCCCGGCGAACTGGGGCGGGTCGATGTCAACCTGTCGATCTCCGACACCGGCGAAGTCAGCGCCAAGATGGTCGTCGATCGTGTCGAGACGCTGCACCTGCTGCAGCGGGATGCGCGCACGCTCGAACGGGCCTTCGAGCAGGCCGGGCTGAAACCCTCCGATGCCGGCGTCGAGATCACCCTGCGCGACCCGTCCGACCAGTCGGGCTTCCGCCAGAATCGGCAGCAGGACGAGGCGCCGCAACGCGCGCGCATCCTCGCCCATGGTTCCGAGGCCGGCGACGACAATCCGATTTCCACGCAATCCGCGCCCGTCCGCCGCTTCGTGCGGCTCGGCGGCGTGGATATGAGCGTCTGACAGACCCTGAAGGAGGAGCGCCATGGCCGTCTCCGGCACCAGCAACACCACCTCGACGACGACCAGCACGAACACGGTTTCGGGCGGCGCTGCGATCGCGGGGAATTTCGACCAGTTCCTGACCCTGCTGACGACGCAGCTCAGGAACCAGTCGCCGCTCGATCCGCTCGACACCAACCAGTTCACGGCCCAGCTCGTCCAGTTCGCGGGCGTCGAGCAGCAACTCAGGACCAACGAGACGCTGACCTCGCTGCTCAACCTGAACGCCGCGGGCACGGCAACCAGCGCCGTCGGCTTCATCGGCTCGACCATCACTGCTGATGGCGCGACGACGCGGCTGGAAAACAACAAGGCCGACTGGCAGGTCAACGTTCCGCGCGGTGGCGCTGCGACGATCACGATCAAGGATGCCAAGGGCAGCGTCGTGCAGACGCTGACGAAATCGCTGGTCGCCGGCGACCAGACCTATAGCTGGGATGGCACGACCTCGACCGCACAGAAGGCGCCGCCCGGCGAGTACACCATCACGATCGACGCCAAGGACACGGCGGGCGTGGCGATGACGGCGACGACAAAGATCAGCGGCGTCGTCGACGGCGTCGACTTCACGGGTTCGATCCCGACGCTCAAGATCGGCACGATCAGCGTGCCGATCGACCAGGTCAAGAGCGTCGTGCGTGGAAACTGATCGCGAATCGAAGATGCGGAAAGCCAGCGTCTTCGCCTTAGGCAATTCTTAAAGCCGCAGGCCTATGCTCAGCACAAGTAGCTCTGTTGAGTTGTGTGAGTGTACCATGACCGAGCCTTTGCGACCACGGGTGAAGTACGTGATCGGACCGGACGGAAGTCCGTTGACGATCGCTGACTTGCCGCCGATGAACACACGCCGCTGGGTAATCCGGCGCAAGGCCGAGGTCGTCGCCGCCGTACGCGGCGGTCTGCTCAGCCTGGAAGAGGCCTGCCAGCGCTACACGCTGACAGTCGATGAATTCCTGAGCTGGCAGATGTCGATCGACCAGCACGGCCTTGCCGGCCTGCGCACGACCCGGATCCAGCACTACCGTCAGTGATCGCGCAGCCTTTGCGCGGCTTTCAAGGCGCCGGACCCTCCAGGGTCCGGCGCCTTTGTCGTTATGGCGCGAGCCGTGCGGGACGTGGGCTCATCAGGTTTCCCGGCAGCAAAAGGCCCGCCGAAGCGGGCCGATCAGGTGGTCCTCCCGGACGGTCGCGACACATGCTGCCTGTGTCTGCTTATCCGTGTCTGTCGCGCGTTGCTCGCAGCGCGGGCGCTCAGCCAAATCCCGATGCCCGCGAGACATCGAAAAAAGCCTTCAGTCCAGGGCCGGGGCGCGCTCTACCATCTCAAGAAAGATCGCTGCGCAGGCCAGCCATAATATTGCAGTCCAGATCAGCATCCCATCCTCCGAGGTTGCCTTCTTCGTTGCCGCACGCAACGCAACTCCGCATCAGATCCGCCACATCATGAACCAATTTCAGAAGCCGCATAACCGTCAGTTTTCATTGCTGCGATGCGAATTTCACTCGCAAATGCGAGATCGCCCCGGCGCCGCCGAGCAACATTCGGCATGGTGGCCGCTCGGTCACACGCTTCGAAGATGTCGGCCCTGAGGCTGGCCCGAGACGATCTTTAACGCGGACCCGGCAAAAATTAACCGGGCGCTAACCATGCACCGGGAAAAACTTGCCTAGTGAGCCGTCTCCATGCGCGGCTACGACGGCTTTGTGAAACGGATAGCGGCGTGAGCGGCATCGTCCAACAGTTCCAGCGTTTCGGAGCGGCTCGCCTGGCGGCGATGCTCGCGGTGACGCTCGCGCTCGTCGGCTTCTTCGGCTTCGTCATGCTGAAGATGTCCCAGCCGGCGATGAGCGTGCTGTTTTCCGATCTGTCGCAGCAGGATGTCAGCGCGATCCTCAAGGATCTCGACACGCGCAACGTCAAGTACGAGCTGCGCGGAGACGGCCAGACCGTGCTCGTCGCGAAGGCGGACGTTCCGCGCCTGCGGCTCGACCTCGCCAGCAAGGGCATTCCGGCCGGCGGCGGCGTCGGCTACGAAATCTTCGACAAGGGCGATGCGTTCTCGTCGACCAGCTTCGTGCAGAACATCAACCATCTGCGCGCGCTGGAGGGCGAGCTGTCGCGGACGATTCGGTCGATCAGCCGCGTCCAGGCGGCGCGGGTTCACCTGGTCATCCCGGAGAAGCGCCTGTTCGAGCGCGATCGCGAGCCGCCACGCGCCTCGATCGCACTGAAGCTCGCCGGCGATCTCGATGCAGCGCAGGTGCGGGCCGTGCGCCACCTCGTCTCGTCGGCGGTGGATGGGCTCAAGCCGGAACGGGTCTCGATCGTCGATGAGCGCGGGCGGCTGCTGGCCGACGGTGCCCAGACCGATAACGGTCTCGCCGGCCTCGGCATCGAGGAACGGCAGATCGGTATCGAGAAGCGTCTGAAGCTCCAGATCGAGGACATCGTCGCCAGCATCGTCGGCCATGGCCGGGCGCGCGTGCAGGTTTCGGCTGCGCTGGACAGCAACCGGATCGAGAGCCGTTCGGAGACCTTCGACCCCGAGAGCCGGGTCGTACGCTCCAGCCAGAACCGCACCGAGGCCTCGACGACGTCGGAGGGCGGCGGCCCCGTCACCGTCGGCAACGAGCTGCCCGGTGCCCAGCCAGGGCAGGGCGCCCCGGCCGCTCCCAAGGACGCCTCGCAGAAGAACGAGGAAGTGGTCAATTACGAGATCTCGCGCACCACCCGCACCGAGGTGCTGGAGGGCGGCCGGGTCAAGAAGCTTTCGGTCGCCGTGCTGGTCGACGGCACCTATACGCGCAGTCCCAATGGCGACGTCACCTATCAGCCCCGCAGCAACGAGGATCTGGAGCGGATCGGACAACTCGTCCGTACGGCGGTCGGCTTCGACGACGGACGCGGCGACAAGATCGAGGTCGTGAACCTGCGCTTCGCCGAGGCGCCGCCGGCGCTGACCGATCTGGTCGAGCAGAGCCTGATGCAGCAACTGCTCTCCTTCACCAAGGAGGATCTGGTCCGCTTCGCGGAGCTCGGCGTCATCTCGCTGCTGACGCTGATCGTCCTCATGGTGGTCGTGCGGCCGCTGCTCAAGCAGGTGCTGGCGCCGGAGGCGGGCGCGCGCATGCTGCCCTCCTTCATGCGCAACGGCGTGCTGCTCGGCTCTGACGATACGACCGGCGATCCCGCCGGGTCGCGGGCGCTCGCCACGGTGTCGGAGGGGATGCCCATCGAGGTCGAGGCACCATCCGAGCGCATGCTTGCGGTCGCCCAGATCAAGGGCCAGCTCAAGGCACAGTCGGTCGAGAAGATCGGCCAGATGGTCTCGCAGAATCCAGCCGACAGCGTCGCGGTGCTGCGCACCTGGATCCACGAGAAAGCCACGGCATGACGGGTCTTTTGAGCGATGGCTGAAGCACGTTCCATCGCCACGCGGAACTCGGGCGGCCGCGATGCCGTCGAGGGCGGCGGTCTCGGCGTCACCAACATCGCCGAGATGACCGGACCGCAGCGCGCTGCCGTCATCCTGCTCGTTCTGGGCGAAGAACACGGCCGGGCGATCTGGTCGGAATTCGACGACGAAGAGATCCGTATCATCACCCGCGCCATGGCCGAACTCGGCACGGTCGATTCCGATGATGTCGAGCGGCTTATGCTCGATTTCGTCGGAAAGCTGTCGAGCGCTGGCGCCGTGACCGGCTCCTTCGACCGGACGATCTCGCTGCTCGAGAAGATCCTGCCTGGCGACCAGGTCGCGATGATCATGGAGGAAATCCGTGGTCCCGCCGGACGCAACATGTGGCAGAAGCTCGGCAACATCGACGCCGTCGTGCTGGCCAACTTCCTGAAGAACGAATACCCGCAGACGATCGCGGTCATCCTCTCGAAGATACGGCCGGATCATTCGGCGAACGTCCTGCGCAACCTGCCGAACGATCTCTCGATCGAGGTCGTCGGCCGGATGCTGCGGCTGGAATCGGTGCAGAAGGAAGCCCTCGACCATATCGAGAACACCCTGCGCACCGAGTTCGTCGCGACCCTGACCCAGACGCGCCGCCGCGACCCGCACGAGATGATGGCCGAGATCTTCAACGGCTTCGACCGCCAGACGGAGATCCGTTTCCTTTCGGCGCTCGATGCCTCCAACCAGGAATCGGCCTCGCGCATCCGTGCGCTGATGTTCACCTTCGAGGATCTGAGCAAGCTCGACGCCGCCGGGCTGCAGACCCTGATGCGGCAGGTCGACAAGGATACCCTGGCGCGTGCCCTCAAGGGCGCCAACGAGACGATGCGGAACTTCTTCTTCGGCGCGATGTCGCAGCGCGCGGTCAAGAACATGCAGGACGACATGCAGGGCCTCGGGCCGCTGCGTCTCAAGGAGGTCGACGAGGCGCAGACCAAGCTGGTCAGCTTGACCAAGGACCTGGCCGACAAGGGCGAGATCGTCCTGTCCAAGGGCAATTCGGAAGACGAACTGGTCTATTGATGATGAGCAGCGCCAAGAAATTTACGTTCGGCACCGATTTCCGCGAAGGCGGACGGCGTGCCGCGGGCGAGGCGGATATCGCCGCCGCGCGGGCGGAGGGCGTCGTTGCCGGCCGCGAGCAGGGCCGTCGCGAGGCCGAAAGCCAGCTCAACGGGCTGGTCGCGCAACTGGCACGCGCTGCCGAGCGCCTTGTCGCACAGGAAGCCGCCCATGCTGCCGAGGTCGAAGCCCAGGCCGCTTATGTCGCCATCGTCGCGGCCAAGGCGCTGGCGGGAGCTGCGCTGGCCGAGCGGCCGCTTGCGGCACTGGAGAACGGATTGCGGGAATGCCTGTCCCATGCCCGCCTCGCGCCGCATCTCGTGATGCGGGTGAACGACGGCGCGGTCGAAGCGGCCGAGAATCTGGTCAAGCGCCTGGCGCAGGAGTTGGGCTTCGCCGGTCGCCTCGTCGTGCTGGGCGAGCCTGACATCGCGCCGGGGGACGGGCGCATCGAATGGGCCGATGGCGGCTTCGTCATCGAGTCGGAACGGCTGGCCCGGCTGGTGGAACAGGCGGTCGCGAACGCCTTCCCCGGCTTCCACGCCCCGCACAGTAAGGACGACAGATGAGCCCGGACAACGATCTCAACCTGCCGCCGCTGAACCCGGCCGATCTGTCCTTCGACCACAACGACAGTTCGGTGGCGCGCTCGGGGCCGATCCCAGTGAAGACGGCCGAGGATCTCGAGCAGGTCTTCGACGTGCCGGTCAACGTCTCCGCCGTGCTCGGCTCCTCCAAGATCGCGATCGGCGACCTGCTCCAGATCGTGCCCGGCGCCGTGCTGGAACTCGACCGGCGCGTCGGCGAGGCGATCGACATCTTCGTCAATGAGCGCCTGGTGGCGCGCGGCGAGGTCGTCGTGGTCGAGGACCGGCTTGGCGTCACCATGACCGAAATCATCAAGGCCGACCGGTGATGCCCGGCCGACCCGTCACGCATTCACGCAGAAGGGCCTGAGCCATGCGCCTCATCATTGCCGGCGGTCTCAAGGGACAGCTCATCGCGGCCGCCAAGATCGCGATCGCCCATGGCGCCAATGTGACCCACACCGAAAGCCTCGATCAGACTCTCGCCGTGCTGCGCGCCAAGGGCGCGGACCTCCTGATGGTCGAGGTGACGCTGCCGGTCGCGCAGTTCGTCGCGGCACTGGAGGCCGAGCGCATCCGCACGCCGATCGTGGCCTGCGGCACCTCGACCGATGCGCGCGCCGCCGTCGCTGCGATCCAGGCGGGCGCGCGCGAATATGTCCCGCTGCCGCCCGATCCGGAGCTGATCGCCGCCGTTCTGGAGGCGGTCGCCGCCGACCAGTCGAGCTTGATCTGGAAGGATCCGGCGATGGAGCGGGTCGTCCAGCTTGCGGCCCAGGTTGCCCGCTCGGACGCACCCGTGCTGGTCACCGGCGAAAGTGGCACCGGCAAGGAGGTGATCGCCCGTCACCTGCACCAGAAATCCCTGCGGAAGGACAAGCCCTTCGTCGCCGTCAACTGCGCCGCCATTCCCGACAACCTGCTCGAATCCGAATTGTTCGGCCATGAGAAGGGGGCCTTCACCGGGGCCATCGCGCGGCGCATCGGCAAGTTCGAAGAGGCCAATGGCGGCACGCTGCTGCTCGACGAAATCTCGGAGATGGATGTCCGCCTCCAGGCCAAGCTGCTGCGGGCCCTGCAGGAGCGCATGATCGATCGCGTCGGCGGTACGCAGCCGGTCAAGGTGGACTTACGCATCATCGCGACCTCGAACCGCAATCTCGGCGATGCCGTGCGCGAGGGCTCGTTCCGCGAAGACCTGTTCTACCGGCTGAACGTGGTGCACTTACGCCTGCCGGCACTGCGCGAGCGGCCGGGCGACATCCTGGCGCTGGCCGATCACTTTGCCCGCAAATATGCCGAGCTCAACGGCATGCCGCTCAGGCCCGTCGCGGCGGATGCCCGCAAGCTGCTGCTCTCCAACGCCTGGCGCGGCAATGTCCGCGAGCTGGAGAACACGATCCACCGTGCCGTGCTTCTGGCGAAGGGCGTGGAAATCGGGGCGGAAGCGGTGATGACGCCGGAAGGCGAGACGCTCGGCCCGGCGGCCTCACGGGACAGCGCCGCACGCGCGGCGCAGACGGCCGAAGCCGTCACACGTTCGCTCGTCGGCCATACCGTTGCCGATGTCGAGCGCGAGCTGATCCTCGATACGCTCGACCATTGTCTCGGCAACCGCACTCACGCGGCCAAGATTCTGGGAATTTCGATCCGCACGCTGCGCAACAAGCTCAGCGAATACACCTCCGCCGGGATCGTGGTGGCGGAACCGGGCCAGGCGCGCGTCAACACGCTCTGACCCGGTCTCTGGCGCTTACCAGTAGCGGCGGCGGTAATAGCGCGGGCGGTAGTAGTGCCGCGGCCGATAGTAGTACCGCGGACGCGCATAGTAACGAGGCCGGGCGTAATAGCGTGGCCGGCGGCGATAATAATAGTACTGGCTGAACTCGGCGTCCGTCTTGTCGAGAGCGTCCTTGACCTCTGCGGTCACGGCCTCGTCATCGCGGGCGGGCGCCGGATCGGGCACTGGCACGGCTTTGGGCTGCGCGGCTTCCACAGCGGCGACGCCGCCAATGCTGGCGGCAGCCATGCCGCCTATCAGTGTCATGATGAATGAGCGTCTATCCACGACATCCTCCGAGGCTGTTAGTCTCCGCATCTTCCATTGCCTACATAGGGCGAAAACACGGGTGAGAGGTAATGCATTTAGATGATGCTTTGTTCCCTGCGCCAGATTTCCGCGCCTATGGCTGACGAGCGAAACTCCTTATCGCGACGGGCTAAATACGGCATCTGGCTTCCTCCTAACCTACGGGGTCGTCGACCGCGTTCAGGGGACGAGCGACGCTTTCCAGCGGCTGGCGCTCGGCCCTGATGGCGTAACGGGCCGCGATCAGAGCTGCTGCCAGCATCAGGACTGCGCCGAACAGATAACCGGCGAAAACGCTGCCGCGCGAGCCGGTGTCGATCAGGATGCCGAACAGCCAGGGACCGGCGACCCCGCCCGCGCCCGTCCCGACGGCGTAGAAGGCGGCGATCGCCAGGGCACGCATTTCAACCGGGAAGGTCTCGCTCACCGTGAGATAGGCCGAACTGGCTGCCGCCGAGGCGAAGAAGAAGACGATGCTCCAGCACAAGGTCAGTTGCTGTGCGCTCAGCAGGTCGCGCCAGAACAGATAGCCCGTGCCTGTCAGCAACAGGCCCGACAGCGCGTAGGTCGCGGCGATCATGGTGCGGCGTCCGACCGTATCGAAGAGGCGGCCGAGGAAGAGCGGTCCGAGGAAGTTGCCGGCGGCGAAGGGCAGGATGAACCAGCCGATGGCCTGTGACGGGACCTGGTAGAAGTCGGTCAGGATCAGGGCGTAAGTGAAGAAGATCGCATTGTAGAAGAAGGCTTGAGACACCATCAAAGCGAGGCCGACAAGCGCACGTTGCCGGTGAACCACGAAGAGCACGTTGAAGACCTCGCCCAGCGGCGTCGCCGTGCGGGGCCGCAAATACGTCATGGGCAGCTTATCGCTCGGGCTGAAGGTTACGCCGGCGCGCGCTTCGATCGCGGTTACGATGGCGGTGGCCTCATCGGCGCGGCCATGGCTGATCAGCCAGCGCGGGCTCTCGGGAATATATTGCCTGAGTATCAGGATGAAGAGCCCGAGCGCCGAGCCGATGAAGAAGGCCAGCCGCCAGCCGATTTCGGGGTCGATCACGGCCGGGTTCAGCAGCACGATCGCGCCGACGGCGCCGAGCGCCGCTCCGACCCAGAAGGACCCGTTGATGACGAGGTCGACCCAGCCGCGCACGCGGGCCGGAACCAGTTCCTGAATCGTCGAATTGATCGCAGTGTACTCGCCGCCGATGCCCATGCCGGTGAAGAATCGGAAGGCGATGAAGCTCCAGAAATTCCAGGAAAAGGCGGTCCCGGCGGTTGCCGCGAGATAGACCAGAACGGTGATCGTGAAGAGCTTCTTGCGGCCGAGACGGTCGGTGAGCCAGCCGAAGAACAGGGCGCCGAGGACCGCGCCGGCGATATAGGCGGCGCCCGCCATGCCGATCTCGGTGTTGGTGAAGCGAAGAGCAGGGCTTTCCTTCAGCGCGCCGGACACCGAACCGGCGAGCGTGACCTCGAGCCCGTCGAGGATCCAGGTGACGCCCAGCGCCACCACGACGAGCGTGTGGAAACGCGACCAGGGCAGGCGGTCGAGCCGGGCGGGGACGTCGGTGGCGATGACCGGCGATGCTGCCGGTCGCGATGAATCCGGCGCTGTCATGTCGGCCGGCCTCCTGTTTCGGCCCCAAGCGGCTGTTGCGAAAAAGGGCAACGGCATCAGCCGCCGCCCCTTGTAGTCCATATCAGATCAGCGGACGATCACCCGCCTGCGCACCACCACCGGGCGACGGTATGGGCGGCGAACGACGACCCTCCTGCGCACGACGACGGGGCGGCGATAGGGGCGCGGCCTGCGAACGACGACGCGCTCGCGAACAACGACCTGGTTGAAATCGGCATCCGCCTTGTCGAGGCCCGCCTTGGTGGCCGCGTCGAGCTCGCCACCCTTCATGGGAACCTGAGGCTCGGCCGCCTGGGAGAGGGCGATGCCGCCGAGGCTAGCCGCGGCCATGCCGCCGAAAAGGCTCATCACGAATGAACGTCTATCCAAAGTCATTCTCCAGTATTTCAGGTTCTTTGAACCGGTTATGTCGCCACGCACCGAGTTGGGCGGCCGAATGAGGCCGTAAAGCGGCAGTTCAATAACTGGCTGTTCAGGAAAGGGTTCCCGGGTGGATTTTTTTACCCGTCTTAACCACTCGTTCACCATAAGCCCGGCAAGAATTGCCGGGTTGTGCGCTTTCTGGCGCAGGGAGCGGGCTGGTCGATGACCGATGTGACGGCAGGCGCGGGCGGCGGCTTCGACATGAGTCGCGGGGCGATGGGGAAACTCCTCAACCGGCCCGATCTGTTCCTGGCGATCGGCGTCATGGGCATCCTCGTGGTGCTCATCTTCCCGCTGCCGGCACTGCTGCTCGACCTGCTTCTGGCGCTCTCGATCATCCTGTCGGTGCTGGTGCTGATGACCGCGCTCTTCATCGAGGAGCCGCTGGAATTCTCGGCCTTCCCGACCGTGCTGCTGATCGTCACCATGTTCCGGCTGGCGCTCAATCTCGCCTCGACGCGCCTGATCCTGGCCCATGGGCATGAAGGCGGGCACGCGGCCGGCCATGTCATCGAGGCCTTCGCCAATTTCGTGATGGGCGGCAATTTCGTGATCGGGGTGATCGTCTTCACCATCCTGATCATCGTGAATTTCGTCGTCATCACCAAGGGTTCCGGCCGCATCGCCGAAGTCGCGGCGCGCTTTGCGCTCGACGCCATGCCCGGCAAGCAGATGGCGATCGACGCCGATCTCGGCGCCGGCCTGATCGACCAGGATGTCGCCAAGGTCCGGCGCAAGGCACTGGAAGACGAGGCGAACTTCTTCGGTTCGATGGACGGTGCCTCGAAGTTCGTGCGTGGCGATGCCATCGCGGCGCTGCTGATCACCTTCATCAACGTGCTCGGCGGCATCATCATTGGCGTCGCGCAGCAGGGCATGAGCTTCGGCGCGGCCGCCCACAACTACACGATGCTGACCGTCGGCGACGGGCTGGTCAGCCAGATTCCGGCGCTGATCGTCTCGACGGCGGCGGGCTTGCTGGTCTCGAAATCGGGCGTACGCGGCGCCGCCGACAAGGCGCTCGGCAAGCAGCTCTCCGGCTATCCGAAGGCGCTCGGCATGTCGGCGGCGGTGATGCTGCTGATCGCGGTGCTGCCCGGCATCCCGATGTTCCCGTTTCTTCTGCTCGCGGGCGGCTCGGGGTGGCTTGCGTGGCATTTTGGCAAGCTCGCCAAGGCCAAGGAGGTCGAGGTCGCCGATGCCGCGCAGGCCGCCTCGCCGCTGCAGGCCGACGGCACGCCGAAGGAAGAGACGCTGAACGACCTGCTCAAGCTCGACGAGCTCAAGATCGAGATCGGCTACGGCTTGCTGCCCCTGGTCAATTCGGCCGGCGGGCAGGATCGCCTGACCGACCAGGTGCGTGCGCTGCGCCGGCAACTTGCCGCCGAACTCGGCTTCGTCATGCCGGCGGTCCGCATCGTCGACAACGTCCAGCTCGAGGCGAACCACTACTACATCAAGATCAAGGAGATCGATGCGGGCCACGGCATCGTCTACGCCGGCCAGTACATGGCGATGGACCCGATGGGCGGCAGCGTGAACCTGCCGGGCCACAATGTCCTGGAGCCGACCTTCGGCCTGCCCGCGACCTGGATCGATGGCGCCCTTCAGGACGAGGCGCAGTTGCGCGGCTTCACGGTGGTCGATGCGGCAACCGTGATCTCGACGCATCTGACCGAGGTGCTCAAGTCGCACATGCCGGAGCTGCTCTCGCACGGCGAGGTCCAGAAGCTGCTGCGCGAACTGCCCAAGGACCATGCCGACCTGGTCAAGGAGATCGTGCCGAGCCTGATCTCGACCACCGGCATCCAGCGCGTGCTGCAGCTCCTCTTGTCCGAGCGCATCTCGATCCGCGACCTCGCCACCATCGTCGAGGGCATCGCCGAGGCCGCGGGCGGCCTCAAGAACCCGCGCGACATCGCCGAGCATGTCCGCATGCGGCTCGCCCGCCAGATCTGCGCCCAGTTCTCGAACATGCAGGGCAACCTGCCGATCATCACGCTCTCGCCGGCCTGGGAAAGCGTCTTTGCCGAATCGATCATCGGCCAGGGAGAGGACCGTCATCTCGCGATGCAGCCCTCGCGGCTGCAGGAGTTCGTGCATCAGGTTCGCGAGAAGTTCGAGGACGCGGCCCGCATCGGCGAAATGCCGGCTCTCGTCACCTCCGGCATGGCTCGGCCCTTCGTACGCCAGATTGTCGAGCGCTTCCGGCGCGAGACGCCGGTGCTCTCGCAGGCGGAGATCCACCCGCGCGTGCGACTGAAGACGGTCGGCACGGTCTGACGCCGTCCAGTTTCCACGGGGCGTCGATGCCCGCGGCGCAATGGCGAGGCCCGCCGCCTTTGCCTATGAGGGCGCCATGAGCCGCAACGCCGCCCTCTTCGCCCTTCTCTGCCTGGTCTGGGGGCTGACCTTTCTTCCGGTCAGGATCGCCTCCGAGCATGCCTCGCCGCTGCTGCTGGCTTCGGCCCGCTTTGTCGTCGCCGGCGTGCTGCTGCTCGCCTGGGCCGGACGCGACGTATTCCGGGTGCCGCGCGCGGCCTGGCCGCGCCTGATCGGCACATCGCTGCTCGTCAACACGGCCAATTACGCCTTCCTGTTCTGGGGGGCGGCCCATGCATCCTCAGGACTCTCGGCGATCGTCAACATGGCGACGATCCCGATCTGGACGCTGCTCGCCAGCCGTGCCCTCGAGGGGCAGAAGATCACCAAACGGCGCGTATTGGCGATCGCGCTCGGCACGGCCGGGCTTGGCCTGCTCTTCGCGCAGCGCATCTTCGGCGGCGCCGGCGCACCGGGCGATGCGCTGGAAGCCTGGGGGCTGGCTTCGGTCGCCTTCGGCACGCTGTGCTACTGCGTGGGGGCCGTTCTGAGTCGACCGATCGCGGGGACGATGCCGACGCTGACGCTGGCGAGCTGGCAGACGACGCTCGGCGCCCTTGGGCTGGTCGCCGCGACGCTCGCGCTGGAACCGATCGGACCAGGCGACCTCTCGGCCCTGCTGCGCTGGCCGGTCGCGCCGGCGATCGGGTTCCTGGTCGTGGCGGGCTCGCTCGTCGGATTCACGATCTATATCCGGCTGCTGCGCGACTGGGGGGCGTTCGGGGCCGGGCTCTATGCCTTCGTCAGCCCCGTCATCGCGGTCGTCGCCGGCGTGCTGCTGCTGGGCGAACCCTTTGGGCCCGGCGAGGCGGCCGGCGCGCTGATGATGTTCGCAGCAGCCGCGATCGCGCTCAGGCGATAATGCCGCCGACGCTCATGGCGGCGGTGCGATGCGGGTGTGGCGCTTGAGCTGGTCGCGCTCGAAGGCGAGCACCACCGGCAACGAGATCACCAGCGGCAGGATGAGATAGAACATCCGCCAGACCAGCAGCGCGGCGAAGACGGCCGGCGCCGGCATGCCCGGCATCACCGCCAGGAAGACCGCCTCCATCACGCCGACGCCGCCGGGCACCTGGCTGAGAAGCCCGGCCGAGAAGGAGAGCAGGAAGGCGCCGAGCACGATCAGGAAGCCTGGATTGCCCTGCTCGGGCAGGGCGAAATAGATGATGCCGGCGGCGCCGGCGAGCTCCAGCGGGGCCGCGAGATACTGCCGGGCCACGATCGGCAGCCGCGGATAGATGATCTCGAACTTGCCGATCCGGAACGGCTTGAACTTGAGCCAGGAGCCGATGGTGTAGAGCGCGACGAAGCCGAGCATGCCGGCTCCGATCAGCCGCGCGGTGCCGTCGCCGATCCGGAACCAGCTCGAGAGCCGCCCGAGCGGGCGCAGGATCTCGGGCTCGTAGATCAGCACCAGCCCCATCAGCAGGATCGTGCCGAAAGCGAAGGTGAAGGAGCACAAAGCCACCAGCACCGCGACCTCGCCGGCCGTCAGCCCTTTTGCCGTATAGGCGCGATAGCGCACCATGCCGCCCGAGAAGACCGAGGCGCCGATATTGTGCGACAGCGCATAGGTCACGAAGGAACACAGCGAGATGTAGAACCAGGAGATGCCCTTCTCCTTGCCGATATGGATGAGGGCGATGCGGTCGTACCAGGCCAGCGCCGCATAGGCGACAAGGGTCGCCAAGCCAGCGTGGAAGAAGGCTTCGGTCGGAATGACCGCGATCTTCTGGCCGATGCGGCTGGCGACGATGCGCAGATTGTCCCAGAAGCTGCCCTGTTCGAGCAGGGCCTCGATGGCGGCGTCCGTACCGGCTTCGGCCTTGAGCTTGTCCCAGAGCAGATCGACTGACCAGACGACCGCGACGAGTCCGATGATCGGCCAGAGATAGTCGAGATAGCGTTTCATGAGACCCGCGGGCTGCGAGGAGGCTTGTGCCAGGGAAGGCTTGGGGCAAAGGCAGGGCGCGCGAGCCCGCCCGAAAGCGGAGCGCACACCGTCGCCTGTGTGCCAGCGGGCCGACACAAGGGCAAGCGGCGTCACCGCCGCTTGCCCGCGATAGGACCGGCTATTTGCCGTTCTTCTTCAACCATTCGCGCATCATCGCGATTTCCTTCTCCTGGTCGGCGATGATGCCGGTCGCGAGCTTCTTCAGCTCGGGGTCCGTGCCATGGGCGAGCATGACCTTCGCCATGTCGATCGCGCCCTGGTGATGCGGGATCATGCCACGCACGAAATCGGCATCGGCATCGCCGGTGAACGCGATGTCCATGTCCTTGTGCATCCTGGTGTTGGCGGCCCTGTAGGCCGTGGTCGCGGCGCTGTCGCGGGCTGCGGCGGCCGGGGCACCATGGCCGGAATGGCCCTGGTGCTGCTGGGCGGTGGCGCCAAGGCTTAGCGTGCCAAGCGCGAGCGTGCCGAGGATGGCGGTGGATAGCAGGCGATTCATCGGATTGTCCTTGGTTTGCGAGACGGCGCAGCGCCGGCCGCTCGGGCCTGGCGAAACCGCTCGTCGAGATCGGTCCGTTTCAAATGATGCTTCGATCCAGCGCGCGTCGCGGCGGTCGCTCGGCTGGCTCCGGCATGGCCTCAGTGAGCGCCAGAACCTGTGCCGGCGACAGAAGCTGCCAACGCGTCGTCAGGGTCTTATCATCGAGTACTGGCACCGAACCGAGCAGCCCGCAGCCGAGAATGCAGCAGGAGGGCATCGACGGGCTGGCCTTGCCGGACTTGCTGTCATCCTCATGACAGGGCGTCGGCGTTTGCTGCCGGTGAGTGGCGTGAGAGCCGTGGGATGTCGCCATGGCTGACGATGGCGCGGAGTTGCTGGCATGGAAGGCGGAGGCGGCGAGCGTCGCATGCGGCAGGACGGCCAGCAGCATCACCGCCAGCGCCGCGACGAGGCGCAGCAGCGCAAGGCGGTCGTGCGGCCTGACCGATATCGAAGGAATGCCATGCTTCATCGCATCATGATCTTTCGACCGCGATCATGTCATGATCGCGGCATGGCGTTTCGCCTCCATGTTGATTCCCGATACCTGCCCGATTCCTGAAGATGACGCGATGACATCGACCCTGACCATCAGCCTCACCGGCACGACGGACCTGCCGTCCGGCAAGATCGCCGCGATCGTGACCTCGCTCGAGATGACGGCGCCGCCGCCGGTCCGGCCCGACCCGCCGGGCGTCGAAGCTTTCACGCTCCAGCGCATCGGCGCGCCGGAAGTCTCACGCTACCTCGCGTTCTATCGCCGGATCGGAGAGCGCTGGATGTGGTTCAGCCGGCTGGTCAAGCCGGTAGCGGAGGTCGAGGCGATTCTGGCCGACGCGGACGTCGAGACCTTTCTTGTGCGTCACGAGGGCACCGATGTCGGCCTGCTGGAACTGGATTTCCGGGTGGCAGGAGAGGCCGAACTCGCCTTCTTCGGCCTCGACGAGAGCGTGCTCGGCAAAGGGGCGGGGCGCTGGCTGATGAACCGCGCGCTGGCGCTCGCCTGGGGCAAGCCGATCTCGCGCTTCTGGGTCCACACCTGCACGCTCGACCACCAGGGCGCGCCGGAATTCTACCAGCGCTCCGGCTTCGTGGTGTTCAAGCGGGGCATCGAGGTCGATGACGATCCGCGGCTGACGGGCAAGATGCGGGCGGATTGTGTGCCGCATCATCCGGTCATTCGATAGGGGGGCGGTCCTTTTAGAGAGCGGTTCGGAGGGCTCCACTGGTCGCGAAACTGGAAGCCGCCGTCGACGTGTATGAGGGCGCAAAATGGATCTCCACATCATCGTTTCCGGCCTGGTTCAAGGTGTTGGTTATCGGCAATGGCTGTGCGGGCGCGCGCTTGCCTCAGGCGTGACAGGTTGGGTGCGGAATCGGGCCGACGGAACGGTGGAAGCCATACTTTCCGGGCCATCTGAGATCGTCGAGAGGTTGGTTGCCGAAGCGATGAAGGGGCCACGGGGCGCCAGGGTCGACGACATCCGCCGGCGTGAGGCCGAGGCCTCGCTGTTGGATCAAACCCGCGAGGCGTTCTTCATCGCTCCCAGCACCTGACAGGCTGCGCGCGAGGCCTGCACCTTGGGTTGCCCAGCCATCGGAAACGGCCTCATTTCCAGGAATGCTGATCGCGGCCTACAGAGCGGCCCCGGCAACGTTCAGCTATCCGCCGGGATCCGGCCTACATCATGAGCTTCACCGGCTGGCGCAGGATCGTTTTGAGTTTGGCCGCTTGGGTCCTGCGCGGATCGCTCAGATAGATCTCGTGATGCGGGCCGTTGAAGGCCATGCGCTTGCTCGGCATAACCTCATCATGAAGCCGGGTCAGGACGGGGCCCTCCTCGTCATAGCTGCCCACATGCAGGGTCTGGAGAGACAGCCCCTCGGCGAAGAGTTCGAGGCGCAGGCTCTGCGGGGGCTGGCCAAGCTTCGCGCCCGTCTTGGCCACAGCATTCTCGAAGATGCCACGGCTGACGAAATCGGGGACCATGATCATCATCGTCCAGCGCCACCGGTCCTTCTCGCGCGCAATGAAGCTGTTGGGATCGTCGGCCCACCACAATCCTTCCAGCGGCGGCACCACATAATCCTTGCCGAGTGTCGACTTCGCCGCGAACTTCACACCATAGCTGACTCCGTAGAGCCATTCGACCGCCGCACGATAAGTCGGAGTGGTGTTGGGGTCGCCTTCACCGTCCACCTTGACGAACAGCATCTGCGGAACTTCGATCGATACGAACTCCCCGGCGGGCGGTTGATAAAGCTGCTTGAGGGTCTTTCTGAAATCGATCTTCATCATCCTCCCCCGGTCGTTCGCGCCACCTTCACCCTGCCGAGACATTCGCCGCGTCGCTGCCTGACGTCTGCCGCCCAACAGAAAAGCCCGCCGGACGAACCGACGGGCCTCTCATTGCGCGGTGCGGATCGCGTGCCGGCTCAGGCGCGCGGGCGCAGGCCGATCGAATCCATCATCGCCTGGTCGCGGGCGGCTTCGGCGGCGCGCTCGGTCGCCCGCTCGCGGTCGTCGAGAATCTCGACCTTCTTCATGTCCTCGAAGGCTTCCTGAAGCTCGGCCTTGGCGTCGTCGAGCTGGCCCTTCAGATTGTCGGCGGACTGCCGGAGATTGTCGCGGCGGCCGAGCGCGGCCTTGGCATAGGTCGGGTAGGCGAAATGGGCGGGATCGGAAATGCCGGCCCGCGTTTCCTCGCTCTGGATCTCGCGGTCCAGATCGGTCGCCATGCGGTGAAAATCCGCGATCATCATCTCGATCTGGCTTACCCGGCGGCGTTTTTCGTCCACCTGGAAGCGTTTGAGACGCAGAAGGGTCTCTCGCGACTTCATGTCGTTTCCAACTCCTGATTACGCATTGGCCTGGCACCGACCCCTCGGCGCGCGACCGGAACTCCATACCGCGAGACAAAAAGCACCATGGGGCAAGGAGGTTGACCGTTCCTTACCAAAGAGCGCCGCTTTTGATGCATGGTCCGACGGCGCCGGTGCTGCTGACGCGCGCCGTCGCAGCAGTCTAGTAGCTCTGTCATTGCAACAGATTTTCAGCGTCATCCTGCGCCCTTCGTGGACATTCTCCCTTGCCAGCCTTTCCGCGCCTTCCGGAACATGGACTGCTGATCTGCGGCCTCGTGGTCACGCGCATCATCGGCTGGGGCTCGACCTTCTATGCCCTCTCCGTGCTGGCGCGCGACATCCAGCGCGATCTCGGGCTCGATGTCACCGTGGTGTTCGGCGGCATCACCGTGCTCCTGGTGATCGGGGCCGCGCTCGCGCCCGCCGTCGGCCGCCATCTCGACCGCGAGGGTACGCGCCGGGCGATGTGCATCGGCGCCGTGGTCTGCGCGCTCGGGCTGGCGCTGCTGGGCGCGGCGCAGGGGCCGGTGAGCTATCTGGCGAGCTGGGTCGTCATCGGGATCGGCCATGCCTTCTCGCTGGCGAATGTCGGCAGCGTCACCGTCGCCCATCTGATGGGGCCGCGCACCCGCCGGGTCATTGGCTTGATGATGCTCGCGACGGGGCTCTCCTCGGCCGTGTTCTGGCCGCTCGCGGCGCTTATGTCCGAGGCTTATGGCTGGCGGGCGACCTGGTTTGCCTTCGCTGCGATGCAGATCTTCATCGTCCTGCCGATCTATGCCGCGGTGCCGCGCCGCCGGTTCCCTGCCACTGCGGCCACTGCGACCACTGCGACACCATCGCCCATGGAGAGCGATGATGGGCGCGTCTCGCCTGCGCATCGCCGCGCGGCCTTCTGGCTGGTCGCCGTCGCGTTCTCCGCGAGCGGGCTGGTGTCCTGGGGGCTGCCGCTGCATCTGATCGACCTGTTGCGGAACGCCGGCATCGGCGAGGCCGAGGCGGTCGGCATCGCAGCGCTGAGCGGGCCGGCGACGCTGTTGGCACGGCTGGTCGATGCGACGGTCGGGGACAGGCTGCCGGTCGAGCGGACCGCGCTGGCGGGGTTGGTGCTGGGGCCGCTGTCGTGCTTCCTGCTGGTGCTGGCGCCGGGTTCGCCGATCGCTGCGGCGGGCTTCGTGATCTGCTTCAGCGCGGCGATGGGCGTGATCTCGGTTGCGCGCGCCACGCTGCCGCTGGCGCTGTTCGGCCGCGGCGGCCTTGGTGCCATGCTCGGCCGGCTGACCGTGCCGCAGAATCTCGCCTTCGCCGCGGCGCCCTTGCTCTTTGCGGTGATGATCGAACGGTTCGGGCGGGATCTGGCGCTGATCGGATCGGCGGCGATCCAGCTTGTCGCGCTGCTGGCCATGCTGGCGCTGGTGCGCCTGCTGGCGCTGGTGCGCCTGCTGGCGCGGCCTTGAGGATCAGCTATTCATGATCGCGGCGAGCCGGGCATAGCAGTCCGGCAGGCTGGTCGCATCGTCCTTGGCCTGTTTCAGGAAGTCCTCGAGCGCCGGATTGAGGCGGATCGCCTCGTCGACCTCGGCAGAGGCGCCCTGCCGATAGGCGCCGAGGCGAATCAACTCCTCCATATCGGCATAGGTCGCGAGCGTGGCGCGCGCCTTCTGTACGATAGGGTAGAAGGCCGGGTCGCAAGAGCGCGGCATCGTGCGCGAGACCGATTTCAGGACGTTGATCGCGGGATAGCGGCCGCGTTCGGCGATCGAGCGTTCCATCACGATATGGCCGTCGAGGATGCCGCGCACCGCGTCGGCGACGGGTTCGTCATGGTCGCCGCCGTCCACGAGCACGGTGAACAGCCCGGTGATGGCGCCGTCGCCGATGCCCGGGCCGGCGCGTTCGAGCAGGCGCGGCAGTTCGGCAAAGACCGTCGGCGTGTAGCCCTTGGTGGTCGGCGGTTCGCCTGCGGCGAGGCCGATCTCGCGCATCGCCATGGCAAAGCGCGTCACCGAATCCATCAGGCACATCACCTGCTTGCCCTGGTCGCGGAAATATTCGGCGATGGTGAGCGTCGTCATGGCGGCCTGCTTGCGCATCAGGGCCGGTTCGTCGGAGGTCGCGACGACGACGACGGAGCGGGCGAGACCCTGCGGCCCGAGATCGTCCTGAAGGAACTCCTGGACCTCGCGACCGCGCTCGCCGACGAGGCCGATGACGTTGACGTCGGCGCGGGCATAGCGCGCCAGCATCGAGAGCAGCACGGACTTGCCGACGCCGGACCCGGCGAAGATGCCCATGCGCTGGCCAAGGCAGCAGGTCAGGAAGGCGTTGAGCGCGCGCACGCCGAGATCGAGCGGCCGGCCGACGCGACGGCGTGAATGCGCCGGCGGCGGGTCGTTGCGGAAGGTGAACAGCTCCTCGCCCTGCGGCAAGGGCGGGCCGCCATCGACGGGGCGACCCAGCGCATCGACGACGCGTCCGAGCCAGGCCGATGTCGGCCTGATGCCGGGCGGCGCCTTGTCGACATAAGCCGGGCAGCCGCGGCGCACGCCGTCAAGCCCGCCATAGGGCATCACCAGCGCCTTTTCGCCGGAAAAGCCGATGACCTCGCAGGGCACACGGCTGCCCGGCGCGATCTCGATCTCAACGCGGCCGCCCAGGCTCATCGCGCCGATCGGCCCTGCAACTTCGACGAGGAGCCCGCGCACCGCGATCACGCGGCCATAGACCGTTACGGAGTCGAGCCCGGCGATCGTCGAGGCGAGGCCGGAGAGGCGATCATGGCCGTGCGCGGCGCTGTTCATAACGGCTTCCGTAAACCTTTCATTTACCCGAGTGATTAACACTGTGTTTCGAGGCTGCGTCGCGGTTCGGGGTCATTTCGACCCGGTTGCACGAAGCGGTCTCCGCGAAAGGCAATTTCGCGGGCGAATAGCGAAACGATCCGTGTCAAATTCGACTCACCTCGACAAGGATCGTTCACTTTCTCCCAGGAAGCGCTTGCGCACGGGAATCACGGTTTGTTAACCATTTCCTCGTAGCGTGTCGCGTGGCGTTTCATCAGGCAAGTACGTCGTCGTCCAGAGCCGTGGGGGTTCGGGCGAGAAGAGCGGTCAGCTTGCCTGCGGGCGAAATTGGGGACGTGGACATGCGGGTTCTGCTGATCGAGGACGATAGCGCAACCGCTCAGAGCATCGAACTCATGCTCAAATCGGAAAGCTTCAACGTCTACACCACCGATCTCGGTGAGGAAGGCGTCGATCTCGGCAAGCTCTACGATTACGATATCATCCTGCTCGACCTGAACCTGCCCGACATGTCCGGCTACGAGGTTCTGCGCTCGCTTCGCGTCGCCAAGGTCAAGACGCCGATCCTGATCCTGTCGGGCCTCGCCGGCATCGAGGACAAGGTCAAGGGCCTGGGCTTCGGCGCCGACGACTACCTGACCAAGCCGTTCCACAAGGACGAACTCGTCGCCCGCATCCACGCCATCGTGCGCCGGTCCAAGGGCCACGCCCAGTCGGTCATCACGACGGGCGACCTCGTCGTCAATCTCGACACCAAGACCGTGGAAGTCGACGCCGCCCGCGTCCATCTCACCGGCAAGGAATACCAGATGCTGGAGCTGCTCTCGCTCCGCAAGGGCACGACCCTGACCAAGGAAATGTTCCTGAACCACCTCTATGGCGGCATGGACGAGCCCGAACTCAAGATCATCGACGTCTTCATCTGCAAGCTGCGCAAGAAGCTGGCGAATGCATCGGACGGCAAGAACTACATCGAGACGGTCTGGGGCCGCGGCTATGTGCTGCGCGAGCCGTCCGAGGTCGAGGAACGCATCCCGGCCTGAGGTCGGAGGGAACGTCCGTCACAAGGCGGTCACGTTCCGATGTCATGAAGATCGCGGCCTGATCGTCGGATGTACACGACAGGTCGACGGGGACCCCGCCGAGAGGCGGGGTTTTTGTTTGTGGAGAGCGCGGCAGCCGGGGGCGGGCCGCTGCGCGTCATTCCCGTCATTGCGAGAAGCGTCAGCGACGAAGCAATCCAGGGGCGGCCACGCTCTACGCCCTCCTGGATTGCTTCGCTGCGCTCGCAATGACGGCAACGGAAACGATCCAGTCTGATCGGAAAAGCGTTCTAGAACCGGGCGCCGCCCTGGGCGAGACGGGGTTCCAGAGGCAGGGAGATGCTCGCTGCCTGGGCCTGGGCCGAGTGCCGGTCGCGGTAGACGCCGCGATGCTTGCCGTCGGGGACGATCGTGGTGGAAATCCCGATGACAGTCTCGGCAGCCCCCAGAATGACCGCCCCCTCCGGCGCCAGGCGCGGAGCGAGCAGGCCCAGCACCTTCGCCTTGGTCGGGACATCGAAATAGATCAGCACGTTGCGGCAGAAGATCACGTCGAACTGGCCGAGATGGCCGTTGGAATCGAGCAGGTTGTGCGGCTTCAGCTCGACCATCGCGCGCAGCCGCTCCGAAACCTGCCACTTGTCGCCATTCTGGTGGAAGTGCTTCAGCAGCATCTGGATCGGCAGGCCGCGCTGGATCTCGAACTGGCTGTAGAGGCCGGCGCGCGCGCGCTCCAGCACTTCGGCCGAGATGTCGGTGCCGACGATCTGGACTTTCCAGCCAGCCAGTCGGGGCGCCATCTCATCGAGAATCATCGCCAGCGAATAGGCTTCCTGGCCGGTCGAGACCGCCGCACACCAGATGCGCAGCGACCGGCTCGAAGCGTTGGAAGTCAGCTTCTCCGGCAGGATCACATTGCGGAACAGGTCGAACGGCGTGTTGTCGCGAAAGAACAGCGTCTCGTTCGTCGTCATCGCCTCGACGACGGCGTTTTCCAGCGCGGCGTTGCGGCCGTGGCGCAACTGCTCGACGAGTGTCTCGATGCCGTCGATGCCGCGCCGGCGGCAGAGGATGCCGAGCCGGCTCTCCGCCAGGTAGCGCTTCTCGAGGCTGAGCGAGAGGCCCGAGCGCAGATGCAGCAGCAAGCGCAGGAAGTTGAAATCGGCGTCCGTCATGAGAGCTGACCGGCGCGTACGAGGCCGCGAATCGCGGTACCGATGTCGTCCAGCGGAACGACGGCGCTGGCGTGTTGCGCTCGGACGACGGAACCGGGCATGCCCCAGATCGTACTGGTAAATTCGTCCTGGGCGATCACGGCCGCACCGGACCGGCGCAGCGCGCCGGCGCCCTCCGTGCCATCGGCGCCCATGCCGGTCAGCACGACGCCGAGCGCGGCGGGGCCGAGATGGCGTGCAGCGTCGTTGAACAGCACATCCACGGCGGGGCGGCAGAAGCGCACCGGTGGGGCGTCGCTGATGCTCGCGGCGATATGGCCGAGCCGGCGGTCGATGCCGAGATGGCGTCCGCCGGGCGCGATATAGATCGTGCCGCGGGCGAGGCGCTCGCCGTCGAAGGGTTCGCGCGCGGGAATGCCGATATAGCCGGCGATCTGCTCGGCGAAGGAGGCGGTAAAAAGCGGAGGCATGTGCTGGACGACGATCGTGGTCAGGTCCTGCAGGGCATCGCCAATGTCGAAAAGCACCCTGGCCACGGCGCGCGGGCCGCCGGTGGAGGCGCCGATGACGAGATAGCGCGGCACGACAGAAACGAGCTGGCGCAGGCTGGTCGGGCCTGCCGGCGTGAAATCGACATCAATGTCCGGGGGCAGGGCGCCCGGCCGCACACGGGTCTGCGCGATGTTTCCGAGCTTGAGCAGGAACTCGCTGCGGAAATCGAGGGACAGCGTCAGGCCGCTGCGGCTGTCGGGCTTGGAGACGACGTCCATGGCGCCCTTGGTCATGCATTCGAGCGCGATGCGCGTGTTGCGCTCGGTCAGCGTCGTTGCCAGCAGGATACCGGTATTGGGGCTTTCCTTGAGGATCTGGGGCAGGGCGGTCGCGCCATCGACGCCCGGCATGTCGAGGTCGAGGACCATCACGTCGGGCTTGAAGCGCCCTGCATGGGCAACCGCGGTCTCGCCGTCGCCGGCGACGGCCACGAGATGAAACTGTCCGCTTTCACCAAGCCAGCGGGCGAAAAGGCCGCGCACGACGACCGAATCGTCGGCGATCACGACCGTCTTGTGCCTCTGCGCGACTGCCGGCGAGGGGCTGCTCATGCGTCACACATTCCGCTGCACTGCCTGCCGCTGCACGGCCCGCTCGATTTCGACCTGACCGGCAGCGCCCGAGGGACCGCCCCATGGGGCGGTCCGGCATCCGGTGCTGCCGCGGCTGGGGTTCAAAGCAGTCCGACCTGATGGAACTTGGAGGCGACGATCTCCTTGTCGAACGGCTTCATGATGTATTCGTCGGCACCCGCATGCATGGCCCGCGCAATATGGGCGATGTCGTTCTCCGTGGTGCAGAAGACGACCTTGGGGCGCTTGCCGCCGGGCATCTGACGCAGCGTGCGCAGGAAGTCGTAGCCGTCCATGATCGGCATGTTCCAGTCGAGCAGCACGGCGTCGGGCATCTCGCCCTTGCAGGAATCGATGGCGCGCGCGCCGTCCTCCGCTTCCGTGATACGGAACTGAAGACCCTCGAGGATGCGCCGGGCGACCTTGCGGATCACGGCCGAGTCATCGACGACGAGACAATATTTCATAGGTCAATCTCCAGATCGGTGCGGCGGCGCTCAGGCTGCGGCATCCAACTCAAGTGCGAGGATGGCGTCGACGTCGAGAACGACGAGCAGGCGGTCTTCGAGGCGATGTACGCCGGTGGCGAGGGCCGCCCAATTGCGGTCCAGATGGACGGGGCTCGGTTCAAAGGTCGATTGATCCAGCCGCATGACCTCTCCGACGGCATCGACGATCAGCGCATAGGCCTCGCCCCCATGGTCGATGCCGACAGCAACCAGTTCCGTCTTGCCTTCGCGATCTTGCCTGGGGGTGACCGGTCGGCCGAGGCGCCGACGCAGGCAGATCGCGGTGACGATGCGGCCGCGCAGATTGAGCAGGCCGATGATCTCGGAGGGTGCTCGTGGCACGACCGTGATGCGATTGGTGATGAACACGTCATGCACGCGCCCGATCGGCAGGCCGAGAATCTGGTCGCCGATCATCACGGTGACATAGTCGAGCGATTCGAAGGTGCCCACGGTCGTGTCGCTCACCGGGCGGCGGCCTGCCTGGTGACGCGTGTCCGTCTGGTGAAATGTCATGCCGCCTCCCTGATGCCGGGGCGACGTTCCGCCAGTTCGCCGAGCAGAGCCCGCCGATCGAACTTGGCGACGACCTCGTCGATCCGAGCCTGGCCGGCGCGCATATGGAGATCGGGCGTCACCAGCGCCGTCATGCCGATGAGGCGAAGGCGGTCGCCATCGGGACCGACGCGGAGCGCCGCGGCGAAGGCAAACGCGCCGTCGATGTCGCCGTCGATGTCGACCAGGACCGTGTCGATCGCCCCGTCCGCCAGCTGCTGATGCGCCGACTCGAAGCTGGTGGCGACGGCGATGCGGTGTCCCGATGCCTTCAGCACCGGCGTCAGCATGTCCCGCAGGAAGGCGGAGGGCTCGACGAGCAGGATCTGCGCCGCTGCCGAGGGGTCGAGGCGGTCGACTCCGGCATGGCGCCAGCCCCTTTCGTGCATCGGCAGGTAGTGGGCGAGGTCGACGATGTCCGTGGCACGACCGCGGATCATCGCCGAGCCGACGATGCCGCGGTCCTGCGCAGTCGCCATCTCGATGTCCAAGACCTCGTCGACAATATCGACGATCGCGTCGACGGCCAGCGCGACCGTCATCTCGCCCTCGGAGATGATGACCAGCGGCTGCAGCCCTTCGCTGCGCAGCCTTGTCTCGCCGACGGGAACGACCGGGACCAGCCGGTTGCGATAATGCAGCAGCGTGCGGCCGCTGCCGTTCTCGAACAGCGCGGCATCGACCTCTTCGAGGCGCGTGACGAGGGAGAGCGGAACGGCCCGGACGCCATCGGAGCCGGTCTTGAACACCAGCACGGTGGTCTTCTCGGTCGCCGGCACCGCGGTCGCCGCGTGTGCCTCGGCGTGAAACGCGTCGCCTGCTCCCGCGGCGCCGACCAGGCCGGCGATGCCGTTGGGATCGACGATCAGCACGACGGCGCCATCGCCCAGGATCGTATTTCCGGAGAAGATCGGGATGTGCCGAAGCTTGCTCGACATCGGCTTGACGACGATTTCCTCGGTGTGGAAGACGCCGTCGACCAGGATGCCGAACTGCCGCTCGCCAATCTGCGTGACGACGATGAAGCCGTCTTCGCGTGGCGGTCCGTCGGCGCCCATCAGGCTCGACAGCGCGATGATCGGCAGCAGGCGACCGCGCAGGCGCAGGATCGGCGCTCCGTTGATCTCCTCGATGCGGTGATCGGCGCCGGCCTTCACCCGGACGAGTTCGCGGACCACGATCTGGGGGATGGCGAAACGCTGGTCGCCCGCAACGACGATCAGCGCCGCCACGATGGCCAGCGTGAGCGGGATCTTGATCGTGATCGTGGTGCCGAGGCCCGGTTTGCTGACGATGTCGATCAGGCCGCCGATGGCATCGACATTGACCTTGACCACGTCCATGCCGACGCCGCGTCCCGAGATCGCGGTGATGCTGTCGGCGGTCGAGAAGCCTGGATGGAAGATGAAGCGGCTGACCTGGGCGTCGGTCATGCGCTCGGTCTCGGCCTCGGTGGCGAGACCGCGCTGGATCGTCTTGCGCCGGATGCGCTCGATATCGAGGCCGCGACCGTCATCGGAGACCAGGATGGTGACCGAGCCACCCTCGTGATAGGCGGCGAGGCGGATCGTGCCATGCTCGGCCTTGCCGGTGGCCAGGCGCTCGGCCGGTGCCTCGATCGCATGGTCGGCACAATTGCGGACCATGTGCATCAGCGGATCCTTGATCAGGTCGAGGATCTGCCGGTCGAGCTCGGTATCGGCACCTTCGGTGACCAGTTCGATCCGCTTGCCGAGCTCGGCGCCGAGATCGCGCACGATGCGGGGCAGTTTCGACCAGGCATTGCCGATGGGCTGCATGCGCGTCTTCATGACGCCGTCCTGCAACTCGGCCGTGATCAGCGAAAGGCGCTGCAGCGGCGCTTTCAGGCCGGTGTCGTCCTGCTTGCGCGAGATTTCGAGAAGCTGGTTGCGCGTCAGAACGAGTTCCGAGACCATCGTCATCAGATGCTCGATGGTGTCGACATTGACGCGTAGCGTGGCGGGGCCGGTCGGCCGGTTCTCGCGGATGGCGGTGTCGTCGCCATGCTCGACGGCGTCGGCCTGTTCGATGCGCCCGTCGCGGCCGCGCTGCGGTCCCGGCGCATTGCGGAAGACGAGATCGAGCCCGTCCTCGGTCGGCGTCTCCGAAGCGGGACCGGCGTGGCGGGCGAGATAGGCCGCGACGGGGTCGGCGGCATCGCCCATCGGCGGTTGCTTCCGCTCCAGCTCGGCCTTCGCATGATCCGCCAGGATGTGGAGTTCGCGGATCAGGTTCTCGTCATTGCCGGGCGGCTCCTCGCCCTTCTCGGCGAGTTCGGACAGGATGTCCTTGACGCGGTCGATCGTCTCGAGAATGGCGGTGACCGCGACGGCGCTGACGCTGGCGCCATCGCGGAACTGCCCGATCACGGATTCCGCGGCATGGGTCAAAGCCTCCAGCCGTGGCAGGCCGATGAAGCCGCAGGTGCCTTTGACGGTGTGGACCAGCCGGAAGATGTTGCGCAGGATGTCGCGGTTGTTCGGCTCCTGCTCGAAGCGCACGAGTTCCCGATCGACCGTATCGAGATTCTCGCCGGTCTCGGTCAGGAACTCTTGCAGCAAGTCGTCCATGCAGGGGACCACCACTCAACGCGACAACACACTGCAGGGAGCTAAGCAGCAGAAGGGTTTATGATCGGTTGAGATTATCGCGACGGCCGCCGTTATTCGGCGGCACGCTGCCTTATGAGGCCTTGCCGGCCGTGATCGTAACGGTGTCGCCCTCGATCGCGAAGGTGATGGCCATGCCGGCGGCGCGGGCGACCATCCCGGTATAGAGCGGCTGGACGGCGTGGGCGTCGATCGTCCCGGTTTCGGAGCGGCCGGCGATCAGCTCTTCGACATGGGCCGGGATGCGCGCATGCGAGCCCGTCGCACTGATCGTGAAGCTGCCCTGCTCGCCTTCGACGGTGGCGCGCGAGACCAACTTGCCGCCGCGCGGCACGGCCTGCGCGGCGAGGACCAGCAGGTTCAGCAGCAGCTTGACCTGGTTCTTCGGCAGCAGGGCGCGCGGCGCTTCCCAGTCGAGCGAGAGCTTTTCGTCGTTGAGGAAGCCGTTGGCAACGTTGCCGGCGTCGCCGAGATCGATCATCGCGCCGGCCGAGCCGGCGGCGCCGAAAGCGAGCCTGGCGAACTGCAACCGCGCCGAAGCGTTGCGCGCGCTCTTCTTGATGAGTTCGAGCGCGAAGTCGCGCATCGAGGGATCGTCTTCCTCCAGCACCTCCAGCGCGTTGACAATGGCGCCGACCGGGCTGATCACGTCATGGCAGACGCGGCTGCAAAGGAGCGCGGCCAGATCGAGCGGCTCGAGCGAGATGGCGGTCATGGGTATGTCCTGGGGTCATTGCTGCGTGGCGCTCGCGGCGGACTGAGCGCCGTTCTCATGAGATATGGTGGCATCTTGGTTTTCATGTGGTTAAGCCCCATTTCCCGGCAGGGCGGAACGAAGGACGCGCAGCGGTGACGACGGCCCAGGAGCATGCGCGCCAAGAACCTGCGCACCCGGACGATGCGCGCTTCCGCGATCCGCGTCTCGCCGATTGCAACGATCTGGCGCGGCGGCTGGCGGAAGCGGCACGGCTCAGTGGCGCCGTCCTTCTCGCGATGCGCGCGGCGCGCGATGTGAAGCTCAAACCCGATGGCTCGCCCGTATGCTCAGCCGACATGGCCGCCGACCACATCGCCAAGCGCGAATTGGCGCGGCTCCTGCCGGGCATTCCCGTGATCAGCGAGGAAAGCGTGGCGGATGTGGCGCCGGCGCCCGTCTTCATCCTGCTCGATCCACTCGACGGCACGCGCGAATTCCTGGCCGGGGGGGACAGCTACTGTGTCGCCATCGCCGTGATCTGCGGCGACAGGCCGGTGGCAGGCGCGATCGCCGCTCCGGCGAGCGGCCGGTTGTGGTTCGCCGGTGAGGAGGCTTTCTCGCAGGCTCTGGCGCCGGACGGCTCGACAATGGGTGATGCCTATCGGATCGCGGTGCGCCCGCTGCCGGCGAAGGGGCCGCAGACGTTGGTCAGCCGCTTCCATGGCGATCGGCTGAGCGAGGGCGTCGCCTCCGCAATGGGCTCCATCACCACGGTGCCGGTGTCGTCGGCGGTCAAATTCGGCCTGATCGCATCCGGCGAGGCCGATCTGCATGTGCGCGGCGGCCAGACGATGGAGTGGGACATCGCAGCCGGCGACGCCATCCTCGCTGCCGCAGGGGGGATCATCCTGACGCTCGACGGGGCTCTGCCGCGCTATGGCCGAGCGAACCGCGATTTCCGCAATCCGCCGTTCATCGCGGCCTCGAGCGAGGTCCTGGCGAGGCGTGCGGTCGCGGCAGCCGCGACAATCTGAGCGAGGCGCTCACGTCGCCGGGGTCAGCGGGCGATGCTTTGCGAAACGCCGCCCCAGTTGCCCTCCGCTGTCTTCAGCCGGCTTGCGTCTTCGACGAAGCTGCGACGGTTTTCGGGTGTGCGGAACAGGAACAGCCGTGAACCGATGATGGCGAACTGGCGCGGATCGGTATCGACGGCGCGCCCGTCCGCGACGGCCGATGCGTCGAAACCGGCAAAGGCGGGTTCATAGATCTCCGGCGCATCGCGGAACGCCTCGCGGTTGGCGGCGGAGACGAAACGCCAGACGGCGCCCTGATGGACGATCTCGTAGTCGGGATGCCCGGCCACGGCGCGCTTCTCCAATTGATAGGCGACCGGGTCGTAGCCGCGCAGCGCCAGGCCCGAATGAACGTCGCGCTGCATGGATTCGCTCAGCGACGGCAGTTCGGGCAATCCGGAGGGCAGGCCGGGCGTATCGCCGAAGGCTGGACCATGGACCGCCACGGCCAGCGCGCCCAGCGCGCATAGGGCCATGGAAATCCGATGCTGCCTTGTTGCAGCCTTCATCGCGGGCAAATCCTCAAACCATGCTGCCGGCGGAATCCGAGCCCGCTCTGCAATCTTCACGGGTTGGATACACTTTCGAGGGTATCAAACTGGTTACGGAACTGGTTCGCATTTGCGCGGCATCGCGTCCGGGGTTCGAATTTTATCGGATCGCCCGGGCTCGGCGTCACCCATCCACCGTTCTGGCGAGATCTTTCCGGGCTGTCAGCAGCCCTGGGATCGAGACGTCGGAGCGGACCGTCGGCGCGTGCTGGCGCCCATCCCGGAGACCCATCTCATGACTCAAACCCGCCGTGGCCTCATCAAAAGTGGCCTAGCGATCGCCGCAGCCGGCATGGCCCAGTCGCCGGTGCCCGTGCTGGCCCAGCAATCCTACGGGCAGAGCCGGTCGTTCTCGCAGAACGAACTCGTCACCTCCGGCCACCAGTTCTTCGGCAACGTCTCGCGCGGGCTCGCGCTGGCGGTCGAGGAAGCCGTGCGGCGCTGGGGCGAGCCGAATGGCTATGTGCTCGGCCAGGAAGCAGCGGGCGCCTTCGTCGGCGGACTGCGTTTTGGCGAGGGCACGCTCTTCACCCGCAATGCCGGTGATCGCAAGGTGTTCTGGCAGGGGCCGTCGGTCGGATTCGACTTCGGCGGTGAAGGCGCCCGCACGATGATGCTGGTCTATGGCCTTCCCGCGGTCGAGGCGCTCTACCAGCGCTTCGTCGGCGTCGATGGCTCTGCCTATTTCATCGGCGGCTTTGGCTTCACCGCGTTGGCGGCCGAAGGGGTGACCGTGGTGCCGATCCGCACCGGCGTCGGCTGGCGGCTGGGCGTCAATCTCGGCTATCTGAAGTTCACGCCGCAGGCGACCTGGAATCCCTTCTGAGCGTTTTCGCGAAGGGCGGGGTGGAGATCGCCGCACCGCGGCTGTGATGTCGTGATGACACCCGAAGCAGGCGGGCGCGCGAAAACAGGTTTCCCCTTTCCGTCGCGATGCCCTAACCTGTCGTCCCCCCGGATGTGGAGCCGCACGTCTTGATTGAAGCTGTCATGCTCGTCGCGCTCGGCTTCCTGTCGGCCAGCCTGCTCGCGCTGGCGGCCGTACCGGCGCTGGCGCGACGTGCCGACAGGCTGGCGCGCAAGCGTGCGGAAGCGGCGTTTCCGCTGTCGCTCGCCGAGATCGCCGCAGACCGCGATCACCTGCGCGCCGAACTCGCCTTGCGCGCCCGCACGCTTGAGCAGGAAGCCGAGCGTGGCTTCGCGGCCAAGGCCGGCGCGATGCAGGATCTCGGCCGGCGCGACATGAAGATCGGCGAGCTCGAAGGCACGTTACGCGAGCGCGACGGGCGCATCGTCGGGCTGGAGGGCGACCTCGATACGACGCGTGGCGAGCTGGCGCAAACGCGCGCGGCGCTTGCTCGCGAAACGGCGGCATTGGCCGAGACGGCTGCGGCACTGGACAAGCGGCTCGCCGATCTCGCCGGCGTCGAGGGGACGCTCGCGGAAACGCGCACGGCACTGACGGGTACCAGTTCGGATCTCTCGGCGCGGGATGGCGAATTGTCTCGTGAGCGCGAGACACTCGGCCGCGCCCAGGCGCTTCTGGCTGAGCGCGACGCCGAGCTTGCGAAGCTCAGTCAGGACCATGACCAGCTCCGTGTGGCGCAGGTCGAGGACCGCACGAAGATCATGGTGCTCGAAGGCTCGGGGCGCGATCTCTCCGACAGGCTGACCCTGAAGGAACACGCCTTCGACGCCAGCCAGGCTGGTCTGAAGGCGATGACGGTCGATCGCGACAGCGAGCGGCTGCGGGCCGATGCGCTGGCGGCGCGGGCGGCGCAGGCCGAGGCCGGGCTCGCCGCTGCCGATGCGCGCGCCGTGGCGGCCGGGACCGAGGCGGCGAGGATCCAGGCGCTGCTGGCGCAGGAAACGCAGGCGCTTGGCGAGACAAGTGAAGCGAGGCAGGCGATGGAGCGGGAATTGGCTCAGGCCAAGGCTGCGCTCGAAACGGAGCGGCAGCGCGTGTCGCAGGAGGTCGCGGGTCTGCGCGAAGACCTGCGGGCACGCGAGACGCAGTTGGAGGCGGTGCATGCCGAGGTCCAGACGCTGCATGGTGCGCTGGAGCAGTCGCGCGCCGAGCGGGCCAGGTTGAAGCGCGAGGCGGGCCAAGCCAGCAAGGCGGGAACGGTTGCACCAGATCCGGCAGCCCATGCCGCGCTGCGCAAGGAGATCATGGCGGTCGCCGAGCGCCTGATGACCCTGCCGCCGAAGCAGGAAGCGGCCGAATAGCGCTGCTTCCTTTCGAAAACGGCGTTCCCCCGGTCGCGATCATGCTCTAGGAAGGCGCGCATCTGAACGTACTCCCTCGCATGTTCAGGCTTCCGCTCCCGATTCCTGCCCGAGATGGTTTCCACCCCGTGACAGAACCCCGCTTCGATCTTCTCTGCATCGGCGAGCCGTTGGGCGAATTCAACGCGACCCGGGCCGAGACCGGCGCCTTCCAGTTCGGCCATGGCGGCGATACGTCGAACTGCGCCATCGCGGCTTCCAGGCAAGGAGCGAAGGCTGCCTATCTCGGCGCGCTGGGCGACGACATGGCGGGCCGTTCGATCCGTGAGCTGTGGCGCCGGGAGGGAGTCGACGATGCCCATGTCTCGACACATCCGAGTGCGTCGACCGGGCTCTATTTCGTCGATCACGGCCCGAGCGGCCATGTCTTCTCCTATCTGCGCGCCGGATCGGCCGCGAGCCTGGTCGGTTCGCGCGACATCCCGCGCGACCTGATCGCCTCGGCGCGGATCGTCCAGGCTTCCGGCATCAGCCAGGCGATTTCGGCTTCCGCTTGCGATGCCGTGTTCGAGGCCTTCGCGCTGGCCCGCGAAGCCGGCGTGATGACGGCCTACGACACCAATCTGCGGCTCAAGCTGTGGCCGCTGACGCGGGCGAAGGCGATCATCAACGCCGCCTGCGGCATGGCCGACATCGTGCTGCCGGGCTACGACGACGCGACCCAGCTCACGGGCCTGAGCGAGCCCGACGCGATCGCCGATTTCTATCTCGGCCTGGGTGCGAAGATCGTGGCGCTGACGCTCGGCCATGAAGGCTCGCTGGTGGCGACGCCGGAGCGGCGCGAGCGGCTGGTGCCGATCAAGGTCGAGGCGATCGACGCCACCGGCGCCGGCGACTGCTATGACGGAGCGTTCCTCGCCGAATACATCCGCACGGGCGATGCCTTCGCAGCCGGTGCCTACGCCAATGTCGCGGCGGCGCTCTCCACACAGGGCTTTGGCGCCGTTGCGCCGCTGCCGCGCCGCGCCGATGTCGAGGCGCGGATGGCGCTCGAGGCGAAGAAGGCAGGCTGATGGGCGTTCCGGTTCTCGACCAGGCGGGCAAGCTGCTCGCCCGCTATGACGTGCTGATCAGCGATGTCTGGGGTGTGGTGCATGATGGCGTCTGGGCGCTGCCGCCAGCCTGCGCGGCGCTGACAGCGTTCCGCGAGCAGGGCGGGGCGGTCGTGCTGCTCTCCAATGCGCCGGCCCCTTCCGAGCAGGTCGCCGAACTGCTCGACAAGAAGAAGGTGCCGCGCAGCGCCTGGGACAGGCTCGTGACCTCGGGCGACGTGACGCGTTCGCTGATTGCCGAGAGCCATCACCGCAAGGTCTTCCATATCGGCTGGCAGAGCGATCGTTCGGTTTTCGACGGCGCCGATATCGAGTTGGTCGGGGAAGAAGAGGCCGATCTCGTCGTCGCGACCGAGTTGAACGATTATCGCACCGAGACGCCGGAGCAATATCGTCCGCTTCTGGAGCGTTTCGCGGTGCGCGGCGTGCCTTTCGTCTGCGGCAATCCCGATCTCGTCGTCCATGTCGGGCACGACCTGCTGCCCTGTGCCGGCGCGCTCGCCCTGATCTATGAGGAACTCGGCGGCAGCGTCGCCTGGGCCGGCAAGCCCTACCGCCCTGCCTACGACCTCGCGCTGGAAGCGGCACGGACCGCGCGTGGCGGCCACCCCGTCGATCCGGCAAAGGTGCTGGTGATCGGCGACGCTGTTCGCACCGATCTCGCAGGCGCGCGGCTGATGGGTTTCGACAGCCTGTTCATCGCTGGCGGCATCCACCGCGACGAGACGATCCGCGACGGGGCGGTCGATCCGGCCGGGCTGGAGGCTGTGCTGGCGGGCTCGCCGGTCAGGCCGGTCGCGGCGATGGGGGCTCTGGGGTAGGCGAGATGATCTGCCGCTCCAGCAATGTCAGCAAATCAAACGCAGCGATTTGCGCCTCGACGAAGCTACCGGAACTTTCGCGCGTGAATGCGGCGGCAGTCATCGCCGGGTGATTGATCACGCCGCTCAACCGGAGGGCTTGCTAAATATCGTGACGCGGAACTGCCGGATCTCAATCTGCCAGTTGCCCGCTCGATTCCGCCGCCAGCTTTTCAGCTTCGGGAACTGCGATCGTCGCCGGGCTGTCCGGTTGTCCACTTTAGCGCTCCGGCAGTCAGCTGTTAGCCCGCCCGCCCCGCAGCCGCTTCCCGACATCCTCGAACAGCCCGCGGAACGGCCGGAACACGAAGCGGATCGTCGAGCGGCCGGGCGGAACCTGAACGGCCCTGAACAGGACATTGGCGCGCAGGAGGTCGGCAGGCTCTCCGTTGACCTCGACCTGCCACCAATGATGCCAGACATCGTTCAGCACGACATAGCCGCCCTGTGGCGAATCGACCTTCAGCGTGACCTCTGTGGTGCCGTAGTCGGCGATGCGGACCGATCCCGGTAGTGGCAGGCCCGGCTGGGTCGTCGGTGCCGTGTTGGAGGGCAGGGGAGGCACGGCGCGGTCGAGCAGCACGCTCCGGCGCGGGTCGAAGCCTGCAGGCCATTGCCCGGTCGCCAGGATCGCCTCGAAATCGGCTTTCTCGGCCTTCGGCACCAGCAGCACGCGCGGCAGGGCGCGGGGGTTCTCGTAGACATAGGCGTCGGGCGTGCGCGCGATCCGGATGAGATCGCCGGGCTTCAGCGTCTTGTCGATCATCTCGGCGGGGACGCCGGTCGCGATGAAGCGCAGGCCCAGCATGTCGGCGAGCAGCGAGCGATAACCCGGCATCAGAGGCGAAAACGTGCGCTGGTCGGGCAGGGCGACATGGTCGCCGGCGCCGGTCGCCTTGCTGTAGAGGCCGAGCCGCAGCGGGTTGTAGCCCAGCGTGTTGTCGAGCCGGTGGACGAGGCTGGCATTGGGCCAGTGGAAGTCGATGCCGGCTAGTTCGATGCGGTCGCGCCGGTCGGGGCCGGCGGTGCGGGCCGTCTCGCGCTTCAGCAGGGCGATGGTCTCGTTGGTGCTGTCGGCGCGCAGCACGTCATAGTCGCGCGAGGGCAGGGCGGTGGATTCGCTGGGGCCGTTGTTGACGGAGAGATCGACGACGAGCGTCGCGGCAAGCACGATGGTGGCAGCCAGTCCCGCCCCGCGCAGGGCCAGGCCGCGCGCGGCGACCAATGCTCCGACGCTCAGCACCGCGCAGAGCAGCGCCGTCACCAGCGGCACGGCTGCGACCGACAGGCGCCCGACCGTCCAGGCAAGCCAGATCGCCAGCGCGAGCGCGCCGGTGAAGAGCGTGACTTCGATGGCGCGTTGCCATGGACGCGCCCTTGGCGCGGAATCGGTCATGACGAGATGGGTCAGGTAGCCGCCCAGCAACGCGACCAGCGCGCCCAATATGAAGAGGGCATCGGCAGGGCGCCGGTAGAAGGATACGCCCGGAAGCTCGAACAGCAGGCGAAACCCCGGCGTGAAGCGCCCGAGCGCATAGACGAGCACGATCAGCGCGGCGAGGCTCAGCGCTACGATCTCGCGGCGCAGCAGGGCGCCTCTGATGATGCCGACGGTCACCACCAGCCCCATCGGGATCAGGCCGAGATAGAGCTGGCTCATATTGCGGGCCAGGTAGAGATCCTGCGGGCCGAAGCGGGCCTCGAAGGCCGGGCTCGGCGCGCCCCAGAAATGATCGAGCGGGCCGGCCGCGCCGTAGAGATTGGCGAAGAGGCTCGTCAGCAGGGCGGCCGGATGCAGCGAGCCTTTGCCGGCACCGATCAGGTCGATTGTCGGGCGGTTCGATTCCTCGGCCAGGAAGGCGGTGAGCAGGATCGGCACCGTGGCGACCAGAACCGCGCCGAGCCCGCCGGCCAGCAAGGGCAGGAGGCTGGTTCGCAAAGCCCGCCAGGGTCTCCGCGCCATCACGATCGCAGCCATCACGAGCCCCGCCAGGACGTAGACGCCGATCAGCGCGACCTGGTCGCGGCCGAGCACCATGAAGCCGGCGACGATGCCGGCGGCGAAGCCATAGGCCAATGAGCCGCGCTCCAGCGCACGCGCGACCAAGGCGAGCGTGACGGCGAAGTAGCCCAGGCTCAGGATCTGCCCGACATGCTGGATGCGCCAGGCGGCGGCCGCGCCAAAGGCGAAGGCCAGTGCTGCGACGACCGCTCCGGCAGGATGCCAGTCGCGGTCACGGAAGATCACGACGAAGGCGAGCGCGCCCGCGAGCAGCGTGCCGAGCACGGCGCCGTCGCCGAGCCGGAAGCCGGGTACTGGCTCCAGCGCTGCGATCAGGGCGAAGGGCGGCGAGAAGATCAGGGATTGCGGATCGGCGACCTGCGGCGAGCCGGCGAAGACATAGGGCGTCCAGAAGGGCGAGCGCCCACTGTGCCAGGCCTCGGCCAGGAATTGGAGCTGCGGCTGGAAATGCGCCTTGGCGTCCCAGGGAATCGTGACGATGCCCGACAGCCAGGGCCAGGACAGCGCAACCCAGGCCAGGATCACGATGCCGACCACGCTGGCGAGCGGCCAGCGCGACGGAGGATCGGATTGCGAGCCGGAGGCCTGGGACATCAGGCTGCGGTGCCCGAAGTCGTCATGGCGATCAAGCCCTCCCGGTCAGCCAAGGGACGGGCCAGCCCGTTCAATGATTGTTTGTTCAATCCTTGGGGGCTGCCCGCGCCATCAGCGCGTCCATGTCGATGAAATGGCCGGCCCGGTCCCGCTTGGAGGCGAGATAACGGACATTATGGACATTGGGCCGCCCGAGCACGGCTTGCGTCGCCGCGACTTCGAGGCCGGCGGCCTTGATCGCACCGACCTTGAGCGGGTTGTTCGTCAACGCGGTCACGCGGGTGACGCCGAGTTGCTTCAGCATCGTCGCGGCAAAGTCGAAATGGCGCTGGTCGAGATCGAAGCCGAGCACCTCGTCGGCATCATAGGTGTCCCAGCCCTGGCTCTGCAGCTTGTAGGCGCGCATCTTGTTGGAGATGCCGTTGCCGCGGCCTTCCTGATCGAGATAGAGCAGAATCCCGCCCTCGTTCTCGGCCATCCACTGCACGGTCTCGCGCAGTTGATCACCGCAATCGCATTTCAGCGAGCCGAACAGGTCGCCGGTCAGGCAGGCCGAATGCAGGCGCACCGGAACGGCGGTCGCCAGATCGGGCTTACCGACGATGATCGCGACCTGGTCGCGCAGGCCCTCGCCGCCGCGGAAGACGACGAATTCAGTCTCGGGCGCCCCTTCCAGCGGCACCGGGGCGCGGCCGACGATCGTCAGCGTCGCGGCCTGGGCTGCGCGATAGCCATTGATGGCCTCGATCTGGACTTCGACCAGCGGTTCGCCGGCGATCAGTTCGGCCGAAACCGGGACGATGATGGCGGCCGGCTGCACGAGCGAAAGCCGCGCCAGTTCGAGCGCTGCGTCATCGATGTCGGAGGCCGGCGCGACGGGGGCATCGACCTTGCCGTCGGTCTTGAGGGCGAGCATCTCGGTGCGCGCGAAATCGAGCGTCGGCATGGCCAGGATGCCGGTCTCGGCGCGGCTTTTCGCGCCGAGACGGCGTAAGCGCGCCGCGCTCAACGCGAGATGGGCCTTGCCGCCGGCGAGACCGTCGAGGCGGCCGACCAGATCGCCCTCCGCCAGTTCGGCCGAGAGCGCGAGCGCGAGGCGCTCGCCGGCGCGCAGCAGCACCGGACGACCGGCGCGAAATTCGGAGATAGCCCGATCGACCGCCACGAGGCTCGTCTCGAGCGGGCGTCCGAACAGCGTACGCGACTGAGGCATCGGATTGTCCGTCAGATAGGGCTTGGCTCAGGAAGGCTTCGGCCCGGCGGGAGGTTAGGCGTATACGCGTGGATCGTCGATATAGATCCGCGCTGCATCAATTTCCATCAAACGTGCTTGAGGCGAAGGCAGTTCCATCGCGCAAAGATTTCTGCCGCCCCGCCATCGAGTCATCCAAATCCGTGGACAGGCCGTATAGGCTTCCCACCTTGAACGCGGGATGAATGTGGGGATCGGTGCATCAAGCCGGCAGTCGCGCAACTGGGGAGACTGGAATGACGCAGCATCATGACAAGGCCACGATAGCGCCGGCACATGCCGTCTACAGCGCGGCCGCCCGGCATATGCACTGGGCGACCGCCGGTGCCGTCCTCGTGATGGTGCCGCTGGGTCTGACGATGACCTATCGCGGCAACACTCTGGACATCTGGGACGGCCTGACCGACGCGCTCTACAGCTCGCACAAGGTCCTCGGTTTCCTCGTGCTCTGGCTGGTTGCCGGCCGTCTGGCCTATCGCCTGCTCAAGGGCGCGCCACCGGACGAGCCGACGCTGCTCTGGTGGCACAAGGCGGCGTCGCACCTGGTACACTGGCTGCTCTACGGTCTGTTGATCGTCGTGCCGCTTCTCGGCTGGACCGGCGTCTCGCTCTACCCGTCGCTGACGCTGTTCGGGCTCGTCGACCTCCCGGCGCTGGCCAGCCCCAACGAGGATCTGGCGAAGACCGTGCTGAGCGTTCACGGCAAGCTCGCCATCGCGATGGCGCTGCTGGCCTGCGGCCACATCGCAGCGGCGCTCTATCACCACTTCATCCGCAAGGACGGCGTGCTGCGCCGGATGTTGCCGGGGCTGAGATAGCGCCGGATCATCAAGGGGGGAGGCACCTTGCTCACGCTCTATTTCGCGCCCGGGGCGAGTTCCATGGCGCCGCATATCGCGCTCCACGAGATCGGCGTGGAGTTCGCTGGCACGCCGGTTTCATTCTCACGACATGAGCACCGAAGCACTGCCTATCTTGCGCTCAATCCCGAAGGCAAGGTGCCGACGCTGCTGGTGGAGGACAGGCCGCTGACCGAGGTTGCGGCCATCCTTTTCTATCTGGCAAGGCGTTATCCCGAAGCCAGACTGCTGCCTGCAAGTGACAGCGAGGCCGAAGCGCATGTCCTGTCGTGGATGTCGTTCATTGCCTCGACGCTGCATCCAGCGCGGCGGCAGGGCCTCGACCATGCCCGTAGAATTTATTCTCTGGCGGATCGCAGGCTCGGGGGCCGCAACTGGGCGGTCGGCTCGTATTCGATCGCGGATATCCATCTGTTCCGGCTGTTCTGGCGATTTCGCAACAGCTTCGCGCTGGCTGCCGATGAAATGCCCAACCTGTGCTGGCATCATGACCGCATGATGGAGCGTCCGGCCGTCAGGCAGACCTGCGAGATTGAGGCGGCGATCGGTTACGAGCTTCCCGCGTAAGCCCGGGCTCAGACCGGCCGGGCCCAGAGATCGAGATGGCCGATCAGTGCCGTAGCCGGTCCTGCCTTCGCCGCGTGCCAGCCGGCGACGGTTGAGGGATCGACCTGGCCGGTCTCCAGCACGGCATCGGCGATGCCTTTCGCCAGGACCTGCGCCAGCTCGACGTGCTTCTCGCCGATCTGCCAGGCGCTGTCGCCGATCGAGACCGCGAAGCCCGATTTGCGGAAGGCCTCCGCCATGACATCGGTGGCATCGGGGCCGGCTGCCGGGCCGAAACCCTTGTCGCCGCGCTGGTGATGCTTGAAGGCGGCCAGCATCGCAGAATCCGCTGCGTGCGGCGGCTGCCAGATCTCGCGCCCGTCATAGGTCAGCACGGTGTAGAGCGGCAGGCGCTGGCCCGTCAGCGCCGCGACGAAGCGCTCGATCCAGCGCTTCGAGGTCAGGTCGAACAAGGCGGCGGCGGTGACCAGATCGGGCTGCCAGCCGAGAATCCATTCCAGGTCCTTGTTCAAATCGGCCTGGCGGGTATCCACAGAGATGATGTGGTCGCCCTTGGACAAAACGAGTTCCTCGCCCTGCTCGCGCGCCTCGTCGGCCCAGCCCGCCAGCGTCTCGCGCGTGGCGGCGAGCAGGCCGGCATCGAGATCGACCAGCGTCCAGTGCTGGCGCGCCGGCAGGGCGGCATAGCTGCCGCGCAGATTCGAGCCCGCGCCGCAGCCGAGATCGACCACGGTGAGCGAGGTCTTGCCCGCGAAATGCGCGCCGACGGCCGCCAGAATCTCCGGATTGCGGGCCGCATGATCGGCCGGCTCCCGTAGAGCCAGCCATTCGGGGGAGAAACCGCCCATCAGCCTACCTTTCGCCCGTTTCCGGGCAGACAAACATTGGCGACGATCGCCGCCGTATCCCGCCAGCGCGGCAGGGTGGCCGCTGCCGTCCAAGCCGCGTCGGCAAGCGCCCGGCGTCGCGCCGGCGCATCAATCAGGCTTGCAAGGGCCTTGGCAAGCGCGTCGGCATCGCCGGGGGGGACTTTCAGCGCGGCGGTGTCGGGAGCTGTCTCGGCCGCGGCGCCGCCCGTCGTGCAGACGATCGGCAGCCCGCGTGCCAGCGCCTCGGTCAGCACCATGCCGTAACCCTCGAACAGCGAGGGCATGACGAAGAGGTCGGCGCGGTCATAGGCCGCTGCGAGCGTCGTGTCGTCCACGGCTCCCGCAAGCAAGATGCGGTCCTCGAGCCCGGCAGCGGCGATTTGGCCCGTCAAAGCCCGCATGGTTTCGGGGGCGCGGTCGGGCGCTCCGACGATGGTCAGATGCCAGTTCCTGTCGCGCAGGGACGCAAGCGCCTCGACCAGCACGTGATAGCCCTTGCGCGGAACGATCGAGCCGACGGCAAGGAGCCGCAAGGGCCCGTCTGCGGGTCCACCTGTGGCGCGCGGAGCTGGGTCGACGCCAGGCACGGCGATGGTGATGCGTGCCGCATCGACGCCGAAATCCGCCGCCAGAAGCCGCTTCGTTGCCGGGCTCGTCGTGACGATCGCCCGGGCATAGCGCAGAGCTGCGGTCTCGCGTGCCAGCAGCAACTGCGCCTGTTCCCGCGCGAGCCCGGTTTCCAGGCCGAGCGGATGATGGACGAGGGCGACGACGCGTCCGGCGAGCCCGGCAGCGATGCCCTCGGGAAAGGCGCCATACGCCAGCCCGTCGATCAGCAGCGTGTCCTCCCAGGGCTGCGACAGGATCGTATGGCCGGTCTGCGCAAGGTCCGCCTCGGTCGGAAAGGGAAAGGAGCCCGGCAAGGCGAGGTGCCTGGCCTCGACGCCCATCTCCCGCCACTCCGCCAGCAGCCTGCGATCGAAGGCGTAGCCACCGGTCGGCAGGTCGATGTCGCCGGGGATGGCAAAGGCGATGGCGCTCACGCGAGCGCGCCCTCGAAGCTGGCGCGGGCGAGGTCGGTCTCGTGCAGCGTTACGCGGATGCGGGCAAGGCCCGCGCCGTCCTCGCCGAGCGCGCCGGTCTTGGCGGCCGCGGCCAGGGCGTCGAAGATGTATTTGCACAGGAATTCGGTGGTGGTCAGCACGCCCGCGAACTGCGGCAGCGCATCGAGATTCTGGTAGTTCAGCGGTTTCAGCGTCTTGTTCAGCACGTCGAGCGCGGCGCCGATGTCGACCACGACGTTCTGCTTCGTCAGCGTCGGCCGGAAGAAGGCGACGTCCACGACGAAGGTCGCGCCATGCATGTTCTGCGCAGGGCCGAAGAAGGGATCGGGCAGCGAATGGCCGATCATGATGCGGTCGCGGACTTCGACGGAGAACATGGGGTGGTTCCTGATGGGGAATTTATGGCCGTGCGCCGGGCTCAGCCCGCCGTAACGGGCCGCTGGCCGATCGATTGCGAGAGACGCAGCAGATAGCCGTCTGGATCCTGAACGAGAGCCTGCCGCACGCCCGTCTCATAGGTCGAGACGCGATACCACCGTTCCTCCGGGCCGAAGAAGATCGGCCAGTCGGCTGCCGCCAACGCCTCGAGGAGGATTGCGAGGTCGCTCACCATGATCTCGAAATTGATGCCGCGGCCGAAGGGGCGTTCCAGCGGTCCGGTATCCCAGATGTTGACGCGCTCGGCCGGGCCGGCGCCATGCTGCTCCAGCATGAACTCGACACCGTCGCGCTCGATCGCGGCAAAGCACTGTTCGGGCCTGTCATAGACGACGCGAAAGCCCAGCACGTCGCGCCAGAAGCGCAGGCTGGCGCCGATCTCGGTGACGATCAGTTCGGGTACGAGGCGCGGGCGCGGGGCCGAGCGCAGCGATGATGCCGTGGTCATGGTTGCGATCCATAGCAAATCGCAGCGGTCAGGCCAGCCGCATCCGGCGCCAGCAGGCCAGGCATTCGCGTTGCGATATCGCGGAAGGCCACCTCCTCGGTGATCAGTGCGTCGAGCCGGTCGTCGTCGAGCAGTGCCATGGCCGCGGCGGCGCGGCGGGCATAATCCCAACGCGGGCGACGCGAGGGAGCGATGCTCCCGACCTGTGTGGAGACGAGCTGCAGCCGCCGGGCATGAAAGCAGCCGCCGAGCGCTGTCGGCACCGTGCCCTCGCCATACCAACTCAGTTCGACGATGCGGGCCTCAAACCCGGCGGCGGCGATGGCGGTGGCGAGGCCCGCAGCCGAAGCGCTGGCGTGGAAGACGAGATCGGCCTCTGTCGGCGCATCCTCCGGCAGGGCGAAACGGAAACCGAGTGCCTGCGCCAGCGCCGCCCGGCCGGGCTGGATGTCGACCAGAGTGACCTCGGCGCCCGGGAGCCTGGCGGCAAGCCAGGCTACGAGCAGCCCGAGCACCCCGCCGCCAACCACGACGATGCGGTCGGCGGGGCCGGAGCCCGCGTCCCAATGGGCGTTGAGGGCGGTTTCCATGTTGGCGGCGAGAATCGCGCGGCGGGCGGGGACGCTCGCCGGGACGCGGGTCAGCCTGTCGGCCGGGGCGAGAAAGCGGTCCTGATGCGGATGCAAGCAGAAGACCGTCTCGCCGAGCAAATGTTGCGGCCCGGCATCCACGACGCCCACCGCGCAGTAGCCGTACTTCACTGGGAAGGGGAAAGCGCCCCGCTGGAAGGGGGCTCGCATGCGCTCATATTCGCCGACCGGTACGCGCCCCTCGAAGACGAGACGCTCGGTGCCGCGGCTGACGCCGCTCCAGAGCGTGCGAACGAGGCAGTCCTGCGCGGTCGGCTCGGGCAGCGTTTCGGTGTTCAGGGCGCATTCACGCGGCGCCACATACCAAAGTGCCGTCGCTGGCGCGCTTGCCACGGACGAAAATGCCGGCTTTAGCTCCTGCGCCGTGTCGTCTCGCGCCATGTCGCCGTCTCCCGCCCGCTCTGCCTAATCCGCCTTGTCCAGATCGATCGCATGACAGAGACCGCCATGAACCAGCGTCCCGCTCCGACCACGTTCCAGCCGGCGACGCAAGGGCTCGCGGTGGCGGAGTCTGTGCCGGGTCTGACGCCTGCCGGGCTGCAGTCGCAGGCCAAGCTGGCGATGCGCCGCCGCCTCGTTCTCGTGCTGAACCTCGCGACGCTCGGCGCGCTGCTCTACGGTCTCTCGCATGTGCTCGGCGCGGGCGGCTGGACCATCGCGGATGTCGCCATCTTCGTGGCCTTTCTGTTCGGCGCGCCCTGGACCGTGGTCGGCTTCTGGAATGCGGTGATCGGGTTCTGGCTGCTGCATGGCGTCGAGGACGGCATGGCGCGCGTCGCGCCTTTCGATGCCGCGGGTGATGCGGCGACACCGATCGCGATCCGCAGCGCGGTCCTGATGACGTTGCGCAATGAGGATACTGCAAGGGCGTTCCAGCGGCTGCGCGTCGTCAAGGACAGCCTCGACGCCACAGGCGAAGGCGGCTGGTTCGACTACTTCATCCTGTCGGACAGCGATGATCCGGCGGTCGCCGTCGTCGAGGAGCAACTTGCCGACGCATGGCAGCGCGACACCGGCAAGGACGGGCGCATCATCTATCGCCGCCGCAGCGACAATGCCGGCTTCAAGGCCGGCAATGTCCGCGACTTCTGCGAGCGCTGGGGAGCAAACTACGAAGTGATGCTGCCGCTCGACGCCGACAGCGTGATGTCGGGCGAAGCGATCGTGAAGCTGACGCGGATGATGCAGGCCTATCCGAAGCTCGGCATCCTGCAGAGCCTGGTCGTGGGCATGCCGAGCAGGTCCGCATTTGCCCGCGTCTTCCAGTTCGGGATGCGCCAGGGCATGCGGCCCTACACGATGGGCTCGGCCTGGTGGATCGGGGATTGCGGTCCGTTCTGGGGCCATAATGCGATGGTCCGGATCGCGCCCTTCCGCGAGGGCTGCCATCTGCCGGTGCTGCCCGGCGACCCGCCGCTCGGCGGCGCGGTGATGAGCCACGACCAGGTCGAAGCGACGCTGATGCGCCGCGCCGGCTACGAGGTGCGCGTACTGCCCCAGGAGATGGGAAGCTGGGAGGAGAACCCGCCGACCATGCTCGATTTCGCCAAGCGCGACCTGCGCTGGTGCCTCGGCAACCTGCAATATCTCAAGTTACTCGATCTGCCCGGCCTGCGGCCCATGAGCCGCTTCCAGCTCGTCTGGGCGATCCTGATGTTCCTGGGCCTGCCGGCCTGGACATTGATGATCGCGCTTTTACCGCTCAAGGTGGTCGAGGACCGGGGTATCGAGGGCTATCCGGCGGGTCTCGCTGCCGGGCTCTACCTGCTGTTCCTGGCAATGTATCTCTCGCCCAAGCTGGCGGGCTTTGCCGATATCCTGCTCCGCAAGGAGGGCGTGAAGTCCTATGGCGGCGGTTTGCGTTTCGTCGTTTCGGCCGCGATCGAGATCGTCTTCGCCTTCCTGCAGGGCGCGGTGTCGAGCTTGCGGACCACGTTGTTCATGCTGGGACTTCTGTTCGGACGCTCGCGCATCGGCTGGAACGGGCAGGCCCGCGACGCCCGTGCGCTGTCGCTCGCCACGGCCTTCGCGGGCCTGTGGCCACATCTGCTGTTTGCAGCCTATCTCTTCGGGGCGCTCATCGTGCTGTCGCCGGCCATCCTGCTCTGGTCGCTGCCGCTGACGGCCGGCTATCTGCTGGCGATCCCGTTTGCCATGGCGACCGCGCTGCCGGGGCTGGGCGAATGGTTCGCGCGCCAGGGACTCTGCGGCATTCCGGAGGATTTCGACCCTCCGGCCGAGCTTGTCTCGATCCGTGATCGGCAGCGCGCATGAACGCCGCAATCTATCCCAGGGGTACCGCCAAGGCGCTTGCGCATTCGCTGCGCGTCTATCATGGCGATGCCGCCCGCAATGCCGCGATGGATGAGCTCTATGGCCGCTTCCTTCGCCCCGGCGAGCTTGCCTTCGACATCGGCGCCCATGTCGGGGATCGTGTCTCGTCCTTTCGCCGGCTCGGAGCGCGTGTCGTCGCGCTCGAACCCCAGCCGGGGCCGGCGCGGGTGCTGCGGTTGATCCATGGCCGCGATCCGCAAGTCACGCTGGTCGAGGCTGCCTGCGGCGACCATGACGGCTCGGTGACGCTGCGGATCAACAGCGCCAACCCGACCGTTTCGACGGCGTCGGATGCCTTCATCGGCGCCGCGCAGGGAGCCGATGGCTGGGCGGAGCAGGTCTGGGACTACGAGATCGCCGTCCGCTGCACCACGCTCGACTCGCTGATCGCGCGACATGGCGTCCCCGCCCTGCTCAAGATCGACGTCGAGGGTTTCGAGGCGCATGTGCTGGCGGGGCTGACCCGGCGCGTGCCGGTGATTTCCTTCGAGTTCACCACTATCCAGCGCGATGTCGCCGAAGCCTGCCTCGCGCTGCTCGAAACACTCGGTCCCTATCGCTTCAATGTCGCGCTCGGCGAAAGCCAGCGGCTCGAGCTGGACGAATTTGCCAGTGCCGAGGCGATGGGCAGCTATCTGCGCGCGCTTCCCCACGCCGCCAATTCAGGCGATGTCTATGCCATCCTCGAGAGCTGAGTTTTCATGACGAGATTTGCCGCCCATCTCCGCATCGCCCTGCTGGTTCTGACCTGCGCCTCGCCTGCCTTCGCGGCCGGCGACGTTGCCGTCGAGGTCCGCAACGAGTCCGAGCCCGTGCTCTGCGCCGAGAAGGACAACGTCACGATCAAGGCGATCTCGCCCGAGGTCCGCCGTTTCCAGATCGAGGCGGCGCATCCGGCCTATATCGCAGGGCTGCTGCGCGACAATTGGGATGCGGACTGGACCGCCTGCGACATGACGGGCGACCCTGCCTTCAAGGCGCCGACGCCGCCGCGCCGTGTCACCTTCTACGAGAGCATCGAGTACTGGCTCGTCGGCTACACCTTCCCGACCTTCTGGCGGCCGGCCGACACGACCTTCAAGGTCGGGGACCGCGTCGAGAAGGGGCTTCACCTCGTTCAGCTCTGGAAGCTCGGCAAGACCGGCTCCTACGAGGTCCTCGTCGTCTACCCGCAGGACGGCTACTGGCGCACAAGGCCGCTGCCGCCGCAGCAGCTCTCAGCCACCGCCTACGGTTCGTCCTTCCTGTTCGGGCCGATCGAGCAGGATGGCGGCCGCCCGGTCGTGAACATCAAGGAGATCGCGTTCGACCCCGCCACGCTGTCCTTCAAGCTGGATTTCAAGGACGGCTCGGCCGGCACGCTCAAGCTGGATTCCGTCGACGAGAACCGCATGGTCCTCGATGCCGTGCTCGACAAGCCGGTGACGGGCGGCAAGGCTTTTGCCGCGCTGCGCTCGATGTATGTCACCGAATTCAACAACGATGTCGCCCGGATCGCCCTGCGCGAGCCTGGCGCCAAGGGCTGGCGCGAGGAACTGCTGATGCCGTTCTCCGGCGGCAAGGCGACCGACATCTGGATGGGCCGCACCACCCATTCGCGCCATAACACCTCCTCGCCCGACATGGTCTTCCGGAATTTCTCGGCCGATCCCAACCCGCCGGCGAAGCCTGAGAAGAAGTAGACGCCTCGTCATTGCGAGCGCAGCGAAGCAATCCAGGGGGACGTCGAGCGTGGCCTTCCTGGATTGTTTCGCTGCGCTCGCAATGACGGGCAGGAATCCGGAACGCATCGCGCTCCTGACACGTTGCCCCATGACGCGGGCGGCGCATCGCGCTAGCCTTGCCCATCGTCACCAACTTCGAGACCGTCATGCCTCGCTTTGCCGCCAATCTTTCGATGATGTTCAACGAATGGGCGTTCCTCGACCGCTTCAAGGCGGCGTCGGATGCCGGATTCGCAGCGGTGGAGTTCCTGTTTCCCTATGAGCATTCCGCCGAACAGATCGGCCTGGCGCTGACAGGCGGGGAGCTCGAGCAGGCGCTGTTCAATCTGCCTCCCGGGGATTTCGCCAAGGGCGAGCGCGGTATCGCCGCGCTGGCGGGCCGCGAGGATGAGTTCAGGGCGGGCGTCGCGACCGCTCTCGCCTATGCCCAGGAGACCGGCGTGAAGCGCCTGCACATGATGGCGGGGCTGGCCGATCCGAACGACCCTGTGGCGCAGGAAACCTATCGCGCGTCGTTGGCCTATGCGGCGGATGCGCTGGCGCCTGAAGGCATCGACCTGCTGCTGGAGCCGATTAACGGCAAGGACATGCCGGGCTATTTCCTCAACGATTTCGACCGGGCCGCGGCTTTCGTGCGCGAGTCCGGCCGTTCCAATGTCCGGCTCCAGTTCGACATGTATCACTGCGAGCTGATCCATGGCGATGTCGCCGGAAAGCTGAAGGCGCTCTATCCTCTGGTTGGCCATGTCCAGATCGCCAGCGCCAATGGGCGCAATGAACCCGACAGTGCCGGTCCCGACTATCCGAGCCTGTTCGCGCTGCTGGACGAGCTTGGCTATGACGGCTTCGTCGGCTGCGAATACCGGCCGCGCGCCGGCACGCTCGAAGGGCTCGGCTGGTTTGCGGAGTATCGCAAGCCCGACCATCACAAGCCCGACCCACTGGATGCCGCGTGATGAGCGGCTTCTCCTATCCGGTGCTGGTGGCTGATGTCGGCGGCACGAATTGCCGTCTTTCGCTGGTCGAGGACGCCGGTGCGCGCCATCAGCCGCTGGCGCGGATCGGCACCGGCAGCCATGCGACGCCGGAGGCTGCGTTTGAGGCGGTGCTGGCGACGCTGACGCAGCGGCCGCGCTCGGCCGTGCTCGCGGTTGCCGGGCCACTCGAAGGGCGCAGCGCGCAACTGACCAACGCCAACTGGCATTTCGACGGGCCGCAGCTCGGGCGGGCGCTCGGGCTGGAGCAGGGGCTGCTCGTCAATGATTTCGAGGCGCAGGCGGCCTCGCTCGCGGTGCTCGGCGAAGCGGATGTCGCGACACTCGTAGCGGGTGCGCCGGAGCCGGACGGGGTGCGACTCGTGCTCGGGCCCGGCACGGGTTTCGGCGCGGCTGCGCTGATCAAACGGGGGCCGCGCGGTGTGCTGGTGCCGACTGAGAGCGGTCATATCGGCGTCGGGCCGGAAGATCCGACGGAGCAGAAGATCTGGCCGGCGCTCACGGCGGGGCTGCCCCGTATCACGGTTGAAGACCTGCTGAGCGGAACCGGGCTGGTGCGTTTCCATCGCGCGGTCGCCAGCGAAACCGGGATGCTGGAGGCCGATGTCAGCGCCGCCGATGTGACGACACTGGCGCTCGACGGTGATCCCGCCGCGCTGATGGCCGTGGTCTGCTTCTGGCGCCTGCTAGCGCGGGTGGCGGGCGATCTCGCGCTCGTCTTCAAGGCGACAGGCGGCGTCTATATCTCCGGGGGCATCGTACCGCGGCTTTTGCCACTCGCAGACCAGGCGACGATCCAGGCGGTGTTCGGCGGGAAGCCACCGATGGAGGATCTGGCGTCGCGCTTCGCGCTGCACGTCGTCACGGCCCATGACGGCGCTGAGCAGGGGCTCGCTGCGATCGCGGCCGCGCCGGAGCGCTTCGGCCTCGACGATCCCTCCCGGTTGTGGTTTGCCTGAGGCAGGCGCGCCGACCGGCGGGCTTTGACTGATCGTTTGCCGCCTTTGTCTGCCATCGTTCCCATCCAGGTTCTGCGTGCGCTCGCGGCCTTCATGGTCGCCGTGCACCATGCCCAGGCCGATGCGGCCGTTTTGGCTCGGCAGGCGGGCCAGCCGTTCGCTGGCAGCAATCTCCTGCCCTGGATGGCCGGCGTCGACATCTTCTTCGTCGTCTCCGGCTTCATCATGGTCCACGCCTCGGGCGAGCTCTTTGGCCGTCCCGGAGCGTCAAAGCTGTTCCTGGAGCGCCGGATCGCGCGAATCGTGCCGCTCTACTGGGCTGCGACGACGCTGTTCCTGCTCGTCGGGTTGATCGTGCCCGCGGTGCTCAACTCCGGGGCGCCGAATCTCGCGCAGATCGCTGGCTCCTATCTCTTCTGGCCTGTCGTCTCGACGCAGGGACTCGTCCAACCGGTCTATTCGCTTGGCTGGACGCTAAACTACGAGATGCTGTTCTACGTCCTGTTCGCCGGGGCACTGGTGCTGCCGCGCGGCTTTGTCGTTCCTGCTGTGGCGCTGGCGCTGCTGGGGCTCGTGGGAAGCGCGGCGCTCGCCGGTCCGCTGCCGCTGCCTTTCGGCTTCTGGGGCCAGCCGATCGTGCTCGAATTCGCCGCCGGCATGGCATTGGCGCTGTTGCGACGGCGCGGACTGAATCTGGCCTCGCAGCTGCGCTGGGGCGTCGCGGCGGCCGGCATCGCGATCCTGCTGTTTGGCCGGGAACTGCCGTTTCCCGCTGGCCCATGGCGGGATGTCGCCCTGCACGGATCGGCCGCATCGCTGCTGGTCCTGGCGGCGGTGTCGGGGCGAGAACAAGCCGCGCCGTCCGTGGCGCTGCGCGCGCTGGCGCGGATGGGGGATGCGTCCTACGCGCTCTATCTCGTGCATCCCTTCGTAATCCGGGGATTGCGCGAGGCCTTCATGCGGTTGGGCTTGCACGCGCCGATGCTCTTTATCGCGGCGGCACTGGTGGGGGCCGTGATCGCAGCGCTTGCCGTGCACCGGATGTTCGAGGTGCCCGCCACCCGCTGGCTCAGGCGACAACGCGACGCCGGCGCGCGACGCGCTATCTGAGGCGCCTTCCCTTCAGCGCTTGGCCGACGACGCCGCCGGTGCGGCGGCGCTCGGCGCGCTTCGCCTTGATCGCGTCGGCATGTTCGGGCTGGGGGTGATAGCCGCGCTCCATGATCTCCAGGGAATACTCTTCATAGGTCAGGCCGAGCGCTTCCGCCTTTTCCTCGCGGCGCAGCGCGATGTCGCGCGGCTTCTTCCAGGCTTTGCGATGGGCGAAGCGCCAGTCGAAATAGCGGCCGATGCCGCCGGTCCCGGTTGCGGAACGGCGTTTGCGCTCCTTCAGCGGCGGACCGCCATTATGGCCGATCCCGATGGGGCGGGGCTGGGGCATGTTTCTCGGACTCACGGGTGTTTCCGCATCACGATACGGGGCGGATCGGCTCTGGCAAGGGGAGCGAGCAAGCGACGTGCCATGCTTGCGGGCGTGACATAGCGGCCGTGCCGGTCTATCCCGCCTGCTTCCCCCTAACGGACATGTCATGGCCCCCTTGCTCCATCTGCGCGACGTCGCGCTCACCTTCGGCGGACAGCCGCTGCTGGAAGCGGCCGAGATCGCGGTTTCGGCCGGCGAGCGCGTCTGCCTTGTCGGCCGCAACGGCTCGGGCAAGTCGACCCTGCTCAAGATCGTCGCGGGTCTTGTCGAGGCCGACAGCGCCGATCGTTTCGTCCAGCCTGGCGCGACGATCCGCTATCTGCCGCAGGAGCCGGATTTCACCGGCTACAAGACCTCGCTGGCCTATGTCGAGGCCGGGCTTGGACCGGGCGACGATCACTACCGCGCGCAGTACCTCATCGATGAGCTCGGCCTCACCGGCGAGGAGGACCCGGCGACCATGTCGGGGGGCGAATCGCGCCGCGCGGCGCTGGCGCGCGTGCTGGCGCCGGAGCCCGACATCCTGCTGCTCGACGAGCCGACCAACCATCTCGACCTGCCCGTGATCGAATGGCTGGAGCAGGAGCTGAAATCGCTGCGCTCGGCGATGGTGCTGATCAGCCATGACCGTCGCTTCCTGACCAATCTGTCACGCTCGACGATCTGGCTCGACCGCGGCCTGACGCGGCGCATGGACAAGGGCTTCGGCGAGTTCGAGGCCTGGCGCGATGAGGTTCTGGCGCAGGAGGAACTCGACCGCCACAAGCTCGACCGCAAGATCGCGCGTGAAGAGGATTGGCTGCGCTACGGCGTCAGCGCGCGCCGGACCCGCAACCAGCGGCGCCTGGGCGAGCTTCACGGCCTGCGGGAGAAGCGCCGCACGGCGAGCTTCGCCGTTGGCAATGTCCGGCTCGAAGCCAGTGAGGCGCAGACCTCCGGCAAGCTCGTGATCGAGGCCGTCAACGTCGCTAAGGCCTTCGGCTCGAACGTCGTGGTCAAGGATCTGTCGCTGCGTGTCGCGCGTGGCGACCGGATCGGCATCGTCGGCCCCAATGGCGCCGGCAAGACGACGCTAATCAACCTGCTGACGGGAGCGCTGGCGCCGGATTCCGGCACGGTGAAGCTTGGTGTCTCGCTGGAGATGGTGACGCTCGACCAGCGCCGCGAGAGCCTCGATCCGGCGACGCCGCTGGGCGATGCGCTGACCGGCGGCGGCTCGGACCAGGTCATGGTCGGCGACACGCCGCGCCATGTCATCGCCTATATGAAGGACTTCCTGTTCCAGCCGCTGCAGCGGCGCACGCCGGTCGGTGCGCTCTCGGGTGGCGAGCGCGGCCGGCTGATGCTGGCGCGCGCGCTGGCCAAGCCCTCGAACATGCTGGTGCTGGACGAGCCGACCAACGATCTCGACCTCGAAACGCTCGACCTGCTGCAGGAACTGCTCTCCGACTATCAGGGCACCGTGCTGCTGGTCAGCCATGACCGCGACTTCATCGACCGCGTTGTCTCGGCGACGCTGATCTCGGATGGCGACGGCGTCTGGACCGAGTTCGCCGGCGGCTACACCGACATGCTGGCGCAGCGTGGCCGCGGCGTCGGTGCGAAGGTGAGGGTGCCTGTGGCCAAGCCGCAGGCCGGAGCCGTTGCGCCTCCGGTCGTGGTTTCCGCGCCTGTCTCAAAGCGCAAGCTCTCCTTCAACGAAAAGCATGCGCTGGAAACGCTGCCCAAGAAGGTCGAGGCGCTCCAGGCCGAGGCCGCCAAGCTCAACGTGGCGCTTGCGGGCGACCTCTACACGCGCGATTCGAAGCTTTTCGCCAAGGCGACGGCACGGCTGGAGGAGGTCACGCGCGAGATCGCGGGCTTCGAGGAACGCTGGCTGGAGCTGGAAATGCTCCGCGAGGAGATCGGGGCGTAAGTGAAGTTCGTCATGCTCGGGCTCGACCCGAGCATCTCCTGAAAGAGATTCTCGGGTCTGCGCTTCGCTTCGCCCGAGAATGACGCGCATCCGCTATTCCGTTTCCGTATCCGGCCGGTCGAGAAACGCATTTGGTGCTTGCGGCAAATCCCACCAAAGATCGCGGCACAGAAGACCACGAGGAACATCATGAGACTGAAGGGCAAGACGGCGCTGATCACCGGCGCGGCGCAGGGGTTCGGGTTCGGCATCGCCGAGACCTTCGTGAAGGAGGGCGCGCGCGTCGCGGTGCTCGACCTCAACGGCGACAAGGCGAAGGAGGCGGCCAAGGCGATCGGCCGCAAGGCCTTCGCGGTGACCTGCGACGTCGCCAAGGCCAAGAGCGTCGACAAGGCGGTGGCGCGCGTCATCGCGAAATTCGGGCGGCTCGACATCGTCGTCAACAATGCCGGCACGACCCATCGCAACATGCCGATGACGGACGTGACCGAGGAGGAGTTCGACCGCGTCTTCGCCGTCAACGTCAAGTCGATCTACCTGATGGCGAAGGCGACCGTGCCGCATTTCCGCGAGCATGGCGGCGGCGTCATCCTGAACATCGGTTCGACGGCGGGGGTGCGCCCGCGGCCCGGCCTGACCTGGTACAACGGCTCCAAGGGCGCGGTGAACCTGCTCTCCAAATCCATGGCGGTCGAACTGGCGCCGGAGCGGATCCGGGTCAACGCGATCGCGCCCGTCGCCGGGGAGACGCCGCTGCTGGCGACCTTCATGGGCGAGGACACACCGGAGAAGCGCGCGCAGTTCCGCGCCTCGATCCCATGGGGCCGGCTCTCGACGCCGCAAGACATGGCCAATGCCGCACTCTATCTCTGCTCCGACGATGCCGAGATGGTGACGGGGACGGTGCTCGCCGTCGATGGGGGACGGTGTATCTGACGTTGCCCCTCGTCATGCTCGGGCGACGCGAAGCGCCGACCCGGGCATCTCGGAAACCAGGACCATCGTGTCATGAGGTTCTCGGGTCAGCGCTTCGTGCAGCCCTAGAACGACGGCAGTTCACACCGGCTTGGTGTGCAGCGCGATCTGTTGGCGCAGCATGACCGTGCCGTCGAGTTCGAAGCCACGCTGTTCCATCGTGATATGGGGCGCGCTTGCGTCGCCCTCGATCCGAAACAGGTGCCAGGTCGCCATTTCGCCATGGCCGAGCGGGCCGATCGAGGCCGAGGGCACGCCGACGATCGGCACGTCGCGCGCCGCACCCGGCCGCCAGGCCAGCGAGAATTTGTGGTTGTGGCCGTGCAGAACGAGGTCGGCGCCCTTGCGCGCCAGCATGGCCTCGAAGGCGGCCGCATCGACCAATTCCCGTGAGCGCCGGGCGCCGCCGACATAGGGCGGATGATGGATCAGCACGACGCGGATCAAGCCCTCGTCGCGGGCGCGGTCGAGCAGCGCTTCGGTCCGGGCGATCTGCTCGCGGCCGACGCGCCCCGTCGCCATCAGCGGCATGGTCGGGATGCCGGTATTGAGGCCGATCAGCGCGACATTGCCGCGCCGGCGATACCAGGGATAGCCGATGCCGCCATCGTCGCTGGCGACCCAGGGGCCGAGATGGCTTGCGAGCGCCTTCAGCGATGAGCGGGCGTAGGCATCGTGGTTACCCGGCACGAAGCTGACGGCTTCCCGCTGGCCCAGCGTGTCGAGGAAGGTGACGGCGGTCTTGAACTCGTCGGGCAGGCCGATATGGGCGACATCGCCGGTGCAGGCGACGTGGTCGGGCGTCTGCGCGCGGATATCCGCGACGATCAGCGCCAGAATCTCCATGTCATGGGCATGGCGGCGCTTGCGGCGCCAGTTGACATAGCCGGTCGCGCGCTTGCCGATGAGCTGATGCAGCGAGAAGCCCGCGAGCGGGCCGAGATGCGGGTCGGACAGATGCGCGAGCTTGAACACGCCCAAGCGCTTGCCCTTGCCGGCACCCTGCCGTCAAGCGGGCAGATGCGCGCGCCTCGCTCCCGCCCGCGCCGCCTTGCGGTTCAGTTGGCCGCGCCGGTCAGCTCGGAGACGACGCGCGAATCGGTCAAGGTCAGGGCAGGCTGCCAGACATAAGCCGGCTTGGCCCGCAGGCGAGCGATGATGAAAGAGAGTAGCATGACGGAATTCCCCAGCGATGAGGCGGTGGTATCTGCCCCGTTTGCGGCGCGCTTGTGACGTAACGGAATGCAAAACGAGTATCCGTCATGCGTCAATTGCATAGACAAATAAAAAATCAGGGAGGCGGCGGGCGTGACGGGGCGTTCAAACGAGATTGCAGCAAGGGAGCCGGAAGCCGGGCTGACATGGCGCCAGCGGCTGCAGATCCGGATCCTGCATACCTATTTCCGCTTCGCGCGCGGCATGACGCTGGGGGTCCGTGCGGCCGTGCTGAACGATGCCGGTGAGGTCTTCCTGATCCGCCATACCTATACGCCGGGCTGGCAGTTGCCGGGTGGCGGCGTGGAGGCCGGCGAGACGTTGAACGAGGCGCTGGCGAAGGAGTTGCGCGAGGAGGCCTGTATCCGGCTGACGGCACCTGCAAAACTCCATGGCGTCTATTTCAACCGCAAGGTCTCGCGGCGCGATCATGTGGTGCTCTATGTCGTCAGGGACTTCGTCGTCGACCAGGCCAAGAAGCCGGATATGGAGATTGCGGAAGCCCGCTTCTTTCCGCTTGATGCGCTGCCGCAAGGGGTGACGCCCGCGACGCGGCGGCGGCTCGCGGAGATCGCGCAGGGAACCGCGCCGGCCACCGATTGGTGAGACTCCCTGCCGGATAGACGGCCGCCGGCCACTCTGCTACAGCGCGGCCATCATGACGAACGGGCACCTTTCCTCCCTGCTGCGACGACCGGCGCGCTGAACGCGCTTTTCGGCATGCCGCCGATGCGCGGCCATGCCCTCGTCCTTCTGCTTTGCCCGTCCGCAGGTTTCTCCCGTCATGACGTCCTTGCCCCTGACCATTCGCCATGAGCTGCCGCTTGACGCCGCCGCGATCGAGCGCCTGCACGAGCGCGCCTTCGGGCCGGGGCGTTTCGCCCGCACCGCCTTCCGCCTGCGCGAGGGCGTGGCGCCGGACGCAGGCCTGACCTTCGCGGCGCATGTCGGCACCTTCCTGGTCGGCTCGATCCGTGTGACGCCGGTGGCTGCAGGCGGTCACACCGCGCTGATGCTGGGGCCGCTGACGGTCGATCCCGCCTTCGAGGGGCGGGGTATCGGCGCTGCCCTGATGAACTGCTCGATCGAGGCGTCGCGGGCGGCCGGATACGACCTGATCCTGCTGGTGGGCGACGCGCCCTATTATGCGCGCTTCGGCTTCCAGATCGTCCCGCCCGAACAGCTCGTGCTGCCGGGCCCGGCCGATCCGGCGCGTTTTCTCGCGCTGGAGCTGGTCGAGGGCGTGCTCGCGGAGCGGCGCGGCGCGGTGACGGCGATCCGGTGAGAGACCTGTCATTCCGGGGCTTCGCGAAGCGAAGAACCCGGAACCCACGACCGGGTGATCCTTCCGCTATGCGCGGCTGAAAGCGCTCGCCCGGTCGTGGGTTCCGGGTTCGCTGCTGCGCAGCGCCCCGGAATGACAGGATTACGCTTCCTTCCGGTTGAACTTGCGGCCGCTCTCGCCGATCCAGCCGGCGACGAGCGCGCCGAACAGCAAGGCGAGGCCGAGCAGCCCGACGAAGAGCGGCGAGATCTGCACGCCGCGCACGATGCCGGAATCGCTGATGCGCAGCCCGATCCAGTCCGCGCCGGCGAACTGGCTGCCCGAGCGGACCGGGACGATGCGTGGCACCGAGACGCCGGAGCCGCTCTCCTGCCCGATGCGGCGCGAGGAACCGCCTGTCGCCTCGGCCAGCGCCTGAAGCGCGGCCGGGTTGCTGACGACCTCCATCAGTTCGCGCGGATTCTCAGGCCCGACGCTGGCGAAGGCGATGAGGTTGTCGCCGGAGATGCGGTGCAGCCCGAATTCGCCGCTCGGAATCCGGGCGGTGAACAGGCCGGGGCGCCCGGGCTCGAGCGGAACCGAGCGCGACTGACCGTCGGGGCCGGTGACGACGACCGGCGCCGGGTTGTCGCCCAGCGTCTGGCGCTCGACCTCGATGACGCCGCCACGCGCGACGGCGCGCAACGCTTCCTCCTCCAGGTCCGGTTCCTTCATCAGCCAATGGCCGAGGCGGCGCAGCAGATCGAGATGCGGGCCGCCATCGCGGAAGCCGCGGGCCCAGAGCCAGGCATGGTCGGAGAGGAACAGCGCGACGCGGCCCTTCTGCTCGCGCGCCAGCATCAGCAGCGGGCGATCGCCCGGCCCGGTCATCACCGGCGACCCCGTACGGGCGCGGGCGCCGACCATGCGAAGCCATTCGCCCCATTGCGGCGGCTCGACCTCCGAGCCCGGCAGGTCGCGGGTGACGGGGTGGCGCTTGCCGGGCTCGCTGACGCGGGCGCGATAGGCCTCGTCGATGACCGAGCCGTCCGGCATTGCCGGCAGGATCTGGTTGAGCGGCGTGCGCGACAGGCTCTGGGAGCCGGCATATTCGGGACCGGCCGCGATCAGCAGCGCGCCGCCCTCGCGGACATAGCGGACGATGTTGTCGAAATAGACCAGCGGCAGGATCGACTGGTTGGCGTAGCGGTCGAAGATGATCAGGTCGAATTCCTTGATCTTGACCTGGAACAGTTCGCGCGTCGGGAAGGCGATCAGCGAAAGTTCGTTGATCGGCGTGCCGTCCTGCTTTTCGGGCGGGCGCAGGATGGTGAAATGGACAAGGTCGATATTGGCGTCGGCCTTGAGCAGGTTGCGCCAGGTGCGTTCGCCCGGATGCGGCTCGCCCGAAACCAAAAGCACGCGCAGCTTGTCCCTGACGCCGTCGATCGTGATCACGGCCCGGTTGTTGGCGAGCGTCAGCTCGTTGTCGAGTGGGGCGGCCTCGATCTCGATGACATTGGGGCCGCCGCGGTCGATCCTGACCGGCACCGAGACGATCTCGCCGACGGTGACCTCGCGGCGCGCGATGATTTCGCCGTCGCGGCGGATGGTCAGGCCGGCGCGGCCGGGGCCGCCCTTCTCCAGCACGCGCAGGCGCACGTTCTGGTCCTTGCCGACGATGCCGAAGCGCGGCGAATCGACCAGCACGATGCGACGGTCGACCTCGGCGTTGCGGCCGGTCGTCAGCACATGCAACGGCGCCCGCAGGCCGAGCGCCTCGGCATTGGGCGGGGCGTCATGGGCCAGTCCATCGCTGATGACGATGGCGCCGGCAACCCGCTCGGAGGGGACGTCGGCGACGCTGGCGGCCAGCGCCTCGAACAGCCGTGTGCCGTCGCCCGAGCCTTGCGCGTCGCGGACCTCGACGATGCGGGGTTCGACATTGGTCAGGCCGCGCAACTGGCGCTCGACCTCGGCCTGCGTGGCATCCGTCTGCGCGGCGCGGTCGCTCAGACGGTTCGAACCGGAGCGGTCGACGACGACGGAGACGACATCCTTGACTGGCTCGCGGTCCTCGAAGACCAGGGAGGGGTCGGCCAGCGTCACCGTCAGCACGACCAGCGCGAGCGCGCGCAGGATGGCGCTCTTGCCCGCCAGCACGATCGCCGCACCGGCTGCCAGCGCGGCCAGGACGGCCAAGCCGATCAGCAGCGGCAGCGGGACGAGGGGGGCGAAGGAGAGGCTCCACATATCCTATTGTCCCAGACGCTCGAGCAGGGCCGGGACATGGACCTGGTCGGCCTTGTAGTTGCCGGTGAGCGCGTACATGACGAGGTTGACGCCGGCCCGCAGCGCCATTTCGCGCTGGCGCGGATCGGAGCCCGACAGCGGCACGAGCGGCTCGCCGCGCCGGTTCACGGCCCAGGCGGCGGCGAGGTCGTTCGAGGTGATGACGATCGGCGAGACATTGTCGCCGGCCCGCGCCGGACGCCGGCCATCGGCGGCGGCCGGCGGCAGGATCTCGACCCAGGTCGTGCCGGCATCATAGCGGCCGGCAAAGCCGTCGAGGATGTAGAAGGTCTTGGTCAGGACGTGGTCGCGCGGCAGCGGCTCCAGCTCGGGAATGTCCAGCGTCTGCAGCATCCGGCGCAACTGCTCGCCCTCGGGCGTGGTGCCGCCGCCGGGCCGGGCGCTCATCGCGTCGCGGGTGTCGAAGATCACGAGGCCGCCGCCCTTCATATAAGCCTCTAACTTGCGCAGCGTCTCGGCGGTCGGGATCGGCCGTCCGGCGACGATCGGCCAGTACAGCACGGGGAAGAAGGCGAGTTCGTCGCGGTCGGCATTGACGCCGACGGCTTCACCCGGTTCCAGCGCGGTACGGGCGCCGAGCACGATGTTCAGCCCGGCGAGACCCGCCTTCGACATGTCGTCGACGGCCCTGTCGCCGGTGACGACATAGGCAAGCCGCGTCACGGCGCCGGCAGCGAAGAGTTCGCGCGGGATCGGCGAGCGCTGGTCTGCGGGCGCAGTCGCAACTGGAGGAGCCGGGGCAGGGGCCTGGGCGCGGACGGGCTCCGGCAGCAGTGCTGTTCCACCGAGAGCCAGTGCCACCAGGATCGCGGCGGGGGCGGCGCGGCGAGCCCTGCGGGCGACCGAGAGCCTGCCACCGAGCCAGAGCGTCGCCAGCGTGTCGGCGACCAGCAGCAGCAGCGCCAGCACCAGAAGCTGCGGGCGGATGTCCAGCGCGACGGGCTTGTCGACGGGCAGGATCGGCGCGCCCAGCGCCGCAAGGTCGATCGTGCGCAGGGTATCGGTGGGGTTCAGGGCATTGACGGCGAGCGAGCCGTCGGCCGGGCCGTAGATGCCGGGCGGGTGGGCCAGCGTGGCGCGGCCGGTGAAGCTGCGGGGCACAGGCTGGGCCGTGGCGGGCGGGCTGCGGAAGACGCCGTTGCCGTCGAGGACGCGGGTCGGCGACAGGGTTTCCACGCGGGCATCCTCTCCCTGGGCCTCGGTCGGGCCGGTGCCGGCGAGGCCGACGATCTTTCTGAGCATCTCGACGAAGAGGCCCGACAGGGGCAGGTTCGACCATGTCGTGTCGGCGGTGACATGCATCATCGCGATCATGCCGTCGCCGCGCCGCTCGCCTGTCACGACAGGGGTGCCGTCTTCCAGTGCCGCCCAGGTCTTGCGCGAGAGGTCGGCCTCGGGCTCGGCCAGGATCTGCCTGGAGACGCGCACGTCGTCGTTGATGGCGACGCCGAAGAACGGGCTCTCGCGGGTGAAGGGGGCGAGCTTGCGCGGCGTTTCCCAGGAGAGGCCGCCGCCGAGCGTGCGGCCGCCCCGGCGCAGGCGAACCGGCGTCAGATCGTCGGTGGCGGCAGCCAGGCGCGCGCCGGCAAAGCGCAGCAGCACGCCGCCGCGCTGGATGAAGGCGTTGATCTTTCCGGCGGTGTCGGCGTCGAGCGCGCCGATATCGGCGAGCACCAGGACAGACAGGTTCTGCGCCAGCAATTCGCCGACCGGGTCGGTCGAGCCCGGGCGCGGCTCGCGGATCTCGGCGAAGGGCGACAGCGCGCGCGAGACGTAATAGGTCGGCGAGAGCAGCGGCTGGGCCGTATCGGTGGTCGCGCCGGAGACGATGCCGACGCGGCGGCGCTTGGCCCGGTCGTCGAGCAGGGCGACGGCCGCCGCGCTGCGCTCGGCGACGATCTCCAGCCGCGAGACGGCGTTGCGGACCTCGATCGGCAGGGTCAGCCGCGCGGTTGTCTGCAGTTCCGATCCGTTGAAGACAAAAGGCGCGTCGCCGAGCGGCAGGCCCTTCAGGTCGAGCGCGCGGACCTGGCCGCTGGCGGCCGCCGCCGTCGTCGGCCGCAGCACCTTGACGGCGAGCGCGCCGGCGAGGTTCTCGGGCGCCGACAAGGCGAGCTGGTCGATGGGGCCGGCATGGATCGAGAGGCGTCGCGTATCGGCCTCCTGCTTCAGGCGGGCGAGGAAGGTCGAATCATCCGTCACGGACAATCCGTCCGCGACCCAGACGACCTCCGCATCGGGCGCCGTGCGCAGGAAGGCCTCGATACGGGGCAGATGGGCGGTACGGTCGGGCGCATGCGGTTGCAATGCGAAGGCGCGCAGCCGGTCGAGCGCAGCGCGCGGCTCCGAAAGCGCGATCTCGGTCGGGTTCTCGGCCAAGCCGACGATCGCGACCGGCCTGCCTTCGCGGGCGGCGGCCGCGACACGCGATTCCGCGACCAGAAGCCGCTCGGGCCAGTCGGTCGCGGCGCCGAAGCCGTTGTCCATCAGCAGCAGCATCGGGCCGCGCAGCGGCCCGGCCTCGCGCGGCGGGTTCCAGACCGGGCCGGCGACGGCGAGGATCGCCAGTGCCGCGACGAGCATGCGCAGCGCCAGCAGCCACCAGGGCGTGTGCGCCGGCATTTCGCGCTTGGCGACGAGGTCGGCCATGATCTTCAGCGGCGGGAAGTCGATCCGGCGCGGGCGCGGCGGCGTCACCCGCAGGATCAGCCACAGCGCCGGCAGCAGCGCCAGTGCCGCGAGGGCGAGCGGGGCGGAGAATGCAAGCGGCAGCGAGCTCAGCATGAGGGCATCTCCCCATCATGGCTCGAGTTGGCGATGAAGCGTGGCGTCATCCCGGACGCAGCGAAACGGAGATCCGGGATCCATCGTAGAACTCCGGAGCCCTCCGATGGATCCCAGAGCTGCGCCGCTGCGCGGCCTGTCCGGGATGACGCATTATTTCCGAGCGAGTCTGCCATCTCTATCGCCCCGTTCCGCGGGAGGCTGCGACGAGGCTAGCAATGCGCAGCACGCCCTCGCTGGCGGGGCGGTCGGTGCGGTGGAGCGTCAAGGTCCAGCCGGCCCTGCGGCAGGCCTCCCTGATGGCGTCGCGATGGGCTTCCAGCCGCTGGCGATATTCTTCGCCCCAGGAACCGGCATCGCCGACGCGCAAGGACAGCCCGTCCTCGAGATCGAAGAGTTCGGCCTGGCCGGTGAAGGGAAAGGTTTCCTCGATCGGGTCGGCGATCAGCAGGACATGTCCGCGTGCGCCTGATGACGACAGGGTGGCGATGCGTTTTGCGAGCGAGGCGGCCGGCGAGAGCCCGTCGGTGATGATGATCGCATCGGCAAGACGCGGCAGGGGCGCATCCGGCGGCAGGTCGGACTCCGCGCCCTTCGAATCGATCAGGATCGCCTGCGCCAGCGTCTCGACGATGCGGCGCGAGGCCAGTGCACGCGTCAGGCCGAGATGGCCGACGCGCTCGCCGCCTTCGACCAGCGTCTCGGCCAGCGCGAAGCCGGCGATCAGTGCCCGGTCGACTTTCGAGGCCAGAGCGAGCGAGGAGGCGAAGCCCATCGAGGCCGAGCGGTCGATCCAGAGCCAGATGGCATGCGAGGCCTCCCATTCGCGTTCGCGCACAAAAAGATGCCCGTCGCGGGCCGAGCGGCGCCAGTCGATGCGCGAGGAGGATTCGCCGGTGACGAGCGGGCGATACTGCCAGAAGGTCTCGCCCGGCCCGGCGCGCCGGCGGCCATGGATGCCATGCACGCTGGCCGAGACCCGGCGCGCCTCCAGGATCAGCCGGGGCAGGCGCGCCGCGAGATCGAGCGATGCGGTGACGACCGGCTTGGCGGGCCGGCGTTCGGCGGGCCCGAGGACGCGCGTGCGCAGCATCAGCCTGGCTCCTCCTATCCGATCCGTTCCACGAGCTTGCCGATGATGCCCTCGACGGTCTCGCCGTCGGCACGGGCGGCGAAGGTGAGCGCGACGCGGTGCTTCAGCACGGGGATGGCGAGCGCGACGACATCGTCCACGGACGGCGCGAGGCGACCTTCCACGAGCGCGCGGGCGCGGCAGGCGAGCGTGAGCGACTGGCTGGCGCGCGGGCCGGGGCCCCAGGCGAGCTTGTCGGTGATCGAAGCATCGCTGCCCTCGCCCGGGCGGGCGGAGCGGACGAGGTCGAGGATGGCGTCGACGACGTTCTCGCCGACGGGGAGGCGGCGCACCAGCCGCTGCGTCGACATCAGCGTTTCGGCCGTCATCGCCTGGACCGGCTTGTGCTCGGAGGCGCCGGTGGTCTCCATCAGGATGCGGCGCTCGGCCTCGCGGTCGGGATAAGCGACGTCGATCTCGAGCAGGAAGCGGTCGAGCTGGGCCTCCGGCAGAGGATAGGTGCCCTCCTGCTCGATCGGGTTCTGGGTCGCCAGCACATGGAAGGGGGCGGGCAGGTCATAGCGCTCGCCGCCGACCGTGACATGGTGCTCCTGCATCGCCTGCAGCAGGGCGGACTGGGTGCGGGGGCTGGCGCGGTTGATCTCGTCGGCCATCAGGAGCTGGGCGAAGACCGGGCCCTTGATGAAGCGGAAATGGCGCTTGCCGTCGGCGCTCTCGTCGAGAACCTCGGAGCCGAGGATGTCGGAGGGCATCAGGTCGGGCGTGAACTGGACGCGCCGCGCGCTCATCCCGAGAACGGTGCCCATGGCTTCCACGAGCTTGGTCTTGGCGAGGCCGGGCACGCCGACCAGCAGGCCGTGGCCGCCCGCCAGCAGCGTGATCAGCGAGAGATCGACGACCTTCTGCTGGCCGAAGATGACATGCCCGATCTCGGTGCGGGCCGCGCCGATGGCGCCCAGCGCCGCTTCCGCGGCCTCGACGATTCCGGTATCGAGGCTGATCGGCGGATTGGCTTCTGCCGCACGCACTTGCGCCACCATATCGATCTCCTTCACCCTCGGGGCTGCTCGCGCAGCGTCTTGCAACCTTGCAACGGCGGACCTTGTTAAGGCCTCGGCCGTTCAATGTGGACGGGGCGCCATGCCGGCTCAAGGGCCGAATGGCGCGGTGCACAGAACTCGGCTTCACGATTATGTGGAGTTCAAGGCAGAGGCGACGATGCAACCAATATGCCGCATGCGGCGCAGGCGGGCTTTTCGATGACCGAGACGGGCAATGCGATGGAGCGTCTGGTCGCTGCACTGCGAGGCGGCGAAACGCGCGGATTGCCGCCTGTCGAGCGCTGGAACCCCGATTTCTGCGGCGATATCGACATGAGGATCGCTGCCGACGGGACATGGTTCTACCTGGGAACGCCGATCGGCCGGCCCGCTCTGGTCAAGCTTTTCTCCTCCGTGCTGCGGCGTGACGGCGACGATTACGTTCTCGTGACCCCGGTCGAAAAACTCGGGATCGTGGTCGAGGACGCGCCGTTCCAGGCGGTCGAGATGGCGGTCGAGGGCGAGGGAGAGACCCGTTCCGTCGCGTTCCGGACGCATGTAGATGATCTCGTGGAGGTTGGTCCGGACCATGCGATTCGCTTCGAGCGCGAGGCGGGCGACGGGCTCAAGCCCTATGTGCATGTCCGCAGGGGCCTTTGGGCGCGCGTCACCCGCGCCCTGACCTATGACCTGCTGGCGCTGGGCGAGGTGCGCGACGTCGAGGGCATCCCCATGTTCGGTGTCGCTGCGGGCGGCCATTTCTATCCGGCCGTTCCGGCAAGCGAAATCGAAGGGCTGTGATGCGGGCGCTGAATCTGACGGCCGACGAATTCATCGATCTGGCGAAACAGCGGCTGCGGCCGGATCCGCCCGCGCTCGGCGACGTGATCGCGCGGCTGCGCGGCGACCACGAGATGCAGCCGCAGCCGATGGCGCAGCCCGACGAGAAGGCTGCGGTCCCGGCAGCCGTGCTGATCCCGGTCGTGCCGCGCCCCGATGGACCGACCGTGCTGTTGACGCAGCGCGCGGCGGCTTTGCGCAGCCATTCGGCGCAGGTGGCGTTTCCCGGCGGGCGCGTCGATGCCGTCGATGGCTCGCCAGTGGTCACGGCGCTGCGCGAGACGGAAGAGGAGATCGGGCTGCCGCGCGAGCGCGTCCGGACGCTGGGCTTTCTCGATGCCTATCTGACCGGGACGGGCTATCGCATCGTGCCGGTCGTGGCGCTGGTCGAGCCGCCGTTTTCGCTCACCTTGAATGCCCACGAGGTCGACGAGGCCTTCGAGGCGCCGCTGTCCTTCCTGCTCGACCCCGCCAATCACCTGCGCGAGGGCCGGGAGTGGCAGGGGCTCTACCGCACCTACTATGCGATGCCGTTCGGGGATCGCTATATCTGGGGCGCAACCGCCGGCATGATCCGCAATCTCTACGAGCGGCTTGCCGGCTGAACCGACTGGACAACCAAGCCCATGCTGCGCGCGATCATCGAAGAGGTGCTTCTCTTCGTCCTGCCCTTCTGCGTCTTCGCGGGGTATCTCATCGTGAAGCGCCGCAACCCGCTCGATGTCGAGCACTGGAGCCGGCATGTCTTCTGGCTGGCGATCGTCGGCCTCGCGCTTGCCATCGCGCTTGTCGCCTATGGCGGCTGGACTGCGCCGCGCAGCACGGGCGCCTATGAGCCGCCGCATATGGAGAACGGCAAGCTGGTGCCTGGCCGCTTCAAATGAAGCAGCAGGAGCTGAAGCAGCAGGAGCGCATTGCCGCCTTCCTGGCGCAGCCGGCGCTCGCATCCGTCCTCGACGCGCTGAACGGGGAGGGCGAGGACACCCGCGTCGTCGGCGGCGCGGTGCGGGATTTGCTGCTGGGCGAGCCGGTCGGCGACGTCGATCTCGCCACGACCGCCCTGCCGCGGGAAACGATCCGGCGCGGCAAGGCGGCCGGCTTCAAGGCGGTTCCCACCGGGATCGAGCACGGCACAGTGACGCTGGTGCGCGACGGCACCGGCTTCGAGGTGACGACGCTGCGCGAGGATGTCGAGACCGACGGCCGGCGGGCCAAGGTCGTGTTCGGACGCGATTTCGTCGCCGATGCGCTGCGGCGCGACTTCACCGTCAATGCGCTCTCGCTGGATCGCGATGGCACGATCCATGACCATTGCAGCGGGCTGGCCGATCTCGCCGAGCGGCGCATCCGCTTTATCGGTGATGCGGGAACCCGCATCCGTGAGGACTATCTGCGCATCCTGCGCTTCTTCCGCTTCCATGCCCGCTTTGGCGCGGGCGCGCCCGATGCAGAGGGGCTGGCGGCCTGCATCGCAGGGCGCGCCGGGCTGGCCGGGCTGTCGCGCGAGCGCGTGCGCGCCGAACTCATGAAACTGCTGGTCGCGCCCGGCGCAGTCGGGGTCGTCGACACGATGGCCGGAGCCGGACTGCTGATGCCGGTGATCGGCGGCGTGCCGCACCTGTCGCGCTTTGCCGCGATTGCCTCGGACCGCGACGCGGGATCGGTCTATCCGGTATTTCGGCTGGCGGCGCTCGCGGTGACGGTGCGCGAGGACGCGCTGCGGCTGCGCGAGGGCTTGCGCCTGTCGAACGAGGAATTCGACCGGATCGAGCGGATCGCCGGCGCGCTGGAAGGTCTTTCGGGCCGCGCTTCCGTTCCGACGATCGCGGAGTTGCGCCACCTCTCCTATCGCATCGGCCAAGACGCGGTGGCCGCCGGGCTCGTACTGCTGGCCGCGCCTGGCGACGATGCCGGGCAGCGCGCTCAGATGCTGATCGCCGAACTGGGGCGCACGCCGCCATTCCTGCCGAGCGGGCGGGACGTCATCGCACTCGGCGTACCGGCCGGGCCGCTGGTCGGGCGCGTGCTGGATGCGGCGCGGCGCGACTGGGTCGAGGCGGATGTTCCGGCGGAGCGCGCCGCGCAGATGGCCTTCGTGGGCCATGCGGTCGCAGCGCTCCCGGCCTCGCCATAGGCGCTTACGGCCAGCGCACCGTCGGCGGCATCGAGGACAGGATCGAGTCGACATTGCCGCCGGTGCGCAGGCCGAAGATCGTGCCGCGGTCATAGAGCAGGTTGAACTCGACATAGCGGCCGCGGCGGACCTGCTGCTCGTGGCGCTCGGCCTCGCTCCAGGGCTTGGCCATATTGGCCCGCAGGATCGGCGGATAGGCCTTCAGGAAGGCCTCGCCGACGGCCTGGGTGAAGGCGAAATCGCCCTCAGGGTCGCCCGACCAGATGTAGTCGTAGAAGATGCCGCCGATGCCGCGCGACTCGTTGCGGTGCTTCAAGAAGAAGTACTCGTCGCACCAGCTCTTGAAGCGGTCATAGTCGGCGATCGGGGCGCAGCGCTCGCAGGGCTCGCGCATCGCGGCATGGAAGGCGATGGCGTCGGGATCGTCCTGGCTGCGCCTTGCGTTCAGGACCGGGGTCAGGTCGGCGCCGCCGCCGAACCAGGGCTTCGTCGTCACGACGAAGCGCGTGTTCATGTGCACGGTCGGCGCATGCGGGTTCCAGGGATGGGCGATCAGCGAGATACCGGTGGCGTGGAAACGCGGATCCTCGGCTGCGCCGGGAATCTGGCCGGCAAACTCCGGCTGAAAGGTGCCGTGGACGGTCGAGACATGGACGCCGACCTTCTCGAAGATGCGGCCGCGCATGATCGACATGACGCCGCCGCCGCCCGGTTCGCCGTCATGGTTGGTGCGCTGCCAGGGCGTGCGCTCGAAGCGGCCGGGCGCATCGCTCTCGGGCGGGAAGGGGCCGGTCGCCTCGTCCTCGATCGCCTCGAAGGTTGTGCAGATCCGGTCCCGCAGCGTCTCGAACCAGGCCTGGGCACGGGGCTTCATCGCCTCGGCCAAGGGTATCGATTCCGCCAGCGTCTCAGCTTCGTATTCGATCATTCGCCTTCTCCGCGGCAGAGCCGTCATTCTGCGGACGGGCAAACCCGCCGACTTGCCGCAGCGCTTCGCCCAGGACCATCGCGGCGGCAACCGCGACATTGAACGAGCGCAGGCCGGCCTGCATCGGGATATGCACTACCGCATCGGCGGCCTCGTAGACATTGGGCAAAACGCCGGCCGATTCGCGCCCGACCATGAGGATGTCGTCGGCCTGGAAGGCGAAGTCGAGATGGGCGAGCGCGCCATCCGTCTCGACCAGGATCAGGCGCCGGTTGCCGGCCTTGCGCCAGGCATCGAAAGTGGTGAAGGAATCGTGGCGCATCACGACGGCACGTTCGAGATAGTCCATGCCCGAGCGGCGGAAATGCCGGTCCGAGACGTCGAAGGCGGCGGGCTCGATGATATCGACCCCGATGCCGAGGCAGGCCGCCATGCGGATCATCGTGCCGGCATTCTGCGGGATGTCGGGCTGATAGAGGGCGAGGCGCGGCATTCGAGTGGTCATTTCGGCTGCTGTCATGGGGTGACGGCCCGACATGCGTCAAGACGCATGCCTGCGCCAGCCATGCGTCAGCGATGCTAGCCTTCGCGGGCGAAGCGCCCCATATCAGGCCACGTTTTCGTCGCCATGCCGGTCCAGAGGAGGGCGGACATGTTCACCGCCCTGTTCCGCTGGCTCGAGAGCCGGATCGACGTCTTCGCGCCCTTCGACGAGCGCGAGACCCCGCCGCGCGGCGTCTGGCCGTTCATGTGGCACCATATCAAGGGCGTGAAGGGCTGGATGGCCCTGATCATGCTGACGGGGCTCGGCTTCAGCGGCATCGAAGCGGCGATGTATCTGATGGTCGGCTGGTTCGTCGATCTGCTCTCGACGCAGTCTCCCGCGACGATCTTCCGGGACCATGGCACCATGCTGCTGGGCGCGGCATTCGTGCTCGTCGTCCTGCGGCCGCTGATCTATTTCGCCAACCACGCCATCGTCGATCAGGTCGTGGTGCCGCAGATCACCAACCAGATCCGCTGGCGCAACCATGTCTACACGCTCGGCCATGCGCTCGGCTATTTCCAGAACGATTTCGCCGGCCGGCTCTCGGCGCGCGTCATCCAGGCCGGCCAGTCGATCCGGGGCGCGACGATCGAGGTGATCGACGACCTCTGGTACGCGCTGATCTTCGCCACGGTCGCGATCGGCTTCTTCGGCTCGACCTCGCTCTGGCTGGCGCTGCCGGTTTTGGCCTGGCTCGCGGCCTATGTCGTCCTGCTGGTCTATTTCGTGCCGCGCGCCAGGAAGCGCTCGGAGGCGAACTCGCTCGGGCGCTCCTCGACGACCGGGCGCATCGTCGACGCCTACACTAACATTCTGACGGTCAAGCTCTTCGCCCGCGCCGACGCCGAGCGCTCGGCCGTGCGCGATTCGCTGACGCGCTGGAACGCGTCCTACCTGCATCTGTCGCGGCTGATCACCGGCGTCAGCGTCATTCTGCAGACGATGAACAGCCTGCTCGTCGTGGTCACGGCCTGGCTCTGCCTGTGGCTCTGGAGCCAGGGCACGATGACGCCGGGAGCGGTCGCGGCCTCGATCGGGCTGGTGCTGCGGCTCGTGCAGATGTCGACCTGGCTGATCCATCTCGTGCGCGGCGTCTTCGAGAATCTGGGCTCCGTTCAAGAGAGCATGGAGACGATCGCCCGGCCGCACGACCTGACCGACGCGATTGATGCCGTGCCGCTGGTCGTCGCGCAGGGCGGCATCCGTTTCGAGAAGCTGCGTTTCAATTACGGCAAGGGCGGCGGGCTGTTCGAAGGGCTCGATCTCGAGATCAGGCCGGGCGAGAAGATCGGGCTGGTGGGACCGTCCGGAGCCGGCAAGTCGACGCTGGTGAACCTGCTGCTGCGGCTCTACCCGCTGGAGGGCGGGCGTATCCTGATCGACGGCCAGGACATCGCCCATGTCACGCAGGATAGCCTGCGCGCGCAGATCGGCATGGTGACGCAGGACAATTCGCTGCTGCACCGCTCGATCGGCGACAATATCGCCTATGGCCGGATCGGCTCGACGGAAGCCGAGATTGCGGAAGCGGCGCGGCAGGCCTCGGCGCATGATTTCGTGGTCTCGCTGAGCGATCAGGACGGCCGCCAGGGCTTCGATTCGCGTGTCGGCGAGCGTGGCGTCAAACTCTCCGGCGGCCAGCGTCAGCGCATCGCGATCGCCCGCGTGCTGCTGAAGGACGCGCCGATCCTGATCCTGGACGAGGCGACCTCGGCGCTCGATTCGGAGGTCGAGGCGGCGATCCAGGAGCAGCTCACGGCGCTGATGCAGGGCAAGACGGTGATCGCGATCGCTCATCGGCTGTCGACCATCGCCGCTCTGGACCGGCTGATCGTGCTCGACAAGGGCCGGATCGTCGATGTCGGCAGCCATTCCGAACTGGTGGCGCGGGGTGGTCTCTATGCCCGCCTGTGGTCGCGCCAGTCGGGCGGCTTCCTGGCGGCCGCGGACCCGGAAAAGGTTTCGGTCTGAGCCTGCCTTGCTGCTTGTGCGCCATGCGTCTGCGCACCCTGCGGAACAGTAGACTTCGTCCAAACTGCATGTCAAAGAGCGCGACAGTGACGTGCCGCCGCATTGCGGCCGTGACGACGCGCCCCTAAGAGGGGCGCAAGGCTGAAATTTCGAGTTGTTACAAAGCTCGACTGACGTACAGAGGATTGGATCGTGGCGCACGCGACCGATACGAAATCGACCGAAACCACCCGCCGCGATTTCCTCATGCTGGCGACCGGGGCCGCTGGTGTCGTCGGTCTCGGCGCCGTCGTCGTGCCGCTGGTCAGCCAGCTTGCGCCCGACGCCCAGACTGTCGCTGCCGGCGCGCCGATCGATGTCGATCTCGCTCCCATCGCGGAAGGGCAGGCGATCAAGCTGTTCTGGCGCGGCAAACTGATCTTCGTGCGTCACCGCACGAAGAAGGAGATCGACGAGGCGCGTGCGGTGGACGTCGCCACGCTGCCCGATCCGCAGACCGACGAGGCCCGCGTCAAGGACGGCCACGCGCAGTTCCTCGTGGTCTATGGCAACTGCACCCATCTCGGCTGCGTGCCGCTCGGCAACTCTCCCGGCGATCCGAAGGGTGATTTCGACGGCTGGTTCTGCCCCTGCCATGGCTCGCATTACGATTCGTCCGGCCGCATCCGCAAGGGCCCGGCGCCGCTCAACCTGCCGGTGCCGCCCTATGCGTTCAACGCCGACACCAAGATCCGGATCGGCTGAGCAATGCGCTCGACCCGTTCCCGCCTGGAAGAGACAGCCCCGAGGCATTCCGCATGAGTGGTCACAGTTCCTACGTCCCGAAGACCGGCTTCGAGCGCTGGCTCGATGCGCGCCTGCCGATCATCCGCCTCGCGCATGATTCGGCGGTGTCCTATCCGGTCCCGCGCAACCTGAACTACTTCTGGACCTTCGGCGGCATCCTGATGTTCATGCTGGTCGCGCAGATCGTGACCGGCGTCATCCTGGTGATGCACTACACCCCGCATGCGACGATGGCGTTCAACTCCGTCGAGCACATCATGCGCGACGTGAACTATGGCTGGCTGCTGCGGTACCTGCACGCCAACGGCGCCTCGATGTTCTTCGTCGCCGTCTATGTCCACATCTTCCGCGGCCTCTATTACGGCTCCTACAAGGCGCCGCGCGAGGTGCTCTGGATCCTCGGTGTGGTGATCTTCCTGCTGATGATGGCGACCGCCTTCATGGGCTACGTCCTCCCCTGGGGCCAGATGTCGTTCTGGGGCGCGACCGTCATCACCAACCTGTTCTCGGCCCTGCCGGTGGTCGGCGAGACGATCGTGACCTTCCTGTGGGGCGGCTTCTCGGTCGACAACCCGACGCTGAACCGCTTCTTCTCGCTGCACTACCTGCTGCCGTTCATGATCTTCGGCGTGGTCATCCTCCACGTCTGGGCGCTGCACCATGTCGGCCAGAACAACCCGACCGGCGTCGAGGTGAAGAATGTCGCGAAGGACACCGTGCCGTTCACCCCCTATGCGACCATCAAGGACGTGTTCGGGATGGTCTGCTTCATCTTCGTGTTCTCCTATTTCGTGTTCTACCAGCCCAACTTCATGGGCCATGCCGACAACTACATCCCGGCCAACCCGGCGGTGACCCCGTCGCATATCGTTCCGGAGTGGTACTTCCTGCCGTTCTACGCGATCCTGCGCGCCATTCCCGACAAGCTCGGCGGCGTGCTGGCGATGGGCGCGGCCATCGTGGTGCTCGCCTTCCTGCCCTGGATCGACACCTCCAAGGTCAAGTCGATGAGCTATCGCCCGATCGGCCGCCAGTTGTTCTGGGCCTTCGTCGTGGTCTGCATCGGCCTCGGCTGGCTCGGCGCGATGCCGGCGGAGGGCGGCTATGTCGTCGCCTCGCGGATCTTCACGGCGTTGTATTTCGGATTCTTCGTGGCGCTCTTCATCGTCGGCCTGTTCGAACGGCCGAAGGCGCTGCCGAACTCGATCGCCGATTCCGTGCTCGGTTCGCTTGAGGGCGGATCGGGCGCCCGGATGGCGCTTGCCACCGCTGCCGAACCCCACGCCAAGGGCTGAGACGAAACATGAGCACGCTTTCGTTCCGTCTCGCCCTGACCGGGCTCAGCCTGGGCCTTGGCATTTCGCTGGCCGCGCCCTCCGCCATCGCCGCCGAGGGGCGCGTCGAGCCGCCGGCGCTGAGCTGGTCCTTCTCCGGGCCGTTCGGCACTTTCGACCGGGCCCAGCTCCAGCGCGGCTACAAGGTCTTCAAGGAGGTCTGCGCGAGCTGCCATGCGGCGACGCTGATGCGCTTCCGCAACCTGTCGCAGCCCGGCGGGCCCGAGTTCACGCCGAGCCAGATCACCGCGCTGGCCGCGACCTTCCAGGTCAAGGACGGCCCCAACGACCAGGGCGAGATGTTCGATCGGCCCGGCCGCCCGGCCGACCCGTTTCCGTCGCCGTTCGCGAACGAGCAGGCGGCGCGCGCCGCCAATGGCGGCGCGTTCCCGGTCGATCTCTCGGTGATCGCCAAGGCGCGCACCTATGAGCGCGGCTTCCCGCGCTTCGTCTTCGACATCTTCACGCAGTATCAGGAGCAGGGGCCGGACTACCTCGCCGCGCTGCTGGCGGGCTACAAGGATCCGCCGCCCGAGGGCGTCACGCTGCTGCCGGGCCAGTACTACAACACCTATATGCCCGGTCACCTGATCGCGATGCCGAAGCCGCTCAATGACGGCCAGGTCGAGTATCCGAAGGGTGCCGACGGCCAGCCGCAGGCGCCGGAGACCGTGGCGCAATACGCCAAGGACGTGACGGCCTTCCTCGTCTGGGCCGCCGAGCCGCATCTCGAACAGCGCAAGCGCATCGGCCTGCAGGTCATGCTCTTCCTGCTGATCTTCGGCAGCCTGCTCTACTACACGAAGAAGAAGGTCTGGTCGCGCCTGCCCGACGGCTCGCCGCTACACCACTGACCGCATACGCTATCAGGAAGGGGCCCCGGAGACGGGGCCTTTTTCGTTCGTGGGACCGTTTGATAAGACCGTCACACAAGACTGCTTGCGTCGCACTTTTGGCTGGGGAATCACGCATGAGCGAAGCCGTTCTCGGGATCATCGGCGGGTCGGGCATCTATGACCTGCCGGGGCTGACGGATCTGCGCGAGGAGCGCATCGAAAGCCCCTGGGGCGAGCCGTCCGACGTGCTGCGCATCGGCCGGATCGGCACAACGAAGATTGTCTTCCTGCCGCGCCATGGCCGCGGCCATGCGATCCCGCCTTCGGAGATCAATTACCGCGCCAATATCGACGTGATGAAGCGGGCCGGAGTGACGGATCTCGTCTCGCTCTCGGCCTGCGGCTCCTACAAGGCAGAGCTCTATCCCGGCCTGTTCGTGCTGGTCGACCAGTTCGTCGATCGCACGAGCGGGCGGCCAAGTTCGTTCTTCGGCAAGGGCTGCGTCGCGCATGTGTCGCTCGCCCATCCGGTCGGCCCGGCCCTGCAGGCCCGGATCGCGGACGCCGCGACCGCGGAAGGGCTGACCTTCGTGCAGGGCGGAACGCTGGTGACGATGGAGGGGCCGCAGTTCTCGACCCTGGCCGAATCCCTGACCTACAAGGGGCTGGGCTACGACCTGATCGGGATGACGGCGATGCCTGAGGCCAAGCTCGCCCGCGAGGCCGAGGTCACCTACGCCACCGTCGCGATGGTCACCGATTTCGACTGCTGGCACGAGGAGCACGGGCCGGTCGATGTCGCCGCCGTGGTCAAGGTGCTGCACGAGAACGCAGACAAGGCGAAGCGGCTCGTGGCGCGGCTGGCGGCCGACTTCCCCGCAGAGCGCGTGCCCTGTCCGGCCGGCTCCCATAATGCGCTCGACAATGCCATCATCACCGCGCCCGATTTCCGGGATCCCGCCTTGCTCGCCAAGCTCGATGCGGTGGCGGGGCGGGTGCTGAAGCCCGTCTGAACAGGGCGGAACCGGCGCGGTCATTTCCCGTTCAGCAGCCATGGGGTTCTCTCCCTGCCTGTGCCGCCCACGGAAAGGAGACCGCGCCATGAGGCTCACCATGATGGGGCTCGCCATGACCGCAGCGCTGCTCGCAGGCCTTGCTGCCGGGCCTGCGCTCGCCGGGAACACGTCGTCGAATTCGAGCTCGAATTCGTCCAACGGCATCCATACGCGCGTCGATACGGTGATCACCGACGATGATCGCGGGCGCCGCAGCTATTATGAACGGCGCATCTATCGCGATGAGCGCGCGCCGCGCGAGCGCCGCCGCTCCAGGGGCTGTAGAATCGGGAGGCTGGGGACGGTTCCCTTTGGCAGGTGGCATGCGCTAAGGAGGCGTGTCGTCTCAGCGAGCCCACCGCATGGATCGAAACAGCCTTCTCGACCTGAAGAACTCCATCCGCTCGATCCCGGATTATCCCAAGCCGGGCATCGTCTTCCGCGACATCACCACGCTGCTGGGCGATGCGCGCGCCTTCCGGCGTGCGGTGGACGAACTGGTGCAGCCTTTCGCGGGGTTGAAGATCGCCAAGATCGCCGGCATCGAGGCGCGGGGCTTCATTCTCGGCGGCGCGGTTGCGCATCAGCTCTCGGCGGGCTTCGTGCCCGTCCGCAAGAAGGGCAAGCTGCCGCATGAGACGGTCAGCATGACCTATTCGCTGGAATACGGCACCGACGAGATCGAGGTTCACAAGGATGCCGTGTCGCCTGGCGAGCGCGTCCTGCTGGTGGACGATCTGATTGCGACGGGCGGCACGGCGGAGGGGGCGGTCAAGCTGCTCTCGGGACTGGGCGCCGAGGTCGTCGCGGCCTGCTTCATCGTCGACCTGCCCGATCTTGGCGGCGCCGACAGGATCAGGCGCCTCGGCCTGCCCGTGCGCACGCTGGTCTCCTTCGGCGGACATTGAACGGACGGTTTCATGAAAATCCACGGTCAAGCCTATCGCACGATCTGGCTGGCGCAGGATGGCTGGCGCGTTGGCGTCATCGACCAGACGCGGCTGCCCTTCCGCTTCGAGACGGTGACGTTGTCCTCCGCCGAGGCGGCGGCCGAGGCGATCCGCAGCATGATCGTGCGCGGCGCGCCGCTGATCGGTGCGACGGCCGCCTATGGCATGGCGCTGGCCATGCGTGCGGATGCTTCCGATGACGCGCTGGAGGTGGCGCTCGACTTGATGCGCGGAACGCGCCCGACCGCGGTCAACCTGCACTGGGCGCTCGCGCGGATGAGGCGCGTTCTGGCGCCGCTCGATCCGGTCCGGCGCGTCGATATGGCCTATTCCGAGGCGGCGCTGATCTGCAACGAGGATGTCGCGCTATGCCGCGCCATCGGCGAGCACGGCTTGCCGCTGATCCGAGACATCGCTTCGCGCAAGCCGGCCGGGGAGACCATCAACATCCTGACCCATTGCAATGCCGGCTGGCTCGCCACCGTCGATTGGGGCACCGCGCTGGCGCCGATCTATCTCGCCCATGATGCCGGCATCCCCGTCCATGTCTGGGTCGACGAGACCCGGCCGCGCAATCAGGGTGCGGCCTTGACCGCCTATGAACTCGGCGCGCATGGCGTGCCGCATACCGTGATCGCCGACAATGCCGGCGGGCATCTGATGCAGCATGGCGAGATCGACATGGTCATCGTCGGCACCGACCGGACGACGGCGACCGGCGACGTCGCCAACAAGATCGGCACCTATCTCAAGGCGCTCGCTGCCCACGACAACGGTGTGCCCTTCTATGTCGCGCTGCCCTCACCGACGATCGACTGGAGCCTGTCGGACGGCCTGCGCCAGATCCCGATCGAGGAGCGCTCTGCGCGCGAGGTCACGCATCTGACCGGGGTGGGCGAGGATGGCGAGGTGCGTGCCTTCCGCGTCGTCGCGCCCGGCAGCAACGCGGCGAACCCGGCCTTCGACGTGACGCCGGCGCGGCTCGTCACGGGCCTGATCACCGAGCGCGGCGTCGCTTGCGCGAGCGCGGAGGGACTGGCCCGGCTGTTTCCCGAACGGGCCAGCGGGGTTGCAGCGTGAGCGAGGCAAGGACGATGAAGACCGGTGAACTCGGGGCGGGGATCGTCGCGGTCGCGCAGGCGATCGACAAGGCGGGCTTCTGCCCCTCGAAATCGGGCAATGTCTCGGCACGGACGGAGAGCGGCTTCCTGATCACGCCGTCGGGCCTGCCCTATGCGCAGACGACGCCCGCGGACCTGATCGAGCTCTCGCTCGACGGGACGGTGCTGTCAGGCTCTCGCAAGCCCTCCTCGGAATGGCCCTTCCATGTAGCGATCTACCGGGCGAGGCCGGAAGCCCAGGCGATCGTCCACACGCATTCGCCGCGCGCGACCGCGTTGTCCTCGACGCGGCGCGGGATTCCCGCCTTCCACTACATGATCGCGCTATGCGGCGGCGCCGATGTGCGCTGCGCGGAGTACGCGACCTTCGGCACGCCGGAATTGGCGGAGAACGCGGTGCAGGCGCTGGAGGGGCGCAAGGCGGTGCTGCTCGCCAATCACGGCGTGATCGCGCTGGGAGCCTCGCTCGCCGGCGCGCATCAGATCGTCGCCGAGGTCGAGAACCTTGCGGGGCAGTATCTCGATATCCTCGCCTCGGGGCTGGAGCCAGTCATCCTCGACGCGGAGGAGATGGTGCGGGTGACGGCGCAGTTCGCCGGATACGGCAAGCTCGGCTGAAATGAAGCGGCCCCGGTTCATCGAACCGGGGCCGCTTCATTTCGGGCTTATCGCTTTGGCTCAGGCCTTGGCCCAGCCGGCATACCAGGTGTTGAACAGTGCGAGCTGGGTCCGGGCGAAGTGCTTCTGGCCCTGGCTCAGGCTGTCGGAGGCGTTGAAGTGCAGCTCGTATTCCGGGCTGCCTTCGAGAACCATCAGGTATTTGTAGAAGAGGACGAGGTCCGGCCCTTCGTCGAAGCTCGACAGCACGGAAAGCGCGCCGTCGAGTTCGAGCGCCCTCGCGCGCGCCGCGACATCGCCCTTGGCGGCCTTCTCGCAGAGTTCGACGAGGTGGAGTACCGGCTTGGGCAGGACGTTGCCGATGCCGGTGATCGCGCCGCTGGAGCCGCAGTTGACGAAGCCGTGGAAAACCTGCGTGTCGACGCCGACCATCAGCGTGATGTCGTCCGACTGGCCGGTGATGTTCTCCGCCGCATACGTCAGGCTTTTGGCGCCGCCGAATTCCTTGAAGCCGATCAGGTTCGGGAAGCTCGCACGCAGCTTGAAGAACAGCTCGGCGCGGGTCTCGAAGCCGTAATACGGGCTGTTGTAGATCACCGCCGGCAGGCCGTTGGCGGCCTCCAGGATCGCGGCGAAATGCGCCTCCTGCGCCGAAGCCGACGGGCCGCGCGAGAGCACGCGTGGAATGACCATCAAGCCCTTGGCGCCGACTTCGCTGGCGTGCTTGGCGAAGGCGGCGGCGCGCTGCGTGTTCTGCGCGCCGGTGCCGACGATCACGGGAACGCCCGCCTTAGCGAGCTGGGCGACGCCCTCCTGGCGCTGTTCGTCGGTCAGCAGCGGCCAGTCGCCCATCGAGCCGCAATAGACGACCGCCGACATGCCTGCTGCGGTCAGCTCCTTGCCCTTGGCGACGAGCGCGTCGAAATCGGGGGTGCGGTCCGCCTTGCAGGGCGTCATGAGGGCCGGAATCGTGCCGGAGAAGACATTGGAAGTCATGGAGCGTTTCCTCTGGATTTTCTTGTGCAGGCCTGGGCGATCAGGAGGTCGGCAACGGGGAATCAGTCCTCGTAGCCGAAGGGATCATCGACGGTGTGGGCCGGCTGGGTGAACCAGTGGGCGCCGTCTTCGGCCATGTAGGCGATGTCCTCAAGGCGCACGCCGAACTCGCCATAGATGCACATCATCGGCTCGATCGAGAAGCACATGCCGGTCTGGAGCGGGGTCTTGTTGCCCTTCACCATGAAGGACTCCTCATGCACGTCGAGGCCGAGCCCGTGGCCGGTGCGGTGGGGCAGGCCCGGCACCTTGTAGCCGGGGCCAAAGCCGGCCGCCTCGATGACGCCGCGCGCGCCGAAATCGACGTTCTCGCAGGGCGCGCCGAGTTTGGCGGCCTCAAACCCGGCGAGCTGCGCCTTCTTCTCGAGGTTCCAGATCTTGCGCTGGCGCTCGGTCGGCTCGCCGAAGACATAGGTGCGGGTAATGTCGGAGCGATAGCCGCCGACCTTGGTGCCCATGTCGATCAGCACCATGTCGCCCTCGGCGAGCGTCTGCTCATAGGGCACGCCATGGGGATAAGCGGTCGCCTCGCCGAACTGCGCGGCGCCGCTGGTCCAGCTCATGCCGAGCTTCCGGTGGGCCTGGTCGAGGAACATCTTGACCTGCGCCGTGGTGACGCCAACCTGGAGCGTGCGGGCGGCGGCGCGGTGGATCTCCATGGTGATGTCCATGGCGCGCTGGATGAGCGCGATCTCGGCGACCGACTTCAACTGCCGGCAGGCCGCGGTGATCGCGTTGCCATGGGTGAAGGAGAAGCGGTTGCCGGCCTTGCGCAGGCCGTCGACGATGTAGAACGGCGTGTGCGGATCGAGCGCGACCTGGCCGCTCTCATAGCCCATGGAGCGGATGGTCTCGATCACCAGCTCGGTCGGATCCTCATGCTCTTCCCAGCAGCGGACATCTTCGCCGAACCTCATGTATTCGCGCGTCTTGGGCTCCTCGAAGGTCGGGCTGAGATAGGCGATCTCGCCCTCGACGGGGATGACCGCGCCATGCAGGCGCTCGGTCAGGCCGAGCTGGATGCCGGTGAAATAGGCGAGGCTGGTCGAGGTATCCAGATAGAGCGCCTGCAGGCCCTGTTCGCGCAGCAAGCCTTGCGCCTTGGCGACGCGCTCCTTGAATTCCTTCACTGCGATCGGCTCGATGCCGTCCGTCATCGGCTTCAACTTGGCGAGTTCCGCCTCGAAGCTCGATCCACCCACTCCGATCGTCATGGTCGCTATCCCCGTCTGTCAGTCTTGAGAGTTCGTCAGTGTCGAAAACGATGATGGGCGGTCAGGCCGCAGGCGCCATTCCATCAGGCCGCAGGCGCCTGGGGCTCGACCAGGCCGTCCTCGTCCGGCTGCAGGAGTTGCAGCAGGTCGTGGCGCACGGCCATGACATGGTCGAGCGTCAGCCGGGCGGCGCCTTCGGCATCGCCGGCGCGGCATAGATCGAGCAGGGCGGCATGTTCGCGCTTCGCCCGCGTTGTCGCGCCTTCGGACATGGCGAGCTGGACGCGGGTATAGCGATCGGTGTTCGCAAGCAGCATCCGGACCAGTTCGAGCGTCTGGTTACGGCCGGACGCTCGGTAGAGCGAGAGGTGGTATTCCCGGTTGAGCTCGCCATAGGCTTCTAGATCGCCCCTGGCGATTGCTGCCGCATATTCGGCAAGGATGGTCTCGGCCCGCGCAAAGTCGCTCTCGTCGAGCCGTGGCACGGCGCGCCGGATCAGGTCCGGCTCCAGCATGGCGCGCAGGTCGAAGAGTTCGGCGATGTCGAGCGCCGAGAGCGCCGTCACCACGGCGCCGCGATGCGGGTGGAGCGTGACCAGCCCTTCCGCCGCGAGCTGGTGGAAGGCCTCGCGGATCGGAATGCGGCTGATGCCGAACTCCTTGGCGAGCGCGTCCTGCCGCAGCGCCTCGCCCGCGGCGACCGAGCCGGAGAGGATGCGCCGGCGCAGCTCCGCCACGGCTGCCCCGGTCACGGTCTGGCGGAATTGCGGCAGTTTCGAACGCGTGGGCAGGGGCGCGATCATGCGGGCTCTCGCTTCACTGGGCCTTGTAGCGGCGCTGGACCAGCAGCCCGGAGATGGCCGTGAGCGACAACGTCGTCAGCATCAGGATGAAGGCGATCGCTGCCGCGAAGGGCCAGTTGTTGTTCACAGCGAACTCGCGATAGAGCATCGGCGCCATCATCTGGAAGCGCGCGCCGCCGAGCAGGAAGGGCGTGGCATAGGCATTCATCGCCAGGATGAAGCAGAGGATGCCGCCGGTGGCGATGCCGGGCAGGGCGAGCGGCAGAACGACATGCCAGAAGCGGCGCGACGGGTCCGCGCCGAGGCTGTCGGCGGCCTCTTCCAGACGCGCATCGATGCCCTCGATCACGCTCTGCAGCGTCAGGATCATGTAGGGCAGATTGATCGAGAGGATGCCGATCGAGACCGCGAAAGAGGTGTAGAGCAGCGAGATGCCCGGCCCGCCCAATGCTGTGTAGGCCGCGTCGATGATCCCACCCTTGGCGAGCACGCCCATCCAGCCGAGCGCGCGCACCGTCGAACCGATGAAGAGAGGCAGGATGATCAGCAGCACGCCGATCGATTTCCAGCGGCTCTGCGAGCGGGCCAGCTTGTAGGCGATCGGGAAGCCGAGCACGAGGCAGAGCAGCGTCGTGACGATGGCGATGCTGAAGGTCGTCCAGAGCACCCCGGTGTAGAAAGGATCGGTCACGAAACGGAGATAGTTTTCCGGCGTGAACGCATCGATCATGAAGGTGCGACGGTCGTATTTGTTCAGGCTGTAGCGGGCGAGCAGCGTGAGCGGCAGCACCAGCGACAGCAGGACGACCATGGTCGCCGGCCCGATGAGCATTGAAGCAGTGAGCCCCTCGGGCCGACGGTGCGTCATGATCAGCGACGCTCCAGCGTACGGCGCCACCAGTCGTTCATGTCGTCGCGGACGGCACTGAGCTGGGGGTAGGGCGCGGGAAGGAGCTTCGTTCCCTCCGGCAAGGCGAGGCGCTTGGCGACGTCGCCTTCGAGCGCCGCATTGGTGATGGTCGGGTGGTAGCCCATGCTCTCGGCGAATCCGCGCTGGGCGCGGGGGTCGAGTGCGGCGTTGATATAGGCGAAGGCTGCGGCCTTGTTGGGCGCGTTCTTCAGCACGCACATGCTGGAGACATAGGTCAGGCAGCCCTCGGCCGGGAAGGACGAGGCCATCTCGACGCCGCCCTTGGTCCAGAACAGCACGCGGGCATGCCAGACGAGGCCGACATCGATCTCGCCCGACTTGATCGCCGGGGCAAAGGCCTCGGTCGAGGTGTAGGCCTTGGCGCCGGCCTTGATCAGCTTCTCCAGCGAGGCCTTGACCTCGGCGATCTTGCCGGCGTCGCCCTGCTGCTTGAGGGCGGCCGCCATCGCGACCCAGATGTAGCTGTTGTCGAGAATGCCGACCTTGGAGCCATAGGCCTCCATCTCGTCATAGCTCTTCGGCGGCGTCTTCACGCGCTCGGGGCTGTAGGCGATGACCTGCGGGCTGTAGATGTGCGGGATCGAGTAGGGCGTCGCGAAGGTCGGCTGGACGTATTTGAGGTTCGGAACCTTCCCCTCGTCGAGGGGCTCCAGCATGCCGGCATCCTCGAGGTCATAGGCCGCGGGAGCCTGGACCGAGATGACGTCGACGCTGCCGCGGGGCAGGCGGCGCTGCGCGATCGACTTGGCGACGCGGGTCGGCTCGGTGCCTGCGTCCTGGACGACCTCCAAGCCCTTCGGCTTGAGCAGCGGATCCTCGATGTTCTGCGTCAGGAGCTTGGCGTAGTCGCCGCCCCAGGTGCTCATCACGACGCGGCCGGAGGCCTCCTGCGCGCGCAGGATCGCGGGCGCGAACGGCGCGGCGGCTGCGCCAGCGGCGAGCGTCAGGATATGGCGTCGATTGGGCTTGAACAGATCCGTCATCGTGGTGCTTCCCTCGTTTTTTGGTTGATCCGGTCTCGAAATCGTTCAGGCGGTCGGCATTTCAGGCAGAAGGGATGGCGGGCACGATTGACTGGTCGGTGGCGAACAGCCGCTCGTTCAGGCCATCCCAGGTGATGGCGACCGTTTCGCCCATGGCGCGCCGTGTGCCGCCTGTCGCGCCGGTCGGCTCATGCAAGGCGAGGCTGCTGCCGTCATCGAAGGAAAGCAGGTAGTCGACATGGCCGCCGACATAGGTCGCGTCTTCGACGCGCGCGGTCGCGCGTGGCGGGGCGACGTCGCCCTCGGCGTGGAGCCGTACCCGCTCGGGCCGCAGTGCCAGCGTGTGCTGACCGCGCTGCGCATAGCGGCAGGCGAGCTTCATTACCGCGCCGCCTGGCAGGCGGAAGGTGTCGGCATCGACCAGCTCGCCCTTGATCAGGTTGCTGTGGCCGATGAAGCGCGCCACGAACGGATTCAGCGGCTGCTCGTAGAGCTCTTCCTGCGTGCCGACCTGCTGGACCTTGCCCTCGTTCATCAGCACGAGCCGGTCGGCCATGGTCATGGCCTCGTCCTGATCATGGGTGACCATCAGCGCGGTGAGGCCCGCGGCGCGCTGGAGCTGGCGGATTTCGCGGGCGACCGACTGGCGCAGATTGGCATCGAGATTGGAGAGCGGCTCGTCGAGCAGCAGCACCTTCGGCCGGATCGCGAGCGCGCGGGCGAGCGCGACGCGCTGCTGCTGGCCGCCCGAAAGCTGGCGCGGATAGCGGTCCGCCATCGCGGTCAATTTGACCATGGCCAGCGTTTCCTCGAGGCGCCGGTCGATCTCGGGCTTGGGTAGCTTGCGCATGCGCAGGCCGAAGGTGACGTTCTGGGCCACCGTCAGATGCGGGAACAGCGCATAGCTCTGGAAGACCATGCCCATCTCGCGCTGATAGGGCGGGAGCGACGCATAGTCCTTGCCCTCGACCAGGATGCGGCCGCTGGTGGCGGCGACGAAGCCCGCGACGAGGCGCAAAGTCGTGGTCTTGCCGCAGCCGGAAGGGCCGAGCAGCACGAGCATCTCGCCCTGGCGGACGTCGAGATTGACGTCCTCGACGGCTGCGGACGAGCCGTAGATCTTGGTCAGACCCTCGATCCGGAGATGGGAAGCCGTATTCACAGAAGGACCTGCATCAGACGACCTTGCTCAGCTTGACGTAACGGTCGATCGCCAGCAGCAGCGCCGCGATCACCGCCGTCTGGACGACCACGACCGAGGCGACGAGGGGATCGAAGCGGTATTCGAGATATTGCAGCACCGAGATCGGGAAGGTGATCATCCCGGGGCTGATCAGGAACAGCGTCATCTCGATGTTCTCGAATGAGACGATGAAGGCGAAGAGCGCGGCGGCGACGATGCCCTGGCGCATCATCGGCAGCGTCACGCTCCACAGGACGCGGCCGGGCGAGGCGCCGAGATTGGCCGCGGCCTCCTCGATCGAGCGGTCGAGCTGCACGAGATTGGCGACGCAGAGCCTGACGACCCAGGGCGTCGTGATCAGCAGATGGGCGAGGATCAGCACCCAGTCGGAGCCGATCAGCGGAAACTCGGTGCGAATCTCGATATCGACCATCAGGACATAGAGGCCCAGCCCGATGACGACGCCCGGTACCGTCAGCGGCGAGAGCAGTAGGACGTTGAGAACGCTGCGGCCGGGAAAGCTGTAGCGGACGAGCGCGATGCTGGCGGGCACGCCGATCAGCAGGCTGCACAGGGTCGCCATGGCCGCGACCCGTAGACTCGTGCCGAGCGACTGGCCGAATTTCGGGAACTCGGCGAGGCGGCCATACCAGGACAGGGTGTAGCCGCTCGGCGGGAAGGTCACCACGCCATCGGCGAAGACGCTCATATAGGCGGTCATCAGCAGCGGAATCAGCATGAGTGCAACGCCGATGACGACGAGGAGGCGGACGAGCCCGTTCAGCGCCGCAACGCTGGCGGGGCTGCCCGGCACGGCCGTTCCTGGTGCTATTGCGACCGAATTCTGCGTGACCGCCAACCGGTTCTCTCCCCTCGATGAGCCCGCTTAGGAGACCGGAGAAAGGATGCTTCTGTCAATTGGATAAAATCGCCAATATGCAATTGCCTGTGCCCGGGTTCTGTGGAACGTTCTTCCTCCCACCCGTCTGCGGGCCGTTTCGGCGCCGCTGCGCACCATCCACTTCCCGTCGTCCGGAGAGCCTTTCATGAGCCTGATGCTGTTCACCGGGGGCCGTTTCCTCGACACCGCCCAGGACAGGCTGCTCGACGGCATGGAGGTGTTGATCGAGGGCGATCGCGTCGTCGAGGTTTCGGATCGCCCGATCTCATCGGCGAGCGCGACGCGGGTCGACCTGCGCGGCCGGACGCTGATGCCCGGGCTGATCGACATGCACGTCCATGTCGTTTCGGCGGTCGTGAACGGCGTAGCGAATTCGATGACGCCGTCGTCGCTGGTCGCGCTGCGGACCGGCCGCGTCATGAAGGCCATGCTGATGCGCGGCTTCACCACGGTGCGCGATCTCGGCGGCGCCGATCTCGGGCTCGTCATGGCAGTCGAGGAGGGGCTGATCGAGGGGCCGCGCCTGATCATCTGCGGCAAGGCACTGAGCCAGACCGGCGGGCATTCCGACCCGCGCGACCGCTCCGAGACGCGGCCGCTCTACACCGGCCGGCTCGGTCAGGTCGGCCAGCTCTGCGACGGCGTCGATGCGGTCAGGCTCGCCGCCCGCGAGCAGCTTCGGGCCGGGGCGACCTTCGTCAAGATCATGGCGAATGGCGGCGTCGCCTCGCCGAACGACCCGATCCACGCGCTCGGCTTCTCGAAGGACGAGATTCGCGCGGCGGTCGAGGAGGCGGAGAACGCCGGCACCTATGTCGCCGCCCATCTCTACACCGACAAGGCGATCGCGCGGGCGGTCGAGTGCGGCGTCCATTCGCTGGAGCATTGCAACCTGATCCAGTCGGAAACGGCGAAGGCGGCCGCTGCCGCTGGCGCTTTCGCCGTGCCGACGCTGGCGGCCTATGAGGGGTTGGCGCTGGAAGGCTCGAACTTCGGCCTGCGTCCGGAATCGGCGGCCAAGATCGAGACCGTGCGCAAGGGCGGGCTGGAATCGCTCTCGATCATGCGCGATGCCGGCTTGGCGATGGGCTATGGCTCGGACCTGCTCGGCCAGCTTCAGAAATACCAGACGCTCGAATTCGAGCTGCGTTCGCGGGTGCTGCCGATGCAGGAAGTGATGGCTTCCGCCACGACCACGGCCGCCAAGCTCTGCCGGATGGAGGGCGAGATCGGCGCGCTGGTGCCGGGCGCCTATGCCGATCTGCTGGTGGTCGATGGCGACCCGCTGAGCGATCCGCAACTGTTCCAGAATGATGGCCGGGCGTTGCGGGCGATCATGCGCGGCGGGCAGTTCTTCAAGAACGAGCTGCATTGAGACGGTTGAAAGCGGAGAACGCCGCCATGCGTGGAATGATCGTCGCCGCCCAGCCAGAGTCCGCCGAAGTCGGGGCCGACATCCTGCGGCGCGGCGGCAATGCGGTGGATGCCGCCATCGCCTGCGCCTTCAGCCAAGGCGTGGTCGATCCGCAGATGTGCGGCATCGGCGGTTTTGGCGCGATGCAGATCTGCATGCCCAGGCGCGGCGTGCATACCGTGCTGGAGTTCCTGGCCCGCGCGCCGCTTTCGGCGACCGCCGATATGTGGGCGGATCGCTTCGTCGGGCAGACGCGCGACGGCTTCGTCTTCCTGATGAGCGACCACGCCAACGAACTCGGACACCTCGCGGCGGGCACGCCCGGCAATGTCAGGGGCTATACCGAGGCGCTGGCGCGCTTCGGCACGATGGAACTGAAGGACGTGATGGCGCCGGCGATCAAGCAGGCGCGCGAGGGTTTCACGGTCCGCCCTTACGTTCATTACTATTGGGCGATCGACCAGCGCGCGACGGGCCAGGTCAATACCGAGGACAAGCTGCGCCTGAGCGAGACCGGCCGCGCGATCTATTTCCATCCTGATGGCAGCCTGAAGCGACCGGGCGACATCGTCGCCAATCCTGATCTCGCCCTCACGCTGGAGCGCATCGCGGCTGCGGGGCCCGAGATATTCTACACCGGCGAGATCGCCGAGCAGATCGCCGCCGACATGGCGGCCGCGGGTGGGCTCATTACGACGGCGGATCTCGCCGCCTACAAGGTTCGTGAGAAGGCGCCGATCTGGGGTGACTATCGCGGCTTTCGGATCGCCGGCAACCCGCCGGCTGCCGGGGGGGCCTCGCTGATCGAGTTGCTGCAGATCCTGCAGGCCTTCGATCTGTCGGCGCTGCCGCATAACGGGCCTGAGCATATCCGCATCCTCGCCGAGGCGATGAAATGGATGACGATCGACAAGGACGCCCATATGGGCGATCCGGATTTCGTTGAGGTGCCGCTCGATATGCTGCTCTCGCCGGCTTATGCCGCCGAGCGTGCCGAACGCATCCGGGCCGGAGAGAAGGCCAGCGTGCCGCGCTCCGAGCTCGCCAAGGATCCGCCCGACACCACGGTCACCTGCGTGATGGACGAGGAGGGCAATGCGGTGACGATCACGCATACGCTCGGCCAGCCCTCGGGTGCGATCACGCCCGGCCTTGGCTTCATGTACAACGGCACGATGAGCGGCTTCGATCCGCGCCCGGGCCGCGCGGCCTCGATCGCGCCCGGCAAGGCGCGCGGAAGCGCCATGGCGCCGACGATCGTGTTCAAGGACGACAGGCCGGTGATCGCGATGGGTGCGCCGGGCGGCACCTTCATCGTCCCGGCGATCGCGCAGGCGCTGAGCAATGTGATCGATTTCGGGATGAGCATGGCGGAGGCCGTGGCGGCGCCGCGCATCGTCTGCCTGAGCGATACGATCGACGTCTCCAACCGGGTGCAGCGCGGCGTGACGGACGAACTCCAGGCGATGGGCTACCCCGTCGCGCGTTCCTACCAGTCCTTCGCCTTCGGCGCGCCGCATGGCGTCAGGGTCGAGGGCGAGGGCTGGACAGGCGGGGCCGATCCGCAGCGCGATGGCATGGCGATCGGCGTCTGATCGGCAGGGCGGACAAGCCGGAGGCGCCCTTCGCGTGCGCCTCCGCGTGTTCAGTCGCGAGCGGGACTGCGATCAGCCATCCGCCCAGCGCTGCTGGATCGCCGTGACCGCCATGTAGTCATAGGAGAAATCGGAGATCTGCCAAAAGCGCAGGCTGTCCTGCTGGAACGCCCAGAGGTGGTCGTAGATCTTCTTGAAATTGGGATTGGCGGCCGACATCTCGGCGTAGAGATCCTTGGTGATCTTGTAGCTGGATTTGAGGATGTCGTTGGGCAGGGGACGAAGCTGAGCGCCGCCGGCGACGAGCCGCTTCAGCGCGGCGGGGTTCAGCACATCGTATTTCGCCTGCATGTCGTGGCCGGCGGCCATGGCGCAGGTCTTCAGCACCTTCTGGTAGATCGGCGGCAGGCTGTTCCACTTCTCCAGGTTGATGAAGAAGCTCAACTCCGCGCAGCCGTCCCAGAAGCCGGGATAGTAGTAATACGGCGCGACCTTGGCGAAGCCGAGCTTCTCGTCGTCATAGGGGCCGACGAATTCGACCGCGTCGAGGACGCCGCGCTCCAGCGCCGGATAGATGTCGCCGGCGCCGAGCTGCTGTGGCACCACGCCCATCTTCTGCAGAACATTGCCGCCGAGCCCGCCGATCCGCATCTTGAGGCCCTGCAGGTCGGCCGCGGACTTGATCTCCTTGCGGAACCAGCCGCCCATCTGGGCGCCGGTGTTGCCGGCAGGCAGATTGTAGATGTTGAACTTGGCGTAGAACTCGTTGAGCAGTTCGAGCCCGCCGGCATGGAAGAGCCAGGCCTGCATCTGGCGGCTGTTCGGGCCCCATGGAATCACCGTGCCGAAGGCGAAGGCGGTGTCCTTGCCGGTGTAGAAATACGAACCGGAATGCCCCATCTCGACGGTGCCGTTGGTCACGGCATCGGCGACCTGCAGGGCCGGCACGATCTCGCCGGTGGCGAAGACCTGGATCTTGAACTTGCCGTCCGTGACCGCCGAGACGGCCTCCGACAGATAACTGCAGGCGCCGTAGAGCGTATCGAGCGATTTCGGATAGCTCGACGCGAGGCGCCATGTGACCGACGGCGTGCCCTGCGCTATCGCCGGGGATACAATGCCGGCGGCGGCGCCGACGCCGGCGCCTTTCAAAAAGGATCTGCGCTTCATTGTATGCGTTTCCTTGGAATTCGTTTCCTGCCGATTTTTTTGTTTCACCGATATGGCTTGCGAGCAGCATGGCATGTGGCGTCGGCGGGCGACAATGAACGCGGCTGCATGCCGGGCAGGCACTCGACCGTCTCGGGTCGGCGCGGCTCAGGTGCGAGAACTTTCCTCCATCAGCTTGACGACCACGGTCAGCAGCCGGTTGGCCGGTGTGGCGATCCCGAGTTTCGCGCCGGTCCTGACGACATAGCCGTTGAGATGGTCGATCTCGGTCGGCTTGCCGCGTGCGAGGTCTTGCGCGGTCGAGGATGACTGGTCGGGCATGGCCGCGGCCAGCGCCAGCACCTTGTCCAGAATATCGTCATCGACCTGGATCCCGCTCTGTCTGGCGACTGCGAGGCATTCGGCGACGATCTCCTTCATGCAGGTGCGGACACCTTCCACAGCGATCATTCGCCCATAGGGAAGCTGCGGGATGGCAGAGAGGGCATTGTAGGCGCAGTTCACGATCAGCTTGGTCCAGAGCGCGCCGATGACGTTGTCGGAGATCTCCGTCTTGATGCCGGCCTGTCCGAAAACCTCGACGATCGCCGCGCTCGAGGCGCTGGGCCCGATGACCAGTTCGCCGCGTCCGTGATGCCTGACATGGCCGGGCCCCGACATCTCCGAGGCGACATAGACGGCCGTCGGGATCACGGGCCGTCCTACGACGTCCTGCAGGCGTTCGGCATTGTCGACGCCGTTCTGCAGGCTCAGGATCAAGGCCCCAGTGGCAAGATGTGGGGCGATGTCGCGGCCCGCCGAAGCCGTATCGCCGGACTTCACGCAGAACAGGACGATGTCGGCATCGGCGACGCCGGAGGCTTCCGTGGTTGCTGCAACGGCTAGGTTTTCCGTGAAGGTGCGCGTCTCGAAGACGAGGCCGCGATCGCGGATCGCCTGGACATGCTGGGGCCGCGTGATCAGCGTCACTGCATGGCCGGCCCGCGCCAGCATGGCGCCGTAGTAGCAGCCGACGGCGCCGGCGCCCATGATCGCGATCTTCATCGGTTCGACCCCTGTCTCAGCGAGAGGTGGTTTCCTGGCCAGAGATGGTCGCTGCCGAGTTCGGCTGGATCGGCGCAACCGAGATGGATCAGGGTATTCAAGAACTCGGCGCGAAGGATGTCGATGATCTCGGCCGGGCCGCGCGACAGGCCAAGGGCTGCAACCGCAAACAGGAAGGGCCGCCCCAGCAGGACGAAGTCTGCCCCCGAAGCGAGACTGCGCGCGATGTCGTCGCCGGTGCGCACGCCGCTGTCCAGGATCAGCTTGAGTCGGTCGCCGCAGGCCTCTCGGATCGCAGGCAGAACCTCGATCGAGGCGGGAGCCGAATCGAGCTGGCGTCCGCCATGGTTGGAGACGACGAGCCCGTCGGCGCCGATCCGTTCGGCAGCCAGTGCATCCTGCGGATTCAGGATGCCCTTGATGACGAGATGATGCGGCCAGGCGTTGCGGATGCGCTCGATCCGCTTCCAATCCAGGCCGGGGCAGGAGAGCTGACGCGAGACGAATTCGGCATGGGCCAAGCCGCTCAGCGAGCCCTTGTTGCTGATGAAATTCGCCATGCCCGGGCGCTCTCCGCGTGCGGCCCGCAGCAGCCAGGCGGGGTGCCTGCTGACATCGAGGACGGTCCGTAGCGAAGGTTTCAGCGGGATGGAGAGGCCGTTGACCAGATCGCGCGGGCGCTTGCCGGGAACGGGGATGTCGATCGTGACGACGAGGGTGGTGACGCCGGCGGCGAGGGCGCGCTGCATCAGGCCGACGGCGATGCCCTCGTCCGAGCCCGGATAGAGCTGGAACCAGAGATTGTCCTGCGCGATCTCGGCGATCGTCTCGATCGAGGTCGTGGCTGCCGTGGACAGGACATAGGGGATGTTCTGTGCCTTTGCCGCCCGCGCCAGGGCACGGTCGGTTCCGGGGCGGACGAGATCGGCGAAGCCCATCGGGGCAATGCCGAAGGGCGCTGCATAGCGGCGGCCGAAGATCGTCACCTCGGAATGAGCCGCCGAGCAATCGCGCAGGGCCTGCGGCATCAGGGCGATCTGCTCAAAGCGGGCGCGGTTGCGTACTACGGCGATTTCGGAGCCGGCGCCGCCTTCGATGAAGTCGAAGATCGCGCGCGGCAGGCGCTTGCGGGCCTGCGCGGCCATATGGCTTGTCGTGAAGACGCGTCCGGTCGGCACGGCTCGAACTCCTCCCTGGCGGCTTTCGCCCGGCCACTGTTCTCGCGGCCTTGAGGCTCCTTGCCTACAGGGTGGCTCTCGATTCCAGAAGCATCACAGCCGCGCAGGCTGTCGGCATGGGAAGCAGGCCGGCTTGCCCGTCAGGTGGATTTCCGCTCCACAAACACGCAGCCGTCGAAGCTGAAGACCTCGTCGCCGTTCTGGTTCACGCCGGTGTTGTGGTGGAAGAACAGGCCCCATTGCGGGCGCGAGGCGCTGGCGCGCTTGTCCGTCACCTCGGAGCGATATGTGATGCGGTCGCCGGCGAAGACCGGCTTCGACCATTTCAGGTTCTTGAAGCCGGGGGAGGGACCGAGCCGTGGTGCCAGGCCCGGCCCGAAGGCCGCGAGCTGTCGGCGGCGATGCGTGACCATGGTCGCCATCCAGACGGCGGCGGTATGCCAGCCGGAAGCCGCGAGTCGGCCGAAGGATGAGGCCGCGGCCGCCGCCTCATCCATGTGGAAGGGCTGCGGATCGAAGGCGCGGGCGAAGGCCACGATCTCGTCGGCCGTGAACACGCAGCTTCCGAGTTCGAAGCTCTGGCCGATCTCGATGTCCTCGAAGAAGCGCGCCGCTTCGGTCGGCTTCAGGGGCGCCTCGATCGGCGAGGCAAAGACCGGCGGCACATAGCGCGGCGGATGGCTAAGCCAGTCGCCCGAGGCTTGCGCGGCATCGGAGCCACGCCGGCCGAACATGATCCAGTTCGCCTGCTCCAGCACCGGCTCGTCGCGCTGGTTGACGAGTTCGAGCCGGAAGCGGACGAGGCCCATGTCCAGGCGCGAGCGCGAGGGCCTGATCTCGGTCACGGTGCGACGGCCATGCAGCACGTCGCCGGGCTGCACCGGGCGCAGCCATTTGACCTCCTCGATGCCGGGCGCGCCCATGCCCGAGGAGTTCAGGAGGAAGCTCTCCGCCATCAGCCGCATCAACAGCGAGCAGCTATGCCAGCCCGAGGCGATCAGCGTGCCGGCGAAACTCGCCTTCGCCGCTTCCGGATCGACATGGAAGTCCTGCGCATCGAAGCGCGAGGCGAAGGCGATGATATCGTCCTGGGAGACCGCGATGCTGCCGGTCGAGACCGTCTCGCCGACGATGAAATCCTCGAAATACAGCATCGCGTCTGCAGGCCCTAGTTGGCGAAGCGGAAATGCAGCACGTCGCCATCGGCGACGACATATTCCTTGCCTTCGAGGCGGAACTTGCCGGCCTCGCGCGCGCCCGACTCGCCCTTGTTGGCAATGTAGTCCGGGTAGGCGATGGTTTCGGCGCGGATATAGCCCTTCTCGAAGTCGCTGTGGATCACGCCGGCGGCGGCGGGGCCCTTGGTGCCCTTCTCGATCGTCCAGGCGCGGGCCTCCTTGGGGCCGACCGTGAAATAGGTGACGAGGTCGAGCAGGGTGTAGCCGGCGCGGATGACGCGGTTGAGGCCGGGCTCTTCCAGGCCGACGGCCTCCAGATAATCCTTCTGGTCGGCAGCCGGCAGGACGGCGATCTCGCTCTCGATCTTGGCCGAGACCACCACCGCGACGGCGTTCTCCTCGGCGGCACGAGCCTTGACCAGCTCGGAGAAGCCATTGCCCTTGTCGGCGCTGGCCTCCTCGACATTGCAAACATAGAGCACCGGCTTCGAGGAGAGCAGGCCGAGCGTCTCGAAGGTGCGGCGTTCGTCGGCGGCGACCTGCACCAGGCGGGCCGGCTTGCCCTCGCGCAGCAGGACGAGGCAGCGGTTCATCAGATCGGCCAGTTCCTTGGCTTCCTTGTCGCCGGTCTTGGCTTTCTTCTCCAGCGGCAGGACGCGCTTCTCGAGGCTTTCGAGATCGGCCAGCATCAGCTCGGTCTCGATGATCTCGATGTCGTTGACGGGTGAGACCTTGCCCTCGACATGGGTGATGTCGCCATCCTCGAAGCAGCGCACGACATGGGCGATGGCGTCGCATTCACGGATATTGGCGAGGAACTGGTTGCCGAGGCCTTCGCCCTTGGAGGCGCCGCGCACGAGGCCGGCGATGTCGACGAAGGTCAGCCGCGTCGGGATGATCTCCTTGGAGCCGGCAATCTTGGCCAGCAGCTCCAGCCGGTCATCGGGCACCGCGACGTCGCCGACATTGGGCTCGATCGTGCAGAAGGGGTAGTTCGCGGCTTGAGCGGCCGCCGTCTGCGTCAGCGCGTTGAAGAGGGTCGACTTGCCGACATTCGGCAGGCCGACGATACCGCATTTGAAACCCATGGTGGTCAGTTCTTGCTCAGGAAGGCGTCGGGATCGACGCGGAAGGGGTTGATGATGGTGAGGGAGCCATAGCGGGTCTCGTGGCCCATGTCTTCCGACAGGAAGTGGCTGCAGCCCGCATTTGCGGCGCTGGCGATCAGAAGGCAGTCGAACCACTGATAGCCGAGCTTCTCGCGGACATCCCAGGCGAGGTCCATATCCTCGGCTTCGAGAGGGGTCTGTCCGCCGTATTCGCCCAATAACTGGATTTCGCGACGCAGGTGATCGAGCGGTACCGAGCGTTCGTTGAGAAGCAGCCAGCGTGTAAACTCGTTGAGGACCTGAAGATTGGTCAGCAGTCGCCGCCGGGCGGCGAGTTGGTCAAGCCATCGCTGCGCCGTCTGGCATTTCGCGCCTTCCCTGACATCGCGGGCGTAAATGAGAACATTGGTATCAGCGAATACGCGACCGGTCATAGATCTCGTCTCGACTCGGTGCGTTTCCATTCTCATCCGTCAGCTTATATTTCGGCCCGGCCAGGAAGAGCCGCATGGCCTCGGCGGGATCCCGACGTCTGGGGCGGCCGACCCTAGCTTCCGCCAGATCGGTCATGAAGCGCGAGACGCTCTTGCCGACCTTGGCAGCCTCCACGCGGACCTTGGCCAGCGTCGCTTCGGGCATGGAAATGGTCACGTTCTTCATGGCGACCTCCTGAAGGATCGATATCGTGTTTCCGTGTTTTCGTGTCAATGCCGGTCCCTGCGCACGTCACGGAAACGTGCTTGGCCGTTGGTTTAGGCCGGGAGCAGGAATGAGACGCGACGCTTTCTCTCGGACGGATCATCCCCATGCGCATCCTCGCCACCGCCTGCCTCATCCTCGGACTGTCCGTCGCGGCCCAGGCCCAATCCCCCACGACCCGCATCCGCGGCGAGGTCGAGAAGGCCGAGGGGGACACGCTCGTGATCAAGACGGTCGATGGCGCCTCGGCCAAGGTCGCGCTGGCGTCGGGCTATTCGGTCGGTGGCGTCGTCAAGGCGACGGCGGCCGACATCAAGAAGGGCGGCTATATCGGCGTCGGCGCGCGGCCGCAGGCCGATGGATCGCTGCTGGCGGTGCAGGTTTTCATCTTCCCAGAGGCGATGCGTGGCACGGGCGAGGGGCACCGGCCCTGGGGCGTCCTCCCCGACACCACCATGACCAATGCCACGGTTGCCGAGACCGTCTCGCGCGTCGATGGCGCCAACATCATGCTGACCTATCCCGGTGGCGAGCAGAAGGTCGCGATTACGCCCGATGCCAACATCATCATGGCAGTGCCGGCCGAGATGTCGGAGCTGAAGGCCGGCGCGCAGGTCGCGATGACCGCGACGAAACAGGCCGATGGCAGCTTCAACGCGAGCCGTGTCACCATTGCCAAGCCTGGCGCGCAACTGCCCTACTGAAGAGCGCGGCGTCTCAGTCGGGCGCCTTCTCGCCGAGCCGCTTCACGGCGGCATGGCCGCGCGCATCCATGAACAGATGCACCTTGTTCTGGAAGCCGGCATCGTCATGGGCGGCGAGCAGGGCGGCATTGTCTGCGCAGGCCGTGCAGAGGTCCTCGACCCAGGGCAGCTCGGCCTTGCCGAAATCGTTCAGCACGTAGCCGTGGACGAGTTCCTTGAGGCCGGGATGGCCGATGCCCATCCGGACGCGGCGATACTCGTTGCCGATCGCCGCCGTGGTCGAGCGCAGGCCGTTATGGCCGGCATTGCCGCCGCCGAGTTTGATCCGCAGCTTGGCCGGGGCGAGGTCGAGTTCGTCGTGGAAGACGATCACATCGGCGGGCTCGACCTTGAAGAAGCGCGCGGCCTCGCCGATCGAGCGACCGGATTCGTTCATATAGGTCTGCGGCTTGAGCAGGATGACCTTCTCGGTCCCGATCGTCGCCTCGCAGGCTTGCGCCTGGAAGCGCGAACGCCAGGGCGAGGCGCGGTGCCTCCGCGCGATCTCGTCGAGCGCCATGAAGCCGATATTGTGTCGGTTGTTGGCGTAACGCGTACCCGGATTTCCGAGGCCTGCGAAGATCAGCATGTCGGTTCGTTCCGCCTCACAGCAAAACGGCCGGGAAATCCCGGCCGTCCGCATTCTCTCATCTTCCCTGCCGGGCCGATCAAGCTTTCAGCAATCAAGCCTTCGGCTTGGCCTCGGCGGCCGGAGCTGCAGCCGCCTCGGCCGGAGCCTCCTCGGCTTCCTCGGCCATCGGCGGAACGATGGTCACGATGGTGGCGTCGGAGCCGATCGTCAGCTTGGCGCCCTTCGGCAGCTTGATGGCGCTGGCTTCGAGCGAGCCACCGATCTCCAGACCGGCGACCGAAACCTCGAAGAACTCGGGGATGAGTTCCGGCTCGACCGTGATCTCGAGCGCGTGCTCGATGATCTGCACTGCACCGCCGTTCTTGACGCCGGGGCTGGCATCCTGGCCGACGACATGGACAGGAATCTCGACCGTCACGGTCTGGCCCGCGGTAACGCGCAGGAAGTCGACGTGGATCGGGAAATCCTTGACCGGGTCGAGCTGGTAGTCGCGCGGGATGACCCGCTGCTTCTTGCCGCCGACATTGATCTCGAACAGCGTGGTCAGGAAGTGGCCGCCATAGATCATCAGGCGGGTCTTGTTGGCGTCGAGCGCGATCGCCTCGGGAGCGGCGCCGCCCCCATAGATCACGGCGGGTGTCAGGCCTTGACGACGAACTGCACGGGCGGCCCCCTTGCCGACCTGTGCGCGCGCCGAAGCCTCGATTTGCTTCACGGCGGTCATGGTTTTAGTCCTTGCTTCAAATGACAAGGCCGCCTGCTGGCGGCCTCATTGCGGTTCAGCGCCCGTGCCTCCAAGGGTGTCAGTCGGGCGCTGGCAGCCTCATAAGCGAAAAGCGCCACGATCTCAAGTCCGCAGGCGTCGCAGGGCTCAGGCAGCCGTGGCGGTGAGGCCGGTGCGGGTTCGCGCGTCCCTGTCGGATTTCTGGCCGAAACGCTGCAGCAACTCGGTGACGATTCCCGCCGGCATGGCCTGCGCATAAAGGAAGCCCTGGCCGAGGTGACAGCCCATGGCTTGCAGCCACTCGGCTTGCACCTGTGTCTCGATGCCCTCGGCGATGATCTTCATGCCGAGCCGGTTGGCGAGGCCGACCATGGCCTCGACGATGACGCTGCTTCTCGTGCCGCTCTGGGCGGCCGCGATGAAGGAGCGATCGATCTTGATGATGTCGACGGGGAAATCGAGCAGATGGGTCAATGAGGCGAAGCCGGTGCCGAAATCGTCGAGGGCGACGGAGATGCCGTGTTCGCGCATCTGTTCGATCGTGCGGGCGACACCGTCCTTGCGTCCGCCCATGAAGACCTGCTCGGTGATCTCGACGACGAGATGCCCGGGCGGAACCTGAACCCGGTCAAGCGCCCGGAGAATGCGCTGGACCAGGTCGCCCTTCTGGAAATCGGCTGAATTCACATTCAGTCCGACATGCTGGAAATGGATGCCGGCGCGTTGCCAGGCCGCCATGTCGGCTGCGATTGCAGCGAGCATCTGCCCGGTAATGCGGTGGGCGACCTTGGGGTCCAGCATGGCCTCCTGGAATTCGCTGGCCGAGGCGATCCGGCCATCCGGCATGCGCATGCGGGCCAGTGCCTCGAGGCCGACGATCTCATCGGTGTCGAGGCGGATGACCGGCTGGTAAAAGGCGGCGATGCGCCCTTCCGTGAGCGCGCCATCGACATCGCGCCGGCTCTGCAGACGCCGCGTCATCGAGGTGCGCAGCCCGTCCTTGAAGCGGACATAGCCGCCGCGGCGGGTTTCCTTGGCGTGATACAGGGCGAAATCGGCGTTCTGCCGCAGCGTCACGCTGTCCTCGCCATCCTCGCCCGCCAAGGCCGCGCCGATGGTCACGCTCGGGATGATGCCATGTCCGTCATGATCGAGCGGAGCCGTTATCGCGGCGAGGATCGCACTGGCGACGGTGCGCATCTGAGCTGCCTGCGTGCAGTTGGGCAGCAGCACGGCGAATTCGTCGCCGCCGATGCGGCAGGCGATGGCGGCGCCGATCACCGCCCGCAGCCTCGCGCCGACGGTCGCGATCAGCGCGTCGCCGGCGGCATGTCCCATGGTGTCGTTGATCGCCTTGAGATGGTCGATGTCGATCAGCATCAGGCCGAAATTCAGCGGCAGTTCGGCGGTCATCCGCGTGATCGCATCGTTGAACGTCACCCGGTTGGGCAGGCCCGTCAGCGTGTCGTAATAGGCAAGCCGGTGGTTGCGGGACTGCACCTCCTCATGCTCGATCGCGATGGCGCAGAGATGGAGGCAGGTGGCGACGATCTGGCGCTCCAACTCGTCAGGCCCGCGCTGGCGGTCGTAATAGAAGGCAAAGCTGCCGACGACGCGCCCGTCGCGTGCCTTGATCGGGCTCGACCAGCAGGCGCACAGGCCGAGCGGCAGGACGAGGTGCTCGAAACCCTTCCAGAGCGCGTCGGTTGCGATGTCGGTGACGCAGACCGGTTCGCCGTAATGGATCGCGGTGCCGCAGGAACCGACACATGGTCCGGCGGAAATGCCGGTGATCGCTGCCGAATACTGCGCGGGCAGGCTGGGGGCTGCGAGCGCAACGAGCCGACCCTCCTCGTCGACGGTCACGACCGAGCAGATGACGCCCGGTGCGATCGCCTCGGCCCGCAAGCAGAGCCGCTTCATGATGGCGGCGAGAATCTCCCCACGCGCGACGGCCTCCAGGATCTCGTTCTGCAAGGCTTGCAGGCGTTCGGCAGAACCGCTTTCACGCATCTCGGAGCTCTCATTGACGAAGCGGCAAGCTATGTCAGCGGGGCGTGAAATCGCGGTTTCGGCGATGGTTCAAATTGTCCGCAACCCGCATTCCCTGTGGCGGGTCAGGCCGAGGCTTTCCGGCGCGATCAAGCGGCCGCCAGGCCGAGCTTTTCGTCGCGGCGGCGCAGCAGATGCATCAGCGGCAGGGCCAGCAGCACCATCCAGGCCTTGCCGATGATCTGGCCGCTCAGGAAATCGAGGCTGCCGAAGGCGAGCTGCAGGAAGACGATGCTGTCGACGATCAACCCGATCAGGCTGGAGGCGACGACCGCCGTGACGAAGCGACGCTTCTGCAGCGGGGTATAGACCGCGAAATCGGCCAGCTCCGAGAGCAGGAAGGCCGCGACCGAGGCGACGACGATGGCGGGCGGCGCCAGGAAGCCGGAGATCGCGGCGCCGACGAAGATAGCGCCGAGGCCGGCGGCGGGGCCGAGCCTGCGCTGGACGATGTCGCGTAGCACCAGCGCCAGTCCGATCATCAGCACGCCGCTCGGCGCCTTGATGCCGGGCCAGACCGGCACCAGACAGGGACCGCCCGGCACGCAGACGGTGCCGGCATTGCCGATCAGCCAGTTCGCGACGGGAATGGTCAGGGCGAAGAGGAAGAGGGCGACGAGCCCTTCGGTCCGGCGCTGGCGGTCAAGAGTCATGGGAAGGTCCGCTGTCGTCGGGGGAGGTCAGGTAGGCGGTGTAGCCATTCGCGCGCAGTTCGCAGGCGGGACAGCGGCCGCAGCCATAGCCCCAGGCGTGGCGCTTCGAACGGTCCCCGAGATAGCAGCTATGGCTGTCCTCGACCACCAGATCGAGCAAGGGCTGCCCGCCCAGCGCCTTGGCCAGCGCGAAGGTCTGGGCCTTGTCGCGCCACATCAGCGGGGTGTGGAGCACGAGCCGGCGGTCGAGCCCGAGGCCCAGCGCCACCTGCATCGCCTTGATCGTGTCGTCGCGGCAGTCGGGATAGCCGGAATAGTCGGTCTCGCAGACGCCGAGAATGATGTGCCGAATGCCACGCCGATAGGCGAGCGCGGCCGCGAAGGTCAGGAAGATCAGGTTACGGCCGGGAACGAAGGTGGTCGGCAGGCCGGTCTCGGCAAAGGCGATCTCGGTGTCGCGGGTCAGGGCGGTCTCCGAGATGGCGCCCAACGCCGCGAGATCGACGAGGTGATCGGGGCCCAGCCGCTCGGTATAAACGGGCGAGACGGCCGGCAGTTTGTCGCGAAGGACCTGCCGGCATTCCAGCTCGACGCGATGGCGCTGGCCATAGTCGAAGCCGACGGTCTCGACCGCGTCGAAGCGGTCCAGCGCCCAGGCGAGCGCGACGGTCGAATCCTGGCCGCCGGAGAACAGGACGAGGGCGCGGGACGTGCCAGCGGGCGAGGTCATGGCTGCCTCCGTCATTGCGAGCGCAGCGAAGCAATCCAGAACGGCAGTGCTCGACGGCCCCTGGATTGCTTCGCTTCGCTCGCAATGACGATAGAGGTCGGCATTCGGCGCCTATCAGTCGAACAGGCTGGAAACGCTCGATTCGCTGGCCGTGCGCTCGATCGCCTCGCCCATCAGCCCGGCGATCGAGATCACCCGGATGTTGCGCGCCACCTTCACCGCCTCGGTCGGCATGATCGAATCGGTGATCACCAGCTCCTTGAGCTTGGAGTTGGCGATGCGCGCCACGGCGCCGCCGGAGAGCACGCCATGGGTGATGTAGGCGTAGACCTCGCGCGCGCCCTGGTCGAGCAGCGCCTCGGCCGCGTTGACCAGTGTGCCGCCGGAATCGACGATGTCGTCGAGCAGGATGCAGGAGCGGCCTTCGACCGAGCCGATGATGTTCATCACCTCGGATTCGCCCGGCCGGTCGCGGCGCTTGTCGACGATGGCCAGCGGCGCGTCGATGCGCTTGGCCAGCGCGCGGGCGCGGACCACGCCGCCGACATCGGGCGAGACGACCATGGCGTTCTTGTAGTCGAGCCGCTCCTTGATATCGCGCGACATCAGCGGGGCGCCGAACAGGTTGTCGGTGGGGATGTCGAAGAAGCCCTGGATCTGGCCGGCATGCAGGTCGAGCGTCAGCACGCGGTCGACGCCGGCATGGGTGATCAGGTTGGCGACCAGCTTGGCCGAGATCGGCGTGCGACCGGAGGCGCGCCGGTCCTGCCTGGCATAGCCGAAATAGGGGATCACCGCCGTGATGCGGCGCGCCGAGGAGCGGCGCAGCGCATCGGTGATGATCAGCAGTTCCATCAGGTGGTCGTTGGTCGGGAACGAGGTCGACTGGATGATGAAGACATCCTGGCCGCGCACATTCTCCTGGATCTCGACGAAGACCTCCATGTCGGCGAAGCGCCGGACCGAGGCCTTGGCGAGGGGAATGCCGAGATGGGCGCAGATCGCTTCGGCGAGAGGCCGATTGGAGTTGCCGGCGACGACTTTGAAGGATGAAGGCATGCCGGCGCGCACCGTTATAATCCTGGCTGGGCGAGAACCGCTCTAAGCTGGCTCAGTTCGCAGGGCTCTTAACAGCGGTGTGACGACGAGTCGACTGTTGCACTGCAAAAAGCGCCCCGCAAAACCTCGCGAGGCTCGCCGTGCGCATTTGCACGTCGCGCGCAGACCTCGCCGAGGCGCTGTCAGGCTTGTTCAACGCCTGCGCCGTGCCAGACTCGACCTGCCTGAATTCAGAGCTTCTTGCCTGTAGATGCCGAGGCCGTCTTGGCTGCGGTCCTGGCGTCCTTGGCGCTGTCCGCCGTCTGCTTGCCGGCCGCCTTCGACTTGTCGCCGGGCAGGACGCTGTCCACTGCGGGCGTGGTCACCAGGAAGCTCGCGATCGCATCCATCGATTCGGCCGCGGCCTTGGCAACGACGGTCTGGTCGACGCCCGACCACGGATCCGAGGTGCCGCCACTCCGGCCGAGGCTCTCGCCCTGGACGCGTTGCGCGCGCTTCTTGGTCTCGTCATAGACGTCCCAGACGAAGGCGAGGGAGGTCTGGCCGTCTTCTGTGGGCTGGGCCGTGAGGTAGCCGCGCACCCGGAAGCGCGCCGGCTTGTCGCCGGGCACGATCTCCATGCGCCGCTCGGCGGCGGCTTCGCCGAGCAACCCGGCAAAGCGGGTCGTCACGGCATCGGGGGCGCCGGAAATGCTCTGCACCGAGACCGGCACGCCCGGCGCATCGACGCGCGGACGTGAAGCCGTCGTGGTCTCCTGGCAACCGGCGAGCGCAAGCGCGACGGCCGGCCCCAGGACGAGGCCGCTCAAACGATCGATCATGACGCCTCCCGCTTGTCTTTTAGCGTACGGGTTGGAGTTCTCTGGTAGTCCCTGCTTCGGTCTTTCTAGGCGTAACGGATCGTCAGGTCCAGATCGTGCAGATCGCGCGCCGCCGAGGCCGAATCTCGCGCCGCGATTGCGGGCTCGGCCATCCTCGCCCATATATCCGGGCATGCGGGCCAGAGAGGCCTGCTCTGGAGAGTTCCCATGGTCACGACCAGCAGCCGCATTCTCGACGATATCGCCCGCCTCGCCACCGATGCCGCCGGGGCGGCGCAGGGCGTTCGCCGCGAGATCGAGACCGTCGTGAAAACCCAGATCGAGCGCCTGCTGCGCGATCTCGATGTGGTCACGCGCGAGGAATTCGAAGCGGTGCGCGAGATGGCGCTGCTGGCGCGCGAGGAGAACGACAAGCTTGCGGCACGCCTTGCCGCGCTCGAAGCGGGGCAGCCCAAGCCCTGATCTGACCCCTGATCGGATGTCTCTGCTACCCGGGCGGTGCCCCGGATTGCGCCGGCAAGCTCGGGGCAAGCATCCACAGGCCTATGCTGTGGACAGGGTGCTGCGGGGATTGAGCCCCGGCCCCGAATCCGCCGAGCGTCAGATCGTGTTGGGAGTGTCATACGCCCTGCGCTAACGTCGGTGGAGAAGTTGATTCGTCGGTCCAACCTCTTAGAGGCGGCCGGCGGAGCGTGGGGCCCGGTATTGTGCGGACACTGCGCCTGTGGAGTTGCGTTTCCCCAGTTTTCCCGTCGCCGTGTTCCCGTTCTCGAACGCGCCGGACCGCTTCCGCGGTGTCCGGCAGTTGGACCCAAGGGCATGATGGATCTCGAACTGGATGCCGAGCTTGAGCGGCCTTCAAACCCCCTCGACCTGATCGAACGGCTGGCCGCCCTCAACAACTGGACCTTCGACCGCGACAGCGACGACGAACTCTCGGTCGCCGTGACCGGCGGCTGGTCGGATTACCACGTCGCCATCACCTGGCTGGCCGAGGTGGAGGCGATTCATATCGCCTGCGCCTTCGACCTGAAGGTGCCCGAGAGGCGCCGCGGCGAGGTTCTGCAACTCGTCAGCCTCGTCAACGAGCAGCTCTGGCTCGGCCATTTCGATCTGTGGAGCTCGGAAAGCGTGGTGATGTATCGCCATGCGCTTCTGCTGTCGGGCGGTGCGGAGCCGACGGACGAGCAGGCCGCAGCCTTGATCAAGGCCGCGATCGAGGCCTGCGAGCGTTATTTCCAGGCCTTCCAGTTCGTCGTCTGGGCCGGAAAAACCGCCAAGGAAGGCCTCGAGGGCGCAATGCTGGAGACGGTCGGCGAGGCGTGAGACGCGTCGCCGTCATGGTCGGGCTTGACCCGACCATCTCCGGCAAGTGACGTCCGGTCATGAGATTCTCGGGGCAAGCCCGAGAATGACGCGTGTCATTGCTTCGTTGAGAGAACGCCCATGTCCAGCCTCCTGCCGCAGTCGCTCGTCCTTCTCGGTGCGGGCAAGATGGGTGGAGCCATGCTGGAGGGCTGGCTGCGCATCGGCATGAATCCCAAGGGCATCAGCCTGATCGATCCCAAGCCGTCCGACGAGATCGTGACGCTGGCGGCCGAGAAGGGGATGGCTGTCAACCCCGACCCGCAATCGCTCGGTTCCGTCGAGGTGCTGGTGCTGGCGACGAAGCCGCAGACGCTCGATACCGCGGCGCCGGCCGTGCAGGCCCTGATCCGGCCGCAGACGCTGCTGATCTCCATCCTGGCCGGTAAGACCCTGGGCGATCTGTCGGCGCGCCTGCCCAATGCCACCGCGATGATCCGGGCCATGCCGAATCTGCCGGCTTCAGTGCAGCGCGGCGCCACGGCGGCTGCGGCTGGGCCAGGCGTCACCTCCGCGCAGCGCGCGATGGCCGATGCGCTGCTCGGCAGCATCGGCAAGGTCGAGTGGCTTGAGAGCGAGAACCTGATCGATGCCGTCACGGCCGTCTCGGGCTCGGGGCCGGCCTATGTCTTCCATCTGGTCGAGTGCTTGGCCGCAGCCGGCAAGGCGGCGGGGCTGCCCGACGACATCGCCGAGCGGCTGGCACGGGCGACGATCGAGGGCGCCGGCGAAATGCTCTACCAGTCGCCGCTCTCGCCCGCGACCTTGCGCCAGAACGTGACCTCGCCGGCCGGTACGACGGCCGCGGGGCTTGAGGTGCTGATGGCCGAGGACGGGTTGAAGCCGCTGATGATCAGGACGGTGGCTGCCGCCAAACGTCGCGCCGGCGAGCTTTCGGGCTGAAGGGCCTTTCATAGGCCGCGATCGAGGCCTAGCTTCTCCTCACTTGCGTCGTGAAGGAGAAGTCCCATGGCCCGCAAACCAATTTTCCCGGAAGCCACTCCCGCTGCCGGCCCGGCAACCCCGGCTGCCAATCCGCGCAAGCAGGTCGTCGAGGCGTTGATGCGCCTGGCGGCAACGCGCCCCTGGGACGAGATCGAGCTCCCCGACATCGCCAGCGAGGCCGGCCTCCCGCTGACGAAGCTGCGTGATCTGTTCCCGTCCAAGCTCGCCATGCTGGGCGGGCTGACCCGCCTCGTCGACGAGGCGGTGATGGCGGATACCTCCGACGATCTTGCCGGCGAGCCGGTGCGCGAGCGGATGTTCGACCTGGTGATGCGCCGCCTTGATGCGCTGGCGCCCTACAAGGACGGCTTACGCAAGATTGCACCAGCGATCCGCCGCGATCCGCTGGCGATGGCGGCGCTCAACCGCGGCGCGGTCAATTCCTGGCGCTATATGCTGGCCTCTGCCGGCATTCACACGGAAGATGCGCTCGGCTCGGTTCGGGTGCAGGGCGCCGTGCTGCTGATGGCGCGTGTCTCTGAAGTCTGGCTCGAGGATGAAGAGCCCGAACTGTCGCGAACGATGGCGCGGCTCGACCGGGAACTGAAGACCGCAGGATGGGTCATGTCGCGCGTCGAGGACGTGCATCGGCTGACGGCGCCGCTGCGTTGTCTGGCGCGGGCGCTCTGCTCCGGTCGGCGCCCGCATGTACGCCGGCGGGAGCGCGCCGAGGCCGCGACAGCGAGGCGCGGAGGGGACAACGAGGATTTCGCGCCTGCGATTTGATCCGGCTCTGCCCAATCATGGCCGAAATGCGACATCGTTAAGCGACTCTTAGCCATTTCGCGCGACTCTGGGGAATCTCCATCCCGCAGGGGTTCCGCATGTCGTTGACGAAGAAGCTCGCCACCCTGTCGATCAGCCGCTCTTTCGCGCTGATCGCTGCTCTCGCGGTCGTCATTTCGGTGGGGAGTGTCGGGTTGACGCTCTACTCCGCGCGCGACGACATGATCGAGCTGAAACGTGCCGAAATGAAGAATGCGGTCGAGGCCGCGACTTCGACGGTCAACAGCTTCCTGGCGCGAGCGGAGAAGGGTGAACTGAAGGAGGCCGACGCCAAGAAGATGGCGATCGACGCGATTGCTAATGCGCGCTTCGACAACGGCAACTATTATTTCGTCATCGACTACAACGGCATCAGCGTTTCGCATGCCAACAAGAAAATCGAAACGACGGACATGACGCCGCTGAAGGACGCGACGGGCAAGTTCTTCGTTCAGGACATGATCAAGGTCGCCAAGGGGCCGGGAGCCGGCTTCATCGACTACGGCTGGGTCAAGGCGGGCGACAAGGATCCCTCGCTGAAGATCTCCTATGTCACGTCCATTCCGAAGTGGCAGTGGGCGATCGGCTCGGGCCTGCATGTCAGCGACGTCGATGCCGCGTTCATGCGCATGATCGGCGATGTCGCCAAGGTGCTGGTGCCGCTCGGGCTGGTCATGTTCGGGCTCGTCTTCTTCCTGAGCCGTCGCGCTTCGGCCATGCTGGCGTCGCTCGCCGCCACCATGAACGGGCTCGCGGCTGGCGATCTGAAGACCGAGATCAAGCATCAGGACCGGCCGGACGATATCGGTTCGATGGCGCGCGCGCTGGTCGTGTTCCGCGATGCGGCATTGGCGAAGGAAGCGATGGAAGCCGACAAGGCGCGCATGGAGCAGGAGGCGGCCGGCCATCGCGATGCAGCCGACGGCCAGCGCCGGCGCAGCGAAGCGGAGCGGGCCGAGCAGGCACGGGTTCAGGAGGGCATCGTCCTGGCGCTCGGCACGGGTCTCGAGCGTCTCGCCGAGGGCGATCTGACCTACCGCATCACCGACAGCTTCGGTTCCGACTACGCGAAGCTCCGGGACGATTTCAACACCGCGATCGCCAAGCTGCAGGAGACGATGCGGCAGATCGCCACCAACACCGAGAGCATGAAAGCCGGCTCGGTCGAGATCAGCCAGGCGGCAGACGACCTCGCCGGCCGGACCGAGCAGCAGGCGGCCTCCGTCGAGGAAACCGCAACCGCGCTCGATGAGCTGACGGCCACGGTGCGCCAGACGGCGGAGAGCGCGCGGCTTGCCAGCCAGGCGACGACCCAGGTCAAGTCCGAGGCCGAGCAGTCGACCTCGATCGTGCGCGATGCCGTGCTCGCCATGGGCGGCATCGAGAAATCCGCCGACGAGATCTCGCAGATCGTCGGCGTCATCGACGAGATCGCCTTCCAGACGAATCTCCTGGCGCTCAACGCCAGCGTCGAGGCGGCCCGTGCCGGCGATGCCGGCAAGGGCTTCGCGGTGGTCGCCTCCGAGGTGCGGGCGCTCGCCCAGCGCTCGGCCGAAGCCGCCAAGGAGATCAAGGCGCTGATCACGGCGTCCAATGTCGAGGTCGACAAGGGCGTCACGCTCGTCGGCCAGACCGGCAGCGCGCTCCAACGCATGGCCGAGGAGATCACGCGGGCGACCGCGCTTGTCGCCGAGATCGCCGGCGCTGCCCAGGAGCAGGCCTCGGGCCTTCAGGAGGTCAACACGGCTGTCGGCGAGATGGACCAGTCGACGCAGCAGAACGCTGCCATGGCCGAGCAATCGACGGCTGCCGCCCATTCGCTGTCGCAGGAGGCCGATCGGCTCTCGGCGCTGGTCGCGCGCTTCCAGCTCGGAGGTGATGTCGCCGGGCTGAAGGCGATGGCGCGGACGATGCAGGCCGCGGTCGCGCCGGCCCCCGCGCCTCGACAGGCGGCTCCGCGCGCCGCGCAGCCGATGGCATATTCCGGTGGCGCGGCGACCGCCCGCAAGATCGACGCCAGCGCCCATGACAAGGACTGGGAAGAGTTTTGAGCACGTCATCCAACGCCGCCGAGCCTGCCGCCACGATCGGCTTCGACGATTTCCTCAAGGTCGACATCCGCGTCGGCACCATCGTCGAGGCGGCTCTCTACCCGGAGGCACGCAAGCCGGCGCTCAAGCTGACGATCGATTTCGGCGGTACGATCGGGCTGAAGCGGTCATCCGCGCAGATCACCCGGCACTATAAGCCGGAGGATTTGCCGGGGCGGCAGGTCCTGGCGGTGGTGAACTTTCCGCCGCGCCAGATCGGCAAGTTCATGTCCGAGGTGCTGACGCTCGGCGTGCCCGACGCGGATGGTGAGGTGGTGCTGATTTCGCCCGGCCTCGATGTGCCGACGGGCGGGCGGCTTTTTTAGGCCGCCATTTTCCACCGTCCGGTTTCCAGCGTCGTCGGCGCGAATTCCGGCTCCGACCAGCGCAGCGGCATGGCGTGGCGGCGGCGCCAAGCCCGGGCGACATGGAAGCGCCAGAGCCGCTGGGCTCCGTCGAGACGCGAGAGTTCGGCCCCGTCCCAGACGATCTCGGTCGTGCCCTGCAATTGCAGCGTCGTGCCTGTCGCAAAGTCGACGAAGAGCAGGGCGGCGCGAGGCTCCAGCAGCAAATTCCCGAGCGTGTTGAAGTAGCGGTTTCCGGCGAAGTCCGGCACCGTCAGGGTGTCGCCCTCCAGCCGCACGAAGCCCGGCCTGCCACCGCGATGCGACATGTCGAGCCCGCCGCCTGCATGGCCGGCAGGGGTGGCGCTGGCGATGAAGAAAGTATCGGCCCGTCCGATCTGCGCGCGGGCTGCGTCGTCGAGGCCGGTCAGGGGCTCGATCGCGCCCGGCACGCCTGGCCTCACGTCGCGGCGATGGCGAATCTGAATGTATTTCGCGCAGTTGCCGAAGCTCTGGCTGACCGAGACGTCGAAGCCTCCCGCATCGCGCGCCGCAACCATCCCGTTGGCGCGGTTGCGACGCCTCGTCTCGAATTCGATCCCGAGAAGGCCGATCGGAGCGCCGGGCCGGAGAGTCGCGCTCGCCGGGTCGTCTTCCGCCTGCATAGCGCGCACGGACAGCGTCGTCGCCGTCGGGCTGGATGCGAAGCCGGGCTCGCCGGTCAAGACCGTCGCCAGCGGCCAGCCTTGCCGATCGAGCAGCCCCGCGAACAGCCAGGGCAGCCCGGCGAAGAAGTCGCGATGCTGGTCCGGCATGAAGGTCCTGATGCCGGCGCCGTGCGAGGCGAGGCCCGCCAGCGCCTGCGCCGCACGCTCGCCATCGTGGAAGGGATCCTCAGCCATGGGCTGCCCTCGGCGCAGGCAGAGGCGAGGCGGGGATGGGCTTGAAGAAGGGCAGGGCCTCGACCCGGCCAATCCAGTCTCTCACCGCCTGATAGGGGGCGAGCGAGATGCCGCCTTCCGGCGCATGGGCGACATAGGAATAGCAAGCGAGATCGGCGAGCGTCGGATGCTCGGCGGCCAGGAAGTCGCGCCCGGCCAGATGCTCGTCCATCCATGCCAACAGGCGCTGCGCGACGCGTTCGGCGCGGCCGATATCGTCGCTGATGCCGAACTGGAGGATGAGGCGGGCCATCGCCGGCCCGTGCATCACCTCGCCGGCGGCGACCGAAAGCCAGCGCTGCACGGCGGCGGCGGTCACGGGATCGTCCGGCAGCCAGTCGCTGTCGGGGGCGTAGCGCTTCACCAGATAGACCATGATCGCGTTGCTGTCGCAGAGCACGGTCGATCCGTCCTCGAGCACGGGGATCTGCTGAAACGGATTGAGCCTGCGGAAGGCGTCGCCGCGACGGATTTCGGCCGGAGCGGGCTCCAGCCTGTAGGGCAGGTCGAGTGCCCGTAGCAGAAGTTCGACGCGATGGGCGTGACCCGAGAGCGGAGTGCCGTGAAGGATGAGCGGGTTCATGACGTCTCGACCTGGGAAAGGAGCCGCATCATGACCGTTTCATCATCGCGTTAAAATCTGCTAAGTCTGGAACATAGAATTTCATTTAGTGGAATGATCGATGGATCGACTCGACGAGCTTGTGATCTTCGTCGCGATCGTGGACGCCGGCAGCCTTGCCGGTGCTGCGCGGCGGCTCAACCGGTCACGGCCGGCAGTGACGCGAGCGTTGGCGTCGCTGGAAGAGCGCACCGGGACGCGGCTGATCGCGCGCAGCACGCGCCGCCTTGCGCCAAGCGATGCCGGGCGCGAACTCGCCGTGACGGCACGACGCCTGCTCGCCGATTACGATGCGTCGCTCGGGGACGCGGCGGCCGCGCCGGTGCGCGGCCTGCTTCGGATCACCGCGCCGCTTGCCTTCGGCCGCCGCCATGTCACGCCTGTCGTCACGGAGTTCCTGGATCGCCATCCCGAAGTCCAGGTCGAGCTCGTGCTGGCGGACCGCAATCTCGACCTGATCGACGAGGATCTGCATCTGGCGGTTCGCATCGGGCCGCTGCCGAATTCGCGCTTCGTGGCGCGCAAGATCGGCGAGATCCGGAGGCTGCTCGTCGCCTCGCCCGATTATCTGCGTCGACGGGGCGCGCCCGTGACGCCAGCCGATATCGTGGGGCACGACACGATCGCGAGCGCCGCTGTCGGCCCGGGCCTGACCTGGCGCTTTGGCGGACCGGGCGGCGAGGCGCGCGTCGTGGTGACGCCGCGCTTCATCGTCAACGAGATCGAGGCCGTGTTGATCGCCGCGCGTGCGGGCAGGGGGCTTGCCCGTCCGCTGTCCTATCAGGTGGCGGAGGATCTGGCTGCGGGCTCCTTGCTGCGGCTGCTTCCGGAATATGAGCCGCCGCCCTTGCCGGTCCAGCTTGTCGTGCCGGGCGGGCGGCATCTCGCCCCGAAGGTCCGGGCCTTTCTCGATCATGCCATGGAGCGCCTGCCCAAGATTGCGCCGATCGGGGGAGAGTGAGGTCAGACCGGCAGCCGCACCGTGGCGCGCAGGCCGCCCAGGGCTGAATCCGAGAGGATGATGTCGCCGCCATGGGCGCGGGCGATGTCGCGGGCGATGGCGAGGCCGAGACCCGTGCCGCCGGAATCGACGTTGCGGGCTTCGTCGAGACGGAAGAACGGTCGGAAGACGTCCTCGCGCTGCTCGGGCGCGATGCCCGGTCCGTCATCATCGACCATCACGATCAGATAGCGCGCATCATGGGTCGCGCGGATGGCGATGCGGTCGCCGAAGCGGGCGGCGTTGGAGACCAGGTTGGTCATCAGCCTGCGGAAGGCATCGGGCCGGATCACCACCAGCGGATCGCCGACGACCGTCAGTTCGGTCTGGTGGCCCTGCCGCTCCGCGTCGGATTTCAGCTCCTCCATCAGGGCGCGAATGTCGGTTTCGACGGCCGCCTCGCCGGCATCGCCGCGGGCGAAGGCGAGATAATCCTCGAGCATGCGGCTCATCTCGTCGACGTCCTTTTCAAGAGCGTCGATTTCCGAAGAGCGCTCAAGCAGGGCCAGCGAGAGCTTGAAGCGGGTCAGGATGGTGCGCAGATCATGGCTGACGCCGTTCAGCATGGTCGTGCGCTCGCCGACGGCGCGCTCGACGCGGCGCTTCATCTCGATGAAGGCGTTGCCGGCGCGGCGGACCTCGCGGGCGCCGCGCGGCCGGAACTCCGCGTCGCGGCCCTTGCCGAAGGCTTCGGCCGCATCGGCGAGCCTGAGGATCGGGCGGATCTGGTTGCGCAGGAACAGCACCGCGATGGTCAGCAGGATCAGCGAGGTGCCGAGCATCCAGACCAGGAAAATGTGGCTGTTGCTGGCATAGGCCGCGTTCCGCCGCGTCAGGATGCGCATGACGTTCTTGCCGAGCTTGATCCTGATTTCGATCAGGCTGGAACGGCCGACCGTGTCGAGCCAGAAGGGGCGCGCGACCTGCTGGGCGAGCTCGGCCGAAAGCGCGCTGTCGAGCAGGGAGAAGAAGGGCCGGGGCCCCGGCGGCGGCAGGTCGGTATCGGGGATGATGTCGAGATCCATCCCGAGCCTGTCCGCCGCGATCCGCGCGAGCACGCTGGCGTCTGCATCCTGCGGGTAGCTCTCATAGACGTCGATCATCGTGGCGATGTCGGCTGAGACGGCCGATGACAGTCGCTGCGTCACGGTCTGCCAGTGCCGTTCCATGAAGACATAGGCGATGACCGATTGCAGCAGCACCACGGGTGCGATGACGATCACCAGCGCGCGCGGATAGAGGCCCTTGGGCATGTAGCGGGCGATGGTATGAAGCGGCCTGCCGGCCAGTCGCAGCCAGGGTTTGAGCCTTTTGTTGAGGTTCGTTTTCCAGGAGGTGAGGGGCGCGGCTATGCGCGCCAGACGGGTGCCGAGCGCCTGCACCACGCCCCTGCGACGCCTGCCGGGCTGGAGGGGTGTCACGTCCGATCCGTCAGGAGACGATAACCGACGCCGCGGACGGTCTGGAGATAGAGCGGATCGGCCGGATCGCGCTCGATCTTGCGGCGCAGGCGGTTCATCTGAACATCGACCGTGCGGTCATTGGCGGCAGTGCCCTGTGCCGCCAGTTCCTCGCGCGGAACCACTTCGCCGGCGCGCTCGGCCAGGGCGGTCAGGATCTCGCGCTCGCGTTCGGTGAGGCGGATCGGTTCCTCGCCCTTGCGCAGCTCTCCGCGCGAAAGCCCATAGAGAAACGGGCCGAAGCGGACGAAATCGGGCCGCGGGCCGGATTGCGTGGTGTCGACGACGATGGTCCGCTTCAGGATGTTGCCGAGCCGCAGCAGCAGTTCGCGTGGCTCGAAGGGCTTGGCGAGATAGTCGTCGACGCCGAGCTCCAGCCCGTTGATGCGGTCCTTGCCGTCGGCGCGGGCGGTCAGCATCAGGATCGGGACGGTGGAATCGGTGCGGAAGCGGCGGGCGAAGTCGAAGCCGTTCTCGCCGGGCATCATGATGTCGAGCACGATGGCGTCGAAGACGAGCCGTGCCAGCCGCAGATCGGCATCGGCCGCATTGGCGGCCGTGGTCACGCGGTAGCCATTGTCGCCGAGGAAGCGCGCCAGCAGGTCGCGCAGGCGACGATCATCGTCGACCACGAGGATGTGGGGCGCTTCGTCGGGGAGCGGCTTGCGTGCCGGCTGTGCGGCCATGTGTCTTTCGTCCTCGTGGGCCTGCGCCCTCGTGTTCCCGTGCGGTCGTCGTCTTGCGCTGTGGTCGTCTTGCGCCTGCTCCTCACCGCGGCGCAGCGAGGAAGCTCTGTACCTTGTGGCGTTCGGCGGGATCGATCAACCCCGCGAGATAGAGCGCGACCGTCTCCGCCGCCTCCGGCGCGAGGTCGCCGAGCGCGGCGTTGATCCGCTGCGCCTGCAACTGGACGAGGCGCAGCGCCAGATCCTGCCCCGCCGGGGTGGCATGCAGATGGCGCTGGCGCTTGTCCTGGACGCCGGTGCGCTGCTCGACGAACCCGGTCTCGACCAGTTCCTTCAGGACGCGGTTCAGGCTCTGCTTGGTGATCTTCAGGATGTCGAGCAATTCTGCGATGGTCAGTCCCGGGCGGCGCCGGACGAAATGCAGGACGCGGTGATGGGCGCGGCCGAAGCCGTATTCGGCGAGAATGCGGTCGGGGCCGCCGACGAAATCGCGATAGGCGAAGAACAGAAGTTCGATCAGGTCGTAGGGCACGCTCTGGGGCACGGCTTCGCCCGGCAAGGCGGGCCCGTTTACGTCGATCGGTCGGGGCTGCGTCTGGGCCATCGCATCCGTCCTGAAATTTATGTCAGTGATGTTGACATATCTCAGACGGAAGATTACCGGTCAAGCGCGCTGAACGACGGAATATGTCGCAAGACAATGTTGCAGCGCAGTATAATTCCGGCTTTTCGCCCTTCCCGCCATGGTGACGGTGTCAGGGCTACAACGGATCCGCCAGGCCGGACGTGCCAAGAGGAGCACCCCATGTCAGTCATTCCTTTCGACCAGCGCGACGGCGTCATCTGGTTCGACGGCAAGCTCGTGCCGTGGAAGGATGCCAGGATTCACGTACTGACCCATGGGCTGCATTACGGCTCCTGCGTGTTCGAGGGCGAGCGTTCCTATGATGGCGTGATCTACAAGGGCACCGAGCATTCGCAGCGTTTCCACAAGTCCGCCGAGATCATGGATTTCACGATCCCCTGGTCGGTCGCCGAACTCGATGCCGCGAAGCAGCTCTGCCTGAAGGAGAACGGCCTCAAGGACGCCTATATCCGTCCGGTCGCCTGGCGCGGTTCGGAGATGATGGCGGTGTCCGGCATCAACAACACGATCCATACCGCCATCGCGGTCTGGGAGTGGCCGAGCATGTTCGACATGGCGCAGAAGCTGAAGGGCGTGCGCCTGGACGTCGCAGCCTATCGCCGGCCGGACCCGGCCTGCGCGCCGGTCCATGCCAAGGCGGCGGGGCTGTACATGATCTGCTCGCTGTCGAAGCACAAGGCGGAACGCGCCGGCTACGCCGATGCGATGATGCTCGATTGGGAAGGCAATGTCGCCGAATGCACCGGCGCCAACATCTTCTTCATCAAGGACGGCGTGATCCACACCCCGCTGGCCGATCGCTTCCTCAATGGCCTGACGCGCCAGTCGGTGATCGACCTCTGCCGCAAGCGCGGTTTCGAGGTGATCGAGCGCCGCATCCTCCCGGAGGAACTGGAAGGCTTCAACGAGTGCTTCATCACCGGCTCGGCAGCCGAGGTGACGCTGGTTTCCGAGATCGGGCCCTATTCCTTCGTCACCGGCAATATGGGCCGGGTGATCATGGAGGATTATTCCGACGCGGTCCGGCCGAAGTCGAAGGCGGCGTGACGGCAAATCGCGCGCGCCGTCATTCCGGACAAGCGGCGCAGCCGCGCTGATCCGGAATCCATCGTAGGGTGCCGTCAGTGCTCTATGATGGATTCCGGGTCTACGCTTCGCTACGCCCGGAATGACGGCGAACGGGAGTTTCGCCTTATTCCCAGCGCTTGGCGGCCTCGTCGTCGGCGTCCTTGGCCTCGACCCAGTCGCCGACCGTGCCGTCGGCGAGGTGCTCGCGCTTCCAGAAGGGCGCGCGGGTCTTGAGGTAGTCCATCATGAAGTCGGCGGCCTCGAAGGCGTCGCTACGATGGGCGGAGGCTGAGATGACGAGCACGATCTGCTCGCCGGGTTTGACGAGGCCGTAGCGATGGATCGCGAGAAGCCCCATCAAGGGCCAACGGTCGGCGGCCTGCGCGGCGACGCGGGTGATCTCCGCCTCGGCCATGCCGGGATAATGCTCCAGTTCGAGCGCGGCGAGCGTTCCGCCTTCGTCACGGCACAGGCCGGTGAAGCTGACCACGGCCCCGATGTCGCGACGTCCCGCCGAGAGCGCGGCAAGTTCGGCGGCAAGGTCGAAATCCTCACGCTGGATGCGCACCACCGGTGTCATGGCGCGTTTCAGCCGCCCGTCATGGGCGGGAAGAAGGCGATCTCGCTCGCGCCATCGAGGCTTGCGCCCGTTTTGACATGGGTCTGGTTGATGGCAGCGCGCACCAGCGTCTCGTTGGCGAAGGCCGCCGCATAGCCCTCGTCGCGGCTCTTCAGCCAGCGCACGAGGTCGAGCACGGTCTCGGCGCCGTCGGGTAGTTCGACCTGCTCCTCGGCCAGGCCGACTCGTTCACGCACCCAGGCGAAATAAACCAGCCTGACGGTATGGGTGGCAGTGGCGGGCGCCGATGTCGCGAGAGCCTGCGTCATGATTCGCGCGTGTCCTCCTCGACCATGTGGCGGATGCCGGCGTTGAAGTAGTCCCAGCCCGTATAGATGGTCAGCGCGGCCGCGACCCACAACATGACGATCCCGATCAGGGTGTTGTGCGGCAGAACCTTGTCGCCAGCGGGGCCCGCGACGAGGAATCCCAGCGCCAGAAGCTGCGCCGTGGTCTTCCATTTCGCGACCTTGCTGACGGGCACGCTGACCTTGAGATCGGCAAGGAATTCGCGGAGCCCGGACACAAGGATCTCGCGGCAGAGGATGACGATCGCCGCCCAGATCGCCCAACCCTTGATCGTCTCGGTGTGGACCAGCATCAGCAGCAGCGCGCAGACCAGCAGCTTGTCGGCGATCGGATCGAGCATACGGCCGATGGCGGATTGCTGGCTCCAGGCCCGCGCGATCCAGCCGTCGAGATAGTCGGTCACTGCGGCGGCGACATAGACCGCGAGCGCGATCCAGCGGACCCAGTCGTCCTTGGGCCAGAACAACAGCGCGACGAGCGCCGGAATCGCCAGGATCCGACCGTAGGTGAGCAGGTTCGGCAGGGACCAGGGTCCGCGCCGCCTGATGGCGTCTGGAAGAATCGTCACGGGAATCACCAAAGCAGCCGGCCTGTGACAGCGTCAACACGCAATGCCGAGATTACGGCCATGCGCGGCGCAAAGCCGCGATGCAATCCGGGGCGAGACCGGGGAAGCGCCGCTATCGCCCTGCGGTCTTCGCCTCACGCATCATGAAAATAATCATGCACCGCCTTGGCGGTGGCGGCATTGACGCCCGGCGTTCGCATCAGGTCGTCGAGCTTGGCGCGCTTGATCGCCTTCACCGTCCCGAAATGCAGCAGCAGCGCCCGCTTGCGCGAGGGCCCGATGCCGGGGATCTCGTCGAGCGGGTTCTTCATCGTGTCCTTCTTGCGCCGCGCCCGGTGTGTGCCGATGGCGAAGCGATGCGCCTCGTCGCGCAGGCGCTGGATGAAATAGAGCGCCGGATCGCGCGGCGGCAGCTTGAAGGGCTCGCGCCCGATCATGTGGAAGGTCTCGCGCATGGCGTTGCGATCCTCGCCCTTGGCGATCGCGACGAGCGGGATATCGCCGGCGCCGAGTTCGGCCATGATCCTGCGCGCCGCCTCGAACTGCCCCTTGCCGCCATCGACGATGACGAGATCGGGACGGGACGGGAAGGCGTCGTCGTCGGGTTCTTCGGCCGCCGGGACGGGCGCCACCCCTCCCCCTTGTGGGGAGGGGAAGGGGTGGGGGGCGTCCGGCTGGGTGAGCGCTTCAAGAACGGGCTCTCCGGCAGAGGCGGGTGTGTCCACGGAAGACGAGCCGAGGCCGGGCTTTTCGCCCCCCACCTCCAACTCCTCCCCACCAGGGGGAGGAGAGCCGGTCGCGGCTCCCGCCTCCTTCGCCAGCCTTGCGAACCTGCGCTGCAGCACCTCGCGCATCATCCCGAAATCGTCGCCGGCGATGGTGTCGGCGGAGATGTTGAAGGTGCGGTAGTGGCTCTTCATGAAGCCGTCCCGGCCGGCGACGACCATGCCGCCGACGGCGTTGGTGCCCATGATGTGGGAGTTGTCGTAGACCTCGACCCGGCGCGGCGCCTTCGTCATGCCGAAGGCGGCGCCCAGCGCCGCCAGCAGCGAACTCTGCCCGGCATTGTCGGCGAGCTTGCGCGAGAGCGCCTCGCGCGCGTTCCTGCGGGCGTGCTCGACGAGGTCGACCCGCTCGCCCCGCTTGGGATGGGCGACCTCGACCTTGCGCCCGGCGCGCGCCGAGAGCGCCTGCGCGATCAGCTCAATCTCCTCGACCGGGTGCGAGAGCAGCACGAGGCGCGGCGGCGGCTTGTCGTCGTAGAACTGGGTCACGACCGAGGCCAGCACCTCTTCCGGCGTCAGGCTGCGGTCGGCGCGCGGGAAGAGGGCGCGGTTGCCCCAGTTCTGCTTGTTGCGGAAGAAGAAGATCTCGACGCAGAACTGCCCGGCCTGCTCGTCGATGGCGAAGACATCGGCCTCCTCGACGCCTTGCGTGTTGATGTCCTGCCCGGCCTGCACGGCAGACAGCGCTGCCAGCCGGTCGCGATAGCGCGCCGCCTTCTCGAATTCGAGCTCCTCGGCCGCCGCCTGCATGCGCGCCGAGAGCAACTGCTTCACGCTCGACGAACGGCCCGAGAGGAAGTCGCGGGCCTGGCCGGCGAGCGCCTGGTAGTCGGGAACGCTGATCTCGCCGGTGCAGGGGCCGGAGCAGCGCTTGATCTGGAAGAGCAGGCAGGGACGGGTGCGGTTCTCGTAGAAGGAATCGGTGCAGGAGCGCAGCAGGAAGGCCTTCTGCAACGCGTCGATGGTGCGCTCCACCGCCCAAACCGAGGCGAAGGGGCCGAAATAATCGCCCTTGCGCTGGCGCGATCCGCGATGCTTGGCGATCTGCGGCGCCTCGTGGTCGCCGGTCAGCAGGATATAGGGGAAACTCTTGTCGTCGCGCAGCAGCACGTTGTAGCGCGGCCGCAACTGCTTGATCAGGTTGGATTCGAGCAGCAGCGCCTCGGTTTCCGTCCCCGTGGTGACGAATTCCATGTTCGCCGTCTCGGCGATCATGCGGGCGACCGCGTTGGTATGGGCCATTCCTCGCGCATAGGCCGTGACGCGGTTCTTCAGGCTCTTGGCCTTGCCGACATAGAGAACCTCGCCGGCGCGATCGAACATGCGGTAGACGCCGGGCTTGTTGGGTAGATGCTTGGCAAAGCCGGCGATGACCTCGATACCGTGCTTCAGGGCGCCGGGCGCGGTCTCGCCGAGATCGAGCGCGGCGGCGGCGGGGAGGGCCTCCTCGGCTTCCGGTTCGATCTCGGTCTGCGGCAGGTCTTCGGGGCGATCGCGAGTCATGGCACGCATGTAGGATGCGCGAGGCGTTTCGTCATGTCAGCAGCGTGACCTGACATGACGAAACAATGGGGGCATCGTCATCCCTGAGATGGATAGGATGCCGGACACAAACGAGGTCGAGACATCCATGTCCCCATCCGAGACACAGCAGATCGTTCTGGCCTCTCGTCCCGAGGGACGGCCCAGCCCCGACAACTTCAGGCTGGAACGGGCGAGCATCCCGGCTCCGACGGATGGGCAGGTCCTGCTCAAGACCCTCTACCTGTCGCTCGATCCCTATATGCGGGGGCGGATGAGCGCCGCGAAATCCTATTCCGCTCCCGTCGAGATCGGTCAGGTCATGGAGGGCGGTACGGTCGCCGAGGTTCTGGAGAGCCTTCATCCCGGCTTCAGGCCGGGCGATATCGTGCTCTCCCATTCCGGCTGGCGGTCGCACGCGCTGGCGAAGGGCGACCAGCTTCGCCGGCTCGACCCCGCTGCCGCGCCGGTGACGACGGCGCTGGGCGTGCTCGGCATGCCCGGCTTCACGGCTTACGCCGGTCTGCTGACGATCGGCCAGCCGAAGTCGGGCGAGACCGTCGTCGTGGCGGCTGCGAGCGGGCCGGTCGGCTCTGCCGTCGGGCAGATCGCGCGGATCAAGGGCGCGCGGGCGGTCGGGATCGCCGGCGGCCCGGAGAAATGCGCCTTCGTGCGCGAGACCTTCGGCTTCGATGCCGTGATCGACCACCATGCGGCCGATTTCGCGGCGCAGCTGGCTGCCGCCTGTCCCAGCGGTATCGACGTCTATTTCGAGAATGTCGGCGGCAAGGTCTGGGATGCGGTGTTTCCGCTGCTGAACACCTTCGCCCGCATCCCGGTCTGCGGGCTGGTCGCGCAATACAATGCCACAGGGGATTTCGAGGGGCCCGACCGCCTGCCCATCGTCATGCGTCAGGTCCTGTCGAAGAGCCTGACGATCCGCGGCTTCATCCAGCGCGAGTTCGTCGCCCAGCGCCCGGCCTTCGATCGGGAGATGGCGGCGTGGATTGCGGAGGGGGCGGTGAAATACAAGGAAGACATCGTCGAGGGGCTGGCGCAGGCACCTGAAGCCTTCATCGGGCTGCTCGAGGGCCGGAATTTCGGCAAGCTGATCGTGAAGCTGTGAGCGCGCGGGCGGGCTCGGGGCCATCTTGCCGGGTCCGTCGCGTCCGCGTTGCTGTGTTCGGCTTCAGCGAGCCCGCGATTTCCGTGATTGCGTCGAGCTTACGCTGCGTCATAATCGGCCGGGTTGTTCCGGCCGTTTCCGGATGCCGCTAAGGCCATTGCAATTCCTGGAATTCGCGACGATTTCCTGACTTCGCCAAAGGATTTTTATGGCCGAAATTTGATATTTAATGAAAAATAAAATCGGAGGATAAGATGGGCAGAAATCTCTTTTTCGTCTCTCTTTGTGCTTTTCTGGTTTCAATTCTCGCTCCGACGGCAATGGCTCAAGGTACGCCGCCGAATTTGACCGAGGCCGAGGCCCACTCGATCGGAGTGGATGCCTATATTTACCTTTACCCGCTCGTCACGATGGACGTCACGCGCCGGCAGGCCACCAATATCGAAGCCGGCAAGGTGTTCGGGCGCGGGCCGATGAACATGTTCGTTAACGTGCCGGAGTTCCCGCCCGCCAATTTCAGGGACGTCGTCCGGCCCAATTTCGACACGCTGTACTCGGTCGCATGGCTCGACATGTCCAAGGAGGCCGCCGTCGTCTCCGTGCCCGACACGGGCGGACGATTCTATCTCCTGCCGATGCTCGACATGTGGTCGGACGTGTTCGCATCGCCGGGCTGGCGCACGACCGGAACGCAGGCCGGCAACTTCCTGCTGACCCCGCCCGGCTGGAGCGGCCAGGTTCCCGACGGGATGACGCGGATCGACGCCCCGACGCCGACGATCTGGATCATTGGCCGGACCAAGACGGACGGACCGCGCGACTATGATGCGGTCCACAAGATCCAGGCCGGCCTCAAGGTCACTTCGCTGTCCGATTGGGGCAAGCCGCCCCGGGCCGCGGAGGTGAAGATCGATCCGAGCGTCGATATGAAGACCGCGCCGAAGCTGCAGGTCGACGGGATGTCGGCGGCGAAATATTTCAGCTATGCCGCCGAGCTTCTCAAGCTCCACCCGCCGCATCTCACCGATCAGCCGATCATCGCGCAGATGAAGCGCATCGGCATCGAGCCCGGCAAGAGCTTCGATGTCGCAAAGCTCTCCCCCGCCGTGAGCAAGGGCCTCGAAGGGACGCCGGAGGCGGCACGCAAGCTGATGGAGTGGAAAATCGCGACGCTGGCGCGTGTCGCCAACCATTGGTCGATGAACACGGACACGATGGGGGTCTACGGCAACTACTATCTTAAGCGAGCCATCGTGGCGCAGGTCGGGCTCGGCGCCAATTTGCCCGAGGACGCGATCTATCCGCTCAATCTGGGCGATGAGGCTGGCAGGCCGCTCGACGGCGACAACAAATACACGATCCAGTTCGAGAACGGCGCTGCCCCGCCGGTCAACGCGTTCTGGTCGATCACCCTCTACGACCGGGACGGCTTCCAGGTCGCCAACAGCCTCAATCGCTTTGCCGTGAGCAGTTGGATGCCGTTCAAATACAATCCCGACGGCTCCCTGACGCTGCATCTGCAGAATGAGAGCCCGGGCCCGGACAGGGAGGCCAACTGGCTTCCAGCCCCGAAGGGTCCCTTCAACCTGACGATGCGGCTCTACGGCCCGAAATCGGAGGCTCTCACCGGGAGGTGGAATCCGCCGCCGGTGACGAAGGTTCAGAGCCTTCCGGGACTGGTCGGCCAGTAGCCTCGTCAGGCATCGCGCCCGCCGCCGGCTCGGCACTCCGTCAACCGGAGCGGCTTTTCCTGGCCGCTCCGGCATCACCCATCGCTGGATGGGCGGCGAGCCTTTTCGCTTGACCGCATCGCCGGCTGGCAGCCATCACCGTGCGCCTGCCACCGGACAACCTGCCCATGCCCACTTTCGCCATCGCCTTCCCGATGATCGATCCGGTCGCGCTGCAACTCGGGCCGCTTTCGGTCAAATGGTATGGGCTGGCCTATGTCGTCGGCCTGCTCGGCGGCTGGTGGTATGCGCGCCGGCTGGTTTCGGCCGAGCCGCTTTGGGGCGGCCGCGCCCGGCCGAAGGCCGAGGAACTCGACGACATGCTGCTGTTCGTGGCACTCGGCGTCGTGCTCGGCGGGCGGCTCGGCTTCGTGCTGTTCTACGATCTGCCGCGCTATCTCGATCGGCCGCAGGACATCATCGCGATCTGGCAGGGCGGCATGTCCTTCCATGGCGGGCTGATCGGCGCGGCGACGGGCTTGTGGCTGTTCGCCAAGCGGCGTGGCTATTCGGCGCTTTCGGTCTTCGACCTCGCGGCTGCCGTCGTGCCGATCGGGCTGTTTCTCGGCCGCATCGCCAATTTCATCAATGCCGAGCTCTGGGGTCGGCCGGCTCCTGATGTGCCCTGGGCCATGGTCTTTCCGAATGCGGGGCCGCTGCCGCGCCATCCGAGCCAGCTCTACGAGGCGCTGGGCGAAGGGCTTCTGCTGTTCATTCTGCTGGCGTGGCTGGTGCGGGCGGGCGGGCTGAAGCGTCCGGGTCTCGTCGCCGGCATCTTCGGCATGGGTTATGCCGTCGCGCGCATCGTCTGCGAGTTCTTTCGCGAGCCCGATCCGCAGCTCGGCTTCCTGTTCGGCAGCTCGGTCGATGCGCTCAGCGGCGGCATCACCATGGGCATGGTGCTGTCGTTGCCGCTGTTCGCCGCGGGGCTCTTACTCGCACTGCGGGCAAGGCGGGCCGCGGCGTGAACGCGCTGAAGGCGGAACTCGTCCGCCTGATCGCCGATGAGGGGCCGATCCCGGTCTCGCGCTACATGGCGCTCTGCCTCGGGCATCCGCGCCATGGCTATTACATGACGCGCGATCCCTTCGGTGCGGCGGGAGACTTCACCACCGCGCCCGAGATCAGCCAGATGTTCGGCGAGATGATCGGGCTCTGGGCCGCCCATCTCTGGCAGGCTATGGGCGCGCCGGCGCGCTTCGCGCTGATCGAGATCGGGCCGGGGCGCGGCACGCTGATGGCGGACATGCTGCGGGCGACGCGGATCGTGCCCGGTTTTCACGCGGCGGCGTCAGTGCATCTGGTCGAGACTAGTCCGGTGCTGCGGGAGATCCAGAAGGCGACGCTGGCCGGCAAGGCCGAGCCGACCTGGCACGACCGGGTCGGGACTGCGCTGGACGGGCCGGTCATCGTCGTCGCCAACGAATTGCTGGATGCGCTGCCGCTCGACCAGTTCGTCATGACGGCCGAGGGCTGGCGCGAGCGGCTGGTGGGGCTTGGCGGGGACGGTGAGCTGGCGTTTGGGCTCGCCGGCGGGGCGCTTTCCGAGGGGGCGGCCCCGGCGATGACGGGGCAGGAGGGGGCGGTTCTGGAGCAGCCGGCTGCGGCGCTCGGCCTTGTCTCGGAGGTGGCCAGCCATGTCGCCCGCTTCGGAGGCGGGGCGCTCTTCATCGACTACGGCTCGATGCAGTCGGGGTTCGGCGACACGCTGCAGGCGATGCGCCGGCACCACTTCGTCGATCCGCTGGCCGAGCCGGGCGAGGCGGACCTGACGGTGCATGTCGATTTCGCGCGGATGGGGCAGGCGGCGTTGCGCGCCGGGGCCGCGGTGCATGGGCCGGTCCGGCAGGGCGATTTCCTGCTGGCGCTGGGGCTGGCCGAGCGGGCCCAGGCGCTGTCGGGCAAGGCGACGCCGGAGCAGGCGCAGGCGATCGGCGCCGCCTTCGCTCGCCTGACCGAACGTGGCGAGACGGGCATGGGCGATTTGTTCAAGGTTCTGGCGCTATCGCATCCCGGCTTGCCGCCGCTGCCCGGATTTGACCTTCATCGGCTGCCAGAGCAGGGCTGACGGCAGCGGCCTGCCGCGAAACGGACGACATGATGTTCATCACCTCTCCCGACCTCGCCGCCGAACCCGGCGTCCGGCACGCCTTCTTCACGCGCGAGGGCGGTGTCTCGACCGGCATCTATGCCTCGCTCAATGGCGGGCTCGGTTCCGCCGACGCTCCCGAGGCGATCGTGGAGAATCGCAAACGCATGGCGGCGCAGCTCGAGGTCGCGCCGACGCATCTCATCAGCCTCTATCAGGTGCATTCGGCCGATGTGGAGATCGTCACCGGCCCGTGGCCGGGCGAGCGGCCGAAAGCGGACGCCATGGTCAGCACCGCACATGGCGTCGCGCTCTGTGCTTCCAGCGCCGATTGCGGGCCGATCCTGTTCGCTGACAGCGAGGCGCGCGTCATCGGTGCGGCGCATTCCGGCTGGAAGGGCGCCTTCACCGGCATCGTGGCGGCGACCGTCACTGCAATGGAGAAGCTCGGCGCGCGGCGCGAGCGCATCCTCGCCGTGCTCGGACCGACGATCAGCGCCAAGGCCTATGAGGTCGGGCCCGAATTCATCGAGCGCTTCAAGGCGGAAAACCAGACCTATGCGCGCTTCTTCGCCGCCTCCGATCGTCCCGCCCATGCGATGTTCGACCTGCCGGCCTTTATTGCACTCAGGGCGCAGGAGGCGGGAATCGGCCGCTTCGTCGATCTTTCGCTGTGCACCTATGGCGACGAGCAGCGCTTCTTCAGCTATCGCCGCGCCACCCATCGCTCGGAGCCGGATTACGGCCGGCTGATCTCGGCAATCGCACTGACCTGAGATCGCGCTGGCTTGACCTGCAAACGGCGAACTCCCGTCGCGTTTCCAGCGGGAGTTGCATCGACTCAGCGGCGGAGTCATCGTCCCGCGGCCACATCACGTGGTTTTTGGGGGTAGCATGGAACAGATTTTGATGAATCTCGTTGCCGGCGCAATCGGCGGCAACGCTGCAGGCAAAGCCTCTCCAACCTTCGATCTCGGAACATTGGGCAACACGATCTCCGGCCTTGTCGGCGGCGGCGTGCTCGGCCAACTCATCCCGCTCGTATTGCCGGCGATCAGCGCTGCCGCGCAGGGCGGCAATCTCAGCATCGGCGGCATCCTGACGAACCTGATCGCCGGTGGTGCCGGTGGCGCTATCCTCACCGCCATCATCGGTGCCGTGAAGAACAAGGCTGCCGCCTGATTCAGACACGGGCGGCAACCGCGGGGCCAGGACGATTGCTCACGGTACCCACGGTTCATGCCGCCGGCGACGAGACAGGGGCGCATCCGCAATGCCTGCGCCCCTGTCTGTTGAACGATAGGGTTGTCATCTTCCCTAGCCGCTGCCGAGTTGTCCCAGCATGTCCCGTTCCATCGACTATTATTTCTCGCTGCATTCGCCCTGGACCTATCTCGGCCACGCGACCTTTCTCGACATCGCGAAGCGACATGGCTGCGGCATCGTCTACCGGCCGGTGCCGTTGCGCGCCGTCTTCGACGAGACCGGCGGGCTGCCGCTGCCCAAGCGCCATCCCGTGCGCCAGCGCTATCGCCTGATGGACCTGCAGCGCTGGCGCGAGCGTCGCGATGTGCAGCTCGTGCTCCAGCCCAGGCATTTCCCCTTCGATCCCTCTCTCGCCGATCGCTTCCTGATCGCGATCGTGCAGGCCGGCGGTGATCCCGGCCGCTTCATGGGAGAGGTCATGGCGGGCGTCTGGGCGCGGGACGACGACATGACGCGACCCGAGGCGATCGCCGCCGTGGCCAGTGCGACCGGCTTCGAGGCGCGGGCGCTTGCCGCCGCTGCCGAGAGCGAGGCGGTGCGACAGCTTTATGAGGGCACGATCGCGGCCGCGATCGAAGCCGGCGTCTTCGGCGCGCCGAGCTATGTGCTCGATGGCGAGGTGTTCTGGGGCCAGGATCGGCTCGAACTGCTCGACAGCGCGTTGGCCAGCGGCCGCGCAGCGTACCGTCCCGATTCCGGGGCCTGAGCGCGGCTCAGAGCACTTCCGCGTTTCTCCGAATCGCGAAAGTGCTCCCTATTTATTGTTTTATCGCATTTTCTTCACGCAAACCGGTTCGCACTTCGCTCGAAAATGCTCCTAGTCGACGATGTCGGGGGTTCGCCATCCGAGATGCTGGCCGGCATCGACGGCGATCATCTGGCCGGTCACCGAGCGTGCCTGCGCCAGATAGAGCACGGCCTCGGCGATCTCGCGCGCATCGACCCTGCGCCGCAGCAGGGTCGCGGCCGCCTCCTGCTCCATCGCCTCGGCGCCGTCATGCGGATTGGGCAACGTCGGGCCGGGGCCGACCGCGTTGACGCGGATACGCGGGGCCAGGGCCTGCGCCATGGTCTTGGTCGCCGTCAGCAGGGCCGCCTTGGTCAGGGTGTAGGAGTAATATTGCGGCGTCAGCTTCCAGACGCGCTGGTCGATGATGTTGACGATGGCGCCGTGGCGCCCTTCCGGAAGCCGGTTCGCCAGGGCCCCGGCCAGAACCGACGGCGCCCGCAGGTTGATCGAGAACTGCCGATTCCAGGTCGGCACGTCGATCGCGGTGATGTCGTCGACCAGGAAGCTGGAGGCATTGTTGACCAGCAGCGTGACCGGGCCGAGCGCTGCCTCCGCGGCGGGAAACAGCGCATCGACGTCGGCCGGATCGGCAAGTTCGGCGCTGACCACCGCCGCGCGGCCGCCGCGCTGCTCGATTTCCGCTGCCAGCGCCTCGGCCTCCGCCCGCGCGCTGCCGCAATGGATCGCGACGGCGTAGCCCGCCTCCGCCAGCCGCTCGACGATGGCGCGCCCGATTCGCCGCGCCCCGCCGGTGACAAGGGCGACCTCAGACATCGCGCGGGTTCCGGCGAGGCGCCACAGAATCGGGCGAGCGGCGCTGCAGCCGCCTTTCCCAATGCTTGGCGACCCTGAGATAGCGGTAGAAGGCGTAGTTCATCGCGGTCATGAATCCATAGACGCCGCGCAGCGCGTGCCGCCGGCCGACATAGGCCTTGATGAAGTTCGCCGGGAACTCGACCACAAGGCGGAAAACCGAGAGCGTCATGCCGCGCTTGTCGAGATCATCGGCCTGGGCGTCGCTGTAGCCGTTGAGCTTGGCCATCTGCTCGCCCAGCGAGCGCACGGAATAATGGTGGACCGTGCCCTTGAGCCGGGCGATGCGCGCATCCGCCGCGAGGTCGACGCGGTCATGCACCGGCGATGGCGAATAGCGCCCCTTGCTTTTGCGATAAAGGCGCACGGGCGCGAGCACATAGGCAAAGCGATGCGGGGCGGGCTCGCCGGGGAAGATTTCGGCAATGCGCAACTCATAGGCGTCTGCCTCGGGCTCGCCGTGCGCCAAGAGGCTCGCGATCTCCGCAGCGAGGTCTTCGGGCACGACCTCGTCGGCATCGAGATTCAGGAGCCAGTCATGACGGCACTGATCTTCGGCGAAGCGCTTCTGCGGCCCGTAACCCGGCCAGGCATTGAAGATGACCCGGGCGCCGAGGCTCTCGGCGAGCGCCTGAGTGCCGTCTGTCGAGCCGGAATCGATCACGACGATGTCATCGCTGAGCGCGCGAACCGCCTGAATCGTCCGGGCGATACGGTCTGCCTCGTCGCGCGCGATGATGAAAATCGAAAGGAGCGGCACCCTCGGGTCTCGTTCTGCTGGGTCGGTCAAGGCTTAAGCATGCGTCGGAAGGGGCCGCAAGCAGCGCAGCCGAAAATGTGGCGAGAGTGGGAACTTTGCGTGATGTCGGGCGTTATTGGTTCGGGCTGATGCGGAGCGAGACAGATCCATTAGTATTCGATTCACCATTTAGTGTGCTTTAACAATCATTAACGTGCTTTTACGCCTTTGCCCCAGTCATCCTATTCGTGCCGCATTTCTGCCGCGGTTCGCAAGGCAGATGTGCTTCCGACGCAACAGACAAAGCCGAGTTCTGGTCTTATAACGGTCATATCGAATTCACCCGCCGGGCCCACCGGCAAAGCGACGACCCTAGGAGTTCCACCATGAAGAAGTTTCTGCTTTCGAGCGTCGCGGCGCTCGGCATCATCGCCGCCGGCGCTGCCTCCGCGGCTGATCTGCCGTCCCGCAGGGGCCCGGTCGAGGCGCCGATCTATGTTCCCGTCTTCACCTGGACCGGCTTCTACGTCGGCGCCAACGCCGGCTACGCCTGGGGCCAGATCGACTCGACCAACGTCGGTGTCATCGGCGGCTTCGGCAACTTCGCCGATCCCGATGGCTTCGTCGGTGGTGGCCAGATCGGTTACAACTATCAGATCGGCCAGTGGGTCATCGGCGCCGAGGCCGATTTCCAGGGCGCTGATCTGAAGGCCACCGCCTTCGCTCCCGGCGTCACCGCCTCGAACGAGATCAACTATTTCGGTACGGTTCGCGCTCGCGTCGGCTATGCGTTCGACCGGTTCCTGCCCTATGTCACCGGTGGTTTCGCCTACGGCAACGTGAAGAACAAGGTCACCACCCCGTTCGGCGCGTTCAGCGACGACAATACGCAGTATGGCTGGACGGTCGGCGGCGGTCTCGAATACGCCTTCACCAACAACCTCACGGCCAAGCTCGAATACCTCTATGTCGACCTGGACAAGGAATCGATCACCGTTCCCGGTGGTACGTTCAACGCGAACGTCGAGACCAAGTTCTCGGTCGTCCGCGCCGGCCTGAACTACAAGTTCTAGTCTGCCTCCCCTCCCGGGGACCTCATGAACCCGGTGGCTTCGGCCACCGGGTTTTTTGTTGCGTGGATGACAGTTCTATTCCGCGGCATCGAACCGCGACCCATACCTCTGGACAGGGGGGATAGCGTGAGCGCCGGGCGTTGTCTTGAACCGGCTGAGGTTATGGGTTCCGGGCTTGCCCTGCGGGCGCTCCGGAATGACGGTGAATTCCGGCACAAGCAGCAGGCGCTGAGCGACTCAACCCTTGAAGCGGGTCGTCTCGAAAGCCGGGACCTTGGCGGCGAACGCGTCCAGCCAGGCCACGAGGCGCGGATGCTCAGTGCGCCAGGTGCCGGCGAAGCGCAGGTCGAGATAGCCCAGTGCGCAGGCGAGCGCGATCTCGCCGATGCGTGGCTTGTCGCCGAAGGCAGGCGGGGCGGCTTCCAACGCGGCCAATGCGCGGGAAACCTTGCCGGCCTGATTCGCGACCCAGGCGGCGTTGCGGCCTTCCTCCGGGCGGAAGCGGGTCTCGTAGACCTGCAGCAGGGCCGCGTCGCAGAGGCCATCCGCCAGCGCCTGCAGTCGCAGTTGCACGAAGCGCTCGTTTCCGGCCGGGAAGATGCCACCACCGGCGAGATGGTCGAGATATTCGGCGATGACGCGCGAATCGAACAGGGTCGTGCCGTCTTCCAGCACCAGGGTCGGGATCTTGCCGAGCGGGTTCTGCTGACGCAGCGGCTCGGCCGGATCATTGGTGTCGGCGGGGACGATCTCGATGCGGTCCAGGAGGCCGAGTACGGACGCCGCCATCTTGACCTTGCGGCCGAACGGGGAGGCGGGGGAGGAGCGCAGGACAAGCATGGATAAGACCCTGGATGGAAGAGCAGGCGGTTCAGCCGTCCGGACGGATCGGCTCGCATAGATAGCGCGGGCGCGGGCCCTGGGCGAGGCGTTCGGTCAGGGCCGGCAGCAGAATCCGCGCTTCGTCGGCGAGCATCCAGGGCGGGTTGACGAGCAACATGCCGGTGGCGCTGAGCCCGCCGGCGGCTTCCGGGCGGTCGACATCGATTTCGAGCCGCAGCAAGCGCCCGATGCCGGCGGCTGTGAGGCCTGCGAGCAGGTTTTCGACGGCGCGCCGGTCCTTCACAGGGTACCAGAGGGCGTAGATTCCGGTCGGCCATTTGCGGTGGGCGGCGATCAGTTCCGCTTCCAGCGTGGCGAATTCGTCCTTCTCCTCGAAGGGCGGGTCGATCAGCACCAGGCCGCGCCGTTCCTTGGGCGGGACATTGCCGCGCAGCGCGTTCCAGCCGTCGATCGCCAGCGCCTTGCAGCGGTCGTCGCGACCGATGACCTGTGCGAGCTTCTTGTGGGTTTGCGGATGCAGTTCCGCTGCGATCAGGCGGTCATCGGGACGCATCGCCTGTCGGCAGAGCCAGGGAGAGCCGGGATAGGCATCCGCGCCATACAGAGCACGGGCGCCTGAGACCGCGTCGCGCCACGGCTTGAGCAGGGCTTCGACCGCCGGTGCAAGCGGCGAACGGTCGATTCGCGCGACGCCGTCCTTCCATTCATGCGTCCGCAGCGCCTCTTCGGAGCCGAGGTCGTAGCGGCCCGCACCGGCATGCGTGTCCACGACGCGATAGGGCGTGGCCTTGCCGTTGAGATGGGTCAGGATGCGCATCAGCACGACGTGCTTGAGGACATCCGCGAAATTGCCGGCATGGAAGCCGTGGCGATAGTTCATCCCGCGCTCTTACGCAGTTTTGAGGCGGCTGTCAGTGCGGCGCGACGACGGTGATGTCGCGGGTGCGGCAGCCCGAGCGATCGACCTCCTGGCACATGCGGAAATCGCGCAGGTCCTTGCTGAAGCAGATGCGGACCTCCTGCAGCACGCCGCGCTTGCAGGCGACCGACATCATATCGGTGCGCAGACCGGGATTGGCGGCGACGAAGGCACGTTCGAGATCGATCGCGGTCCAGTTCTGGTCGCGCTCGGCCTTTGCCAGGGTTGGGGGAATCACGACCTTCTCGCGGGCACGCTTCACATCCGCGAAATAGTCGCTCGGGCTCGACCCCGAGCAGGTGCCGTGCTTGCGCCATTGGTAGCGCGCGAGGCCTTCCGTCGGGAACAAGCCCTTCGCCTGTTCGAGCGCGATGCGCGAGGGCGTGCGCCCGGCCGGGCCGCAATCGCTCGGGTAGCCACGCTCGTTTTGCGGCCAGAGACCGTGGACGACGAAGCGCAGGCCGGCTCCCTCAGTGCATTGCTCGCGGTTGCGGTTGCGATCGCCGTCGAGTTCGCAGAAGCCCGGCGACCAGGACAGGGCCAAGACATAGAAGTCGAAATCGCCGGGCTGACTGCCGCGCTGATGGAAGCCCTGTGCCTGGACTGCGCTGGTCAGAAGGCCGATCAGACCCAGCACATGCAGGCAGAACCGCGCGAGCCTCACAACAGGCGCTACCTCTCGGGGCCGGGACGGGCCATCTGGCAGTTGGGCGCATAGCTGCGATGGCGGTCGAGGCCACTGACGCACCAGTTGACGTTCCAGGACCAGCCGAAGAGGCCGAGATTTTCACGCACGGAGTAGTCGACGCGGTGCCAGGTGCCGTCGTTCAGGGCGACGCGGCCGGTGCAGAAGCGGCGCGGGATGAAATCATCGCCCCAGGGCCGGAAGCCGATCGGCCTGATCCGGTCAAAGGCGATAGCCTGGAGCGGGCCCCAGAATTTCGCCTCGCGCGAATTGAACCAGCTCGTGATTTCGCCCAGCACCGCCGGATCCTCGCAGGCAGGAAGGTTGCCATACATCGGGATGATGCGGTTCTCGGCGGCGTCGGCCGGGTGGACCCGGCGCCCGGAGGCCTCGGCCGAGATGGCCGCGGTCAGGACGGCGAGAGAGGCGAGGGCGGTTCGCAGCAATGCGCGGCGCATGGGCAAGGCCTCGTGCAGAGGGGCGGAAAAATATAGCGCACGATGGCGGGGGAGTGCTTGAGGGTCAAGCCGCAAGGACCGGATCGGCGCTTGTCGACAGGAGTTGTGACATTTCGATCCGGCGATGTGCCGCTTGGGCTGGCGTGGCGCGGCGGGATCGCGGACACTCGCCGTCGTTTTTGAGGAGGGCGCCATGACGACGCAAAGCGATGATCCTGCAACCGGAATAGCCGATCAGGCGGGGTTGCGGGCTCATATCGGGGAGGTCCATCCGCTGGCCGAGCGCAAGGTGCTCGATCGGCTCGACGGGTTCTGCCGCGACTTCATCGCGCTCTCGCCGTTCCTGGTGCTGGCGAGCGCAGACGGGGCCGGGCGGGCGGATGCCAGCCCGCGCGGCGATGCGCCGGGCTTCGTGCAGGTTCTGGACGACCGCACGCTGCTGATTCCCGACAGGCGCGGCAACAATCGCGTCGACAGCTATGGCAACATTCTCGCCGCGCCGGGCGTCGGGCTGATCTTCATGGTGCCGGGCATCGCCGAGACGCTGCGGGTCAATGGCCGGGCGCGCCTGACCCAGGATACGACGCTGCTCGAGCCCGCGACGGTGCAGGAGCGGACGCCGACGCTCGGCCTGCTAGTGGACGTCGACGAGGCTTTTTTCCATTGCGGCAAGGCGCTGATCCGCTCGAAGCTCTGGGATCCGTCCGCGCAGGTCGAACGCCGCAGCTTCCCCTCGCTTGGCCGGATCGTTGCCGAGCAGACCAAGGGAATCAGTGTCGCCGAGGCCGAGGCCAATCTCGAGGAAGCCTACCGGACGCGACTCTACTGAGAAGGCGGCCCCGTCATTCTCGGGCGCAGCGAAGCGCAGACCCGAGAATCCCAGGACCAGAAGGCACTGGTTTGCGAACTGATCGGGTTAAGCCCTACCATGACGTGCCAGCTCAGAACGACGCTTCCAGCATCGCCGCATAATCGGCCGCGGTCGCCGGACGCGGGTTGGTGGCGCTGGAGTGGTCCTTCGTCGCCGCCTCCGCGATGGCCGGCACGACGCTGCGGGGCACGCCCATGGCCGTCAGGGTCGCCGGCAGGCCGAGCCGCGCGGTCAGGCCAGCCAGCCAGTCGGCCAAGTCGGCGTCGGCGGCGAGGCCGAGCACGCGGCGGATCTCGGCATATTTCTCCGGGGCATGCGAGGCGTTGAAGCGCAGCACCGCCGGCAGCAGCACAGCGTTCAGCGTGCCGTGATGCAGCGAGACCTCCTTCAGGCCGCCGAGCGGGTGCGACAGCGCATGCACGGCCCCTAACCCCTTCTGGAAGGTCAGGCCGCCCTGGAGGGCTGCCATCATCATCTCCTTGCGGGCCTCGCGATCGCTGCCGTCCTTGACCGCGCGCTCGATGAAGGCGGCGGCGCGCTTCAGGCCGTCGAGCGCGATTGCCTCGGCGGGCGGGTTCTCGCGCGGGCTGAGATAGGTCTCGATGCAGTGGGTGACGGCGTCCATGCCGGTCGCCGCGGTCAGCCAGCCGGGCAGGCCGAGCGTGAGTTCGGGGTCGCAGATCGCGAGACGCGGGATCAGATAGGGTGAGATGAAGCCGAGCTTGCGGCCATCCTTCAGCGTGATCAGCGCGGCGCGGCCGACCTCGCTGCCGGTGCCCGAGGTCGTGGGCACGGCAATCACCGGCGCCACAGTGGCGGTCACCTTCGGGATGCCGCCGAGGATCGCGGCGTAGGTTTCGAGCGAGCCCGGATGGGTTGCGAGCAGCGCCACGCCCTTGGCGAGGTCGATCGGCGAGCCGCCGCCGATCGCGACGAGCCCGTCGCAACCATGCTGGCGATAGAGCACGAGCGCGGCCTCGACGGCTTCCTCGGTCGGGTTTGTCGGCGTGCCGTCGAAGACTGGGGCGGCCGCGAGGATCGAGGATTTCCCCTTAACGGTCTCTACGATGCCCGCCGCGACGATGCCCTTGTCGGCGATGATCAGCGGCTTGCCGACGCCGAGGCCGGCGAGGTCCGCCTCGATGCCGGCGATCTCGCCGAAGCCGAACTTGACGGTGGTGAGATAGGTGATCAGGGCCATGGTGGTCTCCTTCGCCTGCGGTGCAGAGAGTGTCGCGTGGCCCGTCAGGGCAGATCAAGCACGGTTTTCGCCGGTGCCGCCCGGCGTTCGAGAACGAGCAGGGCAAGACCGGCGGCCACGATCAATGCCGAGCCCGCCAGCATCGCCGGTGTCGGCCAGTCGCCGAAGACGAACCAGCCGAAGACCAGGGCCCAGACGATCAGCGTGTACTGGTAGGGCACCACGACGGAGGCTTCCGCCAGCTTGAGCGAGCGCGTCACACAGAGATGGGCGGCCATTGCGACGATGCCGAGCAGGCCGAGCAGCCCCGCATCGGCCCATGTCGGCGTCACCCAACCGAAGGGCAGCAGCACCAGTCCCATCAGCAGCGCGCCCAGCGTCTGCCACGCGACGAGCGTGACGTCGGGCGTAGCCCGCAATTGCCGGCCGGCGATCATCATGCCGGCGAACAGAATGCTGCCGAGCAGCGCGAGCAGCGCCGGCATCGACAGGCTCGCCCCGCTGGGATTGAGCGCGATCGCGACGCCTGCGAACCCTGCCGCGATCGCCATCCAGCGCCCGGCATCGACGCGCTCGCCCAGCAGCAGCGCGGCCAGCAGCGCCGACCAGACCGGGGCGGCGAGCCAGATGGTCATGGTGTCGGCGAGGGGAAGATAGGACACGGCGAGGTAGAACAGCGCGACCTCGCCCGAGCCGAGCGCCACGCGCAGGACCTGCAGGCCGGGGCGTTCCGGCCGCAGCGTGCGCATGATTCCCTGCCTGACGACGAATGGCATCAGCACGGCGAGGCCCGCCACGCTGCGCAGCAGCAGGACCTGGCCGACCGTATAGGTCGCCACCAGCCATTTCCCCATCACGTCGTTGAGGGAGAACATCAGGATGCCGAGCAGCATCATGCCGATGCCGGCCAGGGTCGCGTTTCGGGAGGGCATGCGTCGCAGATACCGTGAAGGGGTCGACAAGGGTCAGGCGTTGGCAATGGACGAGCCGGCCGCCCCGATCAAGCGCGCCGGTCGCGGAGGGGGCAGACGCGAAGCGCCGCACAATAATTTATGATTGACTTAATTAAGTGAAGTATGAATTATTGGGCCATGGACGCCTTCACCGCTCTCGCCGACCCGACCCGCCGCCGCATCGTCGAGATGCTGGCGCAAGGTGCGCTCTCGGCCGGCGAAATCGGGGAGCGGTTCACGGTGTCGGCGCCGGCGATCTCGCAGCATCTCAGGACGTTGCGGGAGGCCGGGCTGGTGCGGGTCACGGTTGCCGGCCAGCGGCGCATCTATGCGCTCGACCCTGACGGCATCGACACGTTCGACCAATGGGTCAGGCGCGTGCGCGCCTTCTGGCCCGACAGGCTGGCGGCTCTCGAAGCCGCGTTATCGAAGCCCGATCCGGGCGAGGAGGCGTGATGCAAGCCAATTCAGGCCAAACAAATACGAGCAAAGAGTATGGCGAGGTGCTGGAGAGCGGCGCGGTGCGCTTCGAGCGGTTGTTGCCGGGGCCGATCGAGCGCGTCTGGGCCTATCTGACGGAGGGCGACAAACGCGCGACCTGGTTCTGCGGCGGCGAGACCGAACCGCGCAGCGGCGGCAAGATCGACCTGTTCTTCAAGCACTCGGAGATCACCGACGAGCGGCCGCCGGAGAGCCATCGCAAGATGAACGACGAAGGCGCGCTGATGAGCGGCACCGTCACGACCTGGGAGCCGCCGCATCGGCTGGTCTTCAACTGGGTCGGCATGGGCGATCCCGATTCCGATGTCGAGATCGAGCTGGCCAAGGCCGACGACAAGGTCCTCCTCGTGCTGATCCATCGCAGGCTCGCCACCAAGGCGCGCATGGCGAACGTCTCCAGCGGTTGGCACCTGCATCTCGGCCTGCTCGAGGATCAACTGCTCGGGCAAAAGCCGCGCGGCTTCTGGTCCCGGCATGAGGGGCTGATGGCTGAATACGCCAGGCGGCAGGCCGACGCGGTCTGAAGGCTCCTTTGCAGGCCCGGCGCGTTGCCGGGCCTGTGTTCTGAGCAAAACATGCGATCATAACGGTGCCTGGCAGCGAGCCTATGTCATTTGACCTTGCGAGCCGGCGCGCGAACGGTCATCGAGACCGCATCGCACTCCGGACCGTCCATGCCAATCTCCCAAACGTTCTTCCGGCGAACCAACCTGCTGCTGCTGGCGGCCGGCATCGCCGCCCTTCTGGCGATCGTTGCCAGCTCGCTCTGGCTGACGCTGGCCTCGGAGCGCAATTTCGCTGACGTGGTGGTCGCGCGCGAGGTCCGCAGCGCCTCTGCCGACCTGATGTCGCTCGTGCAGGATGCGGAAACGGGCCAGCGTGGCTTCCTGCTGACGCGCACCCCTGATTATCTCACGCCCTATACTGAAGCCGTCGCGCGCTATGAGGAGCGCTTCGCCCGCCTGTCGGCGACAGTCGATGGGCTGCAGGACATCAAGCCGTATGTCGACCGGCTGCAGAAGGCGCTTGCAGCCAAGTTCGCTGAACTGACCGCGACCGTGGAGGTCGCGCAGGGTGGCGATTTCGAGCGTGCGATCGCGCAGGTTCGCGAGGGGAGCGGCAAGGCCCTGATGGACGAGGCGCGCGCCAGCTTCGCCAGCATTCTCGAACGGTCGGAATCAGCGCTGGTGGCAGCCATCGCCGCGCAGGAGACGGCGTCGGCCCGGCTGCGCTGGGTCACCATCATCGGTGCCATCGTGATCCTGGGGCTGGCCGGCGCTGCTGCCTGGACGATCCTGGGCTATACGAACGAGCTGGTGGGGGCACGCAGCGAGATGGAGGCCCTGAACGCCGGGCTCGAGGAGCGCGTACGTGAACGCACCGACGCGCTGGTCAAGGCGAATGAGGAAATCCAGCGCTTCGCCTATATCGTGACGCATGATCTGCGCGCGCCGCTGGTCAATATCATGGGCTTCACTGCGGAGCTGGAGACCACCTTCAAGCCGATCGAGGCCTATGTCGATGCCGAGGGCGACCAGGCCGCGGAGCTGAAGGCCGAGGCCGAGACCGCGCTGAAGGCGGATGCGCCGGAGGCGCTCGATTTCATCCGCTCCTCGACGCGCAAGATGGACGGCTTGATCAATGCCATCCTCAAGATATCGCGCGAGGGCAGCCGGGCGCTGAAGCCGGAGCGGCTCAAGCTCGGCGCGCAGCTCGAGGCGGCAGCGGCGGCGGTGCATCACCAGGCGAGCGAGACCGGCGGCGGCATCACCGTCGATGCCAAGGTCGACAGCGTCGTCAGCGACCGCTTCTCCGTGGATCAGATCGTCGGCAACCTCCTGGACAATGCGATCAAGTATCGCTCGCCCGACCGCCCCCTCGACGTCGTCGCGCGGACGCGCAGCGCCCGCACCGGCTGGGTCGCCATCGATATCGAGGACAATGGCCGGGGCATCGCAGCCGGCGACCATGAACGCATCTTCGAGCTGTTCCGGCGCTCGGGAACGCAAAATACACCCGGAGAGGGTATCGGTCTGGCGCATGTGCGCACGCTCGTGCGCAATCTCGGCGGGGACATCACCGTGAAGTCGGAATTCGGCGTGGGAACGACCTTTACGATCCTGCTGCCGGCCGATCTCAGGACAGTAAAACGGAGCAACCAATCATGACCAATGCCAAGCCCGTCTCGATCGTGATGATCGAGGATGACGAGGGCCATGCCCGGCTGATCGAGAAGAACATCCGGCGCGCCGGGGTCAACAACGAGATCATTCCCTTCGCCAACGGGACGGATGCGTTGGCCTATCTCTTCGGCCCGGATGGTTCCGGCATGGTCAGTTCCGGGCGCCAGCTCCTGATCCTGCTCGATCTCAACCTGCCCGACATGGGCGGCGTCGATATCCTCGAGAAGGTCAAGGCCAACGCGCACACCAAGCGCTCGCCCGTGGTGGTGCTGACCACGACGGACGACAGCCGCGAGATCCAGCGCTGCTACGATCTTGGCGCCAACGTCTACATCACCAAGCCGGTCAACTATGATGGTTTCGCCAATGCGATCCGTCAGCTCGGCCTGTTCTTTTCGGTCATGCAAGTGCCCGAGACGGCCTGAGCCCGGCACACGACGATTTCCTGATGCCCAATCGCACGATCACTGTCCTGTACATCGACGACGACGACGCGCTCGGCCGTCTCGTGCAGAGGATTCTCGGCCGGCGCGGCTATGTCGTCGAGCATGTCCTGGACGCGGCTTCGGGCTTTGCGCGCATCGATGGCGGCGGCGTCGACGTGGTCATTCTCGACCATGATCTCGGCACGAGTTTCGGGCTCGACATGCTGGCGCAGCTCAGCCTCAGCGAGAGCGCGCCCCCCGTGGTCTATGTGACCGCCTCCTCGGAGCTTTCCATCGCCGTACAGGCACTGAAGGCCGGCGCGGTGGACTATGTCGTCAAGACGATTGGCGAGGATTTCGAGATCCTGCTCGTCTCGGCGCTGGAGCAGTCGGTCGAGCGCGCGCGCCTGATGCGGGCGAAGGAGGCAGCCGAGCGCGAGGTGCGGGCGGCGCGCGACCGGGCAATCGTCCTGCTGGCGGAGGTCAATCACCGCGTTGCCAACAGCCTCTCGCTGGTGAGTTCGCTCGTGCGGATGCAGGCCTCCGCCGTGAAGGATACCGGCGCGCGTGCGGCGCTCGCCGAAACGCAGGCCCGCATCACCGCGATCGGCAACCTGCATCGCAGCCTCTATACCTCCGACGACGTCAGGACGGTCGATCTGTCCGCCTATCTCGAATCGCTCGTCGGCGAACTCGGGCAGTCGATGTCGTCGGCGGGGCAGACGCCAACCATTCGCTTCGAGGCGGCGCCGATCCTGACCAAGACCGACAAGGCGGTCTCGATCGGGATGATCGTCACGGAACTCGTGACGAATGCTATCAAATACGCCTATCCCGATGGCGCCGGAGAGGTCCGGGTCTCCCTGTCGCAAGACAGCGAAGGCGCGACCGTCCTCGTCATCGCCGATGATGGCGTGGGCTGGTCGGGGCAAGGCCCGGCCTCGGGGACAGGCCTTGGCGGCAAGATCATCGGCGCCATGGCGAAAAGCCTGGCGACGACCATCGAATATGGGCAGCAGCCTCGGGGAACGCGCGCCGTCGTCAGGATCGCGCGCGAATGCGTCCCCAGCGCGGTGGCGGGCTGAAGTGACGCCGTGCCGTCAGGTGCGGCGTTTCACAGACTCGCCGCCGCCCGCGCGGCCTGGTCGTACTGGCCCGAGAGCGAGCGCATCGCAGCCGCGATCTCGGAGAGGCGCTTCGGATCTACGCCGGTGGCGAGCACCGATTTGACCAGCAATTGCTCCCGGATCTGGGCATAGCGCCGGCAGGCATCCTCCCCCGCCGGCGTGACGACGACGGTCTTTTCCTTGCCTTTGCGGCCGGATTTCAGAAGCTTCAGGCGCTCCAGCTTCTTCAGCGCGTAATTCACGAGATGGGTGTCCTCGATATTGAGGACGAGGCAGATGTCGGCGAGGCGCTTGGGCTTGGCCCGGTGATTGACGTTGTGCAGCACGAGGACGTCGAGGGGCGAGAGATCGGGCACGCCTGAGGCCGCCATGCAGCGCACCATCCAGCGCTGGAAGGCATGCACCGTCATGTTCATCGCGAATTCGAATTCCGACAGAGCCGGCATCGCGCCCGCGGCGAGATGGCCGGAGGAGACGATGGGGCCGAGATCGTCGGGGAAGGGCTTGGATTCTGGCATGTTTGTGGCGCCCGTCATTCTCGGGCGGCGCGGCTGCGCCGACCCGAGAATCTCCTGAGAGAGATGGTCGGCTCGAGGCCGACCATGACGATGCTGTTCACATCTTCTTGTAGGCGTCGACGATCGCCTGGCCGTCGGCGCCGGCCTTCTTCAGCCAGTCGGACGTCAGCGTTTCGCCGGCCTTCTTGAAGCCGGCCGCGAGTTCGGCGCTCGGGGCCTGGACCTTCATGCCCTTGGCCTTGAGCTGGTCGAGATACCAGCCGGACTTCTCCTGCCACATCTTCCAGCCGCGCTCCTCGGCGGTCGCCGCCGACTTCAGGATCGCGTCCTGGGTGTCCTTGTCGAGGGCGTTGAACGCGGCCTTGTTGACGAAGGTCGCATCCTTGGGGATCCAGGCCTGCACGTCGTAGAAATGGGTCAGCGACTCCCAGACCTTGGAATCATAGCCCGTGCCGCCCGAGGACATGAAGGAGTTGACGACGCCGGTCGCCAGCGCCTGCGGCAGTTCGGCTGCCTGGATCGTGACCGACTGCATGCCGACCAGTTCGCCGAGGCGCGTCGTGCCGACATTGTAGGAGCGCCACTTGAGCCCCTTCATGTCCTCGATCGTGTTGATGTCCTTCTTAGCGTAGACGCCCTGCGGCGCCCAGGGGACCATGAACAGCAGCTTGATTCCCTGGCTGTCGAGCTTCTTCTCCACGGCGGCCTTCGAGGCCGCATAGAGCTTCTTGGAGTCGGCGAAGGAGGTCGCCAGGAACGGCACGACGTCGATGCCGAAGATCGGATCCTCGTTCTCGTGGATCGACATCAGCACTTCGCCCATCTGGGCCTGGCCGGTCTGGACGGCGCGCTTGATCTCGGGCGCCTTGAACAGCGAGGCGTTGGGATGGACGGTGATCGTGAGCTTGCCGCCGGTGGCCGTTTCGACATCCTTGGCGAAGAGGGCGAGGTTCTCGCTGTGCGGGTTGTCGGCCGGGTAGGCGGCCGGCAGGTTCCACTTGGTCTGCGCCATGGCGCCGGTGCCGGCGAGCGCGAGCGTCCCGGCGGCGACGCCGATGGCGAGCAGGCCCTTCATGAAATCGTTACGTGTCATATCCGGTTTCTCCGTTCCCTGTTGTTGAACCGTGTGTCGTCGAACGCACCTATTGCGGCGGAAACGCCATCTGCGGCAGCAACATCACGATCTGAGGGAAGATCGTAATGATCGCGACGGCGGCGACCAGTAGAAAAAAGAAGGGCAGGGCGGCGAGCGCCACCGTGTTGGAATCCTTCCCCGACATCGTCTGCAGCACGAAGAGGTTGAAACCGACGGGTGGCGAGACCTCCGCCATCTCGACGATCAGCACGAGGAAGATGCCGAACCAGACCAGGTCGAAGCCGGCCGTCTTGATCATCGGGATGACGATCGCGGTCGTCAGCACGATCATCGAGATGCCGTCCAGCGCCGTGCCGAGAATGATGTACATCACCGTCAGGGCCGCGATCAGCGCATAGGGCGAGAGGTGGAGCGAATCCACCCAGGCGGCCAGCGCCAGCGGGATGCCGGTATAGGCCATCGAGGTCGACATGAAGGAGGCGCCGGCGAGGATCAGCATGATCATGCCGGTGATCCGCGTCGTGCCCATGACGCTCTGCCAGAAGGTCTCCTTCGTCAGACCACCCGACCACCAGGCGATGCCGAAGGAGCCGAGCACGCCCCAGGCGGCGCATTCGGTCGCCGTCGCCCAGCCCAGCAGCAGCGACAGGAAGACGAGCGCGATCAGCAGCATGCAGGGGATGAGCTGGGCCGATTCCCTGAGCTTCTCGCGGAACGGCATTTTCGGTTCGGGCGGAGGCGCCTTGTCGGGATTCAGCAGATGCCAGACCGCGATGTAGCCAGAGTAGAGCGCCATCACGAGCAGGCCGGGCAGGAAACCGGCGAGGAAGACCTGGATGATCGAGACGTTGGCCGCCACCGCATAGACCACCATGGTGATCGAGGGCGGGATCAGGATGCCGAGCGTGCCCGCGCCGGCGAGCGAGCCGAGCGCGACCTTCTCGTCATAGCCGCGCTTCTTGAGCTCCGGCAGCGCGATCTTGGCGACGGTGGCGCAGGTTGCGGCCGAGGAGCCGGAGACCGAGCCGAAGATGCCGCAGGCCAGAACGTTGACATGCATCAGCCGGCCCGGAAGCCAGTTGAGCCAGGGGGCGAGGCCGCGGAACATCTCCTCGGAGAGTTTCGTCCGGTAGAGGATCTCGCCCATCCAGATGAAGAGCGGCAGTGCGGCCAGCGTCCAGGAGGCGCTGTTGCCCCAGATCGTGGTCGCGAGCACGGCGCCGGCGGGAATGCCGCCCGCGACGAACTGCATGGCGACCCAGCCGCAGGCCATCAGCGAGATCGCGATCCAGACGCCGCCGGCGAGGAAGACGATCAGCAGCAGGAGCAGCAGGCCGGAGATTTCGATCATCGCCATCGTGTCAGACTCCGCTCGCCATGGCGCGCTCGACGATTTCCTCATCGGTCTGCGCGGGCGGCTTTTCGTAGCGCGGCTCCTGCCGGCGCAGCACGACGTGGACGAACTCGTCGGCGAAGGCGACGAACAGGATCACCAGGCCGCCGGAATAGCCGAGCTGCGGGATCCACATCGGCATCGCGACGACGCCGCCGGCGACGTCGTTGAACTCGTAGGACTGCCAGGTCATGACGACGGCGTGCCAGGCGAAGAAGCCGACGAAGCCGAGGCCGAGTACCAGCGAGAAGACCTCGAAACACCAGCGCGTCCTGCCCTTGAACCGGTCGATCAGCAGGCCGACGCGGATCATGTCGCCGGATTTGAAGGTGTGGGCGAGGCCGAGGAAGGCCATCGCCGCCATGCACCAGGAGGCGAAGTCGTCACCGGCGGGAATATTGAGGCCGATCTCGCGACCCAGCGACAGGCTCATCATCAGCAGGAAGATGATCACGAGGAAGAAGCCGGCGGCGTAGCCGGCCCAGAGATAAAGGCCATCGAGCGCACGGCGGATCATCGATGCGGCCCCTTTGAGGCGGCGCGCCAGGCGCCTTCATTTGCCAGGGCTCGTCCTGTCATTGCATCCTCCGTCTCAAGACCGTCCGGCCCCTCAGCCTTGTTCCGGTCACAATTGCGATCGTACCCCCCGAATCCGTCTTGTCAACAACACATCGACAATTTATCGATGAAACGTCAGCGATGACTTGGCTGACGCGAAACGAGAAGGATGTTGGGGATGTCGTCGTCGCGTTGGGACTTCTGGATCGACCGGGGCGGGACCTTCACCGATGTGATCGGCCGGGAACCCGCAGGCAAACTTCACGCCAGAAAGCTGCTCTCCGAGAATCCGGGTGCCTATCGTGACGCCGCGGTGCAGGGAATCCGCGACCATTTCGGGCTGAAGGCAGGCGAGCCGATTCCCGCGGGGCTGGTCGGCGAGGTCCGGATGGGCACGACGGTTGCGACCAATGCGCTGCTGGAGCGCAAGGGCGACCGCACGCTGCTGGTGACGACGAAGGGCTTCCGCGACGCGCTGCGCATCGGCTACCAGGCGCGCCCCGACATCTTCGCCAAGGAGATCATCAAGCCGGACCAGCTTTACGATGCGGTCGTCGAGGTCGACGAGCGCGTGCTGGCGGACGGCCTCGTCGAGCAGGCGCCCGACGAGGCTGCGATCCGTTCCGCCTTGCAGGCGCAGTTCGACGCCGGTTTTCGCGCCGTCGCGATCGCCTTCATGCATGCCTATCGCTATCCGGCCCATGAGCAGATCGCGGCCCGCATCGCGCGCGCGATCGGCTTCCCGCAGGTCTCGGTCAGCCATGAGGTCTCGCCGCTGATCAAGCTTGTCGGGCGTGGCGACACCACGGTGGTCGATGCCTATCTCTCGCCGATCCTCGGGCGCTATGTCGCGCAGGTTTCGGAGGAGCTCGACATCGCCCGCACGGGCGCGCGGCTGATGTTCATGATGTCGTCCGGTGGTCTCACCGCCGCCGAACTCTTCCAGGGCAAGGACGCGATCCTGTCCGGCCCGGCCGGCGGTGTTGTCGGCCTGGCCGAGACCGGCCGTTCGGCGGGCTTCGACCGGGTGATCGGCTTCGACATGGGTGGCACCTCGACCGACGTCGCGCATTTCGACGGCGAGTATGAGCGCGCCTTCGAGACCGAGGTGGCGGGCGTGCGGATGCGCGCGCCGATGATGCTGATCCATACGGTCGCGGCGGGCGGCGGCTCGATCCTGCACTATGATGGCGCGCGCTTCCGCGTAGGGCCCGATTCCGCCGGCGCCAATCCGGGACCGGCCGCCTATCGGCGCGGCGGGCCTCTCGCGGTCACGGATGCCAATGTCATGGTCGGCAAGCTGATCCCGGCCTATTTTCCGCCGATCTTCGGCGAGAAATGCGACCAGCCGCTCGATGTCGAGGCCGTGCGCGCGAAGTTCGCAACGCTCGCCGCCGAGGTCGGCGACGGGCGCAGCGCGGAAGAGGTCGCCGACGGCTTCATCCAGATCGCCGTCGCCAACATGGCCGAGGCGATCAAGAAAATCTCGGTGCAGCGCGGCTACGACATCACGCGCTATGCGCTGAACTCGTTCGGCGGCGCCGGCGGGCAGCATGCCTGCCTCGTCGCCGATGCGCTCGGCATCAAGACGGTGCTGCTGCATCCCTTCTCGGGCCTGCTCTCGGCCTATGGCATGGGCCTGGCCGAAATCCGCTCGACGCGGACGGCCGCGCTCGACGTGGCACTCGATGGCGGGGCGCCGGCGGCCGTCGAGGTCGTGGCCGCGGGGCTTGCCGCCGAGACGCTGGCCGAAGTCTCGGGGCAGGGCGTGCCGCAAGGTGACATCGAGATCCTGATCCGCGCCCATGTCCGCTATGCCGGCACGGATACCGCGATCGCGGTTCCCGCCGGCGCGGCAGAGGCGATGAAGGCCGCGTTCCAGACCGCCCACAAGGCGCGCTTCGGCTTCATGGACGAGGCCAAGCCGCTGGTCATCGAGGCCGTCGAGGTCGAGGCGATCGGCGGTGGCGCGAAGTTCGAGGAGGCGTCCGCGCCCGAGACGGCGGGCGAGCCCGCGGTTGCCGAGACGACGCGCGTTTTCTCGAAGGGCCAGTGGCATGACGCGGCGATCGTGCGTCGCGAAGCGATGCACCCCGGCCATAACATCGCTGGCCCTGCGATCATCATCGAGCCGAACCAGACCGTGGTGGTCGAGGAGGGCTGGTCCGCGAAGCTCACCGCCAAGGATCACCTCGTGCTGGTGCGCTCCAAGGCGCTGATCCAGAACGCCGCGATCGGCACCAGGGCCGATCCGGTGATGCTCGAGATTTTCAACAACCTGTTCATGTCGATCGCCGAGCAGATGGGCGTGACCCTGCAGAACACCGCCTATTCCGTGAACATCAAGGAGCGGCTCGACTTCTCCTGCGCGGTCTTCGACCAGACGGCGGCGCTGGTGGCGAATGCGCCGCATATGCCGGTGCATCTCGGCTCGATGGACAAGTCGGTCGAGACGGTGATCAAGAACAACCCGGTGATCAAGCCCGGCGACGTCTACTGCCTGAACGCGCCCTATAATGGCGGCACGCATCTGCCGGATATCACCGTCTGCACGCCGGTCTTCGACGAGGCGGAGAAGGAGATCCTGTTCTGGGTGGCGAGCCGCGGCCATCATGCCGATGTTGGCGGCACGGCTCCGGGCTCGATGTCACCGCTGGCGACGGTGATCGAGGAAGAGGGCGTCTATATCGACAACTTCAAGATCGTCGATCAGGGCCGCTTCTGCGAGGACGAACTCGTCGCGATCCTGACCGGCGCGCGCTATCCGGTGCGCAACGTCGTGCAGAACGTCAACGATTTGAAGGCGCAGATCGCCGCCAATGCCAAGGGCGTCGCCGAACTCAGCAAGATGATCGCCTCGTTCGGGCTCGACGTGGTGCAGGCCTATATGGGCCATGTCCAGGACAATGCAGCGGAAAGCGTGGCGCGCCTCCTGACCAAGCTGCACGATGCCGAGTTCACCTATCCGATGGACCAGGGCTGCGCGATCAAGGTCAAGATCAGCATCGATCGCGAGAAGCGCGAGGCGACGGTCGATTTCACCGGCACCTCCGAGCAGCGACCGGACAATTTCAACGCGCCGGCGCCGGTGACGCGCGCCGCTGTGCTCTATGTCTTCCGGGTCATGGTCGACGACGCCATTCCGATGAATGCCGGCTGCCTGCGGCCGATCCGGATCGTCGTGCCGGAGGGGTCGATGCTCTCGCCGCGCTATCCGGCGGCGGTTGTGGCCGGCAATGTCGAGGTCAGCCAAGCGGTGACGAACACGTTGTTCGGCGCGCTGGAGGCGATGTCATCCTCGCAGGGGACGATGAACAACCTCACCTTTGGCAACGACCAGTATCAGTATTACGAGACGATTTGCTCGGGTTCGCCGGCGGGGCCAGGCTTCAACGGCACGTCGGGCGTGCATGTCCACATGACCAATTCGCGCCTGACCGATCCGGAAATCCTGGAGACGCGCTTTCCCGTCGTGCTGGAGGATTTCCACATCCGGGCTGGCTCTGGCGGCCGGGGCGAGTGGAATGCCGGCGACGGCACCAGCCGCACCATCCGCTTCCGGACCGGCATGGACTGCGCGATCCTCGCCTCGCACCGCAAGGTTCGCCCGTTTGGCGTGAAGGGCGGGGAGCCCGGGCAGGTCGGCAAGACGCTGGTGCGCAGGCTGTCGGGCGTCGTCGAGGAACTGAAACCATCGGATCAAACCTGGCTCGAAGCCGGCGAGGCCGTGACGGTGATCACACCGACGGCCGGCGGCTATGGCAAGGCGAAGGCGTGAGTGTCGCGCTGCTGCGTTATTCTCGGGCATAGCTAAGCGAAGACCCGAGAATTTCCTGCAAGAGAAGCTCGGGTCTTCGCCCAAGCATGGCGGCCGCGCTGCGCGCCCTCTGGGCAAGCCCGCTGAAACGGCCCTAACTGCGATCTCCAACACGGAGAGACCTCATGCCGCAGACCTGGATGATCACCGGAGCCAATCGCGGCATCGGGCTTGCGCTGACGATGGAACTGGTGCGGCGGGGCGACCATGTCATCGCCGCCGCGCGCGATCCCTGGGGTGGCGCACTGGCGGAGCTCGCAGCCGAGCACGTCGCTGCGCTCACGCTGGTGGAACTCGACGTCACCTCCGATGACAGCGTGGCTGCGGCAAAGGCCTCGCTCAATGGCCGGGCGATCGACGTGCTCCTGAACAATGCCGGCGTCTACGGGCCGCGTGACCGGCAGAGCGCCTTTGAGATGGATTTCGACGCCTGGCGCGGGGTCTTCGAGGTCAATGTCTATGCTCCCTTGCGGATCGCCCAGGCTTTTCTGGCGAATGTCGAGGCGGGAGCGAGCCGCAAGATCGCGACGGTCTCCAGCCGCATGGGCTCGATCGGCAGCAACCCGTCCGGCAACATCGCCTATCGTTCGTCCAAGGCTGCCGTGAACATGACGATGGTCGCCTTCGGCAATGCGGTCCGCGAACGGGGCATCACGCAGTTGCTGTTCCATCCCGGCTGGGTCCGCACCGACATGGGCGGCGGCGGTGCCGATATCGCGCCGTCCGAGAGCGCGGCAGGGCTGATCGCGACGATTGACGCCTCTGGCATTGCCCAGACCAACAGCTTCCGCACCTGGCAGGGCGAGACGATCCCCTGGTGAGCCACAGGCCCTAAGCCCCCCGCGGGAGACCGGACCCCGGCATGCATGCGCGGGGACTGGACCGGCCTTGAGTCCTTGCCGCACTCTGCGACGGTACGTGCCCGAGCAGTGGCGCGATCGAAGCCGTTTGGCTCAGGAGGGAACGGGATGTCGGAAGCAGCGGGACTATTCGATCTGGAGACGCTGAAGGCAAAGCTCTATTCGGCGGTGCTCTCGGATGTGCTGGACCAGCTTGGCTCGCCGAACCAGGCGCTGAAGCCCTTTGTGAGGCCGCTCGACGAGGCATCGATCCTGTGCGGTTTCGCCCGCACCGGCCTCTACATGAAGCGTTATCACTTCCCGGAAGGCCATAACCCTTACGCCCTCGAAATGGACCTGATCGACAGTCTCAAGCCGGGCGAGGTCGCTGTGCTCGGCTGCGACGGGCCGACGGACCGCATCGCGCCCTGGGGCGAACTGCTGACCACGGCCTCGATGGTGCGCGGTGCGGCGGGCTGCCTGACGGACGGGCTGGTGCGCGACATTCGCCGCATCAGGGAGCTGAAGTTCCCGCTGTTCCATGGCGGCATCGGCCCGCTCGACACCAAGGGCCGGGCCGAAATGATGGCCATGGACGAGCCGATCGAGGTCGCAGGCGCGCGGGTCGAGCCGGGCGACTTCATCTTCGGCGATGCCGATGGTGTCGTGGTGGTTCCCAAGCGCCTTTTCCACGAGGCGGTGACGCTGGCCCTCTCCAAGATCGAGGCCGAGGACACGACGCGCGACGAGCTGCTGGCCGGCGCGAGCCTGCGCGCGGTGTTCGAACGTCATGGGGTTCTTTAGCGCGCAGAGGTAGAAAAGAAGCGCGCGCTGCAACGTTCGATACCCGGCTAATATATTGAACTATATTGGTTTTTGTCGGACCCGTTAACCTGTCGTTCGTTCGCATCTGCGAAACAGCGCCCAGCTTTGACGATGGTGGCCTTGACGATGCGTAGACTGGGACTGACGGGGAAGATCATCCTGCTCTTCGCCCTTCTGAGTCTGGCGGCGGGGGCCGGCCTCGTCAGTGCCGTGCGCGGTCTCGATGCCGTTCACGGCATCGACGAGGAAGCTCTCGGTGCGCTCGAACTCGCCAATCGAGCCGCCCTGCTTACAAGCCGGGTGACCCATGCCTCGCTGCTCAGCCGCTTCGAGGAAGGCGCCAGCGGGCGCGATGTCGAGATCGCACTCGATCAACTGGACGGCGCCGTGGACCTTGTCGATGCGGCCCGCGCCAATCTGATGTCCTCCCTGCCGCGCGAGATGCTGCAGGCGAATCCGATGCTCGATCCCGGCATCAAGACCTTCATCGACTTCCAGCGCGATATCGTCGACATCGGCCGCCGCATCTCGGCCAAGGCCGCGCTGCTGGAAGCCGGAGCCGATGCGGCGCGCCAGAACGTCAGCCAGATCATCGTGACGACGACGGCCATGCGCGATGAACTCGGACGCAGGGGAGCGGATGCAAGGGCAAGGGCCACCGACCTTGCCGCCAGCGTGCGCCAGCAGACGATCGCGATTGCGCTGCTGTTGCCTCTCGCTGGCGGTATGCTGGCCTTCGTCCTGCTGAGACTGCATCTGACCCGCCCTTTGCGCGATCTGATGGCGGCGATTGCCCGGGCGACCTCGTCCAACACGCTGATCGAGGTTCCCCATCAGGGACGGGCCGATGAGATCGGCCAGTTGGCGCGGACGGTGCGAACGCTCAGCGAGGTGCGCGCGACGCTGGTGACGCGGGATGCCGAGGCCGGTCTCGCGCAGCAGAACCGGCAGGAGCGGACGCAGGAACTGCAGCGGATCGCCGATGAATTCGAGCAGCGCCTGGGCACGTTACTCGGTGAGATCGCCGGTTCGAGCGAGGTGTTGCGCACGGCGCTGCAGGACTCCGCCGTGCGTGTCCACCAGGTATCGAGAAGCGCCGAGACGGCGGCCTCGTCCGTCGCCGGGGCCGGCGAGGATGCGCAGCGCAGCACCGAGGCGGCGTTGCGGCTGGAAGGCGTGATCGGGCAGATCAACGCCGAGGTCCGCAGGGTTTCCGTCATGGCCACGGCTGCGACGCGGGACGCGGCGGGCACCACGGCGCTCGTCCATCGCCTGACCGATAATGCCTCGCAGATCCGCGAAGTCGTCGGGATCATCGAGGCGATCGCACGCCAGACCAATCTGCTCGCGCTGAACGCCACGATCGAGGCCGCGCGGGCCGGGATTCACGGCCGCGGATTCGCGGTGGTGGCCAGCGAGGTCAAGGAATTGGCAGGGCAGACGGGCGAGGCGACGGCCCGGATCGTCGCCCGCATCTCGCTGGTCAACGAAGCGCTGTCGCATGCGGCCGAGGCAGTCTCGGCGATCGCCACCAGCGTCGGCGCCGTCGAGCACACCAGCACAGAGATCTCGACGATGGTCGGGTCGCATGCGGAACTGCTCGGCTCGCTCGGGGAGACGGTTTCGCGCATCTCCGCCGTCACCGGAACGGCCGCCGGTGCCATGTCGGAGATTGCCATCGCCAACGCGCAGACGGTCGCCCAGGCGGATATGGGGGCGGCGAGCGCGCGGGCGCTCGACGAGCGCATCGGGATACTGCAACGCGAGGCCTTCGATTTCGCCCGGCGCTTGCGGGCTGCGTGACGGCGTCGCGCCTTCACGCTTCTTTCGTCCTGCTCTTGCCATCCGAGCGCGACTCGTCCCCATCTGCGGCATGATCCCGCTCTTCCCGTTTCCAGCATGTCTTTGAGCGCCGTATGACCTGGTCGCCGCAACAGGATGCCGCGCTCAGCGCCGTCGCGCGCTGGCTCCAGGCCGGCGAACCGCAGCTCTTCCGGATGTTCGGCTATGCCGGCACCGGCAAGACCACGCTGGCGCGCCATATCGCCGAGGCCGTCGACGGCGATGTCGCCTTCGCCGCCTTCACCGGCAAGGCCGCACTGGTGCTGCGCAACAAGGGTTGCGTCGGCGCGCAGACCATCCATTCGCTGATCTACCGCTCGCGCGGGGTCGACGAGGAGAGTCCGACCTTCGTGCTCAACCGCGAAAGCACTGCCGCCAAGGCCAAGCTCATCATCATCGACGAATGCTCGATGGTCGACGAGGACCTCGGCCGGGATCTGCTCTCCTTCGGCACGCCGGTGCTGGTTCTCGGCGACCCCGCGCAGTTGCCGCCGGTCAAGGGTGGCGGCTTCTTCACCGAATCCGAGCCGGACATCATGTTGACCGAGGTTCATCGGCAGGCGGCGGACAATCCGATCGTGCGGATGTCGATGACGGTGCGCGAGGGCGGACGGCTCGATGTTGGCGAATATGGTCCCAGCTGCGTGATCCGGCGCAGCGAGGTCGATCCGGAGCTGGTGATGAGCGCGGACCAGGTGCTGGTCGGCATGAACAAGACGCGGCGCAACTACAATGCCCGGATGCGCCAGATCATGGGCCGGACCGAGACGGTGCCGGTCGCCGGCGAGAAGCTGGTCTGCCTGCGCAACGACAAGAGCAAGGGCCTGCTCAACGGTGGCTCATGGATCGTGCAGGAGCTGAAGACCTCGAAGAAGGGGCTGGTCACCATGCGGGTCACGCCGGAGGACGATCCCTCCGGCAAACCGGTGAAGGTCTCGGTTCTCCCGAACTTCTTCGACGGGACCGAGGATGAAATCCCATGGGAGCTGCGCAAGCACACCGACGAATTCACCTTCGGCTACGCCCTGACCGTGCACAAGGCGCAGGGCTCGCAATGGAACGACATCGTGCTGTTCGACGAGAGCTTCGCCTTCCGCGAGCATCGGGCGAGGTGGTTGTATACGGGGCTGACGCGGGCGGCGGAGACGATCACGGTGGTGGTGTAGTCAATATCCTCCGGCGTAATTGCTCTGCCCCCGGGGCGTGACTATCGACGTGCCGATGAAAGGGAGCATTGCCATGCGCGTCACCTACGTCATTACTTTCTCTATCAAAATCGGTTCAGAAGAGGAATTCTTGGGCCTTCTCAACCCGGTCCTCGACGCGATGCGACACGAGCGCACCTTCCTGAACGCAGTCCTGCATCGCGATCCCGAGGCGTCGCACCGCTTTATGCTCTACGAGACGTGGGCCGACAGCGACGATGTCGTGCAGGTCCAGATGCATCGTGACTACCGCCAGCTCTTTTGGGCGCAACTGCCGGACCTGCTGGCCGAGGCCCGGCATGTCCAGACTTGGGCACCAATACGCAGCGATTTCAGCAGCAATGTCGGTTGAGGGCAGGACCGTGCCGGCCGGCAGCCGCGTCACGCCTATCCGCCCTTAGCCTCAAAGCGCCTGCGACGTGGTTCCCTTCGCCACGATCGGGCCCGTCGGCCGGCCTGTCGGCGAGCCGGTTGCGTTCTCGATCGTGATCTCGAAGAGCTGGTTGGTGCCGAGCGGGAGCTGATCGAGTCGGAGCGGCGTCGTGCGGGCGCGGTCGATCAGGCCGACGGAACGGGGGCCCACAGTGCGGTCCCACAGCGTCCAGATTTCGAGGGCCTTGCCTTCCGGCACGGCGATATTCTGCAGCGGCACCATCTCGACGCGGCCATCGGCGAATGTGTTGACGACGGCGGCTGCGATGTTGGCGTCCGTCAGCAGCACGGCAACCATGACGGGCTGGCGCCTGGCGCGGTCGAGTGCGCCGTTCAGCCCGATGGCGAGCAGGAGCGCGGCGAGCGCTCCCGCGAAAGCCGCGCCACGCCAGACGAAAAGGCTGTTCCACCAGTCGGCCAAGGTATTGCCGGCCTTCAGCGCCTTGAGCCGCCCGCGCTCGGCGGCCGGCAGGATCGCCGCGATCTCGGCTTCGATCCGTGGCCAGAGGCCGGGCGAGGGCGGGATTGGACGCGCGGTGGCGTCGATGGCGGCAAGGTGGCCGCGCCAGCTCTCGACGGAGGCTGCGAGCGCCGGCTCGCGCTCGATGCGCTGCTCCAGAACCGTCCGGTCGGCGCCTTCCACGAGGCCGAGCACATATTCGCCGGCGAGCGCGTCGCGCTCCTGCGGGGTTCCGTTGAGGTCCGAGGAAGGGCTCATCCGAGGCACTCTTTCAGGGAGATCAGCGAGCGCCGGATCCAGGATTTGACGGTGCCGATCGGCATTTTCAGCCGGCCGGCGATCTCGCCATGGGTCAGGCCCTGGACGAAGGCGAGCAGCACGAGGCCGCGCCGCTGCGGGGGCAGCGTCTCCAGGCAGGCGTGCAGCGCCTTGGCGTCGGACAGCTTCGACATGACGGTCTCGGGATCATCCTCTTCGCTTGCCGCCTCTTCGGCGACAGGGGCATCGGTCGTTTCCGTCCGCTTCTCGTCTCGCAGGATCGAGAGAGAACGGTTGCGCAGGATCGCATAGATCCAGGTCAGGCCGGCGCCGCGCTGCGGATCGAACCGCGCGGCATGCCGCCAGATCAGGACGAAGGCATCCTGCACCGCCTCCTCGGCCAAAGCGCGACGCTTGAGCAAACGCTGCGCTACACCGATCATACGCGGGGACTCGGCATCGTAGATGCGCCGGAGCGCAGATTTATCTCCCGAGGCACAGGCCAGCAGCGCGGCCTCGATGTCTCCTGCCTTCTGTGTCAACGCGACGTCCCCCGCCATCCTCGTCTCCTCCCGGCGTCAGCCCGAGAGACCGAACGCCAACCCCGTTCTACGCGGCGGGTTCCCATCCGGATGCGCCTTTTTTCTTTATTTTTCAGTCCGCATCCGCGCCACCCGGCCCAGCATATCCGCTCCGAGTGCCGCGGCCACCAACTGCCCGAGCGGTACCTCTACATGAATCGGAGGAAGACGACATGACCAGGACCACACGCCTCGCGCTGATCGCCTCGACCATTCTCGGTGCCTCCTTCGCAGCCTCGCTGTCCGCCCAGGCCGGCACGCTCGCTGCGCTGACCGGCGACGACACCCTCACCATGATCGACACCGCGACCCAAAAGGCCGGCAAGTCGATGAAGGTCACCGGCATTTCCGGCAAGATCGCCGGCATCGACGTCCGCCCCGCCGACGGCATGCTCTACGCCCTGACCACGGACGGCACGATCTACTCGATCGATTCCGCCGGCAAGGCGACGATGAAGTCCAAGATGGACACCGTGCTCGCTGCCAGCGCCATGGCGACCGTCGATTTCAACCCGGCGGCCGACCGCCTGCGCGTCATCGGCTCGGACGGCACCAATCTCCGCGTCAATGTCGATGACGGCAAGACGACGGTCGACGGCAAGCTGAAGTTCGCCGAGACCGACATGCACAAGGGCGAAGCCCCGATGATCGTCGCCGGCGCCTACAGCAATTCGGTGAAGGGCACGAAGGAGACGGCGCTCTACGACATCGACGGCAAGATCGGCGGCCTGATCAAGCAGGCGCCGCCGAATGACGGCGTGCTGGGCGCCATCGGCAAGCTCGGCGTGATGCCGAAGGCGATCGCTTTCGATATCGAAACCGCCACGGATGGAACGAATACCGGCTGGCTCCTCGCGGACGGCGCCCTGCACAAGGTCGACCTCGCCACCGGTAAGGCCTCGATGGTTGGAAAGGTGACTGGCCTCAGCGCGTCGGTGCGTGACGTCGCAGCGCTGCCGGCGATGTGATCAGCCTGATCCCGACCGATCATTCGAGAGCCGCCGCCTCGCAAGAGGCGGCGGTTTTTCTTGACGGATGAGGGGAGCGCCTCACTCTAAACAAGCAAAGGGCCGCTGGCGCGACCCTTTGCTCATCCGCCTCACGGCGTTCGGCACCTTCTCCCACCATCTCGGTCTTGCCTGGGTGGGCATCCTAGAGAGCCAAACGCGGCAACGGCCGACTTCTTTGGTGGGGAGAAAGGGTTCAAGCCCAGGCGCGCTGCTTCAGCTTCTCTTCGAAAGCCTCGATCTTCGTGGCCTTCTCCATGGTCAGGCCGATATCGTCGAGGCCGTTCAGCAGGCAGTGCTTGCGGAACGGGTCGAGGTCGAACGTCACCGTGCCGCCGTCGGGGCCCTTGATTTCCTGCTTTTCGAGATCGACCGTCAGCGTCGCATTCGAGCCGCGATCGGCGTCGTCGAACAGCTTCTCGAGATCCTCAGGCGAGACCACGATCGGCAGAATGCCGTTCTTGAAGCAGTTGTTGTAGAAGATGTCGGCGAAGCTCGTGGAGATCACGCAGCGGATGCCGAAGTCGAGCAGGGCCCAGGGGGCATGCTCGCGCGACGAGCCGCAGCCGAAATTGTCGCCGGCGACGAGAATCTCGGACTTGCGATACGCCGGCTGGTTCAGCACGAAATCGGGGTTTTCCGAGCCGTCCTCGTTGTAGCGCATCTCCGCGAAGAGCGCCGTGCCTAAGCCCGTGCGCTTGATCGTCTTGAGGTACTGCTTGGGGATGATCATGTCGGTGTCGACATTGATCACCTTGAGCGGCGCGGGGGTCGAGGTCAGCGTGGTGAAGGGCTGCATGGGAAACTCCTGATCGAGAATCCTTTAGCCGAACTGCGCGGCGCGGAAAAGATGGCCGGCGTCATACCGTCATTGCGAGCGCAGCGAAGCAATCTAGGGGGCGTCGAGCGAGCCCTTCCGGATTGCTTCGCTGCGCTCGCAATGACGGTGGGGCCGTCAGATATAGGCGATGTAGCGCCCGGCGGCGGCGACGCAAAGCCAGATGACGAGCGAGAGGGCGGCGGGCACCCGCGCGGCGCGCGCGGTCATGCCGGGATAGCCGCGTTTCAGCGCTCGTTCCATCCAGAGCACATTCAAGAGCCCGATCGCGATCAAAGCGAGCTTGATCTGGAAAGAGGGGTTGCGGATGATCGCGCTCGCCTCCGGCGTGAACAGGATGATGCCGCTGGCGAGCAGCACGCAGAAGGCGCCGATCGCGATCGGCCGAAAGCGGCGGATGACGATCACCGCCGCGTCGCCGCGCAGCGCGCCGAGAATGCGCAGATCCATGATCGCGACGCTGGCGAAGAAGACCAGCACCGCCAGCACATGCACGACATTGGCGATCGGGTAGATCAGCACGGCATCACGGATGGCCAGTCCGAAGGCCGAGCGCTCGAGCGTCTGCAGGATGGCGATGCCGGCATGTTCCACGCCGGCTCACCTCAGCTCGAAGCGCTTGCCGGCGACCTCGATCCACTCCGCTCGCATCTCGCCCTGCTTGACGCGGCTGGGGTAGCCATAGGCGGTGATCGTCGTGCCGATCTTGATCAGGTCCTGCAGGGCGCCGCGCGCCTGCATGCGCGAGGGCGGTGCGAAGGTGAGTTCCCAGTCCTTGCCGTCGGCGGTGATGTCGGCATGGACATGCGGGTTGACGTATTCGAGCGCCTTGACCGGTCCGGTCAGCGTCACCGGGTTCTGGGCGTCATAGGAGCCCCAGCCGTGATGGGCGAGGGCGGCTGCAGGAAGGGCGAGTGCGAGGGCAGCGAAAGCGATGCGGCGCATGGTCGGTCTCCGCGTTCGTGTTCGGAACCGAAGGTTAGAGCCGTTCGAGGCGGCGTCAATGCGGCGCTGTTCACAGTTGCGCGGTCAGGAGCTTGAAGCTGGCGAAGGCGAAGAAGGCTGCAAGGACGGCTTCCGCCCGCCGCCGGATCCTGCGGTAGCCCGCGATCATCGGCGCGCTGGAAAACAGGACGGCATAGCCCTGGTTGATCAGGAGCGAGATCAGCCCGCAGCCGATGATGATGGCGTAGGCAATCAGCGCCGGCGCGTCGGGACGCAAGCCGAGCGCGATGATCGCCGTCCAGCTCAGGATGGCCTTGGGATTGGTGATGTGCATGAGATAGCCGCGCAAGAAGGTGCGGCGCCCCGAAACGGCGGCCTTCGGTGCCGGCATATCCGCTCGCATGGCCGAACGGGCCGAGCGCCAGGCCAGAAAGAGCAGGTAAAGCCCGCCGACGATCTTGATGACGTAGAGCGCGCCCGGATGGCCCGCGACAAGCGCCGAGACGCCGATCGCGGCCAGGACGCCCCAGGTCAGGGAGCCTGCGGTGACGCCAAGCGCGAGCGTCATGCCCGCGCGGCGGCCACGCTCCATCGAGGTCGCCATGACCGCGAGATTGCTGGGACCGGGGCTGGCGACCGCCAGGATGAACGCCGAATAGACCAGGGTCAAAGCCGGCAGGTGCCGCGCGAGTTCGTCCATCATCGTTGGTTGCTCCGCTGCATCGTCTAGCGTTCCGCCTCGGCTTCGATGGCTTCCATGTCTTCGTCGGAAAAGCCGAAATGGTGGCCGATCTCGTGGACCAGCACATGGGTGACGATGCCGCCGAGCGTCTCGTCGTTCTCCGACCAGTAATCGAGGATCGGCCGACGATAGAGATGGATCGTGTTGGGCATCTGGCCGGTTTGCGGGGCATAGCCCTGCTGCGGCAGGCCGATGCCGGTGAACAGGCCTAGGATATCGAAGGGGCTTTCGGCTCCCAGCTCCTTGCAGACTTCGTCGTCGGGAAATTCCGTGACGTTGAAGATGACGTCGGCGCAGAGCGCGCGGAATTCGTCGGGCAGCCGGTCGAAGGCGGCCTGGGCCAAGACCTCGAAATCTGCAAGCGAAGGCGCCTTCGCGCCGTCCCAGCCGAAGTCGGAAACGGCTGCCGACGCGGCCTTGATTGCCGGAACGCTGCCCATCACCAGACCTTGAGTTGATGGCCGAGCCACCAGGCCAGCACGATCACGCCGATCAGCGACAAAGAGCGGCCAATGCGCCGGCCCCAGAGTTCGATCCTGTCGCCCTGCGGTGCGTCGCCGCCGGTGAAATGATCGGCCGCCCGACCCATGGATGAGCCGAGCAAGCTTTCGCTATCGCGCTTGACGCGGTCGAGCGCGGCTTGCGCCTCGGCTGCGCGTGCGGCTTCGCGGGGATCGGTGCTCATTTCAACACGCCGGGGGCGGCCCATCCCATCAGAAGGCCCTTGACGCTGAGGTCCTCGTCGATCTCGGGCCAATGAATGCCGTAGCCGGCTCCGGCGAGCTGCCAGTCAGCACGTTGGGCAGGCGTTGCGTTCAAAAGACGCGGATACCAGCGGATCGGCACCGACAGTTCACGACCGTCTGTCAGATCGACGATCAGCCGCTCGTCCGTGCAGCGCACGCTCTGCACACGCGCTTCAATCAGAAGCTCTTCCGCAGTGCTCATGCCAAACCTCCAGGCAACGGTCGCGATTATCCCCGACCAGCCGCTCGATGTCACGCAGTTCGTGCCGTGAGAACCCGATCTGGCTGGCTAACCGGAAAGGCCTTAGCCAGAATTTCGCCGTCGCCATATCGCGGTCGACGTGAACATGAGCGGGCTCCCGGCAGTCGTGGCTTACGAAGTAGATGCGGTAGGGGCCAGACTTCAGGATTGTCGGCACCGGCGTCGTTCCTTCGCTTCATGAACGACGTCAGTGCCTGATCCCTTACCCCAGTGTCCTGACATCGACGAAGCGGCCCGCCAGCGCGGCAGCCGCAGCCATCTGCGGCGAGACCAGATGCGTCCTGCCCTTGAAGCCCTGGCGGCCCTCGAAATTGCGGTTCGAGGTCGAGGCGGCGCGCTGGCCGGGCTTGAGCTGGTCGGGGTTCATCGCCAGGCACATCGAGCAGCCGGGCTCACGCCATTCGAAGCCGGCGGCGAGGAAGATCTTGTCCAGCCCCTCGGCCTCGGCCTGCTGCTTCACCAGGCCGGAGCCCGGCACGATCATCGCGTAGTCGAGCGAGCCTGCGATCTTCTTGCCTTCGACGATCTTGGCGACGGCGCGCAGATCCTCGATGCGGCCATTGGTGCAGGAGCCGATCCAGATCACGTCGAGCGGGATCTCGGTGATCTTCGTGCCGGCGGTCAGGCCCATATAGTCGAGCGCGCGCTGCTTCGAGATGCGCTTGGTCTCGTCGGCGATCAAAGCGGGGTCGGGCACGCTGCCTGCGACCGAGATCACGTCCTCGGGGCTCGTGCCCCAGGAGACGATCGGCGGCAGGTTGTTGGCGTCGAGCCGGACGATGCGGTCGAAATGGGCGCCTTCATCGCTGTAGAGCGTTTCCCAGTAACGCAGGGCCTCGTCCCAGGCCGCGCCCTGGGGCGCCTTCGGACGACCCTTGAGATAGGCGTAGGCCTTCTCGTCGGGCGCGACCATGCCGGCGCGGGCACCGCCCTCGATCGACATGTTGCACAGCGTCATGCGGCCTTCCATCGAGAGAGCGCGGATGGCCTCGCCGGCATATTCGATGACCGAGCCGGTGCCGCCGGCGGTGCCGGTCTCGCCGATGATGGCCAGCGTGATGTCCTTGGCGGTGACGCCCGGGCTGAGCGTGCCGTCCACCTGGACGCGCATGTTCTTCGCCTTCTTCTGGATCAGCGTCTGGGTTGCCAGCACATGCTCGACTTCCGAAGTGCCGATGCCATGCGCGAGAGCCCCGAAGGCGCCATGCGTCGAGGTGTGGCTGTCGCCGCAGACGATGGTGGTGCCGGGCAGGGTGAAGCCTTGCTCGGGGCCGATGATGTGGACGATGCCCTGGCGGATATCGAGCTCGTCGAAATACTCGACGCCGAACTCCTTGGCGTTCCTTGCGAGAGCCTCGACCTGGATGCGGCTTTCTTCCTCGACGATACCCTTGGAGCGGTCGGTGGTCTGGATGTTGTGATCGACCACGGCCAGCGTCTTCTCAGGCGAGCGGACCTTGCGGCCGGTCATGCGCAGGCCCTCGAAGGCCTGCGGGCTGGTGACCTCATGGACGAGGTGGCGGTCGATATAGAGCAGGCAGGTGCCGTCATCCTGCTGGTCGATGATGTGGTCGTCGAAGATCTTGTCGTAGAGGGTGCGGGGTGCGGAAGTCGCGGTCATGGCCTTGAGCCTTTTGGGTATCGAAACGAAGCAGGAAATCTGAAAACGAAGCCGGTCGATCGCAACCGGGGCGTCATTGACCTTCGGCCTGTCGCCTGCGCGAGCGCAGGTCTCAGGCGCGGCTAAGGCCTACGAGCGACGCGGTGAAGCGGCCGAAGAAGCGCCAGGGCAGGCGGGCATGATCGTCGAGCGCAACGAAGTCCTGCGTCGTCGGCAGGGCGGGCAGATGGCCCTCGCCCTGGACGGTGTTGAAGCGCTGGAACTGATGCTCATGGCACGACATGGCTACTGTGTAGCAGTTCCAATCAGGCCGGACAATCGAGGCCATATGCTTGCAGGCCCTGTGCTTGCGAGGTCCCGCGCTTGCGCTCAGGCCGGAGCTGCGGTGTCGATGCTGACGACGACCGACAGGCCGGGTGCGAGCCGCTCCGCCAAAAGCTGGCCAGGGTCGATGGCGATGCGGACGGGTACGCGCTGGGCGATCTTGACGAAGTTGCCGGTCGCGTTCTCGGCGCGGATGACGCTGAATTCGGAGCCGGCCGCCGGCGAGAAGCGCTCGAGATGCCCGGTCAGCCTGGCGTGGTGCAGGGCATCGACCGTGAAGGTCACCGGCTGGCCGATCCGCATGCCGGCGAGCTGGGTTTCCTTGAAATTGGCGATGATCCAGAGCTGCTCGGGCACCAGTGCAAAGAGCTGGGTTCCGGCCGCGACATATTGGCCGAGCCGCGCGCCGACTTCGCCAAGGCGTCCGTCCTGGGGCGCCAAGATGCGGGTGTTCTGCAGGTCGATCTCGGCGAGATGGACCGCAGCTTCCGCCCCCTCGACGGCGGCCTCCAGCGATTGCCGGTTGACGATCGCGGTCTGCACATCCTGCCGCGCCACGTCGACGGCAGCATTCGTCGCGGCGAGCGAGGCACGGGCCTGGTCGAGCGTCATCAGGGACTGGTCGGTGCTGCTCTGGGTAACGACGCCGCGTTCGCGCAGCGGCTCGATCCGGCCCCAGTTCGCCTCGGCGGTTCGCAAGCTGGCCTGGACGCTGTCGACATTGGCCTCGCTCTGACGCAGGCGCGCTTCGGCGGCGCGACGCGCCTGTTCGGAGTTGGCGAGCGCGGCGCGCTGGGCGGCAAGGGTGGCGCGGGCCTGGTCGCGCTTCTGCGTGAAGATGCGGTCGTCGATCCGCACCAGCAACTGGCCCTGCTTCACCTGTGCGAAGTCCTGGACGGCGACTTCGGCGATATAGCCGGCGAGCTGCGGCGAGATCACGGTGACCTGCCCGCGCACATAGGCGTTCTCGGTCGTCTCCACGCTGCTCGTGAAGGGCGGCAGGCGCCAGGCATAGAGCACGAAAGCGAGGCCGACGAGGCCGATGGCCAGCGCGACATAGGTCGAAACGGAGCGGAAGACGCGGATCATGATTTTCGTACTGATGGTCAGGCGGCCGCAGGGGCCGGCGCGGTCGCGCGCGATTTCAGGTTGAGGATGGCGAGGTGGGCGAGAAGGCCGGCGAGAGCCAGGCCGGCGATCAGCGAGATCAGCAGGAAGGCGTCGTTATAGGCGAGCACGGTGGCTTCCCGCGCCGCCTGCTGGGCGAGCAACGTCACGCCCTCGGCCCGTGTCAGCGTGGCGTCGGTGAGGACATGCCCGTAGGCGCCGCCGAGCTGACCGACGCGCGCCGTGACGAGCGGATCGGAGAGGGTGAAATGCTCCGCCAGCACATTGTAGTGGAAGCTCGTGCGCAGCGTGATGAAGGTGCCGAAGATCGCCGAGCCGAGCAGGCCGCCGATGCTCTGCGTGAACAGGAAGACCGTGATGAAGCTCAGGATGTAGAGCGGGCCGCGTGCGATCGCGGCACCGAGCCCCTGGCTCATCGCCGCCGGCAGGAACAGGGCCGAGCCGAAGGCCACGAGCGACTGGCTGAGCCAGATGTCGTCCGGGCGGGTCAGGCTGGTGGCGCCGCTGTCGAACCAGGCGCCGAGCGCGACGCAGGCCAGCGCGGCGGCATAGAAGCCGTTCTCGCGGCCGGGGCGCAGCAGTGCCGCGCAGGTCAGGCCGCCGGCGATGATCGCGCCGAGGATCACGGTGTAGAGCGCCAGGGTCTGCTCGTTCTGGAAGCCGAGCGCCTGGAAGAAATTGGAGGCGCCGACCGTCTGCTCGGAGAGGATGACGCGCAGCAGGAGTAGGACGCCGGCGAAGTGCAGCGTCGTCGGGCTCGTCAGCCAACGGATGTCGATGAGCGGGCTCTCGCGATGCAGTTCGATGATCGCGGCCAGTGCCAGGCAGACGACCGCCAATGCGAAGAGCCAGCCGAGCCATGGCGCCTCGAACCACCAGTAGATGCGGCCGAGGCTGAGCGCGACCGCGATCGCGCCGAAGCCGACGGCGATCAGCAGATAGCTGACCGCATCGAGCGGGCCGATGCATTTCACACGCGGCGGCGTCGCCAGCGGCAGCGCATAGACGACGCTGAAGGCGAGCATGGCGAGCCCCATCTCGAACAGGGTGAGGCCATGGAAGCCGCCCTGCTCGAGCAGCCAGGGCGAGATCAGCCGCGTCACCGGGATGCCCAGCGTGGTGTTGGTCAGCGCGAGCGACAGGCCGACGGAGAGCTTCCGTTTCGGCACCATCGGTTCGATCATGTAGAAGAAGGCGAGCGATGACAGCGGCGCGGCCGCGATGCCGCTCATGAAGCGCACGGCCACGGCCGATTGCAGGTCGTGGACGAAGAAGTTCAGGAAGGCGCCGAGCACGAAGCCGGCAAGGCTGATCTCGGCGAAACGGCGCAAGCCATACTGCATCCGGATCTTGATCAGGGCGATCGAGAGCGAGACGTTGGGCGCCATATAGGCGGCGATCAGCCAGCTGGTCTCGGCGATCGTGGCGCCGAGCTCGCCCTGGATCTGGTAGACGTTCGTGTTGACCAGGTTCTGCCCGATCTGCTGGGTCATCGCCAGCGTCACCGAGGCGAGCATATAGGCGAGCGCGCGCGGAAGCGGCATCGTGAACCAGGCCGGCGCGACGGCAGCGATCGGAGCGACCGGCGTGGGGGAGGGGGCAGGCGTGCTCATCATCCGGCGCTCATGATCCAGCATTCTTGCCGGCGGCGATGTTGCGCGAGGTCCGGCGCAGGACGGCGAGCGCGGTCTCCATCTCCTCCGACGGGATGCCGTGAAGGATGTCGGCGCGCAGCTCGACCAGGAAGTTCAGGATGTCCTGCGCCTGGGCGCGGGCGGCCTCGGTCAGGAAGACGCGGCGTGCGCGGCGGTCGCCTTCGACGGCGCGGCGCTCGATCATGCCCTTGGCTTCGAGCCCATCGAGCAGGCGCACCAGCGTCGGCTGTTCGATGTCGAGGATGCCGGCCAGATCGGACTGGATCGGCCCATCCTCCTTGCCAAGCTGCATCAGCAGCCGGGCCCGCGACAGCGTCAGGCCCATCTCCCGGGCGCGCTCGTCGAAGAGCGTCCTGAGCTTGCGATTGACCGCCGCGAGTTCAAGCGTGAAGGCGGCCTGGAGGTCGGGGAGGGTCATGGCTGGGTGATCGATAGCATGCTAATGATTTGCATGCATATATATCGCGGGGGCGTAACGGGCAAGGCAAGTCAGGAGCGAGCCGCTATGCACTCACGGCATGCGACCGAGATCGATTGGCTTCAGACCAAACAAAAACGCGGCCCCTAAGGGCCGCGTTGAAAGCTTTGGATCATGTTCGCGAGGGCCGCCTTGAGAGGCGACCTCAAGAGCGGCAACCTTACTTGGCGGCAGCCTTGTCGCCCTTGGGCGCACGGGGCTCGACGCGCTCGGCGATACGGGCCGACTTGCCGCGACGATCGCGCAGGTAATACAGCTTGGCGCGGCGCACCTTGCCCTTGCGGATGACCTTGATCGAATCGAGGTTCGGCGAGAACAGCGGGAAGACGCGCTCGACGCCCTCGCCATAGGAAATCTTGCGGACGGTGAAGCTCTGGTTGAGGCCGCCGCCGTTGCGGGCGATGCAGACGCCTTCATAGGCCTGAACGCGGCTGCGCTCGCCTTCCTTGACCTTCACATTGACCTGGACGGTGTCGCCGGGCTGGAAGTGCGGGATCACGCGACCTTCGCTGAGCTTGGCGATCTGCTCTTTGTCGAGCTGCTCGATGATGTTCATGGGTCTCTCCAATTGCCGTTGTCGCGCTTGGCTGCGCGGGCGTTCGGCACGCTGTTTTCAGTTGAGTGCGCGGGCCATACAGGAGATGCGGGTGTTTGTCGAGCGGCGGTCTCGGCAACGCGCGGCTTGGCGTCCCCGGCGGCGGCGTGCATAGGCTTCGCCCAACAAGAATGACAGCCACCGGGTCGGAAAAACATGCCTCAGGACACCAACAGGATCGCCCTCGTCACCGGCGCCGCGCGCGGCATCGGGCTCGCCACCGCAAAACGTTTCCTCGCTGAGGGCTGGCAGGTCGCGCTGCTCGACATCGACGCGGCGACGCTCGAGGCGGCCGTCGCCGAGATCGCCCGGCCTGAAGCCGTGCTGGCGCTTCCTTGCGACGTGTCCGATCCCGTCGCGGTCGAGGCGGCCTTTGCCGCGCTGGTCGCCCGCTTCGGTCGTCTCGACGCGCTGGTCAACAATGCCGGCACGGCGGTGTTCAAGCCGCTGCTGGAGACGAACCTTGCCGAATGGAACCGCGTGCTCGCGGTCAATCTGACCGGCCCGTTCCTGACGACGCAACTCGCGGCGCCGCTGATGGCGGATGTCGGCGGCGGCGCGATCGTCAACATCACCTCGATCTCGGGCCTGCGCGCCTCGACGTTGCGGGTCGCCTACGGTACCTCGAAGGCCGCGCTGGCGCATCTGACGAAGCAGCAGGCGGCGGAGTTGGCCGCGCTTGGCATCCGCGTCAACGCGGTCGCGCCGGGGCCGGTCGAGACGGCCATGGCCGCGGCGGTCCACAGCCCCGAGATCCGCGCCGATTATCGCGATGCGATCCCGCTCGCGCGCTACGGGCTGGAGGAGGAGCTGGCCTCGGCGATCTTCTTCCTGTGCAGCAAGCAGGCGAGCTACATCACCGGCCAGACGCTGGCGGTGGATGGTGGCTTCGACGCGGTCGGCATCGGGCTGGCGACGCTGCGAGGCGAGCGGCGGAATCTCTGAAAAGGGGCGGGTCGATTTCCGACCTTCGGCGACGCTCGGGAAGGCTTTGCGGGCCGACCGAAAGGTGATCTTCTTTGACCTTCCGAAGGTCTTCTTTCTGCCGGGGCCGTCGCTGCAGTCGACATCAGGCCCGTGAAGATGATACTTTCCTTGTTCTTGACTGATGGACCAGCAAAGTCCCTCGACGACTGACGCCGGAAAAGCGCGTCAGTGATGATCGCTTTCGAGAGGGACGAGCATCGAGGTAGCCGGCATGACGCCTGGAAACCCACCGTGGCCTGCCAGCGTGACCGCACGCCGACCTTCAGTGAAACGGAACGCGCGGATTGTCGCCATCCTGACCTGTCTTGTCGGCTTCGTCGGCCCGCCGGGCGCGCTCTGCCCGATCATGCCGATGGCCCAGGCAGCCGGGCCATCGGACGCCCGTTCCGGTGTCCGAACGAAAAAGGCCAGCACGTCCACGGTCAAGCCGCGTGCCGCTGCGCCGGTGCGCATCGTCCAGCCGGACATCGGCGCGACAGCGGTGCCTCCATCGTTCTATTCGCTGAACCAGATGGGGGACCACCTGTGGTCCGTGCGCTGGGAACTGGCCGCCGTCGGCGGCGCCCTGGCCGTCCTCGGGCTGCGTGACTGGGGCTGGGGCGATTCCGGCTTTCAGTTCATCAAGGAAGGCTGGTTCGCGAAGAACACGCGACATGGCGGGATGGACAAGATCGGCCACGCCTTCTCGACCTTTGTCATCGCCGACATCCTGACCGACCGCATCCGGGCGAATGCAGCCAATCCCACCGGCGCCCAGTTCACCGGCGCTCTGGTCGCCTTCGGCATCATGGGGCTCGCCGAGACGCTGGACGGCTTTGCCGGCAAGCATCGCTTCTCGCGCGAGGACATTGCCGCGAACGCTGTCGGGGCCGCCTTCTCGATGATCCGCAATACGGTTCCGGGCATGCGCGAAAAGCTCGACTGGCGGTTGATGTACACGCCCGCCAGCTATGAAAGGCCAGGCATCACCACCTCGGATGCCGGCATCCTGCCTCCCTATGAGCGCCAGCGCTATGTCATGGCCCTGAAGGCCAGTGGCTTCGAGGGACTCAAGAATACGCCGCTGCGCTATGTCGAACTGCATGCGGGCTTCGATGCGCGTGGATTCGAGAAGAAGGAGCGCGCTCTCGGTTATCCGATCGAACGAACATTCTATGTCGGTGTCGGCCTGAACCTGAACGAAGTTCTGTTCGGAGAGGGCTCACTGCCCAACCTCGCAAAGCACAGGGACACCTTGCCGGCCAGGCTCGCCCGGACGACGTTCGAGTACATCCAGGTGCCTTACACCGCGATCTATAGCGGCAATCGGTTCTCGACCATCCGCAGGTAGCTGCTGCGCGCCATCGAGCCTGCGCCGCAGCGGACATTTCCCTTGCGCCTTGCCGCCAACGGCGCGAACCTGCCTCCTACGATCCCTCTTCGACGGCCGCCCGACTCCGTCGGGCCGGTGCGACCGCCGCCCGACCGGCGTGGGTACTCCATCTTCCTCGCCGGCTTCATGCCGCACTGGGACTTCGAGGCACCCGCCTTGCGCCCCTTCGCGGCCAGACCCGAAGGAGGACACCATGCCCGCACCATCCCCCACAGGAGATTCCGCGAACGGCGTCAGACGGCCGGGGCCGCGATGCATCGCCATCGTCGGCCCCTTCCAGAGCGGCAAGACGACCCTGCTCGAAAGCATTCTGGAGCGCTGCGGCGCGCTTTCGCGGGCGGGGTCGGTGAAAACAGGCAACAGCGTCGGCGACAGCTCGCCCGAAGCCCGCGCCCATCAGATGAGCACGGATCCCAACATCGCCAGCGTCGAATTCCTCGGCGAGCGCTTTCATTTCATCGACTGCCCCGGCTCCGTCGAATTCCTCCACGAGATGCGCCATGTCCTGCCGGTGGTCGACGCCGCGATCGTGGTCTGCGAGGCGGATGATCGCAAGGCGCCGGCGCTCGAACTCGTGCTGCGCGAGCTGGAGGAGGCCGACATCCCGCGCTTCCTCTTCCTGAACAAGATCGACACGGCGGCGCGGCGCGTGCGCGAGACGATTCCCATCCTGCAGCGGGCGTCGCGGACGCCGCTGCTGCTGCGCCAGATCCCGATCTGGCGGAACGGCATTGCGATCGGCTTCATCGACCTCGCCCTGGAGCGGGCCTTCATCTACCGCGAGCACGCGGCGAGCGAGGTGGTGCCGCTGGCAGCGGAGGAGGCGGGGCGCGAGAAGGAAGCGCGCTTCTCGATGCTGGAGAAACTGGCCGATTACGACGACGCGCTGATGGAGGAACTGCTCGGCGACATGGAGCCGCCGCAGGACCGCATCTTCGACGACCTCGCCCGCGAATTGCAGCACCGCCATGTCGTGCCGGTGCTGATCGGCTCGGCCGAGCGCGGCAATGGCGTGACGCGGCTGCTCAAGGCGCTCCGGCACGAGGCGCCGAGACTGGCCGAGACGCGCGGACGGATCGGCGTCGTCGCCGATGGCGTGCCGCTCGCCCAGGTGATGAAGACCTGGCATTCCGCGCATGGTGGCAAGCTCTCGCTCGTGCGCGCCCTCCGGGGACGGCTGGCGGAAGGCGATGTCGTGACCTCCTCGGGCGGGGTCGAGACCCGCATCGCGGGCGTGCTCGAAATGAAGGGCACCGAGCAGACGCGGCGGCCCGCCGTCGAGGAGGGCGATGTCGCGGCCCTCGCCCGGCTCGAAGGCGTGGTGACGGGCGATTCGATTGCGCCCGGCAAGCAACGTGCGGCGCAGGTCAGCGCCATCGCGCCGCCGGAAGCCGTGCATGCGCTGGCCCTGGCGGTGAAGGATCGCAAGGACGATGTCCGGCTGGCATCGGCGCTGGCGAAGCTTGCCGAGGAGGACACCGCGCTGTCGATGACCCATCTGCCGGAGCTCGGCGAAATGCGCCTGTCCGGCCAGGGCGAGATGCATCTGCGCGTCACGCTGGAACGGCTGGCTGGTCGCTATGGAGTGGCGGTGGAAAGCCGGCCGCCGCAGATCGGCTACCGCGAGACGATCCGGGGTCGCGGCGGTGCGCGCGGGCGTCACCGCAAGCAGAGCGGCGGCCATGGCCAGTATGGCGACGTGGTCCTGGAGGTTGCTGCATTGCCCCGGGGCGAAGGCATCCGCTTCGTCGATCGCATCGTCGGTGGTGCGGTGCCGAGGCAATACATCGCCTCCGTCGAGGCGGGCATGCGGGATTTCTGTCGAAACGGGCCGCTCGGCTTCCCGCTCGTCGATATCGAGGTGACGCTGACCGACGGCTCCTATCACAGCGTCGATTCCTCCGACATGGCGTTCCGCCAGGCGGCGCGGATCGCGATGGCCGAGGCGGTGCCTCAGGCCAAATCCGTGCTTCTGGAGCCGATTCTCGCGGTGGAGGTGGTGATCCCGTCCGAGGCGATGTCGCGGGCCTCGGCCATCGTCTCGGCCCGCCGCGGACAGATCCTGGGTTACGATGCACGGCCAGGCTGGCGCGGCTGGGACCAGATCAATGCGCTGATGCCGGAGGCGGAGATGGCCGAGCTGATCGTCGAATTGCGCTCGGCGACGTCCGGCGTGGGCTCCTTCAGCGCGCGCTTCGATCATCTCTCCGAACTGGCCGGCAAACCTGCCGATGCCATCGTATCGGCCCATGCCCTGGCACAAGCGCGCTAGCCTGATTGTCAAATCAGTTTACATATAAACCTTTAAACAGATAAGAATTCGGCGGGCGCTTGCGCCCGCCGAAGCTGTTCCGCAGTGTAGGATCGGCAAAAAGCACCGGCACGTCCGTTTGACGGGCGAATGCGGGGCGACAGGGGAGGACGACGATGAATGCGAGCAGCGCCCCACAGGTGAAGCCCGATCCGCGGCCCTGGCTGGCCCATTATCCGGCCGCCGTGCCGCCGCAGATCGGCGATCCCGGCACGCTGGCGGATCTGATCGCCGGCGCCTGCGAGAAGTACGCCGAGCGGCCCGCCTTCGAAAGCTTCGGCAAGACGATCAGCTTTGCCGAGACGGGAGCGGCGGCGCGCGCCTTCGCCGGCTGGCTGCAGTCCAGGGGCTTCCGCAAGGGGGACCGCATCGCGCTGATGATGCCCAATATCCTCGCCTATCCGGCGACGATCTTCGGGGCCCTGATCGGCGGATACACGGTCGTCAACGTCAACCCGCTCTACACGGCGCGGGAGCTCGCTCATCAGGTCAATGATTCCGGCGCCCGCGTGCTGGTCGTGATCGAGAACTTCGCCCATGTCGTCGAGGAGGCGAAGCCGCTCCTGAAGCTCGATACCATCGTCGTCGCGACGGCGGGCGACCTGATGGGTTTCAAGGGCCACATCGTCAATTTCGTCGCCCGCCGGATCAAGAAGGTGGTCAAGCCCTTCAACCTGCCGGATTTCGTCCCGCTGAGGACGATCCTGGCCGGGGCGGACGAGATGTCGCCGGTCACGGTGACGCCGGACGACGTCGCCTTCCTGCAATATACCGGGGGCACGACCGGTGTCGCCAAGGGCGCGACGCTGACGCATCGCAACGTCGCCTCCAATGTCGAGCAATGCGGGCTCTGGCTCGGCTGGGCCCTGGAGCCGCCGCTGGGGCGCAGCGACTATCAGCACGTCATGGTGACGGCGCTGCCGCTCTACCACATCTTCGCCCTGACCTGCTGCTGCATGTTCATGCTGCGGATCGGGGCCAAAGGCCTGCTGATCGCCAATCCGCGCGACATCGCCGGCTTCGTCAAGACGCTGAAGGTGAGCCGTTTCACGCTGATCTCCGGGGTCAACACGCTCTACAACGCGCTGGCGAACCATCCCGAGTTCGCGCAGGTGAATTTCGCCGAGCTGCGCTTTGCCGTCTCCGGCGGGATGGCGACGCAGGCGGCCGTCGCCAAGCACTGGAAGCAGGTCACCGGCCGGCCGATCATCGAAGGTTACGGACTGTCCGAGACCTCGCCGGTCGCCTCGATCAACCGGCCCGACATTTCTGAATTCACCGGCACGGTCGGCTTTCCATTGCCGTCGACGGACATGGCCATCCGCGACGCCGAGGGCCACGATTTGCCGGTCGGCGAGGCCGGGGAGATCTGCATCCGCGGCCCGCAGGTGATGGCCGGCTACTGGAATCGTCCTGACGAGACCGCCAAGGTCATGTCGGCGGACGGTTTCTTCCGTAGCGGTGACATCGGGGTGATGCAGCCGGACGGGCAGATCCGCATCGTCGACCGGATGAAGGACATGGTGCTGGTCTCCGGCTTCAACGTCTATCCCAACGAGGTCGAGGACGTCATTGCGATGCATCCCGGCGTGCTGGAATCGGCGGTGATCGGCCTGCCCGACGAGCATTCCGGCGAGGCCGTCACGGCTTTCGTGGTCCGCAAGGACGATACGCTGACGGCCGATGATCTGCGCCTGTTCTGCAAGGAGAGCCTGACCGGCTACAAGGTGCCCAAGCAGATCTTCTTCCGGGAGAGCCTGCCGAAGACCAATGTCGGCAAGGTGCTGCGGCGGGCATTGCGCGAGGAGGTCGCGACCAAGGCGTGAGCGGAACGGCGGGCGCATCTTCGGCGCGCAATCGCCTTCGCTGGGCGGCTGGTCTAAGCTGGGCGCGATGACATCGCGCTCCGGCCTCTCCGGCGTGCCCGACTGCGCCAAACGGAGAGTGGCTATTTGCCTCGTGCCCTGCTCGAATTGCCGCTCCTGCGCCGCCTCAAGCCAGGCCTTTATGTTCACGACGACGACGCGCTGAATGCCGAACCGACGCTCGACCTGCTGCGTGATCCGATCACGCCGATCGATGCCTTCTTCATCCGCAACAATGGCGACGTGCCGCAGATCGAGGCGGGCCGCGACTGGACGCTGACCATCGACGGGGAGGTCGAGCGGCCTGCCGTCTGGACGGTCGCAGGCTTGCGCGAGAGCTTCGAGACGGTGACCATCACCGCCGTGCTCGAATGCGCCGGCAATGGCCGTTCGCAATTCTCGCCGGCGACGGACGGGTTGCCCTGGCGGCTTGGAGCGGTCGGCTGCGCGCGCTGGACCGGGGTGCGGCTGAAGGACGTGCTGGAGCATGCCGGTGTCCGGCCATCGGCGGTCTATACCGGGCACTATGCGCCCGACCGGCTGATCGCGGATCCGTCGCGGCCGGCCCTGTCGCGCGGTTTGCCGATCGCCAAGGCACTGAGCCCGGAAACGCTAATCGCGTTTGAGATGAATGGTGAGCCGCTGCCGCCTCTGCATGGCGGGCCGCTACGGATCGTGGCGCCGGGCTTTCCCGGCTCGGCCTGGCAGAAATGGCTCGACCGCATCGCGCTGCGCCCCTGCGAGCATGACGGCGCGAAGATGCGCGGTACCGATTACCGAATGCCGACCCAAGCTGTGCGGCCGGGCGAGCCTGTCGATGACAGCCAGTTCGCGGTCATCACCGATATGCCGGTGAAGTCGCTGGTGACCGTGCCGACGCATGGGTTCACGGTCCCCGTCGGGGCCAAGCTTCGTGTCTCCGGTTTCGCCTGGAGCGGCGCGATTCCGCTCGCAGGTGTGCGCGTCTCCTGCGATGGCGGAGGCAATTGGCGTGAGGCCGTGCTGGAGGAGGGCGAGGGGCCTTTCGCCTGGAAGCGCTTCGACATCGGGTTCACGATCGAGAGCGCCGGGCCGCTCGTCGTTCTCGCACAGGCGCGGGACGTTGCAGGCAATAGCCAGCCACTCGACATGGAGTGGAATCCGCGCGGCTACTGCAACAATCAGGTGCAACGGGTCTGTGGGGCGGCGCAGGCGACCTGAGCGGTTACGCCGCCAGCAGCGCGCGCTCGTCAGCCAGACCTGCCGAGACGGGCACGATCTCGCCGGCCGCGATGTCATGGCCGAAGCGCACCAGCGTGAAATCTTCGGCGCGGCCGGTGTTGCCGCGTTCGGTCAGCACGCTGAGCGGTCGGCCGAGACGTGCGTCGAGATGCGCGGCATGGGCGGCGGCCGCAGCCGCGCGCAGGCGAGCCGCCCTTTCGGAGACGACCTCGCCCTGAAGCTGCGGCATGCGCGCGGCTGGGGTGCCCGGGCGGGCCGAATAGGGGAAGGCGTGGACGAAGCTCAGCCCGCATTCGGCGATCAGGTCGAGCGAGCGGGCGAACATCGCCTCGTCCTCGGTCGGGAAGCCGGCGATCAGATCGGCGCCGAAGGCGATATCGGGCCGCAGGCTTCGCATCTGCGCGCAGAAGCGGATCGCGTCGTCGCGGCCGTGGCGGCGCTTCATGCGCTTCAGGATCAGATCGTCGCCGGCCTGCAGCGAGAGGTGCAGATGCGGCATCAGCCGGCTTTCGGTGGCGATCGCCTCGCGCAGATCGTCATCGACCTCGACGGCGTCGATGGAGGAGAGGCGCAGGCGCGGCAATTCGGGAATTTCGCGCAGGATGGCGCGGACCAACCGGCCGAGCGTCGGTGCCCCATCAAGGTCTCGACCATAGCTCGTCAGATCGACGCCGGTGAGCACCACCTCGCGCGCTCCAGCCTCGACCAGCCGGCGGCATTGCGAGACCACGGCATCGAGAGCCAGCGAGCGTGAATTGCCCCGGCCGAACGGGATGACGCAGAAGGTGCAGCGGTGGTCGCAGCCGTTCTGCACCTGGACAAAGCCGCGCGTCTGCCTGGCCGAGCGGCCGCTTTCGACCGCACCCAGCATGGTCTGCGCCATGATGTCGCCGACGGTGATCTTGTCGGAGGGACTGCCTTCTGGCGCGGTCATCAAGCTGTTCGAGCGCGCAAGCCCGATCCAGGTGGCGGCTTGCATCTTCTCGGCATTGCCGATGACGCGCGCGGTCTCCGGCATCTCCGCGAAGCGTTCGGGCTCGATCTGCGCGGCGCAACCGGTGACGACGACCGGCCGATCGGGCTGCTCGCGTCGTATTCGGCGGATCGCCTGGCGCGCCTGCCGCGTCGCCTCGGCCGTCACCGCGCAGGAGTTGACGATGGCGAGGTCGGTGATGCCGGCGCCTTCAGCATGGCGCCGGATCGCCTCGCCCTCGACGAGGTTGAGGCGGCAACCGAAGGTGACGACCTCCAGGGCCATCAGGCCGCGGCCTCGAACAGCTCGGGCGCCAGCGTGCCCTCCCATTCGAACTCCACCGGGCCGGTCATCAGGACATGGCCGTCGCTCTCGCGCCATTCGATGGTGAGATCGCCGCCCGGCAGGCTGACGACGGCCTTGCGCGCCGAGAGTTCGCGGCGGACGGCGGCGACGAGGGCCGCGCAGGCTCCCGAGCCGCAGGCCTGGGTGATGCCGGCGCCGCGCTCCCAGACACGCAGGACGATATGATCGGGCGCCGTCACGGCGGCGAGCTCGATATTGGCGCGATCGGGGAAGATCGGGTGGTTTTCGAGCAGCGGGCCGATCTGCTCCAGATTGAAGCGATAGGGATCGTCGACGAAGAACACCGCATGGGGATTGCCCATGTTGACGGCGCAGGGCGTGTGCAGGATCGGATCGTCGATCGGCCCGATCTGGAGCTCGAAATGAGCGGTGTCGTGGAACGGCTCGGCCAGCGGGATCTCGTCCCAGGCCAGCCTGGGCTCTCCCATGTCGACGGTGAAGACGAGGTCGCTCTCGCGCCTCGCCGGCAGCAGCCCGGCCTTGGTCTGCAGGGTCAGCACCGTCTTCGACGGATCGCCCGATAGCCGATCGCCCATGACGGGGTCGGCGAGCATCGCCCAGGCGACGCAGCGCGTGCCGTTGCCGCAGGCGCCGGCCTCCGAGCCGTCGGTGTTGTAGATGCGGATGAAGGCGTCGGTGCCCGGCGTCACCGCATCATGCAGGACCATGAGCTGGTCGAAGCGGGCGCGGGGTTCGGCGGCGATGGCGCGCGCATCGCTTTCGCTGACGCGCAGCCTCGTTCCGCGCAGGTCCAGCACGGTGATCTGGTTGCCGAGACCGTTCATCTTGAGGAACCGGCGATGGGCCAGGGCGTTCATTGTGTCACATATCCCATGCACACATCCCATGAAACGCGGCTCTATGACGGAGGTGACGTGAAAAAGCCACCCTCCCAGTCGTTTCTTGCCAGATCGCTTCTAGCGAAGCCGTTCCTTGGCGTAAGTGGACATTCTATGTTGCGCTGCAAGGGCGCGAATCGCTTTCCGAATCGCTTTGAGTGAGCAGGACCATGACGATGCGGCATTCCCGGATTGCTGTTATGGCGCTGAGCGCTCTGATGTGCGCGTCTCTGGCTGCTGTCGCCCAGACACGCGTCGCGCCGCCAACACCGGTCGAATCGGCGCCGCTGGCACCTCCGCCCGGCGCTGCCGTGCCGGCCCAGGCGCAGCCCGCGCCTCCTCCACCCGCGGCTGTGCCCGAGGCCATGCCCGGTCCGCAACCGGTCCAGCCGGCGCCGGCGCCGCAAAGGCCGGTGACGCCTGAGCCAGTGCAGCCCGCTCCGGCGCCCCAGGTTCCGCTCGAGCCGCAGCCCGTGCAGCCGCCGCCGACCCTGCCGCCGCCGGGGCCGGTCGAACCCGTCCAGCCGCCGACCCAGCAGCAGACAGGCGCGCCCGACGCTAACGCCACGCTTGCCGGCAAGCGCGGCGACCCGAGCGATGTCGATCCGGTGCTGCTCGTCGCCAAGCCGGTGCTGATGCTGTCGGGCTCATCGACCTGGGACGAGGGCTTCAAGCGCCTGACCGAGAGCTTCCGCATCCTGCGCCAGGAGGCGGCGAAGGCGCAGCTTCCGATCGCGGGGCGGCCGCTGTCGCTGTTCCTCGAGACCGATGACAACGGTTTCCGCTACGAGGCGATGCTGCCGGTCGGCCAGGGCCCGGCCGGCGACCGTGCATCGAGTTTCGGTAATGGCGTTCGCCCCGGGCTGACGCCGGCGGGGCCGTCGCTGCGCTTCGTCCATGTCGCGCCCTATGACGACATCGACTCGACCTATGAGACGATCACCGCCTATCTCGAGGCCAAGAGCATCACCGTGAAGGACGCCTTCCTCGAGGAGTATGTCGGCGAGCTCACCGATCCGGCCGACCCCAATCTCGAGATCAACGTCTACGTCCAGCCGCGCTGATCAGGGCGTCCAGTTCAGGCCGTCCAGTTCAGCCCCGGCCGCATCGGCCTGAAGCGCTCTTGCGGCAATCCGGCCTCGGCCAGCGCCGCGGCGAGCGCCGCCGGCGGGCGTTCGATGCCCTCGTCGGTGAGCTGGAAGGTGCCCCAGTGGTGGCCGAGCGCCTGCTCCGCCTTGAGCGCCAGCATCACCTTCACCGCTTCGTCCGGGTTCATGTGGTTGTCCGACATGAACCAGCGCGGCTCATAGGCGCCGATCGGCAGCACCGCGAGCCGGAACGGGCCGTGCTCGGCGCCTAGGCGCTCATAGAGCGAGCCGTCATGATAGCCGGTGTCGCCGATGTGGAAGATCTTCGTCGCCGCAGATTCGATCACGAAGGAGCACCACAGCGCCATGCGCCGGTCGAAGGCGCCGCGCGCCGACCAGTGATAGGTCGGCACCAGCGTCACCGAGACGGTGCCCGACAGCGCGAGGCGCGTCGACCAGTCATGCGCCTCGGCGCGGGCGTCGGGGATGCGGGCCCTGACGATCGTGTCGTTGCCGAGGGGCATGATCATGCGCGGCGCGTCGCGCTTGTGCAGGCGGGCCAGCGTCTCGATGTCGAGATGGTCGTAATGGTTGTGCGTGATCAGCACGACATCGATGCGGGGCAGATCGGAAAAGGCGATTCCGGGCTCGTTGACGCGACGCGGGCCGATGAAGGAGAGCGGGCTCGCGCGTAGCGAATAGACCGGGTCGATCAACAGGTTGAGCCCCGCGACCTGGTAGAGGAACGAGGCGTGGCCGAGATGGACGATGCGGACGCCATCGACGCTGGCCGGCGGCTTGTCCTGCGGCGGGGCCGGATAGCGCTCGGGAAAGGCCTCGCGCTCGCGCTTCGAGGTCTGCCATTTCAGCACGTCGGCCAGCCCCTTCGTCACCGGCCTGCCATCGGTGAAGACGACGCCGTTGAAGTTCTCCGTCACAGGCCCCTGGTAATAGAGGTTGCGGGAGCGGGAGATCGCGGCCCAGGCGGCGCCGGTCGTCCCGAGGAGGGCGGTGATACCAAGGAGGGAGAGCAGCTTGCGACGGTTCATGGCGGAGAAAGTGGGGCGCCGCGCGATACGGTCAAGCCCCCGCGCCTTCACGGTCGCTTGACGGCGGTCACGCTCGGCACACCCTGTCGTCAACGCGTACTGGTTCGCATTGCGACGGTCGCGATGCCGGCGCCGATCAGCAGGGTGCCGCCGGTCCTGTTGATGGCGCGGATCGCGCGCGGGTTCTTCACCACGGCGCGGGCGCGGGAGGCGACCAATGCGTAGCCGAAGGCGTTGGCGGCGGCGAGCGTCACGAAGGTCGCCTCGAAGATCAGCATCTGCGTCCAGAAATCCGCCTTCGGATCGAGGAACTGCGGCAGGAAGGCGACGAAGAAGGTGATGCTCTTGGGGTTCAGGGCCGTCACCAGCCAGGCGTGACCGAGCATCTTCAGCGACGAGACGGCATCCTCGCGCGGCTTGGCGTCGAGCGTGCCGCCAGCTCGGAAGAGCTTGATGCCGAGCCAGATCAGATAGGCCGCACCCACCCATTTCAGCGCCGTGAACACGGTCGCCGAGGTCGCCAGCAGCGCGCCGACGCCCAACATGGAGAGCGTCATCGCGGTGAAGTCGCCCAGCGCCACGCCGGCCGCGGTCGGCAGCGCCGTGCGCCAGCCCTGGCCGAGCGCATAGGAGACGACGAGCAGGATCGTCGGCCCTGGAATCACCAGCAGGACGGCAGTGGCGGCGGCGAAGGCGGCCCAGGTTTCGAAGGTCATGGCAGGCTCCGGGATGTTGGCGGTCGCGAGCCATCCCCAAGCCGAAGGGTTTGTAAAGAGGGGAGCAGTGGCAGTGTCGCGTCTAACGCGGCTGCTGCGGGTTCGAGCCGAAATAGGCCACCGGCCCGGTCGGCATCTCGACGCGGCGCGCGGGATCGCCGGCGACGACGAGCGCCCACCAGGCGCGATATTGCGTCTGCGGGTTCTTGGCCAGCGCGATGCCGAAGCGCGTCGCCTCGGCCATGCGCAGATTGACGTCATGTCCGCCGGAGGCACGCCAGCCGGCAAAGGCCTCCTGCGTGGAATAGTAACCGCCACCGACGTTTTCGGCGACGCGCGCGCCACCGAGGCCGGCGGCCTGAACACGGGCGGTGAAGTTGCCGGCCGCATCGTGGGACAGCGTGTTGCCAGCCGCCATCGCATTGGCCTGGCGCTGTGCCATCGCGGTCAGGGTCGGGTCGAGCCTGACCGGGCCGAGCCCCTGGCTGGCGCGATAGGCGTTGAAAATGCGGCTGGCTTCGGCCGGGTCAAGTCTGACGGTTGCAAGCCGGTCGGCGGCGCCCTGAGCGAGTGACGTCGTGCGCTGCGGTTCCCCGGCGCAGCCGGCGACGAGCAGGGCGATGGCGAGCAGGGCGAGGCGAGGGGAGAGCAGGGTCATCGTCGGTCTCCGGCTGAAAGGGCGTCGTGTATAGACGAGCTGCCGAAGCGCACAAAGCCGGACGCACGAATGGCCGGCCGAAGAACCTTTCCGGCCCGAACCTTGACTTTCGCCACATTCTCCGGCTTTAACGCGGCCATCCGTTTCGCCGACATCGTCGAGACCGCATCAGCCGACCGGGCCGCTTCACGCTTCATGAGCCCGGAGGTCAACGCCCGACAGCGCGTCTGCGCCCTCGGGCGCGAAACCGTTTGGCGATAGGGTTTCGCGGTGCCGGCGGGTTTTTGAGCATGAAGTGGCCCGAAAACCGGTATCCACTTTTCGGCTTCATGCTCGTGAGGCAAGCTAGCAGGTCCGCATGTTCGGTACTCTGAGCGACAGGCTGTCAGGCATCCTCTCGGGCCTCACCCGTAGGGGCTCGCTGACCGAGGACGACGTCAACGCCGCGCTGCGCGAGGTGCGCAAGGCGCTGCTCGAGGCCGACGTCGCGCTCGAGGTCGTCCGCTCCTTCACCGACAAGGTCCGCGAGCGGGCTGTCGGCGCCGAGGTGCTGAAGTCGATCACGCCCGGCCAGCAGGTCATCAAGATCGTCAATGACGCGCTGATCGACATGCTCGGGGGCGATGGCGAGGGCATCAATTTCGATGCCGTGCCGCCGGTGCCGATCCTGATGGTGGGTCTGCAGGGCTCCGGTAAAACGACCTCCACGGCGAAGATCGCCAAGCGCCTGACCGACCGCAACAAGAAGCGCGTCCTGATGGCCTCGCTCGATACGCGCCGTCCGGCCGCGATGGAGCAGCTTGCCATCCTCGGCAAGCAGGTGAGTGTTGACACGCTGCCGATCGTCGCCGGCCAGTCGGCCGTGCAGATCGCGCGCCGCGCCGTCGAGGCCGCCAGGCTCGGCGGCTACGATGTCGTCATGCTCGACACCGCCGGTCGCGTCACGCTCGACGACACGCTGATGGCGGAAGTCGCCGAGGTGAAGGCGGCGACGAATCCGCATGAGGTGCTGCTCGTCGCCGACGCGCTGACCGGCCAGGACGCCGTCAACACGGCGCGGGCCTTCGATGCTCGCGTCGGCCTGACCGGCATCGTGCTGACCCGCATGGACGGGGATGGCCGTGGTGGCGCGGCGCTCTCGATGCGCGCGGTCACCGGCAAGCCGATCAAGCTCGTCGGCACGGGCGAGAAGGTCGATGCGCTCGAGGATTTCCATCCCTCGCGCGTCGCCAACCGCATCCTCGGCATGGGCGACATCGTCGGCCTCGTCGAGCGCGCGGCCGAGACGATCGATGCCGAACAGGCGCAGGCCGCGGCCCAGCGCATGGCCAAGGGCCAGTTCGATCTGTCGGACATGCGCATGCAGCTCCAGCAGATGGAGAAGATGGGCGGCTTAGGCGGCGTCATGGGCATGATGCCCGGCATGAAGCAGGCCCAGAGCCAGCTCGCCAACTCCGGCGTCGGCGACAAGATGTTCAAGCGGATGATCGCCGCGATCGATTCGATGACGCCGGCCGAGCGCAAGAACCCCGACCTGCTCAAGAACAGCCGCAAGAAGCGCATCGCGGCGGGCTCCGGCACGACGTCGGAATCGATCAACAAGCTGCTCAAGATGCATCGCGGCATGGCCGATATGATGAAGCAGATGAGCAAGCAGAAGGGCGGCATGCTCGGCAAGCTCGGCCAGATGTTCGGCATGGGTGGGGGCATGGGCGGGCTTCCGGCCGGAATGCCCGATCCGTCGAAGATGGATCCGGCGCAGCTCGCCGAACTCCAGAAGCAACTCGGTGCGGGCGGCGGCATGCCGGGAATGCCTCCGGGCGGCTTTCCGGGTCTGCCCAAGGGCGTCACGCCGCCTGCCGGCATGATGCCGAAGCTGCCGGGACTCGGCAGCGGTCTTCCGGGGCTGGGGGGATCCAACCCCTTCGGAGGCAAGAAAAAGTGACCAAGCCCACCGAAATGCGCGTCGGCATGTTCGACGTGTTCAAGCAGGTCAAGGCGCGTCTCGACGACGCCAACCTGTCCTATGAGACGTCGTCCTATCGTGACGACGCCTTCTCCTTCTTCGTGCATGCGCCAGGAGAATACTGGGAGATCGACGTCCTCGAGGATGGCTCGATCGACCTGGAGATCTTCACCTCGACCGGCATGAAGGACGATCCCTGGGCGGCCATCGACCAACTGGTCGACGACAACAAGGCTTGAGCAAAACATGAGTTTCAGCGCCGCCGAGATGCTGGCCAAGATCTGGTCGATCCAGCAGGCCTTGGAAGATGCGGGTATCGATCACTCGCCCACGATCTATCGGGACGACGCGATTTCCATCGTGGCGAATCCTCCCGGAGAGAAGTGGGAGATCGATGTCTGTGAAGACGGAAGCGTGGACTTCGAAGTGTTCAAGTCCACGTCGATGCAAGGAGAGGCGGAGCTGCTCGCGGCGATCGCCACAGTGAAAACCGAAAACGAAGCTTAAAAGGAAGAACGAGAATGTCCCTCAAGATCCGCCTGACCCGTGGCGGCGCCAAGAAGCGCCCGTATTACCGCATCGTCGTCGCCGATGCCCGCTCGCCGCGCGATGGCCGCTTCATCGAGAAGATCGGCTCCTATGATCCGATGAAGGCGAAGGATTCGCCCGAGCGCGTCGTTCTCGATCTCGAGAAGGCCAAGGACTGGCTCGCCAAGGGCGCCCAGCCGACCGACCGCGTGCTGCGCTTCCTCGACGCTGCCGGCCTGACCAAGCGCCCGGCGCGCAACAACCCGAACAAGGCCGTTCCGGGCGAGAAGGCCAAGGAGCGCGCCGAGAAGAAGGCCGCCAAGAGCGCTGCCCCGGCCGAAGCCGAGGCGTGAGCCTGGTGTCCGGCCACGCGTCATTCTCGGGCGAAGCGCAGCTTCGACCCGGGAATCTCCGGCAGGAGATGGTCGGGCCGAGCCCGACCATGACGCACCATGGCTGCTGACGACACGCTCGTCCTGCTCGGCGTCATCGGCGCCGCGCATGGGATCAGGGGGGAGGTCCGCATCAAGGCCTTCACCGGCGATCCGCTGGCGATCGCCGAATACGGTCCTTTGACGGACGAGAAGGGGCGGCGCTTCGAGATCGCCGAGATCCGCCCCGCCAAGGAGGTGGTGGTCGCCCGGCTGAAGGGCATCACCAGCCGCGAGGCCGCCGAAAGCCTCAACGGCGTGCAGCTCTTCGTCGCGCGCGACAAGATTCCCGCGCCCGACGACGAGGACGAGTTCCTGCAGGCCGATCTGATCGGTTGCGCCGTGGTCGGCCCCGATGGCGAGACGCTGGGCACCGTCACCACCGTCGAGAATTACGGCGCCGGGGACCTGCTCGACATCGCCCTGCCGGATGGCCGCTCCGTCCTGATGCCCTTCACCAAGGCCTTCGCGCCGCGCATCGACATCACTGCCCGGCGGATCGAGGCGGTTCCGCCCGAGGGCCTGTTCGAGGCCGACGATGACGAATGACATACCTGCGCGTGACTTGCCCGCCCGCGCTCTGATCTTCGACATGGACGGCACCATCGTCGACAATATGCGCTTCCACGAGGATGCCTGGGGCAAGCTGCTCGCGGCCCATGGCCTGCCCTTCGACGCCGACGAATTCTTCCACCGCACGGCCGGCATGGCCTCCGACGAGATTCTGAGGCCGCTGTTTCCCGATGCAGACCCCGGCGAGATCACCCGTCTCGGCCACGACAAGGAACTCTTCTACCGCGAGGCCTATCGGCCTCATATCGCCGCGCTGCCGGGTCTGCTCGACCTGATGGCCCGGGCTGATGCGGCGGGTTTGCCCATGGCGCTGGCCTCGGCCGCGCCGCCCGGCAACATCGATGTCGTGATCGACGCCCTGGGGCTGCGCCCGCGCTTCGCGACGATCATCGCGCCGTCGCAGGGCTTTCGCGGCAAGCCGAACCCCGACCTGTTTCTGGGGGCGGCCGAGCGCATGAGGGTGGCGCCCGAGGCCTGCATCGTCTTCGAGGATGCCCCCAATGGCATCGAGGCGGCGCGGCGCGCCGGGATGCGTGCGGTCGCCATCATGACCATGCTCGACGAGAAAGCCTTCGCCGGCTTCGACAACGTCATCGCCAGCGCAAAGGATTTCACGGGGCTGGACGGGCTGCCGGCGCTGCGTTTTTCTGCGGAATGAGTTTTCGCGCGAGCGTCCTGACCCTCTATCCGGAGATGTTCCCCGGCCCGCTCGGCGCCTCGCTGGCGGGAGAGGGTTTGCGCCGCGGGCTGTGGTCGCTGGAGACGCACCAGATCCGCGACCATGGCATCGGCCGGCATCGCAATGTCGACGACAACCCGGCCGGCGGCGGGGCGGGCATGGTGCTGCGCTGCGATGTGCTTGGTTCCGCGATCGATGCCGCAGTCCCCGCCGAGGACACACGGCCGCGCCTGTTGATGTCGCCGCGCGGGCGCCCGCTCGCGCAGACCCAGGTGCGCGAATGGGTGGCGGGCGAGGGCGTCGTGATCATCTGCGGCCGCTTCGAGGGCGTCGACGAGCGCGTCATCGAGGGGCGCGGGCTGACCGAGGTCTCGATCGGCGACTACATCCTCTCCGGCGGCGAAATGGCGGCAATGGTGCTGCTCGACGCCTGCGTCCGTCTGATCCCGGGCGTGATGGGCAAGGAACTGTCCGGGCAGGATGAGAGCTTCGAGAACGGCCTGCTCGAATACCCGCACTATACGCGGCCGCGCGAATGGGAGGGCCGAGGCCTGCCCGAGGCGCTGCTCTCGGGCGACCATGCCCGCATCGCGAAATGGCGGCGCGAGCAGGCGGAGGCGATCACGCGGGAGAGAAGGCCGGACCTGCTTCGACAGGGCGAGAACTTGCCTCAGCAGGGAATGACACCGACGAAGCCCGTCTCTCCATAGGCGATGATCTTGCGGTCGCGCGTGATGACCGGCAGGCCGAAATGGCGAGCTGTTGCGATGATCAGGCGATCGGCCGGGTCGCCATGGAGTTCGCCCGGCAAATGCGAGGCCTCGATTGCGATGTCGGGCGTGAAGCTGGCCTCGCGGATGCCCGGACCGCTCATGAACCTCGCGAACCACGCCTTTGGGTCGGGCTGAAAATGCAGTTCGGCTGATCTGTTGGGGCGCGGCCGGCTCAAAAGGCCGATCTCCCAGGCCGAGATGGGCGAGACATGGATCGCCTGGGCGAATCCTGCCGCTCTGATCGCCAGCATCGCCTGCGGCAGCATCGGGTCGCCATTCGCCAGCCAGATGACGGCGCAGGTGTCGAGCAGGACGGCATCCTCAGGCGGCGTCATCGATGCAGGATGCCTTCCTCGGCGTCGAGGCGTTCATCCAAGACGGGCGCTGTGAGGTCGACGTCGTCGGGCATGGTGACGCTTCCGCGCATGAAACCGTGAAGGCCGGCAACTGCCTCGGCATGGCTTTGCGGCGGGGTCAGCACGGCCACAGGACGTCCACGCCGCGTGATGACGACACGCTGGAGCTTATGCTCATCGAGCTGTTTCAGGATGTCGAGGCAGGTCGCCTTGAATTCGGAGACGCTGATCGAACGGGTTTCGGCCATGGCGATCTCCATATGGTCAACTGACATGACCATATCATCGCGAGATGGAATTGGAAGTGCCTGGCGGTTGGCTCAGGGATAGGCCGTCACCGGCAGCTTGTCGGCGAGCCAGCCGCCCGGCCCGAGCATGCCGCCACGCACGGCCACGATATCGCGCCAGCCGCGCCCGGCGAGCTTGTCACGCAGCGATGAACTCAGCGCACCGCTACGGTCGATCAGCGCGATGCGCTTGCCGGGATGGTCGAGCCGCAGTCCCGCCAGCCTGACCTCGAAGCCCGGCGTCTCGGCATCGAGCGCGATTGCGCCCTGCGGCAGGCCGGTGTCGCGCCATTCGTCGGGCGTGCGGACATCCAGGAGGAGGATGGTGCCGGCGCGGGTGGCATCATGGGCCTCGCGTGCCGAAAGAGCCTGCGCGCCCTGCCCGGAAACGAAAGAGGCCGGGAGCAGAAAGCTCCCGGCCAGGAATATCCGTCGCGGCAGGCCGCGCGGGGTCACGTTTTTGCTCAGCGCAGCTCGGCGCAGAAGCGCTGGATGCGGCGGCAGGCCTCTTCCAGCTTCTCGTCCGAGGTGGCGTAGGAGATGCGGAAGTTCGGGCCCAGGCCGAAGGACGAGCCGTGGACCGCGGCGACCGCTTCCGTCTCCAGGATGCCCATGACCAGATCCTCGTCGCTCTCGATGACCTTGCCGTTCGGCATGGTCTTGCCGATCAGGGCCGAGCAGTCGGGATAGACGTAGAAGGCGCCCTCGGGCTTCGGGCAGACGAGGCCGCGGGTCTGGTTCAGCATCGAGACGACGAGGTCGCGCCTGCGCTCGAAGGCTTTCTTGAAGACGGGCAGGTGGTCCTGCGTGCCGTCCAGCGCCTCGACGGCGGCCCATTGCGAGATCGCCGAGGTGCCCGAGGTTTGCTGGCCCTGGACGAGGTCCATGGCGTTCATCAGATGCTGCGGGCCCGCCGCGTAGCCGATACGCCAGCCGGTCATGGCATAGGACTTCGAGACGCCGTTCATGGTCAGCGTGCGCTCATAGAGGCCGGGCTCGACCTGGGCCGGCGTCACGAACTCGAAGTCGCCATAGACGAGGTGCTCGTACATGTCGTCCGTCAGCACCCAGACATGGGGGTGGCGCATCAGCACGTCGGTGAGCTTCTTCATCTCGGCGCGGCTATAGGCAGCGCCCGACGGGTTCGACGGCGAGTTCAGGATCACCCATTTGGTCTTGGGCGTGATCGCGCGCTCGAGTTCCTCCGGCTGGAGCTTGAACTCGTTCTCGATCTTGGTCTCGGCGAAGGTCGCGGTGCCGCCGCAGAGCGCGACCATCTCGGGGTAAGAGACCCAGTAGGGCGAGACGCAGATGACCTCGTCACCGGGGTTCAGCGTGGCGAGCAGCGCGTTGTAGATGACGTGCTTGCCGCCGGTCGAGACGATGACCTGGTTCGGCTTGTAGTCGAGGCCGTTCTCGCGCTTGAACTTGCGGGTGATCGCCTCGCGAAGCTGCGGGATGCCCGAGACCGGCGTGTACTTGGTCTCGCCGCGCTTGATCGCCGCGATCGCCGCTTCCTTGATGTTGTCGGGCGTGTCGAAATCGGGCTCGCCGACGGAGAGCGAGATCACATCGTTGCCCTGCGCTTTCAGGTCGCGCGCCTTCTGCGTGATGGTGATGGTCGCAGACGGCTTCACGCGCTTCAGGGCGTCGGCAAGAAAGGCCATGGGACTGTTCTCCGGGGAGCGGACTGGGCTCGCGCCTGGCTGGCGCGCGCGTGGTTTAGGACTCATGGCTGTTCATCGCAAGCCAGAGTGATTGATCGATCCCAGCAGCGCTGCGAATTCGAGCCGGCTCATCGGCTGCATGTATCGGCTCTGGCTGGAAATGTGCATGGTGGGCGGGCAGGCTAAGGGGCCACCCATGACCAGCGCGCGGTCTTCCGCGCAGAAGGCACCGTGTGAAACTCAGGATCGGCTACGAGCTCGACTACGATTTTCCGCAACCCACGCCGCTGATCCTGATGCTGAACGTGCATTTCAGCCGGGTCTCGGACCTGGAGACGCCCGACCACATCCGCATCCGGCCCTCCGTCCCGACCAGTGCCTATCGCGACGGCTTCGGCAACTGGTGCACGCGGCTGCTCGCGCCGCAGGGCGCGATGCGGATCACGGCCGATGCGATCATTTCCGACAGCGGCCTGCCGGAGAGCTTCGATCGGAGTGCGGGGCAGGTGCCCGTCGAGAACCTGCCGGAGGAGTGCATCGTCTTCCTGCTGGCGAGCCGGTTCTGCGATTCAGACCGGTTGCTCGATCTCGCCTGGCAATTGTTCGGGCATACGCAGCCCGGTGCGCCGCGCGTCCAGGCGATCTGCGATTTCGTCAACCAGCGCATCGCCTTCGACTACAACGATGCCAGCGTGACGCGCACGGCGTCGGATGCCTACGCGGAAGGCCGGGGCGTCTGCCGCGACTATGCCCATCTCGCCATTGCCTTCTGCCGGGCGGTGAACATCCCGGCGCGCTATTGCACCTGCTATCTCGGCGATGTTGGCACGCCGCCGCCCTGGCCGCCCGGCGATTTCGCGGCCTCCTTCGAGGTCTATCTCGATGGCGGCTGGCAGATGTTCGACCCGCGCAACAACGTGCCGCGCATCGGCCGCGTGCTGATCGCGCGCGGACGCGATGCCGCCGACGTTGCCATCGCCACGACCTTCGGGCCGAACACGCTGACGGGGTTCAGGGTCTGGACCGATGAGGTGGTCGAAACCCCCTAGCGAAACGGCGATGTCCTGACGGACCGTCGGTTCAGTCGCGGAACAACCGCGCCGCGTCCGCCTTCTTGGCCCGTAGCGGCGTCTTGCGGGCCAGGCTCTTGCTTGCGGCCGGCGGCGCCTCGTCCTCGGCAGCCTCCGGTGCCGCCGGCCTCACGACAGCGGCCGGCGCGACGGGCTTCTCGGCCAGCTTTGCCTGCTCGGCTGGTTCGATCGTCTTGAAGCGGATCATTTCTTCTTCGGCCCCGCTGCCTTGGCGACGACTGCCGCGAAGGTCGCGGGCGCGGCGGCCGCGGCCTTCGGCTTGTCCTTTTTGGGCTTCTTGGCTTCGCGGTTTCCGCGCTGTTCGCCTTTTGCCATCGTCCGGCTCCTTTGCTTGAGCGGCGCGGGGATCGCGCGCTGGGTGATCGTGCGGGGTTCGTCAGGCGTGGCCCGGATCGCGGTCGGCAATGTCGCGAGAATCGATCATGGGGGCGGCTTTCGCCTGCCGCGGCCGGCCCGGCGGAAGCCGGGCCTCGTCATGTCGAAGCAGATGGCGAGCCTATGCCATGGCGCCCCCCGGCGCACGCGCTTTCTTGCGGGCCGGTGCGCTCACCCACATCATCCTCGTGGGCCGGGTTCTCGCGGTCTTGGCGGCGCAGCACGGTCCTGACGGCGGCGGCGGTCCAGCGGCTGCGGCCGAAACAAGGGAAGCCGCGCCGGTTGAGCCGGCGCGCGATGTCGGCCGGGTCTCTGATCCCGACAGAATGAAACTGGTCGATCAAGGCGCCTGCTGCCGAGAGCAGGATCGCGGAGAGGTCCCTGTCCAGGCGCCGCGCCTGCCGGGCAGCCATGCTCTCCTGCGATCGTTCAGCGTACGGCTTTGCCAAAGCTCGGCTCGACGCCATTCGGCGAAAGCATCACGGCATTGGCATGTCCGCCCTCGAAGAGGGCGAAGCGGATGGCCTCCTTCTTGTCGCGAAAAATGCCTTCCGACAGACCCTCGAGGTCGCGTGCGACCCAGAAGCCAGCCTGCGAGCGGCCGACGAGGAAGAGATGGCTCGCGCCATCGAGCGGTGCCTGAAACGAACGGTACTGGCCCATGCTGCCTGCCGATCAGCCGCCGACCGCCAGCCAGGCGCGCAGTGCGATGATGCCGGCCGCCGCCATCGCGAAGACGGTCAGGGCCGCCAGTTCCGGCAGTATCGTGCCGCCCTTCGACCGGGCCGATCCAGCGGCATCGCTCGCCCGTCCGGTCCTGAGCGCCGCATGGACCGCGCGGGCCCGGCGCATCTGGCGGGTGTGGGCGGCAGGGGTATGCATGTTCATCGTAACCTCCATCGAGGCCGATGATGTAGGTCCGGTCGGCGTAAGCTTGCGATGTGGAAGACGTCGCCAGGCGTAAAGCGGCCATAAAGGGCAGGCTTGCCTCGGCCGGGCGCGCCTGCCATGGCTCGGCGGAGATGGAAACGCCCGGCAACGACACGACCCGACCGATCGCCGTTTATGTCGATGCGGATGCCTGCCCGGTGAAGCCGGAGATCTTCAAGGTCGCCGAGCGCCACGGCTTGCGCGTCTTCGTCGTCGCCAACAGCTATATGACGTTGCCGCGCGAGCCCTGGATCGAGCGCGTGGTGGTCTCGGGCGGGTTCGACGCGGCCGATGACTGGATCGCCGAGCGGGTCGCGCGGGGCGCGATCGTCGTGACCTCGGACATTCCGCTGGCCGACCGCTGCATCAAGGCCGGTGCCGAGGTCATCGGCCCGACCGGCAAGCCCTTCACCGAGGCCTCGATCGGCATGGCGCTGGCGACGCGCGACATGATGGAAGATCTGCGGGCGATGGGGGCGGCGAGCGGCGGGCCGAAGCCGTTTTCGCCCAAGGACCGCTCGGCCTTCCTGCAGGCGCTCGATCTCGCGATCCAACGCTTGAAACGCGCCGGATTCGTCGCCGGGTGAAGGGGCGATATGCTTCGGCAAGCGCTTTACCGAGAACGCTTTTCTGTAGGCCTTTGATTTCGCATCGGCTTTCTGCCGAAAACCGCATTCCACTTTTCGGGCCGATACTCTAAAGCTCCGGCTAAGCCTGTCGCAGATCGGGCCGCCTGGGAGGAATTTCATGTTGTTGACTCGCCGCTCCACGCTCGGCCTGATGGCCGGCGCCGTTTTCGCTCCGTCGCTCGTCGCGGCGCAGAGCTTTCCGAGCAAGCCGATCACCATTGTCGTGCCCTATCCGGCGGGCGGGCCGACGGATGCGATCGCGCGCTTCGTCGCGCAGGATCTTTCGGGCTCGATCGGCCAGAACGTGCTGGTCGACAACCGAGCCGGCGCCTCGGGCGCCGTCGGCACGCGCGCCGTGGCGCATGGCCCCGCCGATGGCCACACGATCATCTTCGGCAACAACCAGACGCATGGGAACAACATGTTCCTGCTGAAGGAGCCGGGCTACGACGCGGTCAAGGATTTCGCGCCGCTCGCCGGTGTCGGTGCCTTCGAGCACGCCTTCGTGGTGCGCAAGGACCTGCCGGCCAAGGACATCAAGGAACTGATCGCGCTCGCCAAGGCCGATCCCGACAAGCTCAACTATGGCTCTACCGGCGTCGGCTCCGGCTCGCATCTCGCCATGGAACTGTTCATGCAGCGAACCGGCATCAAGATGACGCATGTGCCCTTCAGGGGAGCGGCGCCGTTGGTGCAGGAGATCATCGGCGGGCGCATCGACATCGCCAATTCGACGCTGCCGAGCGTGCTCGAGCAGATCAATGCCGGCAATCTGCGTGCGCTTGCGATCGCGAGCCCTGAGCGCAATCCGCGCGCCAAGGACATCCCGACGCTGCGCGAGCAGGGCGTCAGCAATGCCGATGCCGATTCCTGGGCGGCCTTCTTCGCGCCCGCCGCCACGCCGGCGCCGGTGCTGGAAACATTGTCGAACGCGATCCTGGCGTCGCTCACGAAACCGGTCGTCGTGGAGCAGATCCTCAAGCTCGGCTTCACGATGAAGCTGCGCGGCCCGGCCGCGTTCAAGCCGTATCACCTCCAGGAAATCGCGATCTGGGAAAACATCATCAAGGCCGCCGGGGTGAAGCCGGAGTAAGCGTGGCGCGAGGGGGCGGACGGTCCCCTCGGTCACTTCGGCGTGACCTGAAGGCAATCGATTGGCGATCGGCGCCGTTATCCCTATTTCAAGGCTGACGCCTGATCGGGAGACAATGATGCGCCGGCATGCCCACGCGATCGGCCTTGCGGCCATATCCGCCGTCCTGGCCTTTGGCCCTTCCGCGCAGGCGCAGCAGCGCTTTCCGTCGAGCGCCGGCGATCTCGCCGTCGAGACGGTGGCGAGCGGGCTCGAGAATCCCTGGGGCCTGGCCTTCCTGCCGGATGGGCGCATGCTGGTCACCGAGCGGCCGGGGCGGCTCAGGCTGGTCGGGGCGGATGGCAAGCTGTCGGCGGCGATCGCGGGTGTTCCCAATGTCGCGGCGCGCGGGCAGGGCGGTCTGCTCGACGTGATCGTCGATCCGGGTTTCGCGCAGAACCGGACGATCTACCTGTCCTTCTCGGAGCCGCGGGCCGGTGGCAACGGCACCAGCGTCGCCCGCGCCCGGCTGAACGCGCGCGGCACCGCGCTGGAGGGCACGAAGGTGATCTTCCAGCAGATGCCGACGATCAACAGTTCCATGCATTTCGGCTCGCGCCTGGTCTTCGACCGCACGGGCGCGCTCTTCGTCACGGTCGGGGACCGCTACAGCCAGCGCGACCAGGCGCAGAATCCGGGCAATCATATCGGCAAGGTCATCCGGATCCGGCCCGAGGGCGGCGCGGCGGCCGACAACCCGAAGATCGCGGGTTGGCAGCCCGAGATCTGGTCGATCGGCCATCGGAATGTGCAAGGTGCGGCACTTCATCCCGAGACGGGCCAGCTCTGGACGGCCGAGCATGGCGCGCGCGGCGGCGACGAGGTCAACGCGCCCAAGGCCGGACGGAACTATGTACGGGATCGACTATTCCGGGGCAAAGCTCGGCGAAGGGACGACCAAGGCCGGCATGGAGCAGCCGCTGTTCTATTGGGATCCGTCGATCGCGCCGTCGGGGGCTACCTTCTATACCGGGTCGGTCTGGCCGGCCTGGAAGAACTCGCTCTTCGTCGGCGGGCTCGCCGGGCAGATGTTGGTGCGGCTCTCGACGCAAGGGGAGAGCGTCACCGGGCAGGAACGGCTTCTCGGCGATCTCGGCCAGCGCATCCGCGATGTCCGGCAGGGGCCGGATGGATTTCTCTATCTGCTGAGCGATGTGGCCGACGGTCGGGTGCTGCGGGTCAGGCCGGCGCGCTAGGGCGGCTCAGATGATCTCGGCCAATCGCGTGTCCTGCGACAGCACGAGGCACCAATGCGGCTCGAAATCGGCGCCGAGCGGCCAAATGAAGTCTTTGAAGATCTCCAGCGCCTGCGTCTGGTAGCGTTCGAACCAGGCGCGCTGGCAGAGCACGAACTTGGTCGCGCCGACGATGGTCTCGCGGTCGATGACGCAGAGCGGGACGATGTCGGGATTGCCCTCGAGATAGGCCTGCACCGCGACCATCAGCGTCGGATAGCCGGGGTGGAGCATGTCGTCGAGGACGATCAGCCCGCCTTCGCTCAGACAGGCCGTGGCGAGCGCCAGATCCTTGGCGAGAGCGCTGCGCGAATGCTCGCCGTCGATATGGATGAAGCGCAGCCTCTCGCCGCGGGCATGGGCGAGGAGGTCTGCGGGGGCCATCGCGCCGGCATCGCCCTTGATCGTCCGCCGACGCTCCGGGCCGATGCCATGCCTCGCGCAATTGGCCTCGAAACGCTGCTCGACGCCCGGGTCGGGCCATTCGAAGATGTCGAGCGCGAGTGCGATCTCGCCTTCCTCCAGCGCATGGGCCAGGGCGATAAAGAAGCGGCCCTCGAAGGCGCCGATCTCGGCGATCGGACCTTTCACGCCCTCTTCGGTCTGGAGGCGCAGCAGCCTTGCGCAGATGGCGGCGGCGAAGCGCGAAGACATGCCGACGACGCTGTCATAGCCGTCGGCGAGATAGGCCTCGACTGCTGGGTGATCGGGGGAGGGGATGTTGCCTGGCATGTCTTAGTCCATCCCGTGATTGTCAAAGCGTGGCGGGCGCCAGGAGGTCCACTGGATCAGGTTTTCGCCTGGAAGATGAAGAAGGCTCCCGCGGCGATCAGCGCAAAGCCGATCGCGTGATTCCAGGTCAGGGCTTCCTTCAGCCAGAACACCGAGAAGCCGGCGAAGACCGTGAGGGTGATGACCTCCTGCATGGTCTTCAGTTCCGCGGTCGTATAGACGGCGGCGCCGATGCGGTTGGCCGGCACGGCCAGCATGTATTCCGGCAGTGCGATCATCCAGCTTGCCAGGATGGCGAGCCAGATCGCGGTGCTCTTGTAGCTGAGGTGCCCGTACCAGGCGAAGGTCATGAAGACGTTCGAGCCGACCAGCATGAGGACGGGCAGGACATGGGCTGCGGTGATCGAGGGCATGCCGGGACTTTCACGGGCGCTGGCGGGGAATGCGGTGGCCGGGTCGATGCCGCGCCTCAGCCGAAGCGGAGCTTCATCGTCAGGATCATCGAGACCAGGACCAGCGTCAGCGTATTCGCCAGGATGACCGGCCAGGAGCCGATCTGCAGCCCATAGGTCAGCCAGAGCACGGTGCCGGCGGCGAAGAGCGACTGGGTCCAGAGCGAAATCGCGCGGGTGTCGCGGGTGCGGACGGTGCGCCAGGCCTGTGGCAACCAGGACAGGCTGGTCAGGGCGGCGGCGACGAAACCCAGGATCTCGATGGCGGCTATCGACATGGTTGGTTCCAGCGTGAAGCTCGCCCTTCTTAATCGGATTCGTCCCTTTGCGCTGCAAATCTGCGATGGTTAACCTCTCTTAACCGCTGCGCCCTAGTTTCGCGTCATTCCTGCGATTCGGTGGAGACCCATGCGCGCAACCACATTGGCCCTGCCCCTCATCCTGTTCGCCTCGGCCGCTTCGGCGCAGGGTGGATTCCAGTCCTGCCTGTCGGGGTTGCGTGCTGACGCGGCTGCGAAGGGCGTATCGGGCGCGACGTTCGATCGCGCCATGGCCGGCGTCGAGCCGGACATGAAGGTGATCGAGGCGATGAACAACCAGCCGGAGTTCAAGACTCCGATCTGGGACTATCTGGGCACGCTGGTCGATGAGGAGAAGGTCGCGGAAGGCCGCGCCATGCTGCGCCAACACGGCTCGACATTGGCGGCCGCCGAGCAGCGCTTCGGCGTCGATCGTCACACCATCCTGGCTGTCTGGGGTGTCGAGAGCGATTTCGGCAAGGCGCGGGGCAAGATGCCGCTGGTGCAGGCGCTGTCGACCGGGGCCTGCCTGGCGCCGCGCCGTAACGCCTTCTTCAAGGGCGAGCTGATCGCGACGCTGCAGATCATCCAGCGCGGCGATGTCCGGCCGGAGCGGCTGTTCGGCTCCTGGGCCGGGGCCTTCGGCCACACCCAGTTCATCCCCTCGACCTATCTGCGGCTCGCGGTCGATGGCGATGGCGACGGGCGGCGCGATCTCGTCGATTCGATTCCCGACGCGCTGCATTCGACCGCGAATTTCATGGACAAGGCCGGCTGGGTCACCGGCGCGGGCTGGGGCTACGAGGTGCGGGTGCCCGGAGGCTATTCCGGCGCGACGGGGCGTAATCCCAAGCAGCCGGTCTCGTCCTGGGCGGCGCGCGGCATCGTCAAGTTCGACGGCTCGGCGCTGACCGGCGCCGGCAATGCCGGGCTGCTGATGCCGGCGGGGCGCAACGGGCCCGCCTTCCTCGTCTTCAAGAATTACGACGCCGCCTACAGCTACAACGGCGCGGACTCATATGCTTTGGCGATCTCTCTCCTGTCCGACCGGCTGCGCGGCCGGCCGGGCGTGCAGGGCGACTGGCCGACCGACGACCTGCCGCTCTCCCGCGAGCAGCGCCGCGAATTGCAGCGCCTGCTGATCGCGCGCGGCCACAATGTCGGCGAGCCGGACGGCGCGGTCGGTGCGCTGACGCGGGCTGCGATCAAGGACGTCGAGGGCCGGATCGGCATGCCGCAGACAGGCCGCCCCGGTGAGAAGGTGCTGCGGGCTCTCAAGAGCGGGCGGGTGTAGTTCTCCGTCATGCTCGGGCTTGACCCGAGCATCTCGTGCAGGAGATTCTCGGGTCTGCGCTTCGCTTCGCCCGAGAATGACGGAAACCCCATGATCCGCCGCCTGATCTCCACCGGCTCGCCCTTCGAGACCGCCTTCGGCTATTCGCGCGCGGTGGTCGATGGCGATCTCGTCTTCGTCTCCGGTACCACCGGCTACGACTACATGACCATGACGCTGCCGGAGGATGTGGCCTTGCAGGCCCGCAACATCTTCCGCACGCTCGAGGCCGTGCTGACCGAGGCGGGGTCGTCGCTGGCGCAGGTGGTGCGGGCGCAGTATTTCGTCACGGATCGAAGCTATTGCGAGCCGGTGCTGACGGTGTGCGGCGAGGTCTTCCGCGAAATCTGTCCGGCGGCCGGAATCTATGTGGTTTCAGGCTTGCTCAAGCCCGAGATGAAAGTCGAGATTGAGGTCACGGCGCGGCTCGTGACATCCGCCTGAGCGCGGTTCCAGCTTCCGGATTTCTGGTATATCTCTTGCTTGAGTTCAGCATTGCGGGCGACTGCCCGGTTCTCAGGGAGAGATGTCATGCCGATCGATCGCCGTCATGTCCTGAAGGGGACGGCCGCCCTGGCCGCCTCGGGCTTCATGTCCAACCGCGCGTTTTCGCAAAGTTCCGCCGCTGCGCTGCGTTTCATACCCTCGACGCCGCTGCCCTCGATCGATCCGATCACGGCCACGAGCTACGTCATCCGCAATCACGGCTATCTGATATATGATACGCTGTTTGCGACCGATGCCCAGTTCGGGATCAAGCCGCAGATGGTCGAGGCCTGGGAGACCGCGCCGGACGGGTTGCGCTGGACTTTCCGCCTGCGCGACGGCCTGGTTTTCCATGACGACCAGCCGGTCACCTCCAAGGACTGCATCGCCTCGATCGCCCGCTGGTCGAAGCGCGACGCCTTCGGCCAGACCTTCGCGGCCTTCGTCGAGGCCTATGACGTCGTCGATCAGCGGACCTTCGCGATCCGGCTGAAGAAGCCGTTCCCGATGATGACGGCGGCGCTCGGCAAGCTTTCCTCCAACGTGCCGTTCATCATGCCGGAACGGGTGGCGATGACCGACCATCTGAGAAATATCACGGAAGCCGTCGGGTCCGGCCCCTGGCGCTTCATGGACAAGCAGTGGGTGCCTGGCCAGAACGCGATCTATGAGCGCTTCGCCAAGTACAAGCCGCGCGAGGAGGCGCCGTCCTGGGCTGCCGGGGGCAAGGTCGCCAAGATCGACCGGATCGAGTGGGTCGCCCTGACGGAGCCGTCCGCGGCGGTCGGCGCCCTGATGCAGGGCGAGGTCGACTGGTACGAGCAGCCGCCGGTCGATCTGCTGCCGGTGCTCAAGGGCAACAAGGACATCGCGATCGAAAACGTGCCGCTCGGCCTGTTCCTGCTGATGCGGTTCAACCAGATGCAGCCGCCCTTCAACAACCCGGGCATCCGGCGCGCCGTGATGATGGCGATCAACCAGACCGACTACATGGAGGCCGTGGTCGGCGACAAGGACTACTACAAGGAGGCCAAGACCTTCATGACGCCGGGCTCGCCGATGTCGACCGGAGCCGGCGGCGCCGAGGCCATGCAGGGCAATCTCGAGAAGGCCAGGGCCATGCTCAAGGAGGCCGGCTACAAGGGCGAGAAGATCATCCTGCTCGCGCCTGCCGACCAGCCGATCGCCTATCAGCAGTGCCTCGTGACCGAGGATCTGTTCAAGAAGCTCGGCATGAACGCCGAACTCATCGCCACCGACTGGGCGAGCTTCATCGGCCGGCGCGCCAATCGCGGCCTGCCGGAGCAGGGCGGATGGTCGGCCTTCCACACGCTGTGGTCCTGCGCCGACACGCTCAACCCGGCGCTGCATCCGCTGATGCGCGCCAATGGCGGCGCGGCCTGGTTCGGCTGGCCGGAGGATCCGCAGATGGAGACGCTGCGCGATCAGTGGATCGCCGAGCCCGACGAGGCCAAGCAGAAGACGATCGCCGCCTCGCTCGAGCGGCGCGCCTTCGAGTTCGTGCCCTATGTGCCGGCCGGGCTGGTGCAGCAGCCGATGGCCTACCGCAAGAGCCTGACCGGCATGGTGCTCTCGCCGGTGCAGTTCTTCTGGAACATGGAGAAGAAGGCCTGAGGAGAAGCGCCGACGTCATTCCCGGGCCAAGCGCAAGCCCGGGAAGCCCGGCCTCCGGAGATGGTCGGCTCGATGCCGACCATGACCACGCTGCAGCCGCGCTCGTCGTGGCGAGCGCTTGCGCGCCACGCCCGGTGCCCGTATTCACCCGCGCAACCATCACGAAGACCACGCGCGAGGCGACGACCATGGCGACCCACAAGCTCCTGATGCTTCCCGGCGACGGTATCGGCCCCGAGGTGATGGGCCAGGTCGAGACCATCGTCTCCTGGTTCGGCAAGCAGGGGCTGGGCTCGTTCGAGATCGAGAAGGGGCTCGTCGGCGGCAGCGCTTATGACGTGCATAAGCAGGCGATCTCGGAAGGCGACATGAAGCTCGCCCAAGAGGCGGATGCGGTGCTCTTCGGCGCGGTCGGCGGGCCGAAATGGGCCGATGTACCCTATCAGCATCGTCCGGAGGCAGGCCTCCTGCGCCTGCGCAAGGATCTCGGCCTGTTCGCCAATCTCAGGCCCGCGATCTGCTATCCGGCGCTGGCCTCGGCCTCATCGCTCAAGCCCGAGGTCGTTGAAGGGCTCGACATTCTGATCGTCCGCGAGCTCACCGGCGGCGTCTATTTCGGCGAGCCGAAGGAGATCGTCACGCTGGAGGACGGCTCCAAGCGCGGCATCGACACGCAGCTCTACACCACCCCGGAGATCGACCGGATCTGCCGCGTCGCCTTCGAGCTGGCGCGCACCCGCCGCAACAAGGTCTCCTCGGCCGAGAAGCACAACGTCATGAAGACCGGCGTGCTCTGGAAGCAGACGGTCACGGCCCTGCACGCCAAAGACTATGCCGATGTCGAGCTCGAGCATGTGCTGGCCGACAACTGCGCCATGCAGCTCGTGCGCTGGCCCAAGCAATACGACGTCATCGTCACCGACAACCTGTTCGGCGACATCCTCTCGGACGTGGCGGCAATGCTGACCGGCTCGCTCGGCATGCTGCCTTCGGCCTCGCTCGGCGCCGAGGATCCGGCCACCGGCAAGCGCAAGGCGCTCTACGAGCCCGTCCATGGCTCGGCGCCGGACATCGCCGGCAAGGGCCTGGCCAATCCGATCGCGATGATCGGCTCCTTTGCCATGGCGCTGCGCTACTCCTTCGGCGCGGGCGAGGCGGCCGACCGCCTGGAAGGCGCGATCGCCGATGTGCTCGGCTCCGGCACGCGGACCAAGGACATCGCGGCGCCGGGCGCCAACGCCGTCTCCACCACGGAGATGGGCCAGGCGATCATCAAGGCGCTCGAAGCGCGGGGTTGAGGCCGGCTCGTCATTGCGAGCGCAGCGAAGCAATCCAGAGCGACATGCTCTGCCGCCCCTGGATTGCTTCGTCGCTTTGCTCCTCGCAATGACGGGCAGGGATATTTCGGCGCCACCTCTCTCCCTCGTGACTTGCGGGGAGAGAGCCTCGGGAGCAGTGTCCCGGCATCCGAAACGGAGCCAAGTCCGTCGATGCTGATCAAACGCCGCGCCGGCTGGGAAATGCCCGAGAGCCAGGCCACGCCCGAAGCCGTCTTCCTGAACCGCCGGGCCTTCATGGCCGGTGGAGCCGGCCTGATCGCGGGCAGCGCGCTGCCGCAGGGCGCATTCGCCCAGGGGCCCGATCCGACGCAGGATCTCTACCCGGCGAAGAAGAACGGGGCCTACACGCTCGACCGGCCGGTGACGGAAGAGGGCCTCGCTGGCAGCTACAACAACTTCTACGAGTTCGGTTCGTCGAAGGACATCGTCGCCTCGTCGAAACGACTGGTGACCCGGCCCTGGACGATCGCGATCGACGGCATGGTCGAGAAGTCGTTCGAGATCGGCTTCGACGACCTCGTTCGCAAGCTGCCGCTGGAAGAACGGCTGTATCGCTTCCGCTGCGTCGAGGCCTGGTCGATGGCGGTGCCGTGGACCGGCATTCCGCTGAAGGCCTTCGTCGATCTCGCCAAGCCGCTCTCTTCGGCGAAATACATCCGCTTCGAGACCTTCATGAACCCGCGCATGGCGCCCGGCCAGTCGCAGCGCTGGTATCCCTGGCCCTATACCGAGGGGCTGACCATCGCCGAGGCTGCGAACGAACTGCCGCTGCTGGTGACCGGCATCTACGGCAAGCCGCTGCCGACCCAGCATGGCGCGCCGCTCCGGCTGATCACGCCGTGGAAATATGGCTTCAAATCGGTCAAATCGATCACCAAGATCAGCTTCGTAGCCGAGCGGCCGAAGACCTTCTGGGAGGGGCTGCAAGCTTCAGAATACGGCTTCTGGGCCAATGTGAACCCCGAGGTGCCGCATCCGCGCTGGAGCCAGGCGAGCGAGCAGGTGCTGGGCTCGCGCGACCGCAAGCCGACGCTGCTGTTCAACGGCTATGGCGAGCAGGTCGCCGGGCTTTACAAGGGGCTCGAGGGCGAGAAGCTCTATATGTGAGGCATGTAAGGCCTCGCCTGCGTTTGCAATGACGGAGGTGACGACACCTCCCGTAAAGGCCTATGCTGAAGCCATGCAGCATTTCCGCCTCTTCGATACCGCGATCGGCAGCTGTGCACTGGTCTGGCAGGCCGGGCGCATCATCGGGGCGCAGCTTCCCGAGAAGGACGAGGAGACCGCGCGGCAGCGCCTGGCGCGGCGCTTTCCGCAGGCGAGCGAGGCGGAGCCACCCGATTTTGCCGAGGCTGCCATCTCCGACATCACGGCGCTTCTTGGCGGCGAGCCGCGCGACCTTTCGCATCTGCCGATCGACCTCGCCAGCGTGCCGGAGTTCAACCGCAGGGTCTATAAAGTGGCGCTCGCCATTCCGCCGGGCGAGACGCTGACCTATGGCGAGGTAGCCGTGCGGATCGGCGAGCCCGGCGCGGCGCGGGCGGTCGGCGTGGCGCTGGGCCAGAACCCGTTCGCACCGATCGTCCCTTGCCATCGCGTGCTCGCGGCTGGTGGCAAGACGGGCGGTTTCTCGGCCGATGGTGGCGTCGAGACCAAACTCCGGATGCTGACGATCGAGAAGGCGCGGACGAGTCCGCTTCCAGGGCTGTTCGATGCCCTGCCGCTGGCGGCGCGGCCGCGCTGAGCGCTGCGGCTGGACCCATCGACCGTTCTGAGGCGTTCCCCTTCAGTCCCTTCGATCTTCCTTACCTGCGAGGCTCCCCCATGGCTCAGTTCAAGCTTGCGATCATCGTCGGCAGCAACCGCAAGGCATCCATCAACCTCAGGCTGGCGCGAGCGCTCGCCAAGCTCGGCACAGCGTCCTTCACGCCCCATTTCGCCCGGATCGATGACCTGCCGATGTTCAATCAGGATCTAGAGACGACCGGCTGGCCGGACACGGCGACCCGGCTGAAGCGGGAGATCGAGGACGCGCAGGCTGTGCTGGTCGTCACGCCGGAGCACAACCGCTCGATCCCGGCTGCGCTGAAGAACGCGATCGACTGGGCCGCGCGGCCATCCGGCAAGAGCGTCTGGAAGGACAAGCCCATCGCGATCATCGGGGCGAGCCCGGGCGGCGTCGGCACGGCCTGCGCCCAGCAGCATCTGCGCGTCATTCTCGGCAATCTCGGCGCGCCCGTGATGGGCGGGGAGATGTTCATCACCTACAAGGAAGGCCTCGTCGACGACGCCGAAGCGGTGACGAATGACGCCACGCGCGAGTTCCTGCAGAAGTTCGTGGACCGGTTCGCGGGGTTTGTCGGGAAGCTCGCTGCGTAAGCAGAGTCAGTCATTGCGAGCGTAGCGAAGCAATCCAGAGGTTTGCACGAGGCCTCCTGGATTGCTTCGCTACGCTCGCAATGACGGGCGACGCGCGACCGTCAAAGCCAAAAAAGGGCCGGCGTCCCCGAGGGGAGCCGGCCTTGAAAGTTTGAAACATCCGGCTCAAACGCCAAACATCTCAGAGGGGAACGGCTGAAACGAACTCGATGCCGGGAGGAGATAGCAGAGCCCGTTCCGAACAACCGTGATTGCTATATCGGACAGCACCTGCCTTTTTGCAATGCAGCATAGCTTGGGTCCGCCATGCGCAGATTGCATGCATTGCGGCCAATTGGCGCGATTTAAGTCTAAATCATTGATAAATATGCACGCAACGCAGCCGTGAGATCGTGTCGCTCAGCGAAACTATTAAGTTCTGCCGCGTTGCGATGCAGATCAGTGCCGTGATTGCCGCCACATCATGCAAATGAAGGAGGCGGCCGGCAGCAAAAGCTGCCGGCCGCCTTGTCCGAATCGATTTCGACTTGTGAGGGTGTTTCGCTTGGCAGCCGGTCAGTAGGTCCAGCGCTGCGCCTTCTGGATCAGGAAGTCGCGGAAGACCTGCACGCGGGCGACGGACTTCATCTCTTCCGGATAGACCAGATAGCTCTCGAGCTGCGGCATCTCGGTCTCACGCATCAACTGCACCAGGGGCGATCCGGTCTCGATCAGGTAGTCGGGCAGCACGGCGATGCCTGCGCCCGAATCGACCGCCCGCTTCATCGCCGTGATGTTGTTCACGGTCAGATGGATCGGGCGCGGATTGCGCTGGTCGCGGCCAAGCGAGCCGAGCCAGTGCACCGCCGTGAGGTAGGAGGGCGAGGTGCCGCCGAAGGAGAGGATGCGGTGGTTGTCGAGATCCTCATTGGTCTTCGGCTCGCCGAAGCGCTTCACATAGGCCGGCGATCCGTAGACGTGGAAATGCACGGTGAAGAGCTTGCGCTGGATCAGGTCCGGCTGCTGCGGCTGGCGCAGGCGGATGGCGATGTCGGCCTCACGCATCGACAGGTCGAGTTCCTCGTCGGTGAGGATGAGATCGACCTTGATGTCGGGGTAGAGATCGAGGAACTCGGCCAGGCGCGGCGTCAGCCAGTGCCCGCCCAGACCACGCGTCGCGGTGACCTTGAGCTCGCCGGAAGGGTGCTCGCGCGTCTCCGAGAGCTGCGAGCGCGTCCGTTCGAGGCGCTGAGTCATCTCTCGCGCCGCCCGCCACAGCAGCTCACCTTGCTCGGTCAGGATCAGACCGCGCGTATGGCGATGAAACAGCGGTGCCCTCAATTCGCGCTCCAGCGCACCGATCTGGCGGCTGACGGCGGATTGACTGAGGCCGAGAACATCGCCAGCTTTAGTGAAGCTGCCGGACTCGGCGACGGTATAAAAGATCCTGATGCGGTCCCAATCCACCGCGGTTCCCCCGTTATGCGTTGGACGCATGTTGGGGACTAAAATCCTTGAACGTCAACGTCTGCGTAGCAAGACAGCGCTGTTTTCACACTGAATCTGGTTACGAAATCGATCAATTTCTGTGATGAATTGTCGCTCTGCCCCTTATTCGGCGGCCTTGAGTTGTTCCAGCTCAGTGGCCTGCAGCCAGCGTTCGGCATCCAGGGCGGCCATGCAGCCCATGCCCGCGGCGGTGACCGCCTGCCGGTAATGCTCGTCGGTGACGTCGCCTGCCGCGAAGACACCGGGCACATTGGTGTTGCTCGTGCCGGGGACGACATCGAGATAGCCGGTCTCGTTCATATCGAGCTGGCCGGCGAAGAGTTCGGTCGCCGGCTTGTGGCCGATGGCGATGAAGACGCCATCGGTCCTCAGTTCGCTCTCGACGCCCGTCTTGAGGTTGCGCAGGCGCAGATGGGTGACGTTTGGCGGCTGGGTGCCGCCGCAGATTTCCGCGATTTCGCTGTCCCAGACGACCTCGATCTTCGGGTGCTTGAACAGCCGGTCCTGCATCACCTTCTCGGCGCGAAGGCCGTCGCGGCGATGGACCAGCGTCACCTTGGCGGCGAGGTTGGCGAGATAGAGCGCCTCCTCGACGGCGGTGTTGCCGCCGCCGACGACCACGACCTCCTTGTTGCGGAAGAAGAAGCCGTCGCAGGTCGCGCAGGCGGAGACGCCGAAGCCCTGGAAGGCCTGCTCCGAGGGCAGGCCCAGCCACTTGGCCTGGGCGCCGGTGGCGATGATCAGCGAATCGCAGGAATAGGTCTCAGCGCCATCGCCCCAGAGCCGGAAGGGGCGCTGCGAGAGATCGACGCGGGCGATGTGGTCGGAGACCATGCGGGTGCCCATATGCTCGGCCTGGGCGCGCATCTGCTCCATCAGCCACGGGCCCTGGATGACATCGGCGAAGCCGGGATAGTTTTCGACATCGGTCGTGATCATGAGCTGGCCGCCGGCCTGCATGCCGGAGATCAGCACGGGCTCGAGCATGGCGCGGGCGGCATAGATCGCGGCGGTGTAGCCGGCCGGGCCTGAACCGACGATCATCACGCGGGCATGGGTGTGGGCCATGGTCTGCTTTCCTGTTCCTGCGGCCTTCGTCACATACGATGCCTCATCGCCGATGCAAGCTCACAACCGCTCAAGATCGGGCGATGCCGAGCTGCTGCCTGTGCATAAGCCAGCCCTGGCGCACGGCATCGGCGATCGCCTGGGTCGAATCGACCGGCTCGTAGCGTGCGCCGTCGAGCCGCCCCTCGAAATGATGGACCGCGCCTTCGCGCTTCAGCGCCTCGAGGAACTTCGCCAGCTTGCCATGGCCGCCATGGGGCTCGAAGACGAGGATCGGCACGCCGGTCGCGGTGGCCTCGCCGATCATGTTGGTCGAATCGGCGGTGGTGACGACGGCATCGGCGTTGGCGAGCAGCGCGACGTAAGGGTTGTCGCCCGCGCCGTCCCACCACCAGCCGCCATGACGGGCGAATACGGCGCCGACGGCCTTGTCGAGATCGGGCGGGGTGCGACGCGAGCGCGAGCCCATCAGCGCGACGCCGGAGAGAGCCAGCGCATCGAGTTCGTCGGCAAAGCGGGCGATGTCCTCGGGCCGGAAGCGGTGATGGCGGCTGTCGCCGCCGACCAGCACCGCGGCGCGGGGAGAGGGCAGGGCGGCGATGGCTGCAGGGGGAGCCTGGCGCGCCCGCGCAAGCCGCTCCGGCGCGAGGCGATGCGGCGAGGTCGTGGTCACCAGCACATTGTCGCCACGCAGGCGGTCATGACCGGCAACCCAGATCAGGTCTGCTGCGCCCGCGCCGGTGCGCGGATCCTTCAGGATCACCGTGAAGGTCGCGCCATTGGAGGCCTTCCTGACGGCGCGGACGTAAGGCACGGCGCGCCGGCCCGAAGCGATCAGGATGTCGGGGAAGGGGGAGCGGATCGGGCTGCCGGGGCGCTCGGGGCTCTCGCGGGGGTCGATCGGGCCGCGCGGCATCAGCCAGGCGAAGGGTTTGCGCGGCGCGATCCGCCGGATTTCCGGGGTGACGCCGAGCCGCTCGGCGACGCCGAGGCATTGCACCTCGTCTCCGGCCTTGCCGTCGGTCAGGACCCAGATGCTGGGGGAAGGTTCGGCGGGCACCTGCAGGCTCCTTCATGAGCGCGCCCGCTTGGGGACGCCGGCTGGCGGCGTCTCCTCTGGCACGGACAATGCCTTGTATCGCCCCGACGCTGCGTCTACACCAGCGCGACCTTTCTCCGGGGCCCCTTGTGCGATCCAAACTCGACGATATCGACCTGCGCATCCTGCGCGAGCTGCAGGCCGATGGGCGCATGACCAATGTCGAGTTGGCAAGCCGCGTCGGCATCTCGCCGCCGCCCTGCCTGCGACGGGTGCGGGCGTTGGAAGAGGCGGGGCTCATCACCGGCTACCGGGCCCAGCTCGACGAAAGCAAGCTCGGGCTCGATGTCGTCTGCTTTGCCTTCGTGCATCTGGCCAGCCAGGCCGAGGCCGATCTCGAGGCGTTCCAGACGCGTATCCGCGCCTGGGCCGCGGTGCGCGAATGCTGGAAGCTCTCCGGCGACATCGACTTCGTGCTGAAATGCGTCGCGCCCGACCTCAAGGCCTTCCAGGATTTCGTCGGCGAGCTGACCGGCCTGCCGAATGTGCGCAATGTCCGCACCGCGTTGGCGCTCGACCGGGTCAAGGACGAGCCGATCGTGCCGTTCGGCTAGGGCATTCTCGTCGGGGAGGCTTCGTCGATCGTCATTGCGAGAAGCGAAGCGACGAAGCAATACAGGAACGGCAGCGCTCGACGGCTCTGGATTGCTTCGCTGCGCTCGCAATGACGGGCAGCGGTCCGCTCAGCCGCCGAGATAGCGCCTGATCCAGAGCGCGTTGTTCTCGATCAGGGCTGCGACGCGGCGCTGGTCGACATCGGGCAGGTACCAGGCGCCGCCGGAACCCGAATCGAGCACCGAGAGGATCGGGAAGGTCTGAAGCACTTCGCCGCGCGGGCCCACGACCGTGATCTCGCTGTCGAAATTGTCGTTGCTGCCACCGCCGCCCGTGGGCTTGCTGCCGCCGCTGCCGCCGGCGAAGCTGGACAGCCAGACGCCCTTGACGGTCACATGCAGCGTGGCACCGGCACCGCGCCGGTAGATCGGGCCCAGCGTCACGGCGAGCTGGCGCTCCATGGCGACGCGGATGCGGTCGGCATTCTCGCCCCAGCCCTGCCGGGCGATGCGGGAGGTATCGACGCGGATCGCGCCGATACTGCGCGCCTGCGCGCGGGCTAGGGACAGCGGAGCGAGGGCAAAAGCTGCCCCGGTCAATCCGAGCGAGAGGAGGTTTCGACGGGTCGTCATCGGCTTTCTCCAGCGGCCATTCCGGAGATGTAATCCTCGCGGGGCTTTTGTCCAAGGCGCTGCAGCCCCGGATTGGGTTGGGGCTGCATGCGTGCTTAATGCGCGTGGAAGGGGAGACGCGCCGATGTTCACCGAAATCGTCAAGCTCTGGGTCGTGATCGATCCGATCGGCACATTGCCGGTCTTCCTCGCCGTCACGGCCGGCTTGAGCGCGGCGGCGGCCCGTGCCGTGGCCATCCGCGGAACGCTGGTCGCCTTCGGCGTGCTGGTGTTCTTCGTCGTCGGCGGACAGATGCTGCTGACCGTGATGGAAATCGCGCTGACCTCCTTCGAGATCGCCGGCAACATCGTGCTCTTCCTGTTCGCGCTGACGATGATCTTCGGCGAATCGAAGCTGGAGGAGGACGAGAAGCTGATGCGGACCTCCGATCTCGAACGCGCGGTCTACCCCCTGGCGATCCCCAGCATCGCCAGCCCCGGCGCGATGCTGACCGTGATGACCGTGACGGATAATTCGCGCTTCAGCCTGCGCGAGCAGGGGGAGACGATACTCCAGGTCTCGGTGATCCTGGCGATCACGCTCGTCCTGATGCTCGGAGCATCCCGCATCATCGCGCTGATCGGCAATGCCGGCGCCAGCGTCATCAGCCGGGTGATGGGCCTGATCCTGGCGAGCGTCGCGGTCGATGGCATCGTCAAGGCGCTGCGGACGGTGCTGGCGGGATGAGGAGTATGGTCGGCGAGGGCGTCATTCTCGGGCGGAGCGAAGCTTCGACCCGGGAATCCCATGACGAGAAGACGCTGGTTTTCGAGATGGCCGGGTCAAGCCCGACCATGACGTTCTACGATCAGCGGAAGACGACGCTGACGACCTCGTAGGACTTGCCGCCGCCGGGCGTGTTGACCTGCACGGAATCGCCGACCTTCTTGCCGATCAGCGCACGCGCGATCGGCGACCCGATCGAGACCTTGCCGGACTTCACGTCCGATTCCGGCTCGCCGACGATCTGGTAGTTCTTCTCTTCCTCGGTGTCGTCGTCGATCAGCTTGACGGTCGCACCGAACTTGATCGTGTCGCTGCCGGCAAGCTTGGAGATGTCGATGATATCGGCCCGGCCGACCAGCGATTCGAGCTCCTGGATGCGGCCTTCATTGAGAGCCTGCGATTCCTTGGCGGCGTGATATTCGGCGTTCTCCGAGAGATCGCCATGGGCGCGCGCCTCCGAGATCGCCGCGATGATGCGCTGACGCTGCACCTGCTGGCGATCCTTGAGCTCGGCCTCCAGAGCGGCGAAGCCGCCGGCGGTCATCGGAACCTTTTCCATCGTCTCGTCCCATCATCCGAAAGCGGGAGCCCGCCGGCGGCTGCTTTTGCCGCCCGCGCCCCGCTTCCTGTCGTTTATATAAACTTCGCCGGCGTGCCGTTCTCAGGCTGCGCGCACGAAGTAGGATTGCAGCGACCGTACCTCGAGATCGCCGCTGCAATAGGCCTTGATGCCTTCCGCCGCGGCGATCGCTCCGGCCAAGGTGGTATAATAGGGCACCTTGTGCAAGAGGGCCGTTCGGCGCAACGAACGGGAATCTGCGAGCGCCTGCGGGCCGTCCGTGGTGTTGAAGACGAGCTGGATCTCGCCGTTCTTGATCGCATCGACGACGTGAGGCCGGCCTTCCAGCACCTTGTTGATCTTGGCGGCAGCAATGCCCTCGTCCTGGAGCAGGCGTAGGGTGCCGCCGGTGGCGAGCACACGGAAGCCGAGATCGGCCAGCATCCTCACGCTCTCGACGATGCGCGGCTTGTCCTCGTCGCGCACCGAGACGAAGACCGTGCCCTTGACCGGGACCTTGGACCCCGCACCGAGCTGGCTCTTGGCGAAGGCGATGTCGAAGGAGCGGTCGAGGCCGATGACCTCGCCGGTCGAGCGCATTTCGGGGCCGAGCAGCACGTCGACGCCGGGGAAGCGCGCAAAGGGGAAAACCGCCTCCTTGACGCCGACATGGCCGAGAGCGGCCGGCTTCAGGCCGAAGCTCGCCAGGCTTTCGCCGGCCATGATCCGGGCCGCGATCTTGGCGACGGGGATGCCGACCACCTTGGCGACGAAGGGCACCGTGCGCGAGGCGCGCGGATTGACCTCGAGAACGTAAATGTCGCCGTCCTTGATCGCGTATTGGACGTTCATTAGCCCACCGACATCGAGCGCCAGCGCCATCGCCTTGGTCTGGCGTTCCAGTTCGGCGATGGTCGCAAGCGAGAGCGAGCGCGGCGGCAGCGAGCAGGCCGAATCGCCCGAATGGATGCCGGCCTCCTCGATATGCTCCATGATGCCGGCGATGAAGGCGTCCTTGCCGTCGGCGAGGCAATCGACATCGACCTCGATCGCATCCGACAAATAGCGGTCGAACAGCAGCGGGTTCTTGCCCAGCACCGTGTTGATCTGGCCGGTCTTGTCGTTGGGGTACTTGGCCTTGACCTCGGAGGGGATCAGCGAGGGCAGGGTGCCGAGCAGATAGTCCTCGAACATCGCCTCGTCACGGATGATGGCCATGGCGCGGCCGCCGAGCACGTAAGAAGGCCGCACGACGAAGGGCAGGCCGAGTTCGGCCACGATCATGCGGGCCTGCTCGACCGAATAGGCGATGCCGTTCTTGGGCTGCTTGAGCTGCAGCTTGTCGAGCAGACGCTTGAAGCGGTCGCGGTCCTCGGCGAGGTCGATCGCGTCGGGCGTGGTGCCGAGGATCGGGATGCCGGCCTGTTCCAGCGCATGCGCCAGCTTCAGCGGCGTCTGGCCGCCGAATTGGACGATGACGCCGTGCAGCGTGCCGTTCTGCTTCTCGGTCTCGAGGATCTCGAGCACGTCCTCGGCGGTCAGCGGCTCGAAATAGAGCCTGTCGGACGTGTCGTAGTCGGTCGAGACGGTCTCGGGGTTGCAGTTGACCATGATGGTCTCGTAGCCGGCGTCGCGCAGGGCGTAGCAGGCGTGGCAGCAGCAATAGTCGAACTCGATGCCCTGGCCGATGCGGTTGGGCCCGCCGCCGAGGATGACGACCTTCTTCTTGTCCGACGGCTGGGCCTCGTCGGCGGGTTTGCCCATGAACGGCATGGCATAGGTCGAGTACATATAGGCCGTCGGCGAGGCGAACTCGGCGGCGCAGGTGTCGATGCGCTTGTAGACGGGGCGGACGTCGAGCGAGCGCCTGAGCGCCGTGACCTCGGCCTCGGTCTTGCCCGCGACGGCAGCGAGGCGCTTGTCGGAGAAGCCCATCGCCTTGACCTGGCGGAAGGCGCCCGGCGTCTGCGGCAGGCCGAACTTGCGGACCTTCTCCTCGGTGTCGACGATTCCGCGCATCTGCTCGAGGAACCAGGGGTCGATCTTGCAGCTCTCATGGATCTGCGCGTCGGTGAAGCCGAAGCGCATCGCCTGCGCGACATGCAGGATGCGGTCGGGCGTCGGGATCGAGAGCGCGGCCTTGATCGCGTTCCTGTCGTCGCCCTTGCCCATGCCTTCGACCTCGATCTCGTCGAGGCCGTCCAGCCCGGTCTCCAGCGAGCGCAGCGCCTTCTGCAGCGATTCCTGGAAGGTGCGGCCGATCGCCATGGCCTCGCCGACCGACTTCATCGCGGTCGTCAGTGTCGGCTCGGCGCCCGGGAACTTCTCGAAGGCGAAGCGCGGGATCTTGGTGACGACATAGTCGATCGTCGGCTCGAAGGAGGCCGGGGTCGCGCCGCCGGTGATGTCGTTCTCGATCTCGTCGAGCGTGTAGCCGACGGCCAGCCTGGCCGCGACCTTGGCGATCGGAACGCCGGTGGCCTTCGAGGCGAGAGCAGACGAGCGCGAGACGCGCGGGTTCATCTCGATGACGATCATCCGGCCGGTCTCGGGGTCGACCGCGAACTGGACGTTGCTGCCGCCGGTCTCGACGCCGATCTCGCGCAGCACCGCCAGCGAGGCGTCGCGCATGATCTGGTATTCCTTGTCGGTCAGCGTCAGCGCTGGCGCGACCGTGATCGAATCGCCGGTATGGACGCCCATCGGGTCGATGTTCTCGATCGAGCAGACGATGATGCAGTTGTCCTTTTTGTCGCGGACTACCTCCATCTCGTATTCCTTCCAGCCCAGCACGCTCTCCTCGATCAGGATCTCGCTGGTGGGGGAGGCGTCGAAGCCGCGCTCGCAGATCTCGATGAACTCGCCCTTGTTGTAGGCGATGCCGCCGCCGGTGCCACCCATGGTGAAGGACGGGCGGATGATCGCCGGCAGGCCGATATCGTCCAGCGCCGTCAGCGCCTGGCCGAGATTCTTGACGTGGTGCGAGCGCGGCGTGGAGAGGCCGATCTTGGTCATCGCCTCGCGGAAGAGTTCGCGGTCCTCGGCCTTGTCGATGGCCTCGGCGGTGGCGCCGATCATCTCGACGTCGAACTTCTCGAGGACGCTGATCTTCTTGCCGCTATCGTCGACCAGGCTCTTCTGGTTGAGCGAGAGCGCGCAGTTCAGCGCCGTCTGGCCGCCCATGGTCGGCAGCAGGGCGAAGCCGCCGGGCAGGATGTTGCGCTCCTTCTCGATGATCTTGGCGACGATCTCCGGCGTGATCGGCTCGACATAGGTCGCATCCGCCAGGTCCGGGTCGGTCATGATCGTGGCCGGGTTCGAGTTGACCAGCACGATGCGGTAGCCCTCGGCCTTCAGCGTCTTGCAGGCCTGGGTGCCGGAATAGTCGAACTCGCAGGCCTGGCCGATGATGATGGGGCCCGCGCCGATGATCAGGATGGTCTTGATGTCTGTGCGCTTGGGCATGGGGCTCGGCTCTGTCTTCGGCGAGGGCGCGCGCCACCTGCCGTCCGATCATGCGAGCGGGCCGGTGCGAGCGCCTGAAATGAATGCTAGGCGCTCGCTATAGAGGGGAGGAGCGGCGGGGGGAAGCGGAAACCGCTGGCCGCCGATCTCAGCGCACAGGCTGTGCGGCCCGATCCATCGGTTCGATCTCCAGCGCGCGGCGGGCTGGCCGCCGCCGGCGCATGGCGACGACCAGCACGGCCAGCGCGACGATCTCGCAGGCGGCGCCGACGAATCCCAATGGCCAGGTGCCGCCGTTGCGCAATGTCTGCTGGCCGAGCGCTGCGCCCGCCGCGATGCCGAGATAGAGCGCCGAGGCGTTGAGCGAGAGCGCCACGACGGTCGCGTCGGGGGCCATCGCGGCGAGCCTCGACATCTGCGAGGGATGGCCGGCCCAGCCCGCGCCGCTCCAGACCAGCATGATGACGGGGATGACGAAGATCGCGGTCGCGGGCGGAAGCGTGACGGCTGCGAGCGAGGCGCCGAACAGTGCGAGCGCCAGCACGCTCAGCACGACGACGAGGGTCCGTTCCGGGCCGAAGCGGTCGCTGGCGATGCCGCCGATCTGGTTGCCGAGCGCCGAGCCGATCCCTGAGACGACCAGCGCAGCCCCAAGCCAGGGACCGGCGATGCCGGCATGAGCGGCGAGGAAGGGCGCGATGTAGGTGTAGAGCGTGAAGGCGCCGGTGGTCCACAGCATGGTCGTGGCGAGCGCCAGCAGGATGTCGCCGCGGCGCGCGACCGCCAGCCGCTCGCGCAACGAATTGGCGCCCCGTGGCAGGCCGGAAGGCAGCTTCGCCAGCAGGCCGACCAGCGACAATGCACTGAACAGGGCGACGAGCAGGAAGGCGAGGTGCCAGCCGCCGAAGCCGACCACCGCCGTGCCGAAGGGCACGCCCAGAATCAGCGAGACCGTCATGCCGCCCGTGACCAGCGCGATGGCGCGGCCGCGCCGCTCGGCCGGGACCAGCGCGACTGCGACCGCATTGGCTGCCGGCATGTAGACGCCGGCGGCCAGCGCCATGACGACGCGCGCCGCCATGACCAGCGTGAAGTCGCTCGCCAGGGCCGCGCCGATATTGGCGAGACCGAAGACGGCCATCGCGCCGGCCAGCACAACCTTTCGGTCGATATTGCCGAAGACGGTCGAGAGCACGGGCGAGCCGACCGCATAGGCCAGCGCGAAGATCGTGATCAGCAGGCCTGCCGTATCGACCGAGACGCGCAGGCCCGCCGAGAGGTCGGGCAGGATGCCGGTGATGATCAGCGTGCCCGTGCCGATGGCGAAGGCGCCGCCGGCAAGCCAGAGGAGACGGGTATCCATGGCAGCGTCCTTGCGTCCCGGAGGAGGCGCGGGATGTCGCGGCGCCTCGACGAATTTCAATGATCGTTGAATTTAGGCCGGGCCGGCTTTGCGTCAAGGCTAATTTCAACGAATGTTGAATATTGTCAGGAGCGCGGCGATCTCCTATCTGGAGTCGGATGAAACCGGTCTTCCACCCCGATATGGATGCCGTCGAGCCGGCAGCGGTCTTTGCCGCGCTGGCCGATCCGATCAGGCTCGGCATCGTCGTGGCGCTGGCCGATGGCGCCGAAGTCGAGGCCCGCTGCGGCAGCTTCAACGATCTCGCCTCGCCGTCGCTGCTGACCTACCACTTCACCAAGCTGCGCGAGGCGGGCGTGACGCGGGCGCGGGTGGAGGGGACATCGCGGCTCATCAGCTTGCGCCGCGAGGAATTCGACCGCCGTTTTCCCGGCCTGCTGGACAGCGTGATCGAGGCGGCGCGACGCGACCCCAACCTGCCGCGTATTCCCGACGGCCAGCTCTGCCGGGTCTGAGAAGCCGCCGTGAGGACCGGCCTAGGGGGCGACATTGTTGCGTTGACTCGCTTACCCTAGGGTATACGCTTCCGGTTTTCCGCGATGGCGTCGAGCCGGATCGCGTCAGACCCGGCCACGCCCCGAACCCGAGGAGCATGGCCATGCGCGCTGCGGACCCTCAGAAACTCGATGCACTGGTCGGACGTCTCGTCGGAGATGTCGGGGTCGCCACCACAGGCGCCCTGGTCGTCCTGGGAGACCAACTCGGCCTCTACAAGGCGATGGCTGACGGCAAGCCCGTGACATCGCAGGAACTCGCCGCGAAGACGGGCTTCAAGGAGCGCTATATCCGGGAGTGGCTCTCGGGCCAGGCTGCGGCCGAGTATATCGAGTATGACGCGGAGAGCGACAGGTTCAGCCTTTCGCCCGAGCAGGCGATGGCGTTCGCGGAGGATGACAGCCCGGCGTTCTTTGCCGGCGCCTTCGAGATCGTCCAGTCGATGTGGGTCGACGAACCGAAGGTCGAGGAGGCGTTCCGCAGCGGCTCAGGGCTCGGCTGGCACGAACACAGCAAATGCCTGTTCCGCGGCACGGAGCGCTTCTTCCGGCCGGGCTACAACACCAATCTGAAGACAAGCTGGATCCCGGCTCTCGACGGCGTCGAGGCCAAGCTGATGGAGGGGGCAACGGTTGCGGATGTCGGCTGCGGCCATGGCGCCTCGACCATCCTGATGGCCAAGGCCTATCCGAAATCGCGCTTCTACGCCTTCGACTATCACGGCCCTTCGATCGAGAAGGCGCGCGAGGAGGCGAACAAGGCCGGCGTCGGCGACCGCATCACCTTCGAGCGGGCCTCGGCCAAGGACTTTCCGGCGAAGGGATACGATCTCGTTGCGATGTTCGACTGCCTGCACGACATGGGTGATCCGGTCGGCGCCGGCCGCCATGTCCGGGAGACGCTTGGCAAGGATGGAACCTGGATGATCGTCGAGCCCTTCGCGCATGACAGCCTGAAGGACAATCTCAATCCGGTCGGGCGAATCTTCTACGGCGCGTCGACCATGATCTGCACGCCGGCCTCGCAGTCGCAGGAGGTCGGTCTGTGTCTCGGCGCCCAGGCCGGCGAGATGCGGCTGCGCAAGGTGGCGCTCGATGCGGGGTTCTCGCATTTCCGCCGCGCGACGGAGACGCCGTTCAACATGGTCTTCGAGGCGCGGGCCTGAGCGCAGCGGGTAGACAAGGCTTGGGCATTCCGGGTTAGAAGCCCGGATGTCCTTTCGCCGCTATCCGCGCCAGTTCCGCCAGCTCGCGACCTACGTCTTCGCCGGCGGGCTGACCGCTGTCGCGCATTACGCCGTGCTGATCGGGCTGGTCGAGCTTGCTCAGGTCGAGCCGGTGCCGGCGACGCTGGCGGGGTTCGTGGTGGGCGCGGTCGTCTCCTACTCGCTCAACCGCTGGCTGACGTTCGACGCCACGCACAGCCATGCCCAGGCGACCTGGCGCTTCGCCCTGATCGCGGCCGGCGGCTTCGTGCTGACCGGCATCCTGATGCATCTGTTCGTGGCGCGGCTTGGACTGCCCTATCTGCCGATGCAGTTCGTCACCACCGGGATCGTGATGGTGTTCTCGTTCCTCGGGCACAAGTTCTTCAGTTTCGCGGATCGCGAAGGAGCGTGAGGGGGGCGACGAGGGCTCAGCCCGGATTGCGCGCCTTGAAGGTCATGCGGTGCGGGTTGTGGCCGAAATTCGGCTGCGGCTTGATCTCCTCATAGCCGGCCGTGCCGATCAGGGCGACGATGTCGGCCTGCGCATAGGTCGAGAGGCCATATTGCGCCCGGAGCTTGCGGTAGTCGGAGAAGGCGGTGCGCACGAGACCGGCCAGCGCCGCGCCGAGGAAGCCGCCGCGCCAGGCGAAGGCGAGAAGCTGCGAGGCGTCCGTCAGCGGGCTGACATCGGGCGGGATCACGTCGGCGACGACGAGCTTGCCGCCCGGCTTGAGCTTGCGAAGCCAGAGCGCGAGCAGCGCCTCCAGCTCGGCCCTGGAGAGATACTGGATCAGCGAGTTGGCGACGACGAGATCGAGGCTGGCCTCTGGAAGGGCCTCGGTCTCTTCCGGCGAGACGACCGCGACATTGGCCTTAGCCCCGAGCATGGCGCGCAACTTCTCGCGCACGCTCGGCGCGGCCTCGCAGAGATAGAGTTTGCCGCAGGCGCCCGCGACGCGGCCTGCGTCGAGGGCCTCGCCGCAGCCATGGTCGAGGACGATGGCGTCGGGTGCCGGGATATGGCCGATCAGGTCGGTGGCGATGCCGCGGTAATGCAGGGCCTTGTGGCGCTGCGAGACATAGATCGCGTGCTCGCCGTTCCAGAAATCGCGCCAGGACATCGTCTCGCCGTTCCGCAGGATCACGCCGGAGTTGCAGGCGCAACGCCGAGCACTACGCCGGCAGCGATCCCCTTAGCAAGCTGCGAGGCGGCTCAGAGCGGCGATACGATCCGCTCGTCATGGCTGTGGATGAAGGTCAGCGCCGCGCCGCGGAACATGGTCCAGGCGGGGACCGCGTCGTCGGCGGGCTTGTTCTTGCCGGCCTGCTTCGCAGGCTCCGGATCGAAGTCGCCGCTGGTCAGGATGCTGTCGGGATCGATCCTGGCCGAACGGCACAAAGCGCGGGCAATTCGGGTAATTCTATCATCTTCCATCGCGGGCTCCGGCATGGTCCAGCGCCTAAACGCGGAAGCCGGGCGACGGTTCCCTGTGGCTTCGCTTTTTATGGCTGAGGCCGGCTGGTGCATTGCTGCCCTCGGCATGGCCTTCATCCCCTCTCCGGCTCGCGCGCGAAGCGGATGCCGATTTCGCCGTTGCGGACCCAGACGATCGTCGCGGCCGCCGAGAAATCCATGTCCTCGTCACGAAGATGCAGTTGCAGCGGCAGGGGGCGGTCGCTTTCCGGCTTCAGCCTGGCGCCCGTCGCGGACAGGTCGAGAATGCGACAATCGACCAGGAAACGCTGAGAACGGTCGAACAGCTTCGCCGTCCGCAAATGCGACCTCCACCGCTTTGATGCTCTCTTGTCCATCCTGTCGCCGCTCTCGCCATGGCCTTCCGACTGGGCACCCTAGAGCGTGAGGGTGGAGCGGGGCTGGCGGCGACGGTGGTTCCCACCATGGAGAAACATGCTCTAGGGTAAGGCCTCAATCCAGAGGGCTGCGATGTTTCTGCTACCGCGTTTGCTCAAGAACTTCGTCAGGCAGGGGCGCCTGACCGTGATCACGCCGGACGACAAGCGCCATGTCTTCGGCCCCGGGCCGGGCGAGTTGCTCTTCGCCGGAGTCGTCAAGACTGCGCCTTCCGTGACCGTGCGCTTCCATGACGACAGGATCGAGCGCGAACTCTTCCTCAATCCGGAGCTGGCGCTGGCCGAGGGCTATATGGATGGGCGGATCGATTTCGAGGAAGGCTCGATCCACGACCTGCTGACGCTGTTCTGGCTGCAGCGCAAGGAACTGCGCAAGCACCCGATCCAGAAGCTCATCCGCAATGTCCGCTTCCGGATCAGGCGGTTCCGGATGCACAATCCGCTCGGCGTCGCCGGCAAGAAAGTGAAGCACCACTACGATATCCCGACCGAGTTCTATCGGCTCTGGCTGGACGAGACGATGACCTATTCCTGCGCCTATTGGCACAGCCCCGAGGTCGGACTGGAGGCGGCGCAGCAGGCGAAGCTCAGGCATATCGCGGCCAAGCTGAAGATCGAGCCGGGCATGACGGTCCTCGATATCGGCTCGGGCTGGGGGCAGCTCGCGATCTATCTCGCCAAGGCCTGCGGCGCGAAGGTGACCGGCCTCAACGTTTCGCCCGACCAGATGGCGGCGGCGCAGAAGCGTGCTGAAGCGGCTGGCGTCGGCGATGCCGTGAGCTTCATCAACAAGGATTATCGCGAGCTCGGGGGCCGGTTCGACCGGGTTGTCTCGGTCGGCATGATGGAGCATGTCGGCGTCGCGCATTACCTCGAATATTTCGAGAAAATCCGCGACCTGCTCACGCCGGACGGCATCGCGCTGGTGCATTGCATCGGGCGCGTCGGCCCGCCGGGCTTCACCGGCCCGTTCTTCGACAAGTACATCTTCCCCGGCGGCTATGCGCCGGCGCTGTCGGAGGTCTTCGCGGCGGTCGAGCAGACCGGGCTATGGCATTCCGACTGCGAGTTCTGGCGCCGGCACTACCACTGGACGCTGGAAGCCTGGCGCGAGCGCTTCATGGCGCATCGCCCGGAGGTCGTCGCGATGATGGGCGAGCGCTTCGCGCGGATGTGGGAGTTCTACCTCGGCGCCTGCTCGGTCTCCTTCGATATTGGCGGCGACATGGTCTTCCAGCTCCTGCTAGGCCCGCACAAGAGCGCCGTGCCGGTGATCCGCGACTACATCGGCGATGTCGAGAAGGAGCTTGAGGCGCGCGGCTTCTGACGCCGTTCAGACGGTGAAATCCAGCGCTAGCATCGCCTCGTCATGGAAGACGCCATCGATGCGCAGCGCCTTGGGCTGGACGCCGTAGCTGCGAAAGCCGAGCCTTTCGTAGAGGCGCCGGGCCTGCTGATTGTCGATGCCGACATCGGCGTGAAGCACCAGCACATGCTGGCGCGCATGGGCGATGACGGCGCCGAGCAGCGCGGTCGCGATGCCGCGCGCCCGGCCGGCCGGCGCGACGTGGACGCCCCAGAGCAGGCCGATATGGCGCTTCTTCTCGCCGCCATAGGCCAGAAAGCCCGCTATCCCGACCAGAGCGGTCCGATTGAAGGCGCCGTAGACGCGGCTTGGCGGCGGCGGCGTGATCCGTGCGGTGAACCAGTCGAGCGGCTGCGCTGATTCCTCGCCATGGCTCGCGCCGAAAGCCGCGGGCGCATGGGCCAAGGCGCTCAGGCGCAGGGCGCGGTAGGCCGGTGCATCCGCGGCGGTGAGCGGCCGGATCGTCGCGAGGGGCTGCTCAGCCACGCGCTGCGATCTCCGTTGCTAGTGCAGTGAGCTTCGTCACGGTGTTCCAGTTGCGCGCCGTGCCCTTCACGCCGAGACGGCGCTCGATCAGGGCATTGGTCAGCTTCGAGCGGCCGACGCCCTCGGCATAGTAGACGAACAGGTCGCTGCCACGCAGCGCGATCGTTTCCGGGCCGGCATAGCCCTGAGTGAGGCGTTCAAGCGCTCCGGGTTCGGGCGTCGAGGCCAGGGCGATGTACTGGAGGAACTTCGGATCCTGCCCGGCCGAGAGCGGCAGCGGATTCTCGGCGATAGCGCTGTCCAGCTCGCTCCGGCTACGCGCGATCACGCCGGGCGCATAGGGGAAATTCTTCGCCAGCGCAGCCTCCAGCCGGGCGGCGGCCTCTGCAGGCGTGCCGTCATGGGCGGCGATGAGATTGCCGCTCTGCAGCAGCGTTGTGGAGTGGCGGAAGCCCAGCGCCTCGGCGATGCCGCGCAGGGCCTCCATCCTGATCGTCGTGGCGCCGCCGAGATTGACGGCGCGCAGGAGGAAGATCGTCACGGACATGGCGAGAAGAGTATCGCAGCCCGGTGCCGGCGTTGGAAGCGTCCGTCTCAGCGCTTGAGGTTGACGATCACGACGCCGCCCAGCGCCATCGCGCCACCGATGATACCGAACAGCGTCGGCACTTCGCCGAGCCAGAGGAAGCCCATCAGCGTCGCCATCGGCGGCACGCAGTACTGGAAATTGGCGGCGCGGCCGGCGGGCAGGCGCGACAGTGTGATCGCCCAGGTGCCATAGGCGATCAGGCTCGGCACGATTGCGAGATAGACCACCGAACAGAGCGAGACGCTGGGAGCAACGTGCGCCTGTGCGATCGCGGCGGGCAGGAAGGGCAGCAGCACGAAGCCGCCGATCGCCTGGTTCCAGGCGGCGACCGAGAGCGGCTTGTAGCGGGCGAAGAGGGGCTTCTGAACGACGGTGGTGATGGCGTTGCAGAAGGCCGCGCCGAGGATCAGCAGCACGGAAAGCCCGATCTCGACGTCGAGGCCCTTGCCCAGCGCGATCAGCCCGATGCCGGCGAAGGAGAGTGCGGTGCCGAGCCAGGCCGTCAGGCTGAAGCGCTCGCCCAGCAGCATCATGGCGAGCACGGCCGTCATGATCGGGTTGGTGTTGATGATGAAGCTGGCGGGTCCGGCGGGCACGATGCGCTGGCCGAAATTCAGCAGCACGGCATAAGCCGCGATGAAGATGACGCCGCCGACGAGGAAGCGCCAGATGTCGGCGCGTTCCGGCAGTTTGGCACGCGTCGCCAGGAGGAACAGCGCCGCCGCGCCTCCGGCCATCGCAAAGCGCAGAGAAGCCATCTCGGCTGGGCCGAAGCCTGCGAGCCCGGCGCGGATCGCCGGGAAGGACGAAGCCCAGGCGGTGACCGTGAAGGTGATCGTGAAGAGGAGGGTGCCGTCGAGCCGCGCGGCGGGCGCAGGGGCGGTGCAGGTTGAAGCGGTCGACATGGCGCAATCCTGTCGTGACGGGGTGATGGCCCGATAGACGCCCGGCCGAGATGATTGACAAACGACGAATTCGAGCGTGAGCTGTGAGCATGGATCACAGCTCGACCTTGCCGCCGCTCGAATCCCTGCGCGCCTTCGAGGCCGCCGCCCGCACCGGGAGCTTCTCCGCCGCCGCGGCGTCGCTGAACCTCACCCATGGCGCGGTCAGCCGACAGGTGGCGCGGCTGGAGCATTGGCTGGGCCTGCGCGTCTTCCTGCGCCAGGCGCGCGGCGTCGCACTGACCTCGGAGGGGCAGCATCTGCTTCAGCGCACGCAGGAGGCCTTTGCGCTGATCGCCGATACCTCGGATCGCTGGCGCGAGCAGCGCGGCGCAGCGGTGGTGCGTGTCAGTGCGCCGCCCTCGATCTGCTCGCTCTGGCTGATGCCGCGGCTGGCGGCGCTGGAAGGGCAGGAGCCGACGCTGCGGCTGGTTTTGCAGGCCGAGCACCGCAGGGTCGATTTCGAGGAGGAGGGCGTCGATCTCGGCATACGCTGCGGACGCGGCGGCGCGCCGGGGCGGATTTCGCTGAAGCTGTTCGAGGAATGGTGTTTCCCGATCGCCTCGCCGAGGCTTGCGGCCACGATCGGGGAGGGCGAGCCGCAGCGCTTGCTGGCGCATCCGCTGATCCATGATTCCGATGCCGCGGGTTGGCGGGCCTGGTTTTCGGCGCAGGGCCTCGACTATCGCCCGCGCCCGCAGGATCGCCGCTTCGACGACTACAACATCGTGCTGGATGCGGCGGCGCACGGGCTCGGGATCGCGCTCGCCCGACCGCCGCTGGCGCAGGAGCAAGTCGCGAGTGGCCGATTGGTGCGGGTTGATTCGCGCACGGCGCTCAATCCGGTGGCCTATTGGCTCGACAGGCCGCTGGGCGCGCCGCGCCCGGCGGCGACGACGCTGGCAAAGCGGATCGCGACGGAAGCGGGCACCGCTCCCGAGGCGCTGGCCGCTTTCCTCGATCCGCAGGCGAAGGCGAGCTGAGGCTCAGAGTTGATGATCAGACTTGGCTGTGGCGCGGCCGATCTCGCCGCGCTGGCTGGCGCGCGCCATCTCGAAGCTGTCGGCGATGCGCCGTGCCCTGATGATGAAGGCGGCGGCGATGTCGGGCGCACCGCAGACCTCAGTGGCCGTCGCCTCGAACAGGGCGAGCCAGCGGTCGAAGTGGTGCGCTTCTAGCGGCAGGATCAGATGCGGGCGCATCGGCCGGCCCTGATAGCGGCCAGTGCGCAGCATCAGCGAACTCCAGAAATCGGTGATGTTGGCGATGTGCTCGTCCCAATCCTGCACCGCGCCCATGAAAATCGGCCCGATCACCGCATCCTCGCGAGCCCGCTCGTAGAAGCGGCGCACGAGTGTTGCGATCATGGCATCCGTGATCGCGGGGTGGGCGGCGCCGGGCTGGGTGAGGGGATTGTCGGTCATGGGAGTGTGCTCGGCTGCATCGGGAAGTGGCGTCAGTAACAGTTGAGACAGGTCCAATCCTCGAACTGAAACGCTGCATCATCCCGGAAAAACTGCGAAGCAGCGCCGCTCCGGGATCCATCATAAGGCGCCGTCGTGCTCTATGATGGATCCCGGCACTCCGCTTCGCTGCGGCCGGGATGACGGAGGGTTTCCGAGAAACTCGCAGACGTCAGCTCCGCAAGCCCGGCGCCTCCTGGCCCGTGCGCGCGACATATTCGGTGTAGCCGCCGCCATAGGCGTGGACGCCATCCGGGGTCAGTTCCAGCGTGCGATTGGAGAGCGCGGCGAGGAAATGCCGGTCGTGGCTGACGAAGAGCATGGTGCCCTCATATTGCGCGAGCGCGTTGATCAGCATCTCCTTGGTGGCGATGTCGAGATGGTTGGTCGGCTCGTCCAGCACCAGGAAGTTCGGCGGGTCGAAGAGCATCGTCGCCATGACGAGGCGGGCCTTCTCGCCGCCCGAGAGGACGCGGCAGCGCTTCTCGACATCGTCGCCCGAGAAGCCGAAGCAGCCGGCGAGCGCGCGCAGCGAGCCTTGTCCGGCCTGCGGGAAGCGGTCCTCCAGCGACTGGAAGACGGTGCGGTCGCCCTCCAGCACCTCCATGGCGTGCTGGGCGAAATAGCCGAGCTTGATGCTGCCGCCGAGCGTGACATTGCCGTCATCGGGTTCGGTCGTGCCGGTCACGAGCTTGAGCAGCGTCGACTTGCCGGCGCCGTTGATGCCCATGACGCACCAACGCTCCTTGCGGCGCACCTGGAAATCCAGCCCCTCATAGATGCTGCGGCTGCCATAGCGCTTGTGGACGCCCTTGAGCGTGACGACGTCCTCGCCGGAGCGCGGCGCGGGCTGGAATTCGAAGGAGACGGTCTGGCGGCGCTTGGGCGGCTCGACCTTCTCGATCTTGTCGAGCTTCTTGACCCGGCTCTGGACCTGGGCCGCGTGCGAGGCGCGCGCCTTGAAGCGCTCGATGAAGTTGATCTCCTTGGCGAGCATCGCCTGCTGGCGCTCGAACTGCGCCTGCTGCTGCTTTTCGGCGAGCGCGCGCTGCTCCTGGTAGAATTCGTAATCGCCGGAATAGCTGGTCAGCGCGCCGCCATCGATCTCGACGATCTTGCCGACGATGCGGTTCATGAACTCGCGGTCATGCGAGGTCATCAGCAACGCGCCCTCATAGCCCTTGAGGAAGGATTCCAGCCAGATCAGGCTTTCGAGGTCGAGATGGTTGGACGGTTCGTCGAGCAGCATGGCGTCGGGGCGCATCAGCAGGATGCGGGCCAGCGCGACGCGCATCTTCCAGCCGCCCGAAAGCGCGCCGACATCGCCGTCCATCATCTCCTGGCTGAAGCCCAAGCCGGCCAGAACCTCGCGGGCGCGGCCGTCGAGCGCATAGCCGTCGAGCTCCTCGAAGCGCCCCTGCACCTCGCCATAGCGGGTGATGATCTCGTCCATGTCGTCAGCGCGGTCGGGGTCGCCCATCGCGGCTTCGAGCTCGCGCAGTTCGGCGGCGACGCTGCTGACGGGACCGGCGCCGTCCATCACGGCGGTCGCGGCGCTGACGCCCTTCATGTCGCCGACATCCTGGCTGAAATAGCCGATGGTGACGCCGCGATCGACCTGGACCATGCCCTCGTCGGGCTGCTCCTCGCCGGTGATCATGCGGAACAGGGTGGTCTTGCCGGCGCCGTTGGGGCCGACGAGGCCGACCTTCTCGCCCTTCAGCAGCGAGGCGGAGGCCTCGATGAAGATGATCTGCTGGCCGTTCTGCTTGCCGATGTTTTCGAGACGGATCATGGTTCTGCGTGAATTCCGGGAATGATGCTGCGCTGCAATAGGGCAGGAATGCCCTGCGCGGAAGGGCCGGATGTCGGTTCGGCCGCGTGAGCAAGCGTCTGCTGCGGGTGATGGTGCCGCTCCAGCGCATTGGTGAGCGCCTGGGCATGGGCGAAGAAGCGTTCGCGGACGGCCCGCGCATGCGGGTTCGCCTGCTCGATGGCGAGGAAGACGCCGGGCGCGTCGTGCCGGACCATGTCGGTCGCCTGCATCAGCAGTTCGAAGCTGCGCGTCGTCATCCGGCGCGGCATCGGCTCCATGCGGACCAGGATCTTCGCGACCAGATGGGTCAGGCCCTGGACGAGCGCCATGTCGCGGTCATGCGCGTCCGGCGTCGTCAGGATGACGTCGAGCCTGAGCGTGCGGCGCAGGAAGGCCGCGATCCGCCACAAGCTGTCGCCGCGGATCGGACAAAGCGCGATCTTCAGGCCTTTGAGCCCGTCGCGCGCGCTCTGCGGCCCGAAGAGCGGATGCGTGCCGATGATCTCGACGTCATCAGGCAGCCCCGCTAGCAGCAGCCGTGTCGGCTCGATCTTCACCGAGCCGACATCGAGCACCACTGTGCCCCGGCGCAGATGCGGGCGCAGTGCGGCAATGGCCTCCGCCAGCCTATCGACCGGGACGGCCAGCACGACGATGTCGCAGGCCGCGACCTCGGCGATGCTGCCGGGCACGAGGCCCTGGCCCGCGCCGTCCGGCTCGACCGGCCGGGCCGCGTCGAAGACGACGAGCGGCAAATGCGGCTGGAGGTGGCGCGCCATCAGCCGCCCGAAGGCGCCGAAGCCGAGCAGGCCGATGGAGGAGAAGGATTTTCTTATGGTCGACATCGTCTTGGTCCCTGAGAGGGCCGCGATGTCGGGTGAGTGCCAAATGTCAACCGCCAGCGCGGCGGTTGAGCATGAGAATGCGACCCGCCTTATGAGGACGGGGCGTAATAGTTCCGGGCGAGGTTGGTCGCTTGGTTCATGGCGTGCTTGAAGCGCAGGCAGGCGGCGCTGTCAACGCGCCAGCACCGGGGAATAGTCGGTCGGCCTCATCAGCCGATCCTCGATGGCGCCGACGAGATCGCCCTGCTCGATTGCGGTGACGCGCTTGATCTCGATCCATTCCAGATCGGCCATGAAGCTCTTCCAGGCTTGCGTCTTCGCCTCTGCGTCCGGCCAGGCCAGGATGTAGGCGAACTCGGTGCGGCCGGCGCTCCCCGTCTCCCACATCGCCACGATCTCGAAGCCGTGGCGCGCCATGATGCGCGCCGCGTGGTCGCGGAAGCGGGCGTGGAAGGCCGCCTTGTTGCGCTCGAAGATCTCGTAGATGCGCAACTGATGGATCATGTCGTGCTCCTGCGCGCAGGTTCCCCAAGACGGCAGATGTCAGCCCGCCGTCTTACCCTTTTCCTTGTCCATCATCTCGACGAAGCGCTTGAAGAGGTAATGGCTGTCCTGTGGGCCGGGCGAGGCCTCGGGGTGATGCTGGACGCTGAAGGCCGGGCGGTCGGTCAGCGCGATGCCGCTGTTGGAGCCGTCGAAGAGCGAGACATGGGTCTCGACCGCATGCGCGGGCAGCGAGGCCGGATCGACCGCGAAGCCGTGATTCATCGAGACGATCTCGACCTTGCCGGTGGTTCTGTCCTGGACCGGATGGTTGGCGCCGTGATGGCCCTGCTTCATCTTCAGGGTCTGGCCGCCGATGGCGAGCGCCATCATCTGGTGGCCGAGGCAGATGCCGAAGGTCGGAACCTTCTTATCGAGCAGTTCCTTGATGACCGGCACGGCGTATTCGCCGGTCGCTGCCGGGTCACCCGGGCCGTTCGAGAGGAAGATGCCATCGGGCTTGAGAGCCATGATGTCGTCGGCGCTGGCGGTCGAGGGCACGACGGTGACGTCGCAGCCGGCCTTCGCCAGCAGGCGCAGGATGTTGCGCTTCACGCCGTAGTCGATGGCGACGACCTTGTAGGCCGCGCTCTCGCGCTTGCCATAGCCGGCCGGCCACTGCCAGGGCGTCTCGTCCCAATCATAGCGCTGGGCCGAGGTGACCAGCGGCACGAGGTCGAGGCCGGCCATGTCCGGCAGCTCGGCTGCCAGCTTCTTCAGGCGCGGGATGTCGAAGACGCCGTCGGGCGCATGGGCCAGGATCGCGTTGGGCATGCCGTTGTCGCGGATCAGCGCGGTGAGCGCGCGCGTGTCGATGCCGCAGATGCCGACGATGTTGCGCGCCTTCAGCCAGGCGTCGAAATGGCGATGGCTGCGCCAGTTCGAGGGCTCGGTGATGGCGGCATGCAGGACGACGCCGCGCACGCCCGAGGAGGCGGCGGCGTTGACCGTCTCGGTGTCCTCCTCGTTCACGCCGACATTGCCGACATGAGGGAAGGTGAAGGTGATGATCTGCCCGGCATAGGACGGGTCGGTCAGGATCTCCTGATAGCCGGTCATCGCCGTGTTGAAGCAGACTTCGCCCGGCGCCTCGCCGATGGCGCCGAGGCCGAAGCCCTCCAGCACCGTGCCATCGGCCAGCACGAGGAGCGCGGTCGCGCGCGGTTCGCTCCAGCCGCCTGCGGCGGGGTTTCCTTCGGGTGCGGTCATGTCTATGTCTCGGTCCAGGCCGCGAGAGCGCGGCAATGCATGGGCGGCAGCGGGTTTCGCTGTCCGCGTCTGGAGCGCGAGCCTTAAAGACGCGCTTCCATGCCGTCAATCGATGCAGGTGCAAGCCTGCAGCACAAAAAGGGAATACCCACATGACCAGCCTGCGCGAGCGCTTCACAGCCGATCTCAAGGAGGCGATGAAGGCCGGCGAGAAGGCCAAGGTCTCGACCATCCGCCTGATCACCTCGGCACTGAAGGACAAGGACATCGAGGCGCGCGGCCTGGGCAAGGGCGAGACGACGCCCGACGAGCTGCTCGCTTTGCTGCAGAAGATGATCAAGCAGCGCCAGGAATCGATCGCGATCTACGAGACCAATGGCCGCCCCGAACTCGCCTCGGCTGAGCAGGCCGAGGTCGAGGTGATCTCGGGCTACATGCCCAAGCAGATGTCGGATGACGAGGTGAAGGCTGCGATCGCCGCCGCCGTCACCGAAAGCGGCGCGGCTTCGGTCAAGGACATGGGCAAGGTCATCGCGATCCTGCGCGCCAACTACGCTGGCCAGATGGATTTCGGCAAGGCGAGCGGCATGGTGAAGGCTGCGCTGGCGGGCTGATCCGGCATTGTCGGGCGGGCTTCAGGCCCGCTCGATATCCGTCTGCGCGAAGTCCTCGCCCTTGTAGAGCAGGGGCCAGCCGCGCGCCTTCGCGAGCGCATAGGCGGCGCAATCGCCCATGTTGAGGCGGGCGGGGTGGCGGCCTTTGCCGAAGCGGCGATAGGTCTCGAAGGCGAGGTCGGAGAGGGCTTCGTCGAAGGGGACGATGTCGATTTGCCATCTCAGGATCAGGTCATCGAAGCGCCGAGGATCGATTCTCTTGCCCATTTCCAGAACGATGCGGGTCTCGAGCGTCGTGACCGAAGACATGCAGCGGGTGGAAGTGGAAGCCAGCCGCGCGAGCCAAGCCTCAGCATCGCTCTCATGCGTCAGGATTGCGATGACGACCGAGCTGTCGACGACGATCTTCACCACATGCCGTTCTCGTCATAGCCGATGATATCGTCCATCTCTTCCTTGGTCATCGACCGCTCGGCTGGCTTGATGTCGTACTTTTTATAGAACTCTGCCAGCCAGCGCCTGCTCTCCTCGATCCGTCGCGCCTTTTCCTCCTCGGACAATTCGTCCTTGTCGAGTTCGCTCCTGACGGCCTGGTGCACGGCCTCGGTCAAGCTGAGGCCGCGGCGGCGCGCGAGCAGGCGCACGGCCTCCTCGGTCTCCCGGTCCTTGATGTTAAGCGCCATGGCTTTCTTCCTTTTTCACGATTTTCTTTATCATGGCGCTGTGGATAGCGCCAATAAGCCGGCCGGCGGTGACATCCGCGATTGGCTTCCTGCACGCCTGAGCCCACATAGAGAACGATGAAGTTCCCGCCCTCCATTCTCGAGGAGATCAAGGCGCGGCTGCCGGTTTCGGCGGTCGTGGGCAAGCGCGTGCGCCTCGCCAAGGCCGGGCGCGAATGGAAGGGGCTTTCGCCCTTCAACGCCGAGAAGACGCCGTCCTTCTTCGTCAACGACCAGAAGGGCTCGTTCTTCGATTTCTCCTCCGGCAAGAACGGCGACATCTTCAAATTCGTGATGGAGACGGAGGGGCTGTCCTTCCCCGAAGCGGTCGAGAAGCTCGCCTCCGAGGCTGGCGTCACGCTGCCGAAGATCACGCATGAGGCGCAGGTCCAGGAGGAGCGGCGCAAGGGGCTGCACGAGGTCGTGGAACTGGCGGCCCGCTTCTTCGAAGCCGAACTGATGGGCGACCGTGGCGGCTCGGCCCGGCGCTATCTCGCCTCGCGCGGGCTCGACGGCGAGGCACGCACGCTCTTCCGGCTCGGCTACGGCCCGGCCGACCGCTTCGCCCTGCGCGACCACCTCGCCGGCAAGGGCGTCGGCGCCGAACTGATGATGGAGGCGGGGCTGCTCGTGCATGGAGACGAGATCGCCGTTCCTTACGACCGCTTCCGCGACCGCATCATGTTCCCGATCCATGATTCGCGCGGGCGCCCGATCGCCTTCGGCGGGCGGGCGATGAGCTCCGAGGTTTCGGCCAAGTACCTGAACTCGCCGGAGACGCCGCTTTTCCACAAGGGCTCGCTGCTGTTCAACCACCACAATGCCCGCAAGGCCTCGCATGACACCGGGCAGGCGATCGTCGTCGAGGGCTATGTCGATGCCATCGCCATGTCGCTCGCCGGCTTCCCGCAGACGGTGGCGCAGCTCGGCACGGCGCTGACCGAGGACCAGTTGACACTGCTCTGGCGCATGGCGGACGAGCCGGTGATCTGCCTTGACGGCGACAAGGCCGGCCGCAAGGCGGCGAGCCGGGCGATCGACATCGCATTGCCCTTGCTGGAGCCGGGCAAGTCCTTGTCCTTCGCGCTCCTGCCGGACGGGCAGGATCCCGACGATCTGGCGCGCTCCGGCGGCAAGACCGCGATCGCGGAGGTGCTGGGTGCGGCGCGGCCGCTGGTCGACATGCTGTGGACGCGCGAGGTCGAGGCCGGTCCGCTCGACACGCCCGAGCGCCGGGCTGCCTTCGAACGCCGGCTGAAGGAACCGCTCGGCCTGATCCGCGACGAAACGACCCGCAAGCATTATCGCCGCGAGATGGAGGAGCGGCTGGCCCAGCTCTTCGCCAGCGCGGCCCCGGCGCGGGCCGAGCGCGGCCGCGACGGCGCTTTCGCGCGTGGACGGGGGCAGGGCGGTGGTGGCGGCCGTGGCGGTTTCCGCCAGAACGTCGCGCCATGGGCGGTGGGGCTGCTGAAGGCGTCGAGCCAGCTCACCCGCTCGAAGATCATGGCGCAGGGGCGCGGCGAGGATGTCCGGGAGGCCTTCATCCTGCTGGCGCTCGCCTCTCATCCCGGCCTGATCCTGCGCTGTGCCGACGAGATCGCGGAGCTCTCGCTCGACGGCGCTGCGGCCGAACGTTTCCGGCAGGCGCTGCTCGATGCGGCGATGGAGGGCGTTCTCGACGAGGAGGCGCTGGCGAACCGGCTTGAACAGCCGCGTGTGCGGGACGCGCAGGCGCATCTGATGGCGGTCACGGGGCCGGCCGAGCGCCTGAAGCTCGCGCAAGCGGCTGATCCGGAATCGGTTTTCGACTCAATTCGGCAGGCTATTGTCTTGCATCATCGCGCGCGGACGCTACATAGCGAGTTGAAGGCAGCCGAGCGCGCATTGGCTGACGAAGCGACCGAAGCCAATTTCGCCTGGATCAAGGACGTCAAGGCCCGCCTCGAGACCATCGAGGGCACGGAGGCCATGTCCGGAGATTGACAGCCAGCGTGTGGTGATCGCCGTCCGATGATGCGCACTGGTGTCGGGTGGTTCACGATTCGTCAACGATGATGGGTGCCATCTGCCGAAAGTGATTTGGGTGGGGTGAGCGCGCCGGGCCTGCGGCCGCGCCGCCCTTTTATGCGTCGACGTATGGCTTTTCCGAAGCCGTGGCGACGCGCGAGTGCGGAGCGCTGATTGATGGCGACGAAAGTGAGCGAACGGGACAAGACCGATCAGGTCGCGCCGGAAGCCCCCCCGACCTCCGATGGACCGTTGCTCGATCTGACCGATCAGGCCGTAAGGCGGATGATCAAGCTCGCGAAGAAGCGCGGCTATGTCACCTATGACGAACTGAACGAGGTTCTGCCCTCGGAGGAATTCACCTCCGAGCAGATCGAGGACGTTCTCGGCCAGCTCAGCGAGCAGGGCATCAACGTCGTCGACAACGAGGATCCGGAAGCCTCCGGCGAGGAGCGCGCAGCGGCGCGCACCGGCACCAATGGCGCCGATGAGGAAGAGGCCGAGGGCGGCGATCTGGTCGATGCCTCGCGCTCGGCCCTGCCCGTCGAGGTCAAGCGCAATCTCGAACCGACCGAGCGCACCGACGATCCCGTGCGCATGTATCTGCGCGAGATGGGCTCGGTCGAACTGCTCTCGCGCGAAGGCGAAATCGCCATCGCCAAGCGCATCGAGGCCGGCCGCGAGGCGATGATCGCCGGGCTCTGCGAGAGCCCGCTGACGTTCCAGGCGATCATCATCTGGCGCGACGAGCTCAACGAAGCCAAGGTCCTGCTGCGCGACATCATCGACCTCGAGGCGACCTATGCCGGCCCCGACGGCAAGAATCCGTCGCAGTTGCCCGGCGAGGGCGGCGAGGAAGGTGCGCCGGCGGAAGCTGCCGCAGCCGAGGGCGAGACGCCCGAAGGCGAGCTGCCGCCCGATCTCGACGACGACGACATCGAGAACAACGTCTCGCTTTCGGCCATGGAAGCCGAGCTCAAGCCGCGCGTGCTGGAGACGTTCGACTCGATCGCCGACAACTACAAGAAGCTGCGTCGCCTGCAGGACCAGGACATCGCCAACCGGCTGGAGAACACCAAGCTCTCGCCGTCGCAGGACCGCAAATACAAGAAGCTCAAGGACGACATCATCACCGCGGTGAAGTCGCTCTCGCTGAACAACAACCGCATCGAGGCGCTGGTCGAGCAGCTCTACGACATCAACAAGCGCCTGATCGGACATGAGACGCGCCTGCTGCGCCTTGCCGAGAGCTATGGCGTCGGCCGCGAGGACTTCCTCAAGCAGCATGTCGGCGGCGAGCTCGATCCGAAATGGGTCCTGCGCGTCTCCAAGCTCGGCTCGCGCGGCTGGCGCGAATTCGTCGGCTCCGAGCTCGAGCGGATCAAGAGCCTGCGCGAGGACATCCACACGCTGGCGTCCGAGACCGGCCTGGAGATCCAGGAATTCCGCAAGATCGTGCTGATGGTCCAGAAGGGCGAGCGCGAGGCCAGGCAGGCGAAGAAGGAGATGATCGAGGCCAATCTTCGCCTCGTGATCTCGATCGCCAAGAAGTACACAAATCGCGGCCTGCAGTTCCTCGACCTGATCCAGGAGGGCAATATCGGCCTGATGAAGGCGGTCGACAAATTCGAGTACCGCCGCGGCTACAAGTTCTCGACCTATGCGACATGGTGGATCCGGCAGGCGATCACCCGCTCGATCGCCGACCAGGCCCGCACCATCCGCATCCCCGTCCACATGATCGAGACGATCAACAAGATCGTGCGGACCTCGCGCCAGATGCTGCACGAGATCGGCCGCGAGCCGACCCCGGAGGAACTGGCCGAGAAGCTGGCCATGCCGCTGGAGAAGGTGCGGAAAGTCCTGAAGATCGCCAAGGAGCCGATCAGCTTGGAGACGCCGATCGGCGACGAGGAGGATTCGCATCTCGGTGACTTCATCGAGGACAAGAACGCGATCCTGCCGATCGACGCCGCGATCCAGAGCAATCTGCGCGAGACGACGACGCGCGTGCTGGCCTCGCTCACCCCGCGCGAGGAACGCGTGCTGCGCATGCGCTTCGGCATCGGCATGAACACCGACCACACCCTCGAAGAGGTCGGCCAGCAGTTCAGCGTGACCCGCGAGCGCATCCGCCAGATCGAGGCGAAGGCGCTCAGGAAGCTGAAGCATCCGAGCCGCAGCCGGAAGCTCAGGAGCTTTCTGGACAACTGACAGTCGCGGCCGTGGCTACCGACCGCCCCGGCCGATATTAGCGATGCCAACGCCCGCCTGTCCGAGCAACGGAGGCGGGCGTTTTGCTTTCGGCGACAAGTCTCATCCTGCGAATGAAGGATGCCGGCAGAACCGGTGCCGGCCAGTCTGGCGGGGCGGTCGACGCCCCCGGCCGCGAGGCGCCACGAGTCCGTCTTTGGTGCCAAGATCCGGAGATGCTCGATGCTGCCGTTCGCCTACGCTGCGCTGGAAGAGAGATTCGCCACGGTCCGTCCCTGGGCGAAGACGGCGATCGGCGATGTCGCCAATCGCTGCGCCATCTGCATGGGCTACACGCTGAAGCTCACCCCGTCGCAGGACGACGCCACGATCCAGACCCTGATGGCGAAGGTCAAGCCGACATTCCTGGCGGCTCCGCCACTGCCGGGCGCGCCCGGCATCCGCGCGCTGCCCGGCTCCGGATTGCCGGCGCGTGCGCCCAGCCAGCAGTTCTTCATCCGGGCTGCCGAACTGCTGCCGCGCATGCAGCGCAGCTTCGGCAAGCCCGATGTCCAGGGCGTGTCGAAGGACATCTACAAGTCGGTGCTCGGCAAGAAGGGCGTCATCTATCTGGAGAACTGCTACCAGACGCCGGGCGACCTGCAGAAGTCGTTCCTGTTCTTCCAGGTGACGACGGGGGATCACTGGGATCTGTTCAACGGCGTCAGCATGGTCGCCGAGGGGCACATGCTCGCTGGCAACAGCCACACGGGCCTGCTCTACTTCTGGCAGGCGCGGTAGGGCATTTCGCATTCAGATTGATGGATGTGAACTCCTCCCCACAAGGGGGAGGGGTTCGCGTCGCGCTGTCCCGGGCATCTCTGCGCCGGCCTCATATCGGTCCGCCTCAGAGCCCCTTCGCCAGCGCCACCAGCTGGTCAAGCGCCGTGCTCCAGCCCTGGTGGAAGCCCATCTCCTCATGCTGCTTCCTGGCCGCCTCGTCCTTGTGCAGGGCGCGGGCGGTGTAGAGCGTTCCCGTCGCAGTCGGCTCGATCAGGACGGAGGCGGTCATGAAGCCACCCCCCACCGGTCGGTAGCCCGGGCCCAGAGCATCGGTGAAGACGAGGAGCTTCTCGGGCACGATGAAGAGGAAGCAGCCGGTGTTGTCGTGCTTCTCTCCCTCGGGGCCCTGCATCACGGTGCGGAACTTGCCGCCCGGCTGGAGATCCATCTCGCATTCGGTGGTCTTCCACGGGGCTGGCGTGAACCACTGCTTCAGCAGCGCCGGCTCGGTCCAGGCGCGCCAGACGAGGCGCGGTGCCACGGCGACTTCGCGCTTCAGTTCGAGATCGAGCGTCGGATCGAAAACGGTGGCGGGCAGTGTGGTCATGGGTTTTCCTCCGTATCCTTCAGTTGCAGGACGAAGGCGTCGAGCTGGTCGAGACGCCTGGTCCAGAGTGTGCGCTGGGCCTCCAGCCAATGCTCTGCGGCGGCCAGCGGTTCCGTCCTCAAGGTGCAGGTGCGCACCCGGCCGGTCTTGGCCGTGGTCACGAGCCCTGAATCCTCCAGCACCTTGAGATGCTGCAGGAAGCTTGGCAGGGCCATTTCGAAGGGCCTGGCCAGCTCGCTCACCGAGGCCGGCCCGCGACCCAGAGTCTGGACAACCGCGCGCCGCGTCGGATCGGCCAAGGCGCGGAAGGTCTCGTCAAGGGCAAGTTGGATTGCGAGCATGGGGCGATCTAACGGCATGGAATTAGTTAGGTCAACACCTAAGTGTTTGATCGAATCCATCAAGCGGCTTGATCTCTCCGCGCGGCTGGTTCCTGCTGGCCCCGCAATCTGAAGGAGATGCAGTGATCAGGCAGGACATCCTCGCGATCGAGACGAAAGGGCCGGGACTCTATGAGTTCACGGACCGCGTTGAGGGTTTTGTCGCGCGGGCTGGCATCGCGGCCGGGCTGCTGACGCTGTTCGTGCGCCACACCTCCTGCTCGCTGCTGATCCAGGAGAATGCCGATCCCGATGTGCGTGTTGATCTCGACAGCTTCTTTCGGCGATTGGTGCCATCCGCGGATGACCCGGCGATGACCTATCTCGTCCATCGCAATGAAGGCCCCGACGACATGCCCGCCCATATCAAGGCGGCGCTGACGCCTGTGTCGCTGTCGGTCCCGGTGATGGAGGGGCGCCTCGTGCTCGGCACCTGGCAGGGCATCTACCTGTTCGAGCACCGCCAGCGGCCGCATCGGCGCGAAGTCGTGCTGCATCTGGCCGGGTAAGCGAGGACCTTGGCTTCCTCAGCCAGTGCGGGTAGTTCTCCTGCGCCCTCGCATCCGCGCCGGAGGAGACCCCGATGTCGTTCCTGAAATCCCTGTTCGGCGGCCGCAAGGCGGCGGAGGACAAGCCGGCCGGCCCCCTGAAGAGCATCAAGCATAACGGCTTCACCATCCATGCGACGCCCTATCAGGAGGGCGGCCAGTGGCAGCTCTGCGGCGTCGTCGAGAAGATGATCGATGGCGAGCTGAAGAGCCACCGCTTCGTCCGGGCCGACCGCTTCCCCGGCGTCGCCGAGGCCACCGACTTCACCCTGGTGAAGGGCCAGCAACTCGTCGACCAGCAGGGCGAGGCGATCTTTCGCTAGCGCCTGCCGTCGAAAGCCGATGGCCTCACATCGACGCCGCCCCGCCCCGCTATGGGTGCGCTTGCCGTCGCAGGGAGCACTGCCTAATCCTCGCGCACAGAACGCCGTTGCGAGAACCGGCGCGCCGAGGAAACATGACGCCTGAGGATCAGCGCTACGCGCCCGATTCATCCTATGCCTGGCTGCGGCTGGCCGTGTCGCTGCTGGTCGGAACCGCGGCCTGCGTCGGCACCTGGTCCGTGGTCGTGGTGCTGCCCTCCGTGCAGGCCGAGTTCGGCACGCTGCGAGCCGGCGCCGCGCTGCCCTATACCTGCGTGATGCTCGGCTTCGGTTTCGGCAACATCGCCATGGGCCGGATCGCCGACCGCTACGGCATCATCGTGCCGATCGTGCTCGGTGCGCTGCTGCTCGGCTCCGGCTACATGCTCGCCGGCATGGCGCAGACGCTCTGGCAGTTCGCGCTGGTGCATCTGCTGCTGATCGGCATCGGCGGCGGCGCGGGTTTCTCGCCGCTGATCGCCGATCTCTCGCATTGGTTCCGCAGGCATCGCGGGCTTGCCGTGGTGTTCGGCGCCTCGGGCAGCTATCTCGCGGGCGTGATCTGGCCGCAGGTCATCACCTGGGGACTGGCCAACCATGGCTGGCGGGCGACGCATATCGGCATCGGGTTTGCCGTGCTCGTGATCATGCTGCCTTTCGCCGCCTTCTTCCGCCGCCGCCCTTCCGCCGCGAGCATCGCGGCCGACGAGGCGGCGAGCGCCGGCGCGCGCGGCGATCTCGGCCTCTCGGCCAATCAGTTGCAGTGGCTGCTGGCGGTTGCGGGCTTCTGCTGCTGCGTGGCGATGGCGATGCCGCAGGTCCATATCGTCGCCTATTGCGGCGATCTCGGCTATGGCGTGGCGCGCGGCGCCGAGATGCTGTCGCTGATGCTGGCGCTCGGCATCATCAGCCGAATCGGCTCGGGCTTCGTCGCCGACCGGATCGGCGGGGCCGCGACGCTGGCGCTGGGCTCGCTGATGCAGGGGCTGGCGCTCTTCCTCTATCTCTGGTTCGACGGGCTGACCTCGTTGTTCATCGTCACCGGCATCTTCGGCTTGTTCCAGGGTGGGATCGTGCCGATGTATGCGGTGATCATCCGCGAATACCTGCCGGCGCGGGAGGCGGGCCTGCGCATCGGCATCGTCATGTCGGCGACGATTCTCGGCATGGCCTTCGGCGGCTATGTCTCGGGCGCGATCTTCGACGCCTTCGCCTCCTACCGTGCCGCTTTCCTCAACGGGCTGGCCTGGAACCTCGTCAACCTAATGATCGTGTGCTGGCTGATGATGCGGGCGCGGCGGAAGACGCTTCGACATTCTACTCCGGCGGCCGTCTGACGCGGCATTCTGCGCTTCCGGTGCTCACGGACAGATGTCGGCTGCGCTCCGGTTCTCGACTGCCACGCCAGCCGACTCACCGGAGCGAAGTCCAGACGCCATCCGACACGGTGCTGGACAATCCGTCCTGAGCGCGCCCGGCCATGATTGCATGAAGCGGATGTTTCATGTTATGAAACACTTCGCATGAAGCGGATCACGGACAAGCACACGCTGGCGCTCTACGAAGACGGAATCTGCAATCCTCGCTGGCGCGGTTTCGAGGCGATCGTCTTGCGCAAGCTCGATCGCGTCATGAACATCACGCGTCTGGACGACCTCCGTGTGCCTCCCGGCAACCGACTCGAACCTTTGAAGGGCGACCGTGCCGGTCAATGGAGCATCCGGATCAACGACCAGTATCGTATCTGCTTCAAATGGGACGGCACCCAGACGCATGCGATCGAGATCACGGATTATCACTGAGGGGATCAACGCATATGCCGCGCATCACGACTCATCCCGGCGAAATGCTACAGCACGAGTTCCTCGTGCCGATGGGGATATCGGCCCGTGCTCTGGCCCGCGCCATGAAGGTTCCGCCGACGCGGGTCACCAAGCTGCTGAGGGCGGAGACCGGCATGACCGCGGATACCGCGATCAGGCTGGAGCGCGTGCTCGGCGCCTCGGCCGGGTTCTGGCTGAATCTGCAGAACAGTTTCGATCTGACCCGCGAGCAGGCAGCCAAGGCCGATGCCTATGCCGAACTCGCGCCCCTGGTCGCGGCCTGAGCGGACCGCACTTCACGCCGCCCCGCCCGGCCGGTACGTCCCGAAGCACCAGACATGCCCCTCCGGGTCCTTGGCGATGAAGTCGCGGCTGCCATAGGGCTGGTCGGTCGGCTCCATGCAGATCTCGGCTCCCGCTGCACGAGCCCGCTCGCATCGGGCATCGATGTCGTCGATCGCGATATAGGGCGAGGCGGTGGTGCCGCCGAGCTCGGCCGGGCGGGAGACGAGCTTGCCGAACTCATTGCCTTCGGACGAGCCGAGCATGACGAAGCTCGAACCCATGCGCAGCTCGCCGTGCAGAAGCGTCCGGCCGTCCTCGGAGTAATAGGCGGCGTGCTTCTCGAAGCCGAAGGCCTCGATCAGCCAGTCATACATTCTGACCGCATCGGCATAGCGCAGCGAGATGCAGATCATCGGGTTTGTTGACGGCATCGACGTCTCCTCCTTCTGGCCGGGGTTGACGCCAGCCTGCGGCACGTCAGAAGTCGATGCAATCATGATAAGCCCGCACAAGACGCCCGAGGACACGCCATGCTCCTGACCACCATCGCCGGCAGCCTGCCCAAGCCGAGCTGGCTCGCCGAGTCCGAACGGCTCTGGGCGCCCTGGAAGCTCGAGGGCGTCGCCCTGCAGGAAGGCCGGCGCGACGCGACGATCCTCTCGGTCAAGCTGCAGGAAGATGCCGGAATCGACATCGTCGGCGATGGCGAGCAGGCGCGGATGCATTTCGTGCACGGCTTCCTCGCCAATCTCGCCGGGATCGATTTCGACAAGAAGACGATCATGGGCATCCGCAACAACCGCTACGAGGCGGAGGTGCCAACCGTGACGGGGGCGATCCGGCGCAAGGGGCCGGTCCACGCCATGGAGGCGCAGGCCGCGCGCGCCCACACCACCCGCAAGCTGAAGTTCACGCTGCCCGGCCCGATGACGATCGTCGATACGATCGCCGACGAGCATTACGGGCGCCGCGAGGATCTCGCGATGGCGTTTGCGGCCGTGTTGAACGAGGAAGCGCACGAACTGCAGGCGCTCGGCGTCGACGTCATCCAGTTCGATGAGCCGGCCTTCAACGTCTACATGAAGGAGGTTCCGGACTGGGGCATCGCCTGCCTGGAGCGCGCCGCGCAGGGGCTGACCGTGAAGACTGCGGTCCATATCTGCTACGGCTATGGCATCAAGGCCAATATCGACTGGAAGGCGACGCTTGGGGAAGAATGGCGCCATTACGAGCAGACCTTCCCGGCGATTGCGAAGAGCTCGATCGACCAGGTCTCGCTGGAGTGCCGCAACTCCAAGGTGCCGCTCGAGCTGATCAAGCTGCTCGACGGCAAGGACGTGCTGGCCGGCGCGATCGATGTCGCCTCCAATGCGATCGAGAGCCCCGAGGAGGTCGCAGCGACGATCCGCGCGGCGCTCGCCTTCGTTGCGCCGGAGAAGCTCTACCCCTGCACCAATTGCGGCCTGGCGCCGATGACGTCCGAGGTGGCCTACGGCAAGCTCGCGGCATTGGCGGCCGGTGCTGCCCTGGTACGCAAGGAACTGGGCGCTGCCTGAACCAGACTGCGCCGACGGAACGGCGCGAAGGAGATCTGCATGAACGAACCCGGTCTGGCGCAGGACGAAGCGCCGCGCGGCAACCTGACGGTCCGCATCAACGCCATGCCGGCCGACACGAATGCCAATGGCGACATCTTCGGCGGCTGGGTGATGTCGCGCATGGATGCGGCCGGCGGCATTGCCGGTGTCGACCGGGCGCAGGGCCGTGTCGTCACCATCGCGGTCGATGCGATGACCTTCATCCGGCCGGTGAAAGTCGGCGACGTGCTCAGCGTCTATACGGAGATCGAGGCGGTCGGCCGCACCTCGATGAAGATCCATGTCGAGGCCTGGGCCAGGCGCTTTCGCACGTCGATCCATGAGAAGGTGACGGACGCGACCTTCACCTTCGTGGCGATCGACGAGGAGGGGCGGCCAAGGCCTGTTCCCAAGCCGCCGGAAAGCTGAGGTTGGCCGCTGTCCTGCACGGCTCAAATCCTAACCAGATATGAAGCCGCCGATGAGGGCAGTGATTCAGAAGAATCCGCCCGCTTAAGCGTTCTTTAAGCGCATTTGATTGATCTTGAGTGCGAACAAGCATTTCGCCCACCGACAGGTCGTGGCGCGGGCCGGTTCGGGGGCTTGCCTGTCGGTTTTCGCGTCGCGCGGGATCGATGGCCGGCTGTGCTGTGGCCGGGCCTGAAGGGCCGGCGCGCAGGCTCCGCACCAGCTTCGCCCTCCACCATGTCGCGTTGCATTCGGAGAGCGATCGATGACGAAGGCCAGCAAGCCCGCCCGCCAGCGCAAGTCCAGGCGCATCGGCATCGCCGCACGAATCTATGCGGCGCTGGGGCTGATGACGGTCCTGACGATTGTGGCCTCGACGGTGGCGTGGCTTTCCTACGGCCGGATCGGCACGACCGTTCAGGAGCTTGCCGGGCAGAAGATGCCGATGGTCGAGCTTGCCCTCGAACTGTCCCAGGCGGCGACGCTGTCGACGGCGCTCGCGCCGCGCTTCATGGATGTCGAGAACGTCCAGCAGCGCGCCTCGCTGACCAATGAGCTCGATCGGATCGAGGCCCGTCAGTTCGACCTCATTCGCCGGATCGCTGGCCTGAGCGGCATCGACATGAAGTCGACCCAGTCGGCGGTGGACGAGCTGTCGCGGACGATCAACGAGATCAACGACCTGACCGGCGCCCGGATGCGCAACGCAGCCGCGATGACCGCATCGCTGGAGAACCTGACCAAGGTCGGCAGGGTGTTCAGCGGCGTGGTCGGCTCGGAAGCCGACGAGGCGCGCTTCAACGTCACGATGGGAATCGAGAGCATCAAGGGGCTCTCCGGCGAACAGCTCGACGCCGCCATGAAGACCCTGAACGACAAGGATTTCCCGGTCTTCGATTTCGCCCGCAAGCTCGAGGCGCAGGTCAACGAACTCATGGGCATGCTGCGCGAGACGGCGCAGGCACCCGACAAGGCCCGCCTCGACCTGGCGCGGGAGCGCTTCAACGCGACTGTCATGCGGATCCGCATGGAGCTGACCGCGGCCGAGAGCGCCTCACCGAACCAGTTCCGCAAGGATGTCGTCGAAGGCGTCATCGCCGTCGGCGAGGGACGTACCGGTATCGTCGAAACGCGCCAGCGCGATCTCGCCACGCTCGCTCAGATCGGGGGCACGCTGAAGGATGTCGATCGCGCCGCCGTGACGCTGCGAGCGCAGGTCGAGAAGCTCGTCGAGGGCGCGCGCGGCGAAGCCCTGGCTGCCAGCGGTTCGACGGCGACGCTGATCGAGCAGAGCAAGATGTGGCTCGGTGCCGTCGGCGTCGGCTCGCTGCTGATCGCGCTCATGCTGTCGCTGTTCTATGTCCGCCCGATGATCATCGGGCGCCTGAACCGGCTCTGGTCCGCGACGCGCGCCATTGCCGACGGGCAGCTCGAGACAGTCGTCGATGCGAAGGGCAATGACGAGATCTCCGACATCTCGAAGAGCGTGCTGCTGTTCCGCGACAACGCGGTGGCGCTGCGTGCCGCCGAAGCCGCCAAGATCGAGGACGAGGCACTGGCCCAGGAGCAGCGCCGCGAGATGATGCAGGAGCTGGGAGCGGCCTTCGGCGAGGTCGTCGCCGCGGCCGCTGCGGGCGATTTCAGCCGCCGCGTCCAGGCAAACTTCGCAGACGCCGAGCTGAACGCGCTCGCCGGCTCGGTCAACGAGTTGCTGGAGACGGTGCAGGGCGGCCTGTCCGAAACCTGCGACGTGCTGGCGGAGCTCTCCGCCGGCCATCTCTCGGCCCGCATCGAAGGCCTCTACCAGGGTGCCTTCGCCGAACTCAAGAACGGCACCAATGCGCTCGCGCATGAATTCGAGAGCACGCTGGCCAAGCTCTCCGAGACGGTCACGGCGGTGCGCAGCGCCACGACCGAGATCCTCGACGGCGTGACGGATCTCGCCGAGCGCACCAGCGAGGAGAGCAACGCCGTCTCGATGGCGACGAACCAGCTCGGCGCCTTCGCCGGCACGGTCAAGAAGACCGCGTCGGAAGCCGCCCAGGCGACCGGCATGGCCGAGGGCGCCGAGAGCCAGGCCCAGCAGGGCGAGAAGGTGGTGGCCTCCGCGCTCGAGGCGATGCAGCGCATCCGCACCTCCTCGAACAAGATCTCCGAGGTCATCGCGATGATCGACGAGATCGCCTTCCAGACCAACCTGCTGGCGCTGAACGCGGCCGTCGAGGCGGCGCGCGCCGGCGACAGCGGACGCGGCTTCGCCGTCGTCGCGACCGAGGTGCGCAGCCTCGCCAAGCGCTCGGCCGATGCCTCCAACGACGTCAAGAAGCTGGTCGAGGCGGCGCATGGCGACGTCAAGGTCGGCGTCGGCCTCGTCGAGGAGACGGCGCAGATGTTCGAGGCCATCGTCTCGTCCGTCAACGACCTGACCGGGTTGATGAACGGCATCTCGCAGACCGCCAAGAGCCAGGCCAGCGACGTCTCGGCGATCAACAATGAGATCGACGGCATCGGCACCATGGCGCATCAGAACGCTGCGTTGGTCGAGGAAACCAACGCCGCGCTCGCCCTGACGGACGAGCAGACCCGCGCGCTCAGCGAGCACATCGCCCGCTTCCGTTTCCGCGAGGGGCACGGCTTCGAGCCGTCGGTGGCGAAGGCCGCCTGAGGCGCGAACGCCCCGTCCGCCCCGGACATCCGGCTATCCTGGTTCAGACCCCGCCGTCACGCGACGGCGGGGTCTTTCGTTTCGGCGGACGGGAGCCTTGCTTGATCGATGGCCGCGATGCTAGGCGATGTGTGGGCCGGTAGCTCAATGGTTAGAGCTCGCTGCTCATAACAGCGCCGGTGCCGGTTCGAGTCCGGCCCGGCCCACCATGCCCTTCCAGTGGGTCGAAATCGTTGATTTTGTTGCCATATTGGCCGTGAACCGGGGCACAAGACCGGGGCACATTTCAACATGGCGAGGCGCATGAGCTACGTCACCAAGCGAGCCGATTCGGACGTCTATCAATTCCCGTATCGAACGCCGGCCAAGGTGCTGGCGAAATTGAAGGGCAAGACCCTTCTCATCAGTCTTCATTCATTTGGGATGAACGCCGCATCCCGTACGGCCCTCCGCAATTTAGGTCGCCTTGGCTCTCTTCCGGCAATCTCGGCTGTATTGCCGGCGCATTTCCTTAAGTTGATCTTGGTCCACCCGTGAGGTCCTGCCTGCCTTGATGGATCGGCGCGCTTCTTCGCGACAAGCTTCACGAACGCCATCACCGGCAGCGTCTCGCTGCCTTGCCTCCACAGGAAACGCGAGCACAGCCAAAGACGTCAGAACAAGCGAGAGATGGAAACGCATGGCGGCTTCCTTTGCGACGGAAAGTTTTCGGCAGTTGACGTTACTGGAGTGTGCGTCGGTGTCTAGGGTCAGGGTCCATAAACTGAACGAAAACGCGGATGGCAACTTCGAGCCCAGGACGGATCTCAATCAGCCGGCCGGTGGCTTGCCGGTATAGACAGCCAATTGAGCGGCGAAGGCCCGCTTGTAGGCCGGCCGCGCCTCGCCGCGGGTGACATAGGCCGCCAGGTTCGGATATCCGTCCAGGATGCCCGATGATTTCAACCTGAGCAGCACCGACACCATCATCAGGTCGCCCGCGCTGAACCCGCCATCGAGCCAGTCGGTACTGCCAAGGCGAGCGGAAAGCTGTTTCAAGCGGTCGCAGACGCGATCTTCGACCAGCGGCAGGCGCTCCTTGGTCCAGGGCTTATCGCCCTCCAGAAGCCTGGCGGTTGCGAGTTCAAGGATCGGCGGCTCCACCGTGCTGAGGGCGGCGAACATCCATGTGATCGCGCGTCCCCGGGCGTTGGCATCGTCCGGCAGCAGGCCCGCATGGCGCTCCGCGATATGGAACACGATCGCCCCCGTCTCGAACAGGGCGAGATCGCCTTCTTCATAGGTCGGAATCTGCCCGAAAGGATGAAGCGCCAGATGTGCGGGCTCCTTCATCGCGCTGAACGAAACAAGACGAACCTCGTAGGGTTGGCCCACTTCTTCGAGCGCCCAGCGAACGCGCGTATCGCGCGCCAGTCCCTTGCCGCCATCGGGTGATCGTTCAAAGGCGGTGATGGTGATGGTCATCGTGAGCCTCCTCCTTGGCCAGAATCATCGACCGCGGAGCTGGCAGGCTGTCAAGGCAAGCTCACCATGAGGGCGCGGCTCTGATCCATCCAACGACCCTAGCCGGTCTTGAGTCTGACGAGGTCGACAGGAGCGCGCTGACCGTCCGGTGACGACCGGATGTGAGCCAGGAATTCCGTCTTGTCCGAACTGACGGCGATCCGGTTGCGGCCGTTCCGCTTCGCCGCATAGAGCGCCTTGTCGGCGTCGTGCAACAACGTATCGAAATCGATGACGGTGCCCTCGGAGCAGGCAACGCCGGCGCTGGCGGTACTGTTGAACGAGCCGCCATTTCCGCTGAAATGGCGTTTGCCCAGGCGCATGCGGACGCCATCGGCGAGAATCGCCGCTGTGACGAGCGGGGTTCCTGGCAACAGCAGCGCGAACTCCTCGCCGCCGAGCCGGGCTGCGAGACCTTGTATTGCGAGATTTGGCGATCGGCAGGACAGCGCCAGAATCTCCCCGAAGCTTCGCAGCACATCGTCGCCCGCCAAATGGCCATGGACATCGTTGATCATCTTGAAATGATCCATGTCGAAGATGACGAGCGTGGCGGGGCCTTCGATGTCGCCCGCGATACGGCCGAGCAGCGCGCGTCGGTTGAGCAGGCCGGTGAGAGGATCGGTTTCGGCGTCGCGTTTGTGGCCGCGCGCCAGCCGGGCCTGGTTGAGCGCCAGGGAAAGGGCGCCGATGCCGGCCAGCGTGGTCAGGCATGTCACGATGTTGAGGTCTTCGGCCCAGTTCGACGGGGCCTGCGACAGGCGCCATTCGCCGTCATGCAGCAGCAGGATGGCGCAGGGAACGAAGGAGAGCCCCGTCACGACGTAAAGGGCCGTCAGCAGCGGGATGGCCAGCCGGGCTTCGGCGCGTCCGAGCCAGTAGTCCCAGGCCGTGATGAGAAGGATGGTCGTCGCTGCGAGATTGAGAATGACGATGGCGGCGCCGTTGTAGCCGGCCAGCATCGGGATCGCCATCGCGATGGACGATGTGACCGCCATGATGCCCATGCTGCGCCAGGGAAGAACGCCGGTGCGGAACTCCCGGCCGGCGCCGAAGACGAAGGCGAGGCCGGTCAGCAGGATCGCGTATCCGGCGGCGCCGAGCACCGGAGACATGGTCTGGGCGTACCAGGCATAGATCAGCACGCCGAGTGCCATGAACGACACGCCGAAGGTCCAGGCGATCAGGAAGCGGTCCGTCCTGGAGACAAGCCAGCTCACGAGAAAGGTGATCGCCAATCCGCAACCGGAAAGAGCAAAAGCCGTCAGCAGCGAATGGTAATCCAGCGGCAAGGCAGACTCTGCAGCGGTTGGCGGGAAGCGCGCCGGTTATGGATGGGTTGCCGTTGCGAAAAGTTTAAGCCGACAGCGTGGATTCCGATCTATCGCGAAGCTGGATAACGCCCGGCACGTTGTTCTGATTGGAACGGCGAACCACGCCACGGCATGGCCTCGCAGGCTTTTCCCGAGACTCTCCTGCCGATGGCTCGGATTGATCCGGGTTCGGCGATGATGGCGCCGAGCCCGCCGCGGCCCTGCGTCAGGCCTGCTTCTCCTCGGGCCGGGTCGAGGGCCGCAGGCGTTCGCGCAAGGACTGGAAGACGACGTAGAGCGCCGGGATCACGAAGATTCCGATGAAGGCGGCCGCCAGCATGCCGCCGAAGACGGGCGTTCCAACATTGCGACGGGCGAGCTTGGAGGGGCCTTCTGCGATGACCAGCGGCAGCAGCCCGAGGATGAAGGCGAAGGAGGTCATCATCACCGGCCGGAAGCGCAGCCTTGCGCCTTCGGTCGCGGCATGCAGCAGGGGATGGCCCTTCTCGCGCAGCTCCTTGGCGAATTCGACGATCAGGATGCCGTTCTTGGCGGCCAGCCCGATCAGCACGACGATGCCGATCTGGGCATAGAGATCGAGCGTCAGCCCGGCGATGACGATCGCGACGAAGGCGCCGAGGATGCCCACCGCCACCGAGAGCAGCACCGGCACGGGGATTGTCCAGCTCTCGTAGAGGGCGACGAGGAAGAGGTAGGCGAAGAGCAGTGCGAAGGCGAGGATCATGCCGGTCTGGCCCTCGGCCCGCTTCTCCTGGAAGGAGACGTCGGTCCACTCGCCGCGATAGCCGGAGGGCAGCGTCCTGGCCGAGACGGCCTCCATGGCTGCGAGCGCCTGGCCCGATGAGACGCCCGGCGCCGGCGAGCCCTGCACCGTCGCCGCGAGGCGGTTGTTGTAGCGGATCAGCGCCTGTGGGCCGACCACGACCCGCGCCTCGACGAAGGAGCGCAGCGGGATCATGTCGCCCGTGCGGCTGCGCACGTTGATGCGGTAGATGTCGTCGATCGAGGCGCGGTCGGTGCCCTCGGCCTGGACCTGGACCTGCCAGGTCCGGCCGAACAGGTTCATGTCGTTGACGTAATAGCCGCCCAGCGAAGCCTGCAGCGCCTGGAAGACACTGCTGAGATCGACGCCGAGGATCTGGACCTTGTCCCGGTCGATGTCGAGATAGATCGAGGGCGTCGAATCCGAGAAGGTCGTGAAGACGCGCCGCAATTGCGGGTCCTGATTGGCGGCGATGGTGAGGCCGCGCAGCGTGCGTCCGAGCGCCTTGGGATCAGAGCCGCCCATATCCATCACGACATGGGTGAAGCCGCCGCCGCTGCCGAGACCGATGATCGGCGGTGGCGCGATCGGCACCACATTGCCCTCGCGCACCGCCCGGAATTTCTGCGCCAGCCGCGCGATGATGGCCGATGCGGCATCCTCCCGGCTGGTGCGCTCCTCGAACGGCTTCAGCGAAATCAGGAGGAAGCCGGAATTGGACTGGGAATAGTTGTCGATAAAGTTGAGGCCGATGATCGTCGAGTAGTCGGCGATGGCGCTCTCGGTCTTCAGGATGTCCTCGACCTGCTTCATCACCGTCGATGTCCGTCCGATCGAGGCCCCGTCCGGCAACTGGGTCACCACGAAGAAGGCGCCCTGGTCGTCTTCCGGGAGGAAGCCCGTCGGCGTGATCCGTGCCATGCCGTAGATGCCGGCGCCGAAGGCGGCGGTCAGCGCGAGGCTGACGAAAGCGACGCGCACGAGCCGCGCGACCGCCGAGCCATAGCGGTCCCGCGTCCAGTCGATGCCGCTCAGGATGCGGGCGATCGGTCCGCGGCGCGGCCCGTGATGCGGCTTCAGCAGGACTGCGCAGAGGGCCGGCGACAGCGTCAGCGCGTTGATCGCCGACAGGACCATCGCTACGGCCACGGTGACGGCGAACTGCCGGAAAAGCTCGCCGGAAATGCCGGGAATGAAGGCGACCGGGACGAAGACCGAGAGCAGGACGAGCGTGATGGCGACGATCGGCGCCACGATCTCGCCCATGGCTTTCTTGGTCGCTTCGGCCGGCGTCAGCTCAGGATTTTCCGCCATCACGCGTTCGACGTTCTCGATGACCACGATCGCGTCGTCGACGACGATGCCGATGGCGAGAACCACCGCGAGCAGCGACACCGTGTTGGCGGAGTAGCCGATGGCGTTGAGGACGATGAAGGCGCCGACCAGGCTGACCGGCACGGCGACCGTCGGGATCAGCGTCGCCCGCAGGTTGCCGAGGAACAGATAGACGACGAGAACGACGAGGACGAAGGCCTCGATCAGGGTCTTCTGGACCTCGTGGATGGTGGCGGTGACGAAGGCGGTCGGATCATAGGTGACCTTCCAGGCGAGGCCTTCGGGGAAGGATTTGGCGAGGTCGCCGACCGTCTTCTTGACCGCGTCGAGCGCTGTGATCGCGTTGGCACCCGGCGACTGGTAGATGCCGATCAGCACGGCGGGGCCGCCGTTCAGCCTTGTGTCGCGGTCGAGATTGGCGGCGCCGAGTTCGAGCCGCGCGACATCCGAGAGCCGCAGGATCGAGCCGTCGGCATTGGTGCGGAGCACGATCTTGCCGAACTCCTCAGGCGTGCTCAGCCGGCCCTTGGTCTGGATGTTGAGCTGCAATTGCTGGTCGTCGGAAATCGGGCGCGCGCCGATGCGACCCACCGCAGCCTGGGCATTCTGGGCCTGGATGGCGCTGATGATGTCGCCCGTCGTCAGGTTCAGGCCGGTCAGGCTGTCGGTTTTCACCCAGGCCCGCATGGAATAGTCCTGCGCGCCGAACAGGGCGGCGTCGCCGACGCCGGGCGTCGAGCGGATCGCGTCGAGCAGGTTGATCGTGGCGTAGTTCGAGACGAACAGCGTGTCGTAGTCGGCCTTCGGCGCGTAGACTGCGATCACGCCGAGCAGCGCCGACGACTTCTTCTTCACGGTCACGCCATTGCGCTGCGCCTCCTGCGGCAGCTTCGACAGCGCGATCTGGACGCGGTTGTTGACGTTGACGCTGTTGATGTCGGGATTCGTGCCGAGCTCGAACGAGACCAGCAGCGAATAGCTGCCGTCATTGCCGCTGACGCTCTTCATGTAGATCATCTTGTCGGTGCCGACGATCTGCGCCTCGATCGGCTGCGCCACCGTCTGCTCGACCACCGCCGCCGAGGCGCCGGGATAGGATGTCGTCACCGAGACCTGTGGTGGCACGATGTCGGGATATTGCGCGACGGGGATCGCAAACAGCGAGAGGAGCCCCGCGATCGTGGTGACGAGCGCGATGACGATGGCCAGCCGTGGCCGGTCGACGAAGACGGAGCTGATCATCGGGCTCAGCTCCGGCCGGCCGGCGGCGTCACAGGCGAAGCCAGGACCGGGATGCCCGGCCGCAGATTCTGCAGGCCTTCCACGACGATCTGCTCATTGCCGGCCAGGCCCTGGTCGATCGTGACATAGGCGCCGATCTCGCTGCCGATCTTGACGCGCTTGACGACGGCCTTGCCGTCCTCCACGGCGAAGACATAGCCGCCTTGCTGGTCGGCGATCAGCGCCGATTGCGGAACGAGGACCTTTTCCTCGCTCTGCTGGCTCTGCACGGCGACGCGCACGAGAGCGCCGTCGATGAGTTTGCCGGCCGGGTTGGGCAGCGTGGCACGCACCAGTACCGTATCGGTGGAGCGTTCGACGGCGACGTCGACGAAATCGACGCGACCCTTCTGGTCATAGGTCGATCCATCCGCGAATTTGAGGCTGACCAGCGGGGCGCGGCTGTCGGCGGGCACGGCGCCGGCCTTGATCGTCAGGAACTCCCGCTGGCTGACCGGGAAGGAAACATACATCGGGTCGCCGCTGACGATCTGGGCCAGCACGCCGCTATCGGGGCTGACGACATTGCCCCTGGTGACCTTGGTGCGGCCGATCCGGCCTGTGATCGGTGCCTTGATCTCGGTGTAGCCGAGATTGATCTGTGCCGTCTTCAGATTGGCCTCGGCGGTGGTCTGGTCGCCCTCGGCTCCCTTTTCCTCGGCGACGCGCTGGTCGCGGAGCGCGACCGAGCCGGCGCTCGTCTTCAGCAGTTCCTCGGCGCGCTGCCGCTGCACCGTGGCGTTCTGCAGGGCTCCCTGCGCCCGCTCGAGCGCGCCCTGGGCCTGCTCGACCGCAGCCTCGAAGGGCGGCCGCTCGATGCGGAAGAGCGCCATGCCCTCGCTGACATTCGCGCCATCCTGAAACAGCACCGCCTCGAGATAGCCCGTGACCCGGGCGCGGATATCGACGCGGTTGACGGCATCGATGCGCCCGACGAAGTCGGCCGTCCTGTCGATGGCGCGTTTTTCCGCGGAGACGGTTCCGACGGGCACCCCTGCCGGCGCCGGCTGCTGGGCCAAAGCCATGGTGCCGGGCTGGAGTGCAAGGGCGCTGAGCAAGGCGAGGATGCGCAGGCAAGGCATCGTGGCGAACGGAACTGCGGCCCCCGGCCGGCAAAGCTCAGGCATCAAATCCCCCTTCGTCACTCCGCCGCGAAGGTTTGCCAGGGCAAGCAGCGTCGGCGTCGGTGTTGCCCGATACTGTGCGTTTTATCTCGCCAAGGCCACAATATAGTTGCGCGTTTCGGCCGCCATTCGGGGGCTCATGTGCGGTGCTAAGGCCTCGCGCGCCGTTCGGGTCTTCCGGCTTGTCCTGGCTCAAAGACAGGATCGGCTACCGACCTATGCTTCCGCTCCCAAGCTGGAGCGGCTGTCGCGAGAGGGCGTGTTGCAGTTCAACGGCACCCCGCATGCTGATGCCGGAGCAGGCCGGCTGCTGCTGCGCAAGGCGGCGTCGGCTCGTGACGCCCATATCGACCAGCGGGCATACAGCCGGGCGGTTTGAGGCCTTCCATCCGTGCGGCCGAAAAGATAGTCCAATCCACCGGGCCGGGTTTGCCTTAGCGGCGTAGCGTTCCGAAACGACAGCGACGGACTGCTTTGCCCATGACTGCCAAGCCCATGACTGCATCCACCATGACGCCTTCAGCGATTGTGATGCTCCATCGCGCCTCGGGCGCGTCATTGTCCGCATCCTCGTCGAGAGCTGCGCTGGGGGGCTCTGACCCCTTCGCGTCCGGACGCGAGCTGGCCTGGTCGATCCCGACGGCGGCGGCCGGCCGTGTCGATTTCGCGGGCGCGGTCGAGATCGATTCATTTCCGCACACCGAGACGATGATCGTGCTGGCAGGCGCGCTGACGCTGTCAGTCGATGGAGGGGCTGCGCTCTCCGTCTCGCCCGGCAATGGCGCGGTCGTCTCGCGCGGCACGCGGCTGCGTATCGAGGCGGCGCCGGGCACGCGCTGGGCCTTCTATGCCGGCACGGCGGGGGCTGCGGCCGTGCCGGGCGTGACGCTGCTTGGCGCGGATGCCACGCTCTCGCCGTCGGCCGCCCCGCCGGCCGAGGTGCTGATCGGACCGGCCCCGCAATGCCGCAGCTTCAACGCCTTCACAGAGGAGGCCTCGAATCTGCGCGCCGGGATCTGGGATTCGACGCCTTACGCCCGCATCTCGCGCCCGCACAAGCTGAGCGAGGTGATGCATATCCTGGAAGGCTCGGTCGACCTGACGAGCGAGGACGGGACCGTCTTCACCGTCGGGCAGGGCGACACCGTGCTGGTTCCGCAGGGCGCGCCCTGCGCCTGGGACAGCCGCGTTCCTGTCGCCAAGTTCTATGTGGTGCAGGAGGCGCTCGGCTGATGTCAGACAGCCTGGTCCAGGAAGCTGCCATTCTCCGCGACATCGCGCCTGTCGATGCGCCGGCCTGCGCGGTGCTGTCGCGCGTCGTCGGCTGGCCGCACCGCGTCGAGGATTGGGAGATGGCGATCGGGCTCGGGCGCGGCGTCGTCGCGAGCCTCGGCTCCGAGATCGTCGCGACCGCGCTGTGGTGGCCCTATGGCGAAACTCATGCGACGCTCGGCATGATCATCGTCTCGCCCGAGCATCAGGGCGCGGGCCTGGGCCGGCGCCTGATGCAGGGGCTGCTCGCGCAGACGAAAAGCCGTTCGCTGTTGCTCAATGCGACGGTCGCCGGCAAGCCGCTCTATGAGCGTTCGGGTTTCGTGACCCATGGCGCCGTCTGCCAGCATCAGGGCGAGGTTCTGGCCGTGGCCGCTTCTTCGCCCGGCGAGGGAAGCACGCTTCGAGCCGCGCATGCTTCCGATCTACCAGAGCTGGAACGCCTCGACCATGCCGCGACGGGACTTCCGCGCGGGGCCCTGCTGCGCGCCGTGATGAAGCGTGGCGAGTGCGTCGTGATCGAGCGCGGCGGCAAGGGGGCCGGCTTCGGCATGCTGCGCCGCTTCGGCCGCGGCCTCGTCATTGGCCCCGTTGTTGCTGAGGGCGATGCGGATGCCAGGGTGCTGGTGGCGCATTGGCTGCACGGGCGGCAGGGGCAGTTCCTTCGCATCGATGTTCACGCGGGGTCTGCGCTTTCGGACTGGCTCGCATCCTGCGGCCTGAAACCTGTGGACGTCGGGACGAGCATGGTGCGGGGCACGTTGCCGCTCGCACGGGGCCCGGTGCAGTTGCATGCGCTGGCCAGCCAGGCTCTCGGCTGAGCGACAGAGGTAAACATGGCACTGCTCTACAAATCGGATCCGGCGCGCGGCGCCGAATGGGCGAAGATTTTGGCGCAGAAGGCGCCGGACCTGTCGTTCAGGATCTGGCCCGAGATCGGCGATCCCACCGAGATCCGGTACTTCGTGGCCTGGATGCCGCCGGACGACCTGATGGAGCGGTTTCCCAATCTGGAGCTGCTGATCTCGTCCGGGGCCGGCGTCGACCATCTCGACCTGTCGCAGCTGCCGCCCGGCCTGCCGGTGGCGCGGATGGTCGAAACGGGCATCGTCGACGGCATGGTGGAATATGTCTCCATGGCGGTGCTGGGCCTGCATCGCGACCTGATCGACTATGCCGCCCAGCAGCGTGACGAGGTCTGGAAGCAGATCCGGGTCCGCCCGGCCTCGACGCGGCGCGTCGGTGTGCTCGGGCTCGGCATGCTCGGCGAGGCGTCGTGCCGGATGCTGACGAATTTCGGCTTCCAGGTTGCCGGCTGGAGCCGCTCGCGCCGCGAGATCGAGGGCGTGACCTGCTTTGCGGGCACCGAGGAGCTGCCGGAGTTCCTGGCGCGCACCGACATCCTGGTCTGCCTGCTGCCGTTGACCGACGAGACGCGGGGCATGCTCGGCGCCGAACTCTTCGCGCAACTGCCGCACGGGGCGAGGCTGGTGAACACGGGACGCGGGGCGCATCTCGACCAGGACGCGCTGGTGGCGGCGCTCGACAGCCGCCAGATCTCGGCGGCGTGGCTCGATGTGACGACGCCGGAGCCGCTGACCAAGGGCCACCCGCTCTGGAGCCATCCGCGCGTGCTGGTGACGCCGCATATCGCCAGCATGACGCAGCCGGAGACAGCGGTGGAGGTGGTGCTGGAAAACCTGCGCCGCCACCATGCGGGCGAGCCGCTGATCGGCCTCGTCGATCGCAAGCGGGGATACTGAGGCAGCGTGCCGCCTCCGGCGGGGTCTGCCTCCGGACAAAGCATGATCTGCTGCCGAGGTAGGCCAATAGGGCAGGGGATGTCGTGGCGGGCAGCCAAGGCCGCGCCGACGAGCACGCGCGGCGTTCTAACCTTCGCGACGAGGCGGGAGCACTGCCAGCGGAGGTCGAAGCGGTCCATGCACGAGCCAGTGTTGCACGAGCCCATGTCCGAAAGCGGGATAGCGCCGTCGCCCGAGCGGGCGAGCAACGGCATCCGGCGCGCGCTTTGCCATATCGAGCGCAACTTCACCGATGCGATCTATCTGGAGGAGCTCGCGGGGCTGGCGGGCTTGAGCGTCTGCCGCTTCGTCACCGTGTTCCGGCGCCAGGTCGGGCTGACGCCGCATCGCTTCATCTGCCATCGCCGCATCGGCTATGCGAAGCTCCTGCTGCGCGACGGCGTCCCGATGGCGCTCGCTGCGTCCGAGGCTGGCTTCTTCGACCAGAGCCATTTCTCACGCCATTTCAAGAATATCTGCGGGATCACGCCCGGCCGCTATCTGCGCGAATACGATCAGGCGCCGAAGCGACGTGCCGACGCCGGCGCCTGTCTCCAGCCTGCCGCCTGAATTCCCGATCTCACGAAGCCGACACTCTCCAGCAGGAGCCTGCGTCCATGACCGTCAATTCGCTCGAAGCTCTCGACCGCCTGCACTGGGTCCACCCGGTCGCCAACTGGGCCGGCCACGAGAAGCGCGGCGTCACCATCATGAAGTCGGCCAAGGGCGCATTCATCACCGATGCGGAGGGCCATGAGCTGATCGACGGCTTCGCCGGCCTCTGGTGCGTCAATGTCGGCTACGGTCACGAGAGCATCGTCGAGGCCGCCGCCGCGCAGATGCGCGAACTGCCCTATGCCACCGGCTATTTCAGCTTCGGCAGCGAGCCGACGATCCGACTCGCAGCGAAGCTGGCCGAACTGACGCCCGGCGACCTCAACCACATCTATTTCTCGCTCGGCGGCTCGGATGCGATCGATGGCGCGCTGCGCCTGATCCAGTTCTACTACAACGTCACCGGCCGGCCGAAGAAGAAGGCGATCATCTCGCTGGAGCGCGGCTATCACGGCTCGAGTTCGACTGGGGCCGGCGTCACCGCGCTGCAGGCTTTCCATACCAATTTCGACTTCCCCGGCCATGTCCAGCACTACGTCGCCGCGCCTTACGCCTATCGCAACCCGACCGGCTCTGACGATGCGGCGGTGATCGCAGCCAGCGTCGCCTCGCTGCGCGCCAAGGTCGAGGAACTCGGCGCCGACAACGTCGCCGCCTTCTTCTGCGAGCCGGTCGTGGGCTCGGGCGGTGTCATCGTGCCGCCGAAGGGCTGGCTGAAGGCGATGCGCGACACCGCCGCCGAGCTGGACATCCTCTTCCTCGCCGACGAGGTCATCACCGGTTTCGGCCGCACCGGCCCGATGTTCGCCTGCGAAGGTGAGGGCGTCGTGCCGGACATGATGACGATGGCCAAGGGCCTGACCTCGGGCTACGCGCCGCTGGGTGCGCTCGCGATCGGCGAGAAGGTCTATCGCGGCATCAAGGATAACGCTCCCGAGGGCGGGCCCGTCGGCCATGGCCAGACTTATTCCGGCCACCCGGTTTCGGCGGCCGTCGCGCTCGAAGTGCTCCGGCTCTATGACGAGGGCGGCATCCTCGCCAATGGCCAGCGCGTCGGCGCCTATTTCGAGAAGAAGCTCGCGACGCTGGCCGATCATCCCCTTGTCGGCGAGGTGCGCGCACGCGGCCTGCTCGCCGGTGTCGAGCTCGTCGCCGACAAGGCGAGCAAGGAAAAGCTCCCGCGCAGCATCAAGCTCTCCGACCACCTGTTCGCGCGCGGCTATGCCAATGGCGTAATCTTCCGCGCCTTCGCCGACGACATCATCGGCCTGGCGCCGCCATTGTGCTGCAGCGAGAGCGAGATCGACCTGATCGTGTCGCGGCTGCGCCAGACGCTCGACGACATGCTCGCACTTCCCGAGGTCCAGGCCGCGCTGGCGACCGCCAAGGCGGCGTGACCCAGGCGTGATCCTTGCTTTGCCTGGAGCGGCGAACCGTCTAGGTTCCCGCTACGGCTTTGGTGCGCCCTCGCACCGCGCCGCAGGCGTTGGGGTGAGGCTTTCGTCGTGACACCGGGCGTGCGGCTCGACCGCATCGACATGAAAATCCTGATCGAGCTGCAGAACAACGGCAGGATGACGAATGTCACCCTGGCCGATGCGGTCGGCCTGTCGCCGAGCCCCTGCCTGCTCAGGGTCAAGCGGCTCGAACAGGCCGGGTTCATTTCGGGCTATGCCGCGACGATCAACCTGCAGAAGCTCGGCGAGACGATCACCGTCTTCACCGAGGTCACGCTGGCTGATCATACCAAGGAATACTTCATCCGCTTCGAGACGGCGCTGCGCCGGGTCGACGAGGTGGTGGAGTGCCATATGGTCAGCGGCGGCTACGATTACCTGATCAAGTTCGTGACGCGCGGCCTGACCCATTACCAGTCGCTGATAGAGACGCTGCTCGACCGCAATATCGGCATCTCCAAGTACTTCAGCTACGTCGTGATCAAGTCGCCGATCCAGAAGCCGGGTTATCCGCTGCCGGTGCTGTTCGACGTCTGAAGCCGCCCCGAAACGCTACTGCGGCGGCCGTCTGACGCGGCTTTCTGCGCTTCCGGTGCTCACGGACGGATGTCCGCTCCGCTCCGGTTCTCGAAAACCACGCCAGCCGACTCGCCGCAGCGCGTTTCGGAACGGTTTCAGAAGCGCTTCAGCCCAGCGCCTGCGTCGCAAGGCCGAAGGTTTGGGCCGCACCGAGCGCGGCATGATGGCGCCCGCGGATCATCGGCGTGACCGAATCGAAGATCGTCATGCCGCAGGATTCCAGGAAGGCGCCGAAGCGGCCCTGCTCCTGGGCGGTATCGACCCGAAGGAAGCCGCCCTGATGCGCCTCGACATGCGGGGCAACCAGCGCGACCGCCATGTCGTCATCCTCTGCTACGATCGGGCCCACGACATGGCCGCGGCCGAAGGGGCGGCAGAGCGCGAAGCCGACGATTTCGCCAGCGCGCTCGACGACCGTCCCGACCGAATGCGCCAGCAGGGCTGCGATGACGCGACTGCGATCGGCGCCATAGGCGCTGGCGTCGAGGCGCGCGAGTGCATCGATATCCGCGGCAACAGCGGTTCTGAGGCCGGGCATGGCCGGAGCCAGAGCCGGTAGTGCCACGGTCCGCCCCTGATGCTGGAAGATGCGGCCGACCGGTTCGAAGCCGAGCGAGCGGTAGAGGCGATAGCCGGCTTTTGTCGCGCTGAGACGCAGGTCGCGATCACCCGATTGCTCGAAGATCGTTTCCATCAACTCGCGGCCCGCACCCTGCGCCTGCAGGCGCGGTGAGGTGATGACCATCCCCACGGTCGCGAAGCTCTCGCCGAAGGGCCACCACATCGCCGAGCCGAGTGCGCGGCCGATGGTATCGCAGGCGACGAAGCCTTCGCCTACGCTCATGACGAGCCGCCAGTCCTCCGGCCGATGCGGCCAGCCGACGCCGATCGACAATTGATGCATCTGGCCGACATCGGCTTCCGTCATCGGCCGGATGTCGATCTCGTAGCCGAGCCGGCGCTTTGCCGTTCTGTAAGCCAAGGCGTCAGGCCTCACGCGGGAATATCCGCGATCATAGGGCGGCCTTGCCCGTTCGAAAATAGCATAATTCATACAATACATGAGGTTAGGAACCTGCAAGCTGCAAGGTCGAGCCCTGCGATGCTTCGGTTTTCCTTGACCGGGCAGGGGTGAAACGAGCCTGTCTCCCCGATCCATCGACGCCGAGGCCACCTTGCGATGAAGCTCGAACCCTATTGGCTGGACTCCGCGCCGCGCTTTTCCTCCGCCTCATCGGCGCCGATCGAAGGCAAGGTCGACGTCGCGATCGTCGGCGGTGGCTTTACCGGGCTGTCGGCCGCGCTGGCGCTGGCGAAGGCCGGCGCGAGCGTCACCGTGCTGGAGGCTGGACGCGTCGTCGGCGAAGCCTCGGGCCGTAATGGCGGGCACTGCAACAACGGCCTCGCGCATGACCTCGGTGGGCTCGCGGCGAGCATCGGCATCGAACGGGCCAGCGCGCTCTATCGCGCTTTTGACGCCGGCGTCGATACGGTCGAGGCGCTTGTCGCCCGCGAAGGCATCGACTGCGATTTCACCCGCACCGGCAAGATCAAGCTCGCGGCCAAGCCCGGCCATTTCGCCAAGCTGGAGAAGAGCGCCGAACTGCTGCAGGCGACGGTCGAGCCCGATCTCGCCGTGGTGAAGCCCGGCGAGATCCGCAGCGAGATCGGCTCGGACGGCTTCCATGGCGGGCTCGTCTTCAAGCGCAGCGCCCATATGCATATGGGCCGCTTCGGCGCCGGGCTGGCGGAGGCCGCGGCACGGGCCGGCGCCGCCATCCATGAGAAGGCGGCGGTGACGGGTCTGGAGCGGCTGAACGGGCAGGCGCATCGCGTCGTCACGGCGCATGGCACGCTGGAAGCCAAGCAGGTGCTGCTGGCGACGGGCGCTTCCCGGCAGGGGCCGTTTTCCTGGCTGCGGCGGCGCATCGTCCCGGTCGGCAGCTTCATCATCGCGACCGAACCGCTCTCGGTGGAGCTTGCGGCCTCGATCATGCCGACGCGCCGCACGGCGACGACGACGATGAACATCGGCAACTATTTCCGGCTGACGCCCGACAACCGGCTGATCTTCGGCGGCCGGGCGCGCTTTGCCCTGTCCAGCCCGACATCGGACGTCAAGAGCGGCGCCATCCTGCGGGCGCGGATGCTGGAGCTTTTCCCGCAACTGGCGGGCGTGGGCATCGACTATTGCTGGGGTGGGCTGGTCGACATGACCTCCGACCGCCTGCCGCGTGCCGGCGAGCGCGACGGTGTCTTCTACGCGCTGGGCTATAGCGGCCACGGCACGCAGATGTCGGTGCATATGGGGCAAATCATGGCGCGCGTGATGGGTGGCGACGCCTCCGCGAACCCGCTGGCGGGGCTCGACTGGCCGGTGGTGCCCGGCCATTTCGGCCCGCCGTGGTTTTTGCCGTTCGTGGGGATGTATTACCGGTTTCAGGATTGGCGTAGTTGAGACCGCGTCGTCATTCTCGGGCGTAGCGCAGCGAAGACCCGAGAATCTTGTGACGAGCACGCGTCGACCAGCGCCTCATCTGGTTGAGATGCTCGGGTCAAGCCCGAGCATGACGTGTTCCTCACACTGCCGCGCGCTTCTGCCCGCTCGTCGCCAGCAGGACGAGGATGAAGGAGGCCGCGGTCAGCAGGGTCGAGATCGAGGCGATGGTCGGGTCGATCTCGTCGCGCAAAGCGGTGAACATGCGCTTGGTCAGGGTCTGGTACTGCCCGCCCGAGACAAACAGCGCGATGATGGTCTCGTCGATCGCAGAGATGAAGGCGAAGATGCCGCCGGCGAAGACGCTGGCCTTGATCTGCGGCAGCGTCACCGTGAGGAAGGCGCGGAAGCGGTTCATGCCGAGGCTGCGTGCCACCATCTCCTGCGTCTTGTCGAAGCTCTGCAGGCCGGCGACGACCGAGGTGATGACATAGGGCAGGCCGAGCATGACGTTGGCCAGCACCAGCCCGGTCAGCGTCTGGATCAGGCCGAGCTTGGCGTAGATGAAGAAGATGCCGATCGCGATGATGATGATCGGTACGATCAGCGGCAGCATCAGCATCATGTGCAGCGAGCGCATCAGCTTGGTCTGCGAGTTGCTGATGGCGTAGGCGGCGGCGGTGCCGAGCGGGGTCGCGACGATGACGGTCAGGAGGCCGATCAGCAGGCTCATCCGCGTCGCCTGCATCCAGTTGGGATTGCCGAAATACTCCGCATACCAACGCAGCGACAAGGCCGGCGGCGGGAAAGTCAGGAAGCGCGTGGCCGAGAACGACATCGGCACGATGATCAGCAGCGGCAGGATCAGATAAATCAGCACCAGGCCGACGAAGGCGCCGAAGAGCAGGCGTGGCAAAAGGGGCTGTTTCATCACTTCTGCCCCAGCATCTTGTCGAGCGGGATGATGCGGCCGACAGCCAAGAAGACCGCCAGCACGGCGACGAGCAGCACGACGCCCACCGCGCTCGCCGCGCCCCATTGGTTGTAGAGTTCGACGTTCCGGCTCACGACCATCGAGATCATGATGGTGCGGCCGCCACCGAGCAGTTCCGGCGTGATGTAGAAACCGAGCGTCAGCACGAAGACCAGCGTGAGGCCGGCGACGACGCCGGGCAGCGACAGCGGTAGGAATATCCGCAGGAAGCTGTGCAGCGGCCCGCCGCCGAGGCTGGCGCCGGCCAGCATCAGTTCGCGCGGGATCTTCTGCATCGTCGAATAGAGCGGCAGCACCATGAAGGGCAGGAGGATGTGGACGGTCGCGATGACCGTGCCGAGCTCGTTATGGACGAGCGCGAGCGGTTCGCTGATCAGCCCGAAGCGTTCGAGCATCTGGTTGGTCACGCCGGTGCGCTGGAGCAGGACGAGCCAGGCATAGGCGCGCACCAGCACGCTGGTCCAGAAGGGCAGGATGACGAAACTCAGGATCAGCACGTCCCAGGGCCGCTTCACATGGGCGGCGGCATAGGCAACCGGGTAGCCGAGGATCAGGGTCAGCACGGTGACCAGCAGCGCGATGCGAAAGGTCAGCGTGAAGCTGCGCCAGTAGATGTCCTCCGTGAAGATGCGGCGGTAGTGCTCCAGCGTGAAGCCGTTGTCATAGACCGACTGCGTCATCAGCCAGCCGACCGGGAGCACCACCAGCGCGACGATGACGATCACCGCCGGCGAAGCGAGTAGGAGCATCAGCCCCTGCTCGCGGCGCCGGTAGCGGAGGGATGGGTCGATGGCGCTCATGACTACCCTGCGATCTGGCTTCAGATAGCGCTGTCATTCCGGGCGGAGCGAAGCGGAGACCCGGAATCCATCATAAGGCTCTGAACTCTACGATGGATTCCGGATCGGCGCCGCTACGCGGCTTGTCCGGAATGACGATGCGGATGCAAGCTCTGGCTCACTTCTGCGCGAAGGAGAGCCAGCGCTTTTCGGCGGCTTCGCCTGCGGCCGAGGTCCACCAGGCATAGGACATCAGGGCCTGCACCTTGGCGTTGGCAGGAGCGCTCGGCAGTTCGCCGACGCGGGCGGCCGGGATGACGCCGGTGTCATAGGCCTTGGGGTTGGCCGGGCCGTAGTCGATATGCAGCGGCAGGTTGGCCTGATGCACCGGATCGACCGCTTCGTTCAGGAATTTGATCGCGGTCGGCAGGTTCGGCGCGCCCTTGAGCACGCAAAGCGAGGTGCTCTGCAGAATGCCCTGGTTGTAGGTGTAGGCGACCTTGGCCCCCTCCTTCGTCAGCGCCGAGATGCGGCCGTTCCAGGCCATCACCATGTCGACCTCGCCGTCATTGAGGAGCTGGGCCGACTGCGCGCCGGAGGTCCACCAGACCGTGATGTGCGGCTTGATCTCCTCGAGCTTCTTGAAGGCCCGGTCGACGTCGAGCGGATAGAGCTTGTCGGGCGCGACGCCATCGGCCATCAGCGCCGCTTCGAGCGTGGCGAGCGGGTGGTTGCGCAGCGAGCGCCGGCCGGGGAACTTCTTCACGTCCCAGAAATCGGCCCAGGTCTTGGGCGCGGCGGCCGCGTCGGGGAACTTCTTCAGGCTGTAGCCCATGACGCTGGAATAGAACTCGTAGGCGACCGAGTAGTCGCTGCGATACTCGGCCGGCATGGCGGCCGCGTTGGGGATCTTGCTGAAGTCGAGCTTCTCGACGATGCCCTGCTCGCCGCCGCGCAGGCAGAAATTGGTGGCGACGTCGACGACGTCCCAGGTCGGCTTACCCGTGGCGACCTGCGAGCGCATGATCGGCCAGGCGTCGGGCACGCTGTCCTGGTTGATGGTGATACCGAGCTTCTTGGCGCTCGGATCGAGGATCGCGATGGTCTGCGCCTTCTGGTAGGCGCCGCCCTGCGAGACGAACAGGATCTGTTCGGCCGCCTGGGCGGAGAGCGGGCTCAGCAGAGCCAGGGACAGGCCCGCGGCGGCGTAGGCGCTACGAATGGTCAAGCTTCGTTCCGTCATGTGCTCATCCCCTGTTGTTGGATCGGATCTTCGAAAGCTACCGTCCGATCGCGTCTAGAAACTGGTACCAGCCGGCGACCATGCGGACGGCCGGCTCTCGAAGCGTGTAAAACGGAACGCTGCGCATGCGGCTGGCATCGAGCAGGCCGACATCGGGCCGTTCGTTGCGGGCGAAGGCGGCGAGATAGCGCCCCATCAGGCTGGACATGGCGACGCCGGCGCCATTGTAGCCCATGGCGAGCATGACGCGGTCGTCGACGCGTCCGACATGGGGGACCGAGTCGAGCGTCATCGCGACGAGGCCCGACCAGCGATAGGCCAGCGGCACATCATCGACCTGCGGGAAGATGCCGACCATCGCCTTGTGCAGGGCTTTGAATGCGCCCGGCGAATCCGTCTTGCCGAAGGCGCCGCGCCCGCCGAAGACGATGCGGTCGTCGACCATGCGGAACCAGCGCATCATCCGCTTGGTCTCGGTGTAGGTGCGCCGCGTCGGCATCACGCTGGCGGCGAGATTGGGCGAGAGCTTCTCCGTCGCAATGATGGCGCTGCGGAAGGGGATCAGCGTGCGCTGATACGCTTTCGTCGCCGGGGTCAGGTCGGAATAGCTGTTGGTGGCGATGATCGCCTGCTTCGCGCGGACCACGCCGCCGGGCGTTTCGACGAGAACGCCGTCACGCTCGCGGCGCAGGCGCAGCGCGGGGGTCCCGGCATGGATCGGCACGCCGCGCGTCGCCACGCCCTCGGTCAGGCCGTGCAGAAAGTTCAGCGGATGAATGCCGCCCGAGCCCGCATTGAGCACGCCGCCGACGAAGCCGGCCGAGCCGGTCTCCTCGCGAACCTGCCCGGCGTCGAGAACGGACATGGTGGTGTCGCCCAGTTCGCTGCGAAGCCATTCGGCTTCCTTCACGGCATAGGCCAGCGTCTCATGGTTATGCGCCGCCTTGACCTGGCCGGAGCGCGTCAGATTGGCAGCGGCGATGCCGTAGGTTTCGACCAGTTCGGAGACGATATCGGTGGCTTCCAGCGCGATATCGTACATTCTTTTCGCCATTGGCTTGCCATGGGCAGCGGCGATGGCGGGGAAGGAAACCCGGAACTTGGCGGTGATGACGCCGCCATTGCGGCCGCTCGCGCCCCAGCCGGGGCGGTTGGCCTCCAGCACGAGCGGAGCCAGGCCGCTCTGAGCGAGATGGTGCGCAGCCGACAGGCCGGTATAGCCGGCGCCGATGATGACGACGTCGGCCTGCGTATCGCCTTGCAGCGGCGGCAGCTCGCGCAACGGCGTCGCCGTCGCGCCCCAGAGCGAGGGCGCTACTTCCAGAGACTGCCAGGCGGGCGCGGCGTTCAAGGGTTCAGGCCCCGGCCTCGACCGCGTCGGCGAGCGCCTTCAGGGTCGGGAAATGGTAGTCCGGCCTGGTCAGCTCTGGCACGGCCGGCGTGCCGCCGAAGCCCTTCTGGCCCTGGCGCCGCTCGATCCAGCAGGTGGTGTAGCCGAGCGACTTGGCGACGCCGATGTCGTGATACTGGCTCTGGGCGACGTGCAGGATTTCCTCCTGCTTGTAGCCGAAGGCCGATTGCCGGCCGCGGTTGAAGGCGAAGAACAGCGGATCGGGCTTGGGGTGAACAGCTTCGTCGGCGGTGACGCTGTCGTGGAAGGGGTTGCCGAGCGTGTGCGAATAGAAGGTGAAGGTCGAGCGGTCGGCATTGGTCATCGCGACCAGCCGAAAATGCTTGCGCAGCCGCGCCAACGCCTCGACGGAGTCCGGGAAGGCCGGGTGCTGCAGGATGGCGTATTGGAAGGAGTCGGCCGAGGCCTCGTCGGCGGGCAGGCCGAGTTGCGGCGCGAGATGCAGGTAGACAAGCTTCATCGCCTCGCTCGAGCGCTCGTAATGCTGGGCGCGGCCATCGAGATAGGGCGCGAAGATTTCGTCGTCGGTGAGCTTGGCGGCGGCAGGACCGCCGATGCGGCGGACCGCGTTCAGCACGCCGGTCTCGAAGTCGATCAGCGTGCCGACAACGTCGAATGTGAGAACCTTGAAATCGCGGAGGGCCATGATGTCGACTTCTCTTGTGGGGCTGTGCGGGTGTGTTGGCGGTCTATTCAACCGCCCGCCTTCGACACGACGATGGTGTCCTGCGGGTGGATGCTGATCTCGACGCGCTCGCCGATCGGCGGGATGCGGCGGGCGGCTTCGTAGTGACTGGGCTGGCGCAGGCTGATCGGTGTGCCGTCATCGAGCGCGAGGAAGACGCGCAAGCTCTCGCCCTGGAAGACGATGTCGGTGACGCGGGCCGAGAAGCGGTTGCGCTCGGGCGCACCGGCGCCGTCCTCGATCAGGAGCTTCTCGGTGTGCACGGCCAGAACCAGATCGCCGGTCGCCGGCAGCGACCGGGCCGTCCTGATGACCGAGCCGGCGAGCGAGACGCTGTCCTGGCCGATGCGTGCGACCGGCAGCAGCGTCGCCTCGCCGATGAAACTCGCGACGAAGGCGTTGGCGGGGTGGTCGTGCAGGCGCTCGGGCTTGTCGATCTGGACGAGCTTGCCGTCCTTGAGGATCGCGACGCGGTCGCTCATCGTCAGCGCCTCGCGCTGGTCGTGGGTGACATAGATGATCGTTGCGCCGAGCCGCTTGTGGAGCTGGCGCAATTCGATCTGCATGGTCTCGCGCAGTTGCTTGTCGAGGGCCGAGAGCGGCTCGTCCATCAGGATCAGGCGCGGCTCGAAAATCATGGCGCGGGCGAGCGCGACACGCTGGCGCTGCCCGCCGGAGAGCTGGCCGATGCCGCGCTCCTCATAGCCGGCGAGATCGACCATCGCCAAAGCCGCGCGCACCTTCTCGGCATAGGTCGATTTCGGCAGGCGACGGGCGCGGAGCGGGAAAGCGACGTTCTCACCGACATTCATATGCGGAAAGAGCGCGTAGTTCTGGAAGACGATGCCGATGTCGCGCTTGTGCGGCGGGGTGAAGGTGACGTCGCGACCACCGAACAGGATCGTGCCGGCCGACGGCTGGACGAAGCCGCCAAGGATGCCGAGCAGCGTCGTCTTGCCGGAGCCTGACGGGCCGAGCAGCGAGACGAATTCCTGCGGGGCGATGTCGAGCGAGACGTCATCGAGCGCCCGCACCGATCCGTAGATCTTGCTGGCCGACCTGATCTCGACGCGCTCGCCGCCACTTTTCGCCATTGCACGCTCCCGTTGCGATACAGCGACACCGCGCAAGCGCGTGGGCAAAGACCGATTCCAGACCAGGCCATAAGTCGATCTTATGTAGCTGATGCCTCGACCGATCCGCCGCCCGGCAGCGCGGACCTCTGTCGTGTCCGTCGCCGCTAGCTGCATTCGACAGAGGCATCAAACGGGATTTTCGCCGGCTACCGCAATTGCCAAATAATCAGGAGAAACATAACCTGAAGTCATGTCGGATCTGCGCCGGATGGTGTCTTCGAGCAATGCGCTCTTCGTCTTCGAGGCGGCGGCGCGCAGCGGCAGCTTCACGCGGGCAGCCGACGAGTTGAACGTCACCCAGCCGGCGGTGAGCCGGATGCTGTCGCGCTTCGAGAGCTATCTCGGGTTGCGCCTGTTCGAGCGGAGCGGGAAAGGCGCGGTGCTGACGCCGGAGGGGGAAATCCTCTACCGGCGCGTCGCCGACGGCTTCCGCAGCATCGAGGCGGGTTTACGCGAGGTGGAACAGCTTCGCGGCGGCAAGGAGACCGTGACGATCTCGGTGTCGTCAGCCTTCACCACGCATTGGCTGATGCCGCGCATGGACCGCTTCCAGCAGCGCTTCCCGAGCGTCGACCTGCGCTTCCAGATGATCGCCGGGTCACTGCGCGGTGTCGTCGAGAATGTCGATCTCGGCATGCGCTTCGTCGCGGTCGACGAGCCCGTCCCGGCCGAAGCTCTTGTGGTTCATGAAGTCATGCTGCCGGTGTGCAGCCCGGGCTATCGCTGCGAGCCGGGAACGGTCGAGCAGGCGGCCAGCGGCAACACTGTCATCCAGCTGACGGACTCGCCTTCGGACTGGGCGAACCAGTACGCGCCCTTCGCCACCGGGCGCTCGGGCGCGATCAAGGCGCTGACCTTTTCGGATTATGCCGTGGTGGTGCAGGCGGCCCTGCTGGGACAGGGCATCGCCTTCGGCTGGATCACCGTCGTCGCCCATGCGCTGATGTCAGGCGCGCTGGTTCCCGCCGCCGATCGGCTGACGGTCGGCGAGCGGATCTGCGTCTTGCTGACGCCGCGCAACCGGCCGGCGCGGCCGATCGTGCGCGAGATCCGCGACTGGATCATCGCGGAGTTGCGGGCCGAGATCGCCGCGATCGACCGGCTGCATCCGGGGCTGGGGCTGAGGGCGGCGATCGCCTGAGCCGTCAAAAGCGCTTCGTTGCCCATCGCATCAGAGCCCGACGAGGCCCGGCAGGCCGCCGATGTCCTTGATCTCGGTATAGCCGTAATAAGGGTTCGGCGGTTCGTGGCCGCGGTTCACCCAGACCCGCTGGCCGATCTTCATGTCATGGGCCGTCATCAGGTCGTAGCGGAAGCTGGACGAGCAGTGCATCACGTCCTGCGGCCCGCAGCCCAGCATGTCGAACATGTATTCGAAGGCCTGCATGCGTGGTTTGTAGGCCTGGGCGTCCTGGGCGGTATAAGCGGCGTGGAAGGGCGCGCCGAGCTGGGCGACAGAATGCGGGATGAGCGCCGTCATCGAGTTGGAGAGGACGACGAGCGGAATCTCCTTGGCGACCTTGGCAAGGCCGGCGGGCGTATCGGGGTGAGGGCCCCAGCTCGGGATCTCGTCGACGATCTTTTGGGCGTCGGCTGGATCATAGGCGAAGCCGTGGAGCTTGCAGGTCCGCTCGACGGCGTTGCGCACGACGTCTTCATAAGGCTTCCACGGCCCGAGGACCTCATCGAGCCGATAGGAGCTGAAATCGGCGACGAAGGCGTCCATCTGCTCGGGCGTCAGGCGCGTTTGGTAGACGCGGCGGGCGGCCGGTCCCATCTCGAAATAGATCAGCGTGCCGTAGCAGTCGAAGGTAATGAATTTCGGCCGCCAGGTGCTCATGGATCCGCTCGCTTGGTTGAGGGGCGGGCCATGCCGCCGATTGCCTGAGCCTAGCGGCGTCGCGTGAGAAGCGGCGCGCATTTGCAGGCAGGTGGCCCAAGATTATGCCGATCGCACCGGCCTCAGCAGCATGGATTGCCGCCCTCTCGCCTGCGTTCAGAATTCGCCGACTTCGCCCTGCGAGCCGTCGAGCAGCCGGGAATGGCGGAAGGGGCGGGGATCGACGATCGGCGTGTCGCCGGTGGCGAGGTCGGCCGCGAGATGGCCGGCGCCGGGGCCGAGCCCGAAGCCGTGGCCGCTGAGCCCCGCCGCCAGGACGAGGCCTTTCAGGCCGACGGTCGGCGAGATCACTGGAACGGCATCGGGGGTGGAATCGATGTAGCTGCCCCAGCTTTCGCGCACCGCGACGTTGCGCAGTGCCGGCACCAGCGCATGGGCACGCTCCAGCAGCGTCGCCATCGCCTTGCGGTTCGGCGCCGGGTCGAGCACGCGGATGCGCTCGAAGGGCGTCTCCTTGTCCAGGCTCCAGCCGCCCAGCGCCTCCGGACCGTTGAAGAAGGAGGAGCTGATGCCGAATTCGACCGCCTTCAGCCGCTTGACGAACATCGGCATGAACTGGCGGGCATAACGGATGCCCTGCGGGGTCAGTTCGAGCGTTCCCTTGCCGCTGATCGCGATGGTGTAGCTGCCGTCGAGGCGGCGCGTCAGCGCGATTTCCGGCGTGTAGAAGGCGTCGAGCCAGGCCGGCGCGACCTCGGTACGCAGGCTGGTGGCACGGATGCTGGCCTGCGGGAAGACGACGCCGTGATGGCGCAAGAAGCCGGATGCCCAGGCGCCGCCCGACAGGATCACGGACTGGGTGCGGATCACGCCCTTTTCCGTCACGACGCCGGTGACGGCGCCATTGGTGATGTCGAGGCCGCGCGCGGCGCAGCCCTGATGGATCGTCGCGCCGTGTTTGCGGGCGCCTAGCGCCAGAACGGGGGCGGCCAAGGCCGGCTCGGCCGTTCCGTCCGTGAAGGAATGGACGCCGCCGAGCCATTCGCGCCCGCTCCCGGCCGTCATCGCGGAGGCCTCCGTGCCGGTGAGCATGCGCGTCTCGACGCCGAACTGCTTCGCCATCTCGCGCCAGCGCTCCCATTGCGCGACCTGCGCGGCGTCGTTGCTGGTGTAGACAAGGCCGCAGCGGCGGAAGCCGAGATCCTCGCCGATCTCGCCGGCGAAGCTGTCCCACATTTCCATCGAGCGGATGGCCAGCGGCAATTCGCGGGCGTCGCGGTTCTGCTGGCGGCACCAGCCCCAGTTGCGGCTCGACTGCTCGCCGCCGACCACACCCTTCTCGACGAGCGCAACCGAGCGGCCGCGCTTCGCCAGGAAGTAGGCAGCGGCAGCGCCGACGATGCCGCCGCCGATGACGACGACATCGACTTCAGCCGGCAGGCGCGCATCGCTGTCGATGCGCTTGATCGTCGGGCTCATGGGTGTTCTCCGGCAGGTCGATGCCGGACCTCTAGCGAGCTTCGACCGGCCTGCCTTGGATCATTTTCGCATCACGCGACCAAGGCGGCCTCGATGCCGGACGCGACCGCGAACAAGGTGGCGTCGCCGCCGGTCTCGCCCATCAGCATCAGCCCGACCGGCGCCTCGCCCAGCGGCTGGCAGGGCAGGCTGATCGAGCAGCGATCCAGGAAATTGCCGATGCTGGGATTGCGCAGCATGAGCGCGTTCAGACGAAAATATTCTGCATCCTCGGCGAGTTCGACAAGGCGCGGCGCGATGATCGGCACGGTGGGCATGACCAGAGCGTCGTAAGGCGCGGTCAGCGCATTCATGGCTGCGATAATGCGCCGGCGCGCGGCGGTCAGCGCGACATAGTCCGCTGCGGTCATGCTGGCGCCGAACTCGATCCGGCTGCGGACGCGCGGATCGTAGAGATCGCCCTTCGCCACGAGCAGGTCGCGGTGCCAGTCATAGGATTCCGGCCCGGGGAAGCCGCCCCGGCGCAGGGCGGCGACGATGTCGAGCAGCGGCTGGAAGGAGACCTCGACGATCAGCGCGCCTTGCGCGCGCAGCAAGGTAACGGCGCGTTCGAAGGTCGCGGCGACAGTCGCATCCATGCCGTCGCGCATGATCTCGCGGGGAATCGCGAGTCGCAGGCCGGCAAGCTGCCGAGGCGAGGGTATTGCGGGCGTCTCGCCGGCCAGAATCGCGTCGACGATCACGCAGCAGGAGACGCTGGCGCCGAGCGGACCGAGCGAATCCAGGCTGCCCGAGAGCGGCACGACGCCGTCGAGCGGGATGCGGCTGGCGGTCGGCTTATAGCCGACGATGCCGCAGAGCGCAGCGGGGATGCGGCAGGAGCCGCCGGTGTCGCTGCCGAGCGCGACCACCGCCATGCCGTCAGCGACCGCGACGGCCGAGCCGGAGGAGGAGCCGCCGGGAATGCGGGCCGAGGCGCGGTCCCAGGGGCTCAGCGGCGTGCCGTAATGCGGATTCGCACCGATGCCGGAATAGGCGAATTCGGTCATGTTGGTGCGGCCGACGGGGATGAAGCCCGCAGCCAGCATGCGCGCGATCGTCGGGGCATGGGATTTCGCAGGCTCGGCATCGGCCAGCGCGCGCGAGCCCGCCATGCTGTGCTCGCCGGCGACGTCGTAGAGGTCCTTCACCGCGAAGGGGATGCCGGCATAGGGGGAGGGCGCGCGGCCCGCCCGGCGCAGGGCGTCATGGGCATCGGCCGAGGCGCGGGCAGCATCCGCAGAAACCGAGATGAAGGCGCGGGCGCCTTCGCCCGCGGGGTCGGCGATCCGGCTGAGGCTTTCCTCGACCAGGGTGCGCGCGGTCACGGCCCCCGTCGCGAGGTCCTTGGCACAGCCTTGCACGGTCCGCAGCATGATCGTCTCTCCGCTTTCGCTCAGGCTTCCGGCTTATCGCCGTGAGCCCGCGAAATCCATGCGTCCCGGCGGATGCGCCACCGGCCCATTTACATCAGGCCGGGTTCACCGAGATCGGTGCCATCGACGAGGCGGCTGTAGCGGTAGGGGTGGGGATCGACGATCGGGGCGTCGCCCGCGACGATGTCGGCGGCGAGGCGTCCCGCAGCCGGGCCGACGCCGAAGCCGTGACCCGAGAAGCCCGCCGAGACATGCAGGCCCGGCAGCTTGTCGATCGCCGAGATCACCGGCACCCAGTCCGGGGTGAAGTCGATCAGCCCGCCATATTTGTGCATGATCTTCACATTGGCGAGCTGCGGATAGATCTCGCCGATGCGCTTCAGCGCGAAGCTGATCAGCTTCTCCTGCGGCGGCGGATCGAAGGTGCGCATGCGCTCGAAGGGCGAGATGCTGTCATTGCTCCAGCGCATCAGGGCTTCCGGCCCGGCAAAGAAGGTCTTGTCGGCCGTGATGGTCAGGAGCCTGTGGCGCTTCCTGAAGGTGCGCCAGAACGGCTTGGCGTACATCATGCCCTGCGGGCTGAGCCGGAGCAGGCCGCGCCCGCTGATGCCGATCGTATAGCCGCCGTCGAGGCGCCGCCTGAAGGTGACGTCCGGCGTCGAGATGCCGCCGGTGGTGACCTCGGGGGCAGGCGCGGTGAAAAACGAGGTCGACTGCACACCGGCCAGTGGCATGTCGATGCCGTGATGGCGGCAGAACATCGAGGTCCAGACGCCACCGGCAACCAGCACCGTGCTGGTCTTGATCGTGCCCTTTTCGGTGACGACGGCGGAGACTCTGCCAGCCGAGGTTTCGAGCCCGCGCGCCGCGCAATCCTGATGGATGGTGACGCCGAGCCTGCGGGCAGCCTCCGCGAAAGCCGGAACTGCGAGCGCGGGTTCCGCCTTGCCGTCGGTCGGAGAGTGAACGCCGCCGATCCAGTTCTCCGCCGAACCCGGCGACATCGCCTTGGCCTCGGCTGCCGAAAGCACGCGGCTATGCATCTGCATCTCGCGCGCCTTGTCGACCCAGTTCGACCAGGCATTGAGATCCGACTGCTTGGTCGTGACATAGACTAGGCCGGTGCGCCGGAAGCCGGTGTCGGCGCCGAGTTCCTCGTTCAGCCCGTTCCACATCTCGACGGCGCGCTGGGCCAGCGGCAATTCGCGCAGGTCCCGGTTCTGCTGGCGGCACCAGCCCCAGTTGCGGCTCGATTGCTCGCCCGCGACATAGCCCTTCTCGACCACGGCCACGGAATGGCCCTTCCTGGCGAGATGGTAGGCGGCCGTGATGCCGGCGACACCACCGCCGATGACGACGACATCGGCAGAGGGAGGCAGCGTCTCGTCGCTGCGGATGCGGGTGACCGGGGGCGACATGGGGGTTCAGAATCCTTCGGCAAGGGCCGGCGACGGGACCCCGATACCATCGCATCCCGACAGAAGCCTATGCCAAAGGCGCCGGTTGAATCGGCATATTCTATGCACCTGCCGCAGACGATCGGTGTTCGATACCGCCGGTGCCACCTAGCCTGAGAGGAAGGCCGATAATCGGCCAACCGCGATCACCTGCCGCAGAAGCAGGCTCATCGCTCATAACGAGGGGTTTCCGATGACGAAGAACTCTGACCGCAATTCTCGCGGCAATTCTGGCCTGGCCCTGCCGATGCCCGCCATCCATCGCCGCGACATGCTTGCCCTCGGGGCCGGCGGCCTGCTCGCGGCGTCGGGCTTCGGCGGTGCCCGCGCCCAGACCAAGGCGGCGCCGCCGCCGCCCGCGAAGCCCACGGGCCAGGTCGTCGTCGGCCTGTCGCAGGAGCCGGTCGCCTTCAACCCGCTGATGCCCGGCATCGAGGTCGACGAGACTGTCTGGATGCAGATTTTCAACACGATGTGGGTGGCCGATCCCAAGGGCAACCTCATCCCCGATCTCGCGGTCGAGATCCCCAGCGAGGCCAATGGCGGCATCTCCGAGGGCGGCCTCGCCTGGAAGGTGAAGCTGCGCGAGGGCGTGACCTGGCATGACGGCACGCCCTTCACCGCCGAGGATGTGAAATACACGCTCGAACTGATCAACGCCCCGGGCTTCAAGGCGCGTACCCGCATCGGCCATGCGCTGGTCAAGGACATCAAGGTCACCGGACCGCTGGAGATCTCCTGGCGGATGGACAAGGCCTATGCGCCCTATCTCGCCCAGCTCTCCAACACCTATATCGTGCCCAAGCATCTGCTGGAGAAGGCGAGCGACCCGAACACGGCGCCCTTCAATGGCGCGCCCGTCGGCACCGGCCCCTTCAAATGGGGCACGCGCACGCCCGGCGACAACATTCAGCTCGTCGCCAACGAGAAGTATCACGGCAAGGGCCCCTATCTGGAGCGCGCCGTCCTGAAATACGTGCCCGACCAGACGGCGCTCTACGCGCAGTTCCGCACCGGCCAGGTCGACCTGATCATCGGCACCGGCATTCCCGCGAACTTCTATGCCGAGGCGGTCAAGCTGCCGGGCCGCAAGGTCGTGAAGATCCCGAGCGCCTCGCTCGAAATCCTGATGCCGAACCTCGAGCACCCGGTCCTGAAGGACAAGGCCGTGCGCAAGGCGCTCTACGCCTCGATCAACAAGCAGGCGATCATCGACATCATCTATTACGGGCTGCACATCCCGACGGAATCCTTCTCGCCGCAGGATTCCTGGGCCTACAATCCCAACCTGCCCAAGCAGACCTACGACCTGGCGCTGGCCAACAAGATCCTCGACGAAGCGGGCTGGAAGCGCTCGGGCTCGGGCACGCGCATGAAGGATGGCGTGCCGCTGAGCTTCGGCGTCTCGACCACGACGGGTGCGGCGCTGCGCGAGCAGGCGCAGCAGTTGATGATGCAGGACTGGCAGCAGATCGGCGTCAAGATGACGATCAACAACATGCCGGCCGCGGTGATCTGGGGCGATTTCTACACCCGCTCGAAATTCGACTCGCTGATCGTCGGAACCGCCTTCCGCACCGTGATCGATCCCGATCCGGCCTCGCGCTTCGCCTCGGACGCGATCCCCGCGAAGAACGGCAACGGCGCCAACCAGATGCAGTGGCAGAATGCCGAGGTCGACCAGCTCCTGAAGGACGGCCAGACCACTTTCGACCAGGCCAAGCGCAAGGCGATCTACTGGAAGCTGCAGGAGATCGCGCGCGAGGAGCTGCCGATTCTGCCGATCTACCAATACGCCCCGGTCGAGGGCTACAAGGAGGGGCTGGTCGGCTACGAGCCCAACGTCAACGCCCGCCAGAACACCTGGAACATGGGCGTCTGGTACTGGGCGCGCTGAGGCGATGACGCGCTTCGTCCGGGTGCTCGCGCCGTGAGCTCGTTTCAGCCATGAGCTCGTTTCTGCTGCAAAGACTGATGCAGGCCCTGCTGCTGCTGCTCATCGTCTCGATGATCGGCTTTGCAATCCTGCATCTGGCGCCCGGCGGGCCGCTGTCGCAATTCGCGGCCGGCGGCGAGATGAACCAGGAAGATCTCGACCGCATCGCGGAACAGCTCGGCCTGAACCGGCCGCTGCCGATCCAGTATGCCGAGTGGCTCTGGCGCATGCTGTCGGGCGATTGGGGCGTGTCCTATCGCGACCAGCAGCCGGTGCTGCACATCATCGCCGGCCATCTCGGGCCGACGCTGGAGCTGATGCTGACCTCGACCTTGCTCGCCATGCTGATCGGCGCCTGGATCGGGATCATCGGTGCGGTGAAGCGCTACTCGCTGTTCGACAGCATCGCGACGATCGGCACCATGATCGCTTTGTCGATCCCGACCTTCTGGTTCGGGCTCGTGGTGATCTACGTCTTCTCGGTTGGACTCGGCTGGCTGCCCTCGGGCAATCGCTTCACCATCGGCGACGGCTCCCTTCTGAACCGGCTGCATCATCTGATCGGGCCCTGCATCGTGCTCGCTCTGGTTTCGACCGCCGTCTGGAGCCGCTACATGCGCTCCTCGATGCTCGACGTGATCAATCAGGATTTCGTCCGCACGGCCCGCGCCAAGGGCGTGCCGGAGCGGCGTATCCTGATGACGCATGTGCTGCGCAATGCGCTGCTGCCGATGATCACCATCACCGGTCTGCATGTGCCGTCGCTGCTTTCGGGCGCGCTGGTCACCGAGACGGTCTTCACCTGGCCCGGCATGGGCCGGCTCTTCCTCGATTCGATCAGCTATCGCGACTACCCCGTCGTGATGGGCATCCTGATGTTCACGGCCGTGATGGTGCTGCTCGGCAGCCTGCTCGCGGACCTGCTCTACGGCGTCGCCGATCCCCGCATCGCCAGGAGCGGCCGATGAGCCTCGAGCCGACCATCGACGCAGCGCCGATTCGCCAGGACGGCTTCTGGAACGGGCGCGGGATGCGCCGCTTCCGCCGCCACAAGCTCGCGGTCTTCGGGGCGATCACGATCGTGCTGATGACGCTCGCCTGCGCCATCGGGCCCTTGCTGCTGCCCTATAGCGACACCTTCATCGACATCCGCCAGCGCTTCGCGCCGCCCTTCGGCGGCCCCCACATCCTCGGCACCGACCCGCTCGGGCGCGACATCCTCGCGCGGCTCCTGATGGCGGGCCGGATCTCGCTGTCCGTCGGCTTCTGCGCCATGGTGCTGTCGATGGGCATCGGCATCATGGTCGGGCTTGCTGCCGGCTTCTACGAGGGCGTCATCGGGGCGGCGCTGATGCGCTTCGTCGATGCGATGCTGTGCTTTCCCTCGATCTTCCTCCTGCTGGCGATTTCGGCCCTGATCCAGCCTTCGGTGCCCTCGATCGTGATGCTGATCGCAATGACCTCCTGGATGGAGGTGGCGCGCGTCGTCGAGGCGCAGATCCGCTCGCTGCGGACGCGCGAGTTCGCGCAGGCTGCGGTTGCGATGGGCTCGAGCAATCTGCGCATCATGATGCGCGAACTGCTGCCCAATGCGATCGCGCCGATCGTGGTCGCCGCGACCCTCAACGTCGCCCATGCGATCCTGGCCGAGAGCTACATCTCCTTCCTCGGCTACGGCATCCAGCCGCCGACGCCGAGCTGGGGCAACATGCTGGAGAACGCGCAGAGCTATCTCACCAGCGCGCCCTGGCTGGCGATCATCCCGGGCGCCGCGATCACGCTGGCGGTGACGAGCTTCAACTTCGTCGGTGACGGCCTGCGCGATGCTCTCGACCCGCGGATGGACCTGCCGTGACGCGATCGGAGATTCCCGCCTCGGTCTCGTCGCTCTGGCGCTACCCGGTCAGTTCGATGGGCGGGGAGCGGCTGGAGCGTGCGCCGGTCACCGGATCCGGCATCGAGGGAGATCGCATCTGGGGCCTGCTCGACGCATCGAATGAACGCATCGCCTCGCCCGGCCGGGAGAAGCACTTCATCCAGGTGCCGAGGGGACATGCACGGTTCACCCGCGATGGCGTCGCGATCTCGGCGGATGGCTCCAACTGGGCGGGACCGGACGACGGGACGGCACTGCAGCAGCTTTCGGATGTCTTCGGTTTCATGCCGGTGCTGAAGCCGTTCGTGCCGTTCGGCGGCGAGGGTTTCCGGCCGCGCTACGAGCATGCGCCGATCCACCTCATCAGCACGGCCGGCATGCGCAGCCTGGAGCGCGACATGCCGGGCAGCGTGATCGATGAACGCCGCTTCCGCCCCAACATCGTGGTCGACTGGCCGGACGAAGTCGAAGCCATGCCGGAGCAGGGCTGGATCGGGCGCGAGATCCGCATCGGCGACGTGGTGCTGCGCGGGCGGGAGCCCTGCGGCCGCTGCGGCTTCATCACGATCGAGCAGGAGGGCATCCCGCTCGATGTCGAGCTGCTGCGCAATGTGGTGAGGCGCTACGGGCGCAATTTCGGCATCTATTGCGATGTGGTCACGCCGGGCGAGATCAGGCGCGGCGACGCGGTGAGCGTCGGGGCGTGAGGGGCACCGTCATTCCGGGGCTGCGCTTCGCTTGCCCGGAATGACGGCGAGAGAACTCGAAGCGCTCCCCATCACTCCGCGGCCTGCATGACCTCGGGAACCTGCGGATAGTCGCGCCGGACCGAAGCGAAGGCGCGCGGCACGTCGTTGACGTTGGCGGCGTCGCGGATCGCGGCGAAGACCTTGGTCTTGACGAAGAAGCGCCAGTGCACGGGCAGGGCGGAGAGCAGCCGGGTCAGGGCGTCGTAGTTGCGTGCATGCCAGACGCTCTCGAACGCGTCGCGCTCCGAGCCGAAATGGAAATGTGTGCCGTGGACGTCCTTTCGCATCGCAGCCCGCAGCGCCGCCGTAGCGGCCGCATCGACCGAGCCGCCGGCGATCACCACGCCGTAGCGGGCTTTCGCCATCGCCTCGCTGACATAGCCGCGCTCCACATCGAGCAGGACGCGTCCGGGCTCGCGCTCCGTCGGCGAACCGCGGCCGCCGCCGCCGGGCGAATGGATGTGGATGACGTCGCCGGGCTCGGCGATGGCGATGTCGGTGTTGCCCAGCACGCGCTCGCTTGCCGCTCCAGGATTGATGATGAAGTTCGAGGTCTCGGCCGAGAGCCCGCCGAGCGTGCCCCAGGGGCGGAAGATCGAGCGATCGCGGTTGCGCACCGTGATGCGCGAGTTCGGCGCGAAGACCTTGAACTCCATCACGGTCGCAAGCCCGCCGCGCCAGCGCCCGGCGCCGCCGGAATCCGGCAGCAGCCCGTAACGCACGAACTGGATCGGCACTTCGGTCTCGGTGATCTCGATCGGCGTGTTCTTGAGATAGGCAGCGTCCGCGCCCGAGCCGTTGGGGCCGTCGCGATGCGGCATGCCGCCGCCACCGCCGACCACCGGGTTGATCGCCGCGATGACGCTGCGATGGCTGCGCTCGTCGGTCGTCATCACGTTGACGATCGAGCTCGAACCTGCGGGAGCGGCCGGCATGCGCTCGGGCACGGCGAGGCTGAAGGCGCCGAAGATCAGGCTGCGCAGGCGTGCACAGGTCAGGCTGCGCATGCCCACCGCCGCGGGGAAGGACGGGTTCAGCACCGTGCCTTCGGGCGCGATGCAGGTGAAGGGCCGGGTCAGGCCGGAATTCAGCAGAAGCTGCGGGTTCAGCGTGTAGAGCACGTAGTAGACGCCGACGAGCAGCAGGGTGTGGCGCGGATCGGAACCGGTCGGGACGTTGAGCGACGAGCCAAGCTGCGGGTCCGATCCGGTGAAGTCGAGGATCGCCTCGTCGCCCTTGATGGTCAGTGTCAGCTTGAGCCGGCAGGGATTGCCGTCGACGGCGTCCTCGTCGGCATAGTCGGCGAAGACGTACTCGCCATCCGGCATCGAGCGCAGGATTTCGCGGGCCTGATGTTCGGCGTAGTCCATCAGGCCGTCGAGGCCATCCATGAAGCCCCTGGCACCAAATTTCTTGACTATCGCCAGGATCTTACGCTCGCCGGTGTTGAGCGCGCCGGCGAGCGCCTTGAGGTCGCCCATGTTGAGATGCGGCTTGCGGACGTTCATCGTCATGATCCGCAGGATCTTCTCGTCGAAGACGCCGTCACGCATCAGCGTCATCGGCGGAAAGCGGATGCCCTCCTGATGGATCTCCGTCAGCGAGCGCGAGAGCGAGGCGGGCACCGCGCCGCCCATGTCGGTGTTGTGAACATGGCCGCCGACGAAGCAGACGATCTCGCCTTCGTGGAAGATCGGCTTCCAGAGATGCGTATCGGGCGCATGGGTCGCGAGATAGCCGCTATAGGGGTCGTTGGTGAAGGCGATGTCGCCCGGCCGGTACTCGTCGACCAGCTCGATCGCGCGGTTGTAGTTCATCCCCGGATACCAGGTCGCGCCGAGATCCATCGGCACGGCGACGACGCGCCCGGTCCTGTCCATCACCATCACGGTGAAGTCCTCGGTCTCCTTGACGAAGGTCGAGTGGGCGGTGCGGTAGAGCGTGTAGGCCATGTTCTCGGCCGCCGCCCGGCAATGGTTCGCGAGAACCTGCAAAGTGACCTTGTCGACCATGATGCTCAGGCCTCCGGACGCAGGATGAGGTGAAGGTTGAGCCAGGCATCGACCTCGGCGTTGAAGCCCTCGGGGATGCAGACGGTGGTGTCCTGCTGCGCGACCACGGCCGGGCCGGCAAAGCGGTGGCCATTGCGCAGGGCGTCGCGGTGATAGAGCGCGACCTTGCGTTTCGCTCCGTCGAGCCAGACCTCGATCATGCGCTCCGGCGTCGCCGTGGCGCTCGGCGCCTCCGCTGCGGGAGCGAGGTTCGGGCGCGGGGTGGCACCGCTGACGACGAGGCGTAAGTTTACGATCTGCACCTCGGCCGCGACGTCGTTGAAGTCGTAGATCGCCAGATGCTGGCGATGGAACGCCTCGGTGATCGTGGCGAGATCGCCTTCCGCCAGCCAGCCTTCCGAGAGCGGCACCTCGATCTCGAAGGATTGGCCGTGATAGCGCATGTCGGCGGTCAGGATTTCGACCACGGGGCCGGCGAACTTCTGATCGGTCCGAATCCAGGCCTGCCCGTCGGCCTTCAGCCGGGCCAGCGCGTCGCGCAGGACGGGCAGCGAATCCGGCACGGCGGCGGCGAAGACCGTCTGGATGAAGTCGCCCTTCAGATCGGCGATCAGCCCGCCGAGCGCGCTGACCACGCCCGGCCGGTGCGGCACCAGCACGCGGGGGATGCCGAGTTCGCGCGCCAGGAAGCAGCCGAGCATCGGGCCGGCGCCGCCGAAGGGCATCAACGTGAACTCGCGCAGGTCGACGCCGTAGCGCGCGACGAGCTTGTTGACCTCGACGAACATCTCGGAGACGCCGACGGCGATGATTGCCTCGGCGGTCGCCTGCGGCGTCTGGTCCAGCTTCGTCGCGAGTTCGCCGATCACGGCGTCGGCGCGGGTACGGTCCATGCCGATCTGGTTGTAGGCCAGCGGCGTGTGGCCGAGGAAGCCGCTCGCCGCCATCGCGTCGGTGACGGTGGCGCGGGTGCCGCCGCGTCCGTAGCAGGCCGGGCCCGGCGTCGAGCCTGCGCTTTCGGGGCCGACCTTGAGCACGCCGAAATCATCGGCCCAGGCGATCGAGCCGCCGCCGCTCCCGATCGAGGTCACGGATACGCTGGGCAGGAAGAGCGGGAAGTCGCCGACGACCTCGCCGGTGCCGAATTGCGGCTTCCCGTCGATGATGAGGGCGAGATCGGCGCTGGTGCCGCCGATGTCGAGCGTCAGGATGTTGCCGACGCCGGCCTGCTCTGCGAGCCAGGCCGCGCCGATGACGCCCGAGGCCGTCCCCGAAAGCAGCATGTTGACGCAGGCGCGCTTGCCGGTCTGCGCATTCATCACGCCGCCATTGGATTTGGTGAGCATCGGCCCGGCCGGCACGCCGCGCGAGGCAAGCGCGGCTTCCAGAGCCGTCAGATAGCCGGCGACGCGGGGATGGACATAGCCGTTCAGGATCGCGGTGGTGGTGCGCTCGTACTCGCGGATGACCGGCCAGACCTCGCTCGTGGTGAAGACGAAGAGCTGGGGCGCCAGTTCCGCGATCAGGGCCCGGGCCTGCGCCTCATGGGCGCCGTTGCGGTAGGCATGCAGGAAGGAGACGATGACGCCGTCGACGCCTTTCGATTTGATCGCGTCGACGATCGTGGCCAAGCCTTCCGTGTCAAGCGGTTCGGCGATGTCGCCGCTGGCGAGCTGGCGCTGGCGGACGCCATAGATCCGGTCGCGCGGGATGAGCTGCTCGGGGCGGGCGCAGAACAGCGAATACATGTCGGGCATGCGCAGCCGCGCCAGCTCGATGACGTCCTCGAAGCCGGCCGTGGTGATCAGAGCGAGCCGGCTGCCCTTGCGCTGGATGATCGTGTTGATGCCGACCGTGGTGCCATGGACGAAGGAGGCGACTTCCTCCGGCGCGACGCCATGGCGTTCATGCAGGAGACTCAAGCCGTCGAGCAGTTCCTTGCCGGGCTCGTCGGGCGTGGTCAGGACCTTGATGGTCTCGAAGCGGTTGCTTCCTGTCTCCAGGGCGCAGAAGTCGATGAAGGTGCCGCCGATGTCGACGCCGATACGCCAGCTCATGATCCGCCTGTGTGCGTGAGGTCGGCGCAGTGTTGTGCCCGGGAGCGGCCAGCGTCAAAGAGCAAAGCTCCCGGATCGCATAAGCCCCGCTTATGGTCTTGAGCTGTCTGGCTGATCGAGGCCGAGCTGCCGGCAGGCGGTGCGCAGATGGGTCCTCAACAGCTCGTGGCTGCGCGAGAGCGGCCGGCGCGCGCTGGTGAGGAGGCAGAGCGGCAGCGAAACTTCCGGCAGGAAGGGCCGCGTCACCAGCCCCGGAAAGCTGTGCCAGGGCAGCAGGCCATCGACCACGGCGATGCCGAGCCCCTGCTGGACGAAGGCCAGCGCGATGATCGAGACGTCGATCTCCATCTCGGGCTGGAAGGCGATGCCCTCGCGCCCAAGCGCAGCGCGCAGCAATTGGCCCGGCAGGGAGGTGGCGCGGTAGGAGATCAGCGTCTCGCCTTCGAGGTCGCGGGCGGTGACGGTGTCCTGCCCCGCGAGGCGATGGCCGGACGGCAGCACGCAGACGATGCGGGTATGGCCGATGATCTCGGTGTCGATCCCTGGCACGCTCTCATCGGTCATGGCGATGCCCAGGCCGGCCTGGCCGTCGTCCAGCATGCGCATGACGATCTCGGCCGGCACGACATGCGACAGGATGCGCATGTCCGGGTGCGCGGTTCGAAAATGGCGCAAGGCCTCAGGTACCAGCGACAGCGAGGGCGGCGCCGAGGCGGCGAGGCGTACGATCCCGGCCTTGCCGTGGCGGAGGTCGCCGGCCCGGCGTCGCAGCGCTTCGAGGTCGCCGAAGAGACGCTCAACCTCGGGGTAAAGGTCCTCGGCCTCGGGCGTCGGGATCAGCCGGCCCTTGAACCGCAGGAACAGCTTGAAGCCAAGCTCGTCCTCGGTGTGCAGCAGGATCTGGCTCAGCGCCGGCTGCGACACGTTCAGCGCCTCGGCAGCGCTCGTCAGCGTGCCCAGGCGCATCACCATCCTGAAGACTTCGATCTGCCTCGCGCGCATCGCTTTTCCGTCTCGGCCCGCGACTGCCGCGCGCATGGAAGCGACTCCACAGCCGGATTCGCGCCGGCGCAAGGGCGCGCTTTTTTGGCAGTCTTTCCCGCCTTAAGAATGCGTTACGCATCCCGTATGATCTTTTTCGATATTGCTGATTTTATGAGCATATTTGGTGCTCATGCATACATGTTGCATGCGCATTTTTCAGCCGCGATCGCGCCTCTCCGAAAAACATCAAGCTGAAACAACGCCCTAGAGTTGGCACGCTCCCTGCTAGCGCATGCTGTCGCGCCATGGTGGCGCCGGGGACATGCCGTGCAGCGCCGTAAGGCTATCAGTCCGTTTTGCCCGCGTCTGTCGCAAGCCGGGCGGACTGCCCGACGGCGGTCTGCGGCATGCCGCATGCATGAGTCACGCACAGATCATGTCCGCTTGCCCGGCGCCCGCTTTCTCCAACCCTGCGAAAACAAGGACAGTCCTCGATGATCACGCGCCGCACAGCCATCGCCGCAGGCCTCGCTGCTCCCTTCGTGGCGAAGGGCAACGCACAGGCGCAGGCGCCGAGCCGCAACGAGACGCTGCTGCTCGTGCAGGAATACGGCCCCAACAGCCTCGACATGCAGGGCATCGGCTCGTCGCAGCCGGTGAACGGCGTGGCGCTGAACTGCTATGACCGGCTGCTGCGCTTCAAGCCGGTGCCGATCCCGGGCGGCGGCGGCAACACCATCGCGATGGGCGAGCTCGAGGGCGAGTTGGCGGAAAGCTGGCAGGTCGCCTCCGACGGGATGAGCTGCACCTTCAAGCTGCGCGACGCCAAGTTCCATTCCGGCCGCAAGGTCACGGCGACGGACGTTAAATGGTCGCTCGACCGGGCCTGCACGATCGGCGGCTTCGCGACGACGCAGATGAACGCCGGCTCGCTGGAGAAGCCGGAGCAGTTCGTCGTCGTCGACGACAAGACCTTCCGCGTCGATTTCGTCCGCAAGGACAAGATGACCCTGCCGAACCTCGCCGTGACCATCCCCTTCATCTTCGATTCCGAGCTGGCGATCGCGAACGCCGCCGGCGATCCGCATGCCAAGGAATACCTCAAGAACAACATCGCCGGCTCCGGCGCGTTCAAGGTCGAGAGCTGGAAGCCCGGCGTCGAGACGATCTATGTCCGCAACGATGCCTGGGCCTGCGGAAAGCTGCCGCAACTTCGCCGCGTCATCGCGCGCGACATCGCCTCGCCTTCGACGCGCCGGGCGCTGATCGAGCGCGGGGATGCCGATGTCTCCTACGGGCTGCCGCCGAAGGACTTCAAGGACCTGCTCGACGCCGGCAAGATCAATGTCGTCGGCGTGCCGATCCCGAACGGTGTCTGGGGCTGCTATCTCAACACGCAGGTCGGCCCGTTCAAGGATGTGCGCCTGCGCCAGGCCGTCGCCTGGGTGATGCCCTATGAGAAGATCATGCAGGCCGCGCTGTTTGGCCGCGGTGTCTCGATGGCCGGCGGCACGACGCCCAAGGTCGCCTGGCCGCAGCCCTTTCCCTACAGCTCCGACACCGCCAAGGCGAAGGCGCTGGTCGATGCCGCCGGCGGCCCGTTCTCGACCACTCTGTATTTCGACGCGGGCAACGCCACCGTCGCCGAGCCGATGGCCGTGCTGATGAAGGAAGCGCTGGCGACGATCGGGATCACGGTTGAGATCAACAAGGTGCCGGGCGCCAACTTCCGCACCGAGATCGCCAAGAAGACCAATCCGATGGTGCTCAACCGCTTCGCCGGCTGGCTGGACTACCCGGACTACTATCTGTTCTGGACGATGCACGGCAACAACTCGATCTTCAACATCGCCGCCTATCAGAACCCGGCGCTGGACAAGCTCGTCGATGCCGCCCGTTTCGCGCCGGACAAGGCCGCCTACGACGCCAATGTCGTCGACTTCATCAAGCTGGTGAACGCCGAGGTGCCGATGGTGCCGATCAACCAGCCGACCCATGACGTCGCGCTGCAGAAGTCGATCGGCGGCTACCAGTTCCAGCCCTGCCGCGAGCCCGACTTCCGCTACCTGACGAAGGGGTGAGTGGTTCTTGCCGAGGAACCTCACCGTCATTCCGGACAAGCCGCGTAGCGGCGCCGATCCGGAATCCATCGTAAGGCGCGGCTCTCTACGATGGATTCCGGGTCTCCGCTTCGCTGCGCCCGGAATGACGGTGCGTTTGGATGAAGGGAACCTGCCATGCTTCGCATGATCGGCCAGCGGTTGATGACGACGATCCCTTCGGTGATCGGCGTCATCATCGTCACCTTCCTGCTGACGCGGGTGCTGCCGGGCGATACGGCGGCGTATTTCGCGGGCCCGGCGGCGTCGCCCCAGGCGATCATCGAGATCCGCAGCAAGCTCGGCCTCGACCAGCCCTTGCCGGTGCAATTCGTTTCGTACGTCACCGCGCTGGTGAAGGGCGATCTCGGCCAATCGCTGACCACCGGCCAGCCGGTGACGAAAGACCTCGCCGCAAGACTGCCGGCTTCCGCCGAACTCACCCTGGCGGGGCTGCTGCTGGCGATGGGGATCGCGCTGCCGCTCGGCGTGCTGGCCGCGGTCAGACAGGGCTCCTGGATCGACCATCTCTGCCGCGTCGTGGCGACGGCCGGCGTCTCGCTGCCGGTGTTCTTCACCGGGCTGCTGCTGGTCTACGTCTTCTACTTCAAGCTCGGCTGGTCGCCGGCACCGCTCGGCCGGCTCGACGTCTTCGCCTCGGAACCGGCGCGCGTCACCGGGCTCTATCTGGTCGATTCCCTGCTGGCGCGTGACGGCGAGACCTTCAGGGCGGCTTTCGCGCAGTTGATCTTGCCCGCAGTGACGCTGGCGATCTTCTCGCTGGCGCCGATCACGCGCATGACGCGGGCCTCGATGCTGGCCGTTCTCGGCGCCGATTTCGTGCGGACGGCGCGAGCGAGCGGGCTGTCCAACCGCAAGGTCATCGGCACCTATGCCTTCCGCAACGCGATGCTGCCGGTCGTGACGACGCTCGGCATGGTGTTCTCCTTCCTGCTCGGCGCCAATGTGCTGGTCGAGAAGGTCTTCGCCTGGCCGGGCGTCGGCTCCTATGCGGTCGAGGCGCTGATCGCCTCCGACTACGCGCCGATCCAGGGTTTCGTTCTGACCATGGCGATCATGTACGTCGTGCTCAACCTGATGATCGACGTGCTCTACGGCGTCATCGATCCTCGCGTCAGGCTGGAGGGCTGAGGACCATGAACGACATGTCCAAGGTCGAGCCGGCCCCCGCCCTGCGCTTCGAAGCGCCGCCCTCGACCAGCATCTGGGCGCATGCGCGTCATATCGTCGCCGAGAACCCGGTCACGGGACTGGCCTTCGGCTTGTTCGCATTGATCGTGCTGGCGGCGCTGCTCGGCCCGTCGCTGGTGCCTTACGATCCTTTGGCGAGCAACACGAATTCCGCCTTGCAAGGGCCGAGCGCCAGCCACTGGTTCGGCACCGACCAGCTCGGGCGTGATATCTTCAGCCGCGTCATCGTCGCGACGCGGCTCGATTTCACCATCGCGATCTGCTCGGTCGCGCTCGTTTTCGCGATGGGCGGTCTCGCCGGCGTCATGGCCGGCTTCTATGGCGGATGGGTCGACAAGCTGGTCGGGCGCATCGCCGATACGATCATGGCTTTTCCGCTGTTCGTGCTGGCGATGGGCATCGTCGCTGCGCTCGGCAACAGCGTCACCAATATCGTCATCGCGACCGCGATCATCAATTTCCCGCTCTATGCCCGCGTCGCCCGCGCCGAGGCGAATGTGCGCCGCGAGGCCGGCTTCGTGCAGGCGGCCCGGCTTTCCGGCAATTCCGACTGGCGGCTTCTGCTGACGCAGATCGTGCCCAACATCATGCCGATCATGGCTGTGCAGATGTCGCTGACCATGGGCTACGCCATCCTGAACGCCGCTGGCCTCTCCTTCATCGGGCTCGGCGTGCGTCCACCGACGCCGGAATGGGGCATTATGGTCGCGGAAGGAGCGTCGTTCATCGTCTCGGGCGAATGGTGGATCGCGTTCTTTCCTGGCCTCGCGCTGATGACCGCGGTGTTCTGCTTTAACCTGCTCGGCGACGGCGTGCGCGACCTCGTCGATCCGCAGCGGAGGAATTGATGGGGATGGCGTCTACATCTGTCATTCCGGGGCCTGGCGTAGCCAGGAACCCGGAACCCACGGGAAAGGGTACGACGTGCCCGCTTCTGAAGTCGCGCCCCGTCGTGGGTTCCGGGTTCTCGCTGCGCGAGCCCCGGAATGACAAGGGAGGCGCCTGATGAGCGCTCCCCCGCTCCTCGACATCAAGAACCTCACCGTCGAGTTCGCGACGCGCCGGGGCACGGTGAAGGCGGTCAAGGCGATCGATGTCAGCGTCGGCAAGGGCGAGACCGTCGCCATCGTCGGGGAATCCGGCTCGGGCAAGTCGGTGACCTCCTATGCCGTGGTGCGCATCCTCGACCGGGCCGGCCGGGTGGCGGAGGGCTCGATCACGTTCTCCGGCATGGACCTCGTCACCGCGCCCGAGTCCCAGATGCGCGACCTGCGCGGCCGCGAGATCTCGATGATCTTCCAGAACCCGCGCGCGGCGCTGAACCCGATCCGCAAGGTCGGCAAGCAGATCGAGGACGTGCTGCTCGAGCATGTCCAGGCGACGCGGGCCACAGTGCGGGAGAAGGCGATCGAGGCGCTGGAAAAGGTCAGGATCGCGCGGCCGCAGGAGCGCTACGACGCCTATCCCTTCGAGCTGTCGGGCGGCATGTGCCAGCGCGTTGTGATCGCGCTCGCGCTCGCCTGCCAGCCGCAACTGCTCATCGCCGACGAGCCAACGACCGGCCTCGACGTCACCACCCAGAAGGCGGTGATGGATTTGATCGTCGAGCTGACGCGCGAGCGGGGCATGTCGACCATCCTGATCACCCATGATCTCGGCCTCGCGGCCGCCTATTGCGACAAGGTCGTGGTGATGGAGAAGGGCGTCGTCGTCGAGACGGCTGCGGCCGGAGAGATCTTCCGCAACCCGCAGCATCCCTATACCCGCAAGCTGATGCAGGCGACGCCGCGCATCGGCATGTCGCTCGCCGATCTCCTGCCGGATGCGCCGAGGGCGCCGCCCGCGCAGGCCGCCGCGCCGCGCCCGGCACCGGCGGCCGGAGCCGAGCCGCTGATGCGGGTCGAGAATCTGGTGAAGGAGTATCCGCGGCCCGAGACCGGCAGCGTCCTGGCGAAGCTGATGGGCAAGGCGGAAGCTCCGAAATCCGCTTTCCGCGCCGTGGACGGCATCAGCTTTACCGTGGCGAAGGGCGAAACGCTCGGGCTTGTGGGCGAATCCGGCTGCGGCAAGTCGACGACGTCGATGATGATCACCCGCCTGATCGACCCGAGCGGTGGCAGGATCATCTTCGACGGCACCGATATCGGCGCGATCCCTGCCAGGCAGTTTGCGGCCTCAGCCCACCGCCGGCGCATCCAGATGGTGTTCCAGGACCCGACCGACAGCCTGAACCCGCGCTTCACGGCCGAGCGGGCGATCGCCGATCCGATCCTGCGGATGGGTTCGATTTCGGGGCGTGACGCGCTGCGGGCGCGCTGCGAGGAGCTGGCCCGGCTGGTCGGACTGCCGGTCGAGCTGATCGACCGCTTTCCGCATCAGCTTTCGGGCGGCCAGAAGGCGCGCGTCGGCATCGCGCGCGCGATCGCGCTCGATCCCGATCTCGTCATCCTTGACGAGCCGACCGCGGCGCTCGACGTCTCCGTCCAGGCGGTCGTGCTCAATTTGCTGGAGGAGCTGAAGGGCCGGCTCGGCATGAGCTATCTCTTCGTGTCACACGATCTCAACGTGGTCCGCCTGCTCTGCGACCGGGTGATCGTGATGCGAACGGGCGCCATCGTCGAGCAGGGCACGGCCGAGGAGGTTCTGGGCGACCCGAAGGCGGAGTATACGAGGGAACTGCTGACGGCGATTCCGCATCCGCCGCTGTGATTACGCATGTCATTCCGGGGCGCGGCAAAGCCGCGAACCCGGAACCCACGACCGGGTGAAACGCTGCAACCGGCGTAAGGCAGTCACCCGGTCGTGGGTTCCGGGTTCTTCGCGTCGCGAAGCCCCGGAATGACAAAGGTTGGAGGAAATCCATGAAGATCAACGACCCCGCCGTGCTCGCCGAAGTCGAGGCCGCCTTCATGGCCTATGAGAAGGCCTTGAACGAGAACGATGTCGCCGTGCTCGATGCTTCCTTCAAGGATGCGCCGGAGACGATCCGCTACGGCATCGCCGAGAACCTCTATGGCTTCGGCGAGATCGCCGCCTTCCGCTCGGCGCGCTCGCCTGTCGGGCTGGTCAGGACGATCGAGCGCACGGTCATTACGACCTATGGCGACGCCATGGCGACCGCCAACACCCTGTTCCGGCGCGAGAGCATGGCCGGCAAGGTCGGCCGGCAGAGCCAGACCTGGGTGAAGTTCCCCGAGGGCTGGCGCGTGGTCGCCGCCCATGTCAGCGCGATTGCCGAATGAGCGCGCGAGTCCGATGATCCTGCCGCCGCGGCTTGCCAGCCAAGCGGCGGCGCATTCCACCATCCGAGTTCAGCCTTCATGCCGCGCCACGCCGCTACCGCCAGGATGTCCAAGCCGGTCGCGGCGCCACTGACGCGCACCGAGAGCTTACGCTTGCAGATCGCCGACGAGATCGTCTCGGGCGCGCTCGAACCGGGCACGCCGCTCGACGAGCAGGAACTCGCGGCGCGCTTCGGCGTGTCGCGGACCCCGGTGCGCGAGGCGATCCGCCAGCTCTCAGCCTCGGGGCTGGTCAGCGTGCGGCCCCATCGCGGGGCGGTCGTAGCCTTGCCGACCCCCTCCCAGCTCAACGACATGTTCGAGGCGATGGCCGAACTGGAGGCGCTCTGCGCCGGGCTCGCCGCACGCAACATGACAGTGCCCGAGCGGCGCGGGCTGGAGGCCCTGCACAACGATCTCCGGCTGCTCGTGCATGAGGGCGATCCGGCGAGCTATCACGAGAAGAACGAGGCCTTCCACGCCGCGATCTATGCCGGCTCGCATAACGGCTATCTGGCGGAGTTGACCCTGATGACGCGCACGCGTGTCGCGCCGTTCCGCCGCGCCCAGTTCCGGGCGACGGGCCGGCTTGGCGGCTCTTATCAGGAGCACGATTTGATCGTGCAGGCGATCCTGCGCGGCGATCAGCCGGGCGCAGGCGATGCGATGCGCGCCCATATCGGCATCGTCCGGGATGCGTTCCGGAGCTATGCCGAGACGCGGTGAGCGAAGCTCGGCGCGGAATCAGAGCGGCGGCAGTTCATCGAGCGGATTGAGCCAGGCTATCCCGAGGGGGCGGAAATGCCGTTCATTCGCGGTCAGCAGGATCAGGCCATGAGCGGCTGCCGTCGCTGCGATTGCAATATCGGCGAAGCCCATCCCGAAACCGCGGGCTTCGTCGAGCATCGGTCCGGCCTTACGCGCGACGGCCAGATCAAACGGCAAGAGCCGATCGCCATAGAGATGTTCCACCGTTGCAAGCCAAAGGCGCAACCTGTCCACCTTAGCGGTAGCGCCGATGCGGCGGGCGGTTGCGATGCCCTTCTCTATTTCCGCCAGCGTGATCGTCGACAAAAAGAGGCGCGCGCTGGCCCGCACCAGCCAATCGTTCAGGTCCAGCCGCATCTGCGCTTTCGTGGGAGCGGAGGCGGAGAGCACATCGGTATCCAGCAGATATCTCAAAGGTCGATGTCGCGCATGGGCCTGCGGTCGCGCTCCGGAATATCACCAGCCTCAGCGGGGAAGGCCGCCAGCAACTCGCCGAAGCCCGGCACGCGCGAAAGCCGCTCATAGTCTGCGAAGGAGAGGACCACAGCCTCCTTGCGGCCGTGGCGGGTAATCAGGGCGGGCTCTCCTGCTACGGCTCTGTCGATCAGCGCAGACAGTGACGCCTTGGCCTCGCGTAATTGCACTTCCTTCATCATCCCACGCTCCGAATGTGACTACATGTGACTATATATTCCTTGCGCACCACGACGCAACGTCTCCACGCCGCAATCACCCCGCCTTCGCCTGAGCCGCCACGAAGGCCCGCCAGCCGCCATGCTGCGTGACGTCGCGGGCGCCTTCCGTGGCGATGGTCTCGCAGAGGAAGCCCTTGACGCGGGTGCCGTCGGCCAGCGCCAGCGTGCCGATGCCGAGCGGGGAGGGGATGCCCGCCACGAAGCGGCCGAACCCTTCCGGTGGCAGCGACCAGACTTCCAGTGCGATCGTCGCGCCGCCATCCGCCACCCGGATAAGGCCCGGACGCACTGGGGGACCGCCGGGGAGGGCGAAGAGGCGATAATCCGGCGTCGTCATGGTAGCGCGCAGGAAGGTCCCGCCGAGGCGCGTCAGTTCGCCGTTCAGCGGCATGCCGGAGAGATGAGCGCCGACGACGGCGATCTCGATCGCATCGGGCGCAGCCCTGACCGGGAGCGGGGTGGGCGCGGGATAGGGCAGGCCAGTCGCGCCCAGCGGCAGGCCGGCGGCCTCATGCAGCGCGCGGCCGAGGCCGGCGAGCACCGCATCATGGCCGGATGGCGCGATCAGCGTGATGCCGGCCGCCGTGCCGTCCGCCGCCAGGCTGACCGGGACGGCGAGCGCGCACATGTCGAGCAGGTTGACGAAATTGGTGTAGCGGCCGAGCAGCGAGTTCATGCCGATCGGATCGGCGGCCATCTCGCTGAGCGTGACGGGGCGCGGCGCGGTCGGGACCATCAGCGCATCGATGCCCTTCAGCGCCGCCCTGGCTGCCAGAGCCAGCTCGGCGACGCGATAGCGTGTGGCGAAGGTCTCGGCTGCGTCCGGCAGGGGCTTGCCGGCGATGACCGTTCGGATCACCGGCAGGATCGCGTCCGGGTCCCGGGCCAGGAGATCGCGGATCGCCAGGAAGCGCTCTGCGACCCATGGCCCGTCATAGAGCAGCCGCGCGGTCTCGTAGAGCGGGGCCATGTCGAGCGGGACAATCTCGGCGCCGAGTGCCCGGGCGCGCTTGACCGCCAGCGCGAAGCTCGCTGTCGCGCCGGCATCACCGGCGAAGTCCAGGTCTTCCGGGCGAGGCACGGCGATCCGGGTCTTGGGCGGCACGGCGCCGGGCTGTCCGAGCGGGACCGGGCGCGAAAACGGGTCGCTGGCGTCGGGGCCGGCGATGACGTCGAGCACGGCCCAGGCGTCCTCGACCGTCAGCGCGAAGATCGAGACGCAGTCAAGCGTGCGGCAGGCGGGGACGACGCCCGAGGTCGGGACGAGGCCAAGGCTGGGTTTCAGGCCGACGAGGTTCTGCAGGCCGGCCGGCACGCGGCCGGAGCCGGCCGTGTCGGTGCCGAGCGCGACCGGCACGATGCCGGCCGCGACCACGCTGGCGGAGCCGGAACTGGAGCCGCCTGGGACGAGATCGGCGCGCAGCGTGTTGAGTGGCACGCCATAGGGCGAGCGGGTGCCGTTCAACCCGGTGGCGAATTGGTCGAGATTGGTTTTGCCGATGATGATCGCACCCGCTGCGCGAAGGCGCGCGACCACACTCGAGTCCTGTTGCGGATCATAGGCGAAGGCGGGGCAGGCGGCCGTGGTGGCTAAGCCGACCACATCGATATTGTCCTTCACCGCGACCGGAATGCCCCAGAGCTTGCGGCCGAGCGGGCCTTCCGCCTGCAGGCGTTCGGCCTCCGACAGCACCTCGGCTTCCGGCCGCAGGGCGATGAAGAGCGCCGCATCGCCATGGGCGCGGTGGCGGGCATAGCAGGCCGCGACGGTCTGCTTGATGGTGGTGGCGCCGTCCAGATGGTCGGCAAGGAGGCTGGTCAGCGTCGGCACGATTGCTCTCTCAATTGTCACGCCCATCGATTGGGCAGATTTCTTCGTCATGCATGCAAAGATTATGCAATCGGGTTCGCCGGCCTCGTCGCGGTTCGCGCGCTGTCGTGGGAGCCCCCGAAGCTAAGATTTCGATTCCATCGGATTCCATCGCAATCTCAATGGTCTCGCGGCTGTTCCTGAGAGGTCGATTCCGCGACGGCCGCATGACTCGGTCTCAGGCACAGCCCTTGCAAAGCCTGTTCCGTTCGTCCGCGAACGGGGGGGCGCTAAGCCGTGAGCCGCTTCGAGATTCCAGCCCAGCCCTTTCCGCTCAGCGTGGATTTCGCGCGCACGGCGCTCGTCATCATCGACATGCAGCGCGACTTTCTGGAGCCGGGCGGCTTCGGCGCCGCATTGGGCAACGACGTCTCGCGACTGAATGCTGCGGTCGAACCCTGCCGGGCCATTCTCGCCGGGGCGCGGGCTTCCGGGATGCTGGTGATCCACACTCGCGAGGGCCATCGCCCCGACCTGTCGGATGCGCCGCCCGCGAAGGTCGAGCGCGGGCCAGCCGACAAGCGTATCGGCGCCTGCGGACAGATGGGGCGCATCCTGATCCGGGGGGAGGCGGGGCACGACATCATCCCCGCGCTCAGGCCGCTGCCGAGCGAGCCGGTGATCGACAAGCCCGGCAAGGGCGCCTTCTACCAGACCGATCTCGACCTGATGCTGCGCAATCGCGGCATCGAGACGCTGATGGTGACCGGCGTCACCACCGAGGTCTGTGTCCACACCACCGTGCGCGAGGCGAATGACCGGGGCTATCGCTGCCTCGTGCTGGGCGACGCCTGCGCCTCCTATTTCCCCGAATTCCACGAGGTCGGCCTGCGGATGATCGCGGCCCAGGGGGGAATCTTCGGCTGGGTTTCGACGACGGGAGAGGTGCTGGCGGCGCTCGCCGCCACGGAGCAGGCCGCCTGAGCGCGGCGAGGGAGGGGACATGGCGACGACCACGACGGCGACGACGACCTCACCGAAACTCTGGACGCCGGGCGACTGGAACGCCCTGTTCGGCTTCGGCACCAATATCCTGGTCAACCTGCTGGTGCTGACCGGGCTGCTGCAATTCGTGCTGAAGATGCCCTCCGAGATCGTGTTCGGGCGCATCCTGCCGGCGCTCGGGCTGATGATGTTCCTGTCGACGGGGTACTACGCTTATCTCGCCTGGAAGCTCGCCAAGGAAACCGGGCGCGACGATGTCTGCGCGCTGCCTTCGGGCATCAGCGTGCCGCATATGTTTGTCGTCACCTTCGTGATCATGCTGCCGATCGCGAGCATGACGGGCGATCCTATCAAGGGCTGGGAAGCGGGCCTCGTCTGGGTGTTCTTCCAGAGCTTCATCCTGATGATCGGCGGCTTCATCGCGCCCTATATCCGCAAGATCACGCCGCGCGCGGCGCTGCTCGGCACGCTGGCCGGCGTCTCGATCGCCTTCATCTCGATGCGGCCGGCGCTGGAGATCTTCCTGACGCCTGCGATCGGGCTGGTCTGCCTCGCGATCATCCTGGTCAGCTGGTTCGGCGGGGTGCGCTATCCGCGCGGCATCCCGGCCGGGCTCGTCGCAATCGGCTTCGGCATGGTGATCGCCTGGGGCTCGGCGCTGCTTGGGCTCGATGTCGGCGGGCTGTCGCTGGCGAAGCTCGGCGCGGCCTTCTCGACCTTCGGCTTCTCGCTGCCGATGCCGGCTTTCGACCACGTCTTCTCGGGCTTTTCCTATCTCGGCATCATCCTGGTCACGGCGATCCCCTTCGGCATCTACGACCTCGTCGAAGCCATGGACAATGTCGAGAGCGCGGAGGCCGCCGGCGATCACTATCCGACGACACGGGTGCTCACCGCCGACGGCGTCGTCTCGCTGATCGGCTGCCTGATGGGCAACCCCTTCATCAACGCGGTCTATATCGGCCATCCCGGCTGGAAGGCGATGGGCGGGCGCATCGGCTACTCGGCCGCGACCGGCCTGATCGTGGTCGTGCTGTGCTGGTTCGGCATCATCGCGCTCCTGCTGGCGCTGATCCCGATCGTCGCGATCTCGCCGATCCTGCTCTATATCGGCATGCTGATCGGGGCGCAGGCCTTCCAGACGACGCCCGCCAGCCATGCGCCGGCGATCGTGCTGGCGATCACACCGCATCTCGCTGCCTGGGCCAAGGTGCTGATCGACGGCGCTCTTGGCGCGGCCGGCACGAATGCGGCGGCTGTGGGCATCGACAAGATGGCCAATATGGGCGTGCTCTATCACGGGTTCGAACTGATGGGCGGCGGCGCGATCCTGTCGGGGCTCGTGCTCGGCGCCATCGCGGTCTTCGTGATCGAGAAGCAGTTCACGCAGGCGGCGGCTTTTGCGGCGGCCGGCGCGGTGCTGACCTATTTCGGGCTGATGCATGGCGAGGCGATCGGCATCGGCAAAGGGCTCGGCGTGACGCCCTCGATCAGCCTCGCCTATGCGATGGTCGCAGGCTTCCTCTGGTACTGCGCCCGTTCGCTCGCCGGTGAACCAGCCGTCAAGACGATGACCACAGAGCCGCATGGCAAGCTGGAGCCGGCCGAATGAGCAAGACCGATCCGGTGGGAGGATTCGACGCCGCCCGGCATCTCGATGCGATGGCGCCGGCGCTCGGCCTGACGATCACGGCCGAGCAGAGGCCGGTGGTGCTGCAGTTCATCGCCATCGCGCACGGCATGTCCGAGATCGTTCGTGCCGCGCCGCTCGATCCGGCCTCGCTCGAGCTCGCGCCCGTCTTCCGGCCAGGCGTCCCGCGCGGAGAGGCCTCGTGAGCTTCGACGTCTTCACGCCTGCCTATCGCATCGCTGCCGAGATCAGGGATGGCGGGGTCTCAGCCGAGACCGTCGCCGAGGCCTTCTTTGCCCGCATCGACAAGGTCAATCCCGTCGTCAATGCCTTCACGGATGTCACGGCGGAACGCGCGCTGGAGCAGGCGCGCGGCATCGACAAGGCGCGGGCTGCCGGCCAGACGCTGGGCCCGCTCGCCGGCGTGCCCTTCGCCGCCAAGAACCTGTTCGACATCACGGGGCTGCCGACAAAGGCGGGGTCGAAGATCAATCGCGAGCGCGCGCCGGCCGCGCGCGACGCGGTGCTGGTCGAGCGGTTGACGGCGGCCGGCGCGGTCCTGCTCGGTGGGCTCAACATGGGCGAATACGCCTATGACTTCACCGGCGAGAACGCCCATGACGGCCCCTGCCGCAATCCGCATGATCCGACGCGAATGGCTGGCGGTTCTTCGTCGGGCTCGGGCTCGGCCACGGCGGCGGGTATGGCGCCGCTGTCGCTTGGCTCCGACACCAATGGCTCGATCCGGGTGCCGAGCTCGCTCTGCGGCGTGTTCGGGCTGAAGCCGACCTATGGCCGGCTGCCGCGCACGCGCAGCTTTCCGTTCTGCGACTCGCTCGACCATCTCGGCCCGTTCGCGCGGGACGTCACCGATCTGGCGATGGCCTATGATCTGATGCAGGGCGCCGACCCTCACGACCCGGCCTGTGCACAACGGCCGGTCGACCTCGTGCTGCCCTCGCTGGAGCGCGGTGTCGGGGATTTGCGCATCGCGGTGGCCGGCGGGCATTTTGCGACAGATGGCATGCCGGAGGCGGCTGCGGCGGTGGCTGCGGTAGCGAAGGGGTTGGGCACGACACGGATGATCGAGCTGGCGGGAGCGGGCATTGCGCGCGCCGCCGCCTTCCTGATCACCAATGCCGAGAGTTCGACCTTCCATCTCGACCGGCTGCGCGAGCGGGCGGGGGATTTCGACCCCGAGACGCGCGACCGCTTTCTCGCCGGGGCGATGCTGCCGGCGGCCTGGTATGTTGGGGCGCAGCGGGCGCGGCACTGGTTCCATGACGAGATGATGCGGGTCTTCGCGGATGTCGACCTGATCATCGCGCCGGCGACGCCGTGCCCCGCGCCGCTGGTTGGCCAGAAGGTGCTGGAACTACGCGGCGAGACCGTGCCGCTGCGGCCCAATCTCGGCCTGTTCACCCAGCCGATCTCGGCGATCGGCCTGCCTGTGGCGGCGGTTCCCGTGTTCGGGGCGGGGTTGCCGATCGGCGTGCAGATCATCGCCGCGCCCTGGCGCGAGGATTTGTGCCTGCGCGCGGCCTTCGTGCTCCAGCAGGCGGGGGTGTGCGAGGCGCGAGCGCCCGCTTTGGGGTAAACCGTCATTCTCGGGCACCGCGCAGCGGCGACCCGAGAATCGCGTCCAAGAGATGCTCGGGTCGAGCCCGAGCATCACGGTTGGCGCTTATCAAACGGTCAGCTTGCCGGCCTTGGCGGCGGCGTAGCGCTCGTTGACCTTCGCCCAGTTGACCACGTTCCACCAACCCTTGAGGTAGTCGGCGCGGCGGTTTTGGTATTTCAGGTAATAGGCGTGTTCCCAGACGTCGTTGCCGAGCAGGACCATCTGCTTGTCCATCAGCGGGCTGTCCTGGTTGGGCTTGGCGAGCAGGGCCAGCTTGCCGGCCTTGTCGACGGTGACGAAGACCCAGCCCGAGCCGAAGACGCGCAGGCCCGCCGCCTCGAAATCGGCCTTGAACTTGTCGAAGCCGCCGAGATCCTTGGTGATCGCGGCCGCGACGTCACCCGTCGGGGTGCCGCCGGCGCCGGGGCCCATGATCTCCCAGAACATGGTGTGGTTGGCGTGGCCACCACCGGCATTACGCACGGCGACGCGGACCGCTTCGGGAAGCTGCGTGATATCAGCCAGAAGTTCATTGATCGGCTTCGCAGCAAGGACGCCATGGTCCTTGGCGGCAGCGTTCATCCCCGCGACATAGGCGGCATGGTGGCGGCTGTAGTGGATGTCCATCGTGGTGGCATCGATATGCGGCTCCAAGGCGGCCGCCTCATAAGCGCGCTTGGGCAGGGAGAACGGCCCGGCGGCGGCGGGCGCGGCGGCCTGGGCCCAGACCTTCGGGGCGGCGGCGACGGCGATGGTGGCGGCACCGAAACTGAGCAGGGAGCGGCGGGAGAACGAGGTCGGGGCGATCATGGAATCCTCCAATGGCGGTGTCGGATGCCGCCTTGCCCCTAGGTTATGCGGGAAGGGCGAGGGCGGATGCAACGGATATACGGCTTTCCCGGCGGTGCGGTTCCCCGGCGATGCGGCTTTCGTATCCGGTTGACCCTGACCGGGCGATGAAGCCGTCTGCAGAACAGTAACAAATTCGCCCGAAAGTTGCATTAACCCTCGATTTACCGCGTTTTGCTAGCGTCAGGATCGAATTACCGAGGCCCGAAAAGGACCCGCCGATCATGCATGCGCTCGCGCTTAAGGCCCCTGAGCCGGCCAATGAGGACATGCCGACCGAGGCTGGTGCCGAGCGCGCGGTGCGCGAGATCGCCGAGCGCTTCGGCAAGCTCGGAGTGGAGATCACCGATATCTCCGGGCGTATCAGCGATGTGACGCGCCAGCTCGAAGGCCAGACGGACGGCCTGCATCGCGTGGTCACCGCAGTCGAGCAGGTGTCGCGGGCCAATCGCTCGATCCAGCAGGCGGCCGAGGGCGCGCAGACGACCGCATCCGTCGTCCGCAGCGGCCTCGAACGCGTGACCGGCGCGGTCAAGCTCGGCCTCAATGCGGCGCAATCGGACATCGAGGCCTTGTCGCAGGGGGCGCAGTCGATCTCGGAGGCGTTGTCCCAGGCTGTCACTGACGCCCACAAGGTGCGGGCGTCGAGCGATGCGATCCAGGCGATCACGCGCGAGATTCAACTGCTGTCGATCAATGCCGGCGTCGAGGCGGCGCGCAGCGGCGCTGCGGGACGCGGCTTTGCGGTGATCGCGGCTGCGGTCAAGCACCTGGCCGAGCAGACCCGGGAGGCGACCGCGCTCAGCTCCAGGCAACTCGAGGCGCTGGTCAAGTCGGTCGACCTGCTGGCGAGCAAGAGCGACGAGAATGCCTCGACAGCGCGGCGCGCCCGCGACGAGAGCCAGTCGATCTCGCAGCAGCTCGGCGAACTCGACAGTTTCGGCCGATCGGTCGTCGGCCTGATCGGCGACATCGACGCGATCTCGAACCCTACACGCGAGAACGCCATCGCCTTCGCCAAGGTTGGCGAGGATCTGCGGGCGCTTGTCGACGGCGTCGACCATTCGAGCGAGAACCTCGAGCGGGCAGCCCAGCGCGGCGATGCGCTGGTTGCGATCAGCGAGGGGATTCTGGGAGCGATCGCCGCCTCGGGCGTGCGGACGGCCCAGTCGGAGCTGATCGCCACCGCGATGGAGACGGCGGCGAGGATCGGCGGGCTGTTCGAGCAGGCGCTGGACAAGGGCGAGCTGAGCCTCGCCGATCTCTATGACGAGACCTATCTGCCGATCACCGGCACCAATCCCGTGCAGCACATGACCCGTTTCGTGACGCTGTGCGACCGCGTGCTGCCGCCGATCCAGGAGGCTCTGCTGATCTCCAACCGCCGCATCGTGTTCTGCGCGGCGGTGGACCGCAACGGCTTCCTGCCGACGCACAACCGGAAATACGCCCAGCCGCAGGGCGCCGATCCGGTCTGGAACAATGCCAATTGCCGCAACCGCCGCATCTTCGACGATCGCACCGGACTGGCGGCAGCACGCAATCGAAAGCCGTTCCTGTTGCAGACCTATCGGCGCGACATGGGCGGCGGCCAGTACCTGGTGATGGAAGACCTCTCGGCGCCGATCATGGTCAAGGGCCGGCACTGGGGCGGCTTCCGCTTCGGCCTCAACGTCTAGGGCGGCGCAGCGCCATCTGTTGCGTCGGTGTCTTCGGTTTCAGCAGTGTTTGGTTTCAGCAGTATCTTGGGTTTCAGGTTGAGTGAGTTGTCGAGCCCCGCGCCATGCACATAGCACCGTCATTCCCCAATCTGTCGGTGCTCCTGATCGACACGAGCCCGCATTACCGGCGCATCATTCGCACGATGCTCTATCAGGCCCAGCTCAGCCGCATTTTCGAGGCCTCGGATCTCGCCTCCGCCGCGACGATGTTCATCCAGAAGCAGCCGAACATCGTGATTCTCGACTGGGACCTGCCCGATAATGGCAGCACGAAGTGCCTGGCGGCGATCCGCTCCTTCAAGACCTCGCCCTTCGCCAAGGCGCCGGTCCTGATCATGATGGAGCGCCCGGACAGGCGCTCGGTCGTGCAGGCGGCGAAGCTCGGGGCGCATGAGATCATCACGAAACCGATCTCGCCCAACAATCTCTGGCTGCACCTCTCGGGCATCATCAACATCCCACGCAAATATCGCGAGGCGAGCGGCAGCATCTCGCTCGTGCCCCGCGCCATCAGCAACAGCATGTTCTGACCAGCCGTCCCAAGGCTGCAACCGACCGGCGACGTTCCCGGCTGCAGGCGAAGAGCGCGTGCATGCCGCGCTGCGGCAGAAGGCGGCGCCGCACCGCAGCAAAAACGGGCGTTCTTGCCACCGCTTCGCCCAAATCGTTGACGCGGCGTCCTTTGGTTAGGGAAATTTTTACCAGTCCAACGTGATGCTGAGTGGCGCAATCCTGGGTCGTGTCACCATGGTCATCACCGTCTCGCTCCCCACCTTTCTGGGCCGCTCCGAAGCGGCAACCTTCCGCAACCAGTTGCTTGTCGCGCTGGAGCAGAAGGAGAGCATCGCTGTCGAGTGTGCCGAGGCGGGGCCGCTGCCCAGCCTGTGGGTCCAACTGCTGCATTCTGCCGCTGCCAGCGCCAAGGCGCGCGGGCTGTCGGTCTCGCTCAAGGCGGCGTCTGTAGAGTGCCGCGATTCCTTGCGGGCGATCGGTTTCGATCCCGCTCACAGCGCTCTCGTTCTGGAGTGATATGAATGCGCATTCTAGCCATCGACGACACCAAGACACTGCTCAGCCTGCTGAGCCTGACCTTGCGCAATGCCGGCCATGAGGTGGCAGAGGCGGAGAATGGCGAGGACGGGCTGGCGAAATTCGACCAGTTCAAGCCCGATCTCGTGATCACCGACCTCAACATGCCGTTGATGGACGGCATCGAGTTCACGCGGGCCTGCCGGGCGCGGCCTGCCGGCCAGAACACGCCGATCATCGTGCTGACCACCGAAAACGGCGCGGAGATCAAGGCGGAGGGCCGGCGTGCCGGCGCCAGCGCCTGGATGGTCAAGCCGTTCGAGCCCAACACCCTGCTCGGCCTCGTCGCCCGCTATCAGAACTGAGGCTTTCGTCTATGGATCCGTTGGCCGAACTCAAGCAGACCTTCTTTCAAGAGTGCGAAGAGCTTCTGGGAGCGCTCGAGCTGCGCCTCCAGGCGCTGGATGAAGGTTCGACGGATCCCGAGGATGTCAACGCCGCCTTCCGGGCGATCCATTCCATCAAGGGCGGCGCGGGCGCCTTCGGCTGCACCGAGCTCGTCGCCTTCGCGCATGTCTTCGAGGCATCGCTCGACCATCTGCGCTCGGGCCGGGTCGCGCTGGAGGATGCTCCGTTCGCGCTCTTCCTGCGCTGTTCGGATGCGGTCGCCGATCTCGTTTCCGCCGCCCGCAACGACGAGCCTGCCCGGGCGCGCCCCGATCTTCTCGAGGCGCTCGAGCAGGTCGGCAAGCCGGCCGGCACTGCCGCGCCCCAGCCCGCTGCGCCAGCGGCACCGCCTGCTCCGTCCGCGCCGGCGCCTGTCGCCGCTGCTCCTTCTGCCCCTGCAGCTCCTGCAAACGACGCCCCTCTCGGCGTTGCCGCGCTCGGCAACCTGCTTGCGATGGTCGAGGCCAAGACCGGCGTCGGCGCTCCGGCTGCCGATCTCGGCTGGGATGACGAGCCGGCCGCCAAGCCGGCTTCCAGCAAGCCGGGCCGCGACGTCGTGTTGCGGATCGCGCCCGAGAGCGACCTGTTCCGCCGGGTGATCGAGCCGCGCGTCGTGTTCGCCTCGCTGCCGGCAGACGACATCGTCTCGATCGTCTGCGATCTCAGCCATGTGCCGTCGCTGGAGACGATCGACGTCTCCGATTGCTGGATGCGCTTCGTCGTGACGATGCGCACCGAATTGTCGATCGAGGAAATCTGCGGCCGCTTCGACTTCACCCTCGCCACCGAGGAGTTCGAGATCGAGGTTCTGGCCGACGCGCCGGCGAATGACGATGCGCCGGTTGCAGCACCGGCTGCCGCTGCTCCCGTCGCGATCCCGGCGGCTGCGGCCTCCGAGGTCTCCGGCTCGGTCGCCGCCGATCTGTCCGCCATCCTGGCCAAGCTCGGCCCCGCTACGGCTGCGACGGCCGTGCCCGACATCCAGCCGGCAGCCCCGGCTCCTGTCGCCGCGCCGGCGCCGGTCGCCGTCGAGATGCCTGCCGCCGCGAAGGCCGCCGCCCGCGCGGCGCCCGCCAACGATGCCGCCGCGGCGCGCCAGCGTCAGGCCGTCAGCGTGCGCGTCGATCTCGACCGCATCGACAAGCTGATGAACCTCGTCGGCGAGATCGTGATCACCCAGTCCATGCTGGTCGAATGCGTCCGCTCGCTGCCCTACGACGTCTACGCCAAGACCGCCGAGGGCATCCTGACGCTGTCGCGCCAGACGCGCGAACTGCAGGACCATGTCATGGCGGTCCGCGCCCAGCCGGTGAAGGCCGTGTTCCAGCGCATGCCGCGCCTGGTGCGCGAACTCGCCCAGACGCTCGGCAAGGAAGTCCGCCTCGTGCTCGAAGGCGAGAACACCGAGGTCGACAAGACGATCATCGAGGAGCTGGCCGACCCGCTGACCCACATGATCCGCAACTCGATGGATCACGGGCTCGAGACGCCGGAAGATCGCATCGCGGCGGGCAAGAGCCCCGAGGGCACGATCAAGCTCATCGCCGAGCATCGCGCCGGCCGCATCGTGATCTCGGTCACGGATGACGGGCGTGGCATCGGCCGCGACCGGTTGCTGGCGAAAGCCAAGTCGCGCGGCCTGGTCGGCGCTGACGAGAAGCTCGCCCCTGAAGAGATCGATCAGCTCATCTTCGCCGCCGGCCTCTCCACGGCCGAGGTCATCAGCGACGTGTCCGGCCGCGGTGTCGGCATGGACGTGGTGCGCCGGAACGTCGAGTCGCTCGGCGGCCGCATCTCGGTCGATTCCGAGCCGGGCAGGGGCTGCAAGTTCACGCTCGCTCTGCCGCTGACGCTCGCGGTCCTGGAAGGCATGGTCATCCGCTGTGGCGACGACCGCTACGTCATTCCGATCGCCAGCGTGATCGAGACGCAGCATCTGGCCTCGACGCCGATCGAGCACCTGACCTTCGGCCAGGAGGTGCTGCGCTGGCGCGGTGAGATCACGCCGCTGCATCGTCTGGGCGCCGTGATGGGTTCGTCGGGCACGCCCAACGAGAACATCATCATCATCGCCGAGACCGAACGCGGCGACAATGTCGGCATCGCCGTCGACGAGATCGTCGGGCAGCAGCAGGTCGTCGTGAAGAGCCTCGAAGGCAATTACGGCACGGTCCACGGCGCATCGGCCGCGACCATCCTGGGCGACGGCTTGGTCGCGCTGATCCTCGACGTCGATTCCATGCTGCGCCTCGCCGCTTCGAGCGAGCGCCACCCCGCAACCGAACTGAAACTGGCTGGATGACCATGAGCGTGCAACTCGGCGAAAAACACTTCTCGTCGGCGCAGCCGGAATCGGCAGCGCGCCGGATCGTCACCTTCAAGGTCGGTGACCGGACCTTCGGCATCGATGTCGGCATGGTCCGCGAGATCAAGGGCTGGCAGGCGACGACGCCGCTGCCGCATGCGGCCCCGCATGTGCGCGGCGTGCTCAACCTGCGCGGCGTCATCCTGGCGGTCTACGACCTGCGCACCTCGATCGGGCTCGGCACCACCGATGCGACCGCGACCCATGTCATCGTCGTCGTCGACATCGAGGACAAGGTGGCGGGCCTGCTGGTCGACTCCGTCTCCGACATCGTCGACGTGCCGGTCAGCGCGGTTCGCCCCGCTCCCGATCTGGAGCGCGACGAGCACGGCCTGATCGAGGGCCTCGTGCTGCTCGACACCGATATCGTGGCGCTGCTGGATCTCGCGGCGGTCATCCGCGACGGCGGTGTCGACACCCCGGCACGGGTCGCCCGCGCGAGCTGAGCGCCGAACAAGGACGGGCCCGAGGAGTCGCGTTGGGAATAGCGCGGGCCAGAAAAGAAACGACACCACCCATGGGCAGCGTCCCCGGTCCCTTCACGCGACTCCCCTTCGAGCTCCCGCTCCTGCTTGCCACAACCGCCCTCGTCACGGGCGGAACGGCAGGCAGCCTTGCCTATCACGCCGCCCTGGGGCGGCTCGATGGGACGTCCCTGCTTGCCCTGAGCGCAGCCGGGCTTGGCTTCGCGGGGCTCGTGATCTGGGCCGCGGCCCGCCGTATCCAGCGCCCGGTCTCCGCCCTGCGCCTAGCGATGGGGCGGCTCGCCGGTGGCGAGGACGCGGTCGTTCCAGGGCTCGATCGCAGCGACGAAATCGGCGAGCTGGCGCGGTCGCTCAAGACGATGCACGATTCCGGCGTCGAGGCCGCCCGCATCCGCGCGGCGCTCGACGGCTGCCGCACCAACGTCATGGTCTGCGATGCGGACGGCCGCGTGGTCTATGTCAACAACTCCCTGCTCCGGTTCTTCGGCGAGGCGCAGGAGGACTTCCGGGCCGCCTTCCCCGGCTGTTCCGCCAAGGACATGCTCGGCAAGGTCATGGAGAGCATCGAAGGCCGTGGCGGGTTTGGCCAGGCGCGACTGCGTCAGGGCCAGCAGCAGGCGATCCGCTTCGCTCTCGGCCGGCGCACCGTGTCGCTCTCGCTTTCGCCGGTGATGCATGCCGATGGCCGCCGGCTCGGCACTGCGGTGGAATGGCTCGAACTGACCGACGAACTCGCCGCGGCCGCAGAGGTCGCCGACATGGTCGCGGCCGCCGTCGAGGGCGATTTCTCGCGCCGGGTGCCGGTGGCGGGCAAGCCGGACGCGCTGCAACGCATTGCCGAAGGCATGAACGAGATCAATGCTCTGGTCGAGAATGCGGTCGGCGAGTTCGCGACGGTGGTGGGAGGGCTGGCCGAGGGCGACCTGACCCAGCGCATGACCGGGAATTACCGGGGCCGCCTGGCCGAGCTGAAATCCAGCCTGAACATGGCGCTCGCGCATCTGGGCGATACCGTCGCGACGATCCAGGGCACGGCGGGCAATGTCGCGCGGGCCGCGACCGAAATCGACGCCGGCGCGGGCGATCTCGCCGCGCGGACGGAGCAGACCGCGGCCAATCTCGAAGAGACGGCAGCGACGACCGAGCAACTCGCGGCTTCCGTCAAGCAGAGCGCCGGCCGCTCGCGCGAAGCGACCGAACTCGCCAACGAAGCGATGGGCGTAGCCCAGGACGGCAAGGACGTGGTCGCGCGGGCGGTCGGCGCGATCGAGCGCATCGAGACTTCGTCTGTGCGCATCTCCGAGATCGTCTCGGTGATCGACGACATCGCCTTCCAGACCAATCTGCTGGCGCTGAACGCCGCGGTCGAGGCGGCGCGCGCGGGCGATGCGGGCCGGGGCTTTGCCGTCGTCGCCTCCGAGGTGCGGGCGCTGGCGCAGCGCTCCGGCCAAGCGGCCAAGGACATCAAGGGGCTGATCGTCAGCTCCAACGAGCAGGTCGGCGAGGGCGTGCGCTTCGTCCGCTCGACCGGCGATGCGCTGGAACGGATCGTCGCTGCGGCCGGCAAGGTGTCGACGACCGTCGTCGAGATCTCGCGCGCGACCGGCGAGCAGGCCCACGGCATCGAGGCGATGAGCCGCGCCGTCGCCCATATGGACGAGACCACGCAGCAGAATTCGGCGCTGGCCGAGCAGAGCGCGACATCCGCGACGGAGCTGATGACGGAGATCGCGGCGCTGCGGCGTCTGGTTGCGTTCTTCCGGGCCGATGCGTCGGTCGGCGCCGGCACCGTTTCCGGCCAGACGCCGCCTCGCGCGGGTGTCGAGCCGGTCAGGCTGCAGCGGCCGGTCGCGCCTCCGGCGAGCCTACGCCCGGCTCCGCGAGCCAACGAACCGCGCCGGCCCGAGCCGGCGCCAAAATCCTGGCCGGAGCCGCGTCGGCGTGCCGCCAGCGGCGGACGAGCCGATGACTGGGCGGAGTTCTAGTGAGCATGTCGAGATCCAGCGCTGCCCTTGCCCAGCCGCAACTCGCCGACGTCACGCTGACGCGCGACGACATGGGCTTCATCTCGAAGCTCGTCTACGAGCAGGCGGGCATCGTCATCCGCGAGCACAAGGAAGCGATGACGCGCGGCCGGCTGGCGCGCCGCGTCAAGGCGCTGGGCCTGAACTCCGTCGCCGAATACTGCGCCTTCCTGAAGACGCCGCAGGCCGCCGACGAGATTCCGGAACTGATCAACGCGGTGACGACCAACCACACCTCGTTCTTCCGCGAGCGCCACCATTTCGACCATCTGCGCAAGGAGGTGCTGCCGCGCCTCCTGCAGGAGCGCAACGGACGGCGCGGCCGCATCCGGATCTGGTGCTCGGCGTCGTCCTCGGGCGAGGAGCCCTACAGCATCGCGGCGGTCTCGCGCGACGTGCTGGGCGCGCGCAGCGATGTCGATTTCAAGATCCTCGCCACGGACATCGACACCGACATCCTCGTGAAGGCCGAGACGGCCGTCTATTCGAGCGATCAGTTCGATCGGCTGCCGGCCGACATCAAGCCGCTTTTGAAGCTGGAGGCGCATGCCGGCAGGGGGGAGACCCGCATCAGCGAGGATCTGCGCCGCATGATCGCGTTCAAGCGGCTCAACCTGATCGAGCGCTGGCCGATGAGCGGCCCGTTCGACGTGATCTTCTGCCGCAACGTCTTCATCTATTTCGACACGCAGACCAAGGCCTCGATCCTCGACCGTTTCGTCACGCTGCTCGCGCCCGGCGGATTCCTCTATCTCGGCCATTCGGAATCGCTCCCCCAGCCTCACCCTCAACTGCGGCTGATCGGCCGCACGATCTATGAGAGACTTCCATGAGCGTCGCGCGTTCTTCCCGTCGCTATTTCGATCCCCGCTTCGAGGCGACCATCATCACGGTCGCGCCGGGCGAGCATGAGATCACCTCCGCCAAGGATGAAATCGTCGCGACGGTGCTGGGATCCTGCATCTCGGTGTGCATGCGCGACTCCCATGTCGGCGTCGGCGGCCTGAACCATTTTCTGCTGCCGAAGAACAACGGCAGCGCCGATCCGAGCGCGGGTGAGCGCTATGGTGACACGGCCATGGAAGTGCTCATCAACGGGTTGCTGAAGCGTGGTGCCAAGCGCAGCAATCTCGAGGCCAAGGTGTTCGGCGGCGCGCGCGTGCTGTCGGGGGCGACCATGCTGGCGATCGGCGACGGCAACATCGCCTTCGTGACCGAGTTCCTCGATCGCGAGGGCATTCCGACCATGTCCAAGGATGTCGGCGGGACGCGCTCACGGCGCATCCACTACCAGCCTTCCACGGGCCGGGCCTGGGTCCAGCATGTCCAGTCGAGCCAGAAGAGCACCGAGCACGAGCAGGAAGTCGCCTATCTCAACCGCCTCAAGACCCAGCCGGTCGCCGGCGAAGTCGAAATCTGGTGATGAGCATGCTGAACTCCTCCGCAGATCCGGTCCGCGTCCTCGTCGTCGACGATTCCGTGCTGATGCAGAAGCTGATGACGCAGATCATCGATGGAGCCCCGGGCTTCAAGGTGATCGGCGTCGCCGGCAGCGCCGAGGAGGGCTGGGACGCGATCCAGGAGCTGCGTCCCGATGTGGTGACGCTCGACCTGGAACTGCCCGGGCGCCACGGCCTGAAGCTGCTGGCGCGTGTCCTGAAGCAGGATCCATTGCCGGTCCTGATCGTCTCGGCCTTCGGCGGGCCCGGTGCCGACAACACCATCCAGGCGCTGGAACTGGGCGCCATCGATTTCATCGAGAAGCCCGACGGCACGACGCACACGCTCGAAGGGTTCATGCGGCATCTGGTGGGCGCGCTGCAGCGTGCCTCGGCCAGCCGCCGGATGTTCGCCGCACGCCGCGAGGTGGCTCCCGCGCGCGTGGCGGCGCCGCGCGAGCCGGCCCGAACCGGCGGCAAGGCCTCCTTCATCGCCATCGGGGCCTCGACCGGCGGCGTTCCGGCGGTGCAGGTCGTGATGCGCGATCTCGCCCATCTGCGCCTGCCGATGGCCGTCGTACAGCACATGCCGCCGGGCTATACGGCCAAGTTCGCGGCGAGGCTTGCCACCGCAACCGGGCTCGATGTCCGCGAGGCCAGCGATGGCGACCGGCTGAAGCCGGGCATGGCGGTGGTGGCGCCGGGCGGACCGCGCCATCTCGAAATCGAGGAGCGTCGCGGCGAGTTCGTCTGCGTGCTCAGGGAAGGGCCGCTGGTCAGCGGGCATTCTCCCTCCGTCGATGTTATGTTCCATTCGGTCGCCCGCAGCATCGGGGCGCAGGCGGTCGGAATCCTGCTCACGGGCATGGGGCGCGACGGCGCTGAGGGTTTGTTAGCCATGCGTAAAACGGGCGCCGAGACGTTAATCCAAAGTGGGGAAACCTGTGTGGTAAACGGGATGCCGAAAGCGGCATTCGAGATCGGTGCCGCCGACCGGGTTGTTGCGCTCGATCAGATCGGCGCTGCCGTCAGCAACCTGCTCGGCGAGCGAACGCATCTGCGTACCGCGTAAGGAGAGCGTGATGAAGGCAAGAAGCGAGTACAGGATCCTCGTGGTCGATGACCAGAAGAGCATGCGCGGACTCGCGACGTATTTCCTGAAGCAGATCGAGTTTCAGGACATCGACGAGGCCGAGAATGCGCGCGAAGCCCTGATGAAGATGCAGAGCAAGCGCTACGATCTGCTCCTGCTCGACTGGAACATGGACGGCATGAGCGGCATCGACCTGCTGCGCGCCATCCGCTCGGTGCCGGAGCTCAACCAGATCAAGATCATCATGGCGACCTCCGAGCGCTCGGTCGACAAGATGGACGAGGCGACGACGAACGGCGCCGACCATTACGTCGTGAAGCCCTATGAATTGCGCGACCTCGAAGTGCGCGTGAAGAAGGTTCTGCAGCTCAGCTCGTGAGCCGGCCCTGCCGGCCGCGCGGGCCGGGTGGTGCCTTCGTTCCACGATGATCGCCCCGGGGCCGGCAGGCTTCCGGGGCGCATCTGTCTTTGCATCGCGGTCGTAGAAGGGATCATGATGCGAGCATCGGGCGGGCGAGGCCCTTCCGATGCCGACGGAGGGACGGGCCATGGCAATGCAGCGTCGAGAGGTTCTGGGGATGCTGGCGGGCGCCGGCATGATGCCGCTGCTGGGCCGCGGCGCGGGCGCTCAGGGCGTGCCCGACGCATCGTCCTTTGTCTTCGGTCGCGCCGGAGGCGGGACGTTGTCGCTGGCCGATTACCGGGGCCGCCCGGTCCTGATCGTCAACACGGCGACGAATTGCGGCTTTGCCGGCCAGTTCGGGACATTGGAACAGCTCTGGCAGCGCTATCGCGAGCGTGGCCTGATGCTGATCGCCGTGCCGAGCAATGATTTCGGCGGGCAGGAGCCGCTGGAGGGCGCTGCCATCGCGGAGGCCGCGCGGCAGAGCCATGGCGCGACCTATGCCTTCGCCGAGAAGACCGTGGTCAAGGGCCCCGAGGCACATCCCTTCTACCGCTGGGCCGCGGCGCAGCGTCCGACCGAGACACCGCGCTGGAATTTCCACAAATACCTGATCGGTCGCTCGGGCGAGCTCGTGGGCGGTTATTCGTCGATGACCGATCCCATCGGCCCGCAGCTCGTGCGCGCGATCGGGCAGGAATTGCAGGCTGGCTGAGCGTCGCCCGCATGGGATCGGGATGGTCTGCTGGCACCGATTTCGCTAAGCCGCTCGGGTCGCCACGCTTGTCATTGCTCTGCCTGCCGCCGAGGTTTTCATGTCCCGCATCCTGACCGTCGCCGCCGCCCAGCTCGGGCCGATCCAGAAAGCCGAGACGCGCCGTGAGGTCGTCGCCCGGATGATCGCGCTGATGGAGGAAGCCAAGGCGAAGGGCGCCGATTTCATCGTCTATCCGGAACTGGCGCTGACGACCTTCTTCCCGCGCTGGTATCACGAGGACCGCGCCGAGGCCGATCCGTGGTTCGAGGCCGCGATGCCGAACCCGGAGGTGCAGCCGCTGTTCGACAAGGCGCGTGCGTCCGGAATGGGCATGAGCTTCGGCTATGCCGAGCTGACGCCGGAGGGCCGGCACTTCAACAGCTCGATCATCGTCGACAAGGCCGGCGCCATCGTCGGCAAATACCGCAAGATCCATCTGCCGGGCCATGTCGAATACGATGACAGCCGCTCGCACCAGCATCTCGAGAAGCGCTATTTCGAGCCGGGCGATCTCGGCTTCCCGGTCTGGCGGACGATGGGCGGCCTTCTCGGCATGTGCATCTGCAACGACCGGCGCTGGCCAGAGACCTACCGGGTGATGGGGCTGCAGGGCGTCGAGATGGTCGTGCTCGGCTTCAACACGCCCTCGGTCAACTCGCAGAAGGGCGGCGAGGGCATCGCGCAGCGCCTTTTCCACCACCGGCTCTCGGTCCAGGCCGGCGCCTACCAGAATTCGTGCTGGGTCGTCGCCGTCGCCAAGGCCGGCGACGAGGACGGCAACCACCTGATGGGCGGGACGCTGATCGTCAATCCCGATGGCGAGATCGTCGCGGAGCTCGAAGGCGAGGCGGACGGTATAATCGTCGTGCCTTGCGATCTCGACGATACGCGCTTCGGCAAGGAGACGATCTTCGACTTCAAGCGCCACCGCCGGATCGAGCATTACGGCTCGATCACCGCCCAGGTCGGCGTGGTCGAGCCCGAATGAGCGCCTTCTCGGCCGCGTTCGCCGACCTCGAACCGCGCGAGCGATACAAGCTGCTCTGCGCCAGTGTGACGCCGCGCCCGATCGCGCTGGTCACCACGCTGTCAGCGGAGGGCGTCGTCAATGCGGCGCCGTTCAGCTTCTTCAACGTGTTTTCGGAGGATCCGGCGCTGATCGTGCTCGGCCTCCAGCACAAGCCGGGCAACGATCCCAAGGACACGACCCGCAACGTCGCGGCGGCCGGTGAATTCGTCGTCAACCTCGTCGACGAGGCGCTGGCCGAGGCGATGAACATCTGCGCCGTCGATTTCCCGCCGGAGGTCAGCGAGATCGAAGCAGCAGGCCTGTCGCTGCTGCCGGGCGTCTCGATCCCGGTGCCACGCATCGCGCAGGCACCCTTCGCGCTGGAATGCCGCAAGACGGTCTCGATGGCCTTCACGCCGACGCGCGAACTGCTGATCGGCGAGGTGGTGCGCATCCATGCGCGCGAGGGGCTGGTCGATCCCGCTACGCTGCGGGTCAGCATGAGCGAGTACAAGCCGGTGGGGCGGATGTTCGGCGACGGCTATTCGCGCCAGGGCGACCGCTTCGACCTCAAGCGTGGCAGCTATGCCGAGTGGCTGGCGAAGCGCGGCTGATCGTCAGCCTGCAGGGGCGCTACTCGACCTTCCCGATCTTCCGCGTCGCCTCGATCAGGCGCGCGCTGTCCGCCTCGACGAAGCGGGCGAAGTCCGGCGTGTCTTGATAAGCGGGCGGGCTGCCGGCCTTCTCGAAGATCTGCAGCACCTCCGGGTCGGCCATCGCGGTCCGCATCGCCTCGCGGATGCGGGTCGCGATCGGCTCCGGCAGGTTCCTCGGTGTGAACAGCCCGGCCCAGATGTAGAATTCGACGTCCTGGTAGCCGAGTTCGCGAAAGGTCGGAAGATCCGGGAAGCTCGGCACGCGCTCGGCGCCCCAATTGGCGAGCACGCGCAGCGAACCGGAATCGACATGGGGCTTCAGCACGCCGGGCGCCGAGGCGAGGGCCTGAATCTGGCCGGAGAGCAGGTCAGTGAGCGCCGGCCCTGCGCCGCGATAGGGCACATGCAGCAGCTTGAGACCGGCCGCGGTGGCAAACATCTCCATCGCGACATGCAGCGTGCCATAGGATCCCGACGAGCCATAGGGAATGACGCCGGGCCGGGCCTTCGCGTCCTCGACGAAGTCCCTCAGCGTCTTCCAGGGCGAGGCAGCGGGCACTGCGAGCAGCGTCGGGTCGGCGAGGACGCGGGCGACGGGAGCGAGCTGCGACACCTCGTAGGACGGAGCGCGCGCGAAGAGACGCGAGGATTCCGGCAGCACGGCCAGCGAGGACAGCGTCATCAGCAGCGTGTAGCCGTCCGGCTCGGCGCGCGCGACGGCGGCGTTGCCGAGCGCACCGCCGGCACCGCCGCGATTGTCGACGACGACGGCCGTCTTCAGCAGCTTCTCCAGCGCCTGGGCGATCGGCCTCGCGGCGAGATCGGCCTGTCCTCCGGGCGGGAACGGCACGACCATGGTGATGGGGCGGGACGGCCAGGCACCCTGCGCCCGGCCCGCCTTTGTCAAGATGGCCCCGGCCGACACAGCGGCGAGGCCGGCGAGCATGTCGCGGCGTTTCATCGTCATCCTCCCGGCGCCGGCTCTTTTGGCCGGTCGATACAAGGCGCCGTCTCGCGGCGCCTCAGTGGAAGGATGATGGACGATCCGCCGTGGGTTTGCACCCCTGCGGGCGCATGATGCCCCCGCGTCAGGGCTTCGGCTTCTGCCCCGGCCTGAAAGCAACGATGACCTCCGGATCGGTCTCCAGATAGGGGCCCTCGATCAGGTCGATGCAGTAGGGGATCGCCGGCATCACCGCGTCGAGGCATTCGGCGATGGCGCGCGGCCGGCCGGGCAGGTTGACGATCAGGCATTTGCCGCGAATGCCGGCGGTCTGGCGCGAGAGGATCGCGGTCGGCACCTTGGTCAGGCTGACCTGGCGCATCAATTCGCCGAAGCCCGGCATCGGCTTCTCGACCACGTCCTCGGTAGCTTCGGGCGTGACGTCGCGCGGGGCCGGGCCGGTGCCGCCGGTGGTGACGATCAGGCAGCAGCCCTCCTGGTCGGCGAGCTCGACCAGCGTCTGCGCGATCAGCGCGCGGTCATCGGGAATGATGCGGGGAACGGCCGTCCAAGGCGAGGCCAGGGCCTTGTTGAGATAAGCGTGGATGGCCGGGCCGCCCTCGTCTTCATAGACGCCGGCCGAGGCGCGGTCGGACACGGTGACGATGCCGATCCTGATCGCGCTGCTCATGCTGCAAGTCCTTGCCGTGATTCCGCAGCGCAGATGTGGCCGATCCGCCTTGCGTCCGCCACTGAATTTTCTGCCGTCAGCGCCGCAGCCTCGCCCTGGCGCCGCGCAGGACCTGCCGTAATCTCGCCGCTGTCCTTGGGAGATCCGGCGATGCATTGCCGAGGCCGATGAGGGCGTTGGCCATCAAGCGGCGCTCCCCCCAGACATAGGTGCCGGCATCGACGCCGTCGCCGGCGCCGCTGTCGAAGAAGGTCGGCGGCGTACCGGCGAAATCGGCCTGGAGCATGGCGATGGTCAGGGCACGGCCGGGCGAATGGCGGGCTTGCGTTTCGTCATAGGCGATCTTGAGGAAATGCCTCGTGCCGGCGCTCTCGACGAGCAGGCCCATGGCGAGGGGATGGTCGTCCAGCAACAATGTGTCGATCTGCAGCGTATCGGCGGCCGCGAAATGCGCTGCCAGGCTGTCGAAATAGGCTGAGGCCTGCGGCAGGCGGGCAATGGCCGTCCCGGCCTCGCCCTTCCAGCCGGCGGCCTCCAGCGCCAGGAAGTCCCGCAGAGCGTCCCGCGCGGCTTCGCCCCGGCGCCGGCGGAAGCTCATCGCGCCATGACGGGCGATGGCGCGGTACTGCTGCATGCGCTTCTTGTAGCCCTGGCCCAGTGCGCGCCGGAGGTAGCGTTCGGCATCGTCGCCTGCTTCCGGCCGCATGACGGGGCGCTGCCAGCGTTCATAGCTGCAAAGGCGGCTGCCGGTGACGCGGCAGGCTTCCTGCAACGCCAGGAAGGACGGGCCTTCGAGCGGCAGCAGCGGCAAGGCGAGCGTGCGCGGCAGGTCGCTCGCGGCAAGGAGGTGGCGCAGCATCGCCTGGATCACGTCGTCGGCCTGGTCGCGGTCGATGACGGGCAGCGATGAGACCTCGTAGAGCGGCAGGATCGGTGCGGTCAGCACGGCCGAGAAGCCCGTGCGCCAGTCGCGCTGGCGCCGCAGCGCCCAGAGGCCGGCGAGGCGCTCGGAGCCCAGCGCCTCGCTCAGCCATGCCGCCAGGATGATGATCCGGTCTTCCGGCACGACGACCCGCGCGGCTGCGACGGCGGCCGGCGACATATGCGGGTTGGGTTCGAGCGCGCGCCCGGCGAGTTCGGCGAAGGCCGGGCCGTAGCCGGCATAATCGGCGGGCCGGATGCGCCTGACGATGATCCCTGTATTCAAGATGAGTTGCCGTCCCGATGATGGCGCCGCATCTCGCCGCGCAGCGAGAGCACGAAGGCGATCACCTGCGCCGTGGCGCGGTAGAGCTCCTCCGGGATCTGGTCGTCGAGTTCGACGGATGACAGCGCCTGCGCCAGCACGGCGTTCTCCTCGATCGCGACGCCATGCTCGCGGCCAGTCTCGACGATGCGCTGGGCCAATTCGCCACGGCCCTTGGCGGTGACGCGCGGCGCGCCCTGCCCGTCATATTCGAGCGCGACGGCGATCTGGCGGGGAGGGGGCCGGTCGGAGGGCATCGTCATGACATGCGGTCGAGGAACTGGCCGGCGGTCGGCTGGGCGACGCGGGGCTGGCCGGTGTGGATGTCGATGGTGCCGTTCTCGAACTGCGCGTCGATCAGCGCCGCCTCCAGACCGGGCGAAGCGCCGCGCAGCAGCCTGCTGGTTTCCTCCCGTTCGGCCCAGAGCGTGATGCCGACGCTGCGCCCTTGCAGCGTGACGACGCCCTGCAACGGTCCCATCGGCTCGACATCGAGCGCGAAACGGACGCGCCAGAGCGGGCCGGCCGCGCCATCGGCATCGCGCCGGGGCGGCTCCTTCTCGATCTGCAGCGGCAGCATCGCGGCGCCGTTATGGAAGGCGAGGGGGAGTTCGGTCAGCCAGCGCTGGCTGGGCTGGGCCTCTGCCCGGGGACCTTCCGGCGGCAGCGAGGCGTATTGCGCGAGCTTGATGCGGTCGAGCGCGGCGTCGGTCTGCTCCAGCAGGGTCTCGACGATGGCAAGCGGCTTCTCGCCGGCGGACAGGCTCGGCTCGGCGATCGGCTGCGGGATCAGCGCGCCGTCGCGTCGGGGCGGCGCAGGCCTTGCCGCCTGTTCCGGCGCGGGTTGCAGGGTGTTGGTCTCGGCAGGTGTTTTGCCCGCTTCGGCTTTGGTTGCCTGGGGCAGCGAAAGCGCTTCCAGCAATGGCGCGAGGCTGGTGCGCAGCGATTGCAGATTGGCCTTCAGATCTCCGCCCGGAGGCAGCGCACGGCCTTCAGCCTGGCGGCTTTCGAGGAAAAGGCCGGAGTTCTGGATCGCGGCCTTCAGCACAGGCGCCGTGACGGCCTTGCGCTCGACCGGAATGGCCTGGCCGAGAACGCGATCGATCAGCGTCAGAAGAGGCTTCGGCAGCGCGATCGAGACTGAACCATTGGCGAGGGCGCGCATGTTGGCCAGCAGCGGCGCGAGGCTGTCCTGCCGCGCCAATGCCGGTCCGAGCAGCGGCCCGGCCAGCCCGCGTGGCGATGCGGTTTGGGTGGCCGTCGGAGGGCCTGCCTGCGTTTGCGCGCCCAATCCGGGTGGGGCCATGGCGACCCGCAAGGTCGTGGGCTGTGCCGTCGACGGAGCTTGCGAAGCGGCGCCCGACGGGAGCTGGGAAGGATGGGGGGGCGAGGCCGTGCCGTTTGTTGGCTGGCTCCACGGCGCGGGGGCTGCCATGGCTGCGGTTGCCACGACCTGTGCCGGCGTTGTCGTCGCGGCCTGAACGGGCGTGGCGGGCTGCGCGGCCGGGGCGGAAGGCGGGCGGACCTCTACGAGTGTCGCTTTCAGGCTCGCGCCGGGCTCGTCGGGGGCGTCGAGTTTCAGGACGAGGGTGGCGCCCGGCTGCAAGGCGGCCTGCCGGGCTGCGGGGCCGGCGAGCACCAACGCGATCGTCTCGCTGCCGATCTGGGCCGTCGCGGTGCCGTCGCTAGCCAGTGCGAGCAGGCGCGCCTCGACCGTCTTGCCCGGCACGAGCCCGGTCGACGACGCGAGCGCCTGCAACAGAGTGGCCAGGGTCTGGCTCTGGACGAGCGTGGCGAGGTTCATCGGCTCCGGCCGTGAGGAAGACACCCGAATCCTGGCACAAGAAGTTAAGGATTCTCTTGCGCTTGCGAACCGTCAGGGGCGGCAGCCGGCCAGTGGGCGCACGCCTTGCAGGGGGCGGCTGCGCGCGTGGCGCTGGCGCGCGGTGCGGCGCTGGGGCAGGTTCGGTGGCGCTAGGGTCGGCTGCCCGATGGGATGGAGTGTTTCGATGGATTATCGCCAGCTTGGCCGGTCCGGCCTCAAGGTCTCTCCCCTGTGCCTGGGCACGATGATGTTCGGTGGCGCGACCGACGAGGCCGCCTCGCGCGCCATCGTCGACCATGCGCGCGGCGCCGGGATCAATTTCATCGACACGGCCGATGTCTATACCGAGGGGCGTTCGGAGGAGATCACCGGGCGCGCCATCGCGGCCAACCGGCATGACTGGGTGCTCGCGACCAAGCTCGCAAATTCCATGGGTTCCGGCCCCAATCGGGGCGGGCTCTCGCGCAAATGGGTGCTGCAGGCCTGCGACGACAGCCTGGCCCGGCTCGGCACCGATTTCATCGACATCTACTACCTCCACAAGGAGGACCATGCGACGCCGCTGGCCGAGACGGTGCGCGCCATCGGGCAACTCGTGCAGCAGGGCAAGATCCGGCATTTCGGCGTCTCGAACTACCGTTCCTGGCGGGTCGCCGAGATCTGCCGGCTCTGCGACGATCTCGGCATCGACAGGCCGGTGGTCAGCCAGCCCTATTACAACGCGATGAACCGCATGCCCGAGGTCGAGCATCTGCCGGCCTGCGGCTATTACGGGCTCGGCGTCGCCTCCTATTCGCCGCTGGCGCGCGGCGTGCTGACCGGCAAATACGAGCCCGGCCAGGCGCCGCCGGAAGGGACGCGCGCCGGCCGTGCCGACAAGCGGATCATGCAGACCGAATGGCGCGAGGAGAGCCTTGTCATCGCCCAGAAGATCAAGCGCCATGCAGCGGCGCGCGGCATGACGCCGATCCAGTTCGCGGTCGGCTGGGTGCTCAACAACAAGCTGCTGACGGCGGCCATCGCCGGGCCGCGGACGATGGAGCAATGGCAGGCCTATCTCGCCGCGCTCGACGTCAATTTCACGGCCGAGGACGAGGCGCTGGTGAACGAGCTCGTCCCGGCGGGGCATCCTTCGACGCCGGGCTATAGCGACCCGGCTTATCCGGTCGAGGGACGACCAAGCCGCACCGGCGCCTGAACGGCGCCGGCGAGCAATTGCCATGCAGGCCCGGTGCAATTAGATCATTGGACCGGACATGCATCCGGGCCAATGATCTAACTCTTTGTTTCCGCATCGGCTTTCCCGAAAACCGCATTCCACTTTTCGGGCCGATGCTCTAACTGAACGTGGTCGCGCCGGCGGGTGGCGCCGGGCTGGAAGGGGAGTGGATGGCGGTCGAGGGTGTCACGGGCGATCTGATCAAGGTCGTGAGTCTGCTGGGTGCCGGCGTCGTCGCCGTGCCGATCTTCCGACGCCTCGGTCTCGGCTCCGTGCTCGGTTATTTCACCGCCGGTCTGGCGATCGGCCCCTATGGGCTCGGCCTGTTCGACGATCCTGAATCGGTCCTGCACGTCGCCGAATTCGGCGTGGTGATGTTCCTCTTCATCATCGGGCTCGAGATGCAGCCGTCGCGGCTGTGGAATCTCCGGCGCGAGATCTTCGGCCTCGGCGTGGCGCAGGTCGGGCTCTGCGGCGCGCTGCTGACGGGCGTCGGCTATGCCTATGGCCTGCCCTTGCCGGCGGCCTTCATCGCCGGCATGGGCTTCGTCCTGTCCTCCACCGCTGTCGTGATGCAGATGCTGAACGAGCGCGGCGAGACCTCGACGCCCCAGGGCCAGCAGGCGGTCTCGATCCTGCTGCTCGAAGACCTCGCCATCGTGCCGCTTCTGGCGGTCGTGGCGCTGCTCGCCCCGGTCAAGGACGCGAGCGCCGATGGCTGGCTATCGTTCGGGATCGGCGTCGCCTGCGTCGCCGGCCTCGTCATCGCCGGGCGCTACCTGCTCAATCCGATGTTCCGGCTGCTGGCGCTGGCCCAGGCGCGCGAGGTCATGACGGCCGCGGCGCTGCTCGTCGTGCTGGGCTCGGCGCTGGCGATGCAGCTTGGCGGGCTGTCGATGGCGATGGGCGCGTTCCTTGCCGGCGTGCTGTTGTCCGAGTCCAGCTTCCGGCACCAGCTCGAGGCCGATGTCGAGCCGTTTCGCGGCATTCTGCTCGGGCTGTTCTTCCTGGCCGTCGGCATGTCGCTCGACCTTGGCGTCATCACCCGGCAATGGGCGCTGATCGGCCTCGCGGTGGTTGCGTTCATGGGCGTCAAGGCGCTCGGCATCTTCATTGTCGCGAAGCTGTTCCGCTCGTCGACACGGGAGGCGATCACGCGTGTTGCGCTGTTCTCACAGGGCGGCGAATTCGCCTTCGTGCTCTACGGCGCGGCGCTGTCGGCCGGCATCTTCACCGCGCAGGTCAATGCGGTGGCCAGCGCGACCGTGATCCTTTCGATGGCGCTGACGCCTTTGCTGGTGATCGCGCTCGACCGTTTCCTGCCGCCCGAGGAGACATCGCTCGACGGCGTCGATCTGGCCGACGGCCTGAACGGCCGGGTTCTGGTCATCGGCTTTGGCCGCTTCGGGCAGGTCGCCAGCCAGGCGCTGCTGGCGCGCGGCTTCAGCGTGTCGATCATCGAGATCGATGTCGAGTTGATCAAGGCAGCCGCCGATTTCGGCTTCAAGGTGCATTATGGCGACGGGACCCGTGCCGAGATCCTGCATGCATCGGGGGCCGAGCGGGCCGAAGCGATCCTGGTCTGCGTCGACAACCGCGATACCAGCAACCGCATCGTCGCGGTTGCGCAGGAGGCGTTCCCGCATGCCAAGCTGTTCGTGCGCGCCTATGACCGCGGCCATTCGATGGACCTGATCCGCGCCGGCGTCGAGTTCCAGATCCGCGAGACCTTCGAATCCGCGATGGCCTTCGGCACGGCCGTGCTGCTCGGGATGGGCGTGCCGGAGGAGGAGGCCCTCGAGATCGCCGAGGATGTGCGCCGTCGCGACGACGAGCGTCTCGACCTGCAGGTCGCCAGCGACATCAATGCGGGCACCAATCTGCTCCGCGGCAATGCGCCCGTCCCGGCGCCGCTGACCAAGCCGAAAGCGGCCGGCAAGATCCACGGCAACGTGCCCGACGACGTCGGCGACATCTGAGCGTCAGGCGAGCGGGAGTCCTGCCCGCCGGTGAGGGCGCGGCTGCCTAATTGAGCACGCAGAAGCCGCCGACGACGACCTCGCTGCGGCACCAGACCTTCGCGCCGTCATTCACGGTGATCTGCATCAGGGCCGGCGCCGGGGCGGCTAGCGTTGCCGAGGCCGGCGGGAAGGGCACCCGCGCCGGTGTCTGGTCCGCGGCTTTCGCCGTTCCGGCCATCGCGCCTCCCACCCCCGGCACGATCACGAGGCTGCGGCTCTTGCCTCCCGATGCGGAGGCGTCGGGTGAGGACTTGGCGCTGCTCTTGCCGCCGAAGCGCATCTTGGCGGCCTCGGCGCTGGCCGGCACGAGCGTGGCGGCGACGAGAAGACAGGCGATCCTGGATGCGCGGCTCATGGTTGCTGCCCCCGTTTTACGAGAGGATGCCGCAGTTCGCGCCGGGCGCAACACAAGCCTCGGATCAGCCTCAGCGAGGCGTTAACGTGATCTCGGGGGACAGCAGGGGCGTGGCTGCGGGCGGCGACCGTGAGCATCGGCCGGAAGGCGCCGTCGCCTATCTCGCCAGCGAGGAAGGCCGCTTCGTCACCGGCGCGGGCTCGCCGTCGACGGTGGCGTCAACACCTGAGGCAAGGGGCCGTCATGCTCGGGCTTGACCCGAGCATCTCATGACGGGGTGGCTCTGGAGCTTCTTCCGGCCCGAGATTCTCGGGGCAAGCCCGAGAATGACGGCGCGGTTCCGGTCACTCGACCAGTCAGTGGCCGGGCAGGACGATCACGGTCGGCTTTGCCGGCAGGCCCGCCTTGGTCACCGTGATCACCGGCTGTTCGCGCCGCTCGACGGGCCAGAGATCCTGCGAACGGGCGAGGAAGCGATTCAGCGTCCCGCCGCCGAAGAAGTGCATGGGTATCATCACCCGGGCCTGCAGCGATTTCAGCACGTCGAGCATGCCCTCCTGGTCGAGCGTGTAGCTGCCATCGACCGGGAACAGCACGACATCGACGCGGCCGAGCGCGCGCAGATGGCCGGGCTCCAGCGGGTGGTGGAGATGGCCGAGATGGGCGATGCAGAGCTCGCCGATCTCGAAGACGAACATCGAGTTGCCGTCGAAATCCGTCGAGCCCGAATAGGAGCGGATATTGGTGGGCACGTTGCGGACGCGCAGATCGCCCATGGTGAGGTCGTGCTTGGCCGCGCCGGCGCCCGTCGGGTCCCAGCCAGGCAGAACCTGCTTGATGGCGGGGTCGGGATTGCGCGAGTTGTGGGTCGAATGCGCCTTGTTCATCGTGGCGATGTCGGGCGTCACCTGCGGCCGGACATAGTCGTTGTAATCGGTCGCGACTTTCACGCCGCCCGCCGTCTCGATCAGGAAGGTGGCATGGCCGACGAAGGTGAGCCGCACCTCGTCCTTCGCGAGATTGGCCCAAATGAGATTGGGCAAAGTGAAATTCGCGCGCTGGATCGGCAGCCGCAGCGACGCCATGTCGGGCCGGCAGCCGGGCTCGTCGGACTGGGCGCTGGCCGGGGCGGGCCCCAGCCAGGCAGCGAGCAGGGCGATCAGGCCACAGCGGAGCGCTCTCGCGGATATCGTCGCTCGTCGCATGCTTCTCCTCCTTCGATCCTCGGCCCGGCCAGTCTGATGCATGGTCCGGGCCGAAGGGAAGCAGGGCGGTGAGGCGATGTCGCGTTTGTGAAACGCTTCCCACTGAGGCCGGGTCAGTCCTTAGCGAGGCCAAGCTCCCTGAGGACGCCGTTGCCGCGCTCGGTGAAGGTCTTCACATAGGCCGCGAATTCGCCGGGCTTGTCCCAGACCGGGGTGATGCCGCGATCGGCCATCGCCTTGCGCACTTCGGGCCGCTGCAGGGTGCGTTCGGCGGCGTCGAACAGGATCTTGCGGCGATCCGCCGGGATGCCCTTGGGACCAGCGAGCGCAAACCAGTTCTGATAGGTCCAGTCGAGGCCTGCTTCCTTGGCGCTCGGAACGTCCGGGAAGTTGGGGTGGCGCTCCTCTGTCATCAGCAGGATGGTCCGCACGCGGCCGGCATCGAGCATCGCCTTGGCCTCGATCGGCGAGCCCGTGAAGACGGTCAGGCCCCCGGCGACGAGATCGTTGAGGGCAGGCGCGCCACCGTTGCTCGGAACCCATTTCACGGTGTCGGGAGCGAGCCCCGCAGCCTTCAGCAGACCGCCGGAGGCGATATGCCAGGAGCCGCCGACGCCCGTGCCCGAGCCGAGCATCGAACCTTTCGGGCTGTCCTTGGCCATCTTGATGTAGTCGGCGATCGTTTTGATCGGGCTGTCCGCCTTGACGGTGACGCCGGCCGGGATGAGCGAGACGCGCGAGAAGGCGTCGACGCTGTCGACAGTCAGATCGCCCATGCCGAGCGACTTGAAGAAGGAGATCTCGGGGCTGATGCCGCCGATCGTGTAGCCGTCGGGGTTGCCGGTCGCGATCGCCGTATGGCCGGTGATGCCGCCGCCTCCGGTGCGGTTGACGACATTGACCGGGGTCTTGAGTTCGGCCTCCAGCCCGTTGGCGACGATCCGCATCACCGCATCCATGCCGCCGCCGGCGGCCCAGGGCACGATCAACTGGACCGGGCGGTCAGGAAAGGCCCAGGATGGGCCGACGGCCAACAGCATTGCCGCCGCGCCGAGCGCGGCCTTCATAATGATTTTCATGTTCCCTCCCCAGGGATTGGCCACCCCTTCAGGTCGGTGGTCCGATCGGGAGAGTAGACAGCTTTCGGATGCGCCTCAAGATATACTGCATACAGTGTTCGGTGTTCAGGCGGCGATGCGCCAGTGCGCCGGGCGGCATGCCGGTTGCGGCTGCGGCTGCGGCTCGCTACATACGCGCCAGATTTCCCGAACCTTTTCGACCAACAGTCCGAAAGCGGAGCCCGCTCGCTTATGTCCCGTCAGTTCATCTATCATATGCGCGGCCTGTCGAAGACCTATCCGGGCGGCAAGCAGATCCTGAAGGACATCCACCTGTCCTTCTATCCGGACGCCAAGATCGGCGTGCTCGGCGTCAACGGCGCCGGTAAATCGACGCTGCTCAAGATCATGGCCGGCTTCGACAAGGAGTGGACCGGAGAAGCCTGGGTCGCCGAGGGCGCGCGCGTCGGCTACCTGCCGCAGGAGCCGAAGCTCAATGAGGAGTTGAACGTCCGCGACAACGTCATGCTTGGCGTCGGCCCGCAGAAGGCGATCCTCGACCGCTACAACGAACTCGCGATGAACTACTCGGACGAGACCGCCGACGAGATGACGGCGCTCCAGGACGAGATCGAGGCCAAGGGGCTGTGGGATCTCGATTCCAAGGTCGACCAGGCGATGGACGCGCTGCGCTGCCCGCCCGACGACTGGGAGGTCTCCAAACTATCGGGCGGCGAGCGTCGCCGCGTCGCGCTGTGCAAGCTCCTGCTGGAGCAGCCGGAGCTGCTGCTGCTCGACGAGCCGACCAACCATCTCGACGCCGAGACCACCGCCTGGCTCGAAGGCCATTTGCGGACCTATCCGGGCGCGATCCTGATCGTCACCCATGATCGCTACTTCCTCGACAACGTCACGAGCTGGATTCTCGAGCTCGATCGCGGCCAGGGCATTCCCTATGAGGGCAACTACTCGGCCTGGTCGGTGCAGAAGCAGAAGCGCCTCGCCCAGGAAGGCCGCGAGGATGTTTCGCGCCAGAAGACGCTGGAGCGCGAGCAGGAATGGGTCCAGGCCTCGCCCAAGGCCCGCCAGGCCAAGAGCAAGGCCCGCATCCAGCGCTATGACGAACTCGTCCAGAAGGCCAACAACAAGGGGCCGGACACCGCGCAGATCATCATCCCGATCGCCGAGCGGCTCGGCAACAACGTCGTCGATTTCGAGGATCTGTCGAAGGGCTTCCAGGACAAACTTTTGATCGACGGTTTGTCGTTCAAGCTGCCGCCGGGCGGTATCGTCGGCGTGATCGGCCCCAACGGCGCCGGCAAGACCACGCTGTTCCGGATGATCACCGGGCAGGACAAGCCCGATTCCGGCACGATCAAGATCGGCGAGAGCGTGACGCTCGGCTATGTCGACCAGAGCCGCGACTCGCTCGACGACAAGAAGAATGTCTGGGAGGAAATCTCGGGCGGCAACGACATCCTCTATCTCGGCAAGCGCGAGATCAATTCGCGCGCCTATTGCTCGACCTTCAACTTCAAGGGCGGCGACCAGCAGAAGAAGGTCGGCTCGCTCTCAGGCGGCGAGCGCAACCGCGTCCATCTCGCCAAGATGCTGAAGGCCGGCTCCAACGTCCTCCTCCTCGACGAGCCGACCAACGACCTCGACGTCGACACGCTGCGGGCGCTGGAAGAGGCGCTGGAGGATTACGCCGGCTGCGCCGTGATCATCAGCCATGATCGCTGGTTCCTCGACCGCATCGCGACGCATATCCTCGCCTTCGAGGGCGACAGCCATGTCGAATGGTTCGAGGGCAATTTCGCCGATTACGAGGAAGACAAGAAGCGCCGGCTGGGGATCGACTCGACCATTCCGAAGCGGATTCAGTACAAGAAATTCCTGCGCTGAGGCTCTGATCCATCACGGAAAGGCCTCGCGGCACTCGCCGCGGGGCCTTTTTGTTGCGCGCGTGCACGCAGGGCATGCGTCCTGCGGGGTGGCTAAAATGGCGGCACTCTGGTCAAAGATGCGCCGCTTTGCTCGATCCCTTTAATCGGGACTTAAGGCGGAGCTTCTAAGGGTGTCTCGCGGTTGTGGCATAGTAATGCTGCAGCTTTGATGAAATTTGTCTATGTCTTGCCGCTCTGTCATGAGCGTCAGAGACTGTACTGCGAAGGTGCGTTATGGATAGCCGGCAAATCCAGGGTATGGTTCAGAGCGTCAAGGACGGGCAGTTATCGCGCCGTTCCTTCATCCAGAGGCTGGCTGCGCTCGGCATCACCGCGCCGATCGCAAGCCAGATCCTGGCCTGGAACGATGTCGCGATGGCCAATGCCACGCTCGAATACAAGCCGACCAAGGCCGGCGGCGGCGGGCCGCTGAAGATGCTGCTCTGGCAGGCCCCGACGCTGCTCAACCCGCATTTCGCCTCGGGCACCAAGGACCAGATCGCCTCGCGCGTGTTCTTCGAGCCCCTTGCCGGCTGGGACAAGGAGGGCAACCTGATTCCGCAGCTTGCCGCCGAGGTTCCGAGCAAGGCCAATGGCGGTCTCTCGGAGGACGGCACGAGCGTCACCTGGAAGCTGAAGCCGAGCGTGAAGTGGCATGACGGCAAGCCGTTCACCGCCGACGATGTCGTCTTCACCTGGGAATACGCCGCCGATCCGGCGACCGCCGCCTACACCTCCGGCGCCTACAAGGACATCAAGGTCGAGAAGATCGACGATCACACGGTCAAGGTGATCTTCGCCAAGCCGACACCGTTCTGGGCCGACCCCTTCGTCGGCGTTGCCGGCATGATCCTGCCCAAGCACCATTTCGGCGAGTACAAGGGTGCCAAGTCGCGCGAGGCCCCGGCCAATCTCAAGCCCGTCGGCACCGGTCCCTACAAGTTCGTCGACTTCAAGCCCGGCGACATCCTGACCGGCGAGCGCTTCGCCGACTACCATGTCGCGAACCGGCCGCATTTCGACACGCTCGAAGTGAAGGGCGGCGGTGACGCGGTTTCGGCGGCGCGCGCCGTGCTGCAGACCGGCGAATACGATTATGCGTGGGACACGCTGGTCGAAGACGAGGTTCTCAAGCGCATGGAGACCGGCGGTCGCGGCAAGACCAGCGCAGCGCCGTCCGGCGACATCGAGTTCATCACCCTGAACACGACCGATCCCTGGACCGAGGTCGATGGCGAGCGCTCCAGCGCCAAGACCAAGCACCCGACGCTGAGCGACCCGGCCGTGCGCCAGGCGATCAACCTGCTGATCGACCGCGACTCGATCCAGAAGTTCATCTATGGCCGCGCCGCCACCGCGACCGCGAGCTTCGTCAACGAGCCCAAGCAGTTCAAGTCGCCGAAGCTGAAATACGAGTTCAGCATCGAGAAGGCCAGCAAGATCCTCGACGACGCCGGCTGGAAGAAGGGCGCCGACGGCATCCGCGAGAAGGACGGCAAGAAGCTCAAATACGTCTACCAGACCTCGATCAACGCCCCGCGCCAGAAGGTCCAGGCCATCGTCAAGCAGGCCTGCCAGCGCGCCGGCATCGACCTGGAGTTGAAGTCGGTCACCGCTTCGGTGTTCTTCTCGTCGGACGTCGCCAATCCCGACACCTACACCAAGCTGTATACCGACATGGAGATGTATACGACGACGCAGCCGCAGCCCGATCCGGAGCGCTTCCTCAACCAGTTCGTCTCCTGGGAGGTCGCCAACAAGGAGAACAAGTGGCTCGGTCGCAACGTCTCGCGCTACACCGATCCGGCTGCCGACGAGGCCTACAAGGCCGCGCAGAAGGAGCTCGACCCGGCCAAGCGCGCCGCGCTGCTGATCAAGGTCAACGAAATCTTCTGCGAGGCCAACGTCATCCTGCCGATCCTGTCGAGGCGGAAGGTCGTCGCCGCAGCGAACACGCTGTCGCATGACCATAGCGGCTGGGACGTCGATACCTGGAACCTCGCTGCCTGGTATCGCAGCTAAGCAGGGGATGGCCCCTCGCGGAGAAGCATCCTAGAGGGGGCTTTGCCTCCTCCTGATCGCGGCCCCAAGCTCTGCCAATAGGTGGTTCGCTAACGCAACCCGACAATATCATGGCCCGGCGGATCCAATCCGCCGGGCATTTTCTTGATCTATCGTCGGCGTAGGGCAGGGCTGGCGTTCGACGTTCGGTGACGAGCCGACCGATAACCTCGAATGGTTCGAAGGCAACTTCGCGATTGCGAAAAGACAAGAAGCGTCGGCTCGGTATCGACAGCACGATCCCGAAGCGGATTCAGTACAAGAATTCTGGCGCTGAGGATGCTTGAAGATGCTCCTGCCTCCATGTTAGCTAGGCTAGCTAACATGGAGGCAGCGCCATGACGGTCGTGAATGTTCACGAGGCCAAGACCAGTCTTTCACGGCTGATCGAGCAGGCTTTGCGCGGCGAAGACGTCGTCATCGCCCGCAACGGCGTGCCGGCTGTCAGGCTGGTGCAAGTCGAACCGGTAAAGAAGGGCGCCGCGAAACGCCGGCCGGGTTTGTGGGCGGGGAAGATCAAGGAAATCGACCCGGATTGGTGGAAGCCGGACAACGATCTCACCGATCATTTCGAGGTCTACTCCGACGCGGATGAAGGGAAGTCCGGCCGGTGAATTACCTGCTCGATAGCCACGTCCTGCTGTGGTGGCTCGGGATGGACAGTCACAAGATGTCGGACGCCGTCCGGGACGCCATCGCTGAAGCGGATACCGCCTGCGTGAGCATCGCGAGTATCTGGGAACTCGAAATCAAGCGCTCCCTGGGCAAGCTCGAACTGCCGGTCGATGACTGGGAGAGCGTCCAGGATGCAGGGCTGCGGTTGCTCGAGATCACGCTGGACGATGCGCTGACGGCCGCCACGCTGCCGCTCATCCACCGTGATCCGTTCGACCGCATGGTCGTCGCGCAAGCGAGAACGCGCGGATTGACTTTGGTAACCCGCGACGCCCGCCTGCTCGACTATGCCGTGCCGAGCCTGAAAGCCTAAACTGCCGCCAGCCGCGCGATCGCACCTTCGCGGCCGCCCGGCAGGATGCGCTCGTCGACATTCCTGACGTCGCGCAGGCCGCAGAGCGCCATGGTGATGTCGAGCTCCTTGCGGATGATGTCGAGGCAGCGGGTCACGCCGGCCTCGCCCATCGCGCCGAGACCGTAGAGGAAGGCGCGGCCGATGAAGGTGCCGTGGGCGCCCAGGGCGAGGGCCTTGATCACGTCCTGGCCCGAGCGGATGCCGCCGTCGAACAGCACCTCGATGCGGCTGCCGACCTGATCGACGATCGAAGGCAGCGCCTCGATCGAGGAGAGCGCGCCGTCGAGCTGGCGGCCGCCATGGTTGGAGACGATCAGGGCGTCGGCGCCGCTCTGTGCCGCCATTTCGGCATCCTCAGGGTCGAGGATACCTTTCAGAATCAACTTGCCGCCCCATTGCTCCTTGATCCGCTTGATGTCGTCCCAGTCGAGCTTCGGGTCGAACTGGTCCGCGGTCCATGAGGAGAGCGAGGACATGTCGGCGACGCCGCTGACATGGCCGACGATGTTGCCGAAGCTGCGACGCGGCGTATCGAGCATCTTCAGGCACCAGCGCGGCTTGGTCGCGAGGTTGATCAGGTTCGCGAGCGTCGGCTTGGGCGGGGCGGAGAGCCCGTTGCGGATGTCCTTGTGGCGCTGGCCCAGGATCTGGAGGTCGAGCGTCAGCACGAGCGCCGTGACGCCGGCGCGCCTCGCCCGCTCGATCAGGCGGGCGCTGAAGTCGCGGTCCTTCATCACATAGAGCTGGAACCAGAAGGGATTGCCGACATGCTTGGCGATGTCCTCGAGCGAGCAGATGCTCATCGTCGAGAGGGTGAAGGGCACGCCCGCCTTGGCCGCTGCCCTGGCCGCGAGGATCTCGCCATCGGGGTGCTGCATGCCGGTCATGCCCGTCGGGGCGATCGCGACCGGCATCGCGACCGTCTCGCCGATCATGGTCGATTCCAGCGTGCGGTCGGTCATGTCGACCGCGACGCGCTGGCGCAGCTTCACCTTGGCGAAATCGGTCTCGTTGGCGCGGTAGGTGGCTTCGGTCCAGGCGCCGGAATCGGCGTAGTCGTAGAACATGCGCGGCACGCGGCGCTTCGCCAGCAGGCGCAGATCTTCGATGGTCAGGGGCTGGGCCATGATCGTATCCATCTTCGCGCGACAGTCGAGGACGGCTCGGTCGCATGGAAATTTGCGGGAGGCAACCGCCTTCGGTCAACGCGATGGCAGAGCCGCCCTGCATGACGGCTCTGCTTGTTCAAGCCCCGACTCAGGCGGCGGGGGGCGATGGCTCCGAGAAGTCGAGATTGGTCGGGCGGGGAAGATTGACTGATCGGGGCAAGGCAGAACCGTTGCGGCGCGGCAGGCTGTCCGTGGTCGCAACGGCCCGGTCCGCTGCGTCCAGCCTGAAGGAACGAGCCGATACCCGCCCGTAGCCTTTCAGGAAGAAGCCGTAATGGACACTCTGCGCCTCGTCGGGAATATCGAGGATGATCTGCCGCTCGGTCCAAGCCGATGTGCCGCTGAGGGGGCCGTCGGTCGTCCGTTCCATCAGGTTGTCGAAACGCAACGAGCTTGCTCCTGGCGGGCCGTCGACGCGCATCCAGATTGTTCCGCAATCCGCGTCTTCCGTCCGGATTCTGGCAGTGAGCCTGAGGTTTTGTCCACGAAACTCGTCAGCCAGAATGCTCTGCATGATTGTGGCGAAGCGATTATCCGAAAGATCGACGCCGCTATGGCGGCTGAACAGACATTCGATCAGCGCGGTACCGGGGGCGGCGGGATCGAGACCGAGCCGATAGTATTTCCTGCCCGTCTGGCCGGTCGCGACCCAGTCGCGGGGTAGCGGGAGGGGTGTGTTCCTCGCGCCGGCAGCCTCTATCAAGGCGGACAACGTATTCCAGTTCGCGAGATTGAACTGCTTGGCGACAAGTTCGAGGCAGTCGCTATGGGACAGCTCGATCTGGCGCTGCACCAGAGCGTGCCGCAGAGCCTTCGCCATCAGTTTGGCATCGACAAAACTATGCATGGTTCGATCCTCACACTTGGGCGAACTCTCGCGGAGGGTCAGTGCTCGCGTTGCTGACGGATCGCCCAAGGGAAGGGTCAAGCCGGAGCCTATTTCATACGTTCGCCATGTCCCGAAGGGTGCGAGCGGCAGGCCGTATGAGCCGGTGCCGAAATTACCGAAAGCCGGGACGAGTCGTCAATCGGGGGAACTGCCCCGCGCGCCTCAAGACACGCCCATGTAGCGCCCGGGCTTGTGATTCATGCCGAGCACCGCGTTGAGCACGAGTGTTCCCAGTAGCGAGACCGCCAGACGGTCGAGCGGCAGCACGAAAACGGCGGCGGCGAAGATGCCGGCATCGATGGCGAGTTGCGTCCAGCCGGCGCGCCAGCCCTGCTTTTCCTGCAGATAGAGCGCGAGGATGTTGACGCCGCCGATCGCGGTGCGATGGCGGGCGAGCGCCAGCAGTCCCAGCCCCATCGCGCTGCCGCCGGCCAGCGCTGCATAGACCGGCTGGATCGCGGCGATGTCGAGCCAGAGCGGCGTCGCCTGCACCAGGAGCGAGACTGCGCCGACCGCGATGAAGGTGCGCAGCGTGAAGCCCAGCCCCATGCGCCGGAAGGCGAGCCAATAGAAGGGCAGGTTGATGACCGAGAAGAGCAGGCCGAATTCGAGACCAGTCGCGTATTGCAGCAACAGCGCGAGCCCGGCCGCGCCGCCGGTCATGATCATCGCCTTGGAGAACAGGGCGATGCCGATCGAGACCATCAGAGTGCCCAACAGGATCGCCAGCGCATCCTCATAGAGCCGGTGCCGCTCCGTCGACGAGGCGAGGGGGGCGGTGGTCTGCGACATGGCTGGTGGGTCCGATTCAGAAGGCGTTCAGGCGGTGCCTGCGATGCAACGGGCGAGCCAGCCCGGCCGGCGCGAGGTTGAGCCGGCTGGTTCATTCCTGTAGGGCGGCGCTCGACGCCCGTCACTGATCTTCTCGCACTCCTCTTCCTCATCCGTCTTGGCGCCTCCCCCGAAAGATGTTCTCCATGACCCTGCGGCTCGCCGCCACGCTTCTCGCCTGCTGCCTCGCCATCCCCCTTGCGACGCGCGCATTGGCGCAGCCGGTGCCCGCTCCGCAGGTCCCCGCTAGCCAGCCCATCGGTTGGAAGACCGGCCGGGAGGCTGCCGCGATCGAGCGGCGGATCGACGGGTTGCTCAAGCAGATGACGCTGGAGGAGAAGGTCGGCCAGTTGCATCTGTCGGGGCGCGGCGACGGCTTCGACATCAACCAGATCAAGGCCGGCCGCATGGGCGCCGTGATGAACTTCGTCGTGCCGGCCGAGGTCCTGGAAGTCCAGAAGGCGGTCCGGCAGACGCGACTGAAGATCCCGCTGATCATAGGCCTCGACGCCGTCCATGGCTTCTCGACCTATTTCCCGCTGCCGCTCGGCCAGGCTGCGACCTGGAACCCGGCGCTGATCGAGGAGGCCGCCTACTGGACCGGTCGCGAGGCGTCTGCCGCCGGCATCAACTGGACCTTCGCGCCGATGGTCGACATCTCGCGCGATCCGCGCTGGGGCCGGGTGCTTGAAGGCGCGGGCGAGGATGCCTTCCTCGGTTCGATCGTCGCGGCGGCACGGACGCGCGGCTACCAGCGCGGCGGCGTCGCGGCGTCGGTCAAGCATTTCGTCGGTTATGGCGCGGCCGAAGCCGGGCGCGACTACAACTCGACCTGGATCCCGACGAGCCAGCTTCACGACCTTTATCTGCCGCCGTTCAAAGCCTCGTTCGAGGCGGGCTCGATGACGGCCATGGCGGCGTTCAATGCGCTGAACGGCATGCCGGCCACCGCCCATCGCGGCATGCTGACCGATCTTTTACGCGGGCAATGGGGCTTCAAGGGCTTCGTCACCTCCGATTTCGGCTCGATCACGGAGCTGCGCCTGCATGGCATCGCCAAGGATGACGCCGAGGCCGCGCGCAAGGCGCTGCTGGCGGGCATCGACATGGACATGATGGGCGACGTCTACCACAAGCACCTCGCCACCGAGGTCAAGGCCGGTCGCGTGCCGATGAACGCGCTCGACGAGGCGGTGCGGCGCGTGCTGCGGGTCAAGTTCCATCTCGGCCTGTTCGATCGCCCCGATGTCGATCCCGCTGCCGCGCCGGCACTGATGCAGACGCAAGCCGCACGCGAAGTCGCGCTCAAGGCCGCGCAGGAAGGTGCGATGCTGCTCAAGAACGCCAACGGGACGCTGCCGATCGGGCCTTCAGTGAAGTCCGTCGCTGTGATCGGCGCGATGGCGCGGCCGGAGGATGAGCGCGTCTGGACCGATCCCGCCGGGCTTGGCCGCCGCGTCGTGCAGGCGCTGCCCGAGGCGCTGAAGGAGCGGTTGCCGGCCGACGTCGCGGTCGCCTACGAGCCCGCCTTCACCAAGGCCTGCGGCACCGAGTTCGCCGACAAGGAGGCCGCGATCCGCGCGGCAGCCGCCAGCGACCTCGTCGTCGCCATGCTCGGCGAGGATTGCGAGTTCATGGGCGAGGCCGCCTCGCGCACGAAGCTCGACCTGCCGGGCGTGCAGCAGGAACTGCTGGAGGCGCTGGTCGCGACGGCTAAGCCGGTCGTGCTGGTTCTGGCGACGGGGCGGCCGCTCGTCCTGAGCTGGGCCGACAAGCATGTCGCGGCGATCCTGCAGACCTTCCATGGCGGCACGGAAGGGCGCACTGCCATCGCCGACATCCTGACCGGCAAGGTCAATCCGTCGGGCCGGGTGCCGATGAGCTTTCCGCGTTCGGTCGGGCAGATCCCGGTCTATTACGATCAGCTCCCGACGGGGCGGCCGCAGAAGATCCGCCAGCGCTATGAATCGATCTTCATGGACGAGGCCAACGAGGCGCTCTACCCGTTCGGGCACGGGCTGTCCTATAGCCGCTTCGCTTATGCCAATGCGCGCGTCTCGAAGCCGAGCATGAAACTGGACGGCACGGTCGAGGTCTCGGTCGACCTGACCAATGCCGGCCCGCGCGATGGGCAGGAGGTCGTGCAGCTCTATGTCCGCCAGCCGGTGGCCAGCCGCTCGCGGCCGCTGCGCGAATTGAAGAGCTTCGACAAGGTGATGCTGAAGGCGGGGGAGACGCGTACGGTGCGCTTCCGGCTCGACGCGGCGCGGCTCGGAGCCCATGACGACAACGGTCGTTACAAGGTCGAGCCTGGTGAGGTTGAGATATATCTCGGTGGTTCGTCGCAAACCTCAGTCATGACGCAAGTGCTTCTGACCAAATCCTGATCGTTCGGTCTTGTTGCGTGCCTGTCGTTTGCTCTCGACAAGCATGAATTTTCGGTCAATTCTTTCTTGCGCGGCCTCCGGACGCTTGCTTCCGCTGGCAGCGAAGACGCGTTGGCTTCAAAGGATGCGGCGATGGCGACCGGTACCGTCAAATGGTTCAATACTGAGAAGGGCTTTGGTTTCATTCAACCTGCGGATGGCGGCAAGGACGTGTTCGTGCACATCACTGCCGTAAAGGAAGCGGGTCTGATGACGCTGACCGAAGGCCAGCATGTCTCGTTCGAGCTCAAGACCGAACGCGGCAAGACGGCGGCGGGCTCACTGCAGGTATCGTGAGCCCATCGGCTTTGGTGACCCCAGGGTGCGCGCATCGCGCCCGCACCCGACGCGCGCATGTTCGTGCCGCGTCCTGACGGGTGATTTGCCGCGGGTGCCTCATCCGCGCAGGACGTTTTCGTGACGGTTGCGGCTGGGGCTTTCCTGCTGGACCTTCCGGCTTTCGGGGCAAGCGTCATCGCGATTGGGCGGGCCCGCCGGGTCTCTTGCAGCGAAGGGTTGAAGCTATCGCGCGAAGCGCTTCGCGCCGGCGACACAGGCCGCGACGGCGACTGAGACGGCCAGCATCTGCCAACTGACGGTCTCGCCCAGCAGGAGCCCGGCCAACGCCAGGCCGAAGAAGGGCTGCAGCAACTGCAATTGTCCGACAGCCGCAATGCCGCCCTGTGCGAGGCCGCGATACCAGAAGACGAAGCCGATCAGCATGCTGAACAGCGAGACATAGGCGAGGCCGAACCAGGCCGGCCGACCAGTCTCCGCGAACGAGGCCGGCAGCATGCTCAGCGCGAGACCGGCCGTGACCGGCAGCGACAGCAGCAGCGCCCAGGAGATCACCTGCCAGCCACCGAGCCGGCGCGACAGCGCGGCGCCTTCGGCATAGCCGAGGCCGCAGACGGTGATCGCAGCCAGCATCAGCAAGTCGCCGGTCGGGGAGGCCGTGAAGCCCTGGGTCAACGCGAAGCCGGCAACGAGGCCGCTGCCGAGGCAGGAGAACAGCCAGAAGGCCGGGCGCGGGCGCTCGCCGCCGCGGATGACGCCGAAAAGGGCGGTGGCAAGCGGCAGCAGCCCGATGAAGACGATCGAGTGCGCCGATGTGACGTGCTGCAGGGCCAGAGCCGTCAGCAGCGGGAAGCCGATGACGACACAGAGGGCGACGACCAGCAGCGGCAGGACATCGCGCCGCTCGGGGCGCTTCTCCCGGAAGGCGACCAGCACAGCGAGCGCGACCACGCCTGCGATGGCGGCGCGGGCCAATGTCAGGAAGACGGGATCGAAATCGGCGACCGCGACGCGCGTCGCTGGAAGGGAGCCGCTGAAGATCAGCACGCCCAGGAAGCCGTTGATCCAGCCGCTCGCCATCTTGTCCATCGTCAGGTTCCGCCTCGCTGCCTCAATCGCCGTGCGCGACGATGTTCTCCAGAGACAGTTCAGTACAGTTCAGGCAATCTGTACTGATCACGGAGACCATACAGATGATCCCGAGTGCGGTTGTGGAAGGCGATGGCGGCACGCGCGTCGGCGTCGTCATGCAGGCTGTCAGGGCGCGTATTGCCGGACGCATGCTGGCTGCGGGCGCGCGGTTACCATCGATCCGCGCTTTCGCAGAGACGATGGCGGTGTCGAAATCGACTGTGGTCGAGGCCTATGACCGGCTCGCGGCCGATGGCGTGATCCAGGCACGTCGCGGCTCCGGCTTCTATGTCGCGGGGCATGCGCCGCCGTTCGCGGTCGCCGATCTCGGGCCCCGGCTGGAGCGGGCGGTCGATCCGTTCTGGGTCTCGCGACAATCGCTCGATGCAGGCGAAAGCGTGCTCAAGCCCGGCTGCGGCTGGCTGCCGGCCGATTGGCTGCCGCAGGACAGCTTGCGCCGCGCGTTGCGGGCAGTGTCGCGCGCGCCGGCCGAGACGCTGGCGGATTACGGCACGCCTCTGGGGCTGTTGCCGCTTCGGCAGCTTCTGGCCCGACGGCTGGCACTGCATGGCATCGAGGCAGCGCCCGACCGGATCATGCTGACGGAGTCCGGCACGCAGGCGCTCGACCTCGTCTGCCGCTTCCTGGTCGAGCCCGGGGACACGGTTCTCGTCGACGATCCCTGCTACTTCAACTTCCATGCCCTGCTGCGTGCCCACCGCGTCCGCATCGTCGGCGTGCCCTATACGCAGCATGGCCCGGACACCACCGCGTTCGAGCAGGTCCTGACGGAGCAGCGCCCGCGGCTCTACATCACCAATTCAGCGCTCCATAATCCCACGGGTGCGACGCTGTCGCCGGTCGTGGCTCATCGCGTGCTGAAGCTCGCCGACCAGTTCGGGCTGACGATCGTTGAAGACGACATTTTCGCCGATTTCGAGCCGGAGCCGGCGCCGCGCCTGGCGGCCTTTGACGGGCTCGACCGGGTCGTGCAGATCGGCAGCTTCTCGAAGGCGCTCTCGGCCTCCGTGCGCTGCGGTTACATTGCCGCGAGGCGCGACTGGATCGACGGGCTGATCGACCTGAAGATCGCCGCCTCCTTCGGCACCGGCCGCCTGGCGGCCGAGATGGTGCTGACCATCCTGAAGGACGGCAGCTATCGCAAGCATATGGATGGGCTGCGGGCGCGTCTCGCGCGTGTCATGGGCGAGACATCGCGGCGGCTCAGGGCGATGGGCATCCAGCCCTGGATCGAACCGCGCGGCGGCATGTTCCTCTGGTGCGCGCTGCCCGAGGGGCTGGATTCCTCGATGATCGCGCGGCAATTGCTCGCCGAGGACATCGTCCTGGCGCCCGGCAATGTCTATAGCCTGTCGCAAACGGCTGGCCGCTTCCTTCGCTTCAATGTCGCGCAGTCCGGCGATCCGCGCCTGTTCAGCGCGCTCGGGCGGGCGATGACGGCCGGCGCGCAACGCGATGACGCCAGCTCAGTTTGAACTTGCGCTGCCGCCTTGTCTGACATAAAGATATCTTTATATCTTTTTCTGCGTCGACCCGGAGTTCGAGCGCTTGCGCCAGCCGACCACACTCTCCTCGGATATTCTGCTCGCGGCCCTGCGTGCCGCAGGCGAGGAGACGCGGCTGCGCATCCTGGCGCTGCTGTCCGAGGGTGAATTATCGGTATCCGACCTGACCGATATCCTCGGCCAGTCACAGCCGCGCATCTCGCGCCATCTCAAGCTCCTGGCTGAGGCCGGGCTGGTGCGGCGCTCACGCGAGGGCGCCTGGGCCTTCTTCCGGCTCGACGAGACCGGGGCCGGCGGGGCTTTCGCGGCGTCGCTGGCGGCTTGGCTCGATCGGTCCGATCCGGTTCTGGCGGCGGATCGCGAGCGGCTTGCGGCGGTGCGCGGCACACGGGCGGATGTCGCGCAGACCTATTTCGCCAGCGTCGCGCGCGACTGGGACCGTCTGCGCTCCCTGCATGTGCCCGACGATGCGGTCGAGGCTGCGGTCGAGGCGGCCGTCGGCAAGGGCACGCCGGGCAGCATGCTCGATCTCGGCACCGGCACGGGCCGCATGCTGGAGCGGATCGCGCCGAAATTCGGCCGGGCGGTGGGCGTCGATGCCAACCACGCCATGCTCGCGGTGGCGCGCGCCAATCTGGAGAAGGCGGGGCTGTCCCGCGTCGAGCTGCGCCAGGGCGACATCTATGCGTTGCCGTTCCCGCGCGGCGCCTTCGATCTCGTCATCATCCACCAGGTCCTGCATTTCCTCGACGATCCCGGCCGCGCGGTGCGCGAGGCGGCGGCGATGCTGAGCCCCGGCGGGCGGCTGATCGTGGTCGATTTCGCGCCGCACGAGATGGAATTCCTGCGCACGGAGCATGCCCATCGCCGGCTCGGCTTTTCGCGGGCGCAGATCGCCGGCTGGTTTTCGGAAAGCGGACTGACCTGCGACATGTCCGAGGAAATCACACTGGCCGGCGGCGGCTCCGGCCAGTTGCCGGTGATGCTCTGGCGGGGAAGCGACCGGCGCGTCCAGTCCGACCCGGTGCTGCGACAGAACAATCTAGAGGTAGCCTGATGAACGCGTTTCGCCCGAGCCGGCACGGCTCCCGTCGCCCGAAGGTGTCCTTCGAGTTCTTCCCGCCCAAGACGGAGGAGATGGAGGTCGCGCTCTGGGAGAGCGTGCGCCGGCTCGAGCCGCTCGGACCCTCCTTTGTCTCGGTGACCTATGGCGCCGGCGGCTCGACGCGCGAGCGCACGCACTCCACCGTCAAGCGCATGGTCGATGAGACGGGCTTCAAGCCGGCCGCCCACCTGACCTGCGTCTCGGCCTCGCGCGACGAGGTCGACGAGGTCATCCGCGCCTATTGGGAGGCCGGCGTACGCCATGTCGTGGCGCTGCGGGGCGACCCGGCGGGCGGGCTCGGCACGGTCTACGAGCCGCATCCGCAGGGCTATCACCAGACCTCGGATCTGGTCGCCGGCCTCAAGCGCATCGGCGATTTCGAGGTGACGGTCTCGGCCTATCCGGAGAAGCATCCGGAAGCGGCCTCGCTCGAAGCCGATATCGACGCGCTGAAGAAGAAGGTCGATGCCGGCGCCACCCGCGCGATCACGCAGTTCTTCTTCGATAACGACGTCTATTTCCGCTATCTCGACAAGGTGCGGGCGGCTGGAATTAACATTCCGATCCTGCCCGGCATCGTGCCGGTGCAGAACTTCAAGCAGACCGCCAATTTCGCCCGCAAGACCGGAGCGAGCGTGCCGCAATGGCTGGCCGATCGCTTCGAGGGGCTGGAGGAGGACGCCGCGACGCGCCGCCTGGTGGCGGCTGCCGTCTGCGCTGAGCAGGCGCTCGACCTGATCGACCGCGGCGCGACCGATCTGCATTTCTACACGATGAACAAGGCCGATCTGGTCTATGCGATCTGCCATCTGGTCGGGGTCAAACCCGAACCGGCTGCGGCGCAGGCTGCGGCGGCATGAGATTTGACTGAGCCCTCATGCTGGGGCGCCGCTTCGCGGCTCCACAGGATGAGGCCAAGGGACTTTTCGGACTGATCCGAGTTCGATGAAAGCGTGACGATGACCGATTTTACCCTCACTCCCGTCGATGGCGCCGAGATTCAGCGCGCGCTGCGCCAGTCCGCTTCCGAGCGCATCCTCGTGCTCGACGGCGCGATGGGGACGCAGATCCAGAACCAGAAGTTCTCCGAGGCCGATTTCCGGGCCGAGCGCTTCAAGGGCTGGAACCACGACCTCAAGGGCAACAACGACCTCTTGGTGCTGACCCAGCCCGAGGCGATCCGCGACATCCACCTCGCCTATTTCACCGCCGGGGCGGACATCGTCGAGACCAACACCTTCTCCTCGACCCAGATCGCCCAAGCCGATTACGGCATGGAGGCGCTGGCCTATGAGCTCAACGTCGTCTCGGCCAAGCTGGCGCGCGAGGCGGCCGCGATCGCCCAGAAGGCCGATGGCCGCCGCCGCTATGTCGCCGGCGCGATCGGACCGACCAACCGCACGCTCTCGATCTCGCCTGACGTCAACAATCCCGGTTTCCGCGCCGTGACCTTCGACCAGGTGCGCGATTCCTATGCCGAGCAGGTCAGGGGCCTGATCGATGGCGGCTCCGAGATCATCCTGGTCGAGACGATCTTCGACACGCTCAACGCCAAGGCCGCGATCGTCGCGATCGAGAACGTCTTCCGCGAGAAGGGCATGCGCCTGCCGGTGATGATCTCCGGCACGATCACCGATCTGTCGGGCCGCACGCTGTCCGGGCAGACGACGGAAGCCTTCTGGAACGCTGTCCGCCATGCCGCACCGCTGACCATCGGGCTCAACTGCGCGCTCGGCGCGCGCGAGATGCGCGCCCATATCAAGGATCTGTCGCGCGTCGCCGACACGCTGATCTGCGCCTATCCCAATGCCGGCCTGCCCAATGAATTCGGCATGTATGACGAAAGCCCAGAGGCGACGGCGGCGATGCTGGCCGAGTTCGCAGATGCCGGGCTCGTCAATGTCGTCGGCGGCTGCTGCGGCACGACGCCCGACCATATCCGCGCCATCGCGCAGGCCGTGGCAGGCAAGGCGCCGCGTCAAATCCCGACGATCAAGCCTTATCTGCGGCTGGCGGGGCTGGAGCCCTTCACGCTCGACGAGACCATCCCCTTCGTCAATATCGGTGAGCGCACCAACGTCACCGGCTCGGCCAAGTTCAGGAAGCTGGTGACGGCAGGCGATTACGCGGCCGCGCTCGATGTGGCGCGCGACCAGGTCGCCAATGGCGCGCAGGTCATCGACATCAACATGGATGAGGGCCTGCTGGATTCGCAGGCTGCGATGACCGAGTTCTGCAACCTGATCGCTTCAGAGCCGGACATCAGCCGCGTGCCGATCATGGTCGACTCGTCCAAGTTCCATGTCATCGAGGCCGGGCTGAAGACGATCCAGGGCAAGCCGATCGTCAACTCGATCTCGATGAAGGAGGGTGAGGAAGCCTTCCTGGAGCATGCCAGGATTTGCCGAAACTATGGCGCGGCGGTCGTCGTCATGGCCTTCGACGAGAAGGGCCAGGCCGACACTTACGCCCGCAAGATCGAGATCTGCACGCGCGCCTACAAGCTGCTGACCGAGGAGATCGGCTTCCCGCCTGAGGACATCATCTTCGATCCGAACATCTTCGCGGTGGCGACGGGCATCGAGGAGCATGACAACTACGGCAACGACTTCATCGAGGCGACCAAGACGATCCGCGAGACCCTGCCGCATGCCCATATCTCGGGCGGCGTCTCGAACCTGTCCTTCTCGTTTCGCGGCAACGAGAAGGTCCGCGAAGCCATGCACTCGGTCTTCCTGTACCACTGCATCAAGGTCGGCATGGATATGGGCATCGTCAATGCGGGCCAGCTCGGCTCCTATGACGATCTCGACCCCGAACTGCGCGAGCTCTGCGAGGATGTCGTCCTCAACCGCCGCAAGGATTCCACTGAACGGCTGCTCGACGCGGCGCCGCGCTTCAAGGGCGACGGCTCGGTCGCGGTTTCGGCCAAGGATATGGTCTGGCGCGAGAACCCGGTCGAGAAGCGGTTGGAATATGCGCTGGTCAACGGCATCACTGCCTTCATCGATGTCGACACCGAAGAGGCGCGGCAGAAGGCAGACAAGCCGCTGCACGTCATCGAGGGCCCGCTGATGGCCGGCATGAACGTCGTCGGTGACCTGTTCGGCGCCGGCAAGATGTTCCTGCCGCAGGTGGTGAAATCGGCCCGCGTGATGAAGCAGGCGGTCGCCTACCTCATGCCCTATATGGAGGAGGAGAAGCGCCTGAACGGCGGGGGCGAACGCTCGGCCGCCGGCAAGGTGCTGATGGCGACGGTCAAGGGCGATGTCCACGACATCGGCAAGAACATCGTCGGCGTCGTGCTCCAGTGCAACAATTACGAGGTCATCGACCTCGGCGTGATGGTGCCGACGCAGAAGATTCTCGACGTCGCCCGCAAGGAGAAGGTCGACATCATCGGCCTGTCGGGGCTGATCACGCCCTCACTCGACGAGATGGTCACGGTCGCCTCCGAAATGGAGCGCGAGGGCTTCGATATTCCCTTGCTGATCGGCGGGGCGACCACGAGCCGCGTCCATACGGCGGTGAAGATCCATCCGGCCTATGAGAAGGGCCAGACGGTCTATGTCACCGACGCCTCGCGCGCTGTCGGCGTGGTTTCCAGCCTGCTCTCGCAGGACCAGAAGCCGGCCTATGTCGAGGGCATCCAGGCCGAATACGCCAAGGTCTCGGCCGCACATCGCCGCTCGGAGGCCGACAAGCAGCGCATCCCGCTGGTGAAGGCGCGCGCCAACGCCTTCAAGGCCGATTGGAGCGGCTACCAGCCGCCGAAGCCGAGCTTCCTCGGCACCCGGACCTTCCGGACCTATGACCTCGCCGATCTCGTCCCGCTGATCGATTGGACGCCGTTCTTCCAGACCTGGGAGCTGAAGGGCCGATACCCCGCGATCCTCGAGGACGAGAAGCAGGGCGAGGCGGCGCGCGCGCTCTGGGACGACGCCCAGTCGATGCTGAAGCGCATCGTCGAGGAGCGCTGGTTCAATCCGAAGGCGGTGATCGGCTTCTGGCCGGCGAATGCCGTCGGCGACGACATCCGGCTCTACACCGGCGAGAGCCGGCAGGAGACGCTTGCGACCTTCCACGGCCTGCGCCAGCAGCTCTCGAAGCGTGACGGCAAGCCGAACATGTGCATCTCCGACTTCTTCGCGCCCGAAGGCATCGAGCGGCCGGACTATGTCGGCGCCTTCGTGGTGACGTCGGGGGCCGAGGAGGAGCGCATCTCGGAGAAGTTCGCGCGCGACAATGACGACTATCGCTCGATCATGGTCAAGGCGCTGGCCGACCGCTTCGCCGAGGCTTTCGCCGAGCGGATGCATCAGAAGGTGCGCACCGAGTTCTGGGGCTATGCGCCGGACGAGAACCTCTCGAATGAAGATCTGATCCGCGAGGAGTATCGCGGCATCCGCCCGGCGCCGGGCTATCCGGCCCAGCCCGACCATACGGAAAAGGCGACGCTGTTCGAGCTGCTGCAGGCCGAGCGCCGCGTCGGCGTGAAGCTGACGGAGAGCTTCGCGATGTGGCCGGGTTCGTCGGTCTCGGGGCTCTATCTGTCGCATCCGGACGCCTATTATTTCGGTGTCGCCAAGGTCGAACGCGACCAGGTCGAGGATTACGCGGTGCGCAAGGGGATGCCGATCCATGAGGTCGAGCGCTGGCTCTCGCCGATCCTCAACTACGAGCCGTCGGCCTATCGGCTGGAAGCGGCCGAGTGACCATTCGGACGGCGACGCCGGCCGACCAGCCGCGTATCCATGCGATCCGGATGGGTGTGACGGAGAATGTGCTCTCCGACCCGTCGAAAGTGACCGATGAAGAGGTCGCCTGGTATCGCGACCAGGCGATCTTCCTCGTGGCGGAAGAGGGCGGGGAGGTCGTCGGCTTCGCCTGTGCCAATCACCTGAGCGGGCTCGTCTGGGCGCTGTTCGTCGATCCCGCCCATGAGGGGCGCGGCCATGGCCGCGCGCTCCTCGACGAGACGCTGGTCAGGCTGAAAGCTGCCGGACACTCCCAGGCGCATCTCAATACCGGGGGAGGGACGCGCGCCGAGCGCTTCTATCGCCGGCATGGCTGGCGCGACATGGGCTACGATCTGGGCGGGCAGATCGTCTTCGTCCGGCCGCTCGGCTGAACGCGAAAAGGGCCGCCTCGCGGCGGCCCTTGATGTCGGTTCCAGGCTTCGGCGCTCAGGCCGGGATGACCGCCGGCGCCAGGCCGCCCAGATCACGCGGCGCGCCGGCCTCGGCCCGGGCCTCGCTCGTGACTTCGCGCGAGACCGAACGGCGCTCGGCATCGATGCGCTCGATCAGGAAGAACGTGCGTTCCGCGCTCCCGAGCAGAGCGAGGATCGCGCCGCGCTCAACCCAGGGCAGCTCCGCGCCGAGGCGCAGGCAGCGGTCGCGCAGGGCCAGCAGGCTGGCCGTGCGTTCCTCCGCGAGGCCTGTCGCCGGAGCGCGGTCCTGCCCGAGCGGAACGATGACCGACAGCGCATCCTCGACCTGGTCGAGGATCGTATCGACAAGCTCCTTGCCCTTCTCGCCGAAGGGCTGGCGCTCGACGCGCCGTGCGATCTGGTAGAGGTTCTCGCCCAGGCTGGCTGTGAAATCCTCCTCCTCGATCAGGCTGGCGACGAGATCTGCCCGCGCATGCGGCATGTCCGGCGTGAACATGCCGGAGGTATAGGCGCGGATGTCGCGGTTGAGCACGTCGATCGCGGCGTAGTGCTCTTCGATCTTCTCAGGAGCATTTTCCTTGCCGCGGGCGATGTCGAGGAAGAGGCAGGCAGCCTGCAGATAGCGCCCGGTCTCGCCCTGGATGTTGCGCACCGCCTCGGCATGGTCGTTCGCCTTGGCCAGGAAGCGCGGCTGCGAATAATCCTCGAGTTCGTCGGTGGCGTTGGCGCCCACCTTCATCAGGACACGTTCGAACACGCCGACGAAGGGAAAGAGGATCGCGGTGTTGAAGATGTTGAAGAAGGTCGAGTAGAGGCCGATCGCGACCGGGATCAGCGGGAAGGTTTCCTTGCCGTTGACCACGACCGGCACGCCCGGATCGCCGCCGAACCACTGCATCGCCCAGGTCAACACGTCCATCGAGACGAAGAAGAGCGGTATGGTGATCGCGACGCCGATGATGTTGAAGGAAATATGCGCATAGGCCGCGCGCTTGGCGTTCTTGGTCAGGTTGAGCGAGGCCATCCAGGAGGTGATGGTGGTGCCGAGATCGGCGCCGAGCGAGAAGGCCACCGCCGTTTTCCAGTCGAGGATACCGGCCGCGCCGAGCCCCATGACGATGCCGATCGTGGCCGAGGAGGAATGGATCATCGCCGTGATGCCGGCGGCGATCAGCACGCAGTAGAGCAGGCCGATATAGCTGTCGGCCCTCAGCGAAGAGATCACGCCCATGACTTCCGGCATCGAGCGCAGCGGGCGCAGGCCACCGGTCATCAGGTTGAGGCCGTAGAAGATCAACGCGAAACCCATGCAGGCGAGCGCGATGTTCTTGAGCTTGTCGGTCTTGGCGAAGATATGGATCAGCGCGAAGATGCCGGCCAGGAACAGCCCGAGCGGGCCGAGCGGCAGCGCGATCAGCCCGTTTCCGAGCGTCGTGCCGATATTGGCGCCCATGATGACGCTGATGGCGGGCCGCAGGCCGATGACGCCGGCATTGACGAGGCCGACGACCATCACGGTCATCGCGGTGGAGGACTGGATCACGCCCGTGATGAAGGTGCCGGCCAGCACGCCCTTGGACGGCGTGCCGGCGATCCTGGCCAGCAATGCCCGCATCTTGTTGACCGCGAGCGACTGGATGCCATTGCTCATGAATTCGAGCCCGAGCATGAAAATGCCCAGCCCGCCGATCACGGGCACGACGACCTGAGTGAAGATGTCGATCTGCATGAGGTTTCCTGCTCTGGCTCCGCCGCATGCCGGTGCGCTGGGCATGTCGGACGATCATGGCTCCCTAAGACAGGCAGACGACACCTCGGTGACGGTGGGAGAGGGGCCGCGATGACCTTGCGGTGGTGCCATGGCGATCCTGCGCCGTTGCGACCGCGCGGGCGTTGATGCCGAGGTCGTTAACGAGCATGAAGGGCTGAGCCTGGCGCTCCCTGCAGGGTATATGCCGCGATCCGCGCGGGGGCGCGGTCCTGCCGTGGCGCCCGCCTGCGACGGGCCCCCGTCAGCAAGACGAAGGCAGACAGCCCAGTTCCCGCCCGTCAAACCGAGCGGAGATCAGAATGGATATGGAACAGGGTGGGGTCGAATTCGCCGCCGGGCGAATGACGGCGTCACGGGAGGGCGGCGGCGGGGCGAGCACCGTCGCCCTCCGGCGCCTTGCCGGCTCGGCGCATGCCAAGGGCCGGGCTCTGGATTAGGTGCGTGAGCGGCGAGAATGCCCTCAGATTGCAACCGGCGAGGCCGTCACAGGCCTCGCGACCATGCCGTCGAAAATCCGGACGCGGTTGTTGCCTGCCGCCTTCGCGACATAGAGCGCGGCGTCTGCTTCGGCGAAGAGCTTTTTCGGTTCGTGCCGGTGCGCGGGTTTCAGGATGGCGGCACCGATCGTGACGCCGATCTCGATCGCCAGCGCGTCGCGCGGCACCGGTCGGGCGAGCAGCCTGCGGGCGGCTTCCAGGGTCGCGGCCAGGCCGGCATGCCCGCCGGGAACCCGCAGCAGCAGCGCGAATTCGCAACCGCCGATGCGCGAGACCAGGACGGCGTCCGGGAAAAGCCGCGCCAGCCTTGCGCCAAGGCAGCGCAAACATTCATTCGCGCCGGTGTGGTCGTATTGCTCCCGGAGCGTTGCGAAATGATCGATGCAGAGCACGGCTAGGGCGAAGCCATGGGATCCCTCGGCATGGCGGCTGAGTTCGCGCGCCGCTTCCTCGAAGGCGCGGCGGTTCGCCAGCCCCGTCAGCGGATCGTTGCCGGCGAGCGTGACGAGGCCGTCCCACATCTTCTTCTCGGCGGTGATGTCCTGCTTCGAGCCGAAGATGCGGATGGGCCGGCCATGTTCGTAGTCCAGGCCGACGCGCAGGCGCATCCAGCGGCTCTGTCCACCCGTCCGAAGCTGGCAGTCGAGGGAAAAGCCCGTCCCACTGCGGAGGGCGGCCGCGCGGCGCTGCTCCATCTCGCTGCGGCTCTGGCTCTGGTAGACATCGAGCGTTGCGGCGCGCTTGAGTTGAGAGCCGCGACGCAGTCCAAACAGGTCATAGACCCCGTCGGTCCAGGACAGCACCTCGGTGGCGAGATCGCACGACCAAGCGCCGCCCAGACCGAGCATCGCCTGCTCGTAGAGGCTGCCGGCGGCGAGCGCATGGGGCGGCGCGTAATTCAAGGCAGGGTCCCCGGCGGGAGGGGTTTGGGCATGACGATGTGAGGCTAGGCGCCATCAGTTAAGCGATTCTTGCAAGGACATTCGCAAGCGCCTGCTCACTCCCGCCGCAGCGCCTCGATCGGATCGAGCCTGGCGGCCTGCCTGGCGGGATAGAAGCCGAAAAAGATGCCGATCATCCCGGAAACGCCGACGGCGATCAGAATCGTCTCGATCGAGACGACGGACGGCCAGCCGGCTATTCGCGCAATCGTGAGCGCCGAGCCGACGCCGAGAGCGATGCCGACCGCGCCGCCGATGGTGGCGAGCGTCGTCGCCTCGATCAGGAACTGCGCCAGCACATCGCGCTGCCTGGCACCCACCGCCAGCCTGAGCCCGATCTCGCGGGTGCGTTCGGTGACCGAGACCAGCATGATGTTCATGATGCCGATGCCGCCGACCAGCAGCGAGACACCGGCAACGGCTGCGAGCAGCCAGGACAGGGTGGTTGCGGCCTGGGTCGCGGTGTTGGCGATCTCGGTCAGGTTGCGGACGATGAAATCGTCATCCTGATCGGGCATCAGGCGGTGGCGCTGGCGCAGGAGGGCGCCGGTCTGCTCGATGCCGGGCGCGATCGCATCCTCGCTGGCGAATTTCACCATGATCGTCTGGACCGAGCGGTCGCGGGCATAGTTGCGGCCGACGATGCGGCGGCGACCGGTGTCGAGCGGCACGAAGATGACGTCATCCTGGTCCTGGCCGAGCGCCGATTGCCCCTTGGCGGCCATCACGCCGATGACCTTGAAGGGCACGTTGCGGATGCGGAACTGCTGCTCAAGCGGATTCTGCTCGCCGAACAGGTTCCTGGCCACGGTCTGGCCGATGATCGCGACGATTTCGCCCCGGCGCAGTTCCTCCGGCTCGAACAGACGCCCTTCCGCGACATCCCATTCGCGCGCCGCGAAGAAGTCGAGGTCGGTCGCCGTGACCTGCGTCGACCAGTTGGTCCCGGCATAGACGGCCTGGGCGCGGGTGAAGATCACGGGGGCGGCGGCCACCACGTCCTCGACCTCCTTCAGGATCGCGGTCGCGTCCTCGTCGGTCAATGTCGAGGACGCGCCGGCGCCGAGCCTGACGCCGCCCTGGTTGACGTTGCCCGACTGGATGATGGCGAGATTGGCGCCAAGCGACTTGATCTGCGAGGTCACGCGCTCGCGTGCGCCCGAGCCGATCGCGACCATGGCGATGACCGCGGCGACGCCGATGATGATGCCGAGCATGGTCAGGGCCGAGCGCAGCGCGTTCGCGCCGATGGCCGAAAGAGCGGAGCGGACCGCTTCGAAGATGCTCATGCTGCGTCCTCCGCGACGGCCTCGGGCTGGTGGGCGCCAGCGTCGATCGCGGCGAGCGCCGCACGCGCATCGGCCGGCTCCTGGCGCTGGTCGCTCAGGAGCTTGCCGTCGAGAAAGCGGATCACCCGGCGGGCATGGCGCGCGACCTCGGCGTCATGGGTTACGAGGACGACGGTGACGCCCTCGCGGTTGAGGTCCTGGAACAGAGCGAGGATTTCGAGGGCGGTGCGGCTGTCGAGCGCGCCGGTCGGCTCGTCGGCGAGCAGCAGGCGCGGCTCGTTGACGAGCGCTCGCGCAATGGCGACGCGCTGCTGCTGGCCGCCGGAGAGCTGCATCGGGCGGTGATGGGCGCGCTCGGCGAGGCCAACGCGGCCCAGCGCGGCGAGCGCCCGCTCGCGCCGGACCTGGCGGTCGGCCCCGGCATAGACCATCGGCAACTCGACATTGGCGCAGGCATCGACGCGCGGCAGCAGGTTGAACTGCTGGAAGACGAAGCCGAGCTTGCGGTTGCGCAATTCCGCGAGGCCGTCGCTGCCCAGCGTCTCGACCGCGACGCCATCGAGCCTGTAGTGCCCGCCGGTCGGCCGGTCGAGGCAGCCGATCAGGTTCATGAAGGTCGATTTGCCCGAGCCGGAAGGGCCCATCACGGCGACGAGTTCGCCGGCCTCGATCTCAAGCGAGACATGGTCGAGCGCGGTGACGCGGCCGGAGTCGAGGTCATAGACGCGGGAGAGCTCGCGGGCTTCGATCAGGGGCATGGGGTGCCTCCCTCCGTCATTCCGGGGCGGCCCGAAGGGCCGAACCCGGAACCCACGATTGGGTGCGCGCGATCGACCGGGCTTGGAGCCGGCGTCACCCAGTCGTGGGTTCCGGGTTCGCCGCTGCGCGGCGCCCCGGAATGACAAGCGGAGGCAGGCACGCCACCCATCGCCATCAGAACAGCCGCGGGCCGCGAACCGGCGGCCCTCCGGCCGGCGCCGGTGCGGTCGTGGCGCGGGGGCCGCCGCCGATGATGACGGTCTGGCCATCCTTCAGATCGCCGGAGAGGAGTTCGGTAAAGGCGCCGTCGGTCGGTCCGAGCATCACCGGCACCGGTTTGGGCTGGCCGTCATCGCCGATGACATAGACGCGGCCCGGCGTGCCCTGCTGCGGAGCGCCACGGCGCTCCTGCATCATCGCCTCGAACTTCGCCTTGCGCTCGGGGTCGAGCACGGCGGCGACCTTGGCGATCATCTCGGCGCGGGCCTTGCGGAAGGCGGCGCGGCGCTCCTCGTCGGACAGGCCGGCCATGGCCTCGCGGACACCGGCGCGGCGCTCCTGCATGACGGCTGCGATCGCCTCCTTCTGCTCGGGTGTCGGCTGCAGCTCGGTCTCGATGCGCTCGCGGAACGCGGCGCCTTGTGCGCCACCGCGACCGCCTTGCCCGGAGCCCTGGCCCGGCGTGGCGCGCGAAGGCGTCGCGGGGGCGCTCGTGGCGGCCGTGCCGGCGGGGCGGAAGCGCAGTGCCGCGTTGGCGATGCGCAGCACGTCGCGGCGATCCTCGGTCACGACCTGGAGATTGGCGGTCATGCCGGGCAGCAGCGCCATGTCGGCGTTGTCGACGCGAATGACGCCGGTATAGGTGACGACGTTCTGGATCGTCTGCGCGCCCAAGCGCACCATCTCGACGCGACCCTCGAATGTCCGGTTGGGATAGGCGTTGACGGTGAAGCTTGTGGGCTGGCCCGGCTTCAACCGTCCGACATCGGCCTCGTCGACATTGGCGTAGATATCGATCACGCGCAGGTCCTGCGCTATCTGGAACAGGGTCGGCGTATTCAGCGAAGCCGCGACCGTCTGGCCGAGATCGATCTGGCGCAGCACCACGACGCCATCGACCGGCGAGCGGATGTCGGTGCGTTCGAGGTCGATCAGGATGTCCTTGAGCTTGGCCTCGCGCTGGGAGATCAGCGCCTCGCCGGACTGGACCTGCCCTTCGGCGAGCAGGATGTCGGCGTCGAGCCCGTTGAGCTCCGCCTTCGCCGAGGCGATCTGGGCCTCGCTGGACGCAAGCGTCGCCACCTGGACCTCGACCTGCGTGCGGGCCGTGTCGAGGGCCTGCTGCGAGCCGGTATTGCGGTTGAAGAGTTCGTTCTGGCGCTCGAAGGTGCGCCTGGCATCGGCAAGCTGGGCTGCCGTGCGGTCGCGCTGGGCCTCGAGGTCCTTGACGGTCGAATTGGCCTTGAGCCTGGTCGAGCGGGCGCGGTCGAGCTGGGCGCGCTTGACCATGAGATCGGCTTTCGCCTGGGCGACATCGGCCTGGGCGGCGTCGCGCCGCGTCTTGATCTGGTCGCTGTTCAGGCGGGCAACGACCTGCCCCGCCTTCACCTGGGAATTGTAGTCGGCGAGGATCTCGACGATCTGGCCCGAGAGCTGCGAGCCGACCAGCACCGTCGTCATCGGCGTCAGCGTTCCGGTGGCGCGCACGGCGGCGGTGATCTGTCCGCGATCGACCGTCGTGGTGCGATAGGCCGCCTCATTCGCCGTCCCGCCGGTGGGGCGCAGAGCCCAGTAGCCGGCCGCCACAGCCAGCACCGCCAGTCCCGATCCGATCAGCCATTTACGCAAAGCTCGTCCCCATCGTCGCGCAGGATATCCAGCCTGCATCCACGATCGGATCATGCCAGAATCCCGCAGGAACAGCGAGTTAACTTACGGCAATGTTGCGGAGAGGTTGGTTGAGCATCGGTTCTGTTTGCCGCTCACTGTCAAAAGGCCTTGCGATCTGCGGACTGTCCTCTTCCGTCAATCCTTGCCCCAAGACAGCAGCTATCTCGGCTTGGCCCCTTCCAACCGCTTGACGACCGGCTTCGCCGAGGCCGCCTTGAGCAACTCCTTCCAGTCGTCGGGCGGGTTGCCCTTATCGAGCATGCCTTTGAACACGCGATAAGCATCCGTCTTCGCGCCGTAGGTCCGCAAGGTGTTCTCGTCATTCACCCAAGCGAAAATGATGACCCGTGTTTTGCTGTCGTAGCGGAAGAACAGCCGGAACCGGCTATTGCCGAACTTGGCCCGGAACCAGTGTTTCCGGGCTTTCCCGAGCGTGTCGCCCTGACGATACTCCGGCCGCGCCGGATCGGCTGGGATCGTCTCGAAGATAAGCATGACGAGCATCGCGAGGAGCTTCGCTTGCGCCGTTCCCTGAAAGCCCTTCGGGTCTGCCGCCTTTGCCGTCTCGACGGTCGCCGTCGCTCTCTCAAGCTGATCGAGCAGCAGAGGATGAGCGAAGATCGTCCAACCATTGACGACCATGGCTCAGAGCGTCACGGCCCCGTCGATCTCTTCGTCGAGATCGACGCTCATCCCGGTCGTGAGCGCGGCCATACGCTCCGCGAGGCCGGCGGGGAAAGCTGTGACATGCGAGGGGTTGCGCGCCATGTCCCTCGCGAGGAACGTCAGGAACGCGTCGATCACGGGGTCCGTCTCCTCCTGCGCCGCGAGCAGGCTCACCCGACCGCCCGCATCGATGACATAGGCGATTTCGCCGCCGTAGCTCACGCCGAGCGCCTGCCGCACGGCCTTGGGAACCGTCGTCTGCCCCTTCGAGGTGATCTTGCTCCGCTCGTAGACAAGGGTCGCCATGATATCCTCGGTCGTCTTGAAGGTAAGGAATATTCCTTACTTCATAAGGAGGGAGGTTGGCAATAGCGGGTCTGCTGGAGGTCGACTTCGAACGTCACCTCAAGTTTTTCAGCTTGGTGACAGGGCTGGGGACGCAGCCGAATGCCCAAGCCAAGAGCACGCAACCAAGTGCTGCCACCGCACCGATGCTGCCGAGGAAAGCGACGTTAGCAATGTGATGGATCAGGTCAGCCCCGTGCCTTCGTTCGAGAGCGCCCCAGATTGTCTGCGGCATCATTGCGCCGAAGCCCACAAGCGGCGACAAAATGACCAGATGTGGCGTCACCCGGACACGGCGAGCTATGACTGAAAGCGCCGCTGCTGCAATGACTGCTGGAATCAGCCCGACGGCGTAACCGAATACGATCATCGCAAACATAACGTCCGGATATAGATTCCCGAAAGCTCGTCCGCTTGTTATGATTATACTATATGAATACGATAATAATAATACATAAATAGAACCGAATAGGGGTCCAAAACAAGCGACTATAACAGGTAATAAAAACGAATTCTTCTGCCGACGGTATTCTTCATCGGTCCTCGTATCGACGTATAAGGATGTCTCATCCATCAGTTTTTTGGTCTTTGGTGGCGCCGATTTTTTTTGGCGCTTGGCCCGAGATACATAGTATCCGAACGCGCGGTGCGGTCTATGACGCAAAGCGTTAGACTGATGGCAACTATGGGTCGAAAGCGGAATTCAAACCGACTCTCATGAGAGCTCCGCATCATTCTCACCCCGTCCGTGCGCCCTGCGTCGCCGCCAGCAAATCCCGCAGGGTCGTGATCGTCGAGGCGTCCGCGACGCCGTCGACCTTGTCCTGGCGCCAGTGGCGCTGGAAGGCGGTGACCACCGCCTCCAGGCGCTCGTCATAGACGCCGTCGACCGTGACGCCATATCCCAGCATCGCGAACATCGCCTGCAGGGCCTCGACCGGCTGCCCGCTGTCGCCGCGTGCGAAGAAGCGACCGCTGCGGATCGGGGCCGGCTCGCTCCAGAGCCCGACGCCTCCTTCAGCGAAATGGCGCCAGGGGAATTTCTCGCCGGGGTCGATCTTGCGGCCGGGCGCGATGTCGGAATGGGCCAGGACGCGCTCGGGCGGGATGCACCAGCGCTCGCAGATGTCGCGGCAGAGATTCAGCGTCGCCGCGATCTGTTCGGGCGGGAAATCGGGCAGGCCGCCGGGATGGCCGGGATTGGCGATCTCGATGCCGATCGAGCAGGAGTTGATGTCGGTCTCGCCGGCCCAGTGCGAGGCGCCGGCATGCCAGGCGCGGCGGCCTTCGGGGACGAGCTGGAGCGTGTGGCCGTTCTCGAAGACGAAATAATGCGAGGAGACCTGCGAGATCGGGTTGCAGAGCCATTGCAGGGCTTCGCCTGCATCCGGCATGCCGGTGTAGTGCAGGATCAACATGTCCGGCCGGCGCCCCGGCGCGCCGGCTTCCGCCGCGCCGCCCTTGCGTTCGCCATGGTTCGGGGACGGGAAGATCTTCGCCGCGAAACGGCTGTCGGGCGCGGTCGCGAGGCTCATGCGGGCAGGCTCATCGTGGGCAGCCTCATGCAGGCTGGCTTGCCAGGCCTGCGCGCAGGCCGCGTTCCCGCTCGATCCTGTCCCAGGCGGCATTGATGGCGGCGAGCCGCTGCGTCGCGATCGCCACCGCCTCCTCGGGCAGGCCGCGCGCGATCTCGCGATCGGGGTGGTTTTGCGCCACGAGCTGGCGGTAATGCCGCTTGAGATCGGCGTCGTTCATCTCGCGGGTTGCGCCGAGAACGAGGTAGGGATCGTCGGCGCGGCGGGCGTGGCGGGACTCGATCCTGGCGAAATCGGCATCGCCGATGCCGAAGATCGCCGCCACCTCGCGCAGATAGGCGTGCTCGTCCTGGTGGATCGCGCCATCGGCGGCGGCAATCAGGAAGAGCCCGTCGAGCACATCCTCGAGCAGGGCCGGCTCGTCGCGGAAGCTCTCGGCGATCTGCCCGGCATAGGCCTCGAAGCCGGCGCTGGTCTGCTTGGCGAGGTCGAACAGCATCTCGATGCGCTTGTGCTGGTCGGGCGGCACGGTGACGATGCGTTCGAACGCCGCGACCTCGTCGCGCGTGACCACGCCGTCCGAGCGCGCCATCTTTGCGGAGAGCGCCACGAGTCCGGTGGTGAAGATCAGCTCGCGCGAGGCGGGTCCGAAAGGGGCGCCCTCGCGGTCCACGAGCATGTGACCGGCGAGCGCGCCGACCAGCGCTCCAAGCGGGCCGCCGAGTGCCAGGCCCAGGCCGCCACCGCCCAGCGCCCCCCAGAATGACGAAACCATGGTGCAGGCGTCTCCCGGCCCTGATGCGCGGCATGATAGCGGTCTAGGCAGGGCGGGACAGCCCGGCGCAGTCGTCGCTGTCCGCTTTTCTCATTGCAAAGGCAAATACGTCGACAATGCGGCGAAAGTCGTAAGCCGGCGTCAATACCGCAGATCGTCGGCGGGGTGCGGGGCGCTGATTCGCGAATTACATGAATAATACTTGCAAGCAAGTTATCGTATATCCGCGATGATGTAATAATTTTCGACCGAATTCCCGATGGTCGAGACAGATTCTCGTCACATTTACTGAGCAATTGACTGTCGCTTCCAGCCATGTCCCAGACGGAAGGTTCAGTCGATCATGCGATATATCTCCAGCGGCGCTTGTGCCGCCCTCGCGATTTGCCTCGCAATCCTGCAGCCGGCCCAGGCCATGGTCAATGACGAGACGGACGCCCGTGCGTTCATCGTCAGGGAAGCGGAAATCCGGCGCGCGACGGAGGCTGGCGAAGCCGGTGGGGACAAGGTCAAGGGTGCCGCTGCCGCATCTCAGTCCGCCCCTGCGGGCAGGGCGAAGACCGGACGTGCTGCCGCGCTCGCGGCGCCGGCTGGATCAGAAGGGCTCAAGGCGCTGGTCGCGCGCCATGCCGCTGCCAACGGCGTGCCGTTCTCGCTGGCCGATGCCGTCGTGCGGGTCGAGAGCCGCTACAATCCCCGCGCCTCCAATGCCGGCAATTACGGCTTGATGCAGATCCGCCACCAGACGGCGCGCGGCATGGGCTATTCCGGCGGGGCCGGTGGGCTGCTCGATGCCGAGACCAATGCGCGCTACGCCATGAAGTATCTGGCGCTGGCCTATCGCGCCGCCGGCGGCGACACCTGCCGCACCATCATGAAATATCAAAGCGGCCACATGGCGACGCGTATGAGCGGGGCCAACCGCACCTACTGCGCCAAGGTGCGCACGATCACCGCGAGCAACTGAGCCGTCCTCCCGGGCTTTCGCGCGCCTTCGGACTGAGCCGTCCTCCCGGGCTTTCGCGCGCCTTCGGCTTGACGCCGGCGCTGCGAGCGCGCACTAGCCCGGCCGCCAGTCGGCCGGACGGCCGCTCCCGTGAGAACTCAGGTTCTTTTGGGGGAGGAAAGTCCGGGCTCCACGGAAACACGGTGCCGGATAACGTCCGGCGGGGGCGACCCCAGGGAAAGCGCCACAGAGATCGAACCGCCTCGCGCCGGGAGCTTCGGCTTCTTTCGCGCGGTAAGGGTGAAAAGGTGCGGTAAGAGCGCACCGCGGACCCGGCAACGGGGACGGCATGGCAAGCCCCACCGGGAGCAAAACCGAATAGGGACGATGCTTTCCGTGCAAGCGGGGAGGGGCCTGTTTCTGGGCCTTGTCGTCCGGGTTGGTTGCTCGAGGCGCGCAGCAATGCGCGTCCCAGAGGAATGGCCGTCACGTCGGGGGAGAAATCCTCCGGCCATCCAGAACCCGGCTTACAGGCCGACTGGCAATTCTACTCCGGCGGCCGGTTGCGGCGCTGTCCTGCGCTTCCGGTGCTCACGGACATAAGTCCGCTCCGCTCCGGTTCTCGAACAACGCCGCATCCGACTCTCCGGAGCGAATTGCGGCAGCTTAGGCCGGCAGAACAATGCCGGCGAACGTTCGGGTCAGGCGACCTGCAGGTCGACCGGGATGTTGCCCCTCGTCGCGTTCGAATACGGGCAGACGATGTGGGCCTTCTGGACGAGATCCTCGACCACGGCCTTGTCGACACCCGGCACCGAGATGGTGAGCTTCACCTCGAGGCCGAAGCCGCCGCCATCGTCGCGCGGGCCGATGCCGACATCGGCACTGACCTTCGCATCATCCGGGATCTTCACCTTCTCCTTGCCGGCGACGAATTTCAGCGCGCCGAGGAAGCAGGCCGAGTAGCCCATCGAGAAGAGCTGCTCGGGATTGGTGCCGTCGCCGCCGCCGCCGCCGAGTTCCTTCGGGGTGTTGAGGACGACGCTGAAATTGCCCGTATCGGTGGCGGCCTTGCCTTCGCGACCGCCGGTGGCGGAACCGTGAGCGGTGTAGAGGATTTTCATGGGAAACTCCTTGGTGTTGTGATCCCGGGCGTGGCGATGCAGCGCGGACCCAGCCTTGCCGCATTCCCCGCTCGTCGATCGGTGAGCTTGCGTGGATCATTTAGATCGTGCACAATTGAATTGTCAACGATGCAAATTAGATTAATCACGCGGAGTTGATTGCGCCGTCGGCCGGGTTCTGGTCTTCGGTTCGACAGGGTGGCGACCGGACCAGCGGCCGCCGATCGCGCAGACGGACGGACAGGGAAGCGATGACGGCCAAGAAGGTTCCCGAGATGAAGGTTCCCGAGCGGCGCTCGCCCCGGCTGGAAGAGCAGCTTTGTTTTGCGGTCTACCAGACCGGCCATGCCTTCACGCGGCTGTATCGTTCGATCCTCGCCGATCTCGGCCTGACCTATCCGCAATATCTGGTCATGCTCGTGCTGTGGGATTGTGACGGGTTGACCGTCAAGGCCGTCGGCGAGCGGCTCTCGCTCGATTCAGGCACGCTGACGCCGCTGCTCAAGCGTCTCGAAGCGTCGGGGCTGATCCGCCGCGAGCGCAGCCGCGAGGATGAGCGGCAGGTCCTGCTGCATCTGACGGAGGCTGGCGAGGCGCTGCGCGAGAAGGGCATTTGCGTGCCCGAGGCGATGGGGCGGGCCATCGGCGGCGCGGTTCAGCCGGGCGGTCGGCTGCTGGCGGACCTGGCGGCGCTGCGGGTCGCGCTGCTGAAGGCGGCCGGCCAGGACTGAAGCCAAAAAATTATTCGCGCCGAGATACCTGCGGGCGCCGCCCCTGCAGGCCGCTTGCCTGCGCTCTCCGATGCGAAATCGCGCGCGGTTACGGATACTTAACCTTAACGGGCTGTGATGCTGCGACGCTCCCGCAGGCATGCTTCCGCATGCTCGATTCCATTGACGCCCATAAACACCCATGCTATCCCAAATCATCCCGTCGAAACCGGCAGGCGACAGTCAGATCAGGGTCCGTGTGCCGCGCGGATTTCGGTCGGCGCTCTCGCTTTGCCTGCTTCGACGGGAGGCTTCGGCCCCGCCTGCTATGTGGCCGGGCCGGTGGGTGGAAGGCAGGCCGGGAGGCGGCGTTGACGGACCGCTTCGTCTCGAATTTCACCAACCGGCTGGACGCCAAGGGCCGCGTCTCGATCCCGTCGAGCTTCCGCGCCGTGCTGGCGAAGGACGGCTACGAGGGGCTCTACGTCCATCCCGCGCTCGATCTCGCCGCCTTCGATGCCGGCGGCCATGCGCTTCGCCGGACCATCGACGACATCCTGGCGCGCTTCTCGCCCTTCTCGGAGGAGTGGGAGTCGCTGTCGACGGCGCTGAACGGCACCTCCGAGGTGTTGAAGGTCGATCCGGAGGGGCGCATCATGCTGAGCGAGGCGTTGAAGGCGCATACGGGGATCACCGATGCCGTGACCTTCGTCGGGCATGGCCACAAATTCCAGATCTGGGAGCCCCTACGATTCCAGGCGCATCTCGATGCGGCGCGGGCGAGGCTGCGCGACGTGAAACGTGCGCTCGGATCGCAGCTTCTCGCGCCGGGCGGGAGTTCGGGCGCATGACGGGCCAGGGCAATCGCGAACAGGGCGCCATCAGCGAGGCTGCGGCTGCGGCGCATGTGCCGGTGCTTCTGGCGGAGGTGCTGACCGCGCTCGCGCCGAAAACAGGCGGGCGCTATCTCGACGGCACTTTCGGCGCCGGCGGCTATGCGCGCGCCATCCTCGATGCCGCGTCCGGCGCGACGCTGCTGGCGCTCGACCGCGATCCGACGGCGATCGCCGGCGGGGCCGACCTCGTTGCGGCGATGACCGGCCGCCTGACGTTGGCGCAGGCGCGCTTCGGTGAGCTTGCGGCTGAGGCGGAGCGCTTCCAGATGGCGCCGCTCGACGGCGTCGTGCTCGATATCGGCGTCTCCTCGATGCAGATCGACCAGGCGGAGCGCGGCTTTTCGTTCCGCTTCGACGGGCCGCTCGACATGCGCATGGGCCGCGACGGGCAGAGCGCCGCCGACCTCGTCAACGAGGCGGAGGAGGGGCTGCTTGCCAACATCTTCTACCATTACGGCGAGGAGCGCCGGTCCCGCGCCGTGGCCCGCGCCGTGGTCGAGGCCAGGCGCAAGGCGCCGCTGACGACGACGAAGCAACTGGCCGAGCTGGTCGCCAGCATCGTCTGGGCCGAGCCCGGCGGGGCGCATCCCGCAACGCGGGTGTTCCAGGCGCTGCGCATCGCGGTCAATGACGAACTCGGCGAACTGGTTTCGGCGCTGCATGCGGCCGAGGCCGTGCTTGCACCCGGTGGACGGCTGGTCGTCGTGACCTTCCATTCGCTGGAAGACCGCATCGTCAAGCAGTTCCTCACCGAGCGTTCCGGGCGGGCGCCGGCCGGCTCGCGCCATGCGCCCGTTGTCGCCGTGGCGCAGCCGACCTTCAGCCTGGTCAATCGCGGCCCCGTCACGGCTTCCGAGGCGGAGATGCGGAGCAATTCGCGGGCGCGCTCGGCGAAACTCAGGGCCGCGGAGCGCAATGCCGCGCCGGCACGGGCAGCCGAGCCCGATCTCGTCGCGCTCGCGGGCATCCCTGAGCCCCAGCCCCGCCGGAGGACCTGAGCGTGATCAAGCTGCTCCATGTCATCGCCATCGGCGCGCTCGTCTCCTCGGCGCTCTATGCCTACACGATCAAGTACGAGACCACGCTCGAAGCCGAGCAGCTCCAGAAGATCAGGATGAAGGCCCAGCGCGAGCGCGATGCCATCGCGGTGCTGAAGGCGGAGTGGCAATATCTGAACCGGCCCGACCGCGTGCAGGCGCTGGCCGACCGCCATCTCGACCTGCAGCCCTTCTCGGTGACGCAGGTCGTGCGGATCTCCGACATCCCCAATCGCGGGCCGAAGGTCGATGCGATCGGCCGCAAGCTCGAGGATCTCGGCTTGGGCATTCCGACCGAGACCCCCAAGGACCGCAAGGCGAGCGCGACCACGCCGGGAGGCCGTCCATGAGCGAGGCCAAGACACGAGAGGCCAAGACACAGGCCAGCGCAGCCGAGGGCGTGGCGCCTCCGGCCCGCCGCTTCGCCATGCTGCGTGACGTCTTCCGCATGAGCGGCGAGAAGAGCCAGCCGCGCGTCGGCCTGGTGATCCTCGGTTTCTCGGTGCTGTTCCTGGCCATTACGGGCCGGCTCGTCATGCTGGCGACGCTGCCCGGCGAGCAGGTCGGACTGCGCCGCGCCACCTCGAACGCGATCTCGGCGGCAAGACCCGACATCGTCGACCGCAATGGCGACGTGCTCGCCACCGACATCCGCACCGTCTCGGTCTTCGCCGAGCCGCGCAATATCCTCGACAAGGACGAGGCGACGGAGCTGCTCACCGCCGTCCTGCCCGATCTCGACGCCAAGGATTTGCGCGACAAGCTCGGCACCAAGAAGGGCTTCGTCTGGGTCAAGCGCGAGATCACCCCGCGCCAGCAGCAGGAAGTCCACCGCCTCGGCATTCCCGGCGTCGGCTTCGTGCCCGAGAACAAGCGCGTCTATCCCAACGGCACGGCCGCAGCGCATGTGCTCGGCTTCGCCAATGTCGACAATGTCGGCATCGCCGGCATCGAGAAATACATCGACTCGCAAGGGCTCCAGGATCTGAACGGCGCCGGGCTCGCGACCCAGGCCTCCGACCTCAAGCCGATGGCGCTGTCGATCGACCTGCGCGTCCAGCACGCGCTGCGCGACGAGCTGTCCAAAGGCATGGAGAAGTACAAGGCGATCGCGGCGGCCGGCGCGATCATGGACGTCAACACCGGCGAGATGATCGCGCTGGTCTCGCTGCCCGATTTCGACCCCGGCAACCCTGTCGATGCGCTCGAAAAGGACCGCATCAACCGGATGAATGTCGGCGTCTACGAGATGGGCTCGACCTTCAAGGCGCTGACCATTGCGATGGCGCTGGATTCCGGCAAGGCCAACATCAATTCGAGTTACTCTACGGCCGGCGGCATGATGCGGTTCGGCCGGCAGGTCATCAAGGAGTATCACGGCACCGGCCGTACCCTGACCGTGCCCGAGGTCTTCCTGCATTCGTCGAATATGGGCTCGATCAAGATGGCCCTTTCGGTCGGCGTCGAGGGCCACAAGGCCTTCCTGCGCAAGATGATGCAGCTCGACCGGATGACGACGGAACTGCCGGAAAGCGCGGCTCCGATCGTGCCGGGGCGCTGGGGCGAGATCAACACGGCGACGATCGCCTTCGGCCACGGCCTCGCGGTCGCGCCGCTTCAGGCGATGGCGGCGGTGGGGGCCCTCGTCAACGGTGGCACGCTGATCACACCGACCTTCCTGAAGCGCTCCGAGGAAGAGGCGAAGAAGGTCGGCATCCGGGTGATCAAGCCGGAGACCTCGGAAGCGATGCGCTTCATCATGCGCCTCAACGGCGAGAAGGGCTCGGCGCGCAAGGCGGATGTTGCTGGCTATTTCGTCGGCGGCAAGACCGGCACGGCGGAAAAGGTGATCAACGGGCGCTACGCCAAGAACAAGAACTTCACGACCTTCACGGCGATCGCGCCTTCCGACAAGCCGAAATATCTGTTCCTGGCGATCTATGACGAGCCGAAGGGCTATGCCGAGAGCGGCGGCTATTCGACGGCAGCCTGGAACGCCGGCATCACCACCGGCAGGGTGATCGAGCGCACCGCGCCGATCCTGGGCCTGCCGCCGCGCTTCGAGCCGCCGGTCGCACCGTTCCCGCTGATGGCGCGGCTCGGCGCCTGGGGCACGCGCTGAGGCTTGCCGCCAGTCCGCCGGCACGGTAGCGAGCGACGATGACACAGCCCTTGAGCCTCGGCGCCCTGTTTCCCGCGGCCTTTGCCGCAGACGAGATGAAGGTCGTTGCCGGCGTCGCCTTCGACAGCCGCAAGGTGCTTCCCGGTCAGGTCTTCGTCGCGCTGGCCGGCGCCAAGGCGGATGGCGCGCGCTTCATCGCGGATGCGGTGGCGAAGGGCGCCGTCGCGGTGGTCTCGGGCCAGCCGCGGCCGGCCGATCTCGATGGCTCGGTGGCCTTCGCGCAAGTCGCGGATCCGCGGCTGGCGCTGTCGCTGGCCGCGGCCCAGGTCCACCCGCGCCAGCCCGGCACGATCGTCGCGGTCACCGGCACCAGCGGAAAGTCCTCGGTCGCCGATTTCACCCGCCAGATCTTCCAGGCGCTCGGCCATGAGGCCGCGAGTGTCGGCACGATCGGCGTCGTCACGGCCAAGGGTGCCGATTACGGCTCGCTGACCACGCCGGACCCGCTCTCGCTGCACGCCTCGCTCGACAAGCTGGCAGGCGACGGCGTGACCCATCTGGCGATGGAGGCCTCGTCGCATGGTCTCGACCAGCGTCGCCTCGATGGCGTCAGGCTGAAGGCCGGAGCCTTCCTCAATCTCGGGCGCGACCATCTCGACTATCACCCGACTGTCGCGGACTACCTCGCCGCCAAGATGCGGCTGTGGGAGTTGCTGCCCAAGGGGGCGCCGGTCGTGATCAACCGCGACGAGCCCTATGCCGAAGAGGCCGCGCAGGCGGCGAGTGCGGCAGGACATCCGCTGATCGGCATCGGCCGCAAGGGCGAGACGATCCGGCTGGTCGAGCGCGTCCGCGAAGGTTTCTCGCAGCGGTTGACGGTTGCGGTCGACGGGCGAGAGCTCGCCGTATCGCTGCCGCTGATCGGGGATTTCATGGCCGGCAATGCGCTGGTCGCCGCCGCGCTCGCCATGGCGACCGGCGACGACAGGGAGGCCGCGTTGCGGGCGATCTCGGGACTGACCGGCGTCGCCGGGCGGTTGGAGCGCGTCGGCGAGGCCCATGGCGGGCTTGTCGTGGTCGACTACGCCCACAAGCCCGATGCGCTGGCCGCCGTGCTCTCGACGCTGCGCGGCTATGCCTCGGGTCGCTTGATCTGCGTCTTCGGCTGCGGTGGTGACCGCGACACCGGCAAGCGCCCGCTGATGGGCGCGATTGCGGCCGAGAAGGCCGACATCGCCATCGTCACCGACGACAACCCGCGCAGCGAGGACCCGGCCGCCATCCGGGCTCAGGTCATGGCCGCATCGCCCAAACTGCGCGAGATCGGCGACCGGGCCGAGGCGATCAGGGCTGCCGTGCGCATGCTCGGCGCCGGCGATGTTCTGGTTGTGGCCGGAAAAGGCCATGAAACCGGCCAGATCATCGGCGACCGAACCTATCCCTTTTCCGACCAGGACGTGGTGCGGACGGCTATTGCGGAGATCGCAGGATGAGCGCGCCCCTGTGGAGCGGAGACAATCTGGTCGCGGCCATGGGCGCGCGCCCTGAGGGGCCGGTGCCCGCGACTGTGACCGGCATCTCGATCGATACGCGCACGCTGGAGCCGGGCGACGCCTTCTTCGCGATCACCGGCGAGGCCCGCAACGGGCATGACTTCGTCGCCGCGGCGCTGGAGAAGGGGGCGGCTCTCGCTATCGTCGACGAAGCGCATGCGGCGCAGTTCGCCGGCAAGGGTGCGCTCGCCGTCGTGCCCGATGTGCTCAAGGCGATGGAGCATGCCGGCAGCGCACGCCGCGCCGAGCTGAAGGCCGGAATCGTTGCGGTCACCGGCTCGGTCGGCAAGACCGGCACCAAGGATGCGCTGCGGCTCGTGCTGTCGCGCCAGGGCAAGACCCATGCGCCGGTCGCCTCCTACAACAACCATTGGGGCGTGCCGCTGACTTTATGTCGGACGCCCGCCGACATTGCCTATGGCGTCTACGAGATCGGGATGAACCATCCCGGCGAGATCCTGCCGCTGGCGAAGCTGGTCCGGCCCCAGGTCGCGATCATCACGACGATCCAGCCGGTGCATCTCGCGGCCTTCGAGTCTCTCGAAGGCATCGCCGAGGAGAAGGCCGGCGTGTTCTGGGAGCTCGAGCCGGGCGGCACGGCGATCGTGAACGCCGATATCCCGCAGGCCGAACTGCTGGAGCGCATCGCCAAGTCGGGGCCGGCCGGCCAGGTGATCCGCTTCGGCGAAAGTCCGGATGCCGATGTCCGGCTGCTCTCCTGCGCGCTCAAATCCGACGTCTCGACGGTCGATGCGCTCGTCATGGGGCAGCCCGTGACCTATCGTCTGGGCAGCCCGGGCAAGCATATCGTGCTGAATTCACTGGCGGTGCTCGCCGCCGTCAAGGCGCTTGGTGCCGATCTGGCGCTGGCTGCGCTGGCGCTGGGCGATCTGCGGCCGCCGGCCGGGCGCGGCGCATTGCAGAGGCTCGAAGGGCCGGGCGGGGCCTTCACCCTGATCGACGAGAGCTACAACGGCAACCCCGCCTCAGTGCGGGCCGCGATCGAGAATCTCGGCCGGATTCCCGTTGCCGGCCGCGGTCGCCGGATCGCCGTGCTGGGCGACATGCTGGAGCTTGGGCCGACGGGCCCCGAGCTGCACAAGGGACTGACTGAGGCGATCCTGGCCAACCGGGTCGATGCCGTCTTCGCCTGCGGGCCGCTGATGCGCGAACTCTATGACAGCTTGCCTTCGACCCTCAGAGGGGCTTATGCCGCGCAGGCGAGCGGGCTCGAGCCTCTCGTGCTCGACGCGATCCGCGGCGGCGACGTCGTCATGGTCAAGGGCTCGCTGGGCTCGCGCATGGGGCCGATCGTGAAAGCGGTCGTGGCGCGCTTTCCCGCCCTGCTGGCTGAATAATCGAACAAGAGACGCAAAATCAGATGCTCGTCTGGCTCGCCGATTTCTCCGGCACGTTCCCGATCCTGAACGTCTTCCGGTACATCACCTTCCGGGCAGGCGGTGCCACCGCGACGGCGCTTCTCGTCGTCTTCTTCTTCGGTCCGGCGGCGATCTCCTGGCTCCGGCTCAAGCAGGGCAAAGGCCAGCCGATCCGCACCGACGGGCCGGAATCGCATCTCGCCAAGCGCGGCACGCCGACCATGGGCGGGCTGATGATCCTTGGCGGCCTGCTCGTGGCGACGCTGCTCTGGGGCAATCTGCGCAACCCTTACGTCTGGGTCGTGCTCGCGGTGACGGTGAGCTATGGCGCGATCGGCTTCTACGACGATTTCCTGAAGGTGACGAAGCAGTCCCACAAGGGCTTCTCCGGCAAGGCCCGCCTCGGGCTGGAGATGGTGATCGCGCTGATCGCCTGCTGGTTCGTGATGCAGCTCGGCCCGCCGGCCATCGCTTCGGGCTTCGCCATGCCGTTCCTCAAGGAACTGATCATCCCGCTCGGCATCTTCTTCCCGCTGGTGACGGCCTTCGTCGTCGTCGGTGCGGGCAATGCGGTGAACCTCACCGATGGGCTCGACGGGCTCGCCATCGTGCCGGTGATGATCGCGGCCGCGACCTTCGGCTTCATCTCGTACCTCACCGGCAACGCGATCTTCGCCAACTACCTCCAGATCCACCACGTACCCGGCGCTGGCGAGCTCTCCGTGATCTGCGGCGCGGTGATCGGCGCCGGCATCGGCTTCCTCTGGTTCAACGCGCCGCCGGCGCAGATCTTCATGGGCGACACCGGCTCGCTGGGCTTAGGCGGTCTGCTCGGCGTCGTCGCGGTCGCGACCAAGCATGAGATCGTGCTGGCCATCGTCGGCGGACTGTTCGTGATCGAGGCGCTGTCGGTGATCATCCAGGTCTTCGTCTACAAGCGCACCGGCAAGCGCGTCTTCCTGATGGCGCCGATCCACCACCACTTCGAGAAGCTGGGCTGGACCGAGCCGCAGGTCGTGATCCGGTTCTGGATCATCTCCGTCGTCCTGGCGCTGATCGGCCTGTCGACGCTGAAGCTGCGCTGAAAATGACGCCGATCTCGGTTTTCGCCGGCGCCCGCGTCGCGCTGTTCGGACTTGGCGGCTCGGGGCTGGTCACGGCGCGTGCGCTGCAGGCGGGTGGGGCCGAGGTCGCAGCCTTCGACGACAGCCCGGCCAGCCGCGACAAGGCGGCGGCCGAGGGCATCCCGGTCATCGATCTGGCTGCGGCCGACTGGTCGGGCTTCGCGGCGCTCGTGCTGGCGCCCGGCGTGCCGCTGACCCATCCGGTGCCGCACTGGACAGTCGAAAAGGCGAAGGCTGCCGGCATCGAGGTGATCGGCGATATCGAGCTGTTCTTCCGGGAGCGGGCACGGATCGCGCCCGCCGCCCCGGTCGTCTGCATCACCGGCACCAACGGCAAGTCGACGACGACAGCCCTGATCGCCCATGTCCTCCGTTCGGCTGGGCGCGACGTGCAGATGGGCGGCAACATCGGCACGGCCGTGCTGGCGCTGGAGCCTCCGACTGAAGCGCGCATCCATGTCGTAGAGTGCTCGAGCTACCAGATCGATCTCGCGCCATCGATGGAGCCGAGCGTCGGCATCCAGATGAACCTGACGCCGGATCATCTCGACCGGCACGGTACCTTCGAGGCCTATGGCGCGATCAAGGAGCGGCTCGTCGCGAATTCGGACACCGCCGTGATCGGCGTCGATGACGAGGCTTCCAAGCAGATGGCGCGCCGGCGTGCGTCTTCCGGGCGCAAGCTGGTCAAGATCAGCGGCGAGCAGCCGCTCGACGAGGGCGTCTTCGCCGGCATCACCGCCAATGCCGGCACGCTGGAGACGCGGATCGTCCAGGTGCTCGACGGCAAGCCGCGCATCGTCGCCAATCTCGCCGGCATCGGTAGCTTGCGCGGTTCCCACAACGCCCAGAATGCGGCGGCGGCCTTCGCCGCCTGCTTCGCGCTCGGATTGTCGGCCGAAGAGATCGCTGCAGGCTTCAAGAGCTATCCGGGTCTCGCGCATCGCATGGAGGAGATCGGCCGGATCGGCCGCGTCGTCTTCATCAACGATTCCAAGGCAACCAATGCCGATTCAACCGAGAAGGCGCTGACCTCCTTCCGCGACATCTTCTGGATCCTCGGCGGCAAGGCCAAGGAGGGCGGCATCGAGTCCTTGAGGCGCTATTTCCCGAACATCGCCAGGGCTTATCTGATCGGCGCCGCGAGCGATCTGTTCGCGGCGACCTTCGACGATGACGGCCGCGTCGCTTACGAGCGCAGCGGCACGCTCTCCGCCGCGGTCGCAAGCGCGACGCGCGATGCGCTGGCAACAGTGGGTGATGGCGAGATCGCGGTGCTGCTCTCTCCGGCCTGCGCCTCCTTCGACCAGTTCCCGAATTTCGAGGTGCGCGGCGACGCGTTCAGGGCGCTTGTGAAGGCGCTGCCCGGATTCGAGGCGTTCGGGGCGAAGTAAGGTCGCGGTCCGGTATCAGGCGGTGATGCGCCAGGCTGTCGGCGGATGGTATTTGGCTATCTCGTGCTGCTCGCGCAAAGCGTCGCGGACTTCGGCCAGATTGTCTGCCGACTCCTCCAGTTGCTTGTTGGCGCGTTCGAGGGAGGCGATAAAGGCCGCGACGCGGATGCGCCATTTCGCCCAGATGTTTTCGACGATCCGCTTGTGCGTGGCCTTCTCGTCGGCGATGGCCTGTTTCAGATTCTTGATCGCGGCGTGGGCCGCGTCGAGTTCGTCGAAGCTGAGCACGTCATAGACGGCGTTCAGTTTCGAGCCGACGCCGGCGACATTGGTCATCGATTTCGAAAGTTTGGTGACCTTCAGCAAAGGCTCCTTCAGCGTCGACGCCGTCGTCCGCACGATCTTGGACGTATCGGGTGCCTGCGGCCCAAGACGCGAATCCGCAAAGAGCCCTCCGGCTCCCAGGGCGATCTCCTTCGCGAGGGCGATTTGCGGAAAGGCGAAGGTGATGATTCCCTGGAAGATGTCGATGGCCTTGTCGATGCGCGCCTCGGTCAGCTCGCTGTCCGCGCGGGCGAGCGCATCCTTGAGCCTCGAGAGGGTCAACTGATAAACCTTGAGTTCATGGGCGAGTTCCCGGAACGGGAACATCCTGACGAAGGGTGTCATGGCGCTGGCCAGGCCGATGCCAAAGACGCCATCCAATTGATCGAGCTCGAGTTCCACGCAGTCGCAGGCGGTTTCGAAAAGCTCGATCACGGCTTTGAACTGGTGGCGATCGACCTTCTGGCGCGCCCGAACCTTCATGAACGCCGCATCGACGTCGGCTGCGATCCGCTCCAGCAGGTCCAGACGGATCCAAAGGCCGTCGTCATAGATGCCGAAAAAGCGCTTCACGAAGGTGTCGTACTTTTTGCGCGCCACCCGGGTGCGCCGAGCAAGGTCGGCTGCCCAGTCATAGGTGTCGTGACCGAAATACGCGTCGACGTCCTCTGCGGGAGTTCCCATCGTACGACTCCGTTTCGTCAGGCCCCGACGGAATGTCGCGACCGAGCTGTCGTTATCGATCCGGGTCTGGGCGCGAGCGGCGCTCCATGGCTGTCGGTCGCGGGGACACGTCATCAGGTTCACTGCGATCTCTCAATTGGCCATAAGCGGACGGCGGAACGAGCCGCGGCCAGGGCGGTTCCCCCGCGTTCCCGCCTGTCCATGCCCGCTCGGAATCAAACGCTTAACCATTCATTGACAGAGTGATTCGGATACGAGGCGCATCCCCTGCGCCGCTGCCGATCTCTGCCGCCGATTCTTGGAGCCTCACGCATGGTCTCGCGCGCCGAACCCTCTCTCAGCGGCCGCTGGTGGTGGTCGATCGACCGCGTCATCCTCAGCGGCCTCGTGGCGCTGATGGTCTCGGGCGTCGTGCTGCTGATGGCCGGCGGCCCGCCGGTGGCGGAGCGGCTCGGCCTCTCGACCTTCCATTTCGTCAACCGGCAGGCGGCCTATCTGGTCATCGCGATGACGATCTTCATCGGCGTCTCCTTCCTCACGCCGCGCCAGGTCCGCCGGGCGGCGCTGCTGATCTTCGTCGTCTCGCTCGCCATGGTGGTGGCGACGCTTTATCTCGGCGTCGAGGTCAAGGGCGCGCGGCGCTGGCTGACGCTCGGCCCCCTCGGCTCGGTGCAGCCGTCGGAATTCCTCAAGCCCGCCTTTGTCGTGCTCGCGGCCTGGGCCTTTGCCGAGGGCACGCGCCGGCCCGACCTCCCCGGCACGATCATGGCGTTCCTGCTGCTGCCGGCGACGATCGCACCGCTCGTGCTGCAGCCTGATTTCGGCCAGACCATGCTGGTCACGCTGGTCTGGGCCGGCCTGTTCTTCGTCGCCGGCCTGCACTGGTTCTGGGTGCTGGGACTGGGCGGCGCCGGCGCGGTGGGCATCCTGATCGCCTATCAGCTCGTGCCGCATGTGCGCGCCCGTATCGAGCGCTTCATGGACAAGGGCTCGGGAGACACCTTCCAGATCGACACCGCCCTGGAGAGCTTCGCCCAGGGCGGCTGGCTTGGAAAGGGGCCGGGCGAAGGCACGGTGAAGCGCATCCTGCCCGACGCTCATACCGACTTCATCTTCGCCGTGACGGCGGAGGAGTTCGGCATCGTCGTCTGCATCCTGCTGGTCATGCTGTTCGCGCTGATCGTGCTGCGCTCGCTGGCCGCCGCGCAGAAGGCCGAGGACCCGTTCATCCGACTCGCCGTCACGGGCCTCGCTTTGCTCTTCGGCATCCAGGCCGCGATCAACATGATGGTGAACCTGCACATGATGCCGGCCAAGGGCATGACGCTGCCCTTCATCTCCTATGGCGGGTCATCGCTGATCTCGCTGGCGATCGGCACCGGCTTCCTGCTGGCCCTGACGCGCAAACGGCCGCGTGCCGTCGATTTCGGCCGCTTCAGGGGCTGACGCCATGGCACAGGGCAAGCTCGTGATGCTGGCGGCCGGAGGCACGGGCGGCCATCTGTTTCCCGCCGAGGCGCTGAGTCATGTGCTGCGGGCACAGGGCATCCGGGTCGTGCTGATGACGGATCCGCGCGGGGCGGAATTTGCCGGCGATTTTCCAGCCGACGCTGTCATTCCGGTTCCGTCCGCCACGCCGTCGGGCCGGTCGCTGTCGGGCAAGGTCCGGGTGGCGCTCGAACTCGGCAAGGGTGTGCTGGCGGCGCGACACGCGGTGATCGCAACCAAGCCTGCCTTGCTCGTCGGCTTCGGTGGGTATCCGACGGTTCCGCCGGTGCTCGGTGCGGCGCTCGGCGGCGTCAAGACGATGATCCATGAGCAGAACGCCGTCGTCGGGCGTGCGAACCGTTTCCTCTCCCGCTGGGTCGATGCGATCGGGACCGGCTTCTCGGAGGTCGGTGGGCTCTCACCGGCAGCCAAGGCGAAGTGCACGCATGTCGGCAACCCGGTCCGGCCTGCGGTGGTCGCTGCTGCCTCGTCCTATCCTTCGCCGGGCGAGGGAACCTTCAACCTGCTCGTCTTCGGCGGCAGCCAGGGCGCGCGCATCATGGCCGACACCGTGCCACCCGCGATCCAGCTCCTGACTCCGGAGGAGCGGGCCCGGCTCTTCATCACGCAGCAGGCGCGAACCGAGGATTTCGAGCGGGTCAGCGGCATCTATGGACAGCTCGGCGTCAAATCCGAGATCGCGCCCTTCTTCAAGGACCTGCCGGCGCGGATGGCGCAGGCGCATCTCGTCGTGGGACGTTCGGGCGCCTCGACGGTGGCGGAGCTGACGGTGATCGGCAGGCCGTCGATCCTGGTGCCGCTGCCCGGCGCGCTCGACCAGGACCAGGCTGCCAATGCCGGCTTCCTCGAAAGCGCCGGCGGAGCGATCCGCATCCTGCAGCCGGAGTTCACGCCGCGCCGGCTCGCGAGCGAACTTTCCGGGCTGCTCAAGCAGCCCTCGCACTTGACGGTCATGGCCGAGAGCGCCAAGAGCGCTGGAATTCCGGATGCCGCCGACCGACTCGCCCGCCTCGTCATCGAGGTCGCAGGCTTCTAGAGCATCGCTTTAGGCCCACCAAGGATCGCTGAACCATGAAGCTGCCGGTCGAACTCGGCTCCATCCATTTCGTCGGCATCGGCGGCATCGGCATGTCCGGCATCGCCGAGGTGCTGCACAATCTCGGCTACAAGGTGCAGGGCTCGGACGCGGCCGATGGCGCCAACGTCAAGCGCCTCGCCGACAAGGGCATCAAGACCTTCGTCGGCCACAAGGCGGAAAATCTCGGCGAGGCCGAGGTCGTGGTCGTCTCGACCGCGATCAAGCGCGATAATCCCGAACTCGTCGCCGCCCGCGAGAAGCGCCTGCCGGTGGTCCGCCGCGCCGAGATGCTGGCCGAGTTGATGCGGCTGAAGACGGCGGTCGCCGTCGCCGGCACCCATGGCAAGACCACGACGACCTCGCTCGTCGCGACGCTGCTGGAGAAGGGCGGGCTGGACCCGACCGTGATCAATGGCGGCATCATCAACGCCTATGGCACCAATGCCCGCATGGGCGAGAGCGACTGGATGGTGGTCGAGGCCGACGAATCGGACGGCACCTTCCTGAAGCTGCCGGCGGATGTGGCGATCGTCACCAATATCGACCCCGAGCATCTCGACCATTTCGGCACCTTCGACGCGATCAAGGCGGCGTTCCGGACGTTCGTCGAGAACCTGCCCTTCTACGGCTTCGCCGTGATGTGCATCGACCATCCGACGGTGCAGGGCCTCGTCGGGCAGATCGAGGACCGCCGCGTCGTCACCTATGGCGAAAACCCGCAGGCCGATTTCCGGCTGATCGACATCGATCTCTCGGGCGGGCAGGCGAAGTTCACGCTGCTGATCCGCGACCGCAAGCGCGGACGCGACGAGGTCGTGCGCGATCTCATCATGCCGATGCCTGGTCACCACAACGCATTGAACGCCACGGCTGCTATCGCCGTCGCCTACGACCTCGGCATACCCGTCGAGAGCATCCGGGCGGCGCTGGCCGGATTCGGCGGCGTCAAGCGCCGCTTCACCAAGACCGGCGAGTGGAACGGCGCGCTGATCTTCGACGATTACGGCCATCACCCCGTCGAGATCGCAGCCGTGCTGCGGGCCGCGCGTGCCTCGACCAAGGGCAAGGTCGTCGCCATCGTGCAGCCGCATCGCTACACCCGCCTCGCCAGCCTGTTCGATGACTTCGCCGCCTGCTTCAACGACGCCGATACGGTGATTGTGGCCGAGACCTATGCGGCGGGCGAAGCGCCGATCCCGGGCGCCGACCGCGATTCGCTGGTTTCGGGTATCAAGGCGCGCGGCCATCGCCATGCGCTGCCGCTGGAAAGCCCTGACAAGCTCGCCGGAATGGTGGCCGAGGTCGCGGGGCCGGGTGACTATGTCGTGCTGCTGGGAGCGGGCAACATCACGCAATGGGCTTATGCGTTGCCGGGGGAGCTGGCCGCACTGGAGCGGTGAACCTCGCCGCTTGATCCTTCTCCCCTTGGGGGACTTCCGCTAAAGCGATCGTCATGACCTTCCCCGACATCACTCCCGCGATCCGCGCGGCCGCGCCCGAGCTTCGCGGCCGCTTGCTCGCCAATGCCGAGCTGGCACCGTTGACCTGGTTCCGGGTCGGCGGACCGGCGCAGGCGCTGTTCACACCGGCCGACGAGGCCGATCTCGCCTATCTCCTGTCGAAGCTGCCGGAGGGGATCGCGATCACAGTCGTCGGGCTCTGCTCGAACCTGATCGTGCGCGATGGCGGCATTTCCGGCCTCGTGATCCGGCTCGGGGGCAAGGCCTTCGGCGAGATCGCGATCGCGGAGGGCGATCGCCTGCGCACAGGGGCGGCGGTGCCGGACGTCAAGGTGGCGCGCGCGGCAGTCGATGCCAGCCTCGACGGGCTCGCCTTCTTCCGGGGCATTCCCGGCTGCATCGGCGGCGCGCTGCGGATGAACGCCGGGGCTCATGGCGGGGAGACCACCGACGTCCTGGTCGAGGCGCGCGGCGTCGCGCGCAACGGCGAGATCGTCACGCTGAGCCATGCCGACATGGGCTTCGCCTATCGCAGCAGCGGGGCGGCGACGCAGGAGATCATCTTCACCTCGGCGCTGTTCCAGGGCCGGCCGGGCGACAAAGCCGAAATCCAGGCCGAGATGGACCGTGTCACGGCAGCGCGCGAGGCGGCCCAACCGATCAAGGAACGCACCGGCGGCTCGACCTTCAAGAATCCGCCCGGGGGTAAGGCCTGGCAATTGATCGATGCAGCCGGCTGCCGGGGCCTGCGCGTCGGCGGGGCACAGGTCTCGGAAATGCACTGCAACTTCCTGATCAACACCGGCGGCGCGACGGCGGCCGATGTCGAGGGGTTGGGCGAGGAGGTCCGGCGGCGCGTGAAGGACCATTCCGGCTTCGACCTGCACTGGGAGATCAAGCGGATCGGTGTGGCCGCCTGAGCCGGCTCAGGCGGCGCTCTTGTCGAGCCAGTCGCGCAGCGCGTCGTTGATGCGCGACTGCCAACCCGGTCCTGTGGAACGCAGCCGTTCGACAAGATCGTCGTCCAGCCGGATCGAGATCGCGGTCTTTGTCCGAACAGGGCCACGGTGATTGCGTAAGGCGGCGATGACCGCCGGTAACGGATCTGCCCGTTTCACGACCTCAATTTCCCGATCGCTCAGGGGTCGTTCGATTTCAGGGTCCGGGCCGATCAGTTCGCCAGTCGCATTGTCCACCCACCAGCCATCCTCGTCCTGATGAGCCGTCCCGGCCTTGATGATGGCCTGCATTTCACGATCATAGAGCTCCCAGCGGCGCATCATCTCGGCGTCGTCGTCCGGTCCTAGATCCTTCGTTACGAAGCTGGGCCACTTGCTGGTCATTTCAGCAGCCTCCTTTCGGCCTTGCTGGCGGGGCGCATTGAGATCACCGAAACCGCCTCGATCCCGAGCGTCGCGAAAATCACGACGATTGATCCGTCGTCGAGCCTGCCGATGGCCATCCACCGGCTGGCCTTGGCAGGGAGAATAACGGCTCCTTCGAAGAACGTTTCATCGAGAGCAGCGAAGTCCATGCCGTGCTTGGCAAGGTTCTCAATTCGCTTCGGCTCGTCCCACAGGATGCGCATCAACTCGTATATACAAGATGCTACGCTTCTCCGCAATGTTACGTCGGCGGGTTAACGCCCCGTTAACCATCTTCGACCGAGGGTCGCCCGATCGCATCGACCGGGGACCTTGATGACCAAACACGTTGCAGTGCTGATGGGCGGATGGTCCGTCGAGCGGGAGGTCAGCCTCAGCAGCGGCACGGCCTGCGCGGCTGCGCTGGAGAGCGTCGGTTACCGGGTCACGCGCGTCGATGTCGGGCGTGACGTCGCCGAAATCCTGGCGAAGCTGAAGCCGGATGTCGCCTTGAACGGGCTGCATGGTCGCTTTGGCGAGGACGGCACGATCCAGGGCGTGCTCGAGATCCTGCGCATCCCGTACACCCATTCCGGCGTGCTCGCCTCGGCGCTCGCCATCCGTAAGGACAAGGCCAAGATGGTGGTCCAGGCCGCCGGCGTGCCAGTGGCGCATGGAATCAATGTTTCGCGCTTCGAGGCGGCGAAAAGACACGCCTTGCCGCCGCCCTATGTGCTCAAGCCCGTCGACGAGGGCTCGTCGGTCGGCGTCGTCATCGTGAAGAAGGGCCGCGAGCATCCGCCGCAGGAAATCGCCCGGCCGGACTGGCCCTGCGGCGAGACGATGCTGGCGGAAAGCTTCATTTCCGGGCGGGAGCTGACCTGCGCCGTGATGGCCGGCCGATCGCTCGGCGTCACCGAGATCCGGGCCTCGACGGGCGAGTTCTACGACTACGATGCGAAATACACGAAAGGTGGTTCGATCCACATCTGCCCGGCTCAAATTTTACCAAAAATTTACCAGCAGATCGAAGAGTGTGCGTTAACGGCGCATCAAGCAATCGGGTGCCGGGGCGTTAGCAGGTCAGACTTCCGCTACGACGACGAGACCGACACTCTCGTCTGGCTGGAAGTCAACACGCAGCCCGGCATGACCGAAACTAGCCTGGTGCCCGAATTGGCTGCCCACGCGGGCCTTAACTTCGGTGAGCTCGTCACATGGATGGTGGAGGACGCCTCCCTCGATCGGTGAAGACAAGGGTGGCGGTGGCTGCCTCGCGTCTGCCGGTCCCGGCTCCCGGGCCGCAACTGCTCGTCGGCGAGCGGACCGGACGCTGGCTGCGCCGTTCGCGCCGCAGCGCGGTCGCGTTGCCGCTGGCGCAGCGGCTGCCGCAGCGCCTGGGCACCTGGCTGGCGCTGGGTTTCCTCGGTCTCAGCCTCGGCTGTGGCACCGTGCTCGGCGGCCATCTCGAGACGCTTCGTGAGAATTACGGCGAGCCGCATCACATGCTGGCCCGCCTCGTCGGCTTCGGGATCGATCGCGTGACCATTTCGGGCATTGCCGAACTCTCCGAGGTCGAGGTGCTGGTTGCAGCGGGGATCGATTCGAAGACCTCGCTGGCCTTCTTCGATGCCGACCAGGCCCGCAAGCGCCTGGAGGCCGCTCCGCTGATTCGCGAGGCGACCGTTCGGAAACTTTATCCAGGCGAAGTCGCCATCACGCTGGTCGAACGCGAACCCTTCGCGCTCTGGCAGGTGAAGGGCGAGCTCTTCGTCATCGCAGCCGACGGGACCGTGATCGACAAGATGGACGACGGACGCTTTGCCCACCTGCCGCTCGTCGTCGGTGCGGACGCCAACAACCGGGCGCGCGAATACATCGCGCTGCGCGGTGAGGCCGGCGCGATGGCGCCCCATATCCGGGCGGCAACGCTGGTCTCGGGCCGGCGCTGGACGCTCAAGCTCGACAACGGCATGGATGTGCGCCTTCCCGAAATCGAGCCGGCTGCGGCCGTGAAGCGGCTCGCCTCGCTGCAGGCCGATTACCGGATTCTCGACAAGGACCTGCTGGCGATCGATCTGCGTCAGGCAGACCGGGTCGTGATGCGGTTGACGGAGGAGGGCGCCGCCACGCGCGCCGACCAGCTCAAGAGTAACAAGGCCAAGAAGAAGGGAGGCGAGGCGTGAACCACGTCACCTCCCAGGGCCTGACGCCGCGGATGCGTCCGCTCTCGTCGCGCAAGAGCGCGACGCTGTCGATTCTGGACATCGGCACGAGCAAGGTCGTCTGCCTGATCGCCGAACTGAATCCGGCCGAGGCGAATGAGCGGCTGCGCGGCCGCACCCATGTTGCGCGGATCATCGGCATCGGCCATCAGCGCTCGCTTGGCCTCAAGGGCGGCGCGATCATCGATCTCGAAAGTGCCGAGCGCGCGATCCGCGCTGCGGTCGACGCCGCCGAGCGGATGGCGAAGGTCGAGGTCCAGTCGGTCATCGTCAATCTGACCGGCGGGCGCATCGCCTCGCAGCATTATGCGGCCAGCGTCGATCTCCGCGCCGGCTCCGTCGGCGACGGCGACGTCAAGCGGGTGCTCGCCCATGCCGCGACCCATGCGCTACGGCCCGGCAAGGCCGTGCTCCACGCGCTACCGACGGGCTATGCGCTCGATGGCGTGCCGGGCGTGCTCGATCCGCGCGGCCTGATCGGCGGCAAGCTCTCTGTCGACATGCATGTCGTCGCCAGCGAGGCCTCGGCGGCGCGAAACGTCATGCTGGCAGTCGAGCGCTGCCATCTCGAGGTCGAGGCGGTGGTGGCGACGCCCTATGCCTCGGGTCTCTCCGTGCTGGTCGACGACGAGGCCGAGATGGGCGTCGTGGTCGTCGATATGGGCGGCGGCACCACGAGCCTCGGCGTGTTCTCGGGCGGTCATCTGATGCATGCCGACGCGATCGCGGTCGGCGGCAACCACATCACCATGGACGTGGCGCGTGGTCTCTCAACCCGGGTCTCGGCGGCCGAGCGGCTGAAGACGCTGCACGGCTCCTGCATTTCGAGCGCGTCCGACGAGCGCGACATGATCTCGGTGCCGCAGGTCGATGATGACGAGCGCGATACGCCGAACCATCTCGCGAAGTCGCATCTGGTCCGGATCATCAAGCCGCGCGTCGAGGAGATCCTCGAACTGGTGCGCGACCGGCTGACCCAGGCGGGGTTCTCGGCCCAGGCCGGGCGCCGTGTCGTGCTGACGGGCGGTGCCTGCCAGCTCACCGGCCTGCCCGAAGTGGCGCGGCGCATCCTCGGCGGCCAGGTCCGCACCGGCCGCCCGCTCGGCATCAAGGGCTTGCCCGAGGCCGGCAAGGGCCCGGCCTTCGCGGCCGCCGTCGGCCTGCTGGTCTATCCGCAGGTGGCGCATGTCGAGCATTTCGAACCCCGCGCCGGCGCGACCTATTTCGCGACCGGAACGGACGGCTACTTCTCGCGTGTCGGGCGGTGGCTGAAGGAGAGTTTCTAGTGAGTACCGGCCTGTCGCCTCGCGGCAGGCCACGGCGTCGAATGTAGCAATCGGGACGGCTCCCGCCAGGCGCCGGACAAAGGATCAAAGAGGCAACCATGGCGATGAATCTGCAAGCCCCGGACATCCGGGAACTCAAGCCCCGGATCACGGTGTTCGGCGTCGGTGGCGCCGGTGGCAACGCCGTCAACAACATGATCGAGGCCGGTCTCGACGGCGTCGATTTCGTGGTCGCCAACACGGACGCCCAGGCGCTGGCACTGAGCCGCGCCTCACGGATCGTCCAGATGGGTCTCCAGGTCACCGAGGGTCTCGGCGCCGGCTCGCAGCCTGAAGTCGGTCGCGCCGCCGCCGAAGAGGTCATCGACGAGATCCGTGACCATCTGGCGGGCGCGCACATGGTCTTCATCACCGCCGGCATGGGCGGCGGCACCGGCACGGGTGCGGCTCCCGCCATCGCCCGCGTCGCCCGCGACATGGGCATCCTGACGGTCGGCGTCGTGACCAAGCCGTTCCAGTTCGAGGGCCACCGCCGCATGCGCATGGCGGAAGCCGGCATCGGCGAGCTGAACGAGGCGGTCGATACGCTGATCGTCATCCCGAACCAGAACCTGTTCCGCGTCGCCAACGAGACGACCGGCTTCGCGGATGCTTTCGGCATGGCCGACCAGGTGCTCTATTCGGGCGTCGCCTGCATCACGGACCTGATGGTCCGCCCGGGCCTGATCAACCTCGACTTCGCCGACGTGCGCGCCGTGATGCGCGGCATGGGCAAGGCGATGATGGGCACCGGCGAAGCCCAGGGCGAGAAGCGCGCGCTGACCGCGGCCCAGGCCGCGATCAACAACCCGCTGCTCGACGACGTCTCGATGAAGGGCGCCCGTGGCCTGCTGATCTCGATCACCGGCGGCCGCGACATGAAGCTCTATGAGGTCGATGAGGCCGCCACCCGCATCCGCGAGGAGGTCGATTCCGAGGCCAACATCATCGTCGGCGCGACCTTCGACGAATCGCTCGAAGGCGTGGTCCGCGTCTCGGTCGTGGCGACCGGCATCGACAAGCCGATCACGAGCCAGGCCGAGATGGACGAGACCGAGGCCCGCATCGCCCAGGTCGCCGAGCGCCTCAAGGCCGAGGCTCGCCTGCGCACGACAGCGCCGGCCCGCCAGGCTCCGCCTGCGCCCACGCCGGTCGAGCAGCCGATGGAACTACGGATGCCGGTATCAATCGACACTCATGGCCGCGCCAGCCTGTCCGAGGACATCCGCATCGAGCCGGCCCAGCCGCGCCCGGTGATGGCCGCCGCGCCCGAGCCGATCAGGCCGGCAGAGCCCGCGCCGATGCTGGAAGACAGCTTCATTCCGCCGATGCCGGAGCGTTCCGTGGTGCGCCCGACGCGCATGCCGCGGATCGAGGACCTGCCGATGCCGGCCCAGAACCAGATCGCCGCGAATCGCAGCGTCCAGGCCGGGCCGGCGGCGCCGAGCCCTGTCGACCAGAAGCGGATGTCGCTGATGCAGCGCCTCGCTTCCGTGGGCTTCGGCCGCAAGGACGAGGAGATGCAGGAGCATCAGCCGGCGCCGGTGCGCCAGGCTCCCCCGGCCCCCGCGATCCCGCCGGCGCCGAGCGCAGCCCATGCAGAGTATATGCGCCGCCCGGCCGCGCCGGTCGCCCGCCCGCCGCAGGGTCAGCTCGACCAGCTCGGTCGCGCCGCTCCGAATCGCGCCAGCGAAGAAGATCACCTTGAGATCCCGGCGTTCCTGCGCCGGCAGGCGACCTGAGACGGAAGCCCGCCTTCACGGTCTTGTAACATCCCCCGGCGCAGCCTTGCGCGCCGGGGTTTTTCTGTCTCTGAAAGTCAAACGATTCCAATCTGTTGCACAAGATCCAGCCGATGCCTCCGAGCTGTAACAGAGCGTAAGAAAGCGTGATTTTGTGAGCCTGCTTCAAAAGCTTATGTTGCAGTTGCACCACGGGATACCGGAGTCGGGCCTCAGCCCCGCTCCACGCTTCAGAGGTATCGCCGACGATTCGCCCTTCACTTGTGTGAGCACATGAAACGGCGCCGTTCGCGATCAGGATTGGATACCGGAATGAGCTTCGATCGGCAGACGACCCTGCGCGCCCCCATTACACTGACCGGAATCGGTGTTCACTCCGGGGCTCCCGCTACGATCTGCCTGAAGCCGTCCAGCGCCAATTCCGGCATCGTCTTCCTCCGCAAGGGGCTCGAGGATGGTCCGGCCCAGCTCATCCACGCCAAGCACACCAAGGTGAGCGCGACCGAGCTCTGCACGGTCATCGGTGATCGCGCCTCGGCCTCCGTCGCCACCATCGAGCACCTGATGTCGGCCTGCGCCGGGCTCGGGCTCGATAATGCGCTCGTCGAGATCGACGGTCCCGAAATGCCGATCATGGACGGCAGCGCCGCCGAATTCGTTTCCGCAATCGAGGCGACGGGCATCGTCGCCCTGTCGGCCGCGCGGCGCTATCTCAAGATTCTGCAGCCGGTGCGCGTCGAGCACGGCCGCGCCTTCGCCGAGCTGGTGCCCTCCGAGGCCGGCTTCCGTCTCGATGTCGAGATCGATTTCGACACGACGGTGATCGGTCGCCAGCGCAAGGTCTTCGACCTGGAGGCTTCGGCCTATGCGAGTGAGATTTCGCGCGCCCGCACCTTCGGCTTCATGCGCGATGTCGAGCAACTCTGGAAGGCTGGCTTCGCGCTCGGCGCCTCGCTCGACAACACCGTGGCGATCGGCGACGACAAGGTGATCAACCCCGAGGGCCTGCGCTATGGCGACGAGTTCGTCCGCCACAAGGTTCTCGATGCGATCGGCGATCTGGCGCTTGCCGGCTATCCGATCCAGGGCGAGTTCCGCTCCTATTGCGGCGGCCATCGCCTGAACGTGCGCATCCTGGAAGCCCTCTTTGCCGACCGCGCCAACTACGCGATCGTCGAGGCCGAGCCGGTCTACGCTGCTCCGCGCGCCGTCCAGATGGCTGCGGCCGCTCCGGCAGCCTTCGCGCCGGACATTCACTGAGCAGGCTTGCACTGAGCGGGACTTGCACTGAGCCAGACTCGCACTGAGCCGTCCACACACGACTTCCTGCCGCTCGCGCCTTCCTATTGCCGGGTTTCTGTCGAATAGACGACGCTGCCGCCGTGGGCTTGCGCTTTCGGCAGTGGCGCGGCTGCGGCGTCTGAGGTAAGGCATGCATCCCCACGAAGCGGGGACAATGACAAGAGGACGGACGACGTGAGCGTCATGCGGCTGAACAATCCGACATCCAAGCGCACCGAATCGATGTGGAAGGGCACTGCCCTGGCCCTCGGGACGGCCTTGCTGCTTGGCGGCTGCGACACCGTCTCGGCACTGAACCCCTTCGACCGGCCCGAGGTCTACAAGCCCGAGGTCAAGGAGGTCGTTCCGGCCGACAAGCTCTACAATGAGGGCCTTGCCCGCCTGCAGAACGGCGACAGCGAAGGCGCGGCCAAAAAGTTCGACGAGATCGACAAGGATGCGCCGTTCTCGCCCTACGCCAAGAGGGGCCTGATCCTCGCCGCCTACACCAATTACCAGGCGTCGAAGTGGGAGGAGACGATCACCGCCTCCAAGCGCTTCATCGCGCAGAATCCGGCGAGCCCCGACGCTGCCTATGCGCAGTATCTGATGGCGATGTCGTATTTCAACCAGATCCCGGATGCGACCCGCGACCAGGAACGCACCCAGCTCGCCATCGTCGCCTTCGAGCAGTTGATCGCGACATATCCCAAGTCGGAATATGTTCTCGACGCCAAGGAAAAGCTCCTGGTGGCGCGCGACCAGCTTGCCGGCAAGGAGATGAATGTCGGGCGCTTCTATCTCGAGCAGCGCAATTTTACCGGGGCGGTGAACCGTTTCCGCGACGTCATCATCAAGTACCAGACCACCCGCCATGTCGAGGAGGCGCTGATGCGCCTGACCGAGGCGTATATGGCGCTGGGCATCACCAACGAGGCGCAGACGGCGGCCGCCGTTCTCGGGCACAACTTCCCCGACAGCCCGTGGTACAAGGACGCCTACAGCCTGCTGCAGAGCGGCGGTCTCGAGCCGCGCGAGGATCGCGGTTCCTATATCAGCCGCGCTTTCCAGGGCTTCTCGCGCGCCGTCACCGGAATCGTCGGATTCGGTGGCCGTATTTAAGCTGTTCGTCATGAGGGTCGCTCGCGCATGCCCTGCTTCCTGAGCCTGCGCTGAAGCCCATGCTGGTCCAATTGTCGATACGCGACATCGTCCTGATCGACCGTCTCGATCTGACCTTCCACGATGGCTTGAGCGTGCTCACCGGCGAGACCGGCGCCGGCAAGTCGATCCTGCTCGACGGCTTCGCGTTGGCGCTCGGCGGGCGCGGCGATGGCGGGCTTGTCCGCCATGGCGAGGCGCAAGGGCAGGTCAGTGCCGTCTTCGATCTCTCCCGCGACCATGCCGCGCGCAAGCTCGCCCAGGCGCAGGAGATCGACACCGACGGCGACCTGATCCTGCGCCGCGTGCAATATGCCGACGGGCGCACCCGGGCCTTCGTCAACGACCAGCCCGTCAGCGTTCAGATCCTACGCATGATCGGGGCGGCGATCGTCGAGATCCATGGCCAGCATGACGACCGGGCGCTGACCGATCCGGCCCAGCACCGCATGATCCTCGACGGCTTCGGCGGCTTCGAGGATCAGGCCGAGGCGGTCGCTGCTGCCAACGAGACGCTGAAGCGTGCGCGCCAGGCCCTGCAGACGCAGCGCATTCGGGTGGAGGCCGCACGCAAGGAGGCGGATTTCCTGCGCCATGCCGTCGCCGAGCTCGGCAAGCTCGCGCCGCGAGCCGGCGAGGAGGAGGCGCTCGCCGCCGCGCGCCAGGGCATGATGCAGGCCGAGAAGGTCGCGCGAGACCTGATCGATGCCTATGAGGCCGTGGGCGGGCAGGGCTCGCCGATCGCGGCGCTGTCGGCCGTGCTGCGTCGGCTCGAACGCCGGGCCGGCCAGGCACCGGAACTGATCGATCCTTCGCTGGCCGCGCTCAACACGGCGATCGTCGCGCTGGAGGAGGCTGGCGAGACGCTGTCGGCCGGCATGCGCGCCGCCGAATACGATCCGCGCGAGCAGGAGCGTGTCGAGGAGCGGCTGTTCGCGTTGCGCGGAGCGGCCCGGAAATATGATGTGCCTGTCGATGGGCTGACCGTGCTGGCGCAGAGCATGGCGGGAGACCTCGCGGCGCTCGATGAGAGCGAGACCTCGCTGGGTCGGCTCGAGGACGAGTTGAAGCAGGCGGAAGCCGCCTTCGTGTCGCTGGCGACCAAGCTCTCGGTTGCGCGGCAGCAGGCTGCAACGAAGCTCGACGGCGCGGTCAAGGCGGAGCTGCCGCCATTGAAGCTGGAGCGGGCGCGCTTCATCACCAAGATCGACAGCGACGGCACGGCGCGCGGCCCGGAGGGCTTCGACCGGGTCGAGTTCTGGGTCGAGACCAATCCGGGCACGCGGCCGGGGCCGATGATGAAGGTCGCGTCCGGCGGCGAGCTGTCGCGCTTCATGCTGGCGCTGAAGGTCGTGCTGGCCGAGCGCGGCTCGGCCCCGACGCTGGTCTTCGATGAGATCGACACAGGCGTCGGCGGTGCTGTGGCCGACGCCATCGGTGAGCGGCTGGCGCGGCTCGCCGGCAAGGTCCAGGTGATCTCCGTGACCCATGCCCCTCAGGTCGCGGCCAAGGCGGCGCAGCATTTCCTGATCGCGAAATCCGCGCTGGAGGGCGATGCCGCCTCGCGCACGGTGACGCGGGTGTCGGGGCTGGCCGATCAGGCGCGGCGCGAGGAGATCGCCCGCATGCTGGCTGGCGCCTCGATCACGGAGGAGGCGAGGGCGGCCGCAGGGCGCCTGCTGGAGGCCGCCGGGGTCAGGGGCTGAGGGCTCTGACTCTCAAATAGGCTCTTAGCGCTGCGGGATGAACTGCGCGTCGCTGATGGTGAAGGCGCCATGCGCCCGCGTCACGGTGAACTCCAGGGCGCCGTGGCATCCTGCCGATGCCGATGTTGCACCGGCCCGGGCGCAGTTCCGTTCGAGATAGGTGATCGTGTCGAGCGGCATACCGCCGTCGTCGAGATGAACGCCCCCGCTGGAATCGCTGGCGAGACCGCCGCGCGACATCGCAAAGCCGGAGATCGTGACGTTCTCGACGCGGACGAACAGCCCGGCGAGCTCGGCCCGGCGCTGCCTGACCTCGGCCAGCGTCATCATATGCGCGCCGTCCTGAGCCTGCGCGATTCCGCCCACCGCCATCAATACCGCAACAACCGCCAACCGCATCCGTATTGCTCTCCTGCCAGGGCGGCGGGATCGCGCGATGGGGCTGAGTCGTCAAGGGCGTTTGACGGACGAGCCGGAGCGTTCTCGGATGGCGGCCACCGTAACGGTTTCTTTCTGCTGCCATTTGCGCTAAGAGCCGCTTCAATCGATGGCTGCGCTTACGCCCATCGCCCGACATCCTGCGCCGTCTCCCGATCCCGCGCCGTAACCCTTAGGCCCGACAACCCATGTCCTTTCTGACCACGAGCCCGCCGCTCGCGCGCGCGCTCGCCGAACGCAATTACTCCGATCCGACGCCGGTGCAGAACGCCGTGCTCGAGGATGCCGCCGCCGGCCGGGACCTGCTGGTCTCGTCGCAGACCGGCTCCGGCAAGACCGTGGCCTATGGGCTGGCGATCGGCTCGACCCTGCTCGGCGACGCCGAGGCCTTCGGCCGCGCCGGCCAGCCGCTCGCGCTGATCATCGCGCCGACCCGCGAACTTGCCCTGCAGGTCCAGCGCGAACTCGCCTGGCTCTACAAATATGCCAATGCCCGCGTCATCGCCTGCGTCGGCGGCATGGACCCGCGCCGCGAGGCCGCCTTGCTCGACGAGGGCGCCCATATCGTCGTGGGCACGCCCGGCCGCCTGCGCGACCATATCGAGCGACATCGCCTCGACGTCTCGGCGCTCAAGGCCGTGGTCCTCGACGAGGCCGACGAGATGCTCGATCTTGGCTTCCGCGACGATCTCGAATTCATCCTGAAGACCACGCCGGACGGCCGGCGCAGCCTGCTGTTCTCGGCGACCCTGCCGAAGGCGATCATCCAGCTCGCCAAGAGCTACCAGAACGATGCGCTGCGCATCGAGGTCGCCGGCACGCCCGGCGGCCATGCCGACATCGAGTACCGCGCCATCCGGGTCTATCCGAAGGAAGCGGAACTCGCCGTCGTCAACCTGCTGCGCTTCCACGATGCGGCCTGCTCGCTCGTCTTCTGCAACACCCGCAATTCGGTGCGCCATCTCGAGGCGATCCTGCTGGAGCGCGGTTTCCAGGCCGTGGCGCTGTCGGGCGAGCTTTCGCAGAGCGAGCGCAACTCGGCGCTGCAGGCGCTGCGCGACGGCCGGGCCAAGGTCTGCGTCGCGACCGACGTCGCGGCGCGCGGCATCGATCTGCCCGGCCTGACGCTCGTCATCCATGCCGAGCTTCCGAACGATCCGGAGGTGATGCAGCATCGCTCCGGCCGCACCGGCCGCGCCGGCAACAAGGGCACCAGCGTCCTGCTCGTGCCGCCGTCGCGTCGCCGCAAGGCGGAGATGCTGCTGGCCGAGGCCAAGGTCGAGGCCGTCTGGGCCGGCGCGCCGACGCAGGACGAGATTCGCGCGCTCGACAAGGAGCGGCTGCTGAACGACCCGATTCTGACCGGTGAACCCGGCGAGGTCGACGCCGCGATGGTCGAGGCGCTGCTGGCCGGTCGCTCGATCAACGAGATCGCGGCGGCGCTGGTGCGCGTCTACCGCGCGCGGTTGCCTGCGGCCGAAGAAGTCGGCGATCCGAACTTCGCCCGCGACGAACGCCGCCCCGCCCGGGCACGCGAGGAGTACGCGCCGCGCGAGGGCGCGCCGCGCTTCGGCGAGAACCGCGAGGGCAGCCCGCGTTCGGATGGCCCGCGCAAGGCCGGCCCGCGTGGCGACACGGTCTGGTTCCGCCTGAACATCGGCCGCAAGGACGGCGCCGATCCGCGCCAGCTCCTGCCGATGATCTGCCGTCGCGGCAAGATCACGCGCGACGAGGTCGGCGCGATCCGCATCTTCGACAAGGAGACCAAGGTCGAGATCGATGCCGATGTCGCCGAGCGCTTCTACGAACTGGCCAAGGCGGTCGACCGCGACAAGATCGTGATCGAGCCGGTGACCGGCGAGGATGAGCGCCGCCCGGCCAAGCCCTTCGCCGAAAAGGCGAGCCACGCGCCGGCGCCCTATGCGAAGCCGGAGCGTGCGCCGCGCCCTGAGCGCGACGGAGCCGATCAGCGCGATGCGCGCGCACCGGCCCGGGCCTATGAGAAAAAGCCGTACGAAAAGAAGCCCTACGAGCGCAAACCGTACGAGGGCGGCGAGAAGAAGCCCTATGAGGGCAAGAAGAAAGCATATGAGGGGAAGTCCAAGCCCTTCGGCGCGGCCAAGGCTTACGATGCCAAGCCCTACGATCCGGTGCGCAGCGACCGGGACGCGCTTTCCGACCCGAACGTTTCGTTCAGGTCGGGGCCGAAGCCCCATGCCGACAAACCCTATGGGGATAAAAAGCCCTATGCGGGCGGGCCGAAGCCTTTTGGTGCGGGTAAGTCCGGAGGCGGCAAACCCTTCGCGGGCAAGCCTTTCGCCGGAAAGCCGTCCTCTCGCGATGGCGACACTCGCCCTGCATCCAAGCCGTTCAAGGGCAAGAAGCCACGCTGATCGTTAGGCAGGGCGTCTTTGGCCGCCGCGGCGCCTGTCCTACTTCAGGACCTGTCTTGCCTCAGCGCAGGCCGAGGAAGGACAGGATGGCCAGCACGACGACGACAAGGCCGACAAGATAGATGATGCTGTTCATGGCATAGCCCCCGCTCTATGGGCGGGCCTGGCGGCCCGCTTGCAATGGAGTGACGTCAATGAGTGACGCCACTTACGCCAAGTGAACCGCGCTTACCGGCGAATGTTCCTTCGAACGTTCCTTGGCGCTGCTCCGTGCGGGAGCTTGATCGGGCCTCAGCCGTCGATGACCTTGCGGTAGAGGTGCCAGGTGGCATGGCCCAGCACCGGCATGACGACGATCAGTCCGACCAGCATCGGCAGGCAGCCCAGCACCAGCAGGCCGGTCACCATCAGGCCCCAGATCATCATCACGCGCGGGTTCTTCTCGACAGCCGCGACCGAAGTCCGTACGGCCGTCGCGACGTCGACACGCCGGTCGATGATGTGCGGGAAGGACACGACCGAGATCGAGAAGGCCAGGATCGCGAAGAGCAGGCCGACGGAATTGCCGACGATGATCATGATCCAGCCGTCGAAGGTGGTGAAGGTGGCGCGCAGGAAATCGGCGGTCGAAACGTCGGCGGGCAAGCCGAGCAGGCTGCGATAGATGAACCAGGCGCAGAACAGCCAGGCCATGAACAGCCCCGTCAGCATCGCGCCCAGCAGCATGATCTGGCTGATCGCCGGCGAGCGCACCAGTGCGAAGGCGTGCTCCCAGGATGTATCAAGCTGGCGTTCGCGCCGGCGGCTGATCTCATAGAGGCCGATCGCGGCGAAGGGTCCGAGCAGCGCAAAGCCGCCGAGTAGAGGGAAGAGCAGCGGGAAGATGTTGTAGCTCACGGTGAGGTGGGCCAGCAGCACGCCGGCGATCGGATAGATCAGGGCGATGAAGGCGAGATGGCTGGGCTGGGCCATGAAATCCTCCCAGCCGCGCCGGAGCACCTCCAGCAAGTCCGCCGTCGTGATGGTGCGGATGCGCGGCAATGCGGCGGCGGCCTGTGGGGCGTCATCGAGGTGGCTGTCGAGATTGGCCATGGCATTTCTCCCGGTTGCGGCCCGGTTCGCCTCGCCCTTGATCCTTGGGTCAACGGCCTGAAGGCGTCGAGCTTCCAATTCCCAGTCTGGTCATTATACGCGAGAAGGCGGCGCTTGTCGCAGGGGCGGCAGAAACGAAATGCGCGACCCGGCGTGGCCGACGATCTCCTGACCTTCCACGACACCGGCCTGTCGCTTATGACAGGGCCATGAGCGAGTCCGAGCCGAACCCCATCGCCGATCTGACTGCCCGCCAAGCCAAGGTGGAGCACAAGCGGCTGGCCGCCGCGGTCGAGGCCGCCGACATCGCCTATCACCAGAACGATGCGCCGACGATCGACGACGCTGCTTACGACGCCCTGCGGCGCCGTCTGGTCGCGCTCGAGGAGGCCTTTCCCGAGCTGAAATCGGCGGGTTCGGTCAGCGGCAAGGTCGGCGCGCGGCCTGCCGGCAAGTTCGCGAAGATCCGGCATCGCGTTCCGATGCTGTCGCTCGACAATGCTTTTTCGGACGAGGCGGTGGCGGAGTTCGTGCAGCGCGTGCACCGCTTCCTCGGCCGTAAGGATGACGAGGCCATCGCCTTCACCGCCGAGCCCAAGATCGACGGGCTGTCGCTGTCCCTGCGCTACGAGAACGGCGCGCTCGTCCATGCCGCGACGCGCGGCGACGGCGAGGAGGGCGAGGACGTCACCGTCAATGCCCGCACGATCTCCGAGATTCCGGCCACGCTCACCGGGGCGGACGTGCCCGATGTGGCGGAAGTGCGCGGCGAGGTCTATCTCGGCCATGCCGATTTCGCCGGGATCAACGAGCGCCAGCGCGAGAAGGGCCTTACCGAATTCGCCAATCCGCGCAATGCGGCGGCCGGCTCGCTGCGCCAGCTTGACGCCTCGATCACCGCCTCGCGGCCCTTGCGTTTCTTCGCCTATGCCTGGGGCGACATGCCGGTGCTGCCGGCGCAGACCCAGTCCGGTGTGGTCGCGGCCTTCGGGCGCTGGGGCTTCCGCACCAACCCGCTGATGCAGCGCTGCGAGAACGTCGCGGAGCTGCTGGAACGCTACCGGCTGATCGAGAGCCGGCGCGCCTCGCTCGGCTACGACATCGACGGCGTGGTCTACAAGGTCGACGATCTCGCGCTGCAGGCCAGACTCGGCTTCGTCTCGCGCGCACCGCGCTGGGCGATCGCGCACAAGTTCCCGGCGGAACTCGCGACCACGGTGCTGGAGGCGATCGAGATCCAGGTCGGGCGAACGGGGGCGCTCTCACCCGTCGCGCGGTTGCGGCCGGTGACGGTCGGCGGCGTCGTCGTGACGAACGCGACCCTGCACAACGAGGATTATATCCGCGGCTTCGATTCCAAGGGCGAGCGCATCCGCGACGGCGAACCGCCCGACATCCGCGTCGGCGACACGGTGACGGTGAAGCGCGCCGGCGACGTGATCCCGCGCGTCGCGGCGGTCGACCTGAGCAAGCGGCCGGCGGATGCCGTGCCTTATGCCTTCCCGACGCTCTGCCCGGCCTGCGGCAGTCATGCGACGCGGGAGATGAATCCGCGCTCGGGCAAGGAAGATGCGGTGCGCCGTTGCACCGGCGGGCTGATCTGCCCGGCCCAGGCGGTCGAGCGGCTGAAGCATTTCGTCTCGCGCGATGCGATGGATATCGACGGGCTCGGCGACAAGCAGATCGAGTTTTTCCATGCCGATCCCGATCTGCCGGTGAAGGAGCCGGCCGATATCTTCACGCTGGCCGCGCGCGACCAGGCGAACTTCAAGAAGCTCAAGGCCAAGGAAGGCTTCGGCACGCAGAGCGTGGCGAAGCTGTTCGCGGCGATCGAGGACAGGCGGGCGCCGCCGCTCAACCGCTTCATCTTCGGGCTCGGAATCCGCCATATCGGCGAGACCAATGCGCGGCTTCTGGCGCGTCACTACGGCTCCTTCGAGGCGCTGCGCGCCGCCGGTGTCGCCGCGCTCGATGCATCTTCGCCCGAGCGGCAGGAACTCGATGCGATCGACGGTGTCGGGCCAACCGTGGTCGAGGCGCTGACCGAGTTCTTCGGCGAACCGCATAATCAGGACCTGCTGGACAGGCTGCTGGCCCAGGTCACGCCGCAGCCACTGGAAGCGGTCGCCTCCGTCAGCCCTGTCGCCGGCAAGATCGTCGTCTTCACCGGCGCGCTGGAGCGGATGACGCGGGACGAAGCCAAGGCGATGGCCGAGCGTCTCGGCGCCAAGGTCGCAGGCTCGGTCTCGTCGAAGACGGACCTGCTGGTGGCCGGACCCGGCGCCGGGTCGAAGCTCAAGGACGCCCAGAAGCATGGCGTCGAGGTCATCGACGAGGCCGGCTGGTTCGACTTGGTTGGTGGGTGAACCTGGCCGTCATTCTCGGGCGGAGCGAAGCGCAGACCCGAGAATCTCTTTTCCAGAGGGCACTGGTTTCCGAGATGGTCGGGTCAAGCGCGACCATGACGGCCATCGCTACTCTGCAGCTTCTGCAGGCGGCGTGAACAGCCTCGCCGGCGGAGCGTCGCCCGCGGCGCGAACCTCGCTCGGTGCCGCCCCGATGACGCGCTTGAAGGCGCGGCTGAACGAGGCTTCCGAGTCGTAGCCGAGGCGCTGCGCCACAACGGCGATCCGCAGCTTGTCGCGGGCGAGCCATTGTCGTGCCTGATGCATCCTGACCTGCCCGACATAGCGCGCCGGCGTCTCGCCGACGACGCTGGCGAAGCGCTCTGCGAAACCGGAGCGAGAGGCGCCCATCAGCTCCGCGAGGCGCTCGACCGTCCAATCCATGTCCGGGCGCGCGTGGATCGCGGCCAGGACGCGGCCAATCTGGGGGCAGCGGGCCGCCGCGATCCAGCCCTTGGCCTCGCCGCAGCCGCGCTCGACCCAGGCGCGGATGATCGCGGCGGCCAGCACGTCCGCAAGCCTTGCCAGAATGCCGCCCGCGCCGACCCGGTCCATCGCGACCTCGCGCCCCATCGCCTCAAGCAGATGCGGGATGCCGGGTTCGTTGGCGATGAAATCGCCCATGCGCATCATGTCCGGCATCAGCCGCAGCAGCGGATGGTCGATGTCGACATTGAAGGTCATGCTGCCGCTGAAGAGCAGGGTGTGTTCCCCGTCGCCGCCGCCTTCGACATCGAAGACATTGCCGTAGGCCTGGCGCACCTTGCAGTCGCAGGGCGGCGAGGGCTCGACCTCAGGCGAACTCGCCAGCACATGCGCCGCGCCGCGCGGCAGCAGCACGGCGTCGCCGTCGGAGAGCTCCAGCCAGTCGCCACCCGGCGGCTTGAGCCAGCAGCCGCGGCGGGAAATGAAGTAGAAGCGCGCCTCGCGCCGCTGCGGAAAGGCGATCGCCCAGGGCGTGGCCATCTGGCAGCGGCTGTAGTCGACGCCGTCGAGCCGGAGGCCGCGCAGCATGTCGGTCAGATGATCGGCGGAAGCGGTCATGGCAACCTTGGACGAAAGGTCATGGAATGCGGATTATATAGCATGGAAACTCCAGGGAGCCACGCCCATCTTGCGGCGACCTTATGGAGACTCGCATGTCAGATTCCCTGCCCGCCACTGCCCTCACATTCGATGACGTTCCGGACGACGCTCGCGACAAGCCCGCCTGGGCCGCCATCGCCTCGCTTACGCTCGGCGTTTTCGGGCTGGTCACGGCCGAGTTCCTGCCGGCGAGTCTCCTCACGCCGATGGCCGCCGATATCGGCGTTTCGGTCGGCATCGCCGGGCAGGCGGTGACCGCGACCGCCGTGATCGGCGCGATCGCGGGCCTCGCCACGGCGATCGTGACGCGCGGGATCGACCGGCGCCTCGTCGTCTGGGCGCTGACCTCGATGCTGATCGTCTCCAGTGTCCTGGCGGCGCTCGCCAGCGATCTCACGACGCTGCTGTTCGCGCGCGTCCTGCTCGGCATCGGGCTCGGCGGCTTCTGGTCGATGGTGGCGGCTACTGCCATGCGGCTCGTGCCGACGAGCGCCATGCCGAAGGCGATGTCGCTGATCTTCGCCGGCGTTTCGGTGGCGACGGTGAGCGCGGCGCCGGTCGGCGCCTATGTCGGCGATCTCTTCGGCTGGCGGGTGGTGTTCTGGATCACGGCGATCGTGGGTGTCGTGACGCTGCTGGTGCAGATGGCTGTGCTGCCGCGTCTGCCGGCGCGGGGCGCAGCGGATATCGGCACGCTGTTCAAGCTGCTGGGGCAGCCGAGCGTGGCGTTGCCGCTGATCGGCATCGTCGTCGTCATCTCCGGGCATTTCGCGGGGTTCACCTATATCCGCCACTACCTGGAACAGGTTCCGCAGCTTTCCGTCGAGGCGATTTCGCTGGTGCTGCTCGCCTTCGGCATCGGCGGCTTCTTCGGCAACCTTGCCGGCGGGGCGATCACGGCGCGCAGCGCCAAGGCGTCGGTGATCTTCGGGGCGCTCGTCATCGCGGTGATGGGGGCGGGCCTGCTGCTGTTCGGAAGCTCTCCCGCCGCCTCGGCGGTCACGGTCGGGCTCTGGGGCTTCGCCTTCGGGGCGCTGCCGGTCGGCTTCCAGACCTGGATCGTGCGGGTCGTGCCGGAGGAGGAGGCTGAATCAGCCGGCGGCCTGCTGGTCGCAGCGTTCCAGGTCGCGATCGCCAGCGGTGCGATCTTCGGCGGCCTGCTTGTCGATGGCTTCGGTGCTCCCGGCGCGGTCGCCTATGCGGCGCTGGCGACGCTGATCGGCGGTCTCGGGATCCTCGCCTTTGGCGCGAGGAGCCCGGAGCGGGTCGGCGAAGGCGCCGTGGCGGCCGCTCACTAAAGACGATCAACGCATCGGGCGCGTGATGCGCCCGATCACTTTTCTTCAAGACACGTGGCCGGCCTTCCGGTCTAACCTCGTACCATGGAGAGCGTCAGCCAAAGCGAGACATTGGGAATCCGGCCGCTGGAAACTGGCGAGCGGGCGGAGCTGTTCCTGGCGCGGCATTTCGACAGTCTGGAATGCCTGAGCGCGACCTTCGCCACCCATGCCTATGCGCCCCATGCCCATGACACCTATGTCGTGGGCACCATCGAGACCGGTTGCGAGGCCTGGACGGTGCGCGGCGAGCGCCACTATGGCGGCCCCGGCGACGTGACCTTCATCAATCCGCTCGAGGTTCACGATGGCGAGCCGATCGGCGAGGGCTACAGCTACCGGATGACCTATCCCGCGGTCGCGCTGATGCAGGAGATCGCATCGTCGCTAGCCGGCTGGAACGGCGGTGAGACACCCTTCTTTCCCAAGGCCTGCGTGCACGACCCGGAAGGCGCTGCGCTGCTGTCGCGGGCCCACCGCGCCATGGAAGCCGGCCAGGACGGGCTTGGTGGCGAGGAGCTTTTGCTGCGCGCCTATGCCCATTGCCTGTTGCGGCATGCCGGGCTGGCAAGCCGTGCGATCGGCCGGGAGGCCGGTCCGGTGGTCCGGGCGCGCGCGTTGATGGAGGCGCGCCATGGCGAGGAGCTCTTGCTGGCCGAGATCGCAGCTTGCGTCGGGCTGCCGCGCCACCATCTGATCCGCGCCTTCCGCCGCGAGACGGGGCTGACGCCCCATGCCTATCTGGTCGATGTGCGGGTGCGCCGGGCGCGCGACCGGCTGCGCCTTGGCGAGGCGCCGGGCGCCGTTGCCGCCGCCACCGGGTTCTGCGACCAGGCGCATCTGACGCGCGCTTTCAAGGCGCGGCTCGGCGTGACGCCGGGCGCTTTCCGCGCCGCCCATCTCTCCTGAAGGTCGAGCTGCGATGTCCGGGAAGTGGGAAGACGTCCGACGGGGATTCGGCGATATCTGGCCGCCGATGCTGGCGGCGGTGCCGATCGGCCTGCTCTTCGGTGCGCTTGCCGCGGGCAAGGGGCTCTCGCCGCTCGAGGTCGCTATCATGGGAGTGCTGGTCTTCGCCGGCGGGGCCCAGTTCGCCGCCGTCGAGCTCTGGGCGACGCCGGCGCCGATCGGCGCGCTCGTCTTCTCGACGCTGCTGATCAATGCGCGGCATGTGCTGATGGGCGCCTCGATTGCGCCCAAGCTCCAGGGCTTTTCGCGCGGACAGAAGCTGCTCGGCCTCTACTACATGGCCGACGAGAACTGGGCGCTGGCGGAGAAGCGGGCGCGGACGCACGCGCTGACGCCGGCCTACTGGTTCGGGATGCTGATCCCCTTCGTGGCCTGCTGGATCACGACCTCGACCCTGGGCGCGATTGTCGGCGCGGCGCTTGGCGACCCGCGCCGCTTCGGGGCCGATTTCGCTTTCACCGCCCTGTTCATCGCGCTCGTCGCGGCGTTCTGGAAGGGGCGGGTGACCTTCTGGACCGTGGCCGCCGCAGGCCTCGCCTCGGCGCTGACCTATCGCTTTATCGGCCCGCCCTGGCATGTGCTGGCCGGCGCGCTCTGCGGGCTGGCGGCCGCCTGGATCGCGGCCGGCGATGGCGCTGGAGCGGAGCCGGAGCCCGCCGCACCGGAACCGGCCCGGCCATGACGCTCGATCCGCAAACCCTGCTCGCCATCCTCGGCATGGCGATCGCGACCTATGCGACCCGTATCGCGGGCTTGGCATTGGCGGGGCGGCTCGATCTCTCGCCGCGCGCGCAGGCGGCTTTCGACGCGATCCCGCCCGCCGTGCTGATCGCCGTCATCGCACCGAGTGCGCTGGCGACCGGCTGGGCCGAGACGGCGGCAGCCGCCGTCGCTGCACTCGCCGCCACGCGCCTGCCGCTGCTCGGCGTGGTTGCGGTCGGCGTCGTGGCGGTGGTGGGGTTTCGGGCGCTTGCCTGACCTCACTCCCGGATGATCGGACTGATTGCGACCACCATGCCGCGGCCGCTCATGCCGAGGTTGTACTGGCGCGCTAGAGCGGCCTGGAGCTTCGGTTCGGCGACGGCGATCTTGGCTTCGATGTCGGCCGATCCGCCGCTGTTCGATTTGCGCTGCAGCACGAGATCGCCCGTCTTGATCGAGAGGACCTGGTAACGAGCCCAGTTTTCTCGCGAGATGTTCTTGCGCCAGTGGCTGCAGTCCTTCCTGAAGGCTCGGTCATCGAAAAGAGTTTGGGCCTCCTGATAGCTGATGCTGCGATCGACGACATTGGTCAGCTTGTATTCGAAGTGGTCGTTGAAATTGGCGTTCAGTCCGACATTGACGAAGATGTTCTTGATCCCGCTCACGTTGCCGGTGGCGTCGATCTTGTGGCTGAGATCGACATCGGCCTGCGCGACCTCGACGGGCAGGATGGCAAGCCGTTCGAGGCGGACCTCGCAGAGACGCTCCAGATTGACCGGTCGCGATGCGTCGTTGGTCGCCGCCTCGCGGGCGAAATAGAGCGATCCGACGCTGATGCCGGCGCGCGCCGGCCGCAATTCCCGCCCTCCGGTTTCCTTGCTGGTGTCAGGCGATGGCGAGGGCACGCAGCCCGCTGCCAGAAGTCCGAAAGCCATCCATACGGTATGCCTGATCATTGCCGCCCCCGCGAAACGATAGCGAGAACGGTAATGCCACTTATGGTTGTGTCAATCAGATTCCGCAGCTCAAAGAGGCAGACAGGCTTGCTCCAGCCAAATCTTCGCTTCTCCCTCGACCAGCGGGGCGAGATTGCTCCAGACTTGCGCGTGATAGGCGTTGATCCAGGCGATCTCTCCGTCGTCGAGGAGCTTCAGTTCGATCAGCGCGCGCTCATAGGGGCACCATGTGATCGTCTCGAAGCCGTAGATGGTGCGGTCGCCGCCCGGAATGATGCGTTCCTCGACCACGATCAGGTTCTCGATGCGGATGCCGTATTCGCCTTCCTTGTAGAAGCCCGGCTCGTTGGAGAGGATCATGCCGGGTTCGAGCGGGGTGGTGCCGAGCTTGGAGATCCGCTGCGGCCCCTCATGCACGGAGAGATAGCTGCCGACGCCGTGGCCCGTGCCGTGGTCGAAGTCGAGCCCGGCCTGCCAGAGCGGCAACCGCGCCAGTGCATCGAGCTGCGCACCCGAGGTGCCCTTGACGAAGACGGCGCGCGAGATCGCGATATGGCCCTTGAGCACGCGGGTGTAGCGGTCGCGCATCTCGTCGCTGGGGTCACCGATCGCCATCGTTCGCGTGATGTCGGTGGTGCCGTCCTCGTACTGGCCGCCTGAATCGACCAGGAAGATGCCGGGCTCGACCTTGTGGTTGCTGGCCTCGGTGACGCGGTAATGCGGCAGGGCCGCATTGGGGCCGGCCCCGGCGATGGTGGTGAAGGAGACGTCCTTCAGCAGGCCGGTCTTCGCCCGTTCGGCTTCCAGCGCGGCGACCGTATCGATCTCGGTGAGCTCTCCGCCCGGAGCCTCGCGCGCCAGCCAGGTCAGGAAGCGCACCATCGCGGCGCCGTCGCGCAGATGGGCTGCGCGCGTGCCGGCCAGTTCCACCGCGTTCTTGCGGGCTTTCATCAGCGCAATCGGGTCTGCGCTCGCGTCAGGGGTTCCGCCGGCCTCCCGTATCAAGCTGGCGAGGGCTGCGGCGGCGGTGGTCGAATCAAGGCGGACCTTGGCGCCGGCAGCGCCGAGCGCCGCGAGCTGCGTGTCGAGTGCGGCCGGCGGGGCGATCTCGCCGACGGCGCCGATCGCGTCGCCGGCCTCGTTGGTGATCTTCTCGGGTGCGAGGAACACCGTCGGCCGGCCCTCGCGCGGGACGATGGCATAGCCCAGCGGCAATGGCGTGTGCTCGACATCGCCGCCGCGGATGTTGAAGGTCCAGGCCAGCGCATGCGGATCCGAGACGACGAGCGCGTCGACCTTCGCCTTGGCGAGGGCTTCCTGGATGCGGGTAAGCTTGCTTGCCGTGTTCTCGCCGGCAAAATCCGCGCGATGCGCCTTGACCGGCGCGGCGGGGGGAGCCGGGCGATCGGTCCAGAGCGCGTCGATCGGGTTTCGGCTGACCGGGACGAGCGTGCCTCCGGCCGCCGCCGCCGCCTTTTCCAACTTCGCGACGCCGTCGACCGTGTGCAGCCAGGGATCGTAGCCGAGGCGTCCACCGGCCGGGAGATTGGTCTCGATCCAGCGGTCCAGCGGCGTCTCCTCCATGCGCGTGGGTGTGACGACGGCGGTGTCGGTCTGCTCGGCCGATTGGATGGTGTAGCGGCCATCGACGATCAGCGCCGCCTTGTCGGCGAGCACGATGGCGTTGCCGGCGGAGCCGGTGAAGCCCGTCAGCCAGGCGAGGCGGGCCATATGGGCCGGGACATACTCGCCCTGATGCTCGTCGGCGCGCGGCACGATGAAGCCCGCGAGCCCCTGCTGCGCGAGCGCGCTTCGCAATGCGGCGACCCGCGGAGCGACATGGGCGGGATCGCTCGGTTCCGAGAAGGTCTGGAAGCGGCAGGCGGGGTGGGTGAGGGCAGGCGAGTCGGGCATCGAGCGGTCCGGTTTCAGGCGATTTGCACCATCGTCGCGGCTCTCTGCGGCGAAGGCTAGTGCGAAACGGGATTCCGCCGTGCTTTTCAAAGCGCCTCGACGCGCCCCGAAATGAGGCTGGCTGCCTCTTTGCTATGCGAATTTGGCAATCCTTAACGAAGAGCGGCCGGATGCATGCGTTTTGCGCATATCTCGCATCTGCGAAATCCTCTTCTCGCAGGTGCGAAGAAGTACCACTTTGGTAGCATAAGAGAACGAGGAAGCGACCGGGACTGTCCTTCGTTTCGATTGAGGAGATGGATCCCCATGACCTATGTGCTGAACGATGCCTCCGTCCTGCCCGCGACCGAGGTGACCAAGACCGCAAAGACCGCCGCCAAGCCCGCAACGACCTCCGAGGGGCAGGGGTTCTGGCAACGCCTCTATGCCGCGATGATAGAGAGCCGCCGCCGCTCCGCCCTGCGCGAGCTGCGCGCCCACTCCTTCCTGATCAACGAGTCGGGGATGTTGCTGGGCGGCATTCCGGCTTCGACCATCTCGAATGACCGTGCGCTGCCGTTCAATCGCTAAGCCTTCGCTGCCTTTCCTGCGCGGTGACCGCGCGGGGCTCTCTTTTCGACATTCGCCGCTCCTGACGCGGCACAGACAGGACAACGACCATGATCGCCATCATCAAGCACATTTTCGAAACGATCGCCGACGCCGCGAAGTTCACCGCTGCCGTCTGGCACGACGCCCGCTCCATGCAGGCCGAGGCTGAAGCCAAGTACGGCCACATCGGCTTCTGATCGCGCTCCTTCGCGAGGCTGGCCGCCTGACGCGACGTTCTGCGCTTCCGGTGCTCACGGACGAAAGTCCGCCCCGCTCCGGTTCTCGAACGCCGCGCCATGCGTCTCAGCCTGGCGAAGGCTCGTAGCGTTCAGGATTGGCGGAGCCAGCGCTTCGCTCGAACTATTGAAGGTGGCGTGGCCTTGGGGCTGCGCCGCCTTTTTTCATGACCAGCGTCGCCCAGCCCTCGCGCAGCGACTGGCGGGCGAGGTAGAGCCCCTGATGCCGGTAGGTCGAGACGACGCCGGCGACATCCATGGCGAGCAGGCCCGACAAGATGACTGTGCCGTCTGATGTCAGCACGCGCGCGACCGAGGGGGCGAGCCGCTTCAGCGGGCCGGCCAGGATATTGGCGAAGACGAGGTCGAAATGGCCGGGCCGGTGGGCCTTGGCATGGCGCAGGCCCGGAGCGACATAAAGATCGAGCGCGTGCGGCGCGTGGTTGACGCGGGCGTTGTGCGCGGCGACCTCGACGGCGACGAAATCGATGTCGCCGGCGACGACCTTGCGCTTGATCTGCTTGGCCAGCGCGAGGGCAAGAATGCCCGTGCCGGTGCCAACATCGATGGCGTTGCGGGGCCGGCGGAGCTTCAGTTCGGCGTCGAGCGCCAGCAGGCAGCCGGCGGTGGTGCCGTGATGGCCGGTGCCGAAGGCGAGCGCGGCGGGGATCTCGATGCCGACATCGTTGACGCGCACGGCCTCGCGATCATGCTCGCCATGGACAAGGACGCGGCCGGCGCGGACAGGCTTCAAGCCGTCGAGGCTGGCGGCGACCCAGTCCTGCTGGTTGACCGTGGCGAAGGGCGTGGTGTCGATGACGTCGCCGACGATCGGTCGCAGCATGTCGCGCACGGCATCCTCGTCGGGATGAACGGCGAAATAGATCTCGACCTTCCAGGGCGCGTTCAGCGAGAGCGTGGTGACCCCGCTTTCGATCTCGAAGGCGGAGATCGCGGTTTCCGTGGGGTCGAAGACTTCGCCCAGGAGCTCGGTCAGCGCGCGCGCTTTCTCGCCGGAGGTGGAGAGTTCGAGGACGGTCGCGACCGTCGATGGCAGGAGACCTTCACGCATGGCGCGGCAATAGCAGGCTGCCTGCCGGTTGTCATGCGACAGGAAGGCCCGAGCCGTCATGCTCGGGCCAGACCCGACCATGACGGCGGCGGCGATCAATGCTGCGAATTCACCATCCCGAAGACCGCAGCCAGATTGCCGTTCTCGGCCGCGAAGCGCAGCGGCCTGCAACGCTCGACGATGACCTCATGCGCCTCGGGCTGCGTCTCGAGGATCGTCATGACCTCCGCGATGAAGTCGGCCAGCGGCATGGCAAGCGGATCGACAGCCTGCTCCGGGCCGCGAAGCTCCGTCTGGACGTAAGGCGGCGCGAGCTCGATGATCTGCGTCGAGGTGTCCTTGAGCTGGTGGCGCAAGGACATCGACCAGGAATGGATCGCCGCCTTGGTCGCCGAATAGGTCGGCGTTACCGCCAGCGGCACGAAAGCCAGCCCCGATGAGACGGTCATGACGGTCGCCCGTGGCTGCTTCAGCAGATGCGGCAACAGGGCCGCCGTCAGCCGGATCGGGCCGAGCAGGTTGGTCTCGATCGTCTCCTCGGCGATGGCGACGTCGCCGCGCCCCGGAATGTCCTCATCCTTCATGATGCCGGCGTTGTTGATCACGACGTTCAGCGCGGGGAAACGCTCGACGGCCTGCTTCGCGAAGGCTTCGATGTCCGCTTTGTCCTGGATGTCGAGCAGCATCGATTCCATGCGGGGATTGGCCTCGGTGACCTCGTCGAGCACGCGCTCTCGACGGCCGGCGATGACGACCGTGTTGCCCTTGGCGTGCAGCGCCTCTGCCAGCGCCCGGCCGATGCCGGAGCCGCCGCCGGTGATCAGGATGGTGTTGCCTGTGATGTTCATCGCCGTGTCCTTTCGCTTTCGCACCTTTCTGGTTGCGTTGGACACAGCTAGGCCTGATGCTCTCCAAACGAAAGAAGGCACCTGGAAGTTCTATAGGCACCAAAAGGAGAGTGTCAGATGCAGATGATACGCGACGCCGTCGCGGCCATGCAGGAGCAGGGCCGCCTGTCGCATCCCGAGGTCAGCCCGGCGGTCGAGGCGCTCGTGCGCGACGTGATCGGCCAGGTGGCGGACAAGTGGACGATGCTGATCCTGGAGGCGCTGGAGGAGCACGGCACGCTGCGCTTCACCCAGATCGGTCGGATCGTCGGCGGCATCAGCCAGAAGATGCTGACCAAGACGGTGCGCCAAATGGAATGCGACGGGCTGATCACGCGGAAGGTGCATCCGGTGATCCCGCCGCATGTCGACTACACGATGACGGAGATCGGCCGCGAACTGACGGCGGCGTTCTGCGGGGTCTGGGTCTGGGCGGAGACGTATTACGCGCAGGTCGAGGCGGCGCGGGCGGTGTTCAAGGCAAGGGAGGGGCGGGCGTGACGTAGTCGCCGGGCCAGCCCGCCCAGAGCTCCTTGCTCAAATCGCGACAGTCCGGCCCTTCCTGCGGAGATAGATGATCTGCGCCGTCAGTCCGACGACGAGCGTGACGAGAAGGCCGGCCTGGGACCCGAGCAGCAGCGGTGACTTCAGGTCGGTCACCAGAGGGTGGCCGTCCGGGACGCGACGCAGGATCTCGGTCACGGTCGGCAACATCAGCAGGAACACCGTCAGGCTCAGACAGATGGTTTCGGCGTATCGGGCGGCGCGGCCGAGGCCCGACAGGCGCCCGACACCATAACCGGCGAGCAGAAGCAGGATCGTGGCCGCGCCGACGCCATAACTCACCGCCTGATGGGCGACGAGAAAGACGGTAACGGCGCCGATCAGCATCGAAACGAGATAGATGACGCCAACCGTCGAGCGGGGAACGATCCGGCCGTGACGGGCCAGCATATAGGCGGCCGCGGGAATGGCCGGCAGGCTGCCGAGCGTGTGGAGCCAGCCGAGCGGGGAGATGCCGAACATGAGATGGTCCTTTCAGGTTTCAGGTGAGGCGGTTCGCCTGTAAGGCTGCCGTGTATACCTATTAGTTGGTAGGTAAATTTGACATGGTTGCGTCCTGCGCTTGGTTCATTGTCTGACGACGAGGCGCTCCAGCAACGGGTGCGTGATCGCTCCGAATGTTTCGGCATCGCCATAGGCGCGGGCGGACAGCATGGCGCCGTGGACGGCGGCCATGAAGATCTCGGCCTCGGCCTTCGCGGTGTCCCGCAGTTGGAAGCTGCCCTGTCTTGCGCCACGTTCCAGAACCGAGGTCAGCCAGGCCGAGAGCGAGCGGAAATGCGCTCTAACCTCGATGACGACCTCCGCCGGGAGGACGGGAATCTGGCCCGCGAGCAGGGCGCAAACGCAGAAAGGTGCCGTCGCGTCAGCGATGCAGGCTTCCCAATGGCCGATATAGGCGCGCAGTTGCGCGACGGGATCGGAGACGTGCCGTTCCAGATTGGCGATGCCCGCTTCAGCTGCCTCGCGATGGCGGGCGACGAGAGTACGCACCAGATCCGATTTGCCTGGGAAATGGTGGTGGATGCTCGCATTGCGGATGCCGACCACCTTGGCGATGTCGGCATAGCTGAAGCCGTTGTAGCCGCCAGCGATGATCAGCGAGCGGGCGCAGCGCAGGATGTCTTCGGATGTCGTTGACGCGTTTGCCATTTACCGCACTTACCTACTAGTAAGTAGATTGTCAAGCCGCGCCATGCCTAAAGTAAGCGGTGCGGCTTGACCCCGCCATAGGCTTAGGGGCCGTCCCATCCGATGATGGCCTAGGGGTCGCACGGGCGACCTTCGTCGGCGCCATACCGACGGCCGGGCTTCAGCCCGCCTTCTGCACGAAACTATCCAGCACCATCTTGCGCCCGGCCTTGTCGAAATCGACGGTGAGCTTGTTGCCGTCGACGCTAGCGACGGAGCCGTTGCCGAACTTGACGTGGAAGACGCGGGCGCCGGTGTCATAGGCCGATGAGCCCGATGATTTGGCGGTGAGTTCGCCTTCGATCAGCAGCGGGCCACGCTGACGTGAGCCACCGAAGTTCCCCGAGCCAAAGCCGCCGCTGCTTTCCGAGAAGCCCGAGCCGCTGCTCTTGGCCCTGTTCTCCTGCGCGCGCTGCCAGCCCGGCGTGTTGTAGGAGGAGCCGAAGCTTTCCATCCGGTCGAAGCGCGAGGCGCCGTAGCCGCCCTGCGAATAGTTCGTCGCGGCCTGCACGACCTCGACATGTTCCTCGGGCAGTTCGTCGATGAAGCGGCTCGGCAGGCTCGACTGCCAGAGGCCGTGGATGCGCCGGTTCGAGGCGAAATAGAGCTTCAAGCGCTTGCGGGCGCGGGTCAGGCCGACATGGGCGAGGCGGCGTTCCTCTTCTAAGCCCGCGCGGCCGCTCTCGTCGAGGGCGCGCTGGTTCGGGAACAGGCCTTCCTCCCAGCCGGGCAGGAAGACGGTGTCGAATTCCAGCCCCTTGGCGCCGTGCAGCGTCATGATCGAGACGCGCTCAGCGGTCTCACCTGAATCGGCGTCCATCACCAGCGAGACGTGTTCGAGGAAGGCCGACAGATCCGGGAACTCGTCGAGCGAGCGCACCAGTTCCTTCAGGTTTTCCAGCCGGCCGGCGGCATCGGCCGAGCGGTCCTTCTGCCACATCTCGGTGTAGCCGCTCTCTTCCAGTACCAGTTCGGCGAGTTCGCCCTGCCGCATGTGCTCGGCTCTGGCCGACCAGCGGGCGAAGGCCTCGACCAGCTCGCGGAGTGACGTGCGGGCCTTGGGCTTCAATTCGTCGCTCTCGACGATGGCGCGGGCCGATTGCAGCAGCGAGACTCCCGTCGCGCGGGCATGGTTGTGCAGGATCTGGATCGTCGCGTCGCCGAGGCCGCGCTTGGGCACGTTGACGATGCGCTCGAAGGCAAGGTCGTCGGTCTGACTGACGACGCAGCGCAGATAGGCCATGGCGTCCCGAATTTCGGCGCGCTCGTAGAAGCGTGGGCCGCCGATGACGCGATAGGGCACGCCGGTCTGGACGAAGCGCTCCTCCAGTTCGCGCATCTGGGCGGAGATGCGCACCAGCACGGCGATCTGCGAAAGGTTGTCGCCCTTCGACTGCATCGCCTCGATCTCGTCTGTGATCAGGCGGGCCTCTTCCTGGCTGTCCCAGGCGCCGGTGATGGTGACCTTCTCGCCGGGCTCGTCCTCGGTGCGCAAGGTCTTGCCGAGGCGGCTTTCGTTGCGGGCGATCAGCTTGGAGGCGGTGGCGAGGATATGGCCGGTCGAGCGGTAGTTGCGCTCCAGCCTGACCACGGTTGCACCCGGAAAATCGTGCTCGAAGCGCAGGATGTTGTCGACCTCGGCACCGCGCCAGCCGTAGATCGATTGGTCGTCGTCGCCGACGCAGGCGATGTTGCGCCGGCCCTGGGCGAGCAGGCGCAGCCAGAGATACTGGGCTGTGTTGGTGTCCTGATATTCGTCGACGAGGATGTAGCGGAAGCGCTCGTGATAGGTGGCGAGCACGTCGGCATGCTCGCGGAACAGCGTCAGGCAGTGCAGCAGCAGGTCGCCGAAATCGACCGCGTTCAGCGTCTTCAGCCGGTCCTGATAGGCGGCATAGAGCTTGCCGCCCTTGCCGTTGGCGAAGACGGCGGCCTCGCCCGGCGCGACGTCCTTGGGCGCCAGGCCGCGGTTCTTCCAGCTATCGATGAAGCCTGCCAGCATGCGGCCCGGCCAGCGCTTCTCGTCGATGCCCTCGGCCGCGATGACCTGTTTCATCAGGCGGATCTGGTCGTCGGTGTCGAGGATGGTAAAATCGGAGCGCAGGTCGAGCAGCTCGGCATGGCGGCGCAGGATCTTGGCCGAGATCGAATGGAAAGTGCCCAGCCAGGGCATGCCCTCGGCGACCGGCCCGACGAGATGGGCAATGCGCTCCTTCATCTCGCGCGCCGCCTTGTTGGTGAAGGTGACGGAGAGGATCTGCGAGGGGTAGGCGCGGTTGGTGGCGATCAGATGGGCGATGCGGGTCGTCAGCACGCGGGTCTTGCCGGTGCCGGCGCCGGCGAGCACCAGCACGGGGCCGTCCGTTGCTTCCACGGCCAGCCGCTGCTCCGGGTTCAGCCCGGCCAGATAGCTCGCGGCCGGCGCGGCGGCAGCGCGCGCGGCGAGGCCGCCGGGGCGGGGCAGGGGGGCGGAGGTGGTGTTATGGTCGGACAATTACGCACTGCTCGATCGTGATTCGTTCTTCGGTCAATATAGGCCTACCAAGGCGCGATTGCGCCCCGTTCGAGCGAGCATTTTCTGCTGGGCCGGAGCATGACGGCAAGGTGAGGATGCAGCATGACAGGCAGCGTCTGGCAGGTCACCAATCAGGTTCCGGTGCTCGCGGATTATGATGCCTTCGCCGCCGATCCGGTGCTGCAGTCGGCAATCTCCGCCTTCGACGCGCAGTGGGCGCACGAGCGCCTGCACGAGGCCGGGCGCAGCGTCGGCTCCGCGCATGTGCAGGAGCTGGCGCGGCTGGCCAATCGCTTCACGCCGGAGCTGCGCTCGCATGACCGCTTCGGCAATCGCATCGACGAGATCGCATTCCATCCGGCCTGGCACGAATTGATGGGGCTCGCCATCGGCCAGGAGACGCATGCGCTTGCCTGGAACCAGCCCCGACCCGGCGCGCAGGTGGCGCGCGCGGCGTTGACCTATCTGTGGACGCAAGGCGAAAGCGGCATCTGCTGTCCGATCAGCATGACCTATTCGGCGATCCCGCTGCTCAGGCAGGATCCGGCGCGCTGGGCGGAATGGGGCGCCCTGGTCTCGTCCAACCGTTACGATGCGGGGCAGGGACCGGCGGCGGGCAAGACGGGCGCGACCGTCGGCACGGCGATGACGGAGACGCAAGGCGGCTCGGATTTGCGCCAGACGCAGACGGTCGCGCAGGACAATCGCGATGGCACCTTCTCGCTAAAGGGTGAGAAATGGTTCTTCTCGGTGCCGCATTCGGACCTGTTCCTGACGCTGGCGCGCACGGACGAGGGCATCTCCTGCTTCGTCGTGCCGGGCTGGCTGCCGGATGGCACGCGCAACGGCATCGCGATCCAGCGGCTCAAGGACAAATGCGGTAACCGCTCGAACGCCTCCTCCGAGGTCGAATTCCGCGGCGCGATCGGCCACATGCTCGGCGAGCCGGGCCGGGGCCTGCGGACCGGCCTCTCGATGAACCACAACAGCAGGCTCGACATTGCGGCCTCCGCCGCTGGCCTGATGCGGCAGGGGGTGTCGCTGGCCGCTCACCATGCCACGCATCGCCATGCCTTCCAGCGCGCGCTGATCGACCAGCCGATCATGCAGAACGTGCTGGCCGATCTGGCGATCGAGGCGGAAGCCGCCGCCTGGCTCGCATTCCGGCTGTTTGCGGCGGTCGATCGGCAGGAGGCGTCGGAAAGCGAGCGGCTGCTGGCGCGGATCGGGGCGCCGATCGCGAAATACTGGATGGCCAAGCGCGCCCCGGCCGTCGTCGTCGAGGCGCTCGAATGCCATGGCGGCAACGGCTTCATCGAGGAGAACCCGATGACGCGGCTCTATCGCGAGGCGCCGCTGAACTCGATCTGGGAGGGCTCGGGCAACGTCATTTGCCTCGACGTGCTGCGTTCGCTGGAGCGCGAGCCCGGCTCGCTCGTGGCGTTGCTCAGCGAACTCGGCGAGGCCAAGGGGGTCGACAGGCGTTTCGACGCGGCGCTGACGGCGCTCAAGAACGACCTACCTGAGCTGGCGCGCCATGAAGGCCAGGCGCGCCGGCTGGTCGAGCGGCTGGCCGTCATGCTGCAGGCGGCCCTGCTGTTGCGGTATGCGCCGGAGCGCGTCGCCGACGCTTTCATCGCGTGCCGCATCGAGGGCGGCTGGTCGGGACATTTCGGCGACCTGCCAGCGTGGATCGACGCCGGCGCGCTGGCGCGGCGGGCTGTGCCCGTCGCCGGCTGAGGCTGGCGCGAAGCGTCATTGCGAGGAGCGAGGCGACGAAGCAATCCGGGGACGGCAGAGCGCCACGTCTTCTTGGATTGCTTCGCTGCGCTCGCAATGACGGTGAGGCTCACCCCTCCGTTGGCTCGAAATCCATCGCCACGCCGTTGATGCAGTAGCGCTGGCCGGTCGGCGGCGGGCCGTCCGGGAAGACGTGGCCGAGATGGCCGCCGCAATTGGCGCAATGCACCTCGGTGCGGATCATGCCGAACTTGCGGTCCTCGGTGACGCCAACGGCGCCCTCGAGCGGCTGGTCGAAGCTCGGCCAGCCAGTGCCGCTCTCGAATTTCTTGCCGGATTTGAACAGCTTCTGGCCGCAGCCGACGCAGGAGAAGGTTCCGGCGCGCTTCTCGTAGTTCAGCGCGCAGGAGCCGGGGCGCTCGGTGCCATGGCCGCGCAGCACGCTGTACTGCTCGGGCGTCAGCTTGGCGCGCCATTCGGCGTCGCTGAGCTCGTAGGGAAAGTGCTCCTCGGGCGCCTTGGTGCCGCCGAACATGTCCATCAGTCCCATCATGCTCTCCTCTCGCCGTTTGGTTCGATCAATCCTGTCGAGGGCCAATATGGCGATGGATCGGCCAAATTTCAGCGGGGAGGGCGGGCGACCCCTTCACGATGCCGTTGTCGGTGGGTCAGGCGTTGTCGCCGGCGATCGCGGCGATGATCGCGTCGGTGACCTGCCGGGTCGTCGCCTTGCCGCCGAGATCGGGCGTGTGGAAGTTCGGGTCGGCCGTCACCCGCTCGATCGCCCGCATCAGCCGGGCGGAGGCCGCGGCTTCGCCGAGATGGTCGAGCATCATCGTCGCGGTCCAGAAGGTGCCGATCGGATTGGCGATGCCCTTGCCGGCGATGTCGAAGGCCGAGCCGTGGATCGGCTCGAACATCGAGGGGAAGGCGCGCTCCGGGTTGAGGTTGGCGGTCGGCGCAATGCCGAGCGAACCGGCGAGTGCGGCGGCGAGGTCCGACAGGATGTCGGCATGGAGATTGGTCGCGACGATGGTGTCGATGCTGCCCGGCTTGATCACCATGCGCATGGTCATGGCGTCGACCAGCATCTTGTCCCAGGTCACGTCGGGGAATTCGGTGGCGATCTCGGCGGCGATCTCGTCCCACATCACCATGGCGTGGCGCTGCGCGTTCGACTTGGTGACCACCGTCAGCAGCTTGCGCGGCCGCGCCTGCGCCAGCCGGAAGGCGTAGCGGATGATCCGGGCGACGCCGGTGCGTGTCATCATCGAGACGTCGGTGGCGACCTCCTCGGGGAAGCCCTTGTGCACGCGCCCGCCGACGCCCGCATATTCGCCCTCGGAGTTCTCGCGCACGATCACCCAGTCGAGCTCCGGCCCGGAGACATGGCGCAAGGGTGAGGTGATGCCGGGTAGCACGCGGGTCGGGCGGACATTGGCGTATTGGTCGAAGGGCTGGCAGATCGCCAGCCTGAGGCCCCAGAGCGTGACGTGGTCGGGCACGTCGGGCGCGCCGACCGCGCCGAAGAAGATCGCGTCATGATTCTTGATTTGCTCGCGGCCATCGGCCGGCATCATCAGTCCGGTGCGCTTGTAGTAGTCCGAGCCCCAGTCGAAATGGTCGAAAACGAAGCCGAAGGAGCCGTCGCGGCGGGCCAGCGCCTCGAGAACCTCGACGCCGGCCGCGATGACCTCGACGCCGATGCCGTCGCCGGGGATGGCTGCGATGCGGTGGGTCTTCATGGTCGTCCTCCGAAACCTGTCGCCGGCCTCGTCTTTGCGAGCGATCACGCTGCAAGTCAAGAATGCATTGCAGCTTCCATGGAAGTTGGTAGTGTCAGCGCGGGAGAGCGATATGGCGGCGCGCGGCAAGGTCATGGAACAGGCGAATGAGCGGGGCGCGAGCCTCGTCGACAACGCCTATGCCGCGTTGAAGCATGCGATCCGGGAGAGCGTCTTCGCGCCGGGCTATCAGGCTTCGGCCGGCGAGCTGGCGTTGCGGCTGGGCGTCAGCCGGACGCCGGTGCACGAGGCGGCGCTGCGGCTGCAGGAGGAGGGGCTGGTCCGCATCCTGCCGAAGCGCGGCATCCTGATCTGCGCACTGGCGCCTCACGACATCGCCGAGATCTACGAGGTCCTGATCGCAATCGAGGCCGGCGCGGCGGAGCTTTCGGCCAGGATGCCAGAGCCGGCCCGCGTCGCGCTGGCGGAGGATCTCGATCGCGCGACGGACGCGATGACGCAGGCGCTGGCCGTTGGGGATCTGGCCGCCTGGGGCCGGGCGGATGAAGCGTTCCACCGCCTTCTGGTCGAGCGCTGCGGCAATGGCCGCTTCGCCCGCATCATCCAGACGGTGAACGACCAGTCGCATCGGGCGCGCATGCTGACGCTGCGGCTGCGCCCGCGCCTGCCGTCCTCGGAAGTCGAACATCGCGCCACCAGCGATGCCATCCGGCATGGGCTGTCGGGTCTCGCCCGCGAGGCGGCGCGCCGGCATCGCATCCGGGCGCGCGACGAATTGCTGCCGCTGATCGAGAGCGTCGGGCTGCGGCACATGTAACGTTTTTCATCATCCAGACCGCGGCAAACGCGGCATCAACCATCGGAGGAAACACCATATGCGTCGCCTGATCCTGGCCCTCGGGGCCGTCTTTGCCGTGGCTTCGGCACCCGCCCTGGCGCAAAGCTATCCCTCACGTCCGATCACCATGGTCGTGCCTTTCGCCGCGGGCGGGCCGACCGATGTGATCGCGCGCATCGTCTCCGACCATATGGGTCGCACGCTGGGGCAATCGATCGTGGTCGAGAATGTCGCCGGTGCCGGCGGCACGACGGGGTCGCTGCGCGTCGCACGCGCCGCACCCGATGGTTACACCTTGATCATGGGCAATCTCGGCACCCATTCGGCCTCGGTCGGGCTTTACCCCAACCTCGCCTACGACCCGCGCACCGATTTCGCACCCGTCATCAACACGGCGGGCACGCCGATGCTGATTTCCGCGCATAAGGACTTTCCCGCCAATACGCTGCAGGAACTCGTCGCCCTGCTGAAGGCCGATCCGTCCAAGTACAACTGGGGCCATGGCGGCATCGGCTCGACCTCGCACCTGACCTGCGTTTTCTTCCACCATCTGATCAAGGCGCCGGTGCAGCAGGTGCCGTTCCGCGGCTCGGGCCCTGCGATGAACGCACTTCTTGCCAAACAGTTGGATTATGTCTGCGACCAGACCGTCGGCATCGTGCCGCAACTGGGCAGTCTCAAGACCTATGTCGTCGCCACGCCTCAGCGGCTCGACGTTGCCAAGGAGGTGCCGACCAGCACCGAGGGCGGTCTGCCCGAGTTCCAGGCGGTGGGATGGAACGCGATCTTCGCGCCGAAGGATACGCCCAAGGAGATCGTCGACCGGCTCAATGCGGCCGGGCGCGCCGCGCTCGCCGATGCGGGCGTCAGGTCCAGGCTGCTCGAGCTCGGTTGCGTCATTCCCGACGATGCCGGGCAGAGTTCGGCCGCGCTCGGAACCCATGTTCGCGCCGAGGTCGACAAATGGACGCCGGTGATCAAGGCGGCCGGCGTCACCGCTCAGTAGCGGGGGCGGTGCCGGGCGTCACCCAACCGTCACGCGACTCCACTAGTCGGCTCGCCAATCGAAATGGCGGGCGAGGGCCAAGGTGACGCAGACGGCACGCACGGTTCGGCGCACGACCACCATCGGACTGACGACCGCGGTTCATCGCAGCAAGCCGCTGTCGAAGGCGGGGCTGTTGGAGCGGATGTTCACGCTGGCTTTCTCAGGGCTGGTCTATCCGCAGATCTGGGAAGATCCGGTCGTCGACATGGAGGCACTGCGCCTTCAGGCCGACGACCATGTCGTCGCGATCGCGTCGGGCTCCTGCAACGTGCTGTCCTATCTGACGGCGGACCCGGCGAAGATCAGCGCGATCGACCTCAACGGCGCCCATATCGCGCTCGGCCGGCTGAAGCTCGCGGCGCTGGCGCGCATGACGCGCCATGACGAGTTCCTGCGCTTCTTCGGGCAGGCGCAATCCCCGGCCAATGTCGCGTTCTACGAGCGCGAGATCGCACCGCATCTCGACGCGACCTCGCGCAGCTACTGGGAGGGCCGGGGCCTCGACGGGCGTCGCCGGATCGGCATGTTCGCCCGCAATGTCTACCGCTTCGGGCTGCTCGGGCGCTTCATCGGCGCCGGCCATCTGCTCGGCCGGACGCTGGGCTGCGATCCGCGCAAGATGCTGGAGGCTCGCGACATGGCCGAGCAGCGCGTGCTGTTCGAGCGGCATCTCGCGCCGGTCTTCGACAAGCCCTTCGTGCGCTGGCTGATCCGTCAGCCGGCCTCGCTCTATGGGCTCGGCATCCCGCCGGCGCAGTACAAGGCGCTTGCCGCCGACGGCTCCGACGGAATCCGCGGCGCGCTGCGCGACCGGCTGGAGCGTCTCGCCTGCGGTTTCGACCTGAAGACGAACTATTTCGCGCGGCAGGCCTTCGGGCGCGGTTACGCGCCGGGAGCCGAGGCGGCGCTGCCGCCCTATCTGCAGCGCGAGCATTTTGAGCGCGTGAAGGCGCGGGCGAACCGCGTCTCCTATCACCAGAGCGCGGTCACGGCCTTCCTCGAAGGTCAGCCCGCCAAGAGCTGCGACGCCTATGTCCTGCTCGATGCGCAGGACTGGATGAACGATGCCGATCTGACGGCCCTGTGGACGCAGATCACGCGAACCGCAAAGCCGGGCGCGCGCGTCATTTTCCGCACCGCCGCCGACGAGCGCCTGCTGCCGGGCCGCGTGCCGGCGGAGATCCTCGACCAGTGGCGCTATGACGAGGCTGAGAGCCGGGCGCTCTGCGCGCGCGACCGCTCCTCGATCTATGGCGGCTTCCATCTCTATGTGCTGCCGGGGGCTGCGGCGTGAGCGCGGCGGCGCCCGAACGCGGCGCGGCCGGGCTGATGGATGCGATGTATCGCCATCAGCGCCACATCTACGATGCCAGCCGGAAGTTCTACCTGCTCGGGCGCGACCGGCTGATCGACGGGCTCAGCCCCCCACCGGGCGGAACCGTGCTGGAAATCGGCTGCGGCACGGGTCGCAACCTGATCAGGATCGCGCAGGCCTATCCGGGGCGGGCCTGCTTCGGCCTCGACGTCTCCGCCGAGATGCTGGCAACGGCGCGGCAATCGGTCGGGCGGGTGGGGCTGTCGGATCGCATCATCCTCAAGCAGGCGGACGCTACGGCGTTCGACCCGCAGGCGCTGTTCGGGCAGGCCGGCTTCGACCGAATCGTGATTTCCTATGCGCTGTCGATGATCCCGCCCTGGCGCGGGGTGATCGAGGAGGCGCTGCGCCGGCTGTCGCCGGGCGGAGAGCTGCACATCGTCGATTTCGGCGACCAGCGGGAATTGCCGGCACCTTTCCGGGCGGTGCTGAACCGCTGGCTGACGCTGTTCCATGTCACGCCGCGCCGCGACCTCGCCGCCGTGCTGGACGATGTCGCGCATGCGGCGGGTGCCAGTAGCCGAACCGACGCCCTTTATGGCGGTTATGCGGCGTTGGCGAGGCTACGCCGTACCGCCTGAGCGCCGGCGTTCCCCGATCCGCTTCGCCTGGGATATGCTCGCCATGCTGGACGTTGCGCTCGGCTCCATGCTAGCGCCGATGGGATGAGCCAACGGGCCGACACGGATGCGCAGGCTGGGTTTGGGCGTCTCTGCGACCGCCTGCGCCAGCTCTATCACGGGCGCTCGCCCGCCGCGCTGCGCTTCCAGATGGCGGCCGCGATCGTCGATCTCCTGATCATCGCCTTCTTCATCGCGGCGCCGATGATCCGCGACCGGCCCGCCTTCCTGTGGATCGACTATTCGATCGCGGCGATCCTGGTGGTCGAGATCGTGGCGCGGATGCTGGCTTCATCGAACGTGCTCCGGCTGCTTCGGCAGCCGACCATGCTGCTCGACCTCTTCATTCTGGCGACGCTGCTGGCGCCGCAATCGCTCGAGAATTTCGGCTTCCTGCGGATTCTCAGGCTCTGGTCATTGTCGCAGCGCGGCCCGATCTGGGCGCAACTGCGCGAGACTCGCTTTCGCACATGGGAAGACGCAGCGAAGGCGGTGATCAACCTGGCGACGTTCCTCTTCGTCGTCACCGGCTTCATCTACACATTCTTTTTCGCCGGGCGGCCCGGGCTGGAAGGCTATGTCGATGCCTTCTACTTTACGGTCACGACGATGACGACGACCGGCTTCGGCGACATCGTCCTGCCGGGTGTCGCCGGCAAGCTGACCGCAATCGTGGTGATGATCGTCGGCATCTCGCTGTTCGTGCGGCTGGCGCAGGCGGTGTTCCGGCCGACAAAGGTCACGTTTCCCTGCCCGCAATGCGCGCTGCAGCGCCATGAGCCCGACGCCGTGCATTGCAAGGCGTGCGGCCATGTGCTGCGGATTCCCGATCACGATTGAGCGGCGAGGTCATGTCCCGCGCCTGGCGGCGCGCAGCGTCAGTGCCGCGTTTCGGTCTCGCGCTCGCCGGTCATGCCCTCGACGGTGATCGCGGTCTTCTGCGGCATGCCGATGATCCGGCCGATCGTCGCGGGCAGCGGCATCATGCTGTGGGCCGCCTTCATCAAGGCGAGATTGGCGAGGATGTCGGCCGGGAAGGGCTGGACCTTGCGGTTCGTCAGATCGACATGGAGCGAGAGGTTTTCGCTGGTGGCCGCGAGCCAACCCTCGGTCGCGTGCCGCATTTCGAGATAGTAGTGCAGCCGCTTGTCGTCGAAGGCAATGAGCTGGGCCGTAACCCGGACCTGATCGCTCTCCGTGAGCTCGCGCTTGTAGAGGATGTGGCATTCGGCTGTGAAGGTCGAGGCATGGCGGGCATCGACATAGTCCTGGTTGAGCCCGACCAGCGAGAAGACCTCATCGACCGCCCGGTCGAACAGGACATGATAATAGGCCATGTTGAGATGGCCGTTATAGTCGATCCACTGCGGCTCGACACGCATTGCCGACGAGACGAAGGGCGCGAAGAACAGCGCCGGAGCGCGGATGTCGTCTTTCATGGCCGCCTCCTTACTCAAAGCCACATGCACTCAAGCCACCCGCACTTAAGCCACTTGGGCGCGGCATCACTCCTGCGATCAGGGCATGGAGGTCGATACCAAACCGCATCATTGCGGCTGCCCTTTGCCAGTCGGCATGGTCTATCATACTGCGTAATCACCGGCCGTCAGCCCGGCTGCGGGACGATTGAACCATCTAGTGTCAGGCTGCTGTCCGGGTCGTAACCGATTGCGAAACCGGATTGTTCCAAGTCTAAGCTCCAGAACCGGATGTTGACAATGAATTTGCCTGCCGCCGCCCTGCATGAGACCCCCGCATCTGCTGCAAAGCTGCCGCCGTCGCCGGAATCGGTCGCCGCCGTCCTGGAGGCGCTTGCGGCTTCCTTCGGCAACCGGCTGGTGACGAGCCTGGCGGTGCGCCAGCAGCATGGCCACACGCTGACCTGGATTGCGAACCAGCCGCCGGACGCCGTGGTTTTCCCTGGGAGCACGCAGGAGGTCTCGGAGATCGTGACGCTCTGCGCCAGGCACGGCGTCCCGGTCATCGCCTTCGGCACGGGGACCTCGCTGGAGGGCCATGTGAATGCGCCCTTCGGTGGCGTCTGCATCGACATGAGCCAAATGAAGGGCATCATTGCCGTTCATGCCGAGGATCTCGATTGCGTTGTCCAGGCCGGCGTCACCCGCAAGGAGCTGAACGAGCATCTGCGCGACCAGGGCCTGATGTTCCCGATCGATCCCGGTGCCGACGCCTCGATCGGGGGCATGGCTGCAACCCGCGCCTCGGGGACCAATGCCGTGCGTTACGGCACGATGAAGGACAATGTCCTGGCTCTGACGGCGGTGATGGCCGACGGCGCCATCGTCAAGACCTCGACGCGGGCGCGCAAGACCTCGGCCGGCTACGACCTGACGCGCCTGCTCGTTGGCTCGGAAGGGACGCTGGGCATCATCACCGAGATCACGCTCAAGCTGCACGGTATCCCAGAGGCAATCTCTGCCGGAATCTGCCCGTTCCCCTCGGTCAAGGCCGCCTGCGACGCCACGATCATCACCATCCAGTCCGGCCTGCCGGTGGCGCGCATCGAGTTGCTCGACGAGGTGATGATCCGTGGCGTCAACATCCATTCCAAGCTGGGGCTTCCCGAAACCGTCATGCTCTTCGTCGAGTTCCACGGCTCGGAGGCCGGGGTGAAGGAGCAATCCGAGCGCTTCGGTGAGATCGCGGCCGAATTCGGCGGCGGCCCGTTCGACTGGGCGACCAAGGCCGAGGACCGCAGCAAGCTCTGGCAGGCCCGTCACGATGCCTATTGGGCGGCGCGCGCGCTGCGCCCCGGGGTCGACTCGGTTGCGACCGATGTCTGCGTGCCGATCTCGCAGCTTGCCGATTGCGTCGAGGAGACCAAGCGCGACATCGAGGCGAGCGGCCTGATCGCGCCCATCGCCGGCCATGTCGGCGACGGCAATTTCCACACGCAGCCGCTGGTCGATCTCACCGATCCCGGCGAAGTGGCGCGGGCCGAGGCCTTCATCGAGCGCCTGGTCAAGCGCGCGCTCGCCATGGGCGGCACCTGCACCGGCGAGCACGGTGTCGGCCAGAAGAAGATCAAATATCTGGAAGCCGAGCACGGCGCGCCGGCGCTTGCCGTGATGCGCCAGCTCAAGCGCGCGCTCGACCCGCAGAACATCCTCAACCCCGGGAAGATCCTCGTCCTGTAGCCGGCGTCCTGTAGCCGGAAAGGGTGGCCGGTCATCCGATCGTGTCCGGTGTTCTTTGAAAATGTCGTGATCTTGCCGCGACTTGGCGGCATGATCGCGGCGCCCCCCATATGACGAGGATAATGCCGGACGTTGCGTGAGACCCTGACAGTCCTGGCCGGCCTGCTGGTGCTGGCGCTGCTTGCGGCCCTGATCGGGCCCGGCTTCGTCGACTGGCGCAGCTATCGGCCCCATTTCGAAGCGCGGCTCGCTTCCGCGGTCGGCGCCGAGACGAGCATTGCCGGTGGCATCGGCCTGCGGCTGCTGCCGTCGCCGCGGCTGACGCTGCAGGATGTGCGTTTCGGAGGCCGAACGCAGGAGGCCAGCACGGCCGCTGTCGAGATGCTGACGGTCGAGCTGGCGCTGTCGGCCTTGGCACGAGGCGAGTTCCGCATCGCCGAGGCGAAGGCCGAAGGGGCGGTCGTTTCCGTCGTGCTCGACGATGCCGGAGCGATCCGGTTGCCGACGCAGACCGGCTCCGGCTTGCCGACGCAAACCAGCCTCGACCGTCTCGCCATCAGCCGTTCGATGCTGATCTGGCGCGAGACCGGCAAGGAGCCGCTGACAATCGCGCCGATCGCGGCCGAGGTCTCTGCCGTCAGCCTGTCCGGCCCTTGGAAGATCGAGGGCGAGGTCGCGGGCTCGTCCCTGCGCGTCACCACGGGTGCGCTGGAGCCGGATGGCCGGCTGCGCGCCAAGGCCTTCGTCACCGGCGAGGACCTCCAGCTCGGCTTCGACGGCAACTTCCTGCTGCCGGCCGCTGCCGGTGGGGTGGGCCTCGGACTCGACGGTGCCGTCACGTTGTCGCCAGGCGGCGCGCTCGCCTTGTCCGCCAAGGTCAGCGGCGGCAGCCGGCAACTGGATCTCACCGGCCTCGTGCTCGACATCGCCGGCGGCGCCGCCCGGCTGGAAGGCGAAGGGCAGTACCTCCCGGCGACGGGGACGGGCTCGCTGGCACTGCGGGCGCGCCGGCTCGACGCCGACGCCTTGACTGGCGCCCTGGCCGAGCGCGTCGGTTTCGAGCGCGCCCTGCAGACACTGCCGGGGCATTTCGACATCTCGCTCGATCTCGACCAGTTGATCTGGCGCGGCGAGGATTTTTCTGCCTTCGGCCTGCGCGGGCGGCTGGACGGAAACGGCCTTGCCGATGCCACCGCCTCGGTGCGGGTCGCCGGGGCGCTGCTCGGGGCGAGCGGCGCCGTCGACGCCAATGGCGTAGCGGGGAAGCTCAATCTCCAGGCGGCGGATTCGCGGCGGATCGGCCTCGTTCTGGCTCGGGCAGGGTTGAATCCGGCTTTGGCCGATCTGGTGGCGGGGCTCGGTCAGATCGATGCCGAGGCGATCGGCGCCTGGGATGGCGGGCGCGTCGGCGTGCAGCGGCTGATGATGACCGGGTCTTCCGGCGTCCGGCTCGAACTCTCCGGAGACGTCACGCCTGAGCGTTTCGCTGCCAAGGCCGCGCTGCACGGCTTCGATCTCAACACCCTGCCGGCGGGGGAGAGTTTCGCCGGTCTGCTCGGGGCGCGGGATCTGGCCCTCGACCTCAACCTGACCAATGCGCGCTTCCGCAATGCCCCCCCCGGCTCGGCGAGCCTCGATCTGCGCCGCGAGGGGATGATCTGGCGCCTCAACCGGTTGGGCATCGAGGGGTTCGGCGGTGTCGCCGTCTCCGGTTCCGGTGCGCTGCTGGCGGAAGGCGGCGAGATCTCCGGCCGCATCCGTGCGCCCCGCTTCGAGACGATCGCTGCGCTCGCCGGGCCGCTTCTGCCCGAGGCGGCGCGGCAGGTGCTCGGACGCGTCGGCGACGGGCTGTCGCGGCTCGATGCCGGCTTTCGCCTGACGCGGGCGCCGGCTGGCGACACCGGATTGTCCGTCGATGGATCGGCGCAGGCCGGGCGCCTGGCGCTGACCGGGCGGCTCGACGGCGCCGGAAACTGGACCGGCGCGAAACTGCGTTTCGATCTCGCGGACCGGCGGCAGGTGTTTCAGGCGCTCGGGCTGCCGAGCCCTCGGCATGTTGGCCCCGGCGAACTGGTTCTGGAGCAGGGGGCCGGGCGGCTGGTCGGCACGCTGGCCGGGCCCGGCCTCTCCGTCGTGCTGGAGAACGAGGCATCGGCACCGCCGCGGCTGACCATCCAGGCCGACGGCAGCGGCCAGATCCTGCCCGAGGGGGCGTCGCGGCTTCTGCCCGAGGGCCTTGTCGATGCTCATGCACGCATCGGTTTCGCGCCGGAGACGGTCACGCTCGACGAGCTCGTGGTCAATCTTGGCGGTGCCTCGGCGCGCGGCAGCGCCGCTTTCTCGCGCGAAGGTGGCCTGAGCGGGCGCCTCGCGGTGCCGGGCGCCGATTTGCGCGGTTTGCTCGGCTCGGCCTTGGGGGCTGGGCCCTCCGGCACTGCAAGCTGGTCGACGACCCGTTTCAGTGCGGCAACAGGATTGCCGGATTTTCAGCTTGCGATCGAGGCTGGAACGCTCGCGGCGGCCGATGGCTTCACCTTGCGCGATGCGCGCTTCAATTTGCGCTCGGATCAGGGCGGGTTGCGGCTCGACGACCTCACGGCGGCCTATGGCGGCGGCCGCGTCGGCGGCCGCTTCGCGACACGGCGCGAAGGCGGGCTTGCCCAGCTTTCCGGACGCCTCAGCCTCGACCGGGTCGATCTCGCTCCGCTGACAAGCGGCGCGCTCGGTGGCAAGGTTTCCGGCCAGTTCGAGGCCGGTGGGTCGGGTGAAAGTCCGGCACGGCTGATCGCGGGCCTAAGCGGTTCGGGCAGCCTGAGCTTCGCCGAGGCACGTCTCGGCCGCTTCGACCCTGCCGCCTATGCTCGCGTCATTGCCGCGACCGGCGAGGATGCGTCCGAGAGCGATGCATCCCGGCTCCAGCAGCGGCTCGATGATGCGCTCGACCGCGATAGCTGGGCGCTGGGCAGCGTCACCGTGCCCTTCACGCTCGCCGGCGGGCTGATCCGGCTGCAGCCTCTGACCTTCGAGCGCAGCGGGCTGCGGACCGAAGCCAGCGGCGTCGTCGATCTGCGCGCGCTGAGCCTCGACCTGCGGCTCAGCGTCAAGCCGCTTGGGGCTTTGCCGAAGGGCTGGCCAGCGGATGCGCCGCAGGTCGGTATCGCTTGGCGCGGGCCGCTCTCGGCGCCGCGGCGGGAGGCGGATGTGAACGCTCTGTCGAACATGGTGGCGGCGCGGGCGCTGGCGCGCGAGATCGAGCGAGTCGAGGCGTTCGAGGCGGATGCGCGCGAGCGTGCCGCGCATTCGCGCCGGTTGCGGGCTGAGCGCGAGACACGCGAGAACGAGCGCAAGCTGGGCGAGTTCCTGAAGGCGGAAGAGGAGCGCCGCCTCGCCGAGGAGAAGCGGGCGGAGGAAGCCAGGCGCGCGGAGGAAGTGCGACGGCTGGCCGAGGAGCGCCGGGCGGAGGAAGCGCGCCGCGCCGAGCAGGCGCGGATGGAGCAGGAGATGCGCCGCCGCATCGAGGCGGAAGAACGGGCCGAGCGCATGCGGGCGGCAGCCGAACGCGCCGCGGCGGAACGGGCCGCGACACAGCAACAGCAGCCCGGCCCGCTGATCCTGCCCAGCGCGCCGCGCGCGAACTTCCCCGACGCGGTGCTGCAGCCGGCCCCGCCGCTGGCGCCGCCGCTCGATATCCAGCCCGTGCCGCGGCCCTTGTCGCGGGGCGTCCCGCAGAACTGATCGCCCTTTGCAATCTGATTCAGGTCCTTGCGGGGTTGATTCAGGTGGTTGGCGTAAGTGGCTGCCGCCGAATCGTTTTCGGGTGGCGAGGGTGTCGGCCTGCCGGGCGAACCACTGCCGTGATCCCGGGCTTGACCCGGGATCATCGGAGGGCTCCGGAGCTCTACGATGGATTCTGGAGCTCCGCTTCGCTGCGTCCGGGATGACGGTAGTGGTTCAATGGAATCGTGATTTACCCGCCTGCCGCCAGCTTCCTGTAATGCGCCAGCACATGCAGCCGCAGCGCCGAGGACAGGTTCACCGCCTCCCGTCCTGAATCGACGGTTGCGATCAGCGCCGCCACCGTCAGCCCCTCGGCCGCGGCGATTTCCTTAAGGGCGTCCCAGAAGGGCTCCTCCAGCGAGACGCTGGTGCGGTGGCCGGCGATCGTCAGCGAACGCTTGCGCTCGGCGCTCACGGCTTGGTGCTCACGACTTGGGTTCGCCATCCTCGCCCGGCAGGCGATGGCCTTCGAGCGCACGCGCGGCCTTGTCCCGCTCGGCTTCGGTGAGCCTGCGCTCGGCCTTGTTGCGGCCGAAGCTGACGCGGTTCTGCTGCGCCTGAGTCTCGGCGTCCTGCCTTGCGCGCTGCTTGCGGGCGCGGCGGAGATTGATGATCTCGGCCATGGCGGCTTAGCCCGGATCAGGCCGGGCCGAGCATGCGCTCGGGCCGGACCGTGGCATCGAACAGGGAGGCGTCGACGCCGGCGCGCAGAGCCTCTTCGCGCAGCGTCGAGCCGCTGTGATGGGCCGCCTTGGCGATGCCGGCGGCCTGGTCGTAGCCGATGGCCGGAGCCAGCGCCGTGACCAGCATCAGCGAGCGCGACAACAGGTCCTGGAGCTGCGTCTCATTGGCTTCGATACCCTCGACGCAGTTGGTGCGGAAGCTCTCGGCCGCGTCGGCGAGCAGCCTGACCGATTGCAGGAAGGCGGCCGCGATCACCGGCTTGAAGACGTTGAGCTCGAAATGGCCCTGGCTGGCGGCAAAGCCGATCGTCGTCTGGTTGCCCAGAACCTGTGTCGCGACCATGGTCAGCGCCTCGGCCTGGGTCGGGTTGACCTTGCCGGGCATGATCGAGGAGCCCGGCTCGTTCTCCGGCAGGCTGATCTCGCCGAGGCCGGAGCGCGGCCCGGAGCCCATCAGGCGGATGTCGTTGGCGATCTTGAACAGGTCGGCGGCGAGCGCCGCGAGCGCGCCATGGGCCGCCGCGAGCGCGCCATGGCTCGCCAGCGCCTCGAACTTGTTCTCGGCCGTGCGGAAGGGCAGGCCGGTCAGCGCGGCGGCCTCCTTGGCGAAGAGGACGGCAAAATCGGGATGGGTGTTGAGGCCGGTGCCGACAGCGGTACCGCCCTGCGCCAGCGCGTGAAGCCCGCCGAGCGACGCCTCGATCCGGCCAATGCCGAGATGGAGTTGCATCGCATAGCCGGAGAACTCCTGGCCGAGGGTGACGGGCGTAGCATCCTGCAGATGGGTGCGGCCGATCTTGACGAGGTCCTTGAAGGCTTCGGCCTTGTCAGCCAGTGCCTTCTCGAGATGGCGCAGCGCCGGCAGCAGCAGACGCGAGATTTCGAGCGCGGCGGCGATGTGCATCGCGGTCGGGAAGCAGTCGTTGGAGGACTGGCCGCGGTTGACGTGGTCGTTGGGGTGAACCGGGCTCTTGGCGCCGAGGCCTGCGCCGAGCAGTTCGTTGGCGCGGTTGGCGAGCACCTCGTTGACGTTCATGTTCGACTGGGTGCCCGAGCCGGTCTGCCAGATCACCAGCGGGAAATGGCCGTCGAACTTGCCCGAAAGCGCCTCGTCGGCGGCGTGGCCGATGGCGCCGGCCACACGCTGGTCGACCAGGCCGAGCCTCGCATTGACGTGGGCGGCCGCCTTCTTGACCAGAACCAGAGCATGGATGAGCGGCAGCGGCATGCGCTCCCGTTCGCCACCGATGCGGAAATTCTCCAGGGAGCGCTGTGTCTGCGCGCCCCAGTAGCGGTCCGCCGGCACGGCGATGGGGCCGAATGAGTCGGTTTCGGTGCGATGCTCGGACAGGGAATGCGCGGACATGGGCGGCCTGCTCGTTGGAGGGGCTGCCGTCAGCGGCGATGCGCGTCCGGAAAAGCCCGGTGGGTTTTTGCCGGTCGGGCTTTGAGGGCGGATCAGGTCTTCTTGCGGAAGGAATCGAGGCTGACGACCTGTGCGCCGCCGCTGTCGTCGCCGGCCGCGGTCTCCGGCTCGTCGGCGCTGGCTTCGTCGGGGCCGGGCTTGGCGGCCTTGGCGCTGCCCTTGCCCTTGATCGCGGGAACGCCGGCCGGAGTGGCCTTGACGGGAAGAGCGACGGGGGCAGGGGGCGCCTCGCTCGGCTCCGAACCCGCGCCGCGGGTCTTGGGACCGGGAGCCTGATCGTTGGCGGACGCGTTGTCGGCGGCTTCCTGCGTCTCAAATTTCAGCCCGAACTGGACGGACGGGTCGAAGAAGGTGGTGATGGCGTCGAAGGGGATCAGCAGCCGCTCCGGCACGCCCGAGAAGGACAGGCCGACCTCGAAGGCATGCTCGCTGACGCTCAGATCCCAGAACTGGTGCTGCAGCACGATCGTCATCTCTTCGGGATGCTTGTCGCGCAGCCGCTGGGAGACCCGCACGCCCGGCGCGGTGGTGCGGAAGGTGACGTAGAAATGATGGTCGCCCGGCAGACCGTCTCGCCCCGCCTCGGTCAGAATCTTGCGCACGACCCCTTTCAGTGCCTCCTGCACCATCAGATCGTAGCGAAGAACATCCTTTGACATCGGGTCGAGGCTTCCGCTTTCAGCATCCGACTGCGCCAGCCGGTCAGGCCATCAAAAAAAGTGGAGGCTTCTGTTGCCAGGCGCCTCCGGGCCCCGCCTTACGTCGCTAAACGGAAGGACTTAGGTTTGGGAACCAGCACCGCTTACGCGGCGACAGCAACCCGAGCATTGTTGTCGTTGGCAACTATGCGTTAGCCCTATAACGGCGGAACCATACCGGGCAAAAGAACGGCCTTTACACTCTCGTCGATCCTATTTCGCCCCCGCCGCAACCCTGCCACCTAAGTGGCCTGGCCAGCCCGCGGTCCAAGATCCCGCAAGCCGCCCCAAAGCTTGCGCTGCAGGGCTGTGGTGGAGGCGCCGGGTACCGCCCCCGGGTCCGAAAAGCTTATTCCGACGCTCGTTTATCGCCATAGCCGATCTTGCGAACGGCAAGGTCAATATAGGCGCTGCGTGGCCGCGGGGAAAGAGAAGAAGGACGTATCGCCGGCTTATTTCCAAGCACACCCCTCGGCACCCCCTTTTTCAGTCGAGCACGCTGCCGTCATATGCGTGAATATCGAGCGCTTTTTCGTTCCCGGCGCGGTCGCGCCCGGCGACCTCCCACAGCTCGCCCGAGAGCACGATTTCCTCGATATGGTCGACGCCCGAGCGCCAGGCGATCCGGCGCGCGGCCTCTTCCGAGAGGCGCGGGGGCTTGGCGTGCTTGGCGGCGAGCTTGTTGTGGATGTGGGTCTTGTGATGTGGCGAGGCGGACGTTGCGGCTGATGCCGTGCCGGCTCCAACCAGTCCCGCTGCCAGCCAGGCCGCTCCCGCCAAGAAAGCAAATTGTTTCATCGTTCCCTCCTGCCTTTCGACACGGTCAGGAGGCGCAATGATTGTGGCGGGCCGAGCGGCGAGGGATGCCGCAATCAGTCAAATCGTCTCCCGATCGCGTGATCGGGCTCGGTCGTCATGGCAATTCTTCAAGGCCTGGCGCCGGCAGAGGCGGGACGATCACGCTCCATCTTGATGACCGTTCCGTCGGTCGCGCGTAGATCGATCTCCATCCCGGCGCCGGTGCTGTCGCGGCCCTCGATCTCCCATTTGCCGCCGTCGAGCTTGATCTCCTCGATCCGGACGAGACCGTGCTCGTTGGCGATGCGCCGCGCGTCGTCCATCGAGATCGCCGGCTCGCCGGGCTGGATCGGAGCGGGCGTCGGTGTCTGGGCATGCACCAGGGCCGAGGGGCTGGCGAGCAGGGCCGAGAGCAGCAGGGCGCGGGTGGCGGTGCCAAAGGCAGTGGAAAGGGTGGTGCCAAGGGTCATGACGTTCTCCCCGTCAGTAACGGCGTGGATGGACTTCACTCGACAACCCCCTCGGCGTCCCATCGGTTCCGGCTGCTGACACCGGCGGGCCGGCCCGGGCGATAGAACGGGCCTGAGAACACAGGGGCAAGAAAACGGGGGAAGCCGGCCTTCGTGCCCGCGCCATCACGGTGCGCTGGCGCTATGGTGGCGCCGTTTCGACCGGGATTCGCCTATGCGCCAGTATCACGACCTGCTTCGACGCGTCCTCGACGAGGGCGTCCGCAAGGACGACCGCACCGGCACCGGCACGCTCGCCGTGTTCGGCCACCAGATGCGCTTCGACCTGAACGAGGGCTTCCCGCTCGTCACCACCAAGAAGCTGCATCTGAAATCGATCATCCATGAGCTGATCTGGTTCCTGCGCGGCGACACCAATGTGCGCTACCTGCAGGAGAACGGCGTCACGATCTGGGACGAATGGGCCGATGAGAACGGCGATCTCGGCCCGGTCTATGGCCGGCAATGGCGCTCCTGGCCGGCGCCGGCAGAGGACGGCCCCAACACGACGATCGACCAGATCGCCTGGCTGGTGAACGAGATCAGGCGCAACCCCGATTCGCGGCGGCTGATCGTCTCGGCCTGGAATCCCGCCGACATCCCGAAGATGGCGCTGGCGCCCTGCCACTGCCTGTTCCAGTTCTTCGTTGCCGATGGCAAATTGTCCTGCCAGCTCTATCAGCGCTCGGCCGATGTCTTCCTCGGCGTGCCCTTCAACATCGCGAGCTATGCGCTGCTGACGCATATGGTGGCGCAGGTGACAGGGCTGGGCGTCGGCGAGTTCGTGCACTCTTTCGGCGACACCCATCTCTATGTGAACCATCTCGACCAGGCGAAGCTGCAGCTCGGCCGCGATTTCAGGCCGTTGCCGACGCTGAAACTGAACCCTGGCGTCACCCGGCTGGAGGATTTCAACTTCGCCGACGTGACGATCGAAGGCTACGATCCGCATCCCGCGATCAAGGCACCGATCGCGATATGAGCCTCGTCATACGACACGCCCGGCCCGACGAGGCCGGCCTCGTCCTAGATTTCATCAAGGCGCTCGCTGTGTACGAGCGGCTGGCCGATCATGTCGTAGCGACGGAAGCGGAGATCGCCGAGGCGATCTTTGGCGCGAATCCGCGCGTGTTCTGCGACATCGCCGAATGGGATGGCGAGCCAGCGGGTTTCTCGGTGTGGTTCTACACCTATTCGACCTTCAGCGGCCGGCACGGCATCTGGCTGGAGGACCTGTTCGTCCATCCGCATCTGCGCGGGCGCGGCATCGGCAAGGCGCTGATCGCGGCGCTGGCGAAGCGCTGCGTCGCGGAGGGGCTGCCGCGCCTCGCCTGGTGGGTGCTGAACTGGAACGAGCCTTCGCGCGTGTTCTACCGTTCGATCGGAGCCAGGGCCCAGGACGAATGGACCGTGAAGCGGCTCGACGGCGATGCGCTGGTGCGGCTGGCGGGCGAGGGCTGAGATGGCTGCGCTGCCCATCGTCCTGATCGCGGCCATCGCCGATAATGGCGTCATAGGTGACGACAACCGGCTGATCTGGCGGCTCAAGACCGATCTGCGCCATTTCAGGAGCCTGACGCTCGGTCGCCCGGTGCTGATGGGGCGCAAGACATTCCTGTCGATCGGCAAGCCCTTGCCCGGCCGGGAGACGATCGTTCTGACGCGCGACCCCACCTTCAGGCCGGAGGGCGTCCATGTAGCGCATTCACTGGAGGACGCGTTATCCGTCGGGCAGCGGCTCGGCGCCGCGTCCGGCGCTGATTCCGTGACGGTGGCGGGCGGCGCGGACATCTATCGGCAGGCGCTGCCGCTGGCGCAGCGGCTTGAGCTGACGCTGGTCCATGCGACGCCGGAAGGCGACGCGCTGTTTCCCGATTGGGACCGTTCGGACTTTGTCGCGGAGGCGCGCGAAAGCCATCCGCGCAGCCTCGACGACGAGCATCCGTTTACCTTCGCGACGTTTCGCCGCCGGGTCTGAACGGCTTTCCGTTGATGATGAATGCCTTGCGTCGTTGACGAATCCATGGCCCATGCCCAATTCAGCCCAGCGCGCTCCGGCAGTGGGCGCTGACAAACGACCGCCATTCGCCTATTGCAGGGCAGGTCGGCAGAGGAAGGGAACGGCGCGAGTATGCCTTGGAGCAACCAGAGCGGCGGTGGCAATAACGGGGGCGGACCCTGGGGCCAGCGCGGGGGAAGCGGCGGCGGCGGTGGCGGCGGTCCTTGGGGCGGTGGCTCCGGCGGCCGCAATAACAGCGGCCCGCCCGATCTGGAGGAGATCCTGCGTCGCAGCCAGGACCGGCTGAGGAACATGATGCCGGGCGGCAATCTCGGCAGCCGCGGATTGATCTTCGGCATTCTCGCCCTGATCGTGGTCTGGCTCCTGACGGGCTGGTACATCGTGCGCCCCAACGAGGTCGGCCTCAACCTGCGTTTCGGCAAATTCATCGGCAAGACCGGCGAAGGCCTGAACTATAACTGGCCCTATCCGATCGGCAGCGTGATCAAGCCGCAGGTGACGAACGTCATCACCACCGAAGTCGGCTTCCGGACCGTCGAATCCGTGCGCGCCTCGCGCCAGTCCGACGTGATCGAGGAAAGCCTGATGCTCACCGGCGACGAGAACATCGTCGACATCGACGTGATCGTGCAGTGGCAGATCGATCCGGCCGCGCCGGAGAACTACGTCTTCAACATCCAGGATCCGCCAGGCACCGTGAAGGCCGTGGCCGAGAGCGCGATGCGCGAGATCATCGGCCGGCGCAACATCCAGCCCGTGCTGACCACGGACCGCTCCGCGATCGAGACCGAGGTGCGCCAGCTCATGCAGGAGACCCTCAACAGCTACAATGCGGGCGTGCAGATCCGCCTCGTGCAGCTTCAGAAGGTCGATCCGCCGCAGCAGGTCATCGACGCGTTCCGCGACGTCCAGGCGGCGCGCGCCGACCAGGAGCGCCTGCGCAACGAGGCCCAGACCTACGCCAACCGCGTCGTGCCCGAGGCACGTGGCCGGGCCTCGCAGCTCGTCCAGGGGGCGGAAGCCTTCAAGGACCAGACGGTCGCCGAGGCGCTCGGCCAGGCCAGCCGCTTCAACGCGGTCTATGAACAGTACAAGAAGGCTCCGGCCGTGACCCGCGAGCGTCTCTTCCTCGAGACGATGGAGCGTGTCCTGGGCGGCACCGACAAGGTGATCATCGATAGTTCGGGCACCGGGCAGGGCGTCGTGCCCTATCTGCCGCTCGACCAGTTGCAGCAGAGGCGCCCCGTTCCGGGCGCCCCCCAGACGGGAGCTGTCCGATGAACGGCGGCATCATCCGCATCGGCCTGCTCGTCGTCCTCGGACTGGCGGCCGTCGTCTTCTACGCCATGACCTTCGTGGTGCAGCAGACGCAGTCGGCCCTCGTGCTGCGCTTCGGCGCGGTGCGCAGCGTCGTCACCGAGCCCGGCCTCTATTTCAAGCTGCCGGCGCCGTTCGAGCAGGTGACCCTGCTCGACAACCGCATCCTCGATCTCGACCTGCCGGCGCAGGAAATCATCGCCTCCGACCAGAAGCGTCTGGTGGTCGATGCCTTCACGCGCTACCGCATCTCCGATCCGCTGCGGTTCTATCAGGCGGTCAACAACATCCCGCGTGCGAACTCGCAGCTTGCATCGATCGTGAACGGCAATGTCCGCTCGGTCCTGGCTGAGGCGAGCTTCACCTCGATGGTCCGCAACGACCGTGCCCGGCTGATGAACCGCATCCGCGACGAGGTGAACCGCGAGGCGGCCCGCTTCGGCATGACGGTGGTCGATGTCCGCCTGCGTCGCGTCGATCTGCCGGCGGCCAACTCGGCGGCGGTGTTCCAGCGCATGCAGACGGAACGCCAGCGCGAGGCGGCCGAAGCCCGCGCGCTCGGTGGCCAGCAGGCCCAGGAGGTCCGGGCCCGGGCCGACAGGGACGCGACCGTGATCGTCGCCGAGGCGCAGCGCCGCTCCGACGAGATCCGCGGCGAGGGCGAGGGCGAGCGCAACCGCGTCTTCGCCGAAGCCTTCGGGCAGGACGAGGAGTTCTTCACCTTCTATCGTTCGATGCAGGCCTATGAGGCCAGCATCAAGCCGGGCGATACCAGGATGGTGCTGTCTCCCGATTCGCCGTTCTTCCGGTTCTTCAACGGCGCCAATGCGCCCCGGCGCGATGCGGCTCCAGCCACGCCGGCGGTGCCGGCGCCGGCGCGGCCCTGATTCCACCATAGGCGTCGCGTATGTTCGATTTCATCGCGGCGTTGGGCCTCGTTTTCGCAATCGAAGGCATCCTGTTCGCAGCGGTGCCGAACCTCGCCAAGGACGCGCTTCGCAGCGCCGCTGAGACACCGCCGGAGCGTATGAGGCTGATCGGCCTCGGTTCGGCGGTGCTCGGTGTCCTGCTGGTCTGGCTCGCGAGGGGCTGAAGGCGAGGCAGGTGCACGCGATCGTGTTCGATGGCATGATCGTGTGTCGACCTTCCGCCGCAATTCGAGGTTCAATCTAGGTCAGCTTTTCGCGCCGAGCGGCTCGCCCGAATTTTCTTGCACGAGGACACTGATGGCAACGAAACCCGCCTCTGCTTCCGGCTCTCCGGCTTCTGCCTCCCCGATCTCGCTTTCGCGGGCCTCGCTTTCACTGGCGTCCCGCGCGCGCCGGGTTGCGCTGGTGGCGAGCGTAGGGGGACTTTCCCTTCTGGCTTCTCCGGTCATCGCCCCGGCCCAGACGGCCACGGCGCCGATCCTGCAGGGGCAGGTCTCGCTGGCCGATCTCGCCGAGCGGGTGATGCCGGCGGTGGTCAACATCGCGGCGGTGACGACGAGCGACACGCGCGGCCGCACCCTGCCGCAGCTTCCGCAACTCGGCCCCGACACGCCTTTCGGCGATCTGTTCGAGGAGTTTTTCAACCGTCGCGGACAAGGGCAGCAGGGCCAGGGCCAGCAGGGTCAGGGGCAGGCACCGCAGCAGCGTCGTTCGCAATCGGCCGGTTCGGGCTTCGTGATCGATGCTTCCGGCATCGTCGTCACGAACAACCACGTCATCGGCGACGCCAATGAGATCACCGTGATCTTCAACAGCGGCCTGCGCCTCAAGGCCGAGGTGATCGGCAAGGATGCGAAGGTCGATCTCGCGGTGCTGCGGGTGAAGCACGACAAGCCGCTGCCAGCAGTGAAGTTCGGCGACTCCGACAAGATGCGGATCGGCGATCCCGTCATGGCGATCGGCAACCCGTTCGGCCTCGGCGGCTCGGTCTCCTCGGGCATCGTCTCGGCGCGCAACCGCGACATCCAGCAGGGTCCCTACGACACCTATATCCAGACCGATGCGGCCATCAACAAGGGCAATTCGGGCGGACCACTGTTCAACATGGCGGGCGAGGTGATCGGCATCAACACCGCGATCCTGTCGCCGACGGGTGGCTCGGTCGGCATCGGTTTTGCCGTGCCTTCGTCGCTGGCCAGCAACATCGTCGACCAGCTCAAGGAATTCGGCGAGACCCGCCGCGGCTGGCTCGGCGTGCGGATCCAGAGCGTCGATGACGCCACCGCCGAGGCGCTCGGCCTCGGCACGGCGCGCGGCGCGCTCGTCGCCGGCATCGACGACAAGGGCCCGGCCAAGCCCGCGGGCCTCGAGATCGGCGACGTCGTCACCAAGTTCGACGGCAAGGAGGTCAAGGATTCCCGCGACCTGCCGCGCATCGTGGCTGCCACGCCGGTCGGCAAGGACGTGCCGATCACGATCATGCGCAAGGGCAAGGAAGAGGTGAAGACGGTCAAGCTCGGCCGTCTCGAAGATGGCGAGAAGGTCCAGCCGGCCTCGGCCCGGACGCCGACCGAGCCCGCCAAGCCTTCAGTCACCACCGCGCTCGGCCTCGAATTCTCGCCGCAGACCGAGGAGCTCCGGAAGCGCTACTCGATCAAGGACGGCGTCAAGGGCGTGGTCATCACCAAGGTCGATGCCAACTCCAACGCTTCCGACAAGCGCGTGCTCGTCGGCGAGCTGGTCGTCGAGATCGGCCAGGAAGCGGTGAATTCGCCGGAGGACGTGACCAAGCGGCTCGACGCCCTCAAGAAGGAGGGCAAGAAGTCGGCCCTGCTTCTGGTCTCGAACGCGCAGGGTGAGGTCCGTTTCGTCGCCGTGTCGATGAACTGAGTTAGTCCCGGCATTCGTCATGTGAGGGCGGCCCATGTGGCCGCCCTTTTTCGTATCCTGATCGATCGGATCGCCGATATGCATTGGTTCTCGCCCGGCCGGAGTGGCAGGGTCGCCGCTGCTGCGACCGGAGAACCGAGATGAAACTGAGCGACATTCCCTTCGTCACGACCGACTGGTCGACGGTTCCGGCCGAGCGGCATGCAGGCGAGGTTGGCGAGGCGTTCTGGCGCACGCAGTATTTCGGGCCGGAGGAAAACCGCATCCGGGTCCGCATGGTCGAGTACACGCCGGGCTATGTCGCCGATCACTGGTGCTCCAAGGGCCACATCATCCTGTGCCTCGAAGGCGCGATGGAGACGACGCTGGAGGATGGACGGGTGATGCCGCTGAAGGCGGGCATGAGCTATCAGGTCGCCGACGGCGCCGAGGCGCATCGCTCCAGCACCGCGACGGGCGCAAAGCTGTTCATCGTCGATTAGGTCAGCGGACGATCTCGGCGCCGGTATAGCCCTGGGCGTAGAGCAGGGCGGTGAGATCGGCATGGTCGAGCCGGGCATCGGCGGCGGCGGCGACCGCCGGCTTGGCGCGGAAGGCGACGCCAAGGCCGGCCTCGCCGAGCATGGCGAGATCGTTGGCGCCGTCACCGACGGCAAGCGTCTGCTCGGGGGCGAGGCCGCGCTGGGCACGCAGTTCGATGAGGGCGTCGAGCTTGGCCTGCTTGCCGAGGATCGGATCGGCGACCTCGCCGCGCAGGATGCCGTCGTCGGCCAGCAGGATGTTGGAGCGATGCTCGTCGAAGGCGATCGTCGCGCCGATCGGGCCGGTGAAGACGGTGAAGCCGCCGGAGACGAGCGCCGTATAGGCGCCGTTTGCGCGCATCGTCATGACGAGTTCACGGCCGCCCGGAGTCAGCGTGATACGCTCGGCGATGATCTCGCCGACGACGGCGAGCGGGACGCCCTTCAAAAGCGCGACACGCTCGCGCAGCGCCGGCTCGAAGGCGATCTCGCCACGCATGGCGCGCTCGGTGATGCCTGAGACCTTCTCCTTCAGCCCGACATAGGCGGCGAGTTCGTCGATGCATTCCTGGCCGATCATGGTCGAGTCCATGTCGGCGAGGAACAGGGCCTTGCGCCGGGTCGCGGCCGGCTGGACGATGACGTCGACCGCGGCCTCGCCGAGAAGCCGGCGCAGATCCGCTTCAAGCTTGCGTGCGTCGACTGCTTCCGCGAAGAGGTCGGCAGCGATCTCGCCGTCGAGGCGGTGGCTGCGCAAGGCGCCAGGCAGGGCGGTCTGGAGATGCTTCAGCAGTGCATCGTCGAGCAGGGCCTGTCCATAGGCGGAAACCAGTGTCGCGACGAGCATGTGAAGGGCCGGGTCAGGTGACGATGGAAGGGGCGGGGATCAGGGCGGTGCTCATCGCAGGTCCGACCGCGAGCGGCAAGTCCGCGCTGGCGATCGAGATCGCCCGACGCCTGGGCGGCACGGTGGTCAACGCCGATTCCATGCAGGTCTATGCCGATCTGAGGACCCTCACGGCACGGCCGACGCCCGAGGAGGAGGCGATCGTTCCGCACCGGCTCTACGGCCGTGTCGACGGCGCGATCAATTATTCGGCGATGCGCTATGCGGAGGATGTCGCGGGCGTGCTGGCGGAGCTTCACCGGATCGGCTCCCTGCCGGTTCTGGTCGGGGGAACGGGTCTCTATTTCAAGGCGCTGACCGAAGGGTTTTCGGCGATTCCGCCCGTGCCGGATGCCGTGCGGAGTGCGTTCCGGGCGCGCGTGGCCGAGCAGGAGACGAGCCTGCTGCATGCCGAGCTCGCCCGCCTCGACTCGGCCATGGCGGAGCGGCTGAAGCCCGCCGATCGGATGCGGATCATGCGGGCGCTCGAGGTTCATCTCGCCACCGGGCGGTCGATCGCAAGCTTCCAGGGCGAGCGCCATCCTGGGCCTCTCGACGGCGTGCCGATGCTGAAGCTCTTCATCAACCCGGAGCGCGAGGAGGTACGCCAGCGCATCGACCGGCGTTTCGAGCAGATGATCGCGCAAGGTGCGCTGGACGAGGTCGCGGCCTTGCGGGCGCGCCGGCTCGACCCGCTCCTGCCAGTCATGCGAGCTCATGGGGTTCCGGGGCTGATCGCCCATCTCGACGGCGCGATCGGTCTGGACGAGGCCATCGCGCGCGGCCAGGCCGATACACGCGCTTATGCCAAGCGGCAGGTCACCTGGTTCCGGCATCAGATGGCGGGCTGGCAGGCGGTGCCCCCTGATGGCGCGCGCGAGGTTGCGTTGCGCGCCCTCGATGCCGGGCTGTGAGCGCTCAGGCCGCGGCGAAGATGTCCGGATCTGAGATGCGGATGCAGCCGCGGCCTTCGTTCTTGGCACGATAGAGGGCGCGGTCGGCGCGCTCGACCAGGGCCGCCAGCGTTTCCGAGCTCGATCGCGTGGCAATGCCGAGGCTGGCAGAGACCTGCAGCGCCAGGGTCTCGGAGACCGGCAGGCGGCGAGAGGCAAGCGCGTCCTCGATCCGCAGCGCGATGCGCAGGGCAGCATCGCGGTCGGCGCCGGGCAGCAGGATGGCGAACTCCTCGCCGCCGAAGCGGCCGACGAGATCGCGGTCCGTTCGGACGAGACCGAGCAGCACATCGGCGAAGGCCCGGATCACGGCGTCCCCGGCCGGGTGGCCATAGCTGTCATTGACGGCCTTGAAGTGGTCGAGATCGACCACGATCAGCGAGATGTCGGTTTCGCTCTCATCGCAATTGAGGATCGCGGCATTGGCCTTCTCGATGAAGGAGCGACGATTGAGCAGTGCCGTCAGCGGATCGGTTTCGGCCAGGCGGCGCAGCTCCTTTTCCCGCTCCTCGCGCTGTTCGATGTCCTGCGACAGGGCGCGGCGGGTGGCGCGTTCGCGGCCGATTTCCAGGGCCAGCGTCGCAGCGCGGCTCTGCAATGTCTGGTTGGCGACGATCAGGTCGGAGACGTCGGTGATCGTCAGAACCAGCCCGTCGCCGAGCGGCGCGACTGCGATCTGCAGCCAGGCGGTCTGGCCGTTGGCGAAAAAGCAGGTCTCGATCATGTCGGGGCGGCGCAGGTCGAGCGCATAGAGGCAGCGCCGCCAGACCATGGGATCGGCCAGGAAGGGCAGGCCGATCTGGGCGTCTTCGTCGACCGGATCGTCGGGACGTCCCGCGATCACGGCGGCGCGGCGGTTGGCGGTGATGATTACGGTCCGCTCGACATGACCCTCGTGATCGCGGATGGCGCGCAATGCCACGATGCCGGAGGGCGAGGTTTCGAGCACGGTCCTCAGCAGCTCTTCGTGGAAGTGCAGCGGCCGGCTGAACACGATGAGATAGCGGCTGCCGTCCGCGGCCGTGGCCGGCATGAGCAGGCGTTCCCAGAGGCTGACGCGCACGGTCGTCAGCGAGCGATGCACGGTGTAGGCGGGTCTGCCATCGGCCAGGGCCCGGTCGCAGCATGCGATGGTGAATTGCGCCACTTGCGGGGTCATCGCGGAGACGCGCTCGTTGAGCCGGTTGGCCCCGGCATAGCGAATGATCTCGCGGCCGTAATGGATGAAGGCGTAATCTCCGTCGCCGGTCGGCGCGAGGACCATGAGGTCGCCGCCAAAACGAGGCATGACCTCGTCGAGAAAGCTCTCGTAAGGGGCGCCGGCTTCGCTGCGGCCGCTGAGCAGGAAACGCTGCAACAGCTCCGCCACTTCCGGCGCGTGGGCCCGGGCGGCGATGTTGTCGGTATGAACTTCCTGATACATGGCCGTCCTGTAGCGAGTGCGGACATGATGACAACCCGGAGTTGAAAAAGTGTTCCGTTGCATTATCGGATTTGCTGGAGCGCGTGCGGCTGCCCGGTCGCGATGGCTGCCATGGTTTGCGCTTGACCGGCGCGCCGGCGTCGATTAGCGTCCCGCAATATCTGCAAAGGGTCGAGGCGCAATGCGCAAGCTTATTATCGTACGAGTGCGCTGGTAGGGGCCGGTTCTTGATTGAGCCGCGTCTTCCCGACGCCAGCGCACGTCCAGGCCCCTCGAGGGCCTTTTTTATTGCCCGTTTTCGACCTTGATCCCAACCGAGCTACCGCAGGAGACCGTTATGAGCGAGATGATGACCGGTGCCGAGATGGTCGTCCGCGCGCTTCAGGACCAGGGCGTCGAACATCTGTTCGGCTATCCCGGTGGCGCCGTGCTGCCGATTTATGATGCGCTGTTCCAGCAGGACAAGGTCAAGCATGTCCTCGTCCGCCATGAGCAGGGCGCGGTCCATGCGGCGGAGGGCTATGCCCGCTCGACCGCGGGCAAGGTCGGCTGCGTGCTGGTGACCTCCGGACCGGGTGCGACCAACGCCGTCACCGGCCTGACCGATGCGCTGCTGGACTCGATCCCGCTCGTCGTCATCACGGGCCAGGTCCCGACGCATCTGATCGGCTCCGATGCCTTCCAGGAATGCGACACGGTCGGCATCACGCGCTCCTGCACCAAGCACAATTACCTGGTGAAGAGCATCGCGGACCTGCCGCGCATCCTGCACGAGGCCTTCTACGTCGCCGCCAATGGCCGCCCGGGCCCGGTCGTCGTCGACATCCCGAAGGACATCCAGTTCGCCAGCGGCGTCTATAGTCGTCCGCGCGACAACCAGCACAAGACCTACCGCCCGACCGTCAAGGGCGATCTCGGTGCGATCAAGGCGGCGGTTGCGCTGATGGCCAGTGCCAAGAAGCCGGTCTTCTACACTGGCGGCGGCGTCATCAATGCCGGGCCGCATGCCTCGGCGCTGCTGCGCGAACTCGCCCGGCTGACCGGCTTCCCGGTCACCTCGACGCTGATGGGGCTGGGCGCGTTCCCGGCAGCCGACAAGCAGTGGCTCGGCATGCTCGGCATGCACGGCACCTACGAGGCGAACCTCGCGATGCATGACTGCGACGTCATGATCAATATCGGCGCGCGCTTCGATGACCGCATCACCGGCCGGCTCGACGGCTTCTCGCCGCGCTCGAAGAAGATCCACATCGACATCGACCCGTCCTCGATCAACAAGACGGTCAAGGTCGATATCGGCATCATCGGCGACTGCGCGCATGTGCTCGAGGACATGGTCCGGATCTGGCGCGAGACCTCGCCCCAGATCGACAAGACGGCGCTGACGACCTGGTGGACGCAGATCGACGGCTGGCGGGCCCGCAAGAGCCTCGCCTACAAGAAGTCGGATTCGATCATCAAGCCGCAATATGCGCTCGAACGCCTTCATGCGCTGACCAAGGACCGCGACACCTACATCACCACCGAGGTCGGGCAGCACCAGATGTGGGCGGCGCAGTATCTCCAGTTCCAGGAGCCGAACCGCTGGATGACCTCGGGCGGGCTCGGCACGATGGGATACGGCCTGCCGGCTGCGATCGGGGTGCAGATGAAGCATCCGAAGGCGCTTGTCATCGATGTCGCGGGCGAGGCCTCGATCCTGATGAACATGCAGGAGATGTCGACCGCCGTGCAGTATCGCCTGCCGGTCAAGATCTTCATCCTGAACAACGAGTACATGGGCATGGTGCGCCAGTGGCAGGAGCTGCTGCATGGCGGGCGCTATTCGGAGAGCTATTCGCAGTCGCTGCCGGATTTCGTGAAGCTCGCCGAGGCCTATGGCGGCCACGGCATCCGCTGCGACGATCCGGCCAAGCTTGATGAGGCGATCATGGAAATGATCGAGACGCCCAAGCCCGTGATCTTCGACTGCCTCGTCGCCAAGCACGAGAACTGCTTCCCGATGATCCCCTCGGGCAAGGCCCATAACGAGATGATCCTGCCCGATTTCGAGGGCGACACCGGCGAGATCATCGACGCCAAGGGCAAGCAACTGGTTTGAAGACGCACCGTCATGCTCGGGCTTGACCCGAGCATCTCCGGCCGGATGGGGAGCCTGTCCTGTTCGAGATTCTCGGGGCAAGCCCGAGAATGACGGTGTTGCCGCGGCATGGGGGACAAGATGACCACAATCGGCCTGATCGGCGGGATGAGCTGGGAATCGACGGCGGTCTATTACCGCCTGCTCAACGAGGGCGTGCGGGCGCGTCAGGGCGGCCTGCATTCGGCCGATGTCATGCTGCATTCGCTCGATTTCTCGCCGATCGCGGAGATGCAGGCGAAGGGCGACTGGGAGGCCGCCGGCGATGTGCTGGCCGACAGCGCGCTGCGTCTCGAGCGGGCCGGCGCGGGCTGTCTCGTGCTCTGCACCAACACCATGCACAAGCTGGCCGACAAGATCACCGCGGCGACGCGCGTGCCCTTCCTGCATCTGGCGGATGTCACCGCCAAGGCGGTGCGGGCCACGGCCTCGCGGCGCCCGCTGCTGCTGGCGACACGCTTCACGATGGAGCAGCGCTTCTATCTCGGCAGGCTCGCCGCCTTCGGCATCGAGGCGATCGTCCCCGGCGAGGCGGAGCGCGGAGAGGTTCACCGCATCATCTATGAGGAACTCTGCCGCGGCCGGATCGAGCCGGCCTCCAAGGCGCGCTATCTGTCGATCATCGCGGAGGCTGCCGCGCAGGGAGCGGATGGCGTCATCCTCGGCTGTACCGAGATCGGCCTGCTGATCTCGCAGGCGGATGTCGCGCTGCCGGTATTCGACACGACCGCGCTGCATGTCGAGGCTGCGCTCGACTTCGCGCTGACCGCCGAGAGCCAGGCCGCATGAAACTGATCATCGCCAACAAATGCTATTCCTCCTGGTCGCTGCGGCCCTGGCTGCTGCTGACGGAGTTCGGGATTCCGTTCGAAGAGGTGCTGATCCCGTTTGGGCCGAGTTTCGTCGAGGATGCTGGCTGGAAGCGGGCGATCGCGGCCTTCACGCCTGCTGGCAAAGTGCCCGTCCTGATCGATGGCGAGCTCCAGGTCTGGGAAACGCTGGCGATCATGGAGTACCTTGCCGAGCGGCATCCCGAGCATGCGATCTGGCCGGGCGACCCTGCCGCAAGGGCGATGGCGCGCGCGATCTCCAGCGAGATGCATGCCGGCTTCGCGGAGCTGCGCGGCGCTTGCCCGATGAACTTCGGCTGGGTCCACCCGCCGTGCGACAGGGGTCCCAAAGTCGCAGCCGATGTCGCCCGCATCACGGACATCTGGCGCGCGGCGCGCGAGCGCTTCGGCGATGCAGGCCCCTTCCTGTTCGGAGCATTCAGCGCAGCCGACGCGATGTTTGCGCCCGTCGTCGCCCGCTTCAGCGGCTATGGCATCGCACTCGATCCGGTCTGCGAGGCTTATGGCGCGGCGGTTCGGGGGACGCGCGGCTTCCAGGCATGGCGCAACGGCGCGCTCGCGGAGCCCTGGATCGTCGCCGAAGACGAAACGGATGAACCCGTCCTGACCGATTTCCGTCCCTCTCTCAGCCGCAGCCGAGTCTCCTCATGAACACTTCATCGCATTATCCGAGCGCCCCCGTTGCACAGCCCGTCGCCCGTCATACGCTTGCGGTGATCGTCGACAACGAGCCGGGCGTGCTGGCCCGCATCGCGGGATTGTTCTCCGGCCGCGGCTACAACATCGAGAGCCTGACGGTCTCCGAGACCGAGCATGACAAGCACATCTCGCGCATCACCGTCGTGACCTCGGGCACCGCCAACGTCATCGACCAGATCAAGGCGCATCTCGACCGGCTCGTGCCGGTGCATCGCGTCGTCGATCTGACGCTGCAGGGCGAGGCGCTCGAGCGCGAACTGGCCCTGGTCAAGGTCGTGGGCAAGGGCGACCACCGGGTCGAGGCGATGCGGCTGGCAGCCGCCTTCGGCGCGCGCACGCTCGATGCCTCGCTGACCTCCTTCGTCTTCGAACTGACTGGCTCGACCGAGGAGATCGAGCGCTTCATCAAGCTGATGACGGTGGTCGGGCTGACGGAAGTCTCGCGCACCGGCATCGCCGCGATGAGCCGCGGCCCGGACGCGATGTGACGTCGAGCGCTCCGATTGCCGGATATCCGTGCATGGCTTATATGGATATCCGAGTTGGAAGGGTGTCGCCATGAAGGTTCAGGTCGCGAAATGGGGCAACAGCACCGCCGTCCGACTGCCGACGGCGGTGGTGAAACAACTCGGCCTGCGCCCGGGCATGGCGCTTGAGGTCACGGTCGACGACGGAGGAGTCAGGCTGTCGGCTGACAGCGCGGCGCAGAGCGCTCGACGGCCGCAGCCTCTGACGCTGGATTGGATCGTATCGGAGATGCGGCGCCTCGGCTCGGCCGAGGAACCTGAGACGCTGGGTTGGGGCGGCGATGTCGGAGCGGAGATCGTCGATGACGATACCGCCCGCTAAGCGCGAGCCGCTGCGGCCGGGAGAGCTCATTCTCGTCGAGTTCGAGCCCATCAAAGGCTCGGAACAGGCCGGTCGACGGCCGGCCCTCGTGGTCTCGGCGCAGGCGATGCAGGCCGCCGGACGCCGGGCGATCGTCTGTCCGATCTCCCGAAACCTGTCGCCATGGCCGACCAAGATCAGGCTGCCTGACGGCCTCCCTGTTACAGGTGCGGTTCTTGCCGACCAGGTCCGCACGATCGATCATGAACACCGCGTGCTTAGGCGCCTTGGCGAGGTGCCCCGTCAGGTGCTGCAAGACGTACGCGAAGTGCTGGCCCTGCTTCTCGAGATCGTGCCTGTGGCGAAGCCCGAATGACCATTTCCCTTGAACACATCGCCCTCGGACTCGGCATCGTCGGGTTCGGCTGCTTTGCCTTCCCGATCATGCAACGCCTGAACGGTAAGGCGCCGGCGGAGGCGCCCGGCAGCGGCAAGAGCCTGCGCTCACCGCTCTGGTGGGCGGGCTTCGTCCTGACGGTCGCGGCGATTTTTCTGCAGCGCATGGCGAGCCAGCAGGCCGCTGGCCTGTAGCCGCCGCGCGATGCTGGCGCGGATGGCTAAGGATCGCACATGGCTGGCGACAACCTCCCTTGCGAAGGGATGCGGGCTGCGCTAGAGAGCCGAACCGTAACGTACGGTACGGCGATTTTCCCGGCTCCAGATGATCATGGCGGCAACGCGTAGCATAGCAGATACGGAAGAGCCGACGGCCCGCCAGCAGGCCGTGCTCGATGCCGTGCTGTCGCTGATGGTGGAGGAGGGCGACCAACTGACCATGACCGCCGTGGCGCGCCGGGCGAGCTGCTCCAAGGAGACGCTGTACAAATGGTTCGGTGACCGTGACGGGCTGCTGGCAGCGACCGTGCGCTGGCAGGCCGCGCGCGTCCGGGCCGGTCGCTATGACCGCCCGACGCTCGACATCGCCACCCTTCGCGACAGCCTCAAAGGCTTCGCCGCGACCTGGCTCACCGTCATCTCCAGCCCGACCTCGATCGCGCTGAACCGTCTCGCGATCGGCCATGCCGCCTCGCGCAAGAGCAATCTCGGCGGCATCGTGCTGGACAACGGGCGCTTTGCCATCGGCGAGCGGCTTCGGCCGGTGCTCGAAGCCGGGCGTGAGGCGGGGCTGCTCGATTTCGACGCGTCCGAGACGGCGTTCCGCACCTTTTTCGGCCTCGTCGGGCGCGACGTACAGATCCGGCTCCTGCTCGGCGACAGTCTCACACTGGGACGTGACGAGATCGAGCGCGACGCCGCCCGGGCCACAGACCAGTTCCTCGCACTTTACGGGCGGACGACATCCGCTCGGCAAGACTGAAGAAACCACCCAGTACCCCCAAGGAAGCCAAGGAAGGACTTAGTCATATGCGCGTTTATTATGATCGTGATGCCGACATCAACCTCATCAAGGGCAAGAAGGTCTGCATCGTCGGCTACGGCAGCCAAGGCCACGCCCATGCGCTCAACCTGCGCGATTCCGGCGTCAAGGATGTCGTCATCGCGCTGAAGGCAGGATCGCCGACCCGCAAGAAGGCCGAAGAAGCCGGCTTCACGGTGTTGACCCCGACCGAGGCCGCCAAGGTCTCCGACATCATGATGATGCTCACCCCTGACGAGCTGCAGGGCGACATCTATCGCGACGAGCTGCATGCCAACATGAAGCAGGGCGCCGCGCTTCTGTTCGCGCACGGCCTCAACGTCCATTTCAACCTGATCGAGCCGCGCAAGGACCTCGACGTGCTGATGGTTGCCCCCAAGGGCCCCGGCCACACGGTGCGCTCGGAGTACCAGCGCGGCGGCGGCGTGCCGACCCTGATCGCGATCCACCAGGACGCGACCGGCAACGCCCATGATCTCGGCCTGTCCTATGCCTCGGCCAATGGCGGCGGCCGCGCCGGCATCATCGAGACGACGTTCAAGGAAGAGTGCGAGACCGATCTCTTCGGCGAGCAGGTCGTCCTCTGCGGCGGTCTCGTCGAGCTGATCAAGGCCGGTTACGAGACGCTGACGGAGGCCGGCTACGCTCCTGAGATGGCCTATTTCGAGTGCCTGCACGAAGTGAAGCTGATCGTCGACCTGATCTATGAGGGCGGCATCGCGAACATGAACTACTCGATCTCGAACACGGCCGAGTACGGCGAGTACGTGACGGGGCCGCGCATCATCACGGCTGAGACCAAGGCCGAGATGAAGCGCGTGCTGACCGACATTCAGTCGGGCAAGTTCACCCGCGACTGGATGCTGGAGAACAAGGTCAACCAGACCTCGTTCAAGGCGACCCGCGCTCGCTACGCCGCCCATCCGATCGAGGAAGTCGGCGCCAAGCTTCGCGACATGATGCCCTGGATCAAAGCCAAGGCGCTGGTCGACAAGAGCAAGAACTGATCCAGGGCTTTCTGTTCTGCGACGGCCGGGCTGGCGCCCGGCCTTCGGGATCAAGGCCAAGGCGCTGGTCGACAAGACCAAGAACTGATCCAGGGCTTTTGCCTCAGCGACGGCCGGGCTGGCGCCGGCCTTCGGGATCAAGGCCAAGGACCTGGTCCACAGGACCAGGAACCGCGATCCGCGCGCGGGACGCCACGGCGTCTCACGCACTGATTCAACGACTTGCCGCATCGATTCAGGAGCTGGCTGCAAGTTGCTGTGATTGGGCCATATTTTTGTTGCCGGAGAGGCGGGTGCAGCGATGCGCTCGCCTCTTTCTCATTCCGGAGGCTCCGTATCGGCGAGGTTTCGGAACCGATCCCGCGGCCGCGCGTTTTTAATGCCAGACGGGACAGGCGGGAGCAGGCAGATGGAAGCGGATGGCGAACGGATCGCACGGGAGATTCACCGGAACGCCCATCGGCCGAAGGGCGCGCGTGCCGACGTGGCGCGGCCCCAAACGGATGAAGGTCTGTTCCTGCCGGGCGCGCTGCTCGCGGGGCTCGCTCTGGCGCTGCTGTTCAACACCTTCTTCGGCTTGATCCCGGGCTAGCGCCCAAGGGCTGATCTGCAAACCTTCTCCGGAGGAACCGAGATGAGCACAGAAACCGAAGATCGCGCCAAGGCGCAGGCCGAAGGCCAGGCAGGCGGAGACAAGGTTCCGCCGATGCGGGCCGACGATCACAGCAACGCCGACCCGGCAGAGGAAACGCCGGTCGAGGCCAGGCAAGGCTTTCTCGGCGCGCCCGTGTTGATGGTGCTGATCGGCAGTCTGGCGCTGGCCGTCGTGGCATGGATCGCCGTGGAACTGCTGACCTACTGAGTGCGCATACGAACTTGAACCTGGAAAATTCCTGTATGAAATGGACGCGGTTGCCGATCAGAGATGGGAGGTAGCGATGCAAGTCTTGAAGATGATCGATGGACCGGTTGCGGCCGGTATGGGCCTGGCGATTTCGCTGGCACTGCTGCTGGCGGTGATCCTCGGCCTCGCCTAGCGCGGCAGAATTCCGCCCTGGGTGGCCATTTCGGCAAGCCTGCCGGCGCCGTAGAGCAGTGCAAAGCCCCACACGGTCGAGGCGATCCAGTTGGCGATCTGGAATGGCCAGAACGGCATCTTGACGATGCCGGCGACGATCGCGATGACCGCGCGCAACGGCCCGAAGAAATGGCCGATCAGAATGCTGGCGACACCCCATTTCTCGAAGAAGGCGTGTCCACGCGCCAGCAGTTCGGGGTTCTTATTGAAGGGCCAATGGTGATCGACGCGCGGGCCGAGGATCAGCCCGGCCCAGTATGAAATCCAGAACCCGAAGCCCGAACCGGCTGCCGCGGCGATGGCCAATGGCACGAGGTTGAGCCCCGACGCGCCTGCCGCAGCTCCGAAAGCCGTGAAGAACACGGTCGCCGGGACGATCCAGGAGAGGATCGCGACGCATTCGCAGAACGCGATCAGGAAGACGATCGGGATCGCCCATTCCTGATTGGCGCGCATGAATTCGACCAGCGCCTGCATCCAGAGTTCGAGTTGGGCCATGCGTTTCCTGGTCGCTCGGGCGGGAGGCTGAGGGCTTATCGCCGCCCCGTCCCGCCAATGCAACCGAAGCATCGTCGCAGCGGGGCGCGCGGCGCGGGCCTCAGCCGAAGGACGGCTTTGCCTTATCCGGCTGATGATCTAACTCTTTGCCGCCGCATCGGCTTTCCCGAAAACCGCATTCCACTTTTCGGGCCGATGCTCTAGTCTCGCCTGCGACGACGAACGCAAGGTTCGGCCGGCGCCATCAAGAGCGCCTGACGCCGACGGGGAAACGGGTTTCATGGAGTTGCAACAGCGCCCGCATGGCGATGCGGGAGCGATGGATCTGCCGTCGCAGACATCTTCGCCTTCACAGTCTGCCGCGGTCGCGCTCGGCGGGCTCGACATCACCTTCCATCTCGATGGCGGCCATCGCTACAAGGCGGTGACGGGTATCGACCTGAACGTGGCGGCGGGCGAGTTCGTCTCGGTCGTCGGGCCGACGGGCTGCGGCAAGTCGACCCTGCTCAATGCGGCGGCGGGGCTGCTGATACCCTCGGCCGGTACGGTCTCGATCTTCGGCACGCCGTTGTCGGGGCTGAACCGCCGCGCCGGCTACCTGTTCCAGGCCGACGCGCTGATGCCGTGGAAGACGGCGCTCGATAACGTCAAGGTCGCGCTCGAACCGATGGGCGTGTCCGACGCCGAGGCCGACAAGAGGGCGCGCGACTGGCTGGCCCGCGTCGGCTTGCGCGCCTTCGTCGACCGCTACCCGCACATGCTGTCGGGAGGCCAGCGCAAGCGCGTGGCGCTGGCGCAGATGCTGATCCGCGATCCCGAAATCCTGCTGATGGACGAGCCGTTCGGGCCGCTCGACGCGCAGACTCGGCAGATCATGGGCAATCTCCTGCTCGACCTCTGGTCGAAGGATCGCAAGGCACTGATCTTCGTCACGCATGATCTGGAAGAAGCGATCGCGCTGTCGGACCGGGTCGTCGTGATGTCGGCCGGCCCTGCCGCCGGCATCGTCGCCGATTATCGCGTGCCGCTGCCGCGCCCGCGCGACATTGCCGAGATCAGGATGGAGAAGGCTTTCCACGAGATCCACCGCGACATCTGGGCCTCGCTCAGGGTCGAGGTGCAGAAGGCCTATGCGATGGGCGAGGGCCGGGAATTGGTCGAGGGCAATGCCTCGGCCGAGGGAGCGGCGTCATGAATCGCGTGAAGCTTCTCGCGCTGCAGGCGCTGGTGATGGTCGTCTTCCTCGCGCTCTGGCACGTCGTCACCACGACCAGCCTGTTCGGCGAGGTCAAGACGACGCAGTTCTTCTTCTCGACGCCGATCGCGGTTTTGTCGCGGACCTGGACGCAACTCACAGGAACCGAAATCTACTGGCATCTCGGCATCACCCTGACCGAGACGGTGCTGGCCTTCGTCATCGGCTCGGCCGCCGGCATCCTGTTCGGCTTCGTCTTCGCCCGCAACGAACTGCTGGCGGCGGTGTTCGACCCCTATATCAAGGCGTCGAACGCCCTGCCGCGCGTGGTTCTGGCGCCGATCTTCGCGCTCTGGTTCGGCTTGGGCATCTGGTCGAAGGTCGCGCTCGGCTTCACGTTGGTCTTCTTCATCGTCTTCTTCAACGTCTACCAGGGCGTGCGTGAGGTCTCGCCGACGGTGCTGGCCAATGCCCGCATGCTCGGCATGAACGAGCGCCAGCTCTTCCGCCATGTCTATTGGCCCTCGGCGCTGACCTGGATGTTCTCCTCGCTGCACACCTCGGTCGGCTTCGCGCTGGTGGGTGCCGTCGTCGGCGAATATCTCGGCTCGTCGGCCGGGCTCGGCTACAAGATCCACGAGGCCGAGAGCGTCTTCGACGTCACCGGCGTGTTCTCGGGGATGCTGATCCTGGCGATCTTCGTGATCATGATCGATTCCCTGGTGACGATGGTCGAGAACAAGCTGCTGGTCTGGCGGCCGGGACAGAGTTCGACGACGACGTGAGCGACGAACGGCATGCTCGGGCGCAGACCCGAGCATCTTTGGCCTGAGATTCTCGGTCTACGCTTCGCTTCGCCCGAGAATGACGCGCTTCTTGCTCCGCTCCGCCAATCTCGCCTATCCTCAACCTCAATGCGCCCCCAGAGGCGCAATCCATTCAACCGGAGGAATACCCATGATCTTCACACGCCGCGCGGCGCTGGCTGCGCTTGCGCTTTCGACCTCGCTGGGCTTCACGCCCTATGGGGCGCTCGCACAGAACGCCGAGAAGCCGAAACTGACGCTCGGCGTCGGCGGCAAGCAACTGCTCTACTATCTCCCGCTGACCGTCGCGGAGAAGAAGGGCTTCTTCAAGGAGCAGGGGCTGGATGTCGAGATCAATGATTTCGGCGGCGGCGCGAAGTCGCTGCAGGCGCTGGTCGGCGGCTCGGTCGATGTCGTGACGGGGGCCTATGAGCACACCATCCGCATGCAGGCCAAGGGGCAGGACATCCGCGCTGTGGTCGAGCTCGGGCGCTTCCCGGCGATCACCATCGCCGTGCGCAAGGATCTCGCCGACAAGGTCAAGTCCGCGGCCGACTTCAAGGGGCTGAAGATCGGCGTCACGGCGCCGGGCTCCTCGACGGCGCTGACCGCGCAATACGCCATGGTCAAGGCCGGGCTGAAGGCGACGGATGCGCCGATCATCGGTGTTGGCGCCGGTGCGAGCGCGGTCGCCGCGATCAAGCAGAAGCAGGTCGATCTGATCTCGCATCTCGACCCCGTCACCTCCAAGCTCGAGCAGGACGGCGATATCGTCGCGCTGATCGACACCCGCACGGAAGCCGGCACCAAGTCGCTCTTCGGCGGCTCGAATCCGGCTGCCGTGCTCTATCTCAAGAACGACTTCGCCGAGAAGAACCCGGTGACGACGCAGAAGCTGGTCAACGCCTTCTTCAAGGCGCTGAAATGGCTTGAGACGGCCAAGCCGGAAGATGTCGCCGATCTCGTGCCGACCGAATATCATCTCGGCGACAAGCCGCTCTATCTGCAGGCTGTGAAGAACTCGCAGGAGAGCTATTCGCGCACCGGCATCTCCACGCCCGATGCGATGAAGAGCATGTATGACGCGCTCAAACTGCTCGACCCCGAGCTGGCTTCGTCCAATGTCGATCTGAAGACCACCTTCATCGACAGCTTCGCCAAGAAGGCTGCCGCCGGCTCGTAGCATCTCGACTTCCCGCGGCGCCTCGGCCAAACTCGACTCTTTACCCAAGGAGAGCCGAGATGATCGAGCGCGTTGCGATCGAGACCTTGCTCAAGGACGCCTATGCGGCGCGGGTGCAAGGCGACCTCGACAAGGTGATGTCCTATTTCCATCCGGAGTGCCGTTTCCATCTGATGGGGGCGGCGGATGTCGGGCCGGCCTGTACCCCGCAAAACGGCTGCGACGCGGTTCGGGAGCACATGGCAGGCCTCATCGACACATTCGCCTTCTCGAAATTCGAAACGCTCGGTCTCATCGTCGAAGGCGAGCGCGCCGCCCATCATTGGCGCGCCGACGTCACGTTCGTGCCTACCGGGCGGACCGAGAATTTCGAGGCCCTCGACATGGTCACCTTCGAGGACGGGAAGGTGCGAGACATCACGCAATTCACCGACACTGCGAGCGTGCTGCGCCTGGGCGCCGCCTGATCTGCGTTCGTCATAGCCGGCATCACCGCTTTCGATTGGCGTGCGACGCGGCAACCGCTGGATCATCCGACCGGATATCGTATCTGGTCGGATGATCCAGCGGTTTGGTTTTGCATCGGCTCTTCCCGAAAACCGCACTCCACTTTTCGGGCCGATGCTTTAGGTTCGCCGCATCGTTTCGTTGAAGGTTGCCGCGTCCCCTATGAACATCCTCTCCATCCAGTCGCATGTCGCCTACGGCCATGTCGGCAATGCCTCCGCAGTCTTCCCGATGCAGCGCCTCGGCGTCGAGGTCTGGCCGATCCATACGGTGCAATTCTCGAATCACACCGGCTATGGCGCCTGGAAGGGCCGCGTCTTCGATGGCGGCATGATCGACGAGGTGATGGAGGGCATCGCCGAGCGTGGCGTGCTGCCGTCCTGCACCGGCGTCCTCTCGGGCTATATGGGCTCGGCCGATGTTGGCCACGGCATCCTCTCGGCGGTCGAGCGCGTGCGCGCGGCCAACCCCAAGGCGCTGTATTGTTGCGATCCGGTGATCGGCGATGTCGGGCGCGGCGTCTTCGTCCGCCCCGGCATCCCCGAGTTCATGCGCGAGCAGGCGGTTCCGGCCGCCGATATCGTGACGCCCAACCAGTTCGAGCTCGAACTCCTCACTGACATCGAGGTCAGGACGATCTCGGACGCGCATCGTGCCGTCGAGACGCTGCGCGATGCCGGCCCAAAAGTCGTGCTGGTGACGTCGCTGGTGACCGACGAGACGCCCGACGACGCCATCGACATGATGGCGGCCGATGCGCGCGGGGCGTTCCGGGTCCGCACGCCCAAGCTCGACGTCAGCGTCAATGGCGCCGGCGATGCGATCGCGGCGCTGTTCTTCGTGCATTACCTGCGCGAGGAATCGGCCGCTGCCGCGCTGGCCAAGGCCTCGGCCTCGATCTACGGCCTGCTGAAGCGGACGAAGGAGGCCGGCTCGCGCGAAATCCTGACCGTCGCGGCGCAGGACGAGTTCGTGACGCCGACGCACCAGTTCGTGCCCGAGAAGCTCTGAGCGCGATGAGGCTGCGCATCGGCACCTTCAATGTCGAGAATCTGCTGACGCGCCATCGCTTTTCATCCGGCGAGCGCGGCGACACCGCAGCCGCCATGTCGCTGTTCCACTTTCCACGCAATGATGAACGAGAAGCCGTCGAGCGTTCCCTGGCGGTGGCGCTGGAGGACGACAAGCGCCAGATGACGGCGCTGGCCCTCGCCGAGGCACAGGCCGATCTCTGGATGCTGCAGGAGGTCGATTCGCTGGCCAGCCTGCAGGCCTTCTTCGCGAATTACGTCCACCGCATCGCCGACCATCGCTACGGCCATTTCACGCTGATCGACGGCAATGACCGCCGCGACATCGATATCGGCTTTGCTGCGCGGCGAGATTTGCTGGCGCCGCAGCAGGTCACGGTCCGCTCGCACAAGGACCTCAGCTTTGCCGAGGCCGGCGTCCATGATCGCGACCTCGCGGCGCTCGGCATTGACCGCAGCGGTAAGGTTTTCGCGCGTGATTGCCTGCAGATCACGCTCGATTTCGGCGACCGCAGCCTGACCCTGTTCGGCTGCCACCTTAAATCGATGAACAACGGGCGTGATGACGGCCGCCACGCGACGCTGCCGGTGCGCCGCGCCGAGGCGCGGGCCGTGAAGCATCTCGTCAAGCAGCGCTTCGGCGAAGGCTGGCGCGAGGCGAACTGGATCATCCTCGGCGATCTTAACGCCTATCGTTTCGGCCTCGGTCCGCTGGCGCAGCGGATCGACGAGGGAGAGAGCGGGATCGAGCCGCTGCTCGACCAGTTCGCCATCGCCCCGATGGAAAACCTGCCGCAGCACGAGCGCTGGACGCATTTCCGCCGGTTCTGGTCGGAGGAGCGCCAGCGACTGGTCGAGAGCCATATGCCGCTCGATCACATCCTGCTGTCGCCGGCGCTTGCGGCTGCAAACCCCAATCCCGCCATGCAGATGATCCGCCGGGGACTGCCTTATCGCGTGCCGCTCGACCCGCGCGAGAAGGACCGTTCGATGGCACGGCTTGCGACCTGCGCCGACCGCTATCCGCGCGTCGGCTGGGACAGGCCGAAAGCCTCCGATCACTGCCCGCTCACCATCGATCTCGCAATACCCTCGATCATTGGATCGAATAAGGTATTCGATCCAATGATCTACCCCCTTCGCTTTTGCATCGGCTCTTCCGAAAACCGCAATCCACTTTTCGGGCCGATGCTATAGGAATGACCGTTATGGCCCGACGCTTCCTCACGCTCGACGTCTTCACCACGATGCCACATGCCGGCAATCCGCTGGCGGTCGTGCTGGACTCGGAGGGGCTCGACACGGCCGCGATGCAGGCGATCACGCGGGAGTTCAACCTGTCCGAGACGGTCTTCGTCTCGCCGCCCGATGCGCCGGGCCATCGTGCGGCGTTGCGCATTTTCACGCCCGGCCGGGAACTGCCCTTCGCCGGGCATCCGACCGTCGGCACCGCCGTTCTGCTCGCCCTGCGCGATGCCGCAGAGGGCAGTGGGACTGACGTCATCGTGCTGGAGGAGCAGGTCGGTCTCGTGCCCTGCGCCGTCTCCGTGACGAGCACGCGCGTCGGCCACGCGGTCTTCACGCTGCCACGCCTGCCGCAGGAGCTGGAGCCTCCGGCGGCGCTTGCACTGATCGCCGGGGCGCTCGGGCTCGACCGCCGCGAGATCGGCTTCGACCGGCATGTGCCGAGCGTGGTCTCCGCAGGCGTGGCCTTCACCTTCGTGCCGGTGTCGAGCCTCGAGGCGCTGGAGCGCGTGCGCTTGGACACCACATTGTGGTCGCAGGCGATCAGGCCGGCGGACCAGCCCAATGCCTTCGCCTATTGCCGGCAGGTCAGCGATGCAGGCCATCACTTCCATGCCCGGATGTTCGCCCCCGCCATGGGGGTGAGGGAGGACCCGGCGACCGGATCGGCCGTCGCTGCCTTCGCCGATGTGATCATGCGCTTCGAACAGCCCGGTGATGGCGACCACCGCTTCACGATCGAGCAGGGTTACGAGATGGGACGGCCTTCGCAGATCACGCTGGAGATGAGTGTGCGGAACGGCGCGTTGGTCTCGGCGCGGATCGGCGGCTCGGCCGTCGTGGTCAGCGAGGGCGTGCTGCTGTGAGTGCGGATCTGGACGGGCAGGGCACGCCGATGAATGAGTTTGCGGATGGCCGGATCGTGCCGCTGCGACACATCAAGGCGCGGGTCGAACCCTATGACTGGGTCTTCGCGCGCGAGAACGACGCGGCCATTGCGGGCCATTGGGCGAAGGTCAGCGATGGCAAGCCTGCCATGTTCAACGGGCGCATTCTGCTGCAGCACCGGGCGGCCATCGCGGATGGCGTGTTCAGGGCTGGCTATTTCGAGACGGACTATGCCGCCTTCATGGCATGGCGCGATTTCGGCCTGCCGGGCCCGACTATCCGCAACGGCTTCGCGATGGGGGCTTTGCGCGCTGCGGATGGTGCCTTCCTCTGCGGGCGCATGGGCGGGCACACGGCCAATGCCGGGATGGTCTATTTTGCCGCGGGCACGCCGGATCGCAGCGACATCCGCGACGACGGCACGGTCGATCTTGCTGGCAGCGTCGTGCGCGAACTCTGGGAGGAAACCGGCCTGACGGAGGAGGAGATCACGGTCGGCGAGGGCTGGGACGCCGTCTTCACGGCCGGGCGCATCGCCTTCATGCGCCCTGTCACCGTGCCGCTGCCGGCGCAGGAGGCACGGGCCCTGATGATGTCGCGGATCGCGACCCAGGAGGAGCAGGAACTCGACGATATCGTGATCCTGCGCAGCGCGGCGGATTGCGATCGCCACGAGATGGCGCCCTTCATGAAGCCCTATCTCGCCCATATCTACGCGCAGGGTTGATCGACCCGTCGATTACCTTGCCGTCCACCAGCGAAAGCGATGTCATGAACGCGTCCGAAGTCTTTTCGCCCGAAGCCCTGTCGCCCGAGGCACTGCCGCTTCCGTCCGAGAACCCCTTCGCTGCCGCCTGGACCACGCCGTTCGGCCTGCCGCCCTTCGCGGCGATCACGCCGGAGCATATCCGCCCGGCTTTCGACGCGGCGCTCGCCAAGCACAAGGATGAGATCGCGGCGATCGTCGCCGATCCGGCCGAGCCTGATTTCGCCAACACGATCGAGGGGCTTGAGCGGGCCGGCCGCGCCATGTCCCGTGTCGGCGGCGTCTTCTACAACCTGACGGGGGCCGACACGAACGAGGCGTTGCAGGCGATCGAGCGCGAGATGTCGCCGATCACCTCGCGGCACTGGTCGACGATCATGATGGACCCGGCGCTGTTCAAGCGTGTCGACGCGGTCTTCTCGCAGCGCGACGGGCTCGGGCTTGACGCCGAACAGGCGCGGCTGCTGGAGCGGACGCATCGCGGCTTTATCAGGTCCGGAGCGCAATTGGGCGCCGACGACAAGGCCAGGCTGGCTGCGATCAACGAGCACCTCGCCGGCCTGGGGACGCAGTTCAGCCAGAACGTGCTTAAGGACGAATCCTCCTACGCCCTGATCATCGAGGACGAGGCGGGGCTGGCCGGTTTGCCGGCCTTCCTGCTGGCGGCGATGGCGCGCGCCGCCGCGGACCGGGGCAAGCCAGGCAAGCATGCGGTTACGCTGTCGCGCTCGATCATCGAGCCGTTCCTGACCTTCTCGACGCGTCGCGACCTGCGCGAGGAAGCCTTCACGGCCTGGAGCAAGCGCGGCGAGAACGGCAATGAGAGCGACAATCGCGCCATCGTCGCCGAGATGGTGAAGCTGCGCGCTGAAAAGGCGAAGCTGCTCGGCTTTGCCACCTTCGCGCATTTCAAGCTCGACGACACCATGGCGAAGACGCCGCAGAACGTGCGCGACCTGCTCGAACTGGTCTGGAAGCCCGCCAAGGCGCGCGCCGCGCAGGAGGCGGACGATCTTGCCGCGCTGGCGCAGGCGGAGGGCGAGAATGGCCCGATCCGGCCCTCGGACTGGCGCCATTATGCGGAGAAGGTGCGGCAACAGACCTACGCGCTCGATGAAGCCGTGCTGAAGCCCTATCTCCAGCTCGACCGCATCATCCAGGCGGCCTTCGATGTCGCCGGTAAGCTGTTCGGGCTCGCTTTCGAGGCGAAGCCTGAACTCGCCGGCTATCACCCGGATGTCCGCATCTGGGAGGTGAAGGAGGCCGTGAGCGGCCGGCATATCGGCCTGTTCATCGGCGACTATTTCGCGCGCTCCTCGAAGCGCTCGGGCGCCTGGATGAGCGCCTTTCGCGGCCAGCGCAATTTTGGCGGCGAGGTCAGGCCGATCATCGTCAATGTCTGCAATTTCGCCAAGCCTGCCGAAGGCAGGCCGGCGCTGCTCTCGATCGACGATGCACGCACGCTGTTCCACGAGTTCGGCCACGCGCTGCATGGATTGCTCTCGGATGTGCGTTACGGCTCACTCGCCGGCACCTCGGTCTCGCGCGATTTCGTCGAATTGCCGTCGCAGCTCTATGAGCACTGGTTCCTGACGAAGGAGGTGATGCAGGCCTATTGCCTGCATGCCGAGACCGGCGAGCCGATCCCCGATGCGCTGATCGAGAAGATCAAGCGGGCGCAGACCTTCAACCAAGGCTTCGCCACGGTCGAATACACCTCCTCGGCGCTGGTCGACCTCGCGTTCCACTCGCTGGAGGAGCCGGGCGAGATCGACCCGCTGGCATTCGAGAAGGCGGAGCTGGCGCGTATCGGCATGCCCGCCGAGATCACGATGCGCCACCGCACGCCGCACTTCACCCATGTCTTCTCGGGCGACGGCTATTCGGCCGGCTATTACAGCTATCTCTGGTCGGAAGTGATGGATGCCGATGCCTTCAACGCCTTCCTGGAGGCCGGCGACGTGTTCGCGCCCGAGCTGGCGGGCAAGCTGAAGCGCTACATCTATTCGGCCGGCGACACACGCGACGCGGCCGAGGCCTACACGCTGTTCCGCGGCCGGCTGCCGACGCCGGACGCGCTGCTGGAGAAGCGGGGGCTGGCGGCGTAGCGGATTCCCTCTCCCCTCGGGGGAGAAGGTGTCTGCGTAGCAGACGGATGAGGGCGGTCTTGGCTGCGTCTCACCCGGTCTGCCCTCATCCGACCCGGCTGCGCCGGGCCACCTTCTCCCCCGAGGGGAGAAGGCTTCACCCCGGATAGCCGAACTTCGCCTTAGTCGAGCGGATCTGGGCGATTGCGCCGCCCTCGTTGCCGGCGGCGCAGCTTGAGCGCGCGGTCGAAATCTCCGACGAGACGCGGGTGTGGACGCCCTTGGTGGTGTGGCCGGTGGCGAGATCGTTGTCGATGACCGCCTGGAAGCGCTCGACCTCGCCGGAGCAGCCCGAGCCTGACGGCATGCGGAAGGTGTTGGGCGTGACGCCGGTCGCCGCCTGCTCTGGCGAGGGAGCCGGCGGCGAACCGCCGGACGGCGTCTGGCAGGCTGCGAGCGCGCAGCCCATCGCGAAAAGCGGTGTCAGCAGGGAGAGGCGCATCATATCGGTCCGTGCGGCGGGGCGGCGACCATGGCAGATTCGCGGCCAGACCGCCAAGCTCGCCTCAGCTCTCGTGCAGCAGGAAGGCGGCCGCGATCGTCATGGCCAGCGAGGCCGCCGCCGCCAGCCAGATCGCATCGAGGCCGACCAGGCGATGGGCGGTGGCGCCTGCGATCGCGCCGGCGAGAAGGCCGAGCCAGAGCAGGAAATGCCTGAGGAAGGCGAGCGGCGGACCGCCGAGCATGGCGCCGGCGATGCGCTGCCCCATCTTCACCAGCGTACCGGTCATGTAGGTGAGGCCGATCGTGACCTCGCCGTCGCGCTGGAAGACGGCGTTCTCGGAGCCCATCGCCACCGCCAGCAGGCAGACGGCCGCCATGGTGAAGCCGCTGGTGTCGAGACCCGCCGAGACGAAAAGACAGAGCGTGACAAGCGCCAGCACCGCCGGCGGCCGATGCCGCCCCGCGCCATGTCCGATCAGCGATCCCAGCACGACCCCGCCGACGAAGAGCGCGAGGATGCCGGCCGCCAATGCAATGCCGCCACCATGTCCTCCGGCGAGCTCGATACCGAGCCGCGTCGTGTTCCCGGTCATGAACGAGACGAAAAAGCCGCCGAGCGTGATGAAGCCGAGCGCGTCGATATAGCCCGCGAGGCCGGAGAAGCAGGCGGCGAGGATGATCGCCCGGCGGTCGTAACGCATCATCGGCGGCAGGTCCGGCGGCGGCCGGAGGGGAGGGGCGGGCGCGCTCCCGGGCCCTGAGTCGCGCCAGTATGGAGCATAGGATTTTCGTGCCAGCCTTCATAATTGGTCGGCGCGCGCGGACATATGCTTGCGCCACGGGGTTGGTTTCGGTTACATCGTGACGAGCCCCGTAGAGGAACGCCCGTGGTTTCGACCGCCGCCCATGTCCGGATGAGTGCCCGCGCCGTCGCGCGGACCGTCCGCATGCGCGCTTCCTCGACCCCGGCCCTTGGTCTGCTTCTTCTCCTTAGCCGCCCCTGAGGGCCGGCCGGGCATGCATGCCTGGGCGCTCAGGGGAGTGACGAGAACGACTTTCCAGACATAGGCGCCTGCATCCAAGAGAGCGGCGCCAGCGCTTTCAGGAACAAGACCATGACCGAATCGACCCGGGCCAAGCATGCCGGCCAATCCTCCGCCCAATCTGCCTCCGCAAAAGACCGCGTGCTGATCTTCGACACCACGCTGCGCGATGGCGAGCAGTGCCCCGGCGCGACCATGACCTTCGAGGAGAAGCTCGAGATCGCCGAACTGCTGGATGCGATGGGCGTCGACATTATCGAGGCCGGCTTCCCGATCGCCTCCGACGGTGATTTCGAGGCGGTGTCCGAAATTGCCCGACGCAGCAAGCGCTCGACGATCGCCGGGCTCGCCCGCGCCATCACCGCCGACATCGCGCGGGCGGGCGAGGCGGTGCGCCATGCGGGCCGGCCGCGCATCCACACCTTCGTCTCGACCTCGCCGATCCATCTGGAACACCAGATGCGCAAGAGCGAGGACGAGGTGCTGGAGATCATCACCCGCACCGTCGCGCAAGCCCGCAACCTGGTCGAGGATGTCGAATGGTCGGCTATGGACGCCACCCGCACGCCGATCGAGTATCTGTGCCGGGCCGTCGATGCGGCGATCAAGGCCGGCGCCACCACGATCAACCTGCCTGATACCGTCGGCTATGCCACGCCCGACGAGTACCGGACGATGTTCCGCCAGGTGCGCGAGCGCGTCCCCAATGCCGACAAGGCGATCTTCTCGGTGCATTGCCACAATGATCTGGGGCTGGCGGTCGCCAATTCGCTAGCCGGCATCGAGGGCGGCGCACGGCAGGTCGAATGCACGCTGAACGGCATCGGCGAGCGCGCCGGCAATGCCGCGTTGGAGGAGGTCGTGATGGCGCTGCGGGTGCGTGGCGACGTGATGCCTTACGACACCGGCATCGACGCGACCATGCTGATGCGCGCCTCCAAGACCGTGTCGAACGCCTGTTCCTTCCCGGTGCAGTACAACAAGGCGATCGTCGGCCGGAACGCCTTCGCGCATGAAAGCGGCATCCATCAGGACGGCATGCTGAAGAACAACACGACCTACGAGATCATGACGCCGGCCTCGGTCGGCGTGACCAAGACCTCGCTGGTGATGGGCAAGCATTCCGGCCGCGCGGCCTTCCGCTCCAAGCTGAAGGAGATGGGCTACGATCTGGGCGACAACCAGCTGGAAGACGCCTTCACCCGCTTCAAGGCGCTCGCCGACCGCAAGAAGCATGTCTATGACGAGGATATCGAGGCGCTGGTCGACGACAACATCGCGACCGCCCATGACCGCGTGAAGCTGGTTTCGCTGACGGTGATCGCAGGCACGCGTGGTCCGCAGCGCGCGACCATGAAGCTCGACGTCGAAGGTCGCATCGTCACCGAGGAGGTCGAGGGCAACGGGCCGATCGACGCGATCTTCAACGCGATCAAGACGATCGTGCCGCATGAGGCGACGCTGGAACTCTATGACGTCCATGCAGTGACCGAAGGCACCGACGCCCAGGCCGAGGTCACGGTTCGCCTGACGCATGAAGGCTTCTCCGTGACGGGCCGCGGCGCCGACCCGGACACGCTGGTCTCCTCGGCGAAGGCCTATCTGGTGGCGCTCAACAAGCTGATGGCCAAGGGCGTGCGCCTGCACGCGCAGGCTGCGGCGGAGTAGCGTCGGATTCCAGTGGATGACCGCGCCTTCATCTGGCGCGGGCCCGAGACTTGCCTTCATCTTCTTCGCCGAGCGGCGGCCGACCGGCCGCCGCAGGCATGGCGGGGAGCGATGGCGATGGCAGGCTATTTTCCAAACTGGACCTTGAAGACCTCCGGCGCGGTCATGCCGGATGAGCGGCTGCCTGTCGCGCAGACCTTCATTGCCGGCTTGCAGCATGTCGTCGCCATGTTCGGCGCAACCGCGCTGGCGCCGATCCTGATGGGGTTCGACCCCAATGTGGCGATCTTCTTCTCCGGCGTCGCGACGCTGCTGTTCTTCATCGTCACGCGCGGGCAATTGCCGAGCTATCTCGGTTCCTCCTTCGCCTTCATCGGCGTCGTCATCGCGGCGACCGGCTATGCCGGCTCGGGACCGAACGCCAATATCGGCATCGCGCTCGGCGGCATCATCGCCTGCGGCGCGCTCTATGCTGCGATCGGCCTGCTCGTGCAGGCGGTCGGCACGGCCTGGATCGAGAAGCTGCTGCCGCCGGTGGTGACCGGTGCGGTCGTGGCCGCGATCGGTCTCAACCTCACCGCCGTCGCAATGAACATGATCTCGGCGAGCGCCTATACCAAATGGATCGCGCTGTTCACGGTCGTCGCGGTGGCCCTGATCGCGGTCTATGGCCGCGGTCTCGCGCAGCGCCTGCCCGTGCTGATCGGCGGGCTTGCGGCCTACATCGTTTATGCCGCGACGGCGTCGAGCTTCGGGGCGCCGGCGGTTGATTTCGGCCGCATCGGCGCCGCGGCCTGGTTCGGGCTGCCGAATTTCGTAGCGCCGGTGTTCGACGCAAAGGCGATGGCGCTGATCGCCCCGGTCGCGATCATCCTGGTCGCGGAGAATCTCGGGCACATCAAGGGCATCAGTGTGATGACGGGGCGCAACCTCGACCATCTGATCGGGCGCGGCTTCATCGCCGACGGCGTCGCCACCATGATCGCGGGCTCCGGCGGCGGCACGGGGGTGACAACTTACGCCGAGAACATGGGCGTGATGGCGGTGACGCGGGTCTATTCGACGCTGGTCTTCGTCGCGGCCGGCATCATCGCGCTGGTGCTCGGCTTCTCGCCGAAGTTCGGTGCGGTGATCGGCACGATTCCCGTGGCCGTGCTGGGCGGGCTCGCCGTCGTGGTGTTCGGCCTGATCGCTGCGACGGCCGGGCGAATCTGGGTCGAGAACAAGGTCGATTTCTCGGATCCGAAGAACCTGCTGACGGTCGCGACCGCGCTCATCCTCGGCGCTGGCGATCTCAAGCTGCCGATCTTCGGGTTTGAGCTCGGCGGAATCGGCACCGCGACCTTCGGCGCCATCGCGCTCTATCACCTGCTGAACCGCAAAACGGCCTGAGCGAAGCAGGCCCGCGAAACTGATTTCGTCGGGCCTGCATATTTCTGTCGCATACGGGTGGACAGGCCGGAGGCGCTTTGCTACATCGCCGGCCTGCCTGACGCGGCCACGAGCTGCGAACGGCGACGCTTCGTGGCGTATGGGTGATTAGCTCAGTTGGTAGAGCAGCTGACTCTTAATCAGCGGGTCGTAGGTTCGAGCCCTACATCACCCACCACGGACCTTCCTTCGCGACATCGTTGAAGACCATGCCCTCGGCTGGACCCCATCCGGGGCGGCCGCGTGCCTTTGCGTCTTGCCGAGGCGCCTTCGCGTATTGCCGGGGCATGATCAGGCATGGCGATCGTGCAATTCTGCAAGTGACTGCCTGCTCGCATCTCGTGGGAATGACGGCGCTTCTTGTGCCGGAAATCGCGGCAAATGGCCGAAGGGATGAGATGCTCGCCGGCTTGTGCCGGCCATAGCCTTCCTATAACCGAAGTCCGGATTGGGCCTGACTGAGAACAAGGCCCGGCGTGGGATTTGGGAGCACCGATGTGAAGGGACTACTCCGGGTCAGCAGTGTCATCGACACGATCAACGAGCAGATCGGCAAGAAGATCGCCTGGCTGATCCTGCTGGCGGTGATCGTCGCGACCGTCAACGCGATCATCCGCAAGGTCTTCAACGTCTCGTCGAATGCCTGGCTCGAATTGCAATGGATGCTGTTCGGCGCGGTCTTCCTGATGTGTGCGGCCTGGACGCTGAAGGTGAAGGAGCACATCCGCATCGACATCGTGAACAGCGCTCTGCCGAAGAGCGTGCAGCGCTGGATCGACCTGATCGGCCACACCCTGTTCCTGATGCCGTTCTGCCTGCTGATGATTTATCACTCGTGGCCGTTCTTCACGCGCTCCTATGCGATCAACGAGCAGTCGCTCTCGGCCGGCGGCCTGCCGCAATGGCCGGCCAAGGGGCTCGTCATCATCGGTTTCATCATGCTGGCGTTCCAGGGCGTGTCCGAGATCATCAAGCAGATCGCGATCATGCGCGGCCATATCGAGGACGACGAAACCCTGCGCGGACATGCAGCCGCAGCCGAGGCCGAGGCCCAGCGCCTGCTCGATGTCGCCAAGCAGCAGGGCCTGGCCCCGTGAGCAATTCCAAGGACGTCCGGACACCCGCCATGACCGCCACCCGCCTGCCGCGTTTTGCCGGCCTCCTGCTTGCGCTCACGCTCGTCGCCTTCTTCGGTCTCCACACCGGCGATGCCCATGCCGCCGGCCTCGGTGATTTCCTGCGCGTCAACATGGCGCCGGTGATGTTCGCCGCGCTGGTCGTGTTCCTGCTGCTGGGCTATCCCGTCGCGTTTGCGCTGGCCGCCAACGGCCTGCTCTTCGCATTGGTCGGCATCGAACTCGGCATGTTCCAGGAGAACTTCCTGCAGGCACTGCCGGAACGCATCTACGGCACGATGAACAACGACGTGCTGCTGGCGATCCCGTTCTTCACCTTCATGGGGCTCATCCTCGAGCGCTCGGGCATGGCGGAAGACCTGCTGGACACGATCGGCCAGCTCTTCGGCCCCGTCCGCGGTGGTCTCGCCTATGCCGTCATCTTCGTCGGCGCGCTGCTGGCCGCCACGACCGGCGTCGTCGCGGCATCGGTGATCTCGATGGGCCTGATCTCGCTGCCGATCATGCTGCGCTATGGCTATGACCGGCGCCTGGCATCGGGCGTCATCGCAGCCTCGGGCACGCTGGCGCAGATCATCCCGCCCTCGCTCGTCCTGATCGTGCTGGCCGACCAGCTCGGCCGCTCCGTCGGCGACATGTATGAAGGCGCCTTCATCCCGGGCCTCGTGCTCGCCGGCCTCTATGCGGGCTATGTCTTCCTCGTCACGATGGTCTATCCCAAGCGGGCTCCGGGCCTGCCGCCGGAGGCGCAGACCCTGCGCGATGCGGACGGACAGACGCGGCGCCGCTCGCTGCTCGTGATCACGATCATCTCGTTCGGGCTGGCCTACGCCTATATGAAGCTGTTCACCAAGGTGACGGCGGGCGCGGATTTCGTCATCCTGACGATGTCGATCGCGGTGGGCGTCTCCTTCGTCATCGCGTTGGCCAACAAGGCGCTGGGCCTGAAGCTGCTCTCGCGCATGGCCGAGCAGGTCGTGTTCGTGATGGTGCCGCCGCTGGCGCTGATCTTCCTGGTGCTCGGCACGATCTTCATCGGCGTCGCGACGCCGACCGAAGGTGGCGCGATGGGCGCGGCCGGCGCGATCCTGCTGGCCTATGGCAAGAAGCGCATGACCTTCGACCTGCTCAAGCAGGCGACGGAATCGACCGCCAAGCTGTCTGCCTTCGTGCTGTTCATCCTGGTCGGCGCGCGCGTGTTTTCGCTGACCTTCTACGGCGTCAACGGCCACATCTGGGTCGAGCATCTGCTGGTCGGGCTGCCTGGCGGCGCGACGGGCTTCCTGATCGTCGTCAACGTGATGGTGTTCCTGCTCGCCTTCTTCCTCGACTTCTTCGAACTGGCCTTCATCATCGTGCCGCTGCTCGGGCCGGCCGCCGACAAGCTCGGCATCGACCTGATCTGGTTCGGCGTCATCCTCGGCGTGAACATGCAGACCAGCTTCATGCACCCGCCTTTCGGCTTTGCGCTGTTCTTCCTGCGCTCGGTCGCGCCGAAGGACCGCTACCGCGACAAGGTGACGGGCAAGATGATGGAGCCGGTCACGACCGCCCAGATCTACTGGGGCGCCGTGCCCTTCGTGGTGATCCAGTGCATCATGGTGGCGCTGGTGGTGATCTTCCCGCAGATGGTGATGCACTACAAGGCATCGGCCGTTCAGCTCGACCAGAAGTCGATCGACAAGCAGTTCGACTCGATCCAGATTCCGGGCATGGGCGGCGGGGGCGGCTTGCCGGGGCTCGATTTGAGCGCTCCGCCGACCTTCAAGTAAGGCTCCAAGATATACGACGCCGGCCTCGTGCCGGCGTCGTTGTTTCTGGATGGGCTCGCGCGGCTGGCATGCCCGGCGAACCTTTCGGCGCGTCCATGCGTTGGTTCTCGAAAGAGGACATGCCTGATGACAGCGACCATCGACGCCGCCGACCCCGGCACGCCTGCCATTCCGACGCCGCCGCCCGAGGCCCCGCCGCTGACCCCGACCGAGGTGCCGCCGGCGCCGCCGGTCGAATCGCCGCCGGACGAGGAGCCGCAGGGCATCCCGACGGAACCACCGCCGGAACTGCCGCCCGAAAAGCCGCCGACGGCGCCGCCCGCGACACCCTACGATCTGCCGCCCGACCGTGGTCCGCGGCAGCCGATGGAGTAGTCCGGGTTCAGACCGGCGGGGCGTTGCCGCTGCCGATGTCCCAGTACAGCCCGGCCATCAGACCGAGCGCCTCGCGGGCGATGGCGACAGGCAGGTGCTCGTCGGGCGCATGCTGCGAGCAGCCGGGATAGGAATGCGGCACCCAGATCGTGCGCAGACCGAGGATCTCGGCGAAGATGTCGTTCGGGAGCGAGCCACCGAGATTGGGCAGCAGGGCCGGCTTCTTGTTGGTGCTGCTGGCGATCGACGCCAGCGTGAAGCTCACCCACGGATCTTCGGGGTCGAGCCGCGTCGCGCCAAAGCGCTCGGCGCCGGGCATGATGATCTCGACCATCGGGAAGCCATGCCGGTCGAGGTGGCGGCGCAATGCCGGCACGACGTCCTTGGGATCGATGCCGACGACGAAACGCAACGCTACGCGCGCCCAGGCGCTCGGCGGCACGGCGTTGACGGGTGTTTCCGGCACGCCGGACTTCATCGCCAGCACGTCGAAGGAGCACCAGCCGAAGACCTGCTCGGCCGGCGAGAGGCCGGGTTCGCCCCAATCCGGGTCGATCTGCGGGCCATCCGGGCCGCCATCGATGACGCAATCGGCGACGGCCTCGCGGACGGCGCGGGGCAGTTCTTTGGGCACCCATTCGTGGATGCGGATCTGGCCGGTCGGCGAGGTGATGCTGGCGATGGCATGGGCGAGCTGGATCGCCGGATCGGACAGGATGCCGCCCCAGTTGCCGGAATGGTGGCCGCCCTCGCGCGCGACGATCGAGAGGTCGAAGGTGATGACGCCGCGCGCGCCGAGGAAGACGGTCGGGCGCTCGGCATTGAGGCGTGGGCCGTCGGAGGCGATCAGCACGTCGGAGCGGAACAGTTCGGCCTCGTCCTCGCAGAGTTCGCGCAGGCCCGGCGAACCGGATTCCTCGCCCATCTCGATCAGGTATTTGGCGTTGAAGCCGAGCTTCCCGCGTGATTCAAGAACGGCGCGCAAGGCGTTGATATTGATGACGTGCTGGCCCTTGTTGTCGACGACGCCGCGGCCATACCAGCGGTCGCCCCGCTCCGTCAGCGTCCAGGGCGAGAGGCCTTCGCTCCACTGCGCGTCGAGGCCGCGGATGACGTCGCCATGGCCATAGCCGAAGATCGTCGGCAGGCTCTCATCCTCGATACGCTCAGCGAAGAGGAAGGGCCCCTTGGCTTTAGGATGGGTCAGGATGCGGCATTCGAAGCCGAGGCCTTCGAAGAGCGGACGCATCTCGTTGTCGAGATAGTCGGCAAGGACGGGGGCGCGGTCGGGGTTCTGGCTTTCGGTCGGCATCGCGATGAGCCGGGCGAGATCGCGCTTTAAGGCGCCGGTGTCGAAATAGTCCTGGGCGTGCGCGATGGCTTGGGCGCGGGTCATGGAAGCTCGCTGTCTCTCTGTCGCATGGAATCGAGGCGATCGTTGCCGATGCCGCCGGGCATTGATACTGGCATGGGCATGCAGGGATCGACCACGGGATATGTCGGGCAGGGGGTACGCGCCCGATGACGGGCGAGCCCGGTTTCATGGTGCCGCATGCGCATCAGCTCGTGGCGCGAGACGCCATCCTGGCTGCGCGTGAGAGCGGGGCTCCCGGTTTCCTGCTCGGGGACCTGACCGGGCTCGGCAAGACGTTTTCCGCATGGCTCGCCCTTGCCGCGATGCCGGAGCAGGACATCCTGGTGATCTGCCCCAAGGGCGCGATCCCGCAATGGCGCCGCACCATGGCGCTCTCGGGGTTGCCGGCGAAGCGCGTCACGCTGATGAATTTCGAGAAGACCAAGTCGCTGCTGGCGCCCCCAGTCGATTCGAAGAAGCGCTCGGTTCGGGCCAAGAACAATGAGTTGGCCAAGCATGGCATGCCGAAGCGAATCTGGCCGCTGGTGGTGATCGACGAGGCGCACCGCATCCGCAATCCGAACTCGCAGCAGGGCCTGGTCTGCCGGCAGATGGCGGCGGCCGCGAATTTCACGATCTTTATGAGCGCGACGGCGGGTCAGTCCCCGCATGAACTGTCCTATCTCGGGCCCTTGCTGGCGCGGGCGGCCGGCATGCCCACTGCCGATCTCGACGGTTTTCGCGTGTTGATGAAGCGGCTGAAGATCGGACGCGCCAGGGGGCGCTGGAAGAACTGGAGCTGGGAGCCGAACGAGGCCGATCGCAAGATCATGTCGGCTCTGCTCTATCGCGGCAAAGACGCCATCGGGCTGCGGCGGCGGCCGGAGGAGATCGCCGGCTGGCCCGAGGTCCAGCGCGAGCTTGCGCCGGTCGCGCTCGATGCCGCCGCGCGCAAGCTCTACGAGGCGACCTGGCGCGAGTTCCGCAAGGAGCTGGGGCTGGCCGGTGGCTCGACGCGCAAGCCGCAGGGCTGGGCCGCCGATCTGCGCTTCCGCCAGAAGGCAAGCCTGCTGCGCATTCCCGGCACGGTCGATTTCTGCGATGACCTGCTCGGAAATGACGAGCAGGTCGCGGTCTCCGTCGCCTTTCTCGAGACCAGTGCCATGCTGGCGGAGGCATTGCGCGGGCATGGCTGGCGGGTGGGCGAGATCAATGGCGAGCGCTCGGGCGTCGTCAACGAGGACACACGAATCGCGTTCCAGACCGGCCAGCTCGACGCCGTGATCTTCACCGTCACGGAATCGATCTCGCTGCATCGCGGCGAGATGGCGGGCGGCGAGCGCGCGCGTTCGCTTGTGATCCACGACATGCGCCACAGCGCGATCCAGCTCCAGCAGATCGAGGGGCGCTGCCACCGCGACGGCCAGCACGCAACGATCTTCTATGCCTATGCCGAGGATACGGTCGAGGAGGCGGTGGCCGGCACGGTGATCCAGCGCATGGCGGCGATGGAAGGCCTGGCCGGCGACGACACCCGCATGCTCGAGGCGATCGCGGGCATCGTCGAGGCGCGCGCGGCGGCGTGAGAGCGGGCCGGACTATCGGCGCGGCCTATTGTCCGGTCGTGCCCGTTTCCTCGCGCGCGCTCTGGCCGAGCTGCCTGGCGCTGGTGACGGCGGAATCGGTCAGGCCGACGACGCTCGTCCAAACGTTGCGCGTGTAGTGGCCCTGGTGGACCACGGCGTCATAGCCGATCGCGATGACCGCGATGATCAGCAGGATGCGAAACATCTATCCCTCCCTTGGTCGCTGGGCAGGAAACGCCGGGGCCCGGGGCGGGTTCCGTGTGGAGGACTGGCGCAGACAGGCTGGTTGGTTGACCTGACTGCTGCGCCAGTGTCCCTTCGGCGGGAGGAAATGAGGGCTGCATGTTCGAGGATCTGAAGGGCAAGCGCGTGCTGGTCACCGGCGCGTCGTCGGGGCTGGGGGCGCATTTCGTAGCGCTGCTGGCGGGGCAGGGCGCGCATGTCGCCGCCGCCGCGCGGCGGCGCGAGCGTCTGGTCGCGCTGGCCGAGAGCTGTTCCGCTCTTCCCGGCAAGGTCGTGCCGGTGGTGCTGGACGTGGCCTCGGTCGCGGCGATCACGGCGGGGCTCGATGAGGCGTCTGCCGCGCTCGGCGGGCTCGACGTGCTCGTCAACAATGCCGGCGTCGGCGAATCGGTGCCTGCGCTCGACGTGACCGAAGCGCAATGGGACGCTCAGCTCGATATCAATCTGAAAGGCTGCTTCTTCGCGGCCCAAGCTGCGGCGCGCATCATGAACGAGCACGGGAGCGGCGGCGCGATCGTAAACATCGCCTCGATCCTGGGCGAACGCGTCAATGCGAGAACCGCACCTTATTCTGCTGCCAAGGCCGGGCTGATCCAGATGACCAAGGCGCTGGCGCTGGAATGGGCGCGCCACAAGGTCCGGGTCAATGCGCTGGCGCCCGGCTATGTCGTCACCGACCTCAACCGCGAGTTCTTCGCGACGGAGGCCGGCCAGGCGCTGATCCGCCGCATCCCGATGCGGCGCGCGGCCGAGCTTTCCGATCTCGACGGGCCGTTCCTGCTGCTCTGCTCGGAGGCCTCGCGTTTCATGACCGGGGCTGTCGTCGCCGTGGATGGCGGGCATCTGGTGAGCGGGCTGTAGGGACGCTCAGAAGAGGGCGCTTCCCTTCCCCCTCGTGGGGAAGGGAGAGGGATGGGGGCGTGCTGCTTGGTGCGAGGTGACATGGCATGGAGCGGCAGAACACGATTCCCGAGCTTGCATCCTGCTTTCCGCCCCCCACCCCTGACCCCTCCCCACGAGGGGGAGGGGGACAGGACCGCGCCCTCGATCAACCCCGCATGATCTCCTTCAGCCGCAACAGCGAGATCTTTTCGACCTGTCCCAGCGCCGTCTCGAACTCGGCCTCCGGCGTGCTCTTCAGCCGTGTCTCGAAGCTTTCGAGGATCGCGTCCTTGCTGGCACCGGCGACAGCCATGATGAAAGGAATGCCGAAGCGAGCCTTGTAGGCCTCGTTCAGTGCGGTGAAGCGGACGCGCTCGTCGGTGGTCAGCCGATCGAGGCCGGCGGAGGCCTGCTCGCCGACCGATTCCGCCGTCATTTCGCCGGCGGCCGCGAGCTTGCCGGCGAGGTCGGGGTGGCCGAGCAGGAGGTTCTTCAGCCGCTCCGGCGAGTTTGTCCGCAGGACCTTGACCATGGCGGCATGCAGCGTGGCGGCGTTGTCATGGGCGGCAGTGATCCCGGCCTCCCAGGTCGCCTCGGCAACCCAGGGCGCGTTCTCCCAGATGCGGCCGAAGACCTCGACGAAGAGGCCCTTCGGCACGGCCGAAGGGCGGTAGCCTCCAGCCGGAGGATGGTGTCGGATCCAGTGGCGGGCGATGTCGAGCCGGGTCGCGACCCAGATGGCGTCGTGGCTCTTCACATAATCGAGGAAGCGGGCGAGAGCCGCGGCGCGGCCGGGCCGGCCGACGAGCCGGCAATGCAGGCCGATCGACATCATCTTCGGGGCCGTCTCGCCCTCCGCATAAAGCGTGTCGAACGAGTCCTTCAAATAGGCGAAGAACTGGTCGCCGCTGTTGAAGCCCTGCGGAGTGGCAAAGCGCATGTCGTTGGCGTCGAGCGTGTAGGGCACGCGGAGCTGGGGGCCCTTCGGCCCGGAAAGCCAGTAGGGCAGCTCGTCGGCATAGCTGTCGGCACTGTAGAGGAAGCCGCCTTCCTCCATCATCAGCGGCGTTGTCCGCTCCGAGCTGCGGCCCTGGTAGAAGCCGAGCGGGCGCTCGCCCGTGAGTTTCCGCTGGATGCGGATAGCCTCGATGATGTCGGCGCGCTCCTTTTCGGCGGGAACGTCGCGGTAGTCGATCCATTTCAGGCCGTGGGTGGCGATTTCCCAGCCAGCCTCCTGCATCGAGGCGACGATCTCCGGATAACGCTGCAGCGCGCTCGCCACGGCGAAGACGGTGACCGGCATGTCGCGCTCGGTAAACATCCGCCAGAGCCGCCAATAGCCGGCGCGCGGGCCGTATTCGTAGATCGACTCCATGTTCATGTGGCGCTGCCCGGGCCAGGGCGCCGCGCCGACGATCTCGGAGAGGAAGGCCTCCGAGGCGGCGTCGCCATGCAGGACGTTGTTCTCAGCCCCTTCCTCGTAATTGATCACGAACTGGACGGCGATGCGGGCCTTGCCGGGCCAGTGCGGATGGGGCGGATTGCGGCCATAGCCGGCGAGGTCGCGGGGATAGGGCGTGTCGGTCATGGGATGCAGCGCTCGCAGATTGATTCAGCCCGGGATGGTAACGCGTTGAAGCGAAATGAAAACGCGTCCGCCGTCATTGCGAGCGCAGCGAAGCAATCCAGGGGCCGCAGCGCCCTGCGAGACTGGATTGCTTCGCTGCGCTCGCAATGACGGGGATCGCTCAACTGCCGCGATAGGTGGTGTAGCCATAGGGCGAGCAGTTCAGCGGCACATGCCAGTGCCGGGCCGTATCGGCGATGCCGAAGCGGATCGTGACAACGTCGAGGAAGGCGGGCTCCGGCAGGGCGACGCCACGCGCCCTGAAATAGGGGCCGATGGCGAAGTCGATCTCGTAGATGCCGGGCTTCGTCGCCTCCGGCGTCAGCAGCGGAGCGTCGGTCCGGCCATCGGCATTGGTCACGGTCTCGACAAGCGTTTCGGCTGTGCCATCCGTCACGCGGCGTAGCGCAACGGCAACGCCCGCTGCAGGTACGCCGCCATGGGTGTCGAGGATGTGTGTGGTCAGGCCGGCCATGAATGTCCCTCGCAAACGCGGCGCGGTGCTTGCGTGCCGTCTCCCGGCAACCGTAATTTGCCAGGCGGCGAAGTCCACTCCCGCATCCGCCTGAACGGAGCGAAAGCCCGACATGCTCGACGCCTATCTGATGGAATGGGGAGGCATGCTGCTGCGCTGGCTGCATGTGATCACGGCGATCGCGTGGATCGGCTCGTCCTTCTTCTTCATTCATCTCGATGCATCGCTCAGGCCGGCCGCCGACATCTCGCCGGGCGAAGGAGGTCGCGCCTGGCAGGTCCATGGCGGCGGCTTCTACGAGATGCGCAAATACATGGTTGCTCCGGCGGTGATGCCGGCAGAGCTGACCTGGCACAAATGGCAGAGCTACTGGACCTGGATCTCGGGCTTCTTCCTGCTGGTCTGGGTCTATTACGCGCAGTCGGAGCTCTATCTGATCGACCCGGCGGTGATGGCGCTGTCACCGCTGGCGGCAGGGAGCATAGGCATCGTCGCGCTCGTCCTGGGCTGGCTGTTCTATGACTGGCTCTGCCGCTCGCCGCTTGGCCGCAACGATGTCGTGCTGGGGCTGCTCGGCTTCGGCTATGTCGTGGCGGCGAGCTGGGCCTTCGCCTCTGTGTTCTCGGGGCGTGGCGCGCTGATCCATACCGGCGCGCTGATGGCGACGATCATGACCGCCAACGTCTTCTTCAACATCATGCCGGGGCAGCGGAAGGTCATCGCCACGCTGGTGGCCGGGCAGATACCGGATCCGAAATACGGCAAGGCGGCCAAGCAGCGCTCGATGCACAACAATTACATCACCCTGCCGGTGCTGTTCCTGATGCTGTCGAACCACTATCCCGTCACCTATGCGAATTCGGCGGTGATCCCGGCGCTGGTGGCGCTGATCATCGTGGCCGGCGCGCTGATCCGGCATTTCTTCAATGTCCGCCATGCCGATCATGCGAAATCGCCGTGGTGGACCTGGGCGGTGGCGATCGTCGTGCTCTGGCTGGCCTTCTGGGTGGCGATGGCGTCCTCGCCCGGCGGCCGCGAGCGGCTGGGATTGGCGCCCTTGCCCGATTCCAGGCCCGTCCTGCTGGCCGGGGCCAGCCTGCCCCCGGCCGAGGTCGCCAACATCGTCACCGGGCGCTGTGCCATGTGCCATGCTCCCGAGCCGTCCTGGCCGGGCATCCAGATCCCGCCCAAGGGCGTTCTGCTGCACGAGCCCGAACGCATCGCGGCGCAGGCCCGCGCGATCCGGACTCAAGCCGTGATGACCCACGCCATGCCGCCCAACAATCTCTCCGGGATGACGCCGGACGAGCGCCGCATCCTGGCGGCCTGGCTGACGCCGGGACGGTGATCTCCGCGATCGTCGTTACCACCTCTTGACCCTGTTCGAGCCAAGCTGAACGGCTCTGCGATTCCATTCAGTTTCGGTTCACCTGCCTGCCGCCATGGTCCGTCCACTGACAGGCTGGAGGCTGGCTCCACTATCCGGAGCCGTCCAGCCCTGAAAGGGGACCGGGGGGTCCGCTTGAACGCGTTTTTGAAGAGGGGCGCCGGCTATCGGCTGGCGGCCGCGGCATTTCTTTGTGTCTGGGCGGTCCTGTGCTGGCCCTGGTTGTCGGGTGCGGTCACCATTCCGTTCGACGCCAAGGCCCATTTTCAGGCACAGATCCAGTTCCTGGCGCAGGCGCTGCACTCGGGGCAGTCGCCGTTCTGGACGCATAACGTTTTCGGCGGCTCGCCGCAGGTGGCCGACCCCCAATCGCTGATCTTCTCGCCGGCGATCATCCTCGCGCTGCTTTCGCCCTCGCCGAGCTTCCGCGCTGTCGATGCCTATGTGCTGGCGCATCTGCTGGCGGGCGGGCTGGCGCTGATGATGTTCTTCCGCGACCGCAACTGGCATCCCGTCGGCGGGCTGCTGGCGGCGCTGGTCTTCGCTTTCGGCGCCTCCGCCGCCTGGCGCGTGCAGCATGTCGGCCAGATCGCCAGCCTCGCCTTCTTCGCCATTTCATTCTGGCTGACGGCGCGCATGCTGCAGCGTTCCTCGCTGCTCTCAGGCGCTCTCGCCGGCTTCGCCGCCGGGCTGATGGTGCTGGAGCCGGACCAGGTCGCGCTGCTCGGCGGCTACATTCTGGTCGGCATGGTCGTCGGGCACTGGTTCTCGGGCGGCTGGGCTTCGGTGCGTGCGAGCCTGCCGGCGATCGGTGTCGCGAGCGTCGTGGGCGCCGCGACCATCGCCCTGCCGCTGATCTGGACCTGGCTCTTCGCCGAGGCAACGACGCGACCGGCGATCGACCTGACGGAGGCAGGGCGCGGCTCGCTGCACCCGGCATCGCTGCTGACCGCCTTCTTCGGCGATCTCTTCGGCGCGCAGGACCCGAAGGTTGATTTCTGGGGGCCCTACCACAACCCGAACTGGGCCAAGGAACTGTTCCTGTCGCAGAACATGGGGCAGGTCTATTTCGGGGCGCTGCCGGTGCTGCTGCTGATCGCGCCCGGCCTGACCCGCGGCTGGTTGTGGGACAGGGCTGTGCGGCCGCTGACGCTGCTCTTCGCCTTCATGGTGATGTTCGCGCTCGGCCGCTATACGCCGGTCTTCGACCTCGCCTACGACTATCTTCCCGGGGTCAAGTTGTTCCGGCGCCCGGCCGACGCGACCTTCCTGGTCGGGGCGCTCGGCGCTCTCCTATCTGGCTATGTGCTGCATCGCATCCTGACCGCGGAGCCCGGCACCTCGTTCCGGCGCGATCTGCTGATCGGCGCCGTTGCCGTCCTGCTCGTTGCGGGGGGGGCGCTGGTGGTCTCGCAAGGGGCGGGCCATCTGGGCGACGCCGGCAAGCCGGTCGCCCTCGCGCTGGGCTGGTTCCTGGCCGCCGGAGCCGTCGTCCTGGCGCTGCAGCGCTGGCGCGGCACGATCGGGCCGGTTGCGGCTGCCATTCTGGTCACCGGCGTCGTCGCTGCCGATCTCCGCGTCAACAACGGCCCCAACGAGTCGACCGCATTGCCGCCCCAGCTCTACGATGTGCTGCGTCCGGAGACGCGCAACGAAACGGTGGCGGTCCTGAAGCGGTTGACGGTCCAGCCCGCGGGATCGCCGCGCCGCGACCGCATCGAGCTGCTCGGCATGGGCTTCGAATGGCCCAATGCCGCGATGGTCCATGGTTTCGACCACACGCTTGGATATAATCCGCTGCGGTTGGCCGACTTTTCGGAAGCGGTCGGCACGCGGGACGGCATCGCCTCGCCCTCCGAGCGCAAGTTCACGCCACTGTTCCCGTCCTATCGCTGCCGCCTCGCGAACTTGCTGGGGCTGCGCTACATCGCCTCGCCCGTGCCGATCGAGCAGGTCGACCACGCGCTGCGTGATGGCGATCTCAAGCTGATCGCGCGGACGAAGGACGGCTATGTCTACGAGAATCCACGCGCCCTGCCGCGGGTGCAGTTCGTCGGCGGCTGGGAACTCGCCGATTTCGACGGGATGAAGCAGGGTGGGAGATGGCCGGAGGTCGACCCGCAGCAGGCGGTCCTGCTCGAGGTCGAGCCGCCGCTGGCGACGCCCGAGGGGGCGGTGGTCACGAAGGCGGAGATCAAGCTGAGCCGCTACGAGAACACCGAGGTCGAGATCGAGGTCACGGCGGCGGCCGCCGGCTTCGTCGTGCTGAACGATATCTGGCACCCTTGGTGGCGGGCCGAGATCGACGGTGTCGAAACCGAAATCCTGAAGGCCAATGTGCTGTTCCGCGCCGTGCAGGTGCCGGCCGGCACCCACAAGATCCGCTTCAGCTTCCACCCGATCGCGGGCGCGCTGGCCGAGATCCGCGAACGGGTCAGCCCGGCGCCGGTCGAGGAGGATCTGCCGCTTCCGCTGCCGCCGCTGCCTGACGAGCCGCTGGTCGCGCAAACGGGTACGCTGCTGCCCTCCATGCTGGCAGGGCCGTCGCAGGCGGTGCGGGATTCGCTGCGTCTCGGCCCGACGCCGGTGATCGCGGCGCGTGACGTGATGTCCTCGGCCCAGGTTCACTGACCACCCGGCTCCCCGCCCCGGCGGGAGCCGGGTGGTATCGCTCAGGCGCCTGTCTCGGCGACGAGGCCGGCTGCCGCGATACCGCTGAGGGCTGCCGCCTCGTCATTGTCGGATGTGTCCCCGGAAATGCCGATCGCGCCGAGAACGGCGCCGCCGGCATCGCGGATCAGGACGCCGCCGGGAACGGGCACGAGCGAGCCGCCCACCGCATGCGTCGCAGCCTCGATGAAATAGGGCCGCTCGACCGCCATCTTGTGCAGCGCCCGCGAGCCGATGCCGAGCGCGACCACGCCATGCGCCTTGCCGAGCGCGATCTCGGCACGCTTCAGGCTGGTGCCGTCCTGCGCGACCAGAAGCTTCGGCGCGCCGCGCGAATCGAGCATGGCGATCGCCAGGGGCTTGAAACCTGCCGTATCGGCATGGGCGAGGGCGGCGGACATGATCGTCTGGGCCTGGGCGAGCGTCAGCATCGGGCAAACTCCTGTTGCGGTCTGACGCGCTTGTGACAGCGCTTTGCGCGTCGGGAAAGCGGTTTTCGCCGGCAGAATGCTTGACTGATCCGGGCCGTCTCTGCGGCAGCTTTCGTCCGAAAACGTTTCAATCGCGAAAGGCGCCTTGAACATGTCACGGCAGTTGGGCTTGATGGGGCCCCAACGGATGGAGGAAACGCCATGGGTCTGTTCAGTTTCATCAAGGAAGCCGGGGCCAAGATCTTCGGATCGAGCCCCGCCAAGGCTGCGACCGCTGATGAGTTGCAGAAGGAACTCGCCGGACACGGCCTGCCGTCCGACGTGCAAATCTCGATCGACGGCGACAAGGTGAAGGTCTCGGGCAAGGCGGTGTCCACCGAGGAGGCCGAGAAGATCATCCTGGCACTCGGCAACACGGTCGGCGTCGCCTCGGTGGATTCCGACCTGGCGGTGAACAAAGAAGTCGCGGCGGCGGTGTTCTACACCGTGAAGAAGGGCGACACGCTCTGGAAGATCGCGGAAGAGCATTACGGCAAGGGGCAGGGCGCGAAGTACACCGAGATCGTCAAGGCCAACACGCCGCCGGTGAAGAACCCCGATCTGATCCTGCCGGGCTGGGTGCTGCGGATTCCGCCGAAGGCTTGAGCCGCCTGGGTTCAAGCCCGGCAACGACGGAGCCGCGCCCCTCAGGGCGCGGTTTTTTCTCATGGAGCGGGCTTGCGATAACGCTGTCGTCAGCGGGGCCTTGACGGAAATGGTTGCCTCGGCAACGATCTGCCTTGACCGTTGGCGAAAACGCCAGCCCGGCCGTTCGTGGCGGAACTCCGTCGCTGGCCGTGCTATCGTTGAGATGCCGCGGAGCGGCCTTTTCCCCGGTGGGGTGGGCGTTCAAAACAATCGCGCAAGCGAGATCGTTCGACAGCAATATCCTTGGGGAGGGAAGCCATGACATTCGATCGCCGTCGATTTCTGACATTGGCCGGTTCGGCCGTTGCCGCGCCAGCCGTGATGCGCGCGACGCGCGCCAATGCGCAGGAGGTGACGCTGAAGATGCATCACTTCCTGCCGCCGGTCGCGGTCGGCCATGCCAAGTTCCTGAAGCCCTGGGCGGACAAGGTCGCGGCCGAGTCGAATGGCCGCATCAAGATCGACATCTTCCCCTCGATGCAACTGGGCGGCACGCCGCCCCAGCTTTTCGACCAGGCCCGTGACGGCGTGGCCGATCTGGTCTGGACGTTGCCGGGCTATACGCCGGGGCGGTTCCCCGGACTTGAAGCCTTCGAGTTGCCCTTCGTCGCCAACAAGCGGGCCTTGCCGAATTCGCTGGCCCTGACCGACTACGCGCAGGAGAACCTGAAGGACGAACTGAAGGACGTTCACCCGATCTGCCTGTGGACGCATGATCACGGCCTGATCCATGCCAACAAGCAGGTGAAGACGATGGAGGACCTCAAGGGTCTGAAGCTGCGCTTCCCGACGCGGCTCGCCGGAGAGGCGCTGCGGGCGCTCTGCGCCAACGCCATCGGCATGCCGGTGCCGCAGGTGCCGGAATCGCTCGCCCAGCGCGTCATCGACGGCTGCGTGATCCCCTGGGAGGTGGTGCCCTCGGTCAAGGTGCAGGAGCTGGTCAAGTATCACACCGAGATTCCGGGCTCGCCGACCTTCTATGTCGCGACCTTCGTGCTGGCGATGAACAAGGCGAAATACGAGGCCCTGGCACCCGACCTCAAGGCCGTGATCGACCGGAATTCGGGCGCGGCCGCTGCCGGCATGGCCGGCAAGGTCTGGGACGAGCAGGCCATCATCGTATCCGACATGGTTCGCAAGCGCGGCAACACCATCACCGTGATCGAGGAGGCGGAGGCCGCACGCTGGCGCAAGACCACCGAGCCGGTGATCGAAGGCTGGCTGAAGACGACCAAGGAGAAGGGCCTCGACGGCGAGAAGCTGCTCGCCAGTGCGAGGGCTGCACTCGCCAAGCACGAGAAGGCGGCCTGACGGACTCGATGGATACACAAGGGGAAGGGATCGCGCCGTCCGGTTTCGACCGGGCGGTGCGGGGGATCGCGTTGCTCGGTGGCGCGTTGCTGATCGCGTTGTCGGTCGTGGTCGTGGTCAGCGTCACGCTGCGCAGCGACCTCGTTGGCAGCGCCGGCGTGCCGGGGGATTTCGAACTCGTGCAGATGGCGACCGCGATTGCCGCCTTCTGCTTCCTGCCCTGGTGCCAGCTCAAGCGCGGCAACATCTTCGTCGATACCTTCACGCTGAAACTGCCGGGCCGCTGGCAGCGCCGCATCGATGCAGTCTGGGACATCGTCTATGGCTTGGTGATGGTGCTGATCTCCTGGCGACTTGCGGTGGGCGCGCGCGCCGCCTTCGCCACGGGCGAGAACAGCATGGTGCTGCAGGTGCCGAGCTATCTGCCGATCGCGCTTTGCTCTGTGCTTGCGGCGCTGGTCGCGGCGAGTGCCGCCGTCAGCGCGCTGCGCCTGATGAGGGCGCCGGCGTGAGCGGGTTCTCGATGGCCATCACGGGCTTCGTGGTGATGCTCGCGCTGATGGCGCTGCGCCTGCCGATCGGACTCGCCATGATGCTGGTGGGCGGGGTCGGCTACATCCAGCTCAACGGGCTCGATCCATTCCTGAACTATATCCGCACCACGCCCTACCAGATCTTCGCCAACTACACGCTTTCGGTGATCCCGCTCTTCGTGCTGATGGGCGCCTTCGCCGAGCGCTCCGGCCTCGCCGGCGACCTGTTCAAGGCTGCGTCGGCGGTGGTCGGGCATCGGCGCGGCGGGCTCGGCATGGCCGTGATCGGCGCCTGCACCGGCTTCGGCGCGATCTGTGGCTCGGCGGTTGCGACGACCGCGACCTTCTCGCGCGCCGTGCTGCCGGAACTCCGGCGCTACCGCTACGACCCGGGCTTTTCCTGCGGCGTCGTCGCAGTCGGTGGGACATTGGGCATTTTGATCCCGCCCTCGGTCATCCTGGTCGTCTATGCGATCTCGACCGAGCAGAACATCGCCAAGCTGTTCAAGGCGGCGCTGATCCCCGGCCTGATGGCGTCGGCCTTCTACTGCGTCACGATCGCGCTGATGACGCGGCGCAACCCCGAACTCGGGCCGGCGCAGCCGCGCGTCGCCTGGCCGGATCGGGTCCGGCCGCTGCTCGGCATCATCCCGGCCATGTTGGTGGCGTTCGTCGTCGTCGGCGGCATCTATGGCGGCGTGTTCACGCCGACGGAGGGCGCCTCGGTCGGCGCCTTCGTGATGCTGCTGATCGGCGTGCTGCGCGGCACGCTGGGCCTTGCCGGCATCGGCCAGGCGATCCTGCAGACGGCCGAGACCTCGGCCATGATCTTTGCCATCCTGCTCGGCGCGGAGGTGTTCAATGCGTTCCTCGCGCTCACGCAGGTGCCGACTGCCGCGGCCGAGATGATCGCGGCATCGGGCTGGGCGCCCTATACGGTGCTGGTCGGACTCTTGCTCTTCTACATCGTGCTCGGCGGGGTCATGGACGAGCTCGCCATGATCCTGCTGACTCTGCCGGTGTTCTTCCCGATCGTGACCGCGCTCGATTTCGGCATGCCGCCCGACGATGTCGCGATCTGGTTCGGTATCCTCGTGCTGGTCGTCGTCGGCATCGGCATGACCTGCCCGCCGATCGGGCTCAACGTCTTCGTTGTGTCGTCGCTGGCGCGCGACGTGCCGATCACCCGAATCTATCGCGGCGTGCTGCCCTTCGTCTTGTCCGATGTCATCCGGCTCGGCATCGTGGTGGCATTTCCGGCCCTCACACTCTATCTGGTGAAGCTGCTGGAGTGAGACCGCCGGAGCCGCCGCATTGACCGTGAACGATCTCGACATCGACGACATCAAGGCCGGCCTGTCCGACGGCTCCCTCCTCCTCGTGGATGTCCGCGAACCCCATGAATTCGCGGCCGGCCATATTCCGGGCTCGGTCTCGCGCCCGCTCTCGCGTTTCGATCCCGCCGACCTCCCCGACGAACCCGGCAAGCGCATCGTGATGTCCTGCGCCGCTGGCGTCCGCTCGCTGCGGGCGCTGGAATTTGCGCAGTCGGCCGGCCTCGACATCGACAGCCATTATCTCGGCGGCTTCCGGGACTGGGTGATGCAGGGCGAGCCCGTCGAGCACTGACGTTTCCCCACCGCTTCTCCGCCCTGCACCGGGCGCATCGCGGCACGCCACTTGCCGGGGCTGACGCGACGTCGATCCTGCTCCAGTCTTTCATTCGACCTATCTGAAGGATACCCGACCATGCGCCCCATGAAATTCGGATTCGGACAGCCGGTGCGCCGGGTCGAGGACCAGCGCCTGACCACCGGCACGGGCCGCTACACCGACGACACCGCCGTCGAGGGCGCGCTGCATGGCTTCGTGCTGCGCTCGCAATATGCCCATGCGAGCTTCAAGATCCGCGACAAGGCCGCCGCCCGCGGAATGAAGGGCGTCAAGCTGATCCTGACGGGCGAGGACGTCGCTGATCTCGGCGACCTGCCCTGTAAGGGCCTGATCAAGACGGTCTCCGGCGAGCAGGTGAAGCCGCTTCCGGTGCCGGTGCTGCCGACCGACACCGTCCGCCATGTCGGCGAGGCGATCGCCTTCATCGTCGCCGAGACGCTGGAGCAGGCGCGTGACGCGGCCGAGGCGATCGACATCGAATGGACGACGCTGCCCTCCGTCACCGGCATCGAGGAAGCGCTCGATCCCAAGGCCCATCAGGTCTGGCCGGATCGGCCGGGCAATGTCGCCTTCGAGGCGGAGCAGGGCGACAAGGCCAAGACCGATGCCGCCTTCGCCAAGGCCGACCGCACGGTTGCCGTGACCATCGTCAACAACCGGCTCGCCTCCAACTACATGGAGACGCGCGCCTGCATCGCCGAATACGACAAGGCCGACAAGCGCTGGACGCTGACGCTCGGCAGCCAGGGCAGCCATGGCACGCGCGACATCCTCGCGAACTACATCCTCAAGGTCGATCCCAAGCGCATCCGTGTGGTGACGCCCGATGTCGGCGGCGGCTTCGGCACCAAGATCTTCATGTACCGCGAATACCCGCTGACCATGGTCGCGGCCGAGAAGCTGAAGCGGCCGGTGCGCTGGGTCGCAGACCGGACCGAGCACTTCCTCGCCGACACCCATGGCCGGGCCAATCTCGTCACCGCGACGATGGCGCTCGACAAGCGCGGCAGGTTCATCGGCCTCAAGGTCGATCTTGCCGCGGAGATGGGCGCCTATCTCTCGCAATATGGGCCCTTCATTCCCTGGGTCGGCACCACGATGACGCCGGGCTGCTACAGCATCCCGGCCGTGCATGTGCGTTTCCGCGGCATCCTGACCAACACCATGGCGGTCGATGCCTATCGCGGCGCCGGCCGGCCGGAGGCCGCCTATCTGATCGAACGCCTCGTCGATGCGATCGCGCGCGAGACGGGCAAGACGCCCGACGCCGTCCGCGCGCTGAACTTCGTCAAGCCGGGCGAGATGCCGCACAAGACGCAGACCGGCCCGGTCTATGATTCCGGCGAATTCGAAGGGCATATGCGTCGCGCCATGGATGTGGCGGACTGGAACGGCTTCAAGATCCGCCTGAAGGCCGCCAACAAGGCCGGCAAGATCCGCGGCATCGGCATGGCCAGCTATATCGAAGCCTGCGGCGGGGGCGGGCCCGAGAGCTCGACCGTCATCCTGGAAAAAGACGGCATGGTCACCGTGCTGATCGGCACGCAATCAAACGGGCAGGGCCATGAGACCGCCTATTCGCAGCTCGTCTCGCAGCATCTCGACATACCCATGGACCGTATCCGGGTTGTCCAGGGCGATACCGACAAGGTTGAGACCGGCTCCGGCACTGGCGGCTCGCGCTCGATTCCCGTGGGTGGCGCTGCGCTCGACAAGGCGACCTCCATCCTCTCCGACAATCTGAAGCAGCTCGCCTCCGAAAAGCTGGAAGCGGGTGTCGGCGACCTCGAGATCGTCGACGGGGCGGTGCGCGTCGTCGGTACCGACAAGGCGCTGGATCTCGCCGCGATCGCGGCACTGCCGGGCGCGACGCCGGCGATGCTCAAGGTGCATCAGAGCTGGCAGCCGCCGGAGGCGACCTATCCGAACGGCACGCATGTCTGCGAGCTCGAGATCGACCCGCAGACGGGCGGCACCGAGATCGTCAACTATGTCGTGGTCGATGATTTCGGCATGACGCTGAACCCGATCATGCTGCAGGGACAGGTTCATGGTGGCGCGGCCCAGGGCATCGGCCAGGCGCTGATGGAGGAGATCAAGTTCGACTCCTCGGGGCAGATGCTGACGGCGACCTTCATGGACTATGCGCTGCCGCGCGCCATCGACGTGCCGAACTTCCATTTCGAGACGCGCAATGTCCGCTGCGTCACCAATGCTCTCGGCGTCAAGGGCGCGGGCGAGGCGGGGGCGATCGGCGCCTGTCCGGCGGTGATGAACGCGATGGTCGATGCGCTCGACCGCGCCGCCGGCATCAAGGCGATCGACATGCCGGCGACGCCACTGAAGGTGTTCAACGCCCTGAAGGAGGCCGGGTATCAGCTTTGAGGCAAAGACGGTCCTGCATTGGCGCAAGACTGCTCACGCGAATGCGACTTGGCGGCTGCGAAGGGATCGGGTGATCTGGAACGATTCCAAACGGAGTCGCTCCGGCTTCGTCAGCCTGCAAGGATAAGCCTCCCATGATCCGCACCGCTCTTTTCGCAGCCGGCCTCGGCGCCGGCCTGCTCGGCATCGGCTTGACTGCCGTCGTCGCCCAGTCCGATCCGATCTCCGAGCGGCGCAACGCGATGAAGGCTGTGGGCGCGGCCACGCGCGACGGCGCGGCGATCGCCAAGGGCGAGGCTCCGTTCGACGCCACCAAGGCGCAGGCCATCTTCAAGATCTATGTCGATGCCTCGAAGAAGCTGCCCGGCCTCTACCCGGACAGCGCCAAGACCGGTGGCCAGACCACCGCAGCGCCGAAGATCTGGGAGGACCAGGCCGGCTTCAAGGCAGCCTTCGTCAAGTTCGAGACGGATGCGGGCGCGGGCGCCTCGGCGACCGACGTCGCCGGTTTCCGCACGGCCTTCGGCAATGCCACGAAGAACTGCGGCTCCTGCCATGAAGCCTATCGAATCAAGAGGTGATGCCGACGGCGCGGCCGCACGCTCTCACGCCTGAGGGCGGGTGGATGCCCTTCGGGCTGTCCGCCCGCTTTGTCGTGGAGGGGAGCTTTCAGGCCCGCGCCGCGTTATCAAGAAACCTATGCCCGCGCGGCCGGCCGGTGCCGAGCGGGTGACCTCGGGAGAAAATGGACATGCTGCGCCTGCGCCGTCTGCTGGTCACCCTGGTCCTGCTGGCGGCCGTTGGGTTCGGTGGCTTCTATGTCCTGACCGACCCGCGCATCGTGTCGCCGTCGCCGGAGATCGGGGCGCTGGCTGCGCCCGACATCGAGAACGGCCGGCTGCTCTTCGCCGCCGGTGGCTGCGCCTCCTGCCACGCCACGCCCAACCAGGACGACAAGCTGAGGCTTGGTGGCGGGCTCGCGCTCGGTTCGCCCTTCGGCACCTTCCACGCCCCCAACATCTCGCCGCATACCCGCGACGGGATCGGCAATTGGGGTGTGCAGGATTTCGTCGATGCGATGGCGGCCGGGGTGTCTCCGCAGGGGCAGCATTATTATCCGGCCTTCCCCTACACCTCCTACAGGCTGATGCCGCCCAAGGCGCTGGCCGATCTCTTTGCCTATATCCGCACGCTGGCGCCGGTCGAGGGGCGCGCTCCGGGCCATGACCTGCCATTTCCCTTCAACATCCGCCGCATTGTCGGTGGCTGGAAACTGCTCTTCTTCCAGGGGGCGTCATTCGTGCCCGACCCGGCGAAGAGCGAGGAGTGGAACCGCGGCGCCTATCTGGTGAACGGCCCCGGCCATTGCGCCGAGTGCCATTCCAGCCGCAACGCACTCGGCGCGATCGTCCAGGCGACGCGCTTCGCCGGTGGCCGCGACCCTGACGGGAAGGGATGGGTTCCCAACATCACGCAAGCTCCCGATGGGCTCGGCAAATGGTCGAAGGAGGAGATCGCGGAACTGCTGAAGAGCGGCTTCACGCCGAGCTTCGACAGCGTCGGCGGCACGATGGCGGCCGTGGTGCGCAACATGGCGCAACTTCCCGATGCCGACCGGCTGGCGATGGCGGAATATCTGAAGTCGCTGCCTTCGGTGCAGGGGCCGGTGCGGCCGGCGAAGACGGGGGACTGAGGGCGACGGCCCGATTGCCATCTCGCCTGCGCTCGATGCCCTTTTGAACAGCGCCTCGGGGCTTGCGCTCTGTGAGCTATCTCACATTTCTCACGGACGGGAACGCCTATGTCTCTGACGCTGGGGAAGCGGGGAGAGGGCGATATGGTTCCGACATATGAGGAGAGGGTCGAGCAGTTCCGGCGCAGGGAGGTGGAGCGAGCGCGGCTTGCCGGCATTTCCGCCTATATCCTGAACGAGGACGGCAGCGTGATCCGGTTTTCGCCGGATGGAACAAGGCACCTGATTGTCGTGCTCGGCGGATGCCGGCAGGTCAGCCCTGTCGAATGCGCTGCGTCGCAACAGTAGACCTGTTCGGTGGCTCTGTGTGTTGCGGGCCTGAAATGCGTCGGACCCAAATCCGGGCCCCCGCCGCCTACTCCATCACCGCCGCCTTGAGGATGCAGACCATCAGCGCGGTTCCGGGCCCGTCGCCGACGCAGCGGACCACGTGACGGCGGTCGCAGCGGTAGCGCAGCGTCTCACCCGCCTTGGCCCGCTGGATGATGTCGCCGACCTCGACCTCGAATTCACCGGAGGTCACGGAAAGGGATTCGATCGAGCCGCGCTGGTGACCTTCGGAATCGAGCTCGCCGCCCGGCTCCGACTGGACATCGTACCATTGCAGCCATTCGACCGTCTTGATCCAGCCGACGATGGCAAGGCGAAGCTTGCCGTCCTCCGAGACCAGGATCGGGGTATCGGCGCGGGCCGTCTTCTCGATGAAGGGCTCTTCCTCGCCGCTGGAGAGCACGCGCTCGATCGAGATGTCGAGTGCCTGCGACAGCCGCCAGATCGTCGCCAGCGTCGGGTTGGTCTCGTTGCGCTCGATCTGGCTGATGATCGACTTGGCGACGCCGGACTGCTCGGCAAGCTCCGAGAGCGAGAAATTATAGGCCTTGCGCAGGCGCTGGATCGTCTTGCCGAGCTGGCCCGAGATGATCTGAGCCCCGGATTCGAACTCGCGTCCGCCACGCTCTTTCGTCTCGATACCCATCCTGCCCGGCCTGACTCGCATGCTGGATCGTTTGCACAAGCGAACGATCGTTTGTCTCACCGGACAATGCTCCTTCCGCGCCTCCGGAGCAAGCTGCGACTGTTGCAATGCGCACAACGCGTGGCATTTCGTGCGTCGATCTTCAGGTGGCGCGGGTCGAGCCGACTTCGCGCTGCTCGCGCTTGAGCAGGCCGAGGCGCTGTTCGCGCAGGATGACGTAGATCCCGGAGGCGATGACGATCGTGGCGCCGATCAGGATGGTGTTGACCGGCCATTCGCCGAACAGGAACCAGCCGATGATGACCGCCCAGATCATCGTCGAGTATTCGAAGGGCGCGATCAGCGAGGCATCGCCGAAGCGATAGGCTTGGACGAGAAGGATCTGGCCGAGGCCGCCGAGAATGCCGATCGTGACCATCAGGGCTGCGTCCGGGAGATCGGGCATGCGCCAGCCGAAGGCGAAGGTGGCAAGGCCGAGGGCACTGGTCAGCAGCATGAAATAGAAGACGATGGCGCCGGTCTTCTCTGTATGCGTGAGCAGCCGCACCTCGATCGAGGCGAAAGCGGAACAGCAGGCGCCGGCGAGGCCGAGTGCGGCGCCCAGAGCCGGCCCGCCCTGCAGCCCCTGCGAGAGCGTGCCTCCCGTCAGATGCGGCGAGAGCATGATCAGCACGCCGATGAAGCCGATCGTCACCGCGCTCCAGCGATAGATCCGCACGCGCTCCTTGAGCACGAGCGCCGCCAGCACGACGACCGCAAGAGGCGCGGCATAGCCGAGTGCGACGGCATCCGAGAGCGGCAGGAACTGGAGCGCGGCAAAGCCGCAGAACATGCCGGTCGAACCGATGACGCCGCGCTTCATGTGGCCGCGCAGATTGTTCGTCTTGAGCGCGCTCGGCAGTTCGGACCGCCATGCAAGCCAGATCAGCAAGGGAATCAGCGCGAAGAAGGAGCGGAAGAAAACGAGCTCGCCCGTCGGATAACGCGCCGCGATCGCCTTGATACCGGCCGACATCAGCGTGAAAGCCAGCGCCGAGATCAGTTTCAGGCTGATGCCAAGGAGAGGGGACAACGGACCGGCGCGGTGGGAGGACAAGGCGACGGCAGAGGCCGTGAAGGGCCGTCGTTAGAACACGTCCAGTCGCGCGCTCAAAGCGTGAAGGTTGCAACCCCGATAGGCGGCCCGCGGAGGCCGGCCGCCTATCGGAAGCTGTCAGAAGCTGCCCCTGAAGGCACCGCCGTCGATCAGGACATTCTGGCCGGTGATGTAGCCGGCATGGGCGCTGGCGAGGAAGGCGCAGAGCTTGCCGAATTCGTCGGCTTCGCCGAAGCGACCGGCCGGCACGTCGGCGCGGCGCGCCTTCGCCATCTCCTCGATGCTCAAACCCTTGATCGCGGCCATCTTCGTCAATCCGCTCTTCAGACGGTCGGTGTCGAACATGCCGGGCAGGACGTTGTTGATGGTGACATTGGCATGGGCGACCTCGCGCGCCACGCCCGACAGGAAGGCGGTGAGCCCGGCGCGGGCGGCCGAGGAGACATCGAGCCCCGTCAGCGGCGTCAGCACGCTGGCCGAGGTGATGTTGACGATCCGCCCAAATCGCCGGGCCATCATGCCGTCGACGACGCGCTGCACCAGTTCGAGCGGCGTCGCCATGTTCTGGACCACGCCTTCCAGCAGCGCCTCGCGGGACACATCGCGAAACGGTTTCGGCGGAGGCCCGCCATTGTTGTTGATCAGGATGTCGGGCTCGGGGGCTGCCGCGAGCAGGGCGTCCTGCCCGGCGCGGGTCGAAACATCGGCGACGACGGTGAGAACCGTCGCGCCGGTGCTGGCACGAATCTGGCTCGCAGTCGCCTCGAGTGTCGCGCCGTCGCGCCCATTGATCACGACGGTGCAGCCGGCTTCGGCCAGCGCCTGTGCGCAGCCGCGGCCGAGACCTTTGCTGGAGGCGCAGATAATGGCCGTGCGGCCGGAAATTCCCAGATCCATGGCATTTCTCCAAAGGCTTCGCGCCTTGAACCGCAGACAGACCACGGATCGCTGGTTCCGTCATCAAAGCGCAACGCAAATCAGACACATGCCGGACGCATCGCAACAGAATGGGCCGGGTGGCATGGGCGACGAGGACGACGCGAAGCAGGTTCGCAGCATCTTCATCTCGGATCTCCACCTCGGCACGCGCGGGGCCCAGGCGGATCTGGTTCTGGAATTCCTGCGGGCCTATGACGCGCCGCAGATCTATCTGGTCGGCGACATCATCGATGGCTGGCGGCTGAAGAGCGGCTGGTATTTCCCGCAAGCGCACAATGACGTCATCCAGAAGCTGCTGCGCAAGGTCCGCAAGGGCTCGAAGCTGATCTACGTCACCGGCAATCACGATGATTTCCTGCGGGATTTCACGGGCTTGCAGTTCGGCGGGATCACGCTCGTCGACGAGGTCATCCACGAGACGGCCGACGGCAAGCGCCTGCTCGTCATCCATGGCGACCTGTTCGATCTCGTGGTGCGCAACGCCAAATGGCTCGCCCTGCTCGGCGACTGGGCCTACACGATCGCGCTGGCCTCCAACACGGTGGTCAACAAGGTGCGCCGGGTGCTCAACCTGCCGCATTGGTCGCTCTCGGCCTGGGCCAAGAACAAGGTCAAGAACGCGGTCAACTATATCGGCGAGTTCGAGACCTGCCTGGCCGCCGAGGCGCGCCGGCACGATGCGGATGGCGTCGTCTGCGGCCATATCCACCATGCCGCCTACCGCGAGATCGACGGGTTGACCTATATCAACACCGGCGACTGGGTCGAAAGCTGCACCGCCTTCGTCGAGCATCATGACGGGCGCTTCGAGATGATCCGCTGGCCGCAGGGTCGCCTCAAGGGCGAGGCGCCGGTTCCCGTCGTCGTCCCGACGCGGCCGATGCCCGTGCCGACGCTGGTCGAGGCGGCCTGATGCGCGTCATGATCGCGACGGATGCCTGGCGTCCGCAGATCAACGGCGTCGTGCGCTCGCTGGAGCGGATGGCGGAGGCGGGGCCGGATTTCGGGGTCACGCCGAAGATGCTGACGCCGGAGGGCTTCCGTCAGATCGGCCTGCCGAGTTATCCCGACATCCGCATCGCGCTGGCGACACGGCGGGCGCTGGCCGAGCGGATCGCCGATTTCGCGCCCGACCACATCCATATCGCGACCGAGGGGCCGATCGGCTGGCTGACGCGGGCGGTCTGCCTCGCCCAGAAGCGGCCGTTCACGACGAGCTATCACACCCGCTTCCCGCAATATGTCGCGGCGCGCTGGCCGATTCCGGAAAGCTGGAGCTACGGCTTCCTGCGCCGCTTCCATGGGCCGGCGGCGGCGGTGATGGTCTCCACGCCGACCGTCGAGACGGAGCTGCGCCAGCACGGTTTCGAGAAAATCGTGCGTTGGGGGCGTGGCGTCGACCTGTCGCTGTTCCATCCGCGCCCGCAGAGCGTGCTCGACCTGCCGCGCCCGATCTTCCTCAGCGTCGGGCGTGTTGCGGTCGAGAAGAACCTCGATGCGTTCCTGTCGCTTCGGCTGCCGGGCAGCAAGGTCGTGGTCGGCGACGGGCCGGCGCGCGCCGATCTGCAGCGGGCCTTTCCCGACGTCACCTTCCTTGGCACGCGCGAGGGCGAGGAACTGGCCGCGATCTATGCGTCCTCGGATGTTTTCGTCTTTCCGAGCCTGACGGATACCTTCGGCATCGTCCTGCTGGAAGCAGCAGCGAGTGGCCTACCGGTCGCGGCTTTTCCTGTGCAGGGACCGAGCGACGTCTTTGCCGGCAGCGGGGCCGCGGTGCTGAACGAGGATCTGCGCGCGGCTGCGCTCCAGGCCCTGCGCATCCCGCGCGAGACCTGCCTCGAGCTTGCGGCCAGCCATAGCTGGCGGCGCAGTGCGGCGCAGTTCTACGGCCATATCCGCCAAGTCGTCAGCCAGCATGCCGGCCGGATTCCGCGCAACGGGGCCGCGGTTTCGCCGGCGCCCAGCGTCACAGCCTTCGCGAACGCGCGTGTCGCGGAAGAGTCGGGGCCGAGGCATCTGCCGGCTTGAGCTCGGCGCGGAAGGCGTCGCGCCGTTCATGCACCGAGGCGATGACGAAGCCCATCGGCACACCGAGACCCACAAGCGCCGCTTCCGAGAGCTGCAAGCTCGCCTCGATGGTCTCGGGCACGGCGTCGTTGACGCCGATCTTGTAGAGATGGCGCGCATGGGCCGCATCGCGGGCACGGGCGACGATGACGAGATCGGGGCGCAGCGCGCGCGCCGCCAGCACTGTGGCGTCGACGGCGCGCTGATTGTCGATCGTGACGATCAGCGCCGTCGCCTCGTCCAGGCCGCATAGCCGCAGGAAATCCGGCCTTGTGGCGTCGCCGTAGAAGGCCGGCCGCCCCGTCCGGCGCTGGGCCGTGATCAGCGCGGCGTCGGAGTCGATCACGATATAGGGCTTGTTGTGCTCCTCCAGCATGCTGCCGACGAGCTGGCCGACGCGGCCGCCGCCAACGACGATGGCGCGGGCGGAGTGGTCATCCGGCGGCAGGATCTTCGCTTCGTCCGGCAAGATGACGGGAACGGCGAGCTTGAGCGTCAGCGCCCGCGCCAGGCGCGCCAGCAGCGGCAGCGCCACCATGGTCAGCGAGACGCCGGCGAGGACGAGCGTTGCCGGCTCCTGCGCCAGCAGCTTGGCTGCGACGGCGCCATTGAGCAGGACGAAGGCGAATTCACCGCCTGGCCCGATCATGATCGCGGTTTCCAGCGCCGTCGCCTTCGACAGGCGCAGGAGACGGGCGAGCCCGAAGAGGAACAGCGACTTGGCGGCGAAGAGCCCGACCGCGATCCCGATGATGGCGAGGGGATGCGCAGCCAGGTCGGCAGGGTTCACGCCCATGCCGACGGTGAGGAAGAAGACGCCGATCAGGAGCGATTTGAACGGCTCGATCGTCACCTCGATGGCGCGTCGATACTCGGTCTCGGCCAGCAGCAGCCCGGCGATAAAGGCTCCCAAGCCCATCGACAGGCCGGCGGCGGCCGCGATCATCCCCGTGCCGAGCGCGGTCAGCAGCGTCGCCGCCATGAAGCTCTCCGACGAATCGGCGGAGGCGACGAGGCGAAACAGCGGCCGCAATGCGCGCCGGCCGACGAGGACGATGATCGCGATGGCAGCGACGGCCTGCAGCAGCGCCTGGGCGAGCCCCGCCAGCAGCGAGACGCCGCCGTTCTGCGCGCCCAGCACGCTGACGAGAAAGAGCAGCGGGATGACGGCGATGTCCTGGCAGAGGAGGACGGCAAAGCTGGCGCGTCCGGCCGATGAGGTCATGCGCTTCTTGGCGGATAACAGCTCGACCACCATCGCGGTCGAGGACAAGGCGAGGCCAAAGCCGATGATGAGTGCGGCGGCGGCCGGCTGCCCCAGCGCATAGGCGACGGCACCGATGGCGCCGGCCGAGAGCGCGACCTGGCCCAGGCCAAGCCCGAAGACCAGGCGGCGCATCGTCACGAGGCGTTCGAAGGAGAGCTCCAGCCCGATCACGAACAGCAGGAAGGCGACACCCAATTCGGCGGGGCCTGCCAGGGCTTCCGGGCTGGAGACGGTGATGGTGCTGAGCAGCGGAACCGACGAGACCAGACCGCCCAGCCCGAACGGGCCGAGAAGGGCGCCGCAGGCCATGAAGGCGACGATCGAGTTGATCCGGAGGCTCTTGGCGAAAGGCACGATCACGCCGGCCGTCGCCAGCACCACGACGGCGTCCTTGTAGACGGAAGGGTCGACGGTTCCGGCCAAGGCGGTGCCTTACGATTCGAGCGGAAGAGGAGCCTGTGGACTGTGCGGTTTCGAGCGTGGCAATACAACCTTCGCCATGCCCGTCAGGTCGAAATTCGCCTTTCCGCCTGAGGCGTTAGCCGAGGTGGCTTGCCTCGGGCTCACTGAGGGGAGGTTTCCTGTTGCGGGCATCATGGGCTAGCCTTTGGCGATATTCGTCAGAAGGCTTCCGCATGCGTTTTTCCGGCACCGAGAACTACGTCGCCACCGAGGACCTGACCGTTGCGGTCAATGCCGCGATCCGGCTGGAACGGCCCCTCCTGGTCAAGGGCGAGCCCGGCACCGGCAAGACCGTGCTGGCCGAGGAGATCGCGGCTGCCTTGAGCGCGCCGCTGATCACCTGGCACGTCAAATCAACGACCAAGGCGCAGCAGGGACTCTACGAATACGATGCGGTCAGCCGCTTGCGCGACAGTCAGCTCGGTGACAGCAGAGTCTCGGAGATCGGCAACTACATCAAGCGCGGCAAGCTCTGGGAGGCGTTCGTCTCGACCGAGCGCCCGGTGCTGCTGATCGACGAGATCGACAAGGCCGATATCGAGTTTCCCAACGACCTGCTGCTCGAGCTCGACCGCATGGAGTTCCATGTCTACGAGACCGGTGAGACGATCAGGGCCGCGCGGCGGCCGGTCATCATCATCACCTCGAACAACGAGAAGGAGCTGCCCGACGCCTTCCTGCGCCGCTGCTTCTTCCACTATATCCGCTTTCCCGATGCGCAGACGATGCAGGCCATCGTCGAGGTGCATTTTCCCGGCATCAAGAAGCGGCTGATGGAGGAGGCGCTGAAGCTGTTCTTCGAGGTGCGCGAGGTGCCCGGCATCAAGAAGAAGCCCTCGACCTCCGAGCTGCTCGACTGGCTCAAGCTGCTCGTCGCCGAGGACATCGGCCCCGAGGTGCTGCGCGAGCGCGATCCGCGCAAGCTGATACCGCCGCTGCATGGCGCGCTGCTCAAGAACGAGCAGGATGTCAGCCTGTTCGAGAAGCTGGCGTTCATGGTCCGGCGGGAGAGCCGTTGAGCATGGCGCCTCTCGCAAAAACCTCGGACTCTCACTAGGTTCGGGTGCATGCGACGCCTCATGCTTCTACGCCACGCGAAATCGAACCGGCCCGTAGGTGTGGCTGACCGTGAGCGCCCGCTCGCGACGCGAGGCCGGGAGGCTGCCCCCGCCATCGGGCGCTATCTCGCCGACGAGTTGTTGCTGCCCGACCTCGTCCTGGTCTCGCCGGCGCGTCGGACCCTCGAAACCTGGGAACTGGTGGCGCCGATGCTGCCGGAGAAGCCCGGAACGCATGTCGAGCCGCGCATCTATGAAGCCAAGGCCGAGCGCCTGCTCCATGTCGTGCAGGAGGTCGAGGCGCAGGTGAAGACCCTGCTGATGGTCGGCCACAACCCCGGCTTCGAGGAACTGGCGGCGCTGCTGACCGGCCATGGCGACCGCTATGCCGCGGCGCGGATGAGCCAGAAATATCCGACCTGCGGGCTCGCCGTGCTCGATTTCGCGATCGAGGATTGGCGGGACCTTGCTCCGCGTGGTGGGCGGCTCGACCGTTTTGTCACCCCCGCTTCGCTTGGCGAAGGGCCGGACGATTGATCCGGGTAACACGCCGGTGAGCCAGGGCTCCTATCTCGACGAGGCCCGCAATGCCGCTCTCGCCTTCGGCGACAGCCTGCTCGGGATGGCGCGGCCGCGTCTGCGGCTTGGCGTCACCGGTTTGTCGCGCTCGGGCAAGACGGTCTTCACCACGGCGCTGATCCAGAACCTGATCGAGGGCGCCAAGCTTCCGGTGCTGAAGGCGGCAACGGAGGGGCGGATTTCGCGGGTGCGCCTCGTGCCGCAGCCGGACCCGGACATTCCGCGCTTTCCCTATGAGGCGCACCGTGCCTCGCTCAACGGCCCTGAGCGGCGCTGGCCGGAATCGACGCGACGGATTTCGGAATTGCGCGTCGAGATCGACTACGAGCGCGCCGCCGGCTGGTTCAAGGGGCCGGCGACGCTGACGCTCGACATCGTCGACTATCCCGGCGAATGGCTGCTCGACCTGGCCTTGATCGGCCAGGACTACAAGACATGGTCGCGCCAGGCGGTGGGCGATGCGCGCAAGGCGCACCGGCAGGAGCCAGCCTCCGATTGGCTTGCCGATCTGCCGTTGCGCGATCCGGCCGGGCCGCCGGACGAACTCGTGGCCGAAGCGGCGAGCGATCTGTTCAAGGCCTATCTCGCAAGGCTGAGGGCCGACCCCGAAGCGGTGGCGGTGACGCCGCCGGGCCGGTTCCTGATGCCGGGTGATCTCGCAGGCTCGCCGGCCCTGACCTTCGCGCCACTCGATCTCGGCCATGATTCCGAGCCGCAGCCCGGCACCCTCGGCGGGCTGATGGCGGAGCGTTTCGAGGCCTATAAGCGCGTCGTGGTGACGCCGTTCTTTCGCGATCATTTCGCGCGGCTCGACCGGCAGATCGTCCTGGTCGACGTGCTGGCGGCGCTCGACGCGGGCGCACCGGCGCTGGCCGATCTGGAGACCGCGCTCGGCCAGGCCTTGGCGGCCTTCCAGGTCGGCCGCAACTCCTGGCTGTCCAGCCTGTTCTCGCCGCGTATCGAGCGGGTTCTCTTCGCCGCGACCAAGGCCGACCATGTCCACCACACCAGCCATGACCGGCTGGCTGCGGTGATGTCGCATCTCGTCGCCCGCGCCGCCGCCCGTGCGCAGGGGGCGGGTGCAAGAGTCGAGTCCATGGCGCTCGCCGCCGTACGCGCGACGCGCGAGGTCAGGATCAAGCAAGGCCGCGAGGAGTTGCCGGCGATCGCCGGCGTGCCGGAAGCGGGCGAGACGATCGATGGCGAGGTCTTCGACGGCACCAGCGAGGCTGCGATCTTTCCCGGCGAATTGCCGGAGCGTCCCGAGGCGGTCTTCGATCCGCAGGCGCGCTGGCAGATCCGCGCTCCGCGCTTCCGCCCGCCGCTGGTCACGGCCGATGCCGGCGGGCGCACCCGGCCGCCGCCGCAGATCCGGCTCGACCGCGCGCTCGAATTCCTGATCGGGGACAGGCTGGCATGAGCAAGGCGCCACGCGCGATCAGGTTGGATCCGACAGATCCGGACGCAGGCCCGGATGAGATCGCCCGCGAGGGCGGAATCGCGATCTTGCCGGAAAGCGAACCGATCGACGTCGTCGAGCCCGCTGCCGTGCCCGTGGCGCGGCGACGCTGGTCCTGGGGCGGCCTCTTCGTCGCTGGCCTTTCCGGTTTCCTGACGCTCTCCATCGGCGTCTGGGCCGAGCGCACCATCGTCTCGCTGATGAACCAGAGCCCGGTGCTGGGCTATGCGGCGCTGGCCTGTGCGGCTCTCGCGGCCCTGGCGCTGCTCGTCATGCTCATCCGCGTGCTCAGAGACATCCTGCGGGAGCGCAAGGTCGAGGCGCTGCGTCTGCGCGCCGCGACCGCGCTGGCGGACAGCAGTCTGACGGAGGCTCAGGCCGTCGCCACTGAACTGAGCAGCCTCTACGCATCGCGTGCCGACACGGCCAAGGGGCGTGCGCAACTGGCCGACAGCCTGCCGCAGCTCTTTGCCGCGCGCGACGTGCTGACCGTCGCCGAGCGCAGCCTGATGACGCCGCTCGACGCCGCCGCCCAGGCGCAGATCGCGCAAGCGGCGCGGCGCGTCTCGCTCGTCACGGCGGTGAGCCCGCGGGCGCTCATCGATGTCGTCTTCGTGCTGGTGGCCTGTGCGCGCCTGCTGCGGACGATCGCGGGCATCTATGCGGGCCGGCCCGGCACGCTCGGGCTGATCCGGCTGGCGCGACAGGTCCTCGGCCACCTCGTCGTCACCGGTGGCATCGCCGCGGGCGATGCCGTGATCCAACAGGTGGTCGGGCAGGGGCTGGCGGCGCGGCTTTCCGCGAAGCTCGGCGAGGGCGTTCTGAACGGCCTGCTGACGGCGCGGATCGGGCTGGCGGCGCTGGCAGTCTGCCGGCCGCTGCCTTTCGTCGAAGCGACGCCGCCGACGCTTGGGGACGTCGCAGGCGATCTGTCCTCCTGGCGCGGTGCGTCGGAGCCGGAACGCTCCTGATGGCGGGCGAGGTTGGGCACCCTTAGGCAGATTCTGCCGGGGCTGGCCGATTCTGCCCGGCTGAAAACGCCGTGAAACACCTTCGAAACCATCCAAGTCATTGAGATATCAAGCGCCGGCCCATGGCATGGGCCGTGCAGTTATCGCCTCGAAATTGAAGGTCGCCCCGGAGGGCGCCGGTCGAGGTGAGGGTTTCATGGGTGTCTTCAGCGCGTTGACGACAGCGGTTTCGGGAATGCAGGCGCAGTCCTATGCGCTTGAAAACATCTCCGGAAACATTGCCAACTCCCGCACCGCCGGGTTCAAGCGGGTCGATACGACCTTCTCCGACCTCGTGCCGGATTCGGCACTGAACCGGCAGATCTCCGGTTCGGTCGCAGCTTTCAGCCAGGCGACGAACTCGATTCAGGGCGACCTTTCGGCGACGCGGATCGATACCAACGCGGCGATCAACGGCGACGGCTTCTTCGTCGTCGACCAGCGCCTGAACGGCGTCGGCAGCAATATGCAGTTCTCGAACAGCAACCTCTATACGCGGCGCGGCGATTTCGACTTCGACGCCAATGGCTATCTCGTCAATGGCGCGGGTTATTACCTCAAGGGTCTCAAGATCGACACGGTGACGGGGCAGCTCATCGGCACCCAGCCGGAGGTCCTGCGCATCACCAAGGAGCAGTTCCCGGCCAAGGCGACGACCTCGATCGAGTACCGCGCGAACATTCCGGCGGTCCCGGGCACGACGAACGCCACGAATGGTGGCAGCTATCTTCTCGACGGCACGAGCGTCACGGCGGCGGTGGCGCCCGCCGTTTACGACACGGTTCAGGGCGCCAACATCACGAACTTCCTGTCCAGCACCATTCCGGGCGGATCGGTGACTGTCTATGACGAGCTGGGCCGGGCGACCAGCGTCGAACTGCGCTGGGGCAAGGTCGATGACGGCAATCCTGCGGCGGTCCCCCCGACGTCAGGCACCTGGAACCTGTTCGTCGCCCAGGATACCGGCGCGACCGGTACCGCGACCGCTTATGTGAAGGCCGCTTCGCCGATCACTTTCGGGTTGACCGGGCAGATGGTCAGTCCCGCGGGCGGCAACATCACGCTTCCGACCATGACGATCGCCGGCACCACGATCACCGGCATCAACGTGACGACCGGCGGCAATGGCGTCACCCAGAACGGCGACGTCAGCGGGCAGATCGATGCGCGCTCGATCCGGCAGGACGGCTACACGGCCGGCACGCTCGACCGCACCTCGGTCTCGGCTGACGGACAGGTCATCGGCACCTTCAGCAACGGGCAGGTGGTCGCGCTGGCGCAGCTCTCGGTCGCCCGCTTCAACGCCGACAATGCGCTGAAGCGCCTCGACGGCGGCGCCTTCGAGGAGACGATCGAATCCGGCCCGCCGATCATCGGCCTCGGTACCTCCCAGCTCATCGGCGGCAATGTGGAGCAATCGAACACCGATATCGCCGATGAATTCTCGAAGATGATCGTCACCCAGCAGGCCTATTCGGCCAACACGAAGGTCATCACCACCGCGCAGGAGATGCTGCGCGACGTCTTCAGCATCATCCGCTGAGGTCTTCGAAGCAGGTCTTCGAAGCAGGGCTTGGCGCGGTCCAGAAGGACCGCTAGTCGCGACAGGAGCTGGCGATGGGTCTCAGCACGTCTCTCAATACTGCCATCGCGGGGCTGAACGCCACGCAGGTCGGCATCGGCGTCGTCTCGCAAAACGTCTCCAATGCGGGGACGACGGGCTATGTCCGTCGCACCGTCTCGACCGCGGACAGCCTGAGCGGCCAAACCGTCGGCACGCAGAGCACGCAGGTGCAGCGCCTGCTCGACAAGATCGTCCAGCACCAGCTCTGGCAGGAATCGGCCGGGGCCGCCTATACCTCGACCCGCGCCAACATGCTGTCGAGCCTGGACAAGCTTTATGGAGCGCCGGGCAGCACCACGGCGCTCGATAGCGTCTATAACGGCTTCACGAGCGCTCTGCAGGCTCTGCAGAACGATCCGTCATCCTACAGCCTGCGCTCGGCCGTGCTGGATTCGGCTGGCCAGCTCGCCACCCGGCTCAACACCCTGTCCGATGGCGTGCAGGCGCTGCGCGCGCAGGCCGAGAGCGGCATCGGCAGCGCGGTGACGCAGGTCAACAACCTGCTCGGCGCCCTGACGAATGTGAACGCCCGCATCGTCGGGAGCCCGAACGACTCAGCCGTCGCTGGGCTGAAGGACCAGCGCGACCTGATCCTGTCCGAGCTGTCGCAGTATATCGACATCAAGACCAGCGAGGATGCGCGCGGCTCCGTCAGCGTCGTGACCGGGTCCGGCACGCAGATCTTCGATGGTCGCCCGTCCGTCACCTTCGGCTTCGACGAGCATTCCGGTCTGGGGCCGGACGACCAATGGAGCAGCGATCCCGCCCAGCGCGGTGTCGGCACCATCACCATGACCACCAGTTCCGGTGGCGTGATGGACGCGATAGCCAACAAGACGTTCCGCTCCGGCGAGATCGCGGCGCTTGTCGAGATGCGCGACAAGACGCTGGTCCAGGCGCAGGCCCAGCTCGACGAGATCGCGGCGCAGCTCTCCAGCGCCCTGTCGGATCGCGAGATTGCCGGCACGGCCGTCACGGCCGGCGCGGCGACCGGCTTCGATGTCGACCTCGCCGGGCTGCAGTCCGGCAACAGCGTCACACTCGACTATGCGGTGACGCCGGGCGGGGCGACGCAGCGCTTCACCTTCGTGCGCGTCGAATCGGCGGCATCGCTGCCGTTGCCGGCCTCGGCCAGCGGCGACGCCAACAACCGCGTCATCGGCATCGATTTCTCCGGCGGCCCCGCTTCGGTCGCGGCCCAGATGCAGGCGGCGATCGGTGGCGGATTCACCGTCTCCAACACCGGCTCGGTGCTGCGCATCGTCGATGACGGTGCCGCGGGGACGCGCGACGTCAAGGCGCTGACCGCCAAGCCGACCGCGACGGGCCTGTCTTCCGTCGGCGGCAGCGCCGAACTGCCCTTCTTCGTCGATGGTGCCGGCAGCGCCATCTATACCGGCTCCTACGAAAACGGCTCGCAGGCGGTCGGCTTCGCGGCCAGGATCAAGATCAATCCGGCGCTGATCGCCGACCGTTCCAAGCTCGTGGCCTTCGAGCCAACGACGGCGCAGGGCGACGCGACGCGCCCGCAACTGATGCTGGAGCGCCTGACCCAGAGCCAGCGCAGCTTCACCAACCGTACGGGCCTCGACGGTTCGACCGCGACGACGAGTGCCACCGTCTCGAGCTTCGTCCAGCGCGTCGTCTCTTCGCAGGGGCAGGCGGTGGAAACCGCCCAGCGGCTCAACGAGGGCCAGCAGGTCGCGCTCGCCGCGGTCCAGAGCCGCTTCCAGGAAACCTCGCAGGTCAATGTCGACCAGGAAATGGCGATGCTGATCGAACTTCAGACCGCCTATGCCGCCAACGCCCGCATCATCTCGACGGTGAAAGAGATGATGGACGTCCTGATGAGAGTGTGAGCGCGCCATGACCATCACATCCTACGGCACCGGGGCCTATCGCGCCGCCAAGCCCAACAGCTTCGTCTCCAACCGCGCCGAGCTGACCGATCTCGAGCGCCAGCTCGCCACGCAGCAGAAGGCCGAGAGCTATGGCGACCTCGGCATGGACCGGCGTACGAGCCTCGATCTCAACGCCAAGGTCTCGACGCTCGATTCCTGGCTCGGCGGCATCGCGCTGGCGGACGTGAATCTGAAGCTGTCGACCACGGCGGTCGAGAACTTCGCCAAGCTGACCAGCGAGACCGTCAACGATACGCGCTCCAACAGCTATGTCGCGAGTTCGACCGGCCGTTCCGCGCCGCAGGTGCTGGCCGAGGAGAAATTCAAGCAGACGCTCGACATGCTCAATTCTTCCGTGAACGGGCGCTACCTGTTCTCGGGGAAGACGTCCGACGTCCAGCCGACGGTCAGCTACTCCGAGATGATCGACGGCGACGGCGCCGGGCGTGCCGGTCTCAGGCAGTTGATGTCGGAGCGCAAGCAGGCCGATCTCGGCGTGTCCGGGCTCGGCCGCCTGACGACGGGCGGAGCGGCGGCGACGGCGACCATCGCCGAAGAGGCCCCGGCCCATGGCTACGGTTTCAAGCTCGCAGGCGCCGCCAGCAGTTCGGCTGCGCTGACGCCGACCTTCACCCCTGGCCCGCCTGCCGACATTGCCGTCACCGTGGCCAGCCAGCCGACGGCAGGCGACACCCTGCGCATCAAGCTCGACCTGCCGGACGGAACGCAGGAGGAGATCGTGCTGACGGCGCGCGCGGCGGGGACCGACGGCTCCGACAGCGACAGCTTCGAGATCGGGGCGGACGTCAACGCGACTGCCGCCAATCTGCGCAACTCGATCAATGCCGCTCTGGGCAAGGAGGCGGCAACGACGCTGTCGGCTTCGTCCTCGCAGGTCGCGGCCGAGAATTTCTTTGCAGGCAGTGCCAGCAACCCGCCACTACGGGTGCCCGGGCCTCCCTACGACACCGCCACGGCCGCGCCTGCGGCGGGGACCGCAGCCAACACCGTGATCTGGTACCAGGGCGATGACGGCAGCGATCCCGCCCGCAGCACCGCGACCGTGCAGGTCGACAAGAGCCAGACGGTCGGCACCGGCGCGCGCGCCAATGAGGAAGCGTTCCGCGTCGGCCTGGCGCAATTCGCGGTGATGGCGGTCGAGACCTTCCCCGCCGGCGATGCCAACTCGCAGGCCCGCTACGAGGCGATGACCTCGCGCGTCAGCGAGAAGCTCAGCTTCGGCGGCAGCGTCCAGAAGCCGGCGGAGATCATCACCGAGTTCGGCTCGGCCCAGACCTCGCTGGCCCGCGCCAAGGAACGCCACGAGAGCACCAAGAATTATCTCACGACGACGCTCGCGGGGGTGGAGAACGTCACCACCGAAGAGGTTGCGGTGCAGATCCTGGCGCTCCAGACCCGGCTTCAGGCGAGCTACCAGACGACCGCCATTCTCTCGCAGCTCTCGCTGACGAATTATCTCTGAGCCGAGCGTCGCGCAGAAACGAAAAGGGGCGTCGCCGGCTACCGGTGACGCCCCTTTCGTTTTGATGAGAAGTTGGGAAGCGCTCAGCGGTTGCGCAGGCCGGCGGCGATGTCGCGATTGATTCCGATCAGGACGCGAAGGCCCTCGGGAGCGGGACGGGTGGCAATCGTGAAGGTGTGGTTGAAGACGAAATTGGCCAGGCTGAGGATGTTGGTCTTGATGCCGACCGGCAGCGGGTTGTCCTCGGCGACGACGGCGGAAACGAGCAACGTCCAGAGCTTGCGGTTGTAGTTCAGCGCATCGTCCAGGCCACGATCGGCCAGAGACCAGTCATCCGAAATGGCCTGAAGACGAACGGCGGCCTTGATCAGCAGGGAAGCTTCGAGTTCGCGGGGAGAGTCGACCTGCTGGTTGGCTCTGGCGGCAGAGGCGTAGGCGTTAAACCCGTGTTGCATTCTCGATGAGTTCCGCTTCGTAAGCGATCAGCTTCTTTGCTGCCTTGAGAGCTTTGTAGAGATCGCTACTTAAGATGCGGTTATTAATCTCGTGAATATGCGGCAGGGCGCTCGGCGCGGCCTGGACGAAGTCGCGGACGAGCTCGAAATAGACCTCGTGCTGGTACATCGGGTCCTGCGCCAGATACATGAGCTGGATGGCGAGGTAGATCTTCTTGGCCGGGCTGTCGGCGGTCGCCGCGGTGAGAATGTCCTTCTCGCGCAGGATCGGGGCGTCGCCCTCAATGAAGAACCGCGTCCGCTGCTCGTCGTTGCGGATCACCACCTGGCCGATGATGATGCGCTCGCGGGGCTTGAGCTCGACCTTGAGAGCCATGTTCGACTGAGCCTTCTGGCAGGTGGAGGGGCGTCTGGGCGTCGTCTTCGGCGGGATCAGCCGAAGAGCCTGAGCACGCCCTGATCGGCCTGGTTGGCCAGCGAGAGCGCGGTCTGCGAGAGCTGCTGGCGGGTGTTGAGCGCGAGCAGGCTGGCGCCTTCGGCGTTCGGATCGGCCAGCACGAGGTTGTCGGCGCCGTTGATCAGGACGTTGGACAGTTCCTTGGTGAAATCCTGGCGGGTCTGCGCGACCGAGAGGTTCGAGCCGAGGGTGGATGCGAGGGACTTGAGCGAGGTCAGGGAGCCCGTCAGCGCCTCGGTCGCCTTGTCCAGATCGAGGTCGTTCTGGAAATTGAAGAAGCCGGTGAGCTGCGTGTTGGTCGCCTGGACGATGCCGAGATTGTCCGAGCTGAGGGTCGAGCCCTGGATATCGAGCTTGGTCTGGTTGGTACCGGTCTTCTCGTTGAAGGTGATCGAGAGGCGGTCGCCGGCCAGCAGGTTGATGCCGTTGAAGCTCGAATCCTTGGCCAGCTTGTCGATCTGGTCGCGCAGGTCGTTGAACTGCTGGATGAGGTTGGAGCGGACGGCGGAGGTGATGTTGCTGCCGGTGATCGTGGTCGTGGTACCAACGTTATCGCCGAGCGCGAACCCGAAATCGGTGTTGTCGCTGGTCGCGCCCGTCGCGGTGGTGTCCGCCGTGACGCCGGCGGCAGCGATTTCGGCCGCAGTCGGCGCACCGGCGGCAGCCGGCGTGAAGGTGGTCGTACCGATACCGAACTCGACCTTCTCCGAGCCCACGCCCTTGACGTTGAGCTGGCCCTTCTCATCAACGAAGGCGGTGGCGATGCCGGACTTGTTGATCTCGTTGACGACGTCGCGGACGGTCGCGTTGGTGCTCAGGAACGAGGCCTTGTAGGTGGTCGTCCCAGATTTCAGATAGATCGACGTCGTCGATTGGTCGCCCGCCGCCAGGACGGGGCCGCCCACGTTACCGGCATAGGTCGCAGTGGCGGTATTCGCCGTCGGGGCCGTGTTGTCATCGACGACCCGCTTGTCGAGCGCGATGTCCTTCAGGCTCTTGCTGGTCAGCGCGGCTTCGGTTGCGGTGGCGAGCGCCGTGCCGGCCTTGGTCGGGCGGTTCTGGGCCGCGTCGGCCTGGGCCTGCTTGACGGTGGACTGGAGCGACTGCACCAGCTTGGTGATGCCGTCGATGCCCTTGGAGGCGGCCTGGATCGTCTGGATGCCGTTGGAGATGCCATCGAGCAGACCGGTAAGCTGGCTCGACCGGTCGTTCAACGACTGGGATGTGAAGTAGTTGACGGGGTTGTCGATGGCCGAGTTGACGCGCTTGCCCGTCGCCAACCGATTCTGGATGACGCTCTGCTGGGCCGTGGTCTGCTGCAGGGTGAGCAGGTTGTTGCGGACGCCGCTCGAGAGAATTGTGTTGGCCATCGTCGGTCCCCTGGAGGCGCGATTCGCGCGCCTGTCCGGATTGATCTGGACCGATAATCCCTTGTTAAGGATAACAATTGGTTAATGCGACGGTCCTGCTCCTGCGTCGGGTTCGGGAGGGCCTTTGATGCAGAAAGGCGGCGGAGCTTGCGCTCCGCCGCCTTCTTGTCTTCGGCCCACATCCTGTGGGCTTGCCCGCTTCTGCGGACGAAGGATCAGAACAGGCGCAGGACGGCCTGGTCGGCCTGCGACGACAGGGAGAGGGCGGTCTGCGAGAGCTGCTGGCGGGTCTGCAGCGAGAGCAGGTTGGCGGCCTCTTCGTTGGCGTCGGCATTGACCAGGTTGCTGGCGCCGGTCGTCAGCACGTCGGCCAGGCCCTTGGTGAAGTCCTGGCGGGTGTTGGCGACCGAGAGGTTGGCGCCGAAGGTCGAGGAGAGCGACTTCAGCGACGTCAGCGCGCCATTGAGCTGCTCGGTGGCCTTGTCCAGATCGAGGTCGTTCTGGAAGTTGGTGAAGCCGTCGAGCTGGGTGTTGATCGCCTGGGTTATGCCGAGATTGTCCGACGTCAGGTTCGTGCCCTGAATGTCGAGCTTGTTCTGGTTGGTGCCGGTCTTCTCGTTGAAGACGAGCGAGACCTGGTCGCCGGCCAGCAGGTTGACGCCGTTGAAGCCGGAATCCTTGGCGAGTTCGTCGATCTGCGTGCGCAGCGTGTTGTACTGCTCGATCAGGTTCGAGCGGGTCGACGAGGTAACGCCGCTGGAGGTTACGCCGGTGGTGAAGTCCGCGTCAGTAATGCCGAAGGCTTCGTTGACGTTGTCGGCGACAACCGAGGCGTCGGCGAGAGCGTCTGCGGCAGTCGTGCCGGCACCGATACCAACGCTGAGCGTCTGCGAGCCGGTGCCCTTGATGTTGAGCTTGCCCTGCTCGTCGACGACGGCGGTGGCCACGCCCGAACCGTTGATGCTGTTCACCACATCGCGCAACGTCGTGTTTGCGTCGATCGTCAGTGCGAGATTGGTGACTTGCTCATCCGCGCCGCCGGGGCTCAGCGTGATCTCGATATTGAGCGCGGTCGAGGCAGCGGTGACGCCGAGGTTTCCGGAGTAGCCTGCAGTCGCGGCGTTGCCGGTTACTCCGTTGTCATCGACCAGCTTCTTGTCGAGCGCGATGTCCTTCAGGCTCTTGCTGGTCGCCGCGGTTTCAGTGGAGTCGGCGAGCGCGGTACCGGTGATGGTCGGGCGGTTCTGGGCGGCGTCAGCCTGCGCCTGCTTCACGGTCGACTGAAGCGAGGAGACCAGCTTGGTGATGCCGTCGATGCCCTTGGAGGCAGCCTGGATGGTCTGGATGCCGTTCGACATGCCGTCGAGCAAGCCCTTGAGCTGGTCCGAGCGGTTGTTCAGCGAAGCGGCGGTGAAGAAGTTGACCGGGTTGTCGACCGCGGAGTTGACGCGCTTGCCGGTGGCAAGGCGGCTCTGGACGGCAGCGGCCTGGGCGGTGATGTCCTGGACGGAGGCCAGGGAATTGCGAACGCCCGAGGAAAGCGAGACAGCCATGATAGTATACCCTTCTGGTATGATGCCTTCTGGCAGTCGCGATCATTCTGGCCGCGACCCGAGGACCATTGGTCGCCAGCCCGTAACAGGAGGTAAATTTTGGAAGTCGAATCCGGCGCTTCGGATGGCCGGTCGGAATGTGGTTAATGCGACGCTAAGAGCCGGGGCTTCGCTTCGGACCGGGCTTTGGAAACGCAGAACGCCCGCGCGAGGCGGGCGTTCTGGCATCATCTGCGAAAGCGCGAGGGGAAGGCTGCTCAGGCGATCCGCTCGATCTGCCGGCGGCTCGCGTCTTCGGCTTCGCGGGCTCGTTCGGTCAGCTCGCGCGAATAGATGCGCAGCTTGAGCAGCGCCTCGTCGGGCAATTGCGAGATCGTCTCGCCCGTGTCCGGATCCTTCTTCTGCAAGACGATGGCGCGCGTGCGCGGCTCGATCGCGAGCTTGCGCTCGACGACCTCGTCCAGGCTCCGGTCAGCCTGGTGCTCCTGCTTCTGGCTTTCGGCCGTCCGGCGCTCGAATGCTGCGCGAATCTGGGCGTCGCGTGCGCGAGCGTCGCGGTCCTGGGTTCGGACATCGAGCTTCACCGCCTCGCCGGCCTGGGCCGACTGCACCGTCTTTTCGGGGGCAAGCTCGACGCCGACGCTGCCATGCGTCGCCACGACGTCGGCGCGGGTGACGACGGGAAGGCCTCCGACCGGCGCCGCCTTGGGCGCATTGCCAAAATCCATGGTTCACTCCTTCTGGAGTCGGGCACAGCGGCAGAGGCCGCTGCTTGCCGTTCGCGTCGGACAGGGCGGACCTATCCGAACATGACCAAGCTGGCAGAAAACATTGAACGTTACGTAAGGGAATTAGGTAAATATTGACAGGTCGGCGCTTGCCGCTCAGAGGCGCCGGGAAACCATCAGTGGGCCTGAATTCGGCCGGGCGAAGACGCCGGCGCCGACCGTTGCCGCGGGCCCGTAGCCTGCCGCCCGCGACGGGCGGTTCGTATCGGCGGCGAGATCCCGGATGATCGACTCGGAGACGGCGCGGGCCGTGGCCAGGACGATCTGGTTGGTTTCGATCAGCGTCTGGAACGAGAGATGCGCCGCCTTCAGGCGCTGGACCTGATCGGGGACGAAACGAGCCAGCGCCACCGCGTTGAGCTTCACCTGCTCGACGCCGCGCATATAGATGCCCGCAAGTTCGGTCTTGCGCGGCTCGCGCGTCAGGGCCTCCGGCAGGCGGCCGACCCGCACGAGTTCGGTCTCCTCGCCGACGAGGTGGGACAGGGCCGACAGGGCCTCGAGGACACCCTCGATCAGCGCCCTGGCCTCAAGCGCGGTGGCGATGCGCGGCCGCTCGTCGAGAACGCGTCTGGCAACCGACATGCTACGCTCCGACGGCCTGTGCCGCGCCGCCCGCGGCAGCAGTGCCCGACTGCTCCTGCACCCGCAGCAGGTCGCGCAGGATGCTGTCCGACAGGCCGATGCCGCCGGCCTTCTGGATCTGCTTGGCGTATTCCTGGGTGAGCTGCGACTTGTAGATGTCGCCACCGATGCCGTTCTCGCCGAGCGGGCCCTCGCTGCCCTTCGGCGCGGCCATGATCTGCTGCGTGACCTGTTCGAGGAACATGGTCTCGAAATCATCGGCCTGTTTCTTGGCCTTGGCGGGGTCGAGCGCGTTGGCCAGCCCGCCGATCAGGCTGCCGGCGGCGTTGAGGGCCAGCTTGGCGGCCGGCAGCGCAAGGGTTGCACTCATCACATCACCTCGATTTCGGCCTGCAGGGCGCCCGACGCCTTGATGGCCTGGAGAATGGAGATCAGGTCGCGCGGTCCGATGCCGAGCGCGTTCAGCCCGTCGACGAGTTCGGCCAGCGTCACGCTTTCCTTGACCATGGCGAGCTTGTTGCCGCCTTCGGTATCGACCTTCACATTGGTGCGCGGCGTCACCACGGTCTGGCCGCGGGAGAATTCGTTGGGCTGGCTGACCTGCGGCTCCTCGGTGATCGTGACGGTGAGGTTGCCCTGCGCCACCGCGACCGTGGAAACCCGCACATCCTTGCCCATGACGATGATGCCGGAGCGCTCGTCGATGACGATGCGGGCGAGCTGATCGGGCTCGATCCTGAGCTGCTCGATGTCGGTGAGCATGCGGATCATGTTGCCCTGGAAGCGCGCCGGGATCTGCAGCACGACGGTCGACGGGTCGGTCGGCTCGGCCGCGTCGCCGCCGAGGAAGTCATTGATCGCCGCGGCCATGCGGCGGGCGGTGGTGAAATCGGGATTGCGCAGCGACAGCCGCAGCGTCTTCAGCTTGTTCAGGGCGAAGTCGATCTCGCGCTCGACCACGCCGCCATTGGCGATGCGGCCCACCGTCGGAACGCCCCGGGTGATCTTGCTGGCGTCGCCCTCGGCCGAGAAGCCGGCGATGGCCACGGGACCCTGCGAGACGGCATAGACCTCGCCATCGGCGCCGAGCAGCGGCGTCACCAGCAACGTGCCGCCCTGCAGCGACTTGGCGTCGCCGAGCGCGGAGACGGTGACGTCGATCCTCGTCCCTTGCGTCGAGAAGGGCGGCAGGTTGGCCGTCACCATCACGGCGGCTACATTGGCGGTGCGCATGTTGGCGCCGCGCGTGTTGACGCCGAGGCGCTCCAGCATCGCCGTCAACGACTGCTTCGTGAAGGGGGCGTTGTTGAGCGTGTCGCCGGTGCCGTTGAGGCCGACGACGATGCCGTAGCCGAGGATCTGGTTCGAGCGGACGCCCTCGACGGAGGCGAGGTCCTTGATGCGGGACAGCGCCTGTGCCGGGCTGGCCGCCATGGCGAGGCCGAGCGCGAGCAGAGCGGCCAGCGGCGTCACCAGGGATTTCAGGGCGGCTGTGCGGAACATGGTCTCACCGGCAGGAGGAAACGATCGGAGATCTTCCTGCGATCCGCGTGCCAGACGCCGAAAAATTGAAAACGCTGATTTATCAGTTGTTTGTAAATTCGGGTCAGGGTCGGCCGTGCCCGATCCCGGCTGCCGATAATGCCGGGCCGGCAGTTTATGCCGGGTGATTTACCGTCTGTTAACCGTGCCGGCGCGAGGGTTCGATGACCGATTACGCGAGGCGACCATGATCAGGATCGACCAGCGCGCGCCCATCTCCAACGCCGGCCCGGCAGGTTCCGCGAGGCGCTCGGGGGGCGCCGCGTTCACATTGCCGGCCAAGGAAGGCGAGGCCAGCGCGCGCAGCGCCGGCGTCAGCGCGTCGGGCCCGCTCGACACGCTGCTGGCCGTCCAGGCCTATGAGGAGCCCCACGAGCGCAAGAAGCGCCAGGCCAAGCGCGGACACGATCTGCTCGACGGGCTCGACCGCCTGAAGGCGGCGCTGCTCTCCGGATCGGTCCAGATCTCGGAACTCGAGCGGCTGAAGACCATGCTCGCGCTGCGGCGTGAGACCACCGACGATCCGCGTCTCGACGATGTGCTCGCCCATATCGAGCTAAGGGCTGCGGTGGAGCTGGCGAAGCTCGGCCGCTGATTGCGGGCGTCATGGTCGGGCTTGACCCGACCATCTCGTGACAAGAAGACCATGAAGGCCTTTCCGGCAGGAGATTCTCGGGTCTGCGCTTCGCTCCGCCCGAGAATGACGCCAGACATGAGAGACGCGCCTGCCGTTCCGCGCGCCGGCGACTATTTCCTCTCGATGCGGCTTGCCTTAGACGGGTGGTGATCGGGCCTGAAAGGGCCGCCAGCCAGAGGCGTCGCATATGACCTGGTCGATCATCGCGCGAGATCCCGCATCGGATCGATGGGGGTAGCCTGTGCTTCTCGCGCCCTTGCCGTCGGATCGATGGTGCCTCATGGGGCCGGGCGCCTCGGGGCGATCGCCACGCAGGCCTTTGCAAATCCGTTCTATGGCATCGACGGCGTGAACCTGCTGCGGGAAGGCTGCTCGGCGGCTGAAACGATTGCGAACCTGACGGCATCGGATGAAGGGCGGGACCATCGCCAGCTTCACATCGTCGACCGCAACGGAGAAACGGCGTGCTTTACGGGCGCGGCCTGTCTGGCCTGGTCGGGCTCGGTGAGTGCTTCGCAGGTCTCGGTCGCCGGAAACATGCTCGCCGGTACCGAGGTGGTAGAGGCGACCTTGGCAGCGTATCTAGGTGCGTCGGCGCTTGATTTCGACGAGCGCTTGCTTGCCGCGCTGGATGCAGGAGAACGAGCGGGTGGCGACAAGCGCGGTCGTCAATCCTGTGCGATCCGGATTTGGTCCGAAGGCCCGGTCGCATCGTTCGATTTGCGTGTCGACGACCATGCCGAGCCGCTTCGTGAGCTGCGCAGGCTTTGGCGATTGGCGCATCAGCGGTACGCACCTTTTCAGGCGTTCCTCCCGTCCCGCCGTAGCCCGGCAGGCATGACGGATCGAGAGATCGCCTATCGCGCATGCGACGAATACGCGATTCAGTGGAACGCTAGGCACCCTGTCTAGTCAGCGAATGAACTGCTCGACATAGTCCGCGCCGAGTCCGTTGGTTGCATAATGCGCCCGGCATTTCTCCAGCCGGGTGAAGACGTCGTCATAGCCCAGGCATTTGCCGTCGGGATCGACATAGATCATCGCGCCGTTGACCTGGAACATCGTGATCATCTCCTCGACATCGGGATCGACGACCAGCGTATGCGTTTCGCCCGGGGCCTCGTAGACATAGGATCCTTCGGTCGCGACCCAATCGTGTTCGAGATAGCGCCACTTTCCCTTGAGCACATAGCCATGGACCGGGAGGGGATGGCGGTGGCGCGAGAGCACGCCCGACTTGCGGACCTTGAGCAGGTTCATCCAGTAGCCGCGCGTCACGCAGAACAGCAGCGGCCGAAACCAGACGTTGTCGTCGACCGGCACCCAGATGCGCTCATCCTCCGGGATCACGTTGGGCACCACGAGCTCCGGCGGGGAATGCTGCGGCTGCGGATGGCGATAGGGCGTCCAGCGCTCTTCCTTCGTGGCCTCGACGGGCATGGGGTTGGCAGTGCTCATCGGTGTTCCTCATGATTTCTGTTTGGGCGGACCGGGCCGCCGTCATTGCGAGCGTAGCGAAGCAATCCAGAAGCTGACAGCGCGCTACGTCTCCTGGATTGCTTCGCTACGCTCGCAATGACGATCGGACCGGCTTGCCAATCTGATTCATCAGCTGGCGCCAAGCCATTGGCCCGGCGTGCCATTTCAAACCGCGAGGTAGCCGCCATCGACCGGCAGAATCGTGCCGGTGATGAAGCCGGCCGCATCCGAGAGCAGGAAGGCGATCGCCCCGCCGACATCGCCGGGTTCGCCCCAACGGCCCATCGGCGTGCGCGCCAGGATCGGTGCCGAGCGGGCGGCGTCCTCGACTAAGGGCTTCGTCAGTTCGGTAGCGATCCAGCCCGGCGCCACGGCGTTGACGCGGATGCCCTCCGTCGCCCAGGCGGCGGCGAGCGATTTGGTGAGCTGGCCGATCGCGCCCTTGGAGGCGGCATAGCCCGGCGCGAAGGCCGAGCCATGGAAGGTCAGCATCGAGGCGATGTTGACGATCGCGCCGCCTGCTTTGCCGTCTGATTTGGCGGCGAGCTTGTCTTTCGCCGCGAGACACATCCGCATCGTGCCGTTGAGATTGACCTCGATGGTCAGGCGGAAGGCGTCGATCTCGAATTCCTTGCCGCCGCGCTGGATCATGCCGGCGCAGTTCACCAGCGCATCCAGGCGTGGGCAGGTGGCGATGATGGCTGCGACCTGATCGTCGCTGGTCACATCGAGTTGCGCGTGCCGGATCGCGGGATGGGGCGGGGCGGCGGCGACCTCCTCCACCGTCAGGCCGGTGGCGAAGACGTCGTAGCCGGCCGTTGCCAAAGCAAGCGCGGCGCCCTGGCCGATGCCGCGGGTGCCGCCGGTGACGAGGGCGAAGCGAGGGGAGTCAGTGGTCATGGCGCGAGACTATCGATGCGCCGGGCGGACGGGAAGAGAGCAGGCCTTCTGAAAGAGATTTGCCTGCGTTTCAGGGCGTCGGCAGTTCCAGCCGCAGCAGGGCAGAAGCGTTGGTCTGGAAGCTGTTGCCGGTGATCGGCACCTGCCGGCCGAGATTGAGGTCGAGCGTCGTGCGCCAGGGCATCGAGAGCGGCCGCGTCAGATCGGCGATGACCTTCACGCGCGGCGTCATGCTGGTGGCGAGGCCGTTCTCGACCGCGAAGCTGTAGTTGCCGGCAAGGGCGATCTCCGTCGTCAGCGTCACGATATCGAGCGGCTGGAGCTGGTAGCCCAATACCGCCTGCGCATTCTGCCCGGCGCTCCCCGAGGCCTGGAGATTGCCGCCCGCGGCGGCGCTCCAGAGCAGGTTTCCGCCAGACCCGGAGCCGCGCGTGACGTTCCAGTCAAAGCGCGTGTCATTGCGCTGCCAGCCGCCCTGGCCGGTGACGATCGCGGTCGAGACGGAGAGGCTGTCGGCGCCGAGCCTCATGCCGACGGCCCGTTCGGTGACCGAGGGCAGCGGCGACGCGGCGGGGCCGAGTCCGCGGCGGATGGGCGTGGCATCGATTTCCGGACGGGCGAGGCCGTTCCGCTCGGCCCGATGGCGCGCGGCGCCTTGCTTGTTCAGGGTCGGGGCCAGGAAGCTCGGCGTTGCCAGCACTGGGTCGGCGGGCGGCGGCGGGGCCTCCCAGCGCGGGATCGGCGCGAAGAGCCGGCTGTCGCTGTCATCATAGGCCGTCATGTCCGGCGGGTTTGCAGTCACCGGGGCAGCCTGCTCGGCGCGCACCGGCGTCAGCGGCGCGGCGACGAGCATCAAGATGAGGCCGACCTGTCGCAGGGAGCAGGCGGGCGCGAGCGAATGACAATGCGGCAAGGCGATCGTCCCCGTTGGACGGTGGCGAGCGACGCAGACTGAACGCGCAAGCCGACGTTTTTGCGGCAGCGCAGCATGAACCGGCGTTCGGCGCGCGGGCGTTGCCCAAAAGCCGCGCTTCCTTCGACGCACGGAACCCGCTAGGAAGCGCCCAACCGCCTGCGGCCGCGTCGCTGCAGGCCGGAATCGTTCCAGTCTGGCCAGAAGCAGGGGTCGTTTCACATGAGCAAGATCAAGGTCGCCAACCCGGTCGTCGACATGGACGGCGACGAGATGACCCGCATCATCTGGCAGAAGATCAAGGACACGCTGATCTTCCCCTATCTCGACCTCGAACTCGACTATTACGACCTCTCCGTCGAGAACCGCGACGCCACCGACGACCAGGTCACGATCGACGCCGCCAACGCCACCAAGAAGCATGGCGTCGCGGTGAAGTGCGCGACGATCACGCCCGACGAAGGCCGCGTGAAGGAATTCAACCTCAAGTCGATGTGGAAGTCGCCCAACGGCACGATCCGCAACATCCTCGGCGGCGTCATCTTCCGCGAGCCGATCATCTGCAAGAACGTGCCGCGCCTGGTTCCCGGCTGGACGCAGCCGATCGTGATCGGCCGCCATGCCTATGGCGACCAGTACCGCGCCACCGACTTCAAGTTCCCCGGCAAGGGCACGCTGTCGATCAAGTTCGTCGGCGAGGATGGCGCGGTGATCGAGAAGGAGGTCTTCAAGGCCCCGGAGGCCGGCGTCGCCATGGCGATGTACAACCTCGACGAGTCGATCAAGGATTTCGCCCGGGCGTCGCTGAACTACGGCCTGATCCGCAAATATCCGGTCTATCTCTCGACCAAGAACACCATCCTCAAGACCTATGACGGGCGCTTCAAGGACATCTTCGAGGAGATCTACCAGGCCGAGTTCAAGGCCGAATTCGACAAGCTCGGCATCACCTATGAGCACCGCCTGATCGACGACATGGTCGCTTCCGCGATGAAGTGGTCGGGCGGCTATGTCTGGGCCTGCAAGAACTATGACGGCGACGTGCAGTCGGACACGGTGGCTCAAGGGTTCGGCTCGCTCGGCCTGATGACCTCGGTGCTGATGACGCCGGACGGCAAGACCGTCGAGGCGGAAGCAGCCCACGGCACGGTGACGCGCCACTATCGCGAGCACCAGAAGGGCAAGGAGACCTCGACGAATTCGATCGCCTCGATCTTCGCCTGGACCCGTGGCCTCGCCCATCGCGCCAAGCTCGACAACAACGCCGAGCTCGCGAAGTTCGCGTCGCTGCTGGAGAAGGTCACCGTCGACACGGTCGAGGCCGGCGACATGACCAAGGACCTGGCGCTGCTGGTCGGCGCCGAGCAGAAGTGGCTCTCGACCACCGGCTTCCTCGAGAAGGTCAGCGACAACATGCGCAAGGCCATGGCTGCCTGAGGACGACAGGCTGGCTTGCTGGCCATCGCGCCTGAACGATAGTGTTCAGACATGGACGAACGCCCGGGAACGTTCCCGGGCGTTTTTCGTTTCGGTCTCGCCAATGGAGCGAGGCATGGGGAGGCGGCGATGACCGGAGACGGGATCACGGGAGGATGCCAGTGCGGGGCGGTGCGCTATCGCATGACGGCGCCGCCCGAGAATACGGGCATCTGCTTCTGCCGGATGTGCCAGAAAGCCTCCGGCAACTATTTTGCCGCCCATGCCTCGACGACCGAAGCAAACCTGGTCTGGACGAAGGGTGAGCTTTCGCTTTTCCGTTCGTCGGAGGCGGCCGAGCGTGGCTATTGCCGCGAATGCGGCACGCCGCTGACCTATGCGGTGCGAGGCTCGGGCAGAATTTCGGTCACGGCCGGCAGCCTGGACGACCCTGCCGTCTTCCCGCCGAGCACGGCCTATGGGCTGGAAGGGCGGCTGCCGTGGTTCGATGATGTGTGCCGCCTGGAAGGGCCCCGCACCGAGAACGACATCCCTGCGGCGGACCTGCCGCGCTTCCGCTCGCGCCAGCACCCCGACCACGATTGAAGCAGCCGCAGGCGCTGCTATTCCACGACGATCGGTCGGCGGGCGAGGATGCGCAGCCCCGAGACCGGGGCCTCCATGAGGTAGCGAAGCTCATAGCGGCCGGGCTGGTCGGGCGCCTCCAGCCTTGCCTCGACGTTTTCCGCCGGGAAGAAGGACGGGCCGCTCGCCTCCGGTTCGGCGTCCTTCGCGACCAGCACCACCCGGTCGCGCCCGCCATTGGGGCCGATGCCGCGGACGGGGAAGTCGCTGCCGCGCCCGACGTGGTCGGGGGCGGCCAGCGTCGCCTCGGCAGGCGTGGTGACCAGCGGCTGCCTGATCAGGATGGCGGGTGCGCCGTCCTGATCCCGGGTCAGGCGCAGTTCGTAAGTGCCGGCCTCGCCAGGGACGGGCAGGCTGGCCGCGGCCCTGCCGCCCAGTTCGACCACGATGATCGCGGAGCTGGGCGGGTCGGTCGGCCGCGCAATGGCGAGTCTCGCACCGGCCGGCGCCCGGCTGACCAGGACGCTCAGCATCGAGCCGGCCATGAGGTTGCGCGACGCGGACAGGGTGGGGCCGGACGGCGGCGCCGTCTGCTGGCGCGGTTGCGCCTGGGCGAGGAGAGGGGCGAGCAGCATCGCCAGCCCGATCAGGCCGCGCCTTCTCATCACCGCGACAGCAGACGCTGCCATCCCGCGAGAGAGGCGGCGCCCATGCTCGTCTCAGCCCATCGCCGCGGCGACGGCGTCGAGCGCTTCTTGCGCCTTCGTGCCGTCAGGCCCACCGGCCTGCGCCATATCGCGCCGGCCGCCGCCGCCCTTGCCGCCCAGTGCCTCGGAGGCCGCGCGCACCAGTGCGACCGCGTCGAAACGCTCGGTCAGGTCGGTCGTGACACCGACGACGACGCCGGCCTTGCCGTCCTCGGCCACGCCGACGATGGCGACGACGCCGGAGCCGACGCGGGTCTTGGCCTCATCGGCGAGGCTCTTCAGATCCTTCATCTCGACGCCGGTGACGGCACGCGCCAGAAGCTTCGCGCCGGCGATGTCCTGGATCGGGTCCTCGGCCGCGCCGCCGCCGCCCATGGCGAGTTTCTTGCGGGCGTCGCTCAAATCACGGTCGAGCTTGCGGCGTTCCTCGATCAGCGCGGCGAGACGGTTGCCGGCTTCCGAGGCCGGTACCTTGAGCAGGCTGGCCAGCCCGTCGAGCAGACGCGACTCGGCGTTGAGACGCAGGCGGGCGCCGTTGCCGGTCATCGCCTCGAGCCGGCGCACGCCAGCCGCGACCGCGCTCTCGCCCACGACGCTGACGAGGCCGATGTCGCCGGTGCGCCCCGCATGGGTGCCGCCACAGAGCTCGACCGAGAAGGCACGGCCGGCCGGGTTCGTGCCCATCGCGACGACGCGGACCTCGTCGCCGTATTTCTCGCCGAATAGGGCGCGCGCACCCGACTCGATCGCCTCGTCGACGCTCATCAGGCGGGTCGTCACCGGCTCGTTCCGGAGCACGATCGCGTTGGCGATTTCCTCGACCTCGCGCAGTTCTTCATCCGAGATCGGCTTGGGATGCGAGAAGTCGAAGCGCAGCCGGTCGGGCGAGACCAGCGAGCCCTTCTGCGCGACATGGTCGCCGAGCACGAGCCGCAGCGCCTCATGCAGAAGATGCGTCGCGGAGTGATTGGCGCGGATCGCGCCACGGCGGGCATGGTCGACGACGAGCTCGACGGGCTGGCCGAACTTCAGCTCACCTTCCTTGACGGTGACGGCATGGGCGAAGACGTCGCCCAGCTTCTTCTGGACGTCGCCGATCTCGGCCAGCATGCCGGGGCCGCGGATCGTGCCGGCATCGCCGACCTGGCCGCCCGATTCGCCATAGAACGGCGTCTGGTTGACGATCATCAGCCCGCTTTCGCCAGCCTTCAGCGCCTCGACCTCGGCATTGTCGCGGATCAGCGCGGTGACCACGCCTTCGGCCGTTTCGGTGTCGTAGCCGAGGAACTCGGTTGCGCCGACGCGGTCGCGCAGCGGGAACCAGAGCTTTTCGGTCGCCGCCTCGCCGGTGCCGGCCCAGGCCGCGCGCGCCTTGGCCTTCTGCTGCTGCATCGCCGCATCGAAGCCTTCGGTATCGACGGTGATGTTGCGTGCGCGCAGCGCGTCCTGCGTCAGGTCGAGCGGGAAGCCATAGGTGTCATAGAGCGTGAAGGCGACGTCGCCCTTCAGGCTCTGGCCCGAGACCAAGTCCTTCGAGGCGTCGTCGAGCAGCGTCAGGCCGCGCGCCAGCGTGGTGCGGAAGCGGGTTTCCTCGAGCTGAAGCGTCTCGGTGATCAGGGCCTCGGCGCGCAACAGTTCGGGATAGGCCCGGCCCATCTCGCGGGTCAGCACCGGCACCAGCCGGTGCAGCAGCGGGTCCCTGGCGCCGAGCAACTGGGCATGGCGCATGCCGCGCCGCATGATCCGGCGCAGCACATAGCCGCGCCCCTCATTGGAGGGCAGCACGCCGTCGGCGATCAGGAAGGCCGAGCAGCGCAGATGGTCGGCGATGACGCGATGGCTCGCCTTCATCGGCCCGTCGGAGGCGACCGAGGTCATCTCGGCGATGGCGCCGATCAGGGCCGCGAACAGGTCGATCGCATAGTTGTCATGCGTGCCCTGGAGCACGGCGGCGATGCGCTCGAGGCCCATGCCGGTGTCGATCGAGGGGCGCGGCAGGTTCGTCCTGATGCCGCCCGCCGCTTCCTCATACTGCATGAAGACGAGATTCCAGATCTCGATGAAGCGGTCGCCATCCTCGTCGGGCGAGCCCGGGGGACCGCCGGGGATGTGGTCACCATGGTCGTAGAAGATCTCGGAGCAGGGGCCGCAGGGGCCGGTGTCGCCCATGCGCCAGAAATTGTCCGAGGTCGAGATGCGGATGATCTTGCTGTCGGAGAGGCCGGCGATCTTCTTCCAGAGGGCGTGCGCCTCGTCGTCCTCGGAATAGACCGTGACGGTCAGCTTCTCCTTGGGCAGGCCGTATTCGCGCGTGACCAGCGTCCAGGCGTGCGTGATCGCCTGTTCCTTGAAATAATCGCCGAAGGAGAAGTTCCCCAGCATCTCGAAGAAGGTGTGGTGGCGCGCGGTATACCCGACATTGTCGAGGTCATTGTGCTTGCCGCCGGCGCGGACGCATTTCTGCGCCGTGGTGGCGCGCGCATAGGGGCGCTTCTCCTGGCCGGTGAAGACGTTCTTGAACTGCACCATGCCGGAATTGGCGAACATCAGCGTAGGGTCGTTGCGCGGCACGAGCGGGCTCGACGGCACCACCTCATGGCCCTGGCCCTTGAAGTAGTCGAGGAAGGTGGACCGGATTTCGTTGACGCCGCTCATCTCAGTCTGGACTCTGATGTTTTATGTGTCGGGGCCGGTGAATTTCGGCAGGGACACCGGTTCTAGTCAGGCCTTTTGCGCCTGTCCAGAAAGCCAGCGTCCAAGACCTTGTCGTGACATGGAAAAGGCGGCCCAAAGGCCGCCCTTGTTTCTCAATACGTCATTCCAGGGCGAAGCGAAGCTAGGACCCCGGAATCCCTGGCGAGAGATGCTCGGGTCAAGCCCGAGCATGACGCCCGCGGGTGTCGCTCAGGCTTCGCCCTCGTCGAGATCGTCGGCGCTCGGCGTCGCCTCGTCGAGGATACGGTCGGCCACGAGGCCGGAATTCTGCCGGATCGTCGCCTCGATCTTGGCGGCCATTTCGGGGTTGGCCTTGAGGAAGGCCTTGGCGTTCTCGCGGCCCTGGCCGAGGCGCTGGCTGTCGAAGGAGAACCAGGCACCGGATTTCTCGACCATGCCGGCCTTGACGCCGAGATCGACGAGCTCGCCGACCTTGGAGATGCCCTCGCCGAACATGATGTCGAACTCGACCTGCTTGAAGGGCGGCGCGACCTTGTTCTTGACGACCTTGACGCGGACCTGGTTGCCGGTGGCCTCCTCGCGATCCTTCAGCGTCGCGACGCGGCGGATGTCGAGGCGCACGGAGGCATAGAACTTCAGCGCGTTGCCGCCGGTGGTGGTCTCCGGCGAGCCATACATCACGCCGATCTTCATGCGGATCTGGTTGATGAAGATGACCATGCAGTTCGAGCGCGAGATCGAGGCGGTCAGCTTGCGCAGGGCCTGGCTCATCAGGCGGGCCTGGAGACCGGGCTGGACATCGCCCATCTCGCCCTCGATTTCGGCCCGGGGCGTCAGCGCCGCGACCGAGTCGATGACGAGCACGTCGATCGCGCCCGAGCGCACCAGCGTGTCGGTGATCTCGAGCGCCTGCTCGCCGGTGTCGGGCTGCGAGATCAGGAGGTCGTCGAGATTGACGCCGAGCTTGCGGGCATAGACCGGATCGAGCGCGTGCTCGGCATCGACGAAGGCGCAGACGCCGCCCTTCTTCTGGGCTTCGGCGATGGTGTGGAGCGCCAGCGTCGTCTTGCCGGAGGATTCAGGCCCGTAGATCTCGATGACGCGGCCTTTGGGAAGGCCACCGACGCCGAGCGCGATGTCGAGGCCGAGCGAGCCGGTCGAAATCGTCTCGATCTCGATTGCCTGCTGGTTCTTGCCCAGCCGCATGATCGAGCCCTTGCCGAAGGCGCGCTCGATCTGCGAGAGCGCTGCATCCAGCGCCTTGGCCTTGTCCATCGAGGAACCTTCCACCAGCTTGAGATTCGCCTGACTCACGATTTGCGCTCCTTATGACAGGGGCGCGGGGACATCTCAATCCGCGCCGGTGATCAAGATTGGTCATGGTTTGTTCCTGTCGGCAAGTTCTTTTTCTGTTCTCATTCCGCCTCTGCTGACAGGAGTTGTCAGGAGTGGCGGTAGCATGCGCCTGGCGCGATTGAGTTGGCTTGTTCGTGTTTAGGTATGCTTTCTACGCATGTCCGCCGGACTTCATGTCGTTGGCGCACCGTTCCACATTCTGTTAATTGCGCGCCTTCCCCTTTTTGTGTTGCGAAAGTGTCCGCCGTGTCCTCCCCATCCCTGTCCGCTGCGCCGGCCAATTCGCCGCGGCGGGTGCTGTTTGCCAGCCTGATCGGCACCACGATCGAGTTCTTCGACTTCTATATCTACGCGACCGCGGCCGTGATCGTGTTCCCCAAGCTGTTCTTTGCGGCGGGCGATCCGACTTCGGCGATGCTGCAATCCTTCGCGACCTTCGCGATCGCGTTCTTCGCGCGGCCGATCGGCGCGGCATTGTTCGGCCATTTCGGCGACCGCGTCGGGCGCAAGGCGACGCTGGTCGCGGCGCTGATGACGATGGGGCTGTCGACGGTCGCGATCGGGCTGCTGCCGACCTATGCGCAGGTCGGCGTCGTGGCGCCGCTGCTGCTGGCACTGTGCCGGCTCGGCCAGGGGCTCGGCCTCGGGGGCGAGTGGGGCGGGGCGGTTCTGCTCGCGACCGAGAACGCACCTCCCGGCAAGGAGGCCTGGTACGGCATGTTCCCGCAGCTCGGCGCGCCGATCGGCTTCATCCTGGCGACGGGAAGCTTCCTGCTGCTGGGCGACATCATGAGCGACGAGCAGTTCTTTACGTGGGGCTGGCGCATCCCGTTCATCGCCAGCGCGCTGCTGGTCTTCATGGGGCTCTATGTGCGCCTCAGGATCAGCGAGACGCCGGCCTTCCAGAAGGCGCTGGACAAGCATGAGCGCGTGCGGGTGCCGCTCGTCAGCGTGTTCGCCGAGCACAAGCTCGCGCTGCTGCTGGGCACCATCGCGGCGCTCGCGACCTTCGTGCTGTTCTACATCATGACCGTCTTCTCGCTGAGCTGGGGCACGACGGCGCTCGGCTATGCGCGCGGCCAGTTCCTGCCGCTGCAGATGATCGGCGTCGTCTTCTTCGGCCTCGCGATCCCGGTCTCGGCTGTTCTGGCGGACCGGTTCGGCCGGCGCTGGACGCTGATCGCCACGACGCTCGCGATCGCGCTGTTCGGCTTCGCGCTGGCGCCGCTGTTCGGCTCGGGCAGCACGGCTGGCGTGCTCGCCTTCTTCATCCTCGGCTTCGGGCTGATGGGCTTCACCTATGGTCCGCTTGGCACGGCGCTGGCCGAGATGTTTCCCACCGCGGTGCGCTATACCGGGGCATCGCTGACCTTCAATCTCGGCGGCATCGTCGGCGCCTCGCTCGCGCCCTATATCGCGACCTGGCTGGCGACGAATTTCGGGCTCGGCCATGTCGGCTACTATCTGACGCTGGCTGCCGTGCTGACGCTGGCGGCGCTGCTGGCGATCGGCGGGGCGACCCGGAAAGGACCGGCGACGCAGACGGCGACGGCTCGCTGAGGCCGCGCGATTTTCAGGGCTTCGGCGGCATCTGCAAGGCGCCGCCAAGCCGTTCGAGTTCGAGCGTGTAGCAGTAGAGCGAGAACAGGATGGCGATCAGCAATGCGCCCCGCCAGGCGATGTCGAGCGGGGCCAGCGCCAGCACCGGCGCGTGGCGCAGGAAATAGACCGAGAACAGCGCGCCGCCGAAGATGAAGCCGAGACGGCTGGCGAAGGCCAGCAGATGTCCGAGCGCGATGTTCCGGTAGCCCGCCGGCACCGGCACGTTACGCACGCGATACCAGTAGCAGGCCTGACCGAGCGCCGCCGCGATCAGGAGCTGGAGCACTGCGCTTGGCGTCGACGCGTTCGGCGTGCCGATGTTCTCGATCAGGATACGGAACGCGGCGTGGATATTCGCCAGCACGACCGCGGCGCAGATCGTCTGGGCGATCAGCAGCAAGGCGTAGCGATGCAAGTTCCTGTTCGACATCGCGACTGGGCCATCTCTTCCTTGGTGCGGTGACCCAAGCGGAAGGTCCCGGCGACCTCTCCCCAAATTGCGATCGCCCTGTGCATTTTGCGTTGGGCCATCGTCGGTCGGTTCGGTTATGATGCGAACCTAGAACGCGAATGACAGTTGGTTCGGATTCGACCGCCAGTGAGCACGAACGTGCTCCAAGCGATAATATCTCCGACGGACGTATGCCCTAACTGACACCGCTTTCGTCCTCAACATGATACTCATGCCGATGACTCCCTGCTTATCGACGAGAAAGGTCTCGTCGCCCTCAGCCTACTGAATGCAGGCCGTGGCCCATGCGGGAGCAGCTATATTGCTGCAAAGCAGGAACTCCGACGATGGCCCGGTCGCAGAATGCGAGTGATTCGCGTTTCTGTCTAATTCTTCGCCAAGCTCATCCCATCGCGGCCTTCACCGTCTCCACCAGTTGCTTCATCGTGAAGGGCTTGGGCAGGAACTGGAAATCCTCGCCTTCGGGCAGGTTCTTGCGGAAGGCTTCCTCGGCATAGCCGGAGACGAAGACGACCTTGGTCGCCGGGTTGCGCTGGCGCAGCTCGCCGAGCAGGGTCGGGCCGTCCATCTCCGGCATCACCACGTCGGAGACGACGAGGTCGATCTTGCCGTCATGCGCGAGGAAGACGTCGAGCGCCTCGACGCCCGAGGCGGCCTCGTGGACGGTGTAGCCGCGCGAGACCAGCATGCGGGCGTTCAGCGCACGCACCGCATCCTCGTCCTCGACCAGGAGGATGATTCCGGCGCCGGTATGGTCGGCGGCGATCTTCTTGGGCGCTTCCTTGATCGCGGCCTCGGCGGCGATCTCCTCCTCGCTCGGCACATGGCGGGGCAGGAAGATGCGGAAGATCGTGCCCCGGCCGATGACCGAGTCGCAGAAGACGAAGCCGCCGGTCTGCTTGACGATGCCGTAGACCATCGAGAGGCCCAGCCCCGTGCCCTTGCCGACCTCCTTGGTGGTGAAGAAGGGCTCGAAGATCTTGTCGAGATGCTCGGGCGCGATGCCGGTGCCGCTGTCCTCGACCTCGAGCAGGACATAGTCGTCGGTCGGCAGGGCGGCGTGCCCGAAGGCGGCGCATTCGCTGCCCGCGACATTGCGGGTGCGCACCGTCAGCTTGCCGCCATCGGCCATGGCGTCGCGGGCATTGACGGCGAGGTTGACGATGACCTGTTCGAGCTGGCCGAGATCGGCCTTGACGGGCCAGAGGTCGCGGCCCTGGCGGACATCGAGCGTGACCTTGTCGGCGACGACGCGCTTCAGCATCAGCGAGAGGTCGGAGAGCACGTCGCCAAGTTCGAGTACCTGCGGGCGCAGCGTCTGGCGCCGCGAGAAGGCGAGCAGTTGCCGCACCAGCGCCGCGGCGCGATAGGCATTCTGCTTGATCTGCATGATGTCGGGGAAGGAGGGGTCCGTCGGCCGGTGACTCGCCAGCAGGAACTCCGAGGCGTTGATGATGACCTGCAGCACGTTGTTGAAGTCGTGCGCGATGCCGCCGGCGAGCTGGCCGACGGCCTGCATCTTCTGGGCCTGGTCGATATTGTCCTTGAGCTTGCGCTCGGCGGTGGTCTCCAGCGCATAGATGATGGCGCGCTCGCCGTCGGCATCCTCGGTCGCAGCGACCGGCGAGAGATAGAGCCTGGCCGAGCGGGCCTCGTCGGCGGCCAGCGTCAGGTCGAGCGGGGCGATGTCGGCGCGGCCCTCCATCGCGTCGGTCAACGCGCGGTCGAGGCCGCCGCCCGCGGCGACGAGGTCATGGATCGTGCCGGGCTGCGGACCGAGTTGCGGACCGCCTTGGGTCAGGCGGGCGAAGGCGGCGTTGGAGCGCAGGATGGTGCCGGCGCGATCGACGGTGGCTATCGCCATCGGCGTCGAATGGAAGAAGCGCGCGAAGCGGACCTCGGCCTCGCTGCCGCCGTCGGAGCCGGCTTCGCCCGGCGCGCGGTTCAGAACGAGGGTGCGTGACGGGCCGGCGCGGCCGTCGCTGCCGAAAGCGACCTGATGATGCAGGCGCACGGGAAGCTGGGCGCCGTTGCGACGCTTCAGGTCGACGTCGAGCACCTCGATGCGGACATCGCCGGGCTGGCCGCGGATCGCCTGTACCAGGGCCGCAGCGCCCGGCGTCGCGATGTCGTCGAGATGCAGGCCGCCGGAGCCGAAGCGGGCGAGGTCGAAATCGAGCCAGCCCGAGAGCGTGGCGTTGAGATAGGAGACCTCGCCATCGGCGTCGATCGAGACGAAGCCGGCGGGGGCATGGTCGAGATAGTCGATCGCGTGCTGGAGTTCCTGGAAGGCGTTTTCCTGGCGCTCGCGCTCGGGCGTCACGTCCGACACCGCCCAGAGCGTGGCGGGCCTGCCGTCGCGGCGCACGGGCGCGACCTTGATCCGATACCAGCCGACGGCACCGCGGCCGTTGAGCGCGGGTTCGAGCCGGATTTCCTCGGCGAGCCTGCGGTTCTCGCGTGCGGCGGTGGCGAGGCGATAGATCGCCTCCGAGACCTCGGCGCGGCCGGTGAAGAGGCTGCCGACGGGGCGCAGATCGCTGGCGCCACGGGCTCCCGCCAGAGCGAGATAGGCCTCGTTGGCGTAGACGATGCCGTTCTCACCCTCCGTCACGACGACGCCTTCGTCGGCGCTGTCGACGATCGTCTTGGTCAGGTCGTTGCGGGCGGCGCGGCCGGAGAACTGGATCAGGCCGACGGCAAAGGCGAAGAGCCCGAAGACGCCGATGACCGAGAGCAGCGCCAGCAGTCCGAGGATCAGGGGCTGGGCCCATTCATGGGCGATGAAGCCGAGCGCGATCGCGGCGCCGACGAGCAGCCCCGCGACGAGCAGGATGACGCCGATATGGCCCGGCTTGTCGGAGCGATCAATCGCAGTCGTGGTGCCGCCCATTGCGGTGTCGTCCGTCCCGTTGCTGCCGAGCCGCCGCGATGGCGAGCTTGCGCGCATAGTCTGGCGCATGATGTGGTCCGAAAAACCGGTTCCCACTTTTCGGCATCATGCTCAAGCGAGTTAGGCGCGGCGACCCTTCAGGCGCAAGACGTATCCGATCACTTCGGCCACCGCCTGGTAGTGTTCGACAGGAATTTCTTCATCGATGTCCACGGTGGCGTAGAGCGCACGTGCCAGAGGCACGTTCTCGACGATCGGGACGCTGTGCTCGCCGGCGACCTCGCGGATCTTCAGGGCGGCCGCATCGACGCCCTTGGCGAGGCAGAGCGGTGCCGCCATGCCGGGCTCGTATTGCAGCGCCACCGCGTAGTGGGTCGGGTTGGTGATGATCACGGTCGCCTTCGGCACGGCCGCCATCATGCGCCTGCGCGACCGCTCCGACCGGATCTGGCGGAGCTTCGCCTTGACCTCTGGATTGCCTTCCGAGTTCTTGTACTCGTCCTTCAGTTCCTGCTTGGTCATCTTCTGGCGCTGGTACCAGGAGAAGCGCTGCCAGCCGAAATCACCGAGCGCGATGACCGCAAAGAGGGCGAGCGCACTCCCCATCAGCTTGATCGCGAGAACGAGCGTGGCCGGCAGAAGCGCCGAGACGCTCATCTGGGCAAAGCCCTCGAGCCGGTCGTGCTCGTTCCAGAGCGTGATCCAGAGGACGGCGCCGACCAGGCCGGTCTTGGCGAGGCCCTTGGCGAAGTTGACCCAGGCCTCCTTGCCGAACATCCGCTTGGCGCCCGCCATCGGCGAGATGCGGTCAAATTTCGGCATCAGCGGGTCGAAGGTCCAGAGCGGCTTGTGCTGGATCATCGCGCCGACCAGGGCGGCGCAGAGGATGAAGGCGAAGGGCAGGCCCAGCGCCGCGAAGCCGGTCATGACGCCCTGCTGGGCGACATTGGCGAAGGCCGAGCCGTCGGAGGGCACCTGATGGGCATTCATCAGGAAGCTGCGCAGCGAGAGCGCAGCATCATGGGCCGACCAGCCGGCGCCGACCAGAAGCGCCATGGTGAAGCCGCAGAGCACGAAAAAGGTGCCGATCTCCTGCGATCTGGGAATGTCGCCTTTCTCGGTGGCCTGATCCAGCTTTCGCTGTGTCGGCTCCTCTGTTCTGTCCTCGTTGTCGGCATCCTCTGACATGACCCGTCAGTTCCCGGTGAACTGGCGCAGGAAGCCGCCGAGATCGTTGAGGAAGACGCTCATCATCACGCCGACCACGGCCAGCAGCACGAGCATGCCGCCGAGAATGGAGGCGGGCACCGCGAGGAAGAAGACCTGGAGCTGCGGCATCATGCGCGCGAGTACGCCGAGCCCGAGATTGAAGAGCAGGCCGAAGACGATGAAGGGCGCCGAGATCTGCACCGCCAGCGCGAATCCCTGCGAGGCGGCGCGCACGGCCAGCATCATGACATCCCCGATTTCCGGAATGCCGCCGGGCGGAAGCACGCGGTAGCTTTCATGGATCGCGACGATGGCGACGTGATGGAGGTCGCTGGTCAGGACGAGCGTGATGCCAAGCATGGTGAGCAGGTTGCCGATCGAAGGGTTCTGGGTGCCCCCGGTCGGGTCGACCGTCATGGCAAAGCCCAGCCCCATGGTCTGGGCGACGAGCGTGCCGGCCGTCTGCAGGGCGGCCATGACGAAGCGGGCGCAGACGCCGATGACGAGCCCGATCAGGATCTCGCCGACGAGAAGCCCGACCACGCCCGGCATGTCGGGCGGCAGGGCCAGCAGCGGGCGCGCCATCGGCACCATCATCAGCGCGATGAAGAAGGCGAGCGAGAGCCTTGCGCGCGAGAAGATGAAACGCTCGCCGATGCCCGGCATGAGCATGACGAGCGTCCCGACGCGCGCGAAGACGAGCACGAAGACGGCGCTGATCTCGGGCAGGATCGCGATCTGCATCGTGCCGCCGGCACTCCGCCGCCATTCCAGGCGCCGCAGGGCCGGGCCATCGATGATGGCGAGCGTCGGCTGCGACAGGATCATTCGCCCGTGGCGATTCGGACGGCGACCCGCCCCATATAGCCTGCGAGCGCGTCTCCCATGAACGGAAGAAACAGCATCAGCGCGGCGAAGACCGCCAGAATCTTCGGCACATAGACCAGGGTCTGCTCCTGGATCTGGGTCAGCGCCTGCACCAGCGAGACGGCGAGGCCGACGATGAGCGCGACCATCATCAGTGGCCCGCCCGCCTTGAGAAACACCATGATGCCGTCGCGGGCGACGTCGAGGATGGCTCCGGAGGTCATGATCTCGTCCTGAAAAGCTCGGTCAGATCGAGTTTCTCGCATTGCTTACGCGAAAAACCGGTTCCCACTTTTTCGCGCAATGCTCAGACCGGCATCCGCATGATTTCTTCATAGGCGGCGATGACGCGGTCGCGCACGGCGACCAGGGTCTCGATCGCGGCCTCGCTCTCGGCGACGGCGGTGACGACGTCGACGACATCGGCGCGGCCCACGGCAACGGAGGCGGTCTGCGTATCGGCCTTGCGGCCGGCATCGGCCGTGGCCTCGAGCGCCTTGCCGATCAGCGCCGAGAAGTCGGCGCTGCCGGATTGCGCCCCGGTCGCGGAGAGCGGCTTGCGGAGCAGGTTGCCCGCGCCCATTCCCTGGACCGACGCATAGGCGCCTGCGGCGAAGCTGGACGTGGCCATGGCGAGCTAACCCTTCAGGCGCGCAGGATGTCGATGGTGCGCTGGATCATCCGGCGCGTCGACGAGATCAGGTTGAGGTTGGCCTCATAGCTGCGCTGGGCCTCGCGCATGTCCATCGTCTCGATCAGCGAGTTGACGTTGGGCATGCGGACATTGCCCGCGGCGTCGGCTGTGGGATTGCCGGGCTCGAACTTCGTGCGGAAGGCGCTGCTGTCGCGCTGGACGCGGCCCATGTCGACGACCTGGGCCTCGAGTTCGCGGTCGAAGCGGCGCTGGAAGGTGGGGATCTTGCGGCGGTAGGGATCGGCGCCCGCGCGCTCCGGCCCCGAATCGGCGTTGGCCATGTTCTCGGCGATGACGCGCATGCGGCCGGACTGGCTGCGCAGGCCCGAAGTCGCCACCGCGATGCTCTTGAGAAGATCCATCTTGCCTTTTCCTTCCAGCGAGGGCCGTCAGAGCCTGTCAGCGGCCCAAGCCCGTCAGCGACCTTTGCCGATCGCGATCTTCATCAGGCCGAGGCCCTTGCTGTAGAGCGAGGCGGCGAGCTGATAGTCCGATTGGTTCTGGGCGACCTTGGTCATCTCGTCTTCGAGGTTCACCGCGTTGCCGTTGGGGGTGGTCTCGAATCGCTGGGCGCGGGCGCTGTCGAAGCTGCCGCGGCGGCCTGCGAGGTCCATATGTCCCGCGCTCGTCTGAACCAGCCCGACACTCGCCTGGCCGGCGGCGCCGATGGGGGGCTGCTTGACATCCATCGGGCGGAAGCCCGGGCTGTCGGCGTTGGCGACGTTCTCGGCAAGCACTTTCTGGCGCGTCTGATGCCATTGCATGCGCGTCTTGAGTGCCAGCATCAGGTTTCCGCCTGTGCCCAGGGCAGTGTTCGTCATGACTGTTCACCCTCCCAGTGCCGGCGCGACGCCGCAGTCCACTGGGCAAATATTGCCGGTCTGATGGTTAAGGATCGGTTAAGATCGCCTGGTTTAGAGGATCCGGTTAACCACACGTTCACCATGTTTCCTGAAAGCGCGGGCGCTATGCTATAGCCAGCGTGTTCAAGTCGGATGGACTTATCGGCTGCCGGGGCCCGGCCCGCCGTCGCATATGAGGCAGACCTTGCAGAGCTTGTTTGGCTTCGATCTCCCGACCGCACAGAAGTGGGTCATCGCTTTTGGCGTCATCCTGGTGTTGCTTGTGCTGCTCGGCCTGTTCGCGCGGCAGATCAAGGACGGCCGGCTGCGGGTCAAAGGGCAGGGCGGGGGGCGCACGAGGCAGCCCCGGCTCGGCGTGGTCGACATCCACGATCTCGACCGACAGCGCCAGCTCGTGCTGATCCGGCGCGACAATGTCGAGCATCTGATCATGATCGGCGGGGTCTCCGACATCGTCGTCGAGACCAACATCGTGCGCAGCGGCGCGCGTGCCGCCATGCCGGCACAGGCCGATATCGGCATGCCCGAGCGTCCGCTGCCGTTCGATACGCTGGTGCCGCAGGAGCCCGTGCGTCCCGAACTCGCTGACGATCTGCGCCGTGCGCCGCCGCCGGCCCCCGTGGCGCTGGCCCCGTCGGGCGTCGAGCCGCCGCTGCCGCCGACGCGGGCGGTCGCCCGCCCGACGCAGACCCTGACGCAGGCGGAAGCCGCGGTTGCCGCCGCGACGGCCGCCGGCGGCATCGCAGCCATTGGCGGCGCCGCGCTGTCGCGGGCGCAAGCGGCGCCGGCCTCGCCGACGCCCGCAGCTCCGACCCCGAACTTCACGCGCGACCACGCCCCTGCGCCCGCTGCCAGCGTGGGAGAGCTCGACGACATGGCGCGACAGCTCGACGAAGCGCTGAAGCGCCCGTTCTCGGCGGTGCGGCCGTCGAGTGCGCCTGCCAATGTCCCGACCGATCCCGGCGTCGTGGTCTCGCCTGCCGTTTCCGCGTCGCCGCAGGCCGAACCAAAGGTGGAGCCGGCTCCGGCGGCGATCGTGCCGCCTGCTCCGACTGTCGCGGCCCCGCGGGTCGTGCCTCTGGATGTCGAGGCGGAGCTGGAGATGGCTCTCGGCCTCAAACCCGAGCGGACCGCCCCCAAGTCGTCGATTTTTGGCTCGTCCGTCTTTGCGCAGTCCACTGCGGCCGCGCCGAAACCGTTCGAGTCCGCGCCGCCGCCTAAGCCCGAGCCGGTCGCCGTTCCCGAGCCCGTCGCAGTGGAGCCGTCGCCCGAACCCGAGCCGGAGCCTGAAGTCGAGACCGATCCCGAATCGGCGACGGAGCCGCAGATGGGCGAGGACGAGTCCGAGGCGATTCCTGTCGAGCCGCAGGCGGACGAGGCGGAGGCGAGCGACGCCGCGGATGAGCCTGTAGCGGAGGAGCCCGCCCCGGCGGAGCCCGAGCCGGAGCCGAAGGCGATCGACCCGTTCTCCGTCGATGCCATCGAGGCGGAATTTGCCCGCCTGCTCGGGCGCGATCCGAAACCTCGCTCCTGATCGGCGCGATCAACAGGAATCCTGCCTGCGCGGTCCTCTGAGACTGCCAAGCCGGTTGCCGGTGGATGAAACCCGGCCTTAGCCTCGCATGGCCCGATCGTCTGAGTCGGGCGCAATGACGGCCGTGCGCGTGACCATGACCAGCACTCCTGCGAAATGGCGTCGCCGCGCGCGGAGCGTCTGTGCCGCTCCGGCCTGCCTGGCGTTATGGGCGGCGCTGCTGAGCGTGCCTGCCGGTCCCGTGCTGGCGCAGACGCTGTCGCTCGATCTCGGGCAGGGCGGTGGCGTGGCCGAGCGGGCGCTGCAACTGATCGCCGTCATCACGGTGCTTTCGCTGGCGCCGTCGATTCTGATCATGGTGACGTCGTTCACCCGCATCGCGGTGGTGCTGTCGCTGCTGCGCTCGGCGCTGGGCACGCAGACGGCGCCGCCCAATGCGGTGATCATCGGGCTTTCGCTGTTCCTGACCGGCTTCGTGATGGCGCCGACCCTGCGCGAGGCCTATGCCAACGCGATCGCGCCGCTGGTCGCCGGGCAGATCCAGCCGGCGGAGGCGTATAATCGCGGCGTCGTGCCCTTCAAGACGTTCATGCTGCGGCATGTCCGGGAGAAGGACCTCGCGCTGTTCATGGAGATGTCGCGCGAGCCGCCGCCGGCGACGCCGCAGGAGGTGCAGATCCATGTGCTGGTGCCGGCCTTCATGATCTCGGAGCTGCGCCGCGCCTTCGAGATCGGCTTCCTGCTGTTCGTGCCCTTCCTGATCATCGACCTCGTCGTGGCGTCGATCCTGATGTCGGTGGGCATGATGATGCTGCCGCCGGTGACGGTCGCGCTGCCGTTCAAGCTGATCTTCTTCGTGCTGGTCGACGGCTGGGGACTCGTCGCCGGATCGCTGGTGAAGAGTTACGGCGTCTAGACCGGCGCGTTGAGGTCGCCGGCACCGTGCGTCAGCTCCGTCCGGCTGAGGCTGGCGCAGGCGCTTCGGGCGTCGCGCCCGTTGCCGCGGGGGTGGGGGCCGGCGTCTGCGGCGCGGCCTCGGCCGCGGGCGGCACGGACGGGCTGTCCGGCTTCTTCTCGCGCATCGCGGCGGAATAGGCCGGGTAGCGCTCGCGGTAGGCTTGCATGAAGTCGGACAGGGTGTCGGCGCCTGCCGCCGCGGCGGCGCGGGCCATTTCGCGGATGTCGGCTGCCCTGGCGCGATTGGCGCCCGTGACGAAGGCGAAGGTGCGCGCGTCGCTGCTTTGGGCCATCTTGGTTGCGAATTTGCTACGCAGCCGGTCCAGCGCCAGCCCCTCATTGGCCATGACATAGGAGATTGCGGCGCGCATCACGTCCGAGCGTGCGCCGTCGCTGAGCGGCGCCTGGCCGCGCCACGCCTCGTCCAGGATGCGCTCATGCGATTCGCCGGCCTCGCGCCAGCGCCGCCCCGTCCAGTAGATGTCGGCCCGCAGGCGGTCGACCTCACGGCCGCGCTCGCCATCGAGCAGATCGAGCGCCTGGTCGGTGCGCGACAGGTCGGAGAGGGACTTGGCCTCCAGCAGGAGGCGGGCGCGCTTGACGTCGGCCGGCAGTTCGACCAGCCGCGTCGAATTCAGGGCGCGCAGCGCCTCGGCCGGCTTGCCGTTCATCAGCTCGATCATGGCGAGCCGTGCCGCGACGGTGGAACGGGCCGCCCCGGTCAGGCGCCGCTCGATCTGATAGCGCAGGATGTCGCTGGCCTGGTCGAGCAGGTCGAGGCCGATCAGGCGATCGGCCAGGAGACGGGTGATCTCGTCGCCGCGCCGGCCGATCGGCAGGAACTCCTTGAAGTCGTAGAACAGCGCCAATGCGTCGATCCGCGGCAACTGATCGAGCCCCCGGCCGCCGAACAGGTCGGCGAAGCGCTGGGCCGTCTCATCCTGCAGGCGCCGCGTCAGGGCATGTTCGGGGAAGGTCTCGGTGGCGCGACGCGCGATCTGGAAGGCGTCCCGCCAGCGCTGCTGGTCGGCATAGAGGCGCCCAAGCTCGCCCAGGGCCTCGATCTCGAGGTCGCCGCCGCGCCAGATGATCGAGACCGTCTCGAGCCGCGCCAGCGCTTCATCCGGCGAGATGTCGGAGCGCTTCTCGGCCTGGACGAGCTTGACGGCCCGCAATTGCGCCTCCGCTGCCACCGGCCGGCTGCGCGCCTCGAAGAGGGGCCGATAGCCGACGAGGGCATTGTCCGGCCGGCCGCTGACATCGTCCAGCATGGCCCGGAGCAAGGCGAGGTGTTCCTGGTCGACCGAGCCTGCCGGCAATCCGGCGAGAGCCTCGATCTCGCGCTCGGCGATCGTCATGTCGCGCATGGCCAGTGCTGAGCGGGCCTTGGCGAGGCGCAATTCCGCCTGCAGTTCAGGCGGGTAGCGATCGAGAACGGCTTCGGCGCGACGGAAGCCGAGGAGGGCCTGGGCATTGCGGCCGCGCCGCTGGTCGACGAGGGCGCGCCATAGACCGGTTTCGGGATCGTCCTTGATCGGGGCGGCGTCGAAGGCCGCCGCTGCCTCCTGATGCCGGTGCATCCCTGCTGCGATCAAGCCCTTCAGGAAGAGGGCCTCGCGGTTGCCGCGCATGGCCGGGTCGTCGGCCATCAGGATCTGCAAGGGGCCCTTCGCTTCGGTCAGCAGCCCGTTGGCGGCGTAGAAGCGGGCCAGAGCGAGGCGCGTCTCCGATTTGCGGGCCCGCGAGGCGCCGATGACCTCGCGCTGGAGCGTGCGTTCGTGCTCGCGCACGGCGGGCACGACGAGCTTGCTCCATTGCTCCGTGTCGAGCAGGGCAGTCTGCGGCCTGGCGGCCTCGGCCTCGGCGTCCTTCTCCTGCACGGGAACATCGAGCGTCACCGTCAATCCGCCGGCACGGCCGATGCGGACCTGGTCGGTGCCGGCGCGGACGACGACATCGTCGGCCCGCGGGCTCACGGCCAGCCCATGCGTGGTCGGCAGCAGGCTGAACTCGACGAACTGGTAGGGCTTGGGCGTGACCCGTGTCGGGCCCGTCGCCGTGGCGACCGCGACGGGCAGGCCCGAGGGGCCGGCTTCCAGCCAATGTACGCCAGTCATGCCGCGCAGCGGCACGGCGACGATGGTCTGTCCCTGCTCGTCCATGGACCGGGCCGGCACCAGCGGCTCGGCGGGCTTTCCGCCCTGCTCGCCGAAGCCGAGCGACCAGGTCGTGCCGTCGTCGAACAGGCGCGTCAGCGGCTGGCCGACGAGACGCAGCCGCACCAGCACGATCTTGCCCTCGCGGGTGACGCTGGCCTCCTCGATCAATTGCGGCAGGACGCCCTTGAGCTCGGCTGGATCGATCGTGTCGCGCGTGTCGAAGACGAGTGTCGCAATTCCGGCCTCGACGAAGGCGGCGGCCCCGGTGATCCGCGGGAAGCGGAAGTCGAGTCGCGTCCCGACGACCGCGACCTTCACCGCCTGAGGCGTCGGATCGACCACGGGCGGGGCTATCGCGGCAGGAACGGGTGCGGCCGGCGGCTGCAGGGCCGGGGGGCTGGTGCTCGCCGGGATCGGCGCAGGGGCGGCCGTCGGTTGGGGGGCTGGCGTCGCTGCGGCTGCCGTGAGGGCGCCGATGGGATCGACCAGCGCTGCCGCAGAAAGCTTGGCCGGCTTCAGCAGATCGAGGACGAGCCCGTCCTCGTCGCGGAAGCTGCGGATCTGCCAGTCCTTGGGCAGCGAGAGGGCGAGCGTCGTGCCGGTCTTGCCCGCATCGTGGGAAACCAGCGCCACGCCGCCCGGGAGGGCGGTCCGGATCGCTGCGGGGTCGACCGTCATCGGCTGGTTGAAGGACAGCGTCAGCGCGCCATCCGCGAGTTCGGGCGTCAGCGTCGTCTCCGGGGCTGTGTCGAACACCAGCCGTTCCAGCGTCGGCAGGGTGGCGCTGCGCAGGCCGAGCGTCTTGCGCTGTTCCAGCGCCAGGCGCGCGGCCTCCCGGGCGCGAGATTCGGCAACGCGCAGGCGCTCCGACATCTCGGCGATGACCTCGGGCGGCGGGCCGGGCAGGAGACCGGTCCAGTTCTCGGGCAGAAGGTCGATGAAGGCCCGCTCGCCGGCCTCGATCAGGTTGGCGCGGTAGGGCCTGGCGAGGGCGAAACGCAAGCCGCGCCCGTCAGGGTCGGCGCGAGCGATGGCGACATAGGCGGGCAGGTCGCGGGCGATCTTCGCGATGTCGATCTTCACGCTGTTGTCGAAGGCGACGACCAGCACCCCGTTCGAGACGCGGATGCGCGTGGTGGTCGGCTCGTCGAAGGTCAGCGAAAGACGGCCGAAGCCGGGCGGCATGGTCTCGCCGCGCAAGCTCGCATTGGCGGCAAGCGCCGGCGCGCCGAGGCCGGCGGCGACGACAAGGGCCGACAACCCGATGCCGAAAGCGAGGGAACGCGGGAGACGCAAAGCCGGATACTCACGCAACGCGACACTGCCGGGGCAGGCAAGCCGACCCCGACCGTGGCGACGCTAGCGCGTCAAGGATAATGGGCGGTTAATAAGGCGAGCGCGCTAATCCCTTGCTGGGCAACAGTTTTGCGCCACGGATCTGCAAGGAGAATGGGCCGAAGTCGTCAGCTCTGCGCCATGCGGCAACGCTCGCTGCGGATGACGGGCTGACGACAGGCGCGCAGCCTCCGCGGGGACGACGGCGCGAGACAGTGTTTCCTACTGCAATTTTTCGTCGAGATCGGCACCGAACGGAACGTTCATGGCCTGCACGATGGATTTGGGTTTGTAATACTTGTTCCAGAGCACCGCGGCGACTGGAACGTTGACGTTGTCGTAATTGATCTCGGTCCTGAAGCCGGTCATCGGGTCCATGATCAACAAGGTGTGAGGAGCGCTTCCGGGATCCAGCTTGACTCCATAGAGGACGACCGCATGCGCAATCGGGCTCGTGATCGATGTGGTGACGTTGTAGACGAGAATGATGAAGGCGTGTTGCATGACGAGATCGTACAATAGATCTCCGCCGAACAGAGCCCTCGGGGCCCGTGTTTTCAGTTCTGATTTCGCGCTGTCCGTGTATATCTTCCCTGTGAGGGCCGCGTAGTTCGCCAATGCCTCCCACCCTACGGCGCTCAGGCCGTCGAGCGTCGAGGTGAGCTTCTTGCTTCCCATATGATCGATCCAGAACTCGGGGGGATGATCCTTCAGGGTGTTGTTGGTCGTCCAGAAATACGACGATGTTGCGTGAGCCCAGCACGTGAACTGGCCGCGCGTTTGCTTAGACGGCAGCGGCTTTCCGCTAGCGCGGGCGTGGACCGTGTTTCCCTTTAGCAGCAACTGGCAGGTATTTGTCGCTTTTCCGGTAATCGACAGGTTCATGTACTCTTGGTAGTCCTTCAGCGATGCCTCGGTTGCGGCATCGAAGACAGAGTTGATTTTGAAGCTCGCCGGAAACGGAGCGCCGTGCCATCGCAGCAAGGCCTCCTGCATCTCCTTGACGGCTTTCCCCTGCGCCCCTCTCGCGAGCGTAGCCATGGTGTCCTCCCTATAGAGATCGCTCCGGGGACGATGCACCGGCGGGCCGGATTTCTCGTCATGCATTTGGCGGAGATCATGTTGGCGGGAGGCGCGCAGAGGCGAGGTTCGGATGGCGGGCTATCCAGCCACTGTCCGGTTCCGGCCGAAAGGGCAGGTCAGGCGAGGTCCGCCACGCGATGGCTTCCGGTTGACGGGAGGCCGAGAGCGACTGCGCCGACTCAGCGTCGCGGTGCGGGCGCGATCGCGGGAAGCTCGTTGCCGGGCAGGGCGGTGGCCTCGGCGGCGACGCGCTCCATGCCGGGGCTGCGCGCCATCGTCGCCAGCGCGACCGTGAGCTTCTCGGCCCGCTCCGGCGCCATCGCCGCGAGAACCTCCGACATCTTGCGCGGATTCATCTGCTGGACGACCGGCACCAGGATGTCGAGGCCGAGTCGGTCGAACACGCGGGCGGCATCCTTCGGTTTCATCGCCTCATACATGATGACGAGGTTCTTGATCGCCTTGGCCTCGTCGCCCGACTGCTTGTTGGCGGGGCCGCCGGCCTTGGTCTCGAGCTCCTTCAGGTCGCCGACGCGGCTGTCGAGCTTCTTCTCGGCGGTGTCGAGCAGGCGCTCGCGCATTTCGAGTTCGCGCATGCGCGCGTCGATCGCCTCGCGCCTCTCGCCGAGGCGTTCGAGCAGTGCGCGCTCGGCGGGCGAGGTTTGGGCGGCCGCGCCGTTCATGACCCCGGCCTTGTTCAGCGGATCGGCCGCGCGGGCAGCGTCGGCCCTGGCCTCGGCCTCCGCCTTCTCCTGTTCCTTCTTGGGATCGGGCTTGTCGACCGAGCCGGTGGTCTCGGGATCGCGGAACTGCATGTCGGGCGAATGCGCGTGCGCGATCACCTTGGCCAGACCCCAGACCGCCGGATCCGGCTTGGCGCCGGAGGCGGGGGGCTGGGAGGCGAGAACTTGCGCGCTGGCCGGCACTTTTCCGGGATAGGGCTCCGCCGTCCAGGCAAGCATCTTCAGCGCCAGGAGACCCATGGCGCCGAGGATGACGGCCGGAAGCAGGCGGGGCCTTTCGATCACGCAGCCTGCCCTTCAAGGCGGCGGGCGGCACGGGCCCGGATCGCTGCGGCGGATTGGGCGGCGTTGGCCATGCGCGAGATCGGCGTCGGCTCGGCCGCGGCTTTCTGTGCCTCGGCCTTGTCGCCCGCCGATTTCGGCGCGACCAGCGTGGCGGCGCTGACGATCTGGCCGATGCGCTCCATGACGACCTGTCCGGCCTCGATCTGGGCGGCGAGATCGGCGGCGTAGCGCTCTGCCGTCTGCAGGCGTTCCGCAAGGGTGCGGTCGCAATCGCCGAGCGTCAGCTTCAGGCCGGCGATCGCGCGTTCGGCGGTGTCGGTGGCGGCGACCAGCGCGCCGACGGTCTGGCGCATGCCGGCTTCATCGGTCTTCAGGCGCTCGATCCGCTTGGTCAGGACGTAGCAAGTGATGATGGTGGCGACGAGCAGGCTGGCAACCAGCACATCGGCGATGAGAGTGATCGTCATGCGGGCGCCTTGTCGTCAGGAGGGTTGGCCGAGCTGGTTGGTGTCGAAGGCGGCGATCGTCGTCTTGGAGCGCCGCAGCGGGCTGACGATCTGAACGGCGATCTTGTCGTCGACCCGGCCGATGCGCCCGTCGCTGACGATGAAGTCGCCGCAGCGCAGCGAGACCGTGGCGTCGGGACGCGCGTCGAACATCAGCGTGTCGCCGATCTCGAGGTTCATCATCCGCTTCAGCGGCATCTGCGTCTCGTGGAGGACGCAGGTGACGGGGACTTCCGTCTGCCAGACCTCGGTCGCGAGATGGTTTTCCCAGATCGGATCGCGGCCGAGCTTCTCACCCATGAAGCTTTCGAGCAGCAGGTCACGGATCGGCTCGATCGTCGCATAGGGCAGAAGGATGTGCAGGGAGCCGCCGCGCCCTTCCATGTCGAATTTGAGCTCGACGCGGATGGCGGCGTTGGCCGGGCGGGAGATCGAGACGAATCGTGGGTTCGATTCGATGCGGTCGATCGTGAAGTTGACGGGAGAGAGGGGTTTGAAGGCCGCCTCGGCGTCGCCCAGGATCAGGGTGATGACGCGGCGGATCAAGCGGATCTCGATCGAGGTGAAGGGGCGCCCGTCCACACGCGGCGCCGGCTGGCCGCGCTTGCCGCCGAACATCGTGTCCAGAACCGAATAGGTCAGGGAGGACTCGATCGTGATCAGCCCGAAATTGTCCCACTCCTCGGCTCTGAACACCGAGAGCAGCGCCGGTTGCGAGATCGAGTTCATATAGTCGCCGAAGCGCACCGAGCGGATGCTTTCGAGCGTGACCTCGACATTGTCGGTGAAGAAGTTGCGCAGGCTGGTGGAGAGCAGGCGGACCAGACGCTCGAAGATGATCTCGAGCATCGGCAGGCGTTCATAGGAGACCGAGCCCGAATCGACGATCGCCTGGATGCCGTTGCGGCCATCCTTGTCGTCGCCGAGGGAGAAACCGAGCATCGTGTCGATTTCGTCCTGGTTCATCAGGCGGTCGGTACCGCCTTCCTGTTCGCCTTCCTCCTCGACGAGATCGGGCATGGTGGCCCATTCGGCCGCCATGCTCTCCGGGCTCAGGGGCGCGTCCTTGGGGGGCGTGCCGGCATTGTCGCGATCGCTCGTGCTCATGGGCCTGTCGTCGCTTCCGTCACTCTTTGATCCCGCATCGGCTCGATCCGAAAACCGGTTTCCATTTTTCGGGCCGATGCGCCGGGCCATGCCGGCCGGTTCATTGAACCAGCAGTTCCTTGAACAGCACGGCGTCGATCTTGGCCGGGAAGACCGTGACGTTGACGCGGCGCAGCAGCTCTTCCTTCAGACGATACATGCCGGCCGAACCCTCGAGATCGGAGGGCCGCAGTTCGCGCATGAAGACCTGGAAGGCATCCTCGACGCGCGGCAGCAGCGGCTTGATCTCGTCGGAGACCTTCGCATCGGCGGTTTCGAGCACGACCTTGATCTTGATGATCGGCTGGCGGTCCTGCTGGGGGCCGCCGGTAATGCCGATCATCATGTCCTTCATCTCGATGAAGCTGACCGGCTTCTTCACGTTCTTGGCCTGTTCGGCGGCGGCGATTTGCTCGGCCGAGGGCTTCTTCAGGAAGAAGAACCAGCCGCCGCCAAGTGCCGCGAGCATCACGACGCCGCCTGCGATCATGATCAGCTTCTTCTTGCCGCCCTGCGGCGCGTCCTCACCGGAGGCGCCTTCGGCTTCGGTCTTGGGCTTCTTCGCCATCGCCTGCACGCCTCGAATTCGCGACGGCCGGCGCGCCTGCGCCGACCGTAGGAACACCCTGAACATTCACGGTTAACGCGTCGTTAAGGAGGGCAATTTCTGCCGGGTCGATCTTGCCTGCCGGTCCTGAGTTGCAGGGTTCGCTGCAGCGTCGATGATCAAGTTATATTAAATATATCAATCGCTTAATGGAATTAACCATGCTGGCACGGCGTTTGCGGATTGGTTTCCGTGGCTGCTGCGCTGGGGAGCGTCGAAGCGGCCGCGGAACGAAAATCGGGAGACTACGCCGTGGAGAACGCGCTTCTCGTCGGCCTGTCGCGTCAGATGGCTCTGGCGCGTGAGCTGGATGTCATCGCCAATAACATGGCGAATGTCGGGACCAACGGCTTCAAGACGCGCTCGGCGCGTTTCAACGAATTCATCATGCCCAAGGCCAGCGCCGAGACTTTCAAGCCTGGCGACCGGCCGCTTTCCTATGTCATCGACAAGGGCACGCCGATCGACCTGTCGCAGGGCGCGATCGAGCGCACGGGCAATCCGCTCGATGTCGCGCTGCGCGGCGACAACTATCTCGTCGTGCAGACCCCCAATGGGGAGCGCTACACCCGCGCCGGCTCGCTCGATATCAATGCCCAGGGCCAGCTCGTGACCCAGTCCGGCCAGCCCGTCATGGGCGATGGCGGGCCGATCACCTTTGGGGCGGCCGAAAGCAACGCCAGGATCGCTGCTGACGGAACCGTTTCCACCGATCAGGGCCAGCGCGGCAAGCTGCGGATGGTGCGCTTTGCCAATCCGCAGGCACTGTCCAGCGAGGGCACCAATCTGTTCGCCTCGGCGGCCGCGCCGCTGCCGGCAGGGCCCGAGGCCCGCCTCGAGCCGGGCGCGAAAGAGGGCTCGAACGTCAAGGCGGTGATCGAGATGACCCGCCTGATGGAAGTCCAGCGCTCCTATCAGAGCGTCGCCAACATGATGTCGAAGACCGACGAGCTGCGCAGCAAGGCGATCACCCGCCTCGCCGACCAGCAAGCCTGATCCGGCCAAGAGGAGCAAAGCCCATGCGCGCCCTTCAGACCGCCGCAACCGGCATGATGGCCCAGGAACTCAACGTCCAGGTCATCTCCAACAACATCGCCAACGTGCGCACCACCGGCTACAAGCGCCAGACCGTGCATTTCCAGGATCTTCTCTACGAGAATTTCCGGCGCGCCGGCTCTGCCACCTCCGACCAGAACACGCAGGTTCCGGCCGGCACCTTCGTCGGCTCGGGCGTCAAGACGGTCTCGACCGGCCGGGTCATGACGCAGGGCAACCTGACCCCGACCGAAAAGCAGTACGACGTCGCGATCCGCGGCGAGGGCTTCTTCCGGGTCCGCATGCCCGACGGCCGCACCACCTATTCGCGCGACGGCTCGTTCGATCTCGACTCGCAGGGCCAGCTCGTCACCCGCGACGGCTATCAGGTCGAGCCGGGCATCACGATTCCGAACAACGCGACCAGCGTCAGCATCAACGCGCAGGGCACCGTCGAGGTCATGCTGCCGGGCCAGACGGCGCCGCAGCAGCTAGGCCAGCTCCAGCTCGTCCGCTTCGTCAACAAGGTCGGGCTGGAATCGATCGGCGACAACCTGTTCATCGAAACGGCGGCGTCAGGCCAGCCGATCGACGGCTTCGGTGGCGGGGAAGGCTTCGGCACGCTGCAGCAGAACTATCTCGAGGAAGGCAATGTCCAAGCGGTTACGGAGCTTTCCTCGCTGATCGCGGCGCAGCGCGCCTACGAAATGAACTCCAAGGTCATCACCGCCGCCGACCAGATGATGTCGGCGACGACCTCGATGTTCCGCGGCTAGGCCGAAGGCAGCGCATCATGATCCGTTCCTCGCTCTCGCTCACCGTCCTGCTCCTGCTGGCACCCTCAGCGCTATGCGCCCAGCCGCGTGCCGCTGCTCAGCCGACCGTCTCGGTTGCCGCACTGTCGGCCGGCCAGGTCGCGGCGCCCCAGGTCGCGGCGCCGCAGCTTCCCCGCAGGCTGCAACTGCGCACCGAACTCACCCTGGCGCGCGACCTCGTCAGCTTCGGCGACCTGATCGCGGGCCTCGGCACGGAGGCTGCCGCGACGCCGGCTTTCAGGGCGCCGGCGCTGGGCGAAACCGGCACGATCCAGGTCGCCCGCATCATCGAGGCCGCTCAGGCGGCCGGCATCATCCGCACTGCGGGCGAAATCGAGAGCCACGGCTCGGCCCAGGTCGTGGTCACGCGCGCGGCGCGCCGTATCATGGCTTCCGATATCGAGGCTGCCGTGAAGACCGGGCTGCAGGAGCGCTACGGCGTCGATGCGCGTGCCTTCGCGCTGGCGATCGATGGCGGCGCGCCCGCGATCGCGGTCGAGCCCGAACTGACCGGCGATGTCACTGTCACCGATCTGAGCTATGACGCCCGCGCCCGCAGGCTCCAGGCCCGCGTCTCCGTGCCCGGCAGCATGGCGATGCGGCTGAAGCCGGTCCGCGTCAGTGGCCAGCTCGTCGAGACGGTCGAGGTCGTGGTTCCCAGGCGGGCGATCGCGCGTGGCGAGACGCTGGCCAAGGCCGACGTCATCGTCGAGCGCCGCCCGCGCGACGGCCAGGTCAACGATCTCGTCAACGATCCGCGCGCTGCCATCGACAAGGTCGCGCGGCGGGTGCTGATGGCCGGCCTGCCGCTGCGCGCCGGCGACGTCCAGCGCGAGGAGATCGTCGCCAAGGGCGATCTCGTCACCATCATCTACGAATCGCGGGGCCTGACGATCACCATGCGCGGCCGGTCCGGAGAGGCCGGTGCGATGGGCGACGTCGTCTCCGTCACCAATCCCCAGTCCAAGCGCGTGCTGCAGGGCACGGTCAGCGGCCCCGGCCGGGTTTCCGTCCAGGCCTCCTCGGCCGGCCGTGTCGCCAGCGCGCAATAAGTCCCGTCACGGAAAGCAAGCCATGACCCAGAACACCCTTCTCAAGCTGTCAGGCGTCCTCCTCCTCGGCGTGGCGCTCGGAGCCTGCGGCGCAGCCGACCGGCTCGCCAATGTCGGCGCGGCGCCGGCACTCTCGCCGATCGAGGATCCGACGGCGAGCAAGGGCTACAAGCCCGTGCAGATGCCGATGCCGCAGATGGAGCACGCCTCCTTCGCGCCGAACTCCCTCTGGCGCACCGGCTCGCGCGCCTTCTTCAAGGACCAGCGGGCAAGGCAGGTGGGCGACCTCGTCACCGTCAAGGTCAAGGTCACCGACAGGGCGCAGCTCAACAACACGACCAAGCGCAGCCGCAAGAACGGCGAGGATGTCGGCGCCGACAACGCCTTTGGTTTCGAGAACAAGCTCGACAAGTTCCTGCCCGACGGCGCCAGCGCCGGCTCGCTGCTGAAACTCGATTCCGAGGCCTCCAGCGAGGGCGCCGGTTCGGTCAACCGCTCCGAGACGCTGGCGACCAATGTCGCGGCGGTGGTCACGCAGACCCTGCCCAACGGCAACCTCGTGATCGAGGGCAAGCAGGAGATCCGGGTGAATTTCGAGGTGCGCGAATTGATCGTGGCCGGCGTGATCCGGCCCGAGGACATCGAATCGGACAACACGATCGAATCGACCAAGATCGCCCAGGCCCGCATCGCCTATGGCGGCCGCGGCCAGATCACGGACGTCCAGCAGCCGCGCTACGGCCAGCAGGTGATGGACATTCTTCTCCCCTTCTAAAGCAGCGCGCTGCTTTTCAAATCCCGGCCGGCGCCGAACGCTCCCCGCTCTTCCCTGCGCCTGCCGGCAGGCGGTCTCTCCCGAGCCGCCATTTTAGTGAAGCATGATGCCGGCCGAAAACCGGCTCCCAGTTTTCGGGATCATGCTTGCTCTCGGCCGCCCGCCACGCTCCCCAAGCCGAAACAGGCTGGCGACCAGAAGCCCCGCGTTCTCCCGACGCGGGGCTTTTTGCGTTGGGCGGCCGGGCGCGGAGAAGGCAGGCGGAATTTCCGCCTGCGCAACGTCAGGGCGAGAGGGCCGAGCGAGGCGGCGCATGACGTGAGCCGGTGTCACCAAAGAAGAGAGAAACCGTCAAGCGTTCGTTAACTGAAAGTCATCCGCGGCCGTTAGCGAACGCGTCGTCGACCCGAGATGGAGCCGGGTCGGTCGATCACGTCAGTTCCGTTCGCTCTCATTGCCGCTGCTTCGCGGCCCATGTTCTGGAGAACATACTATGCCTGACATCACTCTCTACGCGCATCGCGGCACCAATCCGTATCCCGATCACTCGCGCGAAGCTCATATCTGGGCAGCCAACTGGGGCGCGGATGTCATCGAACCGGACCTTTGGCTCACCAAGGATGGCGTGCTCGTTGTCAGCCATGACAATCACAACTATTCCAACCTGACCTATGCAGAGGCGAAGGCTCTCGAACCTGCGCTGCAGACCTTCGGCGAGGTCATCGAGATCGTCAAAGCCATGTCGATCGAGACCGGTCGCCAGCTCGGCATCATTCCCGAGACCAAGAGCACCGACTTCGCGACCAGCGAGGCCGTCGTCCGCGAGCTGATCGCGCATGACTTCACCGATCCGAGCCGGGTCGTGATCCAGAGCTTCGCGTCGGCGAACCTGAAGATGCTGCACGACACGATCATGCCGCAATACGGCATCGACGTGCCGCTCGCCTTCCTCAATGGCAGCATGGCGAATCCCGAAGAGATCGCGACCTATGCCGACATCACGGCGCCGCATCAGAGCGTCATCACCGCGGCCGGCGTCGCCGCCGCGCACGCGGCGGGGCTCAAAGTGGTCGCCTGGACGGTCCTCGGCACCCAGGCCCAGATCCAGCGGCTGATCGACATGGGCGTCGACGGCGTCTTCGTCGACGAGACCAACACTGCCCGCGAAAGCCTGTCGACCATCAACGGCATCAACCTCGGCTACGGCACCGTAGGGGACGACGACGTCTCCGGAACGACCGGCAACGACCTGATCTACGCCATGGCGGGTGACGACACGATCAACGCCGGTGAAGGTGACGATGAGGTGTATGGCGACGGCGGCGACGACGTCGTCGATGGTGGGGCCGGCAACGACCTGCTCCATGGCGGCGCCGGCGACGACGAGCTGATCGGCGGCGAGGGCGACGACGTTCTGGTCGGCGGTGTCGGCGACGATACGCTGGACGGCGGCGAAGGTATCGACACCGTCTCCTATCTGGCTGGTCTGAGCGACACGGCGGGGGTCACCGTCGATCTGTCGACCGGCACCGCGTCCGGCGACGAAGCCGGCGAGGATACGCTGATCGACATCGAGAACGTCATCGGCGGCAACGGCGACGACACGCTGACCGGCAACGCCGGCGCCAACCTTCTCTACGGTAGCGGCGGCAACGACACGATCAATGGCGGCGCCGGCGACGATGTCCTTTCCGGCGGCGCGGGCGACGACGTCATCAATGGCGGCGCGGGCTTCGACACGCTCGACCTCTCGGACGCGACCGGCGCGATCAGCGTCGACTTCACGACCGGCAAGGCCTCGGGCGCCGGCATCGGCACCGACACCTTCACCGGCATCGAGGCGTTCCGGTTCGGCGCGGGCGACGACGTCGTGACGGGCGGCAATGGCGATGACGTCTTCGACGGCGGCGCGGGCGACGACCTGCTCAAGGGCGGTGCCGGCGACGACACCATCACGGGCGGCACCGGCGACGACACCATCGACGGTGGCTCGGGCGACGACGTCGTCACGGGCGGCGAGGGCGACGACGCGATCAAGGCCGGCTCGGGCAATGACCGGATCGAGGCGGGCGAGGGCGACGACGTCGTCGATGCCGGCTCGGGCGACGACATCGTGCTCGGCGGCGCCGGCAACGACGTGCTCGAAGGCGGCTCGGGTGCCGACCGGATCGAGGGCGGCGCGGGCGAAGACACCCTCACCGGCGGGTCCGGCCATGACGTCTTCTTCTTCGCAGCCGATTTCGGCCGTGACACGATCACCGACTTCAAGACGACGGGCTCGAGCTCGGACATCCTGGAGTTCGACAGCGCTGTCTTCGCCGATTTCAACGCGGCGATCGCTTCGGCCGTGCAGGTCGGCGCCGACACGGTCTTCTCGATCGATGCCGACACCGCGCTGACGCTGAAGGGCGTTCAGCTCGCCAGCCTCGCCCAGGACGATTTCAGCTTCGTCTGAGCCGAGCCTGACAGCGCATGCAAAACAGGACGAGGCGCCCGAAACGGCGCCTCGTCAAAGCCGACGGCCTTCGGAGATCAATGGCGTTTCAGCCACTTTGCGGGATGACCCGCGAACTGATGGTCGGACTTCAGGACCATGCCGGGTTCAGGACGCCCCAAGCAAAAAAGGCCCCGCTCCTTGCCGGGGCGGGGGCCTCTCTCAATCTTGGACAGCGCGTGAGGCTCAATCGTCGCGGAAGACGCGCTCGTTGCGCTCGTGGCGTTCCTGGGCTTCGAGCGAGAGCGTCGCGATCGGGCGCGCTTCCAGCCGCTTCAGCGAGATCGGCTCGCCGGTTTCCTCACAATAGCCGTAGGTGTTGTCGTCGATCCGGGCGATCGCCGATTCGATCTTGGCGATCAGCTTGCGCTGACGGTCGCGGGCGCGCAGTTCGATCGCGCGATCGGTCTCCGAGGAGGCGCGGTCGGCGATGTCGGGATGGTTCTCGCTTTCGCTTTGCAGCGTGACGAGCGTATCCCGGGCTTCCTTCAGAATTTCGTCCTTCCAGGCCAGCAGCTTGCCGCGAAAGTACTCGCGCTGCCGCTCGTTCATGAACGGCTCGTCGTCGGTGGGTTTGTAGTCCGCGTCGAGGGTGATCTGCTTCGACATAGGCGCACTCTCTGAGTTGGTCGTCCCGCAGCGCCCACCGACTCTGCCGTGGGAGGGCCGCCGATTTGGCGCCCTTATAACGATGGACATCTCCGGGAACAATCGGGTTGGATGGGATGTCCAACGCTGTCCGCTAACGGGCCTTTTTGCCGACTGGCGCCCGAGGAAATCGCCTTCAGTGCATCGCGGCCAGCGCCGCGGCGATGTCCGCCTCGACCAGCCGGGTGAGGGGCTGGCGGCAATGGCTGTGGTCGAAGAACTGATTCGGGTCGCAACATCGCGCCAAGTCTGCTCGGCAGCATCCTGCAGTGGCCAGTCCAGGTCATCATCGTGCCGGCTACGCGGGCGTGGCGTTGCTGCGGTTCCGGATCACGCTGGATTGAGGGCTGGAGAAACGTTGCCGGAACCCGCCGTCATTCTCGGCCATAGCGCAGCGAAGGGCCAAGAATTTCGGTCAAGAATCTTGGTCACGACCTGCCCGGTTTCAAGCCCGAGCATGTCGTGTCAGCATCTCCCCCACTCACAGCGGAATATTGTCGTGCTTGCGCCAGGGCCGCTCGACGCTCTTGGTTCGGAGCATGGCCAGCGCCCTCGCGATGCGCCGCCTGGTCGAATGCGGCAGGATCACCTCGTCGATATAGCCGCGCTCGGCCGCGACGAAGGGCGACATGAAGCGGTCCTCGTATTCCTTCGTCTTGGCGGCGATGCCATCCGCGTCCATGCCGCGGAAGATGATCTCGACCGCGCCCTTGGCGCCCATGACGGCGATCTGGGCGGAGGGCCAGGCGTAGTTGACGTCGGCTCCGACATGCTTGGAGGCCATCACGTCATAGGCGCCCCCAAAAGCCTTGCGGGTGATGATCGTGACCAGCGGCACGGTGCATTCGCTATAGGCGAAGAGCAGCTTGGCGCCGTGCTTGATCAGCCCGCCATATTCCTGCGCCGTGCCCGGCAGGAAGCCGGGCACATCGACGAAGGTGACGATCGGAATCTCGAAGGCGTCGCAATAGCGCACGAAGCGCGCCGCCTTGCGGCTGGCGTCCGAATCGAGCACGCCGGCCAGCACCATCGGCTGGTTGGCGACGATGCCGACCGTGCGGCCTTCGATGCGGCCGAAGCCGGTGACGATATTGGCGGCGTAGGATCCTTGAATCTCGAAGAAGTCGCCCTCGTCGACCGTCTTCAGGATCAGTTCCTTGATGTCGTAGGGCTTGTTGGGATTGTCGGGGACGAGCGTGTCGAGGCTCATATCGACACGATCGGGCACGTCGAATGACGGCCATTCCGGGACGCCGACCGTGTTGTTCGCCGGCAGAAAGTCGAGCAGGCGGCGCACCTGCAGCAGTGCCTCGACATCGTTCTCGAAGGAGCCGTCGGCCACCGATGACTTGGTGGTGTGGACCTTGGCGCCGCCGAGTTCCTCGGAGGTCACGGTCTCGTTGGTGACGGTCTTCACCACATCCGGCCCGGTGACGAACATGTAGCTGGTGTCGCGGACCATGAAGATGAAGTCGGTCATCGCCGGGGAATAGACGTCGCCGCCGGCGCAGGGGCCCATGATCACGGAGATCTGCGGGATCACGCCGGAGGCTGCGACATTGCGCTTGAAGACCTCGCCATAGCCGCCGAGCGCGGCGACGCCCTCCTGGATACGGGCGCCGCCGGCGTCGAACAGGCCGACGATGGGCGCGCGCATCTTCAGCGCCATGTCCTGGATCTTGATGATCTTCTGGGCGTGGGTCTCGGAGAGCGAGCCGCCGAAGACGGTGAAGTCCTTGGAGAAGACGAAGACGGTGCGGCCATTGACCGTGCCCCAGCCGGTGACGACGCCGTCGCCGGGGATCTTCTCGGCCTTGTCCATGCCGAAATCGACGCAGCGATGCTGCACGAACATGTCGAACTCCTCGAAGGAGTCCTTGTCGAGCAGGAGCTCGATACGCTCGCGGGCCGAGAGCTTGCCGCGCTTGTGCTGCGCCTCGATGCGGCGGGTGCCGCCACCCTGGCGCGCGCCTTCGCGGCGGGCTTCGAGCTGGTCGAGAATGTCTTTCATGATGGACGCCCCGGAGCCGACGAATGGTCTTGGAGGTTCCGGATTAAGCGGGGACGGGGCGCAAGTCTATCCGCTGTTGGTCAACCGGTGGATCGCGCGCATGTCTGGCCCGGTGCGCCAATCGTGATATGATAAGCGACTGGATGATCGGACCTGCGGGGCACGCCATGAACCAGAGCCTGTCATTGCCCGACGATCTTGTTCGCCTGATCGAGGCAAAGGTCGAAACCGGCGGTTATGCGTCGGCAGGTGACGTGGTTCGCGATGCGCTGGACCTGCTGGAGCGGCATGGCCAGAGCGAAGCCGAGAAACTGGCCTGGTTGCAGCAGGCTTGGCGGGATGGGATTGCGACCGGCGATGTCGGCGAGTTCGACAGGGCGCGCTTCCGCGAGGAGGCGCATCTGCGGTTGTCGCGTAAGGCGTGAGCTCCCGTCGCATCACCTATCTGGAGCAGGCGAACGACGACCTGCTCGATATTTGGCTCTGGATCGCTCGCGATAGTGTCGGCGCTGCCGAGGCCTTTCTGGACCGGACCCTGCGTCGCATCGAGATCCTGCGGCAGTTCCCGGAGGCAGGCCCAATGCGCGAGGAGATCGGTGACGGGTCTCGTGGTCTGGTCGCGGAGCGATGGCTCGTGCTTTATCGTCTGACCTCTGACGGCGTTCAGATCGTTCGCGTCGTCGATGGGGCGCGCGATCTGACGAAGCTTCTGCCGTCCGCGAAGGAATAGAGCGGGCGGAGACGGGCTGCCCATCACCGTCCTTGCGAGGAGCGCAGCGACGAAACAATCCAGGGCGTGGAGCGCGTGGCCCTGGATTGCTTCGCTGCGCTTGCAATGAGGGTGGAACGATCAACCTTGCCGCAACAGCAGCGCCGCGGCGTCGAACTCCGTCCTGCGGATCGCGCGGCGCTCGGCCGCCTCCTCGTCCTGGCCCCAGATGCCGATCTGGTAATCCTCGTCGAGATGGGCCGCGGCCCAGACCGCATCCGCGTCACGCTGACCGAAGGCGAGCGCCAGCATCAGGATGGTCGATCCGGTCAGCGTCATCACGTTGTGGGCGCCCGCGAGCGCGACGGGGGCCTGGATTCCCGCGACATGGCGGGCGACGGCGTCCAGGGTTTCCGTGGGCTGCTCTGCGAAGACGATGCCCTCGGCCAGGAGGAAGCGCGCGCCGATCCGGGCCTCGACGCCGTGGCGGATCGGCTCCCAGATGTCGTTCTGCAGCGCGACCAGCTCCTGCGGTTCGCCAGCACGGTAGCAAAGCGCATCGCTGCCGGCATAGCGCACGATCTCGGCACGCACCGCGACGTGCTGATCGGCGACGCCGTCGAGCGCCGAATTGACCAGCCGCGTCAGCGGCATGCGGGCTGGGTCGATCCGTTCCGCCTGCGCCTGCCATTCAGCGGCGAGTGCCTCTGCGACAGGGCGCGACGAGACGGCCAGCGCGTTGCGGGCAGGGGTGCGAGCCAAGCGCCCATCGAGCGCGACATGGAAAAGCCCGTCGCGTTCGGCGATCCCTGCGGCTTCATAGAAGCGCTTGGGCAGGGCGTTGCGCATGCCGGATTGCGCCGCGGCGACGGGATCGGGCTGGCGCTGGCCGGCGGCGCCGAAGCGGGCGAGGAAATCATCGGTCGACATGGCCGCGCGTCTAGCACGCCACTGGCGCGAGGTCAGCCTCCGAACAGGTCGCGCCAGGCTGGTTTCGCTCCTGCAAAGGGCAGGGCCGTCGCGGCATGAACACCGCGTGCCACGGCCCGGGCCAGCACGTCGGCCGCGGTGGCGCAGAGTTCGGTCAGGGCGAAGGCGTCGGAGGGGGCGCCGCTGTGGCCCGTCGCGGCCGCGAAGACGACGTCGCCGTCGAGTGCCGCATGGGCGGGTCGAAGCGCGCGGGCGAGACCGTCATGCGCGGCCAGCGCCAGGCGCTTGCACTGCGCCTTGGTCAGCACGGCGTCGGTGGCGACCAGCGCGATCGTGGTGTTCTGGCCGGTGCCGCCCTTGAAGCGCAGAGCGAGATCGTTGCCAGCGATGGCGGCGGGCCAGCCGCGACCGCCGAATTCGCCGCCCTGCTCATAGGGCGCTGCCCAGAAATGCGGACCGTCGCCGATGGTGGCGGTGCCGACCGCATTGACGGCGACCAACGCGCCGACGGTCTGGCCGGTGGCCGCACGGCCGCTGGCCGAGCCGATGCCACCCTTGAAGGTTTTCGTCGTCGCGCCATAGCCGGCGCCCGCTGTGCCGAGCACAAAATCCGCCCCGGCATCCGCAGCCGCGAGCCGACCGAGCGAACGATAGGGCACGTCTCCCTCGCCGGCTGCCCAGGGCTTCGTGCCGCCATTGTCGAGGTCGAACAGGATTGCCTGCGGCACGATCGGGACGCGCAGCGAACCGACGGGGAAGCCGCGGCCCTGGCTGGCGAGCCACCCCATCACGCCATCGGCGGCGGCAAGGCCCCAGGCCGAGCCGCCCGACAAGACGATCGCATCGACATGCTCGACCGTCATCTCCGGCTCGAGCAAGGCTGTGTCGCGCGTGCCGGGTGCGCCGCCGAGAACCGCGATGGAGGCAACCGTCGGGCGCTCGAACAGTGCGACAGTGGCGCCTGTCGCAGCCTGCGTATCGTGGGCCTGCCCGACGAGCACGCCGCGGACATCGGTGATCAGATTGCGCATCGCCGGAGAACCGGAACAGGGGCGAACCGAAAGAGTTGAGAGCCGAAAGGGTTGGAAACACAAACGCGCTGGCCCGCGCGCGGGCCGCACATTACGATCTTTTCATGCTTGCGCCACCGTGGGGTCACCGCCCCGTGCTCAGTGTGGCGTCATCGCGAACCGGCTTCGAGACCCGCTCAGCGACTGATAATCCGATGGCCTCAATGGGAGATTCCGCATGAAACATATCGCACTTATCGCAGCGACCTCCGCCGCTGCGCTCGCGGCGACCTTTGCGATCGCCCAGCCGCAGCCGATCCCGCCTGCCGGAGCCGATCGCGACGGCTCGCGCCATGAACGGTCGGAAAGCCGCGAGCAGCGTCGCGACGAATGGCGCGAGCAGCGTGGCCAGCGCATGCAGGAGCGTCTCAACGACCGCCTTGCCAAGCTGCGCACCGACATGAAGCTGAAGCCCGAGCAGGTGCCGCTGTTCGACACCGTCGAGGCTCTGATCAAGAAGCGTGCCGAGGAACGGCGCGCGGGCTGGTCGGCGATGCGCGAGCAGCGCGAGAATTTCCGCCACGCCGACATCATGGAAAAGCTCGACATGACGTCCGGGCGCCAGGCCGAGCGTGCGGCCCGCTCCAAGGAACTCGCCGATGCCGTGCGCCCGCTCTGGACGACGCTCAGCGACGAGCAGAAGACCGTGGCGCGCCGCGCCGTGCGCGAGGCCATGAACGAGGGCCGCGGCATGATGCAGCGGATGCGCGAGCGCATGGACGAGCGTCGTGGCGGCCATGATCGTGATGACGAGGATCGTGCCCAGCGCCGTTGGCGCGAGGATCGCGGCGACCGTTGGGACCGTCGCGGCTGAGCACGCGACCGCCTTTCGACCGACGGAAAAAGGGCGGCTCGCGAGAGCCGCCCTTTTTGCTGGCGGGCTCAGGTGGCCAAGAAACAGGTACCCAAGAATCAGGTTCCCACGGCGTCCGTGACGCATTTCTTGGTGAAGCTCGTCTTGGCGGCGCCGAAGAGCTTCTTGTCGGCGGCCTGCTTGTCGCAGGTCGCACCAGCGTCCTTCTCGCATTTCGTCAGGAAGCTGGTCTTGGCTGCGCCGGCGAGCTTCTTGTCGCCTGCCTGAACGGCGCAACTCTGGGCCTGGGCGAAGGTTGAGAGGCAGGTCAGGGCCAGGGCCGCTATCAGGGTCTTCGTCATCGCTCGTGATTCCCCGCTCGTGTGGTTGGGAGACCAAAGGTTGGCGCTTCGAAGGCGAAGGGCAAGCAGCATTTCCGCGATGCTACGCCATGTTTTCGCCTTATGCGCTAATGCCTTGGGAAACAAAGCGGAAACGCCGGTTTACCGTGCCTGTTCAACTTCGATTCATGTGTTGCCGTTTACGGTTCGGCAGTGATTGCGAAACAAGAGGTTAAGCCATGAAGGCGACATGGTTGATCTGGGGTATGCGCGGCTTCATCGGCCTCGTTTTCCTCCTGAGCCTGTTTGGACCCTATGCGCTGTCGATCCTGATCGGCTGCCTGGGGTTGGGCTGCTACTATTTTCGAGACGAGGTCGGCTCGCATCTGTGAGGCAGACGCTACCGCGCCATTGCGAGCGCAGCGAAGCCATCCGGCGTCTCGCGCTTTGCCCGGGATGGCTTCGCCGCGCTCGCAATGACGGCCGGACCTCTAAGGCCTGGATTTGTCCTGGCGTCCTTGCCGTGGCCGACGGGCGGTCGTTGCAAAGAAAAAGGCGGCTCGTAAGAGCCGCCTTTTCGTATTCCGTCGCAGCGTTGGCGCTGCGGTGACCCGATCAGCGCGAGTAGAACTCGATGACCAGGTTCGGTTCCATCTGCACCGCATAGGGCACGTCCGTCAGGGTCGGCGTGCGGGTGAAGGTGGCGGTCGACTTGGTGTGGTCGGTGTCGAGATAATCGGGTACGTCGCGCTCGGCGAGCTGGGCCGACTCGATCACCAAAGCGAGCTGGCGGGAGCTCTCCTTGACCGCGATCACGTCGCCCGGCTTGACCTGGTAGGACGCGATGTTGACGCGCTTGCCGTTGACCGTGACATGGCCGTGGTTGACGAACTGACGGGCGGCGAAGACCGTCGGGACGAACTTGGCGCGGTAGATCACGGCGTCCAGGCGGCGCTCGAGCAGGCCGATCAGGTTCTCACCCGAATCGCCCTTGAGGCGGATCGCCTCGGCGTAGTAGCGGCGGAACTGCTTCTCGGAGATCGAGCCGTAATAGCCCTTGAGCTTCTGCTTGGCGCGGAGCTGCGTGCCGAAATCGGACGGCTTGCCCTTGCGGCGCTGGCCGTGCTGGCCGGGACCGTATTCGCGGCGGTTGACCGGGGACTTCGGACGGCCCCAGATGTTCTGACCGAGACGGCGGTCAATCTTGTATTTCGCCTCATGGCGCTTCGACATATCGCGTGTCCTCTCGGGTATCGCGGGTTGAGGACCGCGCCCTCCTGTCCCCTGTCGGGGCGACAGATCCGGCTCTGACGAGCGGATCACGGGTGCGGAAAAAGCCACGCGGGCCTTTTGGGCCCGCGCGACGCCGGCTTAGAACCATGCGGGCGGCGGTTTGTCAAACCGGAAGCGTCATTTTCGGGCGGAGCGAAGCGCAGATCCGGGAATCTCAGTCGGGAGATGCCCGGGTCAAGCCCGAGCATGACGGGTGTTCAGTTGCCGAGCGGCATCGGCTCGATGACGACCTCGGCCAGCCCGTATCCGGCGAGGGCGATGCGCAGGGGCCCGGTGATGCCGGCGCCGGCCGTGAAGACCGCGACGGCTTCGTTGGCTCCGGCCTGGCCGGTGGACATGTCCGGCCCCAGCAACTGTGCGACGCGTCGGGCGATGGCGGGGGCGGGATCGATCCATTCGACCGGCCAGGGAGCGAGGCGCCGCATCCGCTCCAGCAGCAGCGGATAATGCGTGCAGGAGAGGGTCACGACATCGGTGCGGGCGCCGTTGCGTTCGACGAAGCAGGCCGCGATCTCGGCGGCGATGGCGTCGTCTTCCACGGATTCGCCCTTCAGCGCCGCCTCGGCCAGGCCGGCAAGCTTCGTTGAGCCGATCAGCGTGACCTCGCAGCCGCCGGCGTAGTGCTCGATCAGCCCGCGCGTGTAGTCGCGCGCCACCGTGCCGGGCGTCGCCAGCACCGAGATCAGGCGCGATTTCGTCAGGGCGGCTGCGGGCTTGATTGCCGGGACGGTGCCGACGAAGGGGATGGAGAAGCGCGCCCGCAGCGCCGGCAGCACCAGCGTCGAGGCGGTGTTGCAGGCGATGACGACGAGATCGGGATGGAAACGCGCGACCAACCGCTCCATCACGGCCAGCACGCGCGTGACGAGCGCGTCCTCGCGCAGCCCGCCATAGGGAAAGCCGGCATCGTCGGCGGCATAGACGACATGGGCGCCGGGATGGGCCTGCATGGTTCGCGACAACACGGTGAGGCCGCCGAGCCCGGAATCGAAGACGAGGATGGTGGGCGTGTGCCGTGGCAGCATCGTCGCCCGATAAGCCGTTCCGGCCAGAAGATCGACCTGCATCGGTAGGCGCCCGCTCGACGATAGAAAGCTCGAATTGAGCAGGTCGCGGTTAAGGATCGGTCAAGACTTCGCCGGCGCGCAGCCTTGCCCGTGGCGGTGTGCAAAGCTAAACGCGCCGACGGTCCGATGGACGTTGAGGCAGAGCAATGAGGCGATACCGACTGTTTCCACTGGCCGTCGCGGTGGTGCTGGCCGCGGCCTCTTCCGCAGGGGCCAAGGAACTGAAGCTCGGGCCGCTTTTCGCTATGTGCGGAGCCAAGGACAATCAAAAAGCGGTCTTCGGCTGCGCTGCCTTTACCGAGGGCTTCGTGCTGGGGCTGGCAGGGGCAGGTGTGATCTGCCCTCCGCCCGATGCCTATAAGGAGGTCATTGCCGGCTTGCTCACGCTGTCGCGCCCGGAGATCGGAGAAAGCCGTGTTGCCGAGGTTCTCTTGCCGCGCCTGAAGGCGAAATATCCCTGCAGCGGCGCATGATCCGACGAGGTGGAATTGCAAATTAGTTGACTCAGTCCATTAATTTGCCGATCCTGCGCTCGAAAGGTAATGCCCATGCCGAGCGACAACCTGGCCGACATCGCGGCGTTGCGCCGCTTCAATCGTTTCCATACCCGCTTCGTCGGCGCGCTGGGCGGCAGCCTGCATAGCTCGGGCTTCACACTGACCGAGGCACGGGTGCTCTACGAACTCGCGCAGCGCGATGGCTGGCTTGCCGGCGAGCTTGCGCGGGCGCTCGGTCTCGATCCAGCCTATCTGTCGCGCATCCTGAAGCGGTTCGAGGCGTCGGGATGGCTGGCCCGCGAGCGTTCCCGCGAGGATGCCCGTGCTCTGTCGCTGCGCCTCACGGAAGCCGGCCGTGCGGTTTTCAAGCCACTCGATGACGCGTCGCGCGAGGAGGCATACAGCGTTCTGCAAAGGCTCGATGTGGCGGGGCGTGCGAGGCTGGTCGCGGTGCTGGAGCAGGCCGAGACTCTGCTCTCGGGGACAGGGGAGGCTGCCGTTGCTCTGCCGACGATCCGCCAGCATCGCCCCGGCGACATCGGCTGGGTGGTCTCGGCTCATGGTCGGCTCTATGCGGAGGATTATGGTTGGGACATCAGCTTCGAAGGCTTCGTCGCCGAGATCGCCGGGCAGTTTCTTCGCGACTTCCGGCCGGAGCGGGAATGCTGCCTGATCGCGGATCTTGGCGGTCAGCCCGTCGGTTCGGCCTTCGTCGTGCAGGATAGCGGGGAGACGGCGAAGCTGCGGATGGTCATCGTCGACCGGCCGGGGCGAGGGCTGGGGCTCGGCAAGGCGCTGGTGCGCGAGGCGATCGCGTTTGCGCGCTCCGCCGGCTATCGCCGCATCGTGCTCTGGACCAACGACATCCTGCATCCGGCCCGCGCGATCTATGTCGCGGAAGGTTTCAGACTCGTCGCCGAGGAGAGACACCATTCCTTCGGGCAGGACCTCGTCGGACAGAACTGGGAGCTCGCATTGTAAGGACGCGCGCGAGGCGGGCTCAGACCTTGATCCGCGCTACCGCCGCTGCCGCGGCCCGGCCGGCCAGGGTCGCGCCGCCGACCGTCATGGCGCCACCTCCGGCCGTGGCCTCGCCGGCGATGAAGATGCGTCCGCCGATGGGCTCGGCCAGCTGTTCGCGCGCCGCCTCGCGGCCGGGCAGGCAGACGGAATAGGAGCCGCGCGAGAACGGGTCGGTCCACCAGGCGGGGAAGGAGATGCCCGTCACCGCCTGGCGGATGCCGGGGCCGATCATCTGCGCCAGAAGCTCTGTGACATGGGCGCGGGCGGCCTGCGGCCCCGCGACGGAAAGCTCGCGGGCATGGTCGCCGCCGCAATAGGCGATGACGAGGTCCTTGCCGTCCGGGAAGAGGTCGACATTCATCAGGCGGCTGGGCGAGGCGGCTTCGAGAAAGCTCGTGCCGGGCGTGATGCCGAAGCGCTCGCCCTCGACCTTCAGCGCGATCTTGGTCAGCGCGCCCATGCCGAGGCCGTCGAGCGCATTGCGGTTGCGGGGCGGCAATGCAGGCGTGAAGCGGATCGCCCCGGCCTTGAGCACGCCGACGGGCACCGTGACGATGCAGGCATTGGCGCGCAGCGTGCCGGCCGGCGTCGTTACCGCGACATCCGGCCCGTCCCAGCGGATTTCGCTGACCGGCTGGCTCAGGCGAATATCGAGGGCTGCTCCGTGGCGGGCGACGAGATTGCCGTAGCCGGAGGGCACGACGAGGTCGTCGCCGGCCCAGAGGCGCTGGTAGTCGCGCGCGGAAATGCGGTCGGATTCCTCGCCGATGGACAGCAGCAGGCCGGACGATGCGATCTGGGACATGTCCGGGCCGAGATCGCCGAGCAGGTCCTTCACCGAAAGATCGCGCCGGGTGAGGTCTACGGTTTCGAGGCGCCGGTCGATCTGGCCGAAGGCGCCGCGCCGTTTCTGCCGGTCGGAGTCGGCCATCGGCTTGCCGCCGGAAAAGACCTGGAAGCCGCCGCCCCAGGGTTCGCTTTGCGTTTCGATGCCGAGTTCGCGCGCGATCTGGACCCAGGGGTTGCGCTCGGCCCAGTGAATGAACATCGCGCCGGCGTCGTAGGCCGGGCCAAGCGATGCGTCGGTGAAGGCGCGACCGCCGATGCGGTCTCGCGCCTCGAGCACGATCGGCTTCCGACCGGCGGTCTTGAGGTCATGGGCGGCGGCGAGCCCTGCCGCGCCCCCGCCGATGACGATGACGTCGACTTCGGCCGCATGGGCATCGCGCATCGGCAGTGCCAGCGATGCCGCCATCGCAGATGATCCCGTCAACATGGTCCGGCGGTCGAGCATGGGTTCAGAGCGTCCCGTTCTGCCCGCCCATGTTGGGCTCGTATCCCTGCGTTGCAACAGGAAGGTGTCGGGCAATCGGCAGGCCGCGATCACGAGATCGGGAGCCCGGCGAGGTGACGCCGCGCGGCGGCCGGCTTCCGATTAGAGAAATGCGATACAATACTGTTGATTAGAGAAATTCTACTATTGTGTTGTTCGTGCACCGGAATGAGTTCTTTGTGTGTCGAGAGATTGACAGTCGTCGAGTCGGTCAATAACCGATGAGAGCCTTATCCGAGCGCATAAGGCCTTGTTTATATTCATTTTAAACTTCCGAAACGTGGTGGCGCAAGCCATCTGCGCCGATAAGGACGGGTCAAGGCGATGGGGATTCATTCCGGCAGGCTGTGCGAGGGCGTCGCACTCGGGACTTTGATGATGGTTCTGCTAGCATCGCCGGCGCTGGCGCAGCAGCAGGGCCGCACGCAGCCGGCGCCGGCGGTGCAGGCAGCCGAGGCGCCGGTCGTGCTCGACCAGATCACGGTGCAGGGTGAAGCCGGCGCTGGCAGCGCGCTCGTGGCCGGACCGACGACGACCCGCACGACGCGCGAAGAGCTCGACCGGCAGCAGGTCCAGAGCATTTCCGATCTCGCGAGCCGAGTCGAGGCCGGCATCAGCTTCAATCGACAGGCCGGCACCGTCAATATTCGCGGTCTCGATGGTCCGCGCGTGCTGGTCACCATCGACGGCATTCGCCAATCCTACTCGGTCGATCTCAATCGCTCGAATGCCAACCGTTCGATCAGCAGAACCCCGCAAAGCGCTTTCGACTTCGATTCGCTCTCGACGCTGGATCTGCTGCGTGGACCGAGCGGAGGCGCCACGCTCGGTAGCGGCTCGCTCGGAGGCGCGCTGGCGGTGCGTACGCTCGATCCCGAGGACATCATTCGGAACGGCCGCAGCTACGGAGCGCTCGCCAAGACCGGATATGACAGCACGGACAGGGCCTGGTTCGGCAGCGCGGCTGCGGCGGCGCGGTGGAACGATACTTCCGTCCTGCTGCAGGGCAGCTTCCGCGACGGTCATGAGGTCGACAGCCAGGGAAACATCAAGACGATCGGCGTCACGCGCACCGCGCCGGAGCCGAGCGATTTCAACCAGAAAAGCTTCCTCGCCAAGCTTTATCAGAACATCGACGGCGTGCATCGCTTCGGCTTGACCGGAGAGTATTTCAAGCGCGCGGACCGAACCCAGTTGAGCACGGGAACCACCATTGGGCCGACCCTCAACTACAGGCCCGGATATTATCAGACCGGAGAGGACGTGGAGCGCAACCGCGTTTCTTTGAGCTACGACTTCAAGCTGCCGGGCTCGTTTTTCGATGAGGCGCACGCCTTGGCCTACTGGCAGCGCGTGAAGAGCAACAACCTCGCCAGTGCCTGGCGCTTCACCAGCGTGCCCGGTCCCTACAGCCGCGACAACGAGGTCGAGGAGACCGCCTACGGCTTCAACGGCCACGTCATCAAGAACTTCAATACCGGCATGCTCTCGCACCGGATCACGGCCGGCACCGAGCTGCGCATGGCGACGCTCGAACAATACTCGTCCGGCATCGACAACTGCCCGGCGCGACCCGCATCGGGGATTTTCACCGGCGCCTTCACGGGCTGCAACAACCTGCATACCAATCAGGCAGACCAGCCGAAGGTCGATGGCAGGCTCGCTGGGTTCTATATCCATGACGAGATCGGCTTGCTGGACAACCGGCTTCGTGTGACGCCGGGTGTTCGCTTCGATTGGTACGAGGAGAAGCCGCAGGACACGCCCGCCTATACCAATGGCGGCTCCCGCCCAGTCGGCCTGCCACCTTCCTCGAGCGATTCGGCCTGGTCCCCGCGCGTCCGGCTGGAATATGACATCGTCAAGAACGCACCCTGGGTGAAGGACGTTACGGTCTTTGCGCAATGGGCCAAGACGTTCCGGCCGCCGACCGCCGCCGAACTCTACGGACGCTTCGGTGGTCCGGGAACCTATCTGCGCACCGGCAACCCCAATCTGAGGCCAGAGATCGGTAACGGCATCGATGTTGGCTTCCGCTTCGGCGACCAGGCGCTGGGTGGTTCGGTGACGTATTTCCACACGAACTATCGCAACTTCATCGACACCGTGCAGATCGCTCCCCCGGGCGGCAACTATCCCCAGGGCGGCATCAGCAGCTACCAGAACATCAACCGGGCGGAGATCCAGGGCGTCGAGGCCAACGGGCAGTATGCTTTCGCGCCGAACTGGCTGGTCCGCGGCTCGTTCGCCTATACCCGCGGCAAGAACAAGGACAACGACACGTTCCTGAATTCGATCCCGCCGGTCCAGGGCATCGTCGCGATCGCTTACGGCACCGACACGTGGGGGGCGGAGGTCTCCACGAAGCTGGCGGCTGCGCGAAACGACGTGTCCACGGTAGCAGCCGGAACCGGCTTCAAGGCACCGGGCTATGCGATCTTCAACGCCTCGGCCTGGTGGAAGCCGATGCCGCAGATCGCGGATCTCGAAGTCCAGATCGGCGTCTACAACATCTTCGACCGGACGTATTGGGACGCCGTCAATGTGCCGCTGGCGCGCGTTCAGCCCCGCGACTACTACACCGAGCCCGGCCGTACGGTGAAGGCGACGGTGAAGTACCAGTTCTGATCGGTTCCGCTTCGAGACGCAGCTTATGGGCCGGCCGTTCGGGGCCGGTCTTTTGCGTTCCGGGGACGATCAACCGTCTGCTTTTTGCGCCATCTGGCGCGGACGAAATCGATAATCGCCTGATCCTTCTGTCGCGTGGACGCCGATGATCGATCGTGCAACATGACGTTGGGTTATTCTGGGGGTTCCATGCGATATGCGTTTACGCTTGCTGCCGGCTTGGCAGCGCTGTGCATTGCGGGTTTTGGCGAGGCTGCTTCAGCGCGGAGTGTCCACCCACAATGCCGGACGGCGAAAAACCAACAGTCCTGCATCTGCGCGGTGAACAATGGCGGTAGCGTGTATGACGACCCTCATCGGCCAGGGCGCATGCGCTGGAGGACGGCGAGGGTGGGAACGGCCGCGCATATGGCATTCATGAATTGCGCCAATGCGAGGGGCGGTGCCTGAAGGCGAGGCTGCGACCGTCGATCCGCGCGAAAACAAGCCTTCAACGCGGTTTGGCCTCACCTTATTCGGATGGGTATGGCGGCGTCGTGGGTATAGGGTCGACTCCGAGAGAGGCCTCGCCAATAGCGCGAGCCCGCGTCGCCACGACGCATCGGGCAGGTTCGCTGGGAGGCCAACCCGACTCCGCGACCCACACTATCCGTGTCCGCTTACTCGCCCTCGGTCGGTTTCGGTACACGCAGGCGGCGCGGGCCTTCGGTCAGTGACTTGAAGACGCCGCGCAGCGTGCGGGCCTCCTGTTCGGTCATCTCCAGCCGGTGCAGGATGTCGCGCAGATTGGCGGTCATGACGTGCTTCTTGCCTGGCGGGAAGAAGCCGCAGATGTCGAGCTCGTTCTCGACATAGTCGAACATCGACAGCACCGTGGCCCGCGTTGCCGGCGGCGAGAGATTGTTCTCGCGGAAGGGCGGCTCGCCGCCGGTCGCCTTGAACCATTCATAGCCGGCGAGCAGCACGGCCTGGGCGAGGTTGAGCGAAGCGAAGGTCGGATTGACCGGAAAGGTCAGGATCGCGTCGGCGAACGAGATTTCCTCATTGGTCAGGCCGATGCGCTCGCGCCCGAACAGGATGCCGACGCGCTCGCCCGCACCGACGCGCTGCGCGATCGGCGGCATCGCCTCGGCCGGCGTGACCACGCGCTTCATCTGGCCGCGCTCACGGGCGGTGGTGGCCAGCACATGGTTGAGATCGGCGATGGCCTCGGCGGCGCTTGTGAAGAGCCGCGCATTCTCCAGGATATGGGTCGCGCCCGAGGCAGCCGAGGTCGCGCCCTTCTTCAGGCCGCCGCCGGTCGGCCAGCCGTCACGCGGCGCGACGAGGCGCATTTCGGAGAGGCCGAAATTCGCCATGGCGCGGGCGCACATGCCGATGTTCTCGGCCATCTGCGGCTCGACGAGGATGATGACGGGGGCGGGGGCCTCGACGGGCGGGCGGGTGCGGTCGGTACCGGAGCCGGGCATGATGGGACGAACTGATCTGACTCGCGCGTCTCGCGCGCCGCTCCCGGACGGAGCTGAGCGCAGACTTGGGGCACCCTCAGGCCGGAAAGAGATCGTCGGGTCAAGCCCGACGATGACGAAGCCGGGTCAGCCCGCTGCCTTTTCGACCGCCCGCATGACCCGCAGCGTGTTGCCGCCGGCGAGCTTCTCCAGATTGTTCTCCGACCAGCCGCGGCGGATCAGTTCGGCGATCAGGGCCGGGAAGACCGAGGTGTCCTCGAGCCCGTCGGGATTGATCCAGCCGAAGAAGTCGGAGCCGATGCCGACATGGTCGTGGCCGATGCGCTGGGCGAGGTAGTCGAGATGGTCGCAATATTGCGGCAGCGTCGCCTTCGGGCGCGGTCCGGCCTTGGCGGCGATCTCGGCCTCGGCCTTTACATGGTCGAGCCCTTCGGGCGTCTTGCCGTACTGATCCTTGGCCGGCTTGTGCCAGTCGCGCGAGGCCTGGCTGATGAAGTCCGGTACGAAGGTCGCCATGACGACGCCGCCATTGGCGGCAACGCGGTCGAGCACGTCGTCGGGGACGTTGCGGGGGTGGTCGCAGAGCGAGAACGCGTTGGAGTGCGACCAGACGACCGGGGCGCTCGTCACGTCGAGCGTGTCGTGCATCACTTTGGACGAGACATGGGCGAGATCGACGACCATGCCGAGCTTGTTCATCCGGCGGATCACATCCTTGCCGAAGGCGGTGAGCCCGTCATGCCTGGGCGCGTCGGTCGCGGAATCGCACCAGTCGGTGGTGTCGTTGTGACAGAGCGTCATCAGCCGGATGCCGAGGTCCCAATAGGCGTCGAGCGCGTCGAGCTGATTGTCCAGCGCAGTGCCGTTCTCGATCGTCATGAACAGCGCGATGCGGTCTTCGGCCTTGGCCGCGGTGACGTCGTCGGCGCTCAGGCCCGGGCGGAAGGCGTCGGCATGGCGCTTGAGGATGTCGCGCATCAACGCGATCTGGGCGAGTGCGAAACCGGCCGGGCCCTTCTGCTTCGGCGGGACATAGGCCGCGAAGAACTGGCCGGCGAGTTTGCCGGCCTGCATGCGCGGGATGTCGGTGTCGCCCTCGGCATGAACCTTGGCGAGGTCGTAGGCGCCGACATCGCCCTTCGCGTCGCGGCTAAGCCGGATGACATAGGGCAGGTCGTTATGGCCGTCGATCAGCGGGGCGCGATCGAGAAGAGCCAGCGCCGCAGCATAGGCGTTGTCCTGGACGGGCGGTTTGGCGAGGGCCATGGCGCAACCTTTAGTCGGAGAATCTGGCGCGCGATCGTGGCAGGGTCTGGGGCACGAGGCGAGGGCGCGCGGCGCAGGGGCGCCATGACGATGAGACGCCAGCGCCGCGACGCGAACCCCCTCCCCCTCGTGGGGAGGGGCAGGGGTGGGGGGCGCGCCGCTTGGTGAGGGCGTGTCGGAGGGGGCACTGGGGGCATCGGCGTTCCAGCCCTATTGCCCATGAAGCGCTCTGGCTTTTCGCCCCCCACCCCTTCCCCTCCCCACGAGGGGGAGGGGTTCCCGCGCCTGTGATTGCCGGTGGCGCTCACCGCTGAGCCGTCGTCACCCCTCAACCGAACCGCGCGGCCGAGAACGGCGTCGGATCGACGAAGGCCTTCTGGCCCGTCACCATCTCGGCGACCATGCGGCCGGTGACGGCCGCCAGCGTCAGCCCGTGATGGGCGTGGCCGAAGGAGAACCACAGCCCCTTGTGCTTCGGCGCGGGGCCGATGATCGGCATCATGTCGGGCGTGCAGGGACGCCGGCCGAGCCAGGGCTCGGAGTCGACCCGCTCGCCGAGCGGGAAGAGCGTGCGGGCGATCGGTTCGGCCCGTGCGAGCTGAACCGGGGTCTTGGGCGCATCGCGGTCGGCGAATTCGGCGCCGGTGGTCAGGCGGATGCCCTGCTGCATCGGTGCGAGGAAGTAGCCACGTTCGGTGTCGAGGACCGGATGGTTGAGCACCGCGTTGCCCTTGGCCGTGTAATGCATGTGATAGCCACGCTTGACCGCCAGCGGCAGGTTGTAGCCGAGCTTGCCGGTCAGCACGTCGGCCCAGGGGCCGAGCGCGATCACGGCATCCCTGGCCTGCGCCTTGGTTCCGTCCGCGAGCGTGACGCTCCACTCGTCTCCCTGCTGGGTGAGCGTGCCGGCATCGCCGATCGCGAGCTTGCCGCCGAGCTTTTCGAACAGTGCGACATAGGCCTTCGACAGGCCGAGCGGGTTGATGACCGTGACCGGATCGGTCCAGTGCAGGCCGCCGACCAGGCTCGCATGGTCGATATGCGGCTCCTCGGCCTTCAGCGTCTCGATGTCGAGAGGGCGATAGTTGAGGCCGAATTCGCGGTTCCATTTCGCGGCCTCGGCGAGGCGCTCGTCCTGCTCGGCGGCGGTGCGGAAGACCTTCATCCAGCCCTTGCGGCGAAGCAGCTCAGTGGCTCCGGCTTCCTGGGCGAGGGCGTCGTGCTCCGTCACGCAATGTTCGATCAGCGTCGCGTATTTATGGGCGATAGCCTCGTGCTGGGAGGCGCGCGAATGCATCCAGTAGGACCACAGGAACGGCGCGAGCTTGGGGATCGCGCTCCAGTGGTAATAGGCGTCGATGGTGTTGTTCCTCGCGTAGCGGAGGAGCGCACCGAAATCATGCGGGAAGCCGTAGGGGTAGACACCCTCGCGCTGGATCAGCCCGGCATTGCCATAGCTCGTTTCCTCGCCCGGCCCGCGCCTGTCGACGAGCAGGACGGAGCGTCCGGCCTTTTGCAGATGCAGCGCCACGGAAATGCCGACGATACCCGCGCCGAGAACAATCGTATCCGTCCGCATGATCTGCTCCTGCCAGTCCCCACCGTCGCAAAAATAGCCGTTTGCGCTGTCTTGTCAGCGCCACGAACGGTTTTTGCGCGGTTTGGCCTGAAGTTTCGCAAGATTTGCGCCATCGAGCCTGTCAGGCTCCGTGCGAGCCGGCAAAGCATGGTTTCGACGCAATTTCCTGCCGACGCAGGTCGGGGCTGTGACCATGGTGGGTGACGCAAGGATGGCGATCGGCCAGTGTCGGCCTCCTTTCGAGACGAGTCGGGCCTTTCATGCTTACGCGCATCGCCGCTTCACTGGCCGCCGGCCTCGCCTGGCTCGGGCGCTATGGCACCCAGGGATTCGCGCTCTCCATCGTGCTCGGGCTGGCGCTGCCGCAGTTCTCGGCAGCGGCGCGGCCGCTGCTGCCGGTGACGATCTTCTGCTTCACCACGATCGTCTTCATGCGCGCCGATCTGCGCATCATCGCAGGGTTGCTGCGCCGGCCGGGCAAGCTGATCCTGACCTGCCTCTGGATGGTCGGGGCGCCGGTGGTCGTGATCGGGGGCGCTTTCCTGATCGTAGGGCGTGACACGCTCGATCCTGGTCTGCTGCTCGGCCTTGCGATCCTGGCCGCGGCGCCGCCGATCATGTCCTCGCCGGCTGTCGCAATCCTCTATGGATTCGAGCCGTCCCTGATCATCGCCGGCGTCATCATCACCACGATCGCGAGCCCGGTGGTTGCGCCGATGCTGGTGGAGCTTCTGGCCGGGGCGGCGGTGCCGCTCGACCGCTGGGCCCTGACCCTGCGGCTGCTGCTCTTCGTGGGCGGTGGCATGGCGGCCGCGGCAGCCCTACGGCTGTGGCTTGGCATGGCGCGCATCCGGGGCATGAAGGCCAATCTCGACGGCTTCGGCGTGCTGATGTATTTCACCTTCGCCATCGCGGCGATGGACGGCGTCACGCGGGCCGCGCTCGACGCCCCGGTGCGGGTCGCAGGCTTCCTGGTCTGCGTCTTCGGCGTGTCGGTGATCGGGTTGGTCGTGAGCTATCTCGCCTTGCGCTTCCTGCGCCGGTCGGAGCGCTTCATGGTCGGCTACGGCGCCGGGCAGCGCAATATGGGCATGATCGTCGCGGCGCTCGGAGCCGGCGTGCCACCCTCGACCTTCCTGTTCTTCGCTCTGGCGCAATTTCCGATCTACCTGATGCCCTGGCTGCTGAGCGGCCTGGCCGGGCGGATCCGCCGCGACGAGGCGGCTGCTGACGGCGCCTGACGGCGCGACCTGCGATGCTGGCTCCGTCGCCATCGGAGCCTTTAGTCATGATCACCCTCCATTCCGGACCGCTGAGCCTGTTCTCGCGGAAGGTCGAGATCGCCCTGCGGGAAAAGGCGCTGCCCTTTGAGCGGATCGTGGTCCCGTTCAACCAGACGACCGGCTATGACCCCAGGCACCCGGAAGTCGTTGCGCTCAATCCAAAGAAGCAGGTGCCCATCCTGAGCGATTGCGGGCTCGTGCTCTACGATTCCACCATCATCCTCGAATATCTCGAAGACGCCTATCCGGAGCCGCCACTCTACCCGGCAAGCCCGGTCGACCGGGCGCGCTGCCGGCTCGACGAGCTCTATGCCGATGAAATCATGTTCGGGAGCCTGCGGCTGCTGATGCACCGGACGGAACCGCCGGCTTCGGACCTGATGCGCCGCGCCGCGCAGGAGGCCGACGCGCTGATCGGCGAGAGCCAGCTCACCCATCATTACGCCGTGCTGGACGACAGGCTGGCCGGCCGCGACTTCTTCGGCGGTTTGCTATCGGCCGCCGATATCGCGCTGTTCATGTCGGTGCTGTACGCGTTGCGCCTCGGCGGGCCTTCGCTCGAAGGTTTCGAGGGGCTGGCGCGCTGGTATGACCGCCTGAAACAGCGCCCGGCCTTCGCGATGGCGGCGGCCGAGATCGCCGAAGCCGACAGGCGGCTCTCCTTTCCGGTCAAGGCGCGTTCGGCCTGAGGGGCCGAGCGGTTGGCGTATTTTTTTGTTCGTCGCGCCACTTTGGCGGAAAACCCGTTCCCATTTTTCCGCGCGATGCTTTAAACCGCCTCGCATGAGCGCTCCCATCCGCATCGCCCCCTCCATCCTCTCGGCCGACTTCTCGAAGCTCGGCGAGGAGGTCCATGCGATCGACGAGGCGGGCGCCGACTGGATCCATTGCGATGTGATGGACGGGCATTTCGTGCCCAACATCACCTTCGGGCCTGATGTGCTGAAGGCGATCCGGCCGCTGACGGCGAAGTTCTTCGACGTGCACCTCATGATCGCGCCGGTCGATCCGTATATCGAGGCCTTCGCCAAGGCCGGCGCCGACCTGATCTCCTTCCACGTCGAGGCGGGCCCGCATCCGCACCGGACGCTGCAGGCGATCCGGGCGCAGGGCAAGAAGGCCGGCATCGTCCTTAACCCCGGCACGCCGGCGAGCCTGGTCGAGCCGCTGCTCGATGATCTCGACCTGATCCTGCTGATGACGGTCAATCCGGGCTTCGGCGGGCAGAGCTTCATCCATTCGGTCGTGCCTAAGATCGCGCAGGTCAGGGCGCTGATCGGCGAGCGGGCGATTTCGCTGGAGATCGACGGTGGTGCGACGCCGGAAACGGCGCCGCTGGCGGCAAAGGCTGGCGCCGACGTCTTCGTGGCGGGCTCGGCTGTGTTCAAGGGCGGGCCATCGGCCTATGCCGGCAATATTTCCGCGATCCGCAAGGCGGCCGAAGCCGCCCGCGGGCAGTGGGTTTGAGAATTTATCAGCCCTCATCCTGAGGAGCCGCGAAGCGGCGTCTCGAAGGATGGTTTAGCGAGCGCCTTCTGGAGCATCCTTCGAGACGCGCTCCGGAGGAGCGCTCCTCAGGATGAGGGCTCGTGTGGTGACAAGGACGAGACAATGATCCCGCGCTATTCCCGCCCCGAGATGGTCGCCATCTGGGAGCCGCAGACGCGGTTCCGGATCTGGTTCGAGATCGAGGCCCATGCCACCGACAAGCTGGCCGAGCTCGGCGTCGTGCCGAAAGAGGCGGCCGCGACGATCTGGGCCAAGGCGAAGGACGCGACCTTCGATGTCGCGCGCATCGACGAGATCGAGCGCGTCACCAAGCATGACGTCATCGCCTTCCTGACGCATCTGGCCGAGATCGTCGGCCCCGAGGCGCGCTTCGTCCATCAGGGCATGACCTCGTCGGACATTCTCGATACGACGCTGTCGGTGCAGCTCGCGCGTGCCACCGATATCCTCATCGCCGATGTCGATGCGCTGCTGGCGGCGATCCGGCGCCGGGCCTTCGAGCACAAGCTGACCCCGACGATCGGCCGCTCGCACGGCATCCATGCCGAGCCGGTGACCTTCGGGCTGAAGCTCGCCCAGGCCTATGCCGAGTTCGACCGCTGCCGTGCCCGGCTCGTGGCGGCCCGCGCCGAGATCGCGACCTGCGCGATTTCCGGCGCGGTCGGAACCTTCGCCAATATCGACCCGAGCGTCGAAGCCTATGTCGCGGAGAAGATGGGGCTGACGGTCGAGCCGGTCTCGACGCAGGTCATCCCGCGCGACCGGCACGCGATGTATTTCGCGACGCTCGGCGTCGTCGCCTCCAGCGTCGAACGGCTGGCGACCGAAATCCGGCATCTGCAGCGCACCGAGGTCTATGAGGCCGAGGAGTTCTTCTCGCCCGGCCAGAAGGGTTCGTCGGCGATGCCGCACAAGCGCAACCCGGTGCTGACCGAGAACCTGACCGGCCTTGCCCGCCTCGTGCGCGGCATGGTCGTGCCGGCGCTGGAGAACGTCGCGCTCTGGCACGAGCGCGACATCTCGCACTCGTCCGTCGAGCGCATGATCGGCCCCGACGCCACCGTCACGCTGGATTTCGCGCTGGCGCGGCTCACCGGCGTCGTCGACAAGCTGCTGATCTATCCGCAGAACATGCGCCGGAACCTCGACAAGCTCGGCGGCCTGCACAATTCGCAGCGCGTGCTGCTGGCGCTGACCCAGGCGGGAGCCAGCCGCGAGGAGAGCTATTCCATGGTCCAGCGCAATGCGATGAGGACCTGGGAGCATGGCGAGGACTTCCTCACCAACCTCAAGAAGGACAAGGACGTCACGGCGAAGCTGTCGGATGCCGCGCTCGAGGCGATGTTCGACGAGGGCTACCACTTCAAGCATGTCGACACGATCTTCGCGCGGGTGTTCGGTGGCGCTTGAGCCGACTGGTCAACCAGTTTAAAATGCCGGCATGATCACTGTCGGCGCCTTTGAAGCGAAGACCAAGTTCTCCGAACTTCTCGACCGGGTCGAGCGGGGCGAGGAGGTTGTAATCACGCGTCATGGCAAGCCGGTGGCGCGGTTGGTGACCGACTCTGCTCGTACCGATCAGGCCGGCGCGCTGGCCGATCGCATCCGCGAGCGACGCGAGGCGATCGGGAAGCGGCTTGCGGACGCCGGGGAAAGGCCGATCACTGCGTCGGAGATCGTCGACTGGGTTGGCGAAGGCCGGCGCTGATGGCGATCGTTCTCGATGCGAGCATGACGCTTGCGTTGTTCCTGCCTGATGAGAGTTCCGCTTCCGGCGATCTCATCGAACGTGTTCTTCGAGACGGCGCGATCGCACCGATGCACTGGCCGTTCGAAGTTGCGAATGGTTGCGTTGTGGCGCGACGGCGCAACCGGCTGACCGAAGACGAGGCTATGCTGATCCTCGCAGACATCGCGGCGATGAATGTCGTGCTGGATATTCCCGAGCGCGCCTCATTGAGGCGGGAGGTGGTCGATCTCGCCTTCTCCCATCATCTGACGGTCTATGATGCGGCTTATCTCGAACTGGCGCTGCGACGCAGGTTCGTGCTGGCGACGCTGGATGCTCGGCTTCAGGATGCCTCCCGCAGCAGCGGTTGCGCGCTCCTGACGGAGTGACCGACGCCATGCGCATTGCCGTCATCGCCGACATCCATGGCAATTTCGATGCGCTTCAGGCCGTGGTCGAGGATCTGGAGCGCACTCGGCCTGATCTCGTGGTCAATCTCGGCGACAGCCTGTCGAGCCCGCTGAAGGCGCGCGAGACGGCCGATCTGCTGATGTCCAGGGACTGGCTGACAGTGCGCGGCAATCACGACCGCTACCTGATCGAGCAGCCGCCCGAGACGCTCGGAGCCTCGGACTGGGCGGCGTTCGAGCAATTGCAGCCGCGGCATTTCGACTGGCTGCGCTCGCTGCCGTTCTCGGCGCGGGCGGGCGAGGATGTCGTGCTGTTCCATGCGACGCCGGGCGACGACAACACCTATCTGACGGAGCAACTCCGCGGAGGGCGCGCCGAAATGCGTTCCGCGGCCGAGGTGGCGGCCGATCTCGCCGGCATCGAGGCGAGCCTGATCCTGTGCGGGCATTCGCATATCGCGCGGGTGATGGAGCTGCCTGGCGGGGCTTGCGTCTTCAATCCCGGCAGCGTCGGCCAGCCGGCTTATGACGACATCGCCCCCGAGCCGCATATCATGCAGGCGGAGAGCCCGCATGCGCGCTACGGCATTGCGGAGCGCTGCCGCGCGGGCTGGCGGTTTTCCTTCGTCGCACTACGTTACGACTGGCACGCCGCTGCCGCACTCGCCCTCGCGCGGGGCCGTCCGGACTGGGCCCATGCCCTTTCGACCGGCCTTGCCTTGAAGTCCGACTGAGCAACCGATGAAATCCTCCGACACCGACATCCTCATCATTCCCGGCTGGTCCGGCTCCGGCCCCGATCATTGGCAGAGCCGCTGGGAATCCAGGCTGACCACGGCGCGGCGCGTCGAGCAGGAGGACTGGTACAAGCCGTCGCGGCCGGTCTGGGCGGAGCGCATCATCCAGGCGGTCCGCGCTTCGACGCGGCCGGTCGTGCTCGTCGCGCATTCGGCCGGGGTCAGCGCGGTCGCGCATGCGGCCGAGCATCTGCATCCAGGCGAGGTCGCCGGGGCCTTTCTGGTGGCGCCCGCCTCGGAGCGGGCCAAGGGCGCGATCCCCGGCATGGCCCAGGATTTCATTCCGCACCGGCGCGAGATCCTGCCGTTCCGCAGCGTGCTGATCGCCAGCAACAATGATCCCTATTGTACGCCCGAGGAGGCGAGGGAACTGGCCGAGATCTGGGGAGCGGAGTTCGTCGATGCGGGCGAGAGCGGCCACATCAACAGCGAATCCGGACATGGACCCTGGCCGGACGGGCTGCTGCGTTTCGGCGGCTTTCTCAGGAGCTTGACGGCGGTTCCGCAGAAACCGATTCAAGGATAGGGGCGCTCGCCTCCCAGGAGCGCCGCGTCATGCTCGGGCTTGACCCGAGCATCTCTTGCCAGAGATTCTCGGGTCTGCGCTTCGCTCCGCCCGAGAGTGACGGCCTCGCCGCAAAACAAAACCGCCCCGGCTTTCACCGGGGCGGTCTCGTTTCAGGCCGGTTGGCGATCAGGCGTCGAGATCAATTCTCGACGTAGGTGACCTTGCCGTCGGCGCCCTTCTTCCAGGTGTAGACCGTGTAGTCCGGGCGGGTGATGTCGCCCTTCTTGTCGAAGGCGATGTCGCCGATCACGGTCTTCACGGCCGTGCCGCCCTTGAGCGCCTCGGCGATCTTCTTGGGATCGACCGAATTCGCGCGCTTGGCGCCTTCGGCCATGATCTGCACGGCGGCGTAGCTGTACAGCGTGTAGGCCTCAGGCTTGAAGTTCTTGGCTTCGAACTTCTTGACGATGGCGGCCGCCTCGGGGCGCTTCTGCGGGTCCGGCGGGAAGGTCATCAGCGTGCCTTCGACACCGGGACCGCCGATCGTGGCGAATTCATCGGTGGTGATACCGTCGCCGGAGATCAGCACGGCCTTGACGCCCTGGTCGCGCATCTGGCGCACGATCAGGCCGCCTTCGGTGTGCAGGCCACCCCAGTAGACGAAGTCCGCGCCGACCGACTTGATCTTCGAGATCAGGGCCGAGAAGTCCTTCTCGCCGGCGTTGATGCCCTCATAGAGCACGTCCTTGATGCCGGCCTTGGTCAGGCCCTTGCGGGTCTCGTCGGCGAGCCCCTGGCCATAGGTCGTCTTGTCGTGGACGATCGCGATCTTCTTGTCCTTGAAGTTCTTGGAGATGTAGGCCGCCGCGACCTCGCCCTGCTGGTCGTCACGACCGCAGGTCCGGAAGGTGTTCCAGAGGCCGCGCTCGGTGATCTTCGGGTTGGTGGCCGAAGGCGAGATCATCAGGATGCCGTTCTCGGCATAGACTTCGGACGCCGGCATGGTGACGCCGGAGTTGAAGTGGCCGACCACCCATTTGACGCCGTCGCCGACGAACTTGTTGGCGACCGAGACGCCTTGCTTGGGGTCGGAGACGTCGTCGCCGACCGAGACGACGAGCTTCTGGCCGAGCACGCCGCCAGCGGCGTTGATGTCCTCGACCGCCAACTCGGTGCCATTCTTCAACTGGGCGCCGAAAGCGGCGTTGGGACCAGTGATCGGGCCGCCGACACCGAGCTTGATCTGGGCATTGGCCACGCCGGAGAAGGCGAGGACCGCGCCGAGCGCGATGCTGCTCAACAGCAGTTTCTTCATGAGATGAGACTCCCCTGTATTGTAACTATGAACGGGCTGGATGGTCCGCCCGTCTCGGCGCGTGGTGCCGCCGTGAAGCGCAGTCTTGCGCGTTTTCCGGTGTGTGTCACGCGTCAAGCTCTCAGTGATTCTGGTCCTTTAGACGGGCTCGCCGGTGCCTGCCCGGGCCTTCCACGAGAAGGGTCCGGTGCGCTCGTAGAGCCAGCGATATTGCCTCGTCATCTGTCGGGCGAGATTGTAGCGCCAGCCGGCGAAGCCGAATGCCATCAGGATGATGACGTCGACGATGTAGTAGTGCAGCGTCAGCAGCGTCGCCTCGAACAGGGCGAAGTGGATGAAGCGGACGAACAGTCCCAGCACCAGCATGTAGATGACCAACTGCCAAGCCGGGCGCCAGGTCTTGGCGATGGCACGGCCCGACATCCAGGCGAGCCAGCCGCCCATCACCACCGTCACCAGCAGGAACAGCCAGACCGTCGGTTCTTCGTAGAGGATGCCCTGCATGTCAGTGCCTCCCGCCTTCGAGATAGGCGGCGCGTACCTGCGGGTTGGCCAGGAGTTCCTGGCCGGTGCCGCTCATGGTGATGACGCCATTGACCATGACATAGCCGCGATGGGCCAGCTTGAGCGCATGGAAGGCGTTCTGCTCGACCAGGAACACGGTCAACCCTTGCGTCCGGTTCAACTCGCGGATGGCCTCGAAGATCTGCTTGACGATCAGCGGGGCGAGACCCAGCGAAGGCTCGTCGAGCAGGAGCAGCTTGGGCCGCGCCATCAGCGCGCGTGCGATCGCCACCATCTGCTGCTCGCCGCCCGAAAGCGTGCCGCCGCGCTGCTGCAGGCGCTCCTTAATGCGCGGGAAGAGCGTGCAGATCTTCCCGAGGTCCTCGTCGAAATGGCTGAGGTCGCGAACGGCCGCACCCATCTGCAGGTTCTCGAAGACGGTCATGCGCGGGAAAATGCGTCTTCCCTCTGGGGACTGAGCTATTCCCAAGCGTGCGATCAGGTGGCTCGGCATCTTCGTGATGTCCTGCCCCTCATAGGTGATCGTGCCCTCCCGCGCCTGCGGGTTGCCGAAGATCGTCATCATCAGGGTGGATTTGCCTGCGCCGTTGGCGCCGATCATGGTGACGATCTCGCCTTCGCGGACGTCGATGTCGACGCCTTTCAGCGCGATGATCTTGCCGTAATAGGTTTTGACGCCGCGAACGGTGAGCAGGGGAGCGGCGGTCGATTGAATATGGGCCTCGGTCACGCGATTCCGACCTCCGCTTCGACGGCCGCGACCTCTTCGTCGTCGACGCCGAGATAGGCTGCGATCACCCTCGGATCGGCCTGGACTTCCGCCGGCGTGCCGTCGGCGATCTTGGTGCCGTAGTCGAGCACCACGACGTGATCCGAGATTTCCATCACCACCGACATGTCGTGCTCGATCAGCAGCAGCGCCGTGCCGATATCCTTGCGGATCGAGAGCAGCAGCGTGTTGAGGTCATGGCTTTCGCGCGGATTAAGGCCCGCGGCTGGCTCATCCAGGCAGAGCAGGACGGGGTCGGTGCACATGGCGCGCGCGATCTCGAGCCGGCGCTGGTCGCCATAGGGCAGGTCGGCGGCGGGATCGTCGGCACGGTCGATCAGGTTGATCTTTTCCAGCCAGAACTTGGCCTTCTCGATCGCTTCCTTCTCGCGGGCCTTGTAGCCGCCGATGCCAAGCACGCCGAGGAAGGTGAAGCCCGAGGCGATCATCAGCGGATTGTGCTGCGCGACCAGCAGGTTCTCCAGCACGGTCATGCCGCCGAAAAGACGGATGTTCTGGAAGGTGCGGGCGACCTTGGCCTTCCAACTGATCCTGAAATCCGGCATGCGCTCGAGCAGATAACTGTCGCCCGTATCCTGCGTCAGCGTGATCATGCCTTCGGTCGGCTTGTAGAAACCGGTGATGCAGTTGAACACCGTGGTCTTGCCGGCACCGTTGGGGCCGATCAGCGCCGTGATGTCGCCCTTGCGCGCCTCGAAGGAGAGGTCGTTGACGGCGGTCAGCCCGCCGAAGCGCATGGTGAGGTGCTCGGCCTGGAGCAGGGGCTTGCCGTGGAGGGGAGAGGTCGTCATCAGCCGTGACCCTCCTGGACCATGTCGGCCGAGATCGTCTTCTTCTCCTTCAGGAAGGCGGTGGGTTCGCGGGTCGAGATCAGGCCGCGTGGCTTCCAGATCATGATGACGACCATGGCGAGGCCGAAGATCAGCATGCGGTATTTCGTCGGGTCGAAGTCGTTGCCGAAGATGGCCTTGAGCCATTCCAGTTCGCGCAGCAGTTCCGTGCCGCCGATCATCACGATCGCGGCGATGGCGCAGCCCCAGAGCGAGCCCATGCCGCCGAGCACGACGATGGCGAGGATGATCGCCGATTCCATGAAGACGAAGGATTCAGGCGAGATAAAGCCCTGCCGAGCCGAGAAGAACGCGCCCGCGAAGCCGCCGAACATCGCGCCGATCGAGAAGGCGGTGAGCTTCGTGCTGGTGGTGTTGATGCCGAGCGAGCGGCAGGCGATTTCGTCCTCGCGCAGCGCCTCCCACGCCCTGCCAACCGGCAGACGGCGCAGGCGCAACGTCACGAAGGCCGTGAGCAACGCCAGGCACAGTATCAGGTAGTAGAGGAAGATCGTGCGGTAGAGCGGCGTGAACTCGAGCCCGAAGACGGCCGCGAAGCCATCGTCATTGGCATTGAAGGGGATGCCGAAGAAGCTCGGGCGCGGGATGCCGGAGATGCCGGCATAGCCGCCGGAAAAATCGACCCAGTTGATCAGGACGAGGCGGATGATCTCGCCGAAGGCCAGCGTCACGATCGCCAGATAGTCGCCGCGCAGGCGCAAGACGGGGAAGCCCAGCAGCATTCCCCAGAAGGCCGCGAGGATCCCCGACAGCGGCAGCAGGATCCAGAAGGACAGGCCGAAATTCTTGGCGAGCAGCGCGTAGGAATAGGCGCCGACCGCGTAGAAGGCGACGTAGCCGAGATCGAGCAGCCCGGCGAGGCCGACGACGATGTTCAGCCCCCAGCCGAGCATGACGTAGATCAGGATCTGGACGCCGAAATTGTCGATCCATTTCAGCGCGCCGCCCCAACCCGCCAGATTGATCGCGATGATCGGGAAGGTGACGAGGAAGCCGAGCCCGAACAGCGAGAAGATCCGCGAATGGCGCTGGAAGAAGGCGAAGGTGCCATGCGGCAGGAAGCGCACGAGGGATTTGCGCTGCGACTTCGTCTGCTGCCGCAGCACGACGAGCAGGCGCCCGACGAAGACGATGAGCACGGCCCAGGCGACCGCGTCCCAGCGCGGGTCGAGCACCAGGACATTGTCCATGTTCTGGCGCGTGCCCCAGGCGATGATCGGGATGCACAGGCCGAAGGTGACGAGCGCGGCGAAGCCGGCCTCCTTCACGGCTGCCTTCAGGTCGCGCTGGGCGGCGGGCGCCGCGGCCGCGGGGGTGGTGGCGGGCGTGGCCATGCGCTTCAGACCTTCTCGACTTCGGGGCGGCCGAGGATGCCCGACGGCATGAAGACCAGCACGATCGCCAGGATGCAGAAGGCGGCGACGTCCTTGTAGTCGATGGTGAAATAGGCCGACCACATCACCTCGATCAGCCCGATCAGCAGGCCGCCGAGGACGGCGCCGGGAAGCGAGCCGATGCCGCCGAGCACGGCCGCCGTGAAGGCCTTCACGCCGGGGATGAAGCCGTCATTGAAGCTCACCACACCGTAGAGCACGAGGTACATCACGCCGGCGACGGCCGCGAGCGCGGCGCCCATGATGAAGGTGATCGAGATCGTGCGATCGACGTCGATGCCCAGAAGGGCCGCCATCTTGCGGTCCTGCTCGCAGGCGCGTTGGGCCCGGCCCAGCGGCGTCTTCTGGACAATGTACCAGAAGGCGGCGAGCAGCACGGCGGTCGTCACGATGATGACGATCTGCTTGTAGGAAATCTGGACGGAGTAGGTCGCGCTCTCGATCAGCGTGATCGATTTGTTCAGCATCGGCGGGATCGACTTGTTGCGCGGGCCCTGCACGACCTGGACGAAGTTCATCAGGAAGATCGACATGCCGATCGCCGAGATCAGCGGGGCGAGGCGGAAGGAGCCGCGCAGCGGCCGGTAGGCGACGCGCTCGATCGCCCAGTTCCACAGCGAGGTGAAGAACATTGCCAGCGCCAGCACCACGATCAGCGCGACAACGATCAGGCCGGCTCCGAACCAGGCGGCGATCAGCATGAAGAAGATCAGCGCGATGAAGGCCGAGAGCATGAAGATGTCGCCATGGGCGAAGTTCACCATGCCGATGATGCCGAAAACCATCGTGTAGCCGATGGCGATGAGGCCGTAGATCGACCCCAGGGTCAGCCCGTTGATGAGCTGCTGCAGGAAAACTTCCATCGACGACGCCGACCCCTCGAACTGCTCCCGTTCTTTCCGCCGACATGACGCCAGCGCATGCGGGATGCGATCACCATGCAGAGCTACCAATGCCCAACGCTTTCGACAATCGCGCCGGGCCATAAAACTGTCAAAAGCAATCTGCGGCGAACTGCCTCGCAATTGGGCAGCGGTCTCTGCCGCGCCGCAGGGATTTCGCGCAAGATGATTGTGTTTGGGGCAGGGCTGGCGGCATCGTGAAGGTGCGGCCCATCGCGAAACGGGTCAGATCGCCAGCTTTTTCGCCGCTGTCGCCGGATCGCCGGTGTTCGGCGTGCCCGAGGGCTCGATCAGGAGGAGGTGGGTTTCCTCCTCGGCGATCGGGCAGTGCTCGACACCTTTGGACACGACGAAAAGCTCGCCCGGGCCAAGCACGACATCGCCGTCGCGCAGCCTGATCCGCAGCCGCCCCTTGAGGACGAGGAAGAAGTCGTCGGTGTCGGGATGGGCGTGCCAGACGAACTCGCCCTCCACCTTCACGACCATGACGTCATGGCCGTTGAAGCTGGCGACGATCTTCGGCGACCAGCGCTCCTGGAAGGTCGCCAGCTTCGCTTCGAGGGAGATGGCGTCCGCCATGGCGAGAGCTCCTCAGGCCTTGTCCGTCACCAGGAAGCCGTGGGCCAGCGGGTCGCGGTCGTCGATAAAGATCGTGTTGTAGCCGGTCATGCGGGCCCAGCCTTCGATCGAGGGGATGATCGCCTCGAAGGGGCCGACCTGAGCGGCGGCCTCGACCCGACCGCGGAACATCGTGCCGATGATGCTCTCATGGACGAAGTCGTCGCCGACCTGGAGCTTGCCCTGCGCAGCCCATTGCGCCATCCGCGAGGAGGTGCCGGTGCCGCAGGGCGAACGGTCGATCGCCTTGTCGCCGTAGAACACGGCGTTGCGGGCATGGGCCTCGGGCTTGGTCGGCGCGCCGGTCCAGAGGATATGGCTGAGGCCGTTGATCGCCGGGTTCTCGGGGTGGATGAACTCGTATTTTGCGTTCAGCGCCGCGCGCAGCTTCGGGCTCCAGCGCTGGATGTCCGAGGGGTTGATGTCGGCGATGTCGCTGAAGGCGGCCTGCGGATCGACGATCGCATAGAAGTTGCCGCCATAGCCGACATCCACTGTGACCTCGCCCAATTCCTCGATCTCAGCGCTAAGGCCTGTCGCGTGGAGATAGGAGGCGATATTGGTGATGCGGACATTGTCGACGTAATCGCCGTTGCGGGTGTAGCGCGCCGTCACCAGCCCGGCCGGAGTGTCGATGCGGAGCACGCCGTCCTCGCGGGGCGTGACGAGGCCGCGCTCCAGCGCCATCGTCACCGTGCCGATGGTGCCGTGGCCGCACATCGGCAGACAGCCCGAGGTCTCGATGAAGAGGAAGGCGATGTCGGCATCGTCGCGCGTCGGCGGGTAGAGGATCGAGCCCGACATGACGTCGTGGCCGCGCGGCTCGAACATCAGCCCGGTACGGATCCAGTCATACTCCGCCAGGAAATGCGCTCGCTTCTCGACCATGTTGGCGCCCTTGAGCGGCGGGGCACCGCCCGCGACCATGCGAACCGGATTGCCACAGGTATGTCCGTCGACGCAGAAAAAAGTGTGAGTGCTCATGGGCTTGGCTCGGTCGGTTGTCGGATTGATTCAAAAGCGGCGCGGGCTGAACGGCGCGAGGTCGATCGCGGGACCGCGGCCGGCGACCAGCGCGGCGACAAGATCGGCCGTGATGGTCGATTGCGTCATGCCGTAATGGCCGTGGCCGAAGGCGTAGACGACATGCGGGTTGCGGCTGGCCGCGCCGATCACGGGAAGCGAGTCGGGCATCGAGGGGCGGAAGCCCATCCAGAGCGTGCCGCTGTCGAAGGCCGGCAGCCCGTCCACGAACTGGCTGGCCTTGTCGTAGAGGATTTTCGTGCGGGCGTGGTTGGGCGGCGCTTCCAGCCCGCCGAACTCGACAGCGCCGCCGATGCGCAGGCCGCTCTCCAGCGGCGTCATGACAAAGCCGTGCCCCTCGAAGCCGACCGGCCGTGTGGTCAGTCCGGTCACGCCTGGGAAGCTGACATTGTAGCCGCGCTCGGTGTCGAGCGGCACCTTGTCGCCGAGCACTGAGGCCAGCGGCTTCGACCAGGCCCCGGCCGCGACCACGGCGCGATCGACCACGCGCTGGAAGCCGTCGCGGCCGATCAGCGAGGGGCGCTCGCCTGCCGAGATGTTGGTGATCTCGGCCTTCTCGAAGGTCGCGCCACGCGCTAGGGCCGCCTCGAACAGGGCCAGTGTGAGCTGAAGCGGGTCGCTGATATGGGCAGTGTCGGGATGGAAAGCGGCGCCGACGAACTTGTCCTTCAGCGCCGGCTCGAACTGGCGCAGTTCGGCTGGGCCGATCATCTCGACCGTGATGCCGAATTGCGCCTGACGCTTGGCGATCCCGCTTGCTTCCTCGAAGGCGCCGGCTTCGGTGAAGGCGTAAAGCCCGCCCTTGCGATGGATATGGCTTTCGAGGCCGGCACTTTTGGCGCGGGCGAGCCAGGCCGGCAAAGCGCGCTTCTGCAGCGCGCCGATGCCCTGGATCGAGCGTTCGTAAGCGTCTGGCCGCGCGGCCAGCACGAAGCGCACGAGCCAGGGCAGGAGCTTGGGAAAGTAGGCGGGCCGGATCGCGAGCGGGCCGAGCGGATCGAGCAGAAACTTCGGCACCTGCCGCAGGTTCTTGGGGCTCGCGATCGGCAGGATGTCGGTATGGGCAATCCAGCCGGCATTGCCGCGCGAGGGGCCAAAGCCCGGCCCCTCCTTGTCGAGGATCAGGACCTCGTGGCCCTCGTCGAGCAGCGCATGGGCGATGGCCGAGCCGACGATGCCGGCTCCGACGATGGCGATCTTCATGGCAGCGGTCTCGTCATGGCAGGGAGAGTTGCTTCAGGGCGCCGGGCTGCTTGACCTCGATCTCGACGAAGGCGATCGGGTGATCGGAGCCATTCATCACGTCGTGCTCGATGCCGGCCGGGCGCATATAGGCCTGTCCCTGCGCGAGCGGGACATCGGTCGTCCTGGTTCCGTCATGGATACGCAACGTCCCCGCGACAAGCATCACGACGAAATAGGGCCAGCCATGGCTGTGCCAGCCGGTGACCGCGCCCGGTTCGAAATCCCAGCGCGTGATGCGGATCGTCTCGTCATCCTGCTGGACGGTCGGAATGGCGGGAAGTGTGCAGGTAAAGGCCATTCCGGTCTCCGGTCAGACAGAAGAGGCCGGGGCAGAAAAGGGCACCTCCGACGGCCCCTTGTTCTGCATCAGCCGTGCCGGGAGGTCGAGACCTCCGCGAGCCGATGGGCCACCCGGCCCGGTCATGGCAGAATGCGGTCTTGTTGCGAGGCGGCTTCTACAATGCGTCTTGCGCGACGGCCCGTTTCGCTTGCAGATTGCAGGCACAGCGTCCAATCGCGATATGACAGGGTTGATATATCAATGCCTCTCGGTGCGTCAATCCTGGTGCGTGGGGATGGAGAGGGCGCATGAACCTTCGACCCGCCGCCGCCATCGACCCCTATGACGAGAGCCCTCTGCCGCCGCAGGCGCAGGGAGCGCCAAGCCTGACCGAGATTGCCTATCGCAGGCTCGAGGAGGCGATCGTGACGCTGTCGCTGCGGCCGGGAGCGGTGCTGACCGAGGCGCAGATGATCGACATGGTCGGTGTCGGGCGGACGCCGGTGCGCGAGGCCTTGATCCGCCTGGCGCAGCAGGGCCTGGTCGAGGTGCTGCCGCGCAAGGGCGTCGTGGTTGCCGGCATCAACGCCATCGACATCATGGCAGCACTCGATGCGCGCGAGGTGCTGGAGCGGCTGATCGCATCGGATGCGGCCAAGAGGGCGAGCCCCCGCGAACGCATCGCCATCGTCGAAAAGGCGCGGGCCATGCGCACGGCCGCTACGGATGGTGATGCGAATGCCTATATGCGGCTCGACAAGGAACTCGACGCCGAAGTCGCGGCGGCCGCGCGCAGCCCCTATGCGACACGCGCCGTCGAACCGCTGCAGGCTTTGATCCGGCGCGCCTGGTATCATTTCGAGCGGCAGGACGATCTGCTGCCGGCGGCGAGCCACCATGTCGCCTTCGCGCAGGCGCTGGCGACGGCTGACCCCATTGCCGCGATGGCGGCGAGCGATGCCCTGATGCTGCATCTGCGCAGCGGATTGCTGGCAACGCTGGAACGTGAGTGAACCCGGCTCTGCACTGTCAGGTCTTGCTTGATATATTTATCGCGCCCGGGCTGCCAGGGCTGCGGGACCGCTGTGCGCTGGTGATTCTGGCTTTTCCGGCCTGCAATCTCTACATGAGCGGCGAACCCGCTTTTGCTGGCCAGCCGGAACCCGATGACAGAACTCGTTCAACCCGTGCGGCGGGCCGCGCCCGATGCACCGCTCTTTCGCGACGCGATGGCGCGGGTCGCGAGCGCGGTCCATGTGGTCACCACGATCGGTCCCCATGGCCGGGTCGGACTGACCGCGACGGCGGTGGCTTCCGTGTCGGATACGCCGCCGACCGTGCTGGTCTCCATCGCGCTACCGAGCCGGACGCTGGCCGTGATCGAGGCGAGTGGAGTGTTCTGCATCAACACGCTGCCGGGGCATTGCGAGGAACTGGCCGAGATCTTCGCCAGCCGGCGCGGTATCGACGGGGAGGCGCGTTTCGCATCACACCGCTGGAGCAGCCTCACGACCGGCGCGCCGGTGTTGTCTGAAGCCGTCGCCGCCTTCGACTGCCGGCTGGTCGCTGCGCATGACATCGCGACCCACCGCATCCTGATCGGCGAGGTCGTCGGGCTCGGTGGAGCCGGGCCGGAGGTGGCCGACGCAACCAGCCTGATCTATCGGAATCGGCGCTTCGAGGCCGTCTGACCGGCTTTCGGCCGTCAGCTCTTCACCGTCAGCCTTTCGCGGCTTCCGCCTCCATCTCGGCGAAGACGCTGGCTGCCTCCTTGAAGGCATGGTTCGAGGCCGGAACGCCGGCATAGATCGCCGTCTGCAGCAGCACTTCCTTGATGTCGTCGCGGCTGAGCCCGTTGTTGATGGCGCCGCGCACATGGATACGGAATTCGCCCCAGGCGCCGAGCGAGGCCGCGATCGCCAGCACGATGATCGAGCGCTCGCGGCGGACCAGACCCGGCCGGTTCCAGATGTCGTTCCAGGCGGTGCGGGTGATGAACTCCTGCCACTCGCTGTTGAAATCCGTGATGCCGGCGCTGGCCTTGTCGACATAGGCGCCGCCGAGGACGGCGCGGCGGGTCGTCATGCCCTCGTCATAGCGGGTCTTCTCATCCATGGCGGATTCCTCAGGCGGTCAGGAAGTCGAGCACGGCCCTGGTGAAGGTCTGCGGCTGCTCGAGATTGGAGAGATGGGCGGCGTCGAGCTCGACGGTGCGCGAGCCCGGAATGGCCTCCGCGATCAGGTGCCCGGCCGCCGGAGGCGTCGCCGGATCGACCTTGCCGATGATGACGAGCACCGGATTGGCGATGGTGCGGATGGCCTCGCGCTGGTCCATGTCGCGGATGGCGGCGCAGCAGGTAGCATAGCCGACCGCCGGGGTCGTGGTCAGCATCTCGCTGACCTTCGCCACGGTCGCGGCGTCGCTCTCGCGAAAAGCGGGGCTGAACCAGCGTTCCAGTACGCCCTGGACGAGAGCGGCCATGCCCCGGCTGCGAACGATGTCGATCCGATCGTTCCAGAGCGAAGGCGGGCCCATATGGGCGGCGGTGTTGGCGAGCACGACCCGACCCATCCGGTCCCGGGCATTGGTGGCGAGCCATTGGCCGACCATGCCGCCCTTCGAGACGCCGCACCAATGCGCCTTGTCGATGCCGAAATGGTCGAGGATGGCAAGGGCGTCCTGTCCCAGCGTCGCGATCGAAAAGGCCCGGTCGGTCGCGATCGAGAGACCATGCCCGCGCGAATCGTAGCGCAGGATGCGGAAGGTCTTCGCCCATTCCGCGATCTGCGGATCCCACATCGAGAGGTTGGTGCCGAGCGAATTCGACAGCATCAGGACCGGAGCGTCGGCGGGGCCGTCGAAGCGGATGTTGAACGGCTCGCCCGCAATGGTCTCGATCGGCATCGGCGCTGTCTCCCTGTCTTGTTCTGTCGTGGTTATTGGGCAGTGATCTTGCCGTCGCCCGACAGCAGAAGCCAGCGGCCGGCAAGAGCCGCCTGTTCTGCGGCGGCTAAGCGCAGGGCAGGCGGCGTCGACCAGCCCATCTCGCGGGCGACGACCAGACCGAGCAGCAGGATGGCGTCCGGCGCCTCCATCAGCAGCGCAGCGGGTGCCTTGCCGGCATGAACCAGTTCGAGCAGCACGGCCGAGGCCGAGGAAGAGCCGATGGTGCCCGGCAGCGCCAGCACCGTTCCGGCGATACCCTCGCCAAGTTGTGGGTGGCGGGCGTCGATGATGGTGCCGGAGCGCGGGTCGACCCCGCCCCAGAAGCTGATCGGTGCTGTCAGCGCCAGGCAACGGCCCGACGTCTCCGCGCCGGGAATCAGGATTTCCGCATTCAGGACCATGCCTGCCGCTCCCTCACGAGGTGGCCGGCGACGGCGCTTTCGACGCATTCGGCGAGCGAGCCATAGGTCACGGCGTAGCCGGTGGTGCCCGGCGCGTAATGGGCGAACTTGCCGGAGTTGGTCATCAGCACGGCGCCCTCGATCTCGGGCAGGATCGGCGTGACTACCACGCAGGTGTCGACCACGAAGATCACCCCGGCCTGCTCCAGCGCGGCGCGCCGGCCCTGCGCTTCGAGCGGACGCAGGACGTGGCGGCCAGTATTGGCATAGAGCGGCGAGGCGAGCCTCCGGCCGGCAATGCGATACTCGACCTCGTCGATCTCGGCGATGGAGAGATGCGGCGAGCCGATCGCCACCGCATCGACGCGCTCGGTCGCTCCGGCGGTCGAGAGGCCCGACAGCGCCTGCTGCACGAACGACGGCGTCAGCGTCAGGGTCTCCTGGGGCGGCGCGCCGCCGAGCGCCGTCGCAGCGTCGGGCGCTTCGGGCGTGACGCCCGCGACATGGAACAGGCCGACGCCACCCGCTGACGCCGAGGCGGCTCCAAGCGCCTTGAGCCGGTCCTCCGTGGTGCAGCCCTGCAGGCCCTCGATGACGGCGACCGCCGTGCCGGCTGCGCGACCCAGGATCGTGCCCAGGACGGGATAGAACACGTCGGAGGCGCGCAAGCTCCGGCTCAACCCGCCCGTGTCGATCAGGAGCGTTGCGATGCGGTTCTCAGGACGGTGCAGCCCGTAATCGGGTGCGACGCCGGCGATGGCGCAGGCGATGTCGAGGAAATCGCCATAGCGATTGGTGCGGGCGCCCAGAACCGAATTGCAGAAGACTACGGCATTGGATTCGCCCCAGGCGACATCGCTTCCCTGTGCCGGCCGGTGCCCGGCCTGATAGGGCGCGCAGGTCCAGGAAGGCTCGCAGCCCATCGCCTCATAGGCGCGCATCATCCGGGCGGCCATGTCGCGCTGGTGCGGCGGCAGGCGGATCGCGGCGCAGCCGGCCGGGGTCAGCGCGCCGACATTCAGCGTCGCGCGGACCGCGACGCGGGCGCCACCCTCTACCAGCTTTTCGGCGAAGAGCGTGCCGGAATCGCCGTGATAGAGTGCGCCGTCGATATGGGCGGAGGCGACGGGGATCAGCCGCGGGGCGCCCATCAAGCGCGCGGCCTCGGCGACGATGCGCATCGCCATGGCGGCGCCGTCCTGGCCTGCGGCGATGGCCCGCTGTTGCGGCATCAGCTCAACCATCGATCGCCCTGTATTCGCCCGCCGGCTCTGCTGCGCGGGGCATTGTAGGCAGATCGCAGCGGGCGAGCACCCGGTCGATGATCGCATCCGACGCGCCGCGATAGCTCGTGGGATCGAAAAGATCGGTCAGTGCGGCCGTGTCGATATGGTCGGTCACGGCCGGCATGCCGCTCAGGACCTCGCGCAGATGTCGTCCCTCCGCGACGCAGGCGCGGCTGGCTTCCTCAAGCAGGTGATGCGCCTTCGCTTTGCCCAGGGCGGTGGCAAGGGCGATCGAGACACGCTCGGACATGACCAGCCCCTGGGTGAGATCGATGTTGGTGCGCATGCGCTCGGGGAAGACCTGCAGTCCCTCGATCAGGGTGACCGTCTGCGCCAATGCGGACCCGGCGATACGGAAGAGTTCGGGCAGCGTCGGCCATTCGGCATGCCAGCCGCCGAGCGCGCGTTCGTGTTCGTGCGGCATGGCGGCCAGCATGGTGGCGACGAGGCCGGGCGCGCGCTGCGCAGCCGCGAGGATCAGCGTGCACAGCACCGGATTGCGCTTGTGCGGCATCGCCGAGGAGCCGCCCTTGCCGGGCGCCTCCGGCTCGGCCAGTTCGCCGATCTCGGTCTGGGCCATGAGGGAGACGTCGCGGGCGATCTTGCCGAGATTGCCAGTGAGGATACCGAGTTCGCTCGCGAGACGGACGATGCGATGGCGCTGGGCATGCCAGGGGATGAGCGAGGGGCTCGCGGCTTCGGTCAACTCGACGAACCGCGCCTGAACGCGGTCGCCGTCGTCGCCGAGCGCGGCCAGGGTGCCGGCGGCGCCGGCAAGCTGGACGACAGGCGCCTCCAGATTGTCGTGCAACACATGCCGGCTCTCCAGCAACGGGTCGAGCCAGAGCGCGGTCTTGACGCCCAAGGTGATCGGGACCGCCTGCTGCAGGAAGGTCCGGCCGATCATGGGCGTCGCGCGATGCGTCTGCAGCAGCGCACGCAGTGCATCAACGAGCCGGCCGAGCCGGAGATCGATCAACTTCAGCCCGCCGCCGACGACATGGACATAGCCGGAATCGATCACGTCCTGGCTGGTCGCGCCGTAATGCACCCATTTGGCCTGCTCGGGCGATGCCGCGGCGACGCGCGCTGTCAACGCCTTCACCAGCGGGATCGCGGGGTTGCCGGCCAGCGTCGCAGCCCGCCCGAGTTCGGCGATGTCGTAGAGGTCGGGGTCGCACTGCCGCGCGACGGCCATCGCCGTGCCCTCCGGCGCGACACCCTCGGCTTCCAGCGCGCTTGCGAGCATCGCCTCGAAACCGAGCATGCCGTGCAGGAGCGCCCTGTCGCTCATCGCCGAAGCCATCTCGCCATCGACGAAAAGCTCGCCGAACAAAGCTGAAGCGCCGGATGTCATCGGGAGGCGTGCGTCATGCAGCGGGTGTGCGTCGTCACGCTTCGTCCTCTTGTGCCGATCAGCGCTTTCCGCTCATGGATAGGCGCGACAGCCTTGGATAGACCCGAGGCGGGGCCGGCTGCAACAGCAGTCGGGAGCTTGCGGCACGGATCTGAGGGAGTAGCGCCATGGCGATGACGATGAATGGCGAGGTGACGTTGCCCGCGAGCAAGGATGTGGTCTGGGCCAAGCTGAACGATGCCGAGGTGCTGAAGGCCTGCATTCCCGGCTGCGAGCAGCTCAGCAAGGATGACGAGACGCATTTCTCGGCGGTGGTGAAGGTGAAGCTCGGGCCGGTGAAGGCCACCTTCAAGGGCAAGGTCGAACTCGTCGATCTCGATCCGCCGAACGGCTACCGCATCCAGGGCGAGGGCGAGGGCGGCATCGCCGGCTTCGCCAAGGGCGGCGCCAAGGTCGCGCTGAGCGATGCCGGTGAAGGCCAGACGCTGCTGCGCTACGATGTCGAGGCGCAGGTCGGCGGCAAGCTGATGCAGCTCGGCTCGCGGCTGATCGATTCGGTCTCGAAGAAGCTCGCCGACGAGTTCTTCGCCAATTTCGCCAAAGCGGTCGGCGAAGGCTGAGCCGCGTCTGCTTCTTGCTGCCGGTCAACGAGGGCTGAGCCGCTGCTTCAGGACGCCTGTCGCAACGCCGTCAGCGCCTCGCTGACGGTGGCCTCAGCGGCGCCGACCTGAAGCGCGATCTGCGAGGCGACGAGGGTGGCGCGTTCGATCGCCCTGGTCGTCGTCTCCAGGCTGTCGCCGACGGCCTGGGCGCTGGCGATCGTGTCGTCCGAGCACATGGCCACGTCCGAAGCATCGCGCGCGATGCCCGAGGTGACGAGGCTTTGCTGGGTGACCGAGTCGGATATCGCTTCGGAATCGCCCCGGATTTCGCCGATCGTGGTGCTGATCGAAGCAGCATGCTGGCCACATGCGGCGGCACTTGCCGAGAATTCGGCGATCTGGCGGGAGATTTCGCTCGTTGCATTGGCCGTCTGCGTCGCCAGCGACTTCACCTCCGAGGCAACGACGGCGAAACCGCGCCCGGCTTCTCCGGCGCGCGCGGCCTCGATCGTGGCGTTGAGCGCGAGCAGGTTGGTCTGCGCGGCAATGTCCGCGATCAGGCCGAGAACCGAGCCGATGCTGGTGGTCGATTCACGCAGTTGCGCGATCGCGTCGTTCATCGCCTCCGCGTCGCCGACGGCGCGGGTGGCGATGGCGACGCTCTGGCGGGCGCGATGGCCGATCTCACCGATATTGGCCGACATCTCCTCGGTCGCGGCTGCCGTCTGGCGGGCGCGGTCTCGCATCATTTCCGCAGCGCGCGTGACGTCGAGGACCTGTGTCCGGATGAACGCTGTCGCGCCGGTGGTCTCGTCGGCGGCAGTGATGAACTGCTCGACGGCGTCGCTGATCGTCGAATCGAGCGTGCCGATCCGTGACTTCAGCATATGTGCGGCGGTATCGAGCGCCTCGCCGCGATGCCTGGCCTCCGAAGCCTCAAGCGCTTGATCCAGCGTGATCGCTGTATTGATGTCCATGACCAGGACGTTCTCGATGATCTCCATGTCTCTTGCGAAACGGCTGGGAGACAGCAGGGAGGTCAGGCGCGGCTTCGTCGCGATCGCCCTGAAAAGCGCCCCCGCGATCGAGACGCGGGAACGGGTGCCGACCTTGACCGCGCGCTCCAGCATGCACATGCGCTCCATCGACTTGTGGTAGCGCTCGTCGAAATCACCTTCGAAGATCAGCCTGAAATGCTGCGCCGTGATCGCGTAGGGATTCTCGGATAGCGGCGTGATGCTGTCTTTCAGCCCGGGATGGATCTGGCGGCCGTAAGAGAAAGCCTTGGCGACGATCTCTTCGATGACGAGATCGACGAGCTTGCGATAGCCCCGCAGCGCGGCCCGCTTTTGCTCGCCGTAGTCTGTCGAGCGCAGGCGCCGCTCGACCTGTTCGGAAATCGACGTCAAGATCGGCCCCCGTGCCGCCAAAAGCGCTCTACCGAGCCAGCTCACGGTGAGTGGTCCCGGTTAAAATTCCGGCAATGCGACACAAGCATGCGGTTGCGCAAATTCTGGCCGACAGCCGGCCGAACGCGATGAATCGCCTGCGAAACGGGACAAAACAGCCTACCTTGTCTGGATGTCTCCGGCTTGACCGCGCAAAAACGCGGGTCCACAGTCCGTTTCGAGCTGTTCCAAGGAAGGGCTACCTTACCCCGCCTCAAGGTTGGGCGAGGGAAATTGCGTGCCGCGGCTAAGAGATGTCACGAGCCGGGCGTCAGACTCGGGTCACAGGAGGAAGACGATGGCCACCGTATCCATGACGGTCAACGGGAAACCGGTCACCGGAACGATCGATCCGCGCACGCTGCTGGTCCAGTTCCTGCGCGAGAACCTGCGCCTCACGGGCACCCATGTCGGCTGCGACACCAGCCAGTGCGGCGCCTGCGTCGTTCATATCGACGGCAAGGCGGCGAAGGCCTGCACGGTACTGGCGGTCTCGCTCGCAGGCGCTTCCGTGACGACGATCGAGGGGCTGGCTGCCAACGGGACACTGCATCCGATGCAGGAGGCGTTCCGCGAGCACCATGGTCTGCAATGCGGCTTCTGCACGCCCGGCATGATCATGTCCGCCGTCGATATCGTGAACCGCCGCGGCCATGACCTCGATGAGAAGACGATCCGCGAGGATCTCGACGGCAACATCTGCCGCTGCACGGGCTACCACAACATCGTCAAGGCCGTCGCCGCCGGAGCCGAGGCGATGGCCGGACAATCGATGGACAGGAAGGAGCCGCCGCGCCAGGCCGCCGAGTGAGATGCCGCAGCCAGCGCCAAATGAGCCAGTTTTGTCTTGCGCGCGGGCTTTGTCTTGAGGTCATGACGTGCCCGCCAGAGGCACGCTGAGGAGGGAAACACCATGTCGGCAACCGGAATCGGCGCCTCGGTGCGGCGCAAGGAAGATCACCGCTTCATCACCGGCCAGGGCCGCTACACCGACGACATCAACCGGCCCGGCCAGGCCCATGCCTATTTCCTGCGTTCGCCGCATGCGCACGCCACCATCAAATCGATCGACGCCAAGGCGGCTGCGAGCATGCCGGGTGTGCTCGGCATCTTCACGGGCGACGATCTCGCCGCCGACAAGGTCGGCGGGCTGATTTGCGGCTGGATGATCCACAACAAGGACGGCTCGCCGATGCGGGCTGGTCCCCATCCGGCGCTGGCGCTGGGCAAGGTCCGCTATGTCGGCGACCATGTCGCCGTCATCGTGGCCGAGACGCTGGCGCAGGCGCGCGACGCGGCCGAGGCGATCGTGGTCGATTACGGCGTGCTGCCGGCGGTGGTCGATACGGCCAGCGCGGCGGGCGCCAAGACGGTGGTCCATTCGGAAGCTCCGGACAACACCGTCTTCAACTGGCATCTCGGCAACAAGGACGCGACCGAGGCCGCCTTCAAGAAGGCCAGGCACGTCACGAAGCTCGACATCGTCAACAACCGGCTCGTGCCGAATCCGATGGAGCCGCGCGCGGCCGTTGGCGACTACGACGACGGCGAGGGCATCTTCACGCTCTACACGACCAGCCAGAACCCGCATGTGGCGCGGCTCGTGCTCTCGGCCTTCATCGGCATCGCGCCGGAGAACAAGCTTCGCGTGGTCGCGCCCGATGTCGGCGGCGGCTTCGGTTCGAAGATCTTCATCTATGCCGAGGAGACGGTCTGTGTCTGGGCGGCGAAGAAGGTCGGGCGGCCGGTGAAGTGGAATTCGGACCGCACCGAAGCGTTCCTCTCCGACGCGCATGGCCGCGATCACGTCACCCATGCCGAACTCGCGACCGACGCCGAGGGCAAGATCACGGGCTTGCGGGTCAAGACGACGGCCAATCTCGGCGCCTATCTCTCGACCTTCTCGTCCTCGGTGCCGACCTACCTCTATGCGCCGCTGCTGTCGGGCTCCTACGACATTCCGGCTGTTTATGCCGAGGTCGACGCGGTCTACACCAACACCGCCCCGGTCGATGCCTACCGCGGGGCGGGCCGGCCCGAGGCGACCTTCGTGGTCGAGCGGCTGATCGAGGTCGCGGCGCGCGAACTGGGTCGAGATCCGGCGAAGTTCCGGATGCAGAACTACATCAAGAAGTTCCCGCACCAGACGCCGGTCATCATGATGTACGACGCCGGCAATTACGGCGCTGCGCTGAAGAAGGCGCTGGAGATCATCGACTATAAGGGCATCGGCAAGCGCAAGCGCGATTCCGCTCGCAACGGCAAGATGCGCGGCATCGGCTTCTCCTCCTATATCGAGGCCTGCGGGATCGCGCCGTCCGCCGCGGTCGGCTCGCTCGGTGCCGGCGTGGGCTTATGGGAATCGGCGGAGGTCAGGGTCAATCCGGTCGGCACGGTCGAGGTGCTGACGGGTTCGCACAGCCACGGCCAAGGCCATGAGACGACCTTCGCCCAGCTTGTATCGGACAAGCTCGGCATCCCCATCGAGAACGTCTCGATCATCCATGGCGACACCGACAAGGTGCAGATGGGCATGGGCACCTATGGCTCGCGCTCGGGCGCGGTCGGCATGTCCGCCATCTTCAAGGCGGTCGACAAGGTGATCGCCAAGGGCAAGAAGGTGGCGGCCTATGTGCTGGAGGCCGACGAGGCCGATATCGACTTCGCGGACGGGCATTTCGCGGTGAAGGGCACCGACCGCAAGCTCGATTTCGGCTCTTGCGCGCTGCAGGCCTATGTCGCGCACAAGTTCAACGGGCAGGATCTCGAACCGGGGCTGAAGGAGGGCGCGTTCTACGACCCGACCAATTTCACCTTCCCGGCCGGCGTCCATATCTGCGAGGTCGAGATCGACCCGCAGACCGGCGTGACGAAGATCGAACGCTGGGCGGCGGTCGACGATTTCGGCAACGTCATCAACCCGATGATCGTCGAGGGGCAGGTCCATGGCGGCATCGCCCAGGGCGTGGGCCAGGCGCTGCTCGAAGGCGCCAAGTACAACAGCGACGGGCAACTCGTGACCGCGAGCTTCATGGATTACTGCATGCCGCGCGCCGACGATCTGCCATCCTTCGAGGTCGGCATGACGGTGACGGCATGCCCATCCAATCCCTTGGGCATCAAGGGTTGCGGCGAGGCCGGCGCCATCGCCGCGCCGCCCGCCGTCATCAACGCCATCACCGATGCGCTCGGCCATGAGGACATCGCCATGCCGGCGACGCCCCAGGCCGTCTGGCGTGCCGCGCAGAAGAGCGTGAAGAGAATGGCTGCCGAATGAATATGCGTCATGGTCGGGCTTGACCCGACCATCTCCTCGAGGTGAGGCGCCTTCGGCGCTTTCCTGACGAGATGCTCGGGGCAAGCCCGAGCATGACGGTTCCCGAACGAAGCGGAGACACAACATGTACGCCTTCACCTATCACCGTCCGGGTTCAGCACGGCAGGCCGCGGGCCTCCTCGCCAAGAAGGAGGATGCCAAGATCCTGGCCGGCGGGCACACGCTGCTGCCGACGATGAAGCAGCGCTTGGCCTCGCCGACCGCGCTGATCGATCTCGGTGCCTGCGGCGATCTCAAGGGTATCGCACGCAAGGGCCGCACCGTGGTCATCGGCGCGATGTCGACCCATGCCGAGGTCGCGGAATCGGCGATCGTGCAGGAGGCTATTCCCGGCCTGGCCTATCTCGCCTCGCATATCGGCGATCCGCATGTGCGCCATCGCGGCACGATCGGTGGCTCCGTCGCGAACAACGATCCGGCCGCGGATTATCCGGCGGCGTGCCTGGCGCTCGGGGCGACGATCGTGACCAACAAGCGCAAGATCGAGGCCGACGACTTCTTTACCGGGCTCTACGAGACGGCGCTGGAGGAGGGCGAGATCATCACCAAGGTGGTGTTCCCGGTCGTCTCCAAGGCGGGCTATGCCAAGTTCCGCAATCCGGCTTCGCGCTATGCGCTGGTCGGCGTCTTCGTCGCCAAGCGCGGCGGCGACATCCGCGTCGCGGTGACGGGTGCGGGCGAGGGCGGCGTCTTCCGCTGGCCGGAGGCGGAAACCGCGCTCAAGGCCCGCTTTGCGTCGAAGTCGCTCGATGGCCTGAAGGCGTCGGCCGAGGGCATCAATGCCGACATGCACGCCGATGCGGAGTACCGCGCGCATCTGATCGGGGTGATGACCAAGCAGGCCGTGGCGCAGGCGACCGGCAGGTAGCATCGGCGCAAGCAGGACCTGCGCGCAAGGATGGTACGTCATGGCCGGGCTTGACCCGGCCATCTCGTTTGACGCCTTCTGCCCGTCGTTCAAGAGATGCTCGGGGCAAGCCCGAGCATGACGCGAGTTGTCATGCCCACATCCGTCCCGACCTCCATCGACGCCACGCTCACCCTCCTGCAAAGCCAGGGCTATGTCGCCGACCGCGCGCTGGCGACCGTGCTATTCTTGGCACTCAGGATGAAGCGGCCGCTGCTGCTGGAAGGCGAGGCGGGGACGGGCAAGACAGAGATCGCCAAGACGCTCTCGGTCGCGCTCGGGCGCAAGCTGATCCGGCTGCAATGCTATGAGGGGCTCGACCTCGCCTCGGCGGTCTATGAATGGAACTATGCCGGGCAGATGATGGCGATCCGGCTGGCGGAAGCCGGCGGGGCGACGGGGGATCGCGCAAGTCTCGACCGGGCAAGTCTGGAAGGCGACATCTTCTCGGAGAAGTACCTGATCAAGCGGCCCTTGCTGCAGGCGCTGGAGCCGCAGGAGGGCGGAGCGCCGATCCTGCTGATCGACGAACTCGACCGCACCGACGAGGCCTTCGAGGCTTTCCTGCTCGAAGTCCTGGCGGATTCGCAGGTCACGATTCCGGAACTCGGTACCGTGAAGGCAGCCGAGCCTCCGATCGTGATCCTGACCTCGAATCGCACCCGCGAGATCCATGACGCGCTGAAGCGGCGCTGCCTCTATCACTGGGTCGGCTATCCCGACGCCGCCCGCGAACTCGCGATCTTGAAGGCGCGTGCGCCCCACGCCCCGGCGAAGCTTGCCAAGCAAGTGGTGTCCTTCGTGCAGGCGATCCGCAAGGAGGAGCTGTTCAAGGCTCCGGGCGTTGCGGAAACGCTCGACTGGGCGACCGCACTCGTGGAACTCGATGCGGTCGCGCTCGATCCCGCGCTGGTGTCGGATACGCTGGGTGCCTTGCTGAAGTATCAGGACGATATCCAGGCAATGCAGGGCTCGAAGGTGAAGGAGCTGCTAGATCAGGCGAAGGCCGAAGCAAAGGCGTGACGGCTCGCCGGCCATGACGGGAGAGGAACAGCCATGAACAACGATCTCAGGGCGATCGAGGCAGTGACCCGGACCTATCTCGACGGGCTCTATGAGGGCGATGTCTCCAAGCTGGAGCACGCTTTCCACCCGACCAGCGCGCTGACGACCGCGCAGGAGGACGGGACGATCAAGATCGTGCCGCGCGACGAATGGCTGAAGGCTGTGCGCGAGCGTCCGTCGCCGAAGGCTGCCGGCATGACGCGCGGCGACCATGTGCTGACCATCGACATGGTCGGCCCGACGCTCGCTCTGGTGAAGGTGAAGTGCCAGATGCCGCCGCGCTATTTCACCGACCTGCTCTCCTTCCTGAAGGTCGAGAGCAAATGGCAGATCGTGCAGAAGGTCTTCATGACCGAGATGGGGCCGTGATCTTGACGGCGCTTCATCGAAGGGCGCGGGGAACCCTTCTCCCGTGTGGGAGAAGGGCAGGGATGAGGGACCGCCGCTGCTCAATGGAGTACCGGCAGGCCCTCATCCGGCGCTCCGCGCCACCTTCTCCCATCCGGGAGAAGGAAAGAGGGCGCCGAGGCCAGTCATGACCGGCAAGCTGCCCGAGAACATCGCCTATTTCGCGCGGGCGCTGCGGATCGCAGGCCTTCGCGTCGGGCCCGGTGCGGTGGTCGAGGCTGTCGAGGCGCTCAGCGAAGGGGCACTCGGCGAGCGCGAGGACGTCTACTGGGCGCTGCATGCGATCTTCGTGAAGCGGCATGAGGACAGTGCCGTCTATGATCAGGCCTTCCGGTTGTTCTGGCGTCGGCGCAACCTGATCGAGAAGATCATGGCGCAGATGTCGCCGGTCTCCCCCGGCACTGAGCGCGCGCCGCAGAAGGAGGAAGCCGGGGCGCTGCGGGTGGCCGAGGCGTTTGCGCCACCGAGACGCGAGGAAGACGCGCCGGTCGAGCTGACCGAGCTGACGGCGCAACTGACCGTCTCCGATCGCGAGACGCTGAAATCGCGCGATTTCGCCCAGATGAGCGCGGCCGAGATCGCCCGCGCCAAGCAACTGGTCGCCGAACTCCGCCTGCCCGACGATTTCGTCGCGACACGGCGTTTCCAGGCGGCCCATCAGGGGGCGCGGATCGATCCGCGCCGGACCTTCCGCCGTTCGTTGCGGGGAGGCGGGGGGGCGATCGACCTCGCCTTCCGAGAGCGGGCGGAGGTTCATCCGCCGATCGTGGCGCTGGTCGATATCTCCGGCTCGATGGCGGAGTATTCCCGCATCTTCCTGCATTTCCTGCATGCGGTAACAGAGAAGCGCCGGCGCGTGCACTCCTTCGTCTTCGGCACGCGGCTGACCAACATCACCCGCTCGCTACGCGCCCGCGACCCGGACGAGGCGCTGGCACTGGCGGGCAAGGCGGCGCCCGATTGGGAGGGCGGCACGCGCATCTCGACGGCGCTGCATACGTTCAACCGAATCTGGTCGCGACGCGTGCTCGGCGGCGGGGCGATCGTGCTGCTCTTCACCGACGGTCTGGAACGGCATCTCGATGGTGAACTGGCCTTCGAGATGGACCGGTTGCACCGTTCCTGCCGGCAACTGATCTGGCTGAACCCGCTGCTGCGCTTCGACCAGTTCGAGGCGCGCGCCAGCGGCATCCGGGTGATGCTGCCCCATGTCGATTCGTTCCGGCCGATCCACAATCTCGCGGCGATGGCGGATCTCTGCGCTGCGCTTTCGCCGAAGGCGAACCGGGTGAGCGACCCGCGCCAGTGGCTGAAGAAGGCGGGCTAGACTGGCGCCGCGGCCCGTTCGAAGCGCCCATGCTTCAGGAAATGGCTGACCTGCGCGATCGCCTCGCGGTTGCGCATGATCAGCGGGTGGGTGCTGTGGACCGTGATGTGGTCGGCCATGCCGGCGACCTTGGTGCGTTCGACCGAGACACGACCGTCATTGGCGCCCGGCAGCATCAGGGAGCCGATCGGATAGAACGAGCGGTCGCCGGCGACGACGCCGAGCGGGTAGTCGACTTTGCCCAGGATCTGGCAGAGAGCATCGGGCCGCGCCGTCGCCAGTTCCGCCCCTGCCGGCCCGAAGAAGGCGCGGAAGAGCAGGTTGCTGCCCAGCACGTCGGCGATTTCGCTGCCTTCGTTGGGCGGCGCCAGCATCACGACATGGCCGAGCCGCTCCGGGCGATGCCGGTTGATATAGGCGCGGGCGACGAGGCCGCCCATGGAATGGGTGACGAAATGCAACCGGCCGTCGAGCTCCGCGCAGAAGCGCCTCACAGGCTCACGCATGAACGAGACGATGTCCTCGATGCACCGGCTGCGTGCTGGATAATCGAGGTTGAGCATCCGATAGCCGTCCGCCCGCAGGGCCTTTTCCAGAGCCGCGAGAGAGCTCGAGCGTCGCGCAATGCCGTGCAGAAGAACGATGCCGTCTCGCTTTGTCATATCGCGACTTTCCCCCGGCGCCAGCGATAGCGGGATCGTCATCGGTGGTCGAGGCGCAGAACGGTCGTTTCGGCGCCATGCATGCTCGAAAGCCGCGGCGGCCATGCTTAAGTAGATGCGCGCTGGCGACGATCTGCGCATATGTTGGGCATGGTGGTATCCGGCTGTCCGGCAGGCCGTTGAACCAGGGGGCGATGGGCACATGATCAGCACCGACACCGACATTCTCTCGACTGCCGAAGCTTGGGCGAAAGCCGGCCGTTCGGTGGCGCTCGCTACTGTGGTCGAGACCTGGGGCTCGGCGCCGCGCCCGGTCGGCTCGCATCTCGTCATTGACGCGGAGGGCAATTTCCAGGGCTCGGTCTCCGGTGGCTGCGTCGAAGGGGCGGTCGTCGAGGAGGCGATCGACGTGATCGCCGACGGCCAGGCGCGCACGCTCGAATTCGGCGTCGCCGACGAGACGGCCTGGAAGGTCGGGCTGTCCTGCGGCGGCCGGATCAGGGTCTATGTCGAGCGGATCCAGGCCGGACAGGTGAACTGATGGCTTCCTGGGAAACCCTTCTGGCCTTCGCAACGCTGACGCTCGTCGTCGCCTATTTTCCCGGCCCAGCGCTGCTCTACACGGCGGCGCAGACCATCGCCCATGGCCGGCGCGCAGGCTTCATGGCGATGCTCGGCATCCATCTCGGCTGCTATATCCATGTCTTCGCCGCGGCCTTCGGACTCTCGGCCGTGTTCCAGCATGTGCCGGAACTCTATCTTGCGGTGAAGCTGGCCGGCGCCGCCTATCTGGTCTGGCTCGGCATCGGCATGATCCGTTCGCGGCTGGCGACAGCCGATGTCGCTGTCGCGCCGCCGAAGACCGTCAAGCGCGCGCTGATCGATTCCTTCATCGTCGAGGTGCTCAATCCAAAGGTGGCGCTGTTCTTCATCGCGCTCTTGCCGCAGTTCGTCGATCCGGCGGCCTCGCTGCCCGTCTGGGCGCAGTTCCTGATCCTAGGCACGATCGTCAATTTCGCCTTTTCTTCGGCTGATCTCGTCACGGTGCTCGGGGCGTGTGCCGTGGTCAAGACGATGAAGCAGACGCAGGCCGGCTTTGCCTTCGGGCGCTGGCTCGGCGGTTCGCTGATGATCGGGCTTGGCCTCAAGCTCGCCACCGACAAGGGCTGAGGCGATGGATCTCGCAGTTCTGGCGACGCTCAATGCCGAGCGCGCGGCGCGACGTGCAACCGTGCTGGTGACCGATGTCGCAAGCGGCGCGCAGAGGCTGGTGAAGGCCGCCGATATCGCCTCCGATCCGCTGGCGGAGGTGCTCGACAAGCAGCTCCGCATGGCCAAGAGCGCGATGGTGGAGGCGGAGGGCCAGCAGGTTTTCCTGACCGTGCAGGCGCCGTATCCGCGCGTGATCGTCACCGGCGCCGTGCATATCTCGCAGGCGATGGCGCCGATGGCTCGGCTGCTCGACCTCGATCTCGCCATCATCGATCCGCGCACGGCCTTCGCTACGCCGGAGCGTTTTCCGGAGGTCACGCTGCTGACGCAGTGGCCGGACGAGGCGCTCGCGACGTTGGGACTCGATGCCTACACGGCTTTCGTCGCGCTGACGCATGACCCCAAGATCGACGATCCCGGCCTGGAGGCGGCCTTGCGCTCGGAATGCTTCTATATCGGTGCTCTCGGCAGCCGGAAGACGCATGGCCGTCGCATCGAACGGCTTGCGGCTGCCGGTTTCGACGAGGCGGCCACAACCCGCATCCACGCACCGATCGGGCTCGACATCGGCGCGGTCTCGCCGGCCGAGATCGCGCTCGCGATCTTGGGCGAGATCGTCTCGACGCTACGCGGTCCACGGCGGAAACCGGCATGAAATTCGGACCTGTTCCCGTCGCGGAAGCGGCCGGCTGCATCGCCGCCCATAGCGTGCGTGCCGGCACGGTGATCGTGAGGAAGGGCGCTGCGATCACGCCCGACGATGTCGTCCGACTGACGGAAGCCGGGCTTTCGGAACTGGTCGCGGTCCGGTTAGAGCCCGGGGACATCGGCGAGAACGAAGCCGCGACACGGCTTGCCGCGGCGCTGGCCGGACGCGGCGTGGTGACGGAAGCCGCCTTCACCGGGCGGGTCAACCTGTTCGCAGCGACCGCGGGCGTGCTGACGATCGATGCGGGTGCGATCGACGGGCTCAACCGGATCGACGAGGCGATCACGGTGGCGACGCTGCCGCTGATGAAGCCGGTCGTGGCCGGCGAGATGGTCGGTACGGTCAAGATCATTCCCTATGGCCTGCCGGCAGCGCTGGTCGAGCAGGCGCTCGCCACATTGGAGGATCTGAAGCCCGTCGCCGTCGCGCCCTACAGGCCGCTGCGCGTCGCCGTGATCTCGACGTTGCTTCCCGGCCTCAAGCCCTCGGTCGTCGACAAAACGCTGCGCGTGATGGCAGAGCGCCTCGCGCCGGCCGCGGCGACGATCACGGCCGATCTGCGCGTGCCGCATCAGGAAGCCCCTTTGGCGCAAGCGGTCGCGACACAGGCGGCCCTGGCCGATCTCGTGGTCGTCTTCGGCGCCTCGGCCATTACCGACCGGCGCGACGTGATCCCGCAGGCGCTGCTGGAGGCGGGTGGGCGGATCGAGCATCTCGGCATGCCGGTCGATCCGGGGAACCTGCTGCTGATCGGCGAGCTTGCCGGCAAGCCGGTGATCGGCGCGCCAGGCTGCGCCCGGTCGCCGAAGGAGAACGGCTTCGACTGGGTGCTGCAGCGCTGCCTCGCCGGCATCCCGGTGAGCCGCGCGGATATCCAAGCGATGGGCGTCGGCGGCCTGCTGATGGAGATCGTCTCGCGGCCGCAGCCGCGCGCTCCGGCGCATCTGGAGGCCGCTCCCGTGGCCGGAATCGTCCTGGCCGCCGGCCGTTCGACGCGCATGGGCGAGGCCAACAAGCTGCTCCAGAGCGTGCGCGGCAAGCCGATGCTCTGCCATGCGGTGGAAGCGCAGCTCGCCTCGCGGGCGCGGCCGGTGATCGTGGTGACCGGGCACCAGCATGAGGCGGTCGCGGCGGCGCTCGCCGGGCTCGAAGTCGAGCTCGTGCATAATCCGGATTTCGCCAGTGGGCTCGCCAGTTCCGTCAAGGCCGGTCTGGCGGCATTGCCGGAAACCGCTCCCGGCGTCGTCGTTTCGCTCGGCGACATGCCCAATGTCACGGCCAGCGTGATCGACCGGCTCGCGCAGGTCTTCGCCGAAAGCAGCGATGCGCTTGCCGTCGTGCCGACGCTGCTGGGCCAGCGCGGCAACCCCGTGCTGCTGGCGCGGGCGTTGTTTGCGGAGGTCGAGAAGCTCAACGGCGACCAGGGCGCCCGTCGCCTGCTCGACGCGGCCGGCGACGCGATCGTCGAGGTGCCGCTCGACGATCCGGCGATTGCGCTGGACGTCGACACGCCCGAGGCGTTGGCCGGTCTGGAGCGCTAGCCCCTCAACGTAGCCAATGCACGCCCAGGGTCGCATAGACTTCAGACGGGCGGTCGCTCGTGCTTTGCCAGCCGCCGGAGATGCGCCAGCTCAATCCCAGCAAGCGAAGGCCGGTGAGATGCAGGCCAAGGCGCAGCTTGCTGTAGGCGCGCTCGCGATAGGCCTCGATTTCGGGGCCGAGATAGACGCCTTTGAGCGGCAGATCCTGCGGCAGGAGCCAGCCAGGCGCGACGCGGCCCCAGAGCCGACCGTCGATCGTCGAGGCATAGGCGCTGGCCTGCAGCATGGTGTCGGGCGTCGGCGTCATCCAGAGATCGCCGTGGAGGCGGGCGCCGTAGCGATTGGTGACAAGGGTGGCCAGAGCCTCCTCGCGCTGTTCGCCCTCATAGTCTGAACCGGCATAGAGCGACAGAAAGGTATCGCCGATGCGCCATTCATAGCCGAGCAGCGCCTGCGCCTCGCTCTTGTAGGCAATGCCATATGGCCGCTGGCGCTGCGCCTGTTCCTGCGAGCCGCCGACCTTGAGCAAGGCGCGGAAGCCGCTGGCGGCGAGGCCTCCGGTCAGCGCCTTCTTCATGCCGATTGCGATGAAGGTCTTGGTCGGCCCGGCTTCGAGTGAGCCGAAGATCACGGTCGAGAGCGGCGAGCGCTCCTCGGTTTCGCCGTCATCGGCCATGGCTGGGCAGGCGAGCATGACCGCCGAAACGGCAGCCAGCCTCACGGCTCCAGCGATCGCCGACCTATACGCCACTGATACCCCCCAAGCGCCGGAACCCTTCAGTTCGGCACCGCAGCAATTCCAGCAGGCCGGCTGGAAGCTTGCAAGTTTTTGTTAACCAAGCCGGCGCAGCATCTTCGTGGAAATGCTAAGCTTTCATCGTGGGCCAACGACGGGAGAGGGCAAATGGCCGACATCGACTTCATACGGCAACTGGAAGGATACGGCCTGACGACGGCGACGATCCTTTATCGGATGCCGGATCACCAGAGCGTCCTGCAGAGCTATATCTGGCAGCAATACGATCTCGCGCCGCGCTTCCCGGTGCTGCACGATTTTCTCGCCTTCTGGAAACGCGAACTCGACGGTCCGCTGCATTCGGTGACGATCGCGCATTCGCGGCTGATCCGGCCGGCGGAGATCGTCAGCGTCAACGGCGTGCTGACGCTGCACTGATCCTCCCTGGCTTTCAAAGCGCAGGGACGCCTCTATGGGGCGGTTCCCTCTTTTGCGCGCGATGCGCCTGCGCCAGCCCTGCTTGTTGCACGGCTGCGGTGCGTGTTAGGCCGCTGCTCCTGTCACGGCCCGGCCTGATCCCTTGTCATCACCCTTGCGCACCTCCGGACTCCTTACGGCGCTCGCCGCCCTGCCCGGAGAGCGTATCGCGGTGGGCTCGATCGTCGCTGCGCTGAAGGACCGGGCCTATGCGCTTCTCGTCGTCCTGCTCGGCCTGCCGAACTGCCTGCCGATGCCGCCGCCGATCCCGCTGGTCTGCGGCCTCGTGCTCGCCTTCGTTGCCGCGCAGATGCTGGCGGGGCGCGTCATGCCCTGGCTGCCGCCGGCGCTTCTGGCGCGCAGCATCGGCAAGCCCGTGCTGACACGGGCCATCGACCGGGCGGTGCCGCTCCTGATCCGGCTGGAGCGCTTCTCGCGGCCGCGGCTGACGATGCTGGGCGGCGCCTATGCCATTCCGGTGCTTGGCCTGCTCATCCTGGTCCTGGCGCTCGGCCTCATCGTCGCGGCGCCTTTCATTGGCCAGATACCGCTCGGTCTCGCGGTCTGCCTCGTCGGTCTCGGGCTGGTGGAGCGTGACGGGGTGGTGATCATCGCAGGTGCGGTCTTCGGCGCGTTCGGGCTCGCGCTCAGTGCGGGCTTCGCCTACGCGATCTTCAGCGGAATCCACGGCCTGTTCTTCTGACACGGAGGTCGGGCAGGCGGTCGGCTCAAGCGGCGGCGAGCACCTTGGCGAAGGGCTTGTCCTGCGCCAGCAACGCGTCGATCTCGTCGGCCGTCACGCCCTTGGAGAACAGGAAGCCCTGCAGTTCATGGCAGCCGATCGCCTGCAGGAAGCGATGCTGCTCGGCCGTCTCGACACCCTCGGCGCAGACGCGCAGACCGAGCGCCCGCCCGAGATGCGCGATCGAATGGACCAGGATGGCGGATTCGCCGGTGGTCTCCATGTATTCGAGGAAGGAGCGGTCGATCTTGATCTTGTCGAAGGCGAAGCGCCGCAGATAGATCAGGCTCGAATAGCCGGTGCCGAAATCGTCCAGCGCCAGGCCGACGCCATGGGCGCGCAAGTCCATCATCGCGGCTTCGGCGGCATCGGCATCGTCGACGACCACGCCCTCCGTCAGTTCCAGTTCGAGCTGCGTCGGGTCGAAGCCGGTCTCCTCGAGGATACGGATGACGTTGGCGACGAAGTCCTTGTGGCGGAACTGGATCGGCGAGACGTTGACCGCGAGGCGGATGCCTTCCCAGCGCTTGGCCTCCAGGCAGGCCTGTCGCAGCACCCATTCGCTCAGGGGCACGATCAGGCCGCGTTCCTCGGCGATGCCGATGAACTCGGCCGGCGGCACCATGCCGTGGACCGGATGGTTCCAGCGCACCAGCGCCTCGACGCCGACGATCGTCGCGCCGTCGACGGAGACCTGGGGCTGGTAGTGCAGCACGAGTTCATCGTCATCGATGGCGCGGCGCAGATCCTCCTCGACCATGCGCTTGAGCGCCAGCGAGCGGTTCATCTGCGCCTCGAAGAAGGAGTAGCGGTTGCGGCCGCCGTTCTTCGATTGATAGAGCGCCGTGTCGGCCAGCCTCAGCAGGCTCTCGCGATCGATTGCGTCCTGCGGCGCGAGCGCGATGCCGATCGAGCAGCCGATCGTCGTCGCGACCCCCATGATGATGAAGGGTTCGGTCAGGGCTTCGAGGATGCGCTCGCCGAGTGCGGCGCATCCCGCGGGGAACTGGCCGTGCGTCTGGATGATACCAAATTCGTCGCCGCCGATGCGCGCGACGGTGTCGCCGCCGCGCACGACCTTCGACAGTCTCTGCGCGACCTGGCGGATCAACTCGTCGCCGGCGGTATGGCCATAGGTGTCGTTGACCGCCTTGAAGCGATCCAGATCGATCAGCATCACCGCGAGGCCCGAACCAGACCGGTCGAGCTGCACCAGCTCCTGATCGAGCCTGATGTCGAAGGTGCGCCTGTTCGGCAGCAGCGACAATTCGTCCTGGCCGGCAAGGCGCTGGATCTGGCCTTCCCGGAGGGCGATCTGATCTGCCGCACCGCGCAGGCGATGAACGATGAAAGCGAAGATGGCGCTGAACAGCAGTCCAACGCCGGCCAGGGCCCAGACGAACTGGCGCAGCATGGCGTCGCCAGGCCGCTCGGGCGACCAGCTCAGCCAGGCGTGAACGGTTCCGTCGACGGCCGGCAGGGCGCGCCTCGAAAGCGGGTCGGCCGGCATCTCGCGGACGATCTTGATGTTGGCCACGCGATAGCGCTCGGACAGATCCTCGAGCATCGAGTTCGTGACGCGCCGATAGCCGACGATCTTGATGGGCCCGAGCAACTGCGAGACGAGAGAGCCCGGCCGCGGAGCAACGTCCATCATCATCATGCTGATGGCTTCGAACCCATCATGGGTCAGCGACCATGAGGAGGAGCCTGGCCCCCCGCGTGCATCGGGCAGTTTCCGCATCGGCTGGCTGCCCGGCCGCAGCATTCCCGGAAGGGACGCGCCGAAGTGCTTCAGCCCATCATAGCCGACCTGCCCGGCCGGGGCGTCGCCCTCGATACCGGCAAAGACCAGGCCGGACTGCGAAACGACATAGGCACCGTCGAACTCGAGAAAACGGCTGCCGAGCCGGGTGAAAGCCGCTTGCAGCGTAGCCAGAGGGTTGGGGCCGGAGAAGGAATTTTGCAGGCCACCTGCAGCGGTCAGGCTCTGGAAACGCAGCTCGCGCAGGCGTACCTGGCTTTCGATCGCGGTCTCGACGCGGTCGCGCTGGCGTTCCGCCTCGAGGCGGTTCGCGTCGCTGGTGATCGCGACGACGACCGCTCCGGCGGCCGCCATCACCATCAGGAAGGCGCAGCCAAGAGTCGCGACAGTGCTCTTCAGCATCCGCGCGGAAGCATCCGCGTTGGTCAACTTCGCGACGAAAGGCGACGACATCAGATGTCCCAAGGGGGCCGCATTGAGGCGGACCATCGCAGGGGAATCTTGATATCCCGTTGACGCAATTGCACATCGGGGACTTTTCTCAGCCCGATCAAGAGCGCCCATCCAGGTCTTGTCAGGCGTTCTTAGGCTCGTAGGGCGGTCTTGGAATGGCGGTATGGGCGGCCCGCAAAGCCGCCGACCAGCGCTCGCGCAGGTCGTGGAAATAGGGCTCCCCGGCTTCGATGCGGCGGGTCAGTTCCGGCTCGTCGGCGTCGCGGCGCATCACGATCAGGTCGATCGGCAGGCCGACGCCGAGATTGGAGCGCATCGTCGAATCCATCGAGATCAGGCCGACCTTCAGCGCGTCGTAGAGATGAGTCTTGTAGGTGATCGCGCGATCGAGGATCGGCTTGCCGTATTTGTGCTCGCCGATCTGGAGGAAAGGTGCGTCCATGCCGCATTCGATGAAGTTTCCGGCGCCGTAGATCATGAAGAGCCGCATCGGCTGGCCCTTGATCTGACCGCCGAACAGCATCGAGACGTCGAACTTGACGCCTGCATCCTTCAGCGCCGCGCCATCCTCCGTGCGGACATGGCGGATCGCGCGGCCGACCAGTTGCGCGGCGCGGAACATCGAGGTCGCGCCTTGCAAGGTGTCGCTCTCACCGGTCTCGGGGTTCGGCAGCCCTTCATGCAGCAGGCTGACGACGGATTGCGTCACGGAGAGGTTGCCCGCCGTCATCAGGCCGAAAGTCCGGTCCCCCGGCCAGGAGAAGACGTGCAGCTTGCGGAAGGTCGAGATGTCGTCGAGCCCGGCATTGGTGCGGGTGTCGGCGATCATGACGAGTCCGTCCTGCACGAGGATGCCGGCGCAATAGGTCACGGGACTGGTCCTGTCTTGATGTCTACCGATTTTGGCGTCTGCCGGCGTGTCGTCGCATATCCCCCGCGCGCCCGCCAGCTATTCGACGGGTTTCGCCGCGGCGGGAGGGGGCGTCACTGGTTGGAAAGGCGCCCGCCCGCTTCGCGCGCGCTGACGAGAACGGCGAGCGCCTCGCCATCGCCGCCCTTGCGCGCGCCGCGCACCGGCGCCGCATCGGCGAAATCGAGCCCCGCCGCGACGCGGACATGGGTGTCGATCGGGCACAGCCCGTTGGCGGCGTCGAAACCGATCCAGCCGTAATCGTCGAGATGGACCTCCGCCCAGGCATGGGCGCCGCTGGCGTGAGGCAGGCTGTCGGACTGCGCGACATAGCCCGAAACATAGCGGGCGGGGATGCCGAGATGGCGGGCGCAGGTCATGAAGACATGGGCGATGTCCTGCGGAATGCCCTCGCGTGCCGCAAAGGCCGCCGCAGCACCGACGCCGGTGCGTTGCCCGGTCTCGACGCACACCGTCTCCGCATGCAGCGCCTCCATCAGCGCATGCATCTGCGACAGCGGCGTACCGGCCTCGCGCACCGCATCGATGGCGAACCCGCGCAGCGCCTCGTCCGGCGTCGTCAGCAGCGTGTCGCGGTGGAAGACGTCGATGGGAACGCGCTCGATCGTGCCGCGGACGACGCCGGCGAGATCGGTCGTCTCGATCAGCCCGTCTATCTGGATCGCCATCTCGGCGATCGGACCATCGGCCGAGAAGGTGTGAACCACATTGCCGAAGGGGTCCTGCGTCGCACGCAGGCGACCGTCGATCGTCGGCTCGATGCGCCAGGACATGACATGCTGGCCGTCGTGGTCGCGCGGGGTCAGCCGCAGAATCTGCGTGATGTGCCGGGCGGGCTCGGCATAGGCATAGCTGATCGTGTGGGAAATCCGGATCCGCATGGCGATCGCAAACTGGGGCGGGGCTGGCTCGTTCGATGTGTCTCTTAACCGCCGCAGCCTCTTGAAGCGAGCCTGCGACGTCGGCTTATTGCAGATATTGCTCGATGATCGTGCCGCCGAGCCGGTTGTTCTCGGTGATGAAGTCTTCGATGAACTCATGCAGCCCGTGCTGGAAGATGTCGTCGATGCCGGTGTTCGACAGATTGGCGAGCGTCTTGCGCGCCTGGCGCTGGGCGGGGCCCTGGCGGCCGTAGGAATCGCCGAGCAGATCGAGGAAGCGCGAGATGTTCTCGTAGCAGGCGGCGAGAGAACGCGGCATGCGCCGGTTCAGGATCAGCAAATCGGCGATCAGCAGCGGCTTCACCGCCTCGCGATAAACCCAGTGATAGGCCGTCAGGGCCGAGACCTCGCGCAGCACCGTCGTCCACTGGAAGTAATCCAGCGAACCACCGACCTGCTCGTTGGCCGGCAGCAGCACATGGTATTTCACGTCGAGGATGCGGGCGGTGTTGTCGGCGCGCTCGATATAGACGCCGAGCCGGGAGAACCAGTAGCCATCGTCGCGCAGCATGGTGCGATAGGCCGAGCCGTCGAAGACCAGCGAGACGTTCTTCACCCAGTCGAGGAAGCGTGCGAACTCCTCGCGGTCCATGCGCTTCTTCTCGAAGCGCTGCAGTTCGAGCCAGGCGCCATTGAGCGCGTCCCACATCTCCGAGGTCAGCGCGGTGCGCACGCCGCGCGCATTCGAGCGGGCGAGGGCCAGGCAGTTGCGGATCGAGGATGGATTGTCCGGGTTGAAGGTCAGGAAATCGCAGACATTGCGCTCATTGGCCTCGCCATAGGCCTTGGCGAATGTCTCGTCGCAGCCGGCGGTCGCGACCGCGCTCTGCCATTCGGAGCCGGCACCGCCATAGGAGGTGGGCAGGTTGGAGAGCCGCATCGTGGCGTCGAGAATCCGGGCCAGATACTCCGCCCGCTCGACATAACGGGAGACCCAGTAGAGGGCGTCGGCGGTGCGCGAGAGCATGGTCAGATCGGGCCTTTTCGCGACGAGGCGGGACGTGTCCGGTGAGCGTTGGGTCTGGGTGCCGGCTCGGACGTCATGCATCGAGCACCCATGTATCCTTGGTGCCGCCGCCCTGGCTGGAATTGACTACGAGGGAGCCCTCCTTGAGAGCGACGCGCGTCAACCCGCCCGGCACGCAGGAGATGCCGTTGGCGCCCGAGAGCACATAGGGCCGCAGGTCGACATGGCGCGGCGCGACGCCCGAGGCGACGAAGGTCGGGCAGGTCGAAAGCGCGAGCGTCGGCTGGGCGATGAAGCCCTCAGGGCTCGCCTTGAGCTTGCGCCGGAAGGTCTCGATCTGCGCCTTGTTGGCATGGGGCCCGACCAGCATGCCGTAGCCGCCCGAGCCGTTGACCTCCTTGACGACGAGCTTGTCGAGATTGTCGAGCACATACGCGTGGGCCTCGGGCTCACGGCAGCGATAGGTCGGGACGTTCTTCAGGATCGGCTCCTCGCCGGTGAAGAACTTCACGATCTCCGGCATGTAGCTGTAGACCGCCTTGTCGTCGGCGACGCCCGTGCCGACCGCATTGGCCAGGGTGACGTTTCCGGCCTTGTAGGCGCCGATCAGGCCGGGCACGCCGAGCACCGAATCGCCCCGGAAGACGAGGGGATCGATGAAGTCGTCATCGATGCGCCGGTAGATCACATCGACGCGCTTGGGCCCCTGCGTCGTGCGCATGTAGACGACATCGTCCTTGACCAGCAGGTCGGAGCCCTCGACCAGCTCGACGCCGAGCTTGTCGGCCAGGAACGAGTGCTCATAGAAGGCCGAGTTGAACTGGCCCGGCGTCAGCAGGCAGATATTGGGATCGGAGGGCGCGCTGCGCGGCGCGACCGAGCGCAGCGTCGCCAGCAACTGGTCGGGATAGTTGTCGACCGGCGCGACACGATGCGTGGCGAAGAGCTCCGGGAAGAGCCGCAGCATCACCTCGCGGTTCTCCATCATGTAGGAGACGCCGGACGGGGTGCGCGCATTGTCCTCCAGCACATAGAACGTGTCGGCATCGACGCGCACGATGTCGATCCCGGCGATATGGCAGTAGATGCCGTGCGGCACCTGGAAATCGACCATCTCGAGCTGGTAGCAGGCGTTGCGATAGACCAGATCGGGCGGGATGATCCCGGCCTTGAGGCATTCCTTGGGGCCGTAGACATCGACCAGGAACATGTTGAGCGCCGTTACGCGCTGGCGCAGGCCGGCCTCGAGCTTGGTCCATTCCGGCTTGGTCAGGACGCGCGGGATGATGTCGAAGGGGATCAGCCGCTCGGTCGATTCCTCGTCGCCATAGACTGCGAAGGTGATACCGATGCGGCGAAAGAAGAGTTCGGCCTGGCTGCGCCTGAGAGCCAGCATCTCGGGCGGCGCTTCCTTCAGCCAGCGGTCGAGCGCGTCATAGGCTGGCCTCAGTTCGGCTCCCGAGCCGGTCATCTCATCGAATGCGACCATGCAGGTTTCTTTCCCCATTTTCAGCAGCCTATGCCCATTCGCACGCGTTCGGGAAGAGGGCCGATGGTCAGGGGGGCGCCGGTGTCTGCCTAATGCTTGGGCAAACCTTGTCCGGTTCGGCTTGAGAAACATCGCCGCTGTGGAGACGAGGCAGCGACATGCGGCGGATCAGCCCTGTGATCCCAGCCAGAGCCTCAGCGCGACGGCGTTGTTGTGTTCCTCGTCACGCGCCGCATAGAGCAATGTGACCGGGCCGGCCTGCAATCGTTCGTTCAGGACGGCCAGCGCTGCTCTTGCCGGTACGGCTTCAAGCTCGGCGGCATAGGCGGCACGAAATTCCTCCCAATGATCCGGCTGGCCGTGGAACTGCCGGCGCAGGTCGTCGCTGGGTGCGATATCCTTCAGCCAGAGATCGATCCTGTCTTTCGGCACGCCGCGAGGCCAAAGCCTGTCGACCAGGATGCGTGTGCCGTCCGTTTGCGCCCGCGCTTCGTAGACGCGCTTGAGCGAAGGCTGCGTCATATCAGGCCGAGCCCGCGAAAACTGGCATGGCCGTCGCGGCCGACGATGACGTGGTCATGGATCGCAATGCCGAGAGGCTTTGCGATATCAACGAGTTCTCGGGTCATCTTCACATCGGCGCCGGAGGGCGTCGGGTCGCCGGAGGGGTGATTATGGACGAGGATGACGGCCGAGGCCGAGAGCTCCAAGGCTCGTCGCATGACCTCGCGGGGATAGACCGGCGTGTGATCGACCGTTCCGGTCTGCTGGACCTCGTCGGCGATGACGGCGTTCTTCTTGTCGAGGAAGAGGACGCGGAACTGCTCGCGCTCGGCGAAGGCCATCGCGGTCCGGCAATAGTCGAGCACGGCCGACCATGAGGAGAGCACGGTGCGCTTGGCGACTTTGCCTTTCGCCATCCGCTGCAGCGCCGCCTCGACGATCTTGAGGTCGAGTGCCACACCCTCGCCGACGCCCTTGACCTCGGTCAGCCGCGAGGCCGGCGCGCCGAGCACCTCGGCGAAGGAGCCGAAGCGCGCGATCAGCGCCTTGGCGAGCGGCTTGACGTCGCGCTGCGGGATCGAGCGGAACAGCAGCAGTTCCAGCAGTTCGTAATCCGGCAACGCGTCCGCGCCGGCATCCTGGAAGCGGCTGCGCAGGCGGTCGCGATGGCCGTGATAATGGGGCGGATCGACAACGGCGGACGAATTGCCGGGCAGGGCGGGCGCCGCGGAGCTGTCCGAGCCGTTGCCCGCGGTCATCGCGGAGCGAGCGGATTGTCGCGTCCGGCGGGCGAGAGCGTGAAGATCTCGCAGCCCATTTCGGTGACGCCGATGGTGTGCTCGAACTGGGCAGAGAGCGAACGGTCCCGCGTCACGGCCGTCCAGCCGTCGGAGAGCACCTTCACGCCGGGCTTGCCGAGGTTGATCATCGGCTCGATCGTGAAGATCATGCCGGCCTTGAGCTGCGGACCTTCGCCGGGCGAGCCGTAGTGCAGGATATTGGGCGAGTCGTGGAAAAGCTGGCCGACGCCATGGCCGCAGAAATCGCGCACCACCGAGCAGCGCTCGGCTTCCGCATAGCGCTGGATGGCAAAGCCGATATCGCCGGTGGTGTTGCCGGCCCGGACGGCCTTGATACCGCGCAGCAGGCTTTCATAGGTGATCTCGATCAGGCGCTCGGCCTTGCGCGGGATTTCGCCGACGCCATACATCCGGCTCGAATCGCCGTGCCAGCCGTTCACGATCAGCGTGTAGTCGATGTTCATGACGTCGCCCTCGCGCAGGGGCTTGTCATCGGGGATGCCGTGACAGACGACATGGTTGATCGAGGTGCAGATCGACTTGGTGTAGCCGCGGTAGAACAGCGTCGCCGGAAAGGCGCCGTTGTCCATGGCGAACTGGAAGGCGAGGTCGTCGAGGCGCTGCGTGGTGACGCCCGGCTTGACGTAACTTCCGAGCATGTCGAGGCCCTCGGCCGTCAGGCGGCCGGCCTTATGCATGGCCGCAAAGGCCTCGGGGCCGTGGAGCTTGATGGCGGGCTCGCGCATGCGCGATCGCCCCAATGTTTCGTCAAATGTCATTTGGTTTCGTCAAAGGTCATTTTCGCCGCGCAACTCCTCGCCGACCATATCTATTGGGTTTGGCCGCGCGCGCAAGGCACCACCCGGCCGCAGGCCGAGCCGGGACCGCAAAAACCGCGCGGGCAGCGACCTGATCGTCCGGCTGGCGCTAGGCTGCGACCGGGTGTATCAGGCTGGCGCAATGGCCATCATCGAACAGTCTCAGGCGGAGGACAAGCCTTACGGCACCTTCGCGCCGCGGCGCGGTCTCTCGCGCATTATCGCCTGGACGCGCTGTGCGTCCGACAGCTTTCTCGGGCGCAAGATCGCCTATGCGCTGCGCCGGCTCGGGCTGCGCTCGCTCGATGGGCGCCCCGTCGACATCGAGTCGCTGGGTGCGAAGATGCGGCTCTATCCGGACGGTAATGTCTGCGAGAAGCGCGTCCTCTTCACCCCGCAATATTTCGATCCGCTGGAGCGCGGATTGCTGGCCGAGCGCCTGCGCGACGGTTTCCGCTTCATCGACATCGGCGCCAATATCGGAGCCTACTCGCTGTTCGTCGCGGCCAAGGCCGGGCCCAGCGCGCGGATCCTGGCGGTCGAGCCGCAGCCCGAGGTGTTCGCGCGGCTCTCCTTCAACATCGCCCAGAACCCGTTCGGCACGGTCAAGGCCGTCGCCTGCGCGCTGGCCGACAAGGCCGGCGAGCTCACTCTCTTCATCGATCCGACGAATCGCGGCGAATCGAGCGTTCGCATCCTGCGCTCCAGCGCCGGCAGCACCGTGCGGGTGCCGGCGATGACGCTGCTCGCCCTCGTCGAGAACGAGGGCTATGAGCGACTGGACGCGATCAAGCTCGACGTCGAGGGCGCCGAGGATTTGATCCTCGAACCCTTCCTGCGCGACGCGCCGGAAAGCCTGTGGCCGGGCTTCATCATCATCGAGGATTCGCGCCAGCGCTGGCAGAGCGACCTGCCCACGCTGTTCGCGCAGAGCGGCTACACGCTGCTGGCCCAGACGCGCCTCAACCTCGTCTATGAGCGCAAGGCCCGGCAGGGCTGACGCGGTGTCGTCGCTCCGGCGCGGCCTGTATGACGGGAGCGCCCGCCGCGGTGCTTGAGCCGGCGCCGGCAAACCCCTAGCTCTAGACGCGGAACGGCGGCGCGACGATCGCGCGCCGTTGGAGCCAGGAGCCGGGCATGACCGCGAGCGACACGACATCTTCCCCGGCGATCGTCACCGCTGCGGTCCTCGTCATTGGCGACGAGATTCTGTCCGGTCGGACCAAGGACAAAAACATCGGCTATATCGCCGAGTATCTGACGAATATCGGCATCGAGCTTCGCGAGGTTCGCATCGTCGCCGATGTGCAGGAGGAGATCGTCGCGGCCCTGAACGCGCTGCGTTCCCGCTACTCCTACGTCTTCACCACGGGCGGCATCGGGCCGACCCATGACGACATCACGGCCGATTCGGTGGCTGCCGCTTTCGGCGTCTCGATCGACCATGACCCGCGCGCCATCGCCATGCTGTCCGAGCGCTTTCCGTCCGACCAACTCAACGAGGCAAGGCTGCGCATGGCGCGCATTCCGGCCGGCGCGGACCTCATCGCCAATTCGGTCTCGAAGGCCCCGGGCTTCAATATCGGCAATGTCTATGTGATGGCCGGCGTGCCCTCGATCATGCAGGCCATGCTCGACGTCGTCGGGCCGACGCTGAGGACCGGCGTCAAGATTCTCTCCGACACCGTCCGTGCCGGCCTGCGCGAGGGCGATATCGGCACGGCGCTCGCCGAGGTGGCAAAAGCCCATCCGGATGTCTCGATCGGCTCGTATCCGTTCTTCTCGGAGACGGGCCCGGACACCAACGTGGTTGTGCGGTCGCGAGATGCCGAAAAGTTGAGCACGGCAATGGTTGCCGTCACAACGATGTTGCAATCAGAGCGAGAAAAGATAAAGTATCAATGAAATAATGCCTGCAACCAAAAGGAGAATTATGCAACTTTATCCTTTTGCCGCGATGCATTTGTGTTATCTGGCGTTGTTGTCATTTAGGTTAAGATGGGTTTCGACTGTTAGTTCCATTATTTAAAACGAATACTTTGTACTTTAGAGGATTTAAAGAGTTTATCAACCATCCTCTGCCAGTTTCGACTGGCCACTGGTTCGGCGTGTGACGTTGTCGCGAGAGCGACGTGTCTCGTTCCGGAACGGGTCGGCGGGTCCTTGAGACAGCACGCAACGATGCGGTCTCATGCCAGGGGGAACAGATGGGGCTCTTCTCGAATCCATTCGCCGGCCGCCGCTCGGCCGGGCAGATCGCTGCCATCAACCGATCGCAGGCCGTCATCCAGTTCGATCTCGACGGCAGGATCCTGGACGCGAATGAGAACTTCCTCGCGGTGACAGGTTATTCGCTGGCCGAGGTGAAGGGCCAGCACCACCGCATGTTCATGCCGCCCGGCGAGGCCGACGGTGTCGGCTACAAGCAGTTCTGGGCCGATCTCGGCCGTGGTGAATTCGTGCGCGGCCAGTTCCTGCGGGTCGGCAAGGGCGGGCGCGAGGTCTGGATCCAGGCGAGCTACAACCCGATCATGGGCGCGGGCGGGAAGCCGATCAGCGTCGTCAAATACGCCTTCGACGTGACCGAGCAGAAGAACCACCTGGCGGATCTCGAAAGCCAGCAGCAGGCCATCAACAAGGCGCAGGCGGTGATCGAGTTCGATCTGACGGGCAAGGTGCTGCACGCCAACGAGAACTTCCTGGCGGTGCTCGGCTACACGCTGCCGGAGATCGTCGGCCAGCATCACCGGATGTTCGTCGATCCTGTCGAGCGCGAGTCGGCGGCCTATAAAGCGTTCTGGGAGCGGCTGGGCCGCGGCGAATACGAAGCGGCGCAGTATCGCCGCGTCGGCAAGGGCGGGCGCGAGGTCTGGATCCAGGCGAGTTACAACCCGGTCATGGATGCGCGTGGCCGCCCCTACAAGGTCGTGAAATTCGCCACCGACATTACGGCGAGCTTCAAGGGCCAGCAACTGGAAGCGGCGGTCAGGGAGACCGGCGAGGTCATCGCCCGCGCCAAGAACAAGGATCTGACCGGCCGGATCGCTCTCGAAGGCAAGAGCGGCGACGTCGCGTCCCTCTGTGGCGGCGTCAACGACCTGCTCGACACGATGGCGGGGGTGGTCGGCTCCGTGCGCGAGATTTCCAGCCGCATCGACGTGGCTTCGAGCCGGATTTCCTCCGACAGCGCGCAGTTGGCCCAGCGAACGGAAGCGAATGCATCGAGCCTGCAGGAGACCGCCGCCACGACCGAGGAGCTTGCGGCCTCGGTCAAGCACAGCGCGGGCAATTCGCGCATGGCGGTCGCGCTCGGCCAGGAGGCGAGCCAGGTCGCGGCCCGCGGCGGCGCGATCGTGACGGAGGCCGTCGGCGCGATGGAGCGCATCGAGAAGGCGTCGTCGGGCATCTCCGAGATCATCTCGATGATCGACGAGATCGCGTTCCAGACCAATCTGCTGGCCCTTAATGCCGCCGTCGAGGCGGCGAGGGCCGGCGATGCCGGCCGTGGCTTTGCCGTCGTCGCCTCGGAGGTGCGGGCGCTGGCCGCGCGCTGCAGCGAATCCGCCAGCGGGGTCAAGGCGCTGATCGCCAATTCGACCCAGCAGATCCAGGCCGGTGTCGGGCTGGTCAAGGATGCCGGCGCGACCCTGGGCGAGATCGTGGAAGCCGCGTCCAAGGTTGCGGTGACGGTCAACGAAATCTCGGCGGCGACGACCGAGCAGTCGAACGGCATCGAGGAAATGGCGCGCACCGTCGCGCATATGGACGAACTCACGCAGCAGAATGCGCTGTTGGCGGATCAGAGCGCGAAGGTCGCGCATGAGCTGCAGCGCGATACGGCGGCACTGAACGACATGGTCGCGTCCTTCACGCTCGACGGTGCAGCCGGGCAGGGCTTTGCGGCTCGCGTGTCTTCCGAGATCAGACAGCAGGCGCCGCATCTGGAGCGGATTCCAGCGACCACGTCGCGCACCTCCGTGCCACCCGCGCGCCCGGCTCAGTCGTGTGTGCCGCCAAGGCGTCTCGCGGCCGGTGGCGACACCTCGGGCTGGTCGGAGTTCTGACAGATTTGAGCCGCTTTCAGGGGATGGCGTGCGCGCTGCCTCTTGCCAGCGGGCTGCCGATAGGGTTTCGGACTGATCAGGGGACGTTGAGCCCCGTGATCAGCCCGGAGCCGAAATCATGGCCGAACCGACCTCCAACAAGGCCTTCCCGGTTTCCTGGGACCAGTTCCATCGCGACGCCCGTGCACTTGCCTGGCGGCTGGCGGAGAAGGGGCCCTTCGAGGCGATCGTCTGCATCACCCGCGGCGGGCTGGTGCCGGCGGCGATCATCTGCCGGGAGCTCGGCCTGCGGTTGATCGAGACGGTCTGCGTCGCGAGCTATCACGACTACAAGAACCAGTCCGAGCTCAAGGTGCTGAAGGACGTCGCGCCTTCGATCAAGGCGATCGGCGACGGTCGGGGCAAGGGCGTGCTCGTCGTCGACGACCTCACCGATACCGGCAAGACCGCCCGCGTCGTGCGCGAGATGCTGCCCCACGCCCATTTCGCCACAGTCTACGCCAAGCCGGCGGGCGTGCCGACGATCGACACCTTCGTCACCGAGGTCAGCCAGGACACCTGGATCTATTTTCCCTGGGACATGGGGCTGGCTTACGTCGAGCCGATCGCCAAGGATCATAAGGGCTGAGCATCACAAGGGTTGAAGGTCGGGATCGGGACGCTTACCGCGCCCTGAGCGCCACGCTCATCCCCGCGATCACCAGCAGCATCCCGACGATCTCCAATGCCGAGGGGTATTCGCCCAGCAGCAAGATGCCGGCGAGCGCGGTGACGACCGGGTTCAGCGGCAGGAACAGGGTGGCGCGGGCAGCTCCCAGCAGTTGCACCGACTTGGTGTAGAGAAACAGCGCCCCGACGCCGACGAGCGCCCCCTGATAAATGGCCTGCAGCGCGATCGCCGGCCAGGCGACGTCGCCGATCCGCATCGGCATGGTCAGCGCGAAGATCGGCAGGACGAGCAGCGAGAGCAGGCAGGTCGCGATCGTGACGTCGATGGCGTCCGTGCCCCAGCGCCGGGCCAGCAGGCCGAAGACCGACCACATCACCGCATTGGCGACGAAGAAGAGGTCTCCGATCCAGGCACTCTCCTGTGGCCCCTGCGGCCCGAAGGCCTGCCAGCCGAAGGCGCCGATGCCTGCGAGCACCAGTGCAAGTCCCAGCATGCGCCACGTCCCCGGACGCTCGCCGATCACGGCGAAGGCAAGCGCGACCGTCATGACCGGAATCAGGCCGGGCACGATGACCGAGGCGTGGAGGGCCGGGGCGAAGGCGGCTCCAGCGACCAGCACCAGCGCATAGGGCGCGCCGGCGAGCGCGGTCAGGATCAGCGAGCGCCGCCAGCCGAGCCTGCCGATCGGGAAGGGCCGCATCCGCCGCAGCGCCAGCGGCAGCAGGATGAGCGAGGCGACCACGAAGCGCAGGATGGTGACATCGGCCGCGGTCATGCCGTCCGCCACCGATTGGCGCGAAACGACCGCCTGCACGCCCCAGATCAGGCTGGTCGCCAATCCGCAGCCGATGCCGAGTAGAAGTCGCCGTCGGGCGATTGCCGCTGCCGCGGAGACATCGACGGCAGGGGAGGCAAGCTCTGTCACGATGGGCTTTCGACCGGCGATGTTCTGGGCTCGGCCCTGCGCCGAAGCGGCAACAGCCCGCTCCGAGCGCCGGGTTCCGGCGCGATTGGCCGTTTCTATGGCGCGCGGACTGGTCGAAGGGCAAGGGGCCGGGCGCCTGGGCGGGTGTTCACGGAAAGCATGCCGCCCGGCGATGCGGGGAGAGCTAGCTTGCAAGGAACCGTTCGGCGGCGCGGTGGAGCACCTGCACTCCAAGAGCCAGATCCTCGTCCCGGGTGTCCTCGGTCCAGTGATGCGAAATTCCCCCGATCGAGGGCACGAAGAGCATCGAGGCCGGCATGCGCCGCGCTATGACCTGTGCGTCATGGCCGGCTCCCGATGGCATGGTCTGCCAGGCTGAGGGGGCGAGTTCCTCTGCCGCCTGCGACAGCGCCTCCATCATTGCCGGGTCGCACGGCGCCGGGAGCGTCTTCGAGACAGGGCTCAGAGTGATCGTGCAGCGCTCGCGACGGTTCGCCTCCTGCACGAGTGCCCGCAGGCCCGCCTCCAGCCGCTCGAGGACCGGAACCGAGACGTCGCGGAACTGGAAGAGGATGTCCGCTCGGCCGGGGATGATGTTGGGCGCGTCGGGATGGAGCCGAAAGCGCCCCGTGGTCCAGGTGGTGCGTTCGCCGCAGATGCGCGGGAATTCGGCGTCGATCGCCGCGAGCAGACGCACCGCGCTCAGGCCGGCGTCCTTGCGCTCCGCCATCGTCGTGCCGCCGGCGTGATCCTGCTGGCCCTCGACCACGATCCGCCATTGCCAGATCGCGACGATGCCGGTGACGACGCCGAGCCGCAGCCCGGTATTGTTGAGCTGCGTGCCCTGCTCGATATGCATCTCGTAATAGCCCTTGTGCCGGCCGGGTTCGAGCTGCCGGCGCGGCAGGCCTTCGAGGCCGGCGGCGCGCAGGGCCTCGCGCATCGGGGTGCCGTCGGTGCGGTTGCGGGCGCGGTCGATCGCGTCCTCGGGCAGGTCGCCGACTATCGAGCGGCTGCCGGGCAGGCCGATGCCGAAATGGCCCTCCTCATCGGCGAACGCGCAGACATCGACGGACAGTCCCGCGCGCGCCAGCGCCAGGCCGGCGACGACGCCGAGCGCACCGTCGAGCCAGCCGGCCTCGTTCTGCGATTCGATATGGCTGCCGACGAGCAGATGCGGACCGTCGCCGCGATGGCGGCCATAGACGTTGCCGATGCCGTCGATCGCGGTATCGAGCCCGCACTCCGTCAGCTTCGCGACGAGCCAGCGACGGGCCTCCATGTCTTCAGGCGAATAGGTCGGGCGATGGACGCCGGTCTTGAAGGTGCCGATCCCGCGCAACTCGTAAAGATCCCGCAGGAAGGCATCGGTATCGACCGGAGGCATGGCTGGATCGCTTTCAGGGAAGATCTTCAGGGAAGATTTGGGCCAGGACAGGGAGCGTCGCTTCGCGACGAGGCGGGCCACTCCGCCTTTCGGTTGCCAGCGCAGCAAGACACATGCCGCTGGCCCAGGGGAGACTTGGCAAGGGGGACTTGGCAAGAAGGACTTGGCAAGAAGGACTTGGCAAGAAGGACTTGGCATACCGGCCCAGAACTTGCCTCATGAGAGGGCGGGAGGAATGCCATGAACGATAGGGCGGAAGCGCCGATGGCGGAAGATGGGACCATGTCGCTGGCGGCCAGGCTCCGGGCGGAGATCGTCCAGGCGCGCAGCGATTCGCGCGAGGATCCCTTCGGCAATCCAGTGCTGCGCGTCACGCTCTGGCTGACGCGCCGCCTGGACCGCGGCGAGATCACGGTCGAGGCTGCGCAGGATCTGGTGCGGCTGCTTGGACGGGAGGCGTTGCGGCAGCGGGCCGGGCGGGTCGCGGCTTATGTCGGCATGGACGGCCATGGCGAACGGGCCTTTGCCGCGCTGGCCGAGCAACTGCTGGCCGTGGCGGCGAAACAGACCGATTCCTTCGAAAGCTTCCGGGACACCGTCGAGCGTGTTCGCTTCGCTGCCGTCTTCACCGCCCATCCGACCTTCGGCATGAGCCGGAAGCTGGCGCACGCTCTGGCGGCGCTCGCCTCCGGCGATTCCGCCGGCGACAGCGTGATCGACAACGCGGCGCTCTCCTTCCGGCCGGACGGCCGCATCACCCTGCAGGACGAGTTCGAGCAGGCGCGCTATGCCGTTCGCCATGCGCGCGACGCGATCGACCGGCTCAACGAGGCCCTGCTGAGCGCAGCCCGCGAGCGCTGGCCGGAGCGCTGGCAAAATCTCGTCCCGCAGCCTGTCACCCTGGCCTCCTGGGTCGGCTGCGACACGGACGGGCGTACCGATATCGGCTGGTGGGACACGCTGCGCTACCGGCTGGAATCGAAGCAGGGGCAGTTCGCCCGCATCTTGGAGAAACTGCCCGCCGTGCCCGCGACCGCAGGCGTCTGGGATCTGGTGGGACAGGCTCAGGCCGCCGTCGAGCGACAGCTCGCTCTGGCGCCGCCGATCTCGACGCAGCCGAGCCTGCCGGCGCTGCAGGCCTTCGCGCTGGCGCTGGTCAACGAGCGCGAGACGGCGCTGCCCGAGGCGTCGCGGCTGATCGCGGCGCTGGACGAGGCGCTCGTCCAATCAGACGACGACCACACGACGATGGCGCTGTGTCTGGTCAAGGCGGGCTGCGTCGCGCATGGCGTCTCGATCGCGCTGCCGCATTTCCGGCTCAACGCCTCGCAGCTCCACAATGCGATGCGGGCGGTCATCCCGCTCGACGAGGAGCCGACACAGCCGGCGCAGCGCCGGGCCTTCCTCTCTGCGGTCAATGCGCTGCTCGGCAAGGTCCAGCCGATCGCGGTCGATTTCGGCGCGCTGGCGGCCGAGCGCGCCTCGGCGACGCGCATGCTGATGACGATCGCCCAGATCGTGAAGCATGTGGATGGCACCAGGCCGGTGCGCTTTCTCGTGGCGGAGACCGAGACCGGCTACACGCTGCTCTGCGCGCTCTGGCTCGCCAGCCGCTTCGGCATCGCCGACCGGGTCGAGATCTCGCCGCTGTTCGAGACCTCCGATGCGCTGGAGCAGGGACCGCGGATCATCGACGAGGCGCTGCGCAGCCCGCATTTCCGCGCCTATCTCAAGCGCCACGGCCGCTTCTGCATCCAGTTCGGCTATTCCGATTCCGGCCGCTATATCGGGCAGGTCGCTGCGACCTTCTGGATCGAGCGGCTGCGCATCCGAATCTGCGAGCTCTTGGTGCGCTACGATCTCGCCGGTGTCGAGCTGGTGATCTTCGACACCCATGGCGAATCGGCCGGACGCGGCGCCCATCCCGCCAGCCTCACCGACCGGCTGGCCTATCTCGAACCCGCCTGGGCGCGCCAGGCCTTCGCCAAGGCCGGCGTCAGGACGGTGCGCGAGACCAGTTTCCAGGGCAGCGACGGCTACATGCTGTTCGGCACGCCGCAGCTCGCCGGCGCGACGGTCGGGCGGATCGCGGAGGCCGTGCTTGCCCCGGCCGATCAGCCCGTATCCGACCCGATCTATGACGAGCCCGATTTCGCGACCGAGTTCTTCCAGACCGTGCGCGAGGAAATGACGGCGCTCGTCGACGATCCCGGCTATGCCGCGCTGATCGGCACGTTCGGGCCGTCATTGCTCGACAAGACCGGCTCGCGGCCGGCCGCGCGCCAGAGCGATGCCGGCGGGCCGACGCGCATCCGTCATCCACGCGAGCTGCGCGCGATCCCCAACAACGCGATCCTGCAACAGCTCGGCTGGCTGGCGAACAGCGTGCATGGCATCGGCCAGGCGGCCTCGCGCGCCCCGGACCTGTTCAAGGCGATGCGCGAGCGCTCCGACCGCTTCGACCGGGCCTATCGGCTGGCCGAGCATGCGATGGGGGCGAGCGATCTCGACGTGCTGCGCGCCTATCTCGACACGCTCGACCCCGGAAGCTGGTTCGACCGGGCGCGGCGCACCGCTAAGGAAGGCCGCCGCGACGAACTGCTCGCCATTGGCGAGGCGCTGTCGCGGCTGGAGTTGGCGCCGGCGCTGCGGCGGTTGTTCTGGCGGCTGTCCTCGGATGCGCTGAAGCTCAGGACAGCAGCCGGCGACACGCCCGAGATGCCGGTCAGGCTGGTCGCGCTGCATGCGATCAGGCTGGCGGCGATGCACAGCATCTGGCTACGCGCCAGCCATATCCCGGATTTCCGTCCCCATGCCGGGCTGACGCGCGAGGCCCTGCTCGAACGGCTCCTGCGGCTCGATGTTCCGGCCTGCCTGACCTTGCTGGGCGAGATTTTCCCGCTCAAGCCCGACCCGACGATCGGGCTCGATTTCGGCGAGCCGCCCGGCCCGCGCGAGGCCGGCACCTATGAGGCGCTGCATCGCGACGTGATTGCGCCGATGCGGGAGCTGTTCGATCTGCTGCGCGAAATCTCGGGCGCGATCCAGCACGAGATCGGGGCGTTCGGATAGGTCGCAGTCGCATCGCCCACTGCTTTCAGCCGATCCGTTCACCCATCCTGCGCGGGTATTGGCGCGAGACGAGGCCGGATCAGCATGAAGGCGACTGCGGCCAGCGCCAGGGCCGCCAGGCTGCCGAGCGAGAACAGGGACGAATAGGGCAGGCCGGCGCTGTCCACGAGTGGCCCGCCGCCGAACGCCGCGAGGCCGTAGCCGATCTGGTAAAACGCGATCAGCGCCCCGAGCATTGCGGCGGCCTGGCCGGGAAATTCCCTGCCGGCGAAACTCAGGGCAAGCGGCAGGATGGCGGAACAGGCGAGCCCGACCAACGCGAAGGCCGCGATGCCGAAGGCGGCCGCCTGCGCCTGCGCGACCATCTGAAAAGCCAGGGCCAGCAGGACCGGCAGCCCGATGAGGACGAGCGCGACCGGCAGCCTGCCTGCCGCCATGGCGAAGCCGATGCGCCCCAGCGTCAGCATCATCCAGAAGGCCGTCAGCGCGAAGGAGGCATTCTCCGCCGAAACGCCGCGCTGACTGGTGAGATAGAGTGAGGCCCAGTTGCCGCTAAGGCTCTCGACGACGCCGTAGAGCAGCACCGCCGCCGCATAGATCCAGAAGCGGGGCGGCAGGTTCTGGCGATGGGGCGTGCTGTCGACGGCCATGTCGAGACGGGCTCGTAATGTCGCGAGCAGCAGCGCGCCCAGGCTCAGGGTCATCAGCGCCGGCAGCGCCCACCAGGCCGCGATCCGGGTGAACAGCGTGATCAGCAGCGGTGCCAGCGCAGTGCCCAGGCCGATCAGCGCGTTCAGGGTGAGGACCGTGACGTCCTGTCGCTCAGGCGGGGAGAAGCGCTGAATGAGCGTGTTCAGGGTCATGGCCGTCGCGCCGAATCCCAGCCCGAGCGTGCCGGTCGCGAGCAGGAGGATGACGAAAGCCGCCTGCGAGCCCATCAGCAACGGCGCGGCCGTCAGCAGCGCCATCGATCCGAGATTGGCGCAGAGGCCGAGCTGGAGAACGCGGCCAAGCCCGAGCCTGCGCGACAGGGCGGATCCGAAGGCCGACGCCAGGATCGCCAGCACGACCTGCGGAATGAACATCGCGCCGTATTGCGTGCTCGAAAGCGCGAACCCGGTGGGGCTGACGAGGATCGCGCTCGCGGCAGGGAAGGAGATCAGGGCGAGCCCCTGCACGATGCCGATGACATAAAGCAGGCCGATTTCGTAAGAGCGGGCAGCTTGCGGCATGGCGGGTCCGACCTGAGACGACGGGCAAGAGGTGGTCCTAACGGAAGGGCATTGGCAAGAGCCATGCCGATTTCGGCGTCGATGCTCCGCCGCGGGCGCTCGCGAATCCGGATGCTCTCGCAGGCTTTCATTGCAACGCCGGCATATCGGCTTAAGTCAGGGGCCAAGAGGAACGCCAGCCGGGAGCCGAGCCAAGCATGGCCGACGCCGATCGACATCTGCCTGTCTTCGATGAAGCGGGCGCGCGCATCACCCTGTTCACGGCGCTGCTGCAGGCGGTCTCGCGCCATGGCAAGGCCCGGATCGCGCTGGAGGATCCCGAGCGCAAGCCGCTGAGCTACGGCAATCTCGTGCTCGGCGCCCTGGTGCTGGGCCGCAAGCTGGCGTCCCTGACTACGGAGAAGGAGCATGTCGGCGTGCTCCTGCCGAATGTGCAGGCGATGGCGGTGACGCTGTTCGGGCTGACCGCCTTCGGGCGCGTGCCGGCGCTCCTGAACTTCACCGCCGGCGTCAAGAACCTGCGGGCGGCCGGCGAGCTCGCCGAGCTGAAGACGATCGTGACCTCGCGCCGCTTCGTCGACCAGGCCAAGCTCGAAGACGAGCTGGAGGCGCTCGGCGAAGGCCGGCGGATCGTCTATCTCGAGGATGTCCGCAAGCAGATCACCAGTCTCGACAAGGCGCTGGGGGCGCTGGCGAGCCTCATACCCGGGCTGGCGCAGCGCCGTTTCGAAGCGGGGCCGGACGAGCCTGCTGTCGTGCTCTTCACCTCCGGCACCGAGGGCAAGCCCAAGGGCGTGGTGCTGAGCCATGCCAATCTCGTCTCGAATGCGCGGCAGATCTTCGCGCTCGCGGCCGGGTTCCTGTCCGAGCGGGACATCGTCATGAACCCGCTGCCGACCTTCCATTCCTTCGGTTTGACGGCGGGGCTGCTGATGCCGCTGCTCAGCGGCATGAAGGTCGTGCTCTATCCAAGCCCGCTGCACTACAAGCAGGTGCCGAAGCTGATCGGCGAGACCGGCTGCACCTTCCTGTTCGCGACCGACACGTTTCTGCAAGGGTACGCGCGCGCTGCGGATCCGGACGATCTCAAGAGCGTGCGCTACGTCGTGGCCGGGGCCGAACGCGTCAAGCCGGATACGCGGCGGATGTGGGAGCCCTACGGCACCACGATCCTGGAAGGCTATGGCTGTACGGAATGCTCGCCGGTGCTGGCCTGCAACACGCCGGTCGCGATGCGCGACGGCAGCGTCGGGCGGCTCCTCCCCGGCATCGAGGCGCGGCTTGAGCCGGTCGAGGGCATCACTGAGGGCGGGAAGCTGCGTGTGCGCGGACCCAATATCATGGCCGGCTATCTCAGCACTGAGGCGCCCGGCAAGCTGCTGCGGCCCGAGGGCGGTTGGCACGACACCGGCGACATCGTCACGCTCGACGATGGCTTCGTCGTCATCAAGGGGCGGGCCAAGCGCTTCGCCAAGCTCGGCGGCGAAATGGTTTCGCTGGCGGCGGTCGAATCGATGATCTCGGGGCTCTGGCCCGACCAGAACCATGTCGTCGTGGCGATGCCGGATGCCCGCAAGGGCGAGCAGCTCGTGCTCGTCACCGAAAAGCCTAATGCCGAGCGCGGCGCGTTGCAGGAGACCGCCAAGGCACAGGGCTTCCCCGAATTGTGGGTGCCGCGCGCCATCCTGGTAACGAACTCGATTCCCGTGCTCGGGAATGGCAAGATCGACTATGCCGCGACGCTGGAACTCGCCAAGTCGCGCCGTTCGCTACTGTAAAGCCACATTCGTGATGATGTTGCACCGCATGATCATGACCTCCGCCGCTTCGCTCCTGGCCGGCTTCCGCGCCGCCACGCTGGCGCCCGCTCTCTTCCTCGCCGCTCCGGTCGATGTCGCGGCCCAGGCGCAGCGGGCGGTCCAAGGGGCGGTCTATGAGCGACGCGACGAGTGCATCCAGGCGGGACTGCTGACGCCTGAGCAATGCGAATTCGCCTATCGCAACGCCCGCGCCGAATTCGAGCAGAAGGCGCCGCGCTATGCCTCGCGGGCACTATGCGAGCGCAGCCACAAACGCTGCGGCGCCCAGATGGTCTCGGCTGGCGGCTGGGAGAGCTTCGGCAAGGGCGGCGCGACCTATGTGCCGCGTTTCATCGGGGTCCGGGTGACGGGCGAGGGGGCGGTGCGCCGTGCCTGGCCGGTGATCGACAGCAGCGGGCGCACTGCGTTTGCCGCGCGGCCGGTGACGGAGCTTCAGGACAAGGTCGCCGGCCGGCAAGGCACGATCGGCCTTGCCGCCTCGCGCGGCGGACACGGCCAAGGCGCGCAGCAGGGCGCTCCTTACGCGAAGCGCGGCGACCGCGACGACACGGTGCGCGTGCCGATGCAGCAGAAGGCGATCGGCTCGGATGTGGCACCGGGCCTCTATGTCGATCCCGACGGCGTCGAATGGTACAAGCCGGTACGGCGCAACTGAGCTTTGCGGAACTGAGCTTTCGCCGATAAGCCTCTGCGGCGCTTGCGCGTTGGCGGTGCGCCCGCTACCGCTCTCACCCAGGCGGACGTGGCGAAACTGGTAGACGCAAGAGACTTAAAATCTCTCAGCCGCAAGGCTATGCGGGTTCGATCCCCGCCGTCCGCACCAGAATATCAGCGCTCTACCTGCTTCCTGACCACCACGCTCAGATTGTTCGCTGGCATCTCGATCACCTCCGGCTCTCCAAATCCTGCTTCCGCCGCCAGCGTTGCAACGGCGTCCAGTTCGCGCAGCCCCCATTCCGGATTGCGCTCCCGCAGGCTTGCGTCGAAGGCGGCGTTGCTCGGCTCCAGCGGGTGGCCGGGCCGTCTGAACGGGCCGTAGAGGATCAATGGCCCGCCCGGCGGCAGCAGGCGTGCGGCATGGCGGATGAGCCCTTGCGCCGCCGACCAGGGCGCGATGTGGATCATGTTGATGCAGAGGATCGCGTCGGGCGCATGCTCCCGCCGGAGGCTCGCCGGCCAATCCTCGGCGGCGGCGTCGATCCGGAGCGGCGGCAGGATATTGCCGGCACCGCTTTGCGTCGCCCAGGCTGCGATGCTGGCGAGCGCGTCGGCGCTCGGATCGCTCGGCTGGAAGGTGAGGGCGGGCAGGGCGCTGGCGAAATGGACGATATGCTCGCCGGAGCCGCTGGCGATCTCGAGCACGGTGCCGGTAGCCGGCAGCGCTCTACGCAGGATGTCGAGGATGGCGTCGCGGTTGCGGGCGGCGGCGGGTGCGCGCAGACGCTTGTCTTCCTGCGTGGCATCCGTCGAGGGCTGCCAGGGAGCGGGCCTGTTTTCGGTCATCCTTGGGTCATCCTTGCGTCCTTACGAATTTTTTGCGCCGAGCCATCGCCAGAGCCATAGCATCCGCTATAAGAAAGGCTCGAAGCGGGCCGCCGACAGTGCGGTCTTGCATGGCTCGGACTGGTTTTGTTAACCGAAATATTGATCGTCGTGGCCCTGACCGTGATCAACGGTCTGCTCGCCATGTCCGAACTTGCCGTCGTTTCGTCCCGCCCGGCCCGACTCAAGGTTCTCAGCGATCAAGGTAACCGGGGCGCGACCACCGCGATCCGCCTTGCCGACAATCCAGGCCGCTTCCTCTCCACCGTCCAGATCGGCATCACGCTGGTCGGCGTGCTGTCGGGCGCCTTCTCGGGCGCCACGCTCGGCGCGCGGCTGTCGGAATGGCTGATGACGCAGGGGTTTTCCCCCGCTGTCTCCGACGGCTTCGGCGTCGGTATCGTCGTCGTCGCGATCACCTATCTCTCGCTCATCGTCGGCGAACTCGTGCCCAAGCAGATCGCGCTGCGTGATCCCGAGCGGGTGGCGGCCCGAGTCGCTCCGGCGATGTCGCTGATCGCCAAGGTCGGCGCGCCGCTGGTCTTCCTGCTCGACATCTCCGGCAAGGCGGTTCTCGCGCTGCTCGGTCACAAGGGCGAATCGGAGGAGAGGGTCACGGAAGAGGAGGTCCGCACCATCATCGCCGAGGCCGAGACCGCAGGCGTCCTGGAGCGCGACGAGCGCGAGATGATCTCCGGCGTTATGCGCCTTGCCGACCGTTCGGCGCGGGCGCTGATGACGCCGCGCCGCGAGGTCGAGGTCATCGATCTCGCCGACAGCGCCGACGAGATCCGCGGACAATTGCGCGCCACCCGCCGCTCGCGCCTGCCCGTGCAGGATGGCGAGGCCGATTCGATCATCGGCGTCGTCGTGGTCAAGGAGCTGATCGATTTCCTCTCCGATGGCGGCACGCATGATTTGCGCGGGCTGGTCAGCGAGGCGCCGGTGGTGATGGACACGGCCGGCGCGCTGCAGGTGCTGCGCGAGATCCGCTCGTCGCGCGTCCATATGGCGCTGGTCTTCGACGAGTACGGACATTTCGAGGGCATCATCACACCTGGAGACGTGCTCGAGGCGATCATCGGCGCCTTCCAGGAAGAGGAAGAGGGCGAGCAGCCGATCGTGACGCGCGCCGATGGGTCCTGGCTGGTGGCCGGCTGGATGCAGGTCGACGAGTTTTCGCACGAGCTCGGCATCCATATCCCGCGCGATGCCGATTTCCAGACGGTTGCCGGCTTCGTCCTGGCCGAGCTCAACCATCTGCCCAATGTCGGCGAGGTGTTCGAGAAGGGCCATTGGCGCTTCGAGGTCGTCGATCTCGACGGCCGCCGGATCGACAAGATTCTGGTCAGCCGGATCGACTGACGCCGGTGCGCGCGTCGTTGACGGGAACGGGAGCGCCGTGATTTAATCCTGGGCAAGGGGTTCCATCGCGACGACCCCGTGAGGCCTCGGCCCAAGGTTCGCGTCCATAATCCTCAGCTTCAGGATGGACGCCATGTCTTCCAACATCTCGATCAGCACTGCTCAATTGTCCCGGCTCGTCGGCCTGCCCGATGCTCCGGTCATCATCGATGTCCGCATCCCGGAGGATGTCGCGGCCGATCCGCGGCTGTTGCCGGCCTCGGAGAAGCGCTCCCATGCCGATGTCCCGGCATGGGCGGGGGCCTATGCCGGCCGGCGCGTCGTCGTGTCCTGCCAGCGGGGCCTGAAACTGAGCGAAGGCGTGGCCGCCTGGCTGCGTCATCACGGCGTCGCCGCCGAGAACCTCGCCGGGGGATTCGAGGCCTGGCGCGATGCCGGCGGCGTGCTGGTGCGCAGCGAGACGCTGCCGCCGCGTGATGCTTCCGGCCGCACAATCTGGGTCACGCGAACGCGGCCGAAGGTCGACCGGATCGCCTGCCCGTGGCTGATCCGGCGCTTCGTCGATCGCGAGGCCGTGTTCCTGTTCGTGTCTCCTTCGGAGGTCGCAGGCGTCGCGGAGCGCTTCGATGCGACGCCGTTCGACATCGACGGGGTGTTCTGGAGCCATCGGGGCGAGCGCTGCACCTTCGACATCATGATCGAGGAATTGGGGCTGGCCAGCCCGGCGCTCGACAAGCTTGCCGCGATCGTGCGCGCAGCCGATACGGCCACGCTCGAAAACGTTCCCCAGGCGGCCGGGTTGCTGGCGGCCTCGCTGGGGCTGTCGCGCATGTTCAGGGACGACCTCGCGCAGTTGGACGCCGGCATGCTGCTCTATGACGCGTTCTATCGCTGGTGCCGGGATGCGACCGAGGAAACCCATAACTGGCCCGCCGGGCCGGCGACGTCGTAAAGGCCGCTGCCATGACCACCATGACGACTGACAGGGGCTTTGAGGCCCCCGCGGCCCTGCCGACTCTGTCCGAGGCGACGCGCGTCTGGGCGCGCATCGGCATGCTCTCCTTCGGGGGGCCGGCCGGGCAGATCGCCCTGATGCACAAGGAACTGGTCGAGGAGCGGCGCTGGATCGGGGAGGAGCGTTTCCTGCATGCGCTCAACTACTGCATGCTGCTGCCCGGCCCGGAGGCGCAGCAACTCGCCGTCTATATCGGCTGGCTGATGCACCGGACCATCGGCGGGCTGATCGCCGGGCTGCTCTTCATCCTGCCCGGCGCGGCCGTGATGCTGGGCTTGAGCATCCTCTATGTGCTCTACCGGCATGTGCCTGTTGTCGATGGCCTGTTCTTCGGGGTCAAGGCTGCGGTGCTTGCCGTGGTCATCGAGGCCGGGCTTCGGATCAGCCGGCGGGCGCTCAAGAACCGGGCGATGGTGGCGATCGCAATTGCCGCTTTCGTGGCGATCTTCCTGCTCAAGGCACCATTTCCGGCGATCATCCTGGCGGCCGGCATCATCGGCTGGATCGGCCATCGCCTGAATCCGGGGCTGTTCGGTCCGCAGGTCGGCCACGGCAAATCCGGCCCGGAGGTGACGGGAATCATCGATGCGCTGTTTGCGCGCGGCGAACTCGATCATGTCCGACCGTCGCGCGGAAAGGTGCTGCGGACACTGGCGATTTGGCTGCCGCTCTGGCTCGGCCCGGTCCTGCTGCTCTGGCTTTGGACCGGTGGCGGCAGCGTCTGGACGCAGCTCGGCAGCTTCTTCAGCGCGATGGCGGTGGTGACGTTCGGAGGGGCGTATGCGGTTCTGGCTTACGTTGCCCAGGCCGCCGTCGAGACCCATGGCTGGCTGCTGGCCGGCGAGATGATCGACGGGCTCGGCCTCGCCGAGACCACGCCGGGACCGCTCATCCTGGTGTTGCAGTTCGTCGGCTTCCTGGCGGGATTTCGTGCGCCGGGCGATCTGCCGCCGTTGCTGGCGGGCAGCCTGGGAGCCCTGCTGACGCTGTGGGTCACCTTCGCGCCCTGCTTCTTCTGGATCTTCCTCGGCGGCCCTTACGTCGAGGCGCTGCGGGGCAACCGGGCGCTCTCGGCGGCCTTGGGCGCAATCACGGCGGCCGTGGTCGGCGTGATCATGAACCTCGCGCTCTGGTTTGGCCTGCATGTGCTGTTCAGGCAGGTGCGGCCGGTGGAGTTCCTCGGCCTGTCGCCGGACTGGCCGGTGCTGGCTTCGCTCGACTGGCGGGCGGCACTGCTCGCGGCAGCTGCGATGGTCGCGATGCTGCGCTTCAAGACGGGCATGATCCCGACGCTTGCCGTCTGCGCCGCCGCAGGCGTCTTGCTGACGCGCTTTGCGTCTTGAGCGCTGGGATCAGCGCGGGGGCTGGTCGCCCTGATCGATGATGCGGTATTCGGCGTCGACGATCTCGACTTGGCCGGCCTGGCCGCGCTGCTGCGGAAAGGGCGCCGAGGGATCGATGCCGGCCGCTTTCATCTTGTTGCGCAGCCGCCAGACGGCGATCGCGCCGACGACGGCGACGATGGGGATCAGGATCAGGGCGAGGCTGGCCGCGATCAGGAACAGCACGATGCCGACGACGAGGCTCGCGGCCATCGCCAGCCACGCGGCCCAGCGTGGCATGCGGGTGGTGCGGCCACCGAGCTGCTCGTAGAGATTGACGCGGATCATGACGCCTTCATCCGATTGCGGGAAATCAGAAGCTAGGTACGAAATGCGGCGAAGGCGAGATCACCAAAGGTCAAGCTGGTGCGACTTTCATGCGTCGCGCCAGTCGTAGAGCCAGCCATAGCGCTTGCGCAGCCCGTCCGCCCCTAAGCGCCGCAAGGCGATGTCGCGCCCGATGCTCCAGGGCCAGCCGAGATGATAGGTCCGGCCGTTGCCACGGCTGGCTTCCTGGACGCGCACGGCCCGCGCCGATCGCGCTGTCGCATAGGCCGCCATCGCGGCGGGGACGCCGGGGGCGCCCTCGGCCTGCAGCGCTTCCGCCAGCAGGCGGGCGAGCACGGCAGCGTCCTCGATCGCGAGTGACGCACCCTGCGCGAGGAAGGGAAGGACGGGATGGGCCGCGTCGCCCAGCAGCGCGATGCGCCCTGTGGCCATCGCTGCCGGCTTGCGGTCGAACAGCGACCAGACCTGCCAGCCGCTGGCGGAAGCCACGAGCTCGCGCAGCGCCTGCGATCCGCCCGCGACATGCTCGGCCAGAAGCTGGACTTCGCCGTCGCGCGACCAGCCCTCGCGAGCTTCCTTCGTTGGCCTGATTACTACGACATTGGTCTCGCGGCCACCCGCTACGGGATAATGGACCATGTGACGGCCGGGGCCGAGATGGAGATTGACGCGCGGCTTGTCGGTCTTAGCGGTCGCCTGGGCGCCGGGCGCGAGCGCGCGCCAGGCCTCGTAGCCGGTGAAGACGGGGGGAGAGGTGTCGCTCGCGAGGTCGCGGACACGCGACCACAAGCCGTCGGCGCCGATCAGGCCGAGCCCATGGATACTCTCGCCATGGCCGTTCTGGCTGGTGAGGGTGACCGAGGCGCCGGTCTCGTCCTGGGTGATCTCCTGAACGGCGCGCCCGACCACGAGGCGGATATTCGGCATGGCACGCGCCGCATCGAGCAGCACCGTGTGAAGGTCATTGCGCTTCAGCATGCGGAACGGCGTCGGCAGGCGTTCGGGATGCGAGGGCATCTCGAGCAATTCGGTGCCATCACGCCAGCGGCGGATCAGCAGGCCGTGCGAACTGACGCTGACGCGCTTCAGTGGCAGGGTCAGGTCGAGATCGTCCAGTACGCGGCCGGAATTGGGGCTGATCTGCAGGCCGGCGCCGAGTTCGCCGAAGCCGGTGCGCTTCTCGATGACGGTCGCGGAGATGCCGCGGCGGGCCAGGGACAGGGCCATGGTCAGCCCGCCGATGCCGGCGCCGGCGATCACGAAATGAGGAGCAGACAAAGCGAAACGCCTTCAGCAGTCGGTTCGGGATGGGCGCGGGGGCCCCTCAGAACCCGCGCCGCGAGAGCAGCTTGAGGCGGAGCGGTCTTCTCAGGCCGCCTTGTCTTCTCAGGCGGCCTTGGACGTCTCGTGATGCGCGCATTCCGGCGGCGAGCAGGCGCCGGCCTTCAGCGAGGCATCGTATTTGAACAGCGTCGAGCAATAGGGGCAGACGATCTCGTGGTCGGAGCCCATGTCGAGATAGACATGCGGGTGGTCGAACGGTGGCTTGGCGCCGATGCACATGAACTCATGCGCGCCGACATGGATGACGGCGACACCGGTGTCGTTGTGGAAATGCGGAATGCCGTGATCGGCCATGTTCGTCGCTCTTAGCTCGTGATGTGGGCGCAAACTATCGCGCCGCGTGGCCTAGCGCCAGTGCGCGATTGTCTCAGCGCGGCTCCGCCGGACGCAGGCAGGCCTGAGCCATTGAGTTCATCCGTTCCTTCTCGGCCTCGGTCAGCGCGTTGTCGCGCACCTTGGGCCAGAGGCCCTCGCGCTTCAGCGAATCGACCGTGCAGGCGCAGAGCCGCTCGCAGGCATCGGCACCGAGGGGCCCTTGCGAGCAACTGCCCTGGCAGGAGAGCATGAAGGGCTGCTCCTCCGAAGCCGGTCGCATCGGCATGACCTGCAGCGCCAGCATCAGCAGCCCGATGAAGACGGGCTGGTGGACGAGATAGACCAGAAGGCTATGACGGCCGCCCCAGACGACGAGCCGCGCTGGCAGCGTCTTCGCCCGCCAGTCGGCCGCGGCGGAGCCTTCGATCCGCGGCAGCGCCAGTCGCGCCAGGACGGTGCCGCCGAGCACGCAGCCGAACCAGGGGAAGACCGGCACGAAATCGGCGCTGACGAGCGGGGCCCTGGAGAAGCCGAGCCAGGCCAGCCAGGGCGCGTCGAGCAGCGGATGGGCGACGAAGTGGGGCAGGGCGAAGGCGATGATGGCTGCGACCGCTACGACGAGCACCGGCAGGCGCAGGAAAGGCAGCGCCAGCACGCTCGCCAGCGCGACATGATGCAGGATGCCGAAGAAGATGAAACTCGACCGCATGGCGAAGAAGGTTCCGAGCGTCACCAATGCGGCGGCACCTGCGACCATGGCGAGGCGCTTGAGAAAGGCGCTCCGGTTCAGGCCGTGGCGCGTCGCCAGCACGAGGCTGAAGCCGACCAGCGTCAGGAAGGAGCCGGCGATCAGTCGCGCGAAGAGACGCCAGCCCGGTTCGTTCGGCACGTCGACATCGGTCAGCCCGAAATCGGACAGGTCATAGGCGACGTGGAAGACGAACATCGCCAGCAGCGCGATGCCGCGCGCCAGATCGACGAGTTCGAGGCGCGAGCGGGAAGGGGGCTGTACTGCGAAGGGCGTGGCTTCGCTCATGACGTGATCCGGCTCATGGCCGTCTTCATAGGGAGCTTGCGTCGCCGCCGCTACCCAAAGCGCGCTTCGCGTGGCAGGGGTGAGGCATCGCCATTGCCCATCACGACGGTTCGCCATGCAGAGCTTCTCATCCGACGGCGTCACGCTCGCCTTCGTCGACCTCGCCCCGACGGGCGATGTCATCGCGCACGAGACGGTCATGCTCGTCCACGGCTTCGGCTCCAGCCATATGGTCAACTGGGTCAACACCCAGTGGACGAAGACGCTGACCCATGCCGGCTACCGCGTCGTCGCGCTCGACAATCGCGGCCATGGCCAGAGCGAGAAGCTCTACGATCCCGCCGCCTATTCCTCGCAGGTCATGGCCGAGGACGTGCGGCGGCTGATGGACCATCTCGACATCCCCCGCGCCTTCGTCATGGGCTACTCGATGGGCGCGCGGATCTCGGCGCATCTGGCGCTGGCGCATCCGCAGCGGCTCAAGGCGCTGCTGCTCGGCGGGCTCGGCATCCATCTGGTCGAGGGCGTCGGCCTGCCGCTCGGCATCGCGGATGCGATGGAGGCGCCGTCGCTCGACGTGCTGACCGACCCGATGCAGCGCATGTTCCGTGCCTTCGCCGATGCAACGAAGAGCGATCTCAAAGCGCTGGCGGCCTGCATCAGGGGCTCGCGCCAGACGCTGAGCATCGCGCAGGTCGGCGGTATCGCTGTCCCGACGCTGGTCAGCGTGGGCACGAAGGACGATGTCGCGGGTTCCGGAGCCGAACTCGCCGCCCTGATCCCCGGTGCGGAATCCTTCGCCATCGAGGGGCGCGACCACAATCTCGCGGTCGGCGACAAGAGCCACAAACAGGCGGTGCTCGACTTTTTGTCGCGTTTGTGAGAATGAGCATGCTGGTCAGCAGCATCATGGAAAAGCGGGCGACGCCAATGTGTTGTCGACGGCAGCTCAAAGACTGAATCCACCGCCTGCCACGCTGATTCAACTCAGGCTGCAATCACCTTTGGCGCGGATGCCGCATCCGGTGCTAGTGTTTGCGTCGCCGAACGACCTTTTTCGGAGAACACCATGTCGTCAGGGCGTTCCGTCGCAGAAGCGCGCGATCATGCGACCGGGCTCGATCTCGTCGATCCCGTTTGGTCGCGGTTGCGGCGCGAGGCCGAGTCCGCGATCGCCGCCGAGCCGTCGCTGGGCGGCCTGATCGTCGCCTCCGTGCTCAATCAACCGAGCTTCGAGGCTGCCGTCAGCCACCGCGTCGCGATCAGGCTCGGCCATCCGGCCGTCGCTGCCGATCTGATCGAGCAGGCCTTTGGCGAGGCGCTGGCCGCGGATGAGACGGTTTCGCAGGGCATGCGCGCGGATGTGCTCGCCGTGCTCGACCGCGATCCGGCCTGCTACCGCGTTATCGAGCCGGTGCTGTTCTTCAAGGGCTTCCATGCCCTGCAATGCCACCGGCTGGCGCATTGGCTGTGGCGGCAGGACCGGCGCGATTTCGCGCTCTATCTCCAGAGCCGTTCCTCCGAGGTCTTCCAGACCGACATCAATCCCGCCGCGAAGATCGGCAAAGGCATCTTCCTCGACCATGCCACCGGCCTCGTCGTCGGCGAGACCACGGTGATCGAGGACGATGTCTCGATGCTGCAGGACGTGACGCTGGGCGGCACCGGCAAGCAGGGTGGCGACCGGCATCCCAAGATCCGCAAGGGCGTGCTGATCGGCGCCGGCGCCAAGATCCTCGGCAATATCGAGATCGGGCAATGCGCCCGGGTCGCGGCCGGCTCGGTCGTGCTCTCGGCCGTGCCGCGCAACAAGACGGTGGCGGGCGTTCCCGCCAAGGTCGTCGGCGAGGCCGGTTGTGCCGAACCGTCGCGCTCGATGGACCAGATCCTCACGGGCGATGCGGGCGCCTATATCTGAGAGGGTTGCATCGGCCTGCCGCTGCCGGAAGCGGTGGGCGCAGGCCGGCACCGCTACGATCGCGGGTAGCGCTCCGTCATCTCAGCCTGCAGGGCCTCCTCCGTCACCAGGAGACCGCCGCCGAGCCTGACCGATTCCACGCGGCCATCGGCGCCGCGATTCAGCGTCACCGTCTCGCCCGGGCTGCTGAAGCCCGAAGCCCTGACGATGCGCCCGGTGTCCTTCGTCTCGATGGCGATCTCGGGAGCGTCCTGGAGCGGTTCGAGCAGGGCCGGGTTCGCGACGAGGACCCTGCCGGACATCGCCACCAGATCGCCGCAGCCCCACAGCGTCCACCAGCGGCCGCTCCAGTCGGCGAGCTCGGCGGAGGCGGGGCCATCCTCCTTGAAGCGCTGGAGGATGTGGACGACGCCATCGAGCCAGGGATGCGCTAGGCCGTCGATGGCGTTGGTCAGCACCGAGACGGTCAGATCCTGTTCGGGGAAGACGCTGGTGCGGGTGATGAAGCCCTGGAAGCCGCCGGAGTGGCCGAACCAGCGCCAGTCGTCCTTGCCGCCGGAGATCGTGCCGAGCCCGTAATGCCGGCCGAGCACGCTCTCGTCATCGGCCCAGTGGCGACGGCTCATCTCCCGGCGCGAGAGCGGCGACAGGATGCTGGTGGCGGCACCGGGCGAGAGCTGCGCGAAATAGCGCGCGACATCGGCAGCCGTCGCGACGAAACCAGCGGCTGCGTCCATCGCGTTGCCGGGGTTGTCGGCGGGAATGACGACGCGCCGGTCCAGCGGCAGGCGTCCGCTGTGCCCCTTCGCCATCGGCCGCGCCCCCCAGCCCTCGATGCCCGGCGCGGTTTCCTTGAGCCCGGCGGCTGCCACGACCTCCTGCGCGATCCATTCGGCATAGGGACGTCCCGTCACCGCCTCGATGACGAGGCCGAGCAGCGCGAAGCCGTGGTTCGAGTATTTGAAGCGCTGCGATGCCGGCAATGGCGGTGGTGCAGAGAGGTCGGCCAGCAAGGCGGCTTTGTCGAGATAGGGGCGGCGGTCGGTGAACTGGCCGCTGTCGGGCCCGTCGCGCGTCAGCCCGGCGCTATTGGAGACGATCTGGCGCAGGGTCGCCGCCGCAATCTCGGGATGCAGGCCCGGCACATAGGTTCCCACAGTGTCGTCGAGGCGCAGGCGGCCGGCCTCAGCCAGTTTCAGGAGGCCGGCGGCCGTGAAGCTCTTCGAATGGGAGGCGATGCGGAAGCCGTGGCGCGGCGTCAGGGCCTCGCCTGTCGCCAGATCGGCCTCTCCGAAGGCGGCTTCGAGCACAAGCTGGTCGCCCTGCACGACGGCGATGGCGACGCCCGGCTGCTGTTGATGGCGATGTTGGAAGGCGAGCCAGGAGGAGGTGTAGTCGAGCGCGGGAGCAAGCCAGGACGTCATCGCCGGAATCCACAATCAGGGTCGGGGGCGGTACTATGGCCGTCGCGACGCCGGGCCGGAACCCCGGCCCGGAAACAACCTGTCATGCGGCGCGTTCACCGCCGAAGACACCTGCGGGACCGCTTTTGCTTGCCCTCACCGGCGCGCCATGGCATCCGTCCGGCCAATTCGAAAGGACCAGTCCCGTGGACAAGACAGAACTCGCCAAGCTCGAAGGCTATCTGCGACGCACCTTCGCCAACCATGCCATCAGCGTTCGCGCGCGGATGAAGAAGAACGATTCGGCCGAGGTCTATCTCGCCGACGAGTTCATCGGCATCATCCATGTCGACGACGAGGATGGTGATCGCTCGTTCAATTTCACCATGGCGATCCTCGACGTCGACCTGGAAGACTGACGGGGATTTCGCGAGGGCGGCCGTCTGACGCGACCGCCTGCGCTTCCGGTGCTCACGGACGAAAGTCCGCTCCGCTCCGGTTCTCGCCAGCCACGCCAGCCGACTCACCCTGGCGAAATCCCGGCGCGTAGCGGTCCGCGATGCCGAGGATTGTTCTCAGCGCATCATGCCGTCGATGGTGTGGCGGACGCCGCCGAGCATCAGCTCCCAGTCGGCGATGATGCTGCGCGGGAAGCGGATGTTCACATCCATCCCGCGATGCCGGAAGGTGACCCGGCAGGGCTCGTCCAGATCGGACTTGCCATTGTCGAGCGGGCAGCGTGCGGCAAAGCCGCGACCGTCGGGCACCGAGACATAGAGTTCGTCGCCCTCATAAGGCGAACCCTTGCGGAAGCCGCGCACGACGAGTCCGCCGGGGTTTGACCAGACGGTCGGAGTCAGGAAGCGCGCATAGACCGACAATTGCGTCTGCGGCTCGTTGACCTTGTCATGCGGGGTCAAAGTCACCAGAAGCCGCTGGCGGTTCTGAATTTGGGCCGGGCCGAGTTGGGCTGGGCCGACCTGGGCCGGGCCGAGGCTCGGCCAGTCGAGCCGCAAGCGGACCATGCCGACCAGCCTGCTCGAATCGTCGGGCTCCACGCCGGTCAGGTTCTGCGGCACCATCAGCGCGATCGAGCCGATCCGCGCCGGCTGAACGACGGGTTCGCCCTCTTCGTCCCGATGGGTCAGGTAAAGCGCCAGGCCGGAGGCGAGCGCACCGGCGAACATGATCGCGATCGCCGTCTTGAACAGGGCGGCGTCGGCACGCGGCAAGGGCGGAGGCGGGCGCTTCAGGCGCGAGCGAACCAGGTTCGTGAGGCCGGCCCCCGGATGGGCCGGTGGGCTCTGATGAGCGTGCAGGGCCGGCTCGGCTAGGAGATCCTGGGGATGATATGCGGTCACGGGCGGCGCCTTCGGGAATGCTGTTCCCACTGAAGCATCAGCGCGTTAACGCGCCGTAAACCATGCCGGCCCGTGTGTTTGCCCTGAGGATGGGCATTAACCATCGCTTAAGGCTTTTCTTCACACTTCGTAAACCATGCGGCAGGGTCCGGCGGTATCGCCCGCGGGAGCCTGAAGTCCTTGACGATCGAACCTGCCGCGCTCGAGGCGCTTCAATCGCTGTTCATCGGCTTCGCCTTCGCGGGGTTGCTCGCCAGCGCCTTCGAACTGTTCACGGCACAGCGTGCCGATTTCCGCCTGCTTCAGGCGGGCGGGCTGTTCGCGGTGGCGAGCGTGCCGGTGGTGGTCTTCAGCGCGCCCTTCCTGATCGTGCGCAACACCGTGCGCGGCCGGCGGATCGAGGGCAGGCCGTTCATGTTCGTGATGCTGGCCAGCATGATCGCCTCGGTCTGGAGCATTGCCTGCGGCCGGGTCGTGCTCGACCTGCTGCAGATGCTCGGCTCTTGACGGCGACGGCGCGAGGCGGTCAGTCCTGATCGCATCCGGTTGCGCCCGAAGGATGTCGACATGCCACTTTATTCGCTCGATGGACTGAAGCCCGAGACTCCTCCAGCCGGGCAGTGGTGGCTGGCGCCCGACGCCCATCTCATCGGCAAGGTCCGCATTGGCGCCGATGTCGGCATCTGGTTCGGCGCCGTGCTGCGCGGCGACAATGAGTGGATCGAGATCCGCGCCGGCAGCAACATCCAGGAAGGCTGCGTGCTGCACACCGACATGGGCTCGCCATTGGTGGTCGGGGAGGGCTGCACGATCGGCCACCGCGCCATTCTGCATGGCTGCATCATCGGCGAGAACAGCCTGATCGGCATGGGGGCGACCGTTCTCAACGGGGCGAAGATCGGCCGCAACAGCCTCGTCGGCGCCAATGCGCTGGTCACCGAGGGCAAGGAATTTCCGGACAACTCGCTGATCGTCGGCTCGCCGGCGCGCGCGATCCGCACGCTCGACGAGGCGGCCGCGGCTGGCATCACCGCCTCGGCGCGGGGCTATGCCGCCCGCTGGAAGCAGTTCGCCGCCGGCATGGTGCGGCTGGACTGAAACCTGCAGCATCGGCTTTATCCGAAAACCGCGTTCCACTTTTCGGGCCGATGCTCTGACCCCTGAAAGCACAGCGGGCCGGCCCCCCGGGGAAGGGAGCCGGCCCTATGGCGAAACCCGGCCTGGGGACGGGTGGGTGGGGACGTGACCAAGTCTCGCCGTCCATCTAGAGAGGGCATCGCCCTCTCCGATCTCATCTTGCCGATCTCGTCTTGCCGATCGCCGGATTGCGGGCGATGCGGCGGTGTTGCTGCGGCCTCAGCGAACCGAGGCGACCGTCGATGTCTGCGCGCCGCCAAGCGAGGTCCAGCCCGTCCGCACCTGCGACTCGCGCTTGACGTAGACGTAGCCGGTCTGGTTCCAGGGCAGGACGGCGTTGCGCTTGTTGTCGAGGATGAAGTCACCGCGATCGGTGCGGACCATCAGCACCGCGTGGCCGGCATTCTCCTCGTCGATGACGACCGTCATCAGCATGGCGCGGCGCGGCACGCCGGCTTCGGCGAGGCGCTTGCGCTTGAGCAGCGCGAAATCCTCGCAGTCGCCCTTGCCGTCCTCGGGCAGGTCCCAGCGATCGACCACGCCCCAGTGATCCTCGTCGGTGACCGCCTCGATCTCGCGATTGATGCGGGAATTGAGCGTGACGAGGGTCTTCCAGAGCTTCGGCGTCATCTCGACGCGCTCTTCCTCATTGAGGTTGACGCGGCATTCGACCGGGCTGCGCTTGCACAGATCGCTCCAGGCGTAAGGCGCCCTTGCATCGCCCGCGGCGTTCGCCGGAGCGCTGGCGACCGGGATTCCGGCGCTGGCCTGTTGGGCCTGAGCGGCCGATGCGCTGCCGGCAATCAGCAGAAGCGCGAGCGCCGTACCCATGAAGCTGCGGTGTCTTGAAAGCATGTCGTCCCCTTTCGGTCCCTGGGGAGGACAATGCCGTCAGCGCATGGATTTGGTTTGAAATGAAAGCGAACAATTGTAGCGAATTCGCCAGACGATACTGGCAACAGTTCTTAGTATAAATCGCCGGAGAACGGCGTTGTAACAAATGGGTGCGCTGGATTCAGGGGGCGTTAATTATGGCGACGCCCCGGGAGGCAATTGATTAACCGTTCAGCGGCGAGGTGATCGCTTGCCGAGCTGGTCCGCCGACGGCTGAGCGAGGAACCTGCGCCTCCTTGCCGAGCAGTTGCGCGCCGATGTCATCGGGATGCGAGAACATGAAGGCCGGTCCGAGTGCTTGCAGCGCGGCCGCGCTGGTGAAGCCCCATCCGACGGCGCCGAAGGCCATGCCGGCATCGCTCGCTGCCTCGAAATCCCTGATCTCGTCGCCGATGCAGAGGCACCGCCCATGCTCGATCCCCGCTAGCTTGGCAAGCTGGCGGAACTTGCTCGCCTTGCCGAACAGCCCCGCGCCGCAGGCGAAATGCGTGAACGCGGCCGCAATTTCGTCGCCGAGCACCCGGCGGATATTGCTCTCCGTATTGGAACTGACGATGGCGAGGACGAAGCCCTGCTGCCTGAGTTGACGCAGCATGACGTCGATGCCGGGAAAGAGGGCGACCGACTCGACATCGCTGGCCGCCAATCGGCGCATATGGCGGGCTATGAAAGGCAGCTTCCATCTGGAGACGCCGAGATGGGCGATGAGTTGCCGCGCGCTGTGCCCGCGCAAGGCCTCGACTTCGTCAGCCGCGATGCGTCGGAAGCGATAGCGGTCGGCAACGTCGTTCAGCACGCTCGCGAACCAGGGGAAGGTGTCAGCCAGCGTCCCGTCGAAATCGAAGATGATCAGTTTATACGGCATGCCCGGCATTCGCAGCGTTTCCAGAAGCGCTGCTGGCTATGGCGGGTGCCGTCGGTCCGCGCAAGCATGGCCTGCGCAGGCGCGCGGCTGGTCGAGCGACGCGGCGGGCCGGAGAGTTAGAGTTCCAGGTTCTCGTCGAGCAGATCGGCCGAGAGCGGGAAGCGGAACTCGGCGGCGAAGCCGCCGTCGAAGCGCCGCACGATCTTGGCCGGCGTCGAGCCGATGCGCAGCGGCGTGTTCATCGGCAGGTCGAGATCGGTCGTGAAGGCCGTGCCGGAGAGCGAGATGTCGACGAGGCGCACGACATGCTCGGAACCGTCATCCATCGTGACGACGGCGCGCGGATTGCGCGGAATGATGCGCTCGTGACGACGGTCCTCGGGCAGGCCGAGTTCCTCGCGATTGGCGAGCCAGGTCAACTGCGCCGTGAACTTCTCGCGCTTGCGGCTGGTCGCGGTGATGGTCATCGCGAAGCCTTCCATCGTCGTGCGCACGCAGGTGCCTTCGATGCGGCCGAGATGTTCGAGATAGACGATGACGCGATCACCCGGATTGGCCCGGGCCGGCGCGGCGAGATGGACGCCGCCAGGGGAGATGTCGATCGTCTGGCAGGGATACTCCATGCGGTTGGGCAGCATGTAGCGACCCAACAGGACGACCTTCATACGATGATGCCGCCTGCGCTCGGCAGTGCGTGCGGCCGTCCGGGGCGTTTGGAGAGCGCTCAACATCGAGGGTCAGCCTGATTTCGGGCCGATCCTATAAGTCCTCTGGTTAACGCTCGGTTAGCCTTTCAGGCCCGGCCTCCCGGCAGGACCATGAATTTCGGCGGCCGCGATCGCATGGGTGGCGGCGGCTGCTGGCGCAGGCCGACGCCCGGCCAGAGCATGCGCAGCGAGATCATGCGCATGGATTCCAGGGTGTCCAGGCCAAGCCACTCCGGCGCGGTTGCGGCCGACAGGGAGCCCAACATGCGCGCATGGGTGCGGCCGCGATAGCGCAGCGGCAGCAGCAGCAACTCGAGATAGACGGGCGCTCCGCTCTGCGTCTCGCCGGCGAGGCCCGCGACCGCGCCTGCGGTCTCATCCATCACGGTTTGCGCGAGGCGGCGCATCTCGGCCTGTGATTCGACGTCGGGCCAGAGCGCCGTGAAGGCGCGTCCGCGCAATTCGTGGCCAAGGAGGGCACAGAGCCGCGTTCCCGCAAGCCTGAAGACAGGTCCGATTGGTTCATTCTCGAGAACGAAGGTGTCTGCCAGTGCGTGACGCAGCGCGCCCGGCTCGATCTCGCCACGCTCCGGTGCCGCCCGTTCGCCCCGAAGAGCGTCCCAGTAGTCGAAAACCAGGCGCGTGCTCGTGTTTTTCATTCCGGTACCCAATTCTGCCCGCCGTCGCCTTCCGCCGAAGTCCTGCGTCCCGTAATGGCGCAGAAGCGTCTGGAGGAGGGACGAATCGATTCTTCTGATCGTGAAGAACGCAGGCGTCGTGCCGTCTTGCCATGCTCCCGGCGGGCTGTTCGGCTGAACGGCGCATTAAGGTTAACGAGATCTTGCGATTGTGGATAACCAGTTAAAATGCTTATCAAATTGACTGTAATTCGCGGGCGCTGAGCCCGTGTCCGAAGGGGCCGGCGGGGATGTGACCGCGGCGTTCCAGTTGCGTATCGGAACGTCCGCACAGCCGGGAAAAGGGGAGTGGGCCGCGAGGGCCGCTCCCCTTTTTCGTCGGTATGGGCCAGCGCTGTCGCTTGCCACGGGCGGCGGCTTCGGCAAGGGTTGCAGCGCATGTCGCACACCCCTTCCGATCCTTCTTCGCCGCCGCTACGCGAGCCCGTTCTCAACCTGCCGACCGCGATCGTCTGGCTGATTGTGGCGCTGGGGCTGATCCAGGGCGGCCGGTCGCTGCTCTCGGACTATGACGACTATGTCCTGATGTCCTGGTTCGCCTTCGTTCCGGCGCGGCTGAGCCTCTGGCTCGCGCCCGACCGCCTGGAGGAGATGGCGAGCGCGGTCGCGGCATCGACCACGGGGCAGGATCTGGCGGACCGGCTGCAACTCGTCCGACTCCTGCTGGCCGATGGCGGTCCCAGGCTCTGGACGTTGCTGAGCTACGGGCTGCTGCACGGCTCCTGGGTGCATCTGATCACCAATGTCGTCTGGCTCGCGGCCTTCGGCAGCCCGGTGGCGCGTCGGCTCGGCAGCGGGCGTTTCCTGAGCCTGATGGGGCTCTCGACCATTGGCGGCGCGTTGCTGCACTGGTTCTCGCGCGAGCTCGACGTCCTCCCGCTGGTCGGCGCATCGGCGGCGGTGTCGGGTGCGACGGCGGCTGCGATCCGCTTCGTCTTCGCGCCGGGGCTGCGCTTCGGCTCGCTGTCCGACGACGCGGTCGTCCGCGCCATTCCCGCCGAGCCGATGGGGCAGCTCTGGCGCAATTCACGCGCCCTGCTGTTCATCGTGATCTGGTTCGCGACGAACATCCTGTTCGGATCCGGGCTCGTGCCGATCCTCGGCGAGGAGACCAGCATTGCCTGGGAGGCGCATATCGGCGGGTTCCTCGTCGGGCTGCTGCTGTTTCCCTTGCTCGACAGGGGCGCGTTGCGCCGCTGAGCGCAGCCTGCGGGCACCTTGCCTGCGCCGTTGTCTTCCCCCACACTCAGCCCATTCGCAGCGTTCCCGAAGCCTTCCCGGCAGGTGACTTTCGTCGGCGGCAGCGGGGACCAGAGTGATCCCGCGCGCCGGACAACGGCGCCACCGCACGGAGGACGATGCCATGAATGTCGAGCAACTGCTGGGCGACAAGGGTCATGAGGTGGTCTCGGTGCAGCCGCATCGCACCTTGGCCGAGGTGATCCGCACGCTCACCGAACGGCGTATCGGCGCCGTGGCAGTGATGGGCGCGGACGGGGCGCTGGTCGGAATCCTGTCCGAGCGCGACATCATCCGGGCCCTGGGCGAGCACGGCGCCGCAGCCCTCGAAAGTCCCGTTTCGCGTGTGATGACGTCGAAGGTCGTGACCTGCCGCTCCCAGACCAGCATCGACGAGTTGATGGAGATCATGACCTCCGGACGCTTCCGCCATGTTCCGGTGGTCGAGAACGGCCGCGTCACGGGCATCGTCTCGATCGGCGACGTGGTGAAGTATCGCGTCGCGGCGATCGAGGCCGAAAGCCGGGCGATGCGCGACTATATCGCCATGGCCTGAGGCGGAATTCGGGCCTGAGGCGGAGTCCGGACTTCAGGCGGAGATGCTGCTGGCGGCGATGGCCGCCTCGATGTCGTCGAGGGAGCGCCGCGTCGCCTGGCGGCCGAGTTCGATGGTCTCCTCGGCGCGGTGGAAGTCGAACAGTCCCGTGCGAGCGAGCTTGGGGCCGATCATGACGTCCGGCGGATCGCCCGCGAGGCGCGAGCGCGAGATCCGGTCCTGCGTGATGTTGAAGGCGTCGATCATCACCCCGGCCAGACCCGGCCGGGCTTCGTTGGAGCCGCCGACGAGTTCGCGGACCCGGCGCGCCGCACCGGTGATGCCTCCGAGCCAGCGCGAGGTCGGCTGGACGTCGATTTCCGGCACGACCTCGGGATCGGGCTCGGCGATGTGATTCTGGATCGTGGTGCCGCGACCCATGAGCTCGCTGTTCAAGTTGACGCAGATCACGACATCGGCGCCAAGGGCCCGCGCTGCCGTGACAGGCACCGGATTGACCAGCGCGCCGTCCATCAGCCAGCGCCCACCCAGCTTCACCGGATCGAACACGCCCGGCAGCGCATACGAGGCGCTCAAAGCCTCCACCAGCGGGCCCTGGGTCAGCCAGATCTCGTGGCCGGTGCCGAGTTCCGTCGCGATCGCGACGAAGCGCATCGGTAGGTCCTCGATCCGCTGCCCGGTGAGGTCCCGCTGCAGCAGCCGCTTCAGGCGGCCGCCGCCGATCAAACCGGCTCCGCCGATATGGAAATCCATCAGGCCGACGACGCGGCGCTTGGTCAGGCTGGTGGCGAAGTCGGCGATCTCGCCCAGCTTGCCAGCGGCAAAGCAGCCGCCGATGACGGCGCCGATCGAGGTTCCAGCGATGACGTCCGGCGTGTAGCCAGCTTCGGTCAGGACTTCGAGCACGCCGATATGGGCCCAGCCGCGGGCCGCGCCGCCGCCCAGTGCCAGCCCGATCTTCGGCCGGCCGTTCGGCGCGGACGCTTCCACGCTCAAATCGTTCATCGGCGTTCCACCTCCGCCAAGTCCAAAAGCTCGCCGCGCGACATCTTCCCACAACATGGGCCTGTCCCTCCGGGGGAGATCGAAGCGTCGCAGGAATCCATGATCAAACCGTCACTGCGTGAGAGCCGAAATTCATATCCGTCTCTCATCAAGGAGTTGGAGCATGATGTCGTCCGAAAACCGGCTCCCACATTTCGGCATCACGCTTTTGCAAAGCTTGCCGGTATCGTTCGCGTTTGACGGAACGATGAAGGCTTGGTGAAAACATCGCCGATGATGGTGCGGTCGCTCAGCCAAAGGCGAGGGGCCTTGCTGCGTCCTCGCGCAATGGCTTGATGCGGTAGAAGCAGGAGTGGCGGCCGGTGTGGCAGCAGCCGCCGTCGCCCGCGACGTTGACCTTCAGCCAAAGCGCGTCCTGGTCGCAATCGACCCGCATCTCGACGATGGTCTGGATCTGGCCGGAGGTCGCGCCCTTGTGCCAGAGCTCGCCGCGCGAGCGCGACCAATACCAGGCCTCGCCGGTCTCGATCGAACGCGCCAGCGCCTCGGCGTTCATGTGGGCCACCATCAGCAGCTCGCCGGTCGCGGCGTCCGTGGTGACGCAGGTGACGAGGCCATTGGCGTCGAAACGCGGAGCCAGAACGGTGCCCTCTTCGAGCGCGGTCTTGTCGGGGGCAGTGGGGAAGGACGACATGGAACTCCAAACGCTGGTGCATGCTGAAGGGGCCGGAAGACCCACCGTCACCCGGGCCCGCCTCGGATCAGGGTGAGGTGACGGCGGGATCGGCTCAAAGCCCCGGCGACTTCACCATGGTGAAGAAACGGACCTGCTCGGCCGGGTCCTTGAACAGGCCGGTATATTGCGTGGTCATTGTCGAGGAGCCCTGCTTCTGCACGCCGCGCATCGACATGCACATATGCTCGGCCTCGATCAGCACGGCGACGCCGCGCGGCTTCAGCGTCCGCTCGATGACCTTGGCGATCTGAGCGGTCATCGTCTCCTGCGTCTGCAGGCGGCGGGCATAGACATCGACGATGCGGGCGAGCTTGGAGAGCCCGACGACCCCCTTGGACGGGTAATAGCCGATATGCGCCCGCCCGACGAAGGGCACCATATGGTGTTCGCAATGCGAATAGAACGGGATGTCGCGCACCAGGACCATGTCCTGATAGTCCTCGACCTCCTCGAAGACGCGGTCGAGGATGTCGTCGGGATCGTCGGCATAGCCCTTGTAGAATTCCCTGTAGGCCTTGGCGACGCGGTGCGGCGTTTCCCGCAGGCCTTCCCGCATCGGATCGTCTCCGGCCCAGCGAATGAGCGTGCGGACGGCCTCTTCGGCCTGCTCCAGCGTCGGCTTCTTGATCAGAAACTTGTCTGCGGAGGGGCTGATCGCCCGCTCGACGGACAAGGACTTAACCACTGGGTTCACGTGGTGCCTCCCGTTACCATGACACGTCATACGCCGCGCAAGCCCATATGGACCTGCCGCACGACGCTGCGACAAGTTCGTCCTCTCAAAGCCTGCCACGAGGGATGCCCTCCCGCCGGCCGGTCTTCCATCCTATATTGGCGATGAGCGCCGGTCATTCCAAGGCCGGTGGAGAGCACGACATGCTGAGCGACGTCTACAACAAGCGCATCCTCGAACTCGCCGCCAATATCCCGCTGCTGGAGCGGCTACCCGCTCCCGATGCGACGGCCAAGGCCCATTCGCGACTATGCGGCTCCACGGTGACAGTCGATGTCACCATGGATGGCGATGTCGTCATCGGCTTCGGGCATGAGGTGAAGGCCTGCGCGCTCGGCCAGGCCTCGTCCTCGATCATGGCCCGCCATGTCGTCGGCTCGACGGCCGAGGAACTGCGGATCGTCCGCGAGCAGGCCCGCGCCATCCTGAAGGAGAACGCCGAACCGCCGCAGGGCAAATGGGCAGACCTTTCCGTGCTGGTGCCGGTGCGCGACTACAAGGCGCGCCATGCCTCGACGATGCTGACCTTCGACGCGGTGGTGGATGCGATCGGACAGATCGAGCAGAAGCGCCGCGAGCCGCAGGCGGTCGCTTGACCGCTTTGCGCGGGCTCGAACTCAGCGCGGGCTATTTCAGGCCGAGCGCCAGCCGGGTTTCGGCCTTGGTCTCGTCGAAGCGGGCGCGGAAGGCGCGGTCGGCGAGGAGCGTCTTGGCGACGGCGCGGCCAGCCTTGTCGCCGGCGGCGAGGTCACTGCGGTAATGGAAGCCGCAGATGAGGCGGCTCTCATTGTAGTCGGTCACCCGCTCCTCGAATCTCGCGGCGAGTTCGGGGGCGGCCTCGGTGAGGAGTTCGGCATAGAGCGCAGCGGTTGCGGCATGGCCGGCCGGGAAGGATGTGCCTTCGGGGCGTCCGCCCGGGCAGGGCTTGACCCGGACCCTGTTCCAGACGGTGAAGGGGCGCTGCCGGTTGGTCAGGCGGCGCACGCCGAGCAACACGATGCTGAGTTCGACCTGCGCCTCGCGGAACAGCAGGCGCACCTCGCGATGCTCGTTGCCGGCGAAGGGGATGTCCGCGCCCTCGAGGAAACGGGCGAGCGTCTGGTACTGGTCGGCGATGGCAGCCTTCTCGCGCTCGGGCGTGCGGTTCAGCGTGATCTGAAGGACCTCGTCGAATTCGCGCTTCTGCTCGGGCGAATTCATCGCCGGGGGCAGTCCGACGATGCGGGCGACATCGACCTTGCCGGGTTCGAGCCAGAGCAGGTTGGCGCGCTGCTGGGCGCTCGCCGGCGTCAGAGCGAACAGGAGACCGGCCGCGAGCCACAGCGCGGAGGCTGCAGGGCGGAATGGGATCGGTCGCGAAACGGGGCGCAGCATGGCGAATCTCGGCTCTGATGACGAGCGCGATGAAATGGCATCGCAGCGCGGCTTGTCACGTCTTTTCGCGCAGGCGGCGCGTTTAAAGCAGGCACCGCGACGCGGCGCTCATTGGGCGATCCGTGGTTATCAGCTCAGCCTGTCCATGCTGGTCGGCCGGCATTGCCGGCATTGGCCGAGTTGTTCGGTCTATACCGACGAGGCGATCCAGCGCTTCGGCCTGTGGCGTGGCGGCTGGGTCGGCGTCGCGCGGATCTGCCGCTGCACCCCGCTGGGCACGAGCGGAATCGATCTTGTCTGCGAGGAGTTACCGTCGGGCTCGGCGTGGTACCGGCCGTGGCGCTACGGGCGATGGCGCGGGACGAATGCGCCGGACGAGCTTTAGTCCGCCGCGTTGGTCTTCAGCGCCGTGCGACAGCCCTCCGAGAGCTTGGGCAGATTGTCCTTGAAGCAGGCCGCAATCCGGCCGCCGCCAGGCTGCACGCCGGGGCAGTGGGTCGCGATATCCTTGGCGCAGGCGTCACGCAGTGCGGTGGCGCGATCCTGGGCGAGCACCGGCTGCGCGGCGCCGGCGAGCGCGAGGGATACGGACAGGGTCTGGACGAGAAGACGGATCATGCATGGGGCTCCTAAGGCTGATCGCGGCGGCGACCTGCATCATGCCGAAGAGAGCTTGCCGGGCGATGAGGAAAACACGACGAAACCGACTGGTTTCGTTGTGTTTTGTCGCGGGGCGATTGCCTGGGGCCGCTGCCTCGTATAGGCGGGGCGTCTCGGCGGTGTCCTCACCCGGATACGGACATCTCCGCACAAGCTCAGCCGAATATCTGAGTATCCGCCCAACCATGTATCCGGCCTTGACTTACGGGGTTCGTATCCCCGAGTGAGCAGGAGTGCGATCGATGACGATCTCCCTGACATTTCCCGATGGCGCCCAGCGCGAATTCCCCTCCGGCATCACCGGAAAGGAGATCGCAGGCGGCATCTCGCCCTCCCTCCTGAAGCGCACCGTCGCGATGGCGCTGGACGGCGTCGTCGTCGATCTTGGCGACCCGATCGGCAAGGATTCGAGGATCGAGTTCCTGACGCGGGAGGATCCGCGCGCGCTCGAACTGATCCGGCATGATTGCGCCCACGTCCTCGCCGAAGCCGTTCAGGCGCTCTATCCCGGCACGCAGGTGACGATCGGTCCGGTGATCGAGGGCGGCTTCTTCTACGACTTCGCGCGCAACGAGCCCTTCACCCCGGAGGATTTCGCGCCGATCGAGAAGAAGATGCGCGAGATCATCGCCAAGGACGCGCCCTTCACCAAGGAAGAGTGGAGCCGCGACAAGGCCAAGGACTTCTTCGCCAGCAAGGGCGAGGCCTACAAGGTCGAGCTGGTCGATGCGATCCCCGCCGACCAGACGCTGAAGATGTATGCGCAAGGCGATTGGATCGACCTCTGCCGCGGCCCGCACATGACCTCGGTCGGCAAGGTCGGCAGTGCCTTCAAGCTGATGAAGGTGGCTGGCGCCTATTGGCGCGGCGACAGCAACAACGTGATGCTGACACGCATCTACGGCACGGCCTTCGCCAGGCAGGAGGAACTCGACGCCCATCTCAAGCAGATCGAGGAGGCGGAGAAGCGCGACCACCGCAAGCTCGGCCGCGAGATGAACCTGTTCCACTTCCAGGAGGAGGGGCCGGGCGTCGTGTTCTGGCACTCCAAGGGCTGGCGGCTGTTCCAGGAGATCATCGCCTATATGCGCCGGCGCCTCGCCGCCGATTACGAGGAGGTCAACGCGCCGCAAATTCTCGACAAGTCGCTCTGGGAAGCCTCCGGTCACTGGGGTCTGTACAAGGACGACATGTTCGCGGTGAAGTCGGCAACTGCCTTCGAGAACCCCAACGACCCGACGCGCGACCAGAAGGTCTTCGCGCTCAAGCCGATGAACTGCCCCGGCCATGTGCAGATCTTCAAGCACGGGCTGAAGAGCTATCGCGACCTGCCGATCCGGCTGGCCGAATTCGGCAATGTCCACCGCTACGAGCCGTCGGGCGCGCTGCATGGGCTGATGCGGGTGCGCGGCTTCACGCAGGACGACGCGCACATCTTCTGCACCGAGCAGCAACTCGCGGAAGAGTGCCTGATGATCAACGAGCTGATCCTCTCGGTCTATGAGGATTTCGGCTTCACCGAGGAACTCGTCATCAAGCTCTCGACAAGGCCCGAGAAGCGCGTCGGCTCCGACGCGCTCTGGGACCATGCCGAAGAGGTGATGCAGAACGTGTTGACGACGATCGCGACCCAGTCGGGCAACCGGATCAAGACCGAGATCAATCCGGGCGAGGGCGCCTTCTACGGGCCGAAATTCGAGTATGTCCTGCGCGACGCCATCGGCCGCGACTGGCAATGCGGCACGACGCAGGTCGATTTCAACCTGCCTGAGCGGTTCGGGGCCTTCTATATCGGCTCGGATGGCGAGAAGAAGCAGCCTGTCATGGTCCATCGCGCCATCTGCGGCTCGCTGGAACGCTTCACCGGCATCCTGATCGAGAACTTCGCCGGGCATTTCCCGCTCTGGCTCGCACCCGAGCAGATCGTCGTCGCCCCGATCACCTCCGAGGCCGATGCCTATGCCGAGCAGGTCACCATGGCCTGCCTCTCGGCGGGACTGAGGGCGCGCGCCGATCTTCGCAACGAGAAGATCAGCTACAAGGTGCGCGAGCATTCCCTGGCCAAGGTCCCGGTGATCCTGGCTGTGGGCAAGCGCGAGGCCGAGGAGCGCACGGTGACGATCCGCCGGCTCGGGAGCCAGGCGCAGACGGTAATGTCTCTCGACGCGATGCTGGCGGCCATGCTGGACGAGGCGATGCCGCCGGATCTGAAGCGGGTCAAGGCGGTGAGGGCGGCGGGCTGAACGTCATTGCGAGAAGCGTAGCGACGAGGCAATCCAGGGGCCGCCGTGCGAGCCGTCTGGATTGTTTTGCTGCGCTCGCAATGACGGTTGAGGCCGTCTCGCCGCCTCTCGCCAAATCGCTGCTCCCCATGCCAGATTGCCGCCCATGCTGACGGGGTCTTATCGCAAGCGGCTCGATGCCGATCTCACGCGCTGGACGGCGGAAGGGCTGCTGGGTGCGGACGCCGCCAGCGCGATCCGACGCTCGGTCGCTGCCGAGGGCGGCTTTCGGCTGCCGGCACTGCTCGGGCTGTTCGGCGGGCTGCTGATCGCCTCCAGCGTCGCGGCCTTCGTCGCCGCGAACTGGGAGGCCATTCCCCGGCTCGCCAAGCTCGTGATGATCCTGATCAGCGTGATGGTGGCGCTCGGCATTGCCGCACGGCTGGACAGCAAGGGGTCGTCCTCCGGCGCCGATGCTGCATCGACCTGCGGCGTCCTGATCTTCGCAGCCGGAATCGCGCTGATCGGCCAGATGTATCATCTGCCGGCGGATTGGCCGGCGGGCACCCTTCTGGTCGCGCTTGGAGCGATCGGCGTCGCCTTCCTGCTGCGCTCGAACGGGGCGCTCGTCATCACCTTCGTGGCGCTCTGCGCCTGGAGCGTTGGGCGCTGGCAGGAAAGCCAGGGCGCGATCCATGTCCCCTTCCTCCTGCTCTACATCCCGGCATTGTGGCTCGCTTTGTCGCGCAGCAACCGGCTCGTCCATCATCTGGCTGTGCTGGCGCTCGCGCTCTGGCTCGCTTTGCTGCCTGGCGATTGGATGAATAGCCGGTTCGACTATGGCCTGCTCGCCTATGGGCTGGCGGTTTCGGCTGCCTATGTCGCGCTCGGCGGCTGGGCGCTCGATCGCGGGGGGCCGGCGCTGCTGACCTGCTGCCTGCCCTGGGGGCTGATCGGCCTGGTCCTTGTCCTCGACATCGAGTTGATCCGCATTCTCGATACCAGCGAGTCGCGCGGCGGCACGGCGATCTGGCTGAACTATGCAGCCTACGCCATCGCCGTCCTGGTGATTGCGGGCCTCGCCGCGCTGGCGCGCGAGAAGCGTTTCGCCTGGCCGCTGGCTGTCGCGCTGATCCTCGGCCTGCTGGTGCCCCCGGTGTTCTGGAGCGGCGTCGTCGTCGGCCTGCCCGGCAAGGTGATCGTGGCCAGCCTAGTGCTGGCGGCAGCGATCGCGCTCGTCGTCGCGGGCGTCACAGGCGGCGTGAGGCGATTGACGCTGGCCGGTTCGGGCATGTTCGGCCTCGCGATCCTGATCCTGCTCTGGCAGACGATCGGCACGCTGCTCGACCAGTCGCTGTTCTTCCTCGTGGCAGGCGTCGTCCTGCTCGGCCTGGCGACCGGGGCGCGGCGGCTGTTCACGCGCCTTTCGCGCCCGGCCGGGGAGGCAGCCTGATGCGTGTTCCTTCCGCCGATGTGATCGTCAAACGCGTGCCGCTGCTCTGGCGGACGCTCGCGGCGATGCTGCTTTTGACGGGCGGGCTGCTCGCCCTGGTCGAGAGTCGGGCCGGAATCCTGCGCAGCGGGTCCGAGGTGCGGCTCAAGACCGTCCCGGTCGATCCGCGCGACCTGTTTCGCGGAGACTATGTCGTTCTGGCCTATCCGATCAGCACGGTCGAAGGTCCGGTCGCGGGCGATGGCGGCTTCAAGCGCGGCGATGCCGTTTTCGTGACACTGACGCGCGACGCGGAGGGCTTCGCGCAAGCACGCGCCGTGAGTCGGACGCGCCCGACTCTGGCCAATGGCGAGGCCGCAATCGCCGGCCGGGTCCAGTCGACAGGGGCCTGCGCGCTGAACGATGCGGGCGAGGCCGATTGCGCCTCCGGGCGCCGGCGCCTGCGCATCGCTTACGGGCTGGAGAGCTATTTCGTGCCGCAGGGCGAGGGCCGCGCGATCGAGACCACGCCACGCGCGCGGATCGAGGTGGTCGCAGCCGTCTCCGCCGGAGGCGAGGCTGCGATCAAGCGCCTTTTGATCGACGGCAAGCTCGTCTATGCCGAGCCGCCCTACTAGAGGCGCATTCCTTTCATCATCCTTCTTCGTGCCGGCCGTTCCGATGCCGCCGCTTGCGTTCGCGTGGCGGCTACACAGGCTTGTGAAGCGAAGGTTGATGACGCGAGGCCGTCTCTGTTTTATGAACAGCAGATGAACGAGCCTGATAGCTTCCGTTCATGTTCGGGAACCCGCCCCGCTGTGGCTCGTTCTCTTCTGAGATTCCGCTAACCCATTCCGGATGCCATCGGTGACGCAGGCGCTTTCCCGATTCCTGTTCCTGGGCCATGGCCCAGAAGGCGCGCCGTCACCGGCGCAGCGGGATGCGCGCATCGACGTGATCCGCGGCCTGGCGCTGCTCGTCATCTTCATCAATCACATGCCCGGCAACGCCGTCGCCGCCTTCATGCCGCATAATTTCGGCTTCTCGGATGGCGCGGACGCCTTCGTGCTGCTGGCGGGCGTCTCGGCGACGCTGGCCTATGGCAACCTGATCGAACGGCGCGGGCTTGGCGTCGGCGCGCTGAAGATCGGGGCGCGGGTCTGGACGCTCTACATCGCACATATCGCGGTGTTCGTCCTCGTCTGCGGGGTGGTGGCAGCGGCGGTGACGCGCACGCAAAATCCGCTCTATGTCGAAGCGATCAACATCCAGCCGTTCTTCTCCGACACGTTCGAGGCCCTCATCGACGTGCTGACCCTGCGCTATCAGCCGTCCTATCTCGACATCCTCCCGCTCTATATCGTGCTTCTGGCCCTGTTCCCGCTGATCTATCTCGCGGTGCGTTTCAGCCCGCTGGGAGCGCTGCTGATCTCGCTGTCGATCTGGCAGGCTGCGCTCTGGTTCGGGCTCAACCTGCCGAACGTTCATGCGGCAGGTTGGTTCTTCAACCCTTTTGCCTGGCAGGTCGTGTTCACATTCGGCGTCATCCTCGGCTGCGCGGCGCAACGGGGTGTTTACGCGCCGCGGCTGCGCTGGCTCGATGCGGCGGCGCTCACCTTCCTCGCCCTGGCCTTCGTGGCCAAGACCTCGTTGGGGAACCCGCTCGGGATCGCCATGCTGAACGACTGGTTCGACTCGGTGCAGCTCGGTTCGGACAAGACCAACCTGGCCTGGAGCCGCCTGCTTCATGTTCTGGCGCTGGCCTGGCTCGCGATACGCTGGCTCCCGTCGGGAGCGGGTCTGCTGCGTCACGCCGTTGGCCGGACGCTCGCCGTGGTCGGGCGCCATTCGCTCGACGTGTTCTGCGCCGGGACGGTGCTGGCGATCACGGGCCAGATCATCATGGCCGAGACCGGGTTCGCGCTGGGGCCTCAGTTGCTCGTTTCCCTGGTGGGCATTACATTGCTGATCGGATTAGGGATGTTTTTGACGTGGTATCAGTCGCTCACGCTTTCCGGCGGGACCGCCGCCGCGCCCTCGCCGCGAGCGTCGGTGCAGCCGCGCTGAGCCTTTTCGCCTGGACGGGCGTGGCTTTCGCCAATCCGATGGCGCTTGTTGCTGCGGCCGACATGCGCTGCCGCTCCGGCGCGACCCAACAGCCTTTTCAGCCCGTCTTGCCGGCCGCCGTCAAGGCGCTGAGGGAGACGGGCAAGCTCACCATCGTCGCGATCGGTTCGTCGGCCACGGCCGGCTCCGGGGCGAGCGCCGAGGACAGGAGCTACCCCGCCCTCCTGCAGGACGAATTGCGGCGTCGGCTGCCGAAGGCCGAGATCAGCGTCGTCAACAAGGGCGTCGGCGGGCAGTCGGCCTATGAGATGCTGCTGCGGATGGACACGGATGTCATCGAGCAGGCTCCCTCGATGGTGATCTGGCAGACGGTGGTCAATGACGTGATCAGCAATGTCGGCGAGGAGAAACTCGCCAAGATCCTGCGCAAGGGCATCCTGAAGGTCCAGGCCGCCGGCATCGACATGGTGATGATGGACCTGCCATGGCTGCCGCGCGAGGGGCGCTATCCGCGCTATGACGACTACCGCGCCGTGTTGAAGAAAACCGCCGACGAACATGGCGTCTCGGTTTTCCCGCGCTATGCGATGATGCGGGACTGGGCGCGCTCGAAGCGCTTCACGCCCGAGGAACTCGTCGGGATGAACGGGACGCAGATGGTGGAGGCCGGCTATCGCTGCCTTGCCATCCGCATTGCCGATGGCATTGCCGGCGCCCTGACCGGGGCCAAGCCGGAACTGGCCGTCAGTCCCAGGCCGATGAACTGAGAGGCCGGCCAAGCCTCACTTCGCCAGTCTCACTTCGCCAGCACCTCGATGTCGCGGTCGAGGCCGGATTCGACCTTGAAGTCGCGCGAATGGACCTGCCCCTCCTGCCGGGCGATCAGGACGTAGTCGCCTTCCGCCAGGATCACCTGCGGGAAGGCGCCGATCGCCTCGCGGATGACGTCACCGCCCGGCGTCAGCACGCTGAAGGCGGTGCCGGCAAAGGCTTCGCCGCCGGGGGCCGCGACCAGCTTGAGCGTCACGCGGGCGGCACGGTGGTGCAGCGTCGCATCGGTGACCTTGCCGGACTCGACCTTGACGTCGGCCCGCTGGATCGCGTTGGAATCGCCATAGGTCGAGACGACGTGATAGGTGCCCTCCGGCAGGCGGATCAGCTCGCCGCCCCTGGCGTTGGCGACGAGGCGGCCTTCCGAGTTGCCCTGCAGCGGCACGAAGATCTGGAAGCTGAGCTGGGCCGGGGCGATCGGCGCATCGCCGATCGAACCTGCGAGCGAGAGCCCGCCTGCACTGATCGAAACCTGGTCGCGCAAGCCCTGCGGGCCGAGCGTGATGCGTTTGGTGCCGCTGGCGAAACCATAGGCGGCATGCAGCAGATAGGTGCCCGGTTCGAGCGAGAAGACCGGCTGGGCGTCCGTGGAGCGCGCGACAATGCGTGGCGGCGAGCCGTCTGCCGTCTCGCTGAGGATGCGCCAGACAAGGCCGGAGCGGATCGGCTTGCGGTCGCTGGCGAATTGCGCCGCCAGCGTCAGGGAGGCCAGTGGGGTCGTCTGAGGCTCGGCGGTCTGAACCGGCATGGTCGCGACGCCGTTACCGAGCGTCGGCGCCTGCAGGACCGGCTGGGTCTGTGCCGCAGCCGGTTCGGGCAGCAGGACGAGCGCGGCCGCGAGCAGGTTTGCAGCAAACAGGCTTGCAGCCAGCCGGCGCCGTCCTTCAAACCCGTCAAATTCAAGCATGCTCGCAGCCCTCGGTACCCGTGCGTTCACGTCTCAGCAGGCTCGCTTGTCCTCATCATGGCGAGGCACTAGGTCTGGCACTGTTCCTCGCATCCGGATGCTTCATGACTGATACGCTCTCTCTGCTCAAGCTGCGCCGGTCGGTGCCGCCGCAATTCCTGACCGCTCCCGGTCCCGATGCCTCGCAGCTCGACGAGCTTCTGACGATCGCGTCACGCGTGCCCGATCACGGCAAGCTGGTGCCATGGCGCTTCATCGTGTTCTCGGGCGAAGGCCGGACCAAGGCAGCCGAGGTCGTGGCGGAGGCGTTTCGCGCGCGCAATCCCGAAGCCCGGCCGGAACAGGTCGAGTTCGAGCGCAGCCGCCTGCTGCACGCGCCGGTGATCGTCGCCGTGGTCTCGCGCGCGGGCCCGCATGTGAAGATACCGGAATGGGAGCAGGAGCTCACCGCCGGCGCTGTCTGCATGACCATGCTCGTCGCAGCGCAGGCGATGGGTTTTGGCGGCTCCTGGCTGACGAACTGGTTCTCGTTCGACCGCGCCGTGCTCGATGCCTTCGGCGTCGCGGAGACCGAGCGCATGGCCGGATTCGTCCATCTGGGTACGCCGACCTCGGTCCCGGCCGATCGCGACCGGCCGGTCCTGTCCACGATCGTCAGCCATTACGGGGCCTGAACATGATCTATTCACCGGCCCTGCAGGATCATGGCCTGCCGCATGATCCCTTCAAGGCGATCGTGACGCCACGCCCGATCGGCTGGATCACTGCCATGAGCGCAAAGGGCGAGGTCAATCTCTCGCCCTACAGCTTCTTCAACGCCGTCTCGACGCGGCCGCATATCGTGATGTTCTCGTCCGAGGGCAAGAAAGATGCGATCGCCTTCGTCGAGGAGACCGGCGAATTCACCTGTTCGCTGGCGACGAAGGCGTTGGCGCATCAGATGAACCAGACCTCGGCCCCGCTGGCGCGCGGCACCAGCGAATACGGCCATGCCGGGCTCGAGATGGCGGCATCGCAATTCGTCAGGCCGCCGCGCGTCGCGGCGAGCCCGGCGGCGCTCGAATGCAAGCTGCTTTCCGTGCAGCAGCTTGTCGACCTCGACGGCAACAAAGTGGAGCGCTGGATGGTGCTGGGGCAGGTCGTCGGCATCTTCATGGACGACGCCTTCATCCGCGACGGACGCTTCGACACGGTCGCCGCCCATCCGATCGCGCGCTGCGGCTATGCCGACTATGCCGAGGTCGACCACCTGTTCTCGATCCAGCGCCCGCCGGGCGGTTAGGGCGGCAGCGCTCGCTCAGTTCGCCTCCGGAGCCTTCACGCGATAGTCGCCGAGAGGGGCAAGCGCCGCGTTGATCGCGGCGGCGTCCAGCGCCGCGCCGTCGGGCAGCGTCAGCCGGGGTGGATCGAGCGTCACCGTCGTGCCCGGCGCGAGCTTGGTCGCGGCCTGCTGCACGCGCGACAGGCAGCCGCCGCAATGCATCCCCGAAACCTCGAAAATCTGAGTCATTGGAAAAGCCTCCAGCGGTTCATTCAGCCAGTTTCTGAGCGCGTGCCTTGACGCGCTGTGCCCTAATGAGATGGGGACGATCCAGCATTTCGCCATCGAGCCCGATCACGCCGACGCCGGGATTGGCCTCGAACAGCGCGATGATCGCCTCCGCCCGCGCCAGCGTCTCGGGCGACGGTGCGAAGATCTCGTTGGCGGTTGCGACCTGGTCAGGGTGGATCGCCATCTTGCCGGTGAAGCCGTCGCGCCGCGCCGCGAGGCACTCAGTGCGAAAGCCCTCGGCATCGCGGAAGGCGGTGAAGACGGTGTCGATCGCATCGACCTGGGCTGCGGCTGCTGCAAACAGCGTCAGCGAGCGGGCGAGGCGGTAGGGATCGGTGTAGGCGCCGCTCTCCAGCCGGTTGCTCTCGGCGCCGAGATCGGCCGAGAGGTCCTCGGCGCCCCAGGTCAGGCCGGCGAGTCGGTGGGTCGCGCCGGCATAGCTGCCCAGACCGAAGATGCCTTTGCCGGTCTCGGTCGCGATCGGGATGATCCGCGTCCCGCCATCGGGCAGGTCGCTTTCGGCCTCGCGCACGGCGATCTTGGCCGCGAGATGGCTGACATCGATGCCGCCTTCCGATTTCGGCAGCATGATCGCATCCGGTGCGCCCGGCATGACCGCGTCGAGATCGGCTTCCGTCAGGCCGGTGGAGAGCGCGTTGATGCGCACGATCAGGCGCGGCCGCCGGGACAGGGCGCGAGTCGCCTCCAGAAAGGCGCGGGTGACCTCGCGGGCCTGCGGCTTAGCGTTGAGAGCGACGGAATCCTCGAGGTCGAGGATCAGCGCGTCGGCGCCGCTGGCGAGGCCCTTCTGCTGCTTGCGGGGGCTGTCGCCGGGAACGAAGAGGAGTGAGCGCATGAGGGATCAGACCGCGACGGTTGCAGGGGCGGGGTGCCGGCGCATGAAGGCCTGACGCCGGCACTGCGCGACCAGCGTGCCGTCCTGCTTGTAGGCACGGTGATGGAACTCGACGATGCCGGCATCAGGCCGCGAGCGCGATTCGCGCTTGGCGACGATCTCGGTGGTGCAGTTGATCGTGTCGCCCTCGAAGAGCGGGGCCGGGAAGGTGACGTCGGTCATGCCGAGATTGCCGATCGTCGTGCCGACCGTGGTGTCGTTGACGGAGATGCCGATCATCAGCCCGAGCGTGAACAGCGAGTTCATCAGCGGCTTGCCCCATTCGGTCTCGGTCGCGCAGAAATGCGCATCGATATGAAGGGGTTGCGGGTTGAGGGTCATGTTCGAAAACAGCATGTTGTCCATCTGCGTCACGGTGCGGGTGAGCCCGTGCTCGATGATGGCGCCGATCTCGAAATCCTCGAAATAGATCCCGCCGCGCTTGTGGCGCTTCAGCTCTGGCATCGACATCCTCCGTGACGCTGTTGCGGCGGCCGTGCCGCCCTCGATCGCATCGCATTCGGACCGTTTCGGCCGCGTGCGAAAAACGTGATCGATTCTAAAAGTTTCAGAGCATTGCTCATCCGAAAGACCGGTTCCCACATTTTCGCGCAATGCTCTGGCGATTCATCCCGATTAACCGTTCGCTTACCATAATCGAGGCACTCTCCACACGCCCGCTGCGACATGCGGCAGGCACCGGCGGCAGGTTCGCGCCCGAGAGCTTCGATGTTCCTGTTCACGACCCCGCAGACGCGCGAGGCCCAGCCGGCCAACCCTGTTGTCAGCGCCATCCGCGACGGAGCGGCGAAGACCGGTGCTGGCTTCGATTATCTGCTGAAGACGGCGCAGCGGGAATCGGCGCTGGAGCCGGACGCCAAGGCGAAGACATCGAGCGCGACCGGCCTGTTCCAGTTCATCGAGCAGACCTGGTTGTCGATGGTGAAGCAGGAAGGGCCAAAGCAGGGGCTTTCCAGCTATGCCGACGCGATCAGCGAGACGAGTGGTCGCCTGACGGTCGCGGACCCAGCCGCCCGCGAAAAGATTCTCGAACTGCGTAAGGATCCGCAGGTCGCTGCCGTGATGGCAGGCGCCTTCACGCAGAAGAACCGCGAGCAGCTTGCCGGGGCGCTCGGCCGCCAGCCCCATGCCGGCGAACTCTACATGGCGCATGTGCTCGGCGCGCGAGGTGCATCCGACCTGATCCGCACGGCGGCGAGCGACCCGACGCGCAGCGCGGCCAAGGATTTTCCCGATGCGGCGGCCGCCAATCGCGGCATCTTCTTCGACAAGACCGGCCGGGCGCGCAGCGCGCAGGAGGTCTATGGCGTGCTCGCCGCAAGTCATGCCAATACGCAGCTTGCGGCCACGACGGCCTCCACCCAGCCCGTGGCCGCGGCCGCACAGGGCGCGAACGCCGGGCAGGGCGTCGACAAGCCGGCCGAGATCGCGGCTGCCCTGCAACCCGGCCGAGCCAAGGGGCTGATCGGCCTGTTCTCGACCGAAGGCTCGCGTGCGCCGGTTTCGCAGGCCGTCGCCAATCTCTGGGTGACGCCGCGTGCCGATGGCACGCGCACCGCCTCGCTCGACGCAGCCGACCGCTATTTCCCGCGCCAGACGAAATCCGACGCGACAGCGACTGCGCCAACCGCATCGGCTGCCACTGCCGCTAACGCGTCCGCCTCGAACGCATCGGCGGCGAAGGCGGTCAGCGCGCCACTGCCGCCCTCGCGACCGGTCGAGCTGACACAGCCCACAGCCACTGCCCAGGAGCGCCCTGCGGGCCGGGCGCGCCGTGCGCCGCTCGATCTCTCCTCCTTCATGACCCAGCGGAGCGGTACGTGATCGTTCGCCGCTTCCTGCTCTGGGCCCGCACCGCCAATGCCGAGGACCGCGCCAGCGGCGCGGCCGCGCTGGCGGGCGCCTATCTGCGCTCCGGCATGGCCGATGAGGATCGCGCCGAGGCCGAGACGGCTTTGATTGCATTGATCGACGATCCGTCGCCGCGCGTGCGCCGGGCTATCGCCGAGGAGATGGCCTCGTCTGCGCGCGCGCCGCGCAATCTCGTGCTCGGGCTGATCGCCGACCAGAGCGATGTCGCGGCCCTCGTGCTCGCTCATTCGCCTGTCCTGACCGAAGCCGATCTGGTCGATGCGGCGGCGATAGGCGACATGCTGGCCCAGCGGGCCATCGCGATGAGGCCGCATCTTTCGACCGGTGTCTGCGCGGCGCTGGCGGAGGTTGGCGGCGAGGAGGCGTTGGTCACGCTCGCGGGCAACCGCACGGCCGATATTCCCGATTTCTCGCTGGAGCGCATGGTCGTGCGGGCCGGTGACTGCGGCGCGCTGCGCGAGGCTCTGCTAACCCGCGCCGATCTTCCTGCGGGCCTCAGGCAATCCATCGCCGCCAGGGTCTCTGACGCATTGGCGAGTTTCGTCACGGGCTGCGGCTGGCTGACGCCCGAGCGCAGCGCCAGGCTGGCGCGCGAATCGACCGAACGCGTCGCGGTCGCGCTCGCCGCGGGCGGCGAGGACAGCGATGCGCCGGCCATCGTCGACGTGTTGCGGGTCAATGGGCGGCTGACGCCGGGCCTGATGCTGCGCTCGCTGCTCAGCGGCGAGCCGGCGCTGGCGGAAGCTGCCTTCGTCGCCTTGTCCGACCTGCCGTCGGCACGCGTCGCCGCATTGCTGCGCGACCGTCGCGGTGCCGGACTCAAGGCGCTCTACCGCAAGACGGGCCTGCCGGCCTCGCTCCAGCCGGCGTTCACGGCCGCCATCATGGCCCTGAACGCGCGCGGCTTCGATGCCGGTGGAGCGGGACGCGGCATCGATCGTGTGTTGCTGCGCGAGGTGCTGATCGCCTGCGAGACCCTGGACGGCTCGGATACCGACGCGCTGATGGGCCTGCTGCGCCGCATGGATGCGGAGGCCGCGCGCGAGGAAGCCAGGGCGATGGCGGATTGCCTCGCCGACGACGCGGCGCTGGCCTATCTCGTCGAGGCCGATCCGGCCCTGCTGGTCGAGCTCGAGATCGAGGATATCAGGCAGGCGGCCTGAGCGACGGTTTCCGCAAGCTGTGGCTCATGCGAGGCCACGCGGCCTGCCTGGCTACCCGGCCCGCTCTGCTTCAAGCTGGACGCAGTGTCTCATGACATCGGCCCCGGTCTCGTTCCAGGTCGTGATCCCGCCCGCCATGATGACCTGCACGAGGCCTTCGGCCAGCTCCGGCAGCGTCAGGCCGAGCTTGACCGCTGCGGCGGCGTGGTTCCGGGCTCCGGTCTTCTGGCCGATCAGCGTGTCGAGCAGGGCGAAGATCAGTTCCTTCGTCTTGAGGTCGAGGGCGCCGCCGGTGTCCCGATCGCGCATGATGGCCGCCCGGATCAGGCCGTAGCCCGCGAAGGCGCCGGGCGCGTGCTCGGCAAGCAGGCTGAAATTGTCCGGAAGCCGGCCGAAGGTGGCGTGGAAGCTGGCCTTGCCGATGTCGGTCGCTGCCTCGTTGATCTCGTCATGGGTCGTCACGGCACGTCCTCGCACTGTCTGGTTCAACAGCATCACTACCGGTCGCTGCCGAGTGCATAAACGCTCTTGGCGAGACCGTGGAGCTTGCTGCAGGGAGCCTAGACCGGGGCTGCAGCCATGTCTGCTTCCGCCCACTGCGCCACCCGCCCCGAAGGCGCGGTTAGACAGCAGGACCAATTCCGGTAAATTCCAGAGGATGGATTTCCCCGTCATTCCCAGAGCCCATTTGTTCGGCAATCCGAGCAAGGCTTCCACCCAGATCAGCCCGGATGGCCGCCTGCTGTCGTGGCTGGCGCCCATGGACGGCGTGCTCAATGTCTGGGTGGCTCCGGTCGAAGCCCTCCACGAGGCACAACCGGTCACCAATGATCGCAACCGCGGCATCCGGATGCATCGCTGGACCTATGACGGCCGCCATCTGGTCTACATGCAGGATCGGGACGGCGATGAGAACTTCCATATCCATGCCGTCGAACCGGTATCGCGCGTCTCCCGAGATCTGACGCCATTCGATGGCGTGACCGCTGGCATCAGCGGAATGAGCCGCATCATCCGCGATCGCATCCTGGTTTCCTTGAATCGGCGCGATCCACGCTTTCATGATCTCCACAGCGTCGACCTCGAAACCGGGGAAATTGCCCTCGTCGAGGAGAATCCCGGCTTCGCCTTCTTCGTCACGGATCAGCACTACACCGCCCATCTGGCAGTGCGGATTTCGTCCGAAGGAAGCCGCGAGATACTCAATCGGGCCGGCGGCATATGGACCCCTTGGATCACCTTCGCTCCGGAGGACGCCCGCGTTTCCTTTCCCAGTCATCTGGACGCTTCGGCAAATGCGCTTTTTCTGCGCGACAGCCGCGACCGGGATACGGCAGCGCTGACCCGGATCGTGCTTGCCACCGGCGAAACCACCCGGGTCGCGGCGCATGACAGGGCCGATATTGGAGGAGTGCTCCACGACCAGGATACGTTTGAGCCGCTCGCTTACGGCGTCATGACGGAGCGCCTGCATTATTTCGCGCTCGACGCTCGGATACAGGGCGATCTCGATTTCCTGCAGAGCGGGGATATCGGCAACTGGCACCTGCAGAGCCGGACGGATGACGACAACATCTGGATTGTCGGGGCGACCTCCGACACTCGTCCAGGGATCAGCTACCTCTACGATCGCCCGTCGAAATCGCTGCGCAAACTCCACCATAGCCGCCCGGAACTCGCCGATGCACCGCTTGCATCGATGCGCCCGGTCACGATCGGTTCACGCGATGGGCTCGATCTCGTCAGCTATCTCACGCTGCCCAAGGAGTCGCCCGAAGGCGTCCCCCAGCCGATGGTGCTGCTGGTTCATGGCGGTCCATGGGGGCGGGACGCTTTCGGCTTCCATCCCGAACATCAATGGCTCGCCAATCGCGGCTACGCCGTGCTCAGCGTGAATTTCCGTGGCTCCACCGGCTTCGGCAAGGCTTTCGTGAATGCCGGTGATCGGGAATGGGGCCGGCGGATGGATGACGACCTGCTCGATGCCGTTGCCCGGGCGATCGATCGGAAAATCGCCGATCCGAAACGGATTGCGATCATGGGAGCAAGCTATGGCGGCTACGCGACGCTCGTCGGCCTCACCCGCAACCCGGAGGTCTATGCCTGCGGAATCGATATCGTTGGCCCGTCCAACCTCGAAACGCTGATGCGAACCGTGCCGCCCTATTGGGAATCCTTTCGCGTCCAACTTCACAAGGCGATCGGCGACCCTGATACGGAAGAGGGCTTGCGTCTCGCGCGCGAGCGCTCGCCCCTCTTTTACGCTGACAGAATCTCCAAGCCGCTGCTGATTGCGCAGGGCGCCAACGACCCTCGCGTGAAGCAGGCCGAATCCGATCAGATGGTCGCGGCCCTGACGAAGAAAGGCATTCCGGTTGCCTATCTCCTGTATCCCGACGAGGGCCACGGCTTTGCCCGACCGGCAAACAACATCGCATTCTACGCCTTGGCGGAAGCCTTCCTCGCACGTCATCTCGGTGGCCGATCCGAGCCTGTTCTTGCCGAGGATCTGAAAGGCAGCTCGGTGCTGATCAAGGAAGGCCGGCAGGAGCTGTCCATGCCTTCATGAGAAGAGCCGGGTTTGCCCTGAATTTGCGTATCCCTTTTTAGGGCCGGCTTCCGAGCACAGGGCGAGTTTCTTGAGGCCATGCAAGCCGGACCTTCAAGGGAGGCAGAACTCTCGGTCGAGTAGGCCCATGACGATGTCGTCCTGCCAGACTCCTCCAACGAGGGCTGCTTCGCGTTCGCGCCCTTCCTCGATAAAGCCGCATTTGCGATAGCAGGCGATGGCGCGGGCGTTGCTGGCCAAAACGCGTAGTGAAACGCGATGAAGGCCCCTTTCGAAGGCGTAGGCCAGCGCAAGCTTGATCGCTTCCGCGCCATAGCCCTTGCTAAGATAAGCGGGGTTGTCGATGCCAATCGCGAGCGCGGCCCGCTTATCATCCGGTATCAAGTTGTGAAAGCGGATATGGCCGATAAAGCCGGCGGCATCGATGACCCACGCGTAAGCCTGCGTCTCTATGAAGCGAACCGCGGCCTCTGCGTGAGCCAGCGTGAACGGGGCCGCTGGATCGAAATCGCCGCCATAAGCCTCGACGATGTCTTTGTGCCGCCCCAGCACGAGCCGCGTCCGCACATCTTCCGGGATCGGTCTGCGAAGAATGATGCGATCGCTTCTGAGTTCGGGAAGTTCGCCTGTCATGATCAAGATGTAAGATAAAGAAGCGGGATGCTGAAAGGCGACTTTGCCACCCCTTGCTGAAGTTCGCGCGACACAAGGCAGGCCTCAATAGCCGAACTGTTCCCGCAGAATCCGCTCGTCCAGGCTGTGGCCGGGGTCGTGGAGCATGACGAGATCGACGTTGCGGTCGATCTCGATCTCGACGCGGACGACATTGTCGATCTGGACATGGTCGGCGACCGCGCTGACCGGGCGCTTCTCGGCCTCCAATACTTCGATCGTCACCTTGGCGTGGTCGGGCAGCAGCGCGCCGCGCCAGCGCCGGGGGCGGAAGGCCGAGATCGGCGTCAGGGCAAGCAAGGGAGCGTCGAGCGGCAGGATCGGGCCGTTGGCGGAGAGGTTGTAGGCGGTCGAGCCGGCCGGTGTCGCCAGCAGCACGCCGTCGGCGACGAGTTCGGTCAGGCGGACCTGATCGTCGATCGAGATCCGCAGCTTTGCCGCCTGATAGGAGCGGCGCAGCAGCGAGACTTCGTTGATCGCCTCGGCGCGGACCTCGGTGCCGTCCTTGTCGATGGCGCTCATGGACAGCGGGTGGACGACGCTGCGCTGCGCCTCCGACAGCTTCTTGCGCAGGCCACGCTCGCGGAACTCGTTCATCAGGAAGCCGACGGAGCCGCGATTCATGCCGTAGATCGGCGTGCCCGTGCCGATGAAGCGATGCAGGGTCTGCAGCATCAGCCCGTCGCCGCCGAGCGCGACGATGACGTCGGCCGTCGCGGGATCGGCATTGCCGTAGCGCTCGGTCAGCTTGGCCAATGCGGCCTCCGCCTCCGGGGTCTCGCTGGCGACGAAGGAGATGGCCTGGAAGCGCTCGGTCATCGCTGGTCCTGAAGCGGGCGCGCCGTGGCGGCGCAGGCCGTGGCTTAGCATGGGTGGCAGGAGGATCGCGAGCGGGCGGCAGGCAAAAAGGCCGTGCGCCGGCCATGAAAAAGGCCGGGGTTGCCCCCGGCCGCGTTTGCTTGCCGTTGCAGGCAAGGTGTCAGATGGCGGTGCTCCACTGCACTGGCACCATCTCGAAGCCGTTGCCGGACTTGGCGATGTAGCCGGTCGCCGGGAAGGGGGCATGGTAGAAGGCGACCTGCATCTTGTCGGCCGAGACCATGTCGAGCAGCTTGCGCCGGGTGGCCGCGGCCTGCGGGCCGTCCATGTCGAAAACCGCCGACCAGTCGGGATTGCGCACGAACAGGGCTGGGTGGTTGGTCGTGTCCGACATGATCATCATCTTGCCGGCGCCCGAGGTCACCGCGAAGACGGTGTGGCCGGGCGTATGGCCGGCGGCGGCGATCGCGGTGATGCCGGGCAGGATTTCCTTGCCGGCCTCGAATTGCTTCACGTCTTTGGCGATCGGCGAAAAGACGCGGCGAACGCCGGCGAAGGCACCCTTCATGGCCTCGGGGGCCGCGCTCGCCTTGGCATCGTCCATCCAGAAGGCCCATTCCGCCGCAGGCACCATGACCTCGGCATTGGGGAACATCGCGGTGCCGTCCTTGAGGCGGAAGCCGTTGATGTGGTCGCCGTGGAAATGGCTGAAGACGACGGTCGAGACATCCTTGGCATCGAAGCCGGCGGCCTTGAAGTTACCGGCCCAGGCGCCCGAGGTCGGGGCGCCGGAATCGCCGTTGCCGGTGTCGATCAGGGTGAGCTTGCCGCCCTGCTGGATGGCGAGCGTGGTGAAGGTGATGTTGAGCGCGTCGGCGGGCAGGAAGGATTCCGCCATCGCCTTCTTGACGTCGGCGAGTTCGGCGTTGCGGACGAAGCCCTCGAGCGGTCGTTTGGCGAAGCCGTCATTGATGGCGGTGATGGTGATGTCACCGATCTTGTAGCGGTAGAAACCGGGGGCCTGGTTCACGGGAACTCCTTGCGCATGGGCCGGGCCTTGCCCGGGCAGGTCCAATGTTGCGGCAGCGGCGAGCGCGCCGGCGCCTGCGATCACGCCGCGGCGCGACAGGTTGAAATCGGTCATGTGATCTCCCTCAGCTCGGCTGGAGCCTGCGCGAGACCCTAGCGGTCGGCGCGCCCGGTTCAATCGTCGCGCGCTGTCGCAGGGTCACGGTGAGGTCAAGTTTTCGTGAGCAGCAGACCTTGCGTCACTCGTCACTTGCATCGGCCTCGCTGCGGGCGAAGGCGCGCAGCATCGCCGCGCAGAGCGCCAGCGCGCCGATCGTGCCGTTCGCGGAGCATTCGGCGACGAGAGCCTGGAAGACGGCACTGTCCTCGCCGGCCATGCATTGCAGGCTCCAGCGCCAGTCGGGAGCCTTCTGCCTGAGCAGCCCGACCGCGACGTCGATATTGCCGCTGACGGTGCCGAGCGCTTTCCAGAGCGAGCCCTGCAGGTAGATGCCGCCCGGAGGCGCCCGGCGGCTGACCAGATGCTTTGGCTTGCGACGCACAGTGAAGCCCAGCGCCTCATAGATATCCGCATCCAGCGCCCGGTCCGGCTTGCCGGTAGCTTCGCAGCGATCGGCGAGGGCGAGGAGGCGGTCGGGTTCGTGCATGTCGGCCTTGTCTCGAGACGCAGCGAGATCAACCACCTCGCCGTGCGTCAGGCAAGATACAGATCGGATGCCCGGTTGCGAAATGCGAAATCACGGTCCCCGGGCAGCGCGGGACAGCGGCATCCGCTCGGATTGCAGCCTGCCAGGATCGGGAGAATGGTGCCGGCGGAGAGGATTGAACTCCCGACCTTCGGTTTACAAAACCGCTGCACTACCGCTGTGCTACGCCGGCGCCGGCAGGCCTTCCCGAGATGGCAGGGCCTTTTGAACGGCCGATGCCGGTTCGATCCCGGCATCGTGACCGTAGCGGTTACCAGCCGGGCATCGTCAGAGCAAGATCGTCTGCTCAGATGTCGGAATCAAAACGGGCCCCGCCTTCGAAAAGGCGGGGCCCGGTCGTTGTCGGGAACGAGCTGAAGCTCAGTTCTCGTAGGTCATGATGTCGCGATCCTTGGTCTCCGGCACGAAGAGCAGGCCGATGACGAATGTCGCGAGAGCGAAGACGATCGGGTACCAGAGGCCGTAGAAGATGTCGCCGGTGCCGGCCACCATCGCGAAGGAGGTCGCAGGCAGCAGGCCGCCGAACCAGCCGTTGCCGATGTGATAGGGCAGCGACATGCCGGTGTAGCGGATACGCGTCGGGAACAATTCGACCAGCGCCGCCGCAACCGGGCCGTAGACCATCGTGACGTAGATGATCAGCACGGTCAGGATCGCGATGACGGTCAGCGACTGCCCGCCGAAGAGCGCGCCGAAGAAGCCGGTCTTGACGATGCGGGCATCGCCGGGGGCGGGATATCCGGCAGCGATGGCTTCCTTGGCGACAGTCGCCGCGAAGGTCGCGTCGATGGCGATGTCCTTGCCGTTGATTGTCACCTTGGCAGGCGTTCCGGCGGGGGCCGGCGTCTGGGTGTAGACGATGGCCTGGGTCGCGAGCGCACGGCGGGCAACATCGCACGGGGCGGTGAAGGTGCGCACGCCGACCGGATCGAAGACCGAGCCGCAGGTGGCGGGATCGGCGACGACCTGAACCTTGACGTTCTCATGGGCAGCCGCAAGGCCGGGATTGGCGGCCTTGGTCAGGGCTCCGAAGAGCGGGAAGTAGGTCAGCGCCGCGATCAGGCAGCCCGCCAGGATGATGGGCTTGCGGCCGATCTTGTCCGACAGCGCACCGAAGAAGATGAAGCCGCCCGTGCCGATGATCAGTGCCCAGGCAATCAGCACGTTGGCCGAGTAAAGATCGACCTTGAGGATGCTCTGGATGAAGAACAACGCATAGAACTGGCCGGTATACCAGACCACGGCCTGGCCCATCGTCAGACCGAACAGCGCGATGAGGCCGATCTTGGCGTTCTTCCACTGGCCGAAGGCCTCCGACAGCGGCGCCTTGGAGCCGGTGCCCTCTGCCTTCATCTTCACGAAGGCCGGGGATTCCTGCATCTGGAGGCGAATCCAGACGGAGATGGCGAGCAGGAAGATCGAGAGCAGGAAGGGAATGCGCCAGCCCCAGGCTGTGAATTCGGCCTCGCCCATGTTGACGCGGATGACCAGGATGACGATCAGCGAGAGCAGCAGGCCGAGCGTCGCCGTGGTCTGGATCCAGGAGGTGTAGAAGCCGCGACGGCCGGGAGGAGCATGCTCGGCGACATAGACCGCCGCACCGCCATACTCGCCGCCGAGCGCCAGGCCCTGCAGCATGCGCAGTGCGATCAGGATGACCGGCGCGATCCAGCCGATGGTGTTGTAGCCGGGCAGCAGGCCGACCAGGAAGGTCGAGGCGCCCATGATCACGATCGTGACCAGGAAGGTGTATTTGCGGCCGACGAGGTCACCCAGGCGACCGAAGAAGATCGCGCCGAAGGGCCGGACGAGGAAGCCGGCTGCGAAGGCGAGCAGCGCGAAGATGGCGCGGGTGTTGGGATCGAAGGCCGAGAAGAAATGCGCGCCGATCATCACGGCAAGGGAGCCGTAGAGATAGAAATCGTACCACTCGAAGACAGTGCCGAGCGACGATGCGAGAATGACGCGCTTTTCTTCTTTGGTCATGGGGCGCGGCGCGGTCTTCGCCCCCGGAACGTTTGCTGCCATGCTCATGGCGTCTTCTCCCCTGCGATTTCCCCGGCAGCGGGACGATCCGCGCTGCCTGTTTGCCTGGCTCGCTTTCTGATGACGCGATGCCAGCATGCCGGTTGCCACGCCTTTGGGCCCAGCGCTCCGGTCTGACGTAAAGCAATGCTCGCGAGAGGATCGCTCGGCAATCAAGCACTTCGTCTAACAACGGCACGAATGGGCGACGTATTGCGCCTGTGAGAGTGCAACAGGCTCATTCTCGGGCTACAGCCGCCATCCGCAGGTCGGAATGCTGCCGGACAGCGGATGGCTTCCCAAGGCGAGCGATCTGCCTATACTCCAGCCCCGGAGGCCTGTGGATGCGGATGAGGAGGAGCGCCATGTCGCGCGCCAGAATGATTCGCCTGGGCGTCCTGCTGTCGGTGCTGCTTGCGCCCCTCGGCGTAGCCGAGGCTGCCGGGCCGGGAACGGGCTCTTTCGCCAGTGCGCCGAAGTCGGTGCGTCCGGTCGCCCCGGGCCTTCACCAGCGGGTGTCGCGGAGCCACTGGATCCGGCCTGACGGGCCTCGCGATCATAGCGGGCGCCAATGGTCCCGTCACGGACGCCGCCTCTTCACCTCGGCCGGCTATCTCGGCCCCTGGACCTATCCTGCCGGCTCCAGTTCCTCGCATGCGCTCTCGACGGAGGGCGACGTCCCGCAGCGCTGGGTCGATCGCAATTCCTTCGAAAACATGCCGGTGCGGATGGGAATCGTGCGCGCGCCGACGCCGGAGCCGACGATCTACCGGCTCGAGGGGCGCCGCGACCGGCCGGCCACGCGGGTCATCCGGATCAGCGAGCCCGAGCCGCGGCATATCCGCCGCAGCCGCTTCGCCCATGCCGAAACGGGCGCGCTGCTTCTGATCGTGCCCGGTCGCTGAGCGTAGCAACAGCGTCGGCTTCTGCCGAAAACCGGCTCCCACTTTTCGGGCCGATGCTGAGAGCAGGATGCGAAAAAGAGGGAACCGGTTTTTCGCAAGAATCCTGCTCTCACTTTTGATGAGAGACGGATTCAGATTTCAGATGGGATCACTCTGTGATTCCATCTGAAATCATCCGGCTCTAGCGCCGCCGGCTGGCGGCGTAGAGTGCGATCGCGGTGGCGTTGGAGACGTTGAGGCTGGTGATGGTGCCGGGCACCTCCAGCCGCGCAACCTGGTCGCAGAGTTCACGCGAGCGTTGGCGCAGGCCCTTGCCCTCGGCGCCCATGACCATGACCAGCGGACGGGTGAGCGTGACGTCGTCGAAGGCGACGTCACCGTCCGAATCGAAACCGATCCGCTGGAAGCCACGCTTGCCGAGTTGGTCGAGCGCATCGCCGAGATTGCGCACGGCGATCAGCGGCACATGTTCGAGCGCGCCGGAGGCGGATTTCGCCAGCACGCCGGTCGCGGCCGGCGAATGGCGGATCGTGACGATCACGGCCGCCGCGCCGAAGGCCGCAGCCGAACGCAGGATCGCGCCGACATTGTGCGGGTCGGTGATCTGGTCGAGCGCCAGCACGACCGCGTCGTCGGGCAGGCTGTCGAGATCGGGCGAGGGCAGGGGATCGCAGACGAGATAGAGGCCCTGATGGACCGAATCGGGCGTCAGCAACCGGTCGATCTCGGAGGGGCGGACGATTTCGGCCTGGAGCGGCAGTTCACCGATCTCCTCCTGCAGGCGCTTCAGGCCGTTCTCGGTGGCGAGCAGGCGGCGGTGACGGCGTTTTGGGTTGCGCAATGCCTCGATGACGGGATGCACGCCGTAGAGAACGGCCTCGTCGATATCGCCGGGGCGGTGGTGCAGCGTGCCGTCGGCGCGTCGTGGGCTGGTTTGGCGCGGGCTTTCCCCACGCGGTCCCTGTTGGCGCGGCCGATCGCTTCGGTCCGGCTTGGGTCGAAACGGCGCAGGCATTGGGTTTCTCCTCGGTCGCTGGCGAATGCCCTGACATGACAAACCTGGCTTGACCAGTCTGGAATTGCTCCCTCGATGCGCGATGCCCATGGGGCAGGCGGCTTTTTGCCGTTGACAGGGCGCAGCCCCGTCACCATAAGTCCGGCCGCGCCTGTCGCCGTCACGCAAGTGACACGAGAGATCGCCTGCGGCCTGGCCGCAAGCGGCGCGGGCGGGGGAATGTCCCGAGCGGCAAAGGGGGCGGACTGTAAATCCGCTGGCTATGCCTTCGCAGGTTCGAGTCCTGCTTCCCCCACCATTCCCGATCAGAACTGCGAAGCCACGCCGCGCAAAGCGGCATGGCTTCGCAGGTTTCTCTCGAAGCTGTCGTTTCGACCGACGACGCGGATCGATCCGGGCTCGACGATGATGGCGTCGACGATCGCGCTGAGCCAGCACTTGCGTACTTCGACCGAACCGTCGATCAGGCGCTCGACGAGCTCCTTCGCAAATCTTGCAACGACATCGGCGTGGATCGCAGGCGGATCGATCAGATTGGCCCGGGCGCGTTCGAGGGCCGACCGGGCGAGGTCGCGTTTCGCGCTGAGCTCCTGGACCCGAGCCTGCAGCGTGGGCTCGCCTGGATCGAGGATGCCGCCTTCTATGGCTCGATAGAGATTGTCGAGAGATTTGTCGGTCTCGATAGCTTCCTGCCGGAGCTGATCGATGCGCTGGTGAACCGAGGCCCGACGCGAGGCCTTGCGTGCATGAAGCGCTGCCAGAATCCCGGCGAGGCGATCAGGGACAAGCAGCCAGTCGACCAGTGCTTCCATCACGCGAGACTCGGCAGCATCACGTCCGACCGGCTTCAGTTCGCAGGCCTCGGAGCCTTTATTGATCGAGGCCGCGCATTTATAGTAGCGATAGACCACGCCCTTGCGCCCGGTTCCCGTCGTGGGAGTCATAGCCCTGCCACAGCAGCCGCAGCGGATCAGCCCGCCGAACAGGGACGGCGCACTATCGAGCCGCGGGCCGCGCTGCCGAGGCTGGCGCTCGGTGAGCTGGGCTTGAACAGCGTCGAATGTTTCGCGCTCCGTGAGCGCGGGCACCTCGTATTCAACGATTTGATTGTCAGGGTTCTGATTTCCGTTCCGGTCGAAAACGTTCCACGATCGAGTGCCCGCATAGGCCTCCCGCGTCAGCATCTCGTGGATGGTGCTCGAATAGAATTCTCCGCCGTTGCGGGTGCGATAGCCGGCTGCGTTGAGATGCCGAGCGATGTTGCGGACGCCCATGGGACCGGAGGTGCAGGTCCCGCGATCGCGAGCTGGAAGACGAGGCGGACGATGTCGGCCTCGACCGGGTCGATGATCAACTTGCGCTTCGTCGTTCGTCCTATCGTGTCAGCCTCGACCGAACGGTAGCCGAACGGCGTGACGCCGCCATTGGAATAACCAAGCCTGGCGGTCGCGCTCATGCCGCGCATCGTCCCGATGCGGGCGTCGTGGGATTTGAACTGGTTGGCCATGCCGAGCATGAGTCGGATCAGCTCACCAGTTTGCGGATCGCCGAGATTCTCGGTCAAGGACCTGATGATGACGCCATGCGCCGCGAGTTCGAGAACAGTCCGTTCCTGATCAAACAGGTTGCGAAACCCGCGCGAGATCGAATGAACCAGAACCGCGTCCACGGTTCGGGTGCCATCTTGGCAACGGGCCAGCAACTTCTGCAATTGAGGCCGTTGCATTGAGCTCGCGCTCTCGCCGGCGTCGCAGTAGGTTTCGACGACACTCCAGCCCTGCCGTTTGGCATGCTCGTCATCAATACGCGGCCACTCGCCACGCGCTATCTCGACACGCTGAATCCCTCGCAGCGGCGCTGTCACGCCTGGGGTCGGCAGTGATCGCCCGCGCCTCCACTGATGATCGCGGGCGGGTCCGGGTAAGACCAGCACGCTGGCCCACCGCGTCGCGCATGCGGCGCTGAGCCTATCACTGGTCATGCGCTTCTCGGTTGTGGCCAGGCTCGCGGTCTCTACCGCCATTCACCGTGGCAGCGCTGAAGGGACGGGACCAGCATGGACGACGCCCCGCTGATCCTGTCGCTGCGTTTCGACAAGACGAGCTTCGCCAGGTTCGACGAAGAGCGCAGGCTGCACTTCCCCCCGGCCCGCAATGTGGCCGAGGGTCTCGAAGAACGCGTTGAGAGCATTGAGCGCGAGGGGAAAGCGTTCCTTGGCGACCTTTGCCTCTTTGGTCCGAAGCGACAGGACGACCTTGTCGCCGACGACCACCGTGTGGTGCTCGCCGTCCACGGGAAGGCTCACCCGGTGGCCTTGGCGAGCGGGCGAAGCGCCAGTGGCACCTTCACGTTCAGGTAGTAGGAACCCTGCTTGGTAGCGAAGGGTTGGGACATTGCAAGAGCCATGGTGTCAAACCGCAAGTGTCAAAGCGGATACCATGCAACTCGTTATCAATGCTTAACTCTTTGACGCGAAAGCGAGATAGAGTGGTGCCCTGGAGAGGACTCGAACCTCCAGTAGAGCTACCTAAGTACTGAATTATAAAGGTTTTTTCGACTTCCGCTTGGGTTGCTGTGTGAATGGAAAATGTGAACCTCAGGTGCTACTGCTCATAGCGCCTTGGCACCTGAAATCCAGACAATTAGCACCGATGGAGCGTCGCGCTGAATCGAGGACTGACCGGCCGTGGTACCGCTCGCCTCGCCGACACGCATGAAACCCACTGCAGCAGCGATACATCAAATGATATGACAGCCCGAGCTGATCAGTGGCACGGGTTCGACTTCCTGGTGTGCCCGATAGTGTTCGTCACAGGCCGGTGCCAGTCCAGTCTGAACGCAAGGGAGAGAAGGTGTCGGGACTGTCCTACCTCATCAATGCATTGGCCGGGCGCGACCGGCTTGCCGATAAAGATGCTGCGCTGATCGTCGGCCTGTCTCACCGCAGGCGTGCCTTTCCGAAGGGCTCGCAACTCGTCATCGAACATTCGCGTCCCGGCGAAAGCTGCCTGATTATCGGCGGTCTCGCTGCCCGCGAGGTCTATCTGAGCGATGGCAGCAGGCAGATCAGCGCCCTCCATGTGCCGGGCGACTTCGTGGACCTTCACGCCTTTCTGCTCAAACTGATGGACCACAGCGTCGTCGCGATCACCGAATGCGAGGCTATTTTTGTTCCCCACTCCGACCTCTTGAGGGTCTGCGAGGCGTCGCCTCACCTCACACGCCTTTTCTGGCTTTCGACGGTCATCGATGGAGCTATTCAGCGCGCATGGATTGCCTCTATGGGCCGCCGTTCGCCTGCAGCTCATATCAGCCACCTTCTTTGCGAGATGTACCTGCGCCTACGGATGGTTGGCCTCGTCGAAAACGACAGCTTCGATCTGCCCATCGCTCAATACGATCTTGCCGATATGATGGGGCTTTCGGTCGTGCATGTGAGCCGGACTCTGAAGGATCTGCGCCAGACGAACTCTTTCACCTGGGAGAACGGACGCGTTCACATGCGCGATTTCGCGAGCCTTGCGGCGGCGGCGGATTTTGACCCGACCTATCTAAATTTGATCCAGGAGCCGCGCTGAGAGGAACCGTAGCTCATGTCGTGGATTTACGCGTCATGCCCTTGTATTTTATAGACAGTTCCGATGGCGAACGTTCCGATCATGACGACATTGGTCTTGAACTGACCGACGACGGCGGAGCGCGTCGAGCCGCCCTCGATGCATTGGCCGACATGGTTCGCGAGGTGCTTCCTGACGGGGACGTCAGAACCTTCAGCGTGCATGTTCGCGCAGCAGACGGCACCAACCTTTACCACGCGGAAATGTCGCTGCGGGGGCAGTGGATCGGGCGATGACGCTTGAAGACGATACGGTTAACCGCGTTGGCCGCCTCAATCGACCTCTCTTCCAGGCGGTTCGGAACCTGCTTCGGCATCGCGCTCTGTGGCAGGGCAGTCGGTTGACGCTCGTTCGCACAAGCTCGAGCAAGCTCGTGTCGAGCGGAACTCGTGCGGGGGCTCTCCAGTTCAACGTCTGGCCCGCCTCGCGGTCGTGAACCGGTAAGCCGATTATGCTCGTCTCTACCCCGAAGCGCCCGTCACAGCCTCAGCCACGAGCGACCTATCGTCTTCAATTCCACAGCCAGTTTCCTTTCTCCGCGGGGCGCGATCTGGCCGGATACCTCGCTGAACTCGGCATCAGCCATGTCTATGCCTCGCCGATCCTGACGGCGCGGGCCGGCTCGATGCACGGCTACGACGTCGTCGACTACGACGCGATCAATCCCGAACTCGGCGGCGAGGATGGGTTCGAGGAGATGGCTGCCACGCTGCGCTCGCACGGCATCGGCATCATCCTCGACATCGTGCCCAACCACATGGCCGTCGGCGGGAGCGACAACAGGCTCTGGCTCGATCTGCTCAAGCATGGTCGTGGCAGCGCATATGCGAGCTGGTTCGACGTCGACTTCGACTGCACCGACGGAGAGATCGCCGGCAAGGTGCATGCTCCCTTCCTGGGCGATCCCTATAGGGAGGTGCTGGCGGCCGGGGACCTCGTGCTCGCCATCCATGATGGCGGCTATGCGGTCCGCTATGGCGATCATCTCTTCCCGATCCGGCCCGAGGATCAAGCGGATATCGCCGCTGCGGGAATTGAAGCGTTTCAGGATGTGGAGGCGCTCGATGCGCTGCTCTTGCGCCAGAATTTCGTGCTCGACTGGTGGCGCAATGCCGGAGACCGGATCAACTGGCGCCGTTTCTTCGACATCACCCAGCTCGCCGCCGTGCGGATGGAGGAGCCGGCAGCCTTTGCCGCCAAGCATGCGGTGGCGCTGCGACTCTACCGCGACGGTTTGATCGACGGACTGCGCATCGACCATGTCGATGGCCTCTCCGACCCGGCAGGTTACTGCATCGAATTGCGCCGACATCTCGACACGCTCCAGGTCCAGCGGCCGGAGGGCCTCGCCGAGGAACGCGCTTGGCTCGTCGTTGAGAAAATCCTGGCGTCGGGCGAATACATCCCTGCGGATTGGAATGTCGATGGCTCGACCGGCTACGATTTCATGGATCAGGTCTCCGCGCTTCAGCACGATCCCACTGCGTCCCAAGCACTCTCTGCACATTGGGCGGTTCTCAGCGGCCGCTCGCGGGAGTTCCATAGCGAGGAGGAACTGGCGCGCCATGAAATCCTCTCCCACAGCTTCGATGGGCAGCGCGAGCGGCTGGTCGATGCGCTGGAGCAGGCCGGCGCCGAGCATCGCGACGGCGAGGGCCTGACGCGGGCGGCGCTGCGGCGCGCGACGACCAGCCTGGTCGCGCAGCTTCGGGCCTATCGCAGCTATGCGACGGGGCGTGACGACGGCGTCGGCGCAGGCGAGCGCGTGCAGGCGGCGCTGCGGGCAGCACTGACTGCCCCCTTGAGCGATCCGCCGGCGCTGCGGTTCGTTGCTTCCGTCATCGCCGGCGAAGGCGAGGAAGCTCGCCGTCCGGCGCGGATCACGGCCATCCGGCGCTTCAACCAGCTGGCCGCGCCGCTCGCCGCCAAGGCGGTCGAGGACACCGCATTCTATCGCTACGGCCGGCTGATCTCACGTAACGATGTCGGCTTCGACGCCAGTGTGCTCGGGATCGATGCCGAAACCTTCCATGCCCTGATGCAGCAGCGGGCCGAGCTCGTGCCGGGGGCGATGCTGGCTACGGCGACGCATGATCACAAGCGCGGCGAGGATGTGCGGGCGCGGCTCGCCGTTCTCAGCGAGATGCCGCAGGATTGGATCGAGGCGACGCAGCGCTGGCGCAGGGTTGCGGACGCGATCCGCCCCGCCGGGCTCGATCCCGCCGACGAGCACATGTTCCAGCAGATGCTGGTCGGAGCCTGGCCGCTGGGTCTTTCAGCGGATGATGCGGCCGGACTCGACCAACTGGCCAGACGCCTGGGCGACTGGTGGCGCAAGGCTTTGCGGGAGGGAAAGCTGCGCTCGAGTTGGGTCGCGCCGAACGAGGATTACGAAGGGGCAGCGCTGCAGTTCGCCGTCGATGCTTTGAACCCGGCCAAGAGCGGCGACTTGTTGCGCGATGTCGCTGCCTTCGTGGCGCGGATCGAACGGACCGGCGCGTTGAACGGGCTAGTTCAGATGGGGCTGCGCTGCACGGCGCCGGGCGTCCCCGACAGCTATCAGGGCACGGAGTTCTGGGACTTCAGCCTGGTCGATCCTGACAACCGCCGACCCGTCGATTTCGCAGCCCGCAAGATCGCGCTGGCGCAGCGGCTCTCGCTAGAACTGCTCGCCGAAAACTGGCGCGACGGGCGCATCAAGCAGGCCCTGCTGCGCAAGCTGCTGCGGTTTCGCGAGGAGGATCCCGCTCTCTTTTCGGAAGGCAGCTACGAGCCGCTGATAGTAGAAGGACAGCGAGCGGCGCACGCGATCGCCTTTGTGCGGCGTCATGGCGATACAGCCATGCTCGTCCTGGCCGCGCGCTGCTGTGCGCAAGGGATGATGCAGGGTGATGCGCTCGTTCCCGACGCAGCCTGGTGGGGCGACACCCGCCTCTCTCTCGAAGGCCTGCGGCTATCAGATGCTGTTCTCGGTCCGGAGCTCGGCAGCGCCGATGCGCTCGAGATTGGAGCTGCGCTGCCGGTCGTTCCCGTCGGTGTCTGGAGGGTGGAGCGGGGCTGAATGCCGGCCGCTAAGCGTCGGTCTCTCTCGGCTTGCCCAGATGGGCAAGCCTTGCCTGCACCACCCCGCCGTCGAGCAAGGCCGAGGCCTCCCCTTCCAGCCGGTGGCGCCAGTTCGGCTTCTGCGTCGTCGTGCCCGGCACGTTGGGTTGTGTCTCGATGCCGAGCGCATCCTCGATCGGCAGGAGCTTTAGCGTGCAGGGGGTCTTCGCGATGTACCGGATCGCGGCATCGACGACCGGCGCAGTATCCTCCGGCGCCGGGCGCTCGCCCTCAACCAGGCCGGCATGCTGGAAGGCGTTCCACAGGATGCCGCGATCCCAGGCGCGGATGCCCTGATGGTCGATGCCGTCATCGGTCGGCTCAAGGTCGGCACCGGCCCACCAGCCGGCGGTAGGAATGAGATCATGGGTGGTGGTCAGCGCCGCGGCGCCGGCATCCCAGTGCTCGGGCGCGATGTAGCCGTGCTCGCTCTTCTCGAAGCGCAGCACCCGCAGGCCGGCGACGCCCTGTTCGCGCAGATAGTCGCGGAAACCATCCGGCAGCGTGCCGAGATCCTCGCCGATGACGATCGCCTTGTGGCGCCAGGATTCGAGCGCGACGAGACGGAACAGCGTCTCGGAGGGGAAGGTGACATAGGCGCCGTCGAGCGCGCTCGCTCCTTCCGGAACCAGCCAGAGCCGGCTCATGCCCATGACATGGTCGATGCGGATGCCGCCGACATAGCGCAGGCTGGCGCGCAGCGTCTCGATGAAGGGCGCGAAACCCGAGGCGGCGAGCCCGCGCGGCGAGAAGGTGGTGAGGCCCCAGCTCTGGCCTTCCGCCGAATAATAGTCGGGCGGCGCACCGATGCTCAGGCCCCCGAGAACCTCGTGCTGGCGGCTCCAGGCGTGGCTGCCCGAACCGTCCATGCCGATGGCGAGGTCGGCGATCAGGCCGACCTTCATGCCCGCCTCGCGGCAGACGCGCTGCGCCTCGCCATAGGAGCGGCCCGTCAGCCATTGCAGGAAGATCTGATGCGCGACCTCGTCTGCATGCTCAGTGGCGAAGGCCGCGACTTCGGGGCTGTCGGGGTCGCGATAGGCTGCGTCCCAGTTGCGCCAGCTCCAGGCGTTCGGGCTCTGCCGCAACTGCGCGGCGTGCAGCACCTCGAAGATGGCATGCGATTTCAGCAGCGGCGAGGCTTCAGCCAGCGTGCGCTCGAAATCCATGCGTGCAGGCTCGGCCGCGAAGCCGGGATCGCGCAGGGCGTCGAAGAGCGCGCGCAGCAGTTTCTGTCGCAGCGGCGTCGCGGCCAGCCAATCGACCTGGCCAAGCGACGACAGCCTTGCCATCTCCTCGCCGAGCCCTGCCGTGGCGATCGCGTTCTGCAGGAAGCCATCGGGCAGCACGGCGGCTGGGTCGGCATGGAGCGGGTTGTAGAAGAGGCGCGTCGAGGGCGAATAGGGGCTGAAATGACCGGGCTCGGCGCCATAGAGCGCATGCACTGGGCTGATCGCCAGCGCATCGGCACCGCGCGATGCGGCAGAGCGCCCGAGCGCGGAGACTCCGGCGAAATTGCCGATGCCGCCGTCGTTCTGCGTCCGCAGCGAATAGATCTGTGTGGCGAGACCGAAGCCGGTCGCGCCGCCGTTCAGATCGGCGAAGGTGATGCAGCGCTCGGGCGCGGTCGCGACGGTGAAATCGCCGTCATGGGTGCGGACGGTGTGATAGCCCGGCTCGTCGAAAGCGGGCAGGGTCAGCGCGCCGTCGAAGCCCTCCTCGGAGGTGACGATGCGGTGGCCGCCGCCTTCCAGCGTGACCTCCACGGCCGTTCCCCCCGGTGCCGCCAGCGGCAAGCCGACCTTCTGGCCGACGCGCGCTGTGGTGAAGCGCGAGGTCGCCGCGGCGTTGACGCCGCTTTCCATCAGCGAGAGCGAATTGCGCAGCGCGGCGTCGCTGTCGGCCGGCAGGCCGAGCGCGAGCAGGATGGCGCACAGGCTGTCGGGGGAAACGATGCGCTCGCCGCCGGCCTGGTCGGTCCAGGTCGGCGCGACGCCGGCCTTGGTCGCAAGCTGGCGCAGGATGTCGTCGCTCATCGTGGACTCCGGGATATGGTGTTCAACATCGAAGACGTGCGGTCATCCCGGACAAGCGGCGCAAGCTGCGCCGATCCGTGGCCCATTCCTGAACCTTGAAAGTGAGCGTTCCGGAATGGATCCCGGGTCTCCGCTGCGCTGCTTCCGGGACGACGGCGCTGGGATTGGACAGGCGTTCACGCCTCCCCACCCGCAGGGTCATGTTCGAGTACGAGCAGACCCAGTGGCGGCAGCGTCAGCGACAGGCTCTGGAATTGACCATGCGCCTGGGTGTCCTGCGTCCGGACTGCGCCACCATTGCCCAGCCCGGCACCGCCATAGTCGCCGGCGTCGCTGTTCAGGCGTTCGCGCCAGACGCCCGACTTCGGCACGCCGATGCGGTAGTCGTGGCGCGGCACAGGCGTCATATTGGCGACGACCATGACCTCGGCCGTGCCCGGAGCACTCGAGCGGCTGAAGGCGAAGACGGAGTTGGCGCTATCGTCGGCCACGACCCAGGCGAAGCCTTCCGGCGCATGGTCGAGCCGGTGGAGCGCCGGCGTCGTGCGATAGAGCGCGTTGAGGTCGCGCACCAGCTTCGAGACGCCCTGCCTGCGCTCATCGTGAGGATGCGGCCAGGGGAAGGGCGCATCGACGCTCCACTCATCCTGCGCACCGAACTCGCAACCCATGAAGAGGAGCTTCTTGCCGGGATGGGCCCACATCATCGCGAGGTAGAGGCGTAAGTTTGCGAAGCGCTGCCAGTCGTCCCCGGGCATGCGCGAAAGCAGCGAGCCTTTGCCGTGGACGACCTCGTCATGCGAGATCGGCAGCACGAAGTTCTCGGAGAAGGCATAGATCAGCCCGAAGGTGACGTCGTCGCCATGATGACCGCGGTAAATCGGGTCGCGCTCGAAGAACCGCAGCGTATCGTGCATCCAGCCCATATTCCATTTGAAATGGAAGCCGAGCCCGCCATGGTGGACGGGGCTGGTCACGCCGGGCCAGGCCGTCGATTCCTCTGCGACGGTCACAGCGCCGCGCCCGCGCGCGCCGATCAGGGTATTGAGTTCCTGGAAGAAGCTGACGGCTTCGAGGTTCTCGCGCCCGCCGAGGTGGTTGGGCACCCATTCGCCGGGTTTGCGGCTGTAGTCGCGGTAGAGCATCGAGGCCACGGCATCGACGCGCAGGCCGTCGAGATGGAAGGTCTCGATCCAGAACATGGCCGAGGCGATCAGGAAGCCGCGGACCTCGCGGCGCCCGACATTGTAGATCAGCGTGTTCCAGTCGATGTGGAAGCCCTGGCGCGGATCCTCATGCTCGTAGAGCGCGCTGCCGTCGAAGCGGGCGAGCCCATGCTCGTCGGAGGGAAAATGCGCCGGGACCCAGTCGAGGATCACGCCGATGCCGGCCGCATGGCAGCGATCGACGAAGCGGGCGAAGGCCTCGGGCGAGCCCAGCCGTGCGGTCGGTGCAAACAGCGCCAGCGGCTGGTAGCCCCAGGAGCCGCCGAATGGATGCTCGGTGATCGGCATCAGCTCGACATGGCTGAAGCCCATATGCTGGAGATAGGGGATCAGCCGGTCGGTCGCCTCGTCCCAGGAGCCCAACTGGCCCCATTCCGTGCGCAGCCAGGAGCCGACATGGACCTCATAGGTGGTCATCGGCTCGGCGACCGGATTGGCACGCTCGCGCGCCGCCAGCCAGTCGGAATCGGTCCAGGTGAAATCCGGCGGCGGGGCGACGACGGAGCCGGTGCGCGGGGGCATCTCGGTGGCGCGCGCCAGCGGGTCGGCTTTCCAGGGCAGGCGCTCGCCCGCGGTAGCGGTGAGCGCGTACTTATAGACGGCGCCGGGCTCGACCCCAGGTATGAACAGCTCCCAAATTCCCGGGCCGAGCCTGCGGCGCATGGGATGGCGGCGGAAGTCCCAGCCGTTGAAATCGCCGACGACCGCGACATGTAAGGCGTTGGGAGCCCAGACCGCGAAAAGCACGCCCGCGATACCGTCGATAACGCGCGGATTCGCGCCCAGGCGCGTCGAAAGATCGAAATGGCGCCCTTCCGAGAAGAGGTAGATGTCGTCATCGGAGAGCAGCAGGCCGAAGGCGTAGGGATCAGCCTGTTCGGTTATCCCACCCGGCCAGGCCGTGCGGATGCGGTAGGGCGTTTCGCCCGGACAGTGCGCCTCGAAGAAGCCGTCGCGATTGCCGATCATCGGTGTCGCTCGACGCTCCGCGCCTTCGCCGGTAACGAGTTCGACATAGTTGGCGCCGGGAAGGAAAGCGCGAACCAAGGTCATGTCTTCGACAGTATGGCGCCCGAGGACCGCGAACGGATCAGGATGGCGCCCCTCGGCCAGCAGGGCGATGTCGCTTTCCGGGATGCTGGGCGATCTGAGCGGCATCTGGCGCGTCATCAGCTTAGGTTCCATCGCAAAACCGACTCCACCAAACACAGGGAATCGTCCATGATGCAACGCAGCGGAGACGGCCTGCGTTCCGCGGTGACGATGCCGCAGTCTTCAGAAAATTCGGTGGGGAACCAAGTGTCGTCGGCATGGTTGACGCACTGCAGCGCAGGCGCTCGAGATGGAGGATGGCGATGAGCCGGGAGCAGACGATTCGCGACGTGGCCTATGCCATCTGGGAAGCCGAGGGCAAGCCCGAAGGGCGTGATACCGATCATTGGCGGCAGGCCGAGGCGCGTGTCGCGGCCAGCCTTGCCGGCGGAAAGGCGATGGCCGAGCCCAAGCCGCCGGCTAAGGGCAAGGTGACTGCCGGGTCCAAGGACATGCCCGCCGCCAAGCCTCCGGCGAAGGTCGCCGCCACGAAGGCGGCGCCTGCCAAAGCCGGTGCGGCCAAGGCTGTTTCCAAAACGAAGACCTGAACAGGTCCTATCGCTGGCATCATCGGCGTTGGCGCTGTTAGAGCCATTGCGCTAACTCGGCCCGCGAGCCATGGGAGCCTCTTTTTGGGCTCCGCAGTCACCGTACTCACCCCCCAGCGCCGGTTCGGCGCCGTGGGATCAGTCGGCTTCAAGCAGACAGCGCCCGGGCATAGACATCAGCGTAGCGGTGCGTCGGTCTGCCCCAGTCGAAGCGCTTGGCCATCGCATGTTCCCGCATCTGGCGAAAAGCGGCCTTTGACCGGAAGGCGTCGAGCGCGCGCGCAACAGCAGAGGTCAGACCAGCGCCCGTCAGTGACGAGAACAGGAAGCCCGAGCGCCCATCCTCGATCGTATCGACGAGGCCCCCGGTGCGATAGGCGATCGGCAGCGCGCCGAAGCGCTGCGCATACATCTGGCTCAGGCCGCAGGGCTCGAAGCGGGAGGGCATAAGCAGGAAATCGCTTGCCGCGAAGATGCGCCTGGCTTCGGCATCGTCGAAGCCGATGCGAGCCGCGACCGCCCTGGGATGTCGGCGTGCGAGACGTTCGATCGCATCTTCGAGGCGAGGTTCGCCGCGGCCGGTCACGACGAGCTGGCCGCCGTTCTCGATGATGGTTTCTGCCGCCTCGATCGACAGGTCGATGCCCTTCTGGTGGACAAGTCGCGAGATGATCGAAAACAGCGGCCCACGCGAGGGGGGCAGCTCGAAGGTCTTGCGAATGTCCGCGGCGCTCTGCCGCTTCCACAGCCGCACGCGTTGAGCCGCCGTCTTCTCGGCGCCGCTGGGAGAGTTCCAGCTATCGTCGATCCCATTGACGATACCGGTCAGACGGCCTTCTTCCATACGCATCTTCAGCAGGCCGTCGAGCCCGCAGCCATGCTCGACGGTGGTGATCTCGCGGGCGTAGGTCTCGCTCACCGTCGTGACATGCGAGCTGTAGTAGATGCCGCTCTTAAGGAAGGAGAATTTGCCGTGGAACTCGGCGCCGTTGACCGAGAAGGCCAGGTCGGGAACGCCCAACGCCGCCATCCGGGACGGTTCGTAGAGTCCCTGATAGGCTAGGTTGTGGATCGTCAGGATCGACGGCGTCGCGAGCCCCTTCCAGCGCAGATAGCCCGGCGCCAGCGCCGAGGGCCAGTCGTTGACATGGATGATGTCCGGCTTCCAGTTCGGATCGGCCTCGCCCGCGGCGAGCTCGGCTGCGGCGAGCGACAGCCTGGCGAAGCGAATGTCGTTATCGGTGAAATCACCGCCCGCGAAGGGGCCGTAGGGTGAGCCCTCGCGATCGTAGAGTTCGTCGCAGAGCACCGCGTAAATGATGAGGCCGTCGGAGGTGGAGAAGCGGCCGAGCGACCAGGGCGGCAGATTAGCCGTGCGCGGCATTTCCCGCACGATATCCATCGCAGGCCTTGCTGCGCGGACCTGACGGAAGCCCGGGAGCAGGACGCGCACGTCACAAAGTGTACGCAACTGTCGTGGCAGGGCCGTCGAAACCTCACCTAGGCCGCCGGCCTTGATGAAATCCCCCATCTCGGATGTGACGAAGAGGAGTCTGGTGTTGCCAGGTAATCCGGCACCGATATCGGGCACGCCTTCCTTGACGACGGCGGCATAAGTTAGTGCATGGCCAGAGGTCGAAGGGACGGTTTCAGTGCCAATTTCCTTCGACGCCTCGGCCATTGGCCAACCCCCAGAATGGATGCGCTACGAGAACATCATCGACCGGCTAAAGTTCCATATTGCAGTGCAAAATATTTATGCAATTCGGGTGCCGCGCGCAGGAACCGCTGCCTTGCCATGACGTTGCACGAACTGCGGCAGGCTTGCGGCATCTTTTGACAGAATGTCGGCCGCGCGCGGCGGTCCCATTCGGTCATGCCTGATCCGTGCGAGGACCATCATGGCTGACGGCAACGGGAAGCGCTTCGATGTCGAAGCCGGCGAAGGCACGGAACTCGGCGCCGTCCACGACGGTGAAGGCACGAATTTCGCGATCTTCTCCGCACATGCCGAGCGGATGGAACTCTGCCTCTTTGACGAGAGCGGCAGGACCGAGACGGCTCGCATCGAGCTGCCGGAATACACAGATGAAATCTGGCACGGCTACCTGCCCGGCGTGAAGCCCGGTCAGCGTTATGGCTATCGTGTCCATGGCCGCTTCGCGCCCGAAGAGGGGCACCGCTTCAACCCCAACAAGCTGCTGCTGGATCCCTATGCCAGGGAATACAGCGGCTCGGTTGAATGGAACGATGCCCATTACGGCTACGACGTGAATGCCGAGGACGACAAGGACCTGAGCTTCAGCGAGCTGGACAGCGCCCTGTTCATGCCCAAATGCGTGGTCTGCGACTGGAAGGCCGATGCGAAGGTGCCCGCGCGTCCAAACGTGCCCTGGGACCGGACGATCTTCTACGAGACCCATGTCCGTGGTTTCACCAAGCTGCATCCGGCCGTGCCCCAGGACAGGCGCGGCACCTTCGACGGGCTCGGCGAGAAGGCCGTGATCGACTACATCAAGAGCCTCGGCGTGACCTCGGTCGAACTGCTGCCGGTACACGCCTATCTCGACGACCATCACCTCGCGGCCAAGGGCCTGACCAACTACTGGGGCTACAACACGATCGGCTTCTTCGCACCGATGCAGCGTTACGAGGGCAGAGCGGGGCTTCAGTCGTTTCGCGACATGGTCCGCAAGTTCCACGATGCCGGTCTCGAGGTCATCCTCGACGTGGTCTACAATCACACAGCCGAGGGCAACGAGATGGGGCCGACGCTCTCCTTCAAGGGCATCGACAATTTCGCCTACTATCGGACGATGCCGGGCGATGCGCGCTTCTATATCAACGACACCGGCACCGGAAACACGGTCAATACCAGCCACCCGCGCGTGCTGCAGATGATCCTGGATTCGCTGCGCTACTGGGTCGAGGTGATGGAGGTCGACGGCTTCCGCTTCGATCTCGGCACCATCCTTGGGCGCGAGCCGGACGGTTTCGATCAGCGCGGCGGGTTTTTCGACGCGATCGGGCAGGACCCCGTCTTGCGCAAGGTGAAGCTGGTTGGTGAGCCCTGGGACATCGGTCCCGGCGGCTATCAGGTCGGCGGCTTTCCGCCGGGCTGGGGCGAGTGGAACGACAAGTATCGCGACACGACTCGCGCTTACTGGAAAGGCGAGGAGGGCATCGTGCGCGACCTCGCCGCGCGCATCACCGGCTCGGGAGACATCTACGATCTGCGCGGGCGCCGGCCCTGGGCGGGCGTCAACTTCCTGACCGCCCATGACGGCTTCACGCTGAACGATCTCGTCTCCTATAACGAGAAGCACAACGAGGCCAACGGCGAGGACAACAAGGACGGCCACGGCCACAACCTGTCGTTCAATTTCGGCGTCGAGGGGCCGACCGAGGACAAGGGCATCATCGCCGCCCGCGAGCGCCAGAAGCGCAACCTGCTGGCGACGCTGCTGCTCTCGCACGGCACGCCGATGATCCTGGCCGGCGACGAATGCGGCCATTCCAACGGCGGCAACAACAACGTCTATTGCCAGGACAACGAACTGGCCTGGATGAAGTGGGAGGAACTGACCGCGCGCGACAAGGCGCTGACCGGCTTCGTCCAGCGCGTGACGCAATTGCGGGCCGAGCACCCGATCTTCCGGCGCGCCTCGTTCCGCGACGGCTGCGTGCTGCGCTGGGTCAATCCGGCCGGCGGCGACCAGCAGGAGGAGCATTGGGACGACGAGGGCCTGCGCGCCATCGGTCTTCTGATGCACATGCCCGATGTGGAGCAGGGCGGTGACGAAGCCCTGATTCTGTTCAATGCCTTCGACGGAGACGTTGTCTTCAAGATTCCGGCGCGGGTGAAGCCGGGCTCATGGTCGGTGGTGCTCGATACGGAGACGGGGCCGGGTTCGGACGAGGGCCGAAAAGGGCTCAAGGCGGATGCGGAGCTGACGCTGTCGCCCAGGTCGCTGATTGTTTTGATGTGAGGGCGCCCCCTTGGTCATTCCGGGGCATGCCAAAGGCATGAACCCGGAACCCATGACTGGGTGATCGGTCAAACGACGATCGTGCACCCAGTCGTGGGTTCCGGGTTCTTCGCTGTGCGAAGCCCCGGAATGACAAAGGACTCAACCTTTGCGCCACAGCCCCACGCCGCGGGCGGGCAATCCCCCCTCGCGCTTCTCCACGGACAGCAAAAGCATCTCCCACGGGCCTCCCGCCAGCGTCAGCGGCACCGCCTCTCGCCCGCGATTGATCGCGATCAGCAGGCTTTTGTCCTCGCCACCCAACTCCAGGCAAAACGCGTCGAGCGTGCTCCATTCGTGGTCGGCGATCGGCGTTCCATCCGGCTTCAGCCATCGTCCATCAGGCGGGTCGCCGGCACCGGTCAGGAAGGCTCCCGCCGCAAGCAACGGATGGTTGCGACGCAGCGATGATAGCTCGGCGACGAGGGTCGCGAGGTCTTCATCTGCACCCTCCCAATCGAGCCAGAACGCCTCGTTATCCTGGCAATAAGCGTTGTTGTTGCCGTGTTGCGTGCGGCCGAATTCGTCGCCGGCCGTCAGCATTGGCACGCCGCGCGACAGAAACAGCGTCGCCAGTAGCGCGCGGAGATCGCGGCGGCGGGCCAGCGCTATCGCTGGCTCGTCGCTCGGGCCTTCCGCACCGCTGTTCCAGCTATGGCTGTCGCTGTCTCCGTCGCGATTGCCCTCGCCATTGGCTTCGTTGTGCTTGGACGCATAGCTTACCAGATCGGCCAGGGTGAAGCCGTCATGGGCGGCCATGAAGTTGATGCTCGCCTTCGGCCCGCGATGGCGGCCGGCGAAGAGGTCCGACGAGCCGGCGAGCCGCGTCGCCAGCGCTCCCGCCATCCCGCCATCACCGCGCCAGAAGCGGCGGACATCGTCGCGGTAGCGGCCGTTCCATTCGGCGAAGGGGGCTGGGAACTCGCCGAGACGATAGCCGCCCGGCCCGATATCCCAAGGCTCGGCGATCAGCAGCGCCTGCGACAGATCCGGGTCCTGCAGGATCGCGGCGAACAGCGGCGCATCCTGCGAATAGCCGGTGTCGGAGCGGCCCATCACCGTGCCGAGATCGAAGCGGAAGCCGGCGACGCCGAGGCTGCGCCAGTGCCGCATCGCATCCATCGCCATGCGGACCACCGGGGCACGGTCGAGCGCCAGCGTATGGCCGCAGCCGGTATCGTTGATCAGCCGGCCGGGATCGTCGGTGGCGTGGCGGTAATAGACCGCGTTGTCGAGGCCGCGCAGGCAGATGGTCGCGCCGTGCTCGTCGCTTTCGGCGCTGTGGTTCAGGACGATGTCGAGGATGATGCCGATGCCGGCCTGCGCGTAGACCGAGCAGAGCCGGCGCAGGTCGTCCGCGCCGCCCGGCGCGAGACGTGGATCGAGCGCGAAGAAGTTCACCGGATTGTAGCCCCAGGCGTTCGCGAGCCCGAGCGGCGGCAGATGGCGCTCGTCCATCCAGGCTGCGATCGGCATGAGTTCGACATGGCTGACGCCGAGTCGGCGGACGTGGTCGAGGACGGCCGGCTCGCAAAGCGCCGCGAGCGTACCCCTAACGGATTCCTGCACGTCCGGATGGCGCATCGTGAAGGATTTGATGGCGAGTTCGTAGATGAAGCCGGGCGTCTTTCCCCTCTCCAGCGCAACCGGGGGGAGGGCTTCGCTCACGACGCAGCGAGGCACGAGATCGGCCGTGTCGACGCCGCGCTGCGCCATCCGTGGGTCCCAGCGAAACGGCCGGTCGATCAGCGTCGCATAGGGGTCAATCAGCAGCTTCGCCGCATCGAAGCGGTGGCCGCGCTCCGGCTGCCAGGGGCCTTCGACGCGCAGGCCGTAGCGTAGGCCGACTGTGCCTGTGGGCAGAAGGCCATGATGGATGTCGCCCGTCCGGCAGGGCAGGGGCAGGCGTGCGGTCTCGTGCTCCCCGGTCTCGTCGAACAGGCAGAGATTGACGGTTTCGCCATTGCGCGAAAACACCGCGAACCTGACGCCGTCGTCGCCGGGCGTTGCCCCCATGCGGGCGGGCAGCGGGCATGGCATGAGCCGCTCCACGGCCGCCAAACGCTCAGGCCTTCGCGTCGCGCGTCGGGATGTTCCAGATGCGCTGCGCATATTCGCCGATCGCCCGGTCGGCGCTGAACCAGCCGCAATGGGCGGTGTTGGTCACCGACATCCGCCACCACTTGTCCTGGTCGGCCCAGAGCCCATCGATGCGACGCTGGGCCTGGCGGTAGCTCTCGAAATCGTTGAGCACCATGAACCAGTCATTGGCGCGCAGGCCCTCGACGAGGCCGAGATAGCGGTCGCGCTCGCGCGGCGAATAGGCGCCGCCGGCGACCGCGTCGAGCACGCCTTCGAGATGGGGCGTACTGGCGATGACGTCGCCTGTCGCGCGCGGGGTGCGCTTGGCAGCCTCGACCTCCTCGGCGGTCATGCCGAAGATCACGATATTGTCCTCGCCGACGCGCTCGCCGATCTCGATATTGGCGCCGTCGAGCGTGCCGATCGTGATTGCGCCGTTCAGCGCGAACTTCATGTTGCCGGTGCCCGACGCCTCCATGCCGGCGGTCGAGATCTGCTCGGAGACGTCGGCGGCCGGGATGATGATCTCGGCGGCGCTGACATTGTAGTTCGGCAGGAACACGACCTTGAGCCGGTCGCGCGTCGTGATGTCGTTGTTCACCACGACCGCGACGTCGTTGATCAGGTTGATGATCGCCTTGGCTGTGCCGTAGTTCGAGGCCGCCTTGCCGGCGAAGATCTTCACGCGCGGCGCCCAGTCCTTATAGGGCTCGGAGCGGATCGCGTCGTAGAGAGCGATTGTCTCCAGGATGTTGAGCAACTGGCGCTTGTATTCGTGGATGCGCTTGATCTGGACGTCGAACAGGGCATCGGGATCGACGGTCACGCCGGTGTCCTGCCTGATGATCTTCGCCAGCTTGAGCTTGTTCTCGCGCCGAACCGCGTGCAGACGCTCGTGCAAAGCGCTGTCGCCGGTATGGGCCGCGAGCCGATTGATGTGGCCGATGTGGTCCGTCAGGTCGTCGCCGCAGACCTCCTGCAGCAGCTTCGTCAGGCCCGGATTGGCGCCGTACAGCCAGCGCCGAGGCGTAATGCCGTTCGTGACGTTGGTGATGCGCCCGGGAAACACGGCGTTCAGCGGGGCGAAGACGGTCTGCTCCATCAGCTTCGAATGCAGGGCCGAGACACCATTGACGGTATGCGAGCCGACGAAGGCGAGGTGGGCCATGCGGACGCGCCGGCCATGATATTCGTCGATCAACGAGATCTGCGAGAGATCGACCTTGTCGCCCCCGCTAGAGCGCCTGACCTCTTCGAGGAAGCGGGCATTGATGGCGAAGATGATCTGCATGTGGCGCGGCAGCAACCGCTCCATCAAGGCCACCGGCCAGGTCTCGAGCGCTTCGGGCAGGAGCGTGTGATTGGTGTAGGAGATCGTGGCGTTGGTGATGGTCCACGCCTGTTCCCAGGCGAGTCCATGCTGGTCGATCAGGAGCCGCATCAGTTCGGCGACGGCCAGCGAGGGATGCGTGTCGTTGAGCTGGATCGCGACCTTGTCGGCGAGGTTGTCGAGCGTGCCGAACTGGCGGTAATGCCGCCGCACCAGATCCTGCAGCGAGGCGGAGGTGAAGAAGAACTCCTGCCTCAAACGCAGTTCCTGACCCGTCGGGGTCGAATCGTTGGGATACAAAACCTTAGAGATCGCCTCGGCGCGGTTGCGCTCGGCCACCGCGCCGACGAGATCGCCCTGGTTGAAAGCGTCGAGCGAGAGTGGGTGCATCGCCCGGGCGCGCCAGAGCCGCAGCGTCGTGGCGTCGCGGCCGCGCCAGCCGATGATCGGCGTGTCATAGGCGACGGCGAAGATTGTCTCCTCCGGCTCCCAGAAGACCTCGCCGGGTTTGGCGGTAGCGGTAACTGCTCCGCCGAAGCCGATCTTGTAGGAGGCCTCGCGGCGCTCGAATTCCCATGGGTTGCGGAAAGAGAGCCAGTCTTCAGGTACCTCGATCTGCTTGCCACCGTCGATGCGCTGCTTGAACAGGCCGTGATCGTAGCGGATGCCGTATCCCAGCGCGGGCACACCGGTCGAAGCCATCGCCTCCAGATAGCAGGCAGCGAGTCGGCCGAGACCACCATTGCCGAGTGCGGCATCGGGCTCGATCGTTTCGATCTCGGACAGATCAACGCCGAGTTCGCGCATTGCCTGCGCCATTGGGCCGGTCAGGCCGAGATTGTTGAGGGCATCGGCAAGTGAACGTCCGATCAGGAACTCGAGGGAGAGGTAATAGACCCGCTTCCGGCCCGTCCGATAGCTCTCGCGCGTCGAGCGCTGCCAGACGTCAACGATATGATCGCGGGCAGCGAGAATTCCCGCAGTCAGCCAGTCATGAGCCTGCGCAACGGACGGATTCTTGCCGAGAGAATAGGTCAGCTTCTTGAGAATCTCTGCCTTGAGCGTCTCGATGATCTCAGCTGGAGCGGCGGCTTCGGAGGCGGTCTCGGTCAAGCGGCACAATCCCGATCGTTGAGGTCGCGGGAGTGTCGAGGCAACCATCCCACAAGTCCAGACGAAATTGACGCAGTGCAAAACGTAGAGATCTTAACGCCTGCGACGCTCCCGCGCGCTCGTTGATCAGGCGAACCGCCTCGATCTTGAATCAGCACAGATCGTTTCCGCAATATGCGCGCGAACTGAAGCGAAAGAGAGCGGACCTGGATGACAGCGCCGTGTGAGCAGGCGAGGGAGCTGCAATGGCCGCTGCCGGATGGCGCGCTGGTCGGGGGCTCGGCGCGCTGGGCCACCAGGACGCATTAGCGCAGAGCTGACTCGAAGTGCGAGCCGCAGACGAACAGGGACACCACCAAAGCCCCCCATGCCCATCGGTTCCCGCAGTGCCGACGCGGCGGATTGAAAGGGTTGAGCTCCGACGGAACAGCTTCAGCTGCTCCGAGTTCAGCCTGAGATTAGCTGACCCTGGCTCGCAAGGTATGTCATGGCAAACGTCGATACCTCCCCGGACACCTCTGAGACCGGCTTCATCAAGATGTCCCACTACGCGGATGCGCTGGAGGACCCTGCCGGCGAAGCCGAGATCGACGGGCAGGATGATAATGCCGATGAGCCAGTGTCCGAACTGCAGCGCATTCTTCTCGACGAGATTCGCGTGCGGCCGTTTCGCGCGATCGGATGGGCAGCTGCAGCGGGTCTCGCGCTCGGCCTGTTTGTGTCCCGCTGAGCCATGGGCGGCCTTCTCGCCTATGTGTCTCTCCAAGTGAAGGACGTCGTAAAGCGACATGCCATCGTCTATGGCTTGATGGCTATGGGCTGCCTCATCGTCGTATTCGCCGCGGGCTATGGACTCGACGCTCTCCGAACATGGCTGATGTTTCGATACGGTGCGGTCCTGGCTAGCTTGATCGTCGCCGGGGGCCTCTTAGCCGTCGCCGGATGTCTTTTCGGTGTGGCGATTTTGATCAAAAGGCCGCGGACGTCTTCGTCCAGTCGATCTACGTCACCATCTCGCGGCCTGCCTTATTCGAAGTCCTATTCGCCCGCTTCGTTGGCGGCTGCCTGGGCTGCGGCAGCCGGCGCCCTGACGGCCGCAGTCATCATCGCCAAATCGCGGTCGGTGCGTGCGATCCTGGCGAGATATCCAAGGCCCTAGCGATCCGCTCCCGCACGGTTCCGCCGGCACTGCCGCCAAGGGTAATGTGAGGAGTTCAGATACAGTGGCAGACGATACGCGATCGTTCGGTTCGAAGATGGCGCTCGCGTCGCTGAACCGGCGACCCGTGACCGAAGCGCCCGGTAGCTTCGGGAACATCGCAACCGGCGCCCTGATCATAGCTGCGCTGTACCTGGGCCGCGAAGTGTTCGTCCCAGTGGCCCTCGCGATCCTGTTCAGCTTCGTCCTGGCGCCGTTGGTCAAGCTGCTCCAGAAGATCCGCCTGCCGCGGTCGATCGCAGTGATCTCTGTCGTCATCTGCGCGTTTGCGATCATCGCCGGGCTGGCGATGGCAATGGTTGGACAGGCGACGCAATTGGCTGGGGACCTGCCAATCTATCAGAGCACGATGCGGGAGAAGATCGCATCGCTGAAGGGAGCGGGTCCGGGAACGGGGGTGCTCTCGCGCGCGGCGGATGTCCTCCAGGAGCTTGGCAAGGAACTCGACAGACCGGAGACAATCCCTCCCGCGCAGCTGCCGTCAGCCACTCCGGAGAGCAGGCCGATCCCTGTCGAGGTGCACCCGCCGCGCCCTGGCGCTCTCGAGACGCTACGTGCCTTCTTGACGCCGCTGATCCAGCCGCTGACTACGACGGGCATCGTGCTGATCTTCGTCGTCTTTATCCTATTGAAGCGCGAGGATCTTCGAAACCGCTTCATCCGGCTGACCGGAACCTACGATCTGCAAAAGACCACCGCTGCTTTCGACGATGCCGCCAAGCGCCTGAGCCGGCTGTTCTTGACCCAGCTGTTGCTGAACTCCGGATTTGGGCTGCTCATCGGTCTCGGGCTATGGGCGATCGGCGTCCCCAGCGCCCTGCTATGGGGCATTCTCTCCGCGATCCTGAGGTTCGTGCCCTATGTCGGCGCGCTCCTGTCGGCGATCTTTCCGATGGTGATCGCCGCTGCAGTCGATCCGGGTTGGACCATGCTCGCCTGGACGGCCGCGCTTTTCCTGGTTGCGGAGCCTCTCGCTGGCCACGTCGTCGAGCCCCTCCTCTACGGCCGCACGACGGGGCTTTCTCCCATTGCGATCGTCGTCGCGGCGACGTTCTGGACATGGCTGTGGGGACCGATTGGATTGGTGTTGGCGACGCCGCTGACGGTCTGCCTCGTGGTGCTCGGCCGTCATGTCGATCGACTGGAATTTCTGGACGTTCTGTTGGGAGATCGCCCCCCGCTGTCGGCGCCGGAGATCTTCTATCAACGCGTCCTTGCCGGGGATCCCGCGGAGGCGACTGACAAGGCCGAAGAAGTCCTCAAGGAGCGCTCCCTGTCAGCCTATTATGACGAGGTCGCGTTGGAGGGGCTTCGTTTGGCGACCGCAGATGTCGCCCGCGGTGTTCTTAATGTCGAACGGCAGACGCAGATCCTCGAGACGGTTCGCGAGGTGCTGGACGACCTCTCCGATCATGAGGACCGAAAGCCCAGCTCGGGCGAAATCACTCGCGATGCCGAGGCCGGGGCTGCGGTCGACGAGACTGATGAGGCGGAAGGCGCGGCGGACCTTCCGGTCCTGTCGGCAGACCAGATGAAGGAGGCATTTCGCGGGGAGGGCCGTGTCGTCCTGATCGCGGCGCAGTCCAGCCTCGACGAAGCCGCAGCGTTGATGCTGTCGCAGATCCTCGGGAAGCATGGTCTGCCGACCCGCGTCCTGTCGGCGGAGGCGTTGTCGAGCGCCCCTTTGACTGCACTCGCGCAGTCCGAGCCTGCGTTGATTTGTCTTTGCTATCTAGCACGGCAGAGCGGCGCTCACATGCGCTTCGCACTGAAGCGCTTGCGTCGGCGGATGCCGTCCACCGCCATCATCCTGGCATCCTTCAGCACCGAGCAGAGCGTTGCGAACCCCGCTGACACCGCGCTCGCCGATCAAACCGAGACGACGCTGCGAGGCGTCAGTCAAGCCTGCATTGAACGGGCATCTCTCGCCGCTGCCTCATGACAGATCCTAAGCGGTCAGGACTGCTTGTCTCAGTTGCGTGGCGGCATGATGGGATCATCGTACCGTCGAAAGGCCTGTCCCCACGACACGCGCAACGGGTGCTGCGTTTCACCCCATAAGGATCCTAATTGGAAAGCGGCCGAAGTCCGAGAACGTCATGCTCGGGCTGGTCAAGGTGCTCGACAAGGGCAAGGCCGAGGCGAGGGAGATCGCGGCACACTGGCTGGGCGTGTCGGGCTGGGCGAACTCGGCGGCCATTACCCCTATCAACTCTCGGGCGGGCAGCAGGAGCGCGTCGCGATCGCCCGCGCGGTTGCCATGCAGCCGCGCCTGCTGCTGTTCGACGAGGTCACCTCCGCGCTCGAACCGGAGCTGGTCGCGGAGGTGCTGGGTGTCATGCAGCCGCTGGCGGAATCCGGCATGACCATGCTGCTCGTCAGCCACGAGATGCTGTTCGTGCGCGACGTCTCCCACCATGTCCTCTTCCTCGACCAGGGCCTCGTGGCCCAGGCCGGCCCGCCAGCCGAAATCTTCGACAATCCCGAAAGCGAGCGCCTGCGCAGCTTCCTCGGGCGTTTCCACGGCCTGATCGGCCAGCGCGGCTGAGGCGCGGCCAGAAGGATACAATCCTTCCCGCCGCTTTTAGGGGCCAACTTTACCCGTTCAACAGGCACCGAGCAGATCGCATAATCCGAAACGATTGTCTGGCTTGCCGCCGGACCGGCGGACGCTGTCATCGGGGCCGATCCGTCGCATGAGCAGCGATCTGCCGCGGCGTCGCGATTCTGTCGCACACCGTACTGGCCGCCTCGATGAAAGCCTTGATCAGCGGCGTGCGCACCAGGTCGCGCGAGCAGGCGACATATTCATCGAAGCTCGGCGTTGGCGGCGCGATTGAAACCAGTGCGCAGCGCCGATCCTCGCCCGCCTCAGAACGAAGCACCGGTGCAATGCCGAAACCGCAGGCGACCGCCTCCTTCGTCGCCTCGCGCGACTCGATGTCGAGGAATGTCGGCATGGAGAGATCGGCTGCGATCAGCGCATTCAGAAAAGCGCTGCGCGTTACCGAGCCCTGCTCGCGGATGATGATGGTCTGATTGGCCAATTCCGAGCAGGACACCATCTCGCGCGCGGCGAACGGATGGTCGCGCTGGACCAGCAGAGCGATCTCGTCGCGCCGCAGCAACTGGATATGAAATCTGCTGTCACCCGGCTTGAGATCCGCCATGATGCCGATATCGATATCGTAGCGCGCCATCGCCTCGAAGATTGCGGCCGAATTGCCGACCCGTAGCGAGAACGTCACGTCCGGATACTTGATCCGCAGCTCCTGCAGTATCGGCAGGACGTGATAGGGCCCCACCGCGCCGATGCGCAGATGCCCCTTGCTTAGGTTCTGATGGCCGACGAGCAACTCGCGCGCCTCTTCCTGGGCAGCATAGATCCGTTCGGTGATCACCTTGAGGTGGGCGCCAAAATCGGTCAGTTCGATCCTGCGTCCGACCCGGCGGAAGAGCTGCACGCCATAGCCTTCCTCCAGGATCTTGATCTGGGCGGAGACCGTCGGCTGGCTGATCCCCAGACGGGCGGCGGCGCGGGTGATGCTCTCTTCCGTGGCAGCGACGTGGAAGCAGCGCAACTGGGCGTCGTTCATGAGCCGGCTCCGCCTCCGGTGCCAGACCTATGAAGCGCATTGGTCCTTTCTATTGGATCGCTCACCGGCCTCCCTCCAAAGGTTGCGGCATCACCAGACTGTTCCGCATGGAGAGGATCTACCATGGCGCACCTGAACCCCATCAACGACATGCTGCTGCGCATCGGAGCCGATGCGACCAAGCAGATCGATCTCAAAGCGGCTTTTGGCGACAGCTACGCGACGTTCTCGGTTGCGAGCAGCGACGGCAGCGCCGTCTCCGCCCAGGTCGTCGATGGCGTGCTGACCGTCAGTGCGCTCGGCCTCGGCTTCACCGATCTCGTCATCACGGCGACGGCGGCCGATGGCGCCTCGGTCACCGACAATGTCCGCGTCAACGCGGCCGGCGCCAACGCCTTCACCATCGCGGCTCTGCCGGACACTCAGAACTACACCTCCAACGCCGCGAAGAACCATATCTTCGGCGACATCACGCAGTGGCTGGCCGACAATGCCGAGAGCCTGAACATCGACTTCGTCGTCGGCCTCGGCGACGTGACCGACAACAACAATGCGGCGCAGTGGGCGATCGCCTCGCAGGCGCTGCACCAGCTCGACGGCAAGATTCCCTACTCGATCCTGCCCGGGAATCACGACCAGGCGGCCGGCGGCTCGGCCGCCGATCATTCGACGAGCTTCCTCGACAACCTCTTCTCGCCGGAAGCGCAGGCCGCTACCAACCCCGACACGTTCCGCGGCGTCTACGACGCCGAGCCCGAGCGCTCCGCCAACAGCTATCACAGCTTCACCGCGCCCGACGGCACGAAGTGGCTGGTGCTCAGCCTGGAATTCGCGCCGCGCGACGATGTGCTGCGCTGGGCCGGCGACGTGATCGAGGCCAATCTCGACCACCGCGTCATCATCGCCTCGCACACCCTGACCACCTATGCCGGCCGCAGCGACCCGATGGCCTCGACCATCGGCGCGGCGCCCGTCACCGGCTATGGCGTCGCCAACTCCGCCGAGGGCGCCAATGACGGCGAAGCCGTCTACCGCCTGCTGACCAGCAAGTATCCGAACGTTGTGATGACGCTCTCGGGCCATGTCCTCGGCGATTCCGCCGAGACCAACATCAGCTACTCCCAGTTCGGCAACAGCGTCATCGAGATGATGGCCGATTATCAGAGCGGCTCTTCGACCGAGATCGTGACCGGCGGCGGCGAGGGCGCCATCCGCCTGCTGACGATCGATCCGGACAATGGCCGCATCTTCACCTCGACCTATTTCACCGAGCGCGACGAATACCTGACCGGCTATCGCGACAAGGAGGAACTCGACCGCGACGGCTTGACCGGCCCCTATCGCGATCACCAGCAGGAGCTGACCGGCCTCGAGCTCGGCACGCCGGAACTCTACGCCCAGGCCAAGGCCGGCAGCGATCTCTTCGTCGATACCGCATCAGGATCCGCCGGCGCGCAGGTGACGCTCGATGGCAGCGACACGCTGAATGCCGGCCTGGCCCGCTCCTATGAATGGCGTGATTCAGACGGAAACGTCGTCGCGACCAGCGCGGTTGCCACTCTCGAACTCGGCGCTGGAAAGCACGATTTCACGCTCGTCGTCACCGATCAGAGCGGCAAGGTCTCGATCGACGAGAAGCGCGTCGTCGTCGCCGACGAGAACACCCTGCTCGTCGACAACTTCAACGACGGCAACGCCAATGGCTGGAGCAAGCCGCCGAGCCCGCCGGCACCCGACCTGTCGGACAAGATCGCCTTCGGCACGACGGAGCAGCTCGGTCTGCCGACCCTGCCGGGCGGCGCAGGCAGCGTGATGTCCTTCCCGGCCACGGCGCCGACCACCGAAGGCTTCCTGATCCGCCCGGATTTCGGTTCCACCGCGCCGATCAAGAGCTACACGCTGGCGATGGACGTTCTGGTGCCGGTGGCGAACAAGGGCCAGTGGTTCGCGTTCTTGCAGACCGACCCCAACCAGTCCTCCAGTAACGATGCCGATTTCCTGATCAACCAGTCCGGCGGCATCGGCATCAACGGCGACTATAAGGGCTCGTTCCAGTACGATGTCTGGCAGCGGGTCGTGCTGACCGTCACCGACCTCGGCAACGGCAACGCGACTCTGGCCCGGTATATCGACGGCGTGCATGTCGGCTCGCAGACCATGCCGACCTCGCGCTACCAGATCGACCCCGAGAAGGGCTTCCTGATCTTCTCCGACAATGCGCCCAACGGCACGAACCTGCAGACGCAATCGGGTTTTGTCAGCAGCGTCATGTTCTCGGACAAACCGCTCAGCGCAGCCGAGGTCACCGCGCTGGGCAAGGCCGATGCCGACGGCATCGCGGCGGCGCCCCCTGCGGGTAGCAACGCCGTGCAGTTCGATTTCGAGGCCCAGGACCCCTTCGCTCCCAGCCATGGCAACGGCGAATTCGTGGTGATCGAGCCCGACAGCATCTTCGAGGCGACGGAATTCGGCACGGCTGAAGAGCTTGGCGCAATCCCACTGCCCGGCGGCGGCGATGAGATCATGGAATTCCCTGCGACGCGGCCCGACGAGGGCTATCTGATCAAGCCGGGCTTCGCGGCAGCGAATGGCGACACGCTCAAGAGCTACACGATCATCTGGGACGTCTTCGCCCCAGATGCGACCAATCATTGGATGGCGCTGCTCCAGACCGACCCGACCAATCTCAGCGACGCCGATTTCCTCGTGAACATGGCGGGTGGCATCGGCATCAACGGCAGCTACACTGGCAAGTTCGCCGCTGATCAGTGGCAGCGCGTCGCGCTGACCGTCAGCGACAATGGCGATGGCACGGTCACGCTCGGCAAATATCTGCAAGGCGTGCTGGTCGGCTCGCAGTCGATGCCGGCGTCGCGCTACGAGATCGACCCCGAGAAGGGCTTCCTGATCTTCAGCGACGAAGGCCACTTCCAGTGGAACATGGAGACGCTGCATGGCTATGTGAACAGCGTCTTCTTCACCGACAAGGTGATGAGCGGCGCCGAAATTGGCGCGCTCGGCGGCGCCAAGGCCGGCGGTATCATGCAGGAAGCACAGGTCGATCCGGCGCACGCGGTCCAGTTCGATTTCGACAATGGCAGCCTCGATCCGCGCTTCGGCGAGGGGACCCTGTCGCTGTGGGACAGGAACACGGCGGAGAGCCTCGACGGCTGGAGCGTCAAGGGTTCGATCCACGCGCCCGATGAACCCGCCAATGGCGAAGGCGCGCTGCACGATCGCAGCGACGCAGCCGGCAAGCTTCTGGTCTGGCAGGCGCAAGCCGCTCAGGATTGGAGCGACTACAGCTATGACGTGACGCTGAAATCGACCGACAACGACGATATCGGCGTGGTCTTCTATTATCAGGACGCCCAGAACCACTACCGCTTCGTCATGGACAACGAAGGTGTTTCGCGCAGCCTCGTTCGGGTCAAGGACGGCGTCGAGACTGTGCTGGCGCAGACGCGTGCTGGCTATCGCTTCAACGACGCACTCGACCTGCGCGTCGTGGTCTCCAACGGCAGGATCGACGTGCTGCTGGAAGGGCGGAGCGTCTTCGACGGGCCGGTGACGGATGATGATCCGCTCGCGGGCGGCTCGGTCGGGGTCTATTCCAGTGGCCAGAAAAGCTCGATCTTCGACGATGTCATCGTCAACAAGCTCGCCCTGACGGCGCATGGCGAAGGCGACATGCGCGCCATCGCCGCCGAGGGGGAGGATGGCGCTCTCGTCCAGCTCACGGCGGCGTCGTCCTTCGGCCCCGCGGACATCGTCTCCTATCGCTGGCTGGTCGATGGCGAGGTCGTGGCGCAGACCGCCGAGGCCAACGTCGCATTGCCCGTCGGAACGAAGCAGGTCGTCCTCGAGGTCGTCGACAGCACCGGCAAGATCGCGACCGATGTCGTGGCGGTGGATGTCGTCGGGCACGGTGCCGTGCTGATGCAGGATCGGTTCGAGGCGGGCGCGCTCGACGGCGTCTGGTCGATCCTCGACGAGGGAACGATCGGAGGACCATCCGAATGGGTGGTCGAAGCCGGCCGGCTCGTCCAGAAGTCCAACATCTATAGCGAGCAACTCACCGCCGGCGGCCCGAGCAACGCCGACGACTGGCAGAAGGGCTGGAGCCCGCTCGGCGACGGCAATTTCATCCTGCGCAAGGGTACGATCGCGGTCTACGACGACGCTGCGGCCGGCGCCTATGACTGGAAGGACTACTCCATCGAGGTCTCGTTCCGCACGCCGGACGACGATGGTCTCGGCTTGGTCTTCTATTATCAGGATCCAGAGAACTACTATAAGCTGGAGCTGAACCACCAGTATCAGGTCTGGACGCTGTTGCGGATGCAGGACGGCATCGAGGAGGTGCTCGGCCAGGCCTGGAACAAATACGCGATCGACCAGAACACGGCCTTGCGGCTCGATATTCTCGACAACCGCATCACGGCCTATGTGGATGGCGAGGCTCTCTTCCCCTTGCCGATCGAGGATCGCGGCCTGACCTCCGGCACCTTCGGCCTCTACTCCTGGGGCAGCCAGGGAGTGAGCTTCGACGACGTCACGGTTGTTTCGCTTGCGGATGCGGCTCCGGGCGGGCCGATTGTCGGGACGGCTGGCGACGATGAGCTCTCGGGCACGTCTGGCGACGACGTGATCCTGGCCGGTCTCGGCGACGATACGGTCCTGGCGGGTGCCGGGAACGACCGGGTCGAGGGCGGCGAGGGCGACGACACGCTCCAGGGCGAGGCCGGCGACGACACGCTGCTCGGCGGCGCGGGCGATGACGAGTTGGCCGGCGGGGACGGCGACGACCGTCTCGCCGGTGGCGCGGGCGACGATCTGCTCGACGGCGGCGAAGGCAGCGACACGGCCGACTATGCTGAGGACACGGCCGGGGTGAATGTCGATCTCGCCGTCGGCGGGGCCTTCGGCGACCAGGCCGGCTCGGACACGCTGGTCTCGATCGAGAACGTCATCGGCGGCTCTGGCAACGACATCCTGGCGGGCGATGCGGGCGACAACCGCATCGATGGCGGGGAGGGTACCGACACGCTGGTGCTCTCGGGCGCCACCGGTGCGATCGCGCTCGACCTCGCTACCGGCACGGTCTCCGCCGCAGGGCTGGGCAGCGATGTCTTCTCCGGCATCGAGGCCTTCCGCCTCGGCGACGGCGACGACCGGCTGGTCATCGCAGCGGGCGCGGCTGCGCTCGGCGCGATCGATGGCGGGGCCGGCACCGACACGCTGGTGCTCACCGGCGCCGGAACGCTGGGAGCGCTCAGCGATGTCGAGGCGGTCGAACTGGCCGGCAACTGGACGCTGACCGACGAAGGCTATGACCTGGCCTTCGGCGAGGGCGCCCAGACGCTGACGCTGGCGGCGGCCCTGTTCGGCGATGGCGGCTTCGCCGGGACGATCTCGGGCTTCGGCCAGGAGGACCGCATCGCGCTGTCGAATCTCGGCGCCAGCGCAGCCACGCTGGGGCAGGGCAATCTCCTGACCCTGACCGGCGCGGCGTCCGGCCCGGTGACGCTGCAGCTCGATCCGGCCCAGGACTTCTCCGGCATGGGCTTCAGCCTCGCCGCGGACGGCCAGGGCGGCGTCGTGCTCAGCTACGGCCCGGCCAATGCGGGTGACGATGTCCTGACCGGTGGCAATGGCGACGACGTTCTCGATGGCGGCGCGGGCAACGACACGCTCAAGGGCGGCGCCGGCGACGACACGCTCCTGGGCGGAGCGGGCGACGACGCGATCGACGGCGGCTCCGGCGACGACCTGATCGCGGGCGGCACCGGCAACGACATCGTCAAGGCCGGTTCCGGCGATGACGAGATCGAGGCGGGCGCGGGCGACGACATCGTCGATGCCGGCTCGGGCGACGACATCGTGCTGGGCGGCGAAGGCAACGACACCATCGACGGCGGCTCCGGCGACGACCGCCTCAACGGCGGCGCCGGCGACGACATCCTGACCGGCGGTTCGGGCCACGACGTCTTCGTCTTCGCGGAAGGCTTCGGCAAGGACACGATCACCGACTTCCGCAGCACGGGTGCAAGCTCGGACGTGCTGGAGTTCTCGATCGGCCTGTTCGCGGATTTCGACGACGCCATGGCCGCAGCCGTGCAGATCGGGGCGGACACCGTGTTCAGCCTCGATGCCGAGACCACGCTCACCCTCAAGGGCGTCCAACTCGGCGGCCTCGCAACCGACGACTTCCGCTTCGTCTGAACGCGAACCCAGGACGCCACCACCAATGACGAAGGGCGCCCGAAAGGGCGCCCTTTTTGCTAGACAACGGGCATCCGATGCTTGATCGAACCGAGCTGCGAAGATTTATGGCTCGACCTGAAGCTCGGTGATAGGACCAAGCCCGACATCGTGCGGGAAGGTAGCTGGCACTTCACCAGCTATGAGCGCGCTAAGACGGTCGGCCGGAGCCACAATCAGCATTGCTAGGAGCAATCGCTTACAAGGCGGAGCTCGTAGCTCGGAGTTTTTCCACGATTTCGGACAGAATATCCCAGACAAAGTGGGAGTGGTGTCGACCGATGTACTAAAATTGTCTCGCGTCGAGCATGGCTATTTCACAACGTCGACGGGCCTCGCGGTCGCGGTACGTAGCTTCCTGTCAATCAGCGAGATGACACCGAAGGCGCGTCCCTCAGATGGTGGGGGCACGCCTCCTCGACCCGTTGGCTGCAAGGTGCCTTCAAGTCGGTAGCACCACGACCTTGGAGCCGACCGGTACGCGGCGATAGAGGTCAATGATGTCCTGGTTGATCAGCCTGACGCAGCCCGAGGAGACCGTCGTGCCGATCGTCCACGGTTCGACCGTTCCGTGCAGCCTGTAGAGCGTGTCGGTGCCGTCCCGGAAGAGGTAGAGCGCCCGCGGGCCGAGCGGGTTGTCCGGCCCGCCTGCCAAACCGCCGGCGAAGCGAGCATAGCGATCCGGCTCGCGACTGATCATATTCGGCGTCGGAGTCCACCGCGGCCAATGCGCCTTACGGCCGACAAGCGCTGCACCGCGAAAATTGAACGCTTCCTGCTTTCCAACGCCAACGCCGTAACGCAATGCACGCCCGTGCTCACCGACGAGATAGGCGTATCGCTGCTCCAGGTCGACGACGACCGTCCCGGGTTGCTGCCGTGTCGGGTAAGGTACGGCTTGCCTCAGGAAGCGCGGGTCCATCTCCGATATGTCGACCGCAGGCACAGGATACGGCTCGCCATCGAGAGCGGCATACATGGCCATATGCGCTACATCGATGTTGGGCACACTCGTTTCATCGACTTTTTGTCGGGTCCCGCAGCCGGATAGAATTGCCGGTGCTCCGATGAGGAGGGCGCGACGGGTCAAAAGCATGGGCACAAATCTGTTCTCGCGAAACTGGAATGCCGAACAGAAGCGCCTCGTCGTCGCCACGTCCAGCGGCTATGCAGTGATTGCAATCATAGCCAGGTGGAATAAATGGACCTCACACTCGCGCTTCGTGCCTTCGTCCGCACCGTCGAACGCGGCTCGATGACCGCTGCGGCACGCGATCTGGCGGTGTCACAGCCCGCCGTCAGCAAGCATCTGCGGAATTTAGAGGCGCATGTCGGCGCGCGACTGCTGGAGCGCTCGGTCCGGCTTGTCCGACCGACCCCGCAGGGCCAGCGACTTTACGACGTCGCTCAGCCCGCCCTCGGTGCGATCGACGCCGCTCTGGAGGATTCACGACAGGAACTTGGCCTCGTCGAGGGGCGGGTTCGTCTGCATGTCCCAAGCTGTATCGGATCGAAGCACATCCATCCTATCGTAAACGACTTCCAGGCAGCCCATCCGAGCGTGAGCATGGAGCTTGTGCTGGAAGATCGCGTGATCGACTTGGTGCATGAGGACTTCGATTTGGCCGTGCGCTACGGCCGACCGGAGGCTGGGAACGTCATCGTGCGCCGCATCGGCTTCATCCAGCGCTTTCTCGTAGCGGCGCCATCCTACCTCGCTCGGATCGGCGGATTGGAAGACCCTCGACGACTCTCGGAGTTGGATGTTGTCATGGCAACCGCCATTCCCTCACCATCCAACACGCTCAGCCTTCAGCATGACGATGGCGAATTAAGCGTAGCCGTAAGTCCGACTTTGCGGACGAACAATGCGCAGGTGCTGGTCGCCTCACTATGCGACGGACGCGGCGTCGGGCCCGTTCAGCATCCTCTGGTCGCCGACCACCTCGCCGCGGGGCGTCTCGTTCGCGTGCTGCCGGCCTACAGCATCAAGTCGACAGAAGCATTCCTGGTCTATCCATCGGTTCGGTACATGAGGCCCGTCATCCGGGCCTTCACGGACTTCGCCATCGCGCGCCTCCGTGCCGTCGAAGGCATCAGCGGCGCCGCTTGATTGCGCCGATGTCGTTGAAAAAGTCGGCATTGCTGAGGTGACGAAGTCCTGATTCAGTCGTGCTCGTGGATGGAGGGCGGCGCGATGATGGGCGAACGGCAGATGGCGCAGGAGGCACTGTTCTACGAG